>Ga0182747_1000001_pt1 | contig 1607375 bp, 1364 predicted proteins | sample eDN3rd30CBELigBY_FD_128526 | JGI IMG/M metagenome (GOLD analysis project Ga0182747, IMG submission 128526) | Enriched backyard soil microbial communities from Emeryville, California, USA - eDNA 3rd pass 30_C BE-Lig BY (version 2) (version 2) | ecosystem: Environmental > Terrestrial > Soil >...
CAGGAATTTGAGGGAAGTGCTTAACGTATCTAAAGAAGGAATGTATTGTTTCAGTTTTTCGGTGCTGGCCAGTTTTTGCTGCAACTGATCATAGCGTTGCTTTGCATCACCGAACACTGCCGTGGCTGCCGCAGAGTCCCTGCGTGCCAGTTTGCGCTTTAGTTTATTTTCCTGTTGTAAAAGCCGGGTGATGATTTTTGCTGATTGCTTATCCAGCTTTTGCTCTAACTGACCGGCTTTCTTATTTACTGCCTCCAGGTAGTTACTACTGATGGGAGAAGATACTGAAGCGGTATCTTCCTGTGCTTGTACACACAAGCTTATAAGTATCCCAATAAAAAGAGTACGCTGCGGTGGTTCAGCATAGCTGGTGGTTGGTGATGGTGACTATTAAGAGATGTGGCATTTAATAAAATGCACAAACCCCTTCCGTTTTTCTCAATACTGACAAGCAGTAAGAGTTTTTCCTTAATCGGTGGTTAAGAAAAAACTGTAATAATGAAGATGGTATAAAAGAAGTAGTTCACCAAAACAAAAACATTGTTTTTATTCACTCACTTTCGCACATCAATAAAAAAAGGATGGAAGAAAACTTCCATCCTTTTTTTATTTTATTAAAACTATCTCTTCTCTCTTACTTCGCAGCTTTGAACTCCACTCTTCTGTTCTCCGCACGTCCCTTCACTGTCTTATTATCTGCAATAGGCATAGATTGACCATAACCCACAGTCACCAACCTGTCTGCACTAATACCTTTCTGTACAAAATAAGCTTTCACCGCATCCGCTCTCTTTTCAGAAAGTTTTTGGTTAGATGCTTCTTTGCCTGTATTGTCTGTATGGCCTTCAATAGAGACCTTGATCTCAGGATGCTCGCTCAGGATAGTAGCACCTTTGTCCAGTTCAGCTTTTGCTGCTTTGGTGAGTGTAGCACTTCCGGAGAGGAACTGCACTTTCTTCGCATCAAACTTGAATTGCTCCAGTGTGGGGCAACCGAAGTTTTCCGGCAGGCCTGGCTCAGAAGGACACCTGTCTTCTTCATCATTCACACCATCTTTATCCGTGTCAGGAACAGGGCAACCCTGATAACGGGCTACACCGGCAACTGTCGGACATTTATCTTCTTCATCATTGATACCATCTTTATCTGTATCAGGGATAGGGCAGCCCTGATATTTCGCCAGACCAGGTACAGAAGGACATTTATCTTCTTCATCATTCACGCCATCCTTATCTGTGTCAGGGATGGGGCAACCATCATATTTTGCCAGGCCTGGTACAGTAGGACATTTGTCAAGGCTGTCGATGATACCATCGTTATCCGTATCAGGCGGAGGTGTTGGAGGCAATGGCTTCAGAACAACGGGTTCTGCTTTTTTGCCGATACGGCCTGCGATCCCGATCTGGTACATAAAATGGTAATTGGAATTTTCCTTGGTTACAGGAACACGGTACTGGGAAGTAACAAACAGATGGGCATCATCATAAAGATTCACTTTCATGCCCACGCCGGTTGGAATGAATGCACCAAAGTAGCTGCCGCCATACATGGAAGCTCCGATACCCGCAATCAGGTAAGGCTGCACCCAGTATTTTTCTGATACCATCTTAAAATTGAAAGAAGCATCGGCTTCCAGCAGGAATTTATCGCTGCTGAATACCTTGTCGCGAAGTGCTTCCCTTACAAATGATCCCGCCAGTGTACCGGCAACATCGATATTCTTGTGCAATCCCTTGAAATATGAAATAGCCAGGCCAGGGGACATTTCCTTTGTTTTGGCCCATTGCTTATTCATTAATACATTGGATAAAGACTGCGACCTGATGCGGCTGGCAGTCAGGTAGTCATTGAAGAAAAAACTCACACCGATAGCTGCCGGCCGGATCTCAGGATTCTGAGCAAAGCTGGCAGGGGACAAAAAACACAGAGCCATTAAGACAACTAAAATCTTCTTCATAAGCGATAAGTTTGGTTAAAAAACAGGGCAAAAATAAATGGTATTTGACTTGAAAATAAATTATTTCCTTAGAATTCATTCCCTTGTAGTGAAAACCGGGCAAAATTAACTTACGGTTAATTTCCCGGCAGGCTATTTTCCGGGGAAATACCTGGTCCGGATATATTTATCCTCTCCATAAATATCATCGTAAAAGGCAACTTTCCCGTCCTTCCCGTCAGCCGTAAAATAACGGATGAATACCGGCAGCCGGTTCTTTACATTAATGAAGTGCTTTTCCTTGCGTACAAGCCAGGTAGACATAGAGTCTTCTTCTGCTGAGGGGATGTCGGAATACTCGCCTTCATCATTATCATAGCGGACAATATTATAGGCCAGTTTTTCCCATTCCTGGACCCTAACGCAGCCATGGCTTAATGACCGTACTGTTCGGGCAAAAAGATAGCGTTGGTTGGTATCATGCAGGTATACGGCATATTTGTTAGGAAAACTGAATTTCAGGATGCCCAAAGCATTTTCATCACCACTGCCCTGCACCACCTTATAAGGGATGCCCTTGCTGTATTTCGACCAATCTACGCTGTCCGGGTTCACCTCATCGCCATGGGAATTGATCAGGCTGTATCCTTTTTTGGCCAGGTAAGCCGTATCCCTTTTTAACCCGGGCAATATTTCCTTTACAATAATGCTATTGGGGATCGTCCACTGCGGATAGGTGACCAGGGTAGAAATAGAACTGGTAAGCAATGGGGTACGGGTCAGGGCTTTGCCGCAAATGATCTTTGATACGATCTCTACTGAATCCTTATGCAGCAGTTTCATATAAAAACCCGGCAGGTTTACCCAAACATAGCGTTCGGGCATTTGCTCCGGCAACATTTTATACCGGTCCATATTGATGGCGATGCTTACAAAACGGTCGCGGTCGGAAATATTAAGCATTCTTACCGTTCCCTCTCCTGCCTTTCCGTCGTCGGTGATGCCGGCATGTTGCTGAAAACGCCTGATGGCCTGTGCCAGTTGCAGGGAATCGGGTGTCAGGCTATCGGTAATATAGCCGGCTTCCCGCATACGGCGCTCCAGTGCCGGCTTAAAATCCGGGTCCTTCGGCAATGGCACGGGTGTGTACACTTTCTGAAAATCGGCGTTATCCAAAAAGCCGGGGATGCCTGCTTTAAGTGCCCTGTACCCATTATGCTGAGGCTCCAGCGCAGCAATAGTACCCGAAAGGGATTGCTGCTGCAGAAGCTGCAATTGCTGTACATAAAAATCATCTGCAAGCACAGAATCTTTCCGCAGGCTGATGCTATCCTGCGGAAGGCGGCCCAGCTTTATATCCTTTACAATATGCATAAAAGCATCCGTAAGCAGGACATCAGCTTTTGACCAGAGCACTGCGTCCTTTTTTTCTGTAGCCGATGTATCTGTTACGAGCTTATGGTAGATCAGCTCAAGCGGAGCAAGATGATAATCCTCGGGGAAAAGCCCGTACAACCGCGCATTACGAACCAGCCCCAGCATGGAATCGCTCAAAGGCTTCCATTGCTGATGGGGGTTCCAGACAGGAGCATAGCTGCTTTTTTCGTATGCCGATTTCAAAGGGGATAAAAAAGAAAGGCGAAGCGAATCGTCTATCCGCCCCTCACTTGATGCAGCATACTCAATAGAGCCACGGATCAGCTCCGTTACCTTACTATTTAATTCTTCCGGGGAAACAACGATCTCTTTTTCCGGTGGTTTCTTTGCTTCATGACAGGCAACCAGCATACTCAGCAAAACCAAAAGGGGGAGAACAGAGGAATACGAAAAGGCTTTCTTATTCATAGCGGTGAATGCGTGCAACTGTAGATGAAACCAGGAAATCACTGGTTGCATACGGTATTTTAAATTTTAGCTTTTACTTTTAACACAGTAAAGTGATCAACAAGCTTAAAGCACCAGTATGTATAACAAATTAAGCAATCCTTTCCGGATTCAGCTATCAGCGTTTGTTATTTTTTTAACAATCGGGGCTTCAAGCCTGTCAGCACAGGATAGCCTCAGGGAAAAGCCGCCGGTAACGGATACCTGGAATAAGTACTTGTCCGAAATAACGGCTGACACCTCCAAAAGAATGGTGGAATTGAAAAGCAAAGTTCCGGGTATCCTGTACGATCTGCATTATGCTTCCACTGATAATTTCATGAACCGGCAAATGTATGTGCCTGCTCCCGCTGCAACCTTTCTGCGGTTACCGGCAGTAGAGGCCCTGGGGAAAGTGCAGCAGGAATTATCCGCAGCAGGCCTGGGATTGAAAGTTTTTGATGCCTACCGGCCTTATTCGGTAACTGTGCTGTTTTGGGAACTGGTAAAAGATGAACGTTATGTGGCAAACCCGGCCAGGGGAAGCGGACACAACAGGGGTATTGCAGTTGATCTCACCCTGGTGCGTCTTTCTGATAAAACCGAATTGCCGATGGGAACCGGTTTCGATAATTTCAGTGATACGGCTCATCATAGTTTTACCGATCTGCCAGCCCAGGTATTAAAAAACCGCCGGTTGCTGCGGTCGGTAATGGAGAAATATGGATTCAAAGCGTTGGAAACAGAATGGTGGCATTATTACCTGCCCGGAGGCGACCGGTTTGAATTGCTGGACATTCCTTTCCAACAATTGCAACAGGCGCATCAATGAAACTTCGCCGTTTTTTCATCGCCGGTAATATCACCGTCGCTTCTTACCTGCAACTGGATATTGCTGATCCATTCTGAACAACCGCGCTGATACAGGTATTCATTCACTGCCAGCAACACTTTCACCACTTCATCATAAGTACCTTCCAGCACTGTAGCAAAAGGGCCCACATCATATTTGATGCCTGATTGTTTGATAATTTCGATGGCTTCATCCACCCATTCATAAGGATGCCGGTCCTGTACCACAGGAACGATTTGTAAAGAAGCATTCACGATATACTGATGCATGATCGTTGATTGTATAGAACAACTACATTAAGGAAATCACCTTTTCTACAGCCTCAATATTGATGGGACCATAGATATGCGGGAAAGTGTCCTGCACAGAAGGTGACCATTCCTGTACATAGCGGCTTGTGAGTTTTTCTGTATTTATTTCCAGCTTTACAAGGTCCTTTTTCCCTGCAAAATATCTTTCCAGCACACCCGCCACCTGGCGGTCTTCACTGCAATGAATAAACCCTTCTTCCTTTAATGAAGGTGATTCATAAAATCCCTGTCGTTGAGCTTGCTCCCATTCAGGCGCAGTGGTAACGTGATAAATGATCGGCATAATCAATAGTAATTTTAGATTTAACGGTTTGACAGTTTAAAAGTTTAAGGCGGGATTAAGAAGTGGTAAGATAAACTTAAACTATTGAACCTATAAACTTTAAACAGTGGCTACCGGGATATAATACGTTTACTGTGTTGCTCCAGCAGATAAAGATCGACCAACGCTATTGCCGCAGCAGCTTCAAGTATAACCGGTGCCCGCAAAGCAACACAAAGATCATGGCGGCCTTTGATAGAAAATTTTTCCACCTGGCCATTTTCCCAGTTAAGGCTGCTTTGTTCTTTCGGAGTGGAAGCGGTAGGCTTGATCGCGATGCGGAATACGAGCTCATTCCCATTACTGATACCACCTACAATACCGCCTGCATGATTGGTACTTGTTTTTCCCTCCATGTTTTCAATAGAGTCGTTATGCTGCGAACCAAACATTTTGGCAGCAGCAAAGCCGCTGCCGAATTCAACGCCTTTTACAGCAGGAATAGCAAAAGCAATATGTGCGATCTGCGATTCCACTGAATCGAAAAAAGGTTCTCCCAATCCTACAGGAAGCCCGTTCACCCGGCACTCTACCAACCCTCCTACTGAATCCTTTGCATCAATAGCTTTCTGCAATCCTTTTTCCAGGTCAGTTTCACCGCCGATCTCTGTAACGGCCGATTCAATGGTAACACCGGGCATTAATTTTTTCGCAATAGCCCCTGCAGCCACTAATCCTGTTGTAAGCCTTGCGCTGAAATGACCTCCGCCGCGGTAATCTTCATTGCCGCCATATTTTTGATGGGCCACCATGTCTGCATGACCAGGACGGGGAATGCTGCGCTGTTTTTCATAATCAGCACTGCGGGTATTATTATTTTCAAAAAAGATCATGATCGGCGCGCCAGTTGTTTTTCCATTAAACACACCGCTTTTGATAAAAGGATAATCCGCTTCCTGACGGGGAGTGGTCCCTTTCTGCTTGCCGCCTTTCCGGCGTTCAAGATCAGGCAGCATATCTTCTGCTGAAAGAGGCAGGCCGGCAGGGCATCCATCGATCACGATGCCAACGGACTCGCCATGTGACTCACCAAAAATGTGCACCCGGAATATGCGCCCAAAACTATTCATGGAATTTAAATTGATGGTTTAAGGAAACAGCTGCTCCCAATGCACGAAGATCGTTGTAAAAATCAGGATATGATTTATTCACTGCTTCTGCATGCTCAATGGAAGTTTCACCGGTTGCTTTTAGAGCTGCTACTGCACAGGCCATGGCTATACGATGGTCGTGCCGGGAGCTGACAACAGCCCCTTTCAACCCCTTGCCGCCTTCAATACGCATGAGATCTCCATCGAGATGGATAACCACACCCATTTTGCCGAACTCTTCCTGCAAGGTCAGTCCCCTGTCGCTCTCTTTATGCGCCAGCCTGCTAACCCCTTTTATTCTTGTCACGCCTTTACAATAAGCAGCCAGTGCTACCAGCGGCGGAAAAAGATCGGGACAATCAGTGGCATCAAATTCAAAGGCGCTTAGTGCTGAAGGATGCAATTGAATTTCTTTTGCATCGATAGCAATACCGGCGTTGGCTTGCATCAGTGCCTGCACAATAGCTTTATCTGCCTGTGTGGAAGCAATGTCCAATCCCCTCACGGTGATAGGTCCTGCAATAGCACCTGCTACCAGCAGGAAAGCTCCTCCACTCCAATCACCTTCCACTGTATAATGATGGATGGCTTCAGCAACAGCAACAGAATCATCAAAATAGAATTCCTTGTAATCCCTGTTCTCCGGCGTTTTCAAACCAAACCTTTTCATTACATCCAATGTAAGATCGATATAAGGCCGGCTTTTAAGATCGTTTACATGAATGGAAACATTGCTTGCACCTGCTGCTGCATAAGCCAGCAGCAGGCCCGTAAGAAACTGTGAACTTAATGAACCATCCACGCTAATGGTCGCAGGCTTCAACGGCCCCCGTATTACCAGGGGAAGCCTGCCTCCCTGTGTTTTTACTTTCACGCCAAGCTGAGGCAGTATCTCATCAAAGAAATCCATTGGCCTGGTGACCAGGCTGCCTGAACCTTTGATCGTGATTTCTTTATCACTAAGTGCTACCAGTGGTGTGAACATGCGGATGCTCAATCCTGATTCGCCGCAATCAATAAACGACGCAACAGGATGGATACCTTCGCTGTTGAAACGTAACAGGTCAGTAGCCTGCTCTTCCAGCTTTGCACCCAGCCTGCTGATAATATCCATCGCAGCTTTATCATCATTGCTATGTCCTGGGTTATGGATCTCACTGATGCCTTTTGCAACAAGCGCTGCCGCACATGCCCTTTGCATGGAGCTCTTGGAAGCAGGCGCCTGAATGACGCCTTTTAAAACGGTTGATTGTATACTAACTTTCACGATGGTAATCCTTGAATGATTTTTTCTAATCGAACCAATGGTATGCTTTGTACAATACCTTTTCCTACTTTTTCCAGCAACACATAGTTCATTTCTTTTCTTTCGCGCTTCTTATCCATTTTCAGCACATCAAAAGCCCTTTGCTTATCAAAAGACATATAGGTAGGCAAACCATACTGCTCCAATATCTTTACAACTTTGGCGGTTTGTTTGAACCCCGTAAGCTGCTCAGATATATGACAGGCATACGTCATCCCAATTGCAACTGCCTGCCCATGCATCAGTTTGTATTCGTTTTCCAACGCATGCCCAAGCGTATGACCGAAATTCAACAAGCGGCGGACAGATCTTTCAAACTCATCCTGCTGCACCACTTTGGCTTTGAGCTGCGCATTTCTTTGCAGCAAAGCAGCAGCCAGCCTGGGTTTAGCCTGATAGGTTTTCAGCGTATGGGATTCCAGTTCGCGGAACATAGCGGCATCCTTAATACATGCATGCTTGATGATCTCTGCAAAACCATTTTCCCATTCATGCTGCGGCAGGCTTTTCAGAAAAAGCATATCATGCAGGATAAAAGAGGGCTGACGGATTACGCCCACCATATTCTTATACACCCCTACATCTATGCCGTTCTTTCCTCCCACCGAAGCATCTACCAATGCCAGCAGGGATGTTGGGAGAAAACCAAAATGGATCCCGCGCATGTACACAGAAGCCACATAACCTGTAATATCAGTTATCACTCCCCCGCCGATACCTACCAGTGTCGTTTTCCTGTCGGCTTCCGCCTCAATCAATTGACGGATGATATCATCCACCGTAGCCTGCACCTTATATGCTTCACCGGCTTTCAGCACAATTGTCCGCCATCCCCTGAATCTTTTTGCATGGGCATTGAATACATTTTCATCTGTGATCAACACTGTAGCTTTTGGATCAGTGATCTTCTTCAATTGCGCAAAGCCTGCATCAAAATAAAAATCGGTGGACGAGCCGGAGAATTTATATCGGGTATGTTTCATCTTAATTCTGTTAACCTTTCTTATGCGTCCAGCACTTTCTTCTGATGATTGATACTTTCCATGTGCACTGCATCAAAATACTTGGTGATGAATTCCTTGCTCAAACCGATCTTCTCCCCTTTTGTCAATGCTTTTTCAATGATCTCATTCCAGCGGTTGGTTTGCAGGATGGTGATATTGTTCTCTTTTTTGTACTGTCCGATCTTTTCAGCGATCTTCATCCGCTGGCTCAGTATCTGCATCAGTTCATCATCGAGATGATTGATCTGCTGGCGCAGTTTTTCCAAAGCAGCATGGTATTCTGCAGAGTTCACGTCTTCCTTTCTCCAGATGATCATTTCAAGCATTTCTTTCAAACGCTCAGGTGTGATCTGTTGCTTGGCATCGCTCCAGGCATTGTCCGGATCAATATGGCTTTCGATCATCAGGCCGTCATAATCCAGGTCAACTGCACGTTGCATTACATCCTGCAGGATATCGCGGCGGCCGCAGATATGCGAAGGATCGTTGATGATAGGCATATCAGGGTGTTTCAGTTTCATCTCGATCGCCAGGTGCCACATCGGCGCATTCCTGTATTCTGTATTGCCATAAGAAGAAAACCCACGATGGATCAACCCTATGTCTTTAATACCTGAACGGGCTATTCTTTCTACAGCGCCGGCCCATAATTCCAGGTCAGGATTGATAGGATTTTTGATCAGTACAGGCACATTCACGCCTCTCAGGGCATCAGCAACTTCCTGCACACTGAAAGGGTTAACCGTGGTACGTGCACCCACCCACAACACGTCCACATCGAATGTCAACGCATCTTCCACCTGCTTGCCGGTTGCTACTTCAACCGTAGTGGGAAGACCGGTTAGTTTTTTTGCCTGCTGAAGCCAGGGAAGTCCTTTTGCCCCAATGCCTTCAAACATCCCCGGTTTGGTACGTGGTTTCCAGATGCCCGCACGGAGCATGTCTATTTTGCCGGTAGCTGCCAGCCGCTGGGCTGTAGCCAATACCTGCTCTTCCGTTTCAGCACTGCAGGGTCCGCTGATGATCAGCGGCCTTTTCTTCCAGGCCTTTTGCACGGTGTCGTTTGTTGTTTGTTCTGCTGTTTGCATATTGCTTATTGTTTGTAAAGTTATTATTTATGTAAATAGTGCCCCTGTTTAAAAGTTCAGGCTCTTACCTGATAATTCTTCTGATCTGATTAGCTTCCTCGATCAGTTGCTGCAATAATCGTCCATCACCTTTTTCAATACTTTCTTTGAATTTTGTTAACTGAGCAATATGCTCTGTCAGCACATCCAGTACATTCTCTTTATTCTGCATAAAAATGGGTACCCACATGGCAGGGTTACTTTTCGCCAGCCTTACTGTGCTTTCAAAACCTGCGCTCGCCATCTCAAATATGGCCTGCTCTTCTTTTTCTTTTTCCAGCACCGTATTGGCCAGCGCAAAAGAAGTGATATGTGAGATATGACTTACATAAGCCGCATGCAGATCATGTGCATTGCCTTCCATTTCGAGCAGGTGCATCCCGATCTTTTTATACATTGCTTTTGTCCATTCCAGCGCATCCTTATCACTGTCCTGCGGATTGCAGATGATCACAGCCTTGTTTTCATAGGCGCCACGCACCGCCGCCTGCGGGCCGCTGTACTCGGTTCCCCACATAGGATGCGTGGCTACATATCTCCCCCTTTTGGGATGATCTTTTATGCTGTTGATCAATTGAGCTTTTGTTGATCCAAGATCTATCACGATCTGCCGGTCGATCTTATCCATGATGGAAGGCAGTAATAACACCAGCTTATCCACCGGTATCGCCAGCACTACCACATCAGCATTGGCAATAGCTTCATTCATCGGCAGCACCTCATCTACCAGTTCCAGTTCGAGTGCTTTTTCCAGGTGTTGTTCATTCACATCCACACCAATCAGCCGTGAAGAGATCTTCTTCTCGTGCAACCGGATGGCTAATGAGCCGCCGATCAATCCTACCCCAACAATGGCAATTCTCTTGCGTTCCATATTATTCGTTTTTGCTAGCCTTCGCTAAAGCTTCAGCTACTCTTTTTAATGACTCTTCAAATTTTTCCACTGGTGCGCAAAGGCTTACACGGATATACTTATCTCCTGCCTTTCCAAAAATGCCGCCTGGAGTGATGAACACATTGGCCTGGTACAACACTTCATCGCTCAACTCAAACCCTGTTCCATATTTAGAAGGGATCCGGGCCCATACAAACATACCAGCCTGCGCAGTAGAAAAACGGCAATTCAGCACACGCAGCAGTTCAAACACTTTCTCTCTTCTCTGCCTGTAAATAGCATTCACTTCATCCTGCCAGTCCTTACCAAGTGTCAATGCTTTGGCTGCGGCTAATTGCAGGGGAAGGAACATACCGCTGTCCATATTGCTTTTAAACCGCAACACTTCTTCTATCCTTTCCTTTGCACCACACAATACACCTATTCTCCAGCCGGCCATATTGTGCGATTTACTGAGTGAGTTCAATTCAAGCACGATCTCTTTTGCCCCATTTACTGCCAGCAGGCTTACCGGCTTTTCGTTCAGGATAAAACTGTAAGGATTATCATGAATGATGAGAATATCATGCTTCTTACCGAAAGCCACCAGTTCTTCAAAGAGTTCCTTTGTTGGCAATTGCCCGGTAGGCATTTGCGGATAGTTGACAAACATCAGCTTCACTCTCGAAAGGTCCTTTTTCTCCAGCCGTTTAAAATCCGGCACGTAATTATGTTTTTCTTTCAGTTCATACTCCACGCATTTGCCTCCTGCAAGTTTAACGGCGCTGCGGTAAGTGGGATAACCGGGATTAGGCACCAGCACTTCATCTTTTTTATCGAGGTAGGTCATGCAGATGTGCATGATACCTTCCTTGCTTCCGATCAGTGGCAGTATTTCCGTATCAGGATTCAGTTCCACGCCATACCAGTTGCGGTACCAATCGCTGAATGCTTTTCTTAAAACAGGCGAGCCTTTATACGACTGGTAAGCATGCGTGCCGGGCTTGGCAGCTTCTTCCTGCAATACCCGGATCACTTCAGGATGCGGTGGGAGGTCAGGACTGCCGATCCCAAGATTGATGATCTGTTTGCCTTGTTTGTTCAGTTCATCTATCTCCCGCAGCTTCTGCGAAAAATAATATTCACCAATACCTTCCAGTCGTTTTGCTGTTTTCATTGTAGTTATTATTTGTTCTTCGTTTCGCTTTTATTACCGTTTTTGTAAAGACCATATACTTTCAGTTCTGCAGTCAGGGGGCGGATAGCTTCAATCACTTGGTTAAACTGCTCTGCTGAATCAAACTCCATATCTGCATGAAAGCTGTATTTGAAATCGCTGCCGGGGATAGGAAAGCTTTGCAGCTTGCTGAGGTTGATACCGCCTTCAGCAATTTTGGTAAGCACTTTTGCCAGGCTTCCTTTGGAATGGTCTGTATGAAAATTCACTGAAGCTTTATCTGCATCCGTTACAGGAGCAGCCATATCTTCCCTTTGCAAAACCAGGAAGCGGGTATAATTATTTTTCATGGTCTGGATACTGGGAGCGATCATATCCAGTTGAAATAATTCTGCTGCCAGTTTGCTTGCAATGGCGGCGATATGTTTGCTTTTATGCTGGTGAATATGTTTGGCGCTTAATGCAGTGTCTTCTGTTTCCACCAGTTTCCATTTGTATTTATCAAGGAACTCGTAGCATTGCTGCAATGCCATGGTGTGGGAGTGCACTTCGCGGATATCTTCCAGTTTAACACCGGGATTCACCAACAGGTTTTGTTTGATCTGTAAATAAACTTCTCCTGTAATGCGAAGGTTTGATTTCTGCAGCAGGTTATAATTGGGAAGAATGCTTCCTGCAATAGAGTTCTCAATGGCCATTATGGCTCCATCGCTTTCTTTTTTATTACCGGCGATCTTTACCACTTCACGGAAAGTGGCGCAGGGGATCACTTCTACCTGTTTGCCAAAAAATGTCCGGGCTGCTTCCTGATGAAAACTGCCTTCATAGCCTTGAATCGAAACTTTTGTTTGCATACGTTTTAAAACAAGAGTCCCGGCCTTTCAGGCCGGGACTCTTTTATCTTGATTTTAGTTGTTTCTATTAACTAAGTCTCAAACAAAGCATTCCCGGCCTCATTCTAAAGTAGAAAAAGAAGTAAAAATAAAATCGGGTATATGCTTTTGTGAGCGACATTGTTGAACAAATATAAATATCTATGGAATAAAAAAAAATTATTCTCTTGATTTTCTCCTTCCGCCACCTGAATCTGCATCGTTCATGCGAATCTTACGGCCACGGAAATTCTTCCCATCTATTGCTTTGATCATCTTCCTGGCAGCAGCGCTTTCCACTTCTACCCAACTGTTCATCTCTTTCATATCGATGCGGCCCAATACATCTTTTTTCAGATCGCTCATATCCAGGATGAATTGCAGGAAGCTCGCTTTATAAAAACCATCTTTGGTTCCAAGATTTACGAACAAGCGTTGGTAATTCCCATTTCCTCCATAGCTTCTTCCTTTTGTATCCCTGCTCACTGTCCTTTCACCTCTTTCACTACGGCGATCATCACGCATGTTCAGATCAGCAGCATTCTCGTAATATTTAAGGAAGCGGTCAAACTCGAGTGCGGCCACGCGCTGAAGGATCTCTTCTTTGTCCACTTCTGCAAACTTTTCACGCAAAACAGGCAGGTACGCTTCGTACTCACCATGACTGATATCAGCCTGCAGCATTTTATCAATGAAATGAAAGAACTGCTTGCGGCAAACATCTTTACCAGAAGGAATATCCATTTTATGAAACCGTGTGTTCACCAGCTTTTCAATCTGGCGGAGACGGTACACTTCCTTAGGTGTAACGATTGAAATGGAGATACCGCTCTTACCTGCACGCCCGGTACGGCCGCTGCGGTGTGTGTACACTTCTGTATCATCCGGTAATTCATAATTGATCACATGGGTGATGCCCTGCACATCGATCCCACGGGCAGCCACGTCAGTAGCGATCAGTAGCTGTATGCTCTTTTCGCGGAAGCGGCTCATCACTTTATCACGCTGTTGCTGGGTAAGGTCACCATGCAATGCTTCGATATCATATCCTTCCCTGATCAGTTGCTCGGTAATACCCTGCGCATCTGCTTTGGTCCGGGTAAAAATGATCCCGTAAAGACCGGGGTTGAAATCAATCACGCGTTTAAGCGTTTCGTACCGGTTCACATGCTGTGTGAGATAATACTGGTGGTCAATATTGGCATTACCGGCATTCACCTTTCCGATCGTGATCTCGAAAGGCTTTTCCATATAGCGCTTGCTCACCTGCCTGATCTCGGATGGCATGGTGGCGCTGAAAAGCCAGGTGCTCTGGCGGTTGGGCGTATTCTTCAAAATGAATTCGATATCATCTTTAAAGCCCATGTTGAGCATTTCATCTGCTTCATCCAGCACTACATAATGTATCTGCTCAAGATCGACTGCTTTTCTTTCGATCAGGTCGATCAGTCGGCCGGGAGTGGCCACTACGATATGTGTTCCTCTTTTCAGTTCACGGATCTGCTCGCCAATGGAAGTGCCTCCATATACGGCTGTAATGGATATATGTGCTTTTTTAGGTTTGAATGAATTCAGGTCATTGGCGATCTGCAGGCATAATTCACGGGTAGGGCAAATGATCAATGCCTGTGGGTGGCGGTCTTCTCTGTTAATTAGTTGAAGCAGAGGCAGGCCGAAAGCAGCCGTTTTGCCTGTGCCTGTCTGAGCCAGTCCGATAAAATCCTTGGTGCCCTGGAGCAGCACCGGGATGGCTTTCTCCTGGATAGGAGTAGGTTGGGTAAACCCCAATTGCTGGATAGAATGAAGTATTCCTTCTTCTATCCCTAACGATTCAAATGTAATCACTGATTGTATTATTTATATATAAGGCGGCAAAGGTACGATAAAGATGGGCGAAATCGGCGGCCGGTGTTCGTTGACCAATGGCCGTCAATACGCAAACCGGGCCAGTCAACGCTCAACGAAATCCGGCCATCGATCAAAACAAGAAGCCGCCCCGGATCCGGAGCGGCTTGATTGCTTGCCTATAAAAAGTCTTATTTTTTCAGAGAATCTTTAACAGCAGTAACAGTAGAGTCAACTTTAGCTTTTGCAGAATCTACAACTGCACCAAGAGAATCTTTTGCAGCGTTGGCGGCAGAATCAACAGCATTAACTACAGAATCAGTTTTTGCTTCTTCGTTAGCGCTTTCGTTGTTACAAGCTACAAATCCGAGGCTAGCTACAGCCAATACGATGAAAAGCTTTTTCATGTGTTTGTGAATTTTTTTATTTTTTTGAAATATTTCAGTGTTTATACCCAAAAGGAAAAAAGGTAACCCGTTATTTTTAATTTTTTTTCCAGGCAGCCAAAGGGTTACTATTTTTAAAAAAAAGTATTAAAAAACGGATAGTGAAAGAAGATTATTCTGAAAAGGTTTTGCTCCAGGGCCTGGCCCGTAACGATAAAAAAGCCGTTGAAACGATCTATAAGGACAATTACACAAGTATTCAGTCCCTGATAATCAACAACAACGGTACGGCTGATGATGCAAAGGATATATTCCAGGAGGCGATGATCGTTTTATATGAAAAAGCCCGTTCCGGCAGTTTTGAGCTCAATTGCCTGATCAAAACCTATCTCTATTCAGTATCCAGAAGGCTGTGGCTCAAGCGTTTACAACAAAGCAGCCGCTACAGCGGCGATATTGGTCATGCAGAAGCCATTGTCCCTGTCGAAGATGATATTGAAGAGCATGCCAGGAGAGACAGTGAGTTTGACATGATGGACAAAGCCATCAACAGCCTGGGCGAACCCTGCCGGAGCCTGCTGGAAGCCTTTTACCTGCAAAAGAAAAATATGCAGGAAATTGCATCCGGGTTTGGTTATACCAATGCCGAGAATGCGAAAACACAGAAGTATAAATGCCTGATGAGGCTGAAGAAAATATTTTTTACGCATTATAAAAACGGAAACAGTGATGAATGAGAACAACAATGATATCATGATCCTTGATGCGGTGGAACGCTATATCCGTGGAGAAATGAATCCCGACGAAAGGCTCCATTTTGAAAATCTCCGTAAAACCAATAGCGAAATTGACCAATTGGTAGTAGAACATACTTTGTTTTTACAGCAAATGAACCGCTTTGGAGAATGGAAGAAATTCCAGTCTGCCCTGCAAGACGTACATACTGATCTGGCTCAACAAGGCAAGATCTATGCTGATAAGCTGAAAGGAAAAGCCAAGCTGGTTTATTTCTGGAACCGCTCCAAAAGAGTTACCGCCATTGCCGCTTCCATTGCCGGCATCACAGCGCTTACCATCAGCGCATTGATCTGGTCTATTTCTCCTAAAAACAATGTGCAGCAATTGCAGGCCCTGAGCCGTGATCTGCGGGAAATGAAAAGGGAACAGCAATACCAGAAATCGGTGGTAACCAACCTGCAGGACCAGATAGCGCCTACCCAAAGCAGACCAACTCCCAAAGTATATAAATCAGGCGGCACAGGCTTTATCATTGATGGTAAAGGATTGCTGGTAACCAATGCCCATGTGGTAAAGAATGCGCAGAACATAGCCGTGCAAAACAGGAATGGGGTTAATTACAGTGCTGTACTTGTTTATTCCGATACGGAAAAGGATCTGGCGATTCTGCGGATCGATGATCCTAATTTCAAGCCTATGGCCCCCCCGCCCTATGCTATCAGTAAATCATCCACTGATCTTGCAGAGCCGATCTATACATTAGGTTATCCAAGGGATGAGATCGTTTACGGACAAGGCTACCTTAGTGCCAAGACCGGTTACAATGGCGATACATTAAGCTGCCAGCTTTCTATTCTTGCCAATCCCGGCAACAGCGGCGGCCCTGTGCTGAACCAAAGCGGGGAAGTAGTAGGTATATTGAGCACCCGCGAAGCAGAATCGGTTGGTGTCGTGTTCGCACTTCAGTCGAAACATATTTACAAAGCGCTGAATGATATGAAAGCGAAAGATTCTTCTTATCAGCGTGTGCGGCTTTCTTCAAAATCGTCTATCTCTTATCTCGACCGGACATTGCAGGTGAAGAAGATAGAAGATTATGTGTTTATGGTGAAAGCTAATTAAGTGATGGCGATGTTTAAGTGACATTTCCATTGTCACCCCGGCCCTGGTTTAAAAAAATAACTGGAATAGTACACTAAGAGCCGGGGTCTCCCCAACGTTGAGGAGACCCCGGCTCTTATATTCTTTAAACTTGTATGTGTCCTGAACCAGGGCCGGGGTGACAATGGAAAAGGAGCTACTGGCCCAAAGTTTGCGTATTAACGACCATTCGAACATCGGGTAACGCTCAACGAACAACGCTCCCCTCATTTCCACAATCTCTCCGGATACTCCCCTTTCGCGATCAGCTCATTCAGGCTTTTCTCCACAAAAGGAGCATCTTCCTTATAGGTAACACCAAACCAGGAAGAAGTGGTAGGGATGATTTCCACACGTCCGCCTTCTTTGATGAACTGATCAGCAACAATAGGAATGAAAAACTCTGATTTGAGCTCTGTTCCGAATTGCTGAAGAAACTCACGGAATAATTTTTGGGTATAGGCAAAGAATGATGTGTCGAAGCACCAGAAGTTCATTGACACTCTTGTATCAAGTGCCAGTTCCTTTGGCTCCAGGCCATCATCAACCAATATATGGTTTCCTTTTTTAGCAATATTGATACGCTCGGTGATAGTGGCAAGATTGCCGCTTTCATCCAACCCGCAAACACCCCTGTTTACCGTACCGTGATCAGACAGGGTTTTCAGCAGGTCATATCCAACGATCGCATAATTCTTCTCTGAGCAATCATGGATCAGGAAATCGGCTGCACTTTCAAAGGCATTATGCCCATAAAAATCATCGGCATTGATAACAGCGAACGGCTCGTTCACTACTTCTTTAGCACAAAGCACCGCATGAGCAGTGCCCCATGGCTTTTTCCTGTCGGCCGGTATATCAAACCCTTCTGTGAATGCTTCCATATCCTGGAAAGCATATTCCACTGCGATCTTCCCCTCTAGTTTAGGTTCGAATATATTTCTGAAATCCTCTGCAAAATCGCGGCGGATAATAAAAACGATTTTTCCAAAACCGCTGCGGATGGCATCATAAATAGAATAATCCATGATTGTTTCTCCCCCTGGTCCAAAACCCTGTATCTGTTTCATACTACCATAGCGGGAAGCCATGCCTGCAGCCAGGATCACTAATGTTGGTTGCATATTCCTTTCTTATTTTGCGCCGTAAATTAAAGTAAATTCGTTAAGAGCGGTAGTAATTTTATGCTTTATTCATTACCTGTGCAAAATATAACGGTGGATGATGTATCATTTTTTTACCAAAAAGATATGGAAGTAGCTGTTCTTCGCCTCGACAAGCTGCATTCTGTTATTTCCGGTAATAAATGGTTCAAACTCCGTTTCTATCTCGATAATGCAATAAAGCAACAGAAAAAAGGCTTGCTTACATTTGGCGGAGCCTGGTCCAATCATATCGTTGCAACAGCCGCTGCCTGCCGCTTACAGGGTCTGCAGGCAATCGGTATTATCCGTGGTGAAGAGCCTTCTCTTTATTCTGCAGCACTGGAAGAAGCGAAACAAGCAGGCATGCAATTGCATTTTATTACCCGGGCTGACTATAAGGAAAAGCAAATTCCTGCAGGCATCGATATAAACGAGTACCTGTTAGTGCCTGAAGGAGGCTACGGAGAAGAAGGAGCAAGGGGCGCCTCCACTATATTGGAAATACCCGATCGTTCTTTCACTCATTATATCTGCGCAGCCGGTACCGGCACAATGACAGCCGGTTTGGTGAATGCAGCTCCTGCCGGAAGCGAAGTGATCAGTATCAGCATGCTGAAAAATAATCATGAGTTGGAAGGAATGATCGCCCGGTTGTTGCAACCAGCACACAATAGCTGGCAATTGCTACATGACTACTCTTTAGGCGGCTATGCCAAACATACGCCCGGATTATTGCAGTTTATGAATGAATTTTATGCAGGCAGCGGAATTCCGTCCGATTTTGTATACACAGGCAAACTCTTTTATGCTGTATCAGATCTTATAAAAAAATCATTTTTCCCGGCCGGAAGCAGGCTGCTGGTGATCCATAGCGGAGGCTTGCAGGGCAACCGCTCCCTGCCAAAAGGAACGTTAATCTTTTGATATTTTATAGCATATATTCACAGAGCCTTATCTTTGCGGGCAACAGATAAGAATCCATATCCTTTTTCGTTTCTTATATTACATGATGCGCAAACTGATCCTGTTATTTTTTCTGGCCTTGACTGTTGTGGGTAAATCTTTATCTGCGCAGGATACCCTCCCCAAATTTTCCGTAAAAAATATTGGCAATAACCGTATTGTTATAGGTTGGGTGAATAAGTTTGAGAACATCAGGCAGATCAGCATCCAGCGTTCATTTGACAGCCTGAAGAATTACAAGACGATTCTTTCCGTTGCCGACCCCTCTACTCCCGAAAACGGCTATGTAGATACCAAGGCCAATAACGATCGCATGTTTTACCGGCTTTATATCATGCTGGATAAAGGCGTTTTCCTCTTTAGCGACCCAAAAAGGCCGGTACTGGACACACTTATAAGAAAAGACAAGCCAACAAGATTACAGAATGGCAATTTCACCATACCTGTTTTTGACAGTGCAAACGGAAGACCTGTTATTTCCAACAATGGTCCCAAAGGGGAGATATGGGTCCCGTCCAAATATGTGTATACTTACAAGGACGGTTATATCCGCATCAGCCTGCCTGATGATGATAAAAAATACAGCATCAAATTCTTCAATACCGATAACGATCTTTTGTTTGAATTAAAAGATATCAAGGAGAGAAACTTCAAGATCGATAAATCCAATTTCTACAAATCAGGCTGGTTCAGGTTTGAAATGTATGAGAATGGGGATCTGAAAGAAAAGAATAAGTTTTATCTGCCCAAGGAGTTTTAATTATCAGCTCACCAGGTGTGACTGAAACACCTCTTCAAAATTCTTTTTCACCTTTTCCTTTACTTCCTGCAGATCCACTTTGTGGCCAAGTTCTTTTTCAATGGACGTTACCTGCTTGTCTTTAATGCCACAGGGAATGATATTATCGAAATAAGAGAGGTCCGTGTTCACATTCAGTGCAAATCCATGCATGGTAACCCAGCGGCTGCTGCGTACGCCGATCGCGCAGATCTTTCTTTCCATTCCTTTTTTATCTGCATCGATCCATACGCCGGTTTCCCCCGGCGAGCGGCCGGCTTCAATGCCATACCCTGCAAGTGTAAGAATGATCATTTCTTCAATATTACGCAGGTATTTACCAATATCTGTATAATATTTTTCGAGATCAAGAACAGGGTAACCTACCAGTTGCTGCGGGCCATGAAAAGTAATATCCCCGCCACGGTTGGAACGGTAAAAACTGATACCCATGCGAAGCATGTCCTCCTCACTCAGCAAAACATTGGCAATATCACCGCTTTTACCAAGCGTATAAACAGGAGGATGCTCCACGAAAAGAAGATAGTGATCGGTTTTTAATTGCGCCTCACCGGGCATTACTGCACCTTTCTCCTGCAAATCGCGGATGGCCGCTTTAATGCGCACTGCTTCCTGCAAAAGTTGCTCCTGGTAATCCCAGGCTTCTTTGTATGCCATCTGCCCCAGGTCCCTGAAATGTACTTCCTGCTTGTCCATAATTAAACCTGCAATTTACCAACAATTTTTCATCCCGCTGCTCTGAGGCAATGACTCCGGTTTCAGCAACTAAGTTCTTCCCCCACAAAGACGACGGAGACCACAAAGAATGTTTGCTGAGCACCTTCCCTGCGTTGTAGCTATATATATAGTAGGAAAGCAACGTGAAATATTTCTTTGTGGTCTCCGCCGTCTTTGTGGGAAAATTCAAACTGGGCCAATACTTACCTTTGCAGGAAACCGACGAACAATGCAGGATCATGATATAACCAATAAGGCGACTGATAGGAATGATGCAAATACAGAAACCAGTGAAGAGCTTTACGAACGGTTCAGCTTCAAAACAGACAAGGGGCAGGAACCGCTCCGTATAGACAAGTACCTGATGAACAGGATTGAAGGAGCTACACGAAATAAACTGCAGCAGGCGATCAATAGCGGACTGGTGCTGGTAAACGGAAAAGAAGTACGGCCTAATTACAAGATTAAAGCCCTGGACGAGATCATCATATATTCCGATATGAGCCCTGAAGACACCGATGTAGTGCCGGAAAACATTCCCCTCAACATCGTGTACGAAGATGCCGATCTTATGCTTATCAATAAACCCGCCGGCATGGTAGTGCATCCCGGCAGCGGTAATTATACCGGCACACTGCTCAATGGGGTGGCCTGGTATCTGCAACAGCAGCAGCCGGGACTTACAGAAGACTCACTTCCCCGCTTCGGACTGGTGCACCGGATCGATAAAAACACCAGCGGCCTGCTGGTGCTGGCCAAGACCGATAAAGCCATGCGGCACCTGGCCAAGCAGTTCTATGACCATACCATTAAGCGCCAGTACCTGGCTTTGGTATGGGGCGATGTGGAAGAAGATAAAGGCACCATTGTAGCGCATGTAGGAAGGCATTTGAGATTCCGTAAACTGTTTGAAGCTTATCCCGAAGGGGATCATGGCAAAGAAGCGATCACCCATTACAAAGTGATGGAGCGCTTTAATTATGTAACGCTTGTGCAGTGCATACTGGAAACCGGGCGTACCCACCAGATACGCGTGCACATGAAACACATAGGCCACCCATTATTCAGCGACGATTTTTATGGAGGTGATAAAATTGTAAAAGGTACAGTGTACGCCAAATACAAACAGTTTGTAGAAAACTGCTTTGCCATCTGCCCAAGGCAGGCTTTGCATGCAAAAACATTGGGTTTTATCCATCCTACCACCGGTGAAGAAATGAATTTTGATACAGAACTACCTTCAGATATGGAGCAGGTGATTGAGAAATGGAGAAAGTATGTGGGCACGATTGGGAACAGAATGGAAGTGTAAATATTCAGAAGAAAGGGATCGCGATACTACGACTAACCAATCATTGTTCTGCTTTAAAATCAAACAATGTAGCCGTAAACATCCCTCTTTCTCTTTTTTTAAGGATCACATCCCAATTGCCGGTATATCGTAATGTTTTGGGAACAAGGTATTCGCCGAACTTTGTCATTTCCACTTCCATTTGCACATCAAAATCATAAACACCGGCATCATAGCTGAGTTTGTAATTGCGGGCCATCACTTCCATGGTCTTGGCATCAAACCAGGTAATCATATTGTCTATAACGATCTTGTTCCTTTTGCCGCTTGAAAGATCTTCTTTTGCCTTTACGGTAAAAAGGTAAGCCTGCTTTCCTTCATAATCAACCTGGTCAATGGAAAAATCGTAGAGTTCAGCCACATCAGGATCAAAGATGTTGATCTTTTCCCCAATGAAAGGAATGCCGGGTATTTTTTTCCCGGGATTAAAGAACAGCATCTTCAATTGTTCTTTATGTTTTTCTGTACCGCTTTTTCCCCTGGCGGAAAAAGACGTACCTGCTACGATGTTGTTCTCTCCACAAATCCTGCCATTGGTAAAAAACAAACCGGCATACAGTTCTGCTGTATAATAATTGTAGTTCCGTTTTTTATCATAAAAATCGCCCTGGGTTGTTTCAGATACTACTTCCATAGTGCGGCAACCATAAGCCCTTGTTTGAACAGTCCTGCTCTGCATGCCTGCTTTCCCATTCCCCTTTTTATCAACAATGCGGATATCATTGAGCGATGTAAACCCAAGCACATGCAGGTTCTTGAAAGCTTTGTAAAAACTGGAATCGTTTTTTACCCGTTCCATAAACTTGGGAATGTTCACGTCTGTACGGACCACCACTTCCGAAAGATTGATCATTTTAGCCAGCCTCTCATTTTCCAGGGAATCTTCCTGCGTTTGCGCATTACAGGCGACCGATAAAAACAAAAAGGCCAGGCATAGTTTAACACTTTGCATGGCCTGCAAGTTACAGCCGCATCCCGGAACAACAAAGCAAGTAGCTTACTGCCCTGTTTTTTTAACAGGAACTGTTTTTTCCTGGGCCGGTGTGCCATTTTTTTCTTCCTGCATGGGTGGCGGCACAGGCATTTTGGATGGGGAAGCTTTGATCTCTTTATCTACTTCTTCTGCAGATTTGTTGCTGGGCAGGGTTGTTGCCTTCGCGGCTCCCGCATTGCGGGCCCTGTTGGTTACCGGCGAAGCCGATGAGCCCTGCTGCACCTGGATGAACTTACCTTCTTTTATTTCCTTAGCAAGGGATGAGCCGGTAAAACCTTTGGAAGGGCTTGCAGCGTGTTGAACAGTTGAGCCATATTTCATACCGGGTTGTGTATTGTTCCTTAGTTGCCTGGAAATGCTCTCATCTGTTTTAAACTCCTGTGCACTCAATTGTATACCGGTTATCAGCAGCAATAGAAAGAGAAGATCTTTTTTCATGTTGAATGATTTCATGGTTTGAATTATTTAATGTTTACCAGTACGTTTATTTTTCCTACAGCAGGTCCGTTATAATCCTGCAGCGCTTTACCCAACACCTGCCCTATCTTCACTTTATCCGGATCTGCTTTCATAGCTACACCAGGTTGTGAAGAAGTGACAAGCATATCGCCTCTTTTTATTGCGCCGCCTTCCATGCATACTTTTGTAGGGATAACACCTATCACACCCATAGGCACTTTATCAGAAATATCTGTGTCAATATGTTCTTCCGTCAGCAACACGCCAGGCTTGGTAGCATACACACCGGCGACAAGATTGGAGTAAGGCGTCGCTGATTTTTCTACTGCCCTGTCCTTATCAACGGAAATGATCAGTACATCGCCTGCTTCATAGGCAGCAAGATCACCATTCACATCAAATGCCTCAGCCACATCGGCTCCGCTGTTTTGCGTACCGTCATTAAAATAGCCTTTGCCTGTACCACTGATCCTGGCAACGTTTACAGTACCGGGGTTGCCCGACTTAAAGAGTGCTATGCTGCCAGCGCTGTGCTGTTCTACAGTAAGTACCGGGTTGGTATTGCCGGTATTGTAATTCACTAATCTCGCTGCCCTGCCATTACTGAAATTGGGCGTCCAGGCATAAAGGGCATTCCCTGTACCGTCTGCTGTTGTTTCCACTCCATCACCTGTGTTACTGGCATTGGCCGTGATGCCATTGCCATTACCATCAGCAATAGCTATTAAAGCAGGGCCATTGCCTGCGGGATTGGATGCATGAAAAAGCCCTGCATAACCACCTGTACCGGAAGAAATCCCATATATAGCAGCAGTACCGAAATTGGCAAACTGCGAATTAACTTCGGCTTTTACAGCCGCCGATGTTCCTGTAACCTTGTCTACTTTAAAATTACCTGCAATGCCATTGCCAACTGTGGTAACAGTGATCACATCACTGGTGTTGGATTCATTGAATATATTAAACCTGCCTGCGCGTCCTGTTGCAAAACTGGGGACCCAGGCATATAGGGCATTTCCTGCACCATCGATATTTGCTTCCACTGCATTACCATCCTTGCTGGTATTAGCTGTAATGGCATTACCATTGCCATCATTGATCGCCACCAAAGCAGGGCCATTGCCAGCTGCATTGGAGGAATGGAAAAGACCCGCAAAGCCGCCGGTACCGGAAGAAATACCGAATAGACCGGCTGCGCCAAAGTTGCCGAAGATCGTTTTTACTTCACCTCTTACAGCAGCAGCTACGCTGTTGGCATTATCCACCAGGAAAGAAGCCGCATTGCCTTGTGTATTATCAGGAATATTTCCGTTACCGTTTGTTTCTACTTCCAGTGTATTGCCAGTGGTATTGGTATTGTTGAAGTTTTCAAAGCGCCCTGCACGACCGGTGCTGTTATTCAATCCCACCTGCCCCAGTACCCCAACAGCAGTGCCTGCAGCACTGGTCGCAATAAAACCTCTTACACCATAGCCACCGCCATCATTGCGGCCAACAACAGCACCTGCGATATCGCTGGTAGTGCGGCCTACCACGGCTTCGCCACCTCCATTATTATCTCCTACCACCCCGGCGCTTGTTTGAGACTGCGTAATACCATGCACCCCGAATCCGCTGCCGGTTGAGGCACGCACACCCGCGCCATTCCCCGTTGTAGTAACAGTTACGCCAACTCCGTTCCCGACCGTATTTACATTAAGCACCGTATTATTGTTTGAATTGTTGAAGATCGACATGTTAGCGGCTACGCCTGTATTACTGGTTGCCTGCAAACCTGTGCCTGTATTACTATTGGCATAAACGCCATAACCATTGGCTGATGCATTACCATATACGCCAAGCCCGTTGGGCGTTACACCATAAACGCCCCAGCCACTGCCGTTCTGTGATCCGTATACTCCCACACCAAGCCCACCGGTACCATCATTGATACCACGCACACCAGCAGAAAAACCGCCAGGAGAAGTACTGGTTACACTACCTCTTATAGCAGCAATACTGGATGTTGCACTTCCATTCGTGCCTTCCAGTGAAACACCATCACCGGCATTATTGATAGAAAACAAAGTGGCCGCAGAATTTTCATTCGCCACATAAGGCAGTACGAACCCACCGCCGCCGCCGATATTTGTGGGTGTCCATTCAGTTCCATTGTATATCAATGCCTGTCCATTCGTTGGAGCAGTATTGCTCACTCCCTTGCCCTGAAGCCCTTTCACCGTTGGATCAGGATAAGTGCCGGCAAGATCACCGCCTGCAGCTGTTCCATTAATGGACCCTGCGGGGCCTGCAGGGCCAACGGGTCCAGCAGGTCCGGCTGGCCCCGCAGGACCAGGAGGGCCAGCTACGCCGTTTGCAGCAAATAAGGCATAAGGAACTGAAGCAAGTTGTGAAGTGCCTACATTGATAAAGGCCGAGCCGCCCGCCGGATCAATTTCCACCTGCACAAATTTATCTCCTGTGGCCCAGTCAACACCTTGAATGGTGCCGGTAACATTACTGGCACCAGGACTCCCAACCAGTACATTGAATAATCCAACTGCATTAGTAGTCAGCTCGCGTGTTTCAGCATATACAACAGGGCCTGTTGCCGTACCATTGCGGATACTAAGACGGAGTGTGATCGCTTTATTCTGGATCACGTTCCCTACAGCATTCCGTGCAACGCCCTGGTAATTGAATAAACCTGGCGCCTGGCCATACACTAATTGCATTGCCAGCATCAGCCAGCATAAGGCAAGAATCTTTTTCATGTTCATGATTTGTTAGGGTGAAGGGTTTATGGTTGATCGAATTACTTTCCGATTTTCATTACTTTGAGACCGCTGTAGCGGGTAAATATGGTATGCAATTCAGCGATCACATAGTAAACTCCGGGAGGATGATCAGTAAGATCGAATTGATATATACCACAGCAGCCGGTATACATAAAGCTGCGGCGATCCAGCACTTTTCCGTTAGCGTCTACCAAACGAAGATGCATTGGACCGGGTTCCTTGATAAAAAAGTTCACTTCGAACTTGCCCACAGTAGGATTGGGAAAAAGGCGGTAATCAGCAGGCTGGAACCTGGCATTGCCGGGCAGGCTCTTACCGTCTGTGCAAGGTTGCAATACTCCCTGCGTTAACAGCACAGCACTATCCGGAGGAGCGAAAGAATTAATAACAAGCATTTCCCCGAAACTCCACTCAAAATGGAAATAAGAATCGGGATTATTGTAGGTGCCGCCTGCTGTATTTAAAGCAGATGGTACAACACTTTGAGCATAAGAATAGCTGATGGCGCATAGCATGGCCATTGCTGAGAGGAGAGTTCTTCTCATAAGCAAGATTTAGTTTGTAAATAAGCTCGCTACTATTAGAGTTACTCTATCGGTGGGGTAGAAAGAAAGATGGAGGATGGATACATACAAAGCTAGGTCACACAAGAAGGGAAATCAATACCCTTTTTGTGTGATCTTTCAATTGTTGAGTCAGAAGTCGTTTTTATGAGTACAATGTGCAGTTCAGCTTAGCCGGGGAACATCATTTTATAATCCACATTCACTTTTCCTTTGGAGATATCGGTGAGCTTACCTTTCATCAGTTTCCTTTTCAATGGAGAAATATGATCGATAAAAAGCTTACCGTCAATATGATCGTATTCATGAAGGATCACGCGTGCAGTGAGGCCATCGAATGTTTTTTCCTGGGGCTGGAAATTTTCATCCACGTATCGCAGCGTAACGGATTCGTTGCGATAAATGTCTTCCCGGATCTTGGGGATGCTGAGACAACCCTCATTGTACGACCATTCCTCTCCCTCCAATACCACAATGTGGGCATTAATAAAAGTGGCTTTGATGCCGGGAGCATCGGGGTACTCATCTTTTTCATCTTCTTCCATGTTGGTAAACATCTGTTCTGTGTCTACCACAAACAAACGGATAGAGCGGTTGATCTGCGGAGCAGCAAGGCCCACACCACTGCTTTCATACATGGTTTCCCACATATCTGCAATAAGCTTTTCCAGATTGGGGTAATCGGGTGTAATATCCTCAGCCACTTTACGCAATACAGGGTGGCCATAAGCTACAATAGGTAAAATCATCTTTAAACTACTTGATTGAACAAGGTACAAAGGTATGCGTTCCTGCTTAAAATACAGGAAGTCAACGTGTATAATATGAAACAGGGATTTATTCTCAAACAGTTACACTTCATGTAAATAAAGCAACTCCTGTTCAAAACGCCCCTTCCCGTCCTTCCCGCCTTACCGGTAAAACTTATATACCGGTTTTCTATTTTCTTACCGGTAAGAAAATTTTACTTCCTGTTTTGTTTTACCGGTAAGGCGGGAAGGACGGGAAGGGGGCTGATTAAACAGATCGCATGTATTCCTGTAGCATGATAGTTGCCGCGATCTCGTCTACAAGTGCTTTGTTGCGGCGTTGCATTTTTCTGAGGCCCATTTCCAGCATGGCATCTTTGGCCATTTTGGAAGTGAAACGTTCATCCACTTTTTTGATGGGCACGGAGGGGAAATTTTTCTGAAGATCCTTAATGCATTTTTCCACCAGGGGTGTCGCATGCGTATCGGAATCATCCCAGTTCTTGGGTTCGCCGATAATGATCAGTTCTACCTGTTCACGGCTGAAATAATCTTTCAGGTAAGGAACCAGCTGTTTTGATTCAACGGTGGCCAGGCCTGTAGCAATGATCTGTAAAGGATCGGTGACGGCAAGGCCGGTGCGTTTGAGACCGTAATCGATGGCGAGGATTCTGGGCATGGTGCAAAGATACCTAACGGGAAAAAACACGGAGAAAGAGATCGGCGATCACAAATAAAGCAAAAACGACAGAAGCTATGCCGTTGGCCGTCATGAAAGCCAGGTTCACTCTCCGGAGATCATTGGGTTTAACAATGGAATGCTGGTAGATAAGCATGCCGGCAAATACGGCTACGCCGATCCAGTACAGCCAGCTAAAACTTCCAAGATAACCTGCGGCAATGACGAATAAAGCACTGAGGATATGAAGTAATGCTGAAACCCTTAATGCTTTGGACTTGCCCAGCCAGGAAGGTATTGAATATAAAGAATGGTTTTTATCAAACTCTTCGTCCTGCAATGCATAAATAATATCAAAGCCACTGACCCAACAGATAACTGCAAAAGAAAACAACAAAGGGAGAAGTTGAAACTCACCGGTTACAGCGAGATAAGCTCCTATAGGCGCAAGTGACAATCCTATGCCTAATACCAGGTGACATAGCGGCGTGAATCTTTTCGTATAACTATATCCCAACACTACTAATAAGGCTACAGGGGAGAGATAAAAACAGATCTTATTAATAAAGAAAGTACAAACAATAAACAGGACAGAGCTTATAATGGTAAACAACAATACATTGTTTGCCTTTAATATCCCGGCTGGTATCTCCCTGATCGCAGTGCGGGGGTTCAGGGCGTCGAAACTTCTGTCGAGATACCGGTTAAAGGCCATGGCTGCACTGCGTGCAAATACCATACAGGCAATCACCAACAGGAACCGGATGATCACTTCGTTGCGGGAAGAAGGAAAACCGGCAGGCCAGTTTTTAAGGTCAGGATAGGCAATATGCCAACCCGGTATTAAAGAACCTCCATACTCCGGATTTGTGATCAAAAAAATCCCCAGAAAAAAGCCTATCAATGCAAAAGGCATCGCAAAAATGGTATGCGAAAACTTTATTAGACTGAGATACTTTTTAGCAGTAGTCATCCGGCAAAGATAAACCAATCCCCCTGACCGGAAAACAACGTTTAAACATTAAAATTTAAACGCTGCGCTCCTGCCCCTCACTCTTTAGCCTCCTTCTTACCAGCTCCCAAAGCACCACTCCTGCCGCCGTTGCAATATTCAGGGAGTGTTTCATCCCCAATTGCGGTATTTCCACACAGGCATCACACAAATGGATCGTGGATTGCTCCACACCGGTCACTTCATTGCCCAGCACCACCGCGACCTTCTCATTCAAAGCAGGGGTAATCGCCTGCAAAGCCCGGCTTCCTTCAGCCTGTTCTATCGCATAAATGGTGTACCCATCTTCCCTTAATTGTGAAATAGCCTCGGCTGTTGTGGAAAAATGCCGCCAATTCACCGTTTCTTCCGCACCTAAAGCTGTTTTTTTGATCTCTTTATGGGGAGGTTTTGCAGAATAGCCAATGATATAGATCGCTTCCACCAGGAAAGCATCAGCAGTACGGAACACACTGCCAACATTATACGCACTACGGATATTTTCTAAGACGACGATAATGGGAGTTTTCTCCGATTGCCTGAATTCTTCGACCGATTTGCGGTCCAATTCTTCCATACTCAGTTTTCGCATAGTGCAAAAATAATTCACACCTGTTAGAATACGGTTCGTTCATGGCAGCAAAGCAATTATATTTGTCGCCCATGGCGAAAAGCAAAACAGAGGAAACCCCGATGATGCAGCAGCACCGGGCCATTAAACAGAAATACCCGGATGCCGTGCTGCTTTTCCGTGTAGGCGATTTCTATGAGACCTTCGGTCAGGATGCCGTGATCGCTTCACAGGTGCTGGGCATCACCCTCACCAAAAGGAATAATGGCGCTGCCGCTTCACTCGACCTGGCAGGTTTTCCCCATCACTCCATCGACACTTACCTGCATAAACTGGTGAAAGCCGGCTATCGCGTAGCTGTTTGCGATCAACTGGAAGATCCAAAACAAGCCAAAGGCGTTGTAAAAAGAGGCGTCACCGAAATGATCACCCCCGGCACTGCCCTGAATGATAAATTGCTGGAACACCATACCAATAATTTTCTCGGCGGCATCCATTTCGCTGACAATGATCAATACGGTCTTGCTTTCCTTGATATCTCCACCGGCGAATTCCTGATCGCAGAAGGCGACCGTGAATATGCCGATAAACTGCTGCAAAGCTTCAAGCCCGCCGAAGTGATCTTTCAACGTCACCGCCAGAAAAATTTCAAAGAGTATTTTGGTGGCAGAGTGTATACCTATACACTGGATGAATGGATCTTCGATGCCGGCTACGCAGAAGATACATTGCTCAAACATTTCCAGACCCATTCACTGAAAGGATTTGGTGTGGAAGAAATGAAGAATGGCCTTATTGCAGCCGGTGCCATTATCCATTATTTAAGAGATACCGAACATCCAAACCTTCAGCATATTACTTCACTGCAGCGGATCGACCGGGATGATTTCCTGTGGATGGACCGCTTCACCATCCGTAATCTTGAACTGGTATACGGCGCTTCAGAAACTGATCATACTTTACTGAGCGTGCTCGACAATACTGTTTCCCCTATGGGCGCACGCCTGCTGAAACGGTGGATCGTTTTCCCGCTGAAAGATCTTGCCAAGATCAATGAACGGCTCGACCTGGTGGAATGGCTGATCAAAGAAACAGATACACGCAATAAACTATCGCAATCCATCAAACTTTGCGGTGACATTGAAAGGCTGGTCGCTAAAATCCCTGCAAGAAGGATCAACCCGCGTGAAGTGTTGCAACTCGCAAAAGGATTGAAGCAGGTGGAGATCATTAAACAGGTTTGTCTTGCATCCGGTAATGACTACCTGAAACGTTTAGGCGATGCTTTAAACCCCTGCCCTTATATCGCCGACAAAATATTCAAAGAGATCATAGATAACCCTCCTGCCCTGGCGGCAAAAGGCGGGATGATCAATAATGGCGTGGATGCAGAACTGGATGAATTGCGGCAGATCGCACATAGCGGCAAAGAATACCTGGCCAAACTTCAACAAAAAGAGGCCGAACAAACCGGTATCAGTTCCCTGAAGATCGGTTTCAATAATGTATTCGGTTACTATCTTGAAGTAACCAATTCTCATAAGAACAAAGTGCCGGCTGAGTGGATGCGCAAGCAAACACTGGCTAATGCAGAACGGTATATCACTCCCGAATTGAAAGATTATGAAGAAAAGATCATGGGAGCAGAAGATAAAATATTACAGAACGAGCTCAGGATATATGAACTGCTGCTGAATGAATTGTTTGATTATTTAGCGCCTGTTCAAACTAATGGGAATATTCTTGCTATTGTGGACTGCCTCTGCTGTTTTGCACAGAATGCCATACAGTATCAGTATAAAAAACCACAGCTGCATGAAGACATGGACTGGAAAGTGAAAGAAGGAAGACATCCCGTAATAGAAAGGCACTTACCCATCGGTGAAACCTATATCCACAACGATCTCGAGCTGAACAAAACCGATCAGCAGATCATCATACTTACGGGTCCCAACATGAGCGGTAAATCAGCATTGCTACGTCAAACCGCACTGATCACGCTGATGGCTCATATCGGTTCCTTTGTACCGGCAACTGAAGCAAAGATCTCCCTCACCGATAAGATCTTTACTCGCGTGGGTGCTTCAGACAACCTGAGCGGAGGTGAGTCTACCTTTATGGTGGAAATGAATGAAACCGCCAGCATCATCAACAATATCACAGCGCGAAGCCTGATATTGCTGGATGAGATCGGCCGTGGAACTTCTACTTATGATGGTATTTCCATTGCATGGAGCATTGCGGAACATTTGCACAATACCCCGCATCAACCCAAAACCTTATTTGCTACCCATTATCATGAGCTGAATGAACTGGAAGAAAAGCTTGACCGCGTAAAGAACTATCATATCACCAATAAAGAGATCGGCAACAAGATCGTGTTCCTGCGCAAGCTGGCCCCGGGTGGCAGCACGCACAGTTTTGGTATCCACGTAGCCCGTATGGCCGGTATGCCTCCTTCCCTGATCGACCGGGCCAATGAAATTTTAAAGCATCTCGAAGCAAAACACCTGGACGGCGAAGACAATGGCACTCCGGCCAAAGAGGATGCGCGGTCAAAAGTCAAATCCCTGACTGCCCCCCAGTTCCAGTTATCCATTTTTGATGCACATTCCCAGACTTTCGGCGATATCCGGGACCTCCTGGGCTCTCTCGACATCAACCGGCTAACGCCGGTAGAGGCATTACTCAAGCTTCAGGAAATTAAAGACTTGCTGAAGTAGCAACCCTCATATATAAATAACTTGATAATTGTCAAAAGTTTAGGCCTTCCCAAGCGCCCACAGGTATCTTTTCGCCTGAAAACCATAGTTTTAGTCGTAAATACCTATTTACACTAAGCAATAACCCTTATTTAGTATCGTTTAATGAGGGAATAACAAACCACCTTCCAATGAAACCAATTCTACCTGCTTTGGCCTTAGGCCTTCTTTTGTCCTGTTTTGCCTCCGCCCAACCCTGCAGCCCCCAGGGAGATCAAGTCACTTATGGTACTAATAATGTCTGGATCGGGTATGCGTATGACAATACAAACTTCACCAGTTACAGAGGTTATATAAACGAAGGCAGCGCCGGCAATCCTAACTTCGATGAAGACTTTGGCGGCGATAATGGCAACTTCAATACCCACGGTTGCAAAGTGAACCTCAGTTCTTTCAGTGTCCGCTACCGCTTAAGAAAAACATTCACCCCAGGCTACTATACCTTTCTCGTAGGAGGAGATGATGGTTTTCGCCTGAGTATTGATGGCGGCGCCACCTGGATCATCGACCGGTGGTATGATCAGGCTTATACTACTACTTCCATCACCGTACCCCTGAACGGTACCTACAACATGGTTCTTGAGTATTATGAGAACAGCGGCGAAAACCGCATTTCATTTAATGTTAGCTACAACAGTTGCATGGGTAGTGAGAATACCACTACTTATGGCGCCAACAATGTATGGAATGGTTATGTATACGATGGTACTAATTTCGATTACTATAAAGGAATGGTGACGGAAGGCAACAGCAGCTCCCCCAATTTTGATCAGAACTTCGGTGGCAGCGATGTTTCTTATTCCACCAGCAACTGCAATGTGCAAACGGAAACATTCAGCGTGCGCTACCGCTTAAAGAAAAATTTTCCTGCCGGCAGTTACCGTTTCACTGTAGGTGCCGATGATGGGTACAGGTTAAGCCTCGATGGTGGTGGCACCTGGGCTATTGATAACTGGAACCTGCATTCCTACACATCGTCTGCCCTTACCACCAATCTTTCATCCGGCACCATTGATATGGTCCTTGAGTTTTATGAGAACACCGGCGATAACCGTATCAGCTTTAATATGCAGCCCATGCTTATATTACCGGTAAACCTGCTTTCATTCTCAGGGCAACAAAAAGACGGGTCTACTGAATTAAAATGGCAGATCACAAGAAACAGCGATCCTTCCTGGTTTGAAGTGCAACGCAGTAAAGATGCTTCCTCTTTCAGTACCGTAAACAGGTTGCAGGGGCAGGCCGATGCAACATACAGTAATGATATCAGCTATCAATACAATGATCTGCTCCCCAGCCCAGGCACTTACTATTACCGCTTGAAGATGACCGATATGGGCGGAGCGATCACCTATTCTCCAATGATCATGGTGCAGGCCGGCAATAATCAAACCGGTCCCGATAAAGTATTTCCTACATTGATGACCAATAACACACTTTACCTGCAAAGCGGCCGCAACCTGCGGCAGGCCTGGTATACCGTACATGATATGAACGGAAGACTGGTATACAGGAAAGCACAAGGCAAGCTCGATGCAGGCCAGGTGATCAATGTTTTTTCCGGCAGTTCCTCATTACCAAAAGGCTCATATATCCTGAACCTGCGGGACGGAGACGAGGATATCAGCCGCCACCGATTTGTTATTCCCTAAACTAGCTGTGGTTTGGGTCCAGTGCAGTACCGTTTACACCAGGGGAGATCGAAAGATCTTCCCTTTTTGTTGGATCTTTAATAAAGAAGGAAACCTATTGAATGATCAATAGGCTTTGTTCATGTATTGGTCACCTCAAACCACAACGGCTTCTCATCATTCCATTCCCCATTATAATTAATGGATAATTCTTCTCCTGCCTGTACCGGCCTTACAGTACGGATGCTGATCAGCGCGTTTTCAAAATCCATTTCATACTCACAGTTGGAGGCATAGGAATGATTGTAAAGGGGGACATATCCCAAAGCCATGCAGCACCGGTCGCTTTCATATCCCCATTCAAAAATATAATCATGCAGCAGGGTCTGGTCAAGCAATTTCCGTTCTTCATTGCTCATGATAATAACAGGCGACATTTCAACCACCGTGCCCGCTTCTATATATTCAGAACTGAATACACCCCTGCCACGGCCCCCTGTATTGGCTACGAATAAAAAAGGAAGAATCATGTACAGTTATTAAATGCAGGCACGAAAATCGCATATTTCTTAACACAGAAGAAAGATTGAGTTAGGGTTCTAAACCCGGTACTTCGTACTTTTGAGTCATGGCTGAAGAATTTGATGAACAACCTTCATTAAGCGAACAGTTTGAAGCTGTTGTCCAAACGGAAGACAAGCTCAGGATCAGGGACTTCCTGAACGATCAGAACATCAGTGATGTGGCTGATCTCGTCTATGAATTTCCCGACTTTGAAGGCCAGATCATCGCCAATATGTCGGTCCACCGTGCAGCCAGTGTGTTCAAGATCCTCGAATTCCCCACGCAAAAACGCATCATCCAGATCCTGCCTCCCAATACGGTTGCCTCCCTGCTGAATGAATTGCCTGCGGATGACCGTACCGATTTTCTGGAAGAGCTCCCCAGCAATGCTGTCCGCGAATTGATCAAACTGATGGACCCTGAGGAAAGAAAGATCACTCTCTCTTTACTGGGCTATCCGGAAAACAGCATCGGCCGGTTGATGACCCCGGATTACGTGTATGTGTATCCCTATAACACCATCGAAGAAGTATTTACCACCATCCGTAAGTATGGTAAAGACAGCGAAACGATCAATGTCATTTACGTGATCAATGAAAAAGGGGAATTGCTGGATGATATCCGCATCCGTGATTTCATTCTTAACCCTCCTGACAGAAAAGTGAGTGAACTGATGGATGAGCGCACAGTGGTGGCATTGAATGCATATGATGACCAGGAATCAGCCAGCGAGGTTTTCAAGATGAACAACAGGGTAGCGCTGCCCGTGGTCAGCAACAGCAATAAACTGCTCGGCATCGTTACCATCGATGATATGTTGTGGGTAGCCAGTGAAGAATTCAGTGAGGATATCCAAAAGATCGGTGGTACAGAAGCACTGGAGCACCCATATCTTGAAATGCCGATCTTTCAACTGTTCAAGAAAAGAGTGGTTTGGCTGGTCGTATTATTTCTCGGAGAATTACTGACAGCCACTGCCATGGCTTATTTTGAAGATGAAATAGCGAAAGCGGTGGTGCTGGCATTGTTTGTTCCTTTGATCATTTCCAGCGGAGGCAACAGCGGTTCACAGGCCTCCACCCTTATCATACAGGCAATGGCTGTAGGCGAGATCACCATCGCCGATTGGTGGCGTGTGATGCGGCGTGAGATCGTATCCGGCATACTACTGGGTACCGTATTAGGTGTTATCGGTTTCCTGCGCATATTTGTGTGGCATTCCTTTGCGCCGGATTTATATGGTGAACACTGGATGATGATCGGCGTTACAGTAGCTCTCACTTTATTGGGTGTAGTGCTTTGGGGCACACTGGCCGGCAGTATGCTGCCCATGATATTAAAACGCCTGGGAGCAGACCCGGCTGTTTCTTCAGCACCTTTTGTAGCCACACTGGTAGATGTAACAGGACTGATCATTTATTTCTCCGTAGCATTTATGATGCTCAGCGGAAGCCTGCTGTAAGCCTGTACTGTTCCTGCTCCCCAGGCATATTGGGAATATCCCGGTTTTTTGAATGTTTTCCCACTAAGACAACGAAGAGCACAAAGAATATTTCACTCAGATCTACAGCTTAAAAGGTACTCTGGCAGTATTTCTTTGTGCTCTTCGTCGTCTTAGTGGGAAAATATGATCGCTGAAACTGAAGCATTATCCGGTTTGGGTGTCTGGGGTAAAATCAGGAAATTCGCAATAATTGATCTACAAGAAAAAATAAAATAAACATGTGTGGAATAGTTGGATACACAGGCCCCCGGCAGGCATACCCGATCATTATCAAAGGCCTTAAACGCCTTGAATACCGCGGATATGACAGTACCGGTGTGGCTTTACAGAACGGGCAATTGAAAGTGTATAAGAAAAAAGGCAAGGTAGCAGAACTGGAAGAAGCGATCGTTGGGGAAAACCTGCATGCCAATACGGGCATTGGTCATACCCGCTGGGCCACGCATGGTGAACCAAGCGACCGCAATGCGCATCCCCATCAATCCGCCAGTGGCAAGCTCGCAATGATCCATAATGGCATCATTGAAAACTATGCACAACTGAAGAATGAATTAGTAAAGAAAGGATACGTTTTTAAAAGCGATACAGACACGGAAGTGCTGCTGAATTTTATTGAAGAGATCAAGCTCAATAATAATTGCTCGCTGGAAGAAGCTGTAAGAGTAGCATTGAAACGCGTAGTAGGAGCTTATGTGATACTGCTGCTTGATGCAGACGAACCACAAACCATTATTGCAGCACGGAAAGGGAGCCCCCTGGTGATCGGGATCGGCAAAGGAGAACATTTCCTTGGATCCGACGCCTCGCCTATGCTGGAATACACCAAAGAGGTGGTGTATGTAAATGATTACGAGCTGGCGATCATTCGCCCCGATGAACTGATCCTGAAAAACCTTGGTAATGAGAAGCTCACGCCATATGTGCAGAAACTGGATCTTGAGCTGGCGGCTATTGAAAAAGGCGGCTATGATCATTTCATGCTGAAAGAGATATTTGAACAGCCCCAAACCATCTATGATTGCCTCCGCGGCAGATTGGATGCCCATGCAGGCACCATCACCATGAGCGGTATACAACAATATGCAGAGCAGATCGTCAAAGCCAACAGGATAGTGATGATCGCCTGCGGCACCAGTTGGCACGCAGGGCTGGTAGCTGAATACATATTTGAAGAACTTTGCAGGATCAATGTGGAAGTGGAATATGCTTCTGAATTCCGCTATCGTAATCCTGTCATCAATGAAGGCGACATTATCATTGCCATTTCGCAAAGCGGTGAAACCGCAGATACACTGGTAGCTATAGAAACAGCCAAAGCAAAAGGCGCGATCATCCTTGGCGTGGTGAACGTGGTAGGTTCCTCTATTGCACGTACCTCACATGGAGGAGCATACACGCATGCAGGCCCGGAAATAGGCGTAGCCAGCACAAAAGCTTTTACAGCCCAGTTGGCCGTGCTCACGATGATCGCGCTGAAGATCGCTCATGTGAAAGGCTCTATTTCAGAAGAACGTTACCGGCTTTTATTAAAGGAACTGGAAGAAGTGCCGGAAAAAGTGGCGATCACCCTTCAGCAAAGCGAGCATATCAAACAGCTGGCGGAAAAATATAAAGACGCCACTGATTTCTTATACCTGGGGCGTGGCTATAATTTTCCTGTAGCACTGGAAGGCGCACTTAAATTGAAAGAGATCTCTTATATACATGCAGAAGGTTATCCTGCCGCAGAAATGAAGCATGGTCCAATTGCCCTTGTTGATGAAAAGCTCCCCGTTGTATTTGTTGCCACCAAAGATGCCTATCATGAAAAAGTGGTTAGCAATATGCAGGAGATCAAGGCAAGGAAGGGAAAAGTTGTTTCGGTGATCACAGAAGGCGATACCATGTCGGCCGAGCTTTCCGTTGATACGATGGTCATCCCTGAAGCGGATGAGATCGTTGCCCCTATGATCAATGTGGTACCCCTTCAGTTGCTGGCTTACTATATCGGAGTAGCTAAAGGGCTGGATGTGGACAAGCCAAGAAATCTTGCCAAATCCGTAACAGTGGAATAATACTTGCCTTAATCTGCCGAAACAGAACCTGCAGGTTTAAAACAAATCCATGAATAAGATCAGTAAAATACCGGTAACCGGGCTTGGTTATAATTTTGTGAATCCCGGCTATCTCCCCCATGGCGAAAATGAATATTATCTGCGCGAGCAGCAATATAACGGCGAACGGAACTGGAGAAATTTAACTGAGGCAGAAATAAGACAGTTGACCGCCAATGGAAACAGTTCAGACAACTGGCAAAATATTCTTGTATCGGAAACATTCGATACCTCACTTATAAAACAGTGCAAATTTTACGGACTGGTACGCATCGGCAAACTGGAACCTTTCTTTCTTGAATTTCATGATGTGCGTTTACCTGTAGGTTTATACAATAGCTCTATCATCAGTTGCGATCTTGGCGACAATATTGTGATAGACAATGTGAACTATCTCAGCCATTACATTATCGGAAGCGAATCCATTCTTATCAATATCAATGAGGTCAGTGTTTCTGACCATTCCAAATTCGGGAATGGTATTATAAAAAGAGGCGAAAAAGAATCTGTTCGTATCTGGATGGAACTTTGTAATGAAAATGCCGGCCGCAGCGTATTGGCGTTTGATGGTATGCAAACAGGTGATGCATGGCTATGGACCCGCTACAGAACAGATGAGGTGCTGATGCAGAAGTTCCGTGAGTTCACCGAAAAAAAATTTGACGACCGCCGCGGCTATTATGGCACAATCGGAGAAAGATCCGTTATAAAAAACTGCCGGATCATCAAAGACGTGATGATCGGCACAGACGCATATATCAAAGGAGCAAATAAATTGAAGAACCTTACCATCAATTCATCTGCTGAATCACCTACACAGATCGGCGAAGGATGTGAACTGGTAAATGGCATCATTGGTTTTGGCTGCCGGGTGTTCTATGGCGTAAAAGCTGTCCGTTTTTTCCTGGCCTCGCATTCGCAACTAAAATATGGAGCCAGGCTGATCAACTCGTTTTTAGGGGATAACTCCACGATCTCCTGCTGTGAAGTGTTGAACTCATTATTGTTCCCTGCACATGAGCAACACCACAACAATTCCTTTCTTTGCGCTTCCGTGCTGATGGGGCAAAGCAATATGGCCGCAGGTGCTACGATCGGCTCCAATCATAATTCCCGGGGAGCTGACGGGGAATTGATGGCAGGTCGCGGTTTCTGGCCAGGACTCTGCGTGAGTCTCAAACATAATTCCCGGTTTGCATCTTTTACCCTGATCGCCAAAGGTGATTTTCCGGCTGAGCTCAATATCCCCATTCCTTTCTCTCTTGTCAGCAATGATGTAAGCAAAGACCGGCTGGTGATCATGCCTGCTTACTGGTTTATGTACAACATGTATGCTCTGGCCCGCAATTCCGGCAAATACGAAAGCCGTGACAAGCGCAGCTTTAAGAATCAGTACCTGGAATATGATTTTCTTGCTCCCGATAGCGTAAATGAAATTTTCGATGCCCTGCAATTACTAAAAAAAGCTACCGGTGAAAGCTGGAAAAACACATCCCGCAAATCGCTGAATGAAGCATCTGCCATAAAAAAAGGGGAAGAATTGCTGGACAAGAAAACCTCACTTAATAAAACAGAGATCCGGATCAGTGGTGTAGAGAATACCTCAAGAAAAGTAGTGCTTGTTAAAATAACCGAAGCATACCATATTTTTAAAGAGCTGATCGTATACTACGGCGTTACCCAACTGATCAGCCTTCTTGAAAAAGAGCCTGGTCTCTCTTTCGAAAGCCTTATTAAAAAACTGGGAAAGGTTGAGCGTCATTCATGGACCAATATCGGCGGCCAGCTAATGCCAGTACCTGTTATCAACCAGTTGATACGCGGCATTCATTCCGGCAAGATAGATAGCTGGGATGCAGTGCATGGGTTTTATCATAATTGCAGTGACGCCTACCCATTGCAAAAAACACAACATGCTTTTGCCTCCCTGCTTGAAATAAAAGGGATAAAGCCAGGCGGGTTCACCAAAAAAATATTCCTTCAATGTCTCGATGAAGCACTTTCTACCAAGGAGTGGATGGTAAAAGGAATTCACGAGTCGCGTGCGAAAGATTATGAAAATCCATTTCGCCAGATGGTTTATGAAACAAAGAAAGAAATGGAGAAAGTGATCGGAAAATTGAAAGACAATACATTTATCGTTCAACAGGAAACAGAGCTACAGGAGTTCCGTAAAAAAGTGAAAGCCTTTCGTCACGGATTAAAATGAGGACTGTTGACGATTATATTGAAAATCTTCCCGATGAAAGAAGGGAACTTTGCGGGGTTCTCCGGGAGTTGGTTCATTCACTTGTGCCGGATGTGGAAGAGAGATTCAGCTTTAAAATTCCTTTTTACCATTATTTCGGCATGTTCATGTACCTGAACAATGCAAAAGAAGGAATAGATGTTGCCTTTTGCAGAGGCAAGGACCTGGTAGAACTATTCCCTCAGCTTCGTACAAAGGGAAGGGCAATTGTGACTACTGTTCTTATCCGGAAAAAGGCGGACATCTATTCTCAGGAGTTGAAAGAAATTATTCTTACAGCAGCAGCATGGAATAAAGAAGCTAAAGAGCTAAAAAAACCGATGGTGAAGGCACGGAAGCGACTTACAAAATAAGTTGCACCAGTGTGATTCAGCGCCAGTATTCCATCCCCTTCTTTATTTCAAAAAACATATTCCATTCAATCTTTCCCTTCCTGAAACACCTGCTAACAGGTATTTGCCTTTTGTCAACTCTTGTAAAGGCAGATAAAATATTTCTCCTGGCTGAAACAGTCTTCGATTATATGACCTCACTACTCTCCCGCTTACATCAAAAATGAAAAATGAAATATTCCCCGGTGTTGAATACACGCTAACCTTCAACAGGTCCCTTTCGATACCTGAAAGCCTTAGCTCTGAAACAGGCTCTCGCTTATCAGAAACCACTATTGTTTTACTGAAACTGATTTCTCCATTCACCTCTGTTAATTTTAAGCGATAATAGTTTTCTCCCTTTTCAGGATAATTGTCAGTAAACTGATAAACACAACCCGTATCATTCCCATAAACATCCATCTGCCGCCTGAACAACTGATCATGACCGGCACGCTGCACTTCGAACCGAAGCCCTGCCGCAGGGCAGACCCCCGTTTTCCAATGCAAGAATGATTGCCCATTATTAAACCTGCCGGTGAAAGATTCTATTTTTATCGGTAAAGGATTCTGGGTTTGATCTATTGTTGAACCAAGCGTAAAAGCACCAAACTCTTCTATATCCGCATCACTGATGAAAGTGCCGGTAGCATAGGGCGGTGAAGGCATTCCTGCTGCATGAGTATTTCCACCCTCACTTATCCATTGCCCGTTATCTGCCCTTGCCACTACCAGCGCAGGCAGGTTATAAGCAAAACTGGATGAAGAAACTGCCAGTTTGATCTTCCTGGAAGAATTGCCGGCAGTCCTTAAAAGGTTCCAGTATTCCACATAACTAATATGATGAATAGGCGCCTGGCAAGTATTCCCCAGGCCCGGCGCCGATTGAGGATTGGCTCTTTTATATTCTGCAAGGAATTCATCTGTATTCAATCCTCCATTACCGATACCAATCGGCGCATAAATCCCTCCGGTTCCCAGTGGAAAATCAAAACCGGTGTTGCCGATTTTTTTCATAGGACCTTCGATAAAACTCAAAGAAGAACCACCGGAACAAATAGCGTCTGCTCCCAGTGAAAGAAGGTCAGTGGAAGATGTATATAATTTTCCCTGTATTAATTCCAGTTGATATGAAATCAATAAAGGAGAAAGCAATCTTATACCTGCCGGGTTGTTAACAGTCAATTTAACCTCTTGCGCAATATCACCTGTGGAAAGAATCGACTGACGACTTATTCCGTTCAACACGATCCCCGACCCTGTTGAAGTTCCTGTTTCCGTAATCAGGCCACGGTTATCAAGATTACCTTTTATCGCAATGATCGCCTTGTTACTGCCATTAGCAATATTAAATGTGCCACTCTCCTGTACCAGGCAATCTCCGCCAATATGGAAACTATCCGTATTGGCGCCATAAGAGAATACCGTATTGGAACGTATCTCCATTCCTCCACGGACAGTGACGGGATTGATACCTGCACCCGTATATGTTCTCTGGCTGCCGGAAGAAGATGCTGAGAAGATCAGCTTTCCAAAAACCCGGTTGCTTATTGATACGGTATAAGATGCTGTGCCCGGCACATCAAATTCAAATATTCCTTCTTCTGTTCCTGCTGCATCAGACAGGCGGCTTACCAGGTAATCTGTATGCCCCCGCGTGGTTTGATGGATATAATGACCTCCATTATTGATCCTGAAAAAACCGGAGGTCGTCACTGTTACAGGTGTTCCCAGGGCGGCACCTGAAGCATTCCGGAAAACAGCTCCTTTATTTAATACGAACACATCGCCCGGCCCTGTAAGGATCAGCGCCGGCGAAGCCGTGTTGGCAGATGGCAATATGCAGGTAATGATCTGCGAACTGCCGGGAAAAATGATCAGGGAAAGCAGGCTGACTGCATTATTGCCGCCGGGAAGGAATACTGTATAATCATCACTGATATAGGCGTTGTCCAATATTACTTCATCCCCCGGGACAGGCAATCTGTCCAGGTCCCAATTAATGGAAGTGGCCCATTGTCCATCACCAGCTTCTCCATCCCATTTAAGGATAGCGGCATGGCAATAATCAACCAACAATAACAGCAGCAGGTTCAAGATCCCCTTTTTCATTTTACACTATTTTAATTCCTGATTTCGACAACAGGATATTGAAGGTAAAATGCGGGGGAAGCCAGGCAAGGGGAAAAAAACGAAGATTTATTGTAAAAAAAACCTCCCGCAAGCGGGAGGAAATTTCTTATAGAAAAAATCTTAAGAAAATTATTTTTTCAGAGAATCAACAGTTGCTTTCAGGGAATCAGTTGCAGCTTTCATTGTATCAGCGGCAGCTTTAGCAGCAGCTTCAGCAGCTTTGTTCAGGCTGTCTGTACGTAAAGAGTCTGCTACTTTTTGAGCGTCTTCAGCAGAAGTTGCAGATTCGTTGTTACAAGCTACTACGATAGCAGCGATAGCGAAAATTGCAAGTAATTTTTTCATTGTGATGGGTTTTAAAATTTGTTCGCAAAGGTAATAGCCGGATTCAAATAAACAAATTCTTAACAGTATTTTTACTGAAAAATCAATTGATTCTTCCTCCTAACTCCTTGTTTTTCACTTTTTCCTGAAGAAAAGCCTTACTGGTACTCCCTTCAGGTCAAACTGTTGCCTCAACTGGTTCTCGAGGTAATTCTTATAAGGTGTTTTTATATCGTCCGGGAAATTGCAGAAAAATGCAAAGGACGGGACAGCAGTAGGCAACTGCGTCACAAACTTGATCTTCACCGCATGTCCTCTTACTACCGGCGCATGATAATTCTCTACCGCCTTCAGCATGACCTCATTTAATTGGGAAGTAGATATTTTTCTGCGGCGGTTTTCAAACACTTCCAGTCCCACTTCAATGGCTTTGAATATCCTTGTTTTTTCTTTGGCAGAAATAAAAAGGATCGGCACATCGCTGAAGGGAGCCAGTCTTTTTTTCAAAGCAGCTTCATATTCTTTGGCTGTATTGGTTTCCTTTTTTACCAGGTCCCATTTATTCACCAGCACCACCACTCCTTTCCCCTTGCGGACAGCCAGGCTGAAAATGTTGAGATCCTGTGCAGTAATACCTTTCTCCGCATCCAGCAATATGAGGCATACATCTGCTTCATCCATTGCTTTGATGGCCCTGATCACAGAGTAGAACTCAAGGTCTTCATGCACTTTGGTCTTCCGGCGGATTCCTGCCGTATCAATCAGTATAAATTCTTTCTGAAATAAATTATAATGTGTGTGAATGGTATCGCGCGTGGTACCGGCAATATCGCTCACGATCGTCCTTTCCTGGCCGATCAATGCATTCAGCAAAGAAGATTTACCTACATTGGGCTGACCGATGATCGCGAACTTGGGCAATGCGCTCATCTCTGCAGTTTCTTCCGCTGCATCGTCTTCTGCTTTGATCATGTCTGCAATGGCATCGAGCAGCTCACCACTGCCACTGCCGCTGGCTGCTGCAATAAAAAAGATATGCTCAAAACCAAGGCTGTAAAATTCTGATGCTTCCAGCAGCCGCTCACTATTGTCTACTTTATTGACGGTCAGAAAAACCGGTTTGGTACTGCGTCTCAGCACATTCGCCATTGAATCGTCCAGCTCCGTCATACCTGTTTGAGCGTCTACCATAAAAATAATGGCATCGGCTTCATCCACAGCAATCAGCACCTGCTTGGCGATCTCTTTTTCAAATACGTCCTCACTGCCGGCTACAAACCCACCCGTATCGATCACGTTGAAGGTCTTTCCATTCCAGTCGGCAACACCGTATTGCCTGTCGCGCGTAACGCCACTCACGTCATCCACGATCGCTTTCCGCTGTTCCAGCAAGCGATTGAAGAAAGTGCTTTTGCCTACATTGGGCCGGCCTACTATTGCTACTGTAAAACTCATATAGTTTCTAAAATTGATAGTCGTTATTAGTTCTTAATACCCGTATTCCTTCAACTGCAATTCATTCTCTCTCCATTTCGGTTTCACTTTTACAAAAAGTTCCAGGAACACCTTTTGCTGTAAAAATGCTTCGATCTCTTTCCTTGCTTCTGTACCCAGTTTCCGGATCATGCTTCCTTTTTCACCAATGATAATGGCTTTCTGTGTTTCGCGGTGAACAATGATATCGGCCACGATCTTTATCAGTGTCGTCTTCTCCTTGAACTCTCTTACCAATACTGCTGTATGATAAGGGATCTCATCTTCCACCAGTTCATATATCTTTTCCCGGATCATTTCTCCTACAAAAAACTTGGTAGGCAGATCAGTAATATCATCATCGTTATAAAAAGGATCTCCTTCCGGGAGCAGTTCCAATATTGGTTTCAGGAAAGCCTTCAGGTTAATGCCACTGCTTGCAGAGATCGTGATCGTTCCTTTACAATATTTCTTTGCAGAAAAGAAAGCAATGGCATCCCGTATTTTCTCCTGCGATGCACGATCAATTTTATTGATCACTACCAGGGCCGGTACTCTGAGCCGGAGCGCTTCAAAAATGGTATGGCATTCTTCCCAGTTTTCATTCACATCCACGATGAGCAGGGCAAGATCGGCATCTTCCAATGCACTTTTTACAGCCTGCATCATCTTTTCATGCAACTTATATTTTGGTTCAATGATGCCGGGTGTATCGGAGAAAATGATCTGGTAATCTTTTTCCGTCATGATCGCTTTGATGCGGTGACGGGTCGTTTGCACTTTGGGTGATACGATAGCGAGCTTCTCCCCCATCAGCGCGTTCAGCAGTGTGCTTTTCCCTGCATTAGGGCGACCGAAGATATTGACGAAACCTGCTTTCATTATTAAATCATTTCTATATTGACCACGGGGGCACGCAGGCTTCGAATAGCAAAGGAGGTAATCAATCCATGCCAGTTGACTGCAACTGCCCAGGAAAAAATCAAAAGTCCGCCAGCTTGGCGGACTTTTCGTTGGTTGCGAAGGGGAGGATCGAACTCCCGACCTTCGGGTTATGAGCCCGACGAGCTACCGCTGCTCTACTTCGCGATGTGGGCTGCAAAGGTAAGACTATAATTATTACCAGCCAAACAAATATGGAAATTATAAAAGCAGAGGGCGTATTATAGTTGACACCATAATACGCCCTCTGCATCAATACTATGTAAAATTGGTCAGGAACTTCTCTTCACACTACTCGCTCCACTCGTACGCACGTCGCGGATCAAACCGCTTCCTTTATAATGCACATCACTGGCGCCGCTGGCAATTACAGACAATTCTTTATTGACCAGTATACGTACATCACTTGCTCCTGAAACATCGGCTGTACAGTAATCAGCCGCGAGGTCGAATCCTTTGAAGCTGCTGGCACCGCTGGCATCGATAACCAGTTGACCCACATTGCCGGTCAGTTTTACGTCGGAAGCGCCACTTATATCAAAATTGAGCTTGGTGATATTCACCTGGCCTGCCAGGTCACTGGCCCCGGAAAGTTCAATTTTCGCACCATCGGCTTTCCATACACCCACAATGTCCACATCACAGGCACCACTCACATCCAGCTTGTCTAACTGTTTAAAAGAGATATAGGCTTTGAGTTTACGGTTACCCCTGCCCCAGCCTTTTTTCGGCCTGTAGCTAATATCGAGTACCCCGTTCTTCACTTCCACCTTTATATCGGCCAGGTATTCGGTTTCGGCGGCACTTACAGCCACAGATTCCTCTGCCCCTTGTGTGAGATACACATCAAATGCGCTGGACAAACGAATCACTGTGAAGTTTTTAGCTTCCCGTACCTGTGCATTGGGGTCTTTTATAGTAGGCTGTTGGGCTAGTACAGCAGGGCCAAAAGCCAGGAGCAACAATGAGTAAAATATCTTTTTCATAAACCAGGTTGTTTGATGTGTTACGCTGCAGGTTTTCGAAAAGTTACAATAAACCGGAATTTTCCTAATTTCGCACCAGTTCTTACATAGTGAAAGCTTGTAAGTTTTCAGCGTTTCCCGGGGTGTTTGCAGCCAGTGGCTGCGATCTGAGATTATACCCGTAAACCTGATCAGGGTAATGCCTGCGCAGGGAAGGAGTCTTTCGTATGTCCTTTCTCCACAGCATTTCCCTCTCATTTTTTAACCGTTTAAATTAAAAAAATGAAGAGGATTGCACTCATCTCATTTTCGTTCATGGGCTGTTCAGCTATTATGGCCCAGCAACAAACCAGTACAGACAGTTTTTATTCCCTTGCCCCCGTTGAGGTCAGGGCCATCAGGGCCGGCGAAAAAGCCCCCTTCACCAAGTCCAATCTCAATAAAAAGGAGATCGGCAAACTGAACCTGGGACAGGATATCCCTTTTATCCTCAACCAAACGCCTTCTGTAGTAGTTAACTCGGACGCCGGCACAGGGGTCGGCTACACGGCCATGCGCATCCGTGGTTCGGATGCCACCCGCACCAATATTACACTCAATGGCATTCCTTTCAATGATGCTGAAAGCATGGGTGCTTTTTTTGTAAACCTTCCTGATTTCACTTCTTCCGTCAATTCGATCCAGGTTCAGCGTGGTGTGGGCACTTCTTCCAACGGGGCTTCAGCTTTTGGCGCAACAGTCAGTTTATCTACCAATGAGCTCAACAGAATTTCCTACGGTGAGATCAATAACAGCTATGGTTCATTCAACACCTGGAAAAACACGATCAAAGCCGGGACCGGTTTGATCGATGATCATTTTACGCTCGATGCCCGCCTGAGCCAGATCACCAGCGACGGCTATGTAGACCGGGCCAGCAGCCATCTGCAATCTTTCTATTTATCAGGCGCCTATATCGGCGACAGGTCATCACTCCGCTTCAATGTGTTTTCAGGTAAAGAAAAAACCTACCAGGCATGGAATGGTGTGCCTGAATCAATGCTGAAGACTAACCGCACCTATAACTCCAGCGGCACTGAAAGGCCGGGTGCTCCATACGATAATGAAACCGATAATTACCGGCAAACCCATTACCAGTTATTCTTTGATCATGCATTAAGCAGCAAATGGCATTTCAATACAGCAGTCTTCCTCACCAGGGGGTTGGGTTATTATGAAAATTATAAAGGAGGCGAAAAGTTCGCCAAATATGGATTGCCTAACCTGGTGATTGATGGGCAAACTATAACAAAAACAGATCTCGTCCGTCAAAAATGGCTGGACAATTATTTCTATGGCCAGATCCTTTCCACTCAATATAAAAGCGATAAGCACACGCTCACCATCGGTGGTGGATGGACAGTGTATGATGGCAATCACCATGGTGATGTGATCTGGGCCAAATATGGTTTTGATCAGGGCCTCCGCTATTATGACCTGGACGCTAAAAAGACCGATATCAATGCCTATGCAAAATGGCAGTACCAACTTACCAATGCCTTAAGCCTCTTCACTGACGTGCAATTCCGGCATGTACAACATAAGATGGATGGATTTGCAGAGCGCCCCACCCTGTTCATCAACCGGAAATTTGATTTCGTGAATCCCAAAGCCGGTCTTACTTATGCAAAGAATGGATGGCAAACTTATCTCAGCTATGCACTGGGACAGAAAGAACCCAATCGCGACGATTTTGAAGCCAGTCTTACCAATCAGCCAAAGAAAGAAATGATGCATGATTTTGAAGCAGGCATTGAAAAAAAGACCAGCCGCTTCCAGGCCGGCGCCAACTTCTATTACATGCTGTACAAAGACCAGTTGGTGCTTACCGGGATGATCAATGATGTGGGAGCCTACACCCGTGTGAATGTTCCCAACAGCTACAGGGCAGGTATAGAATTGCAGGGCGCGTATATATTCAACTCCTGGTTGAATGCCAATGCCAACCTCAGTTTCAGCCGCAACAAGATCAAAAAATTCACTGAATACCTGGATGATTATGATGCCAATGGGGAATGGATAGGTCAGCAAAGCGTAGAACACAAAAACACGGCCATCGCTTTTGCACCTGCTGTTGTTGGTGGCGCTTCACTGAATTTCTTACCGGTAAAAAACCTGGAAATAGGCTTGCTGGGAAAATATGTAGGAAAGCAATACCTGGACAATACACAGAATGAACAACGCAAACTGAATGCTTTTTATACACAGGATGCACGTATCATTCTTACGTTAAGAAACAAGATCTTCTCTGAATGGAATATTATTGGCCAGGTAAACAATGTATTTAACAGGAAGTATGAGCCCAATGGTTACACCTACGCATATGTAGGCAATGGTACCATCACTGCGGATAATTATTATTTCCCGATGGCAGGAACGAATTATATGATCGGAGTAAATATCAAATTGTAAAAAGAGAGGGAGTTTCCCTCTCTTTTTATTTTATCTTGTCTTGCCAGTTCAACATACCACCAACAAGATTTTTGGTGTTGGTAAACCCAAGTGTATCAAGAATAAGACAGGCCTGTCCGCTGCGGTTGCCGCTGCGGCAGTAAACGATCAGTTCTTCATCTTTGAAAGGTTCGAGTTCATCCACCTGCATGGTCTGCACTTTACCAAGAGGATAAAGCAAACCGCCGATATTGAATTCGGCATGCTCATGTGGTTCTCTGACATCAACGATATTCAGTTTTTCGCCGGCATCGAGGCGGGCTTTCAGTTCTTCGGCTGTAATTGTTTGCATAATATCTTAATTAAATAGTTATTGCTGCTGCAGCGGCATTCCTACGGTATCAACAATCACCGGTTTCTCCTTTTGCAGCTTAATATCGATCATCTGGCCTGAGCGGATATAACGGAATTTATGTTCTTCATCATATCTTTCCGGACGCTGCCAGTAAATATAAGCATTGCAGGAATCTTCAATTTCATCAGCGATCACTGACCCGATAGAGATGCCTTGTGCTTCTGCAAGGGTTTGAGCTTCGCAATACGTTAACCCGATCAGTACAGGTACAGGGAATTGCCTGTCTCCTACTCCATCACCCAATACCAGGGAGATGACGCTGCCCATTCTTATTTTATCGCCGGGACGGATGATATTGCCACTATAGCGTTGCTCCAGCACTGCGTTCTTGGCAAAATCAGGGCGGAAGGTTGTATCACCTACCCGCAGGTTGGCATTTTTCAAAGCCATTTCTGCACTGCGGTAACTATAACCGATCAGGTTGGGCATTTCCACCATGGGTGGCACAGCACGGTTAATGGTGAGATATACGGTGCGGTTCACTTTTACCAGTTCATCAGACTCAGGGATCTGCTTCAAAACCGATAAGGGTTTGGCAGTATCAATATAAAGCGAATCCTGCACCACCACTTCAAAACCTGCTTTTTCCAGTATATTCTTTGCATCCTCATATCCTTTGCCCTGTACCAGCGGCACAGCCTTGGCCTGGTTATGATGAGTAAGCCAGTTGAGAGAAAAGATAAAAATGAAAAAAATGATCAGCGCAATAACTATTGCAGCCAGGATATTGGCCCATAAAGGGCGATGGGTGATGAATTTAAACATTACTGGATCTTGGGGGTTTATGCATGAACGCTGATGCAGGTCAATTTATTAGTGCCTCCTCTGTAAGTTTGGTATAAAATTCTGTAAGGCTCCAGCCCATAGCTTTAACCTGCTGCGGCACTATACTGGCCTCACTTTGTCCCGGAATGGTATTTATTTCCAGCATAAATGGCCGTTGGCTTTCTTCGTTATAAATAAAATCTATCCGGACCACGCTCTTGCAATTGAATACCGTATATATTTTACGTGCGGCTTCCCTGATCTTATCTGCAATGGCTTCATCAACTACGGCCGGAGTGGTTTCTGTTGATTTACCCTGGTATTTCGCTTCAAAATCGAAGAATTCCTTACTGTCATGCGCTTTCACTTCTGTGATCGGCAGCACAATGATATTGCCTTTTGTTTTAAAAACGCCTACAGTGAATTCACGGCCCTGGATCATTTCTTCCACCAACACCTGGTTATCTTCTTTAAAGGCTTTTTCGATAGCCGCAGCCAGGTGTTCTGCCTTATCTACCCGGCTCATGCCGATGCTTGAGCCCCCATTATTGGGCTTTACGAATACAGGCAACTTTAACTTATCAGCCACTTCGCTGACAGGTAAAGGTGAGTGCTTGAAAAGATGTATGGAATTAGCTACAGCAATGCCAGCCATTCTGGCCACGGCCACCGTATATCTTTTATTGAAGGTGATGGCAGAAGTAGCCGCATCACAACTGGTATAAGGTATATTCAGCACATCAAAATATCCCTGGAGCTTGCCATCTTCACCGGGTGTGCCGTGCATGCCAATGAATACAGCATCGAAAGTGATCTTCTGACCGTTTGCCTGCAGGGAAAAATCATTTTTGTCAACAACTATTTTTTGGCCGTCAGCTGCTTCATAAAACCAACCTTCGGGGTTGATATCTATCTGATAAACATCAAAAAGTTGCCTGTCGAGATGATTATTGATGGTAACAGCGCTTTTATAGGATATTACTGCTTCGCCTGAATATCCGCCTGTTACCAGGGCTATTTTTTTCTTCTTCATTATGAATTGATTCAATTCAAAAGTAGAAATTCAAAAGTAAAAAACCCCTTAAAAGCAGTTTTACTTTCGAATTTTGATTTTTGCCTTTTGCATTGAAAAATTAAATAAGAAAGGTGAAGGCCGTTTCTCCTTCACCTTTTTACGACGGGAAATATCACCCGCCAAAGTGTAGCAGACTGGCTGCTTTATTAGGTATTTCTAAGATAGAAAAAAAATCAGGTCTGGCTTGCGTTCCGGCCAGTTTTTTATACACATTTCAGATATGCAGCTTTTCTTTTTTCGCCATCAGTTCTTCCACTGTTTCCTGGTACATATCGTCGGGCACGCAGCAATCGACCGGGCAAACGGCCGCGCATTGGGGCTCTTCATGAAAACCCTGGCACTCGGTACATTTATTGGGTGTAATGTAATAAGTATCAACGCTCAACGGTTCGTTTTTCTGGTCAGCGCTTACTACAGTACCGTCCAGCAGGGTGAATGATCCCTTTACAGAAGTGCCGTCCGCAATCGCCCATTCCACGCCGCCCTCATAGATAGCATTGTTAGGGCATTCCGGTTCGCAAGCCCCGCAGTTTATACATTCATCTGTGATCTTAATAGCCATACAATTATGATTAAATGAGTAGAAGTTATTTTTGTGTGACAAAAATACTCATTACGAATGAATTTACAACAAAGGACAGGACTGCTTGATCAACTTGGACAATACATTCTTTCAGATAATGCCGAATGGCAGGCCATCAAAGAAAGGGCTGCCCGGGAAAACGGGTGGTTCACTCCTGAATTCATCGAATTATCTACCCGGCAAGTGGCCCGCTCCTTTCTTCAAAAGGAGATCCTGGAGAAATGGACAGCTTCTTATCAGCTGCCGGCCGAAAACCCTGATCCCAAAACCGTCGGCATTGTAATGGCCGGAAATATTCCCCTGGTAGGCTTTCATGACCTGCTTTGCGTTTTCATCAGCGGGCATAAAGCCATGGTCAAAACCTCTTCTAAAGACCATATCCTGCTTCCCCACCTGGTAGGGAAAATGACAGAATGGGATGCTGCTGTTGCCAATGCTATTGTATTTGCAGAGCGCCTCAGCGGTTGCGATGCCTATATTGCTACAGGCAGCAATAACTCTGCTGGTTATTTTGATTACTATTTCAAAAAATATCCGCATATCATCCGCCGCAACCGCACTTCTGTGGCGGTACTTACCGGAAAGGAATCTACTGCGGAACTTGAGCAGCTGGCTGATGATGTATATGCTTACTTCGGGTTGGGCTGCCGTAACGTGACCAAACTGTATGTGCCGGAAGAATATGATTTTATTCCGCTCCTGAACGTCTTTAAAAAATATAACTACCTCTCCGATCATCATAAATACAAAAACAACTACGATTATAACCTGGCCCTACACCTGCTTAATAAGAAATATTATATGAGCAATGAATCGATTTTATTAGTAGAAGAGGCTTCTCCTTTCTCCCCTATCAGCCAGTTGAACTATGAATATTACAAAGGGAAAAATGAACTGGCATCCTCCCTACAGGGAAATGAGAGCCTGCAATGTATCGTAGGGCAGGATTATACGCCGTTTGGCAGCGCGCAATACCCGGCCATTAATGATTATGCGGATGGGGTGGATACAATGAAGTTTTTGGTTGATCTTTAATTAACAGGAGAGTCTCGCCAGGCTCATAAAGGGCGCCACGTCTCGTCCCTGGCGCCTCCTTTGCACCCCTGGCGACACCTTCCTCTGCTTCTATTCTTTTTCTGCCCAATTGTTAATAAATTTGTAGGGAAGTACGAAGCCCTTAGTAAATGATTTGTTAAACTAAACCACTGGAAAAGAATTAGGAGTGACAGTTTGTTACTTTGTATAAGCAAAGGCATACTATTTGAAAATACAGATAACAGAATAGCTAAGCTGAGCAACATCTTACACAAAAAAAATTGAAAAAGAATATGAAATGGAAACAACTCTTGTTGGTGGTAGCAGTCAGCGCTTCATCAGCCGTTGGCAGTGTTTGGGTCTATGGTAAAATTAACAAGCCTAAATCAGCCCTCGTGGTGGCAGCAGATGGCAAGCTCCCTGTCAATTATGCAGGCTTCAATGAAAATATTGCCGGAGCTCCTGCAGATCCGATTGATTTCACCAAAGCAGCCAGTGCTGCTGTACCTGCGGTGGTACACATCAAAACAAAAATAGCCGCAAAAAAAATAAGCAATAGCCTCCGTGGAGGCCAGGGCAATTCAATGGATGATTTCTTTGACCAGTTCTTCTTTGGCCCGGGTGGTGGCAACATGATCCAACCTGAGCAAAGAGCTTCCGGCAGTGGCGTGCTGCTGAGCGAAGACGGATACATCGTTACCAATAACCATGTGGTATCCGATGGAAGAGAAGGTGTGGCAGAAGAGATCACCGTTACTTTAAGCAATAAAAAGTCTTATCCTGCCAAGGTCATTGGCCGCGATGCCAGCACCGATCTGGCCGTACTGAAGATCGATGCTACCGGTCTTCCCTATATGATCTATGGCAATTCAGACAATGTAAAACTGGGCCAGTGGGTTCTGGCAGTTGGTTATCCTTTAACACTGGAAACAACTGTAACCGCAGGTATTGTTAGCGCCAAAAGCCGCACGATCGGTATCAACAGCCGCCAGAGCAACTCACCTGTTGAATCATTCATCCAAACAGATGCAGCGATCAACCAGGGTAATAGCGGTGGTGCACTGATCACTCCGGAAGGACAACTGATCGGTATCAACTCTGCTATCCTTGCACCCAATGGCACTTATGCCGGTTATGGTTTTGCCATCCCGGTTAATATAGTGCGCAAAGTAGTAAGCGATCTAATCGAGTTTGGCGATGTGAAAAGAGGATATCTCGGGATCTCTTACACCTCCAGCCCTTCAGCCAATGAAAGCCTGGTAAAACAAGCCGGCCAGAAAGACGGTCAGGGCGTGTATGTGCAAACAGCACCCGCTGATGGTGCAGCAGCCGCTGCCGGTCTGAAAAAAGGAGATATCATCACTAAAGTAAATGGCAATTCCGTGTCAAGCGGCATCGAAATGAGCGGTCATCTTGCAAGCCTGAAACCCGGTGAAAAAGTTCCGGTTACTTATCTCCGCAGCGGAAAAGAATATACAGCAAACGTTACGCTGAAAGCAACCGCCAGCAAACTGGAAGATATCAGCGCTACAGAAATAGTTGGCGACAGGCTCGGTCTTGAACTGGAAAATCTCGACAGCAAGAAAGCTAAAGAATATGATATCACCGGAGGTGTGGTTGTTAAGAAGATAAAAGATGGCGGGCCATTCAGCGGAACAAGAATGGAGCAGGGCTTTATCATCACTACCGTAAACGGACAGGATATCAAGAATGCTGATGAACTGGGCCGCTACCTCGAAAATGGTACCGGCAGGATCAAACTGGAAGGTATTTATCCGGGTTATAACGGCACATACACTTACCAGGTGAAGTTGGATGGTGATTCTGATAATTAATCCATGAATCTATAAAAAGAAAGGGCCCCGTGATTGCGGGGCCCTTTCTTTTTATCATTATTTTTCATACACTTTATACTCCCAGGCTTCCATCGAAAAATTTTTGTCTTTTGTAAAATCATTTGCCGCACCGGTAAATACGTTTTTGAATGCACCACTTACCTTATCATCCTCAATAGAAAAATTCAGATTGGGTTCATAAGATAAATTGATCGCCACCAGCACTTCCCTGTCGCCGTTCTTTCTTAAATACACAAAAGCATGCGCATCATCCGAGGTTTTGATACGATGTGTTTGCACAGCAGGATCACCTCCCCGCAATGCAGGATGAGTGGATTTTAAACGCAACAGAGTCTTGTAAAAATTATGCAATTGATTTTCGCCTGTCCAGGGAATAGGGTCTTTTTCAAAAAAAGCAAGACGCTTGGCCAGCATCGGCAATTCCTGGCCGCTGTAGATCAGTGGCACACCATTCCAGGTGCAACTGAATACAGCCAGCGCATGAGCCATATTACCATATTTTTCATACTCCGTGCCATTCCAGCTATTCTCATCATGGTTGGTAGTGAACCAGGCACGCATGGAAGAATCGCCAATAGCGCTGTATTCCTGCAAAAGGGAATAGAGCGAATCAAGCGATTGATGCTCCTGGTAAAAATGCCGGGTCTGGTGCATCCATTTCCAGGTATAGCTGGCATCGAAAACTTTTCCATATGCAGGGTCCTGCAATTCATCAAATTCTCCCAGCCAGAATAAAGGTTTCAGTGAATCCACCTGTGGACGGGCTTCTTCCCAAAAATCCACCTGCACCCAGCTTGCCAGGTCACAGCGGAACCCATCAATATCCGTTTCTTTCACCCAGTACTGCATTGCTTCGATCATCGCTTTGCGCAGCGCTGGATTACTGTAGTTCAGTTCAATGATATCATCCATGCCACTCGCTATTTTGAAGTCGTTGGTAGCAGAATCTTTTTCATAATAATCGGGGTGCTCCTTCGTCCACCGGTGATCCCAACCGGTATGATTCGCCACCCAGTCGATGATCACTTTAAAACCCATATTATGGGCCTGCTTTACGAGGTTGCGGAAATCATCCAGGGTACCAAACTCGGGATTGATCCCTGTATAATCTGAACAGGCATAAGGGCTGCCCATGCTTCCCTTTTTGTTTTTCTGTGCAATAGGCGTAATCGGCATAAACCATAAGGTTTCTACGCCCATATCTTTAAGCCGGGGTAATTCTTTGGCAAAAGCATTGAACGTTCCTTCTTTGGTGTACTGGCGTACGTTCACTTCATAAATATTCGTCGTATGCGCCCATTCCACGGGTCTTTGCTTATCCATTGATCCGGAGTTTTTTGTTGAAGGTTGATTGCAGCCAAGCAGTGCCGAAAAAGCCAATACTGCCAGTAGTCTGTTTTGCATGTCAATCGTTTTGGTGAAACTAGCAACTAATTATTATCTAAGGAAATCTTAATTCAACACGTGGAAACCCCGGATCGTATATTCTTTAAATTAGTCAGTGAACCAAGTCAGGCCCGGGGCGGCAGGTAGTAAGTGGACTGCCGACTCTTAGTTATCTTTGCAGCATGAAAAGCTTCGACGTCCCTATTATTTATCGCAGCCCCCTGATCTCCGCCATTAAAAAAAAGCGGAAGGAGATGGACAAGCTGAAAAAAGATTTCACCCCTACCCTGCTTGATTTTGGCCCGGTGCAGATTCATCTTGCCCGTCATTTCGGCTTTTGCTATGGGGTAGAAAATGCGATCGAGATTGCTTTCAGAACGGTTGACCAGAACCCGGGCAAACGGATCTTCCTGCTCAGTGAAATGATCCATAACCCACAGGTAAATGCAGACCTGCAATCACACGGAATTACATTTTTGCAGGATACTTATGGCAAGCAATTGATCTCTTTTGATGAATTGAAGTCAGATGATATCGTGATCATCCCCGCATTCGGTACTACATTGGAAATTGAGCAAAGACTGAACGGTATCGGCATTCAAACAGAGAAATACAATACAACCTGTCCTTTTGTAGAAAAAGTATGGAACCGCAGTGAAGCTATCGCCAAAAAAAATTATACCATCATCATCCATGGCAAACCTGGTCATGAAGAAACAAGGGCCACTTTTTCACATGCTGCCAGTAATGCCCCTTCTGTGGTGGTAAAAGATATGCAGCAGACCATTGAGCTTGCCGCTTATATCACCGGCGAAAAACCTGCAGGGCAGTTTTATGAAGAGTTCAAAGGGCAGTATTCCCCCGGATTTGATGCAGAGAAAGACCTGCAGCGGATCGGCGTGGTAAATCAAACCACCATGCTCGCCAGCGATACGCAGGCTATTGCTGATTACCTGAAGCAGATTATGATCAGCCTTTATCAACTGGAGGAGAAGAATATTGCAGAACGGTTTGCTGATACCAGGGATACGCTTTGCTATGCAACCAACGATAATCAGACAGCAGTAGCCGGCATGTTGCAGACTGATGCCGACCTGGCTATTGTAGCAGGAGGATATAATTCATCCAATACCTCCCATCTCGTAGAGTTATGCGAAGAGAAACTGCCAACCTATTTTATCAATACAGAAGAAAAAATACTTTCGGCCAAAGAGGTCCTGCATTATAACTTCCATACAAAACAGGAAGTTTTGACGGCTAATTATCTTCCTGCAAAATCTCCTGTTAAGATACTTATTACCAGCGGAGCTTCCTGCCCTGATGCAATTGTGGAAGGGATCATCAATAAACTGATCAGCTTTTTTCCTGAAGCAAAGAAGGTGAGCGAACTGTTGAATGAAATGAAAGATGACAGGTAAGCCTGTCATCTTTCATTTCTTATTTATTATTTGTACAGTTGGTCATAATATTCATGCGCCATCCTGTTGCTTTCAAACTGGAAGCGCACGTCCTGCATGCTATTCTTCATCAATTGTCGCCAAGTGGGGTAATCATCATAATACAGCGGCAGTATTTCCTTTTCCAGGATATTATACAACTGATCGAGATCATACTGGTCCTGCTCATGCACGGTCATCTGCGCATAGTTTGCCTTAGGCACTACAAAGCCATTATGGCCATGGTTGATGAATTCCGGGATCCAGCCATCATCGGTAGAAAAGTTGATAGCGCCGTTCATAGCGGCCGTCATACCACTGGTGCCTGAGGCTTCGCGTGGCACCCGGGGATTGTTGAGCCAGCAGTCCGCTGCCTGCTTCAGGCGTTTGGACAAGGCCAGCTCATATCCTATCAGCACGGCGATATTTTTATAACGTTTGCTAAGATGTACCAGTTGATTGAAATCGCTTATCGCAGGATGGTCAACCGGGTAAGGCTTACCAGCCCAGATGATCTGCACAGGATATTTTGTACTGGAAAGCAGTTTCTCAAACCTTTGTTCATCCGTAGTGATCATCCCCGCTCTTTTATAACCGGCAAAACGGCGGGCCCATACGATCGTGAAAACCTCTGGATCAAATAATTTGCCTGTCTGATCAGCTACAATTTCAAAAGCCCTTCTCTTCAGGTATTTCTTGCGGTCATCGATACCGTAATCATCACCTGCTTCACGGAAGCGGTACAATTGCTTATCGGCCCAGTAACGGTAATTCTGTGCATTGGTAATGGAAATGATCGGGCACACACCGGGATATTTCGCCCACATTTCCCTGGCTACCACACCATGTAACTGCGATACGCCATTGGCAAGGTGTGCAAAACGAAGCGCAACAAGGGAATGGTTGAATGCATCATCATAAATGCCGGTGAGTTTGCGCACTTCATCAATGGAAAGCCCGCAGAAATAACTCATTTTATGACAGAGATAAATATCATGTTTTTCGTTGCCGGCTTCTTCAGGCGTATGCGTGGTAAATACCAGCCTTTTCCTTACATCTTCAATATTCTTGAACTTATTGTAAAGGTAGAAAGCAGCAGAAAGGCCATGAGCTTCGTTGAGATGATACAACTCAGGATTGAAGCCGATGATATCCATCAGTTTTGCACCGCCTACACCCAGCAGAATGAATTGCGCCACTTTAGTAGCCACATTAGCATCATACAGGCGATGGGTAATGGTTTGTGACACATAATCATTTTCCGGAACATCCGTGCTGAGCAGGAATAAAGGTGCTGATTTGAAAGTTTCGGGATTCAGGTAATACACTTTCACCCAAACCGGATGTTCGTGCACGTTGATCTGGAAACGGATGCCGGTATCTTCCAAAAAACTGTATTGCTTTTCATTCCAGGCCACATCCAGTGTTTGGTCCTGGTTGCGTTCCTGATCATAATAACCATACTTCCATAAAATACCAATGCCTATCAAATTCTGCTTCAGTTCATACGCACTACGCATGTGTGAGCCTGCCAGAAAACCCAATCCTCCGCTATATATTTTCAGGGGTTGATGCACTGCAAATTCCATGGAGAAATACGCGACACGTTTGGCATAAGGATGTTCTACAGGGTAGGGTACCGTAAAATTGTTAAAACTCATATTGTGTGTTTTTTACACGATGGCGCAAGATAAGACTAATTTGCCCAAATCGCCCGTGAGCCTCAAAAGTAGGGCCAATAGAAAGCATAATCAATGTTTTGACGCCGTTATTTTTTAACCTGTTTACGCAAGTTTCCCACACAGACTTCGAGGCAATAAAATCGTTGACCGGTAACTTTTCCCTGATACCCCGGTCAATGGTCAATAGATAGAGATAAAGATTATTTGCGCGCCGCTGTAGTTTTTTTAGGTTTGCTTTCCTTTTTCTTTGGATACACTCCATCAAAGGAACAGCGCAGTCCACGCCGCGAGCCGCAGCCTTCCAGCTCTTTCAATGTTACAGCAGAATTGGAAAAAGTGAATTGCAGTGAACAGGGATCACCGGCTTCCCGATAAATGGCTTTGGTAGGTGATTGCAGGATGGCCTCACCTTTTAACTCACCGGAACAATCGCCTTTCTCAAAATGTATGAAGAAACTCACACGGTCTTTTTTTCTTCCATCACGGATAGATACAAGATTTTTTTTGCCGCTGCCATAATCTGCCGAATACTTCAGCTTGCGGGGAAGCGTATCGATCGGGTTTATCAGTTCTGCCACTGCATCATCCAGTGGATCGGTCATGATCAGCATAAAATTCTTCGCATCATTGTTCAACACATATACATCTTTTCCTTCGCTGATACTGCCGCCGGAGTTTTTCCGCCAAACCGATTTCGTGATGGTAAGTTTTTTATCGATGGATGATAATTGTTGTGTAGCAGGGTCCGCATCCACTTTCAGCAGGGTCATGCCCGCAATGAATTGTTGCTTTTTGTCAAAGGCCAGTATAAAAGCGGCCCGGTTATTCCCATTGATCACTTTTGCCAGCAGATACGTTTCCGTGTTCTTCATTTTGCCGAGGGGATAGATCTTCGGCTGGTTCATCTTACCCATTGAAGCAGAAAGAATGGAATCGGGCACGAACTGGCTGAATATTTTATGGCTGATCCGCAATGAGTCATTATCCTTTTTCAGCAAGCTGGTATCCGCTATCTGGAAAGGAAGATTGGCTTCAGGGAAAAAATCAATAAAATCAGCAATTTCAACCGGCTCATCTCCAGATAAAGAGGGCTTCTTGGATGGTTTGCATCCCGACAGCCATGCCAGGGATAAACAAAAGAACAGACAAACGAAAAATGACTTCATGGGCTATCAGTTGGTGGGGCAAATTAAGGCTTTTCCGTGGTATGGTTCCCCCTTGCTTTCTTCGTGGTTTTAATTTAGATTTGTCTAAAAAAATATTTAGCCGTGCTGAATTATTCAACCAGCGAAGAGAATTATATAAAAGCGATTTATCATTTACAGAAGGAAGGAACTGTTACCACTAATGAACTGGCAGCGGAATTGAGTACCCGGCCGGCTTCCGTCACTGATATGATGAAGAAGCTGCGCACCAAAAAGCTGGTGCACTATGAAGCCTATAAAGGTTTCCGGCTTACTCCTGAAGGAAGAAAATTAGCCCTGATCATTATTCGCCGCCACCGGTTGTGGGAATTCTTCCTGGCTGAAAAATTAAAATTCAGTTGGGATGAAGTGCATGCAGTAGCAGAAGACCTGGAACATGTGAGCAGCAAAAAGCTCATCGATAAGCTGGACGAATTCCTGGGTTTTCCCCGTTATGATCCGCATGGGGATCCTATTCCCGATGCCAATGGGAAAATAGAAACAAGCAAACAGGTTTGCCTTATCGATCTGCCATTGAATAAGACCGCTGTTGTTTGTTATGTAAGCGATCAGTCAACCGAAATGCTGGAGCTGTTAAGCCACAAAAAGATCGGCATAGGCACGCGCCTTGAAATAAAAAAGAAATTCAGTTTTGATCAATCGCTGGAAATCAAATTACGGCAGCAATCCGCCACTACTATCAGTGGCGATCTTGCAAAAAACATTTTTGTAAAATACGATGAGTAAACAATATCCTGATGTTTCCCTGGGTGAAGTACATGAATCCGTAGATACCACGGCCACCAACCGGCCGGTATGGAGGCGCATCTTCTCTTTTTTTGGTCCTGCTTACCTGGTAAGTGTAGGTTATATGGACCCCGGCAACTGGGCTACTGATCTTGCAGGCGGCAGCCAGTTTGGCTACACCCTTATCTGGGTACTATTAATGAGTAACCTGATGGCGCTTCTGCTGCAAAGCCTATCTGCACGTCTCGGTATTGTACGGAGAAGGGACCTTGCACAGGCCAACCGGGAAGTGTATCCACGGCCGGTCAATTTCGCTTTGTATGTGCTGGCAGAAATTGCCATTGCAGCAACAGACCTTGCGGAAGTGCTGGGTATGGCCATCGGCCTGCAATTGCTGACCGGCATTCCTCTTATATGGGGCGTGCTGATCACTGTGCTGGACACTTTCTTATTGCTATTATTGCAACGTCTAGGAATGCGTAAAATGGAAGCGTTTATTATAGGGTTGGTTTTTATCATCGGCGTTTCCTTTCTGATCGAGATCATTCTTGCCAAGCCTGATCCTGCGGAAATAGTAAAAGGTTTTGTGCCGCATATCCCCAATGACACGGCCCTGTATATTGCTATCGGCATTATCGGCGCCACTGTAATGCCGCATAATCTTTACCTGCATTCAGCACTGGTGCAAACGCGGAAAATAAAACGCAATAAGGCCGGGATAAAAAGGGCGCTAAAACTGAATTTTATCGACAGTGCAATAGCTCTCAATCTCGCCTTTCTTGTGAATGCAGGCATCCTGGTATTAGCCGCTGCTGTATTCTTTAAATCGGGCAGAACAGATGTGGCGGAAATAAAGGATGCCCACCTTTTGCTTGACCAGTTGCTCGGTTCCAAAGTAGCACCGGTATTGTTTGCTGTAGCACTGATAGCAGCCGGGCAAAGTTCCACTGTTACCGGCACACTGGCAGGGCAGATCGTAATGGAAGGTTATCTCCGCCTCCGCATCAATCCCTGGATGCGGAGATTACTCACCCGGTTGATCGCTATTATTCCTGCTGTGATCGTGATACTGATAAATGGCGAGGACAATATTGATCAGTTGCTTATCCTCAGTCAGGTGATCCTTAGCCTGCAGCTTGGTTTCGCTATTATTCCACTCATTCATTTTGTAAGCGATAAAAAGACCATGGGCAGCTTTGCGATCAAGCCCGTGGTGCAGGTGGCCGCCTGGCTGATCACTGCCATACTCGTATACCTGAACCTCAGCATGGTAACAGGGCAGGCAGCCGATTTTTTTGCAGAGCCCGGCCACTGGTTCGGCAAACTGATGATCATTCTCTCAGGCCTGATCTTCATAGTGCTGCTGATCATTTCAATCGCTTATCCTTTGCTCAAAAAGAGATGGTCGCAGGTGCAGGTGCAATTGCACCCTGAAGCAACGGCCTTGCATTCCCTGGAAGTGCCGGCTTATTCAACCGTTGCCGTAGCGCTCGACTTCAGTGAAAACGACCAGAAGCTGCTGGCTCATGCGCTGGGCCAGGGGGGGCCTCAAACAAAATATGTGCTCGTGCATGTGGTGGAAAGCGTTTCCGCCCGCATCTATGAGCAGGACAGTGATGATCTCGAAACAGAGAAGGACAAAGAACATCTGGCTTTTTATGCACAGCAATTGCTGGAAAGGGGATTTACAGCGGAAGCAAAAATCGGTTTTGGAAGCCGTGCAAGGGAGATCGTAAGACTGGTGAATGAATCAGGGGCTGGCATGCTGGTGATCGGCGCGCATGGACATAGCGGGATAAAGGATTTGTTGTATGGGGAAACGATCAATACAGTGAGACATGAATTGAAGATACCTGTTCTGGTAGTTAACTTATAAAGTATGTTAGTCCATAAAATAATAACCGGCAAGATGCCGGTTATTATAACGCTTGAAGTAACCTGTTGCCATCCACATGTAGCTTTTGGTGAATGGCTTTTATAAAATAAATATCAGGTTTTTGCTTACCGTTCATGATCAGCGAAAACTTTGCATCGCTGATCCCTAATAGCTTTGCTATAAAACCTTGATTAAGCCGCATCTGGAACATTCGCATCCTTATTATGTCCGGGAGGCTGTCCGGCAATGGAAGAGGGTTATGCGTATCTTCATACTGTTCGGCCGCACTTGCCAAAATGCTCAATCGTTCCAGTTCTCTCGTACTGAGATTGTTTTCTCCTCTTTTCATCAGCGCATCAACTTCCTGCAATGTCAGTTCGTACGCCTCTTTTGATTTAATTACTGTTTTACTCTTTGTTTTTACTGGTTGTTTTTTTGTTTCAGAAAATTTTACGCCTGATACCTTACCATGGGCATGGCCTCCTGGGTTTGTACGGCGTGTTGCGTTTGACATAATCGATTCTCCGGTTTATGCCGCCCATAACTTCGTTGGGCATCTACTCCACTTAATGTTTAAAGGTCGGAGAGTATAACCTTATTATACTGTGCGTGCGTCCCTATAAACTTTATAAAAAGCGTACGCGTGCGAAAAATGACCCTGGCGATAACTCTATACTTATTACCACCTACATTGAATATCACAAGACCGTTCTCTGCATAGTCAGCAGAGCCGAAGGTCTTCTTCAACTCAGAAAAACTCCCCCAGTCGGCCGTCTTGGCTTCCTGGTACCATTTCCAAACAGCCTTCGCAGCTGTCGGATTCTTTCCAATGAACTGATTTAGAAAGCCTTTACTTATTATAACCATAACAATGGTTTGAATCAGGCCTCCAAGCATACGGCAAATTTAAAATTATTTTAGAAAATCTAAAATAATTTTAAATCACCCATAATCACCACTGAATACTTTGGGGCATTTTAACATGCAGTTCATACCTATGTTCAGGCTGCCATATTATTCGTTGGATTATTCCGCAAAAGATGCTTAAACCTGCTAAAGGTCTCCGGTTTGATATTGAGATAAGAAGCCAGGTATTTTTGCGGCACACGGCGCATCAGTTCAGGATTCTTGTTCACAAAAGCGAGGAAGCGCTCACGTGGTGTCATCTTGATCATTTGCATTTGCCAGATATCGCTGATGATCATCATATGGGTGATCACGAGCCTGCCAAGCCGTTCCATTTTTTTGGACTGGGTGTACAGTTCTTCGAGCTTATCCTGGCGGATGGAGATCACCGTAGATGGCTCAATAGCCTCCACAAAATATTCAGAAGGCCTGCGGCTGAGAAAAGATTGCTGGCTGAGAATGATCTGCCCTTCCGTTGAGATCTGGATATTGTTCTCAACCTTGCTTGTCTTGTAATATTTGCGGATAATGCCTTTGGTGATAAAGTTGAAGTAATTCTCTATCTCCCCTTCTCTGACCAGGAATTCCTTTTTACGGAAACGGCGCACCTTGAGCAAGGGCTGTATGCTCTTTTCAAATTCCTCGTCAGTTATTGCGACGAATTTGCGTAGAAAACCTAAAAATAACTTGACGTTTTCCATAATGCAATAGGCCCATTCATATGTAAAAGTTACGTAAAAAAAATACGATCCAAAACAACGCCGGACTATTTTTTTCCTTTCCGGGCAGGGCTTCAGAATTGGTGGTTGAATTAGGCCTGATATATTGTAGCTTTGCCCTCCTTCGCTAAAACTACGGCGGGCACGGCCCTCTAAAGTTTCGGCAAATGAGGCCTCTAAAACCGTTAAAGTTGACGGGTGAGGCCCAAAATGTTTGGTTGGGTAACAAGGCTAACCAAAGCTTCTTTTTGGCTGGCAATGTTAATCAAACCCCGGCGGCCCGGGAGGACTGCGTCCGCCAAAGCTTTCGGGAACGAGGACTGCGTCCGCCGTAGCTTTAGCGAAGGAGGAAGAAATTTTAAACTCAAAACCTAGCTTTATTATGGCCCAAAAGATCAAAGTTGCTAATCCAGTAGTTGAGCTGGATGGAGACGAAATGACTCGCATTATCTGGAAGTTCATTAAAGACAAACTGATCCTCCCTTATGTGGATGTTGACATAAAGTATTTTGACCTTGGCGTGGAGCACCGCGATGCGACCAATGACCAGGTTACTATTGACGCTGCCAATGCCATCAAACAATATGGTGTAGGCATTAAATGCGCCACCATCACTCCCGACGAAGAAAGGGTAAAAGAATTCAAGCTGAAACAAATGTGGAAGAGCCCTAATGGCACTATCCGTAATATCCTTGATGGCACTGTATTCCGCGAGCCGATCGTAATTAAGAATATCCCCCGGCTGGTTACCACCTGGGACCGCCCGATCATTGTAGGCCGTCATGCTTTTGGCGACCAGTACAGGGCTACTGATTTCGTTGTTCCCGGCAAAGGAAAGCTCACTATTAAGTTTGAAGGAGAAGATGGTAAAGTGATCGAACATGAAGTGTTCCAGTTCAAAGGGCCCGGCGTATCCCTCTCTATGTACAATACCGATGAGAGCATTGCAGGTTTTGCACGTAGCTGTATGAACATGGCACTGTCAAAAGGATGGCCGCTCTACCTCTCTACCAAAAACACTATCCTGAAAAAATATGACGGCCGCTTCAAGGACATCTTCCAGGATATTTATGAAAAAGAATTCAAGGCCCAGTTTGAAAAAGCGGGCATCGTGTATGAGCACCGCCTGATCGATGATATGGTGGCCAGCGCCATGAAATGGAATGGCGGTTTTGTTTGGGCCTGTAAAAACTACGACGGCGATGTGCAGAGCGATTCTGTGGCACAGGGTTTTGGCTCCCTCGGCCTTATGACCTCCGTACTTGTTACACCTGATGGTAAGACCATGGAAGCAGAAGCAGCCCATGGAACAGTTACCCGTCACTACCGCGAACATCAAAAAGGTAATCCTACTTCTACCAACCCCATTGCATCCATTTTTGCATGGACAAGAGGCCTGGCTTTCCGCGGCAAGCTGGACAATAACCAGCCCCTGATCGATTTCGCCAGTGCACTGGAAGCTGTTTGTATTGAAACAGTGGAAGAAGGCAAAATGACCAAGGACCTTGCGATCACTATCAAGCCAAAAGTGGAACATGGTAAAGACTATTTGTACACACAGGAATTCCTGGATGCGATAGATGCAAACCTGAAAAAGAAAATGAAGCTGTGATGATCGTAGGCCGATGACTATTGGCCGACACTTAACTTTAAAGATGTATAAATGCACAAGGGCCTTCTCAAAAAAGAAGGCCCCTTTTTATACTATATGTCCATAGATGCTTCTATGTTAAATCAGCCATCAGCCAACGCAATTTTCCCTATCTTTCCTTCATGCAGCTCCTTTCCCTCGCCATAGCACCCGGCATTGCTATCTGCCTCTTCATTTTTCACCGTGATGCATATAACCGGGAACCTAAACTGAACCTGATCGTCAGTTTCCTGCTGGGCGTTTTGGCGGTGTATCCTGCAGCTTTGATCGAGAGATTCCTGGTTTCTTACAGCAACAACAGCATTAGTGGTGTATTCATTACCGCCTTTTTATTTGTTGCCCTGGTGGAAGAGCTGATGAAGTTCCTGGCATTGCGCTTTTATGCTTATTCGCGTAAAAGCTTTGATGAGCCGCTTGACGGTATCGTATATGCAGTGATGGTAAGCATGGGCTTTGCCACCCTCGAAAACATTTTATATGTATGGCAATCAGACCAGTCGGGCCAGGGTTACCAGGTAGCTTTTATGCGGATGTTCCTGGCAGTGCCTGCTCATGCTACATTTGGCGTGTTGATGGGCTATCATGCAGGCAAGGCAAAATTTGTACAGCATCATAAAACAGGTTTGCTGCTGCTGGGGTTATTCTGGGCTACCCTGTTCCATGGGCTGTATGATTTCTTCCTGTTCCTTCGCGAGTCGCCCGATGTAAAATATTTTATTGCAGATGGGCTGCTTCTGGCAGGAGCACTGGCTTCCTTTATTATCGGCATCCGGCTTAGTTTTATTCATCTCAAAAAACACCGTAAACTTTCCCAACAAACTTATAATCCAATGGAGACAATGAGCTTGCGCAAGGCATACGTACATGATATACCTCTTATCCGCGATCTGGCATTCAGGATCTGGCCAACAGCATACGGTCAGATCATTTCACAAGGCCAGATAGATTATATGCTCGACATGATGTATAGTGAACAATCTTTGGAAAAACAGATGCAGGAAGGCAATGAGTTCATCTTAGCTTATGATGGCGTAGAACCTGTCGGTTTTGCGTCTGTTGGCCTGACTGAACCCGGGGTATATAAACTGCATAAACTGTACGTACTGCCTTCACAGCAAGGGCGCGGCACCGGCCGTTTCCTGATTGAAAATGTTATCGAAGCTGCAAAAGCAAAAGGAGCGCATGCACTTCAACTGAACGTCAACCGCCAGAACCCTGCAATTGAATTCTATAAAAGGATGGGGTTCTCCATTATCAACGACGTGGAGATTGATATCGGGAATGGATACCAGATGGTAGATCATGTGATGGAAAAACGATTTGAGCAGATATAAGTAGATGATTGGCGATACTTTTTATTCGTTGCAGCGCAGATATTTCTTCGGGTCTACCGGCGTTTCAAAATCATAAACCAGCAATTCAACAGGTTCCCCGGGTTGATTGTAACCAAGCGCCTGTCCTGATTTTACTCTTTGGTTGGGTTTAACAGCAACCTTGCTGATACCGCTTATCCAGAACCAGTAATCCTGGTGATAGTATACAATTTCCCATTTCCCTTCCTGGTCACGCTGCACCTTGCTGATCACTGCATCCATGGAAGCTTTCACCACGGTATCGGTATTGCTTGAAAGCACCAGCTTCAGTTCCTGCTGCGCATCACCCCTTTTTTCTTTGGGAGTTATATCCGTGGCTTGCTGAAGTATGCAGGAAAGGATCAGGGAATCTTTTGGCTGAAGCCTGCCTTTTTGGGCGGAAGAAACAGTGGGCAACAACAGGGATGCCATCACAATTGAGGTGATAAGAACAGATAGTTTCATAATGTATTGGATAATGAATAAATAAAAGCTTAGTGCTCGTACCCGATAGTGAGCTTTTTGGCCATCTCTGCGCTCATTCCTTCTGCAGAAACACCATAGCCTGTCACCAGCACGCCTTTTTTCCCGGTATTGCTTTCAATGCCATACACCGCTGCTTCATCGGCAGGGTCGGAATTTCCTTCAAAACGATATACCTCAACGATTTCAAAATCATCGATATTATACCTGTCTCCATGGCAGATCAGGCAGTTTTCAGACAGGTTGAAATCTGTATCATAACCTCTTGTTTTTAAACCATTCACGGCTGCTGAAACGGTGTCATATACGTACATATCAGGGAGCTTTTGGGTGTAACCAAAGTTAGGATAAAGATTCTTATCAACAGCCCTTATGACCATTAGGCTTTTATAAGGGTATCTTGTACCTTTGCACGCAAAATCAAATACAACAAAATGTCTACAGTATCAAAATCCATTGACTTTTCATTACCCTATAAAGTGGCCGATATTTCACTGGCTGAATGGGGCCGCAAAGAAATACGCCTGGCCGAAGCAGAAATGCCCGGTCTGATGTCCATCCGTGCTGAGTACGGTCCTTCCCAGCCCCTCAAAGGCGCAAGGGTTGCCGGATGTTTGCACATGACCATCCAAACGGCCGTGCTGATCGAAACACTGGTGGCACTGGGTGCTGAAGTAAAATGGAGCTCTTGCAATATATTCTCTACACAGGACCATGCTGCTGCGGCTATCGCTGCTGCAGGCATCGGCGTGTTTGCATGGAAAGGCCAGACACAGGAAGAAGCTGACTGGTGTATTGAGCAAACCCTGTTCTTTGGCAGCAAGGAAAGACCCCTGAACATGATCCTGGATGATGGTGGCGACCTGACCAATATGGTGCTGGACACTTATCCTGAACTGGTGCAGCACGTAAAAGGTATTTCTGAAGAAACTACTACCGGTGTTCACCGCCTCTATGAAAGAGTAGCGAAAGGCACTTTACCAATGCCTGCTATCAACGTGAACGATTCAGTTACCAAATCCAAATTCGATAACAAATACGGATGTAAAGAATCACTGGTTGACTCTATCCGCCGCGCTACAGATGTGATGCTGGCTGGTAAAGTAGCCGTAGTAGGTGGCTATGGTGATGTAGGTAAAGGTTCTGCTGCTTCACTGGCAGGTGCCGGTTGCCGCGTGATCGTTACCGAAATCGACCCTATCTGTGCGCTGCAGGCTGCCATGGATGGTTTTGAAGTAAAGAAAATGGTCAATGCCGTTAAAGAAGCAGATATCGTTGTTACAGCTTCCGGTTGCCGCGACCTGATCACTGGCGAGCATTTCAAACTGATGAAAGATAAAGCCATCGTTTGCAATATCGGCCACTTCGATATCGAAATCGATATCGCCTGGCTGAACAAAAACTATGGCCATACCAAAGACACGATCAAACCACAGGTAGACATCTACAATGTAGACGGACATGATGTGATCATCCTCGCAGAAGGCCGCCTGGTGAACCTGGGTTGCGCTACAGGACACCCTTCCTTCGTGATGAGTAATTCTTTCTCTAACCAGACACTGGCTCAGATAGAACTGTGGATCAACCATAAGAATTACGAAAACAAAGTGTATGTGTTGCCTAAGCACCTGGATGAGAAAGTGGCTCGGCTCCACCTCGCTAAGATCAGCGTTGAACTGGACGAACTGACCACTGCACAATCTGAATACCTTGGCATCACCAAAGAAGGTCCATTCAAACCTGAACACTACCGCTACTAATAACAGTAAATATTTAATGCGAAAGCCATCTGTGAAAACGGATGGCTTTTTATATTTGCGCACCATGGCATTACTTGAAAAGCAACTTGTGGTGAAGAAATCCGCCCTCCCTAACTCAGGCAAAGGCCTTTTCACCAAAAAACCCATTCCCAAAGGAACATTGATCGTAGAATATAAAGGACGCGTTACCACCTGGAAAGAAGTGGAAGGCGAAGAGAATGGTTATATCTATTTTGTCAATAACCAGTATGTGATCGATGCAAGACCCTATAAATCTGCATTGGCAAAATATGCGAACGATGCCAGGGGGCTATCAAAAGTAAAAGGGCTGTTCAACAATTCCGAATATGTAGAAGAGAACGGCAAAGTGTACATCAAATCAAAAAAAGACATTCCTGCCGGCGCTGAGATATTTGTAGGATATGGTAAAGAATACTGGGACACGATCCGTCATAATATCAAAATAGATATTGCCAATAAGAAGGCTGGAAGGAAATAAGTGTATTCTTGCGCACTTTGCGACACCGGCACCATACATAAATCTTTCTCTGTATATTAGCCCACCAAAAAAATATGCATGAGAAGAATCATTCCCCTCATTCTGTTTATGGCAGCCGGCTTTATTGCATCAGCGCAAACGCCTGCCAACTACAGCAATTTCAGTCAGCAAACTGCCCGCCTCAATGCCCTGGCCAAAAGCTACCCACAGTATGCGCAACTGCGTTCGCTTACTAAAACAGCCGGCGGCAAGGATATATGGCAACTTACCTTGGGTTCAGGCAATATGGACAGCAAACCCGCCCTGCTGATCGTAGGCGGCACAGAAGGCCGGCACTTGCTGGGAACAGAACTGGCCATCGGCTTTGCAGAAGACCTGCTGAAAAACAGCGGTACTGACAGCATCAAAGCCTTGCTGAACAAAACAACCTTTTACATTTTCCCCAACATGAGCCCCGACGCGATGGAGCAGTATTTCAGCTCCCTCCGCTACGAACGCCAGGGCAATGCCACCAGCACGGATGATGACCGTGATGGCAAGCTCAATGAAGACGGATTTGATGACCTCGATGGCAACGGCAAGATCACCTGGATGCGGGTAGAATCGCCTGTAGGCCTCTACAGACCCAATCCCGATGATCCGCGCTCACTTGTAAAAGCAGACCTGAGCAAAGGTGAAAAAGGCATGTATGAACTCTTTACCGAAGGCCGCGACAATGATAAGGACGGCGACTTCAATGAAGATGGTGAAGGTGGCGTATGGTTCAATAAAAATTTCACTTTCAAACATCCTTCTTTTACTCCAGGCTCAGGAGAATATGCCATTTCTGAAAATGAGACACGCGCCTTGCTTGATTACCTGTATGAGCGCTTCAACGTGTATGCAGTAGTAAGCTTTGGCAACAATAACAATCTCAGTTCACCTTATACTTACAGCCCTGCCACTGCATCGCAAACTATTACTGCAGGCTGGCTGGAGCCGGATACCAAAGTCAATGCAATGGTATCTGAACTCTACAATAAAGAAACCGGTCTGAAAGACGCTCCCAAAACAACAACTGCAGGCGGCGATTTCCTTTCCTGGGCTTACTTCCATTATGGACGGTACAGCTTCAGCACACCAGGCTGGTGGGTTCCCAAAACAAAACCTGATTCCACCAAAAAGGAAAAAGCATTCAGCGTGGAAGACCCGGCCGCTAATTACCTGCGCTGGGCTGCAGGCCAGGGAATAACCAACACCTATACAGAATGGAAATCCATACAGCATCCTGATTTTCCCGGCAGAACTGTAGAAGTTGGCGGCATTGATCCTTTTGTGCTTACTACCCCACCCTATAACCTCACAGGCGACCTGGTTAAAAAGAACAACCGCTTTTTGGTGAAGCTTGCCGGTTATCAGCCTGAGCTGGACATACTGAATGTAAAAACAGAAAAACTGGGTGCAGGCATTACCAGGGTAACAGTCGATCTTGTGAATAAAGGTGCACTGGCTTCCCATACCAAACTGGGTGAACGGAATTACTGGGTAAAACGCATTCGCGTAAAACTGAATACCGGTAATAACCAGTCAGTGATCAGTGGTAGAAAACTGCAGACACTTACTGCATTGAATGGTTATGGTACAGAACAACTGACCTGGCTTATTAAAGGTTCAGGCAAGCTGGGCATTGAAGCTGGCAGCCCTACCACTGGTACCAAAACAGTTGATATCACCCTTTAATGTCCTTCAAAACAGATACACACATGAAACGCATTATTATACATACAGCCGCTTTAATGATGACAATGGCGTTTACTGCCATTATCGCTAAAGCGCAAACCCCGGCACAGATCTTTAAAGCGGCCGGCTCACCCGCCAATCCTAAAGTGGCCATAAGCTGGAATCATTATAATGATCATGCAGCTGTTACCGAAATATGCAAAAAGATAGCAGCAGCGCATCCCAATCTTGCAAAACTCGAATCGATCGGTAAATCTTACAAGGGCCGTGATCTGTGGTGCCTCACCATCACTGATTTCAAGAAAGGTGATGCATCAAAGAAACCTGCCATGTACATCGATGGTAATATCCATTCCAATGAAGTACAGGGTACTGAATTTGCATTATACACAGCCTGGTACCTGACTGAAACATTCCAGGATACCAAGTTCATGCAGGAACTTTTGGCAGATAAAACCTTCTATATTGTTCCTACTATCAACCCCGATGGAAGAGACAGTTATTTCCATGCGCCCAACACCGCCAGCTCACCCAGGTCCGGCGTAATCCCGGTAGATAATGACCGCGACGGCGACCTCGATGAAGATGGCTATGACGATCTGGACGGCGATAATGAAATATTGATGATGCGCCGGAAAAACCCCAACGGCCGCTACCGTGTTGACCCCACTGAACCAAGAAGGATGATACAGGTAGGGCCTGATGAAAAAGGGGAATATGAAATACTTGGACTGGAAGGAAAAGATAATGACGGCGACGGACTGGTGAATGAAGACGGTTACACCTTTGAATATGATCCCAACCGCGATTGGGGCTGGGGCTGGCAACCTAATAATATCCAGAATGGTGCTTATAAATACCCTTTTTCCCTCCCGGAAAACAGGGCAGTAATGGAATTCGTGATGAAGCATCCCAATATTGCTGCAGCACAGTCATACCACAACTCCGGCGGTATGATCTTACGCGGCCCGGGTGACCCTACTGATCTTGTTACTTACAATCCACAGGATGTAAGAGTATACGACGTTATCGCTAAAAAAGGAGAAGAACTGATGCCGGGTTACAAGTACCTGGTTGTGTACAAAGACCTGTACTCTGCTTATGGCGGCGAACTGGACTGGTTCTATGGCGGACGCGGCGTGTATACTTATTCCAATGAATTATGGACATCCTATTTAATGTTCAACAAGGAAGGTGGTGGCCGGGACGACAATTCCGCCTACCAGTTTGACCGTTATCTTTTATTCAAAGATGCTTTTGTTGACTGGCATGAGTTTGATCATCCGCAATATGGAAAGATAGAGATCGGTGGATTTAAAAAGAATTTCGGAAGAGCACATCCGGGTTTCCTGCTGGAAAGCGATGCACACCGCAATATGTCGTTCTCCGTATACCACTGCTATCACACTCCCAAGCTCAATGTGGATACGCTGATCGAAAAAGACCTGGGTGACGGATTAAAGCAGGTTACTGCCGTTATCTCCAACAGCAGGATAATGCCTACTCACAGCAGCCAGGACCTGAAATATAAGATCGAGCGTCCTGATTATATCAGCATCAGTGGCGCAAAGGTTGTTGCAGGCATGGTTGTCAACAATGCCGATCTTGATATCAGCACTGAACAAAAGAATGATGCTGCTACCATTGAAGTAAATAATATCCCCGGCCTTAGCACGGTAACTGTAAGATGGATCATACAGGGTAATGCCAAATACACTGTTACAGTAGACAGCCGGAAAGGTGGCACAGCCAGCCGGTCAAAATAAGTTAGTCATACACCATATTAAAAAAGCCCGCTACTTCGCGGGCTTTTTTAATATTAGTCCATGCAACGTCATTACCCCTCCTGTTGTCACTATTGCCGGCGCCCCATCAAGGCCATTAACCATTAAACCCAAACCTCTTTATGCAGAAATATCTGCCGGCACTCCTTACAATCATGTTGTTTCTTTCCTGCAGAAAACAAAATGACCAATCACTTCCACCTCCTCCGGATAAAAAATATGAAGTAGTAATAACAGCCGCCTTGTTTAATCCCTCCGATCACCGGTACGAAGCCACTTGCTGGATCAATGGAGTAAAAAACATATTGGATGCAGGAACCGCCGATCAGGCATTTCCTTATGGAATAGAAAAAGCAGGCGCAGATATTTATATAAGCGGAGGTTTTGCTTATTCAGATCCTTCTGCAGGAAATACACTGCTTATGCCCTGCTACTGGAAAAACGGGAAAAAGATCGATCTTCCAGTCAATGGCCTAAGCATTACTGAACGCTGCGGTGCAGGTGATCTGAAATGGTTCAATAATTCACTCTACATTACCGGAGATGCAGACCTGTTGCCCATAATCTGGAAGGTAAAAGATGGTGTTACAACTGTCATTCCTTTACCACTGGGAGATAATGTACAGGACATAAGAAAAACCGGAAATATCCAGGTATATAATAATCAGCTTTACATAGGTGGTAATCAAAAGAAACTACACAACGGGGAAACTGTATTCACAGCCGGGTACTGGACAATTGATCAAAACGACAAGGTCAGCTTCAATATCCTGGAAGATGATCTGCCCTATGCTCTATGTTTCAATATTTCCGTCTCAGCTAAAGGTATTTTTATTGCAGGAGAATATGCCAGCGCCAGCAATTCAGCACCCAGGCCCGTTGTATGGACAGGTTCAGGCCACTTACCTGTATCTGCTACTTTCAATCCATCCTATCAGCGGCTGCATACTTCCGCCGTTGATGACAAAGGGAATCTTTACCTGAACGTATTTGACATACAGCTGTATCAGCCCGTAGTATGGAAAGTACCTGCCAGCGGAATACCTCAACTGATACAACCTGCAGTTCCAGCCAATGCAAAGGGTTTCTGCCATGCAATAGACGTCAGCATCGACCAGTTAGCTTATGTTTATATGTACGAAGCAGATGGTGGGTATTATGCCGCATATACCTTTAATGGAAAAACGATACCACTCGAGATTTACCATAACGGACGGCCAAACATTCACCGGTTGAAGATATTCCCTCAACAATCCTGATGTTGCTATGCAGTTGGAAAACTGAATGAAACAGTAGATACAAGTTGTTGCTGTCCTTTTGCAGAAATATGTCCTCCTGCAAGGCGGGCCAATGATTCAAGGGACTGGAGACTATAATCCAGCGCATAGCCGTTATAGTTATTGCAGTCTTCAATCTCGAGGATCATAATATCGCGGAACTTCTCTGCACGCACGGTAATATTCCCTTTACGAGCATTCATTAAAACGACTGCCAGCAGTTCTTTTATTACAGGAAAGATCTTTGCTTCATCTTTACGCAAGGAAAATTCTGCCGGTATTTCGTTCACTACCTGGCTATCGCTGCGGCGCAGGCTTTCAGCCAGCGGATGGTATAAAAGATGATCAATAAAGGATTGCAGGGATGTGCCCGATAGGGGCATAGAAGCAGATACAGAAAGAGATAGGGCCTCGATCATAAGATTGGATTAAAGGGTTTGGATTAAAAGGATATCTGCAACCGTTGTTTGGCTATTCAAGATAGTTTTTTCTTCAGAATAATCCTTGCTCATGCCTGTAATTCATAACCCTGATCAATCATTTCAAACAATTTATTTTTTCAGTTCAAAAAAACCAGTGTTTATACTTATTCGATGGCCATTCGAACATCGGCCATCGCATCCACATCTGCTAATAAACACACAGCGAACCCCTTGCACTTCCCTGTCAGAATAACACCTTTTCCTGTCAAAAAACACTGCCTAATTTTCAGTCATTTATTTTGCCCGATAGCTATATGGTTATCATCCATATAGCTCATTATCGTAGATTTCCTAAGGCTTTAAAGCTATGACATCCCGGATCTGCCTATTACTTTTGACCCGCTAAGTTCATTCACAAGTACAGTGCACCGGCATTCAGAAAAACCAGATCGTCCGTACCCCCCGGTCCTTGCCTGTACCTTCTTCCAATATTCTACGACAGAACGTTTCCTCCTTCCTATGCTGAATCAGTTACAGTAATCCAAACCCTAGGGTCGGCATTGTTTTACCCAAAATGAAAACGATGTTGAACAGGAATTTTATTAAAAAAGGCATTTTCATCAATGGCCTGCTGATCGTGATGGCGATCATCACTACTTCAGCAACCCGTCTGTATCCAGGGAGCCGTGTGTTGTCGGCCAGCAATGATACTGCCCTTCAATGGTTGAAATTCGATTCAGTAATGCTTGAGATCAGCGGCGCTACAGGTGAAGAGCTGACCAATGCTCCATCGATCGAATTGAACCACCAGGCGGAAGAATTCGTAACCGATTATATCGAACGCAATAACCGCGAATTACAAAAGATCAAAGACCGCAGCGAGCCATGCTTTATAGTAATGGATGATGTATTTGCTGAACGCAACATGCCGCGTGAGTTGAAATACCTGGCCGTGATCGAATCACACCTGAAACCAGGGATCGTTTCGAAAGCAGGCGCAGTAGGTGCATGGCAATTGATGCCGGTAACAGCCCGTCACTTTTCTTTAAAGATCACCTCAAAGTATGATGAGCGCACCAATGTGCGTAAAAGCACAGTGGCTGCTGCAAAATACCTGGCTTATCTCCATAAGATCTTTGGCGACTGGCTGCTGGTGATCGCTTCTTATAACAGTGGTCCCGGTAAAGTGTTATCTGCGATAAAAAAATCAGGCAGCCGTGATTTCTGGAAATTGCAGCAATACCTGCCTAAGGAAACAAGAATGCATGTAAAAAAATTCATCAGCACTCATTATTTCTTTGAAGGTGAAGGCAGCATTACCACGCTTACACGTGCTGAAGCAGATGCATACAGAAAACAGATGACCGATTATGTTGCCGGCCAGAACAAGCGGCTCGAAGATCTGCAACAAATAAGAGCTGAAGAGAATATCAATGATAGCACCGGCACTATCGCCGGTAATCAATAATAGTCAATCGGCTGGCCGCCTGGCCAGGGGTTGTTGTTTGTCCGGCCGCTTGCTGTTTCCTGCTATACCGGGAGTTTAGGTTTGAATGCTTAATGATACACCCGGAAGCAGGAAACAGTAAGCGGCTTTTTATTTTGTTAAAGAGTATGCAGATAGGTGCAAACGTTTTTACGTGTGCAGGAAAATCAGTAAATTAAACTATGATTACCGCTATTAGTTTACGCAGGCTGCTCCTGCCTGTTCTTCTTATCAGCAGCTTCACAAATCTGGAAGCACAGTCAGACACTGCAGTTGTCCGCCAGCAAGTGGAAGCCCGCAAGTATACCTTTATTGCACAAAATGCAATGCCTATGCGCGGAAGGACAGTGCAACTGACCAGTTTATATGATCTCAAAATAACCGGCGATTCTGTTATATCTGCGCTACCCTATTATGGCCGGGCATATTCCGCTCCCGTTAATCCTTCAGAAAACGGGCTCAATTTCACTTCTGTTTCTTTTGACTACCAGGTGAAGTACCGTAAAAAGAGATGGGAGGTTTCCATAAAACCAAAAGATGTGCAGAGGGTAAGTGAAATGAACCTGATCATTTATTCCAACGGCAGGGCCTCATTGCAGGTAACAAGCAATGACCGGCAGCCCATCTCTTTCAATGGAGTGCTATCATCTAAATAAGTACCATGCGTTGTTTACTGTTCCTTTCTTTTTTGCTGTTGCTTGCTTCCTGCACTACACAGCGCTATTATATTGTCAGGCATGCTGAAAAAGCGGCAACTGCTCCCGGCACTGCTATGACCAGTTCCGATCCGCCTTTAACCGATGCAGGAAAAAAGCGTGCAGAAGATCTCAAAGAAGTGCTGAAAACAAAAAAGATCGGCTATATCTTTTCCACCAACACAATCCGAACCAGGGAAACAGCAGAGCCAACAAGGGCTTATTTCGGACTTACTACGGAAACATATGCCCCTATGCCGGACGAAGCATTTATCAGCCGTTTGAAGGCTTTAAAGAAAAATGCCCTGATCGTAGGGCATAGTAACACAGTAGATGATATCGTAAATAAGCTATCCGGGAATAATTACCTGTCTGATCTGCCGGAGACAGAATACAACCACCTTTTTATTGTTATTAAAAAAGGCAGGAAATGGAAATTTGAGAGCTTGTATTATGGCCAGTAATCTCTCCCGGCCTACCTGCTTACAATCGCACAGCCGTTCCCGTAGCGATCACCATCAGCATACTTCCGCTGCCACCGACTGTTTCAAAATCCAGGTCCACACCCAATATGGCATTGGCTCCCAGGCCACGTGCTTTTTGCTCCAGCTCCCGTAAAGCATCTTCCTTGGCTTCTTCGATCACTTTTTCATAAGTGGCGCTCCGGCCTCCGAATACGTCACGCAGACCACCCAGGAAATCTTTAAAAATATTGGCCCCGATAATGCTTTGGGCATTCACGATCCCGATATACTCCTGCACAGGTTTTCCTTCCACCACATTGGTTGTTGTAATGATCATTTGGCTGATTTTTAGGTACCAAATTTAGCTTTTACCGGCGTTCCCGCTGATAAGTGTGATGACCGGTAGTTTTAAATTTTTTCCGGTACAGCTATTTCTGCAAATTTGCTGCTCAAATTACCGCTCATGAAGTCCCTTTTCCGCTTTGGTCCACGTGGCCTTGTATTGGCTGCTGTTTTATTGATTAGTAATTATGCCTTTAGCTGGGGCCTTACCGGCCACCGCGTTATCGGTGAAATAGCACAACAACACCTGAGCGGGAAAGCCCGTAAGGAGATCAAGAAACTGTTTGGGAAGGAATCGCTGGCCTGGTGGTCTAACTGGCCGGATTTTATCAAATCCGATTCCACCTGGAATCATGCTTCCCGCTGGCATTATGTTGATCTGCCCGGGCATACTTCCAAAGACAGTTTTATCGATCAACTGAAAAAATTGCCTGGAAAGAATCTTTATACCCAGATCCAGGACCTGACGGCGCAATTGAAAAATAAAGATCTTCCCCTTCAGCAAAGGCAGGAAGCACTTCGTTTCCTGGTGCATCTTGTCGGCGACCTTCATCAGCCATTACATGTTGGCCGGGATGAAGACCAGGGCGGCAACAAGATCATTGTATACTGGTTTGATAAAAAAACCAACCTGCACACTTTATGGGACAGTATGCTGATCGATTTCCAGCAATACAGTTACACTGAATATGCCCGCCTGCTTAATAATACCGCCGGCAAAGAACAGATCAAACAATGGCAAGCCGGTTCACTGGAAGACTGGTTCTATGAATCACACGTAATGTCTGATTCCATTTATGATGCTACCCCTAATGAAGCAAAGCTGAGCTACAGGTACAATTATCAGTTCCAGCATGTACTGGACGAGCAATTGTTGAAAGGAGGATTGAGACTGGCTGCTCTTTTAAACGAAACTTTTAAATAACCAGGAATAGCCTAAAGAGTAATGCAAAAGCCGCAACGATTACGCAAAGAGCGCAACGTGGCGGCTTTTGCATTACTATGCTTTATTGCACTAAGGTCTTTGATTCTTTATTGATACACGCCACTATCTCCATCAGCGTTTGCTGTTGCGCCGGAGAAAGGCCAACAGTGAATTCCTTATCATCATTTCCCTTGAAAATAAAATGAACTACTTTCTGTGTAGCCATTTTATTCAATGCGGTTGGAGTAGTTGCCCCATTTCTGAATTTGAAATGAAAATAACCATCGCAATTCATGCTGCCAGCATTGCGGAATGTGGTTTTGGCACGGGTATTTTCCCAGAAAATAAAAACGGTTGACATATCATTGAAGCATTTCCCATTTACTTCAAAAAAGAAATCGATCTCTTTCTTGTCGGCATCAATGGTAAGCGTAGCTCCCTGCAGGGTGAGCGCGCCCGACGAGAGTTTGGTTTCTTTTGTATAAGGATCTTTTTCATTGATCAGTTTGCACTCCTGGGCTCCAGCCAGCAGGGGCAACAACAGTAACGTGGAAATGAACAACTTCATCCGCATCTTTTTTATTTTAATTGGGTTAGATGAAACGCCGCATCCGCTTCATTCCACCGGGATTACATTAAATTTATATTAAGCCAATATAACCGGAAGCTTTCCGGCTCCGGCTAAAATACAATTTCGCCTGTTTCTTCCAAAATAAGCCCTGTTAAAGTCTTTTCCAGCGAAAGCAACTTCCTGCATGGCTTTCCCGATACAATAAAACCTGCCCGGGCAGGCCCCTTCGTACACAGAATAGTGCTATATTCATAACCCATCACAGACTAAAACGCTGAAGAAGTGAAAAGAGTATTGCTCATATTGCTTCTTACAACATCTTCCCTTCTCTGCAAGGCCGACCACATAACCGGTGGTGAAATGTATTATACCTATGCCGGAAGTTCCAATGGCCAACATATTTACAACGTAACGCTCAAACTTTTTATGCGCTGCAATTCCGGCAGGCAATTCCCAAATCCGGCGGTGATATCTGTTTTTACTAAAGCGTCCGGTTCACGCGTGCAGGATATATCAGTGAGCATTAGCAACCAGGAAACGATCAGTCTTATAAACCAGGACCCCTGCATCACCGACCCACCGGATGTGTGCTACGAAGTAGCCTATTATCATTTTTCTGTTTCGCTTCCTGCATCTACAGACGGGTATACGATCGCCAGCGAAGTCAATTACCGCATAAGAGGTATCAGCAATCTTTCTGCAGGCAGCCAGGTGGGAGCCACTTATACCTGTGATATTCCCGGCGCAGCCAATGCTGATAATCATAGTGCACATTTTACCGGTTCAGACCTGGTAGTGGTTTGCGCCGGCAATTATTTTTCTTACAGCTTTGCTGCAGAGGATGCCAACAATGACAAATTGGTTTATTCTTTCTCTGGGGCGTATATGAGTACCACGCCCGGAGTGAATGGCGTGCCAGCAGGCAATCCTCCTTATAGCTTCGTACCTTATGCTTATCCTTCATTCACGGAAACATCTCCATTGGGGCCTAAAGTAAATATCGATGCTTCTACAGGTTTGATCACGGGTGTCGCTCCTGCACAAGGCATTTATGTAGTAACGGTTTGTGCATCTGAGATCCGCAATGGCGTAGTGATCGCCACGCAACGGAAAGATCTGCAGATCAATATCGCCGATTGCAGTATCGCTGCTGCCACCCTGGAACAGGATTATATGCTTTGCGGCGATACACGATCTATAACCATCCAGAACCGCTCCACCAGCCCGCTTATTGTTTCATACGGCTGGACAGTATTCAATCCTGCAGGCACGAGCATATTCACGGCCAATACCTCTGCACTGAATTACACTTTCGCTGTTAACGGAACATACACTGTACAGCTTATTGTGAATAAAGGCCAAAGCTGTTCTGATACAGGTTATGCCAAAGTGTATGTATACCCCGGACTGAAACCTGGTTTTTCTGCTACAGGTATCTGCATCAGGAAAACAACCCTGTTCAATGATGAAACAACCCTTGTATCAGGTTCGCTCAATTCATGGACCTGGGACTTTGGAGATATTTTCTTGCTCTCGGATATTTCCAATCAGCAGCACCCTTCTTATAACTATTCGTCGGTGGGAGATAAACAGGTCCGGCTCATTGTGACCACAACAGACGGTTGCCGTGACACGATCGATAAGGTCATTACGATCATTGACAGGCCTCCTATCCACCTGGCATTTTCAGATACACTGATCTGCCTGAACGATCAGTTGCCTTTACAGGCAGATGGCATAGGCAACTTTACCTGGAGCCCGGGCAGCTTTATTTCCGCAACGGATATTCCCAATCCTGTTGTATCACCGCCTGCTACCACCTGGTATTATGTGGAATTGAATACCGATGGTTGCGTCAACCGCGATTCCGTGCTGGTGCGCGTAGTGGACCATGTAGGCCTGCAACCGATGAACGATACCACTATCTGCAGCGGCGACACGATCAGGCTGCGGTTGGAATCCGATGCATTGCAGTATGCATGGACACCTGCTGCACAACTGATCAACCCCGCTGTTCAGAACCCACAGGCTATCACACCTGCCACTACAGATTACCAGGTCACGGCTATAATAGGCGGATGCTCAGCCAATACTTCCATACGTGTTACTACCGTTCCTTATCCATTCGTAAAGGCAGGTGCAGATACAGTGATCTGTTATAATACCCCGGCAGCTTTATATGCTTTCACCGATGGGGATTCCTGGTCGTGGTCGCCGGCCGCTTATCTGACCAATGCCGGTTTGCAGAATCCCGTTGCTCACCCTCCCCGCACCACGCCATTTGTGTTCACAGCCAATGAAAGCACGCGTGGTTGTCCAAAACCTTCCAGGGATACGATGCTGGTAACTGTATTGCCGGAAATAGAGGCATTTGCAGGACGTGATACTGCTGCGATAATCGGGCAACCTCTGCAATTGCAGGCCAGTGGTGGCGAATCTTACCTCTGGTCGCCCTCCTATTCTTTATCAGCCAGCAATATTGCGGACCCGATCGCCATTTTCAGGGAACCTGCAGAAATGATCCGGTATAAAGTGAACGTATATAACAGCGCAGGCTGTTATGATTCGGCATTCGTTTCAGTAAAAGTATTTGCCACTCTTCCTTCCGTTTTTGTGCCCACAGCATTTACTCCCAATAATGATGGTAAAAACGATGAGTTGCTGCCGGTGATAGCAGGAATACAGAAGATGGAATATTTCAATATTTACAACCGCTGGGGACAGTTGGTGTTCAGCACCTCCGTGAATGGACATGGCTGGGATGGGCGGATCAACGGGCAGATGCAGGGAACCAACACCTATGTCTGGATGGTAAAAGCCATCGATTACCTGGGCCAGCCTTATTTCAGGAAGGGAATGGTGACCCTGATCCGGTAATGGCTATCTTTCACGCGCAATGTTTATTTTTGTCTCTTCAACAAAACAACAAAGCATGGCAAAATCCAGCAAGGCAAAAAAGGGGATCATTACCGACAAATCTTTTACTTTCTTAAAGAATTATATCAATAATGCTTCACCGGTAGGTTTTGAAACCTGGGGGCAAAAGCTTTGGCTGGAATACCTGAAGCCGTATGTTGACACGCATTATGTAGATCCTTATGGCACCGCAGTAGGTGTCATCAATCCTGATCATCCTTTTAAAGTGGTAATAGAAGCCCATGCAGATGAGATCAGTTGGTTTGTGAATTATGTCACACCTGAAGGATTGATCTACCTGAAAAGGAATGGAGGGGTTGACCATCAGACAGCACCGGCATCCCGCGTACTGATACACGGTAAAAAAGGTATCGTTAAAGCGGTATTCGGCTGGCCGGCCATTCATACCAGGATCGGCAACGATAAGGAAACCCAGCCCAAAACTGAAAATCTCTGGCTTGATTGCGGAGCCCGCAGCCGTAAAGAAGTGGAAGAACTGGGCATTCATGTAGGTGCGGTGGTAACTTACCAGGATGGATTTGATGAACTGGCAAACGGCAATTATATAGGTCGCGCTTTTGACAACCGAATTGGTGGTTTTATGATTGCAGAAGTGGCACGTTTAATAAAAGAGAACAAGAAAAAACTGCCTTTCGGCCTGTATGTGGTCAATGCTGTGCAGGAAGAAATTGGATTGCGCGGAGCTGAAATGATCGCACGCCGTATAAAACCCAATATCGCTATCGTTACTGATGTAACGCATGATACCACCACGCCGCTGATCAATAAAAATATAGAAGGAGATGTATCTACCGGCAAAGGGCCTTCACTTGCCTATGCACCGGCCGTACATAATAAACTGCTTGGGTTCGTGGAAAAGATCGCTGCAGATAAACACATACCCGTGCAATGGCGTGCACTGAGCCGCAGCACCGGCACAGACACCGACTCATTTGCCTATGCCAATGATGGTTGTCCATCCGTGCTGATCTCCATACCGCTAAGATATATGCATACTACCGTAGAAATGCTGCATAAGGATGATATTGAGAACACGATCCGGTTGATGTATGAAACCCTGGCGGAACTGACTCCGAAAACCAATTTAAGCTATCTGTAATGCAGATCATTTTATTATACCTTGATCCCGGCAGCGGCAGTTATCTCATGCAGTTCATTGCCGCTGCTGCTCTTGGAGTAGCTTTTTTCTTCCGGACTATCAAGATGTATGTTCTTGCTTTTTTTAACCGCTTGTTTAGTTTCTTTAGAAAAAAAGACAAACCCAGCACCTGATGCATCAAAACATATCAGCTCATCCTTCTTCTTACCGGGATCCGTCTGGATTTATTTTTGAACGCGATGGTGTCATTTATCGTCAGGTCAACCTGAGCTTTAAAACAGAATTCGACCATTTCATTGAAACGGGCTGTTATAACGCGTTGGTAAAACAGGGACTGCTGATCCCCCACCAGGAGATCAATGAAAACCTTACCGGCAGCAGTGGGTATTATAAAACACTTCGCCCTGAACCCATCCCTTTTATTTCGTATCCCTACGAATGGAGCTTTGACATGCTGAAAGATGCTGCACTGCTGACGCTGGATGTGTTAAAAACGGCTATGGACCACGGGATGATATTGAAAGATGCCACTCCCTATAATGTGCAATGGTATAAAGGTAAAATGATCTTTATTGATACGCTATCTTTTGTGAAGTATGAAGAAAAACCCTGGATCGCTTACCGCCAGTTTTGTGAGCAGTTCCTGGCGCCGCTATTATTGATGCACTATACTAAAACATCCCTTTATCAATTACAACTGGCATGGATAGAGGGAATACCCCTGCATGAAGCAAGCAAACTCTTACCCTTTCGCAGCAGGTTCTCCCTTCATACATTTCTTCATATCCACCTGCATTCAAAAGTATCCCGCCGCGAAGCCGGCCGTACAAATAAAGCAACCGTTTTTTCCAGCCAGAAAATGCAAAACCTGATTACCAGTCTTACCCTGCTGATCAATAAACTGCGTGCACCGGTGCAGCCATCCAACTGGCAGCATTATTATGCAGAAGCAGAAACAAGGTCTACTTACCTGGATTCAAAGAAAGAGCTGGTAAAAGACTGGATTGCCCAGCTGAAAGATATCAGCACATCAGCTGACCTGGGAGCCAATGACGGCGTTTTTTCCAGGATCGCAGCGCAACAAGGGCTTACTGTACTGGCTGCAGACGGAGACCCGTATTGTGTAAATACGATGCATCTCGATCTGAAAAGATCGCAGGAAAAAAATGTGCAGCCATTGATCATGGACCTTGCCAGTCCCAGCCCGGCCACAGGACTTAACAACCAGGAACGCGATTCATTTATCCAACGGCTGAAACCTGATCTTATACTGGCCCTGGCCGTTGTGCATCATCTCGCAATAGGCAGGAATATACCACTTGCACATATTGCCCGCTTTTTCAGTGCGACCCGTCATTATCTTATTATTGAATTTGTACCAAAGGAAGACAGCAAAGTGCAATTGCTGCTGGCTAATAAACCGGATATTTACGAACATTATTCAATAGATGACTTTAAAAATATTTTCGGTACCTTTTTCATTATAGAGAAACAGGAATTAATTGCACAGTCGGGCAGAACACTGTTCCTTCTCCGCAAAAAATAAAAGCATCCTGGCAACGCCGGGTGATCAAACATACCGCTTATGAAAATACTGGACAGATATCCCCTCTTTCTTTTTCTTTTGCCGGCATTTATTCTTTTGCATATTGAAAAAGATTATGGTGAGCTGTTAAACTATCCGGCCACCATAAAGGAGATCCTGATCATCTGTATCGTGCCGTTTGTTTTATATGGTTTTGCCTGGCTGCTTTACCGTTCTGCCCCCAAAGCCAATCTCTTTGCTTTTATAAGCATTTTCCTTTTTTATTTTCTTGGAGATATAAAGGATGCTTTAATGAAAGCCTTCCCGCATACTTTTATCCAACGCTACTACTTCCTGATTCCGGCAGCCCTGCTGTTTATTATTGTATGTGGTTGGGTGATCAAAAAAACTAACAAAAATTATTACCGCCTGTTCAGGTTTATCCATCTTGCACTTTTCCTTTTCATATTGGTAGATGCTGTTGGCATGATCACTTCTTCGGGCAAAAAAGAAAAAAGCCAGTCAGAAACACTGGCCGGTTTCGTTCCCTGCAAAGATTGCCCTACACCGGATATTTATTATGTTATACTGGATGAATATACTTCCTCAGCCTATCTTCAATCAGGGTTCGGGTTTGACAATTCAGCTATCGATTCTTTTCTTACAAGCCGGGGATTCCAACTTATCCCTCATTCAAAAAGCAATTACAATCTCACGGCATTTTCAATGAGCAGTATATTTTCCCTGAATTACCTGACTACTATTGATACCTCTGATGCCTATTTTCTTAAAAAATACCTTCCGGGAATAAAGATCATGTATGAAAGCCCGTTGTTCTCATTGATGGAAAAACAGGGTTACCGTGTCTACAATCAGTCAATTTTCCATGTAGCAGGTCATCCTTCCAGTATTCCCCTGGATGATACATGGCGCACTAAAATGCTATACCAGCAATATAATATCCTGAAGAAAATGGATAATGAGATCGGGTGGCAATTCCCTTCATGGATGAAGATCAGGATAGGTAGGGATAAAGCAAATGCACGGGACCAGCATGATTACCTTGCAGAGCAACAGCTTTATGCTGCCCTCCGTGAAAAATCGTCACAACCCAAGTTTGTTTATACTCATTTCAGGATCCCTCATGATTTCCCTTTTCTCGATTCAGCAGGCAACCGTATTCCGCCGCTGGGGTTTAAATCGCTTGACGCCATGAAGAAATCCTACCTGCAGCAGGTTGTCAATGCCAATAAAACGATCAGAAGAATAGTCGACAGCATCCAGCAATCAAGCCGCACGCCGCCGATTATTATTATCCAGGGTGATCATGGGTTCCGCTCCGACGATTACAGTTTCAAAAACGAGGAGTTCCATAATTTCAACGCGTTCTACTTTCCCGACAAAAGCCTGCCGCCTCTTCCTGATTCACTAACCAGTGTGAACACATTCCGGATCGTTTTTAACCGCTTATTCAAAGCAAATTATCCGATGCTCGGGAATAAGCATTTCTTTTTGAAATATAAACCGCTTTAACCCAACCCTACCATCCGATCCGCTCTCCAAATTTCCCTAACCCGAAATACTGGTTCAGCGATATATTGAGGCCAAACTGGTTATACGCTGTATTATTCTGGTATTGCGAACGTGCATACCGTACCTGCAGTTTATTCAGGAGCAATGAAACGCCCATGGAAAACCCTGTGAGCCCATTGCCCGAGTTGCCGATATTCAGTTCCTTTCTGCGGAGATAATTATATCCCATAGCCAGCTCCACTTTATCGCCCAGGTAAATATTGGCCGCCAGCACAAAATGCCGGAACAATTTATCAAAGCTGAATTTGCTGCTCCCATTGCCAAAGCCATTACTGTTGTTGAACACTGTATCGTTGTAGCTTAAATCAAATTGATGAAGATGATGTGCTGTAATGGAAAAGCCGAAAGGGGAATTCTGCAAGCGCTTGCTCAATCCTGCCTGCAGGTCAAATGGCAGATCGGACGGATCAGTGCCGTCATATTTTTTCAATTGCGTCCCCATATTTTTCGCCACCACGGACACAGAGAGAGCATTGGCTGTATCATGATACAAAACACCAACATCCGCCGCAATCCCGCTCGACCGGTATTGTCCATAATTTGAATGAATGAATTTGACAGTCATTCCATATTGCCAGCGTTGCAGGTAGCGCCGTGAAGCGGAGATCTGCATCACCCAATCAGTTGGCCGGAAACTGCCCAGCAAATTTCCTGCTGCATCGGTTTGCGCCAGGGTGCCATAGTTCAGGTAATTCAGCCCCCATAAAAAAGTAGTGTTGAGTTTTGCATGATGGTATCCAAGCGACAGATGATATGCATTTACACCATCATAAAAATTATTGAACACGGTATTCATCTGCGTATGCATTGCCGGGCTAAGCAAAGCAGGGTTATTGAATGCCAGCCCTACGTCGTTTGAGACGGATGATACATTCACCCCGCCCATCGCCGAAAGCTGGGGAGTATTGGGTAGTTTAAGGAAATTAAATACAGAGTTGCCACCCAGTGTCTGCGCCTGCAGGCTTCCGGAAAAAAGCAGGAAAAATATGATAGATCTTCGTTGCAAGGATACGAAGATAAGCGATGGCCGTTGTTCGATGGCCGTAACGCCCTAATAACACCTCAGCCATTGGCCATACAAACATCGGCCATCGTTCTTTTTATACAAGCGCCAGTTCCAGCACCTGTGCCATCGTTTTCACATAATGAAACTGGATGCCTTTAATAAAGTCTGACTCTATTTCCTGCACATCCTTTTCATTCTGCCAGCAAAGAATGATCTCTTTTAATCCGGCACGTTTGGCCGCCAACACTTTTTCCTTAATACCTCCAACCGGCAACACCTGGCCACGCAGGGTTATTTCGCCAGTCATGGCAAGAAATGGTTTTACTTTTCTGTTGGTGAGTGCTGAAGCTATTGCCGTCATCATGGTAATGCCTGCACTGGGGCCGTCTTTTGGCACAGCTCCTTCAGGAACGTGTATATGAATATTTTTCTTCTCGAATAGTTTTTTATCGAGCGGGAATTTATTCGTGTTGGATTGCAGGTAAGTGAGCGCTGTGCTTGCGCTTTCCTTCATCACATTACCGAGATTACCTGTCAGTTTCAGCTCGCCTTTTCCATCGCTCAGGCTTGCTTCTATAAACAGGATATCGCCGCCAACATAAGTCCAGGCAAGCCCAACAGCCACACCGGGGATATTAGCTGTTTTATACAGTTCATTGCTGTATCTCGGTTTGCCCAATATCTTTTCAATATCTTCTCCTGTAAGCGTGGGCTTCAGTTTGCCTTTCATGGCCAGTTGCCTGGCCTGGTAACGCATCACGGATGCTATTTGCCGGTCCAGTTCACGGACACCGCTTTCGCGGGTATAGTCCTGTATCATTTTTTCCAGCACCTTATCACTGATCTTGAAATTGGTGCTTTTCAACCCATGCAGTTCTTTCTGGCGGGGAAATAAATGACGTTTGGCGATCTCCACTTTTTCTTCCACGGCATAGCCGCCGAGATCAATGATCTCCAGCCTGTCGCGCAGAGCCGGTTGAATGTTCTGGATATTATTGGCTGTGGCTATGAACAGTACTTTGCTGAGATCATATTCCAGTTCAAGATAATTATCATAGAAAGTATTGTTCTGCTCAGGGTCCAGCACTTCCAGCAGGGCACTGCTGGGATCGCCCCTGAAATCATTGCCTACTTTATCTATCTCATCCAGTATCATCACCGGGTTGGAAGTTTTTACTTTCCGCAGCGATTGAAGGATGCGGCCGGGCATAGCACCGATATAGGTTTTGCGGTGACCGCGTATCTCACTTTCGTCGTGCATGCCGCCAAGGCTGAGGCGCACGTACTTACGGCCAATAGCATTGGCAATGCTGCGCCCAAGGGATGTTTTGCCAATACCGGGAGGGCCAACAAAGCAAAGGATCGGGCTTTTCATATCACCTTTCAGTTTCAGCACAGCGAGGTATTCCAGTATGCGTTCTTTGATCTTGTTCATACCGAAATGATCTATATCGAGCGTCTTCTTCGCTTTTTTAAGATCATAGGAATCTTCCGTGGTTTCATCCCAGGGAAGATCGAGCATAAGATCGATATGGTTATACACTACTGAGTAATCAGGTGTGGAAGGGTGCATCCGCTCCAGTTTCTCAACTCCCTTCTTAAAAGCTTCTTTTGCAGCAGCAGGCCATTTTTTTGTTTCCGCCTTTTTCTGCATTTCTTTTATCTCCTGTGCATTGGAATCACCACCTAACTCTTCCTTAATGCTTTTCAATTGCTGCTGAAGAAAGTATTCCCGCTGTTGTTTGTCGAGCTCAGTCCTCGTTTTGGTAGTGACTTTATTTTTCAGTTCTGCGAACTGCAATTCCTTTTGCAGCAATTGCATCAATATATCTGCACGTTCCCGGATATTATTTATTTCCAGCAGCCTTTGTTTTTCGCCGATCTCTGTATTCAGGTTACTGGATACAAAGTGGATCAGGAAAGATGGGTTTTCGATATTCTTTAAAATGATCGATGCTTCAGTGGGAATATTAGGAGAAAGCTGGATGATCTCTGTTGCGAGGTCTTTGATATTGGAAACATAAGCATCAAAATCCCCATCTTTCGGCAGTTCATCTTCTTCCAGTTTTTGTATCCTGGCTTTGAAGTAAGGAGTTTCTGCAACGATGGCCTGAATGGAGAAACGGCTTTTACCCTGGATGATAATAGTGGTGCCCCCATCGGGCATTTTGATCTGCTTCACTATTTTGGCCACTGTGCCCACGTTCTCCAGGTCTTTAACGGTGGGGTCTTCCACAGAGCTGTCTTTCTGTGCTACCACTCCAATCAGTTTGCCGGCCTTATAGGCATCATTCACGGCATTGATGCTCTTGTCGCGCCCCACGGTAATGGGCAGCACAACACCAGGGAATAAAACAGTGTTCCGCAAAGGCAGAAGGGCTATTTCATCCGGTATTTCTACCGCATTGGTATCTTCCTGTTCGCTCTCGTTCAGTGGAATTATTGGTAAAAAATCCATTTCGTCTTCGGGTCGCAATAAAAATTTTTCAAAACTCATAATCAGATCTTCTTTAGACAATGTGTCATCCTCCCGGACCGGATGGTAAAAATAAACCGGGAAAGTATGTTGTCAAGTATCATGCCGCCGGAAAAGGACTGCCAAACCTGGCATAACCCAGGGTATTTTATTTTCAGTCCCGCCAAAAAAGGAACCGGTAAGGCGATAGGCCGAAAAGTACAGCAAATCCTGCTGTTTTTCCAATCCTATCGCCCTACCGGTCCAAAAAAACCCGGTGCCGGTTATAAAGCAAACCCGAGAGACACCTGGAATCCCTGGTTTTTCCACTTGTCCTGGTTGTCAATATCATTGATGTCTTTCAGACCGACTATGTAACGGCCGCTGATCCGGAGAGCGCTCAGATTAAGTTGTACGCCGCCGATCATGGCAAAATCCCCGTCGCTGAACGCCTTTCCTCCATTCTGCAATAAAGTTTTGCTTTGGTCCATCAGGATGCTGAATTGCGGGCCAGCCTGTAGGCTCAGGAAATTCCCGATCAGTTTATAATTAAGCAGGATCGGGATGGAGAGATAATTGAGTTTTACTTTGCTCTGATCGGAATTAAAAATGTTTTGATAAACGTGATTCATGTTACTGTCAACTGTAGTGCTGTATTGGTTGAACAATACTTCGGGCTGCAGTCCGAATTTTTGACCCAGCCCTATTTCTGCAAAGGCGCCGAGATGGTAGCCATAGGAAAACTTGTCTTTGAATGAATGACCATCCACTTTGGTAATATTGGCGCCTCCTTTAAAGCCAATATGAAATTGCGCCATCAGGGATGATGATACAAACATGGCCGCCAATAGCGGTAACAGGAATTTTGCTTTCATACTTTTTTATTTTTTGTTTCAAAAAGTCAAGGATGATGCCATCCAGGAACGCCCGTTGTTAAATAAGCTGTAATGATGTATAAAACAGTTTTTCCGATACTGTTATTGCCAGATGAGTGTGAAGGTTTATTTAAAACGACTGTTGAAATGACAACAATTCTGAAAGAAGGAACCCCTATCGACGGAAAAGTTAAAGTGTATTAACATGGAGAATGCTTGTGAACAGCAAGGGGCTTATGTATAATAAAAGTTACACCAACTCCTATTCTTATATTTACTAAAACAACTACAGGAACACTAAGGAGGCATCTAAGTGGGAGCGCTATACTGCATAATCTTAAGCTAACTCAATCACCGTAATTTCCGGTAATATCCCTACCCTTCCCGGGTAGCCAATAAAACCATAACCCCGGTTTACATACAATTTCTGTTTGCCTTCTTCATACAAGCCAGCCCATTGCCTGTATACATATTGTACGGGACTCCATTTGAAGCCTGGCAGCTCCACGCCGAATTGCATACCGTGTGTATGACCTGCAAGCATCAGGTCCACATCTGTATATGATTTCCGTACTTCGGCATCCCAGTGAGAGGGATCATGGCTCATCAATATTTTAAAAGGATAAATATCTGTTCCCGCATGCGCTTTTTTCATATCGCCATATTTGGGAAAATTTGCCTTACTGCTCCAGTTCTCAATTCCCAGCAAAGCGATCGTATCATTTCCTTTCTGAAAACTGACGTGTTCATTCATCAGCAAACGCCAACCAAGTTCAGCATGCACCTGTTTAAGCCGTTCGAGATTCGCTTTTTTTTCTTCAGGGCTGCCCCATTCCATATAATCGCCATAATCATGATTGCCCAGGGTGGAATAAACCCCCATTGGTGCATTCAATTGATTGAACACATCCATATAATCTTCCATCTCATCCGCTTTATTGTTCACCAGGTCGCCGGTGAAAAGAATGAGGTCAGGTTTTTCCTTCATTATTTTTTCAACGCCTTTCTTCACCGCTTTTTTGTCGGTAAAACTGCCGGAATGGATATCCGAGATATGAATGACCTTTAATCCTTTGAAAGAAGACGGAAGATTTTCAAATGCCAGCGATATCCTTTTAAGCTCGTACTTGTATTTATTCCCAAACCCATATATCAGGGAGCCAAACAATCCTCCGCCTACCAGCATGCCTGTCCATGACAGGAAAACAGAGCGGGTGATCTTTTCACCTTGCTGCAGGGTTTCACCTTCGGTATTGGCAAAGAACAATTTACCGGCAACCCACTGTATACCTCTCCTGATATCATCAATCAGGAAAAATACGGCGGCGAGTACTTTTGCGAAGAAAATACCGGCGATTATGGCAAAAATAGTACTGCGGGCCAGTTTGGACTGGTGGTCAAAATGCAGGTAAGGCAGGATGAGGAGGGTAATGATAGCCCCGGCAGAAAGCACCCAATAGCCATAATGAATGATCATGCGGGTCCGGGAGCCGGCAGAGGCGCTTACCACTTTTACAGCCTGGTACACATAAAAATCGAGCAGCACCATGAAACCGATCAAAATCCACCAAAAAGGAGAGTTTCGCATAGTTAAGCTTCAAAATTAAAGATCAGGACTTTACGGATAGTTTTTTGCTGAACACTTATTTTTGCCGGATAGTTCACGAAATGGGCAAAACTAAATTTTGCAGTCTACCCTTCAGACGGCAATTTTACCCTGAACAAAACAATCTGGAATATCCTTATGGCAAGAATCATTGGTGTGGCAAATCAAAAAGGGGGTGTAGGTAAAACTACGACAGCTATCAACCTGGCTGCCAGTTTTGCCGTGCTGGAATACAAGACCCTGCTGGTGGATGGTGATCCGCAGGCCAACAGCACTACAGGTGTTGGTTTTGACCTGCATAATGTCACCCAAAGCCTGTATGATTGCATGGTGAACCAGGCACAGGCAAAAGACGTGATCCTGAAATCAGAGATTCCCTATCTTGACCTGCTGCCTTCACATATCGACCTCGTAGGTGCGGAAATTGAGATGATCAATTATCCCAACCGCGAAACCGTATTAAAAAACATGCTCGATGCGGTGAGGAATGAATATGATTTTATTATCATCGATTGTTCTCCTTCGCTGGGCCTGATTACGGTAAATGCCCTGACTGCCGCCGATTCGGTGGTGGTGCCGGTGCAATGCGAGTTCTTTGCCCTGGAAGGGCTTGGCAAGCTGCTTAACACGATCAAGATCGTGCAAAGCCGGCTGAATACGGCGTTGGTGATCGAAGGCATCCTGATGACGATGTACGACGGAAGGCTCCGCCTCTGCAACCAGGTAGTGAGTGAAGTGCGCCGCCATTTTGACGATATGGTATTCAGCACTATCATTCACCGTAATGCCCGCCTGGCCGAAGCGCCCAGTGTAGGCAAACCTGTGATCCTGTATGATGCGCCAAGCAAGGGTTCGATGAATTACCTGAACCTTGCCAAAGAGATCTTGCAGAAGAACGATATGACGAAGATCAAAAATGATGAACGAGTGCTGGAAATATAGCCCGCCTTCGCTAAGCTTACGCTTGCGCCGAAGCTACAGCGTAGGAGCACGGCGGATAAAAACTGCAAACCATCCATGACGACCCCTAAACAGAACAAAGAAGCTCTTGGCAAAGGAATCCGTTCCCTGCTGCAGGGCATAGACAGCGACCTGAAAACAGGTGCAGGAAATCTGAAGCCCGCTGTGGTGGAAACCGCAACTGCCACCAACCGCATCCCGGTTGAACAGGTAGAACCCAACCCCAAACAACCCCGCCGTGATTTTGATGAGCAGGCATTGAAAGAATTGTCTGAATCCATCAAGCTGCATGATATTATCCAGCCCATTACTGTTTCCAAACTGCCTTCCGGCAAATACCGCCTTATATCAGGGGAACGCCGCTGGCGCGCCTCCAAAATGGCCGGTCTTAAAGATATACCCGCTTATGTGCGCCAGGCCAATGATGCTGAATTGCTGGAACTGGCCCTGCTGGAAAACCTGCAACGTGAAGACCTGAATGCCATGGAAGTGGCGCTAAGCTATAAACGGATGATGGAGGAGCTCAGCTACACACAGGAACAGGTGGCTGAAAGAATGGGAAAGGACCGCAGCACTGTGGCCAATTTTATCCGCCTGCTCAAACTACCTCCCGATATACAACTGGCCGTACGCAGCGGTGAACTCAGCATGGGGCATGCACGTGCACTTATCAATGTGGACACAGTAGACAAGCAATTGTACATCTACAAAGAAATAAAAGCCAAAAACCTGTCTGTAAGACAAACAGAGGCCCTTGTACGCAATATGTACAAACAGGGCGGCGCTGTTAAAAAAACAACAAAAAACACCCTTCCATCGGCTTACCAGAAAATTGAAGATAACTTAGCCACCCATTTCAGCACCCGCGTAAAGCTGAAGCATAGCCGGAATGGCAGCGGGCAGATCACCATTGATTATTATTCCCAGGAAGAGCTGAATAAACTGCTCCACCAGATGGATATCAAAATAGGATGATAGCGGGAATAAGCAATATGTAGAAAATGAGGAATAAGACATTTTACAGGATCTCGCTTTTATTACCGGTATGCTTAATTCTTATACCTTGCTTTTCCATTGCTCAGGTAACCGATTCCACAGAAGCAAAACCTGCACTGGCAGTAATAGATACCATCAATCCTAATCCGCCGGCAAAAAAAGTAAGGATCTACAACCCTGGTAAAGCAGCGCTGCGTTCGGCGATCGTTCCCGGCCTCGGGCAGATATACAACCGTAAATACTGGAAAGTGCCTATCGTGTATGGTGCGCTGGGAACCACAGCTGGTATTTTCATTTATAATCTTCAATGGTACAAGCGTACACGCTATGCTTATAAAGCGGTAGTGGATACTACCGGTGCTGCATGGCCGGATATTTATCCCGATCTGCAGTTCTTGGTTGATCGCAAAGACGCACAGAACCTTTCTTATCTGCGCGATCAATACCGCCGCGACATTGATTACTCCGCTGTATTCTTTCTCATCTTTTGGGGGCTTAATGTGGTAGATGCTGCTGTGGATGCGCATCTCAAAGGCTTTGACGTAAGCCCTGATCTCACACTTCATGTAAAACCGACCCTGAGCCAGATGGCATTTACGAATGGCCCTGCACTAAGCTTTGTTTTTGATATTGGAAAAAAGAAACCGGCTTTAGTGACGTCGAGGTTTTGACCGATGACCGATAGTCAACGAACAACGCTCAACCTTCTCTATATTTGCAAACTCAAACAAAAACAACTATGCACATTGCACTGCTTGGTTACGGCAAAATGGGAAAAGCTATTGAAGAGATCGCTTTGGAAAGAGGCCATGAGATCGTATTGAAAGTAAACGAAGAAAACCTGGAAGATTTTACCCGCGATAACCTGCTTCGTGCGGATGTGGCCATAGAGTTTACCAACCCACACAGCGCTTATGAAAATGTGCGTCAAACGATCGGATTTGGGGTGCCGGTAGTCAGTGGTTCAACCGGCTGGACGGAAAGACTCGGAGAGATTGAAGAATATTGCAAAAAGCAGAACGGGACCTTTTTATATGCCAGCAATTTCAGCGTTGGGGTCAATATCTTTTTTGAACTGAATAAAAAACTGGCGGCTTTGATGGCCCCTCACAAAGAATATTCCGTGACCCTGGAAGAGATCCATCATACCCAGAAAAAGGATGCTCCCAGTGGAACGGCCATTACGCTTGCAGAACAGGTTATGGCAGGCATTCCGGGCAAAACGAAATGGGTGAATGAAGCCAGTGTAAACCCCAGTGAACTGTCAATCATCAGCAAACGGATCGATCCTGCCCCTGGTACGCACACCGTGAAATATTCCTCCCCCATTGATGATATTGAAATAATCCATACGGCTCATAACCGCAAAGGATTTGCTACAGGCGCCGTTTTGGCCGCTGAATATATTTACAGCAAAAAAGGTATCTTTAGCATGCGAGAAGTCCTCGGACTTTGACCTGTTAAATACCTTTACTATGAAGAAACCCTTTGCCTTAATGGCGATGGTATGCCCTTTATTGTTGATGGCACAGAAGAGAACGCCTGCCATCGACAGCCTGGAAAAGCTGCTTATATCACAAAAGGGCGAAGCCCTTGCGGAAACCTATTCCAACCTGGCCTGGGAATACCGGCTGGTTGACCGGGAAAAAGCCATTACGTATGGTAACCTGGCCCTCGAAAAAAGCCAGGAGATCCCCTCCCCCTCTCATATTGCACAGGCCTACAATGATCTTGGCATTATCTATTTTGATAAGGAAAGATATGATACCGCTATAGACCTCTATAATAAAGCCCTGAACATCCGCCAGGACCTGAAAGATGAATCAGGCATTGCCAAGCTCCATAATAAGATCGGGATCGTTTACCAGAAACAAGGCAGGTTAGACGAAGCACTGGATCACCAGTTGAAAGCCCTGGAGCTTTTTGAAAAGCATGGCGATGAAAGAGGTATTTCCTATTCACTGAACAACGTAGGCCTCGTTCAGCAAGACCTTGGCAGAAATGCAGAAGCCATCAAATACCACGAAAGATCTATTGCATTAAAAGAAAAAATGGGTGATTCTTATGGATTGGCCGGTTCTTTCATAAACCTGGGTGGTATTTACCAGCAACAAAAAAATTACCCCGAATCAGAAAGCTACTATAAAAGAGCTGTAAGCATTTCGAGGGAAATTGAAGACAAGGACTATCTCTCCAACTCGCTGAATAATCTCGGAAAGCTGTATTTCCTGACCAATGAATTCAATAAGGCTTTGCCCCTGATCCATGAATCACTCCGGTTATGCAGGGAATTGGGCGATACCAAAGGCATAGTGAACTGCCTGATCAACCTGGGCGATGTGTACACAGCAGAAAAAAAATATGACAGCGCGAAGATCATTCTGCAGGAAGCATTGCGCAAAGGACAGGCCGCTGTTAATTGTGCACCTGAAGTGATGCAGGCTTTGCTATCCTTATCAGTATTGTATGAAAAAAGTGGCAATAGTCAGGCTGCGCTGGACATATATAAGCGCTATTCGGAAACAAAGGACTCCATGTTTACAGAGCAGCTTGGGCAAAAAGTAGCGGAAATGGAAACCCGCTTCAAAACTGCAGAACATGAAAAGACCATCCAGCAACAGCAATTTGCCATACAACGGAAAAACTATTGGCTTGCAGCAGCCATCAGCGTTTTACTCCTGGGTGCACTGGCAGTTTATTTATTCTACCGCCGCTACCAGCATCGCCAGCAAATAAAATTGCAGGAAGAGATCATCAGGCAGCAGGAACTGTCTGCGAAAGCAGTGATCATTGCAGCAGAAGAAGAGAGGCAGCGTATTGCCCGCGATCTTCATGACGGTATAGGTCAGATGATGAGTGCTGCAAAAATGAATCTCTCTGCTTTTGAATTGAGCCTGCCGCCGCAAAGCGGGGAACACCAGGCTTCGCTGGAAAAGATCATCAGTCTGGTAGATCAGAGTTGCCGCGAGATCAGGCAGGTGTCGCACAATATGATGCTGAGCACTTCTTCAAAAAAGAATCTCGAAGAAGCCTTAAAAGATTTTATCAACACCATCGATCCAAATGTGCTGAATGTGCATCTGTATACGGAAGGGCTTGAAGAGAAACTGGACCCCAATACAGAGACCATGCTTTACCGCATCATACAGGAATGTGTTACCAACGTGATCAAACATGCCAATGCCACCACACTTGACATCACTATCCTGAAAGACGGAGATGGGATCAGCGCCACCATCGAGGACAACGGAAAAGGGTTTGATATAACGGATAAAGAGAAATTCAGCGGCATAGGGCTGAAAAACATCCATACAAGGGTGGAATACCTGAAAGGGACCGTTGACACGGATTCAGCACCGGGAAGAGGTACAGTAATAACACTACAAATACCCTTAGGGGCCTAAAAATAAGTGATAGTTTCTTTTACTTCTCACATAATCATATTATTTTAACTGCACCACCATGCTCAAGAAAGATCAAATAAGCATCGCTATTGTCGACGACCATCAGATTGTGATAGACGGCTTATTGTCTATGCTCAAGCACAATGAGCAGATCAAATTTATCATCACCAGCACCAACCCCATCGAAATTATTTCCATGCTGGAAGAAACTCCTGTTGACATATTGCTTACTGATGTAATGATGCCCGTGTTGCGGGGGGATGAACTGGCAAGGATCGTAAAACAAAAATTCCCGGCTATAAAGATCCTCGCGCTTTCCATGAGCGGAGAAGGGCAACTGGTGAACCAAATGATCGAAGAAGCCAATATCTCCGGCTATATGCTGAAGAATATCAGCAAGGAAGAATTGAGTAAAGCACTGGAAAAAATAGCAGAAGGTGGCATTTATTTCAGCACAGACGTGATTGAAGAATTGCAGCGCGACAACCAGCGCAGGAAACTGAAGCAGGATGCCCATCTCTCCGAACGTGAGATCGAGATCATCCGCCTGATTGAAAAAGAATACAACAACAAAAAGATAGCGGAAGAATTATTCATCAGTGAAAGAACAGTAGAGACCCACCGGAAAAACATATTGCGTAAAACACGCACCAGTTCCGTGATAGGCCTGGTGAAGTACGCGTATGAATACAAGCTTATTTAAGATCAGAATGCTTTCCGCTCAGGACAACCCAATATCTCACAAAGTTTATTTTCCAGTTCAGGGCCACGAAGGTTTTTAGCAAGGATCTTTCCATCAGGCCCGATCAGGAAATTCTGCGGAATGCTTTGCACGCGGTACTGTTGTGCTACAGCATTATTCCAGAATTGCAGATCGCTTACATGGGTCCAGGTGAGGCGGTCATCATAAATTGCCTGCAGCCATTTATCCTTTTGGCCCGGACGGTCGAGCGATACACCCAATACAGTGAAATTTTTATTGCTGAACTTCTGATAAGTGGCTACCACATTCGGGTTTTCCTGGCGGCAGGGCCCGCACCAGCTTGCCCAGAAATCAAGCAACACATATTTACCGCGGAAAGAAGAAAGCGTTACAGGATTACCGGAAGTATCTGCCTGGGTAAAATCTGCAGCCACACTTCCGATTGCCGTGATCTTTGCTTCAGTAATGGTTTCTTTCAGGAAATTACCATACATGTTGTTGATGGCGGCAGGCTTTAACTGGTCGAATCTTTTTTCAGTCAGCAACACATCGTCATTCAACTGAAAAGTGGCAGCCAGTAGAAAAGCACTGACAGGAGAGGAAGTATGTTTGGCCACAAACCTGTCTATCTCAGATTGTATCGTGTCACGTTTTTTTATAGCGGCTTCCATCAGGCTGTCTGAACGCTGACCATATTGCAATTGCTGGTTGATAGCCATCAGCCTTTTGAAAATAGGATCGAATATACCCTGGAACTCTACAAAATCTTTATGGGATGCAGAACCCGTGATCTTCAACTTATCTGTCTGTCCCGCTTTACCTGTGATCCTCACAGTAGAATTACTCAGGAAAGTCATCATTGGCTTATCCGCCCCCAGGTCCAGGTTCACTAACGCCGGCTCTTTCAGATCACCACGCATCTGAAAACGCTCTCCTTTTGCAATAGCTTTCGCCAACGTATCCGTCGGGTTATTTACATCCGTGATAAAAACAAGGGTGCTATCTTTTAGCCCCTTTAATTTACCCTTTACAACAAGCTTATTCTGCGCTGTAGCTACAAAAGAAATGAAACACAAAAACAATGCACTAAACTTCATGGATACTTGCTTTGATGGCCAAAGATAACAAAATGATGCCGGATGCTTTGTTAAAACGCCCCTTCCCGTTCTTCCCGCCTTACCGGTAAACTTTTACCGGTAAGGCGGGAAGAACGGGAAGGGAATATTTATAATACAGTCCTCAAAAACTCTTTGATTGTAGTTTCCTCATTCCCGGCGTCCTGTAATGCCTTCACAAAAGCGCTTCCAATAATAGCCCCGTTAGCATGACGGCAAGCTTCGTCAAAACTTTCCCGGTCGCGGATGCCAAAGCCTACCAGCACAGGATTATCCAGGTTCATGCCAGCCAGTCTTTGTAAATAAGTATTCATATCTCCCTTATTGTTATTACTTCCTGTGGTGGAAGAAGAAGAAACGGCGTACAGGAACCCACTGCTGAGTTGATCCAGTTTTCTTACTCTTTCCTCACTGGTCTCGGGTGTTACAAGAAAGATAAAATCCAGTCCATGTTTTTGGATGATCGCGCCGTATTCGGTCTCGTATTCATATTCCGGCAGATCAGGAAGGATCAGCCCGTCAACACCAACCGCTGCTGCATCAGCACAGAACTTTTCAAACCCATATTGTAATACAGGGTTCATGTAACCCATCAGTATAACGGGAATATCTGTTTGCGCACGGAGACCTTTCAATTGCTCAAACAATCTTTTAATGGTCATTCCGTTAGCCAGCGCAATGGTGCTGCTGTGCTGAATCACTGGCCCGTCGGCCAGCGGATCGCTATAGGGCATGCCTAATTCTACAAGGTCGGCGCCGTTTTCCTCCAGCGACCTGATCACCCGCAACGTACTGTCTGGTTGCGGATAGCCAGCCGTGCAATAAATATTAAGGACTTTCCTGTTCTTGCGTTTGAATAATGCGGCAATCCTGCTCATGATAATATTATTTGTCTGTAGGGACGATCGTATAGATGTCTTCATCGATTTTTAAAATAGTGTACCGGGGGTAACTGTCAATGTCCAGAGTAACCTGGAATACAGCCGGCTGATATTTCCCGGAAGGCAAAGGGAAATGTACCAGCACTGTATCGCCGACTCTTTCGGACACCACAGAAGCTTTATCATAACCGGCCGGCAGGCATTTTTCAAACTCATATCTTTCGCCGCCAAAATTGGAATTGAGGCGGAAGGATGGTTGAATGGAAAGACAATCATCTGCTTTCTTTTCGAGTTTAACTTTATGTTCTACAAAAGGTTTCCTGTTGCACGCAAGCAGGAAAACAAGCAGGCCGGTGATAATGATATTGCGCATAAGTTTATTTTATATACCGCATATATGTTGCCAGATCCTTATCTCCTCTTCCACTTAAGCAGATCACTACTTTATCAGCCGCTTTGAATGATAATTGATTCAAAGCCGCCAGGGCATGTGAGCTTTCCAGTGCAGGGATAATTCCTTCCTGCCTGGCAAGATTAAAGGCTGCATCCACAGCTTCCTGGTCGGTAGCACTCAGAAAACGTGCGCGGCCGGTTTCAAATAAATGTGCATGCAGGGGACCAATACCAGGATAATCGAGCCCAGCGGAGATGCTATGCGGCTCCACCACCTGGCCATCTTCCGTTTGCATCAGCAGGCTTTTGCTGCCATGCAAAATGCCGGGCCTTCCTAATTGGGAAGTAGCTGCACTCTGTCCGCTATGTAACCCCAATCCTGCCGCTTCCACAGCCACTAACTGAACAGATGGTTCATCTAGGAAATGATAGAAACTGCCGGCGGCATTACTGCCACCGCCCACGCAGGCGATCACATAATCGGGTAATTCATTACCGGTCTTCTCCAGCAATTGAGATCTGATCTCCTTGCTGATCACGCTCTGAAAAAGCGCTACCATATCAGGATAAGGATGGGGACCTACCACGCTGCCAATAATATAATGAGTGTCGTCCGGGTGATTGATCCAGTCGCGGATCGCTTCATTCGTTGCATCTTTCAGTGTTTTACTACCGGAAACAGCCGGAACAACTGTAGCTCCCAGCATTTTCATCCTTGCTACATTGGGTGCCTGCCGTTCGATATCTTTTTCCCCCATGTACACGATACAACTCAATCCTTTAAGGGCACACACTGTGGCAGTGGCTACACCATGTTGCCCGGCCCCCGTTTCAGCAATGATCCTTTTTTTGCCCAATCTTTCTGCCAGCAGTATCTGCCCGATAGTATTATTGATCTTATGCGCGCCGGTATGACACAGATCTTCCCGTTTGAGATAAACCGTAGTGCCAAATTGCTCACTTAAGCGCTTAGCATGATATAAAGGAGTGGCCCGGCCCGCATAATCAGCCAGCAAGCTGTTAAACTCCTTCTGAAAAGATGGATCTGCTATAATATCGAGATAGCTTGTTCTCAACTCTTCCACATTTTTGTGCAGCATTTCGGGGATATAAGCCCCTCCAAATGATCCGTAATAGCCCTGCACATCGGGCGATGTAAATGTTTGATGCTTCATTTAATTCTTTATTAAACCTTCAGGCATTGCGAAGTTTATTTACAAACGTTCTCACTTTCTCCATATCCTTTACGCCGGCACTGATCTCAAACCGGCTGTTGATATCTATGGAAAATAATTTTTTACCGGCTTCTTCTTTTTCAAATTCTTTCAGCTTTTCTTCATCACCGGGTTCAATGCCGCCACTGAGGAAAAACAATTTGTCGAACCTGACCTGCTTCAGCAGGTTCCAGTCAAATTTCTTACCTGTTCCTCCATAGCCAGCGCCCATGGTATCGAACATGAACATATCGCAACCATCATGGAATGAGCGGATGGTCCATTCAAGCGGATCATTTTCGGATATGCGGAATGCTTTAACCACTGTAACGTAATTTGCCACCCTCTCACAAAAGAAAGCTGTTTCATCACCGTGCAATTGCACCATATCGAGCCGGTAGCTTTCTACTGTCCGCATCAGTTCTTCATAAGGAGTATTCACGAATACCCCTACTTTGGCTATACGCCCCTTGATCTGCTTCATCTTTTCCGGGGAGATCTTTTGCCCCATGTAACGGGGTGATTTCCGGTAAAAGATAAAACCAGCAAAGTCGACCCCCATTTCATCGAGGGCGTTCACCTGCTCCGGCAATGTCATTCCGCATACTTTGATTCGCATAAGTTCTTGCTTTTAGACTTTACAAAATCGGCAAGCAATTGTTCGATGACCGATGTTCGTTTACCTATCTCTGAGATTAGACACGAACTCCTCAAACGCTTTTCCCGGATGCGGCTCCTTCATAAACGTTTCCCCGATAAGAAACCCTTTGAATCCTGCTTGTTTTAAAGTTACAATCGTTTCAACATTGCTGATCCCGCTTTCTGCTACTGCAGGTTTGCTTGCGGGGATCTTGTCGATAAGCTCCAGCGAAATATTGATATCTACTTCAAACGTTTTCAGATTGCGGTTATTCACGCCCACCATATCCACTTCATCACAAATATGAGCAAGCTCTTCTTCTTTGTGTATCTCCAGCAATACTTCCAATCCTATACTCCTGGCATATGCAGCTAAGGATTTTACTTCAGCAACACCCAGGCATGCTGCGATCAGCAGGATTACATCCGCGCCAAATGCTTTTGCTTCGGCGATCTGCCAGGGGTCAACAATAAAATCCTTACGCAGCACAGGTATGTCTGATACCACTTTGGTCTGGATCAGATCATCCAGGTCTCCGCCAAAAAATTCTTCATCGGTGAGTACGGATATACCCGCAGCACCCAGCGTGTTGTAAGCCTTTACAACAGGTTCCACTTCCAGTTCTTTTGTTTTGAACCAGCCCTTACTGGGGCTTTTCCTTTTGAACTCTGCAATAATACCGGTACTGCCTGGTGCCAGCAGGCTTTCCACAAGTGAACGGTTGGAAAATTGCCAAAAGAATCCATCCCGCTTAAAGCGTTCTATGCCGCTAAGCGGTTTATATTTTTCAATTTCTTTTTTCTTGGCGGCAATAATGGTATCAAGTATGGTGCTCATTGTAATGCGATTAATTGTTGTAAACATTGATAGGCTTTTCCGCTTTCAAGGCTTTCCACAGCGGCATGATAAGCGTCATCATACTGCTGGTATTTACCCGTGCAATGCAGGGCCATGGCTGCATTGGCCAGCACCACAGCGTTCTGTGCCCAGGTACCTTCTCCTTTGATGATAGTGGAAAATATTTTGGCAGCATCTTCCGGTGTTCGGCCGCCATGAATATCGGATGCAGCCACCATCCGCTTGCCTAATTGTTGCGGTGTCATGATCTTTTCGCCTTCCTGCGTAATCACTTTGGTATCATTGGTAAGTGAAATTTCATCATATCCATCAAGGCCATGAATAATAGTAAATGGCTTACCGCTGAGTTGCAGGAAATAATTATACACCCTTGCCATTTCCAGGCTGAACACGCCTACGAGCTGAAAAGCGGGATCAGCAGGGTTTACCATTGGCCCAAGCATATTGAAGAACGTACGCATACCCAGGTTTCTCCGGATAGGGCCCACGGTTTTCAATGCCGGATGAAAAAGCGGTGCATGCAGGAAACAGATATTGGCCTTCTCTATTTCTTTTTGCAACTGACCATTATCCTGTTTGAATTTATACCCCAACTGCTCCATCACATTGGAAGCACCGCTTACAGAAGAAGCGCCATAGTTGCCATGTTTTGCTACCGGCTGCCCGGTGCCTGCCACAATAAAACAACTGAGGGTTGAAATATTGAATGTGTCTTTCCCATCGCCGCCCGTACCTACGATATCTACTGTTTCATATCCATCCAGTTTCACCGGCACACAAAGCTCCAGCAATGCATCCCTGAATCCCTGCAGTTCTTCAATGGTGATACTGCGCATGAGGTAAACAGTCATAAATGCAGTCACTTCATGTTCGTTATAAACACCCTTACCGATATTTACCAGCGCTTCTTTGGCGAGTGAGCGGGGAAGGGTTTTATGTTCAAAAAGGTATTGTAAGATTTTACGCATTTGTATTTTGCATTAGTAAGTTCTTAATTATCTGTGTAAAGGATCGCCGGGAGTGCAACGTTGTGCTCTCAGCTGTTCTTTGCGATACTCTACGCCAGCCAATTCCTCAATATTTTCTCTCCCTCCGGCGTCAGCACACTTTCAGGATGGAATTGCACTCCCCTCACATCATATTTTTTATGCTGCATGGCCATAATAAGATTGTTCTTATCCCTTGCGGTTATTTCCAGTTCTTCCGGCAACCCTTCTTCAGCCACGATCCAGCTATGATAGCGCCCCACTTCAAACTCATCGGGCAGACCTTTGAACAGGTCTGTCTTTACTGCTGTCAGTTTCACCGGGGTAGCTACCCCATGATACACCGTACTCAGGTTTTCCAGTTTACCTCCAAATGCCTCTCCAATCGCCTGATGCCCTAAACACACGCCCAGTATCGATTTGGTAGCTGCATACTCTTTGATCAATGGCAGCAGCAAACCTGCTTCTGATGGTATGCCGGGACCGGGAGAAAGAATGATCTTATCATACCCTTTTACTTTTTCCAGTGCTATCTGGTCGTTACGGTAAACATCCACCCGTTGATGCAATACTTTTTCTACCAGATGCACCAGGTTATAGGTAAATGAATCGTAGTTATCAAAAACAAGGATCTTCATACTCTTTTATTACGGATATATTCCTGCTCAAAAATTATTATATCGTTTCTGCAAAGCTCACTGCTTTCTTCAGCGCACCGAGCTTATTATTTACTTCCTGCAATTCGCTTTCGGGTTGCGAAGCCGCCACCACTCCTGCTCCTGCCTGGTAAAACAGCGTATTGTCCCTGCTCAGGAAAGTGCGGATCATGATCGCATGATTGCAACTGCCATCAAATCCCATAAAGCCAATAGCTCCACCATAGTAGCCACGGGAAGTGGGTTCATACTGATCAATCAGTTCCATGGCTTTGAACTTAGGCGCTCCACTCAATGTGCCGGCAGGAAATGTTTTGGCTACGAGTTCAAACGGATTGCTGTTTTCCTTTACAACACCAGTTACCTCACTCACCAGGTGAATAACATGGGAGAAGAACTGCACCTGGCGGTACTGCGCTACAGACACGTTTTCACAAACCCTGCTCAGGTCATTCCTTGCCAGGTCAACCAGCATTACGTGCTCGGCATTTTCCTTGGCATCTTTTAATAAACGTGCTGCAGCCTGTTCATCCAGCACATCATCACCAGTTCTTTTAAATGTGCCGGCAATAGGGTGCACAATGGCTTTCCCATTCCTGATCACCAGTTGCGATTCAGGTGATGAGCCCATCAGTTTATAATCGCCATAATCAAAAAAGAAAAGGTAGGGCGAAGGATTGATGCTGCGCAGAGCACGGTATACATTGAACTCATCGCCTGTAAAACCCTGCTTGAATCGCCGGCTCAATACGATCTGGAACACATCACCCCGATGGCAACTGGCAATCCCTTTTTTCACCATTTCCCTGTATTCCTCATCTTTCATATTAGAGGTTTCTTCCCCCACTGTATGAAAGGGATACACAGGTACGTCTTTACTGCGGATCAGGGATTCCAGCAGCGGCAATTCGCTTTCCACACCTGCCAGCTTGTTTTCGCAGATAAACAGTTCATCTTTGAAATGATTTATCGCAATCACATATTGATACAGGCGATAACGCATCAGCGGAATGGGTGATTTTGTTTTTTTATCCGAGAATCGGATCGTGTCAAAGAACTGCACTGCATCATAGGTCGTATAACCGTATAATCCCTGTGCAAAGCGGGCTTCTTTTTCATCAGAAGGTGTTAGGGAAAAGCGTTGCATGAATTCCCATAAAATACCTGGCACAGCGGCTGCATTACCGATGGCCGCCTTTTGTGGTTCCTGGCCCGGCAGTTTGAATTCGATCGTTTCAGTGGAGCGGATCTCTATTCCTGCGATAGCATTGATGCAGATAAAAGAATAGCTGTTTTCTGCTGCATGGGAGTCAGTACTTTCCAGCAACACCGTATCCCGGAAACGGTCACGCAGACGGAGATAAATACCAACAGGTGTAAACACATCTGCCAGCATCTTTTTACAGGTAGTAGTAAGTGATATTTTCTTCATTTGAATATCTGTCGTTATTTTTTAGCCAATGAAATGCCCCTATTCATTGTTTACGGCTTATACCGGATCATGGGCATTTCATATAAAAGAAAAGCCCCGAACAGTGTCGGGGCTGGATATGTTTAAGAATATACACAGTAATGACATTACAAACCCCGTTCAGCGTTTGTTTGCCACCACCATTGAATATTTACTTGTTGTTTTCTCATTTCATTGCAAATATGTAGCAGCAAATCCATTTAAACAAAAAAAATTTCAAAGGTCTTATCTTGCTGCAAGTTAAAAGGGGTTATGGCGTCTAATAAGGATGTGTCTCCGGGCTGCTATCCACGCCCTTATCCCAAGTAATCAAACCATTTAAAAAACCAATACTGCTATGCACACAAGAAGAATCTCGCTATTGTTCTCTGTCCTTTTTCTTGCCAGTCAGTCCTTTTCGCAGGATGATGTGGCTTACAAACTGCCCCCAAAGGACATTGCCGATATGGTACTGGCAAAACCAACCCCGAATGTCAACATTGATGATAAGGGGGAATGGATGCTGTTTACCGAAAGTAACAGCTACCCTTCGGTAGAAGAGCTGGCCAGGCCTGAATTGAAGATCGCAGGTCTTCGTATCAATCCTGCCAACTATGCGCCCAGCCGCCAGAATTTCATCAATAACCTTTACCTGAAGAATATCGGCTCAGGCAAGGAGTTCAAAATAGCCGGTCTGCCTTCGCCTTTATATGCAGGCAGCGTAAGCTGGAGTCCCAACAATAAAAAAATTGCTTTCACACACACTACTGCCAACCGGGTAGACCTTTACGTGATCGATGTGGCCACACAAAAAGCCACCCATATCAATAAAACTGCGTTGAACGTAGTAGGCGGCGGCTATCAGTGGTACGATGACAATACCCTGATCTACCGCACCACGCTGAAACCACCTACTGCAGCCCCGGCAAAACCGCTGGCGCCCAAAGGCCCTACCACACAGGAAAACTATGGCAAGGCTTCTCCCCGCCCTACTTACCAGGATATGATCAAAAGCCCGTACGACGAACAGTTGTATGAGTTCTTCGCCACTTCACAACTTGTGAAGAACGTAAATGGTGTGGAAACAAAGATCGGTGCGCCTGCCATCTACAGCAGCATCCAGGCTTCTCCTGATAAGAAATACCTGCTGGTGCGCACATTGAAAAAACCCTTCTCTTATCTTGTTCCTGCCAACGGTTTTCCTTCCACAGTATCTATAATCGATCTGCAAGGCAAACTGGTGAAGAAACTGGCTGATCTGCCTTCTTCTGAAACAGCTCCCGGCGGCAATGATAACGTACAAAATGTAGCACGCGGATTTGACTGGAGAGACGATGAGCCAGCCACGATCGTATGGTGCATGCCACTCGATAGCGGTCTTATCAAAAAACAGGCAGAATACAGAGACGTCGTGTATTCACAGTCAGCCCCCTTTACAGCTGCGCCTAAAGAGCTTTTCAAAACAAAAATGCGTTTCCGCAATATAACCTGGGGCGATAAGAACCTGGCCCTGGTAACGGAAGGATTGACCGGCAAACAGACAATGCAGCTTGACCGCTATAATTCAGTGACCGGCGACCTGGAAAAACTGATCAGCCGTAATACAACCGATGCATACAGCAACCCCGGCTTCCCTCTTACTGCACCTAATAGCTTTGGAAAGAATGTATTGATCACTGTAGACAATGGCAATAAAATATTGTTCAGCAACACTACAGGCAGCTCACCCAAAGGTGATCTTCCCTTCCTTCTTTCTTACGATGTACACACCAAAAAAGCTGATACGCTTTGGCGTTGCCAGGAAGGGTATTATGAAACAATCGTTCGTGTACTCGATCCTAATAAGCTGACCCTGATCACCCGTAAGGAAAGTGAAAAGGAAATGCCTAATTACTGGCTGAAAAACCTGAAGCTGCGTGTGGCCGACCGCCAGCTTACTTCTTTCACCAATCCATATCCACAAATGGAAGGAGTGACCAAAGAGAAAATAAGATATAAAAGAGCAGACGGTGTTGACCTTACCGGTGATCTCTATCTTCCTAAAGGATACGATGCCAAACGTGATGGTCCGCTGCCTGTATTCATCTGGGCTTACCCGGCAGAATATAATTCTGCTGCTGATGCTGCACAGGTTCGTGGCAGTGAACACCGCTTCACGTTAATGAATTACGGCTCACCCATTTTTTATGTAACACAGGGTTATGCCATTCTCAACAATGCAGAAATGCCGATCGTAGCCCTGGATAAGGATAAAAAGCCCAATGATAATTTTGTTGAGCAGTTAAAGCTGAATGCTGAAGCTGCTATCAATAAACTGGCTGAAATGGGCGTGGGCGACCGCAACCGTGTAGCAGTAGGTGGCCACAGCTATGGAGCATTCATGACCGCCAACCTGCTGGCCCATACCAATCTTTTCAAAGGTGGCATTGCCCGCAGCGGCGCCTATAACAGAACGCTTACTCCATTCGGCTTCCAGAATGAAGACCGTACTTACTGGCAAGCGCCTGATCTTTACAATACCATGAGCCCATTCAGCTATGCTGATAAAATAAAAACACCGTTGCTGCTGATCCATGGTGATGCGGATAATAATACCGGCACCTATCCTATCCAGAGCGAAAGGATGTTCAATGCCATCAAAGGGCACGGTGGCATCGTAAAATTTGTGAGTCTTCCCTATGAAAGCCATGGCTATGCCGGCCGTGAGAACATTCTGCACATGCTGAATGAACAATTCAGCTGGCTCGAAAAATATGTGAAGAATGCGCCGAAAAGCAACGAAAAAACGAGTGACCCGAAAGCATTTTAAGATACCTTTTAGCGGATAACCTGAATTAACAGGAGCCGCCTGATCTTCCGCAGGCCGACTATCATTAGTCGGCCTTTTTTATGCAGGTCATTCAATATTCATTTATTCTTGTATATTAGAACCTCAGCATCTGCACATGAAAAAGCATTGGCTTCTTATTTCCATCTTATGTCTTATTAAACTAATCATACACTTTGCCGGTAATGGCCATTATGGTTTTCACCGTGATGAGCTTTTGCACCTCTCTGCAGGCGATCATCTCGATTGGGGGTATATGGAATTTCCTCCCTTTATTGCATTTGTCAGCCGTACTGCACATATTTTATTTGATACCAACCTTTGGGGCATACGGCTTTTCCCGACACTGGCCGGGCTGGCTATATTAATACTGTGCTGCAGGATGGCAGAAGAAATGGGTGGCAAAAAAAGATCGGTCTTACTGGCTGGCATTTGCATATTGGCATTCCTGCCTTTTTTCCGCAATCACCTGCTCTTTCAACCCGTGGCTTTTGATCAGTTGTTCTGGACACTTGGTTTCTATTACCTTATCCGCTATATCAATACCCAATCGCACAAATACCTGCTGTTATTGGGAGTAGTAGCAGGGTTGGGTATGATGAATAAGTATACCATGGTGATCTGGATAGCGTGCATACTTGCAGGCTTGTTATCTTATCAACGTTCACGCCTCTTCAAAGAAAAATGGTTGTATATCGCCGGAGGTATCGCCTTTCTTATATTCCTGCCAAATCTTATCTGGCAACACCAGCACGATTACCCTATTCTGAAACATGTCAGCAAACTGGGAGAACTGGAAGAAGCAAAGCTCGCTCCTTTTGCATTTGGCAGGGAACAATTAAAACTTCCTTTTACACTGGCTGTAAGCCTGATCGGTATTTATGGAATGTTTGCCGATGCTCAATTAAAGCAATACCGCAGCATCGCCATTGCAGTGCTCCTGGTCTTTATTGCCATGTGGGCTTTACATTCGAAAGCTTATTATTTCTTTGCAGCTTATCCCGTGTTGTTTGCAGCAGGTGCCGTGAAGCTGGAGAAAATGTTCGTACGAAAGCCTGTATGGAATTATGTAACAGTGGTGGTACTGATACTACCTGTTCTTCCGTTCATCCCTGATGCCATCCCGGTTTTACCCATAGAGACTTATGTGCACTACAAACACAAAGAACCGGAAGCAGATGGAAGAATAAAACTCACCAGCGATTATGCAGATATGTTTGGCTGGGAAGAACAGGTAAAGCTTGTAGATAGTGTTTACCAGGCTTTATCGCCGGAAGAACGGTCGCGTTGTTTTATCTGGGCCGAAAACTATGGAGAAGCGGGTGCCTTGCAGGTGCTGGGCAGGAAATATGACCTGCCGTACCCGGTATGCTCACACGGTAGTTTCTGGCTCTGGGGGCCGCCCAAAACAGATGAATCTATCTGCATTAGCATTGGCATTGAGAAGGACGTGATGGAAAGGACTTATAAGGATTTCCAGTTGATCCGGATGGTCACTCATCCTTATGCCATTGAAGAAGAGAACAATATCCCTGTTTATATCGCGCGGCAGCCTATCAGGTCGCTGAAAGCGAAATGGAAGGAATGGGGAAAATATGTCTTTGATTAAGAAGGAGGCACCCTCTTAAAATTAAGTTAAGCCCCGCTCCTGTCGTACCTTTACCCTATCACCACCGTCATAGCATCATAAATCCGGATTATGATCAGATTGCTACTCATTCTTGTACTTCTTTCTGCAACCGCCGGCTTAAAGGCCCAGCAGGTGGACAGCATTTATTTTCACCTGTACACAGACAGCCTGAAAAAAGGGACGCATAATTATATCAATGTGGATGGCAAACTATCCGATGGCCGCTGGCAACCACTGACAGCAAAGGAGATCACGTTCTCTTCTTCCGATTATGTATTCAATGGCAATGAGCTTATTGTTCCTGCAGAGTGTGCTGTAGAAAAAGTGAAGGTGAAAGCTGTGCTGAAAGCCAATCCCGCTATATGGAGGGAAACGACTATCTGGATCAAAAAGAACCCTGATCCGGACCTGCCTACCAAAGAGGAGATATTGCGGAATACCAATCAGCGTAAGAGACGGCATTGAGCCTATAAAATAAAAGCCTTCCGTAGTGGAAGGCTTTTTATCAAGTTGCCGGTTTTACCTGGCCTGAATTCAATTAAGCTGTTTTCTTCGCATCTTCCAGGAACTTTGCCAGGCCGATATCCGTAAGCGGATGTTTCAGCAGGCCCAGTATGGAATCGAGCGGACAGGTGCATACATCTGCACCAGCTTCTGCGCATTTAACGATATGCAGTGCGCTGCGGATAGAAGCAGCAAGGATCTCTGTTTTAAATCCCTGGATAGAATAAATATTGGAGATCTGCGCGATCAGGTCAACACCGTCCCAGGTGCTGTCGTCAATACGGCCGATAAAAGGCGACACATAAGTAGCGCCGGCTTTAGCAGCCAGTATAGCCTGCCCTGCAGAAAACACCAGGGTGCAATTGGTGCGGATGCCATTATCGGTAAACCATTTGATCGCTTTCACGCCATCTTTGATCATAGGCACTTTCACCACGATATTTGGGTGGATAGCCGCCAGTTTTTTACCTTCTTCAATGATGCCGTTGAATTCAGTGGAAATAACTTCTGCACTGATATCCCCATCCACCATTTCACAGATGGTTTTATAGTGGTTGAAAACGGCTTCCTGTCCTTTGATGCCTTCTTTCGCCATCAGTGAAGGATTGGTGGTTACGCCGTCGAGTATGCCTAATTCATTTGCTTCCTTGATTTGAGCGAGATTGCCCGTATCTATAAAGAATTTCATCGTATTGATTTAAATTGTTAAGTATCGGTCTTGAAATGCGTCTGCAATTTAACGCCTCTGGCCGGAAAATTTTTGAAGATACTATATTTAGCTGGTAATCAGCTAATTTAAAAAAGAAAAAAGGCAGGCTCCTCACATCGCACCGCTACAACCACTTATCCTTGCTGCCTTCCGGCCCTGGGGAGGTTCAGCAGGAGCTGGTCGTGTAAGACCTGCCGGCCGCAAAGATAACGGTTAGCAGGTTAAAATAAAAAGCTATCAGGATAAAAGTTTGAAAGTTTAGAGGTTCAGCAGTTGAACTTTTAAACCTTTCAAACGCTCGTCAAAGTCCGATAAAAGAATTGAGCTGCGCCATCCCGATCAATTCATCTGCACGTCCGCCAAAAGGCCTGAAATAAACCAGCACCATGTAATTGTTTTCTGTATTAGTGAAGTTCCCTTCGGTATTATCCAACGGAAAGCGGCTGCCGCTTCTTTTACCTGCATCCAGGGTGATATACTCATAATTGTAGTATCCCTGCTTCAGAAAAAGCGTGCGCTCATAAATCCCCAGCGTTTCATTAAAGATCATTTTCGATCCTTCGCCGGGAAGATAATCAGTGAGCTCACCAAATACATACACATCCTTGCCGGGATAAGGTTTATTGCCCGGCGGTACAAACGTAAAATGCACATAGGCATAATCGCTTTGCCAGTAAGGATTGTAGCCATCCCTGTTTTCCAATGTAAACTGCCCATTGATATCCTTGTAATAGATATACACCTGTTGCCGCCGTTCAATATCCGGTCTTATGTACACGTCTGTCCGGTCTTTTATGCTGTCATCCTGCAACCGCTGCATCCTGTCGGTCATCAATCGCAGGCTGGTCAGATCGATCCATCGCCATTCACGGCCTGCCTGGAAAGTGGTGGCATCATCGTTATATTCATAATAATTTCCGCGGTAAATAGTGGGTTTGTCAATCAATGCAGCCGTAGGCCAGATATTATTTTGCAGCACCACTATTTTCAGGTCCTGCGGTGATGTGGTATTGATACGTGCATTTGCTGTATTCACCGACACCATTACACGCTGATCTGTGAGGAAATAAGCCGAATTGAATGGTTGCTTCATCTGCGCTGCTATAGACACTTTATTGTCCACTACAAGAAAACGCTTCGTAAAAAACAGGTCGGATGTATCATTATTCCGGAACACTTTCAGCAGGTAATTTCCTGAACGGGTAGGAACAGAACTCCTGTCGGGCACCGTGGCCTGGTAATGCGTATAACGGGTAAGTGCAATGGATGAATTGCGATAGGTGGTGATACGGGTTGACTGAAAACCCCGGATATAATCAAATGACTGGAGTTGGGAAGGCGTCCAGTCTGCATTGCAAAGCTGGAAAGTATAATAAAGGCTTTTCACATCAGCATCCAGGTCGTCAAAATGCAGTTCCAGTTGATCACCCCCATTCAATGTGAGTATGGGATAAGCCAACTGATTGCCGTATTTAAAAAGCTTTACCGCCTGAATGGATGGTTGGTAAACATGATCAGGCAATTGGGCATTTGCTGTAAAAAACAGGAACAAAAAAACCGGGCTGAGGATCTTATTCATCGGCAATTTTTTAACTGAGCATTGAATAGGGTAAAATTCGGGCAAAAAAGGCCATAAACTGTTTTTACCCTTATTTTTGTTCGTAACAAAGACAAACAAAATAATTTGAGGGTTGCAGGCTTTATAGCAAACCGTATCGCATTTAACCAGCAGCGGTCTTTTTCCCGGTTCATCATCCGGCTTTCCATTGCCGCCACCATTATCAGCGTTGCCGTGATGATCATTACGCTGGCGTTTGTCAATGGCTTCCAGGAGCAGGTAAGCCAGAAAGTATTCAGTTTCCTGGGGCATCTCCGCATACAGGAAAAAGAGCCTTTTAAAGCGCTGATCGCAGAAGAAACTCCTATCGAAAGAAATGATTCGCTTGTTGAAGCCATCCGCCAGTACAGCGAAGTGCAAAGCATTCATCCTTTCGCCACTAAATATGCAACGCTGAAAACACGGGAAGATATTGAAGGGGTTTTGGTAAAAGGGGTCGACAGTACCTACGATTTCAGCCATTTCCGCCAGTTCATCCTTTCCGGGCGCCCACTCCGTTTTAACGACAGCAGTTACAGCCGCGAGATCATGATCTCTGCCTATACAGCGAAACAGTTGAAATTATCATTGAATGATCGCATTCTTATCTACTTTATCCGCCCCGATGGCTCTTACCGCCCCGACAGGCTGACCGTATCCGGCATTTATAAAACCGGTATTGAAGAATACGATAAAACCTTTGCTATCGGAGATATAAAACTGATACAACGTCTCAACGACTGGAGCAGCACCGAAGTGGGAGGCTACGAGATTTTCCTGAAAGATTATAATAAGATGGATGTGATGGCTGCAGACATTTATAACATGGATATATTCCCGCTTACCTGGGACACAAAAACTGCCCGTGATATTTCACCCAATATCTTCGACTGGCTTTATATCCAGAATAAAAACAGGAATGTGTTGCTTGGATTGATGATCAGCGTGGCATTGATCAATCTTGTCACCTGCCTTATCATCCTGGTGCTGGAAAGAGTGCGGATGATCGGTGTGCTGAAAGCCCTTGGCGCTACCAACTGGACGGTGCAACAGATCTTTCTCCGCCACTCACTTTTTATTACCATCACCGGTATTGTTTTCGGCACTGCATTCGCCCTCGGGTTCCTTTATCTTCAGCAGGCTACAGGCTTTATCAAACTGGAAGAAGAAGCTTATTACCTCAGCCAGGCTGCTGTAAAGATCATCTGGTGGCAGGTGGCTGCCGTATGCATCGGCACATTATTGATCTGCTTCCTGGTGCTGATGATACCAACGATACTGGTGAGAAAGATACAACCCGTGAAAGCGATACGGTTCAGCTAAACCAGGTGCGACACAATTATTCCCGCCGCTACAGCAGCATTCAATGATTCAGCCTTCCCTTTTTGCGGAATAGTGATCCGGACATTTACCTGCTCCATCACAGGAGCACTGATCCCTTTCGATTCATTGCCGATTACGATAATGCCTTCGACAAGTGTATTCATTTTAGTAATATCCTGCCCTTCCAGGGCGGCTGCATAGATCCTTGTTTCTTTTTGGGTGGCCAGCCATGCAGGCAGGCCGATATAATGCAATTGCACCCGGGCAATGCTGCCCATGGTGGACTGCACTACTTTGGGATTATAGAGGTCAGCACATTCATGGCTGCATACGATATGAGCGATCCCGAACCAATCAGCTATCCGGATAATGGTACCCAGGTTGCCGGGGTCCTGTATGGTATCGAGCGCCAGGATAATATTGCCTTTTGCCGGAGGCGGGACGGATGATGGAAATTGCCTGATCACGGCCAGCACCTGGTTGGGCGTATGCAACTGTGAAATTTTAGATAATTCGTCCTCGCTCACCTCTGTGACCAGGGAAGCTTTATACCGCCCTTCATTTTCCCTGGCCCAGGACGATAATGCGTATACCTGGCTGATACTGCCCGGAACGGTTTCCAGCATTTCAGCCACAATTTTAGGGCCTTCTGCGATAAAAAGCCGTTCATCATCCCTGTGTTTTTTCTGGCCTAAACTTTGAATATATTTGGTCTTCGTTTTACCCAGCATTGTCGCTTGATTTTAATTATGTTATCCGGTAAGCCTACCACCCATATCAACCTTCTGAAAGTAATTCTTACCGGATTCGTCCTTGTGTTTTTTGCTTCCTGCACTATTGTTAAAAAATATCAACCCGGAAAGCCCTTTGTTTATAAAACAAATATCAACTTAATAGGCAATTTTTCAAAAGCGGAAAAACAAAACCTGATCGTGGGCCTCGAGGGGCAGCTGGATGATAGCATGCGGGCAAGAAAACTGGATAAGCTGCTTTGGAGCACCATGCGGCAACCACCGGTGTATGACAGCATCAATGCAGACAACTCTATTGTGTTCATGCGTGCATTGCTGAGTTCGCTGGGCTACTTCAACGATTCGATCTATTATACAAGCAGTGTCAAGTTTGAAAAGCCTGATCAGTACAAAACCACCGTTGACTTTTTTGTAAGACCCGGCAAGCAGGTAAAACTGGATTCCGTCACTTATAACCTGCGCCATACAGATCTGCAGTTTTTAACCGATTCAACAAAGTCGCAGGCTATTATTAAGAAAGGCGATCCGTTTGCCAAATCCCCTATCTCGGCTGAGTTTGACCGGCTGACTGAACTGTATCGCAATACCGGTTATTTCCGTTTCAGCCGTGATGAGTTGGTAGGCATCTGGGATACGCTTGATGTAGCATTGCTTCAGCCCACACTCGATCCTTTTGAGCAACTGGAATTGCTGCAGAAATTGCAGGAGCGCCGCAATAACCCTACCGCCAATCTTGAAATACGGTTGAAAAGCGTAGACAGCACTAAGCTGGTGAAGTATTATATCGGCAATGTGACCGTGTACCCGGATTTCACGACTGACACGGTCGGACTAAAGCCATCTATCGTGGAGGTGGGGGGAAAAGATGGCAAGAAAGGAATAAAGATAGTTCAGCATTACGGCCGTTTCAAACCCAAAATATTCCCATCGAATATTTATTTGCCGAGCGACAGCGTTTACCGCTTCCGAAGATATTTGCGCACGATCAATCGGTTGAACTCATTGGGCACCTGGCGTTCTGTCAGCATTGACCAACTGCCACGCAAGGGACAGGATACGATCGATTTTGTGGTCCGCCTTACTCCCGCCAAAAAATATTTATTCGATACCAACCTGGAAGGAAGCATTAACCAGAATGCATTTTCCGGGAATATTCTTGGTATTGGTGTGAACGTCGGTTTGCAGAACAAGAACTTTGCAAAAGCAGCCAATATAGCCAACAGCAACCTGCGCTTTGGTATTGAATTGGGCAATGCAAGCAGTCTTGGCCAGTTTATCCAGACACAACAGATCGGTTTCAGCCACTCGATCTATATGCCAAGGGCTATCCCGAATTTTGGTTTTATACCGGAAAACCTGAAAGATAATTTCAAAACGGTATTAAATTTTAAAGCAGCCAATACAGAAAGACGCTGGTTATATAATCTTACCACTTTGAACGGCTCCTGGGGATATGAATTTCAGCGAAGGAAAATGCTGATCTCCGTTAAGCTGCCAAACATCGAATATTCTTCCCTTATAAGAAGAGACAGCCTGGATACATTGATCAAATACAATCCATCGCTGCGAAATGTTTTTACCGATGGTTTTATCTCTTCCGTAATCGGAAGCCTTACATTGAGCGGAGGCAGCACCAACCGCTTGAATGTACTTCGCGTGAATGTAGAAGAATCCGGGTTGCTTACAGGTATGATCCGCAATTCCTTTCTTGACAAGCAACTTTACCGTTTCCTGAAACTGGATGCAGAATTTGCTTACCTGATGCGTTTCCCGAAATCGGCGTTAGCCTTCCGCTTTTTTGCAGGCGCCGGTTATGAATTTAACTCCACGCGAGACACAGCCAAACGGCATAATCTTCCATTCTTCAAAGAATATTTTGCCGGTGGCCCCAACAGTATGCGTGCATGGTCGTTGCGGCGGCTTGGGCCTGGTTCCAGCATTAAAGAATTCAATGGAGTGGGTAGCACGCCCGACCGCTATGGTGATATACAATTGGAAGGCAATATCGAGTATCGCTTCCCGCTGGGCACACCGTTTGGTGTGAAACTGAACGGCGCCGTATTCACTGATATCGGGAATGTATGGTATATGAAATCAGCATCCAACAGGCCATCGGAAGAAGTGTTCAAAATTGACCGTCTCTGGAAAGACCTGGCCGTTGGTTCAGGAGTTGGCCTGCGTGTCGATTTCAACTTCCTGGTAATCCGGTTTGATTATGCTTATAAAGTAAAAGATCCCAGCCCTGCCCCCGCCGATGCAGCGATACAAAACAAATGGTTCGGGTATAAATTCTCCAAAGGCGACCAGTTCCAATTGGGTATTGGCTATCCCTTTATCTTTTAATGAGGCGATACCTCACGCTTAATCTCTTCTTCCAGTTCGGCAGGCGTAATGGCTTTGTCTAAAGTGAATTCTCCGATACGTGTACGGCATAAGCTGCTCAGGTAAGCACCACAACCAAGCGCTGCACCAAAATCATTGGCCAGGCTGCGGATATAAGTGCCAGTAGAGCATACCACTCTGAAATGAACAACGGGCAGTTCTATCGCTGTGATCTCAAATTCATGTATCGTTACTTTACGGGGATCAATCTTCACCTCCACTCCTTTTCTTGCCAGCTCATACACTCTTTTCCCATCTATCTTGATAGCAGAATGTGCAGGAGGCACCTGCATGATCTCCCCTGTAAAAGGAGAAGTGGCAGCTTTGATCTTTTCTTCTGTAATGCTTTCCAGCGATTGGAAATTACCAGGCTCGCTTTCGAGATCATAGGTTGGAGTAGTGGCGCCAAGGGTAAAAGAACCGGTATATTCTTTTTCCTTCGCCATATATTCGTTGATCTTCTTGGTGAATTTGCCGGTGCACACGATCAGCAAACCAGTAGCCAGCGGGTCAAGCGTTCCGGCATGCCCCACTTTTTTGATCTTGATGAGGTTGCGGATCTTTCTTACTGCATCAAATGATGTCCAGCGAAGGGGTTTATTGATAAGAAGGACACGGCCTTCGGCGAAACTGTTCATGCGGCAAAGATAAAGAGAAGGAAGAAGCGGCTATATAGACATTCTTGTTTTTAACTCCAGGTATTTGTTGATCGTATTCACGGTTAAATTTTCCGGCGATGACAGGACTGACAGAATACCATTTTTCTGAAGTTCTTTCACCATCAATCTTTTTTCAAATGCAAATTTCTCTGCAATGGTTTTGATATAAATATCTTCAAGTGTAGCTACTTTTTGTTCGGTTAGCGCCTGCAATTCTGTATTCTCAAAGAATACAACGAGCAGCAGGTGATAACGTGCAATCTTGCGAAGAGCAGGCAGTTCGCGCTCCAGGCTTTCCATCGATTCAAAATTGGTGAACAGCACCAGCAAACTGCGGTTGGTGATGCGGGTGCGGATAACCGAAAACAGTTTTTCAAAATCCGGTTCAAGAAAACGGGTTTGTTGCTTGTACAATGTTTCCAGCACCTGGTTCATCTGTGTAGGTTTTTTATCAGCCTGCACAAAAGAATCCAGGTTCTCTGCAAAGGTGATCAGCCCTGCTTTATCCTGCCTCACCAGTGCCACATTGGATAAAACCAGCGAAGCATTGATCGCATGGTCGAGCAGGGTCATTCCGCTAAAAGGCATTTTCATCACCCTTCCTTTATTGATCATGCAATATATCTGCTGGCTGCGCTCATCTGTATAATTATTCACCATCAGGGCCTCTTTGCGCGCAGTGGCTTTCCAGTTGATGGTACGGTAGTCATCACCCCTGACATATTCCTTGATCTGCTCAAATTCCATGCTATGCCCTAACTGGCGCATGCGGCGAACCCCCAGTTCCTGCAAGCGATTGGCCACTGCCAGCAAATGATAACGCCGCATCTGGATATAAGAAGGATATATTTTAACCGCTTGCTCAGCGGAAAATACATATTTCCGTTTCACCAGCCTCAGCGGTGCCGTCACAAACACATTTATATCGTGAAACACATATTCACCACGCGTAGTAGGCCGGAGAAAATAAACGATCTCATCCGTTGATTGCCCTGTAATCTTCAGTTTCCTGCGCCAGTTCCGCTCCTGGAACTGATCAGGCAACTCATCAATCACACCCAGGCTTGCAGGAAAAGAATAATTATTGCGGATGCTTAATACTACCTTATTCTCATCACCTATGCTGAACCGGTCAGTAGTCAGCCGCTCTGCTACAATCCCATCCTTTTTCCCATACACCAGCAATGCATCTATCACCACCACAATGGTCAGCAACAGAAGCACCAGCCCTCCTATCCTGAACAAAGCAGGCTGAAAATAACTCATCACAAAAATCACCGATGCAAGACCGGCGATATAGTAGACAAGATTGTTGAAGTAAAATGATTTGATCAAACCCTATATTTATTTATATTACTTAACAGCAACATACAGCCTTCAGCGTCGACTGCCGACTATCTTGGCACATCCTGCACTTGTATAATCTGCTTTATCACTTCATCCTCCGTTACGCCTTCCATTTCTTTATCAGGCGCAAGGATGATGCGATGGCGCAATACCGGTGTTGCCACTTCCAGTATATCTTCAGGTGTCACAAAATCACGTCCCTGCATGGCAGCAATCGCTTTGGCAGCATTCATGATTGCCAGTGAAGCCCGGGGTGAAGCGCCCAGGTAAATAGATTTATGATTACGGGTCTGGTGCACCAGCCGCGCAATGAACTGCAACAGTTTTTCTTCGATCAGGATATTCCTGATCTGTGTGCGGAGGCTGGCGATCTGTTCACCATTCAGCACAGGCTTTACCAGTTCATCCACCCGCGTATTACCCAATTGATGGAACCGCATAAGGATTTCCAGTTCCTCTCCTTCATTGGGATAGGGCACCATGATCTTGAAAAGAAAACGGTCGAGCTGCGCTTCAGGAAGACGGTAAGTGCCCTCTTGCTCCACCGGGTTTTGAGTGGCAAGCACCATAAAGGGAGAGGCCATGGGATAGGTTTTGCCATCCACAGAAGCCTGCCTCTCTTCCATGACTTCCAGCAGGGCCGATTGTGTTTTAGCCGGCGCGCGGTTGATCTCATCCACCAGCACGATATTGCTGAATACAGGGCCTTTCTTGAATTCAAAGACTGCTTCTTTAGGATTAAAGACAGGCGTACCCAATACATCGGAAGGCATAAGATCGGGAGTGAACTGGATACGTGCGAAACCTGTATCCAGACTGCGGGCCACGAGTTTTGCCGTCAGCGTTTTGGCAACACCCGGCACGCCTTCTATCAGTATGTGGCCTTCAGCCAGTAAAGCAGCAATGATCAGCTTTACCATTTCATCCTGCCCAACGATGATCTTTTTGATCTCGCCCCTGATCGACATAACCGCTTCATTCAGTGCTGTCAGATCAGTGCGTTGCTGAAACAATTCTTCTTCCATGCTTATGCTATTTTATAAAACGATTCCAATTGTTTATGAAATAATACCAGTTCCTTGTCAGTTGCCACACCTGCCACATTCAGGTGATTGATAAACGAAACGATTTCCCTGATAGGTTCTTCCTCCATTCCTGTTTTGAACCGCAGGTTCTGAATAAATTCATCATTCAGTTCCGAAGTGGGCAGTTTATAACGCATTCTTACATGCTCCAGGAAATAAGCTGCCATTTTCCGGCACAGATTGGTATGATCACCTTTATCATGATACAAGCGGCCAATGGTCTTTACAAAATCGAGTGAATCATTTTTAGGTTTATTGATCACCGGAATGGGACGTTGTTTTCTCCGCATTTCCAGCAACACATAAGTGAGCAACGCCAGTAAGGCCGTGATCAATCCCCAGCGAAGGCCCGGATAACGAAGGAATACACTTAACCAGTTGGATTTCTTGTCCTGGTTATTCTCCCGTCCTTTCGCAAGGAAGTATTCATCCCACACCACTTTAGTTGTATTAGGCGAGATCACCGACAGCGCTTTCTCGTAATACTCCATATTATTTTTATACAATAAAAAATAATTGGTGAAAGCCATTGGTGCAAGATGCAGGAAGAAATGGCCTTTACCTGCACTCAATTTAATAAAATTAGGATCACTTCCTGCATCGTAGCCAAGCACGGTTGTTGTCAGTGTATCATATTCATAAAACCTGAAATCATATTTCTTACCGGGGTAAGCAAACCATTGTGGCCTCCGGGCCACAGGTATGTCCAGACCTACTCTTAAGGAATCCTTTTCATTTATCTTTATTTCTCCGTTGAAATCTACCGGGTAATAAATATCGCATTTGACCATTTTTTCCACCGGGTAAGACACTTTCATTGTGCTGACGAAAACATCATTACCTCTCTTGATAAATTCAAGCAGGCTTTTCATTTCTTCATCTTCTGCATTGAAGAAAGGAGAAACGATCAGCAGGGCCTGGCGCTTGCCATAAAGAGAAAGCGAGTCCCAGTCGCCGGGCATTCGCCTGTCTGAGCTCACCGCTGCTTTGGGAAAGATCTGCTTAAGGTTTTCATAGGCCACAAAAGTGCCGTAAGGGATCTTATCCCTTTTGCGGAAAGTAAGCCTTTCATCCAAAACCCGGTCAGCAGTATTGTTACCTGTAACAAACAGGAAAATGACAGCTGCCACAATCAGCCCGAGCAGTAAATATGGTACACTCTTCTTCAATGATCAATACAGTCTTTTATCAAAGTTTTCAAATTCTTTACGAATGATTATGAACTTATCCTGTTCCAGTGGAAACTGGCCATACCAACTATATTCATAGTGCCGTGTGAGCCGGAAAAAATCGGCATAATAACCTGTTGGCTGCAACTGTGCCAGGTAATCGAAGTTGGTCCGGTCCTGTGTATAATTAATAATATTCCTGTCGGCCAGGTTGCGCAGCAATCGCAGGTAGAGCAATCGCACACCAAAACGGTAATTGCCCGATGCCGCAGCTTTGTCCAGTTCCAGTTGGTAATTGATGGCAAAAATATCATCCATGTCCGTTTCGCTATTCTCCATTTCACCTATGTATCTGTTCTTACGGAAAATGCCCACATTGCTGTTGGATAGAAAAATAATAATGAAGGTAATGAACCCTGCCACCACTACGATCCAGGATATTGTTTGGAAAGCCGGGTGCATGATCAATGGTTCTCTTTCGCCCCCCTTTTGCTTTTTCTCTTTTTTGAATGATTTATTGGCATACCAGAACGCATCATCTTCCTGTTGCGCTTTTTTTGCAGCTGGGTCGAGATGGCGCACCACTATGGAATCGTTCTGCCCCGGCCAGATGGGAAGAAATGCTCTTGCTTCTTCTTTTTCTCCGTCTGCTTCGGCTTCTTCGTCTGTGTATTCTTCCTGTACCGGAGGAGTTTGTACCATCCTGGCGCTGTCCAGGTCAGTGCTGAGCAAACGGGCGCTATCCTGTTGCTGTGCCTGTGCAAATAAAGGCAGGAAAAACAGCAGGATGATCCAGTTGCTTATTTTCAAGGACAGTATGTTCCTGTTTTTGCAGTGCATCTGTTACATGGGTTACACATCTTCCTCCAACAAATCAACTTTCCTTTTTCTTCCCAGTTGTATCGGGTAAATGACAAAATACCATATAACAAAAACAACAGATAAGGAGGTGATGATGGTGGTGAATATGGATATATCGTTGTACAATCTCGTAATCACGCCTTCAAAAAAAGCGGCGAGGCCGAATACCGGCATTAAACCGATCATGATTTTAACGCCATCTTTAGCGCCTTGCTTGAATGAACTCAATCTTTTTACCGTTCCGGGAAATAAAAAGCTTTTTCCCAATATGAGCCCGGCAGCGCCGGCAATGATCAGGGCGGTCAGTTCAAGGGTGCCATGCACAAATACAACAAGGAAAAACTGAAGGCCCAGTCCTTTTGATGCAAAGAACTGATCAAAAATGCCGACCATGGCAGCATTTTGTGCCAGCATATAAAGACTGGGAATACCTGCAAAAATGCCGGCGGCAAACATCATGAGCGAAACACGGATATTATGGATCATCAGGTTGAGCCAGCTGAGTATCGGGTTGCCTGATTCATAAATGCCGAAGGGATTTCCTTTGTCAATATTGTCCAGTGTTTTATCAACATACCCGTCGCCAAAAAAACTCCGTGCTACTCCTTCATCCTGCTTTGACACAAAAAAACCGATCCCGAAGAAAACGACAAAGACGATAAAGGAAAACAGTACTGTGCGGTGATGTTTGCGGATAGTAAGCGGCAGATCATATTTCCAGAAGGTGATCAGCCGGTTGCTTTCTTCCTTACGGTTCTTATAAATGCTGAGATAGATCCGGGAAGCCTGGCTATTGATGTAGCGGGTAACTTTGCTGGTGGGATAAAAAGTTTTGGCATAAGCCAGGTCATCTACCAGTTGCGTAAACTCCTTCGCCATTTCATCTGCATCAGCCGGAGGATTGTTCTGATTTTTCAACCACCGTTCCCGGCTTTTCTTTATAAATAGGGCTTCTCTCAAGAAATAGTGTTGTTTGGCTTGTAAAATACCATTTTTTTGGAAAGAAGGGAATGGTTTAGATTGTGAGTTCAGGATAATAGTTGTTAATCGGAAAAATCATTACCTTACTTCCCGAACAAATCCGCCGCTGCAGATGGCCCTGATCAAAGTACCTACCAGTTTTAACATTGAAGTTGAATTTGAGATCCCCGAATTTTACAAGCGGTTGTTTTCCCTGCTGATCGATGTGCTCATGGAGATCGTTTACCTGTTCATTGCCACTAAGATCATGCGTGCCATCACGGAAAACTATGACTTCACCGACGACGATTCCATGTATGATCTGAGTGCGATCGGCATGTTGCTGATATTGCCCGTGATGGTTTATCATGTAGTGCTGGAAATAACCATGAATGGACAAAGCATTGGTAAAAAGATCATGGGGATACGTGTGGTAAATGAGAACGGAGGAAGGCCAAGCATCAGCCAGTTCCTGATCAGGTGGCTGTTGCGCGTATCTGATCTGTGGATACTTGCCATACTTTTTATACTGTCTACCAGGGGAATGGCAGGAAGCGTGGAAACAGGTTTTCTTTTACTGGCAGCCCTGGCTTTCCTGGTAACGGATATCGTGCTTGTTGTTTCATCCAAAAAGGGGCAACGCATTGGTGATATCCTGGCAAAGACCATCCTGATCCGCATCAGTTCCAAAGCCAGTATAGAAGAAACCATTTTCCAGGAAGTGGAAGACTCTTATACGCCTTCATTCCCGGCTATCATGCAGCTAAGCGACCGCGATATTAATGCGATCAAAAGTATCCTGGAAACATCGCGGAAGAAAAATGATCATTCTATGGCAATGTCTGCGGCAGATAAGATCAAAAACCATTTGCAGATCCATTCTGATCTTGATCCATATACCTTTTTGGATGTACTGTTGAAGGATTACAATTATCTCTCAGTAAAATAACCGGCTATTTTTTATTGCATTGCTGTGCGCGTACCCAATACCATCGCGCCCAACAGCAGCAGCACAAAAGCAATGATCAATATAATAGAGCAAGCCATAAAATAAGCTTTGAGATTGCCAAAGCTCTTGTTCAGTTCAGACTGGTTCAATCCATCCACGCCGGCTTTTGCCTGCCTGGCAAAGCGGTAAAGAAAATAATTGATGAGCAGGCCAATTGCAATTGAAAGAAGCGATGTAAAAACTTCTGCCCCGGTGGAACTTTCGGTAAAGCCCATATCAAATCCTTCGGCCCGGTTAAAAGAAGCAGGTCTTTTTTCCCGGAAAAGGTCGATAACGCTAAAGATATATCCGATCACTGATACAACGACAATGACCATGGCCCAGCCTGACATGGAACGGAGGTATTGCTTTGCCATAGGGTCAATCGTCAGATCGCCGAAAAGATCAGAGGATTGATTTTCCTGTTCTATCATAAAAAAAATTTACCGGACAAAAAATCCTATTAAAGAGAATAAAAGAAGTAAAACGCTAATCACGCCCATCATGGCCAGGTAATTCCTGAATTGCCCCAGGCCAATATTGAACAGTGCCTGGTCTTTCCGGCGGATACCTGCCCTGATGGAATTGGCTCCTTTTATCAGGAAACTCATCATTATCGCACAAACCACTACAATGATCACAAGAAAGAACACAAACCCGATTTTCGTTTGGCGAATGGATTCCACATCCGTTTCTCCATAGGAGCGGAATAATTCATCTAGCCTGTTCCAAAGCATTCCGAACATGAGAACGGTAATGCCGAGTGCAATCAGCACCACAACGCCCAGGAATTTGGCCCAGCGGGATGCCTCTGTCAGTTGGGTGGATACCTGCTCATCCACCTCCAGGTCCAGAAAAGATTGCTTATCCTCCATCATGACTGATTTTGTTATCTAAATGTAGTAATTAATGCGCAATGATAAAACAGGATCAGTAAGCTCTTGCAAACAATACACGCTGCGTTGAAGGTTTACCTGTAAGGATACATGTTCCTTGCTCTGCAGCATTATTCAGCGGTATACAACGGATCGTTGCTTTCGTTTTTTCTTTGATCGCTTCTTCAGTTTCTGGTGTTCCATCCCAATGCGCTGAGATAAAGCCTGCTTTTTCGTCCAGGAGCTTTACAAACTCATCCCAGGTATTGGCTGGTGTGATATGTTCGTCCCTGTAAGTTTTGGCTTTGTTGAACATCGAGTGTTGTATGTCAAGCAGCAGGCCGTCCACATATTGGGCGATGCCGTCCAGGTCTATCGTCTTTTTCTCTTTGGTATCGCGGCGTGCTATTTCCACCACATTTTTTTCCAGGTCGCGCGCGCCCAATGCTAACCTCACCGGCACGCCTTTCATTTCATATTCAGCGAATTTCCAGCCTGGTCTTGCATTATCATTATCATCGTATTTCACGCGCACGCCAAGGTTCTTCAACTGTGAAGTGATCTCTGCAGCTTTGGCATCGATCAGTTTTTTCTGGTCTTCCCCTTTATAGATCGGTACGATCACCACTTGCAGCGGAGCCAGTTTGGGAGGCAGTATCAGTCCATCATCATCACTATGCGCCATTACCAGGGCACCGATCAAGCGGGTGCTCACGCCCCAACTGGTGGCCCATACATATTCCAGTTGGTTCTCTTTATTGGAAAACTTCACATCAAATGCTTTGGCAAAATTCTGTCCCAGGAAATGGGAAGTGCCTGCCTGCAATGCTTTACCATCCTGCATCAACGCTTCAATGCAATAAGTATCTTCTGCACCGGCAAAGCGTTCATTGGGGGTTTTCACCCCTTTCACTACCGGTAAGGCCATATAATTCTCCACGAAGTCGGCATACACATCCAGCATTTTCTTTGTTTCCTCCACAGCTTCCTCGCGGGTGGCATGGGCGGTATGTCCTTCCTGCCACAGGAATTCTGCTGTGCGGAGGAAAAGGCGGGTCCGCATTTCCCATCTTACCACATTGGCCCATTGGTTGATGAGCAGTGGCAGATCACGATAGGATTGTATCCAGTCTTTATAAGTATTCCAGATAATTGCTTCGCTGGTCGGTCTGATCACCAGTTCCTCTTCCAGTTTTGCTTCCGGGTCAACCATCAGTTTTCCTTTGTTGTTGGGATCCGCTTTCAACCTGTAATGGGTAACGATCGCACATTCTTTGGCAAAGCCTTCTGCATTCTTTTCTTCGGCCTCAAACAAGCTTTTAGGAACAAACAGGGGGAAATAGGCATTCACGTGACCGGTATCCTTGAACATTTTATCCAGCACATCCCGCATATTTTCCCATAAAGTGTACCCATAAGGCTTGATCACCATACAACCCCTTACAGCAGAATAATCTGCGAGGCTGCCTTTGATGACCAGATCATTGTACCATTGGGAATAATCCTGCTCCCTGGAAGTGATTTCTTTACTCATATAGTCCTAATTATTATGTTGTTATTCCTGGTAATTGCCGGTGCGGACAAGCTGCAAAAATCTTTAAACTATCCTTAACACCCGACCACATACTATTTTACACCGACAAACGTAACTTCGGTACACAAACGTTTGCGTAAAATTTAAGTCGCACAAAAGTAGTAACTTCGATTTTAAACTTAATAAACCCTTTTGCCATGAGAGTATATATTTTATTCCTGGCGTTGGTAGCCCTCACTTTAGGCAGTTGCACTACTGCTTATAAGACAGGCCAAACTCCGGATGATGTATATTATTCACCTGTACGTCCACAGGATGAATATGTTGTAGCACAACAACAGGACGACCGCTATTATTACGGAGGGGGCCAGGATTATTATACAGACAGATATCTCAGAATGCGCATGACCAACCCTTACCGCTGGTCGGCCCTCGATGATTATTATTTTGATAATCCCTATGCCTACAATTATTACGGCACGTACAATAACTGGTACAGCCCATGGAACAGTTACTGGGCATGGAACAGCTATTGCAACCCCTATTATATCAGCCCTATTTTTATCAAGAACCCTATCCGCTTCCAGCAGATACCCAGCAGGGCGGTGGTATTTAATCCCAAAAGTTACCTGAACAATACCCCGCAAGTCAGCACTACCAATTTTAAAAACAGTGCTGCCGGTGGTGGTTCTTATTATTATACCCCGAACAATAATAACAGGGGCGGCAACACCCGTTACAACAACAGCAATAATAGTTCCCGGAATTATAACTACTCCAATTCGGGCAACAGCAGTAATAACCGTAGTTATACACCGAGCAATTCAACACCTACTCGCAGTTATAATCCATCGTCAAGCAGCAATTCTTCTTCGAGCGGACGTAGCAGCAGTAGTAGCAGTAGCAGTGCGCCCACAAGGCCCCCAAGATAAGGGGCTGCTTGTGAACGAATAGTTTGGTTTTTATCTGCGGATAAGAATAACATCACTTTATTACTTTATCTGAAAGGAGGAAATGGACATTGAGTGTAATACTTAAGAGTTTCCTTTAAAACGCTAATTATGCGAATAGCTCCAATAATGCAAATGACTGGAATAAGGGCACGTATGGCGCAAATGAGAACACGGACAGGATTGATTGCAGCATTCATCATTTCTTCCAACGTCCTGTTTGCACAGATACCCGAAGATGTTTTAAAATATTCCTGGCAGCCGGTGAACGGTTCTGCCCGTATCAATGCCGTGGGTGGAGCAATGGGTTCGTTGGGTGGCGATATCACCGCTACTTTTGCAAATCCTGCAGGGCTTGCTTTTTATAAGACATCTGAAATTGTATTAAGCCCCGGTTATTCTTTTCTGAATAATAAGTCCACTTTCCGCGGTACGAAGGCGAGTGAGAAGGATAAATATTTTAATCTTGGCGCTTCAGGTTTTGTATCCGGTTGGAAAGGGAATGGCAAATGGACCAGCCAGGCTATCGGGCTGGCGGTAACAAGAACAGCGAATTTCAACAACCAGGTATTCTATAAGGGACAAAATGATTTCAGTTCTGGCGCAGAGCAGTATGCAGCCGAAGCAGCAGGCAGCGGCCTTGCCCTGGATGATATTCCCGGCAGCAATTCCGTATCATTCGGTACACGCATGGCTGTATGGAATTACCTGGCCGACACCGCACAACTACCCGGCCATGTTGGCCCTGACGTGATCAGCATGGCTATGTGGGATGCGTTGAAGAATGGAGGTGATTTCCTGGTAAACCAGTCACAGTTTATCGAAACAAGTGGAGGCATCACTGAGATCGCACTGGGCTATGGAGCCAATATGCGGGACAAATTCTATATCGGTGGTTCTATCGGCGTGCCGATCATTAACTATGAAAAGAATACCCGCTTCCGTGAAGAAGATGCGACAGGCAATCCCGATAACAATTTTGATTTCTATGAATTGAATGAAACCAATAAAACCAAAGGCGTTGGTGTGAATCTGAAATTGGGTGTAATTGCCAAGCCTGCCGAGTTTATCCGCCTGGGTCTGGCTATACACTCCCCTACCTGGTACAGCCTGGAAGACTCATATTACGGACAAATGTCCGCAAATCTTGAAGGAGCCCGCTCTACACCAGGTACTACAACTGTTTCCTCTACGACACTCAATGGAGGAGCCAATCCAGTTTACAAATATGAACTGGTGTCACCCTGGAGGTTCATGCTAAGCGGCTCTTATGTATTAAGAGAAATTGAAGATGTAAGAAAACAAAAAGGCTTTATCACCGCAGATATTGAATACGTGACCTACAAATCCAACAAATTCAGAAATGCAGAGGATTATGATGACGGAGGATATTATGATGCAGTGAACAGCACTATGAAAGAATACTACAAGAATGCTTTCAATTTCAGAGTGGGCGGTGAATTAAAGTTCACTACCATCATGACAAGGCTTGGCTTTGCTTATTATGGAAACCCTTATGCAGACAGCGAACTGAAAGCAAACAAAATGTTCCTCAGCGGCGGACTGGGCTACAGGAATGCAGGCATTTTTATCGACCTCACCTATACACATGCTTTACAGAAAGACGTAAACTTTCCTTACCGTTTACCTGATAAGGCCAATACCTTCGCAAACCTAAAAGGTACAGGAAGTAATATTATGCTGACATTAGGGTTCAAGATCTGATCAACAACTTAAGTTCTCCCTTCCCGTTCTTCCCGCCTTACCGGTAAGTATTTTACCGGTAAGGCGGGAAGAACGGGAAGGGATTCTTTTAAAAAGTTCCTGCTCTACTGAGCAGTAAAGAAATTAATCGTCCCTTCCTTCATTGTTGTCCCTCTTCCTGTTAGATAAAGAGAAATCGGATTTGCCGAATTTGTAACTGAAAGTAAGCCGGAAGCTTCTCACACTCCATCTCCGGTAAGAGTCCTGATAAAAGTTTTCTGTATCATAGATCGTTCCCCAACGGCGGGAGTTCAGTACATCGTTTACGCTGAATGTTATGGTAGCTTTATTGCCTTTGAGAAAGTCTTTGCGCATCGCGAAGTCCATGCTGAATTGCGGCTTTCTTTTTCCCTGGGGTATCACTTCAGATGATTCGTATTCATTGATCAATTGAAACCCAAGTCCATTGAACAGTGAGGATCGCTGTGTTTCGATCTTATAATTCATGGTCAGCTTGGCATCCCAGTTAAATCCTTCATTGCTCAGGTTCATATCATGTACACGGGCTTTCACCGTCCGGTATTGCATGTTTACTGAAGGAGTGAGATCGAAGTTCTTGCCGATGTTTTGCTGTACGGTGAACTCCGCACCATAGCGGTTGGTAGTGCTGGCATTTACATATGTGTTGAGAATGGCATTGGGGCTGACGCCGGCATTCTTCAATTGTTCATATTGCTGCACGGAGATAGTATCGCTGAACTCTGTGATATCATCGGGATTATTGCGGAAATAAAGTACGGCCAGCCAGTTGCCGGATTTATAGTTATGACTATAATTCAATTCGAATGAGTTGATGAATTCCGGTTTCAGTAAAGGATTTCCCTGACGGAGGTTAGCAGGGTCATTGATATCAATGAACGGATTGAGTTGCCAGAAACTCGGGCGGCGTATCCGCCGGGAGTAATTGAACTGCAGTTGGTCTTCTTCACCGAATTGACGTGTAAGGAATAAGCTGGGAAATAATGCATCCCAGATATTCTTGATGGCTGAAGGGTATTCATAACCAAATTTAAAAGCACTGTCAACCAGCAACCCATTAAACCATGAATATTCTGCCCGCAAGCCAGCCTGGTAAGAAAATTTACCAACCTTGTTTGAATAAGTACCATACAGGGCATTCACCATTTCCTTGTATTCATAATTATTGCTGAGCGGGAGTTTCTCTGCCTGCCCGTTATTCATTGCATATGCATCAAACCGGCTTTTGTAAAGGTTGTGATAACTCCGGATGCCGCCCTCGATCTTTCCATTTTCGCCGATGGGCCTGGCATAATCTGCCTGGATGATCACCTGATCAGTGGAACCGCGGCCGCTGTTATTCACCAGGGAAGAAGGCTGGTAGGGGCTACCATCGGGATTGGAAAAAGAATTGATGATATCAGACCGTTCGCTGCTATTGCCATAATTGTAATTGACATCTACTGTCAGTTCATGGCCGGTTTCAGGGAAGCTGTGTTTATAATTCAGGTTGGTCCCGTTGCGTTTGAAATTATTACGCCCGTCCGCCACCCTGCTGCCATTGTGGGAAAGCACCCGGTTGGCATCAAGGTATTCCTGTTGCTGGTTCTCTTCATATGTAAACCGGCCTGTACCGAATTGCTGGGTAAGACTGATCGTATTGCGGTTATCAATAAAATAATCCACCCCTGCCCTTAGAGAACCAAAGCGGCGCTGGCGGTCGTTGGTTGAATACTGATTGAAATAATCCCTGATAGTGCCGTTCGACTTATTCTGTCTTATTGCTTCGGCTTTTGCTTTACCCCCTGATTGATTATATCCTCCACTCAGGAACACGTTGAACTTGCCCTGCCTCACGTTAAGGTTTACATTGCCTGTAGCAATATCAGGAATACCGGCACCAACTGTAACCAGGCCATTCAATCCGACCCTTTTATTTTTCTTCAAAACGATATTGATGATACCGCCAGAGCTCGCTGCATCAAATTTGGCAGAAGGGTTGGTGATCAGTTCCACCCTTTCAATATTATCTGCCGGGATCTGGTCGAGCGTTAAGATCGTGGGCCTTCCATCTACAAACACTTGTGGCGTGCTGTTCCGCAATTGTACATTGCCATCCACATCCACTGACACTGAAGGAATATTTTTCATAAGGTCGATAGCCGTACCACCTGAAGAAACAAGGCTCTTGGAAGCATTGAACACTTTTCGGTCGATACCCATTTCAAGTGCAGGTTTGCTGGATGTGACCACTACTTCACCAAGTTGTTTTGCTTCTGCTTCAAGACTGATATTCCCAAGATCTGTCCTGAATTTGTTCTGCTCATTTCCCTTTCCATATTCCGGGGTAATGACCTGCTCCCATGTAGCATAGCCAATGGCTGATATCTGCAAGCGAAAACGCTTCAATGACGGCAATTGATCAAAATTGAAATCACCATTTGTTCTGGTGAGCATACCTGTTATCAGGCTGTCTTTATTGGATGAATCGGCAGCGAACAGTTGTACGGAAGCGGCTTCAACCGGCTTGCCGGTATTCTTATCAAGCAATTTTCCATACAGGCGATTGGCATTAATGCGAAGGGTGGTGGCATCATTTGGAGGTTGCTGTTCCCTGTCTATCTGGGCATTCAGTTGAAATATAGTGAAGGCAGAAAAAAATAAAAGACAATACTTCATGATCACAGTTTGGTATTCGGTAAATAAATAAGACGTCATTTGAAGGGTGAAACTTTTGTTTTACCCTTTAAAACTCAGAGGGATGCTGCAAAAGTCCTGATCTCCTCAAACTGGCGGGGATTAAACCAATGAAAGTCCTTATCTTTTTTAAACCAGGTCATTTGCCGTTTTGCGTAGCGTCGCGTATGCTGCTTGATCAGTTCAATAGCTCTTTCGAGGGTAACATGATGATCCAGGTAATCAAACAGTTCTGCATATCCTACTGTTTGTAATGCATTCAAATGTTGATAAGGGAGCAATGATCTCACTTCTTCGAGTAAACCATTCTGCATCATATCATCTACTCTTGCGTTGATCCGTTGGTATAATTCTTCCCTGGGCAGTTCCAGCCCGATCTTGACGATATTAAACCCCCTTATGGTTGCTTCTCCTTTACGAAAATCGAAAATAGAATGGCCTGTGGCTTCCACCACTTCCAGCGCGCGCATCATACGCTGAGGATTCTTCATTTCCCCTTTTCCATAAAAAACAGGGTCTTTTTCCTGCAATTGCTGCTGCAACCATTGCAGGCCATGCGTTTCATAAGCCCGGATAATGCCAGTCCTGATATCATCAGGCACATCAGGCACTGCATCCAATCCTTCGCAAAATGCTTTAATATAAAGCCCGGTGCCTCCTGCCATCACCACTACATCATGGTCAGCAAACAGTTCATTCACTTTTTGCAGTGCATAGGTTTCAAAACCGGCTGCGGTCACTTCTTCATGAATGCTGTGCGAAGCAATAAAATAATGGGGGACCTGCTGCAGTTCTTCCTCAGAGGGTCTTGCCACACCGATGGATAGCTCTTTGAAACATTGCCGGCTATCTGCCGAAATGATGGCTGTCTGAAAATAAAGGGCAAGGTCTATTGCAATAGCTGTTTTCCCAACAGCAGTGGGGCCTGCTATAATGATAACGGTTTTCACGCTTCTTCATCTTCCCCCTGTGCTTCTTCTCCAAAGCTCAGATCTTCGCCGTCCTCATCTTTTTCACCAAAGCCGTCACCTACCGAGCTGAGATCATATTTCTCTTCCACGTCTGCAAACTTTTCACCCAGCAAACCCTTTGTACCATATTGGCTGGGGGCAATGCCTTCCACTCTTACGGTAGACGGATAACTGATCTTGGGATTTTCTTCCTTCGATACATTGATCAGCTCAACCAGGAATGTCCAGTTCTTATTGAAATCGTAGAGATAAATGAATTTCTGATTGGGATCCCTGATCTCCGAGCCAATGGAAGTTTCCTGCATCAGCAATGGAGGGGCCTTATATTCCTTGTCATATTTTTCCAGGCTGATCTCCCGGCCACGCTGCCAGTGGTCATTGCTGCGGAAGAACGTAGCCTTATGTTTGCTGTCAAATTCATACGCTTTCAGGATCGTTTCATGCAATTCCTGGAATGTTTGCGTATGCCGGATGACCACATCGCGGTAGATGCTTTCATCCTCTTCAAAATAGATCCTGAATTTAAGAATAGCCATACTACAAATTTATGGTTTTTTAAGCTTTACCTTCTATTGCTGACTGATCCCTATTTCTTTCGCTTTTGCGGCCACAAATTCCAATGCAGCCTCATATGTGTTGGGAATAATGCCATCCAGTATGGCATCTTTTAACGCATCTTTTAATATTCCAACCGGTTTGGAAGGAGGCAACCCAAACAGGCTCATGATCATGTCGCCGCTGAGCGGTGGTTGCCAGTTGCGGATATGATCGCTTTCCTCCACTTCTTTGCAGCGCTGGCGCACCAGCTGGAAATTTTCCAGGTAACGTTTCACTTTCTGCCTGTTCTTGGAAGTGATATCTGCTTCACAAAGCATCATCAGCGATTCAAAATCTTCTCCTGCATCGAACAATAAGCGCCTGATGGCTGAATCAGTGATATTCTCTTTGGTCAGGCTGATCGGGCGCAGGTGTAATTCCACCAATTTTCGCACCAAACGCATCTTCTCGTTTTGCGGCAGTTTTAGTTTGCCAAATATTTTTGGCACCATTCTCCCTCCCACTGCTTCGTGGCCATGAAAGGTCCAGCCATGGCCTTCTTCAAAACGCTTGGTAGCAGGTTTGGCAATATCATGCAGAATGGCTGCCCAGCGCAACCAGAGATCATTTGTTTTAAGAGCAATATTATCCAGCACCTGCAATGTGTGATAAAAATTATCCTTATGCCCATGCCCGTCTTTATATTCTGCACCCGCAAGATCCACCATTGGGGGAAAAATGATCTGCAACAGACCTGTTTTATACAGCAGATCAAACCCGATGGATGGCTCGGGAGATAAAATGATTTTATTCAATTCGTCTGTAATCCTTTCCTGCGAAATAATGCTGATACGTTTGGCATTACGGGCAATGGACTGCAATGTTTTTTCTTCAATTACGAACTGCAATTGCGAAGCAAAGCGGATAGCGCGCATCATCCGCAAGGGATCATCACTGAAGGTCTGGTCAGGTTCGAGCGGTGTTTTGATCAGCTTTTCTTCCAGGTGCTGCTGCCCGTTAAACGGATCTACCAGGGTGCCATAATCGCCCTTGTTGAGGCTGATGGCAAGTGTGTTGATCGTAAAATCGCGGCGGTTCTGATCATCTTCAATGGTGCCGGGTTCCACCTCGGGATTGCGGGATTCAAAACGATAGCTTTCCTTACGCGCACCAACAAATTCCACATCAAAAAAATCATCTTCTTTCCCGTTGCCGAGGTTCACTTTTATATGTGCTGTGCCAAAGGTTTTAAAAAAACTGACTGTTGGTGACGGATCAAATTGCCGTGCAACTTCATTGGCCAATGCAATACCATCTCCCACACACACGATATCTGCATCTTTGGTAGGCCGGTCAAGCAGTTTATCCCGCACAAACCCACCAACGAGATAAGCGGGAACACCAAGTTTTGCGGCTGATGCAGCTATTTTTTCGAGTAAGAGAAGTTCTTTTGGCGTGCAGTTGATGTCCATAAAGGGCAAAGATAAGTGTTGAGATTCAGGAGTAATTGGTAAGAAAAGCGAGCTTGATTATGGGCGTATTATTACCGGCGCTCCATTCTCCCAACGGATAATGGAAGAAGGAACAGCCGGTTCAATATCATCCTGCCTGTACCGCACTACATAATCCACTCCATTTCGTATAGCCAGCGAAACAGCCCCAAATGAGCCGGGTGACAGCTCCCCGGAAATATTGGCTGAAGTGGACACAATAGGTTTGCGGAAGCGCTTGATAAGATGACGGCAAAATGGCTCCTGGCAAATGCGAATGCCGATACTGCCGTCTTTGCCGGTAAGGTTATCAGCAAGCCCGATAGCGTCATCGTATATAACCGTAGTCGGTTTGTTTGTTTGCTGCAGGTAATCGAAGACGGCAAGATCAGCACCAGCTACATATTTAAGTACATCCCTTTCTTCTGCTACAAGGATGATCAATGCTTTTTCGTCGTGCCGCTGCTTCAGGGCATACACTTTCTGCACGGCAGCACTATTGGTGGCGTCACAGCCTATGCCCCATATTGTATCGGTAGGATAAAGGATCAGGCCTCCTTCTTCCAATACCTTCAGGCATTGTTCAAGATCGTACTGGAAATCCATCATATACTTTTATAAACGTCCATTACGGAACTGACATATTTCTGTGGGGTAAAGCGCTGGGCATAGTTCCAGCCCTTCTCCCTCATGGATGCTGCCAGTTCGGGGTCAGCATATATTTTTTTCATCCCTTCAGCGATCTCTTCGGCGCTGTTAGGGTTCACATACCAGGCAGCATCCCCACCTACTTCCGGCATGCAGGACACATTGGAGGTGATCACCGGCAACCGGCTCCATAATGCTTCCATGATCGGTGCACCAAATCCTTCAAAAAAAGAAGGGTACAACATTGCCGTTGCCAGTTGGTAAATACCTGGGAGATCTTCGGTTTGCAGATATGTACGGTCTGTTCCGGATGCCGGCATTTCAGAGAGAAAAATGATCTTTTTCTCCAGGCCGTTCTGTAAAATAAAATCCTTCACTTTGGTATAGTACTTACCGCTTCCCCTGCCGATCACCACCAGGGGCACATCCATTTCATTGCGGAGCAGGAACATGGCCTTGCACACATTCAGCATGTTTTTCCGCTCATTGATCGTGCCCACGGAAAGAAAGAATTGAGACGGCAGATCATATTTATGAGCGATCTTTCTTTTTTCCGCTTCTGTTACTGTTTCTCCAAATAAAGGCGAACAGCTCTGATAGCACACATCAATTTTCTGCGGTGGGATCTTATAAAAATCAATGATGTCCTGCCTTGTCTGTTCGCTGATGGCGATGATCTTATCAGCATGCTTGCAGGCATGTTTGTACTTGTAGGTGTAGATCTTTACGTCGATAGGGTTGTATTGCTGAGGATATCTTTCATGAATAAGATCATGGATGGTGACCACGGATTTAGCACCCGTTTTACCGATGCCCACCGGTATTTCATGGCTAAGGCCATGATAGAGGTCTATACCCAGTTTTTTGATGTCCTTTGTTACCCAGTTGCTTCTCCAGGCAGAGCGGAATAAGGTGGCCGGAAAACCGGAAGGCAGTATTTCGGTGATCTGTGGTTGCCGGAAGGCATATTTGCCGGAAGGTTTGGGATTAAAAAGGAAATATTCGTTTTCGGGATAATAATCAACCAGCAACTGGATCAGGGTGCGGCTGTAATAGCCGAGACCTGTATTGTTGTGGTAAGCACGCTTGGCATCAAAACCTATCCTCATAGAATGCGAATGTCGTGAATGAAGGGATAATTGCAAAGCTACATTCCTTACTTTTGTCAATAAAATCATAAGAATGAAAGAACTGATACTGGAAGCATGGAACAATCGTGAATTGCTTAAAGAAAACAAATACAGCGAAGCGATCCATTCCTTTATTGAAGATCTGGACAAAGGGAGATTCAGGGTGGCTACGCAAACAGAAACCGGCTGGGAGATCAATGAGTGGGTAAAGCAGGCGATACTGATGTATTTCAGTATTCAGCCAATGCAGACCTGGGATGTAGGGCCTTTTCAATTCTATGATAAGATGTTGTTGAAAAAAGGATATGAAGACCTTGGCGTAAGGGCTGTACCACATGCAGTGGCAAGGTATGGAGCATATATAGCGCCCAATGTGGTGCTGATGCCATCTTATGTAAACATCGGCGCTTATGTGGACCAGGGCACCATGGTAGATACCTGGGCTACGGTAGGCAGTTGTGCCCAGATCGGGAAAAATGTCCACCTCAGTGGTGGTGTGGGCATTGGTGGTGTGCTTGAACCATTGCAGGCCGCTCCGGTGATCATTGAAGACGGCTGTTTTATTGGCAGCCGCTGTATCGTAGTGGAAGGTGTAAGAGTGGAAAAAGAAGCCGTATTGGGAGCCAATGTTGTTTTAACACAATCTACCAAGATCATTGATGTCAGTGGCAGCACGCCGGTGGAACATAAAGGACGTGTGCCGGCAAGAAGCGTAGTGATCCCTGGCAGCTATCCTAAAAAATTCCCGGCAGGAGAATATCATGTCAACTGCGCGCTGATCATCGGGCAGCGTAAGCCAAGCACAGATCTGAAAACAAGCCTGAATGAGGCATTGAGGGATTTTAATGTGAGCGTCTGATATCGATGACCGGTGTTCGATGACCGAATGGCATCTTTTTGCCGGTGTCTCCCCGGCCATCGAACACCGGACAATCGTTAACAATTATTTCATCTCTGTCAACACTTGCACCTGCAAGCTCGCCATTGCCGGATTTCCTGCATCTGTGTGCATAATGATCATCCGCATACCAAGATCAGAAACCAGCCAGTCCGGTTTTAACTGACCCCGCTGGCTGATATATATTTTTTTGAAATGCCTGTAGCAGGCGAGGCGGGCTGAACCAAGGGCTTTCATAGCCTTATTCAGCGCTTCTTCCAACTCATCCTGGCTGCGAAGTCCTCTCCCAAGCAGCCAACTGGCATAATGAGTTAAATTCTTCTCTATTACTCTGTCTTCGAGCTCTTGAAATATCCTGAATTCCTGACCGGAATAGCGTATGAGTGCAAATCCCATAATGCTGGTTTTAGACCAGATATTGCTACATATTTCAGGCCATATTGGTCTTACCGGCTGTATAGGATTGTTGCAATTTCTGGAACAGTTCTTTTTGCTCAGGACTGAGATTTTGTGGAATGGTCACCTGTATAGCGAGCAGCAGATCGCCTGCAGCGCCGGCCTGATTATACAACGGCATACCCTTCCCTTTGATCCGTAGGGTTTTACCATGCTGCATGCCTGCAGGAATCTTTATTTTCAGATTGCCGGCCAGGGTGGTCAATTGAGCGTCTCCTCCCAGCACTGCTGTAAAAAGATCGATGGTCAGCGACTGCCGTATATCATTGCCTACTCTCTCATACAGGGGATTGGGCATTACCTGGATGGTAAGATAGAGATCACCGGGTTTGGCATTTTTTCCGCCTGGTTCGCCTTTTCCTGCCAGTTTTATTTCAAGCCCGTCATAGGCTCCCGGCTTTAGTTGAATACGTATCTTCTCACCATTCACTTCAAATACTTTAGCAGCGCCCCTGAAAGCATCTTCCAGGCTGATGGCAATACTGCCACGTATATCCCTGACCCTTGACCTCCCTTTTCCGGTACGGGAAGAACTGCGGAAAAAATTCTCAAAAAGGTCTGAATAATCGCCTCCGCCAGGTCCGAAGAATTCAGAAGGATCGCCCTCAAACTCATAGGCCTGCCCACCTCCGGGCGAACCCTGGTATTGGTAACTGCCATTCCCCTGCCCTTCTCCCATCCGGTTCCAGTTTTCACCAAACCGGTCGTACTTCTTCCTTTTTTCCGGGTCACTCAACACTTCATAGGCATCATTGATCTCTTTAAATTTCTCTTCCGCCTCTTTATTACCGGGATTTTTGTCAGGATGGAACTTAACAGCCAGCTTACGGTAGGATTTTTTGATCTCCTCTGCCGAAGCTGCTTTGCCTACCCCCAATATGGAATAATAATCTCTGGCCATGGCTTCTTATTTTTCAATAGTTGTACCAAAAACATTTCCTGCAATAATGGCGGGTTTTACAGGTCACATAGAATAGATTTGAAAAATCAGTACAACTAATTTATCTCCTTTTCGCTTACAGGCAAGTATATTCTTTAATAGGTCATCCTTCCCATCTTCCCGCCTTACCGGTAAGAATTTTACCGGTAAGGCGGGAAGATGGGAAGGATGACCGCAGACAGGTATTGTTTTACTGTTCGGGCAAATAATCCATTTGCCCGGTAAAATTACCCGGAACTTTGTACGTGACTGTTCGAGATAAGTTTAACTGTAACTTTGCGTTCACGATTTTTATCCAAGGTTTACTTTATATTGCCCGCGAAAATTCAAACGATAACCCCTCATTGTAAGTACTATGCCAGGAACAGAATTGTTTGGGGCGGAAGAAAGAAAAGAGGTGAACGATGTGTTAGACACCGGTATTCTTTTCCGCTATAACCATGATGCACAGCGCAATAATATCTGGAAAGCGCGTGAATTTGAAGAAGAAGTAAAAAAAGTCACTAAAGCAAAATTTGCCCATGCCGTTTCAAGCGGATCAACGGCCGTTTCCTGTGCACTTGCTGCTGCAGGTATCGGCGCCGGTGATGAAGTGATCGTTCCTCCTTTCACCTTTATTGCCTCAGTGGAAGCCGTGCTTTTTGCAGGCGGCCTTCCTGTATTTGCAGAAATTGATGAAACCCTTTGCTTAAGCCCTGAAGGAATTGCAGCTGCCATCACTCCCCGCACCAAAGCAGTTTTATTGGTGCATATGTGTGGAGGAATGGCCCGTCTTGATGAGATCGTTCAGCTTTGTAAGGAGAAAAATCTGGTGTTGATCGAAGATGCCGGCCAGGCTTTTGGTTCTTCTTATAAAGGCAGATCAGTTGGTTTGTTTGGCAAAACAGGCAGCTACTCCTTCGATTTCTTCAAGATAGCAACAGCCGGTGAAGGAGGTATGTTTGTAACGGATGATGAGCAATGCTATATTCATGCAACCACCTATTCAGATCATGGCCATGATCATATCGGTAATAACCGGGGTATGGAAAACCACCCTATCGTTGGGTTCAATTTCCGTATCGGCGAGCTCAATGCTGCAATAGGATTGGCACAAACACGCCGTGTGCCTTATATTCTTCAGAAGAACCGTGAGCACAAAGCTTTCCTGACAAAAGAATTGAGTAAAATACCCGGTGTAAGTTTTGCTGAGCTGCCCGATCCTTCAGGCGATTCAGCTACTTTCCTCAACCTGCTTTTGCCCGACACAGCTGCCGCCAAACGCACGGTGGAAGAATTTAACCAGGCCGGCATAGGGGGATTCAACTACTGGTTTGTTAATATGTATCATTTCATCAACCAGTGGACACATTTGAAAGAAATGAAAACAGCCGCTCCGCTTGCCATACAGATCCTGGGAGCGCCGCAGGATTACAGCTCAGTGAAATTGCCCAAATCGCAGGAAGTGATCGGCCGGCTTGTTTCATTCGGCATACGCGTTACCTGGACAGAAGAAGAATTAAAAACACTGGCCGGCAAAATAGCCGGTTGCATACAAAAAGCTTTGTCACCCATTCATGCATAAGAATTTTAAAGGCATAGAAAAAACCGTTTTCGGGCGGGGAAGTTTCAGCCAGCTTGGAGATATCCTTGAGGAGAAAAGAGATCTGAACGATAAGTTCATGCTCTTTGTCGTTGATGAATATTTTAAAGGAAAATCCCTTGAAACACGCATACCTGCAAAGCCGCAGGATGTGGTCATCTTCATCAATGTGGATATTCATGAGCCTACAACAGAGCAGATCGATAACCTGCGCGACAGCATCCTTCAGCAAAAGGGATTGCCTTCGGGAGTGATCGGCATCGGTGGCGGCAGCATTATGGATATTGCTAAAGCAGTGTCGCTGATGTTTACCAATGAAGGATCATCCACACTTTACCAGGGATTGAACCTGATCAAAAAGCCAGGCATTTATCACGTAGGCGTTCCCACCATATCAGGCACCGGCGCAGAAGTTTCTATGACCGCTGTATTGACCGGCCCTGAAAAAAAACTCGGCCTTAAATGTGAGTGGACCGTTTTCAACCAGGTGATTTTTGACCCTGACCTTATTGCTACCGTGCCCCGCAACTGGTGGTTCTATACAGGCATGGACACTTATATCCATTGTATTGAATCGGAAAATGGCATTTTAAATAATGCATACAGTCATGCTTTTGCCGAGCAATCACTAAAACTTTGCCGTGAGATCTTCCTGGGAAATAACAGCGGACAAACACCGGAAAACGATGACAAGTTAATGGTAGCTTCCATGATGGGAGGTTTAAGCCTTACGTATTCTGAAGTGGGTATCTGCCATGCCATTTCCTATGGATTATCTAAAATACTGGGCATGCGTCATTGCTATGCCAACTGTGTTGCATTCAATCATCTCGGAGATTATTATCCTGAAGGCGTAGCAGAGTTTAAGGAAATGATCAGTAAGCATGCAATTGACCTGCCCCAGGGTTTGTCAAAAGAATGGAGCGATGAACAGATCACGGCAATGGCCACTGTATCCTACAATCTCCCGCACATGTGGAACCACGCCATCGGAAGCGACTGGAAAGAAAAAGTAACTATCAAAAGCATCGAAGGATTATTCCGGAGGCTGTGAGCAGGGAATAATCACTCATCACGAATAATAGTAAGAATATGAGTAAGAAAAATGTAAAAGTAGGCGATATTGAATGTGGCACAGATGAACTCTTCGTCATCTCCGGCCCCTGCGTTATAGAAGAAGAATCCATTATGATGAGAACAGCAGAGAAACTGAAAGAAGTTTCCGAGCGGTTAAAGATAAAGATCATCTATAAAAGTTCTTTCCAGAAAGACAACCGCAGTAGCTTAAAATATTATACAGGCCCCGGATTGGCAAAAGGTGTGAAGATCCTTGCCAAAGTGCGTGAGCAGTTTGGGTTCCCTCTGCTCACCGATATTCATTATCCTGACCAGGCTGCCGCTGCCGGTGAAGTGATCGATGTGTTGCAGATACCTGCTTACCTCTGTATGCAAAGTGACCTGATGGTAGCTGCTGCCAAAACCGGGAGAGTGATCAATATCAAACACGGGCAGTTCCTTTCACCGGAAAACATGAAACATCCTGTAGCAAAATGCGTGGAAGCAGGCAATGACCAGGTGATCCTGACAGAACGCGGATATACATTTGGCTACAACGATCTTATTGTTGACCCCCGCAGCTTTTATCACATGGGTAAACTGGGCTATCCTGTTGTATTTGACATCACACACTCCATCCGCAAATATGGCATACCAAGTGCAGATGCCAAAGGTGGAGCAAGGGAATTCCTTCCGGTATTGTCGCGCGCAGGTGTAGCTGCCGGTGTAGACGGTGTTTTTATTGAAACACACCCTGAACCCGAGAAAGCGCTTTGCGATGCGGCCAGCCAGCTTTGCGTATATGATCTCGAAGAGTTTTTAAAACCATTACTGGAATTGCACCAGGTGCAGGTAAAATATAAAAACCGGGAAGTGATCCCAGCCTCTTAACCATTAATACTAGATTATGGAATTGTATCTCGATTCAGCAGACATCAAAGAAATAGAAGAAGCCTTTAAATTAGGTTTCCTCACAGGCCTTACTACCACGCCTACATTTATGCACCGTGAAGGTGTATCAGATATCGATGGGCTGATCCTGAAATTGTCGAAGATGGTGCCGGTGCTCCAGATTGAAGCACTTGGCAACACAGCAGAAGAAGTACTGAAAGAAGCGCGCCGCCAGCTCGATCTTGGCCTTGATCCCAAGAAGACCGTATTCAAGATCCCTGTTTCACTGGAAGGCGTAAGAGCCTGCGCCTTGCTCCGTAAAGAAGGACTGCTGGTGAATGTGCATTTAGTGTACACGCTGCAGCAAGCTTATATGGCCATGCAGGCAGGCGCCACTTATGTGTGCCCACTGGTAGGCCGATTGCAGGATCAGGGCCATGACGCCCTCTCACTGGTAGAACAATGCGTTTTCGCAGTTAATCACTATGGCTACGATACCAAAGTGATGTTCTCCTCTGTCCGTTCAACCGAACACGTCCGCAATGCCCTGAACCTTGGTGTGCACACCATCACCGTTCCCTGGAAGATCATGAAAGGATTGACGGAAAATAATTTCACAACGCTGGGTACTGATCAGTTCATAGAACACACACGTCTTATGACCGTAAAAGTTAAAGACGTGATCAGCAAAACAAACCCTGTAGTGGAAGCCGAAACTTCACTAATGGATGCCATTGTGAAAATGACGGAATATGGGTTTGGCGCCATTACCATCGTAAAAAAAGATGGAAGCCTGCTGGGTGTTTTCACTGATGGCGACCTGAGAAGGAAGATCCAGGAAGAAGGAAGGGATGTATTGAAGAAAAACATCGGTGACCTTACCCACAAAGACCCTGTTGCAGTAGAAGCAGGCCTGTTGCTGAATGATGCAGCAGCGATCTTCAAGAAAACCAGTGTGGACACGATCCTTGTTACAGAAAATGGCAAGCCGGTGGGCATGCTGGATATACAGGACCTCAAATCCAACGGCACAAACTGATCTCATTCAATAAAAGCCAGGATAATACCTGGCTTTTTCTTTATTTTCATCTCATGAATCCCGAAACTGTTTTTACGCAGGCTGGCGGCACATTCTGCATCCCTTATGCAGATTTCCAATCGAGACTATCCCGTATCAAAGCTTTTATTTTTGACTGGGATGGTGTTTTCAATGATGGCGGCAAAGACCACCAGGGCAGCAGCAATTTCAGTGAAGTAGATTCCATGGGCACTAATCTTCTTCGCTTCAGCCGTTGGTTGTTGAAAAAAGAATTGCCCTTTTGTGCTGTCATGTCGGGAGAAAAAAACCAGCTTTCCTTTCAATATACACAAAGGGAGCATTTTCATGAGGGCTATTTAAAAATATTACATAAGACCATTGCACTTGATCATTTCCTGGCAGCGCATTCTCTTGAGGCCAGTGAAGTAGCTTTTGTGTTTGATGATGTGCTTGATCTTTCTCTGGCGGCAAGAGCGGGCTTGCGTATTATGGTTGGCCGCCAGGCGAATCCATTGTTCAGGCAGTATGTGGTGGAGAGGAATTTGGCGGACTATATTACTGCGAATGACCAGTATGCGGTACGTGAGGCTTGTGAGTTGATGATTGGGGCGGCAGGGAATTTTGAGGAGGTGGTGAGTGGAAGGGCGGCGTTTTCGGCTGAATATAAGCAGTATTTACAGGAGCGGCAGCAGGTTAGGACAGGATATTTTACATTGGAGAAGGAAGAGATAGTAAAGATGGAGATGTAAGATGGAATAATCATAATTACAGCCGGCAATGATAGCATGACAGACTCGATAAAAAAACACTGAAGCAATTGCAGGTATTCGAGCAGATCGATGAAGATAAAAAGAAGACGCTATACGATCTCATCGATACATACATCAGGGATGCTAAAATCAGAAAAGCTTACGCTTAAAATCGTAAAGTCCGGCAAATGCCGGGCTTTACGATTTTAAAAGCTATTTACTTGACTTTTACGGCATTAAAGGCGCTGTCCACATAATGTAAAGTGAACTTACATTTATTGCTTTTATACCACTGCTCCCACAATTTAAGGTCAGACTTAAAATCAGATTTATCTCTGTAACTCTGAACATCAGCTCTTTCTGCCTTAGAGCTAATACCTGACACCACCTCCAAATACATTATTCCTTCATCTATTTCTTTTGGCATTACTAGCTTCTTCGGATGAGTACTCTCTCCTAAAATCATTAAATAACGCTTATACGTATCTCTGTTTACAGAAATACTCTCTGAACACACCTTGCGATTACAGCAGGTCAATAAAAAACTAAAAATTATACAAATTAAAAATCTCATTTTATTCCGTCTGTAAGAACATTGTTCAAATTATTATAAAAGCTTAGAAAATAAAGAGTAAGTACCTGATTCGTTTTGGCGTACTCTACTCGTGTCTAAATGGTTTATTAAGTTGCAGAATATCCAACTGATCCTGTCTTCCTAAATTTAGCCCTATATACTTCCCTTTCTTTTCATCAAATTGCAAAACATTTTGCCTTGAGTTAACTGTAACGATAAAAGTCGGAGCAGTCTCTTCAGTTCTGCATCTAATAATTTCTTCTCCATACTTAAAATAAAGTTTGCCCTCGGATTTATACAAAAAAATATTTACTTCTGTAGTCCCCATATTTCTACTACTAGTTAAAACTTTCTTACTGAAGATCGGACAATCACCCACTTTCACTGATACCGTATCTTCACTAAATCCATCTTGAAATTCAATTTCCAAATAAGATTCAGATTGCACAATCGCATTCTTGGATGAAGAACATCCGAATAGCAAAATCGACACAAACAGTACAAAAAATTGTCTCATAGTTTTCATATTAAAATGCAAGCTTTATTTGTCTACCACTATTTAAACTACCACTTTGGTAATTTCCTCGGATTTCCTGGATTTGCTCTTTCGTCAACACTTTCCCCGCATTGGTTAAGTTGCTAGATTGATGCATTAGATTTCGAGGCTTGTCAGTGATGGGTGTGATATGCCCCAATCCTCCACTATGCCCTAATTCATGTGTCGCCGTTCTTCCTAAAGTGGCATCTCCGTTTTGAGTTAATCCTGTACCGGCATATTGTCCCGACGTAGCTTCTTTATTATCTAAAATTGTAGCGTTTAGATAAACCACATTATCGCCAAAAGGAGCCGAACCATTTGAATTTGTCAACTTCCCATTCTCATTAGGAACCTTTCCATCATCGACAATTCTAAAGGCATGATCACCTTTACTCAGAGGATTATCCGCATTAACAACGGTTATATCAGCTGTGGCCACTGAAGTAAAATCGCCATCAGTAATTGAGTAATTCTCTTTTATAGCGTTTGAAATCGTGCTGGCATAACCAGCCAACTGCTCCGAACTGAGCGGGGTGCTTGAATTGTTAACGACCTTTCCTGTTACATGAATGGTAGTTACTTCAGTCCCGTTGACCATTTTGCTTCCTACGATTATGCTATCTCCGTTGACATCGATATTACTATTTGGATTATTCGCAACATAATTATATGGACTTAAAGAAAGATACTTTTCTACAAATCTGTCTTGTGTAAAAAATCTTCCAACTTGGTTATCATACATCCTCGCCCCATAATCTAACCACTCGAGCCCTGATCCATCACTGAACTCTTTTCGTTGTTCCTCCTTACCATTGTATTTATATTTATTCTCAGGCTCTCCGAACGTCAATGCTTTCGATGATATCCCTGCCATAGTAAGCCCAAATGGATAATAATGCGTCTCTTCCAACAAAGCCCCTCTGATATGCCCCACCTGCAGATTATCAAAGAACACCGGTACAGCGCTTTCATTGCTACAATAAATATACACATATCCATTCTTAGGTACTACAAGCCCTGTCAGTGTATGTGCCTTAAGCCCCGCTGTGCTACTCACAGGACTGATACCACCGCCGGCATAACGGAACTGCTCGTCCAAAAAGACATAATTAATAAACGCCTTGGGGCGGTAGGGATAAGCCGCATCGTCGCGGTCTGCCCTGTCGATGAACGCATCCAGGCCGCTGTTTATGCCTGGTATTGCTTCCAATGTTGTTGCGTTCAGGTGACCGGGTATAAAAGTGGAGGAAGGTGAGCCCAACAACCCTTCCAACAGGCTTAATACAGCAGGTGCTACATTCGGGCCAGCAGTCTGCGTATTCTCGTACCAATAACTTTTGCCAAGAATATTTACCTCATCACCAGCCATTACTTTTAAAGTAATGCCCAGGCCTGTTTTATTCTCATCCCCTTTCAAACGATACATTTTCTCGCTGTTGGCTGCTTCAAACACAGGATCAGCAGGGTTATTACCTAATCCATTGTCATTAACATAGGATGGCGGTGGTTGAGTGAGGCCGCTTACAGCAACGATCTTTGATTGATCGATCAGGTAATAGCCTTCTTCAGTCGACAGCTTTGCATCTTCCAAACTGGCAATGGGATAGAGTTGGGAGTGTTGTTCTTCTGTCAACACCATTCTTACATTGCCCAGATGGTCTTTTACCATGTAATCATATTCAAAACCTGTCAGCAGATTGGGATCGGAAGTATTAGTATATGTTGCCCGGATACGTCCCTCTTCCTGGCCTAAAAACTGTAATTTATCGGCATAATTTGCCGCAGGGTTTGCGGCTATTTGTTTGGTCTCATACACCCTTCCGGCCACATAATCGGTGATAGTTGTTTGAGCAACGGTGACATGGTCAGGCCCATACTCCACCACTTTCTTTTGGAGTTTATTTCCTGCTGCATCGTAGATATATACAATTTTACCTTTTGCATTCCCATTGTCATCCTTTGCCTGTATTTCCGACGGGAGGTTCAGGCGATTGTAAGTGATCCCCGCCATATTCTTGTTTTTATCAAAAACAAGATTCCCGTTTTTATCATATTCATAGTCGATAATGCTATTTACATCACCGGTTCCCGCACTTACATAGGTATTCTTGTCAGATGTCTGAGGGTGGCCGGTGGCTGTTCTGAAATCACTCAGACTGGTATTCACATCATTCTGAAAATCGATCACGTTTTTCAACTTATTGCTATTACCAGTTTGTTCATACGTGTATTTCAGGTCATCTATAACGGAACTGCCCGTGATCTTCAGCCCCCATTGTTTCATTTTCAGGATATTTCCGTTCGCATCATATGCAGTGCCGGCATCCGTTCCATTGCCCATCACCATATCAAAATTCACTGTGGCATCGTCTGCATACCCACTTTCGCCCTGGCTGAAATCTGCTCCCAGCAAGCGATCAGCTTTGTCATAACTGAACCCATACGCTCTTTTTATATCGCCGGCCCCTTTACTATGCCACTTCATACCCCCAATATTCCCACTGTATTGATTGGTCTCAAAACCCCAATCGTACGACAAGTTAAATCCAAACCACCTATCGGTCTCCCTGGTCTCATCCTTATCTGCATAATACTTATTGACCCCATTCACCCAACCACGGATATTGTACGTGTAGTCAAGCGTTTCAATCGGTACTGATGGAGTAATATAATCGCCAGTGACGTCCTTCTTTTGCCCTAATTGCTTTGTCATTAATTGTCCCAGTTCGTCATAGTCATTTTTCACGATCCTTGCCCTTTTGCCTGTTTCATCATTGATCGTTTTCCAAACTTCCAGTAAGCGATTTCCATGATCATATATCATTTCAGTTTTCAGCCGTAGCTGAGCCGCTCCAGGCATATTATTTACCTGGTAGTTAATCAGGACTTTTCCGGTAAAATCATACTGGCTGGTGATAATATCTGTTCCGTTTTTATAATTATCACTGTTTGCCTGTATTACTCTTCCTTTCTCATCATAAAAATTTGCTGTTGTCAACCACGGACCGGCAGCCAGGTTCGCCGGGTCCTGCAACACTCTTACCATGGTACCCGTTATAAAGCCCGTTACCTGGCTGGAAGCCTGGGCAGGCATTGCTTCCGCGTGCTGGCCACTACCGGCATTCAATTGACTATTCCAGGCTGTTGTATACGTTTTATTTGTCCATTCGTAGTTATCGTAATAAGTTTTGGTAAGCGCAATAAAAGTTGCTCCGGAAGGAATAGGGCTCTTATTGATCACTATGCCTTCTACAGAACTGGTTTCCCCATCCGCTCCGCCAGGTCCGCTTACAATCTCTGCTGTAAACTCTCCGCTGGTGGTGGATTCGAAGCCTATGTCAAGAGTGATACTACGCATTGCCTGCACAACACCGCTGGTATTGGCTGAAGACAAAACAATATCTGTCTGCAAACCCGGATTGGGATTAGATGAAGGAGTAGTCGTAAGTGTATTCACAGTCGTTTGCAAAGCGTCTGGCGAAGCTGTATACGTCATGATGCCGGTCAACACCGGGCGGTTGATCACATCATATAATGTCGCCATCCATTGATTATTTTGTCGGAGATTGGCATCCTGTGTAAACACAAGCCGGTTGCGCATATCATATACCATATAAACCCATCCGGCTCCCGGTACCTTTTTAGCGATCAACCGTTGGCGGCTGTCATACTCGTAGCGAAAACAAAGTTCTTTTGTAATAGAGCTGGTTAATGTCCAGTTGGAATTGATAGCCTCAACAGCCTTGGGAGGAATCACAAAACGCAGCCTTCCTATATCATCATATACATAATAAGTACTTAAAAAACCAGTGTAGCCGCTATAATCAGAAGCGATAGCACCAACCTGAACTTTCCTTAACACCAGCACTCCCTGCTTGTCTTTATATTCCACTATCGCATTTCCCTGTTCATTAATAATTACATTTTTAAATAAAGTGCCTTGCGCATACGGATCAGCTTCTTTGGCAGGAATATTGGTTGATTCATCTCCATTTACATCATAATTAAGTGGATCATTACCAATAGTCCAGATCTTTACATCATCCTCGTTCAGTGAATTCACCAGGTATAACTGCTTCACGGCTTTTTCAGTGCCAGGGCTGGAAGGATTATAGGAGCCCGCCCAACTATTGCCTGGTGCAAAACTTTTAACAACCCTGTTCAACGGTGAAGCTTCAAATTCTACACGGCTGTACAACGCCTGCTCATTGGCATACATGAGTGCATTTGTTGCATCTTTATACGCGTTTTTATAAAAATAATCCTGATCGGCAAATGGTTCAAGCCTTAAAGCCCCATCATTCGTGGTACCGTTGCTTTGTGTATAAGGGAGATACTTAAATGACTCCCGTCCGAATGCATCATATACTATTGGGGCTATCAGGTCTTTCGGACTGCTTCCCGGGCTGGCCTGACGGGATACGATTTGCAAAGGCCGTCCCAATCCATCCAGGTATTGGGTGGTTTCCTTTGCATGCTGATAACCGGCATTCATCAGGTCAGTAGGTGACTGATAAGGCCCGAGTGCGTCCCAGGTACGTACATAATTAGTAACGATGTTCACCGCATTATATCCCGGTGGCTGTGATGCCACCTGACCGGTTGCCGCAGGTGTTTGCGTAACAGCAGCAGGTTTGTTGTTTTGCTGAGCACTGATAGCCAAACCCGACAACAACCAGCAACTGGTTAACACTATATATTTTCTGTTCATATACCAATTCAAGTTCGCCATAAGATCATTTTATTTTGGAAAGGGCCTGTTGTTTTATTTAGGCGCGATCTCCTGCTCGCATGCAAGGCGAAATACCAGTAGCAACAAGAGATTGATTATGCAAAATTTCATACCCTTTTTATATCATAAATTATAAGAACCACTGAGTTGAAGGAGATTGGTGAAATTAGGCCCCATTATTTCAACCACTCCTGTTGTCCGGAATACCAATGTATAGCTTTGCCCTTGCGAAGACACGGTCACAAACCTATCTACCGATGGCAGGAAAAGAATACCCGTAAGCGTTCCAATTTGTCCATACGCTATCGAATTGTTCTTATTCAGTACAAGTGAAAAATTTACAGATCCGGTTCCTGTCAACTCAAAATGCGAGTTGACCCCACCCCACCCACAGCAAGTAGAAAACGAATAATATGGCAAACAGGTACACTGCGCCTGCACTGCCGGGCCATTAGCTGTGATCTCTGCCACTGCTTTTGCATTGGCATCCGGCACACTGATAAGAGAACCATACTTATTCGCAGGAACGGTGTAATAAAGTGTGGAGCTTATATACCCTGGATCGCATGTCCTCGTAAATGCTTGTGTTTGCTCCGTATTAGCATATGGATAGGTGAAAATATCTTTTTGCTTATAGGAAATCAATCTTATAAGGTTTCTGTCCTGGTCTTTGATTTTTGTTAAACGGCCGATCACATCATATTCATAATAGGATATGCGGCTGGCCGGGTCGGCTTGAGCAGAAAGGCCGATCAAAGGTTCATAAGTATAGGTGGTCATCTGGGACCCGGCAGGATATAAACGCAATTCATCTATATACCCTGAACCGCTTACCGTAACAGAAGATGCACCTGTTATTTTATATTCCACATACGTCCAACCATTCAATGCTTTTCCCTCTATACCAGTCTTGCTGTTCACAGATTGCGAACCGGTCTTTTTCCAGAAAGAAACAATGTAGGTTTTTGCCGTGTTAAGGCCTGTCAGCGTAATATCCGCAGTAGAAAGCGTATAGCGCCTGGAGCCTGTGGGAGCAGTTATATCTGCAGTGATGGCTGTAGGATCATAGCTCCAGCGGCCCATTGCATTGGTTTCAAAAGAAGAATAAGCAACAGAAGATGAATCGGCATCTGTACATTGGGCCAGTATCGTATTATAATGCTCATCCCATATATACGCTGAATTACCGGCAAGATTATGCAGGCCTTTGAGTTGCGAGGCACTAGAATAGTCAGCAGCGCTGTATAATTTATATCGGCTATCCATTACCAGGGTATAATTACCGCCGGAAGGATAATTAGGTGCATTCGGGTAAGTGAAATACATTGGAGCAAACTCTGTCTTATAACCGAGCGGGCGGGTTGCTTCCAGCCCGTACACACGAAGGGGAAGATTACCCTGGTAAATATTGAACCGGCTTTGCAGCAGCAAGGTATCGCCAGCCGATGTTCGCTTCAATTGCATTTGCTCAATTGGCAGGTCATAAATATTCGCCGATTTCATACTGCTGAGCAGAGCTGCATCGCCCGCTGGTGAAATGGGGTAATGCGGCGGCTCCATTTCCATGGAGGTTTTGGTCAGAGAAATATTTTGTGTGCCATCGGAATTATATATGATCTCCCCAACCTGCTGATAATACTCGTTGTATTTATATGCTTTTTTAACTTTAATGAAATCTGAGCCGGAATAAGTTTTTTCGACCACACTGTCTGTCACAGTGAAGTACGATTTGGCCGGTGAAACGAAGACAGTATACCTCCTTGCACCTGCAGTGTTAAAATTGACAGTCTGATCAGTCCCATCCAGGTTATCTTTCGCACGCACACTGTAAAAATCCTGTGAATAATCCTTTAACGAATAGAAATACTCAACAGATTTGATGAGTTGATTTGAAGGATCATAATAGTTTTCACTCATCAGTTTTCCATCCAAACCTTTAGCTGGTGTTGGCGCATTGCTTGTGTAAGGAGGCACAAGTGATAAAAGTGAATTGGTATGAGTTGTACATGAACCATTGAGACAGTAAGTCCCATCGCCAGGCCAGTGAGCAGCCTGTACCTCAAACCCCAAACCATTATTTCCTATATAATAAATAGGTGTTATTTTAAACCCTTTAGAAATGTATCCCAGTGATGCGCCACTTGCATCCGTCTGCTTCACAGAAACACCCCGGTATCCTACCAGGAAATCATTATCATTAAAAGCTCCGTTTATAGAAAGTACATCCTGATAACGAGTTTGACTGGCACTGAGTCGCAATGACGAGGTATTATACCGGATGGCACCCATATAAAGACCGCTACCATATGAGTATTCAAGTGTTCCCGTCAACCTCCCCAAAGCGTAATTACGCATCGTTTTAATTCGTTGACCTCCTCCGGTAATATAAGGTGTAGTATACGACAAGGATATCATTGTCACACCGTTAACGGTGCCTGCAGGCTGCATAAAGGGGTTAGCTTTTTGCGAATAATGTGGTTCATAAATCAATTTAGTGCTTCCACCGGAAGGATACACAATACTATCCATAGTTAAAGTGGCCATCAAATAAGGTGTACAATCCCTGTTCTTCCCTATAGAGGCTACCGTGGAATAGCCTAGATCATTCCCAAGTCCTATTGTTGGGATCAATCCTTTGGGAGTACACTCATCAAACGTGGTGCCTCCAGTATTGAGATAGCCCCAATGATCCTGCGAGTAAGAGTATTTATCGGGCATTCCATTATCATTGAAATAATAGAACTGGTATGGAGATCCGAGGGAAGCAGTATCATTAATGGTCAGCTCATTGAGCTTTAACCGGCGCTTGAAATATTTAGAAACAGAGTCCGGCAGGGCATTGTAACAAAGCCCACTGGAAGTAAAATAGCTATAGCCAAAACTGATTTTCTTCTTCACAGTTCCCGTTTGTCTGTCACGAACACGGATTGTATCCAGCTTTTTACTTCCATTGCCTCTGATATCATCCCTGCCGCTCAGAACAAAATCGACCACAGTAGTATTACTTTCAATTCTGGTGAGATAAGCCGGCTCCTGATTTATCGAGTCCTGAACGCCATCTTGAGAAAGGGTATAATTCGGATCAGGATTATCAAAAGACAAAGAAGCATTGCGTGTAAACGCCGGATATGATTTTCCATAATTGGTATAAGAAAACACAATACTATCCCCTGTAGGATGCACCATGCTGGTAAGAAGCCAGCCCGTCGTGGATGAATTCCCGTAAAGAGTGCCCATAGAAGGCAAATCAGTAGAAGTTATTTCCTGCTGATTAAAACGATATGTCACCCCCTGGTTGTCAACCACTCTCCAACTGATTATCCTGTCAAACTGATCGGTGGTGTATGATACCTGGAAATGATTCTTCTCCCCGATAAACCTTAGCAAACCTGTGATCTTATCATAAAAATAGGAGAAAGAATAACCAGCAAAGTTTGCATGAAAAATATCTGGCTCACCCAGACCAAACTGTGCCATTGCATTAATGGAACTCCAGTCATCCGGTATATCATGCGTATCAGCTGTATCACATTGATAACAGGTTGAAGCAAACGTCAGGATACCTGCATTATTACCATTACCCAGCCGGGTAAATAATTTTTGCATACCGTATGCCAAAGCCTGGGGAGTAAACAAACCTCTCGTAACAGGATGATTATCTATACAACCCCTTGTTTCTACCGTGATCCTGCCTCCGACCTGAAGATTGAATCCAAGCCCTATCCAGGACGCTTCCTGGCTTACTTTAATTCCTGAAGCATCATATGTAACAGACATAGGAGCTTCCAGGAATTTACCTTTCACACTATATAGAGGAATGGAGATATTGGGGGTACCTGTAAGCTCGTTCACAGGTATATTACCATATTTCTCAAAACCTGCCGACTCCGGTGTTCGCGGTAAATTTATATTGATCGGTGCTGCAACCGGATTGATATTGGTGGTAGGTTGGCAGATTACTCCGGTATAACCCAGGACTCCCAGGATTAATAACTTCGCTTTTCTTTTCATAGTACCTGTGATCTGATATTTTTTCAATAAAGGTTTATAGGATGCTACACACATTTAAAAAGTATACCCGATCCTGAACACCACTGCATTCGCCTTCGGTACCTGCCTATAACTCAAAAAATCCCACATCAACTGCAGCTTCGTCTTCTTCAAAATCTTCGACCGCAGATTAATCACCTTGCTTACACCGATCAATCCGCTCTCCTGCCAGGCACTTCTATCCCTCAACTCCGCAAACCGGCTGAAACCACTCCGGTAATTCATTTCATATCCTCCGGCCAGCCAGAAGGAACCCTTCAGCTTCCATTCGATGAACGACCGCAGGCCGATCCCCTGATGCGTGATCCGGATGTTCCGGATATTCTCCCCCCAACCCATCTTATAGCTGGCCCCAATACCCAGCACACTTTTGTCATTTAGTTTATATCCTGCAGATAAGCCGATATCGCTCGTTACCGGAAAATAACCATTGGATTTCTGGGATTGAATATTTACCCCCAGTTCAATACGCTGCAAAAAGTTTTTTGTTTTTTGCTGGTTGGGTTTAAAGCCTTCTGGCATTTCCATATCTGAGCTTCCGCTGTTGCCCAGCTTGCTGAGCTTGTCTTTCAGCTGGTTCAGTTGCGCCTGCGCCTGTTGCATGTGCTGGCTGAACTGCGCCTGCGCATTCGGGCCGCCGGCCGTAAGCTGTTGCTGGACCAGGCTGTTTACCTGTGCCCGGGTTTGCAGACCTGCCAGGCCGGCTGCTCCCGTGTTGCCGGCACTACTGCCCGGAAGGCGGAACAGGGAAGCCAGCTGGCTGTTGTTGCGCATAAAATCTTTGAACAGTTGGGTCCGGCTCAGCAGTTCGATCGCTTTTTGTTCGGCTTTCTTATGGTCTTTCAGCAGTTGTTTGTATTCGTTTACCTGCGCACTGTAGTAATAAGCCTGTTTGTTCAGCTGCTTTAATTGCTTACCCAGTCCAAGGTTGTTCAATTGGCTTTTCAGGTATTCTTTTCTTTCCCGCAGGAACTTTTTGATCTCTTCCGCTTTTTGGAATTGGGTTTGCAGGCCGTTCATTTTACCCATGGCTTCTTTCAGTTTGGCAGGGCCTTCTTTGGCAATGGCCATCAGTTGGGGATTGGCCTGTAAAAATTTAAGTGAACTGCTGAGGGTGTCAAGGGAAGGAATATACTGTTTGAGCTTATCGGTTTTGGCCAGCTTCTCTTGTAATTGTGCATACTGTTGCCCCGCACTGCCAAATACCTGCTGAGCTTGAGCAGAATCTTTGCGCCCCAGTTTGCGTTGCAGCTTTTGCTCGGCCTTTAAAAACTTCGACAGGATTTTCTCCGATTGCCTGTCCAGCTTTTGTTCCAGGTCACCAGCTTTGCTACTTACCTGGTTGAGGTATTTGGTGCTGATGGATAATGATGTTGAAGCTGTATCTGCCTGCGCCTGTAACCCTGCATAGAGTAGTAAGGTTAACAATAAGGATAAGCAGTGGCGGATAGGCATTGTTGGTGGTTTCGGCTGGAAGTGTTGAATAGCAGTGGCACAATTCGTTCACACGATTAAAACAAATATAAGAATGTCTCCTTGATTTAATCCAGTTCAAGCGTATTACATCATACACGCAAAAGATACTAAGTGTAAACACATACACTAAGTCAATATGAAAGGTAAGGTAGGGTCCGGATCAAAGAAATAAGTATCCGGAAGGTATTGGGTGCAAGTGTCGCCAGCATCACAACCCTGCTGGCAAAAGATTTCATACAGCTTGTATTGATCTCCTTTGTTATTGCCATACCGTTATCCTGATTTGCCATGAACAAGTGGTTGCAGGATTACACCTACCGCATCAGCATTGGCTGGGAGATATTTTTGATCGCCATCTCCATATTTATTGCACTGATAACCGTAAGCCTCCAGGCTATAAAGGCTGCGATTATAAATCCTGTAAAAAGCCTCCGAAGAGAATAATATTCTTATGAGCTGATACAATTAAAATCCCCGGCAAGCGGGGTTTTTTTCATGGAATTTCTTCTGAAATAGCTAACTTCAAAGGTGCCAATCACCTCAAAATTCAACTCATGCCCGGCGATTCATTAAAAGCAAATCTTAATACAAAAGGTGTACAGCAAAACAGTTTTGATGCTATTGTTATTGGCTCAGGCATCAGTGGCGGATGGGCCGCAAAAGAATTATGCGAAGCAGGATTAAAAACATTGGTACTGGAACGCGGAAGAAACGTGGTGCATAATAAAGATTATCCTACTGCCAACAAAGCTCCCTGGGAATTCCCCCATGCCAACAGGATGACAAAGGAATTTATAGATGCCAATCCACTGATTACACGGGCTGCTGGTTTTGGTGAAGACACGGCACATTTTTTTATAAAAGACAATGACCATCCCTATGTACAGGAGAAACCCTTCAACTGGGTTCGCGGATACCAGGTAGGCGGCAAATCCCTGACATGGGGGCGTGCCTGCCAGCGCTGGAGCCCTTTTGAATTCACCGCACCGGAACGATTGGGATATGGAATGAACTGGCCCATAGGTTATGATGACATTGCACCCTGGTATTCACATGTAGAGAAATTTATCGGCGTATGTGGCAATAAAGATGGGTTGGAATCAATGCCTGATGGAGAATTCCTTCCTCCATTCGATTTGAACTGTGTGGAACAACATATGCAGAAAACCATCAAAGAACATTTTGGCCGCTATCTCGTACAGGGGCGCTGGGCGCACGTAACAGAAGCCAAAGAGATCCATACTCAACAGGGAAGGACCAGGTGCCAGTCGAGAAACCTGTGTATGCGCGGTTGTCCTTTTGGTGGTTACTTCAGTTCAGTGTCTTCTACCCTGCCCTGGGCTGAGCGGACTGGTAATCTGACCATCAGGCCATTCTCTGTAGTTCATTCAATCATCTATGATGAAAAACAGGGCAAAGCTACCGGCGTAAGAATTATTGATACCAATACAAAAGAGGCAACAGAATATTTTGCCCGGGTCATTTTTGTCAATGCTTCGGCATTAAACAGTAACCTTATATTGCTTCATTCCACTTCATCCCGTTTCCCTGATGGATTGGGAAATGATTCAGGATTGCTGGGCAAATACGTGATGTTCCATAATTACCGTGCATTCGCATCGGCAGATATAGAAGGGTTTGAAGACAAATACTTTTGGGGAAAGAACCCAACTGAAACAATCATCGCCAACTACCGCAATCTGCATAAACAGGACACAGATTATGTAGGCGGCTTCACCACTTTTTCAGGAGCTTACCGCTCCACTCCCAAAGAAGAGGACATGGAAGAAACGATAGGTGGCAGTTACAAAGATGAAATGGGAGAACCCGGCCCCTGGGGAGTGTACATGTATTTACAGGGTGAAACAATAGCGAAAGAAAGCAATCATGTACGATTAAGCAAAGACAAGACCGATCAATGGGGCATTCCACAACTGGTAACATCGGTTGGTTATGATGACAATGATGATAAAATGGTAAAAGATTTCCTGGAGCAAAGCATGGCCATGCTTGAAAAAGCAGGAGGAAAGAATATTTTTCACAATGACAGCAAGCAGCCACCCGGCCTCGACATTCATGAAATGGGCGGATGCAGGATGGGAAAGGATCCCAAAACTTCCCTGCTCAATGAATGGAACCAATTGCATCACTGTAAGAATGTATTTGTTACAGATGGCGCCTGCATGACGAGTACGGGCAATCAAAGTCCCTCTATCTTATACATGGCCTTGACGGCAAGGGCCGTTGATCATGCCGTTGATGAAATGAAAAAGAAAAACCTTTAAACCATTCGCCATGACCCGTAAAGAAGCTGTTCAATATATATCTCTTTTGCTGGGTGGTTCCCTTGTAGGGGCCAATAGTTTTTTGACAGGATGCAAAACAACAGACAAGAAAGGGCTGGACAGTGATGATTCAGCCTACCTGGACGAAATTGCTGAAACCATTTTACCTGAAACAAAAACACCTGGAGCTAAAGCCGCAAAAGTCGGATCGTTTATGGTATTGATGGTAAATGATTGTTATGATGAAAAGGAGCAGGCTATTTTCAGGGAAGGCATGCAGAAGATAAATGATCAGGCAAAAGCAAAATTCGGAAAGGAATTTACAGCGATCACTCCGCAGCAAAGGCATGAGTTGCTGGTGCAGATAGACAATGAACAGAAACAACACATGAAAAGTAAAAAGGAAGAAGAACCGGTTCATTATTTCAGAATGATGAAAGAATTGACCCTGCTTGGATATTTCACTTCAGAACCGGGATGCACGAAGGCAAAACGTTACATGCCTGTTCCGGGCAAGTATATAGGCTGTGTTCCTTATACAAAGGGAGAGAAAGCAATTGTTTAACTATTCCCGGTTTACCTCAATCATTACAAAAACGGTTCTCCTCAATTGATCCAAAGGGATCCTCAATTGATGGCATTGTTACCTTAGAAGCAATCAGGTAATTAATACTATTGCTGGTCTAATAAATATGTTATGGAGCAGCCGGCAAGAACCTATCGCTTCAAAGACGCGGTAACAGCTTTTATTTTTATAGCAGCAGCTTACCTGTTCATGTACGGTAAGTTTATCAAATTCCCCTACAACATTCCTGCTATTTGCCTTATTATCATAGCTGGTTATTTTTTTAGTGGTCGTTCATTATCAAAACTTGGTATAAAGAAAATCCAGCAGCCCGGAAAATTCCTGCTCACTGCCCTGCTCCTGGCATTGGCTGCTGAAGTAATAATGGATTGGCTGGTGCAGCCGCTGGTAAACAAATTGTTTGACACCCCTCCGGATTACAGTTATTTCAGTATGCTGGAAGGCAAAACTCCCCTGTTTGTAAAATATCTTTTATACATGTGGCTAAGCGCTGCATTTGGAGAAGAGTTCCTGTTCAGGGGATTTATGTTTGATCAGCTATCCCGGCTGCTACCTCCGGCAAGGACCAAAACCGCTCTCATCTTCATCATTGCCGGGCTACTATTTGGATTTGCACATGGGTATGAAGGACCTGCAGGCATGGCCATCACATTTTTATGGGGCATCTTGTTTGGCATTATTTATAAAAGGACTGGGAATATATGGTTAACCATTCTCGTGCACGGTTGTATTGATACAGTTTTCCTGGTCCTGGCATATACAGGACATTTATCCTGGTACGAATTGCCTAATCAGTTGATCTCGGGATACTGATATTTGCCATTGGCAGAGATAGCTGGTCAAACTATTTAGCCCACCCTCCGCCTAATGCACGGTACAGATTAACTACTGCTAAAAAGATATCCCGCTTTTTCCTGATCATTTCCAACTCTGCTTCCAGTGTGTTTTTCTGAGCAGTGATCACCTCCAGGTAACTTGCATAACCGTACATATACAGCTCGTGTGAAGTTGCTACCGCTTCCTGCAACTGCTTAACTTCAATCTTCTTTAAGCGGTAGGACTGCTGATGATTTTTGACAGCCGACATAGTAGTAACCACTTCACTGTATGCATCCAGGAGTGTTTGCTGATAGCGGTGAACCGCTTCACGGTTATCCGCATTGGCGATGACATAATCTGCTTTCAGTCTTTTTTGCTGAAACACCGGTGCAGTAATGCCTCCAAGAATACCGTATGCACCTGAACCCTGGCGAAAAAGGAGCCCTGGCGCGAATGCATTAAAAGCAATATAGGGACTGATCACCAGCGATGGGAGGAATGATTTTCTTGCAGCATTTACATTTTCCCTGGCCGCCTGCAACATCAATTCCTGTTGGCGAATATCCGGGCGGTTCGACAACAATGCAGCCGGCACTCCCATAAACAATGGAATGCTGTCGGGTACTTCAAACTGTGCGGTATCCCTTATGATATAGCGGGGATAACTTCCGGCCAGGGCATTCATTTCATTTTCTGTTGCGGTTCGCTCCTGCTGCAGGTTATAAGCTATGCTTTTTGTATTTGTAAGCTGAGCAGCGAATTGCTGAACAGCAAGCTCATTCGCTCTTCCTCCTTCTTTCTGTGCCCTGACAATTTCCAGCGCCTGTTCCTGCAAATGGATATTCTTTTGTATGATGCCAAGTTCCGCATCAATAGAAAGCAGTTCATAATATTTTTCTGTTAACTGAGCCACAAGATTGGTGACAAGGAATTGTCTCGCTTCCCTTGTTGCCAGGGCTTCTGCCAACGCTGCCTTACGCAGATTTTTCAGTTTCCCCCAGATATCGATCTCCCAATCACTTCTCAGCCCCACAAACATATCGGTGGTTGGGCTGACGGGTATTTTCTGGTCCTTGTTGATATTCGGAGAAAGGTTTGTATCAAAATTACCAACACCATTCAGGGTATAGTCACCATACTTGTCTGCACTTGCCGATACCATTGCCGACACATTCGGGCCAAGCATACCTTTTCGTGCCATCAGCCGGGCTTCTGCTTTCACGATGCGCTCCCAGGCAATCTGCAGGTCGGTATTATGTTTCATAGCAGAATCAATAAATGCCAGCAGGTTCCGGTCTTTGAAGAACTCATCGAATGATAACAGTACCGAATCCGGCAGAGGTGACACATCAGTGCCCGGGTATTGTGCCGGCAGGGGTTTGACGACTGGCATTGCCTGTGGCTTCATTGTTTGGCATGATGTAATAAGCAGGGAGCCGATCAGCAGGCCGCTGATCGCAGCGGTAAAATTTATGCGGGGTATATAGGTAGTATAGCTATTCTTGTTCATTCGAATGGTTGATTTGAATGGGAAATAGAAGGATTAGTGGCAACCGAAGGCATATCATCCTCTTTTTTGATACTGTTCTTTTTCTTCCGTGTGAATAACACGTATAATCCCGGCACGAGGAAAATGCCGAATAATGTGCCGACAAGCATTCCTCCTGCGGCTGCTGTGCCGATAGAACGGTTACCCATCGCACCTGCACCGCTTGCCATGCATAGCGGGATCAATCCGGCAACAAACGCGAAAGACGTCATCAGGATCGGGCGTAACCTTGATACAGCTCCGGCCTTTGCAGCTTCCAGTGGGGTATATCCCTGCCTCTGGCGCTGCACAGCTACTTCCACGATCAGTATCGCATTTTTTCCCAGCAACCCGATGAGCATGATAAGCGCCACCTGGGCATAAATATTATTTTCCAGGCCCGCCATCAACAATACGCCGAAAGCTCCTGCAATGCCAACAGGCAAAGAAAGGATCACTGCCATCGGAAGCCCGAAACTTTCATATTGTGCTGCCAGCAATAAATAAACGAAGAGCAGGCAAATAATAAAGATGTAAACTGCCTGGTTGCCGGATATGATCTGTTCACGCGTCATACCGCTCCATTCATATGTATATCCCCTGGGAAGTGTACTGTCTGCAACTTCCTGGATCGCTGTAATCGCTTCACCACTGGAGAACCCTGGCGCCGCGTCACCATTTATCATCGCCGCAGTGTACATATTGTACCGTGTGATCTGCTCAGGTCCGAACACTTTCTCCATCCTGATAAAATTGGAGAACGGGACCATTTCTCCCTTATTATTTTTTACATATAATCTCAGTACATCTTCTGGCGTAGCACGGTATTCAGGCAAGGCCTGCAACATCACTTTGTACATCTGGCCAAAGCGGATGAAGTTGGTGGCATAATAACTTCCCAACAGGGTTTGCAGTGTGCTCATAGCATTATCGATCGTCACCCCCTGCTTGGCAGCCATCTCCTGGTCGATATGTATCATGTATTGCGGGAAGTTGGGATCAAAACTGCTGAATGCGCCTTCGATCACCGGATGTTTATTCAATGCAGCAAGAAATGATTCAGAAACTTTAGCTGTTTCATTCAGATCATCTCCCCTGTTTTTATTAAGAAGCCGCAGCTCAAAACCTCCTGCATTCCCAAAGCCGGGAACTGTTGGAGGAAGAAAGAATTCAATGCTGGCGTCGGATATATAATTTGTTTTGCTCCTGAGTTTGCTGATGATTGAATTGATAGATGCTGAACGCTCATCCCAGCTCTTCAGGTTGATCATTGCCATGCCGTAAGAAGCACCTGAGATATCGCTCAACAAGCTGTAACCTGCAAGCGTGCTGGTGTTTTCAATGTTTTCTTCATTGATGATCGCACGCTGCACTTCATCAAGCACTGCTTCAGTCCGCTCCACCGTTGAGCCGGGAGGCGTGGTCACGTTTACATAGATCATACTCTGATCTTCCGCGGGAATAAATCCGGAAGGCAACAGGCTGGATGTACCCCATGTCAGAACCAGGAAGAATACAAGCATTGCCAGCGTAGCAATTTTACGACCTGCGATCCATCGCACAGCCTTTCCATATTTATTTTCCGTTTTGTCATACACCCGGTTGAATGATCCGTAAAAACGTTGAAGCAGGCTTTTCCTTTTTTTACCGGGTTGATGCGGCTTCATTAACAGCGCACAAAGTGCCGGCGTTAAGGTCAATGCATTAATACCCGAAATAACAATTGCCATAGCCAGCGTCAAAGAGAACTGCCGGTAAAACACACCCACGGGGCCGGATAGAAAAGCGACCGGCACAAAAACGGCCGACATCACCAGCGTGATAGCAACTATCGCACTGCCGATCTCTTTCATAGCTGCAATGGTTGCCTCCAATGGCGGCAGATGTTCTTCCGTCATTTTTACGTGCACGGCTTCAACCACTACGATCGCATTATCGACCACAATACCGATCGCCAGCACCAGCGCAAAAAGCGTAAGCATATTGATCGAGAAGCCGAGCCACTGCATAAAGGCCAGCGTTCCGATCAGTGCGACCGGCACAGCAAGCGCAGGGATAAGCGTTGAACGGAAATCCTGAAGAAAAATAAATACAACGATAAATACAAGGATGAATGCTTCGATCAGTGTCCGTATCACCTCATGAATGCTTGCATCAAGAAACCGCGACACATCATACGCATAGTTGTAAACCATCCCCGGCGGAAAACTGGTCTCCTTCAACTCTTCCATCTTTTCCTTGATCGTCTGTATCACTTCCTGCGCATTCGATCCCGGTCTTTGCTTGATCATGATAGAAGCGGAAGGTCTTCCATCGGTCTTTGAGACCATGTCGTAACTGACCGTGCCAAACTCAACGTCGGCAATATCTTTTAACCGCAACACAGAACCGTCATTATTAGAGCGGAGAACTACCTCTTTATATTGCTGTGGAGTATTGAATTTCCCTGTATACCTCAGCACATACTGCTTGGCTTGTTGGTCTTTCCCGGAATTTTCGCCAGTTACCCCAGGTGCGGCTTCAATATTCTGCGCTCTCAGTCCGCTAATGATTTCTTCAGTGGAAATATTGTAAGAAAGCAAGCGGTCGGGTTTTAACCATACCCGCATGGAATAGTCGCGTGCACCCATGATATCAACGAACCCGACGCCATCAATACGCTTCAGTTCCTGCAATACATTTATATCGGTAAAGTTGTAAATGAATTCTTCATCGGCTGCTGAATCCGTGCTCATGATATTGAGATAAAGCAGCATGCTGTTCACTTCCTTTTCTGTAGTTACCCCGGCTTTGATCACTTCTTCAGGCAGTTCGTCCAGCACCGTTGTAACACGGTTCTGCACGTTAACTGCCGCCAGATCGGGATCTGTCCCCACCTCAAAAAACACCTGCACCAACGTGACCCCGTTATTACTGCTGACGGAGTTCATGTATGTCATGCCGGGAACACCATTGATGGCCCTTTCAAGCGGAGTGGCAACAGCTTTTGCACAAACATCCGCGTTCGCACCGTTATAGTTGGCTGTCACTACTACTGAAGGAGGAACGATATCGGGGAACTGGGTGATCGGAAGACTGAATAAAGCTAACGCTCCCAGCAATACGATCAATATAGATATGACCAGTGACAACACCGGCCGGCGTATAAACCTTTCAAGCATTGAAAAAAATTAAAAGCTATTTTGAAGAAATGTTCAACAGTGCATTAAATGAGAGCAGGCGTGGTTTAATGGTATTACCTTCCTTTATATTTTGTACACCCTCATAAACGATCCGGTCTCCATCCTGTAAACCGGATTTGACCAGGATAAGATCTTCCAGCCTTGTATCAGGCTCGATACTGCGCATGCTGACCTTATTTTCATTATTCAGCACAAACACATAGTTCTTGTCCTGGATCTCAAATACAGAACGCTGCGGTATCAGGATCGCATCATCAACTGTAGAGTTAAGGATGATCTTCCCACTGGCGCCATGCTTCAGCAGTTTATCGGGGTTCGGAAAACTGGCCCTGAATGCGATGGACCCTGTTTCTTTTTCAATTTCACCATCCATCGTTTCTATCTTGCCGGCATAAGGGTAATCAGTTCTGTCGGAAAGCTGGAGTTTTATCTGCTGGCCGGCATTTTCCTTCATGCCGCCATTCTTGATAAACTGGAGATATTCGTTCTCGGATACTTTAAAGTATACATGCATGGAATGCACATCCGACAGGGTTGTCAGTAATGTACCTTCTTCGATGAGGCTGCCGATCTTATGTGGAATGCGGTCAATAACGCCGCTGAATGGAGCACGTATCAGTGTTTGAGAGAGGCCGATATTTGCTTTCTCTTCACGTGCCACTGCTTCCTGTACTTTCGCCTGGGCTGCATTGAGCTTCGCCTGTGCAAGATCGAGTTCTGATTTTGTGACGATATTTTTCTTCACAAGCCCTTCCACTCTTGCCAGTTCAACTTCTGCCATCTTCACCTCAGCTTTTGTGCTGGCAAGGAATGCAGACGCCTCAGACAACTGTACTTTATATTCTGCATCATTGAGTGCAAAAAGCGGCTCCCCTTTCTTCACAAACTGCCCTTCATCAACAAATATCTTCTCCAGGAACCCGGCTACTTTTGCACGCAGCTCCACATTCTGATACGCGTTGATATTCGCCACATAAGTTCTTCGCAACAACGTATCCCGCGCGTCAATCTGTAGCACCGGCAATTCCTGTTCTACCGAAGTGTGAGACTTATTTTTTTCGGAGGAACAGCCGGTTACAAGCAGGCTGCCGGCAACAGCCAGTAAGACGATAAATTTCATCTGCAAAAATTTTTAATGCAATACGTGGGTTAATACAATACAGGGCTGAACGACAAAGTCATACAGCAGGTATCGCTTGATACTGTAAAAAATCAGGATAGGCTTTTGAATGGGATCAGAAGGGGAATTGATCAGAACAGTGTAAGCCGGAAGAGAAAAACGTAATAGAAAGGCGGAGGGAGATGATCTCCACTGTTTTGCAGTGATTCTGAGATCCGGATAAAAGGCTTTGGAGAATTACTCGTCGTTATCCTCGCTGCCAACTGGGAGGAGGAGGACGGCACACGGAATTTTGAGCGGCGGTTCTGTATCTTTTCCTTTCCTACATCCGCTAATAACCCATGTGCAGGAGAATCATCTTTGAGTAATTGATAAAAGCTCGTCGAATTTTGCAGGTGATCATTGCTTTCATACTTCTTCAACACAGTGCCGGAAGGCATTGCATTAGGAGCGATCCAGCATAGTAGAACCGCCAGTAGTGATAGTATGATCTTTTTGAAGTACATTATTCGGCGCAGCAAAATTAAACAAAAAAACGTTTGCTATTAATATTTAACAAAAGCTATGCACCGGCACGGGCCAGTAAAAGTTTCTGTGTCGGATAAGCAAACCCGATCTTCTCCTGATCGAAGCGTCGGTATAATTGCATACAGAAAGCATGCTGGCAATCCATATATTTCAGGTAATCTGCGGTCAGAATATAGAATACTATTTCGAAATTCAGGCTGAAATCGCCAAAACCAGCAAAATGCGTCCGGTCAAATACCACATCCGGTTGCGCATCAATGATCTCTTTTACAATGGCAGGAATGCGTTCCAGTTTTTCTGCTCCTGTTTCATATTCCACCCCGATGGATAGTAAAACACGTCTTCGTTCCATCCGCTTGTAATTCTGTACGCGCGAATTGGTAAGATCCGTGTTGGACATGATCAACTGTTCGCCTGCCGGTGTTCTTAACCGGGTTGTTTTGATCCCTATATATTCAACAGAACCGGACTTATCACCAACCACGATAAAATCACCGGTTTCAAAAGGCTTGTCAAAAAATATAACGAGATAACTGAAAAGATCGCCCAGGATCGCCTGTGCCGCCAACGCGATCGCAATACCGCCAATACCTAAACCTGTTACGATCGTAGTGATATTGTAACCTAAATTATCAAGCAGGAATACTACCCCGCCCAACCACAAAAAAACTTTTACGATCAGTAGTATCCCCTTCGCCTGCTTCTCCTGCGTTCCATCACCCTTTGTGAACCTGGAGATGAGATAGGAAAACAGGCCGGAAATACCGTGCACAACATAATACGTTGTGACAGTGATAACCACAGCATGAATAATCCGTTCAACAGAAGCAGGGAATTGAAGATAACGCGTACCCATGTAAAATGCCAGCACATACAGCATCGGCATAACGGATGATCCCAGCAGCTTTACAATAAGATCATCCAGCGTGGACGTCGTCCTTTCCGAAAATCTTTTGATGCGCCGGAAAGCAAAAGTTTTCAATAGCTTGGTCAGTACAGCAAGCAGGGCGAAAATACCTACCGCCGTAATCCACTGCTGCACGGTATTACCCCAAAAAATTTCTTCCCAGATCGTATCCATAGAGTTATAAATTGATAGGTGAACTTTCGATGGCAAACATAAAAGTGTGTGATTACGCTGGAATTAAATGGAGATTAAAGATTCATTAAACCGGCTTCTTCAGTTTTTACGGGAATACCCCTGGATAAAACCAATAAAATTTTAATGTGAGGTTAATGCCTTTTTCATATATCAGTTATATCATGCTGGCCGGGCCATTCTTGCCAATGGCCCGGTGTATTAAAATCCTGCCCTGCAGTTTAAAGTTGAATCACTCTTATTCGCATTTTTGGTTTGAATGAGTGAAAAATGCCCGTAGTCTTACGGGCATTTTATTAATAATCAATCAATTCCATTCATATCACTTACGCTTTAATGTAATTCTAATCTTAGGTTAACCTCGCTCCATTATTAATCTGCCAGCTTTGCCCGCTGGAAGACTTTATTAAACCCAAATAAGAAATTATGTTATTAGCTACCGATCTTGATGGAACCTTCCTTGGCGGGACCAGTCTTCACAAGCAACAACTCTATCGTTTGATAAGACAAAATATGGATGCCCGGCTTGTATTTGTAACAGGGCGGGGCCTTGAATCTGTGATGCCTTTGCTGAATGATCCTATTATTCCTAATCCTGACTATATCATTTGTGATGTAGGAGCGACCATTGTGAATGGTCATACACTTGAGCCGGTTGAGACATTGCAATCAGAAATAGAAAAGAACTGGCCGGGAAGTTTGAAAATAATGGAGACACTTGCCGGAGCAGACGATATCCAACACCAGGAAGTGCCGCAGCAGCGCCGAAGTTCTTTCTATGTTCAAAGTGAAGAAACTGTAGTAAAGGTCAGGGAACTCGTGGCAACACTGAACTGTGACGTAGTCCACTCTGCAGGTAAATTCCTGGATGTGCTTCCGCATGGAGTGAACAAAGGCACATCGCTGAAAAAACTGGTAACCTATCTCCGTTATAACCCGGAAGATGTATTAGTAGCCGGTGATACGTTGAACGACCTGGCAATGTATCAATGCAGCTTTAAAGGAGTAGTCGTCGGCAGATCAGAAAAAAAATTAATCGAAGCCACTTCAGGCATTGAAGGTGTGTACCATGCAAATGCAGCCGGGGCTGGAGGCATCCTGGAAGCCTTTCATCATTTTCCCGGCCTGGTTAGTGATCTGGAACTGGAAGAAGTGAGGCCTATGGAAAATGCTGCGGCCAACAGTTCCCAGTTAATCATGATGTATCACCGTTTCCCCTACGAAAAAAAAGAAATAAACGGTCATGTGCAGCGGGTTGCGCCAAAAAGTCCCAATGGAATTCTGCCTACACTGCAGGGTTTCTTCGCCGGAGGCCGCTCAGGGCTTTGGATCGCCTGGGAAGAAGTTGAACAAACCGGCGAGGCTCTTCGTAATATCTATATCGATAAAACCACCTACCCCAACCTGATGGCTGCAAGGGTAGGCCTTACAAAGGAAGAGGTTAATATTTTCTACAAATCGTTTTCGAAAGAGGCATTCTGGCCAATGATCTTTTCCTTTATTGATAAAGTTCATTTCGATCACAATCACTGGGATCATTTTCAGGCAATCAACCACCGGTTTGCAGAAAAGGCTGCAGAACAGGCAGACCAGGGAGCAATCGTATGGATACATGATTACAATCTGTGGCTTGTGCCTGGCTATTTAAGGCAACTCCGGCCCGATCTCACCATCGCGTTCTTTCATCATACGGCATTCCCTGCTGCCAATACATTTAATATCCTTCCCTGGAGAAGGGAGATCATTGGCAGTTTGCTGCAATGCGACTTTATAGGTTTTCATATTCCCCGTTACGTGGAGAATTTTGTGGATGTGGCCAGCAGCCTCTTCCCTATCACTACATATCCAAAAGTCAACTGCGCTCCCCGGTTCCTGACCTACAGCAGTGCAATTGGTGTTTCAAGTATGACGCCAGCCATTGAAACAGGCGAACGTACCGTTTCTCTTGGCGCTGTACCAGTGGGAATAAACACGGAATATATTAACCAGTTGTTCCAGGATGGTTTGATGCAGGAAAAGATCAAAACACTCAAACAACAACTTAACGGAAAAAAGCTGATCCTGAGCGCAGAGCGCCTCGATTATGTGAAAGGACCTTTGGAGAAGATACTGGCGTTTGAACATTTCCTGGAAGAATACCCGGAGTTTCATGGCAAAGTAGAGCTTGTCAATATCTGTCCGCCTGCTGCTGAAGGAATGAAAATATATGATGACATCAAACTGCAACTGGAACAAGCAGTAGGGCGCATCAATGGCAAATATGCCAATATCGACTGGACGCCGATCAGGATATTCTTCCGTTCCTTTCCTTTTGAAGACATCCTGGTATATTACGGTGCAGCAGATATTGCCTGGATCACTCCGCTAAGAGATGGATTGAACCTTGTAGCCAAAGAATTCATCGCTGTGCAGGGCGAATCACAGCAGGATAAAGGCGTCCTGATCCTTTCGGAGTTTGCCGGATCTTCTGTGGAATTATCTTATGCTCTCTTAACGAACCCCTACGACCTCAGATCACTCAAGGAAACATTGCTGCAGGCCCTGCTGATGAGATCGGAAGAAAGGAATATGCGTATGGAAAGATTGTATGAACAGATCAAACACTATGATATTGAGTACTGGGCGAACGATTTTATCAGGAAAGCCTCTGCTTCTGTCACACCTGAACTGGAAGCAGTCGTTTCCATTTAAAAAGTCATTAATGCGCTGGTTTTAAAATTATATCATGGAAGAATTCGGAAAGATGAGCAACGAACAACTTACAGACCTGCTTGCCGAAAAGACCAATCACTATATGAAGATGTTCAGAGAAGGTGCAAAACACAAAGAATTTTATGACTGTAAAACAATGATCGACCGGCTCACAGCAGAAATAAAACAGAGAAAGGAAAGAGCAGCTACCGGCAAAAAAAGGAAATAATATCATGAAGCTACTTCTTATTGTATCATTCATTTTAAGCTCACTCACTGCTCTATCCACTCCCAGGGAGGATAAGCCGGCAGTTGATGATTTTGTCCGTCGCATTGTAAAAGAAAAAGCTTCCTCATTCATTGTCGAATATATTTCTGCAGATAACGGCAAAGATGTATTTGAACTGGAAAGCAAAAACGGAAAGGTTGTCCTGCGGGGCAATAACGGTGTGAGCATTGGTTCAGCCCTCAATCATTATCTGCGCGAATACTGTCATTGCCTGATTACCTGGAACGGTGTAAATATGAACCTTCCGGAAATATTGCCTACTGTTAAAAAAAAGATCAGGAAGGTATCTCCTTATAAATACCGTTATTATCTTAACTATTGCACATTTAACTATTCAATGGCGTGGTGGGATTGGGAAAGATGGCAGCAAGAGATAGACTGGATGACGCTGAACGGTATAAATATGCCGCTGGCGCTTACTGGCGAAGAAGCCGTTTGGAATAAAGTTTACCGTGATATGGGCTTCTCGCAAGCACAATTAGACAGTTTCTTTTCCGGTCCCTCCTACTTCGCCTGGTTCTGGATGGGGAACCTCGATGCATGGGGAGGACCACTTTCTGCTAACTGGATACAGAAAAGGGAGGCACTACAGAAAAAGATATTGCAAGCCGAACGCGCAATGGGTATGACACCTGTACTTCCTGCTTTTACCGGGCATGTACCACCGTCTTTCACTTCAAAATTCCCATCTGCCAAAGTCAAAAAGACCAACTGGCATTCGGGTTTTGACGATGTGCTGATCCTTGACCCGGCTGATTCATTGTTTGACGAGATCGGTAAAATATTTCTTACAGAGCAAACAAAGATCTATGGTACTGACCATCTATATTCTGCAGATACTTTTAATGAAAACGTGCCTCCTACAAAAGATTCCACTTACCTGAGCAGTATCAGTAAAAAAATATTTGCTTCCATGCGGGCCGCTGATCCTAAAGCTACCTGGGTAATGCAAGGCTGGATGTTTCACTATAATTCGTCTTACTGGCAGCCGACACAAATGCAGGCACTCCTGCATGCTGTTCCCGATGATGGAATGATCGTTCTCGACCTGTATTCCGAAAGTTTTCCTTTATGGAAAAAAACAAATGCTTATTACGGCAAACCCTGGATATGGAACATGCTGCACAATTTTGGCGGCAATATCAGTTTATGGGGAAGGATCAGCAATCCGGCAAAAGACCCATCTTCCGCATTGCATGATCCCGCTTCCGGGAAAATGGCGGGAATCGGCCTGACGCCTGAAGCGATTGAACAAAATCCTGCGCTGTATCAATTGATGCTGGACAATATATGGACGGATCAACCTATCAGCATTCATCAGTGGCTGAAGAACTATATCCTGCAGCGTTATGGAGCCTACAATAAGAAACTTGACCAGGCCTGGTCTATTTTAGCAGCCAGCGTTTATCAGGGAGGACTGGAAGAAGGAGGACCTGAATCTATCATTACCGCAAGGCCAACACTTGATTCATCCAATAAATGGGCAAGGACCACACTTGACTATGATCCGCATGAGCTTGTGAAAGCCTGGAAGCTATTTGTAGAAGTTGCACCGCAGTTTGAGCATACTGATGGTTTCAACTATGACCTGGTTGACATAACACGGCAGGTGCTCGCTAATCATGCCCTCGACCTGCAACAAAAAACTGTTCAGGCATTCCGGCAAAAGGATAAGCAGCAATTTACCAGCTATGCCGGACAATTCATGTCGCTCATGGATGATATGGATAAGCTGCTTGCTACAAGAGCAGATTTCTTACTGGGGCGCTGGTTGCAACAGGCCCGTAACAACGGAATCACAACGGCAGAAAAGGATCAGTATGAAAAGAATGCCCGTAATCTGATCACCACCTGGGGCGACGAGAACAGTCCGCTGCACGATTATTCCTGCAGACAATGGTCTGGACTGATCCGCAACTTTTATAAACCCAGGTGGGAAACCTTCTTTCGATATCTGCAGCAATCTCTTGATAAAGGGATACAACCTGATTTGCCTTTTATTGACAATCAGATCCGCCGCCAGGAATGGCAATGGGTGTTGCAGCATGAAAAATTCAGTACCATGCCCGAAGGCAATTCAATAAAGACAGCATCAGCACTATATAAGAAATACCGTCCGTAGCAGTTGAATCATAACAATTGCTCTTTCAATAACCTGAATTCATTAAAGGGATTCGCATGCTGATGAAGGATCCGGTAAACAGCATTCAACACGGGTGTATTTAACCGGACCTTTTTTAAAAGAGGTGCCAATTCCTTTGATGCGTAAAATCCTTCTGCAACCATTTCCATTGCCTGGATCGCTTTGCTGGCAGCAAGCCCTCTCCCAATAAGTTTGCCCAGTGTCCTGTTCCGGCTGAAATCAGAATATGCCGTCACCAACAGATCACCAAAATATGCAGAACGGTAAAAATCAGGCGACCCGGGAGCAACAGCCTCAATAAACCCGGCCGCTTCGCGCATTGCGTTGGAGACAAGCACCGACTGGAAGTTATCTCCATACAGCAAGCCTGCCGCAATACCAGTTGCAATAGCGATCACATTTTTTAAAATTGAGGCGTATTCCTGGCCTGTGGGATCAGTGTTTGTCACCGGCTTGATGTAAGGACACGACGACAACCGGTCTGCGATCTGCTGCACCAGCACCGGGTCATTACCTGCCATAGTAAGATAGGTATATTTTTCTGTAGCGATCTCTTCTGCGTGACATGGCCCGCCTAAAACCATTACATCATGCATACCTTTTTGAAAATATTTCCTGATAAAATTGCTGGGAGTGCTGCTGGTGCCAGGAATAAAACTTTTGATAGACACAGCTACAGGAATTTCTTTCAGCAAATTCTTATCAATTTTTTTAACCGTCCCCTTCAGGTATGCTGAAGGCATGGCAAAGATCACCAGTTCCGAATCACGGATAACCTCAACAGTATTTGTTGTAGCAAAGATCAGGGACCTGTTAAGATCCACTGAACTCAGATAACGCGGGTTATGACCAGTGGAATTAAGCAAATCCGCCATTTCTTCATTCCGCACATGCCATAATACAGAGACACCACTTTCTGTAAATATCTTTACCAAAGCAGTTGCCCAACTTCCGCTTCCGATGATCGTTATTTTATCAAGCATGAACAAACCTACTATTGCTACAATGGAGCTACATTAACGTGATGTTAGAAGTCTATTAGAAGACCTTCTTAAATACAAAGCAGTATAAGGCGTCAATTAAGTTCATATTAGATCATTATTAAAATGCAATTGAGTCAGCTCAAAGATTTTATACCCTCACTTAAACTTGGTAAATTGTAGTGTAATGAGAAATGCGAGCATATTATTGGTGGAAGATGAAAGGCGTATCGCTGACACATTAGAGTTCGGACTCACGGAAAACAACTACGAGGTACATACAGCCTATCAACCTGATAGAGCACTGAACCTGTTCCAGGTGCGCCCCTTTGACCTGGTTATCCTTGATGTTAACCTGCCAGGAATGAATGGCTTTGAGCTTTGCAGGCTTATCCGTTTGCTGAATGAACAAGTGCCTGTACTGCTGCTCACTGCACTTACATCAATTGATGATAAAGTAGAAGGGTATGAAGCCGGTGCAGATGACTATTTGCCAAAACCCTTTGAATTCAGGGAACTCATTATGAAAATAAGGGTATTGCTTCGCCGCACGACCGACCGTCACTTTCCAACCGGTAATATATTGCGGGCTGCCGATCTTTCCCTCAACCTGGAAACTATGCAGGTGTATAGAAACGAGAAAGAGATTTCTTTAACGGCACGCGAGCTAAAATTGCTGGAATACTTATTGAGAAATAAAAACCGTACTGTGTCCAGAGCCGATATCGCTATCAATGTCTGGGATGCCGACTTTGAAACGGAAAACAATATCATTGATGTTTATATTAATTATATCCGCAACAAAGTTGACAAGCCTTTTCCTGTAAAGCTGATCCATACACAGATAGGAATGGGCTATATATTAAAAGACAGCTAGTTGATTCAAATAGTGATTTCGGAGTTCGGGATGATATACAGGATCAGCATTCCTTCCGGACCCCGCCCGGGAATCATAACTCCAGCTCTTTTTCAATAAATTCTTTTGCATCATCAGGCCCTGTAATCATCAGCCAAATTTCCCTGCTATCGCCGGTGATATCCAAATTAAAATCAAAGAAATCGCAACACAGGCGCTCTGTTTTAATAAAGGTCACAAGTTCATCCAGGATAGTATCATTGCCATCAAACTTGTACTTGTAACCATTTGGAAGCTCCGATCTGGATAAAACTTTCTTTTTAAGGTAGTCGATCACTTCTTCTTTTCTCTTCCTAAGTTCGGGGTTTGTAAGTTTACACGTTACCTCTTTTATTCTTTCCTGAGTTTTCATTTTTTTCGGCTTTTGTAAAAATCTTTTTTAATTCATTATCCATTGGACAGCATTTCTGAAATCCAGCCGGTTATCTTCATGGCAAAATTTATCAAAAAGAAGCCTCCAACCTAATCCTGCATAAGAAAAGCTTTATTGATTTAAGTTAAGTAATTATTGCATACACGATCCTGCGATCATTTTGTGCCTGTATACTATAGCTTTGTATCGAAACAAAACAACCTATTATTATGACACAGGTTATTCTGGGCGCTGGTGGAGACATTGGCAAGCTGCTGGCAAAAGAATTAAAACAATATACAGATCGTGTGAGATTGGTATCGCGCCATCCCGAACAGGTAAATGGGGACGACGAGCTTTTGCCTGCAAATCTTTTGTTGGCTGACCAGGTAGACCGTGCTGTTGCCGGTGCCTCAATAGCCTACCTGGTCGTTGGCTTGAAATACGATCTCCGGGTATGGCAAAGAAGCTGGCCGGCTATCATCAATAATGTGATCAATGCCTGTTTGAAACATGGGGTCAAACTGGTTTTCTTCGACAATGTATATACCTACGATAAGCATGCGATCCCGAATATGACGGAGGAGAGCCCGCTGAATCCACCCTCTCGAAAAGGCAAAGTGCGGTTGCAGGTCATAGAAGCGATCCGGAATGCCATATCCCAAAAGGGATTACAGGCGCTGATCGCCAGGAGTGCTGATTTTTACGGACCGGGAGCAAAGAATGGTATTCTGAATATTATGGTATTGGATCCGGTTTCGAAAAACAAAAAACTCAGCTGGCAATCCAATGTGCATAAGATACATTCCTTTACTTATACACCGGATGCGGCAAAGGCAACGGCTATATTGGGCAATACAAGCAGTGCTTATGGCCAGGTGTGGCATCTGCCAACCTCTTTTCAACGATGGACGGGTAAGGAATTTATAACACGGGCCGCTTCAATTAAAGGTGCCAAAGCATCCTATACATTACTCAGTTCTTTTCTTCTGTCTGTAGCAGGACTGTTTAACAGGACCATCCGGGAACTGGTTGAAATGCAATACCAGAACAACCAGGATTATTTTTTCGATAGTGAGAAGTTTTGCAAAGCCTTTGAATTCATACCGACGACATATGAGGATGGGATGAAAGAAGTACTGAATCCTGGCCCTATAAACAAAGCAAATTAGGCCTTTTAAACAAAGCCTGGTGCTGAAGCCCATTTTATTTTCGTATCCACAAAACGAAATTAAATGGTACAAAACAACAATCAGGGAGCGCTTCAGCACCCGCTCCACACAGGCTTCAATGCCCGGTCAACCACTTCAGATGTCATCAAAGGCATAGACCTTACCGGAAAGATCGCCATTGTTACCGGCGGCAATACAGGGATCGGATTAGAAACTGCTAAAACACTCATATCGGCTGGTGCAACAGTGATCGTTCCTGCAAGGGATGTAAAAAAAGCGAAGAAAAATCTGGAGGGTGTCCAGAACATAGAGATCGAAGAAATGGACATGATGAGACCAACTTCCATCGATATGTTCACTGAAAAATTCCTTGCTTCCTCCAGGCCTTTGCATATACTGATCAATAACGCAGGCATCATGTGGGTGCCATTGCAGCGTGACGAACGCGGTATCGAATCACAACTGGCAACAAATTATATAGGACAGTTCCATCTCACTTCAAAATTATGGCCCGCATTGAAGCAAGCAAACGGTGCCCGGGTAGTGAATGTTTCATCGCTCGGACACCATATGGCTCCGTTTGATTTTGAAGATCCCAATTTCGAGAACCGCGACTATGAGGCACTGCAAGCATACGGCCAGTCCAAAACAGCCAGCAACCTGTTTACTCTTGAACTGGATAACCGTGCCAGAAATTTCAATGTAAGGGCCTTTGCCGTACATCCAGGTTCCATCGCAGGCACAGAACTGGGCAGAAACGCAAATATGGAACAGTGGAAACAATTGGGTTTCCTGGATAATGATGGTAACCTACGCCCCGAGGTGCTGGCAGGACTGAAAAACATTCCGCAAGGTGCTGCTACATCGGTATTTGCCGCAACCAGTCCCTTATTGAACCACATCGGTGGCGTATACTGTGAAGATGGCGACATCGCTGAGCTGCTACCTGCTGATGCTTCAGTACAGACCACGGCAAAATTGCATCAGAGTGGCGTGCAACAATATTCATTGAATGAAGAATCTGCAAAACACTTGTGGAAGCTCACTGAAGAAATGACCGGCATTCATTTCAATTTATAAATTCCATTGAAATTGGCCTTTTAAACAAAGTTGCCCAATAAAAGATAGATTAACTTTGTTCATATGCTGTTATTATATAGCTGAAGCAGTTAATCTAAAATTTCGCATATGGACTTCCAGGCAAAGTATATCACTGAGGATATCAAACTTTCCTGCTACCAGGACAAATTCTTCAAATCGGACATTACGTTCGAGCACCACATGCTTATCTGGTTCATTTCCGGCGAAACAAAAATTGTGCAAGCTGAAAACACTTACATCTTTCAAAAGGGAGATATATTTTTGATACCGAGAAATCAATTGGCTACTATCATCAATTACCCTAAAGATGGATTACCACATCAAACGGTAGTAATGCACCTCACTGCCGGCTGGCTACGGGATTTTTACGACAAGCTTAAATATAAATCCCAAGCAGGCGGTATGCATAAGATCCGTCATTACAATAATCATCCCTTATTGCAAAGTTGCTTATCGTCACTCATACCTTACTTCGATATGAAGGAACTGCCTGAAAATATTGCCAATCTTAAAATCACTGAAGCCGTCAGTATATTGCGATCGATCGACCCGGATATCGACAACACGCTGGCAAATTTTGAGGAACCTGGCAAGATTGATTTGGCAGACTACATGGAAAAGAATTTTATGTTCAACCTGCCATTGGAAAAGTTCGGGTATCTCACCGGAAGAAGCCTGACTACGTTTAAAAGGGACTTCAGGAAAACCTTTGCTACCACTCCGCAGAAATGGCTGACACAAAAACGCCTGGAACTGGCGCATTACCAGTTCGTGGAAAAAAGAAAAAAGCCTATTGATGTTTGTTATGAAGTGGGCTTTGAGAATTTATCGCACTTTTCTTTTGCATTTAAAAAACAGTTCGGTTATCCTCCAACAGAGTTGTTAGCGGGAAAATTAAATAAGAGGCAATTCATTTACCTTTCAAAGATAAAGTGATACATTTGAAGTCTGCAAGAAGTTATAGGATTGCAATGGATCTGCAAAAGCAGATTGCTGCAAAATAAAAGGGCGATAAGTTGTTGACCTACCACCCTTTTATTTTGATTTTCGCGCCCTACATAGGAACTGTATCGAACCAGTTCTTTGAGGATTAAAAAAACTATATAATCTACGCAGAATTTTATCCCAATAATTTAGTTGATCCGAAGCTATTGCTGACAGTAGCAGGAACTTGATGTTTCAATATCCAGCCAGACTTGCAACATTGATTTTATTGGCTGTAGTTATCTTAATATTTTTGGCTTGGCGTTTTTCCTCATTTTCAGCGAAGTGGGTGCCCACGTGAAATGTTACAGGTAAATTTTTAAGGCTTGGAGAAAGATTGTCCAATGAAGGGATAAATTTAAACTTATGCCCTAAATAGGTTTGACCAGTCTGTGACTCTGTGATAATTACAAAGCCTCTCTCAACGTTAACTGAGGTTATCGTTCCCTTCTTAACATTATCTGGATGTACAAACTCTTTTAATTTGCTTATACGCTCCGGAAAACTATTATTGTGTCGAATAACCTGTGGATTTTTAAACTCATGATCAATAGTTTTTATTATTCCTTTTAACTCTTTTAAGTTTTCTGCCTTTAAATAATATTCACCCAACAGTATTAATGCCTCTAATTTATATATGACTTGCTTGAAATTCATAGCGACTGAATTACAAACTGCACCGAGTGCTTCGATTGCTTTTCTTTCATTTCTAATCTTTAAGTGTAGTTGACCTCGTTTAAGATTAGCTTTACTGAGAGTATTAAATATTTTTGCATCCCGTGCATTAGAGCTCAATGCGGTCATGCAGTGATGAATAGAACTTAAATATTTTTTTTCAGCTTCAGTGAAGTTTCTGTCTTTGACAAGACTATCTCCCCAGTTTATTGCATTCTCGGCGAGGCTCGTCCTACAAATTATTTCATGTTTTAGAGAAGAAAAATTTGTGTCTAATGCTTGCAAAAGTAGTTTTTCCGCATCTTCATAATACCCCAACCAGCTTTTTGCTTGACCAAATGAGTTTAGTATAATTGGGTCACTTGGAGCAAGAGAGTGCGCAATAACATATTTTTTATGCCCTTCGACATGCTTACCACTTTTCCTGTAAATGTTGCCCCATATAAGAAAAATCTGTGGGTCTGTTGGGTCAAGCTTAGAAGCCTTTACCATTAGTTGCTCAGCTTCAGTTAAATGGTTTTCGTAAGCCTCCATTATTGCCCAATTTCTGAAAACAGGAGCAAAGGTGGGAGCTATCTTTATTGCTCTTTTGTAATCTTCAACAGCAGAATCATAGTGCCCTGTTTGATATTTTTGAAATGCCGTTTGTGCGATGATTGTTGCTACTTTTTCTTCATCCGACTTAGCTCCGAAATTATATAAGCTATGTTTATATTCTTTTTTAGCTTTTTCTGTAGTAGTGATTGTTCTTTCTACTTGATTTATTCTATTTTTTAGGTACTCTCGAAGGTCTAAGTCTTTGTTTAGTTGAAGACGTGTGTACCCCCTCGTCAATGGTAATAATGAGTAGCGGGTTGATATTTCCTTTTTTTCATTCTGAAACTGTTCTGGTATAACTAGAGAAACAAGAATTAATTCTTCAATCGTGTCATCAAAAACTTGTTCTTCCAACTCAACCACATATTCTAACACCGTCGAATTTGGCGTGGTTTCCAATAGGCTTAAGGTGAATAATATCTTCTTGCAATTTTCAGAAAGTGTGGAGAATATTTGTTCATAACAAAACTTGGAAATATCACTATCTGACGTATGTATCGCGTCAATTATTCTATTAATATCCTTACCTCTCGCTACCTGGCCTATTACCCATTTTATCGCTAAAGGATAATAAGAAACTTTTGAAACGTAATTTTTTATTATCTCATCGGAGAGGCTTAGAAGACTTGGAAGTTGTTTGTCTTTTGCAAGTTGTCTAAATAAATAAATCGCCTCTTTTGCTTTTAATTCTTTTAGTTCGTGTCTTCGCTCTACTTGGCCTATCCCTTTTCGTGATGTAATTAAGAATTTAACTTTAAGAGGAGCGTCAAGTATGAAGTTTATTATCCGCTGGTCTGTAATCGTCTCAAGGTTGTCAATAGCTATAAGCACTTTCTTGCTTAGTTCAATAATAGAATTGGCAAGCTTTTCTTTTTCAGATGTCTCCGTTGTGGTTAGTTCATCTTTGAAGCCAAAAAGTTCAATGATTGTATCAAGCAATTCATCGTAACTTTTTAAACTTGGTTCTATATCTTCAATACCTAATTCCGAAAGCTTTGTTTCCTTTGCGCTCGACCATATTATTGCATCAAAAACTTTATTTATTGGATTCTCCGTAATATCCTGAATTACTTTTAGTGCTAAAGACGTTTTACCAACTCCTCCTGAGCCTGTTATAGTAATTACGGGAAATTTCTCACCTTGTAAAAGCTGGATGATTTTTTTTCTGTCCTCGTCCCGGCCTACAAAACCTCCCTCATAATCGTAATCTGGAATTGGGATATTGTTAACTATACCATTTGTGGTTAAAAAATCCTCTACGAAATCAGTAGGTATTTTTAATATTACTGAGTTCGGATCGCTCTTAATTTTTTCTAATAGAATTTTAAAATCTCCAAAATTTAAACCATTTGAGATTATATCTGCAAGCTCAATAAGTTTATCTAAATCAACACTTGTGAAATATCCTTTTATATGGGCTATTTTACAGCGAAGCAAGTAGAGTTCATCCATTGAGTTTGAGAACTGATTTTTATCAATAAAATTCTTAAGAAGCTCAGAATAATGGTCTTTAAATAAGGAAATTTCTTTCAGATCCGGGAAATCTATGTTTTCGAAGAAGTCTGATGCATTTTCCCAAGTAATTGTATTGGCACGGTCTTTTGCTTTGTCAAATACTCCTTTTGGTATATTATCTAAGTAATTTTGATACTTGAATGTTAAGGCTTCTTCAAGAAAACTTCTAAAGGCTTCCTCAAACCTTGAAATAATAGTGTATCCTGCATCTCTTCTATTGTTTATTATCATAGTAAGGTGTCAATTAATACTGCTAACTAAAAATATACGAAGCCTGAAAGTCAAAAATGTTACAGAGGTCTGCTGTCGCAATTCATTCAAGACCTGTTTTTTGAAAAGAGTTGCTCTGTTGGTCATCTGACTATGGGGTAGGTCAGATATTAGCAGATACAAAGTCGAAAATAAAGCAAGATTTGGGCGACACTTAAAGCAAAACATTGCCAGTGATTTAAGCATAGTTATTCTAATTACAATAATAAATCAGCAATACTTTTTAAACCTGGTCGGTTTAGACCAGTATAAAGGAAATAAATAATAGAAGGCGAGTGAAATCCCGATGGGATAATCATCATAGTTAAGGTCTTAGTAGGGTGAATATAGTAATTTCTTTCGTGCTCCCAAAAAGATGAACCTGTGATATTTTCGTACTCCCATCGTGAAATCTTATAGGAAGCAGTGATAATGACCGACAACCTTTCTAAACTGGATTTTTGCGGACAAATGCTTCCAAATCTTGAAAAATATTACGATTCAGCGGATTTGCAGGCAATAAGGCAAAACATTGGTTCGACCTTTCCTGAAAAGCTGATTTTTGAAAAAATGGATGTCGAACCAATTCTTACAATTCTGTGATTTCCTGTATATTCAGTACAAACAAGGATTTCAGCGACGTACATAATGAAAAATCCCCCGAAAATTCGGGGGATTTCAGCGTGGTGCCCAGGACTGGATTCGAACCAGCACACCTCGCGGCGCTGCCACCTGAAGACAGTGCGTCTACCAATTTCGCCACCTGGGCTTTTGATAATGGGCAGCAAAGATAAGGGGAATCACATTAATTTCTGAACAATCAATCAAAAAAATCCCGCCAAAGCAGAAGATACACAGACAGGCTTCCCACTCTCGGTAAAACCTAATAAAGTACTTATGCACCACAAAAAAGCATTTATTAAATTACCTTAACCAGCAAAATCATACCCCCCCAACCATGCCCAAAGCCATTCTCGAAGTCTGTGCCTTTAACATTCAATCCTGTATCATAGCCGAAAAAGCAGGCGCTTACCGCGTTGAACTCTGCGACAACCCCGTTGAAGGCGGCACTACACCCAGTTATGGAACTATCAAACGCACACGTGAAAGAATTTCCATTAAGCTTTACCCTATCCTTCGCCCACGTTGCGGAAACTATTATTATGATGAAGACGAACTGGCCATCATTAAACAGGATATCGCTGTTTGCAAAGAACTGGGTTGCGATGGCATCTCTATTGGCGTACAGAAGATCAATGGTGAGATTGATGTTGATAAACTGAAGCAGTTTGTTGAATGGGCCTATCCTATGGGTGTTACCTGCAACCGCGCATTCGATGCCACACCCGATCCATTCCAGGCGCTGGAAGATATTATTGCTGCAGGTTGCGAACGCATTCTTACATCCGGTCAGAAAAGCGCAGCTCCTGACGCCGGTGAATTGCTGGGCAAGCTGGTGAAACAAGCAGGCGATCGCATCAGCATTATGCCGGGTGCCGGAATCAGGTCATCCAATATCAAAAAACTGATGGAGGAGTCTGGTGCGAAAGAATATCATGGTTCTGTAAGAAAGGCTACCATTAATCCCATGAGTTTTTCCAATCCACAGGTGCTCGATTTCGGACATGTGTATTTGCCCGATGAGCAGGAACTAAAAGGTATACTGGAACAAATGGCTTAGAAGACCCGGCGGGGCGCTTACCTTTATGTCATGAAAAAGCAAAGTGCCGGCATACTTCTGTTCCGTTTCCGTGGAGAGGCTGTGGAAGTATTCCTGGTGCATCCCGGCGGCCCTTTCTGGAAAAACAAAGATGCCGGCGCCTGGAGTATTCCAAAAGGAGAATATGAAGAAACGGAAGATCCTCTTTCTGCGGCCATACGGGAATTTAAAGAAGAAACCGGGCATGCTGTTAAGGGATCATTTCTGCCACTTACTTCCATAAAACAAAAATCCGGTAAATGGGTGCATGCCTGGGCATTGGAAGGAGAACTAGATGAAACAAAAGTTCAAAGCAATTCCTTTGAAATGGAATGGCCTCCACGATCCGGGAAGCAGCAAGCTTTTCCCGAAGTAGATAAGGCCGCGTGGTTCAGCCTGCCGGAAGCAAAAGAAAAAATAAACCCTGCCCAGGCTGGTTTGTTGAATGAACTGGAAAACCTGTTACAGGAAAGATAACACTGCGAAAGTAAAAGTTAAGGCTCCCCGACTGGTGTCCCGCAAAGAGTAATAAGATATCTTTGCGACATGGATTTCAATCCCCGCAATAATGTGGTAAGATTGTGTGCCAGGGGCATGAATGAAGAGACTTTGGGTAATATGGAAAGTGCTTTCCAGTTGTATCTGGAAGCCTGGGAAAAAGCTATCTCCGATTTTGAAAAGTTCACAGCCGCTCATTATCTCGGCCGCCACCAGGAAGAACCGCATGAATGTTTATACTGGAATGAACAGGCATTGCAATTCGCGCTCCGCATAGATGAAGAAACCTCGAGAGAACATCTTTCTTCCCTTTATCTCAATATTGGCAAATCATACGAAACGCTTCACAATTTTTCCAAAGCGAGGCAACATTACCAGCTTGCAGCAGCATTTATCCATCACCTTCCGAATGATGAACACGGAAGAAAAGTTCGTGCTGGCGTGGAAGCTGCATTGATAAGAATAGATGCGATGTTTTAAATTTATTTTCCCCTTATCTTCGCGCGCTCTATTTAGCCATGGACCAGCAAGACGAACAACTTTTTATCCAACCCTCTACCCTGCCAGGCGCCGGTATGGGGCTATTCACCACTATTGATATACCAAGGGGAACGCTGATCATCGAATACCTGGGTACGGTTACTACCTGGAAAGATATCAAGCATGATATTGACAACCCTTATCTCTGTTATGTAAACCGCCATCATGTAATTAATGGCGCCCCACATCCTGAATATCTTGCACGGTATGCCAATGATGCTGCCGGGCCTGTGAGGCTCGAAGGTGTGCGCAACAACAGCTTTTTTGAAATTGACGGCACCCGCGTTTTCATCAAAGCCACCAGGCGTATTCCCGCAGGCAGTGAGATATTCGTGAACTACGGAAAGGATTACTGGGAAACAACGGTCGGCAATCAGTGCGGCGCTGAACTATAGGATTTAATAAAAAAAGCCCGTGTGAATACACGGGCTTTCTCATTGAATCTTCACCTGGTTATATCTTATCAAAACCTGTAAGACAGGCTTGCCATAAACTGTGTTGGAGGAATAGGATTGATACTATAGTTCTCGTGTACGTAGTAATTATAGGTATTGGTAAGGTTAGACACTTTAGCCAGCAGTGACACTTTCTTATAAGTGTAACCTGCGCTGAGGTCAATTGTAGAAAATCCATCAACTGGTATCCGGCGGTCATAACCCTGGGCCTGGCCAATTGTATTGTTCCAGCCACCTACCCTTTTTCCAATATAATTATAGGTAGCGCCGAAGCGGAAACCTCTCAGAGTATAGAAAGCTGTTGCATTAGCTGTATGCGCAGGACTGTTGACCAACCTTTGCCCCTCCACATAATTACCTTTTGCATCGGGTGTCCTGGTATAACGCATATAGTTATAGCTATACCCCGCAGTGATATCCAGTCCCTTTAACGGATGACCGACGACATCCACTTCAATACCATCGCTGGTGGTTTGTCCTGTCAGTTCTTTCAGGGCAGTATTGTTGTTTGGCGTTACTCCATCAGCAGCAAATTGTGCTGTTTGAGCCAGGTTATTGTTCACGATACGGTAAGCCGTTACATTGAGGGATAATTTCCCTTTATAAAAATCGTTTTTCACACCCAGTTCATATTGATCTATAATGGAAGGATCCAGTGCACTGCCGTACACATCCGTTCCACTGTTCACGACAAATGAATTGGAATAGCTGGCAAATACAGAAGTTGTTGCAATAGGCCTGTACACTAAACCGAATCTTGGCGAAAATGCTTTATCAGTTTTGATCGCTCCTCCTTTGTTCTTGGCGTTAGTAGCCAGGAAAGTGGTATCAATTTGTTTCGCTTCCTGCAATGACCAGCGGACACCGGCCAGCAATTTGAATTTCTCCGACAAACTGATAAGGTCCTGTACATATCCACCAAAGCGGACAACAGGTGTTTCTGTAAAACGCGTAGCTGTTGCTTCCGGCATATCTGTACGGGCAACATATTTATCAGGATCAAGCAGGTTGATCACATCATATGTCGTATTCAGGTTGTAAGTATATGCTTTGGTAAGATAACGGTCAGCATCCACGCCTGCCAGCAATGTATGGCCGATCCTTCCTGTCTGGAATTTACCTGTCAGATCTGCCTGGCCGATAAGATAATTCTCTGCGGTGTTTGATCTGCCGAGCGGCCTTGTCCAGTCGCCATTGGCAGCAGCCTGTATACGTTCAGTAGAGAAATAATCGCGCTTGTAATACTGATAAGAACCATTCACCGTCAATCTCCAGTTGTTATTCAATTCCTGGCGGAGTGTAAACCCTGAAGTAGACTGTGTTGTTTTAGCATACTGCCAGGGAGCGCCATAAAAAGTGGAACGGTCTACTTTGTTGACCTTGGTATTATCAATACTGCCAATCCCAAAATCAGGTGTAAAATCATGGCGAAGATAATCTCCCTGCACCAGCAGGTCTGTTTTCTTACCCAATCTGAACAGCAGAGAAGGATTTACATAATAACGCTCACTGCTTACTACATCACGAAAACTCTTTGCTGACTCATAAGTTCCGTTCAAACGGAAAGCCACATTTTTTGAAATGGGGCCATACACATCCACAGCAGGCTTGTACAGATCATAACTGCCCGTACGCATAGACACTTCACCACCCCAGTTGAATTTGGGTTGCTTGGTCACCATATTCACAATACCTCCGGGAGCCACATTACCATATAATATAGCAGCACTGCCTTTCAGCACTTCCACTCTTTCAAGTGAACTCATTTCAGGCATGGCGCCGCTATTGACCCTGGAACCATTCTTGAAAAGATTGTTATTACCGAAACTATATCCCCTGGCCGAAAAGCTTTCCTGGGTAGAAGCCCTTACCGTTGACAGGTAAACCCCATTCACATTCTTCATTACATCGCTCAGACGCTGCACCTGCTGATCACGCAGGAGGGCTGAATTCACAACCGTGATGCTTTGCGGAAGATCAAATGGATCAATTGCTATTTTACCTGCATTCACCGGCCGTTGATTCAGGCTGCGTTGCCCGCTAACGATCACTTCTTCAAGCTGACCGGCCGTTTCAGTTAAAGTAAAATCAAGATGCTGGTCTTCACCGCTCTTTACCTGCACAGGTCTTTCCTGTGTTTTTAAACCAACATAGGAAACAACGATAATATAATCGCCTTCTTTAATATTTCTGAACTCGAAAGTGCCACTGATGGAAGTGGCTATGTTTTTTGCCTCTCCTTTAAGGCTGACATTGACATCTGCAGCTGGTTGTCCATCGGTTGTTTTCACGGTCCCACTGATTGTTCCGGTCTGCGCCATCACACTGGTCGCACATAAAAGCAGGAGGGCCAGGATACCTTTTTGTCTCATTTTGGAAATTTTTTGCAAAGGAAGACCAGCGGTAATCAGAACGTTTACTGTTTTGGGAAATGGGTTTATGCAATCGGGAATAAACAGTGATTTCAATTGAATGATAATTCCATGACAATCATGCACATTTTATTCCTTACATCGAATAACGGTTTCCCGATTTCGTAAGCTTGTTTTATTGATAACACGCAGCTTTGCGCCATGCAAAAAAGCTCTTCCTGGCCCCGTATCCGGAAATTTTTTAATGATGTTCATCTCTGGCTGGGACTCAGCAGTGGATTGATCGTAATCGCTGTTTGCTTCAGCGGCACTGTTTATGTCTGGAACACCGAGTTGACCGAAGCTTCAGCTTCCCATCTATACAAGGTAAAAGCCCCCCTGGGCCAAACCCGTATTCCCGCGGATTCCCTTTTTCAGAAAATAAAAGACAGTTCAAAAGCATCTATCGTCAGCGTGATGATACCTGAAAGTGCTGAACGCACTTATCAATTCAGCACGCGGAAAGAAGGAAGCAGCGCGCGTGGTGTAACATATTATGTCAATCCATATACCGGCGACATCACTGGCAACTCCATGGAAAAGAATGGCACAAAGGAATTCATGTCTACCATGTTCAGCCTGCACCGCTGGCTTTTGCTGGATAAGATCGATAAACGGGAATTGGGAAGCACTATTACGGGTTGGGCAACCATCATTTTCACGCTGGGTTGTATCACCGGGCTGATCATATGGTTTCCTCAGAAACTAAAAGCCTGGAAACAGGGATTAAAAATAAAATTCAGCGGCAACTGGAAACGTACCAATCATGATCTGCATAATACACTCGCATTTTACTCGCTTTTCTTTTTGCTGCTGATGGGGCTTACCGGTCCGCAATGGAGTTTCGACTGGTACCGCACCGGCATGCAAAAGACACTGGGCACCTATAAGCCAAAAGAAGCTGCCAAACCCGGCGATGCTAAAAAAGGAAAGGAGAAAAAGGATAGCGTGGCTGCACCATCATTGCTGGCTATGCAAACGTATATCAGTGCTGCTGATAAAGCCCTGCCTTATGCTGGTGACTACACCATTACATTGCCTGCAGATAATGCCAGCACATTGATGATCAGCAAAAACAAACGTGGCTTTTTTGCACCTGCAGCGGCTGACCGCCTCACGGTGGATGTTGCCAGTGGCAGTGTTAAGAAAAAAGATATTTTCCGCGATAAGCCGTTTAACGAACGGGTAGCAGGCTCCATCAAAGCCATCCATGTAGGGAATGTATATGGCACGTTTACCAAAATCATTTATTTCCTGGCCTGCCTGGTTGCCACCAGTTTGCCGATAACAGGAACCCTTATCTGGTGGAACAAATTGAAGAAGAAAAGAAAAAGACAAAAGCCTTTTGCAGCCATAAAAGAGGAATTGATCCCTGCCTGATCTATTGTTCTTCGCTGAAATAAACCTTATAGTAATACATCTTTACGGATTCATCAAACCCCTTCTCAATAAGATCGCGGTTGCCATGAATATAAATGTGGAAGTTCTTATCGAGCTTTAAAACGCTTTTATAGGTCCTGGCCTGCTTTTTAACTGCCGCATTGGAAATGGAAAAAGAATCCCCTATTTCAGTGCCGGATTCCTGTTCGTAATGCCGCTTGTAATCTTTCCATTCCTGGATGGCAACGGGATTATCCAGTACCACGTTGGAAAACTCGTCAAGATTGAACTGTTCATTTTCCTTGAAATAACGGATGGAACGGTTCAGCAGATCGATCTTATCCGGCTTTGACACTTCCAGTTTTTCATCTATCTTATCCGTAATAAAATTCTTGTAAATGCTGAGTACATTATGCGTTTGATTGTACTCATCGTTACGCACCTGCAGTTTCAGGAAATCATCCATCCAGTACACAGCTTCACCTGATTTGTTGGTATGATCTATCACTGCCACCTTATATCCCAGTTCTGCTTCTGTATTGAATACTAAACAACCTTTGTCCAGCTTCCTGATATTGATCGCTTCCTGTTCATAAGAAAGACCAAAAGCGCCAGCCGAAGGGGTGACCTTTAAATACGTTTCCTTGTTCTCCGATTTGAACAGGCCGATAGCGTCTACCAGTGTTCCTTCCACCTGGATATTGTGGAAATAAACCACATAAAACTCGCCAGGCTTGATATTGGGATGATCAGCTATATCATATAATTGTTTGGCGAGTTGGCGGCTGTTCTCGTGAAAAGAAGAATTGTCTTCAAATATGGCTTTACAATAATGATATACTTCATTCAGCTCCAGGTCGCCTGTTGGGTGAGTGAGCCGGTAAATCTCCTGCACTTTTTCAAATGCGCCTGCGAAGTACTGGCGGAGAATGCCGCCCAGTGTTTCATCTTCCAGCGCATACGGTTGTTCTGAAAGCGCTAATGGTTCCGCTGCCGGCTTATTGCCTACTTTATGAATAGATAGATGCTGCAGTGATGCCTCTGTCGAAAAAATCATACTTCATTTTTTACCCGGCCGCAAATATCAGGGATTTTTCTGCGACCAGGTAAAACCAGCCGGGTTTAGTTTCCCCCACCAACCCTTCTCTGCTCATCGTCAGAGCCGCCTGTTTGACGGCGTTGCTGCACTGCCTGTCCTTTACTGAAGCGGTAAGTGAAAGTGAGGCCTACACGGCGGTTATCCCAGGTGTTGTGCACAAACATATCAATATTGCCGTGCTGTATGTTCACGTCTGCTTTTTGCAGGCGGAATGGATCAACGATGCTCAGGCGGATCGTACCCTTGTTTTTCAATACCTGTTTGCTGGCGCCGAAAGAAAGTATATACATCGGATCAATAACAAACATACTTGTCATCAGTGATTTACTTTGATACCAGCCGCTGAATTCTGCTCCCCAGGTTTTTGCAAACTTGAACTGGTTATTGAAATTGGCGGTGAAAGTGTTGAAATTCGTTTTCAGGAATTCATCGTTCACAATGCCTTTGTACATGTTGTTGTATCCGCTGGCATACAGGCTTACTGTCCACCATTTATTAAGTGGTGCATTATAGCTGACAGCAATACCAATGTTACGGCTCGATGCCACATTCTCTGTAGTCTGGTAAGTGACCTTGGTATCATCATCCTGCTTCAGGATATCGTTGATGATATCTGTAGTATAGGTGTAATTGAGCGTGGTGCTGAGTTTGCCGTCATAAATATGGCTCAGTTCAATATTGTTGGTAAACTGTGGCGTCAGGTAAGGATTACCCTGGTTATAGGTATACAGGTCCAGGAATTGCTGAAAAGGATTCAGTGACTGGTAATTGGGACGCTCGATCCTCCGGCCATAGTTGAGCCCGAACTGGTTCTTATCATTCATTGAATAGCTGACATACGCAGTAGGGAATACCTGGAAGTAATCCCTTGAAATGCTTTTGCCTATCAGCACCTGCTTACCTTTTGAATGAGTATGCTCTCCACGCAACCCTGTCTGAAAACCCCATTTCTTGATCTGCTTGCTGAAATTGACATATATAGCACTGATCTGTTCATCATAGGCGAAATGATCTTTCCGTTTATCGTCAACCCATTTATCCTGGTTTTCATCCCAGGTTTCATAGGGAGCGTTGTTATCGGTTTTCACCAGGCTTGCTTTAACACCTGTTTCAAACTTGGCGTCATTTCCCAAAGGATGCACATAATCCACTTTTCCCGTATAGATCTTGATATCGGTAGGCAGGATGGCGCGTAAGAGATATTGTGTCATGGGAGCATTGGAGTAAAGCACCCTGTTGTCTGTATACTGATTCAGTTTCAAGTTGTACTGGATATAGTCGAGATCAGCAGTAAGTTCCCTCCCATTGGCATTCAACTGGCGGCGGAAATTAACATTGGTGCTTAAACTCTTCCAGGTCCTGCGGGTGAAATTATCCGCAGTTATGCTTGAATCGATCACATTGCTTCCCAGCTTATAGAAATCACCGTTGCTGGTGTTCATCCCTTTATTGCGGTTTGATACGCCATTCACCGTAAAACCAAGGCTTGTTTTGGCATTCACGGCATAGTCCATCCCTACACGCAGGTTAAAATTATTGTTGGTATTTTTTTGCCAGCCATCCTGGGCAAATACAGAAGTAGTGCTGGCTTTATGGAACTTACGGTTAAGGATCTGCGAATTGTCGCCCTGCCAGAAGGTATAGCCACCACTGGAAAAGAAATTGACCTTTCCTTTACGGTAGTTAAAGCTGAAGCTGTTGGGTGATTTGGGATAATTGCCCTGGACAAATGAAGTGGTTATACTTCCGTTCATCCCCATTGTTTTGCTCTTTTTTGTTCTCAGGTTGATGATACCTGAATTGCCGGCTGCATCAAATTTTGCAGAAGGTTGTGTCATGATCTCTATCTGGTCGAGTTGATTGGCTGGCATGCTTTTTAAAAGATTAGCCAGGTCTTCTCCACCGAGATAGGTCTGTTTTCCATCAATGTATACCATCACACCCTGCTTTCCTTTGAGGCTGATATTCCCATCACGGTCAACTGAAATACCGGGAGATTTTTCCAGCACTTCCAGTACGTTGCTGGCAGCATTGGAAGGAGAAGCATCCACATTTACTACCATTTTATCCAGTTTTGCTTCCACCAATGGTCTTTTCGCCTGCACGGTTACGCCGGTAAGCGATTTGGCTTCCGGCTGCAGTGTGATCACCGGCAGTTCTTTACTGCTTTGCAGGTTCACCGGGTCGGAATATTGATTACCGTACCCGACAAAACTGGCCATGATCCGATAACCCCCTGCCGGCACACCCTGGAATTCATAGTGGCCCGCAGCGTCCGTCAAAGCAATTTTAACCAGCGAAGAGTCAGCAGCTTTCAGCAAAGACACCGTCACCGCGGCAAGCGCTTTATCATTATCCCTGACAATGCCTTTTAGCGAAAGAGAATCTTGTGCCATTGCAAGGTACATACTGAATAAACAGAGGAAAAGGGTAAATATCTTTTTCATACGCGCAAATATTGCATAGGGGTATTGATTTTACACGTACAAATGTGATGAACTGTTATATCCGGCGATAAATGGTACGTAAGAATTCGTACTTTACATGCTTATACAGGTATTTGTCGAATAACGACTACAAGTACCTGCTCCTTTTTAATGACAGCAGAATAGCAGCCTGTTCTATTTTTTTTGGTTGAATGTATTTGTTCCTTTGTATCAGAATCAACAAACCAATCCCATGAGACAGTTGAAAATTTCCGCTTCCATTACCAGCAGGGAATATTTAAGTGTGAATAAGTACCTGCAGGAAATTAACAAGATGGAGCTCATTTCAGGCGATGAAGAAGTCCGCCTGGCAGGCCTGATTGCCAAAGGAGATAAGAAGGCGAAGGAAGATCTGATCAAAGCCAATCTTCGTTTTGTGGTATCTGTGGCCAAGCAATTGCAGGGGCAGGGACTTTCCCTTCCCGACCTGATCAATGAGGGCAATATCGGTCTGGTAAGGGCAGCGGAACGTTTTGATGCAACCAAGGGATTCAAATTTGTATCTTTTGCAGTGTGGCATGTCCGCCAGCAGATGCTGCAAGCGATCAATGAACAAGCCCGCCTGGTTCGCCTGCCGCAGAACAAGACCGTGATGACGCGAAGCATCCGCAACGCGCAAAACAAACTGGAGCAGGAACTGGGCCGCAGCGCATCTACTGAAGAAATTGCCGACCACCTCGGCATCGATGCCGCCGAAGTAGATGAAGCCATGGGCTGGCACAATGAGCACGTTAGTTTAGACGCCCCTTTTACAAGCGACAGCGAAGACAGTTTACTCGACACAATGGCTAATGAGAACGCCGAACTGTCTGACAAAAAAATGGATTATTCCGAGTCACTCAGCAAAGAGCTCCGCCGCTCTATGCAGGCATTGGACCAAAGACAAAAACAAATGCTTTGCTATTTCTTCGGGATCGGGATCGACCACCCCCTGAGCCTGGATGAAATTGCCCGCCGTTATGATCTGACCACCGAAAGAGTGCGCCAGATCAAAGAAAAAGCGATCACCAAGCTTCGGGCAAACAAAAATGCAAAGCTGCTCAGGCTTTTCCTCAATGCTTAACCACCCAAATCACCATTCCCTTCCACACCTAAGACTTAAGACCCCTTCACTCCCCATCCCCACTTTAAGAACTCCGGCATTGCCTTCCCCCATGTTGGAATATCATGTTTCCCTTCCGGCATTTCCAGGTAGTGGATATCCTTTTCCTGGTCATACCCTTTTGCAACAAGTTCTTTCATCAGGTCCAGCGTATCGTCTATAGAATCAATAATGCCATTATTGTTGCGGTCGTTTGTTTCATCCATATTACCGCTTTGGAAAAAAAAGCGCAGCCCGGGATGATAAATGCCTTTTCTTATCTCCTGGTGCATGATGCGATGCAGGTCATCATCATATTCTTTTTCATCCTGGTCAACGCTTCTCCACCAAAGCGAGCCGGAAAAGATGCCGGCTTTGCTGAATTCCGTGGAATGGTTCCAGGCTATATCGAGGGCAGTCAATCCCCCCAGTGAAAAACCCGCAATGGCTTTTTCAGCAAAAGAAGGGACAGCGTAAGTGATATGAATAAAAGGAAGCAGTTCTTCCAGTATGAAAGAAGTATAATCACCGGCTTTGGCGCCACGGCCCAGGTAATCGGGCGTTGATGCAATGCCATATTCCATTTTCCTTTCTGTGCCTGCATGTACGGCAGCGCAAAGCAAGGGCCCTATCTGCCCGCCGGTGTACAGGCCGGCAAGAATTTCCTGGAAACCCATTTCCTCCATATTCTGCCCGTCATTCAATATCAGCAGGCTCATTGCAGAAGGATCAGCCACATTGGCCGGCAGGTAAAAATCAACCAATACCTCCCTGCCGAGGTATCGGGATAAGACCGTTCTATTCTCAAGCAATATTCCGGGCACGTTAAGCAGTTGCATGGTGCCAAAAATAAGGAATTCACTTGTGCGAACGATGGCCGATGTTGTAGCCGTATACCCATTATCCAGGATCGGCCATCGAACATCGGCCAACGGCCATCGATTCTTTATTTGTTTATATCCCCCTGAAAAAATAAATTTGGAAAGAGCTACTTAATCCTTGAACGAAAACAACAGTTATGAAGAAAATCGGAATCCTGCATGGTAAAGAACGGTCTTTTCCCGAAGCCTTTGTGGCAAGGGTGAACAGTAAGAACATTCCCGGCATTGTTGCCGAACCTGTACGTATTGATAAAGCCATGCAGGGAGTGCCCAGTGGTTATGCGGTTATTATTGACCGTATATCACAGGACGTTCCGTTTTATCGCACCTGGCTTAAGAATGCAGCACTGACCGGCACTGCCGTTATCAATAATCCTTTCTGGTGGAGTGCAGATGATAAGTATTTCAACAATTGCCTGATGACAAAACTGGATGTGCCTGTTCCAAAAACAGCCATTCTTCCTTCCCGCGATCTGCCGGATGATACAACAGATGATTCATTCAGTAATCTCGTTTTCCCGATGGATTGGGATTCCATTTTCCAGTATGTCGGTTTCCCTGCGTATATGAAACCATTTGCAGGTGGCGGATGGAAGCATGTATATAAGCTCAATAGTGCTGAAGAGTTTTTTCAAAAGCATAATGAGACCGGGCAACTGGTAATGCTGCTGCAGGAAGAGATCGTGTTTGAAGAATATTACCGCTGTTATTGCATTGGCGGCAAATACGTACGCATTATGCCGTATGAGCCACGCAATCCGCACCACCTGCGTTATGTAGCCGATTTCTCTCCTTCACCTGCACGCCTGCAGGAGATGACCGATATCGTGCTTCGCATCAATAAATACCTGGGGTATGATTTCAATACGGTTGAGCTGGCTGTAAGGAACAATATTCCTTATGCCATTGATTTCTGCAACCCTGCGCCTGATGCTGAAAGGACCAGCGTTGGCGAAGAAAATTTTGAATGGGTAGTTGAAACCTCCGCTAAATACGCCATTGAAAAAGCAATGGAGAATGACGGGCATGGAGATCACCTTACCTGGGGAGAGTATGTGAAAAGAAGCAGCACAAAGATGCCGCTGATCTGAGCCGGCCCTCCTTATAAACTAACTAATTGCTATGGCATTAAACTACAAGAGCTTTACCCTCGGCGTGGAAGAGGAATACATGGTGCTTGATCCGGTTACCCGTGAACTGAAAAGCCATGAACAGAAAATCGTGCAGGAAGGGCAGAAAGTAATAAAAGATAAAGTAAAAGCAGAGATGCACCAGGCAGTGGTGGAAGTGGGAACGGATATCTGCGCTGATGTGGATGAAGCTTACACAGACGTGGCCACGCTCCGCAAAACGATTTCAGGGATTGCTACCGATCTGGGCTTTGCAATGGGTGCGGCAGGCACGCATCCTTTCAGCCATTGGGAAAGCCAGTTGATCACCGACCATGTGCGCTACAATGAGATCGTAAATGAATTGCAGGAAGCCGCACGCAGTAATCTCATCTTTGGATTACATGTGCATGTGGGTATGGAAAGCCGGGAAATGGCTAACCATATTGCCAATTCCACCCGTTATTTTCTTCCCCATATCTATGCGCTGAGCACCAACTCTCCTTTTTGGGAAGGAAGAAAAACCGGCTATAAGTCGTACCGCACAAAAGTATTTGACAAATTTCCCCGCACCGGCATCCCTGAAGCATTTGACAGCATAGAAGCTTATGATAATTATGTAAAGCTGCTGATCAAAACCAATTGTATTGACAATGCTAAAAAGATCTGGTGGGACCTCCGGGTGCATCCTTTTTTCAACACTGTGGAGTTCAGGATCTGCGATGTGCCGATGACGGTTGATGAAACCATTGCTATTGCAGCACTTTTCCAGGCTATCTGTGCCAGGATCTATATGCTGCGCTCCAAAAACCTCAACTTTATCCAGTATTCCCGCGCTTTGCTTAATGAAAATAAATGGAGGGCCAGCCGTTATGGAGTGGATGGCTACCTGATCGATTTCGGGAAGGAAGAAGAAGTGAATACCCGTGCCCTGATCTATGAACTGCTCGATTTTGTGGATCCTGTGCTGGACCATCTGGGAAGCAGGCACCGCCTTGCACATGTTCGGAAAATATTGGATGGAGGCACCGGGGCAGACAGGCAACTGGCGGTATTTGAACAAACCAAAAACCTGGCATCAGTGGTGGAATACATCCAATCCCAATACCTGGCAGGGGTATAATTTGAACAGGATTAAAAGATTTTAGCCTTTGCTTGAAGGTACCGGCCAGCAGATAATTATATCCGGATGCAAAAGCAGGGAAAATCCCAATTCTTTGATCTTTTTTAAAAATCGGGATAAATAAACAGAAAAATCATTTTTAAAACCGGGATTTCTGTATCTTGACCGAAAGAAATTAAAAAGCAGGCCGGCTAGACAACCACCTGCGTAGGTCTTTACGACCGTTCACATGAGAAAACGTTTATTTAAAGGGGCCTTACGGCCCTTTTTATTTAACGCCACAAATTACAATAAGCAAAATCATGTTTCAGATCAATTTTACTGAACCATGAATAAAAGGAACTGAATTAACATTATCTGTTCTGCATTGTTTAAAATAGGTAACCTGATCTTTACGGACCAGTAATTCCCGGATAATTATTACCACTTGTAATGAAATTTGTCCAATAAGGAAATTTTCGTACTTACTTAACATTCTGTACGAATAGTTTTAGTACCTATTTACGTTTATACTGGTATTACCACACATGAGAAAGCGTCGGACTAACGCAGATTAGTTGAAACCATAACCACCGCGCTTTTTATGATCAAGGACCTGCTTCTGAAAGTTATTTTTATTCCAGTGTTAGGAATATGCCTGCCACTCATTGCCGGCATAGTTTCTTATGACCGTTATTCACCCATACTGATCATCCTGATCAACCTTTTCTTTATCCTTACTTCTTTTACTATCTGGATGGGATGCAATTGGATACATGGCAAACTCCGTCCTTTATACCGTCCTATCTCCAATCCTTTTTCCAAGATAGCAGCCGTATGTTCTGTATCCGCCCTGTATGGCGCCTGCACCGGCGGACTTTCCGTGATGGCCTGGCAGAAAATGTCGAAAGAGCCATTCGGAGATGTAGGACTGTACAGGTTTATAGCTGCCTGCATTGCATCAGTAATACTTTTTACACTTGTTTATGAAATACTTTTCCTGAGCAAAGAAAGAGAACTTGATACGCAGATCGTTGATCAACTGGATAAGGAGCGCTCGCAGGCAGAATTGCAGGCACTCACCAATGAAATGGACCCGCATTTTATTTTCAATTCGCTGAACACACTGAACCACCTTATCCTGCATCAGCCATTGGAAGCCCATTCATTCAATAACAGGCTGGCACAGGTGTACAAATATTTTCTGATCAATAAAAACAAAGAACTGATCCCTTTGAAAGACGAACTGGAGTTTATCGAAAGCTATTTTTACCTGCTCCAGATCCGTCATGATGATAAGTTGCAGCTACAAACAGTATTGAACGGCAGCAGCCAGGAAGTGCTGATACCGCCCTGTTCGTTGCAGATACTGGTGGAGAACGCTATCAAGCATAATGAATTCACTGAAGAAAACCCATTGCAGATAAAAGTAATAGCCAATGACAAATACCTCTATGTAAGCAATAATATCAAACCCAAACCCTATGCGGTTCATTCAACCGGTATCGGTCTGAAAAACCTGAGCTCACGCTACAGGATCCTTCTTCAGAAAGATATCCATATTGAAAGCACCCGTGAAAACTTTACCGTAAAACTGCCATTAATCAATTGATCCGCTGCCTGCACAGAACTACAGGCAGGATAAAACCATTACCATGTTGAATACAATTATCATTGAAGACGAAAAGCCGGCATTTGAAAGTCTTGTCAGTACTTTATCCGACGTGGCAACAGATGTAAATATCGTTACCCGTTTATCAAGTGTAAAAGAAAGCATCAGCTATCTTTCGCGGCAGCCATCGCTCGATCTGATCTTCAGCGATGTGCAGTTGGGCGATGGGCTTTCATTTGATATTTTCAGCCACGTCAATATCCGCACACCGGTCATCTTCATTACCGGTTACGATAATTTCATGATGAACGCTTTTGAATACAACGGCATTGATTACCTGCTGAAGCCGGTGGACAGGAATGATTTGCTCAAAGCCCTGGTCAAATACCGGATGCTGGAAAGGCATTTCTCCGATCATCAGCCTTTTAATAACCTGGTGCAATATGTAAACGATCATAAAAAGAAACGGTTGATCGTACGGAAGGGATTGGAAAATATTGCCCTGAGGCTGGAGGAAGTGGTTTTGTTCTTTACTGAGAACAAGATCGTATATGCAATGGACCGCCTGGGTAAAAAATACCTGGCGGATCATACGCTTTCTGAACTGGAAGAGACCCTTGACCAGGAAAGTTTTTTCAGGGCCAACCGGCAGTATATCATTAACATCAATTATATCCGCGGCTTTAAGGCATTTGAAAAAGTGAAGCTGCAGGTAGAACTGACCCTGCCGGAACTGAATCATTCAATTATTATAAGCCAGGAAATGGCACCGCAGTTCAGGGACTGGATGCACAAAGCATAGATCATACTGCCATCAAACTGCATCCCCTGATATCGCTGTTGTCCAACCTCCCCAGTATCTCAAAACTTCCATCAGGGTAAACTTTTGCTGCATCGTCGGTAGCAATAAAACTGCAGGAGTAGACATTGGCGAGATCGATAATGTTCACAGCGCCTGTGACCGGGCGGTTTTCTCCAGGCTGCAAAATACTGAGGGGGTCAGCTTCATCCCTTACCAGCACCCGCATCCAGGGAGGACAGGAAAAAAGACCGTTCCCTTTGGAGTAGGCTTGCGATAAAAGTTCAGTCATACCGTACTCAGAGTGAATCTGCTGTATCTTAAATGCTTCCGATAAAAGATCATGCACTTCCTGGCGCACCAGTTCCCTTCGCCGGCCCTTCATGCCACCGGTTTCCATTACCGTGGTATGCCGGAGACCAGGCAGTTTCCCGTTTTCCGCAAAATCAAGCAATCCGAAAGTGACCCCGATCAGCAAAGTAGGCTGAGCTTTTTCCTCCAGGGCAAATAACACATCGGCCAGTTTCTCATATTCATTCAGGTAAAAACCACTTTGGGGGTGGTCGCTCTGCCTGATCAGTTCGTTTACCATATACACCAGCGACGAATTCTGCCTTTCCAGGTAAGAGGGCAACAGGCCGATAACACACCAGTTGGAGGCGGGGCCATAAAAATGCTCAAATCCAAGGGTAAAACTTTCTTCATATAATCCGGCATCCCTGACCAGGTGGCGGCTGTTGATACTGCCTGTGGTGCCACTGCTTTCGAATATGAGAGCGGGCTCAAATACCCCGGCCTGAACGGCATGGGATTTAAAGAACCGGATGGGTAAAAAAGGGATCTCGCTGACCCTGTTCACCGAATGGGGGTCGATCCCCAGAGCATCTACATATTGCCGGTAAATGGTCGTATACTGGTATTGAAACCGGAATATTTCCAGGGTCAGTCCTTCCCTGCCTTGTTCATTGACCCTGAAAATTTTATCGTTCCATTCGCTTTTCATCAACTGTTCAATCCTTTAAAAAGGTTTATATTTGTTTAAATCAATGGTACATAATGAAAGCCATCCCAGCTATAGTCGCTTCTTCTGTCATGGTGCTGCTGTTTGCCTGCGGCAAAGATAAGTTTGAAACAAAACCCCGTTTAGAAATTAAGGATTATAACAGTCGCGAGATCATGCAGGGGCAAACACTTGAGGTGCGCATCAATTATTATGACAAAGAAGGAGATTTAAGCCAGGCGCCATTTGTAGCCATCCGGGTAAGGCAGAATATTTTCCCGCCTCCGCCTGCGCAGGAGAAAGCAGACACGCTCCGCTCCACGCTACCGGAATTTCCTGACAAGGATAATGGAGAGATCACTTTCAGGCTTGGCTATGATTTCCTTAAAGAAAGCCTGACAGAAAATGATACATTGGTATTCCGTTTTGCCGTAACTGATAAGGCGGGCAACAAAAGTGATACAGTCACCAGTGAACGCATTGTGGTGCACCTGCCGTAATAATGAAGATATTCCGGGACATCTTCCGTTTCTTTGTTTATAGCAATCTTTTTATTGCTGTTTGTGCCATGCTGATGCTGGTCCAAACCTGTTACCTGCTGCTGCATGCCCCCCCTTCTTTCGACCTGCTGGCCTTTGTATTTTTTGCTACCATCTGCAGCTACAGCTTTCATTGGTATCTTACACCGGCTGTGGGACAATCTGACCGGGTTCCCTGGCTGGCCCGTCATAAGAAAACACATCTTTTCCTGTTCATTGTCAGTATTGCCGGGGCTGTTATATATGGCATAATGCTGATCAGCCACTGGCACTGGCTGGTATTTGCGGCTTTTATCACTTTTCTTTACTCGGCGCCAAAAGTGCCGCATCCCTGGTTCAGGCTCCTGAGAAAAATCGCTATTGGGAAAACCATTTTCCTGGCAGGGGTATGGATGTTTGTGACCACGGTCCTGCCGCTGGAGATAAGTGACCAGCCCTGGCAGACTGATTATACCCTTTTTGCCGTCAGCCGCTTTTTTCTGATCTATGCTATTTGCATCCTGTTTGATTACAGGGATAAGGAATATGATATTTCTGTCGGTATCCGGAGCCTGATCACCTGGCTCAACGAAAAAAGCATTGATATGCTTTTCTATTTCTCAATTATCATTTTCGCAGTAGCTTCATTATGGATGTATTATTGTGGCCATTCGGTCACTGTCATAATTACGCTTCTGATCCCGGGTGCCATTACGACACTTCTTTATTCCCATGCAAAAAAGAGCCGATCCGATATGCTGTACTATTTTGTACTGGATGGCTTGATGGCCCTGTCTGCTGTGTTGTATCTGTTGATCGAATGGCCGATGTTCACTCAGCGTTGACCGTTGGTCATCTCCTTTTGTTAACAACTTTTTATTTTCATTCTGCACTCCCGACATAATACTAGCATAATAATTGTTGTTATCAGATTCCTTAATGATAGATTATGCAGATACATTTCACCAAAGTAGTTCATTTCACGAGGTTGATTAAGGCTGGTGGCCGTCTCCGGGAATTTAACTTCAGAAAACTGAGGCAAATGGAAGAGGATATATTCTCCGTTGATACGGTGGATGACAGGGGGAACCGTATCCTTTTTTATATGCATAAAAGCAATAACGCACACTGGACTATCAATCAGCAGGTATTACCTACCTGGATCACTGAGAATGAAGCCAAACTGGCCGAGCAGATTGAAGACGAGCTCCAACAGCATCAGTAGAACATCCTGAGCAGCTTTCCTTATCTTGCAGTATAGCTAGCTCGCATGATTATGAGAAAGTATTCATTCTTTTTTGCATTCATTATTTTATTGGCAGCCTGTAAGGGCACACAAAAAATCAGCGGACAAATTTCTTCCAGCCAATTGATCGCTGATGGAAAGCTATGGTCATCCTTATTCCAGCAAAGGGCAGCCGAATACCAGGCGCTTTGCCTGCAGGCTTTTAATATTGCCCGGTTAAGAACTGACCAGTCATTGCAGCAACCATCAGCCAGACCCAGGGCGATCATTACAGATATTGACGAAACCTTCCTGGACAATAGTCCTTATGCCGTTCACCAGGCTTTGACCGGTAAAGACTATGAAGCCGCTTCCTGGTATGAATGGACAGGTAAAGGCATAGCAGATACACTCACTGGAGGATTGGCTTTTTTCACCTATGCCGCGTCCAAAGGCGTAGAGATTTTTTATGTTACCAACCGCGATGAACAGGAAAGAGCAGGTACCCTGGCCAATCTTCGCCGCTTCAATTTCCCCTTTGCCGATAACCAGCACCTGATACTGAGAAAAGATATTTCCAGCAAAGAACCCCGCCGCCAGGAAATAGCCCGCAACTATGAGATCATTCTCCTTCTTGGCGATAATCTAGCTGACTTCAGTCCCCTTTTTGACAAAAAGACCGAAGCCGAAAGAGCACAGAACGTACAATCCCTGTCTGCAGAATTCGGGAAAAAGTTTATTGTATTGCCCAATGCCAATTATGGCGGCTGGGAAGATGCGATCTATCTGAATAAAAGAGACTGGACTCCTGCACAAAAAGATTCTTTGATCAAAGCCGCATTGAAAGGATATTGACGGCTCCAGACTTCCGACTAAAGACTTCTGACTATGATCCATGCCTATAATTTTCTCGCTTCCTGGCAACTATTCCCTGAAAAATGCAGCTATGAACTGGGCGACAGGCCCAAGAGCGGGATCTATAAAATAGAATCCGTAGAAGATAAAAAAGCACTGATGGTTTCCCACAACTGGGTATCACTGGAAAACCAGGCTTTTGCTTCCCAGTATACCATAGTCGCTGATGGTGAGTTGAATGAGTTCAGTCAGCATGAACTGGCCGACCAGGCACAGGTCTCCTTTATCGACAGCATCAGTTTTGAAATTCATTTTTACAAAAAAGGAGAAGTGGCCCTGCACATCGTGCATGAGATCATGCCTAACGGATATCTCAAAATCACCCAGCAGGGATCCCGGGATGACGGCACAGCTTATACCAATACAGAGATCTATCACAAACAGCTCAGCGTACTCCCTTACTCTGCCTCAGTGGCCGGCGCAGTGATCAGGGCCAATGAAGAAGGCCTGATCAAACACAAAGCGCTTACTGCTATGGAAGAGCAGACCAATATGCAATTGCAGCAGATCCGCAAACAGATAGAGCTATTGGCACTCCAGGCTCAGGAGATCCAAAAAAGAAAAGAGCTTTCCCTGATGATCTACGATGCCAAACTATCTTTCAAACCCAATATCGGTCAAACCTATTATCTCTATCAAAGGAAAGACGGCAGCCACCTGCTCTCCCTCGTATCTCCCCGTGAATGGGGCAGCAGCGGGCCTTTTCAGAAATTCATCGCTGCTGTAAAATTGCTGGCCGATCATACATGGATGGAACTGTAAGCATCCGGTACCGATCCTTTATATTTGTTTTTATGGATAAAAACTTACGATACCCACTCATCACCGGCAAAAGCCGTATAGCAGGTAAAGGAGCATTTGCCGGCCAAGCCATTGCTTCCAAAAAGAAACTGGGGAATATGGGCGGAGAGATCATCTCCTATAAAGAAGCACAAAAAAGAGTAAAGAAACAACCAGGCAATGTACTGTTCATGGTAGAATTTGATCATGAAGATATCGCCCTTGATGCAAGCGTGAACAGCAATGCCCTCCGCTATATCAATCATTCCTGCGACCCCAACACTTATATGCGCAGAGCCTACCAGAAAGTGGAGTTCTATACATTGCGGCCTGTCCGCAAAGGAGAAGAACTGACCTGCGATTATGGTGAGACCCACCACGATGGCAAGCTACCCTGCCGCTGCGGTGCGAAGAACTGCCGGGGATTCATTTAAGCCCTCCAGGTTTGGGCCCGCAATATTCTTTGTGGTCTTTGTGTCTTTGTGGGACTAATTCCCACAAAGACACAAAGACCACAAAGAATATAAGAACTCTGCGGGAACAGTAAAAAAGTTTGGAATAACTTCGCACTATGACCAAGCTCTCCGTTAATATCAACAAGATCGCCACGCTCCGCAATTCAAGGGGTGGCAACAATCCTGATGTTGTAAAATCAGCTATTGACATACAACGTTTCGGCGCAGATGGCATCACTGTTCATCCACGTCCTGATGAGCGCCATATCCGCTACAATGATGTAAGAGAGATAAAGAAGATCATCACCACAGAGTTTAACATAGAAGGCAATTGCAGGGAACAAAAATTCATTGACCTTGTACTGGAAACTCAACCCCACCAGGTGACACTGGTACCCGATGTGTTGGGCCAACTTACTTCAGACCATGGATGGGATACCATTAAGCATAAAGATTATCTCAAAGAGATGATCGGCATTTTTCAGAAAGCCGGCATCCGCGTGTCCATCTTTGTTGACCCTGCACCTACCATGGTAGAAGGCGCTGCCGCTACCGGCACTGACCGTATTGAGTTATACACTGAAGCCTATGCCCGGCATTATGCCACCGGCAATAAGCTTTCTGCTGTCAAAGATTATGTGGAAGCTGCCCAAAAAGCAAAGGAACTTGGTTTAGGACTGAATGCCGGCCATGATCTTGACTTGCACAACCTCCAGTTCTTCAAACAACATATTCCCTGGCTCGATGAAGTAAGCATTGGTCATGCCCTGATCAGTGATGCTTTGTATTTCGGGTTGGAGAATACCGTGCAGATGTATAAAAGGCAACTGCTTTAATAAGGCCTGACAGTTGATCATTCACTATCCCATTCAGGCAGTGCATTGATCATTTGCAATTGGCCTTCCCTTTTTTCCCAGGCATAACTGTATTCGCCATTCGTGATCACCAGCAATCCTGCCGGTACAGAAATATGATAACGCAGCAACTGGTGCAATACTGTATCATCCAGGCTTACGGATGGCGATTTGCATTCTATCATCATCCAGGGACGGTGTTGCTGATCGTATACCAGTATATCAAACCGCTTTTTCAATTCGCCCAGCAGGATCATTTTTTCCAGGGCCACCAGCGCCACGGGGTATTTTTTCACCTGCACCAGGTATTGGATAAAATTCTGACGCACCCATTCCTCCGGGGTCAGCAATAACCATTTTTTGCGGATGGCATCAAAAATAAAATCCTTATCGTCCTGCTTTTTTATCCGGAAAGAAGGCTCCGGATAGTGAATGATCAACATACTTCAAAAGTAAATGATTAAATTCGCATGAAAGCTGTTTGAAAATATGAAGACAAAAGAAGACATCGTCAACAACTGGCTGCCGAGATATACCGGCGAAAAACTGGAGAACTTCGGAGAGTATATCCTGCTTACCAATTTCAGCAATTACGTGTACATGTTCGCCTCCTGGAACAACGTGCCGGTGATAGGTGAAGGCCGGCCAATGCAATGCGCCACCGCAGAAGATATCACGATCATTAACTTTGGAATGGGCAGCCCCACTGCCGCCACGATCATGGACCTGCTCAGCGCCATCAGCCCCAAAGCTGTTCTCTTCCTGGGCAAATGCGGCGGGTTGAAAAAAAGAAACAAGCTCGGCGACCTGATCCTTCCTATTGCTGCGATCCGCGGTGAAGGTACTTCCAACGATTACTTTCCTGCCGAAGTGCCCGCCCTGCCCGCTTTCGCCCTCCAAAAAGCTGTTTCCACCACCATCCGTGACTATGCAGTAGATTACTGGACAGGCACCGTGTATACCACCAACCGCCGTGTATGGGAACATGATGAACATTTTAAAGAATACCTGCAAAAAGTAAGAGCTTACGCCATTGACATGGAAACAGCCACTATTTTTACTGTAGGCTTTTTCAATAAGATACCGACAGGCGCACTTTTACTGGTAAGCGATCAGCCCATGATACCGGAAGGAGTGAAAACAGAAGAAAGCGATAAAAGCATCACCGCTCAATATGTGGAAAGGCATTTGAGGATCGGCATAGACTCATTGAAGCAACTGATCAATGATGGATTGACCGTCCGTCATCTGAAATTTTAATTGTATCAACGTTCAATAACCTTAAACTACTCCTCATGAAACAATTATTATTACTGCCAGGACTTCTTCTGCTCACTGCTACTGCTAACCAATGCAAAAGCAAAAAAGCCAGCAACAACACTTACAAAGCCAGGCTGGAAACAAAAGGGCTTTGCATGAATTATACCCTCCGGCTGGTAGAAGGTAATATTGATACATCGCTGGTAGACGCAAGTTGGACAGACGAGATAAAAGGTAAAACATTCAATAATGTTTTTGGTCTTGCCAACCCCTGCGATTTCCCTACCACGATCAATGAAGGAGATGAATTTTATTTCGCTATCGATACAGCAAAGCCAAAAAATTGTGCCGTTTGTATGGCCTACTACCCTACCCCTGCACATAAGCTTTCAATAAAAGTGGTGCCTAAATAATGCATCCGCTGCTCCGCATACAGGACCTCTCCATTGATTTTATCTCATCTGCAGGGAATACACATGCTTTAAAAAGTATTTCATTCACTGTTCAAAAAGGAGAGATCGTGGCATTGGTGGGCGAATCAGGATCTGGAAAATCGGTGACCTCACTGGCCGTTCTCCAACTCCTGCCTTCACCACCTGCTGTATATGCAGGCGGCAGCATCCTATTTAGTGAAGATGGGAGCGAGCCGGTAAATATGCTGAAAGCCGGCCGCCAGGCCTTGCAGGATATCCGCGGCAATAAGATCGCCATGATATTCCAGGAGCCCATGACTTCTTTAAACCCGGTGATCACCTGTGGTGAACAGATCATGGAAGCGATCCTTTCGCATAAAAAGATATCCGCTGCACGAGCCCGGCAACAGGCATTGGAGTGGATGGAAAAGGTAAAGTTGCCCAACCCTGTTGCATTGTTCAAACGCTATCCTCATCAATTGAGCGGCGGGCAAAAACAACGCGTGATGATCGCCATGGCCATGTGTTGCGAGCCATCATTGCTCATCTGCGATGAACCTACCACGGCACTGGATGTAACAGTACAAAAAACAATCCTCCATCTTATCAAAGAACTGCAACAGCAATCGGGCATGGGTGTTATTTTTATTACACATGATCTCGGTGTGGTAGCTGAGATCGCTGATCGTACACTGGTAATGTACAAAGGAGAGATCGTGGAAGAGAATCCCGTTCGTCAACTCTTTACTCATCCGCAGCATGCTTATACAAAAGGACTGCTCGCCTGCCGCCCTGTTCTTCATCGCAAAGGAGAAAGATTGCCGGTAGTAAGCGATTTCCTAAACAACCAGGAAAAGATTCCCGTTCCTGTTGCAGAAGAAAAAACAACAGGTATCCCTCAGCCTTCAAAACAGGATGTGTTGCTGCGTGCAGATCATCTCTCTGTATGGTTTCCTTCCGAAAAAACTTTCTTGGGTAAAACAACCCGCTTCACCAAAGCGGTGAACGATGTAAGCTTTGATGTGTATAAAGGAGAAACACTGGGATTGGTAGGAGAAAGTGGTTGCGGCAAAACCACACTTGGCAGAACACTGCTCCGGCTTATTGCACCTACTTCCGGCTCCATCTATTACGAAGGAAAAGATTTTACCTCGATCAGCAAACAGGATATGCGTTCCTTGCGCAAGGAATTGCAGATCGTGTTCCAGGACCCCTATTCTTCTTTGAACCCGCGCCTCACTATTGGTTCTGCTATTGCAGAGCCATTGAAAGTGCATCGCCTGCTTGCTTCTGAAAAAAGCCGGCGGGAACGGGTAACAGAACTGCTCGAAAAAGTAGGCCTGCAACCGGAGCATTTCAACCGTTATCCGCATGAGTTTTCCGGGGGGCAAAGACAAAGGATCGTCATCGCAAGAGCCCTTGCGCTTAATCCTTCTTTTATTGTTTGCGACGAATCCGTTTCCGCGCTGGATGTAAGCGTGCAGGCGCAGGTGCTCAACCTGCTGAATGATCTTAAAAAAGAATTCGGATTCACTGTGGTCTTTATCTCACATGATCTTTCAGTGGTGCGTTATATCAGCGACAGGATCATGGTCATGAATAAAGGGCAGATTGAAGAAACCGGCGAAGCAGAAGAAATATACAATCAACCAAAATCGGCTTATACACAACGATTGATCGCTGCAATTCCACGTGGGTTTTAAACATTTCTAATTGTCCGTCTCATCTGCGCTGACCGAGATCTCATCATAGTCCATTGCTCCGCTTCTGTCATAAAACTCCCGTGCACTTTTCCTTTTTGAATACAACATCCGTTTTAATTCCTTTTGCAATTGTGGAAGCAAAGGTTCATCTTCCTTGATACGGACATTGGAGAAACTGGTAAAATCATATCTGCTCCGGTAAGCGTCTCCTTCTTCGTCGGCAGAGGAATCAGCCGTATCATCACCTTTCCATTCAAATTTTGTTGAATCCAGCGGCACAAAACCAGAAGCGGCCAGTTTCCAGCCGGCATCATCCTTGCGGCTTTTATATTTGAAGAAGTATATCCATCCTTCACGGCCTTTCACTTCAGCCTTCAGCTTATCAACAAACAGCAATGAATCGGGCTTGCCATACCTGCTTTCCATCAGCAGTTTACTATGCGCCAGCAACAATTGCTGATTGGCTTTTGCAGGAAACGCTGAAAGCTTATCCATATCCGACAGGTCTTCATACAACTCATAACGGTATTCATCCAGGCCGGCAAAATAATTCAATATGGTGTCGGGATACGGCTTACCCGCCCGTATCAGTGATGTAAGGGTAGAATATTTCAACCGTTTATCAGCAGAAGACAACATCTGGTTGAGCAAAGCCGGCACCTGCGGGTCATTCCAGTAAGGGATCAGCAGCGTGGCATACAACTGCAGGTTATCGTTTCCTCCATCTTCTTCCGTTTCTTCCTGGTAAGATATATAGCTTTGTGTTTTCCCTTTCTTCTCCTGCTCGGCCTTATAGATCGCTTTTTGCTTTTCAATGATCACCTGCTTTTTCAATTCCTGTTTTGCTTCCAGCAAAAACTTGGAGAAATAGGCCTTATAATCATCCGGCTTTATCAGGCCACTATCTACCATCTGCCCCAGTAAGGTCATTATGGGATATTTATAATCGTCCAGGTTGATCAGCGGCAGGATATCCGGCATGATCGTGCGTGTCAGTTGGAGAGAATCATCCAACCCATTCAGTATACTATTCCCTCCTGGGCGATCATCATATATCGACGTCTTCCAGTTGCGTGTATTAACATTCAGGATTGGTGGTTCCGTCATGATAATATCGCGGAGCGTTTTATATGCATAAGAAGTTTTTTGCTTGATCAAAGTACCCAGCACGGCATATTGCAGCTCAAGAGTATCTCCTGCTGCCTGGTAAAGTTCTTTCAGGTAATTGGTAGCATTGCTGGCAGGAATACTGCTCATTTTCCGAATCAGTGTTTTCTTTGTATCCAGGTAATTCTTTTCTGCCCACCCGGTAGAAGCAATGGCTTTCTTGAGTTCCGGAACATCTGTTGAATCAAACTTGATCACATACAATCCTTTCACTGCCCGCTTATGCACGAGGCTGTCGCTGCTCATGAAATCTTCAAAGAAGAGTTTTGTCTTCTTTGCAAACATATCATTGCCGCGTAAAGTATCAGCAGGGTTAAAGCTGTCGAAAAAAGATTTTACAAATGCACTGGGAGCGCTCAGCGTATCGCTCTCTGTTATCAAAGAGAAACCAATGCCATCTTTATAAAATACCTTGCTCCATAATGTGCGGCTGCTGCCGGTATCGGTCACAACTGTTTCCCAAACCCTCATCTTATTGGGCAGTTCCGTTTTTATTTTTTTCAGAACGATCCAGCTTGTGTCGCCAAAAATAGAAGTGGAGCTTTCTTTATCCAGCACGGTGCTGTCTTCCAGGTAAGCATAGCGGGGTGATTTGAAAAAATTGACAAAGATCCTTTCACCGGTCGTATCATTCCGGACCACCTTGCTGCGAAACATTCCGGCCTCCATATCATTGCTATCATCATCCTCGTCGTCCTGATAAAGATTACCACGCGGTAAATCCAGTTTTTCTTTCTCCGGTGCAGGAAATGCAGGAGCGTTCACGGTGTAATAAAGCGCTGTATCAGTGTTGAGTGAAGGCGGAGAATAAACAAGGGATCTTACAGAAAAAGAATTCAGGAAATTTTTCATGACCGGCATTTCCTGTTTGCCATGGGCAACAAGCGTATAATAATGCGGCCCCTGGATAATAAACCTCACCAGGTAAACGCCTCCGTTCTTGTCTTTATAACGGCAATCAAGTGCAGGATAACCATTTGCTGTTGTGTGCTGGCGGCTGATCTCCTTATCAATAAACTCAGAGGCAGCAAAGCTTTCATCCATCAATCCCAGGTCAAATGTATCTTCTTCCACGAAATGATAATTGTGGACGTCTGTACGGATCACCCGGTATTGTGTATGCGTGTTCCTGTCTTCTGCATCATATATCCAGCTCCCGTCATTACCCACATAAGGCTCATGCGGCATATCAATGGAAAAACCGCCATAGGATGGTGAATATTTTTTCCAGGTGGCCGCCATTGCCTCCGGCTGGGTTTTATATTCTTTCAATTGAATGCTGGAAAAAAAACGTTGTGCTTCTTCTCCCTGACCCACATATTCTCCGGTGCCGCTCATTTTAAAAATGATCACTTCAAATGGGGTGGTAAAAATATTATAGCGCTGTATATCTCCGCGGCGGGTTTTATTGACCAGGTCAATGCCCTGATAACCGTTACGGACAACCGGTGTTTTACGGATGATCTTGCCTGGTATATTTTCATACAGCAGGCTGTCGACTATTTTTCTCACCCGGTCTGTATTATGTCCCCACATCCAGGCATTGGTCATAATACGGGTCACCATATAATAGCTGCCGTTGGCCATGTCTGCGTACTGGCGCTGGTCCATGGAAGCATCATCACCGAATTTGTAAAACTTACCGGGTATATCCACTTTAAAGAAACCATCATCTGCCTGTTGTGGATGGAACACAACCGGCACGCGCAGTTTTTCCACCTGGTTTTTATGCTGGCTGTCCCTGGCTCCCATTTTTACAGGCCGGAGGCGATAACCCTGCCGGCGCAAGATCTCTATCACACCCCTGTTGCCGGGAAGATGTGCTGCTCCCACTCCAACAAACAATGACTGACCGGAACGTAAGATAGAATCAATGGAATTGGCCTGGATCTCATTACGGCGATACAGGAATTTTTCATCAAAAGCGCTGGAAAAGCTATTGTACTTATTGATGGAATCAAGCCAGTCCAGGTTGCCGCTGCGATAAGCTTCCTGCAGTTTATTGGAAGAATATCCTTCTTCCTGGTCATAGCTTCTTTCTTTTTTATTCTTATCCTTCGCTGCATCTTTATAAGCTTCTGCCATCAGCTTCATGCTTTCACCATATTGCTCCACACCCGCCACTTTTTTGCCCCATTTCTTTCCGCACTGGTAGATATACATGTCGAGATAAGTATCTTCTTCAAAATCGCTCGAGGCATTTCCATAGCTGCGGTAAAGCAGGTTGTTGATGGTGGAAGGATTGCTGTAAAGGGCCCGTTCTATTTTCTTGTCATACTTATAAAAACGAAGGGTGTTGATGCGCAGGTAATCATTCGGTGTTTCTGTTCCCGTATAATTCATGGCATAGTTCCCGTACTCATTATTTCCCAGGTCATACTTGCTCATATCTTCCTGCCATGATTCTGGATTGGTTTCCAATGCCACCACATCTGCATTGCGGATACCGATATAAAATGAATCGGCCAGGTGAAAAGCCAGTTTGCTGCTCACGTGCATGGTGCCAAAGAGGTAAGAAGGTTTTTTCATGCCTTTGCCGCTGATCTCCCAAAGAAGGCTGGGATAGTTTTTGTTCTTCGTTTTGGGCTGGGCATGCAGGAGAAATGGCATTAACAACAGGAACAGGATCAGGGCTCTTTTCATATGAGGGAACTAGTTTAGGTGGTTCGGCCATCGAACATCCGGCTGAATTTACTATTTTATTGAAAACGGCTGGCGTTAAAATCTGTTTTATCTATAACAGGGATTTTACATTTATGTTGTTTAATTAACTGATATTCAACACATTTTCTCATTTAAAAAAATCCAGACAACAAATGGCTGTAATTGCACGTTTATATGTAATTTTGCTGCCCTTAAAGCTGGCGCATGACCAGACCCGGTGCCGTAAGACCGGGGATTGGTGATCCCCCTCAGGTATTCTGTTACCGGTTTGAGTCATGAGATCTCAGTTTGTCATTCAGGAGTTGTTTCCTACCATCCGGTAAGAAATCATGAAGGGCAAGAATATTAAAGAAAAAGACTCAAATCATAATATGAAGCTTTCCCAATTCCGTTTCGACCTCCCTTTAAACCTTATCGCACAAAATCCTGCCAAAAAACGTGAAGATGCCCGTATGATGGTCATTCACCGTCACACCGGCCAGATCGAGAACAAGCACTTCCGCGATATCCAGGATTATTTTGATGATAAAGATGTTTTTGTAGTAAACAATACCAAGGTTTTCCCTGCCCGCATGTATGGCCGCAAGGAAAAAACAGGCGCCAAGATCGAAGTGTTCCTGCTTCGCGAACTGAATAAGCCTAACCGCCTTTGGGACGTGATCGTAGACCCTGCCCGTAAAATCCGTGTAGGAAATAAATTGTATTTCGGCGACCAGGAAGACCTGGTGGCAGAAGTGATCGACAACACTACGAGCCGTGGCCGTACCATCCGTTTCTTATGGGAAGGCAGCGAAGAAGGATTCCGTGAGCAACTGGAAAAACTGGGCGAGACCCCTCTCCCGAAATATATCAAACGCAAACCCGACGAAGAAGATAAAGAGCGTTATCAAACCGTATATGCAAAGCATGAAGGCGCAGTGGCTGCTCCCACAGCAGGACTTCACTTCAGCCGCGAACTGATCAAGCGCCTTGAGATCAAGGGCATCCGTTTCGCAGAAGTGACCCTGCATACCGGCCTGGGAACATTTCGTCCTATTGAAGTGGAAGATCTCAGCAAGCATAAAATGGATGCAGAGTATTACCACATTGATGAAACAGCCTGCAAGATCGTGAACCGCGCTAAAGAATACGGCCACCGCATCTGCTCAATCGGCACTACTACCATGCGGGCACTGGAATCTTCTTTCACCGCGCAAAAATTACTGAAGCCATCTGAAGGCTGGACCAATATGTTCATCCACCCTCCTTATGATTTCAATATTGCTGATTCGCTGGTAACCAATTTCCATTTGCCTAAAACAAGCCTGCTGATCATGACCTGTGCCTTTGCAGGTTATGAGCTGACAATGGAAGCTTATAAGAAAGCGATAAAAGATAAATACAGGTTCTTCAGCTATGGAGATGCCCTGATAGTGATCTAAATCAAGAAATCAAATCTACTTGCTTAAAAGCCGCACTATTTCAGGTGCGGCTTTTTGTTGTCCCGGCAGGTTGGTATTCCCGCTATAAGGCCGGGTTTCCCACCAAGACGACAAAGACCACAAAGAAATATTGCCTGGGCGTTTTCCTTGGGTTAAAGACTTTATGGATCTAGGAACGTAGTTAAAATATTTCTTTGTGATCTTCGTCGTCTTGGTGGGAAAACATTCAAACTGTGAGCAATACTCACCCCTTATTATGCGAAATCCCTACCTTTATACAGTTTAATTACGGTTTTTGCGCTACTCCTACGCCTTGCTCCCTGCAAGCATTTCCCTGAAAACCTTACCTTTGCGCAGTTTTAAAACCTATAACAATTTCTTAATATGGCAGATATTTTCGAGCGTTTACTGAAGAATTACGGGCCGATCGGCCAGCACCGTGAAAGGGCGCATGGATACTTTGCATTCCCAAAACTTGAAGGAGAGATCGACAGCCGTATGAAGTTTCGAGGGAAGGAAATGATCGTATGGAGTTTGAACAATTATCTCGGCCTGGCCAACCATCCCGAAGTGAGAAAAGCAGATGCAGACGCAGCCCGGGAGTTCGGACTCGCACTGCCAATGGGTGCCCGCATGATGAGCGGCAACAGTAATTATCATGAACAGCTTGAAGCGGAGCTTGCAGCCTTTGAAGGAAAAGAAGATGCCATTCTGCTGAATTATGGCTACCAGGGCATGGTAAGCCTGATAGATCTTTTATGCAGCCGCCACGATATCATTATTTATGATGCTGAAAGCCATGCCTGCATTATCGACGGCTTACGCCTTCACCCCGGCCATCGTTATGTTTTCAAGCATAATGATATAGAAGATTTTGAAAAGCAACTGCAACGGGGCACCGCCTTGATAGAAAAACAAAAAACAGGTGGCATCCTGGTGATCACCGAAGGCGTATTTGGTATGGCTGGCGATCAGGGTAAGCTGAAAGAGATCATTGCATTAAAACAAAAATATGAGTTCCGCCTGCTGGTAGATGATGCACACGGATTTGGTACATTAGGCAAAACCGGTGCAGGCGCAGGTGAAGAACAGGGCGTGCAGGATGATATCGATCTTTACTTTTCTACTTTTGCAAAATCAATGGCGTCAATCGGCGCCTTTATTGCCGGCGACCGTAAGATCATCGATTATGTCCGCTATAATATCCGCAGCCAGATCTTTGCTAAAAGCCTGCCGATGCCACTGGTGATCGGGAACCTGAAAAGACTGGAGCTGCTGCGCACCCAACCACAATTGAAAGACAGGCTTTGGGAGAATGCACTCAAACTGCAAAAAGGACTTACAGAAAGAGGATTTGATATTGGTAAAACAGATTCCGTTGTTACACCCGTGTATATGAAAGGTGGTGTGGAAGAAGCTACTGCAATGGTAATGGACATCCGTGAGAACTATCATATCTTCTGTTCCATCGTAGTATATCCTGTTATTCCGAAAGGACATATCATTTACCGCCTCATCCCTACTGCTTCGCATACAGATGAAGACATACGCGCTACACTTGAAGCTTTCTCTGCTACCAAGAAAAAACTGGATGCAGGTGAATACAAAGTAGCAGATATCCCCGATATGGCGGAAGTGACCGGGAAGAGATTTGATTACCTGGTGCAAAGACCAAAAAATAAATAAACCACTTATACCAAACCCTGCTTGTGCAGGGTTTGTTTTTCCCCTAAAGCGAAACAGTGCAGATGGCCTTATTGTTGCAGCTATCAGGAAAAGCACTCCACAATGCTTAAGCATCCTGATCTCTTTTATCTTGAAGATCTGCAGGAACTGTTTACCGATGTACAGCTTCAACGGGTATTTCCGGATCAGAAAATATTTGCCGATTGCACACCCCGCTATCCGGTAGCAGAGATACTTGAGCAATACCGCGCTTACAAGCAGGCAGGTGATGGCAATCTCGAACAGTTTGTGCTCGATCACTTTTACCTGTCCAAACCAATACCTCAGCCAAAGCAGCCCTGGCATTTCCCCATTGATGAACATATCAATCATCTCTGGGAATTACTGACCCGCCAACCGCATGAAAACGGGGGCACGCTTATTCCTTTGCCTAAACCTTCTATTGTGCCGGGAGGAAGGTTCCGCGAAATATTTTACTGGGATACTTATTTTACCATGCTGGGATTGCAGGCAGCAGGGCTTACCGGCAAGGTGGAAGATATGATCGACAATTTCGCTTTCCTTATAGATACATTCGGTCTTATTCCCAATGGCAACCGTACTTATTTCCTGACAAGATCACAGCCACCTTTCTTCTCATTTATGATCAAATTGCTGCAGGAAGAAAAAGGAGATTCCGTATTGATACAATATCTGCCACAACTGACCAATGAATATAATTTCTGGATGCGCGGCGCTGATTTGCTCCGCCCTGAAGAACCCGCCAGTGAGCATACTGTGCAGCTTTCTAATGGAGGAATATTGAACCGTTACTGGGATGAAATGAATACACCGAGACCGGAAGGTTATGCAGCCGATCTTAAAACCCATGCCAGGGCTTTGGCAGATCCTTCAGAGCATTACAGGCACATCAGGGGAGCTTGCGAATCGGGCTGGGATTTTTCCAGCAGATGGTTAAAAGATGAAAAGAAGATTACCACCATTCACACCTGCGAACTGATACCGGTTGATCTCAATTGCCTTTTGTGGCACCTGGAGAAAACTTTAGCGGAAGCATATACCGCAGAAGGGAAACCGCAAACAGCAAAAGAGTATGAAGAAAAAGCATTGCGCAGGCAAGCAGGTGTAGAAGCAGTGTGTTGGAATCACAAAGAACAGGTGTATACCGATTACAATTTTATGGCACAAATTCCCTCATCCGTTGTAACGATGGCGATGGCCTATCCTCTCTTTTGCTGCATGGCACCGGCTAACCAGGCAGGCTTGGTGCTCGACAGAATGGAGAAAGATTTTTTGCATGCAGGAGGCCTGCTTACTACCTTGATTGAATCAGGTCAGCAATGGGATGCGCCGAACGGATGGGCGCCTTTGCAATGGATAGGCTATAAAGCCGCATTAAACTATAACAGGCCTGAATTGGCTAAACGTATAGCACATAACTGGACGGAGAATGTAGAGAACGTATTCAAGCGAACAGGAAGACTTATGGAGAAATATAATGTGCTTGATACTTCTTTGGAAGCAGGTGGTGGAGAATATAAAAACCAGGATGGTTTTGGCTGGACAAATGGTGTGTATGCTAAATTGAGAAAGCTGTTGGGAGAGCCTGTGGGTTGATTTTCCGGGAACGTTCCCGTGCTAAAGAAGCAGGAAGGATTTTAGTAAAAATACGGTAACGTATCTCAAAAAAAAGACCTCCCGAAGTAAATCCGGGAGGGCCCTAATCAAAAACCATTAACCATTAAACCTTATCCTATGAAAATTCATGAGCAATATCGCTAATAATAAATTAACACAAAAACTTTTTGGCTATTTTTTTTGCCGATTATGTGTCAATTCTACCTTTTATTGATTCATCTCAATGTCGAAACGTTGAACTTTGACCGGATATTAACTTTTTGACCCATGCAAACGATTGCGCGAGTTTGTCTAAATACTGTCATTGATCCTACATACTTTCTCCGGTTACTGCAACATTTTAGTTAATTCAACATTTTATTACTGATTTTTGTAAACAGAAATATGAAAAAAACAGTTGTAGCCATCACAGGTGCCAGCGGCTCCATTTATGCCCGGCAATTACTCCAGAAGCTTGCTGCCATTCCTGAGCAGTGTGCAGACCTTGCAGTGATCATGACAGAAAATGCCAAACAGGTTTGGGAAACAGAACTGGGTGATCCCTCTTATCAGCAACTTCCTGCTAAATTCTACAGCACTACGGATTTCACCGCTCCTTTTGCATCAGGCTCAGGTAAATATGAAAATATGATCATCATTCCCTGCTCAATGGGTTTGCTGGGAAGAATTGCCAGCGGCATCTCCAATGATCTTATCACCAGGGCTGCGGATGTAATATTAAAAGAAAGAAGAAAGTTGATATGCGTAGTGCGCGACACTCCCTATAATCTTATCCATATCCGCAATATGGAAACTGTCACGCTTGCCGGCGGTATTATCTGTCCTGCTACTCCTTCTTTTTACAGCAAACCACAAACACTGGAAGAGGTTGCTGCTACAGTAGTTGACCGGGCACTTGATCTTGCAGGATTTGATATCCGTACTTATCGTTGGGGCAGTAAAGAGAATTGATCATTTGTTGTTCTTTTCTTTATCTATTACGTCCACCAAACCCTGCTGCGGTTTATCCAGTGTGAGCTCCCAGAACATGATCCCATTCAATCCCTTTTTGATTGCATAAGCTGTTTTTAATTGAATGGAGACCGGATCATCAAAGGTTGCAAATTCTTTTCTCTGCACACTGTAAGCATAAGCTGCGTTAGCAACACTATCATAATAAAATTGATAGCCATTGGCACTGTTAAGCTGTTGGCTGAATTGCCTGTAGGGCACAAAGCTTTTGAATTTTCCCTGCTGGTATAATCCATTGTTCACATTCTCTACACTCTCCCAGGTACGCGCATAGAAGGCTGCACCGATCACGATCTTATTAAGCGGCACACCGATACTATCCAGGTATCGAATGGCGTGATCGGCAGAAGCTGATTGCTTTGATGTGGAATATAAAGGTGTGTGATGGCCTGTAACAGTAGAAAAGCCACTGACGAGATCATAACTCATCAGGTTGATACGATCAACCAGTGGGCCCAGGCTTTTCCAGTCAACCGAATTTAATAAGAAAGGATCAGTTCCTCCTGCGGCAAAACTGATCTCCTGTTTGCTGCCTAATGTATCACGCAATGTTTTCACTAAAGCAGTAAAATTGTTCTTATCCGCTGCACTGTAGGCATGTCCCGGATAACCAGGAATGGTCGGATATTCCCAATCCAGGTCTATACCGTCCGTATTAAAATAACTATCCAGTTCTTTTACAGATGAAGCAAATGCTTTCCTGTTCCCGTCTGTTGAAAAAACAACTGAACAGGTTTCACAACCACCCCAGCCACCAAGCGATAACATCACTTTAAGCCCGGGATTTCTTTTTTTTGCAGCTACCAATTCCCGGATGGTGGCAGTATCCCGTGCATTGTTTACATGCAGCCGGTTACCTTTGAGATGACAGAAACTGAAGATGATATGTGTCAGTTTTTCAACCGGGTATTGCGATAGCCGGCTTGCATCGCCGGAATAATAAGCGATCACTGCCAGGTTGTTGTTATATTTTTTCAGCAAAGCTCTCGTCCTTATCCCTGACTCTTTCAGATCCCCCTCTTTCCAATTCCCTTCTGCGGAAGCCGATGGCAAAAGCACGGAGCAGGTCTCATTCTTATCAGACACCGACCAGGTGATCCAACTGATCTTATGCTGCTCCGCCCAGTTGATCCATTTCTGCCATTCTTCAGGATTTAAAGGACCATCGCCACTGGCTTCCATACCAGCCGATTCAGAAATAAAAATGGGAATGCCTTTGCGCAAAGCATAATCACCCCGGTCCCTCAATCCCTGCTTATGCGTGGCCGCATAAAAATGTAGTGTATACATCAGGTTGGAGAATCCCTGCAAGGGGTCATCCGCTACGATATGCAGGTCCTGGTCCCAATGAGGTGAGCCTACCAGTATGATATTATCAGGGTCCGCTGCTCTTATCACTTTAATGATCTCCGCTGAATAAGCTTTCACTTCAGCCCACGACTCTTCATCCGGTTCATTGAATATTTCATAGATAACGTGAGGGTACTTGCCATATTTATCCGCCATCTCTGCAAAAAATGCTTTTGCTTCTTTCAGATTGATATTATGGCTATGCCAGTCGATGATCACATAAATATCTTCTTTGATGGCAGCGTCTACTACAGCCATTATTTTTTCCTTCGACCACTCCGGCCTTTTCAGATAACTATTCTCTCCCGGCTCCACACCCAGTGCGGCGCGGACCACAGTAGCATTCCAGTCGTTTTTCAGCCATTGCACAGAACCTGCATTATAAAACCGCGGCCAGAAGCAATGCCAGCCATAGCTCACGCCGCGAAGCACAACAGGGTTGCCTTGCTGATCAGTCAGTTGTGTGCCGGTTACTTTCAATTGCCCATGCTGGCGGACCGGCTGCGAAAAGCAGTTCATCATTGCCATGATGAGAAACAGTGAGAAAGCATATTTTTTCATATAGCTGCCATGAATTTGCTTAATTATCATGTTCTTCATCCCGAGGGTCAGTTCAACAAGATAAGCAATCCCCTGCAATTGCCCTCCCTGTTTAGAGTCATTATGCATTACGTCAAGCAGGGTTTCCCTTTGGTCAATGTGATTTTTTATGCGATTAAGATCATGGTTTCTTTGTTCCGTAGTTGTATCCTTTTATTCATTAATCATAAAATAAGAACCATGAAAAAGTATGTGAACCCTTTTAAGCTGGCCTTGCTGCTTCCTGCAGCAGCGCTGCTGTTTATTCTATCCTCTTTTTCGTTCAGACCAGGAGGAGAAGGCTTTGAAGTATTCCAGAACAATAAACTGATGTTTCAGCAATTTGGCAACAATATGCAAAACATCAAAAGCCTGCAGTTGAATGCAGCCGGTATAAAAGATCAGATAACCATTAAATATTATCATTGCGGGAGGATTGGCAAAAACCGGCATCTCATTATCCGTGGCACAAATAATAAAGAATTGAAGAACTGGCAGTTTGCCAATAGCAGTGAAAAGGATCCCGGTATGAGTTTCCGCGTAGGAGATGTACTGAGTCTGCAACCTAAAGGAAAGAGATCAGCATTGAATGTTTATTACAGCTCAACTGAAATACCGGAAGGAAGACTGCTTGTTTCATTGGTGGTAAACAGTTGATATCCGGCTTTACCTCATTTCCCTCTGTAGAATATTCAATTCATGCAGCGGGCATTTATTCCAAGCGAATAGAAAGGCTTTTTTTGCAGCATAAACTTAATCCTGAAAATAAAAATTTGTTTATGCAAGCAACAACTCTCAAACAGTCTTTCTTTCGCTTCTTTCTTTTTGTTGGCCTGGCAGCTGCCATGGTAGCCTGTAAAAAAGATAAAGATTCCAATGGCCCCGGCCCTGATCCTGTTCCGAATGGCGCCAAATTACAGGCATACACCAATGGTGAAGATTATATCCGTTTTACCTATAATGCAGATGGTACGGTGAAAAAGGTTACGGTCAAAACTGATGACAGCAACTATGGTGATGAAATGGATTATACAGTAACGTATAATGCCCAGAAGAAAATCGCTTCATTAGCTACCGATTGGTACAAGATCGAGGTCGAATATCAGAATAATGTACTGAGCCGCGCAAATATGTATGAATACAACAACCAGATTGGTTATACCGACTATGTTTTCGAAAATGGCAACCTGAAAAAAGCAACAATACACTATGGTGAAGGCGGCTTGTTTGTTCCTTTGATGGAATACGTCATGACGTATAATGGCCAGGGCAACCTCACTGAAACACTGGTAAAGATGGCAGCCGGTGAGCCTGGCCAGTTGCTACCTGCAGGCCTTACTACTTATGAGTACGATCAGAAAGCAAACCCGCTGTATCAATACAGGGAACTGTTAGCTTTATTCTGGCAATCTCCTTCCAAAAACAATATCACTGTAGAAAGTGAGTTTGATGGCGACCATCAACTTACTGACAAGTTTACTTACACCTATACCTATAAATCGAACGGCCTGCCGGAGAAAGGCACTGTAAAACAAGGCCTGCCCGGGCAAGATCCCGTTACAAGTCAGCTGACTTTTACTTACCAATAAAACAAGTGAACGCAGAAACACAAGGGCGCTAAGTATAGCGCCCTTTATTGCATCTTTGCAGTACATGCAATATATCCATTCCCATCTCCAAACTTTCTTTACCGGCCGGCATCAGCTTTCTGTGTATGTACCTGACCCGGCAACAATCCGGGACCTGTATAAGCAAAACAATATCGATTCTCCTTACTGGTCGCAGGTATGGCCGGCAGCATTAGGGCTTTGCCGGTTCCTGGAGCAGAATACCGGTTATGTTGAAAACAAAACCGTACTGGAACTGGCTGCGGGGTTAGGCCTGCCGGCCTTGCTGGCAGCCCGTTACAGCCGGTCTGTGCATTGCAGTGATTATTCGCTGGAAGCTGTAGCACTACAGCAACGGACGATAGAGCATAACCAATTCAGCAATATGAGTTGCAGTGTGATTGATTGGAACAATATCCCTGATACGGTAAAAGCAGAAGTGCTGCTGTTGAGTGATGTCAATTACGATCCATGGATATTTGATAAAGTATATACAACGATCAATCGTTTTCTTAACGACGGAACGCTTATCATCCTCAGCACTCCTCAACGGTTGATGGCGAAACCATTCATTGAACGGCTATTGCCATTTTGTATAAGGCAGGAAGAAGTAACAGTAGATAAGGACGGAAAACAGGTAGCTATCACTGTGATGATATTAAAAAACTAAAAACTTTGCGTACTGTCTTCCGACAGGTACTTCAATTTTCTGGCTGTTAAAGCAAAAGCGACCAAAAGAAATAGTTGCCATAGTATCACCAGCAACGGCATGCCTGCATACACGGGAGACATCAACACACCTGTTGCTGCCAGCTTTCCATTCAGGAATTTCTCCACCAGCAACCGGTCCAGTAGCCAGGGGATAACCAGGAATGCCAGTATGATCAGTATTCTTTGCTTATTCCGGATCGCTTTGAATGCACGCCAAACAGGAGGAACAGTAAACAACAGAACAATCAATCCTCCAAGCAGTACGCCCTGGTATGTTTTCGCTCCTGTAAATACATGCCGCAACGTACTGATCTCATCCCCTCCCCTGTCAATGGCAGCCAGCCATCTTGGTAAAGGCAATGCCCCTGTTACCAGTGCAAAACCAATAGTCTTTTGCCAGGCCGAGGTTGTGGGACGCAGAAGGGAAAAGCCCCACCACATAAAAGCATAAGTGGCCAATGGACCTGCAAAGCTGGCAAGAAGGAACTGCTTTTCACCAGTGCAATTGCTGCAAAGTTCCCAAACCAGGAAATCGCGGGCAGGCGGGCAACCGCAAAGCAACCAGGCAGAAAAATAATGCGCCGATTCATGCGCTTCATGTAGAAGCAATACCAGAATAAAAAAAGCAAGAAGAGAAGCCAGGTTGAATTGTAAACGCATGGTACTAATATAGGGAAAAGACGGTGATGTTGATTGAGGCCTGACAGATCATCGTTTCCTTTTATAAAAATCCAGGTTTACCTTTTTCATGAAGGAAGGCTTTTCACTAAGCGTGAAAAATCCTGAATTGTCCTGCTTAAAACATATCGCTTCTCCCTGCGGTTCCAGTTGATACGGAAGCTGGGTGGGAGTTTCCTGCAAAGCCTGTTCTATGCTTTGACCCGCTTTCCTTTTCCAGTAATAAATGCCTGTGTAAGTTTTTACCAGTATTTCCTTCCCATCAGGTGAAATGGCAGCGCTTACTACACCCTGGAAAGAAAGTGAACCGACCTTCACAGCACTATTGACATCAGTTGCGCTTTGAGGATAGGAGATCTTATATATGCCTGATGGTTTATCCCTCTTGGTGATCACATAAATATCCCTGGTGGTATTATCTACCAGTATGGCTTCAGCATCATGTGAACCATCGGGATACTTAAAAACGAGTTTATCAAAAGTATACACCGTATCAGCATTCGCAGCCGGCTCTGGAAAACGATAGATAAAATATTTGCTGGCCGATACGCTATTGTTACCTATATCAGCCAGGTAAATATAACTTCTACCTTTTTCCGGCCCATTGGCCAGAGCCATATCTTCCCAATCGCGATTGGTAGCCCCTTTTATTTTGATCTTCTTATAAAATTCGCCGGTGTGCGAGAGCAGGCAGATCTGGCTGGGATTACCACTATCCTGCTCCACCCATAGATAACCGGGATGGGTCTTGCTGTCGGCAATGCCTGAGGCTTCATCCAGTTTGCCTGGCTTTACCGGCACAGATACTGGCCGGGCTTCAAAAATATCGGCTGGCAAACCAGCGGCCAGTTCGGGTCCGCCTGCCAGCAAGCTGATCAGGAAAAGAAATTTCACAGGAGAAACGGTCATATGCAGGCGTCTTTGATTAATGTGATATAACTTAAACTCAAATGTAAAAATTTAAACCCGGCCGGGCGATAGCAATTACCTTTTTTACATTTCGTTTTGAAGTTCTGCAAAATATTGCCGCAGTTTTAGCGCTCGGGCTTTTCCCACAAAGACAACCAAGACCACAAAGAAATATCGACTTATTACCTGCCCTAAAGCCATAGAATAAGAAGGATGCTTCGATAATAGTTCTTTGTGATCTTGGTTGTCTTTGTGGGAAAAGATCAAACGGAGAGAATGTTCAACAAAATAAACTGAACCGGAAGGCAGTATATTTGTTATATCATTAAAGCCCAGCCCATGAATTGGCATCCTCTCACACAAATTGAACAATTACAGGAGATCATTGATAAATCGGCCCATACACCGCAGGTTATCTATAAGCATTCTACCCGTTGCTCCATCAGCGTGGTGGTGAAGAACCGCCTGGAGAAGGAAGACACTCCAAAAGCTGTTGATTTTCATTACCTCGATCTCCTTGCTTACCGTCCTGTTTCCAATGCTGTTGCGGAGCAATTCAGCGTGCAGCATGAATCGCCACAGGTGCTGGTGATCAAAAATGGGAAATGCGTGTATGACGACAGTCATATGGCGATCAATATGGACGATATTATTGATCAGGCTGCAGCCGCCTGATAAGTATCATTTCTTATTTACAACCGTTCAGGAAATCCTTAATACCCTGCACGATCTTATCCGCTACTTCCTGCTGGAATTTCTCATCCAGGATCAACATCTCTTCGGCAGGATTGCTGATAAAAAGCATTTCAACCAGTGCATTGGGGTATTCGGTAGGACTGTTCAGCATGAAATTAAAGCTGCCTGTATTGCCATATTCTTTTAATCCAAGTTCCAGCATACGGCGATAAATATGGTTGCTTAACGGGCGAAAACCTACATAACGGTAAAATGTGCCGGTGCCACCAACATTTACCGGGTCGGCTGATGAATTGAGGTGGATGCTCACCAGGAGATCGGGAACACTGTCCCGGTAAAACAAAATGCGTTCCTTATTATCTACAAATTTTTCCGTGGTCCTTGTCATGATCACTTTGGCTCCCTGACGTTGCAAGGTCCTTTGCAGTTTCAATGATACAGCCAATGCCAGCATTTTTTCTGAAGAGCCTGTTGGGCCGCCTGCACCAGTGTTGCCACCACCATGCCCCGCGTCTACCGCAATGGTAAGATGATTCAGTGATAAGTTTTGTGGCTGTGGCTTCACTCTTATCACCAGCGTATTGCCTTTGTAATAAAGCTGGTGGCCCCAATGCTGCGGATGCTTCAGTTCAATAGTGATGCGCAACACTTCATCTTCAAGTTGCTCATACCACACATTTTTTATTTCCCTGGTATTTTCCAGTTGAGTGATCCAATTGGTATTGCTGGTAGCACCGAATATATCCACTATGATCCTTGAAGGGTCCAGCAACTGGATTGACTGATAAGCCAGGCGGTTGCTGAGTGCTACTTCTACATAATCATAAGCAGAGTCGCCATGCACTCTCCAATTGCCGGTGAGTGAAGTAGGCGGAAAAATCCCCTTGGGTAGAAATTCCACCACATCATCCGGTATATAAGCAGTCCGGTATTTGGACAGTTTTACCCTATAGAGCGAACCCACTTTTCCCGTCATCTGCAAAGGGATCAAAGAATCAATATAACCGATCTTGGCACCTCCCAGCCTGTCGTCACCAAGCCCGAACAGCAGATGTGCCAGCCGGCCTTTCGTTACCAGCATATCCGGTCCCCATTCACGGATAAGCGATACCTGGCTGGAAGTGTAACGCATACTGGTTTTACCGGCTGTGTCCATAATGGTCACGGGTATTTTGCTGTTCAGAAAACTGTCTGCAGCATTTACTGTATATTCTCCCTGGTAAATGCCGGGCATTGGCTGAGCAGGCATTTCATACAAGGGTTCTTTATTATTTACCATCACAATGCAGCCAGTCAATGCTTTTACCCGGAAGCGGATCTTATCGCCCGGCTGCACAATAAGATTTCCTTCAGGGAATGTTTCTATCTGCGCTATGTCAAGTGTTTTGACAGTGTCTGGAGGGGAAGGAAGAGCGTATTGATAGAGTAGTTTTTTGGACACACGTCCGCCTGCGCCACTGGCCATTATTTCTACTGTATTATTGCCTGGCTGAAGATCCACCGCATGAGCAAAGCCTCCGGTGGGATATACTTTTACAGATGTTCCATTTATGGTAAGCTGGCAGCTTTTGCAAGTGCTGCCGGAGATGAACTGGCGTGAAGTGCGTGAGCTATTATTTTCTTTCAGGGGACTGACCAGTCGTATAAAAGGTTTTTCTGACTGCTGAGCCAGGCTATTCATTCCTGCAAGCAGCAGCGCTGCCATCATCATTCTTTTCATCCACTAAAAATACCGATTTATCCCGCAGATAAATAAGCCAATATCAGCATCAATACATTATTCAGGCAATACAGGTCCGAAGCGGAGCTTCCTGCCACGGCTTTTTTTATCGGGAAAGAGAATATCATGGGCGGTCTCATATCCTTCATCAGCAACCCTGGCATGGCGGATGGCTGACTGACGGCGGTTCCGGATAGTATAGATAAGAAATCCAACGGCGGCCGCGGCAGCTACTCCCAGTATGATCTTGTTCGTCTTTTTCATATTATATCATTTATTTTATTATCGCTATAGAAAGTCAAAAAGTATACCATCTATATAATCAATTGCAAAACAGCTTCTCAATCTGGCATTATTTTGAACCATAAAGTGTATGATTGGTTCGTTCACAAAAGTTAATCTTTTGTCAACAGCCGTCTGTTAATTTAAGAAACAGCATATGCCTTCTTCAGTTGTAGCCGCCATAAAATATTATCCGCTGAAATCCATTCTGCGGGTGGCCTTTGTATCAGGCAGTGTATATGATTACAAAAAAGTGCCGGAGAAAGTATATAAGGCAATGAAAGCAGCAGCTTCAAAAGGCACTTTTCTTAATAAATATATCAAGGGACATTTCTCATATGAAAAACTCAAATGATCCTTTATAATAACGGAGACAACAGTCTTGCCACTTTTTCCTGCATTTGCTTATATACAGGTCTTGCAGCCCAGGCAAGAGGATCGATCTTTTCTGCATCCTTCAGATCGTTATAAAAAACCTCGCGGAGTTGCCGTGAAAAATCAGCATCATATACCAATGCGTTCACTTCAAAATTCAATTCAAAACTGCGGAAGTCCATATTTGCTGTGCCGACTACAGATAGTTTACCATCGGCTACCAGTGTTTTGGCATGTATAAACCCTTTCTGGTATTGATATATTTCGACACCCGCTTTCAATAACTCTTCGTAATAAGATTTGGCTGCCGCATTCACCAGTTTGCTGTCTGAAATTCCCGGCACCAATAATTTTACAGAAAGACCACTTAAGGCTGCAATGGTCAATGCTTCCAGCATGCTTTCACCCGGTATAAAATAAGGTGTGGTGATGAGGATCTCTTCCTGCGCCAGGTAAACAGCCTGCAATAGAGAAAACAAAATAGTGGGTTGCGTGGAATCAGGCCCGCTGGCTGCTATCTGCACCAGTATATCCTCCTTTTTATGTACACTGGGCGAGGGGAAAAGAAAAGCTGCCGGCTGCAGGGATTCACCGGAACAGAAATTCCAATCGTTCAAAAAAAGATATTGAAGATAATACACACCAGGTCCATCAATACGAAGATGCGTATCCCTCCAGTAAAGTTGACCTGGCTTATTATTGACATATTTATCACTGATATTGATACCCCCTGTGAATGCAGTATGCCCGTCGATCACAATGATCTTTCTATGGTTCCGGTAGTTAAGGCGGTTAGCCAGCAATAAAAAACGTATCTTATAGAAGGGAGCTGTCTTAATACCGCCAGCATTAAGGCGCTCCAATGTTTGGCGCCTGATGGAATAGCTGCCGAAATCATCATAAATAAACCTGACCTCCACCCCTTCTTTGGCTTTTTCCAATAATACCTCTACCAATTCCCTTGCAACCTCTCCTCTTTCCACGATATAGTATTCGAGATGGATATGACTGGTAGCAGCACGTATAGCTTCCAGCACTTCAGGAAATTTTTCTTCCCCGTTAATCAGCAGCTTCACTTTATTATGCCTAGTGAATGGGCTTTGCTGGTCTTTTACCAGTAATCTTGCAAGCTCTTTATATTCCTTCACTACTGTGCCCGCATGTTTCAACGCATCCTGTGTATAAGCGGTAGTTGCTTTCTTCAATTCTTTCAACACTGTTGTGTTCGATATTTCTTTTCGTCCGTATATTTTACGTTTCCGGTAATTAATGCCAAAAGAAAAATAAAAGATAATGCCTATAACAGGAAGAAAGATGGCCAGCAACAGGTAAGCCATGGTTTTGGTGGTGGTGCGGGTATCATAAACGATACGGATACATGTGGTAATTAATATCAGTATATAAAAAATCTCAGAGAGCAGTAGCCAGTTCATGAGCTTACAGGATAGTTGACAAGAAAGTTACTGTGTTTTGTTCAATGCGCCATCACCTTCTTATTTTCCCCACTTGCCACGAAACCTGAATGCCAGCTCCAATCCAAGATACCAGCCTTTTTTCCTCTGGGCAAAAGGTTGGTAGTCGATGCCATTTGCAGATATAGTGTAGTCTGCATGGGGATATTTACTGATATCCTGCGCATACACCAATCCAACCCTTCCGATCCTGAATTGATAGAAATGCAGCTCGGCCAACACGCGTTGCTGCACAGCAGAGCCGGATACTTTCTGTTTAAATCCTTCTACTGCATCTTTATCCGTCCAGGTATACTGATGGTTCAGCACATAACCTGCTGAATAACCTATTCCAAAAGCAGAAGAGAAGTTTTTTGCGCTGATCAGTTGCTTCTCGAACACCACCGGCATTTCAACAAACTGATAGCCTGACCTGAATATTTTTATATCCTGGCCAGGAGAGACCCAGATAGCAGGCGTAGTCTCTTCTGAAAAGCTTCCATAGCCTGGCTTAAGTGTAATGCGGTAACGTCCTTTTTTGCGGTCAATGTTCAGATACAATGCAAGACCTGCATGGAATGTTTTGGTTTTAAAATAACTGTTTTCCCCGGGCATGTTCACCTGCCTGGGCCCACCAAGCAGATTGGCGCTTATACCATAATCAATAAAATGTTGTTTGATTTTTGTCAGTGTATCGGTTTCAACTTTTGCTGTATCAATCTTTGCAGGCTCTTCTTCTTTGTTCTCATGTTTTTTAGCCAATTGTACTTTCCTTTCCGCTTCAAGTGCTGCTTTTTCTTCCGCTTCTTTTTTGGCCAGCGCTTCAAGCTCGCAACGGTTGAGTTGCTGTCCCATTGCGATCATATCAATATACCGGCAATCGTTATTGCCGAGTATATACAGCATATCAGCGATGTCTTCCATGCTGATAGCGCGGATCGTCGTTTTGCCCAGGCTTGATTCGGCAATGATACCTGCTACAAAACCCTGGTCATTGATCAGGGGCATGCCGCGGGCCAGCCCGGCCTCTTTACTCACTTTCAGCGTGTATAAGCCGTTCTTTGCTTTTTTATCCACTGCTATTTTAGCACTGTTCATGAACCAGATATTATCGCTTACCCATTTATCCCGGAAAGTGGTGAGCTTTCCTTTTTTATCGGCCAGTGATTCATAATAATTGGTGAGCCATTTTTTCTCCGGAGGCCGCGGTGCCTGGTAAAGCGCTACCGAAAAAACACCCATCCTTGCTTCACGCAGTTTAGTGGCTTTAACGCGATAAGTATTGTTATAAAATTTAGCTGTACGGATGGTTTGAGGAGCTATTTCTGCAGGATAATCTTTTTCATTGAGTGTATGCCGGATGGCGACAAAATAAATATGTATGGAGTCTTCAGCCGTGATAAAACCAAATTCACTGACACCAATTTCTACTACATTGTTTACAAAACCACGCAGGTCAGCAGTGTTTGACTGTGCCGAAGAAGAAAAAGGAGAAAAGCATCCTGCAAGCATAGCCCACAGGAACAGCCGTGACAAGCAGTCAATTTTCAGAGTTTTGGGTTTCATACAAGTTAGCGCTTGAATCATTAAACTCCCTGCCTGTGGGAATATTGCCCAATACGGGCATGCGGGTAATCAGAACGCGGGATTGAACGCAAGCAGCTACGTAAATCTACTTATTTTAAACCGGGGCCCTGAAAGTTTCATTGCCTTATTTTCCATTCAACAAGGCTTTTATCACTCCGTCCATCGCCCGCTGGCTGATCCATCTTACTACCACCACCAACTCATGTTCAGGGTCCACATAAATAAGATTGGCGCCATTGCCGATATGCATGAAAGCACTGGCCGGGGCTGATGGCAACATCTTCCGGTCTGTATTCAGGAACCAGTTCATATATCCGTAATCCGTTTTCACGGGTGTTGGTGTAAGCGCCTGCCTCACCCATTGCTTACTGATCAGTTGCTTTCCTTTCCAATTGCCCTGGTGCAGGGTAAGCAAACCAAATCTTGCCATATCATAGGCGTTGATGAACATACCGCCACCCCAGTGTCCCCCACCGCTGACGCTTTGCACTGCTTCACCATCGAGCGTGATCCAGGCATTGCGATAGCCTGTCCAGCGCCAGGTGTTGGAAGCACCGATCGGGTCCATGATATATTGTTTCAACACCTGTGGCAGGGGCTTGCGCCAGACACTTGTTGCTGCCAGTGCCAAAGCATTTACTCTTACATCATTGTATTCATAACGCGATCCGCCGGGATAGCGGGGCCGCGATTTCCAGTCGGCACGGCTGCTATCAGGGCGATCGGCCCACTCGGGTTTATCCCATAATGTGCCTTCCCAATCGCTGGTTTGCCGCAGCAGGTCATTCCAGGTGATGGTACGGTTATGTGAAGAAGCAAATGGATAAATAAAGAATGGTTTACCCTTTTCATCTACCTGTCCATACAATTCAACAGGAGGCATATACCCGGCTACTGTATCCTGCACATTCCTGATCAGACCACTGTCAACCGCCAGGCCAACCACGGTACTTAAAAAACTTTTGGTTACGCTATGCGTCATATCGCATCGCAATGGTTCACCCCAGGTTTTGATGATATAACCTTTGTAAACGATAATGCCGGTCGGCTCACCGCGGTCAGCCATTGGGCCAATTATATTACCGAATGGCTCTTTACCAAAAGTATTGGCCTGATCAATTTCAAGCTGGCGGGGATTTTTTGATTCATGCGAGATGGCAAAAGCTACAGCAGAGTCAATAGCTGCGGGGTCCAGACCCATTTCCGCAGGTGTTTTTTGTTGCCATTGCCCAGGCGGGGGGAAATATGTTGTAACAGCTTTTGTTTTTTGCGACAGGCCGGCAAAATGGAACAGGAGGGGCAGAACGATGGATAAAGAGATTCTCATATGGATGTATAATTGTTAGTGTACCGAAGATAAATTCTTCCCGGATATAAAGTCAATGCAGCACAGGCCAAAAAAAGCCCGGGAGCTACCCGGGCTTTCAACTAAACTTATTTTCATTCTTATTTCGCAGCTTTCTTCGCAAACTCAGCCCTAATCACATTCAGCGCTCCGCCTGCTTTAAACCATTCAATCTGCTGTTCATTGTAAGTATGATTTACACTGATCACATCTTTGGTACCATCTGCGTGGTTCAATTCCACGGTCAGCGGCTTGCCGGGCGCAAAGGAAGTGAGCCCTATGATATCAATGTTATCATTTTCCTGGACCTTATCGTAATCTGCCTTATCAGCAAACGTAAGGGCCAGCATACCCTGTTTTTTCAGGTTGGTTTCGTGGATACGGGCAAAACTGCGTACGATGATAGCCCTTACACCTAAATGGCGGGGTTCCATCGCTGCGTGTTCGCGGCTGCTGCCTTCACCATAGTTCTCATCACCAACAACCACACTGCCTACATGCGCTGCTTTATAAGCGCGGGCTGTAGCAGGCACTGGTCCGTATTCGCCGGTCAACTGGTTCTTTACGCTGTCTGTTTTATCGTTGAAATAGTTGATTGCACCGATCAGCATGTTGTTGCTGATATTATCCAGGTGGCCGCGGAATTTCAACCATGGACCGGCCATAGAGATATGGTCAGTTGTACATTTCCCTTTTGCTTTGATCAGCAGTTTCAATCCTTGCAGATCATGTCCTTCCCAGGGTGCGAATGCCTGGAGCAGTTGAAGACGCTGGCTGTCGGGGGCCACTACTACTTTCACGCTGCTGCCATCTTCAGCAGGAGCCTGGTAACCCGGATCATCTACAGAGAACCCTTTTGGAGGAAGTTCAAAACCGGTAGGTTCTTTCAGCAACACATCCTCACCTTTCTCATTTTTCAATTTATCTTTTAATGGATTGAAAGAGATTTTTCCGGCGATAGCCATTGCTGTTACAATTTCAGGGCTGGCCACAAAAGCGTGTGTGCTGGCAAGACCGTCATTACGTTTGGCAAAGTTGCGGTTGAAAGAAGTGATGATCGTGTTCTTGCGGTTGGGATCATCAATATGCCTTGCCCATTGGCCGATGCAAGGCCCGCAGGCATTAGCCAGTACCACACCGCCCACGCTTTCAAATGTATTGATAAAACCGTCACGCTCGATGGTATAACGTACCAGTTCACTACCAGGAGTGATCGTAAATTCAGAATGTGCTTTCAATCCCTGGCTTACTGCATCTTTTACAATGCTGGCAGAGCGGCTGATATCTTCATAAGAAGAGTTGGTACAGCTTCCGATCAGGGCTACTTCCAGTTTTTCAGGCCAGCCATTTTCTTTCACAGCTTCAGCCATTTTGGAAATAGGTGTAGCCAGGTCCGGAGTGAAAGGTCCGTTCACATATGGCTCAAGTTTGCTGAGATCGAGTTCCAGCACCTGGTCATAATATGCTGCGGGGTTGGCATACACTTCAGGGTCAGGGCGCAGGTGTTCTTTGATACCATCAGCAAGAGAGGCTACTTCTTCGCGGCCGGTAGCTTTCAGGTAAGCGCTCATTTTTTCATCGTAGGCAAAGAGTGAACAGGTAGCGCCGATCTCAGCACCCATGTTACAAACAGTGCCTTTACCGGTTGCGCTCATGCTGTCTGCACCTTCGCCGAAATATTCCACGATAGCTCCAGTACCGCCTTTAACGGTCAGCTGACCTGCTACCCAAAGAATTACATCCTTACAACTGGTCCATCCGCTCATTTTGCCTGTCAGCTTCACACCGATCACTTTTGGCATTTTCAATTCCCAGGGAAGACCGGCCATCACGTCCACCGCATCGGCACCGCCAACACCGATAGCTACCATGCCGAGGCCGCCTGCATTGGGCGTATGGGAATCGGTACCGATCATCATACCGCCGGGAAATGCATAGTTTTCCAGCACTACCTGGTGAATGATGCCAGCACCCGGCTTCCAGAAACCGATGCCATATTTATTTGAAATGGAAGAAAGAAAATCGTACACCTCTTTATTCACTTCTTTGGCAGTAGCCAGATCAGCTTTGGCACCCACTTTGGCCTGGATCAGGTGATCGCAATGCACAGTGGAGGGAACAGCCACCTGGTCACGTCCGCAGGTCATGAATTGCAGTAAGGCCATCTGTGCAGTTGCATCCTGCATAGCTACCCGGTCTGGCGCAAAATCTACATAATCCTTGCCACGTGTATAGGGAGATGGCGGTACTGCGCCATGTAAGTGTGCATATAATATTTTTTCAGTGAGGGTGAGAGGCTTGCCGATGACCTTGCGGGCGGCAGCGATCTTGCCCGGCATTTCAGCATAGATTTTCTTAATGAGATCGAGATCAAATACCATGTGGATATAATTTGAATTTTGAGATATTGGGTCATCGGTCATTGCCAGGGTCATTGAGGACCAGAGGAGAAAATAAAATGACGCGTGACGGTGACAAATGACTTAAAAAGTGTTGCGAATTTACGACAAATCAATGGTTTTTTCAGCCTGAAAATGAAGAGAAAATGGAGGAAACCGGGAAAAATACAAGGGCGCCGGGTAAATGACCCCGACGCCCGCTGGTAGTTGGTTTATGGTTACGGAAATTACTCTGTTCTCAGGTTCTTCACGGGGTTCGACAAAGCCGCCCTTATTGTTTGATAACCTACGGTCAGGGCCGCAATCAGGGTTATGATCGCCAGCGCACCTCCGAATATCCAGGCGCCCAGGCTGATGCGGTACTCAAAATCCTGCAACCAGTTATTCATCAGCCACCAGGCCACCGGTGCCGCAATCAGGAAGGCGAGCAGGATAAGTTGGGTGAATTCACGGCCAAAGATCCATACCAACTGGCTTACCGAACCGCCTAATACTTTGCGGATACCGATCTCCCTGGTTTTTTGTGCCACCATAAAGGAAACCAGCCCATAAAGTCCCAAACAACCAATAAGAATGGCAATAAAACAGAACACCCCGATAATGCGCAGCATAAAGTCTTCCGCCTTGTAGTACGCCGCAATGCGTTCATCCAGGAACCCGTATTCATACACCTGGTCAGGATAAGCCTGGCTCCATGTTTTTTCCAATGCGGCCAGTGTTTGCGAAAGATGGGCGAGATTGATTTTCACTGCATAATTATCATAATCCTGAGGACTTGTCCAGATGCAAACTGCTCCTATATCTTCATGAAAGGATTGATCATGAAAATCTTTTACCACTCCTACTATCGGCATGGCAGCCTCGTTACTGACGGATATTTTTTTACCGATCGCATCGGCCGGTGATTGAAGGTTCAGCTTTTTTACCATCTTTTCATTGATCAGCAGTTCACGCGCACTGTCTGCCGGAAACAGGTTCCTGCCTGCCACCAATTGCAATCCGAATGTAGAAAGGTATTGATCATCGGCTGATTTCATATTTGTCCTGAATGGCTCTTCTTCTGCACGGTTATCAAATCTTATCGATGTATTCCAGTTGGCCAGTGAGGAAGGCGGTTCATAACAAAGAGATACTTTTTCCACACCCGGGGCCTGTGCCAGTCTTGCTTTCAATGATTGCATAGAACTTCCTGTTCCCTCTCCCGCCGGTACCAGCACGATAGCATCTTTATCAAATCCCATGGATGATTGCTTGGCAAATTGCACCTGCCGGCTGATCACGATCATACCAATGATCAGTACCAGTGAAATCGTGAATTGCGTAACGATCAATGTACGCCTTGTATTGAAACCACCCAATTGATGACCTGTAAGCTTTCCTTTGATCGCAGCCATCGGTTGAAAACCGGAAAGGATCAGCCCCGGATAAGAGCCTGCTAAAAAAGTAACCGCCACAATCAATGAAATAATGAACAGCAGCAGTTTCCAGCTTTGCAAAAGATCAATCTCCATGAAAGTGCCGAGCCATCCATTCAGTACCGGCAAAACAAGTTGCGCCAGCAACAATGCCATCACTGCTGCAATAATGGTGATAAAAGCCGTTTCTCCAATGAATTGCCAGAACAATTGTGCACGCATCCCTCCCATCACTTTTCTTATGCCTACTTCTTTTGAGCGTTTCAATGCCTGGGCCGTGGCCAGGTTGATAAAATTCACACAGGCAGTAATGATCAGGAAAAGGCCAATAAATGACAACACCCACAAATTGCGCTTTTCCATTACGCCTCCGTAACGCGAATCGAAATGCAGTTCCGACAAAGGCTGCAATTTGTAGTGATGCACATTTTTATTGCCGGCCCGGAATTTTTTTACATAATTGGGCAGCACTGCTTCCACTTGCGCCGGTGATACATGGGGCTTGAGTAACACGTAGCATTGCATCGCCGAAGTCATACCTCCCCAGGCATCATCCCTGGCCAGCCATTCATTATAGTCTTTCAGATTGCTGTAAGAAAGGAATACTTCTGTTTTCTGATCTGTATTCCGCGGAAGGTCCTTTAGTACGCCAGTGATGCGGAAATCGATCTTGTTAGCTACAGTAAGCACCTGCCCTATTGGATCGGCATTGCCAAAGTATTTTTTGGCCATCCGCTCTGTCAGTATTGCAGTATTCGGCTCTGTAATGACCGATTTCTTATCTCCTTTCAGCAAAGGAAAATTGAAGATTTCAAAATATTCCGGCTCTGTAAAAGCGACCCCGGCTTCTTCCTTGAACTTCTTTATTTCACCTCTGTAATTGATTGTAACCTGTTCACCATTAAAAGTGGCGATGCGTGTCGTTTTTTCTGCAAAAGTGTAGTCGGTGCGGAAGGCTTTGCCAAATGGGGAAGGCACACTGGCTGCGTAGGTAATAACATCACGATGCTGCTCCGTAACCACCCTGTATATCCTGTCTGAATTGGAATGAAAATCATCAAACTTAAGATGATAGCTGACCATCACAAAGATCAGGATGCCGCAGGCCATGCTCAAAGCAAGACCCATGATATTAATGAAGGCATATGATCTATGCTTGACCAGGTTTCTCCAGGCGATCCTGAAATTGCTTTTAAACATGTGTGTGTGTTTGTGGTGAATGCCAGGCCTATGGAACCAATCAGATGCCAGTCAGGCACTATATTGCCAATCAATAATTTATCTTATTATAGATGGAATGAATTGTCCGTTTATGATACAACCGGTGTTCAGTTTTGCCCGGTTGATACAACTCCCTGCTGTACATGTTCCCGGACTTTTTTTATATTAGCAGTATGAATCGTTTTAAGGATTTCGTGGAATGGAATGCTTTCGGGGTTTGTTCGGCCATTGGCAACCGGATGGGAATAGCTACCAGCAGGATCCGTCAATACTTTATCTACACCTCCCTGCTCACGATGGGTTCGCCAATCATTATTTACATGGTGCTGGCTTTCTGGCGCAACCTGCGCAAGTATGTAACAGCGGCTAAAAGAAATCCCTGGTATTATTTATAAGCCTGTATCAGGAGGTATAGTGCAGCCGTAGATCATATAAGTTCCTTCACCTTTGCAATCACCGCATCCACTTCTTCTTTTGTATTATGCCTGGAAAAAGAGAAGCGGACCGTCACCAGGTTAGGATTGTTATTGATCGCTCTTATCACGTGGCTGCCTACATCTGCCCCGCTGCTGCAGGCACTGCCGCCGGATACGCATACATTGTTAATATCGAGATTGAACAGGATCATTTCTGATTTCTCTGTTTTGGGGAATGCGACACTTAGTACGGTATACAAACAACGTCCCTCCTGGTCGCCATTGAACTGCACACCGGGGATCTGTTTCCGCAGCTGCTCCATCATATACATCTTCAGCGAGTGGATATAAGCACTGTCCTTTTCATACCCGGCCATGGCCAGCTCAAGCGCTTTGGCGAAGCCTACGATACCATACAGGTTTTCTGTACCGGCCCGCATATTCCTTTCCTGGCCGCCACCGAAAATGAAAGGCTTGATCTTTATATTATCATTGATATAAAGGATACCAATGCCTTTTGGTCCATGGAATTTATGGCCGGCACCGGAAATAAAATGCACAGGCGTTTTACGGAGATCAAGCGGGTAATGCCCTACAGTTTGTACGCAATCAGAGTGGAAGATGGCATTGTATCTTTTGCAGATCTCTCCCACCGCATCAATATCCAGCAGGTTGCCGATCTCGTTATTAGCATGCATCAGGGTAACAAGGCAGCGTATGCCTTCATGTGCAGCTATTTGTTCTTCCAGGTCTTCCAGGTCAACATGCCCATCCGGCAGCAATTTCACAAAACTGCTGGTCACTTCATCCCCGCAATCATAATGCTCCACTGTGTGCAGCACTGCATGATGTTCGATCGGGGAAGTGATGATATGGGTGCAACCCAGGTCACGTATAGCAGAAAGGATCGCAGTATTATTACTTTCTGTGCCGCCACTGGTAAAGAAGATTTCTCCGGGATGCGCATTCAGCAATCTGGCTACCGATTTACGCGCCGTTTCAACGGCCAGCCTGGTTTCGCGGCCATAAGAATAAATGGAAGAAGGGTTGCCAAAATGTGTGGTCATATAAGGCAACATGGTATCCAGCACTTCCTTATCAAGGGCTGTAGTAGCGGCATTGTCGAAATATATACGGTCCATACTGAAGGGTCTGCGCCCGGACGGGCAGTTTTAAAGAATTCGCAAAGATAAGCAATTCATTAACGCTCAAAAATGGAAGGGAAAGTTCTCCCTAAAAGGCTATCACTCACTATAAAAGCAGTAACAGGCCGGCACTTATTCTTTCCTGTTTCCTGATAAAAAAGTAAATTCATTCCATCATTCCATTTTTATGATCCACAATACAACTGATTGCCCCAACGGCGATAACGGCCGTCGCAGCTTTCTGAAAAAATCCACGGCCATGGCGGCTTTGAGCATGGCAGCCCCTGCTTTGCTGAAAGCAGCGGAGCACGATGAGAAAATAGCTGCCCTGTTTGAAAAGATTCCCCTGCAGATCGAGGTGAATGGCATCTCCCATCAATTATCGGTGGAGCCAAGAGTGACCCTGCTCGATTTCCTGCGGGAACAACTGGGCCTTACCGGCACCAAAAAAGGTTGTGATCATGGGCAATGCGGTGCCTGCACTGTTCATGTAGATGGCAAGCGCATCAATTCCTGCCTTACGCTTGCTGTAATGAACAATGAAAAAAAGATCACTACAATTGAAGGGCTTGCAAAAGGCGATCAGCTGCATCCCATGCAGGAGTCTTTTATCAGGCATGATGGCTTCCAGTGCGGTTATTGTACACCCGGCCAGATCATGTCGGCCATTGCCTGTATCCGCGAAGGGCATGCTAACAGCGAAGAAGAGATCAGGGAATTCATGAGCGGCAATATCTGCCGCTGCGGTGCCTATCCCAATATTGTAGATGCTATCATGGACGTTAAAAAAGGAGGGAAAGCTATATGATCAATTTTGAATACAGCCGCGTTTCTTCCGTAAAAGCAGCCATTGATGCATTGGCTAAAAATCCAGGCGCAGGTTTTATCGCCGGTGGCACCAACCTGGTTGACCTGATGAAGAAAGGCGTGACAACACCTGCCCGCCTGATCGATATTAATAATCTTCCCTTGAAACAAGTGGAAGAAACAGCAAAAGGATTATCCATTGGCGCACTGGTCATCAACAGCGAAGTGGCCGGCAATACACTTGTGCAGGAAAAATATCCATTGCTGGCAATGGCTTTACACGCAGGCGCTTCTGCACAGTTAAGAAATATGGCCACCGTTGGCGGCAACATGATGCAAAGAACACGTTGCGGTTATTTTTATGATACAGCCATGCCCTGCAATAAACGGCAACCCGGATCAGGTTGCGGCGCTATCGGAGGATATAACCGTATGCATGCTATTTTTGGTACAAGCACTCAATGTATTGCTGTACATCCAAGTGATATGTGCGTGGCGCTGGCAGCATTGGACGCTACCGTTCAGGTTGCCGGGCCAAAAGCTGAGCGTAATATTTTGTTCACTGATTTTCACCGCCTGCCCGGTACCATGCCCCAAAAAGACAATACCCTGCAAAACGGAGAATTGATCACCGGCATCACCATCCCCGCAAATCCTTACACCAAAAACGTTTATTATTTAAAAGTCCGTGACCGTGCTTCTTATGCTTTCGCATTGGTATCGGTTGCTGTTGCATTGGAACTGGAGAATGATACCATCCGCTCTGCAAGACTGGCCATGGGTGGTGTCGCACATAAACCCTGGCGGCTTTCAGCAGCAGAAAAGTTCCTTACCGGTAAAAAAGCAACAACAGAAAGCTTCAAACAGGCTGCAAAGCTTTCCATGGAAGGAGCCAGATCTTTTGGACAAAATGATTTTAAACTGAAAATGGCTCCGGCAGCAATTGTTGAAGCATTAACAAAAGCCGCGAATGCATAAAAGTTTGCGTAAACATATTTACTATCGAAACAATTCAATATAATGAACACTTTCTTTTTCGATACAGAACACATCCCCACTCCTGCTGACCGTGTTGATGGGAAAGACAAAGTAACAGGAGCAGCTACCTATGCTGCGGAGCATAAGATAGCGGGCATGACGTATGGTGTACTCGCCTGCAGCACTATTACCAAAGGCACTATCACCACCCTTAATACTAAAGCTGCAGAGAATGCCCCGGGTGTGCTGGCTGTAATATCACATCTCAACTCGCCTGAAGTGCCGGGCTTTGCACCTGTTGATAAGAAAGCCAACCCACGTGCACAGGAGTGGCAGGGATTGAAAGTGTTTTACGACAATAAGATTTATTTCAATGGTCAACCTATTGCCATTGTAGTAGCCGACACATTCGAGCGCGCTGTGTATGCAGCATCCCTGGTGAAAGCACAGTATGCAAAAGAAACAGCAGAAACAGATTTTGAAAAAAATCTGGGCAAAGCGCGCGGCCCACGTGGCGACAATGAACCGCAGGTGTATAAAAGAGGAGAAGCAGACGCTTATAAAAAAGCGCCTGTATCCATTGAAGAAGAATATTACTTACCTGTAGAAACACATAACCCGATGGAGATGCATGGCCTCATCGCTCATTGGGAAGCACCGGATAAAATAACGGTGTACGATAAAACACAGGGACCAAAAGATACACAGGGAGATTTGATGCAGGCATTTAAGCTGCCCGAATCAAATGTGAAAGTGATTGCTGAATATGTTGGCGGAGGCTTTGGCAGCGCATTGCGTACCTGGCCGCATGAGATAGCTGCTGTACTGGCTGCTAAAAAAATAAACCGCCCGGTGAAGCTGATGCTGAGCCGCGACCAGATGTTTACCATGGTAGGTCACCGTCCCTGTGCTTACCAGAAAATAGGAATAGGCGCTACTGCCGATGGAAAACTCACCGGCATCACGCATATTGCCATAGCGCATACTTCTTCTTATGAAAATTTTACCGAAGGCATCGTAAACGCCACCAAGTTCTTATATGATTGTCCGAATGTAAACACCAGCTATCAACTGGTACCGCTTAATGTAAGCACTCCTATCTGGATGCGCGGCCCCGGCGAAGCCACCGGTTGCTTTGCATTCGAGTGCGCCCTGGATGAATTAGCCTACAAATTAAATATTGATCCGATAGAATTAAGGGTCCGCAATTATGCAGAAACAGATCCTGAGCGAAAACTACCCTGGTCAAGCAAATACCTGAAAGAATGTTACCAGCTTGGCATGGACAAGATAGGCTGGGCAAAACGCAACCCTGCTCCACGCTCCATGCAGGAAGATGGATGGTTGGTAGGATACGGTATGGGCACGGGCGTATTCAGTGCCATGCGTTGGATTGCTACCGTAAGAGGCGTATTAAAAAATGATGGTACTTTATTACTGCAAAGCGCAGTAAGCGATATGGGCCCGGGCACAGCTACTGCCATGGTACAGATCGCTTCAAAGGCAATGGACCTGCCTCCGGAAAAAATAAAATTTGAATTGGGCAGTTCCTCCCTTCCTCCAGGCCCCACGCAAGGAGGCTCTGCTACTACTTCCACCCTTGGTTCTGCTGTGTATGATGTTTGCATATCATTAAAAGAAAAATTGAAAGAGTTGATGTTGAAGTCAGGGCATGATGCAAAGGTCCATCCTGAAGCCGGTAACATCACTTTTGAAAAAGGGCAGATCTTCCTGAAGAATGATGCTGCCAACCGGCGTAATTATGAAGAGCTGTTAAAAGACAATCAACTGAACGATCTTGATATCACCAAAGATTCCAGAGGTGGTGAAGAGCAACGCAAATATTCCATGTATTCCTTTTCCGTTCATTTCACTAAAGTGTGGGTGCACCCGCTTACCGGTGTGGTAAAAGTAAAGGAAGTGGTAACTACCGGTGATGCCGGTAAGATCATCAGTGAAAAAACTGCACGCAGCCAGATGATCGGCGGCGTAGTGGGTGGGATCGGTATGGCGTTAACAGAAGAAGCAATCATTGATCACCGCTATGGCAGGTATATCAACAATAACCTTGCAGATTATCATGTACCTGTGAATGCAGATGTGCCGCGTATTGAAGCCTTGTTCGTCAACAAACCTGATCCGGTGCTGAACCCGATGGGTGCAAAAGGAATGGGAGAAATAGCGCTGATCGGTTTTGCAGCATCTGTTGCCAATGCAGTGTATCATGCAACAGGAAAAAGGATACGGCAATTGCCGATTACTCCGGATAAGTTGTTATAAAACGTTGACCGTTGTTCGTTGTCCGACAACACAAAATACGGACAACGAACAACGGTCAAACGATAAATCACTATTTAAGCAAATTCCTTAATATCCTGCATCAGCCTTGTGGCAATATTATTTGCCTTTGATTCAAAATCGCTTTCAGCATAAATGCGGATAATGGGTTCTGTATTGGATGTGCGGAGATGCACCCAGTCGTTATCAAATTCTATTTTTAAACCATCGTCTGTATTAACCGGGTTGCGCTGGTATTTTTTGCGGATCTTTTCAAAAATGGATTGCACATCAATTCCTTTTTCCAATTCTATTTTATTCTTGGAAATAAAATAATCGGGGTAATGGGAGCGCAGGGAGCGCACACCATTTTTATGTCCTGACAGATGTGTAAGGAATAAAGCAATGCCAATCAGTGCATCCCGTCCATAATGAAAATCCGGAACGATGATCCCGCCGTTCCCTTCGCCGCCGATCACAGCCTTCTGCTCTTTCATTTTACTCACTACGTTCACTTCACCTACAGCAGAGGGGAAATATTCGCCACCATGCTTGAGCGTTACTTCTTTCAGCGCTTTTGTACTGCTCATATTGCTGACGGTATTCCCTTTGCGGTGGCTCAGCACATAATCGGCCACGGCTACCAGGGTATATTCTTCCCCAAACATGCTTCCGTCTTCACAAACAAAAGCCAGGCGGTCAACATCAGGATCTACAGCAATGCCGAGGTCTGCTTTTTGTTTCACCACTTCATTGCTCAACTGGCTCAGGTGTTCAGGCAATGGTTCAGGGTTATGCGCAAAGCGGCCATTTACTTCTTCATTTAAAACGATCACCTGTTCCACACCCAGGGCTTTCAGAAGGGCGGGTACATAAATGGCTCCGGTTGAGTTAACCGCATCCACCACGATCTTAAGGTTCTTTTTAGCCACCAGTTTGGCATCAACGAGCGGGTAGGCCAGGATGGCGTCAATATGTTTCTGAAGATAGCTGTCGTCTTGCGTTACTGTACCCAGTTTTTCCACGCTGCTGAAAGCAAAATCTTCTGCGGCAGCAAGGGTCAATACTTTGGCACCCACTTCTGCGGAAATGAATTCACCTTCTTCATTCAGTAATTTCAGAGCGTTCCATTCTTTGGGGTTATGGCTGGCTGTAAGGATAATGCCTCCATCGGCCTTTTCCATTTTTACGGCAATCTCCACGGTAGGTGTGGTAGAAAGTCCCAGGTCCACCACATCAATCCCCAAACCGGTGAGCGTGCTCACTACCAGGTCACGGACCATGCTTCCGCTGATCCTGCCATCACGTCCGATCACCACTTTCGTATTTTTTTGCCGGCCCGAAGAAATGATGGTGCCATAAGCGGCGGCAAATTTCACAATATCAACAGGAGTCAGATTATCTCCGGGCTTTCCTCCAATCGTTCCCCTGATCCCGGATATGCTTTTGATCAATGCCACAAGTGTAAAATTGAGATTTTAAGGTTTAATGCTCCGTCAGCCGAAGCTTTAGCGAAGGCTGACAGTCCGCCGGAGTTTTAGTCTAGGCGAATCAGCCTACGCCAAGGCTTCGGCTGACACCGCAAAAATAAGGTTTTCAACTGCACCTCTTGCAGGTTACCTGCTTACATTTGTTTAAACATCAGCATGGAAACAAACTCACCCAGCCGGGAATGGTTTACCTCACCATTTTCGTATAAACTTTATGTTAATACTACCGGGAATCAGGCAGAAATATTTGTCAATCAACTGATTCAATATCTTCACCCGGCAACAGCAAGCCTGGTCCTGGACAGCGCATGCGGCCAGGGTCTAATAAGCAGACGGTTGGCTTCCCTGGGTTTCCAGGTAACCGGTGTAGACCTTTCTGCTTTCAATATTGACCAGGCAAGCGAGGCCGGAACCGACAATCCCGAGTTCTATCTTCATGATATACGATTGCCTTTCTGGGGCAATTATTTCCAGCTTGCATTGAACCTTTCCGACAACTTTGGTTATTACAGAACAAGACGGGAGCACGACAGTGCCATGCGCACGATCGCTTCCAGTCTGCGGCCAGGCGGCCTTTTTGTGATCGATTACCCGAATACACATTACGTGGAGTCAAAACTGGCGGAACAGGAATTAAAACAGGTCGGCGACACTCACTACCGCATACAAAACGGGCAAAACAGCACTCATTTTCTCCAAACCATCACTGTCACCGATCCCTCACTTAAAGAACCGCTGGTATTCTCTCTTCAACGGGCCAAACTTTCACTGGGAGATTTTACAGATATGCTGAGCTTCCAGAAAATGCAAATACAGGAAGTTTTCGGGGATTACAATTTGGGAGCTTACCATTTACATGAAACTCCAAGGTTGATTATTGTTGCCAAAAAATAGTACAATATCTATTTTAAATGCACCCTTCCCGTCCTTCCCGCCTTACCGGTAAGTATTTTACCGGTAAGGCGGGAAGGGTGGCCTAAATCTGTAACTAGTCTTTTTGATTGTTCATCAGCATGTAGCGAGAGGTTTCAAAAAATGCTGAAGTGAAGTCTGATAAACGTCGCCGGATGGAATCCCTTTGAGCAAGGGTATAAGATTTTCCGTTATAAACAACCGGTACCAGTTGTTCATCCTTGAAGTTGAGATTCTTTATAAAATAAAATTCATCTGTCACAATCCCAATTTTTCCGGCCGTATTGGTAATAAAAGCAAAATTGTTTTTCTTGGCGGTATCGAGCAGATCACGACCGAGTGTTGTGTTCACATACGGCTGTTGTATCATACCCGCCACTGTAGGCAGCACGTCTATCTGTGATACCACTTCTGTTCTTTTTTGTGGTTGCAGTAAATAAGGAGCAAAAAACAACAACGGTACGTGTTCATCCGTCAATCGTTGATCTGTCCAGGCCGAAGGATAGACCGCACTGGCATTTCCTGCCACACCATGATCGCCGACGAAAATAAAAATGGTATTATGGAAATAGGGTTCTTTTTCTGCAGCTTCAATAAACTTTTTGAAGCAATAATCTGAATAGCGGAAAGTGTTGTATTCCTGCAGCGATTCAAATCCATACCGGTTCAATTCCTCTTCAGGAATTACCTGGTGAACAAAATCGGTATCACTGGCCGGGATCATATATGGCCGGTGGTTATCGGATGTTTGTATGATAGAAAAGAACGGTGTCTTTTCCTTTTTAAATGTTTCGTTGGCTTCCAGGAAAAGATCTTTGTCACTGATGCCCCATACATTTATCCTGGGTGATCGGAAGCTTCCTTCTGTATGCATCTGCAATCCGTCGATATTTTGTACCAGGCCTGCAAAATTGTTGAACCCTGGGCTTCCGCCAAGAAAATAATGACGGCTATAGCCTTCAAAATTGTCGATGATGGTATGCTGTTTAATAGCCAGTGGGTTGCGGGTAGAGAATTTGAACAACTGCGCATCGGGTATGCCGGTAATGATCGCAAACAATCCTCTTGCGGTTGAAAAATGAGGAGAAAAACAACGCTCAAAGAAAACTCCTTTCCTGGTCAGCGAATCAAAGAAAGGTGTTGTGTTCAGCGGGTTGCCGCTCATGCTGCTTTTATACATGCTGAACGATTCGCAGATCACCAGCACCACATTGGGGCGGCTTTCCAGTGCATTGCTGCCGGGCGATACCACACGGCGATAGGAAAATCCTTTTTTATCCTGCAGCGGCATCCATTCCGCCATCAGCGGGTACACATCCCTTGCTTTCTGTTCATTGAACTCAGGCTTTCTCAATCCAAGTGTGGTAAAAAAATTCTGCAGGGGATTCAATGCCAGGTAGGTTTTAAAATTGTCCTGGAACACAAAGCTCTGTTTCCAGGTAAGCGGGCTTGCCGCAAACCTTCCATAAATGAGCAGGCATAGAACAAGCAGGCTGGCAATAAAATATTTCCGGTTATACGGAATTTTTAACCCGTCTGTTTGTGTGATCACCCTCCAGTGGCTTTGATGATACATCCAGCGGAATACCAGCACGGCAACAAGCAAACCCAACAGCATCCAGAACAAAGGATAGGTTTGCCACATCATCTTCAGTGAAATGCCCGGATCTTCTACAAAGTTCATCGCTCCTGCATCGAGGCGCGTACGGTTATAAGAAAAGCTCCCGAAATCAGCCGCGAAAAAAAAGAAAACGACAAAAGTGATCACGACAAGGTACCAGCTCCACCATTTTTTGTTGCGCGCAGAATAAAAAGGAGAAAATTGCGGCCACAGGCTCAATAGCACCACCGGCAAAAGAATGATAGCGATCCACCGCAGATCATATTGCACACCCATCAGGAAAGAAGGAAGCAGGTCACTGAAAGAAAGCCCTCTTGGTTTAAACGCAAAATAAGTTGCCAGCCTGAACAATGTAAAGATCAGGAAGAAAATGACCAGCAAATTGATTACCCAAAGAATGGTCTTGGGCACTTTATAACGTTTAAGCATGGGGGAATGCAAAACAAGAAAAATTATACGAGATTCACAAGGAAGAGATGACGAGCGGAAACCGGCTGAGTGCCGCAGGCGGCAGCATCCATTTTTTGGGTACATTTGGGCTTATGTTTCTACTCGCTTCCACTATTTGGGAAAAGCTCGAAAAAATGGACCAGTGGCTGTTCATCCAGATCAACAGCCATTTCACCAATCCTGTTTTTGATAGCGTTATGCCGTTCATGCGTGAAGCAATGAACTGGATACCGCTTTATTTATTCCTGATCGTGTTTGCCCTGCTCAATTTCAGGGCAAAGGGCGCCTGGTGGATCCTCTTTTTCATCATCACCGTTGCCCTTACTGATATGATCGGCAATTACGGGTTCAAACATAATTTCCAGCGCATCCGCCCCTGCGGCGACCCGGATTTCTTTATGCATGTCCGCTTGCTGGTCGATCATTGCTCCACTGGCTTCAGCTTTACATCCAACCATGCAGCCAACCATTTTGGCATAGGCACTTTTTTCTATATCACTACCAGGCCATTACTTAAAAAATGGGCAGTGGCCGGATGGGTTTGGGCAGGCCTGATCTCTTACGCACAAGTGTACGTTGGCGTTCACTATCCACTCGATATTCTTGGCGGAGCCTTACTGGGCCTGCTTGTTGGCACATTGACCGGGTATCTGTTCAATAACCGCCACGGATTTGCTATCTTCGATACCCAACCAACGATATCCTCTTAATGGAATTATTCATATTAGCAGGGCTGATCCTGCTAAACGGGCTTTTTTCAATGGCTGAAATTGCCTTGGTTTCTGCAAGGAAATCCAGGCTGGAAGCACAGGCAAATAAAGGAGATAAAGAAGCCAGGGAAGCACTCAACCTGGCCAACAAACCTGAAACCTTTCTTTCTACCGTACAAATGGGCATTACCGTGATCGGTATCCTTACCGGTATTTATTCCGGTGAAAAGATCACGGACGATTTCGCCGCCTATCTTAAACAATGGCCGGCGATCGCACCATATAGCTATGGTCTTGCTACAACTATCGTGGTAATTATCGTTACTTATTTCTCGATCATTTTCGGTGAGTTGGTACCCAAGCGCCTCGGCCTTTCCAAACCTGAAGGCATAGCTAAAGTGGTAGCCCGGCCAATGCGCATCCTCAGCATCGTTACCCATCCTTTTATATGGCTGCTCAGCAAGTCGAGCAACCTTATTGTAAAAATATTCAGCCTTAAACCTGCAGATAATCAACTCACGGAAGAAGAGATCAAAGCGATCATCAGTGAAGGCACCGAACAAGGCACGATCGAAGAAACAGAGCAGGAGATCATCGAGCGCGTGTTTCACCTCAGCGACCGGAATATCACTTCGCTGATGACCCACCGCAGTGATATCATCTGGTTCAACCTGGACGATACGGAAGAAATGATCAAGGAAAAGATCACCAGCGAACCGCATTCCATTTACCCTATCTGCGATGGGGAAATAGATAATATCAAAGGCGTTGTTTCCATTAAGGACCTATACGTGAGCCCCGACAACAGGCCTTTTAAAGAACTGATGCAGCCTGCACTTTTTGTTCCGGAAAACAATACGGCTTTCCAGGTAATGGAAAAGTTCAAACAATCACAACTCCATTCCTGCTTTATCGTGGATGAATACGGTACTATACTGGGCATGATCACCCTTAACGATATTCTCGAAGCCATTATCGGCGATATGCCTCAACCGGATGTTCCCGACTACGAGATCATTGAGCGGGAAGACGGCACTTTCCTCGTAGATGCACAGATACCTTTTTATGATTTCCTTACCCGCTTTGAAAAAGCAGAATGGATGAATGAAGGTGAGCAGGAATTTGACACGCTTGCCGGTTTTATACTGCATGAGCTGGAACGCATCCCTCATGCCGGCGATAAACTGGAATGGAAAGGATTCACTCTTGAGATCGTTGATATGGACGGTCATAGGATCGATAAAGTGCTGGTCAAGTTGAGCAAGACTTTGCGGCAGGAGATGGAAGATGAACAGTAATACGATGCCTGTTTAAAAAGAGAGTGCGAGCTCTTTGGCAGGATAATCCACCTTCCCACTCTTGCGTACTCCCCCTATCGTTACATGCATTACACCGATCTGGTCGCTGAATAGATCGTACATCAACGTGTTGGTGATGGTGATATTTTTAATGCTTTTAATGTTATCGATCTGGAAATAGCTATATACAACATCCTGGTCCTTTTCGAAACCGAGGGCCGTATAGCTGGCCGGTTGCCCATCGGCTTGTATAGATAGATGTTTGTGTATATAATCATTTACTATTTTCTCCATCTGGGCCTTGTCGGGCGGATTGGTCAGGTCCACTTTCATTCTGTAGTTCTGTGCCAGCACTCTTTCAAAATCATCGGTGAAGAGCTTACAACTGATTTCCAGTGTTTTCTCGGCGGCATTATGATTGATCTCTGTGACGCTTACATGAATAGGATGCAGGCCGGCAACGGGAAACCGGGCCATACCGGTAGGGGTATACACTGGGCCGGTAAACAGGCCTGTGCATAAAAGGAGAAACCACTTATTGAGCCATAGCGTCATGGGCATACTTTTTTTTGATCATTACAAAAGTCTGGCTTATTTTGAAACTTTCAATACAGACGGAAAAATAGAAGGGAAGGTTGGTAGCACAGCTTCCTCGGCACAATCACATGCAAGATTTTGGATTTTATTTCGGCCTGGGCTGGGAACATATTATAAGCCTCGACGCCCTGGACCATCAATTATTCATTGCTGCACTGGCAGCTATCTACCTGCTGAAAGACTGGAAGCAGGTACTGATCCTGGTGACCGCGTTCACTATCGGGCATTCGCTCACCCTTGCCCTGAGTGTACTCGACATAATAAGGCTCAACAGCAATTGGGTTGAATTCCTGATCCCCTGCACGATCGTAATAACCGCCATAACAAACCTTTTCCAAAAAAATTTCACTCCACGATCTATCCGGATCAACTATTTTATAGCGCTGTTCTTTGGGTTGGTCCACGGAATGGGGTTCGCCAATTCCATACGGTTCATGCTCGCCAGGGACCAACATCTTGCTCTGGGTTTGCTGGGCTTTAACCTCGGACTGGAAGCAGGCCAGATCGTAGTAGTCCTGCTGATATTATTTGTATCACATTTTATAGTGAATGGTCTTCACATCAACCGCCGCGAATGGGTGATCTTTTTATCCGCAGCCGTATTCAGCCTCGCATTGAAAATGGCGCTGGAAAGAGTGGGGTCATTATAGAAATTTAAAACAAAGTCAACATGAAAAAAATCATTCTTGCCGGGTGGATCCTCTTGATCGCTGTAGCAGTCCATGCGCAGAACATTAAGAACAACCCTGGCAGCAACCATGGTAACAGTTTTGAGCAATTGGGCACCATCATGCCTACACCTAACGAGTACCGCACCGCGAGTGGCGCTCCGGGGCCGAAGTACTGGCAGCAGCGTTGCGATTATGATATCAAATGCAAGCTGGATGAAAAGGCTTTGTTATTGACCGGAAGCGAGACGGTCACCTACTACAACAATTCGCCCAATACCCTCACCTATCTCTGGCTGCAGATGGATGAAAACCAGCACAGCAGTCAGAACAATGCGAATTACCAGACCAGCAATCCGATGTCTTCACAGATCAGTACCACGATGATAGACCGTATGGACGAGGCCAAAAAAGATAATGGCTATGGTTTCAATATCGTCAAGCTCACCGATGCGGCAGGCAAGCCATTAAAATATACAGTGAATAAGACCATGATGCGGGTAGAACTTCCCAAAGACCTGACCTCCGGGCAGCAATTCGTGTTCAAACTCGATTGGAATTACAAGATTTCCGACCGCATGGGCCGTGGTGGCCGCGGTGGTTATGAATACTTCCCTGAAGAAGGCAACTATCTTTTCACAATGGCTCAATGGTATCCACGCCTCTGTGTATATAGCGATTTCCAGGGCTGGCAGAACCATCAGTTTACCGGCCGTGGAGAGTTCGCATTGACCTTTGGCAATTTCAAAGTACAGATGACCGTGCCAGCCGACCATGTAGTGGGCGCAACAGGTGAATGCACCAATTACAACACAAATCTCAGCCCGGCACAATTGGCCCGCTGGAAGAAAGCACAGACCAGCGCTGAGCCAGTTGAGATCGTTACACTCGATGAAGCAAAAAATGCCGAAAAGAATAAAAGCATGGCAACAAAGACATGGACCTTCAAAGCAGACAGTGTCAGGGATTTCGCCTGGACCAGCAGCCGCAAGTTTGTTTGGGATGCCATGCCCGTTACAGTAGAAGGAAAGAAGATCATGTGCATGAGCTTTTATGGAAAAGAAGCGTATGGCCTGTATCGTCCTTTTTCCACGAAAGCAGTAGCGCATACTATCAAAACCTATTCTGATTTCACTATCCCTTATCCCTATCCCGTTGCACAAAGCGTGGAAGCTGCAAATGGTATGGAGTATCCCATGATCTGTTTTAACTATGGGCGAACAGAAAAAGACGGCACTTATGCAGAAGCTACCAAGTATGGAATGCTTGGCGTGATAATACATGAAGTGGGGCATAACTTCTTTCCCATGATCATCAACAGCGATGAACGCCAATGGAGCTGGATGGACGAAGGATTGAATTCATTTGTTGAATACCTGACAGAAGAGTTATGGGATAATAAATTCCCGGTCAGGGGAAAAGGCCCTGCTTATGCCATCGTTGATTATATGAAGCTGCCAAAAGATCAGCTGGAGCCCATCATGAGCAATTCGGAAAACATTATTGGCTTTGGCCCTAATGCTTATACCAAGCCGGCAACCGGCCTGAATATCCTGCGCGAAACTATCATGGGCCGTGAGCTGTTTGATTATGCATTCAAACAATACACCCGGCGTTGGGCCTTCAAACATCCCGAACCGGCTGATTTCTTTCGCACGATGGAAGATGCCAGCGGTGAAGACCTTGACTGGTTCTGGCGTGGATGGTTCTATGGAACTGACCCCTGCGATATTTCGCTCGATTCCGTAAAACATGCAGTGCCTGACCTGGCAGCATTTCCAGCAGGATTGGACGACAGGGATACCACGCGCAGGATTGAAGGACCTATGCTAACCCGTTACGATGATATTTCCAAGATCAGGAACAGGGAAAATAAAAACATTTCCTTTCAAACAGATAAAGACACAGCCTTGCGCGATTTCTACTGGCGTTATTCCAGAGGAGAAGAACCGTATGATTCTTCCAACATAACTTACAAGGTCATGTCCAATAAAGGTACTCCACTGGAAGAAGAGGAAAAAAACGCCTATGGCAACCGTCATATGTATGAACTCAGCTTCAGCAATAAAGGCGGCCTTGTTATGCCCATTATCATTGAATGGACATATAAAGACGGTACAAAGGAAATAGAACGGATCCCGGCTCAGGTTTGGCGCCTTAATGAAAAGAAGGTGGTCAAAACTTTTATCAAAACAAAAGAGGTAGCATCGATTCAGCTCGATCCGCTCAGGGAAACGGCTGATATTGACCCCAGCAATAATAGCTGGAACAAACCACCCGCGCCTTCCCGGTTCACCATTTTTAAACAAAAACAAGCGACACTGAGAGCTGCCACTCCTGCACCAAACCCGATGCAGAAAGCAAATGAGAAAAAAGGATTCTAAGACTAAGAATTAAAAGAGGAAAAGCCTGATGGGTGAGATGACTTCACCTATCAGGCTTTTTTCCTTTTTCCTCTTTGTCTTTTAGTCTCCTTGCCTCTTTCAGCTTTTGTGACAAAATCCATTCTACCTGGCCGTTCACACTGCGGAATTCATCCGCAGCCCATTTTTCCAGGGCTTTGTATATTTCATTATCAATACGGATGATAAAACTTTTCTTGGGACTGCTCACTGGTTTCAGTTTAAGCTGAACGGATTTATTGATACAAGCTGCCCGTATTCAACACCGGCGTAGCAGCTTTTTCACCACAAAGCACTACCATCAGGTTGCTTACCATCGCTGCTTTCTTTTCATCGTCCAGTTGCACGATCTGTTTCTGCGCCAGCATATCAAGCGCCATTTCCACCATACCTACAGCTCCTTCCACGATCTTGGTACGCGCTGCAACAATCGCAGTGGCTTGTTGCCTTTGCAGCATGGCGCCGGCAATTTCAGGAGCATAAGCCAGGTGGCTGATCCTTGCTTCAAGGATTACGATACCTGCAGGAGAAAGGCGGTCAAGCAATTCCTTTTCCAGTATCTCATTCACTTTCACACCACCCTCACGCAAGGTGATCGCAGCTGTTTCATCTTCCAGGTTGTCATAAGGGAAGCTGTTGGCAAGATGACGTACAGCCGCTTCACTCTGTGTTTTTACATAGTCAGCATAATTTTTTACATCATACGCTGCTTTGTAAGTATTACCCACCTGCCACACGATCACCGCACCGATCTCAATGGGATTACCCATCTTATCGTTCACTTTCAGGGTTTGTCCCTGCAGGTTATCGGCCCTCAGGCTGACCTTTAAAGCGGAATACAGCGGGTTCACGAAAAACAAACCATTCTCCTTCACCGTTCCCACATATCTTCCAAAGAAGTTAAGCACGCGGGAATGATTCGGGTGCACGATCATTAATCCTTTCAGCATAAAGAGCGAAGCGATAAAAGAGACCAGCATGGCTATTATATATAAATCGCCCCCTTCTTTGATCTGGGTGGCAAATAAGATCCCGGATACAAGCAACACGAGGGATAATAACAGGGCCAGGTAGCCGGACATGGGTTTTACTATCTTTTCCATAAGCAATATTTAATGATATCAATTTGATATCAAAAATATATAAATTTTCCCATACCAGAAAATTCCCCCCTAAAGAAAAAGTCTTTGTGCTCTTTGTGTCTTTGTGGGATAATCACCCACAAAGACACAAAGAGCACAAAGACTTTAAAAATATATGAACCAATAAATGCAAAGGCAACCGGTGAAAACGGTTGAAAGCTAACCGTCCTTACTGCCCTGTTCTTCCATCCCTGACCTTTATCTTTTTTCCTTTATTCTTCTTTTCATATTCAAGGATAGCCTGCGGTTTGGCAGCTTCCTTTTTATCAGTATCAGCATTAGCTGTTGCTTTTGTTTTCTTGCCGGCGGGATCGATCGGCTTCAGCTCATCATCCCCTTCTTTCGGAATCCCTTCTCCTGTTTTGATCTTATCCATCCACCAATCCTCTGTTTTTACAATAGTCCCCCATTCAGGATCGTAATAGGTCCAGGTGCCATGGCGGGCTGTTGATCCCTCTACTTTCACTACTACCCTGTCCACTACCTTGCTTGGATCATTCGGGTCCCTTACATCTACTGTATCAAAGGTTTTACCAGGCTCTATTGCACGCCAGCTCTCTTCGCGCAGCAAACCACCCGTTCTTGTATAATACCGGCTTTTGCCATCCAGGCTGCCCCAGCGGTAATTCTCTTCTGCTATCTTATCGCCCATCAGCGAAAAGCGCACCCATTTCTCCACTTTTTTATCATCTACAAAATAACCCTGCTCATCATAACCCGGCTCACCGCGCAATGCATCCACATGCACTACCCAGGGGCCTTGCTTTTTTCCATTCAGATCTACCCGGTTCAGCGTATCACCACGCACACCGATGATAAAGCTTTTCCATTGAGCGAAACTGCTGGTGCTGATAAAGAGGGAAACAAATAATAACCATTTCATATCAGATACATTTAACCATAGCGGGAACTTAATTATTAACGAAAAAATCCCGCCCGGAGTATGTCTCAAATATCGGGCCTGTGCCCCTGTTATTTTTTGGCAGATAAGGAGAGCAGGTACCCGAGGGCCAGTTCGTATCCCTTCATTCCCAGGCCAATAATGCTACCTGCTGCTTTAGCCGACACATGGGAGATTTTCCTGAATTCTTCCCGGGCGTGTACATTGGAGATATGTACTTCCACCACCGGTGCTTTAATAGAGGCTATTGCATCACCTATTGCAACAGAAGTGTGTGTGTAGCCGCCAGGATTAAAAATGATGCCATCGCTATCAAACCCTGCCCGCTGCAGTTCATTGATCAGCTCGCCTTCCACATTGCTTTGATAATAGGTGAAAGACACCTGCTTGTATTGCTGCTGAAGCGAAGCATAGAATTCTTCAAACGGTTGGCTGCCATAAATACCCGGCTCCCGCTTGCCCAGCAGGTTCAGGTTAGGCCCATTGATGATAGCGATCTTCATGCCCCGAATATAATTCAAATAAAATGCTTTACAGAAAACTGCGTTGCTGGATCGTTACTGAAAGCCGATTGGTATTGTTTTCACCAACACGCTGTCCCGGTAAAAGTTGGCTCTCTTAACGCTGCCGGATTTAGGAACTGTGGCCAACGCCAGTGCTGTAGAGGTATAACTCTGTTCGCTGCCTTTCTTTACGTTATAATAAACATTGAGGTCTTTGCCGCCAATTGTAGCTCTGTCAAAACTGATCTCCTGTTGCCGCGAAGAGGTTTTACCCATTACCGCTACCACCATCTGTCCGCTGAAATCGGGCTTCGTGATAGAACTGTTCATGGTTGCTGCCACTCCAAATGACTGATCAAAATCAGGCTGGCTTACCGATACTTTATAGTTATACTCATCAGGCAGAGCAACGGTGTTCTTTACAAAATAATTGCTCAGTGGCACCAGTCCAATCCTTGATGCGGTGGTGGCCCGATTAGCGGAACAGGCACTTAACAGCACCATGCTGCATAAGATAAGAAGGTAGTTACGCATATAAAATGATTAGGATTTCCTGATCATATCAATGAACTGGTCAAACAGGTACCTGCTGTCGTGCGGACCCGGTGTACTTTCGGGGTGGTATTGCACAGAGAAAGCAGGTTTCCCTTTCACTCTTATGCCTTCAATAGATTGATCATTCAGGTTTACATGGGTCACTTCAATATGGCTGGATTTTTTTACAGCTTCAGGGTCCACACCAAATCCATGGTTCTGTGTAGTGATCTCCGATCTGCCGGTTACCAGGTTCTTCACCGGGTGGTTCAATCCCCTGTGGCCATGATGCATTTTGAAAGTGGGGATACCATTGGCCAGGGCCAGCAACTGATGCCCAAGGCAAATGCCGAATATTGGCTTCTCTTCTTTCAGTATTTCTTTCATGGTAGCGATCGCATAGTCCATTGCAGAAGGATCGCCAGGTCCGTTTGAAATGAAATAACCATCAGGATTGAATTGCTTTACTTCTTCCAGTTTGGTTTTGGCAGGGAATACTTTTACATAAGCGCCCCTGTCTACCATGCAATGCAGGATATGCCTTTTCACTCCATAATCCATTACAGCGATCCTTACAGCCGCATTCTTATCTCCCATCTCATACGCTTCCTTTGTACTCACCTGCGATGCCAGTTCCAGTCCGTCCATATTCGGCACTTCGGCCAGCTTCTTTTTCAGTGCTTCCACATCAGTGATCTCAGAAGAGATGATGCAGTTCATAGCGCCTTTGGTGCGGATATGCGCCACCAGTGCACGCGTGTCCACTCCTTCAATAGAAACGATATTGTTGGCTTTGAGATAATCTTCCATCGACCCTTTGGCCAGCTTGCGGGAATAAGTTTCTTCCAGGTTGCGGCCGATCAGCCCCCTGATCTTTACATTGTCTGATTCCACGTCTTCGTCCTTCACTCCATAATTACCCACATGCACTGTATTCATGATCAATATTTGTCCATAATAGCTGGGATCAGTGAACACTTCCTGGTAGCCGGTCATACCGGTATTGAAACAGATCTCACCGGTAGTGGTGCCGATAGCGCCAAATGCTTTACCATGGGCCACCGTTCCGTCGGCCAGTACTAAGATTGCGGGTAATTGTTTTGCTGACATTAATATAGAGGGGGTTACCTGTTAAACAAATCGCGCAAAGGTACGGACGAAATAGTTTCGCTGGTCAGAAAATATTCACATTTGTGATTGTTCAGCAATCATTTCCATCCCTATATACTGCGATAAGCAAGCTTATTTTAAACCTGGTCCTTTCCGGTGTTTATACTTTTCCCTGATCACATCCTGCACATTCACATTATGAATTTTGCTTTCCAGCCAGGATATCACGTCCAGATAGGCAAATGCCCTGGCTTCCAGTGGATTACCTTCATATTTTTTCAGCTTGGCCAGCAATTTCTGGAATTCCGGCTTCAGTGCATGTGCTCCCACTCTGAAAGAACGTCTCAGAAATGCAAACATCTCTTCTTCCACCTTACTCAGATTTTCCATTTTTGCCATATAGCGATACACTGATTTGATCAGGTATTCCAGCAAATCAAAATTGCCCAGTTCATAATGTGCGATCAGGTGCAGCAGCCGTGCATAACATTGCAGATCGGTACGCAGATCTGCTTTCTGGTTAATGATCCGATTGAGATAGTCGATCGCTTTTTCATTATCGCCGCTGCCGAAATACAGGCAGGCGATCTTATAATAAAACACCAGCACCCGGTGTATATCGAGATAGATGCCGTATTCTTTCAGCATATCTTCCAGGTGGGGCACCATCTTCAACCCCTTCTCGAATGTTCCTTGTAAAAAATACAGGTTGATCCTTGCCGTGTAGAGATACTGGTAAGTAAGAATAAGATTATTGTCGTTATGCGTCACAAGCTTGTGACGGGCAAACTGCTCAAACTGCTTGATGGTTTCCGCCAGCTTTTTATGGTTCAGCAGGTCAAAATGCGCGCCCATCAGGTTGTGCATGCCTTTGATATAATTGGCCGCTTCCACCGGCAGCATTTCCGGATATTGTTCAAACAGATCAACCCATTTCTGTGAATAGCGATAGTATTGAAGAAAATCGAGCCGGATAAATGCATACCAGCAATAACTCTGGTACAGGTATAATTTTTCATAAAATCCCTGTGCCCTCAGAGCAGCATCCACCGGCAAATGCGCCTGGAAGAACATATGGATGCTGCGCATATCTTTTTCATTCCGTGCGTGTCCGTGTTGAATATACCAGCTATACAATTGCAGGGCTAGATTGGACAGGCGGTTTACCAGCACCAATGCTTCCGTTACTTCATCTGATTCCTGGCTGAGCTGGTCGGCACGGTCGCGCATGCTGCGCGTGATATACAACGTTTCAATTTTTTTCTCAAAAAACAGTACCTGCTCCAGGTAAGTGATCTGGTGATGCTGTTTGGCCAGGTCTTTCAGGTGTTTCAGCACCTTCAGACTTTGCAGGTAAAGGCCTTTATTAAATAATATCCGGGACTGGTCCATCAGCTCATGCAACTGAATATCAATATTATTTTCGTCTTTTATGATGCGAAGGCTGGAAAGGACCTGTTTATAAAGCGCTGCTTTAATATTAGAAAGCTGCACCTTGCTGATGGATTTATTTTTCTTCAGGAGCTGATTTTCATCATATTCCGTCATTTTATCGAGGGCATCGAATAACTGTATGGTTTTCAGGGTGTCGCTGGAGGAGTTCCTTTTTACATATAGCTTGAAATTCCGCTTTTCCGACTTCTCGAGCGATTTTATCAACTGAAATAAAGCATCTGTTGAGCGGTTGGGCATCGTAATTTGAATATTTTAGAATCCTTTACTGGCAAGCGTTTCAGCCGATTTCTCTCTTTTTAAGCAATGTAAAAGCTTGATAATTTTGGTTTTATCCGGCCATATTACGGTGATAATTTAGTTGACCGCTGGCTATTTTTTTAGGAATCAGGGAATACAAAAATAAGCAGTGGGAAATTTTTAATCACCCCAATATATCAATTAATTATGGCTGAAGGAAAAATCCACATCTTTGATACCACTCTCCGGGATGGTGAGCAGGTGCCTGGTTGCAAACTCAATACCAAAGAAAAGATACAGTTGGCCCTTGCCCTGGAAGACCTTGGAGTTGATATAATCGAGGCCGGCTTCCCTATCTCCTCTCCCGGCGATTTTGAATCGGTACAGGAAATTGCAAAAGTGGTAAAGGATGCTACCATTTGTGGCCTTAGCCGGGCTGTGTATAAAGATATAGAGACGGCTGCTGAAGCGCTGAAGCCTGCCAAGCGTCCACGCATTCACACAGGTATCGGCACTTCCGATTACCACATCAAATCCAAATTCAATTCCACCCGCGAAGACATTCTTGAACGCGCGATCCAGTGCGTGAAATGGGCAAAGAACTTCGTGGATGACGTGGAGTTTTATGCCGAAGACGCAGGCCGCACAGAAAATGAATACCTGGCCCGCGTGGTGGAAGCCGTGATCAAAGCCGGCGCCACTGTAGTGAATATCCCCGACACCACCGGTTATTGCCTGCCTCACCAATACGGTGAAAAGATTGCTTACCTGATCAATAATGTTCCCAATATTGATAAAGCTATTATCAGTTGCCATTGCCATAATGATCTTGGGCTGGCCACGGCCAATTCTATTTCCGGCGTGATCAATGGTGCCCGCCAGATCGAATGCACCATCAATGGTTTGGGTGAAAGAGCCGGCAACACTTCTCTTGAAGAAGTTGTAATGATATTAAAACAGCACCAGCAAACACTGGGTTACTATACCAACATCAAAACACAACAACTGAACCCGCTCAGCCGTCTTGTTGCTGACACTATGCGCATGCCGGTGCAGGCGAATAAAGCGATCGTAGGCGCTAATGCTTTCTCTCACTCCTCCGGCATTCATCAGGATGGATTCCTGAAAAATGCACAAACTTATGAGATCATCGCCCCTGAAGAAGTAGGCGCCGATGGTTCACGCATCGTGCTCACTGCACGCAGCGGCCGCTCAGCCCTCGCGCACCGTTTCCAGAAACTGGGACATCAGTTCAACCGCAATGATATTGATGTATTGTATGTTGAATTCCTGAAAGTAGCCGACCGTAAAAAAGAAGTGGAAGATACAGACCTGCATGAAATGGCTAAAACTTATGAAACAACAACCGTTACAGTAAATTAATTCGCATCAATCCACATTATGGCAAAAACATTATTTGAAAAGATCTGGGAGAAACACGTCGTCAAAACCATTGAAGATGGCCCATCCGTTTTATACATCGACAAACATTTTATTCACGAAGTAACCAGCCCGCAGGCTTTCAATGGCCTGAACAAACGGGGCATCAAAGTTTTCCGCCCGCAACAGGTAGTTGCCACAGCAGATCACAACGTGCCAACGTTGAACCAGCATCTTCCTATCAAAGAAGAACTGTCACGCCTGCAGGTGGAAGCATTGAAAAAGAACTGCGCAGAACATGGTATCGAATTATATGGCCTTGGACATCCGTTCCAGGGCATTGTGCATGTAATAGGACCCGAACTCGGTATCACTCAACCCGGCATGACCATCGTTTGTGGCGACAGCCACACATCCACCCACGGAGCATTCGGCAGCATCGCCTTTGGTATCGGCACCAGCGAAGTGGAAATGGTGATGGCAACACAATGCCTGATGCAAAGCCGCCCCAAACTGATGCGCATCAATGTGGAAGGAAAACTGAATGATGGTGTAGTGAGTAAAGACATCGTGCTCTATATCCTTTCTAAAATATCTGCCAGCGGCGCTACCGGTTTTGCGGTTGAATTCGCCGGCTCAGCCATCCGCTCACTTTCCATGGAAGCGCGCATGACCATCTGCAATATGAGTATTGAAATGGGCGCACGCTGCGGTATGATCGCTCCTGATGATATCACATTCGATTATATCAAGGGAAGAAAATTCGCACCCGGAGGAAAAGAATGGGAAGAGAAACTGGCTTACTGGAAAACATTGTATACCGACGCGGATGCTGTGTTCGACAAAGAAGTAAATATCAATGCAGCCGATATCGAACCCATGATCACTTATGGCACCAATCCCGGTATGGGTGTTGGCGTAACAGGTCATGTTCCTTCACTCACAGAAATAGATGAAAAGGAAAAACCATCTTTCGAAAAATCTTTGGCTTATATGGGCCTTCAGCCAGGAACAGACATTAAAGGACAGAAAGTGGATTATGTATTCATCGGCAGTTGCACCAATTCCCGTATCGAAGATCTCCGCATGGTGGCTTCTTTCGTAAAAGGAAAACGAAAAGCAAGCGATGTGGAAGTATGGATCGTTCCCGGAAGCAAGCAGGTAGAGAAACAAGCCATAGAAGAAGGCATCGACAAAATATTTGAAGAAGCCGGCTTCCAGCTCCGCCAGCCAGGTTGCAGCGCCTGCCTTGGAATGAATGAAGATAAAATTCCCGCAGGCAAATATTGCATCTCTACTTCCAACCGGAATTTTGAAGGAAGGCAAGGACAGAATGCAAGAACTTTTCTGGCAAGCCCTTTAACTGCGGCACTGGCTGCTATTACCGGTGAAGTTGGCGATGTGCGTGAATACTGGAATAAGAACTAACTCTGACAATCAAACGTAAACAATGAGCAAACAGATCAACACAATAAACTCTACTGCGGTACCACTGAACATGGAAAACGTGGACACTGACCAGATCATTCCCGCACGCTTCCTGAAAGCAACAAGCCGGGATGGTTTTGGAAAAAATCTTTTCCGCGACTGGCGTTATGAACAGGATGATGAGAACCGTCCAAAAAAAGATTTTGTATTAAATAACCCGACCTATAAAGGAAGCATACTGGTAGCTGCAAAGAACTTCGGTTGCGGTTCCAGCCGCGAACACGCTGCATGGGCTATCAAAGATGCAGGCTTTGATGTGGTAGTAAGCAGCTTCTTTGCTGATATTTTCAAAAACAATTCACTGAACAATTTCCTGCTTCCCGTTACTGTATCAGAAGGGTTTCTTCAAAAGATATTCGCTGCGATAGAAAAAGATCCTGCTACCACGCTGGAAGTAAACCTGCCCGGCCAATTCATCCGGATCAATTCAACCGGCGAACAGGAATCATTTGACATCAACAGTTATAAAAAAACCTGCCTGCTGAATGGCTATGATGATATTGATTATCTATTAAGCATGCGGACAGAGATCGAACAATTTGAAAATCCAGTACACTAAAGCCATACTACCATGAACAAAAACATTGCAGTCATTGAAGGAGACGGGATCGGCCCCGAAGTAACCAAACAGTCCATTCGCGTTTTGAACGCAGTGGCTGAAGCATTTGGTCATGAATTCAAGTATACTTATTGCCTGATGGGTGCAGATGCCATTGATAAAACAGGCAATCCCCTGCCAGATGAAACGATCGAAGTTTGCCTCAACAGCGACGCGATCCTTTTCGGCGCCATCGGCCACCCTAAATATGATAATGACCCCACTGCCAAAGTGAGACCGGAACAGGGGTTATTGAAACTGCGTAAATCATTGCAGCTGTTTGCCAACATCCGTCCTGTAACAACTTACCCGGCCCTTCAGCATCTCTCCCCGTTAAAAGCAAAAAACCTGGAAAATGTTGATTTCGTGATCTACCGTGAGCTCACCGGCGGTATTTATTTTGGTAAGAAAGAGATCAGTGCAGACGGCAACCAGGCTTCTGACGATTGTGTGTATTCCGTAAATGAGATCGAACGCATCGCACACCTGGCTTTCCAGGCTGCACAAAAAAGAAGAAAGAAACTTACACTGGTAGATAAGGCCAATGTACTGGAAACATCCAGGCTCTGGCGAAAAGTTGTAAAAGAGATCGCCGATCAATACAGTGATGTGGAACTGGATTTTCTTTTTGTTGACAACGCGGCCATGCAGATCATTTTAAATCCCAAACAGTTTGATGTGGTACTCACAGAAAATATGTTTGGCGATATCATCAGCGATGAAGCCAGTGTGATCAGCGGTTCACTGGGACTGCTTCCCTCTGCTTCCATCGGCAGTGGCTCTGCATTGTTTGAACCCATTCATGGCTCTTATCCACAGGCAGCAGGAAAAGATATTGCAAATCCATTGGGCTCTATCCTTTCTGCAGCCATGCTGCTCGACCATTTCGGATTGGCAGAAGAAGCAGGCCTGGTAAGGGAAGCGGTGAACTGGACTTTGCAAAACGGATTTGTAACCAAGGATATTGACCCGGTCAACTTCTACTTCACTTCCACATTGGGAGAGCTGATCAGTGATTATGTAAGTGGTAAAATACCCGGATCTGTGAAGCAGGAAAATATCGAAGCAAGGAAGTCGACCATTATTTAAAGTCAAAATTCAAAACTAAAAATTCAAAAATCTCTAAACGGAAAGCAGTTATGGGTCCAGGATTTTTAATTTTCGAATTTTTGCTTTTTAATTTTTAGGAAAGCTCTTTTTTTAAAGTGAGGGGTGTATATTTACACAATAGACACCCTTCATGTTGAACAACAGAATACATAGCATCATCTCAGCGATTACCGTGATTATTATTGTGGTGGTGATTATTATTCCTGCAACGCCTGGAGGTGGACATTGTATGTAAGAATCGAAAAACGAAATACGAACCCGCCTCCTTCGAGGCGGGTTTTTTTATACCTGTATCTAAAAAAACAACCATGGCTTCTTATTATAATGAACATACCGTGCTTTGGCTGAATGGAGAGATCGTAAAAGCTTCAGAAGCGAAAATGGACCTGTACAGCCAGTCGCTTCACTATGGCTACTCTGTATTTGAAGGGATCCGTTCATACAGGAATATCAACGGTGAAACAAAGATCTTCAAAGCAAAAGAACATTATGAACGGCTCGAGCAATCAGCCCGTTTGATGAACATGCCTTACAAATGGTCTGTAGAAGAATTAACAGCAGCCAATTACGAAGTATTGAAAAGAAACAATATCCAGGATGCCTATATCCGCCCTGTAGTATATGCTCCTGCCAACATGAGTTTTGCCAAAAACAACGAATCCTTTATTGCCATCCAGGCCTGGGAAATGCAGCCATTTCTTGGAGACAAATTGTTGCGGATAAAAACATCATCCTATCAACGCCCCAATCCCAAAGGTTTTAATATACAAGCGAAAGCTGGTGGGCATTATGTAAACTCCATCCTCGCCAGCCAGGAAGCAAAAGCAGCAGGCTATGATGAAGCATTGCTTACTGATCTGAATGGCTATGTAGCAGAAGGACCAGGCGCAAATGTGTTTTATGAAAAAGACGGCTGCCTCTTCACTCCTTCGCTTGGCAACATCTTACCAGGCATCACCCGCGCAACTGTGCTGGAATTATGTAAAGAATTGAACATCCCCGTGAAAGAAACACTTTTTTCATTGGATGAAATGAAAGAAGCCGATGCAGCTTTCTTCTGTGGCACAGCCGCTGAAGTGATCGGATGGGAAAGCCTTGACGATATCAAATTCAAAAAAGACTGGAACAGTTCATTAAGCAAACAGATACAAACTGCTTATAAAGAACGCGTGACAGAAAAGCCCCTCACCAAACAAAAACAAAAAAGCCCGAAGGAAGCAGTGGCTTAATAAAGAACTATTCAACGATACATTGACGATACTATGGCAGAATTAAACAAATACTCAAAAGTTTTAACACAGGACGCAACACAACCAGCCGCACAGGCAATGTACTATGCGATCGGTTTTAAAGAAGAAGATTTTCAGAAAGCGCAGGTAGGCATCGCCAGCATGGGCTGGGATGGTAATCCCTGCAATATGCACCTGAACGACCTGTCTGACAATATCCGTAAAAGTGTGAATGAAACAGAAGGCCTGTTAGGTCTTCGCTTTTACACCATCGGCGTAAGTGATGGTATCAGCATGGGTACCGATGGTATGCGCTACAGCCTCGTTAGCCGCGATGTGATCGCCGACAGCATTGAGACCAATGCCGGCGCTCAATACTATGATGCGCTGATCACCGTACCCGGCTGCGATAAGAATATGCCCGGCTCCATCATGGCAATGGGACGTTTAAACCGTCCGTCTATCATGCTGTATGGCGGCACCATTGCACCTGGTCATTACAAAGGAGAAGACCTGAACATCGTAAGCGCTTTTGAAGCATTGGGACAAAAAATAGCAGGTAACCTGGATGAGACCGATTTTAAAGGCATCGTACAACATGCCTGCCCTGGTGCCGGAGCCTGCGGCGGAATGTACACAGCTAACACCATGGCCAGTGCTATCGAGGCTTTGGGAATGAGCCTGCCTTACTCTTCATCCAACCCGGCTTTAAGTGCCGACAAGCAAAAAGAATGTGCATCAGTAGGCAAAGCCATCAGGCTGCTGCTTGAAAAAGATATCAAGCCGCGTGATATCATGACGCGCAAAGCATTTGAGAATGCGATCACCGTTGTAACCGTATTAGGCGGCAGCACCAATGCAGTATTGCATCTTATTGCCATAGCCAAAAGCGTTGACGTGGCATTGACACCTGACGATTTCCAGGCTATCAGCAACCGCGTGCCGGTACTGGCTGATTTCAAACCCAGCGGAAAATACCTGATGCAGGACCTGCACCAGCATGGTGGTGTGCCTGCTGTGATGAAATATTTACTGAGAAAAGGTCTGCTGCATGGCGATTGCCTGACTGCAACCGGTAAAACTGTTGCCGAAAATTTAGCCGACGCCCCTGATCTCGATTTCTCCAAACAACAGATCATTCAACCGCTGGAAGAGCCACTGAAAGCGACAGGTCATTTACAGATCCTTTATGGCAATCTTGCGGAAAAAGGAAGTGTAGCAAAGATCAGCGGTAAGGAAGGTGAACGCTTTGAAGGAACAGCCCGTGTGTTTGATGGGGAAAAAGATCTGATCGCAGGCATTTCCTCTGGTAAAGTGCATGCAGGTGATGTAGTGGTGATCCGCTATATCGGCCCACGCGGTGCACCCGGCATGCCGGAAATGCTTAAGCCAACCGGCGCTATCATTGGTGCAGGGCTGGGAAAATCAGTGGCACTGATCACCGATGGAAGGTTCAGTGGCGGTACGCACGGATTTGTAGTAGGCCATATCACGCCTGAAGCGTTTGACGGCGGATTGATCGCATTGGTAAATGATAATGATCTCATCGAGATCGATGCAGTTAAAAATACGATCACGCTGAAAGTAAGTGAAGAAGAAATTGCCCGCAGAAGAGCTGCCTGGAAAAAACCAGCGCTGAAAGCTACCAAGGGCGTTTTGTATAAATATGCAGTAAGTGTAAAAGATGCCAGCGAGGGATGTGTAACTGATCAATAACTCATAATTAATTGAAGAATATTCAAACAGTTTTATGGAAACATTGGAATTAAAGCAACAAGCAGACACCAAATCAAAAGCAAGGTCAATCTCCGGCAGTGAAGCAGTGCTGGAAGCATTTCTTGAAGAAGGTGTGGATACTATTTTTGGTTATCCCGGTGGCGCTATCATGCCCATCTATGATGCTTTGTATGATTATAATGAGAAGCTCAAGCATATATTGGTGCGTCATGAGCAAGGTGCTATTCATGCTGCTCAAGGCTATGCACGCGCTTCAGGTGATGTGGGTGTGGTGTTTGCCACCAGTGGCCCCGGTGCTACCAATCTCGTGACGGGTTTGGCAGATGCCATGATCGATTCCACTCCTGTAGTATGTATCACCGGACAGGTGTTTGCACACTTGCTGGGAACAGATGCTTTCCAGGAAACTGATGTGATCAATATCACTACGCCTGTTACCAAATGGAATTTTCAGGTAACGGACGCTACTGAGATCCCTTCGGTACTGGCCAAGGCATTTTATATCGCAAGAAGCGGAAGACCGGGACCTGTACTGATCGATATTACCAAGAATGCCCAGCTGCAACAATTCAATTATGAAGGATATAAAAAATGCGAGCATATTCGCAGCTATCGCCCCAAGCCAATCGTTCGCAAGGAATACATAGCTGAAGCGGCCAAGTTGATCAATGCAGCGGAGAAACCCTTCGTGATCTTTGGCCAGGGAATTATTCTAGGCAATGCAGAGAAAGAATTTAAAAATTTTATCGAGAAATCCGGTATCCCTGCTGCATGGACCATCATGGGTATGAGCGCCCTGCCTACTGATCACCCACTGGGTGTAGGCATGCTGGGCATGCATGGCAACTATGGCCCCAATGTGCTCACCAATGAATGCGATGTACTGATCGCAGTAGGCATGCGTTTCGATGACCGCGTTACCGGCCGCCTCGACAAATATGCCAAGCAGGCTAAAGTTGTTCATCTCGATATCGATCCGGCAGAGATCGACAAGAATGTAAAAGCAACCGTTCCTGTTTGGGGAGATTGCAAGGAAACACTGCCATTGTTAACAGAACTGATCGAGCAAAAAGTATATCCTTCCTGGATACAACGCTTCAAAGAATTTCAGCAAAAAGAAGAAGATAAAGTCATCAAAGATGAACTGAACCCAAGCACTGATATTCTCACTATGGGTGAAGTGATCAAAGAATTGAATGCACTTACAAAAGGTGATGCCATCATTGTAACAGATGTGGGCCAGCACCAGATGGTAACCTGCCGCTATGCAAAATTCAATCATAGCAGAAGTAATATCACCAGCGGTGGCCTGGGCACTATGGGCTTTGCATTGCCCGCAGCAATCGGAGCAGCTTATGGTGATCCGAAAAGAAAAACAGTAGCTGTCATCGGCGATGGTGGCTTTCAAATGACCTTACAGGAACTCGGCACCATCATGCAATTCAAACCGGATGTAAAGATCCTGATCCTGAATAACCAGTTCCTCGGCATGGTAAGACAATGGCAACAGCTCTTCCATGAAAAAAGATACTCTTTCGTGGACATCACCAGCCCTGATTTTGTGCAGGTGGCAAAAGGGTTTGGTATTCCAGGAAAGAGCATTACAAAACGCGAAGACCTCGTAAGCTCATTGAAGGAAATGCTGGACCATAAAGGAAGCTTCTTGCTGGAAGTTATGGTAGGAAAAGAGAACAATGTGTTCCCGATGGTGCCGCAGGGACGGGGTGTGGCGGAGATCGTCCTTTCCCGCGAAGAAGTCTGACAAACGTGAATGGTTTACAAAGTTTGAAGTTGAATTAAAATATGAAATGTTATGCTTAAGCAGGAATATACAATAACGGTTTATACAGAAAATCAGATTGGTTTGCTGAACCGGATCGCGATTATTTTTTCCAGAAGGAAGATCAATGTAGAGAGTTTGAACACATCTCCTTCTGAAGTGGATAGCGTTCATCGTTTTACGATCGTGATCAATGAAACGGAGGATGTGGTAAGAAAACTCTGCCGCCAGATAGAAAAGCAGGTGGAAGTATTGAAGGCTTATTACAACACCAACGAAGAGATCGTGTGGCAGGAGCTGGCTTTGTATAAAGTGCCTACCGATATTATCGCGGCAGAAGTGAAAGTAGAACGTTTGCTCCGGGAGCATGGCGCCAAAGCAGTAGTGATCCGTAAGGACTATACTGTTTTTGAAGTGGCCGGCCATCGCGAAGAAACGGACAACCTGATCAAAGTGCTGGAGCCATTTGGGTTGATAGAGTTTGTCAGGAGTGCCAGGGTGGCTATCATAAAAGACAGTGATGGTTTCCATGAAAAGCTGAAAGAATTTGAATACAGGGAGCCGGGAGAAAATGCAGCGGAGAACGAGTATCTGAATGAGAATGAGAAAGTTTTTTCAATGTAATGGATCAGGAACAGGGAAAGTATATGAACAATACGTTTGATATCATCAGAACAACAAGGAGTAATTTTTTAAGATTGGTGGATGGGCTCTCTGAAGAACAATTGAATCATGTGCCTGCCGGCTTTAACAACAACATTGCATGGAACCTGGCTCATATCCTGGTTGTTCAGCAAACGCTTTGTTACTTGAGGATGGGGTTTGAGAGTCAAATACCCCAACAGGATATGAAAAGATTCGGCAAAGGCAGCAAGCCGGATCAATGGATCGGTAAAGAAGAAATAGCTCTTTTTAAATCGCAGGTGATGGAACAGATAGCTCAGCTGGAAAAAGATCTCCGGTCAGGTTTCTTTGAAGAACGGGAGTATGAAAAACTGCTTACCAGTTACGGGCTGACCGTTGATAGCCTGGAATACGCTATCAGCTATCTCGCTACCCATGATGCCCTTCATTATGGATATGTGCTGGCTTTAAAGAGAGCAATAGAACAGTAAAAAACTAAACGCTTATAATTTTTAAACTTTTAAACAACAATACAAATGGCAAAACTAAATTTCGGCGGCGTTGAGGAAAACGTTGTGACCCGTGAAGAATTTCCTTTAAGCAAAGCGCAGGAAGTTTTAAAGAATGAAACAATTGCAGTAATTGGTTATGGCGTACAGGGCCCCGGCCAGGCGCTGAACCAGAAAGATAACGGTATCAACGTGATCATAGGTCAACGTAAAAATTCCAAGACCTGGGATAAAGCCGTACGTGATGGATTTGTACCCGGTGAAACGTTGTTTGAAATCGAAGAAGCCCTGCAAAAAGGCACTATCATCTGTTATTTGCTGAGCGATGCTGCACAGATCGCTTTATGGCCAACAGTAAAAAAACATCTTACTCCTGGCAAAGCCCTTTATTTCTCCCATGGCTTTGGCATTACGTTCAATGAGCAAACCGGCATCGTACCTCCTAAAGATGTGGATGTATTCCTGGTTGCTCCCAAAGGCTCCGGTACATCACTGAGAAGGATGTTCCTGCAAGGCCGCGGCCTGAACAGTTCTTATGCTATTTACCAGGATGCAACCGGTAAAGCATTTGAGCGCGTAATAGCACTGGGTATTGCTGTAGGAAGCGGGTATCTCTTTGAAACAGATTTCAAGAAAGAAGTATACTCTGATCTTACCGGCGAAAGAGGAACATTGATGGGCGCCATCCAGGGCATCTTTGCTGCACAATACCAGGTATTGCGCGATAAAGGACATACTCCCAGCGAAGCATTCAATGAAACAGTGGAAGAACTGACCCAATCACTGATGCCATTGGTTGCAGAAAATGGTATGGACTGGATGTATGCCAACTGCTCTACCACTGCACAACGTGGTGCGCTGGATTGGTGGAAGAAGTTCAGGGATGCAACGGCTCCTGTGTTCAAAGAGCTGTATGAAAGCGTGGCAGCAGGTAAAGAATCACAACGTTCCATCGATTCCAACTCACAACCTGATTACCGCGAGAAACTGGATGCAGAACTGAAAGAACTGCGTGAAAGCGAACTCTGGCAGGCTGGTAAAACAGTAAGAAGCCTAAGACCTGAAAATCAAAAAACAGAAGAAGCTCCGCTGAATGATCCATCTACTAAAGATGTGTTCAGGCAGCAGGCGCTGAAAGCTGAATCTGTGGGCTAAACAGCGAAAAGAAACAAGAAGAATATGGAAGGAGTTGTAGCACATACAAATTTGCATTTTACTGAAGCGGCAAAACGTTTGCACGGAGTGGTGAACCGGACGCCGCTTCAGTTGAATGCAAATCTTTCCCGCAAATACAACTGTAATGTGTATTTGAAAAGGGAAGACCTGCAGGTAGTGCGCAGTTATAAACTGCGCGGCGCCTATAATATGATGAAAAGCCTGCCACTGGAAAAATTGCAGGCGGGTGTGGTTTGTGCAAGCGCCGGCAATCATGCACAGGGCTTTGCATTCAGCTGTAAAAAGCTTGGGGTGAAAGGTGTAGTGTTTATGCCCATCATTACGCCCAAACAGAAAGTGAACCAGACAAAAATGTTTGGCGAAAGCAATATCGAGATCAAACTCGTAGGCGACACTTTTGATGACTGCGCTCTCGCTGCCAAACAATACACTGAAGAGAATGGCATGACCTTTATTCCTCCATTCGATGATTACCGCATCATTGAAGGACAGGCCACTGTTGCCGTAGAGATATTGGAAGACCTCTCCAACATTGATTATATTTTTATTCCGATTGGCGGAGGAGGATTGAGCTCCGGTGTTGGCTCTTATTTCAAGATCTTCTCTCCTCAAACAAAAGTCATCGGCCTCGAACCTGAAGGCGCCCCTTCCATGCTGGCAGCATTAAGGGCAGGCAAACCCGTAACGCTTGAACAGATCGAACGGTTTGTGGACGGCGCTGCTGTAAAAAGAGTCGGCGACCTTACTTATTCCATCTGTAAGGAAGTGCTGGATGATATGCGGCTGGTGCCTGAAGGAAAAATATGCACCACTATCCTGAGGCTGTATAATGAAGATGCCATTGTTGTTGAGCCTGCCGGCGCTATGTCCATCGCAGCGCTGGACCAGTTTGCAGAGCAGATCAAAGGCAAAAACGTTGTTTGCATCGTAAGCGGCAGCAACAATGATATTGACCGCATGCAGGAGATCAAAGAAAGAAGCCTGCAGTATGAAGGGCTGAAACACTATTTCCTGATCAGCTTTGCTCAAAGACCGGGAGCACTCAAAGAATTTGTAACCAACGTGCTTGGACCAACAGATGATATCACGCGGTTCGAATACATGCAAAAGACCAATAAAGAGAACGGCCCTGCCCTGGTCGGCATTGAATTACAGTCGAAAAAAGATTACGAGTCCCTGATCCGGAACCTGGACAGCTACCATATCCGCTACACCGAGCTGAACAAGAACGACACGCTTTTCGGATACCTGGTTTGACGAAATCCCGAAAATCCACATCTTTTGTGGAAAATTCTCAACAAATCCACCTATCTGTCTGAAAAATATTTAGTAATTTACGACGATTCTTGCCATATTTTCAGACATTACTATACTTTTTTATTGTTTATCTAAAAATTGAATTGCTTTATGACAGGCAATAAGGGATTGTACAGCCCATCCTTCGAGCATGATGCCTGCGGGATCGGGTTTGTAGCGAATATCAAAGGGGGTAAATCACATCAGAACATTGCTGATGCACTGACGGTGTTGGAAAACATGGAACACCGCGGCGCCTGTGGTTGTGAAAACAATACAGGTGATGGTGCCGGCATTATGATCCAGGTGCCGCATGAATTCTTTTTTGATGAATGCATTAAGCTGGGCGTGCATCTTCCTTCTTATGGAAAGTATGGAGTAGGAATGCTTTTCTTTCCCCGGGAGATCAGGCTCCGGGAAGAATGCCGTGAGATCTTCAACCGCACTGCTGAAAAATTAGGACTGGAGATACTCGCTTACCGTAAAGTGCCGGTTAACACACATGATATTGGCCCTACAGCCCTGAGTGTTGAACCAGAGATTGAACAGGTATTCATCGCCTGCCCCGATCATATTTCCAACCCGGATGAATTTGAACGGAAATTATTTATACTGCGCAATTACGCCAGCCACACCGTTCTCAACACTGTAAGAAAAGATGAGATCGGTTTTTATATTGCCTCCCTTTCTTACAAAACATTAGTGTATAAAGGTCAGCTTACCAGCGGCCAGGTCCGCCGCTACTTCACTGATCTCAGCAATAAAAGAATGGTCAGTGCTTTCGGACTGGTGCATTCCCGCTTTGCCACCAACACTTTCCCTTCCTGGAAACTGGCTCAGCCATTCCGCTTCATTGCACACAATGGTGAGATCAATACATTGCAGGGAAACCTGAACTGGCTGAAGACAAGCGAGAAGAATTTTACTTCCCCTTATTTCTCCAAGGAAGAAATGGAAATGCTGTTGCCGGTTGTTACCGACGGGCAATCAGACAGTGCCTGCCTTGATAATATCATAGAACTGCTTACCATGACCGGCCGTTCGCTGCCACACGTGATGATGATGCTGATACCTGAAGCTTGGGATGGCAACGAGCAAATGGACCCGCTGAAAAAAGCATTCTATGAATTCCACTCCGCTTTCATGGAACCATGGGACGGCCCGGCTTCCATATCATTTACCGATGGAAAGATCATCGGCGCCACACTCGACAGAAATGGCCTTCGCCCCTCCCGCTATTGCGTTACCTCAGACGACCGTGTGATCATGGCTTCAGAAACCGGCGTCCTGCCCGTTCATCCTTCCCTGATAAAAGAAAAAGGAAGATTGCAACCCGGTAAGATGTTCGTGGTAGATATGGAGCAGGGCAAGATCATCAGCGATGAAGAACTGAAAAGAAATATCTGTTCCCAAAAACCTTATGCTGAATGGCTGAACAAATACAAGATCAGGCTGGAAGAATTGCCTGAGCCACGTATCATGTTCACCCACCTCGAGCATGACCAGATCTTTAAATACCAGAAAGCATTTGGCTACAGCACAGAAGACCTGGACAATATCATTGCTCCAATGGCGCTGGAGGGAAAAGAACCGATCGGTTCTATGGGTTCCGATATTCCCTTAGCAGTATTGAGCGATCAACCCCAGCATATCAGCAGTTATTTTAAACAACTCTTTGCACAGGTAACCAATCCGCCGATCGATCCTATCCGCGAAAGACTGGTGATGTCGCTTGCCAGCTTTGCCGGCAATAATGGCAACCTGCTGATCGAAGATCCGCTGACCTGCCATAGCGTAGCATTGAAACACCCCATTCTTAATAATCATGAGCTGGAACAAATCAGGAGTATTGATACAGGATTGTTCCAGGCTAAAACATTGCAATGCTATTTCAGAGCGAATGGTAAAGACGGCGCATTAAAAGCTGCGCTTGACCGTATCTGCCGTTATGCTGTAGATGCTGTGGAAGATGGATTTAAAGTACTGGTATTGCAAGACAGGGCGGTCGATTCAGACCACGCCCCTATCCCTTCCTTACTGGCAGTATCTTCCATACACCACCACCTGATCCGTAAAGGGCTTCGCGGGCAGGTAGGCATCATCGTGGAAGCAGGTGATGCCTGGGAAGTGCATCATTTTGCCTGCCTGATCGCTTTTGGCGCAACTGCGATCAACCCTTATCTCGCCCTGTCGTCGATCCGCGACATGAAAGAGACAGGCAAACTGCAAACAACACTGACCGATGATGAACTGAAAAAGAATTATATCAAAGCCGTGAATGAAGGCTTGCTGAAAGTGTTTTCTAAAATGGGGATCTCCACCCTGCAATCATACCAGGGTGCACAGATATTCGAGATCCTGGGCCTGAACAGAGAAGTGGTTGATAAATATTTCACAGGCGCCACTTCACGTATCGAAGGCATGGGCCTTGATCAGATAGCCAAAGAATCACTGGCCAAACATTTCTTTGCTTTCAGCAAAAAAGATATACCGGTCGATCGCCTGCCGGTTGGCGGCATCTATCAATGGAAACGCAAAGGTGAATTCCATTTGTTCAACCCGCAGACCATTCACCTGTTGCAATATTCCACACAGAACAATGATTACAGCACATTCAAGAAATATTCAAAGCTGGTGAATGAGCAGGGAGAAAAAGCCTGCACATTACGCAGTCTTTTCCGTTTCAAAAAATTGCGTCCATCCATTTCCATTGATGAAGTGGAACCTGCAGAAAATATCTTCAAGCGCTTTGCAACAGGTGCCATGAGCTTTGGTTCCATTTCCTGGGAAGCACATACGACCCTTGCAATTGCCATGAACCGCATCGGCGCCAAAAGCAATACCGGCGAAGGAGGTGAAGATGAAAGAAGATATGAACTGATGCCTAATGGCGATTCCATGCGCAGTGCTATCAAACAGGTAGCTTCCGCCCGCTTTGGTGTTACAAGCCTTTATTTAACTGAGGCCGACGAACTGCAGATCAAAATGGCACAGGGTGCAAAACCCGGTGAAGGCGGGCAACTGCCAGGTCATAAAGTGGACGAGTGGATCGGCAAAACAAGACACTCTACTCCGGGCGTGGGATTGATCTCCCCGCCACCGCACCACGATATCTATTCAATAGAAGATCTTGCTCAATTGATATTCGATCTGAAAAACGCTAACCGGAAAGCAAGGATCAGTGTGAAACTGGTGAGCAAAGCTGGCGTGGGCACCATTGCAGCAGGTGTTACCAAAGCAAAAGCTGATGTGGTATTGATCTCAGGTTTTGATGGCGGAACAGGTGCATCTCCTGTTTCTTCTATCAAACATGCAGGACTGCCCTGGGAACTTGGGCTTGCTGAAACACACCAAACACTAGTCAAAAATAAATTGCGCAGCCGTGTGGTGGTACAGGCAGATGGACAAATGAAAACCGGCCGCGATATCGCTATCGCTGCCCTGCTGGGCGCTGAAGAATGGGGCATTGCCACTGCAGCGCTGGTAGTGGAAGGTTGTATCCTGATGCGCAAATGTCATTTGAACACCTGCCCTGTTGGTGTGGCCACACAAGATCCTGATCTGCGCAAACGTTTTACCGGCGCAGCCGATCATGTAGTGAACTTCTTCCACTTTATGGTGCAGGAACTTCGCGAGATCATGGCAGAGCTTGGCTATAAAACCGTAAATGAAATGATCGGCCAGGTAGATAACCTGGAAGTAAGAGATGACATCACTCACTGGAAATACAAGAACCTCGATATTTCATCCGTATTATATAAAGAACCGGCTTCACTCTACACAAGTTTGTATTGCACCGAAGAACAGGACCATGGAATGCAGGATATCCTCGACTGGAAATTGCTGGAAGCTGCAAAGCCTGCGCTTGAAGAGAAAGAGAATGTGCGCGCGTCCTTCCCTATCATCAATACAGACCGCACAGCAGGCACTGTTCTTTCAAATGAGATCACCAAAAGATATAAAGCTGCCGGATTGCCGGAGAATACCATTCATTTCAAATTCATCGGTACGGCCGGCCAAAGCTTTGGCGCTTTCAATACCAAAGGCGTAACGCTGGAACTGGAAGGAGATGCGAATGATTATTTCGGCAAAGGGCTCAGCGGCGCCAAACTGATCATCTATCCTCCGCGCAATGCTTCTTTTGTACCGGAAGAAAACAGCATCATCGGCAATGTCGCTTTCTATGGCGCAACAAGCGGTGAAGCTTATATCCGCGGCAAAGCCGGCGAACGTTTTGGCGTGCGCAATTCCGGCGCACAGGTTGTGGTGGAAGGAATTGGCGATCATGGTTGTGAATATATGACCGGTGGTCTTGTAGTGATACTCGGTGATACAGGGCGCAACTTTGCTGCCGGTATGAGTGGCGGTATCGCTTATGTATATGATGTGAAAGGAAAATTCAGGGAGAACTGCAATACTGAAATGGTTGACCTGGACAAATGCGAACTTGAAGACAAGAACGAATTATTCACCCTGATACAAAAACACCTGGAATATACAGACAGTACTGTTGCAAGGTTTATTCTGCAGGACCTGGACAATCAACTGCAACATTTTGTAAAAGTGTTCCCGAAAGATTATAAGAGAGTGCTGGTACAGAAAAGAGCTGGTGGCGTACAGGTTAATAATTGATCGATCCTTTATTTCAAAACAAAAAGTAAAATCATCTTCTGATGGGCAAGCCAACAGGATTTAAAGAGTTCACCAGGGAATTGCCTGGTAAAGTGCCGGTGCAGGAAAGGCTGCATAATTATAATGAGTTTGTGGAGAAATTCAGCGATCAGAAACTGAATGAACAGTCGGCCCGCTGCATGAATTGTGGTGTTCCATTCTGCCACAGCGGTTGCCCACTGGGCAATGTGATCCCTGAATTCAATGATGCGGTGTACCGGAAAGACTGGAAAGAAGCGTATGATGTACTTACATCTACCAATAACTTCCCTGAGTTTACGGGTCGCATCTGCCCTGCTCCCTGCGAATCTGCCTGCGTGCTGGGCATTAACCAACCACCCGTAGCTATTGAAGAAATTGAAAGGCATATCATCGAGATCGCTTTTGATAAAGGGTTTGTAAAACCTAAAAGACCGAATCTCCGGTCGGGTAAAAAAGTGGCAGTGATCGGCTCTGGCCCTGCAGGGCTTGCTGCTGCTGCGCAACTCAATTATGCCGGCCATAGCGTTACCGTTTTTGAAAGGGATGATAAGCCAGGTGGCCTGCTACAGTATGGCATACCAGATTTCAAATTAGAGAAATGGGTAGTGGAAAGAAGGATAAAACTGATGGAAGAAGAAGGTGTGCAGTTTCAATGCCATGCCAATGTAGGTGTAAACGTACATATCAATGACCTGCTGCGCGAATACAATGCTATTGTACTGGCTTGCGGCTCTACAGTACCCCGCAATCTCCCGGTACCAGGCAGGGAATTGAAGGGCATCCATTTCGCCATGCAATTCCTGAAGCAACAGAATAAACGCAATGCAGGAAAAGACCCGCTTGCTTATGCCAACGTGGAAAGCAATATCCTGGATGAACATTTACTGGCTACCGGCAAAAACGTGGTAGTGATCGGTGGTGGTGATACGGGTTCCGACTGTGTAGGCACATCCAACCGCCAGGGCGCTAAATCAGTTACACAATTTGAATTATTACCCAAGCCGCCCGAAGGCCGCACAGTGCAGATGCCCTGGCCTACCTATCCCATGGTATTGAAAACGACTTCCTCTCATGAAGAAGGATGTGAAAGGCATTGGGCGATTGCTACCAAAGAATTCGTCGGCGATGGGAAAGGACAATTGAAAGCCCTGAAAGTGGTGGACCTGGAATGGAAAGCTTCATCAGAGGGGCGACCTGCACAATTCGCCGAAGTGCCGGGCAGTGAAAGAGAGATCCCCTGCGAGCTGGCTTTACTTGCAATGGGTTTTCTGCATCCGCAGCATGAAGGATTATTGAATGCACTGGAAATAGAAAGGGACGAAAGAGGTAATATCAAAGCGACAGATAAAAACTATCAAACCAGCCTTTCCAAGATCTTTACAGCCGGCGATGCCCGTCGGGGGCAGTCGCTGGTGGTATGGGCGATCAGCGAAGGAAGGGAATGCGCCCGGAAAGTGGACGAATTTCTGAGCGGTGGCATTTCCCTGCTGGAAACCAGGGATTCGATACTGCAGCTTGCTTCGCTCTGACCGAGACGTGAAATCAAGACAGTGAAGAGTTTATAACTCCTGCCAGTTTACTCAGGCAGGAGTTTTTTATGCCCAATCATTCAAATAATAAATATTAATAATTTAATATTTTAATCGACAATTACACATTTTCTAAACATTTGTTCAAATATTTTTCACATTATATACAATTATGCTAATAATAATCTAATTTAGGATTTATGATTGCTGCATAACATTTTTATTTAATATTTAAACCCCACTTTACTGAGTATGAGCAAAACAACCGTGAAACAGGTGGCTCCTTTTCTCGTATTGCTGATCATAGCGGTCGCAGCGATCTTTGTGAGCCCGGCAGCATCTTTCGATCCGGCTTCTATTGTAAAAGAAGACGGCACACCCAAATACACTTACAATAGTGGAGACATTGCCTGGATGTTGGTATCCTGCGCATTCGTTTTCCTGATGACACCTGCTCTTGCATTTTTCTATGGTGGCATGGTCGGACGTAAAAACGTTCTCTCCACCATGATCAAGAGCACGGTTTCAGCCGGTATCATTTCTGTGCTGTGGATCGTTATCCAGTTCAGCCTTTGCTTTGGCAAATCCATTAATGGGTTGATCGGCGACCCACGCACATTTTTCTTTTTTAAAGATGTCATGAATGGTGAACCCTGGAGTCTTGCATCCACCATCCCCTTACCTCTTTTTGCTTTTTTCCAGTTGATGTTTGCCATCATCACTCCTGGCCTTGTAGTAGGTGCAGTAGCTGAGCGGATCCGTTTCAGTTCATACACGCTCTTTATTGTTTTATTCGGCATACTGGTCTATGCTCCTCTCTGCCACATGGCATGGCATCCCAATGGATTGATGGCCGGATGGGGTGTCCAGGATTTTGCCGGCGGCACTGTTGTGCATATTTCTGCCGGCATGGCCGCCCTTGCAGGCGCACTGGTGCTTAAACCCCGCAAGAACCCTGCTGCTACGGCTCCTGCCAATATTCCCTATGTATTGATCGGTACCGGCCTGCTGTGGTTTGGCTGGTTCGGTTTCAATGCCGGCAGTGCTGTGGGTGCCGGCCCTCTGGGCGTATATGCTTTTGCCACTACCAATACAGCCGCCGCTGCTGCTGGTTTGTCCTGGATGTTCTGGGATGTGATCCGCGGAAAAAAACCTTCTGTGCTGGGTTTCTGTATCGGCGCTGTAGTGGGTCTCGTTGCCATCACGCCTGCTGCAGGCTTTGTAGGCGTTCCTCAAGCTTTATTCATCGGCTTTATTGCAGCGATCATTTCAAATGTCATTGCTGAATTCCTGAAACATAAAACCAGGTACGATGATCCACTGGATGTATTTGCCTGTCATGGTATCGGCGGTATCACCGGCATGCTTCTCACCGGCGTTTTCAGCACAGTAAAACCAATAGAAGGCGCCCTGTTCCCTTCCCAGTTCCCGATCCAACTGGTAGGTATGCTTGTAGCTGTGAGCTATAGTTTTGCTATGTCCTTTATCATCTTCAAAGTGATCAACCTGGTATTGCCCATGCGGGTTACACAGGAAGAAGAAGCTGAGGGACTGGATGCATCACAACACAATGAAAAATACCTTCAGGGTACTTTGCTGGTGCATCACAACGGAACTTTTGAAGAAAAGACGATCGCAGAATAATCCCTACTCCGTCTCTAACCATTAACCATAGAAAAAGGCACAGATCAATCGGTATAAACTTCTCGTAAAAGTTTATACCTGCTGTGCCCTTTCCTTAACATCTAAAATGTAAATACAATGTTACGAAAAAATAGCTTTTTGCTGTTGCTGGCAGCGTGTGCCTGCACAAATATCTTCGCACAGGATTCCACGGCCAAAGAAAGCCCGCTGAAAATCTCCGGCTCTGTGGATGCTTATTACCGGTACAATTTTGATAATACTCCCAATGGAGGCCTGGGGTTCAATAGTCTCACCAGCTTCACCAATTCACAGAATACGTTCCAGTTAGGTATGGCTTCCCTGAAAGCTACCTACTCCACTGAAAAAGCAGGCGTGGTAGCCGATCTGGGCTTTGGCAAAAGAGCTGAAGAGTTTTCTTATGCCGATGAAAAATCTCTTCAGATCATCAAGCAGGCATACGTTTACTGGAAGCCTTCCGAAAAACTGACCCTGTCGCTGGGCAAATGGGGCACACATATCGGTTATGAAGTGCTCGACCCGCAGGTGAACAGGAACTACAGCATGTCTTATATGTTTTCTTATGGCCCGTTTTCCCATACCGGTGTGAAAGCTGATCTCGCTTTGAACAATGGAAATGGCATTATGATCGGTATTGCCAATCCTACGGATATTACTTCGCCCAACTGGGCAAGTACTAAAGTGCTGAATGCACAGTACAGTCATGTAGGTGACAAGTTCTCCATCTTTGCTAACTATTCCGGTTGGTTTGGCGCAAAGTCAAGCCCGGCTGCTGTCAGTGTCAACCAGGTAGGCATCACGGCTTCCGCCAAAGTTTCGGATAAGTTCGGTATCGGTTATGATGGGACTATTCAATTATTGAAAAATGATGTGAAAGACGGCACAGATAAATGGTGGGGCTCTGCCCTTTATTTCAATTATGATCCCACTGCCGCACTGGGTCTTACTCTTCGCACAGAGTATTTCGCAGATGAAAAAGATGCTGTAAAGATTGGTGCAGATATTTTCCAGGCAACCTTATCTGCGCAATACAAAACCGGCAATTTCACGCTGATCCCCGAATTCAGGTTGGATAATGCGTCGCAGCCGGTGTTCAGCAAGAACGACGGAATTACCGGTAAGAAAAGCACGGCTACTTTCCTGGTGGCTGGCATTTTTAGTTTCTAAGATAGGTATCACCAAGTGCACAAAGAATACGCAAAGGGCGCCACGTTGCGTTCTCTGCGTATTCTTTGTGCACTACTTAATGATACTATTTACGCAGAATTTCTGCCCGCATTGATAATTCCAAACGAACAGCGCATTACCAGTTTTTCGTACACTTCTTTCATCGGCGCCTGGACCAGTTGTTCTTCGAACTCTCTTACTTTGGTCAATGCATACTGTTGTATCGTAACCAGGGGCAGCACGATCCTTTCACGCATCTGGATAGACAACTGATCAATCGGGTAATCGTACATCAGTTCTGTATGTCCGGATAATTTTACCAGGTATTGCCTGGTCAGTTCAAATTCATTAAAGATCATCTGCCAGATTTCTCCAAATTGCTTGTGGTTACTCAGATAAGCCGTCAGTGGGAAGAAGGATTTCATCATAGCCATTTCACAGTTATCGATCAGCGTTTTGAAAAATAATGAATCCTTATACAATTGCTGTGCAGCACCCAGTCTTCCTTTCTCTTCCATTTTCTTCAAGGCTGATCCTACTCCGTAAAAGCCTGTTACGTTCTGCTTCAGCTGGCTCCATGACCCTGCAAAAGGAATAGCGCGAAGATCTTTCAATGATAAGCCTGAAGCCCCGCCACGCTTGGCCGGCCGGCTGCCGATATTCGTTTCGCTGTAATACCTCAATGGACTTGCATGTAAAAGATAATCGGCCAGGTAAGGATGATCGCGAAGGGATTTATATGCTTCATAACCTGCTTCAGATAATTCCTGCATCAGGTTTTCTTCCTTCTCATTCAGTGTAAAATATTTGGTCGGGAACAGGTCATTGGAAATACCTGCATTCAGCAACTGCTCCATATTATACTGGGCCGCATCAATGATCCCGAAATTGGAACTTACGGTTTGCCCCTGCACCGTCAGCTGTATTTCCTTGTTGGAAATATTCTGCCCCATGGATGCATAGAATTTATGTGTTTTACCACCACCTCTTGAAGGAGGACCGCCCCTGCCATCAAAGAATATCACATCCACTTTATACTCCCTGGATATGGCTGTCAATTGTTCTTTTGCTTTATAAATGCTCCAGTTGGCCATCAGGTATCCGCCGTCCTTGGTGCCATCGGAAAAGCCAAGCATAATGGTTTGCCGGTTATTCCTTCTTTCAAGGTGCGCACGGTAAACCGGATCGGTGTACAAAGTTCTCATGATATCTGCTGCTTCCTGCAAATCGCCAATGGTCTCGAACAACGGCACGATATCAATATTCATTTCCTCTTTCTTCCATCCTGCCAGCAGGAACAGGCCATACACTTCCATGGCATTAAGCGCACTGTTACACTGGCTGATGATATACCTGTTGCATCCTTCAGGTCCGTTGAACTGTTGAATATCCCTGATCGTTTTGATCGATTTCAATGTGTCCCGGTAAATACCATCCTGCAATTTCTCCGGATCAGCTTCAGCTTTGACAGAAGAGAGATATTGTATCTTCTCTTCTTCAGTTAAATTTTTATACCCCGCATCCAGTACACCTGCAGAAGACAATGCTTCCAGCACTTTGCCATGAACAGAGCTTTCCTGGCGGATGTCGAGCGATGCAAAATGAAGACCGAATACCTGCACTTTGTTGATCAGATTGTCAACCATGTGCAGGAACAAACCATTGTGTTGGTAAATAATGATCTCCCTGATCTGTTCCAGCATTTGTATCACCTCTTTGCTGGTAAGTTCTGTTTTTAATCCGGGGATGAATAAGTTAGTATATAATTTGTTTTCCAGTTCGTTCAATATAATGTCCACTCCGGCAAAAGTGAGGCGGCGTCTCAGTTTACGTACGTCCTGGTAATAACATTTGATAATACCGCCCCGAAGTGCATCAGCCACCTGCAGCGTGATATCACTGGTCACGAAAGGGTTGCCATCACGGTCGCCGCCCGGCCAGAAGCCCATCCTGATCATGGGATTGTCTTTGCTTACTGCATCCTGGAACTGGTTTTTGAGTGTAGAAACGATTTTACCTGCAGCTGGATAAAATACATTTTCCAGGTACCAGATCAGGCTCACAGCTTCATCAAAAGGAGTAGGTTTTTGTTTTTTAAAGAAGGGGGTTCTTCCTAATTGCTGAAGATAGCTATTGATCAGAATGGAATTGTTATGTGTCAGTGCCTTTGAAAGGTCATTGATGATACCCAATACGGAACCTGGATAAAACTGTGTAGGGTGCGCAGTAAGCACCAATCTGATTGAAAAGTCTTTCAGTTTTTCGGCAAGCTCTGCCTGCTTATTATCCTGCAACACTTCTGATTCAAGATGTTTAAGCGTGCCCACGCCGTTCAGATCATGCACTTCACGGAAAGCAGCATCTTCCAGTGCATCAAACAATACTACCTGGCGCTCCACATATTGAACGAAACGGAAAAGCAGGTCTGTCTGTTCCTTTTCATTATTGTAGGAAGTATGCTTGCTGAAAAATTCATCGATGATATGAATGGGACTATAATTCTTCTTATATCCTTCCTCGCAATTATTGGAGAGTAATGAAAGAAGGATTCCCGTTTTTTCAATACGGTGAAAAGGCAATGAAGTGAAGAGGCTATTGTAAAGCTGAAACCTGATGCCTACTTCATTCCTGAATTGCTGGAGATTGGGGTTTGATTGCTGGTTCATGGTCTTTGTCATTATTCGTTGCCTTTGACCATTACCTATGCCAGAACGATTGCCGGTTAAACAGGCAATGAACCAGCCAACCGGCCAGTGGTCATCAGCAATCGCGAATTGAAAATACTTTATTTCAATGAGGACAAAAAAAATACCCCGTTCATTAACTGAGCGGGGTATCTTATACTTAGGAAGAAAAACTTATTCGGCTGCTTTTTCTTCTGTGGTAGTGGTTTCTTCCGCTTTAGCTTCTGTTTTCTTGACAGTGCTTCTGCTACGGCGTGTTTTCTTAGCGCCTTCCTTGGCTTCACCCTTACCCTTACCATAGATCTCGTTGAAATCAACCAGTTCGATCAAAGCTGTTTCAGCATTATCACCAGGACGGGCGCCCAGTTTGATAATACGGGTGTAACCGCCGGGGCGGCCAGCAACTTTTTCTGCTACGTTGCCAAACAATTCTTTGATCGCTTCTTTATCCTGCAGGTAGCTGAATACCACCCTGCGCTGATGCGTAGTGTTCTCTTTTCCTTTGGTGATCAAAGGCTCGACGTACACACGCAAAGCTTTCGCTTTTGCTACTGTGGTAACAATGCGCTTATGAGTGATCAGCTGGCAGGCCAGGTTACTCAGCAAAGCCTCTCTGTGTGCTTTGGTGCGGCTTAAATTTTTTACTTTGTCTCCGTGACGCATGACTTTTAAGTTTTACCGGCTGTACCGTGTCAGGAATTACAGCCTACGTTATTAAAAATGGTGTCACCATATTTCCAGTTGTCATCCCGGACCTTGATCCGGGACGGGGTGACAGGATAACTATTCTTTACAATTCGTCTTTATCAACACCGAGTTTCATCAGGTCCATACCGAAACCTAATCCTCTTTCAGTCAACACCTGCTCAATTTCAGCCAGTGATTTCTGACCGAAGTTGCGGAACTTCATCAGGTCTTCCTGCTCGTATTGTACCAGCTCGCTGAGGGAGTTGATTTTTGCAGCTTTCAGACAGTTGAAGGCGCGAACGGAAAGATCGAGGTCTTCCAGCGGAGTTTTCAGCACCTTGCGCAGTTGCAGGGTTTGTTCGTCCACCAGGTCTTCTTTCTTCTCTTCTTTGTTATCGAAAGTGATGTTTTCGTCAGTGATGATCATCAGGTGCTGGATCAGGATCCTGGAAGCCTGTTTAACGGCTTCTTCAGGATGGATGGTACCATCTGTAGATACTTCCATGATCAGTTTTTCGAAGTCGGTGCGTTGTTCTACCCGGGTATTCTCGATCGTGTATTTCACGTTCTTGATGGGGGTATAGATCGCATCGATAGGAATATAACCGATAGGCGCATCTTTGGGTTTGTTTTCTTCTGCAGGTACATAACCGCGGCCTTTGCCGATGGTCAGTTCCACATCCATTTTAGCAGAAGAATCCAGTGTGCAGATCAGCAGTTCGGGGTTCATGATCTGGAAGGAATGGGTGCCTTCACCGATCATGCCGGCTGTGAATTCTGTTTTATTCTTCAGTGACAGGAGAATTTTCTCGCTTGCCACTTCGTGATCAACGATTTTTTTGAAGCGAACCTGTTTCAGGTTCAGGAAAATTTCCACCACGTCTTCGCTTACGCCCTTCATGGTAGCGAATTCATGCTCCACACCTTCGATCTTCACACCTATGATCGCATAGCCTTCGAGAGAGCTCAGCAATACACGGCGAAGTGCATTACCTATCGTAACGCCAAAGCCAGGCTCCAGTGGACGAAACTCAAATTGAGCTTCGAAATCAGTCGCCTTCTGCAGGATGATCTTATCCGGTTTTTGGAAATTTAAAATGGCCATATTTAGAGTTTGTTTTTAAAATGGTGTAACAGAGTTTGAAGTCGGCAGCCGGTATCCGGAATTGTTTACCAGGTAAAACCGTCTGCATTGCGAGGCTAAGCCAGGCAATTATTACTTAGAATACAACTCAACAATCAACTGTTCCTTAATGTTCTCAGGAACGCTTTCCCTTTCAGGGTAAGTGATGAAAGTTCCTTTGAATTCAGTCTCGTTCCAATCCAACCAGCTGAATTTGGGGTTTTTGGCACGAACAACACTGGTAATAGAAGTTCTGGCTTTGCTTCCTTCTTTGATAGTGATCACATCTCCAGCTTTCAACTGGAAAGAAGGTACATTCACTACTTCACCATTTACTTCAATGTGTTTGTGGCTAACCAACTGACGGGCAGCGGGGCGGCTGGGGGCAATACCCATGCGGAAAACCGTATTGTCCAAACGGGCTTCCAGCAATTTGATCAGGTTTTCACCTGTTACACCTTTACGGCGGGAAGCTTCATCGAATGTTTTACGGAATTGTTTTTCCAACATACCATAGGTATATTTTGCCTTTTGCTTTTCACGCAACTGGAGAGCATATTCTCCTAAAGTTTTGCGTTTGCGTTTTTCACCATGCTGGCCGGGAGGGTTGCTGTTTTTACCCAACCATTTACCATTTCCTAAAATAGGCTCACCGAAAATGCGGGAGATTTTGGTCTTTGGACCATTGTAACGTGCCATAATTGTACTTTCATTAAGCTTTTTTAGAAACCGGTACGTCGATCAGTAAAAAGCCTTAAAAAATCAATCGAGTACCCTTTAATAAATGAAACCAAAAATTGGCTGAATACGTAGCATTCACTACGCAAACTATATTGAGCATCCACTCTGCTGTTGCTACTCCGGGAACTTACCCGCCATGGCTTTTGCCAATTTGCGGGATCTGCCCTCCGCAGCTTCAGCGAAGGTGGGTTAGACTCTTCTTTTCTTGGGAGGACGGCAACCGTTGTGTGGTAACGGTGTAACGTCTTTGATCATCACCACTTCAATACCGCTCTGAGAAAGGGAACGGATAGCGCCTTCGCGGCCTGAACCAGGACCTTTCACATACACGTCTACTCTTTTCAGACCTGCGTCCAGCGCTGTTTTAGCGGCGTCTGAAGCGGCCATCTGGGCTGCATAAGGAGTGTTCTTTTTAGAACCTTTGAAGCCCATTTTACCAGCACTGCTCCAGGAAATAACCTGGCCGGTCTTGTTGGTAAGGCTGATGATGATGTTGTTGAAAGTGGCAGAGATATGCGCATCACCGTACGCATCTACTTTTACCACCCTCTTCTTCGCAGCGGCTTTAGCGCTGTTTTGTTGTTGTGCTTTTGCCATGTTCGTTGTTCTGAGGTAATCTTTATTTTTTACTTATTCCCGGCCCCGGACCAAGATCAGGGGTGACAGGGATATCCCCTGTCTTTTAACGGTTGAATCAACCCTCCTGCCGACTTACGAAGCGATCCGCAATTGATTCAGTTGTCTGTAAGTCATATAATGAAGAATTCGGAACCCTTCAGTCCCGAACTCCCGATCATTATTTCTTAGTCGCTTTCTTCTTACCAGCAACAGTTTTACGTTTCCCTTTACGGGTACGGCTATTGGTTTTAGTACGCTGACCACGAACCGGCAGACCTTTCCTGTGACGGAGGCCACGGTAGCAGGCGATATCCAGCAAACGCTTGATGCTCATCTGCACTTCAGAACGCAACTGACCTTCTACCTTCAGCTCGTCCGTAATGGTAGTACGGATAGCATTCAGGTCATCATCATTCCACTCATGTACTTTCTTGTTGCGGTCGATATTGTTCTTGTCAAGAATGTACTTGGCGGTAGAAGGGCCGATACCATAGATATAGGTCAGTCCTATTTCGCCTCTTTTATTTTTTGGTAAGTCAACACCGGCAATACGTGCCATATTTCTCTACTGTTTTGTTTGTTATTAACTGATTAACCTGCTGTACGGGGCACAGTGTCCGCCATAGCTTCAGCGAAGGCTGATTATCCCTGACGCTGCTTGAAGCGGGGATTCTTTTTGTTGATCACGTACAGTTTGCCTTTACGACGCACGATCTTGCAATCTGCACTTCTTTTTTTAATGGATGCTCTTACTTTCATGACGAATCACTTTTATATTTCTAAAATGTCCTGAGATTCGCCTGAAGACTCATCTCATGAATCAGTTTTATTTATACCTGAAATTGATCCTACCCCTCGTTAAATCGTATGGCGACAGTTCCACTCCCACTTTATCTCCTGGCAGGATCCGGATATAGTGCATCCGCATTTTCCCGGAGATGGTGGCCAGTATTTCGTGCCCATTTTCCAGCTTCACCCTGAACATAGCGTTAGAAAGCGCTTCCAGAATGATACCGTCTTGTTTGATAAGGGGTTGTTTCGACATACTATTTTTAGGGGTGCAAAGATAGGAGTATACTGGCGAAAAAAGAAATAACCTCCCTTATTTTTCGGTGAAGGCCCAAAAATAAGATTTTTACCCATAAAAAACCAGCCGAAATGATTGATTTTTAGCCTATCCAGGCAGTTCCAGGGGGATCTTGGTCATGGACAGGTGCAGGTTCTGCAACTCATGTACGCCGAGTGGGAAATTAAAATGACGCCGGTCTTCCCGCCACCACATATCGATATGGGAAAAATCGCCCTGCCGCGGCGTTACCAGCCGGAAAGAGTCTTTTTTGTATTTCACTCCCCCGTCAACCACCTCGCTGGAAAAGCCCAGCCTGGTCAATTGGTGGTCGTCCAACGGAATGGATTTTACTTCATCAAGGTTGTACCAGAATTCCTGGATGCCGTTGTTCACCAGCACACAATGGTCTTCATGATTCACTCTTACCACTGTTCCTTCCCTTTCAACCCCTTCATCATTGACGGAGATAATGTCTCCTGGTTTCAGGTCATTTAATTTGATCATGGCAAAGCGTTTTTAGTTATCCGAATATAACGAAAAATGGTCAAATGATCGATGGCCGTCAATACGCAAGTCTGGCCAGTAGTTCCTTTTCCATTGTCACCCCGGACCAGGTTTAGTACACTCGCTACTATAGTTCGCTAAGATCCGGGGTCTCCCCCATCTGCGGTATTTCCCAGGCAATAATATCTTACAGGTTTGAAGCAATTGCAGCTCGGGGAGACCCCGGCTCTTATATTCTTTAAACCTGAATGCTTACTGAACCAGGGCCGGGGTGACAATGGAAAAGGAACTACTGGCCAGACTTGCGTATTGACGGCCATTCGATCATCGGCCATGAACACCTCTTACCCCCTCTTCCTGTAGTTCATTATCGCCCAGCCATTCAGCAACACCGCAAATCCGGTCATGATCAACAAATGCCTGCTGATATCCGGCAAGCGGCTGCCTTTAAGTATCACCATCCGCATCACTTCAATAAAATAGGAAACCGGGTTAAACCGCGTGATCCATTGCGCCCAGGCAGGCATGCTTTCAATGGAAGTGTACAACCCGCCAAGCAGGATAAAGACCATCATCATAAAAAAAGAGATCAGCATGGCCTGCTGCTGGTTGGAAGTGTAGGTAGACACCAGCAATCCCAGCCCCAGCACCGCCAGCAGGTAAACCGCTGCAAATACATAAATGGTCAGAAAACTGCCCACAGGTATAATATCATAAGCCAGCCGGGCGATCAGCAAACCCAGCGACATCACCAGCAGGCCCAGGATCCAGAACGGGATCAGCTTGCCCAGAATGAAATAATGCTTTTTTACAGGCGTCACATTGATCTGCTCGATCGTGCCTATCTCCTTTTCCTTTACAATATTGAGCGAGCTGAGAAAAGCGCCTACCATGGTCACCAGCACCACCAGTATGCCCGGCACCATAAAATATTTGTAATTCAGCAAAGGATTGAACCAGTTGGATGAAGTAACAGCTATCTCCAGGTCCGGGTTGAACCGCGGAAGCTGCATCCACTCTGTACGCACCTGGCCATTATAATCACGGATAATACTTTGGAGATAAGCACTGCCCAAACCTGCTTTTACACCATTGATCGCATTGGCCGCCACAAACAGGGTGGCTTCGCTCTGGCTTACCAGGTCCCTTTCAAAATGAGCCGGGATCTCCAGTATAATATCGGAACGGTCCTTTTCCACTTCCTGCATGGAAGCATGGAACGTAGGCGAATAATCATTCAACCGGAAATAACCGGAAGCCGTGATCTTCTGCACAAGCTGGCGGGAATAACCGGAATGATCATGGTCCACCACGCTCAGGCTGATATTCTTCATTTCATAATCGGCTGCCAGTGGAAGCACGATCAACTGCACCACCGGCATAATAAAAATGATCCGGAGGATGGACTTATCCCGGAATATCTGCCGGAATTCCTTTTGAAGTAAAAATTTTAAGCTCCGCATATAATTAGTTTTAGGCTGTCCTGTCAAGCCAGCCTTATCTTGAATTTCTTTATGCTTAATGCCAGTAAAGCCAATGTCATTCCCACCAGTATCAATGTTTCCTTCCACACTGCAGTAAAACCAAGCCCTTTGATCATTACATCTTTCACGATCGAATAAAACCAGCGTGCAGGAACTATATTGGATATGATCTGTAAAAACCTGGGCATGTTCTCGATCGGGAACATGAAGCCGCTGAGCATCACCGTGGGAAGAAACATTCCTGTTAAAGAAATAAACATCGCTGTTTGCTGCGAATCGGTAGAAGTGGAGATCAGCAATCCCAACGTGAGGCAGGTGATGATAAACAAAACGCCTTCGCCGATCAGTAACAATAAATTCCCCTGGATCGGTACGCCCAGCACAAATGTGCTGAGCAAAAGAATGCTCGCAATATTGATCAGCGAAAGTAAAAGATAAGGGACTGCTTTTGCCACAATGATCTTGAATGGTTGCAAAGGCGATACCAGCATGATCTCCATCGTGCCTGTTTCTTTTTCCTTTACGATAGTAACTGCCGTCATCATCGTACAGATCAGCATCAATACCATTGCCATCACACCGGGCACAAAACTGTAAGCGCCCTTCAGTTGTGGGTTATATAACATGCGCTGTTCTGTCTTGATCGTATAAGGGATCTGCCTGCCCTGCGTGATCCTGTCCTGGTAATCAAGAATAATAGCAGTAGCATAATTCGTCAGCGTGGTAGCCACATTGGGATCTGATGCATCCGCGATCAGTTGCACCTGTGCTTTGTTGAGATGTAAAAGATCTTCGTCGAAATTTTTTGGGAAAACAACTGCCAGTTTCATGGTGCCTTTCCTGAATGCTGCATCGATATCACTGTAGCTATGAATATCTTTCACCACATCAAAATACCTGCTGGCATTCAGCTCCTGCGTTATAGCAGCAGAAGCCTGGTCGGCCGACTGATCAAACACGGCTATTTTGGAATTCTTTACCTCATTCGTCAATGCAAAACCGAAAATGATGATCTCTACAATGGGCATACCAAGCAGTATGAACATCGTGCGTTTATCCCGGAAAATGTGATAAAATTCCTTCCGGATAAAAGCAAACAGCGAGCTGTTTCGTTTCAGGAATGAATGTTTTTTTTGCTGTTCCACTTCAGGTGGTTTTGATGATTAATTTAAAACCTTAGTCTGCTGAACGGGCTGCCCCTCTCGCCAGTTTCAGGAACACACTGTCCATCGAATCCGTACCGAATGTCTTTTTTAAGCCCTGAGGAGAGTCCAACGCTTCAATTCTCCCATCCACCATAATGCTTACACGGTTGCAATATTCAGCCTCATCCATATAGTGAGTGGTAACAAATACAGTGATGCCTCTATCAGCTGCCTGGTAGATCATGCCCCAGAATTCCCTTCTTGTTACAGGGTCCACACCACCGGTAGGCTCATCCAGGAAAACGATCGCAGGCTCATGAAAAATAGCAACGGAAAAAGCCAGCTTCTGTTTCCAGCCCAGCGGTAGCGAACCAACCAGTTTGCCGGCTTCATTTTGCAGGCTCAGTTGTTCGATAATAGCGGCTGTTTTTTCTTTGATGAATTGATTGCTCTTCCCGTAAATCCCCCCATAGAACTGCATATTCTCTTTCACGGTAAGGTCTTCATACAAAGAAAATTTCTGGCTCATATAGCCAATGTTCTTTTTGATCAGTTCTGTTTGTTTGTATACATCAAACCCAGCTACAGTAGCTTTACCTGAACTTGGGATAGACAAACCGCATAGCATGCGCATGGCCGTTGTTTTACCTGCTCCATTAGCTCCAAGAAAGCCAAATATCTCACCCTTGCTTACCTGGAAGGATATTTCGTCAACGGCCTTGAACTCCCCGAACGTTTTGCTAAGCTTTTCTGCCTGTATTACGTATTCCATATTCAGTTCTTCATTAAGTCCATAAAACAATCTTCGATATCAGGCTGTATTGCCTTAATGTTCACACCGGGATGATTTTTTAAACAAGCTTCCAGTTCCTGCCGACTGAAATCTTTTTTCATCACTGCATGATGATATTCTCCAAACGGATAAGCATCTTCCACTTCACGGCATTGTTTCAGATCACGGAGAAGCTGCAGCATATTGCCGGAACGGACAGCCAGCAAGGGTTTTCCAAATTGCTCCACGATACCGCTTGGCGTATTCACCGACATCAGTTTTCCTTCCTGCATCAGCGCCACGCGATCGCAAAGCGAAGCTTCATCCATATAAGGGGTGGAAACAAGAATAGTGATCCCTTTTTCTTTCAACCTGCCGAGCATTTCCCAAAACTCTTTCCGGGAAACGGCATCCACACCGGTTGTAGGTTCATCCAGGAAAAGAACTGAAGGATAATGGATCAGGGCGCAGCTAAGAGCAAGTTTTTGCTTCATACCGCCAGATAATTTGCCTGCCCTCCTGTTTTTAAATGGCTCTATCTGCGAATAGATATCTTTGATAAGATCATAGTTCTCTTCAATGGACGTATTAAAAATGGTGGCGAAAAATTCCAGGTTCTCTGCAACAGTAAGGTCCTGGTACAGGGAAAAACGGCCGGGCATATATCCCACTCTTTTCCGGATAGCTTTCAAATCTTTCACCACATCATAACCATCAACAGAGGCTTCGCCTTTATCAGCCAGCATCAACGTGGTGAGAATACGGAACAGGCTTGTTTTGCCCGCCCCATCCGGCCCGATGATGCCAAACAATTCTCCCGGCGCCACTTCAAAACTGATCCCGTTAAGTGCTGTTACCTGGGCTTTTTTGGTGCCATAGGTTTTGACAATATTATTTACGACAACTGATCCCATGCTAACAACGTTTATTGAAAAGTGATTTCTCCATACATGCCTATCTTGAGATAGCCATCATTCTTCACTTTTATTTTTACTGCATATACAAGATTGGCGCGTTCATCTTTTGTTTGAATGGTCTTGGGCGTGAACTCTGCTTTGCCGGAGATCCAGGTGATCGTACCACTATACTCTTTGTATTTATCTGCACCATTATCGACCCATACCTTTACAACCTGGCCTAATTTCACCTGTGACAATTGAGTACCGGTGATATAAGCCCGGAGCGTGAGCACAGAAAGATCAGCTATCTTATACAGCGCTTTACCGGGAGTGGTGTATTCCCCTTCCTCAGCATACTTGGTGGTAACAATACCACCGATGGGGTTGACGATACTGGCCCGCTTTAACTGATCATCCAGTTGCGCCACCCTTTTTGACAGGGGTTTACCTTCACTGAGAATAGACCTGTTTTGAGTTGATACATTATTCTGCTGCACTTTTATCTGCTGCTGTGTTACCACCAGTTCTTTCCTGGCAGATTCCAGTTGAAAGTTTATATCATCCAACTGTTTGCCAGTGGCAGCATCCTGCTTAATAAGATTTTCGATCCTGTTCTTTTCATGTTCCAGGTTGGCGACATGTGTTTGCTGAACAGATAGCTGGTCCTGCAACAATTTGATCTGTGGCGATACATCGGCTGTTTTTTCCTGCAGCGACCGGATGCTTTCTTCCACCTGCTCTTTTTGCAAACGCATATTTTCTGCATCCACCTCTCCTACTATTTTGCCTGCAGGAATACTATCCCCTTCTTCCACCTGGAAAAGAATGATCTTTCCGCCTGTCTCGGATGACACTACCACATCATCTGTTTCAAAAGTTCCCGATGCATCAAAATCATGCTCTTTGTTCCCGCATGCAGCCAATGCAAAGAGCATGATCGCCGGGATATACATTCGTTTGTCCATAATACAGTTTATTGTTTTCCTAAAATGGTTTGATAATTGATCTTTGCCTGCAGCCATTGCAGTTGATGGGTGATCATCAGTTGACGTGCCTGGTCTTCTGCATTCACTTCATCGAGATAATCAGTAGCCGTGATCACTCCATTATCCAATTGCGCTTTTGCCGCTTCTTTCACGGATTGGCGTAAAGCGATGATCTCCTTGTCTGTTGCCACCAACTGCTCCAGTTTCTCCATATCCGATTGCTGCTGGCTCAGGCTGGCATTGGTGTTCAACAGGAAGGTTTCTTTTTGTAAAGCCACTTGCTGCTGGCTGATCTTTACTAGCTCCTTTTCTTTCTTTTTGGTGTACAATCCACCCAGCGACCAGTTAAGCCGGACACCAGCCACATAAAACAGGTCAAAACTATTATCGAGAAAATTAAGGCCTGGCCTGCCATAACCACCCTGCACAAAGGCGCTGAATTTGGGAAGGTTCTTTGCATCGATCACTTTGTTTTGCTGCGCAAACAGTTTTGCCTGGTTATCATACAATCTTAGTTCAGGTCGTTGCACTTGCTTGTCTGGCAAACCGGGAAATGGATCCGCAGGTTTTTCAAACACCGTATTTTCAGGCAGCGGACGATTCAGGAAAAGCGAGAGTGTGTTGATCATGCCTTTGCGCGAAGCTTTCAGCTCAATAGCCCTTTGATCATTCTTCAGCAATTCTGCTTTCAATAAATTCAGGTTTGAACGGAACGCCACGCCATTATCCACCTGTGCGCTCACGGTTTTGATCCCGTTGTTCAAGTCCGTTCTTATAAGATCAACCTGGCGAAGCTGTTCGTCCAGGTAAAGAATGCCCAGGTAAAGCTGGTTGATCCTTTCCTTTAACTGGTAGAGCTCTACTTCAGCCCTTTCATCTTCAACACCGGCATTCAGTTGCAGCCATTCCTTTTGCGCTTTCACAGTTCCTCCATCATAGATGGTCTGGCTCAGATCTGCGGTGATCTTATACTGGTCTTTAGAAAGAGCAGGAACAGTAATGCCCGGCAAAGGAATATTCACCTTCGTTACGTCCGACTGATAGCTTGCCTGCCCGTTCAATTGCAGTTGCGGCAGATAAGCTTTGGAAAGATTATCGATACTCAGTTCTGCTGTCTGCTTTATCAACCCTTTTTGCCGGATGGCCGGATAGTTTTGCTGAGCTTCTGTATAAGCCTGCTGCAGGTCCAGCTTTCCTGCATCCTGGGCAATCACCCATTGAGGAAGCAGGACAAATAGCCATTTAACAATCTTAACCATTTGGTTAATTTTTAAGTAAAAAAATTATTTCTTCAATGCATCGATTACAAAGCGGGCAAACTCCGTTTTCCGTTGCAGCATGAACTGGCGGAACTGGAATTCATCCACCCCTATATGCATTTGAAATAAAGGTTTGGCGACGAATGGAAAAACCGTTCCTGAAAGAATGTTCATAAATAATTGCAAAGGGCTTACAGGCCTGATATTTCCCAGTTTCACTTCCTGATCAATCTGCATCAGGAATTTCTCGGGACGCGGGAGTTTCAATTCCCCACTGATCCGCTTATAAAATCCTTCAGGGTCCCGGTGCACTTCATTCAATACAAACAAGGGCAGGTATGGGTTTTCACTCATCACATCTATATACGACGAAATAAATCCTTCGATCTTTTCAAACAGGGGCAGATCTGCATCCAGTATGGTCACAACTTTTGGAAACAGCTTGGCAGCGGCTTGTGTAAATATCCTGTCGAACAATAATTCCTTATTCCTGAAATAATAATGCAGCAGTGCTTTATTGATCCCCGCTTCATCAGCAATCTCCTGCATTCTTGCACCGGCCATCCCCTTTTGCAAAAACACTCTGCGGGCTGCTTCCAGTATTTTCTCTTCCGACGTCTCGTCTTTTAACCGTTTCGACATGATTTAACCAAATGGTTAAACAAAGTAACAATTAATTTTTTGTTTGAACAAGTCCTTTGGAAAAAGACTGCATGTTATTGAAGTATCCCTTCCCGTCCTTCCCGCCTTACCGGTAAAAAACTTACCGGTAAGGCGGGAAGGACGGGAAGGGTGTATTTAGGATGGAGTTACCTTGTTGATAAAGCATATGGTGTTACTCAGCCCAGCTCATCACGTAGCCCTGGTTTTCGATTTCCAGTGCCTGTTTTGTGATCTTCAGTGGATGGAATGTGTCTACCATTACGGCCAGTTCCTTTGTCTCCTTTGCTCCAATGCTTTTTTCCACGGCGCCGGGATGCGGGCCGTGTGGTATGCCGGCAGGATGTAAAGTGATCATGCCGCGTGTTACATGTTTACGGCTCATGAAATCGCCGTCTACATAATACAATACTTCGTCACTGTCTATATTACTGTGGTTGTATGGAGCCGGAATGGCCTGTGGGTGATAATCAAATAAGCGGGGGCAGAAAGAACAGACCACAAAATTGTTGGCCTCAAAAGTCTGGTGCACCGGCGGTGGCTGGTGCACTCTTCCTGTGATCGGCTCGAAGTCGTGGATGGAAAATGCAAAAGGATAGCAGCAACCATCCCAGCCTACGACGTCAAATGGGTGTGTGCCATAATGAAGTCCATAGAGTATGCCTCGTTTCTTTGCCCTGATCAGGAAATCGCCTTTCTGATCAAAGGAAGAAAGGCTTTGCGGCGGCCGGATATCCCTTTCGCAATAAGGTGAATGCTCCAGCAACTGGCCATATTTGCTCAGGTATCTTTTAGGATAGCGGATAGGGCTGAAAGATTCTACAATGAAGAGCCGGTTATCCGGTCCGTCAAATTCTACCTGGTAAATAGTACCCCGCGGTATCACGAGATAATCCCCATAATTAAAAGGGAGATCGCCATACTGCGTATGCAAGGTGCCCTTTCCTTCATGCACAAAGATCATTTCATCGGCATCGGTATTCTTATAAAAATAGTCTTTCATGCTTTCCTGCGGTGCAGCAAGCACGATATGGCAATCATTATTCACCAGCACCGGCATGCGGCTCTGCAAATAATCTTTGGCCGGCTGGATATTGAACCCTTCAAAACTGCGGTGTTTCAGCATTTTTTCTTCTGCTATCTGTGGCGTTATATCCAGCTCAGGTTCTGTGCGGATGATCTGTGTAGGCGGATGAATATGATATAACAGGGAAGAATCATTGCTGAATCCTTCTGTTGAAAATAATTGTTCGGAATACAAACCTCCATCCGGTTTGCGGAATTGTGTATGACGTTTATGGGGAAGGTTTCCCATTCGATGATAATGCGGCATGTTGAATTGTTTAGAAGTACAATATTGATTATAGCCGGTTGACCAGCAACCGGTCGCTATGCAGTCAGCTTAAGGCGCCGGGACAATTCAAGGGTAGAGAGCAGGAAAATATATTTCCAGCGGCGCTTATCGATCCAGTATGTAAAATTCCGTTTGAAAGGCATACAATCGCAATAGTATAAAGTTAGGAAATATCTTCGCATCTTATATTCATTTTCCATGACACGCATCGGCCTGATCTCAGACACCCACGGTTTCCTCGATGAATCTGTATTCCGTCATTTTAAAGATTGTGATGAAATATGGCATGCCGGTGATTTTGGCAATGCAGATCTTGCAGATAAGCTGAGTGCGTTTAAACCACTGAAAGGAGTGTATGGAAATATAGATGGCATGGATATCCGGGCCCACTATCCTGAGCAACTCGTATTCATGTGTGAATCAGTGAAAGTGATGATGCGGCATATCGGTGGATCACCTCCCAAATACAACCCGGAAACAAGGAAAGAACTGGCATTGCATCGCCCGCTATTATTTATCAGTGGTCATTCCCATATCCTCAAGGTAATATATGATCAGCAATACCAATGCCTGCATATCAATCCGGGTGCCGCCGGCAAACAGGGATGGCATAAAGTACGTACCCTCGTCCGCCTGACGATTGACGGAAAGGAAATGAAAGATTGTAACGTGATTGAATTACGCTAATACTACATACCCGGAAACAAAGGGCGTGCAATGCCTTCACGGAATGGCCAGGGAACCGCAACCAGTATCATGAGTAAAGCGACTATGAAAAGCCAGAAAGCCCTTTTGAATTTCAATTCATCCGAAACAGGTTTTTTAGACATGCGGTATCCAAGCGTGATGAATATGATGGCAAGTATCATGAATGTAGGATGCTCTACCCAAAAGAAGCGGTAAAATTTATTCTGCATTACGCTTTCTCCTTCCGGCAACTCTGTTTTAAGCATTCCAAATCTTCCCCACAGCCATTGATAAAGGCCCAGTAATAAAGTGATATGCGCACTGATCATGGTGAACAACCATACCCGCCTGTCGCCATCTGTAAATGCTCTCTTCTTTTGCCAGCCCGAATAAGCCTTGAAAATGGAGATCAGCAATAAGATGATAATAACCCAACGAAGAAGATTATGTAAATGCAGCAAGCCTGTATCCATGATGTTAAGATTTTGGTGCTCAAAACTACGGAAAATTGCCCGGAAGGTTCAATACTGACTTCCAACCATCACTCCACCCAATCTGCAATAAACACATTCGTATCCCTGGTTCCTCCATTGTTCCGGTTGCTGGCAAATACGATCTTTTTGCCATCAGGCGAGAACATGGGGAAAGCATCAAAGCCTTTGTCGCGGCTCACTTTGATGAGATTGGAGCCATCTTCATTGATCGTATAAAGATTGAAAGGAAAACCTCTTTTGTATTCATGATTGGATGCAAAAATGATCCGTTTGCTATCAGGCATATAGCTGGGTGCCCAGTTGGCCTGCCCGTAAGAAGTGATCTGGCGGGCATTGCTGCCATCAGCATCGGCTACCCATACTTCCATATTGGTAGGTGCCACGAGATGCTCGGCCAGCAGTTCTTTGTATTCTTTGATCTCAGCATCGGTTTTGGGACGGGATGCACGCCAGATGATTTTTTTACCATCAGGACTGAACCAGGCGCCACCATCATAACCAAGCGTATGGGTAATCCTTTTTTCCTTGCCTGATTGAAGGTCCATTATGTACAATTCCAGGTCGCCATCCTTATCGCTGGTATAGATCATTTTCTTTCCATCAGGGCTGAGTGTGGCTTCTGCATCGTAACCACTGGAATGAGTAAGTTGCTTTACGATCTTGCCATTGAGATCAGCCATAAAAATATCGTAGCTGGCATACAAAGGCCAGATATATTTATTGCCATACTTGGCACGGTCTGGCGTAGGCGGGCATGTATCTGCTCCCAGGTGGGTAGACGCATATATGATATGTTTCCCATCACGGGTAAAAAATGCACAGGTAGTGCGGCCCTTGCCGCTACTCACCATTTTATATTCAAATTTTTCACCGGGTTTTTGAGGAACCTTACCAATAAAGATCTGGTCGCAAGAGATGCCATCCTTTGGACTGGTGCGTTGAAAAACGAGCCACTTGCTGTCGTAGCTCCAGTATGCTTCAGCATTATCCCCTCCAAATGTGAGTTGCTGAATGTTCTTGAAATGGGTTTCTTCTGGATAATGAAGCGTATCGGCCACAGGCGGCTGAGCCACTGCAGCATACGGGTTCAAAACACTGAACAGCAATGCAAGAAGGGAAAAAAGGCCAAAAGCAAGTTTTTTCATGTTTATTCGTTTATTACGCGGTGGCAAAGGTATTTTTGACCGGCATTTGATTTGTCAGGCAATTGTCATAGATAGCGTATTTTGATGTATGAAAAGGGCCAAAACCCTAAATTTTGTATTGCTAATGAAATGGTATCCGATCCTTTTGCTGGTTTTATTTGCAGGTTGCGCAGGCAGCAGTCAAGAAAACTCTCCTTTCGCAGAAATACTGGCCAAACCTCCCTACTCTTCTATTACAGACAGCATCCGTAAGGAGCCCGTACGGGACGAGCTATATTTCCGGAGGGCTGTATTGCTTAACCGGAATAATCTTCCGGAGCCGGCACTGGCCGATTTCCGGAAGGCCTGGTCGTTGAACAAAGAAGAAACTTACGCCATCGGCATCGGCAATGCCCTGCTGGAAAAGCAACCCGACTCGGCCAGCTTTTTTCTGCAAAAAGCCATACAGGAATTGCCCCAAAGCATTTTCCTGCATATCCTGCTGGCCCGTTCTTATGATGCACGGCAGATGACCGATAAAGCCATCGCAGTTTGCGATGAAATATTGCATAAAGACTCCAACCAGGTAAATACCCTGGTATTAAAATCAGAATTGCTGGAAAAGAAAAACGATATCCCCGGCATGATCGCTGCCTTGAAGAAAGCGTATCAACTGGTGCCCGGGAATGTGCAACTTGGCAATAAACTGATGTACCAATATGCGGAAACAAAAAATCCGGCTGCATTAGCGCTGGCTGATTCAATGATCAGACGGGATAGCCAGGACCTGCATGCCGATCCTTTTTATGTAAAAGGTCTTTATTATTCCAATATCAATGATAAAGCAAATGCTGTCCGCCTGTTCGATCAAACCATTCAGCGCGACCATCGTTATCTGAATGCCTATATTGAAAAAGGAAAGATCCTGCTCGATCAGAAAAAAACAGCGGAAGCTTTAAAAACCTTTCAGCTGGCCAATACCGTTAACCCTGCTTTTGCCGATGCCTGGTACTGGATAGGCCAATGCCAGGAAATAATGGGGCAAAAACAAGAGGCCAAGTTGAGCTATGAAAAAGCATATTCTTTAGATAAAACATTTACCGAAGCAAAGGAAGCTGCCGGAAAGATCAAATGATTAGTTCCCTTACAGCCATTCCTGTATATTGCACCAAACTTATCCCTTAAACTAACACCATGGCTATTGTTGCTCCTTCCCTGCTTGCTGCCAATTTTCTGAAACTGGAAGAAGAATGTAAAATGCTCAACGAAAGCGAAGCGGATTGGTTTCACCTGGATGTGATGGACGGCCGCTTTGTTCCCAATATCAGTTTCGGTCCGATGATCATCGAGTTTGTCAGGAAAACCACCAAAAAATTCTGTGATGTTCATCTGATGATCCTTGATCCGGGAAACTATACCGAACAATTTAAAAATGCAGGCGCCGATAATCTTTCCGTGCATATCGAAGCCTGCCCCCATCTTCACCGGAACCTTCAGCAAATAAAATCACTGGGTATGAAAGCCGGTGTGGCGATCAATCCGCACACACCCGTATCTGATCTTACCGATATACTGCATGACACTGATGTAGTGTGCATGATGAGCGTGAATCCTGGTTTTGGCGGCCAGCATTTCATTCCGCATACCCTTGAAAAAATAAAGCAACTGCGCAAAATGATCGACGAAAGAAGATTACCTACGCTCATTGAAATTGATGGAGGCGTAACGGAAGAAAATGCGGGCTCCATTATCGCTGCCGGCGCACATGTATTAGTGGCAGGAAGCACCGTGTTCAAATCAAAAGACCCCAAAGCAACGATCGCTGCATTAAAAGCAGCGAAATAGAAAGGGAACCAGAACTATCTGAAAATAAAAAAATGAAGGCCCGCTTTTTTTGCAGCCCCTACCTGGTATTATTCAAAAGCAAGCAGCTATGGCTGACGGCAGGCTTTTTCTTATTACCCTTCATCGGTTTTTCCCAGAAAAAATTTGCTTTTGTTTCAGGCAGGGTCATTGACGAACAGGAAAGGCCCTTATCTCATGTTTCCATTACGCAATTAGGCAATCAATCAGGTATTACCAGCAACGATACAGGTTATTTCAGGATAAAAGTGCCGGCGGAAAGGGCATTCGCACTCGTGTTCAGCTACACCGGTTATCGCGCAGAACAAAAGAACTTCCTGTTGAATGAAAAGGAAGAAGAGTATGTTACCATACGGCTGGAAAAGATCACCAGTGTGTTGCAGGAAGTGATTGTAAGCGATCAGCGCGACAGAAGGGAAGCAGGCCTGATACGGCCCAATCCAAAAACCATTATCAACCTCCCTTCCGTTACCACCGGGGTGGAAAGCCTTTTAAAAGTATTTGTCGGTTCCAATAACGAGCTCACATCTCAATACTCTGTCCGCGGTGGCAGCTACGATGAGAACCTTATTTATGTGAACGATTTTGAAGTGTTCCGCCCTTACCTGGTACGCAATGGACAGCAGGAAGGATTGAGTTTTATCAACCCTGAACTCGTACGCAATATCAGTTTTTATACCGGTGGGTTCCAGGCAAAGTATGGAGATAAGATGAGCAGCGTGCTCGACATTCAATACAAAAAACCGAAACGCTTCGGTGGTTCTGCCTATGCAGGCATACTGGAGCAGGGGCTTCATCTCGAAGGCAGCAGCAAAAACGATAAATTCAGTTACCTGATCGGAGCAAGAAACCGCAGCAACCGCAACCTGCTGAGCCGGCAGGAAACGCAGGGCAATTACGTACCCTCTTCTTCCGATCTCCAGGCGCTGCTGCAATACCAGTTAAACCCACGCTGGCAGGCAGAATTATTCGGAACAATTTCACAAACCAAGTTTTCACTCACGCCGGCATTCACACAACTGACCAGTTCTGTTTTCTCTCCCTATTTCACTGCCAATCTCGGTTTGGACATCTATTTTGAAGGGCAGGAGAAGGACCAGTATCAAACCAATATGCTGGGTCTTGCATTCACCAACCAGGTAAGCCGTCAATTGAAATTGAAGTGGATGGCATCCCGCTTTGAGAATGATGAAAAAGAGAACGTGGACATCACAGGCGCCTATCTTTTTGGCGACCGTGATTTTGATCAAAGCAAACCAAGTTTTGGCATGATCATTAACCCGCTGGGCGCTGGCGTGTTCCAGAATTTCTCCCGCAATAAACTCAACATCACCAATTGGAATTTTTCACATAAAGGCAGTTATGATAAAGGCAATCATGCTTTTCAATGGGGAGCCGGTTACGACAAAACATTAATTAATGACAGGCTGAATGAATGGGAATACCAGGACTCTGCCGGTTATTCGCTGCCATTAAACACTTCGCAACTGCAATTAAGCAGATCAACCAAATCCATTGCCGACCTCGACATCAATAAATTTTCCGGATACCTGCAGGACAATATTCTGCTCGGCGATTCATTGAATACGTATACGCTTACGGCAGGAGTTCGTTTCAATTACAATTCACTCAACAAAGAACTCCTTATATCACCCCGTATTGGTGCCAGTTGGAAACCAAACTGGAAAAGGGATTTTATATTCCGGCTGGCAGCAGGCGCTTATCATCAGCCTCCTTTCTATCGTGAACTGAGACGTTATGATGGAAGCATTAATACTGCTTTAAAAGCACAAAAAAGCTGGCAGGGCGTATTAGGCTTTGACTATAATTTCACAGGCTTCGGAAGGCCGATGCGCTGGACTACAGAAGCGTATTATAAAAGCATGACGGATGTAGTGCCTTATGACATTGACAATGTCCGCATCCGTTATTTCGGCGAAAACTCAGCCAAAGCCTATGCTGCAGGCGTGGAAATGCGTTTGTACGGTGAGCTGGTCAAAGATGCAGAGAGCTGGATCAGTCTCGGCATCATGAACACCAAAGAAGATATCAAAGGTGATACTTATCAGCAATATACACTGGACGATCAAAACCGGCCTATTGATAGCATAACCGTTGAAAAAGGTTGGGTAAGACGTCCCACAGACAGAAGGATCACTTTTGGCATGTTCTTCCAGGACTACCTGGCTACTAACAAGAACTTCAAGATGTACCTGAACCTGCTGTATGGCAGCAATCTCCCTTACAATATTCCCGGCAGTGTAAAATACCGCAGCGCACTGGAGATACCCGCTTATATCCGTGTAGACATCGGTTTCAGTGCTTTGCTGCTCGACAGTGACAGAAGCAAACGAAGAAGCCATAGCCCTTTCCTGGGCTTTGACAATATCTGGGCAAGCCTCGAAGTATTTAACCTGATCGACAGGGATAATACGATCTCCTACTTACTGATCAAAGATTTCTCCAACACCACTTATGCAATGCCACAACGGCTCACACCAAGACTGGTCAACTTCAAAATTGTAGCCCGCTGGTAACACAATGGTAACATACCTACTACATCACATCGAACACATAAACCAAGGCCAACCTACATACTTCCTTCCCATCTTCCCGCCTTACCGGTAAAAAACTTACCGGTAAGGCGGGAAGATGGGAAGGAGTCGTTTTAACCAAACCTTTCCTTTCAATAATTGTTACTTATAAACCTCCGCTAGTAGCGTTACATAGATTTGTGTGTGTTAACAAAACCAAATTTGTATTCACATTTGTTAATAAGTAACTTTAGGAAGTGAATATAGTTCCAATTTATATTTGGAAAAGAGAGGTAAAGCTTCTGTAAAGAAATTCAGAAGACGCAACTGAACCCGGCCCCTTACCTCTCGCCGGTTTGAATTAAGATTTTAAATTAATCCGCATTGACTGAAACAATTATTAACCTCGAAACCGTAAACCCCATCGAGTTCTTCGGAGTAAATAACGGCAAACTGGACATCCTTAAAAAGAAATTCCCACTCTTAAAAATTCTTTCCCGCGGTACACAGATCAAATTGAGCGGCGCTCCTGAGCAAATTGAAAATGCCAGGGAAAAGATCGACCTCATTGTGTCGTACCTGGAAAGGAACGGCCACATGAGTGAGAATTATTTTGAGCAGGTGCTGGGAGGTGATGATGCAGAAACAGTGGATCATTTTGTAGAGCGTCATCCCAATGAAGTGCTCGTGTTCGGGCCCAACGGCAAATCTGTGCGTGCACGCACAGCCAATCAGAAAAAACTGGTGCAGGAAGCCGAAAAGAATGATATCGTTTTCGCTATCGGTCCTGCCGGTACAGGTAAAACCTATACCGCTGTTGCATTGGCAGTAAGAGCCCTGAAGAACAAACAGGTGAAAAAGATCATTCTTACCAGACCTGCAGTAGAAGCAGGAGAAAGCCTTGGTTTTTTGCCGGGCGACCTGAAAGAAAAAATCGATCCTTATCTGCGTCCTTTGTATGATGCGCTGGATGATATGATACCCGCCGACAAGCTGGGTTATTATATGACTACCCGCACCATCGAGATAGCACCGCTGGCTTATATGCGGGGACGTACGCTGGACAATGCCTTTATCATTCTCGATGAAGCACAGAATGCTACCGACCTGCAATTGAAAATGTTCCTTACAAGGATCGGCGCCAATGCAAAAGCCATTATCACCGGTGATATGACACAGGTGGACCTTCCCAGGAACCAGCGCAGTGGTTTGGCCACTGCTGTCCGCATCCTGCAAAACATTGATGGCATCGGCCATATTGAACTGGATGAAGAGGACGTAGTACGCCACAGGTTAGTGAAAAGCATACTTCGTGCATATAACAAGGAGCATGAAAAAGAAAATCCTACTGCTCACCGTGGCCAATAACAAATTTTATTACCAGTTTCAAAATTTTAAGAGGCGGCTTACAGGCTGCCTCTTGTTTTTGTTTTGCGCCTGCGGTTCTGTACAGGAAAAACCAGTCCCGGCACAAGCAGCCACACAGGAGATAAAGAGTTCGCAGGAGCAATTGCATGCAGCTTTCCGTGAAATACGCACTGGCGATATGGTAACCCGGACGGGCAATGATTTTACCAGTTATTGCCTGCGGCAATTCTGCCAAACAGATAAGACCTATTCCCATTGCGGCATCGCCAGCATTGAAAACGATACAATATATGTTTATCATGCACTGGGAGGCGAATTCAATCCTGATCAGAAATTGCTCCGGGAGCCGTTAGCCTTTTTTGTAGCACCAGATGCCAATCGCGGGTTTGGTTTATACCGCTTTAATATGGATACGGCACAATGCCGCCAACTAATCCTTGCCGCACAAGCCGCTTATCAAAAAGAGATCAGTTTTGACATGAAGTTTGACCTGGCCACGGATGATAAAATGTATTGCAGTGAATTTACCGCCAAAATGTATCGCCGGGCCTATAAAAATGATACAATGTTTGCCCCTTCACGCCTGCCCGGATTGGAATACCTGGCTCCGGACAACCTGTTTCTGCATGCAGCCTGCAAACCGGTGTACAAGGCTGTGTATTAAGAATATAAAAGATAATTTACCATTGGTACCAGCAACAGTTGACAGATCATTTTGATTTATTTACATTTACCGAAACTATTAATCTATAAAACACAGAAAATGAAAAAAATCATCTTTTCCATTTGTGCTGGCCTCATGCTGGTAATGGTTGCTTGCAAATCCGGACCCAGCAGTTCCGATCCAAAAGCTACACTGGTAAGCTTTTTTAAGTCACTTTCCCAAAAGGACCTGAAAGGCGCCCGGAAATATGCCACCAAAGAAAGTGAAGCCATGTTCAGCATGATGGAAATGGGCCTTCAAATGGCTGAAAAAATGAAAACCAAAGAAACTGACGATGAGCTGCAAAAATTTGATGAAGCAAACATGCAGATCGGAGAAGCTAAAATTGACGGTGACAAGGCTACTGTACCAGTTACCAATAAAAAAGACAACGAAACAACCAACTTCATTCTGAAAAAAGAAGAAGGTGCCTGGAAAGTGGCTTTCGATAAGGCTACCATGGCTGAAATGGCAGGTGAAAAAATGAAAGAAAACGGTGGCGAAGGCCTGGATTCAGCAACAGAAAAACTGGAAAGCATGAATGCCGATTCGCTTAAAGCCAAGATGGAAGAAGGATTAAAAACCCTCGACTCCATTAATAAGGCCATGAAGCAATAAGCTCCCCAGCCCCGATTTATACAGAGGCTTTCTCAGGAAAGCCTCTTTTTTGTTACTTTGCAGTAATGAAAAAAACAATCCTATCCGGGTGTGTCCTTTTACTGGCTGGCTTGCTGGCTTGTAAAAATGCTGAAGAAGTGAAATCAGAAAACGCTATTGACGCTGCCCGCAACTTTATCCAGTCGGCCCTCAACGGGGAATTCGACAAAGCATCCCAGTACATGGTAGATGACTCATTGAACCGTCAGGACCTTCACCTGATGGAACGGCTGAGCAAGAACCTTACAACTGATGAAAAGCAAAAGTATAAGGAAGCTTCTATCCGTATTCATGAGACCCGCCCGGTGAACGACTCCGCTACTGTCATTTATTACTCCAATTCTTACAAGAATAAAAGAGATTCACTGAAAGTGGTGAACCAGGATGGTCAGTGGCTGGTCGACTTCAAGTATATTTTCAAACAAGGTATTGATTCGCTTCCCTGATGAAGGATATCCTGCTCATAGGACTGGGAGGAGCGATTGGCAGCATTGCCCGCTACGGTTGCCAGCGATGGGCAAGTATTTCATATCCGCAATCCTTTCCATTGGGCACTTTCCTGATAAATATAGTAGGGTGTTTCCTGATCGGCCTTTTCTGGGGCCTCAGTTTCCGGAGTTTTGCTAATATGGAAAGCTGGAAACTATTTCTGATGACAGGTCTTTGCGGAGGTTTCACTACTTATTCGGCCTTTACGCTGGAAGGCATAGGATTACTGAAAGAACAGAAAGCAGGACTTTTTTTACTTTACACGATCACCAGTGTGATACTGGGATTGCTGGCCACCTATGGCGGAATGAAGATATCCCGCTTGTAACCGGTGATCAGCTTATCTTTTAACGATTGCCCGCTGTTATTTTTAAACAGAAACATTAAACTTTACCCATGCTCACAGTCAATCATCCCTGGCACGGCGTTCATTACGGAGACCATGCGCCACAGAAAGTAAATGCACTTATTGAAATTCCCCAAGGTTCACGGGCTAAATATGAAGTGGATAAAGCTACAGGCCTGCTGTTGCTCGACCGTGTGATCTATTCCTCTTTCCATTACCCCGTCAACTACGGCTTTATACCTCAAACACTGGGGCAGGACAGTGACCCACTCGATATCCTGGTGCTTTGCTCCCAGTCCATTCAGTCGTTATGCCTGGTGGAAGCTACCGTAATAGGCAATATGCAAATGATCGATAGCGGCCAGCTGGATGATAAGATCATTGCCGTAGCATCAAAAGACCCTTCTGTGAACCACTACACCAAGATCGAAGACCTGCCGCAACACTTCCTGCTGGAGCTTCGTAATTTTTTTGAACAATACAAGGTGCTGGAAAATAAAAAAGTGGAGATCGATAATTTCCAGGATAAGGCAACGGCATGGGGGATTATTACAGATGCGATTGATTTTTATAAGGAAACCTATAAAAAATAACAGGCCCGTTTAGCCGGGAAGTATCGCAAAGGGCGCAACGTCAGGTCTTATAACTCTTTGCGCTCTTTGCGATACCCTTACACCAATCATCCTCTTCTCCCAGCAAAAATTGTTAAAAAGCGGTACAACAATTTTTCTTACCCTTTGTAATGTTTAAATTGCTCAACAAGATTGAAGAAGAAACCATAATGCCATCATCATGAATAAACTCTACTTTGGTCTCAGTCTTTTTCTTTTCTTATCCATACGGTCTGCCGCACAGGAGGAAGGGCTTTACCAGTTCACGCATAGTTATTTCCGTTCGGATCCTTTCCAAAGCCAGTTTAGCCATTTCATGGAGCACCTGATGAAAGATCCGGGCATCACCGGAAAAAAAATAAGGCTTCGCAGCGATACATCCCTTTTCTATTTCTACGGCACTTACACCAATTACAATCCTTTTTTCTTTAAGCCAAAGCGGGTGGAAGTAATACTTGAAGAAATGCCTTTCCGATATGAAGACAGCTTGCAGGCACATGACACCATACTCGTGTACCAGCTGATCGCTTATGGAGAAGACAGTGAAAAAGGATTAAAGGAAATAAAAAGGGAATTTGAAAAAATGCACCGCCAGTATAAGCGCCGTTTCTTCGATTCCAATTATAAAGAGTTCGAGCAAAACAACACCGTGATCGGCGGCATACATAATTATTTTGTTCCCCTTCATGGCCTTTCCCCCCTCTCCGTGGCATGGGGAAGACTGGATAATTCCGACGATCCTGTACTCAATATCGTTTTACGGATCAAGACAAGTGAGAACGAGGCCGTATTACCAGTACCGCTTTATAACTCGAAGTGAGTGAGTGCGCTTACCGGTATCTGAATTGATGATCCCCTTTTTATCGATCTGATCGATCCTTACTTTGCCGGAAGCATGTATAATGGTTTCATTGCTCAGCAATATTCCCACATGCACGATCTCATCATGATCATCAAAGAAAGCCAGATCACCACAAGCAGCCTCTTTTAATTTTTCAACGATCTTTCCCTCCTGTGCCTGCTGCCACGCATCCCGGGGCAGATCAATGCCCATCATCTTATAATTCACCTGCACAAAACCGCTGCAGTCAACACCGAATATCGTTTTACCACCCCACATATACGGAGCATTCAGCCAGGGTTCTGTCAATGATCTTATGAGGGCAGGGCTGGGTTTTGCCTCCAACCGGTTCACACTTTTTCCTTTGAATTGGTACTCAAACCCACTGATCTTTCCTTCTGTTCCATTCCATCCCGGAAGTGAAGCACCCAGGGGAACATGCATCGGCACCTGGTTAATGGTAACCGTATTGATCAGCTCTGCTGTTACAACGGGCATGAGTATGCCTGCTTTTGCTTCCTTCTCCGGAATTTCTTCCAGCAGGTGACGTGTAACCCAGCCATCATATCCATCTGAAAGATTGCGGACTTTTACCCATTTATCCCCTTTACGTTTTAATACTTTAACCGTGTCGCCAAACAATAACTGATTGGTCATTTCTCCCTGGTGCCGGGCTTTTCGCCTAACAGGTGCTGCCGGCACCTTGATTATCGCATAATCCATACTCATTTTTTTTCGAAAATATTGAAATGCATTTCAAATAATTATTATGAAATTGTTGCGTTACTGCATCATAGATATAGTCAAATTACCTATTTTTCATTTGTGAGAATTGAAAATTTTGATCATATCACCGACCAGGAACTGCTTGAAAGGTTTCAGCGCGATCATAACAATGAATGGCTGGGCATTTTATTGCAAAGGTATACGCTGTTATTGCTCGGTGTGTGCATGAAATATTTAAAAAATGAAGAAGAGGCGAAGGACAGCGTGCAACAAATATTCCTGAAAGTGATACAGGAGCTGGGAAAGTACAAAGTAGCATATTTCAAATCCTGGCTTTATATGGTTGCTAAGAATTATTGCCTGATGAAGTTGAGAGACAGGCAGGGTAAGATCCCGGCAGAGCTTTCGGAAAAATTGTTGGTCACTCCTGATGAAGAGGCCAATCTGCAGCAGATGGCCAGGGAAGACCAGACACTGGAACTGATGGAAGATGCGTTAAAAGAGCTGAACAGGGAGCAGCAGCAATGTGTAACTTTGTTTTACCTGCAAAAGAAAAGCTACCAGGAGATCAGCGATGAAACCGGGTTCAGCCTGATGCAGGTAAAAAGTCATATTCAGAACGGCAAACGCAACCTGAAGATATTGATTGAAAAAAAATTAAAGGCCTCCTGACCGGCCTTACTGAAATGCAGGACAACCTGAAAGACATATTATCCCATTTAACTACTGATATCGATCAGGACACTTTATTGTTGTACCTGCAGAATAAACTTTCTGCGGAAAAAAAACATGAAGTGGAAAAACAACTGGCCGATAATGAATTTGCCAGTGACGCACTTGACGGATTGCAGGCTTTTGCTGATAAGCAACAGGTGGCTTATATGGTGGAAATGCTGAACCGCGACCTGAAGAAAAAAACAGAACGCAAAAAACAACGCAGGGAAAAACTAAAGCTGCCTGACCAGTCCTGGATATACATATCTGTTATCATTGTTATCATTTTAGCCCTCATCGGTTACATAATCATTCACAAAATGAATCAACAGCCCTGAGAAGTAAACTTATTTGGCAGTCGCTTCAAAAAATCGTAACTTATACTGTTATTTTTATCCTGTTCTTTTAAAATCTGTTTTATGGGTATGCTACACCAGATAGACCATTGGAGTGCCACCCATCATCCCAGGTGGCTGGTCGTATTAAGAGTTGTATTAGGCCTTTGTCTGATCATTAAAGGCATCGCTTTCATGAACAACACCGTGATCCTGGAATCCCTTATTTCTTCATCACAGGTAAGCAATGCCGTTTCCTGGTTACCATTGGTAATAACATGGCTTCATTTGCTGTGCGGATGTTTTATCATAACAGGTTTGCTGACACGGATCTCCTGCCTCATCATGATCCCGATATTAACAGGTGCTGTATTTTTTGTGAATGCCCCTAAAGGGATATTTGCGGCTGATTCGGAATTCGGATATTCCCTGGCGGTATTGCTGTTGCTGATCTTTTTCTTTATCGAAGGTGGTGGGCCGATATCGCTGGACAACTATTTCCGGAAAAGGGACCAAACGCAGGGTTAATACTTTCTCTTTTCCTCCCACTCGCGCCACTGGCGAAAGATCTGCAGCGCCAAAGGATGAGGCTCATGCAGGAACGGGATTTTCCGCTCGCCCATGCCGGCATTGATCTCATCATAAATGAACGCGTCATCAAACTCGATCATTGCTGCATCTTCCCGGGTATTGGCATAAATGACTCTCTTCGGCCTCGCCCAGTAAATAGCTCCGAGACACATGGGGCAGGGTTCACAGCTTGTATAAATATCACAACCAGTCAACTGATGGGTTTGCAGATGCCGGCAGGCATTGCGGATGGCCACCACTTCAGCATGGGCAGTGGGATCATTCAACGAAGTAACCATATTACAGCCCTCTCCTACTATTTGACCATCCTTCACGATCACACAGCCAAATGGGCCGCCTTTTCCGTTTTCCATACCCTGCTGCGATAGTTCAATCGCTCTCTCCAGGAAACCTTTTTCTACTGATGTAAGCATTAGCTATAAATTGACAGTGTAAATATCTCAAAAAATGTGGATTACCAATCATTTGTCCACAGTTTATGCACTTCAAGCCGCCTAATATGAAGTTACTATTAATTTTAGGTTAACAGCCCTCTGTTTCGGCTAAGCTTTGTACTTTTTCCGCGCGAACGCTAACCTCAAAACCCTTCATTATGAAATGGGAAACAGTTACATCAACAATTGAAGAGTCCGTTTTTGCCTTATGGAATAATGGCAAAAAGCTGGTTACCCTGGTATTTCACCCGGCTTCCAGCGCTGCCCGGATAGAATATGCCGGCCAAAGAAGGGTTTTCCTGATCAGGCAGGAAGGTCTGCTGAAAAACAGAACAGTGCTTTGCAATGAATATGGCATCCGCATGGTACACGCTGGCTCAGAAAATAACCGCCCCTTTATTGAGCTGGATGAAGAGCGTTTCTTTTACAACGTAGACAACAAGCAGGAACCTGCTGTAACGATCTATAAAGAATCAAAAGACAGGCCACTGGCTGTTTGCGCCCTGGCTCTTCCCGATGATATACAAGGCAACGCGGCTCAAAACAAAGCGAAGTATGGCTTGCTGATGACACTCTGCTGGTACCTTAAAACACGAATAGGTGCTAATAGCGTGGTGTAAGAAGTAAATATAAATTAGCCGCGAATGCCGCAAATAGAGTACTCTATTTGCGGCATTTACGCTTCATTCGGGCCTATTAGCTTATTATAGATTGCTTTTCCGAATTGCTCGAGTGAGGGGTCCCTTGCTCCCATAAGCAATAGAACGCAGTTATCTGTAAGATGTGGTCTTATTGCGCTAAGCAGTTCATTCCTGTCTTCCACAAAAAAAGCATTGCTTCCTTTTGCACGCAGGTCCTGGATAAGATCATTGGCTGAGATGTCTTTTACGGCAGTGCCGCCTGCATAGAATATTTCGCTCATCCATATTTCATCGGAGGGGCGCAATACGGCAGAGATCTCGTGAACAAAATCGTTTCTTAAGAATTTGGTGGGTCCATAGCCATGGGGTTGAAACCAGGCTATTACTTTAGGAGCAACAGGCTGGCAGGCAGCAATAGCGGCTGCACATTTTACAGGGTTATGGGCAAAATCATCAATTACCCAAACGCCGTTCTTATTGCCCAATACCTGGTTGCGGCGGTAAATGCCTTCGTATTTTTTCAATGCTTCTGCACACACTTCGAGGGGCACGCCGATCTGCGCGGCAACAGCTGCTGCGCCTAATGCGTTTTCCATGTTATGACGGCCCAGGAGGTTCATACTAAAAGGAGTTCCGTTGACGCGGAAGGAAATGGTCAACCCCTGCTGAACGAAATCAGTAGCAGTATATCCTGCGGGTTGTGTGGGTTGCAGGGAAAAATCGTTGTTTATGTCCGTGGAAAGTTTTGCAGCCAATGGGTGTGAGCGGTTCACTACAAAACGTTTGCTATTGTTCCTGAACACGGTGAACACGTCCATCAGCACATCGATCTCTTTATGGTCTTTATCGATATTAAGCAAGAGTCCTATTTCGGATTTGTATTGCACGATTGATCCATCGCTTTCATCTGCTTCAATTACCAGCCAGTCTGATCCGCCTACCTGGGCATTACCGATCAGTCCTTTATTGATCAGGCTCACCAATCCTGCTCCGCTGATGATCCCCGGCTTCATATCCGCATGCTCCAGGATATCAAACAACATGGCACTGGTGGTGCTTTTGCCGCTCGTACCTCCAACAGCAATGGTCTTTTTACTGGCAGCGATCAATGCCAGCAGTTCAGAACGCCTGATCACGGGTATGTTGAGTTGCTTTGCTTTTTGCATTTCGATCACGGTATCTTCCACTGCCGTGGAAGCAACTACCAGGTCGGTCATTTCTGTGATGCCTTCACCATCCTGCTGAAAACAGGAAATGCCTGCAGTCTCCAGTTTTTCCCGCGTTTCGTTATACTCATTCTCTTTGAAGAACCGGTCGCTGCCGGAAACCGTTTTGCCGCTGCCCTGAAGGTATTGCGCAATAGCGCTCATGCCGCTTCCTGCGATGCCTATAAAAAAAGGGCGCTGAAAATCATGGATAGAAGAAATCATCTGCAAATAAACGCAATTAAGCGTAACATTTCATTTGGTCTGCCCTGCATTTGAACCAGCCGCTTTCGCAGCTGGTACAGCCTTGCCTGTATGCCGGGAATGGGTTGCAGTATTATTGCACCCAGTTAAAATTTGAACGATGAACAATAGCGAGCTGATCAAAGAATTGAAAGGAAAAAAGATACTGTTTGCCTGCTTTCCGGCCGACGGCCATTTTAATCCGCTTACAGGTTTGGCCGTGTACCTGCAGGACCTTGGTTGCGATGTAAGATGGTATACGTCTTCCAAATATGCCGGTAAACTGAAGGAGATCGGGATACCTCATCTTCCTATGAAAGCGGCCCTCGATGTTTCCGATGTTGAAAATGCCTTTCCTGAAAGGAAAGAGATCAAAGGCATTGTGGCCAAGCTCCGTTTTGATATTACCAATGTTTTCGTGTTAAGAGGTCCGGAATATTATGCTGATCTCTTGCAGATATACAGCACTGTTTTTCCTTTCGAACTGCTGATCGCCGATTGTGCATTCACCGGCATCCCCTTCGTTAAAGACCTGATGAGAACACCAGTGGTCTCTATTGGTGTGTTCCCGCTTAGCGAAACATCAAAAGACCTTCCACCCTCCGGCCTGGGTATAACACCTTCTTATAATGTAGCCGGAAAAATAAAACAGTTCCTTCTCCGCAAAGCTGCCGATCTGATTTTATTCAAAAAACCCAATAAGGTAATGCACAACCTATTGGACAGGTATTATATTCCACATAATAAAGAAAGCGTTTTTGATATGGGAGTAAAAAAATCAGATATTTTTTTACAAAGCGGCACCCCTGGTTTTGAATACTATCGCAGTGACATGAGCCATAATATCCGCTTCATCGGCGCTTTACTTCCATTCTCTCTCTGCCGGCCCGGCAAATCCTGGTTTGATAAGCGGATGACCGATTATAAGAAGATCGTGATCGTTACACAAGGGACTGTGGAAACAGATATAGAGAAGATCCTTGTACCAACGCTGGAAGCATTCAAAAACACTGATACACTGGTGATAGCCACCACCGGCGGAAATGGAACGAAGGAATTACAGAAAAGGTTTCCTGAACCCAATCTTATTATCAGCGATTTTATTCCTTTCTCTGAAATACTGCCTTATGCAGATGTATATATCACCAATGGTGGCTACGGTGGTGTAATGCTGGGAATAGAAAACAAAGTGCCGATGCTGGTAGCCGGTATCCATGAAGGTAAAAATGAGATCAATGCCAGGATCGGTTATTTCAAATTGGGCATCAATCTCGGTAAAGAATCTCCCAAGCCTGCAGCGATCAGAAAAGGTTTTAATAAAATAATCTCCGATCCGTCTTATAAGCGGAATGTAGAAAAGCTTGCAAAAGAGTTTGGCGCCTATAATCCGAATAAGCTGTGCGCATATTATGCGGCAGGATTACTGCAGCATACAGTGCCAGACGAGCTTTTTACAGAAGCGATCTAAGCAAAGGAGGCAGATGGAACGTTTATTTACCTTCCAGCCGGTTCTTTTCGGCTTTCAGATTCCTTATCATTTCCGGAAAACTGGTGCTGCGGCTTAATGCCGATACAGCTTGTGCTATACGCTTTGTTTTGGTCTGTTCTGTTTTGGCCTCATCGATCCATTTGCTGAAATAGCGTTGCACAGAGCCTGCCAGGCTGTTGAAGAATGTTTTGGCAGCAGGGTCATCTGCCAGGCATTCTATAAAATCCTTATTGAATTCGAAAGGTTTTTTGTCTTCTTCCAGTATTACTTTCACCATAGCGCCATGCTTCTTCCCGATTCCTTTCCGCATAGCGGCATTAACAGGGAGGATAAAACTACCTCCGCCCATCGGCAATAAAGAAACCTGGGAAACTTTATGGTTGTCAAGTTTGCCTTTTACCCGGAAGCCTTTTTTGCCGGGTTTGATCTTCGTGGCAAGCTCTGCAGGGATCTCAATATAGGTCCAGCCGGTTTTCTCGCCTTGTTTATCAAATCTGTGTAATGCCGTGGTAAACTCAATTTTTGCCATACTATAAACTTACAAATATTGGTTCAGTTTGAATGTTTTCCCACAAAGACAACTAAGACCACAAAGAATTATTACAGGAGTGCTTTTCTTGCTTTAGAGTCTAAGGGTATCACAGTACAATAAGGTGAGTATTTCTTTGTGGTCTTAGTTGTCTTTGTGGGAAAACCAGCTTCAGCCTGGAGAGTTATATGCCATAAGTATAGTATCTTACCGGACAATGTTTTCACAATGAAAAAAGCAATCACCGGTTTTTTATTCTGTCTTTTTCTTTTTCAGTCCGCAATCAGTTGGGCAGCGATCCGCCTTCCTGCAGTGATCAGCAGCGGGATGGTGCTTCAGCAAAAATCCGAAGCCAGGCTTTGGGGTTGGGCTGCTCCCGATGAAAAGATCATCGTTACCGCTTCCTGGAATAACCGCACAGATTCTGTAGTTGCAAACGGTAATGCGGTATGGGAGATCAAAGTGCCTACGCCAACAGCGGGTGGCCCATACACCATTACATTAAAAGGATGGAACACCATTGTGCTGGACAATGTACTGATCGGTGAAGTATGGGTTTGCTCAGGCCAATCCAATATGGAATGGAGCAGCTATAATAACCTGAAGCAGATACTGGATGAAATGCCGAATAGCAATAACCCGTCTATCCGGTTGTTCAATATTCCCAAAACCACCTCCCCTTACCCGCAGGATGATTGCGAAGCGCAGTGGAAAGTTTCATCCCCCGAAGCTTTGCAGGGTTTTAGTGCCATTGGTTATTTCTTTGGGAAAAAATTACAACAGCAATTGAATGTGCCGGTAGGGCTGATCAATGCCAGCTGGGGCGGCACACCTGCCGAAGCATGGACACCTGCGGAAACCGTAACAAAAAAGACCGATCTCGCCGAAGCCGCAAAGAAACTCAATGTGAGCAAATGGTGGCCTGTAGAGCCTGGCCTTGCTTATAATGCCATGATCTACCCGGTGACACGGTTTGCTATCGCCGGCACTATCTGGTACCAGGGAGAAAGTAATACCGGCACAGCAGCTACCTATAAAGAGTTATTCAGCGACATGATCGGAGCATGGAGGAATAGATGGCAAAAAGAATTCCCGTTCTACTTTGTACAGATCGCGCCCTATACTTATGGCAATAACAATATCGCCGCCTTGCTGAGAGAACAGCAATCGCAAACGCTGGCATCGGTGCCACGGACAGGAATGGTTGTTACTACCGACCTGGTGGATGATATTAAGAATATCCATCCCACCGATAAAATATCAGTAGCCAACCGCCTGGCAGATTGGGCGCTGGCTGAGAATTATCATCAACCCGTAACTTATTATAAAAGTCCTGTGTTTACACGAATGGAAAGCAAGGACGATAAATTAGTACTGTTTTTTGACAACGCCCCGAATGGATTTATGACCAAGGGCAATGCAAAGCCGACAGAATTTTTCATTGCAGGCGATGATAAACTGTTTGTACCGGCAGAGGTAAAACTGGAGAAAGACAGGTTGATTGTTTCTTCCAAACAGGTGAAAAAACCAGTAGCGATCCGGTTTGGTTTCAGCAATACCGCGATGCCCAATCTTTTCAGTAAGGAAGGGCTTCCGGTAACGCCATTCCGTACGGATACATGGGAAGTGGATACTTCAACCGTAAAATAAAGCATCATGCAGCAATACCTGGTGACCGCCATGGATGGCACAGACGCAGAGGCTCAGGACAGAAGAACAACAGTGCGTCCTGATCATTTTGTGCGTGCAAGAGAATTAAAAGCGTCCGGCAATTTTATTACCGGCGGAGCTATACTCAATGAGCAGGGCCAGATGATCGGATCGATGATGGTGGTCCAGTTCAATACAGAGCAGGAATTACAGTCATGGTTGAACACGGAACCGTATATCATGGGAAGGGTTTGGGAAAAGATAGAAGTCCGCCCCTTTAAAGTGGCAGATGTTTAACCACTCTCACTGTTACAAGCAATTGCCCCGTATGTCTTTGCGTATGTTCTGCTGCATGAAATAACAGCCCCATTACAGTGGTAGGGATTTGTTTGCGTCCTATGCCCCGCGCTTCGGTAAGGGAGGCTTCGGAAGTGAACGACAACTGGGTTAATGCAGCATCAACTGTTGAATGAAAATGCAGGACCAATGAAGCAACAGCAGCGCCGGGTTCTTCTTTCCCTTCATTCCGCAAATAGTGTAATTGATCTTCTGTAAGAGGTAGTGCTTTTGCATAAGTAAACAACCGGTCGATCACGCCTGATAAATGATGCAGGTGAAATCCCACGGAGGCGGCACCTGCCGGACGCTTCCACAACAGGTTATCAGGAAAACCATGCATGGCATCTTCCACTTCTTTACGCGCCTGTAATAATGCGTGCGCTACAGGTTGCAACAAAGGGGAAATGCCTTCTAAAGGGCCTTTTTGCCAGAATTCGAGCTCAGGTTCTTTTACCATAATGTTAAAGATACGATAAGACTGTTTTGTGTCTATTTAATCGTATATTTGCGGAGTCAATTTGAGCGATACAGCATTTTTGTAAGTGAACGATTTTTTCTGCTAAGCATTTTTCTGCTAATAGTTAGTCTTCTTTACGTTGCGTTTTTCTCAAGAATTATTTATTTATTTATCATTTTTACAATGAACATTTACGTTTCAAATTTGAGCTTCGCCGTTCAGGACGAAGACCTGAGGGAATTCTTTACTGAATATGGTGAAGTAACATCCGCAAAAGTTATCATGGACAGATTCACTAACCGTAGCAAAGGCTTTGGTTTTGTGGAAATGCCCGATGATGCTGCTGCACAAAAAGCAATTGCTGAGCTGGATGGTGGTATGGTAGAAGGACGCGCTATCAAAGTAATGGTAGCAAAACCACGTGAAGAAAGAAGCAATAGCAACAACAGGCCTTCTTTTGCAAAGAACCGCTGGTAATCTGCGGAAGCACAGATAAAATAAAAAAGGACATGAAATTCATGTCCTTTTTTATTTATGTATACAGAGGTAAAATTCTGAGATCAAGAAACCTCCTCCTTCGTTGCGATCATTACAACAAAGTACCCTGCTTCTATGCTGGCATAAAGGCTTACGCCCTTTGCTTGGCGGCAGGTTTTCTTTTGCTTTTCTTAAGCGCCAGTTCGATAGCTGCGCTAAGATTTGCGAAAGTTGGCTTACCGGTAAAAGGTTCGTCGTTGATAAAGAACGCAGGCAATTCTTTCACGCCGCGGTCAATACCTTCTTTCAGATCATCCTGAACCTGCCAGCCGTATACGCCGTTAACCAGGTCGTCCAGGAATTTCTTATTCTTAACGCCGGCTTCCTTGGAATGCAATTTCAAGCTGGTAGTACCCAGGCTGCGGCGGTTGCTGAATAAAATATTGTGCATTTCCCAGAACTTGCCTTCCTGGCCTGCAGCTACTGCGGCTTCACCGGCTTTCATGCTGCGCTGGTGAACCAGGGTCAGCGGGAAATGGCGGAAATTAAAGCGGATCTTTCCTTCATATTCTTCCAGTAATTGCTTTACCACTTCGTTTGCTTTTGCGCAATCTTCATTTTCGTACTCGCCAAACTCCATCAGTGTAATAGGGGCGTCTTTTTTTCCTACAAAAATGTCTTTCGGTTCAATGATCTCTTCGATCTCTTTTTTGAATGCCATAATAGTGTTTCTCCTTTTTGACTTTTCTCCGTTCTATCGGTCCGGGGGTGTCAGGTATATAACAATCTGCTTATATTTTAGTTGAGTTTATATACCCCTTTTACCTGTCGTGGCGGCTGAAGGTAATACATTTTAATACCCGACATATACCCAAAAAAGCTAATTTTACCAACAGCTATTCCCATATCTGTAAATCAATGGATTACAGTCCTGTCCTGCTTTTTAGCCTTTCTGGCCAGCCAGCCCTGGCAGGCATTTTATTAAAAATGCTGCAAGTATAGTCTGCTTTCTGAAATCCAACTATTCCCAATTCCATTTTTATGCCAGCAACAGGTAAGTTTTCATCTGGCAGTAGAGTATTTACACCATTTCCTTTTATAAAAAGGACCGTCACCCTGTTTATTCCAACATAAAAACCAGGTTGGACATCACGCCATTTTTTTGTTAAAACCCTTTCCAGTAAAGGGTTTCAGAAGACAGCTCATTGCTTTAGCATTCCCAAAACGGTCATATTTTGATTTGCAGCAGGAATATCGCAGGCGTAATTTCGTGTCAACAAGAAAGAAAATACACCGGTTCATCAGTCAGCCGGTCATAAATCACCAGAAAGCTTGCCCTGCGATTCACTTGCTTCCGATTGCTCCATCAAAGTTTGTAAAGAATAATATTTAAATAAACCCTAAAAGTAAAGTCATGAAAAATTTATTGTTTAACATCCGTATCGCTGCAGTTGCCCTGGTACTTAGCTTAACCCTGGTATTTACTACTGCTGCACAAGCTAATGAAACCAACCCTACCGGCGTAGAGTTGAAATTTATCGGTAACCTGAAGAATCAGCCTGTTTTCCATCTGAGCTACAATGGTACAGTTGAAAACGAATATACAATCGTGGTTCGCGACGAGTATAACAACGTATTGTATAAAGATTATGTGAAGGGAACCAACATCTCAAAAAAATTCATGCTGAACACAGATGAGTTAGGTGATGTAGATGTTACTTTCGAAATTACCGACAGAAAAGCTGGCAAACCTGTAGTATACGAGATCAGCAAGAACTCACGTCTTATTCAGGATGTTGTTGTAAACAAATTGAAATAAGCCACTGTTCACTTTATTCCTGATGAAAACATGCGCCGGCCTTTTACCGGTGCATGTTCTTTTTATATTCATCCTTTCTTAACAAAAGGTTGTTTTTTCCAATAGGTGAGGCTTCGCCATAACCATTCCAGCGGGCCAAAATAAAAGTAACGTAACCAGATATGGCTCCAGATGATCTGCAGCAGCCAAACAGCCCCTACTACATAATACACTTCATACCGTTGCAGTTTTCCATACAAGCCAAATCCTACTCCATAAAAGATGATACCGCAGATCAGTGACTGGGTAAGATAATTGGTAAAAGCCATCTGCCCTACAGGGCGCATCAGCGCAAACAACCATTTGAACACTCCTGAGCGGTACATCAACATCAGTAATCCGAAAATCCCCAAAGACCGTAAAGTGCGGGATACTGTGTACAAATCGAATTGAATATTCTTTACGTACTCAAACCAGTTGAACTGGTACCTGATCAATGATTGCAACCGGAACCAGGATATCGTTAAACCCAATCCCAACCCTACAATTGCCAGCAGCCAGTATATTTTAACAGGGGCTTGTCCTGTTATTATTCCCAATTTAAAAAAGGCCATGCCGAGAAACATGAACATCAATACATCCCATATGCTCATGTACATATATTTTACCAATACATCCAGGTAGATGGACGTTCTGAATTCATAAAGGTCTGCATAACTGCCAGTGGTTTTCCGGATAGCTTTTTCCATCTTCTCGACCTTTTTTTCGTGCCTGGTATTTTCCATGAACTCTTTCATTGCGCCCAGGTCTTCTTTTTGCTGAAGAGTTAGTTTGGTTTTAGTGGTATCGATTGCTGCTGCACGCTCTCCTTTTCTGATCATGGCTTTGTCCTGGTACAGATCCCGTGTTTCCCTTAACATCATCATCAGGAAACAAACAGAAGCCGCGATTATTAAAGCTTTGGGCGAAAGTTTGCGGAACGTGAATATAATCAACCCATAAGCGCCATAATCAAACAGGATATCTCCCCACCAGAGCAGGAGATAAACATCAACCAGGCCGAAGAACATCAACCATAGTTGCCTGCGCACAAAATAATCTGCCGGCCTTATACCCTCTATCCTTTTCTGCTGTCTTTCTATAAACAAAATAATCCCTGCACCAAACAGCATGGAAAACAAAGCACGCTGGGTGCCTTCCGGGATCCATTCCACCAGGCGCCAAACAGTAAAATTGATCGTGCCGAATTCATGACGCACGGTAGGGTCAAAGCCTGCAGGCCCGGGTAAACCAAACCCCGGTATGTTCATCAGCAATATGCCCAATATGGCAAATCCTCTAAGGGAATCAATGATAGTGATACGTTCGGATTGGGAAACAGGCGCAGCAATGCTGGCTGGAGTTCCGGCAGTGGTAGTCATGTTGATTGATTTTGATTGGTTATTGGCCGGATAATGCATTCCACAAGGAAGGACCATTATTATTTCCTGTTCATGATCTGCGATCAGCAGAACAGAAAATAACTGCAACCCAATGCCGGCTTCATACAATGAATACCGGGCTAATCAATCATAAGCCTGTAATTGTTATTCCCAAACCAGGTTGGTGCCGTTTTTTGCTTTCTCCAGCCCGGCGGAAGTGATGCGGATAATCAGAGTGTCCTGCTGTTCGGTAACTACCAACTCTTCTTCTTCCAGCAACCTGAGTTGCTCGCTGATAAAAGACCAGTCCTGAAATTGACGGAGGATCAGTTCCCTTGGCCGGCAGGCATACTGCTCTGGTTGCGGGTCCTCTTTTACGATAGAATAGATGGTGTACAAAAGCTGGTAATGGTCTAGCATATTCTAAAAATATTGGAAAAACAGGTCCCATGCTCAATAACTTATCAACATTTTTTTTAACCCGTTCTGGTCACCGTTTACACTATTTTCCCCTTCCCGTCCTTCCCGCCTTACCGGTAAAAAACTTACCGGTAAGGCGGGAAGGGCTATTTACAATTATAGTTTTGTCTTAGCTATTGAAGATCTTAGTCAATCAGTTGGTATTTGCTAAAAAAAAGTGAATACGCCAAACACCTTATGTAATGTTTTTGCAGAACGTATCTTGTAAAAAACGTTTGATCATGAAAACTATTTTGACAAGTCTCGCATTCGCATTGTTAGTTCAAACCAGTATGGCGCAACAAGGCCAGCCTGTGTACACTGTTAATCCTTTCCCTAAAACCATTTCTGTAAGCGGCAGTGCTGAAATGGAGATCGTACCGGATGAAATATATGTCCAGATCACCCTGATGGAATATCAGAAGAAAGGAGAATCCAAAAAAGACCTGGAAAGTATCAGAGCAGCCTTTCTGGCGGCCTGCAGGGCTATCGGCATACCTGATTCGTTGATCAGTATCGCCTCCTATTCCGGGTACAATAACTATTATGAGCTGAAAAAAAAGAAAAAAGGTACTGATATGCTCGCGCAGATCACATACCAGGTGAAGTTTTCCGGCAGCCGCCAGATGGACGAACTGGTGGAAAAGCTGGACGATGACGCCACTAAAAACTTCCAGATCGTTTCTACCAGTCATAGTAAGATGCCTGAATTCAGGAAACAACTGAAGATAAAAGCGGTGCAGATCGCGCGTGAAAAAGGTTTGTACCTGAGTGAAGCCATCGGTGAAAAACTGGGCGAAGCCATCACCATCAATGAGCCTGCCGAATGGCAGCCTTACTTCATGAGCTCTGCGCAAAGCAATATGCTGATGCGCGACCAGGCTAGCCCCGAAAGCGGCTCCCAGATAGACTTCAAGAAGATGAAACTAAGATTTGAAGTGAATGTTGTGTTCGCACTGAAATAATGGGCCATACGCTTACTTTTGTGTGGTAAACACATTTAATGGTGAAGAGCCTTGGGGCTCTTCACCTCTTATTTCCTGCTTAAAGAACAATGAAAGTCTGTGGTTTCTCTTTTGTACGCAATGGTGTGAAACTGGGATATCCTTTTGTAGAAGCCATTCGTTCCATTCTTCCTCTATGCGATGAAGTGATTGTAGCAGTGGGCGACTCCACTGATAATACGCTGGAAATACTGCGAAGCCTTGACCCCAAAGTAACCATTATCGAAACCACATGGGATGAAAACCTGAAAGAAGGAGGACGTGTGCTGGCCGTGGAAACAAACAAAGCTTTCCAGGCCATTCCCGCAAAGTATGATTGGTGCATTTATATACAGGGCGATGAAGTGATCCATGAGAAATATTTTCCTGTGATAAAGGGAGCCATGGAAAGATACCTGCACAATAAAAAAGTGGAAGGCTTCCTGTTCAATTATATTCACTTCTTCGGTTCTTATGCTTATGTAGGCATCAACAGTGCATGGTACAGGCATGAGATCAGGATCATCCGGAACGACAAGAATATATTTTCTTACCGCGACGCACAAGGCTTCCGTAAAAGACCAAATGAGAAACTGAAAGTGAAGCTGCTCGATGCGTATGTATATCACTATGGATGGGTAAGATACCCGGAAGAGCTGAAAGAAAAAGAAAAAGCAAAGATCCGCTTATACAACCCGGATGAAGGAGCCGTACAGGGCCATGCAGATTTCATGAGCCAGTACACCTACGAAAAAGCGATCGAGCCTGTAGCGCTTTTTGAAGGCACCCACCCGGCAGTAATGCAGGATAGGGTGGCAAAGCAAAACTGGAGCTATCAACCCGATCTTTCGCTCCGCTACGCTTCATTAAAGGATCGCTTTAAAAAGTTTATGGGAAAATGGACAGGATGGTTTCCGGGAGAGTATAAAAATTTTAAGATCATTTAACTAAATGAAAAAGGCAAGGAATATTCCTTGCCTTTTCTATATTAACTTCATTAGACAATGAAGGGGTATTTTACTTCTTCCCTGTCTTTTCCAGTTCCGGTGTTTCATTCCTGAACACAACCGTGTTATCAAATACATCCACCAGCACCGGATGGGTTTTATCAATATCCCCTGCAAGTATCCTTTTGCTCAATTGGTTGACGATCTCTTTTTGTATCAGCCTTTTCAATGGCCTTGCACCGAATTGCGGGTCGAATCCCTGATCGGCAAGGTACTCCAGTGCATAATCACTGAACTCCAATTGAATACCGCTTTGCGCTACCAGTCTCTTCAGGTTGCCCAACTGGATCTTTACAATGCCCATGATCTGCTTCTTCAGCAAAGGCTGGAACATAATGATCTCATCCACCCTGTTCAGGAATTCCGGACGGATGGTTTGCCGCAGCAGGTTCATCACTTCCAATTTGGCTTTTTCTGTAGCCTCTTCCACATTCTTTTCATTAACGTTATCAAAAGCATCCATGATCAGGTGGCTTCCGATATTGCTGGTCATGATGATGATGGTGTTTTTGAAATTGACCACTCTTCCTTTATTGTCGGTCAACCGTCCATCATCCAGCACCTGCAACAACACGTTCCATACATCAGGGTGAGCTTTCTCGATCTCATCGAGCAATACCACACTGTAAGGCTTTCTTCTCACTGCTTCTGTGAGCTGGCCACCTTCATCATAACCAACATAACCTGGAGGCGCACCAACAAGCCTGCTCACTGTATGTTTTTCCTGGTATTCACTCATGTCGATCCTCGTCATCATGCTTTCATCATCAAACAGGTATTCAGCGAGAGCTTTTGCCAGTTCGGTTTTACCCACACCTGTTGTTCCAAGGAATATAAATGAACCGATCGGCTTCTTTGGATCATTCAATCCTGCACGGCTGCGGCGGATTGCATCTGCTACAGCAGTGATCGCTTCATCCTGACCCACTACCCTTTCATGCAGATGCTCTTCGAGATGCAGCAGCTTTTCTTTATCACTCTGCATCATTTTAGTTACAGGAATACCGGTGATCTTGGCTACGCTTTCTGCAATATCTTCTGCATCCACTTCTTCTTTAGTGATCCTTGAATTCTCGCTGATGGCAGCCAACTGATCAGAATAATCCTTGATCTGTTTTTCCTGTTCTTTTATTTTACCGTAGCGTATCTCAGCTACTTTGCCATAATCGCCTTCACGTTCTGCTTTTTCAGCTTCCAGTTTCAGTTGTTCAATTGCTGCTTTACCGCTCTGCACTTTTTCCACGATCTCTTTTTCTTCTTTCCATTTCGCTCTGAACGTATCCCTTTGCACAGACAGGTTAGCGATCTCTGTATTGAGTTGCTTCAGCTTTTCCTCATCGTTCTCACGTTTGATCGCTTCCCTTTCTATTTCCAGTTGGCGGATCTGTCTTTCCAGTGTATCAAGTTCTTCAGGCATGGAATTCATCTCGAGCCTGAGCTTCGCTGCGCTTTCATCGATCAAGTCAATCGCTTTGTCGGGCAGGAAACGATCTGTGATATAACGGCTCGACAATTCCACGGCGGCAATGATCGCTTCATCCTTGATCCGCACATGGTGGTGCGTCTCATACCGGTCTTTCAATCCCCTCAGAATGGAAATGGCATCTTCCACACTCGGTTCATCAATGAACACTTTCTGGAATCGCCTTTCAAGCGCTTTGTCTTTTTCAAAAAATTTCTGGTACTCAGTTAAAGTGGTGGCACCCACGGCACGAAGTTCACCACGCGACAGTGCAGGCTTCAGGATATTAGCTGCATCCATTGCACCTTCGCCGCCACCGGCACCTACCAGCGTGTGTATCTCATCAATAAACAAAATGATCTCTCCATCGCTGCCGCTCACTTCTTTCACCACACCTTTCAATCTTTCTTCAAATTCGCCTTTGTATTTGGCGCCGGCAATCAGCAAGCCCATATCCAATGCATAGATCACTTTTGATTTCAGGTTTTCCGGCACATCACCATTTACGATACGATGTGCGATACCTTCCGCAATGGCTGTTTTACCTACACCAGGCTCACCTACCAGTATGGGGTTGTTCTTGGTGCGGCGGGAAAGTATATGAAGCGTTCTCCTGATCTCTTCATCACGACCGATCACAGGGTCAAGCTTTCCCTGGCGTGCCAGCTCATTCAGGTTCTTCGCATATTTATTCAGTGCGTTGAATTCCTGGGTTTGTGTTTGAGAAGTAACTGTTTCGCCTTTACGCAGTTCCCTGATGGCAGCTACCAGTCCTTTTTCAGTAAGGCCTGCATTTTTCAGCAGTTTGGCTGTTTCATCATTTCCCTGCACAATTGCCAGCAAGATATGTTCGGGTGTTACAAATTCGTCGTTGAACTGCTTCAAGGCAGCCCCTGCCCGCAACACTACGTTGTTGGCTTCCCGGCTGATCTGCTGGGCAGGATCGCCAGAGGTTTTGGGAAGTTTATTGATCAGTTCATCCAGGCGGGTATCCACCAGGTTGACGGTAACATTGTTTTTCTTTAATAAATAATCCACGGGAGAATCTTCCTGCTCCAGCAAAGCCTTCAGCAAGTGCTCCGTTTCAATATTCGGGCTCTTGGCATTAAAGGCGATCTGCTGTGCCTGTTGGAAGGCTTCAGCCGCTTTTATGGTAAAATTGCCTAGGTTCATATGTTTAATATTATCGTTGATTTGAGTTGTTGAACCGGTTATACAATTCATACAAACCGTATAACATAATTCAAATTAATTAGCGTTATTAGTCCCTACAGAATTCACGCCATTCGCATAATTCGTCTTATTTGTGTAATTAGTAGTTAAAAATCAGTAAAGATGTCATATAAATCCCTTCCGATCTGCATGAAAGTCATGTCTGTAGCCGTTTTGCTGTTATTCTTGCAGCCTCTCCAGGCCCAGCTAAATACGGCTGAGTTGGACGCTGCCTTCCAGTCTCGCCAGAAGCAATTGGGAAATAATGCAGTAGCCATGATCTGGAAGGATGATACCCTGGTTTATAAAAAAGAGCTGGGTGATTTTAACACCAAAACGGCTACTCCGGTTGCCATTGCCAGTTGCAGCAAATGGCTGACTGCTGTTCTCGTCATGCAATTTGTCGAAGAAGGGAAGCTTTCCCTTGATGATAAGATCGGCCGCTGGCTGCCCGAGTTTGACCGCTACGGGAAAAGCTATATCACTGTCCGCAATTGCCTTTCGCAGATGACAGGCATCGAGGATGATGCCAATTTTTTAAAGAAGCTTTTCCAGCGGAAAAAATTCCAATCCCTGGAAGAAGAAGTGAACTCATTTGCGGCCAGGGAGATCAGGGCCAACCCCGGCACCGATTTCTGGTATGGCTCTATCGGGCTTAATATTGCCGGCCGGGTGCTGGAAGTGGTGAGTAAGAAAAGGTTTGATGTGCTGATCAAGCAAAAGCTGTTTACCCCGCTGGCCATGCGCAGAACAAGTTTTACCGCTACAGATGGCGGCCCTGTAAATCCTTCCGGTGGCGCTTATTCCACACCAGACGACTATATGCGCTTCCTGGTGATGCTGCTCAATAAAGGAAAGGGCAACGGCAAACAAATACTCAGCGAAGAATCCGTGAACACATTAATGCAGATACAAACCAAACCTTCCCAGATCAAGTATGCGCCCAAAGCGGCAGAAGGTTTTAACTACACGCTTGGAAGCTGGGCAGTGGAAGAAAAAGACGGGAAAGCGACTGCGCTGGCAAGCCCGGGTTTATTCGGCACCTGGCCAATGATTGATTTTTGCCGGGGTTATGCGTATCTTGTTTTTACCAAATCCCTGCTTACCGAAGAAAAAGCAGGTATACATCTTGAGTTAAAAAAGATCATTGATCAGCAGATAAAACCTTCCTGTCTCTGATCGGCAGTATGTATGAACACCGCAAACAGAAGCTGGCCCCAATGCGGGTGTTTTACCGGCGGGTATTGAACAATATCCTGCTGGCAATGAGCATTCTGTTCGTTTGCCTGCTGATCGGTATTTTCGGCTATCACTACACGGCCAATATCCCCTGGCTCGATTCGCTACATAACGCATCCATGATCTTAAGCGGAATGGGACCGGTGGTGGAGATCACCACGGTGGGCGGCAAATGGTTCTCTTCACTGTATGCTATTTTCAGCGGGGTCGTCTTTATTACCAATATCGGCGTGATACTGGCCCCGGTAATGCACCGGATGTTTCACCGGCTCCATCTTGAGGACTAGAAGGTACAATTGTGCTACATGAACACTACTTGTTACATGTAAAAGGATCTTCTCCTAATTTTGCAAAATGAAAAGAACGGCTTTATTGATAGCACTGCTATCCGGCACTATATTCCTGCACGCACAAGACAAAAAACACAAAGAACACTGGATAAAGGGAGTGTACCTCCAATGGGGTTATAATGTGGATGCTTATAGCCGCAGTGATATACATTTTAAAATGAGCAATGGCGATAACTTTACGCTGCACAGTGTGAAGGCTCACGACTCGGGTGATTTTGATGCAGTGTATAAAAAACCAACAGAAGTTTCCATCCCGCAATACAATTACCGCATCGGTTTCTACCTGAATAAAACCCGTTCCAAAGCAATCGAGATAAATTTTGATCACACCAAGTATATTGTAACAGACGGACAAACAGCCAGGGTAACGGGTACTATCGGTGGGGTAAAAGTGGATGGAGACAGTGTGCTGAACCCTAAAACATTTTTACATTTCGAGCATTCTGATGGCGCCAACTGGTTGCACATAAATTATGTGCGTTTGTACAATGGTTTACAAAACCACTCACACACCCGCAGCATCATTAAATACATGTGGAAAGCAGGAGCAGGTATTAATATCCCGCGGACCGATTTTACCTGGAAAGGCGACCGGCTGAACAATAAATTCCATATTGCAGGTTACAATATCAGCACAGAGGCCGGGCTCCGCCTCTATCCTTTTAAAAGGCTATTCCTGGAAGCGACAGGTAAAACAGGTTATGTGCGATATGTAAATGCTTTGGCAAATACGTCTGCTTCCAAAGGCAACAGGGCCACCCATGCATTCACTTACCTGGAAGCAATTGCAACATTGGGGATTGAGATCGGCCATCTGTAATTATTTATTTTTGATCAACACGATCCTGCTTCTGTCTGCTTTATAGATCGTTTCATAAAACTTCACCAGTTCTGCATAATTGGCTGCAGGAAAACGGCCGGAAGATTGCTCCATACAGCGGTAATAATAGATCTTTCCATCAGCCAGTTTGGTAGTGCTTTTATAAGTGCCGAAAGCCGTACTCAGCGAAACATCGGCAGGAAGGGCTTCTGCTTCATAACCGGCAGGCAACCGTATCTCAACCGTATCTGTTTCTGTGTAAGCTGTTCCCAACTGGATATCATACCGGCGGGTGCTGTCTGCAGCCGGTTTCTGGTAAGAGCGCGACATAATATTGGGAATGATGAATAACCGCTTACCGGTAATGGTAGCATAGTTACTGACGCTGATATCCAATGCTTCAAGGATAGATGGGATTGCCGTTTTCTTTTCCTTGTAATCAAATTTGTTTACTTCATATGTGGCAAAGTCCAGTTCTTCATGCAGGTATTCCTTTACCTTATCAGGGGAAAGATTATTGATCAGTCCATGAATATCATCCTGCTGCAGACCTACATAATTAGTATTCGCCTTTACCTGCAGTGTGCCGTTATTTTCCAGGACAGCTTTAATGCGGCGGGTTTGCAGATTTTCATTTTTCCCGTATTCAGGCGTCCGCACCAGCTCCCCTCCTGATTCATTTATCAGCAAAGCATATCGCCCTTCTGTAAAATCGCCCAGATAGCCTGCCGGCAATGTCTGGCTGGTACATTCCAACCATACCGTGTCTTTCTGGAGCGGTACACAAAGGATAACGTGATTGAACTGCTGAGCGGGAAATTCACTGGTGATATAGTTGGCATATTTTCCTGCACGCACCAGTGAGTAGTAAGAATTGATACCGGCTTCTTTCAGCAGGCTGTACATATAATTCACCAACGCCTTGCAATCGCCATAACCATTTGCAGCCACATATTTTGCATCAAACGGTTGCCAACCGCCAATACCTAACTGTATGCCTATATAGCGGGTATTTTTCTGCATGTATTCATACAGCCGGGCTATTTTCTCCCGGGGATCGGCAAGACCATCAGCAATCTGGTGAACAGTTTGTTTGATATTGTCCGGCAATTGATCACGGCCCGCTTTCAATGAGTACACGAATTTTCCAAAGTCTTTCCAGCTCATCATATTCCCTTTATAATTCTCTATCTGGAATTCGGTGGGGCCCAGTATTACAACAGTGGATATTTCATGCCATAGAGGTGAATAGGGTTCTTTTGTAATAGCCGGCTGATTATTCACCGACCAGGTGGTAGTACGTGCATTTTTTTCTTTTTGAATAATGGGTTCGCCATTATATAAAAACGATTCGTAACGGAATTGGTAATCTGCCGGGCATACAACAGAAAGACTGCTTTTTTCTACCGCAATGCCGCCACTGGCGCGTGGCGCCCACATGGGAAAGAATAAGGTAGATTTATAAGCGATCTCGACAGTATACTCAACGGTGTAGGGATAAGTGCGCTGGTAAAAATTATGGAACTTCACCCTGCTGTCGTCTATAAACGTTCCCACGGAAGTGCTTTTAAGATCACCCATATCCTTTTTCTTCACCTTTTTTAGCTGGGTACCATTTGCATCATACAGAATTCCTTCTGCAGATACAATGCTTCGCAGGTTATCATAGTATTCAGAAAACTGGGCCCAGCGATCACCATTCTCATTGAATACAGTGATCACATAGTGATTGGTCTGCACCGCTTCCTTTACACTCTTTATTTCAAACTTCAATTCTTCAAGCCGCACCACAGCATGGGCGTTCATCCGCAATACCGGAGAGATGCCTGAAACGGAATATTTTCCATCGCTTGCATGCAACAGGGCAGAGCTGACCAGCAACAGGCATCCGATTATCAACCGTGCTTTCATTATTTCTTCTTTTTAAATACGATCTGCTCATTGTGTTTTTTCACCACCAGGTTGAAAAATTCACGGAGCATAACATATTCTTCCGGTGAAAAATAAGTGCGGCTAAGTCTTATCCTTGAGCGGATGGAAACAACGCCGGCGGTTTCCACAGCTCTGTATTCAAAATTGCCTTCATCTTCAGGATTCAATTTCACTATGATCGGTTTGGGCAGTTCATCTACCGCATAGCCAGGTGGTACATCCATGCGCAACAAAAATGTTTGATCAATCCCATAAGGCATTTCCACAGGATAAAGGCGTTCTGTTGATTTGAAAGGGTTTTCCTTCCAGCCTTCGCTGAACATGGGATTGAAATACCAGATATCCTCTTTATCAGTAGGCAACTTGAAACTGTATCTGATCGCCAGCGGCTCTTCATAATTGTTGACAGAATCGATTGCAGGCTCCGTTATTTCTATTTCTCCGCCGGCTTCTTTTTTCAGGTCGTTGAAATAAGCATCCTGGCCTTTTTCCTTCAATCTTGACCGCAGGTTGTATGAAGAATAATAACCGGGTGAATGCTGCAGGCTGCCTACCAGGTTCCCATTGGCGTCATTGGTAATGAAAACAGAAGTAAGTTCTTTTTCCATCAATGATTCCGGCTTGAATTCGACACCGGCTGCATTGGGCTCAATTACCCGCGCATGACCATTGTAGCAATCATAGCCCAGTTTATTGAAGCCAAGCATAGGCCTGCTGGCATCCAGGTAATAAGTTTTTCCGTCGATCACTGCACGCGTAACAATATAATTGAACCGGTCTATCAGCGGATACAAAGCATATGCATACCCGTTTGAGCGGGTGCTGAGTATCACAGGATCGGCCTCCATCCCCAATTTCTTCAGCATTGCCGTCAACAGCAGATTGATCTCCGCTTCACTGCCGCTTTTACTGTTCAGTGTTGCTTTGAGTGATTTGGTCGTATAAAAAGAATTGTAGTTGGTGCAGGTCATATTATCCCGCAGCCATGCATAAATATTCTTTGCTTGCTCAAGTGATGTTTTGGCATTCTTACCTGCTGTTGAGACTGCATCATTCAGCCATTCATTTTCCTCCTGCAGTGATTTGCCAAAATCTTCTTCGTCGAGCAAGCGCCTGGCAGTTTCTGCCCAGGTATTCATTACTTTTTTAGGAATGAATGGCTCGCGGTATTCAGCCAATTGGAATTCGATCCTCGCAATGTGATTGCTGAGTGTGGAAGTATAACTTTCTTCCTTTAAGGCCGGCACATCCTTCATCACCCAACGGAAAAAAGTAACACCTGCTGAAAAATTGATCCGGTCACTGCCGCTCAGCATCGCATTTTCTTTTTTTATTTCCACGCTATAAGACTCTCTTTTATCCTTTTGGTCTTTTATATAATAAGGCTGGTAACCTTGTGTTAAAGAAACATAGTTCAGGAATTCAGGCATTCCTACTATATATTCACTCCAGAGTGTAGGATAACTACCCTGGAATTCCCAGGGCCGCAGGTTGAACAGGAAGTCGGATTTGAGCTTGTATTCAAATTCAATAATGGAGCCTTCGCGAACAGCAGGAAAAGTGAATTTCTTTACTACCTTCTTTTTACTGATCTTTTCCTTGAATATGCTTTTGGGATCGAGTTTGGTTTCTACCACTTTGCCATTTTCCAGGTTATAAGTCACGGCTTTGATGGAGGTGAGTTCTTCTTCCGCTTCATCCACCCTATAGATGGGTATCTCTACTTTAGAGATATCATACCCGTTTTTATTAAGAATATGCACACGGCAATAGCGCTTAAACTCAAGCGCAAAACTTCCTTTGTCGTTACCAACAAAGTCTGTGGAGCCGATATCGCCAATGATAACTGCGCTGGCATTGCTATCGATCGGATAAACTGCTTTGAAATCTTCGGGGCTTACTTTGCCAAATTTGATCTTTGCTTTTTCCTGCGCGCTCATTTCAAAACTGAAGAGGCCAAGCAAGATGACCAGGATGGATTGGACTTTCATGCGGGTGGGTTTGGTGGTATTGGTTGAGAATCAAGAACGACAATTTTACATAAAATATCCCAGATATTACAGGGTATCTTTGCGCCTAATACGCAACAGTGGATCTACGAGGTAGTCATACGGCATTTATCAAGCAGGCCGCCGCAAGGTTGGGCTTTGATTATTGCGGCATTGCCAAAGCTGTAAAATTGGATGAGGATGCGCAAAGGCTGGAGCGATGGCTTGGTCAGGGCATGCATGGCGCTATGAAATACATGGAAAACCATTTTGAACTAAGGGTCGACCCCTCGAAACTGGTACCTGGCGCCCGCTCAGTGATCACACTGCTGCAGAATTACTTTCCGGCAAAACAACAACAGCCCGATGTTCCTAAAATTGCCAAATATGCTTTCGGGAATGACTATCATGAAGTGATCAGGGGAAAAATGAACCAGTTCCTTGCGGAAATACGGGAAAACATAGGAGAAGTGAATGGCCGCGGCTTTGTAGACTCTGCTCCTGTATTGGAAAGAAGCTGGGCTCAACGCAGCGGATTGGGGTGGGTCGGGAAAAACGGGAACCTGCTTACTCCGAAAAGCGGCTCCTTCTTTTTTATTGCCACGCTGATCACTGACCTGGAGTTGGAATATGATGATCCGTTTGCAAAAGATCATTGCGGCACCTGCACCCGCTGCCTGGACGCCTGCCCAACTGAAGCCATTCTCCCGGGCAAAATAGTGGATGGCAGTAAATGTATTTCCTATTTCACCATAGAGCTGAAAGAAATGCTGATCCCCGGCGAAATGAAAGATAAGTTTGATGACTGGGCTTTCGGCTGTGACACCTGCCAGGATGTGTGCCCCTGGAACCGGTTCAGCCAGCCCAATAAAGAACAGGCATTTACTCCCATACCCGAGATACTTAACCTGCAAAGCAGGGAATGGGAAATGATGACGGAAGAAACATTTAAAAAGATCTTCAAGCACTCTCCGCTAAGCAGAACAAAGTGGAAGGGTATGCAACGGAATATACAGTTTTTGAAAACCCGGGAACCAGGTTAAAACCATCAATCAATAATTCTTCCTTCCCGTTCTTCCCACCTTACCGGTAAGTTTTTACCGGTAAGGTGGGAAGAACGGGAAGGAAGTCTGGAATTTGTTAATGATTTTTTTTAGGCAAATACAATCTCGCCCGTATTCCTAAATATAGCGGGTATTGTTTTCTATCATATTCTTCTTTCACCTGGCTTCTCAGGCCCATTGAAGCTTCGGGTCCGATACTCCACTGGAAGGCTTTGTTGTTTCCAAAACGGAAAGCGAGGCCGGTGTTGAAGCTTAACTGGAAACGGTTGAATGCGTTTTTATCATGATAATAGACACCGCCTTGCAGTGAATCGTATATAAGGGCATTAGTGGAAAGCAGGTATCCGGCAGACATGCCTGCACTCAATAAGACCGGCAGTTTGTTTCCTTTGCCTACCTGCCATTGAAAACTGAGTGGTATTTGCAGGTAATGGAAACGGTTGGTGAATGTTTTTTGCAACCCGGCCTGGTATGAAGATGTTACAGATACAGGTTGGGAAGCATAGTTATTGAATATAAGTGCGGTGTTCCTGTAAGAACCCGTGCGGATATTAGTGCTTTGATATTGGTACTGCAGACCAGAAACGATACTGCTCCGTTTGGATATTGCCCATTCGCCCAATACACCAATACGGAATGCAGGCCCGGGTTTGATATCTGAGCGGGGAAAATAAACCGGGCCATAATTCACTACCGGAGGGGTAACCAGGGGTGAACCGGGTGAAGCGATCATTCCTCCTGTCTGGTCATATGCCAACCTTGCATTATCAGATTCTCCGATCAGAAATGGACTGCCGATAGGGCCTGAGCCGCCAACACCCAGATCAAGCGACCATTTGATCTTTGATGAAGATTGTTTTTTAGCTACTGGCGCTTTTGTTTCTGCCGGCGGAGGAACAGCGGCCACTGCACTGTCGGTCTTTGCTTTCATACTGTTCTGCACAGGAACAACAGGCGGGTTTTGCCCTGCCACATCAACAGGCTTGCTTTCTGTTTCTTTCCTGCTTTCTGACTCCTGTATTTCCTGCGTACTTGTTTTTTGCTGATAGCCGGATCCTGCAACAGGGGAACCCGTTTTATCAGTTTTCCTTTTCCCTTTGTTTTTACTGGCTGGAACTAAAGCTGTTGATTTCCTGCTATTCAATCCTTCACGGTCAGCAGATGTTCCGGGTTGTGTTGCAGCGGCAGATGGGGTTTCATTCAATGGTGTAGCCTGATCAGCAGGATTGCTGTTATCGGCTGGTTTAATGGTTGATGGTATTGATGGAATAATGTCTGATTGGGTTGATTGCGCAGCAGGCTGTTGCACAGTTTTGCCGGAATGATCAGCAGGTTTGCCGGAAGATTCCGCCAGGGTGGATTTGCCTTTTTGTGTAAGGAGATAACCGGTGTAGCCCAACAGGCCAAGGCCGGCCAGCAGCCAAAAGAAAACGATATAGCGCCGTCTTTTTTTACGTCGCAGCTCCTTTTCTACGTTTTCCCATACAGCAGTAGAGGGGCGCAACTTCAGCCCTTCCAGTTCCTGCTGCACCTGTTTATCAAATTCACTTTCCGGCATAGCTTGACTTTTTGTGGTCCGTGGAATATTTTTTCAGCCAGGTGATCAGGAGGTTCCTGGCCCTGGCGTATTGTGAACGGGAAGTGCCGTCGCTGATTCCCAGCATTTCCCCGATCTCCACATGGGAGAACCCTTCCACTGCGTGCAGGTTGAATATCACCTGGTAGCCTTGCGGCAACTGGCGGACGAGGTCGGCCAGTTCTTTGGCGTGCAGACGAACAGCCGGGTCTTCCTGGCTGACGGGGTGAAGGTATTCTTCCGTGAAATACATTTCCTCCTGGTATTTACGATGGCGTTTCAGGAAATTAAGGGCGGTATTGACCATGATCCGGCGGATCCAGGCACCCAATTCCCCTTCCTGCTTATATTGGTTCAAATGATGGAACACTTTCACAAATCCTTCCTGGAGAACATCTTCTGCGTCCCTCATGGAGCGGGTATAACGATAACAGACGCCCAGCATCGTGTCGGCATACAGCTCATAAAGCTGCCGCTGCGCCTGTGGTTTTCCCTTCAGGCAGTCCTTGACCAATTTCTGTTGCTCCATCTGTTCTGTTGCCATGTCTGACAATGATCTTTTTCCTATCGTTGCATTTTATAAAAAACTCACCCGCTTTTACTGCCTGCAAAAATACAGCGGCCACAAAGAGTTATTTTCTTTGTGGCCGCTGTATTTGCAGGGTTGACTGGTTTATTCAACTTCAAAGGAGCTTTGCATATCTGCCCAGGAAAGCGTTACTTTACCCTTCTTATCTATTGTATAAGTAAGTCTCTCTGAGGGTGTTGACAATTTACTGGTCGCTCCTTTCACCCTTACCGCGTCTTCAGACTCGGTGTACTCGGTACCCCATTTGTTCCAGACCTTATTGATAATAAATGTCCATTCACCGCCATTTGAAATAACAAAAAGGCCGTATTTGCCTGCGGGCAGTTCTTTACCGCCTACTTTAACAGGGCGGCTTACTTCAAACACAGTGGTTTCATTGGCACCGGCACGCCATACCTTGCCATCCATAGGCTCAAGGTCTTTTCCGATGGTCCTTCCCTTTACTGCCGGTTGGCTGTAGTCGATCGTAACAACAGTGCCGTTTCCAAGAGTTTCCTTTGCCTGGGCAGGCGGACTGGGGCGTTTAGATTTATCTTGCTGACCATAGGAGAAAAGCATGCTGGTTGTTGCAAGCATGAGGAGCAATACTGATTTCATAAAATAATTTTTTAAAGATTTGTGACTGGCTAAATCTACAAATAACCTGCCAGCCACCTCTAATTATTGGATGAAAGGTCAGCCTGAACGCTCTTTTTTATATCGCTTAGCCCTTTTTCCATGGGCGGGCCATAAGATTTCTCCAGCAGCAGGCTTGCAAATTTTTCCCAGGGGTACCAGCGCAATTGGAAATCCATATACCATTGCAGCGTGAGGGAATCAGAGTGCGCATAACTGATCGTTTTCCAGGTATTGACGACCGGCTTTATACGGCCGCCTACAAACAGGGCCGTCACTTCATCAGCAGTTTCTTTTTCGAGTTCGAGGTAAACAGGATGTTTGGGATCTTTATCGCTAAGGATCGCTCCTTTCAATCTGCCTTCTACATATAAAGGTTTGGATGAGTCAAGGCCAGGATACCACTCTTTCCAGTGCATTGGGTCTTTCACCATGCCAAGAATACTGTCTTTGTTTGCATGAATATTAACAGCGCGTGAGATCCGCACACGCGAAGGGATCAGCAATGATATAAGCCATACCACAGTGAATAAGAAAACAAAACTTAATATAATCAGCTTTAGCCCTCGCATAATAATACTTTTCAATATTTATTCCCACTTGATCACTTTTACTGTGATCGCATACACTATCACTATCCAAACACCAAGAATCCCGATCTCTTTCCAGCAATCCCAGATATGCAATCCCTCAAAAGATATTTTACGGACAGCATTGTTGAACTGGGTGAGCGGCAGGAAATAGCAGATATTCTGTAACCATTCCGGAAATACATTGACCGGGAAGAAAGTACCGGACAAAAGCATTTGAGGAAAACCGAATAAGTTAATAAGCAAAGGTATGGCAGTATCCGTCTTGACGATGCTGCTGAAAATAAGCCCCACTCCCATCAGCAGGAAAAGCATGTATATTGACATCAGCACCATTTCAAAAAATGTAACGGCACCATGCTGCAGTGTGAAGTTGAGAAAGAAATGGCCAAACAGGATCAGCACAACCACGTTCATCAACTGGAAAAACAAACGGCTGGTACCGATCCCCACCAGGATATTCAGCCGGCTTACCGGTGATGCATAAAAACGTTTCAGCACTAATTGCTCACGCAGGGTAAAAAAAGTGAACGAGATCCCAAACAAAGTGGCGAATAAAATGGAAAAGCCTAATTGGCCCGGTAAGATAAAATCGATCTGCCTGTATTTTTTTCCTGCAGAAATAACAGGCGTTTCCACCTGCACGTATTCTTCTTTATCACTGGATAAGAATTTTTCAAATTTCAGCTTATTATAATCCAGTGTCTGCATAAATCCACCAAATGTATTGCCACTGGCAGAAGTGGAACGGATGCCTACCGCTACATGCTGTTTGGAAAAGGTATCGCTTACCTGGCGGATATTAAGCACAGCCGTCAGTTGTCCTTTTTCCAGGTCTTTATTCAGCGTAGCAGTATCCTTGTATGTTACAAACTTCAGGAGGGGATTCATCTTCAATGCACCAAAAAAAGCATTGGTTGTATCAGAACCCGGTTCAAAAGCAATCCGGTAGCTTGGTCCTCCCCCATTCCCGAAAGCTCCGAAGATCAAAATAAAAATGATCGGGAATAATAAACTGAACACAACAGCGGTAGGTTGTGAAAAGATAGCTTTGAAACTGGCCCTTGTAATGGCCCATAATGCTTTTGCCTGACTGTATTGCTGGGGCATGGGAAATGATTGGCTGCAAACCTACTTTAAAAAATTTAGAGTTGAGTGAATGCATTGGCCATTAACCGATGACCATTGTGCATTGACCGGGATTATATCCCTTAGGCGTTGCACAACGAATAATATCAACGTATCACAAACCTGAACGGCAGCCTCGCCTGCACTCCATTACTCATTTCCTTTACGCGTTTCAGTTCCTGGTAAATAGCGTAGTTGTCCTCCCCTATTTCCTGTTTCATTTTACCGGCATAGTTCATCGGATCTTTTTTGCCCAGTATCTCATCCATCAGGTTGCGTGGCTCGGGGAATTCGCTCACTTTATATTCTTTTAAACCGGCCATGCGGGCAGCACATTGCACGGCATCCTGCAATCCGCCGAAACGATCGACCAACCCGAGTTCTATAGCTCTTTTACCTGTCCACACACGACCCTGGGCAATGCTATCAATATAAGCGGTATCTCTTTTCCGGCCCTCGGCCACTCTTTGCTTGAACTGTGCATAGATCAGATCAACGCTGGCCTGCATCATCTTTTTTTCATTATCATTGAGTGGGCGGTAGAATGCTCCTGCATCAGCATACTGGCCTGTTTTCACTCCATCGAAAGTGATGCCTGCTTTATTCTTGAAAAACCCTTCCATGTTAGGGATAATGCCAAACACACCAATTGAGCCGGTGATCGTTGTCGGCAATGCGAAAATGCTGTCGGCCCCGCAGCCAATATAATAGCCTCCTGAAGCAGCCACATCACCAAAACTTACCACTACAGGCTTTTCTTTTTTAGCCAGGGAAAGCTCACGCCAGATGTTTTCGCTGGCCAGTGAACTGCCGCCGCCGGAGTTGATCCGGAACACGATTGCTTTAATGGATTTATCCAGCCTCGCTTTACGGATCAGGGTCCTGTAATTCTCACTGCCGATCGTTCCCTGATCAGATCTTCCATCCACAATATCCCCTTCTGCATAAATAAGCGCGATCTTTTCTCCCTTTACGCTTTGAATAGCGCCAGAGGCGAGGTAAGTACTTACAGTAATGAAATTGATCTTTTCATATTTATCAATCCCCAGTTTGGCTTTGATCTCATCTTTCACTTCATCATCATACTTGATCCCATCCACCAGCTTATTGTCTGCAGCATCTTTGGCAGTTTGTATTTTCCCTTCATTGGCAAGCTGGTGGAGCGTGGCAGTATCCATATTTCTTACAGCAGCCGTTTTCAGAAGCAGGTCGCTGTACAGATCGTTCAGCCAAACAGTGGTCTGCAGTTTGTTCGCCTCTGTCATTTTATCGGTACGTAATGGCTCAGTAGCACTTTTGAATTTACCGGCATAAAAGATCTGAGGCTCTATATTCAGTTTTTCCAATGTTCCTTTCAGGAATAAGTATTCCACGCTATAGCCACTCCACTCCAGGAAACCCATCGGGCTTACATATATTTTGTCGGCGATATTCGCAACCCCATAAGCGCTTTGAGACATGATATCACCATGGGCCAGTATGAATTTATTGCTGGTTTTAAAATCGGCGAGGGCATTCCTCAATTCTTCACTGGCTGCATAACTGTTGCCATTGCCATTGACCAGAATATAGATACCTGAAATGTTCTTATCGGTTTTGGCAGAGCGTATCAACCGCACCATATCATACAATCCCGGCACATCACGGTCTTCGCTGCTGACAAAATTGAAGGGATCACGCTGCACCTGCTCTGCAAAATGCTGGCTGAGATCAAGTACCAGCACAGAGTGCGAAGCTACCATGGGTTTATCTTTCGATGTAAGTCCGCCCAGCGCTGCCACAAAAAAGAAGAAAGCCAGGATCGTAAAGATGACCAGCGCCAGCAGGCAGGCAAAAAATATCTTAAAGAAGTTGCGCATACTAACTCATTTAAAAAGCCAAAGAAAACCTTTTATTCAATATTTCCGCAATCAGGCAGCAATTCGGTAAAAAGCCGAGGGGCCTAAAATGGATCACCACCGTATTCATGAAATAAAGAACGTCTTAACCTTGGCCAAAAATAAAGATATTTGGCCCCCGGAAAAGGGTCCGAGTATGAACAAAGCATATTTATTGACAGGCGGCAACATGGGCCAGCCGGAGGTTAACCTGGCCCTGGCTTTGGAGCTGATCGAAAAACATTGCGGAAAGGTGAGCGCCCGATCCTCCCTGTACAAAACGGCCGCCTGGGGCAGGAATGACCAGCCTGCTTTCCTTAACCAGGCCCTTTTGGTAGAAACCAGGCTGGAAGCCGGTGAGTTGCTGAGCCGGTTGCTGAGCATCGAAAAATCCATCGGCCGCGTACGCCTGGAAAAATATGGTCCTCGCATCATCGATATAGATATTTTATTGTTCAATCATGACGTATACAATGAACAGCATTTAAAGATTCCGCATCCACAATTACCAAACCGGCGCTTCGCCCTCACCCCTCTCGCAGAGATCGCAGGAAATTATGAACACCCTGTTTTGAAAAAAAAGATCTCGCAATTATTAAAAGAATGTGCCGACAAGCTCGCAGTAAATAAGCTATAACTGATAAGTAAAAACTTTGTGGTCTTTGTGTCTTGACGGGGTATTATTTCCCACCAAGTCACAAAGACCACAAAGAAAAAAATGCAGAACCCTGGTGGGATTTATCCACAAAAGAAGCGGCCTCCCTAAACCTTCCTGGCATTTCAGTTACTTTGCGGGCACACAACCATGATTTATAACTTTATTACCATAGAGGGCAATATAGGAGCCGGCAAAACGACCCTTGCACATTTACTCAGCAAGCACTATAATGCAAGATTGATCCTGGAAGAATTTGCCGACAACCCTTTTCTTCCGAAGTTTTATGCCAATCCCCAGCAATATGCCTTCCCGCTTGAACTGTTCTTTATGGCTGAGCGCTTCAAGCAGTTGAAAGAACTGCTGCAGCAAAAGGACATGTTCCAGCAACTCACTATTTCAGATTATCTTTTTACCAAATGCCTGCTGTTTGCCAAAGTCACTTTGCCAGATGATGAGTTCCGTCTTTACCAGCGGCTTTTCGATATCATTCATCAGCAACTGGTGCAGCCAGACCTGCTCATTTACCTGCATGCTCCTATCAACCGCCTGCAGGCCAATATCAAAAAAAGGAATCGTGCCTACGAACAGAATATCCCTGACGATTACCTGTTCAATATCCAGGAAACCTATACCCATTACATCAAACAGCACAATATCAAAACACTTTTTGTGGATGCTTCCAATGCCGATTTCCTTGGCAATGAAAAACACCTGCAGGTGATCATTGAGGCATTGGGAAAGGAATATGAAGGAGGGCAGCATTATATTACCCTGCCCTAACAGATGACATTTGTCATTTGTTTATCTTCGTAGCATCCATGGATGAACAATCAACTCAGCAGGTCACTGACGATCCTTTTGCGGCCATACGTGTACCTGAATACCGGAGCCTTTTATTAGGGAGATTCACTTTCATCATGTCTTTGCGAATGATGAGCACACTGGTCGGCTGGTGGGTGTACCAGCTTACCAAAGATCCTTTTGCGATCGGGCTGATCGGTTTGTCTGAAGTAATACCGGCGCTTTCAATGGCCCTTTACTCGGGGCATATCATAGATATCAGTGAAAAAAGGGCCTTGTTGCTCAGAAGTGTATTCTTCTATTTAAGTGCAGCAGGTTTGCTGCTGTTCCTTTCCACTTCTTTTGTTCACGATCATTTTCAGACCCACTATATTGTTTACAGCATTTATGCAGTGATCTTTTGCACAGGCATCATCCGTTCATTTGCCGGGCCTGTTTTTTCTGCGATGATTGCCTATATCGTGCCCAGGCAAACATTACAGAACGCCACTACCTGGAGCCAGGGCACCTGGCTCACTGCATCAGTATCAGGTCATGCTACCGGCGGTTTCCTGATTGCCCTGATCGGCAATACAGGCACGCTTACCGTGATCTGCTCAATGCTTGTTGTGGCGCTCTTTATCCTTACCCGTTTAAAACCCAAACCACCCAGTGAAACCAGCAAGGAAAAGAAAACCCTGGAAAGCGTAAAAGAAGGTTTGCGTTTCGTGTTTAAAACAAAAGAATTATTAGGCGCCATGTCGCTCGATATGTTTGCTGTATTATTTGGCGGCGCCGTTGCCATGGTGCCCGTGTATGCCAGCGATATACTGAAAGTAGGGCCAATGGGCTTTGGCTGGCTGAATGCAGCCAGCGATATCGGCTCCATCTTTGTAGTAGTGCTGCTCACTATTGCTCCATTGAAAAAAGCGCAGGGCAAAAAACTCTTCCTCGCCGTAGGCGGCTTCGGTATCTGCATTATTCTTTTTGCTTTGTCAAAATGGTTCTTCCTTTCTTTTATGGTGCTGATGCTGGCAGGGGTACTGGATGGGATCAGTGTGGTAATAAGAGGTACCGTTATGCAATTGAAAACGCCCGATAATATGCGGGGCAGGGTAAGCAGCGTAAGTTCCATGTTCGTGAACTCAAGCAATGAACTGGGCCAGTTTGAAAGCGGAGTGGCTTCCAAATTAATGGGCGTTGTGCCTTCTGTGGTGTTCGGCGGAACAATGACCCTGCTGATAGTGATCATAACCTGGTTCAAAGCACCAAGCCTGCGAAAGTTTGAGTACTGATTGCAAGGTTATTTGCTTTTCTCTGCTTCCATCAATTTTTCCACCACATAATAAGTGATCGGACAAAAGGTGATATTCTTCAGTGTAAGCGCCTGCCGTTTCACCAGCACGTCTTCATCTGTGTATGGGAACCGGTGGCAATCGGAAGGCCGTTCATCATAGATGCTGCAATAATTATCAGCACCCAGGAAAGGGCAAGGTTGCGATTTGGTCACAAAATCACCTTCCTCATCCACTTTCAGGTAAGTGTCGATAAATACGCTTTCCTTAAGGCGAAGATGTTTTGCGATCCTTTTTACATCAGGAGTTTTGAAACGGGGGGAATAATTCTTGCAGCAATTGGCGCATTTCAGGCAATCCACTTTTTCAAAAGCCTGCTCATGCAGATCGGGTAACTGCTTCAGTACTCCATTCTTGTCTGCATTTTTTAAAAAGCGAGCATACAGTTTATGCCTTTCTTTGCTTTTCTTTTCCCAGTTTTGCAATAGATCACCTGCCATGCTGCAAAATAAATACATCTTTGGCTGGCCGAATAGAAATTTTCAAATATCGCCATCTAACCTGCCCTGATTATATAACTGTTTGTTGACATATTTAAAGGGTGAGTTATTCTTCCCTTATCCACTATTCCGCAGCCCCACTCGTTTTATGAATGCCAGCCCGTAACTTTGCACCGCTTTTAAGCCAGGGAGGTCATATAAGTGCCCTATAAGTCAAATAAGTAATCACTTTTTGCAATTCCCTTATATCGCCAAACTGTCATTACAGACAAATCCCACATTTTAGAGCTATGAACCTGTTCGAACAACAATCCAACGAATTTCTTTCCCGTCATATCGGCCCCCGTGAGGCAGATACTAAAGCCATGCTGAATGCCATCGGGGCGTCGAGCCTCGACGAATTGATCAGTCAGACCGTTCCCCCGGCCATCCGGATGAACCAGGCACTGAACATCCCCAAAGCCATGAGTGAGAATGAATACCTTCAGCATATCAAAGAAGTGTCGATGAAGAATAAGGTATTCAAAAGCTATATCGGCCAGGGCTATTATGATACCATCACCCCTCCTGTTATTCTCCGGAATATTTTTGAAAACCCAGGTTGGTACACCCAATACACTCCTTACCAGGCAGAGATCTCACAAGGCCGTTTAGAAAGCCTGCTGAACTTCCAGACCATGGTAAGCGATCTTACTGCATTGCCTATTGCCAATGCCTCCCTGCTTGATGAGGCAACTGCCGCTGCCGAGGCAATGACCATGTTCTTTAATACGCTCAACAAACAGGACCATATTGAAAGACCGCGCTTTTTTGTAGACCGCGCTATCTTTCCTCAAACAAAAGATGTATTGATCACCCGCTCAGCCCCGGTAGGTATCGAGATCGTGGAAGGTGATTATACAACTGCCAGCATTGATGCATCTTATTTTGGCGCCATCGTACAATACCCCAACGATAAAGGGTCTGTTGAAGATTATCGCCAGTTCATTCAGGCAGTACACGCAACAGGCGGTTTTGTAGCCATGGCTACTGATCTGCTGGCGCTTACCCTGCTCACCCCTCCCGGCGAACTCGGCGCTGATGTGGCCATAGGTTCTGCACAACGTTTGGGTGTACCTCTCGGCTATGGCGGCCCTCATGCAGCTTTCTTTGCTGCAAAAGATGATTTTAAAAGAAGCATCCCCGGCCGTATTATCGGTGTGAGTGTGGATGCACAAGGCAACCGTGCTTTGCGTATGGCACTCCAAACAAGGGAACAGCATATCAAAAGGGAAAAAGCGACTTCCAATATCTGTACCGCACAGGCTTTGCTGGCCAATATGGCTGCCATGTATGCCGTGTATCATGGTGCGGAAGGCATGAAAAATATTGCTAAAAGAATTGCGCTGCTTACCCAAACCGTAGCAGACACACTGGAAGAAATGGGATTTGAACTGGCTTCTTCCAGCTTCTTTGATACCATCACGGTAAAAGTTGCTGACGCTGCAGCTATTCATGCCAAAGCAGAAAGACAGCAGATCAATCTCCGTCATATTGATGAGCAACATATCGGCATTTCTCTCGATGAAACCACTGAGCTGAGCGACCTTTATGATCTCATCAATTGCTTTGAGAATGATACAGATCCAGTAACCTTCGATATCCGTCATGATGCAGAGCTGGACCATATTCCATCTTCCCTTACCCGCACTTCAGACTTTCTTACACACCCGGTTTTCAATACACACCGCAGCGAAAGCCAGATGATGCGCTATATTAAATCGCTGGAGAATAAAGATCTTTCCCTGAACACTTCCATGATCTCTCTTGGCAGTTGCACCATGAAGCTGAATGCTGCCAGCGAAATGATGCCGCTTAGCTGGTCGCACTGGAGCAAGATCCACCCCTTTGTACCCGCCAACCAGGCAGAAGGATACAAACAAATTGTTGACGAGCTGAGCAAATACCTCTGCGAAATCACGGCATTTGATGCCTGCAGCCTGCAACCCAATAGCGGCGCACAAGGCGAGTATGCGGGCCTGCTCACCATCAAGGCTTATCATGCAGCGAATGGAGATCATCACCGCAATGTGATGCTGATCCCTATTTCGGCACACGGCACCAACCCCGCTTCTGCCGTGATGTGCGGTATGAAAGTGGTAGTGGTAAAAGCATTGGACAATGGGTATATTGATATCGAAGACCTGAAAGAAAAAGCAGCACTGCATGCAGCCAACCTTGCCGGTATCATGATCACTTATCCCAGCACCTATGGCGTGTATGAAGAAACAGTGAAAGAGATCACCAATATCATCCATCAGCATGGCGGACAGGTGTATATGGATGGAGCAAACATGAATGCACAAGTGGGACTGACAGCTCCGGGTTTGATCGGTGCGGATGTATGCCATCTCAACCTCCATAAAACCTTTGCTATCCCTCACGGCGGCGGTGGCCCCGGCATGGGACCGATCTGTGTGAAACAACACCTGGCGCCCTTCCTGCCTGGCCACGTGGAAGTGAAAGACGGCACCAAACAACATGCTGTATCGGCTGCTCCTTATGGATCAGCTTCCATCCTGCTTATTTCCTATGGCTATATCCGGATGCTCGGCAATGAAGGAGTGAAAGCGGCTACAGAATACGCCATCCTCAATGCAAACTATATGAGGGCAAGGCTCGACGGACAGTATGATATCCTGTATACCAACCACAATGGCCAGTGTGCGCATGAATTCATTGTTGACCTCAGGCCTTTCAAAAAATCAGCCGAGATAGAAGCAGAAGACGTGGCCAAGCGTTTGATGGATTATGGATTCCATGCTCCTACCATGAGCTTCCCTGTTCCCGGTACGATCATGATCGAACCAACAGAAAGTGAAGACAAAGCTGAGCTCGACCGTTTCTGCAATGCCCTGCTGTCGATCCGTGAAGAAATAAAAGCTATCGAGGAAGGAAAAGCAGATAAAAAAGATAACCCGCTGAAATACGCGCCACATACACAAGCTATTGTTTGCGCTACTCAATGGGACCATGCCTATACGCGCGAAACAGCAGCATTCCCACTTTACTATGTTACACTGAACAAGTTCTGGCCTTCTGTAGCCCGCGTAAACAATACGTATGGCGACAGGCACCTGGTTTGCACCTGCGAACCGGTGGAAAGCTATATGGAAGCCTGATACTGAACACAAATCAAAAAAATGGCGGCTTGTTAATTACAAGCCGCCATTTTTTATTCACTTTGAATAAATTTGAGGAAACAACGAGTATGCCCGTCAAAACCTTCCTTGCCATAACAGTCTTTATCAGCCTCCTGCTTGTTGCCTGGAAAAACGATAAGACCAGGATCCCAACAACCAGTAACAAGGATAAGTGGACCGCGCTTTTTAACGGAAAGGATATTAAAGACTGGTTTGTAAAAATTCAGCATCATGAAGTGGGTGATAATTTTGGTAACACTTTCCGTGTAGAAGACGGCCTGCTGAAAGTACGCTATGATCAATACGATCATTTTAATGAACAATTCGGGCACCTGTATTACAAAAAGCCTTTCTCATATTATCATCTCAAATTCCAATATCGCTTTGTAGAAGAGTGGAGAAAGGATGCACCTTCTTACACTATTCTCAACAGCGGCGTAATGTATCATTCACAGGACCCGCGTACCATGCCCAAAGAGCAGGACTGGCCTATCTCTATCGAAATGCAATTGCTGGGAGGGTTGGATGATGGTAAGCCGAGGCCAACCGGCAATATGTGCTCACCCGGCACTCATATCGTGTATGAAGGGAAACTGGATACCCGCCACTGTATCAATTCCAGTTCCAAAACATATAGAGGCGATCAATGGGTGAATGCAGAACTGATCGTGCTGGGTGACTCACTGATCACCCATATCATCAATGGCGATACGGTAATGAAATATTCACATCCGCAGATGGGTGGTGAAGTGGTGAACCGTTTTGATCCTGCTCAAAAACAGGATGGCAAACCGCTGAAGGAAGGATATATCGCTTTTCAAAGCGAGGGGCAGCCAATTGATTTCAGGAACATACAGTTGAAAGTCCTTTCTCATTAATTTTGCCCGCATTCCTGAAAAACTAAACCATAATTATTGAGAGCAACATTATCCCGCTTTGGCATTGATGGATTCCTGCTCGCTATCATTACGATGGTGATCCTTGCTTCATTGTTCCCAGGACCGGGAATTGCAAAGGAGCCGGTATCGCTTGAAGAAATAGCCAATTACGGTGTCTCCATCATCTTTCTTTTTTATGGGCTACGGTTAAGTCCTGAAAAGATGAAAGCAGGTCTTAGCAACTGGAAGATGCACGTAGTGATACAGTTGACCACTTTTGTATTATTCCCTTTACTGGTACTCCTCATCAAGCCTTTATTCCATGATTCCATCTTCCCTTTATGGCTGGGCATTTTCTTCCTGGCTGCTTTGCCTTCAACCGTTTCTTCTTCTGTGGTGATGGTTTCCATTGCAAAGGGCAATATCCCGGCTGCTATTTTCAATGCCAGCCTTTCCAGCATGCTGGGCATTTTTATTACACCTTTATGGACCGGCCTGTTCATTGCTGCAGACACTGGAAGCTTTGATGTTTCCTCCATCCTGCTCAAGCTATGCCTGCAGGTGTTATTGCCTGTTGCCCTGGGGCTAATCCTGCACCGTTATTTTGGCCGTTTCGCAGAAAAGCATAACAAGACATTGAAACTGTTTGATCAGTCGATCATCTTACTCATTATCTATACCTCATTCTGCAAATCCTTTGCAGAGCATTTATTTGACGGGTTGGGTGTTACAAGAATATTACTGCTGGCAGCAGGCATGATCGTCCTGTTCTTTCTTGTTTTTGGGTTGATGAATATCATCAGCAGCCTCTTGCATTTCTCCCGCAACGACAGGATAACGGTAGTATTCTGCGGCTCCAAAAAATCACTGGTGCATGGAACAGTGATGTCGAAAGTATTGTTTCCGCAAAGCACGCTTAGCGGAATTATCATATTGCCATTGATGTTGTATCACGCATTGCAGTTGATTGCTGCAAGCATTATCGCACAAAAGATGGGGCGGCAGATAAAAGAAACCTGGGATAAGAATTATGGCTAATTTTTTACTGATCGGGATTTGCATAGTGGCTGGCATGCTGTTCAGGCGAAGTAAGCTGCTGCCCATCGATGCACATAAAGGTATCAATGCCTGGATCATTTACCTTGCCCTGCCTGCTGTCTCCCTGCATTATATTCCTAAAATAAAATGGAGCACTGATCTGTTAATACCGGCGATTGCCCCGGTACTCGTCTGGGTAGTGGCATGGCTATACGTCCGGGGATATGCTTCCTTTAACAAATTATCAAAGCCTGCAGAAGGAGGTTTAAAACTTTCCACTGGTTTGTCCAATACGGCTTTTGTAGGTTTTCCCCTGGTGGCTGCCTGGTTCAGTGAGAAACATATCGGCATAGCCGTCATCTGCGACCAGGTCACTTTTCTGCTGCTCACAACGGCGGGTATTATTGTTGCCATGAATTCTTCAGAAGGTCACTCGCTTCGTTTATCTGTACTGGTCAGAAGGCTCTTCAGTTTCCCTCCTTTTCTTGGATGCATGGCAGCTTTGATTATACCGAATTTTATTTCGCTGGAACGGCTCGATCCTTTATTTGAAAAGCTGGCCGGCACTGTAGCTCCGCTTGCATTGTTCTCCATTGGGCTCCAATTGCAATTCAAAGGATGGAAAGAAGATATAAAGCATATCAGCTTTGCGCTGTTGTATAAATTATGGCTGGCCCCTTTACTGGTATTGCTGCTTGCTCTCCTGATAAATGCAAAGGGTGATACGGCCCGTATCGCTGTTTTTGAAATGGCGATGCCTACCCTGGTCACTGCCGGCATTGTTGCAGAGCAATACAATCTGCGGCCAACACTTTCCACCCGCGTGATCGGTATTGGCATAGTTCTTTCATTTATTACCACTGCAATCTGGTATTATATTATCACCAGTTTGCTTTAACCAGTAATCGAACAAACTGCCACTCCATCTGTTGATCTTATAAAACCTCCCAACCATGCAACAAAGAACACTAAGCGATACATTGCTTAAAACAGCGCCAATCATGTTTGGCGGAAATATTTTCGGATGGACTGTAGATGAAAAAAGATCTTTTGAATTGCTGGACGCTTTTGTTAGCTCCGGCTTCAATGCAATTGATACAGCAGATTCTTATTCGAGATGGGTGCCCGGCAATAAAGGCGGCGAGTCTGAAACGATCATTGGCAAATGGCTGAAGCAAAAAGGAAACAGGGACAAGCTGATCATTGCTACGAAGGTAGGTTCAGACATGGGAAGCGGTAAAAAAGATCTCTCGGCCAAACATATCATCTCCTCTGTAGAAAACTCTTTGAAAAGATTGCAGACTGATTATATCGATCTTTATCAGTCCCATTACGATGATGCCGACACTTCTCCGGAAGAAACACTGGCAGCATTCGATCAACTGATCAAACAGGGAAAAGTCCGCTACATTGGTGCTTCCAATCTCAGCAAGGAAAGAATTGAAGAATCATTGAAGATCAGCCGTGAAAAAGGTTTTGCAGCATACAAAACCCTCCAGCCATTGTATAATCTTTACGACAGGGAAAATTTTGAAACACAGTATCGCGATTTCTGCATAGCCAACAATATCAGTGTAATCCCTTATTATTCCCTGGCCAGTGGATTCTTGACAGGAAAATACCGCTCAGAAAAAGATCTTGGTAAAAGTGCGCGTGGAGCTGGCATTGAAAAATACCTGACCAAAAAAGGCTATAGCATCTTAAAAGCGCTGGATGAGGTGAGTGCCAGACACCAGGCAACACCGGCACAGGTAGCCATTGCCTGGCTGATAGCTCAGCCATCGATCGCTGCAGCCATTGCCAGCGCCACTTCCATTGCTCAATGGGAAGACCTTGCTAAATCCGCAACACTCCAACTGAGTGAAGCTGATCTGCAACAACTGAATTAGTTATATAAAAACGCTGATGGATGATGGCCTTTATAACGGGTGCCTTATCTTTCTGTTAAAGTCTGTCATCCTTCATTTATCATTGGCTATCCACTTGCCGGGGCATGTTATTTGTTTTAATATGCAAAAAAAGTTGTGGCATGAATTGGGTTGACCTTTCTCTCGTCATTATATTCCTGCTGGCTGTTTGGGCAGGTTGGTACCGTGGTTTTATTGTAGGATCGTTTGACCTGCTTTGCTGGGTCGGCAGTTTTGTTGTGGGCTACCTGTACTATCCCTATGCGGCCCGTCTTTTAACTGGATGGTTTCCCAACCTGGGTCCCTGGTTATTGCCTGTTTCATTTCTTTCCGTGTTGGTGATCTCCAGGCTGATACTGGGTTTTATCAGCTCGCGTATCATCCGTTCCATACCTGATGCCATGCATCGTTCCGGGGCCAACAGGCTGTTTGGATTGATCCCCGGTGTCATCAATGGATGGGTCAGCGCAGTGATCGTATCAGCCCTGTTGTTGTCGCTTCCTTTAAAAGACAGCATTACGCAGGAAAGCCGCGATAGTAAACTGGCCAGCGGGCTCGCCATGCAATCTGAATGGGCCAATAAAAAGCTGGCGCCTGTATTCGATGAAGCAGTACGGCATACAATGAACAGTCTTACTGTTCATCCCTCTTCCAATGAACAGATCAACCTTCATTTCACCTATGATAAACCACAGGTGCGCCCCTTCCTTGAAATAAAAATGCTGGAACTGGTAAATGAAGAAAGGGCAAAAGAAGGGCTGCCTGCTTTGAAACCCGATCCGGAAATGACAAGAATAGCCAGGACACATTCACGCGATATGTTTGCCCGTGGTTATTTCGCGCATGTCAATCCTGATGGCAAAAACCCTTTCGATCGTATGCGGGATGTAAATGTTCAGTTCCGTGCAGCCGGTGAAAACCTGGCGCTGGCGCAAACACTCGAAATAGCCCATACCAATTTGATGAACTCTCCCGGCCACCGGGCCAATATCATGAACCCGGCATTTGGAAGGCTGGGGATAGGTGTGCTTGACGGTGGGTTTTATGGATTGATGATCAGTCAGGAGTTCAGGAATTAAGAAGGTACAGCCAACGAAACAAAAATCCGTACCTTTGCCACCTGCTCGAACAAGTTGCTGGCCATATGCAAGAAGCAACTTCATGAAAACAAGTATCAATAGTCTTTTCAGGGTATCCCAAAAGCTTTTAGCGCCCCTTCTGCTCCCGCCATCCAAGCCAGGTGCAGGAGAGGAACTTGATCTGCCCGTTTACAGCCACAGGCAGATCCGTATTGCCGTATCCATTTTCTTTTTTTGCCAGGGCTTATGCTTTTCTTCCTGGGCCAGCCGGATACCGGATATTAAAACAAGCCTGCAACTCACAGACGCTGCATTAGGCAGCATACTGCTGGCATTGCCAGCCGGTCAGTTGACCGCCATGCCCTTTTCAGGAAAACTGGTTACTCATTTCGGCAGTAAAAAAGTATTGCGCATCTGTCTTGTACTATACGCTATCTGTCTTACCAATATGGGCCTTGCTACACAACCCTGGCATCTTGGACTGGCTTTATACCTGTTTGGCGTTTGCGGTAATATGTGTAATATCTCCGTAAACACACAGGCGATTGCAGCAGAGAAATTATATGGCCGGCCCATCATGACTTCTTTTCATGGTGCATGGAGCACAGCTGGGTTTACCGGCGCTGCTATCGGCTTACTGATGATGGGGCAACGCATCTCACCCTATCTTCATTTCTGGATCATTGCTTCGCTCGTGTTTATAACGATCATGATCTCACAACGTTTTCTGCAACCCGGGAGATCTAACACCAGGCTGGAGAAAAAAGGGTTTTTCACCAGGCCAAACGGAGCATTGGTGCAATTAGGCATTATCGGATTCTGCAGCATGGCCAGCGAAGGTGCCATGTTTGACTGGAGCGGGGTGTATTTTCAGCAAGTGGTGGAAGCACCCAAATCATTGATTGTGCTCGGTTATGTTTCTTTCATGATAATGATGGCCACCGGGCGCTTTGTAGGAGATAAGTTGATCCAAAAACATGGAAGAAAGAAAATGCTGCGCGTAAGCGGCGTCCTGATCTCAACAGGATTGTTCATATCTGTTCTGTTCCCTTACCTCGCTACAGCAACTTTAGGGTTTCTGATCGTGGGATTAGGCGTTTCATCTATTGTGCCGATGGTATACAGCAGTGCAGGGCGGATCCCCAATATTCCTCCGGGCATTGCGCTGGCATCTGTGTCAAGCATCAGCTTTCTCGGCTTCCTGATGGGGCCTCCTTTGATCGGTTATATTGCAGAAATATCCAGCCTTCGCTATTCTTTTGCAGTGATCGGGCTGCTTGGATTTGGTATTGCCATCATGGTCTCAAAAATGAAAGCAATACAATAACAGCTGTTTACTTTCCAATAGCATATTGAATGCCTCCAAGCAGGTGCTTGAGGAACAGGTTATCTACATATGTTTCATCGGTATGCCCCATGGCTGTGTAGAAAGAACGGCCGCCGTCAAAATCCCTGTACCATGACACAGGATGGAAATCACCATTCGTACCACCTTCAATGCTTTTCTCATCCAGGGTGATCAATACTTTTACTTTATCCCAATGCGTGTCCTTGAAATTATACCATTCATCCCAACGGCTCCATTGTGCAGGCAAGGCAGCCATGCCGTTGAATGATTGGTTCTTTATTTGCAGAAGCGCCTGTTGCTGTTTTGGATGACTGCTGAAATAAGCACCTACCAGTTGATTATACCAGGGCCAATCGAATTCTGTATCCGAGGCTGCATGAATACCTACAAAACCTTTTCCTGAGTGAATATACTGTTCAAATACTTTTTGCTGCTCTTCGTTCAACACATTACCTGTGGTGTTCAAAAAAATAACTGCTGCATATTTTTTTAGATTGCGCTTGTTGAATTGCAATGAGTCCGTGGTGGTATCACACCTGAATCCATTTTGCATACCTAACCGTTCAATGGCTTTTATTCCCGCAGGAATGGAATTATGATGAAAACCGGCTGTTTTGCAGAAGATCAGCACCCGTGCCGGAGGGGCTTCAGAAAAAGAAGATATAGACATAGCTGTTACAATAAGGCAAATGGAGAAGAAAATAGTGTGGTAAACAGGTCTTTTCATTACGGCAGTTTATAATGCTAATATAATACGTATTTTCATTAAGCGATACTCAATTACTTCTTTATGAAAAAGACTTGCCTGGTCATCTGCAGCCTGCTGATGCTGCTTTATTGCCGTGCTTCCGGCAAAAAAGAAATAACCTCTCCTGATGGCAAAATCCAGGTAACGGTTGAAGCAGACAGGTCTCTCCAATATTCCGTAAAATATGAAGGCCGGCCCTTATTGCAACCATCACGGATAGACCTGCTGGTAAAAGGCCAGGAAGGGTTTTCCGGCAAATTGGATTTTAAAGATATAAAAGTCCGGCAGGTCAATGATCTTATCATATCACCCGTACCGGAAAAAAGAAAACATATACCGGATGTTTATACGGAATTAACGATCCGGTTTAACCGGCCATTCAGCATAGTGTTCAGGGTATATAATGATGGAGTTGCTTACCGCATTCTCTCCCATCTGAAAGATTCGGCTTTGATACAAAATGAAATTGCTGAATTCAATTTTGCCGGTACACCAATGGTGTATTTCCCACAAGTGGTGAAGCGCGACAATGCAGATATTTATCATACCAGTTTTGAAGAACCTTATCAGTTAAAACCGGTCGACAGCCTTACATCAAACCATCTTTGTTTTTCTCCTTTACTGATCATGCCTGTTGATGGGCCGAAGATAGCGCTTACCGAATCTGACCTTGAAGATTATCCCGGCATGTTCATTACCGGCAGCAGCAGTTCATTACTGAAAGGACAGTTTGCCCCTTATCCAAAAGAAGAAATGGTAGCGCCTGGCGAATTTCCACAGGCTATTGTAACCCGGCGGACTGATTATATCGCCCACACAAAAGGCCAGCGAGCTTATCCATGGCGGGTACTGATGATCGCTGCCAGCGACAAAGATCTTCCTGCCAATGACCTGGTATACCGCCTGGCATCCCCTTCAAGGGTAAAAGATGTATCATGGGTCAAACCAGGTAAAGCCACAGACGAATGGATCATCGGCATCAACCTCTTTAATATCCCTTTTAAATCCGGTATCAATACCGCCACTTACAAATACTATATTGATTTTGCCAGCCGCTTTGGTTTCAACAGGATACTGATGGATGCCGGGTGGAGCGACTATGGTGACCTGTTCAAGATCAATCCCAATATCAATATGGAAGAGATTGCTGCTTACGCCAAACAGAAAAATATCGGCCTCAGTTTATGGACACTGGCCCTTACACTCGAAAAGCAGCTGGAACCGGCGTTGGAACAATTCAATAAATGGGGCGTTGATTTTATCATGACCGATTTCATGGACCGTGATGATCAGAAAATGGTCAATTTTTATTTTAGAGTGGCGGAAGCCTGTGCACGCCATAAGATCATGATCATGTATCATGGTGCATTCAAACCTGCGGGCTTCGGCCGTACTTATCCCAATGCCATTACACGCGAAGGCGTATTGGGTTCTGAATACAATATATGGAGCGAGAAGGCCACCCCCGAACATAATCTGCTGCTTCCTTTTATCCGGATGACGGCTGGACCGATGGATTACGAACCGGGGATACTGGACAATGCTACCGCCAAAACCTTCAGCCCCATTGGAGAAAAAGTGATGGCGCCGGGCACCCGCTGCCACCAGGCAGCAATGTTCGTGGTATATGAAAGCCCTATCCAGATCTTTTCCGGTAACCCATCACAGGGATTGACAGAACCTGCATTCATGGAATTGCTCGGCCGTGTTCCCACCACCTGGGACACAACGGTTGTACTCGATGCAAAAGTGGGAGATTATATTGTTACAGCCCGCAAAAAAGAAAATGAGTGGTTTATTGGTGCAATGAGCGATTGGACGGCAAGAGAAATAAAAATTGATCTCTCCTTCCTGGAAGAAGGGAATTATGAAGCAGAGATCTGTGAAGATGGGGTGAATGCCGACAGGTACCCTTCTGATTACCTGATGCGGAAAACCAAATTAACACGTAGTGATGCACTTACTATAAAAATGGCTCCGGGTGGAGGATTCCTGATGCGATTGTATAAACGCTGATCTTTCTCCTTATTTACTCTGCGAAGTATATTTTGTTAGCCAGGCTATCCAAATCCGCAGTATCCGTATTGCACAGGATAATCAGTATTTTATCTAAACTACTATTGATAATTATTTCTGAATTGGAGCCATCAATACTTCCGCTTCTTCTTAAGACCGGCTCTTTTTGTTTAGAATCAAAATAAAAACCAAATGTCGGTTTTCCTGAAAGCCAATCAACATATTCGTCTGTTTGTGGCGACAGAACGAATTGCTTCATTGCCCTTTCAGAAATCAGCTTATTGGCTTTCAAAGCGGTCAGCAGTTTATATAAATCTTCTGTAGTTGAATAAATCGCGCCTGCGCCTGAATAATTTGAGATATATCGCCTGTCGTTATACAAAGGCTTGCTTTTCTCTCCTTTTCCGAATGAATAGTTGTGATAACCGTATGCAAGATTCCTGATAACCTCCTCTTCATTTACAAACCCTGTGTTCTCCATGTTCAATGGGTCCAGGATCAATTCCTGTATACTCTTTGCGAATGTTTTTTGAGTTATACTTTCAATAATTTTTGATAAAAGAACAAAGTCGACATTATTATAGTTGAATTCGACAGTATCCTTTGCTGATTTCTTCACAAAGTTTTTTATGTATTCATCAATTGAATATTTATTAACTACAGCTTTGATCGGTTCGTTCACCAGGCCGGAATGATGCGTTACCAACTCTTTAATAGTTATCTTCCTGCAATTTTCAGGAAGACCCGGTATATATTTGGATATTGTATCTGAGAATGCTATTAAGCCTTTCTCATAAAGTTGTATTACAGTGATCGTAGTAAAAAGTTTGGTTACCGACGCGATCGGAAAGCGGGTTTTATCATTGATCTCTACACCAAATTGAATATTAGACAATCCTTTATTTATTTTTAAAAGATGGCTTCCGTCTGCATACAATAGGGCACCGCTAAAATGCCCCTTTTCATATTCCTGGGTTATGATGTCCCGGATCTTGTTCTGCCCGAGTACCAATAAAGGGGTAAATAAAAATGCTGGGAGTAGAAATTTTATTTTCACGATAAACTATAATTCCCAATACAACGTAGCGGCATTCTAAAATGTTACAACCCTATTTTTATCACTACTGTAAAATCTGTACTCTCCGGGTCACCCGCCATCCTGTTAGGGCTAACGAATAGACGGTAAAGCCCTTTTTGTTTCGTTTTATACTCAATTGTCTGACCAAATGGCCCATCAGAGCTCCCGTCTGGCATATAAATATGACTGAAACGGATATTCGCCCCCTCTTTATCAGGGATTACTCTACCACTGATCTTTTTGCCTTTCTCCACTTCCACATAGCAGATAACAGGATCACCTTTTTTGTCCAGGTGCCCCTTACCCATTGCTGAATCAACACCAGGCTCAAACACGAAATGAATAGTGCTGTCTTGCTGAATATTCTTTATCGCCGATTCCGGGATAGCAGGCGATGGAGGGGCCGTGTCTTTGGCTTCTTCCCTTGCTTCCGGCACTGACGAAGGATTATTGCAGGCGATAAATACCAGGCAGGTCATGAAAACGATAATTCTCATATAATGCTTTTATTTTCTTATGCAAATAAGCTGCCTGATTTATTCTTCCTCTTCTTCCAATGCTTCGTCAGCTGGTTGAGGCACTACATCTGTTCTCCGCTCTCCTATCTGCTGCCGCCACATGGCATAATACAATCCTCTTTTCTCCACCAGGTGATCATGCGTGCCCTCTTCCACGATCTTTCCTTTCTCCAGTACAAAGATCGTATCGGCATACATGATGGTAGAAAGCCGGTGAGCGATCATGATCGTGATAGGGTCCCTTTGCTGTGAGATCTCTTTTATCGTTTCGGTAATCGCTTCCTCTGTAAGGGAATCCAACGCAGAAGTGGCTTCATCAAATATCAACAATCTCGGATGCCGGAGCAGGGCCCGTGCAATCGCGATACGTTGCTTTTCGCCACCGGAAAGTTTCATGCCGCCTTCACCCAACATAGTGTCCAGCCCTTTTTCCGACCGCCGGAGCAGGTTGTCGCACGATGCTTTATGAAGCGCTTCCGTCATTTCTTCCTGTGTGGCATCAGGCTTTACAAATAAAAGATTATCGCGGATGGTGCCATAAAACAATTGCGTTTCCTGTGTTACGAAGCCGATCTGCCGGCGCATTTCATTATAACGTATATCACCGGAAGGAATATCATTAAAATAAACAGCACCGCTTACCGGGCGGTACAGTCCTACCAGCAACTTCACCAGCGTGGATTTACCGGAACCGGAAGGACCGACAAACGCAATCGTATCACCACTTTTCACGTCAAAGGAAATTCCATCGATCGCATTCTGTGCTGCAGTGGAATGTTTGAAAACAACATTTTCAAAACGCAAGGTTTCCAGCACACCCAGGGCTACAGGTTCTTCCGGCCTTGCTTCCACCGGCTTCTTCATCAACTTGTCAAAACTTAAAAGAGATGCTTCCGCTTCTCGGTAAAAAAGAATGATATTGCCAAGGTCCTGCAAGGGCCCGAAAATAGTGGTGGAAATAAACTGCATACTGATCAGTTCACCTGTTGTAAGCACTTTCCGGAAAATAAGCCATAATAAAATGAACAGGATCGATTGCTTCAACAGCGTGAGTGAGGCGCTTTGCAAAAAAGAAAGTGTTCTCACCCTTTTCACTTTCTGCATTTCAAGATCAAAGATCTTTTGTGTTTGCAAGCGCAGCCGTTTGATCTCCGGGTAAGTAAGCCCCAGGCTTTTCACCAGTTCAATATTCCGCAGCGATTCAGTAATAGCCCCAGACATCTGGTTGGTTTCCCGGTTAATGGAACGCTGTATCGTTTTGATCCTTTTACTGAGCAGTCCCGTTAACCCTCCCAATACCACTACACCGATGAGAAATACGGGTATCAGCATCCAGTGTTTGGTAATGGCATACCAGATCAGAAAGCCAATGCCTATGATAGAAGAAAAAAGTATGTTTATAAATGAATTGATAAACCTTTCAGTATCTGTCCGCACTTTCTGCAAAGTGGAAAGCGTTTCACCACTGCGTTGGTTCTCGAATTCCTGGAAAGAAAGACGCAGCGTTTGCCGCAGGCCGTCATTGAATATCTGCATGCCGAATTTTTGCACGGCCAGGCGCATCACATAATCCTGAAATGTTTTTGCCAGCCTGCCCAATAAAGCCACAGCTACGGCAATACCCAGCCAGAACAGCACACCATTTACCAGTTCATGTTCTGTTTTATGGTCTTTATTACCGGCATAATCATCCACGATCTTCCCGAATATTAAAGGGTCAACCAACGTTAAGAGCTGCGCCACTCCTGCCAGCACAAGCGAGAAGATAATAAGCCAGCGTTGAGGTTTGAGATAGGTCCAGAGTATTTTCACTTTCAGGGGATTGATACATTTAAAGGTACGGATGTATGAGGAACTAAAAGGCCCCGCTGATGCAGGGCCTTTGCTATTTAATATTTACTTATTAATCTCTCCTTCTTCCTCCACCTCTCTGTTCACCTCTGTCCCTGTTCATAGGGCGGCTTTCCATTTGCCGTACAGGACGATCACGGTTCATCTGCGGAGATGATTGACGGGAAGGACGTTCTGCATTCATACGTCTTTCTGCATTATTATTCTGCCTCCTCTCAAACACCTGCCGGTCAGGTTGACGGTCTGCCGGTCTTTGCTGGATATCCCTCCGTTCACTGACGCGATTGCTATTATCGTTGTTGCGGGGATTATTCTGTCTCCAACCTGTACCGTTGTTGTCATCTCTTGTACGTGGGTTGTTTTGCCTCCAGCCAGTACCTTCGTTATTATCCCTTACAGGATTTGTATTAACCCTGGGATTACCGTTATCATTCGCCCTGGTACGTGGATTGTTTTGCCTCCAACCTGTACCCGCATTGTTATCATTATTATCACGGCGGGGATTATTTTGTCTCCAACCTGTGCCTGCATTATCGTCTCTTGTACGCGGGTTGTTTTGCCTCCAGCCAGTACCTGCATTATCACGTCCGCCATTATTATTATTATTGTACCGGTCAAAATTGCGTGGCGCAATATTCCTGTTATTATCACGCTGAATGTTTGGCCTGTAAAAGGAAACCTCATTATTACGCACTCTCGCCCTGCCCGGAGAGTTCACTTCACGGAAGCGTACGGAACGGATATTGCCTGCATATCTTTCTGCATCACCGCGGCGGGGGCCGGTCACGAATACATTGTTGCCACGGCGGCCATAATTATTAATGATCGTTGTGTTATTGATGATTGTTACGTTCTGCCTTGCAGGTAAGCAGTAATTATAAATTCTTGGTGAAGCAATATACCTGCGGGGCGCAAAGCACCAGTAATCAACCGGGGGATTATAGCTGCCGATGGAGAAATTGATCCCGATATTTATACCGGGTCGCAGGGGTGCCCATCCATAGTAATCGCCGCCGTCGCGCCAGGCCACCCAGGCAGGAGCCCATTCATAACCAGGCATCCACATCCAGCCATACATCGGGTCCTGGAACCAGCGGCCATAGTGGAAAGGAGCCCAACCCCAACTGTAGTCTGAAGCCCAGATCCATTCATATTCATCAGACCAGACCCAGCGACCATTCGTGCTGTAAGGACGGAAATCGGCGCCAACATTCGGCATCCACACATACCCGTAATCAGGATATTCCATCCAACGGCCATAAGGGCTAAGCTGATCATAAAAATCCTGGTAGGTTATTTGTACCCCCACCCCGACCTGGGCAGAAGCACTGTTCTTCATTGATGTACCCAGAACCAGGGATAAGGAAACCGCCAGGATGGTAAATAATCGTTTCATGTAAAAAGATTTATAGTTTTCAAATAGCCAATAAAAAGTGTACCTGAAAAGATCAAAACAATCGTTTGTGTAAAAAGAGCTATTATTATGCCATGAGGTTGCACATGGGGAGCCGGGAACACATTGTTATGAAAACATTTACCAAAAAATTTTAACAATCAAAACCTTAACTTCCATATCTAAAATGCCCATAATATGGACCAACGTATTATCAACCTCTACGATGAGTACACCCACGCCCCGCTTTCCCGTCAGGAATTTTTGCGTCGCCTGATCATGCTTACCGGCAGCACAGCAGCAGCCCTGTCTGTATTGCCATTGATAGAAGTGAACCAGGCAAATGCAGCTGTTACACCCGCCCAGGACCTGTTCACCGAATACATCAAATATCCTGGTGTTAATGGTGAAATGCAGGCTTACGTGGCAAGGCCCAAAGCGGAAAAGAAATACGCGGCCGTGGTGGTGATCCATGAAAACCGCGGATTGAATGCCCACATTGAAGATGTAACGCGCCGCGCTGCGCAGGCAGGCTACCTGGCTATCGCACCCAATGCACTTGCGCCGCTGGGTGGCACACCGGCCAATGAAGATGAAGCCCGCACCAAATTCCAGCAACTGAAAGCAGAAGACAGCTTGCAGAATTTTATCAGGGTATTTGACCACCTCGCTACCCGCAGTGATTGCAATGGCAAATACGGTTGCGTAGGCTTTTGCTGGGGTGGCGCTATGGCCAACAGTCTTGCAGTGAACGTACCGTCCCTAAAAGCTGCCGTGGCATTTTATGGTCGCCAGCCCGATGCCGCTGATGTGCCAAAAATAAAAGCAGCTGTTCAGCTTCATTATGGCGGCCTCGATGAGCGCGTGAATGCCGGCATCCCTGCTTACGAAGAGGCATTGAAGAAAAACAATATTCCTTATGAGATCTATATATACGAAGGCGCCAACCATGCCTTCCATAATGATACAGCACCTACCCGTTATAATGAAGCAGCAGCAAAGCTGGCATGGAAGCGGACGATCGATTTTTTTGGAAAATATTTAGGGTAGTTGTGGCGTAATAGTATCGCCATTCAATTTCCTCACTTTGGCTATCTTCGTCGCCGGTGAAATTGAAAGACTACTATGCCATCCTTGAAGTGCCTACTTCCGCCTCTCCTGACGATATAAAGAAAGCATATCGCCGGCTGGCGCAGCTATATCATCCCGATAAGAATGATAATGAAGCTTATGCTGTGGCGCAGTTCTCGGAAATAAAAGAGGCATATGAAGTATTAAGCAATACCAATCTCAAAGACCAGTATCTCCAACAACGCTGGTATGCACACAGCATGGGCAAACGGGGAACACAAGGCCCGGTAACACCGGAAAACATACTCAGGCAATTGCTGGAACTGGATAAATATGTACATCTGCTGGATGTGCACCGCATGGACCAGGAGGGCCTTCATCATTACCTGGAAGACCTGCTTTCAGAAGATACCATTCAACGGCTGAACAATTTCAATCGACCTGATATCAATCGCCAGATCATATTAACTACGCTCAATACCACCCATCCCCTGGCCTATAAACTTATACCCCGCATTACAGACCGTCTGAAACATCTGCACATTTCCGACAATACACTCCATCAAAAGATCGATCATTTTGTGCAGGCGCGTAGAACGAGCGATTACTGGGAAAAAAGAAAGATCTGGCTGATATTGATTTTCGTACTGATCATCTGCGGGATCATTTTTATCACAGCCGGCCGCTGAATCAGGTATCCAGCTTATCTTCTATTTTATGCAGAAAATTAGAAATCGGCCCTTCCATTTTATTGGTACGGTCATCAATCGTGTTATCTCCCAATAAATATCCCATTTGCATGGCCGCCGGCAGGTATACCAGTATATTATGCCGCTGATCGCCTAAAAAAAATTTCACTTTGTCAGGTGCAGGATTATTTTTTACTCCTTCCTGTACAAATTTGACTGCTTCCGCAGCAATCCTTTCCATCGCGATCCTTGCTTCTTCTGAGGAAGTGCCTGCATAACGGGCAACTTTATCTACAGCCACATTTTCCTTTTTTTCAAATACCATCTGCAAAGCCCCTGCGTCCGGGTCTGCGTTGAGCAACTGCTGATCCCCTTCTTCCGTTTGGCTGAATTTGTACATTGCAGCCAGCACCGCCGGGATGGCGGCCTGTCCTAATTCATGCGGAGCATTCGAATCGTCCTCATTCTTAGGCTCCTGCTTATTAGGGTCTATTTTTTTCAATACAGGATAGCCGAGGGTTTGCTGTATCGTTTCTATTAAGTTGGTTGCCATAAGATTTGCTTTATACCGTATACGTGTAAAAAACTATGCCATACTTACTCTCTGACGATCATCTATATTTGCGTTATGCATTATGTTTCTGTAGAGAACCTGGCCAAGAGTTATGGTATACAACCACTTTTCCAGGGAATTTCCTTTCATATAGAAGAAGGTGATAAAATTGCCCTGGTGGCACGCAACGGTACCGGAAAATCCACTTTGTTAAGAATACTGGCCGGAAAAGAATTTGCTGATGCCGGTAAAGTATGGGTCAATAAAGACGTGGATGTGGTACTCTTTGAACAGGAGCCCCAATTTGATGAAAATAAATCAGTGCTCGATAATATTTTCTTCCATAACCACCCCGTGATCAAAGCCATTAAGGAATTTGAAGTGATCAGCGAAGAAAATGATGTGGACAAGCTCACTGAAGCCATCGTAAAAATGGACGAGTTGGGCGCCTGGGATTTTGATGCGAAAGTGAAACAAATATTAGGCAAACTCAATATCCATCATCTCCAACAGCCAGTGAAAACCCTGAGCGGAGGCCAGCGTAAAAGGGTAGCATTAGCCAAAACACTGATCGACATCGGCTTTGAACATAAACATGTATTGCTGATCATGGATGAGCCCACCAACCACCTTGATGTGGAGATGGTAGAATGGCTGGAACATTATCTTGATAAAGAAAACGTAACACTGCTGCTGGTTACACATGACCGTTATTTCCTCGATGCTGTTTGTGAAGAAATATGGGAACTGGAAGGAAGCAATCTCTATGTGCACAAAGGAGATTATGAGAATTTCCTGGAGAAGAAAGCAGCAAGGATAGAAAATGAAACCGCCAGCATAGATAAGGCCCGCAACACTTACCGCCGTGAACTGGAATGGATGCGCAAACAGCCAAAAGCACGCACCACCAAATCAAAAAGCCGGCAGGATAACTTTTATGAAGTGGAAAAGAAAGCAAAACAGCGGGTAGAAGATCAGCAACTGGAACTGCAGATGAAGATGAACCGACTTGGCGGAAAAGTGGTGGAGATGAAAAAAGTGTATAAGAATTTTGGTGACAAGATCATCCTGAAAGGATTTGACTATACATTTTCCAAAGGTGAACGCATTGGAGTAGTAGGAAAGAACGGAGCCGGTAAATCTACGTTTATCAATATCATCCAGGGAATTGAAAATCCCGATAGCGGAAAGATCAATATAGGCGACACAGTGATATTCGGCAATTACTCACAACAGGGATTGATAGTGAAGGAAGATATGCGAGTGATCGAGTTTGTAAAAAATATTGCGGAAAATTTTCCCCTTGCAAGTGGAGGCTCGCTTACAGCAGCGCAGTTTTTGCAACTGTTTTTATTTGATCCCGACAAGCAATACACCTATATCAGCAAATTAAGTGGTGGGGAAAAAAGGAGGCTGCATTTATTATCTATCTTATTCCGCAACCCCAATTTTCTTGTTCTGGACGAACCAACCAATGATCTTGATCTTCCTACCTTAAGCGTGTTGGAAAATTTCCTTAGCGAGTTTCCCGGTTGCCTGCTTATTGTATCGCACGACCGTTATTTTATGGACAGGCTGGTAGATCATTTATTTGTATTTGAAGGTGACGGAGTGGTGCGTGATTTCCCTGGCAACTATACTCAATACAGGCTGGAACAATCCAAAGGAGAAAACAAACCAGCACCCAAACAGGAAGCTGTAAAACCTGCCACTCCTGCTCCTGCTGCGAATAAAAGGCAACTTAGTTTTAAGGAAAAAAGGGAATTTGAATCGCTCGAAAAAGAATTAAGTGAGCTTGCCAAAGAAAAAGATACGATCACGGAAAAACTCAATAGCAGCGATCTTCCTTTTGAAGAAGTGCAGCAACTGGCCAACCGCATCGGGGAGATAGCACAATTGTTGGATGAAAAGGAAATGCGCTGGCTGGAATTGAGCGAACTGCAATAAAACCCATGCTTACTGACATAAATTCAGTTTCTCCCTCCCTTGTTAATAAAATAAAAATGACAGTTTTTTTATTCTCGTGATACGGAGCCAGTTAGGCGACTTACCAGCCTTTCTGACCGGTTTAAAGCATGCCGGTGGCACAAATTTTGGAATTTATAGCATGCAATGCAGCGATCTGATACTCATTGTGTGTCCAATATTTTAAGAAAAGGCCGGCAATCGTAAAAGTCCGATGTTGACAACTTTCGTTTTAAACTATTGCAAGGATTAGAACGGTTGAGTAGTTTAGCGTCAGATTTTTCATACCCAATTCCTGCGAAGAAAACAATTCCAATCTCCTGAATTGTTAACGAAAATGGTACCCTACCCATGAGCAGGACATTTACATCCGATCAGGAACTGATCGATCGCCTCTTATCAAACGACACAGAAGCATTTGAAGAACTGTATCGCCGTTATTGGTATAGTTTATACACGTACAGTCTCAAAAAATTACACTCTTCCAACGATGCCCGCCAGATTGTAAAAAGCATCTTTATTGAATTGTGGGAAAAAAGACATGAATGGCCGGCCAACTTCTCCGTTTCGCAGCATTTATATACTTCTGTAAGAAGAAGCGTAGTTGAATGTTTGAATGAAAAGCTGGAGAATGACGATTACACCGAACTGGTGGAAAAACAAATCACTGAAGGCTTCAGCGCAGAAGCTTTACAGGATGCACGTAAACCCGTACAGCAAAGACAATCCGCACCTACTGCCTCCGAATTGATCAGGCAACACACCATCTCCCATGAAGAACCGAAGAATCATGCATTGAACATGGCCAGTATGAAATGGCTGCTGCAAATGGTAGCCGCCAAGCTGGATTAATGGCATACATGATTTGTGACAGATACCCTATTACTTCTTACCTAAAAGAACATTATGAAAACAGAGATCTTACATCGGAAACTGGAGAGATACATTAATGGTGAAGCATTGCCCGCCGAAACAAGGCAGATACAGACATGGCTATCCTGCACTACTTCTGAACAACAATTAACAGCTGCAGAAAAAATGCAACTGGAACAGGATATTCTGCAGGAAATTCAGGCAGATACAGCCTACCCTCTTTTTTACCCTAAAAAGGAAAAGCCATGGTGGCAGAAGATAACTGCAATGTTCTAGGAACATGCTGTTGTTGAACTCCTGTTATTGATAACAACTATTTAAGCGATATGTGAGCTTGTTAGCAGTAAACCCAGCCCTGAAGGCTGGGTTGTTTTTTAAGTACCTGATAATTCTCCCTGATCTACCATTTGAAATGTATCTTTGGCGCGCTAAAGATTTTCAACCTGTTATTATGATAAGCTCTCTTTCCAATACCATTTTTGAAAAAAGCATTTCCGACTATCATGTTGCTGATAATGTGGACACAACCATCAATAATCCCTATCCAAAGGATAAGCTTGAACACCTGCTTTACCTGAAAAACTGGATCGATACTGTGCAATGGCACCTGGAAGATATCATCCGCAACCCGGCTATCGACCCGGTGGAAGCCCTGGCCATCAAGCGCAGGATCGACTCTTCCAACCAGGAAAGAACAGATGTGGTGGAATATATCGACAGCTATTTCCTTCAGCAATATGCAGGCATTAAACCACAGCCCACTGCCTCCATTAATACAGAAAGCCCGGCCTGGGCCATAGACCGTTTGTCCATTCTTGCCCTGAAGATCTATCATATGCGGATTGAAGCGGAAAGAAAAGATGCAAGCCCTGAACATATTGCAGCCTGCCATCAAAAACTGGCTGTATTGCTGGAGCAGCGGAAAGACCTTTCCCTCGCTATCGACGAATTGCTTTCCGATATAGAACAGGGAAAGAAATATATGAAGGTGTACAAGCAAATGAAAATGTACAATGACCCTTCACTGAACCCTGTATTATACCAGCAGCAAACCCCTGCGGCCAATGGAGCCTAAACATATCCTGGTTATACGGACCTCTGCACTCGGGGATGTGGCTATGACAGTGCCGGTATTGAAGCAACTGTTGCAGCAATATCCGGCATTGCAATTGACCGTACTTACTTCCCCGGCTTTTACACCACTTTTTGAGCCCCTGGAAAGAACCACTGTTTATGCACTCGAAAAAAGAGGAAAGCATCAAGGCATGTTGGGCATATACCGTTTGTTCCGCGAACTGAAAACCCAATATAAGTTTGATGCGATAGCTGACCTGCACAATGTGCTTCGCTCTATCCTGCTGCGATCATTGTTTAAACTTGCCGGTATCAGAACAGCAAAGATCGACAAGGGCCGTAAAGAGAAAAAAGAGCTCACTTCAAAGCAAAACAAAAAGCTGGTCCAGTTAAAAACATCTTTCCAGCGCTATGCGGATGTATTTGCTGCAATTGACCTGCCTTTTGTTTTGGACACTCAACAAGGCGTATACACTCAACGCCCCCTTTCTGATAATACAGCAACGCTTTTTCAACCGGGAAAAAAACATATAGGGATCGCGCCTTTTGCAAAACATGAAGAGAAAATGTATCCCATCGAAAAAACTTTAGTGGTGATCAGTTCTCTTTTATCCGACCCCAATAACCAGGTATTCCTCTTGGGAGGTGGCAAGGATGAGATAAAAGTGCTGGCAGAATGGGAGAATCAATTTCCAGGTGTTATTAACCTGGCCGGAAAGTTTTCATTTAAGGAAGAACTGGCTATTATCAGTCATCTTGATGTGCTCATCAGTATGGACTCTGCCAATATGCACCTGGCATCCTTATTTGGCGTACCGGTGGTTTCCGTATGGGGAGCTACACATCCCTATGCAGGCTTTTATGGCTGGGGGCAAAAAAAGGAGGATGCTGTGCAGATCGATCTCTATTGCAGACCCTGCTCTGTGTTTGGCAATAAGCCCTGCTACCGGGGAGATCATGCCTGTATGGAGCAATTACCGGAAAGTTGGGTCATCACGAAAGCGCTTACTCACTCTTCCACATAATTCAGATCTTTCCCAAAGGTCTCCTTTGTAAACACTGCAGCAATCACGGTGATCGTCATAATGATCACTGCTGCATAGATACCGCCTTTTACATAACCCACACCTTCCATACCACGCAGCCACTGGAAAAGCGGCAATACAAAGATCGCCAGCATGCCGCGCACCATATTAGGAATGGTAGTAGCCGCTGTAGCGCGGAGATTGGTACCGAATTGTTCGGCACCCATGGTCACGAAAATGGCCCAGAAGCCTGTGCCAAAGCCAAGCCCTGCACAGATCCAGTACATTTTGCTGGCAGAACCATTCCATTGAATGGTGAAGAAAAGTATCATGAACAGGATCGTGATCCCATAAAAAAGGAACAGGGCTTTTTTCCTGCTTTTCATCCATTGACTAACAAACCCGATAGCAATATCTCCTAATGAAATAGCGGCATAGGCATACATGATGGCTTTACCCGGATCAATGGGTTCTTTGATGCCAAACCATTTTCCAAATTCACTGGAAAAGGTGACGAGTACGCCGATCACAAACCAGGTAGGCAATCCGATAAGTATCCCGCAGATATAACGCTTAAAACGATCGGCATTATTAAACAGCATGAAGAAATTGCCGCGCTGCACATCCAGTTTCTTTACTTCATGAAACATGCCTGATTCAAAAACAGAGATCCGTAAGATCAATAATAACAAACCGAGCCCGCCGCCAATGAAATAACAGGTTCTCCAATGAAAGTTCTCTTTCATGATAAATGCCACCACTGCACCGGTAAGCCCGATGCCTGCAACCATGGAAGTGGCGATCCCTCTTTTCTCCTTGGAAGTGAGTTCAGACACCAGGGTGATCCCTGCACCCAATTCTCCGGCCAGGCCAAGCCCTGCTACAAAGCGGATCCATTTATACTGGTCAACCGTCTCCACAAATCCATTCGCAATATTGGCCAGTGAATACAAAATGATTGAACCGAATAATACACTCAGCCGTCCACGCCTGTCGCCGATCACACCGGCTATAATGCCCCCTATCAGCAAGCCCCACATCTGCCATTTCAGGATCATTTCACCATCTGTCAATACCTGCTCTTCAGAAAGGCCGAAAGATCTTAAACTGGGAAGACGGATAATACCGAACAACAGCAGGTCATAGATATCTACAAAATAGCCCAGGGCTGCAACTATCACAGCCACACTGAAGATGGATTGTTTGTTGGCAAGCGGCGATGGCATTATTGGATCAGGGGTTTATATTATTATCCGTCGGAGGCGGCACTACCGGTTTCTTCGCAAAGAATAATTTATACAATACAGGTAATGTCGTGATCAGGACGATCACGATCGTAATTGCTTCGATATGATCTTTCAGGCTGAACCCAAACTTTCTTTCCACCCAGGTTTGGAGAAAGAAACCACCCAGCATCATGGAAGTTACCCAGCAAACGCTGCCAAGGATATTATAGAAAATAAACTGGGGCCTTTCCATTTTCACAATACCTGCAACGATAGGTGCAAATGTCCGGATGATCGGAAGAAACTTGGCCAGGAAGATCGTGGCCTTACCATATTCATGATAAAAATCCCGTGCCCTGATCAGGTGTTTCTTTTTAAAGATCCAGGTATCTTTTCTTTCGAATAAGAGCGGACCGGTTTTATAGCCAAACCAGTACCCTATTATATTACCCAGCACTGAAGCCAGGATGATCATTAAGATAATAACGATATGATAGAACCCGAACGACATATGGCCATCATCAGTAACGCCAGCCAGTTCTTTTACCAGGTTGTTCATGAATATGCCAGCCGCAAAAAGCAAGGAATCGCCGGGAAGGAAAAAACCAACGAATAAACCTGTTTCGGCAAAGACGACGAACAACAAAAAGTAAAGGCCTCCATTTTCAATGATCCAGGTAATAAAACGTTGGATCATGCCGCCGCCTTCCAACAGGTAAATGTGTAATAAACTTTCCATGCTTTAAATATATAAATGAATCTTGTTTGATAAGGTCTGTTCAATATTGATATTAGGTTAAGGATTTTCCAGTTCCCCTTCCCATTTGCTGACCACGCTGGTAGCCAGTGCATTTCCCACTACGTTGGTAGCAGTGCGGAACATATCGCAGAAATGGTCGATCGGCAGGATCAGTGCGATGCCTTCCGGAGGAATATTGAACATGGCACAGGTAGCGGTCACTACCACCAGCGATGCCCTCGGCACTCCGGCAATGCCTTTGCTTGTCAGCATCAGCACCAGCAGCATGGTCAATTGCGTACCGATGTCCATTTGTATTCCATAAGCCTGTGCAATGGCAATACTGGCAAAGGTCATATACATCATGCTGCCATCGAGGTTGAATGAATAACCAAGCGGCAATACAAAAGCAACGATCTTATCCTTACAGCCAAAACGTTCCAGTTCTTCTGTCAGCTTTGGAAACACGGCTTCACTACTGGTGGTACTGAATGCAATAAGCAGGGGCTGAGATATCCTCCGAAGCAGCACAAACAACCTGTTGCCCAAAATAAGATAACCCACCGTCAGCAGGATCACCCATAATAATGCAATACCGATGAGGAAGTATAAAAGATACTGCCCATAGAAATTGAATACACCCAGGCCTTTGGTCGCGATCACAGCCGCAATAGCACCAAACACACCCAATGGTGCAAAGTTCATTACATATCCCACCATTTTCAGGATCACATGCGCGGCAGCGTCCAGTGCTTTCACTACAGGTTTGGCCTTTTCACCAATGGCCGTGCAGGCAACACCAAAGAAAATACTGAACACCACGAGTTGCAACACTTCATTATTGGCCATTGATTCAAATACACTGCGGGGAAAAACGTGCTCAACAAACTTGGCTAATGAAAATTCCTGTGTTTTACCGATCAGGTCTTTTGCACCGGCTGTATCTGCATTGCTCAGATCGATTGCTGCACCTGGCTTGAATAAGTTCACGAGTATCATTCCCAACAGCAAGCTGGCAAGGGAAGCCGTAATAAACCACAAAAGGGCTTTGCCCCCTACCCGGCCAACGGTTTTAAGATCGCCCAGTTTGGCAATCCCTACCACCAGGGTGCTGAACACAAGGGGAGCAATGATCATCTGGACCAACCGGAGGAAAATGGTGGTCAGCAATTTGATATTTGTGGAAAAGGATTGAATGAAATCCGGGGCGGCCTGCTGGTGAACAATATACCCTACTAATACGCCCAGGGCCATTGCGACAAGAATGAATATGGTGAGCCGGTTACCTTTAGACATAAGCAAATCGAGGTGTAAAAAACCCGAAAATCGGAAAAAATACCGAGCGGCAAAAACATTTACCCCTTTTAGGCCCCATTTACTTAAAAGAAATAAAAGCCCGAATTAAATTATTGTTTACTTTACGACCTTTATTTTCGAACTAAAACATAATAATCCCACTTATGAGTTTATTTGTCAAGAAGCCTCTTGGCCAGCTGCTGGCACAAGCTGCTGACAGCGAAAAAGGCCTTAAACGGACATTGGGGGCAGGCAATCTGATTGCCCTTGGGATCGGTGCCATTATTGGCGCCGGTTTGTTTGTTAGGACGGCTGCTGCTGCCGGCCAGGCTGCAGGTCCGGCTGTGACCATTTCCTTTATTGTGGCTGCCATTGGTTGTGCTTTTGCCGGCCTTTGCTATGCCGAGTTTGCAAGCATGATCCCTATCGCCGGTAGTGCTTATGCTTACTCATATGTTACTATGGGCGAACTGATCGCCTGGATCATCGGATGGGCACTGATTATGGAATATGCCCTGGGCGCTGCTACTGTATCTATTGCCTGGAGCGAATATTTAAATAAGCTATTAGGAGGGGCTATTCCGTATGAATGGTGCCACTCGCCGTTTGAGAGCTTTACAGACTCAGCCGGCGTCCATTACAGTGGTATCATGAACATTCCGGCCCTGTTCATACTTTTATTGCTGACCCTGCTGCTGATCAAAGGAACACAGGAATCAGCCTTTGTAAATGCCATTATCGTAGTCATTAAAGTGGCGATCGTGATACTGTTCATCGTTATCGGATGGCAGTTCATTAAACCCGAAAACCATACTCCTTACCTGATCCCGGAAGGCACCCCGCCGGTAGTTGACCAGGGAGGCAAGGTCATTGCCGATTATTCAGGCTTCTTCAAACATGGCTGGGGAGGTATTCTTGGTGGCGCTGCGATCGTGTTCTTTGCCTTTATCGGCTTTGACGCAGTGAGTACGGCAGCCCAGGAAGCCAAAAATCCGAAACGCGATATGCCGATCGGTATTCTCGGTTCACTGGTGATCTGTACTGTTCTTTATATCCTGTTCGGACACGTACTTACCGGTGTTGCCGATTGGAAAGATTTCGTTGATCCTGAAAAAGGACGTGAAGCTTCTGTGGCTTATGCCATCTCTACTTATATGTCCGGTTATAGCTGGCTGGCACAGGCAGTAACCATCGCGATCCTTGCGGGCTTCTCTTCCGTGATCCTCGTGATGCTGATGGGTCAAAGCCGCATCTTCTATACCATGAGCAATGACGGGCTGATCCCGAAAGCATTCGGGGAGCTTCATCCGAAATTCAAAACACCTTATAAAGCCAACTGGATCCTGTTCGTGTTCGTGGGCCTGTTTGCTGCATTTGTACCGGGCCACGTGGCTGGTGACCTTACTTCGTTTGGTACCCTGTTCGCCTTTGTGCTGGTTAGTGCCGGTGTCTGGATCCTTCGGAGGAAAAATCCCGATATTGAGCGCCCGTTCAAAACGCCGCTGGTCCCCCTCGTGCCGATCCTGGGTATCCTGGTTTGTGCCGGTATGATCGTTGCCCTGGATGCGCAAACACTGAAAGTAGCGTTTGGCTGGATGATCTTAGGCCTGATCGTGTATTTTGCCTACAGCCGTCATCACAGCAAGCTGAAAAAAGGATAATTTCAAATGAATTATTTTTATACGAACCGTCCTGGCCTGCCAGGGCGGTTTTTCTTTTGCGTCTATTGCCTTAAATTTGCACTCCCGTAGAAACCGCCGCTGCAGGCCTGTTCGCGGGTAATTATCTAACATCCAAGTTAATTGACATAATCAGATGGGAAGAATTTTCGAGGTCCGTAAATCCACCATGTTTGCCCGCTGGGACCGCATGGCCAAGCAGTTCACCCGCATTGGTAAAGAGATCGTCATCGCCGTAAAAGCCGGCGGTCCTGATCCTTCCACCAATGCAGCCCTTCGCCGCTGTTTTCAGAATGCACGCAGTGCCGGCATGCCTAAAGACCGCGTGGAAGCCGCCATCAAAAGAGCACAGGGAAAGGAACTGATCAATTACGATGAGATCTTATACGAAGGATATGCACCACACGGGGTAGCCATCCTGGTGGAAACAGCTACCGACAACCATGTCAGGACCGTCGCCAACGTGAAATCACATTTCAACAAAGGCGGTGGCACTATGGGAAATAGCGGCAGCGTGGCATTTCAATTTAAAAAGATGGGTGTTTTCAAACTCAAACCAGAAGGACTGAATGCAGAAGACCTGGAACTGGAACTGATTGATTTCGGTTTGGAAGAACTGGGTGAAAGTACTGGTGAAAACGGCGAAGAGATCCTGGTAGCGCGTGTAGGCTTCACTGATTTCGGCAATATGCAAAAAGCTTTGGAAGATAAAGGCATTACCCCCATCAGTGCTGAGCTGGAGTGGATACCTACCACTACCGTTCCTGTTACGGATGAACAGGCAGAAGACGTGAGTAAGCTGATCGAAAGGCTGGAACAGGATGACGATGTGCAGAAAGTGTTTCATAATATGGGATAACCCTATTGATGTTCCCATACAGAACGTTTTATCAAGCTGCCTCCGGCAGCTTTTTTATTTTGGTAACTTTGCAATATGAAGCAGGATCACCCGGTTGTACTCTTTGATGGGATATGCAATTACTGCAATTCGTGGGTGAATTTTGCGATCCGCAATGATAAGAATGCAAGGCTCCGTTTTGCGACACTTCAATCAGCAACCGGCCAAAAATTAAAAGAGAAATATGGAGTAGCTCCCACAGTAGACAGTGTAATACTGATCGACAATGACAGGGCTTATACCTATTCTGATGCAGCCCTCCGCATAGCAAAATATCTCCGGTGGCCTGCAAAAGCTTTGTATGCGCTGATCATCGTTCCCGCATTCATCCGTCAACCCATTTACAAATGGATTGCACGTAACCGTTATAAATGGTTTGGTAAAAAAGATGCCTGTATGGTGCCTTCTGCTGAAATCAGGGGGCGGTTCTTATAAAAAGATCTCTCCTTTCATATAAAACACGCATTGCCCTCCCATCTGCACCCGCTCTCCTTTTTGTTCCACCCATAGTTGTCCTCCGCGGGGAGAAAGCTGCCGGGCTATCATTTTTGTTTTATGCAATTTTTCACTCCAGAAAGGGATCAGTTGGGAATGGGCAGAGCCGGTTACAGGATCTTCATCAACCCCATAAGTGGGTGCAAAAAAACGGGACACAAAATCAACTTCCTTGCCGGGAGCTGTGATGATCACTTTATGACCCAGTTTTTTTAATAAAGTAAAATCAGGATCTGCATGCTTCACATCATCTTCAGTATTCAATTCCACCAGCAGGTCGCGGCTGCGGTATACGCCCACGATTTCCTTTACGCCCAGCGCTTCCTGTAATTTATCCGGGTAGTCAGCCGTTTTTTCGGGCTTCCAGGAAGGGAAGTCCATAGATATTTTGTCACCATCCCTTGTTATCACCAATGGACCGCTTTGCGAATGAAAAGTAATAGACGGCTTATTATATCCCAGTTGAGTGAATAATACAAAAGCGCTGGCAAGGGTGGCATGGCCGCAAAGATTGATCTCTTTCGCCGGCGTGAACCAGCGGATCTCATAATCTGTTCCATTCGGCACAAAGAAAACGGTTTCAGCCAGGTTGTTTTCCATAGCCAACTGTTGCATCAGCGAATCCTTGATCCAGTTGTTCAAAGGAATGACTGCTGCGGGATTGCCGGAGAAAAGCTTATCGCTGAAAGCATCTATTTGGTACAGGGTCAGTCGCATCTCAATTGATCATTTATCGTCTTTATTATAAAATCTTGGCAGGCCAAGCTTGTAGCGCACTGCAATAATACGGATAGCAAAGATGAGAAGGATGCAGATGATCTTGGCCATATCATTATCCACACCCGTTTCAAGAAAAGCAAAATACAATAAGCCGCCTGCCACGCTCGCCAGTGCATAGATCTCCTTGTGGAAAACCAGCGGTACGGTATTCAATATCACATCACGGATCACGCCACCAAAACAGGCAGTGATAGTGCCCAGCGCAATACAAACGCCAATACTGAGATTGATCTGAATTCCTTTTTCAATACCAATGAAAGTGAAAAGTCCCAGCCCCAATGCATCAAACACAAAAAGCGTCATATTGAAACGGCGGATAAAAGAACCGAAGAACATGCTGGCAATAGCTGCAGAAAAAATAACTGTGGTAGCCGTTGCATTGCGCAACCAGCTCACCGGCAGATCGCCGATCATGATATCACGCAATGTTCCACCTCCAATAGCGGTAATAAAAGAAAGGATCAGCACACCGAAGGGGTCCAGCTTTTTTTCCATTGCAAAGAAGGCACCTGAAACGGCGAAAGCAAAAGTGCCAAGGATGTCGATGATGTATAGAAAGTCGGTAGGCATCTTTTCTGACTAAAAATCTATTCCGCCATCATTTCCTTTATCACCGTTTCAATCTCTTCCATATTCGGTTTGCTGAAATAATCTCCATCACTGCCATAAGCAGGACGGTGTGCCTTACCGGTGATGGTGCGTGGCGCAACATCGAGATATTTATAGCCCTGCTGATGTTCCATTACCTGGTTGAACATATAAGCAGCAGCGCCGCCGGGCACATCTTCATCAATAAATACAATGCGATTGGTTTTCTTGAGCGATTCAAGAATGCGCTGGTCGATATCAAACGGCAATAAGGTTTGTACGTCTATTATTTCACAGGAGATACCATGCTTTTCCAGTGAAGCAGCGGCTTCCTGGATAATGCGGAGCACAGAACCATAAGAAACAATAGTGATATCATTGCCTTCGCGAATCACTTCCGGTTTGCCCAGGGGCACGGTCATCTCCAGAAGATTGGAAGGAAGTTTTTCTTTTAAGCGATAACCGTTCAGGCATTCGATCACGATGCCGGGATCATTGCCACGCAGCAAAGTATTGTACATACCAACAGCCTGCACCATGTTGCGGGGAACGCAAACATACATGCCGCGGAGTGAGTTAATGATCATTCCCATAGGAGAGCCGCTATGCCAGATGCCTTCCAGGCGATGGCCGCGGGTGCGCACGATCAGTGGGCAACTTTGCTGGCCATATGTGCGGTAGTGCAGGCTAGATACATCATCGCTCAGCGGCTGAAGGCCATAGAGGAGATAATCGAGGTATTGTATCTCTGCGATGGGACGAAGTCCGCGCAGGGCAAGACCGATCCCCTGCCCCATGATGGTGAGTTCACGGATGCCTGTATCGAATATCCTGTCGTTTCCGTGTTTTGCCTGAAGACCGCTGAAACCCTGGTTCACATCTCCTATATAGCCGAGGTCTTCTCCAAAAGCCACTACTTTTTTATTACTGCTAAAAAGCTGATCGAAGAAGCGGTTCAGTACCTCATAACCATTGATGGCAGCTGCATCCTGTGCAAATGCCGGTTTCACTTCAGCTACGCGCAAGGCGCTTTTCGGGCCTTCGTTATACAGGTAGGAATTATAAAGGTTCCTGCTCTCTTCAAGTAAGTCTTTGTAATAATCTTTTGTCCAGAAAGCAGCATCATTATTACCAGCGATATCAATAGCTTCATACAAAGCCTTCATTACATCGCGCCGCAGCGGTTCTTTGTTCAGGGTAAGATTTGTTACGATCTTTTTCAGCGCTGCAGATTGATCAGGCAGGTTGTTGATCATCGCGTTCAACAGATCGGTTGTTTTATTTACCTGCACTTTGATCGGCTCCAGGTATTTCTGCCAGGCGCTGTCCTTGCTCTCTTTTACTTCTTTCTTGGCAGAGCGTTCAATTTCCTCAATCTCTTCCTCGTCGCTCAGGGAGTTTTCAATGATCCATTCCCTCATTTTTTTCAGTCCGTCCCATTCCCTTTCCCATGCGAGGCGTTCCTGTGTTTTATATCGCTCATGGCTGCCGGAAGTAGAATGCCCTTGCGGCTGTGTGATCTCTTCTACATGAAAAAGAACGGGTGTATGATTTTCGCGGGCCTGGCGCAATCCTTCATCAAAGGTTTCGCACATGCCGGCATAGTCCCACCCTTTTACTTTATAGATCTGCAGTCCATTGGTGCCTTCCTGTTTTTGAAATCCGCTGAGCGCTTCTGAAATAGAGCCCTTGGTGGTCTGATATTTTTTAGGAACAGAAATTCCATAACCATCATCCCATACAAAAATGGCCAGTGGCACTTGCAGCACTCCTGCGGCATTTACTGTTTCCCAGAAATGGCCCTCCGAAGTGGAAGCATCACCGATAGTGCAAAAGCAAACTTCATTACCATTTTCTGAGAGGTTGGTCATCTGGTTGAGCTCAGGCACGCGGCGGAAAAGCCGGGATGCATAAGCCAGTCCCAATGAGCGGGGCAGTTGGGAAGCAGTGGGCGCCATATCGCTGGCAGTATTCCGGCGATTGGCCAGATCAAGCCATTCCCCGTTCTCATCAGTGAGGGGAGTGCAAAAATGCGACACCATTTGCCGGCCGGCATTATTGGGATCGTTGTTGATATCAGGATCAGCGTATAATTGCGAGAAAAATTGCGCTACGGTTGACTGGCCGATCGCAAAATGAAAGGTTTGATCACGGTAATAACCACTGCGGAAATCCCCAGGTTGAAAAAATTTAGCCATGGCTACCTGGGCCACTTCTTTACCATCTCCAAAAATGCCAAATTTGGCTTTACCTGTCAATACTTCTTTACGGGCTAAAAGGCTGGCTTCCCGGCTGATGCATGCTATGCGGTAATCGCTTAGCACTTCTTCCCTGAACTTGTCGAAGGACAATTTTGCTTCTGCCGGCATCGTTAATGGAGTTGAGTTTTCCATGCAGCAAAAATAGGGAGAATAGGTTCATTTGAGGCGGATCGGAAAAATAGGGTGTTAATGCTGCAACCCATCTTTGCGTTCTTTCATCTTTCCATTAATTTTGACGACCCTAAAACCTCTTATATGAAGAGATTAGTAACCCTTGCTGTACTGCTTACCACTTTCTTTTTTGCCCGTGCACAAACAGCGGTACCCGCCGGAGAAGTGCTTCAACTGAAGGAAACCGAGTATGATTTCGGCAAGATCCCCCAGGGCAAGCCGGTTTTTTATACTTTTGAGATCAGCAATACAGGTTCCACACCTTTAAAACTGGACAATGTGCAGGCCAGCTGCGGCTGCACTACGCCGGAATGGAACAGGGACCCTATCGCACCCGGCGCTTCAGCGCAGATCAAAGTAGGCTTCAATGCTGCTGCTGAAGGCACATTTACCAAGCCCATTACCATTGTTTACAACGGCAACCGGTCTCAACAGATCGTTATCAAAGGCCTGGTCTGGAAAACTCCCGAAGGAGCTGCACCGGCCAATGCCTCCATTCAATTTTTAAAAAAGCAAACACTATAAAATACAAACCATGAAGAAAGTCCTACTTTTCACATTCGCGCTTGTTTTCAGCGTAGCAGTAATGGCTCAGACCAAAGCAGATGACATTGCTAAATTCAATACTGAAACGCACAGCTTCGGCAAGATCAAACAGGGGGTTCCTGTTACGTATTATTTTGAGATCAAGAATATCAGCGACAAGCCGATCGTAGTAGCAAATGCATCAGCTACCTGTGGTTGCACAGTACCTGAAAAGCCTGAACAACCCATTGAACCAGGAGCTACAGCCAAACTGAAAGTGGTATTCAATGCTGCTACAGTAGGCCCCATTAAAAAAGATGTATATGTGTATTTCGCGGGTGTTGAACAACCCAAGACAGTACATATCACCGGTGAAGTTCTTGCCAACTAAGCAAACACTCATTCCTGCCATTGGCATCGAAATAGTTATCGCTTTTAACCACAGCCCTTTGCGTTCTGCGCAAGGGGCTTTTATTATCCCGTATCAGCAAACTGCTTAAATACCCTATCGTACAATTGTGCTAACCAACATGGGAAAATATTTTCCTCCTCATCTCTACCACTATTAGAAAAAACTTCCACATCCTTACAATATTAATATTGGTCACAGCAGCCATGCATCCCATTTATCCACATTTATTTTTCAAACCAGATGATTTCCAATTCACATCTGCAGACCTTCTTTATAGCGGCATGAAATTTCCTCCTTTTCCAGGGAAATGACGATTGTAATGAACCAGGAAAATTTGCAGACCGAGAAAGGGTTTTCCTTTTCGGGTCTAAAAGACACCGTAGTGGGTTTTGTACACACCCAACTCAACAGGCTGGAGAAAAAAGTGGAAAAGCGGGTACTCAACCCCATCAACAATTTTCTGAAAACGCCCGAGGAGATGGACGCTGACTTTTCTCATCACGTCAATTTTCACGGCATGATCGTCGCTGTGGAGAAAAGCTTTTCTCACACAAAACTGATCGAGTGCAAGGACGGTTATATCAATATACATGATCCCGAAATAATCAATCAGGGATTTATGGAAGAGAACTACTAGATTATATTTTTACAAGAGTAAAATCTAGTAGTTGGGGCAGTCACTAAATGAGGACTGCCCCTTCTTTTAGCACGAATGACGCGATTTATAATATACTCTTCTAAAATATTTCACATTCGCGTACTTTTGAGCTTATGTTAAGTATCTCCCAACGTGGCCAACAGATGCCACCCTCCCCCATCCGCAAACTGGTGCCGTTTGCTGAAGCCGCCAAGAAAAAAGGCATTAAAGTCTACCATTTGAATATTGGGCAGCCGGATATTGAAACGCCGCCAGCGATTATGGATGCCGTGAAGCATACGGATCTTAAAGTGTTGGAATACAGTCATAGTGCCGGTAATGAAAGTTACCGCCGTAAGTTGGTGGAGTACTATAAACGGGTAGGTATTTCTGTGACGCATGACCAGATCATGATCACAACGGGCGGTTCTGAAGCCATACTTTTCAGCTTTTTTACCTGTCTTAATCCGGGAGATGAGGTGATCATACCTGAGCCTTTCTACGCCAATTACAATGGTTTTGCCTGTACGGCCGGTGTGGAGGTGGTTCCCATCACTTCTCACATAGAAAATGGTTTTGCACTTCCGCCTATTGCGGATTTTGAGAAAGTGATCACGCCCAAAACAAAAGCGATCATTATCTGCAGCCCCAATAATCCTACCGGCTACCTCTATAGCCGCCAGGAAATGGAGGCTTTGAAAGATATCTGCCTCAAACATAACCTCTACCTTTTCAGCGATGAAGCATACCGTGAATTCTGCTACGATGGCGACTATGTAAGTGCGATGCACCTGGAAGGAATGGAACAGCATGTGGTGCTGATGGATACTATCAGTAAACGCTATAGCGCCTGTGGCGCAAGGATAGGTGCGCTGGTCACCAAAAACAAACAGGTATATGATGCTGCCATGAAATTTGCGCAGGCCCGCCTCAGCCCCCCCGGCCTGGCCCAAATTCTTGGTGAAGCGGCTGTAGACCTGCCCGAAAGCTATTTTGCCGCTCCCAAAAAAGAATACCAGGCCCGTCGTGACCTGCTGGTAAGCCGGCTGAATGCCATGCCCGGCGTATTCTGCCCCAATCCCGGCGGCGCTTTTTATGCTATTGCCCGCCTCCCCATCGATGATTGCGACAAATTCTGCCAGTGGCTACTGGAAAGCTTCAGCTACAATGATCAGACAGTAATGCTGGCCCCTGCTACAGGCTTTTATGGAACGCCTGAACTGGGCAAAAATGAAGTGCGCCTGGCCTATGTGCTGAATCTCGAGGCAATCAACAATGCAATGGACTGTTTGGAAAAAGCATTGGAGCAATACCCGGGAAGAACAAAAGAGGCAAAAGCAACCGCTGCAATGGCTAAATAATTCATTGCATTTTACTTAAAAATGATTTCAGGGTTTTAGGCAGAATGTTTATTTTTGCCGCCCGTTTGCCGGGGTAGCTCAGCTGGTTAGAGCATCGGATTCATAACCCGAAGGTCGGCAGTTCAAGTCTGCTCTCCGGTACCAAGCTCAACTCTTGATTTTCAAGATGTTGAGCTTTTTTCGTTTAAGCAGGCTTCTACGTTGTATGATTTATTTTAGGCAGGAAAGCAAAAAATATTATTTGAGCATAATAAAATTGGATTTAAATACCAAATTATTATAATTTTACGGGAATATAATCCTGCATTATGATAAATCGGCTACTTCAACCTTCTCTTGAAAAACGTCTTTTTAAAGGTAAAGCTATTCTGCTATTTGGTGCGCGTCAAACTGGCAAATCCACTTTGGCTGAAGTCCTTTTATCAGGACTGAATGAGGAATGGTTAACGTTGAACGGAGATGATGCTGATGTTAGAGAAATCTTATCAGATACCACGGCGACAAAGTTAAAAGTTATCATAGGCAATAAGAAAATCGCGTTAATAGATGAAGCCCAAAGAATCAAAAACATAGGTCTGACGTTGAAATTGATCACTGACCAAATAAAAAATGTTCAGGTTATCGCAACGGGATCATCTTCATTTGAGTTGTCTAGTCAGGTCAACGAACCTCTTACTGGCCGTAAATACGAGTTTATGCTCTTCCCTTTGAGCTTCGAAGAAATGGTAATGCATCATGGCCTTTTGGAAGAAAAGCGTTTAATAGAGCATCGGATGATATACGGTTACTATCCCGAGATTGTGACAAATCCTGGTGAAGAAAAGGAAAGACTAAAATTGCTTGCAAGCAGCTATCTCTATAAGGACCTGCTAATGTTGGAGCAAATTAAAAAACCCGCCCTTCTTGAAAAATTGCTGAACGCACTAGCTTTGCAAGTAGGAAACGAAGTAAACTATACAGAAATCGGGCAATTAATAGGGAGCGACCGTAAAACCGTCGAGAAATATATTGACCTTTTAGAAAAAGCTTTTGTCATTTTTCAGCTTCCTGCCTTCTCAGGAAATGTCCGAAACGAAATCAAAAAAGGTAAAAAAGTGTATTTCTATGATTGTGGTATTCGAAACGCGGTCATCAACAATTTCGCCCCTCTTAGTACCCGAACAGATGTCGGTGCATTGTGGGAGAATTTCATCATCGTTGAACGGATGAAGCATCTGAAGTATGCTGAAAACGAAGCAAGACATTACTTCTGGCGCACGACGCAGCAACAGGAAATCGATCTGATAGAAGAAGTAGATAGTAAACTAACAGCCTTTGAATTCAAATGGAACAAAAATACCAAAGCAAAGATACCTCAAACATTTACTGGAAATTACCCGAAGTCTGAAACGCTGGTTGTATCTCCTGATAATATAGAAACTATAACTACGTCGATTCGGTAGTAGCAGTTGCTGGGCAAGGTGTTCAAAGAGCGGTTGTAGATCCAAGGCTTTTCAGGTATTGAGACAGACCTTAAAAATTTCATTGAGGCAGGTAAGTAATAAAATGGGCATAGCAAAATGTAGAATTAATTCCTCATTCTGTAGATGTAAAATCTGATGACTCCAACATCCACCTCTTTGCAGCAAATCCTGGATACCATCAAAAATGCCCCCTACCCAGCATCTTTATTCGTAGTGATCAAAAGAATCGCATCACTAAGAGCCTGCACCGTATGCACAACCCCCGGATGAAATGTCACCATATTTTTTTCTTTCATATCAATATCCCCATCCGGTGTTGTAACCCTTATATCTCCATGAAGCACCTGGATGGTCAGAAATTCGCTTACTTCATTATCAGGAAGACGCGCAGCTGCCTGTAAAGCAGCAACAACGATCGTCACGCTCTCCGATTTAAAAACAGTTATGCCGTTACGATCACTTTTCTCCCAGGCTTTTTCACTTTTCAACTGATCGATAAATGAGGGGATATCAACAAATACATAAGGTGCATCCAGCACCCTGTCTCCTTCCGGCCGGTTAAATGTGGCTTCATTTCTTTTTATTTCCATACCAGGCATTTCCTGAAAACATCAAAAAACTATGCCATCAACCGACTACTGCTACACATTCAGTAAAATTGAAAAATGAGATTGCTTTATCCTGCATTTATCATTTGCAAAATGGCATATAAATGGGATGAGTATTTATAAACAACTAAACATGAAAGCTACTACCCGTTGGGGCATTATCGGGCCGGGAAGTATTGCCCGCTTGTTTGCCAGAGACCTGTCCCTTATTGCAGCACCCCAGGAGATCGTAGCGGTATTGGGTCATTCGGAAGAAGGTACGGACGCTTTTGCAGAAGAGCTCAATATACCTTATGCCTACATTGATCCTTCGCGGTGGCTTGAAAAAGTGCGTCCCGATATCGTTTATATTGCCACGCCTCATCCCGATCATTTTCAGCACGCATTGGATTGCCTGGAAAAAAAGATCCCGGTGCTTTGTGAGAAACCAATGACCGTTAATGCCGATCAATGCCAGCAACTGATCAATGCAGCCAAAGCCAATAAAACTTTTTTAATGGAAGGAATGTGGGTCCGCTTCCTGCCCAGCCTCCAACTGGTACTCAACCTTATCGAAGAAGGGCGGATCGGGAATGTGCTCGCCATAAAAGCTTCCACCACTTTCAAGGCCATGCCGGAAGATGGCAGCCGCTATTTTGATCCTGAAAAAGGCGGCGGCTCATTGCTTGACCTGGGGGTCTATCCTGTTTATTTAGCTCAATTACTGCTGGGCAAGCCGCGCTCCATTAAAGCCATTGCCAAGCTGTCTGATGAACATGTAGATGAAAATTGTTCTATCCTGCTTCAATATCGCAATGGCGCTTATGCCATGCTTGAATCTTCCTTAATTGCAGAAAGTGATGCGCCTGCGGAGATCACCGGCGATAAGGGTTCGATCAAAATCTTTCATCCCTGGTTTGAAAAAGCCAGTGGCATTGAACTGACCGAACGCGGTGAAGGAAAGATCATTTATCCCTGTTCATGGGCTGGGCATGGAATGCAGTTTGAAACAGAAGAAGTATTGCACTGCATTGCTGAAAATAAAATCGAGAGTGAACTTCATCCCCTATCTGCCAGTCTTGATCTGATAACCACGCTGGATGAGATACGCCGGCAAATAAACGTGGAGTATCCCGCCGTGGAAGCGGTGGAGGGATGACTGGAAAAACTGGTTAAATCAAGCTGTTCAGCACCAGCACGCCAATCAATCCCAACACAGAGATCACAGTTTCCATCATTGTCCAGGAAAGGAATGTCTGCTTTAACGAAAGACCAAAGAATTCTTTGAACATCCAGAAGCCGGTGTCATTGATATGCGAGCCGAATACACTCCCTGCACCTACAGACAATGCCATCAGTTCCGGTGATGCTTTTCCTGCCAGCACCAGTGGCGCCACAATGCCTGCCGCCGTAATACCGGAAACAGTGGCAGAGCCGATCATCACCCTGATAAGCGCCGTTACCACCCATCCAAATACCAGCGGCGGCATCTTCCATTGACTGCTGAGCGAAGCAATATAATCTGCTGTACCGCTATCGGTAAGCACCTGCTTGAACACACCGCCTGCTGTGATAATAAGCAGTATAAGCGCTACATCAGCTACCGCATTATTGACCCATACCATTATTTCCTTCACAGGCCTGCCTGTTGTTTTTCCAAAATATATGATCGCCAATAATACAGTGATGAGCAAAGCAATAGTTGAATCGCCGGTGAAAGCCAGTATTTTCCGGAACAAACTTTCTTCTGGTAAAAATGCATTGACCAATACGGCAATACTGATCAGGAATACCGGCAATAATGCCATAAAGAAACTGGCGAAAATACCTGGCAGCTTTTCATAACCGGTTTCAGCAGGGGCCGATAAAAATTGTTCAGCGCCCGGCTTTATTCCCTGCATCAGTTTACCAAGCCCGGGGCCTACAAGTACCAGGATAGGAACACCGATAGCAAGACCATACATAAGCGTTTTACCCATATCCGCCTGAAATGCATTCACCAGTAAAACAGGACCTGGATGGGGCGGCAGGAAGCAATGGGTCACCGAAAGAGCAGCAGCCATGGGAATGGCAACATATAATAAGGACACCCCGGTTCGCCTGGCAATGGAAAATACCAGGGGCACCAGGATAATGAACCCCGCATTATAATAAAGAGGAATACCCACCAGGAAACCCGTAAGCAACACCGCCCATTGGATATATTTTATACCAAAGGCATTCACAAGAGTGGTAGTTATTTGTCCGGCAGCACCGCTGGCTTCCAGCAGCTTTCCCAGTATAGCACCCAGGCAGATGATCAGTACCAGTCCGCCTAATGTGCTGCCCACGCCTTTCTCAATAGAAACGATCAGATCGGCCGGAGACATTTTCAATGCAAGGCCTGCCACGATCGCTACGATCAACAAGGATAAAAAAGGACTGAGCTTCTTTGCGGTCAGGAATACCTGCAAGGCAATTGCAAGCAGGACAATGAATAATACCATCTTGCTTCTTTGATAGGGGAATGTACGATTTAGTGCCGGATTTTGAAATTCAACCAAATAAACAATTCCCTGTTTTTACCTGGCATAGACAGGAATATGGTATTTTTATAAGAGAAGCCAAGCCGTTGAAGAGCATTTTGAACGAACTGATCAATTAATAATCGATTGTAACATGATGAAGCCTAAAAAGGACATCACTATCTATGATATTGCCCGAAAATTGTCCTTATCTTCTGCCACTGTAAGCCGTGGATTGCAGAACCACCCAGCCATCAATAAAAATACCCGGAAAAAAATACAGGAGGCTGCCCGTCAACTTGGCTACCGGCACAACAATTTTGCGAGCAATCTCCGCAAGCAAAAGACCAATACCATCGGCGTGATGATACATGAGCTGAACAGTAACTTCATCACTTCCGTGTTGGCTGGCATTGAAAAAGTGACCACTGAAGCCGGGTATGATCTCATCATCGCACACTCTTCAGAACGTTACGAAAAAGAAGCAGCCAATGCATTGAACCTTTTTCACAAACGGGTAGATGGGCTCATCGCTTCTCTTGCTTTTGACACCACCAACCTGGAACATTTCCTTCCTTATGAAGAAAAAGGTATTCCGGTGATCTTCTTCGACCGGGTGGAAGAGCAGGGAGACAGCACCAAAGTGATCATCGATAACTATGCCTGTGGCTACCAGGCCACGCGGCACCTGATTGAGCAGGGCTGTGAACGCATTGTGATGGTAACGGCCAGCCTGCAAAGAAATGTGTATGCCCAACGGCACCGTGGCTATGAGCATGCGCTGCGTGATAATAATATCCCTTACAACAAAGATCTTGTGTTGATCAAGGATCTCAGTGAACAATGTGGGGTGGAAGCCGCTCTGCAGATCATCAGCATGGACCCCATGCCTGATGGAGCTTTTATCACCAATGATTTCTCTGCTGCTGTTTGTATGCAAACCCTGAAAGAACATGGCATCAGGATACCACAGGATATTGCGGTAGTGGGTTTTAATAACGATGCTATTAGCAAACTGGTAGAACCTCAGCTCACTACCATCGATTATCCCGGTATGGACATGGGAGAGATTGCCGCCCGTAACCTGGTGAATCACCTGAAAGGCGTATCCAATATCAAAAGCACCAACACGATCATTGTAAACTCAGAGTTGATAGTAAGAAAATCTTCATTGAAAAAAGGAAGTAAGTAGTAAACACCTATAGAGGTGATTTCAGTCTGAATTCAAACTTATTCTTATTAAAGAACTTCAGGAGCTCTGCTTTCAGATGGGAAAATGTATCAGGAAAATGATTGATAGATGCATTAGGAGGACATACCCATACATCGCCCCCATCGTTATTGAATAAAATCCCAATTTCTTTTTCCTCCTCACGCCATCCCTGCAAAGTACTCTTTGCCTGAGGTAATATCATGATAACATCCCTGACAGCTCCAAAATTGAACACAAGCAGAGAATGAACATCCTCTTCCTTATGACGGAATTGAATATGCGCGATCATAACAATATATTGAATAATTCCCGGAGAAGAAGCTGGCAGTTATATGAAGGTACGATAAAGAGGGCGTTTTCCCATGCATGTGCCTAAAAGTATTCAATAGTCTGAGTACCAATATTAATTCCCCGGCAACTCAAACTATACATGATACATTCTTGCCCCTTTTGGAATTATCTGTCTTGAATGAATGGCATTATTTTTTGATCTCTTAAAAAAACAAATGAAAGATGGACCTGAGATCGCCTTATCCCTATTGGCTGCTTCGTCACGGAACGCTTAATAATTATCCATCTTTGCAAAAAAACATACAAACATCCATCGCTGTTATCGGCGCAGGTATAAGCGGCGCTTTAGTAGCACGTGAACTTATTAATGCAGGTCATGCTGTAACAGTGATTGACAGGCGTCATGCCGGCACCGGAAGCACTGCTGCCAGCACAGGACTGCTTCAATATGAAATAGACACTCCTTTATACAAGCTGATCAACCTGGCCGGTGAAAAAAATGCAGTGCGCAGTTATATCCTTTGCCGCGAAGCGATCTATGAACTGGAAAAGATTGGCCGTCAATTGAAGGCAGAAGAACTGGTCCGTTTCAGACCGAGCCTGCAATATGCTTCTTACAGATCACATATTAAAAACCTGGAAAAAGAATACCGTTTAAGGGAAAATGCGGGATTTGATCTGCAATGGATGGACGGGCATGCTATCAAAACAAATTATGGATTTGAAAAACCTGCAGGGCTTCTTTCCGCCGATGGAGCGGAAGCCGATGCTTACAGAATCACTCATTGTTTATTGACCGAATGTATCAACCTTGGCGCAAAAGTATTTGACAATACCAGAGTGACAGAGATCCGCTATGCAAAGAACGGTGTGGAATTGGCTACCTCAACAGGCTTCAAGGTAAAAGCACGCAAGCTTGTGATTGCCTGTGGGTATGAATCGCAACGATATATACCGAAACAGATCCAGCATCTGCAATCAACCTTTGCTATCGTGAGCGAACCCTTTGCAGAGCAGGATTTCTGGTTCCGCAATTCTCTGATCTGGGAAACACGGAAGCCTTATCTCTACCTGCGCACCTCAAACGACAGGCGCATTCTTGTGGGAGGCAAAGACGTTGACTGGTCAGATCCCCAACGCAGAAATGAATGGCTGCCGAAGAAAGCAAGGGCACTTGAGAAAGCATTTAAAAAACTTTTTCCCCGTATCCCTTTTAAAACAGATTTTAAATGGGCCGGCACATTCGCCTCCACCAGGGACGGATTGCCTTATATCGGCTCCATACCCGAAAGGCCCCACACTTATTTTGCCTTGGGATTTGGAGGCAATGGAATTACGTTCAGTGTAGTGGCTGCCAGCATAATCCGGGATATGATAGAAGGAAAGAAGAATAGGGATGCCGTCATCTTTTCTTTCAACCGCTAGCATCAGCATACCGGCGTTCAATGGAAAATATACTTGAAGTAATTGACACAGTAAGTGCCCGGCCGGGCAATACCCGCGCGATCTGCAAGAAATATTATATACATCCCTGCCTTTTCAGATTATATGAGGAAGAGAAGCTCCAGGATTACATGAAAAAACGTGGCAAAAAGAACACACACCAGGGAGTTTTTAGCCCTTCTGAACAACTACTGCTGCATATATTGAAAGAATGCTCCTAAGAATAAACGTTTTATTACTGGTATGGTTTTTTATCTCTTAAATATCGGCGTAAAAGATTGTTAATTGAAAAAATTAAGACTATGAAAACAAATGAAAAAACTTCAGAAGTGCTGAACGATCTTATCGAGATCAATAATGACCGTGTGAGAGGGTATGAGAAAGCATCAAAGGAAACAGCTCCTGAAGATGCTGACCTGCGTTCATTGTTCGAAAGCATGGCTGCTGAAAGCCGTAGCTATGTGAATGATCTGACCAAATATGTTACGATTAGTGGTAATGAACCGGCCGACGGCACTACGATGAAAGGGAAAATATACAGGACATGGATGGACGTGAAAGCGACCTTCAGCGGAAAGAACAGGAAAGCCATACTGGCTGCCTGTGAATATGGAGAGGATGCTGCGCAGAAGGCTTATCAGCAGGCACTGGCAACGGATATTCATTTACCAGATGATATCCGGCAACTGATCGCTGAGCAACAAAGCAACCTGAAAAAATCGCATGATAAAATAAAAAAAATGCGCGACACCCAACATGCCTGATAAAAATCAAGAGTGGTTGTAGACACAACCACTCTTTCTGGCTTAACATTTAAAATCAACGATATGCAATATGAGATTCCCTCCACTGATGCAGATATGAAAACATTATCATCCTGCATAAATAAGCTGGCATCAGATGGCTATACTGAACAATTCCAAATAAGCGAGGATGGCTTGCTATCATCCGGCAAAGGGAAAAACTACCGCCCGGGACAAGTGCACGTTGTCAATTTTTTCCGCTTTGAAGGTTCCAGCGATCCTGACGACAATTCTATTCTGTATGCCATTGAAACGGATGGCGGTGAAAAAGGAACGCTTACCGATGCTTATGGAACATATGCTGATCCACGTGTTGGAAAATTCATGAAAGAAGTGGAAGATATCAGCAAAAAGAAGTAGCTACCAAAGCTGCTTCCCCTGATAATAATCCAGCACCTTGGTCCGCAACACATAATCATATTTCGCGGCCACAGCATTGCTGTTTGCCCTGTCAAGGTTGTTTTTAGCGGTCAGGTAATCAATAGAGTTCCCCACACCGGAATTGAACCGCACATCTGCCGCGTGAAAAGATTCATTGAAAGCGCCAACCTGCACCAGCAGGGTTTTATACCTCTCTAAAGAAGAGCTCATATTGATATAGGCTTCTTCAATTGATTGTTGCAATTGCGTTTTAGTGGTACTGGCCACATACTCTGTATTTTGCAGGTCCAGTTTTGCCTGCTTCACTTTATTGCGTTGCTGCAAAGCATTGAAGATGGGGATCTGAAGACCTATACTCACTGAAGTAAAAATGTTGTTCTTTACCTGCTTGCCATACCCGATCTTCTCCGTATCAAAATTATTCTGCTTCTTATATACAGGAAAAGAGTTGCCGCCGAGCATTACATAATCTGTAGATGCCACTTCCGATGAACCGGTAAACACAGAATTGCTGGCAGCGCTGGAATAATTGGTGCTTGCATTACCATTCAGGCTCAAAGTGGGGAATAATTGCCCCCTGGCAACCTTCACCCCTCTTGCTGCACTTTCCCTGCGGAGGTCAACCGCTTTTATCAGGGAAAACTGTTCTAAAGCTGTTGAATAAATACTGTCGGGCGTATTATCATAACGGGTAGCAAAAGACTCCGCATCCAGCTTTTCCAACTGGATGGCCTTGTCATAAGGAACATTCATCAGCTTACACAAATTAAGCTTGGACTGTTCCAACGCAGCTTTTGTGCTGATGATGCTAAGCTGATCGTTGGCATACTGCCCTTTCAGATCAGACAGTTCAGAAGGCAGGATAGCTCCGTCCTTATTCAGTATTTCCAACCGGTCCACTTGCTTTTTGGACAACTCAGCCTGGTTAACCGCCAGCACCAGCAAATCCTGGTTAGTAAGCACCTGCAGGTAAGTGAGAATAATATTAATGGTGAGATTATCTTTTGCTTGTTGCCAATCCATTTTAGAAGCTTCATAAGCCAATGCATTCTGCTTTATTGCATTCTGCATAGACAAGCCTCTGAACAGCACTATGCCGCTGCTTGCGCTATAGTTGGCAACATTCACCTGCTGATTGATATAGGAGTTGGTAAAAGGATCGATACTACGTCCCTGGTTAATACCATTGGAAGCAGATGCACTCAGGTCAGGAAGCATATTCAGCCTTGCCTGGTTCCAGTTGATCTTACCGGTTTCCATCCGCAAACCGGCCTGCAATACATCCAGGTTTTTGGATAAACCCGTTTCAACACATTGTTGCAACGTCAACACATTTCCTGCCGTTTCCTGAGCATACGCTTTTGTGCAGGCAAGCGCTGCACACACATAAAAACCAAAAGCCAAAATTCTTTTCATCTTTTATTTCTGTTTTATTACCGGAATGGTTGTTATTATTTTTTCTCTACCATTCCATCCAGCAGGTTAATGATCCTTGAACCATAGGCTGCATTTTTTTCCGAGTGGGTAACCTGTATTACTGTTACTCCTTCTTTATTTAATTCCCTGAACAACTCCATGATCACTTCACCCTGAGCGGAATTGAGGTTGCCTGTAGGCTCATCCGCCAGCAAAAGTTTTGGTTTACCGATCAAAGCCCTGGCAATGCCTACCAGTTGCTGTTGGCCGCCGGACAATTGCGTGGGAAAAAGATCTTTCTTTCCTACGATCTGGAAACGGTCAAGTATGTCGGCAACCAATGCTTTTCTTTCTGAAGCCTTAACGTCCTGGTAGATCAGTGGGGTTTCAATGTTCTCATACACTGTCAGTTCATCGATCAGGTGATAAGCCTGGAATACAAAACCGATGTATTGCTTATATAAAGACGACCGTTGTTTTTCTTTCAGCCTGTGAACAGATTCATGCAGGAACTGGTATTCGCCTTCATTGAAATCGTCCAGCATACCGATAATATTCAGCAAAGTGGATTTGCCGGAGCCGGAAGGACCCATGATCGAAACAAATTCTCCTTCCTTTATCGACAGGTTGATATCCTTTAGTAAGAAAGTCCGGTTATTTCCCGCGTTCACCCATTTGTAAATCCCTTTTAATTCTACCATAGTTATTTTATTTATTCAATTCAGTATAGCTTAAAAATACACCCCGCCGGCATACTGGTTTTCAACTGGCATGCCATTCCCTAAATATATGATTTTCAACCTGTAATAATTGATCTCCGCGGGAGATGTGCGAAAATGGACAAAAACTGTCCGAATACGAACAGTTTTTGTGAGGGGTTTTGCAGCAAGGGTTTGGTCCGGGCTTATCAAAAATCATTGAGTTTATTCAGTTCTTAAGCTTTTGACAGGATTGCTGGTTGCCGGCTTTAGCGATAAAGCTCCGATCAATATAACCGCCAGCACAAGAACAGATACACCAGCAATCATAAAGGGTACTGCATTTTGCTGTATGCGATAAACATACTGCTGCAACCATTCATGAGTGAACCAATAAGCCAGCGGCCAGGCGATAAGATTGGCCAGCAGGATCAACCAGGCATATTCTTTTATAAAAAGCAGCAATATATTCCGGATATCCGCTCCCAGCACCCGCCGAACGGCAATTTCCTTATTGCGTTTTACGATCGTGAATGATATCACGCCGAATACGCCCATGAAAACAATGAACAGGTTGAGAAAAGTAGCCAGGCCGGTTGCTTTTTTTAGTTGCAGTTCAGAAGTGTATAAAGACTGGAATCTTTCATCCATGAAAAAATATTCAAAGGGTGAATTGGGCGACAATTCTTTCCATTTCCGTTTAATTGACTCAATAGCAGAAGCCATGTCTTTTCCTGAAACCTTCATAGCAAGAAAGCGATAACCCAATCCATCTTCTACATGAATGAACGCAATCGGTGCGATCATTTCATTAAACGAAGAATAATTAAAGTCTTTTACCACACCTGTGATGGTAAATACATTTCCTGCAGCCATTTTAACCGTTTTACCAATGGCATCCTGCGCACTGAACCCAAGTGCTTTGGCAGCAGATTCATTCAGTACGATCTGCCCGGGTATATGTGTTTCACCTTTTTTGTTGAAGAAGCTACCGGCCTGCAACTGTATGCCAAACGTGCTGGCATAATTTTCATCTGCATTGATAGCGGATATCAGGAGTGGTTGAGCTGTATTGGCTGATTGCAGGTCGATGGAACCAGGCGGCTTTCGGTCAGGCACTTCAAAAGTAAGGCTGATGTCTTTTACTTCCGGCAATTGCTGCAATCCTTTTCGCAGATCGATCATCCTCCTTACACCGATGGTATCCCATTGCTTGGGAAATGCAGTAGCTACCAGCACCTGGTCTTTATTGTATCCAAGGTCCTTATTGAAAATATAGGTTACCTGTTGTGAAATAACGAGCCCACAGATGAATACAAGAATAGCCAGCGAAAACTGGACCACCAGCAAAGTTTTTCTCAATACCAGGGAGCCTTTGGAATTATCCATTTTCCCTTTTACTGCCCGGCCAATGCTGACAGCGCTTAATACAAAAGCAGGATATAATCCTGCCAGCAATCCTACTGCCACCAACAAGCCGATAAAAAAGCATAGATGGTACCAACTGAATTGCCAGAAAGGTTGCAGCGATGATTGAAGCATCTGGCCAAAAAGGGGACGCAATGCTTCATATAATACAATAGATAAAAGGCCTGCAAACAGGGTAAGCAACATTGCTTCAGTAAGATATTGCAGCACCAGTTGCTTTTTCTCACCTCCGAATACTTTCCGCAAACCGATCTCTTTCAGCCGGTAAGTGGATGTGCCGATATTAATATTGATAAAATTGATGATGGCCATTGAAATAATGAACAGGGCTACCAGCGATAAGGTGAAGATGACCCGCTCAACTGCTCCGTTATTATCTTTCTGGTAATAATCCCTTAACGGTGCCAGCTTCACCCGCAGATTGTTCCTGGTATTATCGTCGGTATATTTTGCCAGCACCTGCTGAAACGGCTTGTCGAGTGCGGCAGGTGACACTCCCGGTTGCAGCTCAATCAGCCCCACTTCAAATATAGAGGTCCAGGGCGCTGCAGGATCACCACCGGGATAATACCTGTTGCCGGTAGTAGGCACAAACACTGCATACTTATCACCCAGCAGGCCTGTCACAGTATTCTTCAACACGTCTTTCAGTACGGCAGTAACCAGGTAATCCTGTTTTTCTCCGGTAGTAGTGGCAATGCTGATCCTTTCATTGATCACATCTTTCCGGCCGAATAGTTTCTGCGCCAGCACTTCTGTTATTACAGCTGAATTATCATCCTTAAAGGCTTTGTCTGGCTGGCCGTACAATAAAGGAAAGCCATACATGGAAACAAGCGTGGTATCGCAGATGGCAATATCCTCCTTAAAATGTTTATCCCCTGCCGACACAACGTTGGTTACCGGGTTGAAGCGGTAATAATTTTTCACCAGGTGCGGATACTCTTCCTTTATGGTTTTGGGAAGCGGTGCCACGGTGGTGATCTCAAGCCCCATTTCCTTTACCTTCCATTCGCTCTTCACCAAGTACTGCCTGTCTACATTCCTGATATCAGCATTCACCTGCTTCTCTTTAATGATATACACGCCGATCAGCAAGGAAAACGCGAGTCCCACTGCAAGACCGAGAATATTGATAGCAGAAAACAACCTGCGCCTGGCAAGGCTGCGGAGAGCGATCTTCAGGTAATTTCTTAGCATAATAAATGTACTATTCTGAGCGCAATGTTTTTACCGGGCTTCGCAAAGCGGCTGCCGACGCATTCAAGCCTACTGTTATCAATGCGATCAGCAGAGTAACGATACCTACCACCAGGAATACACCGATGCCGATATTGATGCGGTAATTAAAATTCTTCAGCCATTCATTCATAGCCCACCATGCAGCAGGAATGGCAACCAGGAAGGCCAGTACAACCAGCAGGAGGAATTCCTTTGACATCAGCATCAGCACTTGTTGCACCGATGCCCCCAACACTTTACGGATACCGATCTCTTTTGTTCTCCTTTCAATAGTGAAGGATACCAGCCCAAACAATCCCAGGCAGCATACAAATATGGAAAGACCGGCAAAGATCACCGCCAGTTTACCGATCAACTGCTCATTGATGAATTTCCGGTTGAATTCATCATCAATAAACCTGTATTCAAACGGATATTCAGGACTGTATTTTTTATGAATGCCTTCTATTGTTGTCAATGCTTTTCGCAGGTCAGTCTTCTCCGTGAGGCGGATATTGGTAAAGCTTGAACGCCTGTCATCGTAACATACCATCATAGGCGAAGCTGCTGCATAAGGAGAGGTCATCACCATATTATCCACTACTCCAACGATCGTTCTTTGTTTACCAGCCCAGTTGATCTGCTTCCCAACCGGCGAACTGATATTCATCAACCTGATAGCTTCTTTATTGAAAATAACGGAATTGCTATCTCCCTGGCGGAAATCACGTCCTTCGATCATTTTTGCATTCAGGGTTTTGGCGAAATCCTTATCAGCAAACAGGAAACCAACGATCAGTTCGGTGTTCGCTGCTGCGCCAGGCCACTGAATACCGGAAGTAAATCCAAGAATAGTGGTCAGCGGACCGGAAGTGCGGACCACGGAAGACGAGATACCTGCCTGTTGAAGATCATTCCGGAAAGCTTCAAAATTCGTATTCAGGTCACGGGATGAGTTAAGCTGGATAAGGTTATTCGTGTCATACCCGAGATCCCTCTTCTTTACATGTTGTAATTGCTGATAAATGATCAATGTGGCAGAGATGAGAATAATAGAAGCGATGAATTGAGAAGTGACCAGTATTTTCCTCGGCAACACAGCTTGCTTTCCCTGCAATATCGTTCCTTTCAAAACTTTTACCGGCATGAACCCCGATAAATAGAATGCCGGATAGCCGCCTGCAAAAATACCGGTGAGCAGGATAATACCCAGCGCAATTCCCCAAAGCGAAGGCTCCCGGTAAGGTATAACAACATCAATATTTAATAACTGACGGAAAGCAGGGATCGCTGCATACACCACAGCCACGGCCAATAGAAAAGATATGATCGCGAGCAGTACGGATTCTGACAGGAATTGCCAGACCAATTGCTTTCTTTCAGAGCCCAGTGTTTTCCGGATGCCTACTTCTTTTGCCCTTTTCTCCGAACGTGCCGTTGAAAGGTTCATGAAGTTCACGCAGGCAATGATCAGGATCACAACAGCCACCCAGGTAAACAGGTTTACGTATTGTATACGGCCACCCACGTTTTTCCCGTCACGGAATTCTTCATACAATCTCCATTTGCTCATAGGATGCAACACAACAGATCCTCGTGTAGTTGGATTTTCATTGCCAGTCCGTTTCTTGATCAGGTCCAATACTTTGGTTTCAAGCCCGGCGATATTTGTTCCCGGTTTGGTGCTGACAATGATCCGGTTGTTGCAATTTACCCAATCGTTCTCTGCCTGTTTTATTTCAGGTGAAGAGGGATTGAAAGGGATGAGCCCTTCAAACTGAAGAGTGGAATTGCGTGGTACATCTTTTACCACAGCTTTTACTATTGCATTGCGGTTATTATTGATCCTTACAGACTGCCCTATCACGTCTGTTTCGCCAAAAAGCGACCGGGCGGTACTCTCTGTGATAACCATAGCATCGGGATCCTGCAAAGCCGCAGCATTACCTTTGATAAAATCAAAAGAAAAAATATCGAAGAATTCAGGTGAAACAGTCAGCATGCTTTTGTTCAGCCGCTTATCTCCATTTGCCAGCAAAATGTTGGCGGGGAAACTGACGATAGCAGAATGCGTGATGTCTGGCATAGTTTCTTTGGTCGCTTTTGCCAAGGGGTACATCATATCAGGACCAGTGGATATTTCACCATTGAAATTCCTGTTGCTGAATATGTGATAGATATTCTCGTAGTTCTTATTGTAATGGTCCCAGTTCTTTTCATTATACACCCAAAGGGCGATCAGCATGGTACAGGCCATGCCAATCGTAAGCCCAGATACATTGATCAGTGAAAAGGTTTTGTTCCGGAGAAGGTTTCGCCATGCCACCTTCAGATAATTTTTAATCATAAACAAGGTTTATTCGGTTCGTAAACTTTTGATCGGGTTAGCCATTGCTGCTTTGATGGCCTGGGAGCTTACCGTGAGCAAAGCGATCAATATAGCTATAGCCCCCGAGACGGGGAATATCCACCAGCTTATATCAGTACGGTAAGAATAATTTTTCAGCCACATGTTCATGGCCATCCAGGATGCAGGTGAAGCAATAAGGATGGCGATAATCACCAGCTTGATAAAATCTTTTGACAATAAACCTGCGATACGCGGCACAGATGCACCCAATACTTTTCTCACGCCTATCTCTTTCACACGGTTCTCTGCCATATAAGCCGCCAGGCCAAACAGGCCAAGACAGGAAATAAAAATGGTGAGTGCTGCAAAAAGACCAGCCAGTTGGGATGTCTTTTTCTCGTTATTAAACTTGCGGGCGTACGATTCATCAATAAATCTGTACTCAAATGGATACTCGCTGTTATACTGTTTAAATACGGCCGCCGCAGCCTCCAGGTTTTCCGCTACAGGCTTCCACTCACTTAATTTAATATGCATGCCATTAAACCAACGCGGCCCAATCACCATTGCCTGCACAGGCTGGTAAGGAGACTCCAGTATAAAGTCTTTGACCACTCCCACCACATGCATAGCAAAGCCATCATCTTTTATGGTCTGCCCGATCGGGTTTTTGAAACCCATGGTTTTTGCCGCCGTTTCATTGATCAGGCAGGCTGATGAGTCAGTGGGATATTGCTCGAGGTCAAGATCGCGACCGGCGGCCAGTTTCATACCGGTCGTTTGCAGCAGGTCTTTATCACTGCTGAAACGGATCACATCTATTTTATTATTCGGGTCCTTGCCTTGCCATTCAAAATCCCAACTGTCGCTCCAATGTTCCGTTAAAGCGGAACTGCTTTTCACTACATGACTGGCAATGCCTTTTGAAAGCAGGCTGCCTTTGATAAGGGAGTAATTCTTTTTAATATCACCCTGGAAAGAAACATAAAGCAGGTTGTCCTTTTTATAACCGATATCACGTTTCATCGCATATTTCAACTGGCGTTGCACCACGATCGTTGCAATGATCAACTGGATGGCAAAAGTGAACTGCAATACTACCAGCACTTTTCTCGGAGCTATCAGGGCATTGGCCGATTTGAAGGTACCCTTCAATACTTTAATAGGCTTGAAAGATGAAAGGAAGAATGCAGGATAACTGCCGGCAATGATACCAGTGAACAAAGTGAAAGAAGCAAACACCAGCCAGAAATAAATATTATCCCATTGAATGAAAAGCTGTTTATCCGTCATCTTGTTGAAGGCAGGCAGTGAAAGGTTCACGATCACTAATGCAATTACTGCCGCAATAAGAGAAAGCATGATCGACTCGGCCAGAAATTGTATCACCAACGAATTCTTTCTGGCGCCAGCCACTTTTCTGATCCCTACCTCCCTGGCTCTTTTCTCGCTGCGGGCCGTGCTGAGATTCATGAAATTGATACAGGCGATCAGAAGAATGAATGCGGCCGTGATGCCGAATATTTTTACAATATCGATCCTCCCCCCTGTTATTACACCGTTTTCAAAACTGGAATACAAACGCCATTTTTCCGCAGGGTGGAGGAACACTTCTGTTTTTTGCTTCTTACCGGTGTGTTCAATTACAATATTTTTGATCTTATTATTTACTGTTTCGAGTGAAGCACCGGGCTTCAGCAACACATAATTACTCGTGGAATTATTTTCCCAATAGTCATCTGCCCAGCCTTTTTTCACCATGTAATCCCAGGGAGCGAGGTACTCAAAATTGAACTGTGTGTTATTCGGAAGGTCTTTTAATATACCCGTGACTGTAAAATTATCTTCATTATTAAACCTGACCATTTTGCCCATTGCCGGTTCATCACCGAATATTTTATGAGCAAGTTTTTCGGTCAGCACTACAGAATAAGAACCATTCAAAGCAGTGGTCACATTCCCCTCCTTCAGCGGGAAACTGAACATACGGAGGAAAGCAGGATCAACCATGGAACCGATAGTATTCAGTTTTTTATCACCGACGCTCAGGAGAATATTATCAGCATTGCTGAAGCGTGACATATCTTCTATCTCCGGATAATCCTTTTTTAGCGTGGGGCCTACGATCTGTGCAGTAGTGTTCCAGCATTGCAGTTTGCCGTCAAATGTATCCCGGTTCCAGACTGAATAAAGACGGTCTTTCTTTTCATGAAATTTGTCGTAGCTCAACTCATTCTGTATCCAAAGCATGACCAGCATTGCACCGGCCATACCAATGGCCAGGCCCAGGATATTGATAAAAGAAAAACCTTTACTCCGTAGCAGGTTCCTGTAAGCTATCTTGAAATAGGTTTTGATCATGATTATGCTTTAATGGTATGAGCTTACTCTGTTCTTAATGATTTTACAGGATTCGACATGGCTGCCCTGATAGCCTGGAAGCTTACCGTAAACAACGCAACACTTGTGATAGCAAGTCCGCTGACGATAAAGATGTAAACCGGCACATCTGTACGGTAAACAAAATCCCGCAGCCATTTCTCTGCCAGTATCCAGGTAATCGGTGCTGCTATAACAAAGGCAATTGCCACAAGGCGGATAAACTGGTTGGCGAGCAAAAGGGTTATTCCTGCTGATGATGCGCCCAGCACTTTACGGATGCCTATTTCCTTGGTGCGTTGCTGCACTGCATAAGCAGAAAGCCCAAACAATCCAAGACAGGCAAGCAAGATCGCAATGGCAGAAAATACGCTGAACACTTTACCTGTTCTCATTTCAGAGTCATACATCTTATTATAATCCTCATCCATGAACCGGTATTCAAAAGGGCGATGTGGCGCCAGCTCTTTCCATTTCTTACCCAGGAAAGCAATGGTCTGAGGAAGATTTTTGCCGGTTGTTTTTACCATCATTACAGCCCCCCAGTTGTCGGGGAATAATACCAGTGGTTCAACAGCAGTATGCAATGAAGCAAAATGAAAATCTTTGATAACGGCTTTTACCTCGCCAGGCCGCTGAAGATCGAGGAACATTTTTTTACCAATGGCTTCCTGCGGCGTCCAGCCGAGCGCTTTTGCGGCAGATTCGTTCAATACAAACTGGAAATAGTTCTTCGTATAATCCTCCTCATTGGAAACATTTACCAGGTCTTGCCTGGTGAGATCTGTTCCTGCAATGATCTGCAGACTATTGGCTTTGATAAAATCTTCATCAATAGGATTGGCCTTCACACTCATCGAATTCTCATTGTTGGGAGAATTGCTCATGGCATAACCTCCCAGGATGTTTACCGGGGCTTGATAAGCTTTGGAAACAACCAGTACTTCGGGATTGGTCTTGAATTCTGTTTTAAACAGGTCTGATTTGTCATTCATCTTCGAATCCATCGGCATCACCAGCACATGTTCCCTGTCGTAGCCCAGCTTCCTGGTTTGTATGTATTTCAACTGGCGTTGCATCACGAAGGTGGCGATCACGAGAAAGGCTGAAATAGCAAACTGGAATACCGTAAGTGATTTGCGGAGAAAATTGCCTGAGCCTGTGTTCTTAAATGCACCTTTCAACACTTTCACCGGCTGAAATTTGGATAAGATCAATGCAGGATAGCTACCTGCCAAAAGCGATATACCTGCTAATATTAAAAGAGCGGAGATCAGCACTCCAGGCTGAAACAGTTGACCCAACTGCAATTTCCGGTCTGCAAGCGTATTGAAAGCCGGCAACAGCATCGCTGCCAAAGCAAAGCTGAGCAAAAGAGCAACAAACGTGATCAATGCAGATTCACCAATGAACTGCCAGAACACCTGCCCGCGCAAAGCGCCTGATACCTTACGGATACCTACTTCCTTCGCCCTCTCCATTGATCTTGCTGTGCTCAGGTTGATATAAGTGAAGCAGGCTATGATCAGTATCAGCAAAGCAATACCACCTGTGATATAGATATAGCTGATATTACTGTTCGGTTCAAAACCGTCATAAGGGGAATGCAAATGCACGCTGGTATAAGGCTCCAGGTGATAGTTGATCTTAGTTCCCTTATCGGTTATCTCCTTTTTCATGAAGGGCTCGATCTTTCCCTGCAGGGAAGCAATGGAAGATCTGTCTTTCAGCAACAGGTAAGTAATAAAATTGGCATTAAAATAAGTCTCCTCCTGTGCCGGTCCCAAACTGGAAAACGAAGCCAGGAAATCAAATTTCAATTGTGAATTGGAAGGGCAATCTGCCGATACACCGGTCACCTGGTAATTTGTTTGCGCACTTCCCAATTGCAGGGTTTTGCCAACAGGATTATCATTTCCAAAAAACTTCTTCGCCGCGGAGGCGCTGATCACGACCATATTCGGTGCTTTCAATACCTGGTCGGCCGTTCCCTGCAGCAGTTTGAAGGACGGGAACACAGAGAAGAAAGTGGAATCAGCAAACAGGAATTTTGCTTCATTGAATAATTTATCTTCATATTTCACCAGCACAGATCTTCCGCCCGACATCCTCACCCCATCTTCCACTTCAGGAAAATTCCTTTTGAAAGAAGGGAGCACTTTGGTGCTGGTCATTACCGTTTTTTGCGGTTCTCCGCCATTAAAGCTATAGTCCATCGTAACACGCACAATGCGGTCACTTTTTGCCTGGAACTTATCGTAACTCAGCTCATGCTGAATATACAGTACCATTAACAGGCAACAGGTTAGTCCTACTGCAAGACCAGTGAGGTTAATAGCTGTAAAAGCTTTGTTTTTCCAAAGATTACGGAAAGCGATTTTTAGATAAGTACTAAACATGCTGATCTGTATATTAAACCTGATAAAATAATTTCATTACGGCAATTACTTCCAGGAAATTGCCGTTGAAGAGATGTATGTGGTAAAAAACTTATTCCGAACGTAGTGATTTCACAGGGTTGACCAGGGCTGCTTTCACTGATTTATATCCAACAGTGACCCATGCTATCACCACGGAGACCAATACAGCCAGTACAAAAACCCATATGCCTATATTGATCCGGTAATTGAAATTGTTCAACCATTGGCTCATCATATACCAGGCCAGTGGTGCAGCTATAGCAAAAGCGATCAGGATAAGAATGGTAAATTCTCTTGAAAAAAGGTAAACGATATGGCCTACTGATGCACCCAATACTTTACGTACACCCACTTCTTTTCTGCGCTGCACAGCCATAAAAGAAACCAGTCCGTATAAACCCAGGCAGGAAATGAGAATGGCTATACCGGAAAATATTTTATACAACAGGGAGAGCTGGTTTTCCTGGCGGTAAAAGTTCTCAATGCTCTCATCCATGAAATAGCTGCGGTTGGCATAAGCCGGGTAATGCTTATCCCAAACTTTCTGCACGGCATCCCTGGTTTGAGCGAGGTTCTTACTTTTTATTTTCACATTGGTATATCCATATACATCCTGCCTTGAAGTGATGATGGTTGGCTTGATATCTTCGCGGAGTGAATTGGTTTTAAAATCCTTTACCACCCCAACGATCTTTATCCAGGGGCCTCTGCCCATCCTGATATCCTGACCGATGGCATCGGCGGGATTTTTCACACCCAGCTTTTTAACCAATGTTTCATTCACTACCGCATCCCTTATCGTATCGCTATGTGCATATTCCCGGCCAGCCAGGAATTGAACCCCAAATGTTTTAAAATAATCTTCATCTCCAAACTTCATGTAGAGATCAAAATTCTCATCGTCTTTATGGTTATACGCAAAGTTGGTTGACCAGTTATTGTCTGATGAGGGAACATCGCTGCTGAAACTTACTGCTTCAACACCGTTAAGCCTCAGCAGGTCTTGCTTAAAAGCCATCTGTCTCGAAAAAATCACGCTGTCTGCATTACCATTCAATACCAGCACGGCTTCTTTATTAAAACCAAGATCGGCATTCCTTACAGAATTCATTTGACTGATTGCTACAATTGTACAAATGATCAGCATCTGGGAAATAGCAAACTGTGTTACCACCAATCCCCTTCTCAGGGAAATGCCGCCGATACTTGCTGAAGTGATCTTATTTTTCAATGCCAGCATAGGCTTGAAGCCTGACAGTATCAAGGCGGGGTATGCACCGGAAAATAAAGTGACCAGGATCCCTGCCCCGATCATGAACAGCAGCACAGAAGGGGTGAGCACACTGAGTTTCTCATTAATGGAAGCCACATTACTGATAAATGGCAGGCAGATAGCTGCTATCGCCACTGCCAGCACGATCGCCATTAACACGATAATACCTGTTTCCCCCATCATCTGCCAGAACAGGTTAGCACGTTTGCTGCCTAATACTTTCCGGATGCCGACTTCCTTTGAACGGTTGATCGCCTGTGCAGTGGAAAGATTAATAAAGTTGATGCAAGCCATTACAATGATCAATACCCCGATGAGGGATAGTGTCCATAAAGTAGTTCTGCTGGTGATATGGTCACCAAAATTACCGACGCGGCTATCAAAATGCACCAAATCCAATGGCTGCAGAATATTTGTCCTTTGCTGCCGGGTATTGGTACCGGCAGGATAATGTTTTTTACTGAATGCTTCCAGTCTCTTGTCCATCGTTTCAGGACTCACACCTTTGGGCAGGGTCATAAAGATCTGGTAGTTGCTCGTGATGCTGCCCCACTGAGTGTTATAGCCGAAAGTGCCGGGATTATTTTTTGAAGTAATAAATGAGGTAACTATGGCAAGCGGGAAATCAGAATTAGCAGGAATATCCTTTAAAATACCTGCTACTTTCAGGTTCATGGTATTATCCATACGGATAAACTGGCCGACGGCGTCCTGCCAGTTACCAAAATATTTCTCCGCCATTTTCTGCGTAAGCACGGTCATATTCGGCTCATCCAATACTTCCGGTGAGCCGCTTAACCAGGGAAACTGAAATACTTTGAACAGGTTTGGATCAGCGAAGAACACGCCTGTTTCTTCAATGAATTTCTTACCGCCTTCAGCATTGGGATCTTTGCCCAATACCGTTACCTGGCTTCCATAGCTGGAATACAGGGAACCCACAGTCAGCTCAGGCATATCCATCTTCAACGCATCCAGTACAGGATATGGAACGCCCGGGTGATACTCTTCACCCTCGGTCGTCATACTCTTCGTAATAATGTGGTAGATGGATTGGTGACCCGGTAAGAATTTATCATAGCTCATTTCATACCTTACTACCATAAAAAGAAGCAGGCAGGCGGCAATACCAATAGCCAGTCCAAACACATTAAAAAATGAGAATGCTTTATGCCGTATAATGTTCCGGAAAGCCACTTTGATGTAATTCCTGATCATATCTTCTTGCTATAAGAGTAGGTGAAATGAATTGATTAAACCATGATGTTTTCTAATACAGTCTGTCCGTCGAGCATGCGGATGATGCGGTGACTGTAACGGGCATCATGCTCACTGTGTGTTACCATTACGATAGTAGTACCCTGCTCATTCAGGTCAGTCAGCATTTGCATTACCTCATTACCATTGCTGGAATCAAGATTACCGGTAGGCTCATCCGCCAGGATCAGTTTGGGATTATTTACCACAGCCCTGGCTACAGCCACACGCTGTTGCTGACCACCGGATAATTGCTGAGGGTAGTGGTTCCGGCGGTGCATGATCTGTACTTTGTCCAGCACTTCATCCACTCTTTTCTTTCTTTCAGCAGCCTTTACACCGGTATAGATGAGGGGAAGCTCCACGTTCTCAAAAACAGTAAGTTCATCAATCAGGTTAAAGCTCTGGAACACGAACCCAATATTTCTTTTGCGGAGATCAGCACGTCTTCTTTCGTTGAATTTAGCCACTTCAATGCCATTGAATACAAAACTTCCTGCATCAGGGTCATCCAGCAAACCAAGAATATTCAGCAACGTGGACTTGCCACAACCGGAGGGACCCATGATAGCCACAAACTCACCTTCTTTTACATCAATGGTAAGTTTATTCAGGGCTACTGTTTCCACTTCTTCGGTGCGGTAGATTTTTTCAAGATTAGTGATCTTAATCATTTCAGATTGTTTATTTAGGTGAAGAGTATCTTACATATTGAGTACAAAAAAACCAACAGGCGACAGGTCAAAACTTTCCCTTTTCCCGGCCTCGCATGCTGCTGGTGCTTTAGTTTTGGCCACTTCGTTAATAGCATTATCCATATCCAGGGCCGAACTGTAATATCTCTGCCTCGCCGAGGAGATCATGCTCATAAAGCAGATCAGGAAGAAGAGATAAATTGATTTCTGTTTCATGGTTTGTTTTTTATTGTACGTTGTTCGCGGCATCTTGTTACGAATAATGCACAGTTTATTTTTTCAACACTAATTCCTGCATATCCCCATAGTTCTCATAGCTCGAGGTCACCACTTTGTCCCCTTCTTTCAAACCGCTCATTACCTGGTAAAAATCAGGGCTCTGCATACCAAGTTGTATATCTACTTTATAGGCAGTTTTTCCGTCTTCGCTTAATTTGAATATCCAGTTGCCACCGGTTTGCTGATGGAACCCACCCCTCGGAAGCAGCAGCGCCATTGTTTCTTCGCTCAATGCAAGTCCGATCTGAAGGGTTTGTCCGCGGCGGATATTCTGAGGCGCTTCGCCCTCAAATTCCATGTCCACCTGGAACCGGCCATTGGTTACCTGGGTGTACACTTTTTTAATTATCAGCTTATATTGCTTATTGGCAAAAGTGAAAGTGCCGCCAAGGCCTGTATAGATCCGGGAAATATAATGTTCATCAATATCCGCCCTTACTTTAAAACCGCTCAGTACATCTATCTGTCCCAGCCTTTCCCCTTTATTTTTGGATTGGCCGATCTCCGCATCCAGTGAAGTCAACTGACCATCAACGGGTGCCCTTACAATAAGATCGCCTACTTTCTTACGCATTACATTCAATGCATTTTGCGTACGGCCATAGGATTGTTTAGCCTGGTCAAATTCCTGCTTAACAGAAAGGGAATCCTGGTTCAGAATCTGCCTGGACAGTTGCTGTTTTGCTAATTGATAATTGTAATCATTCTCCGATTTCTTAAATTCCTGCAAGCCGATGGCTTTTTCTTCGTAGAGATGTTTATTGAGTTTGTATAACCGTTCTGCTTCTTTCAGCTGGCTTTCCACATCCGTCATCTGGTTCAGTTTGCCGATCGTGTTCTGACGGGCAGCATTCTGCGAGATCTGCATTTGGGTAAGCAGGTTATATACGGAGGTTTCCTGGTTCACCAGATTCAGCTCCAGGTCTGTATTAGACAGGCGCAGAATAGGTTCCCCCTTTTTCATTACAGCACCATCCTCCACATATTTTTCTTCCACCCTTCCGCCTTCCAGCGCATCCAGGTAAATCGTGGTCACGGGCATCACCACGCCATTCACAGGAATGAATTCCAGGAAAGGCCCTTTCTTGATCTCGCTGATGGTAATGCGTTCAACATCTACATTCAATTGTGATTTTTTGGTGGTAGCGATATAGCTGGCTACAGCAAGGGTGGCAATGCCCAGTATGCCGACCAACGTAAGTATCCTTTTCTTACCCCATTTCTTTTTTGCAATTACTCGATCCACTGATATATAACTTTAATGATTAATAGCTCCCTGTTTTCGCCGGTCTGTTCCGGCAGGTTTTGCAGGGCGACAACCCAGTTAAGTCATAAATATGCCAGTTCCAAACACTATTGATTTACAGTCAATTACATTAAAAATAGCTTAAAAATCGTTCTCTTTCGATACAACCACTGTCCGATTTTGATACAGCCCTCTGAACAGGTTTTTTTATTAAAGAATTAGTTGCCACCACTTTGTAATTATGGTATACTTGCAGTAATGTGTTTTCCGGCAGCAACAGCTACCGGAAACTGAATGTTGAGTCCTCAAAAAGATAATATGAACCTAAAGAATGCCTCCATCCTGATCATAGATGATGATACCGATGTGCTCACCGCTGTGCGGCTTTTATTGAAAACAGAAGTAAAAGATGTTGTAACGGAAAAGAACCCTGAAAACCTTCGCTGGCATTTGTCAAAAGACAGCTTTGATGTGATACTGCTCGATATGAATTTCAATAGTTCTATCAACACCGGCAATGAAGGCTTATTCTGGCTGAAAGAGATCCGCAAATTAAGACCCGACACAGCAGTGATCATGATCACTGCATACGGGGATATTGACCTGGCCGTACGTTCCCTGAAAGAAGGTGCTTCCGATTTTGTGGTAAAACCCTGGCATAATGAAAAACTGATCAGCACTATCAAAGATATCCTGAAACGTAAGGGTACAAAAACAGGTGCTGCTTCCATTATATCTGCTGATTCCATTATCGGCAAGGAATTGCTGGGAGAGTCGGAAGCCATGCAGCAGATCTTTTATAAAACAGAAAAAATTGCCCCTACCGATGCCAATATCCTGATCCTGGGAGAGAATGGCACAGGTAAAGACCTTATTGCAAAAGCTATTCATCAGCAATCATTGCGCGCTGCACAACCTCTCGTGAAAGTAGATGTGGGCGCATTAACGGAAACATTGTTCGAAAGTGAGCTTTTCGGACATAAGAAGGGCGCTTTTACCGATGCACGTGAAGACAGGCCCGGCCGTTTTGAAGCCGCAGATAAAGGCACATTGTTTCTCGATGAGATCGGCAATATCCCTCTTCACCTGCAGGCCAAACTGCTAAGCGTATTACAGAACCGCCAGGTGATGCGGCTGGGCAGTAATGAACCTGTGCCGGTCGATATCCGCCTGGTTTGTGCTACCAATGTTCCCTTAACAGAGCTGGCCAATGAAAGCCGTTTCCGGAAAGATCTTATCTACCGTATCAACACCGTTGAAATAACTGTGCCCCCGCTCCGCAAACGTGGCAATGATATTATTTTGCTGGCCCGTCATTTTGCGAAACTCTACAGCAACAAATACATGAAGCCCACACCGGATTTTGATACAAAGGCCCTGGAAAAGCTGATGAATCATCACTATCCCGGCAACGTCAGGGAATTGCAGTATATCATCGAAAGGGCGGTGATCATGGCAGATGAGGACGTGTTGCAGGCAAAGGACCTGATCTTCTCTCCTATTGAAACTTCATCGCCTGTAGAAACGGAACCGGCAGAGATGAAACTGAGTTCTGTTGAAAAGAACACGATCCTGAAAGTGATCGAGAAACATAATGGCAATATCACCAAAGCAGCCAAAGAACTGGGACTGACCCGCACTGCTTTGTACAGAAGACTTAGCAAGTATGACATTTAAGAACTACGAATGGAGAATAGCAGGAGGAATACTGCTATTGCTGGTAACATTGAGCGCAGCCGCATTCCTTATTGTGAACGGCTACTATGTGTACCTGGTGATCGTATTGCCCGTTATCATTTACCAGGCAATGGAGTTTTACCGTTTCCAGCGGAAAGCTTATAAGGAACTCGACCAGTTTGTGGAATCGGTCCATTACCGGGATTTTTCCCGCTACTTTGATGTAAAGCACGCTCCCACAGAAATACAGCCTTTGCGGCAAGGGTTCAATGAGATCAATTCCACTTTCAAAGTGATCAGCAAGGAAAAAGAAACGCAGTACCAGTACCTGCAAAGAATACTTGAGTTGGTTGACACGGGCATACTTTCTTATAAAGAAGATGACGGAGAAGTGATCTGGATGAATGATTCATTGAAGAAAATGCTGCAGCTGCCTTATATCAAAACCATCTATTCGCTGAAGAAAAGAGATGAAGAATTGGGACAGGCTATCATTACATTGAAACCAGGGGAAAGCAAGATCGCTTCGGCTCACCAGGAAAGATCCAGTTTTAAAATATTATTGTCGGCCACTGCATTTCAGACAGAAGGGAATTTATACAAGCTGATCGCTTTTCAGAACGTGAATGAAGCCCTGGATGAAACGGAATCAAAAGCATGGCAAAAACTCTTGAGTGTATTAACACACGAGATCATGAATTCAGTAGCGCCGATCTCTTCACTCGCCGAAACGCTGAAGAGCAGGCTGCAACAATCCGTTGCCATGTTGAATAATGATTCAGGCTCAGTCGACGACCTGGAGATCGGTATTGAAACGATCCGCCGCAGAAGTGAGGGGCTGCTGAAATTTGCTGAAACCTACCGCAATCTTAATAAGATCACCAATCCGACACTTAAGAGGATCTATGTACGTGATATATTTGAGAACCTGCTTCAACTGATGCAGCCGACACTTGAGCAAAAGAACATTGAAGTGGAAACCATCCTGAAAGATCCCGATATTGCTCTTGAAGCAGATATGCATTTGCTTGAACAGGTAATGATCAACCTTGTAGTGAATGCCATAGAAGCGGTAAAAGACAAAGCCGATCCCCGTATTGTACTTTCTGCATATCTCACAGTGAACCGCAAAACGCTTATCAAAGTAGCAGATAATGGTAGTGGCATGCCGATGGAATTACTGGATAAGATTTTCATTCCATTCTTCAGCACCAAAAAAAGCGGCAGTGGCATCGGGCTTAGCTTATGCAAGCAGATCATGATGCTGCACAAAGGAAATATCCAGGTGCAATCAGCAGAGGGAGAAGGAACGGTGTTCATTCTCCAGTTTTAAAATAACAGGAAGGCTTTAAACACTTTATTAACGACGGTTAAGCTGCCGTTAAGTGGGCCCTGATTCTCCTGCAGTTGAAAATATTGTTCCAACTTAGCCTAACAAATTTTCAACTAAAAAAAAAGATATGAAAAAGTACATGATCCCGGTTGCCGCAATGTTATTATTCGCAGGTGTAGCAGGTGCACAAACTACTCCAAAGCAACCTTCCAAATCAGCACCCGTAAAAAAAGAAATGACCGCTAAAAAATCCGCTGCAACTGATAAGTCTACCGCCAGCGTGACCAGTACTGAGAAAGCAGGTAATGACGCGAAGGCCACTGCTGTCAACAGAAAGCATCATCATAAAAAAACGAAACCCGTTAAGAAAACTGAAAGCAAATAACCCTTAACCTTGGTGTGTTGGTTCGGTAAAGACGGTCTCCAGGTGTGAGGCTGTCTTTTTTTATGCCCGGTAGTGCCGGAAATCAGTTAACTTTCAATTAACCAATGTTAACACTGCCGGCTACCGCATGCTGGCCCTTCGTATTATTTTAGCTTATGTTTTCAGCGCCGATACGATCATCAACCATCCGCCTGGTACTATTCATCAGTTCGTTGGTCATTGCCACGATATTGGTATTCCAGCTGGTCTGGCTCAGGAAAATATACAATTTCGAACAGAAAGAATTTACGCACAATGTGATGAAAGCCATCAGGGGTTTGTATGAAGACCTGGATATAAGCCTTTACAATTCCTCACACCTCAATGAACTCGTCGAAAACCCAGCCCCCAATCTTTATATTGCCCAGATAAACCTTCCTGAAGGAAGAGACTCGCTGATCAGTTACCTGCATTATGAATTGGACGATTTTGGTGTGTTTACCGAGTGCCATGTGGGCATCTACAATACAGATTCTGCAAAATATGTTTATACAGGCATACTGGCTCCCACGAAGAACAGTGTAGCGCTGAAAGTGCCGCCGACTCCGCGCGGCTATGATCATATTACCCTGTTCTTTCCTAAAAGGCAGCAGTATATTTTAACGAGGATGAATTTCTGGATCATCAGCAGCGTTGTCCTGTTCCTGGTGCTGATATTGTTTGGCGGCAGCCTGTATTATTTCTACAAACAAAAATTCCTGAATGAAACGCAGAAGGATTTCATTCACAACTTTACGCATGAGTTCAAAACACCGGTAGCCGTGATCAGCCTGGCAGCAGATGTACTGAAAAATCCGGCTATTGTGGAGAAGCCTGATAAGCTGGTTACCTATGCCGGCATTGTGGAGAATCAATCCACTTATCTGCAGAACCAGATCGAGCGGCTATTGAAATTCGCTTACACCGATTCCAATCAGTTGCATCTGACGCCTGAAAAGGTAAATATCCATGACCTGATACAGGAAGCGCTCCGTAACCTCAGCCCACTGATCACTGAGAAAAAAGCTCATTTCGATCTGTCGCTGGATGCAGCAGACCCTTTGCTGTTGGCCGATAAGGAATACCTGGTTATCGTGATCACCAACCTTATTGACAATGCCATTAAATATTCAAGGAATCCGCAAGTGCGCATCAGCACCGGCAACACAGCAGGATTCACTTATTTTACTGTCCGGGACAATGGCATTGGAATTGAAAAGAAACAACTGAATAAAATATTCAAACGCTTTTTCCGGGTCCGGCATGGCGAAACATATAATGCCAAAGGCTTTGGGCTAGGACTGAGTTTTGTAAAAAAGATAGTGGACGCACACAGAGGTAAAATAAAAGTGGAGAGCGTTCCGGGAAAAGGAAGCAGCTTCACCGTAAGTTTACCGGTGAGTTGATGCAACAAACTACAACAACCTTGGTTATGCAACAAAAAACAAAAATCCTGCTTGCCGAAGATGATCTTCAACTCGGCTTTATTATTAAAGACAACCTCGAAGAAGCAGGATTCCAGGTGGTCAATTGCCCTGATGGTGAAACAGCCTGGGAACATTACCAGAAAACTAACCCGGATCTTTGCATCCTGGATGTGAACATGCCCTACCGTGATGGATTTAGCCTGGCAAAAAAGATCCGGCAGAAGAGTGATCGCATTCCCATCCTTTTTCTTACAGCTAAATCACTGGAAGAAGATAAACTAAAAGGCTTTGCCGCAGGCGGAGATGATTATATCATAAAGCCATTCAGCATGAAAGAGCTTTTATCAAGGATGCAGGTATTTCTCCGGCGGAATAAGATGATCGTTGCAGAAACGTCACAAACAATAAGTATCGGGAATTTTTCTTTTTATCCTGCAGAGCTGAAGCTGGTGGGCGAAAAAGATACCGTCAGTTTAACACAACGGGAAGCAGAGTTGCTGGAATTTCTCTGCCTTCATCCCAATAAAGTATTGAAGCGGGAAGAAATATTGTCGAATGTATGGGGAAAGAATGACTTTTTCCTGGGAAGAAGCATGGATGTGTTCATGACAAGGCTACGTAAATTATTAAGCATAGAACCTTCTGTAACGATTGAAACGATACATGGAGTTGGATATAGATTTACTATATCGGAAGGTTAGGTGTTCTCAATAACTGATTAATTTTTCCAATGCGGCAACAACTTTATCTGCATTCGGCAGCATTGCCTGCTCCAGCCCGGTGTTCATAGCCACTGCCGGTAAGTTCAATGCCCCCAATACTTCCACTGGTGCATCAAGATAGGTGAAGCAATTCTTTGAGATCCTCCCTGCCAGTGCCTCTGCAAATGAATTACGCTGCTGTTCTTCTGTAAGCACCAGGCATTTTCCATGTTGTTTTACCTTTTCATATACCAGTTCTTCATCCAATGGATATAAAGTGCGCAGGTCAACGATCTCTATCTGCCCGTTGAATTTTGCCGAAGCTGCTTTTGCCCAGTAAACACCCATGCCATAAGTGATCACTACACAACTTTCTCCATTTGCTATCGCTGCGGGGTTGGCAGGTTTCACGATACGGGCCTTTCCAAGAGGAATGATATAATTTCTGTCTGGCTCAGTTGTTTTCGCATCTTCCGTACCCGGCACTTTGCTCCAGTAAAGCCCTTTATGCTCCAGCATCACCACAGGATTGCCATCATGAAAAGCAGCTTTCATCAACCCTTTCATATCTGCTGCATTGGAAGGATATACCACTTTAATTCCTTTAATGGAAAGCAAAGTAGTTTCAACAGAACCACTGTGATAGGGGCCGCCACCACCATACGCGCCGGTTGGCACACGAAGCACCATTGACACAGGGAATTTGCCACAGCTGAGATAAGCGCTTTTCGATACCTCTGTCACCAGTTGATTGAGGGCAGGATAAATATAATCGGCAAATTGCACTTCTACCAAAGGCTTCAGTCCAACCGCATTCATGCCAATAGTAGAGCCAACGATATACGCTTCCTGTATAGCTGTATTGAACACGCGATGATCGCCAAACTTCTCTGCAAGCGTGGCTGCTTCGCGGAACACACCGCCTAGCCTCCGGCCAACATCCTGCCCATATAAAAGTGCTTCCGGGTGATCTTCCATCAGCTCGCGTATCGCAAACAGTGCAGCATCCACCATTAACACTTTGGAGGCATTGGCTGGCTCACGTTCTCCCTTTTCTTCTGTTACAGGTGAAGGCACAAACACATGATCTTCCACAGACCGGGGGTCAGGTTCAGGCGAAGCAACAGCTTTTGCAAAATGATCTTCTACCATTGATGCTGCTTCTTTTTCTATTTGGATCAGTGTTTCTTCGCTAACAGCTAATTCCAGTAATCTTTTCCGTAATTGCGGAACAGGGTCAAGCCGGAGATGATCATTCCAATCATTTTCCGGCCGGTAAAATTCGCGGCGCACACCGCTGGTATGATGGCCCAGCAAGGGAACATGCGCATGCACCAGGAAGGGTCTTCTTTCCTTCCTGACGGTTGCACAAACTTCCTGCATTGTTTGATAAGATGCTTCAAAATCGCTGCCATTGACCTGCACTCGGCCGATGCCTTTAAATCCTGCTGCAAATTCATAAGCGTTCATGGCACGTGCTTCCTCTGCCGTAACACTGATGCCCCAGTTATTATCCTGTACCAGGTATATGATGGGCAATTGATGCAAAACAGCAAACTGCAATGCTTCACTCACTTCCCCTTCCGTCATGCTTGCATCACCAAAGGAGCAAAGGACAATAGGCAACTCTCCATTAATACCTCTTTTTAAATGATCCTTTTTTGTTCTTTCCCAGTAACGGATCCCTTGTGCTATGCCGGTGGTAGGAATTGCCTGCATGCCTGTAGCACTGCTTTGGTGAATGATCGTTGGTTTATCATCACCACGATAATTGGCGTGTGCATAGTATTCCCTTCCTCCTGTAAAAATATCATTGCCTTTGGCAAGCAATTGAAGCATTAATTCATAAGGAGAAAATCCTACGCCCATCAGCAGGCTTTCATCACGGTAGTAAGGGCTGAAATAGTCCTGCGGTTGCAGTTGAAAGGCGGCAGCGAGTTGAATGGCCTCATGGCCACGGGAAGTGGAATGCACATATTTACAAACCTGCCGGTTTGCATCATAGGTTTCGGCCATAGTTTTGGCCTGACGCATCAAACGGTACGCTCTCAGGAGAATGGAAATGTCAGTCATTAGCAAGCAATGTAAACTACAAATTTAGGAACATGCTTGTGGATGAAGAAACATCAAAGGGTAAATCGCCTTATTTCACGTCGAGCTTGAACATGCTCACGTCTTCCAGGAAACCTTCCAGTTCGTCACCTACAACGGCTTCGCCCACTCCGGCCGGGGTGCCGGTGAAAATGACGTCGCCAATGTTCACAGAAAAATAATTGGAGATATAGGCTACCAGGCTATCGAAATTGTGGATCATGCTGGCAGAGTTGCCTTGCTGCGCGAGTTCCTTATTCTTATACAATCCGAAATTGATATCTTTTTTGTTCTTCACTTCGGCGAGAGGCACCCATTTGCCTATCACGGCTGAATTGTCCCACGCTTTGGCTTTTTCCCAGGGAAGGCCTTTTGTTTTCAGTTCATTCTGGATATCACGGGCTGTGAAGTCGATGCCAGCTGTGATGGCATCATAATATTTTGAAGCGAATTTTTCCTGGATATACTTGCCATTTTTACTGATGCGGATAACGAGTTCACATTCATAATGCAACTCGTTGGTAAACTCCGGGTAGTAAAAAGGAGTATGAGGTTGCAGCAATGCACTCTTAGGTTTCATAAAAATTACAGGCTCGTCAGGAATTTCATTTCCCAGTTCTTTAGCATGTGCTGCATAGTTTCGGCCTACACAAAAAATCTTCATAATTAGGATGGGTGTTTGTTAAATACATCGGATACCAGTTCCAGGGTTGTTCATCCCATATATTCAGGCAATCAGGAAGTTAATTGGATTTTAGGTTCCGGGGGTTCGGGCTGCTAAAATAAGTAATCATGATGATTAATCATAATGAAAAAACCTTATTATTTACCTGATTCATAGCAGTTGTGATGCCCTGGGTGCCGAAGATTTCAATGGCATCCACAGCCCCATCGATCTTCAGTTTCACGAGGGGTTCTTCTTCTTTTCTCCATTTCCCGAGCACAAAATCGGACTGGTGACCCTTAGGGAAATTGTTCCCTATGCCAAACCTCAGTTTTGGATATTCAGCAGTGCCCAATGCTTCAGCTATGCTTTTCAGGCCATTGTGGCCGGCATCGCTTCCGCCGGGGCGGATTCTCAGTTTTTCAAGAGGTAGAGCCAGTTCATCCACGATCACCAGGGTATTTTCCAGGCTGATCTTTTCCTTGTCAAGCCAGTATTTTACAGCTTTCCCGCTAAGGTTCATGTAAGTAGTAGGGCAAACGCAAACAAAGGTCCTGCCCTTCCATTTTACGTCTGCAACATAAGCATGTCTATCCACCCGGAAGTTTCCGCCGTGTTTCAGCACAAAAGCATTGGCTACATCAAATCCAATATTATGCCGTGTATGTGCGTATTCATTACCTACATTGCCGAGGCCAATGATCAAAAATTTCATGGTTCAGGTATAGTTCATTTCCCGCCTTTTATTGGTCGCCGTAGCAATACGAGGGCGGCAGGGCTTCGCGAAGATAAGTATTGTCTTAACCTCATCTTCGCTAAAGCTTCGGCGGACTCGCCCGCCGGAGCTTTAGCGAAGGAGGGCAAATAAAAAACCCGTATCAGTAACTGGTACGGGTTATATGTTGCTTTTTGCTGGCAATTATTTTTTAGCTGCAGCAGCAGGAGCAGCGGCTTTCGCAGGAGCTGCAGCACCTTTAGCAGGTGTGGCGGCAGCTTCTTCCTGTTTCAGCTGTCTTGTCAGTACTACTGAAGCAATGGGAATACGTGGGGAGTTCAGGATCTCATAATGCTCTTCCTTCACATCTTCCACGCGGATATTACCGTTCAGTTCCAGGTCATCGATCGCAACTTCGATCTGCTCTTTCAGGTGTTTCGGATAAGCTTTCACTTTCAGTGAATTGATCTTTGGAACGAACTTACCACCTTCTTTCACACCTTTTGAAGTTCCTACGAATTTCAGGGGAATAGAGGCGATCACTTTTTTGTCTTCAACCAGTTCCAGCAGGTCTACGTGATTAAGAGCATCAGTCACTTTGTCAAACTGGAGATCTTTCAGAATGGTTCTGTAAGACTTGCCATCCACTTTAACTTCTGCGATCTGGAACTCAGGGGTATAAACTAACGGCTTGAATGCCGCAGCCGGTGCATAGAAATTAACTTCCTGCGCCCCGCCGTAAATTACACCTGGCACCATTTCCTGAGAGCGGATCGCCCGGGTGGCTGCTTTCCCGAATCCGGTCCTCAGTTGTCCTTCGATTGTAATTGTTTTCATTGTATGTTTATTAAATAGTTACGTTGTTGTTCAAAGTCAGCTCCAGCATTTGAAATCTGACCCTTTCCTTTACAGGCTCGGTCTTCTTTGTGAATGAACAAAGAGGCTGGTGATGCTTTTGTTTTCAAACGCGTTGCGGATTGCTACAGCAAACAGGTCTGATACAGATATCACTTTGATCTTCGGGCTTTCCTTTTTAAGAGGGATAGTATCACAAACCACCAGTTCTTCCAGCACACTATTCTCTATATTCTCGTAAGCTTTGCCACTCAATACAGGGTGGGTGATCAAAGCCCTTACGCTCCGGGCGCCTTTTTCCTTTAAAAGAGCGGCACTTTTTGAAAGAGTGCCACCGGTATCGCATATATCATCAATGATCACAATATCTTTCCCGGTCACATCACCTATCACCACCATGCTGGCAATCTCATTAGCCCTTTTACGGTGCTTATCGCAGATCACCATTTCAGCGTTGAAATAGTTGGCTATTTCCCTAATACGGTTGGTAGCGCCCACATCAGGGGCCGCAAAGGTAAGGTTTTCCAGCTTCAGATTCTCAATGTAGGGGATAAAAACTGCATGGCTGTCCAAATGGTCTACCGGTATGTCAAAATAGCCCTGGATCTGGGGAGCATGGAGGTCCATGGTAATCACCCGGTCCACTCCGGCTGCCACTAACATGTTGGCAACCAATTTACTACCAATTGCTACGCGGGGTTTGTCCTTCCGATCCTGGCGGGAGTAGCCATAATAAGGCATCACGGCGATCACTTTGTAGGCGGAGGCGCGGCGGGCAGCATCGGCCATCAGCAGCAATTCCATAAGATTGTCCCCTGCAGGGGCATAAGTACTTTGAACAAGAAAAACAAAATCGCCCCTTATACTTTCCAGGAACATAGGACAAATTTCCCCGTCGCTGAATTTCTGGATAGCGATTTTGCCAGGTTTGGTCCCGTACTTTTGGCAGATTTGATCGGCCAGTTGTACAGAACTGGTTCCGGCGAAAATTTTAGCAGATTGCATGGAGATAAAATGCCAAAGGTGTAAAGGCCGCACAGGCCCCTTTGGAGCCGCGAAGATATTACTATCGCAGGAAGATCGCAAGAGGTCAGGGAAGAATTGTTCGCCCCTAACTAACTCAATGCACCACTGCTGCGGTAGATACTTTTACAGGAAAACTGGCTGTTTTCTCAGCCGGAATCTGCTTGCCCAGGCTTACTGTATCCGAGTTAAGACTATAAAAAAGAGAGGAACAAATGAAAATAGAGAGAAATAATACTACTACATACATTACAGCAAAGAACAAAATGGGATGAAGAGCCCCCAACGAATTAGATCTGGATTTCATAACCGCCGGATTTAGTTTTTCAAAAATTGGATTTTACAATAGCCCCGGTAGCAGAACTACCTGAAAGTGGTATTGTGGGCATAAAAATATATGTTAATTTGAAAGGGTGCAAGAGGAGAAGTACCCAATAAAACTATGGGCAAAAGACGATCAGCCCCGCGAAAAACTACTCAGATACGGCCCTGCCCATCTGAGCGATACCGAATTGCTGGCCATCCTTCTTCAATGCGGTACCCGCCAAAAATCTGCTGTGGAACTGGCCCGCCAGCTATTGAAACACGGCAAAAATGATCTTCATGAGTTGGGCCGCCTTTCCGTTAAGGATTTTATGCGGATACCGGGCATCGGCAGTGCCAGGGCCATCAGCATCGCTGCTGCACTGGAACTGGGCCGTCGCCGTCATGCCGGCCTCTCTTTACAAAAGATCAGCATCCATTCCAGCCAGGATATTGCCCACTATCTCCAAACCCTGCTCAGGGATCACCATCACGAAGTATTCGCTGTCCTTTATCTCAACCAGGCCAATAAGCTCAACCACTTTGAGATCATCAGCGAGGGCGGGATCACTGCCACGGTCGCCGATCCACGCATCATTCTCAAAAAAGCACTCGAAGAAGATGCGGTCAGCATTATTCTCTGCCATAACCACCCTTCCGGTAATCTCCGCCCCAGCCGTGCTGATCAATACCTGACACAAAAAATCAGGGATGCTGCCAATTTCTTTGACATCCGGCTAATCGATCACGTGATTGTGAGTGATGAGGGGTATTATAGTTTTGCAGAGCAGGGGATGCTTTAGAAAAAGCCGGGACAAGCTACGCTTGAGCCGTCGGTCCTCCAAAATTCATTGGAAACTGTGTCTCTTCCAGGTCTTTGATCGCGCCATTGGCTGCTTCGTATTTGCTGATATTTTCTGTAATGGCTTTCATGAAACGTTTGGCATGCTGAGGTGTGAGAATGATACGCGATTTCACTTTGCTTTTGGGAGTGCCGGGCATAACGTTCACGAAATCGATCACGAATTCGGCATGAGAGTGCGTGATGATGGCGAGATTGGCATAAGTGCCTTCTGCTACTTCTTCTGATATTTCGATATTGAGCTGATTGTTGGGTTGCTGATCAGACATAAAAAATATTTTACAATTCGGATTTCAAGTACAAAGTAACGGCTTTTATCTGAAGGGGGGCTTTTCTGCTACCTAAGCTGTATTTTTTCAAAGAATGCTCCGCTACGCCTGACTTAATAAAAAAAGCATCAACATATAGTTGATGCTTTTTTATCATTTCCGGCAGAACTGGAGTTTCTCATTATTGAAACATGTTCCGCTGGCAGAATTTGATGTTATTGTTTATCCCACCATACTCTTGAATCAGGAGTGTCGCCACCGGCGATTTTGCCTGCTGCTGTATTGGTGTTGTCTGTGTTTACAGCATAAGCCAATGAACCGTAGGTTAAGCGGCGTGGTATCTGTTTGCTTGAATTGGTAGCAGCAGGTGTGGGCACCAGTGCAGGAACATTTGTTCTGCGCCAGTTAGACCAGGCCTGTGTGCCATTGGGATAGAATGCAAAGTATTGTTGCAACTGGATCTTAGTCAAAGCATCTGTTGTGAGTGCCACATCTGGTTGAGCCATGTAGGTTGCTAACAGTGTAGGGTTCTTAATTCCCCATTGTCTCCATGATTCAGAAATACCTTTCTCATAAAGAGCTGCGGCATCAGCGGTAATCCATCCGCGTTGCGCTGCTTCTGCAGCAGCAAGAAGAACGCTTGATGTTGTGATAAGCGGGAACGCTGAAGAAGTTGCTCTGAAACCTGAAGCCAGGATCTTCGCATAGTTGGTATGTGCATCACCAAAAGCAACTGCATCAGGCCTTGTCAGACCATAAGGGAAACCTACAGTAGAACTTCCGAATGCTGCCTGCCTTGGATCTCCATAAGCAGCCATAAAGTTGGTCATCAATTCTGATTCTGCATAGTCAGTACGTCCGTTATACAGGTTGTAGAAAGGATTCCTGAATGCTGCTACGTTACCTGGGTAAGACAGGGTTACAGTTCTTGTGCTGTCATCGATATAACCATCGCTATCCGTGAAAGCTGCGTTGAATTCAGTAGCAGCCCAATCGCCCGGATTAGGATAGATCTTACTTGTACGGAGAGAGATCAACATGCGAAGTGAGTTGGCAACTCTTTTCCAGGCTGCTGCATCCCCCTTGAAGAGAAAATCACCTACAGGCTTAGTACCGTTATCGAATTGATCACTTGCTTCTTTCAGTTCTTTGATAAGGTCTTTGTAAATAGACTCCTGTGAGTCATACACTGGCGTAAGGTTTTCAGCACCTTTCAACGCATCTGTATAGGGAATATCTCCCCATCTGTCGGTAATGTTCCAATAAATATATGCTTTCAGGATACGCGCGATCGCGATCTGATTGTTGGCGGAACCGAATTTAGCAGACAAAGGAAGTTTATCCGCATCGGTGTTATAAATGATGATGTTTTGAAGATCATACAACAAACCTGAATAGTTCCCATCAAAATCCAGTTTTGGAAGTGCATAGAGGGATGTTTCAGTGTATTGCGTTTCTGAGAAATACTGGGCATACAGGCCATCACGCGTCTGAGACGCTGCAGCCCCTAAACCAGATTCAACGTTACTCAGCAAAGCTGCCGTTGAAGGAGTGCTTGTACCATTCGGATTAACGTTGGTGTCCCCAAACTTACTGCAACTGGTTACCAACAGCGAAGCCGAAGCTATAGCGATTAAAGATTTTACTGATTTCATATTATTCTTTTTTCAATGAAATGAAGGATTATTAGAACCCGAGTTTCAGGTTAACACCAAGTGATCTTGTACCTGGGAATTGACCGTTCTCACCAAACACGTTACTGATCTCTGAAGGATCGAAATCTTTCGATTTCCTGTAGATCATCCATGGGTTACGTGCGATAACAGAGAATGTTGCATTTTGCAGCCATTTGTTGGTAAAGCCCCATTTCTGTACTGGAAGCCTGTAACCGAGACTTACTTCACGCATTTTCACATAGCTCAGGTCATAGATGAATTCATCAAATACGTTGTTGCCAACCATGTTATGGAAATAGTCTGAAGCTTCAACATACATATCTATAGGGTTTTTATCAGCATCAACGCCTACCATGTGGATACCACCGCCATCTGCAACAGCATCACGGATAGGTTTACCTCTGTCGTTCAGACCTGCTGTACGGGCAGTCAGACCAGAATAAGACCCCCACATGTCAGACATAGAGAAGAACTTACCACCAACCTGAAAATCGATATTAATATTCAGGACGATATTTTTATAAGTGAACGAGTTCTGAACACCACCGGTGTAATCAGGAAGAACGCTACCAAATTTCACGTTTTCTGATTTAACGTAGTTGCCATCTTCGTCCAACACCGGTTTACCATCAATATAAGTTTTACCGCCACCGATCAGCATACCCCAGGTTTGACCTTCCTGGTGAACTGTAAAGGGAGGAGTAATGCCACTGAAACCAGCACCGCTGGAAAGAGTGATCTGAGATACGCCAGGAGCGAGAGATACTACTTTGTTGTCGATAATATTAGCATATGTCGCGCTCAACTCCCATGAAAAGTCTTTAGTGTTTACAGGGCGAACAAAACCTTGCAGCTCGATACCTTTACGGGTGATCTCACCGGCATTGATTGTTTGTGAACTGAAACCGCTTGTACCGCTAACAGTAACAGAGATAGGAGAATTCTCAGTTGTTGCATTGTAATATGTAGCACTGATACCTACCCTGTTTCTCAGGAAGCGAAGATCAATACCAAGTTCTTTGGTTGTTTGAGTTGCACCTCTGATACCTGAACTTACAAGTCCGTTAGGAGTACCTTGTACGAAATAGTTTACAGCAGGATTTCCCTGAGACCACTGGTCGGCACCGATGCTGTAAGCAAGTGCCAGGTTATATGGACTGATAGCCTGAGGAACTTCTCCCCATGCACCTCTTAATTTACCATAAGACAACCAGGGCAGTGAACTCTTTGTAAGATCACTGAACACAAAGCCTGCACCGAATGATTTTACGAAGATGCTATTGTCGTCAGGCGGTAAAGTAGAATACCAGTCATTACGCAAAGTCGCATCCAGGAATATCATGTTTTTCCAGCTACCGCTCAACCTTGTGAAAACCGCACGGCGTTTTTCTTCACTTCTGCTGTTGCCATAGGCAATAGGAGAAAGAGAGTTGTTGAGGGCAAAGAAATCAGGAATATACAAACCATCACGTGTGTTGGCATTAATTCCCTTGCTGGAGATTTTTACGATCTCACCACCTGCCAGAACATCGATCCCGAAATCGTTGATCTTTTTATTGTATGTACCGATCATCTCATAGCGGTCATCAGTAAAGTAAGACTCGCTGGTAGAGTAACCTGCTTTTGTACCTGTTTGTCTTGCACTTCTTTCCAGAAGATAGTAAGTTCTGTTCTCACCCCAGGTATTAACCAGGCTCTTACGGTAAGTTCCTCTCAGTTTGAAATCACTGTTGATCTTGTAAGTCAGTGATACGTCACCAAAAAGGCGGTCACGTCTGAAAAGGTTCTCCTGGTTATCAAAATAAGTAAATGGATTGTACCAGAAGTTTGCCCCATAAAAGTTAACAGGGTTATTTGCGTTATAGGAGCCGGGGTTAGAGTGGTTCCATGCACCTACTACACCAGGAGTTCCTGTTGCTCCATCAGGTGAAGTCACTCCTTTAAGCTCTTTCAGGATCTTTGTATCCAGGTCACGGTGGAACCATTGGTTAAAGCTACCTGTAGACATGTTGCTATAACTGTCATTGTTTTCAGCCTGTTGGTTTTGGGTTACATAGTTAAGATTGGTAGCTACTGTCAAATGCGTACCCAGGTCCACGGAGAAATTAGCTGCAAAAGTATTTCTTCTCAGGTATGTGTTAGGAATAAGCCCCTGGATATCCAGGTTGGTGTATGAGATCCTTGTAGAGTAATTATCACCAGCTTTAGAGAAGTTTATGTTATTGGTAGTAGTGATACCTGTGTTATAGAAATCACGCACATTGCTCTTTTGAGGAACAAGGCTTGTTGTTTTATAAGAGTACTGAGTACCGGGATACCATGCATACCAGGGAATATACTCCTGTCCTTCCATACGGGGTCCCCATGAAGCATCATCTGTATAATCATGATAGAACTTGCCATCCAACGCCTTCCATGCTTCAGGCTGACCAGCAACCCATTTGTATTGGATAAGGTCGGAGATACCACCACCAGCATATTCATTCTGATAGTTAGGCAGAATATAAACTTTATCAACAGTAACACCGCTGTTTACTTCAATACCAATTCCTTTTTGACCCTTTTTTGCGCGTTTAGTAGTAATTACTATCGCACCATCAGCAGCCTGAGGACCGTAGATAGCTGCACCGCTGGGTCCGTTCAGCACTGTCAGGTCTTCTACATCGTCAGGATTGATATCAACTGAGTTGGTAGGAGTACCGTCAACGATGTAAAGAAGGCTTTGACCACCAAGCGTACCATCACCACGCAAACGGATAGCAGCATCGCGACCAAGAGCTGCAGTAGATTGGCTACGCACCTGAGCACCGGCTACTTTACCAGCAATTGCATTGTTGATGTTGGGTTGACGAATGGTGTTCAATTGTTCAGCATTCACCACCTGCGCATTCGAAGTTAAGCTTCGTTGAGTCTTTTTTGTGTTATAACCGCTCGAAACAATTACCTCAACGAGGTTTTCACTTGTTTTATCGAGGGAAACACTTACTGCATTGCCTGCGCCTACAGTTATTTCTTTTGTGCTGAAACCTTGACTGGAGATTACGAGAACGTCGCCGGTTTTGACTTTAATGAAGAATGTTCCGGCCTGATCTGCAATGGTACCTTGGTTTGTACCTTTGATCGTGACACTTGCTAAGGGAACTGCTATTCCCTGCTCATCTGTCACTTTACCCGTTACGCTACGGGTTTGAGCAAATGCCAATGCACTAAATAGCATCAGCATCGCTAGAGATGCGATTTTTCTCATGTGAGTTGATTTTAATATAAACTAATGATTCTTAAAGGACTTTCGTCTTCTACAGATAGCATTATCGTAATAAGAGACATCAGAGCCTTTTAAAAAGCTGCGCCAAATTAAAGTTTTTTTAACATTCAAATTTCAAATACACAAAAAAATATCTTACAACTCCCCATTAAAGCTGGCAGAAAAGATCAAATAGATGACGTAATATATATATGGTATCATAAATTCTTTATCACAGCATATAAAACAAAGACGGATGCCTTATGCATCCGTCTTTGTTTTATACAATCCTGATAATTTGCAGTCAGCTTTTTATCATCGTAATTCAAAAGTCATCCCACCATAAATGCGTATCCACTTTATCTCCACCAATAGCACTTGCTGCCTGATTATAATTCGTTGTATTATAGTTCTGTTCATTAACAGGATAAGTATACCTTAATGGCATTGCACTCAATGCCCGGTAGGCAGGTTGCAATTGAGGATAGTCCAGCCTTCTCCATTCAATCCAGGCATCCCATCCACGGTTATACAATGCAATCCATTTTTGTATACCGATTTTTTGCTTATACGAGCCGGCAGCAGTTGCATAGTTTACAGATGGCTGTGTACGGTAAACTGTGGCCTGCGCTTGTGTGCCACCCCAGAACAAAACTGATGCATCAATTGCATTGTTGTAATGCTGCGCAGCTGTAGCTCCTACAGAAAATCCGCGTGCTGCTGCTTCTGCCAGTAAGAATTCTACTTCAGCATAATCCAGCAATACACCAGGAAACTCAGGAGCAGTGATCGTTTCATCCGGTTTTGAGAAAGTGGAATAGCTGCTGCTGGTGCCGGGATCACCGCCGGAATAACCATTGGTCTCGTCCACTGTAAAGTATAAAGGGATGCGCGGATCAGTGAATTGTTCCATTTGGTCTACAAGAGTGCTGGCTGCAACAAAGTCCTGACGCCCGCTCTGCACAAGGTCTTCCCATATCGGGTTCGTATTGGGCGGTGATGCCAGAAACTTAAACATGGCATTGTCATCATTAGAAGTAAACACGCCACCTGCATATGCGGCTTCAACTATCGTTTTCGCCTGTGCTGCGCTGATATCCGCAATGGTCATCCCCATTTTCAGCTTGAATGAATTGGCAAACTTCTTCCATGCGGCCATATCATTTCCATATATTATATCTGCATTACCAAGACCGTTTGCCGAGGTATTGATAGCTGCTATATCAGCATCCAATCTCTTCAAAAGATCGGCATAGATAGTAGCGGCATCATCATATACCGGGAACACATTATCGATATCCATCGCTTCTGTATAAGGAATATTGCCGAATGTGGTAATAAGATAATAATAAGCATACACCTGCAGTATGTCCACCACCGCCAGTTGATTTGCCTTTACCTGCTCATCAGTTACCTGATCAGGTATAAGCTTTTTTGCTTCCTGCAAATCTTTCAATACATCGCGGTATAATGCGGCCCATACATTTTGAGGAATATTCCGTGTGTTCAGATCGTAGCGGCTTTCTCCAAGATAAGTTGTTTCCTGCCATTGCTGAACGATCAACCGGAATATGTTCAGGTTCACGTTGGAGGAACTGAGCGTACGCACCAGTCCTCTTTCAGCATTGGTGACAAGCGAAGATCCCGCTACCATGGTAGGGTTCTTCGGGTCACTGTTGAGGGTGGTCAGGTCTTTTTTACACGACCCCAGCAACAATGCTGTGATTATTATGGTTACAAAAAATTTTGTCATAGCAATATCTTTTTAGAATCTTAATCTGATGTTGAAGGCAAATGTGCGGGTAGTAGGATAAGCACCTCCCTGGTATCCTTGCAGATTACCGGAGCTCATGGTCTCTTCCGGGTCTGAATAAGGAAGGTTCTTATGAATGATCCAAAGATTCCTGCCGATCAATGAAAGATCAATTCCTTTAAACGGATGGATCTTTGCCATTACTGATTTTGGCAACGAATAACTCAGTACAGCTTCCCTCAACTTCACATAGCTGGCATCATACACAAACCCTGCAGCCGGTATCAAGTCTTCTGCACCGAATGTTGCATATTCGTTGGCTATATGTGTAGTATTGGGCTTTCCGTCTGCATATACACCCGGCATAATCACACCACCACCTGCAGACACAGGATCACGTGAAGGTTTGCCCAGGTCATTCAATCCTGCAGTTTCAGGATAAAGACCTGTACCCATTCCATAAAACAGGTCAAGTGACCACACATCACCTCCCTGACGCATATCTACCAGGAAGCTCAGTGAAAAATCTTTATACTTGAATGTGTTGTTGATGCCTCCGATCCAATCAGGATTAGGATTACCGATCACTTCATTGGAAGTTGGAGAAGTCAGGTAGTAACCATCTTCATCCACGGTACGTTGTCCGTTCGTATAAATAAAATTGGATCCTCGGATCGTACCATAAGGCTGATTCAATGTTGCATTCAATGACACACCGCCCTGGAAGGTTGCCAGCACCAGGTTGTCTGCATGTTCAAACAGATCAATCACTTTGTTCCTGTTCCTTGTCCAGTTAAGGTTAATGTTCCAGGAGAAAGTTTTAGTTTGAACCGGAGTGCCGAACAATGACACTTCAACACCTCTGTTCTGGATAGTGCCAGAGTTCAGGAATTTGAAACTATATCCTGTAGCAGGTGTAATAGCCAGTGGTAATATCTGGTCAATGGTCTTGGCACTGTAATAAGAAACATCAAACCCTACCCTGCTTTTCAGGAAAGACATTTCAAGGCCTGCTTCAATACTTCTTGTACGTTCAGGTTTAAGATTGGGATTGTTCTTCGTGCTTGGAATGGTAGTGGTAGGAGAAGAACCAAAAGGAGGTAAGATATTATACACGTCCAGCACACTGTACAACGGAGCATCATTACCTACTTCTGCATAATTCACTCTTGCTTTTCCATAAGAAAGCCAGCTAACCTCAGGTAACAACTTGGAGAAAGTAAATCCAAGTGATCCGGAAGGATAGTAATACACATTATTTCCCTCCGGCAAAGTGGATGATTTATCCCTTCTGATTGTTCCATCAAGTGTAAGCATATCCCTCCATGTGAGGGTAGCACCTGCAAACACACCGTCTACCTGACGTTCCCCATCAAATTCTGTAGGTGCATTCAGCGGATTGGCTGAATTGTTCAATGAGTAAATACCAGGTATGGTCAGCCCCCCGTTAGTAGATGCATCAATGCTCTTGGTGTGTTGATTGCGGATGTTTAAACCAAGCAATGCTTTAAAATTAAAATCCTGTGAAAGGTTTTTATCAAGATTTGCCAGCAGATCGTAGTTGATCTCTGTATAGGAACGGTTCACTCTCCGGTAAGATGGTATGCCGATACTTCCCACAGCCTGTCTTTCCTCCTGTTGCTCGTTATACGTATCAAGCCCTACCCTTCCCATGATATTCAACCAATCAGTTATTTTATAGTTGAGGTTGATATTACCAAATATGCGGTTGCGGCCGTCATTCTCATAGTTCTGATAACGGACGAAGTAAGGATTGTCCCAGAAGATAGGAACAAGACCTGCTTCTGTTCTTGGATTCGCCCAGTTCCAGGTAGTATTCTTTGACGTACGGAAATAAGCTTCTTTCTGCTCTTTAATATCCACATTGGTTTCCCACCATTGCCGGAAATTGGTAGCTATGTTCTTATCATCGTAGCCGGTACCATATCGCCCTCTTCCGGTTATGTTGGAGAAGTTGGCGGTAGCACCTGCAGTCAGTGCAGGAGTGATATTATAAGTGCCGCCAAAGTTCACAAGGTTCTTACTCACTTTACTGTTAGGCAGGATACCTATGTCATCTGTACGTGTATAGCCTAATTTAAATGAACCTTTATCCGAAGCACCGTCTATAAAAACGCTTTGATTGGAAGAGGTAGCCGTCTGGAAAAAACTGGTAGGGTCATTTGCAGCAGCTACCCACGGAGTTGCCTGCTTGTAAAAGGGCGATGTTGCGTCAAAAGCATTCCATTGGTACACTAATAAGCTGGGGTCAAAACGTGCTCCGTAAGAAGCATCTTCAGTAGTAGGCACCACTTTATCGGGAATGCCATCGCCATTCACATCAAATTCATTGAAGTATGAATCTTCGTTTGGTCCATAATACGCCCCATATCCTGCGCCGTATTCTTTCTGGTATTTGGTAAATGTCGATTTATCGATCTTACCAAATCCAAAACCTGAATTAACAGTGATACCCAAACCACGGGTAGCTTTTTTGGTGGTGATGAGGATAACACCATTGTTTCCACGCGAACCATACAAGGCACTTGCGGCAGCTCCTTTCAATACGGAAACTGATTCAATATCATCAGGATTGATATCTGCGGCAGCATTACCATAATCATAACCACCCCGGCCTGTGGTTTGATCTGCAGTATTGGTGTTGTCATTATTATATGGTACACCATCCACTACAAACAAGGCCTGGTTATTACCGACAAATGATTTGGTCCCTCTTAATACTACATTGGTGGAGCCTCCCAGTGTATTTGTTTGTCTTATTTCAAGGCCTGCCACTTTACCTGAAAGGTTATTAACAAAATTATTACTCCTGTTTTTACTCACTTCATTACCTTCCACCGTTTGTGCAGCATAAGGTAATTGGTTTCTTGTACGCCGTATGCCCAATGCTGTTACCACTACCTCCTGCAGGTTGCCTTGTGGTTGCATGGTTATCGAAAGGGTGGATTCATTGCCGATCTTAACTTCCTGCTCAACAAAGCTTGCGGAAGTGATGACAAGCGATTGGCCTGATTGTGCTTCAATACGAAAATTTCCATTTGCATCAGCGGCTACCCCTGAAGTAGTTCCTTTAATAGTGATGTTGGCAAATGGAACGGGATCACCTTTTGCATCTTTTACTTGCCCTGTGATCGTTCTTGTTTGTGCAAGTGCCAATGCATAGAATAGCATCAGCCCTGCAATTAATAATGCAGATTTTCTCATGCGCTTAAATTTTTTAGGTTACTACGCGGTTAATGTTTATGAATTTCTCTGGAAACAATACATGTATCTGCAAGCCGTCAGCAGCATGCATATACCTCAGGGCAGACTGGGAATGGTAGTACCTAACGCAAGGTGGGTAGTTAGAAGGAGCAGTTAGTTTTGGGGAGTTACTGTAGAATCAGACAAACAGGATTTTCTATTTGCTGCGTGAAAGTATTATTTTTTTTAACAAAAAGTTGAGGGTAACATGTAAGTGATTCTCCTTTTAGTTCACAGTGTAATGAAAGAATTTAAGCTAATTGAATTAATCACGCGTAATTAAACATTAAGAAATACAATCACCCAACATAAAAAATAAATGATCCGAAAATAAAAAGGCTCCGAAAGTTTGACACTTTCGGAGCCTTAAAAAATCGAATGGATCTTTACCATCCCGGATATGAATCGCAGCAATCGTTTACCTCGGCTCCTGGTAAGTAAATTTTTCGTGGAAAAAAGTACGCGGAGTATAAGCTGTTCCCTGAGTCATAATATAACTCACCTCAAACGACTTGACAGTTCCATTAGGATTAAATGTTGCTTTATTAACACCAGTAGGATCAAGTACACACGAACGTTGAGAACCTCCGGACAATTCTCCATGATAATTCTTTACGGTGATAGCTCCGGTAGCTTCATCGATAAAAAATATAGGACTGAAATTACCATAATAAGAACCACTTGTACCGCTTCTGATGGGATGCCCGTAAGCGTTGGTATAGTTAATACCATCATACAGTGCAACAGAATTTCCTGAATAAGTGATCAATTGCATTAAAATGGGATACCAGCCAGTTAAAGAACTACTTGTAACATCTACCATCGGAGAAGTAGCTTCCATTAAATAAATACCGTCATATGAATTCCTTGCCTGGATGCGGAATACCATTGCAGAATAATTACCGCTTACCTGGCCGGCGCTCGCATTGGTAATACGAAGCGGCAAGCCGTAGCTCTTACTGAAATCATAAGCAGATTTGAGGATCTTCCCCCTCAAGGTAGCTTTTTTCTGACCTTTTGGGATTGTCACTTTCCAGGAGTCTGCTTTAAAAACATCTCCTGTCATTGGAGAAAGAGATAAACTGTTATCCGCATTGTATACGTCAATCATTCCCGGATCTATTGTAACTGTCACTTCTATATCCTGCGGAGCTCCGGCATCAGCACCGGAGTAACTGACCTCAACATCAAAAGGCTGTTCATTTTCTTCAAAAATAAGATCGAAGTTATAAGAAGGGTAAGTGCTCGAAGTCAGAGACGTGATCAGGTCCGGCACCTGGTTATAAAATTCAATTACATTATTTGACCCTTTACTTCCCAGGGGTGGGTCTTCCTTTACACAGGAAGACAGTAGTATAAGTCCTGTTATTATCAAAAATCCTATATATCTTTTCATAATTTTAAGTTGTTACTGAAAGAAATTATTTTCTACGATCATAAAACACAAAAGACCCGAACACTGAAATATTAGTTGGTGCATTTTTAGGATTCAATGAATACTCAGAAGACGGATACCAAATGCGACCGACTAATTTATCAACTGTTGTTGCCTGAGAAGCTTTTGATACAAAAGTTTTGTTTGGATCAAGGCCTGCATTATCAATTTTAGGATATCCCGTTCTTTTATATTCATCCCAGGCTTCCTGCCCGCTGATCATATTCAAAGCAATATACTTTTGTGTAATGATCGCTTCCAGGCGTTGCTCATCCGATGTTGCCAGCTCAATATTAACCAGGTACTTGGTTGCATTGTCGCCTTCAACATGATAATGCGCAGCGGCCGCCGTAGGATTAGGCGCAGTTGGACTGATATAGGTATTCACCTTATATGTTCCATCGGCTGATTGATAGAGGTACTTGAATGAAGCTTCAATACCTTTATTAAACAGGTCAGTAACATCACCGCCAGTCAGGATCCCTTTCATCTGGGCTTCTGCCTGCAGAAAATAACTTTCCGCTGCCAATAGCACTACTTCGCTTTGACCTCTTCCTTTAAGAATCCCGATCGCATTGGAAGGATCATCCTTAAAATCATAGGCACTTCCGCTTCCGCTATACCATACAGAACTTCCACCGGGAGCCAAACGATTATCCACGATCGGCCCCACTTCTCCGAGCTGGTTTCTTACAGGATCATAATCAGATGCTGAACTAGGTCTGTAGATCGCTCTTCTTCTTGCACTATCGGATATCTTCATGCCATTATAGAATGTAGCGATATAGAATGTAGAAATGATTGATCTTGCCGCACCTGCATTGGTGGCACTGCTGTGATAAGAATTCCAGTGAGGATTTTGCTGGCCGGCTGCTTTAATATAACCAGGATTAACAAGAACATCCGTTGTCAGGAACCCTGCAGGATCAAAGCTGGGAGTTACTCCTGTAAAAACAGATGTTTTGGAAGCACGGACCAGCAACTTCAGTTTAAGTGTATTGGCAAACTGTTTCCACCTGGTCATATTACCATTGAACATCGGGTCTGCATTACCCAATGAATAAGTAAGTGCCAAAGGTTGTGCCGCATTGTTAATGGTAGCGATCGCTGTATCGAGTTGTTTATACAGGTCCTTATAGATCTCTTCCGCAGGCGTATATGCCGGAGTTGTATTAGCTGATCCCTGTAATGCTTCAAAATAAGGAATAGCATCATACTCATCAACCAATAATTTGAAGTTGAATACTTTCATGATGCGGGCGATCGCATTGTAATAAGAATATGGATCACTGCCACTTGTCTTATCCAACACATACTGGAAATCAGTAAGGATATCATAGGTTCCCCATAATCCGGTATAATTGCTTGTACCAAAATTATAAGTAAGACTCGCGCCCCAGCCACCATAGCCACCGGCATTCGCCTGGTAGCCAACCATCCAACTGCCATAATCATTATAACCGATCAAACTGGAAGCTGTGCGACTGATGCTGGCACCCAAAACCAGCTCAGGTGTTGATGTAGTGGGTGAATTGGGATTCGTACTGTTAATGTCCAAATATTTTTTACAAGACCCCAGTGCCGTTAGTAACACAACTACCGGAATTAATATTTTTCTCATATCTAGAATTTAAAACTCAAGTAATTAGAATGTCAAAGAAATAGTGCCTCCAAAATATCTTGAAGGAGGTGTTTGACCCAATGTGGTAATGCCTATAGCATTTCCATCAGAAAAATTATACTCCGGGTCGGTATAGATATTTGACTTCGCGGTGAAGATGAAAAGGTTGCGCCCCTGAATACCGATTGAAGCGGCTTTCAGGAATTTTGCCCGGGAGATCAGTTTTTTGGGAAGATCATAAGTAAGTGAGATCTCCCGGATTTTCCAGTAATCACCTTTTATAATGTAGTTGGTTGCAATAACGGTGTTATAAGCGCCTTCACCATCGGCCCAGAACCCGGAACCACCATCACGGACCTGGATCGAAGTATTTTCAACATACTTTGAACCATCCCAATAAGATGAGTTGGGGATCACAAAGCGTTCGCGATTGAATGCCACTGTGCGGCTGGAAGAGCCGGAGAAATCCATTGTTCCTCCACCATTATGGTACACAACAAATCCACCGCGATACTCAGCCAATGCCCAAAGCCTGAAATTTTTGAAACGGATTTCTGCATCAAGACCCAGGCGATGTTTAGGATTGGTGTTGCCCAATAGTTTGGGTATCGGGTCCCTGGAAGGATAGCCTGTAATGGGATCCACGATAATACGCCCCTGATCATCACGCAGATAATCCGATCCTTCAAGAATGGGGAAGAAATAACCTGCTTTGGCAATAGTTTGAGCTGCCGCACCCGTAGAAAGGTTCAGCTTTTCCAGATCTTCACTGATTGACACAACAAGGTTCTTGTTATAAGTGTAGTTACCACCAACTGTTACAGTCAGGTCGCGCGTGCGGATTGGCGTATAATGCAACAAAACCTCCAGGCCTTTATTGGATACTTCACCTGTGTTGGTCTTATAAGTAGAAAAGCCTGATGCCTGGGAAATCTGCGTATTTACAGTTTGCGCATCAGTAGTGGTAGAGTAATAAGTTATACCGAAATTGATTTTCCTGTCCAACATGTCCATATCCATACCAACTTCCCAGCCTTTGGTGATCTCGGGTTTAAGTGAAGGGTTCACCGTCAGTCCGTTTACAGTATAGCCCGGACCAGTAAGTGCATAAGGATAACCAGGAGCATTATCAAATGTATTCAAAAGCCCATAAGCACCGAGGTTCACATTACCGACCTTCGACACACCGCCTCTTAGTTTCAGGTTATTGATCACTTTACTGTTCTTGATCGCTTCAATGGCATCAGAAGCAACAAATGACAGGTCAACTGCAGGATAGAAGAAAGACCAATGCTCAGGGTCCAGAACAGAACGCCAATCGTTACGACCCGTAATGTCCAGGAAAAGCCAGTTTTTATAAGAAAATTTGAACTTACCGAAAATACCCATCTGGCGAACGGTAGAGTTGCTTTCTGACGAATTGGGCAAGGCTGCTGTTCTGTTGGAAACGTTATACAAGCCAGGTATCACCAATCCTGATACGTTGGTGTTGGTTGATTTGGCTACGTTGTTGCGCAAGCTCTGACCAGCCGTAAGTTCGAGACCAACGTCATTAAGCCGTTTTCTTACCGTAATCAGCAGATCGGAGTTGATCTGTGTGGAATAGAACATATCGTCTGATACGCTGCCGGGCCAGTTCCAGCTCGACTTACCGCCACGTTTATAAAATGCATCTTTGAATGAATACATTGCAACCCATGATTTTGCACTTTGATTGCGTGTGGTAAGACCAGCGCGGTACACTACATCGATCCAGGAAGCCGGCTTCCAGGAAAACTCCACGTTGCCGGTCAGATAATCGTTCCGGGTTTTCTGACGATAGTTATCGATATAAAAGTAGGGGTTAAGATAGTAGTCGTTATAATACAACTCCGGGCTGGCCCATTTATCTGTCTGCCAGTTTTGGAAAGATTTCAGCGGAGCCCAGGCCGGTGTGTTCAACAGGTTGTTGTAGATCGTACTCGTTTGGGTAGTAAGATCATACCTGTTCTGAATATAGTTGATACTATAGTTTACACTGATCGCCTTGTTTATTTTGCGGCTACCATTAAAGCGCATTTGTGCACGGTTATACTTGTCTTTCGGAGTAGTGCCTTTAATGGTTGCGAACTGGCCGGATATATAATAAGAACTCTTTTCATCAGCTGCAGAAAGAGCTATATCTGATTGATTGGTCAAACCTGTTACCCAAAATTTTTCCCGGTCGTCAAGAGCGATATAGGGGTAGGTTTGTATGTCCCCATTGATATCTTCTCTTCCCAACTGGCGCATGGTGCCATCGAAGCGGGGACCATATTGCTGGTTTTCATAGGGAGTAAAAGCTCCGGTCTCCCAACCAGAGCCAAACTCCTTCTGTAGTTTAGGATAAAAACTTGTCTTCTCTATTGTTGTAGTGTTGGATAACTTTACAAAGCTGCTTCCCTTAGCACCTTTCTTGGTTGTAATAATAATAGCTCCGTTAGAAGCGTCCGAGCCATAAAGAGCCGCAGCACCTGCCCCATTCAATACATTGATATCTTCGATATCCTCCGGATTGATATTACCCAATATTTCACTGGGCACAATTACATTATCAATCACGATCAATGCAGTGTTATTCCCAAGCAGCGACCTGTTGCCTCTTAATACAAGTCTTACTGTTGGGTTAACACCGCCATTGATGGCATTTACCTGCAAACCAGCCACCTTACCGCTTAAACCGGCCGCCACATTCACAGGTTTTGCCTGTGTAAGTTGCTGGCCGGTGATGCGGGTAGCGGCATAACCTTCTTCTCTTTTTTTGCGTTGGATACCACCTGCGGTTACAACTACTTCATCCATCAGGTTCTCCTGTACATCCAGTTCTATACTGCCAATCTCCGAAGAGTTGCCAACCTTTACGGTAAGAGAACTGAAGTTGACTGCTGAAATTTCCAGGACATCGCCTGTTTTTGCGAGGAGGGAGAAAGATCCATCTGCTGCTGCAGATGTTCCAAGGTTAGTGCCTTTAATGTGAACGGTGGCGCCGCTGATCGGTGCGCCTGCCTTGTCGGTTACTTTACCTTTAACTTGTCTTTGCTGTGCCATGGTCGCAGCAGCGCATAGCACGAGCAAAGAAAACATCAATAGAAGTTTTCTCATGTGAACGTTAGTTTTTTTAATAAATAATGCTTCCAGTAAAAAAGCGCTTTCTAAGGGCAAATGATATCAGGATCATTTTTCATGGCGAGGCATACTTTAGAGTAGAAACCGAATATTCAGAAGGATAAGGGTGGCTATAGAAACTAAGGTATAGGATTTTGCTAACAAAATGTTAATAGCGAAAAAAAAACTTAAAATTTACCTATAGCCTAATAGGTATATAAGTGGCAATCATTGCTTACAAGCGGCAATCAACCGTTTGCGTAAATTTTCAAATTGAGCTGCTGGATGCTAATTCCGAAAACAATTGTTTGAATTTTATAATCTGCCTGATCATCCTGAACAGATCATCAGAATGTATACAAGAGCTGAACCTTCATCTCTCTTTTACTGGTACCTGTGATCTGGTCCAATCCGGTACCAATCACAGATTGAGAAGTGTATATGGTAGCTGCATAGCGCAAGCCCAATGATAACTGCTTTATCGGCTTTGTCTGAATAATGAGATAATACCTGTAGCCGGTTCCAAACAAAGCCGGTATACCACTACTATACAACACATCATTCTCATACGCATATAAACGGCTGTTGTAGCCGGACGTTTCAAAATATTGCAGCCGCACTGAAAAAGAAAAGGGCTTCAACGAAGGTTTATATATTCCATCTATATAAAAAGAGAAGCCATTCTCTTTGTCATTGCCATTCAACCAAAGCAATTGCAGACGGCTGCGGAATGTAAAGGCGGTGCTCATTATATAATTTGTCTGTATCTGCCATACTGACCTTTGCACTGCAGACAGATAATTCATTACCGTGGTGTTTGCAGGTGTATCAGCTAAGCGGCAGGACCTTGTTAGCCTGGTTTGTATCTCCAGTTTCTTATCCGGTGTGCAGGTCAGTTGTAAGAAAAATTCCTTCCCGTAAGATGGTGCACCCACGAGATATTTCAACCAGGGAAACTGATAGATGTCAGCAAAAGCATCCAGTTTCCAGCAGGGTGCAGGCCGGATGCTCAAGCCTGTATATAATCCATTCTCATTGGATGGTGATGCATTTTCTGTAAAAGCACTTGCAGCCATGGCCTGGTATTCTTTTGCAAGCCGGCGGTAAACGAAGGATATATCCACCCTGGAATCAAGGCTTATCAAACAACCATTGATAAAAGCCGTATGAAGATTCTTATCCATCGCCGCTTCGCCAAACAGATGAATATTACGGTGGGTGTAGCTATAGTCAAAACTGTAGTTTGACCAGTCATCTCCTTTTATTGCATGCAGGTTATATGGTTCATCTCTTTTTGCAACCGGTATTGAAAACTTGTATTGCACCGTGTTTATTCCTAATTGCCAATCGGCTGCTTTGTAACGCGCGATTGCTCCGGCAGCAAATTGTGCCAGTACATTTTTCCTGGCTATTTCAGCAGTGGTCCGGTGATATCCTGATGTCTGAAAAGAAGAGACCACTGCATGCTGCGCTGCGCCCTTTTCCAAATTGGCACTCAGTTTTCTGAAAGAAATAAAGCCGGTTACTTCAATTTTCTTTTTCCTGACAGTTACACCCAGTCCACGATGAAAATTAAATTCTCCTGCAGAGTTATACGACCGAAGTACCGGCGACTGCTTTTTGACCGCCATAGTTTCACCGCTTTTTTTAAAAGACATGTTTTGCCAGTGTATCAACCCCTGCCCTATGTTGACAGTAAAATCTCCAACCGCCAAAGCTTCCACAAAACCTATTTTGCGGGCGAATAAGTGAAAAGAATTAAAATCAAATCCATATCGTTGCGCTTCTCTGAAGAAAGATTCACCAGCATCTTTATCTCCCAGCCACCCAAATTGCAGCAGGTTCTTATAGGTATAGCGATAGCGGGCAACTATTTTTTGCGGACTGCCTTCGTAACCAGTTCCTGCACCCGGATTTTCAAACCCTTTTGATTTTTCCAGCACCTGCGCTACTCGCAACAAAAAACTATGTGATCCCTGCCGGAATCGTTTTGCCAGACCTTCCTTTGTTGTGAACGCAGTAGCTATTGTTATAAAAGGCATCAACCTTCTTATCAGAGCAGGATACCAGGATGGCACAGCCTGTAGTTCATGCACATCTACCAGTTTACCAAAAAGATTACGGTAACGAAGAAGGCTTTCTATTTGTAATTCATTCAATATGCCTAATTCTTTGAGCTCTTCAGTATCTGCAAGATTCAGGTTGAGCGGATGCCTGCTGAATTTTTCCAATTGTTGCCAGTAAGCATCATCTTCAGTCTCTTCTTCATTGGTATGAGCAAAATTTTCCAGTTGCTGTTGCAGTTGCACAGGAATGTCTTGCGAAAAAGCCGGCCGGCTGAAAAATTGTAACGCTGCAAGGATGATCATTGATATGGTCAATTTCCATTTCATTTATCCTCCTTTTTGAATTCATACAACAATTGAATGCCTGCACTGGGACCAAGTTGAGGATGATAACCCGTATAGATATCCAGTCGTGATCTGCTCCTGGTAAGGCCTGCACCAAACCAGGCAGTAGCGTTGGCCGTTTGAATCAGGGTGCGGATAAACAAGGACGGTGTTATTATATATTGTATACCCACCCTTGCATCTGCCGGCTGATTTTCTTCTTTGACTATTTCGCATGAAAAGAATAATTGTTCAGAAAAATCATATCCCCATCCCATTGTATAAACGGAGGGCAGCTTTATCATTTTGTTACCGGGATATTTACCGCCCGGGTTATTCAGATGTATGCCTGTATGAAGCCGGGGAGAAAGATGCAGTACCAAGCCTGTTTCAGCACTGAAGGCTTTAGCTGATCCGTAGCCGGCTATCTGTAGGTTATTGTAGTTGAACTGTATTCCTGCAGCGGCTTTTTTCCCCAACTGCCTTGCATAGGCCAGCCCAAATTGCGAATCCCTGTAATCGCTGAAACCTTTAGATATAACCTGAAAACCAAAGTTGCCTGAAGCACTGGGCAAGACCAGCACCAGCCGGTAAGCAGCCAATTCTTCCAACAAATACTTTCTTTCTCCTGCGGCCCCAATGCCTCCCTGTTTGAGCCCGGCCAGGGCAGCCTGGTTGGAGCCAAAGGAAAAGATATCGGTATGCTGCTGGCTGTAAGCACCTAAGTTCCAGGGTACTGAATACTGCGTAAGACCGGGCTGGGCGCGATATAAACCAAACAGGAATAAAAGAAAAAGAGTACGCATCATGTCATTATATATATGGAGTAAAGTTCCCCTGACCCCCAGCGATACGTATGGGTTTTTCAACATCATTTAATGTTTTTTAGCGGCATGCGCCACCAAAAACTTCCGTAATTTCGCGCATGCAAATTCTGGATGGGAAAAAGGCCGCACAGGCTATAAAAGACGAGCTGAAAATAAGCGTGGCCCAGCGGGCCAATGACGGGAAAAAAATACCCCACCTTGCAGCGATCCTGGTTGGAAATAATGGCGCAAGTGAAACCTATGTGGCGGCTAAGGTAAAAGCCTGTGAGGAAACAGGGTTCAAATCAACTCTTATAAGACTGGAAGCTGATATTTCCGAAAACAGGTTATTGGAAACCATAGAAGATCTTAATACTGACCCTGATGTGGACGGCATACTGGTGCAATTGCCTTTGCCCAAGCATATCAGTGAAAAGAAAGTGATCAATGCTATTGACCCTGGCAAAGACGTGGATGGTTTTCATCCGATGAGTGTGGGAAAACTGGTGGAAGGGCTTCAAACTTTTATTCCCGCCACTCCTTACGGCATCATGCTGTTGCTGGAGCAATATAAAGTAGAGACAAAAGGCAAACATGCCATAGTGATCGGCAGAAGCAATATTGTTGGCCGCCCTATGAGCATCCTGCTCAGTGGCAACAGCAATCCCGGCAACTGTACAGTTACACTTTGCCACTCGCATACTGCCAACCTGAAAGAGATCTGCCTGCAAGGCGATATTATTGTAGCAGCTATTGGCATTCCTGAATTTGTAAAAGCAGATATGGTGAAAGAAGGAGCTGTTGTTATCGATGTCGGCATTACCCGCGTTGCAGACCCTACCCGCAAAAGCGGTTTCAAATTAAAGGGGGATGTGGACTTTGATAATGTATCACCTAAATGTTCCTGGATCACGCCGGTGCCCGGAGGCGTTGGGCCGATGACCATTGCTGCGCTGATGAAGAACACTTATCTCTCCTGCGATACGAAGAATTAGATGGAAGAAACAGCTATACATACTATCAGTTCCCTGCCCGTCATGGAACATTTTTACACGATCCAGGGTGAGGGTTTTCACCAGGGAAGGGCTGCTTATTTCATCAGGCTGGGCGGATGCGATGTGGGCTGCGTATGGTGTGATGTGAAAGACAGTTGGGATGCAGAGCGCCACCCGCTACAATCTATTGCAACACTAAAACAGGAAGTACTGAAAACACCCGCCGAAATGGTAGTGATCACCGGAGGCGAGCCACTTTTACATAACCTGGATGAATTAACGGCTGAACTTCAAAAAGCAGGGCTGGAAACAAATATCGAAACATCCGGTTCCTCCCCCTTAAGCGGAAGCTGGAACTGGATCTGCCTTTCACCAAAAAAATTCAAAGCCCCATTACCGGAAGTCTTACCCAGGGCCAATGAACTGAAAGTGATCATCTACAATAAAACCGATTTTGCCTGGGGTGAGCAATATGCAGCACAGGTATCTCCCGACTGCAAATTGTATTTACAACCCGAATGGAGCAAGGCCGCTCAAATGACCCCACTTATTGTTGACTACATAAAAGCCAACCCCAAATGGGAACTCAGCCTTCAATTACACAAGTATATTAATGTGCCTTAAGTCTTCCAATTACAGGAAGCACACTACTAACCTATCATTAAGTAACTGACAATCAGCATCTCTTTCCGTTCTTCCCGCCTTCCCGGTTATTTTTTACCGGTGAGGGATTTACCGGGAAGGCGGGAAGAACGGAAAGGAAGTCTGATGTTTCAGCCCTCCTGTTCCACACAAGAAACTGTATTCCCCCTGGAATAAAAATTGCCTAGTTTCGTTATTGTATTTACAACCCTGTATACCAATGAAAAGGCTATTCTTTTTACTTTTTTCCAGTATCTCTTTCACGTTAGTTTTCTCTCAAACCTACGATCCCGGTAAAGTAAGTAAGAAAGTAAAATCCGTTTATGATAAAGCGATCACCCTGGCCCAGGAAGGCAATCTCGAACAGGCTGCTACGCTGTTAAAACAATGTGTCGAAGCAGAGCCCAGTTATGCAGATGCTTATCTCTCACTTGGTGGCGTATACAGCGATCTCAGGAATTACCAGTTGAGCATTGATTATTTTGAGAAAGCATTCTCGATCGACCCTGATTATAGCATCGAATCCAAGCTACCTTATTCTATCAATCTCGCCAGGCTGGGTCAATTCGAAAAAGCCCTTGCCGCTATCACAGAATATCTCGATAAAAAGCCGCCGGCCAATTCTACAGCATTGAAAGCAGCCGAATACCGGAAAAAATCTTATGCTTTCGCAGTGGAATATGCACGTCAGCATCCGGCAGGCGATTATGTATTTGCTCCACGCAATGCAGGTGATGCGATCAACACAACCCAGTCTGAATATTTTCCCTCGTTGACTATTGACGGAAAGGAACTCGTCTTCACTCGCAGACTTGGCAATAATGAAGATTTTTTTTCCAGCCATAAAAAGGATAATGACTGGGAAAAGGCCCAGCCAGTGCCAGGTGAAGTGAATACGCCATTGAATGAAGGCGCACAAAGCATTTCGCAGGACGGGCAATGGCTGGTATTCACCGGTTGCAATCGCCCTGATGGTTTTGGCAGCTGCGATATTTATATCTCTTATCTTAATCCCGGTGGCTGGGGGGAAGCTATTAATCTTGGAGGAAGGGTCAATTCCGATCAATGGGATTCCCAGCCCTGTCTTTCCCCTGACAAAAGGGATCTCTATTTCGCCAGCAGGCGGCTGGGTGGTCTTGGCGGAACTGATATCTATGTTTGCCATCTTCAACCCAATGGCAAATGGAGCGAACCCGAAAATCTTGGCCCATCCATCAACACCCCGGGTGATGAACAGTGTCCCTTTATCCACGCCGATAATCAAACCCTGTACTTCACATCCAACTACTGGCCCGGCTATGGCGATGAGGATATTTTTTATGCAAGAAAAGGACCGGGTGGCGACTGGAGTAAACCAGTGAACCTCGGTTACCCTATCAACACCATCGACAGGGAAGGCACTTTATTTATTACCGCAGATGGCAAAACGGCTTATTATGCCAGTGATAAAACAGATTCAAAAGGCGGATTGGATATTTACAGTTTTGAATTGCGTGAAGATATCCGCCCATTCAAAACACTATGGGTAAAAGGCCAGGTGTTTGACAAAAAAACAAAGAAGGGATTGCCTTCTGATGTGGAACTGACAGATCTTGCCACCAGCCAGGTCATTTCCAAAGTGCAAACGGATGAGAATGGACGCTACCTGATCACTTTACCTGTAGGCAAGGATTATGTATTTAATGTAAACCGGAAAGGTTACCTGTTTTATTCCGACAATTTTATGCTGGTGAAAAATTCACCAGACTCCATTTACGAAAAAAATATTCCGCTGCAGCCTATTGAAGTGAATGCTTCAGTAGTGCTCAACAATATATTTTTTGATGTAAACAAATTTGATCTGCAACCTGAATCTCAGATAGAACTGGATAAGATCGTTCAACTGATGAAGGATAACCCTACAGTGAAAGTGGAGATAAGCGGCCACACGGACAATGTAGGTAAGCCGGCCGACAATCTTATCCTCTCTGATAAACGTGCTAAGACGGTGGTCGCATACCTGATCAACAAGAGAATATCGCCTGAAAGGTTTACCTATAAAGGCCTGGGTGAAACACAGCCTGTGGCTGATAACAAAACGGAAGAAGGCCGGGCAAAAAACAGGCGGACAGAGATGAAGATAACCAGCCAATAAATGCTTCCTGCAGGCTGCATCGCTTATTTTTATTTTTATGGATGCAGACCTTTTATACCAGATCGCATTGACGCTTGTACCGCAGATCGGACCTGTGCAGGCCCGCCACCTGGCAACGCATTTTGAAACAGCACGTGCCATTTTTCATGCTTCCGGAAATACTTTGAAAAGGATAGATGGTATTGGTGAAGCCAGGGCTGCGGCCATCAAATCATTCCGCGATTTCACACAAGCAGAAAAAGAAATCGCCTTTATAGAACAGTTCAGGATAATCCCTTTATTCATTACGCATCCGGCCTATCCAAAGCGGCTGCTTAATTGCTACGATTGTCCTGTTCTTTTGTACTTCAAAGGCAATGCAGATCTTAATGCTGCCAGGATCATTTCTGTGATCGGAACACGTTCACATTCCGAATACGGCCGGCTCATCACTGAAAAACTGATCGCTGACCTTACCCACCCCGGCGTACTCGTCATCAGCGGCCTGGCCCATGGCATCGACGCCATTGCTCATAAAGCGGCGCTGAAAAACGGATTACCCACCGTTGGCGTACTGGCTCATGGCCTCAGCCAGGTATATCCCAGCCAGCATACCAGCCTGGCCCGTGAGATCGTTAAAGAAAGAGGCGGATTGCTGACCGAATTCATGAGCCCCGCCATGCCCGACAGGCACCAGTTCCCTGCCCGGAACAGGATCGTGGCCGGCTTAAGTGATGCAACGATCGTTGTGGAAACCGGTGTCAAAGGCGGCAGTATGATCACAGCAGAACTGGCCAATGGCTATAACCGGGACGTATTTGCCATTCCCGGAAAGGTCACCGATCCTAAAAGTGCAGGTTGCAACTACCTGATCCGGAACCATAAAGCCTCCCTGCTCACAGATGCCGCAGGATTAAAAGAAAGCATGAACTGGGACGATGCTCTGGCCCCTGCCGGTAAGAACAATAAACAAAAACAGCTCTTTATTGAATTAAGCAGGGAAGAACGGCTGCTGGTAGATCTTTTACAGGAAAAAGAGTCTATGCATATTGACGAGATCAACCAGAGAAGCGGATTGAGCAACAGCACAGTTGCAGCAGCCATACTGAATATGGAACTGCAAAATATTATCTTTGCTCACCCGGGAAAAACATATTCCCTTCAATAAACGGACGCACACTATTTTTTAACGATGACCCCAAATTTTAAATATTAGTTTTATCTCATGAAAGCTGTGCGGATACCCTTTATTCTTTTCTTACTGGTCTCCTCTTTTACTGCGCAACTGAGCCATGCACAGTGTACCGAACTGGGGCAAAATCCATCAACGGCTTTTCCGGTTTGCGGCACCTCGATTTTCCAGCAAACCACTGTACCGCTCTGTTCTTCACATTCCCTGTATGTACCTAATTGTGCCGGCGCTGCTTATGAAAACAGGAATCCTTATTGGTACAAATTCACCTGCTACACCAGCGGTACGCTGGGCTTTGTGATCACTCCCAATACCCTGGCAGATGATTACGATTGGCAGTTATACGATATCACCGGCCTTAACCCTGACGAAGTATATACGAACAGGAATATCGTTGTTACCGGCAACTGGTCAGGTTCTTCCGGTCCTACTGGTGCTTCAGCCAGTGGAGTAGGTTTTATCCAGTGCGCTTCAGATCCTACTCAAAACCTGAACACTTTTGCCCAGATGCCCACACTTACTGCAGGGCATGAATACCTTTTGCTCGTAAGCCATTTTACCAACACACAAAGCGGCTATTCACTTTCTTTTGGGGGTGGCACAGCCGTGATCACAGATCCGACAGAACCACATTTAAGCAAGGTGATCCCGGATTGTGATGGACAAACCCTCACAGTGATCCTGAATAAAAAAGTGCGTTGCAATTCCCTTACTGCTGCGGGCACAGAGTTCAGCGTAACTGCTGCCGGGAATACAGTCGTTTCAGCTACTGCAACACAATGTTCCAGCGGTTTTGACCTCGATACGCTTACCCTTCGCTTATCAGCGCCTCTTCCTCCCGGTGATTTCAAACTGGTGATCGGAGATGGTACCGATGGCAATAGCCTTGCAGACGTTTGCGGCCGCACCATTCCGGTTGGTGAAGAAGTTTCTTTCCGGTACGATCCGCCAATGCCTATTTATGCAGACAGTATTGGAACAGCAGGCTGTGCTCCTGATAAGATCAAAGTTTATTTCCCGAAAAAAATAGATTGCAGCACCATTTCCCCCGATGGCAGTGATTTTTCCATCACCGGGCCTTCAGCAGTAACAATTACAGGTGCTTCGGGCAATTGCGTGAATAATGAAAGCTATGTGATCATCCTGCAACTGGCGACTCCTATTTATCAAAAAGGCAATTACACCGTTTTGCTGAAAACCGGTAATGATGGTGGCACAGTAACGGATGAATGCGGCCTGCAATCACCCTCGCATACAAGAATGTTTACTGCGGTAGACACAGTGTCGGCCGACTTTGATTATACCATACAATATGGTTGCCGTGAAAATGCCGTGACATTCTCCCACAATGGCCTCCATGATGTCAACACCTGGAACTGGAATTTCAACAGCACATCTTCCGTTGGCACACAAACTCATACGATCGTTTTCCCTGCAACCAGCAACAACCAGGTGCAACTGATCGTGAGCAATGGTGTTTGCAGTGATACGGTTTCCAAAACAGTGATAATGGATAATGAAGTAAAGACCAGTTTTGAAATGCCTCCGATCATCTGTCCTGAAGACCTGCTGGAAGTAAAGAATACCAGCACCGGCCTGGTGGATGAATGGCGATGGACATTTGGCAATATCAGCTCCAGCCAGCTAAAAAACCCACTGCCTGTACAATTCCCAACCAATAATATAGAAACAGCGTATGCAATCAAACTGGTTGCCCGCAACAATACGCTTAATTGCAGCGACAGTACCATTCAAAGGCTGAAAGTGCTGAACAACTGCTTTATTGCTGTGCCTTCTGCTTTCACGCCCAATAATGACGGGATAAATGATTATCTCTTTCCTAACAATGCCCTTAAAGCAGAAAACCTTGACTTTAAAATATTCAATCGCTGGGGACAATTGGTCTTCCATTCCAAAGACTGGACAAAGAAATGGGATGGAAAAGTGAATGGCATTGAGCAGGGAAGTGGTGTATATGTGTGGATGCTGGAATATACACACCGCGATACAAAGGAGAAAGTGTTCCAGAAAGGAACGGTAACCCTGATCAGGTGACCGGTTACTGAACCGGATATTGCCGCCTGTTTGCCGGGGTCTATTTGAAAAACCGGGAAGCAGATTTTTTTGGATTCCGCCAACTGCCCTATCTTTGCACATGGCAAGAATAAATACCCCCTCGGACAAGATTTCCCAAAAATTTTTCGGTGAAGGCTTAACGTTTGACGATGTGTTACTTATACCAGGCTACAGCCAGGTATTGCCCCGTGATGTGAATATCCGCACCAGGCTTACCAAAGATATCACGCTGAATACGCCCCTTCTTTCCGCCGCAATGGACACTGTTACGGAAGCTCCACTGGCGATGGCACTGGCCCGCGAAGGCGGACTGGGCATTTTACATAAAAACATGAGCATTGAAAAGCAGGCCGACCAGGTGCGCAAAGTGAAAAGAAGTGAGAGCGGCCTGATACTCGATCCCATCACCCTGCAGGAAGATGCCCTGATCGGCGATGCCCTGCGATTGATGAAAGAGAATAAGATCGGCGGCATTCCTATTATTAATAAAGAAGGTAAACTGGCCGGCATCCTTACCAACCGTGATCTGCGCTTTGAGACCAATGTGCGCCGGAAAGTGAGTGAAGTGATGACCAGTAAAAACCTGATCACTGCACCGGAAGGTACAGATCTGAAAAAAGCAGAGATCATTCTTCGCAAATACAAAATTGAAAAACTGCCTGTTGTTGGTAAAAACGGGAAGCTGATGGGATTGATCACCTATCGCGATATACTTCAGCTGACAAGTTTTCCCAATGCAGTAAAAGATGCATTCGGCCGGCTGCTGGTTGGTGCAGGAGTAGGCATTACCAAAGACCTGCTCGACAGGGTTTCAGCACTGCAGAATTCCGGCGTGGACGTTATTGCGCTTGACAGTGCACACGGACACAGCAAAGGCGTGCTGGACGCATTGAAGTCAGTAAAGAAAAACTTTAAGAAGCTGAATGTAATAGCAGGCAATGTGGGCACAGCTGCCGGAGCCAAAGCCCTGGCAGAAGCAGGTGCTGATGCCGTGAAAGTTGGTATCGGCCCGGGTTCCATTTGTACTACCCGTATCGTTGCCGGTTCAGGCGTGCCACAACTTACCGCCGTGATGGAAGCCTATTCAGTTTTAAAACAAAAGAATATCCCGCTTATTGCTGATGGAGGCATCCGCTACACAGGGGATATGGTGAAAGCACTTGCAGCAGGGGCAGACTGTGTGATGATGGGAAGCGTATTTGCCGGCACAGAAGAAAGTCCTGGTGAAACGATCATTTACGAAGGCCGTAAATTCAAACAATACCGCGGCATGGGCTCGCTCGGAGCAATGGCTACAGGAAGCAGCGACCGTTACTTCCAGGACCCTGAAGATGATGTAAAGAAATTTGTTCCGGAAGGCATTGAAGGCCGTGTTGCTTATAAAGGGACATTAAAAGAGATCGTGTATCAATACGTAGGTGGCCTCAGAGCCGGTATGGGTTATTGCGGCGCAGGCAATATTGAAGAATTAAAGAATGCACGCTTCGTAAAGATAACCAATGCAGGCATGCGTGAAAGCCATGCACATGATATCGATATCACGAAAGAAGCTCCTAACTACAGCAGAAGATAAGAACTCATTTTCCTGAACATGGATTGTTGAACGTTCAACAATCCATGTTCATTTTACCTTTTGATATATGCAACGAATCGCGATCGACATGGATGGTGTGCTGGCTGATGTGTACCACCAGTTTTTTGAAATGGATGAAAAAGATTTTGGGCAACGCAGGCCAATGGAAGAAGTGGCCGGCAAACCGGAAAGGGAAGGCTTCCCCAATATCCTCCATTACGTTTACACACAAGGTTTTTTCCGCACTGCTCCTGTAATGGAAGGCAGCCGGCAGATAGTAGAAGAGCTGAATAAAAAATACGATCTCTATATTGTTTCGGCGGCTACTGAATTCCCGCAAAGCCTTCCTGAAAAGCAAGCCTGGCTGAATGAGCATTTCCCTTTTATCACCTGGCAGCAAATGGTGTTTTGCGGATCAAAGCAGATCATACAAGCTGATATCATGGTCGATGATCATTTCCGCAACCTGGACCATTTCAAAGGAAAAACAAGTTTGCTTTATACGCAACCGCATAATGTGCAGGCCAACGAGGGAAGGCATAAAAGGGTGAATAACTGGAAAGAGATCGCAGAGATATTATTGTAAGCTCAATCCTTTTTCTCTCCCAACCCCAACTTCTGATAATAAAAGGAGCCTAGCAATAGTAGTATGCCTATTGCTATATAACAAGTGATCTTCTGTATCGCCGAAAAATTCTGGCTGTCCAGTATCAGCAGCTTTGCCAGGGTAAGTCCTACCAGGAATACTGCCGCCAACCGCACCCAGGATTTTTTTCTTATTATTCCCCAGATAAAAAGCGAAACAGCCACTGCCACCCAAAGCAGGGTAACGGTCAACCCTTCCCATTTAAAGCTGATGAATAATAACAACACGATCAGCGCCTGGATGGCCAGCAACTGTTGCAACCGGTTTTCCAGGGGAAAGAGAACAGCCATACCTAATGCCATTATCGCCAGCCATACAAACACTGACCCCGATGCAGTAATGTGATTACAAATACAAAGTGCCGCAAGGTATAAGGCCGTATTATTTATTATCAACTGCTGTATTTCCACAAAAGACAACGTCTTTTTTTGCCGAAACAAAAATGCCAGTGCATCAAGGCAAAACAGTAGATAGTAAGCGATCATAAAAACAAGCGCCAGCAATTGCTGTGGCTCTTCATATCGCAGCATGGCCCAGCCAATGAATAATACCCAGGTGATCAGCATGGCCAGTTGCCCCACCAGCTTCCATGATTTGCGGAAAGAAAGAAATACAATACCAAGATTGATCAGCAAGATATAAGAAAGGAACAGGTCTACCCTCTCACTGTTGGCACTCACCAGGAAGGGAATACCATAAGCACCTACCATTCCTACGATCGCTATCTCTTTCCGGTCATACCGGATGGCCATAAAGATCGTATACACTGTAAGCGCGACCATAACCAGGAAAGCAACCGTGCCCGGTATAAAATGATAATATGCAAAAGCAGCATACGTTGTAAAATAAACGGAAGCCATACTTCCACTGAAAAGGATCGCGCTGAACAACTGGTAGTTATTTTTCAGCCGGATAGATAGTATCAGCAGTAATATACCGGCAGCATAAGCCAGCACTATCCGCATTGCTTCAGAAATAAGCTGGCCATCGATGGCATATTTTACACCAATGGAAATGCCGATCACGAGCACTATAATGCCTACAAGATGAATTAGCTTCAGGCCAATAAAATGTTCCAGGCCCAGTTTCTGCCGTTCTTCTATTGGAGTTGAGAAAGTTCTTTTCGCCATAGGAAGCCCCATTCCCTGTTTCAGCATACGAAGTTCCTCCTGCAATTGCAATAATTGCTGATGCGAGGTATAGAGATCCGCAGATAACCGGCTTATCTGCTCTTCCAGTTGCTTTATTTTGTCCTCTCCATTCATTCGGGCAATTTACGATTTCATTATGAGCGGAGCGAAACAACTGATGCCTTACATTTACACAAATAATCTTCTGTGAAGCGCCTCACCCATCTTTTTGTTGCTATTGGCGGAGCCTTACTGCTGTGGGCTGCCTGGCCTGTATCTCCAATTACGCTGCTGATATTTGTTGCCTGGGTACCCTTGCTGTGGCTGATGGACCATGCCGGCAATGGAAAAAAATTCTTCGGTCTTCTTTTTCTCCAGTTGTTGCTTTGGAACATATTCACCACCTGGTGGGTGTGGAATGCCAGCCTGCCCGGTGCCATAGGTGCTTTTATTGCCAACGGCCTGGTGATGAGCGTGCCCTGGATATTTGCACGAGAAGTGAAAAAAAGATGGGGTACGAAGATCGGGTATACAAGCCTTATCCTGTTCTGGCTGGCTTTTGAATTCCTTCATCAAAACTGGGAATTGAGCTGGCCCTGGCTGACCCTGGGCAATGTTTTTGCCACTCATCCGCAGTGGGTGCAATGGTATCAATATAGCGGTGCTTCAGGGGGCACACTTTGGGTGATGCTGAGCAATGTGCTGGCTTATTCCCTGTTTATGCATTACCGCCAGTCAGGCCGCACGCAGCAATATTATATCAATGTATCGATATGGGTTGGGCTGCTCTTTGTGCCCATGCTTGTTTCCCGTTTCATTCTTAACAGTGAAACAAAAAAAGCTGCCGCCGCTTATGCAGAAGCTATTAAAAACGTGGTAGTGGTTCAGCCCAATGTTGATCCTTACACGGAAAAATTTACCGGCTCTATTGAAGCGCAGATACAGAAGCTGATTGTCCTTTCTGAAAAAGAAATTGACCGCCACACCACCCTGGTAGTATGGCCGGAAACAGCAGTGCCCGCACAGGTTTGGGAAAACGAGATCAAACAGAATTTCTTTTATAACTCTATCTGGTCTTTTCTTCAACGCCATCCCCAGGTGAACCTGCTTACAGGCATTGACAGCTATAAGAACTACGGGCCAAATAAAAAAGATGCGCCGCCTACTGCACGCTTTGAACCAAACAGCCATACTTATTACGATGCATTCAACACAGCCGCTTTTTTTGATGCAGATACCAGCATACAATTATATCATAAAGCCAAACTGGTGCCTGGTGTGGAAACCCTTCCCTCCTTTTTAAATTTTATGGGAAAATGGTTTGAAGATTTCGGCGGCATCAGCGGCACATTGGGAAGGGATTCCGAAAGAAAAGTATTTGTACCCTGGGATGAACATTTCAAAGCAGCACCTATCATCTGCTATGAAAGCATCTACGGCGATTATATCACAGAATACGTACGGAAAGGAGCCAATATACTCACCATCATCACCAATGACGGATGGTGGGGTGATACACCCGGCTACAAGCAGCATGAAAATTATGCCCGCCTGCGTGCACTGGAAACCAGGAAATGGGTCGCACGTAGTGCCAATACCGGCATCAGCTGCTTTATAGATCCTGTTGGTAATGTGATCAATCCACAGCCCTGGGACACTGCCACCTCCATTAAACTGGCCATACCAGTCGATAACAGACAAACTTTCTTTGTGCGGTATGGCGACCTGCTTTCCAGAACGGCCGCCATTCTTTCAGGCTTGATATTGGTGGTAACACTGATCACCTGGATTAAATCCGCTGTCAATCTGAAAAAAAAGGGGACCAAGAACCTATAAGCGACCCCTTCCCGTCCTTCCCGCCTTACCGGTAAGGTTTACTTCAGGGTTCTAATTTTTTTCTTACCGGTAAAAAATTACTCCCTGTTTTGTTTTACCGGTAAGGCGGGAAGGACGGGAAGAAAGTATTGTAATTGCTTATGTCTTTGACACGATTTCATCATCTTAGTAGTCATAACCCTGACCAACATGAACAAAGAATTAATTGTAAACGGTAAAAAACTGTTCTACCGTGTAAGCGGATCAGGAAAGCCGGTCATCCTCATTCATGGTTTTGGGGAAACTGGAACGGTATGGGAGAAGCAGACGGCATCCCTCCGGTCCTCTTTCCAGCTTGTCGTGCCCGATCTGCCAGGTAGCGGCTTGTCTGAAGAAACTCCTGACATGAGCATGGAGGGATTGGCAGAAAGCATCCACTCCATTATTCATGAGGAAGATATTGACGCCTGCCCGGTTATTGGTCATAGTATGGGAGGATATGCGACCCTGGCCCTGGCCGAATATTATCCCAATCATGTAAGTGCGCTCGGCCTTTTTCATTCCACCGCGTTTGCAGACAGTGAAGAGAAAAAAGCCACCCGGAGGAAAGGAATGGACTTTATCAGGCAGCATGGCTCTTCCGAATTTCTGCAGGCTACTTCCCCCAACCTGTTTTCTGCAAAAACCAGGGCCCAAAAACCGGGTGAAGTAGCAGAATTTATCGACAATCTGAGCAACTTTTCTCCTACTGCGCTCGTTTCTTACTACGAAGCAATGATAAAAAGGCCGGACCGGACAGAAGTATTGAAAGACAGTCATTTACCAATACTTTTCATAATGGGTGAGCATGATATGGCAGTCCCTTTGCAGGATAGCCTCAAACTATGCCCCCTTCCTGAAAAAGCGTATATTCACATCTTACATGAGTCGGGTCACATGGGGATGCTGGAAGAACCAGAAAAAAGCAATTGGATTTTGGATAATTTTTTAAGCGATACCTGATTATGTTGATCCGTGCAATGAAGCGTTTTTTACTGATACTAAGCTGTTTTTTCTTCTCCAAAACCTTACTGGCTGAGCATATCACCGGAGGTGAAATGTATTATATCTACAATGGGTTCAGTAATGGCGCCCATAACTACAGTGTTACGCTTAAACTTTACCGGGATTGTTTCTCTGCCGGTGCGAAACTGGACCCCAGTGCAGCCATCGCTATTTTCGATAATACCAATGGAAGCATGGTATGGAAACAGTCAGTTGCCATGGTAGGCGCTCCTACTACCCTTCAATTATCAACTCCCGGTCCCTGTATCACTAATGCGCCACAGGTTTGTTACGAGGTAGGGTTTTACCAGTTTGATGTCAGCCTTCCTGGCACACCAGGAGGTTATACCATTGCTTACCAGCGTTGCTGCCGGATCAATGGTATCAGTAATGTGGTCAGCTCCGGCAGCTATGGTGCTACTTATACTGCCCAGATCCCCGGTACATCCAAAAAAGCTACAGCGCCTGAAAACAACAGTGCCAGGTTCACTGCCCGTGACACAGTTATTGTTTGCGGTGGTTATCCTTTCACATACAGCTTTGCTGCAGTAGACCCGGATAATACCGATGTATTGCGTTACAGCTTTTGCAGCGCTTACGAAGGTGGCGGCCAGGACAACAGTCCTCTCGGCGGGCCGAACACGCCAACACCTAACCCTCCCACCACACCGCCTTATAACCTGCTTCCCTATACCTTTCCTTTCAATGGCTCACAACCATTGGGGCAAAGCGTAACAATTGACCCGAATACCGGCATGATAACAGGCACATCCCCTCCTGAAGGAATTTATGTAGTCACTGTTTGCGTGGAAGAGATCCGCGATGGCGTGGTGATTGCTACCCAACGAAAAGACCTGCAGATAAAAGCCGGAGGTTGCGATATCGCCAAATCATTGCTTGACCCTGTGTATACTTCCTGCGATGGTTTTACCATGAATTTCAGCAATAAGTTCAGCAGCCCGCTGATCAGCACTTATTACTGGGAGTTTGGCGACCCGGGCTCACCTGATAATACTTCCACGCTTGCCACACCTTCACATACATTTTCAGCAGCAGGCGACTATACCATCAAACTGGTGACCAACCGTAATCAGGATTGCTCTGATTCCACAACTGCCATCGTTCGTGTTTGGCCCGGATTTTTCCCTGCATTCAATATGTCCGGTATCTGCATCAATAATCCCGTTGTATTTTCCGATGCCACTACCACCAATTATGGCGTGGTAGATAGCTGGACCTGGAATTTTGGAGATGAAACAACAATAGCAGATACATCACATAAACAGGACACCAGTTGGAAATACAGCTCCATCGGGCCGAAAGAAGTAATATTCACCGTTACCAACAGCAAGGGTTGTCTCAAAACGATCAAGGATACTGTGACGATTATTGATAAGCCGCCTATTACGCTGGCCTTTAGAGACACACTGATCTGTGTCCCGGATGCAGTGCAATTACAGGCTTCGGGTACAGGTGTGTTCAGTTGGACGCCAACGACAAATATGGTGAATAGCAACACAGCCACACCAACCGTTAATCCTACCACCACTACCGTATACAACGTTCAGTTGGATGAGCAGGGATGTATCAATACCGATTCTGTAAAAATCCGTGTGGTTGATTTTGTAACACTGAATGAAATGCCAGACACTACGATCTGCCGGACAGATCCTGCGCAATTGCGTATTGAAAGCGATGGATTGAGATTTCAATGGACACCCGCTGCTTCAGTGGATAATCCTACCATACAAAATCCGATCGCCACGGCGGGTACCACCACCTTGTATACGGTGGTAGCAACAATTGGATCCTGCGTTGCTACCAGGAGCATACAGGTCAACTCCGTGCCTTATCCGCTGGTCAATGCCGGACCCGATACAACTATTTGTTACAACACACCGGCCTACCTGCATGGGATGCATGATGGAAACGCTTTCAGTTGGTCGCCCGTCAGTTCACTGATCAACTCAAATACACTTAATCCTGTTGCTTACCCGGCCCGGACAGCCTCTTACATACTGACATCTACTGATATCAAGGGTTGTCCTAAACCAAGCTATGATACGGTAGTAGTAACTGTGCTGCCCAAGATCGTTCCCTTTGCGGGAAATGATACGCTGGTAGTAGTGGGGCAGCCATTGCAATTGAATGCAGAAGGAGGGGTGAGTTATATATGGACACCGTCAACCGGATTGAATAATCCATCAATCAAGAATCCCATAGCAACTTATGGTGCTGAGGTGGACAGTATCCAATATGTTGTGGAAGTCTTTAATGAAATTGGCTGCTCTGATACAGATACAATGACAGTGGTCGTGTTCAAAACGAACCCATATGTATTTGTACCATCAGGCTTCACACCTAACGGAGATGGGAAAAATGATGTGCTGCGCCCTGTTGCTGTTGGCGTTAAGCAGATCAATTATTTCCGCCTTTATAATCGCTGGGGCCAGCTTGTATTCAGTACCACTACGAATGGTCATGGCTGGGATGGCCGCCTCGGCGGTGTACCTCAAGCAACTAATGTGTATGTCTGGATGGTAGAAGCAGAAGATTATACTGGTAAGAAGATCTTCTTGAAAGGGACTACTACGCTTATCCGTTGATAGTTGTCCAAAGGCCAACGAACAGATTAACTATCTTCGCACCCTTAATTACAATTACTCCTATGCCCAAAATCGCCTTTATCACCGGTGCCACATCCGGTTTTGGAAAAGCCTGTGCAGAAAAATTTGCCGCCAATGGTTATCATCTTATTCTTAATGGCCGCAGGGAAGACAGGTTGAATGAATTGAAAGCAACACTTGAACAAGAATTCGCCACACAGGTTATTACCCGCGTTTTCGACGTAAGGGAGCAACAAGCCGTATTCGACGCTGCTTCTTCGTTACCTGCCGAATGGAAAGCGATCGATGTGCTTGTAAACAATGCCGGCCTTGCCCTGGGAAGGGATTATTTTGATGAAGCGAACCTTGACGACTGGAATATAATGGTAGACACCAACGTAAAGGGTTTTATGTATGTAGCCAAAGCTGTATCGCAACTGATGGCTGCCCGCAAGCAAGGGCATATTATCAACATGGGCTCTGTGGCCGGCAAAGAAGTGTATGAAAAAGGAAATGTGTATTGCGCTACAAAACACGCTGTGGAAGCTATGAGCCATGCTATGCGCATCGACTTGCTTAGGCACAACATTAAGGTAACAGCCATTCACCCTGGTGCTGCCGAAACAGAATTTTCCATGGTCCGCTTTAAAGGGGATGAAAGCACGGCCAAAAGTGTGTATAGCGGCATTGAGGCACTTACAGCAGAAGATGTGGCAGAAGTGATTTTTTATTGTACTACCCTGCCGCCCCATGTCTGCATCAATGATCTCGTGATCACCTGCACCCAACAGGCAGACGGCATTTACATGTATCGGCATTAGCCCTGCAAAAACCAGCAAATATGGCCATTATACCCCAAAAAATCCGTACTTAAGGGTATTTGTGTAGCGGTTTATTTTTGTAGTTTTGTTCAATCCAAATCCAGACTTACCTTTTATGAAGAACTTTCTTTTATTCCTGCCTATGTTATTCCTGCTGCAGTTCAATGCAGCGGGTCAGGATGTTATCCGGCTCCAGTCCTGCAACGACACAATGATCTCCCGCCAGGTAGACAGCCTCAAACAGCTTTTTCAAAAAGACGGACTGCAACTATTAAAAGAAGCTTCCATTACCATGGAAAGCGAATATGAAATGCCTGTGGTTGTTCCGCTTAACAAAGGCACCTGGTACCAGTTTGTATTTATTGGTGATTATAGCTCCAGGCTGTATGAAGTGCGGATGTTTGACTGGAATGAAAAGCAGGTGATCTTTCAGCAAAAAAGATGGGGTGATATAGATGGTAACATTATCTCCTATGGCTACACGCCTGAGCAATCAGAATTCTATATGATGAAACCGGTGCAGGTAAACAAGAAGAAAAAGAAAAACCTGTGCGGGTATGTAATGCTTTTCAAAAAAATGAACTGATCTCTTACCCCTTACCGATACCGATATAAGTGATCCCTGCTGATTCTACTTCTTCCTTCAGCAAAGCATTCCTTCCATCTACCATATAGCGGACGCCATTGGATGCCATTTTATCAAAATCAAGCTGCCTGTATTGCTTGTGCATAGTGGTTAAGAAAACGGCTTCCACCTTTGCCGTGTCCGGGTCTGCAGGTACAAATCCCTTTTCTTTTAATTCTTCCGTGGTGTATTCAGTGTCATGTAATGAAACATCAAACCCTTCATTCTCTAATACTTTATACAATTGCGAGCCCGGGCTATTCGCATCTTCTTTCACATTCGGGCGAAAAGACAATCCCAGTATCAATGCTTTTTTTGTTGCCAGTTTTCCTTTGACCAGTGAGAAAGCATAAGCAGCCATTGACTCATTGATAGTACGTCCCATGGAAGCCAGGCCGAACTCAAGACCGGCTTCACGGAAATTATCGATCAGGAAATAAGGATATACAGGTGTGCAATGTCCGCCAACACCAATACCCGGCTGAAGCAAATGTGCTTCACCATCTGTATTGATCAGTGAAAGCAAACCGGGAAAATCGATGCCTGCTTTGTATGCAAACATGGCCAGTTGATTCGATAAGGCAATGTTCACGTCCCGGTAGATCATACCAGCCAGCTTCAATAGTTCTGCAGCCTCAATACTGCCCAGGCAATGCAATAATTCCTTTTTAAAAAATCCGGTATACAGGTCATAGGCCCTGGCAGTTGCTTCTTTAGTGATGCCACCGATTATTTTAGGGATCCCGTCAAGCTGCTCCAGCATCGTTCCGCTCTTGATCCTTTCAGGGCTATGCACCAGCAGAAAATCAGTCCCATGCTTTTTCCCTTTGGCTTCCAGGGCCGGTAGCAGAACAGTACGGCAATAACCAACAGGTACAGAGGTTTCAACAATGATCAGCAGTTGATCCTTACAATAAGGCGACAGCTGTTGCAGGCTTTCAAGAAAAGGTGTATCGATGGTTTTCTTTTCTTCGTTTACCAGTAAAGGAAGGGAAAGAATAACTGCCTCGGCATTTTCCATTCCTGAAAAATCACTCCTCAGTTCCAGTTGCCCATTCTTATATGCGCTCGCCAGTATTTTTTCTACGCCAGGTTCATTTGAAGAGAAAAATGATCGGCTGAAAGCATCTGGTAAACCGGGATCAGTATCCACTGCCGCCACTTTATATCCACCATGACGGATCATATTAGCAGATATTGCCTGGCCAATTTTCCCAAAACCGATCACACCGATTTTTTTCATCCTACCTGTATTAAGTGAAGCTTTATTTAATGATCCTGGCAGGGTTACCTGCTACAGTAGTATTGGCTGCCACATCTTTTGTTACTACAGCACCTGCACCCACAATCGCGTTCTCTCCTATTGTTATTCCACACAATATCGTTGCATTGCTGCCGATGGAAGCACCTTTTTTTATTTTTGTTTTGATCAGTTGCCAGTCTGCTTCTGTTTGTAATTGACCGTCTTCACGGGTGGCACGGGGATAAAGATCGTTGGTAAACATAACCCCATGACCAATAAAAACATTGTCTTCCAGTTCCACGCCAGTGCAAATAAACGAGTGGCTCGATATTTTGCAATTCTTTCCGATCACCACTTCTTTCTGTATTTCTGTAAATGCCCCCACTTTGGAGCCGTCACCGATCGTACATTCATACGCATTCACAAAACTGAAGATCTGCACATTCTTCCCCACCCTCACATTCCGGAGGTTTTGTGTATTGCTTTGAATGTTCAGTAGTTCCATGCTCATTTTATTTGCACTTCCTGTCCTTTATTTTTTATCGATTGCTGAGATGCTTCCAGTATCTGCACCACGCGAAGTCCTGACGCAGCATTGGCCAGCGGTTCTTTTCCTGTCATAATGGAAGCGATAAAATCTGCTGCCACTCCCGACAGCGCTTCCTTACTTGAGATCTTCGGAATGCTGACATCGCCTGTACGGTAATCAACCAGAATCTGTTTTTTATCTTCTTCGGTTTTCAACTTATAACCCGTATCATAGATCCTCACTTTTTCCGTAGGTTCAAGATCATTATAAATGATCATTTTTTCATCGCCTCCGATAAGTGTTTGCCGTATCTTAACCGGCGATGTCCAGGAGCAATGAAAATGCGCTATAAAATCCATGTCATAATGAAGGGTCATGTAGGCGATATTCTCTATTCCATTACGCGTATGTGAAATACCTGTAGCATGCACACTTACCGGTTCTTCTTCCATGAGGTATACCAGTATGGAAATATCATGCGCCGCCAGGTCCCAAAGTACATTGATATCCGGCTGAAACAAACCAAGGTTGATACGCGTGGAATCAAAATAACGCGCTTTGCCGATCACCTTACCGGTAATCAGTTGTTTTATTTTTTGTACAGCACCAGTATAGAGAAATGTATGGTCTACCATCAGCACAAGCCCTTTCTGCGCAGCAAGCTCAACCAGTTCCTTTGCTTCATCCACAGATGATGTCATGGGCTTTTCCACCAGCACATGCTTTCCTTCCATCAGTGCTTTCTTTGCCAGCGTATAATGGGTTGATACGGGTGTTGCGATCACGATAGCATCGATCGCCTTATCTTTTATCACTTCTTCAGCACTGGCGCATATTTCGATGGAAGGATAGTGTTTGGCAAATAATTCACGGCAATCTTCCCGCTGATCAGCCACTTTACAAACCTTGCAATGGTCTGCATTAAAGAAATTCCGCACAATATTCTGCCCCCAATAGCCATACCCGATAATGCCAATATGGATGCTTGCTTTAGCCATTCCTTAAATTATTGTGCCAGCGAGATATTCACCTGCAATCCCGCCCTGGTGTTCGTGATAGGGAAAGCATTACTGATCTTCGGAATATTCCTGTTCTGTTCAAAATAGAATTTCAGGCTTACCCTGTTGTTCAGGATATAATCGATAGAAGGAGCTATCCGCACCACTCGCTGGCCCGAAGTTCCGAAAGCAGTTCCCTGGTCCAGTTTACTATTGGCCGTAGCATCATCCCGTATGCTGAAATCCAGCTTAAAGGTAATATCATTGTCCAGTTTCATCTTACCGATCTTCCTGAGTAGCGGCACGCCTTTCTTACGCCAATCGAAACCAAAAGTAAACTCATAAGAACGCGTATCTGCCAGTTGATAATCTATCAGGCTAAGACTGAGCGTACGGCTCTTACGGTATTCAAAACGGGTTGACAATTGATTGGTAAACGTCATTTCCACACCGATCAGCGGGTCAAATTGTTCCTGTATGCTGATATTCGGTACAAGGAAATAAGGAATAAAGTTGCCTGTCAATGAATCGCGGAACGAAGGATACGACACGCGGAAAGGGTCCTGGAACAACAAGGCCGTATTAAAACTGTTCATGCTAAGCGTGCTATGATAGCCATGCCTTATCGTAACATTGGTAAAAATCCTTTCCAGGTCGCCGACACGCGAAAGACCAGAGTAGGTCACCGTCCAGTTGGGCTTGGGTATAAATCCTGAGAAAGGATTTGAACCGATATTCGGGTTATTGTTCTTCACACCTTTTACTGATGTAGGATTTTTATTCGTATATGCTGCAATGAATGCCGGTATCACCACATCCTGCGCATAACGTCCATAACCTTCCACATAGCCATCTGCTCCCGGTGTGGGGTTATTAACATAAGGGTTCTCCAATCCCAATTTCTGAGATAATGCCACACGATTCGCTTCAAAACGCTTGAAGGTTTCTGACACCACATTCGGATCAAACTTATCAAACAGGGTTTGATAAGAGATATAGCTGATGGAGAAACTACCTGCAGCATAAGGACTGAGGCGGCTAAGCCCCGCAGTTCCCGTTGCGCTCGTGTCTTTGTACAATTCAGAATACTGCTTGCTGTATGTTTTGTCGAGGTTCAGATCAATATTAAAGTCCCTGAATGGGCTTACCTGCGCTGTCACATTCAATCGCTGGTTATAACGCTGCTGTATCATGGCCGTCACCCGCGGGTCATTAGACAAAAGACCTTTGGCGCCAAAATTATTGATCCAGTTAGTATCCGGTTGATAGCCAAAAATAAATCCTAAGCCAGGCTGACCGCTTCTTGGGTTAAGCCCCAGCACACGGGTGCTATCCATATAACCTGGTAAAGTGGTACCAAAATCCTGCGTATACTGGATCCCTACCCTTTTCACAGCAGTTACAAGTCCTGCTACAGTACGCATAGCACCTCCAACCTCCGGCAAGGTTTGTTTGTTCAATTCCTTCAATCTTCTTTTTTCTTCCCTCTCTTTACGGCGTTGTTCTCTTTTAGCTTTTCTTCTTTGTTTCGGCGTCATTTTCGCCAGTACGGAATCAGGCAGGGCTTGCGACACTTTATTATCAGGGCCTTCTGTTACAGGTTTAGCTGTTTTGGGTGGTACCGGCGCATTGGTTTTAGGTTTATTCGCTGGTGGTGTCAATGCTGCGCGAAGGAATCTTGATTTGCTGTACAACTGCTCAAAATTCAATTCTCCATTGATCGTTCTCGTTTGCGTATTCGATAATGTATTGCCCAGGCTTCTCGCCAGCAGGGAAGCTGCCAGCCAGTTATAATCAGTTGAGTAAGACGCACGCAGAGTAGTCCAGTCGAGGAAAGGAATCTTCTGCATCGGCACATTATACGTAGCAATGAGTTTTTGTGCGTATTGGGTATTACGCCCGCCTTTAAAGAGATTGGAGCGGACAGAATCTTTTTTGGCATCCGTATCGATACGTCCAAAAGGTTCGTCTACCCGTGCATTGTTTGTTGCAGTGAAATCAATGGTCAGCGACCTGGTGAGATTCCATTGCAGGATATAATACCGGTCGAACGTGAAATACTTATCATAGGTTTCCGGTATTTTATATGGACCTCCTCCTACATTCCGTGGCCTTGTAGCACCAAACTGCCGGAATATGTCTGCACGGAACGATAACTGCGAAGGCACATAGTTGAAATTAAAGTCCCTGATCAACGACCACCATTTCGATCTGGATTTAATAATGCCTTTGAACGGTTCTATATATTTTGGCTGCGGTGCATAGTTATATCCGATCACCCCGCGTGTTCTCTTCATCTCATAGTTTTCTATCAGCGGGTTGTGTTGTTGTGTATAGATATATGAATAACTGAAATCAACATTGGTCAGGCTCCATATCTTGGGTCGCTTTCCGTCGGTCTTCAGCTTTTTTACATTGGTAAAATTGAGGGTCTTAATGGTAGTGATGTCCTGCGCATCATTCTTGATCGAGTCGGCCATATGACCGCTGGTGGCTGCATCCAGCTTATCCTTCAATTTAATATCGAGGTCATACGGATCATATTCCGGCGTGCTGGAGATGCGGCTGATGCCTGCATATACCGGTATTTGTATACCCAGTTTTTTAGGCAAAAGCTTACCTGCATCAATATTGGCTGAAACATCGAATGTGCGTACATCTTCCCGGCTCCGTTCATTCACTCTTTGCTCCAGGGTACCAAAGCCCCGGCTCTTGGCGGTACCGGCTACCGTGATACTTCCCAGATCAGCCAGTTTTAAATCCACACGGCCCAATGCAGCCCATCCGCCTTTTTCATCCATATTGGAAAAACGAAGTTCATTGAACCAGATTTCGGCAGAGACCGGGTTCTTGGTACTGTTCTCGACAGACAGCAACATACTTCTTACTTCACCGAGATTAGGATTACCGATCAGTGCATAGGTCCGTCCATTATCCAGTTTTTCCGAATAATATTGCGATGGTGAAATGCCTGATTGATTCCGTCGCAGCTTCATCCTTGTCAGGTCCTGCAGGTCAAAATCAAGATTATTCAGTTCGGGCCAGATGGCAAGGCTGTCCATTGCGCCCCATTGCGTTTTCTTCAGCGGGATCCTTACTTCATAATAGTTGCCCTGCACATCACTACCAAAACGGATCACAGCGGTAAGGGAACCATCAATGATCATATTATCAAACTGCCTTCCTTCGGCATGGATAAACATGCGCAGCTTTCCGTACTGGCGCATATCAAGGTTCATGTTTTTAAACACACCCCGTGCTTCTCCTGCAGGCAGGTTATCTATCTGCATGCTGAGTGATTGCTCGTTCAGGTACAACTGCACATTATTATTGCTGAGCTGCTGTTGCCTTTCAATACCAGGAGGAATGCGGTAATGGATCGGTTGGCGCTGATCGTTTTCCTCAACGTTTACTGCCAGTGTATTGAAGATGGCCGGATCATTGGCCGGCAGGTTTTGATAATTACCTGTAGTATCGATCTTATAATCAAATTTCCTCCATTGATTCCTGACCAGTTCCAGTTTGCCAAAACGCATCACTACAGAATCTGCAAATCCTGTAACGAACATACGGATGAAGCGGATGGATTTAAAGTCGGGGATATTACCCACTTTGCTGGAAAACTCCGAAACAGGGATCCGGAATAAATACCAGTTCTCTTCCCTGGTTTGACCATTAGCGAGGTTAACCGGTACGTGACGTATATCTGTTATAAAATTACTTCCTACCGACATGTTTGGTTGAATATCCACTTCATACTGGAAATATTCTTCCACTTCATTCAGGGTATTATCACGGTTCATTTCCTCCGCGTCAGGATATTGTGTAAAGGCATTTACAAACTGGCTGTTGCCTGTTGAAATAGGTGAGTTTCCATGCGGGTTATTGATATCCTTATATCTTCTTAAGATACCAGCATTAATTGCATCGTAACTTGGATCACGGTAAGGCTTAAAGTTATCAGCAGAGGGGTCGTTCATTGCGCGGGCATAAGCGCCGGGAGCAACAGCTTGCAGACCGGTAAGATAATTATTGAATTTTGTTCTTTCCTCATCATCGGTAAGACCATCAAAACCTACGTCCTGGTATTGCCTGTCATTGGGATCATTGCTGAATGCATTGGTTACCTGCAAAGGATTGGAAGGCACTTTACCCCAAACGCTGGTATTATCTACCTGTGCATTGTTGGTTGGTGTGGGCAAGCCGTTTTCATACTGGCGCTTGCCATCCTTCAATATATCTTCTGAGATATTACCCAGGTTGAAAAAAAGCTTTCCGCCGGTTCGGCCATTATTAATTACATAGGGATCCTGCAACCAGAATTCGATGTATTCAACATTGCTGGTCTCAAAATCCGTTTGATCAATATTGCGCATGATGCCTCCCCATGCCTGGGCTGGGTTGGTCAAAGATCCATCCGGGCTGATACGGCCAGACCTGTTCTCATAGTTGTAAGGGCCTTTTTCTTTTGGGTAAAAAGCAAGGTCAAAGGTGGTCAGTAATCCCTGTCCGAAATCATTGGTGCGTTGCGGGAATATTTCTGTTTGAAATACCTGGCGTGTCTCCGGTTTGGACAATTCGTCCACATTATTTTGCAAGGGATTGTTAGAATTATTTTTTTCCTGCAACACTGGTTCAATATTATACCATGCAAGTTTGGCCCTGTTATAACCACTTGCCAGGTCATTGTTCAGGGTTGCTTCGGGAAATTGCTGCGGCACGGAAGAAAGGTTCCAGTTGATCAGCGGGAAGCGGAGATCAATGGCAGAACGTGTTCCTTCAAAATCATCTATATAAGACAAACCATTGGCGCCTTTACCGATTTGCGGGGCATGCCCGGGTTGCAGCAAAGCAGCTTCACCATACGCAGTAATGGACGACATTGCATCGCTGGAATAAAAAGGCAGCTTATTCAAAAACTTGGTAAGCCTGGGCCAGTCGCTGCGATAATCCGCATCAAGTCCATACATGGTATTGCGGATGGGATCTTCACCATAAGACTGTTTTACAAAGAAGGGCCGCTCGCTAAGCCGTACGATGGTACCACCCAATGATAATTTTTTATTCGCCAGGTAATCCAGCCGCAACCCCAGGAAACTTCTTTGCTGTATGCCAAACGCTGCCTGGTTTTCATATTGAATATTCACGGGTACTCCTGAGTTCAGGATAGCCTGGTTGATCACGCGGAGTGTGCCCAGGTCATAATTGATATCATAATCCACTCCTTCCTGCAGGGTTTGTCCGCCCGCGGTTACGGTCACTGATCCACGCGGGATATTGAAACCAAGCTGGTATTCTCCTGCACCCTGTGAAGTGGTCTTCGATCTTCCCATCAGCTTAAAGCGGTTGAGGTTGGCATAAGTTTGCGCAATCGCTTTGATGGTATCATAGAGGGGATAGTACAAATATTTCTGTCGCTGTTCCGGGGTAGCATACACGTAATCGAGATCATGACCAAATGGTTCCAGCACCGGGAAGATCACGCGGCTCATGGAAGAGAGCACGGTAAACCCTTCGATAAAATCGAATACGCCATCAGGCTGCGGATCATTCTGGTTATTGAGACGGTCAAGGTTGACAAGCGAGATCAATGGCTGGCCTTCGTATGCAGGTATTACATCTGAAGGTGGCAGGTAACGTTTTTCACCAAGACTGGGCTCTTCATATAAAAGATCGAGTTTGAAATCAGCTCTTTCCAGTGCACCGTAACCAACTGAATAAACGTTTTTCATCATCAGGTCCCAGATAGGAAGATTGGTACGTTGGGAAGTTGCTTTCAATAATTTCAGGAAAAGAACTTTTTGTGTGGCACCGGTTGTATCAGGCGGCACGTCCTGGGAAAATTCCCCTACCTGGTAGGTCCTTCCATTGTAAGTGTATTGATAAGCTACTCCCAACACCTCATCCGGTTGTAAAGGTTGATTGAGTGAAAGGAAGCCGATCTGCGGGTTGAAATAATAATCGGTAGGCTGCAGTTTACGGGCAAAAGTCTTTTCAAAATCCTGTACGGCGGTAAGACCAATAGAGGTCAGCACACTTTGCACCAAAGAAGAATTCCTTGAATTCGGATTGTTGGCCAGTGTCTGATATAAGCCGTTTACATTGTTATATGGTAAAGCATTGGGATCGCCGGGGGGGCCGATATAGGGATTGCCTTCACCAAGGTCCATCAGCGCTACGATATCCCTGGTATCTGTGGTGGCACCGGTACGGTTGGTCACCCATACTTCCATTCTTAATATCTGCACATTGGAATTAACAATGGGCAACTGGCTCATCGCGTTGTTATAGTTATTACGGAAATACTGCGCCAGCAAGAAGTGGCGGTTTTCTTCGTATTCATCTGCTTTCAGTGAAAAGTTCTGTGCTGAAGCCCCGCCCTGCGAATTGATGCTTTGCCGTTGTGCTCTTTGATTGGCCAGCACGCCGGTAACGAATAGTTTACCGAATTGCGCCTGCGTTTTCACCCCAAACAAAGATTGTGCACCGGGAATCAGCGTGCCTTTGGAAGTGAAGCTCACATTTCCCAACTGGAATTGCTTGATGATCTCATCATCTTTGCCCTGGTAATTGAGGTTAAGTTGGTTTTCAAAATCGAAATTGGCGAGGGTGTTATAATTGATCGGCAGTCTGAGTTTATCTCCAATTTTTGCATCCACCTGCAACTGCGCATTCATGTTGAAATCCAGGCCGCCATTGGTACGCGCCCTTTCCGGGAGGGTCGGGTTTTTAATGTTCTGCCCCTGGTAGCCCATCAGCAGACCCACATAACCCGAAGGTTTGATCTCCACTTTGCCGGCACCTACGATCCGGTTGAACCAGTTCCGGGAAGTTTTGAACTGCGGTTTGAACAACTTGCGGTTGAGTTCCGAAAGCATGTCCGCCCTTTTTCGAAAATATTCTTCTTCATCTTTACGTCCCTGGAGCTGCAGGAACTCATCCCGTTTAAAAGAGACCGGTGTACGATAATTTTTACCCCCGATAGTTTCAATGATATAATATTCGCCTGTGATAGGATCGTATTGCACGTCCCGTTTCAGGAAAGCAGTATCCTTCAGATCGAAGGGGTTGCGATTGGGATTGGAATAAGGATCGCCGTAACGGTCACGGATCGGATAGCGGAGTGAATCAGGCCGGGTCGTATCCCTGCGGGCAGTTGTATCCTGGAAGCCCGGTGAAAAGAAACGCGCATTCGCCTGCCCATAAGAGGCCAGTAAGATGGCAGTAAAGACCAACGTACGGAAAATATGCGCAGTCCAGAAGTTCAAATTCTCAACAATCAATTAGTTCCAGAAATATTTGGCAATCAGAGGATACGGAGAGATTTCTTGATGAGCTCTTCCACAAGCAGATTAGGCTCTGAAGCAAGGGTCTTTTTAATGGCCTGTTCAGCTACTGTCCGGTTGATTCCTAAAGCTATCAGTGCATTTAACGCATCCTGTTGCAAAGTATTGTTTTTCATAGGGGAAATATTTGCTTCCAGGGGGTGTTTGAAGAGCTTGTCTTTCAACTCCAAAACCAGCCTTTCGGCACTTTTCCGGCCAATCCCTTTAATGCTTTCAAGGGTGCGGATATCCGACTGAACAATGGCTTTGGCAAGCTCCTCCGGTTTGAGGTAGGAAAGCATCATCCGGGCTGTGGAAGCCCCGATACCGGAAACACTGATCAGTTGCTGGAACATTTCTTTTTCAGCAGGTTCAAAAAAACCATAAAGGAGATGCGCATCTTCCCGGATAATAAGTACAGTATGCAATAGTCCTTTTTCAAGGTCCTGCAACCGGGAATAGGTATTCAGGCTGATCAGCACTTCATAACCTACCCCATTAACGTCCACCTGCACGGAAGCAGGGGTTTTAAGAACAAAATCACCTTTGAGATATGCAATCATGGCGCGAAAATAGTGTTTTCGCGGGTCGTTGACAGATGTTCGTTGTCCGAGTGGCAGATGGCCGAATAACCAAGAGCCGTTGACACACAGGTCGGGACCAGTAGTTCCTTCTCCCTTGTCACCCCGGACCAGGTTTAGTACACTTTCTACTCTAGTTCGCTAAGATCCGGGGTCTCCCCCCATCTGCAATATTTCCCCGGTAATAAGGCTTATTGTTTTGAAACAATTGCAGCGCGGGGAGACCCCGGCTCTTAGTGTACCATACCAGTTATTTTCCTGAACCAGGGCCGGGGTGACAAGGGAGAAGGAACTACTGGCCATCAGCCGTCGGTCAATAGTCAACGCTCCAACGGACAATGCTTTCCCTTAACTTTGGCTACTTTTTTAATAAATACTCCAAGATGAGCAATAAAACAACAGCAGCTATCACAGCAGTAGGGGGATATGTGCCTGAAGACAGGCTGACCAATTTTGATTTAGAGAAAATGGTGGATACGACAGACGAATGGATCCGTACCAGAACCGGAATTGAAGAAAGAAGGATATTAAAAGGTGAGGGAAAAGCCACTTCCGATATGGTAGTTCCGGTGATCCAGGAGATCTGCCGCAAAAGAGGTATCGACCCCATGGAGATCGATTGTGTGATCGTTGCCACCGTTACACCAGATATGGTATTTCCGGCCACTGCCAATATTGCCTGCGATAAAGCAGGCGCTAAAAATGCATTTGGTTTTGACGTGTCGGCAGCCTGCTCTGGTTTCTTATACGCATTGACCCTGGGCTCTTCACTGATTGAATCCGGCCGCTATAAAAAAGTGATCGTTGCAGGCGCTGATAAAATGAGCGCCATTGTTGATTATACCGACCGCACTACCTGTATCATTTTCGGCGACGGTGCAGGTGGCTTACTACTTGAACCTAACCAGGACGGCTATGGCATACAGGACAGTTTGCTGAAAAGCGATGGCAGTGGTTGCCATTACCTTCACATGAAAGCCGGCGGCTCACTGAAGCCCGCTTCCCACGAAACGGTAGACAAGAAAGAGCACTATATTTACCAGGAAGGACAGGCCGTTTATAAGTTTGCCGTAAAAGGAATGGCCGATGTAAGCGCAGAACTGCTGGAAAGAAATAAACTCACCGGCGACGATGTCACCTGGCTCGTTCCTCACCAGGCCAATCTGCGCATCATCGATGCTACAGCCAACCGTGTAGGTTTGCCTAAAGAAAAAATAATGATCAATATCCAGAAATACGGCAATACTACGGCAGGCACCATTCCACTTTGCCTGTGGGACTGGGAAAGCAGGCTGAAAAAAGGAGATATGCTGTTGCTGGCCGCATTCGGAGGCGGGTTCACCTGGGGAGCCACTCTTGTGAAATGGGGACACTAAACAATACTCCGGTTAATGAATTATAAAAGAGCCGCCTGGTATCAGGCGGCTCTTTATTTTTACGATGACTTTCTATCAGCTGTATTTTGAAGGGTAAACCTGTTATCCACCCTCGGTCATCAGAAGTGGGTTTAATGGTAATAGTTTTCTCAGGCAGGGCCCTCCGGCTTACAGCAAGGAAGAGGATGGAGATGCAGTAACAGGTGGACTCCGTTTTTAATCCAACGACGAATCTCTGGTTTTCCCAACACCTAAAAAATCGAGGATTCAGCACAATGTGACAGGGCTTTAAATAGAGGGTTCATAGATACATATTGATAATCAGCATCTATCGCGAAACAATACGCACCAATTGTGACGCTTTTTTTAAGTGTTTACATTTAGTAATTTGTGGTGATCAACTTCTCCTAAATGCATAGAAATCCTGCAATCCAGATCTGCCATCAGCTGAATGGGAAACAAGCCCAGGCACTGAAAACGATATTGATGCAGGATAAGCGATCCGCCTCCCTCAAATTGTTTAACATCATCAGGAGCTTTCCTCCTAAAGATGTACCAAAGGAACAACTCTATAAAAAACTTTACGGCAAGAACTATGATCCGGACAAGGATTACCTGCTTCGTAATGAACTCCGCCTGCTCCGGCAAAAGCTGGACAAATTCCTTTTGCAAAAAAGCCTGGAAACCCTACTGGATGAAGATGAAGTGTTCCGCCAGCAAATGACGCTGCATGCTTATAAACATTTCAAGCTCTACGACCTTTTTTATGACAGCTTTGAAAAAGCAGCCGCTGCGGCCGAAGAAGCTTTTCGTTTTGGTGAAGCATTGGAAATGCAGAACTGGTATCTTGATCTGGCCTACCAGCATCAGTTCAGCGCAGTGAGGGATTATGAAGAAAAAGCTGCTTTCTTTAAAAAGATGACAGAGATGACGAAAAGCACAATGGGTAAGCAACTGGTTGCACAATGGCGGATGGGTGAATTTTACCAGGCACTGGAATTTTATTACCTGCGATTGCTGGGGCAGTCACATGCTTCAGCTCCTGGCATTACTGACGCTGCCAGTTTTGAACTCTCTTCATTTGAACATCCGTTCAGTCTTTATTATCATCACCGCAGTCTTGCCTTTTATACAGAAGGGCACGATCGCCTGGCTCATTTCCTGAAAGCTTACCAGGCATTGCAAACGCATGCGCCAAGAAATAAGCATATCACAGAATTGCTCGTAAATGTGCTGCTGGGCATTGGCCGCACGCTGCAACAACTGGGCGATTTTGAACAGGCCGATATCTATTTAAGCAAAGCCATCAACGACTATGCAAAAGAAATGGCTACGCTTGCTTCCAAAGAGAAATTATATGCCAACTATCTTATCAACCTGCTGAATATAGGAGAATATGAAAAGGCCATTCAGGTATTACAACAACTGCAGAAAGAAATAAGCGATACCGGTTATGCTCAATACTGGTACAGCATCTATAAACTCACTGCTTATATCGGTTTGCGAAAAACAGCTGAGATCCGGCAGGGCCTTCCTGCAAATTATACAGCCATTCCACTGCAACACCGGGTTTATTTCCGGATCATCAGCAGCATCTATTTTTATCTTACCGGTGAACTGGAATGGGCTTATAAAGAAGCATACAACCTACTGCACACCAAACTTGCAGAAGAATACGGACAGGAACAACTGGCCATTATAGAATTGCTGGAAACCTTTTTCCAGTTTATCGACAAATACAGCAATTTCCGCCAGCTACCTGCGAGAGAAAGCAAAAAACTGGAACAAAAACTCCTTGCCATCAACACCAGCAAGATCAATGATATCAATATACTACCGGTTTATTTATGGCTGAAAAAGGAGATAAACAAGAGCCTGCAATTATAATCCCTTCTCTATCCCAGTTTATTCCTCTACTTTTGAAGCCTCAAAAAAGCCCATCAGTTTAATTGACTATCATGGATAAGAATTCCCCCCTCTCCGGCTTCAGTTCATTAGCCATTCATGGCGGACATGAAAAAGATCCGTCTTACGCACACCTTGTACCCATTTATGCCAGCAGTACTTATGTATATGATACAGCAGAGCAAGGCATGCGAAGATTCAGTGGCAAGGAAGATGGTTATATCTACAGCCGATGGGGTAACCCGACCATGAATGAAGCAGAACAAAAGATCGCTGCCCTGGAAACCTTTGGCCTTCCCGTGGAAGTAAAAGGCATACTGCATGCATCCGGCATGTCTGCTATCTCCACACTGATGCTTTCCGAATTAAAGAGCGGTGATAAAGTACTTTCCCATTTCTCTTTATATGGAGGTACAGATGAACTGATCCGCCGCGTACTCCCTCCATTGGGGATCGGCTCTATTATTGCTGATCTGCGTGATCTCAACAAAGCCGAAGAAGTGATGAAGCAGGATAAGTCGATCAAAATGCTTTACATTGAAACACCGGCCAATCCTACCATCCAGTGTGTAGACATTGAAGAACTGACTAAACTGGCCCGGAAATACGGACTGACAGTTGCCTGTGATAATACTTTCGCTACGCCTTACCTGCAACAGCCTTTCAAGTATGGCGTCGATTATGTAGCCCATTCCACTACCAAGTTCCTGAACGGGCACGGCACTGCCATTGGCGGCATCCTGTTAGGAAAGGATGTCGAGAAAATGAACACCAGCATCACCAAGATGCACCGTCTGCTGGGTGGTAATTCCAATTCTTTCGATGCATTCCTGGTTATCAATGGCATGAAAACACTGGAAGTAAGAATGGAAAGGCACTGTCATAATGCAGTGGAAGTGGCGAATTTCCTTGAGCAGCATCCTGCAGTAGCTAAAGTGAATTATACGGGCCTTGCCTCCCACCCTGATCATTATACAGCATTAAAACAAATGCGCCATCCGGGTGCCATGCTGAGCTTCGAACTGAAAGGTGGCTTACAGGGAGGAATCGATTTTATGAACAAACTGAAGATGTGTATCAGAACCGTGTCACTGGGAACCTGCGACACTTTGTTATCCCATCCGGCATCCATGACGCATTACAGCGTACCCAAAGAAGCCAGGGAAAAATATGGTATTACTGATGGGCTGATCAGAATGAATGTAGGAATAGAGAATATACAGGACATTATCAACGATCTTGACCAATCACTCGCAAACAAATAATATGCAGGTAACGATAAGAAGGGCAGTGAAGGAAGATTGTCCTCGCCTCATGGAACTGGTGCAGGAACTGGCCGAATATGAAAAAGCGCCGGAAGAAGTAACGGTGAAATTTGATCACTTTGAACAAAGCGGCTTTGGACCTGATCCCGTATGGTGGGCTTTTGTAGCTGAAGTAGATGGTAAAGTAGAAGGATTCGCCCTGTATTATATCCGTTATTCCACCTGGAAGGGTCAGCGCCTTTACCTCGAAGACCTGATCGTTACTGAAAAAATGCGCGGAAAAGGATTGGGCAAAATATTATTCGACCGGCTTATTGAAGAAGTGAAAGAAAAAGGCTTCAGCGGAATGGTGTGGCAGGTGCTGGATTGGAATGAACCAGCCATTAATTTCTATAAGAAGTATAACGCCAAATTGGATGGAGGCTGGATCAATTGTTCCATTTAACTCACACCCTGTACCTGCACTTCTTTATTGATCTTTAAAATCAAACCCTGCAATACTTTACCAGGCCCGGCTTCGGTGAAATTGGAAGCGCCATCGGCTATCATAGCCTGCACGCTTTGCGTCCAGCGGACAGGGCCGGTTAATTGATCGATCAGGTTTTGCTTGATCTCTTCTTTATCAAAAACAGCTTTGGCCACTACGTTCTGATAAACGGCACAAGTGGGTGTATGAAAATCGGTTGATTCAATTGCAGCTTTCAATTCATTCTTTGCAGGCTCCATTAGCGGTGAGTGAAAAGCACCGCCAACAGGCAATACCAGTGCACGCTTGGCACCTGCAGCTTTCATTCTTTCACAAGCTATATCAATTCCTTTGAGACTGCCGCTGATCACGAGCTGACCAGGACAATTATAATTTGCCGGCACAACCACCTCGCCGGTCTCATCCTGTACTTCTTTACAGATGGCTTCCACTTTTTCATCTGCCAGTCCAAGCACTGCTGCCATGGTTGAAGGATTGATCTCGCAGGCCTGCTGCATGGCTTTGGCACGGATGGCCACCAATTGCAGGGCACTGTCGAAACTTAACGTACCATTTGCTACCAGTGCGGAAAATTCGCCCAGCGAATGACCAGCTACCATTTCGGGCCTTGCTCCATCAATGCTGCGGAAAGCAATGATGGAATGCAGGAAAACAGCAGGCTGCGTCACATTGGTTTGCTTCAGTTCCTCTTCACTGCCTTCGAACATGATATCGGATATCCGGAAGCCTAATACTTCGTTTGACTGTTCAAATAATTTCTTGGCAAATGCACTGTTGTTGTAATGTTCTTTTCCCATTCCCGGAAACTGTGAACCCTGGCCGGGAAAAACATAGGCATGCTTCATGTAAGTGGTAGTTATACAAACAAAAATGCCACAAAGGTTTTAAGAAAAAAAATCTTTGTAGCACAATATCCAAAATTGTCAGCGGTGATTCAGGTTGGAACTGATCAGCTTTAAAAACTCGCTCCGGGTGGAATTTTTATGAAATTCACCATCAAAAGCAGAGGTGGTGGTCTCCGAATTTTGCTTTTGCACACCCCTCATCATCATGCAAAGATGCTGGGCTTCAATGACAACTGCCACACCCAACGGGTTTAGTGATTCTTTGATGGCATTCATGATCTCTACCGTCAGCCTTTCCTGCACCTGGAGGCGGCGGGCATATACGTCCACCACCCTGGCCAGCTTGGAAAGCCCGGTGATCCAGCCATTGGGTATGTAAGCAATATGGGCTTTACCAAAAAAAGGAAGCATGTGATGCTCACACATACTGTATAATTCGATATCCTTTACCACGATCATTTCACTGACGGGTTCATGAAATTTGGCCGAATCAAGTATGGCCCGCGCATCGATCTGGTAACCCTGTGTAAGGTATTGCATGGCTTTGGCCAGGCGTTCCGGGGTTTTTTGTAATCCTTCCCTTTCAGGACTCTCTCCGATAAGACGAAGTACCTGGCGGTAATTATCTACCAGGCCATTTGTTACGGCCTCATCATACTGCTCAATTTTTTTATATGCCATATCTGTTTCAATTCTGTTCCTAATATAAAGACCGGTCAGGCCGGGTATTCTACAAAATTTCTCGGCGTTTCATACAAGCGTATTTGCAGGTCCAGTTCCTTTGCAATATGGGGCCTTAATAGATTGTAGATAACGATAGCAATATTTTCTGCTGTCGGATTCAGTTCTTTGAACTCAACAGTGTCCAGATTCAGGTTACGGTGATCAAACCGCTCAAGCACTTCCCGCTGCACAAGATCACTCAGCTCTTTCATATCCATCACAAAACCAGTCCGCTCATCCGGTTCGCCTACCACTTTTACATCGAGCTCATAGTTATGCCCATGATAATTAGGGAGGGCGCATTTACCAAAAACACGGTCATTGGTAGCCTGGTCCCAGGCGGCATTATACAACCGGTGGGCCGCATTGAAATGTTCCTTCCTGAAAACGGCTACTCTGTTCATATATTCAAATTACAAACAATAAAAGAAATATCAACAATATCCGTGCTGCTTTGTTGCTTTATTCCCCGAAATATTCCACATATATACGGGGTGTTTCATACAGTTTGATGCAATGCAATTGCACTGCTTTTGGCAGGTGGGCTTTCAGTTCCTTCCAGATAGCAATAGCGAGGTTCTCCGTGCTGCATAACTGGCCTTTCATGAACTCCACATCAACATTGAGATTACGGTGGTCTACTTTTTCAATCACATGCTCACGGATAATATTGCTCAAACGTTTTACATCAAATACAAAACCTGTTTCTGGATCGGGTGATCCTTTCACGGTAACATAAAGCTCATAATTATGGCCATGCCAGTTCTCATTGGCACATTTGCCAAACACTTCTTCATTCTTTTCAACACTCCAGGACGGGTTGTAAAGCTTATGCGCCGCATTGAAATGCTCAACCCTGGTCAGGTACACCATACTTACTTATTAATAATTAGCCTGCAAAATTACGCAGATTGGCCTCATCTAACAAATATGACAACCCCTGTCCAAAACGCCCTCTTACCGTTCTTCCCGCCTTACCGGTAAGGTATACTTAAAGGGTTTAAATATTTTCTTACCGGTAAAAAATTTACTTTCCGTTTTGCCTTACCGGTAAGGCGGGAAGAACGGTAAGAGGGCACATCATTTCATATCTTTGTTCCCATCATGAACTGTTTACTGGCCGCCGCCACTCCTTTTGAAATAGTTCCTTTCCTGGAGCATTATCGCAATAGCGATGTGCCATTCTACGTGGATATCCATATTGATGTTTTAATAACCGGGATAGGATTAACAGCAGCTACTTATAACCTTCAAAAACAACTGCAGGTAAAAAAACCTGACCTGGTGATACAAGCCGGTATCGGTGGATGCTTTGACACAACTATGCCGCTTGGTACCGTTGTTTCCATAAAAAAAGACACGATAGCCGATCTTGGCGTACTGGAAAAAAAGCAATTCCATAATGTGTTCGACATGGGTTTTGCAAAGCCTGACCAATTCCCTTATAAAAAAGGTTGGCTCGTGAATCCCGGCCTTCATTTGCTGAAACGGAACAGTCTTAAAAAAGTGGCAGCCATATCTGTAAACCAGATCACCAGTTCTCCCCAAACCATCCGCTTATATGAAGCGAAATATAAACCAGTGGTGGAGTCCATGGAAGGAGCAGCCCTCCATTATGTTTGCCTGATGGAGAAGACCCCTTTTCTTCAATTGCGCGGAATTTCCAACTATATAGGTGAGCGGAATAAAAAGAACTGGAAGATAAAAGAATCTGTCGCCAATCTTAACAATGAGTTAATCCGTTTGTTAAACTCTCTGTAACCCGGTTTTATCCGGATATTTGCCCGGCCAAAGGGCCGGGCAAGCACCTGACTCTGATCCAAAAATATTTTATATAACATTTACATGAAGCTGAGCCTTGGTTTTTCCCCCTGTCCCAACGACACATTTATCTTTGATGCACTGGTCAACAAAAAAATTGATACAGAAGGGCTGGAATTTGAAGCGGTACTGGAAGATGTGGAAACCCTCAACCAGTGGGCGCTGGAAGGAAAACTGGATATCACCAAGTTAAGCTTCCCTGCTTTTTTTCAATCGCTTGAAAATTATGTATTGCTCAACGCCGGCAGTGCGCTGGGCAAAGGCGTAGGCCCCCTGCTGATTACCCAGGCCGATCCTTCCATTTACCAGGCCGGTATCGGTGATGCATCAGTGGCTTTGCCGGGAGTGAATACCACGGCTAATCTTCTGTTCAGTTTTGCTTACCCTTCGGCCACCAATAAAAAATTCATGATCTTTTCTTCTATTGAAGATGCCGTGATCAGGAAAGAAACAGAGCTGGGCGTGATCATTCATGAGAACAGGTTTACTTACCAGGATAAAGGATTGCATAAGGTAAAAGACCTGGGTGAATACTGGGAAGAAAAAATGAATGCGCCCATTCCTTTAGGAGGCATCGCTATCAGCCAGTCGGTAAAAAGATCTGTAGCAATAAAAGTGGATGAACTGATCCGCAAAAGCCTCGACTATGCATTTGCAAATTATCCGGAAGTAACGGATTATGTAAAATCACATGCGCAGGAAATGAGTGAGGCTGTGATGCGGCAGCATATTGATCTTTATGTCAACAATTATTCGCTTGCTTTGGGTGAAGAAGGAAAAAAAGCGATCAGCACATTAGCGGATGTGTATAACAGGATCAATCCGGGCAAAATGGAACAGGATGCAGAACTGTTTCTATAATCACCTCTGATAATGCTTTCATGAAAGCCGGTAGTCATTTTATTTAGCCAGTGCCGTTTTATAAATTTTCAGGCACCTGTTCCTGGCCTCCTCATGCGCGATAATAGGTTTGGTATAGCTCAGCCCTTCAAATTCGGGTACCCATTTTCTTATATACCTGAGCTCCGGGTCAAATCTTCTGGTTTGGAGATAAGGGTTAAATATGCGAAAATAAGGAGCGGCATCGCACCCTGTTCCGGCAGCCCATTGCCAACCGCCATTATTGGAAGCCAGATCGTAATCGAGCAGATGATTCGCAAAATAAGCTTCTCCCCAACGCCAATCGATCAGCAGATGCTTGCATAGAAATGAAGCAGTGATCATACGAACCCGGTTGTGCATAAACCCTGTTTCATTCAGTTCACGCATGCCGGCATCCACGATAGGATAACCCGTTTCGCCGCGGCACCATGCTTCAAACTCTTTCTCATTATTCCGCCAGCGAATATTATCATACTCCGGCTTAAATGAGTGCGTCACCACCCGGGGAAAATGCCAAAGGATCATTTGGTAAAAATCCCGCCAGATCAGTTCCTTCAAAAAAGTCTCACTCAGGCTTCCGGTCTCCCGCGCGAGTTTTCTGATACTGATCGTACCAAACCGCAAGTGCACGCTCAACCGGGACGTGCCAGGAATGGCAGGAAAATCTCTTTGCCGGGCATAATTCCTGATCGTTGCTGTTGTCCAATTTTGAGGAGGAAAGGATTTATGGACCAGCCTGAAGTCCATTGATTCAAGCGAAGGAATTTTCCTGGGAGAATGCTGGAAAAAATGATGGTCATACAAAGTGCTGGGATAGGAACGGAGATAAAACTCATTCAACATAGCCATCCATTTTCTCGAGTAAGGCGTAAAAATCGAATAAGGCGACCCATCGTCTTTACATACCTCATCTTTTTCAAAGATCACCTGGTCCTTAAAAGAGTGAAAAGAAACACCGGCTTCTTTTAATATACCAGCAATTTTTTGATCACGTTCTCGGGCATAAGGTTCATAATCGCTGCTGGCAAACACACTCTCCACTTCATAATCCCGCAGTAGTTCTGGGAATATATTTTCCGGGATGCCATGCCGTACGTCCAGGGTTGAGCCCTTTTTTTCAAGTTCCAGTTGAAGCTGCAGAAGAGTTGTATGAATGAAAGCCACTCTCCTGTCGTCACGGTTTTCGAGTTTATCCAGTATATGACGATCAAAGATAAAAACAGGCACAACCGGCCTCCCTGCTTTTAAAGCATGGTAGAGGGCCGCATTATCATCGAGCCGCAGGTCGCGGCGAAGCCAGCAGATGTTTACAGGATATTTCATACAACTGCATTATACCAGCCAGGTTGCCTGAACGATCTCCTGGTAGATTTTCCGGCTTAAACGGCTATCAAATGATATATGCTCAAAGCTGGCTATCCAGCGAAGACCATACATGGCGTTGGTCAGGAATAGTTCATCGGCTTCCATCAATTGCCCGGGTGTGATCACTTCTTCCCTGACCTCCCAACCGGCATATCGTATTTTCTCTATTAGATATTTTCTCATTACTCCTTGCACAGCACCCTGCCCCTCAGCAGGAGTAAAGATTACACCATCTTTTATGAGAAAAAGATTGGCAATAGAAGCATCGGCTATATTTCCTTCTGCATTGAGAAGAAGACAATCATCCCACTGCTGTTGCCGGGCAAAACGTGCAGCCATGCTGTAGGGCAGATAATTGGCTGATTTAAGTGCTGCAAAAGCATCCATGCTTTTTCTCGCAAGTGGATAAATGCCGATCACCCATCCGTTTTGATTGAACACATTCACTGCCGGATTCGCCGGCGAAGATTCGATGAGATAATGAAGATGGTCGTTTTCCTGTTCATACACTCCTCCCTCACCACGGGAGACCGAAACACGGACCCGGGCAAGCCCGCTACAACCGTTCACATTACAAAGGGAAACAATATCTTCTTTCAGTTTACCGGGTGTAAGAAAAGAAGGAATGGCAAATTCCAGCAATTGCATTCCAGCGTAAAGCCGCTGCATGTGAAGATCAAATAGCGGCACCTGCCCGTTCACCACTTTAATAGTCTCAAACAGGCCATCGCCATAGCGGTAGCCTTTGTTGCCCGACAGCAAAACGGGCTCCAGGGCGGGCAAGGTCTTTCCATCAAAACAGATATACATAAGGAGTGTAAAATAACGGAAAAACCGTTCGGCAGGCCATGTTTACGGCCAACAAAAAACCGTTCCGGGGGGGAACGGTTTTTATAAGCAATTAGCTCCTTTGTCTGATCAGTTCTGCTCCACAAGACCTGCTTTCACTGCATACATCACCAGACCGGCCATGGATTTGGTACCTGTTTTGGTTTTGAGTTTATCGCGGATCGCTTCTACAGTCCGGGGACTGAGGTCTACGATATCCGCAATCTCCTTGGTGCTCTTTTCATCGCACATCAGTTTCAGGATAGTAATTTCTTTATCAGTTAATTGCACATCCTGAGGCATAGAAGATTCGGCAGTGCGTTTGGTGCGGAGACCACTGAGCAGGGCTTTATTAGTCAGGTCATTGAAAAAGAAATCCTGTTCATATACTGTTTTGATAGCATCATAGATCATCTCTGAACCTGATTCTTTGGTCAGGTAAGAGTTCGCTCCTATTTCCATCATACGGGAAATCACCGAGTGGTCATTGTGCATAGAAAGCATAATGACTTTTACATTAGGATAAAGCTTTTTGATCTCGGGAAGAGTGGTGAGGCCGTCCATGATCGGCATCTGTATATCAAGCAAAACAACATCAGGCTGGATATGTCGCAGCAAGTTAAGCAGTTGCATACCGTTTTCCGCTTCAGCCACCATCTGGATGTCTTTGCGACTGGAAAGAGAGGTTTTTACACCTGTGCGAAACAAAGCATGGTCATCGGCAATCGCTACTTTAATAACTGAGTTAGTCTCGTGATTTTTCATGGGTTTGATATTGGTATTTAAGTCGGACTATGTATTTATTCCGGTGCAAGATGGAAAATTCCGCTTACATATACCATAGTAGAAATACTTGATTTCGTATTTGTGGAAAGTACCGCTACGGGGCTACAAATGAAATATTACCATTACTGCATGAGCAATTTACGATTGACTATATAAGATAATTTACGATCACATGCGTAAATACTGTATTATTCAAATAGGGAAATCTTGCTATTGTACACATGGCAATGTGGATATATTTTTGTTTCAGAAAGTTGATAGCAAAGGATGACTCGTTTCTCCCTCTCTATCCAATGTCCAAACCGTCCAGAAAAGTATTTTCAATTCCTGTGATAAAACCAGACGACACTCTCCCAACTATCAACTTTCTATTTTTTTGATATAATCCCGTTTTTAAGTCCACCTGTGATGAAAATCAACGGCTTTGATCAAAACCATTGACATTAAACTGATTCCACCGACCCAACTTTTTTTCTTTCATAACAGTAACGTAAGAGCCCTTCCGAAAGGAGGGGTCTTCTTTTTGGTGAGGGCAGACGCGGATTATGCGAATGGGGTCGGATATTACGGTAAGAGGAGAGAGTTCTACCATCAGCCTTTATTATTTTACTACGCGAATTAACTGGCGGCCACTGACAACTCCATTCGAGGTAACACCTTCAATGATGCAGGAGAATGTGCCGGTGAGGTCATTCGTATAAAAGGAAACATTGGCTTCACCTTTTTCATCGGTGAATAATTGCTGCGACCAATAGACGGTGCTGAATACTTCCGGTTCAGGTGGATTGAAGGATGCATAATCAGCAACGTAAAAATCTTTGGAATAATAGCGTCCTTTCAATCTATACATTAATTCCACTGGCGTGCCGCCTATATTACGGCCGGGGCAGTGATAAACGACCTGCTTGCCTCGGTAGTTATAAACGCCACCTTCCACGGCCGGGGTCCCGGATTTATGATTGGAGCAGTTTAGAATATTATACATGCATACATAATCATGACAGGTAAGGCTTTCATATGTCTCTCCTCCCAGGTAGCCTCCATCGTTCGACTTTGATTTGACCACTACAGCCGAAAGTGTTTTCACCTTGCTGAGCGTTTCTTCTTCCCAGGGCATAACAGCTTTAATACCTTCAGGCTCAGGATAAAATAAGGTAGCCAGTTGTTTATTGAGTGAGTCTGCCTCATGATGGATCTCAATAGCAAAATTTTCCCTGTGTTTTTCATTTATAACCAGGGATATCTGCTCATCAGGCATCAGTGCTGTCATGTTGGGGTCTAATGCGAACCGGCCGGCAGAGTCGGTGATCACTGTTTGTATGTCATTGGTAAGTACAGATAGCTCTACCGGTTTCTTTAATGATTTGCGACTACTGGTCTTTATCATCCCTGAAGGTCTCAATTCCCGGCCTTTCGCTAATGCATGAATGGTAGCGTCCCCCGCAGGTTCATGATACCTGGTCCAGCAGCGCATCAACAGCAGCATTTCCAGGTCAGCCCTTGTGCCAAGACTGTGGGAAGGTACAGGAGGTATCAGTCCCATATCTGTGTAATCCCTGAACAAAAAATAGGGTACGATATCCTGGAAGCGGGTAGTATCAATTCGCGGAGTGAGTACCATAGCCATAGAAAAAGTGGAGGCAAGCGGATTACCGGCTACATCCCTCAACTTTATACCCAGGTTTATTTTCGAACGGCGATGGTATTCGGTAGAATCAGGTATGATCCTGACCGATGCCAGGGAATCATAACCCCGTAAAAAACTCCGTTCAGCCAAAGGTTGGAAAGCAGAATCAAATAAAGTCAGGGTAGCAAGACCTGTTTCCAGGCCTGCCATCGGGATACGAAGCGTGATCTCGGGGTTCATGACTTTTAATTGCCAGAGATCATACACCACCCGGTAATTATGAATAAGCAGGTAGAATTTGTTACCAACCGCTGCACAGCGCAATTTCATTACCAGGGTGTCACGGACCACTGCCTCCTGCACCTGCATCACAGCCCCTTTCATTTTTACAACCGGAAGGCGCGCTGCCATGATCTTTTTTTCTTTATCATCCAGTACCACTGAATATTCTTTACCGGCAACTGGAGTAAACTCTATTATACCTGAACCGGCAGAAGAAGTGCGGAGATTGGCAACCGGGTGATTATTTTCTAATAATTGACCTTTGATAGCAGCCGGCTTTCCCGAACGGTCGGTCACTTCAAAAGCAGTGCGGGTAGGTAAACCGTTTATCCAGTCGCCACTCTCAGGGTACCAGCGGAAAGACAATTGTTTTCCGAGAAAAGACAGGGGGATTCTTGTGGCAAAAGCGGCTTTTTCTTTTTGGACAGCCACCTGCAATTCCAGTTTACGGACAGCAGAATCCTGCGGTATCACCAAAGGCACTTCGCCAAAAGGGCTTACCATGGCACGGCCTTTCTTCATCAATTTATCATCTGCAAACACGCTATAATTAAACGAAGCCCCTGTAGCATTCAGCATCTCCTTATTAGTAACATGGGCCAGAAAGCCGATAGAATCTTTTGAAACAGCACCGCCCTCCAATTCAACAGTAAAAGGATTACCCGTCCCAAACCGGATGGATAACCGTTGCTGGAATACCCGGGGATAGCGTTCATCACTTATGGCGTTTGTATAGGCTATTAGATTATAATCTCCCGGAGGAAAACTATCCGCGACAAAAATATATCCCGCTGCCAGTCCATGGTCCATTACGAACTGCTGGGAAGCCACTACCTGTTGAGTAACCCGATGGCTTAGAAAAACATGCAAGGTATGATACTGATCAAGAGGCCGGCTCGACCGGAGCAGGTAAGCAGTGAACCAAATATTCTCCTTTCCTGTATAAATGGTCTTATCCGTATGCAAATAGATCTGGGTAGAAGAAAAAAGACTATCTCGTTTGGCAAAATGCCGGCCAAGAGAGTCGAATAGCTGTTCTGCCTGTGAAAAGGCTGAAAATGAAAGAAGGCTACTAATAGCAAAAAGTACAAGAAACCTGCATCGCATTAGCGAATATAATACTGTATTCAAATAAAACAGGGCGCAGCATTTAGTAAAATGCTGCGCCCTGTTTTATTTTTTTGGACTGGCCTTATTTCAACTCCACTTTCACCAATACCGGAAAATGGTCAGAAGGGAACCTTCCATGATATGTATCAGTTAACACACCATATTTTTTTACCGTAAACTGATCCGTTACAAAAATATGATCGATGATATCATTGGATGGATTATTCGTCCTGAAACTGTTAAAGCTTCCGTTGTTCACATAAGGATCTGCAGCCAGGGTGTATGCATCTTTAACAATACCGCTGTTTTTAATGCTCAGATACCATTCACTCTGGTGATTGCCATTGAAATCTCCTGTAAACATTACAGGCTGCTTGCCTGCTATCTGCTGTATCTTTTGCAGGATCAGCTTGCTGCTTTCTTTGCGCGCTTCCACTCCCTGGTGGTCATAATGCACATTGAACATATAAAAGGTCTTTTTGCCTTTTTTTGTTTGCAGCTTAAGCCAGGAACAGATCCGGTTCAATTTTGCATCCCAACCAGGCCCTGGTTTATCAGGTGTGGTCGACAACCAGAAGCTTCCGCTATCAAGCACATTGAATAAAGACTTCTTGTAAAAGATCGCAGAGTGCTCTCCTTTTGCCTGACCATCATCCCGGCCGATACCATAATAGCTGAAGTCCGGCAGGTTCCTTTGCAGGTCTTCCAACTGGTTTTTCAGTCCTTCCTGTGTACCCACAATATCAAAATCATGAAAACGGATCAGTGCGGCAGCAACAGGCGCCCTGTCTTTCCAGAGATTTCCGCTATCCCTCGGATTATCATAACGCAGGTTGAATGTGCCTACAGTAAGGGTTTGCGAATAACAATTAAACGTAACTGCAAAGCTTGCGAGCAGTATAAGAAAAAAACGGTTCATTAGGTTCTTATTATTTTACCAGCCGGGGTTTTGGCCCAGAATGGGGTTGATCAATAAATCGTTGTTAGGTATAGGGTAAAGATACTTTTTATCTTCCCATTTACGTGTCACATTAGTCAGCCATGTTATTTCACCGCTGGTACCGTTGGAAAGGCGCTGCGGATTAACAGAACCATTAGCCAGGTTGGGCGATACATTCACAAATGTTACACCACTAATAGGTGAAGGCGCAGAACCGGAATAGAATAACACATCATTCTTGCCATCACCATTCAGGTCCATTGGTGTATTGAGCGCAGGCACATTAAATCCATTCCAGGGCATGGTGAGCAGCTCTCCCCTTTTCCAACGCACGAGATCCGGAAAACGCAAACCTTCCCAGCATAACTCTATTCCTCTTTCGCGGCGTATTTCCAGCAAAGTGGCATCAGTGATAGCAGGGAAGTATTTCGTTTGAAGATAGGCATCAACCTGCGTTGGCTTAGTGGTTAAACCTCCGGTAATGCCTGCTCTTGCACGCAAAGCACCAACCGTTTTTGCCCAATCATCATCCGTAAGAGTTCCAAGCTCAGCTTTTGCTTCCGCATAGTTCAACAACACTTCAGCATATCTTATCAGGCTGATAGAATTATCATTGCGCGTACCACCATCATAATACACATCATCAAGGGTCCATTTGATCGGCTGATAACCTGTATATGTATAGGAAAATACAGGAGGAGCAGCTTCCGGAGCTCCGCCATTCACCCTTGTATAGTTGCCCATACGTATGGTTTGCTGCAAACGTTTATCACGGCCCTGCACTTCTTCCACAAAAGTTTTGGAGGCATAGCTTGCATCATCGGTAAATGGTGTGCCATCAATTTTCAGGTAGGTGTTCACAAAAGTGCGGGTAAAGCTCAGGCGTGATCCATAGGTAGCGGATGTCCAGTACCAGTTGGCATCATTCAGCACATTCAGGGTTGCATCTGCAACGTTGGAAAGAATGATCTCAGTGGTCACAGGTTGCTTATTGATGAATAACTGGCGGTAAGAAAGATCTGTACCTCCTGCTGTATTCAGCTTAAAGCCGCCTTCTGTCATCACCTTCTGTGCTGCATCCTCAGCATCCTGCAGCCATGCAGCGGCAGTATTGCCAAGTCCGTCAGCCAAACCACCGCTTGCACTATGGTATTTACGGAAAGTTCCTTCAAATAAGCAAATGCGTGATTTATAGGAAAGGGCTACGAATTTTGTGATCATGCTGCGGGTAGCATCGGTGTTGGTGATATTTTCACAGGCAAAATTGATATCAGCCAGCACAGAATCCATCACCAGTGCGCGTGGATCACGGGGTTTTTTCAGTTGCACTGAATCTGATACGCCGATCGTTTTGCCATACCAGGGCACATTGCCAAAACGCTGCACTTTATCATAATAAAACAAGGCACGGAAAAACCTGGCGATGGCCGTGTAATTCCTGCGGATAGGCTCCGCAACAACCGGGTCAGTATTGTTCTCGATAAAGTAATTGATATTCCGCAAAGCGGTCCAGCTCCAGCCGGAACCCTGCTGGGCTGTGTAACCGGCAGCGGTTAGAAAACTGGGAACATCAGTACGGGCAGCATAGTCAGCCATATTATCCGATCTTACCACATCACCGCCATTGGGCAGATTATTGTAAAAAGATGCAACATACAACTGCAAACCTTTCTCACTGCCAAATACAGCACTCCTGGAAGCTGTGCCCTGTGGTTCCTGGTCAAGCTTTTTACAGCCTGCAGCCAGTATCATCAAAGCACTTATGGATAAAAACAATTGTTTCATGTTATAATGAATTAGGGATGATTAAAAGGAAATATTTAAACCCACTGTCCAGCCTTTCAGGATCGGGTAGTTATTACCATTCCCGTTTCCTCCATCTGTCAGCACGCGGTCAGAACCCTGAATATTTTCCACGTCCAGGTTATGGGTGACCTTGTACATGGGTGAATATGTCCAGATATTTTCTGCAGTCACATACAATCTTGCCTGGCTCATTTTAATATGGCTGATCCACTTTTGCGGAAGGTTGTAACCTACCTGGAGATTCTTCAGCCGGATATACGCTACATTCTGCAGGTATTTTGTTTGTGCAACATTGAGTGAGCGGCCGGTACCCTGTGCGATATAACCTCTTAAGCGGGGAAAATAAGTATTAGGGTTTTGCTCAGACCATATTTCATCTACCATTTCAGCAGGTACACGGTTATAAGGACGGTTATAAGGTCCCCAGAAAGCATCTGCTTCTGCACCTGGCCACCAATCCTGTTTGCCCACACCCTGGAAGAATGCGCTTACAAAGAAATTATTCCAATCGAAATCGAACAATGCGCCAAAGCTGTAACGCGGAGTGGAGTTACCAATGATCCTGCGGTCGCCCGGATCAGCAACAGAGTTAGCGCCTGTGTTGATCACATTATCTTTATTCAGGTCAAGGAATTTGATATCGCCGATCATGGTATTGCCACCATTGGAACTCTTGATCAGCGTTTGTTTGCTTGCTTCACCGATATTGTCAGCAGTGAAGAATCCATCGGTCACATAACCCCATATTTCACCAAGCTTCTGTCCTACATAATAATCGCTCAACAATTTGTCGCGATTGTTATAGCGGGTGATCTCAGCCTGGTAGTCGCCAATAGAAAGGCGGATGCCATAACCAAAAGGTTTACCGGCAATCTTGCCATTGTCTCTCCAACTTACTACAGCTTCCCAGCCTTTGGTACGCAAGTCAGCATAGTTTCCTTTGGGAACGCTTGTACCGAATACAGCAGGCAGTGTGGGGCCATTGGTGAACATATCTTTTGTATTACGCACATACCAATCGGCAGTAACCTGCAAGCGGTTTCTCAGGAAACTAACATCCACACCTATATCAGTAGTAGTGGCTTTTTCCCAGGTAAGATTATCAGGCAATACATTGGGCTGACCGGTAGTTTGGGGTCTGATGCCACCTAATACGCGGCCAGACTGGCTGATGCCAAACTGCTCCATAAAAGCATAGGAAGCGATGTTCCCATTACCCAATGAACCATAAGAAGCCCTGAACTTCAGATCAGAAATGCTGTTCCTGGAAACATTCCAGAAAGGCTCTTTAGAAATCCTCCATCCTGCAGAAAAAGAGGGGAAGAAAGCATAACGCTTGTTGTCGGGGAATTTGGATGAACCGTCATAACGGCCATTCGCTTCCAGCAGGTATCTTTCATCAAAGCTGTAGTTCACCCGGAAGAAACCACCTTTTACGTTCCACTGTTCATAAGGGCCGGCAGTAGTAATAGCAGTACCTAATGCGAGGTTGATGCTTTGCGCATCATCGTAGATCAGGCCATTGCGTTGGGTGCTTAATCCTTTATAGGTGGATTGTTCATAGTTAAAACCACCCAGCACTTTGAAATAATGTTTTGCTGCCAGCGTATTCTCATACTCAGCGTACAGGTTGGTAGCGAGATACTGTGTCTCTGCATAAGTATCGTTCAGATCGTTGGTAGAAGTTCCCACATATTCGATCACCCCTGGTTTCCGGCTGTAGGGAACAGGCACACGAATCTGTTTTGAATTATTATCATATTCCTGGAAAGTGAAATCACCTTTCAGGCGGAGTTTATTGTTGAAGAATTCAGTGGTAACTGAAGTACGGTTGCGCAAAATTCGGCGATCGAAATTGATACCATTGCGGCCGTACACAAAATCACCCACAGTGTAAGCAGCAGAGTAAGACAGTGTGCCATCAGGATTGAAGAGCGGCGACATTTCATGTCCTTCATCCGCAATATTTCTCCAGATACCGCCACCTTCACCTACGTTAAGGGGGTTATGGTAAAGCATGTTGGAGAAATCGGTATTGTTTTCAATACGCAACCAGGGTAAAGCCTGTATGCTTCCCTTGGCGCGGATATTATACATTTTATAGTCGTCGCTATTGTAACGAAACAAGCCATCCTGGCCATAATAACGTGCAGAGATCAGGTAGCTGGCTTTTTCGCTACTACCGCTTACAGACACGTTATGGTCCATGGCGGAAGTGTTCTTCTTATATAATAAGCCATACCAGTCGGTGTTGGCATAATAAACATATTCACCGTTGGCGTTCACTTCCACTTTTGGCAAAGAAGGATCGTTGTTGCGGCGCTCCAGTTCAGCCAGGTATTCCTGGGAGAACTTCACGGTCTTATTTACGTTTTGCGGGAATTGAGAGTAATCGTTCCAGGCGCTCCATGCGTCATTGAAGATCTTGCCGAATTCATAACCATTGGTTACGTATTCAGGTCTTACCACCGGCGATTTAAGAGAGAAGTTGGTAGAGTACGTAATATTTGTTTTTCCTTTCTCAGCCGATTTGGTAGTGATCAGCACTACCCCAAATGCACCGCGGGCGCCATAGATAGCAGCGGAAGAAGCATCTTTCAGTACTGTTACATTCGCGATATCATTAGGATTAAGCAATGCAGGATTGCCTTCTACCCCATCGATCAGCACCAGTGCATTACCACCCTGACCAATGGAGGTATTACCCCTGATATTAAAGGTGGGCGATTGAGTCGGCTTTCCATCACCCATGGTAATATTAAGGTTGGGAATAAAACCCTGCAGGCCTTGCGCCACGTTAGGAATGGAGCGGTTATCAAACACTTTACCCGATACCTGGTCAACGGCACCGGTAAGGTTCACCTTTTTCTGTGTTGAATACGCCACCACCACTACTTCATCGCTGAGGAGCGCAGTGGGTTGCATGCTGATATTAAAACTGAGTGGCATGCCTTGCGCAAGCACGAGCGTGTCTATCACCTGCGATGCATAACCAACAGAAGAGAAAGCCAGCTTGTAATTAGTGCCGGCTGGTACACCGCTGATGCTGAAAGAACCATCAGCAGCAGATTGTGTAGCTTTCTTAAATGATCCGGTTTTGTTTTCCAGTGAAACCGTAACACCGACCATTGGCTCAGATTTTTCATCTTTGACTGAACCGCTCACGGTCAATTGTGCATAAGACAAATACGAACAAAGGGAAAGTAAAATAAGCAGTAGCGTTTTGAGTTTCATACTTTCAATTTGCGGCAAAACTCACTAACGTATTTTAAGAGAACGTTAATGGACAATTACGCTAGAGTTAACTAAATGTGTTCAACTAAAATACTTGCGTGTTTATGCAGGCAAATGTGCGAACAGTTGTTTATAGCAAACGATTGAATTGAAGAATGAGCGATTTTCATTCCGGAAGTAAACATGTATAAACAGTCGTACTAACAATTTTTATTTTGACAAGAAAGATCATTAATTGCTTAAATAGAAATTATGTTGTTGAACAAAGTAGTTGATCGCAGATGTGGGAGGCAAATGGTTTGAATGAATGTATAAGAAGCAGCTATAGCTCATAAGGGGTTTCAAAGCCCGATTTCCCGTCCAGGATATATTATTAATTTTTAGCTTAATTTGCCAGTCAGCGACCTACAGATGAAGATGTTGGATTCTAAGGCCGTATCACCAAAACTAAAGGCTATTTTGCCTGTCATATATGTTTAAAAGCAATTATACCAAAGCCGGCTTGAGCTGGCTGAGATTGCAACAGATAAAATTTCAGTTATCGGGTAAGTCCCGCAGCACGCAATTATTTGGGCGCACCGTTCATTTTACTACACCATTGGAGTTTTTGCATGGCATCCGGGAGATCTTTGTAGACGAAATATACAGGCAACCTCTGCAGCCTCATCCATTGGTGATCGATTGCGGAGCCAATATCGGGTTAAGCATTATTTATATGAAGCAGAGCTATCCTGATGCCCGGATCATCGGGTTTGAACCGGATAATACCAATTTCAGGTTGCTGGAAGAAAATGTCCGGTCCTTTGGCTATAAAGATGTCAGTATAAGGAAAGAAGCTGTTTGGGTAGAGAATACGGAACTGCATTTTGCGGATACAGGCTCTATGTCGAGCCGGATTGAGGAAAGCAGTGGAGCAACCAAAATAGTAAAAGCTACCCGGCTAAAGGATTTGCTGACAGAACCGGTAGATTTTCTGAAAATGGATATTGAAGGGGCGGAATATGCGGTGTTGAAAGATATCAGGGAGAAATTTCCGCTGGTGAAAAACATGTTCCTGGAATATCATGGGAATTTTAATCAGTCTGCAGAGCTCAGTAATATATTTACGTGGTTAACCGAGCAGGGCTTTTCTTATTATATCAAGGAGGCCTCCAATGTGTATCATACGCCTTTCGACAGGGGGAGAAGGGTTTCAGGTTATGATGTGCAATTAAATATTTTTTGCTTCAGGCCTTTCGTTTCCTAACCAGATTCTTTATCGTTTATGTGATTTCCTTTTCCGCAAGAAATATAAAAGGAAGTAAAGCAAGAGAGTTGCTATAAAAAAAGCAAGAGAGCAAATAATTGCTGCATCAGCATCCGGGCGATGAATGTAGAAGATAAGGCCTGCACTAAGGGCGGTATTCAAAAAAGTAAGCATTTCTTTCCAACGAGGTTTCATGGTTTAGTTATTTATAAGTGTAACCATTGGAGTTATACCCGAACCAGATCATTCATAAATATTTTCCAGAAAGGGAAGCTAGAAGCGAAACGCAAGATGATAAGGGGAATAAAACAAAATGAAAATGTATTTTTCTGATTACTTTAAAGCAGAATACTCTTAGAGTGTCAAGAAGATGTAATAAAGAAGGGTAATTCGCAGGCGTTTTTGATTATTATCGCTGACGATCAGTTTTTATAAGAAAATCTCATCTTTTGACTTTCAGGAAAAAACGCTCACATTTTGTTTTTTTCTCCTTTCAAAGAGGGAAATGGATGTTACTTTAGATATATCATGAAGGAGATATATCAACACTGGAAGGATTGTTTTTTTACTGAGACGTTGTTAGTTGGTGTGCTAGTAACAGCATTGATTATTTCTATAAGAGATAGGAAGAAACATCTCTCCTTAAGGTTTTTTCCTTTTTACTTTAGTTGTCTTCTAATTGTATTCTTATCACTGTATGTAAATATGTATTCAAAAGAGGTAATTACCTATTCACTGACAAAATTCAACTTCCATCATTACATTGACTATTTTTCTACTCTAATCGAATTATTGATTTTTGTTCATTTTTTTACCCAAGTAATAGAGGATCGCCTATTTAAGAAAATACTTATTGCTATCACTGCCCTTTTCATTCTTTATTATTTCATTGAACTCTACTTTGACAAACGATTTAGCCGAAGTATTTCTGAAACAACCCAATCAAGGGTATATACTATTGAGTCGTTAATACTATTAATCCCGTGCTTCGCTTATTTCTATGAACTTTTCAAAAAGCCACCAATTTTAAACTTAAGACAAGAACCCGCCTTTTGGACTATTTCGGGCCTGTCTTTCTTTATTACTTGTACCTTACCCTATTCCCTCTTAGAAAACTATCTAAGAAATAACTATCTGTATTTAATGACAACACTATACTCCGTTTTCTATATTTTTTACATTCTTCTACTTCTAATGATAATTAAAGCTTATTCATGCAGTCCGAAAAAGTCAATATAACTCTATTTATAAGCATAACAACAACTCTAATACTATTACTGGGTATCCTTGTAATCCTAGTTGTTTATTTATATCAACAAAAACAGATTCTACACCAGAAATCTTTTAGCGAGCTTAAATTAAAACACGAAAAAAAACTTATTGTCACACAACTAGAAGTTCAAGAAAATATGTTTCGACACATATCTCAAGAGATACACGATAATATAGGGCTGACTTTGTCCTTAATCAAACTTCGTCTAAATACTTTAAACTTAGAAGAAAAGGAAAAAGCCTCTTCTCAAATCGATTCCTCAGTAGAATTATTGAGCGAATCCATAACCCAATTAAAAGATATTTCCAAAAGCCTGAACGCAGATATCATTAACAGTTATGGGCTCATTATGGCACTGGAAAATGAGTTAACCAGGATTAAAGATTCCAGTACTCTTTTCATCTCATTTAAAATTGAAGGGGAACCCGTATATATGGATTCCCAGAAGGAACTTATCATCTTCAGAATAATACAGGAATCATTTAATAATATCCTGAAACATTCTGAAGCTAAAAACGCTTCACTGATATTAAAATACTCTACCAGCGACCTACACATCTACATACACGATGATGGTAAAGGTTTTCCACTAACCGATCCAGATAGTTTCTCCAATAAAGGGAAAGCAGGGATAAAAAACATGCAGGCAAGAAGCCGGATGATAAGAGCCGCAATGGAAATATCGAGCAACCCGGATAATGGAACATTACTACAATTCATCATTCCAATATAATCATGGAGAAAAAAGAAAAAATAGTAAGAGTGGCCCTGGTAGACGATCATGTATTGCTTCGCAATGCACTCGCAGTCTTAATTAACAGTTTCGAAGATTGTCGGGTTATTAACGAATCTGCCAATGGCAAGGAAATTAAAAATGCAATCCTGGACGGAATAATTCCGGATGTGATAATCATGGACCTCAATATGCCTGAAATGGACGGATTTGAAACATCCGAGTTTTTGCACCGTGAATTCCCCAAGATACCCATCCTGATGTTGACTATGTACGATTCTGAATTATCCCTGATCCGCCTATTACAAACCGGCGTTAAAGGCTTTCTGAAAAAAGATATTCATCCGTCTGAACTTAAATTTGCTATACGCTCTGTGATGCAGTCGGGATTTTATTATTCAAACCATACTACTGGCAAATTGATCAACCTTTTTCGAAGCAACGAGAACGGTTATATCCCTCTGCAAAGGTCCCTGCTTTCAGCACAGGATATCCAATTCATGAAAATGGTCTGCTCTGATCTCACGTATAAAGAAATCGCACAAAAAATGGGGTTGAACCCACGTTCAATAGATACATTACGGGATCAATTATTCCTTAAGCTGGATGTAAGAAGCCGGGTAGGTCTTGCAATGGTAGCAATCCGGCATGGTATTGTAACCTTTTAGAATAGAGCTTAACAGTTACTGCCTGATAGCGACAATATAGGCCCGTGGTTCACCAAGGGCAAACTTTTTTCGCCCCGGGATGCTATACACTTCTCTGAGGAGAAAACCCGCTTCTTTCAGTAATAGCTCAATTTCATTCACCGAAAAAATATAATCAATTGCTGTCTTGGTCTCTATTCCTCCAACAGCATCTATCATCTGGGTTTCAGTTTCTACACGGGTAGGATGAAACAAATATTTTGAGTGGGAAATGATCTTTAAATCGCCTTGCTCAGCTTCTGATCTCTCTACAAATTGGGGAATCACTATTTCGGCCAGTGACCAGCTATTGATCAGCAAATGGGAACCTGGTGCCAATGCTTCTGCCCAATACTGAAGCAATTTGGCTGTATTGCCGGCATCAAAAAAATTGAGACTGTTCCCCATGCAGATGGCAAGCTTATACCGTCCCGTAGGGTGGTAATCAATAATATTCGCCAGCAAGGGAAATACAGGAAGATTGGATGCCAATGCCTTATCCCGGATTTCAGTAATGTACTCCGGCAGATTATCTACTGCAGTAACCCGGATGCCTTTTTCAGCCAGGGCGAGTGAATGCCTTCCATAGCCGCACATCATATCCAGCACTTCATCACCTGGTTTAAGGTCAAAATATTCCAGCATAAACCTGATTTCCCTATCCGTCAGTTGGGCAGGGATAATAGCACGCCAGATATCTTTATAATGGCCATCAAAAAAGAGATCGTTAATATTAGTCATGCCAGTGGAAGCTATTCGAGAAGTTTGTTTCTCATCGCATACATTACAAGTCCGGCAATAGTTTTAGCCCCCACTTTCTGTTTCATATTCTGCCGGATCGTTTCAATGGTCCTGGGACTAAGGAAAACTTCCTTGGATATTTCTTCAGTAGTCTTGTCTTCAGAGATCAGCTTTAATATTCTAATCTCTTTTTCAGAAAGTTTGACAGGATTGGGATAAAACTGGCGGACCGTCTTTTTATGCTGTAATTTCAGCAACACGGCCTTATTCACCAATTCATTGAAATAGAAATCATCATTCATGCAGGTCAGTATGGCCTGGTAGATCTCTTCCGGGTCAGTGGTCTTGGTCAGGTACGCATTAGCGCCCATTTCCATCATTTTAGTGATCATTTCCTGGTCATCATACATGGTAAGGACTATGATCTTGACGCTTTCATACTCCTTTCGGATCATGCTGATTGCATTGATACCGTCTACTTCCGGCATCCTGATATCCATCAGGATGATATCGGGAAGCTTAAGCTGAAGCTTGTGCATCAGGTCCTTTCCATCTTCCGCCTCCCAAAGTATTTTCAGGTATTCCTTGTCTTTGAGCGACATACGTATGCCGTCCCGGAAAATTTTGTGGTCATCAGCAATGGCCACTTTAATCTGCTGAGTTGTCATAGTAAGCTTTGGTTTATGCAATCAACTGTATGGCAGCCTGTCATCAGCAAACACACGAAACAACTATGCAGACAGGTGGATGTATTTTTCCGATGCCAAATGTAGTTTTTTTTACCTTCTCTATTCTTTTCAGTTTCAAAAAATTGACACTAACTATCATTATACTTTATTCTATAGGATATTCGAAGAAGTCTTTATAAAAGCAATTACAGAATCGTAGTAACTACACTATCGAAATCGAACTCCTACGATTATTGGCGTAAAAGCTGAGAAAATCAAACACAGCAATAATGCGCTTGTACACATAAGGGTGTGGATATATTTTTGTTTTAAGTTGATTGACGAGGACTAGCCCCTCAGATCCATCCAATATCCAGATCCGCTAACCACGGGTTAAACCGTCCATAACATGATTTCCTTTATCCATTGAAGAGCCGTAAGCGAATCCAATGTCAATCAACTTCCTTTTTCTGACCTCATCGGTCCATTCTGTGGCCGGTAATCCACATAAGTTTCACCTCTTTTTATCCACATAGGTTGATAAATCCTCGCGCATCGAAAATTTTCGAGAAAAAACACTATTTTGTTATTGGTAAAAATACTATTTTTACTTGGTAAAATCACCTTATTTATATCGGTTATTTTCTAAGTAATATTCCATATAACCCTTTACCAGACTGCATTTCACCTGTTTATAGGGGTTTTATCGTAGGAATGGGTCTGTAGAAATACCCGCCATTCAGTCCAAATTTTACACTTGGAATCGATTCAAGCACCTTTAAAAAGCGTTTACTGTTATGAAAAAGTTCATCGTTTCAAGAGCTGTGATTAGGATTGACGACCTTTCTGGACTCGTTTGGGAAGAATAAGTCAGTAAAAATTTTAATCGTTTAAAAGTTTTTCTATTTTTGGGCAAAATCCAAACAATAGAGAAACTTTTTTACTATATAAACGCCTTTTCCTACTTGTCTTTCCCTATTTTTTATTTCTTTTCAAGGGAAAAAAAAGGGCTTCCGACCATCCTTTGCATTTACGGGACAGTAGTGTGCTTTTACCTTTGTCTATTTGATTATTTACTAGAGGCAAAGTCCTATAATGCGCTTTTAGTGCTACAGAACTTATTTACCCCATTTGAGTACCTTGTTTTCACTACAATATTCTTTCTTTCAGCCAGCAAAAAAAGACGTAAGCTCTTAATAGGGCTTTCAGTAGCCTTTATTGCCTTTCTGATCAGCCTTTTAATTATCAAACCTGCAAAAATTGAGTCAAATTTGATTCTCGACACTATTCCGGTTGGAATTGAGACTATATTAATATTTATCTACATCTTTTCTTTCTTATACGATCAGTCCAGGATGGATGATTCGGAAAGCATTTTTAAAAACTACCTTTTCTGGATATCAATCGGGCTATTACTTTACTTAGGCGGGTCATTCTTTTTCAATATCCTTGTAACGGAAATGTCTCTGGCTGAATTCGACAATTATTATCATTACACCTATATAGCTGAATTGGTGAAGAATATTTTGTTTCTAGTCGCCCTATTTAAAATTTCAGCTGTCAAAAAAAAAGAATTAATCCCACAGATCCAGATGCCATATCTGGATATTGATGTAAATTAATTCCCTATTTTCATTTTATGTTCTTCTTGCAAGCCACCAACCCGACCTCAGGAGTATCCTCTGTGCTCTTTATAGGCACAATGGGAATGCTGGTACTTACCGTTGGTCTTGTGCTTTTCATCATTTTTCACCAGCGTAAAGTATCCCGATACCAGCGCACCCTCCAGAAAATGGAAGAAGAACAACAGAAGATCCTCCTCAACGCCTCCATCAAACTGCAGGAAGAAGAACGCCAACGGCTGGCAGCTGACCTTCATGATGATGCAGGCCCACTCCTGGCTACAGCCCGCCTCTACCTTAACGAGAACCTCGTTAACCAGGATAAAGCCACACAGCTTCAATCCATCTTTCAAGCCAGGCAGATCATTGATGATACCATCCAGCTCGTGCGGAATATCAGCCATAGCCTGATGCCTCCCACCCTTAAGAATTTTGGCCTTGAGTCGGCCGTTAACGACCTGTTCCAGAAGATCAGCGGCTCAGGCAGCATGAATGCCAGCAGCCGCTTTCATGATTATAAAGACCGCCTGAAACCTGAAAAAGAATTGATCGTGTTCCGGATCGTGCAGGAGCTTGTCAATAACATCCTCAAACACAGTAGCTCCAGCTTTATACATCTCACCCAGAATGTACATGGCGATAAATTCTATCTTCGCATCCATCACGATGGCCGCGGTATTATACAAACTGATTTTGACAAACTAAATAAAAGTAATATCGGGCTGGGCCTGAAGAATATCAGCAGCCGCTTGCGCGTTGTGCAGGGCAGCATCTACTTTGAGAAAGATATTTCGCAAACTTATTATAAGGTTACCATAGAATTGCCTAAGGACGAACCCTATCAATAAGTGCTGTTTATTTGCTAATTTTATCCTTTATCTGATACTTATGGGAATCATCAAGGTAGCTATTGCAGACGATCATAAAATCTTCCGAAAAGGGGTGATCCTTTCCCTGAGGCCTTTCACCAATATCAAGTTTGTACAGGAAGCAGAGAACGGTGATGAATTACTCAATGGCATAGCTCAATCTGAACCGGATGTGGTGCTGATGGACCTTCGCATGCCCGGTAAAGATGGTATCGAAACTACTAAGATCATCAGCAAACAATATCCCGGCATCAAAGTACTGGTGTTGAGCATGTACGAAGATGAACGCTTTGTTTATCACCTCATGGAAAATGGCGCTAATGGTTATATGCTGAAAAATGCTGAACCACAGGAGATCCGCCGCGCCATCATGGAAGTGTTCGAAAAAGGGTATTACCTGAATAATTTCGTGAACCGCATCCTCCTCAAAAAATCACATTCACGTCAGAAAGTGGTCCCCTCTCTCAATAACGAGATCACCCTTAGTGATAAAGAAAGGGACGTACTTCGTTTTATCTGCATGGAATTCACCGCACAGGAGATCGCGCAAAAAATGGAGATCAGCCCCCGCACTGTTGAAGCTATTAAAGACCGGTTGATGGAAAGATTTGGCAGTAAGAACACTGCCGGTCTTGTTTTCTTTGCGGTAAAAAATAACCTGATCGATTAGATCAGGCAAACTGCATTTCCGGCACTTCCCCTTTTATTATCAGGCGGCCTGCAGTCTTCTGCTTTATTTCTTCCACGCTCACACCAGGTGCCCGTTCCAACAGCAGGAACCCTTCCGTTGTTACTTCAAGCACTGCCAGGTCTGATACGATTTTTTTAACACACTTTACACCGGTAAGCGGTAAAGTACATTCCGGCAATACTTTCGATTCCCCTTTCGGGTTTGTATGCATCATGGCCACAATGATATTTCTTGCACTCGCTACCAGGTCCATCGCACCACCCATCCCTTTCACCATTTTACCGGGTATTTTCCAGTTGGCGATATCGCCCTTCTCACTCACTTCCATCGCTCCCAGCACGGTCAGGTTCACTTTGCCGGCCCTGATCATCCCAAAGCTCATAGCTGAGTCGAAAAAAGCAGAACCAGGCACGGTCGTGATCGTTTGCTTGCCTGCATTGATCAGGTCAGGATCTTCTTCGCCCTCCCAGGGAAATGGCCCCATGCCTAATAAACCGTTCTCACTTTGAAGCACCACATTTATTCCCTCAGGAATAAAATTGGCTACAAGCGTAGGAATGCCAATACCCAGGTTCACATAATAACCATCCTGCAATTCCTGTGCTATGCGCGCTGCTATCTGTTCTTTTGTTAATGCCATCTTTTTGCGTTGATCGTTTGGTATTGATTTATTCCTGCGCCGCTTTTCTTTTACGCACGGTCCTTTGCTCTATCCGTTTCTCATATCCTGCTCCCTGGAATATGCGATGCACATAAATGCCAGGAGTATGTATGTTATTAGGATCCAATTCTCCTGCCGGCACCAGTTCCTCCACCTCAGCAATAGTGATCTTCCCCGCCATTGCCATCATAGGATTGAAATTACGGGCTGTTTCTTTATAGATAAGATTTCCCTGGGTATCGCCTTTCCAGGCCTTTACGAGGGCGAAATCAGCGTCAAATGCATATTCCAGCAGGTAGTCCTTGCCTTTGAAATTTCTGACCTCCTTCCCTTCTGCTACTTCGGTACCTACACCGGCTGGTGTAAAGATCGCCGGCATGCCATAGCCTGCAGCCATGCAGCGGGTGGCCAATGTGCCCTGGGGGATGAGTTCCACTTCCAGTTCGCCGCTCAGCAACTGGCGTTCAAACTCGGCATTCTCTCCTACATAAGAAGCGATCATCTTCTTTACCTGCTTCCGCTTCAGTAACAGTCCTATTCCAAAATCATCGACACCTGCATTGTTGGAGATGCAGGTAAGGCCTGTAACGCCTTTTTTCACCAATGCCGCGATACAATTTTCGGGAATGCCGCAAAGGCCGAAACCACCCAGCATCATCACATTTCCATCAACAACATCTTTCAGGGCTTCTTCTGCTGTATGAACCAGTTTATTCATCGGTAATCGTTAGAGGATTAAATTTATTCCGTAGCACAAATTACTACTTACTTTCAGTTTCACTTCGGTTCAGCAAGCTTATTGTTCAGCCGGTTGTTTAACTTGCCTATTCTCCGCACCCGCTTCAGCGAATCCAGTTTTCTTTTCCCTGCTGCTGTGTCCTGCACCGAGGGTACAACAGGCTCAGGAGTGGGCTGGGTCACAATATCTTCTACTTTTGTTTTGCTGATCGAGTCCATCACCGCTTTCATTAACTGCGGATGCTGACGATAATACGCATAGCTTTTATCGAATTGATCACGCGTGATCTTATGGATCTGGAATATCTTCTCATTCCATTTCCTGGTTTCAGCTATTTTGTCGACCGAAGTATCCCGGTAAAACACATAATTGTTCAGAAAATCTCCTGCACGGATCATATCCCACATCACTGCCTGCATTTTAGGCTGAGGCAACACATCTTTGGGTAATTTATTTTTATCGCTGCAGGCCATTATGCCTGTAAGCAACAGTAGTAAGGGAAAACTCAGTTTTTTCATCGCAGCTCTTTGTAAGCATTGCCATTCGTAATATCGATCTTTGCAAGAATATCAGCAGCTCTTGTCTTTTTATCCTTGTCTGCCCGGCTGAATACCTTTATCAGTTCCGAACTCTTGCCTTGCAAAAAGAATTGCAGTATCATTGAATTGGGATTCTCTTTATTCAGGGTATTAAGAAAATTGAGGCTGTTCAATATTCCGTTCCTTGCTTCATCTTCATTTTCATAAAAAAGGTCCATGCCTGAACGGTAATAGGAATAAAGCGCGTCGTGTATCAATGCATACCTGTTATTGTTCAGGTTTTCAGCCAACCAGTACCTGTTGCGCTGGCTTTCATAAGAGCGCCACCCGGTAATGTCACGGTTTTCTGGCGCATTATTTACGATATTCCAGGCTTTTTGAAAATAAATATCTCCTCCACGCAAAGCAAAGGAGCCATAATCCAGTCCCAGGATGATATTGATATAATAAGCCATTATTGCGGGCAGATTTGCCACGGTAGGATCGTTGCCCTGCACCCTGTTCTCATTGAACTCAACCGGCTGAAACTCCTGGTAACGGAACACTACATTATCATCAATAAAATTGATCAGCGGGGAATCATACGAACTGTTGAAGATGGGCCTGGCCGCTTGTACAGTAAGCGAGCCCTTGTACATGTTATTGCCTAATTCCTGTTCCACATTGAGCAGGAAATTGCATTGTATCTTTTCATTGCTCTGAAATGCGTCCTTGGTCCATTTGCGGTTGTTTACAAAATTGACCAGGGCTGTTTGTAGTGTCTGGAAGATCTTCTTGTCTACATTAGTACTGATCTTACTGGTCAGCACGGTAAGCTTTGCCTGTAATTCCTGGGAACGGGCAGTTTGCAGCAGGAACACCATCGCCACAAAAAGCGCTGTTTTTTTAAGCATAGTAAGAAGTGATTATGGTATCAACAATATCCTTCGCCACAGCTTCTTTTGATTTGGTATCGAAACGGATCTCTTTTCCGTTCCGCTGGAAGATCGTGATTTTATTGGTGTCATATCCGAAACCGGCACCTGCATCATTAAGGGAGTTCAGCACGATCATATCTGCATTTTTCGCTTCAAGTTTTCCCAGTGCATAATTCCTTTCATCTGTAGTCTCTAATGCAAAGCCTACCAGCACCTGGCCTTTCTTTTTCCGTCCGCCAAGGCTTTTCAGAATGTCTTTTGTTTTAGTCAGTTCCAGGTGGAACGTATCTTCCTTTTTCTTGATCTTCTCAGGAGCTTTTGCGACAGGCGTATAATCGGCTACTGCTGCCGACATAATGGCCAGGTCGGCCGTGTTAAAAACTTCCTCGCAGGCTGCATACATTTCTGAAGCAGACGTCACATTCACCAGCTTAATGCCATTGGCTGAAAAAGCCGTGTGCAGGGGACCTGCTACCAGCGTTACTTCGGCACCTTGCCTGTATAATTCCTTTGCGATCGCAATACCCATTTTACCGGAAGAATGATTACCTATAAAACGAACCGGGTCAATTGCTTCGTATGTGGGGCCGGCTGTTACCAGGGCTTTACGGCCGGCAAGCGGTTTGGCTGAAAAAAAATGATCGGTTATGTATTGCATCAGCTGCTCCGGTTCCGCCATCCGCCCATCGCCAAATAAACCACTGGCCAGCTCTCCTTTTTCTACCGGGATAACGGTATTACCAAAAGACTGTATTAACTGAAGGTTTTTGGCAGTGGAGGGGTGATGCCACATATCTTCATCCATTGCCGGAGCCACCACCACAGGGCAGGTAGCAGAAAGATAGGTGGCGAGTAAAAGATTATCGCATTGCCCGTGGGCCATTTTAGCCAGTGTATTGCAGCTTAAAGGCGCTATCAGCATAATATCGGCCCAGCGGCCCAGCATTACGTGGTTGGCCCAGCTTTGCCCGTCAAACAGGTCTGTAAGCACGGGATTGCGGCTAAGGGTGGACAGGGTCAGGGGAGTAACAAAATCTTTTGCTGCAGGCGTCATCACCACTTTTACTTCAGCACCAGCTTTAACCAGCAATCTTACCAGGTGCACTGATTTGTATGCAGCGATGCTGCCGGTGATGCCAAGCAATATTTTTTTTCCTTCCAGCATAGGTTATCAAAAATACCATATAAAATACAAACGATCCAGCTTTGGGCCGGATCGCGTATACTATTTAACACCGGTTTGCCGGTGATCAATCAAACAGTTGGTCTTCACCTTTGCGGAAGTACACTTTTGAATCCATGAACTCCTGGGTTGCCAGCAGTGCAGGGTTAGGCATTCTTTCATAAGCTCTGGAGATTTCGATCTGCTCTTTGTTTTCATGAATTTCTTCCAGGCTGTCTGTATGGCTGGCAAACTCATCCAGCTTATTATGCAATTCTTCTTTCAAAGAAATATTGATCTGGTTAGCCCTTTTAGCAATTATGGCAATAGATTCATATAAATTACCCGTTCTGCTTTTCAGGTCATCCAGGCTTTTGGTTTCCACATTGTTAGCGATACCAGCGCTAAGCTGGCGTCTTAACTTACTCATATATTGCTATTTAAGTTTTTAATATTTGTTTGCGATAAAGCGATATAGTCTTCTACTTCCTTACGGAATTTGCTTTCAGGGAACCGGTCTACAAACTCATGGCAAGCATCGATCACCTGCTCATAACGCTCTGCTTTCTTTTCTTCCACGCTCAGTTCTGCAAAGCGATAATACGATTTTATTGCCATTAATTTGTATTCATCCAGCCGGGATGATTCAGGGTAGGCATTGATCAGCGTGGTGAATGCCACACCTGCAGCCCTGAACTGGCTCATATTATAATACAAAAACGCGCCTTTATAATCCTTTGTTTCCAGCTTGGCCCGGCAGGTCTCAATAATGGCAGTCGCTTCTTTATTTTTTTCTGAGCCCGGGTGCGTATTGATAAACACCTGCATCATTCCCATTGCTTTGATCGTGTTGGTTTGATCAAGCTCCGGCTTGGGTGATTGTTTATAATAGCTGTAAGCCCGCATATAGGCCATTTCCTCTGCCTTGGTACTATTAGGGAATATTTCCAGGAAGGTTTTGAACAGGTTCTCTGCATTCAGATAATCTGCCTGGTTATAAGCGCAATAAGCATACTTATAATAGATATCCTGGAATTCAGGCCTGGTTTTATAATAAGGCATTACATCCTCAAAAAGAACCTGGGCTTTAGTATACTTTTTCTGAACAAAGTATTTTTCAGCTACCCGTAATTTATATTCTGGGTCTGGGCTCTTGAGGATCTTAGTGATTCCTTTGCTGCAACTGCTCAGGAAGATCAAGGCTATTATTACAGGTACAAAACGCATAAAGGTGTGCAAAGTTAATAGATACCGACAAAACTTACGCAAAAAAGATAGTTGACCAAAACAGCTTAGTTAAGGTTTTGATAAAGAGGCTCGTAGAATAAAAAAACCCTTCCGCAGACGCGGAAGGGTTATCTATCAGCAAAAAGTAAAGCTTAGTTTATTTTTTACGCAGGTTCGGGTGCGGAGGAGCAACAGTATTTGGTCCATCTTCACCAGCGCTAGCGCCGCGGAGATCAACTGTGTTGCAATCGCCACCTTCCTGACCGTAGTTGAAGATAAAGCGGTCCTGGCTGATACCTTCTTTTTCAACAAGGTGAGTGATCACTTTATTTACGTGATCCCAGCTCAGTTGCTGCTCTTTCTTGCTTGAAGAGCAATAGCCAACTACAACTACTTTACATTCAGGGCTGTTACGCAGCCTTGAAGCTACTGTAGACAGTACAGCTTTAGCGTCATCGCTCAGGTTGTTAGAACCAGATTTGAAAGTAACGCTAGGCAGAGCACCCAGTGTAGTAGCGCAATCATTGCTTTTTGCAACCAAGCCTTCGTAGCAGGATGCATCAGGGCAAGGACATTTACCTACACCATCAGCATCTACTGGCTGGCAGTAAGTTGGAGTGATCAGTTGTTTGTCTTTGTAATCAGGAACGCCGTCACCATCAGTATCCAGGGCTACACCATGAGAGTTAACAGGTGCACCGGCAGGAGTTTGTTCCTGGTCGAATTGGTCAGTGATACCATCACCGTCGCTATCAGGCAGTACGGGTTTTGGCAGTCTCATCAGGCGAGGGTTGCGGATCTCGCTGTAAGCGTAATCCAGCGGATTCAGCCAGTACAGAGGTTCAACTGCTTTTTTGCCCAGGTTATAGTTCAGACCCAGTGACAGGAAATGGAATGCATCATAGTCACGAGTCAGGTCTCCTTGTTCAGCCCAACGTTGTCCGTCAAGCAGGTCATCTTTTACAAATGTCCAACGGTCTTCCAGAGCCAGGTTGAATTTGTTGCTCAGTTTGAAAGCCATACCAGCACCCAGGGTCAGGCTGGGACGGAAAGTATCGTTGAACAAAGTAGCAGTGGTTTGCTTATCGTTGTCTGCACGTGTTTCGTAAGAATCATCCAGCACATCTTTCAATGCTTTCTTAGTGTCTTTACGGTTGGAATAAACGTTACCGGCAATTGAAGCAAATTCGGTGTTGTAAATACCACCAGTATTGTCATTTGCAGCATTGATCCTTGCGTCATAGATCAAACCACCGATACCACCGAACAGATAGAAGTTCATACCTGTTTTCGCTTTGTGGAAGCGGATATTGTTCAGGGTGATAACACCTTGCAGTGACAGGTCCTGAACCCTTGTTTTGTAGTTGGAATAGATCAATGATCCGGAAGGATAGCCATCAGTTACCCAGGGAGTGCCTGAATGTACTGTTGATTGCTTCCAGTTCAGACCACGGGGTTCTCCGAATACATACTCCAAACGAGCAGAGAACACATAACCGAATGATTTACGGATGTGAACGCCGAAGTTGGGGGCAGTAAGGAAAACAGAAGGGATATCACCGGAAATGTGCGCGAGACCATATTTAACACCTATTTCCCACTGATTCCGGGGTTTTGCAGGAAAATTATAGGTACCGTTCAGGAATTCGGTATGCTGAGGCATCCTTTTAGCCGGAACGACGGATGAGTCTGAGACATCATAACTACCACCAGTTTTCACCTGGGAGAAGCCATATGTCGCCAGGAGGCAGAACAATACTGCCAATAGAGTGTACTTTTTGCTTACCATAACTTAAGGATTAAGATTTACGAAAAAACAATGTCCTAACAAAGTGCAAAATTATGCTTTAGAGCTTAATTACCAAATTTTTGTGAAAATTATTTCAGGCTTTTCCTGTTATTTTTCAAGTACTTAGTCAAAAAAACCAACTGTTTAGTTGCATGTGAGGTCATTTATTTTTTGCGACGTAAATTGCCATTTTTATTATGAGCCTTCCTCTTGGACTAATTGAAAATGAGCTGAAAATCTTCGAATCCCGCTTCAGAGAAGCGGTGAAAAGTCAGACGCCCCTGCTTGATCGCATCATGCGATATATTGTAAAAAGGAAGGGGAAACAGCTCCGGCCAATGTTCGTTCTGCTTTCCGCCAAATTATGCGGAGAAGTGACCGAACCGGCTTACCGTGCAGCCTCCCTGGTCGAATTGCTCCATACAGCCACCCTTGTACACGATGATGTAGTGGACGATTCTGAGGAACGCCGTGGCTTCTTTTCCGTTTATGCGCTTTGGAAAAACAAGGTTTCGGTACTTGTGGGTGATTACCTCCTTGCCAAGGGGCTATTATTATCCCTCGACAATAATGACCACCGGATCCTCCATATCCTTTCCGACGCTGTCCGGAAAATGAGTGAGGGCGAATTATTGCAACTGGAGAAATCACGGTCACTTAACCTACAGGAAGACGTTTATTTTGAGATTATCCGCAACAAAACCGCCTCTCTCCTCGCCTCAGCCTGCTCTGCTGGCGCCTGGTCGACCAGCCATGACGATGAAATTGCCGAAAAAATGCGCTTATTCGGGGAAAAAACCGGGATCGCTTTCCAGATAAAAGACGATCTTTTCGATTATTCCAATGACAATGTTGGAAAACCGACCGGCAATGATATCAAAGAAAAAAAACTGACCCTGCCACTGATCTATACCCTGAACAATATCGACAGGAAGACCCGGTCAAGCATTATCTATATCCTGAAAAACAAGAATACAGATAAGGAAAAAGTGAACTGGGTGATCAGTAAAGTGAAAGAAGCCGGCGGTATCCAATATGCTATCGATAAAATGAATGAATACAAAAAAGACGCACTGGATATACTGGCCCAGTTTCCCGAATCTCCTGTCCGCAAAGGCCTTGAAGACCTGGTGCTGTATGTAACAGACCGGAAATATTGATACAGCCCCGCCGCTGGCAAAGCATAGTTTATGACGCAGAAAAGATGGACGATAAAGAGTGAAGATGCAGCCGCAGCGGCAGAGCTGCGCCAGACCCTTAATATACACCCCATACTTTGCAGGATATTATCCCAACGCGGCATCAGCAATTTTGATGAGGCCCGTGATTTTTTCCGCCCTCAACTGGATCAATTACATGATCCCTGGTTAATGAAAGACATGGACAAAGCTGTTGAAAGAATTATCCATGCCATCACCACCGGGGAGAAAATACTGGTATTCGGAGATTACGATGTAGATGGCACCACTGCCGTAGCCAGCATGTATTCATTTTTAAAAAAAATACACCCTCACCTGGATTTCTATATTCCTCACCGCTATCGTGAAGGATATGGAATAAGCAAAGCCGGGATCGATTTTGCCAAAGAAAATGGTTTTACCCTGATCATTTCACTCGACTGTGGCATTAAATCAGTAGACCTGATCGGTTATGCCAGGGAATTATCCATCGATTTTGTAGTGTGCGATCACCACCTGCCCGATAATGATCTTCCACCGGCTGTAGCCATCCTCAATCCCAAACAAAAAGATTGCCCTTATCCTTATAAAGAACTTTGCGGCTGCGGTGTCGGCTTTAAATTAATGACGGCCCTTGCCCAAAAAATGCAACTGCCGCGTGAATGGGCTTTCGAATATATGGACCTGCTGGCTACAGCCATTGCAGCAGATATTGTTCCGATGACCGGCGAAAACAGGATAATGGCTTTTCATGGACTTAAAAAAGCCAATGAAAAGCCGAATAACGGCATAAAGGCTTTGTGTGAGCTGAGCGGCCTGCAACTGCCCCTGCACATCCAAAACCTGGTATTCATGATCGCACCAAGAGTGAATGCCGCAGGAAGAATGGATGATGCAAGCAAAGCCGTCCGGATGTTTGTAGCTGAAAGATATGAGGAAGCATTGCACTATGCCGAAATGCTTCACAATGATAATACCGACAGAAAGGAAGCAGATAGCACCACTACCCAGGAGGCATTGGTCCTTATCAGCGAAAACCTGGAATGGATAGAAAGCAAATCCACGGTCGTGTTCCAACCTCATTGGCATAAAGGCGTGGTCGGTATTGTAGCTTCCCGGCTGATTGAAAATTATTACCGCCCTACTATTGTGCTCACCCAGTCGGGAGAATATGCAGCCGGCAGCGCCCGCAGCGTACCGGGTTTTAATCTTTATGAAGCTATTCATGCCTGCCGGGAACACCTGATCGGCTATGGCGGCCATTTCGCTGCTGCCGGCATGACCCTGGAATTGCAACAGGTGGATGCTTTCCGGAAAAAATTTGAAGAAGTGGTATCCGCCACGATCGACCCGGATCTGCTGATCCCCGAAATTGTTATCGATACAGAAATTCAATTCAGTGATATCCAATGGCCGTTTTATAATATCCTTTGCCAGATGGAACCTTTCGGCCCTGAAAATCTCCGGCCTGTATTCCTGGCCCGTGGCGTAACAGACACCGGCTTCTCTAAAATCGTAAAAGAACTACACCTTAAATTCTCCCTTCGTCAACAAGGCGTTACACTCAACGGTATCGGTTTCAATATGGCTGACAAAATGGAATTGCTTACCGGCAAGAAACCTGTTGATGTTGTGTTTAAACTGGATGAAAATGAATGGAACGGTGAAAAAAGCCTGCAGATACGTGTAATGGATGTCAGGGCCTCTGCATAAAACCGCAAAATATATATTGGGCGCACCCCGTCGCCCCCTCCATTTTTAGTAAGAATAAATTTACATCGTCCCCCAACTTTGTATTTTTTTATTACCTAGTTTAGTTGACCGATCCGCGAAAAACTTCCGGTTATAATACAAGCCATTCTTTAGAGTCTACCACCTGCATTGCTGTATTTATTTTTTATTGATAAAATGTTCCTTATCCATCAAACAGACAATTATGAGAAAAATCTACCTACGATTGCTGGGCAGTTGCCTGGCTTTGCTTTTTTGCTGTTCCGGGTTCTCCCAGGTTGTCATCAGCCAGGTATATGGTGGCGGTGGCAACAGCGGAGCGACTTACAAAAATGATTTTATTGAATTATTCAACCCCACCAATGCTGCTGTAGACCTTTCAGGCTGGTCTGTACAATATGCCAGCGCGGCAGGAAACACCTGGCAGGTCACATTGCTATCGGGAACAATTGCACCCGGGCAATATTACCTCGTGCAGGAAGCAGCAGGGGCTGCCGGTACAGCAGATCTTCCCACGCCAGATGCAACAGGCACCATCCCCATGTCGGGCACGGCAGGAAAAATAGCCCTGGTGAATAGTGCTACTGCTCTCTCAGGCGCCTGCCCTACCGGCTTCATCGACCTGGTGGGCTTTGGCGGCACTGCAAGTTGCTTTGAAGGCTCGGGCCCCACAGCAGCTCCATCCAATACGTTGGCTGTATTAAGGAACAATAATGGATGCACGGATAATAACAATAATACGGCTGACTTTGCAACCGGCGCCCCTAACCCACGGAATACAGCATCAGCGCTCAACTCCTGTGGAAGCAATCCTTCGCTCAATGTTTCTGTATTGGCAGGCAGCAATGCTGCTGAACCTTCTACAAATGGCAGCTTCCAGGTAGCTCTTTCAAGCCCTGCACCCGCAGGTGGAGTAACCATATCCTATACGCTTGCCGGATCTGCTACTGTCAACACAGACTATACAGATCCGCAGAACGGTAGTATTATCATTGCTGAAGGGGCATCAACAGGCATCATTAATATTACTGTAGTAAATGATGCTGTAGCAGAACCAACGAAAACAATTTCTATTTCACTTACAGCTGCCAGCAATGGTTATACCATTGGAACAGGCACAGCCAGCATTGATCTCACGGATGATGATGCAGCAGAAGCTATTCCGCTGATCAATTCTTATTCACAGGATTTTAATACGCTTGCCAGCACAGGCACTGCCATTCCCTGGACAGATAATTCAACCATCAATGGCTGGTATTCCAGCCGGGTAGTTTATAATTCAGGCAACGGAGGCAGCAATGCAGGTGCACTCTACAGCTTTGGCAGTACGGGCTCACCAGACAGGTCATTGGGCAGCATCGGATCAGGCAGCACTGGTACTATATATTATGGTGCACGCTTTGTCAACAATACAGGCGGCCCTATCACATCTTTGAAGATCTCTTATAAAGGAGAGCAATGGAGAAATGGAGGCGTAGCTGCTGTACAAACCGTCAACTTCGCCTATCAGACAGGAGCCACTGTTAATTCTCTTGGCAACGGAACATGGACCGCCGTATCCAACCTGAGCTTCAATAGTCCTGTTACAGGCACCACCGCAGCAGCATTGGATGGGAACCTTCCGGCAAATTCTGTTGCCATCAATTTTACCATCCATGGCCTGAACATCCCTGTTGGTGATGAACTCATGGTGCGCTGGGAAGATATAGATCACAGTGGATCAGATCATGGACTGGCTATAGACGACTTCACCATTGAAGCCAATCCTCAGGACCTTGCAGCGCCCGTTCCTGTTACATTATTCCCTGCAACAGGAACAACAGATGTTCCTACCAATACAGCACTATCAGTTGTGTTTGATGAACCGGTACAAAAAGCAACCGGAACGATCACTATCCGCAACACCAGTGATAACAGCATTTTCCAGGCATTTAATATTACTGACAATACGGTAACTGTTTCCGGCAATACACTTTCTTTTAACCTGTCTGGTCTTACAGCCAATACTGCTTATGCAGTAGAAGTCAGCAGCGGTGCACTGAAAGATCTTGCAGGCAATGATTTTGCAGGGTTCAGTGGCAATAGCTGGACTTTCACTACAGGCATTACTTTCTATTCGGCCGGCTTCAATACCTGTACTACAGCTCTTACTGATGGATTCACGCAATACAGTAGCGTAGGAGATGCCGTTTGGGCCTGCACTGCCTTTGGCCGCGACCCCGATGCACCGGCAGGAACAGCTCCATTCCCTAATGGTGTTCAGATCAATGGTTTTGCAGGAGGCACCAATGTGCCTAATACAGACTGGCTGATTTCACCCTCCTTCAACCTCCAGGGAACAACTTATCCTTTACTCACTTTCTGGAGCAGGACAGCTTTTAACGGGCCGCCTTTGCAATTGAGAGTATCGACTGATTATACAGGTGGGGATCCTGCGCTTGCTACATGGACAACCATCAATGGAAAATTCCCTGCGCAAACATCCAATATATGGACCATCTCTTCCGGTATCAACCTTGCTGCTTTCAAACAGCCCAATGTGCATATTGCATTTGTGTATGCTTCTTCTGAAGATGATGGTGCACGTTGGACACTGGATGATATCAGTATTGCTGATTCACCGGTGCCACCACCACCAAGCCTCACTATCAGCACTACAGATATCCGCTTCAATTATGTTGCAAACAGCTCCAATGCTGACAAGAGTTTGACCTTTACCGGTAATGATCTCGTCTCTGGCATCTCTTTATCTGTTTCAGGCGATTTCCTGCTTTCAAAAGATGGTGTTCAATACAGCACTACCTTAGTATATACACAAGAAGAAGCCAACAATATTGAACAAACTGTTCATGTACGTTTTGCCCCCACACAGAGCGGGCAAAACTTTACAGGAAGTATTTCTTTCAATATGGAAGATACTTCTGCAACAGTGAGTCTTGCAGGCTCCAGCATTGATCCGCTTACAACGCTGGAAATAGTGAACTGGAACGTTGAATGGTTTGGCAGCCCTGTTGAAGGCCCCGCTAACGATGATCAGCAGGAGCAGAATGTAAAAACCATTTTACAAAATACCGGCGCTGATGTATATGCGCTGGCCGAAGTAGTAAGTGAGGAAAGATTGGCACGTATCGTAAGTCAGATGCCGGGGTATGCGTATGTGATCAGTGATTACGGATCACACACCAATACGACCGTGAATCCGCCATCTGCATTGGCACTGGCACAAAAGCTGGCTTTTGTATATAAAACTTCTGTGTTGAGCAATATCAGCACTACTCCGCTCCTGTCTCAGGGTAGCAATTCTGCAGCAGACATCAGCAATCCTGCTTATAACTACTGGGCAAGCGGACGCTTCCCCTTTATGATGAGCGCGGATGTAACACTTAACTGTGTAACAAAGAATGTTAAGTTCATCCTCATTCATGCAAAAGCCAATACTTCACCCACGGCAACTTCATACGACAGAAGAAAAAGAGGTGCAGACACATTGTATCAATTGCTCAATACGCAGTACGCCAACGACAACATCATCATGCTGGGTGATTTCAATGATGATCTCGATCAGTCCATCACGGCTGGTTTCACCACCACATCCTGGAATACGTTTGTGTCAGATGCCACTAATTATTCACCATTGACATTACCGCTCAGTCTTGCAGGCAAGAAATCAACCGTGAGCTATAATGATGTGATCGATCATGTGATCGTATCCAACGAAATGGATGCTTATTACATGGATTCAACAGCAAGCATCCTCAATGACGTGACCAGCCTGGTAAGCAATTACGGTTCTACCACTACAGACCATTACCCGGTATTCTCCCGTTACAGGTTCAGCAACAGCATACCGCCTGTTATCACAACTTGCCCCACTGTAGCTCCATTCTGTGTAAACAGCAATGGCAATTATTCCATTCCTGTGCTGGAAGCAACGGATGATTGCGGTACTATTACGTATAGTTATACCATCACCGGTGCTACGGAACGCAGCGGCAGTACGCAGGATGCAGGCGGGCATTTCAATACCGGCACCAGCATCATCAACTGGACAGTAAAAGATGCTGAAGGCAATACCAGCACCTGTCAAACCACTGTTGTAGTGAACGCCCTGCCTGAAGTGGCCATAGCCGATGCGTTTGCATTACCATCCGGTACTGACGCAAATACAGTGTACATTGGATATACACCGGCTTCTTCTATTACGCTGACAGCTATGGTGAGCAGCAGCACCAGCGATTATTCTTACAGTTGGTCAAACGGAGGGGCAACAATCAGCACCAGTGTCAGCCCAATTGCAACCACTACCTACAATCTTACAGTAACAGACAGCAACGGTTGCCAGGCAACAGCCAGCAAAACTGTAATGGTAAAAGATGTCCGTGGAGGTAAGAAACTGGATAAAGTGATCATCTGCCACAAACCCGGCAATATCAATTCTTCCCTGGAGATCAATGAGAATGCGGTGGCCAGTCACCTTTCCCATGGCGATGCACTGGGAAGTTGTGGTCCTGTACCGGAATATCCGGCGTTGAAAGCTATAGCCAGTCCTAACCCAACAACTACCAGCTTCCAGATCGCATTGAAAGGCGGCAATCCTATGCAGCCGGTGAACATGAAAGTGTATAATATCCTTGGAAGGCAGGTTGAACAGCGTCAGAACCTGCAGAGCGGGCAATCGTTCAAAATGGGAGAAAATTACAAGCTTGGGCTTTACCTGGTTGAATTCAGCCAGGGAAGAGAGAAGGAAGTGTTGTTATTGTTAAAGCTGAAATAAATAAGATACTTTGCTTCTGAAGCCATCCCGGAACCGGGATGGCTTTTTTATTTCATTAATTATCAATACATTAAAACAATTCATTATTACTTATTATTTTACAGGGCGGTAAGCCGGTGACTATTTTGGCTGTATGCAGGAAAAATAGTGCTTCCCGCCTTTTCCTTCTCCCTCTAATTCCCTACTTTTGCAGCCCCAAATCTGTATTCGCAGATTTCCTTTTGCCCTGTGGTGAAAGGATCCAATGGTTAAATCGAATTATTAACTCTCCGCCGAAGGCGGGGAAAAAAAGAGGTAAAAATGAACAATTACGAATTGATGGTGATTTTTACCCCGGTTTTAAGCGATGACGAGTTCAAAGCAGCACAAAAGAAATATGCTGCTTTGGTTACCGAAAATGGTGGCTCTGTTGTAGCAGAAAACCCCTGGGGATTGAAATCACTGGCTTACCCGATCCAGAAAAAAACAACTGGTTTGTATTGGGTACTTGAGTACAGCGCTCCTGCTGAATTCAACGAGAAATTGAAGATTCAAATGCTGCGCGATGAAAGCGTTCTTCGCCAGCTTTGCACTAAGCTCGATAAATACGCCGTCGAGTATAATGCTAAGAAAAGAAGTGGCGTAAAAACAGGAACCGAAAAAGCAGTGGAGGCTTAATCAGATGGCAAAGAATGAAATTAAATACCTGACCGCCATTAAAAGCGACAAAAGAGTTAAGAAATTCTGCCGCTTCAAAAAATATGGCATCCGTTACATCGACTATAAAGATGTAGAGTTCCTGAAAAAATTCCTGAACGAGCAGGGTAAATTACTGCCCCGCCGTCTTACCGGAAACAGCCTGAAATATCAGCGCAAAGTTTCTGATGCGGTGAAAAAAGCACGTCAGATGGCATTGTTGCCTTACGTAACAGATCTTTTAAAATAATGTAAGGGCGTATCCCTAACTGCGTCCACCGAAGCTTTAGCAAAGGCGGGCAAGAACAATGAAGCCTGTAATTCATTGGGATAAAAAAACAGAAAAATGGAAATCATCTTAATTCAGGATGTAGACAATCTCGGCGCCGCCAATGAAGTGGTGAATGTAAAAAGTGGTTATGCACGTAACTATTTACTGCCCCGCCACCTCGCTGTAGAAAACAACCCCAGCAATAAAAAACAACTGGAAGAAAGGTTGAAGCAAGTGCGCAAGAAAGAAGAGAAAATGCTGGCTGAGATCAACAGCGTAATCGCTAAACTGAAAGAAGCTCCTTTGAAACTGGGTGCTAAAACAGGTACAAGCGGTAAGATCTTCGGTAGCATCACTTCACTGCAGATCAGCCGTGCGATCCGTGAGCAACGCGGTTATGAAATCGATCGCCGCAAGATCCACATCACTGATGAAGTGAAAGAATTGGGCAGCTACAAAGCCAATATCGACTTCGGTAGTGGTCACTCCACTGAGGTTGAATTTGAAGTTATCGCTGAATAATTCTCCTTTAAAAATACCCGAAAAAGCCCCTCCAAAAGAGGGGCTTTTTTTATTTTTTCCCTAAAAACCAGCTGCTTAGCGCTGTATCCCGCTCCCAGTAAGGACTACAGCCAAATAAAATAATATATGTCAAAAAAAAAGCTCTACATTCGTAGTGATTTGGTGTTCTGTACAGTGTCACAAGTCCTGAACGTTTCGAAAAACCGATAAATGTTCATTGGTTACTGTCAACTGTTAGCACTTTTTGTTTTTTAAAAACTTTCAAAATGAACATTTACGTTGGAAACCTCAGTTGGAACCTGAAAGACCAGGATCTTTCAAACCTTTTTGCTTCACACGGCGAAGTGACTTCTGCCAAAATCGTTCTCGACAAATTCACTAACCGCAGTAAAGGTTTTGGGTTTGTAGAAATGGCTAACGACGACCAGGCTCAAGCTGCTATCTCTGCTTTAAACGGCACAGAAGTAGACGGCCGTAACATCGTTGTGAATGAAAGCCGTCCTAAACCTGAAGGTAGCGGTGGCGGAGGATTCAAGAAAAGAAGCTTCGGCGGTGGTGGCGGAGGCGGCTTTAAAAAAGGCGGCTCTGGCGGCGGTTATAACAAAGGCGGCGGCGGTGGATACCGTGACCGTGGTGGATACAGCAACGATTATTAATCTTTCTATATTCATACAAAATTGAAAGTCCCGTTTATCGGGACTTTTTTATTTATTGTTGATATATCTCCACTATTGTTAACTAAAATATAGCAAGCGCCTAAGGCATTTATTTACAGTAATCCATATCTTTAAAAAAGTAAGAGCAGGCAAATTAGAGCTATTCTAATCCGTTTAGACCTTCAAAATCAACAGATATTCCTACCTTTCCAGCGATCCGCTATCTGTCCTTTCAATCTGGACCAGCGGCCGGCCATTTTTCAGGCCCGATGTTTGACAAAAAAAGGCGTGTGTAGAACGTGCCCAGGCATTACTGATCGAGCGCCATTTATTAATCTTAAACCAAGAGGAGAACGCCCATGCTCACAGTGATCATCCCAGCACTGAATGAAGAAAAAACTATTGCTCAGGTAATAAAATTCTGTTTTTCCGAATCAGCCGTTTCGGAAGTGATCGTAGTTGATGATACATCAGAAGATAATACTGTTTCAATTGCCCGGGAAGCCGGCGCCAAAGTATTGATCAGCGCCACCAGGGGAAAAGGCATTTCCATGAAAGAAGGAATTGATGCGGCTTCCAATGATTATGTTGTTTTTCTTGATGCAGATATCGATCCATATCCTGAACAATCTATCAGCAAACTGGCAACACCGCTGCTGGAAGATAAAGCTGATTTCGTGAAAGGCGCTTTTGCAAGGAATGCAGGCAGGGTTACTGAACTGGTGGCAAAACCACTGCTCACTATTTTATTTCCCGGCCTCTCCCATTTCTCCCAGCCATTGAGCGGGATGATAGCAGGCAAAAAAAGTTTTTTTCAGAAAATAGAATTCTTCAACGATTATGGGGTAGACATAGGCATACTGATTGACATGTACTTTATGAAAGCCCGTGTGCAAGAAGTGAATATAGGTTATATCGAAAATAAAAGTAAACCCTGGGAGGCCCTCGGCAAAATGAGCCGTGAAGTGTCCCGGGCAATCCTTAGCAGAGCACAACGACAACATAATGATGAATTATCGCTGGAAAGCGTAAATTCGTTAGAGGCCATTCAACGGGAGATGAACAATGTGTTGAGGGAAAACCTTTCTTCTTATCACAAAATGCTTCTCCTCGATATGGATGATACCATTTTGAAGAACCGGTTTATCAATGAATGTGCTGACACGTTCGGGTTCCGTACTAAACTGGATGAACTTCGTTTCAATGAAAAGGACTCTATCATTCTCACCAAGAGAATAGGGTTATTGCTGAAGAACCGTACCATGGATGAACTGCTGCATGTGATCAGCAATATGGAAATGGCAGAGAATATCAAGGAAATGGTAAAGCACTATAAGGAAAGAGGATACCTGGTCGGCATTATAAGCCATAGCTATACGCTTATTACCAATTATGTGAGGCAACAGATCGGCGCTGATTTTTCCATGGCCCATCAACTTGAGTTCTTTGAAGGGAAAGCAACGGGTGAAGTAAATCTTCCATCTTATTTCTTTGGTTCACCCGAGAGCATTTGTGGTCATTCGTTTTGTAAAACAAACGTGATGCAGCATGCATGTGAGAAATATAATGTGAAAATGAAAAATTGTATTGCAGTAGGCGACAGTAAAGATGACCGGTGCATTATCGCTTATGCCGGCAAAGGAGTAGCATTCTGTACCACCGATGAAATGTTGGAAAAGATCGCGGATAAAAATATCAGGGAGAGAGACTTTGAGCCATTATTAGCGCTCGCCTGATAAAACAACGACCCGATAACTGACACTATAAACCTAAAATTAATGCCTATGCCAAATAAATTATATAACATCCTTGTCCCCATTGACTTTACCCCGAAAAATAAATGGGCGATCGCGAAAGCCGTAGAGCTTTCCAACACCTTCCATTGCAATGTGCACCTGGTGTATGTATCTGGCAGAGGGAATGCTTCCTTTAACAGAAGCAGGAACAAAAACCAGGAGACGGCTTTAAAAAAGCTGGAGCAATTGAAAGCAACTTACAAGCAGCAATTGTGTGGCGAAGGCGTTTTGGAAATAAGTGTGCTTTCGGGTAACCGGCAGCAACAATTGGCTAAATATATCGAGCAATATGAAATGGACATTGTAGTGACCGGTTTATCCAAATTTAACCTGCTGCACCGGATCGCATCTTCCATATCTATCAGCCGGTTGGCAAAAAAATCGCAGATCCCGGTATTAGCAGTCCGTTCAAGTGGCCTGGTTTGCCATTACAAAAAGATCGTATTACCAGTATCAGGAGAACTACCTATGCGGCAGATCAGGCTGGCTGCATTACTGGGCAGGGCATTCAAATCAACGGTCTATTTTGTGTCGCTGCGCAACCATGCTGACCATAACAATCAGAATGTGATCGATATGGCTTTGGAACTCGTGCAGAGCATTTCCACTATTCCTGTGCAATGCTTCCTGCTGGAAGGGCAAAACCTGGCCAAAAGCACATTGGAATTTTCCAAGAAGATCAATGCAGATCTGATCATGGTCAACCCTGTAAAGGATTTCAGGTTACCAGGATTGTGGAATCGCCTTACCAATAAATTACTTTCGTATGGATCAAAGATCCCGGTAGTAACCGTTAATAACGAATCCGCAAGAGGTTAGGAGTACCAAATAGATATACATTAAGAGCCGTGAGCAGGAATCGGATTCCCACTCACGGCTCTTTCTTTATTGCATTACTTATTGAACGATCCTTATTGTTCCTGCTCCATTGTAAGAATGATATTCTCCATTATACATCGCATCTGCACTTACCGGCCCCATTTTATACTGGCCGGGAGACACAGCCCTTACTGCATAATAGTAAGTCTGTTTATTGCCATGGGCATCCACAAAAAGATGCAGGCGGTCATCCCTTACATCAATAGATGTCGGGTTTGAAGCATCTTTGATCCAATCCATTCCCGGGATCTCTTTTGTTCTCGGGTTTTCAATCTCAAAACCAGCCGGCAGCAAATCAGTGACAACAATATTCTCTATTGACCCAGAGAATGTTTTTTCCAGTGTTATACCAATAATCACCAGGTCGTTTTGCTTAAATGTATTTCCGGTAATGGTATTGCCAAAGCGATCATAAAAACGCTTTCTTACTTTAATATAACTGTCTTCCTCTTTGTACGCACCGCTTGCACTGATACCCGCTGCTTCCCATGAATAATACAGATTACCGCTTCCTTTGGTCAGCACTTCTATTTTTGCTCCTTTCAGCGCAGTTTTATCACCACGCCATTGGCCACCGTCCACTTTAGCTATTGTTTTTCCATCCACTTTTATTTCTGCCGTTACAGTGGAATTATTAGCACTGCGCGACAGTTTTCCTAAAGCCAGGAAAGCGAAAGCCCTTTCCTGTGTGCTGAGCCAGTTGCGTGTTTTCAGTTTATTGCCTACGTGTTTCGCCATCACAGGCACCTGCTTATTGCCAGGATCTACTTCAATCAATGCATTCAATGCAATGGCTTCATCCCTGATATCTGAATAATAGCTGCCGCCTGTTTGTGCAACTGATTCTTCACCGGAAAAAGCAACAGGCAGCATAGCTGTGAATGATTTCTTATCGCCTGCCGTAGCATAAGCGGCAGACAGAAGGTAGCGGCTATCCAATGCCAGCACGGCAGGATTGGCTTTATAATAGTTCATCGCAGGGATATTTGTTCTTCCTGCAAGTGCCAGCACATATAACCCATACGCCACTTCTTTGGGAGCGATTTTCTTTTGCTGGTCGCGGTTATAATAATACGTGATAGTCTCCTTATTCTTCAGGCGGTTATTGATATAACCCAGCATTGTTTCCACCAGGCTATTGTCCACATCAAAACCGGCCTTTCTTGCTTCCAGCAGGAAATGGGCAGCATAGATGGTCGTCCACCAATCTTCCCTTCCTTCGCCATCCCAAAGCGTAACAGCCCCGTTATACAATTGCCGCATCTTGATCTTCCGGATAGCTTCCAGGATATTGGCATTGGCATTTGATTTATCTTTTCCGTTCAGTTGCATCAGCTCCACCATATCGCCATAATATAATTGCGGGAATGCTGAAGAAACGGTTTGCTCTGTACATCCATATGGATATTGCACGAGGTAACGCAACTGATCTCCCAATTCCAATACAGGTGAGCGGCTTACCACCAGGTTGTAATCAGTACTGCCAGGCATAAAATCACCAAGGCCGATATTGATCGCCTGGGTGCTGCCTCCTGCAATTACGCCGCTTCCGGTACGCTTCTGCAAAGTGGAAGGCGGACGGACGCTGATCTCTGTTTCATCTTCAAACTTCTCCCCTGCTCCATTGGCCAGTATCTTCACTTTGCCTATGCCGATCACCGGGTCAGCTACAATCTGAAAAGAAGCTCTTGCTTCTGATTTTGCGGCAACAGGCAACGATTCGGAAGAACCGCCTACAACCTTGATACCACCTTCTACTTTGATATTAGCTGAGACAGTAGTTGGTTTGTCTGTTGTGTTACTCAATGTCACCGGTACATTCACGGTATCACCAGGGCTAAGGAAACGCGGCAAAGCTGTGCTGATCACAATAGGATCAGCTACCGTCATGGTATTTTCACCTGAACCAAAACGTTGTCCTTTGTAAGAAACAGCCATCAGGCGAATCTCGCCACTGAATTGCGGTACGTCAAATTCAAATTCCGCTTCACCGCTTCCATTTGCTTTTTTAATCCCGCTCCAGTAGCTCACTATTTTCACGCGCTTGGCAGGCATGGGATTTACACGGCGGTCCATACTCAATTCCCCATCGCCACCAGTACTGCTAAGCCTTGCTCTTACTTCAGCAAACAACAGTGGGTAAAGATCATAAGCTGTTACCTGCAATGCTTTTTGCTGATAGAAATAATTATATGGGTCAGGTGTTTTAAAATCGCTCACCTGCAACACGCCGTTATCAACAGCAGAAAGCGTAACATAACTGCCGGGTGCTGCTTTCACTTTTATTTTCTGGTGGGTTTTGGAACGGACACTTTTTTGTGCAGCGATCTCGACAGGTATTTGCCTGCTTTTCTCTTCCACTTTCACGTTCTGGAACCCATGCGCTACCGTAAGCGGAATATCTGATACTTCATGGGGTTTGATCAGCGTGGCCGTGATATATGCATTAGGCACATGTTCACCTGTAAGCTTAAGATCGAGGCTGGCGGTACGATCATTGACCGTAACATATTCATACGAAATAAGATGATCTGTTTCCATGGTCACCAGCATTCTTCCACTGAATGGCGTTTTGAATAATGCTTTCACCGATTCTCCATTGGTATAAGATTTCTTATCCAGTTCTATCTCTATATTTCCTTCATTGTTCACTTCAAAAGAATTGTTATCCCCTCCCCAGTTGCCATAGCTATAAAAACTGCGGCTTACATAACTGTTTGCGCCGTTGCGGTACACCCTTACCTCATAATCGCCCGGAGAGCGGGGGATATAACTGAAGACGGTATTATTACCGACTCCCAATTGCACGGAAGTCATCAGTTTATCCTGTTTCTGCGATTCATAGCGGAAATAACTGCCGCTCTTCGACAACACTGTACGGTATTCATGTTTGATCACTTCCACTTTGGCAGTGGAGTTAATCACATTACCATCCTTATTTACCGATACCAGTTCAAATTTTGCTGATTGATTCAGCGGGAAATAATACATCCAGTCATATTTAATACCATAAAAAATATCCTGGGTGTAAATATCTGCTGAAGCCATCCTGCTTACAGGCCTGCCGGTTTCATCAAATACAGTAGTATAAAAATTGGTCTGCAAAGCGCCCATATTAGCATACTGTGCCGGCACTTCATACGACTCTGAAGCATTGCCCTCTGCATCAGTTTTACCCTCTCTAACCTGTTTATCAAAGAATGTATTCTGATTGGCCAGGCTGAAATCATAATTATTGAATTTCTCAGGTGAAAACACTTTTTGTTTTACCTGTATCTCTGTTTCATAATTCCTGTTGGCAGCAGGCGGACCAAAGAAATTCATGGCATTGATCGACAATTGGGATGATTCACCCGGCTTAAGTGAAGCATTTGCCAGTTTGGTAGTAACCCGGATACGGTCAGGTACGAATTCCTCAATGGAAAAATTCCGGGATGCCAGCAATACATCATTCGATGTATACACTTCCAGCGTGTAGCTACCTGTAATAGCAGAACCGGCGATATCAATGCTGCCTTCCAGCGAGCCTTCTTCGTTCAGGTTTTTCCTGAACGATTTCAGTTCCTTTCCGTTAGGCATCAGGAATTTCATCTTCAGAGGAATATCACCCGGTGCATTCCATTGACGGTCGCGGATGATCACCGAGAAATTCACTTTTTCGCCGGGACGGTAAATATCCCTTTCCGCGTACACAAAAGCATCCAGCCCGGAAGGATTATTCCGTTTTCCACCCACTGAAAACCGGGAAGTGTTTACCCTGGTATTATTAAAGGGCAGGTAATTGAAATCATTGGCTGTTTTGGCGATGACCATCGCAGGCTTGAAGCCGCTGAAATCTTTTTTGGTATAAGCAATGGAAGCCACACCGCTTTTATCAGTAGCGCCTGTTCCGATCAATTGGTTATTGCCTCCATACACCATAATGTTCACGCCAGACACCGGTTCTGCAGTTTTGATCGAATTGGCAAAAACAACTATTTTATCCTCTCCCTGTTTGGCGATCAGGCCAAGATCAGACAGGGAAATAAAACGGCTATCCCTTACCCAGTACTCTTTGGTTGACCGGATCATTACATGGTAGATGCCATTGAAATCAGGTAATCTGTCCTCAAACTGGGAAACGTTCAGTAAGCGACCGGCCCCGCTTTTAGGCAATGAACGGGTATCAATTTCTTTTTCATAGATCACATCGCCCAGGGAAGCATCTACATATCCCCCTTCGTAATCGCCTTCATAATAGTCATTATTGGATGATTCCTGCGGATAATACCCATTACGCTGGGCCAGCAGCAGGTTATTCTCGTATATTTTTGAGATCACCAGTTTTACTTTCTCCACATTCGTGATCTTTACTTCTATATTACCAGAACCTTTTTTGGAAAGATAAACGGCTTTGTTATTGGTAAACCGTATACCGGCTTCCAACTCACCAAATGCCACACTGCCATTATACTCTTCTTTCAGAATACCGCCGATCTTTCCTTTTAATCCTTTCGCAATAGTGACCGCATAGCTTTTTTCAATATTGAACTGGCTGCTTCGTATTGTAAACCCGCTTTCGTCGGGTGTGACGGTGAAACTAAGATCCGGATCAAGCTTTACAAATGATTTCAGGCTTTCATCACTCAACTGCTGGCTGGTGATCACCCGCACGATCCCATCTGAACCGTCATGCTCGGCTTCCATATTCTGTATCGTCAGCACATAAGGTGAAGGAATAGTGAGAGAGCTGGTAATCGCTTCAGCAGTAGCATTTTTACCTCCTTCGGGTTTCAGGCCTTTATCAATAATGATCCTTGAAGAAAGATCATTTTCGGATGCTTTAATACCGTTCAGTCTTATCGATATTCTGTTATCAGCCGACAATGTGATCAGGGAATATTCCTGTTTCTTTCCCCCGATCTCGATCTGCAATCTTTCTTTCAGATCGGCAGGATTGACCCGGTAGTTAAAGAACAGGTCCAGTTGGGGAGAAGCCGTTGTGCTGCTTTCACCCATCCAGATCACCTGGGAATTATCCAATTGGAGCGCAGGGGTATGAAAACGGATATTATCCCCGTCACTCACTTTATTGTATTTGCTGAAACGAAGTACAGCGCTTTTTATACTGGCCGTGTAGTTGGTAGCAGGGTCAAGCGGCTGGGAAGGAGAAAATATCAGTTGATCCGGGCTTTCCCAACGATACCTTCCCTTAATGGCAGGTTCAAAAGAAATATACTCCGTAGAATCCCATGCATTAAGCAGGGAATCTGCTATCATACTTTGATTAAAACGGAACTGAAGGTTGCCCAGCTGGGGCACTTCATCTTTAGCATTGGTATAACTGAGAACTACAGCATTGCGGTTGCAAGCAGATACGGCAAGAGCAACCAGCAGAATGGTTGCCAGGAATCTTTTAATGTGCATAAGATCAGGTTGACGGGTTCAGTTTTGGAATGTAGAAGGTAAACAAATTCATTGGAACTTTAAAAAGCCATTGTGCTTTTTAAGCAAAGCGTATGCCTTTATTAATAAACAGGGGGATAAATAAAATTAAGGAGGAATGCTTTTATCCGCTAGCTGGCAGAAATCCGCAATCATGTATGCAGAAATTTGTGGCAAGATAATACACGGCAGATAGCATCTCCTAATTCAATTGAATAAATATTTGTTAACGGTATGATCGTATACGCATCAAGTAAGCAGGTGCCTGTTTATCTTTACTGCGGTACTTTTCTGTACGAGGTATGAAATTCAGGTTCACCAGGCACCATATCATCCGTTTGCTGAAGCGAAGCGCCATAGCTATCCTGGGGTTATTCATTCTTTTCCTTTTGCTGAACTGGATCTGGCCTTTGCCTGACAGGATCGATTATTCATCCATTCTTACAGATAATAAAGGTGAGGTGATCAATGCCAGCCTGACGGTTGATCAGAAATGGCGGATGAAAACAGAATTGGAGGAAATATCTCCCTTACTCCGGAAAACGATTATCGCCAAAGAAGATAAATATTTTTACAGCCATCCGGGTATCAACCTGGTGGCTGTTGGCCGTGCTTTCTTTAAAAATCTTTTCCGGTGGAAGCGTACCTCCGGGGCCAGCACCATTACCATGCAGGTGGCCAGAGCTCTTGAACATCGCAAGCGTACCCTGCCCAATAAGATCATCGAGATGTTTCGCGCCCTGCAACTGGAATGGAAATATGATAAGGATGAAATACTGCAGCTTTACCTGAACCTGGTGCCTTATGGCGGTAATATTGAAGGAGTGAAAGCTGCGGCCCTTCTCTATTTCAATAAAAATCCCGACCATCTTTCCCTGGCAGAGATAACAGCGCTCAGCATTATCCCCAACCGGCCATCCAGCCTTGTAATCGGGAAAAATAATGACCGCATCAGGGAAGAGCGGAACCGTTGGCTGAAGAAATTTTCAGAAGAGAAGGTATTTACCGAAAAAGAAATTGATGACGCACTGGCCGAACCGCTCACAGCAAGCAGGGGAACTGTTCCGCACTATACCCCGCATCTTTTTTACAAACTTTCCCGGCAGCAGAAAGGATTGATCCAAACGCATATTGATCTTAACACACAACTGAAAACGGAAAAGATCGTGGAGGATTATGTGCGGGTGCAGCGGTTAAGAAATATCCGCAATGCAGCCGTTATCGTTATCGACAACCGGACGCATAAAGTGATCACGTATGTCGGCTCCTCGGGCTTTAATGATACACTGGATGGCGGACAGGTGAATGGAGCAGCCGCTGTGCGCCAGCCAGGAAGCACTTTAAAGCCTTTATTGTATGCCTTGTGTTTTGATGAAGGGTTACTGACACCCAAAACCGTTATGCCGGATGTGCCGGTTAATTACGAAGGCTACGCCCCGGAAAATTATGATCAGAAATTTAATGGGTACGTCACCATACAATATGCGCTGGAACACTCCCTGAACATACCCGCTGTAAAAAGCCTGAATCTGCTTGGAAAGGAAAAGATGGTGCAAGAACTGGTGCGCTGCCATTTCCGGCAGATCGGGAAGGACCGGAAAAAGCTGGGCCTGTCGATGATCCTTGGGGGATGTGGAACCACATTGGAAGAACTGACCGGCCTCTTTTCATCATTTGCGAATGAAGGAAAATTCATCCACCCCTCTTATTCACATGAAGACAGTTTACAGCCGGCTATTCCCCTGATCAGCCCTGCGGCCAATTACATGATCAATGATATCCTCTCCAAAGTGAACCGCCCTGATTTTCCACTTAACTGGACTGCTACAGAGCGGATGCCGAAAATAGCATGGAAGACCGGCACCAGCTATGGCCGTCGCGATGGATGGAGCATTGGCTACAATAAAAACTATACCGTAGGTGTGTGGACGGGTAATTTTTCCGGCGCCGGTGTAACGGACCTCAGTGGCGCCAATATCGCCACCCCTTTATTGTTCCGGATATTCAACACCATCGATTACAATAATGATAAGGAATGGTTTTCCGTGCCGGCAGATTGTGATATCCGGCAGGTTTGCAGCGAAACAGGCTTACCGCCTTCCGAACATTGTACCAATCTTACCACCGATTATTTCATACCTCTTATCTCCACAACCAAACTGTGTCACAATTGGCAGGAGATGATGGTCAGCCCTGATGAAAAAATAGTTTACTGCAAAAGTTGTGCTCCGGCTACCGGCTATAAAAAGAAATGGTATAAGATCGTGGAGCCGGAAATGCAATCCTGGTTTGAAGAGAACCGGATCGTTTACCAGCATATCCCTCCACATAACCCCGATTGCGAGCTCATCTTTAAAGGCAATGCACCATTTATTCATTTCCCCGTGAATGGCGTGGAATACCTGATCAATAAAAAGAAGCCGGAACCTTTGCAGCTTGTTTGCAAAACAGCTAATGATGTAAGCAAAGTGTACTGGTATATTAATGACAAATTCTATAAAGCCAGCCTGGCAGGCGAGAAACAATTCTTTATACCGGAAGAAGGACCGGTGAAGATATCATGTACAGACGATAAAGGCCGCAACAGGAATATCACTATCTATGTAAAGTATGTGAACTTATAACAGCTCATATTTTTTCTGCGGCTGCTTCCCCTGTGTTGATCGCACCTTCCATAAATCCCTGCCAATCGGCAAGATGCTCGCCTGCAAAATGTGTATGGATGTGCGAGCGAGATAAAATGGGTCGCAATCCAAACCATTGCCCTTTTCCATAGATCGCGTAAGCGCCATGCGAGTATTCATCATTCCCCCAGTAATAGTTGACCTGCTTTTCCAGTAACTGGCCTACATCACCAAATGCCGGCCCCAGCGTTTGCTGCACCATCGCTGCTTTCCATTGATCATCCTGGTTGGAAACTACAGCAGCTTTATCACCGATAGTATAAGAGATCAGCACTCCTTTGGGCGATGGCTGATTTTTGGTTGCATGATAAAAATAATGTGGCAATTGGTCCGTTACCATATCAAAATCCGCTGCATTCCAGAATCGTTTGCTGAACAGCAGCGGATTCTTATTGATCCTGGCGTATTGCAATTCATCCAATGCTGCAGCCTGCACCGCGGGCAAGGCAGGTAGCCAGTTTATTTTTTTTACAGCAAATGCCGGTGCCGTGCAGATAATTTTATCTGCTTTGAACACGGCCTCATTCGTGCAATGCACTTCCACACCTCCTTTTGGATCCTGTACTATACGTTTTACTGCATGTTTTAATTTGATGCTGCCCATACCAATCTCGTCGGCCATCCTTTGCGCCAACAGGCTATTGCCTCCCCTGATCTTATAGTCCATTTCATTCTTTTCACTGCTCTCCGCATATTCCGACAATGCAGCAAAAGCAGAAACATGCCGAATGGTTTCTCCAAAATCAGTACTGTCTAACAATTCCCTTATATCCAGGTCCCTTCCTTCACATCCGTTATTAACGAGATAGCGCCACCAATCAATTTTGTCCAGCTTGATCTTATCTGCCTTACTCATTTTATCATAACCCGCGATCAATTGTGCGAATTTATTTTTCCATTCAGGGCTGTAATCCCATTCTCCGCTCTTATGATATTTTCCTTTGTAGATAAGATGGGAATTGAATTGGTTATTATCCAGCGTTAATCCAAATTCATTACAAAGGTCCTGAAGGCGGGTATGTGAAGCCCCTACCCATTCGGCTCCAAGTTCTACTACCAATTTCTCCTGCTCATCCATCGTATGTGAAAACACACGGCCGCTGATCCTGTTGCGGGCTTCCAGGACTACAAAATCAATTTTCTTTTTGTGTAAATAATAAGCAGCTGACAAGCCGGCAAAGCCTGCGCCGACAATAATCACTTTCGGTCTTTTTCCAATAAAAAACTTCCCCCAGGAGGAGGAAGTTAATATGATACCGGCCGTAGCCAGGGAGCTTTGTTTAATGAACTGCCTTCGTGAACTCATAGGTAGATTGCAGTTTGGTTTATGGTTTACAAATCGCTTTTATCAGTTATACTGATGCGGCTGATCAATCCGCTTTCTTCACGCTTCCTGCGCCGCTGACATTGGAATCTACCGAAGCATTTCCTTTATAGCGTATGCTGGAAGAACCACTGGCATGGACATCGAGCTTTACACTTGCATACACATCCACATCACCAGCTCCGGATATTTCCACATCTACATTTTCAGCAAGAAGCTCAAATGCTTTAACATTGGAACTGCCTGACCCATCGATAGAAAGGTTTTTAGTTTCACCTTTCAAAACAATATCGCAGGCACCACTGGCTTCCACACCCACATTAGGAGCTTTGATATCAAGATCAGCCGAACTTGCTCCGCTCAGATCAATATCCATCGTGCCATCATTGCTCAATCTGCTTTGCGCCATCACTTTGCAGGCGCCGGATGCACCCACTTTGCGGTAAGCAGGCGCAGACACATACACTTTGATCTTACCGGTGGGGTCGAGATTGGTGTTGTTAGCAGGACGCACACGCAGTATATCTCCGTCTTTATACACTTCAATGTGTTGCTGCAGGTTTTTATCGGTTTCCACTTTTACTGAGTATACGGATTCCTGTGTCAGATATAGTTCTATTGCTCCGCTTACATCCACCCCTTTGAAATCAGTTATTCCTGAACGGGTTTCGGAAGTCACCTGTCCGTCTCCCTTTATTCTTTCACCCCCGATATAGTTACAGGAAGAAAAAAGTATGGCTATAGCAAGAGAAAAAAGCAATACGCGTTTCATAAAACGATAATGGTTTTTGATGATTTTATCAGAAGAGATTTCAAAAATATGGGAATTGGCTGAACCAACCGACAAACCCACGGCTACTTTATTTCACTCTTTGACAACAGGTTTTCCCCACAGGTTACACTGGTTCCTGTTCTTTTATGAGTATTGACTGACTTTGAATACTTTTCCACCAAGACAACCAAGACCACAAAGAAATATTGCTGAATGCTTTTACATGGTAGTAGTACCTGAAGGTAAAATATTTTTTTGTGGTCTTGGTTGTCTTGGTGGGAGAACCGGCCATTACTCTTTTGCGGGAAAATCCGGTAAACTAGAAACAGTTTTTTACCTTCGCAGCACCATGACGGAAAAGATTCTTATTCTCGATTTTGGTTCCCAATATACCCAATTGATTGCCAGGGCTGTACGGGAAGCAAATGTTTACTGCGAGATCATCCCCTACCATAAGACATTTGTAATTGAACCCGGTTTGAAAGGGATTATCCTTTCCGGCTCGCCGTTTTCGGTGAATGAGCCGGGAGCTCCCGATGTAGACATCCAGGAAATGATCAGTAAAGTGCCTGTACTTGGCGTTTGCTATGGCGCACAACTTACAGCCAAACGTTTTGGCGGCCTGGTGGCTAAAAGTAATAAAAGGGAATATGGCCGCGCGCAATTGCAACGCACAAAAGAAGACGTGCTGTTCCAGGATGTGGCGCCTCAAAGCCAGGTTTGGATGAGCCATAGCGATACCATTAAAGAAATGCCCGCAGGTTTTGAACTGCTGGCCACAACAGACAGCATTCCCGTAGCAGCTTTCCGGAAAGCGGAAACCGTTAACGGTCAAACCAACAGTCATTCTTTGTATGGCGTGCAATTCCACCCTGAAGTATACCATTCTACCGAGGGCAAAAAGATCATAAAGAACTTTTTGGTGAATATCTGCAGATGTGCGCAAGACTGGACGCCTGCACACTTTATCACCGACACGGTGGAGGCTTTGAAAAAACAGATCGGCAACCGCAAAGTGATCATGGCTTTGAGCGGAGGAGTGGACTCCACTGTTGCAGCTACGCTGATCCACAAAGCGATCGGCGACCGTCTCTATGGCATTTTCGTTGACAATGGCGTGTTGAGGAAAAATGAATTTGAAGATGTGCTGGACACTTATGCCAAAATCGGCTTGAACGTAAAAGGAGTGGATGCCAAGGAGCGTTTTTATTCAGAGCTGGCCGGCAAAACCGATCCGGAAGCGAAACGTAAAACCATCGGCAAATTATTCATTGATATTTTCCAGGAAGAAGCCCAGCATATTGAAGGTATTGAACTGCTTGGCCAGGGCACGATTTATCCTGATGTGATAGAAAGTGTGTCTGTGCACGGGCCATCTGTTACTATCAAATCGCATCATAACGTAGGTGGTTTGCCCGAAAAAATGCACCTGGAACTGGTGGAGCCCTTGCGTTTCCTCTTTAAGGATGAAGTAAGAAAAGTGGGACGTGAACTGGGCATTCCTGCTGAAATGATTGATCGTCATCCTTTCCCAGGCCCCGGACTCGCTATCCGCATACTCGGCGAAATAACACCGGAAAAGGTACAATTATTGCAAGAAGCTGACTACGTATATATCAAAGGCCTAAAAGATAACAATTTGTATGCAACGGTCTGGCAAGCTGGTACTATCTTGTTACCGGTAAAAAGTGTAGGAGTGATGGGCGATGAACGCACATACGAATTTACCGTTGCGCTCAGAGCTGTAACCAGTGTGGATGGAATGACTGCCGACTGGGCCCATTTACCTTATGACTTTTTAGCCAATATCTCCAGCGAGATCATTAATAATGTAAAAGGTATCAACAGGGTGGTGTATGATATCAGCAGTAAGCCCCCTGCCACAATTGAGTGGGAATAGATACATTTCATTAAGCTGGCTGTTAAATTGTAACAAATGAAAATATTCTTTTCGCTTGTACTTGCTTGTTTTGCCTGCATGCCTGCCTTGCATGCACAGGACAGTACAGTTGCTACCAAACCCAAGATCGCCATTTTTGCTCCCTTATACCTGGATTCAGCTTTTGATGCTACCAATGAATACCGGTATGCCAAAACTGTATTCCCTAAATTCATCAATTCAGGCCTGGAATTTTATGAAGGAGCCCAGTTGGCACTTGATTCACTTGCTAAAGGAGGTTCAGCCCTGGAGGTGTTTGTGTATGATACCCGCTCTACCAAAGAATCACTGGAAGATCAACTCAAAAAACCTGAGCTGGCAGATGTAAAACTGATCATCGCTCATTGCAGCAGCAATGAAGTACGCCTGTTTGCCGAAGCTGCCCTGAAAAGAAATATCCCCGTGATCAATACCACTATCCCCAATGACGGTGGAGTAAGCGGCAATCCTTATTTCATTGTACTCAATCCCACTTTACGCACACAATGCGAAGGCATATACAAATACGTACAAAAATATTATGCCACCAGACAGGTGGTCGTGTTCCGGAAAAAAGGAGTGATAGAAGATCAGATCAGAACATTGTTTGATGACTATGCAAAAACAACAGCCTCTGTTCCATTAAAACTGAAGTACGTTGATCTGATAGACAGCTTTACCGTTAACCAACTGAAAGCACAACTGGACAGCAACCGCAATACAGTCTGCATTGCCGGCACGCTTGATGCTGCTTTTGGCCGAAGGCTGGCGCAGCAACTGGCTTCCATCAGCAAATCTTACCCGATGACATTGATGGGCATGCCTACCTGGGACGGTATCCGTGATTTTACCAAACCTGAATTCAATGGGCTGGAGATCATCTATGCCAACCCGTTTTATAATCCCAAGTCAGATAAGATCAGCCAGGATATAACAACTTTCTTCAACAATACCATGTATGCAAGACCCAGCGATATGGTATTCCGGGGATATGAAGTGACCTGGAAATTTGCCAAACTTCTGATGCGCTATGGCAACGACCTTGCTTCCAATCTGGGTGATAAAGCAAATAAAGTATTCACCGATTTTGATATCCAGCCCGTGCTGGAAAGGGACAGCATGACCCTTCAGTATTTCGAGAATAAAAAGCTGTATTTCCTGAAATGGCAGGACGGGTTAATAAAGGGAGTGAACTAAGATAGCGGCATGAAAACTGTTGTATCTTTAGTAAATCCTTTATTTGTCTTCTCTTATTCAATTTTCTGATCAGGGTCTTTATTGCCCACAGGGCAAGTTTTACATTGACCCCTGGCGCCCGGTTGAAAAAGCCATTATCACCCATGCCCATAGCGATCATGCCCGGCCGGGCAGTCAGTCCTATCTCTGCCATCGTGATAGCCTTCCATTGCTGGAGCTACGCCTCGGGCCAAATGCTTATCAAACTGTAGAATGGAATGAACCCATTTTTATTAATGGGGTAAAAGTTTCCCTGCATCCTGCAGGGCATATCATTGGCTCCGCTCAGGTAAGATTGGAATATCAGGGAGAAGTATGGGTGGTGAGCGGGGATTATAAAACAGAAAATGATGGCATCAGCGGCGCTTTTGAGCCTTTGAAATGCGATGTCTTTATTACAGAATCCACTTTTGGCCTGCCTATCTATAACTGGAAACCACAGGAAGAAATTTTCCGTTCCATACAGGACTGGATCCTGAAGAACCATACAGAAGGCAAAACGTCCGTACTGATGGCTTATAGTTTGGGAAAAGCACAACGCCTGTTGTCATGTGTAGAATCTACTGGTCTTCCTGTCTTTTTACATGGCGCTGTATATAATGTTCACCAGGCATTGATTAGCGCCGGTCATAAATTACCTGCCGTGCAAAGGGTGCAACCTGATATGCCGAAAGATATTTTTAAAGGCAATGTTGTGATTGCGCCAGGCAGTGCCGATAACAGTCCCTGGATGAAACGGTTTGCCACTTACAGCACGGGTGTTTGCAGCGGCTGGATGCAGGTAAGGGGAAATGTACGCCGGAGAAATGCTGATGCAGGTTTTGCGTTGAGTGATCATGCAGACTGGAATGGCTTATTGCAAGCAGTAAAAGCCACCAGTGCAAAAAAAGTATTTGTCACACATGGATTCCAGGCTGCTTTCAGCAGGTATCTTACGGAGACCGGTATCGAAGCGGCTGAAGTAAAAACAGAATACGGCCAGGAAGATGAAGCCGATACAACAGAAAACATTAATGCTGCCGAATGAAACAATTTGCGGAATTGGTAAACATACTGGGCGTTTCCACTAAAACAAACGATAAGCTCGATGCTTTATCCGGCTATTTCGCTTCGGCCAATGATAAGGATAAAGTGTGGGTGATCGCTTTGTTCAGTGGCCGGCGGCCAAGACGCACCATCAATTCCACGCTGCTGCAACAATGGTGTTCCGAACTGATCGGGCTCCCTTTATGGCTGTTCGAAGAATCTTATCACACGGTAGGGGATCTTTCCGAAACAATCGCCCTGCTGATCCCCGACTCATTAAGGGATGAAAATGCCACACCGCATCCACTGCATTATTATGTAGAAAAATTCCAGGAATTGGCTGATGCAGGTGAAGATGAGAAAAAATCATTCATGGTCCAGTCCTGGAAAGAACTGGCTTCGCCGGTAGAACGGTTTGTGTTCAACAAATTATTATCAGGGGCTTTCCGTATAGGTGTATCACAAAAGTTAATGGTGAATGCATTGGCGAAAACAGTAAGCCTGGACCCAAGTGTGATCGCTCACCGAATCAGTGGCAATTGGGACCCTTCCTCCATTTCGTTTGAAGAGCTATTAAGCGAAACCAATGTAAAAGCAGATTTCTCCAAGCCTTATCCGTTTTATCTGGCTTATGCATTGGAGACATCACCGGAAGAGTTAGGCGCACCTTCGGCATGGCAGGCTGAATGGAAATGGGATGGCATTCGCGGGCAACTGATCAAGCGTAATGATGAACTGTTTGTGTGGAGCCGTGGCGAAGAATTGCTGACCGCTAAATTCCCGGAATATGCCGTGCTGAAAGATCTACTGCCTGACGGTATTGTACTTGACGGAGAGATCATTCCAGCTGTTGACGGTAAACCCCTCCCCTTTGCGATCCTGCAAACCAGGATAGGCCGGAAGAACATAACTAAAAAACAATTGCAAGAGGCCCCGATGAGTTTCTTTTCTTATGATCTGCTGGAATATGAGTATGAAGACTGGCGCAATGTGCCGCTGGAACAAAGAAGAAAAAAACTGGAGGAAACCATACAAAAAGTCAATCGTCCGGAACTGTTGCTTTCCCCGGCTATTCAATATTCCAGTTGGGCAGAACTCACAGCCCTCCGCCGCGAATCGCGCAGCAAAGGTTCAGAAGGATTAATGCTGAAAAGAAAAGAATCCATTTACCAGGTGGGTCGTAAGCGGGGCGACTGGTGGAAATGGAAGATTGACCCATTAACCATTGACGCAGTGATGATCTATGCTCAAAAAGGAAGTGGAAGGCGCAGTAATCTTTACACCGATTATACTTTTGCAGTGAAAGATGGAGATAAGCTGGTGGCGTTCACCAAAGCCTATTCAGGATTAACGGATAAAGAATTTAATGAAGTTGATTCTTTTGTAAAACGTAACTCGCTGGAAAAATTCGGCCCCGTGCGAACCGTCAAGCCAGAACTTGTTTTCGAGATCGCTTTTGAAGGCATCGCGGCCAGCAACCGTCATAAATCGGGAGTGGCCCTGAGATTTCCCCGTATGAACCGCTGGCGAAAAGATAAGAAACCGGAAGAGATCAATACCTTAGCGGATCTGAAAAAAATGCTGGAGATTTACGGTCAATGAAACAAGGGCGAATGAAAAAGCCAGGGCAGATAAAAGGATACCAGGTGATCACGGATTGGCTTGCGGGAAAAAACATGCAGGCTTTCAGTTTCCAGGAAGAAGCCTGGCATCATATCATAGAAGGCAAAAGCGGTTTGGTGAATGCACCTACCGGTTGCGGAAAAACTTTTTCGGTATTTCTCGGTGCATTGATCAACTTCATCAATCACTATCCTGACGATTATCAAACAAAATCAAAGAACGGTTTACAATTACTTTGGATCACGCCATTGCGCGCGCTCGCAAAAGATATTGGCCGCGCCATGGAAGAAGTGGTGCAGGAACTTGGCATGAGCTGGCAGATCGGTATCCGCAATGGCGATACGGATATCAACGAAAGGGCAAGACAGAAAAGACAGATGCCCGAAGTGCTGATCATTACACCGGAAAGCCTTCATCTTCTATTAGCACAGAAAGGATATGCCGATACATTCAAAACATTACGCATACTGGCAGTAGATGAATGGCATGAGTTATTGGGAAGCAAACGGGGTGTGCAGGTGGAATTGGCTGTTAGCAGGATAGTTGGTGCAGCAAGGAAACAGACGGAAACCGGAAGCCCGGCATCGGGAATAGCCACGGATAAGGTTCCCTGCATTTGGGGTATATCAGCAACCATCGGCAATCTCGAACAGGCAAAGGAAGTGTTGCTTTCCTCTCTACAGGAAAAAGGAGTGATCGTCCGTGCCAATATGCGCAAGGACGTAGAAGTGGAATCCGTGATACCTGATGAGATTGAAAAGTATCCATGGGCAGGGCATCTGGGTATTAAACTGGTGGAAAAAGTTGTTTCAATCATATTAAAGAACCGCACTACTCTTCTTTTCATCAATACAAGAGGGATGAGTGAGCTGTGGTATCAGTCTCTGCTGAACACGGCGCCAGAACTGGCAGGTGTTATTGCCCTGCACCATGGAAGTATTGACCAGGAATTGCGCCAGTGGGTGGAAGAGAACCTTCATACCGGAAGACTGAAAGCAGTCGTGTGCACTGCATCACTCGATCTGGGAGTGGATTTCCGTCCTGTTGAAACAGTGATACAGGTAGGTTCACCCAAAGGGGTGGCCCGCTTTTTACAAAGAGCAGGGCGAAGCGGGCACCAGCCGGATGCGGTAAGCAAGATTTACTTTTTACCAACGCATTCACTGGAGCTGGTGGAAGCAGCGGCACTGAAACAGGCTATCGGAGAGCAACTGATCGAAAGCCGTGAGCCGATGCTGCTTTGCTTTGATGTGTTAATACAATATCTCTGCACACTCGCTATCTCCGATGGGTTTATACCTGAAGAAATTTTTGCTGAGATCCGTCAAACCTATTGCTACCGCCATACCACTGAAGATGAATGGCGGCAATTATTGCATCATATCACCGAAGGCGGAACAGCCCTGCAGCAATACGATGAATATAAAAAAGTGGAGATCATTGATGGCGTGTATCGTATCATGGGCAGAAGGATCGCTATGCGACACCGGCTGCATATCGGCACTATTGTAAGTGATTCGATGCTGAAAGTAAAATTCTTCAGTGGCGGATATATCGGCGTAATTGAAGAATACTTTATTTCCCGGCTGGAACCAGGTGATGTGTTCACTTTAGCCGGCCGCAACCTGGAGCTGGTCATGATCAAAGACATGACAGTGCTGGTGAAAAAGACCAATGCGAAAAAATCAACAGTACCGAGTTGGAATGGCGGACGAATGCCATTGTCTGCCAACCTGGGAAAAAAATTAAGGGAGACATTCAATCTGGCTTTTGAAAAGAAAACTGCCAAGCCAATAGAGTTGCAGGTTTTAAAGCCTTTATTTGACCGGCAGGAAAAGCATTCCCATGTTCCCAAAGCCAATGAATTACTGATAGAGCAGATAGAGACTAAAGACGGGTACCATCTTTTTGTATATCCTTTTGAAGGGAGGCTGGTACATGAAGCCATGGCAGCAATACTGGCTTACCGGATCAGCCGGATCCGGCCCATTACTTTTTCATTTGCAATGAATGATTATGGCTTTGAATTGTTAAGTGATCAGCCTATTCCAGTAGATGATTCAAATGTGTATGATCTGTTTTCCTCAGATAATTTGTTTAATGATATCCAGCGAAGTGTAAATGCTACAGAAATGGCCAAGCGGAAATTCAGGGATATAGCAGTGATCGGCGGGCTGATATTCCAGGGTTATCCAGGTGAATATAAGAAAGCCCGGCATCTTCAATCGTCTGCTTCGCTTTTGTTCAAAGTGTTTGCAGAGTATGAGCCGGATAATCTTTTATTGAAGCAGGCTTACCAGGAAGTATTTGCCCAGCAGATGGAAGAAGTAAGGTTGCGGGATATGTTGCAAAGGATAGAAAGGTCTGATATTGTGATCACCTGGCCGGAGCAGCTTACACCTTTTTGTTTTCCGATAAAGGTAGATAGTATGCGGGAAGATCTTTCTTCGGAGAAATTGGAGGATAGGGTGAGGAAAATGCAGCTGCAGTTGGAGAAATGATTTATACGCTGACCAAAGTAAACGGGATAATAAAGGTTTTTTTATTCCAGCTTCTTCACTCAATTTCCATTAGATTTGAAATGAGCTTCATTTCAATCCTTTGATCATGAATCCTATTTCCCCTACCCCACTCCAACACGCCACCAACCACGACCTGGAACAAGCTGCCGCCGAAAACCACCACCAACTGTTTAGCCTGAACGCTATATCACTTGGCGGAAAAGAGGTCCAGGGCGAAGGCATTAGCTGGACCTATATCGGGCCAACCAATGACAGCGCTATCTTATTTCCTTCTTTAATTTCTCACAATGCAGGAGAACAACTTGACCTGATCATGGACCAATACCGCCGAAATCCACCATCGGGAGCCGGCTACTGGTCACTATACCCTCCCAAGCCAGCAGATATCGGCATCAGGCTGCTCGCCCGCGGATGGCAACCTGGCTGGAAGCCCTGCTGGATGGCAAAGGATATGCAACTGGCACAAACTGATAAAATAGATATCGGGGAACTGCAAATACTTGCCGATAATCATACACCCATTCATGAAATAAAAGAGCTCCCTTATGCTGGAGACAGTGCTTATATGTCCAATGCACTGCTGAAAAAATATCCTGATCGTGCACAACGTTTCATTGCATTCCGTGATAAAAAGATCATAGGCCAATGCTGCTTGTTTTTTTCAACAGGGCCTTATGGTGTTGCTGGCATGTACAATGTTGGCGTTATCCCTGAAGAACAGGGAAAAGGTATTGCCAAAGCCATTGTGCTTGCCGCTTGCGATCATGCATATAAAAAAGGTTGGCGGTATGTGATGCTGAATGCCAATGGACAGGGACGGCCGGTGTATGAAAAAGCGGGATTCAAATTTATCAGTTACGGCATTACCTGGTGGTTGATGGGCGATGGTTATATCCGGAATGCTCCTTCTCCTTTGCTGATACGTTTGGGAGAAGCTATTGGCATGGGAGATATCAGTGCATTGAACAAAATGGCCCCCTCACTCACCACAAAAGACCTTAACACTCCGATGGCTAATAAAATGACATGGATGCAACTGGCCGGGCATTACCGTCAGATAGCCGCTGCAGAATGGCTGATCACACATGGAGTGAATTGTACTGCACTTGATGCATGGGATTTTGGCTGGAAAGAAAAAGCAGCAGCTTTACTGGCAGCTGATCCCAATGAAATAAATCGCCGCTATTATGATTGGGGTGCTTCACTTCTTCATGTAGCTGCCGAAAGAGGAGATACGGACCTTTTACGCCTGGCGCTGACAGCCGGGCCGGATCTGTTATTAAAAGATTTTCAGCATGACGGCACACCGATGGACTGGGCCATGTTCTTTAAGCGGACAGATCAGATAGAACTGTTAAGAAACTACATGAATGATAATGTTTAGATTTGCCCAGTTATGACCCGCTATCTTTCTCATATCATCGCCGGACAACATCTCATTATGAGTGGTGAAAGAGCTTTATTCTGGGAAAGCGAAAGCACCCTGATCATTGCAGATCTGCATATAGGCAAAACAGGGCATTTCCGGAAAGAAGGGATCGGTGTTCCTGCTGCCATTTATAAAGATGATCTGCATCGCCTGCTTTCACAGATACTATTCTTCAAAGCGGAAAGGCTGATCATTGTAGGCGATCTCAGTCATAGCGTTGCAAACAGGGAGTTGGACCTGTTCCGCAAATGGAGAAAAGATTTCCCTTCCCTTGAAGTACATCTGGCAAAAGGCAATCATGATATACTGGACAACCGGTGGTATGAAGAAGCGGATATAATGGTGCATAATGCTCCATTGCCTTTATATCCTTTCTTGTTTGCACATGATATTGCGCAGGTAACAGCCACTGCTCAGGACCTCTATGCATTCGCCGGCCATATACATCCCAGCGTCACCATCCGCGGCAAAGGAAGGCAATCATTGCGCCTGCCCTGTTTCTATTTCACCAGAACACATTGCATATTACCTGCTTTCAGCCGTTTTACCGGCTCTTACCAGGTGAGGCCAGAAGCCGGAGAAAATGTATTCGGAATCGTAGAGAAGGAAGTATTACCGCTGCAGGGGAAAATGGTGATGTGATACTATTTCCTTAATTGGTTATAGTCCAGGAAATAAATAAATCTTACGGTCAACTCATTTCCATGTCTTAACCCAAAGGTTTGTCCCAGGTTAGGCACATATCTTTTGTAACGGGTGCCGTCCACTACTTCATCAGCGCCCAGCCAGTTTTTATACCCCACTATCAGCCGGCTGCCATATTGAAAGTCCCAGGTAAAGAATGCATCGGTATTGAAATAATTGACATTATCTGTTCCTGAATAGGGTGTCTGGGAAACAGGCATTCCTTTATCATCCACATAAGCCAATCGTTTGATATCAACATTGCTCCAGTAATGGCGGACTCTCAACGTAAGATTGATCCGCGAAGTGAAATTGTAGATACCGGAAAGAACAGATGTTACATCTTTAAAATCCACAAAAGCGATCCTGGGCCTGTTCGCGATATCACGCCCACCCGAAATGATATAATCGGTTTCCGTTTCATACCGGTGCGAAACTTCCATGGTGAGCTTATTGTTGAACCGGTAACGCAAACCGCCTTCAAGGATATAATAGTTTTTCTCCGGGTTTTTAAAGAAATCAGACAACAGGAGATCATAATTAAAGAAAAGGCGCTTGCGGCTGTCTGAGCTTCCGGAAAGACCGACGTACCCATACTGTGGCCGGCGGGCATACTGGTCAACAGGACGGCCCAGTATAAAATAATCATGCTGATCAGGAAGATAACCTGCCCTCAAAGTAATGTCCCAAAAATTTCTCAGGTACCAGAAACCACTGGCTTCAAGAGTAAGATCAGTGAACGCCCCCGGCTTGTATAAGCCGCTTTGTGTAAGGTTCAGCGTATAGGTATAATTCAGGAATTTTTTGGTCGGGTTGTATTGATTATAACTGATCGATCCTGAATTGACGACCTGGTTAGGTGTTTGCAGATAGCCCAGATCAGTAGGATCATAATTCACAGAACGGATAATATTTTGCGCAGCAAAACGCAGTTTTCCGCTTACTTTACCAACCCGCAGCATGGAATTAAAACCGTCATAAGAGTTATTGTTAAACACTTTGCTGTAATGGCCATATCCGCGGATATTGAAATTATTTTTCCTGTCATAAAAACTGAAATCGAGGCCGGTCACATTGGCATCACGCTGAGGGCCATCCCTCAGCACATTCGTGTTGGTAAAAGTAATATAGGACCTTCCTTTCAATGCCTGGTCCAGAACCACGATATTATAATTGGTAAGTGATTCGGTTTTAATTTCTGTTTTATCTCCTGTTGTTTTATCACGGATAGTAGCATACATCGGTGCACCGATCGCATTAAAAAAGCCAATACCCAGTTTATTTTTGGTACGGCCTGATAATTTGATCGCATTATATAATTGCGTGCGGCCGGGATTTTTAACGATCTCAATATTGGGATCATCGGCAGCCATGTCAACCACATTCTGGTATCCCCCCGGAGTAGCCCCTACCCTGCGGGAATAGAAAAGACCGGATTTATTGAATATCTCAGTCCCTTCCGTAAAAAAAGGACGGTATTCATCAAACCTCACCTCATAGGGGGTAAGGTTATTGACCACGTTATCAGAAATGACCTGGCCAAAATCCGGTATCAGCGTAGCATCCAGAGTAAAGCTTTCATTGATCCCGTATTTCACATCCATGCCGCCGCTTTTCAACCATTCAGCGCGATAACCATCCCGCTCTGGTGTGTTGCGGACGCCGGTGGAGAGATAAGGAGAAAAGCTAAGCCGGAGAGGTGGTTTGATATTTTTTATCCCTTCCAGCAAGCCAAACTGGTTTACAAAACCATTCACCTGCGGGTCTACAAAATTCCAGAATGTGGTCTCATTGCTTCTTCTTACGGAACGGAGGAATTGTAATCCCCAGTTCTGTATTTCATCTTTACTGAACCGGAGAGAGAGATAGGGTATTTTCATCTCAACAACCCATCCATCATTTTGAATAGTGACTTTACTTTCCCAAACAGCATCCCAGGTCTTATCACCATACTCGCCATAACCGGTTGTAATATTAGGCGCCAGGCGGGCGTCGGTCTGCACATTGGAAGAAGTAACGAGAAACTGGAACCCGTTCTGCTGATCGTGGTAAGTATCAAAAAATACGGAGAAATAGTCTAAGTCTTTAAGCTGTTCCTCATCGCGGGCTGTGATCTGGCGACGAATCAGTGCCGGATCATCGTAAAGGTGGGCGCCAATATAGATGGCATTATTATCATAGAGCACCTTGACCTCGGTCCTTTGAGAAGCAGGTTTACCTACATTCGGAAAGTTCTGTATAAAATCTGTTGCGAAAGCCACTCCCTGCCAGGCAATATCATCCAGCTTCCCATCTATTACAGGATGGCGATCAGTTTTGGTTGCGTGCAATGCTTTTCTCTGGGAGAGTACAGTCAAATGGCCCAACAACAACAAGCTCAGGAAGACAATTCTTCTTCTATACATACAGTTAGTTCCCTAACAAATATAAAAGTCTGTATTGAATGAGAAAAACCGCCTTGCAAAAAAACGCAGTTATATAGGATTTTTTCTATAAATCAGGACTAATTCATCCTTTTTTTAAGGGTAATTACTTGTTCCTGGAGGTCATTGACAATAGTAGCCAATTGTCCCATATCCCAGCGTTGTTGCTGGCTGGCTTTTGAGATCACCATTTGCGCCTGCCACATCTCCAGAACATCTTCTGTATTCATGGTATAAGGATGGTAGATAGGATTATCGCTGACCAGGGTCAGTTTGTGTTTGATGCGGGCTGTTTTCTGCACACGTTTATACACGATGCCTTCGTTGCGCGACACCACAATACAGGCAACATCATTCTTTACATCATCCAGGTTATCCACTTTCTCCCCTACTATCACTGAACCGCTCGGAGTAGGCAGCATGGAATCCCCAATGATCTCAAAAGCGCGGTAGTTGCCCCCGGCGAGCATGGGGAGGGTGAAAGTGTTCAATTCATCAATAAATTCAGGATCAGCATAGCCGGCGAGATAGCCAGCCGCTGCTTTTACCGGTACAAAGGGAATATCGGTACGTCCGGAAGCCAGTTTCATAGCCCGGCGTTTTGCCAGGTAATTACTTTTATTGTCACTAAGGTCCTTTCTCAAAATATCATCCAGGGTCAACTTAAAAATATCGCATACCGCTTCCAGCACATCGATACGGGGCTCCGCTCTTTCTTCCTCATAGGCCCCAAGCAGGGAACGCTTGATACGGAGCTTATTTGCGAATTCTTCCTGAGTCCAACCGCGCAATTTACGGAGGTATTTCAGGTTCTGATTGGATATTGCCATAACAAACTAACTTATTTAGTGCAAAATACTAATTTTTTTAACATCCCAAAAAATTACTTAGACTTTTTTGCTAGTTAAATTATAAGGTGCCCTTCCCGTTCTTCCCGCCTTACCGGTAAGTTTTTACCGGTAAGGCGGGAAGAACGGGAAGGGGAAAGAACGTTGACTGTGGGCATTGTATGAACGGTAAGATAGCCTCTGATATAAAATCCATTGACACTTCAAAAAATAGTATCAATTTTGCACCTTCTATGGCTACAAAGAAAAAAACCGCAGGTGCTAAAAAAACCAGTGCACCAAAAGTAACAGGAAAGCAAAAGCCTGTAATACTGATCACGAATGATGATGGAGTAACTGCTCCTGGGATCATGAACCTGGTAGAAGCTGTAAAGGATATGGGAAAGATCGTGGTGGTGGCGCCGGATAAACCGCAGTCGGGTATGGGGCATGCCATTACCATCGGCCAGCCGATCCGCTTGCAGAAAGTGAATACGTTTGATGATATTGAAGCCTATTCCTGCACCGGCACGCCGGTGGATTGTGTAAAGCTCGCAGTAGACAAAGTTCTCCATCGCAAACCGGACCTTTGCCTCAGCGGAGTGAACCATGGCGCCAATCATAGTATCAATGTGATCTACTCCGGTACTATGTCCGCAGCAGTGGAAGCAGCAATAGAAAGTATTCCCTCAGCAGGATTTTCTCTCCTAGACTATAGTATTGAAGCGGATTTTAGCGGAGCAAGAAAATATGCTAGGTTGGTAGTAGAAAAAATGCTGCAAACCAAGCTGGACAAGCATACTGTTTTTAATGTGAACATACCTGCCCTGCCGGTCAATCTACTGAAAGGGTTGAAGATCTGCAAACAGGCTTATGCCAAGTATGAAGAAGATTTTATCCAGCGTGAAGACCCGCATGGACGCAGGTATTACTGGCTGACCGGTGAGTTTGTGAACTTTGACAAAGGAAAAGATACAGATGTATGGGCCCTGGCAAATGGCTATGTTAGTGTAGTGCCCGTACAATTTGACCTGACAAACTACGTTTTAAAGTCCAAACTGGAAAAACTCTGGAAATGATGTTATTTAAAAGAGATAATCTTCAACTGGGACTGATCCTGGGGCTGATAGGTCCGATACTCGGGTTGGTCGTCATTTATTTTTTGAAATTCTCCTCCGTCACTTTCAGCGATTTCCTGGACGAGTTCTTTAACAATAATAAGTTGATCACTTCCATCGGGTCACTGTCTTTACTGGCCAACGTGATCCTGTTCACCATCTTTGTCAATACACGCAGAGACAAAACAGCCAGGGGTATATTTTTAGTTACGCTTGTATTCGGCATCGCCATACTGATATTAAAGATCCTGAACTAACTGCTTACCAGGTACAGTATCAGCCGCCCCGGGGAAGATTAATTTACCGGAAGCATTCTTCTACTATCTTTGGCCTAATCATCATGAAGTACTACATCATCGCAGGTGAAGCATCAGGCGATCTGCATGGCAGCAACCTGATCAAAGAGATCAGGAAGATCGACACATCCGCACAGATCCGTTGCTGGGGTGGCGATAAAATGCAGGCTGCCGGAGGCGAGCTTGTCAAGCACTACCGCGATCTCGCCTTTATGGGTTTCACAGAAGTGCTGATGAATCTCCGGACCATTTTCCGCAACCTGAAGTTTTGCAAAGAAGATATTACCGCCTATCAACCCGATACACTGATCCTGATCGATTATCCCGGCTTCAACCTCCGCATTGCCAAATGGGCCAGGGAGCAGGGACTGAAAGTGATCTATTACATCAGTCCGCAGGTTTGGGCCTGGAAAGAAGGAAGGGTGCGAATGATGAAACAATGCATTGATAAAATGCTGGTCATCCTTCCCTTTGAAAAGGATTATTTTAAAAACAAGTGGAACTGGGACGTGGAATATGTAGGCCACCCGCTGGTGGAAGTGATTGAAGCGAAGCAGGCAGATAAACCAGAAAAGCCTTTTGCTGATAAACCTATCATTGCCCTGCTGCCAGGCAGCCGCAAACAGGAAATATTGAAAAAACTGCCCATCATGCTTGCAGTCAGCCCGCGCTTTCCTGATCACCAGTTTATCGTGGCCAAAGCACCTGGAGTGGAAGAAAGTTTTTATGATGAGCTGATGAAGAACTATACCAATGTATCCTATGTTTCCCACCAAACCTATTCGCTGCTGCAACAGGCGCAGGCTGCATTGGTCACTTCAGGCACTGCCACCCTCGAAACTGCTTTATTTGGCGTACCGGAAGTAGTTTGCTATAAAGGATCGCCTATCTCCTACGAAATCGCCAAAAGAGTGATAAAAGTGAAGTACATTTCACTGGTCAATCTTATTATGGACAAGCTGGTGGTAAAAGAACTGATCCAGCATGAGCTCACTGTTGATAACCTGTACCGGGAGTTGAATGAGCTATTGAACAGCGAAACAAGAAAAGCCCAACTGGCCAGGGATTACAGTGAATTGAAAAGAATATTGAGTGAAGGAGGACATGCTTCGCATAAAGCAGCTTTATCAATTGTCCATTATCTGCAGGGCAGGTAGCCCCGGCTTATTTCCGTATTAATTTTATTGCGAGGATGATCAGGCAGATGATAAATACCAGGAGGCTGATACGGTTAATGCTATGCATATAACCGATCCATTTGCTTTTGGGGCGGGATGGATCTTTCTTTTTGATAAACAGGTATTCTGCCAGTTGTCTTAACACTCCCATACAGCAAAGTTAGGACAATACATCCTTTTTCTCCAGCATTCTCTCCAGCAACACAGATTGATTCTTTGCCCGCACCAGGTTCTGGCCTGCATATACCGGCACATAATACCGGTCATTATTCAAATAATCCGTCAAAAAACGCAATGCCTGCATATAGGTCATAAAAAGAGCGGCATAATAGAAATGATCTTTTTCTGAAGGCGTCAGCTCATCTTTCATTTCTTCATGATAACCCTCTACAATGGCATGGTAAAAATTTTCCCGGATAAAAATATCGTCAGTGTTCTTACCCTCTTCATTCACAGGAGACAAATAAGTGCGCATCATATCTCCGATATCACTGATAAAATAACCGGGCATTAAAGTGTCCAGGTCTATTATACATATCCCTTTGCCACCGGCATCAAACAACACATTGCTGATCTTGGTATCATGATGGGTCACTCTCAGTTTGAATAATGGGTCAGCTTTTATTCTTTTATATTCTTTCACTATGCCTGCCTGCTGAATAAGCATTTGTGAAAGCCCGTTTGTCTCTTTTATTCTTGCCGGATTACCTTGCTCCAGTGCTGTCAGGAATTCTTCATACCGGTATTCCAGGTCATGGAAAGAAGGGATGGTAATACGCAACCGGCTTACATCCATTCCTGACAGCAATCGTGTAAACCGGCCAAACTGCCTGGCTGCTTCATAAGCCTGGCTGGCGGTTTCAACTGTATCCTTGGAGTGTGAACCATTCACAAAAGGGAATAAACGGAAATATCCTTCTCCTTCCCGGTATATCAATGACCGGCCCTGCTGGCTGGAGAGCGGTGCAATAAAATTATATTCCGGATGATGCAATTGCAAATAATCCGAGATCAGCTTCACATTGTAAGCAATATCCGCCGGTGAAGAGAACACATCCTGGTTTATCCTTTGCAGGATATATGCCTGGTCGTGCACAGAAACCTTCCATGTATGGTTAATAAGACCTGTACCGATCTTTTCCACTTTCATTTCACCACCCTGCAGTCCATACTCTGCTAAAACAGATTCACTCATCACGCTTCAGTTTAAATAGGTCGTTTAGTACTCATCATTCAGTGCAAACACAGGCTTTCTGTACATCCATTGCCCTCCTGTAAAATCAGGGAACTCTACGGTCTGATTGCCCAGTCCGATGGATTGTTCACTAAGTGGCGTGATAGCGCTCCATGCTGCTGCATCATACACATCCATTGGTGTAGGCTGGTTGCGTTTGATGGATTCAATAAAGGAATGTATCACAAAGAAATCCATCCCACCATGTGCTGCACCTGCAGTTTCCTTGCTCCATTTTTGCCAGAGAGGGTGATCATATTTGGTCAGCCAGTCTGCTGCATTGTCCCACTGGTGGGCTTTGGCTGATTTATCCTGTATATAAATGCCTTTGTTCACATCCATCCAAAGCCCTTCAGTACCCTGCACCCTGAAGCCTAAAGAGTAAGGCCTTGGCAGATTGGTATCATGTTGAAGCAGGATGGTTTCTCCGTTCGCACACAACAATTGCGTAGTAACAATATCCCCCAGTTTAAATTCCACTTTGGCATTGGGATGATCTGCTCCGCCTTTTTTAACAATATACTGGTGCAGTCCCCGGCTTTTGGTAGAAAAAGAATTGAGGCTTACAAAACGATTCCCGCGGTTGATGTTCACATAATGAGCGATAGGCCCTATTCCATGCGTAGGATACAGATCGCCATTGCGGTGAACAGAGTGGTCAGTTCTCCATTTTGCTTCAGAGAAGCCTTTTTCACCAAACTCAACACCATAACCATAAGGATGGGTACCGTCATTGAATTTTACTTCACGCAGGTCATGCTGGTATCCACCTTGCAGGTGAACCAGTTCGCCAAATAATCCCTGCCTTACCATATTCAATACAGCCATCACATCACGCCGATAGCAAACATTTTCCATCATCATCACATTGGCCTGGTATCGTTCTGCGGCTTTAACCACATCCCAATGGTCCTGCAGCGTAATACCCAATATCACTTCAGTGCCCACATAGCGGATGCCTGCTTCCAGCGCTCCGATGATCATAGGCTTATGCCATTCCCAGGGCGTTGCAATGATCACAGCATCGAGTCCTTTGGTAGCCACCAGTTTTTTCCAGGCATCTGTGCTGCCGGTATAAACCTGCGGCATCTTTTTCCCGCTTTTCGTGATCATATCGCTGGCGCTCTTCAACATCCTGTCATCAATATCGCAGATAGCTACAAGCTCAGTATCAGCCCTGCGCAATACAAGGTCAAGATGGTTTTGCCCACGGAGCCCTACTCCTATTATCCCGATCTTTACTTTAGTATCTGCTTTGGCTGCACCCCATATATCAGCAGGAAGAAAGGCCAATGAAGCGGCAGCAAGCCCTCCGGTTCTGACAAATTCTTTTCGATTCATGTATGTGATTTTAATTGACTGGGCGTGAATATAGAGGATAATAACACAGGAAGCGCATGCAAACGGTTGTGCAAAATGGTTGGTGGTGGTTCGTTGGCCAACGAACCACCACCAACCACTCACAAATAAGTGTACAATTGACAAGTTTTACTTAGATTTATTTTTTAAACTACTCCCCGTGAAATACAAGGCTTTCCTGTTTGACATGAATGGAACGATGATCGATGATATGCAATATCACATCAAGGCATGGCATCACTTGCTGAATGAGCTTGGTGCCGGTATTTCGATGGAGCGGATGAAAGAAGAATGCTACGGGAAAAACAATGAATTGCTGGAACGGATATTTCCCGGCCGGTTTTCGGAAGAAGAAAAACATACAATGAGCTGGGAAAAAGAAAGGCAATACCAGGAATCTTTCCGCCCCTACCTGAAATTGCTGGATGGATTGCCCGGATTACTGGAAAAAGCCAGGCAGCAAGGCATTAAAATGGCCATTGGTTCAGCCGCCATCATGTTCAATATCGATTTTGTATTGGATGAATTGCAGGTCCGTCCTTATTTCGATGCCCTGATCAGCGCAGATGAAGTGAAACGGAGCAAACCGGACCCGGAAACTTTCCTGTCATGTGCAGCCAGCCTGGGTATTGACCCGGCCGATTGCCTGGTCTTTGAAGATTCACCAAAAGGCGTTGAAGCAGCAGCCAATGCAGGAATGGATTGCATGGTGATCACCACACTGCATGATCCCGTCGATTTTGCAGGACAAAAGAATATCATTGGGTTTATGAAGGATTATACTTCCTTTGCCTGGTGAAATCATTGACCTAAACGGCCTGATGAATTTGCGGCCACGCTTGTTGTATGACAAAATACCAAAACCAAACGCGTCTCTTAGCTGCAGTGGATTGTATCATTTTCGGTTTCGACGGGAATGCACTCAAACTATTACTCGTGCAAAGGGCCATTCAACCTGAAAAAGGCCGCTGGAGCCTGATGGGTGGCTTTATACAGCCCGCCGAAGATGCTGATACTGCCGCCCTGCGCATTCTCAAAAAGCTAACAGGACTGGAAGGAGTATACCTCGAACAGCTCCATACTTTTTCAGGCCCGCACCGCGATCCTATAGAACGGACCCTGTCCGTTACCTATTTTGCCCTTATCGATATTCATCAATACGAAAAGCAACTGAGTGATGAATACCATGCAGAATGGTTTCCGCTCACAGAAACACCCTCCCTCATCTTTGATCATTCTGAAATGGTGAAAATGGCCAGGGAAAAGCTAAGATATAAAGCCGCTTTGCATCCATTGCTGTTTGAATTACTGCCCAAAAAATTCACACTGCCCCAATTGCAGAATCTGTATGAATGCGTGTACGACACTTCATTCGATAAGCGGAACTTTACCCGCAAAGTGCTGTCTACCCGGCTGCTGGTAAAGCAGAAAGACAAAGACAAAGGCAGTTCAAAAAAAGGAGCATTTTTTTATAAACTGGACAACAGGCATTATAAAGCCCATTTCCACTCTTTTCTGAATATTATCCCCAATCCGCCAATCAAATAAGAGGGATTTTTTTATTCAGGCAACAAGTGTTAATTTGACACGAATTATAGCTATATGAGATATACGAAAAAACATTTGGCACCACTCCTTGCAGCGTCTGTGTTGATACTGACGGCTTGCAACAACGAACCCAAAAACGAAACCGGCTCAGCCCCCAAAACCGATACCATGCAGTTCTCCATTACCGAAAAGCCTTATGGCAGTTATAACAACGAAGCAGTGACACAATACACGCTGACCAACCCGAGCGGTATGCAGGTCGGCATCATCAATTATGGAGGAACTGTAACGGATATCATTACACCCGATAAACAAGGCAATAAAGGAAATGTAGTACTTGGATACAGTTCTCTCGAAGGATTCCTCCAAAAAGGCAATCCTTATTTCAATGCCCTCATTGGGCGGTATGGCAACCGTATTGATAAAGGGAAATTCAAACTGGACGGAAAGGAATATACTCTTGCAGGCAATGACCATGGCAACAGCCTGCATGGCGGCAATAAAGGATATGATAAAGTGATGTGGAAAGCTGCCAGGCTTCCCGGCGACAGCAGCCTTGAACTGACATACCTGAGCAAAGACGGTGAGGAAGGCTATCCCGGCAATCTTAACATCAAAGTGATCTATACACTTACAGCAGCCAATGAATTGAAAATTGATTACAGCGCCACTACTGATAAAGCAACACCGGTAAACCTTACCAATCACTGCTATTTCAATTTATCAGCCGGCAAGGATTCAACCATCCTGGGACATGAGTTGCAGATACTGGCCGATCGCTTTACTGAAGTAAATGACAACCTGATTCCTACCGGCAAACTTCCTGATGTAAAAGGAGGACCAATGGACTTTACTTCCTTTAAAGTAATTGGAAAAGACCTTCCTCAAGTGAAAGGTGGTTATGATCACAATTGGGTGCTGAATAAAAAAGAAGGCAGCTTTGAAAAAATTGCCAGCCTGCGCAATGCAGCCAGTGGCCGCCAGATGGATGTTTGGACCAGTGAGCCCGGCCTGCAATTCTATTCAGGTAACTTCCTGGATGGTAGTTTGACACAAACACGCGACGGAGCAAAATATGTAAAACATGCAGGGCTTTGCCTGGAAACACAGCATTTTCCCGATTCTCCCAATCAACCCTCTTTCCCCAATACTATACTGAAACCAGGAGAAACATATAAGCAAACAACTGTGTACGCGTTTTCTGTAATAAAATAACAACCCGTTCTCACTATCATCGGATACCAGTTAATTAAAACTGGTATCCGATATACAATTGAAGCAATCCATTCTTCAGTTTCTTTCCATCAGTAGGAATAAAAGAAGGCAGGCCTGGTATTGAACCGGAAGAAGATTGTTCATTCAGGCTTCCGAAAAAAGCATTGTAACGGCCACCAATAATAAGTCCTGCAACGGGTTTGATCTCTACTCCCCCAGCTACACCATAGTTGAACTTGTTATAATAATCCATCGCATTCTTCGATGTTGCAGGTGCAGAACTATTGCTCACACTATCAGCTTTGGCCCTGATCAGGAAGGAAACCTGCCCCCCGGCCTGCAGTTGAAAGAATTTTGTGATATTGAAGGTCATTAATTGTGGAAGCATAATATAATCCATCGTCATTTCCCCGGTGGCAGAAGTAGTTTTGAAATCATAACCCTGCCTGGAAAATATAAATTCAGAACGATATCCCATCACCCCTCTTCCAGCGGGTGCCCAGTATGCTCCGGCCATAAAGCCAGTCTTACTGGTAGAATTTGCATCACTGATGGATTTTACATTTTTTACATTGATAAAATTCAGCCCTGCTTTCAAACCGATCCCTCTTTTCGGTTGATCCTGGGCTTTTGTAACCAGGGAAAGTATACAGCAAAATGTGCAGGCGGTAATAGCAAGATAGCGGTTCATGATAAAAATTTCACACAAGCTACATTGCTGTATGGCCGATGAAAAGAAAGATGGTATTCAACTGATAAAAAAAGCAACTTAATTGTAGTAAAAAGCATTTCAATGGCTCACCTGCTAAAAAAACAGGAGGAAGTAAAAACTTCCTCCTTCACCAAAACTAATCGCTTATGAAGGTAGAGCTCCCTTCTGTGCTTAACTCTACCCTGCTGCAATATTATAATTGAAATACCGATGCTTCTATTGAATGATGAGCGAATTGCTGATTTAAGGCAATCAACTGTGCAGTTCTAACTATGCAATCCCAATCTTCTTCCGATATCTGATGTAAACACATTTTGCGGATCGTATTTTCTTTTGATCGCGAGCCATTGATCATATTGCGGGTACATGGCCTGGAATGTCTCTTTATCCAGCATGGAATCTTTGCCAAGATAGATCCGGCCTCCGGCTTTTAAAACTTCTGCATCCATTTTTTTTGTAAATGCCCGCAGGTTTTTGGTAACAGGAAAATCAATCGCCAGTGTATATCCTTCAAACGGGAAAGATAAGATGCCCTGCCCATGTCCCATCTTTTTAAACACATTCAGGAAAGGAGTGCAGCCACTGGAAGCGATCATTTCAATGATCTTCTTTACATTCTCCGCTCCTTCCTTACCGGGAGGGATCACAAACTGGTACTGAATGAATCCTCTTTTTCCGTAACCCTTATTCCAGTTGTTGATCATATCGAGGGGGAAAAAGAATTTTTCATAATGAATAAATTCTTTTGGCGAGTTCTGTACAAATGCGATCACACGGTTCAGCATTTTTACCGTTACAGTATTCAGCAAAAAGCCGGGAAGGAAAAATGGTACCGTGAGTTTTGATTTCTTATGCAACTTAAGTGGTTCCTTGCGCAGTGAAGTAGGGAGATCATCCAAACCGGCCGCATTTCCGACTGTCAATACGCCACTGCCCAACTTACTGCCTTTTGCAAGCGGATCAACCCAGGCAACGGAATAATTGAAATGAGCATATTCTTCCAGCGCTTTCAGCATCTCTTCCAGGTTTTTAACCTTGATGGATTTCTGCTTGAAATAAGTGGTTTCAACCTTGCGCAGGCGGATCTTGGCAGAAAGGATCACTCCTAAAAGACCAAGCCCGCCGAAATTGGCTTCAAACAGGTCAGCATGTTCTGTTCTTGAAGCAGCAACCACTTCACCGCTTGCCAGCATGATGTTAAATGAAATGACACAATTGTAGAAAGAGCCGTCCACATGGTGGGCTTTGCCATGTATATCATTAGCGATAGCCCCACCGATGGTCACGAATTTAGTGCCGGGGCAGATCATCGGCAGCCAGCCTTTGGGGCCGAATACATTGATGATCTCTTCGAGGCTCACACCGGCTTCACATTCCAGTATCCCTTCCTTTTCATCCCATCCGAGAAAATGATTAAGATGGGTGCAGATAGCCACCTGGCCGTTTTCATTAATTGCCTGATCGCCATAGCTGCGCCCCAGTCCGCGGGGCACCAGGTTGCCCTGCTTAACGGTTTTAAGTACTTCGGGTTCAGAAGATGGGAAAAAATTATAAGATGCGGTTACCGGGAAATTGCCCCAGCCAGCCAGTTTCTCTTTTTGTTTAACTGCCATGGTGTAAACTTATTATATAGAGCAGGATATTCATAACTTTTTGGATTAAAAAATTGCTGCGCCTCAGGAGCTCAGTTTTTTCAGCTTTGCCTTATTCAGCAGGAATATCTTTTTGCCATTTACGTTTATGATCTTCTCTTTGATCAGTTCATTCATCACACGAAACAGGGTTTCATAAGTAGTGCCTGTGAAAGAAGCGATATCCTGTTTGCTCAGGAGAATGTCAATGTACCCTTCTTTCGATTCCCCAAACCGCTTATGCAGCAGCAGCAATGTTTCACAAAGCCGGCCCTTTACCTCCATATGTGCCAGGTTCCTCATTCTTTTTTCCGCATCCTGCAATTCGTTTGCGAAAAATTTCATGAGCTGGTAGGTAAGCTGATGATTGGCTTCCAGGCTTGTTTCAAAAAAGCCCAGATCAATAAAGCAAACAGTCGAAGGCGCCAGGGCTGTAGCGGTAACAGGATAAACCTTGTCGCTGCCCAGGCCACGATAACCGATTATATCACCCTGCCGGGCAAAATTAATGACCAGTTCTTTCTCGCCCCATTGTTTATGGACTTTAATAATACCATTATACAGAAAATAGATGCCCTGTACATTTTCATTTTCCCTGAAAAGGACCTCCCCTTTATTTAAACGGTAATTTTTTTTATGCACAGCTACGGCAGGAAGCCAGCTGGCCAGGCTGTTCTGACAGAGAAAACAACTCGCTAAATCGCAACTATTTGTATCCTTTTTCATCTGCCCAAAAATAAAGCATCTGGCGTCCGTTTTTTAAATATTACATATTTAGGTAAAATCATGTTATTCTTATCATTTTTGTTTAAAAAACATGATTTATATCATATTTTTGCAGAAAATTAGATTATGAACAAAGAAGATGACTTTGAATATCCCCATGCCTACAAGCCCATTATGGCGGGATTATTCGCCGGTATTGTTGCATCACTGCTGAATATCTTTTATGATGCGATCTTCAGAGGAGCTACGGGTTATAGCTTACCTGAACTCATCAATGTATCCACTATTATTTTCGGGACCCTTTTTATTCTTTTTATTGCAGGAACGGTGTTTGCCATTATGGACAGGTACATGAAGCATGCTACTGTCCCTTATATTATCCTGTTTGTTGTTCTTACCCTGCTTTGTGTTCAACTTGCTTTGCATGTAAACCGGACAGACAACCTGGTACAGAAGCTGGAATTCCGTCAGCTCCTGGTGGGTGTTGTAATTATTTCCGGTGCTTCTGCAGCTTTTCTTGTTCCTTTCCTGGTTAAGCGACCAACGGGAATAGTTTGATTTTTCATTTTATCATCATCATTCGTTAATGAGCAAACATCAACTCTTTAAGAACGGGATTCCTATCTCCGTAGCCCTCACTGACAGCCTGGAGGTTGAAAACGTAAAGCCCGGTAATATCAACAACAGGCTACGTATTTTGCTGATATCACTCTATGCTTTCCTGATCGCGGTTTGCGTCAGCCTCATAGCCAAGGGGTTGGTCTTATTGATCAGCCTTCTCACTAATCTTTTCTTTTATGGCCGTTTTTCACTGGCTGCTTCCAGTCCTGCCGGGAATTCACTCGGCTGGTTGGTAATCCTCATACCTGCTATCGGTGGTATTATTGTAGGGTTGATGGCTAAATACGGATCAAAAGCCATTCGCGGGCATGGCATTCCTGAAGCAATGGAACAGGTGTTGGTGAATCAAAGCCGCATAAAGCCTGCGATCACTTATCTCAAACCGCTTTCTTCCGCCATTGCGATCGGAAGCGGCGGCCCCTTTGGTGCAGAAGGGCCGATCATTGCTACAGGTGGCGCTTTGGGCTCCACTATCGGCCAGTTGCTGAAGATCACTCATAACGAAAGAAAAATATTATTAGCAGCAGGCGCTACCGCAGGTATGTCCGCTATTTTCGGAAGCCCTATCGCTGCGATCTTTCTTGCAATAGAATTATTGTTGTTTGAATTCTCTCCCCGCTCCATCATACCGGTTGCGCTGGCCTGCATTACCGGTGCTGCAGGGCATCATTTCCTTTTTGAGCAAGGGCCTGTATTTGGATTACCGGGCATTATTGAAACTCCATCCAATAGTGCGTTATTTGGTTATAGTGTTATCGGGCTTATCATCGGTGTTTTATCCGTACTTGTTACCCGCTGTGTCTATTTTATCGAAGACTGTTTTGAAAAGCTCCCTGTGCATTGGATGTGGTGGCCATCGATCGGAGGATTATGTGTAGGCATTGTGGGTTATTTCTTCCCACGGACAATGGGTGTGGGATATGAAAACATCAGTGAATTGCTGACCGGCAGTCTGCCAATGCAGCTGATATTCTCACTTTGCATCATGAAATTTATTTCGTGGTCTGTGGCACTCGGCAGCGGCACTTCGGGAGGAACCCTGGCCCCTTTGCTCACTATCGGGGGCGCAACAGGTATTTTGCTTGGAACAAGCCTTTCCTATTTCTTCCCCAATATTGGCATAAGCCTTCCGCTGGCCGCACTGGTGGGCATGTCGTCCATGTTTGCAGGAGCGTCAAGAGCTTTGCTCACCTCCATCCTGTTTGCCATAGAAACCACGTCACAGTCCAATGCTTTGCTTCCTTTGCTCGCAGCCTGCACTGCTTCTTATTTTATCTCCTTCTTCCTGATGGAAAATACCATTATGACGGAAAAGATCGTGCGCAGGGGAATAAAAACTCCTTTTTCCTATGAGCCCGATCTGCTGAGAAAAATAACCGTCAGCCAGGTTTTTCAGAAACACAAATTGCTGCTGAATGAAGAAACACCGATTGACGAAGCCAAAGAATCACTCAATAAAATGAATGATTATAAGGACAATCACTTTATTGTTGTAAATGATAACGGGGAATGCCGTGGACTGATCTCGACATTTGAACTTTTCAATACGGAGATGCCGGTTTCACAGCCAGTAAGTACTATTTCCACCAATGATTTTGAATCCATCCTGCCCCATGCAACACTGAGTGAGGCCTTGGAAAAAATGGCTTCCACCAATACGGATACGCTGCCGGTTGTCAAGAATCTTCAAACCCAGCATGTGGTTGGTGTGCTTTCCTGGGAGGATATTGCCAATGCTTATCAGCACAATTCCGGCAGTCAGGAGATCAAAAGGCAGATTTCTTTGAAGAGAACAGGCCTGAGAATGCTGGTCAGAGGAAAGAAGATCATCAGCCTCAAACCAGCACTTCAGGCAAAAAGGAAATAGGTTATTCGCTGCGCAACGCTTTCACCGGATTGGCCACCGCAGCTTTTATAGCATGGAAACCAACGGTGAGCAGTGCAATACAAACCGCTCCAAGGCCGGCGGCTGCAAACATCCACCATTTGATATCAATGCGATAAGCATAATCCTGCAGCCATTTGCTCATCACCCACCAGGCAATGGGTGAGGCAATCACCAGGGCGATCAGTACCAGCTTTACAAAATCGGAGGATAAGATCCGGACAATGCCCGTTACTGATGCGCCCAGCACTTTCCGGATACCGATCTCTTTTGTGCGTTGGAAAGAAGTGATAATAGCCAGTCCAAACAATCCCAGGCAACTGATGATGATGGCAATCACTGTTGCCATATTGATCAGCCGGGAAAGATTACGTTCCTGCTTATACATTGATTCCAGCTCCTGGTCATAAAATTTGTATTTGAATGTGCCCGGAGGATAAAAGGCGTTCCATTTCTTCTCAATGTTCTTAAGTGTTTGCTGCCATTTGCCCGGGTCTTTATCATTCAGTTTGATATTGATCGTGCTGGTATTTGATTTGTTCGCCATAAGCGCCATCGGATCGATGGTGTTGTGAAAATCCTGCATATGAAAATCCTTTACTACACCTACGATCGGATATTTTCCGCCGGGCTGCCCTATCACTTTGCCTATTGCATCCTGCGGCGAAGAAAATCCAAACGCCCGTACAGCTGTTTCATTGATCACAAATTCCCGTGTGGTATCAGAAGGCAGCAGGTTTCTGCCGGCCAGCAGTTTTATTCCATAAAGAGGCACATAAGAAGTATCTACTTCTTTCCGGAATACCTGGCGCTTCACCGGTTCCTTTGTTGCATCACCGTCGCTGTATTCATACATGCTGGAAGAATAACCGGCCATCATTGGCTTTTGTCCCAGCGATATCATATTAATACCCGATTCTTTTTTTAATTCCTCTGCCAGGGCAAAATGTTTATCCTCATATTCCTTTTTCCATAGCAGTTTCCAGGGAACATCCACCAATACCACTGCCTCTTTATCAAATCCCATATCCTTCTTAACTGTATAGCTCAACTGTGCTCCCATGATCAGCGCACCAACAATAAAAGCCTGGGCAATTACAAACTGAAATACGATCAGTACTTTACGCAATGCCAAACGGTTATTGCCAACTTTCCACACGCCCTGTCCACGCATGATACTTACCGGCTGCACTTTTGCGATCAGCCAGGCAGGATACCAGCCTGAAAGAAGGGTAACACATAATACCAGCGGGATAATAAATAATAACAACTTAAAAGTATTTGAATGCTCCAGCAGGCCATCAGGCAGGATATCACTGAGCAGAAAAAATCCCAGTTTGGCCAAAAAGAAGGCAAGCACAACAGCCATTATCACAGTTGCCAGGGTTTCTGCCAGTATCTGACCGATAAGTGCTTTCCGTCCGCTACCCAACACTTTACGCACACCTATCTCTTTACTGCGTTGAGGTACCAGTGCCGTACTCAGATTGATATAGTTAATGCAAGCCAGTAACAAAAGGAACCCACCAAGGCCGATCAATCCATATATGACAGGTCTGCTGGCTTTTCTTTGTTCGTATTCTTTGATATAACTGGAAAAATGTGATTCAGACATGGGCAGCAATTCAAACCAACGCTTCATTTTGAAAGGCGTTTTTCTATCCTGTTCAAATTCATTCCATTTCTGTGTTGCTACTACAGAGATCTGTGATAATACTTTTGCAGTGTCTGCATTTTTTGCCAGTTGAAGATATACCCTGTCGCTGCCATTGGTATTGGTCCAGCTATTGAGCTCATACACTTTTGGTTTCAGGTACCAGAATTCCTGTGCTATAAATTCAGTAGGATAATCCAGGTCTTTCACAATACCAGAGATCGTTTTCTGTATGGTATCATTGTAGGCAATCGTTTTACCAATAAGCTGTGACGGTTGCTGGTCTCCGAAATAAGATTTGGCCCGGCTTTGCGTCAGCACCACGTTTTCAGGGGCATTGAAAGCAGTGGCTTTATTACCCGCCAGCCAGGTATAAGGTACCATGCCAAAATAGGAAGAATCGGTAGCCACAATATTTTTCGGATCTTCTATCACCAGTGGTTCACTACCCGACCTTTCTATTTTTACCGTATTCATCCATTTTCCTCCATACACAGGCACTACACGGTCTAACCCATTCACCTGTTCCCGGATGCCCTGGTAAAGAGGAGCAGAAACACCACCGTTATAAGATTCCTTTTCATCAAAAATGAATCCTGTCACCAGCCTGTACGTACGTTCCCTATCCGGTAATTTCTTATCGAAACTGAATTCATAACTAACAATGCTGTAAATGATCCAACAGGCACTGATGCCGATAGCCAGACCGAGTACATTGAGCACAGTGAACAAGCGATAACGACCCAGGCGGCGGAAAAGGGTTTTGAGCGCAGGAGGCATGCTATTAGTTTTTGATGAAAATATGGTGTCACCAGATACCAGGAACTGAAATAAGATATTTTCGTTCCAATTTTATAAATATCTATAAACCAATTGGATCGGTGAAAAAATAGGGATAGGGGTGTTCGTTAACGGACAGTTGGTGTCCGGTTGCGGACGCAAGTGCAATAAGCTGTAAAATATGTTTAGTATTCCTCAGGGCCTGTCCTTGTCTTTTCCATTTTCAGCAGGATAAAGCTCACCAACAGAAATGAAACAAAGAATGTATATGTCACATTCCTGTGGCCAGGTACATAATAGTTATTGCCCGAAGAGATCCAGGAGCCGTTCATTTCACCAGTAGTATAAAACAGCAGTATCAGACCGGCCGACAGCAAAAGGCCTATAATAAAAATAAGGAATGGCCTGCGTTGTATCATTATACTCGCCCTGGTTGCTTCCCGGCTGTAGGTAGTGAAAAAAAATCCGGCCAGGCAGCCGGCTGTCATCCAGACAACATAATAAAGTGCTGTGCTTCCAAAGCCGGCATTGCCATTCAACCGGCGGCTATCAGGGCCGGGCAAAATTGTGACAAGCAAAGCACCGGCAATATCAATCACTATTGCCGGGATAAGGTAACACAAAATGATTATGCAGATCGTTTTTAAAAAACTCATGTATATACTTTACTGTTTATCCCTGTACACTTCAAATACAAAACAGGGCCAGGTCACTTTAGTATTATATAACCCTTTCCGGTACCAGGGCTCATAAGTGGACGTCACGTACAGGCTTTTACCTGGATAAGCAGACGAAACATACCGATATTGCTTATTCCTGATGCCGAGATAATAATCCGAATCAACTAACTGAAACCCCAGTTGTTTAAATTCTTCCAAAAGTTTATCTCCCAATTCTTTTTTGTGAATGGTATGTGCTGCCCGCCAGTTGGCCTGCGGGTTGATATCAATATAAAAAGTGGAAAGTGGCATTACCAGTTCATTACCGGCAGTATCGGTTACAACTGACCGGTGTTGCGCAGCAAACTCTCCTTTACTGGCATGTACAAAATCGGGAGAACGGTCCTTCATATATAATTGAACACATTGCAGGCTGCCACAGTCTGCCAGTTCAATCAGTTCTGTTGCCGTTAGTGCATCCCTTGTTGCTGTAGCTGCATTGATCTGTGATACATCTTCATGGGCAATTTCAATCTCCGGCGATCTTTCCTTTCTCCCATCAACACATTCGCGTATACTTAAGTAGGCAGCCCCTACAACAAAGATCACAATATAGCCGGTACCTCTGCGCATAGTTTTAAATCTCCTTCATCAAAAATATCAAGGTGCTTAAAAAATTAATGCTGTTTAAATCCAATACTTCTTCTCCTGCTTGCTTCCGGCAATTGCAACTGCTCAATATCAGCAAGCGTTACATATTGCAATAGCTCCGGCGTACGCTGTTCCTTTGTCAGCGCTGCCATACGCAGGTACTGCCTGTTCACAATCACTTCTACCGCTTGCCTCACAAAACGTGCATTGCCAAAAAACTTATCGCGGTTCTCACAAGCGCGGTTCAGGTAATCCGAGAGGCTGGCAGCAGCTTCGGGGCTTAATAAAAGTTCATGAAGGACCAATTGTTTTTCTGCTATCGTGTAAAGCTCTTCATAACTGTAATCAGGCAGGCTGTAAGTGGCATCAAATCTTGATTGCAGTCCCGGGTTGGAACGTACAAATTCATTCATGTTATCAGGATAACCGGCAGCAATTACCGCAAACTTGCCTCTATGATCTTCCATCATTTTCAACAGCGTTTCAATGGCTTCACTTCCAAAATCGCTTTCTCCACTGCCGGTAAGAGAATATGCTTCATCAATAAAAAGAACACCACCCATTGCCTGGCGAATAGCGTCGGCAGTTTTTATAGCTGTCTGTCCTACATAAGCTGCCACCAGGTTTTGACGGTCCACTTCTACAACATGCCCCCGCTCCAGCAGACCAAGGGCTTTGTATATTTTACCCAGCAGCCGTGCAAGGGTGGTTTTTCCTGTACCGGGATTACCGGTCATCAACGTGTGCAGCGAAAACCTGTTCAATACATCCTTGCCTGTCTCGGAATAGAAACGTACCAGGTTGATTTTGTCACGCACTTCCTGTTTTATTTGCTGAAGCCCAACCATGTTGTCAAGCTGTTGTAGGACTTCATCCAGTTCAGCCTGGTTAATGGTCAGGATCAGTTTGGTCCTCTGCTCTTCTTCAAATACTTTTTCCAGGTCTTCCAGTTCAACCCTGCTCAATTCATCTGTGGAAAGGGTGTCCAGGTTGCCCTGTTTTAGCAGGCGGATGCCCATTTCCCGTTTTGCTTCATCAATGATCGAAAACACCAGGCGTCCATTGCCAAAATATTTGTCCCGGGCGCGATAAAGATTGGTCAGTCTTTTCCTGAGTTCGGCCTCTGCTGCATTGCTTAAAGCAGCTTCCTCTTTTTTCAGGGCTGCACCGGCGATCAGCATCAGTTCGTCAGGCAGGTAATCTTCAAAATGAAAATGCTGGCTGAACCTGGATTTCAACCCGGGATTGGACTCCAAAAAAGCATTTACTTCATTGGGGTATCCTGCCCCAATGATAGCAATATCGCCAGGGCCATCACTCATTTCTTTGAGGAGCATTTCAATTACTTCAGCACCATAATCTTTATTATCGCTACCGCTTCTTGCCAATGCATACACTTCATCAAGAAACAGGATACCACCTCTTGCTTTAGTGATCATTGCTTTGGTCCTGGGTGCAGTTTGACCGATGAATTCCCCCACCAGGTCGGCGCGGGTGGCTTCCACCACATGTCCCTTGCTCAACAGGCCCATAGCTTTATAGATCCTGCCCAACAAGCGCACGACGGTAGTTTTTCCTGTACCAGGATTACCTGTGAAGATGCTGTGAAGAGAAAGTTGCCCGTCATCAGCAAATCCTTTTTCCATCCGGAGCTTGTTAAACTTCAGGTATTCTATATTCTCATGAATGGTTTGTTTCACTCCGGTCATACCCACCAGGCTGTTCAGTTCACTCATAGCATCCTCTAAAGCAGTTTTAGTTGCCGGTCCTATATCTGAAGAAGGATGATTGACAGTAAATTGACCAATAGGTTGCAAGAGACCTTCTACTTCCGTATCTCCTACTGTAAACTGCCCCGAAGCGATATTGACGTCCATAAAACTGAGGTAAAGCAGGTAAGTCCCATTTTTCCAGAAACCGGGCTGGGTTTCGCCATAGGTCAGCCGAACAAATTCAGTTTGCGATGAAGAAATGCCTGTAAAAACTGTATCATATTTGAATGATACTACTGAAAACCCGTTGAGGGCATCAATAATGTTCAGTTTAAATTCAAGGGTCTTGGCTTCTGTAAATTTTCTTTTGATGGCTATTTCCAGGCCAAGATGTTCGGTTTCGGTGCTCTGTAATTGACGCAGGTAACGATAGCCCTGGTTTTTTTCACGCCGGTCTGTATAAGAAGGATAGATCTTTAGCTCCTCAAACTGAAAGTAGGGATTGAAGCTTTCTGTTACCTGGCCCAATTTATCTATGATAATGGTTTTGGTAAATACTACGGAGTCGTTCACCAATACTTCCCACAGGTATTGATCGGCCGTCCAGTAACCTCCGTCAGGAGTGCCCCAGGAGCCAGTGATAACATTGGAAATATCGGAAAGTTGAAAATCAATCGCATGATCACCGGCATACATCACCTTTTTTGTAGTGAGGGCGGTGCAACGGATTTTAAAGAACAAAGGGTTCTCTTCTTTTTTGCAAAGCAGGTTAACAATTTCGAGATCCCAGTACAGGTACTTTGTTTCTGCCTGATCAAATCTTGTGCGGTATTTGTTGACGGAGGGTTTATGCTTTAATAAATCCGGTTTCACAAAAAACTGGATATCTTTTACGACGCAGACAGGTGCAGGGTTAGGAGGATTAGTGGACATGGTTCGACAAACAAAGTTTTCGGTTGGTGAATACGCTTAAATAGAAGGCTCTCTTATTGGGCTGTTGGAATAATTATTTTCTTCCAGTTGCTGTTGGCCTTGGTAATGGCAACACCTTTTGTTGGCTCAACAGTGGTAAGCATTGCTTCGCAATATCCGCAGCCAACAGGAATGCAGATGATCACAGATCCGGAAGCACTGACAGTGCAACCGCCCTGTCCTTCTTTGCAGGCGCAGGTGAAGGCACCCGTTATGTTCCCATTCGCTTGCTGTACAATGATCACTTGTTTATTATCGGTATAGCTGGTGCGGTATCCTTCTTTAACAGTTATTTTTCCGCCTTTAAATACTGTTCCTTCCGGAAGCCGGGAAGTGACAAGAATTTCATCGCCGGTATTGGCATACCGGTCATGGGCGTCTTTTACAGCGGGTTTTCGATTGGTTTGTGCGCTGATGAGAGTAGCCGCACATAAAAAAGCAAAGAGTAACCATATTTTTCTCATGGTACAAGTTTTAGGGGGGGTGTGTATCATTTGATCTATATACAATAGCACTGCTAAAGATACTGCGGTTAGAGGGGAAGTCAGGTACACCTGGAGTTGAAAAATGTGGTAATCAAAAAAGGTCAATTTTAAGGCATATGGATTCTGCGCTAGACTTTCCCTGGTCTGTATTTTACTTTAAACGAACCTTCAATCGCATCCAACATAGCGATATATACTTGCCACTTACCCGGGTTACGTATATCCCTCATAAGGGTTAGCCGGCGCTGCACAGGGTGGCGTTCCAGGCTGAGAACAAGTGTTGATTGCATCAATAAAAAACGGATGCCGAAGGCAACCGTCAATACATTTCAATAAAAAATCAGGATTATTATCCTTTGAACTTACGCTTCGGATTGCGTCTCGTATGGAACACCGCAAAAACAACTACTTCCGCTTTGATGATCTCATATACGATCACATAAGGGAACCGTTTCAAGGCAGCCTGCCGGAAGTTCTTTCTGATCTTACCGAAGTATTCAGGATGAGATTTTACTTTTAAAAAATAACTGTCCAACTCGGTTAAAAAATCCTCTCCCAACCCTTCTTTTTGTTCTTCATACCACCAATATGCTTCCTGCATCATCGCGGCAGCACGGGGTTTTATCACCAGTGAGTACATTAAGGTTTCCTTTTGCTTCTGATGATATCCTTTGTCTCGTTCCAGCTATAGGATCTGCTTTTACCTTTTACATGCTTATCACGCTCCTGCTCCAGTATCTTTATGTGGTCTGCAGAAAGCTTGAACTTGTCGCCATCGGTGATCTCGTCTTCCACCAGCAGATAAAGCCCTTTCACTTTTTTATCATCCGCATCGGCTATATAGGTCATCAGTTTTTTTCGGATCGCTGCCGTTGTCATTATTTCCACATTTGTACAAATTTACTTTTTTTTAGCTTTCAGGTATTTATTTAATACATTCTGTATAAAATAAATACTCTATCACTGCATCGGATGATATTTCTGGATCGCTGCCGCCAACGTTTCTACTTCAGTTTGCCGATACCGCTCTGTGAATGAAGGATATCAGGCTTATTAACCGGTCATTTACAGCAATAATTATCGGCAACGGCAATGTTGATTTTTCCTCACTGCCTTATAACTCATTTGCAGATTTTAATTCGCTATCAATCCAACTTTCTCTAATTCAAGTATCTGTTTGCGCATAATTTATTGATTGAATTTGGTGATCAGTGGATCTTTCTAAAGTGTATGTGTCATCATCATTGCCGGTCCCCCACCCCACTGATCCAGTACATATAGAACTGCAATCTCAACATGATTCCATGGAGCAGTTCCCATTTGAACAGGCAGGAATGAAAAGAACTGTACGTTCTCTACATCGCCATTGTTGTTCGTGCAATTAGTATTACACTTCCACTCTCCACCGCCTACGTGAAACACACCACCACCGGTCTTCCAGTAGTCACGCCCTACAACTATCGATTTCAAATTGGCAGGAATATTTTTTACAAAAAAATAAGGATCGTCCGGACGAAGTGCAACAACAGCGAAATTCCCAATACCATCCTTTAACTCAACCCGCGGCTTCCAGTGAAGGTCGGAGAAGTCCTTTGGCCCGGCTATCGCCAGCCCGGCTTTTTGTGTTATAGTCGCTTGCTGATTGAAGACCCATTGAGATAAATAAGAATTCCCGAATTTAAGTTTAGAAAAGACCTGGATGGTCAATATGCCGCTGCCGGCCTCAAACTGGTTGATGTCTGCAGAAAGGGTATCATTGTGGTTGGATAATACAACGCGCTTTTGTTGACCGTTGATATTCCAGACTGCTATGGCAGAGTCTACAAGACCCGACCCGAGGTATGATTTATCCAATTCAACTGAAAAGTTCCTTTGACGGATCTCAGGGTCAGGAGATATCGTTTTTTTACAACTGCTACCTAATATCAGGAGGAATGCAGCAGCTATAAAAATATGCTTGATATTAACGGCCATAATACTGGTGTAGCGGATTTACAGGTTTCCGCTATGAAACCAAAACTATACGCCGTTTTTGTAAACATCCTTTTGAAATGACATCAACTGGCCAAATTGCTGAATGAACTGGAAGACAAATATCAGGCGGGTCACTTCAGGCCAAGCAGGGATTTATTTAACGATTCGTTGCTTCCCGCTCCCGCAAAATCGTCAAACGCTTTTTCTGTAACGCGGATGATATGATCCTCGATAAAGCCAGCTCCCTCGCGTGCTCCATCCTCCGGATGCTTAATGCAGCATTCCCATTCCAGCACTGCCCAGCCTGCATAATCATACGCTGTGAGCTTGCTGAACACTGATTTAAAATCGACCTGCCCATCACCAAGCGAACGGAAACGCCCGGCCCTGTCTATCCAATTCTGATATCCACCATACACTCCCTGTTTGCCACTTGGATTGAACTCTGCATCCTTTGCATGGAACATCCGGATCCGTTCATGGTAATGATCAATAAATGAAAGGTAATCCATTGCCTGCAGCACGAAGTGGGACGGGTCATATAAAATGCAGGCCCTTTTATGGCCATTTACTTTTTCAAGGAACATTTCGTAGGAAATACCATCATGAAGATCTTCTCCGGGATGTATCTCATAACAAAGATCGATCCCATTATCATCAAACTCATTTAAGATCGGAAGCCAGCGTGATGCGAGTTCTGTGAACCCGGTCTGTACCAGTCCTCCAGGCCGCTGAGGCCACGGATAAACTGTATGCCACAACAGGGAACCGCTGAAAGTGCCATGAGCATTCAACCCGAGATTACGTGAAGCTTTGGCTGCATATTTCAGTTGCTGCACCGCCCATTCTGTCCTTGCTTTGGGATCGCCATGCAGGGATGCGGGTGCAAACCCATCAAACAATACATCATAGGCAGGATGTACTGCTACCAGTTGGCCCTGCAAATGCGTGGAAAGCTCCGTTATCTCCACACCTGCTTCTTTTACAATACCATTTATTTCATCTGCATAGGTCTTGCTTTCTGCTGTTTTTTTAAGGTCAATCATACGAGGGTCCCAGGTTGGGATCTGCACTCCTGTAAAACCCAGTGACTTCGCCCATTTGCAAATAGATGAAAGCTGGTTGAATGGTTTATTGTCACCGGCAAATTGTGCAAGAAAGATGCCCGGGCCTTTTATCGTTCTCATAATACCTGTTTTAATAATGGATAAAGAGGATTAAAAGATAGTTTAGAACGTTGTCCATTTCATATCGCTTTGAGCAGACGCAACTACTTTATCTATGAAGTTCATACCGCGGATGCCGTCTTCCACTCCGGGGAAATCGAGCGATTCAGCAGAAGGGGGTTGCCCTTCCAGTTTGGATTGCAAGGCCAATGCAAAATTCCGGTATAGATTGGCAAATGCTTCTATATATCCTTCCGGATGTCCGCCGGGTGTACGGAAATTATGTTTGGCATAACTGCTGAGATAGCCGCCACCGGCGCGCAATAGCTGGATGGGTTGATCAAGCGGCTTATAGATTAATGTATTGGGTTCCTGCTGTGCCCACTCAAGGCCGCCATCTTCTCCATATATTCTTATCTTCAACGGATTTTCTTCACCCGCAGCAACCTGCGAAGCCATCAATACACCTGTTGCACCATTATCAAACCGCAGCAACACATTCCCATCATCATCAAGCAGGCGGCCCTGTACCATGATATTAAGGTCTGCACAAAGGTGGGTGATCTTTGCACCAGTGATATATTCTGCCAGGTGTGCTGCATGTGTACCGATATCACCCATGCAACCGCTTTTTCCTGAACGGGACGGGTCTGTACGCCAGGCAGCCTGTGCATTGCCTTCGAGTTCGGATAAGCGGCTTAGCCATCCCTGAGGATACTCTACATACACTTTTCTTATTTTACCTAATGACCCGCTTTTTACCATTTGTTTTGCCTGCTTCACCATCGGATAGCCGGAGTAGGTATGCGTAAGCATAAGGCTTAAACCTGTTGCATCCAGTTTTTGTTTCAACTGGCAGGCCTCATCCAGTGAAAACGTCATCGGTTTTTCGATCACCACATGAAAGCCTTTGTCAAGCGCCATCATAGCCGGATCGAAATGCACATAGTTCGGTGTAACGATACTTACAAAATCGATCCGCCTGTCAACAGGCAAAGCAGCTTCTCTATTGAGCATGGTCTCATAATCACGATAGATCCTTTCTTCCTCCAGGTATAGATCGTGGCCTGATTCAACAGCAATTTGCGGATCGTGGCTTAAAGCGCCGGCAATGAGTTCTATTTGCCCATCCATCAGTGCAGCACTGCGGTGTATAGCCCCTATAAATGCCCCCTGCCCGCCGCCGATCATTCCCATTCTCAATTTTCTTTTCATCAGTCAGTGTGATTAAACGATTAGATATTAGGTAAAAGGATAAGGAATGATTCGTGAACGATATGAATCATTCAATGAACATTGCATAAAATTATTTTTCCTCCAGGCTAAAAATGTTACAGATTTATCCATATATATCGTGATATGAACAGGGCTGTAAACCGGGAGACTCAATACCTTATCTGTTGATCAGTTGCTGTTCAATCTCGTGTATCGCTTTAATGGTCTTCACCAGTGAATCAGGTGTCACGGAAATACTGTCTATCTCCTGCTCCACGAGGAACTGCGCAAAATCGGGATAGTCTGAGGGACCCTGTCCGCAAATACCGACCTTTATCTTATTCGCTTTCGCAGTCCTGATCAGCATACTGATCAATCTCTTTACTGCATGGTCCCTTTCATCATACAGATGGGATACCAATGAAGAATCCCTGTCCAGGCCAAGTGCCAATTGTGTGAGATCATTGGAGCCGATAGAAAAACCATCGATATGCCGGGCAAACTCATCAGCCATCAGAACATTGGAAGGTAATTCAGCCATCAGGTATATTTCCAGGCCTGCTTCGCCACGGACCAGTCCATATTCTTTCATAACATCCTGCACCCTGAGCAGTTCACCCACTGTTCTGCAAAACGGGATCATTACCACCACGTTTGTCAACCCCATTTCTTCCCTTACCTTCCGGATCGCTTTGCATTCAAGCGCAAAAGCTTCTTTATATGCAGCAGAATAATACCTGGACGCACCACGCCAACCAATCATAGGGTTTTCTTCTTCCGGTTCAAAATATTTTCCGCCTAACAGGTTAAAGTATTCATTGCTTTTAAAATCGGAAAACCGCACAATAACCTTTTCCGGATAAAAAGCAGCAGCGATCTTTGCCACTCCATAAGACAGTTTCCTGATAAAATAATCCTCCTCATTTTCAAAGCCCGCAATGATCTCTGCGATCGAAGTGGAAAGTGCTGTATCGTTAAGCGACCGGTGCCGTAAAAGCGCCAGTGGATGAACTTTTATATAATTATTGATAATAAATTCTTCTCTCGCAAGGCCCACGCCTTTGTGTGGCAAATGAGAAAACTGGAAAGCCATGCCAGGAGATCCTACATTGAACATGATCGGCGTTTTTACAACAGGCAGATCGCTAAGATTGAAGCTTGTTTTTACAAACCCTATTTCTCCATTGTAAATATTGCCGATATCACCTTCTACACAGGAAGCTGTAATTGTTTGTCCCTGTTGAAGCAATTCTGTTGCATTGCCACAACCCACGATTGCCGGCACACCCATCTCCCTTGCTACAATAGCTGCATGGCAGGTGCGTCCGCCTTTATTCGTAATAATGGCTGCCGCTTTTTTCATGATCGGTTCCCAGTCGGGGTCCGTCATATCAGTAACCAGTATATCCCCGGCATTGAATTCATGACCGTCGATCACCCGCTTATCCAATGAATAAAGAATGTTCACTTTCCCGGTGGCGACTTTATCACCAACGGCAATGCCTGTAAGAAGAAGTTCTTTCTGCTGATCCTTTACTTCCAGTTGGTATTCAGTAACCACCTGGTCTTTTTTCTGTGAATGGATCGTCTCTGGTCGCGCCTGCACAATAAAGAGTTGGTTGCTTTTGCCATCAACAGCCCATTCCACATCCATGGGGCACCAATGGCCTTTTATACCGGTATAATATTTTTCGATCTCTGTTACCCATTTCGCAATCAGCAACACTTTCTCATCATCGATGCAGAATCTTGATTGCATATTCTTTTCTGTAGGAATGACGACCACCCTTTCACCAGGATTATCGCCATAGATCATCATCTTATCTTTATTGCCCAGTTTTTTCTCAATGATAGGAGAATGCGCTTTATTCAATACAGGCTTGAATACAATAAATTCATCCGGTGATACGGACCCCTGCACAACCATTTCGCCAAGGCCATAAGAGCCGTTGATAACAACAACATCCCTGAATCCCGTCTCTGTATCCAGTGAGAATGCCACTCCGGAACTGGCCAGATCCGAACGAACCATTTTTTGTACGCATACAGACAATCCGATCTCGAAATGATCGTATCCAAAACTTTCACGGTAACTGATTGCCCGGTCAGTAAAGAGGGATGCGAAACAATTCCTTACGGCATCTATCAATGCGACCGGTCCCCTGATGTTAAGATATGTTTCCTGCTGGCCGGCAAAAGATGCATCAGGAAGGTCCTCGGCAGTGGCCGAGGACCGGACAGCGACATCAGCATCCGGTATTTTATACCTTTCAGAGAGCGCATGGTATGCCTGAATTACAGGCAAAGCAAGTTCCTCAGGAAAAGCAGTATTACGGATCATCTGCCGGATCTTCTTGCCACCTTTCCTCAACGATTCCAGGTTATTAAAATCGATCTCCCGTATATATTTCTTTATAACAGGTTCAAGATTACCGGAGGAAAGAAAATGCTTATATGCATGAACGGTAATCACCAAACCATCAGGGATATTAATACCAAGTTTGGTAAGATGCTGTATCATTTCCCCAAGGGAGGCATTCTTACCGCCGACCCATTCAATATCGTTGATACCAACCTCGCTTAAGGGTACAATAAATTTTTCTGTGTTCATTCTGTTTGATTTGATGATGTATGGACAATAGTCGTCTTCGTGTTGCATACACATACAACACAGCAGACAAGCTTATTAATGATTATGGAAATACTGGTCCGTGCAGAGCAAAACTTAACAATGCAAAAGTAAAATAGCTTACTGCAACTGAATTGCGGGATATTATCCTCTTATAAAAAATGTTTAGCAAGCTGGCTGCTCAGAATAAATAAATAGCGTGGGAATACAAGGTTAATAACCCATAAAAAAAGCCATAGCAATTATTGCTATGGCTAAACATGAGACTTGCCGGATAAACTATTATTGGGTTGTAAGTGTCTGCGTTAATGAAGCAGGCTTTTTCCTTATTGTCAGGTAAATGCCTATCATCAACACTAATACGGTAGCAGGCATTACCACCACTTTCATGAATGTATCTGAGCCGGCTATCGCATCTGCAGCCGCTTCATCAGCTCCACTGGCTATTGCAGTAGCTCTGAAAGAATCGTACCATTTCCCCATCAGTGGCACAATAAGGGCTACAGATAACATACCTCCACCTCCCATCAGTGATAAACCAAGTGCACCTGTACGGGGAAGGTATTCTGCTACGAATCCCAGCATTGTAGGCCAAACAAAGCAAAGCCCGATCGCAAAAACAATTGCAGCAACTACCGCCATGCTTCCGCTTGTTTTACTTAATAGTATAAGGCCAATAGCGGTGAAGAGCATAGAGAAGATCAACATACCAGTCGGGTTGAGCCGGTGCACCACAGGTCCGGCAAACGACCTTCCAAGCGCCATAATACCATTGATCAGTACCAGGATCAGTATGCCTGATATGCCGGCACCCTGCAGCAGTGCCCCCAGCCATTGATTCGTTCCCAACTCTGTGGCTGCTGTCAGCAACATGCACGCCAGCATAACCAGGAATAACGGGTGAAGGCATGCTTTAAACATCTGCTTTGTACTTACACCTGAAGAAACACGCTCTGTAGGCGGGAACTTTAATTTCAGAAATAAAAAACCATATATAAACAAGGGTACGAACAATGTTGCGATCATTACACGCCAATCTGCCTGCCACCAATTGGTCATGGCGTAACTGACCAAACCTCCTACCACAATGCCTCCAGGAAACCAGACATGGAAACGGTTAAGCATAACTGTTTTCTTTTCGGGATATAGCGAAACCACCAGCGGATTACAGGCAGCTTCCACCATGCCATTACCGATCCCTATACAAACCGTTCCGGCAAAAAGCCAGCTCGCATCTTTTGCAGTGAGATAAATGATAATTCCAGCCAGTTGCCCAATGAAAGCCAATCCCAGCAAGCGTTTCATCCCCAACCAATCACAAAGAGGTCCACCAAAAAGCATGGCTAGCGTAAAGCCCCAGAACGCGGGGCTGAAGATCCATCCCACCTGTTCGCGGTTAAGGCTGAACTCATGTCCCCATACACCTTCAAGCGATGCCCTGAAGGCAAATGTCATAGCAGTCGTGATCAATGCGATCCGGCTGGCCAGAAATAATTTTTTACGGTCAATATTGGCTTGCATCTCGTTTGGTTTTTTAATGAAGGATGTTTAATTAAAAATAGCCTTCTCCCAAACAGGAAAATATAATGTTCTTACCTTCTTATTTTAAAGGATTACCTGTATCCGTACAAACAATAAGTTATTTTTCCTGACAGCGTTACACCCATTGTCATTCTTTACTTTGTCCAGGTATTGTTATTACCTGGGAAGCAAACAGGCTATTGTGTACTTCAAGAGCAATATCCTGATCTTTAAACTTGCAGGTAAAAATTTCAGTGTGTGGCGTATCAATGTAACGGAGTACCAGTTCCAATGTCTGCGCATCTTTCCAGTAATAGGCAGATGCTGTCTTGAACAGTGGAGGTCCGGTAATGGTAGAATCGGGTAATAGGTATGGCCCGTGGCGATCAGTTTCACCAAGCGCCCACTTATCTTTTGTAAAACTGAAATGCTCATTGGATTTGTCTGTTTTCAGAACAATGTTGCATGAGTCTCCTGCAAATCTGAAAGAAATATTTTTCAAATGTGCAGTATTGGTTTGCAGCTCGAATGATCTGCCGTTGAGCGATCCCTGTAAAGGTGAAGCCACTGTTGATGCAGGCACAGGCAATTTAAGGGAAGCAAGTTTCCTTTTTAGTTGTGCTGCCATCACAGGATTGGATGGCAAAGCATTCTTATGCATGGACGGCAGAAGATATTTCCATACCATGTCAAGTTCACCCTGCATGTCCATTGTTTCGGCTGTAATAGCGATAACAGCATCCTGTTCCGGCAGCACGATCATGAATTGCCCGAATGCTCCGTCACCCCTGTAAGCATTATGCAGGCAACGCCAGAAATAATAGCCATATCCCTGCTCCCAGTCACCGGATGCCGGCCCTTCAGGCTTTTGAATGATCTGGACACTGGTTGCTTCTTTTACCCAACTCCCGGGCAGCACCTGCCGGCCGTTCCATTTACCTTTTCGCAGGTATAATAAACCGAGCTTCGCAAGGCTTTCTGTGGTCACCCGCAGTCCCCAACCACCTGTATTATTCCCTTGCGGATCACGTTCCCAGTCCATCTCTGTGATGCCAAGCGGGCCAAACAACCTGGGCTTTAGATAATCCATTACAGTTTGTCCCGTTTTCTTCTGCAATATGGCTGACAGAAGATTGGGGCCTACATTATTGTACAAGAATTTTGTTCCTGGCTGGTGCACAACAGGGATTGTCATCGCCGTTTCCGTCCAGTCATTCGAAGCAATAACCTTTTGTGTAGGATCAGGATCCTGGCCGGTTGACATGGTAAGAAGGTCCTTTACCGTCATTTGTTTCCAGTAATCGCTTAATGTGTCCGGTAATTTTTCAGGAAAAAAATCCACCACTTTATCTGATAAACTGATACGGCCTTCAGCTATTGCAAAGCCGGCAGCAGTGGACATAAAGCTTTTTGTAAGTGAATACAATGTATGTTTCAGGTCGGGTTTATAGGGATCCCACCACCCTTCTGCAACTATTTTTCCGTGACGAAGAAAAATAAAGCTATGAAACTCATGTGTTGATTTTGCTGTTGCATTCAGAAAGTCAATAATAGCAGCAGAAGATACACCCTCTTGCTCAGGAATGCTCCGTTGAAGCGTACTATTCTTAACATCCTTTGTATTCAACTGTGAATAAGCATCAGATACGCCTGTGTACAGGAAGAATAAGAACGCGAGGATATATTTGTACATAATTATTTATTGACAGGATAAAAATCAGGCACTGGATTTCCCATACACAGAGAACCCACAAAATGAGTCTGTCACATCGCTTCATCTACGAGATAGAGGACAGATTCATAATTCTTTCCAACCGCTTCAGACATCGCCATCTCACATGTTTTGGTGGAGGAATAATAACCATCGTATTCTTTTTGCCTCACTTCGTTTGCTTCTGCTGCAGTGGCAGAAGCCGTAAGTTCAGGAAAAAGAAAGCCCCGGTCGCCAGCCATGCCACAGCAGCCGGCATTTATTGGTACCGTAACATTTTCAGCAAAATGATTGGCGATCCGTACAAGTTTATTTTCCGTATACATTTTTTTCAATGAGCAAACCGGATGCAATACGATCTGCTGTTTTTTCCTCATAGGCTGGCTTACAGGCATTACAAAATCATGGAGATAGTCTATACTATCAATGACCGTTAACTGGTCAAATTTTGCCTGGTTCTCTGCGGTTAATGCCGGACGTAAATGATGCAGCGTATACGTACAGGAACTAACATCCATTACGATTGCATGCAATCCGTTTTCAGAACTTTGCCACAGTTGCTCAACGATCTTATTGGCTGCATAGGTGTATGCCTTACCAAAACCTTTTGAGCTGTATATCTGACCGCAACAACTATTATTTATGTCATTTAAAACTTTTACCCGTATACCTGCTTTTGCTGAAACATCCATAAAGGTTTGCAGGATACTTTTCCTGCCACTGGCAGAATTTCCCATCAAGCGGGAAATGCAACTGGGGAAATAAACGATCGTTGCACTGCTGTCTTTTGCTGCCGTTCCTTTTAGAACACCAAGGTCCGGAGGGGAAACAAGCTGTGATGACCACAGGGGAAATGAAGGTGATACTTTGCGGATAAGCCGGGTGAAGCCGGTCATTGTTTTCTTTCCGGTGATCTTATTAATAAATAAACCTGCTTTCAAAGCGAATCTTGCAGACGAGACCACCATACCAAATTTCTTTATGGTAAAAAGGGCAATGCGATTGGTAAACGCAGAATGATTTTCCCTCCGTAATCTTTTTACCAGGTCGCCTGTATTGATATCCACCGGGCATGCGCTGGCACATAAGCCATCTACGGCACAGGTCTCTATTCCCTCATACTGGTATTGCTCAAGCAGCAATTTGTGTTGGGCTGAATCACCTGCTGCTTTCATTCTCTCAAGCGTTCTTCTTGCTACGATCCTGCGCCTGGGCGTCATCGTAAGGTCCCGGCTTGGGCATACAGGTTCGCAATAACCACATTCAATACAACGGTCCACTTCTATTTCTACCGAAGGCATTTCCTTCAGATCAGCAATATGCGCCCGTGTATTTTTATTGATGATCACGCCGGGATTCAGCAGTGATAAAGGATCCGCTGCTTTTTTGATCCGCTCCATGATCTGGTAAGCATCACCACCCCATTCTGTTTCCACAAAAGGAGCCATATTGCGGCCTGTGCCATGCTCAGCTTTTAGTGATCCGTCATATCTGTTCACCACCAGTTCCACCACTTCTTTTAAAAAGCGATCGTATCGTTCAATTTCCGTGTCGGTATTGAATGACTGTGTAACAACAAAATGGATATTGCCATCCTTGGCATGTCCGAAAATAATAGCGTTGTGATAACTGTATTTTTTAAAAAGCTGTTGCAGATCAAGGATAGCATTTCCCAGGCTCTCCAAAGGGAAAGCGACATCTTCAAGGATCACGGTGGTGCCGCTGGCCCTCACCGCTCCCACTGCAGGAAATAATCCCTTCCTGACCTTCCAGAAAAATTCCCGCTCTGCCGCATCGGTAGTAAACACTGGAGCATTAAGCAAGGAGAATCCGGATGTTAAAGACAGGAAATGATTGACCTGCTTTTCCAATTCCTGAATGCCCGGTTGCTGAAATTCGATCAGCAAGCCTGCTGCAGTTTCGGGTAAGGTCTTTATCATTGCCGGCATTCCCGGCAGGTGTTCAACCGAACGAAGTGAAGCACGGTCCATCAGTTCCACCATTGCTGCACCGGCATCTATCAATGGCTGAATCGTTTGGCAGGCAGAAAATATATCCGGGAAGAACAACAGTCCGGTTGCTTTATGCGGCTCGTCCGGGATCGTTTCCAATACGGCTTCTGCAATAAAAGCCAGTGTGCCTTCGGCCCCAATCAGCAAATGGGCAAAAATATCAAGAGGATGTTCATAATCCAGGAAAGCGTTGAGGCAATAACCGACTGTGTTCTTGATCTTATATTTTTTTCTGATCCTGTCAGCTAAAACCGCATCGCTTTCGATCTGCTGTTTTATCAATTTTAACTCCCCGGCAAGATGTTTACATTCCCGCTCAAACCTTTCGTAATCGTTTCTTATTTCTGTTGAGAAGATCTGCCCGTCAGTCAGCATAAACCGGATGGAACGGGTAGTGTGATAAGAGTTATATTGTACGCCGCAGCACATGCCGCTTGCATTATTGGAAAGTATGCCTCCCATCATGGCGGCACTGATGCTGGATGGGTCAGGACCGATCTTTACCTTGAATTTTCTAAGCGAGGCATTCACCATTGCACCTGTGATCCCCGGTTGCACCCTTACCATTCTGCCATCGTCTTCAATTTTTAGTTTATTCCAGTACTGGCTCAGGTCAACCAGTATCCCATCTGTTATTGCCTGGCCGGAAAGACTGGTTCCCCCGGTGCGGAATACAAGCGGTATTGAATGCTCATGTGAAAAATGAAAGAGCGCTTTTACCTCGTCTTCATCAATTACCTGCACCACAGCCTTAGGCTGGAGATAATAAAAGCCCGCATCTGCGGCAAAAGTCACGAGGTCGACCAGTTTGGTCTTTATCCTTTTTTCTGGTAATATTCTTTTTAATGCTGCTATGTCCATGTCTTGTCGTCCGGATTAATAAGCTTATGTATGATCAGTGGTGAAGATAAATCTTCTTGCTGATCTTAAGCCTGCCGGCAAACCTGCCTTTGGATCCCAAGCCCCTCAATCGACAATTCAACAGTATCGCCATCCCTGAGATACTGAGCCGGCTTCATTCCCATGCCAACACCAGGTGGTGTGCCGGTGGAAATAACGTCACCTGCTTCCAGCGTCATGAACTGTGAAAGATAATGTACAAGATGCCAGCAGTTAAATATCATTTTCTGAGTGCTGCCTTTTTGCATGATCTTTCCATTTACCTGTAATGACATGGAAAGGTTATGAACATCCTTTATTTCATCAGCTGTGAGGAGGAACGGGCCTAAGGGGTTAAAGTTATCACAGGATTTTCCTTTTGTCCACTGCCCCCCACGTTCCAGTTGGAACGACCGTTCGGATACATCGTGAGAAATGCAGTATCCTGCAATAGCGTTTTTGGCATCTTCAACCGATGCAAGATAACGGGTGTCTTTACCAATAACGACACCCAGTTCAACCTCCCAATCCGTTTTCTCACTTTTCCTGGGTATCAGCACATCGTCATAAGGGCCGATCACTGTATTGGAAGCTTTGAGAAACACAATGGGCTCGGCAGGTACCGGCATTCCTGATTCTTCGGCATGATCGGAATAATTAAGACCGATACAAATGACCTTACCCGGCCTGGCCACGCAGGATGCCCAACGGGCGTCCTGTGGCACATCCGGCAAAGATTTTATATCCCTGAGCCAGTTAGCCAGTTTGTGCAAACCACCTTCTTCAAAAAAATCCCTGTTCCAGTCTTTAAAAAAGCCAGAAAGATCTTTACGCTTATTATGAGCATCGATGATGCCGGGCAACTCATGACCTTTTTCTCCAAAACGGATCAGTCGCATAACATGAATTTTAAAATGTACGATTAAAATATATTGTCTGTTAAAAACATTCCGGTCCTTTTTTTCTAACTATTCAGCGTCGTAAACCCTCCGTCGATCGGGTAATTGCAGCCTGTAATGAATGAAGCTTCATCAGAACAGAGGTAGAGGGCAAGGGCAGCAATCTCATCAGGTTTTGCCATACGGCCGATTGGTTGGGTAGCTGAAAGTTTCTTAAACATCTCTTCTTCATGACCAGGATAATTTTTTTTGAGAAACCCATCAACAAATGGAGTATGCACACGCGCCGGGGCAATACAGTTGCAACGGATATTATGCGCCATATAATCTTTGGCAAACGACAGGGTCATGGCAGCAACGGCGCCTTTCGTCATACTATAGGCAAACCGGTCGGCAAGCCCTACCATAGCCGCTATAGAAGAAAGGTTCAATACTACTCCCCCGTGTTCTTTCATGAATGGAAGGGCCGCCTGCAAAACATGATATACCCCTTTTATATTTACAGCGATCAGCTTCTCCATATCAGCCGGCTGGGTATTCTCCGTATTGCCAACATGCGCTATGCCGGCATTGTTGATCACGATATCGATCCGGCCTTTTTCAGATCCGATCTGCTGTATCACGGTATCCACTTCTTCTTTTACAGCAACGCTGCACTTTTTATATACAGCCTTACCGCTTCCACCAGGAATTGACCCGGCTGTTTCAAGTGCTCCTTTATCATCAATATCAAGAATAAATACATTGCCACCCTGCTTTGCAAAAAGCACCGACATGGCTTTGCCTATACCACTGCCACCTCCTGTGATAACAGCAGTTTTGTCTTTTAAACTAAACATACAATATGGCGATGAAAATTTTTACGCTCCTACGGGCAATATCCTCAGTTGATTACCAGGCGCTTAATTTGTTGAAATATTCAAGTGATTGCCTGATATCAGGCAGGTTATTATCAAAATTATGTTCGCATTCCACGTAGATCATGCCTTTGTATTGCTGACGTTTCAGTTCAGACACTACTTTATTGAAGTCGATCACACCGGTTCCAACATTCATATCCCTGGCATCTTTAACGCCCATGGAATCGACATCTTTCAGATGCATTCCCAGGATATGCCCTTCCAGCTTTTTCAGGCATTCGGATGGTTCCAGTCCACTTCTGACCCAATGTCCCAGGTCTGCACAGGCGCCAAAATTGGGATGGGATTTTACGGCAGCGAGCACAGAGTCAGGATGCCAGTAGATACTGATCTCCTTCCAGTGATTATGCAGGGCTACCTTTATGTTATACACACCGGCAAGACTATCGACCATGTCCCATTGTTCTTTTGGCGGCTCACAGGTAACAAATTCAAGACCGAAGGCTTTTGCAAGATCGAACGTTCTCTTCCATTCGTCTACATTATTGCCCCCCGCCACATACATTGAAACCATTTGTATATCACGGTTTTTCATGCCATCTTTCATTTTCTGTATGGCTTCAGGTGTAAGATCACCCATTGTCGTGTCTTTATATTCATTTCCCAGTTTATAAAAGGAAAAACCTTCCACATACCGGATATCAGCACTGTCCACTTTTTCGATAGCGACACTATAGGGAAGCTGGTGAAAAGAATAAAGCGCCACACCGGTTTTCCACCCGGCATTGCCAGCTTCATCAGCAGTCGCTTCGCCGGTTTTAGCCTGGTTGTTATTACAGGCTGCTAAAAGAAGCAGCCATGCGGAACAGGTAATAAGTATTTTCATTTTTTCAGTTTAATGTGATCGGATAAATAATATTAAAAAGGCGAAGGACTGATACAGGTCCAGCCGCCGTCAATGATCAGGCTTTGTCCCGTGATATGCTTTGCCCGGTCGCTCACCAAAAAAAGAGCTGCATTGGCGATATCCGCAGTAGTAGCGGGTCTTCCCATTGGCGTGATGCGCGACCAGGTGCCTGCATAATCCGGGTCATGTTGTGTTCTCTCCGTTAAAGTAGCACCTGGAGCAATACAATTTACATTGATGCGGCTACCGGAAAGTTCTATCACCAGGTTCCTTGCAAGCATTTCCAGTGCAGCTTTGGTCATACCATAAGCTGCAAGGTTTTTATGAGCCTGGTGGCCTGTAACAGAAGAAGTGAACAGGATCGATCCGCCACTCCCCTGCTCTTTCATTTGCCTGGCGGCTGCCTGGGAAAGAAAGAATGAACCGCCGAGATTTACACGCAACACATTATTGAATGCGCTTTCAGGATATTCGAGGAAATCGCCAAATAAAGTGATGCCTGCATTGGCAATGGCGATATCAAGGCGGCCGAATTCTTTAATTGTTTGCCGCATCATCTTTTTTATGAAGCCGGTATCACCTGAATCACCTGCGCAGGCGATACAATTGCCTTTTTCATTGCGGATGCTTCGCGCTCCCTGTTCTGCCAGGTCATGATCAAGATCATTTAATACAACCGATGCGCCCTGTAGCGCCAGTTGTCTTGCTATTTCAAGTCCTATGCCCTGGCCTGCCCCTGTTACGATAGCTACTTTCTTATCAAATTCTTTTTGTTCCATTTCATTGGGTTTAATGAGAATCCCGTGACACAACACTTCCGGAGCCACCTTTCAGAAAATCAAAATCCGCTCCCAGGTGCGCCTGTTCCACATGATTAATGTATAAACTTACATATCCCCTGCTAATATTGCCTGCAGATAATTGCCAGGCTGTTTTTCGCCTGGCCATTTCCTCTGCTCCTACCAGTAAATTCAATGTGCGGCCAGGCACATCCAGTTGTATCAGGTCACCGTCTTTTATGAGAGCGAAATTGCCACCGGAAGCTGATTCCGGGGAAACATGCAGCACTACTGTACCGAAGCCTGTGCCACTCATCCGTCCATCAGAAATGCGAACCATATCGGTAATTCCTTTCGCCAGTAATTTTTTCGGTATGCCCATATTGCCCACTTCAGGCATACCAGGATAGCCTTTCGGGCCCACGTTTTTCAAAACCAGCACGCTATTCTCATCCACATCAAGCGCAGGATCATCTATCCGCTCCTTGTAATCTTCAATGTTTTCAAACACAACAGCCTTTCCGGTATGCAACATCAGTTCCGGGCTTGCAGCAGATGGTTTTATAATGGCACCATTCATGCAAAGATTTCCTTTGAGCACTACTACACCCGAAAGAATATTGAAAGGTTTTTCAATCTGCGCGATCACTTCCGGATTGATAGCTTCTGCATGCTGTACACTTTCACGGATCGTTAAGCCGGATACCGTTTTACAATCGCCATGAAGCAGAGGCAGCATTTCTTTCATCACCGCAGGGAGCCCACCGGCATAATAAAGATCTTCCATGAAATACTTACCCGATGGCTGCAGGTTGGCAATAAGCGGTATGGATGCTGAGAATTTATCGAAATCGTCTATATCCAGGGGAATGCCGATCCTGCCTGCGATAGCAAGCAGGTGAATGACAAAATTGGTTGACCCGCCTATCGCTGCATTTACTTTTATGGCATTCTCAAAAGCCTCCCGAGTAAGGATATCGGAAGGTTTTATGTCTTCCCTTACCATCTGAACGATCCGGCTGCCCGAGAGTTGCGCCAGTACTTTACGGTTTGAATCAACAGCCGGTATCGCAGCATTTTCACTAAGGGATAAACCCATGGCTTCAACCATACAGGCCATGGATGAAGCTGTTCCCATCACCGCACAATGACCTTTACTTCTGCACATGCCTGCCTCGGCCGCTTTAAATTCCTGCTCAGACATTGCTTCAGACCGAAGATCATCAGTAAACCTCCACAGGTCACTGGTGCCAATATCTTTTCCTTTATATTTCCCGGTCAGCATTGGCCCGCCGGATACAACAATGGTGGGTATGTCTACACTGCAAGCGCCCATCACCAGCGCCGGAGTTGTTTTATCGCAGCCGCAAAGCAGTACAACACCGTCCATAGGATTGCACCGGATCGACTCTTCCACATCCATGCTGACAAGATTGCGGTACAGCATCGCTGTCGGTTTGATCAGTGTTTCGCCGAGAGACATCACAGGAAATTCAACAGGAAAGCCACCCGCTTCCAGCACGCCTTTTTTTACTGATTCAGCGATCTCTCTGAAATGCGCATTGCAGGGTGTTAGTTCCGACCAGGTATTGCAAATGCCGATCACCGGCTTGCCTTCAAACTCGTAAGAAGGGATCCCCTGGTTTTTCATCCAGGCCCTGTATATAAACCCGTCCTTTCCTTTTTTTCCAAACCATTCCTGACTTCTTAATGACTTTTTCATCCTTCTCATTTTTTTAAAAACCACAGGTGAAAGCAGGTAATCCCCTGACGCCTGGTCTGACAATAAAAATGTGTCCGCTCCCGGGATAGAGCGCTAAATCCGCTGCACTCATTCCTTTTCTCGCCGTTGTGATCACCAACTGGTCCAGCTTATCACCTGCAAAGGCACAGGATGATGCCTGCGGCACAGGCAGCTCAACAAATCCTATCATTTTTCCTGATGAAAGGTCCCATCGCGATACGCCGTACCCACCCCAGAGGGCTATCCATAAAGCACCTTCTTCATCCAGGGCTATTCCATCCGGAAGGCCAAGTTCTTGCGGCACCTGCACCGCAATTCTGTCAAATGCAATATTTCCTGACGCTTCATCAAAATGATAAGAAACTACCTGCCGGGTGAGACTGTCCGTGTAATACAAAAACCTGTTATCTGCGGACCAGGCTATCCCATTTGATATAGAAACCCGTTCGATCTTTTTCTTCAATGGTTCATCCTTTTCAAGGCAATAAACATCACCGTCATTTTCCCTGCCATCCAGTTCCATGGTACCGATCCATAACCTGCCTTTACTGTCGCAGGCGCCATCATTGCAACGATGGTCAGTCCAGTTCAGTCCCATATCCGTGATCCATGTAAGCTCACCGGTATCTGGATTGAAACGTGCAATACCCCCCTGTAATGCTATGATCAGTTGGCCATCAGCAGAAGGTACAATCAATGACACCCGTTGCCTCAGGTCATGCTTCTTCAGCGTTTTATTTTTCCAGTCATACTCATAGATCCTGCAGCTTTCTATATCCACCCAAAAGCAAGCCTGCCGTTGGGAATGCCATACAGGGCTTTCACCCAGCGTTGCAGCCAGAGGTTCTAATACAGTAGCATTATATATTTCATGACTTACGTGCATAACTTATCCTCATCATTATTTCGAAGAAGGCAATGCAAAAGCGACATAAGCATCGCTTGATTTTCCACCCCATTTTGATCCGCCACAGGCGATCACTATATACTGTTTCCCATTAACTGAATAAACTGAAGGAGTGGCAACACCGGGAGCAGGCAGGTCCACTTCCCATAATATTTTTCCTGTGTGCTTATTAATAGCTCTGAATTTCCCATCAGCCGATGCTCCTATGAATAATAAGCCGCCGGCAGTTACTACTGAGCCTCCATAATTCTCGCGGCCTGTAGGAGGAATACCCTTCGCTTTCAATTCTTCAAATTCTCCAAGAGGTATTTTCCATACCAATTCGCCTGTATTGAGATTGATGGCATTCAGTGTTCCCCATGGTGGGCTTAAAGCCGGATAACCTTCTTTGGTCAAAAACTTATTGTATCCAGTGAATCCATACAGTGCTTTAGGAGGACCGTCTGTTTTTTCGGCAGGACCTTTGTAAGCCTTCACCTGTTCTGCTTTATTGCCAAGAACAAACGAAGCGATTGCCTGCTTTTGCTCTTTCGTCAGGTTATTAAAACCAGGCATCATTCTCCTTCCGGAAGTAACGAGGTCATGGAACTGACCGAAAGAATATTTCTTTTCAACACCTATCAATGAAGGATAATCACCGGCGCCTAAACGCTCAGGGCCATGACAACCCATGCAATACTGCCTGTATAAGCTCATGCCTGCTTCAAGGTTTGTTCTTGGCTTTTCCTGCACCGGCTTATTTTCCACAAGATTCAACACCCATGCCATCTCATTGGCATTTACATAAAGAATGTTAGTGGTAGGATCTATTGAAGGACCGCCCCATTCACCACCGCCATCATATCCCGGGAGAATGACCGTTCCCTGGACAGTGGGTGGTGTAAACATCTTTTCTGAACGGTAGGTTTTGAACCGTGCTTTTATATCCTGGTAGGAAGAATCAGGTACCAATGTATTCAGGTCTGCTTCTGTCATTTCCTGGCGAACAAAAGGATGAGGTAATGAAGGAGCCGGTTGTGTGGGCCAAAGTTTTTCACCACGTATATCCGTATTGGTGGGCACTGGTCTTTCTTCAATGGGGAAAATAGGTTTACCGGTTTCGCGCTCAAACATAAAAACAAAACCGGTCTTGGTGGTTTGCGCCACCGCATCTATTTTCTTGCCATCGCGTTCTACAGTAACAAGTGCCGGAGGTGTTGGTATGTCCATATCCCATACATCATGATGCACCGTTTGAAAATGCCAGAGCAGTTTGCCTGTTTCAGCGTCAAGCGCCAGCAGGCAATTGCCGTATAAACCCTGCCCTAAGCGCTGACCGCCATAAAAATCATTCGTAGGATTTCCAGTTGGGGCAAACAGGATGCCTCTTTTTTCATCCAGGCTGAACCCCGCCCAGCTATTGGTGGAACCCATGTATTTATAAGCGGCTGTGTCTTCCCAGGTTTCATAACCAGCTTCGCCAGGATAGGGAACAGTATGAAATATCCATTTTTGCTGGCCGGTCCTTACGTCAAAAGCTCGGATATGACCCGGGCTTTCGTCGCCAACAAGCCCGCTTAAAAAGAACAGGTCTTTATAGATCATTACCGGTGAAGTGGGTGAAACAAAAACAGTCTTTTCATCCCTGCCCAGGCCGATATTCAGGTTGATGCCGCCGTCTGTTCCAAAACTGGGTATCAACGCTCCTGTAACAGCATTCACAGCAAATGCTACTGAACCGACCGTATAAATAATGCGTTTGTCGTCTCCATCTTCCCAGTAAGCCACTCCCCTGTTCATGTTCACGCTTCTTCTGGGCCATGTTTTATTGACCGTGGAATCAGCAGGATCAAAATGCCATTTTTCCTTGCCTGTAGCTGCATCAACGGCAAATAATTTAAGCTTGGGCGAAACACCATACATTACGTTGTCGACAATGATCGGATTGCATTCCATTGGGCCATTCTTCGTGGTGTCGCCATTTTCAGAATGATAGATCCAGGCAACTTCCAGTTTGGTAACATTGGATGTATCGATCTCTTTAAGAGAAGAATAATGTGTAGCTGCTTTTGTGCCATTAGCTACTTTCCACTGGCTGTATTCCGTATTGGATTCAGAAGATGTGCAGGATTGAACAAACGGGATCAACAATAAAAAAAGAAAAAAATGGCAGCTTCTGGTCAACATACTATATAATTTAGGTGCGCTCAACAGTTCGTTTTACAAATCGTTCTGGTTCTTAAAATTAGGAGAAAAGCCATCCCTGAAATATCATGATATTGTCCTGTTATTTTAGTTTATTAACCATCGGTTTCAACTGTATTTGTTCTTAAACATCTGGCTAAGAGTATTTCATTATCAATCCCTTCCCGGCCCGTATGCCGGTTAAAGCATTTTCCTATTTATCCGATATAACAGCAGAAATGCCTGCACCTGCTGTGGTTTCCACCTGCTTCCTGGCAAGGTTCAGTTTATTCCCGGACAACCTGATATCCTTGCTCCGGGCACCTTCAACCCTCAGAAAAGTGCCGATCGCATTGAGGGGCCTTGATCCCCGGATGAAAATATTGGAGCTGTTTTCCAGCCGGATCAATGATTCAGCATTTTTACTTCCTGCAGCTTTGAACCCTGCCAGTTCAAGATCATCTACATCATCGCAAACAATGGCAGGCCGGAGATCCTCGTGCGCAAGCCGGAAGGTCACATTGTCAAGCACCACCCCGCTCACATGGTGCATATAAAGGCCGTAAGCAGGCAGTTCTCCAAACATATACATTTCAGGGTAATCCCGTTCAAGATCAGGAACATTCCGCCTGGCTGCCTGTTCGGCTGTACCACCGCCATGAAAAGTGATATCAATATCGCTGAATGAAATGCCCTTCGGACGGGTTTTTGAAGTGCCGGTAATGGAAATGCCGACATTCAGCTTTGTAATATTCAGCCAGCCCGGAGGTGAAACTGCAAATTCCGGTTTCATTTCAAGTTCTAATGGAACAGTGGCACGGATATTATCAAAAAGTATATTTTCCAGGTTCCCCTTTTGCCAGTTGCTGTCATTAAAAGAAACCCAAGAGTCCGTGTAAGGGCCTGCCGCCCATCCCGACAGCCTGACAGAGATAGGACCTTTTACGTTTTCCATCACTATATTGGAAAAGGTCATATTCCTTGCTTTTGCGCCCATCGATTCCTGTATTTTGATACCGTTCAAACCAGTGTTACGGATAATACAATTCGTAACGGTGATATTCTCGATATCAGCCAGCGCATCAGGCCCTACGCGGATAGCAGCACAGCGGGAGCTAAGAATGCAATTGGTAATAACAATATTTGAGCAGGGTTCGGTACGGCTGCTTGCTTTGAACGCAATACAATCATCAATAGAATGAATATTGGTATTTGAAATAAAAACATCCCGCGAACCATCGATATCAAAGCCATCATTATTGGCATTCTTGAGGTTCTCCAGTTTTACACCATCTATCCGGACACGCTGGCATTGCAGGATGAACACAGCAAACATTTTAGAGTTCGTGATAAATACATCCTGTATCCGGACATCTTTACAACCATGCAATACGATCAGATCGGGCCTGTCATTGTCATTTGCTACTTTGATCAGGTCTCCACGGCCATCTATCTTGCCTGCTCCGGTAATGGCAATGTTCTCACAGTCGGCAGCATAGATCAATGACCGTATGATATGTTTGAAAGCAAATTTTTCATCCCGGCTGTATTTATCCACCTCAAGAGAACCTATCAACTGGGCGCTTACCGTCAGGTGTAATTCAACATTACTTTTGAAATGAATGCCTGAACTCATAAATATGCCTTTGTCAAGGACTACCCTGCCACCGCCATTGGCCGCACAGTCATCGATCGCTTTCTGTATTGCCGGTGCATCATCGGTAAGGCCATCGCCCACGGCTCCATAGTCGCGGATATCAAATGTCTTTTTGCCCGCAGGCTGTGCAGTCAGAATGATTGAAATAAACAAGAAGAAGATCAGGCCACCGGCCCAAATGAAAAATCTCATCATAGCATTTCGTTTAAGGCATTCAATTGACATAGGTCTTCAACGCCGTTGTATCACCAAGCATCTTCAATATCCGTTTCAACCCATCCCTGTTAATCCGCAAACCAACTTCCGCATCAGGGTCTGTAACTTCATTGATAATACCGACAGGACCTTTATAAGCGCTTTCCTGTACGATACGCATCATCTCAGCTTCACTATCACCCTGCCCAACGGGCACTACCCGGCCAGGATTTCTTTTTAACCCGGCAATATTCAATGCAAGCAGGTGCGGCAATATCTTTGGAAAAAATGTTGGAAACCTTTCTATCTGTGTTTCGGCGTGATGAAAATTGTATACCATTCCAACATTAGGCATTTTCAGATAGTCGATGATCGCCAATTGGTTTTCAGGTTCGCCAAACCAGCCGCCATGGTTATACAGACCAACCGTACAACCGATCTTCTTCGCTTCGTTAGCTATATAAGCAACGGGTTCTGCTGTGTAAGCGATCTTTTGCTGCTGGGTCATGGAATCCAGTTTAGGATCTTCACCCACGAGACACCATAATTGCGTTTTCACCTTATGCCGTTTGAGCAGGTCAAAGATCAACTGAAGGGTTGGGTCATGTGCAGGATCACGGCTTACAGGTATCCAAAAACCTGTAAGCTCTATATTATATTTTTTCAACACTTCCAGCTCTTCATCAAAATGAGGAATATGTTCAGCACGCCAGTCATATGCAAGCTTGGTGATGCCCAATGACCGAAGCATCTTTGCCCTTTCCTCAGGGGTCCGTTTCTTACTGTCGAAAGGAACGATACACCAGGCAAGGAGATTATCATTTGTGTAAATGCTGCTGTTCAACCGCAGTGTATCCAATCCCAAAGCATCTACCAATTTCCTGTCTACAATATTCAGGCTGGCGGGAGCATACGCCTTGCGGACAGCAGGATCAAGCAGGGTAAAATATTCGTTGAACGACCAGTATTCCCAGCCCATACCTACTGACTCGAATGATTGGCGCAGATCATGAACAAATTGTACCCTCTCTCCAGGATATACTCCTTTTGATGCGCCCGGCTTATTCACCTGCATATGATCGATGGCACCAAATTCAGCCACGATCACCTGCAGATCGCCACCATACATATCATTCCATTCATTCACATTCTTTGCCCTGCGGGTAAGCCATTGCCGGTTAAAATATCCTTTACCGTATTCCAGCAGGTCTTCCCGGGCCATCTGTTTATCTTCATCTTTTACCGTGCTGAGCATTTTATCCATCCTTGATTCAACTGCCTGAGGTGAAGCTGGCCAAGGAATATAACTGATATCTTTCCAGTAATTGCCGCCGCCTCTCCAACCGCCAAATAAGGTATTAAACCCAAACCGGTAAGGCTCATAAGTAGTGAAACTGTAATAGATGTTCCGGTCTGCAATGGGTGTGAGGCCAGTCATGGCATAGATATTGCCAGCCCTGTCGCCGGAAACGATCAGCGTATGAGCCGGCATTTCCTTTCTTACAGCAGCGACCATTTCGTGATACATCCTGTTCCATTCACCATCTTTATTGGCAAAGGGTTCTGTCATCAGCATAAAAGCGATCTGTGATGGCGTCCATCTTTGAGCAAGATATTTTGCAAAGGCACTGTAAAAACCCAGCATTTTAACAAAGCCGGTGTCTGTGCCGAGATAATGTGTTTTAAATTTCCCTTCGGGATGCAGATCTACAACGCATGGCAGTCCTGAGGCAAGTGCCTTATTTACTGTTTCTTCCACAAAATGCATATTGGCCGTATTCAGTCCCGAGTCGCGGATAAATTCATCAGCGGTGAATAATATTTTAATGTGATCGAACCCGATCGATTTGGCAACCGCAATATCGTTTGCAGATATCTGCCATTCTTCCTTAACCGGCAAACCCTGATTTTGTATGCGATCAAAGACAATACCTCTTTTCAATATCAGCGCCGGCCCTGCAGGTGGTACAACAGCTGTTACCTCTTCAGGAATCTTCACCGCATTGTAAATGCTGACATGGGAAAGATTGCCATTCAAAACATCAAGCCCATCCGCTGCGCTGCCAATATTAAGCCGGGCGGTTTTATCAGCAACAATTCCTTTCACCGCAACCGTTTTTACCAGTTGCCGGTCTTTATAAAATTTCATTTGTCCATCGCCGGATGTAATCATTACGTGATGCCAGATATTGTCATCTATCTGGAAGCCGCCATTTATATCGCCAGGGAAGCCTGCAGCACTGAACAGCAGATTACCTGTCCCTTTCTGCAGGAACAATGAAAAACTGCCGGTTTCATTTGCCCTGCCTTTTGATAGCAACACTCTTCGCCCACTACGTGATGGTGGCACCTGCACCCAGGCAGCAATGGTAAACCTATTACCCAGCGAAACCTTCGCATTATTTACTTTAATAGCTGAAGCTGCATCATTAATATTCACAACCTTACTGAATGATGATCCATGTCCTGTTATCCAACGGATAGCAGTAGCTGAGGCATTATGTTGATTTCCGTTGTTGTCATAAACAGTATTCCCCTTTCCTTCGTCCAGGTCCCATCCTGCTGATTCAGTTTCATTATAGAGGTCGGTCACCTGCACAGAAGAAAGAGAAGAGCCGTAAATTCTTATCCTTGACAGGTTGCCGGAAAATGAATTGCTGCCATCACCGGCTGATCCAAAAGTCATTGGTTCCGGTGATGCAGCAATTGAGCCTTTTACTATGCTGGAGGATAAAAGTTTTCCATCTTTATAAAATTTTACCTGTGAGTCTGCGCAGGTGATCACGATATGATGCCATCCGCTGTCGTTAAGCAAAACATTACCGGGTATATTTCCACCGAGAGCGGGGGCGCAAAACTGGAGTTTGCCTGCATTCAGTTCAATTGAAAAAGAACTGCTGCCTTTTGCATCCCCTTTAGAAAGGATCACTGACCTTTTGGTGTTTTTACCTTTTGATTTTATCCAACAGGCAATAGTAAACCTGTTCTTTAAATCAATATTTGTTGTATCAATTTTTATATTGGCCCCGGCCGTATTAAAACCAGCAACAAACCCGAACCGGGAATCTTCCACCCAATCAACCTTTTTTAACCACCCGGTATTCCCAACACCAAAATTATCATAGGTATTGATCGGTCCCTGCAACATTCCATACACGGGGTTGCCATAGTTCTGAAGAGTGGTTATGCCCATGCCCTCGTTAAGGTCCCAGTTAGCCAGCTTATTTGTATACAAATCCCAGATCTTAACACTGCTTTGAACAGTGTTGAAGATCTTCAAACGGCCGGTCTCTCCCTGCAAGGAAGCAGATTTTCCCACATCTGCGCCAATCGTAAGCAAAGAGGGTTTGTCCTGTATTATTCCATTCACCTCATTTGTTGCAATCAGTATTCCATCCTTGTAAAACTTCATGCGGCCGGGAACATAGCTTACAGCCAACTGATGCCAGTTATTATCATTGATCCTGATACCGCTTTTCATATTGCCTGAAAGGGAAAAAGCAGAGAATTGCAGTTCGCCCGACTTACTTATTCTTAACTGGAAATAGCCGGGATCATTTTCTTTAACGCCTTTCGTAAGAATAAAATGATCAGCGCTGCGGTTTGCAGAAACTTTAACCCAACATACAATTGTAAAAACGTTTTCAATATTGCAGGTTGTATTTTCAACAGATACGGCCTTACCGGTCTTTTCCAGATCCCATTCGAGCATAGTAGTGCTGCGAGGCGTTACCTGGCAATACAGATAAGCCGGAGCAGACAGTAAAATGGCCAGGCATATTTTTTTTATGATCATAACTGCAATTGTTGGCGCGGATCACCAGCCGGGGTTTTGATTCGTGTTGAAATCCGGGATAATCGCTGCTTCCCCGATAGGTATGGGAAATAAGCGGTATTTATCCTGCCAGGCATTGCGTCGTTCCGTTACAAATCTTTTATAGGTAAATGATCCGCCATTTTTTGTGATCTCCATTCCTGTTACCAGCTTATCTGTTTGGTCAAGGATCTTCCATCTGCGTACATCCCAGAACCGGTGTTCTTCAATCGCCAGCTCAACGCGGCGTTCGCGACGAATGCGTTCGCGCATTTCGTCTTTGGAAAGACCCGTCGGCAGATCAGGCATTGAAGCCCTGCGGCGGATTATATTAACAGCATCATATACATCCTGTATTGGGCCGGACGCTTCATTGGCAGCTTCTGCATAATTCAGGTAGATCTCAGCCAGCCTGAATTTTTTCCATCCGAGATTAGGCACCTGCCCTGTCTGGATCTTTGGATCAATGAATTTGCGCAGGTAATATCCCGTATGTGTGTTTTGCTGATTGGGTGGAGATTTGATCAGTTGGTCTGCCCCTCCAAGGAATGTTTCGATAGTATGTATCTGACCTCCGATATTATCATACAGTGCACCATTGTACCAAACCGTAGCATAAAAACGGGGATCTCTTCCAACATAAGGTTTTGTTTCATCATAACCCGAAGCAGCATTGATGATCGGCACCAGGTGATCGGCATCGCTGTAACCGGTAATAGCGGGTTCACCAGTTGCCTGCATGTCATAACTGTCAACCAATTCCTGCGATGGGCAGGTCCCGGCTTTATAAGTTGGCTTACTGGGTATACTGTTCACATAACTGAGATATGCTTCCGATGATTTGGTTACTTCAAAAATGGTTTCTTTATCAAGCGGAGATGCGGTCAGGTCAGAATAGCTGATAAAATAGTTTCCGTAGTTATTGGCCAGTCCATATTCATTCCCTGTAGTCAGTGTTGTTATCGCTTCTTTAGAGATGGCGGCAGCAGCCTGCCATTTGGCAGCATCGTCAGAAGAGTTCCATAAAGGGCTTGCATTATATAAAGTGGCTTCAGATTTGATAGCGTAGGCTACCGCTTTGCTGAAGCGTCCTCTTTCTGATTCCGTTGTAAGCCTGATCGGCAAAGTCGGTTCTGCAATAGCATCGTTACAATCTTTGATAATGAAGTCGACATCTTCCTGGAATGTCGGTCTTTTGAGTGTAGTATAATCAAACGTGTTATCAAAAGGTGCTTCCACGATTGGCATTGGCCCGAATTGTTTGATCAGTTCCCAGTAGTAAAATGCACGAAGCAATTTTGCTTCTGCCTTCATCCTGCTGCGGTAAGCTTCGCTGCTGACGGTGGCATTATCGATATTGGCGAGAAATACATTGGCATTGCGGATGCCAGCCCAAAAAGCAGGATAATGATCTGCATTCTTTCCGTAATTAGGATTGGCCAATGGATTGTTGCTTGGCGTAAGGGCACCAATGATCCATTGTGCCGCAATATTGGCCGGCTGATTTCCTACCTGTGAATCGGATGCTTCATCCGTTGTGCCGGCAAGAAAAGCATACTCGATATAGGAGATAAAATAGCTGGGTATTGAGCCATATACAGTGTTCAGATATGCTTCCGTCCGGTCAGGGTTTTTAAAAACATCTTCGAGTGACATCCTTCCATCGGGTGTAATATCGAGCGGGCTTTTTTTGCATCCCGAAGCAGCCGAAATGCAGATCGCTGCTATGATCAATCGCAATATGAATATCTTTTTCATTTGTTTTGTTTGATGTTAGAATGTTACGTTCAATCCGAAATTGATGGTCTTGATGATCGGGTAAGAAGTTTCATTGGTGATCTCCGGATCTATATCTTTTGTAGGAAGCCTGTCCCAGGTAAGGAGATTGAAACCATTGGCATAGATCCTTGCTCCTTTTGCGCCTACTTTTTTAGCCCATGATGCGGGCAGGCGGTATCCGATCTCTACGTTCTTCAGTCTCATATAACTTCCGTCAATGATAAAGAAAGAATTACCGATCTCGTTGGGAGAACCTTCGGTGGTAAGACGGGGATAATTGACCGGAAGGCCTGCGTCCGCACGCTCCTGCGTCCAGCTTTCGAGGTGCCTTTTTACATAATAGGTAGCAGCAAATGTGCCTGCGCCTCCATAATAAGCCGTTACATTTGTTACCCCCTGGAAAAGAACACTCAGATCAAAGTTTTTGTAAGTAACATTGAATGCTGCACCAAATGTATACTCGGGCACAGGCGCATAACCGATTGGTGCGATATCCTCTGCATCAACAACGCCATCCCCATTCAGGTCTTTGTATTTGAAATCGCCGGGTCTGGGATCATGGCCGCCAACATGCTGCGACGGCGAGTTGGCAATATCATCCGCACTTGTAAAATAACGGTCTACGATATAGCCAAAATTTTGCCCGATACGATAGCCCGTTTCGCGATAGCGATATGCATAAGACTCAGGTAAAAGAGGCTCATCGGCAAACAGCTGTTCATTCGTTGCATAGCTGAGATTGAGCTTGCCGAGGGCTGACCAGTTACTGTTAAATCTTTTCCTGTAATTCAGTTCAATCTCATACCCTTTATTTTTTACAATACCGATATTCACAGGAGGCAATGCACTTACTGGCAAGCCGTTCAAAGCAGGGATCGTTCCCCTGTTGCGCAAAATGTTGTCGCGTTTTTCGGTAAACAGATCCACTGTAAGGCTCAGACCATTGCGCATGCCTAATTCAAAACCAATATTTGCTTTCCGGGATACTTCCCACTGAAGCGCCTCATTCTTTAATAAGTTCGTCACAATCGTTGCACCCTGTCCAAGGCTACCGGATGCACCGCCACCACCTACCTGCAAGTCATCGATATACAGGAACCTGCGGCTACCGATCCTGTCATTTCCGACAGAACCATAAGAACCGCGCAGTTTTACCGTGCTGAAAACATTACTGTTTTCCAGGAATTTTTCATTGGACAATACCCAGGCTGCAGATACAGCGGGGAAGAATCCAAACCGGTGCCCTTTTGCGAACTGTTCAGAACCGTTGTAACCTGCATTGAATTCAGCGAAATATTTATTCCTGAACCCGTATGTCAGCCTTGATGCAACACCGATCAGGTTAAAGGGCAGTTCTGCATTGATGAGTGTTTTCTGCTGCTGGTATAATAATAATCCTGTAACCACATGGTCGCCAAATGTGCGGTTATAGTTTAGGGATCCCTGGAAATTGGAAAAGGATGTGAAATATCTTGCACCGGAAATAGTCAGCGGAGTATTTTTTTGTGCATGTTTAAGATACGTCACACTGTCCTGGCCATCTGCTCCCGGCACACCTCTCAATATCACCTGCTCCCATCTTTCATAATCACGCCCGGCATAAAAGTTATTGGTAGTTTTTGAATCGAATGACATTACGGCCCTTGCTACCAGCCCCTTCGTGATAAAGTCAAGCGATTGTTCCATTCCGTAAGTAGCAGTTACATTACTTCTTGTCTGTTGTATATATCCTGTCCTGTTCAGTTGTCCAAGCGCCGGATGATCTGTTGTAATTGTTGTAATGATCTGGCCATCGGGAGTATAAGGAGGAATGGTAGCATTCAAATAGTTCATATACGCCATAATCCACAGGGCCGGCGAATTGTTGACCACTTCATCGCGGCCAACAAGATTCAACACACCCATCGGCATATTCTGTTTTTCAAGATAACCTGCAACATTAAGAAAGGCCTTCAACGATTTGTTGATCTGAAGGTCGATGTTGGAGCGGAAATTATACCGGTCAAGTTTGAATTCAGGATCGTAAGGCAGGTCTTTTTCAAAACGGAATTGCCCTCCCTGTCTGAGGTAACCGGCATTCACAAAGTAGCGCAATCCTTTGTTTGCACCGGAGATATTCAGGTTATAACGTTGCTGCAATGAAGCCGGCTTGATCAGCATATCCCTCCAGTTGGTATTTGGATAACGGACAGGATCATCTCCGGTACGGTAATGCTCCAGCGCTTCGGGGGTGAATGCATCTCCAAGTCCATCATTCCGCTGTGCAAGATTTCTCAATGTTGCATATTCATATGAATTAACAGGAGTAATGAACCGGGTAAAACTTTGTGTGCCTGCTTCCGCAGTGAAATTTATTTCCGGTGTTTCTGAAGTGCCTCTCCTGGTAGTAACAAGGATCACACCGTTTGCCCCCCTTACGCCAAAGATGGCTGTTGAAGATGCGTCCTTCAGAATGGTCACTGATTCGACTTCGTTGGGATCAATATAAGTGAGGTCGCGTTCAACACCATCAACCAGTACGATCGGGGATTGAGCATTCACAGTTCCCTGTCCTCTTACGAATATTTGAGTGATATCCCTTCCCGGCTCACCGCTGCGCTGAATAGCAGTAAGGCCAGGTAAGCGGCCCGCGAGCGAAACAGCAAGATTCGCTGCGGGGCTTTGCTTGATCTCTTTTGTCTGAATGGATACGATCGCTCCTGTAACGGTTGCTTTCCGTTGTTTTCCATAAGCCACTACTACCACCTGGTCAAGGTCTTTTGCATCAGGTGTCAACAGCACATCGATCACAGCATGACCCTTTACCGGAAATACTTGGACAGCATACCCAATATGCCTGAATTCCAAAGAGCTGGTTTCAGCCACAGCAATTGAATATTTCCCGCTGGCATCTGTTTGTGTTGCCCGGTTGCTGCCGAGTTCAGAAACAGAAACCCCCTGAAGGGTCTGCCCGGTAGTGGAGTCTGTTACCACCCCTGTAATAGTGACTGTTTGTTGTGAAAAACCGGTAAGCGTAATTCCCAGGCATAATAGCCATAGCATCATACGCCTGGTGCAGGTTTTCTTTGAGACCCATGGCTTGCTACCCGCCATCGTTAGAACTGATTTCATAATCGGCAATTGTTTGGTTGTATAATAAACCTTCCTAAGCAATATTGTCCGTTCAAATTTACCTCTGGCATTTTCTCTTAATATCGTATTGTTATCCTCCTTTTTAAATAAATTACCTTTTTACGGCAGGTAGGTATAAACGTTTGTTTTAACGCTGTAATGAGCAGGGCCATGCATGACAATAATTTTGTTTGCTTGTCAAATTATACCTACCTTAACTTTCGTAAAAGGCGTATCTTTTTTTACGCTTGCTATATATTATGAGGTTATTGCACACTCAAATCACGCCATTGATCAATGATTCATTATTCATTGATTACAGAAGCCAGCCTTTCCTGGCCTCTCCTTTTCATGGCCAACCTTGTTTTCATGCTCACCCGGAATTAGAACTCGTTTTAATACTTGAAGGTTATGGCAAAAGGATCATTGGCGATAAAGTGGAGCCATTTGAGTCGGGGGATATGGTATTCATCGGTTCCAATGTTCCCCATGTCTGGTTAAGCGATTCTGCTTTTTATGAAGAAGATTCCAACCTGCAGTCAAAAGTGATCGTAACTTATTTCAACCCGCGCACCTTTCAACAAATGTTTGATTCCATGAAAGAATTTGAAGGGATCAGGGAAATGATCGCGCAGGCTTCGCAGGGAATTAAAATATATGGCGAAACAAAAAGGATCATTGCCGAAAAACTGCTGGCACTCACTTCCGCAACAGGTTTTGAAAAAGTGGAAGGCCTGTTGAATATTATGCACCTCATTTCCATTTCACAGGAAAAAAGCTTTATCGTAAGTAAGGAGACCAGTGGAATTGAAGCGCATAGTTCAGACAGGCTGATCAATGTGATCAATTTTATCAAAAACAACCTGCATGAACAGATCTCATTGAAGCAGGTGGCAGACATCGCCTGTATGACAGAGCAGTCATTATGCCGCTATTTCAAGAAGCGGACAAAAATGAGTTTCTCCCAATACCTGCTGGAACTGCGCATGACAAATGCGCGGAAGATCCTGATAGAAATGGACAAGCCTATCTCCGACATAGCTTATCTCTGCGGGTATAATTCCAGTTCACATTTCTGCAAAGTATTTAAGGACCATACAGGGCAAAGCCCCTATCAATACAAAGCCGGTTTTAAGAAGGACCTGCCGAAAGCAATTGGAAAATAAGCACTGTCCCTGATTATTTATTTTATTCGTATTGATACTTATTAAAAGGGTGGCCGACTCCCGCTGCTTTCAGTACCACCACTCCATGTGCAGGAATCTTGAAAGTACGCTTCTTCTCCGTTGACCGGGGATAGTCCTTTTTCATCCAGAGATCACGTAGTGTATAACTTTCAGCGGAATTAATCCCGACAGAATCCAAATCAAATGAGATCTCCTTTTCCCCGTCATTTCTGTTCAGTAATGTAACGGCTACTTTACCGCTGGTTGTAGAGCCAAGGGGCTTTGCCCAGACTTCCAGGCTGTCTTTTTTACTGAACCTCCGGGCCTGGTACACAAGCGGGTCCTGATTGAGGGCAATGATCTCTTTGTTACTAATAATCTGCATGGTCTCTTTTGACATCCTGCGAAGATCATTGCCCAACAATAGCGGAGAAGACATGACCGCCCACATGGTAAAATGGGTCTTATCTTCTTCATAGCTCATACCATTGCCAACCTGCAGCATGTCCATATCGTTGACATGCCCTGGTGTTGCATATTTCCACAGATTGGCATTCAGGTCTACAATACGCATGATAGATCTGAAATCACTCCGTATATCACTTGATATGCGCCACATATTTCCCGCATTGGTTACCCACTCCCCTGGAAACCCCCAACTGCAGATGCTGTAGTAGGTTTCCGGTTTTATTTCGCGGATGATATTTCCAATCAAGGTGTACCGTGTTTCCTGGTTGAGCTTCATCCAGTCGCCGCCACACCAATCCACTTTGATATAATCATAGCCCCATGTATTCAGCAGTTGAAAGAGATCCTGGTATTCATGCCCATACAGACCGCAGCCAGTAGCAATGGTATCCTTATCCCAGTATGAACCGCAGGTATTGATACCTGCGTCAGAATAGATGCCAGCCTTAAGTCCTTTGGAATGGATATAATCTGCCAGGATTTTCATGCCGCCAGGGAAGCGTTTGGGATGGGGTATTATATTTTCTTTTGCATTCCGGCCACCAAAGTAACCATCATCGATTATGGCATAAGTATAACCTAAGCTTTTCAACCCGGTTGAAACCAGCAGGTCAGCCTCTTCTCTTATATCCTTCTCAGTAATATTGATACGGAAACTGTTCCAACTGGACCAGCCCATTAACGGGGTTTTACGTATTTGCTTTTGCTGCGCTTGCAATGCAATAAAAAGATTGGAAGCAATTACACAAACAAGTAATTTCTTAACAGGTATGAGATGTTTAAGATCCATAGAAATATTTTTTCTGTACTAAATATACTCCTGCGGAAATATGAAAAAGAGTGAAGTTTTTCAGGAATGTCCGATGCTGCTTAATTATGGTTTGGCATTAAATACTTTATCCCAGGAAACCACTTCTCCAAGTTGTTTGTCTTCGATATCAAACTTTAATGAATTAAACAAATATGCCGCCTTCTCTGCATTCTCCGGATGAATAATCTTATATCCTTCTATATCGATATCATCCAATAAGTGACCAAATTTTTCGACAAGCGTTTTATAAGAAATATACCCATGCTCAATTACAGATTTAAAAAACTTTTTCTTCTTCCTTAATATAAAAATATAGTCGGCTGGAGGGAAAATGTTCGGTATATGCTCCGTCCACGAAGTCAGGGTCACAGTCTGTCCCGTTTTATACTCCTTAACTAAATAAATCCTCGGCACATAGTACATTTCTTTATACTGTGCTTGTAGATTCCATTTATTGTAATTATGCCTCCATATAGCATTGGTCTCATCTTCAGGATAATAAAAATCTCCTTCACCAAAGTGTTCGGCAGTTGCAGTTTCATTTGTTGATGCCCAATTTTCATAGAGTTCGTTTTTATTTGGCTTGTAAGGATTATCTGGATTGAATTCCGATTGTGGATTTAAAACATACAAGTCCAGGTTTTGAACAAACTTCTCTACAAAGGAGAAAGCTTCTTTCCCAAAAAAGTCCGGCCGAATGAAGTTGATATTAAACATGAACCGGGTATTCTCGAACCCTGTAAACCGTTCGAATATTTCATTATAATTCTCAAAATCGCTTTCGTCAGTTGTCTCGAAGCAGAAGTACACCCCCGTGTCTTCATTTTCAAACCACCACTGATTATTTCGCTCATTCGGTTTTGTCAGGTTATTGGCTAAATAATCCCTTATATCCTGCTCAGCCAAAAGGGAACCCTTTTGCTTATAAAAGAAAAGGTCATAACTCATATTTACTAAAATAGAATTATCAATGCTGTTAGTACTAATATCTCACTATTTCTTCCGGAACCTTAGCGTCCGTAACACTTGTAACACCTTTTTTTCATTTTCAGGTTTTAAATCAATACCATATAAATTAAACCGATCAACGTCAGAACCTGCTACCCAAAGACTATCAATATAAACGCCTGTCGTTCCAATACCTGATTGCCTTGGATAAACGATCTTAGCCCTATATCCGCCAATTGTATCCCACGAAACATTAGTCTTTTTGTATTTGTCAGGATCAATACCTTTCCGCCTCTCAACAATTATCAGTTCTGTTGTATCAACAGGTTGTTGCATATGTTGAAGAAGCGAACGTTCCACAATTTGCGGTTCATACTCCGTCAGGGTATTGGAATACCAGCCCAGATCAAAGTGAAGTGTATCTTTGTCATCGATAGCAATTCCGCCTACATAGCTATCAATTCCTTTCGCTTTGATTTGTTTCCATGATTGAGGTGTTTCAATAATGAAAGCGCCGAAATTCATCTCCTTAGTGTCATGCCTGGGTTTTGACTGATTACATGCAGCCAGACTTAATACAGTTATTATGGCTAAAAATCTTTTCATGACCGGAAAGATATTATAAATTTACTCACACGCAATAATGATATGGGAGCTCCTTTTTCTGATATAACCTTGTATACTTCAATACCTCATCGAAGAGAAACACCTGAATATTGGGAAGAAGTGTCCCTTAAGAATTATATCAGTGACTTGTATATGCAAAAAATGCATGGATACAAGCCACCCAAGACCAGCAGAATAACCATTCAACCGGCTTACAACAAGATATGGAACCGGACATGGAAAACAGGATCGATAGTAACCATTGCCCCCTACTATAATTATGATGACTACGCAACACTCGATAAGAAGGGTAAGTATAGGTATATACTTGATCTTATTCAGCGTGCTACTATTCCGCTAAGTGAAGAATATAACTGGGATAAATCTGTTTTTGAAAACGCTTACAGGGAAGTACTTGAAAGTGAATTCAGATTTAAAATCGAATATCCCGCTAAGCGATCAAGAGACAAAAAGAAAACAGGTAGACTGATAATCGAGAAAACGGAAATACTAACATCTGCCTATGTCAGCATTGAGATTGATGGAGTGACAATAGTAAAGAAGCTTTTTGATAAGAAAAATACATGGTGCTACGACTGTATATATCTTTTAGCCCGTTTCACTAAATGGTTGAACACAGATAAGTTCGGTATTTTTCTCCGCAATGGACAGATTGAGAGTTGGTATTCCATTGAACAGGATGAGGTAGCCCTGTTTGAAAACGGGAAATCAGTTCAGGAAATCCAGTTTAAAAATCATTTTCTATTTGGGTAACATTGCACATTATCCATTTCCGAAAGTCTATTTATGTTGTTTTCCCGCTAAATTTTGCCACCGCAATTTTCCAAAGAAAAAGCCCTGAAACACTTTATACAAGCATTTCAGGGCTTTCAACTAAGTGGAGAATACCGGAGTCGAACCGGTGACCTCTTGCATGCCATGCAAGCGCTCTAGCCAACTGAGCTAATTCCCCATTGGGGACGCAAAAATAGGGGTTTTTTGAAATATCCCAGAGGGGATGGAAAGATTATTACACAGCCTTTTCCTCTACCGGCTCTTCGGGTTCAGCTGATTCATCTGCATCAGCTCCGTTCGCACTCCTTTTGCTGACCCAGGCAAATAACTGCGCCAGCCATTTGTCTTTATTATCAGCTACAAAATGGGAGGAAAAGTTTTTCATTAAAAAGGGTACCACCAGTTTGGTGAGCCAGCCGGAGCGGGCAAGTATCAGCTTCTTCACCACCAGGTCAATGATGCCTTCGGTGGCTGTAGTAAGCAGCAGGTTGCGTTTATCCCTGGTAGCAAATTTGCCTACCATGGAGATCGCTGATTTCACAGGCGCCAGTTCCTGCTTGATCTCTTCAATGTCCTGCCTCACCAGCTCTTTCTGTGCCTGGAGCAAGGCCTCGAGGCGGGCTTTTTCCTGCAGCAATTCTTCGTATGTAGTGATCCTGGGCTTAGTCATACACTTTGCTGATAATAAGATTTCTGATAAAAGGGAAAATGATCTTCCTGCGCATTAAGAGAATGACACCCAGTAGCAGCAGGAAAAATGCGCCACCCAGTAAAAAACCACCTGTGCGGCTTCCCAACAGGTCGCCTAACCACCATGATAAAGCCACTCCCAAAAACAACAGCACAAAAAGCCCCAGCACCGATACTACGATCATCGTAATAGCGCCTGAGGCAATATTAGTAGCTTTTTGTGTAACATTTAAAATGGTAAGCCGGTAAAAGGTTTCAGCCATGTCTTCTACATGGTCTGCAAGGTCGGCAGTCTTTTCCTTCAGATCTTCCATGGTATCTTGTTTGCATTCGTGTCATTCGTGTTCACATTGGCCATATTCGCGTTTAAGTGAACAGGCGAAAAAATGACCAGTACGGGCACCTTTTCGCCTGTTCCTTAAAGTTAACTGAAATTCTCTTTCAGTTTGTTCACTTTTTCTTCTGCTGCATGTTTTGCATGACGGCCTTTTTCCCTTACTTCGTCCATACCATCTTCTGCCATTCTTCTGCCTTTGTCCCAAAGATGGCTCAGGCTATCTGCCCAATCGCCTGCTTTGCTCTTGATCTTCTTACGTGTTTCACTTCCTTTGTCCGGGGCAATCAATAATCCAATGACCACACCTGCGGTCGCGGCTCCAAGAATGCCTAACAGAACTTTGTTTCTGGTTGTCATAATCTTTTATTTTAAGAGTTAAGGAATGAAAGTCATCTTCCTTTTTTTATTAAAAACCATACCAGAATAGAACGACTGTTAGTCTTTAACTCTTCATAAACTCACTTAACCGGCTGGTTATCTATTAAAAAAACAAAACCCCGGCCATTGCCAGGGTTTTACTTATTTTATTTGGGGCTTATTCTCCCCATATTTGTTCTTCTCCTTTCAGCCATTTTTTCACCAGGTCAGTAGTCACTGATTTGGGTCTTTCAATCGCAAAGCCCAATGCCCTGTCCCAACAAAGACTGGCCAATACACCCAATGCGCGGCTTACACCGAACAAGACTGTATAGTATTCATATTCTTTCATGCCGAAATGCACCAGCAATGATCCGCTATGAGCATCCACATTCGGCCAGGGGTTTTTGATCTTGCCTAATGATTGCAGGATCGGTGGCACTGCCTCATAAATATTCCAAACGGTTTGTACCAGTTTATCATCCGGCATATGCTTTTTGCCAAACTCCATTTGTGCAGTGAAACGCGGATCTGTTTGGCGCAATACTGCATGGCCATAACCCGGCACTACTTTTCCTGCGCTGAGTGTTTTCTTTACATACTCTTCTATCTGTTCCTTTGTAGGGAGGTCAGTTTTTAACTCTCCCTGCATTTCAAAGATCCATTTTATTACTTCCTGGTTAGCCAGTCCATGTAAGGGACCAGCCAACCCGTTCATGCCTGCTGCAAAACTGAGATAAGGATCGCTCAAGGCAGAGCCTACCAGGTGAGTTGCATGCGCTGATACGTTCCCTCCTTCATGGTCGGCATGAATGGTCATGTATAAACGCATCAGTTCTTTGAAAGTCTCATCTTCATAACCCAGCATGTGAGCAAAGTTGCCGGCCCAGTCGAGCAGGCCATTGGGTTGAATATGATCCCCACCTTTATATTTCCTGCGATAAATATAAGCAGCAATACGGGGCAGCCTGGCGATCAGGTCCATTGAATCATCAAATACAGCTTCCCAGTAATCCTTTTTGCTGAGACCCTGCGCATATCTTTTGGCAAACTGGCTTTCTGTCTGAAGGGCCATTACACCTACCACGAACTGCGTCATGGGATGTGCATTCAAAGGCAGTGCTTCAATAGTGTGGAAGACATGATTGGGTACATGACTGCGGCGTTGCAATACAGATGTTACATGATGCACATCTTCTTCTGTAGGCAGCTCTCCTATCAACATCAGGTAAAACAATCCTTCAGGCAGGGGTTCAGTTCCACCAGGAGCTTTCGGCAGTTTTTCCCTCAACTCAGGAATGGAATAGCCCCTGAAACGGATCCCATCCTGGGCATCGAGTAAAGAAGTTTCCGACACCAATCCTGTCATCCCGCGCATGCCCTGATATATCTGCGACAACTGCACTTCCCCTATCACTTTATTACCATGTTCCTTGAGCAAATCTTTAATGTCCCCACCCAGCTGATCAGCTTTTGCTTTGAACCTGTCTTTAATTACTCCCATGACAAATCGTTTAAAAATCACTAAAATGTTGAAGGGTTAAAGGTACTTAATGGCGTTTGCCAGAACAAACATTTTAAACAATAATGTTCTTCGTTTTACGCAAACCTTTACGCAATTTGATGTTGGAACGATGAAAAGCTTGCGGGCTCTAATCTGGTTCTAATACGCAGCCGGAAAGCCGACTGCCGGCTAAGACTTCCGGTTCGGGACCGGCTCCTATTTAGGTGCCTTGGTATACATCCAATACGCCACCAATGAAAAAGCAATATTCGGAAGCCAGGCAGCGAGTAACGGATGCAGGTCGCTTTTGGTAGCAAATACGGTGGAGAACCGGTCGGACATGATGAACAGGGCGCCTGTAACCACTCCGATGGCCAGGTGCATTCCGCTCCCTCCCCTGGTTTTCCGGCTGGCGATCACGACGCCGATCAGGGTGAGCAGTACTACGGCAGCCGGCGTGGCTGTACGGCGGTAACGTTCCACTTCCAGGGCACTGAGCCCTTCCGTGCCCCGCAGCTTTTCCTGGTTAATGAAACGGATCAGTTCGGGGGTAGACAGTTTGTCTTTAAGATATTCGTCTTTCCGCAATTCCTGCGGCTTGAGGCTTATATTGATCGTAAGTGTGGGATATTCTTTGGTCACTTCGCCCAGGCTGTCCACTTTTCTTTCCACGGCATTCTGCAGCTTCCATTTTTTTTCTGCAGCATCCCACTGAATAAAATTTGACCGCAGGTTATACACCACTTTGTTGTTCTTTACGCGATCGAGAAAAAACGACTGGGCTGATTTACTGGTGGTGTCATAATATTTCATGCCAACGTATGTGTCGTGGTCAACACGCCGGTAATAATTATTGCTCTGCTGGTTTTTGGTCGGATCATTCCGGTCAATATAAGTCATCTTGAAACCACTCATGATCTCATTGGCCTTTGGAATGAGATAACGGTTACCAAACCAGAGGATCACGCCGAGCAAAAGCCCTCCTACCAGGTATGGACGAAGCATTCGGTTGAAACTGGTGCCACTGGCGAGTATCGCAATGATCTCCGAACGGGTGGCCATTTTACTGGTAAAAAATATTACGGCTATAAAGACGAACAATGGGAAAAGAAGCCCCCATATATGTGGTATAAAGCCAAAATAGTACTGGGTGATGATCTGTGAACTGCTGAGACCGCTTTTCACGAAATCATCCGTCTTTTCACTGCTGTCTACCGCCACGGCCACTACCAGGAACAGCATCATGCAAAAGAAAAAGGTAACCAGGAATTTTTTCAGTATGTACCAGTCTAGCTTGCCCAAACAGAGAGGTTTAAGAGTTTTGGGGGTCCAAAGCTTAAGGGCTGGTTTGAACGGTTAAAAGGGCCAATAGAAATTAACCTTTAAAACATTAAACGCTTAAACTTTAAACCTTTCCGGCTGCGAAGTAACTGAATTTAAAAGGAATAAAATGTGAAAGATTTAGTACGAATAGGGCAAATAAAAAAACCTGCCGGTTGTCATTAACTACAAGCGACAGGTAAAGGTTGTTCGGAATAGGCCCTCAAAAAAGCAAAAAAATAGAATAAGGTCCGATGGTTAATGGGAATTGCTTGGCCTGGTACAAAGGTGAAATAAGGAAGCTTACCAGACAAGCGATTTTACACCCATTTTTATACCCGTTTTTTCACGGTGAAAGCACCCGTTTATTCACCCTCTTCATAATCAGGATATTGTAATTAGCTGATACTGTTATATCTTGGTCGCACAAATCACTAAATTCTTCTACTTATGCCTAACCAACCAATTCCTGTTGACCAAGCCCAGGAAATGATCAAGACCTACACTTCCTATATGCAAAAATTAGGAGTGGACATGCAAAAACAAACCCAGTCGGTATCTTTTAAACTGCCCGAACTGATGGCCTGGCTTACAAAAATGACCGGATTAGCGGACGAGATCCGTATCTGCATGGGTGATTACCCTGCAGGACATCCACAAGCCGGGCGCACCACAGTTATTTTGTGGCCGTATAAGAATGGCCAACCAGCTAAGTATTCCACTAAACCCAATCCCGGAGGTGGTGAAACTGATTGCGATGATGGCGATTGTGAAGAGGTTGATCCGTACAATGATGGACAATTATTTCCTTAATCACCTATGTATCTTCTATATATTTATTTAGGCTGCCTGATTTTAAGCGCTCTTACAGCAACACGCTTTCATCGAGAGCTAAAAAGCAGGCAGCTTTTTTTATTTGTTCCTTATTTGTGGCTGATAAGTATTCAGGAAATCGGCCTTTTCATAGCTACCAACTATGGTTCACTAAAAACGACAGGACTGTTTTACAACATCTACAGGCCCATCAGCACCACTGTCTTTGTTATTCTGTTTTATAGAATTTCTGTTAATGCGCCTGTCCGCAAGTTGATCGCCTGGTTATACTCCGTATACCTGTCAGTTACACTGGTCACTTTTATTTTTATCCAGCCAATTACCATATATAACAGTTACCTCTCCCTGGCAAGTGGTTTTGTCATTACCTGCTGTGGTATATTTTTTCTTTTTAACTACTTTAATCTTGACAATCCAACTGAAGAGAGAAAATGGTTACCTGTTATACTCGTCACTGTTGGCGTAATCACATTTTATCCTATAGTAAATATTACGCTTGCTTTTTACAAATTTCTTCTCGCTTATGATGCAAGTATTTTCGGGATCCCCCTTTACCAGTTAATACCGCGTATCATGAGCATTTTTATGTACAGTTGTTTTACATATGCCTTTTATCTATGCAAAAAGAAAAATTAGACCTTATCTTATCCATCACTTCAGCCAGCCTTTTTGTGCTGTTGCTGACCATTTCAATCTTTTTTCTTTTCCGTATCTACCTGAAAAGAAAAAACACCCTTTTATTAGACAAACAAAAAATGGCTGTTCAATTTGAACAAACTCTCCTGCAATCCAAACTGGAAATACAGGAACAGACTTTTGCCGATATCAGCCGTGAAATACACGATAATATCGGTCAGGTGCTCAGTCTTGCCCGCATCAATCTCAACACATTGAACACGCCGCTCGACAATGGGAAACTAGGCCTGGTAGACGAGTTGATGGAAAAAGCCATCACCGATCTGCGCAATCTCAGCCATTCCCTCGATGCCGATTTCATCCGCAAAAAAGGATGGCTGGAGCCTACGCAAAAGCTGCTCCGCGATCTTGAAAAAAGCGGCAAGTACACCACTCAGCTCTCCGTTGCCGAAAACCCGCCACCGCTTGGCAATGACCGCCCTATCATCCTCTTCCGGATGATCCAGGAGATCATCAACAATATTATCAAACACGCTTCTGCTAATTCGATAATGCTGGAAGTAAGCCAGCAGGCAGACCGCCTGCAGATACGCATAAAAGACAATGGCAAAGGATTCAACAAAGAAAAGGTGATAGCTGGCGCCGGATTACGTAATTTAGAGAACCGCTCCAGGATGATAGCTGCAAACCTGCAGCTAAACAGCGAGCCGGAAAAGGGAACCGAAATCACAATTTCCGTTAAGTTAGAACCCAATGAGTAAACCAACTGTTCAGATAGCGCTGGTTGACGACCACACACTCCTGCGTAATGGCCTCGCTTCACTTGTTCGCTCCTTTGAAGGATACGAGGTATTGTTTGAAGCCGACAACGGCAAAGAATTTATTGCCCAGTTGCAACACTATCCCGCACCCGACCTTGTGCTGTTGGACATCACCATGCCGGAGATGAACGGTTTTGAAACTGCCGACTGGATCAAACAAAACCTGCCAAAAGTAAAAGTGCTCGTATTAAGCGTAATGGATAATGATTCCATTATCATCAGCATGCTTAAAAAAGGAGCAAGAGGATATATACTGAAAGACAGTAAGCCATTGGTATTTAAACAGGCCCTCGACAGTATCCGCGATACCGGTTTTTATATCAGTGAGCTGATCAGCAATAAAATGCTGAGTTATGTAACACAGGAAGGAAGCCTGGCAGTAAAAGAAACATCCATCATCTCCCAGTTGTCGGATAAAGAGATCGCTTTTCTGCAAATGGCCTGCACTGAAATGACCTATAAGCAGATTGCGGAAAGCATGAACCTCAGTCCGCGCACCATTGATGGCTACCGGGATGAACTGCTGAAAAAGCTGAATGTGCAATCGAGAATCGGGCTGGTAACATTTGCGATCAAGAATGGATTGTATAAACTATAGAGAGGCTTATTAAAGCCTTTCTATAGAGGTGATCGTAATACCATTAAAGCAGTCATCGGCACAATTGTTAGGGACGTATCCGGCCGAAGAGATCATACCGCTATTATTTGCTTCGAAATAATACGTTACGTCTTCCCTTTCCTTCAGCCACTCTTCCCTTGCGAGTCTATAGATCTCATCCAACGTAACAGCGGCAGCACCGTAATTATGTGTGTTAAGTGTGCTCCCTGTTTCCTGCCATTCTTCCGCAACAACAGTCGAAGGCTGGCCTGATGGGCTTTGGGTCATCCGCCTTAAAATATAATCCCGTTGGGTAACAACGCCATTACTTACAGTAATAGTTGTTTCTGAGGATATACCGACCCAGGAAGAGGTGGCCACCGTGTAGCGATAGGAGTTATCCGAGTTTGCTTTAAAGGCCTGCCAGGCGAACAGGCTTTGTCTTAATTCACTTTTATAAGGGACTTTGTCTTTTTTGCAACTGGCAAACAGGAGCGACAGGGCAAAGGCAGCAAGCAGAAATTGTCTGGGTTTCATATCTGGTTGTTTAATCAGGTTCGGAGAGGTTGACAACAAATTCTGCCCGGCCGTTGCAAAGGTGAAATGAAGAGATCGCTACAAACGCGTTTTCAATATTTCCACCTGCTCTCTTTTCCAGGAAGCAAAATCTCCTTGCAGTATATGTTTCCTTGCTTCTTTTACCAACCAGAGATAGAATGCAAGATTATGAACGCTGGCAATGGTCAGTCCCAGTATTTCTTTTGATTTGATAAGATGACGCAGGTAAGCTTTGCTGTAATAATTGCTCATTACATTATCAAACCCATCATCAATAGGTGAAAAATCCCTTTCCCATTTTTTATTATCGATATTGATCACACCGCGGGTGGTAAACAACATTGCGTTCCTTCCGTTGCGCGTAGGCATTACACAATCAAACATATCCACTCCCATGCTGATGCATTCCAGGATATTCCAGGGCGTGCCCACGCCCATCAGGTAGCGGGGTTTGTCTTTTGGAAGATGATCGCAGCACCAGTCGCATATTTCATACATCACCGGTTCTGGCTCACCCACACTCAATCCGCCTATCGCATTGCCCGTTGCATTTTTGGAACTGATATATTCACATGACTGCTTGCGCAGATCTTTGAAAGTGCCGCCCTGCACGATCGGGAACAGGTTTTGGGTGTAACCATATTTATCATCAGTCGAATTAAACCGGTTGAAACACCTGTCGAGCCAGCGATGTGTCAGTTCCATGGAAGTGCGCGCATAAGCATATTCACTGCCACCCGGGGGGCATTCATCAAAAGCCATGATGATATCGCCTCCGATCACGCGCTGGATATCCATGACGGATTCAGGAGTGAATAAATGCTTTGACCCGTCAATATGTGATTGAAAAGTAACTCCTTCTTCTTTTATCTTCCGGGTACCGGCCAGGGAAAATACCTGGTAGCCGCCGCTATCGGTCAGGATGGGACGTGGCCAGCCATTGAACCGGTGCAGTCCGCCGGCAGCTTCCAGTATCTCCAGTCCCGGGCGCAGATAAAGATGATAAGTGTTTCCCAAAATGATCTGCGCCTGCACATCTTTTTCCAATTGCTGCTGGGATACGGCTTTTACACTGCCGACTGTGCCCACGGGCATAAAAATAGGGGTAAGAATTTCGCCATGGTCAGTGGTGACCTTGCCGGCCCTTGCCTTTGAACCGGTATCCTGCTGCTCTAAATTAAACTGTAATGCCGCCATACATCCTTATTAAGCGGTGCAAGATAATAAACCATAAACTTCTTTCTTATCTTCGCGTCCATGCCACTAATTAACTGGGGAGAGACGATTTTCTTTTTCTTCGTCGCCGTTACGACCATCCAACTCTTTTACTATTGCTGGTTTTTCAGCAGAATTGCCTTTTACCGACCAAAATCAAGACCAAATACACAACAGCATCCCGTATCAGTGATCGTTTGCGCAAGGGATGAGGATGAAAATCTTGCCCGCAACCTGCCCGGTGTGCTGGTGCAGCAATATCCCAGCACTTATGAGGTGGTGGCGGTCAATGACAATTCCCTGGACGACTCCAAGTATATTCTCGAAGAACTGAAAAAGACTTTCAAATCACTCAATATTGTAGAGCTGACCCAGGAAGCTAAATTGATCTCGGGGAAAAAGTATCCTTTATCGATCGGCATCCGCGAAGCCAAACATGAAATACTGTTGCTGACAGATGCGGATTGTGTTCCGGCAAGCGAAAACTGGGTAGAAAAAATGCAGGGGGCGTATGATGCAGATACAGAGATCGTTTTAGGCTATGGAGCTTATCATAAAAAACCCGGGATGCTGAACAAACTGATCCGGTTTGAAACTTTTCATACGGCTTTGCAATATCTCTCTTATGCGCTGGCGGGAGTTCCATATATGGGCGTGGGCAGAAATCTTTCTTATAAAAAAGGATTGTTCCTGCGCAATAAAGGATTCTCCTCCATCAACCATATTCCAAGTGGAGATGATGATCTTTTTATCAATAAAGTAGCCACCAGTAAAAACACAGCCGTGATCATAGACCCGGATGCAGTTACCCGATCTATTCCCAAGACCACCTGGTCGGGCTGGTTCAAACAAAAATCCCGGCATTACACCACGGCTAAATTCTATAAGCCACAACATAAATTCCTGCTGGGATTGTATTTCTTCTCACAGTTTATTTTCTACCCTGCCTTTATTGCCAGCCTGATCTTTTACGATTGGAGATTTGCTTTAGGGGTTTTTGGCTTGCGGCTGCTGATACAGGGTTTTATTCTTTATAAGGCTATGGCCAAAATGGATGAAAAGGATCTCTGGCCCTGGTTTCTTTTCCTGGATATGTGGATGTTCTTATATTATATCATCTTTGCTCCGGCGCTGTGGAAAAAGCCAAGTAAAAAATGGAATTGACCGGCTCAGATCTTTCTGGCGTAAAAGTTACGCAAAGGATGCATCTGTTACACGATGTGCACAACGTAGTATCCTTTACATGACCCTTTATCAATTATGGAGATCATACTCAAATATTTTTCAGATTTCACCCCAAAGCAATTGGAGCAGTTTAAGCAGCTCAAAGGGCTTTATGCCGAATGGAATGATAAGATCAATGTGATTTCCAGGAAAGATATTGAGAGCCTTTACGAAAGACATGTACTCCATTCCCTTAGCATTGCTGCCAGTTTTGAATTTCAGCCGGGCATGGAGATCGTTGACCTGGGAACAGGGGGCGGATTCCCGGGAATACCTTTGGCTATATTTTTCCCTGAGGTAAAATTTCACCTGGTAGACAGTATTGCAAAAAAACTGAAAGTAGTGGATGCGGTTGCTGAAGGCATTGGTCTTCAAAATGTAACCACCCAGCACAGCCGTATAGAGGATATCAGGAACCGTAAGTTCGACTATGTGGTATCGAGGGCTGTAGCTCCGCTCAAAGATCTTTGGCGCTGGAGCAAACCCCTGCTCCGCAATCATTCCGCGGAATATGACCCGGCTGCACCCAAGCCAGGCCTTATCTGTCTTAAAGGCGGCGACCTGGCAGTGGAAATACAGGAAAGCCTTACCAGGCCCCGGCAGCTTCCGGTGAGCGAGCTTTTCGAGGAAGATTTTTTTGCAGACAAGTATATTATATATGTGCCCCGGAACTAAGAGACTTTCCCCTAGAAATTAAGTGTTTACAAGTATCCTGGTATTCACTTTTCTCCTACCCCCAAACGCACGTAGTTTTTTTACCCTGTTCGTGGTATTGCCCACCTCACGATTATGTCTCATTTTTGCTTCATGAAGGCAATATCCGTTTGTATAGTGGACGATAACCGGGACCTAAGAAACGCATTGGAAGAGATTATCAGCATGTCTGATGGATATGAATGCATAGGCACGCTGGGAACAGCAGAAGAAGCGATCAATGAGATACCTGTAATGGAGCCCGATGTAGTGTTGATGGATATTAACCTGGGTGGCACAGAAAGCGGTATTGATTGTGTAAAAATCCTGAAGCAGCAAGTACCTGCCACCAATTTCATGATGTGTACGGTTTACGAGGAAGACGAAAAGATATTTGAAGCGCTCAGTGCAGGGGCCAGCGGTTATATCCTGAAAAAAACTGCTCCTGCCCGTCTCCTGGAAGCTATAAGGGAACTGTACCAGGGCGGAGCCCCAATGAGCAGCCAGATAGCAAGGAAAGTAGTGGCGGCTTTTCAAAACAAGTCGGGCGCTACAAAGGACACAGAACTCGACGAACTGTCAACACGGGAAAAGGAGATTCTCGAGCAGTTATCCAAGGGCCTGATGTATAAGGAAATCGCAGCAGAGCTATTCATCAGCCCCGAAACGGTAAGAAAACATGTATACCACATTTACGAGAAGTTGCATGTTACTAACCGGATCGAAGCAGTCAATAAGTACTTTGGACGGTAACTATAAATCCCAGAAATACCACAAAAGTGGTATTCCTTTTGCAAGGTTAGCAGTGTAGATTTGTTATGTATTACGAATTTTCTTAAGAATTCTACCATTAACCGAAAACCTATCTTTTAGAAACTGAGAGCAAGATTCAGAGGGCGCCTAATCTAAGTAAAAAGCCTTCCAGACAAGCTGGAAGGCTTTTCCATTATTCATATTCGCTTTTAAAACTCATTCATTATCCCCTTTCGGATTATCCCCACCTTACTCCAAACTCCCATTCGTGCTTCTAAAGTTTGATCCGGTTATTCTGCCGTTCCACATCCGCCATCCTCTGCGAAGGATCTATCTCCGCAACTGATAGGTCAGCCAGCCTGTGCTTACTCTCGATCGTATAAGTTTCGCTGGTCCACTTCCAGGCCGGATATACTTTACGGGCCGATTCATCCTCGGGATTTTTTGCCCCATACATAAGGTCGAGGGGAATATAATGGACTTCAGTGGTACTATCCTTAAATGTCAGTTGCAGATCGATCGGCATTGGCATCAACCCGATCCGTTTGATCCTGATCTTTGTTACCCCCTTATCTTCCCACAAACTGTCAAATGCATAATCAATTGTTTTGATTGAATTCACCCAGTATTGTTTATACCAGTCCAGTTTCATATCGCTTACTTTTTCTGCCACACGGATAAAGTCTGCCGCATTGGGATGTTTGAACCTCCAGAGCCGGTAATATTCCAGCAAGATCTTATCCCGCGTTCCAGCCCCGGTAATATAACCGAGCTGCTCCATGAAAACGGCTCCTTTTGAATAGGCTGCGGCTGAATAAGCGCTATTGGTATTGAAATGGTCGGCATGCGTGGTCAAAGGCTCTTCCTTACCGCTTTTTACCAGTGAGAAATATCCCCTGTAGTTGCTTTCCTGTGCGAAGCCTGTTCTTCCGGAAAGGAAAGCCGATACTCGGCTTGAAGCGTAGCTGGTAAATCCTTCATCCATCCAGGCATACAGGGATTCATTGGTGCCCATAATGCCCTGGTACCAGTTGTGCATCCATTCGTGCAGCCAGGCGCCGGCACTGGCCAGCAGGGTAGCCATAGGATATTCCATACCGCCGTCGCCACCCTGTATGAATGAATATTGCTTATAGGTGTAAGGCCCGAATGTTTTTTCGATAAAGGGCAATGCCTTCTCTGCATCGTCAAGGATCTTTTCCCAGGTTGCAGCCCGGGGGTCACTTTCCTTATACAATAAATGAAGGGTGACGTCATTCTTTACTTTTCTCGACAGGTGCTTATAACCCGGGTCGGCAGCCCACATGAAATCATGCACATTGGGAGCAATGAATTTCCAGGTCAGTTTATCTCCGGCAGGTCTTACCACTTTTGTTCCGGGCGCTTCGTAACCATATCCGATCTGCGCTGCATTTTGCAGGTAGCCGGTACCTCCCAGTATATAAGTTTTGTCGATAGTAATATTCACTTCATAATCTCCCCATACGCCATAAAATTCCCGGGCGATATAGGGCGTGGGATGCCATCCTTCATAATCATACTCACACATTTTGGGGTACCACTGGCTCATGGAATAGCGCACTTTGGTGGTGGGGTTATCCCTTCCGCTCCGGCGGATCTGCAGGGGCACCTGCCCTTCAAAATCCATATCGAAAACAACTTTTGTTTTCGGCAGGATGGGCTTATCCAGTTTCACTTCCAGGATCGTTTCCAGCACTTCAATTTTTTGCGGCCGGCCATTCAATTTAAGAGAAAGCACTTTCTGATAGCCGATCTCATCCGGTTTCAGGTTCTGTATACGGTCTTTTACACGATCATCCCAATCCATCCCTCTTCCCGCAGGAATAGTGCCCTGGCGAAGGCTGCGGACATCCATCATGCTGCCAGGTTGAAAGGCATTGAAATAAAGATGGTAAAATACACGGGTCAATGTGTCGGGAGAATTGTTCGTGTACTCCAGTTTTTGTTTACCGGTAAAACGATTGGTCTGCACATTCATGTCCACATCCATCACATACTTTACGCGTTGCTGCCAGCGGTCAGGCTGGGCCAAAGCAGAAAAGACCAGGGTCATGTAAAGAAAGCAGATAGAGATTTTTTTCATGTACTAATCAGTTTATTATTATTGGCCTAGAAGGGTAAATATCGGTAATTGAGGTTTACGATAAAAGAAAATGAGGGACTTTTATTGATGGGTTCCCACTATATGGGATAAATGAAACTCCCACAGAGACAACAAAGAGCACAAAGAAATATTTCATCTTACTTTAGTAAAGAAAGCGGTCTGGCAATAATTCTTTGTGCTCTTTGTTGTCTCCGTGAGAGTCTTATTTTAAAACCTTCCTGTCATTACAGGGTAATGGACTCACGAAGCATTCTTCCCTTTGGATTAAAGAACAGATACTTCTTCTCCACTCCATTTTTTTTCGCTTTCAACCTGTATTGCGTAATATCTCCCGGGAGGTACATTACTGTCACATCTTCCACCTCCCTGTCTGCATATTTGCTTTTCTTAAACCCATCTTTCACTTCCTGCGGGAGTTCATCATAGTTCGAACGCTTCAGGGTTTCTTTCCAAATGCCTTTATTGGTATAAGAAGCTACCATGGTATCCCCATTCAACAGGAAGTGCACATCCACACTTACCAGTTGATCTTTGAAATCTATATCAGAAGCTTCCCGATACTGGTTAGCAAAAGTTTCTTCTACCGCTTTGGGTATCTTACGTATCTGCGAGAAAGCCGGCACACTTGCACAAAGAAGAATGACCATTCCTGCCAAAACAATTTTTTTCATCTGTTCATTTTTTTATACTTCAAAAATCAAGACTCAAACTTAAAAACTATACCAATCCTTCAACTATTTGCAAATTTCGCCTCAAAACCTTCTACACAAGCCGATATAAACCGTTTTTAACTTTTTTAATACAAAGCTCAAAACGTCAACAACGCTTTCCTATATCAAAATGAATCTATAAATTTTTGTGAAGTTCCAACTACCGACTACCATTAAAGACTCCCGACTCATTTTCCCCCTACGACAATCACAATCTCCCCCTTCACTCCTTTCTCTTTAAAATAAGCAGCTACTTCGGTCAACGTGCCCCGTTTGTTCTCTTCATACAGCTTGGTCAGTTCACGGCTTACACTGCAAAGCCTGTCGGCACCAAAATAAGTGATGAATTCTTCCAGGGTTTTTACCAGCCGCATCGGCGATTCGTAAAAGATCATCGTACGTTCTTCTTCAGCCAGTTGTTTCAGCAGTGTCTGCCTTCCCTTTTTAACGGGAAGAAATCCTTCAAAAACAAACCTGTTGGAAGGGATGCCGCTGTTCACAAGGGCAGGAACAAAAGCCGTAGCTCCTGGCAGGCATTCTACTTTCACACCGGTTTTAATGCATTCCCTTACCAATAAGAAAGCAGGATCGGATATCGCCGGTGTGCCTGCGTCTGTGACCACTGCTATTTTCTTTCCTTCAAGCAACTGGTTCACCAGGTGATGCAGCACTTTATGTTCATTATGCTGATGATAGGGCGAAAGCGGTTTGCTGATCTGGTAATGTGTCAGCAAATGTGAGGTATTGCGGGTATCTTCCGCCAGGATCAGGTCCACCTCCTTCAACACCTCCAGGGCACGGAGGGTAATATCTTTCAGGTTACCAATGGGAGTAGGAACAAGATAGAGCATATTTTATCATTCAATGATCCGGGCTGTCTGACTAAGCGTTTATATCAGGCGACATCAATCTCGAAATATTCCATCACCTGGTTAGACAGCAGTTTCCTGCTTGCTTCTTCTGCAATGGCTTTTGCTTTTTCAGGTGAATCGGCATTCACGCGCAGGGTGATATTTTTCCCAACCCTTACGTCTTCCACACCATTCAATCCCAGGTTTTGCAAGCCGCCCATTACGGCCTTGCCCTGAGGGTCTAATAATTCTTTCAGGGGCATTACTTTGATCTGCACCGTATATGTCATGATAATCTGTTTATGAACAGCAAAGATACAAGAACGTAAGCGATGAAGATGACCGGTATAGCCAACCAGTGTAAAAAAAGTACACTAATGACGCTGATGAGAAGCAGTATATATCGCGGTAAGTTATTTTTTACACTAAAATCCTTGAATTTAAAGCTAAGGATGGGAATGGAAGACACCATCAGCAGGCTCAACCCGATAATGCAGATGATAATAAACACTTTATTCAGCAGCAAGCTGTTTATCCAACTGAGATCCGTTTTCCAGTAAATGACCGGCAGCGATGCGATCACCAGGCCCACCGCAGGGGTAGGCACGCCTTTGAAATGATACTCCTGGCTTGTATCGAGATTGAACTTCGCCAGGCGGTAAGCCGCCGCTGCAGGAAGGATAAATGCCAATGCCAGCCAGAAAAAAGGCGTATCCAATCCGTCAGCGCCCTGTGCAAAACTCAGGCGGAGCATCTGGTAAAGGATCATACCCGGTGCCACACCAAAGCTCACTACATCGGCCAGTGAGTCCAGTTGCTTGCCCATAGCAGAAGGCACTTTGAACATTCTTGCCATAAAGCCGTCAAAAAAATCGACCACGGCTGCCAGCCCGATAAACAAAGAAGCTATCCATACCTTTTCCGGGATATCGAGCAATTGCTGGCCATTGGCATCTGCCACCACAATAAATCCATTCTGTAAAATGAAAACGATCGCGATACAGCCAAAAACAAGGTTCAGCAAGGTGAACAAATTGGGGATTTGCTTCATGGCGGAAAAAATAGTTTTTTATTTTGATAAGTTCAAGGATGGATGGATGCCTGATTGGCGGTTCGCAATTATTTTTTCATTAACGCTTCAATCTCTTCAACTGTTATGGGAATATTTTTCATCAGGTCTTTATTGCCCGTTTTAGTGATCCACACATTATTCTCAATGCGTATGCCCATTTGTTCTTCTTCAATATAAATGCCGGGCTCTACTGTAAGCACCATACCCTGTTTAAGCGGTTGGGTGCGGGTGCCCAAGTCGTGCACATCGATGCCAAGGTGATGTGATATGCCGTGGTAAAGGTACTTGCGGTAGGCTTTATTGTCGGGGTCTTCATTCTTCACATCGGTTTTGGTGAGCAGGCCGATCTTAATAAATTCCTTAGTGGCTTCATCACCCACTTTGTCGGTATAATCCACTAAGGTGATACCGGGTTTCAGTAAGCTTTTGGCATAATTATGTAAATGAAGACAGGCATTGTAAACTTCTTTCTGCCTCTTGGTGAATTTTCCATTTACAGGGACCGTCCGGGTAAGATCAGCACAATAACCTCCATACTCTGCGCCGAAATCCATCAGTATCAATTCCCCGGCTTTACACTCCTGGTTGTTGGATACATAATGCAATGTTCTGGCCCTGTCGCCGCTGGCAATGATCGACCCATAGGCTTCCCCGGTAGCCCGCTGGCTCAGGAAGGAATGAAAGATCTCTGCTTCAATTTCATATTCCATCACACCGGGCCGGATAAACTTCAGCAAGCGCCTGAAAGTTTTATCTGTAATATCGATCGCCTGTTGCAGCACTTCCACTTCATAAGAAGTTTTAATACCGCGCAGTTCTTTCATCAGTTTTGCCGCTCTTTCATAGCGGTGAAGCGGGAACCGGCTTTTCATTTCATCCACAAAACGGTAATCTCTTGTGCGCAGCCAACCGGATTTGCGGTCATTCTCATTGGTATCCAGGTAAATCGTATCTGCCAGATGTATCCAGGTCTGCAGCATCGCTTGCAGGCTGTCGAGCCAGATCACATTCTCCATACCGCTGATTTCTTTAGCTTCCGCAGACCTCAGCCTTTTCCCGTCCCATTTTTCCTTTAGTTCGTTAGGCCTCACCAGCACCAGCACTTCCCTGTATTTGGGATCAGGATTATCCGGGAAAAGGATCACCATTGTATCCTCCTGGGTAATGCCACTCAACCAGTACAGATCACTGTTTTGCTTAAACCTGTAAATGGCATCTCCATTGCTGGGCGACTCATCATTGCTTACAAAAATGGCAATGGAATTGGGCGCCATCTGGCTAACAAAACGCTTCCTGTTCTGAACGAATAACGCTGGATCAAGTGGCAAATTCTTCATATCACAATTTAAAAACCTAAAGATAAAGAAGTAAAAGTCAACTAAATGCTAGAATCACGTCTCCTTCCCGTCCTTCCCGCCTTACCGGTAAATAAAACAGGAAGTAATTTCTCTTACCGGTAAGGCGGGAAGGACGGGAAGGGTTGTTGTTGATTGGGTCTGTCTTATTTGTGGATTTTAAAAAAATACGGAAATGATCATCCTCCAACTGGTTGTAGAAAATGCTGGTTTTTAGGCAAAAAAAATGGCCTGTTTTAGAAATTTTCAATTTTAGAGGCCGAAATTCTCAATTTATTCCATTGTGTACCACTAACACCTGTTTGCATATACCCCCTTTTTGACTGTATTTTTGCAGTCTAACTAAACTCGATTGCCTATATGTCTATTTCTGTAACTACAGCCTTGCCCAAGGACATTTCGCACCTGGGCCTTAAAAACACAGACCGCATTCGCTATCAATCCACTCCGGAAGAATTAGTGCAGGACTCTTTACGTATCCGTGAAGGAGTGCTGAATGATACAGGCGCCCTGGTGATCCACACCGGTGAGTTTACCGGCCGCTCTCCTAAAGACAAGTTCATTGTTAAGGATGCCGTCACTGCAAACTCTGTACATTGGAATGAGTTCAATCTCCCTATTGAATCCCATTATTACGATGTTATTTATAAGAAAGTCATTGATTACCTCGACAAGCTGCCTGAACTGTGGGTACGCGACTGCTATGCCTGCGCTGATCCCCGCTACAGGCTGAACATACGCGTGGTAAATGAAAAACCCTGGAACAATTTATTCGCACATAACATGTTCCTCCGCCTTAACGAAGAGGAGTTGGAAAGTTTTAAACCCGAGTGGACAGTGATCTCTGCCCCTGATCTGAAACTGGACCCAAAAGAATGTGGCATCCGCCAACACAATGTCGCCGTTGTTTCTTTCACCCACAAAACCATATTGATCGCCGGCACCGGTTATACCGGCGAAACCAAGAAAGGCATTTTCACCATTCTCAATTATATCCTTCCCTTCGAAAAAGATGTGCTCAGCATGCATTGCAGCGCCAACATGGGAAAGGATGGGGACACCGCTATTTTCTTTGGACTGAGCGGCACCGGAAAAACAACGCTTAGTGCTGACCCTTCCCGCAAACTGATCGGTGATGATGAACATGGCTGGACCAAAGACAATATCTTCAATTTCGAAGGTGGTTGCTATGCCAAGACCATCAACCTGACAGAAGAAAAAGAACCGGAGATATTCCGCGCTATCCGCCCCGGGGCCCTGGTGGAAAATGTGAAGTTCTTCCCCGGCACCAACCGCATCAATTTTGATGATGCCGGCATCACAGAAAATACGCGTGTATCTTACCCGCTCGATTTTATCAGCAATTCCCTTGAGCCATCTATCGGTGGTCTTCCTAAAAATATATTCTTCCTCACCTGTGATGCGTTTGGCGTACTGCCCCCCATTTCCAGGCTTACCCCCGGACAGGCCATGTACCAGTTCATTTCCGGTTACACCGCAAAAGTTGCCGGAACAGAAGCAGGTGTAACAGAACCCAAATCCACTTTCAGCGCCTGTTTTGGCGCCCCTTTCTTGCCGCTTCACCCCGGTAAGTATGCACAGATGCTGGGCAGCAAAATGCAGGAACATAAAGTGAATGTATGGATGGTCAATACCGGCTGGACAGGAGGTGCTTATGGCACCGGCAACCGGATGAAGCTTTCCTATACCCGCGCCATGATCACAGCAGCGCTGGAAGGCAAGCTCAATAAGGTTGATTTTAAACCACATCCGGTTTTTGGAGTGGAAATTCCCCAGGAATGCCCCGGTGTACCTGCAGAAATCCTCGACCCACGCAGCACTTGGGAAGATAAAACTGCCTATGATCAGAAGGCGAAGTTCCTGGCAGACCTGTTTATAAAGAATTTTGAAAAATATAAGGACGGTGTGTCAGCAGAAGTTTTGGCAGCAGCGCCAAAACCGTGAGAAACTCTGCGATTGCTTGCTGTAGTATCCCCCTGTGGCCTTTGTTCGGGCAGGGGGATTTTTTTTAGCCATTCTTTTGCAACTTGTTTACGGATTTTACCGTTTAGGAGTTGATGAAAAAAAATTTATTACTGTTTATTTTTTTGATCCCCGTGTTTTTGCTGGCGCAAAGCAGGAACAATGATCTTATTCACTGGAAGGAAAGACAAAAACTCAGTTGGGCCGATTACCAGGGCAAGCCTGATCCCAATGCAGATGCAGCGGCTTCAACTGCCACATTTCTCGGAGTAGAATACAATTTCAAAAATGGGAATCTTGGTTATATCATCACCTGTAGTTTTTCCAAATCAAAATCATGGGGATTGCATAAGAACGATTACATTCTTGCGCATGAACAGGGGCATTTTGATATAGCGGAAATTTTTGCACGGGGGCTTTACAGGAAGTTGAAGGAATACAGTTTTGATAAACGTAGTTACCAAACGGATTTGCGGAAGATATACGAAGACATCACAAAGGCTAAAGAAGCTATGCAGAACCAGTATGACCTGGAAACCAATCATTCTATCAACAAAGAAAAACAGGCTGAATGGCTGGAAAAGATCAGCAGGGAATTAAAAAGCCTGGAAGCCTTTGCTGGTTATTAACCGTTCTTTTACAGGATAATAAGGTACAGTCTTCAAATTCATAAAACAATATCTGTCTTAGTACATCCTTCCCGTTCTTCCCGCCTTACCGGTAAATTTTACCGGTAAGGCGGGAAGAACGGGAAGGATGGTTTATAGAAGGGAGTTCAAACGTTCTCTTTTACCGGTGGAAAGCAACGTTTCTTTTTCTGTGCTTGTCAGCTTTAGAAATATTGATGATTATGAGATCTTATCTTTTGTTTTTGTGTATTGCATTAAGTGCCTTCAGTTTCTCCGGTTGTGATAAAACAGACGACAATTGTGACTGTGTGAACCTCCCTGACTCACCGACCAAATGGAAGATTACCAGCCGTACGGGTGGTGTTTCCGGTACATCTGTACCGCTTACGACCGATCAGCAGAATAATATACTCACTTTGCAATTAAATGGGAAATACGTTTGCACTAATACGCAAACAGGAATGATAGTGAATGGAACTTTTGCCATTTCTGATTTCTCCTCCATTTATGGAACAAAGCAAAAGTTTGTATTCGATCCGCAGTTGCCGATGCTGGATGATGAGTATTATATTTTGCTGAGCAATGCGGAAGGGAAACTGGTATTCGGTGATAACAGGGCTGATGGTTATTCAACTACTTTCTCCATCATACAACCGTGAGCCTGTATTAAAATAAACCGTATAGCTGCCCGTCCACTTTGCTGATGATCTCACCAAAGTCTTCTTCCTTTTCAGCAAATTTGTTTTTGTCTACATCAATGACCAGCAACGGGCCTTCAGTGTAGCTGCCGATCCATTTATTGTAATACTCATTGAGGCGTTTGAGATAATCGAGGCGGATGTTTTCTTCGTATTCACGTCCTCTTTTTTGTATCTGACCAACCAGGGTAGGCACAGATGCATTGAGATAGATAAGCAGGTCTGGTGGCTGCACCAGCGTTTTTAATGTCTGGAAGAAATTGAAATAGTTATCAAAATCCCTTTTGCTCATCAGGCCCATTTCATGCAGGTTGGGTGCAAAGATGTTGGCATCTTCATAAATGGTCCTGTCCTGGATCACTGTTTCCGTGCCTTTATGTATATCTACCAGTTGCTGCAGGCGGCTGTTCAGGAAATAGATCTGCAGGTTGAAGCTCCAGCGGGGCATATCCTCATAAAAATCCATGAGATAAGGATTGTGGTCCACGTCTTCAAAATTGGGTATCCATTTGTAATGCTTGCTCAGCATTTCTGTTAGGGTAGTTTTTCCAGCACCAATATTTCCTGCTACTGCTATATGCTTTGGTTTCTTTGCTTTTGCCATGCCTGACCGCTACAGCGGCAACTTTTGAGATTAAAAAATGAGTGGCTAATAAAAATATTGAAAATAATCAATAATAATTGAGCCCCATCGCTTCACGTACTTTTCCCATCGTGGCCCGGGCACTCAGACGGGCCTTTTCAGCGCCTTTTTCCATCACTTCTTTGAGATAAGTCTTATCTGCTCTGATAGCTTCTGCTTTTGCCCGGATAGGTGCTATAAAGCTGACCATATCTTCAGCAAGCTGTTTCTTCATGTCGCCATAGCGGATCGTGCAATCATTATAGGCTTGTTCAAAGTTCTTTATCACCTCTTCACTGCTTACCAGTTTCATCAGCAGGAAGATATTCTCGATATAATCCGGCTTGGGTGAATTGGGTGCAGTGGGGCCTGCATCTGTTTTTGTTTTCATGATCTTTTTACGGATAAGATCATCATCATCCGACAGGTAAAGGGTGGCATTCTGGTTTTCGCTCTTGCTCATTTTACCACCTCCGTCAAGACTGGGCACTTTGATCAGTTCGCTGCCATAATTGAAAGCCTGTGGTTCAGGGAATATATCTCCATACCGGTGATTAAAACGATTGGCAAAATTGCGTGCCATTTCAAGATGCTGCTCCTGGTCTTTCCCCACCGGCACCAGCAAAGCGCGGTGCAGGAGGATATCCGCTGCCTGTAATACCGGGTAGGTAAGCAAACCTGCATTCACGTTGTCGGGATGCTGACGCACTTTATCCTTGAAGGTCACGGTTTTTTCCAGTTCTCCTTTATAGGCCAGCATATTCAGGTAGAGATACAGCTCCGAGGTTTCGTATACATGGCTTTGGCAAAACAGGGCAACTTTATCAGGGTCCAGTCCGCAGGCAATGTTTTCAGACAGCACACGATGCACATTATCCTTCAATTCCTTTGTGTCAGGATGGGTGGTAAGGGAATGCAGGTCGGCCACCATGAAATAACATTCATATTCTTCCTGCATGCGCACATAATTGCGGAGGGCACCGAAATAATTCCCCAGGTGTAAAAAACCCGTGGGCCTTATCCCGCTCATAACTATTTCTTTCTTCTTTTCCATAATCTAAATTGCCAGCCGGTTGCAATGGTTGGGGGCGGCGAAGATAACAAGAAAGTTAATTTTTCCCGGCAGGTTCCCCATCATAGCTCATCTGCCATCTATCCTCTATATTTGTTGGATGGAAGTGAATGATGCAATGGTGGACAAACTGGCCAGCCTGGCCCGGCTCAGTTTCAATGATGCAGAGAAACAGGAAATTAAGACCGACCTGCAACGCATGATCGCTTTTGTGGAAAAACTGGATGAACTTGACCTGGACGGGGTGGAACCCCTGCTTCACATGAGCGGGGAAGTAAATGTGCTGAGAGAAGATGAGGTAAAAGGTTCAGTGGGCCGGGAGCAGGCATTGAGAAATGCCCCTTCACATGATGACCAGTTTTTCAAAGTGCCCAAGGTGATAAAGAAATAAGGATGTTTCCTGAGCTGCACTGCTGCCCATTCTACTAAAGACCAACGACTGAATATGAATTCTTCGATCATACATCTGGACCAGATCCGCAAGTCCTATTTCATGGGCAAAAATGAATTGCAGGTGCTGAAAGGTGTATCCCTGGATATTCTCAAAAATGAATACGTGGCGCTGATGGGCCCATCCGGCTCAGGCAAAAGTACGCTGATGAATATCCTGGGCTGCCTTGATACCCCCACTTCCGGCAGGTATGTACTCAATGGGCAGGATGTAAGCAAGATGGAAGATAATGCACTTGCCGATGTCCGCAATAAGGAGATCGGGTTCGTATTCCAGCAGTTCAATCTTTTACCCCGGCTTACTGCCCTGGAAAATGTGGCTTTACCCCTGGTGTATGCAGGCATGAGCAAAAAAATGAGGACTGAAAAAGCAATGCATGTGCTTGATATGGTCAATCTCACCCAGCGGAGCCATCATAAACCCAATGAACTGAGCGGTGGTCAGTCGCAACGTGTGGCTATAGCACGGGCCCTGGTCAATGACCCGGCCCTGATCCTGGCAGATGAACCTACAGGTAACCTTGACACCAAGACCTCTTATGAGATCATGTCCATTTTCGGGGATATTCACAGCCGCGGCAATACGGTGGTGCTGGTCACACACGAAGAGGATATCGCCAATCATGCCCGTCGTGTAGTACGCTTGCGCGATGGAGTGATCGAAAGCGATAAAATGAATGCCCCGGCGGAGCATATTCCGGGTTGACCGTTGTTCGTTGACCGTCGCCTGAAACGATAGCCGTTGACCGATGGCCGAAATTTTCTATAGAATATGATTAATAATCCGTTGACTGTTGTTCCCTGACTGTTGACCGGTCAACGAACAACGGCCAACGGCCAACGATTTACAGTATGGCATCCAAGATATATACCAAGACCGGTGATCGCGGCACTACTTCACTTATCGGCGGCACCAAGGTTTCCAAAGCACATCTCCGGATAGAAGCATACGGAACAGTGGATGAACTGAATTCTTATATCGGTCTTTGCAAAGATTTGCTTGCAGGAATTACAGATACTATCCTGTTGCAGGAAGTGCAGGACAGGTTGTTTACTGTCGGCTCTTCCCTTGCCTGCGACCCGGAGAAAGAACCCAAAATGAAGATCCCCGATCTGAAAGAAGAAGATATCAGCTTACTGGAAAAAGAAATTGACCGGATGGCAGAAGCGCTGCCGGTCATGAAGTTCTTTATTCTGCCCGGAGGCCATCCTGTTATTTCCCATCTGCATATTGCACGCTGTGTTTGCCGCCGTGCTGAAAGGGCCTGCGTAAGGCTGGATGCAGAAGGCGAAGAAGTGGAAGCGATCGTTATCAAATACATCAACCGCCTCAGCGATTATCTTTTTATGCTGGCGCGTTTTGCAGGGCATCAATTGCAGGTGCCGGAGATTGCGTGGAGGCCAAGGGTATAAAGCGATGGCCGGTGTTGGAGTAACCATCCAACAATCATTCTACACGATCTTCCCATCTTTCATGTGCAGCACCCTATCACTCAATTGAGCCAATTCTTCATTATGGGTCACGATAAGAAAAGTCTGGTTAAACTGTTTTCTAAGATCGAAAAAAAGCTGATGTAATTCACGTGCGTTAGCTGAGTCGAGGTTGCCGGTAGGTTCATCAGCAAAAACGATCACAGGCTGGTTGATCAGGGCGCGGGCCACAGCCACCCGCTGCTGTTCCCCACCGCTCAGCTCATTCGGCTTGTTTTCCATGCGATGCCCCAGCCCCAGCATTTTCAGCAATTTCTCCGCTTCCAGCTTTACTTCATTCTTTCTCCGGCCGGCCAGCCAGCCGGGTATGCATACATTCTCGAGGGCAGTGAATTCGGGAAGAAGGTGATGAAACTGGAATACAAAGCCAATATTCTTGCTCCGGAATAGCGACAATTGTTTTGCAGTCAGGCTATGGCTGAGTTTTTCCTGGTAAGACAGGCCACTGTTTATTACCATAGTAGAAGCCAGGCTATCATGCCAGGTTATGGGACGGGCTGAAAGAGCACTTATAAATTCAACAGGAAGAAAACGGGAAACAGAGCGGATAAAGCAGGCCAGCAGGCCAGGCTTAGTGCCTTCCATTTCCACGATCACTTTGGTGCGGGTAATATACTTGGCAAGCGTGCGGCCGGTGGTCCATTCCAGCAGCGTATAATAAAGAATGATCACGGCTGCCAGGTACAGGTAGGTTGCCAGGGTGAACCCGGCCACTGCATCCAGTACCGTAGGCGTAATATCCGGGTCCAGTTCAACCAGGGGAATGGAAAATACCCTGGCAATAAGAAAAGCGAGAGTTCCCAGGAAAACAATGTCCAGCACCAGATTAACCGCCCTTTTCCACCAGGCTGCCGGTTGTATAATTAAACGGGGTTGATATTCGATGGTTTTGCCGCTTACTTCTATATGCCCGGCATCGGGATAATCCAGGGTGCTGAGAATATGCAGCAGGGTGCTTTTGCCTGACCCGGATGGCCCCACAATGGACACTACCTCCCCTTTCTTTACTTCCATGTCCACGCCTTTCAGCACTTCCACAGCGCCGTATCTTTTATGAATATTCGTTCCTTTTATCATCTGGGAAAGGGTTTTGAGTCTCAAATATCTATAAAACAGCTTCACCGGCAAAACCCGGGACTGCCCGCTTTGAATGTTTTCCCACAAAGACAACGAAGACCACAAAGAATTTCTGTATAAGACCCTTTATCCCCTGGTTTCAGGAGATAGTAAATGGGAGATACCTCTTTGTGGTCTTCGTTGTCTTTGTGGGAAACCTGATTGCGGGATTGGCATAAGATTTCCCCTATAGGTTTCTGGCGTCTCCCAGCCAAATGAAGCCGGCGTTTCATTTTAAAGGCCTTTTTGACCGTTCTTGCAATACGCAGGTCTCATTTTGGGGATTTCTCCGGTTGCCATCTAAAATTTAACAGTTTAAAACTCAATACAGACACCCAACTTTTAAACCCGGCCTCCGTCCTTGCAACTAATGATTTGGAAAATTCGTTAATAAAATTAGTTTTGCGGAAAATTTGGGGGTCGGACGCCGCCCCGGAACACCTGATTCCTAAAATTTAAAAAACCTTTCGAAAGATGTTTTGGACTTTAGAACTTGCTTCGTACCTGGAAGATGCGCCCTGGCCGGCGACTAAAGATGAGCTGATCGATTACTCCATTCGTAGTGGTGCTCCTATTGAAGTAGTAGAAAACCTTCAGGAGCTCGAAGACGAAGGCGATGTATATGAAACGATCGAGGACATCTGGCCCGACTATCCGACGCAGGATGACTTTCTGTTTAACGAAGACGAATATTAACCGTTGAATGTTATTTGTTGAATGATGGCCACCGGCCATCTTTAAACCATAAATAACTATAAATAAAAAACCATCTGTTTATCAGATGGTTTTTTATTTTCTATTTTGGATCCGGTCATTGTTCTCTACCCTTCCACACCCAGTTTCGTCATCACTTCATTGCTCACTCCCGTAGTGGAATAACCTCCATCATGGAAAAGGTTTTGCATGGTCACCATTCTTGTGAGATCAGAGAAGAGCGTGATGCAATAGTTGGCACAATCTTCTGCAGAAGCATTCCCCAATGGTGCAATAGCATTGGCATAATCATAGAAATCACCAAAGCCTTTAATGCCCGTGCCTGCTGTTGTTTTGGTAGGTGATTGAGAAACGGTATTCACCCGTACTTTCTTTTCCAGGCCATAATGATATCCAAAGCTGCGGGCAATTGATTCAAGCATGGCTTTGATATCCGCCATATCTGTATAGAACGGATAAGTTCTTTGCGCTGCCATATAAGTAAGCGCTACCACGCTGCCCCATTCGTTGATGGCATCCAGCTTTTTGGCCACACTGAGCATTTTATGGAAAGACAGGGCTGATACATCGATGCCTTTCATAAAAAAATCGTAGTTGGACTCGGTATAAGGAATATTCTTCCGGATATTAACGCTCATACCAATGGAATGCAATACAAAGTCGATCTTTCCGCCCAATACTTCCTGGGAGCGGGTGAATAAAGTGGTCAGTTCATCCACATTTGTTGCATCAGCAGGAATGATCTCTGAACCGGTTTTCTCTGCCAGCTTTTTTATCTCTCCCATGCGCATCGCAATGGGTGCATTGGTCAATACAAATGTTGCTCCTTCCTCATGTGCTTTCTCCGCCACTTTCCATGCAATTGAATTGGCATCCAGCGCTCCGGTGATGATGCCGCGTTTTCCTTTAAGAAGATTATAAGCCATAGTAGTTTTTTAAAGTGGGTAAAATTAGGGGAAATACTCTATCATGCATCCAGCATCTCCCTTGCATTCTCCAATGCTGCTGCTGTAGGCTTTTCGCCACTCAGCATTTGCGCAATGGCCGTAATGCGTTCGTCGGGCTTCAGCTGGCGGATATTTGTTTTAATCGTATCCCTGACCTTCTCTTTATACACAAAATAATGCGCATCGGCCTTGCCTGCGATCTGCGGCTGATGCGTGATGCAGATCACCTGCCGCTTGCCTGCCAGCCCCTTCATAATGATCCCCACCTGCTTTGCCGCTTCGCCGGATATGCCTGTATCTATTTCATCAAAGATCATGGTGGGTAGATCAATACTTTGCGCCACCAGCGATTTAATACACAGCATCAGCCTGCTCAGCTCGCCACCGCTGGCCACTTTACGCAATGGATGGAACTGGCCGCTTTTATTTGCATCGAATAAAAATTCTATGGTGTCAGCCCCCCATTCCCGCAGTTCAGCGGCACGCAGGTCCACTTTCAGCCTTGCATTAGGCATACCTACCTGCACCAGCAGCTTGTTCACTTTTTCCTCCAGCGGTTTTATTTCTTTGGTCCTTGCCGCCGTTATTTTCTTTGCCAGCTTGCCTGCCTCTTCAAAAAGACGGCCGGTCTCTTTTTCTTTTTGCTGTATCTCTTCATCAATATGCAACACTGCCTGTAGCTTTTCACCCAGTTGCTTCATGATCTCCAGCAATCCTGCCGTATTGCTTGCGCCATGTTTTTTCTGCAGGCGATAGCCCAGCGAAAGCCGGTCGTTCAATTGCTCAATCCTGGCAGGGTCATAATTCACCTGGTTATTGATCAGCTCCAGCTCATCCGCAATATCCTGCAGTTCTATCTGCACAGACTGCAGGCGCTTTCCCAATGCGGAAAGGCCGGGGTGATAGGCTTCGAATGATTGCAATTGATGCAACAAGCTTTTCAATTGCGGCACCATAGGCGATTCGCCCTCCTGCAATTCAGCATTCACTTTGTCGAGCATGGTCTTAATACCTTCCGCATGGCTCAACATTTTTAAGTCTGCATCAATCTCCTCCAGTTCGTTTTCCTTAAAGGAGGCTTCTTCCAGTTCATTGTATTGAAATTGCTGATAATCGGCTTCTTTGTTGAATTGCAGTTGCTGCTCCTTCAATGCCTCCCATTGCTTCTTCGTATCCTGCCATTGATGGTAAACTGCCTGGTAGGATTGAAGGGCCTCATTATTGCCGGCCAGCGCGTCCAGCACTTCGCGCTGAAAATCGCTCTCCCCTATTTCCAGTGTGTCAAACTGCTGATGGAGATCAACCAGCAGGGAGCTTAATTCGTTGAGTTGCGCAAGCGTAACCGGTGTGTCGTTAATAAAAGCCCGGCTCTTGCCATTCACCGCAATTTCCCTTCTTACCACCACTTCATCCTGCACATCAAATTCATTTTGCTGAAGGAATTGCCGGATATCTTTTTTACCTCCTGCTGCAAACACTCCTTCCACAATGCATTTTTTCTCCTTGCTTACAAGTACGCCTGAATCGGCCCTTTCTCCAAGGATCAGCCCGAGCGCACCGATGATGATGGATTTACCGGCACCTGTTTCACCGGTGATAATATTGAGCCTGGAAGAAAAATCAATTTCCAGCTCATGGATGATTGCATAGTTCTGTATGGAAAGTGTCCGGAGCATGCCGCAAATTACTTGTAATCGGGCATAAAAAAACCCCGTTCCTTGAGAGAACGGGGAAAATAAAAAAAGAAAAAGTTATTTCGCTTCTACGGAATTGTGCAGGTCTTCGTCAACGAGAATACGGCCGCAGTTTTCGCAGATCATTACTTTTTTGTGCTGTTTGATCTCGCTTTGTTTTTGCGGGGGGATATAGTAAAAACAACCACCGCAGGCATCTCTTTCCACAGGTACAACTGCCAGGCCATTGCGATAGCTTTTGCGGATCTTCTCATAGCTTACCAACAGACGGGGATCAACATGCTCTTTTGCTTCTTCAGCCAGTTTGGCAAAATGTTTTTCCTCTTTTTCGTTGGCAGCGATGATCTTTTCCAGTTCGCCTTTTTTGGTAGACAGTACAGATTCTTTAGTGGCAATATTCTTTTTTGCCTTTTCAAGCAGTACCGCTTTTTCAGCGATCTCTTCTGTAGCGTCTTTGATATGTTTTTCAGCCAGCTTCACTTCCAGTTGCTGCATTTCGATCTCTTTGTTGATGGCTTCAAACTCACGGTTGTTCTTTACATTGGTGCTTTGCTTTTCATATTTCTTGATCAGCGCTTCAGCTTCCTTGATCGCCTCTTTTCTTTGCGTGATGAATTCCGTTACACCATTGATTTCCTCTTCGATACGCATCTGGCGGGCGTTCAGTCCCTGGATCTCATCTTCAAGGTCCGCCACTTCCATCGGAAGTTCTCCTTTAAGGATGCGGATCTCGTCCATTTTGCTTTCGATCTTTTGCAGGGTAACTAAAGAAGTAAGTTTTTCTTCTACAGAAAATTCTTTAATGTTTGCCATGTATTGTTTATAGTTTGAAGTTTATCAGGGCAGCTCTGCCACTGCCGGGTCCCCTAAAAATACTGCACAGGATTGGTATTGACAGTAGTTTTAAGGACGGCAAAGGTAGGGAATTTTTCCTCCAAAACCTCTTGTAGCAGGCCTACGGTAAACTGTTCGCTCTCGTAATGGCCAATATCGGCAATGATGATCCGGCCCTCCGCGTCAAAAAACTCATGATATTTCATATCGGCCGTCACATAAATATCGGCCTTATTTCTTAAAGCTTTGGAAATCAAAAAATTACCAGCACCTCCGCAAAGAGCGACTTTTTTAATGGGCCTTCCCCGGAGGGCTGTATGACGCACCACGGACAAGCCAAACACCGATTTCAGCTTTTCCAGGAACAATTTCTCCTCCATTGCCCCGGGAAGCTCCCCTACCAGGCCGGCCCCGGTAGCCTCATGAGCATTGCCCAGGGGAACGATATCATAAGCCACTTCCTCGTAAGGATGGGCTTTCTTCAATGCTGCCACTATAACGGATTCGAGATAAAAAGGGAAAATGACTTCAATGCGGGTTTCTTTTTCCTGGTGCTGCTCCCCGATTTCGCCTATATAAGGATTGGTTCCTGCTCCAGCCATGAACGTGCCGGTGCCATCGCTGTTAAAACTGCATTCGCTGTAATTGCCGATATGCCCTGCACCCGCAGAAAACAAAGCCTGCCTCACTTCAGTGGCTTTATTGGCGGGAACAAACGTGAACAGCTTCCGGAGTGTCCCTTCTTTTGGCGCCATCACCCTGGTTTGCTGCAAACCAAGCAGGCTGGCCATCCGGCCATTCACGCCATGCATCACATTATCGAGGTTGGTATGGATAGCATAGATGGCAATATCATTTTTGATCGCAGCAATAATGGTCCTTTCCACATAATTGCTGCCATTGATCCTTTTCAACCCGCGGAAAATGATGGGGTGATGCGCCACTACCAGGTTACAGCCTTTGCTTACAGCTTCCTCAATAACGGCTTCCGTTACATCAAGTGAACAGATAATACCAGTACATGGCTGCGCCGGCTGACCGGTAATGAGCCCTGCATTATCATATGATTCCTGTAATGAAGGATGGGCAAGGGATTCCAAAAAAGAAACTATATCAGAAATATAAAGGGGCATAATACAAAGTTTGCAGTATGCAATTTGGGGAAAAATATTTTTCTATAAAGCATTTCAGGCGGCAATCATTCAACCACCGGGATTTCTTATCTTTTCTGTATGGCGGTACGCTTCATCAATAACCTGCGGGAGAAGATCGCAATTACGTTGGGAAAAACGGAACAGGAATCCGTTAGCCGTTACCGGCAGGCCAAGCTATCGTGGCAAAAGAAAAAAGCGCTTCGCGGCAGTATCCGCAATGCATTGTCGGTGGGATTAGGCGTGCTGTCTGCCGGCTTTGGGTTGAAGGGCTTCCTGATGCCCAATAATTTTATTGATGGTGGCGTAACGGGGATTTCATTGCTTACCAATGCCAAAACCGGTATTTCCCTATCAGCCCTGATCATCCTGATCAATATCCCTTTTCTTTTACTGGGCTGGCAGCAGATCAGCAAAGGGTTCAGCATTCGAAGCATTATAGCTATTTCCCTTTTGGCTTTTGCCGTAGCTGTGATCCCTTATCCGTTCGTGACCAATGACAAATTGCTGATCTCGGTATTTGGAGGCTTTTTCCTGGGAGCAGGCATCGGGCTTAGCATCCGCGGAGGTGCAGTGATCGACGGCACAGAGATACTGGCCATTTTTCTTAGCCGCCGGCGAAGCCTGAGCGTAGGTGATTTCATTCTTGTTTTTAATATTATTATTTTTTCCGTTGCGGCTTATTTGCTTTCTCCCGAAACCGCACTTTATGCAATACTCACTTATCTTGCGGCCTCAAAAACAGTTGATTTTATACTGGAAGGTGTGGAAGAATTTACCGGCGTAACCATTATTTCGCCGCGCAGTGAAGAGATCGCCCAGTTTATCAAACATAAAATGGGAAGAGGGCTCACTGTTTATTCCGGCAGACGGGGATTTGGTAAAAGAGGGGAAAGTGATGCCGCTACCGATATCTTATTCACCGTGGTAACCCGCCTGGAAATCAGCCGGCTGACCAATGAAGTGGAAAAGATCGACCCGAATGCATTCATCGTAATGCAAAGTATAAAAGATACGAGAGGTGGAATGGTGAAGAAGAGGCCACTAAAGGAGTAGCAGTGAGTAGAGGATGATCGATTCCTCATTCCAATTTCTTATATTTAGGATAGATTGAAAACCATCTGATCATGCTTCAAAGAACCAAGGGCCGCATTTTACTTGCCCTGCTTGTTATAACCGGCATGGCTGGTACGGTCAAAAACAGTACACTTTCTCAAAAGGAAAGAAAATTCTGCGTAAACAATCTGAAGGAAACGCGCAATGAACTGGTGCGCTCGGTAAAAGAGCTTTCTCCTGCACAACTGGATTTCAGGCCTGCTCCCGGCAAATGGAATATCCGCGAATGCCTGTATCATATCGCGATGGCAGAAAATTCTTTTAATGATATGTTGCAAACTGCCATGAAGCAACCGGCAAAGCCGGAGAAAAGACTGGCCATAAAGATCAGTGATGCAGAACTGATGCAAACAGCATCCGTCTGCACACAAACAGCCGATGCATTGCAGCATGCAAAAGCCAAATGGGAATCTCCTGCTGAAGCGATGGCCTCTTTCAGGTCTGCCCGAACAGAACATCTCAGGTATGTGAGAAATACGACAGAAGATTTACGTAACCATGTAACCCAACTGCATGAAGAAGCAGTGGATTGTTATCAACTGATACTCTTTATGACAGCCCATTCAAATCACCATTTGCAACAGATCAAAGAGATCATGGCTGATGAGAAATTCCCTCAATAAACCAGGCAATACTACGATTGCACCCTCCATGGCGTTTTTTTATTTTGAATCCCTAAAACGCCCCTATGAAAAGCCTACCGACTGCAGTTGTTCTGCTGATAATCCTTTCAGGCTGTAAAAAATTTATAGAACAACAGAAAGAGAATTATGTACTGTCCGCAATGACGGATGGGCAATGGATCATCACCAAATTTGTAAATGCCGGTGACACCATCACCAATCATTTCTCCCCTTATTCCTTTCAATTTAACCGGGACTACACCGTAGATGCCATTAAACAGAACGTCATAGAAAATAAAGGTGTGTGGGAAGGAAATCCCAATACCATGAATATCATGGCTTCATTTCCCAATGCGGCTTCTCCGGTATCGCTGATCAACGGAACCTGGCATATTGATCAGAACAGCCTTACTTATGTAATAGCCTCCCAAAGCGGTACCAACGGACAAAAAAACCTGCGCCTCGACAAAAAATAAGACCCATTTGACCCAATCAGCCTATTCGCACCATTCGCGTCTATTTTAATCCATCCACCCTCATCCCCACTCATTCGCACCCATTCGTGTTGATAGGAATAGTTTTTGCTGGTTTAGGAAGATTTCAGCCCTATATAAATAAGCCCGACACTGTGTAAACTATACCAAGCTATTGTTGCGAAGGCCCTGTGCGTCTTTGGACTTGCTTTATCAGCAATATGCCCTGCTTTTGCTCAAACACCAGCTGCCAATTTCACTGCCACACCTATTGGTGGTTGTTCTCCATTGATCGTAAATTTCCAGGACCTTTCTACGGGAAATCCCGAAACATGGTTGTGGGACCTGGGAAATGGCAACAGCTCCACCTTACAAAATCCTACAGCTACTTATTTTACTCCCGGCACTTATACGATCAAGCTTACAGTGACCAATAGCAGTGGAAGCAATACGCTTACGCGTCAGCAATATATTACCGTATATGAACCGCCCACTGTTAACTTCTCTTCCAATACACAATCAGGTTGCTTCCCTTTGCGGGTCCAGTTCACTGACCTTTCTTCTGTAGCTGCCGGCAGTTCCATTGCCAGTTGGCAATGGGATTTTGGCAATGGTATTACTTCTACTCAACAAAGCCCGCTGGCTGTTTATCCCACTGCCGGAAATTTTGCTATTACGCTCAAAGTGACCGACAACAGGGGTTGCTCCAGACTGCTTGGAAGAAATGCCTATATAAATGTGACTCCTGGGGTAACAGCACGCTTTACCGCCACTCCGCCTGTCGCCTGCTCTGCACCTGCAGATATTCAATTCAACAATACGTCCACCGGTCCTGGTACAGTTTCCTATCAATGGGATTTCGGAGATGGCATTACCTCCACACTTACCTCGCCTGCACATAACTACGCATCAGCCAGCGCATATACTGTTTCGCTTACTGCAGCAAGCAGCAATGGTTGTGTAGACACCGTAACAAGGATTATACCCGTAGCCAGGTTTTCCAGTTCCTTCCAGTTTTCCGGAACTGCCTGTCCCGGTTCACCAATATCTTTTACCAATACCTCTACTCCTTCGCCTGATAGTTTAAGATGGGATTTTGGTGACGGCAACGCATCAACCGATACCATGCCTTCGCATGCATATGCAACGGCAGGAACTTATACGGTGCGGTTGTACAATTATTTCGGCAATTGCAAGGATTCAACCAGCCAGGTTGTAACGGTCGCTTCTCCTCCGGTCGCTGATTTTACTGCTCCTTCATCAGCCAGTTGCCAGTCGTCATTGACAGTAAACTTCCAGGACATATCAACAGGACCTGTTAGTTGGTTATGGGATTTTGGCGACAGCACTACTTCCACAGAGCAAAATCCTTCACATACATACAGCAGTTATGGAGACTATACTGTAAGCCTGATCATAACCAACAGCAGCGGCTGCCAGGATACGATCACTAAAACGAATTTTATCCGCTTGCAGCAACCGAAAGTGAGCGTGCGGGGATTACCGGCAAGAGGATGCATACCTTTTACCATTGCACCCGTCCCTGCCATCACTTCAGTAGATGCTATTACTTCTTACAATTGGGACTTCGGGGATGGTACCACTTCCACACAGCAAAATCCCAGGCATACTTATCCAATACAAGGGACCTATACAGTAAAACTCGTATACACTACATCAACCGGGTGCACAGACAGCATAGTGTTCAATGCAGGAGTAAGAGTAGGGTCCAAGCCGGTAGCTGATTTTTCTGCTGCTCCTTTAGAAATCTGCGCCTTTAAGCCAATACAATTCACCAGCACATCCGCTCCTGCAGATGAATGGCTCTGGAATTTTGGCGATGGAGGAAATTCCGCATCAGAGAATCCTTCCCACTCCTATTCCGATACCGGCTACTTTTCTGTCAGTTTGATAGCTACCAATAATGGTTGCGCTGATACGATGAGGAAAGTCGATTATATTCATATACTACCTCCTATTGCACGCTTCACTTCGCAGATCGATTGCAATAACCGGCGTCACGTTACTTTCACTGATGCGTCCATTGCACCACAAACATGGTCATGGGATTTTGGTGACGGCACCACTTCAACACAGCAAAGCCCAACGCATACTTATGCAGCTTTCGGGACCTATACCGTCAGGCTTACCGTTACAAATGATAATTGTTCGCATACCACTACGCGGATAGTCCATTCCTTGGATCAGGATCCTGATTTCACGGTCGCTAATACTATTAACTGTTCAAGAACCCCTGTCACCCTCACCCCAACCAATTACGATGCGGCACTTACTACCTCCTTTATCTGGGATATGGGCAATGGAACGCAAATAACAACACAAGGCCCTGTCCGCTACACTTATACTACGCCGGGAAACTATACCATAACATTAATCACTGTCGATATCAATGGTTGCAGGGATACCGTCAGCAAAGCTGCTTATCTCCGGGTGAATGGCCCTACAGCCAATTTTATCGCCCAGCCACCTACCGGATGTGTGGGAAACAATTTTATTTTCACTGACCGTTCCACTTCTGATGGCACGAACCGCATCACTGAATGGAGATGGGATTTTGGTGATGGAACTATCCAGTCTTTTACCGGCCCGCCATTCATGCATGCCTATGCAACAGCTGATACGTTTTCTGTTTCACTTACCGTAACAGATGCATCCGGCTGCAGTCATACCCTTACACGGCCTGACTACATCGTTACATCCGATCCTCAGCCAGAATTCCGTTCACCAGATACACTTACCTGTCCTGATGCAACGGTAAGGTTCACCAATTTATCCACTCCTTCAACTGTTACCAGCCAATGGGATTTTGGCGATGGCACAAGTTCCACTGTCAGCTCCCCAGTACACAGATATGCTGATACAGGAAGCTATACAGTAAAGCTATACATTACAGACAGCCTTGGATGTGTTGATTCGATCGTGAAGCCGGATTATATCCGTGTAGTAAGGCCACATGCCAGCTTTGAGGTGAATGATTCATTCAGCGCCTGCACTCCGCTTGAAGTACAATTCACCAATACTTCGCAAAACTATGCTTCCGTAAGCTGGAACTTCGGGCCTGGCGAAGGGAATTCTTCTTTAAACAATCCTGTTCACTATTATTCCACACCGGGCGTGTACAGGGTAAAACTGACTATTACCAGCCGGGGAGGATGCACTGACTCTTCGTTTATGAACATCACTGTGCTCGATACAGCAGGGCTGCGGTTCAATTACGCACCGATAGAAGGCTGCAATCCTCTACAGATAAGCTTCTCCGCCGCAGGGCCGGTATCCACCCAATCCTATTTCTGGGATTTTGGAGATGGAAATGCTGTTACTACCTCACCCAATGTGACGCATGTTTATCAATCATTCGGCAGTTATTTGCCTAAAGTGATCCTGCTCGATCCTCCATCCTGTGTTATCCCTGTTGCAGGTATAGATACGATCCGTGTGAGAGGGGCCAATGTCCTGTTCGGCGTATCTGATTCATTGCTTTGCGATGGTGGTATCGTGAACTTTACCGACTCAACTCTTTCCAGTGAACCCATTACCGGTTACACCTGGAACTTTGGTGATGGCGGCACTTCTTCCCAGCAAAATCCTACTCATTATTATAGTGCCCCCGGTATTTATACTGTTACGCTCAATGTGCAAACACAAAGTGGCTGCGCCAACAGCTTTATCAAAACGGCAGCAGTTAAAGTAGTGGCACGTCCTGATATTGCCATACGTGGAGATACGACGGTTTGCATTTATGATTCCCTGCTCCATTCGGGCGTATTCCTGCGGCCTGATACATCTGTTGTTACCTGGTCATGGAATTTCCCCAATGGCAATACGGCCAATGTACAAGGCCCCCCATTCCAAACCTATACTGCAGCGGGTAACTTCACCGTATATGCTTTTGCTACCAATAGCAGCGGATGCGTTGATACAGCTATGCAAAGGATCACTGTTTATCCATTGCCCACCGTAGATATGCCACACCAGATAATCATTCCATCAGGATCTTCGGATACCATCCCTGCTTCTTATTCAAATGGTGTGAACCGCTGGGCATGGACACCACAATATGCATTAAGCTGCTATAATTGTCCGCGGCCAATAGCCAATCCCAGGGCCACGACTACCTATCATGTTGACTTTGCCGATACAAATGGCTGCCGCAACAGTGGCGACATTGAAGTGGTAGTGATCTGCAAAGACGCCAACTTCTATATCCCCAATACTTTTTCACCAAACGGAGATGGAAACAATGACCGGTTTTATCCGAGAGGAAAAGGATTATACCTGATAAAGTCCTTACGCATTTTTAACCGGTGGGGAGAAGTAGTATTTGAAAACAGGAATTTCCCTGCCAATGATGCAACAAAAGGTTGGGATGGAACTTTCAAAGGAGCAAAAGCACAACCTGATGTATATGTATACCAGGCAGAGATACTCTGTGACAATGGTGAGCTCATCAAACTGAGCGGCAATATTGCGCTGATCTTGTAAATAGTATGCTTATGAACAGGATATTTACGGCAATAGCAGGAATATGTTTTAGTGCAGCATCCTGTATCCTTCCTGTTGGCAGTAATGCACAGGATATTCATTTCTCGCAATTCTTTGAAACACCTTTGCTGCGCAATCCGGCACTGGCAGGCATTTTTACCGGGGATGTCCGCGTGCAGGGCGTATTCCGCGATCAATGGAACAGCGTAACAAATGCTTACAAAACCGCTTCACTCAATGGCGAATATAAAATGCCGATCGGCAGGGCAGATGATTTTGTGACGCTTGGTTTCCAAAGTATGTACGACAGGGCCGGTACCATTGGATGGACCACGGTGCAATTGATGCCGGCACTCACTTATCATAAGTCTGTAAGCGCAGACCATAACCGTTACCTGTCACTGGGCTTTATGGGAGGATGGGTGCAAAGAAGTTTTGACCGCTCCAAGATGACCACCAATAGCCAGTATGATGGTTTGGGTGATGGAGAACCGCTCACCAGCACAAAATATTCATACCTGGACGGATCTGTAGGCATGAGTTATAACGCCACTATAAGAGATAACCCTGCTGATAATTTTTATATAGGCGTGGCTTATCATCATTTTACACGTCCCAATCAATCCTTCTATCGCGACCCTACTGTTGAACTAAATCCCAAATGGGTATTTTCAGGAGGCATTCGCTTTGGAGTCAGTGAATATACTTATATCACTTTACAGGCTGATCATTCCAGGCAGGGCAAGTATACCGAAACAGTTGGCGGCGCCATGTATGGTTTGAAATTGGGCGGAGATCCTGACAATCCCGACTATGTGCTGCATGCAGGCACTTACCTGCGTTTGAACGATGCATTGATACCCGTTATAAAACTGGAATACCTGCCCTTCTCTTTTGCATTAAGCTATGATGTCAATATTTCCAAACTGCGTACAAGCAGTTACGGACGCGGGGGGATAGAATTGTCTTTATCTTTTGTCAAGTCGTTAGACAGGGATAATCCATACCTGAATGCCGTAAAGTGTCCCAAATTTTAAAGGATGGTGCTACCTTTATAAAAAATTTCACAATGAGTATTAACGTTGGTCAACCTGCTCCTGATTTCGATCTGTACGACGAAACAAAGACGAAAACCCATCTTTCTTCTTTCAAAGGAAATAATATATTGCTTCTTTTCTTCCCTCAGGCTTTTACCAGCGTGTGCACGAAAGAGCTTTGCGGGGTTCGGGATAATATTGCCCTGTACAATAATGCCCATGCCAAAGTATTCGGTATTTCTGTAGACTCGGTTTTTACCCTGGCCCAGTTCAAAGAGGCCCAGCATTACAATTTCCCCCTGCTCAGCGATTTCAATAAAGAAGTTTCCCGGGCTTATGGAGCGCTTTATGAAGACTGGATATTGGACATGAAGGGGGTCTCCAAAAGAGCTGCCTTTGTAATAGACAAAAATGGCATTGTACAATACGCCGAGGTCCTGGAAAATGCGGGTGATGTCCCCGACTTTGCCCAAATTGAAAAAACTTTGGCCGGTCTTAAGTAAAACTTTAGTTAAAGCTGGAATATAGTAACGTATAACGGGTTTATAATCAATAAAATACAAATTCGAGTAGAAATACGTTGCATGAATGGCGAAAACGGTATATTATTGGAAAATAAAAGTAAATTTGTTTCGTTGAAGCGAATTCTACCCATACTGATTTTTATACTGTTTTTTGCCGCCCAGTCCGATGCCCAAACTACACGTGGGCCTATGACTGAACAGCCAGGTGGCAAGATCGTGAAGTTATACCCCAACCCAGCCAAGACCTATATCACCTTCGATTTTGATAAGGACCAGCAAAAAGGCAGGACTGTCATTATCTACAGCTTCCTGGGCAAAAAGATGTATGAAGCTCAGAACCTTTCTGAAAAAACAACGATCGCACTGAACGATTTCACCCGTGGCATGTACATCTATCACCTTACTGACGCGGCAGGAAAAGTGATCGACTCAGGCAAGTTCCAGGTTTCCCAATAAGTATTTACAGGTTATAGATCATTCTACCTGAACGATCAGGAATTTCAGGTATTGTGTATTGTCCATCCCCCAGATGATCGGGTGGTCTGATGCCTGCGCCTGGAAAGTCACCTGTCTTATTTTTCTCCTGGCATCTTTTGCAGCCATATCAATGATCTGGAGAAACAGTTCAGGATTTACCAGGTTAGTACAGGAAGAAGTGACCAGGAAGCCGCCGGGCTTCACCAGTTTCATCCCGCGAAGATTGATCTCTTTATAACCAGTGATGGCCTTCTGAATGGTTTCTCTGCTTTTGGTAAAAGCGGGTGGGTCAAGCATCACCACATCATATTGCCTTCCGTCTTTTCCCCATTGTTTCAGCACATCAAAGGCATTGGCTGTTTCAAACCGGCAGATATCCTGCAAGCCGTTAAGTGCCGCATTGCGGTTGGCCTGGGTCACGGCATTTTCTGAAATATCCAGGCCAAGCACTGATTTCGCTCCATAATAGGCGGCATGTATTTCAAACGTGCCGGTATAGGTGAATGCCCCCAATACCTCAGCATCTTTTACAATATGGCGGATAGCACGGCGATTGTCTTGCTGATCGAGGAAGTAGCCGGTCTTTTGTCCATTCTCCAGGTCAACATGAAACTTCAATCCATTTTCCTCGATAATGATCTTTGTATCAAAAGGCGCTGATAAAAATCCTTTTTGCTGGGGCAAGCCTTCGAGCTCCCTTACCGGCACATCATTTCTCTCATAAATGCCTTTGGGTGCAAAAATTTTATTCAGTGCATCTACAATAGCCGGCTTCCATTTGTCGATGCCAAGTGCCAGGGTTTGAATAACAAAATAATCGTTGAACTTATCAATGATCAGTTGCGGAAGTGAGTCGGCTTCGCCAAAAACCAGCCGGCAATTTTCTGTGTAACCGATCTTCTGGCGGTAATCCCAGCAACTGGCTATCCTCCGCAGAAAAAATGCTTCATTTATTTCATCGGCTTTTTGCCGGGTAAGCAGGCGCACGAGTATCTGGGATTTGGGATTGATATATCCTTTACCTACAAATTTTTTATCATACGTAAACACTTCAACGGTTTCCCCGCCCTGTATATCACCTTCTATTTTTTCCACTTCATTGGCAAAGATCCAGGGGTGGCCGTTGGCAATGCGGGGAGCGATTTTGCGTTTGAGAAAGACTTTTTGCATAAGCGTGCAAAGATAAGAGAGACCGATGAATGTGGCCGATAGCCGACTTCATGATCGGCCATCGGCCACATTCATCGCCTGTCACTGACCATGTTGCACCCAAAAACACGCCGGGCGGTCATTTTGTCCCAAACCGGCCATTGGCAATATTATTGACAAGCTTACCTTTGCAAACAATTTGTAAAAAATGGCAGAAAAAGACGTAAAAGAACAAGTGAATGAGACCCCGGAGAATAATTCAGGGGCTGATGTTAATACAGATGAAAACCAGGCAACAGGCGAATCTGAACTGGAAAAATTAAAAGCTGAGCTGGAAGCCGGTAAAGACAAATATTTACGGCTCGTAGCCGAGTTTGACAATTTCCGGAGAAGAAGCGCCAAAGAAAGAATTGAACTGGCGCAAACCGCTGGCCGTGAAGTGATCCAGGACCTGCTGGAAGTGCTCGACGATTCAGACAGGGCCCAAAAACAATTGGACAGTTCTGATGGCAAAGAAGTAAAAGAAGGTGTGACCCTTGTTTTCAACAAGCTCCGCAGCTTGCTGCAATCAAAAGGATTGAAACCAATGGAAGCTATCGGGAAGGATTTTGATCCTGACTTGCACGAGGCCATTACAGAAATACCCGCCCCCACAAAGGAGTTAAAAGGCAAAGTAGTGGATGAAGTAGTAAAAGGATATTATCTGAATGATAAGATCATCCGTCATGCAAAAGTGGTAGTAGGCAAATAAAGAACATTCGCGTAATTAGCGCATATGAGTAAAAGAGATTATTACGAAACATTAGGCGTCAGCAAATCAGCTTCGGCAGAGGAGATCAAGAAGGCTTACCGAAAGGTGGCCATGCAATACCACCCGGACCGCAATCCCGGAGATAAAGCAGCGGAAGAAAAGTTCAAAGAAGCAGCAGAAGCTTACGAAGTATTGAGCGATGCCGATAAGAAAGCGCAGTATGACCGTTACGGGCATGCAGGTCTTAGCGGCAATGGCCGTGGTTTCGGTGGCGGCAATATGAACATGGATGATATCTTCAGCCAGTTTGGAGATATTTTCGGCGAAGATATTTTCGGAAGCTTTTTCGGAGGCGGTCAAAGGCGCGGCAGCGCACAGCGCACACGCGGCGTAAGAGGAAGCAATCTCCGGGTGAAACTGAAATTGACCTATGAAGAGATTGCCAAAGGCACTACCAAAAATATCAAGGTAAAAAAATATGTTACCTGTAATGTATGCCAGGGCAGCGGTGCCAAAGACAAAGGAAGCGTGCAAACCTGCCATACCTGCGGCGGCAGCGGCCAGGTAAGACGGGTACAGAACACTTTCCTGGGTCAGATGCAAACCGTAAGCACCTGCCCCACCTGCAATGGCGAAGGAAGCACCATCACTGCCAAATGCGGCAACTGTAAAGGCGAAGGAAGAGTATTTGCAGAAGAAACCGTCAGTATCGATATCCCTGCCGGCGTACAGGAAGGCATGCAATTAAGCATCAACGGCAAAGGCAATGCAGGTGAAAGAGGCGGCATGAATGGCGACCTGATCATCCTCATCGAAGAAGAACAACACAAGGAATTGCAGCGCGACGGATTGAATGTTGCGTATGACCTCCATATCTCCTTCCCTGATGCAGCTTTCGGCACACAGGTGGAAGTGCCCACCATCGATGGCCGTGCAAAGATCAAAATACCAGCCGGTACTCAAAGCGGCAAGATCTTCCGGCTGAAAGGAAAAGGTTTTCCTGCAGTAAACTCTTATGAAAAAGGAGATCAGCTGATCCACGTAAATGTGTGGACACCACAACATCTTACTTCAGAAGAAAAAGCTGCATTGGAAAAATTATCCGGTTCAGATAATTTCAAACCACAGCCCGATAAAAACGAAAAAGGATTTTTTGATAAAGTAAGAGAGATGTTTTCCTAAAAGCGATACCGGCATCACCATATTATTAACTGCATCCTTTGGGGTGCAGTTTTCTTTTATACAGGACAATCGACGGTTTTTACCCATTCCTGTCATTTTCGCTCTTTTTCGGGTTTTCTCCGGTTTGGGATCAACAATTTTCCTCTCAATTCTGCTATACTGTCATCAGTTTTGAGGATTTGGCATTTGGACGGATATTTGATGACAGTACGTTATCTTAGCGAGGATTAGCGAATATCGCAACTCGGGGATTTTCTAAAACTTCGTATTCATAAGCAAACAGACGATTTATGAGTTTTAATTCAGAATTTGAGAAATATGCGGTAAAACACCGTGGCCTTTCAAGCAATACCCTCCACTCTTATGGTTCTCACCTGGTAACGGCAATGACACCTAATATCATTGAAGAAAGGCCCATGAATGTGGCCGTAATGGATGTGTATAGCCGCCTGATGATGGACCGGATCATTTTCCTGGGCTACCCTGTTAATGATGAAGTAGCCAATATCATCACTGCCCAGTTACTTTTCCTTGATTCAACCGACCGCACCAGGGATATCAATATGTATATCAACAGCCCCGGCGGCAGTGTTTATTCAGGCCTGGGCGTATATGATACCATGCAATATGTAACACCTGATGTAGCCACCATCTGTATTGGTATGGCCGCTTCCATGGCCTGCGTGCTTTTAGGTGCCGGCACCAAAGGGAAAAGGGCAGCCCTGAAACATTCCAGGATCATGATGCACCAGCCCAGCGGCGCTATTGGCGGACAGGCAAGTGATATAGAGATCACCGTGAACGAGATCAGAAAACTGAAAAAAGAATTGTATGATGTGGTAAACTATCATACCGGCAAACCCATTGAACAGATCGAAAAAGATTTCGACCGCGATAAATGGATGACCGCTACTGAGGCTAAAGATTATGGCCTGGTAGATGAAGTGCTGGTGACCAACCCACGTAAAGAGAAAAAAGATTAAGACACGAATGAGCGCTAAAAGAACCACAGATGGCGCTAATGGATCCTTACTTTAATAATAAACAACATACGATATGAATCGGAATCAATTTATTTATAACGATTGGAGAGCCGACGACGAAGAGGAAGAAGAAAAAGAAGAGCAACCCAAATCCGACCTGATGATGTTCAGCAAAAAGCTGGAGAAGTATTTCTTCGAAACGCGGAGCATTTATCTGTGGGGTGTGGTAGACGATAAAAGCGCCAAGGATGTAGTTACCAAATTACTGTTGCTTGACGCAGATAAACCGGGAGAAGAGATCAAATTCTTTATCAATAGCCCCGGCGGTGTGGTTACCAGCGGTATGGTAATATATGATACCATGCAAATGATCAAAAGCCCGGTCAGCACTATCTGTATGGGATTGGCAGCTTCTATGGGCAGCATTTTGCTGAGTGGCGGTAAAAAAGGCAAACGCTTTATTTACCCCAGTGGTGAAGTGATGATCCACCAGCCTTCACTCGGCGGTTATATCCGCGGAGTAAGCGCCGACCTGGAAATACAGGCCAGGCAAACCAAAAGGGTGAAAGAGATGGGAGCAAAGATCCTCGCAGACAATTGCGGAAAGTCGATGGAACAGATCCTGAAAGACTTCGACCGTGATTATTGGATGGATGCCCAGGAAGCAGTGGAGTATGGCATTGTGGACAAGGTTATCAATAAACTGTAAGTTGATAGATATCAATAACTTAAATAAGATATTGGTAAAAAGCCGTCTTTCTCAGGGCGGTTTTTTATTTTTGTAGTCACTATCCGGACCATATTGTCTCAATATTTCAAGGAAAAAACATGGCTAAAAACATTTTGCATTGCTCATTTTGCGGGCGAAGCCGGGATGAGGTGAAAATCCTGATCGCCGGTCAGGAGGGACATATTTGTGAGAACTGTGTGGAACATGCACGCGAGATCATTGACCAGGAACTAATGGTCAGGGATGAAAAAGCATCTAATACTTCTTTCAAACTGACAATTAAAAAGCCTATTGAGATCAAGAAATTTCTCGATGAATATGTGATCGGCCAGGATGAGGCCAAGAAAGTGCTGGCTGTTGCTGTTTATAATCATTATAAACGTTTGCAGCAAAGACCGGCAGATGCTGGCAACAATAACAGCGAAGTAGAGATTGAAAAAAGCAATATCATCATGGTAGGGGAAACCGGTACCGGTAAAACCCTGCTGGCCAAGAGCATCGCTCGCATGCTCAATGTGCCATTCGCTATTGTGGACGCTACCGTTTTCACAGAAGCTGGTTATGTAGGTGAAGATGTGGAAAGCATTCTTACCCGCCTGCTGCAGGTTTGCAATTATGATGTGAACGCTGCCGAAAGAGGGATTGTATATATTGATGAGATAGATAAGATCGCACGCAAAGGCGACAACCCTTCCATCACGCGCGACGTAAGCGGTGAAGGTGTGCAACAGGGAATGCTGAAACTGCTGGAAGGGACCGATGTGCTGGTGCCACCGCAGGGTGGACGCAAACACCCGGAACAAAAGCTGATCAAGATCAATACCCAGAACATACTCTTTATTTGCGGAGGTGCATTTGATGGCATCGATAAGATCATTGCCCGCCGGGTGCAAACCAATACCATTGGTTTCAATGTTGATAAAGATCAGCAAGACAATATGAAGAAGAACCTGTTGCGTTATGTGAATGCACAGGACCTGAAATCATTCGGCCTGATCCCTGAACTGCTGGGCCGTCTTCCTGTTGTAACCCATCTTGATCCGTTGGATGCGACTACACTTCGCGCCATCCTGACTCAACCTAAAAATGCACTCACCAAACAATACAAGAAATTGTTTGAACTGGAAGGCATTGAACTGACCATTGAAGATGATGTGCTGGACTTTATGGTAGAAAGGGCTGTGGAGTATAAACTCGGCGCCCGCGGATTGCGCAGCATCTGTGAAGGCATACTCACCGATGCAATGTTTGAACTGCCTTCTTCCAAAGACACCCAGTTCACCCTCGACCTAGACTATGCAAAGCGTAAGTTTGACAAGAGCAAATTGAGCTTGCTGAAAGTAGCATAAGAAATAACTTCAAAAAAAAGCCGGAAGAGATCCTTTAATGGTCTCTTCCGGCTATAAAATCTTCTCCATGCAGGAATTAATAGACCGACTGAAAGCAGAAGCCGGCTTAACAGACGAGCAGGCCAAAAAAGCTATTGAATCGATCAAGAATTATGTGGTTGAAAAATTTCCCATGCTGGAAGGCGCTGTAGGCAGCCTGTTCGGCCAGGGATAATAATTACCGGATATCCCTGCATTTCTTACCCCTGGGATTGTTGGCAGCCTCATAAGGCGTCATAGCCCTGTTGCATGCCTGTAATGCTATCATCGCAAAAAGAACGATCCAGATAATCCTTGTTTTCATAGATATTAATTTGTGCTGCTAATGTAATATCCTGTAGTTGAAAAAAGGAAGGAAGGGAGCAGTATGCCTTGATTAATAGGAATATTACTAGAGGAGAAAAAGGATTTATCCCAGCATCACCCGGCAAGAACATCTTCTATTGCGGTCAGTTCATCTCCGCTAAACTCCAGGTTCTTCAAAGCATCGAGGTTATTATCCAGTTGGTTCACTGAACTGGCCCCGATCAGTACACTGGTAACACGCTTATCTTTCAGCAACCAGGCCAATGCCATCTGCGCTAAAGATTGCTCCCTCTCCTGTGCAATAGTATTCAACCGGGAAATCTTATCTACTTTATCCGGTGTAATATCTTCTTCTTTCAAGAAACCATGTGGATTGGCCGCTCTCGATCTTTCCGGTATACCTTTCAGATATTTATCCGTCAGCAGTCCTTGCGCCAAAGGAGAGAACGGGATACAACCCACCCCATATTCATCCAATACATCGAGCAGTCCATTTTCAGGTGTTCTTACAAACATGGAATATTTTGGCTGATGGATCAGGCAGGGTGTTCCCAGGCTCCTTAATACAGAGAATGCCTGGCGTGATTGTTCTGCATTATAGTTAGAGATGCCTGCATACAGGGCTTTACCACTTCTCACGATATGATCGAGCGCCTTCATGGTTTCTTCCACTGGTGTATTGGGGTCAGGGCGGTGGGAGTAAAATATATCAACATAATCAAGCCCCATTCTTTTCAAACTTTGCTCAAGGCTTGTTACAAGATATTTGCGTGAACCCCAATCACCATATGGCCCGGGCCACATGGTATATCCTGCTTTAGTGGAAATGACCAGTTCATCACGCAGGTAGCCGCCAAAATCCTTTTGCAGTATTGCACCGAAGTTCTCTTCTGCAGAACCAGGTTCCGGTCCATAATTATTCGCCAGGTCAAAATGTGTAATGCCCCGGTCAAACGCATGGCGGATAATGCTCCGGCCATTTTTAAAATCATCTACCGATCCGAAATTATGCCAGAGGCCAAGAGATATGGCAGGCAACAATAAACCGCTTTTTCCACAACGGTTGTATTGCATTTCCTCATAACGGGAAACTGAAGGGATATACGACATACACTAAAACAAAATGAAGACAATGATTTGCAGGCTGAAGATATTCAATTATCACCACTTCATCAGTTTCTTCACAAAAGCTGTAAGCTCTTCCGCTATCTGGCGGTGTTCTTCCAGCGAAGGATGCCAGCTGCAGCCACTATTGTATTGCCGGGAATAAAAGAAGGCGTGAATCTTTTTGTCGGTCTTCTGCATTTTTTCTGTGATCGCTGTAAGATATTTTTTCATGGCGATGGTCAGCCTTTCGTCACCCATAGGGCTATTGAGACAAACGATCGTGGCAGCAGGGTAATACTGGCGGAGCCTTTCCAGAAAGGTTATATAGTTATTGCAAAACAAAAGCGAGTCCTGTATGCCATCATTCTGTCCCAGGCAAACGGTCACCACATCCGGCTGATACCGCTTGAAATTCCACGCAATAGTGTCCTCACGCATATTGATCTTATCAAACACCTGTGGCATGATCACTTTCATGTTGCAGCAGCTATGCATAAGACCGATGCCGGATACGGCCGATAAATGATACTGGGCATTCAGCGTTCTTGCGGTGATCGCACCATAGCTCAGGTAAGCATTGTGCTGATCATACCAAACACCTTTATCACAGGCAATCTCAGATTGATCGCTACCCATGCCGCAAGTAATCGAATTGCCAATGAATTCTATTTTCCGGGTGGGCGCCGGTGGCAGTGCTACCAATTTTTCACAGCGCACACCTGTTAATTCCAGGTAGCCGATACCTGCTTCTGTATTCTTGCTGATCATTACAAGATGCTTGCCTGCTGACAGTCCCTTTGCTATTTGTATTGTATCAGTACGGGATTTTGTCTGTATCCGTCTTGCTTCCCCATCCACCACTATTTCCAGGTAATTATGTGAATTGCCCCATAATACTTCATCATTAATGATCATTTCGCAATCGCTTCCTTCAAACTGCCATTCTATATATACACCCGGTTGCCAGAAGCGGGGACTTAACGGATTTGAAAAGTCGATCCGCCCGGTATAACGGATCTGCGGGTCATTGGCCGGATAAAACTTCAACTGACCGGCATTGCTGCAACTATTAGATCCGATCAGTAATACACAAGAGAAAATGAGACTGAATAAACCTTTCATACTTTATTGATTATTTATGATCAACCGCTACAAAAACTGCTGACCTGGACGGCACTCTCACCCTCATCCCATTCGCAGCAACGGCAGAATTTGCTTTAATGGTCATATAGTCCTGTGGACCGCCTGAAGCATATGTTGATGTAACGCCATTAATATATACTTTCCTGGAAAATTCACCATTATCTGATCCTCCTGTCAGGGTATACCAATAGTACCGGCTTCCCGGGATAAAGTTTTTTATATCCAATTGAATTATTTTATCAGAACCTGATTTATTGATCAGGGCCACACCCAGATCGCCCGAAGAAAACGACGATGCATAAGAAACAATATCTGCCGTATTGGTAACGGAAGAAGAAAGCAGCCTGTCCCCTAAAAATTTCTGAAAATAATACATGTGATAAAATACAGGGCGGGGATTCCATTTAGGCACGCCATCCGGCTCATCACCATTATTGAACATACCATGATCGTTGCCGGTATCCCATCCATTTGCCAGGTCCCAGCGGCAGGCCATACCATACTTATTTTTCATTAGTTCTCCCAGCAACAAATCAGCATGTAATCCATTGATATGTGAGACCTGTTGTTTGGAGCCTGCAGCAAAAATATTCCATTCATCCAGTACAATCGGTTTTGCTGCTGTTCCTGCTGTTTGTAATGCATTTATCACAAAATCGATATTCTTTTTTGTTTCTGTAGTAGCAGAATTCAGAATATCCGTTGCATTGGAATTGGTATTAAAAGGTGTGTAGTAACTATGTATCACAAAGAAATCAGCTGAATTACCTACAGCGCCCAGCATTCCCGTGTTCCAGTTGCGATGGGTGGCAGTAGCCCAGGCAGGGCTTGCCGCTTCTACTGTTACTGCACCGATATGGATCGTCTTCCCTGCCGCGGCAGCCGCTTTTCTCATTGAATCGGCAAACACTTTAAAATGCTGACCGTATAATTGTCCGCTAAGATATTCCGGTTGCCCATCATGATTATCTGCAAGGTTAATACGGTACCCAGCCTCCCAATCACCAAAATTTTCATTGCCGACTTCCCAGTACTTCGTCCGTCCGTTATCATAACGAACCCAGTCGGCAGCCAGATGAGCTGCCGCTGCAACCGGATCAGCATTTGTTCCATAACGTGCATAACCATAATTAACCGTGATGATACCCTGGTTGCCGGTTTGTTGCAGCATCGAATAATAATTATCTACAGACAAGGTCCAGCCAGCATTGTTTTTTCCAAACCAATAACCTGCAGCGGCACTTGCACCTGCTGCATTCAATAAGCTGGCGGGTGCATCCACAGGAGGAACGCCGGGTTGGCTGTTCCAGAAAAAAATATCGCTGATGCTCCCGCCGGGGAAACGGATGATATGAGGATGCAGGTTCTTTATATCTGTCATCAGGCCCGGTTCCGTTACCATCTGCGTCATCCAGGTATTGGCGTTATTGCCAAACAGCGACCGGGGAATTTTAGTAATCACATCACTGTAATCGATCGTTACCGTGTGGGAAGCAGCAGCAGGAATGGTTATATCCGTATAAGCAGGCGGTGTAAAAGTCCGGGGCTGCCAGTCGTCCATGAAGAAGCCGATAGTGTTCGCCAATGGCGGGTCCACCTGAGGTTTGATCACCGGTGGCGTAACGGGAGGTTCAGGATCGGGTGTTGCTCCTCCGTTCTTTTTACAGCATATAAAAGGCAGCAGCATGATGCCGGTAAACAGGTATCGTAAATAATTTTTTATGCTTTTCCGGTTTTGTTGCTGAGAGGGTTCAGTGCATTCACCAGCGACTGCGACTGGTTTTTATCGATCAGTTCAGTAAGCGTTCTCACCGTTTCTGCTGAAGTGAAGCCATCAGGCGCTGTATTCATCACGTAATCCAGTAGTTTATCAATGGAGGAAACAGCTACATGCACACGGGTGTCTGAAGAAGCATAATAAATAAATACTGTTCCGTCTTCATCAGCGATCCAGCCATTGCTGAATACGACATTGGAAACATCCCCGGTCCTTTCCTCACCTTCGGGAGCAAGAAAATACCCTGCAGGCTTATAGATCACTTTAGCCAGATCATTGAGATCCGTCATAAACATATACAATACATAGCGCAGGCCTGCGGCAGTATTCCGCACACCATGTGCCAGGTGAAGCCATCCCTGCTTTGTTTTGATCGGAGCAGGACCGGCACCGTTCTTCAGTTCATAAACGGTGTGATATATCTTTTTATCGATCACTATCTCATGATCGATCCTTGCTTCTTCCATGCTTTCACTCAAACCAAAGCCAATGCCTCCACCCTTTCCTGCTTCAATAAAACTATCCTGCGGTCTTGTATAAAATGCATATTGCCCATTTACCCATTCAGGGTGCAATACTACATTGCGTTGCTGGGGAGAAGGGGTTTTCAGATCTTTGAGGCGCTCCCAGCTCACCAGGTCTTTGGTGCGCGCAATTCCACATTGTGCAATGGCCGCTGATTGATCAGACTCGGGCGCTGAACCATCTCTTCTTTCAGTGCAAAACAATCCATAGATCCATCCGTCCTGGTGCTGTACCAGCCGGATATCGTATATATTGGTATCAGGGAGATCAGTCTCAGGAATATTCACCGGGTAATCCCAAAACCGGAAATTATCAGTTCCATTAGGGCTTTCTGCAATAGCAAAGAAAGATTTACGGTCTGCTGCTTCCACCCTTGCCATCACGATGTATCTATCATTCCATTTAATAGCACCTGCATTCAGTACTGCATTGATGGCAAACCGTTCCATGAGGTGAGGGTTATTCTGCGGGTTGAGATCATAGCGCCAGAAAAGGGGGATATGCTTCGCAGTAAGTACCGGATGCTTATAGCGTTTGAAGATGCCGTTGCCGGGGGTGATCTCCTCATTTGGCAGAGACAGTAGTTCTTCTTGCCTTTTCTCCAATTCAGACAAACGGTTAAAAAATTCAGTTCGCATATCTTTCATTTAAATCAATTCTCTAATTTGTTCCACCATGTTTTTTTCAGCACAACAATGATTACAGCGAGTATCAGCACGGTGATCAACAGCGGGAGTTTTAGCCAAAGCACCACGAACATCGGCAGGATGGTGAGGCAGCATTGCCCAATGATACCCAGCACCACGTTGAACATATCCAACCCGAAACGCTTATTGGGTTGAAACTGCGGGTCCTCTGCCATTACCCGTTGATGCACCGGTTTCCAAAATCCCCAGGGCTTTACTGTTTTATAAAAACTTTTCAATACGGCCATATCTGTTGCAGGCGATATATAAGTGCCGGCGATGCACCCCAGTAATGAAATAAGGAATAGCAATGGCCAGTAATACAGCGCCAGCGTATCGGGGAAGATCGAGGGGAAAACCAGTGCAGCGATAATACCAGCAGCCATTCCCCAGAAAAATCCGTTCGCATTAAACCGCCACCAATACCACTTCAGCATATTGGCTGCGATATAACCACCATACAAAGCTCCTACGATCCATTGCAAAACGCTGTTCACATCTTTTGCATAAAAACCCAGGATGATCCCCAATGTGACCACAACAATACCTGCCAGGTAATTCATCGAGATCACTTTCCTGGTAGAAGCATGCGGGTTTACATACTTCAGGTAGATATCATTCACGATATAAGCCTGTGCTGCGTTCAATGTTCCTGAGAAAGTTCCCATGAATGCTCCCAGCAAGCCTGTAAGCACTAAGCCAAGTATGCCCACCGGTAAGAAACTGTTGATGGTAGCCGGCAGTATTCTTTCAAAATCCGTTTCACCACCTGATTGCAGGTTCATTTGATCATAGTACAGCAATGCCAGCACGGTAAGGCCAATGATCAGTGAATAACGTACAGGCAATAAAATAATAGAGACAAAGCCGCTCATTTTAGATGCTTCTTTGGGCGAACGGGTAGATAAGATCTTTTGCATGTCATAATTCGGCGCAGGTCCTGCAAGACTCGCAAATATGCCTTTGAACAACATCATCATAAAGAAGAAGCCAAATACGCCGAACCCATCTGCAGCGATCTTTTTATTGGCATCAGGCACGATCCTGCTCCAGTCGAGTCCGAGGTCCCATCCAAAAAAAGGATTGGTCCAGCCTGCCGGTACAGTTAATGGATGGTCCTTAAGATGTATCATGGCGATCACGGCAACAGAAATACAGGCAACCGTCATAATGATATACTTGATGAAATCACCCAGTACGATACTGTGCATTCCGCCCAGGATAGAATAGAACATCGCAAACAGTGTGAAGACGATCCCGTAAAAATGCGGCACAAACTCTGCTGAAATGCTGAAGGGTATATAATCTTTCACCGTTTCCCAGGGAACAAATATTTCAATGAACTTTCCCAATCCAATAAATCCATAAGCCAGGAATCCCAGGCAACTGAGCAGTGCAAATGCCACTACAACCGTATGGGAACCTTTAATGCCCGGACCGCTTTTACCAAAGCGGGAAGCCAGCCATTCAGCACCCGTAGTAGCATTGGAGCGGCGCAGCCATTTAGACAGGAACATCATCAGGAACACCTGGTTAAATACCGGCCATAGCCAGGGGATCCAGATGCTTTTCATTCCATACACAAAACAGAGGGCGACCATCCACATTGTACCACTGATATCAAACATATCGGAAGCATCGCTCATGCCAAGCATGTACCAGGGAAGCTTTTTGCCTCCCATCAGGTAGCTTTCCTTATTCTGTCTTGCTTTTTTTCTTAATACCCAGCCGATGATCACCATGGTAGCCAGGTATAAAACGATAATGCTTACGTCGAGTAGAGTTAATTTCATCTGAGAATGTACGATTAAAAATAAAGCCGCTCATATCTGCCGTCATTTTTAAAGATGGTTGCGGGAAGAAGAATCAACCCGCAACCTTTGCTCGAACGATTGCTGCTACTGCTAATTATTAGTACACCATTTTGGAATCACATGCTTTTCCAAAATCACAGCTTTTATTTAATCAGTATTACATCATCCAGGTAGAATTTCTCATCCTGGTTGTCGGGCCCTTTGATCCAGAAACCGATCTGGTTAAATGGTGAGCCTGTTGCCCAGAGGTTCAAGGTGCTCAGTGGTATCTTATAATAAGTCCATACATTGGCAGGCACATTCACCGGGGCAGATTGATCACTGTTGCCAAAACCTCCGGTCCTTTTATCGCCAGTGATATACAATATGTGATCAGCCGCTGCTCCTTTCACCCAGAAAGAAAAATATTTGTAAGCAGGGTCGGAGGCAGTGCCTGGCCACCAGTTGGCAAAGCCAAACACATGCCAGTTGCCTTTTGCATAAGTTTTAGAAACCGATTTGGTACCGGATTTAAACTCGGTGGTAGAGATCACGGCCCCATCGCCCCATGAGTTATCTCCATAATCAGGGCCATACCCGTCAGTGAAAATCTGGAGCGCCTTATCAAGATTAACAAACTCCTGCGTAGTAGTAGTCTTGCCCGTAGAATTGGTAATATCAAGCGTCGATCTTGCAATCTGTGTGGCAGGCATTTTGATCACCAGTGTTTTCCTGGATTTAGATACAACAGCGATCTCTTCCGTAGTGCCGGTAAACACCACTTTTGATACATCTTCCAGGTTGTTGCCCGTAAGCGTGATCTCGACGCCCTCAGTAAAATTGTAATTGGAAACATCGCTGACGCTTGCAAAAGCCAGTACGTTGAAAGCAATTGACAGGGTTTTGCCGGCACTATTGGTGAAGATAATATTCTGCGATCCGCCATAAGCCGTATCAGGTACATGAAAGATCAGGTTTGATTCAGTATTGAGCGTTGGAGTAAACGGAGCAGGCACATTGTTCTTTTCAAAAACAATACTGCGGATATCGCCAATGCCAGAACCCGATAAAGTCAGTAATTCTCCACCTCCGGCTTCTGCAGGAGAAAGCGTACCGGATGACATATTACCGGGTTTTACATCTGGAGTTCCGTCTTTGTCTTTCTCGCAAGCACTGAAGAATATGACCATCGAGAGGATGGCTATACACCGGCCAGCAAGTTTATGGAAAAATATTTTTTGCATATACAATGGTTTTGTGTGCTTGATTTAGTTGGGGTGATCAATAATAAGGAACAGGATCAAGGGCCAGAGCCGGGTCCTGCAGAATTTCACCCGCAGGAACAGGCAGGTACATTTTGCTTTCGGAAAATGTTACAGTAGAAGGAGAATCAGCTGTACCCCTGTTCTGCGCTTCAATGATCGCTTTCGCTTTGGCATAACCCTGACGCTGTATATCAAACCAGTAATCGCCTTCAAAAGCAAATTCAACACGGCGCTCGTGCAATATATCATCCATGGTGATGGAAGATTTTGCAGGCAATTGCGCTCTCTGGCGCACGAGATTGAATGCCTCCAGTGCACTTGTTTCTGAAGTGGAAGCACTGGTACCCAACACAGCTTCTGCATAGATCAGCAACACATCAGCATAACGTAATATCATGGTGTTGATGCCCGTGTTCATACCTAACACCGCTTCACCGCCAAATGCAGCGCCAGGACCAACCACATATTTGGCGATATTGGCACGGACAGCATTTTTCTGTCCGCCACTGTTCGTAGGCTGAAGCGTATCATATTTATATCCGTTTGCCATAAACGTATTGTAAGCAGCATTGGCATTTGTAGGCTTCCAGGCAGGAAAGCTCCAGCCATGCTCCATTATAGAACCTTTGCGGCGGATATCGCCAAACTCATATTCTTCCAGGATATCCCTTGAAGGAGTGTATAGCTCCCACATAGAAGCCTCTGAAGTTTGCAGGTTCGCAGGCCCGCGATCAGGGTTCTTTTGGTTGCCTGAGCCCCAGGGGTTACTGGTCAATTGGTGCTGAATAGCGAAAATGGATTCAACGTTATTATTATTAGCGCTTGAATTGAACATGGCAGCATAATCAGCAAACAGGCTGTACCGTTTGGAGTCGATTACCTCTTTTGCCTTTATTTTGGCATTGTCATAATCTTTATTATAGAGATACAGCTTGGCCATCATTCCTTTTGCGGCATATTTTGTCAGGCGACCGGGAACAGGATCTGTTTCCGGCAAACCAGCTTCTGCCTTTTGCAATTCTTCCAATGCGAAGCGAAGTACATCCTGTTTAAGATAACGGGGGATATTAAAATTACCTGATAAAGCTGTTCCTCCCGGATCTGTTACGATCGGTGCATCCCCCCAGATGCGGCCAATATAGAAGTAAACCACCCCACGGAAAAAGTGGCATTCTGCAATAGCAGGATCAATAAAGCTGGCATCACCACCCATTGTCTTTTTTTGTTCAAGCCCCTTGATATACTCACTGGTCCATCCACCGATCTTATAAAAAACTTTCCACGTATCGGCAACGCGGACTGAGGTGGCAGCAAAAGAAAAATTGATAAAAGGAGGATCATCATTTCCTCCGGTATATTCATTGCCTGCCATCACATCACCAATAGCATCCATGGCACGGTTCTCAAATCCTGACCAGGGCAGGCCATACAGCGTACTGGTAAGGCCTCTAACTTCTTCTGCAGTATTATAATAATTATCGAGGGTGGTGCCATCCAGTGATGACCGTTCAATATAATTTTTCTTACACGATGCCATTATGATCATGATCACCAATAAGGCATATACACGTTGCTTTTTCATCCGAGTATGTTTTAGTGTAGTTGTTAAATATTATAATTCAATATTAGCTCCGAAAGTGAACGTGCGGGGGTTGGGATAATGGCCCATATCCACATTCATCAAACGGATATTGTTGTTGAACGCGCCCACTTCCGGATCGTACCCTTTATAATCAGAAAATGTGTGCAGGTTTTGAATGGACATATAGAACCTCACATTGGTGATCCTTGCTTTACTGATCAACCTGGTGGGCAATCTGTAACCAATCGTAACATTTTGTATACGCATGTAAGAGCCGCTCTCCACATATCGGTCAGATATGTAAACGTTGTTCACATTGGTATTGGTAAAGCGAGGCAGGATTCCGTTGGGATTATCACTTGTATACCGGTCCATCACCGTACGCATCTGATTAAAATAGGCATTGTCCATTTTTTCCAGTTGCCATCTCAGGAAGTTGAAAATTTTAGATCCATAACTTCCTTGCAGGAATATAGAAGCATCAAAACCTTTGAACTGGAAAGTATTGGTCAACCCATAAGTGAATTTAGGTAGTGGGCTGCCGATGTAAGTAATATCGTTTGCGTCAATAACACCATCTGGTTTTCCTCCGGGGCCATTCACATCCCTGAAACGGACGTCACCCAGCCAGGTTTCCTCCGGTTTGACTGTATACCCAAATTGAGGGAGGCTATTATCCAGATCGGCTTGAGTACGGAACAAACCATCTGTCACAAGTCCGAAAAAAGATCCAACTGCATAACCAGGATCGGTATAAGTGATGGTATAATTATCATAATAAACTCTTCCAATGAGGCCAGCAGTAGAGTTGGCCATTTTGTTCAGCTTATTTTTAAAATGAGAGAAGATGAAGTTAGTTTTCCAGGTAAAATTCTTACTACGTACATTATTACTGGTAATGCTGATATCAATCCCGTTATTCGACATATTGCCTACGTTTCCGATCGGTGCTTTCATATCATCCCACTGATCCCCAACGCCGATCAGGCGCGGGCCGGTAAGGAATAGCAGCATGTCAGTAGTGGTCTTTTTATAAACATCTACAGACAAATCAATAACACCATTAAACAGCGAAGCGTCCACGCCAATATTCTTTGTTACTACAGACTCCCAGCTAAGATCAGGGTTAGCAATATTCAGGTAATTTGAATTGCCAAATCCTACAGGGCCAGGCCAGAAACTAACTGCTGCAGTATGCGGTGGATTTTGTGCGCCGCTTGGCAGGTTTTGATTACCAACGGACCCATAACCCACCCGGAGTTTCAAGTTGCTTACTGTTCCCTTCCAGTTTTCTGCAAATCGTTCGTTTGTTACAGTCCATGCAAAAGAGCCCGCAGGGAAATATCCCCATTTATTGTTGGGGCCGAAGTTGGAGGAGCCATCCGCACGAATGGTAAGACTTAAAGAATAACGGTTATCATAGGTATAAGCGCCGCGGGCAAAATATGATTCCATGGCCCATTGGCTTTTACCACCCCCCAGTTCCCATGTAGTACGGTCATTGCTGCCAGCTCCCAGATCAAGGATATTATTCTGCAGGTCTACTTTCTTGCCACTGATCTGCTCGTAATAAGAATATTGAACTTCATGGCCGGCAGTAGCACTGATACTGTGCTTACCGAAATATTTGTTATAGTTCAGGTAATTCCTGATGGCATAATAATAACTGTTGCCGCGTGAATCGAATAGTTGTGAACGCAGCGCTGTAGGTCCTATATTACCGGCCAGTTGATAAGCATTGTTATTATTCAAGCCAAGTGAATAAGAAATCTCATTGCGCAGGGAGAAGTTTTTCAGGAATTGTATGTCTGCGTAAATATTACCGAATACCTGTGAACTGGTTGATTTATTTCCGCGGAAAAAACTGCGCGCAATAGGATTGTCCTGGCTGTATTGCACACCACCGATGGTTTGTCCGCCACCCCAGGTGCCGTCCAGGTTTTTAACAGGGATCAAAGGGCTTTGAATAGCGCCCCACCAGATAGTGCCTTCGGCAGCATCGGCCAGTGTTACATTCTGAATGCTGCGGGATGCATTAGCGCTTACGCCCACTTTCATCCATGTTTTTAATTGATGATCGAGACTGAAGCGGGTCGAATAACGTTTGAAATCGGAACCGATCAGGATACCTTCCTGGTTAAAATAATTGAGGGAGAGATAGTAATTGGTCTTATCCTTTCCACCGGAAAAACTCAACTGATGGTTTTGCATGTTACCTGTCCGGAACATGGCATCCTGCCAGTTGGTGCCTTCTCCTAAAATAGAAGGATCGGCAAACTCCGGTGAAGGAGGAAGACCGAGCAAGGGTGCTGTTGCATTCTGGTATTGTGCAAACTCGCGGAGGTTCATCAGGTCGAGCTTACGGGCCACACGCTGTTGCCCGAAATAGACATCGTAATTGATCCGGCCTTCACCGTTCTTTCCTTTTTTGGTAGTAATGAGTATTACACCGTTAGCAGCCAATGAACCGTAGATAGCCTGCGCGGATGCATCTTTCAGGATATCTACGGATTCGATATCGCCGGGGTTCAGTGTGGCCATCACGCTATTGCCTGTTTGACCATCCGATCCACCCAGCCCGGCATAGCCGGAACTGTTTTTGGTGTTGCTCGTGAAAGGAACACCGTCGATCACGATCAGGGGATCGTTGCTATTAATAGTAGTTACACCACGTACTTTAATGGAGACGCCGCCACCAGGCTGACCGCTGTTATTGATAACGGTAACACCTGCTACTTTTCCCTGTAAAGCCTGGTCAACACCAGATACAGGCAGATCTTTCAGGTCTTTGCTATTGACAGAAGAAATGGAAGAAGAGATATCTGCTCTCCGTTTGGAGCCATAACCGATCACGACTACTTCACTGAGTTTGGTGTCAGTAACGGTAAGAGCGCCGGTTACAGTTTGCTTTCCTTCTGTTGCAATTTCAATGTTTTTGGCTCCCACATAAGATACCACCAATATGGCCTTATCGGATGAAACCTGGATTTTGAAAGCTCCATTGGCATCGGTGGTGGTCATTTCCTTTTCTCCTTTTACCGTTACGGTAGCGCCGGTGAGCGGCGCATTGTTCTGATCAGCGATTATTCCGGTAACAAGTCTTTTCTGGGCGAAAAGTGAGGAGGAGAACAAGACGAACGCAATGACCATTGCGATTGCCCAAGGGAATCGTTTTTGTCTCATATAGCAAGTTGTTTCACCAAAATTAACTTTGTTGCTCAGCGAAATACTAGTACTATTTTATCCAATCATAATGCTATATTTTACTAATCGAATCAGGTCAAAATCAAAAAGTCTTTTAATACAGTAGTTGCAATCGCATACATTTCTGATGCAATGAATTCATCAGGTAATACTATTTTATCTGCTTTTACTTATCTTTAATAGTAATCAAGCCTTGTCATATGCAGAAAAAAATCATGCGGGAGATCACTCCACTCACCAGCAGCGATTGTTTCACTATGTTCAGCCGCGTGAAATCAAATTTTGACTTCCCCCTTCACAGCCATGAAGAGCTGGAATTGAATTTTATTATGAATGCCAAAGGCGCCAAACGCGTAGTGGGTGATCATATCGGGGAAATCGATGATCTCGAACTGGTATTGGTCGGTTCCAACCTGCCCCATGTTTGGCAAACACATAAATGCGCCAGCACAGATATCCGCGAGATCACGATCCAATTCCACAAGGATTTGTTTGATGAAAAATTTTTACGGCGCAATCAACTCAGCTTTATCCGCAATATGCTGGAGCGCTCTGCAAGAGGGATTTTATTTTCCCGCCAAACCATTGAACTTATTCATCCACGGCTTACGATACTGGGACAGAAACAGGGCTTTGACTCTGTGCTGGAATTGTTCTCCATCCTGCACGATCTTTCCATTTCACGGAATATGCATACACTGTCTGACGCAAGCTTCAGCAATGCAGAGCTTTCTTACAACAGCAGAAGAATAGAAAGAACGATTGAATACATGAACCTGAATTTTCAAAAACCCATCACTTTATCTGAAGTATCCAAACTGGCGAATATGACGGACGTTTCCTTCAGCCGTTTCTTTAAAAACAGGACCGGCATCACTTTCATGGACAGTTTGCTGGAAATGAGGCTGGGCCATGCATCCAGGTTGCTGATAGACACTACCCAGTCTATAGCAGAAGTGGCTTATAATTGCGGGTTCAATAATATATCCAATTTCAACCGTCTTTTCCGGAAGAAAAAAGGATGCACACCAAAAGAGTTCAGGGAAAACTACAGTTATGACAACAGGGTGTTCATTTAATAAAACATCCCGGTTATAAAAACCGGGATGCATTCAAGGTACATTGTTATTGTGGTTTTCCGTCCTTACTTATTTTAACTGCAACCACCCTGGTTGCCGCAATTCAGGCATTTATAGCAAGTGCCGCTGCGCATCATGATATGCCCGCACACGTTACAAGCGGGTGCATCACTCTGCATATTCTTTGCTGCGGCATTCACAGCTTCCATACCCGTATCTGCTTTCTTTACAGGTTGTACTGCACGATGGGTTTTTGCAGGTTGTGGTGTAACACTCCCCGTTGATGGTGTAATGCGCACACTGGAAAGCTCGGGATCTTTCACATATTCCAGTCCATTGGAAGGCACATCATCCCAATCATCGGCACCTGTATTCATCACTTCCGGTTTATCCAGTACATGCACCAGGTCTGTACGGCCAAGGTATTCATAACCCAATACGCGGAAGATAAAGTCAACGATCGAAGTAGTGGATTTGATATTCGGATGTTCTACAAAACCTGAAGGGTCAAACTTGGTAAAGGCGAACTTATCTACAAACTCTTCCAGCGGCACACCATATTGAAGACCGATTGAAATGGAGATCGCAAAGCAGTTCATCATACTGCGCATGGTAGCTCCTTCCTTGGCCATATCGATAAAGATCTCTCCCAAAGTTCCATCTCCATATTCACCTGTGCGCAGGAAGATCGCCTGGCCATTGATCTTGGCTTTCTGTGTAAAGCCTCTTCTCTTGGCAGGCAGGGCGCGGCGTTCAACAATACTGGCCAGTTTTCTTTTCAGCTTGGTATCAGGTGAAGCCTGCACCCTTTTCTGCACTTCTTCCAGCAGCTCATCAACAGTGAGTTTTCCCAGATCAACAATATTGGACACTGCGGGTTGCGCTGCTGCTTTTTCTGTAGCTTCTTCCGCAGCTGTTTCTGTTTTCTTTTTCTTATCCGATTTGTTGCTGAGTGGTTGGGAAAGTTTGGAGCCATCACGGTAGAGTGCGCAGGCTTTCAATCCTAATTCCCAGCTCAATAAATAAGCATCAGCGATCTCTTCCACGTTTGCTTCATGTGGCAGGTTGATCGTTTTGGAAATCGCACCGCTGATAAAGGGTTGCGCAGCTCCCATCATACGGATATGACCATGCGCATGAATATAACGCTCGCCCTTCTTGCCGCATTTATTGGCACAATCAAAAACAGGCAGATGCTCTTCTTTCAGCAAAGGCGCACCTTCCAGCATCATGGTACCGCATACGTAATCGTTGGCGGCTTCAATTTGCTCTTCCGTAAAACCTAATGCTTCAAGCAGGTTCCATTCAAAATCATTGTACTGCTCAGCAGTGAAACCCAGCCTTTGCAGGCATTCTTCACCCAATGTATATTTATTGAATACAAAAGCGATATCAAATGCAGAAATAACCGCTGCATCCAGCTTTTTGATCTCTTCGGCTATAAACCCTTTTTCGCTCAGCGTTTGATGATTGATAAACGGCGCACCGGCAAAAGAAGCAGCACCTACAGCATATTTAATGATCGCCTCAGTTTCTTTTGGAGAATAACCCAGGTTGCGGAGTGCATCAGGCACTGATTGGTTGATGATCTTGAAATAACCGCCGCCGGATAATTTTTTAAATTTCACCAGTGCAAAATCAGGTTCAACACCGGTTGTATCGCAATCCATTACCAGGCCAATGGTACCGGTTGGTGCGATCACTGTTGCCTGTGCATTACGGTATCCGTATTTTTCACCCAGTTCCACTGCATCATCCCATGCTTTGCAGGCAGCTTTAAGCATGTAATCAGGGCAATGTTCTGCTTTCAATCCCTGGGGTTTCAGGCTCAGTCCTTCGTATTCGTCTGCATCATAAGCAGCGAGGCGGTGATTGCGCATTACACGCATCATGTGCTCTTTGTTTTCTTCATAACGCGGGAAAGCACCTAGCGCTGCGGCCATTTCTGCTGAAGTTTTATAAGCGATGCCGGTCATGATAGCGGTGATCGCTCCGGCAATAGCACGCGCTTCTTCACTGTCGTAAGGAATGCCGCTCACCATCAGCAAGGTGCCGAGGTTGGCATAACCCAATCCAAGTGTGCGGTATTCATAACTCAGTTGCGCTACTTCACGGGAAGGGAACTGTGCCATCAATACCGATACTTCCAGTACAACTGTCCACAAGCGGCAATTGTATTCATATCCTTCTACATCAAAATGATTTTTGTCCTTATCATAAAACTTCATGAGGTTGGCAGATGCAAGATTGCAGGCCGTATTGTCGAGGAACATGTATTCGGAGCAGGGATTGGAAGCCCTGATCTCTCCGCCTGCCGGGCAGGTATGCCATTCATTGATCGTCGTATTGTATTGTGTTCCCGGGTCTGCACAGCGCCAGGCTGCATAAGCGATCTGGTCCCACAGCGCTTTGGAAGGCACTTTCTTCATTACTCTGCCATCCATGCGTCCTTTCAATTCCCAGTCTTCTCCATTCTTCAGCCTATCGAAGAATGAATTGGGGATACGGACGGAATTATTGGAGTTTTGACCGCTCACTGTTTTATATGCTTCTCCTTCATAATCGGATGCATAACCGGCAGCGATAAGCGCACCTACTTTCTTTTCTTCTTCCACTTTCCAGTTGATGAACTCCACTATTTCAGGATGGTCGAGGTCAAGACAAACCATTTTAGCAGCCCTGCGGGTAGTGCCGCCGCTTTTGATAGCCCCTGCTGCCCTGTCTCCTATTTTCAGAAAGCTCATCAATCCGCTGGAAGTGCCGCCACCGCTCAGTTTCTCGCCTTCACCACGGAGGTTGGAATAGTTGGTGCCAACGCCTGAACCATATTTGAATATACGTGCTTCACGCACCCAGAGGTCCATGATACCGCCTTCATTCACGAGATCATCATCCACACTCAGGATAAAACAAGCGTGTGGTTGAGGACGCTCGTAAGCATTCTTTGATTTCTTCAATTCGCCATCGGCAGGGTCTACATAATAGTGTCCCTGTGGTTTGCCGGCAATGCCATAGCTTTCATACAAACCCGTATTGAACCATTGCGGGCTGTTAGGCACGCACATCTGGTTAAGGATCGAATACACGAGCTCTTCATAAAAGACCTGTGCATCTTTGGATGAAGCGAAATAACCGTATTTTTCTCCCCATACGCGCCAGCAATTGGCCAGCCTGTGAGCGACCTGCCTGGCGGAGGTTTCCCGGCCGGTGCTGCCATCAGGTTGAGGCACACCTGCTTTGCGGAAATATTTTTGAGCAAGGATATCTGTAGCGATCTGGCTCCACTGTTTGGGCACTTCCACATTATTCATTTCAAATACTACTTCGCCGCTTGGGTTCCGGATCACCGAGGTGCGGTAATCGTACTCAAACATATCAAACACATTAACCGTATCAGACGTGAAGCGACGACGGAACTGCAGTCCGCCAGCAGCGGGTACTTGTTTTTTAGCCATAATCAAAAGAATTTAAGGGTCCTGGTTTAGAAATTCTCTCGTGGAAGGGTGATTACGAAAATATTTTTTGCTATCCTATTTTCCAGCGCTCAGATATGCACATTGTGTGGAAAAGAGCCAGTAAAATCCCCAAGTGCTTTCCAGTGCTGGGTTACGCGTTTTTTGCACATTGAGATGACCCTGGTTTGATAATTTTTTTTGGTCAGGTCGGAGGTAAACTGTAAAAGTTTTTAATTCATCTCATCTTCCCGTGAAACATCAATTCAGCAAGGATTTCAAGCCATTAAACCCGTGAAATGCCTAATCAGCAATACTTCCAGCCATTCCCATGCCGGAAACCCTTACCAGGCCGTTAATACAGGGTTCATAAAAGGATAAAAAAACGATAACCGTATTTTTTTGTTTTTTTGCACCCGAAAGAAGATCTACTCTGACTGGCTCCGGCATTATCCTGAATGGTTTATTTAAAAAATCTGGCATTAATGAAACAGTTACTGATCGTTTTTACATTTTTATCCGTGTCTTCTTTATTCCCCTCACTCCATGCGCAATCGCAGTTTACCGGATGGGCAGCATTATTCAACACAGCTAAAACAGGAAAGAAAACAAGTTTGCTTACAGATATACAACTGCGCGGTACAGGGCAAATAGCGCATACACAAACATTGTTGTTGCGCACAGGACTGCAATACAGTGTTACCAAAAAACTGGGCCTTACACTGGGTTATGCCTATATCCATAACAGACGGGAAACTGGTGGTCTAAGCGGCTATCTGCCAGAACATCGCATCTGGGAGCAATTACTGTATAATCATAAAACCGGGCCGGTATTTGTTTCGCATCGCATCCGCGTGGAGCAACGTTTTATTTCCAAAACGAAGATCGAGAACAATGATCTGAAGGCAGATGGTTATGGAAATGCTTACCGTCTCCGGTATTTTATCCGGAATATTGTTCCGCTTACCGGTCAAACAACAGGCGGTTTTCCCAAAGGGGCTTTTGCTGCTTTGCAAAATGAGGTTTTTATCAATACAGGAAATAAGTCCAGTGTGAATGGAAAAGCTTTTGATCAGAACAGGCTGTACTTTGCCGGCGGTTACAGGTTCAGTACGGCATTTGACCTGGAAGCAGGATATATGTATCAGTATGTACAGGGAAGAAGCAATATATCTACCCATAACCATATTGCACAGGTTGCAGGATACTGGCGCTTTTAAAAGGATAGCTGCTCATCATTGTGGCAATGATGCTATAACCTGCATCAATCTTTCTCCCCAGGTATCAGTAGCTATGATCTTTCCTTCTTTGTCGATCAAAACGTTGTAAGGAATTCCCCTGTTCGGACCTATATTAAAGACTGCTGCCATAGGAGATTCCATTGCTTTCAGATCGGAAACAGATAAATAATTAAGTTCGTCTTCCCTGATTGCTTTTATCCATTTAGCACGTTTATCATCCAATGAAAATGCAACAATAGCAACAAGACCATTGCTCTCAATTGCCTGTGTTTGTTTAACCATCTCGCGATTGGCCGTTCTGCAAGGAGAGCACCAGGAAGCCCAAAAGTCGAGCAGGATATATTTTGCAGGAATATTTTTCAGAATAATTGATCGGCCAGTCGTATCACTGAAAGAAATGTCCAGGATAGATGGGTCATATTTCTCCATTCCATCCCTGCTCCTTGTTTCTTTGATCCTTGATGCAAATAATTTCCCTTCAGGCGTTTTTTTGAGAGAGTCGGGAAAGGATTGATACAACCCAGCTATATCGCTGCTGGGAATATCGGTAAGGCCACCCAATACGAGATAACGGAGTGCCTGAAAATTTTTCCTGTTCTTCTCGTGGGTAGAAATAAAATCATACATCCTCCGGTTTCTTCTCATTACCAACCGGATATTGGAATCCAATAAAGCCTCTTTTAATTGATCATTCTTTGTTCTTTTGATCATTGCATCCAATGTATCAGATATCCTCCGCCAGTCCTGGTATATTTCATCCGGGCTATTAAATTGTTGGGGGATTTCGCCCTGCGTTGCGGCAGGAGATCCAGCTTTTTCTCGATCCTTCACGGGCGGAGGCACATGGCTTTGTGAATTACTATCGATACATGAATATATGCATCCGGACACGATCAGGAAGCTAACTGCCTTTAAAGGAAGGATGACCAATTTTTTCATTGCTTTGATGATCGTTTTGTTAATAAACAGCGGTTCTCTACAATTTATGGATAAATACGATGAAGCCAGGATTCTCTTTTTGGCTTATTCTTTGACATAATTGCACAAATCCCTATAATTCCCATGAAAATTAACTCGTTAAAAAGACAAAACTTTTTCGCATTTTTGTAGGAGTACAACCGGTACCGAATGAAACAGGATATCTACTTTTCATTAACAGAGAAGAAAAGGCAAGGGAAAAAATCCTTTGCCGTGTTGATAGACCCCGATAAGGTCAACAAAACCGTGTTGGATGAACTGATCGGATTATCCGTTTCGGCTAAAGTGGATTATCTGCTTGTCGGCGGCAGCCTCGTGATCTCCAATCACCTGGATGAATGTGTGCAGCATATCAAGCAAAACTGCTCTATACCAGTGGTTTTATTCCCTGGCAGCGCTTCCCAGATCAGCAAACATGCCGATGCGCTTTTGTATCTCTCTCTTATATCGGGCCGTAATCCGGAATTACTGATCGGTCAGCATGTGGTATCAGCACCAGCCGTCCGCAAAAGCGGACTGGAGATCATGTCAACCGGCTATATTGTAATTGATGGTGGAGCGCCCACTACCGTTTCCTATATCAGCAATGCAGCTCCTGTGCCTGCCGATAAGAACGAGATTGCCATGTGTACAGCCATGGCTGGCGAAATGCTGGGTATGAAACTGATCTATATGGATGCAGGCAGCGGTGCCAAACGTCCTATTTCCGAAAGCATGATCGAAGCCGTTGCAAAAAGCATTGCCACACCTTTGATCATTGGCGGCGGTATTATCCACCCTGAAAAAGCTTATCTCAATTGCAAAGCCGGCGCAGATGTAATTGTAGTAGGTAATGCGATTGAAAAAGATGCTTCGCTTATCAAAGAAATGAGCGATGCAGTACACTCCGTAGCTGTCAAGGCTTAATCACCTCTCCTGGTGTTTCCTCGCCATTTATCAATGACCTGCTTGCAGTTGCAATAGCGCGGATGATAGCAGTAAGATTGGGAATATCTATCCGCTTTACTTCATCACAAGGCCGATGATAACAGGGATCATCGTCATCACTTGCCATAATGGTATGAAAAGGTATGCCCTTATCCACAAAAGGATAATTGTCACTGCGCATAAAGAGCATCTTTTCTTCATCAGGCTCCCTGATCACTTTCAACCCCGCTGCCTTTAACTGTTTGCTGAGCAGATCCGGCAATGATGAATATCTTTCACCCGTTATAAACACTCTTTTCTTTCCATACTGAGGCACGCCAAGCATTTCCAGGTTGATCCCTGCTTTTATTTTTTCCGGGTTGAGCAGTTTGGCCAGTTCAGTCGAGCCTTTTAATCCGACTTCTTCACCGGCAAAGGCACAGAAAATAAGCGTCCGCTCATTATCATTCCGCAATGCAAAATAGCGGGCCAGCATAAGCAGTGCAGTTGTACCTGAAGCGTTGTCGTTCGCACCATTCATGATCGTATCTTTTCCCTTCCGTACGGTTCCTTCATGATCGTAATGTGCAGAAAAGACAATGCACTCTGTTGGTCTTGCCCTGCCCGGTAAAATGCCAATAATATTGTATTCAACCTGGCGGAAATACGTTTCCATGGCTGTAAGCCGTAAAGAATCAGGCGGTGTGGTTGCATATACAATAAGTCTTGCATTCTTTGATTTGCCTGATGGCATACTTAGTTCTTCCAGTTCCAATCCATTCTTCTCCGGTGATAAACACCATATAAGAAGATCTTTGTCAGCATTGGCAAACCGGGGCAGCAGGTTCTTTGTAAATGAATCAACCTGTATTACGGTAAAATCTGTTAGTTGTCTCGGGCTGTACATTCCCGGGCTGGCCGGCAGATATAAAAAATCATTTTCCCGGAGTGATTTACCATTCCATTCAAGCTTATCCCTCACATTGTTTTTAGGGCCGCCAAAAGGATGGAAGGAATGAAACAAAGAATAAAGGCCAGGTAATGATTGCAATCCTGCTTCCTGGAATTCGCGGATAATAAATTCTCCTGCTTTCAAGAGATCTGCACTGCCATTGCCTCTTCCCCGCAACGAATCTCCGGCCAGTACGTTCATGATATCCCTCACCCGTGTTGCTGGAATTGAATCAGCAACCGGTTGGGCCAATAAAAACGGCCATGCCCCAAAGAGCATGGCCATTATGATGAATATTTTTTTACGTATCAATAGTTGCCAATTGATGTTAACGCAAATCCTCCACTTTTACCCTGCCCGGTGTGTCCTTTCCTGCAATAATGCTGCGTGCGCTTAAAGCGATTGATTTAATGATCATGGCCATATTGTCCATATCAAGTGTTTCCACATGATCAGTCACTTTATGGTAATTAGGTTCACTGTCCATTTTAGAAGTGGAAATAGTATGGGCAGGAACACCAAGCCGTGCCAGTGTAGCGTTGTCTGAACGGTAAAACAGTTGCTGATCAGGATAAGGGTCCGGATGAAAGCTGAAGCCTGTTCCTTCCAGGTTCTTTTGGAGGATGGCACCCATGTCTGTTTTTTCATAACCGGTGATATAAGCAGAGTTCTTTCCCCATTTGCTGTCTGTACCGATCATTTCAATGTTCAGCATGGCCATCACTTTATTGGGATCAAACTGCCTGGAAAAATATTGTGAGCCATAACCACCGACCTCTTCTGCAGTGAAAGCAGCAAATACCAGTGTGCGTTCATTATTTTTCAAAGCCTTGAAATATTTAGCCAACAGGATGACGGCTGTAGTGCCAGCAGCGTCATCATTCGCTCCATTATAAATAGAATCGCCATTCACGGGTTTGCCGGTACCGATATGATCATAGTGACCGGAGAAGATCACATATTCATCTTTCTTGCTTTTGCCGGGTATTATGCCTACCACATTGGCCAGTTTTTGCTCTGTGATCTCATGTTTTGATTCAATGCTGAAATCTGATACGGCGGCAGGAGTAAGAATAAACAATACATTGCTTTCCCTTTTAAATCCGCCTCTCTTCAAACGGCTAAGACGTGGAAAATCGCGGGAAAAACTTGTATCAACAAACACCACTGTATTTTTTTCAGCTTGCAAAACGGCAAATGCTTCCTGGAAAAAAGTAGCTCCTGCTTTTATGGCCTTTGTTTCATATCCTGAAGAAGACGTGATCTTTACATCGGGCTGGGTAGTGATCAGCACAACACTTTTGGGGTCCACTTCCTTTCCGTTTACTGTACCACTAAGACTTAATTGTTTTGGTGATACGATTGCAAAAGATTGCAGATAGCTATTGCTATTATTCCAGGTCTGCAAACCGGCTGCTTTGAATTCGGCAGCTATAAAATCGGCTGCTTTATCAATTTCAGGTGAAAAGGTCCTGCGCCCTTTCATTTCATCAGAAGCAAGCACCCGCTCAATCCTTTCTGCTTCTTTAGCGTTGATGATCTTATCTACGTTCTGGGCAAAAGAGAAAGAAGCTATCGTTGCCAACAGCGTACTGAAAATAAGTTTCTTCATGTTTAATATATGATTATTTATGATTTGGAAAGATTACAGGCTCATCATTTCTTTAAACTTCACTGTTTGCCTCCTGCTCACTTCAATCTTTTCTCCTCCTTTCAATTCAAGCAAAAGGCCCCCATTGAAATAAGGCTCTATCTTTTCAATAAGACGAAGATTGACGATATGTTTACGGTTGGCCCTGAAAAAGAATTTTTCATCCAATCTTTCTTCCAGGGCATTCAGTGATTTTAAGATCAGCGGCTTATTGGGGCCAAAGAACACTTTGGCATAGTTGCCCACGCTTTCAAACAGGCGGATCTCGCTCAGTTTTACAAACCAGCAGCGCTCACCATCTTTTACAAAAACCTGGTCGTGCTCGCCAAGAATGCTGTTGTTGACAAACTCTCCTGTTAATTTGAGTTCCTTATTCTCTCCCTGGAGCTTATGAATGGCATCAGCGAGCCGCTTGGGTTCAACGGGCTTGAGCAGGTAGTCCAGTGCATTCACTTCAAAAGCTTTGAGAGCAAATTCGTCATACGCAGTAGTGAAGATCACTTGTGGAGCCCGTTCCAGCTGGGCCAGCAGATCAAAACCGGTTTTGCCCGGCATTTGTATATCCAAGAATATAAGATCGGGATGCAGGCTCTCTATTTTCGTAAAGCCTTCTTCGGCATTCGCCGCTTCATCTATCACTTCTATTTCGGGAAATTCCTGTAAAAGTTTTTTCAGTTCAGCCCTTGCCAGGCGTTCATCATCGATAATAATTGCTCGCATCTGATTGTTTTTAATGATCGGCATCAAACGGTATCAGCACCCGTGCTTCTACCAGAGTAGGCGTAACCTGCCTTATTTCAAATTTAGCTTTATTTCCGTATAAAAGATTTAACCGGTTGGTGGTGCTCGACAGGCCAAAGCCGCCGCCGTTCACCTGCCCATTCAGTACGCCGGTATTCTGCACAGATAGTTCATGGAAATTATTTTTCAGCACTGACACCACACGTACCACCCCTCCTTTTATCTGCTTGCTGATGCCGTGCTTAATAGCGTTCTCTACCAGGGTTTGCAGCATCATGGGAGGCACAGGGAGGTCGAGCGTATCTTCATCCACTTCATATTCGATCTTCAGCCGGTCTTCAAACCGCATATTTTCCAGGGCCAGATAATCCTTTACGATATCCAGTTCCCTTTCCATGGGAGCCGATTCGGATTTATCCGACTGCATGCTGCTGCGGAGTATATTACTGAGCTCAGTGATGGCCCTGCGTGCCCGCTCGGGATTTTCATCAACCAGGGCACGGATACTGTTGAGCGAATTGAAAATAAAATGCGGGTTGATATGCGCTTTGATCGTTTTCAGTTCCAGTTCCTTCACCAGCGATTCCAACCGCAATGTGTCCAGCTGTTGTTTCCTGCTCTTGGTCACATAGTGATAAATGAAGTAGATCAGGTTCCAGATAACGATATTGATAAAGAAATAGAAAGCGCCGCTCAGGATAAGCAGCAAAGGCTTGTCAATGAATTTCTTCTCCCCATCATTCAGCAAGCCAAGGTGCTGGCAGGCCTGCATATAAAGCGTGGCGGTAATCAGCGAAAAGACAACGGAGATAAAGAAAAAGTGGAAGATCTGTTTTTCCACCGTTTTCTGCAGGGTATTCAGGCGGATAATGGCAGCCCGCATAATATGCGTGAAAACGATGCCCAGGAGCACAAAAATCCCCAGCCTCGTCAGCACCAGCCTCCGGGATTCCGGATCGCCCATTTTCTCAAACGAAATAGCAAAAATGACATTGATCAGGGCAAAAGATCCCCAACCAGCCACCTGAAATAACCAATATAAGGAGTTACCGATCCGCATAAGTGACAAATCTAATTAATTCTGATACCCTGGGTCCCTGTAAATATATCAGTGGGCAATAACTTCTACAAATGGAGCCTTTGACAGCCGGCCTGGAGCCGGGAGTCTTTTAGTCGCGACTCTCCTTTCACCACCCGGCTAAAAGTATTACTTTTGCAGACAAAACCGCCCTCCATGGAGATTATACCCGGATCGTTGTTAAAAACAATCAACTCGCCCGCCGATCTGAAAAAGCTTCCCCGCGAAAAACTACACCAGGTTTGTGATGAATTAAGACAATACATTATTGATGTGGTAAGTGTGCATGGAGGTCATTTCGGCGCCAGCCTGGGGGTGGTGGAACTGACAACCGCACTTCATTACGTGTATAATACGCCTTATGACCAGCTGGTATGGGACGTGGGCCACCAGGCTTACGGGCACAAGATCCTGACCGGGCGCCGCGATAATTTTGTTACCAACCGCAAATACAATGGCCTGAGCGGTTTTCCAAAAAGAAGTGAAAGCGAGTACGATACATTCGGGGTAGGGCATTCCTCCACTTCCATTTCTGCTGCCCTGGGCATGGCTATAGCGGCCAAACACAAGGGGGAAACCGACCGCAAGACCGTAGCCGTGATCGGCGATGGCTCCATGACCGCCGGGATGGCTTTTGAAGCCATGAACCATGCCGGCGTGGCAAATTCCGATATGCTGATCATCCTGAATGATAATGGTATCGGCATTGATCCCAATGTAGGCGCACTGAAAGAATACCTGACCGATATTTCCACTTCCCCAACCTATAATAAGGTAAAGGACGATGTATGGAAACTGATGGGCAAATTGCCGGTGGGCAAGAACTTCAGCCGGGCCATGGGCCATAAGCTGGTGGAAGGCCTTAAAGGCATGGTAAGCAGCAGCGCCAACCTGTTTGAGGCCCTGAAGCTTCGCTACTTCGGCCCTATCGACGGGCATAACGTGGCAAAGCTGGTAGATACACTGAAAGACCTCCGCGAGATCCCCGGCCCCAAGCTATTGCATATCATTACTACCAAAGGCAAGGGATACGCACTGGCAGAAAAAGACCAGACCAAGTGGCATGCGCCAGGCCTGTTTGATAAAGTGACCGGTGAGATCTTCAAAAAGAAATTTGATACCCCCCAGCCTCCCAAATACCAGGATGTATTCGGGCATACGATCATTGAACTGGCGGAAAAAAATGAAAAGATCCTGGGCATCACTCCTGCCATGCCCTCCGGCTCCTCCCTCAAATTCATGATGGAGCAAATGCCTGACCGGGCTTTTGATGTAGGCATCTGCGAACAGCATGCCGTAACATTAAGTGCCGGCATGGCCACGCAGGGAATGCGCGTGTTCTGCAATATCTATTCTTCTTTCATGCAAAGGGCTTATGACCAGGTAGTGCATGATGTAGCCATACAGAAATTGCCTGTTGTATTCTGCCTTGACCGTGCTGGACTGGTAGGCGATGATGGCCCTACCCACCATGGCGCTTATGATATTGCTTACATGCGTTGCATACCCAACATGGTAGTGAGCGCCCCAATGAATGAAAGCGAACTGAGAAACCTGATGTATACTTCCCAACTGGAAACGAACCAGGTGCCTTTTGTGATCCGCTATCCCCGCGGCGAAGGTGTGATGCCGGAATGGAGAACAGAAATGAAGGAAATACCGATCGGTAAAGGCAGGAAACTAAAAGATGGTAATGATATCGCTATACTTTCCTTCGGACATCCCGGCAATTTTGCCGCCAGCGCCATCCGCGATCTGAAGCAGGAAGGACTGAACCCGGCGCACTACGATATGCGTTTTGCAAAACCTCTTGATGAAGAATTATTGCACGAAGCCTGTAAGCAGTATGAAAAGATCATTACAGTGGAAGATGGCTGTGTGCAGGGAGGATTTGGAAGTGCGGTACTGGAGTTTATGGCAAAGCACGGTTATAAGAATGAAGTAAGGATCATGGGAATTCCTGACAGGATAGTAGAGCATGGGACCCCGAAAGAACTGCAGCATGAGTGCGGGTATGATGCGGCGGCGATTAAAACAGCTGTGCTGGAAATGATGAAAGATAAAGTGCGTGTGAGTCAGTTGTTAGGGTAATTAACATCATTTGGTATTCTTGGAGCCGGCTTGAGATATGTTCAGTTATATTTACTGCCTCAACATAACGCTATGACCAAAGCCATATCCCTGCTCATTGCGATCAGTTTCATTTTTTGTGCTTGTTCCAATCATTCCATACAACAGGAGCCTGTATCATCGCTGCTGACCGGCACCTGGAAACTTATTTCCGCTACAACCATTCAGGGTAAGGATACAACTGTTACAGATTATACAAACGGGCAGGAGATGATCAAGATCATTACACCTACTCATTTTTCTTTTTTACGGCATGATCTTAACCATGGTAAAGATTCTTCAGCGGTATTTGTTGCAGGCGGAGGGAGGGTTCTGTTAGGTGAGGGGAAGTATACAGAATTACTTGATTATTGTAATTACCGGGAATGGGAAGGAGGAACATTTGAGCTGAATTATAAGATCAGTAATGATACTTTGGTAACGACGGCTATTGAAAAAGTGGAGAAGTTGGGAGTTGATCAGTTGAATATAGAAACTCTTGTAAGGATAAAATAAAAGAAACGGGTTCAGGACTACAAGCTTGAAGCATTGATAGAGAAGCGATCGTAATAACAAAAAGAGTTGAGGTGGTTCCTTTATTTTTCATCATGTAATATTAACTATGCGTTTTAGAATGGTTTAAGTTTAAACGTAGGGTTGAGTTTCCGATATCGAAATCCCCTGCCATTACTAAATAGTACGGGGCGGTACCCCCGGCCTTTAAAAAAGTAATCCCCCCACAATTCAACCAACATCAGGTATAAATGCAGCTCCCCCATTACCATATCTGTACCGTTCTTCCAGGGGTATTTTCACCTATTTATAGTTTCACTACTTAATGACCCTTCAAAATAACAAGGCCCGGCAATTGCCGGGCCTTGTTTTATTACGAGCTATCAATCACTCTCTACTCAAAACGCCCTCTTCTCCAAATGCTCTTCCAACGAAGTCTTCTCCACTCCTTCCTTCCACCAATCCGGAGCTGGCTTACCTTTCAGGAAATGATCAAAGAACTCCATCATACGAACCGCATAATCTTTTCTGTTTTCCAATTTGGCAATACCATGATTCTCTCCTTTATACGTGATCATCACGATCGGTTTCTTAAGGCGGCGAAGCGCACTGTAAAACTCAATGCCCTGTGTAAAATCAACCGCGCCATCCTTATCATTATGCAATAACAGGATCGGTGTATTCACTTTCTTCACATAATAGATCGGTGAGTTGCGGAGATAAGAATCCCAGTTTTCCCAGGGCGCGCCTTTAAAGCGACCCTGAGATGCTTCAAAGATGGCCATATTACCGCCACCACTGTTCCAGTAGATCAGGTCGTACATGCTCACCATGTTGGTAAGGGCTGCACCGGGTGCCGCAGCTTTGAACATGTTTGTTTGTGTAGCAAGGAAAGCTGTTTGATAACCACCCCAACTATGTCCTTGTATACCGATATTTTTCTCATCGATCACACCGGTTGCGATCGCTGCTTTCACAGCAGGCAATACGCACCAAACAGCACTCATGCCGGGATCATCAATTTTATAAACGATATCGGGCATGAACACAGCATAGCCATTGCTGGTATACATTGCTGGGTTCCAGCCGCCGCCAGGGAAATCGGGATTGCTGTAGCTGTTCAGCGATTGTGACATTTTTTCGTAGTAATAAACAACGGTAGGGTATTTCTTTCCTTTCTCATAGCCGGCAGGGAGGAAAAGAGCACCTTGTAAACTATCTCCTTTATCAGAAACATAATTGACCAGCTGCACGCCCGGGCTCCAGGTATATTTGTTGCGGTCAGGTGCATTTTCTGTTACCTTTTTTGCATTCTCGAGTGAAGCACCTCCTACATAAAATTCAGTAGGCTGGCTGAATGTTTCTTTCGAATACATATAAGTGTTTGCATTCTTTGCTTTGGCGAAAATGTTAACAGACACATCATCCCATATCAGTGATTTAGCTCCTGGTTGCAGGCCTTTCTTTCCTGGTTCAATACGGCTGATACCGCTTTTCTTTGTCCATTCACCATAGGTGCGGACATAAATAGGCTTTTTCAGATCAATTCCTTTTTCATCCCGGTCAAGGACGTAACGTGTTTGATATCTTATCTTGTCTTTACCACCATTCACGGTAAGATTAACAGCTGCTTCCTTACCGTTAACAGGTATCTGCCAGATATCCCACAGATCACGGACCAATACATATTTATTGTCGCTGCTCCAGCCAATAGCGCCGGTCAGCGGTTTCACCACATTATGATCATCTTCCGTGTTCACAAAAGACGTAGGCACTTTTTCTGTGATATTGATATCTGTTTTTGCAGGTATATCATACACATAATAATGACCATCTTTTCCATAGAGGAATTTAGTGCCATCAGGAGATGGTTGAGGAGATGCTGTAAATGAAGGCTGGTAAAACTTCTCTGCGAAAAGCGTTTTCTTACCTGTTTTCAGATCAACAATATAAATATCGGAATAGCTTTGACCGTCAAGATTCTGATCCAGTTCATACGCACGGTTATCAATGCCTACTGCATATTGCTGTTTGGGGAAAACACCGATCGAGCGCATGGTGCTGTCATTAAAACGTGTAAAGGAAGAAGCAGCCACATCATAAGATGCCAGGTAAGTATAGTTCTTATCCTGCATTTCCATTACCTGCTGACGGCTTTGAAGGCGTTTATCCTGCCAGTTCCAGATGATCATATCCGGTTTGGTAGGTTCATCCCCAGGCGCAACAGTTGGTTTCGTATCTGGTTTTGGCTCCAGTTTCGCCAGTGCTTTTTTCAGATCGCCAAGCGATTTGATGCTGGTATCTGTTTTCAGTTTGTCCAGCTTCTCTGTATCGTTCTGCGCAGTGGCTTCAGGTGCTTTCTTTGCTGTGTCGGCATTTTCTTTTTTAGCAGGTTGTAAAGCAGCAATGCCAAAAAACAAGCGGGACAGATCTTCTGACCAGTAAGGGCGACGGTTAGCGCTGATGGTCATTCCCTTGGGGAAATGAAGTGAATCTTTAACCGGGTCATAAATAGTTACAGCAGGAGTTGCGGTAAGGTTCTTTATACCCATCACCACGCCTTTATCTGATTTATACTTTTCATCTTTGGTCATCTTCAGCAGGGCAAAAGCATTTCCTTCTTCTGTCCATGCTAATGATTTGTAAGTGGCTTTGTCATTGTCCAACACAGAAGTTTGTTTGCTGCCGATATTCAGCAGATAAACACCGTTGCCGGTTTTATTAGCTGCGTCGATGGTATAAGCAAGCAGATTTCCTTCTTTATTAAAATCAAACTCACCTACGTTGCCGATATTCTGTGTTTTACCGGAAGCCAGTTCCACTATCAACAGGTCTGTTCCTTTCGGATCATCAGGCTTGGCGGCAGGATTTCTTTCTTTCACCATTGAAATAGCCAGGTGTGAAGAAAGACGGTCATTGAAAGAATAAGCACCGGCCCTTTCAAATTCTTTTTGCTTACCGGTTGCCAGTTCCACTAAAATGAGTTTTTCAAACAATTGCTTGCCGGGAGTTTTGGCAGCTGCTTTCACTTCCTTGAATTTAGAAGATTCTTTGAATGCAAGCCATTTGCCATCCTCAGAAAAAGCAAACCCGCTAAAGCTGCCGCCAACCGGATACTTTTTCTGAATAGTATCATTCACTTTTTTAACGATCAGTTCGCCATCACCTTCCCTCATCAGCAGTGGATAAGCTACCCAGTTCCCATCGGGCGATAGCGTGACGCTGAATGTGCTGATAGATCGCCAGGAGGATACATCCTTCCAGCTCATTGGCCGCGGACTCTTTGGAGAATCGGCCTTTTCCTGGCTGCTGGCCAGCAGGGCCGGCAACAGGAGAAAAGAGAGTGCAAGTCTTTTAAACATACAGTTGGTATAATTGGTATTAAGAAGAAAAAATGGTGTGGGGAAGATAAGAGTTATCAGGGATGATTGATGCAATAGATGATAGAAAACGAATGACGGATGACAAATGGCCGCATAAAGGGATAGCGGCTCCTGTCATCCGTCATTTTATCTCCTGATCGGGTTACGCCAGGCTGGCGTCCATGGTAATATTGGTATTCAGCAGTTTGCTGATAGGGCAATTGGCTTTGGAGCCTGCAGCCACTTCAGCAAATTTAGCCGCGTCTATACCAGGCACTTTTGCTTTTACTTCCAAATGGCTTTCGGTGATAGCACCATTTTCAAGAGTAATAGTGCACTTGGTATCAATATTATCAGCAGTAAAACCTGCAGCATTCAGATCGAAGCTGAGCTTCATGGTAAAGCAACCTGCATGGGCAGCAGCTACCAGTTCTTCAGGATTGGTGCCGATGCCATCTTCAAAACGGCTGCTGAATGAATACTGTGTATCTTTTAAAACCCCGGATTGGGTGGTATTGGTTCCTTTTCCTTCTTTACCAGTGCCTTTCCAGTTGGCTGTAGCGTAGCGTTTCATAATATATAAAGTTTATGGTTTCTATTCAGGCATTTGCCCGTCTTCATCTGTTGGTTCCGGATCATCAAATGATGGTTTGAAATCGGCTTCAGAGAGTCCGTTCTCTTCCAGCTCAGCCAGGCGCGCCTCTGGTTCGTTGTATTCGATGATGAAATTATTCTTTCCTTCCCCGATCATTATTTTCATGAATTTCTGCTGCACCAGTTCCAGGAGGGAGAGGAACAGGAAGATGGCATGCACCCTGTTTTCCGCCACCTCAAATATCTTTTCAAAAGACACGGTCTTTTCTGTCTGTGCCAGCGACAGCATGCTCTGGCGGCTGTTTTCCATGGTGTAGCGGTATTGCACCACGGTATGAACAGGCTTATTCACCCGGTCTGAATATTTCTGCATGGCCCGTTCAAATGCCTTCATCAGTTTGAACAGGGTAATGTTCTGTATCTCTGTACCCTCGCCAGCGTCTTCACCGATCTGCGCCAGTTCTTTCTGGATATTTCCTCTTTTCACCATCAGCATGCGAACGGCTTCCATTTCAGCCATCTCGGCAGAAGCCTCCTTGAATTTCTTGTATTCAAGCAGTTTGTTCACCAGTTCTTCGCGGGGATCAATTTCATTGCCCTGGGCATCCAGCTCCTTACGCGGCAAAAGCATCTTGGCCTTGATACGCATAAGGGTGGAAATAAACAGGATGAATTCGCTCGACATCTCGATATTGAGTGATTCCTGCTGGTGGATATAGTCGAGGAAATCGTTGGTAATCCGGGTGATAGGGATATTATAAATATCCAGTTCGTCCCTTTCAATAAAGAAAAGCAACAGGTCAAAAGGGCCTTCAAACTGGGGCAGCTTAATCTGGTAGGACGCGGTATTAGCCATATAATAAATTAAAACCCCCGTTCTGCGCTCAGGCAGACCGGGGGTCAAAAATAAGGGAAATATCTTTTGGGCTTATTTCTTTAAAGAGTCCCGTATTTCGCGCAAAAGCAGCACTTCTTCGGAAGGGCCGGCAGGGGCAGCAGCTTCTTCTTTCTTATTAAGGCCTTTCATAGCCTTGATGATCAGGAACAGGATAAACGCAATAATGATAAACTTGATAATGGCAGCCAGGAATTTGCCATATTTTACCGATCCCCATAGCACCAGTTTATCAAGATCCTGCGCATTAGCTGCTTTTAAGGCCGGGGTCAGTAATAAGGGAGTGATCACATCGTCCACCAGAGAAGAAACGATTGCTCCGAAAGCGCCGCCGATGATCACGGCAACAGCCAGGTCCACTACATTTCCTTTAAGCGCGAAATCTTTGAATTCTTTAAGTAGTCCCATAAACTAAGTTTTAGTGAGTAAAAGATTAAACAGGTCTAAAATTAAACTTCTCAAAAGTTAGGGTAAAAATGCAGTATAAAAAAAATTACTCTTTTTTGATGCCCGGGTATTGCATATTGAGCCCCTTCAGCAGATCACGGAGGGCTTTGGCGATCACATACTCCTTATACCAGTTCTGGTCTGCCGGCACAATGGTCCATTCAGGATTGTTGCAATACTCAAAACAGTCCTCATACGCTTTCCGGTAATCACCCCAAAACTTAGCTTCTTTGAAATCATTTTTGTTGTACTTCCACATCTTGGCCGGATCTTTCAGGCGTTCTTCCAGGCGTTGATGCTGTTCTTCAGGAGAGACATGCAGATAGAATTTCAGGATATGCGTGCTATTATGTTCTTCCAGCAAACGCTCAAAAGCATTGATGGCATTCATTCTTTTTTTAGCCAGTTCATCATCTATCCATTTATGAACACGGGTGACCAGGATATCTTCATAATGTGAACGATTGAATACCTGGATCATTCCCCTGGCTGGGGCATGACTATGGATCCGCCAGAGAAAATCATGGCTGAGCTCTTCTGCAACAGGCGCTTTATATGATTTCACCATTACTCCCTGGGGGTTCATATTGCCTAATACATTCCTGATCACACCATCTTTACCACTGGCATCCATGCCCTGGATCACGACCAGTACTGAATGCTGGTTTTCTGCAAAAAGAAGGTTTTGCAGATCGTCCAGTTCCACAAGCATTGCTTCAGTTTTTTCCTTCGTGGCTTTCTTGTCGAATTCTTCAGGGGCGCGGGTACTGATCTTATCAAGATTGATTTTACTCATAAAGCGTCATTTCGTTTTATTATGAAAGATTGCCGGTTAATAGAATAAGCATTGTCTTAATGAATGTAAGAAATAATCGCGAACCTATAATTCACGGCAAACTGGTTAGCCACTACGGAATCTTGCGAAGTTTTTAAAAAATTAGCGGGAGTCGCAGCGTTTTTAGAACTTTGCGCCTTCGCTATGAGTAATAAATTAATCAGCTGGACACTTTTTATCCTGCTATGCTTTATCTGGGGCAGTTCTTTCATCCTCATGAAAGCAAGCAAGCAAGGGCTTACTGCTCCGCAGATAGCAGCCTTACGGATATTTTCGGCCGGCGTGTTCTTTATCCCCTTCGCTTTCTTTCATGCCCGCCATATCCCAAAGAGCAGGATGGGGTTGGTAGTGCTGACCGGCTTATTTGGCAACCTCCTGCCCGCTTTTCTTTTTGCAGCTGCCATTATGAAGATCGACAGTTCACTCACCGGTATTCTTAACTCGCTAACACCGATCTGCGTCGTCATCATCGGGGCGCTGTTCTTTAAAAGCAAGACCAGCCTGCAAAAGATCATTGGAGTGATTATCGGTTTCGCAGGGCTGTGCCTGCTTACTTTCAGCCGCAAGGATGTGAATCTCCACAACCTGGGGTATACCGGTCTTGTATTGCTGGCCACTATTTCTTATGGGCTGAATGTAAATATCGTTGGTAAATACCTGAAAGAAATAAAGCCTGTGTTCATGGCTTCGGTATCATTATCCATTATGTGCATAGTGGCGGGAATAGTGTTGTGGCAACAGGGGTTCCTCACGCTTGATTTTGCTGATCCGGTTGTGCAATGGTCCATCCTCAACGCTTGCCTGCTGGGAATTGTGGGCAGCGCTTTTGCCACTGTACTGTTTTATGCACTGGTACAAAAAGCAGGAGGCCTTTTCGCCTCCCTGGTCACTTATGGAATTCCTTTTGTAGCCTTATTTTGGGGATTTCTCGACGGTGAGATCATCACACTGAAAGATATCGGTTGTTTATTGCTGATCTTAACAGGCGTGTTCCTGTCCAATCTGCAAATAAAAAAACCGGCACCGGTTGCTGAAAGCAATCAGCCGGTTAAACAGCCATGATCTCTTTTTCTTTGGCCGCCAGGTGTTTTTCTACCAGCGCAGTGTAACGGTCAGTCAGTTGCTGCACCTCTGCCTCTGCATCTTTCGCAGCATCTTCGCTGAGACCATTTTTTTGAAGTTTCTTGACATTCTCGATGGCATCACGGCGGATATTGCGGATAGCCACTTTTGATTGCTCTCCTTCACCCTGGCATCTTTTTACCAGTTCGCGTCTTCTCTCTTCTGTGAGGGGTGGGAGGAATATGCGTATCAAAGCCCCGTCATTCTGAGGTGTAACGCCAATATTGGAATTGATAATTGCTCTTTCTATTGGTTGCAGCATGTTCTTTTCCCAGGGTTGGATGCTCAGCGTGCGTGCATCCATCACACTTACGTTGGCCACCTGGTTGATCGGCATCGGCGAGCCATAATAATCCACTACAATTCCATCAAACATTTGCGGATTGGCTTTACCGGCCCTTATTTTCACCAGTTCAGCTTCGAGGTGACTGATCGCTTTCTGCATCAGTTCTTCACCTGCGGCAATAATAGTCGAAGTATCTTCTGTCATAAATTCTGTTTACACGGTCGCCGCAAAACTAATGAAAATAGATGACAGATGGTTGATGCCCTTCGTCCACTGACCCCATGTTATTGTCTTTGGATCATAATTATTCTATAAAGAAAAGAGGCTGTCCGGTGGGACAGCCTCTTTTCTTTATTCATTCCAATTATCAGGAGAATAGCCCGATTAGGGGTTTCTCTCTGTATTGGGATTAGCCTGGATTTCCGCAATAGGAATAGCAAACTGCCATCTTACGTCACCAGCCGGAACTTCCAATAAACCTCCGGCAGAAGCAGAGACATAGTTTGGTACCACTCTTCTGTCCAAAGGCAGATCAAGCCTTTTCAGATCGAACCAGCGAAGGCCCTCAGCCCAGAAGTCAACACGTCTCTGGAACATTATTTCATCAATTAATGCCTGACCGGTATTAGTGCTCAGCACATAATCCGGGTCCCTGTTTACTGCTAAAGCATACAAAGCGGCTTGTGCGTCTGCTTCTTTACCAGGAGTTTTGGCGTAGGCTTCAGCCATGGTCAGATACATTTCTGCCAGGCGGATATAAGGAACATCACCTATAGTCGGCAATTCACGGATCGAAAACTTACGGCTCATGTAAGGTTCCCTTACAAAGGTATTGGCTGGTAATGGGAAATTGACACTAGTGGGTGTAGGCTCCCACATTTTCTTCCTTATATCTGTTGCGGTGATCATATCATATAAAGCAGAATTGATACGTTTTGGCGTAGCCCTTACATAACTCGTATTTCCGTTATACGAGATCTGACCCATAAAAGAACCAAAGGTATCACCCTGATCAGGTTGGATATACACCCCCCATACCCATTCAGGGTTGGAAATATCATTAAAGCCTTTAGTGTAATCGGCATTTGACATCAGGGAATAGGGGCTGAGATCCACAACCTGCTTGGCGTAGCTGGCGGCTTTTACGTAATCCTGCATTGTCAATGCAACGCGAGCCCGTATGGCACGTGCTGCATGGATAGACAAATGGGATTTGTTAGGCGCCGCAGATGCAGTACCAAAAAGTGTAATTGCGTCTTCCAAATCTTTAACGATCTGGGTATACACTTCCTCAACGGTAGAGCGGGGCAGCTTCATGTCCGAAGGCTTCAAAGGCATCGAAACACCTAATTGTGTATTAGGTGCGCCAGCTGCATAACGTTTTGCATAGATCTGCACTAGGTAAAAATAGCTCCAGGCTCTCATAGTCAGTGCTTCCGCTTTGAGCCTGCTCTTATCGGCCTCAGGGCCTTGAGCATCGTCGATACCCTCGATCAACACATTGGCATTTCCAATACAACGATAATACATGCGGAACGGATATGAAACATATCCATAAGATTCATTTCTATGATTTACCCAACCTCCGGTACCATTACCGGGAGAATACCAGGTACCTCTGGCCTGGTTCACATCTTCACCCATGAAGTCAAACATGAGCATTATACCTCCCTGGCCAGGTTGATTTTGAGCATCGAAACGGTTATGCAAATAGCGGTACACACCATTTATCACGTTAGACGCATTGGCAGTAGTAGCGATAATAGCAGCTCCATCAGTCTCCCCTGTAGGGTTCGTCTGCAGGAAATCTTTCTTACATCCTGCTATCTGAGCCAGCATTGCCAACAATACGAATAGCTTAATCCCTTTTTTCATGATAGTTATTTTTGAACCGGAACAGGAACAAATCCCTTCCGGCCTGAGTTTATCAATTAGCATCTTAGAAAGTAACGTTTATACCAGCATTAAATAGCCTGTTTGGTACATATACTGGGCTATTTGTACCACTGAAACTTTCTGCCGGATTCATTCCTTTTCTCTTAGCAAGTATGAAAAGGTTCTCCCCTCCTACGTATACTTTGGCTTGATCAAGATGCAGTTTACTGGTCACCTCTTTAGGCAACGAATAAGCGAAGGTGATGTTACGCATATTCAAGTATGAAGCATCAATTAACCAACGGTTCGACTGTGTGTTGAAGATTGAAGTCCGATTAATATCCAAACGGGGAACGTCTGTAACATCACCTGGTTTTTTCCATGCTTTCAGCGCATCTGTGTGCATAGAACCTCCATAGCTGATTCCCATTAATCCTGCATAGTTACCATCATAGAACTTACCGCCTATCTGGTAGTTCAGCAGGAAGGACAGGGTGAATCCTTTGAATGAAAATGTGCTGGTAATCGCACCAAAAACTTTCGGAATGGCAGATCCGGAGTAATCATACCTGGCAAAGTTGGGGTTCGTAGTCAGACTATCCCCCTTACCACCAATACGAATATCTGATGTAGTGCCAGGAGCGGCATACCATAAACCAGCGCCATCCTGGGAGTCAACACCATACCATTGACGCAGGTAGAAAGCATAGAGATCTGAACCTTCCTGTAAGCGTTTTGTACCATTTGTAATTGGATCCCCATTCGGCAGTTTAGTGATCTTATTTTTCAAAGCAGTAGCATTTATATCTACTTTCCAGTTGAAATCTTTAGCACGAATAACATCAACGCCCAACTGCAGTTCGATGCCTTTATTGCGCATCGCACCAATATTAGCCCATTTAGTAGTTACAATTGTAGACAAACCAAGTGGAACCTCGAAAAGTAAAGCAGAAGACCCTCTCGTAAACAGCTCTACTGAGCCGGTTATCCGGTTTTTCAAAAAGCCGAAGTCAATACCCAGGGTGGCCGTTTTGCTAACCTCCCAGGTCAATTCCGGGGTTGCAAACGAACTAAAAAGGGCACCAGGCTCACTGGCATTATTCCATCCCAGATCATACAAGGCCTGATATCTATAGTAGCTACCAATATTGTCATTGCCTACCGTACCGTATGCAGCACGGATTTTCAGGTCACTCAACCAACTGGAAGCAGATTTCATGAAATCTTCACGCATGATAGACCATGAAGCACCGGCTGAGAAGTAGTTACCCCATCGAGTCATGGGCGAGAATCTCGCAGAAGCGTCACGACGATAAGAAAGATCCAGGTAGTACCTGTTATCATATGAATAATTTATCCTGCTGAGGTATGCTTCCCTTCTCATAAAATCCCGCTGCCCGGTTATTCCACCTATTGTTACAAAGTTGATCAGCTCCTCATTTCCGTCCAGGTTCATACCCCGGCGGCTACCGCTGAAATAATCCTCGTCTACACGTTGTGTTTCATGACCAGCCAGAACAGAGACCGAGTGTGCTCCAAATCTTTGAGAGTAATTTAATAACTGGTTGAGAGAGAGCGTACGATATTCATTGGCTGAACGGCTCGCCGTACCTCCTGCAGTTACACCATCTCCTACTATCTTATTCTGGAACCTGTATGTTCTGGGATTATTAAGATCTATGCCCAGGTTGGTGGTAAACGTAAAATACTTCAGGAATTTAGCTTCGAGATATGTTCTGCCAACAAAGCTATTACGTTTGTTCAGGCTATTGTTCAGGATCGTCTCATATATTATATGACGCCCTGGAGAAGCTCCCCCTGGACGGTTAACAGCACCTGGATGCATTCCATAATCATAGTACTGGTTGCCGAATTCATCAAGGATCGGTTGACCGGTATTAGTCCATGCATGTACAGGATAGATAGGTCCTATTCCCCTTGCAAATACGAAGGGATTGACAAAAGTATTACTTCCATCACCCGCGGCTTGCCGTGAGTTAACAAATATGCCACTCATATTCACACCGGCTTTTAACCAATCCTTAATCTGGGAATTCAGTGCCACACGGGCCGTCACCCTTTCATAATCAGATTTGATAAGAAAACCATTATCCTTTAAATAATTCATGGAAAAATAGTAATCGGTCTTGTTAACCTTGGATGAAATAGTGAATGCAGCCTCTTTACGGAAACCATTCTGCTCCATAGGTCCGTACCAATCAAAATCATTGTATTGTAAACGGGCATTCGGATTTAATGCACCGTTTACACCCACTACATCATTATCAGGAACGCCAAACGGGTTATAAATCAACTGTGATGTTACTGTATTGGAAGCCTGCAGAGAAGCTGCTGCTTCAGACATGCCTGTTCCGGAGGTCGGGTACATCAGGCTGTTTTTTATGCCTTGCCAGATAAGAGGATAATAATCATACGCGCCTACCCGATCGTACTCTGGTATACCCCTCTGTGAAAAACCTGTGTTCACCATCAGGTTCACCTTAGTTGCACCGGCTTTGCCTTTCTTGGTAGTAATCATTATCACACCATTCGCGGCACGTGCACCATACAAAGCTGTTGACGAAGCGTCTTTCAATAACGAGATGCTTTCGATATCATTAGTGTTGATATCTCCAACATAGCCTTCATATGGGAAGCCATCCACAACATACAATGGGGCTGAGTTGGCATTTATAGAACCAAACCCCCTGATCCGGATCGCAGCATCACTACCTGGCTGTCCATTGCCGGAAGTTGTTGAAATACCAGGTGCTGCTCCAGCCAGCGCCTGAGAAATATTAGTAGTCAAACGTGTTTCCAGTTGCTCAGCGCCTATCTTGGCAACAGAGCCCGTAATGGACTCTCTTTTTTGAGTTCCATAAGCTACTACTACTACTTCTTCCATGCTTCCAGCTGCAGGAACGATTGTAACAGAAACATTGCTTCTGTCACCAGCGCTTATTTCCTGGGACGCATATCCCACAGAAGAAATAACAATAACTGAAGAATTGGAAGGAAGTGTAATGGAGTAAGTACCGTCTTCCTTGGTAATTGTACCGGTTTTAGTTCCCTTAATTGTAACCGACACATTCGGAACAGGATTTCCTTGCGGATCCGTAACCTTGCCTGTAATGACTTTTTGCGCCCAAACGCTCATGGTCAAACACAAGCACAGCAATAAAGCTGTGAATAGTCTTCTCATTGCTTCTAATTTTGGTTTTGGTTAAATATATAATTCAACTAGCAGAGTTTGCAATGTTATCGCAAACCGATAAGAAAAGGCCGTTCTCTACTTCTTTTTTTCTCTTTTTTTTACCAAAGGATGATTTTTTGGTAGCGAAATACATAATCAAATCTGCTAGAATATCAAAGAAATCATGCTTGATATTAAATAATGAAAAAACTGAACTACAAAACAAAAGATGCTGTATAACAAACAGACGATTTCTTTCGAAACGTATCAATAAAACAGAAATCGTATGAAATTTGTTTTGCAGGTGCTACACTCACACAGAAAATGGCTGGTTGACGCTAAACAGATATATACGATCATTCGCTAGTTATGATCGGCAGCAGCTGTCTCTGTGTTGAACGTAACAATCTTAGAAGTTGATTTTGATTCTGTACTGTTGCGAGCCACCATCAGTGTGCTGCTTGAGCGGCGGGTATAATACAGAAGGCCAAATATAGCAAACGCCAGTGACAACATTATCAATAACAGATATGTTGAACCTAACGAACGGCAGGTATAGGCCAGTACGATAAAAGCAATATTGGCAGATACGCAGGTAAGCGTAACGCCGGCATGGCTTAGCCCACGGCTCAGGAGCAGATGATGTATGTGATTGCGGTCGGGGGTGAATGGCGAACGGCCGTTGAATATGCGGATCGCAAACACACGCAGGGTATCCAGTAAAGGAATGATCAGTATGGCCACGCCAATGGCCACGGATGAAGCGAGAGGTACAGCTATAGAAGGATCGCTGGCAACATTGATAAATTTTATTACCATGATCGCATTGATAAGCCCGATCATCAGGGAACCTGAATCGCCCATAAATATCTTCGCCGGCGGATGATTGAAAATAAGGAACGCCACCAGGCTGCCAGCCAGCGCAAAGGCCAGCAAAGCATAAGCCTGGAAGCCTATTGCAAAAAAGTAAGTGCCGAAAACCACCATGGTCAGAACACCCAGGCTGCCTGCCAGGCCATCAATTCCATCGATCAGGTTGAATGAATTGATGATGACAATAATGGTAAAATAAGAAAGAGCTAATTCAAATGCTTCGGGGAGCTGGTCAAATCCAAACAGCCCGTGCATACTATTGATGCGGATGCCGCCAAGATGTATCAGGATAGATGCAGCAATGATCTGCCCCACGATCTTTTTGCTGGCAGACAAAACAACCAGGTCATCCTTTAACCCAAGGAAGAAAATAACCAGTGCCGCCGCAAAAAAGTATTGAAATTCCGGATTGAGATAGCCCTGGATAGAAAGCAGGGAAGCCAGTAAGAACCCGCCGAATATGCCGACCCCTCCAAGGGAAGCTACAGCCTGTGTATGCACTTTTCTTTCATCAGGGATATCATAAAGTCTTTTCTGTTCAGCAATCTGCAGCACCACGGGTATTGCCAGAAAGGATATGATAAAAGCCACGGAGGCTGTTAGCAGAATGTCTAGCATGTAGGATTGGGTTTACGGTAAAAAAATAGGCCTGAACCATCAGTTTGCCAAGGGGTAGAATCATAAATCACACCAATTATTCAGGCGGGTACACACGTCGCGTGCGCTCATGCAATATTTAATGCGAACAGATGGATGTTTGTATCAAAAAAGATTGCACTTTTGCAACGCCCTCATGGTGGAATGGGGGAGCAAGATACAAAAAGTTTAAAAAATTCCTAATATTTATGCCTGAACTCAAAGCAATTGCGTCACAAATCCGCCGCGATATCGTGCGAATGGTACATGGAGCCAGCAGTGGACACCCTGGTGGATCATTAGGTTGTGCAGATTTCCTGACCGCCCTGTATTTCCAGGTGATGAAACATGACCCGGAATTCAACATGAACGCAACCAATGAGGATGTATTCTTCCTCTCGAACGGGCATATTTCGCCCGTATTTTATTCCGTATTGGCCCGTTCAGGGTATTTTGATATCAAAGAACTCGCAACCTTCCGTAAGATCAATTCAAGGTTACAGGGCCACCCTGCTACACATGAACACCTTCCAGGTGTGCGTATCGCCAGCGGTTCACTCGGCCAGGGCATGAGCGTCGCTATCGGCGCAGCACTTACAAAAAAGCTCAACAAAGAGTCTAACCTGGTTTTCTCTCTTCATGGAGACGGGGAGCTGGATGAAGGCCAGATCTGGGAAGCCGCCATGTTTGCAGCACACCACAAAGTAGACAACCTCATTTCAACGATCGACTGGAATGGCCAGCAGATCGATGGACCAACCGACAGAGTGATGAGCCTTGGCAATATCCGCCAGAAATTCGATGCTTTTGGCTGGGCTACCCTTGAAATGAATGGCAATGATATGGATGATGTGATCGCCTCACTGGATAAGGCCAAATCAATGACCGGCAAGGGGAAACCAATTGCCATCATGATGCATACTGTGATGGGCAAGGGCGTTGATTTCATGGAAAATGACCATAACTGGCATGGTGTTGCTCCCAATGATGAACAGTTGGCAAAAGCACTGGCACAATTGCCCGAGACCCTTGGGGATTATTAAGACCAAAACGATTATTATAACACAAAGGCCTTCTGGATCAGAAGGCCTTTGTGTTATACGATATTATTAGTCTGTCCGAAGGGAAAACTCCTGCCCCGCCGCTTTTCTCGAAGGGAACCAGGATGCCAGCATGGCGATCAGGAAAACAGTGCCGCTGACCAGCAGAAAATCAGCAAACCTGGGCTTTACAGGAAAATAATTGATCAGGAAAGAACCGCCTTTAAGTGGTATCAGGTGATAGTTGATCTGCAGGATGATGATGATATAAGCCAGTAACATGCCTGTAATAGTGCCCATCAGCGCCAGCAATAATCCTTCGCTCATAAATATCCGCTGGATAAAAGAGCGGTCGGCACCAAGCGCCTGCAATACACCGATGTCTTTTTGTTTTTCCAGCACCAGCATGGTCAATGCACCAACCATATTAAAAGCAGCAACCACCATGATAAGGCTCAATACACCATAAATGATCCAGCGTTCCATGTTCATGACAGAATATAATCCCTGGTTTTGCTGATAACGCGTTTGCACCAGGTAGCCGGAAGCAAATATTTTTTGTACCTGTGGCTGAATAAGTTCAGCGCTGGCGGGGTCATTGAGCGTGATCTCCACTCCACTGTATTCATCAGCGCCCAGCCTCAGCGCCCTTTTGGCAAAAGCGAGATTAGTGATGCCATATTTGTTGTCAAAATCCTGCTGGATCAAAAAAGCGGAGGCACTGCGGATGGAGTCATTACTGATATCATTCAGCGGATCGATCTGCTCGGTATTGCTTTTGCGGGGAAGATATATTTTGAGAATAAAAATATTCCTGTCGGCCTGGATGCCTAAAGCGCCTTCTATACCGCCACCCAGAATCAGTTTGGGTTCACTTTCCGTTCCCAGGTCATATTCTCCCCTTACAATATGATCGGCCACCCCGGTCACATACCGGTAATTATCATCCACGCCTTTAAGCTGGATCACCGATTGATTGTCGCCGTTTTGCACCAATGCTTTTTCTTCCACCACCAGCGAAAAATTCTTAACACCTTTTATTCCCCTCAGTTGTTGCAGTTGCTCCTGCGTAACAGTAATATTCTTACCGCTGGCAGGCAATACCTTCAGATCGGTATAAAATGAAGAGTAAAGCGATTTCACCAGGTCTTCAAATCCATTGAACACGCTTAATACCAGGATCAGCGCAGCCGTGCCGATCACAATGGCCAGGATGCTGATCCATGCAATGACATTGATGGCATTGGTAGATTTCTTCGCTTTAAAATAACGCCAGGCAAAAAGAAAATTCAAGGGATGCTAATTAAAATTACAATTATAGGCAACTCATCTGTTTCTCCAATTCTAAACGACCCATTCGCATCATTCGTGTTATTCCTTCTTTTCTTCGTTGATCTTCTTGAATAACTCTTCCATTTTGAAGACATGATCCAATGTATCGTCTTTGAAAAACTTCAGCACCGGGATACTCCGCAGTTGATGGCGCACTTTTGCAGAAAGCTCTTTTTTTATTTCATGGTGGCGGTCTTCAATTTTCTTCAGGGCGTCATCCACATCTTTTACCTGGAAAAAACTAAGATAAAACCTGGCTTCCAGCAAATCAGGTGTCACTTTTACGGATGATATGGATACCATACCGCCATTCAGCATGCTCAATCCCAGCCGTTGAAAAATAAGGTTCATTTCTTCATTCAGCAGGCCGGCGATCTGTTTCTGTCTTTTTCCTTCTTCCATAATAAATATATAATTTATGGGCTGCCCATCCCAAAACATGCGGCAGACGCGGTAAAATTACTTACTTTGCCCCGTTTAAGCGACTTATAAGACGAATGAAAAAATATTCCCGGATTTTTGGGTACTTAAGAAAACACAGGGGCAAGCTTGCGCTCTATTTTCTTTGTACGATCCTGGCCACGCTTTTCGGAGTTATATCAATCGGGATGCTTATCCCTTTTTTCGGGTTGATATTTGATACCGGGCAGGCAACTGGAGCAGATGTAGTGAAATCAAACGCACTGGGCTCTTTTATCAGCAATTTCCTGGAAGGTATTATTCAAAAAGGAGGTGCCAATGGTAAAATAAATGGGCTAACTACTATTTGCCTGATGATCATTATTGCCACCATCCTGAAAAACACTTTCATCTATCTTTCCAACCGTATTTCCGTTCCTGTGCGCAGCATGATCATAACCCAACTGCGTGGTGATCTTTACGATAAGATCTTACGGCTTCCGATCGGCTATTTCACTGAAAAAAGAAAAGGCGATATCATCTCGAGAATGACCAATGATATTGCTGAAATTGAAGGTTCTGTTGTCGGCACTTTTGATGGACTTATCAAAGACCCTCTTACAGTATTGGGCTACCTGATATTCCTGGTAATTATCTCGCCTCAACTTTCTTTATTCCTTTTGATCCTGTTGCCAATAACCGGTTTGCTCATCGGCCGTGTAAGCAGGAAACTGAAACGCCAATCACAGGACGCAGCTATTAAACTGGGGGAAAGCCTTTCTATTCTTGATGAAACACTGGGAGGCTTAAGGGTCATTAAAGCATTTCTGGCTGAAAAGCTTCTCAGTACACGCTTTCATTCCGTTAACGACGATCTGTTCAAAGTGCGGAAAAAAATGGGCGCCCGGAGAGACCTGGCTTCCCCGCTTACTGAAGTGCTGGGAGTAATGGTGCTGAGTACGATCCTGTATTTCGGCGGCCGGTTGGTGCTGGGTGATCAGGGCCTTGAAGCAAAAGAACTGATCGCTTATATCGCTTCATTTGCCATGCTGATCAATCCTGCTAAAAATATTTCCACTGCATTCTTTAATATACAACGCGGAGCTGCCGCCCTGGTGCGCGTGGAAGAAGTATTGAAAGCTCCTGTGGTAGTAGATGAGAACCCCAATGGCATCCAGCTAAGTTCTTTCAATGAGAAGATCGAATTCCGCGATGTAGTGTTCTCTTATGATGATGCCATCATCTTAAACCAGGTAAACCTCATTATCAATAAAGGTAAAACCATTGCATTGGTGGGCTCCTCCGGCGCCGGCAAATCAACCCTGGCCGACCTGGTGCCTCGTTTTCATGATGTAACAGGAGGTGAGGTTTTAATAGACGGAATTAATATCAAGGATTATTCTCTTCATTCCATCCGTAGCCTCATGAGCATTGTAACACAGGAACCGATACTGTTCAATGATACCATTGCCAATAATATTGCGCTTGGCACTCCCAATGCTACCGAAGAAGAGGTTATCCGTGCAGCAAAGATCGCCAATGCTCACGATTTCATCATGCAGAAAGAGGATGGCTATCAAACCAATATCGGCGACAGGGGCAGCAAATTGAGCGGAGGTGAAAGGCAACGTCTTACTATTGCAAGAGCAGTTTTAAAGAATCCACCGATACTTATCCTTGATGAAGCCACTTCTTCACTGGACACAGAAAGTGAAAGACTGGTACAGGATGCGATCAACAACATGATGCAAAACCGCACCAGCATTGTGATCGCCCACCGGTTGAGTACGATCCGCCATGCAGATGAGATCATTGTGCTGCAAAGAGGAAAGATCGTGGAAAGAGGAAATCACGAAGAGCTGATTGCACTGAATGGGTTTTATAAGAAGTTGGTAGAAATGCAGGAGGTGAAGTGAGACAGGTAAGCCCCTCTTTGTGATTATAAAATCAAACTATTTATCGGGCAGCATCCATCTTTAGGGGCTTTCCGTAACGTACAAGTAAATAGCTTTTACTTCCCTGTCTGAAATAGCAGGAAATTTCAGATGTGGAGTTTTCGTTCCAAATTTTTCCATTAATCTTTTAATGTATTCCTCTTCCCGGAACATTTCCGGCGCTCTCAGATATTGAGCTATTTTTTCAGTACTACTCCAAAAATCATTTTGGATCGAAGCAATCAATCTATCTCCATCATTTTTATGTATAGGGTGGCAAACCGTACATTTCGCCCAAAAAACTGTTTTTCCTTCTATGAACAGTTCTTCATCCATTCTCGTCTTATCATGAGAAAGTACATTTTCCTGTTCCGGTGCAACAGATTGTATAGAGCTTAATTTCCGGATCAATAAACAACCTATTGCGGCAAGCCCAAGAATTAAGACCGCATGCAGTATATGTTTTTGTTGCCCCACCCGGCAAATTTATCGGAGAATGGCCTGACTCCAAACAGATCAACCCCTCAATACCTCTCTTGAAATGACCAATTTCTGGATTTCTGATGTTCCCTCTCCTATCGTACACAATTTCGCATCGCGATAAAATTTCTCTACGGGAAAATCTTTAGTATAGCCATAACCGCCAAAGACCTGCACTGCATCATTGGCTACTTTCACAGCCACTTCGCTGGCATAGTATTTCGCCATAGCCGCTTCTTTGGTTACGGGTTGTTTACGGTTCTTCAGGTCGCAGGCACGCAGGATAAGCATTTCCGCTGCAGCAATTTCGGTAGCCATATCCGCCAGTTTGAATGAAATGCCCTGGAAATTGGCAATAGGTTGATCAAACTGATGGCGCTCCTTGGAGTATTGTATGGCAGCTTCATAAGCTCCCTTCGCAATGCCCAGGGAAAGGGATGCGATGGATATTCTTCCTCCGTCCAGCACTTTCATCGCCTGTTTGAAGCCATCTCCTACTTCACCGAGGCGGTTGCTGTCGGGTATGCGGCAATTATCAAAGACCATTTCGGCTGTTTCGCTGGCTCGCATGCCCAGCTTATTTTCTTTTTTACCGGCGCCAAAGCCCTTGGTACCTTTCTCTACTACAAAAGCCGTGGAATTATTCTTTGTACGTGGTTCGCCTGTGCGACAGATCACGACGGCCACTTCGCCGCTTTTGCCATGCGTGATCCAGTTTTTTGTACCATTGATGACCCACTCATTACCGTCTTTGACAGCAGTGCATTTCATGTTGCCTGCATCGCTGCCGGTGTTGGCTTCAGTCAATCCCCATGCGCCGATCCATTCTGCAGTAGCCAGTTTGGGTAAATACTTTCTCTTCTGCTCTTCATTGCCAAATGAAAGGATATGCCCGCTGCAAAGGGAATTGTGCGCTGCGAGACTTAACCCGATAGAACCGCAAACTTTCGCGATCTCTTCTATCACGGTTTTATATTCCACATAGCCCAGGCCTGCACCGCCATATTCTTCCGGCACCAGCACGCCCATCAGTCCGAGTTTTCCCATTTCCCGGAAGACTTCCACAGGAAATTCCTGCTTTTCGTCCCAATCCATTACATGTGGTTTAATGTACTGTCTGGCAAATTCACGGGTAGTTTGCTGTACCTGTTCAGTAATTTCGGAAACCTTGAAATCCATATATGTTTGATCTTTTTAAGTCAAAAAGATGTGCCACCATCCCATTAACAGTATGCGGGAAGATGGCACATTGGACGAGGTCGCCCCTCAGTGTTTCAGGCAATCGATAGAAGCCGGTGCAAGATATGGATTTTTGGCGAAAACTAACAACCGTTAGCTTAATTTAACGGATTTTCTCCATACCCCTTAATGTCGGATTTAACACGGAACTCAACCCAGTGATTTAAGGTTTTTAAGCTGAGCATCGTACCTGGTTACCTCTTTTATGCCCGATATTTCTTCCTTTATTTTGATTACTTCTTCTGTAAGGTTTTCCAATTTAAGATTGATTTCCCTGAATCCATTCATTGTGTACTTTTCCAGCGCATCTACCCTGTTTTCTAACTTGTCAACTTTGCTCTCCAACCGATCGACTTTATTCGCTAGCTGGTCAACCTTTAAATGTATAGTATTAATTTCCTGGTTTATTGTTTGGATATTATGATTAACCTTGGCAAACTCACTATTAATTTTGGCAAACTCGCTATTAATTTTGGCAAACTCGCTATTAATTTTGGCAAACTCGCTGTCAATCCTAGTAAACTCTGTATCAATCTTGGTAAACCCAGTATCGATAAGGCCAAATAGGTCTCTTAACAACTTTTCCGAATACATCGGTACTTCTTCTTGTTTCATTTAGTATAAGGTTTGGTAGTTTTTACATAATGAGATCTTTCAAAGGATCCTTGATTTATCTATAATAATTCACAGGTCCAAATTAGTTTAAAGAACAAACAACTACCCTAACCAAGTACAGGTTTTTAAACGGCAAAAAACTGTTTTTTCCTGACAGACTTTGATGCTTTACCTCAATAATATTTCTGGAGAATGTTATACTGTTGACTTTAGTTTCCCGGCAACTCTATCACCTGGTTATCATACGCCAGGTGCATACCTGCCGGCAACTCCGGCTCCACTTCTGCATGCTTGCCCAATTGATGAGAAATATGGGTAAAACAAGCCCGTGGAATTTCCAATTCCTGCACTATCCCAATCGCTTCATCAATAGAAAAATGAGAAATATGTTTTTCCTTTCTCAGCGCATTCAACACCAGCACTTCCGATCCCCGGATCTTTTCTTTCGACTCCGGATCAATACGGTTCGCATCAGTGATATACGTGAATTTTCCAAAACGAAAACCCATTACCGGCATACGCAAATGCCATACAAGAATAGGAATGACAGGAATATCTCCTACAATGAACGGCTCCATTGTAATGGTGTGCATATTCAGCTCCGGCAAACCGGGATACTTGGTATCGGAGAAGGCATAATAAAAATCGCGACGCACAGCTTCCTCCGTCAGCGAATCAGCATATACATCAATCGGCTTCCCTGAAAAATAATTGAATGCCCGGATATCATCCAGGCCGGCAAGATGGTCCTTATGCGGATGGGTGAAAATGACAGCATCAAGGGATTTCACCTGTTGACGCAGCATCTGGTACCGGAAATCGGGACCTGTGTCAACCACGAGGCGGGTCCGGGACGATTCCACCATGATGCTTGATCGCAGTCTTTTATCCCTTTTATCTGGCGAAGAACAAACCTCGCAGCCGCAGGCTACCATGGGAACACCGCTGCTGGTGCCAGTACCAAGGAAAGTTATTTTAAGCGAGGGATAAGACACGCGTAAAAATAAGAAACTGTGAGCAAGGCTCAATCTTCTTTCTCTTTATCCGCGGCTTCCAGGTTGGAAACAATCTCCAGATAAAGCTTCCGTGCATCATCAGGTAATAATTCAGTCCGGATATCCAGTTGTGGAATAAGATCCAGCAAGGTATTGATCCGGCCTTCTATTTGAAGGAATTTGTTCAGCACCACCACCCTTTTCTGCTCAAGAATGCAATAACCGCTTTGAAAAGTGCCTCTCTCATACCTCAAAACATATCCAACATGCTCAGGGATGGCTTCCAGTTTATCAAGAGTGGATTGTGTATACTTTATCATATTCAAGAGATCAGTGATATTGGTCAGTGACATACAAAAATACAAACACCCTGAGGAGGAACAGAATAAGCTAACCTTAAGTTTTCCACAGTAAGGACCAGGCTCACTTGCTTTCCATCTTTATCACCGGCACGATCATTTCTTCCAGGCTCACTCCACCATGCTGAAATGTATTACGGTAATAATTCACATAATGATTGTAGTTGTTGGGATAACACAGAAAACCATCTTCCTTGGCAAAGATGAAAGAAGAATTAATGGTTGGCACCGGCAAACCTACTTCACGGGGATCACGGTAAGCCAGCACTTCCTTAGGCTCATAATTCAGATTGCGCCCATGTTTATAGCGAAGATTGGTGGTTGTTTGCTTATCCCCGATCACCTTGTAAGGCGTTTTCACTCTCACACTGCCATGATCTGTTGCCAGCACGATCTTAATCTTTTTATCTGCAATTTTTTTCAATGCCTGATGCAGCGGCGAATGTTCAAACCAACTGGTCGTAATGCTCCGGTAGCTCATTTCATCACCAGCCAGTTCCTTCAACACCTCCATTTCTGTACGCGCATGGCTCAACATATCCACAAAATTGTACACGATCACATTCAGGTCATTCGTGAGCAGGTTATGTATATTATTCACCAGTTCAAGCCCGGCCTGGTTATTCAACACTTTGGTATAAGAAACCTTCAGATCATTTTTCCCCAGTCGCCGCATTTGCGCCCTGAAGAACTCTTCTTCATGAAGATTCTTGCCTCCTTCTTCATCATCATTTTTCCATTGCTGCGGGAATTGCTTCTCTATCTCCACAGGCAGGAGGCCGGCGAAAATAGCATTGCGCGCATATTGCGTGGCAGTGGGCAGGATACTGTAAAAACTATCCTCTTCCAGTATGCGGAAGCTTTCTGCAAATATGGGCTGTATCGCCTTCCACTGATCAAAACGGAGATTATCGATCAGGATAAAAAACAACGGCGTCCCCTTTTCCAGGTGCGGCATTACTTTGAACTTCACCAGGCTATGGCTCATCACAGGGCCATCCTTGCTTTTAGGGCTTACCCATGAGGCATAGTTGCGGGATATGAATTTGAAAAACTCTGTATTCGCCTCACCTTTCTGGCTCTGTAAAACCTCCTGCATTTCCGGACTATCGCTTTTCTGCATTTCCAGTTCCCAGTACACCAGTTTCCGGTAAATATCCATCCATTCATTATAATCAGGATTGCTGTTGAGCGCCATGAACAGGTTGCGGAATTGCTGCTGATAGGCTGTAGTGGTCTTTTCTGCCACCAGTCTTTTATTGTCGATGATTTTTTTCAGGCTTAGCCAAACCTGGTTGGGGTTTACCGGCTTGATCAGGTAATCGGATATCTGGCTGCCGATAGCTTCATCCATCAGGTTCTCCGTTTCATTCTTGGTAATAAGCACTACGGGCAGGGATTGCTTCAGTTCCTTGATCTTAGCCAATGTTTCCAGCCCGGTGATACCAGGCATGCTTTCATCGATCAGCACCACATCAACCGGATTTTCCTTTACAAAGTCAATAGCATCGAAACCATTGGTAAAGGTCTGTACCTCATACCCCTTATTCTCCAAAAACAGTTTTTGCGATTGCAAGCTTTCGATCTCATCGTCTACCCAGATAATTTTTGCCAAGGCCATGTGTAAAATTTATCGAATTATATCGGTATAATATTATAAAATAATTTTAACCCAATCATTCAAAAATAGCTTTTTCGCGGCTGCCTCCGTACTTTTGCCGGCTACCTGAGGGGGGCTTTAACAAAAACTCAACAATGGCTGCAGTCAGAAAGATCATCAACGACCCCGTATATGGTTTTATTACCATCGACGAGCCTTTGATCCTTCAAATCATATCGCATCCTTACTATCAAAGGTTGCGTAATATACACCAGATGGCTTTTGCACACCTGGTATATCCTGGTGCTGTTCATTCCCGCCTGCATCATTCATTGGGCGCTTACCACCTCATGTGCAATGCCCTCAGCGAATTGAAAAGTAAAGGCATCGAAATAAGCCATGAAGAAGAACTCGGCGCCAAGATCGCTATCCTGCTTCATGATGCGGGACATGGCCCCTTTTCCCACACACTGGAGCAGGAACTCATCCCCGGCGTTCATCATGAGCAAATATCCTTCCTGATCATGCAGGTGCTGAATGCAGAGTTCAACGGGCAACTGGACACCGCTTTAGCTATCTTCACCAATAATCATCCCAAAAGATTTCTCCATCAGCTGGTATCGGGGCAACTGGATGTGGACAGGATGGATTATCTCAACCGCGACAGCTTTTTTACCGGCGTGGCAGAAGGTGTGATCGGTTATGACCGTATCATCAAAATGTTGACGGTAAAAGACGGAGAGCTGATGGTGGAAGAAAAAGGCATTTATTCCATTGAAAAATTTCTTGTTTCCCGCCGCCTTATGTACTGGCAGGTTTATCTGCACAAAACAGTACTGGGCGCTGAAATGATGCTGGTAAAGATCATCCGCAGAGCTAAAGAACTTATCCGGAAAGGGGAAGGATTGCATGCCGCTTCAAAGGTGCTGGACAATATGCTGAAGAACCCACAGGACTATCAGAACATGAGCGATGCCCTGCAGATCTTTTGCCGCCTGGATGATCATGATGTGCTGGCCACTATTAAAAACTGGAGCTGGCATCCGGATAAAATATTGCGACTGCTTTGCCGTTCTTTAATTGACAGGCATTTGTATAAAGTGAAATTGCAGGCAGAGCCGATCAATCCTGCTCTTACCAATCAAAAGGTACAGGAAGTGGCCGCTTTGCTGGAATTGAATGAAGAAGAAACCGCCGAATATTTTGTATTTACCGGCGAAGCCAGCAACACCACCTACAACCCTGCCGATGAAAGGATCAATATCCTTTTCAAGGACGGAACGATCAAAGACATATCACAGGTAGACAATGCGCTGATACAGCACAATCTCAGCAGCACTGTTAAAAAATATTACATTTGTTACTGGAGAATTTGAATGGCTCGATCCTTGCCATTTTCATTCACCGGAGAAGTAAATCTTTTATTCATGACATTCCCTGTATCGCAGATAGCGCTTATCGTAAATGGTAAAGTAGAAGGTGATCCAAATGCTACAGTAGATTCTTTCGGCAAAATTGAAGAAGCAAAGCAAGGGCAACTCAGTTTTCTCGCCAACCCGAAATATGAAGAGTTCCTGTACACCACAAAAGCCAGCGTACTGATCATCAATGAAGCATATGAATTGAGACAACCTGTAGCCACTACGCTGATCAGGGTACCGGATGCCTATACTGCTTTTGCCACCCTGCTCAGCAAATACCAGGAGATCATGCAACAGCAACTGAGCGGCGTGCAGGAACCCAGTTACATTTCAAAAACAGTCAGCTATGGCAAGCAGGTTTTTATCGGTGCTTTTGCCTACCTGGGAGAAAAGGTGAAAATCGGTGACAACACCAAAATATACCCACAGGTTTATATAGGGAATAATGTTACCATCGGAGATAATTGCATCATCCATCCCGGTGTAAGGATCTACCACGATTGCATAGTCGGCAACCATGTTACCATCCATGCAGGCACCATTATCGGAAGTGATGGTTTTGGTTTTGCCCCGCAGGCAGATGGCAGCTTTAAAAAAGTACCGCAGATTGGGAATGTGATGATCGAAGATCATGTAGAGATCGGCTCAAACACAACTATTGACAGGGCAACCATTGGCTCCACTATTATCCGCAGCGGTGCCAAGCTGGACAACCTGATACAAATCGCACATAATGTTGAGATCGGCAACAGCTCTGTTATTGCAGCTCAGGCCGGCATCAGCGGAAGTACCAAGATCGGCAAGGGTGTTATGATCGGCGGGCAGGCTGGCATCGTAGGCCATATCCAACTCGGTGATGGCGCTAAAGTGAATGCCCAAAGCGGTGTAAGTAAATCTATCGATCCGGGCAAAGCCGTTACAGGGTCACCTGCACATGACTACACATCTGCACTCCGCAGCCAGGCTGTTACACGCAAATTGCCTGAACTGGAGAAGAGGGTAAAGGAACTGGAAGCACGAATGGCGCAGATGGGTCTCCTGTAAGAAAGGGCTTTTGTTAACCGCAAATGGTGCGAATGCACTAATGCCCCGGAGCATTATGCTTTGAAGTGCTGTCTCCTAATTTATTTTGTTGTCTTTCATATGAAACGGTGTCCTTGCTGTCAGTAAGGCATGGGCTGTGAGGAATTTATTGCCGGTTCATCAAACAGTTAAAGAATACCTAAAGCCTTCTTCTTTGAATAGAGATCATATGTAATAATTATCTGGCGGCATCTCTTTCCTCAAAACCATCTGTTATGCGCAGCCTTATAAAACCAGCAGTTATGGCCCTCTTATTATTAGGGTCTGTTTATGCCTTAGCTAAATTTCAAAAAGAGAAAAGATCAGCACAGCCACAAACACCCTCGCCTGTGGATATTCCTGAAAAAAATACTGGCGGTTCTGCCAAAATACAGGCAGCGGTGCTCCTGGATGTAAGCAATAGTATGGACGGGCTTATTGATCAGGCAAAAGCACAGCTATGGAATATGGTGAGTGTGATGGGAAAAGCCAGTTGCAATGGCGTTGCTCCTACCGTGGAAATAGCTTTGTATGAATATGGTCGCCCTGCCAATGATGAAAAAAAGGGCTATGTAAAACAGATCAGCGGGTTCACTACGGATCTTGATCAGATATCGCAAAAACTTTTTTCCCTTACTACTAATGGCGGCGATGAATATTGCGGACAGGTGATGTACAGCTCCCTTACCGAAATGGATTGGGACACTTCCGCCAGTAGTTATAAAGTGATATTTATAGCAGGCAATGAAGATTTCCTGCAGGGAAAACTCAGTTTCACTACTGCCTGCTCAGAAGCACGCAAAAAAAATGTGATCGTAAACACCATTTATTGTGGCGACAGGATGCAAGGCATCCGTGAACACTGGAACCTGGGCAGTGAATGCGGCGCAGGCAGCTATACACACATTAACCAGGACGCAAAGATCGAAGATGTTGCCACTCCTTACGACGATACACTTTTTCTTTTGAATGATCAATTGAACAAAACGTATATGACCTACGGAGCAGAAGGCGAAGTCAGCTATCGCAAACAGGCAGAAGTGGACGACCTTAATAAAAAGATGAACAAATCTGTAATGGCCAAGCGCGTAGCCGTAAAAAGCAAAAAAGAACTTTATTACAACACAGGCTGGGACCTTGTAGATGCCAGCAAAAAGGACAGCACCTTCTATCAAAAAGTAGATATGAAAACCCTCCCCGATAGCCTGAAAACAAAATCAAGATTGGAACTAAAACAGGCAATCTCAAAAAAATCAACAGAAAGAGATGCCATCCAAAAAGAAATAGAAATCATCAATGCAAAACGGGAAACCTTTATTGCCACAGAAAAATCAAAAATAGCAACCACTAAAGCTGATCGAACACTGGAAACAGAAATTGAAAAGATCATCCGGCAACAAGCCTCCCGCTTCAATATGACAATCAAATAAACCCCTTTTATAAACGACCCCTTCCCATCTTCCTGCCTTACCGGTAAAAAACTTACCGGTAAGGCAGGAAGGATGCTTCAATACTAATCCTTAAATTGGGCTTTAAACAAACAGATTGTTATGGCCCGTATTATTAGCTGCTTACTACTCTTTTCCTTGTCTTTCCTTTCTGTAAACGCACAGAATCTCTCTTCCATCGAAGACAAGACAAAAAATCTCAAAAAATATGAAGGATTCCTGAATTATTACTGGGATGAGAACACCGGTAAGATTTGGCTGGAAATAGATAAGCTGGACACCGAAATACTTTATATCACCTCCCTGCCTGCAGGGCTAGGCTCCAATGATATCGGCCTCGATAGAGGTCTTCTCGGCGGCTCACGTATTGTCCGTTTCAACCGCACCGGCCGCAAACTGCTGGTGACACAACCCAATTATGATTACCGTGCCATTACCAGTGATAAAGCAGAAAAAAGAGCAGTGGAACAATCTTTTGCTCAATCTGTATTGTGGGGTTTTAATATTGAAGCGGAATCCAATGGTCACCTGTTGGTAGACGCTACTGATTTCATATTCCGCGATGCCATGAAAGTAGCCAGCCGTATCCGTGGTATGCGCCAGGGAAATTATTCACTGGATAAATCAAGATCGGCTTTTTATTTACCCCAAAGCAAGAACTTCCCGCTCAATACCGAACTGGAAGCCACTGTCACTTTTGTAAACAATGATGGAGAAGCGGGAAATTATGTCCAGGCTGTTACTCCTTCCGCTGAAGCGATCACCTTGCGCATTCATCATTCCTTTGTACAGTTGCCAGACAATAATTATACACCACGCCTGTTTGATGCCCGCAGCAGCTATATCAATATGTCTTACTTTGATTACAGCACACCGGTATCAGAACCGATTGATAAATATTTTATCCTCCGTCACCGCCTGCAGAAAAAGGACCCCACTGCTGCCAGAAGCGAAGCGGTAAAACCGATCGTTTATTATCTCGACAATGGCACGCCCGAACCTATCCGCAGTGCATTGCTGGAAGGAGCGCAATGGTGGAACCAGGCATTTGAAGCCGCTGGTTATATCAATGCATTCCAGGTAAAAGTTTTGCCGGAAGATGCTGACCCAATGGATGTCCGTTACAATATGATCAACTGGGTGCATCGTGCCACCCGCGGATGGTCATATGGTTATTCGGTTTCCGATCCACGCACCGGTGAGATCATCAAAGGAAATGTAACATTGGGTTCCCTGCGTGTGCGCCAGGATTATCTTATTGCGTCCGGGCTGCTTGCTCCATTCGAGAACGGAGTGCCTGCAGATAATAAAATGATGAAGATGGCATTGGACAGGTTAAAACAATTATCTGCACATGAAATAGGGCACACGCTCGGCCTGATGCATAACTATGCAGCAAGCGTGGTCAACCGTTCCAGTGTGATGGACTATCCTCCACCCGCCGTAGACCTTGATGCAAATGGCGAGATCAGCCTGGACAAGGCTTATGCCAATGGCATTGGCGAATGGGATAAGCTTAGCATCACCTGGGGCTACCAGGACTTCCCTCCAGGCACTGATGAAAAGAAAGCGTTGGATAAATTATTATCTGATGGATATAAAAAAGGATTGCAGTTCATCAGCGACCGCGATGCACGTGCCCCCGGAGGTCTTCACCCGAATGCGCATTTATGGGATAATGGAAAAAATCCTGTAGAAGAATTGAACCATGTAATGAAAGTGCGCAATAAAGCACTCAGCAAATTTGGCGAGAATAATATCCGCCCCGGCACGCCTATGGCGTTCCTTGAAGATGCATTAGTACCCGTTTATCTTTTTCATCGCTACCAGGTAGAGGCAGTCACCAAACTCGTAGGTGGCATGGATTACCGTTATTCATTGCGCGGGGATGGCCAATTGATCACCCAGCCCCTTTCAAAAGCAGAGCAATTAGCTGCCCTGCAAGCCGTGATCACAACAATTGATCCTTCAACCCTGGTGTTACCCGAGCGCATTGTCAAACTGATCCCGCCACGCCCGGCAGGTTATGGCAATAGCCGTGAACTATTCAAGAAAAGAGGAGGCATGGCTTTCGACGCATTAAGTCCTGCGGAAACAGCAGCCGATCTCCCCCTCTCGTTCCTATTCAACAGCGACAGGCTAAACCGCCTTGCCGGCAACACGGCGCAGGCCAACAATCTCGGATTATATGAAATGGTGGATGCACTCGTAAAAGCTACCTGGAAAGCGCCACGCCGCAAAGGCATGGAAGCATTGGTGCAACAGCAGACCGAACAGATACTGCTGACTTATCTTTTGGCCGCAAGCGTAAATGAGAACAATTCTTTTATCACCCGGTCCGTCATCCAGCAATCCCTGGCTGAATTAAAAAGCTTTCTGGAAACCAAAAAGAAAACCAGCACAGAGCCTCTTTATAGCGGTCATCTGCTGCTGGCACTGGAAAGGATGAAAGCTCCCGGTGATGCCAAACCCACTATCCATGCGGTGGCTCCTCCGGGTGCTCCCATCGGCTGCGGGGAAGGATTCACAGAATAAAGGATGACTGAAGCTTAAACACTATCTTTGCTGCCTCTCAAGAATATAAAAGCATGAATGTCAACTTCAATCCTGATAAACAACATACGCTGAAAAAGGAAATCAGTATCTCGGGCACCGGCCTGCACACAGGCGTGATGGCCGATCTTACCCTTAAGCCTGCCATGCCGGGATTTGGTTTCCAGTTTCAACGGGTTGACCTGCCCAATAAACCGGTCATTAAAGCAGATTGTGATCTTGTAACCGACACCAGCCGGGGCACTACCCTGCAAAGCAATGGAGCTTCTGTAAGCACGGTGGAGCACGTACTGGCCGCCCTGGTAGGAATGGGCGTGGACAACTGTTTGATCGAGATCAATGGCCCTGAAATGCCTATTATGGATGGCAGTTCTGAGCCGTTTGTTGAGCTTATTGAAGAAGCAGGCTTGCTGGAACAGGATGCCGCTAAAGTCTGGTACACCATAGATGAAAATATTTATCACTATGACGAGGCCAAAAGAGTGGAAATGGTCGTAATGCCAGCACTGGACTATCAGATCACTACCCTGATCGATTTCAATTCACCGGTCCTGGGCACACAGCATGCTGAGCTGAAAAAAATGACCGAATTCAAGGAAAAGATCGCCCCCTGCCGCACTTTCTGCTTTCTCCATGAACTGGAAATGCTGCTGGACAATAACCTGATCAAAGGCGGTGATGTGAACAACGCCATCGTGATCGTTGACAAACCAGTGGATGCAAAAGAAATGGCCCGGTTAAAAGGTATTTTCAAAAAAGATAATATCGAAGTGAAAAGCGAGGGCTATCTGAACAACCTGGAGCTCCGCTTTCCCAATGAACCGGCAAGGCACAAACTGCTTGATATCGTAGGAGACCTCGCTTTGATCGGCTATCCTATAAAAGGAAGGGTGATCGCCAACCGCCCTGGCCACAGCAGCAATGTGGAATTTGCAAAAAAGATCAAACAATATATCAAAAAGAATAAGCATACACGGGATGTTCCGGTATACAACCCTGCACAACCACCCGTATATGACCTGCAGTTCATTGAAAAAACATTACCTCATCGCTTTCCCTTCCTGCTGGTCGACAAGATCATTGAACTGACCGACACGAAGATCGTAGGCGTTAAGAATGTCACCTTCAACGAATGGTTTTTCCAGGGGCATTTCCCCGGCAATCCGGTAATGCCCGGCGTACTCCAAATCGAAGCTCTCGCTCAATGCGGAGGCATCCTCGCAATCAATCTCTCCGGCGAAGGCCAGTATGATACCTATTTCCTGAAGATCGATAACTGCAAATTCAAGCAAATGGTAAGACCCGGGGATACGATGATCCTGAAAATGGAATTGTCCGCTCCGATAAGAAGGGGGATTTGTGAAATGAAGGGGACGGTGTATGTAGGATCGAAAGTAGCGACGGAGGCGGACCTCGTTGCCCAAATCGTCAGGCGCTGATAGTGCGAATGGGCGTTTGAGGTTGAAGAGTAAGTGAGAAGGCGCAGATGACGCGAATGGGTCGTTTAAAGGTTATAATTCTCTGAATTAAGAAATAGTAGAAGTGAAAATTATGAAGGCCGGTAGTTGGGTAAAAACCATCTGCCGGCCTTCGACTTTTTGGGATCGTATAAACCCTATAAATCACTCTCAGAGTGAAGAGTCTATTCGCATTTATTCGTGGCTAAATTTCAACAGTTTTTCACATTATTTCACGCCTCATTCGCGTCATTCGCGTCTTTATTTTTTGTACATTTGTCAGTATTTCAATTTCAGATTTTTAACGGAGGATACAAGCTTTTATGAGCACAGAAACTACAGAGAAAATACCGGCAGCGACCAATGGTTATAATGCTGACAGTATACAGGTTTTGGAAGGTTTGGAAGCGGTCCGTAAAAGGCCGGCCATGTATATCGGGGACATTGGGGTGAAAGGTTTGCACCACCTGGTATATGAGGTAGTGGATAACTCAATTGATGAAGCACTTGCGGGTTATTGTAAAAACATTGATGTCACTATTTATGAAGACAATTCCGTTTCGGTGCAGGATGATGGACGTGGCATTCCTACCGGCATCAATACGAAAGAGCAGAAATCGGCACTCGAGATCGTTATGACCGTGTTGCATGCCGGGGGCAAGTTTGATAAAGACACTTACAAAGTATCAGGTGGTTTGCATGGTGTGGGTGTAAGTTGCGTAAACGCCCTCAGCACCAAACTGCATGTAACGGTTCAGAATGAAGGAAAAATATTTGAACAGGAATATCATACCGGTATCCCTCAATACAGCGTACGGGAGATCGGTACCAGCACTACCACAGGTACCCGTGTTCATTTCTGGCCCGACAGCAGCATTTTTTCCTCTATCATTTATAACAAGGAAATACTGGAAGGCCGCTTGCGCGAACTTGCTTTTCTTAACCGTGGAGTGCGGATCACGTTGACCGACCTGCGGGAGAAAACAGAAGATGGCAGTACCTACAGCAAAAGTTTTTACAGCGAAGGTGGTATCGTTGAGTTTGTAGAAATGCTGGACACCAATGCAGGCCGCAATACCCTGATCCCAAAAGTAATCTCTGTTGAAGGACGGGATGAACATACCAATGTGGCAGTAGAAGTAGCCCTTAGTTACAACGACAGTTACAACGAACACATTTACTCTTACGTAAATAATATCAACACCATTGAAGGCGGTACACACGTATCTGGTTTCCGCCGTGCACTCACCCGCGTATTCAAAAGCTATGGTGATAAAAATGGTTTGTTTGAAAAAGCAAAAGTGGAAATTGAAGGCGATGATTTCCGTGAAGGACTCAGCGCTATTATTTCTGTGAAAGTGCCCGAGCCTCAGTTTGAAGGGCAAACAAAAACCAAACTGGGCAATAACGAGGTAATGGGTGTGGTTGATTCCACTGTTTCCAAAGTACTGGAAGCATACCTCGAAGAAAACCCCAAAGAAGCCAAGAACATTGTAGCTAAAGTAATCCTGGCCGCACAGGCAAGAGCAGCTGCTCGCAAAGCCAGGGAACTGGTACAGCGCAAAACAGTACTGACCGGCGGTGGCCTTCCTGGTAAACTGGCCGATTGTTCAGACCGTGATCCAGACCGCTGCGAGTTGTTCCTTGTCGAAGGAGACTCAGCGGGCGGTACGGCCAAGCAAGGCCGCAACCGGAGCTTCCAGGCTATCCTTCCGCTGAGAGGTAAGATCCTGAACGTGGAAAAAGCCATGGAGCATAAGATCTATGAAAATGAAGAGATCAGGAATATGTATACAGCGCTTGGTGTAACAGTAGGAACACCAGAAGATCCTAAAGCGCTGAACCTTGTCAAGCTCCGCTATCATAAACTGATCATCATGACGGATGCCGACGTGGACGGTTCGCACATCGCCACACTGATCCTGACTTTTGTTTACCGCTACATGAAAGAACTGGTAGAACAGGGATATGTATATATCGCTCAACCGCCTTTGTATTTGGTGAAGAAAGGAAAAGAACAGGCTTACGCTTATAATGAAACACAACGCAAGGCCCTGGTAGAACGTATCGGCGGAGGAAAAGAAGACAGCGTAAACATACAACGCTATAAAGGTTTGGGAGAAATGAATGCCGACCAGTTGTGGGACACTACCATGAACCCTGATACACGCACACTCAAAAAAGTGACCATCGAAAGTGCTGCAGAAGCAGATCGCATCTTCAGCATGCTGATGGGTGATGAAGTGGCACCACGCAGGGAATTCATTGAAAGCCATGCTAAATACGCTAAGCTCGACGTATAATGATTTTATGAGATAAGGAAAGCCCTGGTATTGAACCGGGGCTTTTTTATTATGTTCCTCCACCTGGAGCCCATGCAACGATCGAAGAAAATGGGGTGTCAGCAGTCATAAATTTAGTACCATGATCAGACTGGCAGCAGCACTTGCCCTTTTTCTTTCCATCGTGTTTACCTCGTGCATGAAAGGATCATCCGGAACAGGTGATCCCAACCCTTACAGGCCTATTCAAAAAGATACTGTTAGTACCGGACAAATGTGGGGATTGACAATTGGTGAACCCTCTTCCAACATATATACCATGCTACAGGATATCCGTACTGAAAAGCAGATCTCTTACCTGGGTGTAGTTGGCAATGTATTCAGTGACCTTTCTCAGATACAGGAAAAAATACCGCTGTACAACAGCCTTTTCATGGATGAGACCGCTGGCACCCCAACAGGCATCCAATTAGGTTTTGAAGCCAGCAAAGTAAAGCTGATCTATATGAACAACGGCACACCTTTGTCGAAATGGCCCAGCATTAATGATTTTCAAAATGGTATAACTATTGGCGACTCCATTTCTACTTTGTATGATAAGCTCGTTGCCATTAAGAATGTTGCTGTATATGGTGATAAACTACAACGCCTCTCCCTCTTTGATAAAAACCTTACCGCTCCTTTCGATCCGGGTATGACCGGTTCAACCCAGTGGCAGGTGGTGACCACTACAGTGAATAAAAGATGGCAATTGCTGGAACTCAATTTTTCATCAGGAACCCTCGCCTCTATTTATTATACGCTTTATGAAAATTATTGAGGCTCTTTAAGGTAGGCTTCTATGTATTGAAATATCCGGGCTTCTTCGTTGGACAAAGGCTTCTTTCTTTTGGTCAGAAACTGCTTGTAATAGGCCTTTGCCTTCGACTTATTCCCTAAATATTTATCATAAAGGCGCCCGGCATAATAAAGATCAAGCGGAGATTGAAAAAGATAATAAGAAGTATCATGATAGCTGGCCGCTTTCCGGTATTGCTTCATTGCTTCAAAATTGTCTGATTTAGCATTGAAGTAGGTCACGGATTCTTTTTGCAGACTCAGCTCAAGGCATTTATCCAGGAGTTCATTGCTGTGCGCATAATCTTTTTTCTTTGCATACGCCAATGCTGCGCAATACAGAACTGAAGGAAATGCTTTGTTTTGCCCGATAAGCCATTCGCAAACCCAGATAGAACGGTCAGCACTATCCACATTCAGGTAACTATAGGCAAGGTTGATATAAGGCAATGATGCATCTGCAGAATCAGCCAGCAGTTTTTCACCCCAGTAGATCACCTGGCCGTAATCAGGCTTTTTGAAAGCCAACTCGATCTTTTTGGCTATTACTTCAGCATTGGAAGAATCGGTCAACAGAAAATTACTTACCAACGAATCCGCCCTGTCGGTTTGTTTTTGCCGTACAAGCAGGTTGGCATATTGTACCAACAGTTTACCTGACCGTGGATTAATTGCATATCCCTTTTGCACGCAGTTCAGGGCCGAGTCATAAGAAGCAATATCAGCATATAATTGGGTTGATTTATACCAGAACCGGTAATTGGCAGGACGCAGGTTGGTCAGCCGCAGATAGTGATACAGGGCGCTGTCTGCCATTTTAAATTCTTCATACACCTGGGCCAGGTAAAGATTCGCCTGTAGATTGTCTGGCCGCTGTTGAAAAAGGGTCAGGAGCGGCGGCCTGGCATGATCAAAATCTCCGTTCATGAAATAAGCATATCCCAGGTCGGCCTGGTATTGCAGGTTATTTTCCTGGTCCTCCTGCCCCTGCAACCAGTAGATAGCACCGTCATAATCATTACTTTGAAAAAAATCAGTCAGGCGGGAACGGTCATAGCCGGATTGAGCAGCAGCAGGAAAATAAATAAGAAGAATCGTCTGGAAAGCGAGCCTTTGCCATTTTCTCATATGCAGAATTTAATTGCAAAAGGGATTCAGAATAATTAAAAATCCACATGCAATGGGTATAAAAATGGCAGATTTGGCGATATTGATTATCAATAACTTACCGCAAGCGGCAGGCTTTTTGTGTTATGGATGGCTCAAACGGGCCTCCTGAACCCGCTAAAAATCGTAATTTCAGGTTTTTCTAATCTCAAAAAATAACCATCATGTCTGAAGTAACACTTACTGCGTACAATGTTAAAACCAAGGAAAAAGGTGTTCCTATCCAGGATGCCGTTATTACTAAAACTGCCAAAGGGGCTTATATGGCACAAGGCAACGATGGTAAAGGAAACAAACTCACTACATTGCTTGGTGAAGAGAAAGCACTGGCGGCTATCAAGGCCGGTATTGCCAAACAAGGTTGGTAATCAGCGATTGTGCTTGAAAATATACAGGACCGGCTGCCGATGGCAGCCGGTCCTCTTATTTTTTGAATGCCCTTAATCAGCGGATCAGCATAAAACTGCCTTTGCGGGTAAATGACTGCTTCAGCACAAAGTCATAATATTCTGAGTAAAATACATAAGCCCCAACAGGCTGAAGCTTCCCCTGGTAATAGCCGTCCCAACCAGCTGACGGATTGGTAGTACGGAACACAATTTCCCCATTACGGTTATAGATCACCAGCTTATATTCCGGAACAGGGCAAAAACAGGCTGCCTGGTAGCGGTCATTCTTACCATCTCTGTTAGGCGTAAAAGCAGTAGGGAACTGCACACAACGGTCTTCACATTCAACAGCCACTACTGTGTCGCGGTGATAGCCACACATATTTTCCGCATAAAGGCTGTATGTGCCGCGGCCGGGTGCGAGCATAGATGCCCCCTGGCTTCCATTGCTCCAGGTATAATCAGATTCACCATCCGGCACCACCTGTAAAGTGATGCCCGCTGCCCCACAGGGAATGATAAAAGCTTCGCCCAGTTCAAACATGGGTTTATCGATCACTCTTACTTCTACCGGTAGTCTCGGGCTTTCGCACCCCCGGATGGTTTGGGAAAACCAGTAAGTAGCCCGGCCGGTGTCAGCCGTGGAAAGCCCGGGCATACCCGTATTGGCTGTGCCGCCGATCGGATCTGTATACCAAAGCAGGTTCTGCCCCAAAACAGGTATGGGCAATGCAGGTTGCCCTTTACAAAGTTTCAGATCATTTACCTGGGGAGATAATAAAAAGGAATTGAACAGTACAGTAACGGTGTCTGAACGGGAGCACCCTCCCTCCACAATATCCAGCCAGTATTTTCCATTAAAACGCACAGTTATGGAATTAACCGCTTCAGTTGTAGACCAGGTATAAATGGCGCCGGGTACTACAGGTGCGTTTAGTTGGAATGTACTGCCCTGGCAAACAACAATAGTGTCATCTGCAAAGAATGAATCTGGTATATTACAGGGCTGACTGTGGGAAATTGAAAAAAACAATAGCAAAGCAGTCAGCACGCCGAAGGTTTTTTTCATGATATTGGAAGGTGTTTCAGGTCGCAACGGCTTTCCCTTAATAACAATAACCTTACCAAAACAAGAAAAACGATCTAATAAAGATCCTATTGAGTGGAAATACTTCGGAATATTCCTGCCTTATTTGAAAAAACAGGGAAGCATTACGGAATACCGCTGCCAATGAGTATTTTGGCCTTCAAACAACCCACCATGAGCGGTGTCTCTGAGCGTCAACAAAACATTTGTATTTATGGCGGCATATTCGGCGTTATGCTGGCTGCTACCTGCCTTATACAACATATCCGTTTTTCCACAAGCCACTGGATTGCTTTTGTGCTGATGGGAGTTTATATATATTCACTGTTGGTGTTTGTATTATTATCCCTTCAAAAAGAAATATCGCCGTTGTTGATGATCACCTCCTCAGCACTGGTAATGATCGCACTTGTTTATATAATAGCATTCGAGGGCTTTTATTCCCTGGCCTTGATATTATTGTTTCTCTATTGCACAGTGATCACGATCGTCATTTACATGGAACAGTTACCCACCCGGCTGAAAGAAAAAGCACAGCTGAAAAAACAGGAAGAACTGGCATGGAAGGATAAAATATGATCGTTATTCCATCACCACAGATACAGGCACTTTAGTTTCTGCTGCTTTTCTCTTTACTACCACACTTACACGGTACACGAATACGGCGCAAACAATAATTGCACAGCAAACAACGATGCCCAGTGTGGGATAATGTTGTAAGGGGGCGGCTTTGGATGGCTGGGAAACGATCAGCCCTGCAGAAATAGCCGCTATGCCACCTGCCATTTGCTGCAGCGAACCATTGATGCTCATAAAAGCGCCACGGTCTTTCATTTCAGGAATGCTGGTGGTTAATGCTACTGCGGGGATCACCCTGCTCATGATGCCCATAAACAGGACCATGTTGATCAGGATGATCAGCCAAAGCGGTACAGGTGAAAGATTGGTATAAACAAGGATCATAATGATCGCCAGCAGTGATCCTGCGGCAAACAGATTGAACTTGTCGATCCTGTCGCTCAGCTTTCCTATCATCGGCATGATCACGATAGAAGCAATACCAGAGAATAAAAAGACCAGCGGCAACTCTTCCTGCGAAATATGAATATTATTGACAAGAAAAGCGCTCCCGAATGGCATCAGCATAAAACCACCGACAGATAAAAGCGCTGTTGCTGTAAATCCTATCCGGTAAGTGCGGTTGGACAGTGTATGCCAGAAATGCAATAAGGGACTCTTATCTGATTGCAAAGAAAGGTGTGCGGTAACAGGCTTCATCTTTAACACGATCGTGATCCCTATCAATAATGCCAGCACAACGATCATCAGAAAAGAAGAATGCCAACCCCAGTGATTGGCGAAATATAACCCCACCGGTATTCCCAATACCTGGCTGGCAGCAAAACCCATTTGTACAATGCCCATCACCCGGCCGCGCTGGGCAGGTTCAAACAGATCAGTAATGATGGCCATCGACACAGCACCGATCACTCCTCCAAACAAGCCGGTAATGATCCTCGCTATCAGCAGCTCATGATAATTATTAGCCATGGCACAGGCACAGGTCCCTATTATAAAACCTATATAAAAGAAGACCAGCAATTTTTTCCGGTCGAATTTATCAGCAAACCCTGCGGCAAGTATGCCCGCCCCGCCTGCACTGAAAGCATAAGCGGAAACAACCCAGCCAAACCGGGCAGGAGTAATATCCAATGATTTCATCAATATATCTCCCAGGGGCGAAAGCACCATAAAATCCAGTACAACTGTAAACTGTAATAAGGCCAATAAAGCCACTACCAGTTTCTGATAAGAGCTAAAGGGAGCTTTTTCCATTTTCATATTGTTCAATTATTTTACCGGCCGAAATTAAGATCAATATTATTCTGCCGACCGATTTGTTCGGGGCCTTCGCCGACTTCTTTTTTACAGCTTGACCAGCCTGAACGTTTTTAGTTTTCCTGCAGCTCTTGCTTCCAGCAAATAAACTCCCTTCGCATATTCTGTGCCACTGAGGTTGAGTTCTATCTTTTGTACAAAACCACTGGCCTGCTGTTGAATACGACGGACCTGCCTGCCATTGACATCGTGGATGCGGATATCGATATTTTCACCGGCATTGGCCTGGCAGATCAAATGGAAAATATCTTTCGACGGATTCGGATAAACCTGCCAGCTTATCTCTTCATCAAACACAACAGGCCGGATGGCAGAATAGCGGAACCCGCCATCCTGGTCCACCATTCTCAGGCGGTAATAGCGTATGCCCGATTTATTATTTTCTTTATCCGCAAAACCATATCTGCCACCGTTGGGCGAGTTAAGACTGGCCACACGGCCTATAGGCGTAAATGCGTCCTGGTTGAGTGCAGTATTCCCTTTGGCAAGTTCTATATCATAATAAGATGAATTGGCCTCTGAACCTGTTATCCAATCCAGTTTCACTTCTTTATTGGATTGCTTTGTTGCGGTAAAGCTTATCAGTTCCACCGGCAACGACTGGTTATGATCAGGCCCGCCATTATTAAGCCAGAATTCTGAAAAGTCTTTGGCGCGGAATTCTGCATAATAACCTTTGTCGTACGGCACTTTTACAGCGTTAGTGATAAACAACCAGTCGCCTGTTGCATTATCAGAAAGATCACCATTCTCCAATGCCTTATTAGCATCATCATATTTGGTGATTCCCAGTTCATATGCTGAAACAGGCTTGGAGCAAAGTGCACAACCACCCGCATTCAGCAACAATTCTGTTTCTGCATCCGTGAAATAGAAACGGATAATGGCAGAATCAGGTAATACTGTTTGCGTAGGTTTTATGGTGATGTTCCGGTTATGATAGTATTGATTATGCTTATTGCGCACAGGCCCGGTAAAAATATATGCCTGCACATCTGTGCTACCCAGGTTCTGCCCGGTAGGGTTAATGGATGCAATGATCTTTCCTGCATCTGTAAAATCAGTCCAGTTATTACCGTTTACTGCCGGTTGGTTCACGGCATTGCTTGTATAAGGCGGCCCATCATAAATTTCATACTGCTTATCATAAATATGTATATCGTCCACTGCTATTCCTTCCCTGCTTGTATAGGGATCTGAATGCAGCACAAAACGTAAACGCAGCCGGCTAAATCCTGTTGGCAATGGTATAGTGGCCACATGCCAGCGGGTGTAGTTTTGGATATTCCATACATGATTGCCCGAGTAATTCTTATTATACCAGTTGGTGCCTGCACCCATCGTTCCCAACTTAACCCAGTTCTTTCCGTCTGCCGAATATTCGACATGTGCTTCATCACAAAGCCCATTTGGATCGCAATCTTCCAGGTCAAGCGCCAGGCTGAAGCTCAGCGTGGGATTGGTCATGCTGCTGATATCAAAGCAGGGAGAATAGAGATAGGAAAATTCCGCATCATTATAATTTCCATACAAACGTGTCTTCCATGCCCTGGTGCCGCTTGCCGCTTTATTGATACGGGGAGAAGCAGGCGTTCCATATTGCCAACTGCTTCTGATGCCATCAGCGTACCAGTTGCCGTCTCCTGCCTCAAAGTTTTGCAGATAAGGGAAGCTGCTCACTATAGGAGAATTCATCAATACCACAATAGCCGTATCATTAAGCCGGTAAGAATCCGATGGCAATGCTACCCATGTTTTTACAGTATGACTGCCTGATGTGGCAAGATTGGCAGTAGCTGTAAACGTATAGGTGGTCGTTGTATTCGCAGGTATGGAAGGGATGATTTCATTGATAACAACTCCTCCATCTATCTGCAGTCTTACCGGTATGTTGCTGATGGTTGTTGAGGCACTATTCCTGACGCTGATCCCTACCGGAACGGCGGCATCAAGTCCGCAGCTTGCAGCAACAGGTGTGTCAATTGCCACCAGCTGAATATCATCTGTTACTTTATACAGATGTATATCATCAAATGTATAGCCGGCACCTGTTTCATTATCCGATGTAAGGATCTGGCCCCATTGGCCCCAGCGTACCTGGAGGCTGGAAGAATAATTCTGGCCACTGGTCATCAACAGACTTTTTAATTCAATACTGGGAGACCGCTTAAAAACACCTGCAATTTCCTGGTTGGCGAAAAGATCATAAGCAGCAATCCATGGATCAAGATCACTTCCTCGCACCCACACTTTGTTGGCAGCATTGGAAACCTGTCCGTGTTGTTTAAAATAAAAATCCAACCGTATATCATCCGTTGGCACATTATACCCCTGGAGATTAAAAGTGGCTGTAAGGGAATCGGTGGTCCCCACTGCATTATAACGCTCGGCATCCAATGTAAGCGCACGATCACCTGAATAGGCGATACCGCTGCTTACAAAACTTCTTATGCGCCCATATTGAGTGGAGCCAACAAAATCATAACGGTCAAGACTGGCTAAGCCCGTCTGCCTTGTTGTATAGCTTTGAACAGGTGCAGCCTCAATATCATCGAGAAAGTCTGTAGCAAGATTGATAGCCGGATTATCCAGTTGTTTAAAAAGAAAAGACAACGTATCATTAGTTGATACAACATCGCCGGGATAAGACACACTCACTTTTACTGGATAATCCCCGATAGCCGACATATCAGCGGGTACGGTGAACGTATATGAATAAGTTCCTCCTGCTGCAATGGCTGGATTAATGATCGTTTCCTGTACGGCAGGGCCTGCTCCAACGATATACCTCACAGGTATATTTCCGGCAGTAACTGCATTATCCAGGTTCTTTATGCGTAACCGGATATTCACAGCCGAAGAAAGTTCTGTGGATGTATACTTTCTGCCCGGTACTGCCGGTAAAAGAATAGCATCCATTTTAAGATCGTTGTCGCTGATAGTACCGGCACAGGTACCGTTATTCGGTTGACGGCTGACGGCTGCGGCTCTCCATCCCGGGTTGCCATTTATGCGAGCCCTTACCGTTACCCAATAAAGCGAATCTTTTGAAAGGCCACTGAATGTATATGAAGTAGCAGTAGTGGTAGCAACCGGTACCATTTCATCACCCCGGAGCATCATCACTTCATAATCGGTGGCATCGGCAACAGCACTCCAGTTGATGGCAATATAGCCTTCGCATTGAACAGAAGCCAATGTAACAACCGGTGTTCCTAACACAACAAAATTGTTGCTGACGCTTTCCTGGCCTGTTCCATTGTGCACTAACCGGATCCTTGCCTGATCAGTAGAACCTGCAGGAACGACCCATGCATATTGACGCTGGCCTGCTGCAATATTACTGGCAATCGTTACCGGCCAGGTGGCTCCTCCGTCTGTTGAATATTGCAAGGAAAAATCGTTGCCGGAATTTCCATACGCATCCCAGCTTATGTACAATTGGTCGCCCGCCGAAAGATGTTCCCCTCCCATAGGATATATCAATGTGGTGGAGACAGGAATGGTATCATATACCAGGAAGTAATTGTACTGACTGCTAAGAGGGATATTGGTTCCTTTCACCCTGAAAGTGTAAGTGCCTGCACCAGGATTGTCTATTACTACCTGCTCTATATTATTTATATGGTCTGCACCCCTTGTGGCGCTATTGGCAACATTCGCAGGAAGAGTATCTAATATGAATGGAAGGGTTGTAACAGAAGATGGATCATCCACTTCCAGGTCAAGATCATTGATCAACGTATGCGAAGACAACATGGCTGCAGGCTCATCATTCCAGTACAGCATTACTTTAAGTTGAGCAATACCAGCAGGAAGGGTAACGGTATGTGTAGTGGAGGCTGCGGCATTAACCGTTGATTCAAAGAAATTATTATTCTCCAGCATATTTACAGAACGCAACAGGTTCATCCGCCCAAACCCATAAAGATAATCAGGCCCCGGATTGCCCGCATCTGTAGCTCCATTACAAAGCAGCGCTTTCATCAAACCATTTGCAGGATCGGTGTTGGCATGCAACTGGCGATAACGTTGATAAAGCAATCCCAATCCTCCGCTTACTGCAGGTGCAGCCATGCTCGTGCCTGAAGTAGGCCCATAAATATTCACCGGGTAAGAAGAATATACATTTACCCCCTGGGCCATGATCTCTGGCTTAATTCGTCCATCTGCAACAGGTCCCTTACTTGAGCCGGCAGAAACTATTCCTAATTCAGAAACATTTCCTACAGATATTACATTCTTTGCACTTTGATAAGAACCGAATACTGTATGATAGCCTGCAGGATAGGGCAGACAATTGGATGAACCGCTATTGCCTGCAGCAAACACATTCTGCAGATGAGGATAAGCCAGCGCCATTTCGTCCATCACCCTCGAGTAAAGATCATAAATACCGAATGTCTGGCAATCGGCGCTATTACCATATGAATTATTGGTGATGACCATATTATAATCCTGTATATATGCAGGTGCATATGCGAGGATTTTGGAAAATTCCTGGGAAACGATTTTTGCTTTTGGCATATGACCTGCATATTTTTCCTGCAGCAGGCCCGCGCCTGCAGCAACACCTGCAACGAGTACGCCATGATCTCCGGCTGAAAGCGCGGCATGATTAATAAGCCTGCCTGTAAAATCGACATGCCGCAAAAGATTTGATTCATCACCAATACCAATAACCACTCCCTCTCCTCTCAGGTTCCTGCCCCCTGCTATAGAAGATTGTAACACATTTGCCCTGTCCAGTACCTTGCTTTTATTATTCAGTCCCATATCCGGCCCTGGGGCAGGTTGCATATATTCCACAAAACTCAAACCAGCCAGTTCCTTAAGCCGGTCCCTTGCTACACGTACAGCTATTACATGATAAGCTTCATAAGGAATGGAGATCACTTCTATTTTGCGCAACAGCATTTCCCTGGTCACAGATTCATATGTTACTGTTCGCGGATAACTGATCCATACATCCACCATGCCCTGTGATCTCAATGCAGATATCGGGATATCACCTGTTACCAATGGTAACGCCATCTTTTGTTCTGGTAATAATTCAACAACTGCCCTGGCCTTTACCCTTTGCAATAATTCTTCGGTCAAACCTCCTTTTATTGTGGCAGTGTATGTATTCTGTGGAATGTATTCCAGCAACTCAATCCCTGTTGCTGCCAGTGCTTTCTTTTCTGCTTCACCCGGCATTTGCTCAAATTGCAAAAGAATAAACCGCGGGGTTGACGTTTTTGATGTCAGCTGATTCAGTGAAGCAATATGTGTTGAGGTAATATTTCTTGCAGGAATAAAACTTCCCGAACGTAATGCAATAGCATATTTTGAGCTGTCCTGCGCAAAAGAAGTAAAGGCAACCAGCAAGGCAGCAATAAGGGCAATTGGATAGGTTCTCATAAGTATCGTTCTGACCCCGAAGATAATAAATAGATAACGGATAACGATTATCAATTATTTGTTTTCGAATGCAAAACGGTGCATTCCGGAAAGGAACCGGTGCAGCTCTTCCATATCCTTTACTGGCTGGGCAACAAGCAGGAACAGTTTGCCTGTCTGACGCAGCTTGGCTTTATTTGTGCCCGTTTGAAGGTATTGAATGATCTTATTGAATAATTCGGATTCGAAATAAGGAGAATCAGGGCGGTTGATAAAGTGGCAACGCAGCACTTCGTCTTTCAACGACATTTTTTCAAATCCCAGGTCAACGGCTAGTTTGCGGCAGCGGACCGTAATGAAAAGATCTTCTACCTGTGGTGGTATCGGGCCAAAACGGTCGGTCAGCTCTTCACGCATCTCCAGCAGTTCCTCTTCCGTTTCGGAATTATCCAATCGTTGATAAAGGGAAAGTCTTTCCGTGATGCTTTCCACATATTCATCAGGTATCAGTATCTCCAGGTCTGTGTCGATGGTACAATCCTGTACAAAATCATCCTGTTTCGCAATTTCTTCCTTGAACAGTTCCTTGAATTCGGTACGCTTCAGTTCCTTGATCGCTTCTTCCAGTATTTTCTGATACATCTCAAAACCTATCTCTGCCATAAAGCCGCTCTGTTCCCCACCCAGCAGGTTGCCTGCACCACGGATATCGAGATCTCGCATGGCGATCTGAAAACCGCTGCCCAGTTCACTATGCTGTTCCAGGGTTTGAAGACGCTTTCTTGAATCCGCCGGCAATGTGCTCATCGGGGGCGCCAGTAAATAACAGAAGGCTTTTTTATTGCTGCGGCCTACACGTCCACGCAACTGGTGAAGATCACTCAGGCCAAACTGGTGGGCGTTGTTGACGATGATAGTATTCACATTCGGGATATCCACGCCGCTTTCAACGATATTGGTACAAACCAGCACATCGTATCTCCTGTCGATAAAATCCAGGATCTTTTCTTCCAGTTCATGTCCTTCCATTTGCCCGTGTGCAAAACCAATGCTCAGGTCAGGGCAAAGCCCCTGTATAATTGCTGCCATTTCAGACAGTCCGCTGATCCGGTTATAGATAAAGAAGACCTGCCCGCCGCGTTCTGTTTCATAATAGATCGCATCGCGGATAAAATCCTGGTTGAATATCTGCACTTCGGTTTGTATCGGTTGGCGGTTGGGCGGCGGAGTATTAATAATGCTCAGATCGCGTGCGCCCATCAGGGAAAACTGCAGGGTACGGGGGATAGGTGTAGCTGTAAGCGTCAGGCAATCCACCGTGGTGCGGATGCTTTTGATCTTTTCTTTATGTGCCACACCAAATTTTTGTTCTTCATCCACGATCAGCAGTCCCAGATCTTTGAATTTAACTTCCTTGCCTAAGATACCATGAGTACCTACCAGGATATCGATCTTCCCTTCTTCCAGTTTCTTCAGTGTTTCCTTTTTTTCTTTAGCTGATTTGAAACGGTTGATGTAATCCACTGTCACCGGAAAATCTTTCAAACGGTCACTGAATGTTTTATAATGCTGAAAAGCAAGGATGGTGGTAGGCACCAGCACTGCAGCCTGCTTACCGTCTACACAGGTCTTGAATGCTGCGCGTATCGCTACTTCCGTTTTGCCAAAACCTACATCTCCGCAAACCAGCCGGTCCATGGGTGAAGAAGATTCCATATCCTTCTTCACATCTGCTATTGCCTTGCTTTGATCAGGCGTGTCTTCATAAATAAAAGAAGCTTCCAGCTCAGTTTGCATATAGTTGTCTGGCGTATGTGCAAAACCTTCCTGTGCTTTCCGCTGTGCATACAGCTTGATCAGGTCAAACGCAATTTCCTTGACCTTTACCTTGGTCTTTTCTTTCAGCTTGCTCCATACATCGCTACCCAGCTTATTCACTTTGGGCACACTTCCTTCCTTGCCGGTGTATTTAGCTATTTTATGAAGCGAGTTGATATTGACATAGAGAATGTCATTATTCTTGTAAAGTAATCTTACCGCCTCCTGCAAGCGCCCGTTCACTTCCAGTTTTTGCAGGCCGCTGTACACACCTACTCCATGATCAATATGCGTTACATAATCTCCCGGCTGCAGTTCGCGCAGTGTACGAAGAGTTAATGCCTTGCTTTTATTGTAAGCCTGTTTTACCTTATACTTATGATAGCGCTGGAATACCTGGTGGTCTGTATAGCAAACCAGTTTCAGTTCTTCATCAATAAACCCTTCATGTATGGAAGTGGTTATGGGATTGAAAACGACAGCTGCATTCAGATCATCAAAGATCGTTTGCAGCCTTTCCAGCTGTTTGGGGTTTTCAGCAAAGATATTGAGCTGAAATCCTTTGTCTTCCCAGCTTTTAAGATCTTTAATAAGCAGATCGAATTGCCGGTTGAAAGCAGGCTGTTCTTTTGTTTTGAATTCGATCTCAAGGGGGACATATGATGCAGGAAAACTGTTTGCATAACCAAAGCCTACTACATGCCGGCCGGTCAGTTTTTCTTCATACACAGCGGCTGTAATAAAATCATTGGCTGATACTTCTTTTTTTACCAGCCTGTCTTCTTCCTCAGCTTGTTCTTTACGTGCGCCCGAAGGCCAGCTTTCTTCTGTATGCCCTGCAATAAACGCTGCCAGTTCTTCCTCCCCTTCCAGCAATTTCTCTTTGCATATCTCATAATCCTGCAGCCAGACAATCGTATTGGGTGAAAGAAAATCAAAAAGCGGCACCCTTTCCTCTTCTTCAAATTGGGTGTCTACATTGGGAATGATACTGACCTGCAGCAGTTTTCTTTCACTCAGTTGTGTTTCCGGATCTACAATGCGGATGGAATCCACTTCATGCCCGAAAAGTTCAATACGGTATGGTTTTTCATTGCCAAATGAATAAATGTCGAGGATGCCTCCACGAAGGGCAAACTGTCCTGGTTCATACACAAAATCCGTCCGCTCAAAACCATAATCAGCCAGTTGCAGCAGCAATTTTTCCAGGTTAAGATTATCTCCGGCTTTGATATAAATGATATTGGAAGAAAGTGTGCTCGGCACTACCACTTTTTCAAATAATGCTTCGGGGTAAGTAACCAGCACTTTTTTATTGCCTCCTGCTGCGATCTTGGTCAATGCTTCTGTACGCAGCATAACGTGCGAAGAGTTCAGCAGCCGGTAATTCTTTCTGTTCTTAAAAGAAGAAGGGAAATAAAAAATATCCAAAGCCCCTGTCAGGTTTTCCAGGGTATTATGAAAATAGGCAGCTTCTTCTGCATCATTCAGGATAATTAGATGGTTGAGCTGCGAGCAGGAAGGATGCAAAAATGCGGCGGCTGTCACGAATTCGGGCGAGCTGCCATTGAGGCCTGCGAGATAAATTTTTTGGGATTGGGAAAATGAGAGCCTGTCCGCCAATTGAAAAAGGCGGGGGGTGTTCTGATACTGCTGCAACAATTCCTGGGTCATAAACGGCGGCAAAGTTACGAATTCCTGCAACTGGAACCTATCCTAATACACCGCGTCATAATCTGCCTTGAATTCCACTTCCGTCATTTTTCCCTGTGCCACTTCTACCGGGAAAATATTATTCTTCCCATCAAAAAGGTTCGCATAATAATTATCCCCTTTTTTAATAAAGAGTGAGTAAGTGCCTGGCGGCAGCTTTACCGAAAAAGCGCCGGAGGCATCCGTTTTTACCGTGGTTATCAGGGGGGTGTTCACTTCGCTATAGAAGGCCGTTATACCCACCCGCTTCACCTGGTCGATGGAAGTGAGTGCGTGAACGTAGAGCTGGGTTTCCAATCCGGCTGGCGTAGAGGGCTTTCTGTCGGGAGAAGGCATCTGGTTGCCTTTTACCAGGTACACGTGCCCTTTTATGCCTGTACGGGAGCAGCCTGCTTTACTGGAAGCCGTAAGGCTGGCAAGGCCCAGGATTATTGCGGGAATCACCCAAAAATTGTAGGTTTTCATTCTTTAAGCGTTTGCAATTAATGTAATTTAGGATGTGCTTTCGCTTTGACCATCAAAACATATTTGAAAATATGCGATTTTTTTCAGTACGCTTATTATTATCCGTAATAACAGTTGGCTGTTATCAGTTTTCCTTTGCCCAGGTAAGAACCAATACGGAATTGCTCAGGCAATCATCCATATTGCAGGCGGCAAAAGAAAAAAGAAATCATGAACAATTGATGACCCTGGCCCGCCAAAAAGGTTGGGACACAGTTATCACCCGGCCCAATGGCTATGTGTCCATTCTTGCAGGAATAGATGCTTTTGGCATGCCGCTCTACCTTTCTACAGAAAACAATATCCTGGCGGCAGCTACGATCGGCACCACCAAACTCTGGCCCGGTGGCAGCACAGGATTGAACCTTTCCGGCTCCTCCAGCAACATGAAAGATAAGCTGGCCATGTGGGATGGTGGTAAGGTACGGTCCACACATGTGGAACTGACAGGGAGGGTAAAGCAGACGGATGCCACTGAGAACAGTGATCATGCCACCCACGTAGCCGGCACTATGATAGCCAGCGGTGTAAACCCACTGGCAAAGGGAATGAGCTTTGGATTGCAGGAACTGTTAGCGTATGATTTTTCAGGTGACAACTCAGAGATGATGGCAGCAGCATCCAATCTTCTCATCTCCAATCACTCTTATGGATTTAATGCAGGATGGGTTTATAATACCGATGTAAATCCAGCCCGTTGGGAATACTGGGGTTCGGTTGGGTCCACCGAAGATTACAAGTTCGGTTATTATTCGGCCGGTACACAATTGTGGGACTCTATTGCGTATAATGCCCCCTATTATCTGATCGTAAAATCAGCCGGCAACAGCCGGAATCTGAACGGCCCTGATGTTGGCCAACCTTACTGGCGTTATAACTCATCGAATGTAATGGCTTCAGCAGGCAACCGGCCAGCCGGCATCAGCAGCAACAACAGTTATGATATCCTTTCTACCAACAGCAATGCAAAAAATATTTTAGTGGTAGGGGCTGTTAATCCCATCAGTACTGGTTACACCCGTCCACAGGACGTGGTGATAGCGGATTTCAGTAGCTGGGGACCTACAGATGATGGCCGCATTAAACCGGATGTGGTAGCAGATGGAGTAGATCTTTTATCGAGCATAGCCACTTCCAATACAGCTTATGCTACTTTCAGCGGCACATCCATGTCAAGTCCCAGTGCGGCAGGTTCTTTATTACTGTTGCAGGAATATTATTCCCAATTACATACCGGCACGCTCATGCGCTCTGCCACGTTGAAAGGCCTGGTCATCCATACTGCCGACGAAGCGGGTTCATCACCTGGCCCGGACTACCAGTTTGGCTGGGGCCTTATCAATATGCAGAAAGCAGCGGAAGTGATCACTTCCAATAATACAAAGCACCTGATACAGGAAAATATCCTGGAAAATGGAACCAACGATGCCGATACAATACAGGTTATCGCTTCAGGAGATGGTGTGATTCGCGCCACTATTTCCTGGACAGACCCTAAAGCAACAGTAGAACCCGAAGCAACTGCATTGAACAATCCAACGAAGAAACTGGTAAACGACCTTGACCTCATTATTAAAAAAGGAGCAACTATTTACCGCCCCTGGACATTGACTCCTGCCACCCCCAGTGCTGCTGCCACCCGCGGAGATAATACACTGGACAACGTGGAGAAAGTAGAATTGACAGATGTGGTGCCTGGCGATAGCTATTCGATCATCATTAATCATAAAGGCACATTACAAAGAGGATCACAAGCCTATTCACTGATCGTAAGCGGAGTAGGCGGACAAGCTTATTGTGCTTCCGCCGCCACCAATACTGGTGGGGCAAGAATAGATAGTGTTTCATTCAGCAATATCCACCAAAAAAATCCTGCCGGATGCACATCCTACACCAGCTATACCAACCTTACCGGCAGTATTGAAGCTGGTCAAACCCTGCCAATATTCGCCCGTCTCAACAGTTGCGATGCAAGTGTTGCTGATAAGATCGTGAAAGTATTTATCGATGCCAATAACGATGGCGATTTTGATGACGCAGGAGAAACACTTGCCACCAGCGGTGTGATCAATGGCAATGGTGATTTTACCGGCAATGTCACTATACCTTCATCCCTGACACCGGGTAAATACGCCCTGCTTCGCATCGTGATGCAGGAAACAAATAATGCAGCAAGTGTTGCTGCCTGTGGTTCGTATACCAAAGGGGAAACACAGGATTATCGCCTGCTGGCTGTTACACCGTCACTCGACTTCGGCATTACGGAATTGCTTTCACCTGAAGCTGGCAACTGTCCTTCTCCTGCACAGTATGTATCCATTCGCGTACGTAATTTTGGCAATGCGAATAAAAAGAACATTCCACTTACAGCAGTAGTAAAACAGGGAGCAACAATCATTGCGACACTGACAGCTACTTATGCAGATACTATTTATGCGCAAACAGATGAAGTATATACATTCCAGACACCAGTTGAAATAGCTCCTGGCCAATCTTACACCATTACTGCCAGCACTTCTTTCCCGGGTGATCAGAATGCTGCAAATGATCAAAGCGTATTCAACCTTACCAGCCGTACAGCAGCTTCAAATCCCACGGCTACAGCAGTTATCTGCGGCACAACTGCCCAGTTGAATGCTACAGCAGTTTCCGGCGCTCAACCGTATAACTGGTATTCTTCCGCTACTGCCACCACTCCTTTGGCTACAGGCAGCGCTACAAGCACTGCAACCATTCTTTCAACTTATTATTTAAGTTCAGGTGAAATCAATAAACTGGGGCCTGCCAATAAACAGGTATTTACGGATGGCGGCTATAATGCTTTCAGCAATAATATCGTGAAGTTCACTGCTTCCATCCCTGTTACGTTGCAGACTGCGCGTTTATATATCGGCAATTCAGGAAAGATCACTTTCATTCTGCGCCAGATCGTTTCTGAAAATGCAGATGGTAGTTACACATATTATCCTATCTCGAGCAAAACGATCGATGTGTATGCTACAGCACCCACTTCACCAGTATTGGGAGCACAGAACAATGATCCTGCCGATGCCGGCGCTATTTATTATTTAGGTATTGATTTCCCTGAAGCTGCCAATTATTACCTGGTTATCCAGTGCTCGAACGGAGCGTCCATATTCAGGAACAACAATATCACTTCCAGCCCTTATCCTTACTCCGTTCCGGGTGTATTATCCCTTACCGGCAACAGCGCAATAGACGCCAGCGATCCCAATTTCTACCAGAAGTTTTATTACTTCTATTACGATATTGGCCTGAAACTGTCTAATTGTGCATCTGGCCGTGTACCGGTTATCCCGACCACTAACCCCACGCCGTCCGTTACGCTCAATGGAAACCTGCTCACCAGTTCCATTGCAACCGGCAATCAGTGGTATCTCAATGATGCGCTCATTAGTGGGGCAACGGGGCAAACGTATACAGCTACAACCACAGGCGTTTACACTACCAAAGTGACTACGGGTTCCTGTACGATCACTTCCAATGCGGTCAACTTCACTGCTACACCCGTAACCAATGTTGATCCGGAAGAGATTGGTATGAAAGTTTCTCCGAATCCTTCACCAGGCGGACAGTTCACACTGCAACTGGTAACAAGAACAAGAAGCAACCTGGATATTTCCCTGGTCAATACAACAGGTCAACAGGTATATCATAGTCAGATACCGGACTTTACCGGCAACCTGTCCAAACTGATCACTCCAGGTAAACTGGCCGCAGGTGTTTACTACCTGCAGGTAACTCATGACAAGAAGCTTTATATAAAGAAGATCATTGTGCTGGAATAATAGTTCTTTATTTATTCCATTAAAAAGGCCCCGGTCTCCCGGGGCCTTTTGTATTCTGAACCGTCCAAGCTCAATTCGTTTTATTGTTGCAGCACCACTTCACCGATATCCACTGGCTGATCCTTCACTTCAATATTATCAAACGTTACGTCCTTATAAGGATCTTTCGCATCCACGATCACTTTATATGTACCGCTTTTCACTGAAAGCGAAAAAGTGCCGGAAGTAATATTGCCTTTTGTTGAATCACTGCCGGAAATAGCCCACACTGCATCCGCACCATCTGCGGGGGTCACTTTTCCGGTAATGCTGCCTTGCGGCTCGGTAAATGCTAACATGGCTGCAGCCGCTGCTGCAATTATGCCACAGGAGAGAATACTTTTTTTCATGATGTTCAGTTTATGATTAAAAAAAGGAATTCGGTTCTCTGTGGTCTATGCCATTAAAAGCATTTACTGAAATCCAACTACTATGCCAAACGGTTTTATATGTGGATAACTCGGTTCGATTTCAAAACCGGACCATTCAACTGAACATATGGGGTCGTTCGGGCGATTGCAATACTCTTTGTATATTACTTTAAATTTATACCTGATGGCTGTTCAACCCTGGCGCACCGGTAAAGTTATCCGCATTGAGCAGGAGACCTATAATACCCGCCGCTACTGGATAGAAGTGCCTGAACTGGCTTCGTTTGATTTCACTCCCGGCCAGTTCGTAACGCTCGACTTGCCTATCCACGAGAAACCTGCCAAACGCTGGCGCAGTTATTCCATTGCCAGCTGGCCCGACGGCTCCAATGTATTTGAGCTGGTGATCGTGTTGCTCGACGGAGGGGCAGGCACCACCTATCTCTTTAACGAGATCACGGTTGGCAGTGAACTGGTGCTGCGGGGACCGCAGGGTGTGTTCGTACTGCATGAGCAAGAATTGAATAAACGCCTGTTCCTTATCTGCACCGGCACAGGCATTGCTCCATTCCGCAGCATGGTGCATCATATCTGGCGGAACAATATCCCTCACCGCGATATCTACATCATCTATGGCTGCCGTACAAAAAAGGACCTCCTGTATTATGACGAATTGAATTCGCTGGAACTGGAGAATTTCCATTACGTCCCAACGCTTTCGCGTGAGGAATGGGAAGGAAAAAGCGGGTATGTGCACGCTATTTATGAAGAACATTGTTCCGGCAAACCGGATGCAGCATTCTTATTATGCGGCTGGAAGAATATGATTGATGAAGCAAAGCAGCGGATCGTGGCAATGGGATATGATAAGAAAGATATTCACCAGGAGTTATATGGGTAGGGATGGTATCGCAAAGTGTGCAAAGAGTTGTTAAAATTACGTTGCGCACTTTGCGATACTTCCAATAACTAATTCTACCCAATTGCCTGAAGCACGCGGTTCCTTATCTCACTCACAGGGATCCTCTCCTGTTCCATACTGTCTCTATACCGGATAGTAACCGTATTATCTTCTTTGGTCTGATGATCCACCGTCACACAGAAAGGTGTTCCTACTGCATCCATCCGTCGATATCTTTTTCCTATAGCATCTTTTTCTTCGTAGAAACAACGGAAAGACGAGCGGCATTCATCCATAATACTCTCAGCTATCTCAGGCAGGCCGTCTTTTTTGGTCAGCGGGAAAACAGCCAGCTTGATAGGCGCCAGCTTTGCAGGAAGTTTCAGTACCACCCTGCTATCCGGTTTCTCCGGGGTGCTTAGGTCCTGCTCTTCATAAGCATGGCTCATCACCAGCAGGAACATGCGGTCAAGGCCTATGGATGTTTCAATTACATAAGGAATATAATTGCCATAAGGCTTGCCGGTGGCAGGATCAATATCATTATCGAAATACTGCATTTTTTTCTTGCTGTATTCCTGGTGTTGCGACAGATCAAAATCGCCGCGGGAGTGAATCCCTTCCACTTCTTTAAAACCGATAGGGAAATTGAATTCTATATCACAGGCTTCTTTGGCATAATGCGCCAGCTTCACATGATCATGATAGCGATAGCTCTCAGCCGGTATGCCCAGGCTTAAATGCCATTGCAGCCTTGCTTCTTTCCAGTATTTATACCATTCGCCTTCAGTGCCGGGGCGTACAAAAAACTGCATTTCCATTTGTTCAAACTCCCTCATCCGGAAAATGAACTGGCGGGCAACGATCTCATTCCGGAATGCCTTACCGGTCTGGGCGATACCAAACGGCACTTTCATCCGGCCTGTTTTCTGCACATTCAGGAAATTGACAAAAATACCCTGTGCTGTTTCCGGGCGCAGGTACACAATATTGTCCTGTCCTTCCTCGGCAGCCACTGCACCGAATTCGGTCGCAAACATCAGGTTGAACTGGCGGATATCCGTCCAGTTGGAAGTGCCGCTGACAGAGCAGGTAATGCCATGGTCGGCGATCAGTTGTTTCAATCCTGCAAAATCATCCTTGGCCAGCAGGTTCTCCATTTCAACCAGCATACCTTTGGCCTCATCAATACGGCCGTCCTTTTCCATTTGTTCGGCATGGGCCTCAATAAGATGATCTACCCGGTAGCGCTTCTTGCTGTCCTTATTATCTATCATCGGGTCATTGAAATTGTCTACGTGACCGCTGGCCTTCCAGGTTGTGGGATGCATAAAAATGGCCGCATCAATACCAACGATATTGTCGTTCAACTGGGTCATGCTTTTCCACCAGTAATCGCGGATATTCTTTTTTAATTCACTGCCCATCTGGCCATAATCATATACAGCCTGCAGTCCATCATATATTTCACTGCTGGGAAAAATAAAACCGTACTCTTTACAATGCGAGATGATCGCCTGGAACTTATTGGAATCGTTTGCCATAATTGTTTTTAATTACCTGGGATTTCCGGCCTGCAAAAATAAGTGAAGAGGGCAAAGGGGCAAAGAATAGTCAGGAGTCAATAGCCGGCCTTGCGTCAGGAGTTGGTGGATGAGGAGGGGCCGTTGATGGTTTCCTGGAGGGTGGCGGACTCTTTTGCTGCATGTTGCAGGTCTTTTTCAGACTCTACCTCCACCTGCTCGATCCAGACAGCATAGTTATTGGGATAGATGCGCGAACCGGTTTCAACGGCAAAAGCATGCGTGAATGCAGCCCCGAAATAAAGGATGATCGCTGAATAATAGACCCACAGCAAAATCACGATAATGGAGCCTGCAGCGCCATAAGCTGAAGACATCCGGTTCTGGCCCAGGTAATATCCGATAAGAAACCGGCCTATCATAAACAGGATGGCAGTGGCGGCGGCGCCTGCCCTTACATGTTTCCATTGTATCCGGGCATCGGGCAAAACCTTAAATATCAGTGCAAACAATGAGGCGGTGATCAGAAAAGTGAACAGAATATTGGTGATATAAACTATGATTACTGCTGTTTCGGGGAAAGTTTGCGTAAGCCGGCCGATCAGCATGTCCATAATACCATTTATGATCAGCGAAACCAGGAGAAGAAAGCCCAGTGATATGATCATGGAAAAAGAAAGAAGCCGGTTGATCAGCATTTTGAGAAAACCTCTCCCCTTTCTGGGTTTTGCTTTCAGCCGCCAGATCTGGTTTACGGAGTCCTGTATTTCCCCAAACACACTGGTGGCACCGATCACCAGGGTAGCAATACCCACCGTAGTGGCCAGTTTGCTTTCCGATGATAAAGTGGCATTGCGGATAACGGATTGTATCTGCAATGCAGCATCATGTCCCACAAAATCCGCAATTTGCCCGTACACCATGCCTTCCACCGCTTCCTGCCCGTAAAAAAGATCGCTTACCCATATAATAATGATCAGCAGGCCAGGCAATGAAAAAATAGTATAATAAGCAAGGGCAGCACTCAGTTTCAGGATTTTTTTATTGAAAAAATCAGAAAAGGCCTCTTTAATGCTATTCCAGACTTTTTTTGCCATGCCTATACATGAAAAAAATAGTGCCAGTCTTTCCTATAATTTAGGATTCTCCTTATGTCGCTCAGCATCCCGTTTCGTTTTCTTGTCCAGGTTTTTTTCCCAGGCCTTTTCCAGGTCAACCCCGGTTTGATTGGCCAGGCAAACCAGTACCCAGAGCACATCGGCCATTTCATCGCCCAGGTCGCGTCCTTTGTCTGATTCCTTGAACGACTGATCACCATATTGACGGGCCATGATCCTGGCAAGTTCTCCCACTTCTTCTGTCAGTATCGCCATATTGGTCAGTTCACTGAAATAACGGACGCCAATTGTTTTGATCCATTCATCCACTTGTTGCTGCGCTTGCCGGATAGTCATAACAAAATTTTTAGAAGTTCCTTGCAATATAGCATGATTCTTGCCGTTTTACCCACCCCTTGCCATCCTTGTGCTCTTATTGAAACACCAAAATTCAATGCATCATGTTAACCATAGTCCGTCATATATTGCCGCTTGCAGCGCTCACCTTATCGACACTTATAATAGAAGCGGAGGCTCAGCCTGCACTGCCAACATCTGCTGCTGATTCGGCAAAACCTGCCAAGCCATACCGGATCCTTACTTCCGGCAAGCAGATCACCATCAAAAGCACAAAGGATATCAAAAGCGTGATGGTATGGTCATCAGAAGGAAACCGCATACTGGAGCAAAAGGAAGTGAATAACTCCAGCTATAATTTCAGGATCAGCGTAAATGAAAAGATATTCTTCATACGTCTGCAACTGGCGGATGGGAAAGTGTACTCAGAAAAGATAGGTATACAATAAGAGTGGGGAGTCAGCACCGGGTCATTCCTTGTTTTTTGTGTCAATCCAGATAGTAACAGGCCCATCATTCAGTAATTCCACTTTCATATCTGCTCCAAAGCTTCCTGTTCCGATTTCTTTTTCCAGGTCAGTTGATAGTTGTTTGATCATGGCTTCATACATGGGTATGGCATGGCCGGGTTTGCTTGCCCGGATATAGGAAGGACGGTTGCCTTTTTTGGTTGACGCATGCAGGGTGAACTGGCTCACCAGGAGGATATCGCCATTAATTTCTTTTATTGACCGGTTCATTACCCCGTTCTCATCATTAAAAATGCGCAGGTTCACGATCTTGCTGCTAAGCCATCCAATATCATCGGAAGTATCTGCATCTTCTATACCCAGCAATACCAGGAGGCCGTCCTGGATGGCAGATTTCTGCCGGCCATCAATCGTAACGCTTGCGTTTTTCACTCTTTGTATTACAGCCCGCATATATTGTATCTTTACTTACTCACAAATATATTGGCCACAAGCCATTGACCATGATAGATCTCAGAAAAGAAATTTCCTTTCAAACCACGCGTAGCGGTGGCAAGGGAGGTCAGAACGTAAATAAAGTGGAAACAGCCGTGATCGCTTCGTTGCCCGTGGCTGCTTCCTTGTTGCTCAGCGAAGAACAGAAAGCCATTGTTACAGAAAAATTGTCCAACCGAATCAATGCAGAAGGGATGCTGCAGGTAAAAGCACAAACTCATCGTACCCAACTGGCCAATAAGGAAGAAGCCGTCCAAAAGATCAATGACCTGGTACATCATGCCCTTGCAAAGAAAAAGCCGCGTATCGCCACTAAGGTCAGCAAAGCAGCGAAAGAACGGCGGATGGAGTCAAAAAAGAGAAAGTCGGAGGTAAAAGCCGGCCGGCAGAAATACAGGAATAGCCGTGAACTTTGATTTATGAAAAAACATTTATTCACCATATTATCCATCATTCTCTCGGTTATCACTATTTCATACGTACTGGGCTCATGTAAGAAAGACGACAACCCGAATGATCTTACTTTTTTACCGCAGGAAATACCGCCAGGCTTTCCTGATCCCCTGTACCGCTTCACTGATAACCCATTGACCAAAGAAGGGTTTGAACTGGGCCGTAAATTATTTTATGACGGACGGCTTTCAGTAGATAGTATTCATCCCTGCGCTTCCTGCCACCAGCAGATCGCTGGTTTCGGAACATATGAGCACGACCGGAGCCACGGCGTGTACCATTCCCATACTTTGCGCAACGCTCCTGTTCTGTTCAATCTTGCCTGGCAAAACAGTTATCATTGGGATGGAGAGTTTAGCACGCTTTTTTCAGAAGCCGCCCAACCGATCAACGGACATATTGAAATGGGTGAATCTTTCAACGGCGTTATAGGTAAACTGCAAAAAGATCCGGAATACCGGAAGATGTTTAAAAAGGTCTTTCGCACAGAATTCATCAGTGCAGAGAACATGCTGAAGGCACTGGCACAATTTACCGGCTATATGACTTCTGCCAATTCCAAATATGACCGTGTCAAAAAGGGTGAAGCTTCTTTTACAGCAACTGAACAGTCTGGCTATGAATTGTTCCAGGCACATTGTACAAGCTGCCACCCGGAGCCTATGTTCACGGATTACAGTTTCCGCAATACCGGTTTGCCGGTCGACAATGCATTGAATGATTATGGCCGTATGCGGATCACACATTTATCGGAAGATTCGCTGAAATTCAAGGTCCCTACCCTGCGCAACGTGTATATTTCTTCCAATTATATGCATGACGGACGCTTTGCTACGCTCGGCCAATGCCTCGATCATTACCGGACCGGTGTGCAGCAAAGCCCTACTCTTGATCCTTCGCTGGCAAATGGCATTCCGCTTACCAATACAGAAGCCACCAATATTGCACTGTTTTTGCGGACGCTTACCGATTCAAGTTTTTTGAAGGATACACGATTTAGCGAACCGAAATAACATTTTACTGATCAGGCCTCCTTCCCGTTCTTCCCGCCTTACTGGTAAGAATTTACCGGTAAGGCGGGAAGAACGGGAAGGAGGCCTTTTAAATAGAACGTATCTTTTTTGTTAGGTTATTATTTTACATTTGTTGTTAAACTTTTCTTTTGAGCGGCATTAAGAAACTGGCAGGTCAAACTTTATGGTATGGTATTCCAACAATAGCCAGCCGTTTTTTAGGCTACCTGATGAACCTGTCCCTGCCGCTTTTATTTGCCCAGCCGGCTACAACCGCTGACCTTACCCAGGTGTACGCGATCATCCCGTTCTTGAATGTGTTATTCACCTATGGGCTTGAAACAGCTTATTTCCGTTTTGCGCAGGACCATGATCAGAAAAAATTATACAATACCCTTTCTGTTTCGCTGATCATTTCCACTATTGTATTTACCGGTATACTATTGCTTTGCAAAGAACCAATTGTAAGATGGGCCAGGCTGGAAAAGCATCCTGAATACATCACCTGGATGGCTGGCATTATTTTCTTTGATGCGCTCTCCACACTTGCTTTTGCAAGACTGCGCCAGGAGAACCGGCCAAAACGTTATGCTTTTGCAAGGATGGCAGGCGTGCTCATGTATGTTGTAGTGATTGTTATCTTCCTGGGGGTGATCCCAAAATATGTCGAAACTAATAAGGAGTCTTTCCTGGGCACTTTTTACAATAAAGATATTGGCATCGGTTATTACCTTATCGGTAACCTTTGCGGCAGTATTTTAACATTTATTCTTTTAAGAAAAGAATTCATTCAGATACGCTTCAGTTTTGATGCGGCTCTCTGGAAAAAAGTAATGCATTATTCATACCCGTTGGTAATAGTGGGTATGGGCGGTATGGTAAATGATATGCTTAGCCGTCTTATTTACCAGCATGTGGTGGACCTGCCTGAACAACAGGCCAAACATGAACTGGGCATCTTCGGGAATATTTACAGGCTGGCCGTGCTGGTCACTATCATGATACAGGCATTCCGCATGGCGGCAGAACCATTCTTCTTCAACCGCTCCCGAGAAGAAAACCCGCAGCGTATTTATGCCCGGGTAATGAAGTTTTTTGTGATCGCCTGTTGCTTCATGTTCCTTTTTATCAGCCTTTATATTGATGTGTTTGCCTGGTTTTTCGAAGCCATTGATAAAGCCACATGGGTAGAGGGGCTGGGTATTGTTCCACTGCTCGCGCTGGGCAATATCTTCCTGGGCATTTATTACAATCTCAGTATCTGGTACAAACTGTCCAATAAAAACATGATGGGTGCGGTTATCACGCTTGCAGGTGCAGTGCTCACCATCGTATTGAACATTATTTTAATTCCCCGGTTCCATTATTTCGGAGCGGCCATTGCCACTTTCTGCTGTTATCTTTTTATGATGATTGTGAGTTATATCATGGGGCAGAAGTATTATCCCGTTCCTTACCCCCGCAAAAAACTGATCGCTTACCTCGTGATGGTGGTGCTGATCTATCTGCTGCACCTGGGACTGGTGCACATATGGGCCAACCGTTGGTTCAACCTGGCATCTGCTACCCTGCTTCTTTTTTCATTTGCCTGGTTCATTATCCGTATTGAACGGAAGGAGTTGCAGAACCTGCCTGTTATAGGAAAACTGCTCTACCGTTGAGTTAATACAATTTCACAAACGGGTTATTCATTTTCTCCAACCCGATCGTCGTCACCGGTCCATGCCCGGCATATACTTTGGTGTTGTCTGGCAGGGCAAAAAATTTGGTCTGAATGCTGTTGATCAGCGTGGCATAGTCCCCGCCCGGAAGGTCAGTGCGCCCAATGCTGCCATTGAATAATACATCCCCGCCTATCACAAAAGAGCCCGGCTCATAATAAAAAGAGAGGCTGCCGGGAGAATGGCCGGGAGTGAATAGCACTTCCAGTTTTTCATCGCCCAGGAAAATTGGTTGGTTTTCCGGAATGAATGTCAATTCCCCTTCATAATGATCAAACGGCAATTGCCAGCGTTCAGCAGCTGCCGGAGCCCGGTCAAGCACAGGTTTTTCCTTTTCGTGGATATGGGGTATCAGCCCCCAGGTCTCAAATATGAATTTATTGCCAAATACGTGATCGAGATGGCCATGTGTATTGAGCAGTAAAACCGGTTTCAGGCCGGCCCCTTCGATAGCTGATCTCAGTTCATTGCGTTCCTCCTGAAAATAACAGCCTGGGTCTATAATGCAGCACTCACCCTTTTCGTTATACAAAACGTACGTATTCTCCTGGATGGGGCTAAAAGTGAATGTCTTAACAGTTAACATGATCGGTTTTTCGTATTTTTAAAAATGGGGGCGAATCCGGTACATTTGTAAAATAAGAAACAATAAACGATATGCACCCGCTAAATTTCCGGCATCTTACTGATATGCACGAAAAGACCAAACGGGTGAGAATGATCGGCAGCTTTATAAATAATAAATATTCCCTGATGAATAGTAAAATGAAGGCATTGGTGACCTGCGTTTTAGTGTGTGCAGGAATGGCATCGTATGCGCAGGTAGGCACAGTGGAGTTTGGCAAAAACCGCGTGCAATACCAGAAATTCAAATGGAGATATTATCAAACCACCAACTTTAATACCTATTTCAGCCAGGACGGGTTAGGACTGGGAAAATATGTGGCCCAGATTGCGGAAACAGAATTACCCGGCATCGAAGAATTTGTGGAGTATGGAATGCAACGCCGCACCAATATTGTAGTATATAACAATTTTGATGAACTGCAGCAGTCAAATATCGGCATGGGGATCGACTGGCAGAATACCGGCGGTGTAACCAAACTGGTCAACAACAAAATGCTGGTTTACTTTGATGGCAACCACGATAACCTCCGCCGTCAGATACGCCAGGGTATTGCCAGGGTGCTGGTAGAAAATGTTTTGTTTGGTGACGACCTGGGCGAATTTGCAGCCAATCAGGCCCTGCTTGATCTGCCGAAATGGTTGACCGACGGTTATATTGAATATGCTGCTGAAAACTGGAGCCCCGAATTGGATGATGACCTTCGCGCTACCATGCTTTCCGGCAAATACAGCAATTTTTACCAGTTCGCATTTGAAAAACCATTGCTCGCCGGCCATGGCTTCTGGAAATATATTGCCGATAAATATGGCAAAAACAAAGTCACTTATTTTCTTTACCTCAGCCGCATTTACCGCAACCTCAACAATGCTTCTGAAAAAGTAACTAAAAAGAAATTTAAGGACCTGCTGAAAGATTTCATGATCGATGTGCCACAGCAGTATTATAAAGATATCCGCAGCCGTAAGAATGCCCCCAAAGGTCAGCTTGGCGTAAGCGAAGTGATCCGTAAAAAGGATTTTATCCGTTTCAACGCCAATCCTAATCCCAAGAGCTTTACTTATGCAGTAGTGGAATATAAACAGGGTGTTTACACAGTAGTGCTGAATGAGAATTTTGTGAACCGTAAAGTATTGCTTCGTTTCGGCCACCGCTCCCGCGAAGAAGAGAAGAACCCTAACTACCCTATCCTTGCCTGGGATGGCAAAGGCACAAGGCTGGCTGTGATATACAGCCTGGAAGGAAAACCAAGATTATTTGTGTATGATGCTCTTAACAGGATCAAAGTTGCCAAGCAGGACCTGCCCATGTTCAACCAGGTGCAGGACATGAAATATATGCTGGACAATAACACCCTGCTTTTAAGTGCCATCAGAAGCGGGCAAACAGATATTTATACTTACAAAATAGATAAACAGACTTACGACCAGGTCACCAATGATGTGTATGATGACCTGGACCCATCATTTGTCGCTTTCCCAGGCAAAACGGGAATTCTTTATTCCAGCAACCGCCCATCGGCAACTGCAATAACGCATGATGATTCATTGCCTGCCAAACACTTCAATATTTTCATGGTAGACAACTGGAATAAATCAGACTTCAAACAGATATCCCAGCTTACAGCGATGAAATTCGGTAATGCCCGTTTCCCTTCACAATACAATACTTCCCACTTCACATTTGTGAGTGATGAGAACGGTATCAACAACCGCTATGCAGGTTTCTTCCGGACAGAAAGGGCTGGTCTCGACACACTGGTATTTATTGGTGATGAAGTGTTGCGCAATCCTTCGCTTAAAGACGTGGACAGCCTGCTGAAAGAATGGGATAAAACAGATATCGACTCAGTAGGTTTTGTATCCATTACCAATGATTCTTCATACGTGTTCCCACTCACCAATTACCAAAGCAGCCTTTTGGAAACAAGAACTGCCGGCGATAATCAACAGGTAAGTGAGGTGGTGAAGCTGGGTGATGTAAAACTGCTTTATCGCCTCCGTGTAGATGAAAATATTTTGCGCCGCCGCAATGTAGCTGCACGCCCCACTGAATACATGAAGCAGATCATGGATGAAGACAAACGGCAGAAAAACCGCACAGCCCCTTCACAGCAGAAGCAGGATACCGCACCAAAGCAAAATGATTTCTTCCAGAGCGAATTTGCGAACGAAAAGAAGGATACGACCCAACTGGGCAAAGTGATCGAAGCGGAAGCATTACCGCAACCGACCATTCTCAGCAAAGCAAAACTGTATGAATACCGTCCACCGAAATTCTTTGCTGATTATGCAGTTACCGGTTTCAACAACTCTGTGCTGGCGGTCAATAAATTCCAGCCTTATGGTGGTGGCGCCGGCCCGATCTATCTTTCCAATGGAAATGACTTCAATGGCCTGATCAGGCTGGGCACTTCTGATCTGATGGAAGATATCAAGTTTACCGGAGGTATCCGTATTGCTTCCAATCTGCGCGACAATGATGTGTTGTTCGAGTTCTATAATTTCAGAAAGAGGTTGGATTGGGGGGTTACTTACTACCGCTCCAGTACCCAGGTAGGCTTCGTGGACGCACCGCAATACATGGGTAAGAGCTTCTCCAGCTACTATCTTGCCCGCCTGCGTTATCCGTTTGATAAAACGAAAAGCCTGCGTGCTACTCTCGGTCCCCGCTTTGAAAGGATCGCGGTCACTTCACGCGACGCGATATCACTGGAGATCCCGGATTTCAAATCTACCTATGGCCAGCTCAGCCTGGAATATGTATATGATGATGCCATCACACCCGCTACGAATATCTGGCATGGCCTGCGGTATAAAATATATGCCGACTGGTTTATGCAAACCAGCAAGCTCACTGAACTGCAGTTGCAGCAAAAGCAGGGCAAGACCATGTTCAACGTTGGTTTTGATGCACGCCATTACCTGCCCCTTTACCGCAACCTGATCTGGGCACTTCGCGCTGCTGGTGATTTCTCCTTTGGAGATCAGCAAGTCATTTATTATCTCGGTGGGGTAGACAACTGGTTCGGACCAAAATTCAACGACGGCAATGCGCCTGTTCAACCAAATAACTACACCTACCAGTCACTCGCAGTGAATATGCGTGGGTTCAAGCAAAACGTTGCAAATGGTAACAATGCTGTTGTGATCAACAGTGAATTCAGGCTGCCTGTTTTCACCACATTCTTCAATAAACCGATCAATAACGCCTTCCTGCGCAATTTCCAGTTGGTACAGTTTGTTGATCTCGGTACGGCATGGGCAGGAAGCGTAAGCAATATCAGAAGACCACAAGTTGTTTACTCTACCATTCCTACCGCACCCAGCGTCCGCTTTAAAGCTGGCGGCATTGGTCCTTTTGCAGGTGGTTATGGCTTTGGCGCCCGCAGCACTCTCCTGGGTTATTTCCTCCGCGTGGATGCAGCCTGGGAAATGAATGGCATTTTCCGCAACAAACCCATGTGGTATTTTGCCATGGGTGTTGATTTCTAGTATAAGCTGATCATCATTATAATAAAAGACCTCCGCAATTGCGGAGGTCTTTTCATTTTCATAAGGGATAAGACAATGGTCATGGTTGGTTTATCAGAGTACGGCTCAAATATTCTTACAATTTTATCTTTTTACCATTGTATCTTTCTTGAATAATGCATGATCACACCGAGGGTAATAAATAACCCTATACTTCCAAGCAGCAGTGAATAATCCTGCAATTGCAGAATGGTGAATATGTAGCCATAAAGCAATACCAGCAACAAAGACAGCAACCAGCTTAACCTTCCTGACGAAAGCACCCCTTTTATGAACCAACCTATCAAACCAACTGTAGCAACAGTGGCAAGGATATAAGCGATATTGAAGCCGATATATTCAGAAAAAGAAAGCAATAGAGTATAGAATAAAAGCAATGCAGCACCCACCAATGCATACTGGATAGGGTGAACAGATTTCTTATTCACCATTTCAATAATGAAGAACGCTGCGAATGTGAGCACGATGCAAAGAATGGCATACTTTACTGAGCGCATGGTTTTTTGATAACCATTCACCGGAATAAAAAGACCTGTACCAAAAGATGCATTGGTTAGATCATAAGATGTTTCTTTCCACGACTGCGGATAGCTACGGGTATGTGAAAGGCTTTTCCAGGAAGCAGAGAAACCCTCTCTGTTTATCTGGTATTCGGGTAGCTGGACACCTGTAAAACTGGGCTCTTTCCAGGGGGAACTGAGCTTTACGGTAGTTTCTTTCCCAACAGGCGTGAACAGCAACTCATGAGAACCATTGAACTGCAACTGGGAAGAGAAAGAAATAGCTCCTTCCGGCGATACGTTTACAGGAGCAATGAACGCATCCTTCATAACAGCATTATTGACGGCCGAAGGATTAAGTGTAACAAGAGAGTCGTTCCACTTCAATTGCATTTCCTCTTTCAGTCCGCGAGGATCCTGCAGGTTGACACAGACATAAGCTTCATTCCACAAAACACTGGATGCATCGATCCGCAGTTGCTTCAGCGGTATTTCGCTGAACTTCCCGGAGATATTCAGGGTGGAAGAATAAAGCATCACCTGGTAAATACCCCGGTGCCTTTCTTCCGGTTTCATGTCTCCTGTAATAGTCAATTTGTCGGGCAGCAGATAGGCTTGTTTTCTCAGGATGGAGGGCGGACCTGAAACATTGGCTACTGTCTCTGCATAAGGCAATACAAGCACAGGCCCTGTTATGATTTGCGACCCGGCCCATTTGCTGCTTACTTCTTCATAAGCATCTTTCTGCCTTTGTTCCCTTTCTTTGATCAGTTCCTCCACAAAATAAGCAGGGATCAATAGCAGTAAGACCAATATTCCAATCAGAAGGGCTTTAAAGAAAAGCTTACTCTTTTGCCAGGCCTGAGCAACGGTTGTTTCCATAGTATTTATTATTTAATCGTTTGGTGAAATTGTCCAGCCATCTTTTTGATGGTGATATAGATCAAGGTCATGAATATGGCATACACACCGATCATGCCCCACTCCATTTTGTAACGAAGCGGATGGATAATGATATCCAATAGCTCATTGAAAAGAGTAAACGGCTTGGCCAGCACATCCCAGGTATTGAAGCGCAGGTAACGGCCGATATAAACACCAAAAGCGTTCAGCCACATTACCGCAAAAACCACGAGTAAGGAAAAGGAGCGCCCGCTTACCTGTTGAAGAATGGTTTCCACTTTACGAACAGAAAGAAGCCCAAGCAAAAGGCCATTCCATGCAAAAGAGAAGATCAGTAAAAGATCAAACCATCTTGGCGCATTATTTAGGTCATCCAGGTGAAAAAGGTCGGTGACGATATAAAATGCGTTAGGAACAAACAGCAGCCATACCAGTAATATCGATACCATGGCTGGTTTATTCTTCCATATCTGGGGGCGTGTACCGAGCCATTGGCTAACAGCATAAGGAACAAACGCAAGGAAAAGATTCCAGATAAGAAAAAGATGGGACAGTTGTTCCGTAACCAGCACACGTGCCGCTACCAATAAGCAACTGAAGCCACAGGATATAAGCAGCCATTGCTGCAGGCCAGGGTTGGGAGTTTCCAGTTTTTTCGCAAGGGTTTTATATAACATGATCGAGGATTTTAGGTAAAAAAATAATGAGACCGGTGCTAAGTGCCGTAATGGAAGTGACCAGCACAGCCCCTGCAGCCAGGTCTTTGATCAATCCTGCTTTGGGATGAAACCCTGGAGATACAAAATCAACCAGGTGCTCAATAGTAGTGTTCATGATCTCTGCTGCCCATACTGCTCCGGTTACGATCAGGAGTGCCAGTAACTCGGTGCCGGTAATATGGAAATAAAAGATGCCAACTGCAACGCCAGCTGTAGCAGCCAGATGAATGCGGGCATTGGGCTCTTCGCGGAAGAACCGGCCAATGCCATTGAATGCATAGCGGAAGCTAAGCATTCGGGATCTGAGGGTTAGAGAATCTTGTTTCATTGTATTACTTGATTTCATATTGTACTTTAATTTCCCAGTCATAACCATAAGCCAGGAAAGGAGTTTTCCTGTTTGTTTCCGCCAATGCCACATAAACTTTATGCAACCAGGAACCCAGTGCTGTATCAGTTGAAAAAAATCGTGTCAGATAAGCCAATTCCTGTTCAACAGGAATGGCAGTTAAACCACTCAGAAAAAGGCTGATCATGAAAAATATCATCCAACGGTGGATACTGCGGATTTTCTTTTCATTTTTAAAAGCACTTTGCATTTCAAAGTGATTGGTTAAAAAAAATTTACTTTATCCCCTTTATCATATTTTCCAATGCCGAGATATGATCTGAAAATGCTTTTTCCCCGATCCTCGTCACTGAATAAGTCGTATTTGTCTTCCTTCCGATAAATCCTTTATGTACTTTGATATAGCCATTCTCCTCCAGGCTCACCAAATGCGTAGCCAGGTTGCCATCCGTTACTTCCAGCATTTGCTTGAGATCATTGAAGCTTACTTCTTCATTGACCACAAGCACACTCATCACGCCCAGCCGGATGCGGTTGTCAAAAATTTTATTTAAACCTGTTATCGGATTCTTCATACTCCTAATTATCGCAAAGAAAGGCTTTTTAGCTAACCTTTACCCGTTCATATTTCCACCACATGATCAATCCATAGATAATGTGCAATACACCAAAACCAAGTGCCCAGTAATATAAACTATAGCCAATAAATAAAATATTCAACAAGCCCAGCACTATTTCACAATAACCCAGGTAACGGATATCTGCAACAGTATACTTACCGGCATTCACCAGGGCCAGTCCATAGAATACCAGGCAACCTGGTCCTACAAAACGCCATTCGTCATACTGCAACATGCCAAATACATACAGGCTCCCGGCAACCAGCGGCACAGCCATACTCCAGAATACGCGGCGGGAAATATGATTATGCAGTACTTCTCCCTGTTGCTTTGCTTTGCGCCAGGTGAAATAAAATGCACTGATCAATGCTGCAGCCAGTACAGCGCCGGCCAGCAACAATAAATTCACTTTTAAGGCGGCAAACGAGTGCCCGGAATAAGTCCATTCCTTCGAATCCCCATAATAATTAATGATCATGCGGTGTGCAGCCCAGGCACCCGCAAGTGCGCAAACACCCGCTGCCACACAACTTAAACCGCTGAGCGAAGTGAACCGGCTTGATTTTTCCATCATTTTCCGGATATCCCTTACGTCCTGCAGACTGTCCAATGGTTGGTTTTCTGAGCTCATAAAAAAGCGCTTTGGAATACAAAGTAAGTATGAGGAAAGCATACTTCCAAATATTCAGGTTGTTAATTTTCTTTATTTGTTTCGCTCTCCGTTGACCATGTTCGAATGACTGTTGATCGAATGACCGATGGCCGAATAGCCGTTAATTTGCAAGCCTGAGCCAGTAGTTCCTTTGCCATTGTCACCCCGGCCCTGGTTCAGTAAGCATTCAGGTTTAAAGAATATAAGAGCCGGGGTCTCCCCTCGCTGCACTTGCTTCAAACCTGTAAGACATTATTGCCTGGGAAATACTGCAGATGGGGGAGACCCCGGATCTTAGCGAACTACAGCAGTTGATGTACTAAACCTGGTCCGGGGTGACAATGGCAAAGGAACTACTGGCTCAGACTGGCTCAGGCTTGTACATTGACGACCATTCCACCACTCGGCCATCAATCAGCGATTTTTCCCTAACTTGATCCTACAAAACCGCTTGCATGTCCTTAACCTATATTCTTGCCCTCGATCAGGGCACTACCAGCAGCCGCAGTATGCTGTTCGACCAGCAGGGAAACATTGTCAGCCTGGCTCAAAAAGAATTCAAGCAACACTTTCCCCAACCCGGCTGGGTAGAGCATGATCCGGAAGAGATCTGGAGCACACAATATGGTACCATGGCAGAGGCCATTGCCAAAGCCAATATCACCATGCGGCAGGTAGCTGGCATCGGCATCACCAATCAACGGGAAACCACTGTGGTGTGGGACCGGCAAACCAGTAAACCCATTTGTCCGGCTATTGTATGGCAGGACCGCCGCACCGCCGCCTATTGCGACGAATTGAAAGCAGCAGGCCTCTCCAATGTGATCCGTGAAAGGACCGGCCTTGTAATCGACGCTTATTTTTCTGCCACCAAGTTGAAATGGATACTGGATAATATTCCCGGTGCACGGCAAAAAGCTGAACAGGGCCAGCTGGCTTTTGGCACCATCGACACCTGGCTTGTATGGAAACTTTCCGGTGGCGAACTCCATGTTACAGATGTATCCAATGCATCCCGCACTTTATTGCTCAACATCCACACCTGCGAATGGGATGATGAACTGCTGAAGCTCTTTAATATTCCCCGCAGTTTATTACCTGAAGTAAAACCTTCGAGCAAGATATACGGCGTCACAGGCAGCTTTATTCCTGATTCAAGAATTCCGATTGCAGGAATCGCCGGCGATCAACAGGCCGCACTCTTCGGTCAGCAGTGCACCACACCCGGTATGGTGAAGAACACCTACGGCACCGGCTGCTTTATGCTGATGAATACCGGCGAAAAAGCCATCGCTTCCAGCAATAACCTGCTTACCACCATTGCCTGGAAGGTCAATGATAAAGTGGAATATGCACTGGAAGGAAGTGTGTTCATTGCAGGTGCCGTGGTGCAATGGTTAAGGGATGAACTCAAGATCATCCGCAAATCTTCTGAAGTGGAAGCGCTCGCCGCGAAAGTGACAGACTCCAATGGCGTGTACATGGTCCCTGCTTTTGCAGGATTGGGTGCTCCTTACTGGAATGCTTATGCAAAAGGTTCTTTATTCGGCCTTACAAGAGGCAGTAGCAAAGCCCATATTGCCAGGGCTGCGTTAGACAGCATCGCTTATCAAACGCATGATGTATTAAAGGCCATGGAAGCCGATGCCGGCATCCGCATTAAAGAATTAAGAGTGGATGGAGGAGGAACGATCAATAATCAACTGATGCAATTCCAGAGTGATATACTTGACACCAATGTGCTCCGGCCTGTGATCACCGAAACAACGGCACTTGGCGCCGCGTATCTTGCAGGGCTCGCCGTTGGTTACTGGAAAAATACAGCCGCCATACAGGAACAATGGAAAGCAGATAAAACTTTCCATCCGGCTATCGACAATGCCCAAAGAAATGAATTGATAAAAGGATGGCACAGGGCTGTACGTGCATCAATTGCATGGGCGAATGATAAATGATAAAAGAAAGTTCATAGCCGGCTGTTTAAAGAAACTATTATGAATCGTTCCCTGATGATCTCTCAGCTTGAATCCCGGCAGGAATGGGATATCGCCATTATCGGCGGCGGCGCCACCGGTCTCGGCGCTGCTGTGGATGCAGCTTCGCGGGGTTTCAAAACCATCCTCTTTGAGCAGCATGATTTTGCCAGCGGCACTTCTTCACGAAGTACCAAGCTGGTGCATGGCGGCGTCCGCTACCTGCAGCAAGGCAATATCAAACTGGTAATGGAAGCGCTGAAAGAAAGAGGCATCCTGTTAAAGAATGCTCCCCATCTCGCCCATAACCAAACCTTTCTTGTTCCGAATTATAAATGGTGGGAAAGCCCATTTTATGGCATCGGCTTAAAGATATACGACTGGATGGCGGGCAAGCTCGGACTCGGCCCCTCCCGTTTTCTTTCCAGAGAAGAAACACTGAAGCTGGCGCCTACTTTGGACCCCACAGATCTCCGCGGTGCAATACTCTATCATGATGGGCAGTTTGATGATGCAAGACTGGCAATCAACCTCGCGCAAACCGCTGCACAATATGAAGCCGTTGTACTGAATTATTTTTCCGTCACAGGCCTATTAAAAGCCCAGGATAAGATACAGGGCATCACCGTAAAGGATCAGCTCACCGGTAAACAATACGAAATAAAATGCAGGGCATTGATCAATGCTACCGGCGTATTTACAGATAGCATACTTGAAATGGATGATCCCGGTCATGAAAAAATGATCGCACCCAGCCAAGGCATCCACCTGGTGGTGGATAAGGAATTCCTGCCCGGCGACACGGCTATCCTGATCCCGCGAACAGATGATGGAAGAGTGCTTTTTGCCGTGCCCTGGCACGATAAGATCGTGCTTGGCACTACGGATACGCCTGTGGAGCAGGTGGTTGCGGAACCTGTTCCGATGGAAGAAGAGATCCGCTTCATTCTTAAACACACAGCCCTTTATTTATCGCGTGATCCACAACGCAGTGATGTAAGAAGTATGTTTGCCGGTCTTCGGCCACTGGTTAAAGGCAAAAGCAAGAAGACCGCCGCGCTTTCAAGAGATCACCTGATCATGGTAGGAGATTCAAAGATGATCACTGTCACAGGAGGCAAATGGACCACTTACCGGAAAATGGCGGAAGATGTAATAAACACAGCGATCAAAGAAAATGGCTTGCCGGAAAAAAAATGCATCACCACCGATCTCCATTTATATGGATATGATCTGCCTGTACCTTCTCCTGTCTCCGTTACTCCCGGAGATATACGCCGTAGCGTGCAGGAAGAAATGTGTATGATGGTGGAAGACTATTTAAGCCGCCGCACAAGGCATTTATTGCTGGATGCACGCGCCGCAGTAGCCGCCGCACCTGCTGTAGCCGCCGTGATGGCAGAAACATTAGGCAGGGATAAAGAATGGGTAGAAGAACAGGTGAAAGCGTTTACATCCCTTGCCAAAAATTATATCCTTTCTGACTGATAAACTAAAAATACCCATCACTAAAAAATAAAATCATGTCTCCTTTTATCGGTGAATTCATTGGCACGTCTCTTCTCCTTTTGTTTGGCGTTGGCGTGGTAGCAAACGTGGTGTTGTCAAAAACCAAGGGTCAGTCAAGCGGCTGGATCGTTATCACGTTTGGTTGGGCTATGGCTGTTTTTATGGGCGTGTATGCTTCCAACTCGTTGGGAGGAAGCGGGCATTTGAACCCGGCGGTCAGCATTTCATTGGCACTATTCGGCAATTTTGATAGCAATCTGCTGGGTACTTATCTCGCCGCTCAAATGCTGGGAGCTTTCACTGGTGCTATAGCTGCATGGGTGGCGTATAAGCCGCACTTTGATGCCACAACCGATGCTGATCTTAAACTTGCCGTGTTTTGTACGGCTCCTGCTATCCGCCATCCGCTTTATAATATTCTGACGGAGATCATCGGAGGCTTTGCCTTATTGTTTGGAGCGCTTGCTTTATCAAAGCCCGCCTCCACCATGGGCGCATTAGATGCATTGCCTGTTGCACTGCTGGTATTAGGGATTGGCTTATCATTGGGCGGCCCAACCGGTTATGCGATCAATCCTGCAAGGGACCTTGCCCCGCGCATTGCTCATTTTATTCTGCCTATCAAAGGCAAACGCGACAGCGATTGGGCTTATGCATGGATCCCTGTACTGGGCCCCATCATTGGCGGATTGATCGCGGCAAAGCTCTTTTCATTGCTATGAAATAGACGAAATGATCACCTCACAGGCTGTTCTTATCTCTTCTTCCGTGATCACCAATGGTGGAGAAATACGCAAGCTGTCTGAAGCAAATAAAAACCAATCTGTCAATACACCTTTTTCAATACACTGATCAATGACCTTTTTATTCGTTTCAAAAGAATCGAACCTTACGGCCAGCCATAATCCATAAGAACGAACTTCCTTAATCGCGGGATGAACGAGCAATGAACGGAATAATGTTTCTTTTTCTTTTACCTTATCCATCATTCCCTCATTGATCAGCACATCTAATGCGGCTATACCGGCTGCGCAACTTACAGGATGCCCGCCAAACGTAGTGATATGCCCCAACACCGGTGCATCCATCAGTGTTCCCATTCTTTCCCTTGAACTGATAAACGCTCCCAGGGGCATTCCTCCTCCCAGGGCTTTACCCAGCAAAAGGATATCCGGCACAATCCCGAAATTCTCAAACCCCCAGAGTTTGCCGGTACGCCCAAAGCCTGTTTGTATCTCATCCAGTATAAGCAATGTGCCTGTTTCGTTGCAGCGCTGGCGAAGCGCCTGCATCCATTCAATGGAAGGAGGAATAACGCCGGCTTCGGCCTGTACTGTTTCTGCGATCACGCAGGCTGTATCAGCAGAGATCTCATCCAATGCCTGGAAGGACCCATATTTAAGATGACTGATCCCCGGCAGCAAAGGGCGGAAAGCATTCCTCCAGTATTCGCTGCCGATAATGCTAAGCGCTCCCTGCGTGGAGCCATGATAAGAATGATCAAAAGCAATGATACCAGGGCGGTTCATGATCCGCTTCGCCAGCTTCATTGCGCCTTCCACTGCTTCTGCTCCTGAATTCGTGAAATAAACTGAATCAAGTGCTGCCGGCAGATGTCGGGTAAGCAACTGGGCATACCGCACCTGCGGTGTTTCCACAAATTCGCCATACACCATAATGTGGAGATAAGCATCCAATTGTTCTTTGATCGCTTTCACCACAGCAGGATGTCGATGGCCGGTATTCGCCACACTGATGCCCCCGATCAGATCAATATATTCTTTCCCTGCTGCATCATACAACCGTGCGGCTTCCGCTTTCACTATCTCAAGGGTCAATGGAGCTGGAGAAGTTTGTGCCACATGACGAAAAAAAAGTTCTCTTTGATTCATATTGCAAAGGACGCAAAGAAAGCCCAACACGGCAAGAAATTATCTAATTTGCAACTCTTTAAAATACACTTAAACTCAAACCAGTTATGCCTGTCATCCTTCCTGTAGAAAACAAACATCCTCAGTTCGGCGATAATTGTTTCATTGCACCTAATGCCACTATTGTCGGTGATGTGGTAATGGGTAAGGACTGCAGCATCTGGTTCAACGCTGTGGTAAGAGGAGATGTGAACTTTATCCGGATGGGCGATAAGGTGAACATACAGGACGGGGCCTGCATTCACTGCACTTACCAGAAATACGGCACACAGATCGGTAACAATGTGTCGATCGGTCATCACGCCATTGTACATGGCTGCACAGTACACGATAATGTACTGATCGGAATGGGTGCTATTGTAATGGATAATGCCGTGGTGCACAGCAATACCATTATTGCCGCAGGCGCAGTAGTACTGGAAAATACGGTTTGCGAAGCAGGCAGTATTTATGCCGGCGTACCCGCAAAAAAAGTAAAGGATATTTCGCAGGAACTGATCAATGGTGAGATCAACCGGATCGCCAATAACTATGTGAAATATGCCGGCTGGTTCAAAGGAAAGACGGAATAACTGCCTTAGATACAAAAATTTAATATTGCAACAGGCTCTTTCTCAACAGGCAGTGCGGAATCAGTAATTTTACTATACCACAACCCGCGGATATGAGTTATTTTAGTATTGTCAATTTAATAACAGCATGAAAAACCTTCTGGCCATATTCACCCTTTTTTGTTTTATGACAATGGCCATTTCCTGCAGTTTATTCAGATCGAATAAAACCGGCTGTCCTACCAACGGAAAGAATATCGGTGCTGAAAAATTGGTCAGTGGCGATCCTGCAGCAGAAAAAGCTGCACGGAAAGCAAAAAAATTCAAAAGTTAACATACGCATAGCGCAGCGATTTTAGCTGAATCCAGGTCTTATAGTAAAACCATTAAACCTTTAAAAAATTTACTATGAGCGTTACCCTGAGAACTGATCTTGGCTGCACGGAAGCCGTAATCGCAGATGACGGCACTCTGAACCTGTTTTACCAGGCTGCAGGTATCCTGAACAAGGATCTTCGTATCAAATTCCTCAACAAAGAAGACGAATTCGATTCTATTAACTGGGATTTCCGTTTTAAAGGATCTACCCTTACCCTGCATTACAATATCTACAATGGTATTTCTGTATTTCCTACCAAAACAAGGGATGCAGTAAACCGGGAGAATGAGGCTGCTGTGGAACTGGCACGCATACTGGCAGGCAAGCTGGTAACAAACAGAAATGTAGCATAATCTGCCGACCTATAGCATTGGCTTAAAGGTGTAATAGCTTAACGTAAGCGATTACACCTTTAATTTTTTAACTAGTAACTCTTTTCTTCTATCGAGTCCAGGATCCCTGCATAGCTCACATACCTGTCTTCATGAATGATTCCTTCTGCTACTGCCTGCTTAATGGCGCAACCAGGTTCATTAAGATGAAGGCAATTATTAAACTGGCAGTTCTGCAGCCTGTCGCGCATTTCCGGGAAATAATGGGAAAGTTCCTGTTTGGTAATATCCACCAGTCCGAATTCCCGCATGCCGGGAGTGTCAATGATCTTGCCTCCACCGGGCAGATCAAACATTTCAGCAAAAGTGGTGGTATGCATTCCTTTGCCGCTCCAGTTGCTTACTTCCTGCGTTTTCAGTGCGAGATGGGGTAAAATGGAATTCAGTAAAGTGGATTTGCCCACTCCACTATGTCCGCTGATAAGCGTGATCTTGTTTTTCAGAGTATCCTGTAAAGCATCAATACCCATTTTTTCTTTGGTACTGGTAAGAAAAACAGGATAGCCTATCGCTGTGTACATCTCCTGGAAATGTGTAAACTGCTCCTCCTCCTTTCTTTTATAAATGTCCGCTTTGTTAAACACCAGCAATGGCTTCACGTGATACATTTCTGAGGCTATCAGGAAGCGGTCGATAAACCCTTGCGAGGTCCTCGGTTCTTTCAATGTTGCCACCAGCAGCGACTGATCCAGGTTCGCTGCAATGATATGGTGTTGGTGCTTTGCGCGCGGCGATTGCCGGTTGATATAATTCCGGCGCGGTTGGATCTCTGTGATCGTGGCTGTATTTTCTTTTTCATCCTCCAGCTCAATCGTCACTTCATCACCTACGGCAATGGGATTGGTACTGGTAATATCATCTATTTTAAAAACGCCCTTCATGCGGGCATTATGCCATTGACCATTTTCGTCCTTTACGGTGTACCAGCTTCCCGTTGATTTATATACTACAGCTTTTTTCATGCTTCACGAATTTCAGCAATATCCTGTTATTAAGGAAACTTTTTCAACCAGGTGAAGCGCAAAATGATTTCGATGAGCAGTAAACCGAGTGCGGCAAATACAAAAGGCAGGAATAATTCGCGGTAGCGTTTATAAGAAGTGATCTCCACTTTGGAACGTTCCAATTGATCAATCTGTTTGTAGATGTTCTGCAGCCCCTCTTTATCCTTTGCCCGGAAATACTTTCCGCCAGTTTCATTGGCGATCCTGCGCAGCAGGTCCTCGTCAATAAAATCTATAGCGGCATTGCGCTGTGGAGGTGCATTACCCGTTATTTCCACGATATTGGAAGGAATGGCGCCCATACCGATCGCATACACTTTCACCTGGTGCGATTTGGCAATTTCCAGTGCCGTCACCGGATCAATCAGCCGGGTATCTGGTGCATCTTCTTTTCCATCTGTCAATAAAATGATCACACGGCTTTTTGCGTTGCTTTCCGACAAGCGGTCTACCGCAGTAGCCAATCCTTCACCGATCACGGTACCGTCTTTTAAAAAACGCCGGCTTTCCAGGGTCTGTATCTGCCGGATAAGTGTGTTCCTGTCGGTTGTGATCGGGCATTGGGTAAAGCTTTCCCCTGAGAAGATCACCAGGCCGATCCGGTCTACCGGGCGGCGGCGGACAAATTCTTCTGCCACTTCTTTTGCCACTTCCATTCTCGATGGCAATATATCGCGTGAGCCCATGCTGCCACTTACATCCATGCACAAAACAATATCAATGCCCTCGCCTACTGTTTGTTGCTGATCATTCCGTTTTTGCGGGCGTGCCAGCGCCATGATCAGTGCAGCAATAGCCAGAACGCGAAGGATAAAAGGAATATGCCGGAAATAGGTCTTGGCTGAAGGCGTGTTGAACGCTTCAGCGGAAGACACGCGCACCGTGGCCAGGCGGCTATCATATTTTTTGCGGTACCAGAATATCATCAATGGCACCAGCGCAAAAAGACCAAAGGCCAGCGGATAAGCAAAATCGATATTTCGTAACCAGTCGTAAAGCATTGTCCTTTTTAATAAGTTTTCTTACCGTTGTTCTCATCAATTCTGTTTTTTCTTTGTATTCTTTGTGTCTTCGTGGGAGGGATTTTCCCACGAAGACACAAAGAATACAAAGAAAGTCCTTAACCAGGATTAGGGTTTGTAGGCTCCTGAATAGATTGTTCTATATGATCTATAGCGCCTTTAATTGTTTCAAATGCGTTTGTATCATCGGCAGATGATGGCTCATATTTGGCAAATTTCACCAGGTCGCTCAATTGCAGGGTATCTGCAAGCTGCTTGAATATGCCTTCTTCCATACCAATAGAACGCAACTGCATCACAAGATCGCCGGTCGTTTGCTGTAAGGAATGCACACCTTTTCTTTTTTCAACATACACACGGAACACATCTGTCAGCCCGGAATAATAAGCTTTCGGAGTTAATTTTTCCCTCCGCAATTTCTCCAGTTGTTCCAAAGCCTGTTTGTACGGGTCAATGGGTGGTGGTGCAGGCTTTACTACCGGTTTTTTTGGTTTTCTTAATAAAAGGACCAACAATAATATCAGCAATACCCCGCCACCGACATACCACCACAGACGGTTGCCTTTTTTTTCTTCTGGTGGATTTACTTCCAGTATATCTTTTACGTCATGATATGGTTGCTGCGGATCAAACGGCGAGAACCCCACATCAATGGGTATGGAATCAGTAGCGGCTGTTTCTCCCAACGGAAGTGCTGGTATCACCCAGTGACCTGAATCAAAGCTGGTGATCTGGATCACCTGCGACAAGATGGTACCACCTCCTGTGTTGGACGTATCAATTTTACCAAAGGAAATAAATTCAAAATGCGGTATTGAATCCAGTTGAAAGAAACGGATCGGCTGGGTTTCGGGTATATCCGCTTTCAGTGTCAGTTGTATACGCTCTCCAATCAGGATCTGGGAGCGGTCAACCGAAGCTTTTGCCACAGTTTTGCTCTGCGCAGCCAAAAGCCCTGAAAAAAATAAAGCTATGCCGCAAAGGGTGGTCTTATGAAAGATATTCTTGGTCATTCAATAGGTGGTTCACTTGTTTCGGCTGAGAAAAAACCGTTGCAGCACTTTTACATAATCATCGCCTGTTTGTAAATGCAGCAGGTCGCTACCTGCTTTTTTGAATGTCTGTGTACTATATTCAGTGATCCTGAAAAACTCCTGCTGGTAACTTTCACGAACGAAGGCATTGCTGCTGTCTACCCATCGCGTAAGCCCCGATTCGGCATCCTGCACCTGCCACAATCCGGCTTTGGGCAATTGCATGTCCATCCGGTCGTATATCTTGATGCCGATCACATCATGTTTTTTGCTTGCAATGCGCAAAGCATCTTCATAATTCGCATCAATAAAATCACTCAGCACAAATGCAATGCTTTTTTGCTTGGCACAATTATTAAAATACCGCAGTGCAGCACTCAATTGCGTCCCCTTCCCTTTTGGTTCCTTGCTCAGTAATTCCCTGACAATATAAAGCGCCTGCTGCCTTCCTTTCTTTGGAGGAAGATACGCTTCCACTTTATCACTGTAAAAGATCACGCCTATCTTATCGCCGTTGTTCACAGCTGAAAAGCTCAGCACTGCTCCTATCTCTGTAATAATATCCCTTTTTGTAGCATGCCGGGTACCAAATCTTGAACTGGCACTGATATCAACCAGCAACATCACTGTCAGTTCCCTTTCTTCTTCAAATACCTTACTGAAAGGATGGCCAAACCTTGCAGATACATTCCAGTCAATAAACCGTATATCATCCCCTGCTGAATATTCCCTCACTTCCTTAAACGACATCCCCTTTCCTTTAAATGCACTATGATACTCACCGGTAAACAGATCGCTTGCCAGTTTCTTGCTTTTGATCTCCAGCGCCCTTACTTTCTTTATGATCTCGCTTGTCGTTAGCATCGTTGATTAGGGAACGTTAACTTTTTTAAGGATCTCCTCGATCACATCTTCCACTTTCACATTCTCTGCTTCGGCCTCATAGGTAAGACCGATCCGGTGCCGCAATACATCATTGCAAACACTCCGGATGTCTTCAGGGATCACGAATCCTCTTTTATTTAAAAATGCCTGGGCCTTACCAGCCAGTGCCAGGTTGATACTTGCCCTGGGCGAACCTCCGTAAGAGATCAATGGTTTCAGATTGCCCAACTCATATTTTTCCGGTGTGCGGGTTGCAAATACAATGTCCAGGATGTACTGCTCTATCTTTTCATCCATGTACACCTGGCGGGTCAGGTCTTTGGCATTCTTTACTTCCTGCACAGATACTACCTGGTTTATTGGCTTGGTGATCGCTCCTGTCACATTTTGGCGGATGATCATCTGCTCTTCATGCATCTTTGGGTAGCCGACAATCACTTTCATGATAAAACGGTCTACCTGTGCTTCCGGTAACGGATAAGTTCCTTCCTGTTCCAACGGGTTTTGAGTAGCCAGTACCAGGAATGGCTCGTCCAGTTTATATGTTGTATCGCCGATGGTCACCTGCCGTTCCTGCATGGCTTCCAGCAGGGCTGACTGCACTTTGGCGGGTGCGCGGTTGATCTCATCAGCGAGAATAAAATTGGCGAAAATGGGGCCTTTGCGCACTACGAACTCATTGCGCTGCTGGTTATAGATCAGCGTTCCGATCACGTCGGCAGGCAAGAGGTCGGGCGTGAATTGTATCCGGCTGAAATTGGCATGAATGGCCTGGGCAAGGGATTTAATGGTCAGCGTTTTTGCGAGACCGGGAACGCCTTCGAGCAACACATGGCCATTGCTCAGCAAGCCAATCAGCAACCGGTCAAGCATATGGCTTTGACCCACGATCACATGACCTACTTCTTCCCTTAATTTATCAGTGAACTGGCCCGCCTGGCTGATCCTTTCATTGAGTTGGCGGATATCTTCTGCGGTTTTTAACATTGGCTTGATTTATGGTGACACAAAATACGAATTGGTTTGAAGCAAATTATTTGCCGATATGAGTGGCAATCGTAAATACTTTGGCTTTTTTTAGTATTTCTACCTTGTTTCAGGGCAAGCACCTGGCTAATTTTACTATATCAACGCTTATCTCTATGCAAAAACAGCTTTTTTCCCTGACAATATTGACTACAGTCGTTATGGCCCTTTTACCAGCCTGCAAAAAAGAGGACAACTTTGTATCTCCTGAAACCAAGACTGAACTGCTCGTCAAAACTTCCTGGAAATTTGAAAAAGCAGAAGCCAGTCCTGTGGGTGATATCTCTTCGGAACTCGAAGCCTGCCAAACAGACAACCTGCTGATCTTTTCAGCAGCTTCTGCCAGCAGCACTTCCGGTACCGGCACCCTTGATGATGGGCCGACCAAATGTGATCCTTCTGATCCGCAAACCAGCAGTTTTAACTGGGAACTTATCAACGATGGCGCAGTGTTGCGTTCTTCAGTAATCCTTTTCCCTGGAGGTTCCGCAGATTTTACGATCGTATCACTGACAGGTACCAGCCTGGTGCTTTCTCAACAAATGACCCTTGATCCTTATCCCGCTACCACGGTTACAGTGACTTTAAAACATTAGTGATCCCAAACAATTAAAGTCTTTGTGTTCTTTGCGTCTTTGTGGGAAGTTTATCCCACAAAGACGCAAAGAACACAAAGAAACAATCACGACAAATATTTTCCGACAATCGGCACACGCCTGCCCACGCCAAATGCTTTCATACTGATGCGGATAATGGGGCAGAATTGATTCCGTTTGTATTCATTTGTATTAACCAGCCGCAACACCCGTGCTACCAGCACAGGATCATATCCTTTTTGGATGATCTCTTTCGGGCCATTGCGCAATTCGATGTATTCGTACAAAACACGATCAAGCGTATCATATTCAGGAAGGCTATCGCTGTCTTTTTGATTGGGACGCAGTTCAGCAGAAGGTGGCTTCACAAGAATATTGACAGGAATGATCTCCTTTTCACGGTTGATATATTTCGCCAGGGCAAATACCTGCATTTTATAAACATCTCCCAATACACCTAATCCGCCGGCCATATCGCCATACAGCGTTCCATAACCTGTAGCAAGCTCACTTTTATTGGACGTGTTCAGCAATATATAGCCGAATTTATTGGAGATAGCCATCAGCAGATTTCCTCTCGTGCGGCTTTGTATATTCTCTTCGGCAATACCAAAAGGTGAATCTTTGAATATGGGTGATAATGTGGTCAGGAAACTTTCATACACATCCTTGATAGCGACGATATCGTAAGGATTGCCGAGGTTCTCACTCAGTTGCTTTGCATCGTCAACAGAATGTGAAGAGGAATATGGTGAAGGCATCAGTACAGCCCTTACATTTTCTTTTCCCAGCGCAGCTACTGCCAGGGCCTGCACCACCGCACTGTCTATACCACCCGAAGCACCCAGTATGGCTTTGGTAAAGCCCATTTTCCGGAAGTAATCACGGATGCCGAGTATCAAAGCCTGGTAGATCTCTTCCATATTCTTTTCATTGGTGAGGTACCGGATAGTATCCTCTCCCACACCTACATCCGTGGCAGAAAAGTAAACAGGCGTATCAGCGGCTACTCCTTTCCTGGCAGCCAGGGCTTCTGTTTCTTCCACATCAAATACCTGGTAATCTTCTTCAAAATATTTCATCTCGGCTACTTTGTTGCCTGCTGAATCATATACCAGGCTTCCGCCATCAAAAACGATCTCTGTCTGCGACCCCACCGCATTGCAATAAAACATGGGAATGCCATACTTCATCGTGTGCGCTTTCACAAGGCTGTTTCGCACAATATCCTGTGCATAGTTATATGGAGAAGCGGAAAGATTGATCATGATATCAGGATGATCGACTGCCAGCTTTTCCATAGGCGTGATCCTGTAAAGCGGGTTGCTGCCCATATTCCAGATATCCTCACAAATAGTGACCGCCAGTTTTTTCCCTTTAAAAGGTACCAGCTTCCATTCAAAAGCCGGTTCGAAATAGCGGTACTCATCGAATATATCATAGTTCGGCAACAAAGTCTTATGGATCTCTGCAACGATCTTTTTTTCATGCAGCAGGAAAGCCGCATTGAAAAGATCTTTTCCTTCCACACGAGGGTTACGGGCAGGGCTTCCGATCAGCACACCTATTGTATCAGCATGCTTACGGATCTCATCCACTGCGGCATAACATTTATTAACAAAATCATTAAACTCCAGGAAATCCCTCGGCGGATAACCGCATACACAGAGTTCCGAAAACACTACAAGATCAGCACCCTGCTTTTTTGCCCAGTTTACACCTTCAATGATCTTACGTGTATTTTCTTCGAAGTTCCCAATATGATAGTTCTGTTGTGCTAAAGCAATTTTCATGTAACAAATTTACAACAGGAAAAAATAAACGCCTCATCCCAACTCATAAAACAAATTCAATCACAAACACTCCCTTCCCGTTCTTCCCGCCTTACCGGTAAAAATTTACCGGTAAGGCGGGAAGAACGGGAAGGGAGTCCTGAGCATGGACTTTGTTTACTACATTTGCCACAACATTTACAGCACCTTCACGTTTATCATGTCTATGAGAAATCTTTATCCTTTTCTTTTGCTTTGTATCCTTGTAACAGCTTGCAACAACAAAAAGAATCTTCCTGATATTTCTGAGGTAAAAGTGGACCTGAAAGTGGAACGTTTTGATGAGGCATTCTTTTCTATCGATACGCTGCAGATTGACCGGGACATGAACAAGGTGCACCAGCAATTCCCCTCTTTCCTGCCTGTGTATCTGCAGAATATTATTGGGATCACTGACCCGGAAGAAGTAAAGGCTTTTTACCGTTTTTACAAACCGGTTTTCGATTCGTCGCAGCTTATCTATAAGGATTTTGAGCCGGTAAAAGCTCAACTGGAAAAAGCGTTCCGTTATGTAAAATATTATTTCCCGGATTATAAAACACCTGTGCAGATCATTCCAGTAATTGGTCGTATGGATTCCCGCCAGGATCTCGCACGCATGGCTAGCGGAGAATATACACCGAATTTTATCGGGCCCGATCTGGCAGGTATCAGTTTGCAGTTTTACTTAGGCAAAAATTTCTCCTGGTACAATGATCAGAATTTTATCAATAATGTAGCACCGTTGTATCGCAGCCGCCGTTTCTCCAAAGAATACATTGTAGCAGATGTCATGAAACTGATCACAGATGATCTTTTTCCTGATAAAAGCAGTGGCCGTGCACTGGTGGAGCAAATGATCGAAAAGGGAAAGCAATGGTGGTTGCTTGATAAGTTCATGCCTGAAACAGCTGACTCCATCCGTACGGGTTATACCAGGAAGCAACTTGATTGGGTTGCAGCTAATGAAGGATTGATCTGGACCTATATCGCCAAAAATGAAGATCTCTATGCAGTGGATCCTGCTACTATACAGACGTATATCGGTGAAGGCCCTTTTACCCAGGGATTTGACCAGGAACTTTCTCCGGGCAATATTGGCCCATGGATCGGAAGGCAGATCATACGCCAATTCGAAAAGGTGAATTCTACATTTACCATACGGCAAATTATGGAAGCTTCACCGAAGCAGATACTGGAGGAAGCCAAATACAAACCAAAGTAATAGTCAGAGAGAGCTCTCTTAATTGTATTTCATCGGAACGATCATCTCGAAGGAAGGAATGTCTACACGGAACATTTGTTTGCTGTCAAGATTTTCCATCTGGTAAGTGCCTTTCATTTTTCCCATTTCAGTACGCAGGTTACAGCCACTGACATACTGATATGTTTCGCCGGGTTTTATGGTCGGCTGCACACCTACCACGCCTTCTCCTTCCACTTCGCGGTGGCTGCCATTGCTGTCGAAGATCTGCCAGTTACGGCGGTGAAGTTTTACAGGAAAAGAATTGTGATTTTCGAGAGTGATACGGTACGCAAACATGAACTCCGATTGCACGGGATTACTGTAATCAGGCTGGTAAAAAGTTTCCACGCTCACCTGCACTCCTTCAGAGATAATGCTGTTCATACCAATCAGTTTCAGTAAAAATAATGAAAAAGCCCGAGGGGAGTAAATATTGAGGGATTTTAATGACCATAGCGTAAATTTGCGCCTTTTAGCACTCATCCTTAATTTTTTCCCTTTATGAAGATAGCAGTAGCCAAAGGCGACGGGATCGGTCCTGAAATAATGGACGCCGTGCTCAGGATTTTTCAAGCCAATAAGACCCCATTGGAATATGAATTTGTAGATATGGGTAAATGGGTGTTTGACAAGGGTTTCAACAATGGTATGACGCCTGAAGCCAAACTGACCATTGAATCTTTGGGTATCCTGTTTAAAGGCCCGATGGAAACGCCTAAAGGCAAAGGCGTAAAAAGCATCAATGTTACAGCACGGAAAACCTGGAATACCTATGCCAATAAGCGCGCTTTTCAAAGTTTGCACGGAGTGGATACCGTATTCAGCAAAGCAGGCATTCCGATCGACATTACAGTGGTTAGAGAAAATATCGAAGACACTTATGGTGGTATTGAGCATATGCTTACCCATGATGTGGCATTAAGCCGCCGCTTCATCACCCGCCCCGGCAGCATGCAGGTGATCCGCTATGCATTTGAAATGGCCCGCCAGAAAAAAGCAAAACGTATCACTTGCGGTCACAAGGCCAATATCATGAAACTGACAGACGGATTATTCCTCGATTGCTTTTATGAAGTAGCAAAAGAATATCCTGATCTCAAAGCAGATGACATTATTGTGGATGATCTCTGTATGAAACTGGTGACCCGTCCCGATACATTTGATGTAGTGGTACTGACCAACCTGCAAGGTGATATTGTAAGTGACCTTTGCGCAGGATTGGTTGGCGGCCTGGGCTTTGCACCTTCCGCCAATATCGGCGACCATATTTCCATCTTTGAAGCCGTGCATGGTACTGCACCCGATATTGCCGGAAAGAATATTGCCAATCCTACAGCACTTTTATTGAGCGGCCTTGCTATGCTGCGCCATGTGGGATTGACTGAGAATGCAGCTATTATCGAGAATGCTCTTTTGTATACACTGGAAGAAGGCGTGCATACCGGCGATTTTGGCGATAAGACCAAACCCGCGGTAAATACCACAGAATTTGCAGACGCCATCATTGCCAATTTTGGCAAGCAACCGCAGGTGGGCGCCAAAGCGATCATTCCCAATATGCCCGGCACACCTGCTCCATTCAAACTGGCACAGAACTCCATGATGGTTTCTACAGAAAGTGAGAACGAAGTGATCGTTGGGGTCGACCTGTTCATTGAAAGTTCCGAGCAGCCTGAAGTGATCGCACATAAATGCCAGCGCCACGCTGGTGTAAAATTCAACCTGATCAATATCAGCAACAGGGGCACACAGGTATGGCCTACAGGTTCTGTGTACACCAATCTCGTTAACCAATACAATGTGCGTTTTGAAAGTATTGATGGTTCTCCACTTAATCAGCAGGATGTGATCGGGTTGTATGTAAGCCTTAGCGGCGATTTCAAAGTATGTTCACTGGAATTGCTGAATATGTGGGGAGATAAAAAGGCGTATAGCCTTGCGCAGGGGCAATAAAACAGGAATTATCTTTTTGAAAGGCTCGCTTATAGCGGGCCTTTTCTTTAAGCAAGGCCGGCGATCTTTGCCGTTGCAACACTTATCAGCACAATACCCATCACCATCAGAAGGACAGGCCATTTCAGCGAGCGGTTTTCTTCAAAAACGTTTTTGAAGAAAAAATAAAGGCCCGACAGGCAAAAGAATATTCCGGTTCCACATATGATCCAGGTAATATTCATAGAAGAGTTGATCGGTTTATTTAAATAAACAAAAGCCTGTCTATATTTTTTTAGTCAGCTTATATCCTTGCTTCAGTAACCATTGCAGCACTTTATCGCGATGATCTCCCTGCACAATGATCTCTCCATCTTTAGCTGATCCGCCTGATCCGCAAAATGTTTTTAATTTTTTTCCGAGATCCTGCAGATCATCGTCTTTTCCTGAAAAACCTTCGATCAGTGTTACAGCTTTTCCTGCCCTTTGTTTGGTGTCCAGGCGTATGCGTAGTTTTTGCTGCGCAGCCGGCAATGTTTCTCCCTGCTCCTCTGCTTCTTCAAATTTAAAATCAGGGTCAGTGCTGTAAACGAATCCGCGGTTGTCTGCTTTGTTTTTCTTGCTCATGTGTTCTTTGTAGTTTCTACGGCCTTCAAACTAAGATCAAGGCTTCTGGCCTGATGTATCAATGCTCCCACGCTCACATAGTCCACTCCTGTAGCTGCATATTCCTCTATATTTTCCAGGTTGATGCCTCCGCTTGCTTCTGTTTCGAAATCCTCGCCGATCAGTTGAACGGCTTCTGTGATCTGCGCCGGTTGGAAATTGTCAAGCATAATGCGGAACACTTTTCCCTTCCCCGCCTTTATTACTTTCTTCACATCATCAATGCTCCTGGTTTCCACTTCTATTTTGAGGCCGGGCTTTTTTTCCTGCACATAGCGGCTTGCTTTCTCAATTGCTTTTTCAATCCCTCCGCAATAATCAATATGGTTATCCTTCAGCATGATCATATCATACAAGCCAAAGCGATGATTGACCCCGCCACCGATCCTGACCGCTTCTTTTTCCAGCAAGCGGAAGTTAGGGGTTGTTTTACGGGTATCGAGCACGCGGGTCTTATACCCCTTTAATTTGTCGGTGTATTGTTTGGTAAGCGTGGCGATCCCGCTCATCCGCTGCATGCAGTTAAGCACCAGCCGTTCGCAAACCAGGATCGTATGCACTTTAGCATTTACTTCAAAGGCAGTTTCGCCAAAGGCCATCTGCTCTCCATCATTTTTATGAATGGCAAACCTGGCTTCCGGTTCCTTGTAATGAAAGATCTTTTGCGCAATGCTGACGCCTGCCAGCACGCCATCCTGTTTTATTTTCAATATGGCTTTACCGGTTGCTTCAGGTGGTATGCAGGAGAGTGTGGAATGATCTCCATCCCCAACGTCTTCCTTAAGTGCCTCTTCAACGAGGTGGGCCAGTTGTTGATCAAAATTCATATGGCAAAAATAGAAAAGCCTTTCCGTACTTGATTCGGGAAAGGCTTGCCTCGAATTATTTTATTTTTTACTCGATGGAAGAAAAGCGGATCTCTTTCACCACTTCTTTATTTCCTTTTGTTTTCATGAATACATGGCCCCTGAAATTACCCGACTTGGTTTGAAGGGTGCCGATGCAATAATGACCGCCGGGAGAATCGCCTTTATGCTTCAGTTCAAAATTTTTTACGCCTCCGTTGTTGGCAAAAAAATCCCGCAGCACCAGTTGGGCCTGGGCTTTGCTGTAGCTATCGCTTTTAACCGGCAAAGTGAGCTCTACATTATCATCAAAGTATTTGGAAAGCTCGGGTGCATTACCGGATTTCAACGCGTTGATCACCCCGTCGATCGTATTGGGTTGATCAAAGGAAGAAAGCACCAGAACAGAAGCAAGCAGTAAGGATGTAAATATCGCTTTCATAATAATTTTGCTTTTCACAGGTAATTCATAATAGAAAAACGTGCCATAGCTCATGATCAGTACAGAGTACTAAAATAGTAAAAACCGTTAGTTTTAAAGCTATTCTGTCGAAATAGATGAATCATCTGTAGATTTACAACGCATTCTTACCGATCTTTTAAAGAATTTATACTAACATAAACAATAAATTATCAGAATGGCACAAAAAAAAGTAATCCTGATCATAATGGACGGCTGGGGATTAGGAAAAGTTGCATCGGCTGATGCTATCCAGCATGCCAATGCCCCTTTCACAAAGGCTTTATACTCAACATATCCGAATTCTACCCTGGTTACATGCGGCGAAGCGGTTGGCTTACCTGACGGTCAAATGGGTAATTCTGAAGTCGGCCATCTCAACCTGGGTGCAGGCCGCATCGTGTACCAGGAATTGCAACGCATCAATGTTGCGATCCGGGAAGGAGAATTTGCAAAAAACGAACAGTTGTTAAAATCTATCCGCCATGCAAAGGCCAATAACAAACCTTTTCATCTTTTAGGGCTTGTAAGCAATGGCGGTGTTCACTCCCATATCAACCACCTGAAAGCGATCATTGATGTTTGCCAGGCAGAAGGTTTGCAAAATGTATTCGTGCATGCTTTCACAGATGGCCGTGATTGCGATCCGAAAAGCGGTTTGGGTTTTATTACAGAATTACAGGAACACCTGAATAAACGCGTAGGCAAAATTGCTACAGTCAGCGGCCGTTATTATGCCATGGACCGCGATAAACGCTGGGAGCGTGTAAAACTGGCTTATGATGCAATGGTAAAGGGGGAAGGACAAAAAGCAACTGATGCAATCGCGGCTGTAGAAAACTCCTATCGCGAAAATATAACAGATGAATTCATCAAACCTACTGTTATCATCAACGAAGGGCAACAACCTTTGGCCACTATCAGCAATGACGATGTGGTGCTTTGTTTCAATTTCCGTACAGACCGCTGCAGGGAGATCACAGAAGTGCTTACGCAAAATGATTTTCCTGAATTCAATATGTATAAACTGTCGCTCGATTATACTACGATGACACAATATGATCACAGTTTTAAAAACGTACGCGTCATTTTTGAAAATGATGATCTGAAAAATACTTTAGGAGAAGTATTACAGCAACACGGGTTGAAGCAGATCCGCATTGCTGAAACAGAAAAATATCCCCACGTATCCTTTTTCTTCAGTGGCGGAAGGGAAGTGCCTTTTGAAGGTGAGACCCGTATCATGATCCCTTCTCCCAAAGTAGCCACTTATGATCTGAAGCCGGAAATGAGCGCTTACGAACTAACTGATGCGCTGATCCCCAAAATAGAAGAAAAAGCAGCTGATTTTATCTGCCTCAACTTTGCCAATGCAGATATGGTGGGCCATACCGGTGTGTTTTCCGCTGCCATTAAAGCCGTGGAAACAGTAGATAAATGCGTGGAGAGAGTGGTAACGGCAGGGTTGAACAATGGTTATACCATATTCCTGACTGCTGACCATGGCAACTCTGATTATATGATCAATGAAGATGGGTCTCCCAACACAGCACATACATTAAACCTCGTACCCCTGTTCGTGATCGATAAAACATGGAGAGGAAAACTGGAATCAGGCAAACTGGGAGATATTGCCCCGACCATACTGACGATGATGGGATTGCCGATACCGGCTGAGATGACAGGAAAAGTACTGATTGAACCTTAATTATTTTATATTGTGTTGCGTGAAATTCACGCAACACAATTAAGCCACCTCTAAAAAATAATATATGTTCAAAAAGATCCTGCTCTTCCTTCTCGTTGTGCTGATCGCCATCCAGTTCATTCATCCTGCCAAGAATCAGTCCGGGGGCGCACAGCCTAATTATATTGGGAATGCCTTTTCCATGCCGCAGGATGTAAAGCTTATCATGGAAAAAGCCTGCAATGATTGCCATAGCAATAACACGGTCTACCCCTGGTACAGCCGCCTTCAGCCGGTTGACTGGTGGATGAACAATCACGTAATGGATGGCAAAAAACACCTCAATTTCGACGAATACACCAATCGCAATCTCCGCTACCAGTACCACAAACTGGAGGAAATAGCCGAACAGGTAAAAGAGGGCGAAATGCCCATGGATTCTTATACCTGGATGCATAAGGACGCCAAGCTCAGCCCTGCCGAAAAAGAGAAACTGATCAACTGGGCAGACGCTATGCGCGACACCATGAAAGCCCATTACCCCATAGATAGCCTGGTCCGCAAAAAATAACCTCTTGAGCCTGAAACCCGACGCCGGCCCTGGATTTTCTCCCCAACCAGGCCGGGAGCCGGAAACTGAATTTTGGCCCCAGTGCAGCATTTGTATGTGAAAATTGTCTAAATTACAGGCAACCAAACGGGATATATGACCGAGGAAGCCATCTTAAAAGGCTGTTTGAACAATGATGCTAACGCCCAGCGGGAGCTGTATAACAAGTACAGCGCTAAAATGCTGGCAGTTTGTTATCGCTATGCGCACAATCGTGAAGATGCGGAAGATATGCTCCAGGAAGGCTTTATAAAAGTCTTTTTACAGGTGCACACTTTTGAGAACCGTGGCGCATTCGAAGGGTGGGTCAGGCGTATCATTGTTCATACCTGCATCAACATCCTGAAAAAGAATAAGAAGTTCAACGAAAGCGTAGATATCATTCATGCCACAGGCGTGCAGATAAGAGAAGACAGTGTTCCTGCCATTATCCAGGCAAAACAGGTGGTAGAGTGCATACGGCTTTTGCCAATAGGCTACAGGACAGTACTGAACCTGTATGCGGTAGAAGGATATAGTCATCGTGAGATTGCAGCCATGTTGGACATAGAAGAGAGTACAAGCCGGAGTCAATATACCAGGGCAAAGACAATGCTTGAAGATATACTGGTCCGGAAGAGGATCATACAAAAACCAAAACAAGACTTTGAATGGCTTGCAGCAGTTAGTCAGCGGTAGAAGATTCGTACCTAAATTATTAGTAACTGGTTATGGAGAGTAACTACAGCAACAGGGATTTTGAGCAGTTTGTAAAACAAAATGCTGATGAATACAGGATGTTTCCGTCTGAAAAGGTGTGGAATGGCGTGCACAATGCTCTTCATACCCGCCGCAGATGGACTGGATTCGGCCTGGCATTCCTGTTATTGTTAACCGGCGGTGCAGTGAGCTGGGTCATGACCATGTATCCCGTTTCCAAAAAATCGCAGGACATCACTTCTGTAGAATCAAGCAAGACCAATACAACCGGTTCCGCCACTCCGGCAGATCAGCCCGGTGTTCAGCCTACAGAAACAAAGGAACCCCGTCATATTCACGGCATCTTACCTTTCAACAAAGAGACTGAAGAAAATATTGATGTAAAAGTGGCGGCTATTCCTGCCCCATCATCTGCAGAGCCTGGTTTATTACGGCCTGCCTTTCCTGCTGAAACCGCTCCTGTAGTTCCCGAATACCAGCAGACAATTGAAAGGGTGGAAAAATCAGCACCCGCGCCGATACATACCGCGCGTGTCAAAGATGCTGATCCTGCAGGAACAACAGCAGTCAGGATTACTGCAACTGAAACACTTTCCAGTCCCGTCGTTAATGAAACAGCGGCTGTAACGGATAATAGAGCAGCTATGCCGGCAGGTTTTACAGAAGAACCTCCTCTCACTATCGAAAGTGTTATCAACTCTTACAAGTTTCAACGCATTCCCAAAAAAATAAGCTGGCAATTGTTTATCACACCAACGGTCAGCTACCGGAAACTTGGCGTGAACAAAGGTTTCAACAATGTTACAGGCACAGGATACCCCTTCTCTCCGGCATTGTCTGATGTGAACGAAGCTGTAACACATAAACCCGATCTTGGCCTTCAATTAGGGTTCACGGCACGTTACCCGCTAAGCAATAGCATTAATCTGAGAGCGGGCTTTCAATTCAACGTGAACCGCTACGATATTAAAGCCTTTACCTATACGGGCGAAATGGCCACCATTGGCCTTAACAGCCCTACTCCCGGAAGTAGTTCTGTATCTGCTTACACCCGCTACAGAAACTACAGTGGATATAAAGCCGACTGGTTGAAAAACTTTTACTATTCAGTGTCTTTGCCTATCGGCGCCGAGCTGAAAGTATTTGGTAATAATAAGACCAGCTTTGGAATTGCAGGTACCATTCAACCCACTTATGTGATCAGTGATGGCGCTTATCTTTTGTCGACCGACTATAAGAACTATGCAAAAGTGCCCTGGCTTACCCGCAATTTCAATATGAATACCGGCTTTGAGGCTTTTGTCAATTACACAAGAGGTAAAACCAGGTGGCAGGTTGGGCCACAGTTCCGTTATCAATTGCTTTCCAGTTTTGAAAACAAATACCCGGTTAAGGAGAATTTGTTTGATTTTGGTTTGAAAGTTGGAGTTACGTTGAATCAATAATACCTTATCCGTCCGTTTTTTGCCGTTTAATGATCTGTTCCCTTTGGAAGAACTGTATGCCATGTATTAACGAGTAAGAGTTTTTTTTATTCACTAATACCAAAACTATAATGCACATGAGAAAACTTGCAATTGCGATGCTCGCAATGTGTGCCTTTTTTGTGTCGGCCACAGCGCAGCAGAAGAAGATCACTGGTAAAATTCTCGACAGTGATGCCCATCCAATCCCCGGGGCTTCGGTCATTATCAAAGGTTCCTCTTCCGGAACAGTGACCGACGAAAATGGGGCATTCTCTCTAAACGCAAACCCAGGAGCCACCCTGGTTATTTCAGCCGTAGGATTTACAACGTTCGAAACCAAAGTAGGAAATGAGTCAACCTACTCTCTCACCCTTGTATCCGAAAGCCAGACGCTTTCTGATGTGGTTGTCACAGGTGTGGCAGGCTCTACAAGCAAAAAGAAGCTGACAGTATCTGTTACCAAAGTGAATGAAGCTCAGCTTAAAGCCGTACCGGGCTTATCAGTTTCCTCAGCATTAACCGGCAAAGTAGCCGGTTTGAGAACATCTTCTGTAGGCGGCGCTCCCGGGCAGCAGGTAGACCTTCTGCTCAGGGGAGATAACGTTCTTAACGTTAGCGCCTCTCCTCTCATCCTCTTGGATGGTATCATCATGCAGGGCAGCCTGGCAGATATCAACGTGGATGACGTAGAATCAATGGAAGTAGTAAAAGGCGCTGCGGCAGCTGCCTTATACGGCTCCCGCGCAGGTAATGGCGTGATCGCTATTACCACTAAAAGGGGAAAAGACGGCATTAACGGCAAACCTCAGGTTATTATCAGGAATGAAGTAGGTTTTCAAAACCTGCAGCATTACTATAAAACTTCCCGGTCACATTTTTATAACCTCGCTTCCGACTGGCAAACAGCCCAGGGCCAGTATACAAAGTATGCCGGTGTTACATACCCGGCAGGTTATAATGGCGGTTATGTTCCTAACAGCGGCACAGGCTCTATCATAGGAACTCCGACTATCAAAGACGATGGTTATATGGATAACCCGTATGGCACCTATCGTTTCAATCCGGGTGATGTATTTAAAACCGGGCTTACTTACACGAACTATGTAGGCGTTTCAAACAGGTCAGAAAGGAATAACATTTTTCTTTCTTTTGAAAACAACGAACAACAGGGTGTTGTAAAATACCGTGATGGCTACTCCCGGCAAAACTTCCGCTTCAATATCGACCAGCAGCTGACTTCCTGGTTAAAAATAAGCGCGACCAACTTATTCATTAAACGCCAGGTGCAGGCGCCTTCAGGCATCTTCTATAATGTGGCCAGGATGAAACCGGATGCAAACCTGTTTGCTGAAAACCCGGACGGGCAACCTTATAATTTCAGGATTGATCCTTTTAATGGTGAGATCACCAACCCCTTATACTCTCTCTATAACACTAAATCAAGCAGCCAGTCCCGCAGATGGATGGGAAACTATACTGCCAATATCAAATTCACCAATTGGGCGAACCTGGATCTGACTCAAACAATTGAGATTGAAAACGCCCGTTCGGAGACCATCACTCCCAAGCAAACATACAACGCCAACTACCTCTACACCAATGGTAGTCTTAGCCAATCGAGCAGCGAAACCAGTACACAAAACACCCAGATCACCCTCAACCTGAACAAACAATTTGGAGATCTGGGAGTCAGAGGCAAGCTCTCCTATTTATTCGAAGACCGTCACTATGAAAGCACAGGTGTAAGCGGTTCTCAGTTTGGGGTAGTCGATATTGAAAACTTCAGCAACATCACCAATCAGAACGGTGGAAGTTCAACCAAAACAAATGAAAGAGCGCAAAACTATTTCGCTATCCTTGGCCTGGATTATAAAGACAGGTATTTGTTTGATGGTATGTTCCGTTATGACGGTTCTTCACTTTTCGGCCCTGATTCCCGTTGGAACTCTTATTTCAGGTTGTCAGGTGCTTATCGTATATCCAAGGATATAAGCATACCCGGCATTGATGAATTGAAAGTTCGTGGTGCTTATGGTACGGCAGGTATCCGTCCGGGGTTCGACTGGCAGTATGAAGTGTTTTCATGGACAGCTCTTGGAGTTGCCGCCGCATCCCAAAAAGGTAATACCAAGTTAAAACCATCCAACACTGCTGAAACCGAAGTTGGTTTAAATGTTGACTTCCTTAAGCGGTTCAGTTTTGAAGGAACATACGCACATTCGGTTACAACAGACCAGTTCCTGAACGTACAGCTCATTCCATTTTTAAATAATGGTTTTAGCCAGCAATGGCAAAATGCAGGTAAAGTTGTATCAAATACCCTCGAGTTTACTTTGGGTGCCAACTGGGTTAATAAAAGAGACCTTACATGGAATTCTAATATCGTATTCTCAAGGGTTCGCCAAAAAATCACAGAACTGCCTATCGCTCCCTATTGGTTAGATCCTGTGAGCGGTGATGTAACAGCCTTCCGCATAGCTCCCAATGAAACATACGGTGCCATTTATGGACACCGGATGGTGAGAACGCTTGATGAAATGTCCAGGCAACTCCCTACAGGCAAAAACATTTCTGACTATACAGTAAACCGTGAAGGATATGTGATCGCTGCAGGAACAGAAGGATCGACAGGTGAACGCCCCATCCTCTACCAGGAAGATGGCAAGGATTGGCTGGGCAAGATCGGCGATGGTAATGCCAAGTTTAATTTAGGTTTATCCAATACGATTAATTTCAAAGGAATATCTTTTTATTTTCTGCTTGACTGGAAAAACGGTGGCGAAGTTTACAACAGTAATGCCCAACGTATGGCTTTCAATAACATCAGCAAGCTTCAGGATATGGCGGGTGTACCTGCTGACCAGAAGAAAGCGGCTGCCTACTGGAGTACAGGTATGTACGATGGAAATTTTGCCAATGCCTATTGGGTGGAAGATGCCAGTTACTTAAAGCTAAGGGAAGTAGCGATTGGATATACCATATCAGCCAGATCACTTAGCGGATTCCTCAATGGAACGCTTAAAGGTATCACCCTTAAGGCGGTAGGCCGTAACCTGCACACCTTTACCGGTTATTCAGGTTATGACCCGGAAGTGGGTTCAGTGCGCCAGCCTATTGATGGTATCGGTGCCAATCCGATCTATCGTACAATTTCATTCTCCCTGGGAATTAATCTGTAAAATGAAAAAGCTTTAAATTATGAAAAAGATAAATAAATTTCTGTTGATCGCTTTTGCTGCTTCAGGGTTATTATTTGGGTGTAAAAAAATGGATGTGCCCAATGAAAATAATCCGGACTTTCTGAAAGTCTTTAATAGCGGCGCTGATGTGGAAAGTGTGGCCTCGGGCTTATATAATACAGTCTTCACCGGAGAACACTCCGCAAGTGGTGTGGAATGTATGTTGGCAACAGCTGCCGATCACGTAACCTGCTCATGGGGTAACTTCGGAATGCGGGATATGTCATTTGAACCTCGCGATAACGCCTGGAACAATGCCCCTACCTATGCCAACGCCAGCAATCTGAAATTTTCTTATGACAAATGGTATTCAGCCGTTGGTACAGCTTCCGATGTTTTGAAAGCCCTCGATGGAGGCATTCAGATCGATGGTGGAGCAGGTAATGCCCGCGCAAAAGCCTTTGCTAAATTTGCACTGGGAATTGCTTATGGTAATATGGCATTGGTATTTGATAAAGTGCATATTGTTGACGAAACAAAGACCGTTGAACCCACTCTTGCCGCTGCCTCTCCTTACAAAGAGGTAGCTGATGCAGCTATCGCCTATCTTGATGAAGCTATAGCTTTAACCGATGGAAGTTTTACAATCCCTGCCAGTTGGTTAGGCTTGCCGGGAGATTTGAACGGTGCCGATTTTAAAAAACTCATCAACACATCTGCAGCCCGTATTCTTGCTTATCTTCCCAGGAACAAAACAGAACTGGCTGCTGTAGATTGGCCAAAAGTGAAAACTTATGCTGATAATGGCATTACGTTCGACTGGACCATTCAGATGGATGGCACCTCCAAATGGTATATGGAAGCAGGCGACTACCTAACTTATCCGGGTTGGGGACGTACGGATATGCGTGTGGTTCACATGATGGAGCCGTCTTTACCCGAACATTGGGACGACAGCCCTTCTTTCCCTCACCCTGCCGAGCCGGCAACTGCTTTGGATGCCCGTTTGAAAACCGATTTTGAATATATGGGTTCAAATGATTTCCTTGCTGCCCGCGGCTACTATCATTTTACCTGCTACAGGAATTCGAGATATGACGATGTTTATACAAATGCTGTGGGGCCTAAGCCAACGATCATGAAAACCGAAAATGATCTGCTGAGGGCAGAGGCAAGAGCCTATACCAATGACCTGCAGGGAGCAGCCGATATCATCAATGCAGGAACCCGCGTTACCAGAGGCAATATGGCACCTGTTGCAGCAAATCTCACTGCCATTGTTGATGCGCTTCATCACGAAAGGCATGTTGAGCTTTACACTACAGGTTGCGGCATACAGTTCTTCGAAATGAGAAAACTGGACCTTCTGCAAAAAGGTACTCCTTTACATCTGCCAATACCCGGCCCTACTCTTCAGCTTTTTGGCGAAACCGAGTTCTACACTTTTGGAACTACAGCTAAAGCTGACGGCATTGGCACATCCAACAAAGGATGGAGATAAGAATGCCCTGAATTATTAATTATAATTTTGAAAAACGCCCCGCATCTTGCCGGGGCGTTTTTCATTAAATTTGCTTTGAAAGGATTTATTCTAATGAAAAGACACAACCTAGCAGCGATCGTAATTTGTTTTGTGCTGGCGGCTTGCGGCCCTTCTGAAAAAAAAGATGACGGGGAAAGTTTTTTCCCGGTGCTCTCCTTTCTGCGAAGCCAGGTAGCCGACGTAGACACTACATTAAATGCCATCAGGGAATATGTTTCTACAGACAGTTCAAAAACAGATACGATATTCGTTCACCGGGAGCAGTTCCGCCAACTGGCAGAAGATTTCCTTTCTATCCCTGACCTGAGCAAGCCTGAGTATAAAAAAAGATATCGTGAATACAAGCAATTTGACGAAACATTGAACCGGGCATTATTCACCTATACCCCTGTAACGCCTGAAAAGGAACTTATTCAAAAACAGGAAGTACTGATCAGGCCGGATGCAGGCGGCGATAAGATCACCAGTATTATCATTAATAGTGTTAAAAACACAAAAGACAGTGCCGTACAGAAAAGAATGTTGTGGCAGGTAGACCGGAGTTTTCAGGTCATTACGATCAAACAACTTCAAGGTCAGCCGGAAATAACTACAACCGTCAAAGTTGTATGGAATGAGGAATAGACATGACAGCAGCAGAATTCCAACAGGTAGCGCCGGGCATTCCCCAACAACCCGGGATTTATAAATATTATGATTCATCCGATGCCCTCATTTATGTAGGCAAAGCTAAAAGTATACGCAAGCGGGTAAGCTCCTATTTTAATAAGACCGTCAACAGCTACAAAACACATGAGCTTGTACGGCGGATCCACCACATCGAGTTCACGATCGTGAATTCAGAGCAGGATGCTTTCTTACTGGAAAACTCACTCATAAAAGAGTTCCAGCCCATCTTTAATATCAACCTGAAAGACGATAAGACTTATCCTTTCATCGTAATAAAGAATGAACCTTTCCCCAGGGTCTTTCTGACAAGAAAAAAGATCAACGATGGTTCCGAATATCTCGGTCCTTATACATCGGTAAAAAAAGTGAGGGAGCTCATTGAATTTACCCGTCACACCATTCCCCTGCGCAACTGCTCCCTGAACCTGACAGAGAAGAATATCAGGGAAAAGAAATTCAAAGTTTGCCTAGAATATCACCTGGGCAATTGCAAAGGCCCTTGCGAAGGGCATCAGACAAAGGAGGGCTACCAGGAAAATATTGACCAGCTGAAGAACCTGCTGAAAGGCAACCTGGCGCCTGTACTGAAGCATTTCAGGGATGAGATGAAAAAATTTGCAGCAGATCTTTCTTTTGAAAAAGCAGAGATCACCCGCAAGAAGATCGAGTTCCTGGAAAATTACCAGGCTCGCTCAGTGGTGGTCAGCATTAAGACCGGCGACCTGGACGTGTTCTCCCTGGTAAAAGATAAAGGCATTGCTTTTGTCAACTTCCTGATGGTACGCAATGGAGCTATAGTGCAAACCCATACCACAAAGGTTGAAACACATCTGGATGAAACACCGGAAGAAATATTGAGTTTTTCTGTTGCCACGCTGCGCAGTACGTTCAATAGTGAGGCCGGTGAGATCGTTGTGCCCTTCCCCGTCGAATATCCGCAGGACAATATAGAGGTTACGGTGCCCAAAGGTGGCGATAAAAAGAAGCTGCTGGAACTGTCGGAAAAAAATGCAGATTATTTTATAGAAGAGATAAAGAACAAAGCGCGGCTGCAGCTGTCAAAAAATACAGACAAGATCAAGGTGCTGGAGCAATTGCAGGACAATCTTCAGCTTCCTTCCCTGCCGGTACATATCGAGTGCTTTGATAACTCGAATTTCCAGGGCAGCTATCCCGTTTCAGCCATGGTATGTTTTAAAAATGGGGAACCAAGCAAAAAAGACTACCGGCATTTCAATGTAAAAACGGTGGAAGGCATCAATGATTTTGCGTCGATGAAAGAAGCCGTTTACAGGCGTTATAAGCGCCTGAAAGAGGAAGAGCAGCCTTTGCCTCAACTGGTGATCATAGACGGCGGAAAAGGCCAGTTAGGCGCTGCTCTGGAGGCTATTGCAGAACTGGGGCTGACAGGTCAGACCACCCTGGTGGGCCTGGCTAAAAATGAAGAGGAATTATTCTTTGCCGGCGACCAGGAATCGCTCAAGCTGCCTTATAACAGTGAGAGCCTGAAACTGGTGAGACGCATACGTGATGAAGTGCACCGGTTCGGTATCACTTTCCATCGGCAGAAAAGAAGTAAAGGCACTTTCAAAAATGAACTGGAAGATATTCCCGGCATTGGCAAAGCCACTGCAGATATTTTGCTGAAGGAATTCCGCTCTGTAAAAAACATCCGTGAAAAGGGATTGGAAGAAATTGCAGCGGTGGCAGGCAAGGCTAAAGCCGCTATCATTCATGCTTATTTCAACAAGCAGTAATCTGTGCAGATATTGATTGGCGTCAACGAAGTATTACCTCGTAATAAGCCTGAAATAAAGGCAAAAAAAATGGGGCCAGGATAGAAATCCAGCCCCGTTTTTAAAATCCAATATCCTATGAAAAACCGAAACGAAAATACAACATTTATCCTATTTTCCTACAGGACTTTTACGATTTTTAAAACTTTTTTTAATTAATTATAAATGAATTCTTTGAATATTAAAAAAGCCCCACTAAAGGGGCTTTTTTATTTGATATAAACAAACTTTTACGAATGAGCGTTAGTATGACCAAAGATCCTGTTCGTAGTTGAAAATTTTCTCTTTGATCGCCTCTCCTTCCAGCAGGGCAAGGATCGGATCTTTGATATAGGTCCTGATATTGCGGTTAGCTGCATTGTCGAGTGTAGACTTTACAATATAGCTGCTGAACATCCTGCTTTCAAACAGCTCTTCCCAGGTCATCCGGCTATTACCCATGTTTTTAGGGTTATAGACTTCATATTTGGTCAGGATCGGGCGAAGGTCCGGGTAATAAACCCAGAACATGGTTGAACTGCCTGGGCGTTCCTGTCCATTAGGGAAGTATAATGTTTTCAGCGGAGCAATTCCGAGTATCCTGCAAAACAGGCGGCTGGCTTCGCGGTCGAATACCCATTCTTCCTTGATCCTCAGTTTTACCACTGATTTTCCATCAAAGCTGGCGCGGGTAACAACATAGCGGATCACTTTGCTGGGATCGTTAGGGTCAACCTGGGGAACTGTATCGGCGGTACCGGTAGTCATCTGATCAATTTCTGCTCCGGTAACAGGAGTAGTGAACCGGTCGTCAGCAAAAGCTGTCACCTGTCCGGATTTAACTGCTTTCAACAGCATATTGATGAACATCTGGCTGCCGTTATCGCTTTCTGCTTCGTAACGGAAGGGCTGGTTCATTTTTTCACGAAGGTCCAGCTCTCTCCACACCTTTTCTGCAAAAAGGGCGTCATCAGCTCTCAGGTGTTCATAATCCAGTGGAGTACGGGCATTCACACTGCTTTTATCATAAGCATTGTCATTGCGCAGCGATTTTTTCACCGTTGTATCTGCCATACCTGAAGAATCCACAACAATAGGAATATTGCCATAGGGATTATAGTTGGAAGGCGGAGCGGTGTTATTCTGCTGGGTCTCCTGCTGCTGGGTTTGCTGATTTGCCGGAGGGTTACCAGTTCTTCTGGCCCTGGTACGCTGCGCACTTGCATCAGCTACCATCAGGGCACCGAAGGCCATCAGCAAACAACTCTTTACAACAATGCTTTTCATCTTCATTAGTTTATTTAATATAGTACACAAGTGAAGGCAGCTTTTGACTTCTGCCATCAGGTCCTGTAGCGCGGATATTATCGATCGTTACAGTTCTTCCTGCAGCCAGGTTCTTGATCATGCTTTGGGCTTTAGGGCTCCAAAGGTTACCTGTACAGGGAGCTTCATCGATATCACCTTCTGCATTGTCAGCAGTGATAGTGAAGCTGGTTACACCATATTTCAGGTTAAGCGGGAAGTCTTTGATGTAAGCACCCACACCGGTTTGCGCTTTGAAGGCACCGGCAGGGATGTTTTCACCGCTCGCATAACCACCAACAGTACCTACAGGCTGAGGGATCGTGCGTACGCGGAACTGAGATACACCAGCAACTTTACCGTCTACTGATACAGTTATTTTACAATCGTCGGTTACGCTGTTCACTTTAGCGATGTAATGACCGCCACCCAGTTTTTGGAGGTTGCCGCCACCACCGGAAATGCTTACCTGAACTTTATCGTCTCCACCACCGCTTGCAGCGATAGAAACTTTGTTGTCATAACCGATATAAAGAACGTTCATTTCATCCAGGGCGATTGACGCGCTAGCCTGGCCTACTGTATAAGGAACGTCTTTTTTGATGCTTTGTTGCTTGCCATCCTGATCGAGATAATTGATGGTAACAGGGATGGAATGGTCGCCGATGCCTGCAGTAGGCACTTTCAGGTGAGCAGCTCCATCTTCGCCGATAGGCACCGTTTTTCCACCGATCACGATAGTGGGCTGCGCCGCTTTACTAAAGGCACCCACACCAGCGGTGATCTCGATCTCCTGGCCTGGCATTACATAATTAGAGCTTTGACCGATGATGGCAGCATAGGTATCGAACCTTACGGTCACTTTACCAACCTGCTCATGGCAAAAAGCTACGATCTTGTTTTCAGAAGTCCTGACATCGTTCTGAAACTTGCTCAGGATGGTCAGCGCAGCAACAGTGGGAACCATGCGGAAATAAGCTGCTTCCCAGGTGTTGTTGCCTTTTGCTTCTGTTTTAGGTTTGGTTAAATCAATCTGCAGTGTTTTTTCAAACTCCGCCTTGACGGCCGGATCAACATTCAGGATATCATTCCTGTATTTCTCCAGCATTTCATAGAGAGCTTTACCCTGTCCTTTCTCAACCATTACGTGAGTAGGAATATCAAGGTTATCCTCTTTGAACTTTTTGGTAGGATCTTTCGGATCGCCGTTGGCTTCCGTAATGATCCGGTCTTTCAACCCCTGTATAAAATTGTATACATCTTTTGAACGGCTTTCTACAAATTGAGCTTTGGGAAGCCAGATTTTGGCTTTCTCAGCAGTAGCAGGTTCTGTTGACTTTTCAGCCAAAGAAGCCAGGATAGTCTGCGTTGATTGGTTTACAGTATTGTTAGTATTCTGTAAACTATTATTTACCGTTTTGAAGGCATTCAGGATCTCAGATGACACGTTGAGGGCCAGAAGGGCCGTCAACACGAGGTACATCATGTTGATCATTTTCTGCCTGGGCTCCTTAGGTAAAGACATGACGATTCTTGGTTTTAAAAATTAGATATGGTGACTATCAAAAATCACGGGATACGGATCTATTAGATTTTTTTATAAACGAAACCCTTATACCGTTAGTTTAGCTGCGACCCTGCATGGCGCTGAGCATATTGCCATAAACATTGTTCAGGCGGCCCAGGTTGTTTGCCAGTAAGGCGATCTGGTCTTTTGCTTTCTGAGCATCTTCCACGCTGCCCTGCATTGCTTTGGAAGCTTCTGTAAGGTTGCTGTAGAATTTGTTCATCGCTTTTAAATGGTTGTTGGTATCCTGCAATTCCAGTTCATAGATCGTATTCAGGGAAGACAGGTTTTTTGTCAGCACCTGAACCTGATCATGGAATTGTTTGGTACCGTCAGCGGCCTGGTTGAAATGCTGGATGCTGTTGGCAGCGCCCAAATAGGCATCTTTCATAGTACCCAGTGCATTAGCTGCTTCTTTTGTTTTTGCGGTATAGTCGCCGGTAGCAGCCACCACATCAGTGATATCAGCCATTTTATCTACCGTGCCACCAAATTTTTTGAAGTTTTCACCCAGGCGGCCAAGGTTGGCTGGAGTGATGTCTGCGTCGCGCAGCATGTCTTCCAGTTTATTCAGCGCAGGGTTACCTGAGTTGCCACCACCGAGTGAAAGCGGAGTGGGTTTGAAGTTTGGATCAAGGTCAGGGTGAGTAGAGATGCCGGGGAAATATCTTTCCCAATGTGGTTCTTCGGGAGGAGGAACGAGGAATGCCATTACGAGGAACACGATGGCTTCTGCGATAAGACCCACCATGATCGCGTAGTCAGCTCCCGGCCAGTGAAGGATTTTCATCATGGCAGCGAAGATCACCACGGCAGCAAAAAAGCTAAAAAGGAAATTAAGAACTACCTGGCCTTTTTTCGATTTAAAGAATAGCATAAGGGGTTCGTTTTTATAGTTTATTAAATTTTAAAAGAAACGAATAGAAAGCAGTAAAAATTGTGTAAAAAGGGGGTCGCAGAAAGACCCTTTTGGAGAATTCTTATCTGCGACGACCTTTTTGCGGAGCGGCTGGCAGGTCAATAACACTGCGGAAGCCGATATAAGATTTGGCTGAGTCCTGGTATTCGTAAGTGCTGGTACCGGTCTGCAGGTAATAACCTACGTCTTTCCAGCTTCCTCCACGGATAATTTTGCGTTTCATCAGTGGGGGATCATCATCTTTTGCATTCCAGCGAACATCAGGGTTCATATCATGCTGGAAGTTGTTGCGGCCTTCATAATAAATAGAAGAAGTCCATTCTGCCACGTTGCCCGACATGCAATACAGACCAAAATCATTGGGCCAGTAAGCATCTGCGCGAACTGTGTAGAAGCCACCATCTTCAGGATAGTTACCACGGCCGGGTTTGAAGTTGGCCATCAAACATCCTTTTTTATTACGGAGGTAATAGTTACCCCAGGGGAACATTGATTGTGAGCGTCCGCCACGGGCTGCGTATTCCCACTGTGCTTCTGTTGGCAGGCGGAAGTCAGATTCCTGTACTCTTTTTTTGCTGTCGAGCCAGGAGTTCAGGTAATGAGTTCTCCACTCGCAGAAAGCAGTTGCCTGTTTCCAGTTCACACCTACAACCGGGTAGTTACCGAAAGCAGGGTGTGAGAAATAACGTTTGGTCATTGGTTCGTTGTAGGAATAAGCGAAATCGCGGATCCAAACCAATGTATCAGGGTAGATACCTATATCTTTCTTTACGATGAATTTTGAGCGGGGTTTGCCGGCATTTTCCCTTTTGGCTGCTTCTTTCAGGTCAAAGGTTTCAGAATGATAGATCAGCTTGGAGGCATCGATCTCTTTCTTGCCGAATACACGGTCTTCCGGTGCTAGGATAAGATCGGCCATTGACTCCACGGTTTTGGGATCATCCCATTTTACCTGGCGCATGGCTACCCAATCAACATATTCGTTGCCATCTGCTCCGGCTTTCACCTTACCCATTTTGCGGGCGGCTACTGAGTCACGGACCCAGAAAACAAACTGACGGTATTCGTTATTGGTAATTTCCGTTGCATCCATCCAGAATCCACTGATGGAAACTGAGCGGTTACGGGCACTGAATGCGTAAGCAGGATCCTCGTCGCTGGGGCCCATGTGGAATGTACCCTGTGGTATGTATACCATTCCCGGAGGTTTGGGGAGCACATAGCGGCTGCCGGGAGAGATGCCATGGACCTGGCCATCATTAGGGACTAAGGCGCCGCCACCTTTGTTTTTCTTTCCGCCGATTATACCACAACTTGCCAGCATAGAAACGCTGACAATAGCCAGGATTGTTCGGTTAAGGTTTTTCATTTTCATACACTTAAAGGGTATTGGGCAAATATAATATTTTGGTTTGTTCGTAAGCACAACGTTACAATTTTATTTTATATAGCCAAATCGGATTTTACGACGTAAATATTCTAACGAAATATGACTTGTTTTTATTGCTTTAACATGAAATTAATTCTTTTGCCCAGCCCTGTTTATCAGTGACATAACTGCCTCCAGCGACGTAACTGGTTGTAAACAAGCAAAGTCTTTGCAAACAAAAATTTCAGTTGGTCCCGACACCTGTTTTCCGGCCAGCAAAGGGAATTCAGCATAGCCGCCTGAAGACACCATCAACACCCTGTGCGGTATAAAAAACCGCAACAAATCCTGGTGCATTTTGGAGGGCTCTTTCCCCACGATTGCCAGTTCCACAGTTCCGGCTGTTCTTTCCAGCAATCCGCCAGCCCAATACCCGAAAGAGGTCGGATAACGCATTGTGGTCTGACCCAGGGCATTTATCATTCGGTCGCTCCTTTCCTTCCATGCCGACCGGTCGAGCAGGATACCTAACCGGTACAGGTTGGCTGCCATCACTGCATTTCCTGAAGGCAGGGCTCCATCATACACTTCTTTCTTCCGGACAATGATATCTGCCTGCTTTTCCCGTGTATAAAAGAAAAAGCCGGTATCCTGTTCACTGAAATACTGTATCGCATATTCTGTAACCTGCGTTGCTTTCATCAACCAGGAAACATCGCCTGTTATTTCAGACAGGTGCAGCAAAGCATCTGCCAGAAAAGCGTAATCGTCCAAAAAAGCCGGGTGTTTCGCCTGCTTGTTTTTCCACGTATGATAAAGCTCACCTGGTTCATTCGCGGCCAGGTTGCTCCAGATAAATTCCATATTGGCTATTGCCAATTGCCGGTATTCTTCCTCTCCTGTTGCTGCAAAAGCCTTGCTGCAAGCTGTATTCATCAAAGCATTCCACCCGAGAATGATCTTATCATCCAATGCCGGCCTTGTTCTTTTATTCCGGTGGGCCAGCAAAATATTTTTTCCTTTTTCCAGCAACTGCTTCAACTCCTCATCGCCTAATCCGTGTTGTGTGGCGAACTCTTTCCATGGCGTCTTCACGCGGAGGATATTCCTGGGTGAAGATTCCCCCGGCTCAAGGGCCGGGGCAGGCCCTGGCTCATGCCAGTTACCCTTCTCCGATATATCATAATAGCTGCAAAACACGTCCGCATCCCTGCCCAGTAATTGTACTACCTCATCTTTTTGCCATACATAAAACTTCCCTTCCACTCCTTCACTATCGGCATCCAACGCTGCATAAAAGGCCTTTTGTTCATACATCAATTCCCGCTTTACAAAATCCATTGTTTCCCGGATCACTTCTGCATAGCGCGATCTGCCTGTCAACTGATATGCCTCGCTCAGTACATCGACCAGCAATGCATTATCATACAGCATTTTTTCAAAATGAGGGGCCAGCCATTCCGTATCGGTTGAATAACGGGCAAACCCACCGCCCAACTGATCGTAAATGCCGCCGTCGATCATTTTATCCAGGCTGAGCAAAGCCTGATCGAGCCCTTGTTTTGCCTCCTCCATCCCCTGATGCAGGTTTTCATTTTTTTTCACATAGAAATACCGGAGTAAATAGCGGATGGTAAAACTTTGAGGGAATTTCGGTGCCTTCCCGAATCCGCCCCACTCTTTATCGGCTGCCTTCATACAATTGTCCGTTATCAGCGCAGCATTGGCCATAGAAAAAACTGGGTCTGCCTCGCCGGGAAAATGGAGGCCGAAGCTGTTGGACTGTACCAGGTGGGCTGTTAGATTATCTGCCTGAGCTTCTATCTCATCCCGTTTCCCTTTAAAAGCCTCTGCTACCCCCATCAGCACTTCTTTCCAGGATGCGCGGTTGAATGCCCGCACGGGGGGGAAATAAGTCCCGCCGTAAAATGGTTTGGTGCCGGGAGTAAGGAATACGTTTAATGGCCAGCCGCCGCTGCCTGTCATTGCCTGAACGGCATCCATATAAATATGATCGAGGTCAGGCCGCTCTTCGCGATCTATTTTGATATTGATGAAATGATCATTCATCAATTGTGCGGTGGTTTCCTCTTCAAAGCTTTCCCTTTCCATCACATGGCACCAGTGGCAGGCTGCATAGCCGATGCTGACGAGAATGGGCTTGTCTTCCTGCAGGGCTTTGTTTAAGGCTTCTTCTCCCCAGGGGTACCAATTGACAGGGTTGTGGGCGTGCTGCAGAAGATAAGGACTGGTTTCATTGATCAGGGCATTGGTATGTTTGTTCATCGGGAGTGTACAATTGGGTAAAAGGTAAGGTAATCAATATTTGTGCTGAAGTTTGGGGTAAGGTAGGGAGAGAGGAGGAAAACAGAGGGAGGTTTTTCCCGTTATTTATTGTTTTTTTCCCATGGTGATGGTTTATGGAAAAAGGATATTTGAATTCTGATTGATCAGATGGATTGGATTAGCTGAATAACCTAAGGGGCTTCAGTAGAATGGAGCTTTGGTATTTGAAGAGAGTATTTTTGCCGGGCATATATTGCCGGGTAAGGAAACTATGTCTAAAAGGTAGGTTGGAGGCGGGGGAGGGAGGGCCCGTCAGGGAGGAGCAGAGAGAAAATCACCATTAACTTCTCTCCTATTTCTTCTTCACTTCCGCCAAAAATTTATCCAACGCCGACACCATACTCGGCGCCTGCGGCTGCGGCGCCTTAATCTCTAACTTCAAACCCGCATCCTCTGCCGCTTTAGTCGTATTACCCCCAAAAGCACCGATCACCGTCCCATTCTGCTTATACTTAGGAAGATTATCAAACAAACTCTTTATCCCACTCGGCGTAAAAAAACAAATAACATCATATTCATTCTCGGTCAACAACTCCTTCACATCATTACTCTGCGTCCTGTACATAAACGCCAAAGAAAACTCACAATTATTCGCTTTAAGCCAATTTACAATCTCATTGTCCTGCTGATTCTCAGAACATACATAAAGAAATTTTTCATTGCCCTTATGCTTGTTGACCACGTCAAACATGCTCTTATTGCTGCCATCCGCCCCATAAAACACCTTACGCTTCCGGTAAAGAATAAACTTCTGAAGATAAAGCGCCACCGCTTCCGTAATACAGAAATATTTGGTATCCTGCGACACACTCACCTTCATTTCCTCACAAGTCCGGAAAAAATGGTCGATCGCATTCCGGCTGGTGAAAATAACTCCAGTAAAATTCTGTATCTCTATCTTTTGCTTGCGGAAATCACGCGCAGGAATCCCTTCCAACCGGATGAATGGCTGAAAATCCAATTGTACTCCATATTTCCTCGAAAGCTCAAAGTACGGCGACTTATCGCTTTCAGGCCTGGGTTGGGTAATCAGGATCTTTTGTATCTCTTTGGCCAGCGTATCGGCCTTTTTCACACCATTTATTGACATGTGCGGTTCGGGCTAAATTGGCTGCAAAGTTACGGCTTTCTATTTAAAAAAGAAGAGTAAAAGCCTGTAAATCAGCAAAAGCGGCGCTACTTCAAAGGCACATATATATAAAAAGAAGTGAAATAGATTGAACCTGACCTCATTACGAACCGCAGAATACCCTAAAATAAACCGGTACAGGAACAGCAATCCAATCCCACACCAGGATAAGGTCATCGCAATCGACCGCAAAGGCTCCGCCGTAAATGCCAGCAAAACCAGGAAAGGCAACACGAAAATACCGATCACCTTATTGATGATAAAAACAATGAAAATATAAGAATCGGCAGCCTGACGCATATTAAACAACCAGCCAGAAATCTTAAGGCCAATAAACTTACCCAGGTAAATCGCCGCCAGGCCAATACAGCAATAGAAATATAATAACCAGAAATTATCTACCGGCCTTACCCCAAAATGGAATAGAATAAAGTCAATGTATAAACCGGCACTGGCAATAAAAAACAGGTTAAAACCCAGAGATGGAAGCGGCGTCTGCATCAATTGATCCCTTATCTGCCGCTGCTTCATGGTTGTACGGAAGAAAACCCGGAACAGATCGTAAAAGTATTTAGCAAAAGCCAGTCTCAACAAAGCAAACACCAACACTAATCCCAATACTACATAAAAGATCGTTTCCTTTCCCCTGAATACCTTAAGCCCTGTTGGAACCACAAAAGGCTTTACCCGGAAATTATAGAACGGATGCTGCCGCAGTATCTGCTGCTCAAAAGGTAGATCAGTCCGCACCTCCCAGGCAGGGATCAACGGCTCCGGTTTACGGGAAATACTGTCGTGCAACACCGTTGATGGATTAGCTATAACTGTAGCGGTATCCTGTATAGCCTTCACTGTATCAACCGGCGGAATGGAATCAGTTATATTTTGCGCCGAAACACCAAAGGCAGCGAATTGAAAAATCAGGAATAAAAAATATATCGGGCGCAAATAGTTTTGTTTAAGAATTCAAAAATAAGCCATCAGAAAAAGTTCACAAACCCAAAATGTACTTTTGATTGCCGGAGGCTGAAGGGAATATCACTTCTGCGCCCTATTGCCCAGGCCAGGTTGAAAATCCCCAGCTTCGTTTCAAATGCCAGACCCAGTCCTGTACCAAGATAAGTGTAATCCACATCCGTATTCTGCGAATTGTTCCGCCCCCATCCCCCATCCAGGAATCCATAGAAATAAGAATTCTGCCCAATCAGGTACCTGTATTCAAAAGTGCCGATAGCAAACTGGGAAAGATACTGGCTCTCTTCATCAAAACCGCGCAGCAATTTATATCCCCCTATCTGGAAAAGCTCATTCCGGAAAATATTGCCGCTTTGAAAAAAACCGCCATTCAATCCCACTTTCAATGTTCCCTGGCGGCCAACAGGAAAGAACCGGGCAGCAGAAACTCTCGCACGGAACTGGTAAGTACTTAGCTTGACCGTATCATATAACGAGCCAAAATCAAAAGCCGGGTTGCCGGGGTCCTTTAATTCCAGCACCTCATTATTGCGTTTAACTTTTTTAGTACCAGCCGAAGTAATGATCCTGAATTCATTGCCCCGTGTCGGGTTCATCCGGTAATTGGTGTTGTTATACTCATAATCAATTCCCACGTTTATCGAACTTACATCCGCATCTTCAGGCAGGCGGTAATTCTGCAAAATAAAAGCGGTATTGGCGCTGGTAACAATGGTCTGAAACCGCTGGATAAATATTTTTCCCGATTGCTGATTACTGAGTACATATTGAGCGCCCAACTGAAAATTGACATTCAGAAAAGAACTGTCTTTCCGGAACATATCAAAAGCAAAATCGAGCCCGATAGGAGTGCCGAAAAGATAGGGATGACGGTAAATAATGTTCAGCCTTGGTGACTTCACCTGCAATTGCTGCCAGTTAAGCCCGATCGTCTCCCCTACTCCCAGCGCATTCCGCAAAAGCAGGTTTGCCTCACCCGTTATCAGCAGCTTTTTGGAAGAAAGCTGATCATTGTTGGGCAAAAAACCGACCAGCACATTCACCTGGCTGCTTTGTTTTTGTTTGAGATACATTTCGATGAACGATCCCGAATTCAACCAGACCAGTTTGGCTGGAAATTCTTCTTCCACATAAGAGAGCTCCCGCATCTTGCGGCTGATATTTTGCAGTTTTTCTTTATCAAAAGGACTGCCATTGCGGATATCCAGATAACGCTGAAGAAATTCATTGGATACTTTGGCATTGCCTATTACTCGTATGCTGTCAATTTTATAGGCCGGCCCTGGCTCCACCTTAAGCTTTGCCCATACTTTCTCCTGCTCCAGTCTGAAACTATCAATATATACTTTACCAAACGGATGTCCATTATTCTCCAGGTAAGCAATGATCTTTTCCTGCCAGTCCTGCACCTGCGAAAAGTCCATCGGTTTATCTGTAAAAGCTTTGTCCCTCCAGCCCACTGCCTGCAAAATATTGGGATCCACCTGGCCCGCATCCAGTTTTGCCCATTCATACCTGTCGCCAATATATAAAACAGCACGGGCAGAAGCTGAATCATACAGCAGTGTGTCAACCGAAGCTGTTACATATCCTTTCAACTGTAAAAGAACAGGAAGTTTATTGATATAGCTGATGCATTCGTAACGTGTAGTGAACTGGGTTTGTATACCGACCGTAGATACAAGAAAAGCAGAATCCCTGTCCACTGCACTTATTTGCAAGGGGTATCCTGTTTGCGCTTTGGAGAAAAAGGAAACAAACAAAAAAAGGGGAAGCAGTATGAGGCACCTTAACTTTGCCATTTAGCTTGGTCGCTTATACCATAAAATTATTCATTAAATAAATCTACTTGGCCGGCATTTATATCCATATTCCTTTTTGCAAACAGGCCTGCCACTATTGCAATTTCCATTTCAGCACTTCTTTGCGGTACAAAAACGAATTAATCACCGCTTTATTGAAAGAGATTGAACTGACACCAAATTTCTTCCCTGAAGCAACCGCTTCTGCTGGCATCATCGAAACGATCTATTTCGGAGGTGGCACACCCAGCCTCTGCACGCAAGATGAAATAAAAAAAATACTTGACAAGGCCCGGGAAATCTTTTCTGTATCAGCTGATGCCGAAATAACCCTTGAAGCCAACCCTGACGATATATCAGAAAAAAAACTACAGCAATGGGAGGAAGCAGGCATCAACCGGCTCAGCATCGGTATACAAAGCTTTTTTGAAGAAGACCTGGCCTGGATGAACCGGGCCCATAATAGCCGGCAGGCATGGGAAAGCCTGGGGCTCGCAACCCGTTATTTTAACAACATTACGATTGACCTGATCTATGGCACACCAGCTCTTACAAATGAAAAATGGAAGCAAAATGTAGAAAAAGCCATTGAACTGGGTATTCCCCATCTTTCCTGTTATGCCCTGACGGTAGAACCTAAAACACCCCTGCAAAAACTTATCCGGGAACATAAAACACCAGATGTAAATCCCGATCAGCAATCAGAGCAATTCCTGCTGCTGATGGAATGGGCGCAGCAGGCAGGATACGAGCATTACGAAATATCCAACTTTGCTAAACCAGGTTTCCGGAGTCGTCACAACTCTTCTTACTGGCAGGGTAAACCGTATTTCGGTTTTGGCCCCTCCGCTCATTCGTTCGATGGGCAGTCGAGATGGTGGAATGTGGCAAACAATACAAAGTATGGGCGATCGATCGGGGAAGGCATTATTCCTTTTGAAAAAGAAGTGCTGACTGCCACGCAACAGATCAATGAGCTGATCATGATCTCCCTGAGAACGCAAGAGGGTCTAAACCTTGAAAGAGTCACACAAAATATCCGTGGCATGAAGAAAGAGGAACTGGCAGAAGTAAAAGCTCAACTGCTGAAAGAAAGTATCAAGTATATTAAGAATGGATTGATGATACAGGAAAAAGAATGGCTGCGGCTCACACGCGAAGGAAGGCTGCTGGCGGATGGGATTGCCGCTGATCTTTTTCTTTAGATCTTATATCATCACCGTTTCTATCTTCTTAAATCCTTCACGGGGCTTTACACCTTCCCATAAGATCCTATAAACCGTTTCGGCTATCGGCATAGATGCCTGCACAGACCGGTTGATATTGTAAATACACTTGGCGGCATTATATCCTTCAGCCACCATATTCATTTCCAATTGCGCCGTCTTCACCGAATATCCCTTGCCGATCATATTGCCAAAAGTGCGGTTGCGGCTGAAAAGGGAATAACAGGTTACAAGGAGATCTCCCAGGTACACAGAAGCCGCATAGTTCGGTGTTTTGCGGTGTGTAACAGGGTCCTCTCCTCCTGCATGCTCGCCCACTACGATATGCTCTGCGCCAAAACTTCTCAGGAATCCGGCCATTTCATCTGCCGCATTAGCAATATATACACTCTGGAAATTATCCCCGTATTCCAATCCATGCGCAATGCCTGCTCCTACCGCATAAATATTTTTCAGCACAGCCGCATATTGCACGCCAAGTATATCATGATTAACGATCGTATTGATATAATCCGTAGCAAAATGCGAAGCAATGGTAGAAGCCATTGGTATATCTACCCCGGAGAAAGTGAGGTAGGACAACTTTTCCGCCGCTACTTCTTCTGCATGGCAGGGTCCTAAAACGGCGAAATAATTTTCAAGGGGAATATCAAATTCCTGCTGCAAATAATAGTTCAGCAAAATATCTTTTTGTGGCAGGATGCCTTTTACTGCAGACACAACTTTCTTGTCTTCCCAATCCGAAGCTTTCAGATTGCCAATGCTTTGCTCCACAAAAGAAGAAGGAATAGCTATAACAACGATGTCTGAATTTCGCACGACTGTTTGCACATCGGCAGACATCTGCAACAAGGAAACATCAAAATTCACTGAAGACAGGTATGACGGATTATGACGCCGCTCAGTAATATGCCGGATATTATTTTCATTCCTTACCCACCAGTTCACCTTCTGCTTATTATCTGTCAGAACCTTCGTCAAGGCGGTTGCCCAACTGCCACTGCCAATTATACCAAATGTCTTCCTCATGTTCAGTTTTAAAAGTAAAATGCCTCAACGCTGCACTACAGCCTTTTGTTCATCACTTCTTCTCAAAAAGCTGTTCTTTCGGAACCACTTTTACTTTTACTCCGTCTTTCAGCGTTTTGCTGATAGCAGTATAGGGGCCTGTAACTACCTGTTCCCCGCCTTTAAGCCCGCTGAGGATCTCAATATAACTGATATCCTGTATGCCTGATTTCACTACCGTTTTCTTCACAGTACCATCGGCCTGCACAAGAAATACCACTTCTTCCAGTTCACTGCTGATCGAAGGTGCCTGGTTGGTTTCAGATTCCTGGCCTCCTTTGGCATCCTGTGCTTCTTTCTTTTTATCCGCAATACTTTGGTCACTTCCTTTAACGCGCGCATTCACGGAAGTGATGGGCACAGAAAGCACATTCTCATGCCGCTTGGTCTTGATATCTGCGCTGGCATTCATACCAGGACGGAAAGGGAATTTCTTTGGTTTGGACGGATCGATCAGGTCCTTGTAAGAATTATAATCCAACCTGATCCTTACCTGGTAATTGGTGACGTCATTGGTCGCTGCCGCGGAGCCTGCCTGGGAAGATTTAACGCTGCTGGCGATCTGCGTTACCACACCTTTGAACTTACGGTTATTGTAAGCATCCACTTCAATATCCGCTGAGTCCCCAATATTTACTTTTACAATATCATTTTCACCAACATCCACTCTTGCTTCCAGTACGCTCATGTCGGCTACTGTCATCATTTCAGTACCTACATTAAAGCTGTTACCGGCCACGCGTTCACCTCTTTTGATCTGCAGGGAAGATATCACTCCGCTCATAGGCGCCACCAGCGTGGTACGACCCAGATCTTTGTTCGCCCTTGTCAATCCTGCCTGTGCTGTTTGCACATTTGCTTTAAGGCTCTTGATGTTTTGCTGTGCAGCGGTATAATTAGCCTGGGCAGAACGCCAGGTGGTTTCAAACTGTTCAAATTCCGCTTGTGAGATCACTTTCTGATTATACAAAGCTTTATTACGGTCATACGCCTGCTTGGCCTGGTTCAGGTTTGCCTGCAAAGCATCCAGCGCTGCTTCATTATTGGCAACCGTCGCCTGCGATTGGCTGACCTGTGAAGCTGCTTCATCCCGCTGCAAAGCATAGATATCCGCAAAGATGCGCGCCAGCACCTGACCTTTTCTTACACTATCACCTTCTTCCACATTCAGTTCGGTCACCTCACCCGAAATATCCGGGCTGATCTTTACTTCCACTTCAGGATATATCTGGCCACTGGCTGTTACGGTTTCAACGATTGTTCTTTTGGCCACTGGCTCAGCAGACACTTTTTCCATATTGTCTCCCTTACCGCCAAAAACTTTGGCACCGATAAAGAGAACAGCCAATATACCTGCAATGATCAGTATCCATTTTAATGTCTTACTCATAATAGCTACCCCATCCGGGGTTTTTGATTAGATAATGGTTAAGCCAGCAAGCCTGGTTTATTTATAATTTCAGACCAAGTCCTTTATAGAATTCAAGCAATTTCATCTTGAAAATATAATCGTATTGTGCTGAAACCATGTTGATCTTCGCCCTGAAAAGATTGTTTTGTGTAATGATCAGATCAATCGTATTCAACAGCCCCACATCAAATCTCTTTCTTGCAAAATCGTATGCTTTTTGTGATGTCTCTACCCCTTTTCTGGATGCATTGAACTTCTGCATAGCGGCTACTGCATTGGCATGAGCCTGGTAAATATCATTCTTCAGCGTTTGAGCATCCAGTTCTTTTTGCAGCTCCACGTTTGTAACATTCAGCTTGGCTTTTTTCCAGTTGATGCGGGCGCTACCACCGTTAAAAATAGGAATGCTCAATCCCAATCCGATGGATTGGCTGAAGTTATTATTTAATTGCCTGAAAAAAGTATTCTTGCTGAACCCTACCGCCGTCATCTGTGGAAAAGTTGTAACAACAGGATAAGTAGTACCACTCACATCCACTTTACCGATCTGAGGAAATTCACTGACAAACCGGCTCGCATATAATCTCTGCGCATTGGAATACCGGCTGTCGAGCCCGCCAAAGAGCGTCAGCGAAGGATACATTCGCCCCTTGGCTGCAGCCACATTTTTATGAGCGGCCTGCAGATTAAGATCATTGATCTTTTGCTGCGGCATATTGGTTTGTGCCAAAGCATACACTGCTGCGGGCTCCAGTTCTGCCAGAGATTCCACTGGTATTTGCTCAACCGGGGGAATTGCCACAGCAAAAGCCTGGTCTGCGGGTACAGTAAGAATTGCTTTTAGTTGCAGTACAGACAGTGCATAATTGGAGTTGGCTGTGATCAATGTTGAACTGTCATTTGCCAACTGCCCTTCCAGCTCGGCCAGGTTTAATTCAGGAAGCGCACCGGCATCCACCTGCTTCTTTACATTATTCAGTTGCTCTGTACTTTGTTTTACCTGCACTTCACAAATATTGACCTGTTCAGCATTCAACAATATCTGGAGATAGGCATTCGCCACACTTAATGCTACATCATTCCTTGCTTTTTCTGCTCCGGCTATATATGCCTGCGCTGTAAGCTTATTGGCCTCCAGCGTATTTTTTTTGCTGAACCAGTTAAACAGATCCAGATTAATATTAAGGGAATGATTGGTAAATAAGATCTCCTGGGTAGTAAACTGGTTGGTAGCCGGGTCAATGTTCCGGCCAAACTGATAGCCGCCACTGTTTTGAATATTCGCCGTCGGGAATTGAGACAGCTTACTCTGCTCGTAGGTCAGTGCCGTTATACGGGCCTGCACGTCAGCCTGACGCACAGAAATATTATTTTTCAATGCATATTCCACGCATTGCTGAAGGTCCCATTTATCCTGGGCAAAGCATGTTGTAGCGGCGAATAAGCAGATTAACAGTTGGATGCAGCGGGTCATCATAAAACAAAAATAACAGAAAACCACACCCGCTGAAGTGATTTTTGATAAATAGGGGTTAAATTTTGAGTCGGGGTCGATAGTCTGAAGTTACCTGAGTTTGAAATATTCAATCCGGTATGTAAAGAATGCTGGTTTTTCGGGACAGTACCGACTCATAGCTCCCGACTAAAGACTCACGACCCGGAACCGGCCACCTCCGGGTATATTTAAGAGAGTGCCTGGTCAAGGTCCTTGATAATGTATGCGGGTTCCTCCAGCCCTATGTAGAGCCGCACATAGCGGTGCTCAGGGTTGGAAGGATCGAAGTCTGCAGCAGGGATGCCGGCGCATTTGGGAATGATCAGGGATTCGTGGCCACCCCAGCTTACTGCCATTAATATGTGTTGCAGGGATTCGCAGAATTTTACGATGGATTCCCGTTTATGGGTCTTTAATATGACCGTAAGCAGGCCGCAGGCCCCACTCATCTGTTTTTTGGCCAGGGCATATTGAGGGAAAGATTCGTCAAAAGGGAATATTACGGATTCCACGGCAGGGTGTTGCTTCAGGAAATTGAATACTTCCACGGTAGAGTGGCTGATGCGGTCGAGCCGGGCAGGCAGGGTACGCAAGCCCCTTATCAGCAGCCAGGCATTGAAAGGCTGGATGCCGCTTCCGATATTGAGGTATTCACTATCGAATATTTTTTTCATCATGGCTTTTGTGCCACAGAGCACACCGCCAAGCGTATCGCTATGCCCACCGATATACTTGGTAGCCGTTTGCATAGCCAGGTCGATGCCCGCGGAAATAACGGGTTGGTATATGGGTGTGGCATAGCTGTTATCGATCATGGTAATGATCTGCCGGCTTTGGGCAAAAGCGGCCACTTCAGCCAGGGGCTGCAGGGTAAATGCCCAACTGTTTGGCGATTCCAGGTAGTAAAAGGTTGTATTGGGCTGGGTAGCTTCCTGCCAGTTTTCCAGGCTGGAACCATCAATATAAGTAGTGTGTACACCAAACCTGGGCAATACCACATCAAACATTTTTTGTGCCCAGCTATAAGGATTTTTGACGGATACAATATGATCGCCGCTTTTTACATTGGCCAGCACACCGGCAAAAATGGCTGCAGCCCCACTGTTAAATACCAGGCAATCTTCTGCACCATCCAGGGCTGCCAGTTTTTTCCGGAGGATATCCACTGTGGGATTCAGGCCGCGACTGTAGAGATAACCACCCATTTCATCTTCAAAGGCCTTGCCCAAGGCATCTACCGTCTTAAAAGCAAAATTGCTCGCCTGCACAATGGGGGGAGCAATTGCATTAAAATACTGTTCACGGTCCTCTGCCAGTTCATTCACTATATAAGAGATGTCCATGGTATCAGTGTTCTTTCTTTTTGTAATTAATAATACCCCAGTAAATAAGCAGGAAAACACCAAAAACACTTGTTCCTATCAGGGCGAGATTTGGCGTATTCACCGCAATGGAAATGCCAACGAATATATAAGCAGCAATAAATATCAGCGGTAATAAAGGATAGAGTTTCATTTTATAAATGCCCGTTCCATCCAGGTGTTTCGTTCGCTTGCGCAAAATAAAGATCGTGGCAGCCGAACTCGCCATACCAATGGAATCAAGGAAAATGGTAAAACTCAATATCTCGTTAAAAGATTTGGCAAAGAATAAAACGATAATGCCGATAGCAGCAAAGGCCGTAAGACCTACTGTAAGCACATCCTTTTTTTCATCTTTCTTTTTAAAAGCAGCAGGCAGGATCCCGTCTTTACTCATGGCATACATTACGCGGGGGTTGCTAAGCAGCAGCACATTCACATAAGCCAGCACGGCAATAAAGAGAAGAATGGAAGCGATGGTCCTTCCCGTAGGACCAAACATTTTTTCCACCACAATGGAAGCGATCCCTCTTGAGGTTTTCAGTTGTTCAAAACCAATCGCATTATAATAAGCGTAGCTCACAGCAAGATAAAGCAGGATAATGATCATGATACCAATGAATATCCCGCGGGGGATCGTTTTCCTGGGCTGCTGTATTTCTTCCCCGAAATTGATGGTTTGCTGATAACCTCCATACGTAAAGGAAACAGCGATCAGGGCCACGCCAAAAGAGCGGATATAATCCATCATTCCAAAACTGCCTTCAGAAGCTGTTACCACATTATTACTGCCCTCCACAAAAAAGATAGAGCTGATCAGCAGCACCAGCATTCCAATCTTGATGATCATTAAAATGTTCTGTGCTGTAGAGCTCATCCTCAACCCCATCAGGTTAACGCCATAAAAAATAATGATAGGCACCATGGCGATCAGCGCACGGGTCATAGAGCCGGGATCGGCTTTAAACAATACCTCTGAAATATATTCACTTCCCACCAATGCCACACCTGCCATGGAAGCTGCATTGGATATAAGGATAATACAGTTGATGGAAAAAGCAACCGAGGGGTGGTAACATTCGGCAAACACTTTATAATAACCACCGGTAACAGGAAAGCGGGAACCAATCTCCGCATAGGTGAGCGCACCGCATAAAGCCACAACTCCACCGGCAAACCAGGCAAGGAAAAACAAGAGCGGCGTAATAGCTGCATTGGCAGCATCGGCAGAAGTCCTGAATATTCCCATGCCGATCACCAGGCCTACAACGATCATGGTCAGGTCAAAAAGACCCAACTTGTTTTTTTCAGTCATGCGCATGAAGATAATGGATTCCGCTTTTTTTGCGGAAAACTAATTTGCCAACCGGGGCAAACCCACCTCCGTCCTCATAGGTGAATACTGGCAAATAGTGATCATAGGATTTATCTTCAGCATAAAACTGTCTGTCCATTCACCGGCAGCCAGGTGGGTCATATCACCGGTTGCCAGCAAAAGCTGGTCACCGAAAGAACCCAGCAAACTGAGCACGCCCGTAAAATAAGTAATAGCAACCCCATGCTGCAAACGGTCAGATAAATGAGACCGGATAATCTCAAACTGATATGTTTCAAAAGCAGGCGGTAGCAGTGCCATCAATTTCCTGGCGGAAGGATGTACCGGCTAATCAGTATTTCACAACAGGGCAATCCAGCGCGTTCACTTTCCCAAAACGAAGAATAACATTGAGTGTATGACTGTAATATCCATCTCCTTTCTTAGGATTGGCGGCTTCACTGAAACCATCCAGGTAATCGGTAGATATACGCCGGTAATTCGTTTCCAGTCCAATACCCACTTTATCGGAAATAAAATACCGCACGCCTACTACAAGCGGAATAATAAATTTTCCGCGTGGAGGATCATGTTGAAGGTCTTCATTAAGCCCAACAGCAGTTGTTGAATTGGCCAGGAAGTATTCATTATTAAAACGGCTCCAATCTCGCTCGATTTTCAGGAAGGTATAGCCTACTCCCGCCCCTATATAGGGAGCCAGTTTGCGGTTGGCATAGTTACGGTTCAGGATATTCCATTCCATCATGCCGCTTATTTCTGTAATAGGGGTATTAAAATTAAACGCACGTTGCCGGCGGTATTCCGGTTCTGCATATTTTGCATCATCACCTTCCAGGGAACCAAGCGCCACATTGAGCCGCCAGCCAAAGCCTGCACTTACCAGTTTCCCACCAAAGATTTGTATAGCAGGCCGGAGGGTTTTGTATGAACCGGCTTTTTCTTCAGTAAGATCACCCTGGTAAACGAACACCCCACCGCCTACTCCAAATTGCCATTTAGGCACATTACTAAAAATCTGTGCTTTGACTCCACAACCGATCACTAACAACAATAAGAGGCCTGTACTGTGCTTACAGTAATTCATACAATACGATTTTTCCGTAAATGGTAAAGCAGTGTTGGTTGGGTGTCGGGGGATGAGAGGTATGCTTGTTCTTAACGAAAAAAATGTCTTTTCATTTTCGCCGTTTTGTTAAAATCAGCCACTCAAAGCAATTTTCAGGCCAGTTGATCAGGAAAGAATTAAAAGAATAATCTTATATATCTTCTAACCATTTGCCTTCCACTGTTTGATAAAGGAAGTGTAGCTGTCGCTGATAGGCAGTTCCACTCCTGAGCTCAATTTTACTTTCCGGTTTTGGATGGCAATCACTTTACCTGATGCCACCACATAGCTCCGGTGGATGCGGCTGAACTTACCGGGTGGAAGTTTTTCCAGCACCCCCTTTAATGTCATCAGGGTAAGAATGGGTTTGGCCTGGTTGAGATGGATCTTTATATAATCTTCAAGGCTTTCGATATAGTCGATTTCTGAAAGCGGTATTTTAAGCATCCGGTATTCGGAATACACAAATAAATGATCGGTTTCCGCCTCAGCCGGTTTGTTTTTGTATTCGTTATATTCAATGGCTTTATTAACAGCTTTTGAGAAGCGGTCAAAGCTGATCGGTTTCAGAAGATAATCAATCGCATCCAGTTCAAACCCTTCGAAAGCAAATTTCTTATAGGCAGTAGTAAAAATGATCATCGGCCTTGCCTGCAGTGCCCTTGCAAGATCGAGGCCGGTGATATCGGGCATATTAATATCCAGGAAAAGCAGGTCTACCGCTGTTTGACGCAGATATTCAGCCCCTGAAACTGCGTCATCGAAGGTTTGCACCAGTTGCAGTTGAGGGAAACGGGCCACGTATTCCCGGATCAGTTCCAGGGCTGGTGGTTCATCATCTATGGCGATACATTTCAGCATACAATATATCTAAAGTTACACCTGCAGGGTCAACTGCACTGTATAAAAGCCATCTTCTGTATTAATATTTAAGAAATGCTTGTCAGGGTAAAGATGCTGCAATCTTTGACGCGTATTTTGTAAGCCAATGCCTGCCCGGGCAGAAGGATGTTTTGTTTCAAACAATTTATTCCGGCAAAAGAAAACGATATGATTATCCTGCACCGAAAGCCTGATCACGATATCAGATGGTTCATGATTGCTGATCCCATATTTAAATACATTTTCTATAAAATTCATCAGGATCAGCGGAGCAATTTTTTTCCCGGTAACCACTCCTTCCACGATAAAATCCACTTTCATCTTCCTGCCCAATCTCAGTTTCTGCAGATCGATATAATCGCGCAGGCATTCGATCTCATTTTCCAGGGATACAAAATCTTCCCTCACATCATCCGTCACATACCGCATGATATTGGAAAGCTTCATGATGCTTTCGGCGGTATGTTCGTTTTTTGTAATAGCCAGCGAATAAATATTATTGAGTGTATTGAATAAGAAATGCGGATTGATCTGTGCTTTCAAAAAAGACAATTCTGCATTGGCCTTATCCGCCTCTGCCTGCACCATACGGCTTTCTGTACGCCGCCATTCCCGGATGATGCAGATGGCCGTACTCAACGACCAGGCTGCTACAAAAAGAATAATGCTTACAATATCCGTTGGTGGCGGCTGTCTTCGTCTTTGCCCCGGAGGCTTTCTGCCTGGCTCCGCAGGTGAGGGGGCCAGTGTATCCGGAAGGCGTTGAAAAGCCCGTGGCGGTTCCATTCTTTGCCCCCGTTCAGGAAAGCGCTTCACCAGTTTTTCAAAAGGCCTGATGGTGTACACGGCAGTAAACAGAACAAGGACAGTAACCAGGTAAAAGAAATATTTCTTCTTCAGGTACAGTTGTGGTATCAGCACAAATGTGTTGAGATAAAAAAAAGAAATGTAAATAAACGAAAACAACAGGAAAGAGGTTGAAAGGATACGGCCTTGCACGTCGTTTCCCTCAGGCATCCGGTAAACAAATCCTAATACAAGACCGAAAAAAAACAGCCAGGCTGCGGTATGGGCTATAACAGAAGTGAGCTTTTGTTTCATCGTTGACAAAGGAAGATACATATTTTCGGTGCCAGGGAAGGGTATCGACGAAAAAGCTGGATGTATAGATAAGTTATCCCTATTTTTGCAGTGATCCGGTTCTGCCTACGCTCATTGGGAGCATGGCGGATGAAAAGGGAAGTCGGTGCAATTCCGGCGCTATCCCCGTAGCTGTAAAAAACCGGTCCGCCTACGCTAAAGCTTCGGCGGACGATGTCTGAACAACAACCACTGTCTCAATGCTAAGCTTCGAAGATGGGAAGGTGTTCAGCAAGGTTTAAGCCAGAAGACCTGCCAGATCACTTAAACAACATTCCAGCTTTCGGGTGAAAAGCATGAGATGGGATATCCTTCCAGCCTACGCTCATCGGCCGCCGTAATAACACAAGGGCCGTAAAGCTTCGGCGGACAAGCAAGGGAACTCTTCATTTCTACTCTTATTTCCGGAAGCAGTCACCAAAAACTTTTCAATTATTTTGAAAAAGAAAATTTTTGCCGTGGCTGCCGTGATCATCAGCAGCCAATTGCAGGCACAGGAAGACACTACTGCCCGCTCACTTAATGAAGTTGTGGTAACCGCCACCAAATCGTCCATCAAGCAATCCCAAACCGGTAAAGTGATCACGGTTATTGACCGGGCAACGCTCGACAGGAGTATGGGCAAAGACCTTTCCCAGTTACTGACAGAACAGGCCGGACTCGTGATCAATGGAGCTACCAGCAACCCGGGTAAGGACAAATCGGTTTTTCTTCGCGGTGCCAAAAATGATTACACGGTCATTCTTATCAATGGTCTGCCGGTTACAGATCCTTCGGGCGTAACAGGTGCATTTGACCTGCGCATGTTGCCAATTGACCAGATTGAACGCATCGAGATCGTTAAAGGCGCACAATCCACTTTATATGGTTCCAATGCAGTAGCAGGTGTGATCAATATCATCACCCGCAAAGGAGGTGGCAAAGCCGCAGAGCTCAGCGGGAATTTTTCAGCAGGTTCTTATAATAGCTACAAAGCGAACCTGGGACTGAGCGGCTCGGCAGACAAACTCTCCTACTCTATCGGTTTCATCCATAATGAATCAGATGGCATCTCCGAAGCAAAGGATACATTGCCTGCAAAAACGTATGATAAGGATGGATTCAATCAGAACGGTGTGTATGTGAACATGGACGGTGAAGTTTTACCCGGCCTTCATATCAAACCCTGGTTCCGCTACAACCGGTTCAAAGGCGGTTACGATAATGGCGCTTTCTCCGATGACGCCAGCCGTTACTCCGCATCCCTGCTTTCTGCAGGCGCTGCTGCTCAATGGAATTTCACGAATGGTTCTGTAGTGGCACAATATGGTTATGATGAAATAAACAGGAACTATTTCAGCGCTACATACAATTCCAACTCATTGTTTGAAGGCACCAGCAAGATCGCAGAACTGTACGCCACTTATAAATTGTCGGAACATTTCAAACTGCTGGCTGGCATTGACCACCGCCGTCAAACCTCAACAGATTCCAATGCACATATCACCAGCCCTTACCTTTCAATATTTGCACAAAACCTGTTTGTGCAGGGCTTGAATATTGAAGCAGGCGGACGATACAATAATCATTCACGCTATGGCGACAATTTCACATACAGTTTCAATCCATCATTCCTTATAAAAGAAAAAGTAAAAATCTTCGCTAACCTGGCTACTGCATTTCGTGCACCCGCATTAACGGAATTGTATGGTCCATTTGGCAGCAACCCTGATCTGAAACCGGAAAAATCCACTACCTATGAAGGTGGTGTGCAAACACAAATTGGCCTGCTGGATCTTCGTGCCGTTTATTTCAACCGTCATACCAAAAACGTGATCATCTATGGTCCGGCTTTCAGCTATATAAACCTGGACAAACAGAAAGATCATGGATTTGAGATTGAACCAACGGTGCAGATCAATAAAAACCTGCAGGTAAAAATGTATTATGCATTTGTTGATGGAGATGTAACTACTAAAGTGAACGGAAAGGATACCAGCTATTTCAATTTGCTGAGAAGGCCCAAACATACATTCGGGTTAACAGCGAATTATCAGCTCACAAAACACCTGTTTGTCAGCACCAATATTTACCACTATGGAAAACGCACGGATATATTCTTCAACAATACCACATTCACCAGCAGCCCTATAGAACTCGGCTCCTACCTATTGTGGAATTTCTATGCAGAATATGCTTTCATCCCCAACCGCTTAAAAGCATTTGTGGATGTAAAGAATATCCTGGACAAAGATTATTATGAAGTATATGGTTACGGTACGCAAGGATTGAACCTGATGGGAGGAATACAATTTAAACTATAGCGCCATGAAACAAACATTCAACCCACGATCTATACTTCTGCTGGCACTGATTGTGGTAGCGGGAGCTATGCGTATTCCCAATGCGGCTCAGGTAACGCCCTGGTCAAATTTTTCACCGATAGGTGCGATGGCATTGTTCGGAGGCGCTTATTTCCGCCCCTGGTGGAAAGCAATCCTTTTCCCTGTAGCTACATTATTACTGGGAGATCTTGCGATCAGCCTCCTGGTATTTGGAGGGAAATATGGGATCTTATACAGCGGCTGGTATTGGATCTATGCTATTTTCCTGCTGATCGTTTTACTGGGTAAATGGATATTGAGTAAAGTGAGTGTTCAACATGTGTTGATCGCTTCTGTAGTGGCAGCCCTCACCCATTGGTTGCTGGCCGACCTGATGGTATGGATCGGAGGAGGCACAGACCTTCGCACGATGCAGCCATTGAGCAGGGACATTAACGGATTGATCCAATGCTATGCACAGGGGTTTCCTTTTATGAAAAACTTCCTGGCCGGCACCCTGGTATATAGTTCGATCCTGTTCGGAGGGTTTGAATGGGCGAAACACAACATACCGCAGTTCAAAGAAAAAACTGCCATCCATTAACCAGCATTAGTTTTTTATGACAGCAGTATCCTTTCTTCCGGCCGCTACGCAGATGATCTACGACATGGGGCTTCAGCACCTGTTGCAGGGTGTTACATTTGAATGTCCGCTTCCTGCAAGGGAAGAGAAGGATAAAATAGTCCGCTGTGTACTGGAAGGAAAACAGTACAGCAGCCGTGAGATCGATACCATTTTTTCTGCCAGTAAAGCACAGGGCAAGAGCCTGTATTATGTAGATGAAGAATTACTGGAAAAGATCAATCCTGATATCATTTTCACGCAAGACATCTGTGAAGTATGCCAGATCGATACAGCCTGCACGGCTGCTGCCGTATCCAGGTTGACGAAGCAACCCCAGCTCATTGCTTTATCACCCAACAACCTGGATGATGTAATGGATACTGCTGTTACTATTGCCGCTGCCCTGGGCCAGGAAGAAGCAGCTTATGCTTACCTGGCTGCGTTACAAACCCGCACCGGCGATATCCTTGACCGGCTCCGGCAATTCCGGGCTCCCTTAAAAAGAGTGATGGTGATGGAATGGGTAGAGCCGGTTTATAATTGCGGCCACTGGATACCTTATCAAATTGCACAGGCAGGCGGCGTGGATGCGCTGTCTAATCCCGGTGGCGACAGCATTGTTACGTCCTGGGAAAAGATCATCAAATACGATCCCGAAGTACTGGTGATCGCACCATGCGGGTTTGAAGTGAACCGGACACAGGAGGAAATGCATCTGCTGGAGCAAAAACCCGGCTGGAACAACCTCACTGCAGTAAAGAATAAGGCCATTTACCTGGCTGATTACGATTTTTTCACCCAACCCAGTGCCGGCACACTGGTAGACGGAATTGAACTGCTGGCAGCATTATTCCACCCCGGAATATTTACCGTGCCTCCCAGGTTGCAACATAAATACAAAACCTTCTTTCAATTATCCGCCTATGTGTAACCACGAAACACGTAACTGTCCACGTTGCGGGAAAGGTTTTGAATGCAAACCGGGAAGTATTACACAATGCCAGTGTTTCGGCATCCATATAAGCACTGAGCAACGTGCGTTCCTGGATAAGAAATATGGCGACTGCCTCTGCCGGGAATGCTTAATACACTTGCAGCTGGAAGTAAACCGCTTCAGGGAAGAGCATAAAGAGCGGTAATTTACTTCCCGGCAGGAGGCTAGTAATGACACCGGCCGCTTTATTATCTTTGCCACATGAAAATAATTCCTGCCGACCTGCTTACAGTAACCTTCACCCTTTTTGCGGTTATCGATATCATCGGTTCTGTACCGATCCTGATCTCCCTGAAAGAGAAAATGGGCGGCATGAAGGAATTGCGCGCCACATTGATCTCCGGCGGACTGATGATCCTTTTCCTGTACATCGGCGAGCCCTTCTTGAATGTGCTGGGTCTGGATGTAAGATCTTTTGCTGTAGGTGGTTCCATCGTGATCTTTATCCTGGGCCTGGAAATGGTGCTGGGAATCGAATTCTTCAAAGGCGATGGAGATGTAAAAACCGCCACCGTAGTGCCGATCGCGTTCCCGCTGATCGCCGGTTCGGGTACGCTCACTACCATCATGTCGCTGAAAGCGAACTATGGCGCCACTACCCTCCTGGTTGCAATACTGATCAACCTGGTGATTGTATATGTTGTATTGAAATCCCTTGGATATATAGCCCGGTTGCTGGGTACAAGCGGGTTGATTGCCGTTAGGAAGTTCTTCGGCGTAATACTTCTGGCCATTGCTGTAAAAATATTCGCAACAAATGCGCATGGATTGCTGAAGTGATCAGAATTTAAAATAAAGGGTATGCAAATTTCAGCAAGTATTAAGAATTCTGATCAGCAACATCATATTGTAGTATCAACAGAAGGGAATGAAAAGGTCTTAGCCATACCTGCGAAAGCAGAGGGGTATGGATCTTCAGTGAATGGCGGTGAGCTTTTGTTTCTTTCGCTGGCTACCTGTTTTTGTAATGATATTTACAGGGAGGCGGCGAAAAGGAAAATGGAGATCAGCCTGGTGGAAGTGAAAGTATCCGGGGAGTTTGGTAAAGAAGGGGAGCCGGGATCGAATATAAGTTATGAGGCAAAAGTGGAATCGGTGAATAGTTCGGCTGAAGAGATTGAAGCGTTAGTGGAGTATGTGGATGGGATAGCGGAGATACATAATACGTTGAGGAAGGGGGTGGAGGTGAGGAGGGTTAGGTAGTTTGGTTATTTCTTGAGGCAGTCAAAATACTAAAAGGGTTTTTAGCAATAGAAATGGCTTTTTGTCTTAATTTCGCGGGCCATCGCGGAAAACGGGAAGATTGATTGAAGGATATTTGATTGGTTTTCTGAGGGATGTGATGGGTTGATTTTTTGCAAGGTTTCAATTGGCCTCGTAGTACAATGGATAGTATAAGAGTTTCCGAAGCTCCAGATACAGGTTCGATTCCTGTCGAGGCTACTAGCAAATTTTCCAAATTTTAATTAACTCATTATGAACCCTCTTCGGAGGGTTTCTTTATTTAATATGGTTGGTTTTCGCTCAATTTGTTTACGGTTTTGTTTACGGTTTTTAATTTCGAGAAGGCATTGGCTTCTTTGTCAATAAATTAAAAAGCAAGAGTTCGATTCCTAAGGTGAATCGAGTTTATAAATCTATTAAACCTTCTACTTGAAGCATAAAGCCAATTGATTCGAAAAAAACGAAATTGCAGGACGGAAATCAAAAACGACTGCGTATATGCCACGACCTTATCTTACAATAGCCCATTGCAGGTCATTAATAGAGACCGACCCGTTGGTCCACCAGTATCTCGGTGAATTGATCAGGGAAACGATCAGGACAAAGAAAACTTCGCTTTCGATAGAGAAATTTAAGGCGCAGTATGACCATCTACGGCCATTAGAACTGGTAAGTATAGAATTTGAGAAATTTTTCGTGCTGGATTACGAAGCGTTGCCTTGTTGTTATGTGTTGCACGAAGTAGCGGAAGAGATGATGACAGTGCCACTACCCACTGAGCCGGTAGCTGCCCTGGCCTTCGCCAATCAGTTTGCTCTATTGATCCGTCAGCCCAATCCTCGGACACACTGGTACCAGGGTTTGGAGCTTCGGTTTGAAACATATGTATTGCTTTGGTTGCACGAAATACATGGGCTGGATGTTTCGGCATTCTTTCAATCGGTGACAACGGAAATGAAAGATGAAAATCTGGACCTGCGTTCGGTTGACATGTTATACCAATACGCCTTTCCTTACCTGGGCGATGATAACACCAGGCAATTTGAAATCATTGAATCATTGGCCCGGGCAGAAGAAACGAAACATATCGCACTGGAAGCAGTAAGAAGTCTGGGAAATGTGAATCCTGCAAAAGCGGTTGGGTTGTATGAGTATGCCAAACAGCATGGTGGCTCGGCGTATGAAGGTCTTTATACCCATCTTTATAAGGGCCTTTATCCGACATATGGTGACCGTATTCTGGATGAAGTAATAGAGCTCCATGAAACAAATCCGCTGGAAAGTATACGGGCGATCAATTGGCTGGACTATAATAAGAAAGGACACATCCGGACCATCTTTGCATTCACCGAAGAGAACAAGCAAGCAGATATAGAATACCTGCGTGCCCTGCCCCCGCTCTACACGCGCCTGATCGAAAATCCACATACCCCGGAAGAAATACGTATGCAATGTTTTGAACGGATTGCTGAATTGACAGAGCAGGAAGACCAGTCGCTGCGCCATGATTTGGTGTGGCGCACCGGAATGATCAAAGGCAGGGATAGTGATAAAATGAAGTTGTTCCCCAAATTCCTGGCTTGGGGAAGTCCGGGCTTTATTTCGGACTATTTTTCTCACTTCGACTCCCCTGCATCTTTATTTGAGATCCTGCGTGATGCCTACCTCGCGTACGGCATGACGGTAAATCTGAAAATCTTTGATCGTGCTATATCGGGGCAGTACATGTTAAACCGGGAGCAATTCGATATAGAATTATTGAAGTTTTTATCCGATGATCTCGCAATTATCCGATTTGCCGGGGTAACCATCATGATGAGCCGGTACGGCGGCTCCTATGAAGTAGATTTTTTGAAACTGGGCGAAGAGGGTCAGTTGCGGATCATCCGCTCACTGCTTCCTACCCCCACAAGTATTGAGGAACTGATGCCGATGCTGATGAAGTTGCGCAACAGTCCGCATGATTCAGTTCGCAAAGAATTTAAGTCTGGCTTAATTGGCTTGATCGCCGCATACGATCATCATCTTATTGACATGGCTAAAGAGGATCTGGATGAAAACAAAGCGGAAGATAAAGCATTGTTGGAAAGTTTGAATGATGCGTACGCTGGATATAAGAAAAATATTGATGCACGCCTGCTGGTAAAGGAACTGGACCCGGAAGAAAATGAGCTCCCATACTTTGAATTATTTTATCAATTGGAACAGGAGAAGCAGGCGGAAATGATGGAACATATCAACAGACAGAGTTTCTTTGGTCAGTTTGCCAAGAACATTCATATCATTCGGGGAAGCGCTTTTAATTCGGAAGTTAATACAACCATCACGCCACTCGCCGAAGTAGGAACTTCTCGCCTCATGGATCGTCGGCATTCGATTAACCCCGAAGCCTACGAATGGATTTTCCGTATGAATGCGATGGAACAAAATTATGGAAAGGAGGATGCCGGATGAAAAATATCATTGTAAGAGAATACCTGGAATCGCTCACGGAAAGTGACGAACTGGATTATATACTTCCGATGCTGCTGGAAGTAATGGGGCACAAGATTATTTCAAATCCCCGCATCACCAAAGGGCTTCCGCAATATGGGAAGGATGTTGTTTCAATTGGCGTGGATAAGGACGGTATTCGCAAGCGTTTTTATTGTGAAGTAAAAGGGGGTGCGGATAAAGATGTTACGACCACGACGTTTTCAAAAACGGACGGGATCAGGGAATCAATTATCGAAGCTCGCGACCGGGGCTTTAACGATGCCTCCAATCCTGATTTTGAAAACCTGCCGATAAAGATCGTGCTGGCACATAATGGGATCATTAAAGCCAATGTGAAAGAAACATTTGATGGGTTCATACAAAGGGAATTTCCGGCTGCTGAAAAGCCCGTAAAGAAAAAGTGGTGGAAACGAAATAAAAACAAGAACGGTGTTGGCTATGAATTCGAACGATGGGATATTTATGAACTAACTGAATTATTCACGCAACACCTGTTCAATGAATACCTGTTAACAGACGCGGAAGCCACCAATTTATTCAAGAAAGTGCTGGTACTGCTCAATACACCGCGTAACAATTATGCAGATTATTTCAATCTTGTCAATCATGTCTTTGAAAAAGCAGGTCTCGCAGCCAATATGGGCGAAAGAAAGCGTCTTCTATTTTTTGAGACCATGCGGATGATTTCGTTCATTGTCTATCATTACTCCAAAGACGCACAGAATCTCAACGCAGCTATTAAATGCATTCCTTACTCGGTACTCCGGTTATGGAACTGGATACTTGAAAATAACCTGGAAGGGGACGCGAAAGTGCGTGCACATTTTGATAAAAATGTCGGTATACTGTTTCAGGCACTAAAAGAGTATTTCGAAAGAACATTGCCGGTCGCGAAAATGAAAGATGGTATTTGGGCACCGAATGGTGGAAGATATGAACAGGTGGGATATCCCGTCAGGGCGATGGACTATATCGGTAACCTGATTTTGTACTTTAAGTTCCAGCAAAACCGGGAGGAGAACAACCAGGAACTGCTCGATAACCAGATCAATGACCTCACTTCCATTCTGAATAGTAACGATGGAACCATCCGCCCGATTTTTGATAACCATTCGATCCCGGTTTGCCTGGTATTGAATTTCCTAATCGAGAACGGCCGGATTGAAGATGCAAAAGAATACCTGCGAAACGTTCAGGGCGCAATTCAGGTCGCGCAGCAAACGCACCAAAGGTTGCCGGATGGAAAAAACAGGATCGAAAGCGTGATCCGGTATATTGTCCGCAGGCAAAAATCAGCCTACTATGAAGATGCGACATCCCATCTGTTTGGAATTTTACTGGAGTACATGGCAGTGCTTGACATGAAAGATGAATACGACGCCTTTAAAAAGTTTATTACAGCAATGAAAATTGATATAGCCGTATTTGAACCTTATGATAATGCGCAGCTGCAGCAGTACCAGCCGGACAACAATTTTGAACATGAACAGAATTTATTATCGCATACATTATACCAGGAGGGGTATCAGGCAGAAATTACGTTGAATGAAGAATTTTCCGATTTTCAGGCAAAGACATTTGCCAAACCGGTATTCGCGTATCCCTATAAAACGCAGCAGAGCGGATATGATTATTTATTACTGCTCGCGCATGTATATTTCAAAACACCATTGTTTCCATCTGCCTGGCGTAACATCCGGATACTTGTTGCAGAAGAGGATGTTCGCGTAACTAATTAAATGGAGCCCGGACCAATCGTTGATCGGAATTTTTAAATAATACCAAAATTAACCACCATGGCTTTTAACTTATTTGCTAAAAAGAAAAATGCAGCTTTGAAAAAATTCGTCGCAGACGTCAAAAGTGGTGAACACGATTTTTTTTCTTTGCTGGGCACACGCCCCGAACGATTCCGTGAAGCCAGTTTTGAAGAGATCATGTCCTACGAAGATGATGTACTGGCACATATCAACCGGGTACAGGTCAATACCAACGAACGGTTTTTTGATTTATTCGATGTCTGCCTGGTGAAGCACAATGATGCGGGCGATATAGAATACATTTTTGTTACTACGACCAGTGATGCCACGCGTATCATTGAAATGTCCGACGTGATGTTTGAGGAACTGGGTAATGGGATCTATGACAACTACCAGTTTTCATCCTTTCGGGAACACGATAAGATCAGGAGTCTTGCGAAAGGAAATTATAGTGAGCCTGCCGATGCGCCCATGCATATCTGGTCGCATGAGAACGTATCGTTTTGTTTGTACTACCGCATTGCACCCATGCGGCAATTCACGTTTTCTATATTAGTAAAAGCGCCCGAGGTAGCAGACACCTCGATCCGGAAAAAAGGAACGATCCTCGATCTTCTCCGGTTTGATCCGGAAACCTTGTTGCAGGAGGAACCTGTTCACCAGCAGGAAGAATATACTGGCGGGACGATCAAATTTATTGATTATACCTACGCATTGGAGCCAAAGGAATGGGGATTATTCAATGCCATCGAACTTCGCATCTTCAGCGACAAACGGGCCTTCAATAAATTTGTACAGACGCATGTCACATTATTCACGGCAGGTCCGGCTGACCCCGATCTCAAAATAAAAGTCGTGGAAGACCTTTACCGGATCTATGGAATTGACAATGGAAATTCGGGGGAACTGGAAATCTACGAACGGAGCAAGATTGAAGAAGGGACGTTCTGGATCGGTCGCACCTGGCGCTTCAATCAGGCTCATGCGCCCCTCAATTTGGATAGCAAGGAAGAAACCATGACGTACGAAGTACGCGTGGATAATTTGGAAGATACCGATTCATTTAAAGTGCATATTTTCAGTTACCACGAATTGGTTTCCCTTTTTGATTCGAAGTAAGAGCAGCGATGAAAGTTACCAGACGCCATATCCAAGATCTTTTCCAAAAATGTGAATCTGCCTATGAAACCTGCTTGGGTACGCTGCAGAAAATAAAAACACTTGATAAGGCAGACAAGGAACTCGCCATGGAATTCATCATGTTTCAGGAAGTCCTGGCAACTCCCTTATTTGAATTACAGGAACTACGCAACAGGATCAGCGCATGTGAAAAAGTTCTGATCGGTTCAAAAAAGCGGTATAAATCTTCATGGTTCAAAAAACAAATGGCCTGTCTATCCGATTATAAGCAGGGAATTGATCAGGTGCGCAACATTGGAAAAGGTATCGGCGATGCCTTTGTATATTTTTTCTACCGCAACGATCTTGCCTTACTGGAAAAACAGTTCCGGCATCAGCGGATCGATACGACTCTTGGCAAGATAGGCCTGAGTGGCGAAAGGCATTTCGTCAAAAATTTTAAGCAGGTGGAAGGCAAGATGGCAATCTATCACGGCCTGTCCAATATTCTCCGGTATGGTGACTTTAGTTTTTATGATCTTCAGCAGCACAGGATCAATGGCATTGGTGAGCTGAAAACAAGACATATCGAAGGCAACCAGTTCGAATTACAGTTGACGATGATTACCACTGAGCTCACTGACAAAATTCCGGAAGAAAGTCCGGCACCCATAAACCCTTCACAAAATGAAAAAGGAAAAACACCAGTTGATTCACGCTTGAAACGACAGGTGGATGGAATCATCGATATCCTTTCGCCCGATAAAAGAACAGTGGATTTCAAAACTTCCATCAAGGGCACATCTTTCGCAACTGAACTGCAAAAACTGTATGAAGCTTCCAAAACGAATCGGAATAATTATTTGCAGGTAAGCCCCGGCTTGCTATATGTCGGAGCCCGGTTTCCGAAAGCGAAGATGCATACCAGGATATTCAACCGGAAAACAAAACGCATCACATCTTCGATTGGAGATGAAGGCATAGCGTATGCGAACGCATTGGTAAAGAAAGACTCGGCTGATAATGGTCTTATTCTGGGAAACTTACTGTATTATTCTGAATACCAGGATAAAAGCGCAGCGGGCACAGCTCCTTTGTTTTGGTATCCGTTAAGCGCTGCATTATTGAAGGATCTGTATTTTTCTGATTTTTTGGTCATTACCATTTTCAATCCTGCTCACATACTCCATGTCCTCAAAGAGCGTGGGTACAATGTGCAATCTAAATACAATACGGCCCCACCTGTTACGGGTAAACCTAATATTCAATACTTCGACTCGATGATCTGGCTGATCACAAATCATCTTCAGCTGGAATCATCCATACTGGAAATGATTGACTCAGTGGTGGACATGCAGAAAAACAACAAGCAATACAGTTCCATCATGATGAAGCCCTATATCAATATGGCTGCGGTGTTTGGTCCGTCACGGGCTGAATAATTTTATTTCAATGCCGACTCGATTTTCTTCAGCAATTGCAGCACTTCTCTGGCACTCTTTTGAAAAGCTGTTCGGGCAGCACGAGGGTTGGCATGCGTCCATTCGAGTACCGATTTTATGAGAGCTGCTTTTTGTTCTTTAATGACAGCCTTATCGGTACCGGTCATGATCTGGTCAAATTGTTTCTTAAATTCAGGCGGATAATACTCCTCGAAGTTTTTCTTTTGTAAAGTGATGAACTGTTCCTTCGGCCAGCTCTTAAATCGTTTTCGGATCGATGAAATGGCTCGCTTTCCCGCCTCGTCACCATCGGCAATTGCCCATGCGCGTTTGTAATAAACGGGGTTCTGGTGAACGTATACGAACAGGCTTAATAAACTGTGAAACCGGTTCTCTACATCAGCCGCTCCCGATGCGGCGACTGTTTTGATCCGGTGACTAAGCTGCGGTGTAAAAGTTGGAATCAGGTAGTTTTTTACAATGGATTCCGCAGATGATTCTTCAAAGATCAGGTAAGCGCTGTACAGGTCGAAATCCATCAAATCATACCCGAGGGATTCCAGCAGGGCCAGTTTATGCAATGGTTCATTGGGAACCTGTGTAACAAATGACGTAGGAAGTTTGTCGGCGATCTTCTTTTCATAAGGCCGCCACGCAATCTGGAAAATAGTTGTACCGGCAATGCTCAGGTACTTAACCACTATATTGGAATGAGTGGAAATAATAAACTGGTTGTTTTTTGATTTGCTGATAATCAAGTCAAGTAATTTTTTTAATGCCGAAGGATGTATATCGTTTTCCAGTTCCTCAATCAAATAGAGCTTACGGTCCTCGGTCAACAGCAGTACAAGTAATCCCAGGATATTTACAACACCCTCTCCCATACTTTCGATGGGAATAACAACGGAGTTACGGACGAAAATGCCGGTATTCTGTTGATTCTCGCCGTGAGGCACCACGCCGATTTCAAACCCAAGTATTTCCTTGACGAGCCGTACAAACTGTTTATTGTGTGTATGAGAAGGATTGCAGATGTTCTGCATTTTGGAAGTGATATTGCGGAGGTCTTCTGAAACGCCGAAGGACTCCCGTTCACCAAAGCTTTGATTACTGTAATAATGTGCTTTTCGCTTCGCGAAGAAGGGGTAAATAAAATTGTTCTGGGCTTCAGTTTTAGGAAAGCCGGTAAAATCTGTAAACGAATAGGAAGGATCGTCTTGCTTCTTTAAAGTAATTCTCCCCGTTGAGTCCTCTGCATAAGGAATGCTATTGTCAAAATACAAATTTTCAACACCCCGCTTTGTCTCAATAGGATGGTGGTAAAGGTTCAGACATACCTTTATTGATTTTGCAGTTGGAACAATGAGGCCTTTGTGATTGATAGCAAAAAGAAATGCATCTTCTTCGCTGACCTCATCTAAGTCAATCTGAATACGTCCCAACTGTTTGCCTTTTCGTACATCTTCCGATCTGAATGTTTGCAGGTCCTGCAGCTTGTATAATGACTTGATGATGGTTGATTTTCCGGAATTATTATTACCGACCAGCAGGTTGATTCCTGTCGAAAATTGGATGCTGGTATCGGCAAAGGATCGTAAGTTGATGAGGCGAAGTTGTTTTACAAACATGGTGAAAGTAAATTTATAACATATATGTGGAGTCGCCTTTAATTTTTTAGCGTAGAAAACGACGCTTACATAAAGGGATTTAACAGATGTAGTTGCACCTTTACCTCAGAGTATCAAATGCTAAATATTCAGGAACTTTAAATATTTATCAAGATCCATAACCCTTTCACCATAACCATATTTCTGTAACATCTTTGTCATGTCCTTATCCGCTGTAACGAGTAAAACTATCCGCCCATTTAGTATATGATCATTCATCAAAAATGATACTTCATAATCCCATCTCCAGTTCCACCGCGTTTGCCGTGATTTTTTATTTCGTAAATCGATGTTATCAATCACGATTCGCCGACAGATCCATTGGTAAAATGCAACGGATAGGGGAAACATCTGAGGTAATATCCATCCTTTAGTAGCATGTTCTTCTCCGGTCATTCTAATTTGTAAAGACTTTGCAAGAGAGAAGATGATGGCCATCGAGATTCTTGGTACAAAAAGTCCACTGTCGATGAACTCCAGCATTTTGTCCCGTAGGTCTTTCCCGATAATCGACGGGTCGAATTTGAGTGCTTCACGGCGCGATAATTCAACAAAACTTTCCACCTCTCTAATCCATCTTGGTTCTTCACCATCGATATATTCTCTAAACTTAGTAAATGTTTCTTTCAACTGATGACCTTCAACGGCTTTTACATAATCAATTTTAAAATCTCCAATCACACCTGCCATATTTTTTGTTATCAATGCAGCATGAGGTGATGAGATCTCGAAAAAAATGATCGCTAGGTGTAAATAAGGAAGGGGAATAATATGCATTGTATTCTCAGCCTCTTCACAACAATGATTGGCCATTGCTATCAGTCCTTTTAGGCATTCGTCATAATGTGGACTTTTTCCTGGTCCCGCCAAATTTGCAAGCATTTCCGAGGCAACAACCGGGGTGGCTTTCGCCATAATATTCTTGCAGGCTTCCTTTTCTTTGAGCTCTGCAATACTAGCTTCGATATCTTCAAAAGAAGTGCCCCGAATTAAATTCCGGTAACTGTTCGTATCAAAGACAACAGCGTATTTTTCACTGTTCATAGCTCCTGCATCATCTCTTCCTGTGGCCATTTTTCCGAAATATTTTGTTGCACAAAATTCAGGAAAACGATCAAGTTGTAATATTGAAAAATTGTACCTTTATGTGAGAGTATTTGAAACGTAAAACAAGAAAAAAAGTCCAGTTTACGGTTTTTTGTAAGTAAGTTGATTCCCAATAAAGTATTTAGTCGTTGCGAGGCTACTTAACGAAACGCTCGATTATGAGCGTTTTTCTTTTTCTACTCTTATAACATTGGTGATTAAGCGCTTAAAGTAAAGATACAAAAGCTCAATAACCTATTTTTCTGACACAAGCTTTTGCACTTTCAAATAAAAATCTTCATAACTATTGTCTGAATCAACGAGTACAATTTTCCTGTTTTTGTCGAGTAGGATTTTTGTTGGGTAGTTTACAATGGCCAGTTTTCTTGCGATACCGGCCTTTGCATCATTTATATTTATCCAGGATAAACCGTGCTGGTTAATGGTTTTCCTCCACAATTCTTTTTCCCCAGGCTGATCAACCGAAATCCCCACTATCTCAAAATCTGCCCGGTTGGTTTTGGAGTATAATTCCTGTAACTCAGGAAAAGACTTTATGCAGGGGCCACATCGTGAAAACCAAAAATCCAGCAGGATATAGCGGCTTTGAATATTATTTAGTTGGACGATGTTACCCGCTGTGTCGGGCAGGCTGATATTGTCAATTATATTACCAATGGTCAATTGTGCCCTAGCTTTTAAATAATCCGTTATTCTCTTTCCGAAGACAGACGATTTTATTGCAGGGCTGAGTTTATCAAAATATCGCTGTATGGTATCAACTTTTATGTCAACATCGCAGAGCGAGAGGTATATAATTTCAGCGGCAGCAATATCGTTCGAATTTTTTTCTATGACTGTATCAAGTTTCCAGAAATTTTTTGTTCTTAACAAGGGATTATAGTCTGTGATAATCTTTTCGCTTTGAGTTAAATAAGGTACAAGCTTATTTTCCGGGGTGATCATTATTTGTTTTGATCTTTGTGTATTTAACACCCTGATGGTTTTGCTGTGGTAGGAGGAAGAAGCTGCATCCGTGGTCCATACATTAAGGTTGAAGGAAATATAGTCTTCATCCAGTTCGAAATATAAAGTTTTGGATTCCTTTGAGAAAACGGAATCAATTCTATCAGTGCCCTGGATGTTAACAATTGTTGTAAAACCGGAATTATTAATCAAAGAAAGATCAAAGTAATTGACGGCGGTCTGGCCCATTCCATTTATTACGAATATAAATACGAAAGCAAGTATTGTAACCGTGTGCTTCATAAAACCGATATTATGTATTTGTTTCTTATAAAAGAGAACCCACTATTCTTTTGAGAAACATTAGGTGATCCCAGCTCTACAAGGGCCGAGTCTTTGATGGACTTAAAAATTTAATACAAATTGATTGTATGCTCATAAAATCATCAAACTCAATCCTGTTTACTTTGATTGCTGAAATCATCCTGTCATTGTTTTAGTACTGATTACTCAGTGACAGAGAAAGCTAAATATAAAAAATTATTCTCATACTAAAATATTGATTTTAATGTAACTGGTTAAGTAAAAGGGAAGCAAATTGTTAAACTACACACTATATCCAACAACATTTGCCAGCAGTTTTAGTCCAAAATCAATCCGACCAACACAAGGAGGCCGTTTATTATTTAAGTTATCAAGTCCAAATTTTCTTATAGTCAGTAATGGAAATAGATCACTGAATGCTTCCGGAATTAAAACTTCAATTTCTCTTTGAGCATTCAGGTGCCTGGCAGACATACAAAATAGCAGCAATGCCACTGCAAATTTCGCCATAGGTGTACTTTTATTCAAAAATACCCGTGACGAAGTCCGCTAGAGTGGACGATTGGAATATAGAATGAAACCCTGTGAATTTGGCAGTTTTCGAGGGAATTTAGAAGATGAACGGCCCCTAACTGCTATCGAGGAGTTGATACTAATCCTGATAAAATTCCGATAATAATTGAACATATTATCGCCAGTACTGTTAATACTGAAAATCCAACAACAGCTATTCTAAACGGAAAAGATAGCAATGAAGGTGTTCGTAAGTAACTTTCATCGGCAGAAGCCCAGTTTGCTCAACTTGCTAAAGAGCCACTTTACCGGAAATTTCTTATCTTTTATGAGATACTTCAGATGATCTTTTAAAAACCAGGAAACATGAAAAAACGCTTTATCGTACTAATTGATTTTTCAGACTACTCAAAGCATCTTCTACTACTTGTAAATACCTGGGCCAAAAAAACAAATGCTGAGGTTGTCCTGGTCCACCAGGTAATAAAACCTGTTCCTGCATTAGCCACAACTGATGTTATTGATAAATTAAAACAAAGCCTTAAAGAAAGCGCTTTAGAGGAATTGAAAGCATTTGCCAACGAAGTTATTGGCGATAATAATAACATCCGTTTCCGGGTCGATACCGCTCATCTTATTTCCATTATCGAAAATCTTGAGGTAGCCAATACAATTGATTATATATTTGTTGGGCTGAATGACAGACCGGCAATAGATAGATTATTTCTTGGCAATACCGCATCAGAGCTCTCAAAGCAATCAGACAAGATCATACTTGCCTTTCCTACCAAAAACACTGATATCAGTGTTGACAAATTATATGTTGGGGTTAAAGAGAAGTATCCTGTAAATGAAAAAGCTTTTCAAAATTTAATAGGAATTATGAAAGATGTCATCAGGGATATCCATTTTTTTTCGTCGTTAAAGCCAGAAGAAGAACAGGAAACAACAGAAAAGTATTTGCAGTTGCTTAATACCCGGTATGGAAGCCAGATAGATGCATCTTATACGATTTATAGAAATGAGAAACCAATCAACACAGTAAAGGAATACATGCTAAAAAATAAAGGGCTACTGGTAATACAGAAAGGCAGCAGGACCCTCGCTGATCTCTTCAGAAAATTCTGGACAACAGAAATGATCAACTCAGCAAACATACCTCTCATAATACTCCCAAATAATAACTAAAAGCCAAAAGGATGGGGCATCTACCAAAGCTAATTGAGGACCTTGCATTAATACTCTTTACCGGAGCGATCACAACGTTAATATTCAAATGGATCAAACAACCCCTGGTATTAGGGTATATCATTGCCGGTTTCCTGGTTGGGCCACATCTATCAATTACTCCAACAGTAGCTGACACAGAGAACGTAGAAACACTAGCTGAAATCGGCGTAATCTTCCTCCTGTTCAGCCTGGGTCTTGAATTCAGTTTCAAAAAGCTGATGCGTGTTGGCGGAGCTGCATCAATCACAGCGTTTGTGGAGATAGTTTTCATTACGATCAGCGGGTACGCTGTTGGCAGGTGGATGGGATGGTCAAATATGGACAGTTTGTTCCTGGGAGGTATGTTGGCAAGCTCCTCTACCACTATTATAATCCGGGCATTTGATGAATTGGGGGTAAAGACCAAGCAGTTTGCAAGAATAGTCTTCGGGGTGCTGGTTGTTGAAGATATCGTGGTGATATTACTGATGGTTTTATTGTCGACTATGGCGGTAAGCCAGCAGTTTGAAGGCTTTGAACTACTAAAAACTGTATTTAAGTTACTTTTCTTCCTGATACTGTGGTTCATCACAGGCATATTCCTTCTGCCCACTTTCCTGGAAAGGGCAAAGAAGTTAATAGATGAAGAAACATTGCTGATACTCTCAATAGGCCTTTGCCTTGGCATGGTGATATTAGCCACCCAGGTAGGGTTTTCTGCAGAGCTTGGCGCATTTATAATGGGATCAATAATTGCAGAAACTACTTCAGCAGAAAAAGTAGAGCACCTCATCAAACCTGTAAAAGATCTTTTCGGCGCTGTCTTTTTTGTTTCGGTCGGTATGTTAATAGATCCGGAAGCCATCATGCAATACAAATGGCCGGTGCTATGGGTAACATTGCTGACACTTTTCGGAAAATTTTTGAGCACAACTATCGGAGCATTGATGTCTGGGCAACCTTTAAAGCAATCTGTACAGGTGGGGATGAGCATGGCTCAAATCGGGGAATTTGCATTCATAGTGGCTACGCTGGGGTTGAGCCTCGGCGTGATCAGCAATTTTCTCTTCCCGGTGGCTGTCGGAGCCTCCGCCATAACCACTTTTACGACCCCGTACATGATCAAAGGATCGGATAAGGTTTACAATTATCTACTGAAGGTGTTACCGAAAAGCTGGATAGATAGATTAAACAGGTATTCCAGTAGTACACAAAAGATACAGGCAGAAAGTAATTGGAAGATTGCCTTAAATTCCTATGGCCGGATAGCGCTCACAAATGGGATCATCATACTGGCGCTATTTCTTATTTCATCTAACTTCCTTCTGCCATTTCTAGTTAAGTATCTCGAAAATGATACACTTGCAAGAGTCATTTGCCTGGTTGTATCATTAGGTGTAGGCTCACCTTTTCTCGTCGCCTTTATTTTGAAAAAACCGGGTAAAATGGCATACAAGGAGCTGTGGCTCGACAGCAAGTATAATCGCGGCCCTCTATTGATCATTGAGATTGCGCGTCTGGTCATAGGTATACTGTTCATATGGTTTTGGGCGAGCAGCCTATTATCTGCCAGGACAGCTATCTTCATTGCTGTGCCTGTCACTATTGTACTGTATTTCCTGTTCTCTAAAAAGATACAGCAATTTTATCAGCGTATTGAAGGCAGATTTCTTGTGAACTTAAATGCGCGGGACCTGGCTGCCGCCCGCCAGGAAACTCCTTTTCCGGATGTATTTGGGAAAAGTAAAGAGATCGAATCAAATCTGGCTCCCTGGTCTGCACATATAGTAGATTTCGTAGTAAATCAGCAGGCAGACTATATCGGAAAAACATTAATGGAACTTTCGTGGCGGGAACAATACGGCATAAACATAGCTTATATAAAACGGGGAGAAAAGCTCATCCATGCACCAGGCCGTAAGGAAAAGCTATATCCACTTGATCATGTTGGCATTATTGCGACCGATGAACAAATGCAGGTTTTCAAGCCGGTATTTGATGCATCCCAACCTTTAGAGAAGAACGCGATATCAGTGAGTGATATAGCGCTACAGAAAATTGTAGTGGACGAATACACCAAACTCAAAGGCCTTACCATCAGGTCATCAGGCATACGCGAAAAAACAAATGGGCTTGTAATAGGCATAGAGAGGTCTGATACACACTTGTTGAACCCCGATTCCAATACAGTTTTTGAGTGGGATGATATTGTCTGGATAGTAGGTGATAGAAAAAAGATACAGGAGTTGACCAGGCAAGCTAAGTAATGGTCAAATTCTATAAATCATGCAGGTTTTAATGATAACAGGCGATCGTTTATGCTGTTCGCTTACCCTGACTACTCCATTCTTTACGACAAGGGATTAGGTGCCGGATTATTGTTATCTCTCAATTTATCTTCAGGCAAAGGAACAAACTCTTTATTATCTGTAGGTGGTAGTAAAATCTTTCCTGCTTTCCAATCTGCTTTGGCTTGCTCAATTCGATCTTTCCGGGACGAAACAAAATTCCACCAGATATGTCTTTCACCTAAAGGCTCACCTCCCAGAAGCATCAATGCAGTTTGCTCATTTGCAACAATCATTGGATCTTCTCCTTTTGCAAATACCAGCATTTGACCGATAGTATACGTTTTACCGGCCACATCAATACTTCCTTTTGCTACGTAGATGGCACGTTCACTATGGTCTGTTGGCAAACCAAACCTGGCATGTTTTTCCAGTGCCACATGCAGATAAAATAATGGTGAATGGATTTTTACGCTGTTGTTCAAGCCATAAGCATTGCCTGCAATTAATCGCATCCACACACCAGTATCAGTAAATACAGGCAATTGCTCTTGTTTATAATTCTCGAATGAAGGACTGCTTTCTTCATCCTTTTCAGGCAGTGCCACCCATGTTTGAAGCAGTTCCAGTTTACTGCCTGATAAGAATGCGGGATCTTCAAACCGCTCTGAATGTGAGATGCCGCTTCCGGCAGTCATCCAGTTCACTTCCCCTGGCTCAATGACCTGTTCCACACCCAAACTATCCCTGTGCATTACTTTTCCGTCAAACAAATAACTCACCGTTGACAATCCAATATGCGGATGTGGCAATACATCCATTGCAGAAGGTTGTTCAGATTGAAAATTCACCGGGCCGGCATGGTCCATATAGATGAATGGGCCTACCATTCGGCGTTGCCGGAATGGCAATATTCTCCGCACCTCCATACCCGGGGCAATGGATGCCTTTCTGGCTTCGATGATAATTTCGGGCATAACCAAAATGTTTGTTGAACTTGCTGGTTGACGTATAGAAGACTAAGTTACCCAATTATCCCTTCTGTTGTTCAAACATACAGGGCTTCACTTAAATCAGGTTCAGTTTTGCCGCTTTACCAATTAGTGATGCCGTGTTTTTTACTTCCAGTTTCGTCAGCAGATTTTTCCGGTGAGTATTTACCGTTGCAATGCTGATATAAAGCTTTTGTGCAATTTCATTATTTGTCATCCCTTCGGCTATCAATCCCAATACTTCTTTTTCCCTCCGGGAAAGGATAATGCCAGTGCTGCTTTCGGTGCGCAGACTTTGAGAGGCTTCATGGCTCAGGTAAGTTTTCCCTTTTACTGCTGTTGCAATGGCTTCCATTAACTCTTCCTTGGTAGCGTTCTTCAATATATAACCTGAAGCGCCGTTTTGCAGCATTTTTTGGATATAACTTTGCTGGTTGAAAGTGCTTAAGCCCACTATAAAAACGTCACGGTATTTTTCCCTTACTTCACTGCATAACTCAATGCCGCTTTTATCGGGAAGATTGATATCCATTAATATTACATCCGGTGATTGTTGCTTTAAAAAAGCAAGACAACTGGCTGCATTGGTAGCATGCCCCATCCATTGAATGTTTTTTTCATTTTGCAGCAACGAGCGGATGCCTTCTATTACCATATAATGGTCATCGACTATAAATACTTTTATGATCATTATGCTTTCAGTTCAATTAAAACAGAAGTTCCATTGCCGGGGGCTGATTGCACATCCATTCTTCCTTTTAAATAATCAATGCGGCTGCGCAGATTGCTCCATCCTAATCCTCTCGTGTTTTTCAGGATGGCAGTATCAAATCCTTTTCCGTCATCCTCAACAGTAATGGAGATATCGGAGTTTGTTTTTGATACCTGCACCAATGCACTTTTCGCCGATGCATGTTTCATGACATTATTCAGTAATTCCTGAATAATGCGGTAAATGGTGATGGAGGTCGTTTGCTCTATAACGGCGTTTTCCAAACCGATGGATTGATAATTCACCTGCAAGGCCCCGCTCTGGTTAATATCATTGCAAAAATCCCGTAAGGCAGTATCGAGCCCGAACTTTACCAAAGCTTCAGGCATCATATTATGGGCTACCCGCCTCATTTCTTTTATAGAACTATCGAGCATGTCTATACTGCGTTCAAACCCCAGCGCATTGTCGGGCGTCATGATCAGGTTTCCTTTCATAGTGTTTAATGAATGTTTAATGCCGCTGAGCATACCGCCAAGTCCGTCGTGCAGGTCTTTGGCAAGCCTGCTGCGTTCCTGCTCTTCGCCTTTGAGCACGGCCTCAACAGCAGCGAGTTGCTTTTCTTTTTCCAGTTCTTCGATTTTGACCTGCTGCAGCTTTTGTTTGTGTTGATGACTTCTGTAACCAAGAATTCCGATAACAATGGCAGATATGGCAAAGGCGCCAAGTAAATAATTAAGTGTGCTTTTTTGTTTGATTTGTGCCTGCTGCAGTTTGATCTGCGCTTCCTTCTTTTCGGTTTCAAACCTTTTTTCAATAACCAGCGTTTTTTTCTGTACCTCATCGCCAGCAAGCTGATTCTCTATAACAGAAGCGCTGTCTAAACATTTTTCTGCGGCAATTACGTCGTGCAGACCATATAAGACGCTTGCCAACACTTTCATATTTTTTACTTTTTCATGGCGCAGATCAAGGCTGTCTGCTATGGTCAGCGCATTAGTAATATTCTCCTTCGCTCCGGTAAAATTCTTTTTCAGCAGGTAATGAAGCGCCAGTCCCCTGAGCGCTGTGCTTTCGCCGTCCGGGTCTTCCATTTGCCGGCTAAGCACCAGGGCCTTTTCGTAATACGGTTTCATACTGTCTGCCTCGTAACGATGAAGATGAATATTCCCAATGCCCAGCAGGCTGGCTGACTCAAGCCGTTTGTGATTCAATTGATAGGATATGGCCAATGCTTCATTATAACAGGTTAAGGCGGAATCAGCATAGCCGAGCGATTGATAGCTGTTACCCGTATTCAGTAAAGCCTGACCCAACCCGTGAGTATCACCAGCAACTCTTAAAATACGTACAGCATCCTTGCCATATTGCAATGCCTTGTCATTCTGGCTTAATTGCTGGTAAGCATTTTGAAGTACATCACCTATATAGGCGATCATTATTTTGTCGTCCAGTTGTTCAAAAAGCTTGACGGCCATTTCATAATAAAATACTGCACTGTCGTAATCATTGCTGTATTGAAATACATTGCCTGTATTGGCCAATGATTTTGCAAGTAACAAGTTGTCGCTTATTTCGGTAGACAGCTGAATGCTCTGCTTGTTGAGCAACAGCGAACTGTCGAAATCCCCTCTCACATTAAGCAGATAGGTATAATTGGAAATAAATTTTATGATCCCCCGTTTATAGTGCAGGCGTTTGCTGAGGTCTTCTGCCAGCAGGTAATATTTACCAGCGGTTTGCAGATCATCTACTTCATATTGATTCCCCAGCTCAATATACAATCGCACTTTTGAGCTGTCGTCTTTAGCAATGTCCAATAGTTTTACCAGGCTGTCTTTAACCGCCTCTGTCTGAGCTTTTCCCAAAAGGCTGACAAAGAGAAATAATAGCGGCGTTAAATGTTTTCTCATAAATGAACACAGGTAGTGCCTTCTAATATCGCAAATAAAACACATGCTGCCTCTTTTCGCCCTCCCCTTTTTACAGGATTTTTTAGCCCGGGCAGTAAAAAATCCTCTTTTTACATGATTGCATTCCCCCGCTGTACTGTTCATTTTTACACTGAAAACTACAAAGCAAAAACTAAACATGAAACAACTATTTTTCCTTTTCCTGCTTATTGCAGGCGCGATAGCAGTAAACGCACAGATCAGAAAAGTACCTGTCCAGCCAACCCAGGTACAAATTATCAAAGCAAAAACGCTGGCAATAAATCCTGCTGTACTGGCCACTCGTAAGGTAGAGTTGGGAAAGTCATCCTTTACCAACCCAAGTTTTACAAGGGCGCTGACCAACGATAATATCAATGTTACCTACAAGCTCCGGCCAGTTTCCCTTTCCGACAATAGCGGCAGCGCCATTGAGGCTTCTCCTGCCAGCCCACCGGCCAACCAGCCTGCCAAACCAGGTTATACCTGCACCTATAGCAGGGAAAAGGTGACGGTAAACAGCACGGATTTTCTTAGCGTATCTTATACAGGAGAAGGTTTGTATCCCGGCGCCATTTACAAGTATGACGATTTCTATAAAGGCAATTTCAAATCTGATGTCCAGAACTGGCAGCGCAATCCCATTATTATTTCTTCTGATGCTGCACATTCCGTTACCATTAACGACCCTACTACACAACTCTCCGATGCAGTGGTCAACTTCAAAGCTATTACCCCTGCAGACCCCGGCTCCATTGTAACATCTCAATATACCTACGCAAGCAATAGCACTTCAATGATGTTGAATGCTACGGCAGGAGGCGCTTATGCAGGCTTTTCAGGTTCGGCGGGCTTCAATTTCAACAAATCTGACAGTTCCATTTATATCACCTACGATTTCAGGAAGATCTTATTTACACTGTCTGCTTCCGTTCCCCAGAATGGCTTCTTTACCGATGCAGCGAAAGAGCAAACTCCCAACATGGTATGGCTGGGCAGCGTAAGCTATGGCGCCCGTGTTATGGCCAATGTAAAGATCAACGCTTCTCAACTCAAAATAGGCGCCAATGCACAGTTTCAATATGGCGATCCGAAAAAAGCCGGATTCCAGGCTGCCGCGGAATTTAAAGATAATAACCAGAACCTTTCATGCACCGTTAACATCTATTCAGTGGGGCTCCCCGGTAACGCTACTTTGGTAGGCACTATCAATACAACACTGGCCGACCTGGACCGCCAGATACTGAATGCCCTGAATGCCGTAACATCTCAAAGCGCCAAGCCTGTTATGTACAGCCTTTACAGTATGGCCGGCGAAAGGATTGCTGTAGAAAGCGCTACGGATTATTATATCAGCCCTCTTTGCGTACCAGCAAATGATGTGTATCACCTGGTGGATGCATCTGTTGAGGTCATAACCGGTGCAGGTGGGTTTGATGACAAACTGGAAGGTTCAGTGGGACGGATAGAATTCAGATGCTGCAACGGCGGTTCTTTAGTCGGCTACGACCAGAACAACCTGAAAATTGGCCCTAAAGATGTTACCACATTCTTCCTGAAAAAAAGCAATACCATAATATTTGAAGATCTCAGGAACGCAAGGCTGGATATTATTTTCACTCCTAAATATATCCTGGGCGTACCGGATGCCTGGCGTATTGTGGGAGCTACCCTTACAATGAATTTTGCGAACCAGAACGGAACTCCTTATGCCAAAAACCCGGTAAAATTAGCGATACCCGGCGTAGGCAGCGGCGTTACGCTCACAAAAGAAAAACCAATACTGTCGTGCCCCATTTTGTACAATGGCGGCACTTCAAATGGCGGCTTTATGGCGACAAGCCCTAACCAGCATTAGAAATAAACAGCCTGTAGCATCTCCAATACACGCTACAACCTCCGGTAGAGCAATACAACAACTGGGGTAACAGGCAACGATATAACACCCAACGGGCTATAAAGGACAAAGCCAGAAGATCTGGCTTTGTCCTTTTCATTTACTCCATAATCCTTCCCGGAGAGTATAATTTTCAGCATCCTTCTCTCCCCTACCTGACTCCCGGGTAGACTCTGAGCCCGGCAAAGAAGGTAAAACTTGGATTTAAAATTTATTTTAAATATCTTAAAAACCAATGCAAAACACCATCCGCTATATAACCATTGAGGACAATTTGCTCGACATGATAGCACTGGCTGAATATGCCGCCCCCTACCCTTTTTTAAAAGAAACAGGCAGTTATACCACCTCCAGCGAAGGCCTGGTCGCAATCAAAGAATTAAAGCCTGATCTTATTTTTTTAGATATAGAAATGCCTGTAAATGCTACTCTGCCTTTTTAAATATCCACTTACAAACTGATCACATATGGCCCTTCCGGGTCATGCTCGATCTTCAAATGGAAATAAGCGTATTCAATCGATGCATTATCCGGGAACAGGATCTTTCCATCAAGGCGGTCCTGAACAACGATCCGTTCTTTATTATGGACAGTGGGTGTAAAAATAAAGCGGCCGGGATTAACGGAGTACACCATTTCTGAAATGCCACGTGCCAGTTCCTGTGATCTCGCCATGGCATTCAGTGTTGGCATATCTATGTTTTTCGCTTTTCCGTTGAGTTTCCCGCTTTGATAGAGCTTGAGGTATTGTTGGTATTGTGCAGCCATTTCCTTTTTCATTTTTTCCACTTTAGCAGGATCCTTTAGTTTGGCGGCTTCTTCTTTAACACGTTCAGGGTCGGTAAAGCAGCTAAGGAATAAGCCATTTATCTGCTGCATATTGATTGTACCTGTAGGAGCAGGAAATTGCCACAGCTCTACAAATTCTTCCGCATTGAATGGATAAGCGATGACCGTATCCGGCTTGTCGTTGCAGAAATCGATCCTGATAGTAGATGCAGGAGATTCCCAGTTTTTTGTTCCCACGTAAGGCACCTGTCCCCCCTTTCCCCGCATATCAGCCGATTCCAGGTCCATTTTCAATTTATTCATATATGGCCCCACCAAAAACCATTTAAGATGGCAGGCAGTATCCGGGAAAGCCATGAACCAGTTGTCGCCACGCAATTGAGCCAGCAGGAATCCATCATCAGAGCCAGTCTTGGCTGTAATATTCATGTTAACTTTGAACTGGTTAAATTTCAGCGCCTGGTTCAGGATATCCTCATAATACCCGCTCATGCTTAGTTGCATTTGCCGGTCCGTACTGATCAGCAGCTCAAAGTTGAGGGCAATGGAATAATCTTCTTCCGCCATCGCTTTTTTGATCCGTTTCACATAAGCTTCGAATGCACGCCCCATGTAGTTCTCTGCTATTGGTTCCCCAATGCCCATTAACTGCATTTGCCGGTCAAGCGTCAGTGCTGCCTGCAACACTGCAATGGCCTGTTCCGGCTCACTGATATACCGTTCTATCAGCAGCGAAACTTTTTTCCGCAGACGCTGGATAATGAAGTCCAGCAGCTTTACTATTTCACCCTGAACATACTGTCTCCTGTTTTCACCAAGCAGGAATTCTGCCTGCCTGCTTGCGCCAAAAGCGAATATCATCATTTCCTTATCATCCTCGCCTGTTATAGCAGCGATGAACTTCTCCACCTGTTTATTGTAAATATTCTTTGCCTCTGCATTGCAGGTATAACAATAGGTGAGATTACTACGGGGTGGCTCAGGAATACTATAAAGATTATCGTTTGCATGATTAATACGATAATCCTCCATTTTTTTAACCGCATCGTCCCAGATATCATTCCCTGTTTCTTCATCCGTATAACCACCTTTACCAATGGGAGCGGTCTTAAGCGGTAAAGGCATAGCGGGCAACGAAACCGAACTGGACAATACTTTCCGGTAAGCGTCATCTACATCGTTATAAGCCGCACGTATATTGCTGCTGACAGAAGGCAAAACCGCCTTGGGCAATTTGCTGCTTAATCTAACGATCAATTCCTGTGCACGCTTCGATGTCCTGTTCAATTCCACCAACATATTATCCAGTTGCTTACCTTTTCCGGCTTTACTGGCCATTTTCACTGTGCCACGGGATGGTGTATACGTAACGGTGTCCTTTCCTGGAGTAAGCAAAACGTTGGGCCGGAGTTTTTTTCCGGAATACCATAACAGATGATAGGATGTATCGATCTGCGCATGGGCAACATACGAGCCGGCTACACACAATAGTGCCATCAGGATAAGACGCATGGTAATGAATTTTCAGCGCGAATATCAGCTGGAGAAATCGCGGGGAAAATCTGCGTCGAAATGAACTGCAATATTCAGTGCTTGAATTGCAATGCCTGGAATTGAAAACTATTTGGAGGATACACACCTGAAGCCGGTGTTTTCCAGGCCGGTGTCTGGCGAAGATTTCATCCTGGATGAAACCCTGTAGCCCTTGCAATACGACCGGTTGCACATAAAGGAACCGCCCCTGGTCACTCTTTTTGGGATAGACGGCTCATCAGGATCGAAACTTTCACGGGGGCCTGAGGGATTTACAGATACCGTATTTGCAACGGAAGAATAATAATCCGGTTTATACCAATCCGCCACCCATTCCCATACATTACCAGCCATATCGTAGAGGCCATATTTATTTGGCTGGAATGATTTAACGGGTGCCAATCCTGAATAACCATCCCATCCCTTATCCTGGTTGGGAAAGCTTCCCTGCCAGGTATTTGCTTTAGCTTTGTTAGCCTCAGGGTCTTCATTTCCCCAGGGATATTTATTATCTGCCATGCTACCACGGGCCGCATATTCCCATTCAGCTTCGGTCGGAAGTCGTTTGCCTGCCCATTTTGCATACGCAGCGGCATCTTCCCAGGCAATATGTATCACCGGGAAATTTTCCTTTCCTTGTATGGAGCTATTCGGCCCGGTCGGATGCTGCCAGTTTGCCCCCTTTGTCCATTGCCACCATAATGCGGCATTATTCAGGGGCACAGCATGTGAAGGAGGAGTAAATACCAATGAAGCCGGCACCAGCACATCATCTGCAGGCCTGGGCGTTCCCGGGGGCAATTGCTTTTTCAATTCCTCCCAGTCAGGTTTTCTTTCTGCTACAGTAACATAGCCTGTAGCTTTTACAAACCGGGCAAATTCTGCATTGGTTACTTCATGCTCATCCATCCAGAAGCCGTCCAGCTTCACCTTGTGGCGGGGATATTCATCTTCCCTCCCTTCATCATCAGCAGCTCCCATCATGAATTCACCGGCAGGAATGAACTTCATTCCTTCATGAGAAACGGAATCTGACGATTGAATATTTGCAAGAGAAGTATCGTTGGCCATTGCTATTCTTGAAGGCATATTAGTATGGCATGAAACCGTATCATCGGTAGCAGCAGCCGTCGCGCTCTCTTTTTGTTTGCATCCGTTTGATACAAACAAAATCAACAACAAGTAAAAAACGATCTCCTTTTTTCTTTGTTCCATGCAATACTCTTTGCCTAAAGATAAAGCTTGTTCACCAGATGACCCTTTTCAACTATTTCAATCTCCTGATCTTCATACTTCTGAAGGAAGCCCTGCAATTCATTTTTTTACTGCATGACCCTGCAAAGCAATAAATTTTTCAGTTGTCATACCATCAATCAGCTGGTGGTCAATATCTTATTACCCAAGTCCTTACCGTATTCCCAATGCATTCAATCCGTCATTCGTGCCATTGATTGTTTTTAAACGCTGTTTTCGCAGCAACATCGCTTTATTGGACGGGTTATCAAACACAGGAACGCCATTTATAATAACATCGCTGAATGAAACGCCTTTTGCATTCCTGATGCGTGTAGATTGTTTTGCCTTTGTTATTGAAACTTTTCTTAACACAACATCAGAAACAGGCATTGCTTCAAAACCCGTTATATCTATACCATACTCTCCGGCATACTGACCATTTGCATTTTCAATAACAAAATCGTGAAAACGTGTAGGATAATTCTCTTTACTTTCTGATTTATAGTCCGGTTCAAATTTTATAAGACTGTTATGAAGTGAATCAGCCACTATGTTCCGTACGCGTATATGCTCGATAAAGCCGCCTCTGTCCAGGTTTGATTTAAAATAAATGCCATTGCCTGCCTTCGAAATATTGATATTTTCAACAAAGACATTCCGGACACCTCCGGAGATTTCGCTTCCGATACACACAGCATTTGTTTCCGTTTCAAAAGTGCAGTTGCGGATGATCACATTCTCAGTGGGTCTGCCAACCCTCCAGCCGTCATTATCCCGGCCAGATTTAATCGCAATGCCGTCATCCCCGGTTTTGAAGTCACAGTTTTCGATCAATACATTTGTTGATGATTCAGGATCGCAGCCGTCGCTGTTCAGGTTTTTACTATCCACCTTTACACCTCTCACCGTCACATTATTGCAGTAGACAGGATGAATAACCCAAAAAGTAGCATTTATCATCTTGATATCCTCGATCAATATATTATTGCATTCAACAGGCTCCAGGAACGCAGGGCGCAAATAATGCCCTTTACCAAAAACCCTTTCGTTAACAGGAACGCCTTTGCGTCCCATTTCCCGGATGCTCTGCTGATCCTTTTTCTGATTGGGTTTCCATGTAGCAAAATTTGCCGTGCCCATTCCATTCAGTACACCTTTTCCGGTAACTGCTATATTGTTTGCTTTATACGCGTAAATCAGGGGAGAATAATTATAAACCTCAGTACCTTCCCATTTAGTGAATACGGCAGGAAGATAATCCTCAGCTGCAGAACTAAAGATCAGCTCTGCACCTTCCGCAATATGGAGGTTAACATTGCTCTTCAAAACAACCGGCCCTTTAACATAAAACTTCCCTGCCGGTACAACTACCCGCCCTCCGCCTTCCGCGCTGCACTTGTCGATCGCTTTATTAAGGATGATCCGGCTATCTGTTTTTCCATCTCCTTTTGCACCAAGATTTACAATATTATAATCCTTGTTTTTGAACTGGGGCGGCTTAATATTTTTTTCAATCTCCTTTGCCATAGTCCAATCACTTTGTGAAAAGCCATTCACGGATGCCAAACAAAAAATAAAAGCCGCTACAAATCTTAATTTCATTGTTAAAGAGTATTATTTGTTTTAGTTTCCCTGGCACTTCTTGTAATAATCGCTAAAGCGTCTCCTTTCTTTAAAGCGCCAGGTTTTAAGCATACTTTGGTAAATAAAGTTCCCTGTTTAACTGCAAAATCAAACCCGGGAATGGAAACCATCCGGCTTCCATAAATTGAAGAGTGGGAATATGATTGGTCATCGGAGATGACAAATAAGATATTCGGTCTTTTGGTTTCTTTTATGGGACACAAGAAAGCACAACCTATCAGAGCACCCAAAAAAGCAGCATGTTTGAGTCTGGCAAACAAAAGGAATCGTTTCCGCAAGTCTATTTATAAATTCCTGATCCATACCTTTTTCTGGTCGGAATATTTACGCAATTGATTTCGGGAACGATTGCGTAAATCAATATGTTTCATTCCGCAATTTTTACGCAATCGTTTCCGAAATTCGTTGAGAACAGGTTCTGACGACAAACAGATCTGCCCGCCATTATGAGTAATATAACGTTGAAAAAGATCGCCGAGGAGTTGAAACTTTCGCCTTCAACGGTATCCCGCTCGCTCAGGGACAGTCATGAGATCAGCCAGGAAACAAAAGACAGGGTAAGGGCCCTGGTTGCCAAGCTCGACTTTCAACCCAATCCCCATGCAAGCAGCCTCCGGAAAAATAAAAGCAAAACGATCGCTGTAATTATCCCCGAGATCGAAAATAATTTTTTTGTTCAGGTGCTGAATGGGATAGAAGAAATAGCACAGAAAAATGGGTACCACGTACTTATATATATTACTCACGAGAATTACCAACGCGAGGTAGATATTCTCCATATGTTGCGAAGTGGAAGGGTTGATGGGATCATGATCTCTGTTGCCAGTTCCACCACCAACTTTGAACATTTGACCGCCTACGTGGAACTGGGAATTCCCCTGGTCTTTTTTGACCGGGTTTGTGAGATCATGGATGCACCCTGCGTTACTACTGATGATGTGCAGGCGGCCTTTGAAGCTACGGAACATCTGATCAAAACCGGGTGCAGTAAAATCGCTTTCCTTTCGCTGGATGGAAACCTTTCCATAAGCAGCAGGCGGAGATCAGGGTATTTGGAGGCGCTAAAACAATACGGGCTGCTGAACAATAAAATAATCGTGGAGTGCAGTCTCGATGATGAGGCAACCCGCCAAAAGATCCGTTCTCTTTTTCTGAGGGAGGATAAACCGGACGCCATTTTTACAGCGATAGAAAAATTCTCCATCACTACCTATGAGGTTTGCAAGGAGCTTCAGGTAAAAATACCCGAGCAGGTAAAAATGATCAGTTTTTCCAACCTGACTGCAGCTTCTTTATTCAATCCATCACTGTCAGCTATTATTCAGCCGGCCTACGGCATAGGACGCGAATCTGCAGATATACTATTCAGGCTTATCGACAGAAAAAAATTACTCCCTACTCAAAAGAAAGTGATCATCCCTTCACATTTGGTAATACGGGAATCAAGCCCTGTACAACAGATCGTTCTCTGATTGCTAGAATGTTTCATTCAGGTTCAGGAAGAACCCTTTCCGTCCATAATTGCCAAAAGCGTAATCCAGGCATAGATTGGTGCGGGTCGATTTATTGAACAATATGCGCAGGCCGGCTCCGCCTGCCGGTTGCCATCGCTCAAATAATTTTGTACCCAATTCATCATTGGCTGTTTGTACGTTGAAGAAAGCAACTCCGCTCAAGAAATTATTTTTTGTAATGGGGAAGCGGTATTCTGTTTCTGAATAAAAATATTGGGTGCCTTTGAAGTAAGTAACCGTATAACCACGTCCGCTGCGGCTTCCCGGATCTTTGCCCGTACCCGGAAGTTCGAGATATGGCAAGGCCCCGCTTAATAAAAAAGAGCCCCAGCTCCAGAAGGCCAGTACATGTGTCGGGTTGCGGGCAGACAGGCTCCAGTATTTTCTGAAGTCGGGCGTAACCTGTATCGCATTTTTTGTGCTGCCCATCCAGGTTTGATTGAACCGGAAACTGATGTCCGCATAAATTCCTTTATAGGCCCTGTTCTGGTTGTCGCGCGTCGTATATGCTGCACTGAAAAGGAGGGCATTCGTCAGGTAATGATCACGGTTAAACCCGTAGCGATCACTATAGATATTATATGGTATTGAATCAGTAAGCGCGTTCTTGTTCCTTATATTCCTCCTGATATCAAACGATACGCCGGCTCCGATAAAGATGTTATTCCTGACCTGCTTGTATACTTTCTCCCTGAAACTATAATACTCAGCATGCAATACATAACCCTTGCGCTGAGGATTGCTTAATATCAGATCAGCCTCACTCCCATTTGCAGCATTACCGATACCCAAGCCAAAATCGGGTGTTACCGTTTTGGCAGCAACCAGGCTGCCTTGCAGATTCCATTTATTACCGGGTGTGAAAATATTATGGCTTATATAAAAGTAAAGAATGCCTTTGGTGGTAACAGAAGCCGATGTTGCGGCAACAGACATAAAGGTTTTAGGATCACGTCCCAGCACCTTTCCTGCCACGGCCTTGATCCCAACCTGCGCACCTATAGTTGGATTTCCAGCGATATTGGGCATCATGGTTATGCTGGATCGTTTACGCCGGGGATCGGGTTTCCGTTTTGGATGAAAGATATCATTGTACAGATCGGACAGATCGTATTGTTTGTACATAAGCGTATCAACAGGAGTGATCACTTTCAGCGTATCGGCAGTAAGAGATTTTTTCTTTATTGTATCAGCAGGAGTGACCGTTTGGGAATTGGCAATTCCATGAAGCATCATAAACAGGAATATCGGCCCCAAAAGCTTTCTTCCAGATGAAACTATCCACCCTTTGCGATTAAGTAAAGTTCCCTGATTCAAAATATCCTGTACGCTTTAAAAAATCAAGAGATACAAATTTCAAACCAGAACCCTGAAGGTGACTGAAATACTTATTCCGGAGATGTGCTGAACACTACTTCCCGCATCCAGGCTTTTTGTAAAGAATTCTGGCAGGAAGTGATCGCTTCTGCAGAGCTGGTGAAAGAACTGCAACCATTAAACAAATTTGCAGCATTCGACTTAGGCACTATCAAATTGAGAGGAAAAGAAAAACAAATGCCACTGATAGCCCTGGGAGAAAAGAGCTGATTTTTATTGTCTTAATTTCTTTAACTGGTCAACGGCATTGTTATTACCAGGATCTAATTGCAATGATTTTTCATAATACTTTATAGCCAGTCCTTTATCACCCCTGGTCATATATGCTTCTGCCAGGCTATCCCAGGCATTGCCGGATTCAGGATAATCACCTGTGTTTTGCAGGAACACTTCAATGGCTTCATCCACTTTTTCTCTTCTTAGCAATAGATACCCGATACTATTAATGGAGGTTTCTGCAATTGCCTGCACAGCTCCTTTGTTCAGTTGGTCCTTGTACTCCTGTAAAGCAATCTTTGCGCCTTTATTCAATATGGATTGCCATAATATTTTAGCAGCTGGATTATAACGCTCATAATTCAGCCACGCCAGGGCCGGCGTAGAACCGCCAAGCGCATCTTCCATCATACCATCAGCTATGGAAAGCCCATTGGCACTATTGGTGAAATAAAGAAAAGCATCTTTTGCTTTCAGGTCTGCTTTCATAAAGCATTTGCTATCGCCCTGGTCGCCCCAATGCCAGAAATATTTCCGGCCATTGTCTATTTCCAGCCCTACACCCAATCCCCAGTACAACTCTGGATAAGCATCTGTACGGACCCTTATCTGCGGAGTGAACATTTGCTCCCAGGTCTTCTTTTTAAGCCCTTTTCCATTGAGCAATGCAAGAATGAATTTCCCATAATCAGCTACTGTGGTATGCACACTTGCAGCAGCATTATATCCTTTCCCCTCCCAGCGGAAAGATTTTTTGCCTTCCCAGTTATGGCGGTATACATGGCGGTAAGCAAAACTATCCTGCCAGGAAAAGAAACTATTGGTCATTCCTAGAGGCTGGAACACTGATTCCTGAACGTATGTTTCAAAATCCATCGCTGTAAGTTTTTCCATCACTTTGGATAAATAAACAAAGCCCTCTCCTGAATAACTGAATTTTTCGCCTGGAGTGAATTCGATCGGCAGTGTGGTCGAGCCTTCGTTTCGCCAATTAGGAAAACCAGCACTATGCGTCAATACCAGGCGTGCGGTGATCAGGCGTATCCGCTCATCATCACCAATATCATAATTATTGCCCAGATAGGTATTCAAAGGTATATCCAGATCAAGTTTTCCCTGATCCACCAGTTTCAATGCGGCATAAGCAGTGATCACCTTGCTGAGAGAGGCAGCTTCAAAAAGGGTATTATCGTCTACCGGCATTTTTGTTTCAGCATTTGCAACACCATAACTTTTCAGCCATGCCTGTTTGCCATTCCGGATCAGTATAGCTTGCATACCGGGGATATCGGCATTGTTCATCCAGACCGGGATATCTTTTTGGAGGGTTTCAATACTTTCGTCAACTGTTTTTCTGGCTGGTTGGGCGATAGTTGTTGAAGCAATAAAAATGCAGGCAAAGGGAAGAAAGCGTTTCATAGAAGAGGTATTATCTGCAATATAAATCAGATTTTACATACCCGGATCGAGAACCTTGATTTTGCTTTTCCTTAGCCATGCGAAAGCGAGTCCCTGTTATTATTATGATCTGTCTGCCTCCTTATCTTTTGGCTCTTCCTGACCTTTAAAAGCTTTCATATCTCTTGTATTTTTTTGTACAGCGATAGCAGAAAAAATACTAAGAACAAAAGACATGGCATAAAAGCCCTTTTCGCTTTTCTCCATGTCTGCATTCCATAATCCGACTGTTAGCAGAATGATGGATAAGATAGTAGAAAACCAGGCAATCCCGTAATAGAGGCTGGTGACAGGAATACCTTCTAACTGATCCCGTACAGCTTTTTGTACGGAAATGGCAGCGAAGAGACCAAACATTAATACGGTGAAATAATATCCCTTTTCATTCAATTCCATTTCTGCATTTCCCAGCCCTATGAGATAAGCGGCTACGCCAATCAATAAGGCCATCCAGGATGCGCCGATAAAAGCGGCAGAAGGTTGTTGGGTGTGTTTCTGTTCCATAAGTGGTTTTTGAGGAGTCAAATCTAACAGGCGGGAGCCAGCCTGCTTTTGACAGAAGTCAAAAACCAAAAGGGTAAATGTTAAAGCCGGCTTCTGATCCGGCTAAGGGTTTCCTGGCTGATACCCAGGTAAGAAGCAATTTGGCCAAGAGGGATACGGTCTATTATATGTGGGGTTTGCTGAATTAGTTGCTCGTATCTTTCTGCAGCTGTTCTGAATTGTGCATTCACGAATCGTTCTTCAAGGCGGACATAATATCTCTCATAAGCGATCCGGACCAGCCTTTCTATTTCATGAAACCGGTTGAACAGATCCATCAGGGTTTCCTTTGAAATAGCCCATAGAACGCTTCCCTCCAACAATTGAATATTTTCAACGGCTGGTTGCTGTGTAGTAAAACTATGGAAGGAGGTAACAAAATCCCCTTCAAAAGCAAACCAGTAGGTAATTTCTTTTCCATCCAGGTTATAAAAACCTCGCAGGGCACCTTGTTCCATAAAATAGAGATGGCGGCATATTTTTCCTTCGGTAAGGAGGAATTCGTTTTTTGAAAGAATGACCTGGCTGAAGCAGTTTTGGATAGCCGTCTGGGCTTCAGCGCTAAGCGGATGGTATTTACGGAGATGGGAGAAGAGTTGTTCCAATGATGGTTGAGATTAAAAGTGAACTGTAAGGCTAATCTACTTCACTAATCTCGTAAATAATAGTATAATGTAAAAGTCAGGCGATTCTTTCTAAACAAAAGCACTTATGGCATCGGCCACTGATCGTTTGCAATTCTTGGAAGGAAATATCCTTTAATACAGTTAGGATTACGGATGCAAAGCTGAATATGGTTTCTGCTATAAAACCCAGCATTGGGGTATATAGGCTCGCCCTCTATAAAAGCGCTTCTAACCGAATCGAATGGGCGTTTATTCGCCATCATTCGTTCATGATGAAGAGCTTCGATAACCATGCAATCCAGTTTACGTAATAACAGGTCACGCGATCCGGGAGGGTGAATATTTTCAGGCATAGGAGCTTCACTGGCACAGAATAAGTCAAACAGATTATTATACGCTTCCTTGAGAATTTTAAGGTATTCGATATTTGATAAATCAAGGCAAAATCCAAGATCCAGTATAGCTCCAACTACAGCAGGCTCTTTAATATTGTGTGATTTTTTCTTCCGGATAGACTGCTCCCGGGCAAATCTTAGGGCGTGTTCCCGGTCATTCTCCCGAAAATAAGTCCCATGACCCAGCCAGTCATAGGCATTTCTGCTGAAATACAAATCATCCAACCCATTGATCAGCTAATTGACAACAACCCTGTCACAACCATGAAAGCCAATAATTAACCCGGGGTTAATAGCATACATCGTCATAGCTTTTATCTAAACCATACAATTCCTTAAACCATCCCACAATCCGTCCATCTGGAGTCAGTAGTCCGATCTTTATCAGGTATTCTCGTGCCGCCTCTTTTGATCCCATACGGATTTTATGTTGTTTGCGCATGATCTCTTTAAACTCCTCAATCTCTTCTTTAGTCATTACTATCATAAAACAATTTTTCATTTCCAGGAATATCCCTGCGCATGTAAAATTGCATTATGATCCTAAATTAACCGCCGTTTTTTCACCGCGATAAATGATATTTTAACAAGGGAAAAATGTAGGATCACTTTCTGTTCAATTCATCCTTGGCCCTGCTGATCCACTCCCGGTTCATACTCCTTTCCTGGGAGGAAAGATGCCTGCCTTCTTCCACTATTGCATTGAACAACTGGGTAGCTTCCTGTTCCCGCCCGCCCCTTATCAGGAATAAACCATAATAGTAACGCTGCTCATAATAACCAAACCGGCCAGCCATAGTCTGGAATTCTTTCTCGGCTTGCTCAGGCCGGCCAGTCTTATCCAGCGCAATAGCATAAAGCAAATGCGCACGCGAGCGCGCAAACTGAGGTGAGCGGTAAATCTTCTGCGCTAATGGAATAATATCATCATACCGGCCAACAGCATTATATGCTATAATAAGTTGGCGGAGCAAATGCTCATTTTCTGTGAATACACCCGTATGGCTACTTTCATACAATTCTATCGCTTTCTGGGTTTCGCCTTTTTGCAGGTAAGCATCTGCCAAAGCGATCCGGTTTTGAAACGTATCGGAAAACCGCAACTGCTCCTCAAGCTTCCGCACACTGGCAGACGGATTAAGCACTGCCCCCATTCCCGAACTCACCTGCTGTAGCTCCCGGCCTGTGAGTATCTCCGAAAAGATATAAACCAGGCAGCCGATCACCGGCAGAAAAACGATGATCCAGATCCACTTGTTCTGATTGCCCCTGCGAATGCAATGGATCACGCAGATAGCTTGCAGGATCAGGCTGATATAATAGTAATTAGCTATAAAACTCATGTTGGTCCGGTTGGGTGGCAGATCAAAAATAATAAATCAGGCATATATAAGCCACCCGGTATTTCCACACAACTGCACTGTGTAAAAACAGAAAACCTGTCTCCATTTGTGGAACTGCTGGAACCCTACCTGGCCAATATCCGGATAGACCTGGATTAAGGAATGATACGTTCTGCTATTTTTGCTGCAAATTCATCCAGGCTGGCAGTGCCGGTATTACTTAAGAGAAAGACCGTCGCGTTGGCTTCCAGTATATGAAACAACATGCCCTGCGCACCCATTATTCTGCCTGGCCTTTTTACAATCGTGTACATTTTCTTATTGATCTCATAATCCTTATAAACCCATACACCATAAGCGTATTCATCCAGGGCTGGGGTAAACATACGGTCAAGAGATGCCTGTTTCAATAACTTTAACCCGAATAGTGCAGTTGTGAATTTCAGAAGATCCCCGGTTGTGGAATACATTGCCCCGGATGCATACCAGTTCTCTATATACACGGGAAGATCGTTCACCAGTGCCTGGATGTCATCCCGGTAAAAATAGGTATCTGCCAGGCCTGAAATGATCTGATGCTGATACAATAACCCGGAATTGGTCATGCCCAGTGGCTGAAGGATAAACTCTTTTAAAACTTCATTGTACATTTTGCCGGTCACCCTTTCAATGATCTTTCCAAGAATAATGTATTCTGCATTGTTATAATTAAACACTTTACCCGGCTCTGCAACCAGCGTATCGCTGCAATACTTCGTCAGCAATTCATCTGTAGTATAAGGCCTTTGATAAACGCCCAGGCCATTTTTCAATGCACTTTCCATGGAAGTTATGGTATCAATATTCACCATTCCGGAAGTATGATTCAGCAGCTGATGCACCGTCACCTTATCGGCACCCTCTCCTTTATAATCGGGCAAATATGTACGGATGGTCTGACCAGGATCGATCTTTCCTTTTTCCTGCAACTGCATTATCAACACCGAGGTAAACAATTTGGTGATGGAAGCGATCCTGTATTTTGTTTCATTCTTATCAGGCACCCTGAACGGGATATTAGCAAGCCCAAAGCTTTTATGATAAACCGGCCGGCCATTTTTTTGAATAAGAACAGTACCATTAAAGTTGTTATTTTGGGCATAGCCATTTATAAAGCTGTCAATAGCAGCCGTCTGTGCTATTGCCCCGCCTGCCGCAAGCAGCAGGATAAATACAAGACCTGGGAATTTCATTGCAGATGGTTTAAATGTTTCAGACTTATACGAACAGACAAAAAAACTGTTACAGTGCCCGCCGGAATTCTCTGCGTCAATGACCTTGAACAGTAACAGTGCATTAAATGAGCAGCCTCATAACCGTTGCTGCATTATAATGGATTTCAGACCCCGGCAACGTGGAAATATTTACACAGCAGGCTTGCCGGCAGCTTATTTCTTTAACGCTTTTCATTATTTACCAATCAATCTGCTATCATTACCCATGGCATGATTATTTACCTATCCATATAAAAAACATAATGAAAACCGTTAAACACCTCGAGAAGCAACCAGCTCTTGATAAACTGAAAGAACTGGCCGAAGAAGCCCGGCTATGCATGTTCAACACCCGGCTTTGCGGCGCTCCCTTCAACACCCGCCCCATGGTGACCCAATCAGTGGATGACGATGGAACGATCTGGTTTTTCAGTGCAGCAGACAGCAGCTTGAATCTCGATATTGCCCGTGACGACCGGGTGCAACTTATTTATTCCAACCGCTCTGCCCTGGAATTTTTGTCCATTTACGGAACGGCCGAAATTGTGGTGGACCCAGGAAAAGCCCGGAAATTATGGAATGTCTATCTCACCGCCTGGTTTCATGAAGGCCCGGAAGATCCCAATCTTACACTGCTGAAGTTCAAACCCCTGGAAGGCTATTATTGGGACACAAGGCATAATAAAATGATCGAATCCCTGAAGATCGTTGTAGGCGCCATCAAAGGGAAAGTGATGAACAACGGGCTCGAAGGGAAGTTAAGTGTGAATTGATCATACCCCTTCCAGCGCTGCTTTCCTGGCGATCATCTTCTTTCCTGTTACCAGCATCAGCAGGGCCAGTATGCTGCAACCACTCATGATCACCGCCATAGGCAGCATGGAGCCTGCCGGTATCATGCTCACAACAATGCTTACGCAGGCCCCTATCCCCATCTGAATGGCACCCATCAAAGCTGATGCACTGCCGGCTCCTTTGGTAAAAGGCGACATGGCCAGGGCAGACGAATTGGGCAGTATATATCCCAGGCAGCTTAAATAAATAAACAACAGCAACAGGATCAATGGAAGCGAAAGCCAGCCGCGCGAAGCTGCAATCAGCAACAGCAGGCCAGTAAACGTTTTAACAATAAGTGCCGTGATCACGATCTGCTGAATGCGGTATTTTTTCATCAAAAACCTGTTCACCTGGCTTGCCAGTATCAGTCCGCCAGCCAGTAAAGCAAAGATCCATCCATATTCTTTTTCACTCACCTTATACAATTCCATAAATACATACGGCGAAGCGGAGAGATAAGTAAACAAACCCGCAAAAGCAATAGCGCCGGTAAAAGTATAGGTATAAAATACCGGTTCTCTGAATACAGCAAAGTAGCTGCGCGTGATCGCTGCAGGTTTTAGTGAATAGTCCGGATCAGGCTTACTGCTTTCCGGCAGACCAAAGAAAACGGCCAGCAGTATCACAGCCGTGATCGATGCAAGAATAATGAATACGGCCTGCCAGCCAAGTGAAGAAGTAACATAACTGCCAACAGTAGGCGCAATAATAGGCGATACTCCCAGGATAAGTATCAGCATGGAAAACACCTTTGCGTTTTCTTCCACCGGAAAAAGATCACGCACCATGGCATTGGCTGCTACAGTAGCCGCACAGGCGCCAACAGCCTGCGCTACACGAACAGCTACCAGGAAATCGAGCGAAGTAGCCATTATGCAAAGCACCGAAGCGGCGATGTACAACAAAAGCGCAGCATACAACGGAGGCTTCCGGCCAAACCGGTCCATTAACGGGCCATATAATAATTGCCCTACGGAAACTCCCACAAAAAAGCCAGACAGGGAAAGCGATACTTCCGCTACTGATGTATGCAGATCCTTTGCAATAGCAGGGAAACCCGGCAGATACATATCAATAGAAAAAGGTGCAATGGTCGTAAGCGCACCAAGAAGTGATACAAGAAAGTAATATCTTTTTTTAGTCACAGTTAACAGGTTTTAAACAATACATTATACTTCCGGCAACGCCGGTAATCAAAATGGCTGGCAAAGGGTTAGAGTGGCAAGGTTCGAAAAGGGCGTAAAGCTACAGATTGTGCAGTAATAGCATTCACCAGAACCGGGAGAGGTACTAACAGGGGGAAGAATAATTTGTTCGGATAAAAAGTGAGAAGGCATGTAAAGATACAATTAATTCATATAGGCATAAATTTGACGATAAATTTCTTTACATGAATGTTTTTCTGACGGCTTCACTCCTGTTCGTTTCAATGACCATTGGCGTTAAACAATCTGCAGTTCCTGCCCCGAACGATGCGGAAACCCCGGCCAGGATCATTCCCGGCGCCGACCAAACAGAAAAATATATCCCTTATTTAAAAGGTAAGCGTATTGCCATCCTGGCTAATCCTACCTCACGCATCGGCAATAAACATCTTGTTGACAGCCTCAAGGCCCGCGGTATCAATATCGTAAAAGTGTTCGGGCCTGAACATGGGTTCCGTGGCAATGTAGGTGCCGGTGTGAAAGTCGCCGATCAAATCGATCCTGATACCGGCATTCCCATCATCTCTTTATATGGACCCAAAAGAAAACCCAGCAAGGAAGATATGGCAGACGTGGACCTGATGATCTACGACGTGCAGGATGTTGGCTGCCGCTTTTTTACTTATATCAATGTGCTGGCGTTACTCATGGAAACCTGTGCCACCTATGGCAAAGAATTGCTGATCCTCGACCGTCCCAATCCCAATGGTTACCTGATCGACGGGCCGGTACTCGATATGTCATTGAAATCCGGGATCGGCAAGTTTCCGCTCCCCATCAGTCATGGGCTCACTATTGCTGAATTTGCCCAAATGGCCAATGGTGAAGGTTGGCTTGAAGGTAAAGTGAAGTGCAAACTGAAGATCATACCTGTGGCCAATTATAATCACGATATGTACTATGAGCTACCTGTAAGTCCTTCACCTAACCTGAACACTCAGCAGGCTGTAATGCTTTATCCCTCCACCTGTTTGTTTGAAGGCACTTATCTTAACCATGGCCGGGGCACATATTATCCATTTACCGTACTGGGCAGCCCGGAACTGAAAGGCAGGTACCCGTTTTCTTTCACTCCCTCTTCTATTAAGGGAATGAGCGAGACGCCACTTTTTATGAATGAAGTATGTTACGGCCTGGATCTGCGCAATTATGACATTCAAAAGCTGATGCGTTCAAAAAAACTCAATCTTCAATGGATGATGGAATTGTATAAAGCTCATCCACATAAAGAAAAGTTTTTCGATTCAAAACTGAGTAAAGAAATGGGTGATATCGGCAAACTCAGCGGCTCACCTTTATTCCAAAAACAAATCATGGATGGAGTGTCTGAGGCCTCTATCCGCAAAAGCTGGGAACCGGGGCTGAGCAAGTACAAGAAAATGCGCAAGAAATATTTGTTGTATAAATAAATGGTCCGGCAACCATGCCGGGCCATTTATCCAAAAACCATTATCTTGAACCGCATCATTCTGCCTGTGTGAAATGAAAACAATATTTGTCTCTTTGATGTCATTATATCTATGTAACATTAATTCCACGCCCCTGTTACATGAACAATCCGGTGCACCTGGCCTGCATTATAAAACAGACTCCATTGATGATTTCTGGAGCTGGTTTGTAAAAAATGAGAAAAGGCTCCGCAATTTCCAGAGTGATCCTGATAAATACCTCAACGAATTATTCATTCAGGTAAAAAAGATAAAAGCTGGTCTTGCGATAGAATTTGAACCGCCTCAAAACGGCATTATCAACATGACGGTTTCAGCCAATGGCAACCCCGAGCTTTTCCAACTGGTAAGGGATATTGTAGAAAGAGCTCCTGCTGTAAAAGGCTGGAAGTTTTTTGCTTTCCGGCAACGTATGCCGGCAACGGCAGTGAAAGAAATGAAATTAAACATCGGTCAGCTGACACTGGATCCTGCACAAATGAAATTCTTCCCGGTTATCGAGAACCAGCAACTGAATATTATTATCTATGCAAAAGGAATAACCGAACAGAATTATAGCCAGGTGGCTTATGCCTGTTTTATACTGCTGGATAATATTCTTGGTGAATATGATTGCACTGTAAAAGTCCACAACTTTGATTTTCAGCAGATGCCGGACCAGGTTGCAGAACTGAATGACCTCAAGCCATTCCTGGAACTGGCCGGTTATGTAGATGCTTTTTACAAGCAAAAAAACAATTGATCACGATCAAACAAATACGATATAAATCCCCGTCCCATAAAAGTTCATCCGCCCTCTTTAAAGTAGTGGTTCAACTGCCTGTTTAAGTTCAACCACTCTTAGTGGTCATAACCTGACATGCCTGTATCAGATCAGTAATCCTGGTTTTATGTAGCAGTTACACTACATTACAATGATAGAATAATCTATACAGCGGATCATCTTATTCTGTTTCCTTTGTATTGTTAATGAATAAACAGGATCATTGATAAGCCACCTTGCAACTCCTGTTTACTAATTTTTAAAGCTATCTAATATTTTATGAAACCTAATCCTACGATTATAAACCGTAAAGGTTTATTGTTTGTCGCGTTATTCCTAAGCTCCACCATTTTTGTAAATGCTCAGTTGAAAGTAGGCGACAACCCCACCAGCATCCAGAAATCATCTATTCTTGAATTGGAAAGCACACGCCAGGGTCTCTTATTACCCAGGCTGGCCGATACCACTGCGATCAATGCCCTGACCCCGCCAGATGGTATGATCATTTTCCTGAATACCGATAAGAGTCTCCGCCTCCGCAGTAATGGAAGCTGGAAAAAGATCGCTGATCTGGCTGAAGCAAACTCCAACTGGTCACTTAATGGTAATAGCGGCACAGACCCCTCTTTGAATTTTATTGGTACAGTAGATGGCCAGCCATTGGTAATGAAAACCAGCAATGCGGAAAGATTACGCATTAACGCCAATGGAGATGTTGGTATCGGTACGGCTAACCCCACGGCCAAACTGAATGTCGATGGCTCTGTAAAATTTGAAAATCTTGCTGCAGGCACCAACGAACTGGATGTGCTTGTGCTAGCTGCTGACGGCTCTGTATACAAACGCTCCATGTCCTCTTCCGCCTTTGAAAATGCGATCCGAGCTATCAACGGTATCCAGAAACAAACCCTGAGCCTTACTGCAGACGCTAACACCACCACTGATACAGTAGCTGTAGAGAACCGCGCTTCAGACAGCACTATTGCCATCCATCTCCCTGTACAGAACGGCTCCTCTCCCACCAAACCTTATGGTTTGCTCACTTATGCCGACTGGGAAAAGATAAACAGCGGTATCCAAACGATCACGATCGGCGCCGTTGCATCCGTACCTAATGTAAATGGTGCGTCCATTACTTCCGACACCACTTCACGCACCATCATACTGCATCCCGCCGATGCAACCAACCCCGGTATCGTAACAGCAGCGGCACAAACCTTCGGCGGTAACAAAACCTTCCAGGATAGTGTCGCTGCAGCCAAAGCGATACTTGTAGGTAATACAGGACAGGCCAACTCCACCGTGCAGGTGAGTGGTTCTTTATCAATGGCCATCCAGACATTCAGCAGTAATTACACAGCTACTGCAGCAGACAATACCATCCTGATGAACACCACCAGTTCGGCACTTACACTCACATTGCCTAACCCTTCCACCTTTTCTGGGCGTATATACACCATCAAGAAAGTTGGCAGCGGCGGTATTGATCACGAATTGACCATTACTCCCGCTGCAGGAACGATCGATGGCGGCTCTTCCTATGTGATCTATAACGACTGGACTTACGTGACGCTGCAAACAGACGGCGCTAACTGGTATATCATCAAGAAGTAATTATTCCGTAGAAGACGACCGCAAAGATCAATCCTGTTACTATGCGCAGCCTGAAGAAAATCAGCATGGCCTTGTTATGTCTTGTATGGAGCAGTTTTATCTATTCGCAACAATTACGTTTAGGCAAAACACCGCTTGCCCTACAGAAATCAGCTATACTGGAATTGGAATCCAATGACCAGGGTATGCTGTTTCCCCGGATCACCGATACAACATTGATCAATGGCCTGGCACCACCCGACGGTATGGTGATCTTTCACCAGCCCTCTGCCCAACTCATGATCAGAAGCAATGGTTATTGGCGGGCATTAAGCACGACCGATCTGCTGAAAAATTACTGGGGCATCACCGGCAATGCTGGTACCAGCTCATCCAATTTCATTGGAACAACCGATGATAAAGCAATGATCATAAAATCGAATAGCAACAGTTTTCTTGAACTTGGCCGAAGGGCTACTTTAGGATTGGTGCAGGCATATACTGATTATTCCGACAACAACGAACAGCTGACTTATTTAAAATCCGCACTGCAATTCTATGCCCCTGCGGCTCAATTCTACAAGCCCAAAATATTTATAGACGCTAACGGAAATTTCAGGATAAAAGGAAGCGCAGCCGGCGTCGATTACTTCGAATTCGGCGCCACTGGCACTTCTGATAACGGTGGTTTGGAATTTATAACTGGCAAGGATGGCAATGAACCATTTGTATTTAAGAGTTATAAGAGTGCTACCAGTACAATGACCGAGATAATGCGGTTGCAAAGCGGGACTGTCGGAATAGGCACTCCCAGCCCTGCTGCTGTTCTCGATGTTGCCGGTACTTATAAGATGGGAGCTAAAGGGACTGTTCAAAAAAATACTATCAGCCTCGAAATAGCAACTACATCGGCGATCAATTTCGCCGGCGCAAACCTTGTGGTAATCGGTCTTGCTTATAGCCCTGCCCTGGTAGATGTGGACCTGACTATCCCAACAGCCAACGCACCGACCAGCACCAGGGCCACCGTAACCGTTTCGCTGGACACAGACCTGCCGGCTGGTGTCAGCATTGGATCAGCCAGACTGACCAGCACAAGCAATGTCAGGGTTAGAATGTATAATGCATCAACAAACAGCCGGACCCTTGGTAATGGAACAAAGTTTTATGTAACGATCACAGAGTTTTGATGAATGGCCAGACGATACAGGCATATTATCTATAGTGTATTTGCTATTTTACTGCTTTGTTTAAAAGCAACAGCACAACAGGGATTTTATGTGCCTGCCACCGGCAAAATATTTTTTATCGGCGATTCGGCTACCATCTTTTCTAATGTAACCAACCAGGGCAATCTTGGCATCGGAAAAAATGCCATTGTGAATTTTTCAGGAAAGAGCTGGAACAATAGCTACCAGTCACGGATCACCGATAACTCCAATAATGGTACCGGCATTACCGGTGAGGGAGGCTGGCTCCGCTTTATATCGGACACAGTAAGGCAACAAATATCCGGTGGCTACAATGCCGCAACCCGTTCCGGTCCCTCATTCACTAAAATAAAAATAGACAACAAGCAGGGAATTGAACTGCTGAACGGAAGCGCCAAAGCCCGCAATGAGATCAGCTTTCAGCAAGGGCTTTTTTTTCTCAATGACAATATCCTTGTGCTGGGCAATAATGATCCGGGTAAAATAGACGGATATGACTCTGCACGTTATTTTGTTACCGGCAACCGACCGGATCAGGGTTTATTGATCAGGGAAAATATCCGCCGCAGAGATGGAACAGTTGTATTTCCTGTAGGCAGCCTTTCCCAATCCTATACTCCTGCTGCCATCAGGAATCTTACTACAAGAGGAGATGATTATTTCGTATCTGTCTTTGACAGTGTGCGTATAAATGGCCTGGCAGGAAATACATTGATCAATGAATCTATAAATAAGACCTGGCAGGTTGGTAAAAGTAAATATCCTGGCACAGGGATAACAGAACTCACCCTTCAACATCTTATCGCTGATGAGGGCAACCTGTTTGCAGGCAACAGGCAATACGCGTATGTATCACAGTTGATAAGCAATCAATGGGATATCGGCCAACCTCAAACCCTGCCTGCTGATGGAGATCTGACCACCGGCAACATCCTGGGCAATAGCGGTCTTAATAAAAGAACATTCCTTGCATCTGTTAGCCAGAGCTCACTGTTCACCAAGCTTACCGGCGACAAGACACTTAATTCCAGCAACGGTCTTTGGTTCAATGCTTACCGTCTTGATTCTACAAGGGTAAGAACTTACTGGCGGACCAACCCTGAGATCAATACACATCATTTTGTAGTGGAAAGAAGATTAAGCACAGAAGCAGATTTCAAATCTGTAGGAACTGTGGCTTCACAAGCCATCAACGGCTACAGCACGGTTACATTGAACTATCAGCTCATTGATATTCCGAACAGGGATAAGGGTATCAGCTTTTATCGTCTTCGTTCTGTCCGGTACGATAGTAGTTTCAGTTTTTCCGACACTATTGCTGTAGGCCCTGCACCCGGTGAATACAGCATTATGTTATGGCCCAATCCCTCACCTGGCAACTTTTTCCTGAGCATTCATAAGACCCTGCCGGCCAAAGCCATCGTGATCTGGAATGCCATTGGCCAGAAAGTGAAAGAAGAAGCAGTCAATGGAAGAAATATCATTCCGCTATTCCTGCCAATACAAGGCACTTATTTCGTAGGCATTGTACTGACCACAGGAGAGATCATCGAAACGAAAAAAGTGGTGATTGCCGGAAGATGATCAACGAATGCGGTCAATCGCATTACCGGAAATCCCGTGGCGCTCACGGTAAGAAAAGCACCAAAAAATAATTTGTTCATCGAAATGGTTGAGACATAACAGGGTATCCAATGTTAATTTTTTGTCCAACAGCAAAACTTAACATTGGAAGTCTTTTCCTGATGTTAATTTTATATTATCAAATCGTAAACAAACTCAATAGAAATGGCTAAGACTAAAATCCCTTCTCCGAAGAAGCAGGCCCGCCTTCAGGTGATCGCTCAGTTACAAACCGCTTTACCCGGGTTGGAAGAAACACTGGGCAAAAAAGAATTCAACAGCCGCTTAAAGAAAGCTGCCAAAATACTCACTGAAGGCATCAAGGTAAAATCTGCCAAAAAAGAAGTGAAGATCAAACAAGAGAAAGCTGCATAAGCTCAGCTTCTTCCCTGCATCCATCGCTCACACAAACCTAAACTCATTGTCATACCAGCGCCACCAAGGCCATTAATGATTGTAACCCCCTGTTCGGGTTCCAGGACCAGATGTGTTTGACCATTGGTAAGTTTAGGATAAATACCATTCCAGGTTTCTGTGATCAGGTTATTATTGAAGCGGGCAAACTGCTGCAGATAATCGAGGATCATGTCGTTGATAAAAGCTTTATCAAAAGGCTCGTGGGTCAACCCGTACTCGTGTGAATCGCCGATGGTGAGTTCACCGTTTTGGTTTTGTGATACCATTACATGAATGCCCCATTTGATATAGTCAGGATATTGCGCCTGTATCCTCTTCTTTAAAATATTAATGGAAGGCGCTGCCTGGAAAGCGGTGTAATGCAATAAGGAAAGTCCTGCACAAAGTGCGGGGCCGATCCTCCAGTTATTCCGTTGTGGCTCCATCCGCATCATTTGCAATTTGCATTTGGTAAGTGGTTGTTGCGCATACAATGCAGGATATAAGGTTTCAAAATCGGCCCCGCTGCAGAGATATATCTCATCAGCCTGCCAGGATTCTGTTCCTGCAACAACAGAAGGATAGTTAATAGCAGTAACTGCTTTACCCCATAAAAACTCCATGCCGAATTTTTCTGCAAGCCATAAAGGTATACGGGCAATAGCCTGACGCGGATCAACGATCAGCTCTTCTTTGCTGTACAAACCTCCCATCAATCTACCAGGCACAACAGCAGGTGATCTTTTTAATACCTCTTCCGTATCCAGCAAATGATAATCCCTGCTTTTATATATTTCTTTCAATTCACCTAGCACTTTCCATTCATCTTTTTCATAAGCAAGGTGAAGTGAACCTGCTTCTTCATACCATATACCTGCGTCATCTGCCAATTCCTTCCACAAATGCCTTGACAACATCGCTGTTTCATAAGCAACGCCTGCCGGCTGGCCTATCGGCCAGACCATTCCGAAATTTCTGACAGAAGCTCCAACTGCTTTTTGTTCCCTGTCTATCACCCTTACTTTATATCCACGAACAGCAAGCGCACGGGCTATCGACAAACCGGCAATTCCCGCTCCTATAATGATGGCTGATTTGTTGAGCATGTTCATTTAAGATTGGTAACACGATATCGCCTGGTAAAATAGATCAGTGAAAAAATTGTTCCTGCCAGTCCCAGCAATGACCCGATCACGACGCCATGAGAATAAAACTCCGACCAGTTTAACCGCAGTCGGGCAAACTCTTTTATAAGCATCACTGTTACACTGCCGAGATAACCGAAAGCATCTGCGAAATAGATCAGGAAGCCAACATTACCTGCGATCCTGAAAGAAGCGATCAGGCGCTCAAAGAAAATACAATTAAAAGGAATATAGCCCATATACAGGCCAAGACTCGCCAATTGCATCCATACCGCACCATCCATCTGGCCAGTGATAAAAAGCAATGAAGAGATTCCAGCGATCAGGAAGCCTGCGGCTATCACTATATGCACCATTGCCAGAGCGCGGATATTTTTCCGGATAAGCACGAGTAAGCCCATTGTCAGCAAAACCAATAAGCATGTATTGGTTTCTGTTTTAGTGAAGATGGAATAATCTGTTCCATATCCCAGTTCATTCCAGATATTGGCCATATAGTTGTCCCTTATATCACGCATCACGGTAAGGAACAGGTAAGTAATGCTGACGATGACAAGACCAATACCAAATGTTTTGAGAAACAACTTCCGGCTTTCCGCATTCATCGGTATACGCGCCGTTCTCTCCTTTTTATCCGTTTCATCCGGGGGAGGTATTTTTTCCAGCAAAAAAAGAAAGATCAACAAGGGAATAAGAAACACCAACCCGGTAAAAAAAGGCATCCATTTCTCTGAAACATCCCATTCCACCATCAGCCATTTTGCTACAGAACGTGTAAATCCACCAGCAAAAATAAAACTGACCGCCAGCACTGCCCCCATCAGATCAGTTGCTCTTCTGCCTTCAAGATAACTGAAGATGACACCCCACATAAAACCCAGCAAAAAACCATTGATAAACATAAACAACATACCCCAGGGTTCGGGCACCAACCCGAATCCCAGCAGGCAAAACCAGGCAGTACCTGTCAGTATGATGCCTGTACGGAAACGGCCAAGTGATTTCAGCTCGGCAATGAATTTAATGCCGGCAAACTTGCTTAGCATATAACCGATCACCTGGCTGATGATCAGTAAAGTTTGATAAGAGATATCCCAGTACCGGATCCCTTCAAACGTAGCTACGGTAAATGGCTTCCGGTAAGCATACACCGACGAGTATGCCATGAAAGCGATGAGTGATGCACAAATTGTTACCACTAGCCGCTTTCCGGCCATCCGTTGTATGGATGAAGCAATATCAGTCACGGTTGAAAATTAGATTGGGGAGCAGGCAAAGGCTGGAAATGATATGGTCGGGGTCATAAGCAGCCAGTTGCTCCTCCGTATAAGCTCCTGTGGTTACTGCCACCACCAAACCACATCCTGCATTGCGGCCTTCGTTCACATCCACTTCTGTGTCACCCACTTTTGCTACTTCCAGCGGATCAGTAATGGATGCGCGCAACATCAGTTCCTGTATCATGAAAGGCTGGGGGCGGCCATGTTCCACTTCATCGCTGGCAATGATATCATCCACCCATCCTTTATCTTTCCATTGAAGCCGGTTGATAATAACATCTGCAATGATCCTGGGGAAACCGGTATTCAAAGCAATCCGGATCCCTTTTTCTTTCAGTTGCTGGAAAACCTCTTCTGCATAAGGCAAAGGCATTACCGAAGCATTATACGTATAGAAATCCATCATCTCATCGGTAAAATCAGTATAGATCGTGCCGGCATCGGCCGATTGCCCACCCAGTTTTGCAAGCATGGCATTCACCGCAACGATCTTTTTGATACCCATGTAAGGATAGGTTTGATCAAGACTTATATCATAACCATTTTTTACAAATGCATTTCTGAATGCGTGTGCTACATAATCATCGTCCTTTACTGTGGTGCCGGCAATGTCAAAAACAACGAGTTTAATAGGCATAGTCGGTTTTATATTTTCTAAATTTAAGGATTTAAATCAACAGGTTTAGCCCCTAACCTGAAGATGAGTGATCATCATTTCCCGGTATTTATCCAATGGTGGTAAGGGCTTGTTTTCCAGTTTGGCTTTCTCATCCCATTGCCGCAGGCGGATATGCAGTTCAAACAAACTGTCTGTTTCAAATAAAGCCGCTTCTGCCGCACTCATCCTTCCTCCCTGAAATTCCAGTGTTTTCTTACTCGCTTCGGACAACTGGTTGTAATACGATTCATGACGGAAAGTAAGATACCGCTTTGCCTGTACATGATTGCGTACAAGACTGGCAATATTTTCGGAAAAACCATGACCCAGGAGAAAGTCGGCTCCAAGTTTTTCATGATCCACTACTCCATATCCATCCATTTGCTTTACCGGCATGATATGTTCACACAAATGGCCGATATCGTGAAAAAATGCCGCAAGCACGATCTCCTCACTATACCCTTCATCTTCTGCCAGTGAAGCACACTGGCACATATGTTCGATCTGCGAAACAGGTTCACCTATATAATCTTCACCGCCATATTGTTCATAAAGACCAATGATAAGATCGGCGGTCTGCTCGGGTGTTGAGTGATTTGACAACATATCGCTGATGATTTATTTGCCTGGAAAAGTAAGAACAGGCAGTGGCTTGTGCAATGGTTTGAATTCCTTCCCCAGCATAGCGGCAATGGTAGCCGCTATTTGCCCCTGGTAAGCCTGTGCTTTCTCTTTACTCTCACCAACAGGTTTAACAGAAGGTCCGATGGCAGCCATCCACATTTCACTGGCTTCTGCAATACGCTGTCCATGATGTTGCCAGTTGCCGCCAGCAGCCAGCCCTCTTCCATGATCGGTGGTAAGGATCAGCGTTGTCTTGTCTTTATACTCAGGAGTGGATTGAATGTATTCCCATAACTGCCTGATCCAGTCATCGGTGTTCTGCGCAGCATCCAGGTAGAAATCATACATGCCGCCATGTGCAAATTCATCCGTATCTCCCAGCCCGAAATAGATCAGTTTGGGTTTATATGCTTTCATGTACTCGAATGCTATATGAAAAGTAGCAACATCAACCCGTTCACCATCATGAAAAATAGCCGGCATTTCATGCTGCAATTTGTTGAAGAGTTGCTGGCCGGGAGTAAGCGTACCGGCCAGGTCCTTATAACCATCGTTTACCAAAAGACCTGAACGTTTATCATTAAAAATATAAGAATACACATCCCATGAGCCGAATACAACAGCCTTATTCTTGTATTCAGACAGTTTATTCAGGAATTCAAAAACATTCTCATTCTTGTTAGGGATTTTATCATTGGAATTGACGGCAGTATCAGGAAAGCCGGTGAAGATCTCATTATATCCCGGATAGGAAAACCAATACGGATTGGCATTGTTAAAATAATTTCCATAATCCCTGTTGCCAAGTATTATACCCTTTGAAGCTATTTCAGACCAGAAAAAAGGTAACAGCTTCTGTCTTCTTTCCTGTGGTGTTGCTGCCCAGAAATGATCTTTCACATAGTTAGTACTGTATCTCGCCGCAGTGTCAAAGGTCAGTACGCTATCTGCGCCGCCAAAAACCTCCTGCCAGCGGAAACCATCCAGGGTTACAACTACTATATTTTCTGATTTTTTGAATTGCCCGAAACCAGCGGTCACAGTAAGAAGTGATAGCAGGCATATTAATATTCTTTGCATCTTGTTTCGTTATTTTTGGTGAGGATTGTTTTTATTGATTTTTGATGTATAGGGTCCAAATACGGATTTAACTGTCAATACAGGGTTCATATCATCCAGGATGATCACATAATACGTTTTACCGCCCGGCAGCACCCTTACCAGTATATGCCCTTGCTGGCTTTTATACGACCGGTCGATCAAAGGGCCGATCACATGCCTGTTCGCATCCAGCATATTGGTGGCAAACAGGTCCCGTTGACCAGGATAAATATGCATGTTCGTCATCCTGGCCAGTACTTCATGCCCTGGATGATCAGACGACCATGTTTGCCCGATCCATACACGCGGCTTTAATGTTCTCACCATAAACTCATTCACGGCATCGCGGTTGCCATGATGATCGGTGATAGCAATATCAACTTCGCCAACGGCTTTAGCGATAGGCGTTTCCACGTCTCTCAACGGATTATCACCCGGGAAAACATTACCGGGATTATCGCCGCCTGTATAATAAATAAAAGGTCCGTAATGCAGTGCCAGCGCAAGGCTCAGGCTGTTCTCATCAGGCCATGCTTTCCGGTCGGCAGTATCTATTGGAGGAAAATGTGCAATAACATTGCTGCCTCTTCCGGTCCAGATCCATTGATCAGCTTTTATATTCTGTATATAAAAAGATGGATAAGCAGCCGCATTATTCAGCAAAACAATTTGTTTCCGGCTACCTGCTTTAAGCCGGAACATTTTCATACCCGCTTGTTGCTTTTCGGCAATAAAAGCAAAGTAGTTGCCCATGGTATGTCCGAATTCAATTTCACCACCACCGTATTTTGTTGCAAGATTTTTTATATCATAAGGATAATTATAATCTGGATAACCGCGATCGATCAGGTTTCGCAAAGGAAGAATCTCTGCCACGCCCGTTATTCCTGTCAGTTGATATTTTCCTGATTTTGCAAAAGGGGCCTGCGGATACCACGCGCCAAAATGGTCATCATGAAAATGGGTGATGAGGGCATAATCAATAGCAGGTTTGAGAGCTACCTGTTTTATATATGCTGCTATCCATTCATAAGGCTTGCGTGAAGAGTCTGGCCTGATCATGGCATTCCTCGGTGTAAACAACCTTTCATCAAGCGGCGACATTTCGCCGGCATCGATCAGCATCGTGGTTGCATCGGGTAAAATAAAGAATGCAGCACTGCCCCGGCCTGTATTGATATGATGGATATCGAGATAACCCTTTTGCCAGGCAGGTAATGGATCGCCTGCAACAGGGATCTGTGTGTACCCGGCAATAGCAATAAGAAAAAATATACAGAAAAAGTAGAGCCTCATAGATATTTATTGAAAAGGAGCAGGGCATAAAAATGCCCCGCTTGCTTCTAACTAACTGCTTAAGTTTTGATCAGCACAAATTTTTATTGGAGTAACCACATTTTAGTATTTAAATCATCTGTTCCTCCCTGGCGCTTCACCGCTTCTGCCCTGTTTTCAGGATTGAGCGATTGTGCGGCCAAAGGATAGATATAACGGACAGGCACTTTATTATTATTAAGATTGGCAGGTCCCGGAACGATCGCAGGCATATTTGTTCTACGCCAGTCAAACCATGCTTCCAAGCCGTTAAAGTATAAAGCAATCCATTTTTGCAAAGCGATCTTTGCCAGTTTTTCATCCGTAGAGCCGGCATAAGCCACTTTTGCCTGGGTAAGATAGCCGGCAGGTATAGTAATATTTAGGCTATAAGCAGCAGGCACTACCGCTTGCCAGTAAGCAAAGTTGGCATTGATCCCATTGAGATAATATGTTTCAGCATTACCTGTAGTGATCATTCCTTTTTCACGCGCTTCTGCCAGCAGGAATTGGAGCTCGGCATAAGTCATCCACAATGCGCGTGGGGCATCCGGAACAGGGGGCGCTTCGTTACCATCATTACAAACCAGGCAGGCAAATGTGTATCCTACTCTTGAAACGCCCTGCACTCCTCCATTGTAGGCCAATGCATCCACATCACTTAATCCGTTGGGAATGCCTTTGATCTCGGGAGTGCCGGACGCTACTGATTTCTGTGTCGGCCTTCCAAATACATTGATCCGGGTATCATTAATCTCAGATAAGCGGTCTGTCAATGTTTTACTTACCCTGAACTCATCAAAGGAACCAACCCGTGAACCATACAATGGCCATTGGTTTGGAGCTGCAGCCAGATATTTCAATTCTGCATTATCTCCGTTACCTTCAAAGAGGGGGTTGCTGGCTGGGTTGCTTATAATAGCTGCGAGGTCGGCATTCACATCCTTTTTCTTTGAGATGCGCATCAGGTAGCGGATACGAAGGGAATTGGCCAGCTTTCTCCATTTAAGGATTCCTGTTGCGCCGCCGCCATACAATATATCGCCACCGAGATTAGTGCCGGAAGTGGCCAGCACTTCGTTCGCTTTCTTGAGATCTGCCAGTATGCCTGTATAAATATCTTCCTGCTTATCGTATTTAGGTTGATACACTCCGTCTGTTTTAGCCTTGCCTGCTTCAGAATAAGGAACATCGCCATAAGCGTCGGTGACAAGCGAAAACATCCATGATTTCAGGATAAGCGATACACCATAATACGGATTTGAAGGATCGTCTTTGGCAAGAATGAGCACATTCTGCAGATTCCGGTAGTTATCATATACAGTATTCCATATATCATTTCGCTCATTCCATCCATAACGGTCTTCATTCACAAACTGGATCTTGGCATGGTGCTGGGCCACAATATTCCCGATGCCCCAGGCTTCATTTACCTGGCGATCCATCATGTTCTTGATCACACCGCTCAGCAAAAGGTCGGCTGTTACGGAAGTCGGGTTATTCTTGTTATTGTTTACTTCTTCGAAATTCTTTGTACAGCCTGCCATTACAACCAGCAACAGTGAGGGCATTATTATTTTTAAAAATTTCATATTGTTCATTTTTGAGGATGAGGGTTATAATTTAAAGCTGAGGTTGACACCATAGCTGCGTGAGCTGGGGATGCTCATGTTTTCCACACCCGGCACTGCTGTGCCACCGGAATAACCCATGGTTTCCGGATCTATGTGCGGCACTTTATCCCATAGGAAAAGATTGCGGCCTACCAGCGATATGGTAGCTCCTCTGATGGGCAGCTTACCAAACACTTTATCAGGAATGGTATAACCGATCTGCAATTCGCGGAGCTTAACAAATGATGCATCATACATCACGCCTTCTGCAATCCCCCGTCCATTTGTCCAGGCTGTATGCCATTCCCTTGCCGTAAGCTTTTTAGTATTGGGAGTAAAATTGCCGCTGCCATCCATTACCACACCCTGACCGATCACGCCATTACCTGGTTTGGAAAGATCATAACCATCTGCACGGCCTTCCAGTGTTTCAATGATGATACCGCCTTCGCGGCCTACAGTTTGCGTCAGTGAATTCAGTACACCACCCTGGCGGATATCAAACAGGAAGCTCAAACGGATCCCTTTATAGTTCAGGCTGCTTCCCACACCCATCAACCAATCGGGATTGTAATTACCCATCAGTATCCTGTTGGTAGTAGGAACAGGGCGGCCGTTGGCTGCATACACTATCTGCCCTGTATATTTTCCGGAAGCATCATAATAAGGAGCATTTTTATCGGCACTCTGTACACGTGCAAAACCGATCCCGTAAAGATTACCCATTCTTTCTCCTACTCTTGCTTCCACGCTTACACTGTTCATGCCGGCCATTACATAAGTGCTCAGCCCGTCACTCAGTTCCAGCACCTCACTTCTATTAGCAGAGAAATTCACAAAAGCATCCCAGGCAAAGTTTTTTTGTTTGATGATAGAACCGGTCAGCATCACTTCCACACCATAGTTCTTGATCATACCAGCATTGATCTTACGGGAAGAATAACCGGAAGTGGGGTCAAGCGGAAGATTCAGGATCTGGTTCTTGGTGCGGCTCTGATAATAAGTAACATCCAGGCCAATGCGATTATTCAGCAAACGGATATCTGTGCCAAACTCATATGCTGAACTGATCTCTGGCTTCAGCTTCAGGTTAGCAAGGCTACTGATCTCTCCATATATCTGCGCAGCCCCAAATGGTTCACTGCGGTTATATGTTTGCTGGAAAGAGAAAGGATCTGTATCGTTGCCTACCTGTGCAAAGCTTGCACGGAGTTTCCAGAAGCTGATCACAGACGGCATGCGGATGATATCGCTCATGATCGCACTTGCTGCAACAGAAGAGTAGAAATAAGAATTAACTTCTGTTCCCAGGTCTTTCAACTCATCTGGCAGCGTAAGCGCACTGCTCCAGTCGTTACGGCCCGTAAAATCAAGGAACAGCTTGTTCTTGTACCCTATACCAGCAGAACCATAAAGACTATTGATACGTTTTTCAACATTGCTTTGTTGAGCTACCAATGCGATACGTGAGTTGTTCAGGCTGTAAATACCAGGAATATTCAACTGGCCGGCCACCTGCTCGTTGAAGCGTGATTTCTGTCTCATCTGGTTACCTCCCAGGGTAGCAGTGATCACAAAATCCGGTCCTGCAGATTTATTGAAAGAGAAAAGGAAATCGGAGTTACGCTCTTCGTTCACGATAGCCACTTCCCTGTATTCACCGAAAGGAAAGCGCTGGGTACTGAATGCCCGCCTGTATTCCCGGCGCTCATTACTCCAATCGGTAGCAGTACGTAACTGCAGATTCAGCCAGTTGGTAAAATCGTATTTAAGGTTCACGTTCCCAATGATCCTGTCATAGTACTGACCGTTGGTATTCTCCATTACAGTCAGGTAAGGATTGTCGTGATAGTTATAGTTCCAGCTATATTGTTTCTGATCAGTAAGGCTATAAGGGCGGTTTCCGTCCAATCCGTTCTGCCAAAGCCTTTTCATATCACTGACTTTCACTGAAGCAGGCAGCCAGCAGTTAAAAAGGTACATAATACTTTCTGTACCATAGCTGATGGAAGGACGGTTATCGCTTTCACTTTTGATATAGCTTACAAAAGTTCTGACAGACAATTTGGGAGTAAGATTATAACCTCCGGAAACAGAAACCGTATTTCTTAACAGATCAGTATTTGGAACAATCCCTTTCTGGTTAAGATTTGTATAGCTTAAACGGAAGTCGCCGTCTTTATTTCCACCTACCAGCGCTACATTATTAGTGAAAGTGTTGCCAGTGCGTAAAAAGTTTTTCAGGTTGTCTACATCCGCCACCCAGGGTGTAGGAGTGATCACGGTGCCTGGAGTATTCAAATCACCACCGGTAAATTCGGTAGCCTGTCCATTCAGTGTACGGGGGCTATTGAATTGAGGATACAATTGTCCTTTGAAAGCAGGGCCCCAGCCTTCATCCGTACCATCTGCCAGTCCGCCACCGCCACCATTTACAAAAGCAAAATCACCACCGCTTCCATTTCCCTGCCCGTATACTTTTTGGTATTCAGGCAATTTCAGTGCAGATTCGAAAGTGAGATTGCTGTTCACTTCCACGCCGATACCTTTTTGGCGGCGGCCACTTTTTGTTTTAATAAGGATAACACCATTCGCAGCCCTTGAACCATACAGGGCAGCAGCGGCAGGGCCTTTCAGCACGCTCATGCTTTCCACGTCATCGGAGTTAACAAAGCTGGCGCCATTGCCAAAATCCACTTCCAGGTTATTCCTGCCCGAACCACCATTGATCGCATTGCTGATGGGAACACCGTCCACCACATACAAAGGCTGGTTCTTATTAATATCCACAGAGCGTTCGCCGCGGATAGATACGCGGGCTGAGCCACCGATACCAGAAGGGCTACCCACCACGGTTACACCGGCTATCTTACCCGCCAGCTGGTTCACCACATTTGTTTCGCGGGCTACAGTCAGGTCTTCACCTTTTACTTCCTGTATCGCATAGCCCAGCTTTTTCTTGTCTTTTTTAATACCGAGTGCTGTTACAACCACTTCACCGAGATCTCTCACGCCAGCGGTCAGTTCAATGCGTGAAGCTTCGGATGCTTTTACTTCACGGCTGTCAAAACCAATGCTGCTGATAACAAGAATATCATTATCATTTGCACTGATACTGAAATCGCCATCATTATTGGTCATTGTTTTTTTATCTGTGCCTTTCACGGTTACAGTTGCACCGGGCACAGGTTGATTTTCTGCAGAAAAAACTTTACCGCTAACAGTACGTTGAGCCATGGCCAGGCATGAAAACGTAAGCAGCAGGAAGGTTAGAATAATCTGGACAAAGCGGGGGTAGTTGGGATAGAGCATATCTCAATCAGTTTGGTTTGGTTGGAATTTTGATGTGCCGAAGTTGAGCTTGTAATGTGAACAGATTCTTAGCGCAAGATGATATAATGATTAAGAAAATCTCAACAGGCAGGATATGCAGGAATTATATAGGGACATGTTTACAGGGAATGTGATACCGGTATTATTTCATCGGTGAGGGAGTTTACAATTGTTTCAGGAAAGTGCCAAGTGGCTTTATCTGGTCAGTATTAATATAATCCACGCCAAGTGACATAAAACCATACCAGCTATTGATAATATCCGGTGCATTCCAGAACCTGACCTTCTTATTTAACGAATGGGCTTTGTCAATCATGCTTTTCACAGCTACCTGCTCACTCTCCGGGATCTTTCCATTTCCATTCCAGGAAGAATACCTGGCAAAATTATCACTTAGCATTTCGATCCTTTCCAGTTCTTTGGGTGTATATGAATTTTTCAGGTCGCCATCAAAATATATCCAGGAGGGATAAGAGCTGAATAAAGATGGGGAGGGCCGGCTGCCTGTGATCACGATCCTGAGCGAGGGGTTATTGATAAGCAAGGGATATTGTTGCAGCTTACTCACCAGCTTATCCAGTGAGGGCAATGCAGGAGATTTAATATCTACCAGCAATTGCAGCACTCTTTTATTATCTGCATAAACAGATCCTTTATTATCGTTGACGCATTTCAGCAACGGTTGCAGGTACAGCGAATCGAATGACCAGCGGCGTTTTAATTGTAAAGAGTCATGCGCAACCAGCAATTCATCTTCTACCAGGAATATATCAGCTTCTATTGAACCAAACCCTTCTTCCCAGGCCATCCAGAAAGGCTGTTCCTTTTCATAATCATTATGCGAATGAGCGTTAATGGTAGAATAATGAGCAGGTTGAGCAAAAATTTTAGCGGGTAAAACAAACAGGAGAATATAAATAACCTTGTGCATATTCAATTTTTAAAACCGGGCCGGTCGCCCAACCCGGAGATGGAAGAGGAAAGGTACATAATAAAGCCACCCCGGGGAACCGGGGCGACTCACACACGAGAAAACTTGCCGATATAGATATTTAATAATTCAAACCCGGGGCAAAACTAGCGAGGCCATATAAACAGAATATTATCTTGAGGTTATTACAGTCTTATCATATCATCAGAGGCTATCATTGATCCTTCCTGGTAAAATAAATACGTTTAAAATTAAATCCCCCTTTATTCATATAAACCCTGAACGACAGAACACCTTTATCCAGGTAAACAGTTGTAGCAGTCGTTGTTTTCCAGTTTTGCAAACCACCCGTATTCACGACGGGCAATTCGGTGACCAATGTTTTAGCAGCAGCTTCAACTGAGATTCTCGCGTCATTATTATCAGAAGCTATTTCAAAGCTGATTGCATACTGACCTGCCCTGGGAACATTCACTGTATACTGCAGCCATTCGCCATCTTCGATGCTGAAAACATAATAGTCGTTTCCTTCCTGCTGAATATCCACGCCATCATTTCGGTAACCACCACCCCGGTTGCCTCTTGTATTCACGCCGGGTGTGTAATGATAACTTGCCGTGTCCCTATCATAATAGGCAAAACGCTGCCGGCCCAGGTCAAAGTCAACCGCCTGGATGGTGGCAGATTGATCGATAACAATATTCTTCAACGGCTGTGTAGCCGATGATTGCACCTGGCGGAACATGGCATCAATCACATCAGGATGAAAAACATTATTGGCGATCTTCAGATTTTCCAGCAGTTGCTGCAATGTTTTCCAGGCCTCTTCTGTTGTTGGCTTCTCCCCTTTTCCAGCCCAGAAGTTCTGCAGTTTTGAATATCCCTCCGGTACTTTTATTTCCAGCGGATTATTGATATTCATTTTTTTGTTTTGCCACCACGCCCAGCCAATACCATTCGATTCAACCAGTTTGATGCATTCATAAAACCAGGTGTTGGAATTTTCGCCGGACTCACCCAACCATAAAGGCACATTGTATTTATCCCGCAATTCAAGAAAATGATTGATCGCCTGTTCTGTATTAAAGTTTCCGTATTTATGAAAACTCAATACCGTATTATTATCCCAGGTGGGTAACACACCATTATAATTATTTCCAAATCCATTTCCTTCAATGATAATGATATGCTTTTGATCTACCTCACGAATGGCTTTGGTAATATCCATCAGCAATTGACGGAGAGGCACATTCTTTTTTTCATTGATGCCCCGGAAATCTTTTTCCGGATCTTCAAAACCATAGTTCGGTTCATTAATAATATCATAACCTCCAATCCATGGTTCATTGGCATAACGTTCGGCCAGCTTTCGCCAAAGAGCGATCGTTTTCTGCCTGGCTGGTTCGCTTTGCCATAAAGTAGGTTTTGCAGGATCCCTGTCGGAAATGGGCAGATCATTGCCCTGGCCATTGGGTGCCGCATGAAGATCGAGTATCAGGTATATCTTATTGGCTTTGCACCAGCTCAGTAAACTGTCTGTCATCGCAAAACCTTTTTCAAGCCAGGTATTTTCGCCGGGAGTTTTCTCTTCCTCCACCGGTAATGTATAAAGATTGTAGTGCATGGGCAGCCGCATAGAGTTGAAACCCCAGGCTGCCATAGAATCAATATCTGCTTTTGTGGTATGGTTCTTCAACCAGCTTTCATAAAACTGTTGGGTCTTTTCTTCACCTACCACTTCACGGATCTTTGCCTTGATCTTGTATTGCTGCCCGATATTGGCCAGTTTGAACATATAACCTTCCTGCAACATCCATCCGCCTAATCCCATGCCGCGGAGAATAACCTTTTCCCCTTTCTCATTTACGATAAACTTCCCGCTTGCCTTCAGGAAGCCTTGTGCATTTGCATGAAATGCAATAGCTGAGATGAGCAACAAAGTGACCGTTGCTGCTATAATTCTTCTTTTAAACATAGCTTGCTGTTAAAAATGAAGGGAAGAGCCCCTTCTCATAAGACAGGAAAAACCAGTAAAATATACCAAATAAACCCTTATCTTACTGTACAATAATTCATTCACTATGCCCGCACCTACCAAACCATCTTCTTTCCTGCTGTTTCCCTGGGGATTACTTTCCATCGTATTAATACTTGCGCTGAATCTTGCGCTCAGCGATAGCTGGTTCCGCGACAACTGGAGTTGGATCACGCTGGTACTGATCATTCCGGCAGCCATTTTTGAAAATTTTAAAGTAGGTTATTCCACCATGCGGATCATGTTCATGAAAGTGATCTATTCCCTGCTTTCTTTCCTGCTTGTAGGCATGGCATTTGGTGCAGCGCTGGCAGGCTGGCACCTGGAAAAATTTCAGAACATCACCAATATTGAAAAAGTAAGATTACCCTGGTACGTTTTGCTGGCATTGGTAGTAATGCTGCTGATCCAGGTGGCTCAATTATTCAGTATGCTGAAGGCGGTGAAAAGGGAGTTTATGCAAATGGACCCCGATCAGTAATTTCAGTGACGGGTAAAAGCCGCTTTGAGAAAGGGCCAGGCAGGAAGGGATGAAATGATCTTCCATTCATCACTGAAAGAACTTTCATTATCGAGGAATCTCAACACACGTGTGGGAGCATTTTTACGGAACAGATCAGAGAAGATCTTTTTTCCGGGCAATTGATTGTGATAAAGGATATGCAGGAGCGTGTTATCATAAAACCGGAACCGCGAAGGTGGGGTTGGAATAGCTAAAAGAGATCGATCAGCAGCCAGGCAATCGGCAATTTGCTGCGACTGCTTTTGAATAAACCGGAATGTATAGCCAGTAGAAGCTTTTGTTTGCCCACCCGCTGTACCAATATGGTATACGCCATCCTTGTAGAAAGGATAAGAAAAGCTGGTCATCGGGATCACGCCATATTCTTCCTCTTTTATAGCATAGGTATTGATCAGCAATTGATGAGTGATGTAGTCATTCAATTCCTTGTCATATTGTTCTTTCTCCAGCAAAGAGGGAGTAAACAAAGTATATTCCACCAGTGCCGTTCGTTCGTTAAAAGGCAACACATAGGAAAAACTGGTGCCATATTGCTGATGCACCCTGAAATCCATCAACGTGGCTTTATGTGTTACAAAGACAGGCTGTTCCGTCTCAATCACCCAGCCTTTGAAGTGCTGTAATAAGACGGTATCATTCTTATGTGAAGGAGGTCGTTGATAAATGGATGTAAAAACAAGGGCGTTCCCGGCATCCAGCGTCTGGTTGGTAAGGCGGATAAAAGGCCGTCCATCCTTTGTAACGATATCTTCTATTTCACCATAAAGAAAATCTACCTGCGGATATTTCTTTATCTCAGAAAAACAATAAGTATAAAAATCCTGACCTCTTATCATCTTATAGTGATAGGGTGAAATATCCAGTTCTGCCTCATGATCTTCTCCAAAAAAATCCAATCGCGACCACTGCCGGTACACAAGGTCTTCAAAAAAACCCGGTTCCTTTTCCCAAAAACACCAGGTACGGTCATTCGATTTTGCTGCATCCTTATCAATCAGCAGTATTCTTTTATTACTGAGTGCAGGATTCCTTATTATTCTTAATAGAAGGCTGAGGCCGGCGCAGCCAGCACCTGCAATGATATAATCGTATTGCTTTTGCGTATCAACAGTCATGAATGCGAAGGATCATTCGGATTGGGAAGCGTATTTAATATTATCCTTACTTGTCAGCAGTTTTTTATCCTGTCTTATCTTATCGCGGTATTTTTTGGCGACCCATAACATACCAAAACTTTCACCTTCATATTTATCAAGGTGTTTATGGTGCATTTTATGCGCCCACCGGAGAGCACGCACATAAACATTATTGCTGCGGGTAAACCACCTGAAACGCTGGTGAATGATCACATCATGTACTAAAAAATAGGCTGCGCCATAGGCCATGATGCCAAATCCTATAGCCTGCATCCACCATATCTTATCATAAGTGCCTGTATAGATCAGTAAAATGCTGGGTATGGCGAATATGATAAAGAAAGCATCGTTCTTTTCAAAAAAACCCGGCTTCACCTGGTGGTGGTCTTTATGCAAGTACCAGAGAAAGCCATGCATTATATACCGGTGTGTGAGCCAGGTAATGCCTTCCATCAGCAGGAAGGTGGCCAATAGTACCAATATGTAAAGTACAACGGTCATCAGGCTATGCTGTTTTATATTGCCTGTTCCACCATGATTGCACCCGGGGAAAAGCGAGGTGGAACCAGGCTGTATATTGGGCAGGGTCTGTTTCCATTGATTGAACAATCTGTTGCATAGAGCGATAAGAATAGCCCATCACTTCTTCTTTATTAAAATCGACCGGGCCTTCATATTCCGCTACAAACACATGATCAAACTCATGCTCGGTAAGTCCATTGTCAAAATCTGCTTTATATACAAAATCAAATACTTTATCAAGTGAAACCTGGAAGCCCATTTCTTCCTTCAATCTTCTTTCGGCCGCTACTTTGGTGCTTTCACCGGGACGGGGATGACTGCAACAGGTATTGGTCCATAACCCTCCGCTATGATATTTATCCAGAGCCCTTTGCTGCAAAAGCATTTCACCACGGCTGTTAAAAATAAAAACGCTGAAGGCACGATGCAGCCAGCCCTGCTGATGCGCTTCCATTTTTTCGGCGACGCCTGTTTCCTCATCCTGGTCGTTGACAAGAATAACCTGTTCTTCCATTATTCCATTCTCCATTTCCTGCAAATTTAAACATTACCGATCAGCCGCAACCGGTTCTTCACGCCTGCTCTTAAAACGATCATCAGTTTATAATAGTTGGGAATGCGCACCCTTTGCTGCAGTATTACAGCCGGCCCCAGTTTTTTGATCCTCCTAAACAAAGACAGGTAGTATTTATAAGCAACATACACGCCGAACCTTGCATTCAACGGCAGTTGAAGAATACCTTTATACGCTGCCCTGAAATCGTTTTGTATATCTTCTTCGATCTTTCTTTTATCTTCTTCAGTAAAATTGTTGAAATCGCAGCAGGGGAAATAAATGCGCGAAAGCCCGTTATAATCTGCCTGTATATCCCGCAGAAAATTTACTTTTTGAAAAGCAGCACCCAATGAGCGGGCAGGCAGTTTGAGCCTTTCATACATATCCTGCCGGCCTTCGCAAAACAACTGAAGGCACATCAGGCCTACTGTTTCTGCTGATCCGTATATATACTCCTCGTACTCTTCTTTGTTGTATATTTTCCTGCAAAGATCCGTTTCCATACTTTGAAAGAATGAATGGATCAGGGAATGATCAATCCCGTATTGGTTCACGGTAAGTTGAAAGCTATGCAATACAGGATTCAAACTGATGCCTCTTTCAATCGCCAGGAAAGTTTCCCGTTTGAGCTCCTTCAGTAATTGTTCCTTTTCGTAATCATGAAAAGTGTCCACTATTTCATCGGCCAGGCGCACAAATCCGTAGATATTGCGGATCGGAGTGCGGAGGTCTTTATGCAGCAGCCGGATGGCCGAGGCAAAGGAAGTGCTGTATTCCCTGGTAATGTTCCTGCTGCAGTTTTGGCTCACCGTATGAAACGACTGGATCATAGTGCAAGTATAACAAATCCGGGTCGCATCAAACTGCCTTTATCACTTCTTTTGCTACCACCTCCCCGCTTATCAGGCTGGGTGGAACGCCCGGCCCCGGCACAGTCAATTGCCCGGTATAAAAAAGGTTCTTCACTTTTTTGCTCCTGCACGAAGGCCGGAATATAGCTGTTTGCCGCAGGGTATTCGCCAGGCCATACGCATTTCCGCGAAAAGAATGATAGTCATTCACGAAATCTTTTACAGAATAAGACCTCTTAAAAATTATGGCATCCCTTATCGGTTCACCAATCCGTTTTTCAAACCGGGAAACGATCAATTCAAAATATTTCTCTCTTAGTTCTTCGGTATCGCCTTCCAGTCCTGAAGCTACCGGCACCAGGAACACAAGGCTTTCTCCGTCTCCAGGTGCTACCGAAGAGTCTGTTACTGATGGAACACTGACATAAAACAAGGGATTGGACGGCCATTGAGGCGTTTTATATATTTCCTGTCCATGCTGATCGAAAGGAACATCAAAGAAAAGGGAATGATGAGTGATACCCGGTAGCTTTTTATTCAGGCCTATATAATACAAAAGACAGGAAGGAGCCATCACACGCTTTTGCCAGTAATCATCCGAATAGGACCTGTACAAAGATGGCAGCAAGTGATTTTCTGTAAAATGATAATCCGCTGCACTGATCACGGCATCAGCTGCGTATGTTTGCTTACCTGTGACCACGCCGGTAGCTTTCCCACCCTCTATCTTTATTTCCTTCACTTCTTCATCGAACAGAAAACTTACACCCTGCTCAAGTGCCAGTTGGTGCATGGCTTTTACCACAGTATACATACCACCTTGCGGATGCCATGTTCCACCCTGTATATCTGCATAATTCATGAGGCTGTACAAAGCCGGTGTTTCTTCCGGCAATGCACCGAGAAATAAAACAGGGAACTCCATCACCTGCCTGAGCCTGGGATGGTTGAAATAATTGGAAATATGTTTTTTGATGGAAGTAAAAACGTCGAGATGGAAGAGGCCTTTAATGGCCTGCCAGTCGATAAACTCTGTGAAGGATAGTCCTGGTTTGTATACCAGTTTTTGCATTCCTATCCGGTATTTATAAGCTGCGCCGGCAAGATAACGGTCGAGCTTTGCTGCACTGCCCGGTTCAATGGATTCAAATACTTTTTTTAAAGCATCCGGGTCTGCAGGCATATCGGTGTAAGCATCGGGCCAGTAAATGCGATAGGAAGGATCGAGACGTTGAAGCTGATAGTAATCTGTGACGCGCTTATCAAATTGTGCGAAGAACCGTTCAAACACGTCAGGCATCCAGTAAAAGCTGGGACCCATATCAAACGTGTATCCCTGTGCTTTCAATTGTGTTGCTCTTCCACCGGGTGCACTGTTCTTTTCAAGAACAGTAACCTGCCACCCTCCTTTTGCCATAAAAGAGGCGGCAGATAAACCGGCAAAGCCACTGCCAATAATGATTACGCTTTTATTGGCTGTCATGGTCAGTTATTAAAACCGGCTCAGTCTTTCTTTCAATAATTTCCTTGCAAAGTGGATCCGGCTTTTGACAGTACCCAGCGGTTCGCCTAATACATCAGCGATCTCCTGGTATTTATATCCGTCAAAATACAACTGGAAAGGAACTTTGAAAATCTCCGGCAACTGGTGAATGGCTGTATGGATCTCTTTTATCCTTAAGTCACTCTCCGCAGCATTGCTAACGGAAGCCTGTTTCAAATTGATCAGGTAGTCGTTGGAGGTATTGTCAAAAATGGTCTTCTGTTTGGATTTACGCCGGTAGTCGTTGATAAAAATATTCCGCATGATAGTGAACAACCATGCTTTGATATTTGTACCTACATTATACTTTTCCTTATTCGCTAAAGCTTTGTATAAAGTCTCCTGATAAAGATCATTGGCCGCCTCACTGTCCCTTGTCAGATTGATGGCAAAGGGCTTGAGAAAGTCGGCGTTCTCGAGCAGCACCTCATTGAAATCTGTAGTGGGCATAACTTTGTTTAATTTTAACAGGCATAAAGTTAAACAAAATAAGATTTAGAAAAAAATCTCTATTTCTGGTTTAACAATTCATTTGATTATCAAAGGGTTGAAATCAGGGCCATCACCTCCCGGAAATTGCACTTCAGCTCGATACAGGGAGGAATGGGGCGGTCGTATCCCTCTGCGGGACAGCCAGATATGATAGTTTTAACAGTAGGGATCCGGAGCTTGATATCCGTGATCATCTTTTCCATGCTGGCCTGAGAAAAATTGCTGCCAAGATGCACGAAAGCCAATTCCGGTTTCATAGTGGCCACCACACATTCCATATCGCTTACCGGAACATTTGCGCCAAGGTAGATCACCCTCAAACCCTGCTTTTTCAAAAGATAGTTGAGGAATAATAAGCCCAGCTCATGATATTCTTTTTCCGGTAAAAATAACAGGCAGGATTTTCCTTCGCTGCAACAGGGTATCTGATCGATCGCAACAATCAGTTTCTGCCGGATGACATTCGTTACAAAATGCTTTTGCGCCGGAGTGATATTATCCGTTTGCCAAAGGATACCGATCTTTTCCAAAAAAGGAAAGATGATCTCCAGCACACATTTCTCAATTCCGTAATTGCAGATATATTTTCCCAGCGTACGCTCAAACTTATCCGTTTGCAGGTCCACCATATCCTGGATCAGTTCGTTCACCACCATTTCCTGCATTGCTTCCATATCATGCAGGGAAAGTATTTTCTCGCAGATCTCTTCCCGGCACATTTTATCAATGTGCGATATCTTATAACCGTATTTGTTCAGCAATGCGATATTCAGCAATGTCTTTAATTCATCATTGCTGTAATACCTGATATTGGTGCAGCTTCTCCGGGGTTTCAACAGGTTGTACCGTTGCTCCCACATGCGGATGGTATGGGCTTTTATTCCCGATAAATTCTCAAGGTCTTTTATGGTAAAAGCGCTCATATTCCTATTACAAACTTGCTTTTGAAAAGTTCAGTGCCATTGATTCACAATTTATTACAACTTGCTGTTCAGGGCTTTCCCTGCATCCAGCCATTCTTTAAGCAAAGGCGGGGCCTGAAACTTCTTCAATGCTTCCACATGCCCTGTATGGTGAAGATCGGTGCCTGCCATATCATAGAAGCCATTCTTTAATAAATAATTCGCCAGTTCAGCTACCACACGGCCATACCCTCCGGAAAGCGACAGCAGGTTTAGCTGGAACAAACAGCCAATATCTTTCAACTCCACAAAAAAATCTTTGTTACGCTGCAAATAAGCGTAACGTTCAGGATGCGCGATCACCGGCTGATATCCCTGCATCTGCATATCAAACAAAATATCCTTCACATTCATGGAAGCATAGGCCATGGAAAACTCAGTAAGCACCAGTTTGCCGCTTAATGTCAGCAAGGGCTCTTTCTTATGAAGCAGCTCCTGCACATGTTCATCTAAAAAATATTCAGCAGCAGCTTCGATCTCTATATCGATGCCTTCATTTTTTACGGCTTCTTTTACCAGTTCCAGTTTTTCAGCAATGACAGCAGGCGTATTCCGGTACATATCCCATAAGATATGCGGAGTAGTGATAAGCTTTTTATATCCCAGTGCTTTTAAGCCCCGGATAAGCTCCAGGGAATTTTCCAGGTCCTTTGCGCCATCATCAATGCCTGGCAAAAGATGCGAGTGCATATCCACTTTCAGCATGGAGAAGTCAAACTTCTCTTTGCCCGACGCCGGTTTGGAAAATAATTTAAACATTATTGCCTGCTTAGCAGGTCGAAATTAGCAATTATAGGATTGATGGGCAATCCATTTCACTATTAATTAAAAACTACGGGGAGGAAGGCTGGGAAAGACCTTGTAAACCAATTCACTTTTTGGAGAAATGATCTGCCAGGCGGTAAGAAAAAGGATCATAAAATCTGTGTAGAAAGAGAAATGCTGTTGATACCAGACCTCAACAGCCCCTTTGTAGGGAAGGATCACCTGGCGATAACATTCATGAGGAGGCAGGGAGCTTTGTGTGATGATCAGCTCTTCATCACGGAATACGATAGAACCGATGCCGGTGAGGCCCGGTTTTACCCTGTAAACCTTTTCTTTCATTTCATCGGAGTAGCGGTCGAAGCCGGCTTTCATGAGCGGCCTGGGACCTACAAAAGACATGTCACCGATAAGAATATTGATCAGTTGCGGCAGTTCGTTCAGCTTGCTCATCCGCAGGAAACTGCCCATTTTAGTTACACGCGGATCATTACGGGTGGTCACATCACCAGAACCCATATTGGGACTGTTCTTCAGCATCGTGGCAAATTTCCAGATCAGGAACTCTTTATTCTTATAGCCAACCCTTTTCTGAAAATAGAAAACTTCATGCTCACCGGTAAGTTTCAACAGCACTATAACAGGAAGAAGAATGGGAGACAGCACAATAAGTGCCAGTAAAGAACACAGGATATCAAAAAAACGCTTCAGTACTTTATACATACGATGTTATTGCAGTGAAAGGCATATAAGGGCTTCCGCGCAGATTAAAAAACAGCTGTTATCTTATCTGCCACACTTGCCAGTTCATCATCTGTAATGTACGTAGAACAGGGGATGCTCAGACATTGTTTGTAAATGCTTCCGGAAACATCAGCATCATGATAATACACATCAGCCGCAAACATTCTTAACTGGTTCATCGGCACCCAAAATGGCCTTGATTGCATTTGATGATCATTCAGCACTTTAAGTATCTCTTTTTGTTTGGATGAGCTGAATGTGAACAGCCAGCAGTTAGCATCCACTTCTGCTGGTATTTTCTGAAACTGTATATCGCCCACGCCGGTTAATCGTGAACGGTAAAATGCATCGATCTGTTTTTTACGCTGAATAAAAGACGGCAGTAATTCCATTTGAGCGACACCCATAGCAGCCAGTACGTTTACAAGCCGGTAATTATAGCCAATCTCATCATGAATGTATTCAAATGGGTCACTCTTAGCCTGTGTTGTCAGATGTTTCGCTTTTTTTGCGATCTCCTCATTATTGGTAACGATCACACCGCCACCGCCGGTTGTAATAATTTTGTTGCCATTAAAACTAAAACAGCCTATCTCACCCAATCCACCGGAGTGCTTTTCTTTATAATAACTGCCCAGTGATTCAGTGGCATCTTCCACTACCAACAGGTTGTGTTGCGTGGCCAGTTGCAGCAGGCGGTCCATGTCACAAATATTACCAAGCACATGCACAGGCATGATACAACGGATCACCCGGTTTGTTTTCCGGTATACGCACTCACCTTTCTTCTGTTCTGTTTCTTCTTTAAGGAACTTCTCCAGCAGATCGAGGTCCATTTGCCAGGTATGAGGATCAATATCAATTAATATAGGATCAGCTCCTGCGTATTTAATGGAATTTACCGACGCAATAAATGTAATATTGGGAACAATTACATAATCACCCTGCTTTACTCCTGCAAGCATTAATGAAATATGAAGGGCAGATGTTCCATTACTGGTAGCAACCCCATACTTGCAGCCGGCAAATTCCGCCACCATATTCTCAAACTTTGTAACATACGATCCAACGGAAGAGACCCACCCGGTATCGAGGCATTCTTTTACATATTTCCACTCGTTTCCGGCAATGTTAGGACCTGAAAGCAACAGCATAATTCACATCAATTGGTTATAAAAGACGATAAAAAACAATTCTGTCAGATATTGCTGAATTTAGCAGCACGTGCGTCGGTAATGATACCGCTATGCATCAACTTTATTATTTCGCGGATCCCATCGGGTACTTTTTTAGTGATGGAAAATCCAAGCTCATTTTTGATCTTATCACAATTGACCCGGTAGTCGCGCGGATCCTCTGTTCTTTCAACATAGATTGCCTTAGCGTTCGGTAATTGCTTTTGGATCTCTTCCATCAGCATCCGCTTACTATAGTTTTCTGTTGTATCACCGACATTGAACACGTTGGCCTTTACTTTTGTTTCCGGCGCCTCGAGTGCCAGTACTACTGCACGCGCCAGGTCATCCACATGACAATAGGGACGGTTGAATTGCGGGCCCCAGATCTCCTGCTCACCAGTAAGGCATACATTACGTGTAAATTCATTCACAGTTAAATCGAAACGGATGCGTGGAGAAAATCCATATACTGTTGAAAACCGGAGTGCGGTAGCACAGATATTTGCTTCTTTACGCTCTTTAAGAAGGTAGTTCTCGAATTTTACTTTCAGCTCTGCGTAGAGGGATACAGGGCGCAATTCGGATGTTTCATCCACGTAAGAATTTGGATCGGCCATTTTACCATAGTTGCTGCAGGTAGAGGCAAAAACAAATCGCTTTAGCCCTGCAGCTTCCGCCTTTTCAAACAGCTTAACAGAAGCTGTCCAGTTCACGTCCTGTGCTTCATCAGAAAACTTGGAACAGGCAGGATCCCCGACAATTGCAGCTAAATGCGCTACATGGTCAATGCCATCCAGCGCACGGTCGATATCGGCATCCACCCGGAGATCACCCCGCATAAATTCAAAAGAAGGATGCTGAGCCACATCATATAAGGCGTCGCCGCCGAACTTGAGTGAATCAAACGCGCGAACCTGATATCCTTTGCTCAATAATATGCGGACAAGAACGGAACCGATATAACCGGCACCGCCGGTAACAAGAATTTTCTTACTCATTGGTAAATGATTTAATAGAGCTTTTTAATTGATGATAGTAAGTGAAAATGTTCTGCTCAGCCTGACGGGGGAAAGCGCTTTGCTGATCCAGGTGATGAAAAATAAAGTCGTCATTAAGAGACGGCTTTTTATCCGCCTCAAACGCTTTAAACTGTGTCATCCATATATCGTAATGATTGACCAATTCGAGAACATCGTCCTGAATCGTTTCTGGCATCTCACCAATGTGATCAATAATAAAATTATAAACCTTGACATTGGATGACATAATCACAAGTGCATGAAGATATATCTTGTTTTGCATATATTTTTTATACGCCTTGATCGATAGCTGCATTAATAAATACAGTGGCAAAACGATTTGCTGATATTCTTTCCGGGGATCATTCGACACCGCCATTTCCTTAAACATTATTGAATTATTCCGTTTTTCAGTGCTACATCGTAAGGCATCAATCCCTTATCCACTTTGACCTGCAGCCAGATCCTGTCTCCAAAGGTGGTCGCTTTTAGCCTTTTCCGGACTTCTCTACCGTCCATTCCTGGTATCGCCAGACAAAGCTCATTCAGATCCTTTCTTGTATAAGGCTTGCGGGTCCATTTCTCTCTGCTCAATGGAAATTTCTTTTCCCTGAGCAATCCAGTCATGATAGAATAAAAACCATACAGTATCTCAATATAGCATCGTTGTGTGACCGAATAAACCGTGTCCATTGGATGGATCGGAAACCGGCGCACTTCAATAATTTCACCTGTATCCACTTTAGCAAGCATATGGTGACATGTAATCCCATATTCTTTTTCTTCATTATAAATAGCAAAATTGGTACATCCGATGCCGGGATAAGATGGCGGGCCCGGATGAAAGTTGATCGCAGCGAGTGAAGCATTGTCAAGCAAAGGCTGCGGAATGATCCATTGTGACAGATAAGAAATGACCAGGTCCCCTTCCCAATCCAGCAATTCCTCCGGAAAACGATCCGAACGACTTGAATAGATAATTTTGGGATCGGTAAAATGTTCTTGTAAGAAATCCGCTGCTGTAATTGAATAAGGGTCTCCTGCTTTACCTATAAACAGGACTTTCAAGTTGTCTTTCATATACTCATTAATAGGATATTTACGATCTATTATCCCTTTCTGTCAGCAGCGACCGATACCTTTGGCTCAGTTGCTGATGAACATATCTGATATCAAAATTATCCTCTATTTTCTTCTGCAAAACAGAGGCCATTTCCTTCATTTTTTCAGGATTTGCAATAGCCTGCTTCAGTTTGGCAAGCAGCTCTTCTTTATTTTTCGCCGCGCAAACCAACCCTGACACATCCTCATCAACGATATCAATATTACCAGGGATCCTGGAGCAAACAACGGGACAACCCATGGCTCCTGCCTGCAACACTACGTTGGGGAATCCTTCACGATAAGACGGGTGCACCAGTAAGTTGCAGAGTTGCATAAAATACTCTACCTCATCATGCCAGCCTGGCAAAATAATACCTGGGTGAGTTTTTATTAATTGCATTATATCAGGATCCACAGGATCAAGATCGTCTTCAAATGCCCCCACTAGCACCAGCCTCAGTTTATCATTCTCTTCATATAAAGAAACGAACGAAAGTACCAATTCGCTTATGCCCTTGTCTTTCACAATACGGCCAACGCTAAGAATATAAAAAAGCGAGGGATCATAATTAATGAGTCGGGCAGTTTCTTCAAGTGTCTCCTGCTGCAGTGCCGATTTGGAAAAACGGGCGAGGTTGATGCCATTGCTTGATCCTTTGCCGATCACTTCCAACTTTGCCGGATTGACCAGCTTCTGAGCAGTAACATACCCCAGCAGGGATAAGCTGTTGGGCCAGATCTGCGTTGCAGCACGGGCTGTAAGTTTCTCCATCTGCACAAGTATCTTGTAAGTTATCCCTGAAGCAGTCATAAAACGAAGACCTGCAATGGTATGCACCCGTATTTTAATGCCTGCTGCTTTAGCTGCAAGCATGGCAATAAGACCGGCTTTAGGCGTATGCGAATGAACAATGTCAGGTTTTTCCTTTTTGAAAAAACGATACATCATCCATAGGCTTTTCAGGTCTTTCCAGGGTGTTATCTTCCTCGTCATGGGGATGATCTCATGTGGGCATCCCTCAAAAGACATCACATCACTCCGTTCCTTTCCATCAGCACTGACCATTATCACCTCGTATCCCTCTTCCTTCATATACTTCATCTGACCGCGCAGTAAAGCTTTGAAAGCAAGCGGGACTGTAGTTACCCGGATTATTTTAGCCATTCTTACGATAACATTTTTGATACCACACTTCCAGCGCAAACAATGTCCATATCATTTTGGCCCTCTTTTCACTTCCTACTGAAAGCTGGTTATTCCATATTTTCTTTACAAAAGAAGGTTCAATAAAATTCTGGTGATAAGCTTGCCGGGAAAACAGGTAATCACCAATTACCGGCTTCAATTGATCATCCACCCATTGCTTTAACGGTATTTCAAAGCCCCTTTTGGGTTGAGATATCAGTTGCTCTGGCAGGTATTTTTTTGCAAGCTCCCGTAGTATAACTTTCGTCTGGCTCCCTGAAATCTTATACCTGTCTGGCAGAGAAGGTATATACTCCATCAGTTCCCTGGACAATAACGGGCTACGGCCTTCCAGCGAATGAGCCATAGTAGCGATGTCCATTTTTACCAGGAGATTGCCTGCCAGAATATTGCTGAAATCCAATTGCATAAGCTTTTGCAAGCCTGTCAACGGGAAACTGTTCACCTTGTCAAAATCATATCTTACCTGGTCAAGAATATGCTTGTCTGACAAAAGATATTTATCATACCCTTCAAAAATATCCATTGTAGCAGCCAGATAGGTGTCCAGACCTGATTTGGAGGCAAAGGACGCCAGCCTATAGAGATAGTTGTATTTACTTTTTTTGTCGTGCGATGCTGGCAATACAGCCTTCATCAGGCGAGCCGCGGCATTCACGGCAAGGCCGGGTTTAAAAAAATCGTACTTCGCGAACGGCACATAACGGCGATAGCCACCAAACAGTTCATCTCCACCATCGCCATTCAAAATAACAGTAAGATGCTTTTTGGCTTCCCTGCTTACATAATAACTGGGAATGGCTGAGCTGTCAAAAAAAGGTTCACCATAATTGCTCAGGATTTTTTCAATATCATCTTTTAATGAATCGAATGAGATCCGGATCTCATGATGGTTTGTTTTATACCGGTCGGCTACAAGGCGGGCCAGTGGAGCTTCATCATACTGTCCTTCAAATGAAACTGTAAATGTATTCAGCCCCGGATTGTATTGCCGGGCAATAGCAGACACAAGACCACTATCAATACCTCCGCTTAAAAATGAGCCGACTTCAAGATCAGAAGATTCTATTCTTCGTTTTACTGCTTTATGCAACAGGTCATCAGTACGCCGCAGCGCCTCTTCAAAAGGCTCTTCAATACGTTTTAAATAGAAAGGATTGATATCCCACCAGTGTTCAACCTTCACCGCAGGATCATGAAGTGATATGCGGGCAAAAGACCCGGCAGGCAATTCTTTTACATACCTGTACGGGGTTGCTGATTTATAAAAATATCCCATCCTTACATATTGCTGCAGGTTGTGGGTATCTGCCTCCAGTTCCATCTGACTTCTGATAGCATTTAGTTCACTTGCAAAAATGAGCTGGCCCTGATCTGAGTAATAATACAAAGGCTTTTTCCCGGCCCTGTCCCTGACCAGCATCAGCTCTTTATTCTTCCGGTCATAAATTGCCAGGGCAAACATGCCGTCAAAATCATTGAAACATGCTGAACCCAGTTTTGCATATGCGTGAAGGATGGTTTCAGTATCAGAATTTGTATGACAGTTAAGTGAATACTTCGTTCTTACATCCTGGTGATTATAGATCTCTCCGTTAAAGATAATCGTCAGATGCTCATAATGCATAGGCTGGTGGCCTCCTGCTACGTCAAGTATTGCCAGCCGATGATGATGCAGGATAAGATTTTCCTGTTCGTATGTTGTCTGCTCATCAGGCCCACGATGCAGAAGGCTCCGCGTCAAAACAGGAATATCCAGTTTAAAATTTATTGAACCAGCAATGCCACACATACTAGGTTGTCTGTAAAAGTTTAATTTTTCTTACCCTTGCCGGCAGCGGAACATTGGCCAGATACAAAGTAATAAGAACAAAAAGTAAAAAGAACGGTAAACCAGGGATCTTATACCGGACGAGCGACCCGAAATTGCCTGTGGAGGTTCCTACGGCTCCTCCGAACAATAGCGAAAAGACGAGGCAAAAAAGGGTAAATGGATTTCCTAAAGCAATTCTGAACGTCCGGAAGAAGCCAACCTTAACAAACAGGAAAATCACCAGCAGGGTGCAAAGAAAAGATTCAATAGCACTAAGTGCCATAATCGGGTTCCGGATCTCCCAAAGAAAAGGACGGAAATAACTGGCAACTATCCCCAGGGGGAACATCCATACAGGATTGTCCGATCCCAGGTCAAAAGTAGATCCGCTCCGGTCTATCATGTTCTGGGATTCGTAAACACTTCGCTGCTTATCCATTGCATCCAGAATGATCTCGGTATTATATTTTTGCAAGGAACCTTCTGAAGTAAGGTTGGCATATAAAAATACTCCTCCGAGTAAACCAACTATCACCATCACGGCAAATACAAATCGTTTAAGCTGCCTGGATTGTACTGCATCACTCCATTGGGTGAAAACGAGCAATAACAGGGCCGGAGCAAACGCCAGCATGATATATGGCTTGATCGTGTAAAAAAGATAAACAGCTATTATAATCTTTATAACAGATACAGCAAAGCGCTTGCGTATTACCAGTATATCATAAGCAGCAGAGAACAGAAACCCCAGGGCTCCAAAAGTCAAAGAGTCTTTTAACAAACCGGAAGACCAGAAGCATACCGTTGGGAAGAAGAAACAAGCTAAGGCGATCTGATTTTTCATCCCGGGAAACTCTCGTTTGAAGATCTTATATATCAGCAGGGAGCCTATGAGGGCAAAATAACTAAAACAGAAGCCCAATGCCAGGTAGCTATTAAAGAAAAGAAAGGAGAAGAATGTCGCTATCCTTGGTATCGTAAAATTGGCGGTGGTCATCATGTAATAATGATTATCCCTCAATTCATCAGCCGCAAAGAAACTGTATAATGGATGATAGCTATCCACTTTTTCAGTAGTAAAAAGATCCCATAGGCTAAAGGCATTGTTATCGATAGCAACCCGTATGTCCAGTACAGATATATAATACCTGAAGCTGTCACCTCCTCCATAATAAAACTGCATAAGGGCAGTAAAAATCAGCAGCGCCGCCACACGTACCCAAAATGCCTGGATAAAAAACTTTCTCGTAACATTATCCTCATTACGAAGCAATACCTTGCTTACAAGATAAAGCAAGATCAGAACCAGTGGAAAAGCCACCAGGTCGATAGGATTGAACATTGAGGTTTTTAGTAAATACACCTGTGCAATTTACATGTTAACATCTGGAAGTGGCAAAGTCATCCTGGTTTATCTCAGGTAAAGAGTTCAATAAATTTCTCACTGGTTGCATCAACAGAGTATTGCTCCACGATCTTTTTCCTTGCATTGCTGCCAATTGCCGTGCGAAGATCTGCATCCGCAAGCAGCCTTTCCAGCTTCTGAAACCACTCATTTTCGCTTTCTGCAAGAAAGCCATCCTGTCCCTCAGCAACCAGTGTTGTATTCATGCCCACAGGGGAAATTACCGGCGGAATACCCAAGGCCATATACTGTATGGCTTTAAATCCACATTTCCCTTTTTCGATCGTTGTTTCATGCAATGGCATTACTCCAATGTTCAGAAGGAGAAGATCATTTATCTCAGTGTCTTTATTCCATTTAACAAACCTGTACTTTTTCAGCGGCAGCATTGGGTCCTTATCTGCAATCACCACAAACGTAAAATCATTTTTTTCCTGAAGTTTCTGAATAACGGGAATAAGCATTTGCAGGTACTTCAATGTACTGAATGTTCCGGTCCATCCAATTACAAGATCCCTCTTCGATTGATCGCGTAGCGTATTATGCTGTTGCTTTGTATTTACAACAGTAGGCATAACTATCGTATTCCTGTTAAATTGAAGTGCATAGTCAGCCAGAAACTGATTCCCGGCAGACACTTTGTAAGACCATTTACAAATGCTTGACACTTTGCTGAACCATCTCAGGCGATAAGCAAGTTTATTCTGCGCAGAGCTTACAGGTACCCATATTGCGTCATCAAAATCGTAAATGATCCGTTTTCGGAAAAAATGCCGAACAACAAACTCAATTACGGGTGGACCGATGGGTGTAGCTTCCCGTTGGATATAAACATAATCATATGGAATAGTTCTGAACGTATCTACTATCCTTCTTAAGAAACCTTTGAACACGAAAAAAGCCTTCTTTAAAACTTTTCCTGGCAGATACAACTGTTCCCAGTCATTCATAGTATAGAAAGACCTGACTTTATAGCGGATTCCTCGTTGTTCGAGAGCCGGCAAATAATGCTCAAAGCGGAAACGTTGTGCAGGAGATATTCCAGGTGGAGAAGGCACCATGAAAAAAATCTTTACTGCTTTATTTTGTGTAGGCCCCTTCTTCAGGCTCATTTGTTGTATGCTGTTTCAATGTTAATCATCACCTTTATCCAGTCCGGCATAAGCCTGTTCATATTTCTGTACCCCATCGTTCAGATTGTAGAACTTCAAAGCGCCCTCCCTGATAAGTTCCGGAGCGGGCTTACTGGTTGAAACAATTCTTTCCACTGTTCTTTCATATGCTTTGTCTGAAAACTCATTTATCAGAAAGCCTGCGCCTGTTTCGTTAATAACCTTACCAGTATCCCCGATATCATTACATATAATAGGAATCCCCATGGCCATTATCTCTCCCTGCTTAGTGGGCGAGGATGCTTTTTTGGAGTAAGCATCTTTTATAAGAAAAATGCTCCAATCGCTAAGCGAAAGCAATAAGGGTACCTCCTTTCTGCCGGCTGCTTTTACAATTATGCTTTTCTCGTCTATTCCCAGTTGAATGGCTTTGCTCACAACAGAATCCCGTGTATCCTGTGTAATAAAAAGAAACTTCGCACCTGGTGTTTGTTGATGGAACATAAAGAAAAATGACAACATTTCATTTGTCAGATACCATCCTCCCAGCGAACCCAGGTAAGTAATGATCACATCTCCGGCTGAAATGCCAAGTGAGGCGCGTGCTGTTGCCTTTTCTGTTTCGGTGATCTTTTTGTAATCAAAATGGTCCAGGTCCACACAACACGGAATGACCGTTATTTTATCAGCATTGACCTCATAATTATTTACAAGCTCAGTTTTCCCTGCATGTGTAAGGGAGATAATGTGCCGGCTAAGTGCGAAATATTGCTTTTCCTTTTTCTTATACCGGGAATAGAGCCATTTATATAAAGGTTTTTGCAGAATCCATTGCCCATTGTCAACTCTTTCATCAACCCAGAAGCCGCGCATGTCAAATAAGAAAGGGACCTTGAATTTCTTATGCAGCCTGCTGCCTGTTTCTGCTGCCACATAACTTCTGCAATGAATAAAGCTGAACTGCTCCTGCCTGAACAGCCGTTTGGCAGTTTTTGTCATGAGATACTGATCATACATTTTCGACAGCAATGGCACTTTGCTGCTGAATGGCATAGCTACCCATTTAATATTAAGTTCATTGAGAAGAGCTGAAATATGCTCTTTTCTTTCCTTATAACGGGCAGGTTTCTCAAAACTTAAAATGGTAAACTGGTACCCGTATTTTGTAAGGCCTTTCAGATAGGGTATTACCTGTGACTGGCCAAGCGGATCCGTCATACCGTCATACGAGATATAAAGAACTTTTTTACTCATGAAGTAATCCTGGCTACTGTATTATTGTTTGATCATAAAATTATTTACCGAGAAAAAAGATGGGATGTTCAGTAGTTGATAACCGCTATGCCCCACAAAAAATCCCCAAACCTTACCCTTGTACTGGTCCGGCACTGTAACACGGTAAACCGTTCCTGTTACCAGTTCCGGGCGTATTTTTTTCTTTCCGGGATCAACCCAGTAAGCCAGCCCTTTTTGCTGAGCCGCATGCACATCCCGATAGACTATTTCGTTAACATCTGCCGGAACATAAACATATTGAACAGGATACTGATAATTGTCGTAATTCTTATCACTTGAAATAAAAATGATGTCTGCGGGGAATGCAAGTCGTGTAAACTGCCGAGCCTCTCCTGCAGTTAATGTATACTGGCCTGCAGGAAGATAGAGTTTAACAGGTTCGGTAGACGTATCACTTGCTTTGATTTCCTTATTCAGCCATTGCTTACCTGTTTTGTCAGTGATGGTGATGGTAGTATTTTTCGTTGATCCGGCAGAAAACAGAAAATCCCGTGACTGGGTCAATTCAAAATTGTAGTTATTTCTTCCGTTAATATATTTAGGCGCATATGGAGGATTCTGATCATTCACCCTGACAGCTTTAGAAATATCAAACTGGAATGCCGATATGGTATACCCTTTATTTACACTGCTAAGGTCTTTACGGAAATTCGTTTCAATATCATTATCACTGGCAATCACAATGTTTTTACTTTTATCCTGACCGGGCTGAGCCGATGTCATTGCCGGCTTTGGAATATATAGCTTCTCCAGAGCATAGGTATGGACCAGTCTTAAATGATGAATACTGTACAGGTAGTTGATCAAAGCATTATAAGAAGTGATGTCCTTCTTACTATCATATTCGAAATATAGTTTTATATAATGAACATACGCTTTTAATTCTTCTATCCGTTCCTGTATAGCAGGATCGTTAATTTTAGCACTGGCCGCAGCCAGGTCCCTAAGGCTGAAATCAACCTCCATTTCATACTGGAAATTTTTGCTCCACCGGTCATACATTCTACGGATATCGCTGGCGGCTGCTCCAAAACAATCGGTCAGAAATTCATTATACAATTTATCGAATGGCAGGGAAGTATCCCACATCATCTGTGATGCCAGCCACATCGCATGCCCCATCGGGCCATTGGCATAAGTAGATTCAAGGTTAACCGTAGCTACATTATTTTTTTTCCAGTACGTCAGCCTTATCGGGATATTATAGATATTGAATTGTGGAAGGCATTTGCTCCATTGCGTAATATTCCAGTAATCATATATACCCATAGCGCGATTGCCTAATTTTTGCCGCCACTTTTTGATAAAATCTTCCGGGCTTGCTACCTGTTGAAACGCATAGGGTATAAGGATGGGGTATATATTCCTGTGCAGAGCCATAGACGGAGGAGCTGCATGATTACTATATGCGTATAACTGTACCAATGTAACAGTGTCTTTGCTGTCGATCCGTTTTGCTGCCTGATTTGCCAGCCAGAAATATTTATCAGACCACGTTTTTATCTCCGGCATGTTGGAGGGCAGGCAATCACCTGCATTACCACTGCCATCAGCAGGATCAACACCGACAACAGGAAATCTCTTATCCGGCCCAGAGTTAGCAAGTGCCCATTTTACATACAGGTCCACCACATCCTTATTGGAAATATCAATGATACCATTAGGGTTCACTGCATTATTACAGAAATACTCAGGATGCTGATCAAGCACTGCCTTATTAGCTTTGTAAAAAGGAAGTCCGGAATGGCCTTTTGTTATATAATCAGATGATATCCGGTTCCTCCTATCCCATATTTTAAAATCATTCCGGAAAGAATCATTAGGGTCAAGGCCGGGAATGATTGTCGTTCCTCCGGAACCAAAATAAAACCGGTCCCTGAAATCTGGCGTATATACCTTATTAATACGGGGCAAATTTTTAAAACCTCCCAGCTTCGTCCAATTATCGCCAGGCATGTACCAGCGGAATCCTGCTTCATACAGGAAGGTATAGACCCCATTGATGATCGAATTGGCACCTGTTCCGGCTATGGTTACATTATTTCGTTGTACAGAGAGATAAAAGGACTGACCATCGCTGTTGATCTTCTTCCAGTTGCCTGATGATAAATTAACCGGATCGGCCTGCATAATACGGATACCTTTTACAGGAGGTCTGTCATTTTCTTCTATCCTGAACTTTACACCTGTTGCTTTTTGTATCCAATATACCATGTCATCAACCGACTCTTTTACATTTTTATCAATCTTTGATGGAACAAAAATAGTTGGGTCAAAAGGTTGTTGTGAAAAACCTTTTTGTACAGGCATACAAGCTTCTAGTACAAATAAAAGCAAGCCCAAGAAAAAACGGCTGACTCCTTTCATGCAACTTATCATATTATAACCTGACAAGTGTTTCATTTGTATTATCAAAAATCATACTATTCTTTAATACGTTTTCAGTATACCATTTGTGCAATTGAATAAGCGCCCAAAGCCTGTTATACAAATAGCTTTTCCCTGTGAGGAATTGCTGCTTGATGTATTGAACCTTACTGTTATTCACCAATCCGCATCCCTCAACAATTGATTCCGAAAGATATTTATCCAGCAAAAAGCGCAGTTCATGGGACAACCAGTACTGCAAAGGAATGGCAAACCCCCATTTTGGCCGATCGAATATCTCTTTTGGCAAGAGGTCGTACAATACCTGCTTTAACAAATATTTTCCTGTATTACCCCGAAGCTTTAGATCGGGCGACAGGTTCAACGCAAACTCCACAAGCCGATAGTCAAGCAAAGGAACCCTTACCTCCAGTGCGTGATGCATCGATGCACGATCTGTTTTTACCAGTAACTCTTCCGGAAGATAGTTCTTAATATCAAAAAGGCTTTGCTGCTCTATTACGTCCAACCGGCGTTGACAAGAGATAATATCTTCATCAATTGATAGATCAGCAGGTATTAACAACAACTCATTGATCTCCCTTTCTGTAAAATAATATTGCTCCTGGGAGAAAATATGACTTTTTATCCTTTCGGGTTTGTAATCAAACATAAAACTGGCCCTCTTCATCCTGTTATCTCCAAAATTGTATAAACCCGAGCGGATCGCTTTGCGGAACATTTTTACCGGCAGCCTGTTAAGCCTGCGTGCCCAGAAATAAAAACCATATCCCCAGAATAGTTCGTCACCACCATCGCCAGACAGTGCAACTGTAACCTGCTTTCTCGCCAATTGTGACACCAGTAATGTAGGAATGGCAGAAGGGTCTGCATAAGGCTCATCATATATACCTGTTAATCCATCGATTAGTTCAATGGCGTCATCATGGTTGACAATAAACTCTGTATGATCCGATTTAATAAGGCTGGCTACCTGGCGCGCATAGGGCGATTCATTATACTTATTTTCCCGGAACCCGATTGAGAAAGTTTTAACCGGAGAAGAAGATATTGCTTGTGCGACAGACGCAACAAGGCTTGAATCTATGCCACCACTTAAAAAAACGCCCAGCGGCACATCACTGATCATCGAAAGTTCAACACTGCTGAATACAAGCTCCTTCAGTTTCTTTTTAGCCAACGACTCATCGGCCAAAACATCTGGTTCAATTTTATCTTCCGGCCTCCAGTAGCTGTCAATCGCTGCCCTTTCCTTATCAAATACCAGGTAATGACCGGGTTTTAGCTTCTTATATGTTGTATAAATCGTATTCTCTCCAGGAATATAGCCTAGGTAAAGAAAATCGGCAATAGCCGATTGATTTATTTCTTTTGGAAAAGGAAGTGTGAACAGGGCTTTCAGTTCAGAAGCAAAAGCAATTGCACCATTGTCCAGGCAATAATACAAAGGCTTTACACCCACCCTGTCACGGAAAAGGAATAATTTTTTTTCTGTTTCATCCCAGATTGCAATGCTGAACATGCCGTTCAATGCATTAATTGCCTCAACTCCTTTTTTGGCAAATGCTTCAATGATCACTTCCGTATCTGAGGTAGTAATTGTTTCAATACCGAATTGAGCTGCTACCTCTTTAAAATTATACACTTCCCCATTATACACCATCATATACCTGCCATCCCTGGAACGAAATGGTTGGTTAGCCAGAGAAGATAAATCAAGAACACTCAATCTCCGGTGCCCCAGTCCTACGCCAGCGATCTCGTCAAAATAAAAACCCTCTGCATCAGGGCCCCGGTGTTGCAGGATTCCCGTCATTTTATCAAGTTGCTGCCGGGTGAAATTCCGACCGACAAAACCAGCTATTCCACACATATCAGGAATTATAAATTTTTTTTAACTTATCGATGTATCCTTTCTTTGAAAATTGATCGGCTGCATATAGTTGCGCCGCCCTACTCATTTCAGGCAATAACAACTGCCCATTCATTATCTTGCGTAGCACTTCTGCAAGGCTTGCAACATTGGTATTATTAACAAATACAGCTTTGTCGCCACACACTTCCCTGTATACCGGAATATCAGAAATAACAACAGGCAATCCGATGCTCATCGCTTCAGCAACGGCAATACCAAATCCTTCAGCCATGGAAACAGAAATAAAGAGATCGTATTGCGGCAACACTTCATCCACATTTTTTATCTTTCCCTTTAATGTCACTTTCAGGCCATGATCAAGAATGTATTGCTCCGTCATTTCCCGAAACTCCCCATCTCCAATGATGGTCAATGAAACCGGCTCATTTCTTAATTCCCGCATCACTTCCAGCATATAGGGAATATTCTTGATCTTCTTAAGGTTTGACACTGCTACAATACGAAGTTCTTTACCAGGCCGGTAATTTTCCGTATAAGGATGTGAAAAAAACGCATCCCGCACATAGTTATTCAGGAGAAAAGTTTTCCCCACTGCTCCCCTATGCACTTTTTTGAAACTGTCGATCACAGCATTCGTTACTCCGATCATATTGTGATATCGCCGGTAGCTCCATCTTTCAACGACATTGAGAAACTCTTTCTTATACCAGGCAATCGGGTCTTCATTCATTGCATTATGAATGCTGAAAAAGAGAGGAATTTCCTTTGGGCACGCCAACCGGCCAACTATTGTACTCCAGAATAACTGTGTTCTTACCAGATCAGGTTTTATCTTCCTGATAATATCTTTTAATTTATTTGCTGTAGAGAATACGCTGCGTGGGCCAGTAAATTGTAAGCTGATGTATTCATCGCATGCAAGCTGTTCTCTTTCAAATTCCAGCTCCGGCGAGAGTGTAACCAGTGTGATGTGATATTCTTTGACCAGATCAGGCAATAAATCTACGAGCAAAGTTTCGGCACCTCCCCTCACCAGATTGTCAATAACATGAACAATTTTCTTTTTCTGCATAATACTCTTTTCTTATCAGGCCGCTGTTCGCCGGGGGAAAATAGTTCTGAGATTATAATATTTATGAACACAGCCAACCATCAACAGGCACATAATAACATACACCCCTATCCTTGAATAAGTAGCACCAATAGGGCCAAAGTTCTTGATACACAGATAATTCAGGATAACGCTGGCGACAATGCCGGCAACAGATAAATACATAAATAACCAGTTCTTCTTTAAATAAAGAAGGAATGGTTGCAGTAAGTTATAAAATGACCAGAAAAACATTGCGATGATCAAATTCGTAGCATATACTTCTCCAAGTGCAAAGTTTTTGCCAATAAAGTATTTAAAGATGATCGGGACAGCGATTATCAAACTGGTACACATGAATATATTGACGCCCACATATATCAGGATCACTTTTCTTATTTTTTTATAGTCCCTTTCAGCTTGTGACAGGCTGGAAAAAATAACGGGATGGAAAGTATTATTAAGCAGCATCATAACCATGTTTAAGATCACGGCTATCTGGGCTCCCACACTGAAGATGCCTACATCCGTGGTGCCATTAAAAAATTCAATAAAAAAACGGTCTGAATAACCCAGTGCAAATATGGCAAGACGTTCCGGTATAAAAGGCAATCCCTCTCTTACACCATTCATAACAGCTTTCCATTGAAACTTCCCGGTCCATAACTTCCATTTAGCTATCAGATACACTGAAAAAAGACCAACTGCCAGCAAACTGATAAATGCACCGCCGAGCCTGCCCTCCCAGCCTGCATGCAGGAAAACAACAAGGATGATCACACAAGCTACTTCTGCAAGGGTCTTAAGAATAGAAAACCGGGCAAACAGGAAAGGGGTCTGCCTGTTTCTTATCAAATACAGGATCACATCACTGAAGGTGGTAAGCAGGCAGGTGAATGGCAGCAGTAACCAAAAAAAAAGGCCGACATCCATAAAGGACCTTGCTGTGCCGTAAAATAAGATGATCAGAAGGGTAAAGGCAACGGAAAGGAGGACAGGCGCAATAGATATATTAGTGAAATATTGTGGGTATTCATCCTTGCCAAGCCGGTAAAACCCGACATTCAGCGCAAACTGTGAACCAATAGCGATGAAAGGTGAAAGCAGAAAACAAAAAGAAGTGTACAGGTTGATGATCCCATAATCTTCGGCCGTCAGGTAATGGGTGATTAAAGAAAACAGGGAAAAGGATATTCCTGCATTGAAGATCAATGTAAAAGCATAAACAGAAAATGTCTTTGCTGTGGAGGATTTAAGGAGTACGTTTTTGAAAAAGCCAGTAAGCATTATAGGGAAAATTATACCACCGAAGAAGAGGTGGAACAAATTACATCCATGTGGCAGTTATTGAGATTATCGAAATCTTTTATCGAAGCTCCGCTTGTTGCATGAAACAGGTGATAGTTATGCTCGTTCTGAAGATATAACAGAAGCTCCCGTGCAGTGGTGCCATTTGCCTTTAATAGTTTGTCGTCAATTTCTATGAACAGATCGGGCTTATCCCGTTCAAGAATAGCTTTAGCACCTTTTAAAACATGAAATTCGAACCCTTCAACATCTATCTTGATCAGATCGATCGGCCCTGCGGAAGAAAGCTGCTCATCGAGCGTGACCACTTCAACGGCAACTGTGGGCAAGGAGTCTGATAATTCACCAGATCCTACGATCCTGTTTTGGCCGCTATTGGTTGCTATTTCGGATATCATCACCAATTCACCTTTCTTATCGCTGCAACCCATATTGAAGACCTTGCAATTGGAGATTTTACTGGCTTCTATATTCCTGATGCAACGCTGATAAGTAGGGGGAAAAGGTTCAAACCCATATACAAAACCCTTATTGGATTGCGCTATGCGTGCCAGGTTCAGCAGCACCCAACCATTATTCACGCCTATGTCTACTACCGTTTTGGCTGAAGATGCGAGTGCATACAACCGTTCCCTTTCAATTTCCCGCACCCCCCAATAAGCTTTCCAGTCATTATAATCATACAGATCGGCAAACAGCGTGAGCTGACCATCCCTAGCAATCCGTTGTACCTTTTTATCATAAACATGGTTAGGAGGAATAAACTTAACCAGGGCGGATGTAATATCTTTTCCTTTAACAGCAGACCTAAGAATTGACTCAAACGGCCTTACCTGGAAAAACGAGTGCACTGCATTCACGAGTAGTCTTTTCATAGTCAGTAAGGGTTAAGTGCTTTGAAGAACGTTTCGGATCAGGTACGTTCCATAGCCACTTTTACTAAGCCCGTTTGCGATCTGAAGCAATTGATCTTTGGAAATAAACCCGCTCCGATAGGCTATTTCTTCAATACATCCGATCTTGGTGCCCTGGCGCTTTTCGATCACCCGTACAAATTCACTGGCATCGCTCAGAGAATCGAAGGTTCCGGTATCCAGCCAGGCCGTACCTCTATCCAGTATCGCTACTTTCAGCTTCTGAAGCTTAAGATACTCTCTGTTTACATCCGTTATCTCATACTCTCCTCTTGGAGAAGGCTTCAGGTTCTTTGCAATCGTTACAACTTCATTGTCGTAAAAATAAAGGCCAGGAACAGCAAAATTTGATTTCGGCTTTTCAGGTTTCTCCTCAATGGAAATAGCCCGGTTGTCTTTATCAAATTCCACTACACCATACCGCTCCGGGTCGGAAACCTGATAAGCAAACACATATCCGCCTTCTATATCCACCAGCTTTCTGAGTTGAGCCCCCATCCCATTGCCATAGAATATATTATCCCCTAGCACCAGGGCCACTTTATCAGTGCCGATAAATTCTTCACCGATCACGAAAGCCTGTGCAAGTCCGTTCGGCACTTCCTGTATGGCATACTCAAACCGGCATCCTAACTGGCTTCCATCGCCCAGCAATCTCTTAAAACCGGCATTGTCTTCAGGTGTAGTAATGATCAGTATTTCTTTAATACCTGCCATCATCAATGTTGACAACGGGTAATAGATCATGGGCTTGTCATAGATCGGCATTAATTGCTTTGAAATAGCTTTGGTAATGGGATAAAGCCTTGTACCCGATCCTCCAGCAAGAATTATTCCTTTCATGAATTATTATTTTGAATATTGTCTTTCATAGTATTGCTTATAAGCACCACTGGTAACATGCTTCAGCCATTCCTGATTTTCAAAATACCAATCAATTGTTTGGGCCAGGCCCTCTTCAAATGTAACCGAAGGATACCAGCCGAGCTCTTTATTGATCTTGGTTGCATCGATCGCATATCGTCTGTCATGACCAGGCCTGTCCTGTATATAGGTTATAAGCTTTTCGCTCTCCCCTGGCTGACGTCCCAGTTTTTTATCCATCAATTGACATAATAATTTCACCAGGTCAATATTCTTCCATTCATTGAAGCCTCCGATGTTATAAGTATCACCATTTTTTCCTTTATGGAAAACAAGATCGATAGCCGTCGCATGATCCTTTACAAATAACCAATCCCTGGTATATAACCCATCTCCATAAACCGGCAAAGGTTTCTGCTGGATAATATTATTGATAAAGAGAGGGATCAATTTTTCGGGAAAGTGATTAGGGCCATAATTGTTAGAGCAATTGCTTATTACTACCGGTAAGCCATAAGTATCATGATAAGCCCTTACAAAATGATCACTTGAAGCTTTCGAGGCACTGTAAGGCGAGTGCGGATCGTATTTTGTGGTCTCTGTAAAAAAGCCTGTTTCCCCCAATGCGCCGTATACTTCATCAGTAGAAACATGGTAGAACCTTTTTCCATTAAAATCATTTTTCCAGAACTGCTTTGCCGCATTCAGCAGATTGACCGTTCCGATCACATTTGTATACACAAAATCAAGAGGCGACAGAATTGACCTGTCTACATGACTTTCTGCAGCAAGATGTATCACTCCATCTGGTTGATGAGTCTGAAAAACTTCATTCAGACTCTCAGCATCCAGTATGTTCACTTTCTCAAAATAATAGTTAGGGCTTTGTTCTATATCCCGTAAATTTTCAAGATTCCCTGCATATGTAAGCGCATCCAGATTGACGATCTTATAAGAGGGATATTTAGTAACGAATAAACGTACTACATGGGATCCGATAAAACCGGCTCCACCGGTGATTATTATCGTTTTGCTCATTTAATGACTGTTTAAGAATATTCAGGTTAAGGTGATAGAATAATATTATCGTGATCGGGAATTGCCTTTAAACCATTCAAAGGTTTTTTTCAGGCCCTGTTTAATACTGACAGAAGGTTCATATCCCAGCAGTTGTTTTGCTTTACTGATATCTGCAAGACTATGCTTAACATCACCTGTTCTTTCCGGGCCGTAATTAGGTTTACCGGTAGCACCTGCCTCGGCAGCGAGATATTCAAACAACTGCGTTAAAGAAGTCTGTTCACCACAGGCAATATTATATATCTGATTCAGGGCTCCGGGTTCTTCACTGAACAAAGAAAGGATATTTGCATTAACAGCATTGTCCACGAACGTGAAATCTCGGCTATGACTGCCATCACCGTTAATAGTAGGCATTACACCTTTCAGAATGGATTCTGCAAAAAGAGGGATCACTGCTGCATACGGACCATTAGGGTTTTGTTTTGGCCCGAATATATTGAAGTATCGCAGCCCGATAAATTCAATTCCATACAGGTCTGCATATACCCTGGCATATAGTTCATTCACATATTTTGTAACTGCATACGGTGAAAGCGGGCGGCCGATCCGGTCCTCTACTTTGGGAAGACCAGGATGATCTCCGTATGTAGAAGAACTGGCTGCAAATACAATCCGTTTTATACCGGATTCTTTGGCGGCTGTAAATACATTCAACGTTCCGGTGATGTTAACATTATTAGTCGTCAGCGGATCCTTGATTGACCTGGGAACAGAACCCAAAGCGGCCTGGTGCGAGATACGGTCAATTGAATTACACGCAGCTATGCAGGTATTATAATCCCTTATATCACCTTCCACGAACTCAACAGACGGATGATCCCTGAATGGAAGAATATTCGCAACAGAGCCTGTTGCAAGATTGTCAAGTATACGGACAAAACTAACTCTTTTATCCGCAAGCAGCTTTTCGACAAGATTTGAGCCAATAAAACCGCATCCTCCTGTCACCAAAATTCTCATAATTAAACTCTTTTGTGTATTCTATTTAAAACCAATTACGGGGATTGAGCCATGTTGCGATCTGTTGGACCAAAGTCTTTTTCGGAATTTCTTCTTCATAATATCCGCTATCCTCGCCATAGCCATAACCATAGCCATAACGGCCATATCCATAGTATCCGTAGCCAGCCTTTAATTTAACATCATTAATAATAATGGAAACCTTTGGAAGTTTTTTCTCCTTATATAATTCATCTATCAAGGCTATCTGCCTTTTAAATGTATGTCCTTGACGCACCAGGTACAATGTGCAATCTGCAAATTCTCCCAAGGTCATCGCATCGCTCACCATACCTACAGGTGCCGTATCTATTATGACTACTTCAAAATGGGTTTTCAATAATCCAAACATTTCCTTCACTTTGGGATCAAGTAACAACTCAGCAGGGTTGGGAGGAATAGGCCCGCAAGGAAGAACGAAAAGGTTTTCGTAATCAGGAACAGATTTGATCAACTCATCCAGTTGAGCCTTACCCAACAGGAAATTGGATATGCCATTAGATTTAGGCATATTCAATCCAGACAATATTTTGGGTTTACGAATATCAAATTCCAGTATTATCGTCTTTTTACCGGTAAGTGCCATTACTCCCGCCATATTGGTGCTGACAAACGACTTACCCTCGCCGCTATAGGATGAAGTGACAAGGATCACCGGATTCTCATTCTTATTTAAAATGTATTGTAAGTTGGACCGGATAATCCTGAACTGCTCGGCCACCATTCCACGGCTTGTTTTGTTTACAACCATCACTTTCTCAGAAAGAGAATGTCCGATTTCACCAACGATGGGCACATCCGTTACTTTTTCTACATCCATCCGCGTAGTCACTTTATCATTCATTAGTTCAATGATAAAAATAACAATTGCAGGAATGATCAAGCCAGCAAGAATGGCAATTATCTGGATCAGCCGGCGGTTTGGTTTTACCGGAACAAGATCCGGTTCTGCCCGGTCAATAATGGTTGAATTGGAGATGGTAGAAGCCCTGCTAATTGCTGTTTCTTCCCGTTTGCCTTCAAGCAGGCTGTACAATGCCAGTTTGGTACTGATCTGCCTTTGTATCTCCAGCAATTCCTTTAACTTATAAGGCATCTTTTTCAGCTCGGCCTGTTGAGAGCCGATATTACTCTGCATTTTTCCCATTGCCGAAACATAAGACTGGCGGATATTCTTAAGGTTCTCTATCAAATCCTGCCGTTGTTTTTCAATGATTTCTTCTGCTTCTTTTACAGATGGGTTATTGGGCGGAATATTGGAATTGATCAGGGCCTGTCTTTCTAATTGAGCTTTATTGTACCCGGATACCAGCTCATTTAAAGTAATGTCTTCAAGCCCCAGTGCCGAAGGCACAACATTAGCATACCTGTTGTTTTTATCTTTTACATAATCAGCTACATTGTCAACTGTATTTATCCTCAGGTCCTGCTCGCCGATAGCCTGGTTGATATTTGCCAGTGCTGTGAAATAGTTTTCTGATTGAAGGTCGGTGTTAAACAGGTTCTCCTTTTGACGGTAGGCCAGTTCGATCGCCTGAATGCTGTCAATTTCGTTTTTCAATTTCTCCAGCCTGCCATCAATAAATGAAAGCATTTGATCGGTCGAGTAATTGTTTTGCTCAATTGTCATGGAGTCATACTGTATCATAAGCTCGTTTACAATATCCGCAGCCAGTCTTGGGCTGGTAGTCTCCATGCCTACTGTAAGTATACCTGTAGCAGGTGTTTTGGGTAAAATCTTAATGTTTTTTATTAAGGACCTGGCTACAGCGTTGGCGGTATTCCAGCTAACTGCATAGATGGCCCCGGGAAGAAGCTCACCTGTTTTTATAATCCTGCATAAATGATTGTTGATTTGAATATTCTGGTCAAAGGAATAGATCTCAGCGCCTTCATTGAGACGGAATTTAAGTGAGTCCAGTATACGGACCTTGATCGAAAAGGGCTTGGGGATGGCCGGCATTTTCAATACCTCTACATAAAAAGGAACTGTCCCGTAAACATTCATATCTTTTACCCTTCCTTCTGCAGTATAACTGAATTGAAGGTTCAGCCTGTTTACTACCCTGGTCATAATGGGTCTTGACCTGAGCATTTCAATTTCGTTCTGAAGATTCTGAACACGGTTCCCTCCAGCGATAATGTCTTCAACTTTGTCGGTGGAGCGTGCAGCGGTTTTATCATTTTTGATAAGCATAGTCCCGCTGGCACTATAAATATTGCCGGCATATCTGAGATAAAGAAAAGCCGCCATCAAAGTGAGTGCGACTGATACCAGGAATACAGGCAGGAAGCGGATATACTTGTAAAAGATATCCCGTAAACTCAGGTTCCAGAGTTCCTGTTTGTTCTTATTGATTGGAATATTTTCTTCCATTAGACACTTTAGTATGCGAGGAGTAATATAATTATTGAAAGACGCGTATAACCACCGCGATAGCTGTGATAACACTTACTATGAAACCAGCCTGGCGCAACGCCACATCCTGGTCAGCTTTTTTGGCTTTGCTCTTTGCCGGCTCCACCAGTACCACATCATTCTGTACGAGGTTATAATAAGGTGAATCGAATAATTTTTTATCCGACAGATCGATAGTTCCTGTCTCCCGCTGGCCATTCACCTCCCTGATCACTTTCACCTTGTCCTTCATCCCGTATAAATCCACATCGCCAGCCAGCCCAAGCGCTTCCAGGATGGTCATCCGCTCTCCGGGAAAGCTGATCATTCCCGGCCTCTTCACTTCACCCAACACGGTAATCTTCAGATTTTGAAACCGTACAATAACAGAAGGATTGGTAAGTACAGAATCCTTTTCATTGATCTTTTTTTTGATCAGATCAGACAGTTCGTTTTTTGTTAACCCCTCAACACGCAACAGACCTACCCTGGGATATTCAATATTACCTGCATTATCTACGAGATAACCGGGCGAAGCGGATACCGTTCCGCCTGTACCTCCCTGCTGTGGTAATGATGTTGATGGTGAAGCTACGGGCAGATTATATAATGCGTCGGAAATTTCCGGCTTGGTACTGGCGCTGTATACCTGTATGGAGAGCATATCATTTTTCTGGATCAGCAGATCGGGGACCTTAACAGCCTGCTTGCCACTGGTGTCGGAGTAGTTCTGCAGATAGGCCGGCATTTTCTGCTGGGTACCACAGGAAATAAAATAAAATGAAACCAATAAAGGCAACAAGGAGCGGATAAGTTTCATGAATCTTCTTTAATAAAATAAGCGGTTATTGAATCGGGCCTTTTATATCAGGCCGAAGTCAGTTTTGATTTATCTATATGTGCCACTAATACGTACCCCAAACTATCTATTGCCACTTTCACCGTTTTATGCTGTACGCTCACCACTTTTCCTTCCTGGTCCATAAGCGGACCGGTGATAATTTTTACGCGTTGATCTGGCCGGAGTTCGAGCGGTTCCACCTCCACATTTTCATATTCATTCAGGAATCGCTTGATGGCATGGATCTCTTTTTCCTTGATCACAGCGGGCTTGCCTTCCCAATATACAAAATTGATCACGCCCGGTGTCATCCGTACCGCCGTGCGGTCTTCGTCGGATACCTTTACAAATACATAGGATTTGAACAAAGGTTCTTCGATCAGTTTCACCCGGTCGCTCCATTTCCGCCTCACTTTGTTGAGGGGGCAATAGCTCTCCAGGCCTTTTTGCAAAAGCAATTGATTTACTTTTTTCTCCCATCTTGGGCGACTGTAAACAGCCAGCCATTTTCTTGTCACAGTGTTCGCTTTAATGGTGATTAGTTAAAAATGATGGGGAATGGGCATGGCTTCGCCTTCTCACTCACATACATTTTTTGTGAACGGGCGCACCAACTAACGGCGGGAATGTTAAAAAAATTACCTCCCCTACTACAAATATAATAGAGAATGGGAGTGGTTAGGCAATAAAAATGCCAGATTTTGAATGGTTTGCCTTCAGTACACAAATAAATTATGATTTTAACTAATATTAATTCTGATTTGGAATTCATGTCCCAAGATCAATGCATCTTTCTAAGATCTAGTTCCTATTTTTATGAAAAAACTAACCCGCTTGAAACAACGATTTTATTCCCTCGACGTGTTTCGGGGTGCGACTGTTTGCCTGATGATCCTGGTAAATAACCCGGGAAGCTGGGGCCATATCTATGCGCCATTAGATCATGCCAAATGGCATGGGCTCACACCTACTGACCTGGTATTTCCATTTTTCCTGTTTGCGGTCGGTAATGCCATGGCGTTTGTGATGCCCCGGCTGGAAGCGGCAGGTAACAATGTATTCTGGAAAAAGGTCATTAAACGGACCCTGATCATTTTCGCCATTGGCCTTTTCCTGAACTGGTGGCCTTTTGTAAGATGGCAGGATGATCATTTAACATTTATTTCGTGGGTAAACCAGGCCGATCCCACCAAAGGTGTGAGAATATTCGGTGTGTTGCAGCGGATCGCCCTCTGTTACTTTTTTGCCTCCATTTTAGTTTATTACCTGAAACCTCGCCGGGCTTTTTTCGCGGCATTGGTATTATTGCTTCTATACTGGGTTCTGTGTGTTGCGGGTAACCCGGCTGATCCTTTCAGTTTGGACGGCTGGTTTGGTACAGCCATTGATAAAAATATATTAGGCGTTGCACATTTGTATAAGGGGGAGGGCGTGCCTTTTGATCCTGAAGGATTGATGAGCACGATCCCCGCCATTGCCGAAGTGGTCCTTGGTTACCTGGTTGGTCAATATATTATCCTGAAAGGAAAAACTTATGAAATGGTCACAGGGCTGTTCATTGCTGCAGTGGCCATGCTCGTAACAGGTTTTTGCTGGGACATGGTTTTCCCGATCAATAAGAAGATATGGACCAGCTCCTATACCATTTATACCTCAGGATTGGCGACCATGACCATTGCAACAATGATCTATCTCATAGAATTGAAGCAGGTAAAGGGTGGGCTCAGCCGGTTTTTTGATGTGTTTGGCAAAAATGCTTTGTTTGTTTTTGCACTCAGTGCCTTTCTGCCAAAGGGTTTATCCCTGATCAGGTTGGAGAAAGGAGTAAACCCCTGGAATTTCCTGTATAGAAAGCTGCTGGTGCATATTCCTGGCGATCCCAAACTAGGGTCGCTGTTATATGCGGTTTGTGTGATCATGTTTATGTGGGTGATTTGTTGGTGGATGGATAAAAAGAAGATTTATATTAAAGTTTAGGTAAGCGATCTTCCAGCATCACGATAATTTTTTCTTTGTCCGCCAGAGCTGTTTCTAATAACATGATGCGGGTATTCATCAATTGTATCATTTCATCCTTGGAATAATGTGGGCGCTGATCTCCAAGCAGGTTGCCGTTTTCATCGTATTGGCGGAGCATTTCTCCATTGCCGGTGAGTAGCCATACAAAATCAAGATCAAGATAATTATGATATATCCTGAGCAGGATATCTGAGCCGATGGACCCTTTTCCTTTCAGTTGCTTTTTCAGATAGCCATTGGCTACCTGGCAGGTGCGTTCAAATGCATAAGCAGTAACTTTTTTGTAGGCCAGGTATTGAGCAAGCCTGTCAATGATCCTCATAAAAAACATTTTTTAGCGGTGAAAAAACAAGTCAGATCAATTCCAACCGAGGGGGAATAATTTTACCTTAGCTGTATTGTCTATACGTTGCAAGCTATTTCAACCGAAGAGGGAGGCCGCGATGTTTTCCTCTTTTTGTCCGCCTTTTATTAGTCATTGGGACCGTTAAAAAACATTTTTGAAGGTGGATTTACCCGTTCACAAAACCATTTGCGTATAGATTGTCCCGACATCTTAGTCGATTTTCTATGTTCAGGTCATATCCTGCCTGGCAAAGGCTTGCCCTATGCCTAAAGAGATTAGCCGCGGGACTGTTTTCAGCACCGGCGGCCCGTCCAGATCCTCTCATATGGGATAGCAGTTGATACCGGCAGTCACCCATTCCGCTATGACCGCTTTATTATTAATTGCTAACCATATAAAACAACTATTATGAATACCCTGGAAGGAGTGTTATTGTACACTCATTACAAAAATCTTCTGGAAACTGAAGACAAAAAATACGCCTGGAAAATATTACATGAATTTTTCGAAGCTTTTGATGAAGAAGGCCCGGAGGAAACGCTTTGGTTCATGCTTGCTTCCGTAATGAAATTGGAATCAGGCGACGTTGACGGAAAAGAAAGAGGTAATATGATTTTCTTTTACGAATACAGTGTAGCGCTTTTTAAGGCAGCGTATGTTCTTTACAAACATCATTACGATAAAAAGAAAACTATAAACGCGAATGATGCGAATGAGTATGAATGACGCGAATTAACTTGAGTTGGCGCGTTTGTTTTAAATAAGAACGGGGAGTTCTCACTCCCCGTTTATTTCAGCTTCGGCTTTTGTCTTCTTCCATGGTTTGGGTGCTGTGCCGTCCATTTTCACAATTTTTGGTGTGAATTTTCCAACTACATCCACTAATTGCTTTTGCGACTGCATTACCAGGTTGATGTCTTTGTAAGCAAAAGGCGCTTCATCAAGGCCTCCACCCAGCAATTTCACGCCATGCCTGGCCAGTTCGTTTTTTAACGCTGCATGCGTGATGGATTGCATTGCTTTTGTCCGGCTCATCAACCGGCCTGCTCCGTGAGAAGCCGAATTAACAGCCGCTGTTTCACCTTTTCCTTTCACAATAAACCCATCTGCAGTCATGGAGCCTGGGATAATACCCAATATTCCCTTTCCTGCAGGTGTGGCACCCTTCCGGTGTACGATCACTTCATGCCCTTCCCATGTTTCTTTCCACGCAAAATTGTGGTGATTTTCCACACGCTTGAGGGGTTTTCGCCCTAACTGCTTGCTGATCTTATCATGGATGATATGATGACAGGCTGAAGCATACTCACCTGCAAGGTTCATTGCCATCCAGTATTCTATTCCTTCTTCTTCATCCAGTCCCAACCAGGCAAGGTTATTAGTCTCTCCCGGCAACCGCCTTTTTTGCTTCGCGATCTTTGTATAGTAGTTGGCAATATTTGCTCCCAGTGCCCTGGAGCCTGAATGAGACAATAGTCCCAGGTAAACACCAGCTTCTATGCCTAATACCTCATCTTTTTCCGCAATGTCTACTACACCAAATTCTACGAAATGATTTCCGGACCCTGAGGTCCCCAATTGTTTCCAGGCCCTTCCATGCAGATTTTTCAATAATGGCAATTCAAAAAACGCCTTATCGTCCATCACTTCATGTTCGCTGGCCTGTTTAAATTGGGCCCCGCTTCCGAATAAAGTGGCTTCATGGATCTCCCTGGTAAAAAATGCTTCTTTCTGCACCAGCTCTTTCGGATCAATATCAAACACACTCAAACACATCCGGCACCCGATATCCACTCCTACTCCATATGGGATCACTGCATTCTGTGTAGCCAGCACTCCACCGATCGGCAGTCCATAACCGGCATGCGCATCCGGCATTAAAGCGCCTGCCACTGCCACTGGCAGTTTAGCAGCCATATACATCTGATGCATAGCGCCCTGTTCAATATGCTCTGCACCAAATACATTAAACTGTATCCCAGTTTGGTTCAATGAAATTTCTGCACCATCCACGGTTTCTTTCGGCATCAACTGTTCTGCAATAAGTGCCAGCACCGCGTCATTTTTATATTCCACTGGTGCTGCCAGCACGCTTTTCAAAATCTCCATAGCTTCCTCCTTTTTGTGATGTTTATAGTTTTTTTCCATCACATTCATGGCTATGCTGATTACCGGTCCTTCCGGGTAACCGATAGCTCTTAATTCTTTTCCTTGTATTCTAAGCTTTCCCATAATTTTTGTTTAAGCAGGTCCAATATGCGGACCTGGTTCAAAAACCGAACCGGTAGCTCCGGTCCGGTTATTTACTTGATTTCACAAACATTTCCTTCAACTGCTCTACCACCGAACCATTACCTGTTACACTGATATAGCTAACTTTATCCGCGATCTTCTCCACATATTCCATTTCTTTCAGCTTCCACAACATCGCGTTCTCTTCCATCAGCTTGGCAGTGTTCAACAAGCTTCTTGTGCTGGCAGTTTCCTCCCTTCGCATAATACTGTTGGCCTGTGCTTTCTTTTCAGCTACCAGTACCTGGTTCATGATCTCTTTAACATCGCCAGGAAGAATGATATCCCTGATACCGAAATCAAGCACGGTTACACCAAGCGCTTCTGCTTTCGGCTTCACCTGTTGCAGAACGAATGCTGCAATGCTGTCTTTCTTTTCCAGCAATTCATCCAGAGAAAAACCGGCCACATATTCCCGGAGAGCCAATTGAAAAGCCACATACAGCTGCTTGTCATATTCCTTGTTATCAAGCACAGCTTTCATGACATCCACTACTTTATACTGTGCCCAGGCGTTCAACCTCAAGGTAGCTTTGTCCCTTGTCAGTATTTCCTGGCCGCTGATCTCCAGTTGTTGCTGACGTTTATCCACTCTTGCCAGGAATACGGAAATTGCATTCTTCCACCAGTAATATACACCGCTTTCCAGCACTCTGAAAAACCGGCCATCAACGAACATAACAGCGTTTTCATAACTCTCCACTGTTACAGAGCGTACGAAAGGAACTATCTGTTTAGCAACAAGCACGGTCCTGTCAATGTATTCAGGAATATCAAGCTTGCTGATATCCGCCCTTACGAATTCATAAGGAACGATGCTCTTCCAGAACGCATAGCGACCTGTGGTCAGCACTTCCTTCAGTAAACCGTTCTGGTACTGCAATACGATCTCATGCTCTTTCACTTCCACAATATTCAGTATATCAGCAAGTGCAGCATCCTGCAACAGTATGTTCAATTCAACCGGTGCTGCAAAAGGTTGTGTGATATCATAGATCATCACTTTCTCCTTTCCCCAGAACCAATAGTTACCGGTCAGCAGCATTTTCTGATATGCGCCGTCCTTAAAAACCAGACCTACCTGGTAGGCGTTAACTTTTACCTTTCTCATATCTCCACATTTTAATTCATTAATTAATAAAAAACCGGCTTTGCATTCCATCCTGGCAACACGGAGCTTGCTTTCAAAAAGTTCCATTCAAATTATTGTCAGCATTATCAACAGCACCGTGGTACTGAAGCGCAGTATGGCAGGCCTTCTCATTTCACCTTCATATACAACAAGCTGCGGGTGCTTCCCTGATTGTTCTGTTGGACAGAGCCCTATCGTTCCAGAACCGGTCAGCAGGCCGGTTTTTGTCCACCATTTTTTAAGAAGTGGTGTTCTTCTTCGTGATTCAAGCATCCTCAGTGCTTTGCGTCTACCTTTCCGCCATCCCGTTGATTGGGGAGTGGGACTCGAACCCACATGTTTCTGTTGCTCTACCCTCTGAGCTAACGGGTTTAACCGTAGAGGAGTTGAACCTCTGACATACAGATTATGGTGGGGAAACCTCATTGATGCAACAGCATACAGATAGTTACTACGTCTGCACTATGGTGCTTTCTTAAACACTCATCCGGTTTACGTTCAATAGGTAATAACCCATCTTGCCGTGAAGCAAGCTTTTGTGAATGCGGTGCATTCAATTATTTATATCAATTCGCTGCTATCTCCTGTCTTCTGAACCCGATCACTTCCACTTTTTTCCGCGTCTCCAGGGTTTCATGCTGGTTAGTTACTTCAGCCAGGGTCATCGACCGCCGTATCTCCGTATCAAAACCCATTTTGATGGAAAGTCTCTGTGCTTTGTCTACGGCCAGCTTACCAAATTCATATCGGGCGATCAATCTTCCTTTCCGCATCAGCGCCGAGTCAATCAGGTTGAGATCACTGTTAAACGTACAAATGATCTGTACATTCAGACAATCACTCAACAGGCCATCACTCAAGTTGAGCAGGTTAGAAACAGATGAGTCACTATTGAATTTCCTGTCCATCATAATGTTCTCTGCATCCTCAATCACCAACACCGAATTGGGGTTGTCCATCAACAGGTCAATAAAATCAGGATTCATCAGGTTCCCCGCCACAGACGGGGAAACAAACAATACTTTCTTCTTCATCTCACCAACCAGGTGACGCAGATAAGTTGTTTTACCTGTACCGGGAAGTCCGTGCAGTAACACGATCCCCTTATCCATTTCCTTCCCTAGTCTCTTCTTTATTACATCATTCACTTCTTTGAAGTCATCGTTGTAAAAAAGATCGATCTCTAAGCTGGTTGGCTTGATGGGCATCCGTTTTAGTTCAAGTCCATGTTGACCTCTTGTGATAATATTTATTTCAAAGTCCTTTTCTTTTTCAGGAAGTTTGAATTGATTCAGCGTACCGATCAGTTCGTACACCATGGTCTGCATTTTCAAAGGGAAGAATACATTCACATAATGTCCGTCCAACTCAATCAGGATTTTGTTCTCCAATACAAACAGCGTTGTTTCAAATTCCTGCTTTGCAGTCTCTCTGTTGTAAGAGCTTGCCTGGTATACATCCACGATCTTATCCCTGTAAGTTTCCCTGATATAAGCAAAGGCCTTCTCTATATCTATATCATCAACATAGGTCGTACACGGTATCTGGCGGAAGCAATACAGGTAAAAAGACTTACATTCCAGGTAATGACTTTCGAAAATGCTGGCACTTCTTTTCAACATCATCCGCCGATGTGCTCTGACGATCCAATTCCACACTTTCGGGTAGTCGATTAACCCGAGTATGATACAGATCATTACCATTATTACAAAACCCGTTATCATTTTATTTATTTTAATTATTCTTTACTTACTGCACCACTTTATTAGCACAGCTTGAACTTGCAAAAGCATGCGGTTTAGCTCTGAAAGCAAACCCCATCCCCATGATATACCCCATTGCTTCTTTTAAAGCATCGTTGCTTTTAAAGGCTGGGTTGGTATTGATATCGGCGTGCACTTCCATGTCTACATTATATAAAGTGAACAACCGGCTCAATGCATACGCGATCTCAATGCTTTTGGCCACTTCTGTCAGCATCCTTTGCTTCACCGTCATTTTCACCCGGCTTATTTCCTCGTGTATATACATGAACCCGCCTTTGTTTCTGCGGATAAACACGATCACTGTAGCAAATTCAGCTTCCCTGCCTTTCACCTGGCTGTCTGTGCCGATACATACTTTCAATTCATGACCCATTGCCTTTTCGCGTACGATCACTGCCCTCAACTCATCTTCAATCGGCTGTTTGATTCGTTCGCCGCTAAGCTTTCTCCATTGGTGCTGTGTTTGTTCCATTGTTTTCCGTTTGTTACTTCAATAATTGTTATGGCGACGGAATCATCCCTCTTCCTTTTACGCTTCAAACATTCCTGGGTTTATAGGGTCTACCTGTCTAAGTCCTCCCTTCCCGTCTTCCCGCCTTACCGGTAAGAACTTACCGGTAAGGCGGGAAGACGGGAAGGATATACATGGTCAGCAGATATCCTGTTTCTCAGACCGGCGTTCTGCTATTTAAATCACTTATCCTTCCTGTTGGCCCGGGGAGGCTCGAACTCCCAACTCCCGGTGTAAAAGACCGGTACTCTGTTCCGTTTGAGTTACGAACCATTTTTAAAGCGTCCCCGCTGCATCTCACGGGGAGCGCTTATTCCTCCTTCTGCATCTAATATCTTATCTCAAATCATATTCTGCAGGATGAACCGTTTTGCCGGTTGCCCCTTTATCGTTCTTGTTCCCGTCCTTTCTTTTTCCTGTCATCACTTCTGCTGCCAAGTGGATAGCCAGGACGATCAATAAAAATTTCATCACATACCTCCTTGTTTCAGTTTCAATCCGGGGCTATGTGTTTGAAAACAAAAAGCCCGGTCGTTATTTCCGACCGGGCTCATTCTTTTATTACAGTGAACACTATGTTCATGTACAGACCTGAGCCGGCCGTATGAAAATGCGGTTTGATTGGTTACTAATAGATACGCTACTCGGGATAGTTATGGCATGCCAGTAACATCCGGGTAATGAACCGTATTCATTCCGCATCGTAAATCGTTTATGTTCTGTTTGCTTTCGCATCAGGTTTATTTTCTTAAACAATTTGTTTACAACCACTTCAATACTCACCAAACAAAAACCCCGCAATTTCTTGCGGGGCCTGTATTTCATTGAATCTTATTATTCTGGTTATTCAACAATGCTACAAGCACCACAAGCGCAATAATCCGATTTGGGATTAAAGCCTTTCATTGTTTCAATATGTAATTGTATGCGTAGCATTTGTTGTTATTTGCGGTGCAAAGATGAAAATAATTTTCCAATGATGCCAAATTTTTTCTAATATTTTTTAGAAAAAAATCAAACCGGCATTTTTAAAGCGGGTCAATGAACATCCATACAGAGTAAAAGAGGTGAGCTATACAAAAGCAGGATCTTGAAATCTGAAAGAGTAAACCAGAGCAGAATATCTAACGGATGATCAGTTTTTTCCCGGGGAATAATGTCCATTCTTAATCGCGTAAATAATAATTCCTGCTGTATTCTTCACGTTCATTTTCTCCATGATCTTCATACGCAATCCCTCCACAGTACGAACACTCAGGAAAATTTTCTCAGCAATCTCTTTATTGGTTATCCCTTCACAGATATGGGTAATGATCTCTTTTTCCCGCTCTGTAAATTCCAGTTTAGGTTTTTGCCGGTAGGGGTTGAACTTGCTTTTGGCCACCAGTTGGGCAAGCCGGTGTGATGTATGCTTACAATAATAAGGTGTTTGATCGTATACTGATTGAATTGCTTCCTTGATCTCGTTTTTATCCGCGTTTTTCAGCAGATAGCCTTTAGCACCTGATTCCAGCATTTCGATGATCTGCTCTTCTTCATCAAACATAGTGAGAGCGATGATGCCTATATGAGGATGATGCTCGGTAAGATATCGTGTAGCCGATGCTCCATCCATCCTGGGCATTTTTACGTCGGTGATCACAACGTCGGGGTTAAGCTGTTCTGTTTTCTCGATAAGCTCCTTGCCATCTTCCGCTTCAGCCAATAACTGAATATCGGGCTGTTTTTGCAGCATCAGTTTCAGTCCGTCACGGAATATTTCATGATCATCCGCTATGATCACTTTTATGGTTCCATGTAATTTCATGAGTAAAGTATCGCTATACCGGAATCTCAAGGGTGTAACTGGTCCCTTTACCGGGTTCTGTCATACAGGTGATCTCCCCTCCCATTATCTCTGCACGGCTTTGTAAGTTACGAAGACCAAGGCCAGTATTGTCTTTTGACCGGGCAAAATAGTCAAATCCTGTACCATTGTCGGTAGTGGAAAGGATAAACAAGCCATTTTCCTGGTTAATGCGTATTACAAGCAAGGAAGCTTTCGCATGTTTTACGGTATTATGCACTATTTCCTGCACGATCCTGTAAGTGTTGATCTCTTTATCCAGGCCCAGCCGGGAGTCTCCATCAATGATCAGTTTAATAGAGAGTTTATATGCCTGGGTATTGCTTTCAATAAACTCTTCGATGGCTTTCACCAATCCCTTCCTGAGCAGGGTATTCGGCATGAGGTTATTGGATATTTCCCTCATTCGCCGGATGATCGTATCAATGTGCTGACTCGACTTTTCGATCAGCAGTTTATCGGCAGCATCCTGCGAATCCAGGTTATTGATCTGTAGTTTAACTGCAGAAAGCAAGGGGCCCAGTTCATCATGCAGATCAGACGCGATCCTTTTTCTTTCATTTTCAAGGGTATCAATTTCAGCGCGAATTTTTTCTTTATGCAAAACCAGGCTGCGGCGCTGGTAGCGGATAATAGTAATGATAAAATATAGCAGGACGATACCTACTACTATCACTACGATCAGTAGACTGCTGTAAAGACTTTTTTCCTGGGTATCCATAACACAGCCCCTGCGTATAAAAGGTTTACAAATAGGTTAGAAAACACCATTATATCGTAGAACTTCCGCTGGAATTCCTTGCTGACATTTTCTTTGAGAACAGATAATTGCGTGGCACAAATAATTATGAACAAGGTATAAAAAATTATAATGCCTATGCAGATCCAGAATTTGGCATTTTTGAGCATGCCTCCCCTGGTATTGATAATTAAGCTATTGAGGGTTGTAACGCTAAAGAAGATCAGCGCAAAAGAATAGAGTATCCGGAAATACAGGTTGGGTGAAAAAAAGTGCCTGGGAGACGTATAGGTGGCGATACACCAGGCTACGAAAAAGCCCAGCAATACGCCTACATAAAGCTTTTTATCCTTTTTAAATAATCCCCAGTTATGGAAGAGCCAGGCAACCAGAAAAAAGTCTGCCAGGGCAAATAAATTGGTGACCAATGTGGCCGCGCTAAAATTATTCTGCAGAATCAATACCCGGCGAAGTATTTCCACTACTAATGACAGACTTACCCGGTAAATGAAGGGATAATAAGAAGGATTTATTTTCCTGAATCTTATTATCCCTATTATGACTGCGAAAACAATGCTAAGGCTGAGCCAAAATTTTAGCAAATCGCTCATATATGCAGGCTATGATTTTCAGGTTCGAATTTTATACCCATGGTGGTGGGTGGCTACTATTGTTCACAGGGTGGATCACATTGCCCATACTCTACCCCTCCCTTTCCTCCACCAGGCGGAACCTGAGTGGCTACCTTTCCGATCTGTCCGCCTTTCTCATAATAAAGATCCTGCCCCTCGGAATTTACTCCTACCAATACCAGGCGTATTTCGTTCCGGTTGCCCCCGGTCTTCAAGCCGTAGTAAATGCGGATGCCCACATTGGCAGAGTCTTTTAACAGATCAAGTAAAGCCTGTTTATTGAACGTCTCACTTATAGGGAAATAATAACCGGAAAGCCGGGTCAGGCTATCACGTTGAGCTACAAAGCTTTTCTGGAATTCATTGATCTTTTCTACAGGTATGAAATGATTAATTTCTGCAAGACCGGAAGTATCCTTTGGGACAGGGATACGCACCCCGCCTTCGTTCTGCTGACCACAGGAGCTTATCAAAACGAGGAACAAAACCGGTAAGGCAATAAATTTTAAGGAAAAAAGGAATTTTCTGACGGTAATCATGGTGATAATTTTTAAATGGTTAACAGGTCTAAGATATTCCACGCCTGCTGGTTGCTTATACGTAGAACTACTTATTCCGGCACCAGCAACTACGCTTAATTCTCAGTAACCTATCGCTTGTCCTGAGCCTTGAATAGCCACACCTTTATGCCAGAAGTATCTGAGGTCCCTGTCAACGGCAAAACCCGGGCCCTAACCATTAAACCTTTTTTATGAAACATCTGTCAGCTAACAAAAAAAACATCAAATCTGCTACCGGGCAAGAATCCAAAAAAGCATTTGAGCCGGAGATTTTTGCAGATTCATTGGAAGTAATGGAAAGCTATTGCATGCAAAAAATTGTATTGCTGCAATCTTCTCTTGAGAAACTGACCATTGTCGACAATTCAAGAGAGATCATTTCTGTATGCCAGCAGATCAAAAAAGAGCGGAATCTGCTATTACAGATCATTGAAAAGAAAAATCAGGCCCGCAAGAACATTTGTTGATCTTAAGAGCACTATTGATTAACCCCGGTCCTTCTTTTTCAAAACAGAAACATATTGCTTTCTCAACCTGTCCATACAAGTATTTAGTGGCATGTCGAACGGTATCCTGCTGTACATGAAATTGCATATCCGGCCAGCCATATTCCGGCCTTATTCTTTTCCGTCTGGTGATCCCCAATACCGTTTGGCACAATGACGGATATGCAATTTCATATTCTTCTGACGATCCGTATCATAGAAATAACATTTACTGTTCAGAAATTAATCCCTTCTACCTGAACATTGAAAATATACCAATAACCCAGGTCACCATCCAGTTCCAGTTCTACTGTCCAATTTCCTTGCAATACTATGTACTCTGTTTGCAGGGAAACACGGAGACGATAGCTTCCACGGATCAATGAGTAAGTTTCGCTTACCGTACACTCCGTCTCTTCTATTTCCGGCTTGTCCATACATTCATAAGCCTGCTTGAACTGGTTCACATACCATCTGAATTCTTCCTCTGTTAAAGGCAGCCTGTTATTAAGCCGAAGATTACGGCGCCTCAAATGAGGCAGGCATTCAGTTATGGTCGGGTTCAACATACTCCTGATCGTTTCCATCGCAGCATGACTGTTCTCATACATCGGATCGGGATGGAACTCATCATAAATAAAACAATAGGTCATACCCGGCAAATTGAAATCATCCATTTCCTGCCTGAATAATTCCTCAATAGTAAACCGGTACAATTCCTTTTCTGAGATATTGGGGCTGCAAACATCCAGGTTGATATTATGCTTTCGCATATACCTGTCAAGCTCCTCCCAGGCATTGCCGAATTCCGCGTCGGGAATATCCGCTACCGGCTTGAAATGCGTGGGATTACCCAGCTTTTCTACCACACTGATCATTTTATGTTCTTCAATTTGTTTTTCAAATGCAATTACCTGTTTCAGGAATTCATGTTCAATTTCAGCAGGCAGGTCACTTCTATGCTCATGAAAGCGCGCGCCTTTCTCAAGCATTAGTTTCATTTTCAGGATATTGTTTTCTGCCCTGATGCGTTCTTCATCACTTAAATGTGAAAAATCCTCTTTCATAAGAAATATTTAATCCGGTTGTTTACCAATTTCACTGTCCTTATCCGGGTTTAAATATAGATTGACAGTAATGAGCCCTCCAACGGGAAAAAACAATTTCTCGGCGTAAAAAAACAAGCAATATTTTCTTCCAAATCCTTTTATTCCAGCTAGAATAATGTTCCTTGTTCTCCAGGCCTCCTGAAGATGGTCGTATCCAATTCAAACCGGTCTTCATTCATCCGGTACAGCTTTCCATATTTCCTGTATTGCTGTTGCACCATTTCAGCAATGCTTCCTTCCCCTCTCATGCGCAATCCCCAACGTGCATCATTCACTTTTCCATTATGCGATTGCTCAATCAGGTGCCAAACCTTATCAGCCCTGTCAGGAAAGTTTTTATACAACCAATCATGAAACAGGAATTTGATAGCGCCATTCAGGCGGATAAAAGTATAAGCCGTGAACCTGGCCCCCACATCTGCTGCGGCTTTCATGATCCTTTGCATTTCATGGTCGTTCAGGCCGGGGATCATCGGCCCCATCATCACTCCCATCCGGATGCCAGCCGTACTCAATTCCTCAATTACTTTCAGCCGCTGCTTCGCTGTAGTGGTCCTGGGTTCCATTACCCTTCTCAACTCTTCGTTAAAAGAGGTAATAGACACCATTGCTGAAACCAGTCTTTTCTTCGACATTTCCTGCAGCACATCCTTATCTTTTATGATCCACGAGTTTTTAGTCAGTATACCCACCGGTTGATTAAACTCATTGCATACTTCCAGCAACCCTCTTGTTAGCCGGTATTTCTGTTCAGCCGGCTGGTAACAATCCGTATTCCCGCTCAGCATGATCGGCATCACTTCCCATTTGGGATGCATCAATTGTTTACGCAATAGCTGCGGTGCATTTTTTTTGACGATGATCTTTCTCTCGAAATCCAGGCCTGCACTATATCCCCAGTATTCATGCACATTCCGGGCATAACAATAAATGCAACCATGCTCACACCCTGCATAAGCGTTCATACTGTAAGCCATTCCCACATCCGGGCTGTCTACTTTATTGACAATAGTGCGGGAATCCTGTTCGATGTATTGCGTGGGCGTATTGTCTTCCGACCAGTCATCTATCCCTTCAATATGTTCCTTTGTCATCTCATCTTTCAGGAAACGGTTTTTGGTATTGAATTGCGCACCACGTCCCTGCAGGTACTGGTCGGCTTCTTCTTTATTTCTTGCAGTTACTTTATAATGATCCTGTTTAAGCTTTTCCATGGTTAGAAGTTTAAAGAACTTTGGATAAAAGGATGTCCTTACCCCAGGGCGTATCAGCCCGGAGTTTTTTCTGAAACCAGTGTTTCAGTTCTGCTTAAGCTGGCGAAGATTAAGAAAAGGGAAAGGAAAGGTGATCATTATCCTGTAATGACAAGAACCGATTCAAGCTTTGATCGCCCTGTTATATCTTAGATTTTGTCGACCACCTTCTTCCTTTCTCCTAGCCAAAGAGAAGTCCTTGTTTTGTTACGACCGGCAAATTCTGGAATTCAAACCGGCGCAATACATGATATCCCTTGTCACCCTCCCTTCTCCTCAGCAATATCATTCCATCGGCTATGAAGCGGCCTGTAAAATGTTTCTGGCTGTATTCGAGCCAGCCTTTTTCATATTGCCAGGGTTGAAGTCCTCTTGCCACAGTAAGATGCGGCTCATCAATAAAATGAGGTTTATTGTCTTTATCGAGCTTTAGCAGGCGTTGCCAGGGCTTGATCTGTTTTACCAGATCACGTACCGGCTCTTTTGTTGTCACTGTTATATAAATCGTATGCGAAGGGAAACTGCCGAAATCCCGCAACTCCACCTTAAAAGGGTACTGCCCCATCGCTACAACTTTCAACCGGTTGAGTATACGCTCTTCCATCATATCAAGCTGTCGAAACCGTGCAAGCGTGAGATGAGCCCTGCTCCATACTGCACCCGGAGCACCATAGGTTTCAGCAAATTCTTTTTTTACCTGCCCGATCCGCTCTCTCAATTCTTCATGAGGGCTTAATACCAGCAGATACTCGCTGCTACGGTAACCGGCTAAGGTGGTGATATCTGTTTGCATAAAATACTTTTATTATCGTTATAATTTATTCTGGCAATAATCCAAATATGTTAATGATCTTACAGGAATCAGCGGCATGATTTCTCCGGAGCAGTACCAGCTCACCTGCCGTGAACGTTTCGCAAAATATTTTCTGGGCATATTCTCTCATAGCCTGTTCATACACTTCTTCCGGCAAACGCCCCGATATACTGAGATGCGGCCTGCTTGCCCATTTAACCGGCGGACAACCGTTGGATTGGACATACTCATTAATGACCCTGAGTTTTTGTGTCAGCAAATTGAATGGCAGATGATCCTGAACACGCAGGTATATGGTATGCGGAGGAATGCCACTATAATTATTTAAGGTGACTGTAAAACTTTTCTGACCACTGCATACACGTTGTATCCAACGGATCAATGTTTCTTCCATCGATTCTTTTGCAATAAAACCGGCAACTGTTATATGCGGTTTCGCCCGGCTGCCGGTCTTAGCCCTGTACTGCTCATGAAAGCGTTGTTTTTCTGCTATCACTTTGCTGTATACTTCCATGTCCGGATGTATAACCAACAGGTATTCAAATTCATCCCTGTCTGATATTCTTATGCCTGAAGGATCAGCGATCTCATTCCAGGCCGGTGCCGTTCTGTTAATTTCAACCAATCCCTGTTCCATGTTTTTTGCTTTGATCATTTTCTTAGCATAAACTTACTAAATTATTTAGTTTTTTGAATTATTTTTACTAACTTTATTTTTCAACCGGCCACCGGTTTCATTATTAATACATTGAATTATGGAAGAAGAATTCTATAGTGCAGCATATAAGGGATCCAAGCAATTTTCCCAGCAACAGATAAGAACGGCCAATGCTACAGGATTTGGCGCCGCAGCGGATGATTATATGGAAAAAGGGATTGACCTGAATGAGCAACTGATCATCAACAAACCTGCTACCTTTTTTTTCCGCATGCGGGGTGATGCCATGCTTGGCGCGGGTATACAGGAAGAAGATGTCCTGATCATTGACAGAAGTATCAAACCCAGCAATGGCCGCATTATCGTGGCGGCTGTAGATGGAGAGCTTTTGGTACGCCGTTACCAGCGGACCTTTAACCGTGTGGTCCTTTCTCCTGAGAACAAAAAATATAAGCCCCTGGAAATCGGCGAATTCAATACTTATACACCCTGGGGCGTGGTCACCTGCGTGATACATGTGGTAGATCCCATGCTGCAGGCATATATAAATAACCGGAAAAAGGATAACAAGTCTTCAAACTGGTAGCTATGAAAGCCATTGTTGACTGTAACAGCTTTTATTGTTCCTGTGAACGTTTATTCAAACCGAAACTGGATAAGCGACCTGTCGTAGTATTGAGCAACAATGACGGCTGCATCGTTTCGCGCAGCGATGAGGCAAAATCATTAGGTGTTCAAATGGCCGGCCCTTATTTCCAGGCCAGGCACCTGATTGAAGAGAATGGGATAGCTGTGTTCTCTTCCAACTATAATCTATATGGCGATCTGAGCATGCGTGTGATGGATACCTTACGGAACATAGCAGGAAAAGAAAAAGTGGAAGTGTATTCGGTAGATGAGGCTTTTGTTGATCTTCCTGATATGCCGATCGCCGAACTGGAGCAGGCTGCAAGGGAAATGAAAGAAACAGTAGAACAATGGACAGGCATTTCTGTATCTATTGGTGTAGCACCCACGAAAACCCTTGCCAAACTGGCCAACTATATTGCCAAGAAAAACAAAAGGGTCACAGGCTGCATCACTGTTCTTGCTACCAGGGAACAACAACGGGAAGCTTTACAGCAAACCCGCTTAAATAATATATGGGGGGTCGGTTACGCCAATGCGCAAAAGCTGTTTAATCTCGGCATCACCAGCGGTTGGGAACTGGCCACCATGCGGGAAGAATGGGCGCATACCCATCTTGGTGGAGTAGTGGGTGTCCGCCTCATCAGGGAATTGCGTGGAGAGCCTGCTGTAGAAATGAAAAAAGAGCTGGTCGAAAAGAAAATGATTGCCACTACCCGGATGTTTGGCAGCCCGGTAGATAATATCACCGCTATAAAAGAAGCTGTAGCCACTTACACTTCCCGAGCTGCAGAAAAACTGCGCCGGCAATACAGTGCAGCAAAAGTGGTCAGTGTTTTTATCGTCCGAAAAGGGCAGGATCATCTGCTCGATTGGAGGGATGGCAATATCGGTACACACACAACTTTACCAGTAGCGACTTCCATCACGCAGGATCTGATCAAACCTGCGCTGGAGTTGGTAGACCATTTATACGAAGCCGGCAACACCTATAAAAAAGCAGGTGTGATGTTAAGCGGTTTGGTCCCCGATGCATCCGTACAGGGCAGCCTTTTTAATCCCGAAAGCAAGAACATTCAGCGCCGGCTGATGGACATGATGGACAATATCAACTTTAGCCAAAGAGATGATATTCTCAAGTTTGCTTCTTCAGGAACTACACGCAATTGGAAAATGCGGCAGGAATTGAGAAGTGGAAGGTATACAACAAGGTGGGACGAGTTGTTTGAAGTAAGGTAAACACAATCCTTGTTAACCATAAGAGCTCTGCACTCAATCAAACATTCCCTTTTGCTTCACTTTCGGCAATAATGCACTGTTTAAAAATTTTGGCTTGATCAGGTCCAATCCGCATTCCTTATTCATTTTATCTACCAGGTAAACCGTCAATTCCGGTGAAGTGGCTTCATCATGCATGTGCATGAAAAAATACAACTCTTTCAGTCCATGCTCCAACCAATACTTCATTCGCTTTACCCAGGCATCGATGCGGGTGTAATCAGTCGGATGCAGGCTATTGCCCACATAACGGATAAAAGTTTTCGGAATGGTCAGATGCATGTGAGCGCAATCCCTCCGGCCAGCCGTGTCGGTGATCACTGCACCCATGTTGAGCGAAGCCAGGGTTTCAAACATTTCCTGCTGGATGGCCGGTTTTGCAAACCAATCAGGGTGTCTTACTTCCAGGAAAAATTGCAGATCGGTTGGTAAAGTTTTCAAGTAATCAAACAACTCTTCTTTCCGCTTGGGCGAGAAGCTATCGCTTACCTGTACGAAGATCGGGCCGAGATGATCCTTGAATGCAACAATACCGCGGAAAAACTCATTCGTAATGAATTCCTTTCCTTTCAGGCTTCCCCGGTGTGTAACGCCCTGGTACATTTTGGGGCAAAAAAGAAAATCGCGGCCTTTTGCTTTTTCTGCCCATTTACTGATCCCGGCTTCACCATAAATTTTATAATGTGTAGCATTCAATTCAATGGAATTGTAGTGCTCCACATAATGCTGGAGGAAATCCTTTTCTTTTGTTTTAGGAGGATAGATTTTTCCCACCCACTCCGTTCTGCCCCATTTAGCACAACCGAAATATACTTTAGGGTGCTTCAGTGGTTTACCTTTCAGAAACTGTTTGTTGAAAGCCGGTTCTTTGGGCAAGCTGAAATTAACCTGGTCCAATTCATTTTCCGGGACTCTGCCAAATTCCATACTGGTTCATTTTCTCGGCTAAAATAAGATTTAAACAGCAGAGGCACGAACTGTCTCTATAATGTACAGGCCACTTTCACAAAGGGGTGCAACGAATCATATTGCAATTGATCCATGTTCTTAAAAAACATTGTATCACCCCGTTGCTGCACTTCGCCGCTTGCCGGCCAGAGATGATTGCCTTTTATTTTCCAGGCAACCTGCCTTACAGACATCACTCCTTCTGACCTGAAAAGATACCAGCCGGAGAGAACATTCCCATTCACTTCCCCTTGAAAATTGCCATCATTCCTGTCCTTTTCAAACAGGTTATAACTCAGTGGCCCGGAGATCACAGCGCCCCTGGTCTCAATCTGTAAAGCAGATGTATCTCTTTTATAAATAGAAGAATAGCAACCGGCCAAAGTTGTGTCCAATGCTGCGGTAGCAGATGTGCTCGCTGCAGTGGAATCATTTTGGTTGCTGTTATTACTGATCTTTTCTCCCGGATTATTACAGGCGATCAGTATGCAGAGCAACCCACGCAGGCATAATCTAATCATTTGCATAGCATCGTTTTTATGATCCATGAAATAGTTATGCCAAAAATAACTGTAATTCTTTATGGGGTCAAGTTTCGACTGTCTTTAACAAAGGTTCCAATTGGGTAAGTTCTTCCTCAGCGAAGATCCGGGATTGGATATAAAACCTTACGCCAAGCGGGATTTCGAGCGAAAAGCTGCTGCCCCTGCCTGGCGTTACATCAAGGATCAATTGTGTGTGTTTCCAGTATTCAAACTGATCAGCATTCATATAAAACCGGCAATCAGCTATTTCGCCCAGGCATACATCACTGCCACCCAACCTGAACTCACCTTCCGGAAAGCACATTGGCTGGCTTCCATCGCAACATCCACCGCTTTGATGAAACATCAGCGGGCCATTATCTTTTTTTAAAAGGGTTATCAACTCCAATGCAGCCGGAGTGGCCAAAATACGTGGTATCATATCAATAATTTTTGATCGTCTCCGTTGCGTTCGTTGCGATACTAAACTTACTGGACCGGAGTATCGCCAAGAACGCAACGGAGACGCAAAGGCCGCAACGGAAAACAGTGGCTTTCGCCACCGTTTTTCCTTACTTGCCAAACTAGAAAGCTTTGAATTTTCATTTAACCATTAAAAGAATCCCAACTTTTGTTTTCCATAAGAGATCAACATATTCTTGGTTTGCCTGTAATGATTGAGCATCATTTTATGTGTTTCGCGGCCAAAGCCTGATTTTTTATACCCGCCAAATGGGGCATGTGCCGGATAAGCATGATAATTATTTACCCAAACCCTTCCTGCTTCAATTGCCCGGGGCACCTGGTACATTTCATGTGCATCACGGGTCCAAACACCAGCACCTAATCCATATAACGTATCATTGGCGATAGCAATTGCCTCTTCTGTTGTTTTAAATGTGGTAACGGATACAACGGGCCCAAATATCTCTTCCTGGAATATGCGCATTTTATTATTGCCTTTAAAGATGGTAGGATGGATATAATATCCATGCTCCAGGCCGGAATTCTGATGAAAAGCTTCACCACCGGTCAGCACCTGTGCGCCTTCCTGCTTGCCGATATCCAGGTAGCTCAATATTTTTTTATACTGATCTTCCGAAGCCTGTGCTCCCATCATCACTGTTGAATCGAGCGGGTTACCCAGTTTGATCGCTTTGGTGCGCTGAACTACACGGTCCATAAATTTGTCGTAGATCTTTTCATGCACCAGCATGCGACTGGGACAAGTGCAGATCTCTCCATTATTCAATGCAAACATCACAGCACCTTCCACTGCTTTATCAAAGAAATCATCATCTGCATCTGCTACGCTTTCAAGGAAGATATTGGGACTTTTGCCGCCCAGCTCCATTGTTACGGGTATCAGGTTTTCGGATGCATATTGCATGATCAGCCGGCCGGTAGTGGTTTCACCGGTAAAAGCCACTTTGTTCACTCTTGGTGAAGATGCCAGCGGTTTGCCCGCTTCAACACCAAATCCTGTTACCACGTTCAATACACCTTTGGGAAGGATATCTCCGATCAGTTCCATCAGTATCATAATACTGGTGGGCGTTTGCTCAGCGGGTTTCACTACCACGCAACAACCTGCCGCCAGGGCAGGTGCGATCTTCCAGGTGGCCATCAGTAAAGGAAAATTCCAGGGAATGATCTGGCCTACCACACCAATCGGTTCATGGAGGTTAATGCTCACCGTATTTTCGTCATGCTCACTGATAGTGCCTTCTTCACTACGGATCACACCGGCAAAATACCTGAAATGATCAACTACTAAAGGAAGGTCTGCTGCCCTGCATTCCCGGATCGCTTTACCATTATCGATCGTCTCCACCACAGCGAGGTATTCAAGATTGTCTTCTATCACCTGTGCTATTTTCAATAAAAGATTGCTGCGGTAAGCAGCTCCTGTTTTGCCCCAGGTCCCGAAAGCCTTATGCGCTGCGTCGATTGCCTTCTCAATGTCTTTGGCATTACCCCTGGCTGCCTGCGTAAAAACTTTACCATCAACTGGTGAGATATTGTCAAAGTATTCTCCGCCGGAAGGAGCGACCCACTGGCCTCCGATATAGTGATCGTATCTGTCTTTGAATTTTGGGCGGGCCGCCACGGTAGACTTTGGGACAGCCGCTGTAGTTGTACTCATATTTCAAGCCACTTTAATCGTTAAATAATACCCTAACTTCAACAATAAAAGAACAAAAGCAGGGTAATTTTGTACTTTCTTCTAGCACGATCGTACTCCGGATTTACACATGATTTAAAAATGCGCTACCTTACTATGTGCTTAAAACGTACCGTATATGCCACCCAAAAACTATCTCCATCCTGTTGATCTTACACAGCCAAAGTATCTGCAAACACTGGTTGAGAACCGCCGTGTGTTCAACCTGGAGAACTGTGAGTTGAACGTTTTTGAAAGCTACCAGGAAACTTACCGTGTGCCGCTGACCTTTAATGATTTCGTGATCACCAGCATGGTAAAGGGCAAAAAAGTGATGCACTTATTTGATAAGCCCGCATTTGAATACCTGCCTGGCGAAACCGTGATCGTTCCGGCCAATGAAACCATGGTCATCGATTTTCCTGAAGCAGAAATGGATAACCCTACACAATGTGTTGCACTTGCAGTGGATGCGGCTTATGTGAACAATACATTGCAATATCTCAATACCTATTACAACAGTGACCCTCATGAAGCTCATAACTGGAAGCTTCAATTCAACCAGTATCATTTTGCCAACGACACAGAAGTAACCGATCTTATCAATAAACTGATACGCGTGTGCAGCAGCACAGATAAAGGGAAGAATATTTTTGCAGACCTTAACCTCAAAGAATTACTGATCCGCCTCGTACAAAGTCAGCATTTGAAACAAGTGGCCGTAGAAAGTACTGACAACACCAATCAAAGCAGGCTTCATTTTGTTTTGCATTATATACATCAACATCTTACAGAAAAGATTGCTGTTGATTCGCTGAGCAGAAAAGCTTACCTGAGCCGCAATATGTTTTTCAAATGGTTCAAGGAACAGTTTGGCGTAACACCACTGGACTATATCAACCGCGAACGTATCAAACTGGCCAAACAATTACTGGCCGACAAGCGCAATAATGTAAGCTCAGTAAGCCTTCAATGCGGCTTCACAGATGTAAACTATTTCGTCAGGCTATTTAAAAAAGCAGAAGGGATCACACCCGGTGTATATCAAACGATATTGTACACACAGAATTAATTATAGCGAAAAAATCTGTTCACTCTTCATCAGACACCATTCGGGCAACTGGTGCGTCACTCGTACTATTTGCGTCATCATTCGCGTTATTCGTACTACTAGTGTTCCGACCGTATTCGCTAATCAACTCTGCTACCAGTGCCGTCCATCCTGTTTGATGCGAAGCGCCAAGCCCTCTTCCTGAATCTCCATGAAAGTATTCATAAAAAGACACGAGACGTTCATTGCCGGGTTGTTTATAGAACCAATTGTAATTGCCATGCAAGCGGCGTGAGCCATCGGGTGTTTTTTCAAACAAACTGATCACGCGTTTGGTAAGGTGTTCCGCCACTTTGGTCAGGTTCATTTGTTCTCCTGAGCCAACCGGGTACTCCACCTGCAATGCGTCGCCGTAAAACTCTCCGTATTTCCGGATCGACTGAATGATCAGGAAGTTGATCGGCATCCACACAGGACCGCGCCAGTTGGAATTGCCACCAAACATATCCGAGGTTGCATCACCGGGATCGTAACGTATGCTGTAGATATTTCCATCTACCGTAACGGAATAGGGATGCTGATCGTGGTATTTTGATAAGGCACGGATACCGCCTTCTGATAAAAAGCCGTCTTCATCCAGCAGGCGCTTTAATAAATCAACCAGTTTATCTTTCGGGATCAGCGACATCAATATTTCGCCATCATCACTTCGCTCTTCATTGGGCCAGAACTTTGCATTCTTCTTCCGGTAATTTTCAAACCAGGTGATACGCTTTTTAAAATCAGTTAAATGATCAAGGGCCTTCTTATTAATGGTAGATACCGCATACAAAGCGGTAATACCTACTACAGATTGTATCCTTAGCGGCACAGGATCAGCACCGCTCACGCACAACACATCATAATAAAACCGGTCTTCTTCATTCCATAACCCGTGCAGATTAAGTGATTCAGCTATCAATACAAAATGTTCAAAAAACTTGGTAGCCGTGTCTTCAAAAGATACATCATTCATGGCGATCTCAATAGCCATTTCCATCATGTCCAATGCATAGGTACCCATCCAACTGGTGCCATCAGCCTGCTCCAGCTGCACTTCGCCGGGAAAATGAAAACTGCGGTTGAACACACCAATATTATCCAATCCCAAAAAGCCTCCCTCAAAGATATTGTTGCCATTCACGTCTTTCCGGTTGATCCACCAGGTGAAATTGATCAGCAACTTCTGGAATACTTTCTTTAGGAATTTGATATCACCATTGCCTGTTTGTTTTTTCTCAATATTATATACCTGCAATGCGGCCCATGCCTGTACAGGCGGGTTCACATCGCTGAAATTCCACTCATAGGCAGGCAATTGCCCGTCAGGTTTCATATACCATTCCCGCATTATCAGCAGCAACTGATGTTTGGCATAGGTAGGGTCAACCACGGCCATGGGTATGCACTGGAACGCGAGATCCCAGGCTGCATACCAGGGATATTCCCATTTATCAGGCATCATGATGATGTCCTGGTTTTTCAGATGCGTCCAGTCACTATTCCTGCCTGTCATTTTTGAAGGGCTTACCGGTGTAATGCCATCACTTGTTGTGAGCCATTCCTGCACATCGAAATGATAATACTGTTTGCTCCATAATATACCCGACAGCGCCTGCCGTTGAATCTGCGCCATATCTTCATTCATTCCTTTGGGAAGAATGGCAGCATAAAAATCGTCAGCTTCCTTTTTTCTTACGGTGAAAACATCCTTGAAGCCGGAAGCAAAGGGCCGTTCAACCAGTTTGGCATTGAGCCGGCAATAAATTGTTTTAGTAGAACCGGCAGCAATTTTCATTTTATAAACAGGTGAAAACTTGGTCCCTTCTTTTCTACCGGATACTTCGTCGAAATTTTCGCCTTTAATAATGGCCCGGTTAAATGCATCTTTAGTGAAAATAGAAGCATTGGGAGCACCGGTTACAATTTCTGTATTAGTTTCATTTTCGGTATACAAAGTATTGTCAGCCGGTTGGAAATAGAAATAATAATCTCCCAGCCGTTCATGCTCTGCCTTAACAGTAATTTTATTAACCGGCTTAATGGAAGGTTTTTCCTTGAAGGTTCCATCCCTCCACCGGTTATAAAACCATAAAGTGGGAAGTACAGTTATTTCTGCTCCTTTAGAATACCGGTTAGTTATATCGATCTTTATAAAAATATCCTGTGCGCTTTGTTTGGCATAAGTTATCAGCACATCAAAATACTGGTTGTTGTCGAATACACCGGTATCAAGGATCTCGTATTCAGGATCTTGTTTGCTGCGATCACGGTTCTCTGTTCTTAACTGCTCATAAGGAAATGCCTGCTGTGGATATTTGTACAGGTATTCCATATAATAATGTGTGGGCAGATTATCCAAATGATAATACAACTCTTTCACATCTTCTCCATGATTGCCTTCGGGATTGCTAAGGCCAAACAAGCGTTCTTTTAAGATAGGATCATTGCCATTCCAGAGGGCAATAGCAAAACAGAGATTACCGAAGAAATCTGAAATTCCCCCGAGTCCATCCTCTCCCCAGGTATATGCTCTGCAGTTGGCATGATCAAAAGGAAAATAATGCCATGCATCTCCATTCGGGCTGTAATCTTCTCGCACAGTGCCCCATTGCCTTTCACTCAGGTAAGGTCCCCACTGAGCTAAAGGAACAGTTTTGCCAGCATTAACGGCGAGCCTTTGGTGTTCTGCTGTCATACAAAAATTTATCTTCTCAAAGGTTAAGCTAATTACGCAGCAAATTTAACGCTTACATAAAAAAAATAGTATAACCTCTTTTATTCATATTTCTTTTGCAGGCTCCATAATATTTTCTTTTGTTCATCCGTAATAGTTAAAGATGAATCGGAAGGCACAAAATGTAATTTGAAAGAAGCTATTGCCGATTCAGGCTTTTTAACAGAATAGCCAATAATACGTAATGCCTGCATAGGGTTAAAATCGGCAGGTAATTGCACTCCTGCAGTATCATACCAGCAACCATATCCCTGCTCGGCTAACCGCTGCCAGGGAAATGTTCTGTTAGGATCAACCTTACGCCCCGGTGCAACATCTGCATGGCCAATAAAATTTGTGGTAGGAATACTATATGCTCTTTTAAGACGGCCGAGCAATACCAGTAGACTGCTGATCTGCTGCACACTGAAACTATCCGTACCGTTATTATCTATCTCGATGCCGATGCTGCTGCTGTTGAGGTCTGTATTATTTCCCCATCTGCTTACGCCTGCATGATGTGCCCTCAACAGGTCGTTCAGCATGTGATGCACTGTGCCATCTTTACAAATTACATAATGTGCGCTCACCTGTGTTCTCGGAAGGGTAAACGTGGTCAGTGTTTGTTCACAACTGTTTTGTGCAGTATGATGGATCACTACAAAATTGGGCCGGCGCATGGAAAAATTGGTAGTACCTACCCAGGTATCCGCATAAAGCAGGCCTGCAGAATCTTTTACCGGGTATTCCCGGAGCAACTTGCTGTATTCCTTTGCCTGTTTCTTATAAACCTTGTTGGTTTTGGCGTAAGGAGAACAAGCAGCAAAAATGGTTATGATGATCAGTAAATAAAGGTATTTCATGCCAGTCTTTAATTGCTAATAAGCAATAAAGATAAAGATTTGCTCTTTTGCAGGGACAAGCCTCACAGCACACCCGTTTCTACATATTCCTCCGGTACTGCCCCCCCACTTCATACAATGCATGCGTGATCTGGCCCAAGGAACAATATTTCACTGTTTCCATCAATGAAGCAAACAGGTTGCCATCATTAATAGCCACTTCTTTCAACTCTTTCAGCATTGAACCGGCTTTATTTTCATGATGCTTGCGGAAAGCCTGCAGGTTATTGATCTGTTGTTCCTTTTCTTCCGTGGTGCTGCGGATCACTTCAGAAGGAACAATTGTGGGTGAGCCTTTTTTATTCAGGAAAGTGTTCACTCCGATCAGCGGAAGCTCGCCGGTATGTTTCTGATGTTCGTAATACAGGCTTTCTTCCTGTATTTTATTACGTTGATACATCCTTTCCATTGCTCCCAGCACACCGCCTCTTTCTGTAAGCCGGTCAAATTCCTGCAACACGGCTTCTTCTACCAGGCTGGTCAATTCTTCCATCACAAAAGAACCCTGTGTAAAGTTCTCGGCTTTAGCTGTACCCAACTCCCGGTTAATGATAAGCTGGATCGCCATGGCCCTTCTCACACTTTCTTCTGTTGGCGTGGTAATGGCCTCATCATACGCATTGGTGTGAAGCGAATTGCAATTATCATATATCGCATACAAGGCCTGCAACGTGGTCCGGATATCATTAAAATCGATCTCCTGCGCATGGAGGCTGCGGCCGGATGTTTGTATATGATACTTCAGCATCTGGCTGCGCTTGTTGGCCTTATATTTATACTTCATGGCTTTTGCCCAGATGCGGCGCGCCACTCTTCCTATCACACTGTATTCAGGGTCCATGCCATTACTGAAGAAGAAAGAAAGATTGGGCGCAAAATCATCAATAGCCATTCCCCGGCTTAAATAATACTCCACATAAGTGAATCCATTTGCCAGTGTGAATGCCAATTGCGTAATAGGGTTGGCTCCCGCTTCTGCAATATGATAACCCGAAATGCTTACGCTATAAAAATTCTTTACTTTCTGCTCGATAAAGTATTCCTGTACATCACCCATCAGCTTCAATGCAAATTCTGTAGAGAAGATACAGGTATTCTGCGCCTGGTCTTCTTTCAGTATATCTGCCTGCACAGTGCCTCTTACCTGCTGCAAAGCAGCTTCTTTACATTGCTGATAGATATCTGCCGGCAGCACTTCATCTCCGCTCAGGCCCAGCAAGGCCAGGCCCAATCCATTGTTCCCTTCCGGCAACACACCGGGTGAAGAAGGATTATTGTAAGAAGGCTTTGGCGTAGCACCATATTTTTTGCGGAATGCTTCTGCTATCCACTCCTCCTTCTTTTCTTTCTGTATCCATTTCTCACATTGCTGATCTATTGCTGCATTCATGAAAAAGGCGAGTATCATCGGGGCAGGACCATTGATCGTCATACTCACCGAAGTGCGTGGATCGCAGAGATCAAATCCGCTGTATAATTTCTTGGCATCATCCACCGTAGCAATGCTTACCCCGCTATTGCCGATCTTTCCATAAATATCCGGGCGGTGATCAGGATCTTCTCCATACAACGTTACACTATCAAAAGCGGTAGACAACCTTTTGGCCGGTTGGTCTACGCTCACATAGTGGAAACGTTTATTCGTTCTCTCAGGGCCTCCCTCGCCGGCAAACATTCTTGTTGGATCTTCCCCCTCACGTTTTAAAGGGAATACACCTGCGGTAAAAGGGAAATGCCCCGGCACATTCTCCTGCGCCTGCCATTGCAGGATATCACCCCAGTCTTTGTATTTAGGCAATACTACTTTGGGTATCCGGGTACCCGACAGGCTTTTGGTAAACATTTCCTGCCGGATCACTTTATCCCTCACGGTATATTCGTAATAATCTTTTTGATATTCTTTTACTTTTTCACCCCAATGCTGCAACAGCTTACGGCTTACCGGTGTTAACTGGCCGGTATAAAATTCTATCTGCTGTTTTATTACAGTTAATAATTCATCCGGTGTTTTTTCTTTCAATGTTTCCAGCACTCCTTCCAGTTGATAGAGCTTGCTCGCAATTGCTGCCTGATCCCTCACCAACTGATCGTAGTTACGGTTGGCCTCGCTGATCTCGCTCAGGTACCTTACTCTTTTAGCAGGAATAATGGATGGTGAAACTTTAGCCGAAGCAGAAAAATGAAATTCTCCAAAATTGACCTTTGTTTTTGTTTCAATTGCTTTCAGCAGTAGCGCAAACAAATGGTTCACGCCTTCATCATTGAACTTGCTGGCCATGGTGCCAATCACAGGAAGCTCTTCGTTTTTCGCTGTCCAAAGAGCATGATTCCGCTTGTATTGTTTCTTTACATCTGCCATTGCATCCAGTGCTCCGGCTTTATCAAATTTGTTGATGCAAATAATATCAGCATAATCCAACATGTTGATCTTCTCCAGTTGTGAAGCCGCTCCGTATTCAGGCGTCATCACATACATGCTTACATCGCAGTAATCAAGAATGGAAGCGTCACTTTGGCCAACGCCTGCCGATTCAAGGATAATAAAATCAAAACCGGCTTCTTTGCACACATCAATGGCTTCCTGCACATGATGACTCAAAGCAGTATTATCATCGCGGGTGGCAAGGCTGCGCATGTAAGCCCGCGGATGAGAGATCGCATTCATCCTTATCCTGTCGCCCAGTAAAGCGCCGCCTGTTTTTTTCTTGGAAGGGTCAACAGAAATAACCGCAATGGTCTTTCCGGTAAAATTCTGCAGGAACCTTCTTACCAGTTCATCTGTCACGCTGCTTTTACCTGCACCGCCAGTACCGGTGATACCCAGCACCGGTATCATGTTATTAACTTTGGAAGCAGTTGGAGCCTGTCCGTTCTCTGCGTTGGTGATCTGCCGGGCTATCTTCCGTATATCTTTTACTTCACCCAGTTGCAGGGCGGTTTTATATTCAGCTTTACCGTTCAGGTGTATATCACATTGCCTGATCACATCTTCGATCATTCCTTCCAGTCCCATCTGCCGCCCGTCGTCCGGCGAATAGATCCGGGTGATGCCATATTTATGCAGCTCTTCAATTTCTTCCGGCAGTATAGTGCCGCCACCGCCGCCGAATATTTTGATATGGCCACAGCCATTCTCATCCAGCAGGTCTTTCATGTATTTAAAAAATTCCAGATGCCCACCCTGGTAACTGGTAATCGCAATGCCCTGCACATCTTCCTCGATAGCAGTTTCCACGATCTCTTTTACGGAACGGTTATGCCCCAGGTGGATGATCTCGGCACCCTTACCCTGAAGGATGCGGCGCATAATATTAATGGCAGCGTCATGACCATCGAAGAGGGAGGCTGCAGTGACAATCCTGATCTTATTGACAGGCGTATAGCTCATAAATGTTGGATCTTTTGAAACGGTGCAAATTTAGCTCAAAAAACTAATGGTTGTTAGCGCATAAATGAAGATATTGCCGGAACAGGTAGCAGGAAAGATGTCGACCCTGTTCCCTACATTTGTTGCTTATGCAGGCTATATTAGATTCAGTAAAACAGCTTTATAGAGAATGGAAAGGTGCTGAACCCACCTCAGTTGATGTGCTGCCCCAATCGGGCAGTGAACGGCGGTATTTCCGCCTCAGCGGCCCGGGTCATTCAGTGATAGGCACTTATGGCGCCAATACCCAGGAGAATGAAACCTTTATTTATTTCTCCCGGCAGTTCAGGGAAAAAGGCCTTGCCGTTCCGGAAATTCTGGCCATCAGTGAAGACGGTGTTTATTATCTCCAGGAAGATTTTGGAGATGTGTCGTTGCTCAACCGGCTGGAAGCCGAAGGATTTACCCAACCGGTGTATGATCTTTTCAAAAAAAGCCTCGATGCACTGGCCAAATTACAGGTAAAAGGTGATGAAGGGCTTGACTATGACCGTACGCTGACCAATAAAGAATTCGGGAAGCAAGCCATCATGGCGGACCTCCTCTATTTCAAATATTATTTCCTGGATGCATTGCGCAAGCCTTACGATAAGCAGAAACTGATCAATGATTTTGAAGCACTGAGCAATTACCTGACGCATACGGAATACAAATATTTCATGTTCCGCGATTTCCAGAGCCGTAATATTATGATCAAGGAAGACGGCTCGGTCCATTTCATCGATTACCAGGGCGGCATGAAGGGCGCACCTCAATATGATGTCGCCTCCATGCTTTGGCAGGCCAGGGCCAATTTGCCGGCAGAATGGAAAGAAAAGCTGCTGGAAGATTATATGGATACGTTTGAAACACTGATTCCTTCTTCATTAGACAGGATCGTTTTTCATAGTCAATACAATGGCTATGTGCTGATCCGCCTTCTGCAGGTGCTGGGTGCTTATGGTTTCCGTGGTTTGTTTGAACGCAAAGCGCAATTCCTTACCAGCATTCCAATGGGATTAAAAAATCTGAAAGAATTTTTCCAGCATCAAAGCCTGGGGATCTCTGTACCGGAATTCCGCAAGGTGCTTGACCTCTGCGTTTCTGACGAGATCATCCAGCAATTCACACCCATACAAGCAACCGATAAAACCGCGCTGGTAGTAAAGATCAATAGCTTCTCCTTCCGCAATGGTATTCCTCCTGATGATAGCGGCAATGGCGGAGGATTTGTTTTCGATTGCCGGGGCATATTGAACCCCGGCCGTTTTGAAAGCATGAAATACCAAACAGGGCGTGACAAGGAAGTAAAAGATTTCCTGGAACAGCAAACCAAGATGCCGGAGTTCCTGAACAGTACATTTGACCTCGTGGACATATCTGTGGAAGATTTTATCAAAAGAGGATTTGAAAGCCTTTCTGTCAGTTTTGGTTGCACTGGCGGCCAGCACCGCAGTGTGTATGCTGCTGATGCACTGGCCAGGCATTTAAGAAATAAATTCAAGGTAAAAATAGAATTGAAGCATGTAGTGCAGGATGCGAAGAACTGGGTGAATGAGGCACCAAAGGGTTAAGACATTCACTTGTATAAACAATTATCTCCCATGAAAGCAATGATCTTCTCCGCCGGCCTTGGCACCCGCTTCAAACCCTGGACAGACAAGCATCCTAAAGCGCTCGCCATTATCAATGGCAAATCTTTATTGCAAAGGAACATTGAATATCTGCATCAATATGATATCCGCGATGTGGTGGTCAATATCCACCATTTCCCTGATCAGATCATAAAAACACTGGATGATAACAATGGCTTCGGAAGCAGGATACTGATCAGTGACGAAAGCAATGAAGTACTGGAAACCGGTGGTGGTTTATTAAAAGCCAAACATCTTTTTGAGCCGGGGGAAGATTTTCTTACCATCAATGTAGACATACTGACCACACTCGATATTCATCAATTCTTATCTTTTCATCGCCGGCAAAAATCTTTTGTTTCACTGGCAGTAAGCAACCGTAAAAGCAGCCGTTGTTTTGTTTTCAATGAAAACGACCGGCTTACCGGCTGGAGAAACCTGCAAACGGGGGAAGAGAAAATAAAATTGGAAAGTGCTCGGCAATTCAACAGGTCTTTTAGTGGAGTCAGTCTTTTCAATTATTCCTTTTTTGATAAACTGGCATTGAAAGGAAAGTTCTCCCTGGTTGATGCCTGGCTTTCTTTAGCTGCGCAAAACCCGATCTATGGTTATGACCATTCAGGTGATAAATGGGTAGATGTGGGCAAGCCTGAAAGCATTGCGGTTGCAGAAGCCCTTTTTGCCTGATGCCGCTTATCCAATTTTTTGCAAATACATGGAAATACCCTGTTAATGGCTGGTAGTTTACTGGCCTTTTCTTTATTTTAGATTCCGTTTCTTTTTAAAACCCTACACTTCATCATGAGGAAATTTATTCTGTTCATTGCTGTATCCCTGAATACGGTGCTTGCTTTTGCCCAATCAAATTATGATGCCAAAGAAGCTTTTAATCCGCAGTTCTATCCTTACCCCGGTAATGAATTCCGCAGCGCCAGTGGTGAACCCGGTCCGAAATACTGGCAAAACCGTGCGGACTATAAGATCAATTGTACGCTTGATACAACCAATCACCGTTTAAGTGGTGAAGTGGAGATCAACTATACCAATAACAGCCCCGACAACCTGAAATTCCTCTGGCTGCAGCTGGACCAGAACATTTACAAAAAAGATTCCCGTGCTTCAGCTACTACAACAGAAGCTGGTGGCCGCTGGGCCAATGGAGAGTTCACACAGGGAGATGTGATCAAGTCAATAGCTGTGGAATACAATGGGAAAAAATATACCGCACAGTACAACATCACCGATACACGCATGCAGGTCTGGTTGCAGGAAGCATTGAAATCTGCCGGTGGCAAGATCAAACTTTCGATCCCCTTCGAATTTGAGATCCCGCAATACGGTACAGACAGGATGGGAAGGCTGAACACACAAAACGGCTGGATTTATGAAACAGCGCAGTGGTTTCCCCGTCTTTGCGTGTACGATGATATCCAGGGTTGGAATGTGTTGCCTTACCTCGGAGCGGGTGAATTTTATCTTGAATACGGAGATATTGAATATGCCGTTACAGCTCCGGCCAATATGATCGTGGTAGGCTCAGGAGAATTGCTGAACCCGCATGAGTGCTTTACGAGCGAGCAACTGAAAAGGTATAATGAAGCGAAGACAAGTGATAAAACCATTACCATCCGCAGCGATAAAGACATCAATGATAGGAACGCACAACCCAAAAAAGCCAGTTCCACCTGGAAATTCAGGATCCTGAATGCCCGCGATGTTGCCTGGGGTGCTTCCCGCGCATTTGTGCTGGATGCTGCACGCATCAATCTTCCTGACGGGAAAAAATCATTGGCAGTGAGTGCTTACCCTGTTGAAAGCATGAAAGACAAAAATGGAAATGACTGGCGCCGCTCCACTGAAATGGTAAAAGCATCTATTGAACACTATTCAGAAAAATGGTTTGAATTCCCTTACCCGGCAGCTACCAATGTAGCAGGTATCGTAGGTGGCATGGAATATCCCGGTATTGTTTTTTGCAGTTACACTTCTGTAGGCGCAGGCTTATGGGGTGTAACCGATCATGAATTCGGCCACACCTGGTTTCCTATGATCGTTGGCAGCAATGAACGGAAATATGCCTGGATGGATGAAGGATTCAATACATTCATCAACGATCTTTCAACAGATGCATTCCATAATGGCGAGTTCAAAGACAAAAGCTTTTTCAATGACCCCACTTCGCCGTTCATGATAAAATATACGTTTGGTGATAAGATGGACGGACTTTACACTGTGCCTGATGCCATTCAGCAAGACAATCTCGGTATTGCCGCTTATATGAAGCCTTCTCAAATGCTGCATGCATTGCGGGATATTGTGCTGGGCCCTGAACGTTTTGACCGCGCTTTCCGTGAATACGTTCAACGCTGGGCTTTCAAACACCCCACCCCCTGGGATTTCTTCCATTCTATGGAAAACGTAGCAGGTGAAAGCCTGGACTGGTTCTGGCGCTCCTGGGTATTGAATACCTGGAAACTTGATCAATCAGTAAAAGAAGTAAAGTATGTGAAGAATGATCCGGCCAAAGGAGCTGAGATCACCCTGGAAAACCTGGAAAAAATGCCTATGCCGGTGACCATTGTGATCAAAGAAACCAATGGCAAAGAATACCGGATGGACCTTCCTGTAGAGATCTGGCAGCGTGGTGCACTGTATACACTTGGCGTGCCAAGCACCACTGAGATCAAAGAAGTTGTTCTTGATCCTGATAAGAAATTGCCGGATTGGAATCGGGAAAATAATAAGTGGAAGAAAGCATTCTGACCCTGAGTCGGGAGTCCTTCCTGAAGTTGCCGGATGGTCTCACAGCCTCTTCGCTAACTCTTCCAGGCTAATTTCCTCCAGCAATTCCCTTTTCGGAGTTCCGTCTTTCTTTGTCCATTTTATCAGCCGGATGCTGGCGTCTGAAATTTCAATGCCGGTGATATCGCCATCTATAAAACAGCAGCAGCCACTGTTGAAATAAGATGGCCGCATGGTTTGATAATCTACAGCTACGGATGTAAACTCCTTTTCACGCCTGCGTATTTCTGCATACAGGGAAGCAATCGCTTCCCTGTCTTTATTCATTTCCGCAGCCTGGAATTGCTTGTACAGCCGTTCAATATGTGTGAGTGATTCAAATACCGGTTGATGAGTGTGGCCGGTTATCAGCAGTGTATCTTTTTGGGAAGAAGACCACTCATACATGATCTCATTGTGCAGTGTTTTCTTTTCATCATCGTAGGCTGCTGTATTGGAATTGATCCGTAAATAGGCCTGAAAAGGAGCCCAGATCTGGGCAACAAAGAATTTGCTGAACCAGTTGCCATCACTTTGTGCGTCGCCCTGGTGACCATGTGTACAGAAGATATTGAATGGCCCGGCCCCTATTTCAGTAGAAAGCACCAGCCCTTCGTATATCTTGATCTCTTTTCCATAAATATGCTTTAGCTGCCACCAGGCAAAAGGATCATTACCCCAATAGAGATCATGATTGCCGATCACTTTTACAAAAGCATCGCGTTCGGCAAATTTCTTTTCGGCTTCAAATGTGGCCTGATTATATTTTTTCACTTTCAGCAGGCTGTTCTCCCATAGCTCTTCACTATCGCCCAGTGAAATAAAAGAATAGCCGTCCTGTTCATAATGCGCCAGTGCCGCAAGATAATTGGGCTCTGCCATCATGAAATCATCGGCACCATCGCGTGCGCCTTTATGCTGGTCTGAGAAAATGATGAATTTGCCGCTGTTCAGTTCATAAGGAACTATCAGTCCTTTTTTGCCGGAACGTGATAACGTGTCATGGTACAGCTTATCCAACGCCTTGAATATCCTGTCGCGCTGAGGGCGGGAGGAAAATTTTTGTGTGGCCCAGAGAACAGGTTTTAACAGTATATACCTTAGTATCCGGCGCATTGGTTATTTAACGGCGATCATGCTGATCTCCACATTCACAAACTTGGGCAATGCGGCAACCTGCACAGTTTCGCGGGCGGGATAATCGCCTTCAAAATATTTCCCATACACTTCATTGATCTCTCCGAATTTCTTCATATCGGTGATAAAAATGGTTGTTTTCACCACGTTTTTGAAGCTCATGCCTGCGGCCAGCAAAACGGCTTTCAGGTTTTGCATGGAGCGGTGCGTTTCCGTCTGCACGTCTTTATTGTCCAGTTCGCCTGTTGCCGGGTTAATACATACCTGGCCCGAGAGATACAAAGTATCTCCGGTCATGATCGCCTGGTTGTAAGGGCCGATCGGAGCAGGTGCATCTGGTGTATTAATGATGATCTTATCCATTCCGGTTGCTTTTAAAATTTAGATCAGCGAATATAGCTTTATGCACTTTCTTTGCAAAAATTTGTCTATGCAGGTATTGGTGATCACAAATGATGCGCTTCATGAAGAATTGCTGGCCTGTGCGCCTGCGGATGATAGCGTTCATTGCAATTTCATTCAGCATCCTGGCCACTACCAGGGCAGTGCTGCACCAGACGCCTGCATCGATCTGCTGTTTGATAATACAACTGATAGAATAAACTGGCTGAATAGTCTTGGATCTCCGCTGATTGTTATAAATTCTGTGGCAGCCACGCTTGCCGGTACTGATACAGGTTTTGTACGCATCAATGGCTGGCCTGGTTTTTTGAGGCGTCCTTTAATGGAAGCAGCGGCAGTTAATGAAAGCAACAGGAACAAAGCGGAGGAGTTATTTGTTTTATTAGGAAGAAAAGCAGAATGGGTGCCGGATATCAGCGGCTTCCTTACCGCAAGAGTGGTGGCATCCATCATCAATGAGGCATTTTTTGCACTGGAGGAAAATATCAGCACGGAACAGGAAATTGATACGGCCATGAAGTTGGGCACCAATTATCCGTTTGGGCCCTTTGAGTGGTCGGAAAAGATTGGCCTTGCAGCCGTTTATTCCCTGCTGGCGGGTTTAGAAAAGGAAGAATCCCGCTACACTCCCTGTAAATTATTGGAAAAAAAGGCTTTGATATAATAATGGCACTCATATTGCATATTGACACATCTGTAGAGGGCGCTTCAGTGTGCCTCGCCCGCGATTCAGTGGTGCTACGGTCCGCATTGAATAACCGGCAAAAAGATCAGCCAGGCTGGCTGCATACCAGCATCCGGCAATTGATGGCTGATATGGACCTGGGGATGAATGAGCTGGAAGCAGTAGCCGTTGCGATCGGACCTGGTTCATACACCGGATTGAGAGTGGGCTTATCGGCTGCAAAGGGACTTTGTTTTGCATTGAATACTCCATTGATCGCCATCAACACCCTGGAGATGATGGCTTTCGGGATCAGAGAAAAAGGGAATGATGCATTGCTTTGCCCTACGATCGATGCCCGCCGGATGGAAGTGTTCACCGCTGTGTATAATAGTGAGTTAAAAGAAGTGATGGCACCGTGCGCCATGATCCTGGATGGTACAAATTTTGCGCAATTACTCGCCGGATCTAAAATGATCTTTTCCAGCAATGGCAGCGCAAAGCTGAAACAAGTTCTTTCCCACCCTAATGCATCCTTCAGCGAGAAGACTGCTACAGCTGAAGACATGGTGCATTTAGCAGGCCAATATTTCCTTAAGAAACGCTTTGCAAACCTTGCCTATACCGAACCGCTTTACGTGAAGGAGTTCTACTCCCCTGCTCACTAATCACTTATAAAAAAATTGTACTTCTTAACAATTTTGTTTTCAGAAAAAAGTGATTGATGGCTAACTTTGCAGTTTAGATTTTTTAACCGGTTATAACTATGAACAACTACATGCTTACATTGAACACAGCTCCCGACAGCAGCAATACACTGAAAGTGGATTTGTTGAACGTGAAGAAGGCGTCTCTTGTTCTGAGGGCCATTAATCATAAGCTCCGCCAGCAGATATTGAAGCTGATTGATGAGCAGGGAAAAATCACCGTGACAGAGATTTATGTGAAATTAAGGCTTGAGCAATCTGTGGCCTCCCAACACCTTGCAATTTTGCGCAAGGCCGGTTTTGTGAATACCGAACGGGATGGAAAATTTATCTACTACACGATAAATACCAACCGTATTGAGGAGTTGAACCAATTTGTCGAATCCTTGTTGAACTAATTATTGGTATCTCTGCTAGGAAGGAAGCCGTTGGCTTCCTTTTTTAGTTGAATAAAGTACCTTTATATTTATAATTTATCTTCTTTATGTTCATCAAACAATTATATACAGGCTGTCTCAGCGAGGCAGCTTATTATATTGAAAGCAATGGCGAGGCCGCTGTAATTGATCCACTCAGGGATATCGATGTTTATCTCGACCTGGCCAATGAACGGAAAGTCACTATCAAATACATTTTTGAAACGCATTTTCATGCAGATTTTGTAAGCGGACATCTTGATCTCAGTAAAGCCACAGGCGCCCCTATCGTTTATGGCCCTCAAACAGTTACCGGCTTCCAGGCCCAGATCGCCAAAGATGGGGATGTATTCAGGATCGGACAGCTTAGCCTGAAAGTGCTCCATACGCCCGGCCACACACTCGAATCAACCTGCTATTTATTGCAGGATGAATCCGGCAAGGACTATTGCATTTTCACTGGCGACACACTTTTTGTAGGAGATGTAGGCCGCCCTGATCTTGCTCAAAAAGGCGCAGAGATCACAACCAATGACCTGGCTGGAATGCTGTATGACAGCCTTCAGCAAAAGATCGTTCCGCTGGCAGACGATGTGATCGTATATCCTGCCCATGGCCCCGGCAGCTCCTGCGGAAAGAACCTGGGTCCTGACACACACAGCACCGTAGGTGAAGAAAAACAATTCAACTATGCATTGAAAGCAGCCAGCAAAGAAGAATTCATCAAAGCTGTAACAGATGGCATTCCGCCACCTCCGCAATACTTCCCGATCAATGCCCGCATCAACAAAGAAGGTTACGACAGCCTGGACGAAGTGATGCAAAAAGCATTAAAGCCCCTCAGCATTGCACAATTCAAGGAGCTGATAACAGAAGATACGATCATTCTCGATACCCGCCCTTCCGGCACTTTCACGCAGGGTTTTGTTCCCGGCTCCATCAGCATCGGGCTCGATGGCCGCTTTGCAGAATGGGCCGGTAGCCTGCTTCCTTTCGATGTGCCCATGCTGCTGGTAGCCGAACCGGGTAAAGAGAAAGAAAGCATTGTACGCCTTGCCCGCGTGGGATTGGATAAAGTGCAGGGCTATCTCGATGGTGGTTATGAAGCATGGAAGAACAGTGGTGAAAAATCCGATCTCATCATTGATGTGGAAGCAGATGAACTAATGATGGATATTCCATTTGATAATAACCTCCTTGTTGTTGACGTGCGCAAACCTGCAGAATATGCAGAAGGTCATTTGAAAGAAGCGCTGAATATTCCATTAAGCGATCTTCCTGATCCGGGAAGCATGGCCAATATCGAAGACCGTCATAACCTCTACGTGCATTGCGCAGGAGGATACCGCAGCGTTATCGCAGCTTCGATGCTTAAACGCCAGGGCATTCATAATCTCCGCAATGTAGTGGGAGGATGGGGAAAAATAAAAGAACAGGAGAAAGCGGAGATCGTAAAAGAAACCAGCGTACTGAATTAAGATCATACACAGGTAATGGGTTCGTCAGGTCTAAACCTGAACAAACCCATTTTTTATGGCATACATTACCAGGCCTACTCTTGTTTTGATCTGCAGCTTTTCAAACAACGCATCCCGGTATCCATCAATAGTACGCGGACTGAGATACATCTGCTCTGCAATTTCCTTGTAAGTAAGTTCAGTGCAGGCCAGTTTAAGGAACTGTATCTCCTTATTGTTCAACTGAACAATATTGCGGATATCTGCATCTTCTTCCAGCTTATTGATAGAATGGATCAATTTGCCGGTAACCAGTTCTGAATAGAAATACCCTTTTTCTATTACAGACAACAAAGCCGTTTTTAATTCCGGGGGTTCGCAATCTTTAAGAATATAACCCCTGGCCCCGGCTTTGAACATGCGGATCACGGCATTCTCATTATCATACATCGAAAGCGCCATAATTTTGACCAGCGGATAAGTTTGTTTCAGCCATTGGGCAGAAGCATATCCATCCATTTTAGGCATATTGATATCGAGCAGCACCAGGTCGGGTAAATTGTCGGTTTTTATTTTCTGCTGCATATCCTGTCCATTGTCAGCTTCAAATACCACGGTGAAATCATCGAAGCTGTTTACCAGGGCTGCCAGTCCTTTGCGCAGCAGAACATGATCATCTACCAACGCTACTTTTATTTTATTGCTTGGGGTCATCTGTATTAGTTTCAACAGGTAAAAAAATCGTTATCGTAGTGCCCGCCTGTAAAGTACTGTTCATGTTGAATTCAGCACCGATAAGCTGGGCCCGTTTGTGCATGTTGCGGATGCCGAGACCAAAGTTTGCAGCAGTTTCATTCAGCGGGGAAAGATCAACACCTTTGCCATCATCGGATACTTCCAGTTTTAGTGCATCAGGGAAATAAGTCATCACCGCCTTCAGGGTTTTAGCATCCGCGTGTTTGATAATATTATTAAATGCTTCCTGTACGATCCGGAATAGGATCAACTCCTTTTGTTTATTCAGCCGGTATGGTGAGCCCTGCACCTGGAAAATGGCTTTCATCGTACCTGCTTTCTGGATCATTTCCATTTCATATTCAATTGCCCGTTGCAATCCCATTTCCTGTACATAGTCTGTATCAAGACTATGGCTTAGGTCCCGCAGATCGCCAATGGCTTTACTCACCAGTTCTTTTGAATTGAGTATTTTCTGTTGCAATTGCTCATCCACCACGGGTAGCATCGTATTGAGGTTGAGCTTGGCGAGCGTAAGGGCCTGCCCGATATTGTCGTGGATCTCCTGGGATATCGTTTTCAATGTTTGCTCCTGTATCTCCAGTTGCGTCTGAAGCAATGTTTGCCTGAACTTCTCTTCCAGCCGCTGGCTTTCCCTGATGCTCTCGGCTTTTCTTCTCCGGTATTGAAAAACGAAATATAGAATGAAACCGATCAGGCCGATCAGTATTGCATTACCAACGACAATAAAAAAATATATTTCACCTGAAGAAGAGTTCATTGCTTAACAGGAACGGCCTTTCGGTTATTAATATGTATTGAAATACCTACAACGATGTAATACGCAATATTCAGATAATACATGATCGTTGAGATCGTTTTGGTATTGAATTTATTTCTCACCAGATAGTTATAAAAACTCCAGTTCAGGAATATCGCCGTGTAAAACAACAACACAGCGCAATTGAACCAAAAAACGCTTTGTCTTAATATATCTATCTCTTCATCGTCATGAAGCATTTGCCTGAAAAGCAGCAAGGCGCAATAGATATTTAAAAAACATAGGATCAACAGGAAATTGGAAGGAAATGACCATAAGCTCTGCAAAAAAATGGTATTGAAAACAGAAAAACAAACGGCGCCTGCAATCAGCAACAAAATGATTTTTCTGCTTAGCCTGCTTTGCAACAGGAAATAATATATCAAAGCATAACCGGTGAAATTGACAATATTAAAAACATGATAAACCGGAGAACTGTTTTTAAATACATTGATCAAAACCCTGCTTATAATTTCGCTTACCAAGGTACATGCGATCAATACAGTCAGGATCTGAAAAGGCAATGTCAGTTTCTTAAATCTGATAAGGCCAAGAACAAGCAGGTAAACCAGTAAAATGAGATAAAGTAAAAATCTTATGGTCATTCGGAATGATTACTTGCATCATCAGCCACCGGTGCCGCAGTTGGTAGGACAGGGATCAACATAATCATAATACTTTCCGGTATTATCACTGTCCGCGTCCTTGGTGGTGCCGGGAGTAGTACCTACAAATACCAAAGAGTATTCTCTTTTGCCAGCCTTTGCTCTTTTCCCGAAATAGATCCTGACCCCGTCATACTGGCCAGGTTGTGCAAAGATCGCATCCAGCATTCTCCTGTCGACCCAAAACCCGCGAAGCACTTTTTCCTCATTTCCAACCCTGGTCCTGAGCGGGTACCAAAGTCCATTTGATTCATCTTCATAACTTCTCAGCATAGTTGGCCCATCGTTTCCATCATAAGGAAGCTCCTGCCACTTGTCTTTTGAAAGCTTTTTTGCGTCCAGCGTTGAAAAGAACGCAGGTCCTTTCTGTGCTTCAGCATTCTCAAGGTCAGCGATCTTTTTAAGCAATGCTGAATCATCAGCCTTTTTGGGTATAAAATAGACGGCAGCAGCGCCAACTATTGCTCCTAGGACTAAAAATAGAAAATTACTTTTCATAGTAATATTTTTTAGGTGAAAGAAGAAATAAAAATTACTCCTAAAGATTATTTTATGCAACAAATTGCCCGCAGGTTTTTTTACCGTATTAAAAAGGTGTTTTCACGGTTTGCTTTACCAATCAAAAAAGCGGCTGGAACATAATAGCTCCAGCCGCCGAAAAGCTTGAAAATGCAGTGGTTTACCCGATCATTTCCGGGTATCCTTCTTTCCACTCATGCCTCCACCGCCTATGGCTCCATAAATAATTAGAAGGGTTGTTGCGGATCGTTTCTTCCAGTGCATTCCTGTACAGAACAGTCAGTTGCTCCGGAGTATAATCCGAACCGTTCTCCACCAGGGGAACGGCCTTGAAGGAGTAATAGCCGCGTTTTACTTTATGAAAAGCCACATACACTACGGCTGTATTATTTTTTACGGCTCCTTTACCGGGACCGGTTACAAAAGGGGCAGGTTTACTAAAAAAGTTCAGCCAATAACCTTTTGAAGGAATGCCAGGGTTCTGGTCAGCAGCCAGTGCCAACACATATTGCTCCTTGAACAACTGCGGCATCCGTGCAGAGAACTCCCTGGCAGAAACCATAATAGTGCCATAGCGGCTCCGTGATTTCAGGAATATGCGATCGAATATTTTATTGTTTACCGGCATGTAAATACCGATAAAAGGGATTTTCAGCGTCCGTGCATACATCAGGTTGGCAAACTCCCAGTTGAACTGATGGCCGACCATGATATGTATATTCTTCCCCTGATCGATCAAACCGTTCAGGTAATCGGTATCACAGAGTCCACGCTTTGCCAGCTCTTTGGGGCCGATCGAGATCATCTTGATAGTCTCGATAAATGTATCAGTGAAGTTCAGGTAAAACTCTTTGGCAATTTTCTTCCGTTCTTCCAGGCTTTTTTCAGGAAAAGCGATTGCAAGATTATTCATGACCACCTCTTTGCGGTAGCCTGTGATATGATAAATGATGAAATAAGCAAAATCAGATATCAGGTAAAGCACTCTCAACGGCAGCAGTGACACGGCATACAAAAGGCCATAAACGACATAATACATAATCCGGCAAAGATAAAACAGCAGCGGGACTTGGCGTCTTATAACACAATATTCTGCACCAACTCGCTTTTTGACGGATAGTCGGTATTATAATGCAATCCGCGGCTCTCCTTGCGGAAAGCAGCACCTTTTACGATCAGGTAGCCAATAGTGATCAGATTCCTCAGTTCCAGCAACTGGGGTGAGAGAGAAGAGCTTTGGTACAGCTGTTCTGTTTCATGCCAAAGAAGGTCTAACCGGCTCGAAGCCCTTTGCAAACGGATATTATTACGTACAATGCCGACATAATCACTCATCACCTGCTGAAGTTCTTTCAGGCTCTGTGTGATCAGGATCATTTCTTTGGGCTCGCTGGTGCCCTGTGCATTCCAGTCAGGGATATTTTCATTGAACGATAAAGCATTTATCCTTTCCGTTACATCAATAAAACAACGATGGGCAAACACCATAGCTTCCAGCAGGGAATTACTGGCCAGGCGGTTGGCCCCATGCAGTCCTGTACTGGAGCATTCACCACAGGCATACAGGTTGTGGATGGATGTACGCCCCCATTCATCTGTTTTAATGCCTCCGCAACTGTAATGTGCAGCAGGTGCTACCGGTATCATATGCTGAGTGATGTCGATCCCGATGGATAAACATTTCTGGTAGATATTAGGGAAGTGTTCGATGAATTTTTCTTTGCTGAAATGCCGGCAATCGAGCCATACATGCTCCGTACCGGTTTTTTTCATTTCACTGTCTATCGCCCTTGCTACAATATCGCGGGGAGCCAGGTCTTTTCTTTCATCATATTGCTCCATGAATGCTTCTCCGTTCTTATTACGGAGAATGCCTCCATCGCCTCTTACCGCTTCCGTGATCAGGAAAGCCTGCCCACGCAATCCCGCCTCATATAAAGCGGTAGGATGAAACTGGATGAACTCCATATTTTCGATCCTTCCTTTAGCGCGGTACACCATGGCTACGCCATCGCCTGTGGCAATAGATGGATTGGTGGTGGTGCGGTACACCTGCCCATTACCGCCGGTAGCCAGCAGAGTGATTTTGGCAAGGATCTTCTCGATCCTGTTGGTAACAAGGTTCAGTGCATACACGCCATAGCACTCAATGCCCGGAGAAGATTTGGTAACAAGATAGCCCTGGTGGTGCTGGGTGATAATATCGACCACAAAACAATGCTTGATGATCTGGATATTCTTCTGGCGGGAAACTGCCTCCAGCAAGGCTCTCTCCATTTCCCAGCCGGTAATATCCTTATGATGGATGATGCGGAACTCGGAGTGTCCGCCTTCTTTTCCCAATTTATAATCGCCGTCTTTTTCCTTATCGAATTGTGCTCCCCATTCTATCAGTTCACGAACTCTGTCAGGCCCTTCTTTTACTACGATCTCCACTACGTTCTTATTGCATAGGCCATCGCCGGCGATCAGGGTATCTTCTATATGTTTTTCAAAACTGTCATTTTCCAGGTCATTTACCACCGCTACTCCGCCCTGTGCGTATTTAGTGTTCGTTTCATCAGCCGCCGCTTTGGTCATCACTGTCACTTTCTTTTCCGGGTAGCGCTGGGCCAGTTTCAGTGCATAAGTGAGGCCTGCAATTCCTGAGCCGATCACAAGGAAATCTGTCCGCATAGTTTGATCTTTCATTCATGCAAGTTAATGCGGTTCGGTTAAACCTGCACGGCTTTTCCATTGCCCGGCCGGCTAGGAACCCGGTGCTGTATGTTTCACAAAATCTATTCCTATTCCATTGGGGTCCGCGATCGCAAAATGCCTGTCGCCCCAGTCCTCATTTTTTAGTTCCACCACTACAGGGATTTTCAATTCTTTGATCCTTTTGTATTCAGCATCCACGTCTTCCACTTCTATTGTCAGAAATACGCCTTCCCCATTGAAAGCCGGTTGAAATACAGGAGCCTGCCCCGGATGCTCCGGCTGAAGAAAAGCGATCTCATCATTGCCATCAGGCGTATGCAGTAAAATGTACCAGTCTGATTCAAACCGTACACCAAATCCCAGCACATCCCTGTAAAATTTCTTTGTTTCATCCAGTTTGGAAGTGATAATACCCGCATTCAGTTTCATACGTTTCGGTTTATTGTTGGAAAAATAATTACTGCCTATTGTAGCCAGTAATCCGGATGCCAGTAAGGATAGAATAATTCTGCCCATAGTTATTGTATTGAATACAACAAAATAACTACCGGCTTGTGACAGCCCTATGTCAACAATAAAAAGAAAAAGGGATTTTATTTTCTGGAAGAAGCCGCATTAAGATAGTTTGAGGCTCCTATTATCAAAAAAAGCTGCGCAAGGCCATAGGTAAGCATGATAAGAAACCCTGCTGCTTCAAAAGGCTGATAAAACTTATTGATAGCCAGTAAGGAGTCTGATAATACAAAGAGAATGGCGCCAATAGCTATGTACAGACCCGCTTTCCTGTTGGCCAGGAACAGCAGGTGCAGGGCCAGCAACAGCATAAAACTTATTACCATCCCGTACACTCTTACCGGCAAACGCATATCTCCCAGCCAGGGTGACAGAAAAGCAATCAATACGGAATAATATACAGCTACTACCAGTAAGGTCCACAACCGGGGTTTTATTTTTTCAGCCAATCGCACTTTGTGCAGGAAAATGATATAAAAGATATGTGCAAGGAGGAAGGAAGACAATCCCAATAAAAAGAAAAGGCTTTTTTTATCCTGGAACATCAATAAAATATCACCAACCCATGAAAACAGCAACGCTGATCCTATCCAGACTTTCAGCCTGGACTGAACATTTTTGGTGGCGTAAAAAAAATAACCGGCTATGGTTATTACGATCAATGGCTTGGTGATTCGGTCCATCATTTCCACCCTGAGCAATAAAGCCAGCAGATGAGCAGCCAAAACAATAACAAAGGGAATGGTCCAGGGATTTTTTTTCATGCGGCAGTGGTGTCTTGGTATAAATTTTAAACCTGTCGTTTGATTCTTTCTTATGCCGGCTCCACCCAGGCCTCGTTTTCTTTCAACAGATCGATCAGTTCATCAACAGCTGTTTCGCTGTTCACATTTCTTTTTACAATCTCTTTTCCTTTATACAAAGTGATCTTGCCCGGACCTGAGCCTACATATCCAAAATCCGCGTCTGCCATTTCACCGGGGCCATTCACAATACATCCCATAATAGCGATCTTCACGCCTTTGAGGTGATTGGTACGGGAGCGGATCTTTGCCGTTGTCTCCTGCAGGTCGAATAAAGTGCGGCCGCAACTGGGACAACTGATATATTCTGTTTTGGAAATACGTGTGCGGGTAGCTTGTAAAATAGAGAATGCGGTGTTGTTGGTAAACTGGTAAATGTCTTTCACTTCCAGGTAGGTCCTTCCTTTCACTTGTATATTTTCCATCTGCGCCTGGCTGCTGAACCCAAGGCATATTCCATCACCAAAACCATCGAGCAGCAAGGCGCCGGTTTCTGTAGCAAAATGGATAAGATGCTCATCCGGTGTTTGCATAGGGCTGTCGGTGATCAATACTACCGGGTTTTTGATCTCGCGGTGTTGCAGTTCCACCAGCATCCTCCGCACACATTGTACGGCATTCGTCTCGGTGCTGCTGAGGCAGATCACTACAGAAGGATCATTAGCCAGCTTATCGAGATAAGGATATGCTATTGCATCTGTGGAAACTGCAGGCAGGGCAGGGCAATCTATCATCACAAAATTCAATGCTGCACTTCTTTCGGAGCTTTCTGCATAACCACTGTCCTGGAAAATGGGATAATAAGTAAGTTGATCACCCGCCTCTTTCCAGGCTTCAGGATAAACGATCACTTTCAGTGTGCCTGGCAATTGAAAATCCAGCAATTGGTTACCGGTAAATATATAATCAGCGGCTGCATCGCCGATATGCCATTTATCTGTGGCAGCCTCGTAAGTGTAGCCAACACTTTGCAGGTGTTGAGGAGTGATCTTTTCGATCTTGCTCAGGTCGGCTATTACTACAGGCACCTGCTTACTACCGATATTGCCAACAGCAAATGTTTCCCTCCGTTTATAGTTGAATGGATCATATGAAAGCTTAAGCGGCTCATCTTCTGATACGCGGGCTTGCTTTTCTGCTTTAGCATATCTTTTCACAAGGTCATTACATACAGGGATCTCCAGTTCTGGATCTTCTGTAAGGGAGACACGGATGGTATCACCCAGCCCGTCTTCCATTAATGTGCCGATACCGATCGCGCTTTTTATCCTTCCATCCTCACCATCTCCGGCTTCGGTTACGCCAAGATGCAGGGGATAGCATTCACCAAACTCTTCAAACATCGTTTTCACCAGCAGGCGATAAGCCTGCACCATTACCTGCGGATTGCTGGCTTTCATGCTCAGCACTATGTTGTGATAGGTTTCATTGCGTGCAATGCGGAGGAATTCCATCGCGCTTTCCACCATGCCCATGGGCGTATCGCCATAGCGGCTCATGATCCTGTCGCTGAGTGAACCATGATTGGTGCCGATGCGCATGGCGGTACCATATTCTTTGCAGATCTTCACCAGGGGTGTAAACCTTTCGCGGATGCGTTCAATCTCTTCTGCATAATCTGCATCGCTGTATTCGATCAGTTCAAATTTCTTCTTGTCAACATAGTTGCCGGGATTCACTCTCACTTTCTCCACGATCCTTGCAGCTATTTCAGCGGCATTGGGAGTGAAATGAATATCTGCTACCAGCGGGGTGGTATATCCTCTTTTGCGCAATTCATTTTTAATGGCCAGCAGGTTTTCCGCTTCTTTTTTGGAAGGTGCTGTGATCCTTACCAGTTCTGCTCCGGCTTCTATGCAACGGATGGATTGCTCTACCGTGGCAATAGTATCCATGGTATCAGTAGTGGTCATGGTTTGGACGCGGATGGGATGTAAATTTCCCAGCGAGAGATCGCCTATTTTTACCTCTTTGGTAATGAGGCGTTTGTATTCAGTGAAGGATGCGGTATACAGCTGCATGATGCAAAAGTACTGAAAGACTACCAGTCCTTCCCCTGTCCTCCGCCCTGTTTGGATTTCTCTTTCTGAAGCCGCTGCTGCACCTGTTTTTCTTTTTGTTCCAGCAGCTTAAGCCGTTGCTCTGCTTCTTTCTGGCTCATTTTAGGTTGAGGTTTTTGCTGCTGCTTTTGCTGCTTTTTATTGTCTTCTTTTTTGGGAGGGTTCTTTTTCTTCAGTTCCAGCAAAGCTTTCTGCAGGTTTTCCCGCGCATCTTTATCGGTAGGGTCCTGGCGCAAAGCATCTTTATACGCGTCTATACTTTCTTCCAGTTTTTTCTGGCCGGAAAGAATAGCGCCTTTGTTATAATAGGCCTTTGCTTTGACAGATGGGTCATTGGTTTTAAAAGCAAGATCATTCAGCAGTTTGATGGCCTCATCCGCTTTGTTTTGTTTATACAGGGCATTTGCCTGGTTGAATTTTGCAGTAGCGTTATTCGGATCTGTAGCCAGCACTTCTGCATACGCCTGCTCTGCTTGCTGGTACTGCTGCTGTTTGTACAGATCATTTCCCTTTAGAATCAGCTTGTCAGACTCCTGTGCAGAAAGGACTTTCACGAAGAAAAGCGAAGCTACTATGGTTACAATATGCTTCATGCTTTTCGCTTTTTTATTTCGGGAATAAAATATTCTGCCAGCAGCAGCACAAACATGGCCAGGGCAAACCAACCGTAATAAGCGTTGAAATTCATCAGCGACACATCACCATAAGCCCGCGTTTCTATTTGTGACAACTGTGCTTTCAATTGTTTTACTGCGTCGTCAGTATCCTGCAAGCGCACATATACGCCATTTGTACTTTCTGCCAGTTGTTTTAATTCATCTTCGTTCAGGCGGGAGATCACTTCATTGCCAGAGGCATCGCGTTTGTTTTCGCCTGTTGAAGCATCAGGTATATAAGAGCCTTCCGGGGAGCCGATACCAACTGTGTTGATCATCATTCCCTGTGAAGACAATTCTTTAGCTGTAGTAATGGCGGCAGGGTCATGGTCTTCCCCATCAGAGATCAACACCACTGCTTTGAATCTTCTTTCCGCTGCAATAAACGCATTAGAGCTCATCCGCAGCGCATCGCTGATCACCGTGCCCTGCTGGGGCACAGCATCCGGGCTTGCCGAGGCTACAAACATGCGTGCCGCTTCATGATCGGTAGTCAGCGGCATTTGAAGATAGGCTTTGCCGGCAAACAGTACCAGCCCGATCCTGTCGTCGGGCATCACATCCATTAATTTATTGATCAGTTGTCTGGCTCTTTCCAGCCTGTTGGGAGGAAGATCAGTAGCCAGCATACTTTTGCTTACATCCAGTGCAATCACCACATCGATCCCTTTCCGTTCAATACCTTCCTCTCCTGCCGGTTTGCGCAGGTCCATAAGAGCAAGCACGCCTGCGGCAAATGCAAGGCTCATCATGCCTGATTTCAGTAAAAACAAAGAGGAAGAATAATTACCGGTAAGTGCTTTTACCAGGTGGACGTCACCAATTCTTTTGATAACCTGTTTTTTCCACTTCCATAATAAAAAAAACAGCACGCCAAATAAAACAAGGGCTCCGAGAAGCCAGATGTATTCTTTATGGAGGAATTGGTAGCCCATAGGGATTGAAAGTTACGATATAGCAAGAATCACACCGTTTTCGATACCCATCGATTTCTACATTTTCCCTTCAAAAAACCCGAGATCCTTCAAGATATCCTTTACTATTTTCAAGCGTACAGGCCCCATATCAAAATTACGATCGGTTGATTCGATGTTCAATACGAAAAAATACGGATGCCGGTTTTCTTCGATCCATCCTACGATCCAGCCGATCCGTTTGCCGCTCTTTTCATCCCAGCCTCCCATGCCGGTTTTATAACCGAAACGGTAATTGGCATTGTCTTCAAACAGCATGGCTCTTTTTACTACTTCCTGGTAGGTTTTATAAAAAGGAAGCTGGTCAAAGTATAATCTTTTCACCAGGCCCAGTTCTTCATCAGGTGTTATCTTCAACGAATTGTCGAGCCAGAAAGTATCAACTGCAGAAGTGATCTTCTTAGTGCCATAGCTTACAGAGTCAAGCCAAAACTGCATGGTATCTTTTCCGATGCGGCGCGCCACTTCCTGAAAATAGGGAACGGATGAAACACGGAATGCTTCATACATGCTCAGGTCTTTGTTCCAGGAATCGACAGATCTTTTTACACCATCCCATTTTATCACCATGCTGTCGCTGCTGATCTTACCGGTTTGCAAACCGATCAATGCATTAACGATCTTAAAAGTTGAGGCCGGCAGATAGCTGCTGTCGCGGTAACGGGCAAGGTTGTATACAGTAAACTTCCCTGTTCCATTATTCATCAGGGCAAAGCAGCCTGTGACCTTATTGTCATCGAAATATTTTTTCAGACTGTTGTCTTCTTTGACATTGTTGGGGGAACAACTTCCTAATACCAGCAAAAGCAGAAATCCGGCAATAACACGCATGAGCTAAAATTTCGGCAAAATTAACCTCCTTGCTCCAATAAGGATCACACAGAGGATAAGGTTTTGATTTTTTTCCCACGAAGACAACAAAGACCACAAAGAAATAATCTAATTGAAAGGGCCAACAATTTATTCTTTGTGATCTTTGTTGTCTCCGTGGGAAACCATTTGCCTTTGTGGGAAAATCGATTTTAAACCTATTGCAGCCAGAATTTTGTGGGACACGAAATTTTATCCATAACTGAAACAAACGTAGGTTTGCGACTCTAAAAGCCCTGTTATGAATGCAAATTTTGCAAAGCGCATAGCCAAAGAAGTAGACGACGTAAAAGCTGCCGGCCTGTATAAAACCGAAAGGATCATCACCAGCCCGCAAGGCGCAGAGATCACCGTAGGCGGCAAAACCGTATTGAATTTTTGTGCCAACAATTATCTCGGGCTCTCTTCCCATCCCCGGGTGATTGAGGCGGCGCATAAAGCCATTGATACGCACGGGTATGGCATGAGCAGTGTCCGGTTTATTTGCGGCACACAGGACATACACAAGGAACTGGAAAAAAAGATCTCTGACTTTCTTGGCACTGAAGATACCATCCTGTACGCAGCAGCTTTTGACGCCAATGGCGGGGTATTCGAGCCATTGTTTGGTGAAGAAGATGCGATCATCTCCGATGCATTGAATCACGCTTCCATTATCGACGGCGTCCGCCTTTGCAAAGCACAGCGCTTCCGTTATGAGCATAATAATATGGCCGACCTGGAAGCCAAACTGAAAGAAGCAGCCGGTTGCCGCAGCCGTATCATCGTTACGGACGGGTCATTCAGTATGGACGGAACCATTGCACAGCTGGACAAGATCGTGGCTCTGGCTGAACAATACGATGCAGTGATCATGATAGACGAATGCCATTCCTCCGGCTTTTTGGGAAAAACCGGTCGCGGCACACATGAATACCGCGGAGTGGTAGGAAAAATCGATATCATTACCGGTACCCTGGGCAAGGCGCTTGGCGGAGCTTCGGGCGGTTTCACATCCGGCAGCAAGGCGGTGATCGACATGCTGCGCCAGAAATCAAGGCCCTATCTTTTCAGCAACACACTGGCGCCTTCTATTGTGGGTGCTTCCATCGCTGTGCTTGATATGCTGACCGAAACAACGGCCCTGCGCGATAAACTCGAATTCAATACCAAATATTTCCGGGAGAAAATGACAGCAGCCGGTTTTGATATAAAACCCGGCGATCACCCGATTGTACCGATCATGCTGTATGAAGCAGTGCTGGCACAGCAATTTGCTGCCAAACTGCTGGAAGAAGGTATTTATGTGATCGGCTTTTTCTTTCCTGTAGTGGCCAAAGGCCAGGCAAGGATAAGGGTGCAGTTGAGCGCAGCCCATGAACAGGCACACCTGGATAAGGCGATCGCTGCATTCACAAAAATTGGTAAAGAATTGGGCGTACTGAAATAATCGGCCACAGAAGCCGTTAAGTGAAAAGCTTAACGGCTTCGCGGTTCAGCAGTTGGAATTGAACACGCGTATGAATCGTAGTATTACGAATGCTGGTTGAGGTTCAGATAAAAGAACAGGGGTAAAAAACCTTCGTAAAAATTATGAAACCCCGGTTCCGGACATTATTTTAGCACTCTCACTCGCATATTCGAAGTCCTTCCTTTGAATTTCCCGCAACAGTTTTATTTAATCTGACAAAAAGTACCAATGAAGAAGATGATTTTTTTCCTTGTTACGGGAATCGTAATGCTTAGTATGTTATCCTCCTGTGCTGCTACAAAAAGAGATTGCCAGGGAGTAAAACATTATAAACAGAAAGGCGGCTTTTATATGTAAGCCTGCTGCTGTTCATCTACTGAGATCCCGGTCATTGCCGGGATTTTTTTTTTTATCCAAAACCGTTCAATGAAGTATCTGTTCCTGCCTGGCTGCATATTTCTTTTCTCTGCAATGCTTAAAGCTCAATCCGGGTTTCCTCATGGCTGGGAAGGCAACTGGAAAGGCGAGCTGCTCTGGTATACCGAAACAGGAAAAGAGCCGAAAAAAGTGAATATGGAGCTGCGGATCCACCGGCAGGACACGGCCTGGGGCTGGCAATTGATCTATGGTTCTCCTTCAGAAGACAACCGCCCTTATACTCTTTTCGCAAAGGATACAACCAAAGGCCATTGGGCCATTAACGAGCATAATGACATTGTCCTGGACCAGTTTTTCCTTGCAGGCCGGCTCAGTGGGGCGTTTATGGTCGGCAATACCACGATCCTGAACACTTATCAGCTGCAGGGTGATAGTTTGGTGGTAGAGTTCAATAACCTGCAAGCCAAACCCTTATCGACAAGCGGAAAAGGAACAGCAGAATCCCCCACAGTAGAAAGCTACAGGGTAAAAGGATATCAGAGAGCTGTATTGCGCCGGAAATGATGGTTTACACCTATCATATTGTTCATTTGCCATATACAACCGTATTTCACCCGGTATTTTCCTCATTTCACAGGCAAAAACTTGCTTTTGGTCAATATTGAGTTGGGGCGGCTGAAAACTGCCTCTATCTTTGTGTAACATTTGAGGCGCTGCCCGCGTCAAAATGTTCAGAAACCACGCAGATGAAACAGAAGCTTACCTTAAAAATCGTCTTACTTACAATCGCCCTTACCGGTACTTTCCTGATCTTACGCTCTTCCAGCCCGGCCCAGCCCGATAGTGCCGGTACAGAAAGCCTGGATGCTTCCTGCAAAAAACAGGAGAGCAGCGGCGTAATTTGGGAGAATATTTCCCATCAATTCTTCTCTTCCTTCTAAGGCCCTGGGTATTCCCGACTCAATTCCAGCCTGGGATGTAACATTTCGCTATCACTATTCGTATAACAATAAATTCCGCCCGGCCATTGTATTTTTGCCAGAAGCGGAATCCGGCTGTTTATGACTGAAAGGGAATATAACGAGTGCGTCAACACCTATTCTGACAATGTTTATCGCTTCATCCTGAAAAATCTCCGTCATGAGGAGGATGCCCGGGATGTGGTGCAGACCGCTTTTGAGAAAATGTGGAGGAACCGGCATGAAGTGGACCCGCTTCGTTCCAAATCTTATCTTTTTACAGTAGCCTACCACCAGATGATCGACCATATTCGCAAGGTGAAAAGGGTAAGCCTGAAAGAAGAATTTACGGAAGGGACGAAAGTGCAGGACCGGCCGGTCAATAACCTGAAAAAAGTGCTGGAAGAAGCGCTTAGTCGCCTAAGTGAGACCCAGCGCTCACTAGTACTGCTGAAAGACTATGAAGGATACAGTTACGAAGAAATCGGCCGGATAACCAACCTGAGTGAAAGCCAGGTAAAAGTTTATCTTCACAGGGCCAGGGTGCAACTGAAGGAATATTTGGTGAAAATTGAAAATGTAATATAAATGGGCAATGCCTGCATCGCACATGAATATTGACCGTCATAATTATGAAGAGTTTTTTATCCTTTACCTGGATAATGAACTGACCGTGGAAGAGCGCCGCAGGGTGGAGGATTTTGCTGCCGCAAATCCTGACCTCAAAGAGGAGCTTGACCTGCTGCTGCAAAGCAAACTGGTGCCTGACACAGCTATTGTGTTTAACAGCAAGGAAGAACTCCTGAAACAGGAATCTCCCATCGGCTCCCATAATTACACAGAATGGCTGCTGCTCTATGCTGATAATGAACTGGACCCGGCGCATAAAGCAACCCTTGAGCAATGGATCGCCCAAAACCCTGCTGCCAGCCAGGAACTGGAGCTGCTGCAAAAAGCAAGGCTTCAGCCCGATGAAACAATTGTTTTCGCTGATAAACATTTATTATACCGTAAAGAAGAAGGCCGTGTTGTTCCCATCCGTTGGTGGAGAATGGCTGCCGCCGCAGCTTTGCTGCTGGCTGTAAGCACCGCTACATTTATGTTCAACCGCAAGCATTCTGACAGTATTGCCTCCAATGGTGATAAGGAAACAAGACCTGTCGCACAAACAAATGTGCAAACAGGTAAAGACACGCATAGCGTTGCTCCTTCGATCACCGAAAAAAGTATCGAGTCTTCTACTACTGCAATCAATTTGCAGAAAGATGCGGTTGTTGCTAAAAATAACAACGATGAACAAGCTGCTACCACAACCACAACTATTATAACGCAGACATCGGCTGTTCCCGACAATACACAACAACCGGAAGAAAGCACTCCTGCAGTAATGGTAAAGCGTACAAGCATTAATGATCTGCTGGCAGACCAATCTGTTACCGGCACTGATCTGGCTGCTGATCCATCCTTAACAATTCGGAAAGAAATTAACGCCCTTCCAGATGTAACCCAGGAAGAAGTTCAGCCGTTTGATATAATGAACCAGTCAGAAAAGAAAAACAGGCTCCGCGGATTTTTCCGGAAGATCACAAGGACCTTTGAGAAGACCACCAATATCAAAGCTACCGACGGTGAAGACCGTTTGCTGGTGGGCGGACTGGCGATCAAATTTTAAGTCACTATTAAAGCATAGAAGAAGATGAAAAGGATTTTTACACTGTGCATAGGATTATGCACCATGGCAACAGCTTTTGCCCAAACAGATACGACCGGCAAATCCGCTACCGATACAACCGGTAAACCACGCGTTGATACGATCAAGATCGGCGGTATGGTGATCATTCGCGAACCAGGCGGTGGAGATACCGTAAAATCGCGCCGCAACCGTGATTTCAATATACGCCTCGGCCGCCGCAGTTACGACAGACCCGCCAATATCAGCACCAACTGGCTGATCCTCGACCTGGGCTTTTCCAATTACAACGATAAAACCAATTACAGCGGTGCTGAAGCACAGGCATTCGCTCCCGGAAGCAATGAAGACTGGTTCAAACTCCGCGGCTGGAAATCGCGCAGCGTGAACGTATGGATATTGATGCAACGCATCAACCTGGTCAAGCATGTGGTGAATCTTAAATATGGCCTCGGTCTTGAATTGAATAATTATTTCTTTGACGACAAGAGCATCAAGTTCAATAAAAACCCAACACTGGTTGATCAATCTTATTCCGGTCTTACTAAAAATAAACTGGCCGCAGACTATGTTACCATGCCGGTGATGCTCAACTTCAACTTTACACCCAATAAGCGCAGGAACTATGGCCTTAGCGCAGGTATAAGTGCAGGCTATTTATACAGTGCCCGCCAAAAAATAAAACTGGATGGTGATGTAGATAAAACCAAGGGCAATTTTGATCTGCGCAAATGGAAACTTTCCTATGTAGGCGAAATATCACTGGGCGTAGTAAAACTGTATGGCTCTTATGCTTTTGAAAGCATGTTCGAAAAAGGACTGGATCTCACACCGTATAATTTCGGATTGCGCTTCAGCAACTGGTAGAAGATCTACGAAGTAATAAATAAGGTCACTTATATTCTTATCCACATCCCGCTGGAAATTTCCAGCGGGATTTTTCTTTGCATCATTTTTGCTTGAAGCGTACCTTGTCAAACAATCGTTAAAGCATCAACCCTTGAAAATAAAAAATCCAATACCTCCGTTTTCATCCGGGAGGGTAAAGCAGTAAAAATGAAAACCGTTGTCGTACTCACTTCTGTATTGCTGGCCGGAGGCCTGATGACTGTAAATACACACAGTATAAAATCATCTTCATCTTCTTCATTCAAAAGAGCTGATGCAAGCGACGGCCCTGTAGGCAATATTTCTATCACCATTGATAAATCAGATTATGAATTGACGGTATACGATGAAAAAGGATGGTATGCCACTTACCCTGTTGTGTTTGGCAACAACAGCCTGGAGGATAAAAAGATGGAAGGGGACAACAATACGCCTGAAGGAAATTTTAAAATAGTCAGTAAACGGATCCATGAAAAATGGTTCCGCTTCATGGCAATAGATTATCCGACCAAAGAAAGCTGGGAAAAATTCAAGCTGAGAAAACAACGCGGAGAGATCCCTGCTTCGGCCAGTATCGGCGGCGCTATCGGCATACATGGCACCTGGCCCAATGAAGATTTTGTGATCGACAAATATAAAAACTGGACCATGGGTTGTATATCTATGAAGAAAAGCGATGTGCTGGAAGTATATGGATATACGCCGGTCGGGACCAGGGTTACGATCAGAAGATAAGATTCCACAAAAAAACCATACCACAATGCAGTTGCGGTATGGTTTTTGATCACTCCAGACAACCAAAGGCATTCTGGAAAACCTTTTTAAAGCAGCAAATCCGGCTGCTTTATTTATTTTATAGCTTCCCGTTCTTTATTTCCTCTACTACTCCCGGATCGAGCAGGGTAGTAATATCTCCCAGGTTGGAGGTTTCTCCTTCAGCTATTTTCCTGAGTATGCGCCTCATGATCTTACCGCTGCGGGTTTTAGGCAGCCCGCTTACAAACTGGATCCTATCCGGTTTGGCTATCGGCCCGATGATGCGGGAAACTGTTTGAATAATATCCTGGCGGGTGCTTTGTTCATCTCCCCTCAAGGAGCTTACTATTACATAGGCATAGATACCCTGACCCTTGATATCATGCGGGTAGCCTACCACAGCGCTTTCCACCACGCTGGCGTGCATGTTGATCGCATTCTCCACCTCAGCCGTACCAATTCGGTGGCCGCTTACGTTCAACACATCATCTACCCGGCCGGTAATCCGGAAAAAGCCTTCATCATCCCTCAATGCTCCATCACCTGTGAAGTACATATTTTCATAGGTGCTGAAATAATTTGTTTTGAAACGCTCATGATCTCCGTAAGTCGTACGTAAAATGCCCGGCCAGGGAGCTTTGATACACAGGTTGCCTTTATAAAGGCCATCAGCATCTTTCTCTGTGATCTCCTCTCCTTTTTCATCTACCAGCACAGGTTGCACACCCGGCATGGGAAGCGTGGCCCAGGAAGGCCTAGAAGGAGTAACACCTGCCAGGTTGGTGATCATTACACCGGCAGTTTCTGTTTGCCACCAGGTGTCGACGATCGGGCATTTCTTTTTGCCGATATTATCATCATACCAGTGCCATGCTTCTTCATTGATCGGCTCACCCACTGTTCCCAGCACTTTCAATGAAGAAAGATCTTTTCCTTTCAGCGGGTCAAGGCCGAAGCCCATAAGACTGCGGATGGCAGTAGGTGCTGTATAAAGAATATCTACTTTGTATTTATCAACGATATCCCAGAAGCGGCCTGCATCGGGCCATGTAGGGATTCCTTCGAACATAATGGAAGTGGCACCGGCGCTCAGCGGGCCGTATACAATATAACTATGCCCGGTGATCCAGCCGATATCTGCCGTGCAGAAATGAACCTGCCCGGGTTGGTATTGAAACGAATTGACGAAAGTGTAATTCGTCCACACCATATATCCTCCGCTGGTATGCACTACGCCCTTGGGCTTACCGGTGCTGCCGGATGTGTAAAGAATGAATAGAGGGTCCTCTGCATCCATGGTTTCCATTTCGCCATAGCCTTCAGGCAGCTCAGCGCTTTCAGTTACTGCACGCATTTCATCTTCCCACCACACATCGCGGCCTTTGATCATGCTTACGGGTATACGTGTACGCGTGTATACAATTACTCTTTTCACCAGTTTATTTCCGATCAGCGCATCATCGATCACGCTTTTCAGCGGAATATCTTTTGCGCCTCTGAAAGCCCCATCGCAGGTGACAATGAATTCTGCCTTTGCATCTTCCAGCCTGTCGGCAATGCTTTGTGCAGAGAAGCCGCCAAAGATCACGCTATGGATAGCACCGATCCTTGCGCAGGCAAGCACTGCATAAGCGAGTTCAGGCACCATGCCCATATAGATACAAACACGGTCTCCTTTTTTCACACCGTTATTTTTCAGCACCTGGGCAAATTGGCAAACACGTTTGTGCAGCCGCTCATAAGTCACCACCCTTGTTCTTTCTTCAGGGTTATTGGGTTCCCAGATGATGGCAGGTTTATCTCCCAGCGTTGCCAAATGACGGTCAAGGCAATTCTCTGTAATATTCAGTTTTGCCCCGGCAAACCATTCGATCTTTGGTTCCCTGAAATTCCAGTTAAGTACTTTATCCCATTTTTTCTTCCAGGAAAAATGTTCAGCCACGCCGGCCCAGAATTTTTCCGGATCATCTACACTTTGCTGGTAAGCTTTTTTATATTCTTCAAACGTTTTAAGCTGGTAAGGATATGACATTACGATCAGGTTGTTTTAAGTAGCTGAAAAATTGAAACGTAAATTTAAAATTTCAGCGTGAAAGATGATCTAAAAAAATGCATCATTTTCAACATGATGGATTATCTTTCTACCAACTTGTGCATATGAACAGTTCATCATCCCGTGGTATCCGCAGCGTGATCGCTGCTTCTTCCGTAGGCACGCTTATCGAATGGTATGACTTTTATATTTTCGGTATGCTGGCCAAAACCATCAGCACTCAGTTCTTTCCTGAAGGAAATGCCACTGCAGCGCTCCTGAGCACGCTTGCTATTTTTGCCGCCGGTTTTATTGTAAGGCCTTTTGGCGCATTGGTGTTTGGCCGCCTCGGTGATCTTATCGGCCGTAAATACACTTTCTTACTAACGCTTGTTTTGATGGGAGGCTCCACATTCCTGATCGGATTGGTGCCCGGTTATAAAACTATTGGCATTGCAGCACCACTGCTGGTATTACTCCTTCGCTTATTGCAGGGTCTTGCACTGGGTGGAGAATATGGCGGTGCCGCTACTTATGTAGCAGAGCATGCGCCAACAGGCAAAAGAGGGTATTATACCAGCTGGATACAAACTACGGCTACGCTCGGCCTGTTTGTGGCATTAGGTATTATTATGCTGGTGAAGTTGAACATGAGCGATGACGCTTTCAATGCCGAATGGGGCGGATGGCGTTATCCTTTCTGGATCTCTATCCTGCTTGTAGGTGTTTCAGTCTATATCCGGCTTCGCATGCAGGAATCACCGCTTTTTTCCAAACTCAAGGCAGAAGGTAAAACATCAGCCAATCCATTAAAAGAAAGTTTCCGCCATAAAGCCAATTTCAAAATGGTATTGCTTGCCCTGTTTGGTGCAGCCATGGGTCAGGGTGTGATCTGGTATACCGGTCAGTTCTATGCGCAAAGTTTCCTGGAAACAAAATGTAATATCGGTTTTGAACAAAGCCGTACGATCATGTTATGGGGCATTGCATTCGCCACTCCGTTCTTTTTATTCTTCGGATGGCTGAGTGATAAAGTAGGCCGCAAATGGATCATGCTTGCAGGCATGCTGCTGGGTATTCTTACTTACCGTCCCATCTTCAATTATTTTCTGCAGGCTACTGACAGCAAGAGTTGGCTCGCAGAAGAAGGAACGGCAACAATGCCGCCTGTGGTAAAAATGGAAGCTGTTAAAAACTCAACCGATTCTGTAGTACTGACTACTGCTTCATTCAGTCTGGCCGATGGAAGAAAATATACAGCCATTAAAACCGATACGTTGCGGCTGACATCAGCTTTTCTTGTGCCTGGCAAAACCTCTCTTATCAATAAAGAAGTATCGACAGGCATCTACTGGAAATTTGTAGGGCTGGTATTTCTGCTGATCGTGTACGTAACAATGGTGTATGGCCCCATTGCAGCTTTCCTGGTGGAATTGTTCCCGACACGCATACGTTACACATCCATGTCGTTGCCTTATCATATCGGCAATGGTGTGTTTGGAGGGCTTGTACCATTCATTGGCTTATTGCTTACCACCACTTATCCTGCTGATCCGCTGGTAGGGCTATGGTACCCTATCGGTATTGCCTCCCTGTGCTTTATCATCGGAGCAGTATATCTCAACAATAAGATTGATGAAAATGTAGACGATTAAAAGATTTAAACTTTTTTTATGAAAAATATAAAAAAGATATTGGGCGTTTGCTGGCTTTTACTGGCGCCGGCGATCATATACATGTTGGTGCATGGGGCTGTAACCCATATTGATCCTACTGGAAATAAGGACATTAACAACCCCGTAATATGGATCATCATCATTCTTATTTTCACTCCGGTAGCTATTGGCCTGATGATCTTTGGCGTCTATGCCCTGAAAGGAGAGTATAATAAATTGCCCGGAAAATCAGAAGATTTCGAATGATCCGGGCTCTTTGGGCTATCGATTTCCAAGTGTTATGTAAAAAAATTTGAAACCTTTTCTCTCTCTCGCTGTTTTACTATATTTTTACATTGACCACAATGAAAAAAGAGCATACCATATACCAATTTAAACAACAGCTTATCAGCGTTTTAATGCTGGTGACGCTGCTTTGGCTTACGGTAAGCACTCCTTTTGTTTATGCGTCCCAATTGCAATTGGCAAAACAACAGGCCTCTTTATCACCATCATCCCAGCATGATGACAGTAATGATGATGAGAAGACCTGCACTCCCCTTGGCAGCAACACTGCTGAAGAAAAACCCCATGGCAGCATCAACTCTCTTTCTGAAGAGTATCTGCATCTCGACAGTGAATTATTTCGTTTAGCTGAATTATCATTGAACCATACAAGATATCATACCGCATCAGAGTATGTAGCTTTTCATGGTGAATTGCTTTGTCCCCCACCTAATTACAGGGGATGATTTTCCGAATCCCGGCCTTATCTTAATGTCCATAATGTATATTATTATACATTCAGCGTGCCGTATTGAAAACGGTATGGATTGTTATAACCTTTGATTGTATACCTGTTGAAGCACTTGTGCCGGAATGGATCGATACCAGGTATTGTTTAATCAATTAACAAAGCAAAAATGAGAACACACACAAAAGAATTTCAGCAAAATCTTACCCCAATAGATGCTTTTGAAGTATTAAAAGAAGGAAACAGACGTTTCATCAATAACCTTAAACTCAACCGTGACCTGTTGCAGCAAATGGATGAAACAGCAGGCGGACAATACCCTTTTGCCGTTACCCTGAGCTGTATGGACAGCCGCACTTCCATAGAACATATTTTTGACCAGGGCCTTGGCGATATATTCAGTATCCGTATAGCAGGCAATGTAGTGAATGAAGATATTATAGGCAGTATTGAATATGCCTGCAAGGTAGCAGGTTCAAAACTGATCGTGGTATTGGGGCATAGTAAATGCGGCGCCATCAAAGGCGCTTGCGATGCAGTGGAAATGGGCAGCCTTACCGGCTTGCTTGAAAAAGTAAAACCAGCCCTCGAAAAAACAGCAGCCGCTGCAAAAGAAACAACCAAAGAACAATATGCAGAAGTGGTAGCGCAGGCAAATGTGTTGGAGAGCATGAGAGAGATCCTTGAAAAAAGCGCTATCCTCCGCAATATGTATAATGAAGGGAAGATCGGTCTCGTAGGAGGCATGTATCATGTGGAGAACGGCCGGGTAAGTTTTATCCGTCAGTTGTTTGCAGAAGAAGCCGTTTTACAGGAAGAGAAAGCAAGCGCATAACTCAAACTTCAATAAGCAGGGAATTGTTTATTGTTTAAATAGTTCAAAAATGCTGGAGAGGTCGCTTTCAAGCGGTCAATCCCGTTTTTCTCAGAGTTGATTTTGCGGCCCTGCTTGTCTAGGCGGGGCCTTTTCTTCACTTGAGAACTAAACTGTTTCACTCATTTAAAAAATAGTAATGGGTGTTTTGTAAACTTCATGTAAAGTTTTTAGAACACTCTATATAAACCATAGCGGTAGATTACCTTTGGATAACTTATGTCAACACACAGGAACATATTTATTTTCGCCAGCAGCATTTTAATGATGTTGATGCTTTTGTGGCTGACCGTAAGTGTACCCTTCGTAAATGCTTCCCGCCAGGAAAAAGCAAAGCAGGAACGAAAAATAAGCGCGTCTTCGCCATTGGCTGGAACAGAAGAAGAAAAAGTTCCTTCTTCTCCCAATACACTCAACGAATACCTTCATGAAAATGAAGAGTTGCAACATCCCAGCATCAATATAATTTTCACCTACAAATCGCAACAGCCGGACCTCTACCTGGCTTTTCATGGTGAACTGGTCTTACCTCCGCCCAAAGCCTAAGCTGTCTTCCCCAGTCTTTATTACGTAATTAATGATGTCCGCCATCAGGTGGCGGAGCTGATCCATTCAGCGTAAATCTGTATCTACTTTACATTTTAAAAAAGTTGTTATGGCACCTCGTGCAAAAGATTATTTGAGAAATTTATCCAGCGATATTCCTTCATCGATAGTTGTATTCCTTGTAGCGCTTCCTTTATGTTTGGGTGTGGCCCTTGCATCCAGTGCGCCATTGTTCAGCGGCATTATTGCCGGTATCATTGGCGGTATCATTGTAGGTCTCGGCAGTAAATCACATTTGAGTGTAAGTGGTCCTGCGGCCGGCCTTACGGCTATTGTGGCTGCAGCCATTATCACCCTGCAATCATTTGAGGCTTTCCTGCTGGCAGTAGTGATTTGCGGTCTGTTCCAGGTAATTCTCGGTTTTTTAAAAGCGGGTGTGATCGGGGATTATGTTCCCAATAACGTTATTAAGGGTATGCTGGCCGCTATCGGTCTTATTCTTATCCTGAATCAGTTCCCCCACCTGCTGGGTGATGATTCGCATTTTGAAACAGATGAAAGCGTGCCACAGGATAAGGGGAATATCTTTTCCAATTTTGTCGGCGCTTTTGCCCATATCACACCAGTGGCTTTACTGATAGGCGGTGTTTGTCTTGCATTCTATTTTGTATGGGAAAAACTGGTGGCCAATAAAAAAGGGTTTGTCAAACTGATCCCTGCTCCATTGCTGGTAGTGTTCATTGGTGTGGGGCTTAACTATATTTTTCAGGGCTCCGGAAATTCATTGCAAGGTGAGCACCTGGTAGCGATCCCACAGGCATCTTCAGCAAGCGAGTTCTTTTCTTTCTTTAAGCAACCCGACTGGAATTTTCTTACCAATCCACAAATATGGATAACCGGTCTTACACTGGCATTGGTGGCAAGCCTTGAATCTTTGCTGAGCATTGAGGCGGTGGATGATCTCGATCCTCATCAGCGTGTAACGCCTACCAACCGCGAGTTGAAAGCGCAGGGATTGGGTAATATTGTTTCAGGCCTGGTCGGCGGTTTGCCTATTACCAGTGTTATCGTCCGCTCCTCCGCGAATGTTAATGCAGGTGCTAAAACCAAAGTATCCACTATCTTGCATGGCACACTGCTTTTGCTTTGTGTGGCGTTTATCCCGGCTATATTGAACCTCATACCTAAATCTGCTTTAGCGGCTATATTGATCTTTACAGGCTATAAGCTTGCCAAGCCTTCTTTGTTCATCAATTTTTACAAGAAGGGTTGGGATTCTTTCCTGCCATTTATCATCACCATTCTGGCTATCCTGCTTACCGATCTGCTGAAAGGTGTGATCATTGGTATCGGTGTAGGACTGTTCTTTGCATTCCGCAGCAATTTCAGGTCGGCTGTGTTTGTGGTAAATGATGACAATAAATACCTGTTCCGTCTCAGAAAGGACGTATCTTTTCTGAATAAGGCCATTATAAAGCGGAAGCTGGAAGAAGTGCCGGAAAACTCGTATGTGTTTATTGATACTACCCGCGCAGATTATATCGACCGCGATGTAGTGGAAACCATCGAAGATTTTATGATTGCGGCACCGCTTAAAAATATAGATGTGGAATTAAGAAAAAGCAAGATGAAAGACCAGGGCTTCCACGGCATCGTAACAGAAGACAATGGCAATGGATTTGCTATTATCCGTACGCATGATAAACAACTTCAAAAAGTAATACACTAACCTGATCTTTTAAACCATGTATTCATACGACAGATTATTGCTTCAAAACAAAGCCTGGGCAGCGGAAATGCTGGCCGATGACCCGCATTTCTTCGAAAGGCTGGCTCAATTGCAAACGCCGGAATTCCTGTGGATCGGCTGCAGCGACAGCCGTGTGCCGGCCAACCAGATCACCGGTACCCATCCCGGGGAAATTTTTGTACACAGGAATGTGGCCAACCTTGTAGTGAACTCAGACCTTAATATGCTGGCAGTGCTGGATTATGCCGTAAACCATTTAAAAGTAAAGCACGTCATCGTATGTGGCCATTACGGTTGTGGCGGTATACAGGCAGCAGCTTCACGCACAGATTACAAGCCTGTGTTGAATATGTGGCTGCGCAATATCAAGGATGTTTATTACAAACACGAGGAGGAACTGAATGCCATACAGGATGAAGGCGAACGCAATGACCGGCTCACTGAATTGAATGTAGTGGAACAGGTGAAGAACCTTTCCCGCAAATCCAGCATACAGCGTGCCTGGAAAGAAGATCAGCGTCCTGATCTCCATGGCTGGGTATACAGCCTGAAAGACGGGCTTATCAAGTCTGTGTTCGAGATGAAAGCCGGCTCGGAAGTGGAGTCGGTGTATGAGCTTGATGATCTCTGAGGGGGGTGGCAATGGCAAAGGAACTATTGGCCCCGACTTGCGTATTAACGGTCAACGGAACACCAATCATCTATCATCTTTTTTGTACGTTTGTAGCATGTCTATTGAAGTCAAAGACCTGCTGAAGATCTACGGCGAGCAAAAAGCCGTCAATCATATCTCCTTTAAAGTGGAAAAAGGTGAGATCGTTGGCTTTCTTGGACCAAACGGCGCCGGAAAATCCACTACCATGAAGATTATTACCGGCTACCTTCAGCCCAACGGAGGTGAGGCCGTTGTATGCGGTATTCCAGTGAAAGAAAACCCTTTGGGTGTTAAAAAAAAGATCGGCTATCTCCCTGAGCTGAATGCGCTTTACTATGATATGTATGTCAGGGAATACCTGGGATTCATTGCCGAATTGCATGAAGTAAAATCCCCCCGGGAAGCCATCGAAGAAGTGATCGGTATTGTAGGCCTGAAAGCAGAAAGCCGGAAAAAAATCGGGCAACTTTCAAAAGGTTATAAGCAAAGGGTAGGCCTTGCGGCAGCACTGGTGCATCAGCCCGAAGTATTGATCCTGGATGAGCCGACTTCCGGTCTCGATCCCAACCAGATCATCGAGATAAGGGAAGTGATCAAACAGCAGGGAAAGGACAAGACCGTATTGTTCTCCTCGCATATCCTGCAGGAAGTGGAAGCGATCTGCGACCGGGTGATCATTATCAATAAAGGCGAGCTGGTGGCAGATGATAAGCTGAGTGACCTTCAATCGGCCGGAAAGGACCAGCATACAGTGATGGTCAGTTTCCGGAATGCGGTTGATCATGAAGCATTAAAGCAGATCAGCGGGGTGCTGGAAGCAGAACAGATCAGCCCGGCCAGCTACAGGCTTAAGACCAGTGATCCTGATCTTGTAAATAAAAGTATTCTTGAATTTGCCCTGCAACATAATAACAGCATACTTTCGCTGCAAAGTGAAAGCAGGAAGCTGGAAGATGTGTTCCGGTCATTGACAGAAAATAAAACAGGCCAGCCGGAATAAAACCGGTAGTGCCATTCCTCTCTAACGATTCTCCGCCATTGAAAAGCAGTTTGCTGCAAACTGTTAAAGCTGTTTCTTTGCAGAACAATTACCTCTTTGGGTAACGGTATCATTTATTTTATAAAAATCAAGTAATCGATCATGAGCTACATTTCCGAAATCTTCGCCAGGCAGATTTTAGACAGCCGCGGCAACCCAACTGTAGAAGTGGATGTATTAACAGATGAAGGAGCACTCGGCCGTGCGGCTGTACCAAGTGGAGCCAGCACAGGCATTCACGAGGCCGTTGAACTGCGGGACGGCGATAAAAAGAAGTATGTAGGTAAAGGTGTGCTCAAAGCCGTTAAAAATGTAAATGATATCATCGCCCCTGTATTACTTGGCTATGATGTAGCTGACCAAACCGGTATCGACCAGTTGATGATCGAGTTGGATGGCACTCCCAATAAAGGCAAACTGGGCGCCAATGCCCTGCTGGCAGTGAGCATGGCAGTGGCTAAAGCTGCTGCTGAAGAGGCTGCCCTCCCACTGTTCCGCTATGTAGGCGGCACCAATGCTAAAACATTGCCCATCCCCATGATGAACATCCTGAATGGCGGTGCGCATGCAGATAATAAGATCGATTTCCAGGAGTTCATGATCATGCCTGTTGGTGCACCAACTTTCAGTGAGGGTTTGCGCTGGGGTGTAGAGATTTTCCATACACTGAAATCTGTATTGAAGAAAAAAGGATTCAGCACCAATGTAGGTGATGAAGGCGGTTTTGCTCCTAATATCCAATCCAACGAAGAAGCGATCGACACAGTAATGGAAGCGATCCAGGCTTCCGGTTATAAAGCCGGTTCACAGATCGTGATCGCCATGGATGCAGCAAACAGTGAGCTTTGGGACGCCAAGAAGAAAAAATACGTTTTCCATAAAAGCGACGGCAAGCAACTGAGCAGTGACGATCTGGTAAAATTCTGGGAAAAATGGGTGAAGAACTATCCCATTGTTTCCATTGAAGATGGTATGGCTGAAGACGATTGGGCCGGCTGGGCGGCACTGACCCAGGCAGTAGGAGCTAAATGTCAATTGGTAGGCGACGACCTGTTTGTGACCAATGTGGACCGCCTGCAGCAAGGTATCGACAAAAATATCGCCAATGCCCTGCTGGTGAAAGTAAACCAGATCGGAACAGTTACAGAAACCATCAATGCCGTAACACTGGCCCAGCACAATGGTTACAATACCATTATGAGCCATAGAAGCGGTGAAACAGAAGATACCACGATCGCTGACCTGGCTGTAGCGCTTAATTGCGGACAGATCAAAACAGGTTCTGCATCCCGTACCGACCGGATCGCTAAATACAACCAACTGATCCGTATCGAAGAGTTGCTGGGCAGCAGTGCAATTTATCCGAAAGGAAAGATTAAATTTGGAAAGAAATAAACCGGTTTAATGGTTTAAAAGTTTAAAGTTTATTCGTTCAAGGTTGAGTTTTTCCTGAACAACATTAAGCCATTAAACTTTAAACTTTTAAACCATTAACTTCAAACATTACCAGCTTTGAAACTTCTGGCCCGCATACCCTCCTGGCTCCGTAACAAATACCTGGTAGCCATCGCAGTTTTTGCGGCTATCATGCTGTTTTTTGACAAAAATGATGTTTTCGTGCAGATGTCCAGAAGCCGGCAATTGAAGGAGCTGGAAGAGAGCAAGCAATATTATACCGGCCAGATAGCCTCAGAACGTGAAGAATTAGAGCAACTTAAGTCGAATCCCGGTATCCTGGAAAAATATGCCCGGGAAAAATACCTGATGAAAAGAGATAACGAGGACCTGTACATTATACCGGAAAACCCCGTAAAGTCGAATAATTAACTTTTTTGGGGCAATAAGCCCTTCAATAAGCCGTTTCTATACCGGACATATAACTTCGGACAAAGTTATTTTTTTGGACATCAATGGTTTGCTCATGATCAATTTTACCCCTGAGGAGCTTTTATTGTATTTATATAATGAAGCTTCAGAAGAACAAACAGTAGCCATCAAAAAAGCGCTGGAGCAGGATTGGACCCTGCGCGAAAAACTGGCGGTTCTCAAAGATTCCCGGCAAAGGCTTGATGCGCTGATAGAATCACCCCGTACAAATGTGGTGATGAACATTCTCAACTATGCGAGAGAGCAATCAGCAGAACAGGTTTAACAGGAATTACTTCAAGTATTCCACACGTCATCTTGCCGGCTGTTTAAACAAAAAATTTCAAGCATCTGTGTGTTAACAGATGCTTTTTTATTTCTCACAAGTAAGACTACTTCATTTATAGCACATCCTTCCCGTTCTTCCCGCCTTACCGGTAAAAAACTTACCGGTAAGGCGGGAAGAACGGGAAGGGGGGCTTACCTTATTTTTGTAGTATGACCCGCAAGCAACGTTACCAGTTTGTAATAGACTATTTTCAAGAGCATGCCCCTGAAGCCGAAACAGAATTGATTTATGATAATCCTTATCAGTTATTAGTCGCTGTTATTCTTTCGGCTCAGTGTACCGATAAAAGAGTGAACCTGACCACACCGGCTATTTTCGAAAAGTATCCCGATGTGCAATCACTCAGCAAAGCTGATTTCGATATGCTGTTTCCTTATATCAAAAGCATTTCCTATCCCAACAACAAAACAAAACATCTCATTGGCATGGCCAAAATGGTAGTAGAGGATTTTAACGGTAAGATCCCTATGACTGTTGAGGAACTGATCAAATTGCCTGGTGTTGGCCGGAAAACAGCGAATGTGATCACGTCTGTAGTAGACCAGCAACCAAATATGGCTGTGGATACGCATGTATTTCGCGTAAGTAAGCGCATAGGATTGGTGCCGCAGACAGCTTCTACTCCACTCGCAGTAGAAAAGGAACTTGTAAAAAATTTCCCTTCTGCCCTAATACATAAAGCCCATCACTGGCTGATACTTCATGGCCGCTACGTTTGCGTTGCGAGGAATCCACGGTGTGAGATCTGTGGTTTACGGCCCGCTTGCCAGTATTTTCACAAATTAAAGGGTGGTTTACCCTTTGATTAGGGCCCCTCTCCATTGTAGCTTTATTCCCGTCCCCTGATCAGCGGCATTAAAAAAATGCTGATGAAAAATTTATGGTTAGGTATAGTATGGATAAGCTGCTGCTTTTCTTTTTCGCCTGTAAAGGGTCAATATTTTTATAATAGCTGGTACTACAATTATGATTTGATATGGGAGGCCGGTATAAGCAATGGATTAATGAATTGCCTTACTGATATCGGCGGTAAGAAAGGTAATGGAGGTAAATTTATTAAGGATCTCAACTGGCGATCATTCAAACCTAGCTTCAGTTTCTATGTGTCAGCAACGTATAAAGAGGTGATCACCTTGCGGCTGGAGGCACAAACCGGTCTTATACGTGCTGCTGACAGCATGCTGCAACAAACAGACCCCAACCCATCAGGCCGCTATGGGCGCAACCTCAGCTTTCAAAGCCGGATCAAAGAGATACAGTTTGCCGCAGAAATTCATCCCTTATTTTTTGGGTGGAATGATCAAAGCAAAGCACCTTACTGGTCACCCTATTTTATAAGTGGCATAAGTTATTTCTCTTTCAATCCCCAGGCCCGGTTACACAACCGCTGGTATGATCTTCAACCGTTGAGATTGGAAGGGCAGGGGTTTGCTGCTTATAATGGGCGACGCCCTTATAAACTGAATCAATATGCTATCCCTATTGGAGCAGGACTTCGTTATGAAACAGGTCCTTTATTCAATTTACGGCTGGAATTTGTACACCGCATTCTCTTCACAGATTACCTGGATGATGTAAGCACCACCTATATTGATCCCGTTCATTTTTCAGAATACCTCGACCCTCCATCTGCCGCCCTCGCCCGGCAATTGTACAGCCGCATGGGCGAATTAGCTCCAGGCCTTGTTCCCGCCCCCGGTGCTCAAAGAGGAAATGCAAAAAATAAGGACGCATATTTCAGTATTCAATTAAAACTCGGCTATGTGTTCCGCTCAAGAGTGAAATAGATCGCATTCTCTCTCAATAAGAGCGAACCCTATTTGGGCAAATGTGCCACCAATTCCACTTCGAGCTTTGTTTCAGGTGTAAATAACCTGCTCACCTGTACCCAGGAAGCAGCAGGATAATCACCCTTATAAAAAGGTTTTCTCACATAGTTCAATGCTTTCATCGCATCTATGTCAAGCGTATACAGATTTTCCTTCACTACATGCTGAAAACCGGCTCCAAAATGCTGCAGCGTCTTTTCCAGTTCCGTGTATAACTTCTTCACTCCTTCCGGTGTCAGATTATAGGTCACTGTCCCCGAAATATACAGCACGTTATCCACCTTGACCACTTGCGTATAGCCCCAGGTTGTATCCTGCCCATTGCCAAAATGCCATTTTTGTTTAACGATCGGGCCGGCTGCTTTTTCCTGTGCCTGTGTGAGTTGAACCCCTGCCAGCAACAAAACGAAGATTAAGTATTTTTTCATTAAAGATTTTTCGGAAAGCTAAACATCTTTTTCCTTTTTATCTTTTCTTAATGGATGAACTGTCTCATAGCAGTACAGCCAAGTCATCATCCTTCTTCACTTGTTTAGTTATACTTCCTTCCCTTGCTCTGAAGGAAATCCCTGTAAGAAAAAGTGAATGTTGCCTGTATATAATTTTCTTTGATCAGGTTTTGCCTGGTAGTGCCCCTGCTTCCTGCTTCCAGTGAAAGCGTGTAGAACAGGCCACTCCCGATAATACCTCCTAAACCCGCCGTGAAACCGAATTCCCTGATCGGTTCATTCCTTACCTGCAAATAGGAATTATGAAAAAAACCTCCTATCTGGAAAAATCCTTTCTCCACTGCCTGCCGGTTCCAGGTAGTTGACATGCGCGGAATTTCTATGCCGCCAGATATACGGCTGCTGCTCACCAGCTGCCAGCCCTGTTCTTTTATTTTTAAAGAAGACCAGTCCTCATAAGTGTAATCCAATGCATAGGTTATCTTATGCTGCTTCTTTACCGCTATGCCTCCCGCATATGTATTGGGCAAATAAAACCTGTCGCTCTTTATAAACTCATCTTCTATCACTGTTGTGCTGCCTTCTGTAACAGTGAGCGTTCTTTCGGAAGTCATTTTTATTTTGGGAGAAAACCGGCCGCCCAGGGAAACCTCCCATTGTTTATTGACAGGCTGTGTGTAGATAGCTCCTACCTGGAATCTTGATCTTCCTATATAATCCTGGATCTGCGTTGAAACAGGGGTGGACAGGTTTACATCTGCGACTGTTTCGGTTTGATTGATGGAGCCGGCAATGATGGATGATTTCAATCCCAATGATAAACGTTTCCCCAATTGCACGGAATTCGTCCAGTAATATTCATTCAATCCGCCATCGCCTTCGTAGTAGGTATTGTAAGAGCTGGTAGTGCCGTTCACCGGCTTATCTCCTGTTAGTACATAATTCACGTTGCTGAACTGGTTGAAGCCAACACTGCTTGCCCAGAACTTATTTATTTTAACAGCCAGCGACAGGCGTTTTATCCAAAAATCTTTATTGTTGCTGTTGTCTGCATTGATCGGAGCCCCGGAATACCGGACAGTTTTACCGGTGAACGCTGCATCAACTGTAAAAAAGCTTCTTGTAAGACCGGCAATAGCAGCAGGATTGTTATCAACCAAATAATAAGAAGAGCGGATAGCCATTCCCGTACCACCCATACCACTGGTCCGGTTATAGGGTCTGAAATCCATATCACCTATGCCATAAATTGAATAAGGGCTGTTCATATTCTGTGAAAAAGCTGGTGCCAGCACACAGGATAATGGCAATACTGCCAGCCATTGCTTTATAAATTTCATAAGCATTAATTATTGATATTTAAAACATACAGCAGCAGCGTTACACCGGCATCCTTGCCTGTAGATGCATCAACGATCATCCTGTCAATGTTTCTGCTGTTGGAAGACGGCTGAAAAAGATAGAATCCCTTTTTTTCGCTGCCGGTAGTGGTCAGCAACTGATTGATATAATATGTTACATTAAACCGGTAATGGTTATTTATTCCATAAACATTGTCGATCACCGGTATTGCAATCAATGTACCCTGACCTGTAGAATCGGCTAATGCGCCACCCAGGGCATTCGTTTCGTCTGTTTGCGCCAGGCTCAGCGACGCCGGTAACTTATATTGATATATGTCTGATGAGAGATATTTAGGTTTTACCAATAGCTCCGCTTTCAACAGTTTCACAAGTCCGCCATTCTCCCTGTACAATATTTGCTTCAATGAAGGAAAGATCATCTTAAGCGCCAGCCCTGTGCCCGGTTGAAACACGGAAATATTTTTAGTGCCGGAAGGGAATAACTCCGACAATCCAGGTGTGTACGGCATTAACCCTGTACCAGTCCGGTCGGGTATTATTTGTGTAAATGCATATTCATTGGCCAGCGACACAAAATCAATAAATGCCGCCTCGGGATAAGGGATCGTTAAATGATAATGAACACGCATAACAACAGAAGCGTCATTTCCATATAAGCCAAACACCGCCGAGGTATCATTGTCTGCAACACCAAGGGTAATACCATAGAAGTAATTGATGAATTCTGCCTGCGTGGTAACATCGGTCGATTTCTGCCTGAGTTTTTCAAACAACTCTTCACCTTTACTATTGCTCAGCCGGATGGCAATGGAATCTGTTTCATAGGGGCTGACCCGTATCACCCGTGAACCAAACACAGCAGGCTTAACCGGTATATTGCTGGTATTGAACAACTGGCTATTGTAGGTGTGAGCGATCGCCTGCGCCAGTTCATGCACTAAGATGGTCTGCGTTTTGGATGTATCACCATAATAGTAGCTATTGGGCTTGATGATAAGACTCAATGAATCAAACACAGCAGAAGCAGGAATATCAGGCACTGTAGCCGGCGCAGACATCTGCAGGAAAGGCTTTGCAGTAACAGAACCCAGGTAAGGATCTTTATAGCGGCCAAAAAGAAAAGAGGTATCAGAACTGGTAGCGAATGAATCGGTCAATACAGTAGAAAGCTGCACAGTAACAGTATCAATATATGCCAGATCAGTATAAGCGTTTTCCGGGATGGTGCCGAATTCAATTTCTTTCCGGGTGCAGGACAATGCAAAGAGCAGAAAAAGTATTGGTAGATATGATCCCTTCATGTTCGTGGGTTTTGTTTTGCAATGGGCGCAATATATTCCCACAGTTCGCAGCGGAAGTGTTATACTATATCAATTGTATTGATTTATCGGCGAAACGATATCCTGAACCGATAATTTTTATTTTCTCCTGCAAGCCTTGATTTCAACAGTTTTTACATCAGCATTCAACCCACAGAGAAACCCTACCGATTCATCTATATACCCGCCCTGTTCATCTATTTTAAGATAATCTTCCCGTCCTCTGCCGATATTTTTATCAAAATTTCAAATAAGGGTACCGGACAGGCTGCCCATATCAAAACTATACAATGAAATGCCCGAGCCTTAGTATGCAATGAATACCAGGCATTCCATTTGTCTAAACACAATAAATATATACAAATGAAAAAGGCTTATGCTTATTTGATCGGGACTGCAATGATCTCTACTTCCCTGGTTATTTCACAAGGCTGCACCAAATCGACCGACGATGATGATGACCTCATCGGCAATTGGAAAAGATCGGACGACTTTGAAGGCAATGCCCGCAGCGAAGCGGTCAGCTTCACCATTGGCGATTACGCTTATGTTTGCGCAGGCACTGCTACTACAGAGCGGTTCAAAGACCTCTGGGAATACAGCACCGCCAAACACAACTGGACACAGCGGGCAGACCTTCCAGGTGTTGCACGCAATTCTGCTGTTGCTTTCTCCATTGGCAATAAAGGATATGTAGGTACCGGATATGACGGTTCCACCCGCTTAAAAGATTTCTATGAATACGACCAGGCATCAGACAGTTGGCAGCCCAAAGCTGATTTTGGCGGAACAGCCCGCTATGATGCAGTGGCTTTCGCCGTAGATGGAAAGGGATATATCGCCTGCGGCTATGATGGCAACTTCCTGAAAGACCTCTGGCAATATAACCCTGATCTGAATACCTGGGAAAAGAAAGCCAGTGTTGGTGGTTCCAAGCGCTCGGCTGCTATGGCTTTTGTAGTAAACGGGCAGGCTTATATCTGTTCCGGCAATAATAACGGAGAAATCCAGCAGGACCTTTGGATGTATGATGCTGCCAATGATGAATGGAAAGAAAAAAACAAGATCTATAACTATTATACTGATGATGGTGTAACATTTGACGACGATTATGGCACTATCCCCCGCCAGAACGGTGTCACTTTTGTACTCGGCAATTATGTTTATCTCACCACAGGCGACAACAACTCAACCACCTGGCAATACGATGCTGCGGCAGACAGGTGGGCAGAAAAAACAAGCTTTGAAGGGTCGGCAAGGACCGGCGCCGTTGCTTTCAGCATCAGCAATCGTGGTTTTGTAGTAACCGGCAGAAATGTTTCGTTGATGATGGACAATATGTATGAATTCCTTCCCAACGATGAACAGGTGGATAATGATTAGGGTAGCACATAAAAAGCATAGTACCGTTGTGCTGCTTTCATCGCTGATCATTTCAACCGGCATACTGGTTTATACTTTCAGCAAGCGCACAACAAAAAAAAGCAGCCGTTTATCATCGGTTGTGTTCTCAGGTTTGAATGGTTGGGGATATGATATCCTGGTGGATGATAGTGTGTTCATTCATCAGGAGTCGATCCCCGCGATCGGCAACAGGAAGGGATTTCCGGAAAAAGAGCAGGCAGAAAAAGCAGCAAGGCTGGTGTTAAAGAAATTAGAAAACAACGAAGGATTGCCTACACTCAGTAGATTTGAACTGGAAGAGATTTGCCCTTCCCTGAAACAACATGGCCAGTAAAGAAAATATCAACCGCTTTTTATTTACCCTGTTTGGCTTTGAAAAAACAAAAAGCAAACCGCATTTATTATTGATCATCCTGGTGCATGTTGCAGCATGGGCGGCATTTTTATTGCTGCCTTTGCTTTTTTACCCAACAAGGTTCCAGGGAGATCCGATCTGGAGAAGAGAGCTCATCACCAAGATCGTTCCGATCCTTTTATTTTACCTTAACTATTATTTCTTATTACCGCGTTTTTTTGAGAAGAAGAAATATGCTCTTTACTTCAGCACCACCATTCTGGCCATCACCCTGGTTTGTGCCGCCGATATTTATTTGCGCAGCCATGTGCCCGGCATCATGCCCGGGCCTATCCGGGAAAGTGTGATGCGGTTAAGAAATGCACCGGAACCTATCAGAACCTATTTTATAGACTCAATGAGCGCCGGCAGTTTTCCTGATGTGCCTCCTGAGCGTTTCCGGCAAAGATTAACGACAAGGTCCGAGCCTGTATTATTCTTTTCCATCAACCGCACTTTATCCACCTGCCTTTTCCTTTTATTATTGGGAGGAATGATACGGCTTGCTTATTCATTCATCAAAAACCAGAATGAAAAAAGGAACCTGGAAAATGCGAACCTTTATGCGGAAGTCAACTTTTTGAAATCACAGATCAATCCGCATTTTCTTTTCAATACGCTGAACTCCATCTATTCCCAGGCTCACGCCCGTTCGGAAAACACGGAGTTTTCCATCCTGAAACTATCAGAGCTGTTGCGTTACAGCCTGTACGATTCTGGTGCTGATAAGGTGCCATTGGCCGATGATATTCAATACATCAATAACTATATTGATCTTCAACGCTTGCGCCTGTCGCCAAAAGTGAAGCTGAACTACAAGGTAGGCGGATACCCCGATGGCAAGTTCATTGCCCCCTTATTGCTGATCAGCTTTATAGAGAACGCCTTTAAGCATGGCATCAGTTACACGCAGGCCTCAGTGATCACTATTGATATAAAAATTTTTGAAGAAACCTTAACGTTAACAGTTAGTAACCCGATAGTGGAAAAAGATAGTTTTGCCCCAGGTGGGTTAGGGTTAAAGAATGTTACTCGCAGGCTTGAGCTGCTCTATCCCCATCAATACAAGCTGTTGTTTCACCACTCCGGTGACCAATATACCGTAAACCTAAAAGTGCCTCTGACCAATGCTTAATTGTGTACTGATCGACGACGAACCGCTCGCGCTCCAGTTGCTGGAAGATTTTGTGAACAAGACGCCATACCTGAAACTCGCAGGCAGGTTTGAAGAACCATTGCATGCGCTTTCCTTGCTGGAATCCTCCCCTGTTGATCTGTTGTTTCTCGATATAAAAATGCCGGATATCTCCGGGATTGATTTTTACCGTTCCCTTAAAAACAAACCTGAAGTGATCTTCACCACGGCGTATAGCGAGTATGCCATGAATGGGTTTGAATTGAAAGCAATGGATTATTTATTAAAACCCATCTCATTCGAAAAATTCATTACAGCATGTAACAGGGTAAAGGATTTTGTAGAAACAAAAAACACAAAAGAGAAAGAAAAAGGAAAAGACTACTTCTTTATCAATGTCTCCCATAAAATGCATAAGATATTCTTTGATGATATTCTTTACCTCGAAGGATATAAGGATTATACAAAAATGCATTTGACAGGCTCACCTAATCCATTATTGATTTTGCACAATCTGAAATACTTTGAAGATATGCTCGACAGGAATGAGTTTGTGCGTATACACAGATCTTATATTGTGGCTGTAAGAAAAATTCATACAGCTTCGCGCAAGTCGGTGACTATACAACAGCATTCATTGCCGGTTAGCGATAATTACAGGGAAGGTTTTTTTGCGGTGATAGAGCAGCCTTAGATCAGCAGCGGGGAATGCAAAGAAGGCGCAAAGTACGCAACGGTAAAGAACACTGCATTGCATACTTTGCGCCTTCTTTGCGTTTCTTATTATAAATATTTTCTTATTTCTTCTACCAGTTCAGTCTTTGTGATCGGCACACCCATGATCTTATTATACCCTTTTGCATCTACCAGGTAAACATCACGCAGTATTTTGATCAACTGCCCGTTATTGATCTCAGGCACCAGCACTGTTTCAAAATTTTTCAATATCTCTCCCAGGTTTTTCGGGAAAGGGCGCAGATAACGCAGATGCGCATGACTTACTTCTTTTCCTTCATTGATCAATTCTGTGACGGCTGATTTGATTGCCCCAAATGTAGAGCCCCATCCCAGCACCAGCACTTTTCCTTTACCTGCTCCGCTATCAATCTTTTGTTCAGGAATATAATCGGCGATCTTATCCACTTTCTCCTGCCTGATCTTCACCATCAACTGGTGATTCTCGGGATCGTAGCTGATATTGCCTGTGATATTTTGTTTTTCAATACCACCGATCCTGTGTTCCAGTCCCGGCGTGCCTGGCACTGCCCAGGGGCGTGCTAATTTTTCATCACGCAGGTAAGGCTGCAGTTTTTCTTCTCCATGCCCTAATTCTGTTTTGAATTTTACATGGATCGGAGGCAGTTCGCTGGTAACAGGGAATTTCCATGGCTCTGCACCATTAGCGATATAACCATCACTTAGAAAAATAACTGGCGTCATGTGTTGTACAGAAACCCTTGCTGCTTCATACACGGCTTCAAAACAATCTGCTGGTGTGGCAGCAGCAATCACGGGCATGGGGCATTCACCATTGCGGCCATAATAAGCCTGCAATAAATCGCTTTGTTCTGTTTTGGTCGGTAATCCTGTAGAAGGGCCTCCACGTTGCACATCCACTACTACCAGGGGTATTTCCAGCATTACGGCCAATCCCATCGCTTCAGCCTTTAATGCCATGCCAGGGCCCGAAGTAGTGGTTACGCCCAATGCACCGCCGTAAGAAGCACCGATCGCTGATGTGACCGCTGCAATCTCATCTTCTGCCTGGAAGGTGCGGACGCCAAAATTTTTATGCCGACTCAGTTCATGTAAAATATCTGATGCCGGTGTGATGGGGTAAGAGCCCAGGAACATAGGCAGGCCACTTACCTGGGAAGCAGCGATCAAGCCATAAGCCAGCGCCTGGTTGCCCATGATAGAGCGGTAGGTGCCGGGGTGCATTTTCGCTTTTTCCACTTTATAGGTAGTACCAAATGCTTCAGTAGTATCGCCATAGTTGTATCCTGCCTGCAACACTTTCAGGTTGCTGTCCAGGATCTCCGGCTTTTTGCCAAACTTTTCTTTAAGAAAGCTTGTCGTGTTTTCCATATCGCGGCCATACATCCAATAAAGGAATCCCAGCACGAACATGTTCTTGGCCCGGTCCTTTTCTTTCATGCCCATGGTAAATTCCTTCAGCGCTTCACGGGTCATCTTTGTCACGTCCATTTTGATCACCTCATAGCTTTGGAGGCTGTCATTTTCCAGCGGGTTCTCCCCCTCAGGGTAGTTGGCCAGGCGAAGGTTTTTGGAATCAAAGCCATCCGTGTTCACGATGATCTTGCCGCCTTTTTTCAAGGCACCCAGGTTTGCTTTCAGTGCAGCGGCGTTCATTGCCACGAGCACGTCACAGGCATCACCGGGGGTAAATATCCTGTCGCTCGAAAAACGGAGCTGGAAACCGCTCACACCGGGCAGGGTGCCTATCGGGGCGCGGATCTCAGCGGGGAAATCGGGGAAGGTAGAAAGATCGATCCCCAATAAAGCCGTATTGTTAGTAAACTGTGTACCAGTTAATTGCATACCATCACCGGAGTCACCGGCGAATTTTATCACTACGTCCTGGAGGACTTCTTGTTTACGGGCCATTGTCTACAAAAATTGTGGGGGCAAATTTACAATAGTTTCACATGGGAATGGGATTTTGCCTCAGGCACAGGGATTTTTTTCCGGGATTGGTAAGGGAATTAAGTAAGTGTAGCAGGAATGGAGCAGCGTAAGAACACTCTGGTTGCGGCTCATTTTGGGTTTCTTAATGGCTGTTTAAAGTTTAATCGTTTAAAAGTCAACTATGGTCACCTCCAATTTTTAAACCTTTAAACGCTTACCCTGAATTACTACCACAATCTTTCAGAGCGTGTTTGCTCATTTGATCATTATAATTTCTTCCTGAAAAAAACCTGTTGCCACTGCTTTCAGCCTTCCAAAGAACGACTGTTTGAATTGTTCCGTCTCACTGAAAGCTTTTAGCTCGCCTGCAAATTTCTTCAATGTGTCTTCCCGGTTAAGGTCCTTGTATTCGCTATCAGGCAATAAATAAGAATCCTGCACTTTGTCATCCGCGTAAAAGACCCATTCTTTATCGGCCAGATCAAATTTCCAGTTGCCGGTAAACAACACAGAATACTCGCCCGGAAGTTGATGAATACTAAAAAAACAGGCAACAACCCTTTCTGTCGGCTCAATAGCATTGCACAGGAACAATAACCATTCCCGGGTATTATCAAACCTGTTATCTCTATCACCGGGAGGAGGAGGCTCTATCAGATCCTGTTCTTCTATGCTCTCTGTGATCGTAACCTCCCATATTTCTTTATCACCTTCACGGCTGATCAGCCGCCTGGTTTCAGTGCGTTGGGGTTTGTTTTTATTTTCTTCTTGACCGGTTGACATGATAGACTGCTGGGTTTGACTGAAGGCAGGCTACTAATTTACTGAATTAAAAGACCGGGGGAAATATAAATATTGACTCAGCTTCAGCAATCAATTTTCCCACAAAGGCGGCAAAGAGCACAAAGAATAAGTATGCAAATACAATTGTCCACTTTTTTTGAATCTTTTATAACCATCAATATGTTGCTCAACAAAAACATTCTTTGTGCTCTTTGCCGCCTTTGTGGGAAAACATTCAAGCTCAATTAATACCAAAACATACTTTTTTCCTGTTTCCGTGCTGGATCGGCGGATTTTTATCGTCAAATGAGAGTCGATATGCTATCCTACCCTATTCGATTAATCCAAAAAAACACGCACAATGAGACAAAATTTGCTGACTTTTTCAGTGTTATTGCTGGTCGCGGGCACAGCATCAGCCCAGACCAAACTCATCGAAAAAGTTACCCGGCAGGGAAATGAGCTTATTATTCCTTACGAAAAATATCAGCTCCCCAACGGTCTTACCCTCATTATTCATGAAGATCATTCTGACCCTGTAGTGCATGTGGATGTCACCTATCATGTGGGCTCGGCGCGTGAGGAGATCGGGAAATCAGGCTTTGCGCATTTCTTTGAGCATATGATGTTCCAGGGATCGGACCATGTAGGTGATGAGCAACATTTTAAGATCGTGTCTGAAGCAGGTGGTACACTGAATGGCAGTACCAACCGCGACCGGACCAACTATTATGAAACGGTTCCCAGCAACCAGGTAGAAAAAATGCTCTGGCTTGAAGCAGACCGTATGGGTTTCCTGCTCGATGCAGTGACACAGCAAAAATTCGAAATACAACGTTCAACAGTAAAGAATGAACGCGGACAGAACTATGATAACCGCCCTTATGGCTTATTGGGTGAAGTCTCAGCGAAAAATCTCTATCCTTATGGCCATCCCTATTCCTGGCTCACCATTGGTTATATCGAGGAACTGAACCGCGTGAATGTAAATGACCTTAAAAACTTTTTTCTCCGCTGGTATGGCCCTAACAATGCAACACTTACTGTTGGTGGAGATGTAAACCCTGCACAGATCGTGAAATGGGTTGAAAAATACTTTGGTTCTATTCCCCGCGGACCGGAAGTGGTGCCGGTGAAACTGGAACCGGTAAAACTGGACCAGGACCGTTATGTAAGTTATACTGATAACTATGCCCGTGCTGCGCAACTGCGACTGGTTTATCCAACTGTCCGCGATTATGATAAAGATGAAGCAGCCCTTTCCTGCCTGGCCCAGGTGCTTGGCGGTGGAGGCGGTGGCCGTGGCGGACGAGGAGGCGGTGGCGGTGGTAACAGAAACTCCGTACTGTACCAAACGCTCATCAAAACACAAAAAGCATTATCTGCCAGCGCCAGCAACCAGGCTTCTGAACTCGCGGGTGAATTCGCATTCTCTGTAACTCCTTACCCCGGCAAAAATCTTGCAGAAATGGAAGCTTTAATCAAAGAAGCATTGACTGAATTCGAAAAAAGGGGAGTGACTGATGAGGATGTAGAGCAGTTCAAGACACAGTTTGAAGCACGTACGATCAATGGACTGGCCAGTGTATCCGGCAAAGTGAGCCAGTTGGCGGCGTTCCAGACATTTACTGGCAATCCCAATATGATCAGAACGCTTATGTCGCAATACAGCACATTGACCAAAGAAGATGTAATGCGTGCATATGAGAAATATATCAAAGGCAAACCGCATGTGATCGTAAGCGTGCTGGTAAAAGGCCAGGAAGACCTGATCGCCCATGCAAATGATTACACAATTGATACCACGCACTATCAAAGGCCTGACTATGGTTATGCAGGGCTGAAGTATAACAAAGCAACCGATAATTTCGACCGTAATAAGATGCCCTCCAACGGGCCCAACCCTGTGGTAAAAGTGCCTGCCTTCTGGCGTAAAGACCTGCCAAATGGTATTAAAATGATCGGCACAGAAAATACCGAAATCCCTACCGTTACGATCTCCATTTCCATGCCCGGCGGTCACTTGCTGCAGGCAAATGATCTTTCCAAAGCAGGGCTTGCGAATCTTTTCGCTCGTATGATGAACGAGGACACTAAAAATCACACTGCGGAAGAATTCTCAGCCGAACTGCAGAAAATGGCCAGTTCAATCAGCATCAGCAGCGGCAGGGATGATATCTCGTTCAATGTGCAGACCCTGAAAAAGAACCTGGACAAAACACTCGCTCTGTTGCAGGAGCGCATGTTCAGTCCGCGGTTCAACCAGGAAGATCTCGACCGTATCAAACGCCAAATGCAGGAAAACTTCAAGCAGGCCAAAACACAACCTGCGACCGTAGCCACTGATGTGATCGCCAAACTCAATTTCGGCCCTAATAATATTCTTGCTATTCCTGAAAACGGTACCGCAGAAAGCGTTGCCAGTATCAGCCTGAACGATATCCAGCATTATTATGACAATTACATCACCAATAAGGGGTTGAAAGTAGTGGTGGTAGGTGATATCAGGGAAGCAGAGATCTTACCCAAACTGGCATTCCTGAATAAATTGCCGAATAAGACGGTTACTATCCCTAAAGTCGAAGCCACGCCACTGCCCAATAATGAATCACAGATCTATCTCGTAGATATTCCTAAAGCGGCACAAACAGAATTCCGCGTAGGTTATCATACCGGATTGAAATACGATGCCACTGGCGAGTATTATCGCGCCAGCCTGCTGAACTATGCGCTGGGTGGCGATTTCAACAGTCGTCTCAACCTCAATCTCCGTGAAGACAAAGGCTGGACCTATGGCGCCCGCTCTTCTTTCAGCGGTGATGAATATGATGGTGATTTCAAATTCAGTTCAGGCATAAAAGCAGAAGCAACTGACAGTGCTCTCGGAGAAGTGGTCAAGGAAATCCGCAACTATGCCGCAAATGGCATTACGGAAGATGAACTTGCTTTTATGAAGAACGCGATCGGCCAGCGTGATGCAAGGGCTTATGAGACCAGCATCCAGAAAGCCGGCTTTATCCGCATGATCTTAGACTATAATCTCCCTGCAAATTATACAGCGACACAAGCAAAAATTTTGCAGAATATGACGAAAAAGGAAATGGACGGGCTGATCAAAAAACATATTTCGGCAGACAGGTTGAACATGTTGCTGGTGGGGGATAAAGCGAAGATCCTTCCGGGATTGCAGAAAATGGGATATAAGATCATAGAGTTGGATGCAGAGGGAAAACCGGTAGGAAAGAAGGCGTTTTAATGTATAGTATAGTCATGAATCATAGCAAGCCCGTAGCATTGATTTGCTACGGGCTTGCCTATGCTGAAAATTCTATTCCGTTCTCTTTTCTTTTAAAACCTTTATCTCCTGCTTTAGTTCATCTATCGAAACGCTCAATTTTTTCAGCGTCTCCAGTTCTTTTTGCTGCTGGATAATATAAAGGGTTAATTCTTCGATCTTTTTCAGCAACACGGCCTGGTTCTCTCCTACATCAAGACCATTGCGATCAATAAAATCGGCAGATGGAACTTCGGGGAGATGCTTATGCTGATTGACAAACTTTTCCACTGCTACTAATGGAAGAAGCTGATAAGCGCTATCAAAAACATAATCAGGCCATCCGGCTTGAGTTACTTTAATTTTTTTTGCAAAAATATCACCATTCACTGCCAGCTTGGCCTGAGGGTCAATGGTCCCGATCCCAACATTTCCGTTTTCCCTCCAGCTCATATAGAGCTTGCTAGCATCTTTATTGTATAAAAACAGATTGTTTTCGTTGGGATACTGCGTAAAGCGGACTGCACCTGTACCACGGCTGATCCTTAATTGCTCACCGCCAGCGCCATCAGCTATATGCAGTTTTGCAAGTGGTGTGTTAGCGCCTATTCCTACATCGTTTAAAAGATAATTGGCGTTTTCACTACTCAGCTGTGCTTTGACCGTTTCACCATCGGTACCATAAACGCTCAGGAAATGACTGCCCCCATCATATCCTCCAATCCGTACCATTTGCCTGGGCCCTGAACCGCTTTCTCTTTCAAATGTAACGGTGTGAGAATAACGCGACGCTCTCCAGAACACATGATTTGCACCACCAACATCAGATGTACTGAGGGTAAGCACCGGAAAGTTCCAGTCTTTATTCTGCCCCAATTGCAATGCAGTTGTCAACGTCCCATTATTATTCCTGGAAAACCACCCCAGGCCATTAAAGCGGGATTCTCCAACCACATGAAGAGGTGTTTCAGGAGTGTTGGTCCCTATCCCTACATTTCCATTGGGAGTTGGGAATACATTCTGCGCATATAAAAAATCCGGGCTTGCTAATGTCACGATAAGAAATAGAATAAGTAACTGTCTTTTCATAATAGGTGGTTGATAGTGAATAAATATTCAACGAATTTGAGATAAAACTTAAATCAGGGCAATAAGCAGTAACACCTAGAACCATCTCAGTACTAAAGCGCCCTGAAATAATTGTTATTCTCACAATAAAAGAGATCGCCTTCAAGCCCGGAAACAATCCTTTTTCATCTACTTCCCTTCTCCTTCCCACTATTTGACAACCGGTATTTAATTCAGCCCATTATTCCTTACATTGCTCCCCTCCTAAACGCAATCATTAATTATATGAGACAAAAACTTTTTGTGGTGACGGCATTCTCTCTGCTGGCAACTGCAGCAGCCAATGCCCAGGCCAAACTCGTAGAAAAGGTGACCCGCCAGGGCAATGAGCTGGTCATCCCTTACGAAAAATATGTATTACCCAACGGATTAACGCTGATCGTACATGAAGATCACAGCGACCCCGTTGTGCATGTGGATGTAACGTATCACGTAGGCTCTGCCCGCGAAGAGATCGGTAAATCAGGCTTTGCCCACTTCTTTGAACACATGATGTTCCAGGGCTCGGACCACGTAGCCGATGAACAACACTTCAAGATCGTTACAGAAGCCGGCGGTACCCTGAATGGCAGTACCAATACCGACCGTACCAACTATTACGAAACAATTCCTTCCAATCAATTAGAAAAAATGCTTTGGCTCGAAGCCGACCGCATGGGCTTTTTGCTGGATGCCGTTACGCAGAAGAAATTCGAGATCCAACGCGAAACCGTAAAGAATGAACGCGGCCAGAATTATGATAACCGCCCTTATGGTTTGCTGGGTGAAGTGTCTGCAAAAAATCTCTACCCTTATGGCCATCCTTATTCCTGGCTCACTATCGGGTATATTGAAGACCTGAACAGGGTGGATGTGAATGATCTGAAAAACTTCTTCCTTCGCTGGTACGGTCCTAACAATGCCACACTTACAATTGGTGGAGACGTTAACCCCAAAGAAGTACTGAAACTGGTAGAGAAATATTTCGGTGGCATCCCCCGCGGGCCTAAAGTTGAAAATATGAAGCCCATGGTCCCCGTGCTTCCCACTCACCGGTTCGCTTCTTATACAGACAACTATGCCCGCCTTCCCATGCTGCTGGAATCTTATCCTACTATTCCAAGCTATCATGAAGACCAGGCTGCACTCGCCTGCCTGGCCCAGATACTCGGGCAGGGGAATAACTCTATATTGTACCAGCAACTGGTAAAAAAACAACTGGCACTGAGTGCAGGTTGCTTCAGCAGTTTACAGGAATTATCAGGTTCTTTTATCTTCCAGGTTGTTCCCTATCCCGGCAAACCTTTATCCAGCATGTATTACCTGCTCAACAACGCGCTGGACAGCTTCGAAGCAAGAGGTGTAACAGACGATGATATCGCCAAATTCAAAGGCGGGTACGAATCCCAGCTCATCAACGGCCTGCAAAGCGTTGCTGGTAAGGTATCCCAACTGGCCGCATTCAATACGTTTACCGGCAACCCCAACATGATCGGCAAACTGATGAAAATGTACCAGTCAGTGACCAAGGAAGATGTAATGCGTGTATACAATAAATATGTTAAGCTGAAGCATTGTGTGGTAATAAGCGTGCTGCCCAAAAACGCTGATGATAAAATGCTGGTGGCCGGAGACAATTACAAGATTGATGAAGCAGGGTATGTTGCCCCGCATTATGGTTATGAAGGATTGAAATATGTAAAGGCGAAAGATAAATTTGACCGCAGCAAAATACCCGGCAATGGCCCCAACCCTGTAGTAAAAGTTCCTGCCTTCTGGAAAAAAGACCTTAATGGCGGTATTAAAGTGATCGGCACAGAGAATACAGAATTGCCTACTGTCACTTTATCCATCAAGATCCCTGGTGGTCATTTCCTTGAAGCCAACAATATGTCAAAAGCCGGCCTGGCATCATTCTTCACTGATATGATGAATGATGATACAAAGAATTATACGGCTGAATCCATGAGCCGCGAACTACAAAAACTTGGAAGTTCTGTTTCCGTATACAGCGGCAATGAAGACATTACATTCCAGGTGCAGTCACAAAAGAAAAACCTGGATGCTACCCTGACCCTGTTGCAGGAAAGGATGTTCAATCCCAAATTCACACAGGAAGCATTTGACCGTATCAAAAAGCAAGGCCTGGAAAGTTTCAAAATGGCAAAAACACAACCCGCTTCTGTAGCAGACAACGTATTTGCCAAATTGAATTATGGCCCTGGTCATATCCTCGGTATATCCGCGGACGGCGACGAGGAAACAGTAAAAAATATCACACTGGCTGATATCCAGTCTTACTACGATAACAATATGACTTCACAAGGGACTGAAGTAGTGGTGGTAGGTGATATCAAGGAAGACGAAATATTACCCAGACTATCTTTCCTGGGTAAGCTGCCCAATAAAAAGATAGAGATCCCTGCTATTGCTGCCGTGCCGGTAGTAGAAAAAACAAAGATCTACCTCGTGGATGTTCCTAAAGCAGCCCAAACAGAATTCCGCGTTGGATATGTTACCGGTATGAAATACGACGCCACAGGTGAATATTATAAATCAGGATTGATGAACTACACATTGGGTGGCGCTTTCAACAGCCGCCTCAACCTGAACCTGCGTGAAGACAAAGGCTGGACCTATGGTGCCCGCAGCGGATTCTCCGGCGGCAAGCAAACAGGCGATTTTGAGTTCAGCTCCGGCATACGTGCCAATGCTACAGACAGCGCGCTGATAGAAATTATGAAAGAGCTGAAAGGTTATGCTGAAAACGGTATCACCGATGAAGAGTTAGCATTTATGAAAAGCGCGATCGGTCAGCGCGATGCCCTTCGTTATGAAACAGGCTTTCAGAAAGCTGGTTTTATCGGCAATATCCTGGACAATGATCTGCCCGCGGATTATGTGGACCAGCAAAGCAGGATCGTAGCCAATATCACCAAGGCAGACATCGACGCATTAGCCAAAAAATGGGTGAATGCAGGGAAAATGAATGTGCTCGTGGTAGGCGATAAAGCCAAAATCCTGCCCGGTCTGCAGAAACTGGGTTATGAGATCATTGAGTTGGATGCGGATGGAAAACCAGTTGAAAAGAAAGGATTCTGATAATTATTCCTGCTTCAATAGAAAAGCTGCCTCTGATTCGAGGCAGCTTTTTTTATACTTTATAACTTTATAAATGGCATTGCTTTCAGTCTTGTTCCACTCCCTTCATAATAAATATAATACTGGCCCTGCCCGATCTTGTCAAGATCAATATGCAGGGCATTGTTCCCTTTCCTGAACCGGGCTTGCACCCGTTTAACCAATCGTCCGGTATTGTCCACTATTACGATCTCACCAGTTTGATTGCTGATAAGATCGATAGAAACCTCAACATGGGCGCCGGTAGCAGGATTTGGTATTAACCTGATCTGGTTAACGAATATGGTAAATTTAAGCAGGATAGTGCGTGAGTAAGTGAAGCTGCCATTCAGGTCCTGCATTTTTAACCTGAAATAACTGTCTTTATCTATCTTGGTGGTAAAAGTATATTCAGAAGGTTGGTTGCGTGCGACAACTTCGCCCACTGCTTCAAATTGAGTCCCATTATAGCTTCGTTCGATAACAAAAGACTTTACCTCTTCTTCCATACCGCTTTTCCATTCAAGCGCAACCGTCCCGTCAAGAACGTTTCCCGCAAAAGAGATCAGTGTAAGGGGTAGGGTTGGCAATCCCGCACCACATCCGGAACAAGGGAATATCTCGGTTGCAGTTCCCAGGTTTTTCTCAATTTGTGTAGGCGTAAACGCTGTTCCTGTCCGGTTGCAGATTCTTAAATGGGGTGGCTCCTGCAAAGTAAGCACTTCTGATCCTTCCAGCGATTCCCTAACAGAAATACAGGCTGCCGAATCACCTTCAACTATAACAGCACCTGTACCACCTGAAGGAACAGCTTCGCTATCCAGGATACCCACATCAACTGCAGAAGTAGAACCGAGACAAACTGTTGAGTTATCCTGCACCCTTACAAGGTCCGCAGTAACAGTTCCATTATTAACAAACACCCCATTATTAATATGCACTTCTCCATTAACTGTAATAAATCCCCCGCTTTCATTGTAAATAAAATGGTTCTGTCCCTGCACCACAAGAGGAACAGAAAGATCAAACCTTACAGTTCCTGAATTATAGAACCTGGAAGCTGATCCGCTGCTATTGAATTGGTTCTGAAATGTTACCGTTGCCCCGGGGTTTATCACGATGGTCCCGCTGTTAAAATTGGTTTGATTGGTGACCGCTACGTTTCCACAAATCACCAGCGTTCCGCCACTAAGATTGATCATAGAGAAAGTGCCTCCATTGGTAAAACGGGTCTCACCCGGATTAATATTAGGATTGGCAGGCGTTAGCTCCTGCCCTGTTCCACAGGCAATAACAGGAAGGGGTTCAGGAGGAGCGCACTGACTGCTGGCGTGGAAAGTAAATAATAAAAGGATGAGTAATGTAGAATTGTACCGCATATAACAACCATTTTAATATTATCAATATTAAGATGGCTTGAATGCTGTACTAATTTACTAAATTCAGCTTTCGTAAAAAAAAGAACCTGGGGTAACATGATAACACTCAACAATTACTACCCAAGGTAAATAAATAAAAGCGGCCCTCAAGAGGCCGCTTTTCCGCTAAGCAGTTAGAAAGGCGCGGATACAAAACCAACTATGTAAATATTTTTAAGCAGTTAATTCGGGTGCAGTTCCAGGAACCGCATAATAGAGACAAAAAGGAATTTGCTTGTGCTGCACAAGGCCCTAATTTTTTTTAAAATAACTAAGAATTAACTGAAAAAAAGACAGCCAAATGATAGACTGCCTTTTACAAATTAAATTTTTATATAATTATCTAAAGAGCTTAGAACCAGGCCTCTTTAAATTCTTCTGTCACCCGGGCATCTTGCAGCTTTCTTCTCCTTCTTCTTACCTCGGCTTTATGCTTGAGCATGGTTATGATCATCAGCGGAATAAAGAGGAAGATCAATGGCGGGATACCCATGAAAGAGATCCATTTGCCCCCAAACATCCTGCGCATCGGGCGTTTCAGCCTTTCAGCGATCAGGTACATGCTTGGCACCATGATCAGGGTCATAAAGAAGGCGAATGCCAAACCAAAGATGATAGTCCATGACAGGGGTTTCCAGAACGCTACGTTATCGCCACCAAAGAAGATATGGGGATTCAGCTCAGAAAACAGTGTCACGAAATTGATATTGAAGCCGACGGCCAATGGTATCAGCGCCAGGATGGCAGCTAATGCCGTCAGCAATACGGGGATGATCCTCGTTTTACCCGCCTGCACCACAGCCTCCCGGGTTTTCAATCCCCTGGCCCGCAACTCATCGGCAAATTCAATTACCAGGATCCCGTTCTTGATCACGATACCTGCCAGGCCAAGGATACCTACACCGGTCATAATAGTCGATAATTCCATACCCGTGATCGAGAAACCCAGCAGCACCCCGATAACGCTGAACACGATCTCTGTAAGAATGATCACCGATTTGCTCACCGAATTGAACTGGATCACCAGGATCAGCAGGATCATCAACAAGGCGATCAGCAATGCCTTACCAAGGAAAGCAGAGGTTTCAGCCATCTGTTCGCCTTCACCTGTTTGCCTGATCGTTACATCGTTGGGTTTATCTTTGAAATTAGCGATCTCACGGGCCAGTTGCTGATTCACTCCATCCGGTGTAAATCCTTGTGAGCTCAATACGTTTGAACGAAGCGTTATCACCCTCTTTTGATTCTTCCTTTTTACACTACCCAGTGTACTGGTCAGATCCAGCTTTACCACGGAAGTGATAGGTATGCTTTTCACTGCACCACCGGCCGACATATCCTGGAAACGGATATTCATATTCAGCAGGTCGACCAGGTTTTTCCGTTGCATTTCATTATTGCGCAATTGTATCTTATACTCATCCTCTCCATCCTTCACTTTGGAAACTTCCCGGCCAAATAAAGCTGTTCTTATCTGCATGCCTATCTGTGCAGTGGATACGCCTTCGCGCATAGCTCTTTCCCTGTCGATGGTCAGCGAGATCTCCGGATTGTTCAGGTCCACATCCATTTTCAATTCTTCCACACCGGGTGTGTTCACTGAATCAAGATAGTTTTTCAGTGAAACAGCTGTTTTGATCAGTTCATCAAAATCCTCACTTGCTACTTCAATATTCACCGGCGGATCAGTGGGAGGTCCACCCTGTTCCTGGTCAACCGACAGCTCAGCACCTGGTATACCTTTAACAGCGGCACGTATGGAATCAAGATAGGGTCTTGAAGAAACGCCATGACGTTTTTCAAACTCCACAAATGAAACCTGGATCCTTCCCAATTCCGGTCTTGTACTTCTATCACCTGAAGTAGGATCACTTGCACCGATAGCGATATTCGTGATCACACTTTCCACGATCGGGTTTTTCTTCCCATTCTCCATATCCAGCACCTTATTCACTTTTGCTTCGAGCGTACGGGTAACTGAATCGGTATATTTCACGTCGGTGCCCACAGGCAGTTTCAGGTAAACGTATACCTGGTTGGGATCTGCACTGGGGAATAATACTACCGGCAACTGACGTGCAATAAAGAACATGATGGTCAGGATAAATAAGCCCACTGCTCCAAGCAACAGATGCACCGGCCTCCATCCTTTCAATGCCCAACGTAAAAGATTTTCATAATGGTTCATGATCCAGGGCAATACCCTGTTCTGGAAGCGATGGATCATTCCATCTATCACGTAAGTGTTCAGCACCATCAGCAATGCGAAGAAGATAAGCAGGTTGCCAAAGAAGGTAGTGCCGCTTAGATCAAGCAGGATCCCGAAACCGACGAAAATCCAGAGCAATGGTTTCCTGAAGATCGCTGACTTGGGTTGCTTATGTTCCCCTTCAGGATGGTTCATAAAATCAACCGCAAATACAGGGTTCATGATAAATGCCACGATCAGTGAAGCAGTGAGCGTGAAGATCAGCATTGCCGGCAGGTACACCATGAATTTACCGATGATACCGGGCCAGAACAGCAGCGGGAAGAAAGGTGCCAGCGTGGTCAGTGTTCCCGCCAGTACAGGAATAAACACTTCACCTGCCGCCATCATCGCTGATTTCTCAGCACTGATCTTTCCTTTCCCTTCCATGAAGATCCGGTGTGTGTTCTCGATCACTACGATCGCATCATCCACAATGATCCCCAATCCGAACAGCAGGGCAAACAATACGATAAAGTTGAGCGTAACGTGTGAGCCGATAAGAATATCCGCCGCCGGCAGGAACATGAAGGCAACGAACATGCTCAAGGGCACTGAAAGCGCTACGAAGAAAGCGTTCGTTACGCCCATAAAGAACATCAGGATCAGCAACACCAGCACGAAGCCGATCACGATGGAGTTAACCAGTTCATTAAAAGACGTGCGGGTTTGTTTACTCTGATCGCCGGTGATCACCACTTCCAAATTCTTTGGAAACTCTGTAGCCTTTAATTCTTCTGTTATTCTTTTTACATTGTCTGATGTTTCGATCAGATTTTCCCCCGCACGTTTAATGATATTAAGCGTGATAACATTTTTGCCATCAAGCCGTGCATAGCTTTCGCTTTCTTTAATAGTGTCTTTGATCTGTGCAATATCACGGAGATAAATAGGAGCGCCTTTTGTATTCCGTACCACGATCTTCTCGAGTTCGCTTGCTTCCTTGATCTGGCCTTTCACCTGCAGTGTACGTTTCATATTACCTACTTCCAGCAAACCGCCCGAAATATCAAGGTTTTCATTGGCTACTGCAGCCTGGATATTGTCAAACGTGATACCGGTCGCTTCCATCCGGCTGTTGTCTGTATTGATCTGGAATTCCCTTTCCGGCGCACCTACCAGGTCCACACGGTTGATCTGTGAAAGCTCTTCCAGCCTGTCCTGCAGATCTTTTGCATACTCTTTCAGCTGCACTACATCATAATCGCCGCTTACGTTCACATACATGATGGGCTGGTCAGAAAAGCTGACCTCCAGCGCAGTGGGTTCTTCTGTAAGGTCTGTAGGCAGGTCCTGCTTCGCTTTATCTATCGCATCCTTGACCTTTTGCAGCGCCACATCCACTTTCACATCCGTTCCAAACTCAACAGTGATGGCAGAGAAATCCTGTACGGATGTACTCGTTGTTTTGGTGATCTTGGCGCCAGTAATGCCTTTGATCTGTTTTTCGATCGGTTGGGTCACCAGGTTCTCCATATCCTTAGGCGAATTCCCTACGTACACGGTTTGTACATAAATAGTAGGTATCACGATATCAGGGAACTGCTCCTTCGGCAACGTCACGAACTGGTTTACCCCCCATAAGGTAACGATCAGCATCAGCAGATAAATGGAAGTCCTGTTTTTGACGCTCCAGGTGGTAGGCTTAAATTCTTTAAACTTACCGGTGAAATTTTCTAAAGCACTCATTGTATAATTTGTTGTGGATGGTTGCCCATCCTTTCATCAATTCTGGTTTAATTTCCGCGCTTGGTCCATATCCACTGATCAGTTTATAGTGATCAACTGCCCGTCATACAATCCCTGGAAGCCATCTGAGATGATCTTGTCGCCTGCTTGCAGACCGCTTTTTATTTCCAGCTTATCCCTGTACAGTTCACCGATTGTAACCCTTTTTTTACGGGCTATCAGCTTGCCGTTCTCTGTCGCAGCGACAAGTACAAATTTTCCATTTTCGTCATTCTGCAGGGTATTAACAGGAACAGTGATAGCATTAGGTGTTTTGTAATCCTGTATCTGCACCACTGCGATCTGGTTTGGACGCAGGTCCTTATCCTGCAACCTGCCTTCGATATAGAAAGAGCGGGTTATAGGATCAATCAGCTTACTGGCTACAGAAACCTTTGTACCGATCACTTTGTTGTTTAATTCAGGAAGTGTTACTCTCAGGTTGGTGCCAACGTTTATTCTTTCAAGATAGTTCTCAGGCACATGCACCAGCACTTTCAGATCACTGGTGTTAACGATCTGGATCTGCTGGGCGCCGGCTGCGAACACTTCACCGGTCCTTACATTCACGGTATTCACGGTACCGCTTATTTCGGCAGTCACATTGGTGAAGTTGAGCTGCTCCTGTGCGATTTCCACATTTGCTTTTGCTGCGTTCAACTGGCTTTGTAATGCATCCACATTTGTTTTAGCATTCAGTACCTGCACTTCTGTTCCGATATTTTCTTTCCAGAGGTTTTGCTGACGCTGGTAAATACTTTTTGCCTGGTCCAGTTGCGAAGCAAGACCGCTGATCTGCTGCTGCGCTGCTGCCAGCTGCTGACGTTGCACTGCATCGTCCAGTTTCAGCAACACCTGCCCTACGCGAACTGCATCACCCTGTTTCACATACACGGCTCTTACCAGGCCACCCTGTCCTCTCGGAGCTGCATACGCTACATTCTGTGCTTCTACTTTGCCCTGCAGGTCGATGAAGTGAGTGAATGTGTCCGTACCAATGGTAGACAAAGCCACCAGTTTGGCTTTGATCGCTGCAGATGAATCGAGTTTGCTTATTTCATCTTCCAGTTTTACGATCTTGTCATTTACATCTTTCTGTTGCTTTTTCAGCTTTTCCAGTTCAGCTTTCTTATCCCCGAGCGTGCCTTTCTCGTCTTTGGCACTGCTTCCGCAGGAAGCCATCAGCAATACCAGGGAGGCTGACAGCATGATGGTAAGTATCTTTTGCATATATGTTGTTTTATGGGTCATGGTTTGGTTTATGATTAAAGTTTACCGGTTGCGTTCAGGAAATCAACTTTAGCAATGATGGCATCATACAGGGCATTGATATAATTGGTTTGTGCCTGTTGAAGGTCTTTTTGTGCTGTGGTCAGATCTGTGCTGCTTCCTGTTCCCACTTCATACTTCTTTTTTGTTTGGCTGTACACTTCTTCGGCCAGTTCCATATTCTTCTGCTGGTAATCCATTGCTGCAATGGATGTGCGCAACGTGTTGCGGGATGTTACCACTTCATTATCGATCGAGATCTTCATATTCTGTATCTGGTTGTCCAGTTGTTGCACAGTCAGCTTTGCAGCGGCAATTTTTGAATTGGTCGCAAAGCCATTAAAGATGGGAATGGATAAACGAAGGGCGACATAGGAAGCGGTGAACCAGTTGCCGTCGAATTTGAATTTGTTTTCCTGCAACTGTTTGTTGTAAGACGCATCCAGGCTGAGTGTCGGGATCTTGCTCAGTTTATACCGGCGGATATTGTAGGCATTGAAATCGCGGGTAAGCTGCAGGTACTGATAATCTTTCCTGTCAGCATACTGATAGGTTGAGCTTTCCAGTATGCCGCCCCTTATCATTTCATTGCTCAATGTATCAGTCAATACTAATTGATCAGCAGTCGGGATGCCCAGCAGAAGTTTAAGACCGTAATAGCCGTTACTGATCGTGGTCAGCAGTTTGGCTCTTTCTGTTTCCAGGTTGGCCAATGCCACACTGGCCCTGTCTACATCCAGTTTTTCTGCAAAGCCATTTTTGTACATGACCTCGGCATCATGCTGTTGTTTTTTGATCAGCACGATATTACTGTCGAGCAGGTCAACCTGTGTTTTGCTTGCCACCAGCTGATAATACACTTTATACACATTGGCTTTGATGGTTTGCTGTGTCACTTCCACTTTTTTATTGGCCCAGTCAATAGATGTTCTGCGGGCCTGCAATCCAACAAACACCTGCCCGTCGAATAAGATCTGGGTCAGTTCGGCTGTGCCGCTGGTGATGTACTTGGTACCGAACTGAACGGGTATAAGGGTGCCTGGCTGGCCAACGAGTTCACCCGGTAATAAGGTCTTTTGCAATTGCAGGTTGTCGGTAAAACTGCCATTGACGGTCACTTTGGGTAAAGCCGCAGCGGTTGTTTGCCTGTTGGTTTCTTTTTGCAGCAACACATCGATCAGACCGTTCTTTATATCAAGATTGTTCTGGTTGGCATGATCAATGGCCTGTTGCAGCGAAAGTTCATACCGCTTTCCGCTTGCAGTGTCGCCGGTTTGCGCCAGCGCAGCAAGTGGTAAAAGGAAGGCCAGTAATAACCAGTGATGCCTTTTATTTTTTGCTTTCTTCATGAGTAAGGCTTTTTTGTCTTTGTTGTACATATTTCTGAATGAGTTTATGTCCTTTAACAGTAGCAATGCCATAAATGAAATGGATTAAAAATTCCCTTGACATTTCCGCGATATTATACTTGCCGGCGGGAAAAGCAGTCACATTAAAGGGAATCATCATCGACTCAAGGCGGAATTTGCTCATCATTTCTACATTGATATCAGCACGGTAGAGCTCGTCTTTAATACCCCACTCAATATTATGCCGGAGCACTTCCATCAGGAATTTGTCTTTGTGCTCGCGGAAACGCTGGAAGGCGCGGTAATGAAATTTTTCCAGGTCATGGACCAGGAGAGGGTTCATATCATTGAAATCATCAATCATTTTCTCAATGGTAATGAACACTTCATCAATAGCGTTCTTGGCACCTTCCTGGATAACAATGCAATCGTGTTCGAGGGAGTTGATATGAGTTTCTACTACAGCATGTACCAGTTCATCTTTGTCGGCATAATATTGGTACAATGTCTTTTTCGACATGCCCAGGTTATTGGCGATATCGTCCATGGACACGGAACGGATGCCATAACGGGTAAACAATTCTTCAGCTTTCGTAGAAATACGCTCTTTAGCCTCCATGCACGCGAAATTTAGGGTACAAAACTAAGGAAACTTTTTTCGTAACCAAAGTTTCCATCCTGTGTTTTTCCCCGTTCATCCTGTTTTTTACACGCTTTAACACCCGCTGCTTTTATTTACCTTTAGCCCCAAATCAATGTTACCCATGGCGAATGCGCCTAAGAATACCAGTCAGTATTATGCAAAAAAGCTCTTACGCTATCTGATCCAGGGAATTATCATCCTGGCGCCGATAGGTATTACCATATATATTGTTTCCCTGTTGTTTATCAAGGTGGATGGCATTCTCCGCCCTTATGTAAATATCCCCGGGCTTGGATTTGTAATCATTGTCGTGTTCATCATCTTTGTAGGCTGGATAAGCTCTAACTTCCTGATGGGCAGTTTCATCCATTTCTTTGACCAATGGATGGAACGCACACCAGTGATCAAATTCATTTATTCTTCAACCAAAGATTTCTTTGAAGCTTTTGCAGGTGATAAAAAAAGATTCAATAAAGCTGTGCTGGCCAATGTGTTTGCAGAAGAGGTATGGATCGTCGGGTTCCTGACCGATGAAGAAATGAGCAAGTTTGAAATGGGAGCTGATAAGGTAGCCGTATATGTTCCCCAGGCATACAATTTTGCCGGTCAATTATATATACTTCCCCGCTCAAGGGTAAAAAAAATAGATAAGATCAGTTCCGGTGACGCCATGAAATATGCTGTAACAGGCGGCGTGGTGGAACTGGAAGAGGATCATGCCCAGCATCAGAAGCCGACTGAAGGTTTGTAGGTATTCCTTTCTTTTATCAATTCAGGCACGCAAGTCGAAGCCAGTAGTCCCTTTTCAATTGTCACCCCGGACCAGGCTTAGTGCACTAGCTGCTGTAGTTCGCTAAGATCCGGGGTCTCCCCATCTTGCAGTATTTCCCAGGCAATAATGTCTTACAGATTTGAAGCAAGTACAGCGCGGGGAGACCCCGGATCTTATATTCTTTAAACCTGAATGCTTACTGAACCAGGGCCGGGGTGACAATTGAAAAGGGACTACTGGCTTCGACTTGCGTGCTACTCTGTCATTCGGCCATCAGCCAACGCTCAACGAACACTTATCGACAAACACCAGCCAACACTTTCTGTTATGAAACTCCTCCTCCCCCTATTCTTTCTACTTACAACATTCCCCGCTCATTCCTGGGGGTTTTTCGGCCATCGTAAGATCAATTACTATGCTGTATTCCTTTTACCCCCGGAAATGATCCTTCTTTACAAGCAACACATTGCTTTTATCGAAGAGCATGCTGTTGATCCTGATAAAAGACGTTATGTAGTTGCCGCAGAAGGCCCACGTCATTATATAGATATTGATCAGTATGGCCAGTATCCCTATCCTGCCCTTCCCCGTTCCTGGAAAGATGCAGTTGCCCGTTATTCAACCGACAGCCTGCAGGCGCATGGCATCATTCCCTGGTGGTTGCAAACGATGTTGCAACGGCTCACCCATGCATTCAAAGAGAAAAACCAGGCAGCGATCCTGAAATATTCAGCAGAGATCGGTCATTATATCGGCGATGCCCATGTGCCGCTGCATGCCAGCAGCAATCATAATGGGCAATTGACCAACCAGAAAGGCATTCATGGTTTTTGGGAAAGCCGGATCCCTGAGTTGCTGGCAGAGCAGGAATGGGATTTCCTGGTCGGAAAAGCAGTGTACATCTCCAATCCTGCAGCGTTTTTCTGGAAAAGGATACTGGAAAGTGCGGCAGCAGCCGATACGGTCTTAAAACTTGAAAAGGAATTATCACAAACCATGCAGGCTGATCAACGTTTTGCTTTTGAGGAGCGGAATGGGGGTGTTATCCGCCAGTATTCTTCTGCTTACACACGCTTGTACAATAAGAAACTGAACGGCATGGTAGAGCGTCGCATGCGGCAATCCATTCTTGCAACAGCTTCCTGCTGGTACACCGCCTGGGTGAATGCGGGGCAGCCGGACCTTCAGTATTTATCCAATAAAGAATTCAGTGAAGCTGAACTAAAAGAGTTCGAAATATTGAATGCAGCCTGGAAAAATGGTGAGGAACACGAATAAGTCAAATCAACTACCTTTGCCCCTCTAATTCAATAAATCAACAGCCCAGTGATGCACAATTTCAATGCTGGTCCTTCCATTCTCCCCAAAGAAGTCTTTGAAGAAGCCAGCCGCGCGATCCTCAATTTTAATAATTCCGGCCTCTCTATCCTTGAAATCGGTCACCGCACCCCTCTGTTCGAAAACGTGATGAATGAAGCCCGGTCACTGGTCAGGGAATTGATGTCGCTTGATAAAGACCATGAAGTGCTTTTCCTGCATGGCGGTGCATCCACCCAGTTCATGCAGGTGCCTATGAACCTGTTGAATGAAAAAGAAATGGCAGCTTATACAGATACCGATGTATGGGGAACCAAGGCCATCAAGGAAGCAAAGCTGTTTGGACATGTGGAAGTGGTGTGCAGCAGTAAAGACCGCAATTACACTTATTTACCCAAAGATTTTCATGTACCGGCTACTGCCAAATACCTGCATATTACTACCAACAATACCATATATGGTACACAATGGCAGGACCTGGCCGCATTTGAAAAATTCAACGTGCCGATCGTAGCAGATATGAGCAGTGATATCCTGAGCCGCTCAATTGATTTCAATAAGTTTGACCTGATCTATGCCGGCGCACAAAAAAATGTAGGCGCAGCAGGTGTGAACCTTGTAGTGGTCAATAAGAATATACTTGGGCAGGTTAACAGGCCCATTCCCACCATGATGGACTACCGCAATCATATCGAGAACGGGTCCATGCTGAATACACCTCCTGTATTTGCTGTATATATATGTATGCTTACGCTTAAATGGCTGAAAGAAAACGGTGGTGTAGCTGCTGCTGAAAAACTCAATCATGCCAAAGCCACACTGTTTTACAACACGCTCGATAGTCTCCCTGTATTTAAAGGCACTGTAGCGAGAGAAGACCGTAGCTTCATGAATGCTGTGTTTGTAATGGAAGACCCTGTGCTGGAAAAAGAATTTTCCGAGCGCTGCAAGCAGGAAGGCCTCTATGGTGTAAAAGGCCACCGCAGTGTGGGCGGATTTCGTGTTTCGATGTACAACGCTTTGCCGCTCGAAAGCGTCGTAGTGCTGACAGAAGTAATGAAAGATTTTGCAAATAAAAAAGGATAATAAGTATGGCAATCATCCAGCCTTTTCAGGCGCTGAGGCCCAGGCAGGACCTCGCTGATAAAGTGGCATCCAGGCCTTATGATGTATTAAACAGCAGTGAAGCAAAGGAAGAAGCAAAGGGCAATCCCTTTTCTTTTCTTCATATCACCAAAGCGGAGATAGACCTTGCTGATGGTATTGACCTGCACAGCCAGGCTGTGTATGAAAAAGCCGGGCAAAACCTGCTGGACCTTCAGCAAAAAGGCATCCTTTTTACCGAAGAAAAGCCTTGCTACTATATCTATCGCCTTATCATGGATGGCCGCAGCCAGACCGGTCTTGTTTGCGTTTCTTCCGTGCAGGATTATTTTAATGATGTGATCAAAAAGCATGAATTCACACGGCCGGAAAAAGAAAAGGACCGTATTGATCACATGAAAACGATACGTGCGCAAACGGGCAACGTATTCATGGCATACAACAACGTAAAGGAACTGGATACCATCATCAACAACTGGAAAGATTATCATTCCCCTGTGTATGATTTTACAGCTGATGATGGCATACAACATACTGTTTGGGTAGTGGATGAAGACAATGTCGTGAGCGAGATCACCCGCCTATTTGGCCAGAAAGTTCCGGCCACCTATATTGCCGATGGCCATCACCGCGCAGCTTCTGCAGCCAAAGTGAGCAGGGAATTAAAAGACAGTTCTTCTGCCGGCTTTTTCCTTACTACTATTTTCCCTGCCAGCGAACTCGCTATCATGGATTATAACCGCGTGGTGAAAGACCTGAACGGGCATGATGCTGATGATTTTATCAGCGCCCTGCAGGATGATTTCATGATCACCCATAGCTCCGAGCCGGTAAAGCCTGCTCATCAGCATGAGTTCGGCATGTATTTGGATAAACAGTGGTATATTCTTACGTCACGCAAAGACACTTATACCCTGGACCCGATCGGCGTGCTGGACGTAACGATATTATCCAACAATATCCTTGACAAATTGCTGGGCATAAAAGATCAGCGTACTGATAAGCGGATCGATTTTGTAGGAGGGATCCGCGGTCTTGGCGAGCTGGAAAAAAGGGTGGACAGTGGTGAAATGAAAGTAGCATTCAGCCTTTACCCGGTCACCATTCAGCAGTTGTTCGATATCGCTGACAGCGGAAATGTGATGCCGCCCAAAAGCACCTGGTTTGAACCAAAGCTGAGGGACGGACTACTCACCCATCTTATTTAAACATTGAAGGTTAGCTGTTAAGAACATCTAAAAATTAGAGCATACATCGCTTAAGGCAACGGGAAACCGCTACGGCGAGCCGTAAACAACTTAGCTTTGTATGATCTTCATAACTTGTATGATGAAGCGCCGGAGGCAATTCCCCTACAGGAAAATATGCAATAAGGCGTTCCATTCTACAAAACATCAGCCGCCGGAGACGGTGAACAAAAAAAATACGAATGAAAAAACTTTTCCTTATCCCCGCCCTATCCCTTTTTGCCCTGGCGGTTTTTGCGCAGGACGATGCAAAGACCATGCATGAAACAGCCAAAGGATATATGCGTACGGGTGATTTTGATAATGCGATCCTTGTATTGAACCGCGCGCTTGTTCAGGACAAGACCAACCTGGAAATGCAGAAAGACCTGGTAATGTCCTATTACCTGAAAAGGTCTTATGACAAAGCACTGGAAGGAGCCAAGCTCCTTTTAGAGCGTGAAGATGCGGATGTAATATGTTACCAGATCGCCGGTAATGTATACAAAGCACTGGAAGAAGTAAAGGAATGCGAAAAGATGTATAAAAAAGGTCTGAAGAAGTTTCCTAAAAGCGGGCCTTTATACAGCGAGTATGGTGAATTGCTTTTATCTGCCCATAACAACTCCGCTATTGACCTCTGGGAAAAAGGCATCCAGGTAGATCCTGCCTATGGAGGCAACTATTACAATGCCGCTCTTTTTTATTTTTCTACCAACGATAAAGTTTGGAGCCTGATATACGGTGAGATCTTTATAAATATGGAAAGCCTTTCACAGAGAGGTGCCGCTATGAAAGAACTGTTGCTGAAAGCATACAAAGAAAAATTGTTCAATGAAGCTGATCTGACCAAAGACGCCGATAAAAGCAAAAATGATTTTGCTAAAGCTTATTTGCTGACTATGAATAAACAGTTAAGTCTGACCAATAAAGGCGTGACAGTGGAAACCCTCGGAATGGTCCGTTCAAGGTTTATCCTTGACTGGTACAATACCTATGCAACAAAATTTCCTTTCCGCCTGTTCGATTACCAGCGTCAGCTTTTGCAGGACGGTCTCTTTGAAGCCTATAACCAATGGCTGTTTGGTCCGGTAGAAAACCTGGCAGCCTACGACAGCTGGACAAAAGCACATGCCGATCAATACGAAGCACTTAACAAATTCCAGCGCAACAGGGTGTTTAAGATGCCTCCGGGACAATATTACCAGGCTGTAGCCGGCAAATAATACACAGTTAAAAGGTTTAAGGGTTTAAAAGCTTAAGGTTTATGGGCAGGCAGACGTTTGCTTATTGAACCTTAAACTTTTAAACCCTTAAACCTTTTAAACATCTTAAACTTTAGGGCTTCCTCCTTCTTTAAAGCTTTTTTACCTAATTTGTCTACAGAATAACGATTGTAATTATGACAGAGCCCCGCAGACTTTTTGATTGTATCGAATGGCACCTGGAAAGAGCGCCACTGGAAGTAACGTTAGCCGGAAAAGAAAGCGGCCGCTGGAAAACGTACAGCACCCGTGAAGTAGCCACTATCGTTGAAGACCTGGCCGCCGGCCTGCTGGCCCTTGGCGCCAGCCCCAACGATATGACGGTAGAAAACCGGGATAAGATCGCCATTCTCAGTAAAAACAGGCCTGAATGGTTGATGATTGACCTGGCAGTGCAGCAAACCGGCGCCATCTTAACACCAGTATATCCCACTATCAGCATTGGCGACCTGGAATTCGTGTTGCAGGACGCACAGGTGAAATTCGTGTTCGTAAATGATGAAGAACTTTACCTGAAAGTATTTAGCCTGAAAGATAAACTTCCTGACCTCAAGGAAATATTCACGATTGAACATGTGGCCAACGCCACTTACTGGAAAGATATCGCTGCGCATGCCACACCCGAAACAAGGGCACGCGTAAAAGAAATTGCTGCAAACATCAAATATGAAGATGTGGCAACGATCCTTTACACATCCGGCACCACCGGCACCCCCAAAGGTGTAATGCTTACGCATCGAAATATTCTTTCCAATGTGGTAGCCTGCCTGCCCTGCTTTCCTCCCGGAGAAAATATGCGTTCATTAAGTTTTTTGCCGCTTAATCACATCTTTGAAAAAATGGTGAGCTATCTCTATCTTTTCAGAGGCACATCTATTTATTATGCAGAAAGCCTTGACACAATTGGTGAGAACCTAAAAGAAGTGAAGCCACATATGTTTACTACGGTGCCCCGACTGCTGGAGAAAGTATATGATCGCATTATGCAGAAAGGCAATGAGCTCACAGGCATCAAAAAGAAATTATTCTTCTGGGCACATGGCCTTGCAGAAAAATTTGAGATCAATCAGAACCAGGGGCTTTGGTACACTATACAATTGAAACTGGCCAACAAACTTATCTTCAGTAAATGGAGGGAAGGCCTGGGCAATGAACTGAAATGTATCGTAACCGGCGGCGCTGCCTGCCAGGTGAGGCTGATACGCATTTTTACTGCTGCAAGGATTCCTATCATGGAAGGGTATGGCCTTACTGAAACATCACCAGTGATCGCCGTTAACCGCTACCAGGAAGAAAACCGCAAATTCGGGACCGTTGGTCCATTGATTGACGGAGTGGAAGTAAAGATCGCAGAAGATGGAGAAATATTAAGCAAAGGCCCGCACATCATGCTGGGCTATTACAAACGCCCTGATCTCACGGCTGAAACCATCACCGATGGCTGGCTTCATACTGGTGATATCGGTACAATGGTCGACAATCATTTTCTCAAGATCACTGACCGTAAAAAGGAATTGTTCAAGACAAGTGGCGGTAAATATGTGGCGCCGCTTACTGTGGAAAACAAACTCAAGGAATCGCCTTATATTGAACAGGTAATGGTAGTAGGACCTGAAAGGAAATTTGTAGGAGGATTGATCGTACCTGCATTTCCTGCATTGCGCGACTGGTGCAAACAGAATGGCATACCCGATACGACCAATGAAGAACTGATCCGTAATGAAAAAGTGATCAGTTTTTATAAAGAAATTGTTGAGCGATATAATAAATACCTCAATCACGTGGAGCAGGTAAAGAAATTTGAACTGCTGCCTAATGAATGGGGAATTGACACCGGTGAAATGACTCCTAAACTTTCGATGAAGCGGAAAGTGATCACGGAGAAATATAAGGATGCTATTGAACGCATCTATGCTTAATGGTTTCCCGCGAAGAAGGTTTTTCTCCCACTAAGACAACAAAGAGCACAAAGAAATAATCTTGCTTCCTTCTACCTGTCTAACCAAAGGCGGCGAGGCAAGCAGTTGAGCTATATGATTTCTTTGTGCTCTTTGTTGTCTTAGAGGGAAACTCAACTCTTTTTGCGGGACACCAAAAAAGTCCTACCTTTTAAAGAAACCGGTTCATGAAAAAGAATACTTCCCCTATTGATTGCTCCTTTACTGATTATTTTAAACAACGTTATCCTGATGTAGACGACATATCAGCGATTCCTCCTGAGCAACTGATCGAGCTTCGTAAAAATTATATCAACGAATTGCTGGCGCAGGATTTCGGGGAATTGAATGAGGTGGAAAAGATCGTTAGCAAAAGTATTAACAACCGCAAGATATTATCAAAGCATCACTCCCTTCCTACCGATAAAAACCTCAGTTTGGGTGAAAGGCTGGCCGATAAAGTAGCCAGTTTCGGAGGAAGCTGGTCGTTCATTATCATTTTCTTTATCATCCTGATAATATGGATGGGGTACAATGCCTGGATCCTGCATGATAAAGGGTTTGATCCCTATCCCTTTATCCTGCTCAACCTGATCCTTTCCTGCCTGGCCGCCATCCAGGCGCCCATCATCATGATGAGCCAGAACCGCCAGGAAGCAAAAGACCGCCAGCGTGCAGAACACGATTACAAAATAAACCTCAAAGCAGAAGTCGAGATCCGCATGCTCCATGAAAAGCTCGACCACCTGTTGCTGCATCAGAATAAACGGCTGCTGGAAATACAGAAAGTGGAAATGGAGATGCTGGAAGGAATTGAAAAAGCAGTAAGAGAAGGCAAGTAGAAGCCTCTGTCCCTGCCACTTTGTCCGCGCATACCAGTTTGGAACACCCATTGCTTAAAAGGGCCGATAACTCTTTTCAAAAAATTATGACTATGCAAGAAAAAGGTACAATCTCGATCCATACAGAGAACATTTTTCCTATTATTAAAAAATTCCTGTACTCTGATCACGAGATCTTTTTGAGAGAACTGGTTTCCAATGCCATAGATGCTACTCAAAAGATCAAACGCCTTTCATCCCTGGGCCAATACAAGGGAGAACTGGGCAATCTGCAGGTGGAAGTGGCTTTTGATAAAGACAAAAAGACCCTCACTGTCAGCGATTCCGGGCTGGGGATGACCGCTGATGAGATCAAAAAATATATTAACCAGATCGCATTTTCCGGTGCCACAGAGTTCGTGGAGAAATTCAAGGACGCAAAAGATGCCAATGAACTGATCGGCAAATTTGGTCTTGGCTTTTATTCCGCCTTTATGGTGGCTGATAAAGTGGAGATACAGACCCTTTCTTACCAGGAAGGCGCCATTCCGGCCCGCTGGATCTGTGAAGGCAGCACTGATTTTGAGATCACTCCCGGCAACCGCACCACACGCGGTACAGATATCATTCTTCACATCAACAATGATTCAGAAGAATTCCTTGACCAGCACAAACTGGAAGAGATCCTGAAAAAACATTGTGCCTTTTTACCGGTGCCTGTGAAATTCGGCACCCGCAGCCAATCCGTTGAAGATGGCCAGGATGATAAAGGTGAAACCAAATACAAGACCATCGAAGTGGATAATATCATCAATAACACCACTCCGATCTGGACTAAATCGCCTTCAGAACTTACCGATAAAGATTACCTGGACTTTTATAAAGAATTATATCCTTTCTCAGACGATCCGCTGTTCTGGATACATCTCAACGTGGATTATCCTTTCAATCTCACCGGCGTTCTTTATTTCCCCAAAATCAAAAAGGAAGTGGAACTGCGGCCCAACAAGATCAAGCTTTTCTCCCGCCAGGTGTTTATTACAGATGAAGTAAAAGACATTGTTCCTGAATTCCTAATGCTGCTGCATGGAGTGATCGACTCACCCGATATTCCGCTCAATGTATCACGCAGCTTTTTGCAGGCAGACAGCCATGTAAAAAAGATCAATTCTCATATCACCAAAAAGGTAGCTGATAAGCTGGCTGATCTTTTCAAAAAAGACAGAAAAGCTTATGAAGAAAAATGGTCTGATATAGGTCTGTTTGTAAAATACGGCATGCTCACAGATGAGAAATTTTATGAAAGAGCGAAAGATTTTGTGTTGCTGACCAATACAAAAAATGAGTTCTATACCCTTACTGAATACCAGGAAAAAGTATCTCCGCTGCAAACAGATAAGGATGGCAACCGTATTTATCTCTACACTACTGATCCCGGCAAGCAGGATGCTTTTATTCAATCTGCTGAGGCAAGGGATTATGATGTACTGATGATGAATTCACCGTTGGACAATCATTTTATCAGCCAACTGGAACAAAAACTGGAAAAGACACAGGTAAAACGTGTTGATTCAGGCACAGCAGATTCACTGATCAATAAAGAAGAGCCGCTGCCTTCCGCATTAAGCGAAGAAGAATCCAGTGCAGTTAAAGCAGTATTTGAAAAAACGATCACGAAACCGGGTATGTCCGTAGCAGTGGAAAGCCTTTCACCTGCTGAATTGCCTGTTACTGTAACAATGGACGAATTCATGCGCCGTATGAAAGACATGGCAGCGATGGGCGGCGGAATGGGTTTTTATGGTTCTTTACCTGATAATTATAAAGTAACAGTTAACAGCAATCACCCATTGATCGGCAAAATTGCACAGGCAGGAAATGATGAAGAGAAAACAAATTTGGCGAAGCAGGCGTTTGACCTGGCCTTATTATCACAAGGCTTGCTGACAGGTGCGGAGTTGACAGATTTTGTGAAGAGAAGTGTGGCAATGCTGTAAATTAATTAGTATCGCCAAGTGTGCTGGGATTTCGCAAGGGGCATCACGTTGCGCTCTTTGCAAAATCCTGATACACTTGGCGATACTTTCTTATACCTGCAAACAGTTTACAGATCTGTTATCAGTTTATATTTTGGCACCAGCGATTTCATGAGGCCCCAGGCTACTAAGTAAGCAACAGCGCAAAAAGTAAACATGATCGTGTATCCTGTTTCGATATGTCCCAACGCCTTGTAATGGTCAAACAATACGCCGCCGACTTTGCTGACGATCATCCCTCCAATACCACCAGCCATACCTCCAATACCAACCACTGAACCTACTGCTTTCTTGGGAAACATGTCTGATACAGTAGTAAAAATATTAGCACTCCATGCCTGGTGTGCAGAAGCTCCAATACCGATCAGGATAACAGGCATCCAGTAGCTTGCTTGTCCCAATGGTTGCGCCGCTAACACCACCAGCGGAATCAAAGCAATCAATAACATGGCTTTCATTCTTCCATCATAAGGCTGATATCCCTTTTTGATAAAATATATAGGGAACCATCCGCCACCAATACTGCCAAACATTGTCATGCTATATAATACAGCCAGCGGTAACATAATATCTGTCCCTTCAATATGATATTGATCTTTCAAATAAGCTGGCAACCAGAACAGGAAAAACCACCAAACACCATCAGTTAAGAATTTGCCGATGGTAAAAGACCAGGTTTGCTTGTACCCCAGCAGCTTAAACCAGGAAACCTTTTCAGTAACCTCTGCCGCCACCCTATCTGGTGTAGCAGATTTATTTTCCTCATCACTGTGTATATAGTCATACTCCGCCTGACTAAGACGTTTTTGTTTGGCAGGTCTTTCATAATAGGTCAGCCAGAAAAACAGCCAGATAAAGCCGATCGCTCCAATAAGTAAAAAAGCCCATTGCCATCCCCATTGTTTTTCAATCCAGGGAACAGTCAGCGGAGCTAGGATAGCACCTACATTCGCGCCTGAATTAAAAATCCCGGTAGCCAGAGATCGTTCTTTCTTTGGGAAATATTCTGCTGTGGCCTTGATGGCAGCTGGAAAATTACCGGCTTCACCAATTGCCAGAAATGCCCTTGCTACCATAAACCCAACGACAGAAATCGGTAAAAGCGCCAAACCTGTCCATCCCAGCACTGCAATTGTTGCGTTACCCATTGGCACTGCCAAAGCATGAATGATTGCTGCCAGCGACCAGATAATGATCGCCCAGGCAAACCCTTTTTTGGTGCCAAGCTTATCAATTATCCTTCCAGCAAATAACATGGATATAGCGTAAGCTGCCTGAAACACCATAAGGATATCGGAATACTGACTATTGGTCCAATTAAAGTATTCTGGCCTTTCAAGGGTAGGTTTCAATAAACTCAACACTTGTCTGTCCAAATAATTCACTGTTGTTGCAAAGAATAAAAGTGCACAGATCGTCCACCTGTACTTTCCAATCGTTTTTCCTATGGCTTGCTGCATATCAGTTTATTTTTTTATAGCGGCGGTAATGGCCAATGCCTCCCTCGCCAGCCTGGTGATCGTTGCGTAATCTTTATTGGCTAAAACAGTTTTACTAATCATTTTGCTCCCTAATCCTACCGCACACACGCCTGCATTGAACCAGGCACCCATATTCTCTGCGCTAACTTCCACTCCACCAGTAGGCATAAAATCCATATCAGGGAATAATTCTTTAACAGCACTTACGAAGCCCGGACCTAACACATTACCGGGAAATAATTTCACCAGCTTACATCCTGCATTCTCTGCTACATGTATCTCAGTCGGCGTCATACAACCAGGAAGCCATAACACTTTTTGCAGGTATGCTACATCACATACATCAGCATCAAATACAGGGCTGATCAGAAAATCGGCACCCGCCTGAATAAAAGAGCTGGCCTGCTCTGCAGTACGGATCGTCCCTACAGCCAGCAGCAGATCCTTCATGCCATCATTTTTCGCAGCCACCATGGCTTTAAAATTATCAGCAGCCTGCTTGCCGCGATTGGTAAACTCGATCACCCGTATGCCTGCATCATACAAAGCACGGGTAACAGAAAGACAAACTTCTTTGCTGTCATGATAGAACAAAGGCAATAAGCCCTGTTTCTTTATCTGCTCAATGATGTACGTCTGCTGCTCCATACTTTCTCAGGATTTCATTTACGTTTTCTATTCGTTGGGAAGTGGCATCACTTTTTTCCTGCAGCTTGCCGAAGGCTGCTGCTGCTGCAAAATCGATCACCTGCGAAGAAGTGTGTTCTTTATATAAACCATAGATCAATCCTGCCATAAAGCAATCCCCGCTTCCTATTTTATCAACCACTTTATCCGTTGCCAATTCAAGTGATACCGATTGACCCTGCCGGGTATCAAGCGCCGCATAATACCTGATGCCTTCACCGGCATCAAACCGGAAGGTATTTGCTACTACCTGGCAACTGCTGAAATCAGCCATGATTGCCTGGGATGTTTTACGGCCATGTTCCAGGTATGCTTCTTTCTGGTTGCGGTCGATCAATGACTGATCAAGCGGTGTACCCAGCAATTGCGCGGCCGACCAGATATTACCCATCACCACATCACAGTATTCTGTCAGCAACGGCATTATTTCCGCCGGAGCCTTTCCATATTTCCAGAGTTTAGCGCGGTAGTTAAGATCAACTGAAATGATCAATCCTTTTGCCTTTGCTGCTTTTAAAGCTTCTTCACAAACAGCAGGAGCAATCTCATTCAATGCAGGACTGATCGCGCTGAAATGAAACCAGGAACACCCATCGAGGTATTTATTCCAATCGATCATACCGGGTTTCAGTTCTGCAAAGGAAGAATAAGCCCGGTCATAGATCACGCCTGCATTTTTCAGGTCAGCTCCCTGCGGCAAATAATAAGTGCCAATGCGATTGCCGGAAAGATGCACCCTGTCTGTTCCGATATTTTTACTTTTCAATTCTTCCAGTATCTCTTCAGAAAGATAATGTGGCGGCAATGCCGTGGAATAAGCTACCGGGATATTCCAGTTGGCCAACGCTGTTGCCACATTCAATTCCGCTCCGCCAATATATACCGGCATCTGGTTGCTGTGTATCCATTGTCTTCCCAATGATGGTGACATGCGCAGCAATAGTTCTCCAAAACAAAAAACCGTTTGCTTTTTGTTTTTGGCCGATAAAATTGCGGTATTGTTGGTTTCGCTCATTCTTTACAGATCGGGTTATTTCAATTCTGCTACCGGAGCAGGGTCCATATCAGTGAATGTCTGGTTCTCTCCTGCCATACCCCAGATAAACCCATAATTGGAAGTGCCGCTTCCAAAGTGTACACTCCAGGGTGGAGAGATCACTGCATCATAATTGGTCATTACAATATGACGTGTCTGTTGGGGTTCACCCATAAAATGGAATACACGCTGTGATTCCGGTACATCAAAATAGAAATAAACTTCCATGCGACGGGTATGCGTATGTGGTGGAACGGAGTTCCAGACACTTCCTGCTTCAAGTACCGTCAGTCCCATCACCAACTGGCAGCTTTTGATACCATCCAAATGGATATATTTATAGATCGTTCTTTTATTGGAAGTGGAAATATCACCCAAAGCAACCGGCGAAGCCTGCTCTTTGGTATACTGAGTGTTGGGATAAGTTTGATGCGCCGGTGCAGAAAGCAGGTAAAAAACAGCTGGTGCTTTTTTATCACTGCTTTTAAAGCTTACAGTCTTAGTGCCTTTGCCAAGATATACACAGCCCAGTTTATCCAATATGTAATCCTTTCCATCTGCCGTTACAGTGCCTGTGCCGCCAACATTGATCACACCCAGTTCTCTTCTTTCCAGGAAATACGCAGCCTTGAGTTCAGGATGGTTGGGCAATTCCACTGCTTTGCTTACAGGTTTCACACCACCAACAATCACACGATCGTAATGGGAATATACCAATTGAATAGTGTCGTCCTGCATTAAGCCGGGGATAAGAAAGTTTTCCCGGAGCTGTTCTGTGCTCATAGCCTTAGTCTCAGCAGGACTGTTTTGAAATCTCATTTCCATATAATCTTATTTGTAAAGCGAATTAATCAATATCAGCGGCCCATCCATCCGCCATCTACTGTAAGGATGGTGCCATTCACATAATCCGAAGCAGCGGATGCCAGGTATACCACAGCGCCTTTGAAATCTTCCGTTTCACCCCAGCGGCCTGCAGGAATGCGATCGAGAATGGACTTGCTTCTTGCAGAATCATTCCTCAAAGCTTCTGTATTGTCCGTTGCAATATATCCGGGTGCAATACCATTTACATTCACCCCTTTTGCCGCCCATTCGTTTGCCAATGCTTTGATCAGGCTGGCTATTGCGCCCTTGCTGGCTGCATAGCCAGGCACATTGATACCACCCTGGAAGCTAAGCAGGGAAGCCGTAAAAATGATCTTGCCGCTGCCATTCTCCAGCATTTGCCTGCCGATCTCCCTGGCCAGTACAAATTGTGCGTTGAGATTGATATCGATCACGCGGTCCCAGTATTCATCCGGATGCTCTGCAGCAGGCGCACGCATAATGGTGCCCGCATTATTGATCAGGATATCGATCTTTTTATTTTCTGCTTTCACTTTGTTGGTGAATGCATAAATGCTCTCACGGTTGGATAGATCTGCCTGGTAAGCCTTGAATTTTCTTCCTAAAGCCATTACTTCTTTTTCAACCTCACTGCCTGTGAGTGCGATTGTTGCAGAAACACCCAGGATGTCTGCACCGGCTTCTGCAAGACCAAGAGCCATGGCCTTGCCGATGCCTCTGTTGCAACCTGTAACTAGTGCCACTTTACCGGCAAGACTGAATTGTTGGAGAATGCTCATCTGGTTTTTGCTGCAAATTAATGATTGTTGAATGTTAAACAGAACCTGCTTTTTCCTTCGCCGGTTCCAATTGCCAGTTGAAATAGTTCTTGTTATTATTAAAACAAATATCCTGTATTATTTTTCCGATCCATTCAAGGTCATTCGGCAATTCACCATTCTCTATCTCTGTTCCAAACAGATCGCATAATATCCGGCGGAAATATTCATGACGGGGAAAAGAAAGGAAACTTCTTGAATCGGTGAGCATGCCTACAAAGCGGCTGAGCAATCCCATATTCGACAGGGTGTTCAGTTGTTTGATCATGCCATCTTTCTGATCAAGGAACCACCAGCCGGAGCCCCATTGTATCTTTCCTGCAACAGATCCATCATTAAAATTACCGATCATGGTTGCCATCAGTTCATTATCAGCAGGGTTCAGATTATACAGAATGGTTTTTGACAGTTTATTATTGCAGTCCAGTTTGTCAAGGAATTTGGCCAGAGCCCTTGCCTGTGAAAAATCACCGACAGAATCCCAGCCGGTATCTACACCCAGGGTTTGCATCATCCGGGTATTGTTGTTGCGTAATGCTCCTAAATGGAATTGCTGCACCCATCCTTTTTCCCAGTCCCACTCTGCAAAATGGATCAGCATGGCCGACCTGAATTTGCGTTGTTCAATATCGTTCAGGCTTTTGCCGCCATGCACTTTATTGAAAATGGTATCGATCTCTGAACCGGTAAAATCTTCTGCATAGATCTCTTCCAGGCCATGATCGGATACGCCGCAACCAAGCGATGCAAAGAAATCGTGACGGTTCTGCAATGCATATAAGAAATCATCAAAAGATGAAACTGCAATATTGGTCACAGCTTCTAGCTTCTTAATATAAGCATTGAATTTCTGCGGATCGCTTACATTCATTGCATTATCCGGCCGGAATGCTGGCAGAATGGGGATTTCAAAGCCATCTTCGCGCAGACGGATATGATGTTCCAGTGAATCAACAGGATCATCAGTGGTGCAAACCGTCTTCACATTCATTTTGCGCAAAAGATTCTTTACTGAATAAGCAGGTGTCCGCAGTTTGGCTGTGCTTTCTTCATAAATATTTTTAGCCGTGTCGAGGCTCAGGGTGTCCTGGATATTAAAATAACGCTGCAGCTCAAGATGCGTCCAGTGATATAATGGATTGCGAAGCGTATACGGCACAGTAGCTGCCCATTGTTTGAATTTCTCAAAATCAGGCTGATCGCCGGTGCAATAACTTTCATCTACGCCATTGGTACGCATGGCCCTCCATTTGTAATGATCGCCGTATAGCCATGCCTGCGTAATATTTTCGTACTGCGTATCTTCTGCTATCTGCTGCGGTGGGAGATGACAATGATAATCTATGATCGGCATGTCTTTCGCAAACTCGTGGTAAAGACGTTGGGCCGTCTTTGTCTTCAGGAAGAAATCTTCGTCCAAAAATGCTTTCATACAACTGTTTTAATGTCTATCTATATCAGGCGATGTAAAGTCAAAAATTTAAAAATCAAAATGTAAAAGCTTTCCTTATCAAGGCAAATTCAATATCAAGGGTTTTTAAAAATTTTCATTTTGCACTTCTACTTTATAACTACGGCCTGATGTTGGTTTATAATGATACTCCGCGTTTCCACGGTATAAAATCGTCCTGGTTTAATAATACTGCTTTGGGAATCACTTCGCCGCTTGCAGCTTTGATACAATACTCCAATATCTCTTCTCCCATTTCTTCAATGGTCTTTTCTCCATCAATGATGGGGCCTGTGTTGATATCAATGATATCACCCATTTTTCTGGCCAGTGCTGAATTGGTAGCCACTTTGATAGTAGGACAAACCGGGTTGCCCGTAGGCGTTCCCAATCCTGTAGTAAACAGGATCAATGTAGCGCCACTCGCTGCTTTGCCGGTAGTTGCTTCCACATCATTGCCTGGTGTGCACACGAGGTTCAGTCCCGGTTTCACTACGGGTTCTGTATAATCCAACACATCTTCAACCGGCGAAGTGCCGCCTTTTTTTGCAGCACCCGTACTTTTGATTGCATCCGTGATCAATCCATCGCGGATATTGCCGGGCGATGGGTTCATGTGAAAACCTGAACCTACCTGATGTGCCGCTTCATTATATGCTGTCATTAACCGGATGAATTTCTTTGCAGCGGCTTCATCTCTTGTACGGTCGATCAGGTCCTGTTCAGCTCCGCAAAGCTCCGGGAACTCGGCCAGCAATATTTTTCCTCCCAATGCCACCAGCAGGTCTGAACAATACCCTACGGCTGGATTGGCAGATATACCGCTGAAACCATCGCTGCCGCCGCATTTTACACCCAGCACCAGGTGATCCAGTGAAGCAGGTTTTCTTTCAATCTTATTGATCTCAATGAGGCCAAGGAAAGTTTTACGGATCGCTTCAGTGATCAGTTGGTCCTCGCTTTGCGACAACTGCTGTTCAAAAACATACAGCGGTTTATCAAAAGAAGGATTGCGTTCTTTTATATCATCCAGCAATTGCTGTGTCTGCAGGTTCTGGCAACCCAGGCTAAGAACCGTAACACCAGCCACGTTGGGATGGTCAGCATAAGAAGCCAGCAGTTTACCCAGTACGCCGGCGTCCTGGCGGGTACCCCCACATCCTCCCTGATGATTCAGGAATTTAATACCATCCACATTTTTAAAAATTCGGTTGGTCGGTACCATGGCTTCTTTTACATCAAGATCAGCTTTGCTGATATCTGCCCCGCTTTTATACAGCTCCAGCAGTTGATGTGTTTTCTGCTTGTATTTATCGGTAACAGCATATCCCAGTTCGTTGTGCAATGCTTCGCGGATCACATCCAGGTTCCTGTTCTCGCAAAAAACAGTGGGTATGAACAACCAGTAATTGGCTGTTCCTACACGGCCATCGCTGCGATGATACCCATTGAAAGTACGGCCTTTGAATTTTGACACATCCGGCGGTTGCCATTGATAATGAAAAGGGCGGTAGGTGAATGGGTCTGCTGCATGTTTGGTATTATCGGTGGTCATGCGGCTGCCTGCAGGCACATCAAACTGTATTTTTCCCACCAGCACGCCATACATCGTGATCTTATCGCCTGCATGCATATCCTGCATAAAGAACTTATGTTTCGCCGGAACATCTTCCCGCAACACATAATCCTTACCACCATAAGAAATAGTTTCACCTTTTGTAAGGTCCTGCAATGCTACCAGCACATTGTCGTTTGGATGCACCTTTAATACTCTATGCTTCATTTACGCGGTTGTTTTATTCTTAGCCCCTTCGGTTATCAGTGCGAGTGCTCCTTCCTGCTCAATAAATTCCATATAATTAGTTACGGCTTCAGCAAAGCCGGGAAGGTGTAAAAGATCAACTCCCCACAATTCAGTGTCGGCCAAAACAGCTTTCACTACATCTTCTGTGTTCAGCTTTGACCATTTTTCTGAAAAATAAGCAGCTTTATCATCCTGCATTTTGTATCGCAACGAGCCGGTTTGGCCATAATAGCTTCCATCATCACCCTTGCTGCATTTCATGAACAAGAGATAGGCTGCAAAGCCCTGTGCCATCTGCACCGGCACACTGGCCGACTTTTCATAATGCCAGAGCAACAAAGGTATATTTCTCAATCGCATTTTCGATGTGAAATTCATCGTTATGCTGAGCCATTGATGATCAATAAAGGGATTCCGGAAACGATCGATCACTGTATTGGCAAAAGCACAGGCTTCATTATAAGAGATCGTATCCCCCGACATGGCGGCTGCGATTTCCAGCATCATCAGTCTGCGGACAAAAGAACCCATCTGCTCATCAGCCATTGCTTCTTTTACAGTAGTAAAGCCAGCCAGTACAGCCAATCCACTGGAAAATGTGTGAGTGCCATTCAATAAACGAAGTTTCAGCTCCCTGAACTTTTCAATATCCGGCGTAATCACCACACCTTTATCTACCTGGCTGAAAGAAAGTATTTCCTTCACATCATCACTGCCTGATTCGATCGCCCACAAACGGAACGGTTCTGCCATGATCATAAGCTCGTCGGTATAACCCAGGTGCGCTTCTGTCGCTTTTTGTTCTGCAGCCGGAAGTTTGCCCGGCACAATACGGTCAACCAGCGAACTGCAGAAATGATTGGCCGATGCTAGCCATTGAATAAAGGGTTTTTCCAGTTTGTTCTGTTCAGCAAGTTCCAGCACTATGTCACGAAGTTTTGTTCCATTGTCTGTGATCAGTTCAGTTGGCACAATCACCATTCCGCTTTCCTTTGAACCGTTGAACGTTTTATAACGTTCATACAGGAAGGCCAGCAGTTTACCGGGAAAAGAATTCGGGGGCGACTGGCGGATATCATCCTCCGTGAGTACAATACCGACCTCTGTTGTGTTGGAGATCACCAGTTGCATCGCCGGGTTATGGGCGCATTTCAATATTTCCTTCCATTCGTCTGCGGCAGACAACACACGGCTAATGGCGCCATTGATAATAATCTCTTCTGTTTTTTTGCCGTCTTCAATGCCCTTTACACATAAGGTGAATAAACCGTCCTGTGCACCAAAAGCATCTGTGCCGCCACTGGAAGTTGATTTCACTACCACCACACGGCCATTAAAAACACCTTGCTTGTTAGCTTTGTCAATAAAATAATCAGGCAATCCACGAAGCAATACACCGGTGCCAAACTGTAATACTTTTTCTGGCAGTTCCAGAATTTCTTTAGCGGGTATTGACTCTACAGTCTCTTGTCTGACCTGCGGAATTATTTGTTTTGATAATTGCATACGCTCACTCAATATTTTACTTTTTTAGCTTTTTGCTTCTGAAGGTTCTGTGATATTTGGTATTGGATTTCTCCAACAACCATTTTGCCAGGTCCTCTCCTGCTTTATAATTTTCATATTGTGCAGGCAATTTCCGTCCATCTATATATTCGTTGTACAGCCAGGGGTCACCAACAGCTATAACAACACCTTTGCCATATTTAGCCGTAGCGATAATTATATCACCGTCTTTAACAGCATTGGCCTGGGCTGGCTTTTGCACGGTGATCGTACTCACTTCTTTCAGGAACATTTCCTTTGTTGTTTTAAACACGGGATTATTATCTCCCGGCAACACTGAGCCTGTAGGAAAATGATCGTCTTTTACCATATTCACGCTTTTGTCAGTGAAATTGATCCCAAAAACATTGGCCAGTTTATTAAAATGAGAGAGATCGCAATTGTTACTATCGTTTGCCATTAAGAGTAAGGCACCGCCTTGCTTCACCCAGTCCTTAATTATTTTCACATCCTCATCTGTTACATAATTGGGAGCAGGATTATCTTTTACATGATCGGGGTCAACAATAATATAAACATCTGTTTTTCCAAGGTAGATGGCATTCGGCTTATCGAAGTAACTCAGCCATGCGCCATATTTCTTAAAGATCTGGCCAAAGGTGGAGAAACCAGGATTCGATCTTTCATCCCACACATAATGCCAGTAAACAGATGTGCCGGTAACATCCTTACGCTTTTCGGAGTTGAAATACCGGTCAAGCATAACCTGTTTTCCCCTACCGATCGAAAGAGTCGGAACCATCTCCATTTCAACGGCACATTGTATAAAAGCTCCCATGCCTTTAGGATCATTCACCACAACCGGTTCGTTCATATAATATCCGAAACTTCCATCACGGTAAGGATTACCTCCAAGGCCAGACACAGCTACAGTACCATACAGGTTCAATTGTCCGTTCTCTGTTTTGAGAAACTCTTTTACAATACCTGCATAGCCTTTCTCAGCATTCGCCAGGTATTTAGGGGGGATATATCCAAGACGTACTGCCTTTGCCAATGTGTACACGATCATGCAGGATGCGGAAGCTTCCTTATAATTCTTAGGCTCCAGGGGTTTATCCAGTATATTATACCATAAGCCGGAATTTTTGTCCTGCACTTTTACAATGGCCTCTGCATACCGCTTCAGAATGTCAACAATCATCAACCTTCCTTCTCTGTGTGAACCGGGAATATAATCCAGCGCATCCACCATTGCCATGCCATACCAACCCATTGCCCGGCCCCAGAAATTAGAAGAAGTGCCTGTTTCTTTATTTGCCCATTGCTGTTGTTTGCTTTCATCCCATCCATGATACAACAATCCTGTTTTTGGATCACGCGCGTGAAGTTCCATATAGGCAAACTGTTTGGCCACATCATTAAAGATCGAATCTTCATGAAATACCTGGGCATATTCTGCATAAAAGGGCTGGCCCATGTATAATCCATCCAGCCATACCTGGGAAGGATAGATCTTTTTGTGCCAAAATCCTCCTTCTTCTGTTCGCGGATGTGTTCTCAATTGATTCCTTAACATCTCAACAGCTTTCCGGTATTTCTCTCTTCCTGATACACGGTACAGTGTCAGCAGTACTTTTCCGTTGTTGATATGGTCGATATTATAATCATCTCCATTGTAATCGTAGATGGAGCCATTATCTCTCACATAGTAATCCATGCTATGCTGGATATAATTGAAATAGCGGGCATCGCCTGTATTCTGCCAAACACCTTCAATACCTTTCAGAATAACACCCTGATCATAACTCCAGCTGGCCCTTGATCCGGGTTTAACAGAAAATGAATCAGGCCATAACTTCATTGCGGTCTCTGTCATCTGTTGCGATAAGGGAAGCGATTGTGCTGCCGGCTTTTTTGTAAAACCGAGCGAAATCAACAGTGCCATCAGGATGGCTTTTTTAAACTGCGCAGCAGCAAAGCGGGGAGCAGAATAGCATAGGACGAAGATCATTTTCATCATGACAAGTACATCGTTATCAGTTAAACACAAGACCCCCCTGGGGTTCATTTTACAAGTTTAACCCCAAAGGCAATCATATTCAATCCATTCTGAGGTTTTTTTTTACGCAATCGTTGCCGGTAACGATCTCATTGGTAAGTAAGAAGGAGTATTAAAGACCAATTATGGATTAAGTGCGGTATAACGATGACCAAAAGCGTGGGAGATCAGGTAGTTTTCACAGCCTGCCTTGCCAGCATTTTCCAGCTGCCTTTTATTTTTTGCCAAACGGTCAATATTTTCAGGTTCACTTCACCAGGCTTGCCGTCATCATTGGTTTTGGCAGAAAGTTTATGGCGCACAATGGCCACATCTTTACTGACCTGGATAGTTTGATCAGTAAGATCAATTGTTACAAAATCAGATTTCCCGCTTACAATCGTTCCTACAAAATCAGTTTTTGTTTCCACTTTACCGCTACTATGGCCATAAGTAAGTTTATCATCTACGAGGTTAGACAATACAACGCTATCTGCATCCACCATAGCCTTGCGTAACTGCTCTACTGCAGCGGCTACTTCTTTTTCCTGTTTGGTCTGAGCACTCATCGGTATAGCTATTAATGATACTGCTACGGCTAAAATCAGTTTATACATATCTTTTAGGGAAGTTTATTGATCATACTGGGCTATCGGGCAAAGATCAGTTAATCAGTAATTTCTTACAGTCCATTTCAAAGCTATGCTTTTCTGGCGGTTAGGCCAATGAGAATATTCTTAATTGCTAAAGCCGGTTTAAGGACGGTGACCATCCTTAAACCGGCTTAGCTTATTGATCATTTATTTTATTTTACCAATAGATTGTATACAAGGCTGTCAGGATGCCGCATACGATCAATGCGCCAACCAAAAAGCCGGGAGACATTTTGAACATTTTTGAATCCACTTCAAGGCCTTTGGCAACAACGCCTCTCCTGGTTTGATACAGGCTGATAGCAATCATCACCAGCACACAGATCACGAATACAAAACCCATACGATCAAGGAAAGGTATTTCATACAACATGCTGCCGTCTTTTTGCGCCACTTGTTTGGAAAAACCATAAGGGCTGAGCCATTCCAGGTTGGTCCAGGTTGGCAACACTTTAAAGATCACTGATAAAGCAAAGCCACCGATAGTAGCAAACATTGCTGCAGCAGAAGTTGTTTTTTTCCAGAAGAAGCCAAGGATGAACATTGCAAAAATACCGGGCGAAACGAAGCCTGTGTATTCCTGAATAAATTCAAAACCGCCTTTTTTATCAATGCCCAGCAAGGGAGCGATCAGCACCGCTATCACCATTGCGATAATTACCGTAGTACGTCCCACCCATACCATTTTCTTTTCATCAGCCTCCATATTTATTTTCTTCTTGTAAATATCGAGCGTGAAAATGGTAGCGATACTGTTGGCTTTACCTGCCAGCGATGCTACCACGGCTGCTGTAAGCGCGGCAAAGGCCAGCCCTTTCAGACCTGCGGGCAGCAGGTTCAATAATACCGGATATGCTTTATCCTGCATCAGTTCTCCATTCACCATCATTTCCTGCTGGAAGTAACCATTCTGATGCAACACAAAAGCTGCAATACCTGGTAGTACAACAATCACAGGCATCAGCAATTTCAGGAATGCTGCGAAAAGGATGCCCTTGCGGGCTGTATTCAGGTCAGCACCCAATGCCCTTTGCGTGATGTACTGGTTACAACCCCAGTAGCTCAGGTTCACGATCCACATACCACCCACCAGCACGGTAAGGCCCGGCAAACTCATGTAATAAGGATTATCTTTTTTGAAGATCATATGGAAATGATCATCTGCATTTCTTGTCAATTGTTTAAAACCATCCACTATGCCATCACCGCCGAAGTGTTTTGCTACCAGGTCAAGTGCGAGATAAGTAGTTACCAAACCGCCAAGGATCAGGAAGAATACCTGGATCACATCTGTATAGCCGATCACTTTCATACCACCCAGCGTGATGATAATGGCAAAGGCTGCAAGGAAGACCATACAGGCCGTAAGGCTGATACCTGATATGCTGCTGATGGCCAATGCACCAAGGAACAGGATGGAAGTTAGATTCACTATCACATATAATAATAACCAGAACACGGCCATGATCATCGCCACAGTGCTGTTGTAGCGCTGATTCAGGAACTGCGGCATTGTGTAGATCTTATTCTTCAGGTAAACCGGGATAAAGAATATCGCAACGATCAGCAGGGTGGCTGCAGCCATCCATTCATAAGTGGAGATGGCAAGACCCATGGTAAAACCATTACCGCTCATACCGATAAACTGCTCTGCCGAAATATTGGATGCGATCAGCGATGCACCAATAGCCCACCAGGTAAGAGACCCTTCAGCAAGGAAATAATCGTGTGAAGCCGATACGCTGGCTTTCCTTTTCCGCCGGTAAATCCAGTAGCCATAACCCGCGACGATGATAAAATACAGAAGGAAAACCAGGTAATCCTTGGTGTGAAGAGAATTCATACAGCAAGCTGTTTAGTTGTTAAAGTTATTTTTTCCGTTAAGCAATTCTGGTAAAAATACGTGTCACATAAACACTTAATTCACATAGGTACGGAAATTCCTGTAAAAGACCTAAAAATATTGATTTTGGACTAACAAATGGATCTGGTGCAGGAAGTATCGCCAGGTGCGCAAAGGACGCGACGTTGTGCCCTTGGCGATACGCTGTTCCTGAGTTCATTATTTTCTTATATGAACCTGTTCACAATATTCTCCAGGTATTCCTGCTTCCCGCTCTTCATTGCTGGTTCTCCGTTTTCAATTGCGTACGTACGTAAGTTTTCCAATGTCAGCTTTCCTTCTTCAAATTCTTTACCCTTACCACCATCGAAGCTGGCATATCTTTCTTTACGGATCTTTTTATAAGCTGATTTTTCCAGGATTACTTCTGCTGTAAGCAGGGCCCTGGCAAATATGTCCATTCCCCCGATATGGGCATGAAACAGGTCTTCCATATCGGTACTGTTGCGGCGCACTTTTGCATCAAAGTTGATACCGCCGCCTTTGAAGCCATTTGCCTGCAGTATGATCAGCATGGCTTCAGTAAGTTCATTGATATCATTGGGGAACTGGTCGGTGTCCCAGCCATTCTGATAATCGCCGCGGTTGGCATCGATGCTGCCCAGCAACCCCGCATCAGCAGCCACCTGCAATTCATGGGTGAACGTATGGCCAGCCAGTGTGGCATGGTTCACTTCAATGTTCAGGCTGAAATCATCCAGCAATCCATATTGGCGAAGAAAACCGATCACGGTTTCTGAATCATAATCGTACTGATGTTTGCTGGGTTCGCAAGGTTTGGGTTCGATAAAGAATTTCCCTTTGAACCCATTCTTCCTTGCATAGTCCCGTGCCGTTTGAAGAAAGCGGGCGAGATGTTCTTTTTCTCTTTTCATGTCTGTGTTCAGCAAGCTCATATAACCTTCTCTGCCACCCCAGAACACATAGTTTTCCCCGCCAAGAGCAATAGTGGCATCCAATGCAGCTTTCACCTGGGCCGCTCCATGAGCCAGTACATGAAAATCAGGATTGGTGGCAGCGCCGTTCATATACCGTTTATTGCTAAACAGGTTGGCGGTGCCCCAAAGCAGTTTCACCCCGCTTTGTTGCTGCTTTTCTTTGAGGTATAAAGCCAGGGTTTGGAGACGATCATCATTCTCTGTTATATTGGGACCATAATCCACTACATCCACATCATGAAAGCAATAATAAGGAACGTTCATTTTGGTAATGAATTCAAATGCAGCGTCGGCTTTATCTTTTGCTCTTTGCAACACATCTTTGTTCTCATCCCAGGGAAAGATGTGCGTTCGCTCACCAAACGGGTCTGCTCCACTGCCATTGAAACTATGCCAGTATGCACAGGCAAACTTCAAATATTCCTTCATGGTTTTGCCAGCCACTTTTCTGTTTTCATCGTACCAACGAAAGGCTAATGGATTATCTGTATCACGTCCTTCATATTTTACCTGTCCAATTCCTTTGAAATATTCCCTGCTTCCTGTTACCACTTTCATAGTGTTGAATCTTTTATTATTGATTGAGTTGATTGAGCAGAACATTTTTCCATCCGTTATACAATTCATCGTAAGCAGCGGTAAGCTTTGCAGAAGGCTCTGCTTTGTATAAAGGTTTGAAATGACGGAAAGCATCTTCCGCCGTTTTATAAATACCGGCTCCCAAGCCCGCACCGATTGCGGCTCCTGTACTCCCATCACCCTGGTACAATTCCACACTAAGGCCGGTGGCATTCACAAATGCTTCGGTAAACACTTCACTGAGGAACATATTTGTTTTGGAGGCCCTGATCACACTTGGGTTGATGCCATTGCTGCGCATAATATCAAGTCCGTAGCGGAAAGCAAATGCTATTCCTTCCTGTGCAGCCCTGTATAAATGCGGAGCAGCATGTATATTGAAATTGAGTGAATGAATATGTGCTTCTATGGTCCGGTTGTTGAGCATGCGTTCCGCACCATTTCCGAATGGCAGGATGTAAACACCTTCGCTACCAGGAGCAACACCGGCAGCAGCTTCATTCATTTCACGGTAATCCAGTTTATCACCCGTGATGTTCCTGATCCAGCGGTTAAGGATGCCTGTACCGTTTATATTGAGCAATACGCCCAGCCTTTTTTGTTTGTCGGTATGATTCACATGTGCAAAGCTGTTAACGCGCGATTCATTATCATAAGTCAGCTGATCGCTCACTGCATAGATCACACCGCTGGTACCCGCAGTGGCAGCCACCTCGCCGGGGTTCAGTACGTTCAACGATAATGCATTGTTGGGTTGGTCACCGGCTTTGTAAGTAACCGGTATGCCGGCAGTAAGTGATAATGATTCCGCCACAGTTTTGCTTACAAGCCCATGCACGGTAAACACATCTTTTACCGGAGGAATGAATTGAGGATCCAATCCGTAATAACCAAATACGTCTTTGGATAATTCATGCTCCTGGAAATCCCAGAACACACCTTCAGATAAGGCAGAAATACTGGTACTGATATTACCGGTCAGTTTCATGGCAATGAAATCGCCTGGCAGCATGATCTTATCGATCTTATTATATAATGCCGGTTCGTTTCGTTTTACCCAGGCCAGTTTACTTGCCGTAAAATTGCCGGGAGAATTAAGCAGGTGTAATAATGCATGCTCCTTACCGATCGCTTCAAAAGCCTGGTTGCCCAGTTCTACTGCACGGCTATCACACCAGATAATACTATTGCGGAGCGCTTGCTGTTGTTTGTCCACACACACCAATCCATGCATCTGGTAAGCGATACCGATAGCACTGATATCTTTTGGATCATACTTACGCTGTGCATGCAATTTCAGGATAGCGAGTTGTACATGTTCCCACCACATGCCCGGCGATTGCTCAGCCCATCCGGGTTGCAGGGATGTAATACCCGATTCTGTTTCGGGATATTGGGCCGAAGCAAGCTGCTGTTGAGTAGCGGCATCCACAACGGATGCTTTAATGGAGGAAGTGCCTATATCGAGGCCTAGCAATAACATAAATAGTCAGTTTTATTTTCAAGGGCTTGCCCGCCGAAGTGCAACGTAGGCGGACCGAACTTACAGCATATCCGTCAATGAAAAATGAAACCGATTGCATTTTTTATGCAAAAGGCAGATTTTCAATTGCATTAAATTGATTTACAATAAAATACGGATCTCTATTTTTACCTCACCAAAGTCTTCAAAATCTTCCACATTTCAGCCGCCACCAGCAGGTTTCCGGTACCTGTTAAATGCACCCTGTCTGTTGTGAGGATGCCTTTTTCTGCGTTATTGGGGTTGTTCGTTTTGAGATAATCAACAAATGCTTTGTGAAGATCACACAACGGCAGGTTCGTATCTTTCGCAATGTTGCGGATGATATTGCTGTAATGATTAAGATCACCATCCTGCTCATTGGAATAATCATTCCTTTCACCGATCACAGTAGGTGTGCATACTACCACACGGATATTCCTGTCCTGCAATTTTTTGATAATGGCACGATAGAATTTCTCAAACTTCGGCGCGTCCGTGCCGGTGCCGGAACTGCTTTTATGCCACACATCATTAATGCCGACATAGATAAATACGATATCAGGATTCTTTGCCAGCACATCGCTGTCCATCCGCAAATAAAGATCATAGACCTTATTGCCGCCAATACCTGCACCGGCCAGTTCAAAAGATTCAGCCAATCCATCTTTCCGGATCAGGCTATCCATTTTAACGATATAGCCATTGGGATTTACGGCCGCCTGCGTAATGGAATCGCCAAAGAAAATAACCTTGTTCTTTTTAACTGGTTTGGTGAATGCCACCAGCGATAAGGTAAGAAAGAGCATGAAATATTTCATTTTCTGTTTTTTTTTAGATGAATGATCATTAAGTATTGGACAGCGCCCTGTCAAGGTGCACATAACCGCCATCCACATACAATAGTTGGCCGGTGGTATGGCTTGAGCGTTCAGATAAAAGAAAAGCAACGGTATTGCCGATCTCTTCTGCTGTCGTCATCCTGTTGCCCAAGGGTATCTTGGATTCAATTTCCTTTAATTTTTTTGCCGGGTCTGGCTGCGTCTCAATCCACCTGCCATACAGCGGTGTAAAGCATTCCGCTACTACCACAGCATTTACCCTTATGCCATATTTCAGCAGCTCAACTGCCCATTCTCTTGTTAATGCATTGCGCCCTCCGTTAGATGCTGCATAAGCAGAAGTTCCTCCTTGTCCTGTATCGGCTGCCTTGGAAGTGATATTCACAATGCTGCCTTTCGATTTCTTTAGTTCAGGCAGTGCGTGCTTCGCCATCAGGTAATAGTGAATAAGATTTTTATGCAGGCTGGCCATGAACATTTCATAATTCCCGTTCTCCAATCCTACTCCATCATTAACACCTGCATTATTCACCAATCCATCTATACGGCCCCACTGTGCAATAACCTGCCTGACCGCCTGCTCGCATTCTTCCGCCCTGGTCAGTTCAGCCACTACCTGCAAAGCCTTGCCTCCCTTTCTTTCGATCTCTGATAAAAGTGTTTTATTATCTGCTTCATTGCGGCCGACAATAACCGGTATAGCTCCTTCCGAGGCCAGCACTTTTACAATACCTTCTCCAATACCTTTAGCGCCGCCGGTTACCAGGATGATCTTATTGCTTAGTTGCAGGTCCATTAATTTGTTTTAAAGATGATAAAATGAACTGGCATTTCCTCCAAAGAAAGCCGCTTGTTCTGTAACTGAAAACCGGGAGAAATACTGACTGACGATCTCCAGCATTTGGCTGTAAGAAGCAGCCACCTTGCAAACCGGCCAATCGCTTCCATACATAATCCGGTCAGTACCGAATGCTTCAACCACTGTATCTATATATGGAGTAAAATCTTCTTTCTTCCATTGTTTCCAACCGGCCTCAGTGACCATGCCGGATATTTTACAAAATACGTTATCATGATCAGCTAACGCCTGTATCGCTTTTTTCCAATTACTGCTGTCGCCGGTTTTGATATCCGGCTTGGCAATATGATCCACTACAAATTTTTGCCGGGGGAATGCTGCCACGAGTTCTTCAGCATATTTCAACTGGTCCGGAAATATCAATATATCATATGTAAACCCGTATTTCCCCAGCGAACCAATACCTTGTTTAAAAGCAGGTTTCAGCATCAATGCGCGGTCTGCTTCTCCTTGTAAAATATGCCGGAAGCCTTTCATTACAGGAAAGGATCGATAGTACGCCAATCGTTCTTCCACCTGTGGGCTTTGCAGATCAACCCATCCTACTACGCCTTTGATATGATCATACTGCGCTGCATTTTTCAATTGAAAATCATTTTCCTTTTCCGATTGATCGCTTTGCACCGTGATGCAACCATCAAAACCATGTTGCTGCAATACAGGTAAAAAATCTGCCGGCATAAAATCCCTGCGTAGAATGTCCATCTCTTCCGTAATCCAGTTGTCCCTTACAGGATCAAACTTCCAGAAATGATTATGTGCATCAATTTTTAGCATAAGCCACGCAGGTTTGCCGGGATTCTCCCAGCCCATCTATTCCCAGCTCAACAACATCACCGGGTTTGAGATAAACCGGTGGATTGAATCCCAGTCCCACACCGGCAGGTGTGCCTGTGGAAATAATATCACCGGGCAATAAGGTCATAAACCGGCTTACATAAGCGATCACAAAGGGAATGCGGAAAATGAAATTGGAAGTATTTCCGTCCTGCATCATTTTACCATTTACTTTCAGCCAGAGGCGGAGATTGTCGACATCCCCGATCTCATCGGCTGTTACCAGCCAGGGGCCTATCGGAGCAAATGTATCGCAGCCTTTTCCTTTATCCCAGGTGCCGCCTCTTTCCAGCTGAAACTCCCTTTCGCTTACATCATTGTGAAGGCAATAACCGGCTACATAATCCATTGCATCCGCTTCTTCCACATAGCTGGCTTCTCTTCCTATCACAACGGCCAGTTCCACTTCCCAATCGGTTTTTACAGAATCACGTGGAATAATGACCGGATCGTAGGGACCGCTGATAGCCGTACTCGATTTCAGGAATATAACAGGCTCTGCGGGAGGTGTTGCACCTGTCTCTTTTGCATGATCTGCATAGTTAAGGCCAATACAAACGATCTTGGAAGGCCGGGCAACAGGAGATGCCAGGCGGGTACCGGCTGCAACTTTAGGAAGCTGGCCGGCTCCGGTTATTTTTTCTGAGAGCTGTAGCAGGCCCCCGCTTGCAAAAAAGTTTTCATCGTATTCTTTAACAAAAGCAGACACATCATACAACTCATCATTGATACATATACCTGGCTTTTCTTTTCCTTTTTCGCCAAAACGGATCAGTTTCATTTGGTTTTTGAATTTCGAGTTAGTTATTCAGTTTAATAAATCCTCCATCGATTGGGTAATCGCAACCGGTAATAAAAGCCGCTTCATCGCTGCAGAGATATAAAACCAGGTTAGCGATCTCACTGGGTTCGGCCATCCGGCCTATGGGTTGTGTTTTTGATAATTTTTCAAACATTTCCTTTTCCTTTCCCGGGTAATTCTTTGCGATAAAACCATCCACAAAAGGCGTATGCACGCGTGCAGGGGAAATGCAGTTGCAGCGGATATTTTGTGAAATATAATCACGGGCAGTAGAGAGGGTCATGCCCAGCACAGCTCCCTTGCTCATAGAATAGGCAAACCTGTCTGGCAGGCCTATTGAAGAAGCAATGGAAGCCATATTCAAAATGGCGCCTCCTGCTTTTTTCATGTGGGGGATCACTGCCTGCAGGCAATTGTAAACACCTTTTACATTCACGGCCAGCAGTCGGTTGAAATCATCTTCTGTAGTAGTCTCCACATTTCCTACATGCGCTATGCCAGCATTGTTGACCAGCAACTGTATGCCGCCAGTCTTCTGCGCAATATTGTCCATCACCTCTTTCACCTGTTGCTGGTTGCTTACATCACACACAATAGCTGCTGCCTGGCCGCCTTCTTTTTTTGCCTGCGCAGCCACTTCTTCTGCCGACTCTTTATTAAAATCAAGGATATAAACGGAAGCGCCCTGCTGTGCAAAAAGCAGGGAAATTGCTTTACCAATGCCGCTGCCGCCTCCTGTTATAACAGCTGTTTTTCCTTTCAGACTAAACATATCAACTCCTTTTATTCTTTATCGCTTATTTCAATGAAAAGATCTTGTTCATCAACACCCATTTCTCTCCTGGTCCGGTTCCCGGTATTACCTGCTGATACCGGCTCATCAGTGTTTCCCATTCCTGCACTTTGGGGTTTGCCTGATCACTGCCGGCCTTTTGTTCAAAGGTAAACGTATCTGTCACTTCCATGATCATAAAAAGCCGGTTGCCAAAACGGTAGATCTCCATCTGATCTACCCCTGCATCACGGATGCTGTCAAGGATCTCAGGCCATACCTGTTGATGATAACGCTCATAGGCGGCTATCTTTTCCTGATCATCAACAAGGTCGAGCGCCAGGCAATATCTTCTCATATCAATATATTGTTTTGTGTTGTTTAATTGGCATGCAGCTATACTAAGACGTAAGATAGTTATTCATTGGAAAAGAAGGATAAAGATAAAGTGGGTAAAAATGATTTACCTTGCCACCTATTGTCATGAAATTTGAAGCTGTCACCATTAAGGATATTGCCAAAGCACTGGGTCTTTCTACTTCCACTGTATCAAGAGCCCTGCGTGACAGCTATGAGATCAGTCCTGAAACCAAAAAACTGGTGCTGGATTATGCAGAAAAGATCAATTACCAGCCCAACCCCATCGCTCTTAGCCTGAAAGAAAGAAGATCCCATTCCATTGGTGTGATTGTTTCCGAAATTGCCAACAGTTTTTTTTCACAGGTCATCGATGGCATTGAATCGGTAGCTTACCGCAACGGCTACAATGTTATCATTTCTCAGACACGCGAATCATACGAAAGAGAGGTTATCAACCTGAATTATCTTACTTCCCGCTCCATCGACGGGCTGATCGTATCCGTGTCAGCCGAAACCAGCGATTTCAGCATCTTTAAAGAGCTGTATGACCGCGGCATGCCTATTGTTTTCTTTGATCGCATCGTTCCTGAACTGAACACGCATAAGGTAATAGTGGATAGCTACCGGGGTGCTTATGACGCCACTGTGCATCTGATACGAAACGGCTACAAACAAATTGCAGCGCTTAACAGTAATCCTGTTCTTTCCATTACCAAAGACAGGCTGGCCGGCTATCTCGCCGCCCTGGCCGACCATGGCCTGAAAGAAAAAAATGAGCTGATCAAATATTGCCCGCATGCAGGATTGTTGCCTGCAGAAATGGAAGAAGCAATGGGCCAATTATTAAGCGGCAAGTCCAGGCCGGATGCTATTCTTGCCCTTTCAGACAAGCTGACCACCGGCTGCCTCAGAGCATTAAAAGCCCGGAAAATAAAAGTGCCCGAAGAGATCGCACTGATCGGTTTTTCCAACTCCGACCTTACCGAACTGATTGATCCTCCCCTGTCCATTATTAAGCAACCTGCTTTTGAAATGGGGAAACTGGCCACCAATTCATTGCTGCAACTGATTGAAAGCAAAAGACCGGTCACTGAATTCACTACCACTACCCTGGCCCCACAGCTGATCATCAGGGAATCATCAGGGCAGCGCAAAGGGGCTTCATAAACCCAACGGTTCGGCACCTCAAAAGCCCAGCCCATCTACAGAAACAGCAGTTTATCCCGCACAGCAAGGACAGGAAAAGCAGAAATTCTATCTTAGAGTTGGTTACGCTCAATAATTAGTAAATACACATGACGATACTGAAATACAGCAGTAAAGAACGGCTTATTGGCGCTTTCATTATTCCACTCGTGTCCTTTCTCTTCAATTCCATGATCTTTGGAACTGCTTATTTCAATAGCTGGCAACATTTTCTCTGGCCCAGCCTGATCACGATGGTAGTTGTGCTGGTGATCTATACGCTTTGCAGCATGGTGGCCATTATACTGAATAACCGGTTTCCCCTTTACAGTCAAACTTTCAAGCGCATCGGTATCAGCATTATCTGCTATATCGGTATTACAGTGATTGCGATCACCATTCTCTTCTTTGGTTATGACTATATCCAGCTTATGGATTTACGGGTGAAAATGGGCAACTACCCCTGGATGCTGGTGATCGCTATTGGCTGCAACCTGCTGGCCACAAGCTTTAATGAAGGCGCGGTATTTTATGAAAAATGGAGAAAGCTCGTTGACGAAGCCGATCAGTTGAAAAAAGAAAATCTGCAAAGCCAACTGGAAGGATTGAAAGGCCAGGTGAATCCCCATTTTCTTTTCAACAGTCTCAATTCCCTTTCATCACTGATCAGCGATGAACCACAAAAAGCAGAAAAATTTTTGGATGAACTGAGCAAAGTGTACCGCTATCTTCTCCGCACCAATGAAGACGGGTTGACCACCCTGGATACAGAAATGCAATTCATTTATTCCTATTTCCATTTGCTGAAAACCCGCTATGGCGATGGGCTGGAAATGGAAGTACGCATCAACGAACGATTCCTGGTGTACCTGCTTCCACCACTCACGCTTCAGATACTGATGGAAAATGCTGTAAAGCACAACATGATCCTGAAAGACCAGCCATTGAAAATACTGATCATGACCACCAATAGCGGTAAACTGCTGGTAAGTAATAACCTCCAGCGCAAAGAACGGATGGTATCCTCCAATAAGGTCGGACTGATCAATATCGTAAATAAATACCGGCTCATGAAGCAGGAAGACATCACGGTGAGGGATGATGGAAAAGAGTTTGCCGTGGCTGTCCCCCTTATCCAGGGTTAGCCGCCAGCCCATACATAAAAAGAACAGTTCATGCAGGGGGAATGTCAGGTCAACTGGAAGAGGTTTATCCGGCATGTTTTGATAAGTATCTTGGTTTCATCAAAACCATTCTATTATGAAAGTGCTTATCATTGAAGATGAAGAACTGGCAGCCAAAAAGCTCCAGAAAACCCTCGCTGCTATTGAACCTGCTGCAGAGGTTGTGGGCGTTACAGACAGCATCCGCTCGTCAGTAAACTGGCTGGAAAGTAACGACAGCCCTGATGTGATCCTGATGGACATCGAGCTTGCCGATGGACAAAGCTTCGAAATATTCGACCGCACCTCTATTAAAAGTACGGTCATCTTCACTACCTCATACGATGAATATGCTTTAAAGGCTTTTAAGGTGAGCAGTGTGGATTACCTCCTTAAACCCATACAAAAAGAAGATCTCCGCGGCGCTCTTGAAAAATTCAGGGGCATGAAAACCCTTTACGGCAATATGGCCGGCCGCGACCCGCTTAACGTGGAAGGCCTGGTAAAACAACTCCAGGAAAAACTGCAGCCAAAAGAATACCGCAAACGCTTCCTTGTTAAACATGCACAAAAGCTTGTCAGCATTGAAGTAAATGATATTGCCTATTTCTACAGCGATGGCCGCCTTAATTTCTTCAAAACAGCCGACAACAAAAAATTTGTGGTGGATTATATCATGGATGAACTGGAAGATATGCTCGACCCGGAAAGATATTTCCGTATCAGCCGCTCCTTCTATGTTTCCGTTGATAGCATTGACCAGATACACGATTACTTCGGGAATCGTTTGATCCTTCAGCTTAACCCTTCAGTGGATAAGGAAGCAATCGTAAGTAGAGAGAAAGTAACGGATTTCAAAAGATGGATGGGTAAATAAGCCCGCTTCCCGCTGTGTGTCACCCCGGCCCCGGCTTAGGAAAATAACAGGTATAGTACACTAAGAGCCGGGGTCTCCACAACCTTGAGGAGACCCCGGCTCTTATATTCTTTAAACCACCACGTTTACTGGACCAGGGCCGGGGTGACACGTAACAGAAAGCAGATTCTTTCAATTTATACCGGCATCTCCATTTTCACGATCGTTCCGGTATTGATCTCCGATTCAATGTAGAATGATGCATTGATGGCGGAAGCTCTTCTTCTCATATCACTAAGGCCGCGGCCCATCATGGCCACGTTGTCCATTATGAATCCTTTTCCATCATCCACGATCATCATCAGCAGTTTGGATTTGCGGTAGCGGATGCTTACTTCCACCAGTTTACCGCCGGAATGCTTGCCGGCATTGGTAATAGCTTCTTTATAAACAGAAAGCAGTTCATAGCGGTGTTCCATATTCAGTTGCAGCCCTCGTACACCGAGGTCAATATCAAAGCCGATATTGATCTCGTAAATGCTTTCAACCTCGCCTGCAAAGCTTTTCATCCGTTCGATCGTATCAGCCATTGTATCCGTCTTGGGATTAATGCTCCATACCATATCATACATGGCCTGCACCATACGGCTGCTGGTTTCGCTGATCTGGCCGATATACTCTTTGGTACGCTGCCGGTCCGTATCCACTTTTGCTTTTGCCAGTTCACTGGAGATATTGATGCTGCTGAGCGAGTTGCTCATATCTTCGGTAAGGCTGGTAGCGATACGCGTGCGGATGCTTTCAGTGGCTCTGATCTTTTGCATACGCACTTTATCCAGCCAGTACAATACGCAAACGCCGGCCAGTACGAGTATACCAAGAAACCACCAGGTTTTCCAGAAAGGCGGCTTTATCCTGATCTTCATCTCCACCATATTCCGGGAATGGACCCCATCTGCATTGGTACAATATGCTTTAAACGTATAGGTGCCTGGCGGCAGGTAATTATATACAGCCTGGTGAAATTGCCTGGACAATTGCCAGTTCTCATCCAGTCCTTCCAGTTTATAAAAAATACCATAACTGCTTTGAAAAGTCATGGTGGAGAATTCAATGGTCAGGGAGTTCTGGTCATGGGATAGTTCGAGCACCGGCAGGTTGGAAACAGAATCAGGGTTCAGCCATTTATTCATCATGCCAATGCGGGTGATGGCAACCGGGGGTGGCAGGCGGAAATTATTCTTCGCAATTGTTGCAGGGTCGAATATCATCCAATCATGCGCTGTACCAAAAGCAATGCGGCCGTCATTTAATAAAGCAGCTGTGCCCGCAATAAAAGAACTGGTGTGCACGCCATCCCTTTCGTTATAGTTCGTCACCACATTAGTGCTCATGTTCACACTGCAAAGCCCGCTTTGGGTAGTGACCCAGAGATAGCCTAACCGGTCTTTAATAATATTGCAGACAATATTGGAGGGCAGTTCGGCCGTGGCCGGCAATTTTGAAATGGTATTGGTATATATATTCAGGATGTTTAGTCCGCCGGAAGCAATAACATATAAGCTGTCGCTATACCGCAGCATATCATAAGCATCATTGGAAAGCAGCTTGCGGTCAGCAGGGCCGGCAGTTGTATAGTTTTCCATGATTGTCCCGTCCTTTATATTCAGCCTGAACAAACCATTTTGCAACACACAGACCCAAAGATTTCCTTTGTTGTCCGGCAACAGGCGCATGATGCGGTTTTTGAATTTCTGCAGTTGGATCAGGCGTTTGCCAACCGGGTCCCATTTAGCCAGCCGGCCGCTATGCGTGCCCACCCAGATATTCCCATCCTTATCTTCCGTGATCTGACGGATAATGGTATTACCGGAAAAGAAATTGATCCTCTCCACCTTTCCTGTTGCCTTCCTGGTGACCGTGATATTGCCATCCTCTCCCGCTTTCCATATATCTCCGTTGGATTGCTGATACATGCAAGCAATACTTTCATCAGGCCGGGCAGCATTGACAACAAAATTGGAAGGCAGGGGTTGCAGCCTCGTATTGTAACGGAAAAGACCATTGCCTAAAGTGCTGACGATAATATCTCCTTCGCTTGTTTGGCACACGCCGGATACAGCCTGCGGATAAGGCAATGCGCCTTCTCCGGGCCGGGTATTAGTGACCGCGTGAAAAAACTGGCTGGAAGGGTTAATGCGATAAACACCTTTGTTAGTACAAAACCACAAATTGTTTTCCCTGTCTTCATAGATATTCAATACCGCATCATACCTGATGGAATAAGGTCCGGGAAGATTGGATTCGATCAGTTCAAAATGTTCTGCTCCTTTACTCAAACCGGCAAGAAGATTACCACCCATTACCCAAACAGTACCATCTGATTGTTCCTGAACATGTATCACCCTGTGTTTTGGGTTCTTAACAATGGAGGAGATATCCGAACTCCATTCTTTGAGCACATTGGTTTTGGGTTCAAAACTGTAAAGCAGGCTCACCATGCCTGATGAAGAATGTGCCATCAACCAGATACGGCCGGAATGATCAGGCACAAGGAAGGTGATAAAACGAAGTTCACGGGCTGCCGCGATCAGCGGATCATTTACTGTATTCTGACCCCGGTAATACATGCTTTTTTTCCTGCTGTCGTATTTCACCAAACCGGAATCACAGGCCACCCAATAAATAGCCGGGGCTTTATCCTTCTTTATATAAATAGCGTTCCAGCCTGCAGGCGTTTGCACAGGCAGGTTCTGCGAATTGAACTCCTGCTTTGCTTCATCATATACAAATATGCCTACCCTGTACAGTAAAAAAAATATAGTGCCGTCATCCTCAATAAGAAGTTGACTGATGGAAATATTGGTGATATTAACCGGAGCTCGGACGGGGATTTCATGGAAAGAAAGGCTCTCGGGGTCCATGTAGCCGATTTTGTTCTCATTGAACAATAGCCAGATGCGGTTTTTCTTATCGATCCGCATCTTTTCAATATTATCATTGGGAATGGAGGTCGTATCCCCCTCGATATGACGGAAAGTAAGCAGCCTGCGGCCTTCGTAGCGTTGCAAACCATCTACTGTTGCGATCCAGATAAACCCTTTCTCATCCTGCTGCACGTCCACTACTTCTTCCGACACGAGGCCATTGCGGCTGCTGAGGCTGGAAAAAAGGTAGTCTTTCCGTAATTGCGCTCCGGCCAACTGCGATGAAAGCAATAAACAATATAAGAGAAAGGAACGCATGCGTGTGGTTAAATCTGCCAAATATAACCACCACGCCCGCCGCAGGAAAGGACATACCGATGAACTGTAGCTATCCGGGATAGATTGATCAAAACAACTGATGATATGAGTATCCCGGCACTGTCGTAAATTTGCCGGCTACAATATTATGACTACAACTACCGACACTGTGAATACTGGGGCTGTTAGCCGTTCCATCTCTTCTTCGCTCACCATACTGATGGCTGTTACCTGTGGCCTCGTGGTAGCTAATATCTATTATAATCAACCCTTACTGGTCGAAATAGGCCATACTTTCAATGTATCAGACAGTACTGTGAGCCTGCTGGCCACCATGACGCAGGTGGGCTATACCATCGGCTTGCTGTTTGCCGTGCCATTGGGTGATAAAGTGGAACGGAAAAGACTGGTACTCATCATGCTTACTATTGCTTTTCTTTCGATGCTGGTGTCTGCACTGGCCCCTTCTTTTGAAGTGCTGGTAGTGGCAGGCCTTTTCACCGGCATTTTTTCCGCTGTTCCGCAGGTATTATTGCCGATGACTGCACAATTGGCGGGTGATCATGAAAGGGGCAAAGTAGTAGGCAGGGTAATGAGCGGGTTGCTGATCGGCATTTTGCTGTCAAGAACGATCAGTGGTTATGTGGGTGCTCATTTTGGCTGGCGCATCATGTTTGGTGCCGGCGCCGGCATCATGGTCATCTTATCGCTGGCGCTCCTGCGTTACCTGCCGCATAGCCAACCTACTTACCAGGGTTCCTATGCCAGCCTGATGAGGTCGCTGGTCACCCTTGCACGCACATTGCGGCCTTTACAAAAATCAGCGCTGACCGGTTGCTTTATGTTTGCTGCCTTCAGTGTATTCTGGACCACGCTGGTATTTTTCCTGGAAGGTGCTCCATATCATTATGGAAGCGATATGGTTGGATTGTTTGGATTGATCGGCGCCTGTGGCGCTTTGGCTGCTCCGCTCGCAGGGAAAAGCGCAGATAAAAGAGGGCCGCAGTTCACCCTTCGCCTCGGCATTTTTGCTTCGATGTTCTCTTATATACTATTGGGTGCAGGCGGCACTTATCTCTGGGTGCTTATTATCGGCGTCATTATCCTCGACATTGGTATGCAAACAACACATATCTCCAATCAATCACGGATCTTTTCACTGATACCGGAAGCAAGGAGCAGGATCAATACAGTGTATATGACATCCGCATTCATCGGGGGCTCCCTTGGCTCTGTGGCAGGCAGTCTCGCATGGGCACATGGAGGATGGATCTATGTATCTGCCGTAGCTTTGGTGTTTGTATTGATCGCTTACCTGGTGAATACGTTTGTACCTCATAAATAGAACTTATGCCATCAACCAAGAACGTACTGATCCTTGGGGCCAATTCCGATGTGGCCAAGCAAGCGATCAGGCTTTATGCTGATAAAGGGTTTCATGTTATCGCCGCTTCCCGCAGTACCGGCACGCTCGAGGAATTTATTTATAAAGAAAATATTGACCCGGCCAAAGTAACCATCCTGTATTTTGATGCCGAGGCTTTTGACACGCATACTTCCTTTTATGCAAGCCTGCCGCAAAAACCCAATATTGTTGTATATGCAGCCGGCTATCTCAAACAGAATGAAGAAGCATTGCTGGACTGGGAAGGTAGTTTCCGGATGATGAAAGTGCATTATGCAGGCGCCGTGTCTATCCTCAATATTATTGCAATGGATACGTCCAATATCGGTTTGGAACGTATCATCGGTTTATCGTCCCTCTCGGGCGTTCGTGGAAGGAAAAGCAATTTTATCTATGGCAGCACCAAGTCTGCCTTCACCCAATACCTGGCTGGATTGAGGCAATACCTGTTTCCCCGCCATATCACTGTTAATGTAATTGTTGCCGGTTATATCCGCAGCAAAATGACAAAAGGATTGAATTTGCCGGAATCACTGATGCTTGAACCTTCTTTTATTGCTAAGGCTGTAGTGAATGCAGGGAAAAGATTTATTATAGTGCCGGGCATTAAATGGAAAATGATCTACCAGATATTAAAAGCGATGCCGGAGAAATTGGTGGCGAAATTACCATAAGACCGCAATAATCATTTGGCGCAAGGGTATCGCAAAGGGCGCAAAAGATACGCCAGGGGCGCCACGAGTAAAGCTAACGTTGCATTCTTTGCGTTACCATGGCGCCCCTGACGATACTTTTATGCTAAATCTTATTTAGCACGAACATCCTTGAAGAAATCCCTTTTTGCATCTATAATAGCCCTGTCTTTTTCGTTTTTCAGCTCACGGATCTTCGCCCTTCTCTCTTTTCCACTCATTGATTTATCATGACGGGTTTCTTTTATCTGCTGCTGATAGTCGTCGCGGATAGCGTCGAGCTTCATTTCCAGTCGCGCCGGATAGCGATAAGAGTAATCCGGGTTATAATAATATGGATAGTAGAACGGGTTATAGAAACCATAAGGATACCATGACCCATAAGCCCCCACAGTAACAATTGGCCGGTAAACCCTGTAACCACCATGGTAACCGCCACCTTTAAATCTTTGGGCTGATGCTGTAAGAGATAACAGGAATAAGCTTAATATAATCAGTAGATTTTTCATGATCCTGTTTTTTGTTTCATACCTATGACTGCAAAAACAGGAAAAGGAATAAGAAGGAAGCAGGAATAACGGATGGTTTACAATCGTTAAAGCTTTGTTGCAATAAACCGTCGATCTTATTGATTAAAATAAAGTTCTTCAACCAAACAGGCATCTTTAAATGAACGCCTTGATCCGCCCTCTTTGTAAGAGGTGCTGCTGCCAATGCTCAATGAACCTCCGCGGCGTTTAAACTTCAGCCTCTCGCCATACAAAGTTTTCTGTTCCGTATTCTTTACGGCGATATCATACGAACCTGCAGGAAGAGCTATCATCAGGGCATTCTTTTTTGATTCCTCATTGTCACAATCAGGAGCTCCAGGGAGATAAGGCAATACTCCTTTATTTTCCCCGTCTATAAAAAGGTATACTTCCTTCCCAGCAGAGCTTGTCCAGAAATAAGTGTTGAATCCTTCCCCCTGCAGCATCCTGCACCCGGCAAAGCCTGTGACCAGGGCAAAGGCGATTAATAGCGATCTCATTTGTTCTCCATTTTACGGACAAATAAATAATAAGCGAGATACCCCAGGGCAATGCAGAAACAAAGAATAGCTATTGAATGCAAACCGATCGGCTGTGTAGCATCGATGAAAAGAAAACCAGCACCGATACATAAAAAGATGATGAACCATTTCATCGTTTGTTTTTTCACATCTTTTACATCGGGCCGGAGAAACTGGGCAGCCAGTTCATCTGATGCTCCTTTTTCCAGCATGCGATTCTTTAACCGGTGGTCCAGTATCTGCCGGAAAATGATCAGGATAAACGACCCGATCAGGGACATTCCAAACAGGATGATTATAGACCGTGTTATTTCTTCAATAATACCTACCGAACGGTCATCAAGATGCTGCGCATGGACCATCACGGAGCTCAGCAAAACCACTGCAAGTACTGTTAGCTTTTTCATTCGTTTTATTTTAAATTTTTGTTTTAATTATTTGACTTCCTTTCAAAATAAATGTTGCAATTATTTAAAATTGAGTTTCTTCAGTTGCTGCCGGTAGCGTTCATACATTTCCCATAAGCTGATGCCAATGAATGCCACGGCTACCACCGAGATCAACCCTATCACCCAGGGAGAAATGTTTTGCCACAGTTCATTTAGCCTGTACTGCAACAGGAGAAAAAGGAGACTGATCAATCCTGCTGCTGCAATCACTACCATTGCAATACCCGCAATCTTATACGAAGAAACTTTTTTCTTTTCCGGCAATTGTGGCAACACCAATGCCGCCACATCAAAATCGAATGAAGCTTTCGGTAATGATCCGATGCCTGTAAACAACATTTCATATTCTCTTACTTTCGCTTTGCAGGCAGTGCAATGCTCCAGGTGTTGCATTGTCTCCTCCTTCACCTGGCTTGCATCCAGCACATACAACTGGATATCTTCTTCTGAAATATGTTGGCTTATCATAACTCCTCCTTTTTATAGTTGAGCAATAAGTTTTCCTTTAAAGCCTTCCTGGCCCTGAACAAATAACTTTTTACCGTGCCTTCTGGCAAACCGGTGATCACGCCTATTTCCTGGTAACTCATTTCTTCCTGGTGATACAAAGTGACAAGTGTCCGGTGGATGGGTGAAAGTTTTTCCATTGCCGCCTGCAGAATCATTGAGCGTTCTTTATTGAAAAGCTGCGAGTCCGATTCGTCTGAAGCTACAGGCCCCTGCACCTGCACAACATCTTCCTCATCGCTGTTTTCATTATCATAACCGGATAGCAGCAGTTGCTTTTTCCGGAGATAGCTGATACAGGTATTATAGGTGATCTGGCCGATCCAGGTGGAAAGCCTGGCCTGGTGCCGGAATCCCTGAAGATTGCTGTAAACTTTGATGTAAATGTCCTGAACAAGATCTTTTCTGTCTTCTGCCCGCGACACCATCCTGAAAACCATCTGTGCCACCAATGCTTCAGTGTTATGAATGATAGTGGCAAAAGCCTGTTTATCACCATTTAACACCCTATCTACCAGGTATTTATCCGGATTGCTATGGTTGGTTGAAACGCTCACTTGGCATTTGACGGGGCAACAGGGAAAATGTTGCAGCTATCTGCCAGAGAGCGGCTTTATAGGCTTCCTTTTCTGTTTGGGCAAACACATTGGACATGGCAAAAAGCAGTATAGCTAAAAATAAACTATGGCGCATACTTAAAAGTAAACAATTAACGGCATCCCTTATCAGGCAATTGCCAGCGACTCCCTGTTGTATTTATTCCTGTATTGCACAGGTGAAAGCCCGGTAATTCTTTTAAAAGTGATCCGGAAAGCTTTTGGGTCGGTGTAGCCAACATTATACATCACTTCCGTTACATTTTCCCGGGATGATTCAAGGCTCATTTTGGCTGCTTCGATCTTCACGCGCTGTATGTATTCCACTACTGTATTGGATGTAGCTTTCTTGAAGCGTCTTTCAAGGTTACGGCGACCGAGGGCGAGCATGCCGGCCAGTTGATCTACAGTGATCCTTTCCTGGAAGTTGCGCTCTATGAATTCCTGCGCTTTTTTCACCGGCTCATCCTCGTGCTCTTTTTGCCCACGGAAAATGGTAAAAGGTGATTGACTGTCGCGCTCGATATCTATCTGGAAAATCTTGGAAACAAAAACGGCCATCTCGCGACCGGAATATTTTTCTACCAGGTATAAAATAAGATTGAGGTAAGAATAAGCTCCACCGCTTGAATAAATGCCATACTCATCTGTCAGTATCTTATCTGCTACCAGGTTCACGTCGGGAAACATCTTTCTGAAATCGTTTGCTGCCAGCCAGTGTGTAGCACAGTTGCGGCCTTTGAGCAAACCTGTTGATGCCAACAGGAACGCACCTAAGCAAAGGCTCGCAATTTCCGCTCCTGCTTTATATTGACGGACGATCCAGGGAATAAAAGCCTGGTTATCGTCAATCGCTTTTTTCAGATCACCATGCACTGCAGGTATGATCACCAGGTCAGTCTTTTTTGTATTATCAACTGTCCATTCTGTGCTGACGGTAAATAAGCCGCTGCTTAAAGGAGTATGCTTATCGATACCCACAAGGTGTACTTTGAACAACGGCTGTTTTCCCATGGAAACAGCCAGCTCATTTACTTCAGTAAATAACTTGTGGGGACCTTCGATGCTGCCCATGATAGCTCCTCTCGGAACAAGGATAGATACGTGTTTCATGTCCTAAAGTTAGGCAGATCCTTTGTCGCGATCAACACCGAGATATGGCGGAATTACCCCCTTTATATCACTTTGAAGTGTAACGCCCATTCCGGATCAGCCAGGCTGCAGCCTGATAACAGGCAATCGCCTGCCTTGTCAGCTTATCATCAGGCTTCAACTCCTTTGCAGCTCCTGTTGAAAAATCAGCCTGGAAAATAGCGGTTTGTTTTACAGGCGACTGTACGATCAATGTATCATGCACAACCAACCCAAGTCCCTGGTAAGTGCTGATAAATGCTCTTTGCTTATCGGCAGGCAGGTTCAACACATCCTGGCCAAAGAACTTTGTTTTGTAATTGAACTGCAACAACCCGAGGATCGTAGGAGCAATATCTATCTGGGCAGTCAGTGATTCTACTTTTGCAGGTAAAATATTTCCCGGAGAATAAATGACCATTGGGATATGATAACCGGTTACAGGCAGCGCCGTTTTCCCCGCACTTGAAGCACAGTGATCAGCAACGACCACAAAAATGGTATTGGAAAACCAGGGCTTCGCAGATGCTTCTTTCAGGAAACGGCCAATAGCATAGTCTGTGTATTTCACAGCACCTTCCCGGGTTTGAGAACCGGGCGGTATATCAATACGGCCTTCGGGATAGGTGTAGGGGCGGTGATTGGAAACCGTCATCACTTGCGTAAAGAAAGGACGATGCTGACTGTAATTTTTATCCATTGTTTGCAAAGCCAGGGTAAAGAGGTCTTCATCTGCAACGCCCCAGATATTGGCATAATGAATATCCTTGTTATTAATAGCCGTCCTGTCTATTACATCATAATTGTTGTGCGAAAAGAAATAGTTCATGTTATCAAAATACCCATAGCCTCCATAAATGTACTGCGTGGTATATCCTTTTTCCCTGAACACAGCACCGAGGCTGAACAGGTTTTCATTTCCCGGTCTCTTCACCAGGCTTTGGCCGGGCAACGGAGGAATGGAGAGGGATAATGCTTCCAATCCCCTTACGGTCCTTGTACCAGAAGCATACAGGTTGGTAAACAGCATTCCTTTATTCGCCAGAGAATCCAGGCAGGGAGTCAGGTGTTGCGTGCTGCCAAAGGAATCCATGAAAGAAGCACTCAGGCTTTCGACGCTGATCAACACCACATTCATTTTCTTTTCAGGGCCCGGATAGGAGATCTCTCTTTCCAGGTTGAAGAGATCATTGCTTACAAAGCGGCTGTAGGGAGCCGACAATTGTTCTCTCACAATAGAAAACGCGGTGGAATCAGGAAGGGTTTGATAATACTTATAAAAATCGAGTTCGTTATTCTGGAAAGCCTGCACAAAATCATAAATACCATTCCCTGCCAGTTCGTTCGCATAGTTGTCTTTACTGAAATTTTTCCAGCTTGCCGGTATCACCAATGCGACAATGAGTGTTGCCAGCGCAAAGAGTACCATAAAAGCCAGTCTTGGAACAATAGAAAAACGTTCCTTTATGCCAGTTGTTATCTTTCTCCGGAACAGGAAGATGATACAACCTGCAATAATAGCAGCTGTCAGCAAAATGCTGGTTACCGGATAAGATTCCCTGATATTCCCGATCACTTCATTGGTATAGATCAGGTAATCCACTGCAATAAAATTGTAACGGGAAGAAAATTCATTCCAGAAGAACCATTCACTCACTGCATTGAACAGCAGAAGGAATATGGCAACGAACAAAAACAGCCCCACCACAGCAGCCCGCCATTTCCGGCGGAAAGAAAAGCTTCTTGTAAGCAAGAAAAGATAAATGACCACGCGAACGGCCAGGTAAATAAGAAAAGCCTTATACAGGTCCCGGTTAAAATCTTTTGGAATAAGATGGGTAAACAGGATAATTCCCAGAAGTGCCGCAAAAAAAGCAGCCATCACCCATCTTCCTTTCTTTGTATAAATAAATTCGTTGGTAAAACAGATATGCAATACGAGTGGAATGGCCACAAAAAGAGCGATCATCAGGTCGTACAACATCCCGATAAAAAAACTTTCTGCAACCAGCAGGAATGAGCTACCCATCCTGTGTTCAAAACTGATCACTAATACCAACCTGGTAAGAAAAGACACGAGCACGGCAAGCCCAACGAGTAGAATGGCGGGAGCATATTTATTCTTTCCTCCCTTAAAAAAATCCCAATGCATACAGCTATCTGTTATAATTATGGTGGATCAATAGATCAGTTTTTTTGTTTTCTTTCCCCATTTATACTGGTGCGTCCAGTAAGAAGCCTTCATGGAAAGAATGCCAATACCCGCGCCGAGCAGTACATCACTGATATAATGCCGGTTATTGGCCATACGCATCATGCCAACTGTAGACGCCAATCCATAAGCAGCATAAGGCATCCAGGGAAAGCGGTCCTGGTATTCCTGGCTTAGGAATGTAGCAGCGGCAAAAGCCTGGGCAGTGTGCCCGGAAGGAAAAGAATTATAATTAGATCCATCCGGCCGGAGCTGATGCGTAGTATTCTTGAGCAGGGTAACCGTTCCGAACATCAGCAGTTCGCCTTTCAGCAGGATGGCTGTACGGTTGGCAAAATCAGTTTTCGATTTAATACCCATTGCATCCAGCCCATACGCAATTGCAATGGGGGAATACTGCAGGTAATTATCAATACTCGTCCTGAAACCCTGCATATGTTCATTCCGCTCCTCCACGATCTCGTTCTTAATGGATTCTTTTCCGTTCCCATCTGTAAATACTCCCATCAGCGCAAGGGTGACAGGCACATTCAACTGGCGGACACTGAAACGGTAATGGGGCACAATCAGGCTGCTATCCGTTTGTTGGGCATATCCACACTGGAACAATAAAAGGAGGAATAGGCAGGCGTAGGCTTGTTTTTTCATGCAGGCAGAACTTATGTCTGCAAAGTTTTTGATTGATTTGGAAGAAATTTTGAAGAATGGAGGGTCAAATTGGTTAACGAAATATAAATCACTATCAAAGTGTTGTTAATTGGCCTTTACACTTCCCATTTATACCCGGTACCATAAACCGTTTTCAGGTAATTGCCATAGCCGGCATCATGCAGTTTCTTTTTGAGGTTCTTAATATGAGCGTACACAAAATCGTGATTATCCAGCATATCTGCAATATCTCCTGATAAATGTTCCGCCAGCGCACCTTTGGATATGACCCGGTTCTTATTGCCTACAAAATAGAGCAGGAGATCAAACTCTTTCCTGGTGAGGGAAACCGGCGTATCATTTACCATTACGGTTTTGGCCAGCAGGTCGATTTCCAATTCATGCTGGCTCACCATATTGTTATTGCCAAAACTTCTCCGGCGGATAATAGAGTAGATGCGTGCAGCCAGTTCGGGCAGGTGAAATGGTTTGGCCAGGTAATCATCTGCACCGATCTGTAAACCTTTGATCCTGTCATCCACAGAATTTTTAGCGGATATGATGATCACACCGTCCTGCTTTTTCTGCGCTTTGAGCTCTTCCAGGATCTTCAGGCCATCGCCGCCGGGCAGCATCAGGTCAAGCAAAATGCAGTCATATTCATACAGGCTGATCTTTTCGATAGCCTGCGCATAAGTATTGGCAAATTCGCAGCGGTAATTTTCTTCCTTGAGATATTGAGCAATACTGGAAGAAAGTTCTTCCTCGTCTTCGATGATCAGGATCTTCATGCAGAATTATTGCAACAAATTTACCCGAATAAATTTGAATTCTTTTTGAAAGAGGGCTGGTGAAGATCAGTAGATCAATTTGGCTGTTTTCTTCTTTCCCCATTTATACTGGTGTGTCCAATAGGAAGCTTTCATGGAAAGAATGCCAATACCTGCGCCCAGCAGCACATCACTGATATAATGACGATTGTTGGCCATACGCATCATACCAACTGTAGAGGCCAATCCATAAGCAGCGTACGGCATCCAGGGGAAACGGTCTTTATATTCCATGCTCAGGAAAGTGGCTGTAGCAAAAGCCTGCGCCGTGTGTCCTGAAGGAAAAGAGCTGTGATCAGTACCATCAGGCCGTAATTGATTAGTGGTGTTCTTCAGGAGGGTGACGGTAGTCAGCATCATCAACTCACCTTTGATCAGCATGGCCGTCCGGTTGGCAAAATCATTTTTGGCTTTAATGCCCATTGCATCAAGCCCATACACAATAGCGATCGGGGAATATTGCAGGTAATTATCAATATGTGTCCTGAAGCCCGGCAGGTGTTCATTCCGTTCCCGTACAATATAATTCTTGATAGAGCCGTCTGCATTGCTGCTTGCGGCCAATCCCATTAAGGTAAGGGTGAGCGGTACCTGCAATTGACGTACTGTGAACTTATTGCGCGGTAGGGCTGGCAACGGGATACTATCTGTTTGTTGGGAATAGCCACTTTGGGTCAATACAATAAAAGAAGAAAGTAGAACGGCCAGTTTTTTCATGTGGGGAATACACCTGGATGGTGCGCCAGGATGTGGTTTAACGAATAAAGGGCCGGTTTAAGTATATAAAAGGATTGTTAAATACAATCTATTCCTTTTTTCAATTTAATAAAATAAAAATCAGCAACTTAAATATTAACCTGGCATTCAAGGATACGCCTGTCCGGCAACTTTGCTGTATATATTCCTTAACTGGTGCAAATGCCTTTGCGTATGGATCACCATAAAGCTGAGCCATTCAAAACGGGTAAGCATCCCGGTTCCGGGAAACTCAAAATCCATGCAGGTGGGATTGAGATCGAGCGTATTGGCTGCATGCCGGATATTCTTCCAGGTAGTCTCCAGGCGTTTATACATTTCCTCTTTCTGATAATGATTCTCCTGCGGGTAAATGAAATCAGGTGAGTTCATTTTGGTGCTGAAATCGAGGAATAGCCTTCTGAGCGGCTCTATCATAATAGCGGGGTCACGCTCGGTAGGTTTTGTATTGCCATATAGCAATTCTACAGAACAACCTTTTGCTAAATGCTCCCCTACCTGCCCGGCAGTCCAACTGCCCTTAAAAGGTACCTGGTTCAACTGCTCCTGGGAAAGTGATGCATATATATGCAGCAATTCAGCTTCTGTGGTATCGATCTGATCAAGCAATTCCTCTTTCATAATCTCGATTATTAAATGAATACAAACCTAGCTGCATTTTCTGGCGGATGAAGGGTGCGATCACGGCAATCTTAAGGCAGAATACGACAAGTAAACAGGATTCATGTACTTCATACACATTAAAACTTATTACTTACATTTGCTTCAACCGGCTTAATACCCGGTTGTTTATTCATCCTCAATCAAACGATATGCGCAGATTATTTGCCTCTCTTTTTCTCGTTCTCCTGTACATTATCTCTTATAGCCAGGACCTTCAGTCGCCCGACAAACAACTGCAGCTTCACTTTTCCCTTGTGGAGAAAGGAACGCCGGCCTACAGCCTGACTTATAAAGGAAAGGATGTGCTCCGTACCAGCAAGTTGGGATTGCAACTGGTAAACGATACTTCCCTTTTGCAGAGATTCGTGATCAGTGATACCGCCCGCACCAGTTTTGATGAAACCTGGAAACCGGTATGGGGAGAAGTGAAAGAGATCAGGAACCATTATAATGAACTGGCTGTAACGGTCACCCAGTCATCTACTCAACGGTTCATCGTGATCCGCTTCCGTTTGTTCAATGATGGATTGGGATTCCGTTATGAATTTCCTGCACAAAAAAACCTGAACTATTTTATTATTAAGGAAGAAAGAACACAGTTTGCCCTCGCAGGCGATCACAAAGCTTTCTGGTTGCCGGGTGATTATGATACACAGGAATACAGCACTGTTACCTCCAATCTCTCGGAAGTAAGAGGGAGAATGAAAGCGGCCGTTACTCCCAACGCTTCTCAAACCACGTTCTCACCCACCGGTGTACAAACCCCATTGATGATGAAAAGTAAGGATGGCTTGTATATCAATATCCATGAAGCAGCGTTGGTGAACTATTCCTGTATGTCGTTGAACCTGGATGATAAGAACTTTATCCTTGAATCATACCTCACACCGGATGCGGTAGGCAATAAAGGTTTTATGCAAACACCCTGTCAGTCGCCCTGGCGCACAGTGATCGTAAGCGACAGAGCAGGCGATATACTGGAATCCAGGCTGGTATTGAACCTGAATGAGCCCACCAAATATCAGAACACTTCCTGGATCAAACCCATTAAGTATATAGGGGTATGGTGGGAAATGATCACAGGCAAAAGCACCTGGTCATACACCAACCTGGAAAATATACAGCTCGATAAAATTGATTATTCCAAAACCCAGCCTAACGGTACACATGCTGCCAATACAAAACACGTAAAGGAGTACATAGATTTCGCAGCACAACACGGGTTTGATGCAGTGCTGGTAGAAGGCTGGAATGTGGGCTGGGAAGACTGGTTTGGCAAAATGAAAGATTATGTATTTGATTTTGTAACACCCTACCCTGATTTTGATGTAAAAGAACTGCACCGCTATGCTGCCAGCAAAAACGTCCGCATCATCATGCACCATGAAACATCTTCTTCTGTCCGCAACTATGAGCGGCATATGGACACTGCTTATAAATTCATGGTGGAGAATGGATACAATGCAGTAAAGAGTGGATATGTAGGAAATATCCTTCCGGATGGGGAACACCATTATGGACAATGGATGGTGAACCATTATCTCTACGCCATTCAGAAAGCTGCAGATTACAAGATAATGGTGAATGCACATGAAGCGATACGCCCTACGGGCCTCCATCGCACCTACCCCAACCTGTTGGCGAATGAAGCAGCGAGGGGAACCGAGTATGAATCATTCGGAGGGAATAATCCCGACCATACCACGATCCTTCCCTTCACCCGGCTGATCGGCGGTCCGATGGATTATACGCCTGGTATTTTTGAAACAAAGATCAGCAAGTACAATCCTGCCAATACTTCTTATGTGCATAGCACACTTGCAAGGCAACTGGCATTGTATGTTACCATGTACAGTCCTTTGCAAATGGCTGCCGACCTGCCGGAAACATATAATAAATTCCTCGATGCTTTCCGCTTTATTGAAGATGTGGCTGTTGATTGGGACGATACAAAAGCGCTGGAAGCTGAGCCAGGTGATTATATCACGCTTGCACGCAAAGCAAAAGGAACCAACAACTGGTTTATCGGCAGCACCTGTGACGAGAATGGCCGTGTATCCAATATCAAATTCGATTTCCTGGATGCCGGTAAAAAATACATCGCAACAATTTACAGTGATGGTGAAAAAGCACACTACGATACAAATCCACAGGACTATGTGATCAGGAAAGTGATCGTAACCAACAAATCAAAGCTGGCACAACACTGTGCACCAGGCGGAGGCTATGCTATCAGCGTAATTGAAGCAAAAACCGCTGACGAAACCAAAGGACTAAAGACATTAAAATAACCGCTAATTACTTTTAATCAAGACTGACACTATTTTAAATGCCTCCTTCCCGTTCTTCCCGCCTTACCGGTAAAAAACTTACCGGTAAGGCGGGAAGAACGGGAAGATTCTTTCAGGAAAAAGAAAGTACCCTGAAATACTCCTTATCAAAAATCCTGAAATAGATCCAATACGGATACCAGTTATAATAGGGCGATGCTTTGGCGATATTCTTCCTGTCGTGTGCAGAGAACCCGTTCATAAAAGCTTTCTTCTTTTTAGCAAAGACATAAATGTTGACTTGCACATCCGGTAGAGGCATGCCATTACAGTTATATTCTTTCTTACCTCTTATGTAAGGGTTTTCCGACACCCATGAATCTTTGATCAAAACGGCCTCTGCCATAGATGGAGGATAAACGCACTGGTATATCCGCCGCACTGTAAAATCGGCCCTGTCTTTATTCCGTCTGCAATACTCAGCTACCTGCTGACTGATAAATACGTGATCAGGATGGCCATAACCTCCGATCACATCATCCAGGCTGAAGATCACCGAGGGTTTTATCCGTTCAATATGTTCAGCCAATGCTGCATATACCGTATCTGTATTGAACACTTTGGGGAAATCCACATAGGGAAATGGCATATATGCGCGGGCAGAACTGTCTTTGCGATAGGGCAAATCCAGCAGGATCACCTCTTTTAAACCTTCTTTTTTCCCAAGCCGGTAGAACAGTTCATTTTTCTCCGGGTCCCTCTTACGTTTAAAACTCACCTGCGACACCTCCCAACCTTCGCTGATCAGTTTTAAAACGGTGCCCGAACATGAATAAGCATCGTCATCATGCGCAGTAACAATTAAGGCCCTTTTAGGAATATTGCCTTGCAGATAAGTGTCGGCCGGATATTTTTCATCCGGAGACATTGAATACACATAGCAGAGATGTGCGGCGATGGCTGCCACAAAAAGAATCAACAGGGTGATAAGAACCCGCCTGACCCATTTCATATTTATATAAGATTTACTGGTTAATGGCCTGAGCCATGTTAAAATTATATGCAGGTGATGGAAAGAATGTAGTATGCATCGGACATTTTACCGGCGGCACTTAAAATCAGATTTAACACATTAAGAGATAAACGCACTTCCTATCAACCGTTCAAAATAGTATCTTAGGTCACTGCATGACCGCCATCCACCAGATAAGATTTCCCACCCCGGCTCTCCAGCCTTTTATAAAATGCTACCTGGATATTTGCATGGGTGTACCCAACGAAGCCGTAACCTGCGTGTTGCCTGCAAAACTTGAACAATGCATCTTTTTTTCAACCGGCAATATACCAGTGGTAGAAGACCTCTCCAAACGACAGGGTAATATATTATCTCCCGGTAAGTGTTGCAATGTAAGAGGTGGCGTAAGCAGCTCTACGCTGGAGCTGCAGATTACCGGTCAGTTAGACATGTTTGTAGTTATATTCCATCCAACAGGGTTCTTCAGGTTCTTTGGCATTCCTGCCAGCCATTTCTCAGAAACCTTCACGCCGGCAACCATATCATTGGGGAAGGAATGGGAATTACTGGGTTTACAGGTCAGGGAGATGACAACCATTGATGAAAAGAAAACATTCGTTGAACGGTATCTGCTGCATTTGCTTGATAAGAATTCCTGCAGTCCCGATTATATTGATGCTGTAACTGCCAGGCTCTTACAAGCGCCCGGGCTTCCGGTACATCTTATGGCCAAACAAAGTTTTCTTAGTGAAAGGCAGTTCAGGCGGAAATTCACTGAGAGAACAGGTTTATCGCCCCAGGCTTTCGCACGTATCAGCAGGATCAATTTTGCGCTGAAGACAAAAAGATTGAATCCACATAGTTCATGGCGTTCCATTGCTTTTGAAACCGGCTACACAGATCAATCTCATTTCAGGAAGGAAATGAGATCACTAATGGGTATTATCCATCCTGCCGGAAATGCTGACGAGCAATTCGTGGATATTGAAGGAACTAACTTTAAACTATTAAGTCAGAAATGATCGCCTGCAGGATTATATTAAAGCAAAAAAAGGGGCCGCTATTTTTGGTAGCGGCCCTGTCTCTTTAACTGGACGGTAAAAAGAGTGAGTGACATTGGATTTTAAACCCGGGGTGGTTAAGACCGGTTGGTTTTTAGGATTTGGACGTTTTTGTTTTTCACTGAATATTGGATGGACTGATATTTCTATCACTCAACTGCTGGTACAAACATAGAGTTTGACAAAATGGATTGCAAGAGGAAATCTACCCGACAATCAATGATTTTTACTATTCCGGGTACCTACCCGTAAAAGTTAAAAAGGGCAGATCCGGGTACGCACCTTAACTGATTTTTGCCGGCAAACCGTTTTTACATCAGTGGTTCTCAATGTGTTTTCCTTACACTATTTTTCCGTAGGGATTTTCCAGAACCGGCCTAACCGGGCTTAAAAACAATGTTATTTTTTAGTAAACACGACAATAAAAAAATGATGAAAAATATCATTGCTCTTGCTGCATATAAAAACTAATGAACGTTCTTATTGGAATCAGAATCCCTCGCTATGATCATAATGTAATTATGCAAAAGCTCTATACCGGAAAAGACTATTGAAGCAAATAAAAAACCGCTACAGTAAGTAGCGGTTTAAAATCTTTTAATTACAGGACGGTAAAAAAAGAAGTTGACTGATATTGGATTTTAGTGACTGGTTGGTTAGGCCAGTTGGTTTTTGGATTTGGATTCGATCGGTTTTCCTGGATCTGGATTGTTGGTTTTTCGGATCTGGATCGTTTGGTTCTTCTACTTTGGATATTGGATGGATTGATATCGCTATCAATCAACTTCTGATACAAACATAGTCCGGCCATAAGGCTCTTGCAAGAGCAAATCTACCCCGGTTGCGCACGAAATTTACGATGGTTATTTTACATAGACAGGCTAACACACTGGTAATCAGCACACTTACTTCACTCGATCTCTATGCCATATTTATCCAGTAAACCTGGAATTCCCTGGAGAGAAAATTTTGCTTTTTTGATCCGGTTGATCTCGGGGTCAATAGAATAGTTAACAGCAGACCGGAGATCAGTTTTTTCCAGAATGGTTTGTTCAAATTTCGCCTGCAGCAGATCGCAATGATCGAAGGAAGCACCCGTAAGATCTGCTTCCGTGAAATCTGTTTCCTGCAAAGTGCAACCCTGGAAAGAGGTTTTCTTCAGGCTGCGTTTATAGAAGGAAGAGAAATTGAGAACACATTTACTAAAATCCACTTTGAATAAAAAATCACTGCTGTTTTCAAAATTAACACCCAGTATTTTGCATTCCTGGAATGACACTCCATTAAACGAGGTCTTGATCGTTTTCACCATGCTAAGATTGCAGGATTTGAACTGGCAATCTATAAACTGTATTTCTGAAAGATCAGTATTTGAAAAATTGCAGTTGATAAAACTGCATCCTTCATACTCTCCTAAAGCCAGGGGCTTACCGGAAAAGTCTATAGATTCGAATGTCTGATCTTCAAAATAAGTACCCGCCATTACAATAGTTTCTCAAATTTAAAGTTAATGGCCTTTGACCAATTGAATAATCCCTTTTGCATCCGGCCTGTACACCCCGATCAAATGCGTCCTGATTGAATCAGGCGTTGGCTTGGATTCCCCATTCGTCAGCAAGGTGATCGCCCGGGAAGGGAGGGCTGGCATGTGACAGTCGATACAATTCTGTGCAAGTGTGGCCGCAGGCATGGTACTCAGCTTACAGAAATTATGATTTGCCTCTGAATGACAGTTCATACAGCGCTGGGAAAACACCTGCATATTCGTTCTCTCTGTAGCATGTGGGTTATGGCAGGATGAACAGTTCATATCCTTACTCTGTATAAAACACTGGCTGGCGGTGAACAACTGGTATTGCGTTCCATGAATATCCAGCTCAGCAACATTTGGCCGGCTAAGGTCCGGATAGAAATAATCTTTTAATGCACTGCCGGGTCTGAAATTAAATACCGGTTGTATCGGCGCTTTCAAACCTGAATGACATACTGCACACATATCCAGTTTGCGCTGGTTCTTCAATGTATCTATCCTGGTAATGAACCTGGCTTGTTTCTCCTGCGGATGTTCTGTATGAAATGAGACGTGCTCAGCAGCAGGCCCATGACATCGTTCACAATCTATTCCATAGATCACCTGGCCTTTTTCAAATTGCTCTGTATAACTTACCCCTTGCGCTTTTATTCCTTTCACCGCAGCCATGGAAGTATGGCAACCAAAGCAGGCCGTGTTCACCACCCTGTCGAACCGCGGATGACTGGCCGGAAAGCCCGGGCTGTTTGCCCAGTTATGCGCCGACACCAGGTACGACAATGGCAACTGGAAATACTGATCACCTTTAAAATACAGGTAGGTCTGCGCCTTGCGTCCAGATCCTATAGCAATCTCAAAACGGTGAAGCTCCTGCAATTTGCCATTAAGATAAGCTGCCTGGTAAAGCCCGCTGTCGCGGCTTTCCATTATCACATTCATGCCATTTGTAAAATTGAAATTATTGGCGGGTGGCTGGAAGCTCCCCAGTATCGTGGAATCAGCTGCTGGCCGGGACGTATTATGATGGGCCGTGGAAGCATAAGAGTCATAAATGCTTTTATGGCAGGTAATGCAAGCGGCAGACCCTGCAAAATTGCTGCCGCGGATATCCTTTTTCCCCTCTCCGCTTACACAACGGGAAAGAATGGTAATGCTGATCACGATCAGCAATGACACATAAAGCAGTCGTTTATTCATACAGCGATAATAGTTTTAAATATACTTAATGTCCCACTATCCGGTATTATTTTCCCACAAAGACAACGAAGACCACAAAGAACTACTGCTTGAACGATTTACTCTTGCTTTATTGGTATCTTGAAAAATAAGGAAAATTTTCTTTGTGGTCTTCGTTGTCTTTGTGGGAAATACTCCAACTCATCACTATGGGCATTAACCTTTCCCGGCATTCCTTAACCTTAAATAACCTCGGCCTTAACGTTTCCTTATACCGTTTTTGGCACGATGGCATTTGCTTTGAACTATACCTGGCATCTTTAACCTTTAAAATATATGTTATGAAAAAGATCTTTACTCTCGCTATTGCCAGTTTGTTCACTGTTGCTTTGTTTGCCGCAGACCGCAGGCCTTCTGTAACCCTCACCGCAGATAAGAAGTATGAAGTTGTGATTGACGGCCGCAGCTATGCCAGTGCTATTGGCAACACCATGGACGTGTCCCTGTTCAACAATGGCCGCCATACCATTAAAGTATACCAGCTTAAGAATGGCTTATTCAGCAAACAGAAAAAGCTGGTAAGCAGCACAACTTTCCAGTTGAACCGCAGCAGCCTGGACATTTCCGTTGACCGTTACGGACGGATCACCATCCATGAACAAAAGAAAATGAAATACGATAAAAGACCTGCCCAGAGAAGGTTTTAATAAAAAGGCCGCAGATACTGCGGCCTTTATTTTTGATCAGACAATATATCCAGTTTCTTTTGAATAGCCCGACGGTCTGCCGCTGTTCCTGCCAATGAAAGCGCCTGGCGGAAGTTTCTCTCTGCTTTGCGGTTATCGGTCCCTGTATAAAGCTCTCCGAGCAAAGCAAAATAGAATGGATTACCTTCCAGTTTCAGCTTTTCCGCTTCAACAATAGCTTCCCGTTTTCCGTTTGCTTTGGATAACGCATATGTACGGTTAAGTGCTGCAATGGGGGAATACCGGATCTGCAATAACTGATTATACAATTGCAAAACATTTTCCCATTTTTCCTTCGTGTCTTCTTTTATGGTATGCCAATAGGCAATAGCCGCTTCCAGGTGATAAGTGGAAAGCTGGTTTCCCTGTGATGCTTCATGCAGAAAGCAAGTTCCCTTCGCGATCAGTTCTGTATTCCAAAGGGAGCTGTCCTGGTCATGATACAAAACTATTTCTCCTCTTTCATCCTTTCTTGCAGCAAATCTCGATGCGTGGAAACACATCAGGGCCAGCAATGCTTTTACTTTGGGCAGGCAGGTCTGCGGGCTTTCCAACAGCAGACAGGTCAGCCGCATTGCTTCTAGGCAAAGATCCTCGCGCAAAACGCTGTCCTGGCATTCTGAATAATATCCTTCATTAAATAACAGGTATAGTGTGGTTAAAACAGCTTCCAGCCGGTTGCCGATCGCTGCTTCGCCGGGAAACTCAATGGCTACTTTCTCCTGGCGGAGTTTTTCTTTTGCGCGGAACAGCCGCTTATTGATCGTTTCTTTATTGGTCAGGAAAGCATGGGCAATTTCATCGATGCCAAAACCACAGAGAATGCGTAAGGCCAGCCCGATCTGTGATTCCGGAGGAATGGCCGGATGACAAAGCGCAAACAACATTTGCAACTGACTATCGGTAATATTAGCTCCCGACAGATCTATTGCGATCTCTTCGTCTTCTTCCTGTGATTGCCTTAAATGATTACTGATCTTCTGATCGAATAACCTGTTTCGCTGCAGGTAAGTCCGGGCTTTATTCTTAGCTACAGTGTAAAGCCAGGCAGCAGGGTTTTCGGGAATGCCTTTATAGGTCCAGTTTTCCAGCGCCGCTAAAAACGTTTCGCTGGCAATATCCTCCGCTGCTTCGATATGCTCTATGCCAAAAGCTTTACAAAGTACAGCGGTGATCTTGCTGAACTCCGTTCTGAAAAGATGCGGTATCAGTTCCTGCTGTTGCATAAATAAAAACCCCTGTGTAAAATGCACAAGGGTTTTGTTTGAATTAATGTATGCCGTCTCCTTTGGCAATTCTCCTGACTTCCACGCTATTGCCTTCGCCCTGCAGCACCGGACTGCCTTTTGCAAATTCAACCGCTTCTTCCACAGATGCCGCTTTCACAATGACGTAACCGGCAATTGTCTCTTTTACCTCTCCGAAAGGCCCATTGGTGACCACATTATTGTGCCATACAACCCTGGCATCATCAAAAGGTAATCCGTTGCCGGCAACGAATTTGTTTTGGGCGGCAATGCCGCCGATCCAATCCATTGTTTGCTTCATCCAGACCTGTATTTGCTCCGGGGAGGCAACTTTGTTGCCGTCTTCATGCCGGAAGATCAATATGAACTCGTTCATTGCTGTTGTTTTGATGCTGTCCCTGCCGTTTCCCAGCGCGCCTGGGGCCGAATCAGGAGACAAACAAGTTATTGAATATTTGTTTACATATCAATAACCAATGAACGGGCCGGAATTGGACAAAGGGGTTCAAAAAATGTTACCCAGGAGCTCGTTTATTTTTCCAGCACTTTTTCAATTTGCTCTTTATTAAAGCCTTCGTGCGAATAAATGACTTTACCTGATTCATCCAGGATCACAACAACGGGGAAAGCATAGATTCCTAAATCATTCGCCAGTTTTTCCCCATTATACAACATTCTGTAACCAGGCTTATCACGTTCGTAAAAGAAAGCGATCTCTTTCCTGTCATCATAAGCATTCACCGACAGGATATCAACCTGCTTGCCATATTTCTCCTGCAGGGTTTTCATTTCCGGGAATGCTTCCATGCAGTAGCCGCAGTTCTTTATCCAGAACTCCATCAGTACTTTTTTTCCTTTGAAAGCAGCGTAATCAACACTGTCAGTCATGCTCCCTTTATACTCAGGCAAAATCCATGATGGCAGGTTTGTCCCTACTTCCACCAACGATTTCCTTTTCAAGTCCTGTTTTGGCGAGTAACCGGTATAAGAAGAAAAAAACCAGGATGCCGGAGAAGGACTCCCTGGTTGGGTTTCTATATTGGTAAAAATGGTTTTTGTATAATACTGGTCCTTCATAATACTGTTGCGGTCAATAATAATATAAGGAAGTAAAGTTTTTTTATTCACTACCAGGTCATAATAGCGGGTAACTTCTGCATCCAAATCAGAGAACCCGCTGGGGAATGCAAGCGTTTTCCTGGATAGTTCAAATTTCAGCAGGTGATAAGTTCTTCCTTCAATTGAAGTATCCTTTACTGATTTTGGTATACCTGCATCCCCGGCAATAAGGGGTAAAGAAATGCGTAATGTGGGAATTGAATTATACAAAAGAGAGAGATTTTCCAGCGAGCGGAGGTCTTTTTTGCTGAATACACTGGTTTTGTCTGATTCATTCAATTGAAAAAACTCTGTCCCGTTGTATACCTGCAATGACTTTTCAGAACGTAACTGAAGCCTTAGGGCCTTCCCTTCCGCCCCGGAAGCAAAATCCAAATAACTGGTACCACTGTTTTTTGCAAAATAATTGTCTTTATAATTATTGATCTCCCGGTAAGAGTCATATTGCAAAAAAGAAAGTTTTGTCAGAGCTTCGGCCACCTGTGTGAATATTTTGGCAGCATCCTGTGTATTTCCATCAACAGAATTGAACATTGCCAACAACAGGGTCGAAACGAATAAAATATAGCGCATAAAACTTTGTTTTGACCAAACATAAACAATACCTGCTTCTCTGTATCTTCAATTAGACAAACTCATGAAAGAATCAGATCAGGAAGGGTTGGTCGAAAAAATGACCGGGTTTATCGAAAGGAAAAACTACCGCTTACGACATTTTTTTAATTTGCCCCGATGCTGGCTTTGCTGAAAAAAAAGATCGCTGATAAATACTTCTGGATGGAAATGCTGTTGCTCGTTTCCATCACCTACCTTATTGCCATCCTCAGTGATGTGGAATACAGCATTTATGAAGAAGGCAGTGGATGGTACTTTATCAATTCTCTTGAATACCGTCTTTCATTCGGCACTTTCAGCTTCATTCTTTTCGGGACTTATTACTGGGCGTTTGTAAAAAGATTCGTAGATGGCAGGAAGCCACTACTACTGGTAATAAGCCTGCTTGTTTTCATCCCTGTAATGCATTACTACAATCATTACGTTGCTTTATGGAGCATGAGCAAGCTCCCTCTTCTTTCAGAAAGTTTACGGAAGATCGCAGCAAGGCAATATAAAGCAGAGGAGGGTTTCAAACTTATTTATGCCTACACGCTTTCTTACCGGTGTTTACCCATGATCGGTTTTGCTTATCTTATCCGTGCATTAAAACAGGAAGCACAGTTAAAAACACTCAAGGAACAGCAATTGGTCTCCGAACTTAATTATCTCAAGGCCCAGGTGCAGCCTCATTTCTTTTTCAACACACTAAACAATATCTACGCGCTGGCCATCAAGCAATCAAAAGATACGGCACCAATGGTAGTGCAGCTTTCAGAAATGATGCGGTACATATTGTATCAGTCTGCCGAACAAAAAGTGTCTCTGCAACAGGAAGTTGCTTTTCTGCACAGCTATGTGGAGATCGAGCGGCTACGGCATCACCAGCATATTTCCATCAGCTTTGATGTGCAGGGTATAACCGATACTGCCCGTATCGAACCATTACTCCTGCTTCCCTTCATTGAAAATGCATTTAAACATGGCGCCATGGAAGCCGTGGAAAAAGGTAATGTATCTATTGTGCTTTGCCTGGTGGAGAAAGAACTGAGCCTGCAAGTTGCCAACAGCAAGCCTGAAAGAAAAAAGGAACATAACCCTTGTGGTATTGGTTTGCAAAATGTAAAGAAGCGATTGGAATTGCTCTATCATAACCGCCACCAGTTGCAGGTTTCAGAAAATGAACAGAACTATGAAGTGAACTTAAATCTTAAACTGGCATGATCAGGTGTATTATTGTGGATGATGAACCTTTGGCGCAGGAAGTGCTGGAAGCGCATATCAAACGGTTCGGGCGATTGGAGGTATTTGCCAAATGCCCGAACGCACTGGAAGCGTTCAAAGTGCTTCACAAAGAAAATATTGAACTGATGTTCCTTGACATCCGTATGCCGGCCATTAATGGCATTGAGTTCCTGAAATCGCTTAAATCTCCGCCTAAAGTAATATTCACTACTGCTTATTCTGAATATGCGCTTACAGGCTTCGAGCTCGATGGTATTGACTACCTGCTTAAACCCATCAGCTATGAAAGGTTTGAAAAGAGCATGGAAAAATTATTCCGGATCTATCCGGATGAGAAAATACAGCAAAAACAGTATACTTACTTTAAAGTGTCCGGCAAACTGATAAAAGTAATGCATACTGAATTGCTGTATGCTCAATCCGTGAAAGATTATATCCTTCTGAAAACCACTAAAGGCAATCTTCTTACTTATATGACCATGAAGAACCTGGCTGGTCTTTTACCTGCTGATACTTTTGCACGGGTCCATCGTTCTTATCTTGTCAATATGAATTGTATCGAAGTGATGGATAAAAACATATTGAAAGTGGCAGGAACAAATATCACTATTGGAGAAAATTACCGGGATAATCTCCAGTTGATCCGCCGCAATAAAGACTAAGCAGGAAACGACTTATAACTTAAGCTTGATACCTCCGTTTATTACAAACCCGTCAACAGGCGCATAAATATCCCTGAAAACAGGATTATCAATAGTACCTGTATAGATCGGGCCAAATTTAGTCTGGCGCGTATCTGTGAAATTCTCAAAATTGATAAACAGAGAAAATTTCTCCCAGATCTTTTCTGCCATGAAACCGGTGATCCAATAGGGTTTGCCAAAACTTCCATCACTCAATTGCTGGCGGCTGTAATAATAGGCTTCCAGTCCGATCTTCCATTGATCCTCTACTTCATACATCAGTACATTATTGAGCCTGTGACGGGCTGTAAGAGGCAACCAGTGCTTGCTGTTGAAATAAGTATTCGCATCCGTGTAAGTATAACCAACGAACAGCTTAAATGCATGATAGGTCAGTTTCAGATTTGTTTCCATTCCCTTTGTATCAACATGGCCTGTGGAGTTTTCAAACTCCAACATACCTCCTCCTGCATTTGCCAATACCAATGGGCGGTTCAGCCTGGTATAAAAGAACATATGATTAAGGCTGAATCCCAACTCTCCAAAATTCGTTCTGTAATTGATATCCGCATTACCTCCAACAGATCTTTCGTTGCGGGTAGTATGAATATTGACGGGAAGGATGTGCCGGAACTGGTTTCGCTCTGCATCTTCTGTAAAAATGGTAGGCGATTTATAGCCATATCCACCGCCTGCACGGAAAGTGATCTTTGGAGTAAACTTGAACATGGCTGTTACTCTTGGCAACAATTCAAATCCGTAGTCATTTACATAATCACCCCGGAGGCCTGTTTCAAGGGTAAACATATCTGAAACCGACCAGGCATTCTGAACAAAAAAACCGACAGTACTATAATAATAATCCCTGACAGGATCAGGTGATAAAGGTTTTTCTTTAAGATCGTCTGTTAGCAAGTTAGCGCCAACCACCCAGTCTGCTTGTTCCCCTTTCCTGTTCCAGGTGAATTCCGAAAAGGAAGATTGCTGCAAAGCATCAAACTGGTAAGCAGGGATGGCAATGGAGCGATCAAACCGGCTGTAACTGTTCTTCAGTTGAATGGTGGAGTTTTCATTCAGCCGGTGGGCAATTCCAAATTGGGCAGTGACCCGGTCTGTATTATTTTTCTCAAAAAAGCCTGTTCCCCCATTCTTTACATAATTCATGTCGCCACCGGTCCTGTCTTCTGTAATATAGCTGATGCCGATATCGGCGGTGGTCTTTTTTCCATAGATAAACATCCGTGGATTAATGGTGTAGCGCTCAAACTTTGGAATAGCCGTTAATCCAATGTCGGCAGGATCAAAAGCGGCGCTGCTATTGCGGGAGCCAAATACTGTCAATCCTATTTTACCATAGCGCTCACTATAAAAGCCGCTAAGGTCAAGTCCTTTCGCGGTGGTGGCATTGGCAATAAAGCTGAGTTCCCTTTCATCGCCAGGTGTTTTAGATACAAGGTTCACGAGCCCTGCGATTGCTCCACCGCCATACAAAGTGGAAGATGATCCTTTGATCACTTCCACCTGCCGGAGATCAAGCGGAGCGATCTGCAGAAGGGAGAGGCCACCCGAGAATCCGGCATACAAGGGATAGCCATCCCGGAGTATCTGTGTATACCTTCCATCCAAACCCTGGATGCGTATACCGGAATTATAGGAAGTAGCAGAGGTCTGTTGCGTTTGAATACCCGTGCTTTCATTCAGTAACATCCGTATATCTCCGGGCTTCATGTTTCCTTTTTCTTCAAGTTCTTCTCCTGATATCACTTCTGTCCGGGTAGGCGTGTTGGCAATGGTGCGGCTGGTGCGCGTAGCTGTAACCACCACTTCTTCTTCCTCTTCTTCTTCCGCTGTTTCCATTTCAATAACGCTCAGGTCAGCTTCTGTCAATGGAAATGTGTAAGTAATAGTCTTATCCGTAAAGCCTACATGAGAAATAGTAAAAGTCTGCACGCCATCCGGAATATTGGTAAGAACGATCTTACCGGTTGAATCTGCGATCAGCGACCTGTTTTTTTCCTTCCACTGGAGGGTAGCCCCCGGTAAAGGGGATTTATGATCGCTGATAATCGTTGCTGTAAATGTATGTTGTGCCTGTGCTGAAAAAACAAAGCAGCACAGGACAATGCCTGTCAATAAATATCTCATTACCTGGTTTATAAAATGTAAAAATCTTGTTTGCCGAAAATATGATCAGCAAGACCGGGGAGGTTGGAATAAAGAGGAATACACTTCTTCTCCGTTAGTAAAAATATAGGTGCTGTAACGGGCCGGCAGCGGTTTCAATTGGAAAAAATTAAAGTTGCCTGCTGATATCTCTTCAGAAGCAGCGCAGGAAGCACAAGCTGAGAAGGGAGAGCAAAAGCAGTTATCCTCTTTTTGACGCCCGGAGTGAGTGCTTGTTTGATCGGCCTCGGTAGCGCAATCATCATCACCCGGGCAGCAAGGATAGAAAGTGCCCGACATGGCGAGAAACAGGAATATGATAGCAGCCCATTTTTTCACAGGGCAAATATAATAAAGAAGGAATGTTTTTACTCGCTCACGGGTAATGTTCAATTCCAACAGTCGATTTTTCTCCCACAAAGAATTATCCCCGCATTTCTTACAGGTATAGTAGCGTTACCATAAAACATTCTTTGTGGCCTTGGCTGTCTTTGTGGGAAAATACCAAAGGGAGCCGTCACTACTCTCATTCCGGGCAAACCCAAAACGGCAAAGTAAAATGCAATAACATAATAAACCCAGAAATGTTTGAAGTCTTGAATAATTAACTGATCAATAAGATTCTTGTTCCGAAAAAGACAAAAAAAACAGACAAACAGACATTTTCCGGTACATGGTCAGTAGCGAATTTTGTTCCCGAAATAGCGCTATTAAGATCATTATACAGTAACAGACGAGATTTAATGTCAAAGAAATATTTTAATTATGAAGAAAAGACTATTAAGCGTTATCGCTATCGCATTACTGGCTTCTGCCAGTACACTCAATGCTCAGGAAAAATGGACAGTAAGCGTGAAGGGAACTCCTCTGCTGAGCTGGATGCACAATTCAGATGATAAAGACCTTCCAGGTTTTGATAGCAAAAGTAAATTTGCCGCTAACTTCGGGCTTGGCGTTGAATATGCGTTCACTAAAAATATAGGTATCGGCCTTGACGCCTTGTATTCATTGCAGGGAAGGAAATTTGATTATTCCGGGACAGAAGTCAACCAGAAAAATAATTACATCAAAGTTCCCCTATACGTTACTTACACCACACCGTTGAGCCAGGGTGTTTCCTTTACTGGTAAACTCGGCCCTCAATTAAGCATCCTCACCGATTCAAAAATAGAAGCCGGCAACCAGGAAACAGATACAAAAGATCAGTTTAAAGACCTGACTTTTGGTGGCATGGCCAATGCTGGTTTTGATTTTGCTTTATCAAAGAATATATTCCTGAACACTGGAGTACGATTTGACTATGATTTCACCAATGCAGAAGATAAGGGCTATGCAGGCTATCCCGCTGGCCGTGCCAAAACCTATAATTCTTCTTTGGGTCTCGAAGTCGGTCTTAAATACAGGTTTTGACCAAATTTACTTTCGTAGGTGGTAGATTCAGGCAGGTTCATATAGTTCCTTCACGCGATTGAACTTGTCTTTTCAGGGAATAAAGGCCAGAATCATCTGGCCTTTCCTTTTATACAGGTTTGATAGCTGTCCGCAATTTTTTAACCAGTACCCTTTTCATTCCTGTCTTTTCCTTTATCCATTGCTGTTTTAATTCATCAAGAAGCCTTTTAGTTGGAAGCGCAACGCGCTTTATCCAATAAGCTTTTAATAAGCTGATAGAAGTGCACCGGTCCTGGAATGCGCCCAGTTCATCAAGCAATACAGCAATAAACTTCTCATCCTGCCCTTTCCAGATACTGGCAGACAGCACCCTGAATTCTTTTCCTTCATATTCCTTCAGGTTATAAAACAGGTCCTTGAGATGTTTCCTGATCGAATGTATATTATCATCGCTAAAATGACCCGAAGCCAGAATAGCATATACGGAGCTCCATTTATCTTCAACAAAACGATGGACATCATTCTTCAGAAATTTTTCGGGTAAACTTGCATTTGTTTTCTTCTTGCTTTCCTGCACCGGCTTTTTGGATAGAATGTCCTGGAGTTCCGGTTCTGCTTTACCGATCTCCGTTTGCAATAAATCAAGGTAGGGATTTATTCTCCCTCTGTCCTTTTTTACTGATTCCTTTATTCTTTCCTGCTGCAGTTGCAGATCACGGACAGTACCATACAGGGAGTACAGTTGTTTTAATTTCTTTGAAACCTTTATTTCTTCTTTTACACGGGGGCTTGAGGACAACATTCTGAAGAAAGCTCTCAGCCTTTTATATTCCATTCTTAACTGATGGATCTCTTCCCCATCCATATCTTTTGCTATCCTGTCAAGATGCTTTTGGATCTTTCTGTAATGATTGGTTGAAATATGCTTAAGTTCTTCTTTTTTCATACAAGGATCGTTCCCATTTTTATGCCGCCCTTTTCAGAAACAGGATAGAAACGCTAACCTTTCCGGGTAATTTTAGAGATCGTTTGACCAACAGATTTTGCCGGCTTCTCCATATCCTTAATAGCAAAATCTACCGCTGATCGCACCAGGTCTTTGGTCTTTTTATTCCGGTAATCTGTGGGGGCTTTCACCGGGATATGCCGTATCAGGTTTCCTGTTCCGGTCAGGAGCTTATGAGGATCATTGAGCAAAGTGCCTTTATGAAACCCAAGATTCAGATGATTCGTATATATCGGTATCATGCAAAACCCATCGGCAAGCTTATCTGAGATGGAAAACACGGCCGTGAGAGCATGTGTATGATACAACAGTTCGTTGCTGTCAGGATAAATTTCAAGAATATACGATCTCAGGTCTTTGAACAGTTTGATCAGGTTTTGCTCTTTCAATTCCAAAAGAAAACGGAACTCGGGATGTATATTGCGGGATTTATTCATCATGCTTATTTTGCTCCGGCATCTGTTTGCATAGCGCATACAAGATTGCCTTCGGTATCAAGGAATTTTATGATCCATCCTACATAGGGTATGGCGGTTTTGGGCATCAGGACCTGCCCTCCTTTATGCTCTACCTTTTTAATAATATCCTCAATATCTGCTACCCTAATTGTGCATTCCAGGCCTACCAGTTTTTCTTTCACTGGTGAATACTTTCTGGATTGCAGGGCACCGATCAACTCTCCTTTATCCGTTTTGTCGGCTTTTATTTGCAGAAAATCAGCGGGGCCATAAGAGGCAAATCCCCAATCAAATACTCCTTCATAAAAACTCTTTGCCCTTTCCATATCGTCAATGTGAATGGCAAAATGTGTCAATTTGTTTGGCATGTTGTCTGGTTTATGGTTTTGGTATTTACATTTCCTTTGGCTGCGTTACGCTGAACCAGTTGCCGCAGCCATCAAACATTACAGCTTCAATCCCGTAGAACTGTTCTCTGGGTTCCCCTTTGAATTGAACGCCTTTTGCTTTCAGCTCTTCATAAGTAGCGCGGCAGTCATTGGTATGCATAACACCTGCTCCCAGGATTCCTTTTTCCAGCAGCACTTTAAACGCATCACGGCTTTCCTGGTCCAGTCCATCAGGACAGGCATCCGATTTCACCATACTTTCATGCAGTACAGCCATCAACACCACTTCGAGATCCGGTTGATCTGGCGGGTTAACAGTAAGCCAACGGTAGCCATTTCCCATAGTAGCATCGGTATTCACCTTAAAGCCTAATTTATTTACATAGAAATCATACGCTTTTTCCTGGTCAAGGACGAACAGAGTGGTGTGGGAGAGTTTTGTGATCATATTATTGATTTAATAAAGTGAAGATAAAAGCAGGCAGGAAAAACGGCTTCTCGAATCTTGCTTTTTTATCAAACGCCTGCTGGCGACCCATCTATCTTATATTGTTCAATAAAGCAGTGAGGAATGAACCGCCTGGGTTGTTCCTTAGCCAGTTTCTTTTTCAACCAGGCTATGTTCCGGTAATACTGTGGAGAGTACCCGTTTTGCTTACTGAACAAAGAACTGAATGAGCCGAGGCTTTCAAAACCGATCATGTTGCAAACTTCCGTGATACTGATACCTTCTTTGGCCAGCAACAGTTTTGCAGCTTCCACACGGGTTTGCGTCACATATTGATGGGGTGTTTTTTTATAAATGCGGGTAAAGAGACGGTGAAAATGGAATCTCGATAAAAGAGCCTGCCTGGATATCCTGTCAAGGTCGATTGGCTCATGATAGTTTTGGTCAATAAACACTTTGGCAGCAGCAATACGCTGATATATGTCGGTTGTTAGTTGCACTTGAACCTTAATTTAAATCAATTCCGTCAAAAATTGATTCAGAGATGAATGCAGGTTCAGCCTTGCAATTTGCCAAAAGGATTTAAGTTTCTTAAAATCAGATAGTTAATAGTCAGTATGCTAGAATATCTTTTTCGTCCCGCTTGATCTTTTCAAAAGGGTCGTCCAGGAATTTTTTCATGATCGCATTTCCAACCGGCCCTCCCAAAACCATGTGTGAGCGGTTAATGAATAATAGGCGTTGGCTATTGGGCATGTAATGATGGATCATGTCGATATACAACGGCCTGCAGGCGGGATCCATTTCACCATCAGCCAGCAGCACAGGTTTGTTTGAATAAAAAGGTTTCTTTGTTTGTGCATTGATTGGCGGCACCTGCCAGCAATCACACATTTCCCTGTACACATCATTGATATGATAACCTTTCATAAAAGGATAAGGGCCGTACAGTTGTTGCAGAATAGCCTCATCATGATAGGCGGTCTGATCTGCACAATAAACAGAGATCCTCATTCCGGAAGGGCCAATATTTCTATAAAGCACCTGGTCCAGCATTTCTTTTATGTAAGGTTCATGATTCCCTCCTATTAATTGTGTAATGAGATAAGGGATGTCCTTAATATGCGACTGATCATAAAAAGCATTTACAACTATATTCAGCAGATCGCTTCTTGTATACTGGATATTCAAGGCAGTAGTGGCATTGTTCTCCCTGTAAGGGAAATAAAATGTCTTATTTCCTATAGAGGAAAAATATTGCCGGAACTTATCTTTCAGGTTTCCATATAGTTCTTTATTGGTAGAATCTTTGTCGCAATGATCAAACAATACCTGCAATGCCTCATTAAAATTAGCCGGCTCATCCTCATCGATCGGAATAAAAGTAGGAAGCGGAGAATCCAGTATTAACGACCTGATCCGTGAAGGCTCTTTTTGTAAAACGGCCAGCATAAGCCCTCCGCTGTAAGAACCACCGAAGAGATTAACAGAGTCGATTTGTAAAACACTTAACAGGTCATGTATGTCCGAAACTGTTTCATCCGTATTATAACCAGAAAGATCAATTCCTTTCTTAACAAGCGCCTTTTTATACCGTTTAACGCCTTCCAGTACCATACTGTCTTTAGAAAGATTATTTCTATACGAGTCCCTGATCGCATCGCTAAGTTCATTGCTCCAGAGGTTAGGGACTGCATACCGGGTCCCGCGTTGCTCAAATGCAATGCAATCCCTGTTATCGATTATACCACGTTTACCTACACCTGTGATCCAGTCAAGCGAACTGCCTCCCGGTCCTCCTGCGGTAAAGAGAAGCGGGTCTTTCCGTTTATCAGGGTTACTGCTTTTAGCAATAATAAATGGAAGTTTAATTGTTTTCCCGTTTGCCTTTTTCCTGTTTTCAGGTACTACCAGGTAGCCGCACTGATTGCTGTAGTTACTGTCTACTTTAACCTGGCAATCACAGGCCTCTATCCTTGGCACATAGTTTTGTTTGTTTTGGGAATAAGCAATCTGCAGTAAATATAGAAAGGCAATCAAAAAGACCAGAAGAGATTTCATGACAATTCTTTGAACAAAGCTAACAGGGTATCCGAAAAGAGGTCAGGTAAAAAAAGGACATTCTCAGCGGTTAAGGGCAGCCATCCTTTCACCTGTAAATTTTATTACTTCCTTATAAAAATGACTCATGTCGTGATAACCAAAAGCAGAAGGATCAAATCCTTTTCTATCTGCCACATAAGCCGTTAAGGCAGTCCTCGATCTGATAATAGAGAAATAATTTTTAGGAGTTGTGCCGATCACTTTATTGAAATACCGGTTGATCGTTTTGGATGTAGTAAATACCCGGGCCGAGATTTCATCCACATTATATTGCAAATTCCCTGTCGTATAAGTAGCAATTGTTTTACTTACAAGCTCCATATAATGTGCCCGTGGTTTGGAGGTTCTCATTTGAGAGAGGAAAAAATTTTCCAGCAGCTTCTGCCTTTCCGCAAAACTTTTGGCCCTTTTGACACGAAAAATAAAAGAAGCGGGAAGCACATCCTGCAGGTGGACCAGTTTACCTGCCAGGCTGGATTGATCGATCCCTAAAACAGTTTCCAGCCCGCCGGGATAAAATTTAATAGTAAATAGATGATCCAAGGGCTGATTATGCCTTTCTGCAATGCTATCTCTTGTAACAAGAATATCCCTCCCCTGGGATATATAGTGGCATTTATTACCTAGCGTCAGGTAATAAGGAGCGCCGAGGCTGATCCAGAATGTAGGGGTCCAGCTTGGAAACATTTTAACGTTAAAGCAGGCATTACCCGTGAAATCCCTTGTAGCTTCATCAGAGGATTCAGAGAAAAACTCGATATAGCCGGCCAACTCTTCACAGGGCTGACTGAACAGGTAGATTTTCCGGATATTATCGAAGATCTCAACCATTCTTATAGTGCTTATTAATTGGTGGCAAAAACAGATTTTGCCCAGGTTATCCACGCCATAAAAATAAAGCCTGCAGAACAATATTGACCTGCAGGCTTTGACTATTTCTTTTTCAGCTATTCTGCACGAAGCGATTTGACCGGGTTGGCCATCGCCGCTCTTATTGTTTGGATGCTTAATGTAAACAGCGCTATCAGCAACATCGCAAAGCCGCATATAACAAATACCCACCAGTCCATAGTTGTTCTGTAGGCAAAATCAGCCAGCCATTTATAAGTTGCCCACCAGGCGATAGGCAGGGCAATAGCGAATGCGATCATCACCAGCAGCACAAAATCTTTCGACAGTATAGAAATGATATTGGTAACAGAAGCGCCCAGGATCTTTCTTACACCGATCTCTTTCGTACGAACATTAATAGTATACATCACCAAACCCAATAAGCCAAGGCAACTGATGAGTACAGACAAACCGGTAGCCCAGCTTAAAAGTTTGGATGTACGTTGCTCTGTTTCGTAGAACCGGGCTACCGTATCGTCCAGGAATTTATAGTTGAAATCGGCATCAGGATATGCCTTATGATAGACCTGCTGAATTTTTGCAATCGTCTCCGACCAGGATGTATTGGGGCCGGTACCTGACTGCAATAATACATGATAGAAAAAGCTCCTCTGATCTATACTGGTAAATACCAGCGGACCGACTTCTGAATGGAATGATTGTTCATTAAAATCACGTATCACCCCAACAATGGGCATTAGTTTATCATTAAATTCCAATTGCTTACCTACTGCGTCTTCGGGACGCTTAAAGCCGATCAGGCCAGCATAAGTTTCATTGATCAGGAATTCTTTGGCAGTATCGCTTTTCTGAACGTTTCTGCCGGCCAGTATTTTTATATCGAACAGTTTGAGATAATTGCTGTCGCCCCAGCGCAATTGTACATTTTCTGCATTATCATTTGGAGCATCCCTGTATTTTATATTGGTAAACGCAGCGCCTCCATCGGCAGGCGTTAAAAAACCCCTGCTTGCCAATTCCACACCAGGAATAGCGGAGATCTGGGTCAGTAACAGGTTGCGGAGGCCGGCACTGTCATCGCGGGGTACATCAAAGCTTACCACAGCGGTCTTTCTGAAACCCATATCCGCATTCAGGGAATAATTGATCTGCTTACCTACCATCACTGTAGCGATCACGAAGAACTGTGCGATCACAAATTGAGATACGGTCAGTGTTTTTCTTATCCAGGTATGCCTTGTTTCACTCCTGTTCGCAAAAGACTGGTTCTTTAAAACGCTCACAGGCTTATAGCCTGATAAAATAAATGCAGGATATAAGCCTGAAAGGAAACTCACCAACAAAGCCAGCAGAAATAAGAACAAAAAGATATAGGGCTGAGCAAATGGCTGAAATTGTAAGCCGGGAGGGATAAACCCTGCAAAGAATTTAAGCAGCAAGGGTGCGATGCAAAACGAAATGATACAGGCCGCTGCCGTTAACAAAAAGGTTTCACCGAGAAACTGGAAGATGAGCTGCTTCCTGGAACCACCCATGGTTTTTCTTACCCCGATCTCCTTTGCCCGGTGTGTGGCATTGGCAGTAGTAAGATTGATGAAGTTGATACAGGCGAGTAATAGCAGGAATGCGGCCACTGCAAACAATCCATACAGTGTCGGTTTGTGTGCGAGCCGTTGATTAAAACCTGCATAGAGGGCATTAAAATGAACATCGCTTAAAGGCTGCAAATGGAATCGCTTAGAATTATTCGCATCCTTATTTGCCTCTTTATGATATTTGGTGAATAATGCATTCAGTTGTTGCTCCGTATTGGCTGCTTTAGTGTCTTTTGCCAGTTTTACATACACAAGGGAATAAGCCATCCAGTCGTTCCATCTATCCATCATAAAATCGTCCTTCAAATGGGTTTGAGCAATGGTAGCGAATGAGATAAACTCTACCGCCTTGAGTGAACTGCGCTCGTTCAGATCCTTTATGATGCCTGAAACCGTTACAGAAAAATCATCATTATACCGTATCTGCCTGCCAAGAACATCATTCGTGTTGACAGAAGGAAAATATTCTTTGACCCTGCTTTCAGTGAGCACCACATTGAATGGATTTTTCAGTGATGCTTCCGGCGATCCGGCAACCCATTGATATGGCAATAAAGAGAAGTATTCCGGGTTGGTAAATATGATATCCTTCTGCTTTTTAAATACCGAAGGCTGTGACGATCCTGCTTTTTCGATACTGACCTTAGCTGTTCCATCGCCCTGAAAAAGCATTAAAGGAACGGTTGTTTCCACACCAGTCACTTCACTTTGAATGGCTGCACTTAATGGTGCCGGCACGGCTGCGGAGTGGCCGTCGGTACCATTAAACTTAAGGTCCATTACCACGCGGTAAACGCGGTCTGTATCTTTCCCCACTTTATCATAACCAAACTCAAACTGAACAATGAGGAAAATGATCAATGCAGCACTGATGCCGATGGATAATCCCAGCACGTTGATCGCAGTAAATACTTTATTCCGGGTGAATACCCTGAAGGCAGTTTTGAAGTAATTCTTAAACATTTAGAGTGGATTTGGTACGGAAGTGTCAACTAAAACGATACCATATTACTGCATATTGATTCTCAAATGATTGGAATTTTATATTTAAATAACCGTCCGAATTTGATACAATGATTGTCCGCAAATAATTCAGTTACCGGGCTCTCTATAAAAAAAGACACCCAGGTGGGTGCCTTTTTTTATAGAGAGCATTATTACCATCACTTCAAATCAAACCTGTCCAAATTCATTACTTTATTCCATGCAGCTACAAAGTCGTTCACAAATTTACCCTGTGCATCTGCACTTCCGTACACTTCTGCAATAGCTCTCAGCTCAGCATTGGAGCCAAACACAAGATCTGCACGGCTGCCGGTCCACTTGGGCTGACCAGTAGCACGGTCGCTGCCGATATACAATTCCCTGTCTTCAGACGCAGCCTTCCAGGCAGTGTTCATATCCAGCAGGTTTATAAAGAAATCATTGGTCAGTTTGCCCGGGCGTTGTGTGAACACGCCATTCTTAGAGCCGTCGAAATTCGTATCCAGCACACGCATACCACCCACCAGCACCGTCATTTCAGGAGCAGTAAGTGTAAGCAACTGTGCTTTATCGATCAGCAACTCTTCGGTGGATGCAGGAATACTTGCTTTGCGGTAGTTACGGAAACCATCGCCAAGAGGTTCGAGATGACCGACAGAATCAACATCGGTTTGCTGCTGCGAAGCATCCATACGGCCTGCCGTAAACGGAATAGCAACTTTATGTCCGGCTTCCTTTGCAGCTTTTTCTATAGCAGCATCGCCAGCCAGCACGATCAGATCAGCCAGGGAAACTTTTTTACCGCCTGACTGTGCACTGTTAAATTCTTTTTGAATTTTCTCCAATGCAGTCAGTACTTTTTGCAATTGCTGTGGGTTATTGACTGACCAGGATTTCTGAGGGGCCAGGCGGACACGTGCTCCATTGGCACCTCCACGTTTATCTGAACCACGGAAAGTGGAAGCTGAAGCCCATGCAGTGGAAACCAGTTCAGCGACACTCAATCCTGCATCCAGTATTTTTGCTTTTAAAGCTGCAGCATCTTTTTCATCTATTAATTTGTGATCAACAGAAGGGATAGGATCTTGCCAAACCAGTTCTTCTGCCGGCACGTCTGGTCCCAGGTAGCGTGAGCGGGGGCCCATATCCCGGTGTGTTAATTTAAACCAGGCTCTGGCAAAAGCATCTGCAAATGCATCAGGGTTTTCCAGGAAATGCCTGGAGATTTTTTCATACACCGGATCAATCCTCAAAGAGAGGTCGGTGGTGAGCATGGTAGGTATATGTTTTTTTGAACCATCATATGCATCCGGAATGATCTTGTCTGCATTTTTTGCTACCCATTGATGCGCACCGGCAGGGCTTTTAGAAAGTTCCCATTCAAAACCGAAAAGGTTTTCAAAAAAGTTGTTGCTCCAGCGGGTAGGCGTTTTTGTCCATGTTACTTCGAGTCCGCTTGTAATGGTGTCTGCACCTTTGCCGGAACCATAACTATTGCTCCAGCCCAGCCCTTGATGTTCCATGCCGGCAGCTTCCGGTTCTTTACCTACGTTCGTAGCAGGAGCAGCGCCATGGGTTTTGCCAAAGCTGTGACCACCTGCGATCAGTGCTACTGTTTCTTCATCATTCATAGCCATGCGGCCGAATGTGTCGCGGATATCTTTGGCGGCTGCGAGCGGATCAGGATTGCCATCAGGGCCTTCAGGGTTTACATAGATCAAACCCATTTGTACAGCAGCCAGCGGATTTTCCAGGTTGCGTGAATGAAGTTTGCCATCGGCATTATCATCGGATGATACAACGCCATGTTGTTTGGGCACACCTTCAGAACCATGCGCATAACGCAGATCGCCTCCCAGCCAGGTAGTTTCTGAACCCCAGTACACTGATTCATCCGGTTCCCATACATCTTCCCTTCCACCGGCAAAGCCGAATGTTTTAAAGCCCATTGATTCCAGTGCCACATTGCCTGTAAGGATCAGCAGGTCGGCCCAGGAAATTTTGCGGCCATATTTTTGTTTGATCGGCCAAAGCAGCCTGCGGGCTTTGTCGAGGCTCACGTTGTCGGGCCAGCTATTGAGCGGAGCAAAACGCTGTTGCCCGGCACCTGCACCACCACGGCCATCACCCACACGATAGGTGCCGGCGCTATGCCAGGCCATGCGGATAAACAAAGGGCCATAATGCCCGAAATCGGCCGGCCACCAATCCTGCGAGTCCGTCATAAGCGCATGAAGATCTTTCTTCACTGCTTCCAGATCGAGGCTTTTAAAAGCTTCGGCATAATTGAAATCCTTATCCATCGGGTTCGATAAGGATGAATTCTGACGAAGAATACTCACTTTTAATTGATTGGGCCACCAATAATTATTCCTGGTACCGCTTCCACCAACATTGCTTTTCATGTTGCCATTATGAAATGGGCATTTGCTGATGTCTTGTGATTGTTTTTCCATTTAATAAGTTTTTAAGTCTATTGATACGTTGCCGGGCTCGATAGGCATAAGCATTATAAAAATAGGATTTCGGGCATATAATTGCTATCAATTGATTCTATATTCCGATAGATAAAAGCTATATCTAAGATCAGCACTGTGAAAAGGGATTTCAGGTCCATTTAAAAAACCTCACCCCGGAAAGATCCTCACATTTCATCCTGAAATAAATGATGCCGGCAGAAAACATTGTAAGCAATCCGATGATAAGAATAGCTGCATTGATGCCTAAAGCATCTGCTATAACTCCCGTCAGAATGGCCCCTATGGCGTATCCCATATCACGCCATAGGCGGAATATGCCAATGCTGCCGGCCCTGTCTGCAGGATGGGTATGCTCGGCTACCGTTGCCAGAAAAGTCGGGTACACCATCGCCGTTCCCCAGCCAAGAACGGAGGAAAGCACGATAAAATGGGCCATGGTGGATGCAAACAGCAAAGCAACCAATGCCAGACCCTGCAATAGCATTCCCCCAAAAAGCAGGTCTTTCTTACAATAATGATCGGCCATTTTCCCGGTAAATAATTGCCCGATTCCCCAAACAGCCGGATAAATAGCTGTTATTATTCCGATCTCGGCAATACTGAATCCTTTTGATGCCAGCAGAATGGGCAACAAACCCCAGGTCAGGGCATCATTCAGATTGTTGATCAACCCTGCTTGTGTAACTGAGCCGAGATTTTTATTCGCCCAGGTCGTTTCCCAAAAGATCTTTTTGAGCCTGGGTGTGTTGCTGGTAGAAGTCTCATGTGCTACATGATGCCGGGTATCTTTTACAAAAAACAGGCTGCTCAGCAATCCAAGTATGGCTAAGGCAATGCCGATGTAAAAGGGATAGGGCCTTAATCCATATTCAGCAGCGATCCAGCCTGTGGCAAATGCAACCGCTGCTACTGCTACGTAACCCGCAAATTCATTCAGTCCCATTGCAAATCCTCTTTGCTTCTCTCCTACCAGGTCTATTTTCATTACAACAGTGCTGCTCCATGCAAGGCCCTGGTTAATCCCTAACAGGATATTGGCAGCAACTATCCAGTTCCAATCTCCGGCATACATCAGTATAAAAGGAACAGGAATACCAAAGAGCCAGCCGATCACCAGGAGGTTCTTTCTTCCCAGCTTATTGGCCAACGCTCCGGCAAAATAATTGGTAATTGCTTTAACGATCCCGAATACGATAATAAAAGAAAGGATCGCCGTTTTAGCGGCAATATGAAACTCAGCTTCGGCTATCTGAGGAAGAATACTTCTTTCCAGCCCCACCATACCGCCGACAAAGGCATTGATGACGACAAGCAAACTGAACTGCTTCCAATTCTCCTTCAATCCTAATTGTACGTTTTTCAATCCGGGTCATGATTTTGTGTGAGAAGATTGAACCGTTTCACCTGCAAAAATACAGATGCTGAATTTATATATGCATCCAAGACGCTTCTCCACCAGGTGTTTTACTCAGAAATATATATTAACTTCCATTTACAGACCTTTTGCCAAAGAAATACCCAGATCAAAGATCCGACTAATGAGTGTGCTAAATAAGCTTGCCTCTTCCCTTAACCGAAGAGATGAATTGCCCAACCAGGAACTGGCAAAACAAATTGCGGCCAAAAAGGACAAAAATGCCGTTCAGGAACTGGTAGACAATCTTTCCAGCAAAAACAAAGACATCCAGAACGATTGCATAAAAGTTCTTTACGAAACAGGCGCTATCAATCCTTCTTTGATCTCTTCTTATTACAAAGAATTCCTTGCGTTGCTTGAGCACAAAAACAACCGGCTGCAATGGGGGGCAATGACCGCATTGAGCACTATAACGCCTGAAAACCCCAAAGCGATCTTTTCTTCCATTTCAAAGATCATTGACGCGGCAGACAAAGGTTCAGTGATCACAAAGGATCATGCCGTAAATATCCTGGTCAGCCTTTGCTCATTAAAACAATATGCCGATGATGCATTTGCATTACTCAATGAACAGCTCTTGCAAAGCCCGGTCAACCAACTGCCCATGTATGCAGAGAAGGCAATGGGTATTGTTAACGACAAGAACAGGAAGAGATTTATTCAAACGCTTAGTTTGCGGCTTGGTGAGATAGATAAAGAAAGTAAGCGAAAAAGAGTGGAGAAGGTGATCAAAAAAGCTGGTGGGAAATAAAAATTCTTGATAATAAGAGGCCGTTGTTACGAATACAACGGCCATTATAAAAACACTGATCATTCACGTCTTCCGCAAACCTCGGATCCTGTATAGGGAGCGGGCGGGTTGCTGATATCAAAAGAGGGAACGCCAGGATCATGTAAAAAATATACCTCACAGGGATTGTCTGAGGGTAACTGGCAATTCGTTTCAGGATTGGTCCTCACATAAAAGCCTTCTGTTGTTTGGTAATAGATGGCAGCATCTACAGGCTTTTTGGCCTGATTGGTTTTGTTCAATGTGAAAGCACTGGCACCTGCAACAATGGCAATGGCCAGCAGGCTGAACATGAATTTTTTCATGATGGATAGTTTAATGATACTCCTACTTTTTCAGGTGGGGTTTCGGAAATTCCCCGGTCTTCTTCAGGTACGGTCTTCGATTCAAGCTAAAGATGATCATTGTTGCTGCGCAGCAATAGGACTATAGTGATCACCTGTCAGCACCGTTCAGGAGGTATGAAATATTATAGATAGTGATTAAGATTTCCCGCGAGTGATTGCTTTGAAAACAGAAGCAATTATATAACATCCGCAGCATTTTTTGAACCGTTTTTTAGCCCCAATCTCAACCCGTGAAAACACGTTGCTGGCAGATATTCTAGATCAGCCAACCAACTTACCCTGCTAAAAGATCAAAAATACCTTTTGCCAGTAAACGCCATGCCGGAGTATCGAACATGATAACTTCAAAAGTCTGTTCTGCAATAATAAATGCACCCGACCAACCTAGTACCGGATGCAATCTTCCATTTACTGATTTATCCCATATCCAGGAGATGATGATGAGACTATTGGGCAACACTAAACCAATACCCATAAAGAAGGAAATCCTTTTGGCCGTTTTAGTTGATTGCATTGTTGGAAAAGTTCGTTAGAAAATGGGGCAGGTAACTCATAAAAATACATTTCCGGACCAGATTTTTAAAGAAAATCCAGTCATCACCTATACAGGCAGCCTGCGGATACTCAACTTATCAAAAAAGGTCAGAGCCGGGTGTTTATGGCGATAAGCCATCCTTTTATTGAGTGGGATCAAAAAACTATAACCCCACACTTTTAAACAATGCTTCAATGGCCTCTTCATCAGAAGGACGGGGAGTGCTGTAATTAATGATCTTTCCTTCAGGATCTAATAATACATAACGGGGGATCCCATAAACAGCATATTCTTTAAAAAAAATATCGTCGCTGTCTTTAGCTAATAATTGCACTCCGGGAAGCTCTTTTTCTACGATGGTTTTTGCCCATTCTTCTCTGTCTTTGTCAAGTGATATGCTTAAGAAAACAATATTTTTTTCTTTATATTTTTCTTCCATTTTCCGGATATACGGAAACTCTCCCCAGCAATTGCCGCACCAGGTTGCCCACATATCTATGAACACAAATTTTCCTAAATAGTCTTTTAAAGAATTGGTGCCGCCTCTATAATTAATATAGCCGGTAAACTGTGGAGACAATACCCCTTTTTTAAGTTTGGTCAGCCGCAGATAGGCATCCAGGGCTTCATCCTTAACCTTTTCATCATCCCCGGTATAGTAGGTTGTGAAATCACGGTAATAGGCTTCGATATTCTTTACTTCTTTCAGGTCATAAATAACCACATTGCTGATTATCTTGTTCCGGATATATTTGTTGGGAATGACCTGTGCCAAGAGCCTTGTGCGGTTTTGCCGTAATGAAAAAGTACTGTCCTTCTTCAGGGTTGCAGTTTCAATACTGTCTAATTGCTTCAGGTAATATTCATACACTAAAGATGAATAATCACCATAGGTCCTGTAATCTTTTTCATTATCATAATCTATCGCAAGTTCCCGGAGAGTAGTATTGGACGGCTTAAAAGAAGCATCCCGCATTTCAGTGAACCGGGTAAATAAAAACAAATTAAAAAGGTATTCATATTCTATGGCTTTCCTTTCCTGGCGGGCAATCTTTTCAGGAAGTGGAAATAAAGAGGTCCTTTTCAACTCTTTTTGTTTCCAGCTGCCCAGCAATTGCCGGAACTCTTTTTCGCTTTTCTTCTCACCGGGATCAAAAAAGGTTTTCTCCTGCTGTTTGGTAATGAAATAGCGGTTAATGGCAACATCATCCCCTCCTAATTGAACATCACCTAAAAGAATACTCTTTGCTTCATACCTGATCGAATATTCATTGCCTGGTTTAAAATACAGACCATAAGGAAAGTTGCCGTCAGATATGGTGTATTTCCCTTCGGGACCGGCAAGGGTGTCGCTAAAAATTCCATCATTGTTCAGATAAATAGTTCTGGACGCTGAACCCGCCTCTTTAGGAAAGTATATGCGGATCGTTTTCCGGCCCTTTTCATTTGGTTTCAGGCTATCAATTTTCCCGGATATGATGATGGAAACTTCAGAGAGTTGATCTTGTGAAAAGGAAATATGGTAAGAAAGGCTGAGTGATAAAATAAATAAAACTTTTCCAGGCAGGTATTGTTTTCTCATAAATGGCTTTTGAATCAACCATGGTGAACAAACCTATTTGCCAAAAGTTCGATTGTAGCTATAAAATCCAGAAAACTGAAATACGATATAGGAAAAGGCCCGTAACAAGTACCGGGCCTTTCACCTGACTTCTCCAACGCCTATTAACCAACAAGATCATTTTTTTCCTTTCCTGATCGTAAAATAATCGATCTTCCTGCCAGTCTTTTCATATACATCCATTCGTATTTCATGTGGAGATATCGCCATTATTCCATAGGTATATATTTTCTCTGAAGGAGTAAATATCATGGTGGGCAGGTCTTTCCCCCCTGTGCCCTGGAGAGAACCACCAGCTGAACCATTGGTAATATATACTGTACCGGCGGGCTGATCATATATATGCTGGTCTTTAATGCCTGTGGGAACGCCAGCTTTTACGGCCTGGTGACGTTCGTATACATGGCGGTGGCCGGAAATACACAGGTCCACTTCAAACTTATCCAGCAGAGGCGTTATATGCTGCTGCCATTGCTCCACCTGACTCACTCCATAAGCATACATGGGATAGTGGCAATAAAGAACGATCCAGCGGATATGCTTGCTGCGCCTGGCTTTGGCCAGATCTTTCTCCAGCCATTTATATCCCGGCGAACCTGGTTTGAAATGCACCAGGCTGTCTTTCTCTGCTCCTTTGGCATACCCTGAATTGATGGCTACAAAATGGGTGTTGCCATAATCATAGGAATAGTTCAACTGATCATTGGGAAGATTGAATAGATCATAATATACCGGAAATGGTTTCTGAAACTGATCTGCTTGCCGGTCATTGATCACATCATGATTGCCGGGGACTGACATGAACGGGAATCGTGCATTGAGCGGCTGTGCTGTTCCAAAAAAATTATTCCAGCTTCTTTGCACTGAACCATTTTCCACAATATCTCCCGTATGCAGGGTGAAATGAAGCGGATAAGCAGCAAGCTTTGCTACAATGCTATCGGTTTGTTCAAAACTGAGATTGCCTTTATTATCCTGGGTATCACTCCAGACGCCTACTGTAAAAGCTGCATTGCTCCCTGTTTTGCCGGCAGTTTTGAAACTGTAGATCTTGCTGCTGCCATCCCGGCCATCACCTATCCTGTAATAATAATAGGTATCGGGTTTTAACCGGGTAAGTGTTGCTTTCAGCAGATATGTTTTCATATCTGCTGAATAACCTTCTTTTGCGATCAGCTTTTTATCCAGCTTTGTACTGTCTGTACCGTAGCAGACTGTTTCATATCCTTTTGCATCACTCATCCAGGTAATGGCCATAGTCGTAGCTGTTGTGGATGAAGAAGTACCATTCCAGCTAAGATGTATTCCTCTCACCTGCGCCCCGGCCACAACAGGCAGGGCAAACGCCAGTAAGAACAGGGTGCTATATTTTTTGCTTATCATTGATCTGATTTTTTGTTTTAAAACGCGGCCGGATCTATTTCCATAGCCGATGGTGGTGCATCCTGTTCTTTGCTTGCCCATTGCTTATTGGGTATTTCACCCATCTGCAGTTCCAACACAGCACCGGCAACAAGATCACGATGGGTGAACCATGCTTTCTCCAAGTTTTTACCATTGAGTTTTGCACTTTGTATATAGCGGGCTCCTGCCGAATTGTTTTTAGCAACAACAGAAAATTTCTTACCACCTGGAAGATTGACGGTGATCTTTTCAAAAACAGGGCTGCCAATATTATATACAGGTATACCAGGAGTTACCGGGAAAAAACCCATCATAGAAAAAACAATAAATGCTGTCATCCCGCCACCGTCTTCATCACCGGGGATGCCAAACAGGTTGTCGGTAAACCAGGTATCCAGCAGCATGCGGATCCTTTTTTGTGTTTTCCAGGGAGCACCGGTATAGTTATAGATGTAAGGGATATGAAAACTGGGTTCGTTACCCATCACAAACTGTCCTACCAGGCCTGTAGCATCAGGGAAGGTATTCCATAATTCGTATTTGCTTCTTCCAAGGTTTTGACGGAACAGCTCATCCAGTTTAGCTTCCGCTTTTTTATGCCCGCCCATGAGCGTGAACAATCCCTGCAGATCATGTTTTACATCCCAGTTGTATGTATACACATTATTTTCTGTGGTATAATGACGGCCACCCTGGCCACCGGAAAATTTCGGATCAAATGGTTCAATCCATTTTCCGGTACTGTCTTTGGGCCACATAAATCCTTTATCCTGCCTGAATACATTTTTATAAAAACCTGCCCTTTGCATAAACAGATCACTGCCTACCTTATCTTTTGCCTGACGCAACAGGAAGGCAATACACCAGTCGCTATAACTGTTTTCAAGCGTCACAGATACCGATTGTCTTTTTTCAAATCCATTTACTTCCGGCACCCATTCTTTTTCTCCCGGGTGAAGCGCGGGGAAATAGCCATGACGATTGTAAAAGGAATCGAGTGAGGTGGCCGGTCCGTTGCGCCAGGGAAGTAAGGTAGCCTGCAGAGAATTCTTCTTCAGGCCTTCCAGTGCGCGTTGCAGGTTGAAATCCCTGATCCCTTTCACCCATGAGTCGGCTATCCATGTAGCAGCATGATTGCCCGTCATGCAGGGATTGTCGCCAAATGCAAGGGCAAAGGAAGGCATCCAACCGCTTTGCTCATACATATTGATGTATGAATTGATTTTATCCGCCTGCATACCCGGATTGAGAATAGTTTGTAAAGGTTCCAGGGCGATATAGGTGTCCCAAAGCCAGTTGTCAACATAAAATGGTTTGGATGAATTATGCACTTTATGGTCATAAGCACTGTAATAACGGCCATATTCGTTGATATTCACCATCCGTTCGTAACTGCGATAAAGCGAGGTGTAAAACACCCGTTTTTGTGCGAGTGTTCCTCCTTCTACATTGATCTGCGACATCACTTTATCCCAGGCAAGGAAGGCTTTTCTTTTCACTTGCTGAAAATCCCAATCCGGGATTTCTTTCTGCAGGTTTTGTCGGGCCTGTTCTTTGCTGATATACGAAATGCCATACCTCACCCCTGCGTGTTTCACATTTTTATTCAGCTGAAGTATCAACCTGCGTTGGGATGTGTCTTCAAATGAAGCATCCTGCTGTATATCTGTGTCCAGCTCTGCATAAAAATAAGCAGTGAGGTTTTGGTAAGATTCCACGCCGCTGACGGCACGTTTACCTTCCAGTTGCAAACGGCCCGGGTTAACGGTATGAAAGCGGATAAAATGTTCGCCATTGCCTGCATAATGAAAGCGGAAGAAGCCACTCCTTTCCGCAGGAGCGAATTCAATGCTGTCACCACTATCTTCCAGACGCACGCTATAATAGTAAGGCGTAGCTATTTCATTATCCCATGTATATCCTTTTATGCCATATTCCTTTTCGTTGCTAAAGCCCATTATGCCAAACAGGTTTGGCTGGCGATGTGAGGAAATGGTCAGTGGGAAAAATTTGATCTGATCATCCAGTTGGTCTTTGCGTACAGGGAATACACGTACCATGCTGTTAGGCAGGTGTACTGTGGGCCGTGTCGGTTCCAGTATATGCCCTACAGCTCCAATGGTGGGGTCAATATATTTTACATTGCCGCCTGTCTGCGCATGCACAATACAACCGGAGAAAATTATTACTATAAGTAGAAAACGTTTGAGATTCATGAAGGGCTAGCGGTTTAAAATTTCTGTAATAGGCTTGCCAATGCAGCCATTGGGCATCTGGATATGCAGCAATGCTGCGAGAGTGGCGGAAATATCCGTCATACCAGTCTGACGGTTGGTTGCTCCCTGTCTGATACCCCAACCCATCCATAAAAGAGGAATATGCGAGTCATAAGGATTCCAGGCGCCGTGCCCGGTACCGGTTTTTCCGGCAGATGACACTGCTGGTTTCAGGATAAAGAAAATTCCTCCAGAGCGTTGCCTGTTGTATCCATTCGTCATTCTTTCCTTAATCTCTGCAGGGATAGCTTCCTGCCCCAACTGGTCCATGTCGGCAGCAAACGAAATGTCTTCATTCCGTTTCAGCACATTCATCACAACCTTACGTACTGCTGCTTCATTCAGTACGGCACTGTCCAGTTTCTGGTAGTTGAAATGTACCTGTGAGTTCATCAGGCTTAGTACCAGGTTCTGCACGCCGAACATGGCAGCCAGTTTTGTATTCATCTCTTTCATTAATGTGCTACCCGACCATCTGCCTGCAGGGATCTTATTATCCTTCAGGAAATCGATATTGTGTGCAGCACCATGATCTGCTGTCAGGAAAATAGTATACTGGCCCTTTCCGATACGGCTGTCCAGGAAACTTAGGAGATCACCCAGGTCTTTATCAAGCCGCAGGTACGTATCCTCAATTTCCATGGCATTGATGCCAAACTTGTGGCCGATGTAATCAGTAGATGAAAAACTCACGGTGAGAAAATCAGTTTCAGTACCCTGCCCCAGCTTTTCACCGAGGATGGCCGCTTTTGCCATATCTGCTGTTAAAGTATTACCATAGGGCGTGGTGCGAATGATATCATAATCCTTTGCAAACATTTCAGAAGTGCGGATCGGGAAAACAGGTGTTTCCTTATTTCCCAGCAAACCTTCATAAGGCGTATTATCAGCCGTACTCTGCAGGTATGTCTCCGGTTTATAAAGCAGGTTCCAGTCCTGCTTCAGGTATTTTTCCGGCAGGCGTTGTTCGTTGAACTTTGTTACCCAATCAGGCAACTGTTTCATATACCAGGTGCTGGTAATAAAATTGCCACTTACATTGTCAAACCAGTAAGCAGCATTGGCTGCATGACCAGCGGGCAGGATTGCACCCCTGTCTTTAAGCGCAATGCCTATTACTTTAGAACGGAAATTGGTAGCCAGTTTCAGTTCATCTGTAATGGTGCTGGCCAGCAGGTTCCTCGGCGACATTTTCCCGGCGTTTGATTTGCTACCTATAGTAAACACATCATTATCTTCTGTACAGTACATAGTTTTTCCTGTACTGTTGATAATAAAATCGTTGCCTGTGATACCGTGAATGGCAGGCACGGAGCCGGTATAAACAGAACTGTGCCCAATGGCAGTAACCGTAGGCACATAATCAATAATGGTATTTTCGCAGGAAAATCCTTCTTTCAGAATTCTTTTAAAACCTGTTTCATTATACCGGTCATAATACCGGTACAAGTAATCCCAACGCATCTGATCCACTACTATTCCTACCACCAGCCTGGGGCGATTGACACCTTGTTTGGCAAAGGGCTGGGCATACAAGGCTGATATGCCAACCAGCAGGATAAACGTTATCCATAATTTTTTTCTAACCATTCTTATGCAGTTTTTGAAAATAAAAAATGATCCCTGTATACCGCAATAGTCAGTTGTGGTATACGGAGGACAGCAGTTTTATCCAGTCAGTTTACTTTTTTAGTTCCCGTTTCAGTATATCAAGCGACTCTGTAGTATACTTTTTACCAGGCTCAAGGGCATTACCCTTCTGAAAGTCGTTCCAGGAATTCACCAGCACAAACCGGTCATTACCTATATTCCGTTTGGCAACATTGCAGTAGTCAGTAAAGTTCTTATCCGTTCTGTCGAATACGTATTGCGTTGCGGTGGCAGGATTGTTATACGCCGGGAAGATACAGGGCACAAAATCTACATTCTGCGCAGCCAGTGTGGTTTGCCAGTTTTTATAATTCATGTCACTGTAGCTGTAAAAAGCATAGAAGCGGTCATAGTCAGCAGTAGCCCAGTTGTTGAGCACAATACCGTCCATTGCAGATAGCCATTCAGCCGGATAGTTGACCGGAGCAACCCAACCTGTAGTGAATTCACCAATGATGTAGGGATTAACATTCAACTGGCCCAGTTCATAACGGATAGAGTCTGCTACCTTTTTATAATCAATGCTGGTCCGTGCAGCTGTAGACAGGTTAAGTGGACCCAGCAGTACAACTGGTCTGCCATCAATTTTGTAATAACTATCGTCTGAGAAAAAACTGGTATTAAGTGTTTTCCATTCATTGATGAGCGTCTGCAGTCTTGCACCACTGAGTGGCGATGCATTGGTAGCACCTATATGTGTGGTCACATACTCGATCACAATTTTTGTACCTGCATTACCTGCTGCATTGATCCTTGCTTTGGCTGCATTTAGCATGGCATTGCCGGAAGTGCCATCCCATTTGAATATAAAAAAATCAACTCTGCCCTGTGCCGCCCAGGCCAGGTGCTGATCAAAAACCGGGGCCTGCAGCGCATCATAAAAGCCAAGTGAAGCGGTATCAGCCATTGGCTTCTGCCAGTCGGCTGTTTTATACTGCATATAATAGGCTCCCACCCTTGCATCTTCCTTTAGTTTAACCGGCTCAATCGGGTAAACATATTTTGAGGGATCTACCAGGTTTTCGCCGTCTTTTTTGCAGGATGCCAGCATAGCAACGCAAAGGAGGGCATATATTATTTTCTTCATATACTGATTATATTATTCAGGTAAATAAGGATTTCTTTTATTGGGAAGTGCAAACCATAACCTGGTCTTCATGGCATCAGGGCCATTTAACCATGGCAATGCTTTTTTGATCTCGGCATCATTGGTCTGGTATTCAATATCCGGGTATACGATCCGTTGAGGGATATAGGCATAACCGACAGTGCCGCCTTCACTGCCATCAGGATTGAAGTGAGGAGGAAACTCCAATTCCTGCGTTCTCCTCAATAGCGTCCAGGCATCGATGGCATTATAAAAACCGGCCAGCCATGTTTGCATGGTGATCTGGCGCATGGGGTTTACATTGAGTACAGCGCTGGTAGTAATACCCAGGTAATCGGTATAAGCGCCATTGCTGCCTGTTGTATCAACTGCTGTATTCCATTTAATGCCGTCTTTCTGAAGATAGCTGTTGATCGCAGCAGAAGCTATTCCATACTTCTCCATCGAGGCCTTGATACCATTATTATAATATTGTTCCGCAGTAAGGGAGCCTCCCCAACCCTTCAGCGCTGCTTCTGCTTTAAGAAAACAGGCTTCTTCGTAAGAGAGAAATACGAATTCAGCATTGGGTTTTGAAAAATAATCGCCTACCTGGGAGTAATCGGCCGGGGCTCTTCCGCTGTGCGGGTTATCAGGCATGCTGAAACCTGTCGGCAACGAAGTGGTTTTGGGCATACCCCAGTATTGTCCTGCACGGGGTCCCTGTGCAGCCGGCTTGGCATATACAGACACGCGCGGGTCTCCGTAGGGCAGCATGTGTTGCAGCAACGATTCACTGATAACGTTGAGGCTGGCAGCATTGTTAGTAGCATTGAATACATTGTAATTGTAGAAAAAACTCCAGGTAAGTGAATTGTTTCCCCAATTGGAGTTGGCGGTCTCGGATTGATTCATGATAGTATTGGCTTCATCTGCCAGCACTTCAGCAGCCACCCGTTGTGCTTCACCCGGATTACCATTGGGTGCAGGATTGCTGATACGCATAGCCAACCGGAGGCGCAGCGTATTGGCAAATTTCTTCCACCCCTCCAGGCTGCCTCCATACATCGCATCAGCAGAGCTGATGTATTTATCTCCGTCAGTTTTAATAGCCGATGCAGCCGTTTTTAGTTCTTCCAGCAATTCCATATAAATGTCTTCCTCTTTATTATAGGAAATGCTGTTTTCGCCGGAGAGGGCACTCTGATAAGGAATGCTTCCCCAGATCGCCACGATATTGGAATAGATATATGCACGCAGTATCCGTGCAATGGCCACCCTGTTGGCATAGGCAGGTTTATCACCAAAATTCCGCTCGATCTGATGCAGTGGCTGCAGACACTGAATGTAAGCAGTACGCCAGTATTCATTGTCTGAAGAAACAAAATAGAAATAGCGTTCAAATTGTCCGCCGCCAACACTCACATAGTTGGAATAATGAGAGAGCACACGCCGGCGCATATCGCCGCCAAAGAAATTCATTGTATTGAATATGGAAGTATTCAACAGGTATTCGGGATCTACTACAGAAGGACTATTGGGATTTTCATTCAGCTTCTCCAGTTCTTTGGCGCAGCTACTTCCCAGCAGGCTGATGGCCAATGCAAGCCCTATCCAGAAATTATTTTGCTTCATATACATTAATTAAAAAGTGAATCGAATATCAAATCCATAAGTGGTATTAGGGGGCAATGATCCATACTCAATACCCTGTCCATTGCCGGAAGTAACACTGGCCTCCGGGTCCATACCTCTCGGCGTATTCTGGTAAATGATCCAGAGATTACGTGCAGAGAGTGATACCCTGGCGCTGGAGAACATGGATTTGCGGAGTAGTTTTTTAGGTATATCATATCCTACCACTACCTCTCTCAGTTTTACATAAGAAGCATCAAACATGTGCAATTCTTCATTGGCGAAATAGCCTTTTCCCTGAAAAGCGTTCAGCGGGTTCAGATACTTATCATTGGGGCGTCCATCTTCAAAATAGGCATCTGCAAAAATGAATCCGCTGGTACCCAGGTTTGGATCTTCACCCAGGATATAGGTATGATAATAATAATCTTCACGGCCTTCCAGTGTAATGGCATATGCGCCACTCTGAATGCCGCGTTTGAACGTACCGGAATAATATTTGCCACCTTTACGCACATCTACCAGGAAGCTAAGGCGGAAATCACCGATCCTGAAGCTGTTATTGATACCACCTGTCCAGTCGGGCAACACACTCCCCAGCAGGCTATTGGGAGTGGTGAGTACGCCACCGTCTGCAGCCACCAGTTTACGGCCCAGCGAATCCCGCTTCCAACCGCGTCCCCTGATAATACCGTAAGGTTGTCCTACTTCAGCATATACCACTGCATTACCAAACCATTCATTGAGACGGAAACTGTTCACTCCGTCAATAAGACTTACCACTTTCGAATGGTTCGTAGCAAAATTGACCATTACATTCCAACTGAACTTCTTGTTTTCTACAGGCACTGCACCTACAGACACTTCATGCCCCCAGTTGTTGATCTGGCCGGCATTGTAAAACTTGCGATCGAACCCGCTCGACGGTGTGATCTGTGCTGAAATGATCTGGTTGGTAGTAGCAGAATGATAATAGGTATAATTAAGCAGCAAGCGATCTTTGAAAAAACGCAGGTCTGTGCCAAATTCAAAGGAGCGTGTCTTTTCAGGTTTCAGATCTGAATTATAATAGATGGAAGCAAGTGTGGCGTAAGCCTGGTCATTGTAAATACCGGAGAAGCTATACGTGGGTTCCAGTTGATAAGGATCTGTATCATTACCTACGATGGCATAGGAAGCACGCAGTTTACCAAAGGAAAGTATTTTTTTATTGATCCCTTTAAACGCGTCTGTAAACACGAACGTGCCGCCAAAGGATGGATAGAAATAAGAGTTGTTGCCATGTGGTAATGTAGATGACCAGTCGTTACGTGCTGTTACGTCTGCAAACAGGAAATTCCGGAAACCAATTGTCGCTGATCCGTATACCGAGTTGATGGCCTTACGTGCCAGCACGTCTGTAGCAGTAGGAAATTCATTGGAATTGGAGATATTCATCAATCCTGCCTGAATGAGGGAGTTGATGCGCTGACTGCGTTTTTGTGTATTGAGCTGAAAGCGACTCGCACCTGCAACCGCCGTGAGGGAGAAATCTTTTACCTGTTTATTTATTGTAGCAAATACATCGGCATTGAGATTGTTCAGCTGATTATTGAATGTTCTTAATGAACCATCCGGATCTGCCTGAGCACCGCGGTTATTGAACTCCATACCCGTCCACCAGTACATTTCCGTTCCCAGGCGGCCGGTAAATTTCAACCACTTGGCAGCAGTTACATTCACGTTAAATGCAGTAAGCAACTGATCACGCGTATCCTTGTTGGGATTTTCATTGATCGCCCAGTAAGGATTCAGAAAATCGCGGTGAGTGCCTGCTTCATTTCCATATTCATCTTTATACTGTTCATAATCACTCAACCGCACATCCCTGATCATGAAGGCATACTGGTAAATGGGGTTTTTGGTACTGCCGTTCATATACTGTCTGTTCTCTACTGTATTGCGGATATAGGTCACTTTTGAATCAAAATTGACAGCTTTTGAAAGTGTGTTGATCATCCGGATATTGGCGTTATGACGCGTATTTTCATTCACGCCTGCTACTACACTATTACCCTTGAAATTTGTATAAGAGAACCGGTAGCTGTTTTGTGCATTACCGCCTTCAACGGCAATGGAGTTGGTATACATGCCGGCTGTCTGGTAAAAATCACGCACATTATCTTCTTGTGGGAGATAGGCTTTCACCCTTCCATCAATACCGATCACCGGTTGCCCTACCATAGGAGCTCCCCAGCTTCTGTTAAACACCCTGATATCGGGAATCCGCAATGGGTTGCTGGTAGAGCCGGACCCTTCCAGTTTATGACTGTTGCCTGCACCAAATACATTCTGATATTCCGGAAACTGCGTGATGCGCTGGAAAGTGCTGTTGGAGTTTACCGTAACCCTGAACCGCGTGCCGGCCGATTTCTTTGTAGTGATCAGCACTACACCGTTAGCCGCACGTGAGCCGTATAATGCCGAAGCATTGGGGCCTTTCAGCACTTCGATTCCCTCAATATCTTCCGGGTTAATGTTGGCGGCAACATTACCATAGTCCAGTGCATTGTTGCCGGATGTCTGCTGGCTTTTATCGCCTGCTTCGTTATCAACAGGGATACCATCTATCACAAACAGGGGTTGGTTATTGCCGGTAATGGAATTGTTGCCACGGATAATAATACGTGCCGATCCTGTATTGGATGATGGCGGCGTGATCTGCACACCAGCCAGCTTGCCTGATAAAGCGCTGGCAATATTGGTGGCGGGCGCTGATATAAGATTATCAACATCCATTTTCTGCCGCGAGTAGCTCAGCGCCTTGGCCTCACGTTTGATGCCCAGCGCGGTTACTACCACCGGGCTGAGATCAATGCCCTTGCCTGACATTTGTACATTCAATTCATTGCCGGCAGGTAGCTTCATGGTAAGCGTGTGCATGGAAATGTGCGTAAACTCCAGTTCCTTTATGTCTGCAGTAACCCGGATGGTATATTGCCCTGCAGAATCAGTAACTGTCTGGGCCCGCGCATTGCCGGCACCAATAGCTGCGACACTTACGCCCTCAAGCGGCTGGTCATCTACACTGCTTGTAACTTTTCCTTTTATTATCCTTTCCTGCGCATAAGAGCCTATGGCCAGCAGGAAAGAAAAGACAAGGAAAAAAGTGAATCGTTTCATTCGGTTAAAAATTTAAATGTTCAACAAAAATTCAGGATGAGGCATTGTGAATATTAACAGGATCAGATAACCCGTAAACCGGGGGGACACGCATATCTCATGCAGGCATGGGCAGCTCCGAGCATAGCCGCAGTTTCGCCATCGTCTGCTGGTTGTATGCATATATCCACACCATTTTGTGAAAGCGTATCTATCAACGTACCGGCGAAAAGATCATACGCGCGGGATATATTTCCGCCCAACAACACTACCTCGGGTTCTTTTTCTTTTATTAAAGGCAACAGGAATGCAGCCAGGTTCACAGCAAAAATATCCAGTACTTTATCTGCGTTCTTATCATGTGGGCGCTGTTCCAGCAATTCTTTTACATTGCTCACCTGCCTGCCTGATAATTTATGATAGCAATGAATAAACCACCGGGTGGAAAGATAATCTTCTGCTATACCTGATCTGAAAGGAGATCGCCACAGGTCTGCATCCGTAGCACCTGTTTCTTCTTCATACCAGGCTGACCCCAGGCCTGTGCCAAGGGTAAGCCCGATTGCTTTTCGTTTTCCACGCCCGGCCCCGCCAAACATTTCGCCCTGTAAAAAGCAGGCCGCATCATTCATAAAAAATATTTGCTTTGCAGGTACATTCAATGCATCAGCCAGCAGAGCCTTTACATTCAATCCAAACAGCGAGTCATATTTTCCCTGGTCTTTCATACCGGAAATACCTTCACTGTAATCAAATGGCCCGGGCATCGCGATTCCCAGGTGAATAGCATTTGAAGGAATATCTATAGCCGCCTTCCGGATTGCCAAGGACCAGGCTTCTATGATCTCTGTTGCCGTTGCCTGGGCATTTACACTTCTCCGCACTTTATGCTGATGCAACACGATTGCTGCATTCATATCTATCCTGGCCGCTGAAATATGTGAGCCGCCAATATCTACTCCGATAAAAACAGGTTGTTGCATAAATTATTTCGTTTTGGTTCTGGTTCAGCTCTGTCGTAATGCATGTCACCCAGCACAATAAAACCTGCATTCTGTGCAGAGAGGGGCAGCTCCCCTCCGATCAGCATACATACAAAAATCAGCAGCCTTAACCTGTGTATTGTTTTCATTCTTAGAACAGTTAAGATTGTAACAGCCCGGTAAGATTTACTGTAGTCCAGGCATTCTTATCAGCATTGGCATATATGACCATGCTTGCCTCATTTTTCTTTGACACATTCACTGTTGCATAGCCGCAAAAATCAGCATACTCAAAATAGTCTACATAAGGTGCTTCTTTCTCCAGGTTATCTTTCCGTTCCTCAAGTGTAGTGGCAGAAAAGTTGGGTTCCAGGTTAAGCAGGCTTACGCCATAGGCATTGGTGCCTTTCAGATGATTCTTTATCGGTGCATCCACAGCCGGGATCACGCTGCCGATGCCTACCTGTACAAATTTGCCGCTGGCTGTGCGGCGGGTGAGTATACTAGTTTTATGCAGGTGGGCTGTAAGCACAATAGCGCGGTGGCGCCCCAACAGTTCCAACAGTTCATCCCGCTTTGCTTTCTGTGAAGGTTTGGCAAACACATGCCAGTTGGCTCTTGCCGTATAGGGAACAACAGGTTGATGTACGCAGAAGAACAATAATTCTTCTTTGTGCTCTGCCAGCGCTTTCTTCAGCCATTCCAGGCTTTCATCTGCTGTATAGCAATCAAAAATTATAAAGCGCGCCTTCTTATATACAAAAGTAGTATTGGCAGTTTCCAGCTTTTTTTTCAGTTCTTCACCCTGCCAGGAAAGTACGGTCTGCTTATAGGTTTCCCGAGCACCTTCACCGGTAATATCATGATTGCCTTTTACTACAAAAAAGGGTCGCTTGATTTTCATGCCGGCCACATACGAAATAAATTCACGCGTCTGCAGCTCGGCCAGTTGTTGTGAACCGCAAAGCCCTTCTACAAAATCACCCAACTGAAGCCAGAAGTCTGCTTTTGCCTGTGTGGCTTTTTCTTTAGCCACCTGCATCAGAGCAGGAAAGTTGTCGCGGGTGATACGTGAATAGTTTTGGATCTGCACAATATCATTGGGATAATGTTTTTTTACATACTCCATATCATGATGCTCGAGCTTATCAAAATGGAGATCGCCCAGCAAAAGGAAATTGAAGTCATTACCTTTTCCCGGAACAAAGTCAAAGGCTGTAGCGCCCAGCGGTAGCGCCGCTGAAAGCGCTCCCATGATAGCCAGAAATCTTCTACGGTTATATTTTTCCATATACTATCTTTTTGCAGTTTTAAAAATCTTTTGATTAAATTAATCTTCCCATCATCAGGGTTTTTTGAAATTGATACGGGTAGCATCCAGAAATGCTTCTCCATACTCAGCAGCGGGCTCCAGCGAAGTGCCCAACTGAAAATGATTCCATGAATTGATGAGTACGATACGCCTGTCACTCATATTTCTTTTGGCCACATTGCAGTAATCTTTATAAAACTTCTCTGTGCGGTCGATATCATAGATTTTACTGGTGGGAGAAAATTGCTTATCGTTATATCCGGGGAATACGGCAGGAACAAAATCAACCGTTCCCCATGCAGTAGTGGAATCCTTCCAGTTTTGCCAATTGATATCGCTGTAAGAAGGGAAGAAATTATAACGGTCATAGTTATCCGTAGCCCAGTTGCTGAGTGTTACGCCGTTCATTGCCTTGATAGCTGGCGCATACCGCTGCGGAGGCAGCCAGCCACTCGTGATCTCACCGATGATATAAGGGGTAAAGCCGACTTCAGACAGTGCCTGTTTTACAGCAGGGATCACGGTTGTGTAATCTATACTGGCTGCGGAATTGGTCGACAGGTTAAGCGGAGTGATCAGGATCACCGGCTGATCGCCGATGCGGAAATAATAATCCTTATCAAAATGGGCTGCGGCCAGTGTTTTCAACTCATTCAGCATAGTGGTGAGCTTGGCTCCTGTGAGTGGGGAAGCATTGGTTGCACTCAGGTGCGCATTATTATAATTGATCACCATTTTCACATTCTCCGTACGGCCATTGATGAAACTGGTCAGTAACGGATTACCTGCAGAAGCACCATTCCAGTTGAAAATAAAGAAATCAAGTTTGGCCCTGTCGGCCCAGCTTCGGTGTTGCGTCATGGTAGCTGCATTCAGTGCACTATATTGGCCGAGTACAGGCGTGCCGGTGTATTTACGCCCCCAGTCAGTAGTAGTATAGTTATAATAATAGGCTCCGGTGTGTACATCAACAGTTACCGGAACATCCGGTATTTCATAATTAAATGCCGGAGGCAGATATTCATTATCCTTTTTGCAGGAAACCAGTGTGGAAGCTATGAGGATTGAAAAAAATATTTTTCGCATATAGTTATTTTTAATCAGGATCAATAAGGCAGATAGGGGTTCTTCACTTGAGGAAGGGCAAACCACAATTTGGTAAACAGATCATCGGAACCTCCCAGCCAGGCAGCTGCTTTCTGCACTTCCTGTGGGTTGGTCTGATATTCTTCACCGGGATACAGGATACGCTGCGGTACGTATTTATAATCCCCGTCATAAGTTGCAAACTGCGGTTGAAATTCCAGCACTCTTGTTCTTCTTATAAGCGTCCAGGCATCTACACCCTGCATCGGGATGGCCAGCCAGTGTTGCATAACGATCTGCCTGAAGTGATCATTGGCAGGAATATAGCTTGAGCAGATGCCCAGCCAGTCCATAAACTGTTCAGACCTGCCTGTTGAGTCTGTTTCGGTTCCCCATTTGATACCCGGTTCATTTTTATAAGCCGACGCCTGCGCAGTGAGACCATAATGAGCGAATGATGCATCGATGCCCTGATAATACAAAGCTTCGGCATCAGTAACTGTGCCCCACCATCCTTTGAGCGCAGCTTCTGCTTTCAGAAAATAAGCTTCGGCACTGGAAAGAAATACATACTCTGCATCAGGGCGTGTAAAGCGCTCACCTATTTGCGAATAGTCATCTTGCTTGAGGCCGGTATGCGGGTTCACCTGCTGGCCGGATGCATAAGAGCTTCCACCGCCATAGGAAATATTCTGGCCAAAGTATTCGCCGATACGTGGCCCCTGCGCCGCAGGTTTGGCATATACAGTAATACGGGGATCATGATAAGGCACTGTATGGTATACCAGCGATTCATTCAATACCGGAATGGATGCTTTATTCGCTGTATAATTATAAACTGCACGGTCATACAGTGGGCTCCAGGTATCACTGGTAGTGCCCCATTTGGCGGCGGCAGTTTCAGCCGTTTGCCCGATGGTATTTTGCTGGTCCGCATAAATTTCGGTAACCACTGCACGGGCTTTTTCCGGATCACCATTGGGTGCATCATTGGAGATGCGCATAGCCAGCCTCAAGCGCAGTGTATTGGCAAACTTTTTCCATTTCAGCAGATCACCACCATAGATCTTGTCTGCATTGGCAGTAAACTTATCACCGTTCAGATCGATATCGGCAGCCAGCGATTTCAGTTCATCCAGCAGAGTGTAATAAATATCCTGCTCTTTATCATAAGGAACGCTGGGTTCGCCGTTCAGTGCTTGCGTCATAGGCACGCCGCCCCAGATCGCTACTGTGTTGGAAAGAAGGTATGCCTGCCAGATCCTGGCAATAGCAACACGGTTGTGATAAGAAGGATCATCTTTATAAGTAAGCTCGATCTGCTTCACCGGCTGCATGCAATTGATATAAGTATTGCGCCAGTATGTATTATTGGAAGACACGCTATAGGTATAACGCTGAAACTCTCCCTGGAACCCTGAATAATGATGAGTGTAGTTAAAGAACACTGTCCGGTTCATTTCACCGCCATACAGGTTCATTGCCTGAAATATAGCATTGGTAAAAAGAAAGTCCGGCTCCACCCGTGTAGGGTTGTTTGGATTGGTATTGATATCATCAAAGTTGCGGGTACAGGCGCCCAGCAGTACGGCAACAGTAAGTATGGAGAAAATTGTTTTTTTCATTGCTGTTGATTTAGAAAGTGAGACGTACGTTGAATCCGTAAATAGCATTGGGAGGCAGTGAACCGTTTTCAATTCCCTGGCCATTGCCTGATGTAGAAGATGCTTCTGGATCTACCCCTTTGGGAGTTTTGCGATGCAGGATCGCCAGGTTTCTGCCGGCCAGGGAAACACGTGCTGTACGGAAAAATGTTTTCTTCAGCAGGTTGGCCGGTAATGTATAACCCATCGTCACTTCACGCAGCTTGATAAAAGATGCATCAAAAATCACAAACTCGGCATAGTTGGGACGTGCGTATTCGTAGTTCTGAGGTGTTACAAATTTTGTATTCTTTGTTCCGTCCTGGAAATAGGCATCCCATACCGCTCCGCCGCTTAGCTCGGTATTGCTTTCACCCAAAATGATAAAGTGCTTATAATAGTCATCTCTGCCATACAGGGTTTCCGCTGCTACGCCGTTCGTAAGCATACGGGAATAACTGCCTGAATACAGTACACCGCCTTTCTTGATATCAAACAGGAAACTGAAGTCAAACTTGCCAATGGTGAAACGGTTGTTGATGCCACCGATCCATTCCGGCATGGCTGTGCCGAAAGCCTTGTCGTTATCTTTTACAAGGAGTGAACCACCATCTTCTATCAGCATTTGCCCCTTTTCATTTCTTGCCACACCCAACCCGCGGAGATAAGCGTAGGGTTTGCCCACTTCTGCGTATACATAAATGTAGCTGGAGTTATTATTGAGCTGAAAACGGGGCACACCTTCAATCAGTTCCACTACCCGTGAATTATTAGCTGAATAGTTGAGCTGCGCTTCCCATTTGAATTTCCGGTTCTGAACAATCGCACCGTTCATACTCAGCTCATATCCCCAGTTGCGGATCTTACCGGCGTTGTACAATCTGCGCTGGTAGCCGCTGGAAGAAGGAAGTTGCGCGGTGATGATCTGGTTGGTTGTTGCAGCATCATAATAAGTGGCATCGATCGACAGCCTGTTTTTGAGAAAACGAAGATCCAGGCCGATTTCCTTCGAAGTGGTTTTCTCCGGCTTCAGTTCCGCATTGTTGCGGGTGGTAGACAGAGCGGCAATAGTAGCCCCATTAAAGAAACCATTGAATGAATAAGTCTGATCCAGGCGATAGGGATCAGTATCATTACCCACTACAGCCAGCGAAGCTCTCAGTTTGGCAAAGCTCAGGAAAGAGCTGCGCATCTTCAGCATGTCTGTGATGATGAGCGTGCCTCCAACTGATGGATAGAAATAGGAATTGGCATTTTTCGGTAATGTAGATGACCAGTCATTACGCCCGGTGATATCCAGGAAAGCATAATTTTTATACCCGAGGGATACAGCACCATATACAGAGTTAAGCTGTTTGGTCCGGCGTTCCTGGCTTACCTGCGGGTATTCTTTTGCGTTGGAAAGATTGATCAGTCCGGGTTGCAGCAAAGAGTTGACTCTTTGTTCCCTTCTTTCAAAATTGCTGCTGAAGCGGTTGGCACCCAGGTTGGCTACCAATGAGAAGTCGCCGAACTTCTTATTGGCTGTCAGCAATGCTTCCAGGTTGAAGTTCTGCATTTTTGTATTGAAGGTGCGCATGAACCCATCGGGATTGCTGGCCACAATAGAGCCGATATTATTAAACTCAAATCCATCCCACCAGTATATATCAGCACCTGCACGGCCGGTCAGCTTCAACCAGTTTGTCAGTGTCACTTCCGGGTTGAAAGATGCGATCACGCGGTCTTTCACATCGCGGTTGGGATTTTCATTGATCACCCAGTAAGGATTACTGAAGTTGCGGTGTGTACCAATTTCCTTACCGGTGAGCGGGTCTTTATAAGGAAGCAGCTCAGACAGATCTGTACTGCGGGCCATATGGGTATACAGGTTAGTAGGGTTACGACCATTGGCATTAGAATATTGGCGGTTGTCTACGATATCCCTGATGAAATTGATCTTGAGATCAGAATTGACCCGTTGACCCAATTTATTCTGCATGCGCAGGTTGATATTGTGTTTTTTGTTTTCATTAAATCCTTTCACTACACTGGTACCATCATAATTGGTATATGATAAACGGTATTGAGTGGTAGCATTACCTCCATCTACCGATACAGCATTGGTGATCAGCCTGGCGGTACTGTAAAAATCTTTTACATTGTCCGGCTGAGGGAGGTATGGTTTAATTTCTCCATTGAGAGCCACATAAGGCTGCCCCAGCATAGGTGAACCCCAGCTGCGGTAATTCTGAATGGCTTTAGGTATGCGGTTGGTATTATCTATATAGAAAGATGTACCCACTCCATACGCATTCTGATATTCCGGGTACTCGGTCAGCGATTGAAACATTGCGCTTGAGTTGAAAGACACATTGAACTTGGTAGAACCTTTTTTAGTGGTAACCAGGATCACTCCATTTGCTGCCCGTGAACCATAAAGAGCCGAGGCATTAGGTCCTTTCAGCACCTGTATGCTTTCGATATCTTCCGAGTTGAGATCGGCTGCATTATTACCATAGTCAATGCTGCTGCCATCGCCCGGCTCATTGTCGATAGGCATGCCATCCACTACAAAAAGCGGTTGGTTATTACCTGTAAGAGAACTGTTACCACGGATAACGATGCGGGTAGAACCTGTATTGAAACCGGCAGGCACTACCTGCAGGCCCGCTATTTTACCGGACAATTGATTCAGGATATTTGGACTTTTTGTTTCATTCATGGCGTTTACGTCCATCCCCTGCTGACTATAGCTCAATGCCTTTGTTTCCCGTTTGATTCCCAGGGCAGTCACTACCACCGGTTCAAGAGCAACCCCTTTATTGCTCATCTGGATATTCAGCACTCTGTCTGCAGGGATCCTTTCTGTAACAGGCTGCATGGAGACGTGCGTAAAGTTCAGTTCCTTAACACCGGCCGGAATACGGATAGTGTATTTCCCGGTAGCATCTGTCAATGCCTGTATCCGTATGCCACCGGCAGCAGTGGCAGCTACATTCACCCCTTCAATAGGAGTTCCCTCTTCCTGGTTGGTGACCTTTCCGGTAACACTGACTTCCTGTGCATATACTGCTGTCAGAAAAGAACAACAGGCCAGGAGCAGGCAGAAAAACTGTTTCATGAAATTGATGGTTTAATTATTAAGCTTAGTTTGGTGAGCATTGTGCTGGATAAGGTCTTAGTGTTTCAATAAGTACGGTAAGGCATCTCTTTCTGATAAGGGATCTCCTTTTTCAGCATACCGGCAGCCTGCCCGGTCAGCCACATATAATGATCTGAAGGAATTTCTTTTTCATGCGGTACAAACCGGCTTTTGCCTACCGGCACATCCGATGCACATTTAAAAATGGCCGTGCCTTCATCCACTTCGTCAAACATGGCTACATAGATCATTTCTGCACCGGCTTCAATGGCGCCTGCCAGTTGCTTCCAGAGAAATTGACCTTTATTGCGGGGTATGGCATCAAAGGGATCATTAGGGCGCATATTTTTCCAACTGAATCCGGGGAAAGCCAGGGGCACATAATCCACTTTATTTTCCTTACACCATTTTATATCTTCTTTGATACGCTCCTGGAAAAAAGGGTAGGTACTTTCATTGTAGCGCCCCACAAACCAGGGCAACACGATATCCGTCTTGCGGATCAATGCATGCAGGGCTGCATTATCATCTGTATCATATTTCAGCTCACGCCACCAGGTGGGCACGCCTGCGAGAACGGCACAGCCACCGTATTCCGGATCATTTTTGAGGAAATCAATGATCTTCTCCACTTCGGCAAGGCCGTATTTCCGGCCATCGTTGAATCCAATGCCCCATACAGCTACCAGGGGCTTATTATTATGGTGCAGGTAATTCCTGTTCGTATTTTTCTTTTTACCAAAACCATACTGGGCCGACAGCTTTTTCCAGTCTTCGATGACCACTTTATAATCTTCGGCCTTCATACCGGAGAGGTCATACATAATGGCAATGGCCCGGCCATGCATGGAAGCAGCCTTTACAGCCGATGACATCACTTTTTCATAATGCTGTGCACCTTTAGGGTTTTTGAGGGTAGTAATAAACCGCTGCATAAACACCCCATCTATTCCATACTGTTTCATCCATTTAAAATGGAGATCTACCGTACTTTCATCGTAGGAACTGAATAAACGGGCCGGCTGCCCATTGGCCAACCTGAATGGCGATTCGTAAGTGACGGGATAGTCAGTTACATCAGGCCAGTAATCAATTTTACAATTACCCGGCTGAAAGGGGCCTTGCTGCACATAATGGTTCCAGCCCCGGCCGGCACCATCGCCTTCGGCATTGAACCACCCCTGGTAGCCGGCCATCACCAGTCCTTTATAACTATTGAATAGGGGCCGGGAACCAACAGGCACCCCCCGGCCGGAAGAAAATAAGATCAGGGCTGCTAAAGAAAAAAAGGCAACATTTATATATGACTTTGTCATATAACAATTATTTTAAATACAAAAATGGGGCGGGTTCTCTTGTGTGTGAGGGATTAAACTATTCGGCGGAATTCGCTAAATGGTCAGTAAAGACAGGCCTCGACAAAAACCTTCCTTACTCAGTACATGGGCCGGGCATACGGCCATAGGGCAAATCACAAAATATCTCATAGCAATCGTTATTGGTTCATAAAAGCAGTAGGAGATAAAAGTAAATCTGTACAGTTAGCAGGAAATTAATTTCAAATTAATTGGCCGATTAATTATTAGATAAAAAATATCATGATACATAACTATTTATTAAATAATCAATTGAAGGGAAAAAAGAAATAAGAAATTTCTGGCTGTTTTTGTCCTGCAGGTATGTTCTTAACCCCTTTCCTGAACGGGAAACAGGATTTCGGGTATTATTGCCGGCTTCCGGAAACCAGGAATAGCACGTAAAAAAAGCTCAGTGTTTACCCTGATCGGGTTTAAGGAAAAATAACAGGCGCGATCTCTTAAAATGGCTTAGCTTCAGCCCCTGTTTTTAAACAGTTTCCTAAAGCCGGAGCTAACTGAACGTTGAATTTGCTGATGATGAAAAGCTGCTTATTTTTATTTTGTTTAATATGTTTTTTCGTCCCCGGACTTGTGCAAAGTCAGCCACTGGTGGACTATGGCGTCCGGTTTCTTTCCCATGACGTTACAAAGGATGAACGCACCAGTATAGCTTTTCCTGAACTGCCTGTTGATTCAAAAGGGTTCAGCATTGGTTTTACCATGCGGCTGATGGGCAACAAGGAAAAGTATGGTTATATTTTTCGCCTGGCGCTGAATGAAACAGAATCAATAGATCTCATCTGCAACAGCCATTCCACATCAAGCCGTAATCTGGCCCTGGTATCAGGCGATAAACCTGATAATATTATTGTCGACCTGGCTCAATTGCCAGGCTATAAAAAGGAGAACTGGGTGGATGTGACCGCCTCTTTTGATTTCAGGAAACGTCATGTTACCCTTACTGTTAACGGCCAGCATTATACTGATACCCTGATCTTTTCACGGCTTAATAGTATCCGGCTTTTTTTCGGGGCCAATGATCACGGCCAGTTTTCCACTACGGATGTGCCGCCAATGGAAATAAGGGATATCAAAGTATTCAACAGCCAGCATCAGTTATTAAGGCACTGGGAATTGAAGCAGCATAATGGAAATATAGTGTATGACCGGACGGTCAGTCAGCCGTTGGAAATACGCAACCCGCACTGGCTGATTGATGAACATATTTACTGGAAAAAAAGGGCTGTAATTCATACCGCCCTGCTCCGCCCGCAGATCACCTTCAGGCCGGATTCATCGGCAGTGATCATAGCCACACCCGATTCATTGTACACTTATCCGCTTTCAACAGCCCAACTGGCCGCCAGAAAATATAACAGTGGTACCATTTTCCCTTCTCCCAACAATCAGTTATTATTTAACCAGGAAAGGCAGGAATTGTGGCAATATGACCCCAAGAAAAATAAGATCGCCCGTTTCAATTTTTCCACTTTCAGCTGGGACAATGATGATAATAAAGTAAAGGAACCTGCCTTCTGGCATCATAATAAAATAATATCCCCGGTCGACAGCTCCCTGATCCTGTTTGGCGGATATGGCAACTTTACCTACAAAAACCTGGTACAACGCTTTAACCCGCTTAAAGGCAAATGGGATACCATCGCAACTACTGGAAATATCAAACCTCGCTACCTGAGCTCAGCCGGCACAGGCAAAAAACCAACCGACCTGCTCATATTCGGGGGTTATGGAAATGCCAGTGGTAAACAGGAACTATCACCTGAAAAATTATATGACCTGTACAAACTTGACCTCAACAGTTTCACTTTTACGAAACTTTGGGAAAGTAAGGATAAAGACGAAAATTTCGTAACGGCCAATTCGCTGCACTTTGATGCCTATGATAGTTCCTTTTATGCACTGTGTTACCCGATCCATAAATATGCCAGCACATTATACCTGCGCAAATTCTCATTAGGATCTCCGGGGAATACTATTATCGGCGACAGCATTCCTTATTTTTTCCAGGACACTAAATCATATGCTGACTTGTTTTACAGCCCGCATACTGCAGAGTTGGTAGCCATCACGTCTTACCCTGTTGGAGACAGCCTGACGGAGGTTACTGTATACACCATTGCTTATCCTGCTTTGTCGCAGCACGATGCTTTGCAGGTCGCACCCTCCTTTGCTGCGGAAGAAAGCAATCGCTGGTTATTGTTGTTGTTGCCCCTTTTAGCAATACTGGCTTATCTAACTTTCCGCCGCAAAAAAGTAAGGATCACCCTCAAACCTGCACAGCAACCAGCAGCGGAAGAACAGGCAATAGCGGAATCTTATTTACCTACCCCTGCTTTACCAATCGGTAGTCCTGTATTGCCGGCAACCAGTGGTGCATCTTCTATTTCATTACTTGGCGGTTTTCAGGTAATTGACAGGAATGGGGTCAATATATCTGCAGCTTTTACACCTTCGCTTAAACAATTGCTGGTGCTGCTGGCATTGTATACCGTCAAAACCGGCAAAGGCATTTCATCTGTTCAGATGCGAAACCTCTTGTGGCCAGATAAAAGTGAAGAAAGTGCCCGCAACAACCGTGGTGTGAACATAAAAAAACTGCGTACACTGCTCGAGCAGGTAGGTAATGTATTTATCAATAATGAAGGAAATCACTGGCTGCTTACCTTTGATCCTTCTGTGCATTGTGATTATTTTCATGTACAACCGTTGATCACGGATGCACTCAGACAACAGAAAATTGATCACACTGAATTGATCCGGGTCGCTTCCAAAGGAAGCCTGCTGCCTGACCTGGATTATGAATGGCTTGACAGTTTCAAATCGGACTATGCCAGCCGTATCATTGATGTTATGCTGTTGCTCGCGCAAAAACCGGAAATACGCCAGTCGCCCGCTAACCTGATCGCCATCTGCGATATTATTTTTATGCAGGACCCGCTCAACGAACACGCTTTGCTCATCAAATGCCGGGAATTATATAAACTGGGCAAGCCGAAGGTTGCCAAAAATGTGTACGATAGTTTTATTAATGAATATTCATTGACGATCGGCACAGCATTCCATCTCAGATTTGAAGAAGTTATCGCCTGAAATCAATAACGCCTCAGCGAGTGAGCTAATGATGACAATTGTATTATCTTTATTGGTGATATAACTGTCATAAGCTACTTTGCTTTTACCATCCCAATAAACGCCAGAGGTTGACCACCAGGACTGCTTATTCATTTTCTTTTACCAGGAGTATAAGATCATTCCTCATAGCTGGTTTATTCTCAGTAACGCAACCCGCTTCCGGGCAACAACGCATTTTTACCAATCAACAGCATTTTGGTGTAGAAGACGGGCTCCCTCAAAGTTATATCTCCGGTATTATACAGGACGATGATGGGTTTATATGGTTAAGTACCCTGGATGGGTTTTGCCGTTATGATGGCAGGGGGTTCAGAACATTCCGGTATAATCCTAAAGACAGTTCGGGCCTCGCTGCCAATACACTTAATGGGTTGGGTAAACAGGTCAATAATGTTGTTACCATTTATTACAGCGCCACGCAGGCAGATGAATTCAACCTCAGAACTTTTAAGGTAACCCGCAACAATATCCGCGCCCGGCTCGCTGAAATACCCGGCATCAGGTGGCAATCTTACCGGTTTGGTTTCACCACCAGCAATTGGTTCTTTACCGTCAATGCCAATAAAGGCATGGGCTGGTTAGATGGCATTACAGGTAACATTCATTATGCAAATACTTCCAATGGGATGTTGCAGACCGACACCATATGTGCCATTACACAATCACCCGACGGATATATATATATCATAAGTAAAAATGGGGTGCATGTAAGTGATACCTCGCGAACAAAATTTAAGTGGTCCGCTTTTGATACACATATAGATCAGCAACCGCCCAACCCTGACTGGAATGTGTTTGGCGAAAAATTTTCTATAATAAGCTATTCCAACAACCGGCTGGCCACATTAGAGAAGAACACGCTGACGCTGCTGGATGTCAACAAAAAAACAAGCATCGCTATTGTATTGCCTGCGCCTGTTCCCCATGCTATACAGGGCGAAACCGGTTTACAGCTAGACCCCGAAGGCCATGTCTATTTTGAATATTATGGACGCATATACCGCCTTACAGATAAAGGAACATTGGAACTGCTTTGGGAAAACAGCGGCCCACCTGCCCGTATCAGTGCATTTTTCATAGACAGGTCGGGGGTATTATGGGTAAGTGTAAACGCACAGGGTATACTTAAAATTGACCTTCAGGCGCTTCATTTTGAGTCGTACAAAAATGACGGCAATTTTATAGAAGAAATAACTGGGCTGCTGGGTGGCAACAAAGCAAAATTGCCTGCCGGATGGAAGGACCCTGACGCTGGTTATTATTTCCGGCAGGCCTGGGATGATAAGGGCAATCTTTATTCCTGTAATAACTGGTATGAACGGGAGGGTGTTTTCCAGTTTACAAAACAAGGGTTCCGCCGGTTTGCACACACACCCGATAAAAAAATCTTCACGGCCATTGTTACGATGCCCGGAGATGAGATCTGGGCGTTTGACCAGACAGAATCTGTATGGTATACCTGGAGCAACCCTGATGCAATTCCTCAAAAACTGCAATCCGATTCAGCCAACTTTACAGCGGTAGAACTCGCCGACGCCAGGTATATTGGCGGCTATATCTGGATGACCACTCTTACAAATGGATTGTTCCAGTTTGATGGGAAAAAACTGGTTGCTAAACATGCAGGGCGGGTAGGGATTTATGATGTGCCCAAAGCCCTTACAGAGATCTGTGCAGATCCTACCGATAAAAACAAATTCTGGATCGGCTCACGTGGTGGCGGTTTGCTGTTATGGGATGTGCAAAAAGGATTGCAACGCGCTTATACGATGGATGACGGATTGCCCAATAATACCATTTATTGCATTTTACCTGATAAAGCAGGCAGGATCTGGTGCAGTACCAATAAAGGCATATTCAGGCTTGACCCAAAAACTGATCGCATCATTGCGTTTGAAAAAACAGATGGCCTGCCGGGTAATGAATTTAACAGGGCACATAAATTCATATTGCCTGATGGACGGCTCCTGTTTGGCGGACTGGATGGCTATTGCATTTTTAATCCTGCCGATTTTGAAGTGATCAATAAAACAGAACGGGTGCCGGTACTGTTAACCGGTTTATTGATCAACAATGAGCCACAGGACGTTAATCTGGTCAATAGTTTCATCAAACAATCCCTGAGTACCTTATCTGTAATTGATCTGCCCTACGATAAAAACTATTTGCGTTTTGAGTTTGCAGCACTTATGTACAACCAGCCGCAAAAAATAAAATACCGGTACCAGTTGGAAGGCGTCGACAAAGGTTGGATAGAAAATGGTTACTCCAATATAGCTTTCTACTCGGCCCTGTCGCCAGGCAACTATACTTTTAAAATAAATGCTACCGACGATAATGGTTTATGGAGCAATGCCATCACGTCGATAAAAGTAAATATCCGGCCTCCCTTTTGGCGCACCTGGTGGGCATGGCTTATTTATTCATTAGTTGTTTTAGCACTCATACGCTGGTATCTTTTATTCAGGGAAAGAAGGTTGAGGATACAGCAAAACCTGATATTTGAAAGAAGGGAAGCACTTCGTTTAAAGGAGATTGATGAATTAAAAGACCGGTTTTTCAGCAATATCACCCATGAGTTCAGAACACCATTGACCCTTATCATTACACCGCTTGAAAAACTGGCAGAAGACCCTTCGCTTTCAACGGTTGCTGTGCGCAACATAAAAACGGCTCAAAGAAATTCAAAACAGTTATTGCGGCTTGTCAATGAGTTCCTTGATTTTTCCAAACTCGACCATGGGCAACTCAGGTTAAAAACAACAGCTGGCGAAATTGATGTTTTTACTTCCGATTGTGTAAGCAGCTTTGAAGTCACGGCCCAGGATAAACATATCACCCTCAGCTTTACAGCAGATAAGGTAGCAGGCTATTACCTGTTTGATGAAGAAAAATGGGAAAAGATCATTACCAATCTTGTAAGTAATGCACTAAAATTTACTCCCAAAAATGGAATCGTTGCTGTAACGCTTTCCACTACAGCAGAAGGTGAGGTCCGGTTAGAAGTGACCGACAATGGTCCCGGCATACCGAAAGAACTGCACGAAAAAATATTCACCCGTTTTTACCAGGTAGACGATTCTGCTATACGGAATTATGGCGGTACAGGTATTGGTCTGTCGCTGGTAAAAGAGTTGACAGCCTTAATGGATGGAAGTGTTGAAGTAGATAGTCTTCCCGGCGGCTACACCTGCTTCTCGGTTACTGTTCCAATGAAAAAAGTGGAAAAACCGCAAGCCACACCACTTGCTGAAACAGGCAATTCACCAATACAGACGGATCAAACTGCACAGGCAGATGATGCTCCATTATTGTTGATTGCAGAGGACAATGATGAATTGCGTGCCTTTTTAGTAGAAACCCTGTGCAAGCAGTACCGTGTACTGGAAGCTTCAGACGGATCAAAGGCCTGGGAAATTATTTTACAGGAATTGCCTGATCTGATCATTAGTGATGTAATGATGCCGGTGCGGGATGGGTTTGATCTATGCAAAATGTGCAAGACAGACAGCCGCACCTCTCATATAGGATTCATTTTACTCACTTCCAAAGCTGCACATGATGCCCGGCTCAAAGGATTGAGAACCGGTGCAGATGATTACCTCACCAAGCCCTTCAATTTACCTGAACTGGAACTGCGTGCCGCCAATTTGTACCGGCTGCAGCAGAGCCAAAGGGAATGGCTGCAATCGCAACTTTCGCATTTAAAGCCGGCCGATCCTTTGCCTGAAGTTACCGACCCCTTCCTGGCCCGCTTGTACGAAGAAATAAATGCAAAACTGGACGATGCAGAACTTGGTGTAGATTATTTATGTAAGGTGATGGCTATGAGCCGGAGCACCCTCAACCGTAAGTTAAAATCACTGCTCAATATTTCTACCAACGATCTTATCCGTCAATACAGATTACAAAAAGCTTCCGGCCTGATAGCTGCAGGTTTGGATATCGCCTCTGCCGCCTACCAAACCGGGTTCAGCAGCCCCTCCTATTTCAGCCAATGCTTCAAGGAGCAATACGGATTATCTCCAACAGACTGGGTCTCAAAGCATAAATGACTCAAAACTGATAGTTTTTGAATCATTTCTTATAGCCTTCTGGCTGATCGGGAGGGTATTTTTATACCCATAACTACAATGGATTCGTAATAATTTAATCGAATTAAAATGAAACAGTGCACCAAAACCTTAGCCACCACATTATTCCTCATTCTGGGTGTTTCAATCCTGTCTTTCGGACAGGGCATGTATGCGGGAAATGCTGAAAAAGATCCCGATGCCATGGCAACGATCACCAAAAAGAAAGTCGGTACAGAAAATATTACCGTCGTAAGCCCAACAATAGTCACCGCCTTTTCCACCTTATTTCCAAACGCAACAGAACCCAAATGGTATGAGAAGGACTCGTACCATTTTGTATCGTTTTTAAATAAAGGCCGCAAAGCCACCGCTTGCTTTTCTCCAAAAGGAAAGATGAGCTATGCAATTACAGAATGCCGTATGGAAAATTTACCTGAAGCTTTCAGCAAAGAAATCCAAAAAGAGTACGCAGATTATCGCTTGTTCCGCGCAACTGAAATACAGGCATATGGCCAAACGGCCTACCAGGCAATAATGGAAAACGCCTCAGAGTTCATTACACTTAAGTATACCGTAGATGGAGTGGAAGAAATAAAAACGGTGATCAGACAGGATTTATAATAGAAAAATAAAAAACGGTGAGAAAGATTCTTAAAGTACTCTTTATTTTATTGATAGTAGTCGTTGCTGGCATTGCGGCAGTTATGCTTTACGTGAAAAAGGCATTACCCAACGTTGGTGATGCTCCTGATATTAAGGTGGAGATCACCCAGGAACGGGTAGAAAGAGGTAAATACCTGGCCAACCATGTAGCAGCCTGCATGGATTGCCACAGTCAGCGCGACTGGACAATGTATGGCGGCCCTATTAAGGAAGGTACATTTGGAGCCGGAGGTGAAAAATTCGGGAAAGAAATGCAATTCCCGGGCACCTTGTATTCTCCCAATATCACACCCTATGCACTTTCCAGTTGGACCGATGGTGAAATCTTCAGGGCCATCACCACAGGGCAAAATAAGCATGATAAGGCGTTATTCCCTTTAATGGGATATTTAAATTATGGCAAAATGGACCAGGAAGATGTTTACAGCATTATTGCCTACCTGCGCTCCCTGCCTGCTATTACGAATGATGTGCCGGAAAGAACACTTGATTTCCCGGTCAATTTTATAGTAAACACTATTCCAACCAAAGCCTCCTTATCACCCAAACCTGCAAAAACCGATGCAGTAGCTTATGGAAAGTATCTTGTCACAATGGCCAAGTGTGTGGATTGCCACAGCCAGATCGATAAACAGGCCGATCCGATTGCAGGTACTGAATTTGGCGGCGGACGTTCATTTAATTTCCCTAACGGAATGATCGTAACAACTCCTAATATTACAGCGGACGTTGAAACCGGCATTGGAAGCTGGACAAGCGAACTTTTTGTTCAGAAATTTAAACGGTTCTCTGATTCAGGTTATCATACAGAAAAGCTGGGAGCGAATGATTTTAATACGCCAATGCCGTGGTTTATGTACACGGGGATGGATAGTTCGGACCTGTCGGCGATCTTCAGTTATTTAAGAACAGTGAAAAAGATAAAAAATAATGTAACGAGGTTTGTGAAACAGTAAAATATTAGTCATTGACAGGCTTTTACAAGTTTTTTTAGACAGTTTGACTATGGTTAAAGGAGAGAGATGACAACACGGAGTTATGATGCCGGATTTGAAGTGTTCTCATTCTTAAGATAAAAAAGACAAGTACACCCATCATTAAATATCACCGCCGGCTGGAAATATAATTTTCCGGCCGGCATTCTTTTTTCACCGGTAACACACCGAAGGGCTCACACTGAATTATATTAAAAGAAAATTACCCTAGGCCAGTTTTATTCAAGAAAGAATGTATTTTTAGATATACGCTGACAATCACTAATATGAAATATCTACTAACAGCTATCCTGATCCTTGGATCATTCGTTTTTGCCACACCCACAGGGTTTAAAAAGCTATTTAATGGGAAAGATCTTTCGGGATGGAAGGTCCATGGCACAGAAAAATGGTACGTAGATAATAAAGAGCTTATTTGCGAAAGTGGCCCTGACAAACAATATGGCTATCTCTCCACAGACCAGCCTTATCACAATTTCCTCCTGGAACTGGAATTTAAACAGGAAGCCGATGGCAACAGTGGCGTCTTCTTCAGGTCAGGAATTGAGGGAACGACCATTAACGGCTGGCAGGTTGAAGTGGCACCACCCGATCATAATACAGGCGGCATCTATGAATCTTATGGAAGAGGCTGGCTTATAAAGCCTTCACCTGAAAAGGAGAAGATATTGAAAGCTAACAGTTGGAACAAGATGAAAATACTTGTTGTAAACGACAAGGTGACCACCTGGCTCAATGGAACAGAAATGATCAGCCTGAGCGATGAGAAGATCGGTAAAGGAAAAGGCTTTATAGCTCTCCAGATACACGATGGTGGTGGAATTAAAGTAAGATGGAAAAATATCCGCATTAAAGAACTGAAATAAACAACACATGAGTAAATTCTTCCAGGACCCCTCAAGAAGAAGTTTTATTAAAAAACTTGCCGGATCAACTGCAGCCGTAGCTGTCGGCTCCAATGTTTTTTCTGCAGAAGGAGAAAACAAGTATTTTGAATCTCTGAAAAGATCTGCTGTAAGCCCCAATGATAATATCAATATCGCATTGATAGGCGCCGGCGGAATGGGAACAGAAGATACCAAAACAGCTCTCCGCATTCCAGGTGCAAAGCTCGTGGCTGTTTGCGACCTGTATGATGGCAGGCTTAAAGAGGCAAAAGACCGGTGGGGCTCCGACCTGTTTACCACCCGCAGCTATAAAGAGATCCTGGCCAGGAAAGATGTGGACGCAGTAATTATCGCCACTCCCGATCACTGGCATAAACAAATATCCATCGATGCATTAAAAGCCGGAAAGCACGTGTATTGCGAAAAACCAATGGTGCATTCCATTGATGAGGGGCATGATGTAATAGCAGCACAAAAACAGTCAGGCAAAGTATTCCAGGTCGGCAGCCAGGGCGTTTCTTCCCTTGGCAATGAAAAGGCAAAACAATTATTAAAAGACGGAGCTATCGGACAATTGAATTATGCCGAAGGATTCTGGGCAAGGCATTCACCAGTAGGTGCATGGCAATACCCGATCCCGGCAGATGCATCTCCTTCTACCGTTGACTGGGATACATTCGTCAGCAATACAAACAAACGCCCTTTTGATGCCACCCGCTTTTTCAGGTGGAGAAATTATACCGATTATGGAACCGGCATGTCCGGCGACCTTTTCGTGCACCTTTTTTCAAGCCTGCATTTTATTACTGACTCCTTCGGTCCGAATAAAGTGTATTCTTCCGGCGGTCTCCGTTACTGGAAAGATGGCCGTGAAGTACCGGACGTACTAATTGGTGTGTTTGACTACGGGCAACAAGCTCATCCGGCATTCAATCTTTCTTTGCGATGCAATTTCGTAGACGGCACAAGCGGAACAACTTACCTGAAGCTTGTAGGAAGCGAAGGCTCAATGGATATCACCTGGGACTCTGTTACACTGAAGAGAAACAAGGATGTATCTTCTGACGATCCCTTCTTTATCGAACAGATGAAAAAAGCCGGTACGCCCGTTACAGGCCGCAAAAGGATACTTCCTCCACAGGAATATACTTTTGAGGCAGAGAAAGGTTATCTCGGTGGCCCTTATGACCATTTCGCCAATTTCTTCAATGCAATACGCACAGGCGGCAAAGTTGCAGAAGACGCTGTATTCGGCTACCGCGCTGCTGCGCCTGCATTATTATGTAACGACAGTTATACTAATGACACCGCCATTTTATGGAACCCTGAAAAAATGCAATTAATTAAAAAATAAATCCCTGGAATATGAACCTGAAATATTTGTATGGAGCGCTTTCACTTGCAACACTAATTTCCTGTGGGGAAAGCAATACGCCAACTACAGCAACAGAACAAGCAAAAACTGATACAATGACACAGACAGCTCCTGTAGAACATCAATGGGTAAGCCTTTTTGATGGTAAATCATTTACCGGATGGCATGGTTACAACAAACAAGGAGAAATCAAGAACTGGATGATCGAAGACAGTTCACTCGTTTGCCTTGGCGCCGCCAAAGATGCACATGGTGGAGACATCGTAACAGATAAAGCCTACGAAAATTTTGAACTGAAATGGGACTGGAAGCTCACCAAAGGAGCAAACAGCGGCCTTATGTATCACGTGGTAGAAAGTTCCAAATACCAGGCGCCTTATGAAACAGGTCCCGAATACCAGATGATAGATGATAAGGATTTCCCGGGAAAATTGGAAGAATGGCAGAAAACAGGGGCTGATTATGCGATGTACACAGCAGGCAGCAACAAAAAAATGAAACCTGTTGGGGAATGGAACAGCAGCAGGATAGTATTTGATAAGGGGCATGTTGAATACTGGCTTAATGGAGAAAAAATTGTTGAGTTTGAAGCCTGGGGTGATGATTGGAAAAAGAAGAAAGAAACAGGAAAATGGAAGGATTATGCAGATTATGGAATGGCAAAGACAGGGTTGATTGCCTTACAGGATCATGGGAATAAGGTGTATTTTAAGAATATAATGGTTAAGGAGTTATGAGAAAAGTAGCTGAGGCCGTGCTTTACTACATCTGAAAGTAATGATGATCTGAATAAAACAGGGGCTCAAAATTTGAGCCCCTGTTTAGTTGCTTCAAATGCCGCCAGCATAAACTTTTGAGCATAAAGGAAAATAAATGACACTTATATTTAGTGCGCTGCCTGTTCAAGCCTATCCCGTATTGCCACTTTAAGTGTATCAATGCTTATATCTTTCAGCGTTTTGAACTTAATACAATAACCGCTTATACTCGCTTTGCCCATTTTTTTTCCATAAGACTGGGCTAAATAGTTTTTATCTTTTATGCCGAGGATATAAACAGAGATCCCGGTTTTATTAGCACTCAAGCCGATTTGATAAAACTCCCTGGTTTTTCCATCAGCATATTTTATGGTGTATGATCCATAGCCAATATTAGGGTTAGAAACAGTTTTATTTTCACTGTTCTTACCATCGAGGAACCATAATTTACATTTTGGCATCACTTGAAGTATTACCCGATGCAGCTCTTGCATGTCGCTCCGTTTGGGTTCGGGGTGGCTATTAATATACTCTTTGATTTGCTCTTGTGTGCTCATATAGAATCATAGGTTATTTAGCTCACCTTGCTATAAGCTGAACTTGGTCAGGGTATTTAAAAATAGTTCCTGCTACTTGTGAAAAACAAAGGGCTCTGAGTGAAGGTAGGAAAATAAAAAACACTCAAAATAAGGTAATTAAAAAAAGTAACTAAGAGTCGGGGTATCCCCTATCGATGTTTAAGTCAGGCGCCCGGAAAATCTTACTTACCAAAAGGTAAGTAATCAAAACCTCTTTCAGGATTATTCTACTTTTATGCATGTAGTATCAAATGAGCTCCAGTTCATGTCAACAAGAAGAACATTTTTAAATACAATCGGGGCAATGAGCAGCATACTTATCGCTTCAAAAGTTTTTGGGAATATGAAAGAAGAAGAAATATTGTTAACACCTTTGCTGGCCAACAGGAATAAAGAGAATTCCTATTGGTACATAGGCCACCTAATGTCAGTCATGCTTAACTCCAGTCAAACGAACGGACACTTTGCTTTGCTCAGAGCTACTGAACGCAGAGGGCTGGAGCCGCCACCACACACTCACTCAAAAGAAGACGAAGCTTTTTTAATACTGGAAGGTGAAGCGATATATACGGTAGGTAGTCAGACCTTCCATGCAAAAGCAGGCGATGTAATGTTTTTGCCCAAAAACATCCAGCATTCTTTTAAAATACAAACTGAAACCCTGGAAACATTGATGTTGCTTACTCCTGGCGGTTTTGAAAATTATTTTATTGAAATGAGCGAGCCTGCCAGTGAACTGGAACTCCCGCCTATGCCTCAGGGTCCGCCTGATATTGGCAGACTGATCGCCACAGCTTCCAAATACGGAATCAAATTTCCAAAGCTTTAGAGGAGAGGGAATTTGCAATACGCTGAATTACCTCAACAGGAGTAAGGTTCATTTCTTTGTTGATTTTTTCATCCTGGAAATGAGCATATCCCCATTCTACAACAGCAGTAACAACCGGGATCAAACCATGTCCTAAATCAGTTAAGCAGTATTCAGAATAAAGCAAAGAAGTTTCGTTAATCGTCTTTTTAATTATTTTCTTCTCAATGAAAAAATCCAATTCTTTCGTCAGGGATTTATCGGATATATCAGGCAAATGCTTTTTGATCTCGTTAAACCGCAATGGTTTGTCCTTGATACTCCATAGAATACCCATTTGCCATTTTCCTGCAATAAACTGCCTGGTAAACTGAACGGGGCAACCCAGATATTGTTCGTTGGTATGGCTCATTTTATGTCAGCTAAACGAGAGATCAAAATTTTAACGGCGGCCCTACGATTTCCATCCCATGCTTCGCCCATAGTTCTTTCAGCGTTTTCTCCTGGTTTTGCGGTACATCGGCACCAACTTTTGACAGTTGATGAAAAAAATCTTCCATTAAGCCGGCTGGCTGAAAGAGGACAAGCATTTGAGCCTCTTCCTCGCTTATCTTGGCGAAAGCATGAGGAACGGTCCGTGGTGCAAAAGCAGAGTCTCCAGGTTTTAAATTGAAAGTATCATCCCCGACCTTTACAATGAATTCGCCGGAGATAACATAAAACCATTCATCCTGGGAATGATGAACATGAAAAGCTGGCCCCCCTTTCGATTGGCGGATCGTATGGTAAATCAGCAGGTCGCCGTCTGTATCTTTAGAGGAAACCTTGCAGGTGAATTTGCCGCCCATTAACAGCAACTCTTCCTGGTAGCGGTCTTTGTCAGCTTCAACCTTAAAGCCTTTGTTCGGTCTGTTTACAGGTGGATTTTTAGCATCTGCAATAAGGGCAGAGGCTATAAGAGGGAATTGAAGAAATAATCGACGTTTCATGATCTTGATATTAGTAATAAGCGATCAGGCGCTCATAAGGTAAGATCAGGAAGGCCAGGCCAGGGCCAGGCGGTTACCTAAATTAATGATTTTTGGGAAGAGTTGTTAAAGGAAAATACAACTCCATCTTTCAATCAATCGCTTCAATTAAAGGCAGTATGGGGTAAAATAAAACCGGAATAACCAGTTTCACTAAACATAAAATGAGTCTTTATTTATCCCATCGCGATAATAGTAATACCTCCTTTTAATTGACCGTTGATAAGATTGATATTTACGATGTCAAATCCCACTGCAGTGCCTTTTGACAAACCCAAATCAGGAATGGTGATTTGCATGGTAGTTTTTTCAACCGATTTATTCATATCCCTGAATGCCTGCAGATCCTTTTTGTGGTCAGCGAAATTACTTTTCCCACTGTAGACGTTTTGTATGATGGCTTCCGTTTGCTTAAGTAAGCTGCTTTGCCGATCTAAGCTCAGGCTTCTTTCATCAGCAGATTTAAAACCCCAACCTGCTTTATCTCTCTGCTGGGTCAGTTTCCCATTGGTTTTGCCTGTAAGTTCGATCTTTATGCTTCTCAGTAATTCAGTATTACGCATATTGCCAATCTTCAGGCTTCGCATATTGGGATGCTGGATGGCGTGAACCTGGTCCCTGGTCAATGGCATAAAAGCAATTGTTTCATTGGCGTTGGGCTGGTGTATGAGATTGAAAGCATATGCGGTATTTTGTGCCACAAAATTCAAATTCTTTTGTGCGATATGCCGGTCAAGCCGCGGATCCAGGGCGTGCAGGTCAAACGGTTTATCCAGCGGACTAAAGGAAAAGGTACGGGCAAAAAGGCATTTATGGCCGGCTTCCGTTGCCGGCACATTGTACAGAAAATGTGCTTCCCCGTTATTAGCAGGCAAAAGAAGTGAGGGTAGCTGTGATACACCCAGATATTTTGCAACGGTAGTGTTAAATCCAAGCGTAGGATCGGTCAGGAAAAACTCCACTTTGGGGTAAGGAACGATAAGATCACCCCGGTTATGTAGTCTCGTGCTGATATCATAAGATTTACCCGCTTCAAGGGTTGTTGTAAAATCCCCTAACTGTGATACAGGGCTGATAGCGATATCAGGCGAGTTCCAAAAAGGAATGTTTGAAAACGGCCGGGTACCGTTGTCACCATCATACGAGCGGATATACAGGAAGGAACTGTCTTTAAACGTATCGGGTCTTCTCTTTCGCCTGTCTGTACCATATATTTTGGTAAGCTTCTCAGCTACATCAACTGTATATTTTGATTCCTGTCCTTTCAGTTCGTTAAGGAACTTATTGAGTTTCTGAATATGCTTTGACATGATTTTTTATTGAGTGCGTTGAAAGAAAATATTGATTTAAATGAAATCAAGGTTCACTGGAGTAATGGGTTGACCATTTTTTTGCTGTGCATGCTGTAACAACTCTTTGGGAGCTTCCGGTGAATTCGGTCCATTGCTGTCTTTTTGTGTCCAGCAGGTGTAGGCATATCCCCTATCTGAATCCAGGTTAAAATCAGGAACATTTTTCCCGGTCATCACCCTGTCATACAATTCTTCTGCAAGTGTTACTGCATTACCGATTGTTGGAATGCGCTTTTTCTTCCGGAAAGCAAGCTTTATAAAATCAGTCAGTTTTTGTTCATCACCGGCAAGCGTGGCGAGAAAATCAATAAAATCCTTATCCAACGGGATCTGGTCAAAAGCGAAATGTAATGATGTGGCAGCGAAATAGCTGTCAGGTCCACCGATTACTTTATTGGGCTCAGAAGCACTGGGGTCTACCGGTGGATATACAAGGTGTTTTTCCCGGTGAAACAGCTGGTCAAGGAACCCGCCATCGAGTATCACTTTCAGTTTGGGCAAGGCGCTTTTAAGATCGCCGGATACAAAACCGAACGGATCAGGAAAGTTAGTGTTCTTGAATTGCCCAAAACGAACCTCTTCCAGGTGTTCCTGCATGGGATAGGCGAGGCCGTTGAGCGCCACTCCGAGCCGGAAGTTTTGGAAGGCATTGTATAAATGTTCATAGATCAGGCAGGCTGCAGCACGGATACCCGAAACAGTGAGTGTGGTGAGTGCTCCCAATACAGCATCGATGAGGGTAGCTGCCGCTGCAACTGCTGCAATGATGAGTGCTGCGAGAATAATAAAAATGGCGAGGATACTGAAACTGCCTGCACTATCAGCAGCATCTTCCAGGAAGTCGCCAATATCGCCCAGGTTATCCATGGCATTCTCCCAGACTTCTTCCAGCTCTTCACTTAATGAATATGGTACAGGTTCCGGAAGCGTACCGGTTTCAGTAGCATTGCGAAACCATTTATAGTAGAGCCGGTATGCGGCGTCTACATCCTCTGGCGTGATCTTTCTTCCATATTCATTGTCATTCGATGCACCGCTTTCAAAAACTTCTGACAATGTATCTGCAATCAGTTTGGCCAGATCATCAGGCAGCCTTGTATCCGGATCAGGAGTGGGGTCTTCATCACCGATCGGGTTGATCGTTCCATTGAAATTAAAATTGTAAAAAGCATGTAGCTGTGACCTGTTCCAATCCTTATTTTCAGCAGTTAAAAAGTTGAATACGTCCTGGTAATTCTCCCCGGTCTTATGCCGCTGTGATTGAGTGCGGTAAGCTCCGCCGCTGTTGACGTTCACATAAGGGTGCCCTACGGAGTCGCCACTTACATGGGTCAGGTAACCGATGGCATATAAATGAAGCGGTGAATCGGGTTTGGTCTTTTTCAGTAAGGCTTTTGCATACTCACCTGTTTTACGGTAATGCATCACATCAAACCACCACCATTCACCTTTTGTTTGACCATCGCGGTAAGGATGTGCCAACAGATCATACAGATTAAAGTCGGTGATATATTTCTTGATCATTTCCGTAAGGGAGGCCATCAATGCGTCCACTACCTGCTGCATATCACTAAATAATTCTTCCAGCTCAGTAAGCGTAGAAGAGTTTTCCACCAACGCATCTTCCGCTGCTCCCAGCGCTTCCAGCGCATCAATGACCGGTTGCGGAACGATCTCCATCACCTTTTTCTTAAAGTCTTCAATGAAGTCATATACCTCGAAATACATTTTAACAGCATCGCCTATTGGCAAGCCGCTCCAGTCTTTGGTGTTGAAAAATAAAAAATCGGGGCCCTGGCAGCCCAGGAAGAGGTAGGGGAAATTTTTACTGTCGGATAACAGTGCTTGTAGTTTAGGGTAATCTGCGCTGTTTCCAAGTCCGTTGCCCGATAAGATGTTTTGCTTAAGCTTGTTGGCGATGAGGTGGTGAATAGCAGGTCCCGGCATAGTTCTTAGTTTAAACTGTTAAGAAAATTGTTTCTGTGCTATTAACTAAACCCTAACAGGATGATATTGGAATAAGGTATTGAGCCGCTACAAGCGGCACTTTCGGCTAAGACAATTTGGCTACTAAGATGGAAGCTTGACTTAAGGTCTCGATTTGAAGATGGCTTATGACTGAGAAAATGATAACTCCTATAGTAATGTCTTGAAAAGTATCATCTCAAGCGTCCTGTTGTATTTCAAGCAGCATTGAAAGTAATGTATAAATAAAGAGAAGTCAATACCACATTTGAGGTACTCCAATTATTTCAAGGAAAATTTGTAAGTACGATAACTCAAAAGGAATTCCTCGAACTTATATGGATTAGAGGGGATTGATTTTATTTTTCACAACCTGCCAATAAATATCGCTAAACGTAGCTTGTAGTCCCGAAGGGCTAGACTCGAAGCAATTTTGCTTAAATAAGCAAAGAGCTTTCGGAAGCCATAGGCCGGATGTTTAAAAGCCAGTTCCTGCAGCGCTGCCATGAGCTCCGTATCGTCTTTCTGACTGGTATAATAAGACTGCGAACGGGGAAGGTTATGATCTTACAGGCCCTGCTCACAGAAATGCCATACTCTTCCACTGTTGCAGTGATCAACTGTTTTTTGGTGGCAGGACCCAGCCTTTTTTTTGTGAACAGATCCTTTAAGATCCAATTGTCCATGGGCAAATCAGCATACATCTTTTTCAACCGGCTGCTCTCCTCCTTGAGGTCTTTTAACCGCTTTACATCGGAACTTTCCATACCGCCGTACTTGCTCTTCCAGTTGTAAAGGTTTCTTCTGATATGCCCAGTTCGCGGCAGAGCTCTTTGCTTGGAATACTACCTTCCTGGCGCTTAGGGGCAGTGACGATTTGCGTTTCGGTAAATCGTGTCTTTTCCATAACGGTTTAAATTTAAAGCTTTCACTCTAATTTTAAGCTGTCTGGATTTTAGGGACACTTACATATTACCAGAGAATTATGGACATTATGTATGAAAACACACTATTGCCTGAAAGAGTCTTCCGGTATTACTGGCAATCCCACACTTAGCGGCTCAATTTTTTTAAATAATGTATCTATTTTAGAATGAACTGAGGGGTTCGTTAAACGGTACAGCTCCGTTAAGAAATCTGTTGAAACAGGTTTTGGATTCGGGAATTTATGTTTCTCACTAAAACTTCTCAGTACTTCATTTACCTTTTGCTCACCTATTAATTCACTTAAAAGATACATAACCACGGCTCCTTTTGAATATGATATATGCGTTTCTCCTGCCTGAACCTTATACAATGGTTGTTCTATTGAAAAGCCTTTGTTGAAGGAATATATATCGAGGTGCATTTTTATGCGATCCAACATTTTTTCTTTGCCATACATTTTTTTGAGCAACATCATTTCGGTGTACATGGCAAACGTTTCGGTAAGCATGGCCGATCCATCTCTGTCGTCAGGACTTATTTGATTATTGCCCCACCACAAATGAGCTAATTCATGCCCAGCTAATTCATTGATCACATCCTGTTGCTGATCGGCTTTAATATTGGAGTGAAAAATCATGTCTTCTGTCATGTAGATGGTTGCAGGATAAGCCGTGGCCGCAAATCCCCTGGTAAAACCCGATACTTCTGCAAACCGGATGGTTTTAAATGGATAGGGTCCAAAGTTTGTTTCACAATAATCCATGGTTATCCGTGCATTTTTCAATAGATGATCTACATTTTCAGTGTGTGTTGGATGATAATAGATCTCAAAACTTTTGCCCTTATACGTTTCCCTTTTTATGGCATATTGAGCAGAGGATACACCAAACCGAAACGGAATAGGATCATCGGTTTTGTACTGAAAATAATTCCTGTTTTGTTGTTTCCAGCTTTTGGTTAACTCCCCTACGCCAAGGGCCGTTTGATTGCCTGGTGTGGAAATCGTCATATCAAGCATAATGAAATCATTATTGGCAGTCTTTGGTGCATCAAATGCAGTAAGTGCTGATTTGGCTCCCAACTTGTATTTATTTCTGATTGTTTCATCTTCAATTTCATTTTCCAGTACATATCCAAAATGAGGATAGTAGCGACTAATCCGCATAAAGGAACCGTTTTCAACAATGGCATTAAAAGAAGTATGACCGTTCACCGCTTTCCATTTATAGGAAATATTAAAATGAAATGTTGCTTTTTGATTTGGCAGCAATGCTTTTTGAAGTGCAAGAACCTGGTACTGATCTTTGACTGTAACTATCTCATCACCATGGCGAAGAACAGCGCTATTGATGTCAAAATCATCTGCAAAATTTACAAGGATGGTATCGATATTTGAATTGGTTTTGTTTTCGAGCGTGTATGACCCTTTTATATGGTATGCGTTTTTTTCAGGAAACAAATCCACAGTCGTAATAATGTTGGTAACGGTTGGTTGAGGATAATTCCTGTATTTACGGTATAGGGTTTCATAATTTGCCTGTGCCAACAAACTGGCTGTTTCACTTTTGGGTTTATACCCATCCAATAATTTTATTCCGAACCAAAAAGAAGCGGACACTGACACAATCAACATCATCCATACCTGCCATTTTCTATTGGTTTTCTTTACCAGGTAGTAAATGATGAGCAGCGTTGCCAAACAACAAAAACCATAAAATATCCCTACTGCAAAATAAGAGCCATACTGGCCAAATCCATTCATATCGCTATAGTTCAATCGAATGCCGTAGAATATCTTCGCCAGGGGGTAGGTGATAAAATTTTTACCGATTGACGTTGCAAATAGAAAAACGAATAGTATTGCAACACCCAATCCTACATATTTCCGGTTTATTACTTTTTTAATCAATAATAGAAACCCACTCATTAATATCAATGGCAGCGAGACAAAAAGAAACAGGTTGCTATATACTTTCCATTCAATGATTGGGTAGTTGTATAATAGCTGGAATGCAATTCCTTCAAAAATTAATGCAACAGTAAATAGTATTGTTACCAGGATTAATGATATCCACTTTGCAAAATAACCGGTTGAGGTATTGGCAGTGCTGTTTTCAATCAGGTTAAAACGTACGGTGTTACTTCGCCAAAAAATATCAAACGTATAATACAACACTATTATCAAACCCAATTCATAAAAATGCTGAATGATGGTAGCGGTCATTAGCCCTGAGCTTGCATAATGCTGCGGTATCCTGATGCCCTTTTCAATTGCTGCATATATTTCCATTCCTACCCCAAAAAGTACGTACAACAAAGCCAGTATAAAAGGGATGCTTTTTACAATATAGGTTAAATGTATTTTAGAAAAGGAAAGCAAAGCTTTCAGGTGTGCCTGGGCATGATGCTGTGTGGTTGTGCGTTTGTAGCTGAAGCTTAGATTATTTTCGTTACTGTTTTCTTTTGATTTGGAACGGAACTTTGACTGCTTTTTTAAAAAACTAAACTTTCTGGCACTTATATAAAGCAACAAGAATGAGACAAGTACAACAATCATCCTGTTTAGGGCAAACAATCCCTTCACCGAAACCAGTTGAGTATTTCTTTGCTCAACTGTCCAGGTTGATGTTTGATAAAAGTATGCGGACATTCCAAATGGATCCACAACAGCACTGATTAACCTGGATTGTTCCGATTGCGGCAGTGCCCCCGCCATTAAGGGTGAACCCGAATAAATGAGGGTGACTATATATAGCATGTACAGGAATAGTCCACTCACGTATATGATCAGTTTGTTTTTTGAGATCCATCCGGCAAAGCTTAACACAGCCGTTATAAAAAGCGTGTTGATGAAAGTAAACAAGAGAACAGGTTGTATATAATAGAGCAATGAAACATGCTCTTTCCGTAAGTTGGTAGCCGATAAAGAATGGCCAAGCAAAAAGCTTCCTGTAAATAAAAGGGTAGGTAAAAAACTGATTGTTAACAATGATGCAAATCTTGCTGCAATAAATTGATTTTTCCTGATTGGAGTGCTGAAAAATATCTGCTGAAAATTATTGTCCAGCTCTTTGTTTGCATGCTGGGCTACAAAAATGGTTGAAAACAATATAGCTGACAAACTGAAGAGTGCCGTGATAAAAGAAATTTGGTAAGGTGAATTTTGATAAACACTTTCGCTTATTGTAAAATGTGCATCTTTTCCTATCACTACGCCCAATGCAACTATTAATGTCAGCAATACAGAGGTGCTCCATCTCTTGAAGAAACGCTTTATATCGAATAAGAATAAGGCAGTCATAATTAATTTGAATTCTGGTTAAGTATAGAGAAATACACATCTTCCAGGGTGGGGTCTATGGGCTGGAACCCAGCAGGCATCATATCGGCCATGATATGAATATTTAGTTTGCCTGTTATGAATTGTGAGGATATAACCCTGTGATCTCTCTTATAACCGTCAAGCTCCTGCTTTATTATTTGCTTTCGTCCGATGCGTCCTTGAAGGCCTGCAATAAGATCATTAGGATTACCTTGTTTCAAAACAGACCCGTTATTAATGATAGCCATTTGCGAACACAAATTGCGAACATCTTCCACGAGATGTGTGGAAAGAATGATGATGATGTCTTCTCCCAGTTCACTGAGCAGACTGTTAAACCTGTTGCGCTCTTCGGGGTCAAGTCCTGCCGTGGGCTCATCTACAATAACAATCTTCGGATTGCCCAATAATGTCTGGGCAACGCCAAATCTTTGTTTCATGCCACCTGAAAAAGTATGTACTTCTTTTTTTCGATAAGCATATAGATTCACTTTTTGCAGTAGCGATAATATTTGTTCCTTTCTTTCATGGGCGTCGGTAACTCCTTTCAAAATAGCCAGGTGGTTCAGCAGGTCATATGCAGCTATTTTAGGATACACACCAAAGTCCTGCGGTAAAAATCCCAACTGTTTTTTAAGGAAGAAAGGATCATCCACAACATTTACGTTGTTGAAAATGATCTCGCCACTATCGGCATGTTGCAGTCCAACTATAGTGCGCATGAGCGATGATTTCCCTGCACCGTTGGGCCCCAGCAATCCAAACAAACCATTGCTTATTTCCAATGAAATGTTGTTGATGGCTTTTACTCCATTGGAGTAGGTCTTGTTTAGATTTTTGATCAGTAATTTATTCATAGCAAAGCTTTTAGGCAATAGAATTCTATGCACTCCGGTCGTCCCGGCTCGTGTCCGATTTGTTTTCCAAATCAAGTGTATATGATTGGGCATAATCACAAAGGCATATACATCGATCTCGCCTTTGTTACTTAACTATTCTAAGGGAGTTTACAACAACGTCTTTGTATCGTTTTGTAATAACAATTTTTGCCATTGATGATCATGGCTGTCCAAAACCTCGCCAATTCTTATGTATGATTTTAGCTCGTATTCAATAGTACCTCACCCATGTCCTCAAGCCATTATCTTACGATTCCTGTTCGTGAGACACGAACAGGGGGCTTTCTTTTTTTGTGGAGCCACGACAGAAATCATTTTGTTTTGATAGTATGGTTTTTTATCCCTTATAGGTCTTCTTTCCATTCATGTGCATAGCAAAGATATTGTTTAAATACTGTATCTTGCAATACATAATACTTTGTTTGGTTCATTAAGCTGTTGAATGGTCAATTTTTTTGGATGACCGGTCATCAGGGCAATTCGACTTGGTTTGTTTGATTACATTTTGGTACCTGAACATGGAAACATTGCCGGGAATTGTTACAAAGTCGGCGGAGTGTTGCACTAAGACTACACATGAAAGAGAGATTTCTCCAAATACTTTTACAGATTGAAATAAGTAACTACTAATAGCCCTAGCATTGGTTGCCCGAATCAAATGTTGAAGGATTTGAGGGAATTTAACGTTCTTTCAGGGACATGAGTATTTGTGGGTATTTGTAGCCCCAGGGGTCAAAGACTCGAACCAGTTCCTGCAGGATTTAAGAGAAGTGGGAACATTTCCGGATAATAGTTAGCTCAAACGAGGCATAAAAAGTTCAAGGAGTTCCTATTGGCTGATAACAGTTCCCAAAGAAGAATTAACTATTTCTCATTATAAGAAAATAATGGGTTAATCTCCTTAAATAAAAGGCGGTCACCTTGAATTGGTTGAGTAAACGATTCTTCTAAATAGTGCATGATTTTATATTTTTTGAGCCGATTAAGCAATTTATGATCAAAAAACTCATACCAACGTTCTGCCCTTCTATAATGAGAACTGGTACGCAGCGTGATCCAAATACCGGAACGGTAAATTTGGACGGTCTTGCGGCTTCAATCAACAGGCGCATTGACCTGCCATAATTGTTAAATTTCTGAATGTCTCACTAATCTACGAAATATTTCCTACTTTGCTTCAAACCGTTTGTATGTCTAAAGTGATTCCCCTTTTATTGCTATCAGTTATTTCTATCACTGCTACTGCGCAATCACCTTTGTATATTGAAATTGATAAACTGATGAAGCCGTATATGAACCCCGCAGAACCCGGCGGAGTAGTACTGGTGGCAAAAAAGGGCGAAGTGCTGTATGAAAAGGCGTTTGGCCTTGCGAACGTTGAACTGAATGTTCCCAACACCGACAGCAGCGTTTTTTATATTGGTTCCAATACGAAGCAATTTACAGCGACAGCCATTTTGCAACTCGCCGAGAAAGGAAAGTTGAAACTGGATGACAGTATCGGGAAGTACATTGCAAATTGTCCTTACCCGGTCAGCAGTATCCGTATCGAACAGTTTTTGTCGCATACCTCCGGAATGGGTTCAAAAAATGAGACGCCAGGCTATAGGGCAATTGACCGCAAAGGAATGACGCCGCTTCAACTCGTTAATTATTTTACGACTTTACCAATTGACTTTCCTGCCGGAACAAAATGGCAATATAATAATGCGAACTTTTATGTGCTGGGCTACCTGGTAGAAAAACTCAGCGGGATGAGCTATGCTGATTACATTACCTCAACTATTTTTAAGCCTGCGGGTATGAGCCGTAGTTATATGGATAAAGAAGCCGCGATCGTTCCGAACCGTACAAGCGGTTACCTGAATTTCCGGCTCGGTGTGCAGAACACAAGGATCACAACAGTTGAATCACTGTATTCTTCAGGAGGTATACAATCCACTGCTAGTGATATGCTGAAATGGAACCGTGCACTGAATAATGGAACATTACTGAAACCTGAATCACTAAAGCGATTGTATACGCCGCAAACATTGCTCACTGGCCAACAAACAAAATACGGGATGGGTTTTCATTTGCAGGAGGTAAAGGGCAGCGTCGCGTACAGGCACGGCGGACTCGTCGAAGGATTTACCTCGGAGACACTCTACCTGCCCGGTGAAGACGTATATGTCGTGATACTGCTGAACGAAGAGACGTCAAAGATCCCAATCGTGCCGCTGGCAAGAATACTTGCAGGGATCGCTATCGGTAAACCTTATATTTATACCGAGCAGCCTATCGACCCAAAAAGCGTTGAAAAATATGTCGGAGTGTACGAGCGGATGCAGGGTGAGGTGATCAATATCCAGGTCTATGATGGCAAACTGACCTTCCAGCGACCGATGGGTGCGCCCTATGATTTAACCTACGCCGGAAACGATGAATTTTTCTTACCGAAAGATTTGTTACGCACGGCATTTACTACCGACTCTGCCGGCAATATCAACTCGCTGCGGCTCAGCCAGGCAGATGATGCGTTATCAACCTGGAATAAAACAAAGCGTGCTGCACTGACATTAACAAAGGAACGGCTGGCCGATAGTGTGCTCCAGCAATACGTGGGAGTGTATGTCGAGGGTAAAGACAGCATCCGGATCACGCGTGACCGTTCAGCACTGTTTTATCAATCTACAACTAGTCCGAAGCATATGATCGTTGCATCATCTGCAACACGTTTTGTTTCGGTCAATGAGGACTTTCAAGTGGAGTTTGTAAAGGATACTGCGACAAAAGTTGAATCATTGATCTATGTTCAGGGAAAAAAGAAGAAGCGCTATAAGAAAATATAAAAGGCTTCAATCTTATTAAAACAACATATTATTACCATGCGATTCAACGTACGGGTTGCACTTGTCTTATCAACAGCGACTGTGATTCTTTGTTCCTGCTATTATCCTGCACAGGTCGTAATGCATAATAGATCTGCCAGTGCAAAACAGGTTACGATTTCTACACACGGAGCAGTCAATGTATTTCCGGACGCCAGCGATTCATTGACAGCCTACGATCATGAAAAAGGCAGGACTGCGATCACCAGCCGCGATTATAGCAGGTATGCCACACGGCTGCCATTGGTGAAACAAAATAATTCCGGTAACTATTCCTTCCTGCTTCCCGCTGGTTATCGCGCGGTTATACATTCAAGCTGGCCGGTGGCATCACTTCCGTGGGGAGAAACATTCGTGGTGGATGGAAAGGACTCAGTAGTACTGCGGAAAAATGGAAAAGGGTTTAAAAGGAAAGGAGGCAGCTGGACGCATATTATCGACTAATCACTATAGATAAGGGTGGCGTGCCCAGTCAGGTTGTACAATTCCCTTACGGAAACAAGAGTTTAAAAGAGCCGCACTTTCATGTGTTAAGTAGCGCGAGTCATAATCCGGTCAGAACGCCTCAAATTCGCGACCTGTCCGGAATCAAACGCTGACTGTATCAAAAACGAACGCTTTCGTATTCATTGATTATTCTTTCCATTTGATTATCAACGCGAATTCCGGTGGTCTCGTTTTTGAACACTAGACTCAGTTCTTTTAAAGAAATTCTTTTACTCGTTAGCACATTTAAATACTGGTATGGTTAAAAATTATCTCAAAACCGCATGGATGAACCTGCTGCGTTCTAAAATTTATTCTTTTACAAATATTGCAGGATTAAGCATGGGGCTTGCCTGTGCCATGCTTATCATGTTGTATGTAAAAGATGAAGTGAGCTATGATCGCTTTCATAAAAATGTAAGCCATATATACCGCATAGACAGGGAAATTAAAAAGCAGGATGCGAGTATTAATCACAGTAGTTATACAGGCTATTTCCAGGGACCGCGGTTTATTGCAAGTGTACCCGAAATACAAAGTTTCGTTCGCTTTCAGCCAAGCCAAGTTGATGTTAAGGCTGGCGCGGATATACAGTCGCAGGCGGTAAGTTTTGTTGACAATAATTTTTTTTCTGTACTCACCTTTCCGCTGATTAGCGGCGATGCTAAAACTGCACTGACACAATCTCATTCAGTTGTGATAACTGAAGAAATGGCTGAGAAATATTTTGGAAGTTCAGATGCTGTAGGCAAAACGATTACCATAAATAACAACGGTAAATTTCTGCCTTATACAGTAACAGGTATTGCAAAAAACTGCCCCCAAAATTCATCTGTAAAATTCCAGTTCCTGCTTCCTTTGCAAGTTTCGGCTGAAGATGAAAATAAAAATGAGAATTGGTTCAATTCATTCCTTACCACATTTGTCGTGCTTGCACCTGATGCCGATATAAAAGCAACACAGGCAAAAATGGACCGGGTATTTCAGTCGGATGCAAGTGAAACTATCAAAACCCTTCAAAGCAAGTTTGGTATCAAAGACATTGGTATGTCCTATATTTTAGAGCCGCTTACGGATATTCATCTCGGTAAAACTATAGATGCAACAGATGAAATACTGGCCAACAAAAGCAATCCGGTATATTCATATATACTTTCCGGCTTAGCAGTTTTTATTTTACTCATAGCCTGTATAAATTTTGTAAATCTCACAGTTGCACGATCAGTAAAAAGGGCAAAGGAAATAGGCATTCGCAAAGTGGTTGGCGGCACGCGCAGGCAACTGATGATACAGTTTCTCAGTGAGTCACTTATCTTATGCTTTGTTGCTTTTAGCCTTGCTGTTTTTATTGTGCTTATTTTGTTGCCGGTGTTCAATCAGCTATCCAATAAAGCACTTGCCCTTTCTTACCTGTTCGATGCAAAGCTGGGAACCGCCTATGTAGCTCTCTTTATTTTCACCGGCTTATTAGCGGGTTTTTACCCGGCAGCAGTTTTATCAGGTTATCATCCGGTGCAAACATTATACAGCCGCTTTAATCTTGTAGGTAAAAACTATTTACAAAAATCGCTGGTGATATTTCAATTTGCACTCGCCTCATTTTTGATTATTGCAACACTTACTATTTTCCTGCAGTTCGATTACCTCACTACACAAAACTTAGGTTATGATGATACCAATCTCGTAACTGTTGAAAAATGGGATATGACGCACAAAGAAGCTGCTCTGTTAAAGCAGATGTTACTGAATAATCCTAATATTGTTGATGTTGCTCCGAAAAATAGTGGTTATGCAGGAAATACGGTAAAAGTAAATGGTGATAACCCGGTAAACGTAACAGTTGAAACTATTGATGCTTCCTATTTGCCCTTGCTTAAAATACCTGTTGTGCAGGGCAGAAATTTCTCTGCTGATTTTCCATACGATTCAGCACATGCAGTGTTAGTAAATGAAGCCTTTGCAAAACAAGCCGGCTGGAAACAACCTGTAGGTAAACAAGTAAGAGGTTATGAAAATGATGTATATACCGTTGCGGGAGTTGTAAAAGATTATCACTATAAACCATTAACTGAAAAAATGGCCCCGCAGTTATTTACTATGAATCCAAAGACTAACTACGGTATGGTTTATATAAAGCTTAAACCTGGAACAGAAACAGCAAGCCTGCAATACATAGCGAAGACATTTAAGAACCTGTTTCCGTTAAGTGCATTCGCCTATAATTTTAAAGACCAGCAAAACGCAAAGAGTTATGAAGCAGAAGCCAGGTGGAAGCAAATCCTTTTTTTCAGTGCTATGCTTACTATTTTTATATCCTGCATTGGATTGTTTGGATTATCTGTTTTATCTGCTGAAAAAAGGACAAAAGAGATCGGTGTGCGTAAGGTATTAGGTGCGTCAGTAAGCAGTATTGTATCCATTCTATCAGCTGATTTTTTAAAGCTGATTTTTACTGCATTGATTATATCCATACCGTTTGCATATATAGCAACAAACAGGTGGCTTAAAGATTATCCGTATCGCATTACGCTTAGCTGGTGGCTGTTTGCTTCATCAGGAATATTGGTGCTGTTGATTGCTTTGGCAACCATCAGCTTTCAATCCATCAAAGCCGCTATTGCGAACCCGGTGAAGAGTTTACGAACAGAATAGTTTAATTCGTCTCAGCATGACTCGCAAACCCATCAGTAATAGAATGCATTTTGCATTTACTAAAGTATGGATGTCGACAGGAGTCGAATCATATACTGCAAGACACTGACTATTAATCTTTCCATCCCAAAACTGCCCAAACCTTTCCGTTTCTGCCCAAAACGGACATTTGTAGTCCCGACAGGAATCGAACCTGTATCAAAAGTTTAGGAAACTTCTATTCTATCCATTGAACTACGGGACCACGCTATCCCAAAACGAAATAACGGGTCGCAAAAATAACAGTTTCCCGCTAAATTCCCGCTTAAACCAGAGATTTATAACCCCATCCGGCCAACCTCATCCAGGGAATCCCATCATTCACCCCGAAAAACTTACAATCCCAAAATTTTTTTTCAATTCCCCCAATCCTACTGACACAGGGCTGTCACTACCCCTTCGTTGCTTTGTATCGTCAACGCAATCATCACCCATAAAACCAATAAAAATGTCAGCAACAACCTTAACCCCCGCCCCAACCGCTCTTACCATGGACCAGCTTTTCAACCACTGGATGGGCCATCGCAACCTCACCCGCAAAATGATTGAAAAGTACCCCGAAGACCAGCTCTTTACCTTCTCTATCGGCGGCATGCGCCCCTTTAGCGAACTGGTACTGGAGTTTCTCGGAATGGCCATCCCCTCCCTGCATGGCGCCGCTTACCGCGAATGGAAAAAAGAAGAAGAATTGCCTCTCCTGACCGGCTGGAAAACCAAACCAACCACTAAACAGGAACTACTCGACCGCTGGGACTTCACTACCAAAGAGCTTCAACGGATCTGGAAAGACCTGACTCCCGAACGCCTCCAGGAAGAAGATGTCGCTTTCGGCCAATGGCCAGGCACCATGTACTGGCTCCTGATGTACGTGATCGATAACGAGATCCACCACAGAGGACAGGGATATGTGTATTTGAGAGCGCTGGGGATTGAACCGCCCTTCTTCTGGGACCGCGCGTAGTACGAATGATGCGAATACATTCTGTATAGATGAAGTTTTTTGAAGGCCGCGAATGGCGCGAATGGGTACACTGGTTTTTGAAAAGGGTTTGACATACAGACAAGGATTGTTTTCGGGATCAGGAATTATTTTCAGGTAAGGATACTGTACCATTCGCGCCATTCGCAATATTGGAAACATTCTATTATTTGGGTCGTATTCGCGCTTATCCACCCGACGCTCCTTTCATCAGAATTTATTCGTGCCAACCAAACCAAACTTTCTACTCAACCATTATACCATTATGCTATCACTCATTGCAAACAAAATTGATCATGACGACGACAACCATACCAACCGCAAATCCTGTTACCATTACTCCGGAAGTGATGCTGGCCTACTGGCAGGATGAGCGCCGGCAAACACGGCAGCTCATTGAAACTTTTCCGGAAGACCACCTGTTTTTTTATTCACTCAATGGCATGCGCCCCTTCGCGGAATTAGCGCTGGATATTATCAGCATGAGCCTTCCTGCTGTTGTGGGCATTACCACCGGTCATTGGCAGCCTACCGGCAGTTTCAGCCGCTCCTGGAATGGAGAGCCGAAACCGCTGAATAAAAAAGATCTGCTTGAGCTTTGGGATAAAACGACCGGGGAGATAGACAGGCTATGGGCAGAAATGCCCGAAGACCGCCTCCTGGAAAAACAAACTGTTTTTGGACTCGGCTCTGGCCCCGTTTATTCCTTTGTTCTCCGCTATATTGACCAGGAGATACAACACCGCTGCCAGGCAATGCTTTACTTACGGTCGTTGAACCTGGGGTGATTTGTTGCTGTTGCCGGTTGGCCGTTGTTCGCAAAATCCTTTACATGATACCTCCAATCCATGCAAAGATTCTGCGAACAACGGTCAACCTCTTTCTGTATATTGCTATAATGAAGCACTCCCTGTCATCTCCAATCCCGAGGCTTAACTCATCCGCCAACTCAACATTTTTAGGTCGCTACATTCCCCGGTTACTCCTTTTTGCCGGTCTCCTCATCGCCCAGTTCTGTCACGCTCAAACCAAACCCATGCCCCGACTCAACCACATCGCCATTTACGTAGTCGACCTCGAAAAAAGTACCCGCTTCTATCGCGATATCATCGGTCTCGACACCATCCCTGAACCCTTTCATGACGGCCACCACACCTGGTTCAACATCGACCCCAAAAGCCAGCTGCACGTCATCAGCGGTGCCGCCAACACAGTCTCACACGATAAAAATGCCCATCTCTGCTTTTCTGTCCTTTCAATAGATCAATTCATCACCAACCTCAACAAACATCAGATCCCCTATGAAGACTGGGCCGGCAAGCAAGCCTCCATCACTTCAAGGGTCGACGGCGTAAAACAAATCTGGTTTAAAGACCCTGATGGCTACTGGATCGAAATCAACGACAATCACGAATAGCGCTAATAATGTCTATAAAGGGAGGGGCGGTATACAGCCGCGAATGGTGCGAATAATGCCCCATGGAAGAAATTTGATTAAAGGCCAGGGTGGCATGAATAAGAATCTAAAATTTGTAGGATGCTTATTTTCTTAATAAGCTTTACCGAGTTTTATTCGACTTTTCCTCCATAAGACATCATTCGCACCATTCGCGGCTGTATACCGCCCCTCCCTTTATAGACATTATTAGCGCTATTCGTGATTTTCCTATCTTTGCGAGCCCTTAATAAACATATTAAGGCTATCTAACGTATGAAATTTTATAATCTCCTGATCAAATATCGCCTCTGGATCGGCATCGTGCTCGCCGCGCTGGGAGGATATGTGAACTATTCTGCCGGGTTCTGGCCTGCTTTTCCGCTGTACTTTGTCGGCCTGATCCTTATTCTTGGCCATTTCTTTTTTGGCCCCCTCAGGCTGATACAGGAGTATATGGAAAACGGAGATATGGACGGCGCAGAAAAAGTGCTGGCTTCCATTCATTTTCCTAACCTGCTCTATAAGCCTATCCGCTCCGTGTACTACACGCTTAAAGGCAATATTGCCATGATGAAGCAGGACTTTGACGGCGCTGAGAAAATGATGAAGAAAGGGCTCGATCTGGGCATGCCCATGAAAGAAGCCGAAGGCGCCAGTATGCTACAAATGGGAATGCTGGCCATGCAGAAAAATGATCTTAAACAAGCTGAGTCCTACATCCGCGCAGCTATCCGCAAAGGACTGCCTGATAAGGAAAATGAAGCGGCCGCTTACCTCCAGATGTGCAGCATTATGATGAACAAACGGGAGTTTCGCGCCAGTAAAGATTTTTTCCGTAAAGCAAAGGCTTTAAAGCCCACTACTCCACAGATCGTTGATCAGATAAAACAGATAGAAAAATATATTTCCAGGATGCCTGGATAAGGAGGAATTATTCAGACTATATTGTTAGTCTAAGTAGTTCTGCCTGATATTAAAAAAGGCCGATGGTTGAGTGTAATTTCTCAGTCATCGGCCTTTTTTAATATTGGCTACTGGATAGTAGTCAACAAGTAATCGTCTAGTCGTTCTGCTTCAGGCTTTTTACCGGGTTCACCAGTGCGGCTTTCACTGATTGGAAACTGATCGTTATCATTGCGATCAGGATAGCCAGCAGCCCGGATAAAGCGAATATCGTCCAGTTGAGATTTGTTCTGTAGGCAAAATCCTCCAGCCATTTGTTCATCGCATACCAGGATATCGGAACGGCCACCACAATAGCTACCAGCACCAGCCTGATAAAATCCCGGGCCAGCAAACTCACAATACCCGGCACAGTTGCGCCAAGTACTTTCCGTACGCCTATTTCGCGTGTGCGCACCTGCGCCGTGTAAGCAGTAAGCCCCAGCAGTCCCAGACAGGATATGAGGATAGCAATACCGGCAAAAATATTGAACAGGGTCCCGGTGCGCTGTTCCGTTTGATATAATTTATTAAAGCTTTCATCCAGGAAAGTGTAGTTGATCGGAAATCCAGGATTATATTTTTTCCATTCCACCTCTGCTGCTGCTATTGCTTTTGCTGCATCTGTACCGGTTGTTTTAATAGAGATCCTTGGGGTGTTTTTAGGATCATAATAAAGCACCACCGGTTCTATTGCCTTCTTCATGGAAGCAAAATGAAAATCCTTTACCACGCCCACGATGGTCGCTTCATTCTTCCATAACCGGAAGCGCTTGCCGATCGGGTTCTTAATGCCTGCATTCCGCACAGCAGTCTCATTTAATATAACGTGTGACGAATCGGCCGGCATACCGGTGAAATTGGCTCCGGCTGCCATCTTCAGTTTAAAAAAAGGTATATAGTCCTTATCAATCGCCAGGGGATACACCATAAAGGTTTCTCCCGGCCCCTTGCCATCATAATCCGTATTACCCGTAAGACTGCCCAGATCAACGATCAGTTCGTTGCTCGACCTGGTTACTTCCTGTATGCCCGGGCTCTTCAGCAGGTTTGCTTTCACTGCGTCGTAGTGCAGAGCCATATCTTTCATATAAAATGAAAAAACATGGTCCTTATCATAGCCCAGTTCTTTGGAACGGATATATTGCAATTGACGGCTGATCACAAATGTGCCGGCGATAAGTATAACGGAAAGGGCGAATTGTGTTACTACCAATGCTTTCCTGAAAAACACATCATTGATCCGTAAAGCTATTTTTCCTTTTAACGCTTTCAGCGGTTCAAATGAAGAAAGCAACAAGGCAGGATAGATGCTTGATACGATCAATGTGCCCACTATGGTGCCGCCGATCACCTTCCATATATGCGGGTTGTCCAGGTTAAATTCCAGTTGTTTGCCTGAAATGGAATTGAACAGCGGCATCAGCACCGGGATAAGCATCATTGCCAGTGTTGCTGCCAGCACAAACAGCAAAGCCGTTTCAAGAATGAATTGAAAAAAAAGCTGCAGCTTGCCGGCCCCTACTATTTTACGCAGGCTTACTTCCCGCGAACGCAGCATGGACCTGGCCGTGGAGAGATTTACATAATTAATGCAGGCAATCACCAGTATCAGCAGGGCAATGATGGTGAACATCCGTACAGTTGCCATCCCCGCTTCTGTTCCATCAGCCCTGAACAAATGCATTTTCCTGATCGGAAAAGGTAAATAAACGATGTCCGTATCATCCGATTTCATCCGCAGGTGTATGTTCCGCAACCTGGTAGCCAGCGCACTCAGCGATGTACCTGGTTGCAACAACAAATAAGTCTCATAGATATACTGGTTAAAATCGGTGTCGATATTGTTTCCTCCAAGTAATTGCTTTTTTGCAAACAGCGACATGGGAAACAACATATCATAATTAAGCGATGAGTTCTTCGGAAAATCGGCGATCACTCCCGTAACGGTCAATCTTGTACTGTCTTCAGCCGTGATCACCTGCCCGATAGGATCGTTATCTCCAAAATAACGGCGGGCGGTTGAAGCCGTCATTACAACAGAATAATCATCTTTAAACGGTTGTTCCTTATTTCCCTTGATCAGTCCGAAATCAAATACGCTGAAGAAGGAAGGGTCGGTAAAAAAAACTTTTTCTTCATTAAAAATTTTGCCCCCCGTATGAAACTGGTTGAAATAATAATTATAGCGTACCCTCACCATATCCTTTACTTCCGGAAGTTCCGCTTTGGCCAGTTTGCCGATAGGCGCTGCGGTTTCTTCCCAGATCTGTATACTGCTGCCGGTGCCTACCCTGTTCTCCAATCTATAAATATCAGCTTCCTTCTTATGAAATGCATCAAAGCTTCGTTCATCCTGCACCCACAGCAAGATCAGCATTCCCACACAAAGCCCTACTGTAAGCCCTGCAATAGTGATCAGGGAATAAAACTTATTCTTCAATAGATTCCGCCAGGCTGTTTTGAAGTAATTTTTGAGCATATATTTATCGATAATTGAGAAAGGACAATGCCTTCACCGGGCCAAGAAAATGCCAGATTGATAAGATTCTGGCTTTCAGACGTTAACCTTTACAAAACAGATCATAAGTGTCCGCTTTTGATACGCGCGGTGTTCAGTTATGATCATTTAAATAATTTACTTTGCATTCTTTACTACCAATAATGAAAAAGATACTTCTATTCCTGACGCTTGCTTTTGCAACCAGCCTGGCTTATAGCCAAAAACCAATCCTCTCCCTCGTGCCGCAACCTGTTTCGGTTACACAAGGTGATGGTTATTTCGTTTTAAACGCTGATACACGCATTGTTGCCATGCAGCAATCGCTGGATACCCTGGCCAAACAGCTTGCCCTCCGTATCAGCCACGCTACAGGCTATAAAACTTCATCCCGTGTGCAATTGTTAAAAATGGTTCCCCGCAACACCATTGCTATTGCCCTTTCTCCTGCATCATCCCTACCTGCTGAAGGATATGAACTGGAAGTGAGTTCCAATAATATCCTGCTGAGGGGTTCAACTCCTGCCGGCATCTTCTATGGCATCCAAACCCTGCTGCAATTATTTCCCAAAGAGATTGAATCGGCATCACCTGCTACTGCAAAATGGCAGGTCCCTGTTGTAAAGATCAGCGATCATCCCCGCTTTGGCTGGAGAGGTATTATGCTGGATGTGTCCCGTCACTTCTTTTCCAAGCAGGATGTGAAAACGTTTATCGATAATATGGCCCGCTACAAATTCAATTTGCTTCACTGGCATCTTACCGATGACCAGGGCTGGCGCATTGAAATAAAAAGTCTGCCTAAACTTACTTCGGTCGGCGCATGGCGGGTTGACAAGACCGGTACTTTCGGCAGGTTTTCAGCACCCACTCCTGACGAGCCACGTACTTACGGCGGTTTTTATACGCAGGATGATATCCGCGAGATCGTTCAATATGCAAAAGAACGCAACATCAACATCCTTCCTGAGATCGATGTACCGGGACATAGCATGGCAGCCGTTGCTTCATACCCCGAGCTAAGCTGCACACCGGGCACTTACAGCGTTAACTCAGGCGAGCAATTTATGATTTGGCCTGCGGGTGGGCACTTTTATGGACTGATCGATAATTCCCTTTGTCCTGCCAATGAAAAAGTGTATGCATTCATGGATAAAGTGATCACTGAAGTGGCACAGCTTTTCCCTTTTGAATATATACATATCGGCGGTGATGAAACGGCCCGCAACTTCTGGGAAAAATCGGAAGCCATCAAAGAACTCATGCAAAGGGAAAAGCTGAAAGACCTTGATGAAGTACAAAGCTATTTCATCAAACGCATGGAAAAGATCATCAATGCCAAGGGCAAAAAGATGATCGGATGGGATGAGATCTTGCAGGGAGGTCTTGCACCCAATGCAGCCGTGATGAGCTGGCGCAATATGAAACATGGTGCTATTGCCGCCAAACAGGGGCACCAGGTGGTGATGACACCCACGGAATTCGCTTACCTGGATTATATGCAAAGTGATGTAGTGATGGAACCTCCCGTGTATGCATCCCTGCGTTTAAAAAAGACCTATCAGTTTGAACCCATCCCTGATAGCATTGATCCATCTATGGTCAAAGGAGGACAGGGTAATCTCTGGACTGAGCAGGTATACAATCTCCGCCAGGCTCAATACATGATATGGCCACGTGGCATGGCCCTTGCAGAAATATTATGGAGCCCGAAAGAAAAAAGGAACTGGAATGGTTTTATAACAAGAATAGAAGCACAGTTTCCCCGCCTTGATGTAGCAAAAATAAAATATGCACCCAGTCTGTACGACGCAGATTTTAAAGTGAAGAAAAAAGATTCCAGCTCTGTAATAGTAGAACTCATTCCTGAAATAGACGGGCTTAGCCTGCATTACAGTTTTGATAATTCTTATCCGGACGAGTTCTATCCTGCATACAAAGAACCATTGCTTGTGCCCAAAGATGCAGTGCTGATGCGGGTGATCAGTTATCGCAATGGCAAACCGATCGGCAGAATGATCAATATGCCTGTAGCAGAATTGAAGAAACGTGCAGGAATAAAGCAATAAGCTGCTTTACCTGGCTGAAGCCCATAACAAACACATTAAACCATTTATTTCTGTGAATCGCATAGACCGTGTTACTGCTATCCTTATCCAGCTTCAATCGCGCAAAGTGGTGAAGGCACAGGATATTGCTGAGCGTTTTAATATCAGCTTGCGCACGGTTTACCGTGATGTAAAAACCCTGGAAGAAGCGGGAATACCTGTAATCGGAGAGGCTGGCATTGGCTATTCCATCATGGATGGTTATCGCCTGCCGCCAGTGATGTTTACCCGTGAAGAAGCAACAGCTTTCCTTACAGCTGAAAAAATGATCGAGAAACTGGCCGATGCCTCCACTGATGAAAGCTTTAAATCGGCCATGTACAAGATCAGGGCTGTATTGCGTGGCACTGAAAAAGATGTGCTGGAAAACCTGGATGAGCAGATACAGGTACTGAAAGGACGGAGATTTACCAATCAGCAGTTAAACGTAAATCCGATTCAGACAATCCTGAAATGTATCAGCACTAAAAAAATTCTATCGCTTAATTATTTTGCATCACACAGCCAGCAAAGAACAGAAAGGCTTGTAGAACCCATGGGAGTTTTTTACCTGGATGGCTACTGGCATCTTATCGCTTATTGCCGCTTGCGGAAAGATTACCGCGATTTCCGTCTCGACCGCATAAAAAGCTTTAAAGAAACCACTGAAACGTTTGACCAGGTGCATCCTACCCTGAAAGCTTACCTGCAGCAATGGAGCAGGGAGATGGACCTGCAGAAAGTGATCATCCGCGTTGATAAAGATGCTGTGCGATATCTCGAGAATCAGAAATATTACAGTGGCTTTATATCCGAACGGGAAGTGGACGGCAAAATAGAAATGACTTTTCTTACAGCTTCCATTCACGGGTTCGCGCATTGGTTCATGACATTCGGTACTTCCGCAGAAATTGTGCAACCGGTAAAGCTGAAAGAAAAAATAAGGGAAGCGGCTGAAGCGATATTAAAGAAACTCAACGTATCATAAAAATCCAAAACCGTCCTACCTTTATCCTTATGGCAAAGCCTTCTCTTCACGAACAATTCCAGCTAGCGTACAACCAGCTCAATGAACAACAACGCAAAGCTGTGGATACGATTGAAGGGCCTGTAATGGTGATTGCAGGACCAGGGACCGGCAAAACGCAGATCCTAGCCAGCCGTATCGGTAAAATATTGCTGGAAACAGATTCACTGCCGGAGAACATTCTTTGCCTCACTTACACTGATGCCGGGGTAGTTGCCATGCGCAAACGCCTGCTGCAATTCATCGGACCTGATGCATACAAAGTCAATATCTATACCTTTCACGCCTTTTGCAATGATGTGATCCAGGAAAACCTTTCCCTGTTTGAAAAAACAGCCCTTGATCCTATCTCCGACCTTGAAAAGATCCAGCTTTTTAAAGAGCTGATCGACTCATTCCCTAAAAACCATCCGCTTAAAAGATACCGTGGTGATGTATATTTTGAAGTAAACAACCTGCAATCGCTTTTCAGTACAATGAAAAGGGAAGGTTGGACTCCCGCTTTCATTAGTCAGAAAGTAGAAGCTTACCTGGCTGATCTTCCCAGCCGGGACGAATTCATATATAAAAGGAAATACAAGGAATTCAATGCCGGCGATCTGAAAAAAGATAAGCTGGATGAAGAAAAGGAGCGAATGGAAAAATTGCAGGCAGCCGTCAACGAGTTTGAACACTTCCAGCAATTGATGCGGAAACGCAACCGCTACGATTTTGACGACATGATCAACTGGGTGATCAGGGCTTTTGAAGAAAACAAAAACCTGCTCGCCAACTACCAGGAAAAATTTCAATACATACTGGTGGATGAATACCAGGATACCAGCGGTACGCAAAACCGGCTGGTAGAACTATTGATCAGTTATTGGGACAAACCCAATGTATTTGTAGTAGGCGATGATGATCAAAGTATCTATCGCTTCCAGGGTGCCAACGTGGAAAACATGCTGCAGTTTGCCAATAGCTACCGCAACGACCTGATGACGGTTGTGCTCACCAGCAATTACCGCTCCACCCAACCGATCCTTGATATTTCCAAAACGCTGATCAACCGGAATGAAGAACGGCTGGTAAAACAAATTGATGGCCTGAGCAAAGAATTAATATCCAGCAATTCGAAGATCAGTCAGCTTATTCACCTTCCCCTGGTACAGGAATATGAAACCCAGCGCCAGGAAATGATCGGCATCACCCGGCAGGTGCAGGCCTTGCTGCAACAGGGAATATCTCCCGGCCGCATTGCCATCATTTATAAGGAAAATAAATACGGGGAGGACCTTGCGCAATATTTCAAGCTATTGCAAATACCTGTATACAGTAAACGACATCTCAATATTCTCGAACTATCACTTGCGCAAAAGATCATTCTCCTGTTAAGATACCTCGCAGCGGAGCATGATATTCCTTATGGCGGTGATGAAATGTTGTTTGAAATACTGCATTTCGATTGGTTTGGTATTCCTCCTATCGAAGTAGCAAAACTGAGTATTGAAGTGGCAGATAAACGCACATCAGGAGCATCGCCTTATTCCATCCGCCGTTTGCTGGTTGAAAAAGCAAAAGAGCCTGCAAAGGATTTATTTACACCCACTATGCATCCTGGATTGGTGAAAGCATCAGTAGTGATAGAGAAACTGATTGCTGATGTGTCCAATACCACTCTCCAGTTGCTGTTTGAAAATATCATCCGCGAAGCCGGAGTGCTTAATCATATTATGCAATTGCCCGATAAGCACTGGCAATTGCAGATACTTACCGGTTTGTTTGATTTTGTAAAAGATGAAACACACCGCGCTCCGTTGCTTACGCTCACAGAACTGGTAGGGCTGATCGACCTAATGGAAAAAGAAGATATCAAACTACCGCTTGTGCAGGTAAGCGGCAGCGATAAAGGAGTGAACCTGCTCACGGCGCATGGTTCCAAAGGGCTGGAATTTGAGCATGTTTTTTTAGCCAATTGCAATGCTGCTTCCTGGGAGAAAAAAAGGAAACCGGGTGGAGGATATAAGCTGCCGGATACGATGTTTGATCAATCCACTTCCGGCGCCGGCGATGCAGAAGAATTGCGGCGGTTATTTTATGTGGCCATTACCCGGGCAGAGCAGCACCTGGTCCTTTCCTATAGCCGGTTTAAAAATGATGGAAAAGAACTGGAGCCATCCATGTTTCTTGCAGAGATACAGGACCAGCATCAATTGCCTGTTGAAAAAATGGTGTTTGATGAAGAGGTGCTCACACAATTTGCTGCCCTGCATTTCATGGTGCTGCAGGCGCCTGAGATAGAAAAAATGGAAGAGGATTTTGTGAGCCGCATGCTGGAGAAATTCGTTATGAATGTAACGGCATTGAATAACTACCTGAAATGCCCGCTCGAGTTTTATTTCAGGAATCTTGTGCGTATCCCTTCGCCTAAAAATGAAGCTACGGAGTTTGGTTCATCCGTTCACTTTGCATTGGAGCAGCTTTTCCGGAAAATGCTGGATAAAGACCAATTCCCTCCTCGCCAGGAATTCATTGCCGATTTTGAATGGTATATGCGCCGCCACAGGGAAAGCTTTACCAAAGAGCAATTTGACCGGCGGATGGAATATGGCCAGTTGGTATTGACTAATTATTACGATAAATACATTGACCAGTTCAACAGGATCGTTACCATTGAACGGAATATCCGTAATGTGGTCGTAAAAGGCGTGCCGCTGAAAGGGAAACTGGATAAACTGGAGTTTGACGGAAAATCAGTGAACGTAGTGGATTATAAAACCGGGGATCCTGATAAAGCTCTTTCGAAATTGAAAGGTCCTTCTGAAAAAGACCCCAATGGCGGTGATTACTGGCGGCAGGCGATCTTTTATAAAATACTGGTGGATAATTATGAGCAGAAGAACTGGAAAGTTGCCAGTACCGAGTTTGATTTTATTGAACCCGATAAAAAGAAGAACTATCGCCGTGAGAAACTGGTGATCACGCCTGCCGATATCACTACGGTGACCCAGCAGATCCTGGAAACCTGGCAAAAGATACAGGATCGCGATTTTTATACGGGTTGTGGAAAAGAGGATTGCCACTGGTGCAATTTTGTGAAAACGAATAACCTGGCAGTGGCGCTGCACGAATTGGAAGAGGAGGAGTGACCGTTGACCGAGTGGCAGATGATCGGGTAGCTGTAAATACGCAAGTCGGAACCAATAGTCCCTTCTCCATTGTCACCCCGGCCCTGATAAGTAAACGTGCTGGGTTAAAGAATATAAGAGCCGGGGGCTCTCCCATCTGCAATATTTTCTAAGAAATAAGGCTTATTGTTTTGAAGTAGTTGCAGATGGGAGAGACCCCGGATCTTAGCGAACTATAGTAGCGAGTATCCTAAACCTGGTCCGGGGTGACAATGGAGAAGGGACTATTGGTTCCGACTTGCGTATTTACAGTTACTCGATCAACGGTCAATGCCCTTTATTTATAGGATTATTATGAATAAACAATCCCCCATTTTCTCCAAACGGCCTAAGTTTGCACCCGCATGCATTACAGGAGTCTTATATCTATTATTGCCCTCGGCTTTATTCTTTTCTCCAGTATTGTCAGCGGCCCCGGCTGCGCCAATATTGTGCCTCCGCAAGGCGGTTTGAAAGATACCCTGCCCCCTGTGGTAAGAAAGGTCACTCCCCGTGATTCCTCCCTCCATTTTGCAGACGACAGGATCAATTTTGTTTTCGATGAATACATTGAGCTGGATAATCCCCTGCAAAACCTGATCATGTCGCCTCTTCCCAAGAACTCTCCCAATGTTTCCCGCAAACTGAATACCATGGTGGTAAAATTGCGGGACAGCCTGGAACCCAATACCACTTATTCCCTCAACTTCGGAAACACGATCAAGGACGTGAATGAAGGGAATATCATGAAGAATTATACCTATATCTTCTCTACCGGCCGTTATTTCGACTCTTTACAATTTGCCGGCAAAGTGATCCTGGCTGAAACAGGAGGAATAGACACTACGCTCACAGTAATGCTCCACAGAAGCGCCGATGACTCGGCAGTGAGAAAGGAAAAACCGCGTTATATTACAAAAACCGATAATACAGGCAGTTTCCGGTTCCGCAATCTCCCTGCAGGCACTTATTACGTGTATGCACTGAAAGACGAAGGAGGTGGTTATCTCTATATGAACCCTGAGGCGCTTTTTGCTTTTGCAGATTCTGCTGTAAAAGTGCAAAAAGAGACTCCGTCCGTTACTCTTTATGCTTATGCAGAACCTAAAAAAGCTTCTCCGCCCACTTCTGCTTCCAGTTCCGGCAAACCCAAACCCGGAGATAAACGGTTAAAATTCTCCAGCAGGCTGCAGGAAGGCAAACAGGACCTGTTAGGTCCGATGGAGCTGGTGTTCGAAGTACCGCTGAAAGTGTTTGACTCTACAAAAGTTCATTTTGCAACAGACAGTACTTATACTCCTGTAACCGGCTTCTCCTGGCAACTGGATTCGCTCAAAAAATCACTGACCTTTCATTATAACTGGAAAGAGAATACGCCATATCATCTGATCTTTGAGAAGGAATTTGCTACCGATACACTGGGCCAGCAATTGCTGAAAACAGATACTCTCCATTTCACTTCGAAAAAGATCTCAGATTATGGCAAGATCTCGCTTCGTTTCCGCAATCTTGACCTGTCTAAGAACCCTGTATTGCTCTTCCTCCAGAATAATGAATTGAAAGGGTCCTATCCCTTAAGTTCTGCCATGTTTACCCAGGCCATGTTCCTCCCGGGAGAATACAGTCTTCGCATATTAGAAGACCGTAATAAGAACGGTAAATGGGACCCAGGTGAGTTTTTTAGCAAACACCTTCAGCCTGAATTGGTTAAGTTAATCGAGAGAAAGGTGGTAGTGAAAGCCAACTGGGAAAATGAAGCCGAGATAGATGTGAATGCAGCCCCTGCCCCGCCAGCCACTCCCGGCAAAGGTCCTGCTCTGCAACCCAGCCGTGAACCAAGGCGACAAATTTCAGGAGGATTACAGCAGTAGCTATCTTTGCCGGATGCAATTCTCTTCTTCTTTACTGGAAAATGCTGTTAACGAGTTCGCGAAACTGCCGGGTATTGGTAAAAAAACAGCGCTCCGTCTTGTCTTGCACCTGCTGAAACAGGATACAGGCGATGTTCAGCATTTCAGTGAGGTAGTAGCAAGAATGCGCAGTGAGATCAAATTCTGCCAGCGTTGTTTCAATGTGGCAGATGGGGATATTTGCTCTATTTGCGCCAACTCCATGCGTAAAGCAGAAATGATCTGCGTAGTAGAAAATATCCGTGATGTGATCGCTATAGAAAGTACGCAGCAATACAATGGCGTGTATCATGTATTAGGAGGTGTCATTTCTCCATTGGATGGCATTGGTCCTGATCAGCTGAACATTGAGTCGCTGGTACACCGCATTGAAAAAGAAAAAACGACCGAGCTCATCTTTGCCCTTAACCCTACCATCCAGGGCGATACAACGATCTATTACATACAAAAGAAGCTGGAAGCAAATCCTGCCACAGCTTCGCCTTTGCGTGTCACTACCATTGCCAGGGGCATAGCTTTTGGAGGTGAACTGGAATATGCAGATGAAATGACCCTTGCCAGGAGCCTGCAGAACCGGTTGCCCGTGGAGAGGTATGTGCGCTGATCGGCCATCGTTTTGATTTAACCAATAGTTATAGTAGCTTTGTCCTCCACAGGCGGATTTGTTTATTGTTCGGCCTGTCTAAAAACTGAACTAATAAACGCCGAGAAACTCCCCCATACAGTTTCCCTACGTTTAAGATTCAGTTAAGATCATTTGCCAGTGATAGTATCACTAATTGGCTATGCCCGCCAGGGCCAATAGCATCATTTAAAACGAAACGACTATGGATATTCGCCAGGAACTGGAAAAACGCATTCTTATCATCGATGGTGCAATGGGTACCATGATCCAGCGCTACAAGCTCAACGAAGCTGATTACAGGGGTGAGCGGTTTAAAGACTGGCACCTGGATGTGAAAGGGAATAATGACCTGCTTTGCCTTACCCGCCCCGAGATCATTACCGAAATACACAAACAATACCTGGATGCCGGCGCTGATATTATTGAAACCAATACATTCAGCAGCACATCCATTGCAATGGCTGATTACGAAATGCAGTCGCTCGCTTATGAATTGAACGTAGCCGCAGCCAAATGCGCCCGCGAAGCAATCCGTCAGTCCGGCAAACAGGCCTGGATAGCCGGTGCTATCGGCCCGCTCAATAAAACACTATCGCTTTCGCCTGATGTAAACAATCCCGGCTACCGCGCCGTCACTTTCGATGAAGTGGTGAATGCTTATTACGAACAGGTAAAAGGGCTTGTGGATGGCGGAGTGGATCTGCTGCTCATTGAAACCATCTTCGATACATTGAATGCAAAAGGCGCCATTTTCGCGATCAAAAAATATTTCAGGGACACAAAAAAACCGCAATTGCCTGTCATGATCAGTGGCACTATCACTGATGCTTCAGGCAGAACGCTTAGCGGACAAACACTGGAAGCATTCTATACTTCCGTAGCGCATGCACGGCCTTTAAGCGTTGGATTGAACTGTGCACTTGGAGCAAAAGAGATGCGCCCGCATATTACCGAGCTTTCACAGATAGCTTCCTGCTATGTATCAGCTTACCCCAATGCCGGACTACCCAATGCCATGGGTGAATATGATGAAGATCCTGCAGATACAGGCCATTACCTCGAAGAATGGGCAAAAGAAGGATATGTAAATATTGTAGGTGGCTGCTGCGGCACCACGCCCGACCATATACGCCATATTGCTGAGCATGTGAAAGGTGTTACACCCAGGAAACTGCCTGTTGTAGAAACAACACTCGATTTAAATAATTAAACCCGACCATAAAGTGCGGAATCCTCAATAGCGATAACCTGCACTTTTGCTATAACGAGATATTATGTCAGATCAAGTTCATATTCAACCTTACCTCCGCTTATCCGGCCTCGAACCACTTGTGATCCGCCCGGAAACGAATTTTGTAAATATCGGTGAACGTACCAACGTGACCGGCTCCAAGAAATTTGCCCGGCTGATCCGTGAAAACAGATTTGAAGAAGCTCTCAGCGTTGCCCGCCAGCAGGTGGAAGGTGGCGCGCAGGTCATCGATATTAACATGGACGATGCCCTGCTCGATGGTGTAAAGGCAATGACCACTTTTATCAACCTCGTGCAAAGCGAACCGGATATTGCCAAGATCCCGATCATGATCGACAGCTCCAAGTTTGAGATCATTGAAGCCGGATTGAAATGCGTACAGGGAAAATGCATTGTGAACTCCATCTCCATGAAGGAAGGGGAAGCCAAGTTCATCGAGCAGGCGATCATCTGCCAGAGCTATGGCGCTGCTGTAATCGTAATGGCTTTTGATGAAGCAGGACAGGCAGATACAGAAGACCGCAAAGTGGAAATATGCCACCGTGCCTATAAAATACTGACCGAAGTTGTAGGCTTTGATGGACAGGACATCATTTTCGACCCGAATATTTTTGCGATAGCTACCGGTCTTGAAGAACATAATAATTATGGTGTTGATTTTATCAAAGCCACCCGGCGTATTAAAGAGCTGATGCCGCTTGTAGGTGTAAGCGGCGGCGTAAGTAATCTTTCTTTCTCCTTCCGTGGCAATGAGCCTGTGCGCGAAGCAATGCACGCCGTGTTTTTATACTACGCCATCAAGGCAGGTATGAACATGGGCATTGTGAATGCAGGGCAGATGGTGGTATATGACGAGATCGAACCTGCGCTCCGCGAGCTGTGTGAAGACGTAATCCTTAACCGCAACAATGCCAACAACGAATCCACCGAAAAACTGATCGCTTTTGCAGAAACAGTAAAAGCCAAAGGCAAAGTGGAAGTGAAAGATGAAGCATGGCGCAATACCAGCGTGGAAGAAAGATTGAAACATGCACTCGTTAATGGTATCACAGATTATATAGATCAAGACACAGAAGAAGCCCGCCTGAAATATCCCAAACCGCTTGAAGTGATTGAAGGCCCCTTAATGGACGGTATGGGTGTGGTAGGCGATCTGTTTGGTGCGGGAAAAATGTTCCTGCCGCAGGTAGTAAAGAGTGCCCGTGTGATGAAAAAATCGGTTGCCTGGCTGACTCCCTTTATTGAAGAAGAAAAGAAGAGCAATCCCAATCTACAGAATGGCAATGTAAAAAAGATCTTGCTCGCCACTGTAAAAGGAGATGTGCATGATATCGGTAAAAACATTGTGGGTGTGGTACTGGGATGTAATGGCTATGATATTGTGGACATGGGCGTAATGGTGCCTGCTGATAAGATACTGGACACAGCAGAAAAAGAAAAAGCAGATATCATCGGGCTCAGCGGATTGATCACCCCTTCACTAGATGAAATGGTGAATGTGGCCCATGAAATGAAACGCCGCGGCATGCAGCAGCCCTTGCTGATCGGCGGCGCCACCACTTCACGCATGCATACTGCTGTAAAGATCGCACCGCAATATAACAATGGGGTGGTGCATGTGCTGGATGCAAGCCGCAGCGTGACCGTTGCTGGTTCATTGCTCTCCGAACAAAAAGACAATTTCCTCGATAAGACCCGGCTGGAATACCAAAAGCTCAAGACTGATTTTGAGAACAAGAAAGTGGTGAAGGAATATCTCTCCTTCCCAAATGCACAGGCCAACAGGGTAAAGATCAACTGGGCTGGTTACACTCCCGTTACTCCCACCTTTACCGGAACAAAAATCTTCCATGATTATGACCTGGCTGAGATCCGCCGGTATATCGATTGGAAACCGTTCTTTATATCCTGGGAGCTGCACGGCAATTTTCCCGATATTCTTTCTGATAAAAAAGTGGGAGAAGAAGCCACCAAACTTTACAATGATGCCAATGCTTTGCTGGATAAGATCATCAATGAGAAATGGCTTACCGCACAAGGAGCGATCGGCTTCTGGGAAGCTTCTGGCACAGCTCCTGATACAGTTACTGTGAAAAACGGAAAAGCTGATATCAACCTGCAATTCCTCCGCCAGCAGATCAAGAAAGCACCGGGTCAACCCAATTTAAGCCTGGCTGACTTTATCCGCCCGGCACAGCATGCAACAGCAACACCTGATCATATCGGTGCATTCTCTGTAACCATCAAGGGTATTGAACAGCATATCAAACGCTTTGAAGCCGAACTGGACGATTATAATAAGATCACGCTGCAAGCGCTTACTGACCGCCTTGCTGAAGCTTTTGCTGAATGCCTGCATGAACGCACCCGTAAGGAGTTCTGGGGTTATGTAAAAGATGAAGTATTAAGCAATGAACAGCTGATCAAAGAAGAATATAGCGGCATCCGCCCTGCTCCGGGCTATCCTGCCTGCCCTGATCACACAGAAAAATATAAACTGTTTGCCTTGCTGGGTGGTGAAGAAGCAACAGGCATTCATCTCACTGAATCACTGGCGATGTATCCTGCCTCTTCTGTTTGCGGTTGGTATTTCAGTCATCCGCAAAGCCAGTACTTTGGCGTTGGCAAAATACAGCCTGATCAGTTTGAAGATTATGTATCCCGCAAGGAATTGAGCAAGGAGGAAATGGAACGCTGGTTAAGGTCAGCAATGGAATAATCGGAAGCCGGGAGTCCCGACTTCCGATCCACCTACTATTTCAATAACGATTTCAGCTCAACCACTTTAAACTCCGGGCTCGCCTCAAAGCAATGCTTCAGTGTGGGAATATGTGCATTTCCAAACAACACAAGTAATCGATCATTGGGCCCCGGTTGAGTTTTAAGAATATTATTGAATATCCTCAGGTTGCGGCTATACCACCACATAGCAATAATATCCGGGCCATCATTATTGAGCGTATTGAACCCACCGGTCAGGTATGCTCCCTGCATTCTGTTCAATACCGAAGGTTGTGCCATCAGCAGGAAGTTTTCACTTTTTGGGCAATCGCCGGCGTAAGCATCGCCAGGAAGACTAAACTGATCATGTATCTTTTCATAAATAAATTTTTATCAAAATTTGCCCGTAAACACGACGCCTGCAACCGCGATCTGCCAACCTTAGCTATCTATCTGCCAACCCCTGGCTGCAGGATCGCAGATAAAAAGAAAGGGTTTGCAGACAAACCCTTCCCTGGCAGCACCATTCGCTTATTTTAGTAGTATGACGAAACGCCAGCGTATACTTAGCTACTGCTTCACTCTGTTCATCATGATCTGGGGGCCTGATATCATCAATACTGTTAAGCTCAACCAGAAGATCCACTTAAGTGAGGCACTCAATATTTTTAATATTTCCCAACTCATTTACGCGGGTGCCACCATGGCCCTGATGCACTATATCTGCAACAGGTACTTTCTCTCTAAAAAATACCTGCGCTTTGCATTAGCCATTGCTGGCCTGATCCTCTTTTGCGTTTTATTACGCTATTTCATTGAGGAGAAGGCATATCCCGTTCTGCTCGGGGCAAGGAACTATCCTGAGAAATTGCCGTTCCTGTATTACGTTCTCGATAATATTTACTCAGCATCCGTTTATATCATCATTGGGTTCCTGCTTTTTTTACTGGATATGCAGATCGGCAACCAGAAAAAACAGACAATGCTGATACAACAGAATAAGGAAGCAGAACTTCAATTCCTGCGTTCCCAGATCAATCCTCATTTTCTTTTTAATACCCTGAACAATATTTATTCGCTGGTGTATGAACAATCACCCAAAGCGCCTCCTGCTATGCTGCAGTTGTCTGACCTGATGCGTTATATGCTATATGAAAAGAAAGAAACGGTGCCTGTAAGCAAGGAATGGAATTACATCCAGAATTTCATTACGCTGCAAAAGCTCCGGTTTGATTATGAAATTCCGGTGCAACTGACGCTTGAAGGAGATACAACCGTCCATCTTATTCCACCCTATCTTCTCATTCCTTTTATCGAAAATGCTTTCAAGCATGGGGATTTCCGGAATGATCCATTAAAGATCATGCTTATTGTATCAGACAATTCTTTGCAATTCACTATCAGCAATCGTATCGGGCATCAGCATAAGGACGAGGCAGGAGGCATTGGGCTCGATAATGTAAAAAGACGGCTGGAGCTTCTTTATCCCGGCAGGCATGAATTGGAAACCAAAACAGAAAGAGGATCCTTCACCGCGCAATTAAAGCTATTCTTTTAATTTTACCCCGATGATAAAATGCCTTATCATAGACGATGAGCCCCTGGCAGTAAAATTATTGAAGGATTATGCTGCCAAAATCCCTGACCTGGAAATAATGATGGCAGGCAGCGACGCATTTGCCGGTTTGCAATTGGTACAAAACGGGGAGGCTGATCTCATCTTCCTGGATATTCAAATGCCGGAACTTACCGGTATTCAATTCATGAAGGTGCTGAATGGGAAATGTAAGATCATCCTTACTACTGCTTATGAAGAATATGCCCTCCAGGCCTTTGATCATGATGTGGTGGATTATCTGTTAAAACCATTCTCGCTTGAACGGTTCATGATGGCCGTTCAGAAAGCCCGGGAAAGGATCGGACAGGGTAAGCCTGTTCCTGAAGCAGCCAAACCTGATTACATCTTCGTCAAATCAGAATACCGCATCATCAAGATCGAATTGAAAGATATCCTGTATTTTGAAAGCCTCCGTGATTATGTGGCCATTCATACGATCTCTGCCGGTAAAATACTGACCCTTCAGAGCCTGCGCAGTTTTGAAGAAGCACTGGATGGAAAAGATTTTCTAAGGATCCATAAATCCTATATCATCGCAATAGATAAGATCAGCTCTATTGAAAGAAAAAGAGTAATAATACAGGGAACCTATTTACCTGTAGGTGAAACTTATCTTGATAATTTCTGGAAAAGACTTTCTGTTAACTGACCAGCTTAATTATCTACATCCTCTGTTTCTTCCTTCTGCTCCTCCAAAGGCAATTCATCTCCTTTGCCCAGTCTTATCCGGGGGTTCTGGCCAGTGCCTGTAATATTCATCGGGATGCCTATGATGCCAAACGGCGGCAAGCCAAGCCGGCATTTCAGTTTCAGCTTACCGTCCAGGCTTGTCTGGCCCTGCAACCGGAGGCGGAAACCTGCCACTTTGATCTTGGTCTTCTCCAGTGTTACTACATTATTCTGGATCTTTGTTTTGAAATTGATCTTGCTGAGGTCGGGATCATTCAATCCTTCCTTACCGGTTGATTTGCCCATTGCGGAAAACAACCGGAACCCCTTCATCTTTACTTTTTTTATCGACAGCACACCTTCACCTTTCAACGACGGCATAATGGGATACATATCTGCATTCAATTTCCCTTCCAGGTTGTAATCAACAGAAATAATACCTTCAGCTTTGCCTGCCGCAGGCGCCAGCTCGCGGAACAATTCCACCTCCTTGTACATTCTCTTTACATCAAAATCGTTCATGGTGATATGATAAGTAAAGAATGCTTTATCCGGTGAAAGGCTTTTATATGTTGCATCCATGGATGTGCTGGCGCCAGCCATGGTAAAACCTGTTTTTTCCACTTTCAACTGACCGTTCTGGATCTGCACATTCCCTTTCACATCAGTTAAACGGAGTGTATTATAATCAACATTTTTTACTGCTGCGTTCAGCTGCAGATCGAGGTCAGCCGGTAAAAGCACAACACCGCTGCTTGCAGCAGGAGCAGCAGTTTTTGCAGATGTATCAGCCGTTGTATTGAATGCCATCCATTCATCCAGCAAAAGGTGATCGGAATTAAGATTGAATTTCCCCTGCAGAGCTCCATGTCCTGCCAGGTAGCGGAATACATTGAATAAAGAACCATTCAATGCTATCACGGAGCTGCCATAGCGGGCATTGAAGGATTCAAATTTCATCTGGTCCTGCTGAAAACGGAACCATCCACGGTCAATAAAGAATGGCTGCGGGTAGATATCTGTTGACACCACAATATTGTTCACTTTCAGTGTGCCCCTGTTATTCAACCGGCTGAAGCGTTGCGCCATTGCATCTGCTTCGTTCCCTTTAAGGGAAAGATCTGTTTCAATTGTTCCTTTCACATCCAGCCCTTGCTGTGCAAATACCTTATATATTTTTCCGAGATCTATCTCTCCTTTTGATACAATATCATAATGAAGGTTTTCCAGGTTGTGCAAGTCAGCTTTTACAAGGAATGGCTTGCCTTCAAATTCAAAAGAGATCGGTTGAATGTCTACTGCCAGGTCGCGGAAGGTCCCTTCCTTATTGGCTATTGTAGCATCTACCTGTATCTTTTGGATAGGAGCAGGATAATATTTAGTACGAAGCGAGGCATTTTCCAATTTTAACGCCGCTTCTGTTTTAGGGAAGATCTTTTTTGCAGGAATATATTGCCCGTTTGAACGGACTTTCATCGCCAGCTTACCTTCGATCTGCATACTGTCGAGCGGATAGAACTGTGCAATATCCGGGAGATTGATCATTGCATCCAGTTCTGCATCCACCGGGAAATCGGCTGCATTCCTGATCTTCAAAAAACCCTTTACATAATTATTCAACACTTTTGCGTCCAGGTTTTCGAGCAGTATACTTGTATGGTGATAATTATTATCCGGGCAACTTACCTGCAGGTTAAATCCAAGTTTCTCTACCGGTTTTGGTAAAGGTGTATAATGGATATAACCATTTTCCAGGGAGGAATTGAGCGTAAATGCAGGAATGCTTGTTACAATAATATCTTTCCGGAGTTTGGCAGGGTTTTGCCCGGTCGCATATTGACCGTTGGCTGAAAACTGAAGGTTCAGTTTTCCTTTCAGATCATAATCGGCCAGTCCCAATGCCCTGTCTAGTGTAGCAAGATCGAGTGTGCTGTTGGCCTTTGCTTTTATATAAGGAGCTGAAAATCCTTTTATATCCAATGCAGTGCTGAAGTAATCCTTACCGACGTTGAAAAAAGCAGAATCCACTTTCAGTTCCTGCTTTTCCATATTCAGCAGCGGCAGGCGATAATCCATATCAAGATAAAGATTGCTCAATGCCACTGGTGCTTTATCGTATGCGATAGAGCCTTTGCGCACCTGCATGTCAAGCGAAAGATCAGGCATGCTGTCGGTGGAAACAATATACTTTCCTTTGAGGGCAGCTTTTATATCCGCCTTCCCTTTAATGCTTGTTTTGGTCAGCCAGCCCTGGTATTGCGGTGGCAGTGCTGACATCACATCATCCAGGTCTGCATCAGCGCTGCTCAACTGGAAATTCATGTCATATCCATTGTTGAGAAAATCAAAGCTGCCATTGAAATCCATCGGCAGTTTATTGATATGCAGCCTGTTTTTGGGAAAACGCAAAGCAAGCGAGTTTGTATTGATACTGGTAAGCAGATCAGCATTGAGCTTTTTCTGCATCACATAAGGGTACTTATCATAATACAGGTCAAAGTTATCTACGGTGAGATGGCTGGTGAGATCAAAAACAGCTTTGCTAAGATCGCCGCGCCCGGTATAGTTCAATCCCTTTGCTTTGATCAGCATGGCAGAAGAAAGATCATCATAGAGCAGGTCGGTTTTTTCGATAACGATCTTTTTGATCTTCAGGGCTGTTGTAGTGTCTTCACCTGAACTGCTGCTATCGGAAGAGGGAGCCGATTGATAAACATTGTAATTGGCTTCTCCTTTTTCATTTACAAGTACATTGATCTTTCCTTTGGTAATAAAAAACTGGTCAACCTCGATATCGCCTTTTATCAATGCCAGGATATTAATACCAAATGCCACCTCATTAGCTGCCAGCAAAGTGTCTTTCTGATAGGGTGCTGATCCTTTCAGGGAAAAATCATGCAGGCTCATGGTCAGCGCAGGAAAATGATTGAAAAATGAAAGGCGGGCTCGGGAAAAGTTAACTTCCCCGTTAATGGACCTGTTTACCAGTTGCTTCACCTTGGTTGTAATGGTATCGGGAAGAATATAGGGTAAAAGAAAAAGAATAAGCAGTAAAGAACCAACAGCGATCCCGGTGATCTTTGCCGTTTTAAAAAGAATGTTTTTGATAGTACGCTTCATATCCAGTATGGGCCTTTAATTTTATAAGGCCTTAAGCGGTTTTCATACGATACGGAAGCAGGATCAGCGGGCTTTTACAACAGTGGTTTTTGTCCAGCTATCATGCCAGGGGCTGTCACCAAAACCACTGAACGGTTCGAAAGGAGCAAGACGCGACAGACTGCGGAGAAAAGCATCCCGGATAGTAAGTTCACCACCATCCTGACGCACTGCCCTGGTGCCTGTGATCAGTTTTCCCAATGTATAACCCCTGAATGCTTTTTCACAAATGGTGTAGTAGATAAGGTAATTGAAAATAGCCACGAGGTAGGTGATCATAAAGAAATCAATGCTGTCCTGCTTTTCAACGATGCGCAACGTGTATTCAGGAAAGAGGGTGCCCAGCAGGTAGCCTACTGCTGTACCCGTTATATAGCTTAATCCCCAACTCATCAGAATATTATCAACGATCAGATTCACTGCGCGTTGACCTTTTGTTGCCTGCTGGTACTGAGCCAGGTTATGCATTTCTTCAGAGAAGATCGATTCAACTTCGGAAGTGTGTTGTTGGTTGTTGTCCATGGCGTTGATATTATGGTAAGATATGCAATCTTTCGAGTTCTTTTACCAGTTCCGCGGCGCCCGTAAAATGGATGGACCGGATACCCAGTTCTTCTGCCGCTTTCACGTTCCGTAGGTTGTCGTCAATAAAAATAGCTTCTTCCGGGTTCACCTGGTAGCGGGTCAGCAGGCGTTGGTAAAATTCCGGGAATGGCTTCCTGGTCTTTTCTTCACCACTTACTACCCTGCCATCAAACCAATGCAGGAAGTTGTATCGGGCAAGGGCAACATCAAAAAGGCCGGCATGCCAGTTGGTCAAAGCATAGATCCTGTATTTCCTGGTTTCTTTCAGTTTCCTCAGCACTTCCACAGTGGCGGGGATCGGAGCTTTCAACATATCCGACCAGCGACCGTAATAGTCGCGGATCTGCTGTTCCCATTCCGGGAATTTCTCCACCAGTTCCTGGGTAGCTTCCACATAGGAGCGACCGGCATCCTGCTCCTCATTCCAGTCGCTGGTGCAGATATTTTCGAAAAAATATTTCCGCTCTTCAGGGCTCTCGAAATAAGTGTCGTGGTATACGTAGTTAGGATTCCAGTCGACCAGCACCCCTCCCAAATCAAAAATAATCGTAGTGATCCGGCTCATTTCTTATTATATCGAAGTTTGAGAAAAATCATTGTTGATGACATAGCAAGAACAACTGCGTTAGTGAGAATAATTACCCAATTATCCAGCAATGCTCCATAAATGATCCATAGTATTTCATTGGCGGCAGCGATCAGGAACATCAACAGTGAAATATCCCTGGCAGATTTCTCTCTCCAGGTTTTAATCACTTGCGGTAAAAAGGTCAATGCGGTGATGGCACCTGCAATATAACCCAGCACATCTACTGACATAGTGGTTGGCTTGGTGATAATGGCGGGCAAACCTACATAAAAAAACGTTGCCCGGAGGTATATCCCAATTCTATAAATTTATACCCTACAAACCCTAAATTATGTGGAAATTATATGCTGTATTATCAGCCGTTTTTGCAGCCCTGACTGCCATACTGGCCAAGATCGGGGTAAAGGGGATCAATACCAATGTAGCTACCGCCGTACGCACCCTGGTTGTATTGTTTGTGGCCTGGGGAATTGTTCTTGCCAGCGGGCAGCTGAAACAGGTAAAAGAATTAAGCAAGGCCAATCTTCTTTTTCTCGGTCTTTCCGGTATAGCCACAGGCCTTTCCTGGATCTTTTATTTCAAAGCCCTGGCACAGGGGCCGGTTTCAAAAGTAGCCCCCATCGACAAACTGAGTGTGGCCATTGCCATTGGCCTGTCTTTTCTTATTCTGAAAGAACCGGTTGACTGGAAAGTGCTCACCGGCGCTTCATTGATCATTGCAGGAACGATCATCTTATTACAGTAAGCACCGGCTGATTTACTGCTAAAAACAAGCTGGGGATTGCCGGCCAGCATCTATCATTATCTTTTCTCAAATAACCACCACAACCGCTTTCTTGGTTTTATCTTATAGTTTGTGGTAATATAGTTGTGGATATGTGCCATGGCCTCATCTATATCATCCGTAACCAGCACCAGGTCCATATCTTCTTTTGCAATAGTGCCTTTCTCTGCCATATCACTGATGGTATCCAGCAATTCCCGGTAGTATTCCTTTCCGAATAGAACAATAGGAAACTGTGTGATAGTTTTGGTCTGTACCAGCGTAAGCGTTTCAAAGAATTCATCCATGGTGCCAAAGCCGCCGGGCATAATGATGAATGCATAGGAATATTTGATGAGCAACACTTTCCGTACAAAGAAATGCTCGAAAGTCACGGATTTATGGAGATAGGGATTTTCTTTCTGCTCAAAAGGGAGTTGAATATTACAACCAACAGACACCCCACCACTTTCGTAAGCACCGCGATTGGCTGCTTCCATAATGCCGGGACCGCCACCCGTCATAGTAGTAAAGCCCAGGGCTGCGATCCGCCTGCCGAATTCCCGGGCCTCCTGGTAATAAGGGTGATCTTCCTTAAAACGGGCAGAACCGAACACGGTAACACAGGGACCCATAAAATGCAAGGCACGGAACCCTTTGATAAATTGTTTGAAAACCCGGAACGCAAATCCGAGTTCATAACCCCGGCTCTTGGGCCCATCCAGGAAAATATGTTCTTTGGCCGGTATGATTCTGTCTGTATCACTCATAAGAAGAACTTTGAAAAAGAATTAAAAATAAAACATTTCGGGTCAAACAGTATGGATTTGGGCAGGAGTAAAATTATCCTGTACTTTGAACGACTAAATAAACCAGCTATGCGCATCATCAGTTATAATGTTAATGGCATCCGTGCTGCCATTAACAAAGGATTTATAGAATGGTTGAAAACCGATCCTGCAGATATCATCTGCATTCAGGAAACCAAAGCGGTAAAGGATAATGTGAATTACAAGCTCTTCAATGATCTTCAATACGAGGATTACTGGTTCAGCGCACAGAAAAAAGGATATAGCGGAGTGGCTGTTTTCAGCAAGATCAAGCCTGATAATGTGGAATATGGCACTGGCCATAAGATCAGTGATGATGAAGGAAGGGTGATACAGCTTGATTTCGGTGATGTCCGGCTGATCAATGCCTATTTCCCTTCCGGCACCAGTGGCGATGAGCGGCAGGGGTATAAATATGTATGGCTGGATGAATTTTATACCTATCTCGATAAACTGAAAAAAAAGTATCCCAGGCTGATCGTTTGCGGTGATTATAATATCGCACATAAGGAAATCGATATCCATGATCCTAAAGGCAATAAAAAATCATCCGGTTTTCTGCCTGAAGAAAGGGAATGGATGAGCAAATTCCTTGACAGTGGCTGGGTTGATACTTTCAGGGAATTTCATGCAGAACCCCACCGCTACAGTTGGTGGAGCCAGCGTTTCCCCTCTGTAAGGCTGAACAATAAAGGCTGGCGGATCGATTATATCAATGTAACCACACCGCTTAAGAAAAACCTGGTAGCAGCAGAGATTTATCCTGATGTTAAACATTCAGATCACTGTCCGGTGTACCTGGAGCTGAAACCATAACAGTACAGCCTTTTATCATTACTCAAGATTATTTATATGGGTCCAGAAGTTAAGGAAGCCATCGTTTATAATGTAACCACCAAAGTAGCAGAGCCGGTTGCAGACAAATGGCTTCAATGGATGAAGGAAGAACATATTCCGGATATCATTGGCACAGGATGCTTTACGCATGCTGTTATTTTACGTTTAATTGAAGTGGATGAAACAGAAGGACCTACCTATGCTGTACAATTCTTTTCAGAAAGCAAAGCATTATACAACCGTTATATCGAAAATTTTTCCGAAGAAAAAAGAAAAACAGCTCTCGCAAAATGGGGCAGCAATGTTATCTCATTCCGATCAGTGCTGCAGGTTGTGAATTGAGTGTGCAAAACATTAATTATTAATTTTGCCGGTTCAAAAACAATTGTATATTCCTCTGGAATCCTTTACCCGCCTGCATTTCAGCGGATGTGCTGTGAAACATAGTACTGTAGCGGGTTTCAAAGGGTCAGCGGAAATTCACTCGTAAAATCACCAATGCGAAAATTCGCTAAAATCCTTACTCCGCGCGGCTTGTGGCCAATTGTTATCTGTTGGTAAAAAAGATAAATAATTTTTTCCGGTATCAAAAAGCATATAATTTTGTCGCCGTTACTAAATACCTAAAAAACAAGATTATGAACAAAGCTGAATTAATTGCGCAACTTGCTGACGATGCAGGTATCACCAAAACACAGGCTAATGCTGCGCTGGATTCTTTTGTAGACGCTGTTACCAAAACGCTGAAAAAAGACGGCAAAGTTACACTGGTTGGCTTTGGTACTTTTTCCGTTTCAAAAAGAAAAGCTCGCAATGGCCGCAACCCCCAGACTGGTGCCGTGATCAAGATCAAAGCCCGCAAAGTTGCCAAATTCAAAGCTGGTAAAGAGCTTTCCGCCAAACTGTAATTGAACTATTCAACACATTAAAAGCTCCAGTGCTTAGTCAGTACCGGGGCTTTTTTATTAACTTCGCAACTAATCTGATCAATCTTTAAAACTTAATTATGGGTAGAGGAGATAAAAAAACCGCTAAAGGAAAACGCTTCAAAGGCTCTTTCGGCAAAAGCCGCCCTGCTAAAAAAGCGTCACCCGCCAAAAAAGCAGCCGCTAAAAAGAAGGCTTAAAAGAATAAAGGTTTAAGTGTTTATCAGTTCATACCGAATGATCGGGACCTTAAACTGTTAAACACTTAAACCTTTAAATATTATTAAACTCCTCAAGGAGCCAATCTCTCTGCTTTCCAGCTTCCGTTTTCCAGCAAAGAATATTCAAACCGATCATGCAGCCTGGAAGGCCTTCCCTGCCAGAATTCGATCAGCACCGGCGTCAGAACATATCCACCCCAGTGAGAAGGTCTTTCAACAGCGCCATTGCCCGCCTTCTTTTCCATCTCTTCATACTTCTTTTCCAGCCATTCCCTGCTTTCAATAATGCTGCTTTGCGGCGACACTGCTGCGCCTATCTGGCTACCCACTGGTCTTGAATGGAAATACTCATCACTTTCAGCAGCGGACACTTTCCTGATAATACCTGTTATCCTTACCTGACGTTCCAGCTCTTTCCAGAAAAATACCAGACAGGCTTTCGGATTTTCAGTAAGCTGTTTGCCTTTGTAACTATTATAGTTGGTGAAGAAAACAAACCCTTCTTCCGAAAATCCTTTCAACAATACGATACGTGCAGAAGGGATCCCGTCGGACGAAGCAGTAGCCAGCGTCATCGCATTCACTTCATCGATCTGCGAATCCACAGCTTCCTGCCACCATTTGCCAAATTGTGTGATAGCATTTTTATCAATGTCTGCTTCTGAGAGGCTTTGACGGGCGTAAGTTTTGCGGATACCTGCTATATCTGACTGCATAGAAGGGGTTTTGCCCGCAAAGGTACAAGCTTATTTCCCACGGTGAGATTATAGTTTTTCCCACAAAGCCACGAAGAGCACAAAGAATAGGTTTGATAATCTCTTTGTGCTCTTCGTGGCTTTGTGGGAAAATAAAAAGATTCCAATCTTTGAGGGAACCTCACGAAAAGGGAGGGTGCTGCGATGGCTGTTGTTTCTGCATTAACTGGTCCCTCTCTTCCGATACCAGGTGAAGCATGCTTTCCAGCTCTCCGATACGCCTCAATTGCCCTTCCAGTTTTTTATTTGCATCGGAAACCTGTTGCAGATCGTTATTGATCTCTTCCAGGTATGTCACTTTCTTTTGCAACTGCTGGCGTTGAAGATTTGCTTCCCGCAGTTTATCCTCTGTGATATTCAGTTCCTGCTGCAGCTGCAGGTTTTCTGCGGTAAGCGACTGGCTTTTTTGCCGGTACCGCTCTATATCGCTGTTAAGTTTGATATGCTCTTCTTTCAGATCTTCAAATTCCAGGCTTTGCATGCGGGAAGAAGTGAGTTGCGCTTCCAGCTTATGTATTTTATCCTGTAAAATATTGAAGTCGCTGTATGCATGGTCGAGCATCGCGCTCATTTCTTTGGTCAGCATTTCTTTCTGGCGGATCGTATTGATCTCCGATTCCTTATCGGCCAGTTGCTGGCGCATATGATCGATCTGGCCGGCAAGCTCCTCATTGGTTTTAGCCATTTCCTGCTGCAGCTCTTCTTTTTCTTTGATCACTTCGATATTTCCCAGCAACTCATTGATCTTTTGGTTATGTTCCAGCAAAGAGCGTTTCGCATCCATCAGCCGGTTGAGATAATCATCCTGTGGATGTGCCGGCTCTTCGGCTGCCTGTTTGCCGGCAGATAATTCTTCCTGCAATTGCTGGTTCTGAGCTCTCAACTCTGCTATCAGGTGTTGCGCACTTTCATCCTGGCTGCTTGCCTGTCTTGACATTTCGATTAACTGCTGTCTCAGCTGATCATTTTGTTCTTTCAGACCCACGATCAAAGATTGATTGTTTTCTTCTTCGTGGTTATGCTGCTGTGCAGACCTGAATTGTTGTTGCAATTGATCGTTTTCCTCCCTCAGCCTCATGAGCTGTTGTTCTTTACGATTGCTTTCTGCAAGTACCTGTTTTGCATAAGCCACCTGCTCCTGCAGATCCCTGTTTTCTTCTTTTAATGCTGCGATCTGTTGCTGGGTATCTTCGTCCGGGGCGGTTGCCTGGCGGGTTGTTTCAATCGTTGATTTCAGTGATTTGTTTGTTTTCTTCAACTCTTCCAATTCAATCGCAAACTCATCTGCATTCTCTTCAGCAATATTGACACGGTTCGTAAGGGCTGTTATTTCCCTGTCTTTTATCTCCATGTCATTAAAATATTTCAGCTTCCATTCATTGCGTGCGAGGTCGGCCTTGCTTCCGGATTCTTCTTTAGGTATGCGCAGATTTTTCCGGCTGGTGATAAAAAAATGTATGGTGATGCCCAGGATGATAGCTCCGAGCAATAGCACGACAATTTCAACTACGGACAGGGTAAGACTGGCAGCCATAACATGGTGGTGTTAAGATTCTGAAACTATAAAAATTAAAATGGCGGATATGGCATTTTTAATCTTTCACAAGAAGGGCTCACAAGATAATCGGTATATTTAATTAATAAAAGTATTCTTCTCAAAATGGTAAATTTCCGATATGTGATCCTCTTTATCATTCTTTTCAGCCTTACCAAAATGGTTCCGGCGCAGAATGCTTATTGGTATAAATGTTTTAAAGGAACCATTGATAAATATCCATTTACGTTGCATTTGCACAAGCTGGACCACACTTATTCAGGATATTATTACTATAACAATACGCAGCAGCCCTTGTCTCTGTTGGGTGAAGATACCAGTTCTTCCGGGCAGATAAAACTGCTTGGTTATTCTCCCCGTGTTGAAGCTGAAAATGAATTGTTTACCTTAACACTGCAGGGAGACTCCTTAAAAGGCAAATGGAAGAAGGACCTCTCAGCTTCGGGTGAGGAGCTACAGGTTAAGGCTGCCGGGGACCAATCGGCTGGTCTGCGGTTCAACCTGGTTTACACTTCAGGCAGTGAAAAACTCCGCCCCAAAATGGAACAATCCCCGGCAGCAAGCTTTGAGGCTGCAACAGTTTGGCCTAAAGGAAGTTCTGCCGCGATCACAGTCCTGAAAAAAATAATCGCAACTGAATTGGGGGCGAAAAACAGCCCTGTTGATATTGGCCCTTATCTGCTGGCTGAAAAAAAGAGTTTCCTGTCAGAATACCTGAAAGACAATAAAGCTGTACCTGATAGCGATCTGGTGAATTTTTCCTCCGGGTATTCCCAGGACGTTACCACCCGGTTATTGATAGTGTATCATTCCCCTACCATCCTCACCGTAGCTGATTTTAACTATGCATATACCGGTGGAGCGCATGGAAACTATAATACCAACTATATCAGCATTAACCCTGCCACAGGGAAGCAATACACGCTGCCCCAGGTGCTCAACCCTGCCGGAAAAAAGCAGTTGAATGCCTTACTGGCAAAGCGTTTCCGGAAAGATTGGGGGCTTTCAGCCAATACTCCTCTCACCGAAGGCGGTTTATTTGATGATAAATTGGAGGCTAACAAGAATTTCTTTCTTACCGGCACTGGCATCGGCTTCGGTTATGCCCCTTATGAAATAGGACCATTTGCCATGGGGGAGATCATTATTTTCATTCCTTATTCAGAATTCGGAAAGAATTTAAACCCTTCATTCAGGAAGTAAGGGGTTGGCCGATGTTCGAAAATCAACCTTTCACCAGGGTCCCCACTTTCTCGCCTGTTACCACTCTGCGAAGATTTCCTTCCTTGTTCATGTTAAAAACAATAATAGGAAGATTGTTTTCCATGCAAAGTGTAAAAGCTGTCATGTCCATCACACGGAGATTTTTAGAAAGGCATTCCTGGAAAGTGATGGTATCGTATTTCGTGGCGGTAGGGTCTTTTTCAGGATCAGCAGTATAAATGCCGTCTACCCGGGTGCCTTTTAATATCACATCTGCATTGATCTCGATCGCTCTTAATGAACCGGCTGTATCAGTGGTGAAATAAGGATTGCCAGTGCCTGCGCCAAAAATTACCACACGGCCTTTTTCCACGTGGCGGATAGCGCGGCGGCGGATATAAGGTTCTGCGATCTGTTCCATTTTGATAGCGCTCTGGAGGCGGGTGTAAACGCCTACTTTTTCCAGTCCAGCTTGCAGGGCCATTCCATTGATCACGGTGGCCAGCATACCCATATAATCACCATGCGCCCGCTCAATACCTGTTTCCGCTTCATTCATTCCCCGGTAAATATTACCACCACCGATCACGATCGCTACCTGCACTCCCAGATCTGTAATGGATTTAATGTCCTGGGCATATTGGGAAATCACCGCAGAGTCCATCCCAAAATTTTTGTCGCCCATTAAAGATTCACCGGAAAGTTTCAGCAGAATACGTTTGTACTTAGGAAGCATGCAGTAGATGTTTTTGCGCTGCGAATATAAGCAAAAAAGCTGCCCGGTTCAGGGGCAGCTTTTGCAATTTATTCTTTTATAAGATTAACCTAAGGCTACTCTTTTGAACTCAGTTACTTTCACATCGCCAGACTGCTTCAGGTATTCACCCACGCTGATACCAGCATCTTTCACAAAAGGCTGTGCAGTAAGGGTGTTTTCTTTGAAGAATGCGCCCAGTTTACCTTCAGCGATCTTAGAGATCATTTCTTCAGGTTTACCGGCCATTTTAGGATCAGCTTTCATCTGGTCAACGATGATTGCTTTTTCGCGGGCAACGATATCAGCAGCTACATTATCTGCATCAACTGCTACAGGGTTCAGCGCAGCGATCTGCATTGCTACGTCTTTACCAACTTCAACAGCTTCTTTGCTAAGGCCAACCAGCACACCAATACGGTAAGCGCCGTGGATATAAGAAGCTACATAAGGAGCATTTACCCTTTCAAATTTAGTGATACCGATCTTTTCACCGATAGCAGCCAGTTTATCATTGATCAGTGCAGAAACTTTAGTACCATTGACAGATGCTTCGTTCAGCTCTTCAACAGAGTTAACATTGTTGGCAATGGCAGCATCAGCGATGCTTTGCACGAAAGCAACAAAATCTGTGTTTTTGGAAACGAAGTCCGTTTCGCAGCTTACACAAACTACGATCCCGGATTTATTGTCGGTAGTTGTTTGAGCAATCACCACACCTTCTTTTGCTTCGCGGTCACTTCTTTTAGCAGCAACTTTCTGGCCATGCTTACGCAGCCAGTCGATAGCAGCTTCAAAATCACCATTCGTTTCAGTCAATGCTTTGCGGCAATCCATCATGCCGGCGCCAGTTGCCTGGCGGAGCTTATTAATGTCCTGTGCACTTATTGTTACGGTGCTCATATACTCAATAGTTTAAATTAAAATAATCGGGTTCAGCCGGTTTAAGGGTTTAAGGTTTAAAAGTTTAAGGTTATCGAAATTCGGGATAACCTTAAACTTTTAAACTATCAAACAATTAAACTTTTTTTATCTTTTACCACCACCTGGGCCACGGCCACCGGGTACACCGCCACCAGTACGGCGTCTTTGACCGCCACCGGCTCCGGCGCCACCGCCAGTGTTACCACCGCGTCCGCGTCCGCCGCCTGCACCACGTCCGCGACCTGATTCAGCCTGAGCTTCTGCTTCGAGGCGTGCTGCTCTTTTTTCTTTATCGTCGTCATTTGTTTCTTCTGCTTCGTCGTCTTTAGCAGCCTGGCGCTCAGCCAAACCTTCAGCGATTGCAGCAGTGAGGTAGTTAACAATGATAGCGATTGATTTGGTAGCGTCATCATTGCCAGGAATAGCGAAGTCTACTTTATTGGGATCGCAGTTGGTATCAACGATACCAAAAGTGGAGATACCCAGGCGTTTTGCTTCAGCCAGTGCGATATGCTCATGGCCGATGTCAACGATGAACAAAGCAGCAGGTACACGGCCCAGTTGCGCGATACCACCCAATACTTTCTCCATTTTATCTTTATCGCGGCTCAAAGTGAGGCGCTCTTTTTTAGTGATGCTGTCGAAAGAACCGTCGCCCAGCATTTTTTCAATGCTCTGCATTTTCTTTACGCTCTTGCGGACAGTGTTGAAGTTGGTCAGCATACCACCCAGCCAACGCTCGGTAACGAAAGGCATGTTCACTCTTCTGGCGGATTCATTCACGATGTCTTTCGCTTGTTTCTTTGTACCAACGAACAGGATCTTTTTACCGCTGCGGGCGATCTGTTTCATGGCAGCCGCAGTTTCCTGCAGGCACTCAACAGTTTTGTTGAGGTCAATGATGTGAATACCTTTCTTTTCAGCAAAGATGTAAGGCAACATCTTGGGGTTCCACTTCTTTTTCAGGTGACCGAAATGAACACCTGCTTCCAGAAGCTGCTGTTGTAAGGATGTATTATTTTCCATTGTCTTGTATTATAATAATTGATGATAGTTGTGAATACGGGTCGCAACCAGTAGTAAACATTAACGTTTAGAGAACTGATAGCTCCTACGGGCTTTTTTGTGACCGAATTTCTTACGTTCAACAGATCTGGGATCACGTTTCAACAGACCGGCTGCTTTCAGTGCAGGACGGAACTCAGGGTTCAGTTCAACCAGTACGCGGGAGATACCCAGCATAGCAGCTTCTGCCTGGCCTTTCACACCACCGCCGGAAGCATTGATCTTTACATCAAATTTGCCAACCGCATCAATTGTTTTGAAAGGGCGTTCTACCTGGTTTTGCAGGTAAACCAGTGAAAAATATGCTTTGTAGTCTTTGTCGTTAACTGTGATGTTACCGTCTCCCTTTGTGAGGAAAACCCTTGTCACAGCTTCTTTACGACGACCAACACCATTTTTTTGCTTTTCCATTATATATTATTTGGAATGTTTGAATTTTTGTTTGGGGATCAGAATTTCAACTCTTTAGGTTGTTGTGCAGTGTGCGGATGCTCAGCGCCGGCATACACAAAAAGTTTCTTGTACATTTTGCGGCCGAGGCGATTTTTAGGAAGCATGCCTTTTACTGCTCTTTCGATCACCACTTCTGGGCGGCGTTTTTGCAGGTTGGCAGCAGTTTCTTCTTTCAGACCACCAGGATAACCGGTGAAGTGGTCATAGATTTTCTGCTCCAGCTTATTGCCGGTAAAAACAACTTTCTCAGCGTTGGTCACGATGATATAATCACCAGTGTCAACATGAGGCGTGTAGTATGCCTTGTTCTTACCGCGCAGGATCGCAGCAATTTTGGCACACATACGTCCTACGGTTTGATTAGTACCGTCCACAACATACCAGTCGCGTTTAACGGTAGCCTCGTTCGCATGTTTGGTAGTAAAATGTAATTTGCTCATTATGATTTCTTTTTACGCCGCCGCTATCCCGGCGACAGATTTAAAAAATTCCCAAGGGTTGATTTGGGGCTGCAAAGATAGGTGTGAACTGGGGGAAGTTCCAAAAAAGAAGAAGGTTAATTTTGAAAGACACCTTTGTAACTAAATGATTCTCAATAAAATTTTTATCTGCCAAAATTCATCACTTCGAAAGTTGGTAATTAACCAACTCGTTTTTAGCTTAGCCCGCCTGCCTGCAGGTTTTTTGGCCTTAATCAAAGAAAGGCTCCCTGAGTTATCGTGAGTGGCATCTGCTTATATTCCTGATAAGTCAATATGAAGAAGAAAAATGGAAGAAGGAAATGCCGGAGCTCGACCCCATCGAACTGATCAAAATCCGCATGGAAGACTTCGGCTATACCGCCTCCGATCTTGTAAAAGCATACGGTGATAAAGGAACCGTAAGCAAAGTACTGAATTATAAACAGGCTTTATCCCTGAATATGATCAGGAAGTTCAGCAAACTGCTCCGCATTCCGGCTGATGAGCTCACAAAAGAATATAAATTGCAATCCTAGTCCCCTGCTTTTTCTACTACTATCCGCTGAGGACTGAGATAGGTAATAATCACTTCCAGCTTATCCCCTTCCTTCATCTCCCCTTGCCCTTCTTTCAGATTGATCTTGGATTGTATTTTTCCATCCAATATCTCCAGGTATGCGGCATAAGGCGAAACCCGCACCACTGTTGCTTCTACAGGCTTTTTATCCTTATATAACTGTTGCGCTTTGCGGTATTCAGGTATGAAGTCATGGGAAAATAACTCGGCTACCAACTGGTTGGGTTTATCCAGGTTCTGAATACTGAAACTGATCACTTCATTCAGCGCCTGCTCTGCCGGCGGCTTCTCCCACCTGGAAAGCCGGAGGGGAAAGAAGATATAACTGCCATGTTCTTTTATCAGCCATTCATCATCCACTTTTTTCAGGAAACCGGCAAAACGGTTCTCTACCATAGCCTTGTTCAATAACACTTCCAACTGGGTATTATAAAGGAATTTCACATTGTGGGCAGTCATTTTATCGCCCCTGTCCGAAAGCCGGAGCTGGAATTGTACATTATCCCCCATTCTGAAATGATGCCGCTTTTTTCCGTCTGCGTCAAGAGTTTTGCAGTTTACCGACCTGGCTTTGCCATTATTCACATAATCAATTGTGGCAAAATGCTTCTCGTAATTCACAAATGAAATATGTCCTTTATAAATCTCTTCGCTCATACCGCAAAGGTAAGCTATTGGCCGATTGCTGATGTTTGATAGCTGATGACTGCCGACCGATGTTCGAATAAACACACAAGTCGGCACCAGTCATTCGAACATCAGTCATCCAACAATAAAATTACCTGTAACTTGGAGCACTAAAACAAATTAACCCCAATGGCTATTTACCAGCTCGGCCGCTCTGTTTTTGGCGACCCCAGGAATAACGGAAACCTGATGGCAATCGAAGAAGCGAATGCCCTGCTCGAAGAATGGGTGCCAAATGAGAGACTACGCCTGCACATGAAACAGGTAGCCGCAGTAATGAAAGCCTGGGCTATCGAAAAGGAGAATGCCGATGCCGCCACAGCCCTCAAATGGGAGCTGGCAGGGCTGCTGCATGATGCAGACTGGGAGAAGCACCCCGATGATCATTGCCGTATCATTATCGAAGAACTGGAGCGCCGGCAGATCGATCCTGAAGTGATCCATTGCATTGCTTCACACGGGCCCAAATATTTTGGCGTAGAACCGGAAAACACGATGGATAAAATGATCTATGTGTTTGATGAGTTAAGCGGGCTTGTACATGCTTACAGTTTAATGCGCCCCGAAGGATATGATGGCATGGAAGTAAAAGGAGTGAAAAAGCGGCTGAAAGAGAAAAGCTTTGCAGCAAATGTGAGCAGGGATGATATCAATGACGCCCTTTCCCGGATCAATACATCGCTTGAAGATATCATTCAATTTATCATCGATCATCAATCTTCTATTCGCTGACAGTTTCAGTTGTGCCAAACAGTAAAGCAAAAAACTCCGGAAATGACCCCGGAGTTTTTTGCTTTCGTACTGACCATAACCTGGTTACAGTTTGGTCAGCTTATATGAATTATTGAAAAAGTCAACAGTTATTTTGTAATTACCAGCAGTCTCTGGACTTGGAATGTTTTGTCCTTCAGGAACCAATGTGCCACCAAGTTTGATATTTGCTTCTGTGTTGTCTTTCACGCCAAATTTCATACCCCAATTACCATTCTCCGGAAGCAGGAGGTATTCTTTATTATTTCCCAGTGCAATTGAAGCAAGCTCAAATTGGGTTGAGTTGATCCTGGTGAACTCTTGAGAAGGTGTCGGCACAGGATTGCTCCAGTCGCCGGGCGTGGCATTCCCCACAATGAATAATGCTGAAGGAAGGCCATGCTGTTGTGTGAATGGCTCTACCTTGAATTTACCAGCCTGGAAATCGACGGTGATCTTATACAATCCTGCATTGGTTGGCCCGGGAAAGTTTTGAGCAAGATCATACCCAAAATCTCCTCCACCATTCAAGCCTGGTACCGTGTTATCCTTTACAGAAAATTTATGGCCCCAATCGCCGTTTACCGGCAATAGAAGGAATTCCTGGCCGCCATTCAGTTGGAATATGCCGCCAAAAGTTGTTTCGCTTATCCGTGTAAGTTCCTGTGCCGGCAGCGGAACAGGATTGCTCCAACCTCCGGCAGTAGCACTACCTACAATAAACAATTTTCCTGAAGTTGGCAGCGGCACTTTGGGAGGGACCTTATATGGCGTCATTTTAATCTTGACCACATTCGACATCAGCCGTTCATTGTTATTAAGGTAAGAAGAAATAACCCTTACTTCCATGTCAACAGGAGCGTTGAATGCATAACCAAAGCCAAGCAGGATATTGTTCAGTTCTTTCGCCGTATAACTTGTATTCAGTCCTGGTGTGATCTCTTTTGAAACAGCTCTTGCAAAATTCTTCCCTGTTGAATCAATCTGCACAACATATTTCATGTGATTGCTGTCTGTGGCATAGTCGGCGCTTGTCCAGTTCAGTGTCAGGGCTGTATTGTTGGAATCAGCAGGCGCCGCAGCGATCGTAGTAGCAGAGGCAGTCAGCACAGGCGCTTTACCACTTCCGTAATTAGGAAGATCGTCTACTTTGTCACAAGAAGCCAGCATCAGCGCAAAGCCTGTGAAAAGCGATCCTATTTTTATTATTGCTTTCATATGTAATCGTTAATGAGGTTATAGTTTGGTTAGAGTGAATCGGCCTATCTGGAAATTGACCTCGATCTTATAATTACCGCTTGCTGGTGCCATCATATCTTCTCCACCGGCTTTGAATGTGTCGCCGTCTACATTGTTTTTATTTTTCTCTCCTGTAAACCCAAACTTGGCATCCCAGCTACCATATACCGGAAGAAAGAGATAAGATTTGCCACCATTCAGGGGAATATTGTTCAGCACATACACTGTTTCTGAAACCTTGGTGAAAGTCTGATTGGCGGGCGCTACATCTGTAGGGCAGCCACATTGCCAACTGAGGGGAGTTGCATCACCAGTAATGTACAATTGACCGCTTGCCGGTGGAGCAACTTTGGGAGGAATTTTATATGGAGTGGTTGTAAACTTCAGCACATTTGAAGTAAGCAACAATGCGCCTGACGCCAATGAAGCTTTGACCCTCATCTCGATATTATGTGGCATATCGGGCACCAGTTGAAGTGTATTCAGCAAATAATCATTGAGTTCAGACTGGAGGAATGATCTATCCAGGCCGCCACTAACTGAAACAGTTTGCCTTTTCGGGTTTGTGAAATTAGCACCCGTTGTATCGATCTCAATCTGGTATAAAACCGTTTGAGAGTTTACGCCTGTTGTAAACCTGTAATCAGGATTTGTCCAGCTCAATATTAATGCTGTATTACCCTGTGTTGCAAAAGTAAGAGGGATGGTTGTAGCAACGTCGGCCGTTAATACCGGGGCCGTTCCTCCTTCATTGTAGATTTTGTTCTCATCTTTTGAACAGGAAGCCACTGCTACTATGAGCAGAGACAAACACAGACCGTTGAATATATGTTTCATGTTGATCAGTATTAAAGATTAATAACCGAGGTTCTGCACCAGGTTTGAATTGGAATTGATATCGCTGGAAGGAATCGGGAACAGCTTACGGTAAGCAGGTACTGCTGTGCCGGAACCTACACCGCCTTTCCATGGCCAGAGGTAAGATCCTTCTACAAACTTGTTGAAGCGTATAAGATCTGTTCTCCTGTACCCTTCCCAGTAAAACTCACGGGCTCTTTCATCAAGTATGAAGTCAAGATCCAATTGCGTAGAACTGATATTACCTGATGTACTGCCATACGCCCTTCCACGAAGTGTGTTAATGTATCCCAGTGCTGCAGTCTTATCGCCGGTTGTGCCTCCTCTCAATACTGCTTCAGCATAGATCAGGTACATTTCTGCAAGACGGAATATTGGAAAATCGATATCGGAGAACAGCGGATCTGATCCTTTCGCATTGCTTTTGGTCAGGTTCCTGTATTTCGTGATAGCATATCCTTCTGTAAAAGCCGGGGCCGGGTCTGCTGAAAGTTCCAGCGACTGCCCGTTTGTATAGAACTGCGCACGTTTGTCTGCTGCGCCGGTCACGTCAGGGAATAATGCAGGAAGATTCTTGGTTGTGCGGATACCACCCCATTTCTCATTTGTACCATAATCCGCAGGTATCATTGAGCCACCAATTGAAGCATTGGTCAGGAAAGTAGTACCACCATACCCCTGTGTTCTTTTACCATCATAGTTGATGGTCAGGATAAACTCACTGGTATTAGTTACATTGTTATCCGCACGCATCAGCTCTCTGTAATCAGGTATCAATGTATAACCGGCATCGATCACTTTCTTTGCATAAGTAATAGCATCATTCCATCTTGCCGCACCGGTATAAACTTCGGCATTGATATAAATACGCGCCAGGAGGGCCCAGGCAGCGCCTTTGTCTGCACGGCCATATTCATTCTGACGGGCATTTACCAGGTCGCCTTCAATTGCTTTCAGTTCACTTTCCACATATGCAAAAAGATCAGCTCTTTTGATCTGCTTTGGAAGGGATGAGCCCAATTCATCGGTTTCTGTAACAAAAGGAACATTCCCGAACATGTCCATCAGTACCCAGTATTGATAAGCCCGCAGAAAACGTGCTTCTGTTTTATACTTGCGTACTGCGTCAGCATTGGCGCCTGTGATGCCTCTTTGGGCGAGTTTATCATCAGCTGACTGGCGGATGAAGTCGTTCGCCAGTGTTATCTGGTAGAAAGAACGATAGTAAAGCCCTTTCAGGATCACATTATCGGCTGACCAGTTCATCGCATGGTAATTATGGATACCGGGATCATTCCAGCCTGCCTGAACCACAGCCTCGTCAGTAGAGATCTCCTGCATCCACCAGAACAGGCGGACAAAGTCAGAAGTACCTTCATCAATTCCCTGCACATCACCATTACCTGCAGGGCCGCTATTTCCTGTAAGGGCAAATGAGGCATATACTTTTGCAAAAGCCTCTGTATAACCTTGAAAAGTGCTGTACACCTGCTCAGAGGTTACGTCGTTTGTTGGCAGCCTGTCAAGCTTTTTGCTACAGGAGATCAGACTGATCAGAACCAAGGCGATACTGCCTGTTTTCAAAATATGTTTATTCATAAAAACGATTATGATTATGATTAAATCTTCTTCAGTTAATTAGAAATCCAGGTTTGCTCCAAGTACGAAAGTTCTTGGTCTTGGATAAAAATTGTTGTCGATACCGCCACTGATCTCCGGATCCAGGCCTTTGTATTTAGTGATCACAAACACGTTTTGAATATTTGCATTCAAACGGAGTGTTGCCCTTTTCTGGAATACCTGGCCTACACTGTACCCGATATTAATATTATCCATGCGCAGGAAAGAAGCATTCTGTACATAATAATCGGAAAGGCTGTAACCATTTTTTGTTCCGCTGAGTCCTGAATTCAGTACTTCTACAGAAGCATTTCCTACAAAGCCGTTTGCAAAAATGGCATTGGTGATCCCTGAATTAGAGAAGATATTATTATAAACATAGTTACCAACGTTTGCCCTCATTACAAAGCCAGCATTCCATTTCCTGTAGGTAACCCCGGTTGAGAAACCAAAGAAGAAACGGGGATCACTGTTCTTATACCTGTAAAGATCTTTATCATTCACGATACCGTCCCTGTTCCTGTCCTCAAACAAACCATCGATTGGCTTGCCGGTTGCCTTATCATAAATCTGTTGGTATACATAAAATGAACCACGGGGAGATCCAACTGAATTGATCAGGATCGTCTGGCCTGTACCACCGGAGATACCACCATACTGCGCTCCGGGATAAGTAGGATCATCTGAGATAGTAAGTTTGGTGATCTCATTCTTGTTATAGGTAGCATTGAAGCTCACATTCCATGTCAGGTCTTTCTGACGGATCACATCAGCATTCACAAGGAATTCCACACCGCGGTTTTCCATATCACCAACGTTTGCCACAATAGTGTTGGAGAAGTTCGTACCTGCAGACTGCCCAATTGAGTTCAACAGGTCTTTTGTTTTCTTATAATAAACCTCGATGCTACCATTGATCCGGTTGTTGAATAAACCGTAGTCCAGACCAACGTTATATGTAGTGGTCTCTTCCCATTTCCTGCCTGCATAGTAACCACCCGGGCGGTAGAGATTATAGAACTGATTACCCAACTGGTACTGGGCTGTATTATTGCTCAGGTTGTAATAAGAAATGTAGTCATAATAGCCAATTCCATCCTGCTGACCGGTAACACCGTAACCCAGGCGTAGTTTCAAATCAGAGATCACATTGCTGCTGCGCAGGAAACTCTCCTGGCTCATTCTCCAGGCAAAGGCAGCGGAAGGGAATACACCCCAGCGGTTGTCTTTTGCAAAACGGGAAGATCCGTCAGTACGCACTGCAGCTGTCAGTAAATATTTATCATTAAAGGCGTAGTTCAAACGGCCATAGTAGGAAAGTAATGTATACTGTGGCTTGTCGAGGTTGAACTTGGGAGAAGTAACAATCGTAGCATCTGATGTATAGTCAGGCGAGTTGATCGTTGTGGTAATGAAATCGTAATAACCCGTACCTGCTGTTACATCAATACGGCTGGATATTCCTTTCAATTCTTTTACATAGTTCAGATAAAACTCAACCACTGCATTATCCTTATACTGGGAGTAGTGGTTTCTCACCCCGCCATGATAGACGCCGGAAAGGTCTTTGAACCTTTTATAAGACATTGCAGCACTATCATTCACTGAAATTTTGCCTGTGCCTTGCGATAAATCATAGCCCAGGTTCAGATTGGCCCTCAGTTCCGGAAGAAAGTGGAACTTATAGTCCAGGGCAATATTACCAATACTGCGAAGCACCGTACTGCGATCATTGCGCTGCTCCAGCATTGAAACAGGATTTCTCGGAGAAAGCGCCAGCAGGCCTGTTTCAGAGCTTGGATCAAGATATTCAAAATAACCCATGTACTGGGATGTCTTACTGGAGTAAACAGGCTGTGTCGGGTCAAAGAATACCGAAGCTCCGATAGCACCTGTATTGGCAAATCTTGATTTGGATATAGAACCCTTAATATTTACATCAACACGCAGATGGTCATCAAAAAATTTAGGGCTTAAACTGATACCAACAGATGTTCTCTGCAAGTTGCCAGTTCTGAGAATACCATCCTGGTTAAGGTAGCCTACTGAGAAACGGTAAGGCATATTCCTGGTTGCCCCGGTTATGCTTAAATTATTATCTGTTGCGATAGCTGTGTGATAGATTTCGTCCTGCCAGTCAGTATTGGCATCGCCGAGCAATGGACTGTACTGAGCACTTCTTGCACTATTGTTCACAATATCCCTCAGTTGATTGGCAGATAGTACATCTACTTTGTTAACCGGTACAGCAGCCGATATCTGGGTATTGAAATTGAAACGGGTCTTGCCGCTTCTGCCTTTCTTTGTGGTGATGATGATCACACCGTTTGAAGCACGTGAGCCATAGATTGCAGCAGCAGATGCATCTTTCAGGATATTGAATGATTCAATATCATTTGGGTTGATCAATGAAAGAGGATTGGGAGAACCGGAAACACCGCTATTGTCTACCGGCACACCATCAATTACGATCAATGGATCATTACTTGCATTGAGTGAAGCGCCGCCACGGATCCTGATCGTGCTTCCTGCACCAGGTGCACCACCATTGGAAGTGATCTGCACACCAGCTACTTTACCTGCAATGAGTTGCTCAGGTGTAGTGATTTGGCCTTTTACGAAATCCTTTGAAGAGATCACGGACACGGCGCCGGTCAGATCTTTCTTCTTCGCGGTTCCATACCCGATCACCACCACTTCGCCAAGCGAAGTGCTTGCAGTGGCCAAAGACACATCCAGCATTGTTTTGCCGGTAATATCAAGCTCTTGCGTGGTAAATCCAATAGAGCTGAATACTAATGTATTCACACCGGCAGGTACGGTTATACGGTATGTACCGTCCGGGTTTGTCTGCGTTCCGGTTGTACTGCCCTTGGCAGTAACATTGACTCCCGCAACCCCTGCCCCACTGGCATCAGTTACTTTACCGGAAACCACTTTGTCTTGAGCGAACGAGAAAAGAGAGAGAAATAGCATTACAGATGCTAGCAATGCCTTAGGCAGATTTTTGCAGGACATAAGCAATCGTTAATTGTTAAGCTAATCAGTTTCGTTAATACACAATGTGTATTTAGAACACAATGTTAGTGCATTTTTATTTCAGGAAAAAAATTAATTTTTTCCGAAGCCAAGCCCCTGCTGTATCTCAAGCAACCAGGGGACGCTGGTTGCTGCTTTTACGGCGCAGGGTCTTCCGCTTGAATTCAGGTTTCAGTTTGTACAATTTCCCGGGTCTGTGCGGCACATCTTCTTCCATTTCATTGAGATCGACCAGCCAATCCTTGATCGCGATCTTCTTCCGGAAGTTCCGCCGGTCGAGTTCCACGCTAAGAATGGCCTCATACAGCTCCTGTAATTCCCGGAGGGAGAATTTCTCGGGCAACAGGTTGAATATCACCGGATGTTCCATCACCTGCTCCCGCAGCCTGTTCAGGCAGGTGTCGAGAATGGCTTTATGATCAAAAGCCATTTTCTTAATATTTTTTACCGGATGCCAATGCAGATCATTATTTGTCAGCCGGAGTTTCTGGTGCTTGGCGTCTATCAATGAATAATACGCCGTAGTGATAACCCTTCCTGAAGGGTGACGGTCAACACTGCCAAAAGTATGCACCTGCTCCAGGTACACATCTTCCATTCCTGTTCTTTCCTGCAATATCCTGTAAGAAGCTGTGTCCAGGTCTTCATCGAGCCGCACCAGATCGCCCAGCAGGGAATACAGATTGGAAAACTCCTCGAGGTCCGACTTGATCACCAACACTTTCAGTTCTTTATTTTCATAGCAGAAAATGACACAGTCTACAGACACCGCGATATTGAAATAATCGAGGTGGCTTATTTTTTCCAGCTCTGCCGTTTTCAAATTAATGCCTTTCGCCATATAGAGTTGATTAAATAAGGTTATGGAATCAGGATCTTAATATATTGATGTTGCCTGTCAGCATTTATTTTCAACAGGTAAATACCAGCCGCCAAATTATTGATTTTATCAGTAAGAGCTACCCTGTGCTCTCCTGCACTAAGCTTGCCGGAAAAAACCTGGCGGATCACCTGCCCCTGTATGGTCTGCAATTCAGCATTCAACTGCGTAGCTTCCGGCAGTTTCAGCCTGAGCACAGAAGCAGCCGAAGCTGGATTTGGATAAACAACTGCTGCAAGCACATTATCGGGCCTGTCAATATCCGTAACAGGAGTAGTTACTGCGTTTACAATATTCTTATTAAGGTAAACATGGTATTCGCCCGGCTGCAGCGGAATGGCTTGCAGGGCACCGGTTGCTGTAATGGTCGCACCGGTGAGGTAATCATACCAGGTGCCGCTGCCCTGAAAGCTTACGCTTGCATTGGAAGGCACCACATCAAAGTTCGCAACTACCAATGCGTTCAGGTCGGTGGAATTGATCTTAAAATATTTCACTGCATTGACAAGGTTATAGCTGAAATCAGTGCTGTTGAACAAAGCTGTTTGTGTTGTTCTCAATTTGATCAATGCTGCCGTTACATCATACAGGCGTTTTCTTTTAATGTCCTGCATGTATTGCCAGCGGGGTTCTTTCCGGCTCAGCTTGCACTCCTCATTCCCGTAAGGTTGAGGAATACTATTATCGGTACAGGCAAAAATGGATTTATCATATCCCCTTTCCCCAAACTCCCAGACCATTTTTGGGCCAGGTATGGTGAAGAACAGGCTTGAAGCGGCTTCCATCCTGCGAAGTGCAATAGAATCGTTTTTGACGGAATAGGTACCGGAAGAATTTCCAAAAGCAATGTTCTTATACATCAGCCTTTCTTCATCATGGCTTTCCATATAACCTACCAGGTGAGGATTGGCAAATCCCCTTTCACTGCTGTTGTATACGACGGAAGAGAAATTGGATTTATTATTTTCATTATAGCCCATCGTGGCTTCATTGTATGCCACATTCTCCCGCTTGCCTCCCCAGAGCAAAAAGCCCATGTTTTGCAGCGCCTGCTCTTCATTGGTTGCTGCCAAATGCTCAAGAATGATATAGGAAGAAGGAAAATATTTCCAGATCGTATCCGCATAGGTCCTTAAAATATCCACCCTGCTTTGATCATAAGCGCTGAACTCTGCATCATTGGTGGATGGTTTTTGTGTAAGCCCTTTGGTAAAGTCCATCCTGAACCCATCCATTTTATATTCCCTCAACCAGAAATCAAACATCCTTTTCCAAAAGTATTTTGTAGCAGCACTTTCATGATTAAAATCATTGCCAAAACCAAAAGCATGGGGCTGCACTTCATTCAGCCAGGGGTTATTGGCTGCCGGGCGGTTGAGTGTGGCATTCCAGTAAAGCTGTGCCAGTGGTGATTGGCCATAGCAGTGATTGGGTACCACGTCCATGATCACGGCCATCTGTTTGCTGTGGCAGGAATCGATAAATTCTTTCAACTTGTTTTTTGTGCCATAATATTTATCCGGAGCAAAGGAGAAAGAAGGATTATATCCCCAGCTGTCATTTCCTTCAAATTCGGTCACCGGCATCAGTTCAACAGCATTAATGCCCAGGCGTTGAAGATAACTGAGCGTATCGATCACGGTTTGCCAGCGATGCGCATCCGTGAAATCGCGGATCAACACTTCATAAATAATGAGATTGCGTTTATCGGGGCCATTAAAACTATTGTTCTTCCAGGCATACGCCGGCGCAGCGGTTTGTACAATGCTTACTATTCCTGTTTGCCCGGCAGGATAAGATTTCAGGTTGGGATAAACATCAGCAGGTATGCTGCCATCATTGGCAGGGTCAAGCACTTTTTCAGTATACGGGTCAGCTATTTTTAAAGTGCCGTCCACCAGGTATTGAAAGGCATACTCCGTTCCAGCAGTCAATCCATCAATTTGAAGCCACCAGTAATTGCCATCAGGCGTTTTGTTCATTTGATTCGAGATCTGCTCCGTCCAATTGTTACCCGGGAATTCACCGATAACACTTACACGGTTTTTACCGGGAGCATAGAGGACCAGGACCACGGAAGTATTATTGGGCAAATAATTGATGCCGTCCCTGACACCAGCGGGCAGTGGCGCAACAGGCACGCCACCGGTGACAAAGAATTTTACTGAATCTTTTGTTACGGTTGCACCATCCACTGCTTCAGCAATAATGTTCGTATTGCCGCCTGCAGTGAGAGTTGGATTGGCGGAAATGGTTGTAGCGCCTGCAGCAGTCTGTATCAGGGTGCCATTCAGATAAAGGTTCAAGGTGGCAGCTTTATTTGAATTGGCTGTGAGCGAAATATTATCATTCACCGTTTTTGTCAGCGGCTCTGGTGCAGGAACAAATATGGGTTGAAAAGGAGGAGCCGAAAAGCGTATCGCCACATCATTTGTATAAATGGGGATGAACATATCGCTGCCATCAGCATTGGCCGCTTTCTTTACCAGGTCGGGATTGGCATTGGCATCACGGAACAGGATACCGATTTTCTGAATGGTTTCGCCTGCCGGCACACCAAAAAAGCTGCGGATATTAGTAATGGTATACTGATACTTGTTATTACCAAGGGAAGTGGCTTTCAAAGCCGGGGTGGCACTGCCCCAGGAAGCTCCGGTACTGCCATTCACATACAACCATTGCTGACCGCCATTGTTGCTCAGATTGGTGGTAACACCGATATGAACATATATATTATTAGGGTTACTGTAATTATTCAATCCCTGGTTGCCTTTGGTGGCATCCAATACGATAGTAATATTATCATTGTCTTTGGGAAAAGCAGGCGTCCAGGTCAATAACTGTGCAAAAGAAAATACAGGGGCGCAAAGAAGGACCAACAGGCCCGGCAGCAATCGTTTCATATAAACAATTTGTTTTTAAAGCGGCTGTCGGGATCAATTTCAGCATCAAAATGCAAAACCGCCAGTGTTAACAGGTGATTTTTGCTTTTTTATTTTGAACTTTATACTGATCCAATCATGTTGGGCAACAGCCAGCACAAACCAGTTTTGGCAAAACCGGGAATGAAGATACAAATATGTACTTACAACACATTAATTATTTTTCCGGCTTTGAATCCCGTTATAATTCACTCCGGGAGTTTTCCGGTTTGTACTGAAAGATCAGTGTATGGTCTCCCAATTTTGGACTCTTGAATCCTAAACCGGTTTTACTAAAATCTCCGGTATTGGCTCCAGTCTGAATACTATCCCACCAAGACGACAACGGCCACAAAGATTATTTACCTTATTTATATACTACCCTAAGGAAGATGCTTTGACAATAATTCTTTGTGGCCGTTGTCGTCTTGGTGGGATAACCTGATCACTGAAACTGGGTATTCCTAATCCCGGTTTTCAATAAGAGGCCCTAACTTTACTTTGAAACTGAAGGATATGTATACCCAGGATGCTACCAAAGAACTCCAGAAACAAAGCCTTGCCTTATTAAAAAGCAGTGCCAAACATGCCATTGAGCCCGGCAAGGCCGGTCAATTGAGAGATGTGCTCCGCTTCCATGAATACCGCTATTATGTATTAAATGATCCGTTGATCGCCGATGGTGAATATGATCAATTGTTCAAGGAACTGGAAAGAATCGAAAAAGAAAACCCTTCGCTGATCACCTTAGACTCCCCTACCCAAAGGGTGGCCAAGGGTCTGACAAAAGATTTTCCGACAGCACAGCACCTGGTGCCCATGCTTTCGCTCGACAATTCCTATAATGCCGACGACCTGGTCGACTTTGACCGGAAAGCCCGCGAACTGACCGGGCTTAAGGAAATCGAATATTGTGTGGAACCAAAGTTTGATGGCGGCAGCATCTCCCTGATCTATGAAGATGATATGCTGGTGCGTGGAGCAACGCGCGGCAACGGAGTGGAGGGAGACGAAATAACTACTAATGTTAAGCAGATCCGTTCCATTCCCCTTTCTGCCAAATTCTCCACATATGGCATACAAACCGTGGAGATAAGGGGAGAAGTACTGATCAATAAAAACAATTTCGCACGGTACAATCAGCAACTGGTAGAGCAAGGATTGGCCCCCCTCGCCAATCCCCGCAATGCAGCTTCCGGCACATTGCGCATTAAAGACCCCGCTGAAGTGTCAAAAAGAAGCCTTGAAGCTTTTGTGTACCATATCAGTTATTATACCACTTCCGCGCTCAAAGACCTCCCTTTTACTACACATTCCCAATCGCTGGAATTGCTTTGGGAATTGGGATTCCGCAGTCCCAATAAAGAAAAAAAAGTGTTCAAAGGCATACAGAATGTAATTGATTATTGCCTGGAGTTTGAACAAACCCGTGATAGCCTTCCCTATGAAATTGATGGAATGGTGATAAAAGTAAATGACCTTGACCTGCAGGATAAGATGGGTATGACTTCCCATCATCCGCGTTGGGCCATTGCTTATAAGTTCAAGGCCCGCCAGGGAACAAGTAAACTTCTCGGCGTGGAATTCCAGGTAGGAAGAACAGGCTCCATCACACCGGTAGCCAAAATACAACCTGTGCCCATCGGCGGAGTTACGGTTTCTTCCATCTCCCTTTTCAATGAGGAAGTGATCAAAGAAAAAGACCTGATGATCGGCGATACTGTGCTGGTAGAACGTGCCGGAGATGTGATCCCCTATATTGTAAAATCACAGGCAGAGCTGAGAAAAGGAGATGAGAAGCATATAAAGTTCCCAAAGAACTGTCCTGTTTGCGATAGCAAACTGTTTAAAGAAGAAGGGGAAGCTGTTTGGCGGTGTATCAATATTGAATGCCCGGCGCAGGTGGTGGAGCGCATCATTCATTTTAACAGTAAAGATGCGATGGACATCCGCGGCTTTGGAGATGCTATCGTCCGCAAGTTTTATGACCTTGGTTTATTGAAAGATATTCCCGGCCTGTACACACTCGATTTTGAAAAGATCGGAAAGCTCGAAGGGTTCGGGCAAAAATCAGTAGACAACCTGAAAGCTGCTATTGAAAAATCCAAAACACAGCCATTGAACCGTCTCATCTTTGGATTGGGAATTCGCTTTGTGGGTGAAACAACAGCTAAAACCTTAGCGCATGCAGTCGATCATCTGATGGATTTCCGTCAGTTCACTGTAGATGATCTGAAAAACCTGGAAGATATTGGTCCGAAAGTGGCCGGCAGCATCCATCATTTCTTCAGTAATGAAAGTAATCTCCAGATGTTGAAAGAATTGGAGAAGCTGGGGCTTTCCTTAAAGAATGAAAAGAAAGGGCAACCGGAAGGAAGCGGCAGCCTGGCAGGACAGACATTTTTGTTTACCGGCACACTGCCTACTTTAAAGCGCGATGAAGCAGAAGCGATGGCGGAAGCGCAGGGTGGCAAGATCGTTAGTGGAGTAAGCGCCAAGCTTAACTACCTGGTGGTAGGAGAAAGTGCCGGCAGCAAACTGGAAAAAGCAAAGAAGATCAATTCTATCAAGATCATTTCTGAAGCAGAATTTTTAAAACTGCTGCCTAGGTGATAAAGCAAAGGATAAAACAACTGATCAGGGGTATTGCAAAGCCGGTATTCAGGAAAGAAATACAGATCATTCCTGCGATTACTGCCCTGTACCAGGAGATGATGTTGGGGAACGGAAATGCCGATACAAGTTGCGAAGCCATTGTGTTTTCCAAAGACAGGGCTATGCAATTGCATGCTTTGTTATCGAGTTATTATGAACAGGTAAGCCACCCGGCGAAATTGACTGTTCTCTACACCACCAGCGATGAAAGGCATTTCCGTTCTTATGAAGAACTGAAGCAGTTGTTTAAGAACGTTCATTTTATCAGGGAGCAAGACTTTAAAAGAGATCTGGAAAACTTGTTGGAGAGTATTACATCCGCAAAGCTTTTCTTCATGACGGATGATGGTCTTTTTATTGACCGGTTTAATCTGCAGGATATTCTTCCCTTTAATTATTTTGAAGTGGTGCCAAGTGTGATCAAAGGGATGGACCTTACTTATTGCTATATACAGGGAAAAGAACAGGCGCTGCCGGTTTTTATCCAACCGGCCGGATTTGATTTACCACGGGGTATGAAATGTTGGGAATGGTCAAATGCGGAAGAAGGGTCGGACTGGGCTTATCCCTTATCGCTGGACACTACATTTTATAATACGCGGGAAATACATGTAATGATAAAACAGGCAGCGTATAAAGGGCCTAACAGCCTTGAATCGGCCTTGCATGAATTGTATGCGCCTGTTTTTTTACAACGAAAGGGAATCTGTTACGAACGTTCGAAGTATGTAAACATTGTATGCAATGTAGTGAATACGGAGCATGCTAACCGGAATACAGGAAAGCATAGCACAGAAAGCCTTTTGAAAAAATGGGAAGAAGGTTACAGGATAAAATACGAAGCGTTGTATGGAAAAACCTGTGGGGAGGCCGAACAATCTTCTTTTGAGTTTACTGTACGATAAACTTTTACTTTTGAATCTTGAACTACCAATAGAAATATCATGTTACAATCCAGCACACTTCAATTCTTACGCACTCTTAAAAAGAACAACAACAAACCCTGGTTTGATGCCAACCGCCCTAAATATGAAGCAGCCAAAGCTGATTTCATTCAATTTATTCAGCGGGTTATCGACACGCACGGGAAAAAAGATCCGGCCATCCACAATCTCGTAGCCAAGGATTGTTTGTTCCGCATCAATCGCGATATCCGTTTTTCAAAAGACAAATCACCATATAAAACCAATTTCGGAGCGGCGATGAATAGAGGCGGAAAACAAACCACTTCGTCTGCCGGTTATTATTTCCACCTTGAACCCGGGCAAACTTTTACCGGTGGCGGTATCTGGATGCCGGGGCCGGAATTTCTCCGCAAAGTGCGCCAGGAGATTGATTATAATTTTGACGAGTTCAGGAAGATCATCGGTTCAAAGAAATTCAAATCTGTTTATGGCGACCTTTCCCATGAAGCGGAATATAAGCTGGTGCGGCTACCCAAAGGATATGAAGCGGACAATCCTGCAGCAGAGTATTTAAAGCTGAAAAGTTTTATTGCATCTATTGAGATCAAAGATGCTGATCTTACCAGCAAGGACCTGGTAAAGAAAACGGTAAATGCCTTTGAGACTTTACAACCGGTGGTAGAGTTTATTAATCAAAGTATGGAGGGGTAAATCGTTACCAGGTCTGCGCTAACCTGGTAATCTTACTAAAACACCTTTTCGCTTTACAATGTTCTTATAGTCCCATTGGATGGTTTTTGATTTTTCCAGCCAGCGCTGGAGATCTTCTTTATTGATCTCTTTTTTGGAAATGTAGCGGGCTTCGGCTGCTTTAAAGCTTCCTTCCGGTAGCAGGCCAGGTTCATCAAAAGATTGGCCACTCCAGAACAGCAACCGTACTTCGTTTTTCAACTTGCTGTAACCGACGATAGGGTTGCCATCAAGAAACCAGACGGGATGGCGGTGCCAGATCTTGCTTTCTGCTTCTTTCAGGGATTTGTCAATTTCGCGGGCCAAGGCATTGCAGATGGCAGCATCCTCGGGGGATTGGGAGATGTTATAAGATTTGATTTCAGGGTTCATGATCAAGTTTCACTAAAGATAATACTCAAACAGAAGGTTCGTATGCGTTTTTCAAAGATTGTAAGTTTGATTACCGTCAAAAAATACTGATGGAAAAGCGCTTTATTTTGCCTCGGTCATAGCACAATATCCCAATTGCCCCGGTTGCCAAAACAAAAGATTTGTACTACATTTCGGGGTTGGTATGTTTGTTCTGATCTCTTAGCAGGAGAGACCTGCTGTCACCATTAATTTTGGGCAAACCTCAGCAAGCGAAAAACGGGTTCAGAAGTATGACGTACAACCGAAATGACAAACTGTACATAAAATGAAGGCACCTTATCTCTTTGTTCTTACAATTTGGTTCTTTAGCGCTTGTTCCAAACCCAAGGGCGATCCATCTGGTAACCCAAGTACTCCGGTCACTCCTGAAAACCTTGCGCCCGGTGATTTTACGGTGAAAGTCGACAGCGTATTTGACAACAGGGTGGTCATCAGCTGGACAAAATCTATCGACCCTGAAAACGATACAGTACGCTATGATATCTGGTTAAACAATAAACTTATCGTGGCGGATTTAACTGGCTTAAGTTCCAGCCTGACGGAACTTGCCGAGCTAACGAGTTATAATGGCAAAGTGATAGCCAGGGATACCAAAAACAATAAGATAGAAAGGACGTTCTCCTTTACCACAGAAAAGTTCTATCTCCGATTCAGGAAATTATATACTTATGACCAATATGTGGATGCGCTTAATCCGGGTGGTGGCGAGACCAAGCAGTTGTTAAAAATGCAGGACGGATCTTACATCATCGTTGGATCTTCCTATATAGATGGCTCCTATGCTAACGGAGGGCAGATATTCGTGATGAAAACAGACTATGAAGGAAACGAGATCTGGAAGAAACATTATCCATATACTGTTGGGCCGGCATGGGATGTCGCTGCAACCGAATCGTCGACCGGTGTGCTTGTGGCCAGCCATTGGAATCTTCTAAGCATCGACAATAATGGCAACCTGTTATGGCATAAAAAGATCATGGGCTATGATAATGGTGACGGCGGATCAGAAATACGGTCCGTAAAACAGGACGGAAATGGCCAGATCATTATTGTTGGAGGACGAGCAGCACCGGAGCAGGATATTCAGCAGCAAGGAGTGCTCACAAAACTGGATCAATCCGGCAATATTCTTTGGGAAAAAGAGCTCAAGTCGTCTTTCTACAGTTTTTTCTATGACGTACAGGTTAACGCATCAAACGAAATTATTGCGCTTGGGATTAAAGAAACATCGGGGATGACATGGGAGCAGTACCTCAATGGATCCACAATACAAATTGATTTCTGCTTGTTAAAATTATCCGCCCAAGGCGATGTCATCTGGCAAAAAACATATGGTGATGATCGTTTGGACGTGCCTTCAAAATTGATACTGAAAAGTAATGGGAATTATGTTTTTGTCGGCACTAGTGAAGGGACATCTTACCGCAAGCGAATGTTTGAAACGAGTCCTGATGGCACTGAGATCCGCAATCTCACATATGGTCATACGTCATCGTTTGCGTTAGGAGTAGCCGAAACGCAGGATGGTGGATTAGTGACCACGGGCTTTGCTGATGCCACAGATGCCAAAGTGCTTGAGATCAATAAATTCACTGCAGCAGGTACGGAGGAATGGAACCAAGAAGTATACGAAATGGGCGAATTTTTATTCGGAAGAGCCATTTTACAGGAGAGTGATGGCGGTTATCGCATTGCCGCGTCGCAGGCAAAATACTACGGTTACGGAAATCCGGCACATATCGCTATCTACAAAACCGATCCTTTAGGCAGATATAAATGATTCCCATTTTTGCCAGCTCAGCCAGTTCCAACCAGTCCGAAGGGGCTGTACTTACATAAATCCACTTACTCTAACTCGTTGACAATCTGTTCAAAAAAATTAATTTGATTAATTCAGTGTTTAAACATTAATTTTGTGCTCTAAACTTAATCATTATGGCAACCTGGACAATCGACCCCGCTCACTCCGAGATAGGTTTTAAAGTAAAACACCTTGTTATTTCTACCGTCTCCGGAAAATTCAACTCTTTTGAAGGAAAACTCGTTGGTGATATTGAAGACTTCGCCAACACTAAAATTTATTTCACTGCTGATATCGACAGCATTCACACTGGCAATGACCAACGTGATGGTCACCTGAAATCTGCTGATTTCTTCGACTCCGCTGCTCATCCCAAACTGACTTTCGAATCAACCAGTATTGAAAAGAAAGGCGACGATTATGAAGTAAACGGTAACCTCACGTTGAAAGGCATTACCAAACCCGTTAGCCTCAATGCAGAATTCGGTGGTGTGGAGAAAAGCCTTTATGGACAAACTGTAGCAGGCTTTGAAGTAACTACAAAAATCAACCGTCGCGATTTCGGTCTCACCTGGAACGCGGTTACTGAAGCTGGTGGTGTAGTAGTAGGTGATGAAGTGAAACTGGCAGCTAACCTGGAACTGATCAAACAAGACTAAAAATAGTTTAAGGGTTTAAAAGTTTAAGGTTCCGTAAGAACCTGAAGGCTGTTCACTGATTTGTGTTAACCTTAAACTTTTAAACCCTTAAACCTTTTAAACCACCATCCTTTATAACAATCCTTTCCCAACCAGGTACTCTGCGATCTGTACAGCATTTGTTGCAGCACCTTTCCGCAAATTGTCGGAAACGATCCAGAGATTAAGGGTGTTGGGTTGCGATTCATCTCTTCTTAAACGACCCACAAATACTTCATCTTTTTCATGTGCATCCTTGGGCATGGGATATTGTGCATTCGAAATATCATCTACGAGCACCACGCCCGGAGAAGATGACAGCAGCGATCTCACTTCATCCAGTGTATAATCCTTTTCAAATTCAACGTTGGCACTTTCACTATGGCCGCCCATTACAGGTATGCGCACAGTGGTAGCCGTTACACGAATGGAGTCATCGCGCATGATCTTGGCCGTTTCTTTCACCATCTTCATTTCTTCCTTGGTATAGCCATTGTCCATGAACACATCGATCTGCGGGATCACATTCAGATCGATCGGGTATTTGTAAGCCATTTCACCGCTTACACCTTTCCTTTCATTCATCAGTTGGTTCACTGCTTTCACACCGGTTCCTGTCACACTCTGATAAGTGCTCACCACGATCCTTTTGATGCCATATTTTTTATGCAGCGGATTAAGTGCCACCACCATTTGTATGGTTGAGCAATTGGGGTTGGCAATGATCTTATCGTTCGCCGTCAGCACATCGGCATTGATCTCAGGCACCACCAATGGTTTGGTAGGGTCCATTCTCCAGGCAGAGGAGTTATCAATAACAGTGATGCCAGCTTCTGCAAACTGGGGGGCCCATTCCAGGGAAGTGCTGCCTCCTGCGGAAAATAGTGCTACTGCGGGTTTAGCTGCAATCGCGTCTTTCAGGCCCACCACCTTGTATTTCTTACCCTTGAATTCCACTTCCTTACCCACTGATTTTTCTGAAGCCACCGGTACCAGTTCAGTTACCGGGAAATTCCGTTCTGCCAAAACCTGTAACATTTTGGTGCCGACCAATCCTGTGGCACCTACGACTGCAACTTTCATTGTTTTGTTTCCCCCTGCCCGCCTAAGCTAAAGCTTCGGCGGGCCATTTAGTTATTAATAATGGTTAAAAAAAACAGGCCCTCCGTTAGGAAGGCCTGCCAAGTCTTTTATGTTACCATACATAACGCTGCAAACCTTCCCTAGGGACGTTTCTTTATGCGCTTTGTATGTTTCATCATTTTCATATCGTTGTGCTGCTACACAAAATCCAGTAGCATAGCAAAAATAATCTCCCGTTTTATTCACTCCAAATAATGTTTTTTTCCCATTCCCGGGTTCCACCCCCGTTTGAACTTTACCCCATGAAACACAAAATGACCACCCTCCCTTCATGGATGAGACGTTCGTTATTATTTATTGCAGTGCTCATGCAGTACTGGCTACACGCACAAGATCGCTATACCGTGGTCATCAATGAGATCATGGCCGACCCAACACCCACTGTGGGGCTGCCAGATTATGAATGGGTGGAATTAATAAATACAAGCTCTGAGCCTGTCAACCTTCGCAACTGGCGGCTGGGAGATGCGACCTCTCTCTCAGGTCCATTCCCCGAGTTTCTGCTTCAGCCCGATAGCCTGGTCATCATCTGTGCAGGATCAGCCCGGCCTTTCCTGCAAGCCAGGGGGCAAACACTAGCCGTAACCAGTTTCCCTTCTCTGAACAATGACGGAGAGCAACTATTCCTTCAATCAGCCAATGGCAGGGTTATACATGCAGTCCATTATTCAGTTGATTGGTACGCTAATCCTCTAAAACAAGAAGGCGGCTGGAGTCTCGAAATGATCGATGCATCCAACCCCTGTTCCGGTTCCGGCAATTGGAAAGCATCCATTCATCCGGCAGGCGGCACCCCGGGCCGGTCAAATTCTGTGTTTGCGGTAAACCCCGATACTAGTCCACCAAATCCATTGCGCTCCTATATGGTTTCACCGACCAGCTTTATCCTGCTTTTTAATGAGCCACTCGATAGCTTATATACAGCTACGCTTAGTCACTACGCTATTGATCATGGACTGAGCTTTACCAAAGCAAGCTGTCTGCCGCCCTTTTTTGACCAGGTCCAACTTGAAACAAGCAGTCCTGTAGACAGCCAGGTAGTTTATAACATAACTCTCAAGCAGGCAAAGGATTGCCGGCAAAATGAAATGACTGCAGCCATCACTATTAAAGCCGGATTGCCAACAGACCCCGGCCCTCGAGAATTTATTATTAACGAAATCCTGTTTGACCCCAAACCCAATGCCTACGATTATGTCGAGATATATAATCCCGGACCTAAAATATTCGATGCCAGCAAACTTTATCTCTCCAACCGGAGCAGCAATGGCCAGATCAATACACCCATAGTTTTAAGCCCTTCACCTTTCACGATCTTTCCCGGCGATCATATCATACTTACAGAAAAGGCTGCCAGCCTTGCATTGAATTACCTCGTCAAAAACCCCATGAACATACTCGAAGCCCGCCTGCCCTCCTATCCCGATGATAAAGGAAACGTCCTATTGCTGAACGCACAGGGGCTGATCGTAGATGAAGTCAATTATACCCGCGACTGGCATTTCAAACTCATCGACAACCCCGAAGGTGTTTCGCTGGAAAGAATCGATCCATCCGCGCCCTCATCCGAACCAAACAACTGGCACTCCGCTGCATCCACAGCCGGATTTGGAACGCCCACTTATACCAACTCCCAATCACGAAAACAACCACCCATCCAGGCCCATTTCGAAATAACGCCAAGCCTTTTCTCTCCTGACAATGATGGTTACAACGATATCACTACCCTCTACTACAAAACTACCGAGCCGGGCTTTATCGCCAACATACTCATCTTCGATGCGGCCGGCAGGCTGGTAAAATATCTTGCTCGCAACAGCCTGCTGGGCAATAACGGACACTGGAACTGGGATGGGACCGATAATAAAGGACAACTATTACCCATCGGCATCTACATTATCCAAACTGAATTATTCAATCTCAACGGCAGCAAACAAAGATTCCGTCATGCCGTAGTATTAGCAAAAAGAATAAACTAGTAGAATCGCTGCCCATATTATTTGTAATAGCTACTACTTAATCGGACAATTGATTGCCGGTGGTTAGGAGCTTATCTTACAATATAATATTTGGATCATATCTTCATCATATGAAACCAGTCTTCCCTGCAACTTATTCTACCCTTTGCCCTATAGCGCTATCCTCGGTAATCTCAGAAAAATACGGAGTAGGCAGTGTTAAGTGCAAACTCTTGGTTCGGGGAGTAGGCGATACCTACTTGGTCCAATCATCCGAAGCCCGTTTTATATTTCGGGTTTATCGCTCTTCACATCGAAGTTTGCTGCAAATAAAAGAGGAAGTGGAATTACTTTTGGCGTTGAAGCAGGCGAATATATCCGTGTCTTATCCCATTTTTGATATTTTGGGAGGGGCTATTCAGCAATTTGAAGCAGTTGAGGGGGAAAGACATGCCGTGCTATTTAGCTATGCACCCGGCCATGCAGTAAAGCTGCTGAATGAAAAACAACTTCGCATCCTTGGCCAGGAGATGGCACGCTTTCATAATGTATCATCGAAAATCACGCTGGGAGAAGAAAGGTGGAATTTTGATCTTAAAACAACCCTTTTTAAGCCCCTGGAAATGCTGAAACCCGTCTTTGCAGAAGATCCTGAAGGGCATGTCTGGCTACAGCAGGCAGCGAGGCAGGTAGAGAACAAGTTGTCGCAACTAAATACATTCGACTTCTCAAAAGGCTATTGTCACTTTGACTTCCTACCAAAAAACTTTCATTTTGAAGATGATTCGATCACCTTTTTTGACTTTGATTTTATGGGTTATGGCTGGCTGGTGAATGATATTATGTCCTTTTGGCAACACCTTATCCTGGATGTATATACTGGAAGGATGACGCAGCAGGAGGCTAATGACGCCTATTCCATTTTTCTGGATGGATATCGCACACACCGTCCTATAAGTGAACAGGAATTAGTTGTCGTACCTTACCTCTCTCTGGGATTCTGGCTTTTCTACATGGGCTTCCATACTACTCACGATCAATTCTATACTTTTAGCCAACCTTCACAAGTAAAGGTGTACACCGGACTTTTAAAACATATGGTCGCCACTTATTGGAACAAGGCGGGCGATTAAAGCCATCACTCTTCACATCCTCAAAATAACCACCAACGAAAATCCAATTCCTGCAATCAATCTCTTCAGTATTCACTCCCCTAATCCTCCAAATTCATTTTTCCTATCATATTCATATTCTTACCCATCCTTCCATTTTTCACTCCTCAAAATCGGACGCCATTCGCGTCCATCCGTGCCTGCATTCATTCCTGCCACACCAATCATACCCATTCGCAGTATTCGCGTTTTAATGTACCTTCCTCTCATGAATCCCCGCCGCCACAACCTCCTTCTCCATCCCCTTTTCCTCCTCAGCCTTTTCCTCTTACTACTAAACGATATCAGCCTTAAATATGAATTCCACAACGGCTTCACCGGCAAATTATCTGACTTTACCGGTTTGTTTGTATTCACACTCTTCTGGATGGCTATCTTCCCCAGGCATAAATGGCAGGTAACTTTAGCAACTGCCCTGATCTTCACCTGGTGGAAATCGCCGCTCTCTTCTCCCTTTATCCATTCATGGAATGAAATAATGCCTGTACCAATCACAAGGGTGATCGATTACTGGGACCTTACAGCTTTGACCATGCTGCCGCTTGCCTGGTTGCTGGCCCGCATTGACTATAATCCTCAAATAAAATACCGTCGCATTTTTATACCCCTGGTAGGATGTATCGCTCTGTTCTCATTTTGTTTTACTTCTCCACCACGCTATGCTCTCTATTATTATCCACCCAATCAAATACGGTTTTACGGAAATTTCAAAACATCCAAATCAGAAGAACAGATACTGGATAAACTGACCAGCAAAAATATTTCGTTCCATATAGATTCTGTCTCTTACTATCCGATTGGCGATGGAGAATATTATTTAAGAACAGATGAACCTATTGACAGCAGTAAATGGGTGAGGGTAAACAATACAAGAGATTCAGTTTTATACAGGCGAATGGTAGAACGCCCATTTTATCTGATCCCGAGTTATAACCTGGATGGACAGGAACTGAAAAATGTTAAAATGAGAATTACGCAAGGCAACAAAAAAACTTTTATTTACGTAGAGAGCTTCCAGACAGACGGCAAAACAGAATACAACAACAAACTGGAGAAGCAATACAAAAAACATTTCAAGAAGCTATTTGAGTAGCATTTCTTTTCATATTCTTCAGCACCCAGGCCAGCGTGAAAGAAGGAATGAAGTCTGTACCCGGCAATATCTCTTCCACAAAGTTAAACGCTCCTCCCAGTAACCCTTTCCAGCCACCAAAGCTGATACTGAAGATCAAAGCCGACACTGGTGCCCAAAAAAGATCACCCAGTTCCCCAAACACCGGGATGGCATAAGTAAGATATCCTGCTGCATCCATGAGGAGGCAAAATATCAGGGAAGGAGAGCCGTTTTTACTATTCATGCTACAATAGATATAAAAAACGTCCCGGTAGTTGCATGCTCAAAGAGTCAAAAAGATATGTTATAGCCCCTGGTTCGTCGTTAGATTTTGCCTGTTGACCGCTACTCTCAAGGCTACTCCCCATATCAAGGATAATTTTATACTGTGTTATATACAACATTCAAAAAACATGGTATGTGTAGAATCCTTTACCTATCTACTTTCCTCCTCTTACTAACAGGCATTGCTACCGCACAGGATAATGCGCAATTGCCCGCAAAGTGGACACTGGAAGATTGCATTAATTATGCAAAGGAAAATAATATACAGATCAATACCCTGAAACTCTCCTCCGATGCAGCGAAGCTGGATTGGCAACAATCAAAGAATAACCGGCTACCTAATGTGAATGGAACCATCTCCCAATCGCTGGTTAACAGTAATAATGCGGATCCTGTGATCGGTGGTTTCCAAACACAAGCCAACTTCTCCAGCAACTATGGCATTAATTCTTCCATGACCATTTATAATGGAGGCTATCTGAACAATGATATCAGATCAAAATCCCTGTCGCTTGAATCCGCGAATCTCACTGTTCAGGAAACAACCAACAATATTACACTTAGTATCACACAGGCATTTTTAAACATACTGCTGGCGAAAGAAAATATCACTTATCTCAAACAGGTGCTGTCCACTTCTGATGCACAATTGAAACAAAGCCAGCAAAGGTTTGATGCCGGCTCTATTTCAAAAAAAGATCTTTTACAGTTTCAGTCACAACTCGCATCGGATAATTACAATCTTGTTACTGCTAACAATAACTATCAAACCAATATTGTTAACCTGAAACAGTTGCTTCAATTGCCCGCCTCCTATCAAATGGAAGTAGCAGAGCCTCCATCGGTAGAGCCACAACAAGCTGTTGTTTCATTAAATGAGGCCATGTCTGCCGCACAGGAAATAAGGCCTGAAGTAAAGAATAGTGAAGTAGGCGTTAGCATTGCCGAAACAGAACTGGCAAAAACAAAAGCCGGCCGTTTACCAACAGTCAGTCTTGGAGCCAATTTATCTTCCGGCTTCTCAGACAATCGTGATGCAAAATATTTTTCACAGCTGAATAACAACTTTTACCAGTCACTCGGTGCAACTATTGCTGTCCCCATCTTCAGCAGGAAACTGAACAAGACCAATATCGCCAAATCAAAGATCGCTATTGAACAGGCCAAGCTCGATTTACTGAACACTAAAACAGTATTGAACCAACAGGTAGAGCAGGCTTATATCAATCTCCGGAACGCCCAGGCACAATTTGTAGCTGCACAAACCCAGCTCAAGGCAGCCGAGGAAAGTTATCATATCACCGACGAACAACTGAAACTGGGCGCAGTAAATGCCGTGGATGTAATGACACAGCGGAACACGTATGTACAGGCATTGCAATCTTTTGTGCAGGCAAAATATTCTGCTGTGCTGTATAATAAAATATATGATTTCTATACCGGCAAACCTGTAACATTCTAATTATAAAAAGCCCGACATGAAAAAATATAAATGGATAATCTGGGTGGCAGTAATAGCAGCAGTGGCCGTGACGGTTTGGTTCTGGAAATTCAGGTCAGAAAAAAGTATTATTGTTTTGGAGACTGAGCATCCAAAGATTGGTACGCTCACACAATCGGTAACAGCTACCGGCACAGTTCAACCAGTCGATACAGTGTCAGTTGGTACCCAGGTTTCCGGGACTATCCAGAAAGTGTATGTCGATTTCAACTCGGTCGTAAAGAAAGGGCAATTGCTGGCGCAGCTCGACAAGTCTTTATTGCAGGCACAAGTGGCACAGATCAACGCTAACCTATTGTCTGCCCGTGCCAACAACACCTACCAGCAAAGTAATTATGAACGTCAACAAAAATTATATGACGTGGGCGCCATCAGCAAATCTGAGTTGGAAACAGCGCTGTATCAATACAATAGTGCAAAAGAAAATGTGAACAGCATAACAGCTCAATTGAACGCAGCTCAAAAGAATCTTTCGTTTGCAGATATCTACTCGCCAATTGACGGTACGGTGCTGTCGAGAAGTGTGAGCGAAGGCCAAACCGTAGCTGCCAGCCTAAGCACTCCTCAACTCTTCAGCATTGCAAAAGACCTTACTAAAATGCAGGTGCAGGCATCTGTTGATGAAGCAGATATTGGGAATGTGAAGACAGGGCAGCGCGTGATCTTCACCGTCGACGCTTTTCCTGCCGATACATTTGCCGGTACCGTGAAAGAGATCCGTCTCCGGTCCAATGTTTCTTCCAATGTGGTCACTTATACCACTATCATTGATGCGCCTAATGCAGAACAGAAATTGAAACCAGGGATGACGGCCAGCATCACTATTTATACCGAAGAAATAAAAGACATCATGCTCTTACCTGCCAAAGCAATCCAGTTCAGGCCTGATTCAGTATTAGCAAAACTTTACCAGGTAGAACACAGGCCAGGGCCGGAAAATCGTCAGCAACGACCTGGAACTGACAGCACAGGAACGCCGGCTATGGTTTGGATAAAAAAAGACAGCAGCCTTATTCCGCGTCCGATCCTGACAGGTGAGAACGATGAAACGCAGGTACAGATCTTATCGGGACTTTCGATCAATGACGATGTAGTGACTGGTTATAAACAAGTGACCAAAGATAAAAAGGCGACCGCTACAGAAAAGAGTCCTTTCATGCCAACAAGGCCGGGAGGCAATAGAGGGGGTCAGGGGCGGCCATCCAGGTAATTAAGCGAAGAATAACAGTTAATGTTCAACAATTATTAAAATGCCAGCAAAAATTCTTGAAATACATAATCTCAAACGCGAGTTCAGGATGGGCAGCGAAACAGTAAGAGCCCTGAAAGGAGTTTCGTTTTCAGTGGAAGCAGGAGAGTTTGTTACCATTATGGGCAGCAGCGGATCAGGCAAAACGACCATGCTTAACATCCTCGGCTGTCTCGATCAACCATCTGATGGAGATTATCTCCTGGACGGTGTAAACGTCAAACAACTTTCACGCAATGAACTGGCCAGGTTGCGCAATAGAAAGATCGGCTTTGTATTCCAGTCTTACAATCTTTTAGCCCGCACGTCCGCTTTGGAAAATACTGAACTGCCTCTATTGTATAATCCAGACGTTTCTGGTAAGGAAAGACAATCCCGGGCTGTAAAGGCACTCGAGGCAGTGAAGCTGAGCGATCGTTTACATCACCTGCCCAATCAATTATCAGGTGGGCAGCAGCAACGTGTTGCTATTGCAAGAGCACTGGTAAACGAACCGATCATGATTCTGGCAGATGAAGCCACCGGCAACCTGGACACGCGCACTTCTTATGAAATAATGGCTCTTCTGCAGGAGTTGAATCAGCAGGGGAAGACCATTGTATTCGTAACGCATGAGCCGGACATTGCTGCATTCAGCAGCCGGACCGTTACATTAAAGGATGGTAAAGTGGTAAAAGACATGAAGAATCCGGCTGTCAAATCAGCAAAAGATGCGCTGGCGGCTTTGCCGGTGAATGATGATTATTAAATATATACCGATGAACGTTCTTAATCTTTTACAATTGGCCTGGCGGGCATTGCTCCGGAATAAGCTCCGTGCATTCCTTACCATGCTGGGTATTATCATCGGCGTTGGCGCTGTTATTACCATGGTGGCTATTGGTGAAGGTTCAAAACAAAGCATCCGCAGCCAGCTTTCTTCCATGGGTTCCAATATGGTCACCATCCGCCCCAGCAGTAATCAAACAGTAGGAGGAGGTGCAAGATTGGGTGCATCCGGTCTGCAGACCCTGAAAGTGACCGATGCAGAATTATTGAAAAAACAGGCGACCTATCTCACTGCCGTATCACCCGCAGTTTCAGCGAATGGCCAGGTGATCAACAGCGCAAAGAACTGGCCTACCTCCATACAGGGTGTCAGCCCCGAATATCTATCCATCCGTGACTGGAAGCTGAAAGATGGCATCTCTTTCTCTGATGAAGATGTGAAGACCTCCAGCAAAGTTTGCCTGCTCGGTCAGACAGTAGTTGACAATATTTTTGATCCGGGTGAAGACCCTATTGGCAAAACCATCCGGTTTGATAAGATCCCATTGAAAGTGATCGGAGTGCTGGAAGAAAAAGGAGAGAATACATTTGGGCAGGACCAGGATGATATCATCCTTGCTCCTTATACCACGGTGCAGAAAAGAATACTGGCCATTGATTTCATTCAAACCATTTATGCTTCCGCTATTGATGAAAACAGCTCTGCACTGGCCACTGCAGAAGTAAGTGCCCTGCTCCGAAAAGCACATAAGCTGCAAAGCGGGGAAGATGATGATTTCACGGTGCGGACACAGGCTGAACTGATCAGTACGATCAGTTCTACCAGCGAATTGCTGACGGTATTGCTGGCAGCTATTGCAGGCATTTCATTGGTAGTAGGTGGTATCGGGATCATGAACATCATGTATGTGTCCGTAACAGAGCGCACAAAAGAGATCGGTCTGCGGATGTCTATTGGCGCAAGAGGTTTGGATATACTGTTACAGTTCCTGGTGGAAGCGATACTGATCAGCATCACCGGTGGGATTATTGGCGTGGCCTTCGGATTGACGGCGTCCAAACTGGTAAGCATTTTTCTTTCATGGCCTACCTTGGTATCTCAATCATCAATCGTGTTATCCTTTGCTGTTTGTGCAATAACAGGTGTATTCTTCGGGTATTATCCCGCGCAGAAAGCATCGAGATTGGATCCTATAGAGGCACTGAGATATGAATAGGGATGCGTTTGAAGCTGGACGTTGGGGGTAACGCCAAAGGCGCAAAGAATAGAGAACTTAGCGTTCTTTGCGTATCCTTTGCGCCCTCAGCATTACTACTATCTTCCTAAGATCAAATCAGTTCTATCTCAAAGCTCACCAGTTGCTTGAACTGCTCGATCCTTCTCTCAATATCTGTTTTGCTTACTTCTTTCAATCTTGTTGGTCCAAATTTCTCCACGCAGAAGCTTGCCAGTGCTGAACCCACAATTATCGCCCTCTTCATGTTTTCAAAGGAGATATCGCCTGTCTTGGCAAGATGGCCCATAAATCCGCCTGCAAAAGTATCCCCGGCTCCGGTAGGATCGAACACTTCTTCCAGCGGAAGGGCAGGTGCAAAGAACACATTATCACCATGGAATAATAAAGCTCCGTGTTCACCTTTCTTAATGATCAGGTATTTCGGGCCCATCGACATAATGCTTTTAGCGGCTTTAACCAGTGAGAATTGTCCGCTGAGCTGGCGGGCTTCTGCATCATTCACCATCAGCAGGTCAACATGCTTTAACACTTCTTCCAGGTCGGGCATAGCCACTTCCATCCAGAAGTTCATCGTGTCCATTACGATCAGCTTGGGCCTTTTCTTCAGTTGCCTGATCACGCTCAGTTGTATGGCAGGCACCAGGTTGCCCAGCATCAGGAATTCTGCACCTTGATAGGAATCAGGGATTTGCGGGTTGAAATCAGCCAGCACGTTCAGATCGGTCACCAACGTGTCGCGGCTGTTCATGTCCTCATGGTAGCGGCCGCTCCAGAAAAAAGATTTTTTATCAGGTACGACCTCCACTCCTTCCAGTTGAACGCCTCTTTTCTTCAGTTCTTCCATTTCTTCCTTCGGAAAATCATATCCAACAATAGATACCTGCTGGATAGGCTGGACGAAATTAGCAGCGGCATAAGCCACATAGGTAGCAGAGCCCCCAATGATCTTATCTATTTTGCCAAAAGGGGTTTCGATCGCATCAAAGGCCATAGTGCCTACTGTAATTAAAGACATAAATTAAAATTAGGTTCAAAAAAAGCCGGGATCCGGGGCCGAACGGCCGGAAGCATTGGTTATAAAACGGCGTGCAAACCTACATGAAATTTCAACATGAATTACAATAAAACCCAATCAGGGCTTATCTTTGGGTATGGCTAAAATTCAGCGCAGAAAGGCCTCCAAAAAGGACCTCATCCTGCAAAAAGCAGCCCTTATGTTCCGGGAAAAAGGCTTTGCCGCAACTTCCATGCGTGACCTCGCCGAAACGGTGGGGATTGAAGCTGCCAGCCTGTACAATCATATCCAATCCAAATCGGAGATATTGCAAGACATTACCTTCCGTATTGCCAATGATTGTAATGAGCATCTCGACAGCCTGAGCAATAATGGGATGAACTCCACTCAAAAGATCGAATCGCTGATCCGGTTTCATGTACAGATGATGATCAACCGGTTTGAAGATTACTATGTAATGGTCAACGAGTGGATGCATCTTTCCGAGCCTTACCTCACCAATTTCAGTGTGCAGCGCCGGAATTATGTGCGGAAAATGGAAGGCATTATACAGGAAGGCATTGACAATAAAGAGATGAAACCTGTCAGCCCCTATGTTGCTGTACTTACCATCCTGTCATCTGTCAGAGGCCTGGAGTTCTGGCACAGAAGCCACCAGCGTATCACTCCCGAAGAGATGGAAGATAATATGGTGAACCATCTTATCAATGGGCTCAGGACCCAATAAGCAAATTGCCATTTGAAATCAAACAGCCTTATGTCCCTTCATTTCCATAAACTCCGTGTAAAAGATATCCGGAAGGAAACAGACGATTGTGTATCCATCAGTTTCGATATTCCTAATACCCTTAAAGATGTTTTTCTTTTTGAACAGGGGCAGAATATCACGCTCCGGCGTGATCTGAATGGTGAAGAAACAAGACGCTCTTATTCCATCTGCACTTCCCCTTTCGAAAATGAGCTCCGCGTTGCGGTTAAAAAAGTGGAAGGAGGATTATTCTCTTGCTTTGCTCATGCTGAGCTCCATGCAGGTGATGAAATCGAAGTGCTGCCTCCTACCGGTAAATTCAATACCAAACTGGATCCTCTCAATACCAAGAAATACCTGGCATTTGCTGCCGGCAGCGGCATCACGCCTGTGATTTCGATCATTAAAACTACTTTGCAAACAGAGCCAGGCAGTTCATTCACCCTGGTATATGGCAACCGTAGCCGTCATTCCATTATATTCTTTGAAGAACTGGAAGCATTAAAAAATAAATACCTCCAGCGCCTCAATCTCATTTATATACTCAGCCGTGAAGGAACAGATACACCTGTTAATGCCGGAAGGATAGATGTAAACAAATTATCTGAACTGTCCAGGCTGGTCAATTACCAGTCAATGGATGAGATCTTTATCTGCGGACCAGAAGAAATGATCTTTACGGTAAAAGGGTTTATGGAGAAAGAAAAGATTGATGCAGATAAGATCCATTTTGAGCTTTTTACTACACCAGGGCAGAAAAAGAATATGTCCCCCGATCCTTTTTCTAAAAAGGAAAAGGGTTCTGATAAAAGTCTTATCACTATCAAACAGGATGGCCGCACTATGGATTTTGAGCTGGCGCCCGATAGTGAAGACACTATCTTAGACACGGCATTAAAGCTTGGTGCCGACCTGCCTTATTCCTGCCGTGGCGGCGTTTGCTGCACCTGCAAAGCCAAGTTGCTGGAAGGAAAAGTGGAAATGGACACTAATTGGGGGCTTGAAAAAGAAGAAGTGGAACAAGGTTATATACTTACCTGCCAAAGCCATCCCAGAACACCGAAAGTGGTGGTGGATTTTGATGTGAAGTAGCGCAAAGAACGCAACGTTGTGCACTTCGCGTTTCCGTTGCGTTCTTTGCGCTACTCTTACACCAAACTAAAGTACTAATGTAGCTATTGAGTGAGGCAGGCTCTTCACTTCAACTGCCTTTCCTCCAATCCACAAACGATAAGGAATAGTTTTACCTCCTTTGTTCATCACCACCACAGCCACTTTTCCATCTTCATTCAGGAAAGCTGTAGTCAGCAGGTCAGTACGGTTCGATGAACTGATAATACGTTTGGCACCCGGGCGGATAAACTTGGAGAAATGCCCGATATAATAATAGGAGTTGGTATAATAAACCTGCCCTGTTTTAGTATCTCCGTGAACAGGGGCAAAACAGAAATTCTTAACATGGTTGGGCCCACCCATCTCATCCAGGAGCACATTCCAGTCAGTCCAGCCAACAGTGCCTGCATTAAAATCATTGATCATCGACATGCCATATCTCTCACCCAATGCCCATGCGCTCATACGCGCAGGATTAAATGATTCTGCACAACCTTCAGTAAAGATCAGGTGCTTATCAGGGAAAGTTTCTGCCACACGTTTCAGGTTTTCAAATTGCATATCACCACCTGTCCAGGTTTCGTACCAGTGATAGCCGATACCCCAAACATATTTCGCCACTTCAGGATCTCGCAGCGTTGTGCTTACACGCTGATAAATGAGGTCGCGGTTATGGTCCCAGATAATGATCTTCTTCTCACCCAGTCCCTCCTTTTGCAGTGTAGGGCCCAGGCTCGATTTCAGAAAATTCGCTTCTTCCTCGGCTGTATAAATGCAGGATTCCCAGGTTTGTCTTGCCATGGGTTCATTCTGAATGGTTACGCCCCACACGGGTATGCCTTCTTTTTCATAAGCCTTGATAAATTTGGCGAAGTAATGAGCCCATGAATCATAAAACTCAGGTTTCAGCTTGCCGCCAAACAACATATGCGTACTGTCTTTCATAAAAGCAGGAGGGCTCCAGGGGCTGGCATATAAAGTAAGTTTACCTCCGGCCTCGGTAATCGCTTGTTTGATCAACGGAATGCGGAATTGCTTATCATGATCAATACTGAAAGAAGTCAGTTCCTTATCTCCTTCTTTTACATAAGTGTAACTACCGCTTGAAAAATCACAGCTATGGATATTGGTACGAGCCAGCGTATACCCAATACCATTTACCGGATCGTAATAAGCTTTCAATATCTCTTGCTGTTTCTCTTTTGGCAGCTTGGCAAAAGTTTCTGCAGATGCATCAGTGATGGCACCGCCTATGCCCAGCATGGTCTGGAAGGTTTTGGTAGGATCTACAAAAACACAAACCTGTGTTTCCATCGGCTGACCGAAATCAGCAAACTGAAGACTACTGTCGGTCAATGATAACCGATAGTTGGTGCTATCGGCCGTTGTATACACATTCACTTTCTTTCCATCCAGTGAGTAGGCAGCAGAGGACGGTCCCCCAGTTGTTTTCTGCTCCTCTTTTTTTGGATCCGTGCAGGCAAACAACAATCCTGCAAGGGAAACAAGCCAAATCTTTTTCATCAGTATATTTTTTGGTTTATTTATAGGTGTCAATGAATTTGACCTTACCAAACATACGTGCCTACACTGTTAGCGGGTAGTGTTGTAACCGCCCATTTGCCTTTAAACTTCAGGTTGAACGTAGTATTGGTATTGCCATCATTCAGCACTACCAGGACTTTCTTATTATCCGGGGTTACAAATGCTACCGAGTAAAGACCGCCAGCACCGCTATCGCTATACACTCTTACGGAACCAGGCGGCACAAACTTGGAAGCATGCGCTATAATATAATAAGACACATTCCGGGAGTAAGATGTACCATTGATCGTTAATGCACCCTTGCAGGTAGTGCAGCCGCCTGCTGTGTGAGGCCCGAAATTCGGGTCATTGGCCAGGTTCCATTCCAGGGCATTACGGCTCCAGTTGCGCATTGACCCGATGATCACATTTTGCAAATGCCATTTCAGATCTCCCTGGAAAGCACCGGTTGAAGCGGTATACTGTTCGGTAAAATAAAGATTCTTATCAGCATGTTTGGCTTTTACAGTTGATAATGCGCTGATATCTCCTGCATACAAATGGAAAGCAGAGCCATCCACAAAAGCCTTTGCAGCCGGGTCGTCCAGGATAGTGATCGGATACCCCGGGTCATCGCAGTTGTGGTCCCAAACAATGATCTTGGTAGTTAGCCCTGCAGCCTGGAAAGCAGGCCCCAGGTTATTTTTCACAAAATCCCTTTGCTCTGTCGCAATCATTTTCATACTGGGATTATTGCCATCGTGCATTGGCTCATTCTGCGGCGTAATGGCATCGATAGTAATGCCTTCGGCTTTCATCTGCTGAATGTATTTCACGAAATAACTGGCATATACGTTATAGTATTCTGTTTTTAGGCTACCTCCTTTAAAGCTGCCGTTATCCTTCATCCATACTGGTGCACTCCAGGGTGTAGCCAGGATCTTGATTGCAGGATTCACCGCCAGTATTTCTTTCAATAAAGGAATAAGGCCACTGCCAAACGATTTATCCGGGTCGAGGCTGAAATTTGCCAGCGTCAGATCAGTTTGCCCTGCCGGCATATCATCATAGCTATAAGTGGTGGCACTAAGATCGGAAGCGCCGATGCTGATCCGGAGATAGCTTACGCCAATTGAAGCTGCATTGGTGCCGCTTCCAAAAAGCTCCTGCAACAGGGTAGATTTTGTAGCAGCAGGCAATCCATTGATCAATGAAGCGCTGCCGCTGGTAAGCGTATAGCCAAATCCATCTACTCCCTGGAATTTCTGTGTACTATCTACAGTAATATTCAGGTTCGAATTAGCCGTTGTTACAAAAGAAAGAACAGTAGATTGCTTTTGTAATAAAGCGGTTTGGTCGCCACGGGTAAGCCAGAAGTCCACTTCATTGGTAGCCGGTGGCGGCGGTGGTGGAGCCGGAGGATTAGGTGCGGGAGTTCCGCCACCACCTGAGCTTTTACCACAGCCCATGCCGGCAATCAGGACCAGCATTATCAACCATGTTCTTTTTTGCATAGAATGAGTTTAAAAGGTACTGGTTATTATTTCACCCATTTTATATCCGCTGATTTTACATCTCTTGAGTTGCCGCCGATCATAATGGTGAAGTCGCCGGATTCCCAATCATATTTCAGATCATAATTATAAAACTTCAGGTCTTCCGGAGTGATATTGAACGTAACAGTCCGGCTTTCTCCTGCTTTCAGTTCTATTTTCTGGAAACCTTTCAATTCTTTTACAGGGCGGGTGATGCTGCCAACAAGATCACGGATATACAGCTGAACAACTTCTTTGCCATCGCGGCTGCCGCTATTCGTTACTGTAACACTTGCCTTCAGTGTTTGAGCGCCTTTCAGGGAAGCGCTGCTCAGCTTAATATCACTGTAAGTGAAATTGGTATAGCTCAATCCAAATCCAAAAGGATACACAGGATCATTGCTTACATCAAGATAGTTAGAGCGGAATTTAGAAAACCATTTTCCTTCCTGTAATGGGCGGCCCGTGTTCTTGTGGTTATAAAAGATAGGCACCTGCCCAACGTTCTGAGGGAAGGTAGTGCTCAGTTTACCAGAAGGATTTACATCACCAAACAGTACGTCTGCTATAGCAGAACCTGCTTCTGACCCGCCAAACCATACATTCAGGATGGAAGGCACATTCTCCTGCTCCCATTTCAATGCCAGCGGGCGTCCGGTAAACAATACCAGTACTACAGGCTTTCCTGTTTTCAGCAAAGCTTGCAACAATTCTTTTTGTATGGCCGGTATTTCAATATTAGTGCGGCTGGATGATTCACCAGTCATTTCTGCTGATTCACCCAATGCAGCAACAATCACGTCGGCCTGGTTGGCAACAGCCAGTGCTTCTTTTAATATTTCTGCAGCAGGCCGGCTATCGCGGCCCAGTGCTTTACCAAACATCCCTGCGTTCACTTCAAATATGCTGTCTGCATCCAGGTTCGAACCTTTTGCATACAGGACCTTTGCATCGTTGCCTGCCACTTCTTTCAATCCGCTGAGCAGTGAAATGGATTTAGAGAAGTCCGCAGCCACACTCCATGTTCCAGGCATGTTTTCTTTTGCATCTGCCAGTGGCCCGATCAGTGCAATGGTTCCGCCTTTTTTCAGTGGCAGTATCTTATTGTCATTTTTCAGCAACACAAAACTTTGAGCAGCGATCTCACGGGCAGCTTTACGGTTTGCATCGGTGAAAATTTCGGTTGCTGCCCTGCTCTCGTCGCAATAGCGGTAAGGATCTTCAAACAAGCCGAGTTTGTATTTTGCTTCCAATACCCTCCTGCAGGCCATATCGATCTGTTGCATGGTCACTTTTCCTTCTTTCAGTGATTTGGCAAGCGTTGTCAGCATTCCTTCTCCCACCATGTCCATATCAATACCTGCATTCAATGCACGGGCGGTAACGGTTTGCAGGTCGCCAATACCATGATCAATCATTTCATTGATACCGGTATAATCTGTTACTACAAAGCCTTTGAATTTCCATTGATTGCGCAATACATCGGTCATGAGCCATTTATTGGCAGTAGCGGGTACTCCATCCACTTCGTTAAAGGACGCCATCACACTTCCAACACCGGCATCCACGGCAGCCTTATATGGAGGAAAGTACTCGTTATACATTCTGACATGGCTCATGTCGGTTGTATTGTAATCACGGCCGGCTTCAGCAGCTCCATACAATGCATAGTGCTTTACACAGGCCATGATGGTATTATTCCTTTTAAGGTCATCGCCCTGGTAGCCCTTCACCATTGCTTTTGCAATCTGTGAACCCAGGTACGCATCTTCACCACTGCCTTCTGCAATACGGCCCCAGCGTGGATCACGGGCAATATCCACCATCGGGCTAAAGGTCCAGCAAATGCCATCCGCACTTGCTTCGGTGGCAGCGATGCGGGCGCTTTCTTCAATCAAAGGCATATCCCAGGTGCAGGAAAGACCCAATGGAATGGGAAACACCGTCTGATATCCATGTATCACATCCATACCGAAGATCAGCGGTATTTTCAGGCGGCTGTTTTCCACAGCCACTTTCTGCACATCCCTGATCTTGGCTACTGATTTTATATTGAACAAGCCACCTACTTTTCCTTCCTTGATCTTTTTAGCAATATCTGAATTACTTGCCTGGCCGGTAGTAATATCGCCGGCACCCGGCAGGTTCAACTGCCCAAGCTTTTCTTCCAATGTCATTTTTTTCATCAGCGTAGTGATGAATGCATTCATTTTAGCATCCTGCGATGTTTGCGCCTGCATTTGCAAACACAGTATCATTGCTAAACCCGTCATTAACCTTTGTAACCTTTTCATTGTGCTGTTCTTTTATTTTTTCATTAAATGAGGTTCGATCAGTTTTGCCAAAGCGCATATCCCTGCTCATCTTCTGTGAACAGGTAAGCCCTTTACTCTACTTTCATCACTTTTGTGCGTTCTGAAACACCATTCTCATTAATAGCCTCTATCGTGAAATAATAAGGCTTTTCCTTATCCATTACTTTGAACCAATACTCGTTTGCGTCATATACCATCACACTGTTATATAATTTATCAGGTTCGGTGCCGAAATAAATATTGTATGCATAAGCATTACTTACCGGCCCCCACTTGATCCAGGCATTACGCTTATCCTTTTCTGTACGCAATACAATGAACTGCTTTATCTGCGATGGTTTTGCACCGTTCCCATTCCCGAACACACGTAATCCGCTGATCGCAAATTTGCCGGAAGGCATATGTATATTTTCCAGCCTGATAAACCTTGCCTGAACTGGCTTTTCCAGCTCCACATAATCATGGGGTACATCCGTTCGGTTATTGCTTTTATCAACCAGGGTGGCCCATTTGCGGCCATCTATTGAGTAAGACAACTTATACTGGTGAAAAGTACCAAGCTGCTTGCCTAAAAAAGAGCTATCCACATCCTGATCAGCATAATTCACCTGCACTGCATTCACTGTTGATACATTTCCCAGGTCTGTTTGCATCCACTCCCCCTTGTTACCGGTAGCAGCGCTCCAATAGGTTTTGATACTTTCATCCACCGCATTGTTGGGATAATAGCTGCCCAATGTGGAGGATACCTGTACAGGTTTCTTATAATTCAGCAGCATCCACCCGGTGAACAGGCTTTTCAAATGATCTACCGGGCCGGAGGGCAGATAATGGGGATAATCGCCAAAAGCAGTATTGCAATACATCATGTCATCCTTATCAAAACCAGCAGGCCATATACCGATCCTTCTTTCAAAATTGTTCTTTACTGATATTGCGATGGTGGACACATGCCAGTAATTATTATATACGTCCTGGAAAGTAGCTCCATGCCCTGCTCCTCTTGCAAACCCACCAGGCTTGAAACTGAACGGATCTGATTGCGCTGTGAATGGGCCTAATGGATGATCGCCTACTACCACGCCATCTGCATAACCGCTGAACTCTGTGCCAGGTGCACCATATTGCAGGTAATATTTTTTATTGTGTTTGGTCATCCATGCTCCTTCTATGAAGGGATCAAGGAATGTATCATCCATGTATTCTCCGAATCTTTGCCAGCCATAGCGCCATGATTCCAACAGGTACATTTCTTTACGGGTACCGATTGGCTCCATAGTTTTCCGGTTCAGTTCGATGCCATATAAAGGATAGCGGTTGCTGCTGCCATTATACATATAAAAGCGGCCATCATCATCGGTGAAGAATGCAGGGTCCCATCCTCCAATGGAGAAAGAATCGACCAAGGGCTTCCATTCATCGGCTTTGGGATTGGTGCTCATCCAGATGGTGAATCCGCTGGTGTAAGTGGAACCGAACACCAGCATGGTATCGCCGATCACGCCAACTGCAGGCGCGCATAATTCATCATAACCTTCATTCCATGGCCGGAGAAATTTCCTGGAAATAAAATTCCAGTTCAACATGTCCTTGCTCCACCAATATCCCCATTGGTTGGTGCTGAATAAATAGTATTCTCCTTTATACGTAACGATCACCGGGTCGGCTGTAGCCCGATGGCGGCCCCATTCAGAAAAATTGGGAATAGGCGTATAACCATAATCAATATTGACAGGATTACAATAGGTTTTTTGCTGGGCAACAATTCCCGATTGGGCAACAATTAAAAAGAAGATAAAAAAAATAATCTTTTTCATGTTTTCTGTTTAAATCCTGTGTTTACATGAATAGGGTATCGACAAGGGCCGCAAAGAACGCAATGTTTAATTTTATGCACCTGGCGGTTCTTTGCGATACTTTTATTTCAATTAATGCCTGTTTCTATTTTCTTAACCACGGGCTTTCAAATCCCAGTTTCTTTAATCCTTCTTGTATTTCCGGGCTACTCATAAATAATTTCCATAACAACCCTGACCGATAATTCTCCATCATTACCACAACCGGCCCCTGGTCGATTGCCAAATAATGCGGAGGATACCAATTAGCCGTTTCACTGAACGCATCATAAAACCCATAAGGCCCCCAAAGCAAATCTTTCTTATGGGTATACCAATTCCTCATTGCTGCCATCGATTGCTCAGGCGTATAAGGAAAGGATGAAAGCGCGGCTGTAGGTGATATCACGCCCAGGTCATTCAATGAATCCGGGGCATGCGCTGCATAACCGGTCACTGAATAGCTTGCCGTAAGCCCCCAGCTTTCGGCATTATACCCCTTATATTTTTTTGGATTGTCGACACACCATTGATAATTGATCAATGCCTGGTTGCGTGTTTCTTCTCCGTAATTGCCATATTTATCTTTAAGCCCCCGTGGATCAAGCCCCAGGTAAGAATAATGAGCCCAAAACAGCGGCCCCCCATGAGGAGGATTACCCTGGTAATGCATACCCAGTTTATAACCTCCATAAGAAGCAGAACTATCTTTTATTTTTCCATTCTCTGCCCATCCTTCATGATACACTTCGGCAGGCACTCCATGTGTTGGTGAAGAAGCTGCCAGCACATAAAGGATCAGGCATTCATTATATCCATGAATAGGAAAATTCATTTTCCAGGCAACGGTTGGGCTCCAGTGCCAGTACATCACATTCTTCCCGTTCCTGTACCAATCAAACTCAACGCTTTTCCACAATGCATCCATACGGGCTGCCAGCTTTTTCTCCACTTCGTTGCCACTTGCAAAATATTGCCTTGCACACAAAAGACCTTGCAGCATGAAGGATGTTTCCACAATATCACCACCGTTATCATTAGCACCGAAGGGTATCACTTTACCCGTTTCACCATTCCACCAATGCGGCCAGGCACCATGAAAGCGATCGGCTGTTTCCAAAAAGTGAACGATCTTTTCCAACCGTTCCCGCCCCTGGTCGCGCGTGATAAATCCTCTTTCGATCCCAACCAGCAAAGCCATTACACCAAAACCTGCACCTCCACTGGTAACGGTGCTCTTATCATTTTGAGGATAAATATTATCAACATGAAAACGTTCTCTTGCTAATCCGCTGGTAGGTTCAGCGCCATCCCAGAAATACCGAAAGGTCTGTTGCTGCACCAGTCTGAATAAAGCAGTATCGGAAAGCATCGAAGAGTCGGCATCTGCTTTATCCGTTGAAGCAGAAGAAGGTTGATTACCTGAACCGCAGGAGAGGAGAGTAAAAGCAACAAAGATGAATGAAAGTATTTTCATATCAGTTTTGAATGAGTTATAAATAAGGTGCTGTAAAACCAAGCGCACTCATACCTGTTTTGATTTCTGGGCAGCTTGTAAACAAATTCCAAAGCAAGCCGCTCCGGTAGTTCTCTATCATGATAATGACCGGTCCCTGATCAATTGCAAGGAAAGAACCGGCAAACCAGGGGCTACTCAATGAAAACGCATCGATAAAGCCGTATTCTTTCCAGAGTTTATCGCCCAATACATAATAAAAGAATTTCAATGCCTTCATCGATTCAACTGGTGTAAAAGGAAAAGACGACAGAGCTGCCGTTGGTGCTATAAAGCCGGCATCATCGGCAGGCGAACTGGCTTTATAACCACCTTCAATATCGCTGGCTGTAAGACCCCACACAGAATCGCTGTAGCCGTATTTTTTCGGATTGGCTACACAATAGCTATAATTGATCAGTGTATGGTTTTTTGTTTGCAGGGTGTAATCCGCATAGGTATCAACAAGATCGACAGGTTTAATACCCAGGAATGAATAATGCTCCAGGAACAATGGTCCGCCAAAATCGGGACCTAAGGGAAGCTGGATCCCAAAAAAGGTTTTGCCGTTTTTCATTCCTCCATTAGAAGCCCAGCCATTATCATACACAATTTTTGGAACAGCATGCGTAGTGGATGAGGCCGCCAGCACATAAGTGATCAGCGATTCATTCCATCCCCTGATCGGAAGGTTTATTTGCCAGGCTTTATCAGGGCTCCAATGCCAGTACAATACATTTTCATTGGTTTCCTTCCTGAACCAGCTCCATTCCACCCGGTTCCAGATCACATTGATATCGTTGCGCAAATCCGTTTCGGCTGCATCTGCTCCATTAAAATACTGACGTGCTGTAAGCAAGCCCTGTACCAGGTAAGATGTTTCAACCAGGTCTGCTCCATTGTCATTTGCACTAAAGGGAATAACATTGCCTGTTGTACCGTCCAGCCAGTGAGGATAGGCTCCGTGAAATGTCTTTGCTGTATTTTTCAAAAAACCAACGATCTTTTGCATCCTGGCCAATCCATCAGCACGGGTCACAAATCCTCTTTCAATTCCTGTTACTATTGCCATAATGCCAAACCCCGATCCGCCGGATGTAACCAGGTTAGCGTCTCCATTGCTTCTTTCTCTTGCAAGACCAGATATTGGATGTGCAAAATCCCAGAAGTATTTAAACGTTTGCTGCTGCACTTTAGTCAGCAATTCATCATCACTAAGAGTGGGGAATTTCCTGGAAGAATCAATTTTGGTAACAAAATCAATCTTTGCGGTTTCTGTAAGGCCGATGCCGTCAGTCGATTTAAGGCTACCGGAAAGAGATACAGTAAATTTTGTAATAAATGGCAATGCTGCAGAAGGCTTCACCAGCATAATGCTGTCGTTATTTGAATAGGTAACATTGAACGTGTAAGCCACCCCTTCTTTACTGCGGAAGCTTACTCCCGCATTGGTTGAATTACGGTCAACCGGAGTATTGAACCTGAATTGCAGCTGAGCATTTTGAGGGTCGATGGAATAATAAACATCGCTGGCTGGCAGGTTATTCAACTTCTTCTCAGCAAGCTTGAATGGAACAGGCTGTGGTGGTGGCGGTTCCGGAGCCGAAGAACTTTTACCACAGTTGGTAAAAATAAAAGCTGAGCACACCCCTATCATCAACAGTCGCATTGCACTATTCATTTATTATTCCTGTTTTAAGCAATTAAAGATCCTGATGGCTGTGTCTATTCATTAACCGAACCAACAAATTTACAGTAATCTCAGTGGTTACCCGGATGAGGATCCGTTAAAAACTTACCAAGACTGATCATTTGTTTACGGCTTTCTTCGGGATAAACTTTTATGTAATGTGTTCTCATCGAAACCGCTGTGGCTGCATCTGCACCTTGCAGATATACAGCAATAGCATGTGATTGTTGTTTTGGTAAATGGCAATCAATGCAATTCTGTGTAATAGCAGGCCCAATGCTTGCACTCATTTTACAGAAATTGTTTTTTTCTTTTGTATGGCAGTTCATACAACGCTGCGAAAACAAAGCTAACTGCCCCTTTTCATTCTTATGCGTATTATGACAGGAATTACAGGTCATCTGGCTCATGGTAAAGCATTTGCTGGCAGCCAGCAGGCCGAGTTGATTACCATGCACGTCTATATCGGCTGCATTCCGGCCAACAGTATCAAAAGAAAAATAGTCCGTCAACTTGTCTCCCGTCTCATAAGAAAATGAAGGCTGTGTTTTATTCAACCGGCCGCCATGGCAAAGTGCGCAGAGGTCAAGGCTTTGCTGACGGGAAAATCTGGCGGGGTCAACTATATATTTGGCTGTTGTATCACCGGGATGTTGTTGCTGATATTCTACATGCCTTCCTCCCGGGCCATGACATTTCTCACATCCCACGGTCAGCAATAACTGCGACCTGTCAAACTCCTCCGGTATTTTTCCGGGTTCAGATATTGTTTTTGCAAATGTGCTATGGCATTCGAGACAGCGGGAAGTAATGGGCCTGTTAAATACAATCCGGTTGGGAAATCCGGGGCTGTTCGACCATTGATCAGCCGGCCCGAAATAACTTATCGGCAATTGAAAAAGCCGTTTTTCCATCCAGTACAGATATGTTTGCCCTTTGTTGCCAGAGCCAACCACAATATCAAACCGGCGGCTTTTTGTTTCTTTTCCATCTTCATACGCTACCTGGTACAGGGAGCTATCCCTTTTTTCCATCATTATCTTTGCGTGCCGGGTATAGATGAATTCATTTTGCCCTGCATCAAAGCTGCCTTTAATATTTGTTGCTGAGGCAAATTGCGTGCTGTTGAAATGCCCGCTGCGGATATGATCTTCATATATTTCTTTATGACAACCTGCGCATACTGCCGAGCCGGTAAACACCTCTCCCCTGGCATCTTTGATCGTGGTATCTTCCTTTTCCTTATTCCCGGTGCATTGAATGAGGAGGAATACAGCCAATACGATCAGGGCAAGTGTTATGACAGTACGCCGGTGAATAGTCATTTAAAAAATCTTTACAGCCTAAAAAATAAAAAGATTGTTCATGGGCATGAACAATCTTTTTATCATCAAGCGTTTTTATTTTTTGCTGTTAAACAATTCTGTGACCTGAGAGGCGCTTAATGCTTCCCCGTATAAACGGAACTGATCAATGTCACCTTTAAAGTTGCCCATCCAGTCGTCAGGCGTTTTACCCAGTGCATAATGGCCTGCACCACCCACTACAATGCCTCCGCTTTGTGAAAAGTCAGGAGTTCCTCCATCGTTGTTGAATTTACCTGGAACAGCTGTGAATTCTACTGCATCAATGTAGAATTTCAGCATTGAAGTAGTTCCATCAAAACTGAATACCAGATGATGCCATTGATTATTGAGCACATTAGGCAATCTATTAGCTTGAACGTACTCATACCATTGATCTCTTAAATAAAACTTCGCTGCAGCGAGGTCAGCAGTACTGGGATTACCTGCATCTTCAAATTCCAGGAACATATCCATTTTTGTCCAGATATCTTTAGAAGTAGCAAGCCCGAATGCAAACGAAGTACCCGCCCCGGCAGGGTTAGGTCCATTTTTCTTCATCCAGAAAGAAACAGTAAAGCTGCTGGATTTTTTGAAATCATTTGCGGAAGGATAAACAATATAACCATCGGCGCCACCCTGAAAAGCCTGGCCGCTTATTCCCGGCACATACGTTATGTTGTTATCTGTTCCAAAATTGGCCCGTATGCTGTCAACATTTGTGTTTTCATACGCTGCATAAAATTTTAAAGGGCCGCCCGGAGGGTTGGTATCCTTCGGATAGTCACCCAATACCGGGCGTTTTTCTTTTTGGCAACCTATGGCGGCCAATGCAATTACCGAAGCCAATAAAATACTTCTGGCAATTATTTTATCGTTGAACATAATTTTAAGTTTTATGAATGAGCGGTTAAATAAACAGGCTACTGCTGAAACAGCAGCCTGTTGTAATAAGATCTATTGCCATTCCGGGTTTTGCTTCAATACGCCTCCGGCCAGATCAATTGCTTTTTGCGGTATCGGGTAATACCGGCACCGGTTGGTATAACCCAGTCCTCCTAATGCAGACAAAGCATCGCCCCATCTTACCAGATCATAGAAACGGTAGCCTTCCATAGCGAACTCAAAGCGTCTTTCTGCTTTAATGGCTGTACGCATTTGCGCCTGGTTCGCATAAACGATCTTGGGAACGATCAGGCGGGCAGGTCCCAGGTTGCCACTCGCTCTGTTCCGGATCAGTTCAAGATTGGCTTCTGCAGTGGGGCCATCATTCATTTCGTTGGCAGCTTCTGCCAGCATGAGTATAACATCTGCATAGCGGAGTACCCGGTGGTTGATCCAGCGGGCGGCGCCACTGGAATTGATCATACCAGTGAAAGCCCTCATGCTGGGATCGGAGTACACTTTTTTATTCCAGTATTTCTGCGCAAGACCTCCGTCTGTGCCTTCAGGGTTGGTATAAGGCGGCAATGTAGCGCCATACCCACCTTCAGCAGGGCCTCCATCAGACTGGCCTGAGAAAAGAATGGTTTTACGCTTACGGGGATCATTATCATCCCATGCATTTACCAGGTTATCTGTCGGAGTGTTCCATCCCCATCCCAGATTCCATTCAACTGAAGCTCCATTTTGCCTTACATTCTGACAGGTGCCCCACCAGTTCCCATTATCCACTTTATCATTACTTGCCCCGTTTTTCCCTACCCAGCACTGTGTTTCAAAGATGGACTCAGGCCCGTTTTTCCCGGAACCATCCAAGCCATCTTTCCAGATGTCCTGGAAATTAGGCATAAGCGAATACGCATTTGTACCAATGATCTCATTACAAAGACCTACAACACGACCCCAGTTTTGACGGAACAGGTAGGTTTGTGCCCATAATGTATTAGCAGCCCCCCTGGTGATCCTTCCGTCAAAACCAGCTCCATACTCTTCAGAAAGTATAGGCAACAGTTGTACAGCGGCCTGCAGGTTGGAATCAATAAAAGCATACAACTCCGGTACCGTTGCTTTAGGCCTGATACCATCTGAAGGGTTAACGATCTTATAATTGATCAATGGCACTTCACCATAAGTCTTAACCAGTTCAAAGTAAGAATAGGCACGGAAGAATAAAGCTTCTCCAATATTACGTATTGAAGCAGCATCCGTTACTTTAAGTGAGTCTGCCGTATGCAATGCATTGTTGGCGGCATTGATCATAGCGAAATGATCATTCCAATATGCATTAGGTGCCCAGTCGTCTTTAACATATTGAAATGTTTCAAACTCTGTCAGGACTTCTTTACCGTCATTAGCATCACTTCCTTTCTGTGCATCGTCATCGCGGATGCTATGAAAATCAAGCCACACCAGTTCAGAAAACCCTGAGTAAGTGCGCAGGATATTATAAATAGCAAATATCTGGCCTTCCAATGCGCCTTGATGCAGATCATCCAATGTTGATTGCAGAGGTTTGCGGTCAAGGAATTTCTTACACCCTGTCACCCCAATGAAGAGGGGAAGCAGCAGGATCACCAGCAACCCCCAGAAATAGTTTCTATTTAGTTTCATAATAAGTCAGTTTTAAGATTAAAAAGTAACATTGAGGCCGATAGTGCTTACAACCGGAATTGCTCCGCCTGCATTATCATATCCGAATGCAGTAGCATCACCTCCAAATTCAGGTGTATAACCCAGGTTATGCTTCCAGGTCTTCAGGTTTTGCACATTCACAAACAAGCGCAGGTTCTGAATCCTTAATTTGGACAGCATATTCTTGGAGAAATTATACCCCAGTTGAATATTCCTGAGCCTGAAATAACTTCCATCTTCAATGTTATAGGTAGATCCGTTATAGTTGAAGCGGTGTCCCTGGCCAAGGATAGGTGTCCAGTTGGATGTACCTTCTCCATGCCATCTGCCCAGTTTTTCAAGAGGATAGTTCACACGTTGGAAAGGAGATTCCAATGAACCCCATGTCCGGAATACCTCATTGCCATATACACCTACCATATCAATACCCAGGTTAAATCCTTTCCAGGTCAGATTGATAGAAGTACCATAAGTGAAATCAGGTGTTGGATTACCAATGAAAGTTCTGTCATCAGCAGTTATTTTTCCATCCGGGCCTTTTCCATCCGGGCCATTCACATCAGCAAACTTCAGATCACCAGGACCGTATGCTCCAATGGCAGAAGCATTAGGTGAGCTCAGGATATCTGCATAAGACTGATAAACGCCGGCTACTACATAACCATAGAAAGAACCGATCGGATGTCCTACCTGGGTGCGGCTTTCTGCACTTCCGTTGTTCTGGAAGCTTCTGAAAAGGTAACCGGTAGGCAGATCTTTACTTAAGCTAAGCACTTTGTTTTTAAGGAACGTGATATTACCTGATACTTCCAGGCGCAGGTCGCTGCTAAAGTTTTCTGTCCATGTAGCAGAAATTTCCTCGCCCCAGTTCCTGATACTACCGCCATTTTCCAGTTTGTTTTTCAAACCGATAGAAGAACGGTCGACATAGGTCATCAGGTCATTCGTTTTCCTGTTGAAATAGTTAGCTTCAAAATGCAGCTTGTTCTGGAATGCGCTCAATTCAACACCTATTTCGTAAGCAGAAACAGTTTCCCATTTCAGATCAGGGTTAGCCAGGTAATCTTCGGTAGCAGCAGTATATACATTGGTACCGAAAACTGCATTGGAACCAGAAGTAAGGTTAGGATAGAAAGGATAATTAAGCGGTGTACCATCCAGCCTTGAAGCGGTTTGGTTGCCCAGTACACCAACAGACCCTTTTAATTTCATGAAATTGAAAATATGTTGACCTTGCATGAAGTTCTCTTTGGAAATATCCCATGCTGCGCCAATAGCCCAGAATTTCTGATTGCGGTTCTTCTCAGGGATCCTTGAAGACGCATCATTCCGGAAAGAAGCGTTCAGGAAATAAGTGTTCCTGTAGCTATACAATGCCCTGGCGAGATAAGAAACAGTGGTGTACTCGCTCTGGCTGGATGAGCTGGAGGTGGTAGAAGGATCTTCAAAACCATTTGACATATACCAGAAACGCTCATCATCAGGAATAGGAGAACCGACAGTTGTATTCTGGCTGACCTTACCTGTTCTGTTGAAATTACCAAAATAATAAGTGGTGAAACCGCCGGTAGCCGTAATGCTATGCTCACCGAATGCTTTCTTGAATGTCAGCACATGGTCTTGTTGAAATTTTCTCCAGGTTTGGTCATCTTCCTGAACCTTTGTAACCTGGCTGTACAGTTGAGGTATATCGGTTTTAGGATTGTAAGCATAGTAAAGTGGAGTATACTGGCGCTTGTTGAGGTTGCTAACATCTGCATAAAAAGTTGACCTGAAAGTAAAATATTTCAGGAAGTTCACTTCTGCATAAATGCTTCCCACATTCCTGTACTCAATGCTTTTTACTTTATTCCACTCGTTCTCCACTCTCAGCAAGGGGTTCACCACACCAGAATTCTGAAGGCCTACATCCAGACCTGAGTACATGTCCATATAAAGGCTATCTGCCTGGTAAGGATTTTTTACAAAGAACTGCTTGGTGCCTGGAGATACCTGAGGCATTACTTTCCTTGCATCATCCAGTACGGAAGTAGCATCATAAGGATTTTCCTGTCTTGAAGAGTTTAATACGAGACCCACTTTAATGGCTTTGCTCACTTTAAACTCATCTGTAAATGACAGTTGCATTTTTTTCAGGCGTTCGTGCCTGATAATACCTTCATCAGAAAGGTAACCCAGGCCGAGATTAAACCTATTCTTGTCTGTGCTTCCGGAAATGCTCAGGTTATTGTTATTGAAATTACCAGTCCTGGTCACAGCATCTATCCAATCAGTATTTGCTGTGAGGCCGGTATAATCATAAGGAGTGGTAATACCATCATATGCTCTTTCTTCAGCAAACAGCATGGCAAATTGTTCTGCATTCGCCAGCTTGATCTTATCCACGAGTTTTTTGGTACCCCAGCTGGTATTGAAGTTTACTGTTACCTGCCCGGCTTTTGCTTTTTTGGTAGTAATAGCGATAACACCTGTGGCGCCTTTTACACCGAAGATGGCAAGCGAAGAAGGATCTTTCAGAATTTCGATTGATTCGATATCGTTGGGGTTGAGATAATCAATGTTGTCATTGAAAATACCATCCACTACATACAGGGGATGCACCTGGCCGATACTTACCGTACCACGGATACGGATATCGGGGGCCTGACCGGGTGTGCCTGAGTTTACTACAGAAAGACCAGCCACTTTTCCCTGCAAAGAAGCGATCGGGTTAGTGTTGGGCTTATCTGCCACGTCCTTACCCGCTACTTTTACAATGGAGCCGGTGAGGTCTCTTTTACTGGCAGTACCATAACCGATCACCACCACCTGGTCGATCTGCTTCACGGCAGGTACCATTTTTACATCCACCACGGTGCGGCCGGCAATAGCCACTTCCTGTGTTTCGAAGCCGATGGTGGAAATGATGATCGTGGCATTATCACCAACAGTGAGGGAGAATTCACCGTTATTGTTGGTGGTGGTGCCGTTGCTGGTGCCTTTTTCCTGGATAGAAACCCCGGCAAGAGGTTCGTTCTCAGCGCCTGTGATCTTACCGGTGATGCGAACTTCCCGGTTTTCTTCGGCATTGGTGGAAATAACAGCAACCAGGTTTTTATTGACTAACTTATAAGTCAGCCCATTACCGGTAAACAACTGGTCGAGTGCAGTGGAGATAGAGAGGTTTGAAGCACTGAAATCCACTTTGCTTTTCAGCCCCTTCAGATCGTAATTGTACAGGAAGCGGTAGTTTCCCTCCCGTTCAATCGTCTTCAGTATTTTGCGGATTTCGGTATTTTTTACGTTCAGGCTGATATTTTGCCCTTTCACCTCATGAGCCCTGACCTGTAAAGCAGTTAATAAAATGATAAAGATGGTAAGCTTCATGATCGTAAGGATTTTCAGAAGCGACCGTGTCGGGAAAGCCCTCCCCAGAGGTACACTTTTTTTCATACATTTGATTTGAGAGTTAAACAATGTGAAACCTCTTCTAATGCAGTTAGCAGGTTTCAGGTTTTCTTTTACCGGGAAATGTTGCCGCATTTTCCGGTTTTTATTCTTAACTGGTATTTGGTTGCTTAATCAGTGATATCCACTTCATTATTATTGATTTTATAATTGAATGGGGCTATGTATCTCAGCGCCTGTAAAGCTTCATCGATCGTTTCCCTGTCAAATGAACCGCTCAGCCTGTAATTCGCTATTTTTTCATTCTTGAAATTAATTTTGATATTAAACCAGCGTTCCATTTTTACGGCCACTTCGCGAAACGAATCACCTTCAAACAATAAGCGGTTATACACCCAGGAGGTTTCTGTCAGGGAGGAATCCGCTACATTGGGAGGTAATGCCGTAATAGCGATGGCCATTGTTTTATTATGGGAAGTATCTCTTCTTATTTCTTTTTGATTACCTGCCGGTAATTCATTTATTTCTTCGGCCAGTTTATTGAATACCAGTTTTTCCTTTGGCCGCAGAATGATCTTGGGCGCCTGGGGTTTATTCTTATTGATCACTTCGATCATCCCCCGGATAAGCGTGGTCTCAATAGTTTTTTCCTGGGGATAGGACTTTACATTGAAGCTGGTACCCAGCACTTTAATATCAATAGCAGAGGTGTGAACAATGAAAGGCCGTTTGGAATCTTTCACCACATCAAAATAAGCTTCCCCTTCCAGGCTCACTTCACGGGTAGTGCCAATAAAGTTTTCTGCATATTCAAGCTTACTGTCTGAATTAAGCCATACTTGCGAGCCATCCGGCAGCACCATTTTGGAACGGATGCCTTTGCCGGCCATCACTTCGTTTCTCTTGGTATCAGCGGCAAGCACCCGGTCTGCCTTTTTCGGCATAAACATCCAGGCCCCCCCAGCTATGGCAGCCAGCAGGGTCGCAGCCACGGCCAATTTGCCGATCCTACGAAGCAGCCCAGGCCTGGGAGCAGGCTCTTCCTCCGGGTCAGCAGCCATTTCCAGGATATGTGCAAAATGCTGATCAGGAGCATGATCAAGGGAAACATGCTGATCAGGACGATGATGCCAATATGTAAGAAGGATTTCGGTAAAATACTGGTCGCCAGGATTGGATTGCAACCAGTGCTGCAGCTCCTCTATTTCGGTAGCAGTCGCTTCGCCGGAGAGTTTCCGGGACAACAATTCAGTTAGCCGGTCATTATTCATATAGCAATCCTTGCTAGTATAGACAGGCATTCACAGAAATGACCCTAAAAGAAAATAAGATTTTTTTAACATTACTGGATTTACAGGGTCTACCTCCAAAAAGTCTCCCTTCCCGTCCTTCCCGCCTTACCGGTAAGTTTTTACCGGTAAGGCGGGAAGGACGGGAAGGGAGTATCTAGGCTGAATCTATCTTATTTAATCAGAAAAATTTGTGGCAAATGTTAGCTTCTTCTTGTAACAAGGCGGGGAAGGAAGTCGAAGTGTCCCTTTACTTTTTCGCTGATCTTTTTTACAGCGATCACCATTTGGGCGTCAACGGTGTTAACGGAAATATGAAGGATGTCGGCCACTTCCTGGTATTTCAACCCATCTTCCCTTACCAGTTTGAAGATCATTTTGCAGCGGGGCGGCAATTCTTCCACAGCGGCCCGGATGCTTTTGAAGATCTCGGACGTGATCATTTGCTGATCAGGGCATTCCTCGTCCTGCAGCTGGATATTGATAAAATCAAAAGAATCCGTGATCTGTTCATTGGCCTTGCGGGAGAGAAAATTGAGAGAAGCGTTTTTGGTGGCCGTATATAGATAAGTGGTCAGATGCTGTATTTCAGTGATCGATTCCCGTTGTTTCCAGATTTTCACAAAAACCTCGTCAACAATTTCGGTAGCCCCCTCCTTGTTTTTTAGAATGGAATATGCAAAACGTGTGAGTTTTTCGGCATAGTGGTCAAACAATTGCCGGAACGCACGTTGGTCACCAACGGCTATTTGCTGTTGCAGTGAGTGCAATAATTGATCAGTCAAAACAATTGGGTTGTTCATGCAGGCAATCGTTATCTAAAATTAGAACAACTTTACAATTTGAGACAAATTTTGTTTTCCGGAAGCTGCTCACCGATGGAAGAAACATGATCGTGCTACATTCAATATGATGAGGAATGAAAATTTTCATCACCTATTTGAGGTAGCGTGATAATTGTCCATACGGCTTTTTAAATTTATAATGCCCCGTGTCTGCATATTTCTCAATCAACTTTCTTGCCGGTTCTGATAAATACCATCCCAAAGGGATCCTGTCGCCTTCAAATCTGGTTAATTTGAAGTTGATGCTGTTGAGATCGGGGTCAAGTTTTACCGACATTGCCCGGGCACCATTGATCCAACGGAATAATGTATTGATCCCACCCTGTAATGGCGCAGCTTCATAACCCGCACCCATCGGTGTTTTATGAATGCTGGTATCCGATCCGTAAGAAAGTGAAATGATCACCGGTACTATCTTCTTCGATCTTGTATCCATCCGGCGGAGCATTGATTTCATCATCATCACTGTTTGCTGTGCTGTTTGAACAGCTGTATTCTCAAAATATCCTCCATCTACCAGGTGTCCGAATTTTTCTTCTTTACCATTTACCCGTTGCATCATCAATCCCGGTGGTGTGATCGCAGGAAAGCGTGCCGAAGAAACCATGCCTTCTTTCATAGGCACCAGCATTTTGGTAGCGTCCAGCACATCCAATGCATCTTCATAATAATCTTTCGAAATTTTATAGGGTGCGAATATGGCTTTCTGCCCTTCCTCCACATATAAACTGTTAAACAGGATCACCGGCCTGCGGTATGGCTGCCCATCTTTCAGCCATGGCGTAAGAATGGATTGATCAAGCAAAGTGGAACGCTCTTCATTCACATACGTATGCCGGGCAAAAGCGAGGGAAAAACTTTTATTCAGAAATGCAGCCCGGTCGAACGACCGGATAGGCCAGGGAAGCAAGCGCTGCATAAGATCGGGAAACAGGAATCCATATGTAACTCCTGTCAGAAAATCTGAAGCCGTAATCGTATCAAGCGGTGCATAAAATTCCGGAGAGTTCAATGCCGGAGCGCCTTGCTTTGATTTTTCAAAAATGTAATTATAAAAAAAACTAAGCCCTACAGTACCCCCTGAAGCACCCGTTACCGCAAACGTATTATTATAGATTTCAGGGTGTGCGAGATGTATCTTTTTCAGCACCTGGCTGGTCCAGTAGCATGCACGGATGCCACCTCCCTCGGCTGCCACCAGGAAAACAGGGATGACGGAATCTTTTTCAAACAGTAAATGGTTCTCCAGTTTATAATTCAGCCACTCTTTAAAGTAAAGGCTGTCTGGCAACCGCTGGTCGATCTGGCTGTCGAGGCTGCTGTCTTTTAATTTGGCCAGTGCATGATTATTATTATGTGGAAGAAAAAATATAAGTGCCAGTACCAGCAGGAACGTAAAAAAAGGAAATTTCAGCCAGTTGGAAATATACATAATGAATAAGCTGACCACTGTATAAAATATCAATCCGCATAATATAACAAGGCCGGGCTTTCCATCAAGCGAGGGCACCGACTTTGCAGTAAGCCATGCATATAAAAATGCTCCGATAAATACTGCCGGGATCAGGAACCTGGTGGTGTTCGTTAAATGTTGCGCCCGCACCACGATCCGCACATCCGTTTTTTCCGGCAAAGCAAACCGTGCATCACCAGGCGTTGCAATACGTTTGCTTTTGGCAATAATATCAGTACGGTAACACAGGTAGATAATATGGACAGCACCTATCAATAGTACTATCAGTATCTTGATCACACGGCCATCTGTAAAGCCATTCACGCCCCAGTAGGCCCAGGCAAAGATGAGATAAGGAGTGGCGGCCAGTATGCGGGGCATCACTTTGGCAAGCAGTTCTGTAGTGCGTTCATACTTGCTGTCGACCGTCACCACAATATGATCTTCTTTCAACATGCAATCTTTGCTGCAATCCGGATTCTGCAAAGAATCCCTGAGGCCTGCCCGCTTCTGTACGATCCTTCCCAAAGTGGAAGTGGTAAGCGCAATGCGCGACACATACCAGATCACCCCGCTCCAAACTATCAGCAGTCCGATAAAGCTGAGCACATATGGGTGAAAAAGGTCCAGCTTTCCGAAAGCGATCATCAGGTCCATCCCCTGGTCATTCACCCCAAAAGCAAATGCTCCTACCAGGATCAGGATCAGCAAAAAAGGGATTTTTCCAAGAATGAAGAAGCTGCCCCGGATCCAGAGAAGGGGCCGGAACTTGCGGAAGATATTTTTCATTGATCAAGGTTTGTGGTTGCGATCACCGAAAGTAATCAGATTTTTTGGGAGCGCTAAATGCTACATACACCCGTTAGTTTTTACTAAATTTGTGTTTATGTCAGTTTTAATCAACCAGGAAGAGCTGTTCCAGGACAGGGTGGACAACGAAATAAAGATTGAGCCGCGCGACTGGATGCCGGATGCCTACCGCAAAACGCTGGTAAGGCAGATCAGTCAGCATGCCCACAGTGAAATTGTGGGAATGTTGCCGGAAGGCAATTGGATCAGCCGGGCACCATCACTGAAGCGTAAAGCCATCCTGCTCGCAAAAGTGCAAGATGAAGCCGGTCATGGGCTTTACCTGTATTCTGCTGCGGAAACATTAGGCACTTCGCGGGAGCAGATGATCAATGATCTGCACAGCGGCAAGGCCAAATATTCTTCCATTTTCAATTATCCTACGCTCACCTGGGCCGATATCGGTGCAATTGGCTGGCTGGTGGATGGTGCTGCCATCCTCAACCAGGTAATGCTTTGCCGTACATCGTATGGCCCCTATGCCCGCGCTATGGTAAGGATCTGTAAAGAAGAAAGCTTTCACCAGCGCCAGGGCTTTGATATTTTACTGACACTTTCAAGAGGAACACCCGCACAAAAAGAAATGTGCCAGGATGCCATCAACCGCTGGTGGTGGCCAAGCATGATGATGTTTGGGCCGCGCGATAGCGAAAGCACCAACAGCGACCAGAGCATGAAATGGAAGATCAAGCGCAAAAGCAATGATGAGCTGCGGCAGAACTTTGTTGACATGTGTGCCGAACAGGTAAAAGTGCTGGGAATGACCCTGCCCGATGCTGATCTGAAATGGAATGAAGCTGAAGGCAAATATGATTTTGGCGAAATTGATTGGGATGAATTCTGGAATGTCGTGAAAGGCAATGGCCCCTGCAATAAACAAAGGCTCGATGCAAGAAGAAAAGCCTGGGAAGAAGGAGAATGGGTAAGGGAAGCCGCCAGCGCGTTTGCCAAAAAACAACAGCAAAAACAAAAACAGGACAAAGCAGCCTGACCATAATTATAACGATATGTCTTTTCAGATACGAAAATTTTATTACGGCGATATACCGGAAGACAAGGCCGGCGGAGCCATCGTTTCCAAGCAAACCGCCAATGACTGGCCTCTCTGGGAAATATTCATCCGCAGCAAACAGGGACTGGACCATAAACATGTAGGTAGCCTTCATGCAGCCGACGCACAAATGGCTATTGAGAATGCCCGCGATGTGTACACACGCCGCATGGAAGGTGTAAGCATCTGGGCAGTGGAATCAAAACATATCCATGCCAGCAACCCTGATGAAGCAACGAGCCTTTATGAGCCGGCGAATGATAAAATATACCGGCACCCTACATTTTATGATCTGCCTGACGAAGTGGGCCACATGTAAATGCGTTGGCAGTTGATCGAAGAGCACACGAACAACAGCCAACGAAACAACAAGCACTATGTTCTTACTTAACTACACGTTATATCTTGCCGACAACGCGCTCCTTCTCGGTCACCGCAACAGCGAATGGTGCGGGCATGGGCCGGTGTTGGAGCAGGACATTGCCATTACCAATATCTCCCTTGACCTGATCGGGCAGGCACGCAATTTTTATCAATATGCTGCTTTGCTGAAAAATGACGGATCTACAGAAGATACATTTGCCTATACCCGCGATATCCGTGAATTTAAAAACTGCCTGCTCAACGAATTGCCAAATGGTGATTGGGGACAAACTATTTTGCGCCAGTTTTTATTCAGCAACTATCAATACTTGTTGTATGAACAATTACAGCATGGCCATGACCAGCAACTGGCTGCTATTGCCGCCAAAGCATTAAAAGAAGTGACTTATCATCTGCGCTGGAGCAGTGAATGGGTGATACGCCTCGGTGATGGAACAGAAGAAAGCCACCGGAGAATGGAACAGGCTATTGCAGAAATATGGAGCTATACAGGTGAATTGTTCATCCCTGCTTCTTATGAACTTGAAGCAAATGCCAATGGTATAGCACCTGACCTGAAAACACTGGAAGTATCCTGGCTGCAAAAAGTAAATGAAATATTCACGGCCGCTTCTTTGTCCGCCGTAGCTTTAGCTATGGCGGACAAGGTATACATGCACAAAGGTGGTAAACAGGGAAACCATACCGAGTATATGGGATACATCCTGGCAGAGCTCCAGTTCATGCAAAGAGCTTACCCCGGTGCAGAATGGTAAAATATGCTACACACAACCGACATAGCGACCCAGCCAGTGTGGACCATACTGGAAAACGTGATGGACCCGGAAGTGCCTGTGTTGTCGGTACTTGATCTGGGAATTGTACGCCAGGTATCCGTAAACGGCAATGAAGTGGAAGTGATCATTACGCCTACTTATACAGGTTGCCCGGCGATGGATACCATTAAAGCATCTATACAAATGGAGTTGCTGGCAGCAGGATATTCTCCCGTTTCAGTGAAGCAGGTGCTTTCACCGGCATGGACCACTGACTGGATGAGCGAGGAGGGTAAGAGAAAACTGAAAGAATATGGTATTGCGCCGCCCAATCCCAAACAGCAGGTTTGCCATCAGCATCTTTTTGTAGTTGACGAAGCTGTTCAATGCCCCCACTGCCAATCATGGCATACCCGTCGCATCAGCGAATTCGGCAGCACTGCCTGCAAAGCACTTTATCAATGTAATGACTGCAAAGAACCTTTCGATTATTTTAAATGCCATTAACCCAACTGCATGTCTTCAATCCTTTTTGAAATCAGTAACCATACAGCAACCATTACGCTCAACCGGCCTGATAAACTGAATTCCTTTAACAGGGAAATGGCTTTGCTGATGCAGGAAAAACTGGATGCCTGCCGCGACAGTAAGATCCGTTGCGTTTGCATAACCGGTGCAGGCAAAGCATTTTCCGCCGGACAGGATCTTGCTGAAGTAACAGATCCCAATGGGCCGGGGATGCAACGTATTTTATCAGAGCATTATAATCCTGTTATCACTCGTATACGCCAACTGGAAAAACCTGTAGTGGCCGCTGTGAACGGTATTGCTGCCGGAGCAGGTGCTAATATTGCTTTGTGCTGTGATATTGTAGTAGCCGCAGCATCGGCTTCTTTTTTACAGGCCTTTAGCAAGATCGGGCTGATACCGGATAGCGGCGGCACCTATTTTCTGCCACGCCTCATTGGCTGGCAAAAAGCTTCTGCCCTGATGATGATGGGAGAAAAACTTTCTGCCGCCGATGCAGAAAAGGCTGGGATGATCTATAAAGTGTTTCCCGATGATTCATTCGTTGAAAACACCACACAGATCACTGGCTATCTTGCTTCCATGCCCACTAAAGGATTGGCTTTTACAAAAGAAGTATTGAGCCATTCTTTCACCAATACGCTGGAGCAGCAATTGACAACAGAAGATATGTATCAACAAAAAGCTGCGCAAACATCCGATTACAAAGAAGGAGTAAATGCCTTCCTGGAAAAAAGAAAAGCTGATTTCAAAGGAGAATAAAAATGGATACTAATTCAAAGCCTCTACCCGCACAGGTCGTTGACAAAATGATGAAAGATGATCTCTTCAGTCAATGGCTTGGTATAACTGTTATTGAAATAAGAGAAGGCTACAGCAAATTAAAAATGACGGTACGCCCTGAAATGATCAATGGTTTTGGCATTGTTCATGGTGGAGTGGCCTTTTCATTAGGTGACAGCGCTTTTGCTTTTGCCTGCAATAACCGGAATAATCTTTCTGTGGCGTTGGACACATCCATCAATTTCACCAGGCCTGTGCACGTAGGCGATGCGTTGACTGCTGAAGCAAAGGAAATACACAATGGAAAATCTACCGGGCTTTACCATATCACCATCACCAACCAGCGCGATCATGTAGTAGCTGTGTTTAAAGGAACCTGTTTCCGTACAGGAAAGCCTTTGGTTTAAGACTGCATATTTTCCATCGCTACTATTGTTTTTGCCACAAGTAATGGGTATGCTTTCGCCATACTTTCTTCCAGGCTCAAACCTTTCGCCTCAAGAGGGTAAACCGATGCCAGTCCCATATCCGTGATCTCATTGTTATCCGCTTCCAGTATTCCGCAAAAAGCAATACAGGGTATTTTATATTTACGCGCCAGGGCAGCCATAGTACCTACTACTTTGCCCAGCCCGCTTTGACCATCAATCTTTCCTTCTCCTGTAATAACCAGGTTTGCATTATTCAACTCCTTTTCCAAACCATTTGCCTGCAACACCAACTCAACGCCCTTTTTCATTTCCACTTCAAAAAAAGCAGAAAGCCCGGCAGCAATACCACCCGCTGCACCGGCACCAGGAAAGCCGGCTATTTGTTTTCCAAATTGTTTTTCTATTACTGCAGATATATTTCTTAATCCTCTGTCCAGCTGCGCTACCATTGCAGGGTCAGCTCCTTTTTGCGGGCCATACACATAAGCAGCGCCATTGGTTCCATATAATGGATTTTCCACATCAGCAGCAATTTCAATACGGACAAGCGGCAGGCTTACCGGAGGAATGATCCTGTCGATCTTTAAGAGGCTCTCTCCTACAGGAAGAAGTTCTTCACCCGTTTCATCGATAAAGTGGAACCCGAGCGCAAACAAAATCCCTATTCCTGCATCATTGGTAGCACTGCCTCCCAATCCCAGGATGACCCTGTCGGCACCCCTTTCCAATGCATGCCGTATCAGCAGGCCTGTGCCGTAAGTAGAAGTCAGCAACGGGTTCCGTTCATTTTCCTTCAGCAATACCAGGCCGCTGGCTGTGGCCATTTCTATAATTGCGACCCTGTCATGTTCATTCCATTGATAGGATGCCTGCATCGGGCGCTGAAGCGGGTCAACCGTATTCACCAGTACAGGTATTGTATGAAAATAATGTTGTAATACACTGTTGAACCCATCGCCGCCATCGGCCATAGGAAAATGCAAGATCTCTGCATTTTTATTCTTTTGAGTGATCCCTTCCGTGATAGCCTTACAAACCTCAACGCTGGTCAATGAGCCTTTGAACTTATCTGGTGCAATAATGATTTTCATGATGATCAAAAGTAAGGATCATTGCTTCAAACAATACCTTTGAAAAAAAAATCAGATGTTTTACACTTTCAACGGTTATACCCCGGTTGTTCACTCCTCTTCTTTTGTGCATCCACAGGCGGCTGTAACAGGTAATGTGATTATCGGTAAGAATTGTTATATCGGCCCGGGTGCTGCCATTCGTGGCGATTGGGGCCAGATCATTATTGAAGATGGTTGCAATGTGCAGGAAAACTGTACCATCCATATGTTTCCGGGGCTTACGGTCACTCTTAAAAAAGGAGCCCATATCGGTCATGGTGCTGTAATACATGGCGCTTCTATTGGAAAAAACTGCCTTATCGGTATGAATGCAGTGGTGATGGACCATGTACAGCTAGGCAATGAAAGTATTGTAGGTGCGCTTTCCTTTGTAAAAGAAGGTGAGCAGTTTCCCCGGCGCAGCCTGGTGGCGGGCAGTCCTGCCAGGTTAATCAAAAAAGTGAGTAATGAAATGATGAACTGGAAAAAGGAAGGCACCCAAATTTATCAATCCCTGCCTGCACAGTTATTTGCGACCAGCCAGCCGTGTGAGCCCCTGCGGAAAAAACCTGCAGAGCAAAAAATACAGAATGCTGTCTATCAAACCTGGCAACACCGGAAAGATACGGATAGCAATAAACGCAAGCCGGTAAAGGCAGCAAAAAAGTAACCTGCAAAAGTTTTTAGCCAAAGGAGGTCGTAATCACTATCACTACATGCGTTGTACGGGTTCTTAACGGGAACCATCTTTGGAGGCAAGACCCGAATAAGCAGGGTAGTCCACCGGATATAATACATCCTGCTGCATGCTTTCATTTGCCTCTTCTTTCAAATTATCCGCCTGTTGAAAAGGGTAAGGCTTATAGAATTTAGCAGGAAAATTTCTTTTTTCAGTATTTATCCTCTGGCTTTGAAGGGGTTTAATAGCTAAACCAGGCTGAAAAGAGGTATTTAAATAAACATTATTGCCAGGTCTTATATTTTGTGGTTTTGATCTGCTTTGCACGTTTACCTGAGCGGATATGCTTCTACTCTCTTTCTGCTTCAGTGATTGGTTTATAATCAGTGCGTATACCGCTACAAGCAGTAAAATGATTTTCATAAAGGTCAGTATGGAGTGATAAAATCGGATTGTCCAAACCGGGATAATACTATCAAACAATATGCCCCTTTCAATAAGGGGCATATTAATAAAATGAGATCAATGCATTTTGTTTATAAACTCATTCCTGGTCCTGGAAGTTTTTGATTTTATTGTATAATGTCTTCCGATCTATATTGAGCATTTCGGCTGCTTTCTTTTTATTAAAATTCACCTGTTGCAAAACTGCCATGATCGTTTCATATTCTGCGCGGCTGGCGGCATCCTTAAGGTCCAGTTCCTTTTTGGGAGCAGCCATCTGGTTGGTCGTTATGGATAATGTTTTTTCCTGGTTAGCCGCTGCTGAGAGGGCATTTGCATTGGTGATCTCCCATGGAAGGGATGCCGCTGATATTTTTTCACCTGCAGAAGTAAGCAACACGGCCCGGCGCACTACATTCCTGAATTCCCGGAGATTGCCTGGCCAGGAATAATCTAAAAAGGTTTGTAATACATTCTCTTCAAAACCGGCTACTTCCTTATCCAGCTCCGAAGAAGTTTTTTCCAGGAAAAACTCTGCAAAAGCCAGTATATCATCTTTCCGCTGCCTCACAGGTGGCAGGTTGATGGAAAATTCATTGAAGCGGTGATACAGATCTTCACGGAACTTCCCCTTGCGGTAGGCATCCTGCAGGTTTTCATTGGAAGCTACAATGATCCGCACGTCGGTATTCATTTCCTTATTGCCACCTACCCGCTTGAATTTTCTTTCCTGTATCACCCGCAATAAAGTAGCCTGCACATCCAGGGAAAGATTGCCTACTTCATCCAAAAAAAGTGTCCCGCCATTCGCCAGTTCAAAATGTCCCTCTTTATCCTGCAGTGCACCGGTGAAAGCACCCTTAACATGTCCAAACAATTCACTTCCGGCCAGTTCTTTGGAAAGAGTTCCGCAATCCATAGCAACAAAAGGTTTGCCTTTTCTGTTGCTCCGGTCATGGATGGTTTTGGCAATTACTTCTTTACCTGTTCCGCTTTCGCCATATAATATGATGCTGTAATTGGTAGCAGATACAATATCAATCTGATCATACAAGGCTTTGGTAGCAGGAGCTTTACCGATCATAAACTCATCATCACCAAAAGTAGATTTGGGAACTGCCTTTGTTTTCCCCGCTCCCCCTTCAATTGTAGCAGCAGGGGCAGCAGCATGAATAGCTTTATTGACTACACTAAGCACCTCATCAGGTATAAGTGGTTTTACGATATAATCATACGCTCCCATTTTTATCACTTCCACTGCTGTTTTTATATCCGAATAACCAGTTATCATCAATACTTTAACAGCAGAATTTTCTTTACGCAAAGCTGTCAGCACATTTATACCCTCCATATCACCGAGGCGGTAATCGCAGATAACCAGGTCAAACTTGTCCTCTGTAAATTTTGTTATTCCTTTATTGCCTGAATAGGCCATATCCACTTCATATCCATTTTTTGAGAGAAACTTTCCAAGCAGGGTACATAAATCCATATCATCATCAATAATGAGGATTTTTTTGCTCATAACACGCAAATTGATTAGTTAATGAAATTAACATTTTTATACCAGGTAACACGGTCATATAAGCGTAAATCATGCCGGACTTGAAGGTTTTTATATCCGGGTTTACCCTTATTATTGCTTTGGCAGGTAAATTGATTTTTTCTGTGCATGATAAGGTTTCATGGTATACTCAATCCAGCCCCGATCAATGATTGAAGAAAAAAATAAGCTACAGGTTCTGATCATCGATGACGAAGTCGATATCTGCTATCTGCTTAAAGGAATTCTTCGTTATAAGAATGTCGAAGCACAATATGTGACAAGCCTGGAAGCAGCAAAAACCATTCTTACTGAGGAAGATCCGCCTGTGATCTTTTTGGATAATCATTTAAAAGATGGCTTTGGCATCGATCAGATCACTTATTTCAAGAATAAATATCCCAACTCTAAACTGGTGATGATCACTGCACATGATACTGCGCTGGACCGTGAAAAAGCTTATAAAGCTGGTGCTGATTTCTTTATCAGCAAGCCTTTTAGCAGAGATATCATTATCAATACGATAGAAAGAATAGGCTTATTGAATGCTAAACACGGGGAAATATTTCCACATTAAGCCAGCACTTCTCTTTTTGTACTGAGTGTAACAATAAAAACAGAGCCATTTGCTTTCTGACTGGTTACTGTAATGTTTCCCTTGTGATTGAGTATAATATTTTGCGTATTGGTCAATCCCAATCCGTTGCCTTTTGCCTTGCCTGTGAAGTAAGGATCAAACAGTTTTTGCAAAGTGTCTTCATCCATTCCGCTTCCATTGTCTTTTATCTCTACAATGCATCGTTCGCCTGATTTGCTGGTAGTGATCTGAAGAACGCCTTCTTCCTGCGGCATGGCCTCTATTGCGTTCACAATAATATTCAGGAAGGCCAGCTTGATCTTTTCCTTATCCACCATGATCTCGCAAATATCGGTTGCATAGTTCTTCTCCACTTTTATTTTGCTCAGCTCTATGCGGTCCCTTGCCAGTTCAAGCGTTTCATCCAGCACCTCATTGATGTCTGCTGAAGAATATTCAAGTTGTGCAAACCTGGTAGAATTCAACAGGTCTGAAACAAGCTGGTTTATTCTTGTCACGTTCCTGCCTACCATTTCCAACAGCATTTCTGCTTCCTGATTAGAATGGTTAAGGTCTTTTAATTGTTCTGTTGCAAGTGAAATATTGGTCAGGGGGTTTCTTACTTCATGCGCTATTGTGCGGGCAATACGGCCGGTGGAAGTAAACTTTTCAACACTCCTCAGTTCTTCCAGTTCGGTATTTACCTGCTTTAACTCTTTTACCCGCTCTTCCAGTTCAAGGCTATACCGTTTCACTTTATTGTCCGAAGCTTCTTTTTCCCTGTTACCTCTATTGTATATGAATAGTGAATAGAATATTGTGACCAGTACAATAACGAGTGATGTAAGAGAAATGATTTCTGTTCCGGCAAAAAAACCTTCCAGCCGGCTATTCTTTTCTTCCCTGAAAACCAGTTCTTCCCGCTTCACACGACTGATAAGTTGGCGAATGCTGTCCATGTTTGACCTTATCGTGTCACGATCATTTAAAATGGAAGCATTGATCTCGAAGCCGCTGCGTTGAAAAGAGTTAACCGTTGCCGTCAGGTAATAAAGCTTCCGGTTGATCAGTTGCTGAAGTGTATCCAGTTCTTCTTTATAGGATTTATTAGCTGGCGTAAAACCGCGCAGTCCGTCGAGCAGGATAAGCACATTCTTTGAACCTGAATTATATGCCTGTAAAAATCGTTCATCCTTATAAAGTATATACCCTCTTACATTGGTTTCAGCATCTGTAACTGTAGATCGTACCATTTCCAGGTTGTTAACCACCGAATAAGAATGGTTTAATTGCCGGGCTTCACTCATCTGCTTATTGATGCTAAAAAAAATAAGGAAGTACGACAACAACAACAGGAGAAAGGCAATGAAATATCCCCACCTTATCGTTGCTTTTGATAATGGCATATAAAGGATTGAACTATCTGCACAAAATATCCTTGCTAAAGTACAATAAAAAAACCGGCGAATGTGTTGCCGGTTTCTTAACACTTTCTTTTCTCATCACCATCATACATCGTTTTTAACGGAGCGACCAAATACCAGTGAAAGAATAAACAGGATAAGAAAAATAAAGAATAAAATCTTTGCGATGGAAGCAGCACCAGCTGCTATACCACCAAATCCGAAAATTGCAGCTACAATTGCAATGATCAGGAATATTACTGTCCAACGAAGCATAACAAAAAATTTTAGGTTCAAACAATCATGTTTCCTTGTCTTAACATACTTACATCTCTCTTCTTCAATTTTCCTTTACTGCCATACTTACAACTTAAAAAAAACCATGCCGTTAATTTCTCTGCGTTCAAATTCAGTTACCCTTCCTCTTCTTGTGGAAATATTTTCCCTCGTTGAACGTCCCCTTCCCGTCCTTCCCGCCTTACCGGTAAAAATTTACCGGTAAGGCGGGAAGGACGGGAAGGGGACGTTTAAGATAGATAGTGGCCTGTATTTCCCGGTGCCACCATAAATTCCTGACCAGTTCAAACACTTATCTTTGTGCGTCATGGAAAAAAGCAATTTTGTTGACCAGATAAGGATTTTTTGCCGCAGCGGACATGGTGGGGCCGGCAGCAGGCATTTTATGAGGAATAAGTTTACCGCCCTGGGAGGCCCGGATGGTGGAGATGGAGGCCGTGGCGGCCATATCATCCTTAAAGGAAACAGTAACTTATGGACACTCCTGCATTTACGCTATTTCAAAAACGTGCTGGCAGAAGATGGTGAGGGCGGCAGCGGCAATAATAAGACCGGCCGCTTTGGGAAAGACATCATTATCGAGGTGCCCCTGGGTACCATCGCCCGGGACGAAGAAACCGGCAAGCAGGAAGTGGAAATCCTGCAGGACGGGCAGGAAGTGATCTGGATGCCCGGCGGAAAAGGCGGGCTTGGCAACAGCCATTTTGCTACTCCGACCAACCAGGCACCAGAATATGCCCAATCCGGATTACCGGGTGAAGAGGGTTGGAAAGTGCTGGAACTGAAAGTGCTGGCTGATGTAGGACTGGTCGGTTTTCCCAATGCCGGCAAATCTACCCTGCTCTCCGTGATCACTGCTGCCAAACCCAAAATTGCCGACTACGCATTTACCACTATCACCCCCAACCTGGGCATGGTGGAATACCGCGATGGGAAAAGCTTCTGCATCGCCGACCTGCCCGGTATCATTGAAGGGGCCGCAGAAGGAAAAGGTCTTGGGCATCGCTTCCTGCGTCATATCGAACGCAACTCCATTCTTTTATTCCTGATCCCTGCAGACAGCACTGATCACAAAAAAGAATTTGATATACTCGTTTCTGAACTGGAACAATACAACCCAGAACTGCTGCATAAGCAATTCGTGATCGCCATCAGCAAAAGCGATATGCTGGATGATGAACTGATGGCAGCTATTAAAAAAGAATTGCCGGCAGATATTCCGCATCTTTTTATTTCCTCGGTAACCAATAAAGGGTTGACTGAACTGAAGGATTTATTGTGGAAGGTGCTGAACACGCCTGTGGAGTCATAGTCAGAGAGTATTTTCCTTGAGTAAATACCGCCGAAAGTGTACTGGATTTTGAAGAAATCAATTTCTCTTCAAGGTCACAGTTTGTGACCTTGAATACCAAAAGAGGACAAAATATCAAATACCTTCCTTACGGCTTTACTGAACAGGGAATAGCAATGCTCAGTAGCGTTCTCCGTTCTGAAAAAGCCATAAACATGAATATTGCAATCATGCGCGCTTTCATTGAAATACGAAAAACACTTATCCAGCAGTCCGATCTTAAAGAGCAGTTAAGACAAATACGCACACATCTGGATGATCATGACTCTCAGCTCAATCACATTTATGATGCGATGGAAAACTTACTGGATGAAAAATCGGCGCAGAAGAAATGGGAAGGACGCCAAAGGATCGGCTTCAAAAGATAAGCTGCCGTTCAGAGTGCTGCTGTAACACACTATCTTTGATCATCTAAATAGTTCCTCATGAGAAAAATCACTCTAACGTTTGCCTTCTTTTTGCTGCTCGTTGTAAGGTCTTTTGCAGATGAAGGAATGTGGTTGCCCTTATTGTTGGGCCAGCAGGTGTACAACGACATGGCCAGGAAAGGATTGAAACTTACCAAAGATCAGTTGTACAATATCAACAAAGCATCGCTGAAAGATGCGATCATCATTTTTGGTGGTGGTTGCACGGGAGAGATCGTCAGTTCCGAAGGATTGGTCTTTACCAACCACCATTGTGGCTATGATGCGATTGCCAATGCAAGTACGATGGACCACAACTATCTTAAAGATGGTTTCTACGCAAAAAATAAAGGAGAGGAAATACCTACCACTTTATCTGTACAGTTTCTTTTGAGAATTGACGATATAACAGCCGAAGTGATGGATTCACTGAAAGGATTGAGCGGGGCGGAGCGTGTGCAAAGGCAAACATCCGTATTGGCTTCCATCAATAAGCGCATGAGCGATGCATCACAGAATATTGAAACAAGAGTGAGCCCGCTTTTTAAAGGCAATCAATTCATGGCTTTTGTGTACCAGCGCTATACAGATGTTCGCCTGGTAGGTGCTCCGCCTGAAAGCGTTGGAAAATTCGGCGGCGACACGGACAACTGGGAGTGGCCGCGCCACACCGGCGATTTCTCCGTTTTCAGAGTGTATGCAGGCAAGAATAATCAACCGGCAAAATATGCAGCAGACAATCAACCATTGAAACCAAAATGGTTCCTTCCTGTTTCTCTTAAGCCTTTGAAAGATGGCGATTTCGCTATGATCTGGGGTTACCCGGGCAGCACTAACCGCTATGAAAGCTCTTATGGCATTGCCCTCTCTATCGACATCAACAACCCTACCCTGGTGAAACTGCGCGACGTTCGGTTGAAATACATGTTTGAGGAAATGAAAAAAGATCCGGCCATCAAACTTCAACTTGCTTCTTCTTATGCAAGCATTGCCAATTACTGGAAGTTTTATGACGGGGAAACAAAGCAACTCATTAAATATGACATACTGGGCCAGAAGAAAAAAGCAGAAGCAGCTTTTGCAGCCTGGGCCAAAGGCAAACCTGAATACCAGGACCTACTGACAGATTGGGGTAAAGCCTACGATGCCTGGAGGTCTTATGCCGAACATCGCCAGTATATCAACGAAGGGATATTTGGTTCACCATTGATCGCCTTTGCCGCCACACTTACCTCTGTTGAAGCAGCGCTGGTCCGCTCGGGAAACGTTAGCCAGGCATTGGCTGCAGCCAATGAAGCAAGAGCCGCATTTTTGAAAGGAGAAAACAAAATATCTGATCAGCGCATTGTAGCAGCAGTTACAAAAATGTTTTATGATGATATACCCAAAGACCAGCATCCCATTGGTTTTTATGGTGCGATAAAAAACAGTTATGGTGCTTTAGATGATGAAAACACGTACAAAAAACTGGCGGCAGATATTTTCAGCAAGACGATCATCTTTGATGATGCCCGCTGGAAAGCTTTTGTAGCCAGGCCGGATGCCAATGTGCTGCAGGATGATCCCGCTTTTGCTTATGCAAGCGCCTTTCTTTCCAATTATACAAGCAAATATGCCTCCTATTATCAGCAGTTCTTTACAAAGAATGCGGATTATGGACGCATCTACTTAAAAGGCATTATGGAAATGGATACCGTAAAAGCCAAAAAAATGTATCCGGATGCCACATTTACCATGCGGGTAAGCTATGGCGCCGTAAAACCTTACCGGCCAAAGGATGCAGTGTTTTATGATTACGTTACCACTTCCAAAGGCATACTGGAAAAATATATTCCTGGCGATTATGAGTTTGATCTTCCTGCAAAGCAGATTGAATTGCTGAAGAACAAAGATTTTGGCCAGTATGCAGATCCCATCCGTAAAGACCTGGTAGCGTGTTTTATTACCACCAATGATATCACTGGCGGTAATTCAGGTTCGCCGGTCTTGAATGGCAATGGCGAATTGATCGGACTTGCTTTTGATGGTAACTATGAAGCTCTTAGCCATAAGCTGGCTTTTGATAAGGACCTGAACAGGACAATCAATGTGGATATACGATATGTGTTGTGGTGTATTGATAAGCTGGGCGGAGCTACCAATATTATAAAAGAACTGAAACTTGTAAAATAAAACGGATAGGCAGTCAACCTTCTTCGTACCAGAGTATCGTCAAGGGTGTAAAGGATGCGCAAAGTAAGTTACATAGTGTACTTTGCGCCCTTGACAATACAATCTTTTCTTACACTATCTTTCTTTCCATCTTTCCCAACCACGCATCGCTGACAGTTGCTCCAAGCCCCGGTACTTCCGGCACTTTTACCACTCCATTCTTTTCATATTGAATGCCTCCGCTTACAGGATCTTCAGAAAACATAAGTGCTGTGTCAAAATCAAAATGTTCTATCGAAGGGCTGCACAAAGAGAAATGAGCAAATGCAGTCATCGCCAGCCTCGATTCCATGAAAGCCCCCACCTGCAAATGGATATTTGCTTCTTCTGCCAGTTTAACCATTTGCAAGCCTTTATAGATGCCGCCTGATTTGCCCAGTTTGATATTCATATAATCACAGGCCTTTAGTTGTATCAGCCGTTCTACATCATGTTCATCACCACAGCTTTCATCACTCATGATCGGTATGGGGCTTTCCTGTCTTACCCGGGGCAATTGCATAAAAGCCCAACGGGCGATAGGCTCTTCGCAATGTTGTATGCCATAGGGTGCCAGCGCTTTTAATGTTTCAATAGCTTCTTCCACTTCCCAGCCCTGGTTGGCATCAATACGCAGCGGAATATCATTGCCTACTGCTTCACGGATGGCTTTGATGCGAAGCACATCAGTTTTCCCATTGTTGCCCAGTTTTATTTTAATGGCAGGATACCCTTCTTCCTTTATTTTTACTGCATCTGCAGCCATCCGGGCAGGTTCTCCGATGCTGACTGTATAATCAGTAATGATCGTCTTGCCGGTATTGCCTCCGAGGTAAGCATATAGAGGAAGCCCGGCCTGTTGCGAAGCAATATCATACAGAGCCATATCAAAAGCGCTCTTGATGCTGCTATTGCCATAGATGATCTTATCCATGGCTTTGATATGATCATTTATCTCCAATGCGTCTTTTCCTTTCAGCCATTGAGCAAAATACTGGCCAACTACCATCCCTGTATCTGCACTTTCTCCATTAATGCTCATGAATGGACTACATTCCCCAAAACCCGTAATGCCTTCTTTTGTACGGATCACTGCCAACACGTTTTCTGCATTATAGATCGGCCCCAGGGAAATAACAAAAGGCTCTTTGAGAGGAATGAATAGCTTATAGAGTTCTATTTGCTGGATCGTCAGTCTTGCCATGGAAGTTTCTTATGTTTTGGTCAGAATAAAATGCGGAAGCCAAGGTTCAAATACGCGGTAAGGGGTGCCTTATCGTTCACATAAAGATGTTTGTTTGGATAATCCGTTGCCGGAATAAAAGTTTTTATTTCCGAGTAAAAGAAAATATCGCCACCCATCGGTTGCTCAAAACCAAGACCCAGATCATAGGTCAGCCGCTTAAAATTTCCTTTGCCCGGTAATACAGGAACATCGTATAAAGAAGTGTCGATTGCCGTGGATGCAGTGCTTTTGGCAGAACCGAACATCAAACCAAAACCCAGCATACCATAAAGGTTCCACTCTTCATTGGCATAATTGCCTTTCAGATAATGCCTCCATCCAACGGATATTTGTTTAAACCCAATCTCACCCCGGTTGGTATATGCGATCTGTGCAGGCAATGTAGCGGAAGATTTAGCAATTGCTTCCACCTCATTACTGACTTTTCCTTTTGAATAATAACAAAACCCGATATAAGCGGCGTCTTTCGGGGAAAGATTGAGCTGCGCTGAGACTGTTTGCCCGAAGCCCCAGTAGCGTTGATCTTTTTTGAATGCGTGTTGAAGACTGAAATCAGATGAAAGGCTGAGGCGCGCCTGCTGTGAAAAAGCACAAACGCCCAGCAAAGCAGAAAAGAAAAACAGGTTGATTGATTTCCGTATCAAAAGGGTATTTTGGGTTACAATTATACAGTTAATTTACCGGATCACTTACTATCCAGTTTTGGCGCATTGTCTTTCCATCCCCATAAATGCTTGCAGGCATAGGTTCTGTAGGGCGACCATTTTCCTGAAATACGCAACAGGTCCGCTTTGAATTTCTTTTTATCTGTTCTGTCCAGTTTATACAGCCTGATCATCGCATTCTGAATACCCAGATCATCAATAGCAAATATATCTTCACGCCCCAGTGCAAACATCAGCAGCATTTCTACCGTCCATCTTCCCACGCCTTTGATCTGCGTAAGATAAGCGATCACCTCTTCATCATTCATTTTCTGCAATTTCTTATAATCCATGCCGGGCTCAATACCAAATGCTGCTACGTTTTTTACATAGCTGACTTTGGCATTGCTCAGGCCAATAGCACGGAGCGTTTCGGAAGGAGTGTCGAGTATTTGTTGCGGTGTAGGCTCCTTTCTTTCATACAAATTGAGAAAACGCTGATAGATCACATCTGCCACTTTTGTTGAAAGTTGTTGGCTCATAATGGAAGCACAGAGATAAATGGGAATGTTCTTTCTTTTTTTTAACTGGTGGAATTCAGCGTTGTCCAACAGTTTTTTAAATTTTTTATCCCGGGAAAGGTGTTCAACATAATGCATGGAATGAAATTACGAAGTAATCACGATAAATATTCTCAATACACTCTTACGGCAAGCTCACAAATACTACCTGGTAAACAAAAACACTTTCTTAAACGCCCCTTCCCGTCCTTCCCGCCTTACCGGTAAAACTTATATACCGTTTTACTATTTTCTTACCGGTAAGAAAATTTTACTTCCTGTTTTGTTTTACCGGTAAGGCGGGAAGGACGGGAAGGGGGCGTTTAAGGCTGTACCGTTTTATTAACTTTGTGACATGTTAAGGGAGATTATTCTGACTAAGGATGGATCGCATTCGGTATCTATTCCTGAGATGAAGGTGACCTATCATTCCATTCATGGAGCGGTGCAGGAATCAATGCATGTTTTTATCCATGCAGGGCTTCATTATATTAAAGATATTTTCCCGGACGGTCCTATTCATATCCTGGAAGTAGGTTTTGGTACAGGGTTGAATGCATTGTTGACCCTGCAGGAAGCTTCGACCTGGCAGAGGCAGGTACATTATACGTCGCTTGAACTGTTTCCGCTGGAAAGGGAACAGGCCCTGCAATTGAACTATGCTGACCAGCCGTGTTTTGCTACACTGCATACCAGTGAGTGGGAAGAAGATGTGCAAGTGACGCCTTTCTTTACCCTTCACAAAAAAAAGATCAGTTTGCCTGACTTCTCTTCTGCACCCGCTTTCCACCTCGTTTACTTCGATGCATTTGCACCGGCAGCGCAGCCTGAATTATGGGCCAAAGAGATTTTTGAAAAATTGAGGAATGCATTGTTTTCTTCGGGAGCATTGGTCACTTATTGCAGCAAGGGTGATGTGCGCCGGGCTATGCAGGCAGCAGGGTTTAAAGTAGGGAAAATAGCAGGGCCGCCGGGAAAGAGGGAGATGGTGCGGGCTGTAAATGATGGCCGGTAAACAATTAGCCGGCATTCTACAAGATGACCCTGAGACAATCAGCTATCCTGTAGAATGCCGGCTATCGATCTACTCGATCGTCCAGGTCATTTCCCCGCCTTTTTCATCTTTCAGGGAAATGCCCAGCTGGGCAAGCTGGTTTCTTATTTTATCAGAGGTAACAAAATCCTTTTTGCCTTTTGCTTCTTTACGGATATCGATCAGTAATTGCATAATGCCCTGCAGTTTGTTATTGTCTGCTTCTGTTACACTCTTTAATCCAAGAATTTGTTCTATGTAAAGGGCAAATTGCTTTTGCAGCAATTCAAATGTTTCAGCCGACAAAGAAGATACAGGAATGGCTTTATCCTTCATGGAGTTGATGGTGTGGACCAGTTCAAACATATTGGCCAGCACCTTAGCCGTATTGAAATCGTCATTCATGAAGAGGTCAAACTCCATGACCAGTTTTTTTACCTTTTTATCCAGCTCTTCATTCACAGGGCCTGTATTTTCCCAGTTCAATTTCTTCAATTGCTCATGTGCTTCCCATAAGCGCTTCAATCCTTTTTCAGAAGCCTGCAATGCTTCATTGCTGAAATCAAGCGTGCTGCGGTAATGCGTTTGGAGAATGAAGAAACGGATCACCATGGGATGATAGGCTTTTTCAAGGATGGGGTTTTCACCGCTGAACATCTGCGTCAGCGTGATCTGGTTATTATAACTTTTTCCCATCTTCTTGCCATTAATGGTGATCATATTGTTATGCATCCAGTAACGGACCGGGGCTTCATGATTGCAGATAGTGCTTTGGGCTATTTCGCTTTCATGGTGCGGAAACATGAGGTCCATTCCACCACCATGGATGTCAAAGCGGCTACCGAGGTATTTGGTAGCCATTGCGGAGCATTCAATGTGCCAGCCAGGGAAACCAATGCCCCAGGGGCTTTGCCAGCGCATGATATGCTCGGGCGCTGCATTTTTCCATAATGCAAAATCTGCCTTATCCCTTTTCTCTTCCTGGCCCTCCAGGTCGCGGGTGGTTTCCAGCAGATCATCGATCACGCGTCCGCTCAGTTTGCCATAATCGTAGTCCGATGCGTATTTTTTTACATCGAAATAAACGGAACCGTTCACTTCGTAGGCGTATCCTGCGCGGATGATCTCCTGTATCATCCCGATCTGTTCTACAATATGGCCTGTGGCGGTTGGTTCAATGGATGGGGGAATAGTATTGAACTGGTCCATGGCCCAGTGAAAAAGATTGGTATACTTCTGCACCAGCTCCATCGGCTCCAGTTTTTCCAGTATGGCTTTTTTGGAGATCTTATCTTCTGCATCCCTTCCTTCTTCTTCAAAATGGCCGGCATCAGTGATATTGCGCACATAACGGACCTTATATCCGAGGTGGGTAAGATAGCGAAATACTACATCAAAGGTAACATAGGGGCGTGCGTGGCCAAGGTGGCTTTCTCCGCTCACGGTTGGTCCGCACACATACATGCCCACATGTCCCGGTGTAATGGGTGTAAACACTTCCTTCTGGCGGCTGTAAGAATTATAAACTTTCAATTCACTCATAGTCGGCAAAAATAAGTTATCTCGCTGAGTCGGTTATTTTACTTTGTCTTTTTCAGGCTGAGATCTGCTATCAGCATAAAATGATCTGAATAGGGTTTTACTATCCTGTCAAACGCGTCAACCCTGAAATAGGAATCTGCAAAAATGTAATCGATCCGTAAAGTGGGCGAAAGGGCAGAGAATGTTCTTCCGATCCCGAACCCTTTTTTCAGAAAAGCGTCCTGCATATCTCCCCGCACCTGCTGATAGGTATAAGAATTGGGGACATCATTCAGGTCGCCACAAAACAGAACGGGATGTGGACTGTCGCCTAATACCTGGGCAATAATATCCGATTGTATTTTCCGGCCCGACATCCCTCTTCTCAGTTTTGCAAAAATTAATCTGGAATTGGATACCATACCATCCTCACCTTCCTTGATCTTCTCGATCTTTTCGTAATCCGCGGTGTTGAATTGTATCGATTGAAGATGCGTGGTGTACACCCGTATGGTATCGTCGCCCACTTTTATATCAGCATGCATCAATGCATCGGGCAGGGTTGGTCGGGGATAACGGATCAGCCCGCTGTCGATGATCGGAAAGCGGGAAAAAATAACGCTGCCTGTAAAATGCTTATCCCCATCATCATCATGCGAAAAGAAATAGTAAGGGTAGTTGAAATGCTTACTGATATAAGTGAGATTAGGATAATAATCGGAAGCCTGTGAGTGAAAGAATTCCTGGAGGCAAATAATATCAGCGTCGGTTTGCTGGATCTGCTCCATCATCCGGAGGCGGGTTTGACTGCCTTTATTATTATTCCGCTTCATCTCAATAAAGCGCGCCACATTCCAGGTAGCCAACCTGAGGGAAGAGTTTTTCCGGCCTTCTGCAGATGCTTTTTCACCGGAAGGATGAAAGGCAAAAAAGATACTGATGCTTCTGATACCGAGCAGCAGGGCTATTGCAGAAATAAGCGCCAGCCTTCTTTTTACAAAAAGCCAGCCTGCCAGGAAGAGGATAACGATCACGAGGAGTATGGGAAAGCCGAGCCCCAGCACAGAAATAAACCACCAGCGGTCAGGATCAACAGAAGGCGCCAGGCATGCCAGCAGGAACAGTAATGCTGCCACTGCATTCAGGAACAAGAGGAACCCTTTTGTAAATGATCGAACCTTGCTGGCCATGAAGCGAATTTCGCATTTACTTTTTTGCCTTGATGCAAAAAACTAACAAAAAAGATCAAGGCTGCAGAAAAATGGCTAAAAATTACTGTGTAAGCCGAGCGCGCAGGGAACTCGCTCCGAGCTTACGTTTAGGTTGAAGACGCCACGGGCTCAAACAACCTCGCGCGCTTTCCTGCTGCTCAGGAACGGCATACACAGTAATTTTTTTAACGCCATTTTTCTGAGGCCGCTGCGGCGTGATAATGGAAGAGTTCTGTAGTCCAGATATATCCTGGAAGTTAATAAGTGGATCTTAAATATCTTCCTTGCTGGCTCTTTTCAGCAATTCTTTTTCTTCTTCTGTAAGGGAATTGTAACCGCGGAGATTGATCTTATCGAGTATCTCATCAATCCGCTGAGCGGTAACATTGGGTGTTCTTTTATAAGGGTGGGCAGATGATTTATAGAAAAGTTCCTGCTTGATGCTTTTTCCTTTCCTGGGCCTGTCAGGATTGAACAGGTCATTTACCCAATCATAGGCGCGGTTCATCCATCCTCCCCAGTCGTGACCACGGCGGAATGAATAAACAAAGAGGAAGCCGGTGAGTGCGCCAGCCAGGTGGGCGATATGTCCGCCAGGATTATTGAGCGGAATGGTAGCAAGATCGATCACCAGGTAAAAAATGGTAATGATCCAGATGGGTATGCCGCCATTCAGCATGGGAAAAATGCGGTAGCCGGGAGCGATGGTGGTAACAGCCGCTGCAATAGCCATTACACCTGCAGAAGCGCCGATGGCAGAGGCTAAAGGCATCATTGGCTTCAATGCCGGAAGAAAATTATAGGCAAGGATAAAGGCCAGTGCACCGCCGAGAGCTCCGTATATATAGATAGGGAATATTTTACGGTTGCCGGTCAGGTCCTGGAGGATATAACCGAAGACCCATAACCAAAGCATGTTGCCAACGATATGCCATACACCGGTATGCACAAACATATGCGTGATGATGGTCCAGGGCCGGGCGATGAGCTCGTGCATATTCGCCGGTAATGCAAACCATTTCAGTACGCGGGCATTGAACAGGGCTACAGGATCGGTGCCGGTTTCACCATGCTGCAGGTAAAAAATGGCCTGTATAAAGGCCAGGATCACAAACAATACCAGGTTAATGGCGACCAGGGTGATCAGCGCATTTTTTGCCTGTGCAAAGGATAGGCGTTTTTGGTATTCCTGTTCGTGTTCGTGATATGCCATACTGCGAGTTAATTAATTAGAAGAGCAAAGCAGAAAAAATGCTGCTTTCTTCTTTCCCGTTTTTCTTATTAATAAAACGTCCGGCGGTTGGTTTTGTTCCAAATAAATACAATTATAAGGCCGGTTATTGCGCCTCCGAGGTGGGCGAAATGGGCGACGGTGTCACCGGCAGAATTGCTAATGCCAAGCATTAACTCCAATGCTCCATAAATCAATACAAACCATTTAGCCTTAATAGGTATAAGAAAATAAACGTAGATCAGCGTATTAGGGAACAGGTAGCCAAAAGCTGCCAGACATCCAAAAATCGCCCCTGAAGCACCTACAGTGATCTGGATATGCGGAGAAAACCTTGGGTCGCGCAAGTATAGATTCTGTATTTCCTGGGGAGCACTTTTGAACTGCTCAAAAGCAGGGGCCATTTCAAAATACAGAACGATCAGATGGAGTACTGCCGCGCCTAAGCCTGTGAGAATATAGTATTGCAAAAATCTCTTTCCTCCCCAATAATTCTCCAGTTGACTTCCAAACATCCAAAGAGCCAGCATATTAAACAGGATATGATCAAATCCTCCATGCATGAACATATATGTGAGTAGTTGATGCGGTTTAAAAAACTCTGACCGCACATCATGCAAAGCGAAAAAATCGTCAATGAAAGAAGAGCCTTTACCGAAAGTCTCCTGCGCTATAAAGACTAGTACATTAATTATTAGCAGGTTCTTTACAACCGGGGGAAATGCGCTTGGCCTATAATATCGATAGTCATTCATATTCCACAAATTTAAGCTAAGAGGGCAAGAGGAAAAGGAAAAACAGGTCCGTTACATCCTTTTTAGCCTTTTGTTTTAAGTTTAAGTTGTACCACATTCTCAATATGCAGGGTATGCGGGAACATATCTACCGGCTGGATCCTGGTCACCTCATACTTTTCATCCAGCCAGTTAAGGTCGCGGGCCTGAGTAGCAGGGTTGCAGCTTACATACACAACTATAGGCGCAGCCATATCTAATATCTTTCTGACCAGCTTCTCGTGCATGCCGGCACGGGGCGGGTCAGTAATAATCACGTCCGGCTTGCCATGGGCGGCAAAAAAATCGTCATCACAGATATCGATCACATCACCGGCATAGAATTCCGCCTCTTTCAATTGATTCAGGGCTGCATTCTCTTTGGCATCTTCAATAGCCGCTTCGATCACTTCCACTCCCACTATTTTTTTAGCCCCTGGGCTAACAAAAATGCCAATACTGCCGGTGCCACAATACAGGTCATACACCGTTTCTTTTCCTGTAAGCTCAGCAAAATCACGGGTCACGCGGTAAAGCTGTTCGCCCTGGCGGGTATTGGTCTGGAAAAAAGATTTCGGCCCGATCTTGAAAAAAAACTCCTGACCACCTTCCGCAGCAGCCAGCTTTTCCATCACATATCCTTTGCCATGGTAGACCACTGGCTCCAGATCGTGCAGACTGTCGTTTTTCTTGGTATTGATCGTATACAGCAATGTGGTAATTGAAGGAAATTTTTCCAGCACATAATCGAGCAGGGCCTTGCGCTTTGGCTCATCCTCCTCTCCAAAAACGACATTCACCATCAGTTCGCCAGTAGTACAAAGTCGCACCATCATGGTCCGCAAAAGCCCTTCATGATTCCGTATATCATAGAAAGAATACTCATGCGTCCGGGCAAACTCTTTAATAGTCAACCGGATAGCATTAGTAGGCTCTGCCTGCAGGTAACAGGTTTCTATGTCCACAATCTTGTCAAACATGCCACGGGCATGAAAGCCCACCACATCCTGCATGCCATTGACAGTGGGGTCATTCAGCTCTTCCCTGCTCAGGTACCGCTTGTTACCAAAGGTATATTCCATCTTATTGCGGTAATAGCGGGTATCGGCAGCCCCCAGGATAGGTGCTATCAGCGGCAAATTCACTTTGCCGATACGCTGCAGGTTATCCCTCACCTGCTTTTCCTTGTATTGCAATTGTTTTTGATATGGCAGCATCTGCCATTGGCAGCCGCCACAAACTCCAAAATGCTGGCAAAAAGGTGTTGCCCTTTCCGGCGAATAGGAGTGGAATTTCAACGGCACCCCTTCAGCCCAGTCTTTTTTATTCCTCCCAAGGCGAACATCCACCACATCGCCTGGTACCACATTTTCAATAAAAATGACTTTACCATTCACTTTCGCGAGGGATTTACCCTCCGCAGCGTAGTCCTCCACCAGAATATTCTGAAGAACAATATTTTTCTTTTTTCTACTCACGGGCGCGAAATTACGAAGAGAAGGCTTTTCAGAGCCAGGAGTCTTTAGTCGGCAGTCTGAGGCTCAAAAGGATTTACATACCTATTTCGACATGGTAAAGCTTGTGCTGATTCGATGAACGATCAGGCTGCCGGCTCTGAAACAACCCTTAACCCCCTCTTTACATCTTTTACTTATTGAAAATGCGTTTTTTGAATAACTTTACTACCTATTCAGTCTTATGAAAAATTTGATCCTCATTCCTTTACTAGGCATTACAGCCCTGGTTTCCGCACAGCAGGGGTATGAAATAAAAGTAACGCTCAAGCCAATTACCAACCAATATATTTACCTGGGTCATTATTCCGGTAAGCAGTTTCCCGTTATTGATTCTATTAAGCTCAATGAAAAAAGTGAGGGTGTATTCCGTGGAAATAAGGAACTGGGAGGCGGGATTTACATCATTGCTTATCCCAAAAAAGACCGGTTCCTTGAATTGCTGGTAGATAAACAGCAACATTTTTCCATCATTGCCGACACTACCGACCCCATCCGTCATAGAAAATTCATCAACTCACCTGAAAACGATGCTTTCACTCTTTACCAGCAGGAAATGATGGGTAAGGGAAAGATCATCGATTCATTCAGTACCCAATTGAAAAAATCCACTAATGCGAAAGATTCAACATACTGGAGCGCCCAATTAAAAAAATCAACCGACGATATCTCCGCCTTCCGCAAGCAGGTAATAACTAAAAATCCCAATACTCTGCTGAGCCTGCTGATGCAATTGATGGAAGAGCCTAAGGTCCCACCTGCAGATAAGCAACCTGGCGGGAAATATGATTCCACTTTTGCCTATCATTATTTCAAAGATCACTACTGGGACGGGATCAATTTCTGGGACGACCGCATCACGCGCACGCCAGCTTCCCTGTTTGAAGAGCGGCTGGATAAATATTTCAATACCCTGGTTTATCCTTCTCCTGATTCTGTTAATAAAGAGATAGACCATATGCTGGCTTTTGCCAGCCCCAGCAAGGAAGTGACCCGTGTGTTGCTGGTACGCTTTGTGACCCGCTATCTCAACATGAAATACATGTGGGAAGATGCAGTGTTCGTTCACCTGTTTGAAAAATATTTTGCTCAAAAAGATTATGACTGGCTGACGCCACAGGGAAAAAAGCTGATCACCGACAGGGCTTACAGCCTGATGGCAAATATCATGGGCAACCCGGCTGAAAACATTTCACTCCCCGATACGGCAGGCAATACAAAAACCCTGTATGCCGATACTGCCCGCTTCACGCTTGTCTGCTTCTGGGACCCCACCTGCGGACATTGCAAAGAAACCCTCCCCCTGCTCGATTCCATGTACAGGGCAAAATGGAAGGCCAGCGGATTGAAAATATATGCAGTGGCCCGGGAAACCGACGGAACAAAAAATGACTGGCTCAATTTTATCCGCCAGCATCACCTGGAAGAATGGACCAATGTATATTATTCCAAAGAAGAAGAAAAGAACAGGATCGCTGCCAATATTCCCGGATATATACAGTTATATGATGCGCAAACAGTGCCCACGGTTTATTTGCTCGACAAAGACAAGCGGATCATTGCAAAGAAACTGACCTGGCAGCAAACGGATGAGATATTGCAACTCAGGTTGAAGCAACCCTGATGTTACCATACATTACACCATTGAAACCATCACTATGATCAAAAACTGGCTGCCGGCGATCGCATTGTCCCTCATCGCAGGTTCTGCATCCTCGCAAACCCTGTTTACCTATGGCCCCCACAAAGCCGATGCAAAAGAGTTTGTAAAAGCTTTTGACAAAAACAACCAGCAATCCTCTACAGCAAAAAGCAAGGCCATGCGGGAGTATCTTGACCTGTATATCAATTCCCGCTTAAAGATCCGCCAGGCGTACGATCTGGGTTATGATACATTGCCACAAATAAAAGCGGAAGCAGAAAACCTGCGCAACCAGATCGTAGATAATTATATGAGCGATCCGGATGCTATCAGCCGCCTGACCAAAGAAGCATTCCAGCGAAGCCAGAAAGATATTCATGCTGCACATATCTTCATAGCTTTTAGCAGCGACACAACTGAGGCTGGCCAGAAACTGGCCACTGTACAAAAAAGATTGGCCAAAGAAGATGATTTTATGCTGGTGGCACAGCAATTATCCGACGATCCTGCAGCTAAAACCAATAAAGGCGACCTGGGTTATATCACGGTATTTACCCTGCCTTATGAATTTGAAAACATCCTTTATTCCACCCCTGCAGGCCATTATTCCAAACCCTATACCTCCAAAGCAGGTTATCATATTTTCAAGAACCTTGGTGAAAGAAAAGCAGCAGGCAAAATGAAAATACAGCAGATATTGCTGGCTTTTCCTCCTGAGATGACGGAAAGCGACCGTCAAAAAATGGCACGCCTGGCAGATTCCCTGTATCAACGCATCAATAAAGGAGATGATTTCGGCCAGCTCGCCGCCACTTTCAGCAATGACTATGGAAGTGCAGCCCGCCAGGGAAGTTCTCCTGATGTGGCAGTGGGCCAGTATGAGCCTGTATTTGAAAAAACCGTGTGGTCATTGTCCAAAGATGGCGCCATAAGCAAACCTTTTACAACCGAACATGGCTACCATATTGTAAAAAGGACCGGATGGGTGCCGGTCGTTTCCAATCCGGCAGATAAGGAAAACAACCAGGAACTGGAAATGAAAGTGAAATCGGATGACCGATGGAAAACAGCGAAAGATTTTATTTATGCCAGGGTCAAGGCCAATCCTGGTTTTCAACACGGCGCCTATAGCAATGCTGCGCTATGGGCAGCAACCGACAGCCTGCTTGCCGGACGGCCGGTAAAAGGCTTTGAACAACAGGCTGAGCTTTTTCATATCGGAGATGCTGTATTCCATATGTCTGATTGGATACAGTATGCACAGATGTACCGCTATATGCCGGGCGGAGCTTCCACAAGGCCTTACCCTGCGCTCTTTGAAGAGTTCGGCAATAATTCCATGTACCAGTACTATCGCGATCACCTCGAAGATTATAATGAAGAATTCCGCAACCAGATGGCTGAATTCCGCGATGGCAATCTGTTCTTCGAGATCATGCAAAGGGAAGTCTGGAACAGGGCGCAAACCGATTCGGCAGCTCTTCTATCCCTGTATGAAAAGAATAAGGCGCAATATAACTGGCAGCCCAGTGCCGATGCTGTCATCTTTTTTTCTTCCGATCAAACCACTGCCAGGTCACTGGCAGATGAGTTGAAAAAAAATCCTGCAGGCTGGAAGATACTGGCAGAAAAATTAAGTGATAAAATTGTAGCCGATTCTTCCCGTTATGAGTGGACACAATTGCCGGGAAATAATGGCAAAAATGCTCCAAAGCCAGGGGCAATAACGCCACTTAGCGTAAATCAAACAGATAATACGGCATCCTTTGCTTATATCATAAAAGTGTATTCCCAACCTGGTACCCGTTCTTTTAATGAAGCCAGGGGACTGGTGATGAATGACTACCAGGTGATGCTGGAAGAGCAATGGACAAAAGAACTACGGAAGAAATATCCGGTAGTAGTTGATGAAAAAGTATTGGGAGAGATCAGTAAATAAAGGTTAAAGCAACTGCCTCACCACATCTGCCACCATATGCGGCTTTCCTAACGTATAATAATGTAATACCGGCACCCCATTTTTCTTCAGATCCTTTGACTGTGCCAACAGCCATTCTTTTCCTATTTCCTCTACCTCCAAATCCGTCTTGCATTTCAGCACCTCATTTGCAAGCTCTGCAGGAAGATCTATATGAAAAGTTTTGGGCAATACCGTCAGTTGTTTCTTATTGTAGATCGGCTTTAAACCCGGGATGATCGGAACCGTAATGCCGGCCTCACGACAGGATTTTACAAAAGCGTAAAATTTTTCATTGTCAAAAAACATCTGGGTCACAATATAGTCGGCACCACAATCCACTTTCTCTTTCAGATAGCGGAGATCGGTTTGCATATTGGGCGCTTCAAAATGTTTTTCAGGATAACCAGCCACTCCAATACAGAACTCTGTTTTCTGTGTGCCCTTCAGATCTTCTTCAAGATAGATGCCCGCATTAAGATTGGTCACCTGTTTCAGCAATTCGCTGGCATAGCGGTGGCCGCCAGGCTCAGCATCAAACGTAGTCTCATTTTTTGCTGCATCGCCGCGAAGCACCAGCACATTGTCGATACCCAGGTAGCGGAGGTTGATCAGGGCGTCTTCGGTTTCATTGATATTAAAACCTCCACAGATCAGGTGAGGCACAGTATCCACATTGTATTTGTTCATGATGGCAGCGCAAATGCTTTCTGTACCCGGCCGTTTCCGGATCACTACTTTCTCAAAGCTGCCATCAGCACGTTTTTTAAAAATATGCTCGCTGCGGTGATAGGTAACATTGATAAAGGAGGGCTTGAATTCCATTAAAGGATCAAGGTGTTTATACAAAGCCTCAATTCCTTTTCCTTTCAGCGGAGGCAGCACTTCAAAAGAGATCAGCGTTTCTTTTGCCTGTTTGATATGGTCGATAACTTTCATAGTAGTTTTTAGGCCCGCGGGCTATTCGTTGGGGTGCAAATCTAATACAGAAAGGCTTAATAATTCAAGCTGATGTGATTGTTCGTTGGCTATCGACTACATTCAAAAGAATAGCTAAAACTTCCCTCCTCCCTTATAATCAGCCCTGCATGCCTTATTTTTGCCACCCATGTCAATAGCTATTTATGCCAAAAACCTTGTAAAGCGATACGGCAAGCGCACAGTCGTAAACCATGTCAGCTTCGAGGTAGGGCAAGGAGAGATCGTAGGGCTGCTCGGCCCTAATGGCGCCGGTAAAACCACTTCGTTTTACCAGGTGGTAGGTTTGGTACGCCCCGATGAAGGCCAGGTATTCCTTGATCAGGACGATATCACCTCCCTGCCCATGTATAAACGCGCCAAGATGGGGATCGGCTACCTGCCACAGGAGGCATCCGTATTCCGTAAGCTAAGCGTGGAGGACAATATCAGCGCCGTGCTGGAAATGACCAATCTTTCCAAAGCAGAGCAAAAAGACAAGCTGGAATCCCTGCTCGACGAATTCCGCCTGCACCATGTACGTAAAAGCAATGGGGACGTATTGAGCGGTGGCGAAAGAAGAAGAACGGAAATAGCCCGGGCCCTGGCTGTAAACCCCAAATTTATCCTGCTGGATGAGCCCTTTGCAGGTATTGACCCTATTGCCGTGGAAGATATCCAGGCCATTGTGGCCCGGTTGAAATATAAAAATATCGGCATACTTATTACCGACCACAACGTAACGGAAACCCTTTCCATCTGCGACAGGGCTTATCTGTTGATCGACGGTAAAATATTCCAGCAAGGCTCTGCCGAAGAGCTGGCAGCAGATGAGCAGGTAAAGAAACTCTACCTTGGCCGCAACTTTGAACTGAAACGCAAAGATTATCTGCATGAAGAAGCGCTGAAAGCTTCTGAAGGAAGAGAATAGCTTTTACCGATGATTCCCTCAAATTAGTTATTTTGCCAGCGACTATGAGCCTGTTAAGCCCTGCCATATCATCCCTTGCCCGTATGCGCCTCTGGCGCATAGAAGGATGGAAGAAAAACCCGCTGGATGCACAGCGGGAGGTGTTGCAGGACCTGGTCACTTCTGCCCAATACACCGAATTCGGGCGGAAATACAATTTTGCAGAGCTTTTTAATATCCGCTCGTTCAAACAGGCTGTGCCAGTACATGAATACAACGACCTGAAGCCCTATATCGAACGGATCATGCACGGCGAACAGAATATACTCTGGAACACGCCCGTATTCTGGTTTGCCAAAAGCAGCGGCACCACCAGCGATAAAAGCAAGTTCATCCCCATCAGCGAAGAAAGCCTGGAAGACTGCCATTTCAAAGCAGCCAAGGATGTGCTTACCATGTATTACCAGTTCAACCCCGACTCGGCTTTGCTTACCGGCAAAGGTCTGGTGCTTGGGGGCAGCCATAATATCAATCCCATGAACAATGAAGCACAATACGGCGATCTGAGCGCCGTGTTGCTGCAAAACACACCTTTCTGGGGCCATTGGCTGCGCACGCCCGATCTTAGCATCGCTTTGATGGACGAATGGGAGAGCAAGATTGAAAAACTGGCCGAGAGCACCATCCATGAAAATGTGACTTCCATTTCGGGAGTGCCTACCTGGACGCTGGTGCTTTTCCGCAGAATACTCGAGATCACCGGCAAATCGACCATGGCGGAGGTATGGCCTTCCCTTGAATTATACATGCATGGAGGCGTTTCCTTCACGCCCTATAAAGAACAATTTCAGAAACTGATCGGGAAAAACATTCATTACCTGGAAATGTACAATGCCAGCGAAGGTTTTTTTGCCGCGCAGGAACGTCCGGGCGATGATGGCATGCTGCTGTTTACCGATCATGGCATATTCATGGAGTTCATGCCCGTGAGTGAATACGGGAAGAAACATCCGCGAACAGTAGGGCTGCAGGATGTTGAACTGGGAAAGAACTATGCCCTGGTGATCAGCACCAACGGAGGGCTATGGCGTTATATCGTCGGAGACACCATCCGCTTCACTTCCCTGGCGCCCTATCGCATCAAAGTATCCGGAAGGCTGAAGCATTATATGAATGCTTTCGGAGAAGAAGTGATCGTCGATAATACAGATAAAGCCATTGCCGAAGCCTGCAAAAAAACAGGTGCAATTGTAAATGATTATACGGCCGCTCCTGTTTATTTTTCCGACAGCTCCAATGGCGCCCATGAATGGCTGATCGAATTTGAAAGACCGCCTGCAGACCTGGAAGCATTTACCCGTGAACTAGATACCGCACTCAAAAATATCAACAGCGATTACGAGGCCAAGCGGCATAAGAACATGGCATTGGGATTACCTGTAGTGCATGCCATGCAAAAAGGCAGTTTCAATGAATGGCTGCGCAGTAAGGGAAAACTGGGCGGGCAGCATAAAGTGCCTCGCTTAAGCAATGAAAGACAATATGTGGACGCAATACTCAAGATGAATACTGTTGCTGGAAACGAAGCAAAAATCCAACACTGAACTATTAAAACAAATAAATGAAACTGGTAGAAAACAAAGTAGCTATCGTAACAGGTGCCGCCCGCGGCATCGGCGAGGCCATTGCACTTAAACTGGCAGAACATGGAGCGAATATCGCTTTCACTTATGTAAGTGACAGCAGCAAGGAAAAAGCACTGGCGCTTGAAGAAAAGCTGAAAGCCCTGGGCGTAAAAGCCAAAGCATATCAAAGCAATGCCGGTGATTTTGCCCAATGCGAAGCGTTCGTCAATGATGTGCTGAAAGAATTCGGTACAGTTGATATCTGCGTGAACAATGCCGGTATTTCAAAAGACAATCTCCTGCTGCGTCTAACCCCTGAACAATGGGACGAAGTGATCCGCGTGAACCTCAACAGCGTTTTCTACATGACCAAGCAGGTGATCCGCCCGATGATGAAGGCCAAAGCGGGCAGTATCATCAATATGAGTTCTATTATTGGAGAAATGGGTAATGCGGGGCAGAGCAGCTATGCAGCAAGCAAAGCTGGCATTATTGGTTTTACTAAAAGCGTGGCAAAAGAACTGGGCAGCCGGAACATCCGTTGCAATGCAATAGCACCGGGCTTTGTGGAAACAGATATGACGAGTTATTTGAAAGAAGGGGATGCCGCAGATAAATATAAAGCAGGGATTCCTTTGGGAAGGTTTGCTTCTGCGGAAGATATTGCGAATAGTGTGTTGTTTCTGGCTTCGGAGATGGGGGCTTATATTACGGGGCAGACGATCAGTGTGTGTGGAGGATTGAACATTTAGAGCCGCCAGGTGACATATCAATTCTGCCTATTAAAATACGTAACTGACAGACAGTCCAGCGAAAATATTAGTGGAGTTTCTATTTATAGAAGCTCCTTGTGTATCAAATTCATGTCTCCATTGGTAATTCAATGACCGGACCAATGAAAGATTGGCTGAATAAATTAATCTGTTGGAGACCCATGAATGATTTGCGTTCACCGAAACATCTACCCAATGCGATCCGAAATTTCCACTTGAAGCAAAAGCCATATAATAGAAGTCGTTATTCCTTGTTATCCGTTCAATAAAGAATCCCGTCTTCTTCAATTTGTTGATCCAATTTAATCCTATCGTTTGGCTATTGGAGCCAGGGCCAATACCAGCACCTATCACCTGGCCGCGTTGAGTATACCCATGTAAGACCTGATAATGGTTATACCAGATCGGGCGCTCGCGAAGCAGGGCTGTTGAGGTATTTTCAAGATTAGCAAATTCCATCATCAGCTCAAGATCCTTATTTGCTTTTCTGGAGAATAGTTTTCGTAAACCAATAATATAGGCTCTGGAATGCTCTGGCTCAAGAATAAAATCTCTTAGGTTTTGAGAATGATCGTTGCGTCCAAATTCAGCATATACTTCTGCTTTCTCTTTGGGCAAAGCAAGTCTCATAAAAAATGAAATCATTTGATCCCGTTTTTTTGCATCCTCATTATCAAGTTGCCCTTTAAAGAAGGCCCCCAGTACCGGTAAATAGCCATCGAAACTTGCTGGAACATCTGAGTCATACATGTAAAAGACGCGTGAGAAACCAACAAACAGCCCTTTGGTCCATTTTGGCTGCCAAACTAATACCATTCCATTTATATACCGATCATCCTCTGGCTTGGGCGTATAAAGTCTGTTACCGTCAAATAGTCGCCCTGTATCTGGAGGCAATATGCCAGATCCTTTAAGTTTTCCCGCAATCAATTGCCATTCAAATGAGCCAATAGGAGACAATACAGGAGCAGTACTATTAAATGTAAGATGTACAAATCCAGGTGCATTATTACTCATAAGCAAAGAGTTCCGGATGCCTGGCCCCCACCAGAGATTTTCGGTTGATACGCCTAATGCCAGTTTCTTAAAGTTAAACTTTACACTGGATTGACCTGCAAACACCTTAGCATAACTTCGGGTCCCGTATTTTTCCGGATTATCAATTGTATTGAGAAAAACATAGTAATTAGCCCAGATGCTATCTGAATAAGAGGACGGGAATGTTCCGAAATTTTTATTATTCGCATATACAAACTCAGGTCGCAATTGAATACTAAGCGGGCCAATCTTTGCAAAAACTCCAGCGCTAAATTGATTTTGATACCCTCTTGCCTGTATCATTGAACCATCATTCCATCCGTAAGGATGATGTGAATTATATTGTTGCTGAAAAGTAACTGGAAGTATCCGTAATTTCCCCTTTCCTTTCGCGAAAGAAAATGAATTTTTGTTCTCCGAAGCCCCTAATGCCAATGGATGATAAAGTGAATCAAATTCTTCATCATCAAGAGCATTTAGCGGGCGGATCATAAACGAGCGATTAGAATCCCTTTCCCCTGCTATCTGTTGACGTCGCCAGACCTCCTCTAATAATGGCGTTCCTACAGGAAGGGTTTGTGTAAGTCCGGTTTTAAAGAAAATCAGGGTCAAACAATAACATGAAGCCCTAATAAACCTTCTATTGATCATTCAAGGAGTTTAAAGAGTCAAAAAGAGGAAATCAATACGCATTGTCCTCTGATTTAAACATATTAACAACAGTCTGAAGAATAATTTGTAAGTCCAACCAGAATGTCCAGTTTTCCATATACCATACATCAAATTCAACACGCTTTTGCATTAAGTATGGTTTCCGGGTTTCGCCTCTAAAACCGTTTACCTGAGCCCATCCTGTAATACCAGGCTTCACCCAATGACGCATCATATAATTTTCCACACTTCCTTTTGATTGAATATTCAAGGGTACCGGGTGAGGTCGTGGACCAATTACTGACATGGAGCCAAGCAACACATTGAAGAACTGAGGAAGTTCATCTAAACTTGTTTTTCTTAAAAACTTTCCAATCCCTGTAATACGCGGGTCGTTTTTTCTTGCTTGTTGATAGTTTCCCCCCTCATCAATATCCTTGCTGGTATGGACCATTGTCCGGAATTTATAACAAACAATCGGCTTATTATTCAATCCCCACCGCTCCTGTTTAAAAAATACAGGCCCCCTCGAAGTAAACTTGATAACAAGACTGATTATTGGAATAAGCCAGGACAAGATCAGGATGGTGACCAAACCTGCAAAAATAAGATCGAATACTCTTTTATAGATCTTATTATCAATTATATCCAAAGGAAGAGACCGGAGAGTAATAATAGGAAGTGTTCCGAGAGTGCCTACATGAATTCTTCCTGAGCCAAAGCGTTGATAATAAGGAACAATTCTAACTCTTTTTCCCTCTTTCTCACCAACAGTTACAATTTTATCCAACTGGGATTCATTGTCAATAGGAAGCGTTACCACTATGTCATCAAGCTCATAATTGGCAACAATCGTGGCTATATCCGCTGTTTTCCCTAAATAATGACCATTGATCGAAGGATTAACATTATCATCTATAAACCCGGTAAGAGAATACCCATAATTATTACCTTTAACATATTGATTATAGAAATTCAAGCCATTATCTCCTGCACCAACAATTAAAACCTTCCGGCTAACTTGTTTGCTTTTACGTATGTATTTGAATATTAAGCGAACAATTATTTTCTGAATCGGGATAACAATAAAAATAAGAGAGCATTGCAGAAATAAGCTTTTTAATTCAAACGGATATTCCTTGAGGATCTGAGAGAAAAGAAAAGATGCAAGTAGAGAATAAACGATCAAGGTTTTAAGGAAAACCGTCCATTCATAGGAAAAAGAAGTAGCACGGAAATCCTTATACAAACCGACAGCCCTTCCCGACACAAACCAACAGGCCAGCGTACAGAAAAGAATTACAAGATGGCTGCTTGAAAACAGACTGGAGTAATCAGACGCAGATCTACCCTGCAAAAACACAGTAATCAGCGCCAACAACGCCAGATCGAGGGCTATTTTGGCCCGGACAGATGGATTATTATACCTGTACATAAGTTAAGGTTGGAGGTCTATCATAAGATGAAGGTAATAGTTGTTGACAAAAAAGCTTGCCAAAACGTTGCTTGACAAAATCAATGGGAAGTTAGCTGAACAAAATTGATAACACAAAGGAAATCAATCATTTGTATATTATTAACGGCAAGAAATGGTTTTTATTATTTATCGCTGTAATATTAACACAATCAACCAGTTCTTGTAAATGACCTAAAAGCTGCTAGCCTTTTGCATTCAGGTAGAGCTTGGCGAGGAATATCCGGCCCAGATTCTTCTGCAGTCTGAAGTGTTCCCCTATCCTTAGCCGGTAATGGCGTTTTAATACACGGCCGTGTTCACTCAATACCCTGAGCATGTCCTTATATTGAGATGTTTTTCCAGTTTCATGAATGCGGAAACTTCCCAGAAAATCATCCGTATAATGGAACTTAAATCCTGCAATATCCGCCTTGGCAAAAAAATCGACGTCCATACAATAGTTCAAGTCTGCATCAAGCGGAAAGACCTTATCTGAAACTCTTTTGCGCCAAAAAGCAGTAGGCTGAAGAGGAACAAACCTGCCGGTCCGGAAACGATCGGAACGCCATTGATGTGATTTACATTTTCTAATCTCCCCTCCCTTTTCATTAATAAGAACATAATCTCCATATACTACGTCACTCTCCGTATTCCTGAAGATCTCTGCAACCTTATGAAGTGCCCCATCTTTATACAAATCGTCACTGTTTTGCCAGGCTACAATATCACCTGTTACAAACTGGTATGCTTTATTGATACCATCCGTCTGGCCATTATCCTTTCTGGAAACCACCCGTACAAACTTGTACCCTGAAGCAATTTCCAGTGTTTCATCCTTTGATCCCCCATCTGCCAATAGCACTTCTATATTTTCATAGTTCTGCATGCTAATCGACTCAAGGGTCGAAGAAAGATATTTGGCTGAATTGAAAGTTGGAACAATTATACTAAACTTCATCACTTATTATCGAATATGTTCAATAGACTGTGTTATATCTTATCGCGATCCACCATTAAAATTCGTTCATTATTTTACATACCCTTTCTATATCATCTGGCTGATGATAGTATGAGATCGGTAAACTAAGCGTTGTTTTGTGGATCACATCTGCAATAGGGGTTCGTTGATCATCAATTATGCCCTGCATCGCCTTTTGCTTAACTGGTGCAACCGGATAATGAATCTCGGTTTTTACTCCCTTTTTCAAGAGAAACTCCTTTAACTCATCTCTTCTCTCGTGCCTTACATTGTATATATGAAAAACGTCTTCATACCCGGTTTGTTTGACAGGCTTTATAAAATCATCTTTCAACAGTTGTTGATATATACCCGCCAACTCTCTTTTGTGTTGACTGATTTGATCTAATTTCTGCAACTTTATCAGAAGAAAAGCAGCTTGCATTTCATCCAGCCTGGAATTAAATCCAATTATTTCGTTGTAATACTTTTCTTTAGACCCATAGTTTCGCATGGCCATCAACTTGTCAAACAGGAGTTCATTATTCAGGGTCAGTGCCCCTGCATCTGCCAGAGCTCCAAGATTTTTTGTTGGATAAAAACTAAATGCAGCAATATCCCCGAAAGAACCTGCTTTTGCATTATTATACTTCGCTCCGTGTGCCTGTGCGCAATCCTCTATTACTTTCAGCCCATGCTTGTGGGCAATTGAAAGAATAGGGTCCATGTCGCATACTTTGCCATACAGGTGAACAACCAGGATAGCCTTGGTTCTCGAAGTGATTTTTTCCTCTATCAATCGGGGATCAATATTGTAAGTATTAATGTCCGGCTCTACCAATACCGGCTGCAACCTGTTATGAACTATTGCAAGGATTGTTGCTATATAGGTATTTGAAGGAACGATTACTTCGTCGCCTTCCTGAAGATCAAGAGCACGCAGCGCCATTATCAATGCGTCCAGCCCATTGGCCACACCTATGCAGTGAGTGGTGTTGCAATATCTGGCAAAAGCTGCTTCAAACTGCTGAACTTTCTTTCCCAGGATATACCATCCACCTCTTACTACTTCATTAAAGGCGCGATCATACTCTTCAAAAAAGGGTTGATTCAGCCGGCCCAGATTTTCATATTCAATCATCATGATCAGTATCTTTCAAAAATGTAATCGTTGGGATCATAGTACTCAGATGCAAGCACCATCAGAATGGCATCGGGGGAAAACTGATCCATCTGATGCCAGTCTTCCGGCATTATCAAAAGGCATTTATGAGGCTTGTCAAGATCAAAATATTCCTCTTTACTGCCATTATTACTATATATCCTGCATGCTCCTTTGATACAAACAGCAGCCTGAACGGTCGCTTTATGCCGATGTCCACCTCTTACCGAATCATCGACACCATAGATATAAAAAATCCGCTTAATATCGAAAGGCATCACTTTTTCAACTACTGTAAGATTTCCCCGCTTATCTGTAAACGTCTTAAGATCAACTAATGTCGCCATCATTTAAAATTTTCTGATAATGAAAGTGCTTTTTGAAATTTAGATTCAGCAATTGGAATAGTGATATTCTTCCGCCTTTAAATTGAAAGAGCCGTTCAATAATATAATTCTTTAAAATTGTCTTTTTTGCAGGAGACCTCTTTCGTGCGCCATTTATATTTCCTGTCTGTATAACAGTTTTTAGGTTTTTCTCCATTTGCAAGAGCCTTTCAACATACGGGTAATAAACAGCATTTTTCACCTCCGGGTCCAATTCATACAGCGAACCTGAAAGAGAAACTACACCATCTGTGAAAAATTTCAGCCCATGAAAATGAAAGAAAATAACAGGAAATTCCTGACCATTATCCTTTCGTTTTATTGTTAAAGTGTCCTCCTGTCTGGCAGCAAAATAGCGCTGGATATTCCATGGAGCCACACCGCATCCTTCATGCTCCGACACATGAACACCTTTGAAGCGAACAGGCCAGTCGTCCAGGTATTTCTGATCTCCAAACTTCCCATCCTCATGCCTGTCAAAACACCACTCGAGGCAACGTTCACGCCACCACTCCAACGCATCCTGTCCCCGTTTATCGTTCCGGAAGTACATAAACTGCACACAATAGATTCCATTCGAGTCTGACTGATCATATTCCTTCGTGTACCGATGTCCGGTAATTATCACTGAATCACCCTTAGCCTCATCAATAATGATTTGTGGATTCATGTAAAACTCCATGTCAGCATCTATATAAGTACATGCATCCAGATTGAAACTGGATATACAATAGCTGATAATAGCAGGAGTGCAAGTCCAACAATATTCGGCAGCAGATCTGGTTGGTTTTACTTCAAGAAGTTTTTCGTCTTCAAATTCTTTCAGTGAAATAAGTACAAGGTTGGGGAGCCTGATCTGTGACAATATACCATAACATTTATCATCAAAAGCAACAACGAATAGCTGAAAGGAAGGACAGCAACGTTTCAATGACTCATATAGCACCAGGCCACGTGTCAGGTAATTTGAATCAAAAAGGGTACAAAAATTAATCATGGAAAGCCGAAAGTAATTTATTTAGCCTGCGCTTTGCGATAACAACAGGCGTTTTAATTTTTTCATAGCGGATTTTGCTTAATGTAGCCTTTTTACATCGATGAAACATTGAAGATGGGTAGTTGATTATACCCAGATCAGCAACCTCAAGAGCAAATCCGTATTGTTTTTCAAGCCATGCGCAGATGAACAAAAAAAGCAATTGTCTTTCTGAGGCTTGCTGAAATGGCACACGCAGATACATTACCTCCGCCCAGCAAGGAGAGTTTCTGATAGTACGTTTGCCCGCTTTTTGTATATAGCCAGGGCTCACCCGTTGAGTCCCTTTTACTATCATACTGGACAACCAGTATTTACCCTTATCCATCTCCTTCATTACCGTATGAAGCTTGTCTTCCCCGGTATAGGCATCTATAATTCCTGGCTCAAATTCCAAAGCTGATATTCCTGAAGAAATTGACTCGGAAAGGCTTGTATACAAACGTAAGTCAGTTCCTTGCGTATCAGATTTGAACCAATCAACATAACTGACGCCAACCTGGCTGAGTGAATCTGATAAGGTGATCGCTGGGATATCAATCTCCTTCTCCACTTCAAACAAGCTGGCAAAAGCCCATGGGGCAAGTTTCTCATTATCCGGACGAAGCGAACTGGAGCAGTATGGAGACGATGTTAAAAAAAACCGGCTTGCTTCATTATTTTCCGTAGAAACAATCCTGTTAAAGGTTATCAGTCTTCGATACCCTTTATTCTCTTCCTGCTTTACCTGAAAATCCCGGTCATCAGCATCAAAAGCGATACAGATCGACAACGGTGCTATTTCCTTCCATTTTTCATTTATTTCTCCTGATGCGCCAATATCTATTAAAACAGGCGGTTGTTGCTTAAAAATGGCTAAAGACAGTATCTCTCTGATTATACTCATTTCTATTTATTAATTGATCCTGGCAATAAATCCCTTATAAATGATCTTCCTGCCGTCCAGAAAAATAACCGAATCATTATGATATTCCGCTACAATAGAATATTTTTCCTCAAATCTAGCGAGTATGCTATTATAGCTGAGAAACCAGCAAGGATAACTCGCCTCATAAATACTCTTAGGGACTTTCTGAATACATATACGATCTCTTTCCTCATAATTGAAATAGGTATTTTCAACTATGATATATGGAATTTTATAACTGAATAATTTATCCAGTAAATCGTAGGGCTTCTCAATATAAGGAAGGGTGCAACTCAGCAGTAAAACATCTACTTTTTCAGTATTCAATAACGCTTCATCTACCGTATAAAAAAAACGCAGATGATCGTCCTGGATGCTGGCTATACCTTCTTTTACAAAACTTGGCTGTTCTACTACATTCCAACTCAACCGGTTTAAGCTGTCCAAAAAAGATTTATTCTGAAAATAAGAACTGCCAAGCGCTCCTCCGAAATCAACTACACTGAGAACATTTTTCTGTTGATTGGCAATCCACATCAACGCAGCAAGTAAAGGCCACGAATATTCTATCTCATCAAATAAAACAGAGTCCCTTTCATATTTAGCTTTACCATTTTTGACAAGAAGAGTGGCTGTCTTTACCTTCTCCAGAATATTATCAGCATCATATCCTGTGCACTGTGCATTGGCACTTTCCCAGGTAGCGTAATTGCCGCTCCAACCGGCTTGTGAAAAAAAAGCTTTTGCCCTTCTTGCTATTGTAATAAGCCGATAATAAATATTCTTCATTCGAATTGCTAATAAATAACCGGTGCAGGAGTATCTGTTGTCCGGTAATGGTGGTTTCCTTCAAAATAAACATCGAAGATATGAAGGGCATCATCCTCCGTAAAAAAACTGCTTTTAACTCCCGGCCAATTTTTCACATCACTCCGATCAACTATATTCCCAATAAAGATCCTGGTCTCCATATTCTTGTAACCTAAAGCACTCAATGCACTGGCCCTATGATTTCCATCCAATAAAATATATGCATTGGCCTCTTTATTTTTTAATACCAACACTTCTGCATAACCGTACTTCCTGGGAAGGTAACCATTTAAAGAAATTGATTGATACGCCGACTTTAATGCACTAAATTCATTTTCTATTATCTTAAACGGGATTCCTTTCGCAGAGAAATGCGTAATAATATCAGGAATTCGCTCCGGGCTCATGTCATAAGCATTGTAGCCTGGATCGATAAAAGAGCTCCAGGGATATTGCCACAGAGGATATTTCTTACTTAAATCTACCCCCAGGGCTTCACCAAAAGAGGTTGGGCGATAATATCTCAGAAAATCTATAAACTGCTCCTTAAGCGCTTCTTCATTTTTGCCTTCATGCAATCCAATAATATACGTTTCGTAGGGATTGTACTCATTCTGCCCATACCTGAACCCACAATAATGTACACATTTTGAAATTTCTACAACCCTTGCTTTACTCAGTAATCGTGATTTAATCCTTTGTTTTAGTCTAATGCCATTAAACATGATCACCGTTATTGTTGCGCTCAAATAAATATACATTCACCGGCTGTCCCTTGTAAAAATCGATTACATCCTTCTTCTTCAGCTCAAAATGGTTTTCCCTGAACTTCTTCAGTATTAAATCTTCATTATTCTCATAGCTCTGGATATGGCTCCAGGGCTCTTTTGATTTTCCTTTCAACACAGCCACAACACTCATAAAAGCGTTGACGATAGGCTTGACCCCGTTTTTAATTTTGCTTAGAACACCTTCACCTGGCTTCACATTAAAGGTCTGTACCAGGATCTGTTTTCGGGTAACACGGCATAGTTCCTTTATTCCGGTAGCAAGAACAGGCTCCGGAAGCAAATGAAATAATCGCCAGCAAATAGAATAATCTATCGAAAGCCCTTCCAGGGGAAGCTGTGTAATATCTCCAGGACCAAGTTTTACCTGCGTTGCGTTTTTGAAGAGACCAATCTTTTCCTTTGCCTCATCAAGCATATTTTCCGAAATATCAAGACCAATAACGTTTTGATCAAATTCTGCATAATAAGGTAAAAATCTTCCGGTGCCCACCGGAAGGTCCAATATTGTTGAAGACGGAAGGACCGTTTTTAAAAAGTCCCGGACAAATACCTGCTCTTTGTCCCAAATTGGCTCTACCACCCGATCCTTCTCATAAGTGGAAGCAATTTCCTTATCATAAGCATCTTTTGCATTGTAGCTTGAACTTGTCATGTTTTTGAATTATTCTAATCTGTTTTGAAATGAATTAAAAATTTTTCGAACCAAAAAATAATACGGAATCAGGCCTCCTATAGCAAGTGCGATCACTGTTCCCAACAAAACGCCAGGCACACCAATTACATTCACCAGCCATATAGAAAGAACGATATTCAGCGTTAATACAACGGCCACTATTATCGCCTGAGGGCGGGCTATGTTCAACGCATTTAACAGGCAGGATATATTCCCATTGAATGCATTAAGGAAAAGCCAGCATCCAAGTACTATAAGTAGTAGTCTGGAAATTTTGACTTCCCCGCCCAACCATATATCTACCACATAAGGTGCCAAGAAAATAAATGCCACTGCTGATAATAATAAGAAAAGCGCGGAGATCAGGATTGATTTCTTAAACGTATTCTTAATCCATGTAAAATCCCTTCTCCCATAAGCATGAGCATAAGCCGGCCATAAGCTGGCCATATAAGTATCCGTCAAAAGTGCAGGTATGGCAAACAACTTCATTCCAACAGTATACTCTGTAACAGACTCATAATTGGTATAATGTGCCAGAATTAAACTATCAGTCTGATATGCCAGAATCGCAGCTACCTGAAGATAGAAGAATAAACTGCCCTGTTTAAAAAAACCAATTGCATCCCGAAACTTCACTTTCCATGTTTTTGGGAAATACTGTGGGTTCTTTGTAAAAAACCAGATCCAGTTTAAAACGGCAAAGAAAAGGGGGAATGCAAAAATCGCAATACTGACCCATTTCATTCCAAGATCAGCTTTGATTACAAAGATCAAAAAAAGAAAAGAAGAAATACTTCGTCCCAATTCCCATAGGTTGGCATAATAGCCCTTTTGAAGGCCTCTCTGTATCAGGGAAATTAAATTAACCAGCAGCGTAATGCCAAAACAAAGGCCAATCACTGTTAAGGTGCTATATAAATCAGGCGCAAGATGCTCAGGTGTTGCAAATAATTTTTCCCAGCGTACAAAATAAAAGCTGATACAAAATGTAGATAGAAAAGCGAGAACAATCAACGCCAAACTAACACAGGCAATACTGATCTGTTTCCTGATTTCAGCAAAGTTTTCACCATTCGCCCCCTGAGCCTTTGCTACATTATTCATTAACTGGTTTCCGAACCCAAAATCCATAAAACCCATAAGAGCAACAAATGATGAAAGGGTGGCCCATAATCCATACTTTTCTACTCCGAGATACATAAGTATCATTCGTATGGAAAAAAAAGACAATGAAGCCGTTAGTATTTTTGCCAGGATACCTGTAACAGATGTCAGAAATAAACTCCTTTCCCGATCTGATTTCATTACCTTCTCTCTAGCCCGATAAATGAATGATAGTATCACTTTTATATTAAACTTTTCAATGTCATTTAATTAATACCTGTTGCCGGTACGCTGCTGCTGTTCTTTGAATATTCAAATCGGATCTATGGCAACTACGAACATAATTATATCCATTTGTACCTATTTTCTCACGCAAGGAGGATGATTCAACAAGATCAGTGATACAGGATATCAATTGATCAAGAGAGTTCACTTCAAATCCATTTTCACCATTTCGAATAATATCCTTATTACCATCTACTTTCGTAACAACACAAGGCAGCTTTGAATCCATCGCTTCAAGAATAGAAAAAGGAAGCCCTTCAAAAGCTGAGGTTAAAACAAAAATATCAAGCTCCCTGTAAAACTGTCTGACATCGTACTGCCCCCAGGCAATAATTTCCACGTTGGTCAAATCCTCTTCCTGGATATATTTGTATATCTGCTCCTTAAGGTCATCATGATAGCCAGCACCGATTAATCTAAATTTAATATGAGGGTATTTTTTCTTTATTTCTCTGGCTAATTCCAGAAATAATAAAGGGTTCTTTTGATAAGTAAGCCGGCCGATCATTCCAATCGTCCTGCAATTAGCATAGTCCCGCTCTATAGCAACATCGGATGTCGTAATTGAATTCAGCACTACAGAAACGCGTTCTTTCGGATAACGGAGTTCATGAATAGCTCTATCATATTCGGAATAGGAAACAGCAAGAAGGACATTCACTTTTTTTTTAAATAAGAACTCCAGACTATAAAAAAGTACCCGTTTAAACCCGACAAAAGACAGATAAGAAAAGGCATTAGGGGTGAACACGACAGGCCGCTTATGAAAATACCTGCTGAATTTTCCCAGCATCCCTGCCTTTGCACTATGCACGTGTATTAAATGCGGCTTTACTTTTCGAATAATAGATAAAAGTTTGAAAAAACAATAAGGGTCAAGGAAAAGATGTATCTGCCTGGGAATATTCAGTTCGATCAGTTTTACTTTATACTCCTCACATATTTTTTTGAACTCCTTGTCTGGTGGAGCTACCACAATAAGCTCAAATTCATTGGGGTCCAAATGCCTGATAATTTCAAAAATATATGTCTTTACGCCACCCAGTGCCTGTGTAACATGGAGAACTTTAATCATACAAAATCACAATAATATAAATGTAACTTTTCAATATACTTATCAATTGAAAAGTCAGGTAATTCCCTTAATCCATTTGTTGCCATGTTTGCCCGAAGTTCTTTGGACAGATATAGTTGTTTGAATTTATCCCTGAAATCCTCTGAGTTTTGGCTTTCAAATAATAATCCGTTATAACCGCTTTTGATTAACTCTTTCGGCCCCTCAATTGCTGGTACAAGCACAGGTATTCCTGATCGGAATGCTTCCAGTATTACAATTCCAAACCCTTCAAACAAAGAAGTTAATACCAGACAATCCGCAGATGCCAAATATCTTTCAGGATCGCTTTGATATCCCGCAAAAGATATCTTTTCTTGAATACCAAGCTGAGCAGCCAAATTTTCCAACTGTTGTCTTAATTCACCATCACCCAGCAGTATCAAACGTAAGTCCGGCTGCTCTTTCAACAGTATTGAGAAATTCTCCAGTAGAAAAGGAAGGTTTTTTTGCAAGGTTAACCGGCCTATAAACAAAAGTGTAAACTGGCCAGGCTTTTTTATGTCTCCGGTTATTGCCTGATTGTAGCACCGGGACGTGTCGATTGCATTATAAATCACTTTTACTCTGCGCTGCGGAAGGCGGAAGTTCTTACGCAAATGGGTATATACGCTTTGGGAAATGGCGATAAACCTGAATTTCTTTGCAGTAGTATGACAAAAAAGGGTGTAAAAAAAGAAAAACAAATAATCTTTTAACCCCTTTTTGAACCAGATATTATGCATTGTACTGAAATACCGCCCTTTCATGCCCACAGCGGCAAACATGGTTATAAGATCGGCATGTCCAAGATGGGTATGCACAATATCCGGTTTAAATTCCTTGATCAGTTTTCTGATACGAAACATAACCAAAGGCCCCAGTTGGGCCTGCTTTATTCTTATACCCTCTGCCAACTCTTTACTCAATGCGGCCTTTCCTTTTAAATAACAGATTACCACTTCATGGTTCTGCGCCTGCCGGTTCGCCACAAGTTTCAACAGCATTTCTGCTCCTCCAAAATCGAACGTGGTAATTATATGTAATATCTTCAACCGTTTCATACTCACTGCTAAATCTTCATCATCCCTGAAGGAGGGCACCTGCCTGAGGCGGCACCTCGGGCAAAGTAATTTTCAGAGTCCCTACCTGATCATTAGAAGCTATCTCATATGCAAGGCAGTATATTAAAGCCAGTAATAACCAATATGGCATATGATAATACTCATTAAGAACAGCTATATGCATCGTAGAGCATATTATAGCCATTTTCAATGCTCCTGAGTGGTATACTCTGCCAAGAACCCTTGCTTTCTTATAGGTTTCATAAATAAACCAGCCAAAGAGCAAAAAACAGACTAACCCAAGCTCCGCAAGTATTATTAACCCAAGGCTCATAAACCCATCTTCGCTCAATAATTTACCAAAGCCAGGGCCTGCACCAAATAGTGGATGGCTTATAAAAGTCTCCCATGCCGTGTTCCACAATGTAGCTCTTGTAACACTTGAGGCAACGTCTTCACTAAGCGTCAGTTTACTGGTCATTTCCATAAAAAAACCTGACTGTAAAATGGAAGACGGCAGTATAAAAAATATACCAACAGCCATTATAAAAAACAGGAGGCTAAATTTCCAGTTAGTATTAGCTAATACATGAGCTGCGAGGAAAGAAACTATACCCATAGTTGATCCAAGGCACAGCAAAATGAAACAATGAAAAATATATAGTAAAACCAGCTTACTCTTTTCTCTGCCCCGGTTTGCAAAAAGACAAATAAAAAAGAAGATATTGATCATTAAAGACATGATCCCGGGCTCTTCTGCCACTCCTCCCGTATTGATAAAATCAGACCGGAAAAAGTAATCCATGTTGGCAGTGCCATTATCTAAATTTATCAGACTGGTACGGAGTTGAATACCAGTAATATTCACCAATAAGAAATCGATTGCTATAAACCCTCCCACTAAAAAGTAACACTTTTTGCAGGCGTTTATTACAGACGATGAATCAATACCAAACACACGATTGCGGATCAGATAGCGGATGAAGAAATAGTTACCAATAAATATCCATAAATATGGGATCCAATTTGTAATATTTTTGGGTGCCTGATAATTCAAAAAAAGTGAAAGAAGGGAGCAAAGCAAAAACAAGGTTATGATGATAAAAGTTCGGTCAAAGTGGATTTTATAATTGAAGAGCTGCCTTAATGAAAAATAAGGAAAGACCGCCAGCAAGCCTACAAGTAAAATCACAGGAAGCCTAAACCAGGGTCCTAATGCAAATAGGCTGCTGCAAGGGGAAAGTATTATCAATAACAGAAAGATCTGTCGATATATTCTTTTAAAAGAATACATTAAAACTGGTTTCGGTCAAAAAAGATTTCAGAATGGGTTATTGAGCTGCAGGATTATAGTGGTGCCCTTTTCCGGATAGAGAAAAGAAATACCAAGAGACTTATTAATCCATAAATAAATAGGGTAATAACAGCAAAAAGAACTATCAGCAGCAGTTGTCCCTTTTTGTTATTATCCAGCAAAATTTCTGGCCTATCCAATACCTGTATAACCGGGGTTTGCTGAGCTAACATTACTTTACTCACCTCAAGGTTCTTAACTACTTCAGCATAAAGGGTGGCGAGTAAGCTTTTATCCCGGATATTAATCTCCGCAGGAACCGTCGCCGAACGAAGTCCCGGATTAATATCAAGCGGTTGAGCGCTTGCTGCTACAAACGATTTATTATTAAGTAAGATGAGCAAAGAATCAGCCCGTCTTTGAAAATACTGCACACTCTCCTGAGCTGTGCCTGTACGGATGATCATATAGAGTTTGCTCGCCTCCTCCACCAACCGCTCAGCCATTATACGTGAAAATTCGGCACTCTCTGAAGTAACAACAACCTTAATAATTGTACCCTGCTTTCTGGTACGCTCTACAAGCAGGTCCTTTTTAATAAACGATTGATAAATCAATGTCAATACACTATCCTGCAAAGGAGTGATCGGAGTTGTTCCTTTAAAAAAATTAATACTCGCCAACTTCGGATTCTTTTGCCAACTTTTGCTAATGCCTTTAAAGGTTAAGTATAAGTCTGCGAGAGTCTGCTTTATTCCTCCTGAATCAACCGGGCTAAGCAATACTTGATTTACTACTTTTTTAGACCTAAGTATATCTAATATGTTGTCTCCCGAGAAAATCCCCCCTCCTCCCACATTACCCATACTAAATCCGAATTGAGACGCCAACCCCGCCAGGCCAGAGCTACCCGCTGATTTATCCTCAAGCAAAAAGGTGGTTACAGCCCTATATTTTGGCTTTTGAAGATAATAAAAGCCAAGCCCCAGGCAGCCGCCTGCTACCGCTATAATCAGAATCAACCACCATCTACGTATTTGGTATTTGGTAAAAGACCGAAGGATAATCAATATCTCTTTAAGGGAATAGAGATCTTCTCTTTCTTTCATTTTAGATCATAAATGATGTTAGAAATATACACAAACATCAGCAATATAAACATAGCTTCGCCAAGTCAGTCACATATTGCAGTTCCCAACGTCTATTGTTATTATTACTTCACAATGAGCCTGGTGGCCATTTTGAGCCAACAGCACTACATCAGGATTACTTAATCACTAATGTAGCAGCCGTTATTAAAGCGGTAATGGCCGAAATAAAAATCCCCGCTTTCCCTACATCAAACCCTTCCCTCTTCGGCTTCTGCGGTATAAAAATGTTCGACCCGGGCTCTATCTTCGGATAGCTTCTGAATATTCCCAGTGGCCGCTTGATCTTCGCTGCACTGCCATTCGCATAAATCACAAATGCCCTTTTCTTACTTCCCGCTGGGGTAGCTCCTCCCGCATCACCGATATAATCGCCCATCGATTTCCCTTTCTCATACATTATATCCAACGGCTTAAACACTTCCCCACCAATACTAACCGTATTATTGATCCTCGGAATGATCAGTTCATCTCCTTCCTCCAGCGTAATATCATCAGCACTGCCGGGGTGTTTCAACACATAATTCAGGTTAATAGCTACTTCTGTTGTATTCTTTACTGCCATACCCGCAGCCGTTTTAGAAGAGTCCTTTTCCAATGAAGTGAACAAACGCTTTAATTCAATGGTATCCGTAACTTCCTTCTTCTTCCTGACTAATTTGGCACCCCCGATATTGGCTGTATACAACAAACCTCCCGCCCTCAGGATCAGCGAGCTCAACCGCTCTTCCCTGCTTTGTAAAGAATATGTAGAAGGAGATAATACCTCTCCTGTAACTTTCACACTGATCTGCTTCTGATAATGGGGGTCTTCCTTTATCGCAACAATATCAAAAGGCATCAATGCCACATCTGCAGAATTGCTGGCCAGATCAAGCGAGTCATTCACTCTTATGATCTCTACGATATCACTTCCTGGCTGCGTAACATTAATATCCCGTTTACGCCTTGATATTTCAATTCCCCTTCCCGTTGCATCGTCTGCAAAACCATCTGCTTTTAAAATGAGGGATTTTAACGAAAGACCTTCTTCATAACGGTAAGTTCCCGGTTTCCGCACAGCGCCATTGATGGTAACTGTAACCGTATCCCTCAGGTCAAAAATGGAAGCCACATGCACACTGTCTTCTTTTATCAGGTATAAACCGTTATCCTGTCCCGAAAGGATCGGTTTCAGATCAACTGCGATATATTGTTTTGTGAGATCAGGTTTTGTGCGTACTACGATCGCTCTCCCATTGTATACATCTTCCCGCAATCCATGCGCTTTGTTGACCAGTTGTTTCAGCGTCATCCCTTCTTCCAGTGCATACGGACCGGGTTTGAAGACCGCTCCACTGATACGGACCCTGTTCTGATAGCGGTTGATCACTGAGTCAACCAGGAACTCATCACCATTCTGCAGTTTGAAATAAGCTAGCGAATCGCCTGATACATCCACGATTCTTCTTTCATAACCCGTGATTCTTGAACCAGTGATCCTGCCTTTGAATGCCTGGCTTTTGAAGCCGCCGGCATATTCAAGGGCTTTTTCCAGTGTTTCTTCAGGCTTCAGCTCAAAAATGCCAGTGCGGTTTATTTCTCCATTTAATGTTACCAGCAGGTTGGCAAAAGGGACCCGTATCACGTCATTATCTTCCAGGCGCACATTGGTCAGTTGGTTCCCCCTTACCAGGAAATCATACAGGTCGGCAGTCTCTATCACTTCATTATTACGGATCAGTTCAATTTTGCGGAAAGAACCATTTTCAGCTGGGCCACCGCTCACATAAAGCGCATTGAACAAAGTAGCCAAAGAAGGTAATGTATAAGTACCCGGCCGTTTGATCGCGCCGATCAGTATCACCCTGATGCTCCGGATATTTCCCAATGTCAATTGCAGTTTGGTTTGGCCAGAGCTAAGACCAGGATAATACCTGGTCAGCCTGTTCTTCAATATAGAAGTAACGGCATCCACCGTCAACCCGCTTACATTGACCACGCCTGCATATTTCACATTGATCGTGCCTTCAGGGCTTACCTTTAATGTTTGTTGGGAAATATTAGCACCATAAATGTTCAGCAGCAATTCATCATCCGGACCTATGGTATAATTTTTGGGAGTAGCCATGCGCAGATCGGGTTCAAAGCTCAGATTGGCATTGGCAAAGAGTTCAGATCCGAAAATCTTTGGACGCTTGCTGATGATATCCTCCAGCACTGCATTCATGCTGTTCATGGTTTTTGAAACCTGGCGTGTGCCATTGAGAGCTGGTCTTTCAGAATTTATCGCAGTCGAATCTGAAACAGGTAAAGAACCACTTTCCAGTTGTTCTATCCTTATTTTAAGTTCTTCCAATTCTGAAGCTGGCAACCCACGGCGCAATAACTCCGATTCCAGTTGTGCAGTGGTAATACCATTAGCTTTAGCCTGGCTCAAATATTGTTGTAACTGGCTATTAGAAATCTGGGATGCTTTTACCCCACTAAGATCAGAAGGGAGTTGAGCCATTACAAAGGAACTGATAACAGTAAGCAGGAGAAGGAGAAAGCCCTTATAAAAGTTCATAGTTAGGTATTGGTTAGGCATCGCGTCAGAATACGTTGTTTAACGTGTATTCGGACACGATATTGAATTGGTAAGTTTAATTTTAGTGAGACTTACCTGTACATGCCTTCCTGTACTGAGGTAAGAAATAAGATGGGAATACAAGCTCCGGATGGAGCAAAACCTGGAAAATGTATGTTTGTGAATATTCATTGGATGTTCATAGGCCTTTATGAATTACCTGATATTGTATAGATGCAATAATCAGTTAATTGCATTATTTCAAGGAATTATATTGTCATCAGTACAGTCCGGCACTAATAGAATAGTACCCTCGAACGGTATGGCAGCAATTCTTGAAAAGATCTAATTAGGAACACTTAGAACCCACTAAGATTTTTCACCGCAAAATTACGACTTTCAATATTAGAAAATTCAGCTTCAAAAACGCTACCTGTCTGATTTTGATGATTTATTTCCACACCGACAACCAAAGTAATCGTTTACCCCTAGTTAACTGTGTTAAAATTTTTCAGCCTTTTCACCACCACATATATCATTGAAAGTTAATATGCAAACTTTCCAGGAGAGTGGTTTCTTTCACCCTGTGTTCGATTTATACGGGAAATAATGAACGAAGCAATAGACCTGGAACCTCTGCACAGGCTGCTCCATTTTGAGAATACTCCTATTAGCTCATTACCTGACAGCCAAAAGCATCTGACTGTTGCATCATTTTTTACGGAAACCTGCGATCGCTTTTTTAGAGAACTCCTTAACCACCAGCCGTCCGCTGATAGCTGCCCGCTCCAGCAGCAGCTTATCCCAATCTTCTGTCCCTTTCCAATGGATCTTTTTGAGTTCAGCCATTGCTTCCGGACTTGAATGCGCTAAGGTATAGGTGAGCCTGGCAATGGATTCATCCATGCCTTCTGTTGTAGGATGCAATTCTGCAAATAATCCTTTTCTTCTTGCCCAATCCCCATTTCTCCACATGGTAGCATCAATAGCCAGTTGGGAAAAAGCTGAAAGCCCGATCTTTCTTTCCACCGCCGGCCCCACCACAAACGGGCCGATACCAATAGCAAGCTCACTCAGTTTCACTTCTGCGGCTTCAGTAGCGATCGCATAGTCCAGCGCAGCAACAATACCGACTCCTCCACCCACACATTTACCGTGGACCCGGCCGACGATAATCTTGGGGCAAGTACGCATGGCATTGATCACGTGTGCAAACCCGCTGAAAAAATGCAACCCTTCTTCTGCGGTTTTGATAGCTGATAGCTCATCAAAAGACGCGCCTGCACAAAAAGCATGTTCTCCCCCGGAACGCAACAACAGCACTTTCACTTCTGCTTCATTCCCTGCGCTATGGATGGCCTGGGCCAGCTGCTCCAGTATCTTTGCAGGCAATGCATTGCTTTGCGGATGGAAAAATTCTATTGTGGCAATTCCATTATGTAACTCGGTTCTTACATATGCTTCTTTGATATCTGTGCTCATGAACTAAAGATGTTTGGAAACAAAAATATTGAAAATAGTTCTCTTCCCATTGTCACCCCATCCTACCTTTTTTTGCAACCATGGTCAAAATGGTTGCCACTCCCACTACCGGCTCATCCGTTTCATCCAGTATTTCCACCAGCCATTTCACAATGCCCCTGGCTATATCCGTTTCATCTTTTTTGTCCTGTGGCAATTTTTCCTTGCAGGTAAACCGTACATAAATAGTTGCTCCGGGATAAACAGGTTTGGTAAAACGCAGTTCATCAATTCCATAATTGAGCAATACCGGGTTCTTTTCATAACTGTCGACAAATAATCCCGCTGCCGCACTCATAATAAAGTAACCATGTGCCACCTGCCGCTCAAACATGGTACCGGTAAAATCAGTTCCCCGCAGGTGGGCATAAAAATGATCACCACTCAGGTCTGCAAAACTATCTATATCTTCTGCTGTAATCAGTCTTTTAGGAGTGATCAACTGGTCGCCCACCTGCAATTCCTCATAATATTTCCGGAATGGATGTTGCCCCGGATCTTTTCCTTTTGAATAAGGCTGGTACACGTTGGTGATAGCTGTGATCATCGTTGGCGAGCCCTGCAAAGCCACCCGCTGCATATAATGCTTTACCCCACGTAATCCACCCATTTCTTCCCCACCGCCAGCGCGACCGGGACCTCCATGCACCAGCAATGGCAGCGGAGAACCATGACCGGTGGATTCTTTCGCACAGGCTTCATTCAATACCAGTATCCTTCCATGATGCGTAGCTGCGCCAAGCACATATTGCCTCGCCAGTTTTTCATCGACTGTTACAATCGAACTGCACAAACTTCCTTTTCCTTTTTTACTGAGCGCAACAGCTTCATCCATGCCGTGGTAAGGCATGATCGTACTTACTGGTCCGAATGCTTCCACTTCATGGGCTGCAGTATTTTCAAAAGGCTTTTCATTCAGTAAAAGGAGCGGCGAGATGAACGCGCCTTTAGCGGCATCGGCATCCAGCACATTCACACTATCGAGCGAGCCATATATCAATTGGGAAGAGGCCAGCAGTTTCTGCACCTGCGCTTTTACTTCCTCCCTTTGGGTTTCTCCTGCCAGGGAACCCATGCGCACTTTTTCATTGAGGGGGTTGCCGATCACTGTTTGCGAAAGGGAAGACGCTATCGCTTTCCACACATCTTCCATTTTATTTTCAGGTACAAAGATCCTGCGAATGGCCGTGCATTTTTGGCCAGCCTTGGCGGTCATTTCCTTTCTTATTTCCTTGATGAAAATATCCCATTCCGGCTTTGCCGGTTCCACATCTTCTCCCAGTACGATACAGTTCAATGAATCCGCTTCCATATTGAATGGTACCGATTCACTTAATATTTTCGGATGCGAACGCAGTTTTAATCCGGTGGAAGCGCTGCCTGTAAACGTTACTACATCCTGCGAATTCACATGGTCCAATAAATCACCGGCGCTGCCGCAGATCAATTGCAGCGATCCTTCGGGCAATATCCCTGATTCAATGATCTCCCTTACCACGGCTTCTGTGAGATAGCAGGTTACGGTAGCTGGTTTCACCACCGCCGGCATACCCGCCAGCAGGTTCACGGCAATTTTTTCCAGCATTCCCCACACAGGAAAATTAAACGCGTTGATATGAATGGCCACGCCTTCTTTTGGCACCAGTATATGCGTGCCCATAAAACTATTTTGCCTGCCGAGGTTATGTGCTTCCCCATCCAGGCAAAAAGATTCATCGGGTAGCTTGCGCCGCAGCGAAGCATTGGCAAATAAATTACCAATACCACCTTCAATATCTATCCAGCTATCGGCTTTGGTGGCACCGGTCTGATAACTGATCTTATAAAACTTATCGAGGTGCTTTTGCAAGTGAAGCGCCAGGGCTTTCAGCCGGTTTCCTCTTTCATGAAAACTGAGTTTCCGCAAGGCTGGGTTGCCTGTATTCCTTCCGTATTCAAGAATGCTTTTAAAATCCAGTCCTTTTGTAGAAGCCGTTCCGATCAATTCTCCGTTCACAGCATTGTATAAGGGTTGTCCTTCTCCGTCTCCATTGATCCATTTACCGGTAATGTAGTTTTGAAATTGGGTCATAGTATGCAAATTCGTTAGGGTTGCTAAATTAGTTCAAGTTGCTGTAATCATAATTTATAAGAAGTTCCTGGCCAGTTTGATTTTCCCACCAAGACGACGAAGACCACAAAGAAATACCTTCGCTTTGTTATTTTATGTGTAAAGCAAAGAGTAGAGAAAATATCAAACAATATTTCTTTGTGGTCTTCGTCGTCTTGGTGGGAAAATTTGATTGGGTGGCTGAGTCTTTACCAATATCTCAAAAATGATGGTTAATTTGCGTGCTCAATCAGTTAGTATGAAAATCGCAGTTTTCCCCGTTATAGCTTTCAGTCTTTTCCTTCTCTCTTGCGGAAACCAGGAAGGAACACGTCCCCAGGCAAAAACCCTTTCCGACAGTTTGTTGCAGGATGTACTGCACGGACATGATATTGGCATGGCCAAAATGAGAAAGCTCACTCAACTGGAACAGCAGGCCCAGCGCCTGGTTGATTCGATCGGAAAACTTCCTGCTAAAGCGCGCCAGGCATCTGCTCCTTACCTGCAAAAACTGGATTCTTTATCAAAAGAACTGCAGTATGCAGAATTTGCCATGAATAAATGGATGGAAGAGTTTAAAGTGGATTCTGCCAATGATGATACGGAAAAACGTGTTAAGTATCTTGGCGAAGAAAAGGAGAAAGTAACAAAAGTGAAAGACGCTATTCTTTCTGTTCTTCAAAAAGCTGATTCACTGCTGAAATAACTATGCATTCAGGGGCACTACACCAAACTGGCGGAGATGGTGAAGTGCGTGCTTGTAAAGCAACTGCACATTCTGTTCAAAATTCAGGTCACCGTAAAAAGGATTGCGTGTAACAAGAGCCTGATCATTTTCAAACACTTCAAAGAAATAGATCAGCTCTTCATGCAGTGCCCCGATAGCTGCCTGAAGGGTATTGAACCGTAATGGTGCCGGGTCTTCACCCAGCAGGGGATTCTTCAATTCTTTTTTAAAGGGCTTATTGCTTACAAGGAATTCCTGCATTTTGAAAAGCTGCTCCGGCGGGGTCAGTATCAGCGTGAATTTCGTTTTGCCGCTTGCTACTCTTACAGCATCAATATTAAAATGCTCTACCATCTGCTGTACGCTCATCTTGCCCCATTTGGGTGGGGTGGCAGGGTCCAACTGCTGTAGATACTTTATGAAACGCGTACGAAGAAAGTTTTCCTTTTCAAAGTTCATTCGGCAAGTTTGAGAGCTGCAATTTTACAAAAACAAGGCAAATCAGCTTACCCTATTTTTTTATCAATGTGCAAAGCGAGGCTGGAAAATACATCATCAATACCACGCATGCCGTCAATATGCATCACTTTTTTGAACTTTTCATAATGTGCAGCCACGGGCAGGGTTTCGTGTTTGTACACTTCCTGCCTTTTACGCTGGATGGATTCATCCGCATCATCACTGCGGCCTGAGGTTTTGCCGCGGTTAACCAGGCGTTGTATCAATTCGTCTTCATTTACGTCCAGGAAAAGGACAAGGGCGATAGAAGATTTTTTCAGTTCAAGCAGTCTATCCAGTGCTTCTGCCTGGGCTACCGTACGGGGGAAACCGTCGAAAAGGAATCCGCGGGCAGCAGGATTTTCATCCAGTGCAGAACTGATCATGCCAATCACTACTTCATCAGGGACAAGCTGGCCTTTGTCTATAAATTGCTGGGCTTCAATTCCAAGTGGAGTCTTCAATTGACGCTCTTTTCTGAGCAGATCTCCTGTGGAGAGATGGATCAGGCCGTATTTTTCAACCAATTTAGCCGACTGAGTGCCTTTTCCGCTACCAGGCGGACCAAATAAGATCAAATTAAACATATTTATAATAAGCCTTAGTGAGCAACAAATATACGTGTACACGATAAAAAAACCGGGTTAACCGGCAAATTCATTGACCGTTTTCATATATATATTTTTAATTGTCTAAAGATCATACAGGTTTATCAGAAAATTTTCATCGCTTCAGGTACGATAGTGCGAAAATTCAATAGCCAATTCCAACGAAATGTTAAGCTGGTATATTAGCAATACAACCCAAACAAGCTTACCGTAAATTTGTTAAACACATAGTATGAGGTCGCTGACAAAAAATATCCTGGTACTCATTTTTGCGGGTCTGCTGCAACAGTGCAGCTATTCGCAATCCGGCACCAACCATAATAAACCTGATAATATGGACTCAACAAAGAAAAATTCCGTTTACTCCCAAACAGATACGTCCAAAGTAGAATTAAGCGAAGCAGAATGGAAGAAGATCTTACCCGAAGACGTTTACAATATAGCCAGGCAAAAAGGCACTGAGCGTCCCTGGACCAGCAAATACGAGAGCCTTACTGACAAAGGAACTTACTATTGCGCAGCCTGCGGCAATCCCTTATTTAAAAGCGATACCAAATTCGAAAGCGGCTGCGGGTGGCCCAGCTTTTACGAGCCCATCAGTAAAAGCAGCATCATTTACACACCCGACCACTCGCATGGCATGACAAGAACAGAAGTACAATGCGGCCGTTGCAAAGCCCACCTCGGCCACGTCTTTGACGATGGCCCTCCCCCTACAGGCTTACGGTATTGTATCAACGGAGTGGTACTGGATTTCGAAAAAGCCAAAGAGGCAGAAAAAAAATACAATCAAAAACCGGAATAATACCAGACAGCATATTTATACAGCTCGCCTCCCTTACAGGAGGCATTTTTATGTTTAAACGACTCCTTCCCGTTCTTCCCGCCTTACCGGTAAAACTTACTTACAGGTTTTCTTTTTTTCTTACCGGTAAGAAAAATTTACTTCCTGTTTTATTTTACCGGTAAGGCGGGAAGAACGGGAAGGGGTCGTTTTGATTAATTAATTCCTTGTATTTTTGCGGGCGAAAACCTAACGGTCGTTAACCTTAAAATTTATGTGAATGAAACTTTCACAGTTGTCCGAAACCTTAATAGGCTCTGAAATTGTAAAACTGGGTGGCGAGATCAGGGAAAAGATCCGCCAGGGTGAGCGGATCTATAATTTTACTGTTGGCGATTTCGATCCCTCTATTTTCCCCATTCCAAAAGAGTTGGAAGACGCTATCGTGGAAGCTTACCGCAAGCATTTTACCAATTACCCGGCAGCCGAAGGCAATCTCGACCTCCGTGAAGCCATCCTGTCATTTACCAAAGAAACAGAAGGGTTGGATTATGGCATCACTGAAGTGTTGGTAGCATCCGGCGGACGCCCTTTGATCTATTCTGTTTTCCGTGCCATCTGCGACAAAGGCGATAAAGTGATTTATGCCGTGCCCAGCTGGAATAACAACCACTATACTCATTTTGTAGAAGGCGAACATATCGTGATCGAAGCAAAAGCTGAAAATAATTTCATGCCTTCTGCTGATGATCTCCGCCCTTATATCAAAGAAGCCACACTGATCGCTCTTTGCTCCCCACAAAACCCTACCGGTACTACTTTCAAAAAAGAAAACCTGGAAGCCATTTGCGACCTCGTGCTGGAAGAGAATAAACGCCGCAGTGATTCAGAAAAGAAATTGTATGTGATGTATGACCAGATGTACTGGCATCTCACTTATGGAAAGATCGAACATTACAATCCGGTTTCACTCCGCCCTGCCATGCGTGAATACACTGTTTTCATTGATGCGGTCAGCAAGGTGTTTGCGGCTACAGGTGTACGTGTGGGCTGGAGCTTTGGCCCTGCAACCGTGATCAGCAAAATGAAAGCGATCCTTACGCATCTTGGCGCCTGGGCGCCAATGGCGGAGCAAAAAGCCACTGCTCATTTCCTGGGTAACCGCGAAGCGATCAGGAAATACCTGGCTCATTTCAAAACCGAGCTGGAAGAACGCCTGCACAGCATCTACAATGGTTTCATGCAATTGAAGAAAGAAGGATTGCCTGTGGATGCCATCTCTCCGGAAGCAGCTATTTATCTTACTATCAAAATAGATCTTACAGGAAAGAAAACCGCACAAGGTGTTGTGCTGAAAGATCAAAGTGAAGTGACCGCTTATGTTTTGAACGAAGCGAAACTGGCTGTAGTACCTTTCTATGCTTTTGGCGCCAGCCGCAGTTCAGCCTGGTACCGCCTCAGCGTGGGCACCTGTAAAAAAGAAGAGATCGATGAGATGATTGGAAAACTTCGTGAAGCGTTGAAGAAACTGTCCTGATAAAGGAGTTTAATTCTTATTGATCAGGAAACGGAATGGTCTCAGTTCTGTGTACCGTATTGCTTTCAGGATCTTTCCCGGGCGGGAAGTGATCCGGTTACGGTCAACTAATTCATGGGCCAAGCAAAATTGTTCATCAGATTCCGCGATCAGGAGAATATCGTTCAGGCATTCCACTTCATGATCAATTGCTTTTTGACTCATGAATTCATTTTTCAGCAGCACCAATAAATCACGGTTAGGCATTTTCATCGCCGGTAAAAATTTAATAGCCAGACATTCCTTTATGGCTTGGGCAGCCGCAGTTGCTTCCCTTGCCGTTACCTGAATAATAGTTCCTGTTACAAGCCGAGACAACAACCATGCCTGCCAGCAGGACCAATAATGCTATTTTGTTTATCGTCTTCATTTTAAGAGTTGTAATTTAAAACTATTTTGCGACCAAAATAGTATACAACGGGGATAAAATGACAAAATTTTCCGGGAATAAACCCTTGGTAAAAAAACAATCCGGAAGGCCGCGGGTTCTCGTGGCTCCGCTCGATTGGGGGCTGGGGCATGCCACGCGTTGTATACCTGTTATTTATGAATTACTAGGGCAAAATGCCGACGTTTGGCTGGCCGGAGAAAATGCCCAGGAAAGTTTACTCCGCGAAGCATTTCCTTCGCTGCCTTTTATTCCCCTGAAAGGTTATAGGGTAAAATATTCTCATTCGGGCTCAGGGCTGTGGAGAGCGATCTTCTGGCAATTACCCCGTATCTGGCAAACCATCCGGCAGGAAAACAAATGGCTGAAGCAAGCCGTAAACGAGTATGAATTAGATGCCGTTATCAGCGATAACCGCTTTGGTCTATCCCATCCCTCCATTCCCTGTGTTTTTATTACGCACCAGCTCTTTGTCAAAAGCCCCCTGGGAAAATGGACGGAAAGCAGGATCCAACGCACCAATTACCGGTTTACAAATAAGTTTTCCGAATGCTGGGTACCTGATATAAAGGAAGGCAATAACCTGGCGGGCGAACTTTCCCATCCTTCCGTGCTACCCCGCATACCCGTTCTTTATACCGGCATACTTTCAAGATTGCAGCGCAATAACGGGCATACACAAAAGAATCATTTGTTCATATCCCTGTCCGGCCCTGAGCCGCAACGGACCATCTGGGAAAACAAGATCATCCAGGAAATTGCGCATTACCCCGGAACAGCCACTATTGTAAGAGGTTTGCCGGACGCCGCTAAGCTGATCCCTTCCACTAATGATATCCGCTTCTTTAATCATCTGCCCACGGATAACTATGGCCAGGAAATGAGTAAGGCTGAATGGGTGATCAGCCGCAGCGGTTATTCGACTGTAATGGATATTGCAATGCTTGGGAAAAAAGCCATCCTTGTCCCGACGCCTGGTCAGCCTGAGCAGGAATACCTGGGAGAATATCTTGCAGAAAAAGGATTTGCTCCGGCTTTAACACAAAAGGATTTTTCACTGGCCAAGGCCCTGGAACTGGCAAGCAGGTTCAATTACCAGCCATGGGAAAATACATCAGCAACCGGGTTGACAGAAGCCGTGTCGTCTTTATTAAACAAAATAAAAGAGAAGAATAATCTTAAACCAGATCAGGATGCCACTGCCTTAGGATAGTCAAAAAACCAAAACTCCTTCTTCGCCCTTTTAAATTCGCTCCAGCTTTGTACAGAAACTTTCACTGCAAAAATGCTGCAGGTAGGCATTTCATCAATCCTTGTATCAGTAAGCGTATTGACGAAATCGGTTATGCCGTTATTGTGTGAAAATACAGCGATGGTATCGTATTCATCAGAAACCTGGCTGATCACCGTAGCAAAAACTTCAGGCGTAGCAAGGTAAAGCTCATCAATAAAGATGATCGCTTTTTTAGGTTGATCATATTCTGCTGCAAAATATTCAGCCGTTTTGCGTGCGCGTTTTGCAGGACTGGATATAAACGCATTAATCGCAATTTTTTTATCCAGCAATCTTTTCGCCATTGCCGGCGCATCTTTTTTACCTCTGTCGTTCAAAGGCCTGTCAAAATCCTTTATGGAGAAGTCAGCCCAACTGCTTTTTGCATGACGGACAAGAAGTAATTGCTTGCTCATATGGGAAAAGGTTTAATATCCTCTCACATTCTTTCCTTCCATATAATTCATGAAGGCCTTGTTCACTACTTTGTTTCCGCCAGGTGTGGGATAATCGCCGGTAAAATACCAGTCGCCCAGGTTGCTGGGGCAAGCCTGATGCAAACCATCCACTGTCTGGAAGATGACGTCTACGGGTATCTTTACTTCAGGTGGAGTAATGAGCTGGGCTATCTTTTGGGAGATTTCTTCATCGGTAAAACCCTTATACAATTGCTTCACCACATTTTCTGTATGCAATTGATTATTCCGCTGAAGCTCTTTACATTTTTCCAGCATTTCTTTCAGGCAATCCTCTTTGCCTCTTTCTTTCATCAGTTCTACGGCTGCATTAAAGGCAATGAAATCACCCATTTTGCTCATATCAATACCATAGCAATCGGGATAGCGGATCTGGGGGGAAGAAGAAACAACAATAATACGTTTGGGTTTCAGGCGCGCCAGCATCCGGATAATGCTTTCCTTCAGCGTGGTGCCGCGAACAATGGAATCATCTATCACCACCAGTGTGTCTTCACCAGGGCGCACTGTTCCATAGGTTACATCATATACGTGTTGCACCATTTCATTGCGGCTTGCATCTTCAGTAATGAAAGTGCGCATCTTCACGTCTTTGATCGCGATCTTTTCCACCCTTATCCGGCGGTTGATCATTTCGCTGAGCTTCTCTTCATCATATTCTTTGTTCCAGCTCAGTATTCTTTCCAGCTTGATGTTGTTCAGGTAGCGCTCCATTCCCTTTTGCAGACCAAGAAAAGCAACTTCAGCTGTATTGGGAATGAAAGAAAAGATCGTGTTCTTAAGATCATGATCGATCAGGTTCAGCACAGGCTCGCTCAGGTTAAATCCTAATGCTTTTCTTTCTTTATAAATCTTTTCATCGCTGCCGCGGGAGAAATAGATACGTTCAAAGCTGCAGGCTTTTCTTTCTTTTGGCTCCAGCACCTGGCTGATCTCGATCTCGCCTCTTTCATCCACGATCAGAGCCTGGCCAGGCATCAGTTCCTTCACCTCATTTTCGCCTACATTGAATGTAGTGCGGATCGCCGCTCTTTCAGAGGCAGCCACCACCACTTCATCATTTATATAGTAGTAAGAAGGACGTATACCATGTGCATCGCGGAATACAAAGCCAATGCCGCTGCCCGTCATACCGCCTACATGAAATCCTCCATCAAATAAAGGCAGGGCTTTCTTCAGCACTTTTTTTATATCCATTTTTTCAGGCGAAGCCTCATCTTCCTTGCAAAGAAGGGTATGCATCAGTTCGATCATAGCGGCCAGATCGCTGAAGCGCATGATCTCACTTGGCTCTTTCCCTACCAATGTAAAGAGCTCATCTGTATTCACCAGGTTGAAATTACCGGCGAGCGCCAGGTTGCGGGCAGGAACCGTGTCGCGGTTGATAAATGGATGACAGTATTCGAGTTTGTTTTTTCCCTGTGTGCCATAACGGAGATGGCCCAGCAGCAATTCTCCCAAAAAGTTCACATGCCCTTTCATCAGGCCGGGATGGGTTTTAATACCGGGATGGTATTTTTCCAGTTCAGCCACTTCAGCACCTATCTGCTCAAAAATATCCGAAATGGCCTGGGGCGCATTGCTGCGGCGGCGATGCATAAAGGGGTAGCCGGGTTCCACATTCAGTTTCACAGCTGCTACTCCTGCGCCGTCCTGGCCGCGGTTATGCTGTTTTTCCATCAGGAGGTAGAGCTTATTAAGCCCCCACATGACGGTGCCATATTGTTGCTGGTAGTAAGAGAAGGGTTTCCTTAACCGGATGAACGCTAATCCGCATTCGTGTTTGATCGGGTCGCTCATGTAATTGTTTGGGAGGTGCAAAGGTACGCTCATTCAGGCAGACTACACAAACTGAGATGGTTAATCTCCGGGCTCAACTGAATGAACTTTTACATTTGGCATAACAAGCGTCAGGTTCATTTTGTTGAATGCGGATGGATGGTGTCCTAAAATGCTTTCCCGTCTTCTGATCTGTATTTGGCCAGTTGCTGGCAATTGTTCGCCGATTCATCATCTACAGAAATATAATAAGTAGGCAGTTTGGTGGTGATCCATTTATTCAATGCCTCTCCTTTTTTCTGCTCAAGCGCTGCCTGGGAAATTTTGCTGTAGTCATCACGCATATTCATGCGGTGAGGCTCTGAGCGGGATTTGAGGTAAACGATCCTTACACCTTTTTTACCCTGCTCATCTGTAAATACTACAGGTGCGGAGTAATCACCCACATTCATTGTGCGGATGGTGCTCACCATATCCTTATCCAGCTGATCGATGGTTACATAAGGAGAACCGTCACGGTTCAGGATAAATGCCCCCTGGTATTTTGCTGATTCGTCTTCTCCGTATTTTTTGGCTGCTTCATTGAAGCTGATCGTTCCGTCAATGATCTTCGAGCGCACTGAATCCAGCTTGGCTTTGGACTGGTTGATCTCTGCATCAGTGATCGGAGGTGTGCGGAGAATGTGGCGAACGATCGCATCATCACCGCTACGGTGTACCATCTGGATGATGTGGTACCCGAATTTACCTTTCACAGGCGGTGATATTTCACCGTCTTTCAGCCTGAATGCTGTAGAAAGAAATACAGGGTCCCATGATTTTTCGTTCCTGTTGATCTGGTACTGACCTCCACGGTCTTTACTGCCCGGGTCCTCTGAATAACGTTGAGCCAGTTGCTCAAAGCTCGCCAGTTTGGTTTCCACCTGGCGTTTATAGTTATTCATTTCGGAGATAATATATTGCTCCAGGTCGCGGGATGCTTTGGGAAAAACAGAGATCTGACCTACTTCCAGCTCAGATTCAAAGAAAGGCAAACTGTCTTTCGGTATCTTATCAAAATATGCTTTTACTTCTGTAGGAGTGATCTTTACGCTACCAACGATCTTTTGCTGCATGGCTTCTGCCAGCTTTCTCTCTTTCACTGACTCACGCGCATCATCTTTGATCTGGTAGATCGTTTTGCCGGCATATTCTTCCAGTGCTTCGCGGGTACCTAACTGGTTCACGAAATAACGGATACGCTGGTCCAGCTCTGCTTCCACTTCTTCATCCGTAACAGGCAGGGAATCCTTTTCGGCCTGCAGCATCAGCACTTTAGAGATCAGGGCCTGTTCCATCAGCATACATTCAGCATTATCAGGTACATTGCTGCCCTGGCGCCTTGCATCTTCAATGGAGTTGCGGATATCGGAATACAGGATGATCCTGTCTCCGACCACGGCCACGATCTTATCTACCACAGCTTTACGGGGCTGGGCTTTAGCAGCCAAAGCACCCAACATCAGCAGGCAGACAATACTCAGTATTCTTTTTGTGTAAAGCATGATCCAAAAATAGTTTGACCGGTTAAACCCTTCAGGAAATTTCCGGTATTTAACAAAAGTTCAACAAGCTATAGCGTTCTCTTCACTTCTTCTTCTTCGTAAGCTTCCACTACATCCCCTACTTTAACATCGCTATAGTTCTTGATGGTAAGACCGCATTCCATACCAGCCTGCACCTCTTTCACATCATCTTTAAAGCGTTTCAAAGAAGCCAGTTCGGCTACAGCGCCTTCACCCACAGGATATACCACGATACCATCGCGGATCAGGCGGACTTTTGAATCGCGTTTGATCTTTCCATCGCGTACATAACAACCGGCAACGGTAGCTTTGTCGAATTTGAATACGTCCCGTACTTCCACGTTGGCCACGATCTTTTCCTGCACTTTTGGTTCCAACATACCTTCCATCGCGCTGCGGATCTCGTCGATCGCCGTATAGATGATAGAGTACAGTTTAATTTCCACCCCTTCTGTTTCTGCAAGCCTGTTGGCCTGTACAGAAGGACGTACGTTAAAGCCGAGGATCACTGCATCGGATGCCGTTGCCAGTACCACATCACTTTCAGAGATCTGTCCTACGCCTTTCAGCAATACGCGAACAGCGATCTCTTCTGTCGACAATTTCTGTAATGAGTCGCTCAATGCTTCTACAGAACCGTCCACATCACCTTTGATGATCACGTTCAGTTCTTTGAAGTTTCCGAGTGCCAAACGGCGGCCGATCTCATCCAGCGTGATATGTTTCTTCGCACGCATGCCCTGCTCACGCAGGATTTGTGCGCGACGGTTAGCTATTTCTTTTGCTTCAGCTTCATCGTCATACACTTTGAATTTTTCACCAGCCTGGGGAGCGCCATTCAAACCCAATATCACAGCCGGTGCAGAAGGTCCTGCACTGTCTTCCCTTTTATTCCGCTCATTGAACATGGCTTTTACCCTTCCGTAATGCTGGCCGCTCACCACCAGGTCACCTGCATTCAGGGTACCATTTTCTACTAGCAGGGTTGCCACGTAACCACGGCCTTTATCCAGCGATGCTTCGATGATGGTACCACTGGCTTCCCTGTTGGGGTTGGCTTTCAGGTCCAGCAATTCTGCTTCCAGCAGAATTTTTTCGAGCAGTTTATCAATATTCAATCCCTTTTTCGCTGCTATTTCCTGGCTTTGGTATTTACCACCCCATTCTTCTACCAGCAGGTTCATTTGCGACAACTGCTCATAAATTTTTTGAGGATTGGCTCCATCTTTATCGATCTTGTTGATCGCAAAGATCATTGGTACACCGGCTGCCTGTGCGTGGCTGATCGCCTCACGGGTTTGGGGCATCACCGCATCATCGGCTGCGATCACGATCACAGCGATATCGGTAACTTTTGCGCCACGGGCACGCATCGCGGTAAACGCTTCGTGACCGGGAGTATCCAGGAAAGTGATCTCTTTGCCATTGGGAAGCGTTACCTGGTAAGCACCAATGTGCTGGGTGATACCACCGGCCTCGCCGGCTACCACATTCGCACTACGGATATAGTCAAGCAAAGATGTTTTACCATGGTCAACGTGACCCATGATGGTCACGATCGGAGAGCGGGGCTCAAGTTCGCCATCTTCGTCCTCATCCTCTTCCTCCTCCATTTCAGCCTGCTTTTCCATGTTGATGAATTCCACATCAAAGTTGAATTCACTTGCCACGAGTTCTATCACTTCCGCATCCAGGCGCTGGTTGATTGACACCATGATGCCGAGGCTCATACACTTGCTGATCACTTCTGCAAAACTTACATCCATCAGGTTGGCCAGTTCGCTTACGCTGATGAATTCTGTTACCTGCAGTTTGTTGTCATCACCAACTTCGCCCATGGCCTCTGCCATTTCCTGGCGTTTTTCACGGCGCATTTTGGCTTTCAGGTTTTTACCCTTGTTGCCGCCGCCGGAAAGTTTGGCCTGCGTTTCCTGTATTTTCTTTTGAATTTCTTTTTCGTCGATCAGCCTGTCTTCGCGGCGAGTAATGCCGACTCCGCGATTGTCGCGACGGCCGCCTTGCTGACCACCTCTTCCCTGTTGGCCACCACGGTTGAAATTGCCACCACCAGTACCGCCCTGTCCCGGTCTGCGGTCTCTGTTCTGCTGCTGGCCCTGACCCTGACCTTGCTGACCGCTATTGGGACGTACTTCCTTTTTCTCAATAGGAATACGTTTGCGTTTACGTTTCTCGTCTTTTTTCGGCCTGGTGTCACTATCTACAGGTAGATCTATTTTACCCAGGATCCTGGGGCCTTCGATCTTTTCAGCCTTGATGTTTTCAATTACAGGAGGAGCTTCCTCTTCTGCTGTTGTTTTTTCTTCCTGCACTACGGGTTGCTGCTCTTCTTTCTTTTCTTTTTCTTTTTTCGCCACAACTTCAGGCTGAGCTACTTCTTCTTTTTCTTTCTGAGCAGGCTTCACCACTTCAGGTTTTGCAACTGCTTTTTCTTCTACCGGAGCTTCAGCTACAGGTTCCTGCTCGCCTTTTTTCTTGATCGTCTTTTTGGGACGGGTCGAAGAATCAATAGCCGAAAGATCGATCTTGTCGATGATCTTGGGCGTAGCAATTTCCGGAGCTTCTATTTTCACTACCTCTTCTTCCTTAGGCTGCTCTGCTTCTTTGGGTTTGGCAGGCTCTTCTTCCACTACAGGAGGAGGTGTAACAACGGGCTCTTCCTTTTTGGTTACAACGGGCTTCTTCTCTTCTTTCTTGAAGTTGATCTCTTCGTCTTCTTTCTTCTTTTTTGCTTCAGCCTGCGAACCCTTGGGAAGGTCCACCTGGTCGCTCTTCATTTTTGCCGCCTTGTCGCTCTGGAATTCCTGTTGCAATGCACGGTACATGTCTTCCGTCAGCTTTGACGTAGACTTCAGGTCGTCTTTGGAAAATCCTTTACCGATCAGGAAATCCACAAGGGTTTCCTGGCCAACGTTGAACTCCTTGGCGGCCGCTAATACTCTTGGAAGTTTTAATTCTGCCATTAAGTTTTTTATATTTTCTTATTATTCTTTCTCGAACTCTGCCTGCAGCACCTTTCTTACATCTGCAATGGTCTCTTTCTCGAGATCGGTGCGGCGTTCCAGTTCTTCAGGAGTCAGGTTCAGTACGCTACGGGCCGTATCGCAACCTACCCTTTTCAATTCATCAATTACCCATGTTTCGATCTCATCGCTGAATTCTTCCAGGTCCACGTCAAATTCTTCTGTTTCTTCTTCAGAATCGCGGTATACATCCAGTTCATAACCGGTCAGTTCGCATGCGAGCTTGATATTTACCCCACGACGGCCGATAGCCAGTGATACCTGGTCGGGTTTGAGATAAACACTTGCGTGCTTGTTTTCTGTATCCAGGTCCATGCTGGTGATCTTGGCTGGTGTAAGAGAGCGTTGGATCAGCAACTGGATATTGTTTGTCCAGTTGATCACATCGATATTTTCATTTTTCAATTCGCGAACAATGCCGTGGATCCGGCTTCCTTTCATACCCACGCAGGCGCCTACGGGGTCAATCCTGTCATCATAAGACTCCACAGCTACTTTAGCTCTTTCACCCGGGTCGCGAACGATTTTTTTAATGACGATAAGACCGTCAAAAATTTCAGGCACTTCTATCTCCAATAATTTAGCCAGAAAATCAGGAGAAGTGCGGGAGAGAATGATCACAGGATTATTATTCTTCATATCAACCTTCTTCACCACTGCCCTGATATTTTCTCCTTTTTTGAAATAGTCCTGGGGAATCTGTTCGCTTTTGGGAAGGATCAGTTCATTGCCTTCTTCATCGAGCAGCAGGATCTCTTTTTTCCAAACCTGGTACACTTCTGCGCTGATGATCTCACCGGTCCTGTCGCCATATTTTTTTGCCAGTACATTTTTCTTCAGGTCGCTGATGCGGCTGGCCAGTGTTTGTTTGGCTGCCAGTATCGCCCTCCTTCCGAAATCATACAGGTCAATTTCCTGGAACAGTTCTTCTCCTACTTCAAAATCCGGTTCAATCTTGGTAGCCTCAGAATATGCCACCTGCGCCAGGGGATCTTCCACCTGTCCATCTTCCACGATCATCCTGTGCCGGACGATCTCCAGGTCACCCTTTTCAGCATTCACGATAACATCAAAGTTTTCATCACTGCCGAATTTTTTACGCAGCAGGGTTTTGAAAACGTCCTCCACCACTTTCATCATCGTGGGACGGTCAATGTTTTCCGCATCCTTGAACTCCTGGAATGCTTCTATAAGATTGATACTTGCCATAGAACTGAGTTTGTAGCCTGCAACCCAACGCCGTTAACGGCCCTGCCTGCAGTTGTAATTTGAATTGATTGTTGTTTTCTTTTTATTTAAAATTTGATTTGGACTTTCGTCGTTTTGATTTCGGAAAAAGGGATGGAATGCTGCACCAGTTCTTTTTTCTTTCCTTTTCCTTTTTCTTCTTCTATCACGATCTCCGTTTCAGTGGTACTGATCAGTTTACCTTCTTTCTTCACCCCGTCCAATTGCAGCACTTCTACAAAGCGGCCTGTATTTTTCAGGTATTGCCGGTGCATTTTCAGCGGTTCATCAAGTCCCGGAGAAGATACTTCCAGTGAAAAATCCCCACCAGGGAAAATGTTCTCCTCTTCGAGCTGCTTGTACAACGCGCGGTTGTACTGGATAAGCCGGTCAATGCTGATGCCAAGATCCGAATCAAGAAAAACTTTCGCATTATTGGTCGGCTTGATCCTGATCTCTACCAGGAAAACATCTTTATCTGCTGCTATCAGGGCATTTACTTTCTGCTCCAGTACCTGTATATATCCTTCTGTGCTCATAGTAGATAATAGAAGAAGGGAACGTTCTCCGTTCCCTTCTTACTGCCTTTTTCCGATGCAAAAGTAAGGAAATAAAGATATTCGTTCCAAAACTTATACTGTTCACCGATATCAGGCTCTCACTCACCGGCCTTTAACGAAGTATTAAGGTGATGATAGGGCTGGTTATGGATTGTGTTGTAGCTTTGTTGCATGTGGACGACGATCTTATATATTTTACTGGCCTGGTTTCTTTACAACCTCATCTTTAAGTTCATTATCCCGGTGTACCGGGCGAGCAGGAAGATGAAGCAGCAGTTCCGGCAAATGCACGAAACAATGCAGGAGCAGATGAGGCAACAGCAGGGCGGTCAAAGCTCACAGGCGCAGCAACCGGGAAGTAGTTCCAGGCCGAAACCGGCGGGGGATTACATTGATTTTGAGGAGATTAAATAGTGCCTGTAATTTACTCCCACTCAATCTCTTACCTTTTAACTTATAGCTTACTAATCAAATTTGTGTGATTGCGCTGAGGCCAATCAATAATTATTATCGGGTCGTTTTATCGACCCGTTTTTTTTGATCTCGCCTACTTGTACAATTCTGGATTTTACATTACTTTGTATTTCAAAGTACTTTTTATTTCATTGTAAAACCAGATTCTCCCATGAAAATTGATATTATCATCGCTTACGTACGCCGATATGAATTCGGCCACGAAAGAGACTTTGTACCGCCCATTACCGGTATTCATTTAGCTGCGATCACTCCCTCAAAACATCAGGTGCGGGTATTTCATCAACAGGTTGATAAAATAGATATGAATACCGATGCAGATCTGATCGCTATTTCCTTTTTCAGCGGCTTTGCCATGGCTGCCTATGAACTGGCTACCGGCTTTCGTAAAAAAGGAAAAATTTTAGTCGCCGGAGGTCCGCATGTAACTTATTGCCAGGACGAAGCACTCCGTTATTTTGACGCCATCATTACCGGTGAAGCAGAAAACATGTGGCCTGTTTTATTGGACGACGTAGAAAATGGGACGCTAAAGCAGGAATATAAAGGTACTCCCTGTGATATGCAGGACCTGCCTACGCCAAGATATGATCTGCTGCCCTCCACTTTCTTCATTAAAAAAGTGATACAGGCCACACGGGGATGCCCTTTCTCCTGCTCTTTTTGCACCGTACCTTCACTCAACCCAGGCTTCAGACTGCGGCCCGTGAAAGATGTGATTCGCGACGCTTCATACGACCGGTTTGAATACTGGTGGCAGCGAAAGATCGTTTGGTTCTGGGACGACAACCTTACCATTAAGCGACCCTATATCAGGCAATTGCTGCAGGAAATGATCCCTCTGAAAAAATGGTGGCTTACACAAGCCAGCATGGACATTGCCAAAGACCCTGAACTGCTGGACCTGATGAAGGCTTCCGGTTGCATTGGTGTTTTTCTGGGCATCGAATCTTTTGGGATCGATTCGCTTTCCGATGCCAATAAGCGACAAAATAAAATTGCCCACTATGCTACTGCAGTGAAGGCTATCCGGAAACGCGGTATCGCTGTGATGGCCGGTTTCATTGCCGGTTTTGATCATGACGATGAAAAGAGTATTGTCCAGATGGCTGACCAGTTGATGGAGATCGGCATCGATGTTCCCTTTCTCAGTATCATGACACCTTTCCGGGGAACGCCGATTCGTACCAAACTGGAACAGGAAGGCCGCATTTTAAAAGATAGAAACTGGAATTTTTACAACGGTTATAATGTCGCTTTTCAACCCCGGCAATTGACGGCGGCCCAATTACTAATGGCGCATCGCAGTTTGTGGAAGAAGTCCTTTTCTCCTTTGTATGCGTTCAAACGAATCCTGCGCGGTGCATTAAGGTTGCGATGGGGTGCTTTTCTTTTATCCTTATTCATGAACTCTTTCTACTGCTATAAAAGGATCCGTAAAAATTATCCGATTGATATGAGCAAACGGGTTGACCTGTATGAATTGGAACAACCAGGGCCGCTGGTTGTTACGGGCAGCATCCCTGCAAAGACATACGGCAGCGTTTATTGAAGCAATATAAAGGAGATTCGTCAGCGTTGCCCAGCGTGTAAACAGCGACAATCATTAAACAGAGAGCCCTGTCTCCTTGCGGGACAGGGCTCTCCTGACTATACTTCAAAGTGAAGCTGGTTGGTTTAATGGTTAAATGGTGATGGGAAAAATCCGGGGGTTGTTAAGACTTCACTGCTTTCTTATAAACACTCCAGCTACTTCCATCTTCTGATTTCAGGATCAGTTTTGAATCGGCCTGCTCCAGGGTAATATAATAGCTTGTGCCTTCTGCATTCGACAATTCAAAAAGTTCGCTGATCCAACGTCCGCCATAATCTTTTTTAAGTGAGGTTTGCAAATGCATCGGCAGATCGAGTGAACTGATATTACGTGCCAGTCCGAGCATTTCCCCATCGAAAGAATAAAATGCTGTCACGTGCTGTGCGTTATAAACGAAACTTGCTTTGTAAAACTGGCTGCTGCTGGTCCAGTTGACTTCAGTGGCACCTGCAAAATCTTTTGAAAAGGTGTTCAGTACAGAGGCGTTTACATTGGTCTCATTAGCGAATACGGCAAGAGAACAAACAGCGATAGCGATTGTAAGGATGATCTTTTTCATAATTTTTTTATTTAGTTGGTGTGGTTTGTTTGAACTGTTATTGTTTCAATGACAGGACAAAACTAAACCGCCATCCGCCTCAGGGCAAGGCAATTGTGATTGCCGGAACACGATGTTAATCACCGTTAATGGCTGTTATTCCGTTTTAACATTCAGTGGATTTCAGGAGCAAAAATGAGCCTATTGTTAACCACGGTTAATGAAATACAGTTGCTATATACAAGATAGAACACACAAAAGGCCGGAATGGAAATGAACAAACCATCCAGATAAAGAAGCAGCAAAAGATCTTCGACAAAATCTGGCAGATCTACTTCGAAAGCAGATAATAGTTGAGGTTAAATCCCATTCGATTGAATTAACTTTATTACGTTAATAGCTCTTTCCTCAAATGGAGTTATCAGTTTACCGGTAAATCCTTTACAAAACGCCAAAGTCGCCTAAAGGCGACCTTGTAAAGCATTGAAAACTAAGTGGATCCTGCTGGGATCGAACCAGCGACCCTCTGATTATGAGTCAGATGCTCTAACCGTCTGAGCTAAGGATCCGGCGCTGTAAAACAGCCATATCTTTGCCCCGGCCGGGCATCCGTCTTTGCAAAAAGCCTGTTTACCTGCCAGAGAGGCGCAAAAGTAGCAAATAAAATTATTACTAGCTTCTTAACCTATCTTTAACCGAAAGAAAAATATATTTGCGACCTTAAACTGATTTATGAAGAAAGTTGTTCTGTACGCTGTTAGTTGTTTGTTGATCACCTCTTTAGTTGCACAGGAAACACCCGAAGCTCCCAAAAAGAAAAAGCAGCCTATCAACCTGGCTGGCCGTGCCAATGACCATTTTATGATACAGCTTGGTTATACAGGCTGGGCCGGTAAACCCGATACGATTAGTACGAGTGGCTGGTCGAAGAGCTTTAATGTTTATTTCATGTTCGACTTCCCTTTCAAAACAAATCCCAAGCTGAGCATGGCTTTTGGACCAGGCATTTCTTCTGATCATATTAAATTTTCTAAGACTTATGTCGGCATTAAAGAGCTGACACCCACCCTGCAGTTCAGGGATGTAGCAGATACCAACCATTTCAAAAAAGTAAAACTCAATACCACTTACCTCGAAGCTCCTATCGAATTCCGCTATACAGCCAACCCGCTGAACAGCGACAAGAGCTTTAAATGGGCTATTGGCGTGAAAGTGGGTACTATGATTGATGCTCATACCCGCAACAAGAACATGCAGGATAAAAATGGCAATACTCTCAATGATTACAAGCTGAAAGAAGCAAGCAAAAGATATTTCAACAGCACCCGCCTGGTAGGTACCGCCCGCGTTGGCCTCGGCCACTTCAGCCTCTATGGCAGCTACCAGATCACAACCCTGTTTAAAGAAGGGGTGGCTGCAGAGATCAGACCCTGGTCGATTGGCCTGACCCTGAGCGGACTCTAAGAGTGCAAATACACTATTTAAAAAGTCAAAAGTGAAGACGGTACGGTTTTTACTTTTGACTTTTTAATTTTGAACAAATCCCAACAGGATTTTTTATACTAATTACTTATGCTGGAAAAAAAGAACATATTAAAAGAAGAGAGAGCCGTGCTGGTAGGATTGGTGCATAAGGACCAAACAGAACAGCAGGTGCAGGAGTACCTTGACGAACTGGCCTTCCTGGCAGAAACAGCCGGAGCCGTTACCGTAAAGCGTTTTACTCAAAAACTACCGCATCCCGACAGTCGCACATTTGTGGGCAAAGGCAAGCTGGAAGAGATCCGGCTCTATATCCAGGGAAAGAATATCGGCATTGTGATCTTTGACGATGAACTGACCGGCGCCCAGATCAACAACATAGAAAAAGCGCTTGAAGTAAAGACCATCGACCGCTCAGACCTGATCCTGGATATTTTCGCACGCCGCGCCAAGACGGCACAGGCCAAAGCGCAGGTGGAACTGGCCCAATACCAATATATACTTCCCAGGCTCCGGGGTATGTGGAAACACCTGGAACGTTTGGGTGGTGGTATCGGAACAAGAGGCCCTGGTGAAAGTGAAATTGAAACGGATCGCCGGATCGTAAGGGATAAAATATCATTGCTACGCAAACGACTGGCAGAAATAGATAAACAGGCCTACACTCAACGGAAAGATCGTGGTGAATTTATTCGCGTAGCCCTCGTAGGATATACTAATGTGGGAAAATCCACCCTGATGACCTTGCTCAGTAAAAGCGATGTGTTTGCAGAGAATAAACTCTTTGCAACACTTGATACTACTACAAGAAAAGTCGTCTTTGAAAATACCCCCTTTTTGTTGAGCGATACAGTAGGTTTTATCAGGAAACTGCCTCACCACCTGGTGGAAAGCTTCAAAAGCACCCTGGATGAAGTAAGGGAAGCCGATATCCTGCTGCATGTAGTGGATATTTCACATCCTGCTTATGAAGATCAGCTCGGCGTGGTGAATAAAACATTGCAGGAGATCGGGGCTTTTGATAAACCGACACTGACCATTTTCAATAAGATGGACCTTTACGAAGAGCATACTTTCGATGAATGGCTGGAGGAAAGCACGAAAAAAGAAATACTCGAAGACCTTCGTGAAAGATGGAATAATGAGACCAATGGCAATGCGATCTTTATTTCTGCGATCGAACGGCGCAACCTGGACCAACTGAGAGCGGGGATCCTGGAAAAAGTGCGGCAAATGTACAGGGTCAGGTATCCTTATAAAACTGAATTTCTTTATTAAGCATTTGGTTCCTTTATACGAATCAACTCTCCCTTAACACATGGCAGAGAAAAAATACATCTGGCACAAGATCGCTGATCATATTAACGAGATCGACTTCTCTTCCAATAATATGACCGAAGCCGAAGTCGGTGGTAAAAGTCTATGCCTGGCACGGTTCAATGAAAAAGTTTTCGCCGTTGCCCGGAAATGCCCGCATGCGGGAGGGTGGCTAAGCGAAGGATATATTGATGCGCTGGGAAATGTGGTTTGCCCCCTTCACCGGTATAAATTCGATTTGAAAAATGGCCGGAACATAAGTGGTGAAGGATATTATCTGAAAAACTGGCCAGTGGAAATCCGGGAAGACGGCGTGTATGTAGGCATAGAAGAAAGCAAGCTATTTGGCTTGTTTTAAGCAGCCGCCACAAAATCTCCTAAGTATTCAAGTTTGGTATCCAAACTGACCAGCCCGGTTCGAAGCGGCTGGAAGCATCCCCTTTAGCATCTGAAACAGGCTGTAAAACAACAAACCGTTCCATCTTCTTCTGTGCTGTGGACCATCAACTGGTTATGTTGAGACTCTACCAGCCTCCTGGCTTGTGCAAGAGCAGGAAGCTGAGTACCGTTGCCGTGTAAAAGGTCCTGCATTTTGTCAGGATCAATGCCTTTGCCTGTATCAGCCACTGAGAAAGCAATCTCAGTTTGCTCTCCATCCATCTTGAGGCAACCGACGGTGAGTTGGACATAGCCTTTAAAAGTGAAGCGCATCGCATTGTCGAGCAGGCCGCTCAATATCTTACCCAATTTTTCGGCATCCCCTGAAAGCGTATGTGGTATCGCAGGATCAATAGTATGCAAAAGGCGAATATTTTTTTCTTCGGCCCTGGAATAAAAAGATCCCAGCACCGATTGCACCAATTCAACCAATTGAAAGCCTGGCTGCTCCTGGGTTGGCAGGCGGGTGAGGGACGAGGAAGGGATAGGGTAAAGATTATACGAGGCTATCCCCCCTGGAATATATCCATTAGGTACGCGATTAAATGAGGGTCCGGGTTGAAAATAGTGCGCATTTACGGCATGCCCCAGGTAATGATCATTTTCCTGGTGAAGATGCAATACATCTGTTGAGGCAGACATATTGCCAAAATTCTTGTCCAGTTCCTGCTGTGATGGCCAAAGTACGCGGACAACCCCGGTCCTTTCGTTATCGTTTGCCCCCTTGCTATATCCTTCATGAATAGAGAACACACCGCGAAAATCTTCCTGTGCTACAGGAGTGATATTATTTTCATGGCTATACGGTAGGTTCGTTTCGTTCTTTTCTTCCAGCATTTCTGCCGCAGGACCAGGCTCTGCCTGCTTACGCAACTGCCATAAAGCATAGAGTATAAACAGGTAAATAAATACAGCATAGAAAATTGTCAGAAACCTGGCCTGGTTGGCGGCATCTGTGTTTGCCTCGATTTTTCGTTGAAGAAGCAGTTCCTGGCGTTCGAGCAGCAGTCGCATAGGCGACTGTATTCTCGCTGTAAGCCGGCGGTTCAGGCCATAATAGCCCATTTCTGTTCTCAATTCCGGTGTAATAGAATCTGCCCTCATTATAGTTTGCTGGAAACTGATCTTGTTTTGAAGTGCCTGTTTTATTAAAGCGAATTTTTTCTGTTGCAAAGGATCGGTTTCCATAGCGGCAGTTTCTTCCAGCACGCGGTATACACGTCCATGTATGGCAAAAAGGGATCTCTTCCATTGCTGATCACTGGTAAGCAAATATGATTGCAGCAGAGATTCTGCTTCTGTGATCGAAGAACGAATACTCTCGATGTTCTGGATCACTTTATTACTCTGTTGTAAGGCTGATTCTCCTGTCTTTCTTTTTTCACTGTTATCACTGATCAGTTTTATCAGGAATACCAGGCTCAGGATTGTAAACACAAAGAGCAGAAGCGCGTTGCGCCTGGCTTTTACGATATAAAGCAGGGATTTCATAAGCAAAAAGCTGGTTGAACAGGCTTAGTGCCCTGACGAATAGGAGAATAAATACCAGAGAGGGAATTCTTTGCAGAAAGAATAATAGCGGTGGTGAAGCCGCTGGTGGATGGCTGGGCTTGCATGGTTTTTCTAATTGGATGTTTAAAAATATAAACAATGAGTTAGAAAAAGGAAATACGACAGGGAGAAACTTATATAAGACGAGGGTTTTCCGCAAAAAACAATTCGTGTTTTTTCGATATGCCTGAGAAAACTCAAAGAATTGCTGGTGAAAAAATTTGCATGCCGGGGTTTTCATTTCCCCGGATGGTGCGGGATTTGATTTTTGAAATAAGGTCTTTTTCTGAGAATACTCAGGAGTAGCATTTGCTGGTAAGCGGGAAACTGCAGCTTAACGCTTCGATAGCATTACGGTTATAATTCCTTTACATCAGCCGGGTACTTTTAAACAGTTCATCCAACCTGAGTTTATGCCTACCCCCTTTCATCAACGTGCCTGGCTTTACTTTCTGCTGTTCCTGGCTATAGCGGTCAATTTCAGCGGACTGTTTGTAGTATTGCTGGGAGCAGATGGCCCTTTGTATGCCAGCATTGCCCGCACAATGGTGGAGAAAGGAAACTATGTTGAACTATTCTCTCATGGCACCGACTGGTTGGATAAACCGCATTTTCCTTTCTGGGCAACAGCGCTTTCTTTCGAAGTCTTTGGATTCACTACCTGGGCTTATAAACTACCGGCGATCCTGTTCCTTCTGCTGGGTGTATGGTATACTTATTTACTCGCGAGAAAATTATACGATGAGAAAACAGCTTATTGGGCTGTGATCATTTTGTTGACTGCCCAGCATATTGTTATCTCCAACAATGATGTGCGGGCAGAGCCCTATCTTACCGGGCTGATCATCGGCAGCATTTATCATTTTTACCGGTCATATACTGAGAAGAAAAACTGGCAACTCATTCTCGGGTCTTTATTCGCTGCTTGTGCCATCATGACCAAGGGGCCTTTTGCTATTATTCCGATCGCAGGGGCAATTGGCGGAGAGTTATTGTTCAAAAAGAACTGGCAGGAGCTATTCCATTGGCGTTGGTTGATCGCAGCTTTGCTGATCTTCCTGTTCATTACGCCTGAATTGTACTGCCTTTGGTACCAATTTGATCAGCATCCTGAAAAACTTGTCTTTGGCAGGACAGGTGTTTCAGGGATCCGGTTCTTCTTTTGGGATAGCCAGTTTGGCCGTTTTCTCAATACCGGTCCTATAAAAGGAAAAGGTGACCCGGCTTTTTTTCTGCATACGCTGATCTGGGCATTTCTACCATGGTCGCTGGTTTTATATATGGCGCTGGCCAGGATCTGGCAAAAGCGCTGGCGCAGGTCGGCACAACATATAGAATGGCTGAGCCTCTCAGGTGCTTTTATTACGTTGCTGGTTTTCTCATTGTCCAAATTCCAGTTACCGCATTACAGTAATATAATATTTCCGCTCTTAGCCATTTTACTATCAGGTTATTTGCAGCAGGTGAGGTTATCGAAAGAATGGAAGGCGATCCATGTGGTGCAGACCATTGTTATCGCCATCATGGTCATTGCGCCGCTATTGCTGCACTATTTTTTCAGACCGGCAACGCTTTCCTGGCCGGCGCTGATCCTGATTTTTGTGTTGATCATCCTATTAGTTTTTTTACCAGGAATGGGCTCTTTTCCTTCCAAGACTTTACTCTTTTACCGGACTGCACTCGCAGCATTGATCGTCAATTTTTACCTGAACAGTATCGCTTATCCTTCCATTATGCATTACCAGGCGGGAAGCGAGGCGGCATTCTATAGTAATAAAAAATTTCCGCATATACCGGTAGTGCAATTGCGCAAGGATTATTCGTATGCGCTGACATTTTACCTGCATTCGCCGGTGATCACGATCGACAGCCTGCAACAATTAGAACGAATCCCCTACCCTTCTTACTTATTATATGCCCCGGACAGTGAGACGGAGAAACTGATCAGCGAAAAACCAATGCCCATAAAAAAGGAATTCGACTATTTTCCTGTGAGCATGTTAAACGGAAAGTTTATTAATTATAAGACGAGGGAAGAGGAACTCAGTCAATTTGCATTGGTATTGATGAGCGAGCCGGAATTGCATGCAGACAGGTCCGGAGAATAATTATTAGAAAAGGTTCATTTGCTTGTGAGAGTTTGTAGATGACAGAGAGGGTTTTCCTTCAAACAAGCTGATCTTTCCAAACACTCCATCATAGCCGGCCTGTCTGATCACTTCGCCGTCCCGCATGCGGCGGATGGCTTCAGCCAGCAAGGGATTGAACCGGTGGATATCATTGATTGGTACTGCCTGTAATAGATCGAATTCATTACCAAACATGTTTATTGCTTCTCCGTAAGCCGTCATTACTTTTTTCGACTCTACTCCGGTTTCATGTATCTCGGAGAGTATTTCCGCAAGAGGGATAATATATTTGAAAGAAGCCGCTTTGGAAGGTCGAACTGGTTCTGTCCGGTCGGCCAGCCGTTCTACGCGTTGCATTACCCCAACCGTCAGTTGTTTTCCGCATTGAGGGCAGATATTATTTATAGCTATGGCCTCTGCAGGAGAAAGGCAAACGCCGCAGTTACGATGCCCGTCATAAGAATATTTTCCTTCTTCCGGAAAGAACTCGTAGGTGCCTAAGAATCCTTTCTGCGTTTTGATGGCTTCGAATAAAGCTTCGTAGCCGAGTTCAGTCTCAAAGAGATTGGCTTCGCGGCCCAATTTCTGAAGGGAATGTGCGTCTGAACTGGAAAGCATGGTGAACCTGTCGAGTTGACTCCAGCGCCAGTTCATCGCAGGATCAGAAGAAAGGCCGGTCTCCAAAGCAAAAATATGGGGCGATAAGTCACGGAAACACTCGTCTACGCTGTCATAGCCTCCTTTCGAACCCAGAGTAGAAAACCAGGGAGTCCAGGCGTGCGCAGGAACGAGATGGGTTTGCCGGCCAGGCGTTTCCAGTACCACTTCCAGCAAATCCCGGGAAGATAAGGAGATGGTAGGCCGGCCATCGGCGGCAAGGTTGCCGAAACGTGATATTTTTTTATTGATCCAACCCGCGGATGAAAAATCCGGGGCATAGACCAGGTTATGGTTTTTTCTTGTTTTACCGCCGTAGGTGTATACAGATGATATTTCTGTGGAAAGGCAAAAACGGATATCAGCTGATCTGGGTTTTATGTCAGGTAGCGCGGGCTCTTTCGGAGGGTTCTTAAGTCGGAATAAGCCTTTGCCATCGGGTTCCAATTTATCCTGCAGTTCTTTGAACCAGGCAGGGTGAGTAAAATCTCCGGTACTGATCAACTGTATACCTTTAATAAGTGCCCATTGGTAAAGGGTTTCCAGGGTTAGAAATTTGCTGCAGGCTTGAGCGTAGTGGGAATGTGTATGAAGATCTGCTATGTACAATGTCAGGAATTCTAAGAGTGAAAAATCGAAATTACTAAATATTGTAGCATTCCGGTGGGTTTATTATTTTTTCTGGGTTAGTGTTTATTAAGTTTAAAAAAAGCGTGGGGAATAATTGAAAAATTGCTTTTTAAAAGACTGATTTTCCCTATTTTTGCTGCCCCGAAAGGGAGGGTAGACGGCGAAAGCTGTGTACTCTGATAGGATATATTCCTCCTTAGCTCAGTTGGTTAGAGCATCTGACTGTTAATCAGAGGGTCGCTGGTTCAAGTCCAGCAGGGGGAGCAAAAGCGTTCTTAACGAACGATAAAACCCGCGCTAGTCGCGGGTTTTATCGTTTTAGGCATTTTTGAGAATGCCGTTAAAAACCGTTGATTTTCGCCAAATGTTTTCGGATTGTTTTCGGAAAGTTTACGGATTTTACCCCAGTTTTTTTGATTATGTCCCCTGAAATGGCCTATTTGCAAGTATAGGAACACGCGCAGGTATATTTACTGCCAATGCGTCTTCAAATTCTATTCGCAACAAGAATGTGGATATACTCTTGCACTTTATGCTTACATAAAACAAGAACACACCTCCACCTGGATTAACTTTTTAACACCTAGTAATAAATCCGATCTTTTGCGAAGCGAACTATTTATTTATACTCATGAAGACATAGTTCTTAAATAATTCAACGACCTCTAAAAGGCGGGAAGTCTTGTCGAGAAACAGGGCTTCTAAAAAACAAAATAGCCAGTATATACAAAATAGCCGCTATCAGCATCAGATATACTATACATTTAGGAAGGCTATTATTGTCTTTACTTTTCTTCATTATTGCCTTTGTCTAATTTCAGGTATTATTCTTATTTGAGTTCCCTCCTTTATAAAATCTTTACCATTTGTAGCATTTGTAAGTGTCCCTATATATTTGAAAGACGATATTCAAACGACCTTCAGTCCTTTGCCTTGTTTTTGGGGTTCAACAACGTATCTAACTGTTTAAAGACCTTTAACATTTCTGCTCTTGAAGAAGAATCTAGTTCCATGGGTATTATATTATTTTCTATTCCTTTTTTATTATGTACTATCACAGTATCATTATTCGCGTATGTATCTTTCGAACTAGAAAATGTTACATCAATATTGCTTTTTCTTTGTAATACATTACCCAGCATAACTTTGAAGTCGGACTCTTTAGGTAGTTTGTATTTATCTTTTATAGTCAATTTAACTACGACCCATTTATCACTCAGACTTAACTCTTCTACCTTCCCAATAATCACCCCTCTGGATATCACAGAAGAACCCGTATAAAGCCCGTCTGCATTATCTAAAAGCAAAAACAGATTATTATGTCTTCCGGCGCATCCACAAAAAATGAAAAGGATAATTAAAAAAATCCTTACTGGATATATATTTCTATGCATTGATTACTATTTCTTCTCGGATTGATTTGTATACAGGAATATAATAACAGAATTCGGGCCTTGATAATACCGCCGTAGCTGCTGCAGAGTCCTTACGTGCCAGTTTCCGCTTTAGTTTACTTTCCTGCTTTGAAAATTGGGTGATGATTTTTTCCGATTGCTTATCTAGCTTTTGCTCTAACTGACCGGCTTTCTTATTTACTGTATCAAAATACTTGCCATCAACGGGAGAACGAAGAGCATCTGATTGACCGTACAATCCCGTATAGATCAATAGAATTGTCGTTAGCAATATGCAGTGGTGGCTCGTCATGGTGGGGTTTCAGTTGGTATTGGGATGCAGCCGCTTCACTTTTTTCACACGGTTCAATAGCAGCAGGTGGGCGTCCTCTTTTTGAAGTACTTATATCCGATCAACAAAGTTGTATAAGCAATACAAGATAAGATAAGATGAGCGTTTTTTCACCCCTTTTATAGAGAGTGATAACACGGTAAAGAATAACCTATAAAACACTTGATGGAGTGTAGCCGCAGGGATAACTATTCAAAGGAAAACAAGTAATCATCATCCAGAAGGTCGCCTTGGCGACCTTCTTTGTTTTTGGCAGTGAAGAAAATAAAATTTGTGCAACCGTTCGGCTTCACATATATTTGCAACCGAACGGCTTCATAATTATAACTCATGAGACGCGACATTTTTCAAGCAATTGCAGACCCCACCCGACGAGCTATCCTTGTCCTCGTCGCAGTGCAGGCAATGACTCCCAATGCCATTGCGGAGCATTTTGACATCAGAAGGCAATCCATATCCAAACACCTGCGTATCCTGTCCGAATGCGACCTCCTGGTTCCAAGGCAGGAAGGTAGGGAGATCTTCTATGAACTGAAAATCGATAAAATGAAAGAGATCGATACCTGGCTCGACCAGTTCCGGAAGATTATGGAAGAAAGTTTCAAACAACTCGACGATGTATTATACACCTTAAAAAATAAGAAAAAATGAACTTGCTATTTGATTTTACCGTAGACAAAGCGGCGCAAAAGGTATTCATCACGAGAGAATTCGATGCTGACCTGTCACTTGTATGGGATGCTTTTACCAAAGCAGAGATCCTTGACCAATGGGTAGCCCCCAAACCCTGGAAGTCAAAAACGAAATTTATGGACTTCAAGGTTGGGGGACGAAGATTTTATGCCATGGTAAGCCCCGAAGGATTGGAGCGTTGGGCAATTCAGCAATACACTTCAATTAGCCCAAAAACCAATTTCAAAATGTTTAATGCTTTTGCTGACAAAGATGAAAACCCTGAATTACCAGGTTCTGATTGGGATTACACTTTTAGCGAACAGAACGGAAAGACAACAGTGCGTATTACTATTTATAATGAATCCCTTGCCCGTATGGAGAAAATGATTGAAATGGGCTTTAAAGAAGGATTTACTATGAGCATGACCAACCTGGAAAATCTATTGACAACTTTGTCGAAACAGTCCTGATCGCGATAGCTGACATGATGATAAGGCAAAGTAAGCCCCACCATATCTCGTTGAAAAACAACGTTACTTGTTTTCAATTGAATGACTTATTAATTCCATGTACACTTATGGGCTTAAGTAATTACTAAACGCTGGCTGGTAATTGCAGGCTGTTATAACAGATTGGTGTAACTTGGTTAACCAATTGCGTAAGTTAAATGCATTACCACAAAAGCTTATTGCAACTGACTTTTATTTGCATGGCAACAGTTGCCAGTGCACAGGTAGATCAACAACGCGCCACGGAATATTTCAAAGAAGCTCAGGCTCTTTGCGAGCGGGATAATGGCCGTTTATGGGAAATTTCCATCTGTGGGCCAATGGTCATCTTCGACATGCAAACAAAGACGATTGCTACCAGCAAAACTGCGCCAGATGAAACCAGGCCCCGGCTTCTTGGTCTTGTGAATGCACCTATTCAATGGGGCGGGGAAACATGGGGAGCTTACATCTGGAACGATGTAGCCGCCAAATCTCCACGTGACCGAAAGGAACTTTTTCTTCACGAATTATTTCATGGCATTCAACCTCAGCTCAAATTAGGTGCAGCGGCGGGTACACCCGAACATCTTGATTCGAAGGAAGGCAGATATTGGTTGAGACTTGAGTGGAAAGCATTGGAGAAGGCGCTTCGCAGTTCCGGCAGGCAGCGAAAGCAAGCTATTTCGGATGCTCTTGCATTCCGGAAAGCCCGGCGACTTCTTTTTCCTGCCAGTGCCGAAGACGAACGAGGACAGGAAATTACCGAAGGACTTGCTGCCTACACTGCCACAGTGCTTGTAGCGGATTCTGATAGTGATGCTATCGTTGGTGCTCTTGATTTGCTTGTCCATACTGAAAGGATTGCTAAAGATGCCAGCTTCGTTCGCACATTTGCTTATTTTTCCGGTCCCGCATATGGACTTCTGCTCGATGCAAGTTCTCCCGATTGGAGAAAGAGAATAAAAAATACAGATGATCTTGCTGTACTCCTGATACAAGCATTAAATATTAAACCGGGCCGTAAGGCCAGCATAACTGCTGCCAGGTATGATGGTGCAGAAACTCTTTTGTCCGAACAAAAGAGAGAGGAAGATCGCCAGGCTCGCCTCAATGAGTTGCGTAAGACTTTTGTTGAAGGCCCGACGCTTTCATTTCCTGGCGGCAACCATAGTTATGATACCCGGGGAGCAGTTTCGCTCTAGGGAATCGGAACGATATATTTCGGTCCTTTTCGTGCCTCAGGTGCATGGGGAAAGCTGGAAGCGGAGAAGGGTGTGCTCGTGTCGAGTGATGGCAGTTTTCGTCGTGTTGCGGCACCAGTTAAATCCGATGAAACTACGTTTTCGGGAGACGGCTGGAAATTATATTTATCACCTGGGTGGATTGTAAAAGAAGGTGAAAGAAAGGGGAGCTTTGAGGTAGTGAAGGAGTAAAATGTATTTAGCATAGCAAAAAATGTTTGTCCGGCAATTCGCTGAAAGCGATTAAATCTTCCCAGTTAGAAGAGTTACATAAAATATGCCATTACCCAATTCATCTGGCTGCAGAAATCTGAAGCAGTTAAGAAATTCTTTCCCAATAATATAAGCCAAATCCAAAAAAATATTTTTCTGAGTGCAATTTAATTCATTTACTTTGTATTTCAAAGTACTTTTTATTTATTGAAATGATAAAAAACTGACCTATGAAGATTAAACTATTATTAGGGATCATACTATCATTAGCCGCCTTTAGCAGTGCTTCTGCACAGCCATTAGATAAAGCAAAACTTGACCAACTTTTTGATCGCCTCCTCGAAAAGAACAAAGGCATGGGCAGCATCGCTATCGCCCAAGACGGCAAAGTCCTTTACACCCGCTCTTTCGGCTATGGCCAGATCACGGAAACAATAAAGACCCCACTGACTGACCAGACAAAATACCGAATCTCATCCATCACAAAAATGTATACCGCCGTCATGATCTTTCAATTGATCGAAGAAGGTAAGCTAAAGCTCAGTGATAAACTTGACAAGCTCTTTCCACAAATCCCTAATGCCACAAAGATTACTATCGAACAAATATTGTCGCATCGCAGCGGAATACCTAATGTCATCCCCGACGGCTCAGGAATGCAGCCAAGGACAGAAGAGGAAAGAATTGCTGAAATCGCCAGATTGCAACCTGATTTTGAACCGGGCTCCAGGCATCTTTACAGCAACTCAGGTTATGTACTGCTGGGTTATATTGTAGAAAAAGCAGGTGGTCAATCTTATCAGGAAGCACTGAAAACACGCATCGTGTTTAAGCTTGGCCTTCAAAACACCTACATGGGAACCGGAAACACAAACGTAGCCAGGAATGAAAGCCTTTCCTACAGGTATGTAGGTGGATGGAGAGAAGCGAGGGAACCGGATTTCAGCATCGTTGCTGGTGCAGGTGCAATCGTTTCGACTCCCACAGATATGGTAAAATTTATCCAGGGCTTGTTCGACCTAAAACTGATCTCACAAAACAGCCTTGATCAGATGAAAACAATGATAGATGGCGAGGGCATGGGAATGGAACCATTCACCTTCGCCGGGAAAAATTTATACGGCCATACTGGTGGAAGCTCAACCTCAGGAGCATGGCTCGCCTATTACCCCGAAGAAAAACTGGCGATGGCCTACACTACAAACGCGAAGATTTATCCGGTAAAAGATATAGTCAACGGCGTTTTTGATATTTACTGGAACAGGCCGTTTGAGATTCCTTCTTTCGATGTGCTTAAGATAAACCCGGAAATTCTCGATCAATACACAGGTGTCTATACTGCGTCCGGTGCACCGGTAAAATGGATAGTTACAAGAAAGGACTCAACGCTTTTCATTCAGCAGGAAAGTGGCTCTGCTATACCAGTCGAACCTATTGATGAACATAAATTCACGATCACTACCGGAGTAACGCTGGAATTCGATACTGCCAAAAAGCAAATGACCATCAAACGTCCGCAGGGTGAACGGGTATTCACAAAGGAAAATTAAATATAACCTGGGAGTAGATAATACTTCAGATTATATGGTTTTGTGACTATTTCTCAGATAAAATCCAGGTCTCGAAGTCTTTATTACAGTAAGCATTTTAAAACATTCCATAACAAACCTTCAAAATCCCGCATTCCTAACCCTGATCAATTTCCCATTAACCTCATCAGAAAGTATATACAACTTACCTGCAGGACTCTGAACCACTTTCCGGATCCTTACCCTGTCATCCGCAAAAAGCTCCTCCGCACTTTTTATAGTTTCACCCTCTATCACCATACGCCATAAACTACCCCTCGATAACCCGCCCACAAGAAGATTATGATCCCAGGCCGCAAATTCATTACCAGAATAAAAATGCACACCTGTGGGAGCAACAGTTTGTAGCCAGGCCCATACAGGATCGGTATAATTATTCTCTGGAATCGGCAAAGGAGCATATTCTGCATAGCGGTATTTTCCTGTCGTCTTTATTGGCCAGCCATAATTCGCTTTTGCCTTCAGCACATTGATCTCATCTCCCTGGTGTGTGCCATGTTCACTGAACCATATTTTCCCGGTGGATGTATCAAGTGTGATACCCTGCGCTGCCCTGATGCCGGTTGCGTACAGGCCCGGGGTCGCCTTTGATCCAAAATCCGGGTTATCATCCGGAATGGTCCCGTCAGGATTGATACGGTAGATCTTTCCTCTCCTGTCATGAATATCCTGAGCTATCGGAACAATAGGTTGATCTTTTTCTGTGAACAACCGCTCGCCGATTGTAAAATATAATTTCCCGTCTTTTCCAAACACCATCCCACCGCCATAGTGAAAACGTTCCTGTGTATAGGGCTCTGCCACAAAAAGAGTTTTGATCTGCCGCAAAGAATTTTTTTCCAATACGGCCCTGATGATCCTGGTGGTTCGCACAGCACCTTTTTCGGCAGCGTATGACAGGTAGATATATTTATTATTACTAAAATCAGGATCCAGCAATATTTCGAATTTGCCGGTATTATCGCCAAATCCGGTGAGGCTGTCTGCCATATCAGCGGGAAAGCCTTCGATCCTGACCTTTTCCTTCTTCTGTAAATTTACTTTTACCAGGTCACCTTCTTTCTCTGAGATCAGTGCTTCATCTTCCGTTATAAAAGCGATACTCCAGGGGCGCTTCAATCCTTCCAGGATCGTTTCTTTTTCCAACCGTATGGCGTTTACATCGAAGGTCCTGTGGGATGTCCGGGTAGATACCTTATCGGCGATCACCCAGCCTTCATTGGTCTTCATAAGATTGAAATAGTCTGTAAAAAGATCCCGTTCCGTGCTGATCTCCACCTTCGCACTACCCATGCCATTGGTAATATCAAGCGATACGATACGCGTGCTGAGATTTTTAGGCCTGGGATGTGGTTTGAAAAAACTCAGATACTCGCTCCTGGAATATTGAATGAACTTCCCGTCCCGGTAGTTTTTTAAATGACAGGATGGATGCATGGCTTTACCCAGTTTAACGGTATCACCGGTTGCCCAGCCATCAAAATATAGCTGAATCACATTTTCTATCATTTGTCTTTCAGTGGCCGCATTCTGGGAATAGGCAGGAATAAGAGCAACAGACAAAGCAGTTAGCAGAAGCAATTTTTTCATCTTGTAAAGTATTTTTGATTATCAGAAAGGAACAATCATCGTTCGATTCCGAAAGTATTTAATACTCTAAAAATGAAGGTATTATGATCTGAATCCCGTAGTACGGATTTATAAATCCGGAGTAACTGACTGTTGGTAAGCACTGGGTGTAGTGCCTTTGATCTTCTTAAAGGTTGCGAAAAAAGTAGACTTGGAATTGAAACCAACCTCTTGACCAACAGCCTCTATTGTCAGGTTCATACGTTGCGATAGCATGTGACAGGCTTCATTTATCCTGTATTCATTGACAAAAAGTGTAAAATTCTTCTGGATATTATCATTGAGAACCTGCGATAACTGGTGATCGGAAATATTGATCTCCCGGGCAAGATCATTCACTTTCAGATTGGGATTTTTAAAGAGCTCCTTCTCAGCCATACTTTTTTTCAGCCGGCCAATGATCAACTCCGCTTCTGCCTGACCAAGTTTTTTGTCAACATATCGCTGGGCAGAAGAAGAGAACAGGTCATTTGCTTTTTTACGATAGAGTAATACAAACACTACTGAATAAATGATCAGCGAAAACCAGAGCGCACCGTTGATATAACTCCCCTTCGTTATATTCAGAATAGCCCATACATAGCACACAAATAATATGGTCACAGCTCCACAAATGGCCAATATCCATCTTTCAAAAGGCTTTACAGCTTCCCCGCTGGCTATTTTTTTCAAGGTAGGGATCAATAACAATATAGACAAAGCAACATACACACCCCATTGCAGGTAAATAAGTGGTATAATGTATCTTCTCCATAGCGAAGGAAAATGCTCATAAGGATAAATAATACCCACTAACAAAATAATGAAAGCCCAAAGAATGAATTGCCAAAACCATGGCTTTGGCAACTTCCTGATCTGCCTTGTTTCAGCCCTGACATAGAAATACAAACAGGGACCGATAAAAAAGCAGGCAGTCAAACCAATCTGCAAGTATGTTTTGAGCAGCTGATAATTAAAAAAATAAGCAACCGATTTTCCGATCCTGATACTCAGGGCAAGCAGTAAAAAGCCCAGCAGGTAACTGGACAAGTGCTTTTTGGACGTAAAAAAGAAAAAGTAAATACTCAGTATGAGCCCATTGAATACACCCAGGCAACTAAAGAAGAAGAGGGCTTTACTACTCATGATAAGGTTTCATTTTACCTATCCGGTTTAAATAATTAGACACACAATTTAGCGAAATTGTATTGTCATTATTCGCAGCATACAACAAAACGCCCCGACACTTTTGTGCCGGGGCGTTGATATTTCCCATACCGCAATAATCCCGCTCAAATATTAAACTCAATCCCCTGCGCCAATGGCAAATCCTTCCCGTAGTTTATCGTATTCGTTTGCCTGCGCATATACACTTTCCATGCATCTGAACCACTTTCCCGGCCGCCGCCTGTTTCTTTTTCCCCACCAAAAGCACCGCCGATCTCTGCTCCGGAAGTGCCGATATTGACATTCGCAATGCCACAGTCTGAGCCTGCCGCGGACAGGAATAGTTCTGCTTCACGGAGGTTTAAGGTCATGATAGCCGAGGACAAGCCTTGCGGCACATCATTCTGCATAGCAATGGCTTCCTCTATATTCCTGTATTTCATCACATATAAAATGGGCGCAAAAGTTTCTGCCTGCACAATAGCAAAATGATTTTCTACTGCTGCAATACAGGGTTTTACATAACAACCCGAAGCGTATTCTTTTCCATCTACTATACCACCCTCCACTATAAATTCACCGCCTTCCTTTTTTATTGCATCCAGGGCTTTCATATAGCTGGCGACTGCATCTTTATCAATCAAAGGACCAACATGATTTTTCGCTTCTAATGGATTCCCGATCTTCAATTGCGCATACGCCCCTTTCAACTTTTCGGTGAAACTGTCAAAAATGCTTTCATGAATGATCAGCCTCCTGGTTGAAGTACACCGCTGACCGGCCGTGCCAACTGCGCCAAATACAGCACCGACAAGTGTCATATCCAGGTCTGCATCTTTGGAAACGATGATGGCATTGTTTCCACCTAATTCCAACAGGCATTTGCCCAGTCTTGCTGCAACAGTTATGTTAACAGCTTTCCCCATTCTTGTTGAGCCCGTTGCTGAAACCAACGCTACGCGTGTATCCTGCGCAATCCATTCTCCTAAATTCCTGTCGCCCTGTACGAGGCTGCAGAGCCCTTCCGGCAAATTATTCTTTTTAAAAACTTCAGCAATGATCTGAAAACAAGCTTGTGCAGATAACGGTGTTTTTTCAGATGGCTTCCATACACAAACATCGCCGCAAACCAATGCCAGCATGGCGTTCCAGCTCCATACCGCTACAGGAAAATTGAACGCTGAAATGATCCCTACAATTCCTAAAGGGTGCCACTGTTCGTACATTCTGTGATTGGACCTTTCTGAATGCATGGTTAGTCCATGCAGTTGTCGTGACAAGCCTACCGCGAAATCACAGATATCAATCATTTCCTGTACTTCTCCCCTGCCTTCCTGCAGGCTTTTTCCCATTTCGTAAGAAACGAGTTTCCCCAGGTCATCTTTATATACCCGCAAGGCTTCGCCTATCTGACGAACGATCTCACCACGCTTGGGTGCCGGAACAGTTCGCCAATACAGGAAGGCTGTTTGTGCCTTGGAAATGATTTTATCGTATTCTTCTTTTGTAACGGTTTGCGTGTCCGCTATTCTATTACCATCAACAGGCGACCAGGAAGTAATGGTTTTTCCCGAGGAAGGAATAAAGTTTATGCCATCAGAAGCGCCTGTATTTTGTTCATTAATGGAAAATGTTCTTAAAATAGCTGCTATCATAATTGAGGAAATATTTGCTAGTTGCCTTTTGTTTGCGAGGTATAAGTGCTTTCAAAAATCTTGTCTGCATTGCCTGTTTCAAAACCATCACGGCGATGTTCCCTACGTATCTGCTCCTTGGGCAGATGGGCAAACTGGTCCAGTACTTTTCTTTCTGCAAATTCTACATATGAACCTGCAATCATTTTCTTTTTACCGTCTGCAAAAGTGGCTTCGATCATTTCCGCAACAGTAGAACTTTGCAGCAGCTTTCCGTCGGGACTTTTTTTGATCTCGCTGCCTGCTGTATTTAACTTAAAGCCATTACGTTTCAGGAATACATTAAATTCTTCCAGCGTGTTGAAGCCTTCAGGAAGATTATGAACGCTGACAGTAAAATGGTTGAGATAATAATGGTTTAGGATCACCCAGGCCGCATATTCAGTCTCTGCAAGCAAGGCATCATAATCCTCCAAAGTAGGGGTACGCCAAAGACCGCTATGCAAATATTTGTCTACGGCAACGGCATCATCCAGGTTGATCTGGGAAACGGGATCAACTTTCACTTCATCAGTATAGCTGCGGATGATCTCTTGTGTGCTTTCACTTAGATCGCCTACTCGTAGCTCGCTTATAAAGATGCGTGGGTAATGGTTTTCGGGTGGTGCGTACCAATAAGCATCCAGTTTCTTTTCTTTAAAAAAAAGATGGCTCTTCTTCTGATACCCGTAATGGAGAAACACTTTTTCCAAAGATTGAATCCCAAGTTTTTCCACGCCCATTGTACGGAAGGCGATATGATCATTCTCAATATCACCGGCATTTTCAATAATGCCCTCTCTTATCATAGCCTTGATGATCGCACTTACATCTGGCACACGCTCTTTGTAGCGCAGCATCAGCCCATCTAATATATTATCCAACATAATTGATCAATTTATATGATTTTGACTCATCACTTCATCCAGGGCCACCATCATATCCCTTGCATTCTGTTCATTAAAAACCAATGGTGGTTTTATTTTCAGAACATTATATAATGGCCCGTCTGTACTGAGCAGAAAACCCCGTTCTTTCATTTTTTCCACCACAAGATTAATTTCCGCCACAGCAGGTTCCTTTGTAACGCGGCTTTTTACAAATTCAGCACCCACAAAAAGCCCATGGCCACGTACATCGCCAATAATGCTATACTTATCCATTAGTTTTTTCAGGCCTTCCAGCAAAACCGTTCCAACCTGCCGGGCATGGCTTTGCATGGCTTCATCTTCTATTACCTGCAACACCGTATTGCCCGTAACCATTGATACCGGGTTCCCTCCATAGGTATTAAAATATTCCATACCATTATTGAACGCATCTGCTATCTCCTCAGTTACTACTACTGCAGCCAGGGGGTGACCGTTACCAATGGGTTTGCCCAATACTACAATATCCGGTTCCACACCCTGCAATTCAAAACCCCAGAATGCCTCACCGACACGTCCAAACCCTACCTGCACTTCATCTGCAATACATAAGCCACCGAAAGCACGAACATGCTCATACACCTTTTTCAGGTAACCATCCGGTAAAGGGATCTGCCCGCCTACACCTAATAAAGTTTCGCAGATAAACGCTGCCGCCCCTTTGTTGTTTTGTTTTAATCCATTTAAGATATCCAGTACGCTTTCTGCATATTTTTCACCCGCATCTGTATCTCCGTACTGATAGTCTCCCCGATACATATCCGGTGACACGGCTTTATGAATATAAGGCTGCTGCCCTCCGCCACCTTTACCGTCAAACTTGTACGGGCTCATTTCAATAGCTAATGTGGAAGTGCCGTGGTATGCATGGTCCAATACGATCACATCCTTTTTACCAGTAAAATGCCGCGCCATTCTTATCGCCAGATCATTGGCTTCACTTCCTGAATTAGTAAAATAACAAACCGAAAGCTTTGCAGGAAGCTTTGCCGTGAGTGCTTTTGCATAATCCATCATTGCATCATTCAGGTAACGCGTATTTGTATTGAGCGTGGCTATCTGCTTTTGCATGGCTTTTACCACTACCGGGTGGCAATGTCCTACATGACTTACGTTGTTTACACAATCAATGAAAGTGTTACCCTTATCATCGTATAGGTACTGGAATGCTCCTTTCAGGATTTTCAAGGGCTTTTTATAACTGATGCTGAGGTTACGTCCAACATGCTCCTTTCTTTCAGATAATAATGATGCATAATCATCTTCCGCCTGGATGAGTGAATTAAAGCCGCAGGCTTTTCTGAAACTGTCGGAAGCTTTCACCGGGTTGGTTTGCAATAACTGAAACAATAGTTTCCAGGCAGGCTGCTCCGTCAGGAAATGATGCTCATTATCACTGTTATGGGATGCTTTTTCTGCTGATTGTGTTACACTGATGCAAAGTCTTGCAGCAATCAGGTAATATAAAATATCCGTTTCCTGTACTGTTAAAGGATATTGCTGGTGATAGGATTTTACAATATGCGACGCTACAGAAATGGGATCATCTGTATGTAGCATAGCGTAGGTACAGGCTACAGCCAGGTTATTGATCAATGCAGACCATACCATATCGCCAAAATCGATCAGTCCGCTTACCTTTCCGTCCTGTACTAACACATTATAGTCGTTCGCATCATTATGAATACAGGCTTTTCGTAATGATGAAAGGCAGGGTACTACTTCTGTTTGAAACTGCAGCAGGAAGTAGGAAGCCACTCTTCTTTTCTCATGATCATGAATATGATGCAGATCTTTTTCCGCATCAGACGCACGGCTGATATCCCATTCATAAGAACGTTCTACAGCCTCATGATACAGACCCTTCAGCGCTTTGTCCATCAAGCCCAGGAACGTACCCAGGCTTTCATATAATGCCGTAGTTTTTTCTTTTTCCTCCACCCAAAAATTCCCTTCCAGGAAACTCAGTATTCTCACATAGTACATTTCGCTTTCCTGCGTACAAAATGACACAACAGCACCTTCCTTATTTAACAGGTATTCCTGGAAGAAAGGTTGCACAGGAGTTTTTGCCAGGTGCTGCGTCACTGTTATCTGCGCATTAATGAATGCCAGACTGATATTACCGGTCGCGGCCTTAAAAATGTACTTCTTCCCGTCGGTTGCACGCAATAAAAAGTTCTGCTCTTCATAGCCATTCAGCGCTATAGCTACCGCATCTATGTTATAATACGTTTTGGCAATTTGCTGTACTGATTCCTGATGAAGCGGCATAAATTATTTCGATTGTAATAGCATTAATATATGAGCGGCAGACCAACTGAAATTTGAAGAATTCAGCGGCTCTCCGGTCATGGGGTGATAATTTTCATGTATGGGTTGATCTGCTGACAATCCTTTTGCGTTCTTTAAAAGTTTCTCGGTAAATGCGTTCGCCTGTGAGCTGTACCCATACTTTTTCAATCCATTTACTCCGAAATAAAACTGGTCCAGCCACACCGGCCCACGCCAGTATCCTTTTTTGGGATTAAACTCCGGATGGTCGGCGGTAAGTGTAGGCAATGGAATATAAGTGTCAAACTTGTGTTCGTCGCCCATTATTTTACTGACGGCCATTGCTTGTTGTTTACTGGAAATGCCTGCCCACAAAGGGATCCATCCTTCCGGTCCCTCAATAGTAACTAATTCATCTTTCCCTACAAATTTATCGTAATAATACCCTTTGGCAGGGTCATAAAATGCCTGATTGATCTTTTGCTTTAATGCTACTGCTGCTTTTGTCCAGTTAGCTGCTTCTTTTGACCTCCCTAAACTTGTTGCCAGTTTAGCGAGATATAATTTCTCCGCATACAGATAGGCATTCAAGTCAACACTTTCCTGGTTAAGCGACCATGCAGAAGCATTGTTCTGTAACATAACAGCTTTGTCAAACCGTACTGCATTGTCCATGCCGCTTTCCCATGCTGCGGCAATGCGTGTGCCGTCAGTAGAGCCATATTCACACAATCCGTTCTGGTCGTGGTCCCTGTTTTTATACCACCACTCATGATAAGCCACCAATTTCGGGTACAACTCTTTGACAAAATCTTTATCAGCGGACTTACCAAATACCTCCCACACAGCCCATGCGGCTAAGGGAGCTTTAGTGTCGCGCCAGTTATTTTCCAATTTATCAGCATAGATACAATCAGCAACCATACCATGCTCATCCTGGTAATCAAACATGCTGCGGATATTCTCCTGCGCCAAACCAGTATTAAAAAAAGCCAGGCCCACAGCTTGTTTCCAGCTGTCCCAGCTCCACACACCATAGAAGCCCTGGTAGCTCACAGAAGGAAAAACACCATCATGCAGGATATCTTTGAACGCGCTGCGCCAGTTGGTCATCAATGTGACGATACTCTTAACGGCAAGCCTTTTTTTATCGGCACTTAATCCCGGAGCTTTGGCAAAATATTTTGCCAGGTATTGATTCCAACGGGTTTCATTCTTTTTTAATTCAGCCGGGAAGTTAAAGGCTGTTGTCCGTTCCTGTTCACCAGCTGCATAAAACGACTGCTCCTGCAACAACTCAATGTTTTGTTGCTTTTTCAACAACACTGGCTTGTATGTAGTTATATATTCTTTACCATTTACAGTGACCGCCGGTTTTTCTTTTCCCGGGTAAAGGATATGGAAATGATTCTGGCTTTTCCCAAAATTCACTTTTACTGTATTATCATTGCCTGTTATCTCTGCATCCTTATTCAATAATTCACCCCTGAAGGAAATAACTGCAGTTTTTTCCGTCGATCCTGTATTGATAACCTTTGTATTGATCAATGCCTGCCGGTTGGATACAAAGATCAATTGCATTACAATTTTTAAATCTTCCAGTGCCAGTGTTTGCTGCAACATTCCTGGAAAATAATCTGCCGACGTTTTAGCATTGGCTAAATCCAAAGCCTTTCCGTCTACAGCAATTTGCAACCTGGCAAAATCTTTTGCTAACCAGGTACCTCTCATATCCATCAGCAGTGGTCCGGTAAACCCACCATAACTTTCTTTATCTGCAGGTAGAGCATATGCATGCCATGCTCCCATATCGCTGAATACAGATGGTGTAATAAACCGCCCGTTGCTGAGAGTGCCTGTTAAGCTCAGCACATTGGCAAAACTACTGCGTGGCTGTGCCTGGATTTGTGTAGCAAACAATATCATCAGGCTGGCAACCAAAATGAGATTGCCTTTTTTTACATATTTTATCAATATCCTATTCATCACTATTTTGCTTTGTTTGTCATTACATCATTTTCTGCAACAGGACGTAATGTAAATGTATATTCATAATCCTTATAAGGCAGCTGATATTCCGCATGAGGTTTTGCTCCCCAGGCATTGTCGCCACCTACACCGGATTGGCCGTAATCGATATTCCACCAGATCAGGTCTTCGTTGCTCATAGAGCCGCCATGATTGTTTTGTGCAGCATGCCGGTCAAATTCCAACCTGTTCATATTAAAGTGAAGTACTCCACTGCTGATAAGCGATTTGCCAATGGCCATCAGCCCTACACCGGCCCGGTTTGTAAGGCCTATCCAACGCACATCTGTTCTGTAGCCACTTTCCTGTGCACGTGCATAGGGATGAAACAATGAATCTGCGGGCATTGCATACACGTCTACACGAGCCGCATATTTCCGGTCGCTATAATTATCAAAGGGGCCACGTCCTAACCAGGTAACTTTATTATAATCTTTGTTCAAGATCATTCGCATACCAAACCGGGGTAATTCAGGATGGTATTTATCTCCCGCGATCATTTTTGCAGATACCTGTACATCTCCATCTGTATTGATGATATATACTACGCGATATTTTGCATCAACATCCGGAAAATAATGTTGTGTTGTAATACGCCACTGCTGCGAGTTTTGTTGCTCGGTCACAAATGAATCGAGGTGAGCATTATTCAACACATTCTCCCATACTGCACAACGCATCTGCTGACTATTGCCGATATCATTATCAGTAGCTGCACGCCAGAAATGCGGCTGCAATGCCTTCTGCATCAGCTCCACTCCATTTAATTGATAGCCGTGAAGCCAACCATCTTTTTTACTGAAACTAATATTGAAATTATCACTGCTGAACGAAGCCGACTCATTGGTTTCGTTCTTTCTTAACGCGTTGAAATTAGTGTTACGTGCAGGTTGGGCAGTTTTATAATAAGGCAGTTGGAACTGTTCGGTTGCTACGCAGTACCCTGCCGGCAATAATGGCTGGGCAGATCTTAAATGTGCCTCGATATCCAGGAAATATTCCGTTTGCGGCCGTATATCAAAGGATGGAATATCAATTTTATAATTTCCTGAAGTACCGGGTTGTAAATCCACAGGGGCCAATTTTCCTTTAGCCACCACCTTTCCATCAGCCTTTACTGTCCAGAAAAAATCGAATTGATTCAAATTCGTAAAATCGTACCTGTTGGTGATCTTTATTAACCCTGCACTAAAATCTACGGGTTGAAAATGTATATACTGATATACTTTTTTTAATTCAAATGCCTGTGGATGCGGCGTATGATCTGCGGCAAATAATCCGTCGGCACAAAAGCTCGTATCGCTGGTGGCGCCGACATTACCCATATCACGGCCATAGCCCCAGATAGCGCGTCCATTGTTGTCTTTAATCTTAAATGTCTGGTCAGCAAAATCCCAGATAAAACCTCCCTGCAGTTGATCATACTTATATATCAGGTCCCAATAGTCTTTGAGATCGCCGCCGCTGTTACCCATCATATGGGCATATTCACACTGTATATAAGGTCTGTCGCGCCATTGTTTTACATATTCCACCATTACACTCAATGAACGATACATGGGTGCTACAATATCTGAATAAGGGGTCCGTTGTGCCGGTTCATATTGTACAGGGCGTGTATTATCCTTTGACTTTAAATACTGATAAGTAGTGATGAAGTTCTCGCCAAATTCACTTTCATTCCCTAACGACCAGGTAATAATGCTGCAAAAATTCTTATCCCTTTCAAACATGCGTTTTGTTCGATGCAGATAGGCATTTTTCCATTCCGGCTTATCGGATAATGTTTTTACAGGCGACATACTCATGCCGTCACATTCAATGTTGGCTTCGTCAACCAGGTAAATACCATAGAGATCACACAATTTATACCATGCCTCATTATTGGGATAATGGCTGGTCCTTACGGCATTGATATTAAACTGCTTCATGACCCTGATCTCTTCCACCATCTGTTCTTGTGTAATGACCTTGGCCGTGTACATATTATGTTCATGCCTGTTTACTCCTTTGATCTTGATGGCTTTGCCATTTACAAGAAACAATCCATGCTTTATTTCTGCTGTCCTGAACCCTGTTTTGTGAACGATCGATTCAATTATTTTTCCTTTATTATCCAACTGTGTAATGTAGAGTGAATACAGGTTAGGAGTTTCCGCACTCCATTTTCTTACTGAAGGAATGGTGCCCCCAAATTGGAAATCCTTTTTATTGAGAGGAACCTGCTGACTGTAAATTGTTTTTCCCGAGGCATCATCCACTAATCTTATGCGTAGGGATAGCTTAGCAGAAGCGGCGGGTTCCTGGTTCATAGAAACATGAAGGTCCAGTAACCCATTTTTATAATCATCATCCAGACCAGCCTTTACAAAGAAATCATCGATAGCGATTTTTGGGCGGGCTATCAGTTCAATGTCTCTTTCAATACCACTCAGTTTCCACATATCCTGACCTTCCAGGTAAGTGCCATCGCTAAAGCGGAATACCTGCAAGGCTACGGAGTTCTTACCAGGAATAATATAAGGTGTGATATCGAACTCTGAAGGTGTTTTGCTGTCTTTGCTGAGGCCGACATATTTCCCATTGATCCATAAGTAGAAAAACGAATTGACGGCGCCTAAACGGATGAAAACATTTTTTCCCTTCCAGTCTAGTGGCAAATCGAATGCTCTCTTATAGGAACCTACAGGATTAAAATCTTTTGGAACAAAGGGTGGATTCACCGGGATGGGGTACTCTACATCTGTAAAAATATAGCTGTCCTTACCTTCTGTTTGCCAGTTGGCCGGAACTTTTATTTTTTCCCAGACGCTTACATCATAGTTCGTTTCATAAAAATTCAATGGACGTTCAGCTGGCGTTTTCACTATTTTAAATGACCAAAGGCCATTTAATGAGCGAACAAATGGAGAAGCACTTTCTTTTATCGCCGCGTCTTCTGTTGCATAAGGTACAAAGTAAGCATGTGGCGTTACAGTATTTTGCGATTGGATGGAAGGATTTTCCCAATCATTAACTGCCGTTTGTGCCATAGCGTACGTACCTGTAAGCAATACAAAGCCAGCTATGGCAATAGTTTTTTTTATTGTCATAAGAGTATAAGATCCGGTAATGAGTAATGAGCGAGATGCTCAACTCTTAGTCTCGCATCCTCATAATATCGCTTTTGACGACACAGATTTATCGTCAAAGGGAATAATGTTATCCGGAGCTGCGTGTTCCGGATAACATTATTTCAAACCGTTTAATGTACCAACGGATTATTAAGTGTTTCCTTCAATGGAAGTGGGTAGTAAGCTTTGTCTGCGCTGAAACTTCTACCTGCTGCCTGCATGTTTTGTGTTAAGAGCCCCCATCTTCTCAAGTCGTAGAAGCGGCTGCTTTCCAGTGTAAATTCCATTACACGTTCGTGCATGATGGCATTAAATACATCCTGCTTGCTGCTGATGTTCAAAGCAGGCATGTTGCCTCTTTTATTCCTCAAATCGTTAATGATAGGCACAGCGTCACCTGATTTACCACTTTCATTCAGGGCTTCAGCATACAGCAACAATACATCGGCATAGCGCATCAATGGCACATTAAGGGCATTGGAGCGGCCTATGCGGTCAGGCGTTGGAGGGATCCATTTCCGGAAGGCGATGGTATTGCTGCCATTACCAAACACATCGTCATACGTATCTCCATATACCTGGGGGTTGTTGGCATTGTTAAAATAGCTGTCTTCAAAATAAACCGTACCGTAGATCCTGGGATCGTACATTCCGCCAGCAGCGACCTTACCTTCTTTTTTCATTTCAGTAAGCAGTCGCTGTGTGCCATAGATCTCTCCATAGCCGCCCAGTTCTGCAGCAGCTACCCAGTCGGCCAGGTAAGACCTGTAGTTGGCACCGTTAGAAGCATCCGCGGTTTGTTGCAATTCAAATACAGACTCCACACCGTTTTTAGTAGTGCCGTTGAACATGGCAAGAAAATCAGGGTCTATCTGGTATTGATTTGAATTGATCACATTTTTCAAACTGTTGACTGCATTTGTGTAATAAGCAGCTGCATTTGTTTGATCTTCTGCTGCACGGTACAAATTCACTTTTCCAATATATGCCTGTGCCGCGCCTTTGGTAATTCTGCCGGCTTCAACTGCTGGCCGTTCGCTTTTCAAGGGCAGATCTGTTTCTGCAGCAGCAAGGTCGGCCAGGATCATGTCATAAGCATCTTTTCTTTCAGAAAGGCCTTTGGTAAGATCGGCTTCTGATACAGGCACTTTATCGCGCAGGATTATCTTTTCAAAATTGGTCAACAGTTTGAAATGATAATATGCACGCAGGAATTTTGCTTCAGCAATAATTTGTTTTTTGCTGGCATCATCGATTCCACCGGCAGGGATTTTCTCAATGCCTTCCAGTACCTGGTTGGAAAAGTTTAAACCCCTGTAATTATCCCTCCATAAAAGATCGATGGCATAGTTGCCGGAAGTGAAAGCGAAATTATAATGATCAAGCCACCAGGAATAGTTGTACGCATCAGCTCCCGGTACAACATAATCTTCCCTGTAAAATTCACGAACCGATCTTGCTTCCACATAGTTGTCCCAGCCTACAAAACTTTCCAGTTGTGAATAGGCAGCAGAAAGGCCGGACAACGCTTTATCTTTTGATGTCCAGAAATTATCTGTGGTCAATTGGTCCGGCGCCAATTGGTTAAGATTGTCTTTACTGCATGACCACAAAGATGTCGCCACTGCAAAAGCCAATACCGGAATTATGCTCTTTTTCATTTGAATATTTTTTGTTTACCCGTTTCGGGATGATTTTTTAATCAATGAATTACCCTGGTTTACAAACCGATCTGAAGGCCGACCAACCATCTTTTATTTTGCGGATACAGTGCACGGTCCACTCCTGTATTAAGCGGGTTGAATGTACCAACTTCAGGATCCAGTCCGCTGTATTTGGTGATAGTGAACAGGTTTTGAGCAGCTACATAAAAGCGCACCCTGTTCAGTTTGGCAAAATTGGTAGCAGAGGCTGGAAGTGTGTAGCCCAGTTGCAGCAACTTCATTCTTAAATAACCGCCATTTTCGAGGAAGCGGGTTGATTCGCGGTTGTTACCATTAGGATCAGCCAGTATTGCACGGGGCATATCGGTATTGGTATTTTGCGGAGTCCAGGCATTTAAAGTGGATGTAAGGAAATTACGTCCGGCATCCATGCCTTCCAGTTCAAAGCGGTAACCGTTATAGATCTTGTTGCCACTTACACCCTGGAAGAATGCTGTGAAATCAAAATTTTTATAATTGATTGATATATTCAATCCATATTCCAGTTTAGGGAATCCGGAGCCTTTATAGGTTTTATCATTCTCATCAATCACACCGTCGCCATTGGAGTCTACAAATTTGATATCGCCGGCTTTTGCATCAGGCTGCAATGGGTCGCCGTCTTTATTTACATAAGCAGCAGCTTCTGCATCTGATTGGAAAATACCATCAGCCGTATACAGGTAAAAAGCACCTATTTCAGTTCCTTCTTTGGTTTGTGTAGGGATATGATCTGTTCCGAATTTCAATCCGGTACCATATAAGGTCTGATCAGGTTGCGCCAGTTTAACTACTTTGTTTTTGATATGAGTTACAGAACCGGTAATGCCAATATTCCAATCCCTTTTTGTGTAGTTATAAGTCAATTCCAGTTCAATACCTTTATTGGAAATAGTACCTACGTTTAAGATCGGATCGTTTACACCTGCAGATGGCGGCACTTCTTTAGTGATCAATAAGCCTTCGGTCTTGTTATTAAAATAGTTCAAAGAACCGGTAAGCTTATTGCGGAATAAAGCAAAGTCAGCACCGATATTGGTTGATTTGTTGGTTTCCCATTTCAGATCACGGTTTTGCAGGTTATAACTTGCAGAACCAGGCCAGGGTGTAGCTCCGGACCCTTGCACATAACCACCGGTCCAGGTATTCCTGGTAGTGATCAATGCCTGGTGATCGTAGTAACCTAAAGCACCTTCATTACCCAGTTCACCATAGCTTGCTCTGAGTTTTAATACATTCAGCCACTCAACATTCTCCATGAAAGACTCCCTGTGCATATTCCAGCCCAGAGAAACAGAAGGGAATGTTCCAAACTGGTTGTTCTGACCAAAAACGGAAGAACCATCACGCCTTACACTTACCTGTACCAGGTATTTTCCGGCATAGTCATAGTTAATTCTGCCGAAGGTGGAAAGGCGTACATATTTATTGTTGGAGCCGGCTGCACCAAATGTGCCACCCAGGCCTGCATTGATCGTATTAAAATCAGGATTGGAAAAACCGCCAGCCACTTCTTTTTCCACGATAGAACCATTTACCACAGATCTTACAACCGTTTTGCCATCTGCTGTTACGCTCAGGTATTCGTTTGTTTTTTGCTGTGCAGAATAGCCGGCCAGCACTTTGATGCTGTGATCACCTTTTTTCCAGTCATAATTGAGCAAATGTTCCATTTGCTGCTCTTTATAATTGGAACGGCTGTTATAAACATAAGGATAGGAAACAGCAGGATCATTGGCATTGGCCCTGAATGGCGGGTGGTGCGAATAGTCAAAGCTGTTGGCGCTGATATAGTTCAACTGGGCTGTGTAGCTAAGCCCTTTGAATAATTGCAATCTGATCTTCAGGTTATCTGCCAGGTATTGTGTTTTGGTATAGCCGTCTACATAATGGGCATAACCAACAGGGTTTTGAAACCTGGGTAATCCGTTTGCTGTTAAAGCATATCCATACTGTTCATTGGGATCGAATATCGGCAGCAGCGGAGATTGAAAATATGCATCCCGAAGGTCAAACTTGTAGGCTTCGGATTTGGTAGAGGAGTAAAGCAGGTTGTTTTCTACCGTCAATATGCCTTTTTTGATTTCATTGGTAGCACGGATCGTTTTTTTGTTGAAACTGGAACCTATCAATGTTCCTTTTTCATCAGTAAGGTCGCCACTGATGCCATATTTCACATTATCACTGCCGCCCCTGATACCTACGTTATAGTTTTGGGCAATACCGGTTTGGTTAACCTGGTCCTGCCAGTTTGTGTTAACACCTGTGTTATTGGTAATGTAAGCAGGAAGCTGTGCAACGCCTGCATTTTCATACATCATGCGATGTACTTTTTTATAGCCTTCAGCATCCAGGAGATCATATTTGCTGGTCGGCTTTACCTGGCCGTAGTAGCTGCTGAAGTCGATAACAGGTTCGCCTTTTTTACCTTTCCTGGTGGTGATGATGACCACACCGTTGGCACTATTGGAGCCGTAAATAGATGCAGCGGCACCATCCTTCAATACTTCTATAGATTCTATATCATTGTTACTCAAATAATAAGGATCGCCAACCACTCCATCAATAATATATAATGGCTGGTGGCCGCCAAACGTACCGATACCCCTCAAACGCACGTCAGACATTTGACCGGGATTACCGCCGGGGCTGGTAACAGACAAACCTGCTACCCTTCCCTGCAAAGCATTAATAGGGTTATTGGTAGCCATTTTGCTAATAACATCCCCTTTCACGGAAGAAACAGCACTGGTAAGGTTACCCCGCCTTTGGGTACCGTAACCTACCACCACTACCTCATCCATTTGTTTAGTGGTCGTTTCAAGGGTGATCTGCACCTCCGTTTTTCCTTCAGTCGCCACTTCTTTTGTGGTATATCCCACAGCTGTTACAACCAATACGGGATTGGGAGTGGAGGTATTAATGGTAAAGCGTCCTCCATCGTTGGCGACCGCGGAGCCTGAACCATTTTTGACAGTAATGGTAGCTCCGGCAACCGGAGTACCTGAGGCGTCCAGGACAAGGCCCGACACAGAAGCAGTCTGGGCATATCCTGTATTATATAAAAGGGAAAACAAAAAATAGAGAAGACAAAAGGCTAATGGCCTTTTGCGCCAGGCAATCAATCGAGTCATAAGCATAAATAATAGTTTTCTAAAATGATTTTAAAAAACGCGGCTATGCATTTTGCTTTTGGCGTTGACAACAAAAACGCATGCATTTTAGCGTAGCCTAAACTTATGACTTAGGGATACCGAGGCCTTATTTTTAGCATCTACACGACCCTCTACCCACCTCTACATCACCTCTACATCATTTTTAATAAATTGGCTGTCAATTTATTAAAACGATCTTATAAAGGTGTTCAGGTCCTCATTTTTCTGTAATCCAAAATGTTTTCTCAGCCTGTAACGGGCCATTTCCACTGATTTAACGGAGATATTATTCAGCGCAGCAATCTCTTTGGAGGATAAATTCAACCTGATCTGCGCACAAAGCTTTCGTTCATTTTCTGTAAGGTGGGGATATTTCTGCAATAGGTTGAAGAAGAAATCTGCATGGGCATCGTCGGAAGATAAATGGAGGGTTTTATCATTAGCATGTTGCTCCAGGTCCTGTAAAAATTTTTTAACCAACTTATTATACGAATTGGGCATGCTTTTGATGTCTGCATCTTCGGTCATCAGGTGACTGGTTTCCTGGATGAAATTTTTCAGCAACTCATCATTATGTGTAAGTAGTAATGCATATTCCTTTATGTTCTGGTCTTTAAAACCCAATTTATCGGTGAGCGCCTCTTTTTCATGCAGGGTTTCATCCAGTTCTTTTTCTATCAGCAATCTTTTCATGGCCTCCATTTCCTTGTCGCGCTGTTGTTTACGCCGCAGCCGGCTGTACAATAAGAACCCGATGATGCCCAAAAGTACCAGGCCCGCCGCCAGGGCATTGCGTTGAAAAGACCGCAGCTCTTTCTGTGCATTCAGCTCATTGATCTGTTTTTCACGGGCTTGCGTCTCTCTTCTTAGGTGCAGGGCATCTACCATTTCCGTTTTATTGCGGGAAACGATCTCATTATTGGTGGCGATATATTGCTGCAGGCAATCAAAAGCACGCTGATAATTACCTGTTGCCTGATACAGTAATGCTGAGGTATGCAGGTTGTCCAATAGTTTTTCCTTCCGCGTATTGGATGTGGACGCATCGATAATGCTGCGTGCACTTATCAAAAGCGAATCGGTTTTTTTATAATTATTCAGTTTCAGGAAAGAATAGGCCAACTGGTTTTGTATTTCAGCCAGCGGCAGCCGGTTATGCTTGCTGTCGATGGCTTCCATTTCCATGGCTTTTTCAAAATGGGCAATGGCTTGTGGGTATTGTCCTAACATATTTTCACAGATCCCCAGGTTGTTCAATGCAGCTCCGAGAATAGTGTTTATTTTATTTCTTTCGGCAATGGCTATGGTTTTTTGAAAATATACCTTGGCAGAATCGCTATTGTTCATCATCTGAAATACCAATCCTATCGCGTTGAGAGCGGTCGCTTTCTTTTTAATATCTGTACCGGCAGCGACCAGTTTCTCTGCTTTTTGGTGATAGTCCATAGATAGAATGGGATTTTCCGTATCATAAAAAAGCCATCCTAACAGGGTGTAAGCATCTGCAATTCCAGCCTGATCTTTTAAAGGTTGAAAAATATCCAACGCATCATAAGCATATTGCAAAGCCATATCGTAACTATCATCATATAAGTACCCTTCAGAAAGCGTGAGCATGGTTTGCGCCTGCAAAAGCTTATCGTTTTCCTTAACGGCCAGCAGGTAGGCTTCATGACCCAGGATCAGTGCCTGGGCCGTAGAGTCGCTGTTGAGCTTTTTAGCGGTTTGATTTAATGTATTGATCCTTTCATGAGCGGCCTGGCTTTTTTCTGAGGGCTGTGCGAGTAGTGTATTGACACTGCATAGTAAGGCCAGTAAAAGCAAATATGGCTGTTTAAAGTAATCGATATATCGTTTCCGGCATTCAATAGCCATTGCGCTGTTCTCTATTTTTGGGAAAAATACATAAAGAAGTGGTTTAAACTTTTAATTTTAAAGAGAAGCGGGCAATAAAGGTGCTCAAAGGTGCCGGCGGGCGCTGAAATGGACTGGATATTGCAGTTACATTTTCGTACAGCCTGTCCTTCCAACTAAAGGAACTTCCCTGCTCTCTGTAAAGTAATTGCAAAATGCCGGAAAAGAACACCATTTATACCATAGGTCATTCCACCCATAGCGTGAATGATTTTATTAGCATCCTTCAATCATTTGATATCAAAACATTGGCTGATATCAGGCGCTTCCCCGGTTCACGAAAATATCCTGGCTTTAATAAAGAACAACTGGCAGGAGAATTGCAAAAAGCCGGGATCAATTATATCCACCTCGAAGGGCTGGGCGGCAGAAGAAAGGTGCAGATGAATTCAAAAAATAACCGCTGGCGTAATGAATCTTTCAGAGGCTATGCTGATTATATGGAAACGGATGAATTCGAGAAAGCAATAACAGAGCTGGAAGCAATTGCCCTGAAACAGCCGACGGTTTATATGTGCGCTGAAGCAGTTTGGTGGCGCTGTCACCGGTCCATGGTATCCGACTACTTAAAAGCAAAGGGGTGGACAGTATTGCACATCATGGCAAAAGGAAAAACAGAGGAACATCCATATACATCACCTGCGCGAGTAGTGCGTGATCAGGTATTTTATTTTGATGGAGATTTATTTAATCAATAAAACCGGGTTGATCATGGCAAAAAAATTTAAGGTTGGTGATCAGGTAAGCTGGAACTCCGAAGCAGGAAGGGTATCCGGCACGATAATTAAAGTACATACAAAGGATTTCGACTATAAAGGCTATACCCATCATGCCACGGAAGATGATCCGCAATACGAGATCAAAAGCAGTAAAACGGATCATATTGCAGCTCATAAAGGATCGGCGCTTACTAAACTTTCGTAACTTCCACTACTCACCAGTCTGCTATTGAATATGTTTACTGCCGGTACTAAAAGTAATGGTCATATCAGTCAACAAAATCCACTCTGTTGGGTCCTTACGATCATCGGCAGCTTTTTATTCCTATCCTCCTTTGCACAACATAATCCGGTAATACTTTCAGATAGTAATAATGCCAGGCCCTTACGGCTGGATAATCGCCAGTGGAAGTTTCATCCCGGCGACAGCCTGGCCTGGGCCAGCCCGGTTTACCAGGACAATCATTGGGATGTCATTGCAGGTACCAATTTCGGTGAGGGGAAATTTAAGAGAGCAGATATCCCTAAAGGCTGGACAGGTTTTGGCTGGTTTCGTATCTGGGTCAAAAAATCAGACCTGGCTTCCACAAACACCTGGGGGTTGTATCTCAATCATGATGCAGCTTCCGAGACTTATTTTGATGGAAAAAAGATCATGACGCTGGGTCAGCTCGGCCACTCCAAAGAAACCATGCAGTCTGTCAGGAATCCCTATCTAACTATACCACTTGCAATCACCGATACCCTGCCGCACCTTCTCGCTATCCGCTATAGCCATTACGGTAATTTCTTCCCGAATTTTGTTGGCTTCAACTCATCTATACAGGACCTGCACCAGATGAACGCGGCGCAAAAAGAGTCGCAACGCTTTATGGATTACCTTTTGCTGAGTGCATCAGCTGCCTGTATCCTTATCCTGTTGCATCTGTTATTGTTCCTTTTCTATCCCAAAAAGAAGATAAATCTATATTATGTATTGTTTGTTTCCGTAGTGGCCATTGGGCTTTATGCAAGATATCAGACTGTGGCGGCAACAGACCCCCAATTGCAGGCATTCTACACCAAGCTTTTTATTGGTTTTGTTCTTTTGCATTTAAGTTTTGGCGCCCTGCTCTTATATGCTGCTGCTTATGAAAAGATTCCCCGCCGGAGAATGATCATAATCGTATTTCTCACTTTGGCACTGGCCATCTGGGTTTGGATTGATTGGTATGATGTGTATTACAGCCCTTTCAAAACATCCTTGACAAACTGGTACCAGATGCTGTTTGCATTGGTCGTATATACCGATGCGATGATAGCCATTATAAAAGCTATCAGAAAAGGAAACAAAAAACTATGGCTGATCGCTTCAGGGTTGATCCTGTTTTACGCAATGGGAGTCTTTGTGGGATCGAACCAGTTTGGCTGGTTCACTTTCGAAGAAGTAATGATCGCTTTTGCATGGGGCAACCTGTTAATGCCTGTATTATTTTCCATTTACATCGCATTGGATGTGGCTTCCACTAACCGCAGCCTGGAAAAACAGTTGGAAGAAAACAAGAAATTGACCGATGCAAACCTGGCGCAGGAGCAGGAAAAGAACCGCCTCATAACAGAACATGCCACTCAATTGGAAAAAACCGTACTGGAGCGTACAGCACAAGTGCGGCAGCAGGCAGAGCAGTTGAAAGAAATGGATGCAGTGAAGTCGCGCTTTTTTGTAAACCTTACCCACGAGTTCAGAACCCCGCTTACCCTGATCACTAACCCGGCAAAAGAATTGTTGCGCCAGGCAGATACAGATGCAGCGCGCCAATACGCTGGGTTCATTCTACAAAATAGCGAGCGGCTATTGCAATTGGTAAACCAGTTGCTTGACCTTAGCCGGTTGGAGAGCGGACAAATGGAAATAAGAAATGAACCCCTGGATGTGATCCGGTGGATGCGTCTTCATATTCAACAATTCAGTTCCCTGGCTGAACACAAAGGAGTGCAACTTTCGTTTCATACTGATACCCGGAAATTGCTGATCAGCGCCGATCCGGATAAACTGGAAAAGATCCTGCAAAACCTGCTCTCGAATGCATTTAAATTTGTTACGGATAAGGGTATTATTACTGTTTCATTCACAAAAAGGCCCGGTAATCAGCTTGAAATAGATGTACAGGACAATGGTATAGGCATCGCGCCGGAAAAGCTGCCTTATGTATTTGACCGCTTTTACCAGGCAGATGCAACAGACACAAGATCAAGGGAAGGTGCAGGTATTGGTCTGGCCTTGTGCAAGGAATTGACAGAATTATTGGGAGGCTCCATTTCTGTACGCAGCGCTTTGCACACAGGAACAACATTTACGGTAGTGCTGCCCTATAAAGAAATAGAAGAAGGCACAAACTATGATAGAACTGCCTTGAACACACAAAATAATCATGCACCGGAATATGTGCATGAAAAAGAGGCAATGCCTGCAACGGAGCCCGATGCCACCACCATACTGGTAGTGGAAGACAATGAACAATTAAGACAGTTCATCTCACTCTCTTTACCGGAAAATTATACAGTGCTTATTGCAAAGGATGGTGAAGATGGGATCAAAACAGCACTGGAATCCATTCCCACCCTGGTGATCACTGATCTGATGATGCCCCGTAAAAACGGGTATGAACTCTGCGCCGCTTTAAAAACGGACGAACGCACCAGCCATATCCCTGTGATCATGCTTACAGCCAAAACTGACCGCGATAGCCGCATACAGGGGATTGAGACTGGGGCTGACGCCTATCTTTCCAAACCTTTTGACAAAGAAGAATTGCTGGCATTGATAGAGAACCTGATCCGCTCACGGCAGCAGTTACGTAAAAAGTACAGCAAAGGAAATAACTGGATCACGGTTACAGAAGAACTGCCTTCCATAGAAAAGAAATTCCTTGAAAGAGTGCGTACGGCTATCGAAGACGATCTGGACAATGACCAGTTGAGTACTGATTTCCTGGGAAGGAAAATTGGTTTGAGCCGCACCCAACTTCATAGAAAATTGAAAGATCTGACAGATCAAAGTCCTGGTGAATTGATCCGCATGATCCGCATGCAACGCGCACACGACCTGCTGCAGCAACATGTGGCCACAGTGGCTGAAGTTTGTTACAAAGTAGGCTACACCAATCCCGCCAATTTCTCCACTGCCTTTTCAAAACATTTTGGCTACCCGCCCAGTGCTGTTCCGGAACAAGGAGCCATTTCCTGATCGCGCAACAAAAACAAACATCGCTGCAACAACAGCAAAAGTCTGTAAATCAATAATTCCGGTCACAACATGTTCAAAGGTATTTGCAACAACCGCAAATGCCTTTTTTTATTGTAGCATATAGTTTTGAAAAACATTTATCAGCACCAGTAAACAATCAAACATGAAACAACTCTTTGCCGCATTGAGCCTGATCCTCATTATCAGTTCCTGTGATAATGCACCGGAAGAACAACCCGATCATAATATCGCGGGTGAATGGGATGCACATTTGGATAATCAGGGGAAACCGTACCTGGTCATTGGCCGCTTTAAAGACAATGGTACTTATGATGCTTTTATTGACGGTAAACTGGTCGTGAGTGGTAAGTATCGCACAGTAGGCGACTCCATCTACTTCAGAGATGGCAATTGTGATATGGCATACGAAGGATTATACAAACTGACTTATTACAAGGATTCTGTCAGCTTTAAGATGCTGCAGGATACCTGCCAGGAAAGAATCCATGGCTCCAATGGGGTAGCCATGAAAAGAGTAAAAAAATAACCATCAACCATTAAACCTTCTTTTATGAAACTCATTTTTTGTTTCCTGATAAGCATACTGTTCTTTTCCTGCCGGCAAAGTAATAATGATCACAACATTTACGGCAAATGGAGCTTAAAATTCAAAAGCGGCCCCATGGCTGAAGTACGTTTCCGAAATAATGGCACACATGATTACTATGTAGACGGGAAGTTATTCAGCAGCGGAAAGTCAATCTTTAAAAATGATACGCTGAGATCTTATGACCCTATCTGCGGCGGAAATGGAGAATATTATGGCACTTACACAATTGACTTCCTCGGTGGCGATTCAATCCGTTTCAAAGCTATTGAAGACAGTTGTGAGCCACGGCGGATCGATATGGATGGCACAGTGCTGCACCGTATAAAAAAATAAAAGCCCATTGCATACTAAAAAGCAGTATCATGAAAATTTATTTCATTGTCATATTACTTATAGCTGGTGTAGTGGTATTGTCCAATTCATTCTGCAGCAATGCCAATGCATTGCCCAAAGATGATATTGCCCTGGGTAAACAATTATTCTTTGACACCATTTTATCATCCAATAAAAAGATCAGTTGCGCCAGTTGCCATAAACCGGAATTTGCATTTGCCGATACCAGTGCTGTAAGTCCGGGAGTATTTGGCAGAATAGGTGTGCGCAATACACCATCGGCAATGAATTTGAATTCCGCTGCTTTCTTTTTCTGGGATGGGAGGGCCACAACACTCGAAGCACAGGCCATGTTCCCTATTACTAACCCTTTAGAAATGAATTTGCCGATAGACAGCGCCATAGAACGTTTGACAAAAAACGAATTCTATAATACAGCGTTTCAACAAATATTTGGTGAAAAACCTTCGGTAAAAACCCTGGGTAAAGCATTAGCAGCGTTTCAGCATTCTATGGAAACAAGCGATTCTCCATTTGATGAGTGGAAGACGAACGACAGTGAATCTGCCGTAAGCGAATCGGTTAAAAGGGGTTTTGAATTGTTCAACGGCAATGCAAAATGTGTTAAATGTCATTTCGGAACGGATTTCAGCAATACCGAATTCAGGAATATCGGTTTGTTCAACGGAAAAAATTTAAACGACAGTGGCCGGGCGGCCCTTACCAAAAACACGACAGACTTAGGCATGTTCAAAATCGGCCCATTAAGGAACATTGCCTTAACAGCTCCCTATATGCACAATGGTATGTTTAAAACATTGCGTGAAGTGATTGATTATTATGATCAGCCCGACAAAGTGGTGGGAGATCCTGTGAACAGGGATACCTTGCTGGCAAAGCCGCTGAATTTATCGGAACAGGATAAGCAGGATATTGAAAACTTTCTCCGTTCCCTTACCAGTGTTTCTCTTGAAAAGAAAAAACTGTAAAAACGACAGGCAATACTGATCATACTCCGGAAGTCGCTATGCCCGGAAGCCGTTTATAATTGCCTTAACCTGACGGAAAGACTATCAAACGGAATATCCCTTTCATACTTTTGCAAAAGGTTCCCGTCCTTATCATACAACGCAACAAAAGGCATATCCATAATCCCAAAATACTTACGCAGAAAAAAGGAGCTTCCCTCCGTGCCAACAAATACATTTTTAAAGGCGCTGGTAGCATACTTACGGTTAAACTGTGCAACTTTATCCAATGGTAAAAAAGTAACCATCGCAATCGAGGCCTTTTTAAACGGGTTGCCTTGCTTAAAAAGTTGTTTGGTCAAAACAGCACAATGATCACAGTCAGGGGAAAAATAAACCAGTAGTATTGGCTTGCCAACCGGAAGCTGTTCTGCCTTAAAAACTACTCCATTCTCCTGTACCATTCTGAAAGGAGGCAGCTTGCCTTTTTGTGCAAAGGCAGCCGCCCCCGTTACCACAACAAACATCCATATTAAAAACCAACGTAGCATATGTTTTGCTTATTCTTTCCAGATAGAGTTCAGTTCATGCACTTCCAGCTTTTTCAGCAATGCTTTACTGCTATTGCCACGCCCTTTGATAAATACCTCTACCACTTTACTTTTATCTTCATTGAACGGCATAGCGTAATACAACTCACCGCCGTTCACAAACACTTCCAGTATATTTTTATCTACAATGGCTTCAATGATGAATTCCTCAGAGCCGGGGTTTACATAATTCGTTTTAATACTCTTCTCGCCTTGTATTGTTGAAAACTCACCCAGCAGGCTATTATACGACAATTCATACCCCAGTACATTCAACCCGAACTCCCTGGCATCCCCTTTTTCAAAAACAGCCTTTACATGCAAAGGCTCTCCACTTACAGGCACGGATACCCCGGCATTAACCCGAAGCATTTTTCCTGACAACACCTGGCTGTTCTTATGAAGCGATGTTAACTCTTTGATAGGTTCGGGGCAAAGCCTGATACCGTCAAATGATTCCTTCAATTTTAATTCTGTGGGGAAAAGCATGGCCTGGTTAAAAGGCATGTCTGTCTGTATAATGCCACGCCCCCAGCCTACCTGAACACGACGGTGATCAGGTGTATTATTATAGGTTTGAGAAGCATAAAAATAACCGCCGCCAAAATCATATTGCCTCATCTGCTGAGTGACGGAAAATTTCTTGCCATCAAAATCACCCAGCAGGTACCTTCCTGTGGCATCATACATCACCCATTTTTTTTGGCCAGGCTGTCCTTCCACCGGAAGCTCAAACAATTCAGGGCATTCAAAGAAGCCATCCACACCGGATTGATAAGTCCAGTTTTTCAGATCAGGGGAAGTATAAATAACATGCTGATTGATGATAGCTGTATCACGGGTCGACATCAACTTTGTTCTTCCAAAATCCCATACCACCATCACCCAATGCTTTCCTGGCTCATACCAAAACACTTTGGGGTCACGTCCCTGGTGTTTTAAAATGGGATTGCCTTCATACTCAGTAAACGTTTTTCCATTATCATAGCTGAGTTTAAGACACTCACCCCGGCCTGTGCTTGTATAAACCGCAATAAGTGGGTCTATTCCATTTTTTCTAAAGCCAGAGGTATTCATTGGATCTACAATGGCCGATCCTGAAAAAGCAGCATCCCTTTCTCCAAAAGGATAGATCGCTTCAGGCAACTCCTTCCAGTGTACCAGGTCCTTGCTGGTAGCATGCCCCCAATGCATATTGCCCCAAGCCCACCCATAAGGGTTATGCTGATAAAACAAATGGTATTCGTTATTATAATAGATCAGGCCGTTGGGATCATTGATCCATCCCCTCTGTGCAGAATAATGCACTTGTGGGCGTTTTAGTTCCCTGTACACACTATCCTGCCCGGGAAACCGGTCACCTGCAAAAATTATTTGCAAAGCTTTTGCCCTTTCTTCCGGCGTCATTGTCGTGTTCCTGTTACTGCCCTGCGTAATGTTAGTAAATGCTCCTGCTATGGGTATATGCACATTTGATATCTCCACTGTCAAGGTCTTCCCCTGGTAAGGAGACACATCAAAAAACACCCAGTAATCCGGTTTTCCACTGGTCAGTTTCAGGGTAAACTGATCCAGCAATTTCCCCTCATATTTGATACTTGTCTTTGTTAAGGGGTTTGATTCACTGACAGGCAGGTTCAAGTATACCTGTCCTTTTTGGATTTTGATACTGCGTAAACTGTCTTGTGCTAAAACATTCTCTGAAGAAAGAGATAGCACAGCCAACGGCAAGAACAAAAAGGTTGCTTTCATTTTTACCCTTTTAAGAATGAAAAATAAGTTGTTAGTCATTATAAATGCTTTTCATTTTCCAGGCAGTAAGTGATCTCAGTTCAGCATCACCGCCTATTGATTTAAGGGAAACTCCATTGCTGTCGTCTCTTCCCGGGTATACCCGGACTGCCACACATTGTTTACCGTTTACAAAAACCTCCACCACGCTTTTATCTATGAAAACACGGAGCTCAACAGTTTCGCCCGGCAATAATTTAACCGGGGCAGTTTCAGGTGGTCGCATCATTACATCAGGGAGGATGGATGAATTGGAGGTTTCAATCGAAATAAGACTTGCCCGCTGCCTGGCTGCTGCAGGAACAGAAATTGATGAAGTATCACCTGTAAACAAGCGGATAAGGTCCTGCGGCATCGATGCTGTGCCAGGTGCTGCTTTATATTCCAGGCCCTGGGAAAAACCTTTTTCTTTATAAAACATGATCCGTGTGTATTCCTGCTTACCGGGAGAACGCAGCACATTCAGTTCCACCATCTGCGCAGTTTGAAGATCGATCTCCGCCTCTATCTCAAGGGCATTGCCCTTTACTTGTTTCAAGACGATCTCTTTACCTGCTGATAGTTTCATAGCATCAACCTGTGTGGCATCGTAGCGAAGCGACGCCATATCGCCGGCCGGTTCCTGGCCCAACTCATCTGCAGAAAGCAGGGTAAGCCTTCGCGGCAGGCTCATAATCTGATTCCAGCCTTCTGTGGGACGTCCCTGGTTCATATTGAAAATAATGATCACCCCACCTTTACCATCAGGCGTTGCAGAAGGTGCGTGCACGCCAGCAGGACTTACAGCACCATGATTATATTTTCCTCCGGAAGTCACAATGAATTTGTCATGTTGTTTATCATAGTCACCCAACAGGTATTGCCCACCACTCATGTGACTGAAAAAATTCATGATGTAACGGTTGCCTATCGGCCAGAAATAAGGGCAGGCTCCATCATCGCCGATCTGGGTGAAGCGGTCGCCCTGCACAAACTCATGCAGGTATTCCCAATTCACCAGGTCTTTCGAGCGGAATAAATAATCTGCTCTCACTGGCTTACCTCCCGGTCCTTCCGGAGCCCTTCCTGCTGAAAGGGCATAATAGATACTATCCTTTTTCCAAATGGAGGGATCAAAGATGCTATAAGGAAGCGGGAAGCCAGTTGTACTTGTTGAAGGTATCACTGCTTTTCCCGCAACCTTCTCCCAATTCAACAACAGGGGATCATCAGACACAGCTACCATATTTCCAACCCCTGTTCCATGATACATGGCAATCACCCTGTTTTGCTCTACGAGCGTGGAACCAGAATACACCTGTTTTTCCGGGTTTGGATAAATGGCATAGGGCAAATCTTTCCAATGAACAAGATCTTTGCTGATGGCGTGACCCCAATGTTGCCGTGGATCTTCAGGCGGATAAGCCTGGTAAAACAAATGCCAGTTGCCCTGCCAGTAACAAAGCCCATTAGGATCATTCAGCCGGCCTTCCGGGTTCACATAATGATATACCGGGCGGAATTTATCTGCCGATAGCTTTTTACGTGATTCATTAAGCCGCATCATCAAAGGATTTGTCTTCAATGCCGCTTCCTGTTCTTCCAGCGTGCGCGGGAAAGTGAACCTGGGAACCTTGGATGTATAATCCGGTCTCTCAGACTGTGCGTGCAGCACACCAGGTTTTAAGACCATTACCGGAAGATAAAGAAATAAAACGCCTATTAACAGAGATCTTCTTTTCATCACTACCTATTGATCATTCATAAATATTTTTCATTTGCCATGCTTCAAACAATTTCAACTCGCTGCTCTGACCATGAGATAGCAGGGAAACGCCCACAGCATCTTTACGACTCGGATACACACGGGCAGCAACACATTGCTTACCATTTACAAAAACTTCCACTACACTTTTATCAATGAAAACCCTAAGCTTTAAAGTCTCCCCTTCCTTCATCATAAATGAGGCTGTTTCAGGCGCACGCGGGTTTACGTCCGGGTGTTGCGATGAATTGGCTGTTTCCAGGATAATGAGATCTTCTCTTACCGGAGGATTAGAAGCTGGCGGAGCCTGTGGCTGATTGGGTTGCTCCGTTCTGAGTGGAGCGATCTCACCATACCGGTAGTTCCGGCCAGGACCCATGCCTCTGTCTTTCATAAATACGATACGAGTGTATTCTTCTTTATTTTCTGACCGCAATACATTCAGTTCAAGCACCGGCGTTTTCCCAGGATCGATCTCCAGGTTAAGTTCCATCGCATTACCCTTAATATTCTTCAGCACAACTTCTTTATTAGCCGGAAGCGTCATTGGCTTCACCTCCTGGCGGGCATATCTTAGCGACTCAATATCACCAGCCGGTTCCTGTAAAATCTCATCACTCCCTGCCAATGTCAATCTTCTGGGAAGCGTCATTATCTGGTTCCATTCGCCGGTAGGTTTTCCCGGATTCATATTAAATATGATGATCACGCCTCCTTTACCATCCGAAACAGCAGAGGGAGCATGCACGCCTGAGGGGCTTGCCGGTCCAAAATTGAATTTGCCTCCATGGGTGACCACAAATTTGTTGCGCAGTGTATCATAATCTCCCAATAGATACTGCCCCCCGCTCATATGACTAAAGAAAGGCATGATATAGCGATTTCCTATTGGCCAGAAGTAAGGGCATGCATAGTCGTCCCCTATCAGTGTAAAGCGATCGTTCTCTACAAACTCATGCATGTATTCCCAATTAGCGAGGTCCCTGGAGCGGAACAAATATCCTACTGGTATCTGCCGGCCTCCGGGCCCTTTCGGTGCCCTTCCTGCAGACAGTGAATAATACACACCGTTCGATTTCCATATAGAAGGATCAAATACACTATATGGAAGAGGGAAACCTGTTTTGCTGCGCAGTGGAATAACAGCGTTACCTGTCACCTTTTCCCAGTTCAATAACAATGGATCGCTGGATGTTGCCACCATATTCCCTACTTCCGTACCATGATACATGGCTATGGCACGGCCATCTTCCACGTATACACTGCCGGAAAAAACAGCACGCTCAGGGCTTGGATAGATGGCATAAGGCAGATCTTCCCAATGAACCAGGTCCTTGCTTATTGCATGGCCCCAATGCTGCCGTTTATCTTCCGGAGGATATGCCTGGTAAAATAAATGCCAGTTGCCCTGCCAATAGCTCAGACCATTGGGATCGTTCATGGTACTTTCAGGGCTTACAAAATGATAGAAAGGACGGTAAGGATCGCTTGCCTGTTTTTTGCGCGATGCGGCAAACCGCTTCATGAGCGGATTGTTTTTAAGTTCAGTTACTTGCTCAGTAAGTGTGTTGGGGAAACTGTATTTCGGTACAGGAGAAATATAGGGCGGTTGGTCTGCCTGTGCTTGTAAATTATTTCCATAAGTCAGTAGCATAAACAAGCCGGCCACGCTGAATATTTTTCCTGTCATTTGCAGATGACGTTTCATATTGGTTCTGTTTCGGGATTAATATTTTGGATTCTGTGTGTAAAGACCATCTACCAGGTCTATCTGCGCCTGTGGTATAGGCAGGTACTCGTCTCTGCCTTTAGTGAAAACAGCACTGCTCAAATGGTTCCGCCTTGTTTTTTCTACTGTCAGGTAAGCGTTGATGGTTTCAGCTGCTATGCCCCAGCGAACCAGATCAAAGAAACGGGGACTTTCCATGGCAAACTCCAGTCTTCTTTCCCACTGAAGCGCTTTGCGGGCATTTTCTTTTGTCCAGGGAAGATTGACTCCATCATACTGGGCTATTTTGTAGCTGGAAAATCCTTGTCCTGCTTTGGGATGTCCGGCAGGATAAGTGGTCCAGGCCTCGGAAGCTTCTGCTCTTTCACGGATCTGGTTAATTAAAGGACGGGCCAGCTCCTGTTGTCCCAACTCAATAAGCGCTTCTGCTTTCATCAGCAACACATCATTATATTGTAAGATGTCCCAGTTCTGTGCAGTACCAAAGAAAGCTCCGGCTTTCCTGATCGCATTGGTGCTGGGCAATTGAACTTCCTTCATTGTCAGGAAGCTGCCATATACAGCCGGAGATCTTGCCCAGGAAGGCTGAGCCACAAAGCCAACATCATATTTGAAAGGATGGGATATGACACCTACCGTGTGATCAAGCCGGGGATCAACCGTATTAACCGGCGATTCAAAATCGGCAGGGTTTTTCATTTCCGTATTGTTGAACGTTTCAAACTTCGGAAGGCCGGTAACCATATCTGTCTTAAATGCATTTACAAGGTTTTGACTCGCCGGGTGAAATGAGCAGCAACCATAAGCAGGCGCCATATTATAGTTGAGCCCATGTTCCAGATCTATTCTGCCAAAAGTGGTGCCGTCATCAAAAGAATATTGCACAGCAAATATTGACTCACTGTTATTTTCATAACCATATGTCCATTTCTTTCCATAAATATCTACCAGGCTGTATTTACCGGAGTTGATAACTGCATCTGTTAAAGTCACTACTTCCTGGAGCCTTTCAGGAGTGATGCTGACAACGTTATGATTTTCGTCCTGCTTATATGCCTGATACAGCCGCACTTTAGCGAGGTATGCTGTTGCGGCCCATTTATTGGCCCTCCCCACCTGGGGTTGTGTGGGAGGAAGGTTGTCGATAGCAAATTGAAAATCTTCAGCGATCTTATCCCACAGTTGATCGCTGGTAAATTGCCGGTTGGATGTTGTCCTGATCTCTTCCTGGGTGGCTGTATGTTCAATCCATACAGGATAATTGAACAGTCTTTTTAAAACAAACATAAAGTGGCCACGGAGGAAGCGCATCTCTGCCTGCCTTACTTTTTTTGCATTGGTGACACCTGATACAATATAATCTGCATCGGTAATATTATCCAGTTGCCGTAATGCCAGGTTGATCCGTGAAATATTATTGTAAACGCCTATCCAGGTATTGTTCTGGAATCCGCCCACTGCTGCCGTAACAAGATTATACTGCTCCAGGTCATTCAACTGGCCCTGGTCAGAAACAGAAGAACCTCCCTTATATGCATCATCAGAACGGATGCTGCCCCATACATAATCACTTGTCCAGGATGCATTCCAGTAACCATTTCCCAGGCCTGCATAAGCAGCGATCACCAGGGCTTCGGTATTAGTGACATTATTCAACTGCTCGCCAGATGCCACACCGGGTACTTTTGCATCGAGGAAAGACTTCTTGCAGGAAGTGGTGGAGATTGCTATCAGGCATATAAGCAGCGCGGGAATTAAAGTATTACGTTTCATAATGAGTTAATTTAAAAATTAAAATCTGGCATCTATTCCTATTGTAAATCGCACGGGCCTTGGGAAAACAGAACCGGGTGTTTCGGGATCGGTTCCGGTGAAGGCTTTATTCCCTGATTTTTTAAACAGCAGAATAGCATTGTCTACTATCCCGAACACCCGCATGGATGTAAGTCCTGCTTTAGAAATGATATTGTTAGGCAATGCATAATTCAACTGGATGGTTTGCACTTTAAAGTAATCGCCATGTACAAGGAAATAGTCAGAAAGTCTTGTTTCAGAATTTGCATTTACCAGCGATGCAGCCGGTATGGTCGTATTTGTATTCTGAGGAGTCCAGGCATCCAGCAACCTTGTTCCTTTGTTGGAGCCGATGTTAGTACCCAAAAAGTCGGTAAACGTTTTAGATGCATCGTTAACAGTAATATTTGAAACGCCACGCATAAAAATAGCCAGCCCGAATCTTTTGTAATTCAATTGCACATTGATGCCATAAGTAAAGCCTGGAAGTTCAGTACCCAGCCAGTCCTGGTCCAATGCATCGATCACGCCATCTCCATTAAGGTCCTTGTATCTTATCCTTCCTACTCCTTTTCCCGGCTGAGTTGCTGCTTTGTTCACTTCTTCCTGCGACTGGAATATTCCATCTGTCACATATCCAAAAAATGAAGTGCGTGAATGACCAAGAATGGTTTTTTCAACGTTACCTACATACGATCTTACTACAGAAGAGGGCAAATAAGTTATTTTATCGCTGAACCTGGATGCGTTGGCATCTATTGAATAAGTAAAGTCGCCAGACCCGCCGCGGTATCCCAGGTTAAGTTCAAATCCCTTATTGGTCATCGTTGCGCCATTCACTGTTTTTACAGCACCTTCTCCCAATGCACCCGGAGTAGGAGGCGTTACCAGTATGTCTTTGGTTTCACGGGTAAAGTAATCAAAGGAACCTGTGAGCCTTTGATTCAGGAAACCAAAATCAACACCTACATTGATCTCACTGGTCGCTTCCCATTTTAAATCAGGATTCGCTGTTCTCACAGCAACCCATCCGGAAGGAAGATTGCCTGTATTGGCACCGCCAATATCATAAGCAGATCCGGTGGCCTGGTTACCATTCACTGTACCATAATTGGTCAGATACTGTTGAAAGCGGGAGTAGTCGCCAATTTCCTGGTTACCTACCTTACCAGCTGCTACGCGCAGTTTCAGGTTGGAAAGTGTAGGCGCCATCTTTTTCATAAACTCTTCCCTGCTCAGCACCCAACCCACGGATGCTGCAGGAAAGAGACCATACCTGTAGTTTTCGCCAAACCGGGAAGAACCATCGTAGCGGAGCGTTCCCGATACCAGGTATTTATTACTGAATGAATAATTTATTTTTCCAAAATAAGAGAGCAGTTGATTGCCGGTGAAAAACCCTTTATTGGTTGCCACACCTGTACCTGCGCTCAACTGGAAGTATTCCCTGTCTTCGATCGCAAAACCCCGCTTGATGGTTTGAACGATCTGCGTGGAGTTTTTGATCGCTTCCATACCTGCCAGGATATTGAATTGTGATTTCCCTACTGTATAGGAATAGTTTGCTGTATTGGACCATGTCCAGTTCAAACGGTGACGCTGTGCCACTGAGTAGCTATTGATAAGACGTGTGATGAAGCCGTGGCGGAATGTACGCTCGATATTTTCATCATAGTTCTCTGTATAATCCAAACCGAAATTTGTTCGCAGTACCAGGTTGCGCACCGGTGTTACCTCTACATAGATATTACCAAAGGTCTGCAGGTCATTATTTACATCATCCCTGTCCAGGTCTGCCAGGAAAACAGGATTCATGCGATCGGTAAATCCTGCACCAATAGGGCCGGCAAAACTGCCATCCAGTTTCCGTACTGGCAGAATGGGGAGAATGACCCTGGTTAAAGCCAGTGGTGTATTGGTCCCCAATTGTCCGGCCCTGGCTGTTCCGTCTGCATTCCAGTCTGCTGTAGCACCCTGGTCATTGCCCATCGGCCGTTCACGTGATTTCAGGATCTGGAAGTTCTCTCCCACTTTAACCTTATTATTAAAAAGGTTGAATGAATTATTGATCCGGGCACTGAACCGCCGGTAATCGTTGTTCAGTACCAGACCTGTATTGGAATAATAACCAAGGCTGATCAAAGATGAGCTCCTGGGGCCACCCGATGCAAGTGTTACATTGGTTTGAGAGATAAGTGCTCTTTTGAATACTTCTTTCTGCCAGTCGGTATTGGCTGAAGGAATATTGGGATCTCCATTAATGAACTGGACAGGAATAACTTTATCCAGTATCCTCACACCGTTATCGGTATGCTCTTCAAATGAATACAACGCACTGTGAGCAGAAGTCGGCGAACCTCCGTTAACTGATGCCTGCCATAAGGTAGCGCCAAACTGCTCTGTGTTCATCATAGAAAGAGGCCTGTTGTATGATGCAACAGAGATACTCGAGTTAACCGTTACACTCACATTGTTCTTTCCCTGTCTTGTGGTTACAATGATAACGCCGTTGGATGCCCTGGAACCATAAATGGATGAAGCGGAAGCGTCCTTTAACACCTGCACCGACTCAACTGTATTGGGATCCATGAACTGAAAAATATTAGGATCAGTTGTCGGCACTCCGTCTATAACATACAGCGGGTTGGTATTGCCCAATGTATTGACCCCGCGGATCAATGTTGACCGGGCTGCACCGCTGGGCGATCCATCCGATGTTATATACAAGCCGGGGACCCTTCCCTGGATGTTTTGCAAAGTGCTTCCGGAAGAAAGATCTTTGGTGGAAGCCATATTGACCACTTCTATGGAGCCTGTCAGATCAGATTTCCGTTGGGTGGTGTAGCCCGTCACCACTACCGCATCTTCCTCCTTTACATTTGGCTCCATCACTATATCCATTGCCTGGGCAGCACCCGTAACGTTTACAGTTACCGTTTGCATCCCGGTATAGGAGAATGTCAGTATATCTCCAACAGAAGCCTCAATGGAGAATTTTCCTGCATTATCTGTTAAAGTTATTTTCTGTTTAGACTGAACAGAAACACCAGCAAGCGGAGCTTTATCAGCTTTGCCTGTCACTGTCCCGTTTATCTTCTGCTGTGCATACAGAAAAGAAGCCAGCATAGAGAAGATTAGCGAGAAGAAGATTTTTTTCATAACAGCTAGTTTTAAAACTTGATGAACTAATAGCAATCATTTGCTTGATTTAAGAATGAACCTGTATACCGGAAGAACCTGATTTTATAAGTTGATAGATTTCTTCTACATGATAGTCGGGCCACGCTCCCTTGCGCGAAGCCACCAGGGCCCCCAGCCCGCTGGCAAAATTCAATGCTGCATCCGGCAGCTCGCCCGCAATGATCCGGGAAAGAAAAGCAGCTAAAAAAGAATCGCCGCTTCCGATAGTATCAGCAACAACTACTTTATAGCCATGATGGCGATACCATTTTCCTTTATAATTGATAACAGCACCTTCTTCTCCCATTGTAACGATGAGTATGGGAACATTGAACCGCTCCTGCAGCAACTCCATCCGCTCTTCTGTGCTGTTGTATTCAGCGAACCACCCGGTGATCAATTCCAGCTCGGCAATGTTCATCTTTACAATATCCGCTTTTGTCAACAGCTCTTCCACGATCAGCCTGCTGTAGTGTGGGGGACGCAGATTGATATCAAGCACTTTGGTTTGTGCTGCTTCCAGCAGGCTTAACAGCGCTTCCCTTGAAGTCTTTTCACGGGTGATGAGGCTGCCAAAAATGAAATACTGTGCCTGCTTCACCAGGTCAACCGAAGCTTCGTCAGCTACTATATAGTCCCATGCGGCTGGTGATACGATCTCATATTTCATTTCGCCTTGCGCATTAGCTGTAGCGTGCACGATGCCTGTTGGCCTGTCATAATCCAATTGTACATGGCTGGTATCTATCTGCTTGCCCTGCAGGATATTCAGCAACTCCCTGCCCCTTTCATCAATACCAATGCGGGTCAGCAGGGCCGGCTTTTCTCCCAGTTGGTGGAGATGATACGCTACATTCATTGGCGCACCACCCGGCAATGCTTCTGTTGGCAAAATATCCCAGAGTATCTCACCAAAGCATACAATATTATTGTGAATAGAGTTTGACATAGCAATCTGTTTGAGGTCATTAACTGGTTTGGATGGATTCCTTTTTTCCTTTTCCGGGCCGTTTCGAAGAGAGTTGCGCTTCAACCTGTTCCAGTGCCACACCCTTGGTCTCCGGCATTCTGAATAGTACCCAGACCAACTGCAGCACCATCATCAGCATGAAGAACAGGAAAATTTTGGCAGGGCCTATCTGCGGATGGTTGGCAAAGAAAGGGAATATACTGGTGATGATCGCAGCCATGATCCAGTGAACGGAACTGCCCAGTGATTGGCCATAAGATCGCACCTGGTTTGGAAAGATCTCTGAAATGAACACCCATATCACAGCGCCCTGTCCGATTGCATGCGCCGCAATAAAAATGAAAAGCAATACAGGCACAACCATGCCACCGAGATATTGAAAATAAAATGCTGCTGCTACAGCGCCAAGGGAGATGATATAACCAATGCTGCCTATGAGCATTAATTTTTTACGGCCCAACCGATCGATCAGGTATAAGCCCAACATGGTAAATACAAGGTTTACGAACCCTATACCTGCGCTTTGCAAAAAAGCGGCACTCTTGCCAATGCCTGCCAGTTCAAACACACGGGGAGCAAAATAGATGATGGCATTGATACCGGACATCTGGTTGAAGAACGCAATGAGAATAGCCAGGACGATGGATTTAGTATACCGCTTATTAAGAAAAGTAGAGAGACTGGCTTTTTGTTTTTCTTCATCAATGTTCCGGTGAATCGCTGCAATAGCTTCGTCCACACCTTCGGGATCGGAAACTGCCAGTATTTTCCGCGCCTGTGTGTAATCATTTTTGTGTACCATCAACCAGCGCGGGCTTTCGGGAACAAAAGCCATCAGCACGGTAAATAATACGGCGGGTATGGTCAGGATGCCCAACATCCATCGCCAGGCATCTTCGCCCATTCCGCTCAGCAAGTAATTGGAAAAATAAGCCAGCAGGATGCCGAATACGATATTGAACTGAAAAGCGGCCACCAGCTTACCGCGGCTTTTGGCCGGCGCAATTTCTGAGATGAACATGGGGGCTACCACAGAAGAAGCACCTACGCCCAGGCCGCCAAGAAAGCGGAATGCCATAAAAGATATTACCTCAGGGGCCATTGCTGATCCAATTGCTGAGATCAGGAAGAGTATGCCGATCCAGACCAGTGATTTTTTGCGGCCGTATTTTTCGGCAGGGATGCCGGCAAACAAAGCACCGATAATAGTACCATACAGTGCCGATGCAATAGCCTGGCCGTGCACTACATCACTGAGAGACCATAAATGCTGTATTTCCTGTTCTGCTCCTGATATTACAGCTACGTCCATTCCAAAGAGTAATCCGCCAAGGGCAACAACAATGCTCCAGAAAATTAATTTCTTATTCATGTGGCAAAAGCAATTTCCATGAATATCGCATTTGGGTCACCCAGATCTGCTTTGATTTCAGATCAAAGGCTTTAAAAATTGTTTCATTTCTCAAAAACCTATCATTTATCTGATTTTTAATGATTTACGAAATAAAGATGATCATTGAATTCTGTAGTTATTTAATTTTTATATCAGTTTGTTGCAGAATAATTACATTGGTGTTGCTAAAATTCTCAAAGAATTGAAACGATTGCTGACTGCTTTTTGCCTTGACCCCCGGTTTTGTGCCGGTATTTTTCTCACGGCTGCCCTGTTGCTGGCGGCTGGTTGCGGTATTCATAAAGACGAAGAACAATTTAAGATCGGGTTTTCCCAATGCGGAGAAACCGATGCCTGGCGGCGCTCCATGATAGAGGAAATGCGGAGGGAACTTGCTTTCCACCCGGGAATAACACTACTTTATAAAGAAGCCCAGGACGACAGCCGGCTGCAGGTGCAGCAGGTAAAAGAGCTGATCGATGAAGATATCGACCTCCTGATCATTTCGCCCAATGAGGCCCAGCCACTAACTCCAATAGTTGAAGAAGCTTTTGATAAAGGCATACGCGTGATCGTAGTAGACCGCAAGATCGCTTCCACGATGTATAATAATTATATAGGCGCCAATAATTATGAACTGGGCAAAATGGCAGGTGAGTATACAGGTCATTTACTTAATGGCAAAGGCAGGGTCATAGAGATCACCGGGCTGCCCACTTCCTCCCCGGCCACTGAACGCAATCGTGGGTTCGTTGAAGCCATAAGCCAATTCCCCGGTATCCAGATCACCGACAGGGTAAACGGTGCCTGGACAAAAGCTATAGCCAAAAAATCACTCGCCCCCATTGAAGATAAACTGGATTCGGCCGACCTGATCTTTGCACATAACGATGTGATGGCATTAGGGGCTCATGAAGTATGCGATTCATTAGGGAGAAAAAATATAAAGATCATCGGGGTTGACGCATTACCCGGGAAAGGTGCAGGTATGGAAATGGTGGGATCAAGGATATTAACGGCCTCTATGCTTTATCCTACCGGCGGTGCTGAATCTATCCGCAATGCTGTCCGGATATTAAATAATCAGCCGGTAAATAAGGAAACCATTTTAAATACACTGGTAGTTGATTCCGCTAATGTGCGGATGATGAGTTTGCAAACAGACAAGATCATCAGCCAGCAAAGCGACATTAAACAGCAGCAGGGAATGTTGCTGGAGCAAAAACGCATTTATAATAACCAACGCACCTATATTTATATATTAGGAAGTGTTTTATTGCTGGCCATTTGTTTTGCCGGATTGCTTTTTTATTCCCGCTTGCTCAACAGGCGTATCAACAGGCAACTACTGCTGCGGAATGCGGAAGTGCAGCGTAAAACAGAAGAGTTGATCGAAATGTCGGAAAAAGCCAATGCCGCTCATGAAGCAAAGCTTAATTTTTTTACCAATATCTCACATGAATTCAGGACCCCATTATGCCTGATACTGGCGCCCGTTGAAGAGTTGCGGCAAAACCAGAAACTTCCATCCACGACCCGCCACCCACTGGCTTTGATCGAAAAAAATGCTTACCGCCTGCTGCGCCTGGTCAATGAACTGATTGATTTCAGGAAGATCGAGTTTAAAAAAATGCAGATCAGGGCAGCAGAGACCGATCTGGTACTTTATGTCAATGATATTTTACAAAACTTCCAAAGCCTTGCCCATAAAAGAAATATTGACTGCCGGTTGCTTACAACAGAGCGCATATTAAGTGTATGGATAGACGAATCACTATTTGATAAGGTTCTGAACAACCTGCTTTCCAACGCATTTAAGTTTACCGACGATGGTGGTTCCATAACAGTGATCATCCAAAAAGAATCAGCCACCAATAATGCGGTCATACGTGTTGAAGATAATGGAACGGGAATGAGCGAACAGGAGCTGGGGCAAATTTTCGAACCTTTTTTCCAGGGAAGGGATAGCCGGTACAGTGGGTCTGGGCTTGGACTGGCATTGACAAAGGAATTGGTTGACCTTCATCATGGAAGTATTCACGTGAATAGCAGGAAAGATAAAGGAACAAGTTTCACGATCCTCCTGCCATTAGGGAAAGAACATTTTTCAGAGAACGAACTGTCAACCGGGAACATAGATGGCAGGTCAATGCAGAAAGAAGAATCCTGGCCGGATAATATGGACGATAATGAACTGCCTGCAGTAGGAGGCACAGCAGCCATGCCTGGTCAGCAAACAGCCACCATATTAGTAGTCGATGATAATGCAGAGCTGCGCGGCTTTTTGAAAGAGCAGCTTACATCCCACTATTTTGTTATGGAGGCAGAAGATGGTGTTAGCGGGTTGCAACAGGTCTTTGATCATAACCCTGACCTGGTGATCAGTGATGTAATGATGCCCGGGAAAGACGGTATTACATTTACGGAGCATTTAAAAAAAGATATCAGAACGGCCCATATCCCTATCATATTACTTACCGCAAAAACTTCCGTAGAACAGCAAATAGAAGGATTAAAATCAAAAGCAGATGCCTATATCACCAAGCCATTCAATCTTTCACTGCTGCAGCATACTATTTCAAATCTTCTGCAAAGCAGGGCTGTACTGAAGGATCATCTGACCATGGAGATACCACTCGCCATAAAAGGTAACAGCGGGAAGAAGAGTGACAGGCAATTCCTTGCTGAATTTACCGCTATCGTGGAAAGTAACCTCGGCAATGACTCATTTTCCGTGGAAGACATTTGCAAGGCCATGCACTTGAGCAAGATGCAGCTGTACCGGAAAGTCAAAGTGCTGCTTGACGTCAGCATCAATGAGTATATACTTAATGCCCGTATTCAAAAAGCTAAATATCTGATACAGCATGACGATCTCAACATCAGTGATGTCGCTTTTCAAACCGGGTTTTCTTCGGCATCTTACTTTTCTACAGTGTTCAAGAATAAAACAGGACAGGCGCCGAATGCTTTCAGGAAGAAGAAAGCATAGGCAAAGCCATTAAGCGGTAATTAACTTTATTTCGATAACCCTTTGCTATACAAATTTCCGCCACTCGTGAATATGTTGTCACAAAATATCCTTGACGTCAAATTTTAGTGCTCCCCACGCTGGTTTTTGTATTTTCGGATCATGGCGACCTTTGATCTTAAGCGGCTGATCTTATACTGATTTCCCACTCATTTCCTCACCGCTCCCCTCAAAACAGAAAAAAATCGTTCTGTCAACCTTCTATTATTCGTAATAATCTCCGCTTCACCGGATAGATTATTCTTAAAGAAAATCGATTTATCATAATTGGTCACCAATCCATTAGTTAACGCTGCCTTCACCAGAAAACTATCAGACGCCGAAGGTAGATCCGACAAAAAATTAACCTCTCCCCGCAAAAAGCCATATTCAGTACTTGGAAAGCCATTCACCTTAATAATCACGCTCTGGCCCTTCTTCAGTTTTCCAAAGCCATTCTGGCCCGCCATCATTTCAATATAATAGGCCGATGTATCGGGTTGCAAAAAAAATACTGTCTGCCCACTTGTAAAAACCTGGTTGACGGTAATAGTGGTCGCAAACAACACTGTGCCGGATTCCGGAGCCGATAAAGTGTAGGTATTGATCCATGCCTCGGTTGCGCTTTTCAGTTGAAGCAAGGCCGATCTGAACTGTTGCTGCAGATCAAGTATCTGCTTATCAAGGTCCAGTATCTCAGAGCGCTTATTGTGCAGGCTGATATCATTTGCCGTGATCTGAGCATTGAGTTGACTCAACGTCTGATCGCTTCCCAATAAACGGCTTTTATACTGATTCAGCTCGAGAGGGGCGATCACTTTGTCCCTTGCCAGCTTCTCATAAACTTTAAACTCATTATTCCGCATCTCTCTTTGCTCGGATTCTAGGTTTTGTCTTTGTCTTGTCGTTTCCCGGATGGAATTCAGGTATTGCAATTCTTTTTCAAATGCCTGTTTTTTCTGAGGGAAATATCCGTTACTGAAGAACTGCCTGCATATTTCGAACCGGTTCTGAAATTCCTGATATGCAACCTGAAGTTCTCCAAGATTTTGAAAAACCGGTAGCTGCTTACCAACGATGTTTTCCATTCCACTCGTGTCTCCACGGATGATAGCGGAAGATATCCAATCTGAAAGCTGGATGATCTCGCTATATGAAGCAGTACTGTGCAGGTATCCTAAATACTGACCTTTCTTTACCTGGTCACCATTGTTTACCAGTAATTCTGTAAGTGAACCTGACACCTTGGCCGTGATTTGTTTCGGTGGATTGGTCGCCATGAGGCGCGCCGATGTTTTCACCACGTCAGGATAACGAATGAACCAGGAAAGCAATAACAGCATCAGCAAGACCAACAATAAAATGACGTTTCCCTTTCGTATCATCCAGTTCGGTCTGTAACCGAGCAGGTCCTGCCCTTCTTCGGTGAGCATTTCTGTCTCGCCATTCCGTAAAGTGCTGGTTTTTTGATCAGGCATAAGTTTTCTTTTACGAACCCAGTTCAAGTTGATTATGTACAAGCTGATAGTATCTGCCTTTCACTGCTACAAGTTCTTCATGTGTTCCTTTTTCGGCGATCCGGCCTTTTTCCAGCACTACTATCTGATCAGCATTTTTTACTGTGCTCAACCGGTGTGCAACAACAATTACTGTGCGTCCCTGAAAAAATGTATCCAGGTTCTTAATGATCGTTCTTTCGTTGTTTGCATCAAGGCTATTGGTAGCTTCGTCAAACAAAATGAAGTCCGGATCTCTGTATACGGCCCTTGCGATAAGTATCCGTTGTTTTTGTCCCATACTAAGCCCAGCGCCTTCCGCTCCAATCTTTGTATTGAATTTCAGCGGTAACGATTCGATAAATTCCAGCAGATTAGCAACTTCGGCGGCCTGGCGAAGCCGCTCATTATGTATATAGCCCTGTCCTACCGCAATGTTTTTTGCGATTGTATCTGAAAAGATAAAGCTCTCCTGCATTACCACGCCACAGTGAGCCCTCCACCGTTTTGCGCCCATGCATATAAGGTTGGTATTACCTATCATTATCGCCCCTGTTTGGGGTATATAGAATTTCAACAGCAGTTTTAATAAGGTTGTCTTGCCGCTTCCGCTGGTACCGACAATTGCCGTGGTTTTACCTTTGGGGATAGAGAGATTTATATCTTTTAATACAGGTTCATTTCCGGCGCCGGGATAAGTAAAACTAACTTGGCGAAATACTAATGCGGCATCATCAGCAATACCTGGAGCAAGGGAATCTGATCCGATGGCAGTCAGATCATTCATTCCATGTAAAAGCGTATTACTGCTTGATTGTTGATTCAAACCTCCCACTATTTGCCGTTTGAATGCCTGGGGTAGATCTTGCTGTAGTTGAAGGTCCAGTGGTTCTTCATCATCCAGGCCATGGATCTCATTCAACCTTGCCATACTAATCCGGGCATTTTGCAGGCTTTGAACAAAGCTGATCATTTGTTCGATTGGGCTGTTTAGTTGGCCGATGATATACTGTACAGCCAGCATGGCACCCAGGGTCATATCGTGTTCGATCACGGCTTTTGCAGAAAGAAAAGTGATCAGTATGTTCTTGCCTTCATTAATAAAGAACGCGCCGGCTTGTTGCCATTGGTTAATTGAAAGGCCGGTCATGCCAAGACGGAATAATTTTACCTGCAGCCGTTCCCATCCGGATCGCATGTTATGTTCAACTCCATTAAGCTTTATCTCCTGCATTCCCTGCACGAGTTGAATGGTTGCGCTTTGTTCCTGAGCGGCCACATGGAAACGTTTGTAATCCAGGTTCCTTCTTTTTTTTAAAAATAAAAATACCCATCCTGCATATAACAATGTTGCGCACGCAAAGACCACGAAAATGGAAGTGTTGAATACTGCAAGGATAATGGAAAGGATAGCGACATTTAAAAGGGAAAAGAGTGCGCTTAAGGAAGTACCGGTAAGAAAGGCTTCGATCCGTTTGTGATCATTCATGCGTTGAAGAACATCCCCGGTATGCCGGCTATCGAAAAAGGCGATGGGTAACCTCATCAACTTGCTTAAAAAGTCAGAGAGGATAGAAATATTGATCCGGCTGCTGACGTGCAGCAATATCCAGCCGCGGACAAATTCGACAGCCAGCCGCCCCGCGAAAAGTGCGATCTGTGCAAGCACCACAACATAGATGTAGTTGATATTCGAATTATTGATCCCAGTATCTACAATACTTTGCGTCAAAAATGGAAGGAAAAGTTGCAGCAAGGCTCCCATGCCTAAGCCTATAAAGAGCTGAAAGATCAGTTTTTTATGAGGGCGCAGATGATGAAATATACTATTGAAAGACTGGACCCCTGAGCTTTTCTCATCAGCATCACTTTCCCTGACCTGGTAAAATGCTGCCGAAGGTTCCAACAGAAGAGCAATGCCTTCATTTTTTATATCATCCTCCTGGCTGACCCAATGCGATTTAAATTCATTTTCTGAAAGTGTTAAAAGCCCGCGGCCCGGATCAGCGATATATAATTTATTTCGTTTGACCTTATATAACACCACAAAGTGATTCTGGTCCCAATGCAGAATTGCGGGTAGGTCCGCCTCCTTTATCAACACCTTATAGGGTATTTTATAAGAGGCCGTATTCATTCCGATCGACTCAGCCGCTTCGCTGATGCCGAGCAGATTCACACCATTCTTCCCAATGCCGGCTCTCTCTCTTAGTATGTCGAGCGGAATGGCTCTTCCATAATGTTTTGCGATCATGCGCAGGCACGCAGGACCACAATCCATGGTATCCGATTGCTTGTAAAAAGTGAATGCCATTTTAAAAACATTAAGATGCGGCAGATGCCGATAGATAAGATTGCCGGGAGGTTAAGTAAAATGTTACTTCGACCTTTTGATTATCGCGCCCGCAGGCTCCTGCTCATAAATCCTTCAGGTATCTTTGTAGCAGGGGTCTCAATGCAGGATCAGTTGGTGCTGGCGCGTCCGCATTAATAACAGCACCGTTTTTATCTATGATCATGTACCGGGGTATTTCCTTTATCGCATACCCCATAAAGTTGTACGTTGTGTCATCGCTGGCTTTCAAAAGCACATTGGCTGATTTGTCAAGCTGTTCAACTTCACTTGCTTTTTCCCAGTCGGGGATACTGTTATCCAGGGATATGGATACGAATCCTATATTTTTATCTGCAAACTGTCGCTTCAGCATACGCAATTGCGGCATCTCCTTACGGCATGGAATACACCAGCTTGCCCAGAAATCAATAAAGATCAAACGGCCTTTGAATTGAGTGAACAGTTCCTGGCCTGACACTTCCTGTTTCCGGTCAAATGGCACAAACGAGTCTGGCGCAGTTAATGTAGCAATAACTTCATTATTGTTTATCTTTTTTCCGAGGTACTGGCAAATGTATCTATAGTTCTTATCAGACACCTCGGTTTCATACAATGAAACGTATTCCGGGTAACTGATGATCTTTGCACGAACTGCTGAATAGAGCGTTTTAGTGATCAGAAAATCCCTTGTTATTCCATGGAAATAAATTTTTGAAGAAGACAGAAAAGTATCGAATGAGGACCTGTCAACGACACGGATATAACTTCCTTTCGTACTGGCAAAATGTGCTGTGAGTTCAGACAGGAAATCATTATAATATGCAAGATCATCTGTTGTTTGAATATCATTGGCCAGAGGGGTGACGGATTCGAGATATTTCATCAGCTCAGATTTACTGAAGTCCTTTCTGTTTAGCCAGTAGTAGTCCAGCAATGTAGCAGCAAATTTAGCTCGGATATATTTTGAAGATGCGTGACGAAGGTCGGCATTCTCAGAATCCGAAGTAAAAACAGAGTCGATCGTTGCTTCAGATCTTGCTAAAAACCTGGCGTAGCGTGCTTCAGCAATTTGCTGATAGTTGGTATTGCGCAAATCTGCAGGCAGGCTCAAATTGCTTTCAGACCGGTACTGCCACAGGTAAGTATTGAAGAGGTCCATCAATATTTCCCAGTTTTTCAGCTCTTTTGAGCGTTTGGCGTTGTTCAATGACGAAAAATGAACATCACCATTTTCACTCATTGAAGCCTGCAATTCATCTCCGGGTTTTACCAGCAGCGGCATATTAATCCCGGTGCATCTGACAAGGGATGCCTTCGTGATATAAAGATCGAAACGGCCAATACTATCTATGGCGACTGTATTTTCTTCAAGCCCGGACAGATTTCTGTACACAATGTACATATTAACATCACCACCCCAGTTTGCATTTTTTGCAAACAAACTTGGTGCTGCATGAATGCCCGCTGTCATCGTCATTTTTTCATCCTGCTCGATCTGTCTTGCAAAACGGCGGTTACAATTGATGAAAATGGTGCAAACCAAAACCAGCAATGGAAATGTCTTCATAACCCAGGGTTTATGTGGGAAGCAGGCTGATCTGCGACCAACCTGCTTTAAATTGGGAAAATAAAATACAAAATATTAGCTTACCGATACCCAAAAGCATTTGTGCCTGTTACCAGCGCTACAGGTATAATGTGAGCTGCAGCTGGCTGTTTTACCATCTTTCTTTGGGCAGTCCGCAGTTGAATCACAACAAGTATCACCATCATCACCGAAATCATCTTCCTTAACATCGCCACCGGAAATGTTCATCTGCTGAAATTTGGACAAAGCTGTACCAAGGTTCTTGATCTTTTTCATTTTCAATGTTTTAGGTTTATTAATTTTCCGGGAAGAAGGCCACCCGATTAGCCCGTTTCTTAGCCTGTTAACGACCAGGTTTGTATGCGCAAACAAAAGCTTCAGCTAACCCAGGTGGAAACCGCTATTCCGGCGTCCTCGACAATGGTAGCTCTAATTATATTTCTGAGATCTCCGACCTTATAATTTTCAGGGAGTTCAAATCCATTAACAAAAAGGGTAGGTGTAAAGGATATGCCCGCAGAACGCGCCCATTCATGATTTCTTGTCACTCCAGGATGCTTTGCAAGTTGAGCGGCTGATTTTATGTGAGGATATTTATTTGTAAACTCATCGAGGTCCATTAATTCAAACCAGTCGTGTAATACCTGTTGTCTGTATGCAGGCGTTGCGCCTTCCAGGATATGAAGTATATAATTGACTTCATTTGCGCTTTTGTATTGCAGATCATCAGAGCCCAATGCGAACCGTACTGTAAGTCCGATATTGTTTTTAGTCAATAACTCATGCAGGGTCTTATGCGCCCTGGCACAAGGGTTACAAAAAGTGTTACATGCTACCAGCAATTGTATGCTTGCATCCTTATTGCCCAATTGCAGATCGCCTTCCATTGGAGCAGTGTCAATCTTACGTTGTGAACGTAAGGCAGCAGTAAAAATATTGTTGTCATATTTGAACCGGGTAAGATCAAAATTAGCTTTCACCAACCGGTTATTTTGTTGAACTACCGGCCTGAGCAAGCCGAGCCAGACCATGGTCACGGTCAGCATTAAAGCCAATATGAGAACAATATTTTCCCGGCTCAAAACGGAGAAAGAAAAGCCGGACAGCGATGAAACAGATAAGAGACACTGCATCCACAATATTGATACCGTTACTAAACAAAGTGTGCACCATTTTTTCTCAACCACACCCTGATAGTATAGAGAGAAGGCAGTAAATGGCAATGCAGCAAATGAAATGAACGGTATTAGTGGTGAATTGACCGCCTGTAAAAGGAGTAATATGGCAAAATAAGTGATGCCAAGATCAGACCATTTAAAGAGTCCGCCGATCTGACTTGCTTTTGATTGCAACACTCCTTCACAACCTGTGTTTGAACTAATCGAACATAGCTTATCAGAAAGCCGGTTGCTTATTCCCATTTCTTTCTGCACAATGAGGACAGCCGTAATAAAACCAAGTAAAGACAGGGCAAAAAAAGAAACAGATAATACTGATATTGGGCCAGCCATTGCTAAGATCATAAGAACGGCTGTTGCAGTCAATGTTATGCTCCAACACCATTTAGCCTGGTTTTCTTTCCTGAGTAGTTCTTCATTTTCGTTATGCCCCCATCCTGTTGATTTTTCCGCAAAAACAGCAATACCATCCCAGTGCTTCAATACACTGCTTTCGGCAAGGTTTGTTTTATTCCTGGGATCTACAAGAATAAACTCACCTTCATCGACATCTATATGAGCAAGAAAGGGAAGGTCCAACTCATCAACTTTAGATTTATCGACAACATAGGCACCGTTATTAATGTTCAACTCATCGAGTACATCAGTAATACTTATCAGCGATGGAAATTTTGGATGCGATCTTAGTTCTTTTGAGAGCAGTCGTGAAGAGACTTTAATGCCTGCTGCATTCAACCATCTTTTGATGGTAGTAATGAGGTCCTTTTTCATGCTGAATAATCAAAGTTTAAGGAATAAGGTTATAGTGTGCTCGAATTCAAGGGTAGCAGGGCCCGGTTGAATAAATACTGATCAACCAGGTAAAATGATAATTCAGTTGTATAAATCTAAACGATCCAAATAATAAATTATACTCTTTGCGCTAATAAAATTTTCTATTTATGCAGATTAAGAGGATTTATTTAGGAGAAATGGTGTTTTTCGGGTATACAGTGAGCGGATCGGATAATAGTGCTGAAGCAATGAAGTGGGTTATTGTTAAATCATTAACCTAATGGTTCAGCTTTAAATCCTGTCTTCCTGATAATTTCCAATACCTGCTCCTGGGTGATGCCCTCTGATTTTACAGTAAGCACTTTGTCTTTATTGGTAGTGTCTACATTCCACTCGCAAATACCTTCTGCATTATCCAAATGAGGCTTTACAGATGCTACGCAACCGCCACAATTAATATTTGTCTTGAACTGAAGGTCCTTATTTTCCATTTTGTTGATATTTTTTGTGAATAATAGTGATACAAAGTTGATCGCTTTACAAAAAAGATGTGTTATGCTATTTCCTGTTTGATTTGTAAGATTTACTTCTTCCATTTCAAACGCAAACTGTTTGTAACCACACTAACGCTACTCAATGCCATAGCCGCACCGGCGATCATCGGGTTCAACAGGAAGCCATTGACCGGGTAAAGAATTCCTGCTGCAACCGGAATACCGATCAGGTTATAAATAAATGCCCAGAAAAGGTTCTGTTTTATGGTTGACACAGTTTGTTTAGACAGGCGGATGGCCTGGGAGATCTTGGTCAGGTCTGATGAAATGATGGTCATTTTTGCCACATCCATGGCAATATCACTACCTTTCCCCATGGCGATGCTGACATCCGCCGTTGCCAGTGCAGTGCTGTCATTGATACCATCACCAACCATTGCAACCACTTTGCCCTGCTGTTGCAGTTCCTTTACAAAATCGGCTTTATGCTGTGGTAATACCTCAGCCTTGTAATGTTTAATACCTGTTTGCTGTGCAATAGCTTTTGCAGTGGCCTCATTGTCGCCTGTAAGCATATACAGATCAATACCCATCTCCTGCATTTGCCTGATAGCCTCAACGGATGTTTCTTTGACCCTATCTGAAATGGCGAGTACGGAAAGTGCCTGTTTACTGTTTGCAAACCAGATAATGGTTTTGGATTGTTTGCTCCACTCATCAGCCTGTTGCTGCAATGGTGCAGCAATAGCGATATGATTTTCTGCCAATAATTTTTTATTACCTACAAAATAGGCCTCTTTGTCATAAATTGCTTTTACGCCTTTACCGGTAATACTATCGAACATGGATAAAGAGAGGGCCGGCACACTATCCAGGTGTTTTATCACAGCTTCAGCCAGTGGGTGCTCCGATTGTTTTTCGATACTCATTAGTATACTCCTGGTTGTATCATCATTATTCAACCATTGTATACCTGTAACCTGTGGCCTTCCTTCCGTAATAGTCCCCGTTTTATCCAGTACAATAGCATTCACTTTCTTAGCAAGCTCCAGGCTTTCAGCATCCTTGATCAGGATCCCTTTTTCGGCGCCTTTGCCAACACCCACCATAATAGCTGTGGGTGTAGCCAGGCCAAGTGCACAGGGACAGGCGATCACCAAAACGGTAACAGCAGCCAGTAACCCCTGCACCACTCCATTATCACCACCAAGGATCAACCACAACACGAAAGTGAGAATAGCAATGCCAATAACGACCGGAACGAAAATACCCGCGATCTTATCTACCAGCTTCTGCACAGGCGCTTTACTTCCCTGGGCATCCTGCACCATTTTAATGATCTGGGCAAGCATTGTCTCCTTACCTACTTTCACTGCCCTGAACCGGAAACTTCCTTTTTGATTGATCGTACCTGCAAACACTTTTTCATTCTCTTTTTTCAATACAGGTACCGGCTCTCCGCTCAGCATACTTTCATCCACATAGGAGTTGCCGGAAGTGACCATGCCATCAACTGCGATCTTTTCGCCAGGCTTCACAAGAATAATATCACCTGCATTCACTTCTTCAATGGCTATCTGTTTTTCTGTTCCGTCCGGCTGTATCACCATTACCGTCCTGGGTTGTAAACCCATCAGCTTTTTAATGGCTGAGGAAGTATTACCCTTGGCTTTTTCTTCCAGCAATTTACCCAGAAGGATGAAGGCGATAACAACTGCTGCTGCTTCAAAATAAACGTGAGCATGCAGCCCTCTCTGATGCCAGAACTGAGGAAACAGCATATTGAAAACACTGAACACATAGGCAATACCTGTGCTTAATGCTACCAGTGTATCCATATTGGCAGAGCGGTGCTTAGCCTGTTTCCATGCATTTATAAAGAAATCTTTACCCAGCCACAGCACTACAGGTGTGGTGAAAAACCACATTATCTCGTTGGCATAAGGTATATCCATGAAGAACATACCAATAACAACCACGGGAAGCGATAACAGTACTGCCCAAATGGTTTTGTTCTTTAGCGTTTTGAATTTTTGTGCGTGGATAGCTTCCAGTGTTTCCTGTTGCCTGGTTTCATCTTCTATCAGCAGATCATAACCGATAGATTGCACTGCCTTCTGAAGTTTTGAAACATCCGTCATATTGGGCAGATATTCTACGGTAAGATTGCCGGTGGCAAAATTTACCGAGGAGCTGACCACGCCTTCTGCCGCTTTCACAATGCTTTCGGCGCTGCTGGCACAGGATGCACAGGTCATACCCAATACAGGAAATGTTTTCTTAATGGTAGGAACGCCATAGCCAAGGTCTTTGATCGCCTTAACTGCTTCTGCCACCGCTTCATTATCTCCTACGGTAATGGCCGCCCGGTGGTTGTTCAATTCCACTTTGTGGCTTTCCACTCCTTTTACCTGTGCCAATCCTTTTTCAACGATGAGTGCACAGTGCTCACTTTCTACATCCTCAAGCGGGAGGTAAATGAGCTCTTTTTCGTTAGTTGTAGCCATATCTTGCATAATTTTCTATGCAAAGTTGGCACTCATATCAATGACAGCTATTATGTAATTATGGAATTGGTTTGTAAGATTTACACCTTATCCAGTGGTTTTCTCTTCTCTTCCCTAATCTGTTTAAAATGGCTGGGAGTTAAACCGGTAACTTTTTTGAATTGGTTGCTCAGGTAAGCAACGCTGGAGTAATTGAGTTTGAAAGCAATCTCGCTCAGCGACAATTCATCATAAACCAGCAACTCCTTTACTTTTTCAATTTTTTGGGCGATAAAGTATTTCTCAATGGTAGAACCTTCCACATCGGAGAAAAGATTGGACAGGTAGTTATAATCGTGATTCAGCTTTTTACTCAATATATCCGACAGGTTGGTTTTGCCATCGTAATCCTGGTGATGTATCATGTCGATGATAACGTTCTTGATCTTTTCGATAATACGTCCTTTTTTATCGTCAATCAGTTCAAATCCCAGAGCAGTTAAAGCTGTTTGCAGTTTGGTTTTCTCTTCCGGGTTAAGGTCTTTTTCAAGTTCTGCTTCACCCAATTTTACGGTTTTGACTGGTACCCCCAGTTTCTTTAATTCATTTTCCACCGCCGATATGCAGCGGTTGCAAACCATATTTTTTATGAACAGCGTGGACATAGTATAGTTTCCTTCGTTGATGAATGATCGCTTAAAATGATAACAAAGTACGTGGAAATATTCCGCCTTTCCACAGTTGAAACTGTAACAAAGAATAAATGGTTTATGGCTTGGAAAGCATTGTACCGACCTGTAAAACAGGCTTATTTTTCCCAACAGGGCGAGATAGAATCAGAAAATCATCGTTTTTATACCTGGTGGAACTCTATCAGAATAGGCTTTCCCTAATATTTTTTTTACCTTTGCGCCCACAAAATCTTTTAAAAATGAGTGAACTCGCTCCATGCCCGGTATGCAAATCAACTTATACGTATCAAATGGATAGCTTGCTTGTGTGTCCGGAATGTGGACATGAGTGGAATCCCGAGGAAGCTGTTGAAAATACAGATGCTTTTGTTGTAAAGGACTGCAATGGTAATATCCTCCAGGATGGAGATACGGTGGTAACGATAAAGAATCTCCCGGTAAGAGGCTCCTCTCAAAGTATAAAAGCAGGGACCAAAGTAAAAAATATCCGGCTGGTGGATAGCGATCATAATATTGATTGCAAAATTGACGGCTTCGGCGCGATGGCGCTCAAGTCAGAATTTGTAAAGAAAGCATAGTGCATAAAGAAGGGTGAGTATTCCACTCACCCTTCTTTATGGAAAATTATAGAAATAGCGTCTGTTTACAAACACACCACCTATGAGGCGTTATTTCTTAACTCCCCTGATAATAGGGGTGATATTGCCACAATGCAGCCAAACCACTACTCTCCCAGCTTATACAACTACAGGACAAATACCGTTACCTAATGGCTATACCAGAATAACCGCCCAGACCGGTTCATTTCCTGAGTGGCTTCGCCAGGTAAAATTGAAATCCAATAATACCGTTTACCTCTACAATGGCACACCCAAGCGAAACCAGGATGCACATTTAGCCATACTGGATATCAGTGTTGATAAGAAAAACCTGCAGCAATGCGCCGATGCTGCAATACGATTATATGCGGAATACCGTTATGGCCTGAAACAATATGGAAAGATCTCATTCAAAGCTACCGATGGCACTATCATGGATTATCAAAGCTGGCGCGAAGGATACCGCTTTGTGCTTCGCAAAAACAGGCTTCAAAAACAAAAAACAGCGCCGGCACTGGACACACGCAAAAGCTTTGATCAGTACCTGGAGACGGTGTTCAGTTACGCCGGTACGCTATCACTCAGCAGGGAACTGAAAAAAGTAAATGATATAGCTGATATAAAGGCCGGTGATCTATTTATTGAAGGCGGTAGCCCGGGACATGCCGTCATCGTAATGGACGTAGCTCAAAATGCTGCTGGTGAAAAAATTTTTATGCTGGCGCAAAGCTATATGCCAGCGCAGGATATCCATATCTTAAAGAACCCACAGAATGGAACAGCCTGGTATAGTACAAACTTTGGCAGTCAGCTTCGCACACCGGAATGGGTGTTTGAAAGAAACACGTTACACTGTTGGAAATAGGTTGCAGTACACGATTATTTTGGGTAATTCAATTCATTTTCAATCCAAACAAAGGCCTGATAAGCCTGGCCCTTCTGATAACAAATTCATAAAAACACAAACACCCTGTAAACGTAAAAACCAGCACCAACACAAATTTCCATTGAACCTGCATATTCAATGGGAATATCAATATGGAGCCCAGGAATAAAAATATCATGTGAATGATATAGATGGGATAAGCCGCTTCGCTTAAATAACGTAATGCTTTACCGGGATGATTCAAATATTTATAACCAAAGGCAAAAAAAGAAAATATCCAAAAATTGGATTCAAGCACAAGCCGGATTTCCGGAACCTTTGCCGGCATTTGCAGCAGGCGCCAGGTATACAATAAAGCAGCAATTGTCAAAAATATCCATCGCCATTTCACCAGCATATTCCAGAAAACAGCTCCACTCAGCACGAAACAGAATCCAAAAAAGAATGCAATTAAGCCCAGGAAGAACCCGTGCCAGGTCATCGCATATAATTCATAAGTGACCGGGTTCACCAATATCACTTCCATGATAAAAGCTGTAATGACCGGCAGCAGGCCCAACGGTGTGCTCAACCATTTTTTTATGTTAGTAACTATCTTCCCGTTTTTATTTTTTTTCAGGTAAAAGAAAACAGGCAGAAAGATGAGTATATAAACAAAAATGTTTCCCAGGAACCATAAGTGAGCGCTGTCAGCATAATATTTCATTGGCTGCTGATAATAAAATTGCCGGAGATACATATGAATGGGAACAATAACGAAAATCCCAAATACAAAGGGTACCAGTATCCTGCTTGCCCGCTCTTTAAGCAGCTGCAGCCAGTTCCTGTTCTGAATGGAAAAACAGACGCCCATCCCCGACACAAAAAACAACAGTGGTATTCTCCATACATTCAGCATGGCCATAGGGATCCATAAACCTTCCCAGGGCTTGTCTGTAACAATAAACCCAATCATCACTCCCCAGAACTGGAAGCCAATAGCTGTATGATACAGTAAGAGAAGGCCAATGGCAATCACTCTTAACCAGTCAATATCATATCTTCTATCTCCTACAGGCATTTGATGATAATTGTAGTTTGTTGATATTTATTTCAGCATGGCGGCAATCTCGGGTCTTGTTTTTTCGAGATAGGGATAGTCCAGTTTCAACCCCATCGGTTCGAGCATCTTACCAAGGGCATCATAACTTTCTTTAACTGTAGCAAAGGGGCCAGCTACCGTTTCATAGGCTGTTTGGCCATACTTATTTTTAATGGTTTTATCAGCTCCTTTCTCCAGTAATAGTTTAACAATTTCAGGCCGGCAGAAAAAAGCAGCTGTATGAAACGCAGTGGAGCCATCATTATTCTGGTAGTTCAAATTAGTTTTTGCGTTTATTAATACTTTGGCCATTTCGGTTTTACCAAATAATGTGGCGCTGATCAGGGGGCTTGACCCTCCCATGGGTTCTTTTACATTAAGATCGGAACCCACTGCGATATGTTGTTTCAGTGCTTCCATATTATCCGTCAGAATGGCTGTGTGAATATCAATGGAAGGAGGATTGGGTTTAGCGTGAGCGGTCGTGGCATCCTTTACTGCAGGCTCTCCATCATTGCAGGAAAGCATAATGAATGAACCGGTCAGTAAAGTAAGGGCAATAAAAACCTTGCGCGAATAATTCATTTGCGTTTTCATGTTTGTATTATATGTTGTTATGAAAAGATGTTGGAAGGCTAAACCCTATTCCTCTTTGGAATATTCAAGTATATCTCCCGGCTGGCAATCCAAAACCTTACAGATCGCTTCCAGCGTACTGAACCGTATCGCTTTTGCCTTACCGGTTTTAAGGATAGACAGGTTGGATAATGTTAAGCCTACTTTTTCGGAAAGTTCATTCAGCGACATTTTCCTTTTAGCCATCATTACATCAAGGTTAACAATAATCGGCATTGGTTAAACGGTTAATTCGTTTTCTGTTTGTATTTCGATCCCTCTTTTAAAAATCTGCGCAATCACCAATAAGGTAACGCCCATAAACATCCAGATACTCGCTCCTTCTAAGCCCAGCAGATGTATATCGGGCATGTTCACATGCTGCTGGGTCAGCCATTCAGCATATTTGTTACCCCACATACAGAAAAAGCCAATCGCTAAGGCCATGTAGGATATCAGGGAGACAAAGCGGGTCAGATCTTTATTGAACGGTTTGGCCATATTCAGCTTCTTATTGTGCAGGGTTCTTATGATCCGGTCGAACATGAGCGCTTTCAATACAGCAACAACGATCATGAAGAATGTTTGAACAAGAAAATAGCCCCGGTCGTATTGCAAAAGATTGGAAAGGTCGGCACCCATCCAATAACTTTTGGCTGCTGCGGGATTTAGTGTCAGGGCATAAACCGTATTAGACAGGAGCCCGCCGGCCTCAACACATAAACCGATAAATATTATCCATGAAAGTATTAGCAATACCATCAGGAGCTGTTTCGTCGTGATTTTAATTTCCATATATAGCCGTTTTAACTATCGGCAGTGCAAATATGATAAATATTTATTGAAAAACAATAAAAATAATACGAATTTCAGAAAATTTGGAAAATACCCGCCTAAGTGATTAAGGGCCAGCCCAAACCCAGTAGCTTCGCAAAACAATACCTTAACCTTCTAATCAAAAAACGTATGAAAAAGATTCAACTGCTCTTACTCGTTTGCTTTCTTGCCCTTGCCGGTTTTGTTAAAGCCCAGACCATTGACGGAATGGTGAAAGATTGGGAAAGAGCCAAAGCTTACACTAAAGAATATCTTGACGCCATGCCTGATTCTTCCTATGGTCTCAAGCCTACTCCACAGATGCGGTCATTTGCTGAGCAGATGCTGCACCTCACAGACGCTAACTATGCTTTTGCTGCAGCAGCTTCCGGCGCTACCAGTCCCGTTGGTCCCGGCGGTTTAGAAAAAACGGCCGACCAATCAAAAAAGAATGTAACAGAACAGACCATGGCTGGTTATGATTTCGTGATCGCAAGCATAAAGAAAATGAACCCGGCACAATTCAATGAGAAGATCAAGCTGTTCAACCGCTTTGAGATGACAAAGCTCGAAGCATTGGTTAAATGTTTCGAACATCAGACACACCACCGCGGGCAAACAACGGTGTATATCCGCCTGGCTGGGCAAACACCTCCGCAGGAGAAGTTATTTTAAGTTTGAATAATTTTCTTTATGAACAATCCGGGGTGATGCAGAAAGGTTTATCTGCATCACCCCGGATTTATTTCAGGCAGGTGTAGATCATATATCCCTGCACTGTTAAACTCGTTATAATTTGCGGATGACGATTACAAATGGGGAGTTCTATTTGCCACTGAAATCGACTCCTTAAGACCTTACATCTTAGAAAAAGATAAGGGTTTGATCTGGTCAAGCCCTTATCTTTTTAAGGTAGTGGGAATTTATCCCAAACATCATCACCCGGCCGGTCTGTTGGCAAATTGGCCAGCTTATCATACCGGCGCATATCTATCCACCGGTGCCCCAGCCCATACAATGAATACCGGCGCTGATGTAAAAGTTCATTCACCAATGCAGCCTGTGTAATTGCTCCGGCATACGGTGGTAAATTATGTACCGTCCTGATTCGGTTGATCGCTACAATCCCATCAGGGAGCTGGCTCAACTGCAATTTTGCTTCCGCATATATCAACGTCAGCTCTTCGTTATTGATGATCGGGATCTTTGCAGCTTCGGTTGCAAATATCCACACATCACGGTTGCTGTTGAGCCCGTCCTGGCTTACTACAGCGGTCCGTAATGATGATTTTTGTATCCTGTCATCCCCCGCTGTTATATTACTTGCCATGGAAGGATGTGTCACTCTCACGTCGCTTGTCTGGTTTTGAGGAATAAAACAGGGATTTTTTACATTATCCCCACTTGTGTAAAAAGCCATTTGAGGGCCTTTTGTAATACTACCATTCAAATCAAAAAACGATTCATTCAATGCAGTCAATGATTCTGCCCAACGCTGGCGATACAGGGCAACCCTTGCTGCAAGGGCGCGATTGAACTTGAGAAAACCTGCTGCATCTGTAAAGTCAGTAAAACCTATCGTCAGCGGAGGCATCGCAGATCCTGGCAGTGCGGCTTTGGCTTCGTTTAAAAAACGGGCAATGGAATCCAATGCGGCAGGATAAAGAACAACAGGACCGCTTGCCGGATTATTGCTTCCGAGATTGATGTAGATCCCATTGGTATAAGTCATCGAGAGGTTCATCAACAATTGGTAAGCAATGATAGTTTTTGCATATCCTGTAAAACCCCTGAGCTCTGCATCAGTTATCTGTGTTGACCTTGCGGCGCCATTCATGATCTGTACAGCTTTCTTTACTACTTCATAACGGGCATTCCAGGGTTCTTTAAAATAAAAGCTACTGGCATTCAATGTGAGATTTCCGCTTCCCAATAATTCGGTGGTATATAATTGCTGGTTAGGTGAAAATCGATACAGCTCCCTTCCAATAATACCTGTTGCATCGAGGTAGCGGTCTATTGCAACGCGCATACCAAGATCCGTTTCACGCACAGCATTATTTAGCATGTCTCTCGTGGGGTTTCCCGCCAGGGGATCGCTGGGTTGTTTATCCTTGCTGCAAGCGCCAAACAGCAGCAGTATCGCCAGGCCAGCAAGTGTTAAAAAGGGTGCAGGTTTCATATTAAGGTTTTGGGTTAAAATAATATGCCGGAACGGGCGGTAACCATTCGGCAGCATAAGGATAGCCAAAATCATGTGTAACATAAATGAAAATTGAGTGAATGGTAGTAGTCTTTTTGTGTGATGCTTTCAGGCTTTTTGTACTTGATATGTAAACAAACACGCCATGCATCAAATTTCTTTTTTTAAATTCATGATATCAGGAAATTCATGTACACGCTTATTCCAAACGGTATATGCCAGAACCAACGCTTTATACTTACCAACACCGGAGAATACATTCTGTTGATCTTCTTCGTGGCGCCATTATGCTGCTGATGGCCATTGATCATGTCCGGGTATATGCTGGCATACCTGCCGGAGGCCCTGATCCGGCTATTTTCTTCACGCGTTGGATCACTCATTTTTGTGTTTCCGGTTTTGTATTTTTTGCGGGAACGTCCGCCTTTTTATTTGGGCAGAAACTGGGCAATCGTGCTGCCCTATCAAAGTATCTTTTAACCCGGGGTCTGCTTCTCGTTTTACTGGAATTGACATTGATCCGGTTTTGCTGGACATTCAATCTAGATTTCAAATCATTTATGCTGGCCGGCGTTATCTGGATGCTTGGCTGGTGTATGGTCCTGCTTGCTGCGGCAATATGGCTTCCGTTTAGGGTGATCTGGATCAGCGGGCTTATCATTATTGCAGGACAACAAATTTTTGGATGGGTGCCTGCCAATCTTCACTGGTGGAACTTTTTTTATACGGTTGATTATGAGGGTGTGCAATGGATCAATATTCTTTATGTTCTGCTTCCATGGATTGGCGTGATGATGGCCGGCTATGGTTTTGGACGTTTACTTCAAATGTCCCCGGCACTTGTCCGGCGAGCCTGTTGGTGGATCGGGCTTTCTGCCATTGTACTGTTCCTGGTGGCCGGCAGCCTGCAGATCGCCAATGAACCAAAAAATGAAATGCCTTTTATTTTCCGGTTGCTTAATCAGCAAAAATACCCGCCTTCACAATTATTCCTGCTTATGACATTGGGGCCGGTCATTGCGCTTGTTCCATATGCGGAAAAAGCAAGAGGCTGGTTCGCTGAAGTGCTGTCAATATTTGGCAGGGTTCCTTTCTTTTATTATGTTTTGCATATACTGGTTATCCATCTCGCTGCATTGCTGGTCAATATAATAAGAACAGGAAGCATGCACCAGGATTGGTATCAAACAGCTCCATATACGCGTATAGCTGAAGATCAACAATGGCCATTACCCTTATTATATATTGTATTTATCCTGGTCGAGATTTTCCTGTACTGGGCTTGTCGCTGGTATGCCGCTTACAAGACCAATCATCCGGAGAAAAAATGGTTGAAATACCTATAATAGTTTAGTCTGCCTGCAATAAACCGTTAAAACACGGTTGAAAACAGCCCTGTCTCATTTTACTTTCACACCGTCACAAGACACTCTTCCACCAATACCTCCTTTATGCCAGAACTTATAAAGAAGGGCTGCTTCTTTATCGGCATTGCCGCTCTTCTATTTGCCTGTGCTGCCACTTTGGATAAAAAAGGTGGGGTTGAACAATATTCTCCAAGGCTCGGTAAGATAAAGCAGGCCGAACGGGGTTACCTGTTTTTTAATAAGGGCAACAGTTTCAGCCCTGATTATGATACTATACCTATTCTATATAAGCTGATCGACAGCCTTGCAATTTACCAGGGCGATATAATTCTCGGTAGTGCAGAAATGCTGCGGTTGACCAGGGAAAAGTTTTTTAAAGGTGTTGGCATTAAATCATTGTCCACTGACCTGAGCGAGAGGTTATGGCCTTCAGGGAAAGTTTTCTTCAGGGTTGACATCAGTGTTACCAGATGGCGTGCAACCATTCTTGAAGCCATTGCTGAATGGGAATCCAATACAGACCTGAAGTTTACTGAAATTCAGCAGGGACAGGGCGACTATATTGATTTTGTAAGAGGTGAGGGATATGCATCTTCTATCGGAAGGCAGGGTGGGCGGCAAACACTTTACATCGATGCGGACCCTGAAAAGGGTAAGATCATGCATGAGATCGGGCATGCTGTAGGGCTATGGCATGAACACTCAAGAAAAGACAGGGACAACTTTATTACAGTGTTCCGGGAAAATATTGAAGAGAATCATGCGCTCGATTTCGATATACAATGCTGCGATGTAAATACACAGAATACCCAGTACGACTACGGAAGCCTGATGCATTATCCTAAAGATGCTTTTGCTAAAACAGGAAATACCATTGAGCCCAAACAGCGTGTTGAGATCGGACAGCGCGAAAGATTAAGCGAAACAGATAAAGCAGGAATAAAAAACCTTTATAAATAAAGAATATGAAATACGCATTTTTAACCTTATCCACCTTTTTCTTTATCCTGGCAGGTGCTCAGAACGTTGAGCAGCGCGATTTTATCAAAGTGCAGCAAACATTTAAAGTAAGCCTGGCCGAACTTACCACTTACGGGTACGGAACCTCCAGTGCTGGAGCCAATTCTGACAGGCAGCCCATTGCCAGTGAAAAAGACGCCGAAATATTTTTGGACAAACTGGTTACCAACAGGCGAAAAGATTTCAATGTAGATGTTGCCAAACATCTGGAGAATTCATTAACAAAATACGCCAATGGCTCAGCCATCCTCTTCTTCCAGCAGCCTTTTGATACTAAAAAACTTTTCGGTGGCCCTGCAGCAAAAAAGATAAACGATGAGTATAAAAAAATCTGTGAAGAAGCGAAAATTCTGAAAAATTCGCTGACAGAAATACAGAAAAAGATTAAAGAGAACATCCAGGGCGGCACCACAAGGAGCGCGATCGTCAGCACACAACTCAGCCCGTCTTTTGTATCGGAGCTTAATCAACTTAGAAATCTTGAAGCATCCTATCTGTCGCAGATCAAGGAGCTTGAAACAAAAATGGACCAGCTCAAAGCAAAATTTGACGAAGCGAGGGATCAGATCGTTCAGGAAGAAAAAATAGAATCCTTTGTTTTAAATAAAGAAAAACGGATGGATTCAGACGTGGAATTCTCTAATTACTTGCTTGAAAAGGATGATATACTGTTGGTATTGCTTGGTGGCGAGAATGGACTGGCCAAATCGAAAATAAAACTGGAACATCTTCCGACCTCCTTTGAAATTGCTTTAAACGATTTAAAAGACCTGGCAGTTGCTACCGGTGTAAAGCTCCCGGTATATGCAGATGATAACAACTGTAAAATCCCCAATCCTGAAGATTCTGTGGCTATCAGTTTCATATACCTTAAGAAAAACAAGATCAGATTTCCAAGCCTGATCACCCTGTCGAACGAGAAATTAAAGTCAGATCTCAAGTTTGATATCCACGAAAAAACTTACCTGGGAATAAAAGTAGGCGTAAGCGTGCTGGCTAATGTAGACCGCAAGCAATTTTTGCTGGAGAATGATGAGCTCACTATAAAACTGGATTCTGTCCAAAAACAAGAATGGAAAGCAAATCTTATGGCCTTCTTTGAGATCTACCCATTTGGCCGCGATATTGATCGTATTTCTTCTATTTTCAAGCATGAAAAAAGCGTTCCTTTCACGCAAAGGATCGGCATTGCTGCCGGCATCCGGATCTCCAATGATCCTCTCCAAACCTTTTTTACAGGATTCTCTATAGCCTTAACAAAGGAATTCAGCGTTACGTTTGGAACAGCCTTCAACAAAGTGCCGGAAGATGTGACGGCATTGCCTGTTGGAGAGAACGCCACACTGGATTATTTAAAGAAGAATGCGGCTGAAGAGCGGAAAATGAATTTCTATTTTGGTCTTGCCATATCGCCGGGAGGAATGATGAAGTTATTGGGATTAAAAAAGTAAGAGATCGCAGAGATAATAACTGCCGAAGAATCTTCATGTTGATTTTTACACCATTCAATCACCCAAAAGGGTCATTCACTCAATTTAATGGTTACCGGCCATACGTCTTTAGGTAGTTTTGCTGAAAAAAATAGGTAAACCCCCGCTGGCGAAAAAAGCCACAGGGGTTTACTTTTAGCACCCAAAAACTTATCCCATGAATTCATTGCACCGGCAATTGTTCAGGCAGGGGAAACCCATTCCTGTAGCCGATACTGTTACCAACAAATTACCCGGGGAACGATGGAAAACCGTTCCGGGTTTCGAAGGTTTATATGAACTGTCTGATCATGGAAGATTACGCTCCCTGAGCCGCTGGGTTTATAGTGAGAACAGACCCGATGCCTACCGGCCAGGAAGGATCATCCAGTTGAAATATTCTTCCTACTCTAAACATAGCAAAAAGTCCGGCCTCGATATCCAGATGAAATTGCATAAAGATGGGCATCGTCATATGCTATCCGTTGCCCGGTATGTATATTATCTGTTTGTAACACCATTCGACCTGAATGATCACCGGTTGATCGTACGGCGGAAAGACGGTGATAAACTTAATTGCCACTACAGGAACCTGCGGCTTGATACATTGAGTGATGTGATCAAAGAAGGTTTCGCTGCAAAAACAAGAAGGTCTGTTTTCCAGGACCAGGCAAAAACTGTTCATCAATACACACTGGACGGAAAATTTATTAAATCCTACTCTTCTGCTGTTGAAGCCGGTAAAAAACTGGGCATCCCTTCCCTATATATCAATGATGCGGCGCGAACCAAGGTAAGACCAGCCGCTAAATTTTACTGGCGATATGGCAGACCCCGGACACGCATACAGGTAACTGCTTTTAAAGAAAGGCTGGCACATACGCTACGTGTGCAAAAAAGAAAAGTAGAGCAGCTTACACTAAAAGGAAAACTGCTCAGGACTTTTGACAGTGTAATGCAGGCGGCCCGCTCCGTGAACTCACTCTCTGGTTCCAATATTTCTTTTGTATGCCAGGGAAGACTGAAATCATCCAAAGGATATAAGTGGAGATACGCTAAATAAAACAGGAGAAGCAACATTGCCTCCCCTGTAATCATTTTCGGTTAAGATACTTATTTCTTTAGTCGTTGTGCAAACAGCCAGCTCAACAGGTCGGGTTCCCGGAAAGCCGGGTCCCAGCTATTGTGATTGGCCTCAGGATACACTGTGTACCTTACTACGGCACCGGCTTTTTTCAGGGCAGCCTGCATTTTATCGGAAAACGCTGGCCGCACTATATCATCTTTTGCTCCATGAAATATCCACCAGCTTGTTTTCTTTATCGCCATTGCTGATGCAGGGCTTGCTCCTCCGCAAATAGGTATCGCAGCAGCAAAAACACCGGGTTTTCTTCTTACGATCTCAAACGTACCCATGCCTCCCATGCTCAGGCCCATTACATACACCTGGTCTTTCTTTATTTTATAACGGGCCTGCAAGTTATCGGTAAGCGATAAAAGCAGTTTCATCGATAATGATGCTTCGCCATCGGGTACAAAGTAAAATTCACGCTGGCCTCTTACATCAGCAATAGTTTGCACATTACTCCAGTAGCTGTTGGCCGCACATTGCGGGAACACCACAATTGCAGGATATTTTTTGCGGATGCTATCACGCAGAAATAAGAAGCTCCCATTATTAAGCTGTTTTTCATTGTCTGATCCGCTTTCTCCACGGCCATGCAGGAATAGTACCAAAGGGTAGGCTTTCGCTGTATCATAGTTTTCCGGAAGAAGAATACGGTAAGGCAAAGTATCCCCATTTTGTACAAACCGGAATTTTTCAAATAAAGACTGGGCCTGGGCTACGCTGATCGATCCAAGGCAAATAAACAGCAGTAATCTTTTTATCATACAGTAAAAATAAGAAGGTGTTATTTATTCAACTACATCTTTATGGTTATTTGAGATGCGGACTTTGAAAACCCAGCTTTTTCAGTCCCAGCTTTACTTCCGGACAGCTCATGAACAGGTTCCATAACAATCCCGATCTGTAATTTTCCATCATTACTACGATCGGGCCCTGATCAATTGCCAGGTAGCGGGCCGGAAACCAGTTATCCGTTTCGCTGAACGAATCATAAAACCCATACGGACCCCAAAGTTTATCTTTCATATCATTATACCAATGCTTCATTGCCGCCATCGATTGTGCAGGCGTATAGGGAAAGGAAGCGAGTGCTGCTGTTGGGGCAATCACGCCTAAATCCCTTTGTTCTGCTGGTGCATGTCCTGAATAACCTTTTACTGAATAGCTGGAAGTAAGTCCCCAGCTATCAGGGCCATATCCTTTAAAGCCCTTTATATTGTTCACACACCATTGATAATTGATCAGTGCCTGGTGCTGGTTTTCCATCCAGTAATCAGCGTACTGATCTTTCAGCCCGCGGGGGTCTAACCCCAGGTAAGAATAATGTGCCCAGAATAAGGGGCCGCCATTTTTTGATCCATGATGACGCAACTGCATTTTATATCCCAGCGCTTCGCGTGGTTCTTTTATTTTTCCGCTATCGGCCCAACCCTGGTGATATACTTCTGTGGGCACACCATGTGTAGGAGAAGATGCAGCCAGTACATACATTACAAGGCATTCATTGTAGCCACGCACAGCAAAATTCATTTGCCAGTCAAAATTGGGGCTCCAGTGCCAATACAGTACATTCTTTCCATTGCGATACCAGTCAAACTCAACCTCCCTCCATAATTTATCAGCCCGTGCAGCCAGTTTCTTTTCTGCGGGTGAGCCATCTTTATAATACTGGCGCACACAAAGCAGGCCTTGCAGCATAAAAGAAGTTTCCACCAGATCGCCGCCATCATCTTTGCGGCTGAACGGTTTTACCTTTCCGGTTTCACCATGCCACCAATGCGGCCAGGCGCCGTGAAAGCGATCGGCCGTTTCAAGAAAGCCGACAATTTTTTCCAACCGCTCCAAACCTTGCTGTCGTGTAATAAAATTCCTTTCCATGCCCACCAGGATCGCCATTACACCAAAACCGCCGCCACCACTGGTGACAGTGCCGGCGTCTTTTTGCGGATAAATATTGTCCGTATGAATGCGCTCGCGGGCAAGACCACTGTTTGGTTCTGCACCATCCCAGAAGTACCGGAAAGTTTGTTGCTGAACGAGACGGAATAAAGCCGTATCAGAAGGAGAAATGGTTGTAGCGCCCTGCATTGTCTTTTTTAAAGAAGAACAGGCAATAAGAATGAATAGAGCAAGGATGGATATGGAAGCAAGGATATATTTTGTTTTCATGTTAATTGAATTGTATTGGGAATACTTCTTCAGGATCATCGAAATAAAAAAGCACACAGACACCAGCATGTATCTGTGTGCTTTATTTCTGTGGATCTTATTTATTGGCCTTACCTAAATTGAACAATGCTTTAATATACGCATCCGGCAAAGCGATATTATAAACGCGCAGTTCATCAATGCTGCCGGTCATGGCTGCAATACTTGCATCAGCACTTACGGATTTACCGGGGATCACATTGTAGTTGCCTCCAATGATCACTTCATTAGGTTCGTAGGACTTGTACAGGTTATTACCTGTTCCCCTGCTGGCATAAGCGCCTGCTTTCATACCGTCTGCCCAAATATCAAACACACCATTTGATCCATTGTAATTGATCACAAGGTGGACCCATTTATCTGCGCCAATAGTTGGCGTTACGTAAGGAAAGTAGTTGGGCATGCCTGGGCTATCCCTTAGCGTATTGATATTATCCTGCGTGCCGCCACCTACCGTTGTAAACGTTGGCTGTATTTTCAGATCGGTAGTATTGGTTGCCGGGAATGATTGTGTATTCAAATGGAAATTGATGTTACCGGTGAAAATGCCGGGGCGTGCCAGTTGAAACAGCATTGTTCTTTTAGAACCATTGTTCAGGATTTGCACCCACGCACTGATCGCAAAACTTTTGAACACATCTGTTTTAAAGGCCGGGAATCCTGTGGCAAAGTACAGGTAACCATCGGTGAGTTTCAGCGCCTGACCTCTTACTCCATTTTGAATGAATGCATCATTCGAAGTGGAAGTTGGGGCTGTGCCTGTTTTTGTTTCATTATTGGTATTGTCGAACGACCAGTAGGCCACCAGCTTATCAGGGAATATCTCATCGGAGCTGGTGAAGCCATCGATCTTGCCTTCGTAATTGCGGGGATCAACACCCGGCAGGTTATTGGGGTTGCCGTCCTTCTTACAGGAGAACAGTCCCGCCATAGTGACTGCTGCACCTATATACAGCAGGTAGTTTTTATAATATCGGTTCATTGTATTCATTTTTCAGATAGAAGAATTAATAACCAAAGTTCTGGGTCAGCACATGATTGCTCAGGTCAATCTGTGTTTGAGGTATCGGCAGCAATCCATCGCGGGCAGCGCTGAAATTGGTTTTGCCTGCAGTCTGCATCACATCGTCTGCAATACCCCAACGTACGATATCAAAGAAGCGGTCATGTTCCATTGCCAGTTCTATCCTTCTCTCATGGCGGATTGCATCGCGCAATTCGCCCTGGTCAGTAGTTGTTACGTCAGGAAGAATGGCCGCATTGCCGGCACGTGCCCTGAAACGAACGGAGTTCAATGCCACACGGGCCTGTTCGATATTATCAGCACCGTCCAGTTCATTGGAAGCTTCTGCGAACATCAGCACTACATCTGCATAACGGAGGATACGCACATTCATCCAGTAACCAAACCGGTCACCAACGCTGGCGCGGATGCCGGGATTGGTGTACACTTTCTGATTGTAGCGCGGATTAGGCAATCCAAGCGGTGTGGTTTCACCATACATGGTAATGCCTGGTGTGGTAGAAGTGCTGGTATAAAGGATCGTTCTTGCTTTCCGTGGGTCATTCGGCTCATATGCAGCTTCCAGCTGCACACTCGGTGTATTCCAACCCCAGCCCATATTCCACTCACCTGACCCTCTCACGCCCTGTATGCTCGCATATTGAATACCCTGTGCTGTTTTGTTATTTGCATCTGCACGGCCCTGTGCTTCAAATATGGATTCCTTGCTGTTCTCACCTTCTTCGCTGAAGATCTTTGCGTAAGGAGTAGACAGGTCATACTGCCCTGATGTCATTACCAAATTGGCTGCAGCCTTAGCCATTGCCCATTTCTGTTGGGTTAAATACACTTTAGCAAGCATGCCATTGGCAGCACCACTGGTAGCCCGTCCAACAAATTTTGGGTCCCATTTCGCCGGCAGATTAGCTGCTGCAAAATTCAGATCGCTTTCAATAAAGGAATATATCTCTGATGATGAGCTTTGAGGGATATTATTCTGTTGAGCGGGATCAAGGTAAAGCGTATCGATCTTTGGTACACGGCCAAACAAGCGCACCAGCATGAAATAAGCATAACCACGGATGAATTTCATTTCCGCCTGTGACTGGATCTTGATCTGATCTGAAGCCACGATATTGGCATTGGTACCGATCTGGTATAAGGTATTATTGCATTTGTTGATCATGCCATAATAACCCGTCCATAAAGCATTGGCCCTTCCATTATTGGGAAGAACAGGGAAATTGTCCATTGTGATCACATCGGCCCCGCCATCTGAAGGTGTACTTCCTTTGTCCGCATCATCACTGCGGATACTGGTAGCTACAATAAAGCCATCTGCATGCACATTGTAAGAACGCAGATCGGAATAAGCGCCGAGTATATACTGGTCATAAGGACCAGAGCCGCCTGGATAAGGATAATTCTCCTCATCATAACCACCCTGGCGTTGGGCATCGAGAAATTTTTTACAACCCGTAAACATTATGATCATCGCAAAGGCTGCCAGTGACAGACTCAGCGTGCGGGATATTTTATTAAAAGGTTTCATCAGTATAATTTTTATTTTTTTATTGGCCTGATGGAACTTACCATGTTAAAATTTTCATTGTTATGTGTACTCAATAAAAAAATTTACATGGACGTTTCATTGCTGCTTATTTAAAATGTCTTGATTAAAAAGTCAGGTTCATGCCAAAAGAATAAATAGCCGGCACTGGATAAATGCCATTATCAGCGCCGCCAGCGAGTATGCTGCCAATCGGAGCCTCAGGCGAATAACCAGTTACCTGGCTCCAGCTCTTTATATTCTGACCGCTGATATAGATCCTGGCCTGTTTAAATGCTTTACCCAACATACCGTTAGGGAAAGTGTATCCCAATTGAATAGTGCGGATACGGAAATAATCGCCAGGCTCAAGATAATAGGAGCTGAACAGGTAGTTATTGCCACGGCTATTGTCCAGTATAGGTTCAATATTGGTAGTGCCGGGGCCTGTCCATGCATTTAACCTGTTGCTTTCATAATTCAATACAGCAAAATTGGCTATGCGGCGTTGTGTGTAAATTTTATTTCCAGCTACACCCTGCCCTTGCAGAATGATATCGAAACCTTTGTAAGCAGCGGTTACGTTGATGCCAAAACTATAAGGAGGGAATGGTGTACCGAGATAGGTCCTGTCTGCTGAAGTGATCGAACCATCGCCGTTTACGTCTGCATAAGCGATATCACCAGGTAATGAATTGGAAAATGCAGGCATTTTGCTGAGATCAGCAGTGGTTTGATAAATACCTACCTGCCTGTATCCATAAAAATAACCGATGGATCTTCCGGTTTCGGTAAGGTTAGCACCGCTGTTGCCGATCAATTGGAAATTGGTTTTATCACCAATGGAGTTAACAACATTTTTGTTATAGCTGAAGTTAGCAGAAACACCATACGTGAAATCTTTACCAATCGCATCATTCCATCCTATATTCACTTCTACCCCTTTATTGGTGATCTTACCAAGATTGGTAAAGAAGCTGCGTGTTTCATTGGGCAGGCTCACGGCAGTAAGGATGTCTTTGGTAGTTCTGTTGTAATAAGTGACCTCGGCAGACAGCCTGTTCTTCAGCGCTTTCACGTCAATACCAATATCTGTACCGGTCACCACTTCCCAATGCAGGTTCGGATCAGGGATATAAGCTGCCTGGATAGCCGTATATACGTTGTCGCCAAAGATCGCTGTGGAAGCATTTGTAATACCTGGTTTATACAGGTTATCAGCAAAACCATTGGCATTACCTGTTTGTCCCCAGGCACCACGTAATTTCAGGAAGTCTATTCCATTTATTTTAAAGAAGTCTTCATCCGTTACAACCCAACCTACACCAACGCTTCCGAAAGTTCCCCAACGGTTGGCTGGCGCAAATTTTGAACTGCCGTCGCGGCGAACAGTGGCATTCAACAGGTATTTGCCTTTGTAGGAATAGCTCAAACGTCCGAAAGCTCCCACTACAGAACTCATTCCGCCACCGCCACCAAAGTTTCCAGGATTGTTTTGATTAATGGTACTGATGTACCAGAAATCCGGATTGTTGGGAACATTCACCGTTGTGTCCTGTCGGTTGCCATTTACGTAAGAGCTTTGGCTGTAAATGGTAGTAAAGCCTGCAAGAGCTGTTAGGGAATGTCCGCCGGTAAGCCTTTTATTATATGTCAGTGTATAATCCTGTTGGAAACGCTTGAATTCTTCCTGTTGCTGTGTTACACCTGTTCTTACCGTATTATCATAAGTGGTAGTAGTAGGTGCAGCACCTTCTCCAAGGTTGATAAACTTAAATGGCAATGGTGAATAGCTACGGCTGTTATTGAAGCCAAGATCAGTATACCAGGTGCCTTTAAAAGTAAAGTCTTTCAGGAATTTAACTTCAGCAAACAAGCTGCCGATCACTCTGAATCCTTTATTGATCCAGGTACGGTTAAACCTGTTAATGGAAGCCATCGGGTTGCCCACTTGCGCACGTTGGAAAGAAGGCATGGCATAATAGGTATCTTCAGCTTCCTGTACAGGCACGATCGGTGCAGCCCATAAGGAATTGTTCAGCGTATTAGCTGTCGGGTTTTGTATCCAATGGAAGCCGCTGAGATCAGCACCCACCTTGATATTTTCAGTGATGCGGATCTCTTCATTCAACCGGGCAATATACTTCTGGTAGTTATTGTATTTTAATACACCATCCTGTGTATTGTAACCAATGTTCAGATATGTAGTGCTTTTCTCACCGCTATTGGAGATGCTTACACTATTGGTATTGATCACCGCATCACGGAAAGTAAGGTCCTGCCAGTTTGTATTGGCTGTATAATTGGTGTAATCAAACGGAGCAGCATTCAAATTGGCTAATTGTGCGTTGTACAGCTTTTTGAACCCTTCAGCATCTGCCACATCTATTTTATCTGTTACTTTTTGTACACCTACAGAACTCACCAGGTTAACACGTGTTTGACCACGGGAGGCCCTCTTGGTTGTGATGGCAATTACGCCATTGGCACCTCTCAAACCGTAAATGGCAATAGAAGAAGGGTCTCTCAATACGTCGATTGTTTCAACGTCGGCGGGGTTCAGGTAATCAATATTATCCTGCATAATACCATCCACTACATACACAGGGCTGGCGCTATTGGTACTGTTGATACCGCGGATACGAACAACAGGTGCTACTCCGGCTTCGCCTGAATTGGAAATGGTAAGACCGGCCACTTTACCCTGCAAAGAACTGATCGGGTTGGTATTAGGCATTTTCGCTACTTCTTCACCTTTTACAGAGCTGACGGAGCCGGTAAGGTCTCTCTTACGTTGAGTACTGTAGCCTACCACCACCACTTCATTCAATGGAGTTTCGTCCACCTGTAAAACGACATCAATAGTGGTGCGGCCATTTACTTTTTCTTCAATGGATTTGTAGCCTATAGAAGTGAATTGGAGCGTGGCGTCGTCAGGAACAGAAATGGAATAACTACCATTTTCATCTGTAACGGTGCCAACAGTTGAGCCTTTAAGCGTTACAGAAACACCGGAAAGAGGGGCGCCTGTGGAAGAACTTACTTTACCCGTAACGCGGACCTCTTTTACATTGATGTCTACCGGCGAAGCAGTCTCTTTCAGCACCACCAGGTTTGTGTTCAGGATCTTGTAGGATATGCCGGTGTTGGAAAAAATTTTGCCCAGCACGTCGTCGATTGGTGCATTTTCCACCATCAGGCTCACTTTGGGCTTTCCTTTAATCACCTGCTCATCGAAAAGAAAACGGTAATTACTGTTCTTTTCTATGGCAAACAGTACTTTTTTAATTTCTTTTGTTTCCATCCGCAGGGTAATTTTTTCCTGCGAAAAAGTTCTGGCGGAAGCATGAAGGCAGCCAATCACCAGCAGCAGCATCGTCAGTTTCATAATCCTGTAGAGCTTTAGTGATAGCGGACTACAAATAAAGGAGCCCACTTCATTTTTTTTCATAATTTACAATTGAAGGGTTAATTACTAGGTATCTCTCAGCCGGAGATGTTTACTTGTGTACATTAGCCTGGGGGCTCCCCTGCCAGGGATCCCCCATTCTTTTTACAAGAGACATTAAGATGTGTTACAATTCATCATATGGCTTTAGCATTAGTGGTGAATAATGATTTTATTACCTTTTCTTTCGAATACAAATGAGGTGGTAGAAGCATAGGACAAGCTTTCCAGGGCTTGCTCTATGTTTTCCCGTTCAAATTTTCCCGTCATTCTTTTTTCAGCAAGGCTGGAATCTGCTATTTCTATTTCCACACCGAACCATCTTTCCATTTTCACAGCGATATCGGCAAAAGGTTCGTTGTCGAAAACCAGTTTGTTGTCGATCCATTGCGTTTCATTCACACTGTTATCTACGGGATTATGTTTTATCTGGTTGAGCGACATCAGTGGCAGGTTTCTGTCTTCACTCAGGGAATCCCTGGAACTGCTGATCTTATTCTCGACCACCAGTTTTTCATTGCTGGAAAGAATGATCTTATCCCTGGGCCGGCTTTTGATAGAAACTTCCAGGCTGCCATGGATCAGGCTTGTTTCGCTGGATTTATCTTCGGGATAAGCTTTTACATTAAATACAGTGCCCAACACACGGACTTCAATATTAGTAGTATGAACAATAAAAGGTTTTGAGGGGTCCCTCACTACATCAAAAAAACCTTCGCCACTGAGGGTAACAAGCCTTTCTTCCTTACCAAAATTCTTATCATAGACCAGTTTGCTCCCGGCGTTCAGCCACACAATAGAGCCGTCAGGCAATTGTATCCTTGTTTTGGAACCCAGGCGGGTGCTGATCTCATTGATGCTTGCAATTTCATTTTTGCCCTGGCGGTTTACTGGTTTGAAAAAGAAAATGGCTGCAACGGATGCAGCTACTACGATACCGGCTGTGATCCAGGCTAAACGGCGGCGTTTGTTGGAACGTGGAGCTTCGAGTTCAAACACAGCGGCTTCATTCTCTTTTGCCTTATTGCCAAAAGGAATATTCTTTTCCTGCATACGATGCAGGTGAATCAGGTAAGCGTCTTCTTCTTCCGAAAGATCAGTGGAGGGATGTGAATTCCAGATGTCTTCGAGATTCTGGAGGGCATACTGCCATTCAGGGTGTTGCTGCACCAGCTTTTCCAGTTCGGCCAAATCTTCAGGGCTTGCTTCTCCGGCAATCTTACGGGTCAATAATATCCAAAATTGTTCCTGGCTCATGCAGTTTGTATTACTTGCGTAATCAAAAGACAAAGCCCGGAAGGCGATACCCCTAAAAGAAAAAAATTATTTTTTGGAAGGCTTGGGCTCCTGGCGGAACACTTCCAACTGCATACATTTTCCCAGCCGTCGCATGGCGATGGTCATCTGAGCCTCAACGGTTTTCACAGAAATCTGCAACAGCTCAGCCACTTCTTTGTATTTCAATCCATCATCTTTTACCAATTTGAAGATGAGCCGGCAGCGGCTGGGCAGGTCTTCTATGGCCTGCTGGAGTTTTTGCATCAGTTCCTCCGTCATCATCAGTTTTTCCGGATCGAAGTAAACGCTGGGTAGTGGGACCAGCCATTCACTGGAATCAAGGGCTTGCTGGCGCCGCTCTTTGGCTATACTATTCAAGGCTCTGTTTTTCACAGCCTTATACAGATAGACCAGGGGAGATTCAATGGAGGGAAGCTTTTCTTTTTTCTCCCAGATATGAATGAACACGTCGGAAACTACTTCCTGCGCATGGTCATTGGATTTAAGGATTCCGAAGGCAAACTGGCAAAGGGGTTTATGAAGAAGCAGGAATAGTTTTTTATAGGCTTCTTCGCTTTGATGAAGAGCTACCTGATCAAGCAACCACTTTATGTGCAATACATCCTTCATGCGCCAAGGGTGTAAAAGTATTGTTTAATCTACTAAGTGGAAATAATTAATTATTGTTTTCGGCCAGGGGAAAATAGCAGTACCTGGTCAGGAAAATACATTATTCTACCGTTAAAATAACCGGGGTAGGTTATCAGTTGCTCTTATTTTAGCCAGTAAATGCATAAGTGATGTCTGACAATAATTATATGCTTCTCCTGCAGGATCTGAAAGGAAAAATTCAACATGCACGTCAAAGAGCGGTACTTGCAGTGAATAGTGAGTTATTGATTGCTTACTGGGAAATCGGGAATACCATTTTAATACAGCAAAAGAAAGAAGGTTGGGGTACAAAAGTCATCAGCCGGTTGATTGCTGATTTGAAGGCGGAGTTTCCGGATATGAAAGGGCTTTCCCCGAGGAATTTTAAGTATATGAGGGCTTTTGCTGAAGCTTATCCTAATTTCATCCAGTCAAACGAGAATTTATTAAGTAATGATAACCAGCCATCTATAATTGTGCAACAAGTTGTTGCACAATTACCCTGGAGTCATCATCTGGTAATTCTTGAGAGAATAAAAACAAAGCAGGAGAGAGAATTTTATATTGAAAAGGCAATCCAAAATGGCTGGAGCCGTAATGTTTTGTTACATCAAATTACCAGTCAATTACACCTAAGGCAAGGAAATGCAATCACCAACTTTGCACAATCGCTGCCCTCATTCCAATCTGATCTTGTACAGGAAACGTTGAAAAATCCGTATGTATTCGACTTTTTAAATTCTACAGATTCGATCCGCGAATTAGGGTTAGAAAAAGCTCTCATTCAACACATCAAACACTTTATGCTCGAGTTAGGCCGTGGATTTGCCTATGTCGGTAATCAATACAATATCCGCGTGGAAGAAGATGAGTTTTTCCTTGATCTGTTATTCTTCAACTATCGTTTGGACTGCTTTATAGTATTTGAATTAAAAGTAGGCGAATTCAAACCAGAGCATGCCGGCAAACTTAATTTCTATATCAACGTTGTGGATGCACAGGTCAAATTACCTAACCATAAACCAACCATTGGAATATTGTTATGCAAAAACTCCAATCATACAACGGTGAAATATGCCCTGCAAAACATCCACTCTCCCATAGGAATATCTACCTATGAATTAACCAATGCTCTACCCAAAGAATTAAAAACTGATATGCCTACTATTGAGGAGTTGGAACGAGAAATGGAAAAAGAAGCCCAAATGCACCAGTATTCAACACAGGGCCAAACGAAAAAAGTATTGCAGGATAAATCCAGTAAGAAATCAACTTAAAAAGATTGCCCAGGCAATTTTTACTTCCCGAAAATCTTCCCGCTGATCCAATGCGCCAGATAAGCACTGCCTATACCCACAGCAGCTCCTGCCAGCACATCCGAAGGATAATGCTCTCCTGCATACATACGGGAATAGCCAGTCGCCCCTGCCCAGAGATAAGCAGGCACAGCGATATACCATTTTTTATACTGTAAAGTCACCGTTGTAGCCGTTGCAAAAGCAATCGTAGTATGGCCTGAAGGAAAAGACCTTCCATGCACGGGTTTATCTACAAATACATCATTGGGGTATTTATCCGCAGGCCGCGTCCGGTCGATCGTGTATTTCAATGATTGGGTGATGATAGCACTGATACCCATACTGAGCACTAACTCATACCCTTTCTCCCGCAAGGATTTGTCTTTGGAAAGAATACCATACCCAATAGTTCCTGCCGCCAACCCTGCCGGAAGAAAATAGCCAGACTGCCCTGTCGCTTTCCAAAAACCGGAATTAGGATCAGAAGGGTTGATACTTTTCAGGATATCGATATCAATGTTCTGTGCATGCAGGGAAACAAATAGAAATAAACACGAAAAGGCAAGGGCCAGTCTTTTTATCATATTATATCAAAGGTTGGGCAACGCAAATTTCTGTAAGAATACTTAATCTTCTCACAGAACAGGTGTTTCCTTTTCTCATTTATTTATTTCCTTCCTGTCCGCTGATACCTTCCCATCAGGCTTCCTTTTGCCAGCATATGTTTTTCCATTTCCTGCAATAAAGCTTTTTTGCTTTCACCTGCTCCAAGATCGAGATGGCGGCTTAAAGCAAAAACATAGAAATAATAACGGTGCGAGCCTGATGGCGGGCAGGGACCATGATAACCGGTTTTGCCTCCACTGTTCATGCCGCTGATGCCCGGATTGGAGTGTTCCGGAATAATATGCCTGCCTACCGGGATATTCCATACCAGCCAATGATCAAAAGTGCCACTTGGTGCATCAGGGTCTTCCATTATCAGGGCAAGTGATTGTGTGCCATGAGGAATTTCATCAATCTGCAATGGAGGATTGATATCTTCTCCCTCACAGGTATATTTAGCCGGTATATTTCCTTCATGTTTGAATGCGGGGCTTGAAATGATCAGGCTCCTTACAGCAGTTTCAGCCATAATAATTGATTTAAGAGTTGATCAAAACGCAGGTCTTCAATATTATACCCGAAAAATTAAGCCAAAGTGGAACCCGCTGCCATTCAAGAGCAGTAATTATGCTACCGCAGCATTCTTATTATACTTGTTCTTATAATCAAGCGGAGATAACCCGGTGATCTTTTTAAACACTGTCCGGAAGGCTTTTGTATCTGAGTAACCAACTTCATACATAACCTCGGTCACATTTTTGCGGCTGGTTTCCAATTCTTTTTTTGCAGCTTCAATTTTTACCCGCTGCATATATTCAACAGGTGTGTTATTGGTCGCTTTTTTAAATCTCCGCTCAAAATGGCGGCGGCCGATCGCAAACCTGGTCGCCAGTTCTTCAATGGTGATCTTTTCCATGATATTGTTCTCGATATACTCCTGCGCCTGTTTGATCGGTTCGTCTTCATGCGTTTTTTGCCCGTTGAACATAATAAAAGGCGATTGGCTCTTCCGGTCAATTTCAATAGCGAAGAACTTTGAAGCGAAGATGGCCATTTGTCGGTCTGTATATTTTTCGATCAAATAAAGTAGCAGGTTCCAGTAAGAACTGGCTCCTCCACTGGAGTAAAGCCCCTGCTCTTCTGTAATGATCCTGTCGTCAACCAAAGTTACCTCGGGAAACATCTCCCTGAACTCATTGGCATAGATCCAATGTGTGGAGCATTTCTTTCCATTCAATAAACCTGTGGAAGCCAGCAAAAAAGCCCCGATGCAAAGGCTGGCCACTTCTGCACCTTGCTGATGCTGGTTAACGATCCAGGGAATAAAATCTTTGTTCATGTCCAACGTCGACCTCAGGTCCCCACTCAAGGCAGGAACAAAGATCAGATCGGTTTTCTTTACATCTTTCAGTAAAATATCCGTATGCACACTGAATGATCCCTGGTTAAGCAAAACCTCTTTCGACAGGCCAACCAGTTCTACTTTGAACAAGGGTTGCTTTCCAGCCTTTACCAGGAAATCGTTTACTGCAGTAAACATATAGCGCGGGTCTGTAATGCTCGCCAACACAGCTTCTTTTACCACAAGGATGGATATATGTTTCATCCGATTATTCTTTATTGTTTTTAGCCGGATGGAACGCCTCTGATCAGCATTCTCCTGTAGGCAGGAGCAGGCGTTTCATCCGTTTATTTTTTGGACAATAAATCTAAGCAAAATAACCGACATGCATTAAATCAAAATGTCGCAAGAGGCCCCTTAATAAGTCAGATACACACACCCTGTTCCTTGACGGGCCTGTATACTTTTGTTATACAAACCTGATTGATCATTTAAAAAACAAAATATGAAAAAGACAAAAACACTCTACTGGATCTTCACCGGCTTGTTTGCTCTCTTGATGCTGGGATCAGCTATTCCTAATATTATATCCGATCCTGTATCCATTGAAGGTTTCCGCAAAATGAACATGCCCGCCTACCTGCTTCCTTTTCTTGGCGTAGCCAAAGCATTGGGCGTAGTGGCCATCCTGATCCCTGGCTATCCCCGGTTGAAAGAATGGGCCTATGCCGGGTTGGTATTTGATCTCGCAGGTGCTGCCTGGTCGATCTTTGCTTCAGGTCAACCCACAACCGATTGGATATTCATGCCGATCCCTCTTGCCCTGGCAGCTGCTTCTTATATTTTTTATCATAAGAAAATGAGATTAAGCAATGCTGTTAATAAAAACAAAGCAGAATTGGCTTTGAATCCCAGCCTTGGTTAAGGCAAGGAGAAATTGAACCATGAGAAAAATAATCGTTTCTGAATTTATCACAGTAAACGGGCTCATGTCGGACCCCGGCAGTACCATGCATTGGGTGAAGGATACCTTTAATGATGAAATGCTGCATGAGATCAGCAACCAGCAAAGCCGCGTGGATACATTGCTGCTTGGCCGGCTAACCTACCAGTTCATGATGCAATACTGGACCCATGCATCACCGGCAACAGAGGATGAAAAGATGATCCGTTACATGCACAACACATCCAAGATCGTTTTTTCCAAAACCTTACAGCATGTTCAATGGAATAATTCGATACTGGCAAAAGAGATCAATAAAGAAGAGATCCGGAAATGGCAGCAAAGACCAGGAAAAGACATGGCGATCATTGGCAGTGCCAGCATTGCACAGGCATTTATCAACTTGGGTCTCGTGGATGAATACCAGTTTCTCATTCACCCACTGATGCTGACAAAGGGAAAGCCTTTATTTGAGAACATAAAGGACCGTCATGCTTTAAGACCCATAAAAACGGAAACATATCAGAACGGAGTTGTTTGCCTCTATTACCAACCTTCAGGAAGACAATAAATAAGCCGGCGGGGTTAATGTACCGGCTACAGGAATATGAGGAAATTAATTCTATCAATGAATATTACATTGGATGGCTTTATAGCAGGGCCACATTGTGAACTGGACTGGCATTTCAGTTACTGGAACAATGAAATGTCGAGATATGCCAGCGAGCAACTGGCCCTTACCGATACCATCCTCCTTGGCAGGGTAACCTACAATGCCATGGCAAAATACTGGCCTTCGGTTGCAATGGACAGGTCATTCCCCCGGGAAGATGTGGCTTTTGCTGATATGATGAACACGCATGCCAAGATCGTTTTCTCCGGAACATTAAAAAAAACCAACTGGTACAATTCTACTCTTGTAGCAGAAAGTGCCGGTCAGGAAGTGATCAGGCTAAAACAGATGCCGGGGAAAGATATGATCATATACGGTAGCAGCAAGCTGGCACAATCCCTTATACGGGCCGGACTGATCGATGAATATATATTGTGGACCTATCCTGTGATACTTGGCGAAGGCAAGCCTTTATTTCATCAATTAAGAGACCGGTCTTTGCTGCGATTGGTAGGCACAAAAATTTTCAGCTCGGGAGTAGTGGTGGTGGATTACCAAAGAGCAGTCCTGTCCAAACTTTCTTAGCTTCTTATCCAATTTTGCGTTATCCCTGAATAAGCGGATCCCTTCCTTCCATTCAAGATATTTCACTCCTCTTTTGTGATTATGTTGACTGATATGATAAATCAGCTTCCAGTGGCGGCATATTTCTTTCCAGGCATCCATCAATTTGGCCGACGGGTCATAGATATGCGTAGGCTCACTTCCGGCTCCGTTGATCTCAATCACTGCAAAATCCTGTCCACGTTCCAGTAAATCCCATGACTTGAAACGTATATCCAGCCTGCCAAAATAAAAACCCTGAACAGGCTTGCAAAGCTGGTCCATCGTTGCGGTCAGATTGACGGTGATCCTGTCTGAACGGTTGAGGAAAAGCGATCCCCTGGCATGATTGCCTATATCAACAGGCGTAATGTATTCGCCATTCAAAGGGATGGACCGCATAATATCATCGCCCAGTATTCTCTTTAAACTTTCCACCTGCAGCAGGTAACGCGGGTTTTGTTTCAGCAATTGCTCCAGGGTTAGCTTTCCATTCCCTTTTATCCGTATAAACTCCTTTTCCACTATGCCTGTGATCTTTCCTTTTGATTCGCCTGGCATACGCACATAAAAGATCCCGGCTTCCATTGGGTAATTGATTTTTTCCTGTACCAAATAAGAAACGGGACAATGATGATGATACAACCTTAATTGTCCCCAGTTATGAATGATCGCCACTCCACGGCCTTTTGAACCGATATCCGGTTTCAGTATAAAGGGGAAGGTAAACTGTTGATCAATTCTTTTTATCAGTTGTGAAATGTCTTCCCCCGGATTGACCAGTATAGTGTCAGGAAAAAAGCCGGTCGGCATGCTCTTATGTATCTTCCATTTCGACTCCATGATCAGTCCGCCATATTCAATACCCGGATTGGCAGCATTAAAAAAGAAGGCACTTCTTGCTTTTAACCACAGATAGAAAAGATAAGGCAACATCGGCAGGTAAAGCAGATAGCTATTCCAGTATTCCCAGCGACTTATTCTGATCCTGGCGATCTGCCAACGTTCAACCAGCCGTTTCATATTTCGTATTCAGTGTTAAGGTTGTAGAGTATCTTTTTCCTGTAATCATGTCGTGATAGTGAAAGTTGCCATGACCACTGTTTATCTCCACCAGGGAAATGCTGAGCGTTCGTATAGTCTGCCTGTTCATGATAAAACCGTCTTCCTCATCATTATGCTGCCATAACAGCTGATAGATATTTTCTGTTGAAGGGTGAGATAGCCCTGCGAGCCAGCTGTTGAACCAGCGTTTTCTTTTCTGCTTCACCAATGGATCATATAATGTAGAAGAAGACCATATCGCCGGAACCAGCTCATTTTTCCTTGCAAAGTGTTTGATATTTCCGTCCCAGACCAACTCAAATAATTTTCCTTTTTGCCAGAGAATGAGTGTGAACGGCTCTACTTCATACAAATCTGAAGAGTTCCATTCTTTTAATGGATCCTCCTTATCCAGCAGGTCTTTTACTATCAATCCACGGCTTTTCCTGTATTTTTCAAGCCGTTGATGCGTTTCAAAACCTCCATTGAGTAATACCAGCAGATGCCCTTTTTCATGCAAACCTATCCATGTACCTCCTTTTTCGGTATCAGCAGGGAACAACATAGTTCCTGAAACACTTTCAATCAATCCGGGTTGCAGGGCCCTGGCCCTGGCAGGGTTTTCATCCCTGCAGGAAGAAAACATTGCCCCACCGGAAAATGGGATATACATAACTGTACACATATCGTTAATGGCTTCTTCGGTATTGAATAGTAGACGGTGCTACGCCAAAATCATCATCCACCAGTGGAAGTTTCATTTCCCGGAGAGCTACTCTTATCAGGGCTTTGTGATGAATAGTATGTTCTGTATTGTACATCAGTTCGCGATAATAATAGCTCGAAAGAGTATTGGCTGTATCATTTCCCTGTATCAGCAATAAAGGTTTATCGGGACGGTCCATTGAACAGGAAAGTTGTTGAATGCAATGCTGTGCAAAATCCTTTTCCGATTCAATTTGTGCGTCGCGTTTCCGTGCATCGTAATTAACAATGCCTTCTGCATAGCCCTGCAGCAGGCATTGCGACAGCTCGATAATATGGCGTACGTGCTGACCAATACTTGCATCTCCCAACAAGCAGGATTTATATGTATAATCGTCTGCATGCAGCTTATGCAGAAGAAAAGACAATTCGTTTAATTGCTCCAGGAATGATTCACATACCATATAATAAGTGTTCTATGTTATTTAATGATGGGTCGTTTTACAAAAAACCGGTCTTTTATTACCACCAATTGCCGGAAATGAAGAATTATCAGGCTGATGCAGGCAATCAATACAATCAGTGCATAAATGAACAACTGGCCACCGTCTCCCATCACTTCGATCCCGAGCAAGGTGGCATGTGCTGCTACGGCACCCAACATGATGCAGGCACCCAATACTGCTCCCAGCACTACGGTAGACGGCCACAGCAGCAAACCAGAAGCTATCAGTTCCGCAATTCCACTACCGATCCTGCCCCAGGGTTCCATACCAAGGCGGGAAAAAATATAAATGGATTCCGGCTGGGCAGTAAACTTGAAATACAAAGTCTGAAGCATTATGCCTGCTGCCAGCAACCGTGCCAACAGGGAAAATATCTGTTTCGGTTTCATTATGGTTTGTTTAGAATGGTTTGCCAGTTTTTATCTGCGTTTGACCGTAGTGAGGCTTCGTCTTTATTCCACTTAATGAGGGTGTTATTAAAAAAACTGTTATAAAAGAGATAGAGTTTATTATCCAGTATTTTGAATGTTTTTGGATCAACTTCTACTTTCTCGCCGGTGGCCCCCATGGCATAGGCACACCAGCCTCCATACTGAGGTTCGTAATTTTTATAATTCCTTATAAAAAGGTCCTTGTTAGCAGCAGAGGAGAGATAATAAAGAACTCCTTCTGCATTTACCGCAAATTCTTTTTTTCCCTTTATGGCTTTATGTTCAGTGAAATATGCCACAGGATCATACCCTTGTATAGCCACATTTTTCTGCAGATTGAATTGTTGGCTTCGGGCTGGTTTTTGGGCAGAAAGCGTTATTGTTGCGCCCAGCAGCAATAAGGATGCAAAGAGATGTTTCATAGGTGATCAGTTTTTATCTTTTAATGCAGGCCAGTTGGCTTCCGCTTTTTCAATATTTGCCTTTGTGTCTTTCATCCACAAAGTTTTCACCTTGGGATTGTAGTTCAGGTAGAGTTTATCATTCAGAATGGTAAATGCAGCAGGGTCTGTAGGAGATTTATGGTCCTGGCTCACCCCATACGCACAATACCCTCCAAATTGCGGCGCATATTTTTGCGGTGACGCTATAAAAGCATCCCGGTTGACCTTGTCCTTAAAGTACCATTCCGTATTCTGCCAGGTATAGCTGAATTGTTTATTACCGGCTACAGCAGCACTATCCTTAAAATAAGCTACCACATCATACCCCTTGATAGCGACACCATCCTGATTGCAATATGCCGGTGCCTGTGCGCGTGCAAGTGACGAAAAGGCAATAAAAAGCATGAACGAAAGCAAATGTTTCATTTTCTTTAATTTACAGGTGAACAGAATAATTTGAGAAATAGACGGGCGGCAGAAAGTTTCCTTACACCGGAAGGAAAAAAAATCAGAGCCCTAACCGCTCCCTGATCTTTTCCCTGCTTTCAGGTGAAAGCCTGAACGGGGGATTTTGCTGCAGATGATGCTTCAATTCCTGGCCCATTTCATTGATCTGGCGGGATTGCCGGATAAAACGGCGGCAGAAGCTGCAATAAAGCAAATGATACCACAATTGCACTCTCTCACGAAAAGATGCCTTTCCTTCTTCCTTTTTCAGGGAAAGTTGTGTTGCATGTTTGCAATTATAGACGATTTTTTTAAACAGATACATTGTTTGCTATTACCGTAAAAACCAATTCTTTTCCAGGCAGCTGCGCATCAGCACTTTGGCCCGGTGAATAATGACCCAATAATTAGACGGGGTGATTTTTAAATCCTTACAGATCTTTTCAGAATCATCTTCTTCCAGAAACTTCGCCAGGAATACAGGCACCAGTTTAGAAGGCATTTTTTCCACACAATACTGGAGTATCCTATAGAATTCATTCCGGTCCACTTTTTTATCCGCTTGCTCCGTCCAGGAAACAGGGCCGGTGTCAACCAGCCAATGCCCGGTAGCCTGGTCAAAGAAATGAGCGCTGAAGCTGCTCTCCGTTTCTGAAAGGTAACTGTCCGCGTTCTTCAACACATCCTTTTTCCTGTAATGATCAATGATCTTATTGTTAAGAATAGAAACCAGCCAGGTTTTTTCAGAGCTCTCCTTCCGGAAAGAGTCCTTTGCTTTCAATGCAGACACGAAAGTTTCCTGCACCATATCTTCGGCTACCTCTTTATTATTGAGCTTAAGAAAGGCAAGCGAGTAAAGATAGTCCCCATACCGTTTAAGCCATTGAGAAGGTTCAAGATCATGATTCATTGAGGCAAAATTGAAGATCAAAAATATATTTTTCAAACCGCAGAAGGCGGATTATTCTTAAGCGTTCCGGTCCAGCAAGTTGTTATCCCGGACAATATGCTTCCTAATTGGTATAATCATTGCCGACTATCCATACCGCCCCACTATATCTTATTTATTGAACGGATAGGAAGCTATGAATCTCAGACCAAAAACAGCATTGACAGAACAGGAAGTACAAGCCGGTTTAAAACTGGTACGTATGGAGGGGCTCACTACTGAAGCAATGACCACATTAACAAGCGGTGCTTTTCTTGTGGCGTTGGCATTATTGCTGGGCGCTTCCAATCTCCAGATAGGATTGCTGGCATCTTTACCCACTCTCACCAATATATTTCAGCTGATCTCGATCTGGCTGGTAAGAAGATATAATAACCGCCGCGCTATAAGCGTAATATGTTCCATTATCGCCCGCCTGCCCCTGGTAATTGTTGGAGCCCTGCCATTTTTTGTTACCGGTTCTATACAGTTGGTGATCTTTTTCCTTTTTTTCTTCTATTTGTTCGGCTCCATTGCAGGGCCAAGCTGGAATGCATGGATGAAAGATCTCGTGCCCGAGGGCCAGCTGGGCAGTTTTTTTTCCCGCCGCAGTTCAAACATGCAGGTACTGAATGTGATTTTAAGCCTTAGCCTGGCCTTTTTTGTGGACTATATAAAGAACAAGTATCCCCAGTATGAACTCACTACTTACTCCATCATGTTCATTGCAGCGGGTGTGATCGGCTTATCCGGGGCCATTTTCCTGCTTTCCCCAACACCAGAGCCACAATCATTCCTGGCAAAAGAAAATATATTCAAATTGTTGAAGCGGCCATTAAAGGATGCAAATTTCCGGAAGTTACTCGTATTCAATTCTGCCTGGGTATTTGCATTGAATATTGCAATCCCTTTTTTTACCGTGTATATGCTTCGCGAGTTAGGCTTATCCATGGCCTATGTAATTGGCCTTACAGTTATCAGCCAGCTTTGCAGCATATTCACTATCCGGGTTTGGGGAAGGTTTTCAGATAAGTACAGCAACAAAACCGTTCTGGCTATCACAGCCCCATTATATATTCTTTGTATTATCGGCTGGTGTTTTGTTGGGATCTATTCCCGCTTTATTGCTAATCTCCTATTGCTGGCAGTCATTCACATATTTACCGGTGTTGCCACTGCAGGCATCAATCTATCCCTTACCAATATTGGTCTGAAGCTTGCGCCAAAAGAGCACTCTATTGTTTATTTATCTACCAAGAATATTGTCACAGCCATATTTTCCGCCATTGCCCCTATAATTGGAGGATTATTGGCTGATTATTTCAGTAACCGGTCGCTGGTAGTAAATGCCGAATGGATCGGTCCCAGATTCAGCAAAGTGCTGCACCTGGTTTCCCTGCATGATATGAACTTCTTATTCCTTATCGGAGCCGCGCTGGCTTTTATTTCGCTTGAGTTGCTGGTTCGTGTAAAGGAAGTAGGTGAAGTAGAAAAAACTACAGTAGTGCGTATCATGCGAAGTAGTATCAAGCACAATCTGAAAGAGTATTTTCTTATTGGCAATCTTATTACATGGCATGAGCAGTTGTGGGGGTTTATTAAAAGGAGAGCGCCTTGAGAAGGTTATTTGAGATAGGGATCCTAAATTTCGGGGAGCGATTACAAGATGTATCTTTATCACTCTTATGGCTTCCCTGATCAATAAACACTCCAAAATATACCAGCTACTCCCCTTTATTGGTATAGGTATTATCCTGTGCTACTCCTTATATTCCTTTATTTTTGGCGTGTATGACTATTCCCTCCGGCACATTCTGGCATTGATTTTATTTTGTGTGAACATCATTGTTTATATAATTGATTTCAGAAAAGGGGTTTTAGCAACAGGATTGCTTATTCTGCTTTCCTTGTTTAATCTCGTAACACTTTTCCCTTCCATTTTTAATTTTTATTTATCTATTGATTCAGTAATCCGTACATCTACTCCAGGAATAGATCCAAGAGTTCTGCTATTGCTGATTTTATTCTGCATTTGCAATTTCTCTTTGTTGTTTTACATCTTCTTTAAACGAAAAACCGATCGCCTTTCAAAACGATAATAGCTTACCTTTATATAAACAGGCATCAATGAAATTCATTTATATCCTTATTTGCTCTTTTGCTTTAACCCTGACAGCTTCGGCTCAATCAACCAAGCCTAAAACTGATACTCCCGATCCTTCTAAAAAAATTGACACCCTGGAAGCTGCTTGCGGCATCTGTCAGTTGGGTTTAAAGGGTGATGATTGTACATTGGCGGTACGTGTCGATGGCAAAGCTTACTACGTGGATGGAACACATATTGATTCTCATGGAGACGCACATGCAAAAGATGGGTTTTGTAATATGATCCGTAAGGCGGAAGTGCAGGGCGTGCTGACAGGAGATAAGTATAAGGTCACTTATTTTAAATTGCTGCCTTCTTCTTCGCCAAAGTAAATCCAGGCTTTCCAATCTTAAAGTATTTATATATTTTGTGACGGATGATACCACCAATCCTCCGCCTTAACCTGGCTTTGCTGCTTTGCTCCTTCGCCGTATATGCACATTCTCAGAAACCTGTAACGGGAAGAGAACCTTCCTGGGTCAATATTCAAACCTATAACTTTTCTGCAAGCCCGCTTGAGCAAGACGCGGAAGATGGTTATCTGGACCTCGTATATGAAGAACAGATATCAGTAGAACCAAGAGCGATCTACACCAGGAAAGTGATGAAAGTACTTACAGAAGCAGGCGTTCAGAATATAGCTGAAATATCAGTGGATTATGAGCCGACCTACCAACAGTTAACCTTTCACACGATCCGTATTATCCGGTCCAACAAGGTGATCAATCAATTGAATCCTTCTAGAATAAAAACGATTCAGCAGGAAAAGGAACTTGATCAGCATTTATACAATGGCTCACTTACAGCAATGCTCATACTGGAAGATTTGAGGAAAGGGGATATATTGGAATACAGCTATACCATTCAAGGTTCAAATCCGGTATTCAAAGGCAAATTTTCCCGTGTATTGAGTTTCAATTTCAGGGTGCCGATAGTAAATCTTTATTACAAAGTGATAACCCCACGGCAACATTTGCTAACGCTTAAAACGCAGGGAACAGCGATAACGCCTGACATAAAGAGCCAAAATCAGGTAACCAGCTACGAATGGAAGCTTTCGGATTTGCAGGCTGTGCATATGCAGGATAACCTACCGGATTGGTATGATCCGTATCAAAGAGTTATGCTAAGTGAGTATAAAAACTGGCAGGAAGTGAATGATTGGGCGATGGAACTATTCCCTTCCCAAAAAAGTCTTTCTCCCGCTCTTCAACAGAAAATAACAGAAATAAAACATGCAAATCCAACACCGGAGCAACAGGTTACTGCCGCTCTCCGGTTTGTACAGGATGACGTACGTTATATGGGAATAGAAGTGGGTGAAAATTCCCATCGCCCCAATAATCCTAATAAAATATTTACACAGCGGTTCGGCGATTGCAAAGACAAAAGCTATCTCCTTTGCACCATGTTGAATGCATTGAATATTGAAGCTTATCCCGTATTGACTAATACTTATTATAAACAGGCTATTACCAAATATTTACCTACAGCTAGTGTATTTGACCATGCAACCACGCAGGTAAAACTAAATGGCCATGTTTACTGGTTCGATCCCACCATTTCTTACCAACGGGGCCCTGTCGACATGATCTCCTATCCAGATTACCAGTATGGATTGGTAATTGCACCAGGAACTACAGAACTTACAAAGGTAGACAGCAAAGAACCAGGCAAAGTGAAAGTTAAAGAAGAGTTTGATATAGCTGATATGGCGGGCGATGCAAAGTTCACTGTTACCACCTATTACACCGGCCGTTTTGCAGACAATAGCCGTAGCTTTTCCCACAATTCAAGCCGTCATGAGATAATGAAAACATATCGTGAGTTTTATGCCGGTTATTATAAGGATATCAGCGCAGACAGTCTCACTTACTGGGAAGATGACAGCACCGGTGCGTTTATAACTAAAGAATATTACTCAATTGAAAACCTATGGGAATTGAAGGATGGTATCAAAAAGGCTTTCTTTTCCCCCTATCTAATAAGTTCACTTATTAAAAGACCAAAAGATACCAGAAGGAAAATGCCTTTTGCAATAACCTATCCGGCAAAATATGAGGAAGAAATAATTGTAAATGTTCCTTCCGATTGGTCCATGGATGAAGGAAAAGATTATGTAGAAAATGATGCATTCCGGCTGAAGGCACGCTATGATTATGGTTTCAGGAAAGTAATGCTCACTTATGAATACGAAGCATTCCAAGATCATATTCCTGTAGAAAAAACATCAGAATATCTGAGCGCGCTGGATTCAGTAGATAATAATTTTTCTTATTCTTTGTCGAGTGATGAGAGAAAGGGCGCTTCTTCAGAACTGTATACCGGTAAATCGAAAAGCAACGTATCCTTCTATGCTTCCCTGATCAGTTTATGTGTAACAGGGGTACTGATTTGGTTACTGACCAGGAAAAAACAAGCCTTATAGTAATTCAACCAATACCCGCCACCCTGCTAAAAACCTGAAACCCATTCACTGCTCCCTATACAAACGGGAAAGCCACATCATTGTACCTTTCACTCAATCCGGCAATCCTCATATTAAATCTTTGAGTTTGAATTAACTAACCTTGTTTTTCTCCTCATAAAAGAATAATTTGGCAGTTCTGTATACGCATTATGCAAGTGACGCAAGATGAGCAACGCAATAGAAAAGGCTTTATTAAAGCACTCTGTATAAGAATTACGAAATGACAAGAATTGTTGATTTAGTGACTGCCTTTACCGGTCATACACTACGGGGCAGAATGGAAAATAACCCGGATGGTGACTGCGCTATCATCCAGGCAAAGGACCTTACCACAAGTGGAAGCATTCGTTTTCGCAACACCCCCTATAAAATTGTCCTGGATGAAATACCCCCTGCACAATTGCTGAAGAAAGGTGATATACTGGTGCTGTCAAAAGGGACCAATAATAAAGCATTGTTGTATGAAGCACAGTTCACACATGCAGCTGCCACTTCTGCTTTCACGGTATTGCGTATTACTACCACACAAATAAAACCTGCATTTCTTGCCTGGTATATTAATAGCCCGCAGGCACAGGAATATTTTGGTTCGCAAAGGGCAGGTACCACCACGCTCAACCTTTCCAAAAAAGCTATCGAAGAACTCCCCGTGCCGGTGCCTCCATTACTGAAACAGGAGCTGATGATCAAACTGGTAAAGCAGCATGATCTGTACAGCTCATTGCTCGAAGAATACCAGTCGAATCTCCGGTTGCTGGTAAATAATGTATTGAACAGCCGCCTAAACGACAAAACCGTATGAATGCTGAATTGAACCGCCCCGCTCAGGAAGATGTGAATACAGCTTTATGGTCTGCCGGAGAATCGTTTCGCGGCAGCCTTGGCAGCCATGATCACAAAAAATATCTCCTCTCCTTTTTCTTTTTTAAATTTTTAGGCGATGCGTCCGGCAGCCAGTTTGGTGGTATAGCTATTCCTGATAAATGCAGCTTTGAGTTTATCCGTCAACATAAAAATCACGCAGAGCTCGGCAACCTGATCAATAAAGCCCTGGAAAAAATAGCAGAAGAAAATGTGCTGCTGAAAGAAATATTCGCCGGGGTTGATTTCAACTCGGATAAACTGGGGCCCCAGAAAGAGCGTAACCGGAGATTAAGAAAACTGATCGCTGATTTCAGTAAAAAGCAACTCGATTTCCGCTCATTTCTTGCTTTCGATAAAAAGATCATCAGCCGTGCCTTTACTTACCTGCTGGAACGCTTCGCAGCCAATGCAGGGAAAAAAGGAGGAGATGGATATACACCCGGTGAAGTGAGCATACTAATGGCCAGGTTGATGAAACCCCAGGCAGGCGACAGCATTTGCGACCCGGCTTTTGGTTCAGGTTCATTATTGGCAAAACTGGCAGAAAGAATCCCCTTAAGGCAAGGAAGCATATCTCCTGATTGCACTATTTATGGGCAGGAGATCGATAAGAACAATTGGGATATTGCCCGGATGAACATGGTTATAAATGGCATCACCTCTTTTACATTGGAAAAAGCTGATACCATCCGCAAACCGGCTTTACTGGAAAACGGAGAGCTGATGAAATTTAATATCGTCGTCAGCAACCCACCTTTTTCTTATGAAGATTTCAATGCAAAGGAAGCCGCAAAAGATCCTTATCACCGCTTCCGCCGCGGCATGCCCCCACAAGCTAAAGGTAATTATGCCTTCATCCTGCATGCACTGGAAACAGCGGCACCGGAAAATGGAAAAGTAGGGATAGTGGTGCCTCATGGCGTTTTATTCAGATTGGGAACGGAAAAGCAGATTCGTGAAAGTCTTGTTCTTGACAACCTACTGGAAGCGGTGATCGGATTACCGGCTAATTTATTTTTCGGAACAGGCATATCCGCCGCTGTTCTGATCTTTAATAAAGGAAAACAGACCAGCGATATACTGTTCATCGATGCCGGCAAGGAAGTGGAAAATGGCAAAAAGCAGAATAAGATGCGCCAGCCGCATATTGACCGGATAGTAGATACGTATGAAAGTTTTCTTGCCGGAGGTGGAAGCCTGGAAAAGTATTCTCACCGCGCCACTGCTTCGGAAATTGAACAAAATGAATTTAACCTCAGCGTCAGCCGTTATGTAAATACTGCTGAAAAGAAAAAGAAAACTGATATCTATGCGATCCAGAGAAGAATGGAAGAGTTGGAAAAAGAATTGAACAGGGCAAAAGCAGAAATGAACAGGTATTTGAAGGAGCTGGATTATTAATAAATCATAAAAAGCTGTAAAGAATCGCTAAAAAACAAATTCTTACGGGAAAATACACGTCTTAAAAACTTTCATCCTTTCTATTTTAGGTGAAATAATAAAGTTCTCTTTTAGAGAACTTTTCATTTTTATCCTATTTTTGTATGAAAATTCGTCTTGTTAAAAAAAGGACTCTTGAAAGTTATGCCCAACATCACCCTTTCAGCAGGGTAGCATTAAAAAATTGGTGGTTAAAGGTTCAGTATGCTGATTGGGATAGACCTGCAGATATACAAAAACTTTTTCCTTCTGCTGATCTATTAGGTAATGGAAGCGATAGGGTTGTTTTTAATATTAATGGTAATAATTACCGCCTGATTTGTAAATACTGGTTTGGCATAACAAAGGTCCATTTATATATAAAATGGATAGGAACTCATGCCTTGTATACTCAACTTTGTAAGCAAGGTCTTCAATATACCGTCGATGATTTTTGACATTTAAACATTTCGCCATGGCCGTTTTACCTTACACTGTCATAAAAACTGTAACCCAGTATAACAGATACTGCCGCAAGCTCGAAGTACTGCTGGATAGCAATTCCAAAAACAAATCCATTGCCGATGAAATCGATTTGTTGACTTTGCTTATTGAAAACTGGGATGATACGCACAATTCCCTCGGAGAAATAGACCCGGTGGAGCTACTAAAGTCATTAATGGACGATCATAAATTAAAGGCAAAGGATTTGGCAGATTTCCTCCAGGTAAGCAAAGGTTATATTTCAGACATACTTCACTATAAAAAGGGATTTTCAAAGGAGGTAATAAGAAAACTGGCAGATCGCTTTAAACTCAGGCAGGAGGCCTTTAACCGTCCCTATGCATTAAAAGGTGTTAGCACATCTAAGAAAAAGAAGTATACGAAATCTCCTTCCTGATAATATCAATAAAGCAACCGCTAATCTTATCAGGTTCTGTTTACATTTCAGCACACTGATAAGATCCGCGGTTACATTACAAACTTGATACTTCAAACTTTTATCTTCCTATCATCACCCTCCCCGTTTTCACTTCATTATCCAATCTCAACCGGTAAGTATACATTCCATTCACCGGGCTGCGAAACTCACACTGATACTTTCCCTTATTCATTTTACCCGATGCCAGCACCTGTATCAACCTGCCATTGGAATCAAACATTTCCAACCGGACGGAAGCCGTTTTTGCAAGGGTGAACTCAATCATTGTCTGCGAAACAGCCGGATTGGGATAAGCACGGACAGTGTTTTCTGTAGGGTCCGGTTCAGCAGCAGGCATAGGTGCCCTGGGCTGAATACCGCGGGCAATACCATCCCCTACGTACTCTGACTGAAGTACCCAGATTGCATATCCACGTGCAGGCGCCCATACATGTACACGGCCATCATTGGCCACTGTAGTTTTTTGTGAAGTATCCAACGCATTTACCAACACCTGGTTCTTCCAATCACTGTATCCTGAGGTAGCTGTTCCATTCGGTGAGCCGTCGTTATCCACCCAAATACCGCGTGCAAGGCTGTTATTATTATTGATCACAAGAATGCCTCCGCTCTTGGTACCATTGCCCTGTCTGCGCGCCGCATACACGTTCCAGGTATCACCGGCAAAAGTGGTAGTGCCATTCGGAGAAGGTTCTGTAACAGGATTGCCCTGCTCTGTCAGCACGATCATGGAATTGCCGAGATAAGTGCGGCGGATAAACATGAGTTTATCAACATCTCTTTTTAAAGTTGAAGGCGCTGTTACGGTGAGTGAAGGATTGTTGTTGTCTGTTTGTGTTACGCCATAGTATTGAGGATAAAACAAGCAGGGTCTTCCTTCTGCGAAAAGAAGATAGGCATAACCCATTTTCCAGTCTTGTGTAACCCATTTATCGTGCTCTTTTCCCGTGTCATGGTTCTCGAGGAAAGTAACCACTGATGTGCCGGACAAAGAATTACCTCCATCATCCCTTATCATACCGGCATGATTAAGCCAGGCCATATTAAAACTCGCCCCTGTTCCATTGGTCATTTGTGTAAGTGTGTTCTTCAAAGGGAAATCAAACACATCCACATCAGCACCATTGCCTGCAAGCGTATTCACCCAGTCTTTCAACCTGTATTTATAACCTGTGAAATATTCTGCTACAATAAACCGCTGCGAACCGCCTTTCAGCGGAAGATTGTTTACCCAATCGGATACAAATCCTTCCTGGAAACCACGTACAAAATCGAGCCGGTAGCCATCAAACCCTATTGTATTTGTGAGCCAGGTTCCCCAATTCTTTAAACGGTTTTGTACAACTGTATCGTAAGTATTGAAATCGTTGCCAAACCATTTGGTATTGGGCACCAGTTGATCTTCATATCCTCCTTCCGTACTTCCTCCATCACCCAAATAATCGGCCGCATCAACAGGGTGGAAATTGGTATAGCTCCAGGAATAATTCGGTTCGCCTGTGCCGGTATGGTTCACATAGTCGACAGATGTGGCCGTAAAGGCCTTGAGTGATGTGCTGGCAATATTGGAGCCATTGTACCAAACAGCAGAAGGATAATAGCCGTTTGTTTGTGCAGCCCATTGCCATTCCCAGGCGTTGGTTGAAGGGTTGGTTCCTTCCCTGCGTGCAGTCAACACGATCTCGATCGTATCAGCAGTGGTCAGTGTGATCTTGTATTCATCAATATCGGTGGAGTTCTCCATATGACCACTGTAAGTCCGCTGGTCAAGCGCAACATTATAATTACCGCTGCCATTGTTCGGTTCAAATTCCCAAAGCTGGCTACCGGGTGAAGGCGGGGCATTATCAGTGAATTTAAAATATACATCATAACCTCTTTCACCAACAACACCTGCATAATTAAGAAAATAACCGCCGATCTGTATATAGTAATCACCTGCCGCCGCATTGGGGATAAGCCAGCGGATCTCATTGGTGGGATATGGCACTCTCTGCGTGCCGCCACTTACCGCTTTATTAAAAACATAGGTTTTTACGGCAGGGTTGTCACCACTTTCCTGTGCAATGGAGTTATCTGAGTAAATGTGGTTCAGGATAATATCAGCATACACATCCATATATGGCGCGCCACCACTGGTGGAATGTGCATCACTGATCAGGCTGGCCAACTCTGAGCGGGAGCCAAAGCGGGTTTCAGTCGTTCCTTTCTGATTGTAATTGCCCAAATCATAATGATCAAAAATGCCATAACCCATATCACTGATACCAAAATTGCCTTTCGATGGAGGCGGCATCCAAAGTCCGCGTATGCCTGCTGTTTTCATTGCAGGCAACTTGGCACGCAGGGTATCGTACCATGATCCGTTTTTGCCGGCCTCATTCACTGGCACATTCCAGTAAAAAGCCTGCATCATTACATCATCCTGTGCATAAGTGCCAAACCAAAGCAACGTGGTCAGCACAAGAGAAAGGGTAGTTTTCTTTTTCATGCTGGAAGTTTAATCGTTAAAGGATAAAGTGTAGTAAGTACACAATTTAGGAAAATTTGCTACCGCGTCAAGATGTTTTTTAACGGTAAAATGGCAGGGGTTTTACCTATTCCGTTCCGGTCAATAATTGGTGTGAAATCTTCTTTTGACCTCTCTGGGAAACCATTCTAATTGATTTATATTGCACCATCTTCTCACCAGCTCTGATAAAATTTTATGCCTAAACAACTATTCACTTTAGCTGCACTGGCAGCTACGCTGATTGTTAATGCACAATCACCCGACTCTTTAAGCCGCAAGGACTATGAACATGCGGCCAGCTTTCTTAGCTTCAACACAGAATCCCTGCTATACCGCACTGGCGTGCGCGCTAACTGGATGGAAGGAGATAAATTCTGGTACTCCGTGAACACGGAAAAAGGAACAGAGTTCTTCCTCGTTGATCCTTCTAAAAAAAGCAAAACACCTGCTTTTGATCAGGCCAAACTCGCTGCTGCTTTATCAAAAGCAACAAGCCGCAATTATGATGCGTACAAATTGCCCTTCCAATTTTTCAGCTTCTCTCCTGATGGAAAAAACATTTCCTTTTCCGCTGATTCCAGGAAATGGAAATACGATCTGAAAAGCGCCGTGGTAACTGCGGATGCATCTGCTGCAACCGCTGAACCTCCTTCACCTGCAACTATGGGAAGAAGAGGTGGCTTCACCGAAGTAATCTCCCCTGATGGAAAAAAAGCAGCTTTCATCAAAGATTATAACTTATGGGTACGCAACCTGGAAACCCGTCAGGAAACACAGCTCACTACCGATGGCATCAAAGATTTTGGTTATGCTACCGACAATGCCGGCTGGAGCACCAGCGACAGGGCCATTCTTCGCTGGTCGCCCGATTCAAAAAAGATCGCCACTTTTCAGCAGGACCAACGGAAAGTTGGTGATATGTATCTCGTAACTACCAACGTGGGCAAGCCTACCCTGCGCGCATGGAAATACCCATTGCCTGGCGATAAAGACATTATCATGATCCACCGCGTGATCGTTGATGTGGACCAGCCTAAAGTGGTCCGCTTACAGGTTGAACCTGATCCGCACCGTGCTTCATTAAGCGATGATATCTCCAGCAGCGGCACATTCGATGATGTGGATTGGAAAGCAGATGGCACTGAACTTGCTTTCTTATCTACTTCCCGCGATCATAAGATTGAAAAAATGCGGATCGCTGATGCAGCTACCGGCGCAGTAAGGGAAGTGTTCGAAGAAAGAGTAGCTACACAATATGAATCAGGACAGGGTGCCATCAACTGGCGTTACCTGGCCGCCTCCAATGAATTTATCTGGTATTCCGAACGTGACAACTGGGGGCATTTATATCTCTATGATGCAAAGACTGGTCAACTGAAAAACCAGATCACCAAAGGTGATTTCGTAGTAACACGCATGCTCGATATTGATGAAAAGAAAAGAAAGATCCGGTTCATTGGCCTCGGCAAAGAACCAGGCAATCCTTATTTTGCCCATATATACGAGATCGGATTTGATGGAAAGAACCTTGTATCATTAACTCCTGAAACAGGCAACCACGCTGTAAGCTACTCTCCTTCTGAAAAATATTTTATTGACACATACTCACAACCAGATGTCCCCTCTGTAGTGGTATTAAGGGATGCGAATGGCAAACAACTCCTTGAACTGGAAAAAACCGATGTATCCAAATTGCAGGCTACCGGCTGGAAAGCTCCTGCACAGGTGAAACTGAAGGCACATGATGGTATTACGGATATTTACGGACTGGTATTCACTCCTACCAGGATGGAATCCGGCAAAAAATATCCTGTAGTGGATTATATCTACCCAGGTCCGCAGGGCGGCAGTGTAGGCAGTTGGTCTTTTGCTGCTTCCCGTGGCGATCATCAGGCCCTGGCTGAACTCGGCTTCATTGTAGTGCTGATCGAAGGCACCAGCAACCCCGACCGCTCCAAAAGCTATCATGACATGAGCTATGGCAATATGGCTGAAAACACTTTGCCTGATCAGATAACAGCCATCCGTCAGCTTTCCCAACAGTATCCCATGGATACAACGCGTGTCGGCATCTGGGGACATTCAGGTGGCGGCTTTGCCACGGCTGCCGCCATGTTCCGCTATCCCGATTTCTTTAAAGTAGGTATTGCAGAGTCAGGTAACCATGACAACCGCAACTACGAAGACGATTGGGGTGAGCGCTACAACGGCCTGGTAGAAAATTCCAATTACGGCGCACAGGCCAATCAGAACTATGCGCAAAACCTGAAAGGCAAATTGATGCTGGCACATGGTATGATGGACAATAATGTGCCGCCTTATAATACTTTGCTGGTAGTGGAAGCACTGGAAAAAGCCAATAAGGATTATGACCTGGTGATCTTCCCCAACAGTGCACACGGATTTGGCCAGTATTCTTATTACATGATGCGCCGCCGCTGGGATTATTTTGTAAGAAACCTTCGCGGTATTGAACCTCCTAAAGAATTTGATTTAAGAGCTCCTGCAGGACCACCCCGGAGATAATCAGCAATATCGTTTTAAAAAGGGCTTCTTTACGAAGCCCTTTTATTTTATTGATCCGTTAATACCATTCAAAAGTTCCCCAAAAGTTTACGATACTTCTTAAATTGTATATAACTAAACCTTGCCTAATGCATCGCCTGGCAACTTATAGAACCTTTGCTTTGCTCCTGTTTGCCATACTGGTTTATTCCATACCCGTTTCTGCCCAACTCACGCCTAAAGAAAGGGATTCACTTCGCATCAATATCAACCGTATCGCCCAACGCATCAATGCGCGGGTAGGTGTTTCTATTTCGCTGATAGAAGCTGGCGACTCGTTAAGCTATCGAGGTGAAGAACGGTTTCCCATGATGAGCGTTTATAAATTTCCTATTGCTATCGCCGTGCTGAAAGAACTGGACAGGGGCACGACTTTTATGGAAAGATACCTGTTGTTGCCTAAGGATTCTATCTATACCGGTGAAGAAGAAACATATTCCGATACCAATTTTCCAGGAGGAAGGATCACCATTGGTCAACTGCTCACTTTGATGCTGGTACAGAGCAGCAATACAGCCTGCGATCAGTTGCTGTACCTGTTAAAGGGTCCTGCCAATATGCAACCCTATCTCAACGACCTGGACATCCAGGATATGGCAATTGCCAATACTGAAAAGGAAATAAATATCGATTCACTATTAAGATTTGATAACTGGAGCACGCCTGATGAAATGAGAAGACTACTGGCAATTGCTTACACCGGCGATTATCTTTCCAAAAAAAACCATGATTTCCTCTGGGATAAAATGACCGAAACAGTTGTGGGCGCTAACAGGATAAAAGGGCTTCTTCCGAAAAATACAGTGGTGGCGCATCGTACCGGCACGGGATATGGCTCATACAATGATGCAGGCATTATTACCCTGCCCAGTGGTAAACATCTTGCAATAGTGGTCTTTATTTCGGAAGCACAGGAAAATCCTGAAAAATGTAATGAAGCTATCGCCAGGGTCGCGAAACTGGCCTGGGATTATTATTCTCGCCATTGATCCCGGAAGCCCTCCCTGCAATTGAAAAGGAACAAAGTATCTATTTTGAGAATGATAATGGCAGGTTTAATATGGACTGTGCTCCTGTTACACTTATGCCATCAACGGCCTGAACATACAGCCGGTAATATTGCGGGTTTTCAGGGACCTGTAAATGGATGGATGGACCGGTGCCAGCCTCCTGCATGTAAATAACTTCTCCGGTATCAGTTGTTTTTAGCAACCGCCATTCAAACCGTATATTCTTCTCTCTGTCGTCGGCAAATCGCCAGCCTGTTCCATCATTTACCAATACCCAATATAACAGCGAGCTGCCTGCGAACACAGTCTTGGATGGCCGGAGGATCTTGATCGCAGGCAAATGCGGAGCATCGCTTTTTCCTGTCCAGCTTTGTTGCAAGAGATAGAATCCCGGTTTCTGGCGTCCCCACTGATCTAAAAGACCATCAAATGTTACATAATCACGTGTTTGCTGGTCCTGCCACTCTTTTGCAAATACAGGCAAGCCGTTTTCTTTATCCAATAGCGCAAGGTTTTCGGGTGATATTTCGCTGATAAAAACAGGTTGCCGGATATTTTTTATTGATGATATGCCTGTAGTGTCTTGGCCAATGATCAATCCAAACATGTCAACTGCCGGCACACGCAACCGGATTGAAGAAAGCGTTGCATCTATGTGAGCTGATAAATTAACGTCGATGGAAAGCGGGCGTTTCGGATCTATGTCTTTTATTTTACGGCTTAGCTGATCAAGCCAGGAGAAAAGCATTTCCTCTTTGTAAAAGGAAAAAGGCTTATTGTAGTTGTCTTGTGGTAATTGATTAGTGTTGCCGACGGACCATCCGATGATACTCTCATTATTTTTCAACTGATCTATCTTTTTGAGAATATCCTGCTCAGCCTCAGCGAGATTTTTTATATCATCATCCTGCGATCCAGTCAATACAGGGATCCAAAAGGAATAAACCATCTTCATGCCGGCTTGCCGGGCTTCAGCTAACACGTTGTGGTCATATATGCCTGGGCCATAACGCCTGATCGTGGATATCCCCAATGTTTTCATCCTTTCAAAATCGCGCTGCACCTGCACGCGCAGCAGTTCATGAAAGTTGCGGTACCAGTTTTTACCTGTATTATAATTCACTCCTTTAATGCTTTGCAACAGGTTCACCGGTACATTTTTTTGCTGCATCATTTCTTTTTCCCGGATAGGTTTCCATGATCCGACCAGTCTGCTGCTATCTATCCGCGGGTATTTCTTCAAAAGAGACAGAACAGAAGAGGGTTGCCGCCATTGCCAGTTGAGAGGACCTGGTTTAAGCTGCTCCGGAACGTTGTAGTCATGAGCAGTATTAAAGAATATCATTCCTTTTATTTCCGGGAATCGATATTGTATATTGCTGAAGGCCGTATCAAACCATGATGCCTGTTTTGCAGCATCTGCCAGCGAGCCCATTTCCCCAATCATAACAGGGATGCCTGAATGAAAAACAGGTAACTGATGAAACGGCTTATAAAGGGCCCTGAACGAATTGGATTTTTTTTGACCAGCAGCTGGCCCATAATCAAGGGCTGTAACGCTTAACCAGTCCACATAAGGCTTTCCGGGAAAATACAGCTTTGCCTGTTCTGCCCGCCACGGATTCCACACCCATACCACATTATTGACACCATTTTTAAGGAAGAACTCATACACATATTTCCATGCAGCCCTGTATTCCATGGGGGTATTGTTTCCTGCAGGTGACCATGGATAAGCAGGATTATCAGGTTCATGCGCAAAACGGATAAAAACGGGGCGGTTCAGTTTTTTTACCTGCGAGCTGAACTGTTGGAGGTAGTAGTCAAGCTCTCCTTTAATGATATGCGCAAATATCCTTTTTTCGCTGCGGAGTTCATTGTTACCGGTTTGTTTAAAAAGACTGCCCCAGGGCTCCCAGGTGATCATCGGAAGTGAGCCATTGTTATAAATAAACTGAAGAACAGTATCCGGTAAAAAGCATTGCGGTGCATCTCCCCAGGGAATATAAAGTGAAATGATATTAAATTTTTCTCCAGAGCTCTGGACCTGTTTTACTTCTTCAAAACTTACAAGGCCTTCGCTCGCCCCAGGTTGATATATACCGGTAAGAAACGGTGTGCCTTCCTGTTTTTCCGGGGGTATCACTTTGGGAGGGTCAGCATTCAGCTTCAGCAGGTACCAGGAAGCAAATACGGTAAGTGTTAATAACAGCAACCCGGTTTTACGAAGACCGCTATAAATAAACGTGTGCCGCATTAACCAAAGCTGCCGTTTCAGCAACAGTGGATATTTGAGGCTTTTCTTAACAAAAGCATTGCGGTCGCGCAGGCGAACGGAATCGCCCCGTAAACTGATCAATAATACTATCGTAAGAATGAGGCAGTTGACGCCCGCAATACATGCCATGACCAGTGAATACGGGTTCCAGTCATACCACAACCCATAAGCGATGGCCGAAATTGAAATGAGCAACATCAGGAGATTGGGCATATACAAAACCCACGAATCCGGTGTTTTATCATCCTTGGGTGTTGGTATATAGGGCACTTTTTTCCTGATCAGCGTATATACGAATCCTGTGATGTAAATCCACCAGGTGCCGATCTGCAACAAACCGCCTACTACATGAAACCCGCGTTCCTTTTCTTCCATTACCCAGCGTTGTACATAATGACGGATAAGAATGGTAGAAGCGATCATCGGCATTCCCAATAATACAAAGCTGGTCATATCCATACGGAAAGGAATAAGACCAGTGCAAAGAGATAGAACAGGGATCATAAAATTGATAACAGCGATAAAACCAGACAGGTAATAAAGTGGTATGGTTCCGTAATGGATCTTTTGACGCCAACTGAATTTAGTAAAAAGCCGGAAGAAAGTAGTAAAGAACAATTCAAATGTCCCTCGTGACCACTTCAGTTGCTGTGCATAATAAGCAGACAAAGTAGATGGCACCAACCCTCTTGCCAATACCGCAGGCACATACACCGATTTCCATCCCTTTGCATGCAATTGCATAGCCGTATGCATATCTTCTGCAAGGCCGGCCGCATGTCCGCCAATAGAATCCAATGCAGCGCGGCGGAACGTACAGTTGGCACCAATGGCCAGCACAGTCCCATAGCTGTTCATCGTCATCATGATCGGGCCATAGAACTGAAAGGTTTGTTGTGCTGCGCCTTTAGCAATAAAAGTGTTATCAAGATTGCTGTATGCCTGCACAATCTGCACAAAGCCGATCTTGGGATTATTAAAATGCGGCACTATCGGGTCAAGGAATTCCGGCTGTGGCACATGATCGGGATCCAATATCACGCATAGATCGCCGGTGGCATATTGCAGTGCATTGTTGATATTGCCGGCTTTTGCATCTTTCTTATCCTTTCGTGTAATGTGCCGGACGCCTAATCGCCTGCAGACCTCTTTCAGGTATGGGTCATCAGCTTCATCACATAGATATGTTGTATGCGGATGGCGGATCTGCTGGATGGCTTCAAGTGTCTTTTCAACCATTTCGCGTGGCTCACCTGCACAAAATGTTGTGAAGATATCGACAGTAAATGTTGAATTGCCCTCCGGCTCTCTGGGAACAGAAATGGAAAAATAGTGATACCATTCATGTATCAGGCGGAGACAACTGAATGTAATGGCCGGCATCAGTATCCAGTAAAAAGGAGCAAAACCTGCCTGCGCCCTGTCGAACAGGCAATACAGGAGATATAAAGTGCTGACAACGCCGATCAGGATCATCAGGCGCAACATGATCAGCTCATTTTTGGAAGGACCAGAAACAGAGTTAAAGGGTTTACTCATTTTTCCACAACATAAAAAGGTGTATTGGCGGTGGAGAAATACCCTTTTTTATCATAAATGGTTACGAATACCCGGTAAGGCCCTTCCACAGATGGCGTGCGGAAGCGCATTTCTGCTCCCGGATAAGATAAAAGCAAACTATCAAAACTGTGCGGCTTTTTCAAATTTGCCTCCTGTATATTTTTACGGAACCAGTCTTCCTGCAGCAATTCCCACCGGAAGTGTATCGAATCGCCAGCCGGACTATTTTCCATAATTACTTTTGCCGTGTAAATACTGTCAGGCTTCAGCAGGATATTATCCCTTGCTCCCTCTTGCCCGATCAGCATATATTTTACGGGTGGTGAATGATGAGCCGGTTGTTTTCCTTTCCACAGGTATTCCATGGCATTTACTATTTCATTTTTTTCACCTCCGGACGAAAAGAAATTATACCAGGTATGCGTTCCTTCTTGTTTCTGACCCCAATAAAAACAGCAAGCACCAAGAAACCGGGGGTCATTATTGGGAATAAACTTAGCCCTTTCAAGGTATTGTTCTGCTTTTTTGATGGATGTGTTTTCAATAGGAGCCCCCCAGGCCGTTGCTTCAGATTCCCATGGCCCATTAATTCCCCATTCACTGATAAAGAAAGGGCCATTCCAAAACCACTTGAACTCCTGCAATTCTTTCTCCAAAATAGATACCCGCCCAAATGTATTGATCGCAATAAGGTCCAGGTCAGGCACTTTTATCTTAATATTATAAACACATCGCCTGGAGAAATTGGCCAGTGCTGTTGTAACAGGATGGTCAGGATCTTCGTGATGGATCATTTTCAACAGGTCATTATAGGCTTTATAGAAAGAACGGAAACTGGGTCGGTAAGGAAAATCAATTTCATTTCCCAGGCACCACATGAGCAGCGCAGGGTGCGAGCTGTACTGTTTGACGATATGCTGGTAAGCCCGGAATTGTTCCCCTACCTGTGCTGTATCGCGATAGAACGACTGATGAAGGCTTACCGGCAATGACAATCCGACAATAACAGCAATGCCATTGGTTTCCGCTTCATCTAAAACATGCCGGATATTGGTAGTGTCCCAGGTACGGAGCGTATTACCGCCTGCCTGCCGAAGCTCAGCAAGATTACCAGACCCCGCAGCACCCTTAATAAAAAATGGTTGGCCATTACGGTAAAGCGTAAAATGATCTTTTGTACGAAGCACAAACACCGTCTTTGATTGCATGGTGGTTGAAGTACGGTCTCTGCGGAAATAAAGAAACAAACAAAACAGTACAAGTATGAGCAGCAGGGAGATGCCAAAAAAAATGCGCAGGTACCTGGCCATAGGGTTGAGGGTTTGGTAAGATACCCCTTCAATATAGGAGATAAACGGGGTTTTGCCAAACGGATACCCAAAATGAATGCTATTATCTCTTTCTCACAGGGAATCTGCCTTTTATTTCGTTCCGTTCAAACATACTGGAGGCCCTGATACCAATGAAAAAAGGCGCAATGCTCCGCTTCCTGCGTAAACATTGCGCCTGATCTGCCCTTAAGCGTATTTATTTTACAATTTTTTCATGGGAAATTTTCTTGCCCTTTGTTGTCCATTCACGATCCCTGATATTTCGGCCATTAATGAACCTTCTGTTTCCAGGGTATAGCTGATCTTTTGCGGGAAATCATGTGCCGGATTTTCAAATACCAGTTGATTGGCCGATGAAGAGGTCAATTTGAATTTTACCGGTTGATCATTATTCTGACCTTTTACGGTAGGGATATAAAAAAGATCATCTCCTTCTTTTTTCAGGACAATGGATTCCAGGGGAACGGAATCAGTAGCAGTGATCATATAGCTTCTGCCTCCATAGGTGGAATCATTTACCAAAGACCACTCTTCCACCATCTTTCCGCGTTGGGTTTGATTACCCCATTTTCCGAGAAGCCATTTTGCATCGGAAAGGGACGAAGTGTTTTGTGCAGATAAATTATGGGAGATAACAAGGATAAAGACAGCCGTTAAATAAGGTTTCATGTAATTGATTTATGGTGACTGCAAAGCTGGCTACTATTCCGTTTTTTAAATTGTAAAAAAGCGACTTCTAATCAAAGCTGAAAAATTTAACCAGCGGCAGATGTTCTGCGAAATATTGCTTTGGACTCAGCCCGGAAAATTCACGGAAGTCTTTAATAAAATGGGCCTGGTCATAAAAGCCGCCGCTGTAAGCCAGATCGGTGAGTGTATTGTAGCGTTTCTGTTCAGTTAAAGACAATACATATTGAAAACGGCTGATACGGGCGTATTGTTTGGGATTAAGGCCAACAGCAGCCACAAACTGACGCTCGAAATGCCGGCGTCCGATATTGAGTTGGGCAGAGAGCTCTTCGATATTAATAGCGCCATTCACCTGGTTTATCATAGCAACACCGCGGTTGACTAAGGCATTTACAGCAGTTGGTTGTAATTGACGCAATAAGAACTGTTCTATGATCTGTACTCTTTGCTCATTGCCAGAAGCTTCCAGCATACGGTTTTCCAACTCACGGCCGGCAGCGCCCCAGATATCAGCTATTTGAATATTGCTATCGTTGAGCTCATGAGTGTTAATATTGGTAAAGGGTCTTAATCCATGCGGCTGAAACCTGACGCTGAACATGCCCACCCTGCCATTGCCACCGATTTCGATGAAGCGGGTGAGTTGGCCATGAATAAAGCTGCGGGGTTGAAAATTGCTGGTCCCGTCCGGGTAGTATTTTTGAAAAAGGTTTCCATAGTGGAATACCAGCTCGATGCAGCCGTCGGGGAATATGCGTTGCTGGGTACCCGGCAGTTCCTCTCCTTCAAGGCTCCAGTAGCATTTGATAAAGCCGGCGAGGGGTGAATCGGGCGTGTAAAGGCGATAGTGCATGAGTGATCTGAAGATAATATTTTTTCGTATATTGAAATATGCTTGTGCGGATTCATAAGAGATTGGGGGAGCGTCCTGCTTTTTATGTTTTACCAAACATGGAAAACTGTTTTACCTGGTCTTTTCCTGAATTCATGCCGTTTTGTGTTCAGCTCTACTATTTCTCCTCTTTAAAAGACTTTTCCACGTTGCCCCGGGTCTGAAGCAGACTTGGGAAGGGCCATTCATTAAATTTTTAGTCGTTAAAACTTGGGCTATGCAACGTAATCTGCAGGGTCAGTCCACCAATGGTGTGCTGATATTCGTTTTGGTTTTGATAAGTATATTGATATTGGAGCGGGGGATGGTGGGGAGTAGCAAGTGGTATTGGTTTTTGTTGGTGACGGTACCGGGGATGGTGGTGGTTTGGGTGAGAGGGAGAAGGGAATAGTTTTGGGTTAGATATGTAAAGGGCTGGTGGAATACCGGCCTTTTTAGATTTATGCTTAACTAAGTAATGTAGTTAGCCGCTTCTCCGATGATCTCGATCGGTTTGATTATAGCAAAACGATCATTGAATTTACGATGAACTGGTCAAAGCTTGATACCTGCCCTATAGGCTTCAATCCATTGTAAGGATTGAATAAAATATTATAAATTTCCTGGTCTCTAATGTTTCAAATACACCTTCAGCTGTGATGGATCATAACCTCTGCTTACGAATTGCAGACACCTCAAGTTGCAGGCAGAGCATCGGATCTATGAGGAGGCCTTTAAATTGTTATAAAGGTTATTACTTTTCAAGCTGCTCTTTCACTATTATCATCAGCTTATCAGAAATCTCATCTGCAAGTACTTTTATTTCTGCATCAGAGAAGCCGATTTCCAGGTTATCGAACGGCCCGGATTCAGGGGAATTGATTTCCCATGAAAAATAGTCGTTCTTTATATTTCTCTCTATCTCTGGCTGAGCAATATGCTTATTACCGTATTGTTGCAGCATTAGAAAGGTATTCATATACGATTATTGATAGTTAGTAAGAAAATGCCGATTTAGCGCTACCAAGAAAAGCCAATCTTATTACTTTATGGTGGCGCCAAGAAATCCGTTTTCGGAATGGATGCGCAGGAATTTGCCGTCGCTGCAGATTCTATTCGCCGCCGTGCAAAAGAGGAAGCCTTTCCAAAGGATTACCTATCTATTTCAGTCGTGACCACAAGTTTATGGCCGAATATCCGGATGGACGGATCGAAGAAGTGTAACTTTATTGACTCATTTAGACAAGATGTGAACACTACTTGTCGCTTTCGTGCGACTCTATTTCTTTTTTAATGCGTTTGGCAAACTTCTCTGCTTCCTTCTCTGAAATCAATTCAACTGTCAGATTCTTACCATAATTGCTCGCACCAAGCTTCCTCTTTATTGTATTTTTCAATCTTGGATATTCGGAAGGCATCTTTGATAATAGATACAAGTGAATCTTCTCGCCCGAACTCTGCAGATCTGCGACTTTACCCCACCACTTAAATGTCTTTTCTCTAATGGAATCTTCCTTTACTAAATCGAATGAAACAGCTTCAAAACAGTTCCAAGCCCCATTTTTCCAGGCGTGCTCAAACAGCCATGAGTCCATTTCTGTTTTCACAGTATGATGTTCTAAATGCTCCGTAATTTCAAACCTGTCGAAATAGGATTTATAAACTTTACTCCAAACTTCTTTGTCGGTTACATACTCTCTTTCACTTTCAGTTACGTAACTAAGTACCATCTTTTCATAGAGGTCTTCTATTGCGATATCAAGTGTAACTTCAAGCAATTTTTTAGGCTCAGTGAAAACAATCGCGCTATCATCTTTGGGTAATATTGATTTAGTGATAGCTTCGATATTGTCAATCTTTTCAAATTTTAACTCTGTTTGTAAACGCTGGCATATTTTATCAAACTCCTGCTGAAAGAATCGTAATGTAGCTGCCAGGTATCGGCTATTAATTGTTGGAAAGAACGAAGATACCCTTGTAATTTTGGGGTAAAATCGCCCTGCCAGTTGTATGTTTTTGGGGTCATAAACTACTACCCCAAGGTTTACGAATTCTCCGCTAACCCTATCTGGTAAAAAACGAAGAATTTGGTACTGGTATGTATTCATGACATTATCTTTTTAAGTTCTGCAATAAACTTTTCTCGATTAACGATTATTCCGGTCAATATATTTTTAATCCCATCGAATTGATCTGTGAGCCACTCTTTTGGGATAAGCTGGCTAGCCTTTCCCCAAAAATCTTCGTTCAAATTATTAAATTTAGCGGCAAAAGCATCATAGTCATAAGGCTTTCCTTTTAACAATGGCAATAGGCAATGCCTTGATATCCAGTCTTTATGCTCTTCCCGCATCTCCCAAATATTCGCCGTAATGAATGGAACAAAAATAAAACCAAAAGCCAATTCATGATCAAGTATGACCAGGTCTCTTCCATCTGTCAATAAATTAGGCTTTTCAACAGTCCGATCCGGATTTTGAATGAATATGTCAAACGCCAGCGCATCCTGAGCTAGTGGTATCTGATATTCTGTTAGAGTTTTACTAAGTATCAAGGTCGAATAGCCTCGTATATACCCCGATCCGTAATTGTAGCCTAAGCTTCTGCTACCAACTGCCCAGGCTGTATTACCTTTCAACAAATCGACAAATTCAGCAGTAATCTCAATAATGACCGGCTCAACAACAGGGATATTCATTTCCATCGCTATAAAGCTGGCAAGTAATTCTCGCATAGATGCTTCCTGGGACATTCTCGGCGCGTTTACAAATTTGACCACAAAATCCCCCTTTTCACCTGTCTCCATATCAACACCAGATATTAGCAAAGGTTGATTAGCACTCTCCCGAAAGTTACTATTGAAACGTTGGGCGTATATGATTGGCAAACGATACCCGGCGTCAGTAATCCTACTCATAGATGCTATATGCTGAAGTGTAGGAAAAGGTTGACATGGTTGGCTTAGCCCGCAAAGGACTGCTGTTTCGCTGAAGTTTCATGGTTAAGGTTTGATGGCAAAAGTTAGTTGGATAAAGATTGGAAATATTTTTATACCGGCAAAACTAAAGCTGGATCAACCTTTCTCCGATTTTAGGCGAAAAAGGTTGATCATCGCTACAATAGAAAAGATAGATTAATCCATTGCCAGAGCGGAATTGAACATGATGAGCTTCCTGGTCTCCAACCCTGGATCATTGTTCAGGGCAAGTGTCTCAAACACTCCTTCGTCCAAAAAACTGAAATATTCATCTTCTGAAATGATCAGGTGATCCAGCAGTTTGATGTTCAGGAACCGGCTGGCCTCCACGAGCTTTTCTGTGGCCGTCTTGTCCGCACGGGATGGCTTTAAGCTGCCGGACGGATGGTTATGGATCACCACGATCGACGCGGCCCTTCTGAGCAGGGCACGATGATACACTTCCATGGGGTCGATCAGGACGGTGCGTTGGGTGCCCAATCCCAGCAGTTCCAGTTTGCGGACTGTCTGGGAACCGTCGAGTGTCATCATCCAGAGGTGTTCACGGTCGCGGTCCAGTTTGGAGTAGCGGCGGAAGATGGGTTGGAGGATCTGGTAGATATCGGAAGAGGATTGGATGTGGATTTTTTGATGGGGTTTGAGACGGATGTTCATATAATAAGGTTTTCGGTAATTAAATGTTTTACAATCCGAATATAGTATTTTTTAGATAATAAAATATATTTAATTGATATTTTATTATCCAATGAAGTCGATAATCGACGCGAAAATATCTTCTTAAGCCTGACTCCCAATTTTTTATATTTTTACTTTGACAATCGCTTATGGCAAAGAAGGATTATAACAGGATCAAAGTTGTACTGGCTGAAAAGAAAAAGACAAACAAGGAGCTCGCCGAGTATCTGAAGGTGGGAACTGTTACAGTTTCGCGATGGTGTACAAATGATAGCCAACCTAATATTGCTACACTATTTAAAATTGCAAGATTCCTGGGTGTAAAAGCAAAGGATCTTCTGACTGATTAATATTGCTGATTGTTTTCTTCATTCATCTGGTTGTATTCATTCTTTGAAGTTTTTTCTTATTAGTGTTGTGAAAAAAGCAGAAATTCAAAAGAAAATTGGCGAACGTATAATTGAGTTGAGAACGCAACTGGGCTGGAGCCAGGCTGATCTGGCCAGGGCTTGTGGAAAAGACAGACAGGCAATTGAAAAGTTAGAGAATGGTAAAGTGAATCCGACAGTATATTCTCTTTATGAAGTAGCAAAGGCGTTGGAAACGACGGTTGCGAAAATTATTACTTTTTAGAGAGCTGGTTATTCAATAATGGCCATGTAGTATTTCTTCCTAAACAGGATCCTCACCTGACTGAATACGACTTTCGCTGGTTTTAATTTTTACCTGACGGAAACTCATGAAGCAATTGAAGATGAATTACGGGAAACCGTAAAAATCTTGATCAGACTTCTATTATCTTTATTTTAACAGTAATTAGGCTAAACAATAGCTTGATTACTTAGCCGAAGTGCGGTACTTGTGTAGATGCATTCTGAAAAATGATCAGGTAATTGAGATAGATGATCAATTGCTATAGACATTTTATTTGGATGAACGATAAAACAAAGAGGCTACTTTTAGACAAAGATGTTTAAGAAATAAAAAACCCCACAGAGCGTAAACGATGCAGGGCTAAGAAATCTTCGGCTTAAAGCCTTATTGTGATAAGTCTTTCAATTTATTCGAATGTACATAATTATTTTTAAATAAAAACAAGATGCCGGAAAATCAGGTTATATCTTTTGATCTTGGTAGCAATTCTATTGGAGCCGTTATTAGAAATCTAACGGAAGAAAACCAGTTCGAAAAAGCCACACTTATCACTTTTGAAACCGGTGTAGGAAAGGATAAAGAAAATAAATATACAATTTCTCTAGCAGCTAACCGGACAAGCAAACGTAGTGTCAGGCGGCTTTACCAGTCGAGAAAATACAAATTATGGGAAGTACTGGAGGCTTTGATTAAAGACCAAAATAGCTTGTATTGCCCTATCAAAGAAGATAGCCTAAAACTCTGGAAATATTATAATAAAGAAGAAGCACAAAAGGGAAATAGTGGAAGACAGTATCCCGTGAGCGATGTTCTTTTCGCAAACTGGATCAAATTGGATTTCAACAATGATGGAATTCCTGATTACCTCAGTCCTTATCAGTTACGTAATGAATTAGTTAATACAAAACTTGATTTTTCCGATGAAATAAATCGGTTTAAACTTGGAAGGGCACTTTATCACATTGCGCAACACCGGGGATTCAAGAGTAGTAAAATAGTGAACAATAAAGACGATGAGAAAAGAGATAAGCCTGATTTTGACGCAGAAGCTAATATTGGAGCTGAAGGACGTAAAGAGGATCATTTTAGAAAGGAACTTGAAGAAATTGGCTTTAATTATGACCCGGAAAAAGAAAGTATAGGAACATTATTTGCACGGGTTGAAACAGAAGGCATTCATCACCCAGAAAGAAAAACAGAAGGCATTCGTATTCGCAAGAATCTGCATCAATATGTCACACGAAAAATGCTGATTAAAGAAGTAAAGCAGATTTTTGAATTTCAGCAATTGAATTTCAACGATATTTTTGGAGATAAAAATGAAAAAATTTCTATAGCCCATTCTCCTGTTTTCTGGCAAAGACCCTTACGGTCACAAAAAGGATTAGTGGGCCATTGCACATTAGAGAGCTGGGGAATATTTGACAAAACAAAAGGTCGGGAAGTTTTTGTAGGGAAAAAGCGCTGTTCTGTAAGCAGACCTGAATTTGAAGAGTTCAGAGCATGGAGTTTCATTAATAATATTGCTTACAGGGAAAAAGACAACCAGTATAACGAATGGAATTTTCTTCCTGCTCAAATTCGACAGGGCCTTTACCACGAAGTGTTTTTCAAGCAAAAGGATTTTGAATTTGTTGATATTGTAAAATGGATAAAAAAGAAAAACAAGCACGATAGCTGGGAATTCAATTATAGCTACAAAACTACCGTGTCGGCTTGCATGGTATCTGCACGATTGAAAAGAATTTTTGGAGAGGATTGGGACAAGCCTGTTATTCAAACTGACAGAAGCGGAAAGACGTATGCAACTCCTTTTTACGATAATATTTGGCATGTTTTGTTTGAAAGTGATGATCAAGACTTTATAGAAGAATATGGAAAATTGAAATTAAAATTGGATGATGAGAAAGTGCGACAGCTGTGTTCACTATGGTTTACCATGCCGGTCGGATATGCGCAACTAAGCCTGAAAGCAATTAACAACATTCTTCCCTTTTTACGGGAAGGTTTTATTTACACAGATGCAGTATTATTAGGGAAAGTACCGGAAATCCTTGGTGATCAAATCTGGTTACAAAACAAAAAAGCTATCACTGAATCGTTAAAATCCTCTGTAATCGAAAAAAACCGTGAAGAGAAAAGAATATTAAATATTGCCAATAATTTAATTGCACAATACAAAGCCCGCCCAAAAGGAAATGATCGCTTTGCAGATCATGATACCTCTTATATAGTAGGGTCAAGAGATGCAAAACTCCCGATCGGCAGTATTGAGCGCGATGAAATACAAATAGCAAAAGCGGCAGAAGAAGGTTTTGGCAAGGAGACATGGAAAAAATTCCCGGAGCAAGAAAAACGACAAGCTCTTGTGCAAATTACAGAAGCTTATCAGCAATTTTTTAAATCTCATCAACGAGATTTTTACAAGTTGCCGCGGTTGGGAGATGCCATGAAAAAATTTCTAATCGACAACTTCCCTGATTTATTGTATTGCCCAAACACATTTAAAAGACTGGAAATTGGTGAAGAAAAATGCAACTGCGGAAAATGTAAACGAATAAATAAACTTTATCATCCATCCATGATTGCTATTTTTCCGAGAGCAAAGGATGAATATTATAAATACGGTGGTAAAGAGATAAACAAAGTAATGCTTGGTTCACCCAAGACTGGCTCATTTAAGAATCCGATGGCCATGCGTGCCCTGCATGAGCTAAGAAAGTTAGTGAATTATTACATCGTCACCGGACAGATTGATGAAGAAACAAGGGTGGTAGTAGAGGTAAGCCGTGAATTGAATGATACCAACAAGAGCTGGGCTATTGAAAAATACCAGGAGATTAGGCGAAAAGAAAATGAAGAATTTGCAGCAGCCATCCTTGCATTGTTAAATGATCCGGATGCAAAAGGTTCATTAGCCAATGCCGATTCAGATAGCGACATTGATAAATTTCGCTTGTGGTACGAGATGGTTGAATCACCTGAAGGATTTGAGAAAAACGGAAAATTCAATGCAGTGGAGAGCGATCGTACTGCAAAGGAAAAAAAAAGTAATCGGAAAAAGATCGGAAAATATGAAGATTCGGATGGAGATGAGTTGTATGAGTTTAGCGAAAATCGGTTTGAAAATATCAAAAAGGAAATATGGATAAAATTGAAAAAAGCCAAGGAAAGCATAGTTGAAAAATACAGGCTCTGGAAAGAGCAGCAATGCTTTTGTATTTATACAGGCAAACTTATTCGAATAACTGATTTATTCAAAGAAACCGTAATTGATATAGAGCATACTATCCCAAGAAGTATTTCATTTGATAACAGCCTAGCGAATAAAACGGTTTGCTTTGCTGATTACAATCGTAATGTTAAGAAAAATAAAATCCCTACTGAGCTAGTCAACTACAATGATATATCAAGTCGTATTGAATCATGGAAACAAAAGGTAAAAGATTTGGAGATACGGGTAGAATTTTGGAAAGGAAAGTCTAAACGAGCCAGTACTCCTGAGTACAAAAACAAGGCTATCCGCGAAAAACATCTATGGCAATTTGAATTGGATTACTGGCGAAATAAAGTGGAACGGTTCACTATGAAGGAGGTAAAACCTGGTTTCAAGAACAGTCAACTAAAAGACACACAAATTATTTCAAAATACGCCCTTCATTACCTCAAATCCTATTTCAACCTTGTAGAAGTACAGAAAGGAGAAGTGACAGCGCAATTCCGAAAAATATTTGACATACAGGACACCGGAACAGAAAAGGATCGCAGTAAGCATAGCCACCATGTCAAAGATGCTATGGTATTGTCTGTAATTCCGGTTGCTTCGATTCGTGATAGAATGCTGGAGCTTTGGTATAAAATAAACGAAGAGGAGCTGCTGTTGGAATCAGATACCGAAAAAGAAAAAACAGCTATTCAGGAAAAAATAAAGGAACTGAAAGATGAATTAAACGACTATAAAATCAGGTTAAAGCCAACAAGATTTAATAATACTATCCAACAATTAGATGAAACCATTTTAAATAATAACATTGCCCGCAATCGCTCAATAATCCCTGCCTCCAAAAAAGTTCGGTTTAAGGGGAAAGATTATGTGGCGAAAGGAGATGCTATTAGAGGTCAGCTTCATAAAGATTCATTTTTAGGAGCAATACGGCTTGTAAAAAAAGACAAAAATGGAGAATGGATCAAGAATGGCAAAGGCAATTTTGAATTCGAGCCAATAAAATATGTAATAAGAGAAGATTTGGTTTATAAGCCTAATTCTCAAAGTCCAGGATTTAAAGATGTAAAGGATTTGGAGGACCAAATTGTAGACAAGGATTTGTTTTACAAAATCATAAAACCACAAATTGAGAAGAATGAAGGAGATTTCAAAGAAGCTTTAAGCAAAGGCATTTGGATGCTCGATAAGCAAGGCAATAAGGTCAATAAGATTCGCAGAGTTAGAATTGTTTTGGCTGTTAAGGAACCTCAAGAAATCAAACATCAAACATATATAAGCAATAAGCCTTCAAAAATACTACTAGACAGGAAGCATAAGAATCTTTATTATGCAGAGAATGGTGCTAATATTCTCTGCGTTCTTTATCAAAAGACTGTTCAAGACAAAAAGGGCAATGAGAAAAAGAATCGAGAATTTGAAATTATCTCCCTAATGGACATTGCTAGGCTAGTGCAAGCTGGAGAAGTTAAGAATATCGACGATATAGAGATTTATAGAAGCGACAAAAAAACAGGCAAAGTAGCTATTGATGAAACCGGCAACAAAGAAAAGCCTTATGCGATTCTGAAACGCGGCATGAAAGTGATTTTTTATGAGGAAAATATAGACGAATTATATAGAAAAGATGGGGATAAGCATGATGACTATAAAAAGAGAGTTAGTTATCGCACTTATATCTTAGTAAAATTTTCTGGTGGACAAATTACATTTAAGCACCATTTAGAAAGTAGGAATGATGATAAATTAAAGAAAGCATATCCCAAAAATGAGTATGGCGTTGGTGGTACAAGTGGGTTCACTAAAAAAGTCTCAGACGCTTTAATACAAAATAAACTAAATAATTATGAACCATGGCCCAAGTTATTATATACAGCGAATTGGCTGAATATGGCCATCGAAGGAAAGCACTTTGAAGTTATGCCCGACGGAGAAATAAAGTGGAAATATTAAATGTTTGAATTGTTCATATTGCTTAGAAAAATTCATTCCTATGATAAAGCGAACCCTCTATTTCGGCAATCAAGCTTATCTAAAAACTGTCAATGAACAACTCGTCATTGAGACCGTCCTGCCTGCTCCTCTTATTCCTGAAGGGGAAGATAAGGAAGTCAGGACCATTGCCAAGACCATTCCCATTGAAGATATCGGCCTGCTGATCCTTGATCACCGGCAGATAACGATCACGCAGGCATTATTGTCGAAACTACTGGCGAATAATACAGCGGTGATCAGTTGTGATGAAACGCATCATCCTACCGGCATGCTGTTCAACCTGGATGGCCATTCCCTTCAAAGCCAGAAGTTCCAGGCACAATTGAATGCAACCGTTCCGCTGAAAAAGCAATTATGGCAGCAAACGGTGGTCGCTAAGATCCAGAATCAGGCAGCGGTGCTGGCCATCAGGCGGGAAGAGAATAAGATGCTGCTCAACCTCGCGAATGATGTCAGAAGTGGCGATAGCGAGAACTGCGAAGCACAGGCTGCAGCGTATTACTGGAAGAGGGTTTTCCCGGATACGCTGCAATTCAAGAGGGAAAGATATGGTCCACCGCCGAATAACCTGCTAAATTATGGATATGCCATCCTCCGGGCCGTGGTGGCGCGAAGCCTTGTGTCGAGCGGTTTGTTGCCGACGCTGGGGATCCATCACCGGAATCAATATAATGCCTATTGCCTCGCGGATGATATCATGGAGCCGTACAGGCCGTATGTGGACCTGGTAGTGTACCAGATCGTCCGGAATAACGGGCAATACCTGGAAATGAGCCCATCCATGAAAAAGTCACTGCTCGAAGTTCCCGCAATGGATGTGATCATCGATGGCAAGAAAAGCCCGTTGATGAATGCCATGCAGCGGACAACCGCCAGCCTGGCGAAATGCTTTGAAGGCGCCAGCAGGAAGATCCTGTATCCTGTGATCAGCTGAGGCTGCCAATGGATCCCTTTTTAAACAGCAACATGTTTGAACGTCTCAATGCTTACCGGATCATGTGGGTACTTGTATTCTTCGATCTTCCGACAGAAACCAAAAAGGACAGGAAGATCTATGCCCGGTTCCGAAAGGATATTATAGCGGATGGGTTCCAGATGTTCCAGTTCAGCATTTACCTGCGGCATTGCGCCAGCCGGGAGAATGCGGAAGTCCATATCCAGCGGGTGAAAAGAATGCTGCCGCCGAAAGGAAATGTCGGGATAATGTGCATCACCGATAAGCAGTTCGGGATGATGGAGATTTTTAGTGGAAGGGATGTAGTGGAATCGCCCGAAACGGTACAACAGTTGGAACTTTTTTGAGGCCATTTGTCTCAAAAACAGGAATTTTACAAACAAAAAAAGGAGCTTTTTGCGGTTTTTTTGTTTGTAAAATTCATCCCAAAACGCTTAAAATCAGCTGGTTTTGAGATCCCTGTTGTCGAAGAGCTAAGCTACATCATAAATTGAAAGCAAATCACAACTGTAAGCTATACTAACCCTTCCGCATCTGTGTTGTCGAAGAGCTAAGCTACATCATAAATTGAAAGCAAATCACAACGCTATATCGGTACTTACAATATCTTTATTGTTGTCGAAGAGCTAAGCTACATCATAAATTGAAAGCAAATCACAACTCCACCATCTTTAATAAACGAGTACCCTGCGTTGTCGAAGAGCTAAGCTACATCATAAATTGAAAGCAAATCACAACTCCTGGCCTGGTAGAGGGTGAGACATATACGTTGTCGAAGAGCTAAGCTACATCATAAATTGAAAGCAAATCACAACCTTGTGTTATGATAGGCAAAAACACGTAAGGTTGTCGAAGAGCTAAGCTACATCATAAATTGAAAGCAAATCACAACCTCAGTTGCCTATACTTCGTAGGGGAGGTGGGTTGTCGAAGAGCTAAGCTACATCATAAATTGAAAGCAAATCACAACCGTTGAAGATCATCTTTATTACCCAATACTGTTGTCGAAGAGCTAAGCTACATCATAAATTGAAAGCAAATCACAACTGGAAGCTGCCAATATCCTGCTGCGCGCGAGTTGTCGAAGAGCTAAGCTACATCATAAATTGAAAGCAAATCACAACTTGTAGCAGCCGATTTGCTGCTGTCGGATGGTTGTCGAAGAGCTAAGCTACATCATAAATTGAAAGCAAATCACAACCCAACTGATACACAAACGTTCATATCGGTGTTGTCGAAGAGCTAAGCTACATCATAAATTGAAAGCAAATCACAACCAATTGACTAGTAAGAGCAACTATCACCTTGTTGTCGAAGAGCTAAGCTACATCATAAATTGAAAGCAAATCACAACTGTATTAACGTTTCACCCACCACTCTGACCGTTGTCGAAGAGCTAAGCTACATCATAAATTGAAAGCAAATCACAACAAAAAGATATCGCTCTAGCGCTATCAGAGGTTGTCGAAGAGCTAAGCTACATCATAAATTGAAAGCAAATCACAACTTCAGGATTTCTCCGGATTCAAGGTCCACGGTTGTCGAAGAGCTAAGCTACATCATAAATTGAAAGCAAATCACAACCAACAGCTGATTTTTTATCGAACCCGGCAAGTTGTCGAAGAGCTAAGCTACATCATAAATTGAAAGCAAATCACAACTATTGGGGTTGATTGCCTGTGGAATGAATGTTGTCGAAGAGCTAAGCTACATCATAAATTGAAAGCAAATCACAACAAAAATGCGCCAGTGCCTTCAATTGCAATAGTTGTCGAAGAGCTAAGCTACATCATAAATTGAAAGCAAATCACAACGCATAGATGATACTTTTATTGAGCAGTTTAGTTGTCGAAGAGCTAAGCTACATCATAAATTGAAAGCAAATCACAACTGTGGGAGACTGACGATGTAAAAATGAGGAGTTGTCGAAGAGCTAAGCTACATCATAAATTGAAAGCAAATCACAACGCGGCACTGCTGCATTGTACTTGCCAATATGTTGTCGAAGAGCTAAGCTACATCATAAATTGAAAGCAAATCACAACTCCACTGCTGGTACATGTAGGTCTGCCATTGTTGTCGAAGAGCTAAGCTACATCATAAATTGAAAGCAAATCACAACTATGAGTTGTGGGTATAGACACATAGTATTGTTGTCGAAGAGCTAAGCTACATCATAAATTGAAAGCAAATCACAACTGTCCTAGTTGTGTTATGAAGTTTGGCATTGTTGTCGAAGAGCTAAGCTACATCATAAATTGAAAGCAAATCACAACTCTTGTTTGTTTACGTAGTAGTTTTTTATGGTTGTCGAAGAGCTAAGCTACATCATAAATTGAAAGCAAATCACAACTTGTTTCTTGTATTCCCCACCATATTTTTGTTGTCGAAGAGCTAAGCTACATCATAAATTGAAAGCAAATCACAACGTTGTTGTTCGTATTGCCTTCTGTCGTTTTGTTGTCGAAGAGCTAAGCTACATCATAAATTGAAAGCAAATCACAACTATCGCCTGTTAAGCGTCATGAACATTTCAGTTGTCGAAGAGCTAAGCTACATCATAAATTGAAAGCAAATCACAACCCAAAATGTACTACCTTTAAAGAAGCGCTGGTTGTCGAAGAGCTAAGCTACATCATAAATTGAAAGCAAATCACAACCACAAGCGTATTGTAGCTTTGAACCGGTTGGTTGTCGAAGAGCTAAGCTACATCATAAATTGAAAGCAAATCACAACTTAGCAAAGAAAGAAGCGAAAGAAGATAAGTTGTCGAAGAGCTAAGCTACATCATAAATTGAAAGCAAATCACAACTTAGTGCTAATGCTTAAAAACAAATTACCTGTTGTCGAAGAGCTAAGCTACATCATAAATTGAAAGCAAATCACAACCATCATGAAGAAAGTAGCTGCAGTAATAATGTTGTCGAAGAGCTAAGCTACATCATAAATTGAAAGCAAATCACAACCACTACCCTTTACAGTTGCAGATCTGTTGTGTTGTCGAAGAGCTAAGCTACATCATAAATTGAAAGCAAATCACAACCGCATCCTACCGGTATGAATGTTGTTCTTGGTTGTCGAAGAGCTAAGCTACATCATAAATTGAAAGCAAATCACAACTTGTAATTTTTTTCTGCTTCTGTTGTAGAGTTGTCGAAGAGCTAAGCTACATCATAAATTGAAAGCAAATCACAACTTATTTGTATAAATTGTCCGTTAATACCGTGTTGTCGAAGAGCTAAGCTACATCATAAATTGAAAGCAAATCACAACTCGTTTAATGTTGCTTTTTGTATGAAGGTTGTTGTCGAAGAGCTAAGCTACATCATAAATTGAAAGCAAATCACAACAAGTTTCCGTGTGTTTCATTTATGCTCGTCGTTGTCGAAGAGCTAAGCTACATCATAAATTGAAAGCAAATCACAACTACTGAAGATCAGATCCGGTTTCTGAAATCGTTGTCGAAGAGCTAAGCTACATCATAAATTGAAAGCAAATCACAACTATCTCCTGTTAAGTGTCATGAACATCTCAGTTGTCGAAGAGCTAAGCTACATCATAAATTGAAAGCAAATCACAACTTGTCTCCGTCTATCCATTCTGTCTGCAGCGTTGTCGAAGAGCTAAGCTACATCATAAATTGAAAGCAAATCACAACCCCCGTTCTGAAATTTGCCAAAAATTTAATGTTGTCGAAGAGCTAAGCTACATCATAAATTGAAAGCAAATCACAACTATATAGACTCAATTGGAAGGCGTTGGGCAGTTGTCGAAGAGCTAAGCTACATCATAAATTGAAAGCAAATCACAACACGGACATGCGGACAAAAACGGAAATAGCAGTTGTCGAAGAGCTAAGCTACATCATAAATTGAAAGCAAATCACAACCTTCAGGTGTTTCACCATAAAGGGAAACGGTGTTGTCGAAGAGCTAAGCTACATCATAAATTGAAAGCAAATCACAACTAGAAGATGTGAAAGATGTATTTGAAGAAAGTTGTCGAAGAGCTAAGCTACATCATAAATTGAAAGCAAATCACAACGGGTAAGCATGGTGTTGAATATAACTTCCCGTTGTCGAAGAGCTAAGCTACATCATAAATTGAAAGCAAATCACAACTTCTTTCCGGTTCCGCTATGGAAACTTCGGGTTGTCGAAGAGCTAAGCTACATCATAAATTGAAAGCAAATCACAACTCTCAATAGCTTCTTCCAACAGCTCGGGATGTTGTCGAAGAGCTAAGCTACATCATAAATTGAAAGCAAATCACAACTATCGGTCGGTGATGTATAAGCCTGTGTGCGTTGTCGAAGAGCTAAGCTACATCATAAATTGAAAGCAAATCACAACCAATGATTGATTTAATTAATGAAGCAAAGGGTTGTCGAAGAGCTAAGCTACATCATAAATTGAAAGCAAATCACAACTTACTTAGGACCGGTGATATTCCGTCATTTGTTGTCGAAGAGCTAAGCTACATCATAAATTGAAAGCAAATCACAACCAGTGCATCCCTTAACCCGAACTGTGGTTTGTTGTCGAAGAGCTAAGCTACATCATAAATTGAAAGCAAATCACAACTTTGCAATATGATGTATTTGTTGAAGCGGAGTTGTCGAAGAGCTAAGCTACATCATAAATTGAAAGCAAATCACAACTGCTGTGCTCCAGTTAAATAGTGTTATTTGGTTGTCGAAGAGCTAAGCTACATCATAAATTGAAAGCAAATCACAACTATAGATTTGAAGGCAATGATTTTGCTACAGTTGTCGAAGAGCTAAGCTACATCATAAATTGAAAGCAAATCACAACTGTAGGTGTATTCTTTCTGTTCCGTTGTGTGTTGTCGAAGAGCTAAGCTACATCATAAATTGAAAGCAAATCACAACTCTTCTATTTTGTTTAGTTTTTCTTGGTTGGTTGTCGAAGAGCTAAGCTACATCATAAATTGAAAGCAAATCACAACTGCTTAACCAGTTGTTTAGTAGATCGCTCTGTTGTCGAAGAGCTAAGCTACATCATAAATTGAAAGCAAATCACAACTGTAGTGGTTTAGTGTTCTGTAGTAATCTTGTTGTCGAAGAGCTAAGCTACATCATAAATTGAAAGCAAATCACAACATTTTTTTGCCGCTTCCGAGGCGATCTCCGGTTGTCGAAGAGCTAAGCTACATCATAAATTGAAAGCAAATCACAACTACTCCCTCTGCTTCTCCTAGTATAAGGTGTTGTCGAAGAGCTAAGCTACATCATAAATTGAAAGCAAATCACAACTAACTTCCGAATAGTGGCCCGCTTGTTGGAGTTGTCGAAGAGCTAAGCTACATCATAAATTGAAAACAAACTTCATCCCCTCCTCAACTGCAGTATCTCTTTATAAAACTTATCAATAATTACAAATCAATAACTGTCCCGAACAGACCGGCCCAGCTATGCTGCTTCCATTTGCATAAAAACCAGAGCCAGCAATATGCAGCCTTCCTGTAAATAACAATATAATAATCATTACCGGAACAGTTTTTGATTATTCCATTCATCACCCAAACTGCAAACCGTATGAACCCCCGTCTTAGATCAACATCATCAAAACTATATATCCTTTTACTATTTTTTTCACTGCTGGCGAACACCTCTTTTACTCAACAAAGCAAGTACATACACGCCGCATTTACAGGAACACGCTGGGATCCCAGCTCCATGATGGGAGGCGGATTGGAAAGAACAGAAATCATTCTGTATTTCCGGCCGGATGGCACTTATAGCACTACCCTGGGTAATGGCTGGCAAACTGATATCAGCGGCCATTATACAATCTCCAACGGCACCATCAAACTCATCGATTCCAAAAACCAGGTTGAATCTATCCCTTATGATGGAAGCGGCAGTTTCTGGTATAATGGCACCACTATTTTTCAAAAAAAACCTGCCAATAAGATCCCACCGGGCTATTACAGTTTCAGCTATTCTTCCGGCAGCGGCGGCATCGGCTCAGGCACCAATGCCCCTTATGTTGGGAACAGGGCCCACAAAGGAATACAGTTTAACCCTGACGGCAGTTTCAGTTCCGGCGCATCAAGCTCTACTTATATTTCCGGTGGGAATGTAAGCGGCCATGGTAACAGGAAAACAGAAGCCGATGGCACTTATACCATCAAAGACGGAGTGCTTACACTTCACTTCAAGAATGGAGAAAAAAGTGTGAACAGTTGCTTTACGTCGGATGCTGTTTCATCTATCGTCGTCAACGGCACTACCTACTATGCCGATGAAGATAAAAAAAGCACAACAAAAGAGCCGGATACAAAAACCAAACCCGCTGCATCCTCGGAAGATGCACGCAGCGGACTGGCTTTTTTGAAAAAAGCCAATCTCGCCAACGGAGGAAAATACCTGGATGAAGTAAAGACAGTAAAACTTGAGTCCTCACTGGGGAATGGAGCCTTGCAGATAACTACCCTGCTCGATCTGCCACAACAAAAGATACGCTGCGAATACAGGAAGCAAGGCCAACTGATCGGCATCGAGCAGACGGAAGGCGATGCAGGATGGGAATGGTCCAACGGTAAATTCACAACGCTGTCTACAGACAGAGTCAAAGAATTACAAAGTGCAAATTTCTCGGGGATATTCAGTTTGCAGGAGTCGGTGTTGAACAGCGTATCTATCATATCAGCACCCGGGACCAGCAATAATCAAACAAGTATCATCATTTTCAGGGAGGGTAACTACACGGCTATGTTATTTGATAAAGAAAACCGCCTGACAGGAAATTCCAGCAAAATAAACAACAGGATCATCACACGTTCTTTTTCAGATTTCAGAAAAACGAAACAGGTTCTTTTGCCCTACATAGTTAAGGAGATAAGGGATAATAAAACATTTACTTATCAATACAGTTCCATTGAACTGAACCCTTCATTAAGCGCCAATGATTGGCTGAAGCCAAAATCTTAAGAGCAATCCCTGTTGAAGTTGTTATATTAGCTTCCTGATGCCAAAACATCAACATATTGCCATGTCTGAACACAATCATGACTGCAACAACACCCGCAAAAAAACGCATAATAGCCTCATCTTTCGTATTACCGGAATGAAGCTTATTGTTTCAACGATCCTTCTCCTTTTCCATTTCTATGCTGGTGCTGCCGATAGTATTTATATCCGGATAAACCAACTCGGATACACTCCTTCATCATCGAAAATTGCAGTAGCAGGGATCAAAGCAAATACTTCTATCAGCAGTTTTGAACTCGTAGATGCTGCCAGTCATAAAACCGTACTTAAAAAGACCACCGGTAAAAATTTTGGTCAATATGGACCATTTACCAATACCTACCGGCTCGATTTTTCCACATATACAAAGGAAGGAACGTATTATATCAAAGCAGGAAATGCAACTTCCGGCTTATTCAAAATTGCAGGCAACGCTTATGCGGGCACAGCAGATTTTGTGCTCCGGTATATGCGCCAGCAAAGAAGTGGTTACAATCCCTTTTTAAAAGACTCTTGTCATACCAAAGACGGCTATATCGTTTACGGGCCAAACGAAGGGGCATATATGAATGTTACCGGTGGCTGGCATGATGCTTCGGATTACCTTCAATACAGTACTACCTCTGCAAATGCAACCTATCACTTACTGGCAGCCTATCGTGATTTTCCCATTGTTTTCAATGATGCTCACCAGGCGAACGGAGACGATGGTTCCAATGGCCTGGCTGATGTGTTGGATGAAGCCCGATGGGGGCTCGACTGGTTGCTGAAAATGCATCCGCGGGAAGACTACCTGTTCAACCAGATTGCCGATGACCGTGATCATACCGGCTACCGCCTGCCCACACTTGATTCAGTTGATTATGGTTATGGAAAGGGCAATGGAAGACCCGTTTATTTTATTACCGGCGAGCCACAGGGTCTCGGGAAATATAAGAACCGGGCAACCGGCTTCGCCTCCACTGCGGGAAAATTTACCAGCGCCTTTGCGTTGGGTGCAACGCTGCTCAGCGGCAAGGATACTGCACTGGTACCTTTATTAAAAAGGAAAGCACTGTCTGCCTATGCATTGGGCAGAGCCAGGCCGGGAGTGGCACAAACCGCCCCTATGCGTGCTCCTTATTTTTATGAAGAAGATAATTGGGTGGATGATATGGAACTGGCAGCCATAAATCTTTATCATATCAACCGCGACACAAGCATGTTGCAACAGGCGCTGCAATATGCAGAACAGGAAAAATCAACCCCCTGGATGGGTGCTGATACTGCAAGACACTACCAATGGTATCCCTTCCACAATTTTGGCCATTATGAAATTGCCAGGAACAGTTCCGGCAGCATGAAACAGCAGATGATATCCTATTACAAGCAGGGAATTGAAAAGGTATGGGTAAAAGCAAACCATAACGCGTTCTATCGCGGGATTCCCTTTATCTGGTGTTCCAATAATTTAACGACCTCCTTCGCGATACAGTGTATTTTATACCGTCAGCTCAGTGGGGATAATAGCTATCTCGAACTTGAGCAGGCCTGTATCGACTGGCTGTTTGGCTGCAATCCATGGGGCACGAGTATGGTCTGCGGCTTACCGGCGCAGGGCGATTCTCCTGCAGATCCGCATTCCTCTTTGTCGGAGATTTATCATTATCCTATTGATGGTGGACTGGTAGATGGACCGGTTTATGGCTCCATTTACAGGAACCTTATCGGCATTCACCTGAAAGCTCCTGATGAGTATGCAGCCCTGCAATCTGATTTTGTGGTGTATCATGATGATGCCGGCGATTACAGTACCAATGAACCAACGATGGACGGCACAGCTTCGCTGGTATACCTGATGGCAGCACTTGAACAGCAGGCTTTGCCGAATGCAGAGAAAGACCGCTATGGCGCTATCAGGAGAGGTGATACTGCTTCTAAAAAAATGGCCATCGTGTTCACCGGTGATGAATTCCTGGAAGGTGCAGATTTTATCGGCAATACCTTATCAAAGTATCACCTGAAAGGTTCTTTCTTTTTCACCGGGAATGCATACCGCAATCCATCATTTACCAAAGCCATAAAAGAGTTGAATCGTCAGGGTCATTACCTGGGTGCTCATTCAGATAAGCACCTGCTATACGCTGACTGGAATGATCGCAATAAAACACTGGTCACTGAAGAAGCGTTCCGGCAGGATATCGCCAATAATTTCCTGGCAATGCAGAAAGTTGGAATAGCAACAGACAAGGCTAAATTTTTCCTGCCGTCGTATGAGTGGTACAATTCCGCGATCACCGAATGGAGCAGGAAAGCCGGGTTAACCCTTATTAATTTCACAGCGGGTACCAGGTCGGCTGCTGACTATACTTTTCCAGCGATGGGCGATAAGTATCTCAGCTCGGAAGCTATTTTCCGTTCTATTACCGAATATGAACAAAAAGATCCTTCCGGTCTCAACGGATTCATCCTGCTGATCCATGCCGGCGCAGGCCCTCAGCGAACCGATAAGTTTTTTCACAAACTGCCGGAGCTGATCAATTATCTGAAAAAGAAAAATTATAAGCCGGTGAGGATAGATGAGCTGTTGAGTGATCAGCATTAAAGATATCGATGAGGCCCTGCCTTCAATATTTCCTGTGTGCTCCCTTTCATTCAAACGCCTCTTTTCATTTCCGCTTCAACGTCAATACCGTTATCTCCGGCCACACTCCTATCCTTCCTTTCAGGCCATGATACCCGAAACCTCTGTTCACATAAAGATATTTCCCTTCCTGCTCATAAAGCCCGGCCCATTGCTTATACACATACTTGATCGGGCTCCACTTAAAACCAAACAATTCGATCCCAAACTGCATACCATGCGTATGCCCGGCTAATGTAAGATGAACATGCTGATGATGATCGATGGTCACTTCATCCCAGTGTGAGGGATCATGCGACAGTAATATTTTGAATGCATCATTCGGTACGGCCTCCGTAGCTTTTTTTAAGTCGCCATATTTGTGAAAGCCGCCTTTACCCCAGTTTTCGACACCTATTAAAGACACCGTTTCATCCTGTCTTTTTATGGTTACCGCTTCATTCAATAACAACGTAAAACCCATTTCCGCCTGGATCTCTTTTAACCGGTCCAGGTTGGCCTCCTTTGCTTCTTTCGTTTCCCAGCGGATATAATCGCCATAATCATGATTGCCCAGTACGGAATATTTGCCGTAGGGTGCTTTCAGGGTTGTGAAAGCAGGGATCCAGGGTTCCATCTCGATCGCCATGTGATTAACGAGGTCGCCGGTGAATAACAGCAGATCGCTATTCTGGGCATTCACCAGGTCGATGCCTTTTTGTACACCCCTGGCCCCACTGAAACTGCCGGAGTGGATGTCGGATAATTGAGTGATCGTAAAACCGTCAAATGCTTCAGGCAGGTCGTGGAAGTACAATGTTTCCCGTCTCACTTTATAAAAATGCCTGCCGCGGGTTAATCCAAAAAGGGTTATAAGAAACATCAGCAATGCGAGGGCCACTGCCATCTCGCTAACATAGATGCTTCTCGGAGGAAAACCTTGCAGCAAGCGGACGAGATCTTCTGCCAGCAGTACCGGCGAAGCCACTAATTTGGGAATAAAGACCAGCAACACGCCAGACATCAGCCCGGCTATCCAGCGTTGAGCATTATGACCAGCTCTGTGTATAGATATAATGGATATCAATCCACCGAGCAGCAACAGGTCTAACAGCCAGTAGCTGACATGCAGCAACGGATTTTGCGTCAGCGTGGTAACGGCCTGGTAGAAATAGAGATCAGCTACCAGGAAGAGGAGTAATATCCACAAAAGCCTTTTAACCATAAATGTGTTCAGGCAAACAGCCCGGTAAGTAACAGCAACATTTGCTCCATGTTCATTGTTGCGTCAATTTCGTTTTTAACATATAACTGGGAGAAAAATAAGGTGATCGTTGTTTTTGTTCATGCAAATGATGCATCTCTTTTCAGTTGATCTTTCTCCAAACCGAGGTCTGTAGTAAAAGAATTTTTACTGATTCTTCAACTTTATTCAAAATTTCATGAGATCGTCAGGGTCAAGGTTGCGAAGTCCGGGTGTATCGGGGAAGTTCATAGTATGAAGGTAATAGTTCAGGTTTTGATAGTCTGGTGCTTTATTGCCTGCCTACGGGGTTAAATCAGATTATCCATACAGCTTAATATAATATTTATAAAAGTGATAAATGATATAAAGTAGGTAAAAATATAACCGTGGAGAAAATTTTCAATCTTTTTAGAAATATCCCTATTATTTAACAAAACCACATTGAGGGATATAAATCGCTTTAAAAGACTATTTATCGCCTATAGAGATTACAACCTATTCATATTCAATATTTTGACTTTGCTATTTTTAATCTATGGCGGAAAAGCAAAGGATAAAGTATAATTCGATCAAAGCAGCTCTTGCAAATGCACGTGTAAAGAATAAGGACCTAGCCGCCTATCTTAATGTCACAGCTCAACTCGTTTCAAAATGGGTTACCAATACTAACCAACCTTCTATTCAGATGTTTTATAAGATCGCCGGTTCTCTTAACGTGGATGTCCGCACATTGCTGGAACCCAATGACCTCAAAGGTGATCGACCCGATCTACCTATTGAACACCCTGCTCCCCGTAAAAAAACAGATTAAGCATTATCTTTTATTCTTTAACATCATGGAACAAAAAAAGAAAATCTACAACCGCATTAAAGCCAACCTTGCACTTCACCAGGTAAAGAATAAAGAGCTTGCCGAGCATTTGGGAGTAAGCGTGCAGACCGTGTCAAAATGGTGTACTAATTATAGCCAACCTTCGGTACCGCAGTTGTTTGAGATCGCAGTCTTTCTTCAGGTGCCGGTTCCTGAATTGCTCGAACCTGTTAAACTGCGATAAGAAAAACAGCAGGAAAATCTAGCGGCTGTTCATTTCAGGATGATCGATAGCGGTAGCTTGCATACCCCGCCGGAATACCCTATCTTTCTTCACTCTCTCTTTATTTTTTGCCCAGAGATAAATCAAATACCCGGAAATAGCTACTATGATAGCGATAGTTAGTCTCATCAGGTGTTCGATTAAAAGGAGCTTTGAAAGTACAAATTGAGAGAGCTATTTCATAGTTTTAGGAGAATTATTTTGTGTCCATGACAATGTGAGGATAATTAATTATCCAGCAATGTTGTTGATAGGTTGCCTAATCCTTTCCGGTCAGGAAGAGGCGGAGGTAATTATTTAATTTATCCTATCCCAAAATCCTTCTCCAATAAACCGTTTACTAATTCCTTTGTATTAAACCCATTCTCCACCAACGTATCTGCAATGTCCTTCCCGCAAATAAAAATGATCGGATGTTTATCAGATCGTACTTCTTCATACGCTTGACGAGCAATAATAGACGTCGTCACCAATACTCCAAACTGCCGGTGCCTGATCCGGGAGATCAATCGAGCAACCTCCTTCACGCCAACGGTATTAGCGGATTCAGTTGTAACGAAGGGAGGCCGGTAACATTTCGCTTCCAAGGAAAATTCTGCATACACCGGATCTTGATGCAATCCTAATACATATTTGCCGATGGCGTCGCGGCCGCCATCGATCGTGCCACGGGTGATCTCGTCGATGATCACACGCTGGTCCATCATTTGGAAGATACGGGCGGCAAAGGCTTCGAAGGCAATCGGACTTTCTTTGAAATAATGCCAGACAGTGCTGAGGATCTCTATCTTTTGGTTGGAGTCGGGTGTTTGTTGTTTTTCTGTCCTGATCAGGGTAGTAGCTTCCGAGGTCAGGGGCGTGTAGATGCCTTGATCCATCCATTTTCTCCAGGGCTGGGGAGCATTGATGCTAAGAGGCTCGCTATTCAATAAGTCAGTGATCCATTCTCTTTTGACCACTGGCACATCCAGAACGGTAAAAATAGCCTTATAGTTTTGAAAGCGTTGTTGGTTGGTGGATTTCCAGCTGGCTGTCAGGTCTTCGGTCTGCGGCACGCCGGGAAAGCCAGGCACGGCCAATCCTTTGAACTGCACGGAGCGGCTGCTGGATGGCGTGGGATATTTCATGAAAATGAAAAATGCCGGGACGAACTTGCGGTCAGGTAGGTGCAGGGCTTCGAAGGTCTGCTGCAGGATGGTGTTGCCGCCACGGGGTGTATCATGGAGTTCGTGGCCGGGTGTTTTATTATCGCCGAAGTAAATGAATTGGCCAGTCGTTAATTCCAGTCGATCGGGCCAGTCCTTGTCGTCACCACTTGTATAGAGCACTACGATCTTTTTATTGGAGCCTTTGCCGGCGAAACGGAATCCGCCTTGGTTGCCGACAGGGAGCAGTCTTGCTAAAGGATCGCTGCCGGCTCCGATCTTGTTATCACCTTCGTAGACGGCATCGACGATGAGGTCGGCGGTGGAGAGATCGGAAAATGGAATGATGCGAAGGGTGGACATGCGGGTTATTTAGACAATTTTCTTATAGACCAAGACGATTTGCTGTTGGCGTAAGAGTGTAAAGATACAAATACGTAGAAAAAAGTCTAGCAAACGGGTAATTTTTGAGCCGTAAACGATTCAAACATCTATCTTGTCTATATTCACCTAAAACCCCACCTATGGCTTCCTGCATTATTTGTGGTTCTTACACAAAATTCGAAAAAGGTCTCTGCTACGACTGCTATTACGACAAAGAAAATAGGAAAGCCCTATCAACCGGAATGACTGATCGCGAATATCATTTCCGATTTAGCATGATCAAAGGAAGAATTGCCGAAACATTGATACAAGAATTGTTCTTGGCCCTTCGCTATAAAGTCTTCAAATACGGGATGGAAAATACAATTCCCGGGATCATGGAATTATTGCAGGGCGTCGAGTCTCCAGAAGCAAAGGAAATCAGCTCCATGCCGGATCTTGTTGTTCAGAATCCGAAAACAAAGTTGATTCACTTTATTGAGGTGAAGTTCAGAGCGGATGGAAACTTTCGCAGGGAAGATCTTGCAAAAGAATATCCGTGGAAAAACGCCTTTATCGTTGTTGTTTCAAAGAAGCACATCAAATGTGTGTCGTTCGTTGAGTTGGAGAGAGGCGTAGAGATAACACCGATATCAAAAAACTATCTTGGAGATCGGAAGGAATTTGAAACGGACAGGAGTATTATTATAGAGTTTTGTGAATTTGCATTGGATTTCTTTGAATCAGTTTGACGATATGGACAGATTTTTAAGTAAACACATTTCATTTCAGTAATGCATCGAAAAAAGATTTTCTCTACATCAGACGAGGCTTCTCAGATGCCATATTTGGATCTATCGAAAAATCAATAACGAACTGACGTTGTTTTAATTGACTTTACTGACTTCAATGGCAGCAAAGGCCCCCACTAAATTTAGATTAGAGATAGTTCAGGAAAATGATCGGTTTTACAAATGCTTATTCAATTAAGGATTTGTCATAGACTTCAACCGTTTTCACCAGCGCTTCCCCATGTAGAAATATATCATCCACTGTTAAAATCTCCAGCCTCGTTTCCTTCTTCTGTTCATCAAAAATCCCAACATACCGCTTCGATCCATTCAGGTATAACCTGCAAATCGGCTTCCTGTTATTATCATCCAACAAAATCGCGAAGTAAGATTGCGCATCTCGATGAACAACCCGGCCCGGCTTGATCTTCTGCCGTAATATCGCTTTCACGATCTGATAGCCTTCCAGCTCTTCTGCTGTCGTTTCGATCCGGTTGTCTTCAGGTGGCTTAGTGTTTCCCTGCTGGGTAACGACAGCCGTTCCTTCATGTTCCTTTTTCAAAGCAGCCTGCAATCGCTCAGTGATCAAATCATTGATATATTGCTGCAGTGACTTTTTAGTAAGATTACTGAACGTTTCGATCACGCGAGTTGTCAGCATTCCCGGATAGATCTGTTTCGCAAAATGCCGCACCAATCCCTCCGTTGGCGTCTGGAACTCGACCGCTATCAGCGCTTTCAATTCATTCATGAACTTGAGATCACTCGCCGTGCTTTGAATGCTGTCGACATCAAAGTATGATTTGTGGAATTTCTTCAGCTCTTCCACCTGGGTGTCTTTAATATCAGTGACACTGAATTCGAAGAATGGCTTTTCATCCATCTTATTCGGCTGAACAAGATCTGTATAGAATCGATAGATAATGCCATTAGAAAGCAATCCAAACTTTGCAGAAGTCGTATGAAAGTACCGGAAGAGCTGTGAATTGTGCGGATCCAGGCCTTCTCCCCAATGCTTGCATTCCACAAGGATCGCGGGTTGCCCATCTTTCATAATTGCATAGTCAACCTTCTCCCCTTTCTTAATGCCAATGTCGGCGATGAATTCCGGCATTACTTCAAAAGGATTGAATACGTCATAGCCGAGCAATTGGATGAAAGGCATGATAAAGGCATTTTTGGTGGCCTCTTCTGTGCGGATCTCATCTTTGAGTTTTTCAACGCGCTCGGAGAAGAGCTTGATTTCATCTTTGAAGTCCATGGTAATTTTTTTTATAGTATTAGGTATATGATGGCCTGGGATACTTATCAAGTGCGGCTTCAGGTTCCCATGTTTGCTAAAAGATCAAGTTTACGCTTTTGAAGTTCCATGTGGTGCCGGACCACTTTTTCATAATCGTTTTCCTTTTCATTAGCCTTGCTTAACAACACAAGCAGTTCAAGTCCGAGGAGGAATACAAACCATAGTATATACACAAGACGGGCTGATGTGGATTTCTTGAGCAGTGAAAACATAATATTCAATTCATCAAGGAATCCAACCTTTGTATTGATCTGCTTCTCGGCTTCCGGCCGGCTGTTTAGAAGCATGCTGTCCTTTGCCAGTTTTTCATTCCGCATTTTTTCAATGATCTGACGGATGGATCTTGCGCTTTCAATTTTGGGATTTGGTTGCTGAGATGCTGTGGTGATCGTTTGTATTTCCGATGGAAGCTTGTGCCCATTCGAATCAAGACCGCGGGATCTTTGTATTGAGCTGGTCACATAGGAAGTAATATGTGGTTTCTTTGATATTTCGGAATCGAGGCTTGCTACTTCCTTTTCCTTAACAGTGATCATGGTATCCAGTGATTCCAGTTGGGCCCTCAGGTCCCTTGTTCTTCTTTCAACAACAGAATCAACCCGGTTTTGGATAAAGCTCATTTTCTCCAACTCAATATCGTCCTTGAAAATGATCTGGTCCACGACCACCGCACCAAGTACTGCCATCATCAGTGCAATGAGCAAACGGGAGATAAACAGGAATAATGACGGGTTTAAGGAAAGAACGATCTGACGTTCGATCTGAATCACGATCAGTACCATCAATGCAGCTCCTGCGGCAGCGCCCCATGAAGTGGTATGCAGATAGCGCTGTGTAAAGGAAAATCCGACAAATGCCCATACGATGCAAACAATCAATATAGCTGCCGTATATTTTTTTAGCGACTTGGCTGAAGCCTCACTGCATGACCGTAAGATCATATAGTTATATCCGGTTAAAAAGCAGCCAAATCGTATCCACCAATTTTTCATAAACTTCCTTTTTTAGAAGACCTCTTTCAGAATGGAATGTCCTGTAATAGCCGCCAGGCCGTTCCTGAAGCCCCGTGTATAGCTGATCAGAATTCCCTGTCCCGGTCCTTCGTTGTTTTTAGCCTGCAACTCTATTTCCTGCACCTGCTTTATATGACTCTCGGCCGTTTCTTTCTTTGTCGTCAGCTCCTCCACTGTATCAATCATACCACTCCGTGCCCGGCTCGCAATATGGAAATCAACCTGGCGGATGAAGTCCTCATAAAAGATCCTGACCTTTCTGACAGTTCGCTCAAACTCATTTTTGATGGCATTCAGATTTTGTTCAAGATGCGAGCCATCCGGGTTTACCAACGCATCATCGTATCCCTTTCCTTCATGATTTTGCTCCAGAAATGCAAACAGAAGGCTGATGCCTTTGGCTTCTCTTACAGTGCTTGCCGGCTCATCGCTTGACGTTTCGGTAGGTTCTTTTTGAATAAATAGATCTTCAGACACTTCGGCATTTTCTGTAACCGGAGCTGGCTGATCTTTTTTTGAACCGAATAAAAAACTAAGAAATCCCATGATGCTTATTTTAAATATTGATGGTTGGTACTTTGTATTTCCTATGGCCTTTGCGGTTACATTGCTCACACAAAGTGATCAGTAGCTTGTCTTCATACTCCCAGGGAAGTTTGAACTGATTCTTGCGGACCACAAAGTGATACTGACGGTGATGGACCTGCAGGTTTTGAGATGATCCACAAACGCGGCAGCGGTGCTGATCACGCAAGAGGATTTCTTTGCGGCGGGTGATCCATTCACGTCTGAACAATAAGCCGCCTACATAACGGCCATGGCGCATAATGAAAGAAGTCGGCGTATTGGCTTGTTGATGTTTAAGACCTCCATTTCCCCGGACGAACCGGCGGTAAGGCTCATCGTTCATAAAACGGATATAACGATAGCGGTTTGACTGCGAATCATTCATAAAATAAGGTTCAATGGTATGGTTGGCCAATTAATACAGCAGTTGATTTGGCAGTAAGTTGAACGGTAGCATCATCTTTACGGCAGCATATTCATTGTAATACCACACTGATCAACAGGCGGGCCAGTATTACGATCGATGCGGCAACACTAAAACCTCCCGTTATGCCGGTAGCGAGCCGAGACAGATTACTATGGTAGATCTTGTACTTATTCTGAAACAGCCAATCTGCAAGCATGATCATCAGACCAGCCAGTAACCAATGCCACCCGGCAGACTTAAGAAAAATGCTGGCCGGTATCCCTGCCAAATGGCCAATACTGGCACCAAGGCATCTTGCGCAAAAAGGCATCGCTTTGCCCTGAACTTTGAAACAGCGTGCTGGGATGCCATGACAGCCCCAGTGAATCTGGATTGTTTTCATATTACCAGCTATGGCGGCACTTCAAACAGGTAATACGGACTTTGTTTTGTTTGTGTGTACCGCAGAGCAGTCCGAGAGGCCCCAGTGCGATCGCACCGCAACAACCTTTGGCCCCGCTAAACCCCTTTTTGTCGGCATGGATCTGTGTTGAGCCGCATTTTGGGCAGCGGATGGCATCTTCTGTTTGAGAGGCAGACTGGATCGTTTCGTTCATGGTTAAAGTTTTAGGTGGATGAGAATGGTGGTTCGTAAAAGAAGGTCTTCCTTTCTGCAAGACATTTATCTATAGCGTAAATAATTTAGCGTTGATGTTGCCAGCAATAAATTCCGGTTTTTATTAAGCGCTTACATCGTGTTCCCTTTTTTGTAATCGCGTTACATTGTTCTTTGACGGCGGGTGGCTTTGCGTTTGTTTTTACCACACCGTTCTTAGAAGAATCGCAAACTCCACAGCTCCCGCCAGCATTGCATAGTTTACAATAATTACATGATAAGCAGGCTGCACAGGCGGAATCTCCGTAACATCTAAGTATACTGGGCGAAGAATTTTCAGACTTAACCGGTTTCGTGTCATCGCTGCAACTTGCAAAACACAGGATGAAGAATATAAGGACCGGCAAGAATGAGATCTTCATGGACGGCGACATTCTTATTTTACCGTTCATTATAATACTTCATTTTAGTTTGTTTTAGTGCTACGAAAATATTCTATGAGTTGCGAGTTTTTTTACGGGAAACCGTAAATGATATATTTGTGGAGGAAATATTTAATCCCGTATTAATGCAGTTCCATAAAGAACCCTTCACCTGCGAAGGTTAAAAGGATGAGATCGGCTGTCGCTAAATATGTAGAGTTCAATCAGATAATTCCCATATCCTTACAAAACACAATCAACTGCTCGTTCTTCGTAAATTCAAACACCTCTTTCATTTTCTTCAAACGTTTTTCCACATTGCTTAACGAACATTTAATTTGATTATCCAGCAAACTATCCGGGATGCTTTTCTGAGGCACTCCCTGGGCGAGTAATGAAATGATCGTAATATCCAGATCAGTGAAGTCGTAGGAATGCTGATTTTTTATCAGGTCAGCCAGGTGTTTTGGATAATGTTGCTGATTATGGGATATTTTTTCAAATGCGATCTGTAATTCTTTTGCATCATTTCGCGCCTTGCGTACATACCCATCGATGAATTGATTTTTAAACAGGGAATCGATCACCGCAGGTTTATTTTCAGCGGAGAAGATCAGCACTTTTAGTTCTGGCTGCACTTCTCTCACCGCAGGGATCAACTTTGCCCCTCCGGAGATTTTTTGCGGCTTGTCATCCGGTTCAAAATACAAGTCGCAGATCAGTAGATCGTATGACTTTCCTGCTTTTTTAGCATTCGTAATCTTTATTAATGCATCGTCGCAATAATACACGTAATCAACTTCTTCCACACCGAGTAATTCCAGCGTCTTTTGAATGGAGATATTTGCGCTTTCCTGATCTTCAGCTATTAATACTTTTTTGATCATTGGATAAGATTGGAATAAGGATTTTGATCTCTGCACCGTTGGCAGTTTCCTTGGCGAAAGTAATTTGCCCGCCAATTTGATTTATACGGGTTCCCGTACTTTTTAAACCATTTCCTTTTCTGAAATTTGACGGAAACCCCTGACCATCGTCCTTATAGATCAATTCGAGATGGTTATCGGGTCTTGAAAAATGGATCACAACATGACGGGCTCCGCTATGCTTCTTCATGTTGACCATTAGTTCCTGTAATACTTGTTCAAGTTCTTTGACAATCATGGATGAAATTCCTTTCCACAATTCTTCCTTGTTACCTACCACTGATATTTTGGTAGTGGGAGTAGCGAAAGAAGTTAGTGTCCGGCTTATCCGGGCAGGAGTATCGCCCTCTTTTTCAACCGGCTCATAGGAAATATCTCTTGAGTGTTCATAGAGGTATTCGATCTTATCAAGTAAGACTACTTTATCGATGGTCTCTGCATGTTCGATCTCACTCATGACACGGTAAAGTCCGTTTGCGACAGTATCGTGTATCTTTTGTGAGATTCTCAGTTGATTCTTTTGGATTGCCGCATGCGTTTCCAGTTTCATCTGCTGTCTTTTTTTACGGTAGCGCCAAAAGGCACCTCCTGCAATCAATATGGCCATCAGTATGCTTCCATATACCAGGATCTTCTGATGCAGGATTTGCAGTTCTTTTTGAGCATTATCTTTCTGTAAAACCAGATTCTCAGCTTTGCTTCTATCAGACTCATATCTTATCAGGGCAAACTGATTTTTTGCTGCGTTTTGGGTTGTTTGAACGCTGTCGCTTAAATGTTGGTATTGGCTGAACAACCTTTTTGTTTCCTGAACAGAAGCGAGTGGTATCAATTTTCGAAGCGCTTCCAGGCGGTCATCTGCGCTGTTTGTTTTTTGCGCGATTGCATACATCTTTCTTGCATAATACAACGCAGAGTCAGCATTATTCAACCGGTAGTAATCAAAAAGATGATTATAGCTGGCCGTAACACCAATATCGTCTTTTTCCCGTATGCGGATGCTTAAGGCGTTATAAAGATCCGGGAGAGGATTGAAGTTTCGATCTACTTCCCATTTTAAGCTGGCCAGGTTTGTTATTCTTCTTGCCAGGGCTCTTCTATCTTCGTCCTGGCTTGCCTTAATAGAAAGAAAAGTGCGTAATGCTTCTTTATAGTCGCCCTTTTCCCGAAGTGCTACAGCAATGTTGTTCCGGTAAACATTTTGATAGTCTGAGCGCGGCTGGGCTTTTATCGCGCGATCATAATAACCGATGGCTGCGTCATATTTCTTAAGCCCTACATTACTTCGTCCCAGATTATTATAGAGAGAAGCCATGCAATCCCGTTGTAAGCTATCTTCATTAAGAAGCTTAATGCCGGCAAGAGCGCTTTCCTGGACACCGAAAAAATCGCCGGCTTCCTGTTGAATTTCTGCCATATAGCCGTATGACAGTGCTATGAGAAAGCTGTCTTTTGAATTTTTAGTAACCTCGTTAAAATAAATGAATGCAGAGTCTGGTCTATTGGTAAAATAAAGAAAGTTTTCTCCTTTCTTAAAGTCTGCCGAAGTAGGGTATTTCACAGATTGAGACGCAGGAGACTGGCTTTTTCTTACGCATGCACAAGCAATCAGTACTATCAATAATAGCAGATGAATTCTCAAGGTTGAAGCTTTGGTTGGAGCGAAAATCTATAAATTTTCTGAAACTCAGCAAAGTCATTAAAAAAGTGAGGCAGAAAATTCTGCCTCACTCGCTTTTGAACACATCAGGACCCTGGAGGGGGCGGAGGTGGAGGCGGCTTAGGCGGTGTGCCGCCGGAGTCTCCGTTTCCATCGTCATCCATGGTTGTTACGATTATGTGTTGCAACGGGCAGTTTGTTTTACCCGGTATATGGTTTGGGTTATGGCAAAGCAATGCCCAAACAAGGAGAATGAACCCTGTCATTTTTTTAAATTTTAAGTATTGTGAATTAGCGGGCAGCAACGCTGTGTTGCCGGGCGCTGTTAGCGAAGGCCGATATTTCAGCCGGGGAAGTGGGAGTATGAATACGATCCGGTTTGCCGCTTCCCTGGCCAGTTTGCCGGGATCATATTGTGTACTCCTTGCAGATCTTTTACGCCGTAGCTACTTAGCGTGAATAAATCTGAGATTCAAAATTATGACGGGACAAACCCTTGACTTGCAGAGGATTCCGGGAATTCCGATGATTCCGTTCGTTCCGGTAAGAATTCCGGAAAGCGGAAGCGGAATGGCATGAAGAAGATTTTTTAGTAGCTTAATTCTTAAGCTTGTGCACAAGATCATACTGCCGAACCAATGAAACCTGAACAGATCCGGGAAACTCCTGAACTATATTATTAATTCCGAAAATTCCGGTTATGTATCAAGATTACCTGGACGCGATCATGAAACATTATGAGCAAAAGAAGCTCAACAATGAGCTTTCATTGAGACTGTTGAATCCAACCCCGGCTAAAATAAAAGACGAATGCGTAGCCGTTTATCAGTCGGGGCCAACGGAAAGAGACCTGAAAATGCTGGCCTCTTTCATGGAGGTGCGTGAAGGAGCAGACGTATTAAAAGCTATTAAAAGGGGACGGGACAAGTTCAAGCCTCTGGATAATTATTTGAAAAATGCCACAGAAAAAACCGAAGACAGGAATATCGAACTACTGGGCTGGCTATTGGATTTTGAGCCAAGGCCGTATGATGACCGTTACGATTATAAAAAAGATGTCGTCTCCACAACGAAAAAGACATTGGCAGAAGATCCGACAAAAGAGGGAGTATATGGCAAAGTTGTAAATCCCATCGAGCTTACAATCACAGCCATTCAACCTGAACCGATAAACGCTGAGCAAATTGGCCCAAAGCGGCCGACCCTTATTAAAAAGCTGGGATTCATCGCGGGAGGTTTGATCATTGCATCAGGATTAATTGCGGCTGTTATTTTCAATAACAAAGACAATAAGGGCTGTATGATTTGGGTCGGAGACCATTATGAGCGGGTGTCCTGCGATTCATCAGGAGGCATGGGGCTGGTGTTAGGCTTAGATGCAAACAGTATTCGTCATTTGCGCAGAATAACAAGGCCCGATACACTTACGGAAAAAGATATCGGCAAGGTTTGGTATAGGAAAAGAGGGGCTGATAGTCTTGATTTTTATACAACCGGAGGGAGAGATCCGGTGGACCCAAATCTGGACCTGAAGAGATTGACGGTTTATATTTTTGAAAAGTATTTGCGCAAGAAAAATTTAATAGATTCAAGTGGTACCCGGTAAATGTATTTGTTTGGACATACACAATGGAGCCTTGGAACCACCTTAATCCTTGCTCCAATCCTTCATCATATTTTTCACCTAAAATATCTTACAAATCCACCATGAGTAATTTCGACAAATTCATGCACTCCAGCGTTGCCTCTTATAGGCGCTCCGTGAGGGCCACCAAAAAACAGTCTGCCAGGGAAACTGCCCGAAAATACCGCGAGCAAAAGAAACTGGAAGACATAGCAGATGCCGTCACTGCCGTTAATGAGTACACGGACTACATAACCGTTTTAAAATCGGTGCATAAGGAAGCTGCTGACCCTGTTAACTGGAAAGAAATCCTGAATGACGTAGCACCTGCAGCACCCGAAAAAACATCCGCCAATGAAGAAGCTGCAAAACGGAAGCTGTCAGCCTATAAGCCATCCGCGATCGATAAATTATTCGGCCTTTCGGGAAACAGGAAACGCAAGCTGGAAAAGGCTATAGAAATCGGTCGTGCCAACGACGAGCAGCAATATAAAGCGGCTGTAAAAAAATTTGAAGAAGATATTACAGAGTTTGAGTTTCTGCAAACGACTGCAAAAGGCATATTGAATAAGGACATCCAGGCTTATAGAGCAGCCATCGACTATTATGAACCTTTTAGTGAGATCTCTGAGTTAGGTTCAAAACTGGATATAGAGTTCCGTCAAGAAAATGGCACCCTCGACCTGCGCGTAAATGGACTGGACATCATTCCTGATTATGTTTTATCCCAAACATCAACCGGTAAGTTATCAAGAAAGAATATGCCTGCAGGAAGATTCCAGGAACTCTATCAGGATTATGTGTGCAGCGCTGTACTGAGAGTAGCGAGAGAAGTGTTGGCAGTTATTCCATTGAATTATGTAGTAGTGAATGCAAGCGGCACTTTGTTCGATTCTTCCACTGGTCATGAAGGCGAGCATACGTTGATCTCGGTAGTGATCACGCCGGAGAAACTTGCATTATTAAACTATGCTACACTTGACCCTTCTGACTCCATGAAGAACTTCCACCATAATATGAAGTTCGCCAAAACCGGAGGCTTTTCACCGGTTGAGAAAATCAATCCACAAACACTCATCCTCTAAAATCATCTTATGTTCTCCCGAAAGAAAATTGCCGCGCTTGAAGAACAAGTGCAAAATCTGCAGGCTGAATTGAACAACACAAAACAGGCACTGAGTACAAAAAAGCAGGAGCTGGCTGAAACTCAAAAAGAATTGCACCTGACGATAGATTCCTTACAGTCGTCTTCACAATCAAACCTTGAGTTACGCACCAAATACAAGCCGATCATTGATGTGGAAAAAGCCGTACTTGAGCAGCGAGCGGCTATAGATGAAGCCAGTCAAACTATCGCCGATCTCAATGATAAATATCAGCAAGCACTTATTATTCATCATTCTCTTGAGCAGGAGATCAGTTTGTTTGAGGATCATTTAGAGATCAATTCCTTTGGGTTATATAAGCCACAATTTAATTTTGATATATCAGATCAATTCAAAGTAGCCATTGAGGCAAACTATGAGGCGCAAAAGAAAATGATCAAGGAAGATACCGCTATCATTTGTCATACAGAATGGTCGGTAAGCGGTAGCAAAGCCGAAGGCAGAAAGATGACAGCAAAGTACAAGAAACTGATGTTATTTGCCTTCAACGGCGAATCTGATAGCTTGATCGCTAAAGTAAAATGGAATAATGCTGAGAAGAGCATTGACCGGATCAAAAAAGCATTTGAGTCGATCAACAAATTGGGAGAAACGCATAGCATTGAGATAACTCATCCCTTCTTTCAACTGAAGCTTGAAGAATTGAGACTCACATATGAATTCGAGCAGAAGAAATATGAGGAGAAAGAAGAGCAACGCCGGATTCGGGAACAGATGCGTGAGGAAGAAAAGGCACAACGTGAATTCGAACGTGCACAGCGCGAGGCAGAAGATGAGGAATACCGTTATCAGAAAGCGCTAGAGAAGGCAAAAGCAGAATTAAATGCCTCAACGCAGGAGAGTTCAACGATCCTCTCGGAGAGAGTTAGGCTGCTTGAACAGCAGTTGCAGGAAGCACATGAGAAAAAGGAACGTGCAATGGCGATGGCACAATTGACGAAGGTTGGTCATATCTATGTGATCTCGAATATCGGCTCGTTTGGTGAAGATGTATATAAAATGGGAATGACTCGAAGGCTTGATCCGCTTGATCGCATAAGGGAGCTAGGTGATGCCTCTGTACCATTCCTGTTTGATGTTCATGCGATCATTTATTCGGAGAATGCGCCACAGCTGGAATATGAACTTCATCAGCATTTTAATGACCGCCGGCTGAACCGGATCAATGGAAAAAAAGAATTTTTCCGTGTATCGCTGGAAGAAATTGAAGCATTTGTACTTAAGCACACCGGAACTGAGATACAGTTTACAAAAGTGGCGGAGGCAAAAGATTACCGGGAAACAATGGCAATGTTAGAGAAGTTGAAAGAGAAAGATTCATCTGTAATAAAAGGGCCTAAATTCCCTGGAGCGATAATATAAGATTTGAAGAAGACTTTGCTATCCATTGATCCTGATGAGCAGATCTCCTGGGAAGAACAGGTCATTGTAGACTGGAGACGGTGACGATAGTGAGGTAGACTCCTCAACGTATATTGTAGATCTAAGATTCCAGTTGTAGTTAAAATGAAAAGCCCATGTCAGCATTAACCTTAATGCGCTCATTCACATAATTAATGAATTTGTCTACTTGCACTTCGTTCTCAAAAGTTGATTTCGGAATGATCACAGCAAGGGGGCTTTCCATAAATAGATAAATACCTTGCTTTCCTGCTTCAACTTTGGTGAACGCACGCCATTTTATTCTAACCTTGGAGAACGTGTCGGTAGAAATAAAGTATTGTTCGGTTAATTCTACTTCCTTTTTTGTAAGCATTGGGCCGTTTTCTTTAAAATATTCGCCGTATTTCTTTAACTGTAGTTTAATAAGGAGAAAATAAATTGAAAGACCAATAGTCAAACAGATAATCACGACCGTTATATTTAGTTACTTACGGCTAGTAGTATTAATAAGCATAAGGCCAATAACGGACATCATAATAGCACCGAGGATTGCGCTGACTGTTTTATTTTTCCAGTAATAGTAGGAATTGTAGTCACCCAGGTCTTTGCGTGTAAGTTGGTATTCGATTTTCATCTGACGATAGTTGATTGTTCAATAGGTGGTGATGCAATATAATCTAAAACAAACATACTGATTGTTCTATTACCGGTGATCTACATACCGGCATTATAAGGAACCTGCATCTGGCCAGTTTGACCAATGAGAGTTTGGCGTCAAAGTTGGTTTGTATAAAGTTGTATCTCCTGTTGCCAGCACTTTAGCGATCAACTGCCAGGTTTCATAGCTTCCCGGTCTGTTCGAAAGCCATTCCTCCTTATTATGCACCTTCCGCGTTTGATCATGTGCGTGGAAATCGAATGCTTTCTTAATCTGTTCCTCGGATAGGCCAGCCTCTTTAAAGCGATCTATTTGCTCACCAAGCACTTCATTGAGTTGTGATTCAGTCGCCAGATGTGAAGTAAGATCAGCGATATCAAAATTATTCTGATAAAAATCGCGATGATACCATTCATCGATAACGAGTATCTTTTGCAATCCCCCGGGGATTGATTTATATAGCTCATCGTTTGTAACCCTGAAAAGATCACGGTATTGTGTAACCAGCAGCCGGCCCGCTTCTTCTGCAGCAATCTCGCCAGATTCAAGTTCTTTCAGGAAAATGCCTGCATCTTCGTATTCTTTTCTGGCATGCGAGAGTTTTATTTTTTCTCCTCTTACGACCCAGTGATCAGCTTCGGGCTTAAGACATTCTGCCTCAATGGTACGGTCAAAACTTTCTAATGTAATTGGATAAACGGCGTACGTATTAGAGTAATAATTACTTGTATATTCAAGATTGATCAGGCAGTTCCCATAATAGGTAATCTCCAAGCTGATGGAAACGCCACGCGGAGGATACCCCAGTACTTCGATCGCCAGCGCCCACTGATCGGCAGTGTTCCTGAACACATTTATCCTGGAATCGATCGGATAAACATAAGGGTGCCCTAATTCAACAAAAGCCGGATCGAGTCCATTACGGTAATTATCCAGGGCAGAAAGGATCTCTTGTTCTGTCGGCATATAAGCTGGTATATGCTGGTGAAATAACTGATAAATTCTTAAACGACGGCTATTTTCTTGTTGACAAGGGTTACCATTTGCCTTAAAAATAAAAAGGGGTGATGATGGACCTGGCTTTACTACACTTTAATGATCATAGATAGTAACTGCCACCCTACCGCACCAACGGCACCGTCCCCCTACGAATTATCACATTGCCCTTCTCATCCACCCCTTCCGCCAGCCATACAAATGTTTACGTTTTCGGCCGCACACCCCTTACACTTTCAGGTTCTGGAAGCTCAAAATAGCCAGTAAATAGCATATTCGAAACTTCATGGGAATTTTGATCAGGGACGTACAGAAATAAAATTGCCATGGCCAGTTAAGGGAAGGGATCGAGGTTGACAAGTGTGCGTGTTTACATGATTGTGCTGATGGAATTTTATGGGAAGACCTTTAGTTATGAATAATTTACAAGAGCAAACCTTTCATCGGCGTAGCACTTAATAAATGGCTACTTCTTTCTTGCCTGTAAATGAATACTCGCTGCCCGGGCTGCCATACCTTTTTGCTTTAACTGTTCCTCCACTTCTATCACTGCCTGCATCAGGTTATTCCTGGTATTTGTTAGGTCGGTAATGGCTTTACTGATCAGCTCCCATATGGGTTTCATTTGTTCAACCAGGGACTGCCCTTTTTCCGTCAATTGTATCAGCCGCTTTCTTTCATCCGTCTTATCTTTCTTTGAGCGGACGAGTTTTTCCTTTTCCAGTTCTTTTAATAAACTAATGGTTGACGGATGTGTATAACCAATCTCTGTTGCTATTTCCACTACACCCAGCAAAGGTTTATGATGAAGCGTATAAATAACGGGGAACCATTTAGGCTCAAACGCTATTCCATGGTCTTTATATATCTGTAGACCATCCTTGCGCATCATATCGCTCAGGCGCTGCAGCCTTGTTGCAAGGGCGAGAATGCCAGCTTCGTCAATTATACCCATATGGTGGTTTTTGCTAAAATTAATAACCTGTTGTAAATGTTAAACGATGGATTTCATCTTTGAATCAGCCTCTTCGGAATGATGAAGATGTAAATGGTAAAACATATTGTCCGCCTTCATTCTTGGGAAATAGGACGGAAGATCTTCCTGGGCAATACGATCAAAACCTTTCTTTTCATAAAACCGGTGTGCGGCTTTTAAGAGATCTACTGTGCCAAGGAAAAGGTCTGTTATATTATTGGCTTTACAGTAATTGATAAGTGTTTCCAGCAAATGGCCGGCAATACCATGTTCTTTGCCCCGCCATTCCTTTCGTACAAACATTTTGCGGATAGCGCCGCCCTTATGACCGATGCCAATTAAAGCGATGGTGCCCACCAGTTTTTCACCATAGAATGCGCCCCAGAATTTGCCACCAGTAGCATCGTAGTTTGTTTCAATATCGAGCAGGTCCGGTTGGCTTTCCAGGTTTACGGGCACATTGAATTCGATTTGCTGGATGGGCAGAATGAGATCGATGATCTCCTGGCAATGGGTATTGTTAAGAGGTTTGATAATGATCGGAAGATTCATAGAAACTATTTACTTCAAATATATGTAGTTAACTACGTATATAAAAACATTTTTCTTGTTCATAGTCCTTTCTCCCAACTTAATTTATTGTAATTAAACTATTTATGATTAAATAGACGCTGAAATAAGGCCAGTATAAAAAAGATAGGCAGCATTTAATCAAATAAAATTAAAACGTATGAGAAAGTATTTTTTGGGAGTAGTGGCTATTATAATAGCTATGTCCCTGAGTGCATTTACGAGCATTAAAAAATCTGTGGCTTCTGAAAATGCAATTCCCCTGTATTGGTTTGAGTATAATCTGGTCACGGGAACAGGTATATACCTGGATTATGGCGTACGCGAAGATTTTACCGCTGAATCATGTCATCTCGCTACATTTGGTCCAGATTGCCGCCGAGGATATCTGTTAACAGCCTTAGTCAATCAAACAGATCCCAATTGGGGTGTGATAAACGACGATCTGAACCAGGACCGCATCAAAAAGCATGAATAGCTAACGAGTAGGGTGGCCAATATGACAAGTGGCCACCCTATTTTAATTAATCCGTAATTACCAATACAGGCACTTTCATTTTTTGTTGCCGTAATGTTAATCCATTTTTTTTCAGCGCCTCTCTGAACAGGTCCATTCTGCGGGAAGCTATTACACCAGCATGAATAATAAAATTCATCGGGCCTGAATAGCCCAATCGGTTGATCACTGGTTGAGGTGAGCACATGAGCGAATATTTTCGAATAGTTGAAAAAACTTCATCGGCTGGCCAATGTTGCATCCGGATCAATGAATCCGGGCTTTTGATGGGTCTGCCTTTACTATTGTAAGGTGTTCCATTTCTTGATATAAAGACCAAACTGTCCAAAGCCTCCAGTACCCAGCAATCCCTTTCCAGGAACTGAACTTCAGCTTTGGCCCCAAACCGGAACGGCAAACTCTGCTGCATTAATTGGTAAATCCTGCCTGCAAGCGGCAACGGCACTCTCGAATCGTATGTGTAAATATGTTCGTTGAACCAGTTTACATAAGTTTCCTTGTCTCCACCTCGGAGAAAAGAATAAGCTGGAATCTTTTACGCGCACTTCTGTGGTCGCATCCATAAAGTCATATTTATCCTTCTCGTTAAAAGCGAGGCGATATAATCCCAAAATGGTAGACGTCAGGCGAAGTTGGTTGGATGGGCTGTCTTTTCCCGGCTCGGTATTTTCAATTTGTGGAATCTCGAACGGGTGATGGAAAAAGTAGGCATAAGAACCGATACTATCCAGCCAACGGCCACATCCTTCTGCTATTAAAGGAGTAGATGAGTCAAATCCTGTAAACTGGATCCTTTTTTTAAAAGAAAGCGGGATACCGGTAAGAAACTTCTGTATATTTTCTTCAGTGATATTCTCCAGCTCAGAAGCAAACTTAAGCACTCTGGCAGTATCGAACCAAAGCTCCCCTAAGCGCTTAAGCTTCCTGGTCAATGCTTTTTCGCCAGTAACCATTGGAACGATTTTAGGCCGAGGAAATTTATTTTTCCGCTTGAAAAATTTCCGTGTTGAATCCGCTGTTTCAGGGTTAATCAAAATTACCTGCAACCGGTCTTTGAACCTTTCCTGCATACTGTCCAGTAAAGGAAAAGCCTCAATGCAAGGAAGACAGAAATGCGCCCAAAGACTGACGAGTAAAGCTTTTCCTTTGAAATCAGAAAGCCGTAAAGTAGGACGATCATAATTCATCACTTCCTTAAATTCAAGATCCGGCCATTTATCACCAGGATATACGCTTTGCGATTTCGCACAGTGAACAGACATTGAAGCAACAATCAATAAATAGAATAGACGTAAATGCATACAGTAAGTTTGGAGAATAAAATTGCTTTGCATACCATTTTATCAAATGGCATCCAGCAAAAGATTAACTATTAGTATGAACGTAACGAGGGGAGATATTGACTAGTGGCAATATGAATGTATTGCTAATAGAATTTGGTCTATAGCTTTATTGGATTGAACCGGAGATATATTAAGGGGAACCTGCTTACCTCGCCTCCACTTCCATCGGCGGAGCCTTCTGTTCCAGGATATAATTCAATACCTTCACTGCTTCATTTTCTGTATTCACCAGCTCATGAAGCGTTATCCTGTCCAGCAACTGATCAACTGTATATTGTATCATCTGCCACAGAGAGCGGGCAGAACAATCAACTGAATTAGTACACAACCGCATGGTGCCGCTGTGCGATTGACAAAACCTTTTATCAAACAATACACCTCCCAGCGCTTCCAGTACGCCACGTATCCCGATCTCCCTCGCCTGACGGGCCAATACATAACCACCTTTATGACCCGGTGTGCTGTTGATAAAACCTCCCATGCGCAGGATGCGGGTGAGCTTCGCTACATAATGGCTGCTCAACCCCTCTGCTTCTGCCAATTGGGGAATACTCAGGCCCGCCTTGTCTTTACAACCGGCGATCCGTATAAGGATCCTCAATCCGTATTCTTCCTGTGCTGTGATTTTCATTTGTAAAATATCTTTTTTGAAGAAAAGTATCGCTACGGTCGCAACGAAACAGTTCTCACATAAAACCTAATTCTAATTGTGCAGCTTCAGACATCATACTTTTATTCCAGGCCGGCGTCCAGGTCACTGCTACATGCACATCATTCACGCCTTCTATCTGGTGCACTTTCTGGTCCACTTCCACCGGCAGGCTCTGTGCTGCCGGGCAGCTGGGAGCGGTCAGTGTCATTACGATTTGTACATTATTGAGCGGCAGCACAGACACTTCGTAGATCAGGCCCAGCTCATAGATGTTGACCGGCAATTCCGGGTCATAAATAGTTTGCAAAACATCAATTACCTTCTGTTTCAGTTCTTCTGAGTTCATCATCGCTTATGTAGTTGAGTGTTTTAATTTAAAACCTACAGCATAACTTTTGATCTGCTTCACCATCGACAACAGACCATTCGAACGCGTCTGCGCCAGGAATGATGTCAGTCCAACCTCCCGGATAAAATCCAGCGGCGCTGCAATGATCTCATCCGGCGTTCTGCCAGACAATACGCGGACCAGCATGCTGATCAGGCCCTTCACCAACACCGAATCACTGTCTGCACTGAAAAAGATCTTTCCGTCATTATAATCTGCCTGCAGCCAAACCGAAGATTGACAACCGCGGACCTTGTTTTCATCTGTCTTATATTTCTCATCGAGCGGTGGCAGCTTCTTCCCCAGGTCGATAATGTATTCGTATTTATCGTCATTGTTATCGAAGAGCGCAAACTCTTCGACGATCTCTTTTTCCGTATCTCGTATAGTGTTCATCCTTATGCCAGTAGTTTGATGGCTCTGTGCAAGCCCTTCACCAGTTCATCGATCTCTTCTTTTGTATTGTATGCTGCAAACGATGCACGCGTTGTTCCAGGAATGCAGAACCGGTCGATCAAAGGCTGTGCGCAATGATGGCCTGTTCTTACGGCAATGCCACGGGTGTCCAGCAGTATCGCAATATCCTGCGGGTGTATCTTGTCAATGATAAAGGATACCAGGCTCACTTTTTCCTTTGCCTGGCCAATGATGGTCAAACCGGGGATCTGCTGCAGTTGCTCTGTTGCATACTCCAGCAGTTCATCTTCATGCGCCCGCATTACAGCCTTGCCATTTTCATTGATAAAGTCGATCGCCGCTTTCAGCGCAACAGTATCTGCAATGTTCGGCGTACCGGCTTCATATTTATAAGGCAGCTCATTGAATGTCGTTTTTGCAAACGTCACTTCCTTGATCATTTCACCACCGCCCTGGTACACCGGCATTTCCTGCAGCAGGGCTTTCTTGCCATACAACACACCGATACCGGTAGGACCATACATTTTATGGGAAGAGAAGGCAAAGAAATCACAATCCATGTCCTGCACATCGATATCGAGGTGAACAGTTGATTGAGCACCATCCACCATCACCACTGCGCCAACTTTACGCGCTTCCGCAATGATCGCTTTTACCGGGTTCACTGTTCCCAGCGCATTTGAAACATGCACTATGGAGATCAGTTTTGTTTTTGGTGAAACAAGTTTCAGGAATTCTTCCCAGATGATCTCGCCTTTATCATTTACGGGGATCACTTTGAGCACCGCCCGTTTTTCTTCGCACAATACCTGCCAGGGAACGATGTTGGAGTGATGTTCCATTGTTGAAATGATGATCTCATCACCGGCTTTTACATTTGCTCTTCCCCAGGTGGCTGCCACAAGGTTGATACCTTCTGTTGTACCTCTTGTAAATATGATCTCTTCCCTGCTGGAGGCATTGATAAAGCTTTTCACTGCATCGCGGGTGGCTTCAAACGCAGCAGTTGCTTCTTCTGCCAGCGAGTGAATGCCGCGATGGATATTTGCATTGAAGCCAGTGTAATAGTTCACCAGCGCATCGATCACCACTTGCGGCTTTTGCGAAGTAGCCGCATTATCCAAATAGATCAACGGATACCCCTTCACCTGTCGCTTCAGGATCGGAAACTGTTCACGCAAGGCCTGCACATCGAATGTCTTTTTCAGTATGGTATCTGTTGTCGTAATCATGCTATTTCAAATTCAAGCCTGTCGGCGATTAACTGATCCACATAAGTACGGATAGGTGCCAGTTTGATCTTTTCAAGGATGTCGCCGGCAAAGCCATGGAGCAACATTGCTTTCGCTGTTTTTTCCGGCACACCTCTGGACTGGAGATAGAAAAGTCCTTCTTCATCCAGCTTTCCTACAGTACAACCGTGGGAACATTTCACATCATCTGCAAAGATCTCCAATTGAGGTTTTGTATTCACGCTTGCGGTATCTGATAACAAAACGTTCTTATTGGATTGGAATGCGTTTGTTTTTTGTGCCGGTTGTCTTACAAAAATCTTACCATTGAACACACCTGTTCCGTTCTCATCCAGCATTCCTTTATATAATTCATTGCTGAAGCAATGAGGTTCTACGTTGTCTACCACAGTGTGGTTATCGATCAGGGTATTTCCTTTTGGGAAATATAAACCGTACAAATGTGCTTCGCAATAAGATGCTTCCATTACGACGTTGGTATTGTTGCGCACGATACCACCGTTGAGGGAAATGGTAACAGCATTCACCAAACTCTTACCTGCCTGACGGATATGGGTGGTGCTTACCTGGTTGGCGTACTCATTTTCATTCTGGATCTTGCAATATTCAAGGATCGCATCTTTTTCCACCACGATCTCCATCACCTGGTTGGTCAAACTTTCGCTTTTGCTTACGCTGGCGAAAGTTTCTACGATCTGTATTTGTGCGTTTTCTCCCAGGTGAACCAGTGTGCGGGGCAAAGCCAGTACCTGTCCGTCAGTGATATTATAGATATAAACAGGGTGAGAGACGATCTTTCCTTTTTTCACCGCAGCGAATACAGCGCCTTTGGTTACAAAAGCTGTATTCAGGGCATTGATGCCATCTTTCAGGTAGTTAGCGCTGTGGTTGAAATGCTTGTTGGCGATGCCGGCATATTCATTCTGCAATGCTTCTTCCAGGGAGATCACGGTCAGTTCTTTCGAACGGATAGTGGAAAGCTCCGCGGAATACTGGCCATTGATGAATACCAGTTCGTTTGCTGCTTCGTGTCCGGGCAAACGGTATGCATCAATTGAGATGGATTTTGAGGCACCGATTTCAAATGATTTATTGAAAAACGAACCGATCCTTGTGTATTTCCATTCTTCGTGACGGGTAGTGGGGATACCCCAGTTGCTGAATGCAGTGAAGGCGTCCTGCCTTTTTGCACTCAGCTGGCTACCGCTGTCAGCAGACTGAAGCTGGTCAAATTGTTCTTTTATATAAGTCGTTGTGTCCATTACTTGTTTATTTCTGCAACCTGGTCGGCTAACTCGGCAGCATCAATTTCGTTTTTAATAAAATCATATCCTTTTTCTTCGAGTTCCAGTGCCAGTTCTTTCGGGCCCGATTTCACGATCCGTCCTTTATATAATACGTGTACGAAATCAGGAACGATATAATCCAGCAGGCGCTGATAGTGGGTGATCAGCAACACAGCGTTGTCTTTGCTGCGGAGTTTGTTCACCCCGTTGGATACGATACGGATGGCATCGATATCGAGACCGGAATCCGTTTCATCCAGGATGGCCAGTTTGGGTTCCAGCATGGCCATCTGGAAGATCTCGTTGCGTTTCTTTTCACCACCGGAGAAGCCTTCATTGAGAGAGCGGCTCAGGAGTGACTGATCGATATTCATCAACGCCATTTTCTCTTTCATCAGCTTCAGAAACTTCACAGCATCCAGTGGCTCTTCGCCACGGTATTTGCGGACTTCGTTCACAGCTGTTTTGATGAAATTGGTAGTGCTCAGGCCTGGTATTTCAACGGGGTACTGAAACCCGAGGAAGAGACCTTCGCCGGCGCGTTCTTCCGGTTCCAGATCAAGCAAATCTTTTCCGAGAAACTCAACAGAGCCGCCCAATACCTCGTAATCTTTACGGCCAGCGAGAACAGAGGCCAGGGTGCTTTTGCCGGAACCGTTGGGTCCCATGATGGCGTGTACTTCACCGGGCTTGATGTCGAGGCTGATGCCTTTTAAAATTTTTCTTCCTTCAATACCTGCTTGCAGGTTGTCGATCTTCAACATTTGAACTATATATTTTCTTTGTTATTATACTTAATCTTATCCTACACTTCCTTCCAGCGAAATCGCCAGCAGTTTTTGCGCTTCTACAGCGAATTCCATCGGAAGTTGGTTCATTACTTCTTTTGCAAACCCGTTGATGATAAGGGCTACAGCAGTTTCTGTGTCCATACCACGCTGGTTGCAATAAAAGAGTTGGTCTTCCCCGATCTTGGAAGTAGTTGCCTCATGCTCTACCACAGAGCTGTTGTTTTTTACTTCTATATAGGGGAATGTATGTGCGCCGCATTTATCACCCAGGAGCAACGAATCGCACTGGGAGAAGTTGCGGGCATTGGTTGCGTTTTTATTTACCTGTACCAGTCCGCGGTAGCTGTTGTTGCTGAAACCGGCGGAGATACCTTTTGAAACGATGCGGCTCTTGGTGTTTTTGCCGAGGTGCATCATTTTGGTACCGGTATCGGCTTGCTGGTAGTTATTGGTCACGGCAACGGAGTAAAACTCACCAACGGAGTTATCTCCTTTTAATATTACACTGGGGTATTTCCAGGTGATGGATGAGCCGGTTTCCACCTGAGTCCAGGAGATCTTGGAGTTATCGCCTTTGCAGATCCCGCGTTTGGTCACGAAGTTGTAGATCCCGCCGTTCCCGTTTTTATCGCCGGGATACCAGTTTTGTACGGTAGAGTATTTGATCTCTGCGTCTTTCATGGCGATCAGTTCCACCACGGCGGCATGGAGTTGGTTCTCATCGCGCATGGGGGCGGTGCAACCCTCGAGGTAGCTGACGTAGCTGCCTTCATCTGCTATAATGAGCGTGCGCTCGAACTGACCGGTATTTTCGGCATTGATCCGGAAATAGGTGGACAGTTCCATGGGGCAGCGGACGCCTTTTGGTATATATACAAAGGAGCCGTCGGTGAATACGGCTGCGTTGAGGGCAGAGAAATAGTTGTCAGTGATGGGAACGACTGAGCTGAGGTATTCTTTGATCAGCTCCGGGTGTTCCTGGATGGCTTCGCTGATGGAGCAGAAGATGATGCCGAGCTCGGCAAGTTGGGCTTTGAAGGTGGTGCCGATGGATACTGAATCCACGACAGCGTCCACAGCGACTCCGCTCAGGCGTTTTTGTTCGTCGAGGGAGATGCCGAGTTTTTCGAAGGTCCTTCTGAGCTCGGGGTCGATTTCGTCGAGGCTTTTAGGTTTTACTTTCTGTTTGGGGGCAGAATAGTATTTAATATCCTGATAATCAATCGGATCGTATTTGATATTAGCCCAGGTGGGTTCCTTCATCTTTTGCCAGTGGGTAAAAGCTTTCAGACGCCAGTCGAGCATCCAGGCGGGTTCGTTCTTTTTTTCTGAAATGAACCGTATAATGCTCTCATTCAGCCCTTTAGGTGCTTCATCCGCCTCAATATCAGTGACAAAACCGTATTTATATTCGGCCTGGATCGCTTGTTCCAGGTAGTCTTCGGAATCGTGGATCGGCCTGGCAGGTTTTTCTATTTCTGTTTTCATCGTCTGCAAAGTTACGGACAAGTGTGTACAAAAAAGTATAAATTGATTTATTGATTTTGGGTCAGCTTCATTTCTTCTGCCAGTTGTTCAACTGATCCTGTATCCTGGTCAACAATTATCCGGGCAAACTGCATATGCTTCATTTGTAAGGGTCATCCAGGGAAACTCATTAACCTGTTGCTTAATTTGAAATCGTAGTCGGAAGTCCGGCGACATAAATAGAGGAGGGAATAACTACTCAGTATTACTAACTCTTCAATCCTTTGTTGACGTGCCCGGAATATCATTTAACAGGTCTGATACTCTTACGTTCAGATAGTGAGCAATCCGGTAAAGCATCGCAATAGACGGTTGGCTATCATTTGTACACCAACGGGAGACTGTAACAGGTCCGACACCAAGAGACCGTGATAATTCCCTGTTGGTAATCCCACGTTCTACCAACCTGATTTTTATAGCATTATATGGGGCTTTCTTTGCTCTCAACGGAGCAAAAATAAAGGTCCCGCTATCAATTTTTATCGAAATACGAGATTTAATTAAACTTAAAGGATAATAATATATTTTTAATATAATTTAATGTCCTAAAAAGATATTATTATCTTCGAGTGATAATGCCAACAAATATGAAAATTAACGCTCCTGCAAGAACCCAACGATTGAAACAAGAACCGGTTTATATTAACCGCCCCTCAGATGTGTTTACAGAGTGCGGTTCCTCGCTGTTGTCTGCCAGGACCCCAAACCGCAATCGCAAGCATTTTTGGACCATTAGCCTGGACGGGGCCAATCAAATAATTTATGCTGAACTGTTGAGCATTGGCAGCAGAACGTATTCAGTTGTTGAGCCGGGAGAGGTATTCAGAACACCAATTCTGAAAGGAGCAAGAAAAGTGATCCTTGTCAGTAATTGTCCTGCCGGCAATAGATTATATCCTTCCAGCAGGGAAAAAGCAAAAGCAATGGATCTTATCCGCTGTGGCAAGATGCTTGGTATTACAATGGCTGATTACGTGATTATTTCAGACCGCACCTATTATTCCTTTGCAGAAATAAGAAACTTGCCAGGTTATAAAGTTGAGCAATAATACAGAAGTGAAGAGCTTCCATCCATGTTATTACATTAAGCTTTGGATAATATATTTTCCCTTAATGTTGCTTTCATTGTTCAAAATAGAACCTCAATGGCGAAATGAATACTAAGCCTCATTTGGAAATCTCTATTATCTCAGTTTAATAGGCTCCAGCAATTCGGGCACCGCAACCTGTAGGAACATAGCGATCTCATAAAGTTGAGGAATAGACGGCTGGCTGTAGTTGGTACACCATTTCGAAACCGTTTGTTCACTAACCTGAAGTTGTTCTGCGAGCTCTTTATTTTTTACCTGGTGAAGCGCCAGGTTGGCTTTGATGCGATTATAGATTTTCTTTTTTTGTTCCATTGGAATGCTGACTTCGATTAATACATGATTTGAATGCGGATATTTTACTACTAGATAAAAATAACAAAGTCAAAATATTGTGTTTGAGTTTCGTATATTCTGTTATAGATATAAATTCAACTTTAAGGATATTAATATTCTTTATATAAGATTTATATCTCCTGAAGGTTTCTCGAAAAAAGAATAAAGTTTTCCTAATAACAGTATTTTTATCTCTATTCAAACATTTATTGTCTATAAAGATGTTTAATTCAGCCAAAAAAGGTATTAGTATCTTTAGATTCTTATAAGCTCTCTTTCCTTTTGCTGACTTTTAATCACCACACCATGATATAGCAGAAGCCTCCTGGATCCAGGAGGCTTCTGCTATATGTTACTTTACTGTTATTGCCAATCTACTACTGCACCGGCAGATCTGTATCCGTATTTGTCTGAACCGGCTCAGGCTGATATTGCATTTCTTCTTCCTTTTTCTTACGGCGACCGCTTATAAAACGCCAGATGGCGCCACCGGCCAGCACTACTCCCGCGATAATGAACTTGAGAAATTTCAGGATCACAGCAAAAAGACCGGCTTTGGCCAGCACCTTACCGGCTACCAGCCCCCCGATAGTCCAGGCTGCAACATTATCCGTGCTTGAATCAAAATCGCTGTAACGGTTCCCTTCTGTAAAATTGACCATAGCGAGTACATCATTGATATGTGCATTTACGCTATCCAATTCATCCATAGTCGAAACAGCTTGTAAAACCAATACGCCTTTCCTACCTAAAACCCTTACATCATAATTCAGGGTATTTACCTCTTCTCCGACTATCCCGTATTCTTTGGCCCAGTGCAATATCTTTCTGTCTTTATCATAATACGGTTTCGCCGCCCAGCCCACAAGGTTCAATTGAGTAAGGTTAAGCTTTTTTCTCTCTTCATTTTCTTCGACATTAGATTTTTTCATCTCCTTTAGCAGATCATCATAATTGATCTTTGCAGCATCGTCGTCTTTTACATAACCCATGTCCTGGAAAGAGACGATAAAAGTATAACCTCCAGCCATAGTTACATTGCTGGAGACAGGCATAAGAAGACCTAAAGGAGGGTTCGTGGAAGGAGGATTACCCCAAAGATCTTCTACTACATACTTTGCATCAGCGGACTCAAGGAATTTAAACTGCTCTGGAATATTGATGGACACAGCCCCGCCGGCAAGGGAGAGTTTACCGGTCTTATAATGCAGGGCACTTTCAATAGAATCCATTCTCTTTAACATGTCCGTTACCAGTTTGGTAGAGTCATCGTTGTCATTAGCGAAAATGGCAGTGGCTATAAAAAGGCCCGTCAAAAGAAAAGAAATTTTTCTCATGATAGAAGTTGGTTTTGGAGGGTTAAGATAGAGAAGAGTTTGGGGTAAAGCAAGCTATTAGAAAACTGATCAGGGAGAGAGCCTGACGCTGGCAACAGTGCGCTGGATACCAGTCGACTGCAAAAATTTATCAGGATAAAAAAAACAAGGTAACCTATCGCCGTCAAAGATTACCGCGTTTAGCATACTGATGCCCAGTAATTTAATAGGATGTCTCTGACCGATTGATCTGTATCGTTTTTATAACGGTCCGTTGCGGCTAAAAAACATTTTTCACCCGTATAAACACCATGGCCTGTGTTTCAAATACATTTAAATTCATTGTACAAAGCCAGCTGTTATTAGTCGAAAGAATCCTGAAAGGCCAGGAAAATTATCAAAACTGCCGGCAACCGTTTACTAAAAAATGCATTAAATTTAAACAGCATCCTTTATCTCAACCTTATCCAACTATGATACCAGACATCTTACTCAACAACAATAAGCCTGTCGATTGGGAGCAGCAACCTACCCGATCGGAAGATCACATTCTTCCTGGCAGCACCTCCCATAAATCCCAACACAAGACCTTTACGGCTGAACATAAAAACTACCAGCAAAAATTCATCGATTTCAGTTACAGGATATTCCGGTTCATTCGTACAGGAAAATTCACTATCAAAGAAAAAAATCATCCGGGTAGTATTAGACTAGAAGCTATGCTATCAGGACAAATAACCCAACAGGTTCCTGAAGGTGAGCAATGGACATTACGTGCCGGCGAATACAAAATAAATGATCAACCTGATCTTATTGCTTTGTTTAAGAAAGACAGTGCCTGCAGCTATTTTATGGCACACTATTCCAGGGAATTGCTTGACAAGCTCGGCATACCTCATCTTGTGCAGGCTACTACCGGCCCCAAACCACTCACTGAAGAAATGAAAAGCCTGATACATAAAATTCTCAGGCATCCTTATAAGGACCCTATACGGCAATTGCATTATGATAACTGTGTTCAGGAGCTATTGCTCCTGCATCTTACACACCAGGAGAAGCCTTTACCTGAACGGCTTACCGACGAAGATATCATCGCAATCTATTCGGCAGATCATCTGCTGCAGCGGGATCTGCTCTGGCCGGGCGATCAATACACTCTGGCGAAGCAAGCCGGTATAAGTGAGCGGAAACTGAAGATGGGCTTTAAACAGCTATTTGATATGGCTGTTTTTGAGAGGCTTACCTGGCACCGTATGCAATATGCGCAATTGCTGTTGAGATCAAGTGATCATTCAATAGAAGAAATTGCGTTTGAAGTGGGTTACTCTACCCGGAATAGTTTTATCACGGCCTTCCGGCAACATTTCAATACAACTCCCCGGAAATGGCGGCATAAGTAGCTTTCCTTTTACCATAGATCTTGAAGCGCCGGCAATAAGTCGCAGTACTAAATTATCTGCTTTATTTAGAAGATGGTCGTTTTCTCCTATTCGTAGCTAACTGGCTTAAGATGATATTTGTGATTATTTGCGGGTCTATATCTATCAGTTTGGCGATTGAAACAATTTCCTCAATGGTAAAAGTCTCAGGCTTACCTAATTTCTCCTTATACCTGCTATGGTTAAACCCGAGCGACTGTACAACATAGGTGGGATGATGATGCCTAAGGTCTTCCATCCGCTTGATGGAGCCCGTTAAAAAAACCGATTTCAACGCTATACGCTTGGAGTTCTTATTTTCTTTCCGAGACATAAAGTTTCAATGGAAAGGAAGGTAAACACCAACTTTTAATTATCTGAAAAAGGGTAAAACGAGTATCTTAATGGATATGATAAATACTTAAAAAGATACGGAGTGTATGTTTTTTATTAGTTTTACTCTCCGGCCGCATTCATCCAAACCGCTAATTGATCATCTCTATCGACAATCATCTGAAGTGTCAGCAAAAAAGCTTCATATCAATTTGGCCCGGGATTTTGAGCCCGGAGAAGAGGCGGCTTATGATCATTTATTCCGGGAATATTTTCCTGCGCTTTGCTATTTCGCACGCCGGTTTTTAAAGCAAATGCATGACCCGGAAGACCTGGTCATGGATTGTTTTGCCAAGCTTTGGGAAAAGCGTGTTTCATTGCAACCTGCGGAAACTGTTAAGACCTTCCTTTATACAACAGTACGCAATGCCTGTATAGACCTGCTGCGGAAAAAGAATATTTCCCTTATTCCTGTTGAAACCCAGGAAGGATATTTATCTGATGGGGAAGCTGATTTCGTTACGTTCCTGGTTGAAGCCGAAGTATTTCGTGAGATATTTTCTGCTGCCGAGCACCTGCCCAGGCAGATAAAAAAAGTATTCCAGCTCTATTTTGTAGAAGGAAAGACTGAGCGGGAAATCAGTGATGAGTTGAATACTTCCTACCACACCGTACGTAATCAACGGCAGCGTGCAATAGCTTTACTAAAAGAAAAATTACAAATTCCAAAAAAATGAACCCTCCCGCTAGTCAATATTTACATTCTTCCCGTATTTAATACAAGGCAAATAGCTACCTTACCAGTATGGAAAAAGGAAACGAACCAGATAATATTAAGAAGGCTTACCGGACGGCCTATTTGATTGCTGGGTTTCTTAAGGAATCACTGACAGAAGCTGAGAAGCAGGAATTGGATGCCTGGGTCAATGAAAGTGAACATAACAAAAAGCATTTTGCTGAACTGACCAACCCTGAAAAACTGCGGGAGAAGTTAAAAGATTATAATCAGGCCGATACAGAGCAATACTTGCAGGAAAGCAAGCAGGGATTGAATTTCAATAATCGCAGGAAAGTAAGGAGAATATGGGCGTACGGTGTAGCGGCTTCTATTATTGCATTTGTAATCATAATCTGGGTAACAAAGCCATTCAATGAAAGGCAAGGCCCTATCGTCCGTGAGGAAACAGATACGCTCATCCAGCAAAGCGGGCAAAGGGAAAAAGAGCAGGTGGTGCTGGATATGGGAAAGGGAAAGAAAATCGTGCTCGGCGAATCTCAAACCGATTCCATTATTGACAAAGGATTGCTTATCAAAGAAGGAAAAGAGCTGGTATATCAAACCGAATACGGCGAAAATGAGTTTCATACACTAACTGTTCCTCATAAAAGTTTTTATCATTTACGATTGCCCGATGGAACAAAAGTGTATGTAAATGCATCCTCTTCAATCCGTTTCCCGACCCATTTCTCTGAAAAAGAAAGGCGGGTATATATAACCGGCGAAGCTTATTTTGAAGTAGCGCCCAATTCTGCTCAGCCATTCCGCGTGGAAGCAGCCATTAAAGACAGGGCGCCCCTGGTGGTAGAAGCCGTTGGCACTGCATTTAATGTTAATACTTACACAGATGAGCCTTTCCCTTCAGCCACTCTGGTAGAAGGAAAAGTAAATGTATCACTGTCTGAAAAGGAAATGGTGCAGCTTATTCCCAACCAGCAGGCGCTTGTAACCAGCAAAGGGCTTAAAGTGGCGCCGGGAAAAATAGATGTGATCACTGCCTGGACAAAGAACGAATTCAATTTTGATGATACACCTTTAAACGAGGTGCTCCGGCAACTTGCCCGCTGGTATAATGTAGAAATTATCCAAAACGTGCCCGACCAGTCGTTCAAAGCTGGTCCCTTTTCACGAAATCAATCCCTGGAATACTGGTTGAAGATCCTTTCCAAAACAGAAGAATTCACTTACCGCATCGACGGACGTCGAGTTACCATTACTAAGTAGGAACGAAACAAATCGAGGTCAGGAACGGCCATTCATTGCAGGCAGTATCTGCCCTGCCTGGTCAGCCTTTACCCTTTTTCGAACCGAATCGTATTGTGTAACTCAAACTGTTCCAAACTATGCAACTGCTTAAGTATGGCCGCAGCCTTATTCTCCGCTGCGGCTTCCTGATCATTTTGTCCATCCCGTTTAGTTTTCGGGGGTTCACTCAAACAGTCTCTCTTTCTTTCGAAAACGTTACGCTGGAAAAAGTATTGAAAGAACTGGAAAAACAGGTGCCTCAGCGTTTTGTTTATACGCGGGCAATGATGGACGAATCAAAGCCTGTCTCTGTTCATTTAAACAAAGTAACATTAGATTCCGCCCTGCAAAAATGTTTCGGCAATCAACCTTTGGTTTATTCGAAAGACCAGCGTTTTATTATACTGAAAAGGATACCACCTCCCGCTGAAAAACAAGTACCTGCCATTGTATTAACAGGCAGGATCACCGATGAGAATGCTCAACCCGCTCAGGGTGTAACAGTAAGATCGAAATTAAGCGGCCAATCCTCTTCCTCCAATAAAAACGGGGAATTCAGCTTGCCGGTTGAACCCTCAGGGGACATACTGTATGTCAGCGGGGCTGAAATACAGCCACAGGAGATCCCCTTGCAGGGCCAACGATATATCGCGATAAGCGTAACACACAAGATCGGAAGCCTTGATGAAACGGTTGTTATTGGCTATGGTAAAACCACCCGCCGGATGAATACCGGAAGCGTTGGCAAAATCAACCAGGCTACTATTGCGCAACAACCGGTCGACAATGCCTTGAATGCATTGCAGGGCCGTGTAGCCGGCCTTGAAATAACGCAAACCAACGGTCTTCCGGGTTCTTCGGTGAAAGTGCAGGTTCGTGGCAGGAATTCCATTGCACAGGGTTCTCAACCCCTGTTTATTATTGACGGGGTTCCACTTGCTGCAGGTAATGGTATACTGAATCAACTGACCTCTGCGCTGGGTAATCCAGGCACTTCGCCAGCACTTGCAAGTGGTATCAGTCCTCTTATAAGCCTAAATCCCGTAGACATTGAAAGTATCGAAGTGCTGAAAGACGCTGATGCTACCGCTATCTATGGAAGCCGCGGCGCCAATGGGGTAATTCTCATTACTACCCGTAAAGGGCAGAGCGGAAAGCTCCAGACCAACTTCTCTGTGAAAAGTGGCTGGAGCCGTATTACACGCAGTATGGATTTTCTGACCACTCCCCAGTACCTTGCCATGCGGCATGAGGGATTTGCACAGGATAATGCCACTCCTACCATCGCGAATGCACCGGATCTCTTGTTATGGGATACCACACGGTATACTGACTTTAAAGAAGTACTGATCGGCGGTACGGCTCATTTCAATGATGTACAGGCTTCACTATCTGGCGGCAACAGCTTAACACAATTCCTTTTGGGAATGGCTTATCACAAGGAAACCACCGTATTCCCCGGAGATATGTCCCTGCAACGGGCGTCCGCCAATCTGAACCTGCAGCATCGCTCGGCCGATAGCCGGTTCACAGCTAATATGTCTGTCAACTATGCATTCGTCAAAAGCAATAATGCGATTCAGGACCTCACTTCAAGTATTGACCTGCCTCCCAATACACCCCCGCTTCGCAAGGCAGATGGCAAACTCAACTGGGAAGAAGGCGGCGCCAGGTTCATCAACCCTCTTTCGTATACTGAAGCTGACTATAATGCAAATACTGATAACCTGATCAGCCATCTTCAATTGGGATATAAAGTTTTACCTGGCTTTTCTCTCAGGGTAAATGCCGGTTATAATCTTACTATGGCCAAAGAAGAAAGTATAACACCGATCACAGCTCAAAATCCTGCCTTTAATCCGATGGGTGCATCAAGTTTTGGCAGCCGTATGCTCAGAAGCTGGATTGTAGAACCACAAATGGAATACAGCAACCAATTTGGCTGGGGAAGGATCACCGCTCTTGTTGGAGGCACTTTACAATCAAGCAGCAATGATCAGGCTTTACAACAGGCCGGAGGGTTTACCAACGATGTTCTACTCCGGTCAATTGATCAGGCTACCATACTTAACGCAACCAATAGCTATACACAGTATCGTTACTCTGCAATATTCGGTCGTATTCAATATAACTGGCAGGATGAATACCTGCTAAGCCTTAGCGGCAGGCGGGATGGCTCTTCCCGCTTTGGACCGGATAACCGTTTTGCGCAATTCGGTTCGGTTGGTGCTGCCTGGATTTTTTCTAACACTTTTAAAGACAAACTTTCCTTTCTAAGTTTCGGTAAACTCCGCGTCAGCTATGGCAGTACCGGCAACGACCAGATAACCGATTATCAATATTTGCCAACCTGGAGAGGTACTTCCAATCCTTACCAGGGTGTTGGAGGGCTAATGCCTACCCGTTTATTTAATCCTAACCATCGCTGGGAGATCAACCGGAAACTGGAAGCCGCCCTTGAGCTTGGCCTGTTTAAAGACCGGTTATTTATAACGGCTGCTTATTTCCGTAATCGGAGCAGCAATCAACTGGTAGAATATCCTTTACCCAGCCAGACAGGATTTACGAGCATTACGGAAAACCTTCAAGCCCTGGTGCAAAACACAGGAGTTGAAATTGAATTGCGTTCTACTAATATAAACACCAGGGATTTTAGCTGGCAGACCTATGGCAATATCACTATTCCCCGTAATAAGCTGGTTTCCTTTCCAGGACTCGCCTATTCAAGTTATGCAACCAGTTATGTAATTGGCGAACCGCTGAACCTGATCAATAAGTACAGATATCTTGGTGTTGACCCTGCAACAGGCATTTATCAATTTGAGGATGTAAATAAAGACGGGGTATTGACGGCAAAGGGCGATTTCCAGGTATTAGGCAAGCGTGATCCTGATTTTTATGGTGGTTTGGGAAATGATTTTCAGTATAAGGGGTTTTCCTGTACGGTATTCTTCGAGTTTCGTCATCAAACCGGGCTTAATTATTTATTAGACATGGGCACATCAAGAGCTCCGGGCCGCAATTTCAATCAACCTGTAATTGTACTGGAGCGGTGGCAGCAGCCAGGCGATATTGCTCCTATACAAAGATTTACTGCACTGAATAGTACATCTGTAATAATCCCTGCCAGTCAGATGATTTCTTCGAATGCCGCATATAGTGATGCCTCCTTTCTTCGCCTGAAAAACATCGCCGTTTCATACAGACTGCCTGCCAGCTGGCAAAAAAAGATAGGCTGCAGTAATGCGCGTATTTACGCCCTTGCTCAGAATGTACTGACTATTACCGGCTATCGTGGTACAGACCCGGAAACACAGCGTCTTTATCAACTTCCGCCATTAAAAACACTGGTGATTGGCGTGGACTTAACCTTTTAAAATTTACTATCATGTTTACTTTTTTATACAGATCATACGCTGCATTAGTATTATGCACTCTATTATTTCTTTCTTCCTGCCAGAAGTTTACTGAAGTGCCGGCGCCTCAAAGCCTGATTTTGAGTGATGGCGTTTTCTCCAGCGATGCAACGGCCAGCTCTGCAGTAGTTGGGTTATACAGCCAGCTCATGCGTCCCCATCTTTATTTTGCCAATAGTGGCCTGTCCATTTTTCCTGCATTGAGTGCTGATGAATTATATAATACAGCTCCAAATGAAAACTTTGACCCTGTCAGGTCAAACGATATTCCATCCAGTCAGATTGGAGTATTGTCATGGTTTTGGAATTCTGCGTTCCAGACTATTTATCAATGCAATGCTTTACTGGAAGGGTTTAGCAAGCCGAATCGACTTACCCCTTCCGTTCAACAGCAATTACGTGGTGAGGCCTTATTCGTAAGGGCATTTTCCTATTTCTACCTGGTTAACCTTTTTGGCGATCTTCCTTTGCCTATGTCAACCGATTACCGGGCGAATGCTGTATTACCCAGGATACCCGCTGCCAATGTTTATGAACAAATAGTAACTGATTTGGAGGCCGCCATAGAAGATCTGCCTGCACAACAGATCAACTCGACGAGGACACGGCCCAATAAATGGGCTGCACAGGCATTGTTGGCTAGGGTCTATTTATACCTCGGCCGTTGGGAAGATGCAGTTACAGCAGCTTCCGGTATTATTGATAACAATGACTTCATTTTAGGAACAAACCTCGAGTCAGTATTCTTGATAGGAAGTAAGGAAACTATCTGGCAATTGGCTATTGCAGGTTCTTCCAACTCCACTTCACAAGCGGCCCAGTTCATCCCATCCAGTGCAAGCGCCCGTCCTACTTTCAGCACAACAGCAAGTTTGTGGCAATCATTTGAAACCGGAGATAACCGGGCCAGTGCCTGGTTAAAAACAGTGATTATAGGTGGGGAGACCTATCATTATCCTTTTAAATACAAGCAAAGAACCGGAACCACCGCTTCTGAATATAATATTGTATTCCGCCTTGCAGAGCTGTATCTCATCCGTGCGGAAGCATTAGCCATGCAGCAACAACCCGAACCGGCATTGGAGGACCTGAACAAAGTGCATACCCGTACCGGATTACTTCCTTTAGCTGATCTCGCCGATGAAGCCTTATTAAATGCCATAGAAAAAGAGCGTTTTGTGGAATTGTTTACTGAATGGGGACATCGTTGGTTTGATCTTAAACGGACAGGGCGTTCAGATGCTGTGCTTGGTCCATTGAAAGGTGCAAGCTGGCAATCATCTGATGTATTATATCCTGTGCCACTGGAAGAGTTGCAACGAAATGTATACCTGCAGCAGAATCCTGGTTATTAAATCATTTTTAAAAATTACAAATATGTATTTAGTTTTTAAGCGGACACTTTTAATATTGATTGCTTCGGGTTGGCTGGCAATAGCAAAATCTCAAAGTGGTTATATTGGCGAAACCTGGTCAAATCACCAATTCAAAGAAGTATTAAACCATCATAAACCAACGCTGCAGTTCTCGGATTTCCCCGGAAAAGTTTTTATTATCGATCTTTGGGCGCATCACTGCCTTCCTTGCACAGAGGCTTTTCCACATCTGGATAGTCTGCAAGCGCAATTCAAAGACCGGCTTCAGATTATTCTGGTTAATCCCGAAGGGAAGGACTCTACAATCAGGTTTTTTAAACGGAAGAATAAAATATATGTGCCCAAAAATATCCCAATGGTTACCGGGGAGAAGGAATTGGTTGAAAAACTGAAAATGCTTGGCTATCTCTGGCTGGACTCTTCAAGAATACTAAGGTATTCCGGAGAGAATCACCATACCACGGCTGCTAATATTCAAAAATTTCTATCTAATATACCTTTAACTTTTAAACAGACCCGCATAGTGGATGATCTGAATATTAATGTGCCATTAATTGCGGAAGGCGAGGGCCGTTGGTTGGATAGTATAAATTTTTATTCGTACCTGTTTCATCATGAATTTAATATGGTGGAGCTTCCCAAGTCCATACCGGGAAAGAATGGCCCGGTTAACAGGTTTTACTTTCCGAATGCAAGTATACTAAGGCTGTACCGCGCCGCTTTTAATAATGGCTCACTTGATATCTATACTTCAATGCCTATGGATATTCGTGTAAAAGATTCAAGCCTGTTTTTTCCGCCTACCGGCGAAAAATTTGATGAAAACTGGCAAATAAATCATCAATATACTTATGATGTCAAAGTACCCATGTCCCACGCAGGAGATATTTATACAATCATGCAACGGGATCTGGAGCGGTATTTCGGTCTCAAAGCTGAAGTTAAGGTGCTCAAAACAGACTGTTGGGTATTAGAGCCTTTAGACCGCCGGTTATTTATTTCCACAAGTGGAAAAGCTTATTCCAGTAGCGGCAAACCTAGAAGTGATTCTACAAACCGGTTCATTCACTGGCCCTCAGACCGGCTCTGGCTTAAATTAAAACAGTACTTTCTGCTCTTTTCCACGCTGCCCCTGGTAGATCGGCTATCTTATACCGGACCAATGAATTTTGAGATCCATCAGAATGTGTTACGGTCCGGTAACATGGAATTGCTGAAAGAAGCACTGAAAAAAAATGGTATATCTATAAGAAAAACTAAAGCTAAAATGCCAGTGGTTGTAATTACTGATTAATTTAAAAGAGGTTGTATCAGAAATAAATGAAGGCCCTGAGAATCGCTTAAACGCCTACCAGTCTCCGTCAGGGACCCGAATAAAAAGAGGCTGCCTCATACTTTTGAGACAGCCTCTCCTTTTTCAAACTCCCGGTCATTTATTCCTTTCTGATTCGGTCATCATGGGAATCATCATCGATTACGCCCTGTTCAGGATCATTTTGATTTACCAGATCTGTGAGAGTATACCCTCTACGGCAATCTATTCCATTCACATCATTGCAAAAGGAGGTTACAAATTCGATTCGCTCTCCATAATCCAAATAAGCACCTGCTCCTGATGCCATATCATACTCAAACCAATACAGTGGTGCAGACTTTACAGCCTTTTCAGAAGTCTTTGCACTTGTAAACGCACTCAAAGACACCGCTGCTATTACAGCGAATAATCCCAATAAATACTTTCTCATAACTTTTGATTTTAAAATGAAAAAACATTTGCCTACTTTTTTATACAGGTATTCGGCTATTCCTGCCGGCCAGGCCAGCGCAGGCCTGACCGGGTTCTATTGCAACAGTTCTTTTATATTTTCTTTCTACATACCAACCGAAGAATGCAAGAAAGGTCAATACCATATTCAGCACAAGATGCTGCTGCCAGCTAAGCGCTTCTATTACGCCACCACAGCCACAAGGCAGTTTTCCCGCAAATAGCAACATGCCGCCGATATAGCCTGTAAAACAAAAAAGCAGGATACCCGAAAGAAATAACGCCTTCTCACGAAACCGGAGAATCAATAAACCAGCAGCCAGCAACAACTCAACCGCCGGTACTCCCCAGGCCAGTTGCCTGCTTAACGGCCTCAACCAGGGCGAAGACCTTAATGCTATTTGGAACCGGTGCAATTGCATTGCCTTACTCAATGCTGTATATACAAACAACGCAATAAGTACAGCAGCAATAATGGAAACAAGGAGATGGATAGAGTATTTGCGCTTCATGGGATAAAGGTTCACCTGCCATTCAAGAAAAAAGTTCGACCATAAAAAAAATAAGTTCGCGAACAGGCCACTTTCCTTTAAATGGACCATCCGCGAACTTATTTTTCTTTCTTACGAACGAACTTTACGCTGAAATTTTGTATACTCCGCAGAAGAGCCGATTATACTGCAAGCCCTGCCGCCGAAACCAATTCCTTCACCCCTTCCATTCTTCTCTCTACTGGTCGCGTTTTCACTGCAGCCAGGTCACTCATATTCTGCCCCAGGAATAAAAACAGAGGTGGGTCTTCCTGCTCTCCAACCAACAACAAAGCCATGGCTGCTTTTTCCAACTCTACCGTACTACCATCTTGCTGTAGCGGCTGATCTTGTATTTCCTTAATGGACCTGTAGTCTGCAATTTTTCTTTTTGAAACAGCCAGCAAACCCGGAGCTGTAAAACCTGACCGGAAATACGCTGGCACCACCACCGTTACATCTATGCCAAAAGGACGTACCTCTGCCGCCAGTGATTCTGAAAAACCCAACACTGCTAATTCAGTAGCACGGTAAATGCCAAACCCTTCTTTCGCCCCGGTAAATCCTCCAATAGACGACACATTGAAAATATGGCCACTCCCCTGCTCACGCAAAAAAGGTAATGCCCCACGGATCACATTCAAGGTTCCAAACACATTTACATCAAAATTCCGCCGGGTCTCTTCATCCGATAATTCCTCGATGCTTCCGGAAAGGCCGTATTTGGCAGTATTAACAACCACATCAATCCTCCCAAAATGACAGACCGTATCATACAGCGCTCTTGCCACACTATCCTCATCCAGCAAGTCAACCACTAATGGAAGAAAGCCCGGTGACACTGTTCCTACCGATCTCTTCAACTCATCCAGGCTGCTGGAAGTGCCAGCAATTTTATAGCCTTCCTGTATCAACCGCTTCGTCAGCGTAAGTCCTAAACCTTTCGAAGCCTCTGTAATAAACCAGATCTTTTCCATAGCCCATAATTTTTTCGTCAAACAAAGCTACTCCCTGCAACAGCCGTTTCCCTTATATACATCAAACGAATGATTACATAATTCAAACAGAAAATCCTTAATAAAGGTATAAAGACCAGCACGGGCATTCAGCAGAATTGCTGTATTTTTAGTTTGTTGACCTAAACTAATCACCCTTATGCACGATTCTTTCAGTGTTTACATCCTCATGCTGCTCATTATCCTGTTCCTGGTAATGCTGGCCCAGCGTTTGAAAATTTCTTACCCTATTATATTAGTGCTGGGTGGATTGGCATTGAGTTTTTCTCCCTGGTTGCCGGAGATCAAGATCGATCCTGAAATGATCTTTGTTATTTTTCTGCCTCCTCTGTTATATGAAGCTGCCTGGCAAACTTCCTGGAAAGAACTCTGGAAATGGCGGCGCGTTGTTTCCAGTTTTGCTTTTCTGATCGTGATCCTTACTTCCGGCGTAATTGCTATTGTATCAAGTAATCTTATTCCCGGTTTCACCCTGGCACTTGGTTTTCTTCTTGGCGGTATTATTTCCCCTCCCGATGCCGTGTCGGCCACTTCAATTTTAAAAGGCATAAAAGTTCCTAAACGGCTTATCTCCATCGTTGAAGGAGAGAGCCTGCTGAACGATGCATCCAGCTTGATCGTATTCCGCTTCGCCATCCAGGCAGTGGATTCGGGCAAATTCGTTTTCCGGGATGCCGCTATCAGTTTTTTTGTGGTGATCATTATGGGTATTCTTATCGGTATTGCTATTGCGCTTATATTTTATGCAATTCACCGATGGCTGCCTACTACCGTTAATATCAATATCCTGCTTACGTTCATCGCGCCTTATGTTATGTACATTGTTGCAGAGCAATTGCATTTCTCCGGCGTACTGGCTGTAGTAAGCGGTGGTCTCTTTCTTTCTCATCGCAGCCATCTGATATTTGATCATCGCAGCCGTATGCGGGGAGAAAATGTTTGGTCCACCATCGGCTTTGCTTTGAATGGAATCGTATTCATGCTGATCGGGCTGGAACTTCCCGTCATCATCGGCCAATTGGGTGATACCAGCTTATATGATGCCATCCGCTATGGCCTTATCATTACTGCAGTGTTGATCGTAGTACGGCTTCTTTCAACGCTCGGAGCTTCACTCTTCACCCGTCTTATCAGCAATGTGATCACTACTGCGGAAAGAAATCCCGGCTGGCGCGGGCCACTGGTCTTTGGTTGGGCAGGTATGCGCGGGGTGGTATCATTGGCGGCAGCATTATCCATCCCCATTTATATGACCAATGGGGCCGAATTCCCGCAACGGAATCTTATCCTGTTCATTACTTTCATCGTCATTCTTATTACACTCGTATTCCAGGGGCTTACATTACCCTGGGTCGTAAAATGGTTGAACATTGAAGATCCTGACGATAAAACATTCAAAAACAGCCAGGAAATCATTATCCAGAAAAAATTGTCTATGGCCGCGTTAAAAGTATTGAATGACAAGTATCCCGATATCGCGAACAAGCATGAGATACTGCAAAACCTGAAAGCAAAACATGTCAGCCACCTGAGGCTCTCTGAAAGCAAACTGGCCGGAGTACCTGATACATTTTTAGATGGTGATGAATTCCGGAACGTGATGACAGAATTGATCAGCGAGCAAAGGGCCATTCTTCAACAACTCAACAGGAAACAGGAAGTGGATGAAGCGCTTATCCGGAAATACAACGGACTGCTTGATCTCGAAGAAGAAAATTACAGTCTTCGTTTCAACAGCGAATCAGAATAGATTTAAACAGATCTGAAGACAGAAGGCGCCATGCTGGTTTGCTTCTTGAAAAAATTATTGAAGTGTGCCGGCTCTTCAAATCCCAGGCAATATGCAATTTCTGAAATATTCCAGTTGGTGTGACGAAGCAACGCTTTTGCTTCTCCTATCAACCGTTCCGCAATATGCTCTGTAGTTGTTTTTCCTGTTGTTTCCCTGATAGCACGGTTAAGGTGGTTAACATGTACAGACAGTTGCTTTGCAAAATCACTGGCTGATCGTAATGTAAACTGTTGAGATGGTGATTCTATCGGAAACTGCCTTTCCAGCAACTCTGTAAACACCGCTGTGATCCGTGTATTTGCATTAGGATGCTGATATAGTGTTTGGGAAGGCTGCAATTTCAGCGCCTGATGAATCAACTCTGTAAGATAATTCCTCAACAGATCAAACTTGAATGTATAATCGGAATTGATCTCATCCAGCATTTTTTCATAAATCACACTAATGGCTTTATCCTGCGCTTTAGTAAGTGAATAAGCTGGCTTGCCGCCGGGTGAGAACATCGGCAGTTCAGACAAATTGCGCCGCATTCCCATATCAAAAAAAGCTTCTCTGAAAATACAGAAGTAACCTGTATAATCATCCGAAAGCCGCTCCAATGTATAAGGCACTACCGGGTTAAAGAATATCAGAGTCGACCCAGAGATCTCGATGCTTTTATCTGCATAATGAAAAATGGTCCGGCCTCTTGACAGGCTTATCTTATAAAAATCACGCCGTGCATACTTCGGCGGTGCGTGATGCTTTATTACTTCCTCTGTCCGGAAAACATTAAAATGCCCCATATCCCGCTGCAGGTTATCTGGCAGCCATTCACATTTCTGTTTGTAGAAATCTTCTAATGTTTCCGCTTTTGTCATCATGATAAATTTAATCAATTATCATTTTCCTGTTTGTAAAAGATAAAACCGCCATGATACAACACTCCATTCCGGAAATTGCCGTCAGCTGCAAAGCCTGTATCATCGATGTATTCGATATGTGTTCCCTTAATTATATAACTGCCTGTATAAGCGCTCTTCTGGTGGCCCCGGGCTTCATCATACCGGCCATTGGGCAATAATTCCTGACGTATATATCCATCGCGAGTTACCCACATTCCAATAAAAGAGGTATTGTCTTCCATTATTAATAATTTCACACAAAGCTAATCCGGGTTTCAGGGGAAAACTTACAGGAATCAAAGGGAAAGTTACAAAATTCAAACAAGGCTGGGCTGACCAGGCAATTGTTATTCAGTTGGGAACAAATCCATTATCAATAATATGGACTGATCATAAGATAAACGACCACCCCAGTTATAGCCACATACAACCAAACCGGCCAGGTGATCTTTGCAAGCTTGCGGTGCCTGGGCCATTCACCGATCAGCGCCCTGTAAGCTGTAAACAGAATAAAAGGAAGGATAATACCCGCCAGCGGGATATGTGTAGCCAGGATGATATAATAAATCCATCTCAATGAACCGACACCAGCGGCTTCTTCATCACTCAACACACCGTTATGATCGATATCGCCAAACTTCGTTTCACCTGCAAACAGATGATGACAGATATAACTTACCAGGAAGAGTATCGACAATATCATCGCTGTCATCATTATACTCTTATGTATCAGGTATTTCTTTCTTTTAACAGCCGCTAATGCCGCTATTAGCAATATTGCTACAAGCGAATTGATCACGGCATTGGCTTTGGCAAAAAAATGTACATCAAAGCCCAGGTCAACTTTTAGTTGAACACGGCTCAACAATACTACCGCAGCAAAAACAATAAACGAAAAAGCGATGATCAATATAGATGCTTTTTTGTCATTCCTTTTCCAGGCCGGAGCTAACATCTTTTTTTCTTTTTTGAATGAAGAATATCAATAATCCCACGCCGATAATCGCTGCTATAAAAGCCACTCCCATAATCTCCAGTTTCCCAGCCAAAAAGCTCTTACGCCTGGGATCTTTTTCCATGCTGAGAAAAATAATATCACTTGATAGCCGTGCAAGATCAGCACTGTCAAGCCCATGATAATAACCACGCACCTGGCGGTTGGTATCTATCAACACAAAATAATCGGAATGTACAAAGTCTGTATCTATACCATGCCCGTCAATAGTGCCCAACTTCATTTCCTGGATCGCCATATTATAGATCGTGTTCCGGTCGCCCGACAACAACCACCATTGTTCAGGGTTGATCTGGAACCTGTCGGCCCATTGTTTCAGCCTTTCTACTGAATCCCTTTCAGGATCTATGCTGAAAGAAAGAAAATGAAGAAAGTCAGGTGTTTTATCTCCTACCCTTTGAGCATTGGTAATGGATTGCTGCACCCATTTCATATTGCGGGTCATGGGCGGGCAAATGGTAGGGCAATGCGTAAAAAAGAAATCGGCCACTACTATTTTGCCTTTGAGTTTTTCCCAGCTGATTGAATCACCTTCCTGGTTTACAAGTGCAAAATCGGCAAGCCGGTGCCAAACCGTATCAGTCATTTCCTTTCCCCTTTCTGTGCGGTTAATAACAGAATCGGCGTAATAATGCCTGGGCATAGCGATGGCAGATTCACTAAAGCCTTTGACCACGAAATAACAAACCAGCGGTAGAAGCGCCGCCAGCAGGATGGCATATAGAGCAGTCTTATTCAAATCACTTCATTTTAATTGCCGGCTATGCGGAAGCTGGACCGGCCTGCGCGCAAAATTATTCCATTTTAAGCCTCGCAGGCACGAATGATACGGTAATATTTCTGTAAAACAAGCCTGACATAGTTGGCCGGCGTAGAAGTATCGCCAAAAACACAAAGAGCTCAAGAGTAATTTGCAACATGCAGGCATAAAAAAATCACCGGCCCTGTCAACATAGCCGGTGATTCAATATGATAAATAAACCCATACGTTATTGTTTTCCCGGCTTGGGCTCTTCTGCTTTCTTTTCCTCAACATGATGTACAGGAGTAGTTGTTTCCTGGAAGTGCTTATCATAGGTATTCCTGAGGTTCTTGTAAGAATTACCGTCAATGATAAAAGCTAAAATAAACCAGATAAACAACATCAGAGGAACCACAATGGTCATGATCATATTACGGATCTCATCGCCAAGGTGCATGAACACTGATACAATGTAATATGCTTTTGCAAGGGTAAGAATACATACCACTCCTTTGAAAGCCAGTACCAGGTAAGCATTGGGATCGGGGCCTTTATGAATAGTATAGATAATAAGACCGATTGCCAGCTCGATGACAGTAATTACAGAAAGCAGGATCGTTGTTCTCTTCACCTTTTTGCTGAACTCTGCATCAGACACATGGTGCTGGAAGGTTATCTCTGAAGATGCTGATTGATGTTCCATCTCGTTCAATTCGTTTATTGTAAAATAAGTTTAAAGCTGTTTAGATCAGGTAGAAGCAAAGGAATACGAATACCCATACCAGGTCTACAAAGTGCCAGTACAAACCAGCTTTTTCAATCATCAGGTAATGGCCTCTGCGTTCAAATACGCCTTTTTGCGTCATGATCAGCATGATAATATTGATCACTACACCAGAGAATACGTGGAAACCGTGGAAACCAGTGATACCGTAGAAATATCCACCGAAAGCAACAGGTCCGTTTTGGCGCACATGCAGTTCAGCTGTATTGATCATGCCCGTCAGTTGATCTTTTGGAAGGCCCAGCAGTTGCGCTTCGGTCATGGTATTGCCATGTTGCTCGTGCACGATCCTTGCCAGTGATTCAACAGTTGAATTATTCAGGGCTGTAGTCAGCGCTTCGCCATGTACGAGTTGGCCCCATGGGTTTACCCTGGTGGTTTGTCCTACCCATTCAATCTTTCCATCGATCAGGGTAGCATGAGCACCGGTGATCAGGTGATGCCATTCCCATGCCTGACAGCTAAGGAAGGCGATACCGCCAACGATGGTCCAGGCCAGCCATTTTATTACTCCCTTTTTATCGCCGTTATGTCCTGCATGCACCGCCAGCACCATTGTTACGGAGCTGATGATCAGGATAAAGGTCATTACGCTTACAAAAGCAAGAGGCAGATTGGCATGCCCTGCTCCGGGGAATGCATTGAACACCGCGTTTGGATCAGGCCAGAAGTTTTGGCTGAAACGGATAGTGCCATAAGAGATCAGAAAAGCCCCGAAAGTGAAAGCATCACTCATCAGGAAATACCACATCATCAACTTCCCGTACTCTATGTTGAAGGGGCTCTTTCCACCGCTCCACCATTTTGTCTGCTGCGCTGTAGCTGTTGTCGCCATGTCAGTTATTTCTATTTATAAATTCCAATGATAAAGGCCTTTTTAAGCCTTTAAGCTTCTTAAACTTTTAAATCTTCTAGCCAATGATCAGAAAGAACACCAGCAAATAGATCCATAAAATATCTACAAAATGCCAGTATGTTGCCACTACTTCCACCGGCACTGCACTATACAATTTGACCTTTCCGAAAAACGCTTTGATAAACATTACCAGCAACGCTATGATGCCCCCTAATACGTGCAAAGCATGCAATCCGAAAATGATGTATAAGAACTGTCCTGCTCCCGCTGCTCCGGTGAAATGTACCCCCTGATTCCACAGGCCTTTAAAACCGATCCATTGCAACACCACAAAAACACATCCCAACACAAAAGTCAATCCCATCAGCATGCGGTACTGGTTCATTTCCCGCTGGCGAAAAGCCCTGAGGGCCATTTGCAATGTAAGGCTGCTCACCAGTATCACGGCCGTCGACACCCAGAATATCTTCGGTATCGCGATATTGCTCCAGCCTACCAGGTTGCTTTTAACAATAAAGGCGCTGGTAAGGCCTGCAAACATCATCAATATGCTGGCAATCGCCACCCACAAGGTAAACTTGTGAGGATGTAGTTTCTTTTTTGGTTGATTCATCACTGTTTCCATCTCACTTTAATTATAATATTATGCTTTACTCATTAATAAGGCCAGCAATACCACTGGCAGATATAAATAACTTCCAAACATCACTTTTCTTGCTGAGCTTACGTCCATCTTTGCATACAACGTAGTGGAACGTGTTAGCATAAAGATATTTGCCAACACTATCAACCCTATGCTTACCATCCCTACCACATCGTTATAATTACAGATCCCGACGAAGTAAGGCATCACAGTTACAGGAAACAACAGCAAAGAATAAATCACCGTTTGCAGTGCTGTAAATTTTGTCGGCCCTTTTTCTGCCGGCAATAACTTAAAGCCTGCTGTGCTGTAGTCTGAGTGTGCAATCCATGCAATGGCCCAGAAATGCGGGAACTGCCAGAGAAATTGTATCCCAAACAATACCCAGCCACCCAGCGACAAACGGTCATCTCCAGCCGCCCAGCCTATCAGGCAGGGCAATGCTCCCGGAACTGCTCCCATCAACACAGCCATTGAACTTACTTTTTTCATTGGCGTGTAAATAAAAGCATAAAGGAACAAACTGAATGCTGCAAGGCCAGCCGACAACCAATTGAAATAGTAGCCAAGAATAAAAACACCCAGCGCACCAGTAATGATGGCAAAGGCCCATCCTTCCTGCACGCTCATCCTGCCTGCAGCAACAGGGCGTTTGCCTGTTCGCTTCATCATGGCATCGGTGTCTTTTTCCACTACCTGGTTGATGGCATTGGCACTTCCTGTAACCAACATCCCACCTGCAAAGAGCAATCCTATCATCACCCATTCATACTCCACCACTTTCGGTGCCAGCAGGTAACTGATCACGCTGCTGAACACTACCATTATACTGAGCGAAAGCTTAACTAACTGTAAGTAGTCTTTTATCTTATTCATCACAGCTTTCGCGATTTAAACCCTAATAAAAATCCCTCCTGATCCCTCTCACATCTTTATTTCTAGTGCTTGCTTTCATTTGCTCCGATCGGCTCTGTCTGCGGAATGAAATCCCTTCCGTCTTTACCGTAATCATAAGGCCAACGGTGTACTTCAGGAATTTCTCCGGTCCAGTTGCCGTGACCAGGCCTGATAGGAGTTGTCCATTCCAGCGTGGTAGCGCCCCATGGATTGGCAGTAGTAACTTTTCTTCCTTTGAAAATAGAATAGAAGAAGTTGAACACGAACATCAATTGAACAGCGAAAACTATAACTGTAACAATAGTGATCATCTGATCGAGGCTGCCAAACTGGTTAAAGGAGACCCAGATGCTCTTATCCAGATAACGGCGGGGCATACCAGCCAGACCTTCGTAGTGCATTGGCCAGAAGATCAGGTAAGCGCCAACCAGTGTTGTCCAGAAATGGAAATAACCAAGGGTATTGTTCAGGTAGCGGCCAAACATTTTCGGGAACCAGTGATAGATACCGGCAAACATACCGAACATGGATGCCACACCCATTACAATGTGGAAGTGGGCTACCACGAACATTGTATCGTGCAGGTGTATATCAATGGTTGAGTTTCCGAGGAAGATACCTGTTAAACCACCAGAGATGAACAGGCTCACAAAACCGATCGCAAACAGCATCGCAGGTGTGAAGCGGATATTACCCCGCCAGAGTGTCGTGAGCCAGTTGAACACCTTGATGGCCGACGGCACCGCGATCAGCAGCGTTAACAGTACGAACACCGAACCGAGGAACGGGTTCAAGCCGGTAACGAACATGTGGTGCGCCCAAACCAGGAAGGCCAGTATACAAATGGCGAACAGGGAACCGAGCATCGCCATATAACCGAAGATCGGCTTACGGCTGTTAATAGATAATATTTCCGACACCATACCCATTGCAGGCAACAGGATGATATATACTTCAGGGTGACCAAGGAACCAGAACAAGTGCTGGTACAAAATCGCACTACCACCTTCATTCGGTAACACTTCTCCATTCACCACGATATCACTCAGGAAGAAGCTGGTTCCAATGTTGCGGTCAAACAACAGGAGGATAGCGCCTGAAAGCAATACAGGGAAAGACAATACACCCAGTACAGCTGTGAAGAACAGCGCCCAGATCGTCAGCGGCATACGCGTCATGCTCATGCCTTTGGTACGCATGTTCAGGATAGTAGAGATATAGTTCAGACCGGCCATCAGCTGAGACACGATAAACAGTGCCATACCGATCAACCAGAAATCTGCACCAAGTTTTGATCCATCATTTGCCTGACCCAAAGCACTAAGTGGAGGATACATCGTCCAACCACCACTTGCAGGACCGGTTTGCAGGAACATTGAAGCGATCATTATCACACTGGCCAGGAAGAAGAACCAGTAAGAAAGCATATTCAGGAACGGAGAAGCCATATCCCTGGCACCCACTTGCAGCGGGATGAGGAAGTTGGAGAAAGTTCCTGAAAGGCCTGCTGTTAATACGAAGAACACGAGTACAGTACCGTGCATGGTCACCAGCGCATAATAAAACTCAGGCTGGATGGTACCGCCTTTTGCCCAATGTCCGAAGAAAGTTTCGAGGATCGGGAAAGACTGGCCGGGGAAACCCAATTGCAAACGGAACAATACCGAGAACAGACCACCAATGATCGCCCATATGATACCCGTTATCAAAAACTGTTTCGCGATGGTCTTGTGGTCCATGCTGAAAACATACTTTGAGATAAAGGACTGGTGGTGATGTCCGTGGTCACCGCTGTGATGAACATCGTGAGACACAGCTGTGTCGTGATGTATATGCAATGCTTCGCTCATAATCTTTTATTTTATCCCGCCCTGCGGGCTATTATAGGATCGAATTAATGACCAGCCATAGCTACTGGCTGTGTGGCTGCTTTAGCTGCTGTTGTATCTGCCGCTGCTGCTGCTTTTTGTACGGCCGGGTCTTTTTCAGGGAAAGCAGCAAAGTATTTTGGTTTCTTTGTCGCCATCCACTGATCAAACTCTTCCTGTGTTTCCACTACAATTTCACCGCGCATGCTCCAGTGGCCTTTACCGCACATCTGATCGCAGGAAATTTCGTATACAAAATTAGGATTGCCTGTTTCTTCTTTCATCTGCTTGCTGGTCTTGGTAGGTGTGAACCACATTGTGGTAGGCGTACCGGGAACAGCATCCATTTTCATCCGGAAATGCGCCAGACCTACGTCATGGATCACATCTTTTGCACCGATCACCATTTTTATTGGCTTATTCACAACAAGGTGCATTGGCTCACCAGCAATATAAATATCATCATGGTTTGCAGGATCGTCCCAAAGCTGACCCAGCGGATTGTTCTTAGCGTCGTTGATCTCTTTATAATATTTCTTGCCGAGAATATTGTCTTTACCGGGGTAGCGGAACTCCCATTTGAACTGGCTACCGGTTACTTCCACCACCATTGCATTTTTAGGTGCTTCACCTGTGATCTTGAACCAGTAGAAAATCCCGAAACCTACCAGCACTGTCAGGGTAATCGCAGGGATTACGGTCCAGATCAACTCCAGTTTGTTGTTGTGCGGATAGTAAAACGCTTTACGGTTATCAGACTCCTGGTATTTATAAGAAAACCAGAATAACGCGATCTGTGTTGCAAAGAAAACAATACCGGTGAGGGCAATGGTGATGTACAACATGGTATCAATATGCACACCGTGATCAGATGCTGGCGCACCCAGGATCTTTCCTTTCAATCTTTCATTGCAATAAAACACACCGATCAGGCCGACGATCAGGAAAATCAGCAACAGAAAGGCGTTGATCTTATTGGTCTGTTTCCTGGTCTTTTCTTCCCCACGCAGCACTGCTACATATTCACTGGCTTTGGCTATCTGAAAAGTAACCAGGAAGCCCAATGCCAAAATCGCTACAATGAAAAAAGTTTGCATATTCTATCGTTCAAAAGTTATTGTTCTAATTCGAGTTTAAACGTTTAAGAGTTAAAAGGCTTAAACAATTTAAGTATGATGTATCAAGCTCTCTTTCACTAACGGGTGGTTTCTTGCCAGCAGTGGCGCTTTCGCCAGTGCTTTACCTGTTACAAACATGATCAGGCCAACAAAACCCAAACCGATACCGAAATCATACAATATCATGGGTACATATGTTTTGCCAGTTTCAGCATCAGTCAGCGGGCTTGGGAATACCATCTGGAAGAAATCCAGCCAGTGGCCAAACACGATCAGCAATGACATGAATGTAATGGTTGTATAATTCCGTTTTGAATCACGGCTCATCAGGATCAGGATCGGCGCTACAAAGTTGATGATGAACATTAACCAGTATACTCCACTGTATTCACCCTGTGCCCTGGTTTTGAAATAAACTGTTTCTTCAGGAATGTTGGCATACCAGATCAACATGAACTGGGAGAACCACAGGTAAGTCCAGAAGATGGAGAACGCAAACATGAACTTGCCAAGATCATGCAGGTGTTCTTTATTCGTATACTGCAGGTAGCCGTTATTTTTAAGGAAAACAACAAACAGGGTAATTAAAGCGATGCCTGCTACGAATGTGCTTGCAAATGTGTACCAGCTATACATGGTGCTGTACCAGTGTGCGTCGATGCTCATCAGCCAAAGCCAGGGAATAGAAGACATTACTGTAAGTGCAAACACAACAATATATATCGCTGCCCAAACTGTGTTATTGAACATGTATTTCTTTCTGCCTTCTACTGTAGGGATAGGATTGTTGTCGAGGCTGCGGGAAAGGCTTCTCATTTTCCATCCCAACACAGACCAGAGAACAATAGTGAGAACAGTAACGATGGCGAAAAATCCTTTATTCAGAAAACCAGCTTTATGCAGCAGTGTAGGATCATGTTTTACATGCTCAGCATCTGTCCAGTGGTAGATCTCATGATTGCTACCGAAAGCAATGGACAACAGTATCGCTCCGCAGATAACACCCAGTACCGGCACACAGGCTGAAATTGCTTCAGTAACACGACGGAAAGCCATCTGCCAGCCACCCCAGGCCAATGTGAGTGCGCAAATAAAGAACATTGCTGCATTCACAATCAGCAGGAAGTAAACACTGTTCTGCAGCAAACTGCCCCAGAACCTTGCCTGGTCATGCGGATTATCTTTAGAGCCGTGTGTGATATATAATGTAACTAGAGATAAGATCCCAATAGCCATTAAAGCGATCGCTATGGTATTGTATCTTTTCGGCGCTACAAATTGGTCCCTGTTTGACATCAGTATTCTTTTATAATTTCTTCAATAATTCTTATTTAACGGCTGCTTTTGTGCTATCTGCCGCCACTTTTGGTGCTTTTGCTGCTGTTGAATCTGCTTTTGCAGTGCTGCCAGCCGGGAATTGTTTCGATTTGATATAAGCAACCACTTCCCAACGTTGTTTAGTGCTCAGTTGAGAAGCATAACTACCCATCTGGCCTTTACCATAAGTAGCAACATGGAAAATTGTTCCTTCAGATGTTGCTTTCATATCATCACCCATTAGGTTTTTAGGCGCTGCCGGATAAGGACCGTTACCATCTTTCCAGAGAGGACCATTACCATCCAGTTTGGGACCATGACAGATACCGCAGTTAACGAGATAAAGCCTTTCTGCTTCTTTCAGATCAACTGAACCGGCTGCCAGAGGGTTTTTTATGCCTGCTGAAGAGGCATAAGAGCCTATAGTATCTTTCAGCAGTTTTGAACCGAGCATATCGCCACGGGCAATAGTGCCTTCAACCGGCCCTCCATGGAATTGTGCACCAGGTGTTGCAGATGCATCCAGTCTTTCCTGCACAGGAGCATATGTTTCATAAGCCCTGCTATCAGCCATGTCTGGCATATAGGCACGACCAGGATTACGACTGCTGCAGCTTACAGCCAGCGCTGTAACTGTTACACATCCTGTTATGATCAAAAGTTTTTTCATCCGTATATTGTTAATGTTCTACTTGATTTATTAAACTGCTTCTACTTTTTTACCATATCTGACCGTTTCCTGGTCGTAGCGGCCAAGCCACCAGCCGGTTTCGCGGTATTGAACAGATACATCTTTTGCTCCTACACTGTTCAGGAATGCAAGCGCTTCCTGTTCGTTGGTTTTATCTGTGCATTCCACCGCCATTACAAACAGATCATCCGTAGAGCGGGGGTTGAAGTGGTCCTTTTTGATAAAAGGTGCTAATTGACAAAGCCAGCAGAAAGTAAGCACCATGCCCACAGAGGCAAACAGTACTGTAAGCTCAAACGTGATGGGAATCCACGCAGGCAGGGAGAAATAAGGCTTACCGCCGAAGTTTACCTGCCAGTCGATCGTCAATGCCCATGTAATAAAACTTAAAGCGGTAGTAGTACCAGCGATCCCATAGATAAATCCTGCTACGTGAAGGCTGGTATCTTTTAATCCCATCGCTTTATCCAATCCATGGATAGGGAATGGAGTGAAAACATCATGGATTTTATAACCGGCACGGCGAACTTTTTTCACTGCAGGAAAAAGTACTGCTTCGTCATCAAAGTTGCCTACTACAAATTTTTTAACCGACATAATTATTTAATTCAAAAGTTAAAACCTTGACTGTTGTTCTTAATGATGGTCGTCGTGCAAATTCTTATGTGCAAACTCTTCCACTGTTTCTTCTTCTTCCACATTCATTTTCTCTTTATAGCTCTCACCATTTTTCTTCAGGATATGCTTGATCTCCGCCACTGCAATAACCGGGAAGAATTTGGAGAATAGGAAGTAACAGGTAAAGAACAATCCAAACGTACCCATATAGAAACCTACTTCCCAAATGGTGGGGGCGTAGTAAGTACTCCAGGCACTTGGCAGGTAGTCGCGGTAAACAGAAGTTACGATGATCACAAAACGTTCGAACCACATACCAATATTCACCAGGATACTCATAAAGAAGGTCAGCAGCAGGTTACGGCGCAGTTTCTTTGACCAGAACACCTGTGGTGATAATACGTTACAACCCATCATCAGCCAGTAGCTCCATCCGTAAGGGCTGTTGAGATTAACACGGTTCTCTTTAAAAGCAAACCATTCATAATCCACGTGGCTGTACCAGGCCATGAACAATTCTGTGAGATAAGCGATACCTACGATAGAACCCGTCAACACAATTACTTTATTCATCACTTCGATGTGCTCGATAGTAATATAATCTTGCAGCCCCAGCACTTTACGGGTAACGAGCAGCAGGGTTTGCACCATGGCAAAACCAGAGAATACCGCACCTGCCACGAAGTAAGGAGGGAAGATGGTAGTGTGCCATCCCGGAACTACTGAAGTGGCGAAGTCGAAGGATACGATCGTGTGTACTGAAAGTACCAGCGGCGTACTCAAACCTGCCAGTACGAGTGACAGCGCTTCGTGTCTTTGCCAGTGTTTGGTAGAACCAGTCCAGCCAAAAGCAGCCACGCCGTAAAACATTTTTCTCCATTTCAGTTTAGCACGGTCGCGGAGTGTAGCCAGGTCAGGCAACAGACCGGAATACCAGAACAATAATGAAACGGTGAAGTATGTAGAGATCGCAAATACGTCCCAAAGAAGAGGAGAGTTGAAGTTAACCCACAAAGGACCGCGGGTGTTTGGATAAGGCAGTACGAAGAAGGCATCCCATACACGGCCCATGTGCCAGATCGGGAACTGACCCGCACACATTACCGCGAAGATGGTCATCGCTTCTGCAGCACGGTTCACACCGGTTCTCCAACCCTGGCGGAACAGCAACAGGATCGCAGAGATCAGGGTTCCTGCGTGACCGATACCTACCCACCATACGAAGTTGGTGATATCCCAACCCCAACCGATTGTCTTGTTCAGGTTCCACTGCCCTGTACCGTACATCACCTCCATGGTAACGGACACTATACCGAAGATCAGCAAGCCCACGGAGATAAGAAATCCTATCCACCATAATCTGGAAGGCTTGGCTTCCACCGGGCGGCAGATATCCTCTGTTACCTGATGATAATCTTTTGTTCCATCTACAATCGGCGGTCTGACCTGTGATTCGTATCTGAGTAATGACATATTAAATCGCTTTTAGCTTTACCCTTCGCGGAGGTGAGCTTTTTATTTGTATGTTGTCAAACTTTTCTTCTATCCTGTTGTTCTAATCTCAGTCACCTTGTTTCAGCAACTGCTTTCCCTTCTCTAAGCAGGCAATCGCCTGCAAGTTCACTATTCCAATAAGTCAAGATCTGCATGTTGAAAAGAAGTCCGGATTTTCCGGCCTGCTTTCACAGGCCGTATCCTGTTTATGTCTTTAACTTCTTTGCTTCTGATTAATGATGAGCTGGTTCAGCAGCATGTTCTCCTGCCGCTGCCGGCCTTGTTGCATCATGTTCAGCACCACCATGCTCTGCTTCGCCATGTGTTACGATCTCTTCAGTGTTTCTCACTTTAGACAGGTAAGTTACATTAGGCAGCACGTGCAATTGCTCCAGCACCTGGAACATCCTCTTTGGATTGTCATTGCGAACCTTGTTTATCTGGCTGTCTTTATCATGTACGTTACCGAATACGATCGCATCTCCAGCGCAAGCTTGCTGGCAAGCTGTTTTTGCTTCGCCATCCAGCAGCGGACGTCCTTCTTTCTTCGCTTGCAATTTAGCAGCCTGTGTACGTTGAATACAGAAGCTACATTTTTCCATCACACCTCTTGAACGAACTGTTACATCAGGGTTCAGTACCATTCTTGTCAGTTCATCATTCATCTGGTGAACTACAGGGTCCAGTTTACCCACCAGTTTTTGGTCCTGGTTGTTGGGGAAGCTGTCTGCCCCGGTGTAGTCAGCCCAGTTGAAGCGGCGTACTTTGAAAGGACAGTTATTAGCGCAATATCTTGTACCGATACAACGGTTATAAGCCATTTGGTTGATGCCTTCGCTGCTGTGGTTGGTAGCGGCTACAGGGCAAACGTTCTCGCAAGGTGCGTTATCGCAATGCTGACACATCATTGGCTGGAATACCACGCCTTTCAGGTCATCAGGATTGTTTTCGTCGCTTACAAAGTAGCGGTCGATACGCAGCCAGTGCATATCATGGAAACGCAGCACTTCGCTTTTTCCTACTACCGGCACGTTATTCTCTGTATGGCAGGCTACCACGCAGGCGCCACAACCATAGCAGGCATTCATGTCGATGTTCATTCCCCACTTGAGGCCGGGCATGTCATGCACTCCATAAAGCGTTGCGTCTTTACGGAAGTCATTGTTTGCTTTGGCGTATTTATCCAGCAGGTCCTGGCGGAAATCAGTGATCTCGTTAGGATTTGCGATGAAAGAAGCGAGGGTTGTTTCCCTTACCACTTCAACGCGGCCTTCGTAAGAGTTGTGAATTTGTGTTTGGGCGATCTTTTCTTTTCTGCCGGCGCTTGTGATGTCAGCAGAAGTTGAATAAGTGATAGTAGAACCGTTGAAGCTGGCAAGGTTGTAAACATTTTTACCAACACCTGCTGCTGTTTTACCCAAACCTTCATTTCTTCCATAACCAACTGCGATAGCAATAGTGTTGGCATTCATACCGGGAATAACCAGAATAGGCAATTCCAGTTCTTTTTGGCCGGCTACTGCAATTTTGATAACGGGTTTGGAAGGGTGGTATTCGTAATTGTTATTCTCTCTTTCGTTGTTCTTGTTTGCCAGATCGAGACCCAGCATTTCTTTCGCCATGCTCATGGAGATCAGCGCGTAGTTGTCCCATGTAGCTTTGGAGATAGGATCAGGCAGCTCCTGCAACCAGGGGTTGTAAGCGCCGGTACCTGTACCGATAGAAACTTTCTGGTAAAGCACCACTTCGTATTTACCGCTGCCTTTTTTAGCAGAAGCAATACCAGAAACAGCCGTGGAAACTGCTCCGCCATTGTAAGCACCAGCACCGGTTGAAGAAGCCTGCTCAATGATACCATCCTGCAATGCTTTTTCAAACGCTTCATCAGAACCCAGTTTGCCGGTCCAGTAGTTGCGGAAATAAGTTTCGTAATCTGTATTGTTGCCAGCCCATTTCAACAAAGATGTTTGGTATGGGCGGGTTTTGAATAAAGGATAGATAGTGGGTTGCAGAAAGCTTACCACACCGCTCTTGGGTTCTGCATCGCCCCAGCTTTCAAGGTAATTGTGGTTGGGAACGATATATCCGCAGAGTTCAGTTGTTTCATCCAGTTTTTCACCGAAAGAAACGCTCAGTTTAACTTTTTTCAGTGCTGCTTTGAATTTCTCTGCATCAGGGAAATGATAAGCAGGGTTAGCGCCATACACGAGCAAAGCACCTACCTGGCCGGCGTCCATTTGAGCTACCAGGTCAACCAGGTCTTTATCGATACCTGCACGGTAGTTGGAAGTAGAAGCCCATGAAATGGTAGTACCGTAAGCACCAACAGCATTATTGATCGCGTTAACGAGGATTTGAACATTTACATCGTTGCTTCCGGAAACAACCAGTGAAGCGCCGGTGTTGGATTTAAGGGCAGTAACCACTTTGGCAATACCTGCTTTCAGTTTGGCGTCTGCAATGGCAGGAGCGGCAACGGAGCCGTCCAGTCCTGCAAGAATAGCCTGTGCAACCAATCCTGTTTCAGAAGGGCGGTGAGTGAAACGCTCATCCGCACTGGCACCTGTAGTGCTCAGGTAGCCTTCAAACTGGAAGTGTTTGCTCATTTCAGGTTTCTTCTCATCGATCTTCCTTCCTTTACCATAACCAACTGCATTTTCAACAGGGTTGAGCCAGCTGCCGAGGAAATCGGCGTCAAGGCTTACGATCACTTTGGCCGCGCCAAAATCGTAGGAAGGAATTTTTCTTCCAAAACCACTCGCTTCGTTGGCGAGCAGCATGCCGCTGTAAGAAACAGCATCAGCCTGTATGTGACGGCTGCCGGGATATTTTGCTAAGAATTCAGTGATGATCTGTTTAGTAGTAGGAGATACAACAGTGCTGGTTAGGAGCACGATGCCGGAAGCGCCGGTCAATCCTTCAGCGATTGCTTTATCAACAAATTCGTACGTGGTTTCTTCAAATTTCTCGCCTACTTTTCTTTTGGGGTGGGTAGTGCGGTACATATCGTACAGGTCCAGTACGGAAGCCTGCGCGCGGGCTGAAGTGCCACCGCGGGTGAATGAAGCGAGTGTATTTCCTTCGATCTTGATAGGACGGCCGTCTCTTACTTTAGCCACAACAGGGATCACATCTCCATCCTGCACATAAGTGGTGGCGTAGTACTTGGCGTCACCGGGAATGATGTTTTCGGGTTTGTTGGCGAAGGGAATTGCTTTTCTTACGGGCACTTTACAGCTGGCGGCCAGTGTGGCGGCAGCTGTGCTGAAACCCAGGTATTTCAGAAAATCCCTGCGGGGAGCTTTGGCATCTGCCAATCCCTTGTCATCAAAACCTTCAAAAGGAAGTTCTTCCTGAAATTCATCCTGCACTTTCTTCTGAAAATTTTCCGGGTCATTGACCTGTCCGAAACCTTGCCAGTACTTATTTTGGCTCATATTTATCTGAGTTAGCAGCCAGCGTTTATTTATGGTAGCGCCGACTGTTTTGTTGAAATTGTTTTAATCTGTCGTAGGCTTGGCGAAGGTGGATCTACTTCGCTTTAGCAGCTACTTAAATTAATAGTGACATTTCTGACATTCGAGGCCGCCGATATCTTTCACAGTCACACTGTCCATTTTACCATTTTTGATATCGTTGTGGAATTTCTCGTAAATGCTATAGAATTGGTTCCCCTTAGTGCTGTCGTAATTGAACTGAACTTTTGTTTGGCGGTGACAGTTAACGCACCAGCCCATGCTCAGTTCTGATACTTGTTTCACTTCATCCATTGCAGTGATCTCGCCGTGGCAGGTCTGGCATTGAACATTACCAGCCCTTACGTGCTGTGCGTGGCTGAAGAATACGTGGTCGGGGAGATTGTGGATCTTGACCCACTCAATCGGTTTTGCTTTGGAAGGATCCCATGCAGCTGCATTTTTAGGATCGAAACCAGCGTATTTGTACAGTTTTTGAATTTCAGCAGTACCATTGATCTCGTTGCCGTCTTCATCATACAGTTTTGGACCTTTTTCGTACGACTGGATAGCTTTATGGCAATTCATACATACGTTCACTGAAGGAATAGCAGCGGATTTGCTTTCCCAGGCATTGCCGTGGCAATACAGACAGTTGATCTGATTGATGCCGGCGTGAACTTTATGTGAGTAGTAGATGGGTTGTTTGGGTTCGTAGTTGACCTGGCGTTGCAGTCCGATCGCGCCTTTAGTAACAAAATAACCGCCGACGATAAAGAAGAAGATCGCGATCATAGCGATGTAGACCTTATTGCGGTAGAAAGGAACAGGCTCTGGTCTTTCAATACCTTCTGCATCGTCAGACATTTTTTTCAGGTTGCTGTTTACCTGCATCAGCACCATGGCGATGATGGCGAGAATGAGGGAGATAACGCCGAAGATCACGGCGTTCTGGCTGCTGCTTTTGCTTACTGCTTCACCAGTTTGCTCTCCTTGCGGTTGTTTATTCCTGTTAGCTACTTCACTATTAATATAGGAAACGATCGCGTCTACATCTTTAAGTGTAATATCCGGGAACCCGGTCATAACAGAGCCGAATTTCGCTTTCAGGCCAGTAGTATATGCGTCTTTAGCCATATAACCGCCGGGATTGTTAATCCAGGCCAGCAGCTCCTTATGGTCGGACCAGGTATGTCTTTCTTCAAGACCCATCAGGGCAGGACCAGTCAGGTCCTTAAATATATTATGGCAGCTTTGGCATTTTGCCTGGAACAATGCCTTTCCATCCTGGGCCGAAACTTTATTAAACGCAGTAAAAACGACGAGCGAGAGTATAAAGAGTGTCAGTTTTGTGGCCGTTGGTTTACAAGGAATCATAGACGCAATTAATCTGAAAAATGTGGATAAATAGCTCTAACCGGCTGCAAAAATAAGCTACGAACGTTATAAAAGACAATCCGTTTTAAAAAAATTTTAACCCGCTACCAGCCTGCATTTCAGCGGATTTATAAGGATTTTCTTTATTGGGTTAAAAATGTTTGTCATGATTTGGTCACTGCCCACTATGAGCTATCAATTTAGAAAATTATACCCAAATTTCTACTCTTTGTGGGGTCAATTGCGTCATCAGCAGCCTGGCCCGGGAAGGACTGTGTTCATTCCGAAGATAAGCAAACCCCGCTTCCGTTGGGTTACCCACATTCCGATCAAAAAGATACTACTATATTGTATAGCTTACTATACTTTCGCGCCAGTTTTATTATGTTCAACCGCTTACAACAAAAATGGAAGGTCAATGGCCTGCAGGTAGCCCTTATCCTCTGCACTTTTGCTATCGGGGGCAGTCTTACGGGCTATGTAGGCAGGAAATTGATGAATTTGTTTGATATAGGACCGGAGTGGCTCTGGATAGTGATGTATATTCTATTAGTCACTTTACTCTGGCCGTTGGCGGTACTACTTGTAAGCATTCCTTTTGGACAGTTCAGGTTTTTCGTCAGTTATTTGAAAAAAATGGGAAAGAGAATGGGAATAATCAGCCGGGAGGAGCCGGGAGCCGGAAACCAGGGGGCTGTTAAGCAGATCGCGATTTTTGCATCAGGGGCTGGGTCTAATGCGCAGAAAATAATTGATCATTTCAGGGAAAATAAGCGGGTAAAAATTGCGCTGATCGTTTGCAATAAGCCAGAAGCCGGGGTGTTGAAAATCGCCGAAAAAGAGGGAATTCCGGCATTATTAATAGAAAAAGAGCAGTTTTTTAGGGGAAATGCCTATGTTCCGGCCCTAAAAGAGAAAAACATAGACCTTATAGTATTGGCTGGTTTTTTATGGAAAATCCCTGTGACTTTGATCCAGGCTTATCCGGGCAAAATTGTAAATATCCACCCTGCTTTGCTGCCAAAATATGGTGGAAAAGGCATGTATGGACAGTTTGTGCATGCAGCAGTGATTGCGGCTGGCGAGAAGGAAAGTGGGATTACCATTCATTATGTGGATGAGCATTATGATCATGGGGATATTATTTTCCAGGCCGTTTGCCCGGTATTTTCCGGGGATACGCCGGAGTTACTGGCGAAAAGGATCCATGAATTGGAGCACAAGCATTTCCCGGTGGTGGTGGAAAAGCTGTTAGTGCGCGGGGTATGAATTGGCCGTTTTGCTTTTTCCCCTTAAATTCAATCCTGATAATTTTCTTATATGAGATACCTGCTTTGCCTCACCCTCTTCGTATCACTTACCCTTTCCAGTTTTGCCCAGTTAAAAGAAGCTGCTCCTGAAACAGCAGGCGCTTCGTCTGAACGACTGAAGCGTATCGATAATCTTCTACAGGAATATATCGACAAGAAATGGATCGGTGGCGCCACTGCCATTGTAGTAAAAGACGGAAAGATCATTTATTATAAAGCGCTCGGCCTGTCTGATGTCGACAACAAAACAGCGATGAAAAAAGACGCCATCTTCCGCATCGCTTCCCAAACAAAAGCGATCACCAGCGTAGCCATTATGATGCTTTATGAAGAAGGCAAGCTCCTGCTCGATGATCCTGTTTCCCGCTATATTCCCAGCTTTGCCAACCAGAAAGTGCTCGACAAATTCAACGAAGCAGACTCCAGCTATACAACAGTACCAGCGAAAAGGCCCGTTACCATCCGCGACCTGCTTACCCACACTTCCGGCATCGGCTATGCCCAGATCGGCAGCAAAGAAGCGACCGCCATCTATGCTAAAAATGGCATTTGGGGTGGTATCGGCGTAGAAAATGGTATGATCCTGGGCGATAAAATAAAAGTGCTGGGTACCCTTCCCCTGCTGCACCAGCCTGGTGAACAATGGACCTATGGTTTGAACAGCGATATATTAGGCTATGTAATAGAAGTGCTCAGCGGCATGAGCCTCGACGCATTTTTCAAGACCCGGATTTTTGAGCCGCTTGGCATGAAGGATACTTATTTCTATTTGCCCAAAGAAAAATACAGCCGGCTGGTAACACTAAATACTGAAGATAAAAACCGCGAAGTGGTGACCATGAAAGAGTCGTTGAACATTAGCGGTAAAATCAACATAAATTATCCTGCTGCTCCTGGTACTTATTATTCCGGTGGCGGCGGTCTTTCTTCTACAGCCCTCGACTATGCTATTTTCATGCAAATGCTGGTAAATAATGGCGAATACAATGGCAAACGCATTCTCAGCCCCTTTGCCATACGAATGATGACCACCAGCCAATTCGACAAACTAAACTGGCCCGACACAAAAATGGGGCTCGGCTTTAGCCTCTACACCGATAAAAGCGTTGCCCGCTCACCCCTATCCCCAGGCTCATTCGAATGGGGAGGCATGTTTAGCTCCACTTACTGGATAGACCCCAAAGAAAAACTGGTAGCCCAACTTTTCCTGAATCAATACCCTAATTCGCATGGAGAAATACATGATAAATTTAAAGTGGCCGTCTACCAAACCTTAGAGCGCTAATAGTGCGAATGGGTTTGAATACAGGGAATAAACTTTACAGCCGCGAATAGCGCGAATAGACCCGACTGCCTGAATAAACTTTACTGACCATGAGGATATTATTCGCGCCATTAGCGGCTTATGAGGTCATTTTCATTTAAGGGTTTATTAGTGTTATTAGCGTTTATTTTGCAGTTTGTTTCGTTACTTGTGCCACTTAATCGCTTTACTTGAGGAGAATTTTACCATTACTAAGCTTTTTTATTGCCTCTTTCCTGTTTTATGCCGCACCGGCGGCGGCACAGTATAAGATCAAAGGCACAGTGTACGATAGTACGCGTACTTATGCTATACCCTCTGTTTCGGTGCTTACTTCTTCAGGTAGGGGTACAGTTACTAATAATATGGGCGATTATGAGATTGAAGTAGCCGAGAGTGACTCTATTTGGTTTAGTTATCTGAATAAGCCTACTGTCAAGTTTCCTGTTTTGAAGATTACGTCTCCGCATAGTTTTGATATTTCCCTTCAAATAAATGTGCCGGTGTTGAAAGAAGTAAGGATTCGGCAACGCAATTACAGGCAGGATTCTATACAGAACCGGGAAGACTACGCGAAGATTTTCAATTATGAGAAACCCGGTATTAAAGTAAATTCGCCGGGACAGTTTACGGGTACGCCCGTGGCCGCAGGCTTCGACCTGGATGCATTGATCGATATTTTCAATTTCAAGAAAAGAAGGAGCATGGCGTCCTTCCAGCGGAGACTTATACAGCAGGAACAGGATAAATATGTTGATCACCGGTTTAGTAAAGCACTGGTGAGAAGATTGACAGGCCTGGATTCTACCGAACTGGATAAGTTTATGATGATCTATCGCCCGCCTTATGAATTCACTGCATTACTGGGAGATTATGATTTCCAGAAATACATTAAAGATTCTTTTGAACGGTATAAAAAAGGATTACCACCGTTACCTTTCTTTAAAGAAGAAGAGTAAATCATAAAAGATCGTTTATGGAAGAGACCAATCAACTGAACTTAGGCATCGGCACCCGGTTGCAACATACACATTTCGGACCCGGTGTGATTGTGGGCATTAAATACGCCACTTACATCATTTCCTTTATCAATCATGGCGTCAGGGAGATTGATAAAACAGATCCCAAACTGGATGAGATCATTCCTGAAAATATCACTCTTGAAATAGAAACGCATTCGGAAGCAGAACGCTCCTTATTGAAGATATTAAGGCTTTGGGGCGGTGTTACTGAAAACGTGCCGCTGGGAGATAAATGGACCGGAGGCGTAATGTTGCTGCAACCTTCTGATAAAAGTTTGAAGCCAAAAGAGATCCCGGTAGAAGATTTTTTCCATAAGATCGTTATGCTGCGCGACAGGCTGCGGGTGTTGGAACAAAACATCAACAGTAATAAAAAACTGAGCGATGAGGAAAAAGTGAACATTCAGCAATACATTACCCGCTGTTATGGCTCCCTTACCACCTTCAATGTGTTGTTCAGGAATAAAGAAGATTGGTTTGTTGGGGAGAAGGGTTCTTCTAAAGATGAGTAAATTCCCATAAACTTGATATAAGGTATCGCCAAGAGCACAAAGGTTACGCGAAGATCGCAACGTTGCGCTCTTGGCGGTTTCGTGACATTCTTTGCGATACTCCTGCGCCAATCATCATTGCGCGCAATTTCTTATCTTAACCTCATGAAATGGCTATTCTTTTTCTGCCTGCTCTCCATCCAGGCGTCTGCACAAAACACCTGTGACATCCTTATTGAAAACGGAAAGATCATCGATGGTTCCGGCAATAACTGGTATTATGGAAGCGTAGCTATCAGCAATGGCAAAATCGTGGGTATAGGCCGCGAACTGGATTACAAAGGAAAAAAGACCATTGATGCCAAAGGCCTGATCATAGCCCCCGGCTTTATTGATGTGCATACCCATCTGGAAGGAGATGAAGACAAAGATCCTCGCGCTACCAGCTTTATCCTCGATGGAGTAACCACCTGCATCACCGGCAATTGCGGCAGCTCCAATATCGATATCGCTAAATACCTGCACTGGATCGATTCCCTGAAACTGTCTATCAATGTTGCCAGCCTCGCTGGCCATAACGATATCCGCAAAAAAGTAATGGGCCGTGCCAACCGCGATGCCAGCGCTTCCGAAATGCTGCAAATGGAACAGTTAATGGATAAGGCCATGCGCGAGGGAGCTGTAGGCCTCTCCACAGGATTAATCTATATCCCCGGCACTTACACCAAAACCCCGGAGATCATAAGCCTGGCGAAGATCGCTGCCAAATATGACGGCGTGTATGCTAGCCATATGCGGGATGAAGGCGATAGCGTAACCCAGGCTATCGAAGAAGCACTTACCATTGGCCGCGAAGCAAAGATCCCTGTAGAAATTTCCCATTTCAAACTCAGCGGACAGCAAAATTGGGGGCGAAGCAAGGAGACTGTGGGCATGATAGAAGCCGCCCGTAAAGCCGGCATTGAAGTAACAATTGATCAATATCCCTACACTGCCAGCAGCACTTCTATCAGCACCCTTATACCTGATGATGTGCTGGCTGATGGACAGGACTCCATCAAAGCCCGGCTTCAACGCCCTGAAATACGTAAATATGTAACAAAGTCAATGCTTGAACGATTGAAAAAAAGAAAGCTGAAGCATTTCAGCTATGCAGTGGTAGCCTATTATCAACCAGACACCTCTTATAATGGTAAAAGCATTGAACAGATCAATCTCATGAAAGGCCGTAAACACAAAGCAAAAGTTGAAACCGAAACCGTAATGGACATCATGATGAATGGCGGTGCCAGTGCTGTATTTCATGGCATGGGTGAGGAAGATGTAAAACGCATCATGCAATATCCTTTCAACATGTTTGCCAGTGATGCCACTATCCGTGTACTGAATGCAGGCATGCCACACCCACGTGGTTATGGCACCAATGCACGTGTGCTCGCTAAATATGTAAGAGAAGAAAAAGTGCTGTCGCTGGAAGAGGCTATACGCCGTATGACCTCCCTGCCTGCCCAGAAATTCCAGTTGAAGGACCGCGGGCTATTAAGAGAAGGTTTTGCTGCAGACATCGTCGTATTCAATGATCAGGATGTTCAGGATATGTCCACTTTTGAAAAGCCACATGCTTATTCAAAAGGATTCCGGTATGTGATCGTAAATGGAGTTGTAACCGTTGATGAAGAAAAGCATACAGGGGCCAGAGCCGGAAAAAGTTTATACGGAGCCGGAAAGAAGCAATAAAAAAGCAGGCCGGGCCTGCTTTAATAAACGGTTAGGATGATGGGCAACTTCTTAATATATAGGTACAGGATAAGTAAGCTGGTCGCGAAATTAACCAGCCCATTCACTTATGCCAATACTCCCAAAGGGGGACATCACCCTTCACTACTATTCAATAAATAAACCAGGTGGGGAAAACTGCTGATACCATTTTTCTGCAGCATGCGGCGGCGATGCGTTTTAACCGTCTCAACCGTAATACCCAGTTTATTAGCGATCTGCTTGGAAGAAAAGCCCTTTGCCACAAGCAAAGCGATCTCTCTTTCCCTTTCTGTTAATTCCAACCTGGGTATAAACTGTTCTTCTTTACGGAGAAGTTTATGAAAAGCCATTTGCACTGCTACCAGCAATTGCATATCTGTATATGGTTTCACCACATACATCACAGGCTCTGCTGCAAATGCGGCTTCCAGTGTTTTACTGTCAGCATAAGCGGTAAGAAATACAACTTCGCATCCATGCATTTTTTTCAATTGCCTGGCGAGTTCGATGCCATTGACCTCCCCTTTTATATGAATATCACAGATCACTACCTGTGGCACTACTGCTGCCTGACTGCAGAGCAATAATGCGGATGCTGCATCCCTGGCAGTGCCGGCCAGGTGATAATCTTCTTCTTCCAGCAATTCAACAATGCTTTCGGCAGTGATCAGTTCATCTTCCACTACCAGTATGCTTGTATTTTCTTTCCGGTTCATTACACGCTTATTTCAATCGTATAGGCGGTGCCGGGGTTTTGCTGCACCGTCATCTTCCCGTTCAATTGTTTTACCAAAGTTTGCACCAGTTTCATTCCAAAAGAACCTGTTTTTTCTTCAACCAGGCCTTTTCCATTATCAGCCACCTGCAATTCCAGCAACTTTGCCTGCTTTTGCTGAAGGCTGATCGTAACCGATGGTTCATTGATGCCGCTGAAAGCATGCTTAAAGGCATTCGTTACGAGTTCATTTACGATAAGGCCTATCGGCATCACCAGGTCAATATCCAGGCTGGCCTCAGGCAAACGCACATCTGTTTGAATATTTTGTTTGCCATAACCAAAGCTGCCAGCCAGCGATTGTGAAAGGTTCTCGAGATAGTCTTTTACGTCAATAGCTGCAAGGTCTTTATCCATATAAAGCCGCTGATGGATCATAGCCATTGCATTGATGCGGCTCCGGCCTTCTTCCATCGCAAGTTTGGCTTTTTCATCTTCCGTGCGGTTTGATTGCAGGGACAGAAGCCCTGACACCACCTGCAAATTATTTTTCACCCGGTGGTGCAACTCCCTCACCAGGGTTTCAATGCGCTGGTTCTTTTCATCCAGCAGCTTTGCTGCTTTTTTCTTCTGATTGTAACTGCGGATATATAATCCTAATGTCAGCAACAACAGGAGAAGCCCGCCAGCCATCAGCCAGATGGTTTTATTCCGCTCTGCAAGTCTTACCGCATTCAACTCTTTCTCTTTTTTCTCCAGCAGCAATTGATTTTCTCTTTTCTCGATCTCGTATTGCGACTGGGCTTTTACCATATTGATGGCCTCACCTTCAGTGAGCAGCGTATCTTTTATACTGATATACTTTGCCTGGTAGGTTGCAGCTTTTTCAAAATCGCCTGTCTCCTGGTAATGTTCTCCCAACGTGCGGTAAATGGTTTGCTGCAATCCGGAAGCATCGTTCCGCACCATGTTCAACGAACGGATAAGATATTCTTCTGCTTCATCATACCGTTTTAATTTTCGAAGCACCACACCGATGCTGTTAGTGGTGGATGCGATATCATTTACAGACTTGGATTCTTTACGCATCACCAGCGATTTCTCCAGGTAATCCAGGGACTTCTGATATTCTTCCCGGTCCAGGTAATAGTTACCCAGGTTAGTATACACCATGGCAATCCCGGGTTTATCATTGGTTTCTTCAAAAAACGAAAGCGAACGCTTATAAAAATATTCTACGGAATCATAACGGTGCAGGCGGGCTGAAGCAATGGCAAGGTTGCTGTAAGCAAGGGCTATAGAAGTTTTATTGTTCACTTTTTCACTCAGCGAAGCTGCCAGGCGATAGTATTGCAGCGCCTGGTCCAACTGCGAAGTGGTAGTGTACACATTAGCGAGGTTGTTGTACGACTGCACCAGGCCTCTCTCGTCTTTCAGTTTTTCTTTGATCCGGATGCTTTCCAGGTGAAGCCTGATCGCTTCATCATAGCTGGCCGATTCGTTCAGCGTATTGGCCTTGTTCATATAAAGATTAGCCAGCGAAGGTTCCTGGTTATATTTTTTTGCTACAGCAATGCCGGCATCAAAATCCTGCAGGGATGCTTTAAAATCAGAAAGGCGGCGGTTAATGATACCGAGCCGGTTCAACACTTCTGATGTTTCCTTTTCCATTCCACCATCTTTCAGCAATTGCAGGCTACGGGTAAACAACGTTCTGGCTTCTTCAAAGCGGCCCATCTGTTGCAGGTTGCGGCCCATATTGCTGCAAGCCAGGGCAATTCCCTGTTTGTAATTGATTTTTTCAGCCAATGCAAAAGAAGTGGAATCAACAGAAAGCGCCAGCAGGTATTTATTCTGGCGGCTATACAAGCCAGATAACTGCAGGTACGCGTCTACCTGTCCTTTCGTGTTGTCATTTTGCTGGTAAATTGCCAATGATTGCTGGGCATCGGCTAAAGCCTGGGGCGTTTGCGCAGGAGCATAAGATCGGCTGCGTTGCACCAGCAAACGAGCTTTTTCATTTTCGTCTGCGGCCGCATCGATCAGTTTGCTCAAACTGTCTGTACGGGAAGATTGAGTATATGCAGTCATTCCTGCCAGAAGCAGGCTTAGAGCCCAAAAAATTTCTTTCATATAAGGTGGCGGTGTGGTAACTGCAATATAGAAACTCTTTAGGAAGATCGCCGGGTTAATTCACCTATTTATGACACTCTCAGTATTCAAGTAGTTGCCGGATCGCTTTATGCAACCTGGCTTTTGCCATAAAATTCTTTTCAAGTTCAATACTGAACGGGATAGGAGTGTCTAATGATGCACAGCGCATTACCGGTGCGTCGAGCCATTCAAAGCAATGCTCCCCTATCCAGGCAGCCACTTCACCCCCGATGCCGCCCGTCAATGTGTCCTCATGCAAAATGAGTACCCGGCCGGTGCGTTGAACGGCCGCACGTATGGCTTCATAATCCAATGGCAGTAAACTGCGCAGGTCGAGGATATCGATCGAGATTTCCGGATGCTCCGCGGCATAATCCTCTGCCCAATGCACGCCGCTGCCATACGTGATGATGGCTATTTCCTCCCCTCCACGAACATGGCGAGCTTTGCCGATCTCTATTTCATAATACTCTTCGGGTACCAGGCCTGTTATGCTACGGTAAAGTGCCTTATGCTCAAAATATATTACAGGATTGGGGTCGTTGATGGCCGCTATCAGCAAACCCTTTGCATCCATTGGTGTGGAAGGATACACCACTTTCAATCCGGGAGTATGTGCAAACCAGGCTTCATTGCTTTGCGAATGGAATGGGCCAGCGCCCACGCCGCCACCAGTTGGCATGCGGATCACCACATCGGCATTTTGCCCCCAGCGATAATGGATTTTCGCAAGGTTATTAATGATCTGGTTGAAGCCGACCGTTACAAAATCAGCAAACTGCATTTCCATCATGCTCTTGTAGCCTTCGAGGCTAAGGCCCAGCGCCGAGCCCACGATAGCGCTTTCACAAAGTGGTGTATTGCGCACCCTTTCTTTGCCGAACTCTGTTACAAAACCTTCGGTTATTTTAAATGCACCGCCATATTCAGCAATATCCTGCCCCATTAATACAAGGTTGGAATGTTGCTGCATGCTTTGATGCAACCCCTCTTTTACTGCATCAATAAAGCGGAGCTCCCGCTGTGAAGGGATCTGGTAAGAAAGTGCCGTATTATCGATCACATCCGACTCGCTGACAAATAAGCCTGTTACTGTTTTCTTTGCATACACATCATCGAGTTCGGTGTCCGTGTCAGCAATTACAGGCAATGTATCAAACCCTTTCTCCAGTTCTGATTCTATCTGTTGCTTGAATTCCGTTTTAATATTCTCAATATCATCAACAGATAAAATACCTTGCTCTGTTATATAGGATTCATAGTTTTTTACAGGGTCCTTTTGCTCCCATAGCTCAAATAAACGCTGGGGAACATATTTGGTGCCGCTGGCTTCTTCATGCCCGCGCATGCGGAAGGTGACTGCTTCAATCAAAAAAGGTTTCTGGTGTTTAATGCAGTAATCGCGCACACCGGCGATGGTATCATATACCGTAAGCAAGTTATTACCGTCTATCTGCACGCCTTCCATTCCATAGCCTTTCGCTTTATCCACCAGGCTGATGCAGCGGTATTGTTCTGAAGTTGGCGTGCTAAGGCCGTAACCATTGTTTTCAATTAAAAAAATAACCGGAAGGTCCCATACAGCCGCTACGTTTAATGCTTCATGAAAATCGCCTTCACTGGTACCTCCATCGCCGGAAAAGGCAAGGGAAACTTTTTCTTCGTGCCTCAATTTACTGGCCAGCGATACGCCATCAGCAATCGCCAGTTGAGGGCCAAGATGGGAGATCATACCACAGATATGATGCTCACGGCTTCCAAAATGAAAACTTCTTTCCCGCCCTTTGCTGTAGCCTTCCTGCGCGCCCTGCCATTGCTGAAACAATTTATACAAAGGCATCTGCCGGGTGGTGAACACGCCCAGGTTGCGGTGCAATGGCATGATCCATTCATCCGGCTGCAAAGCCAGTGTTGCACCTACGGCAATTGCTTCCTGCCCGATACCACTAAACCATTTGGAGATCTTGCCCTGCCGCAGCAATATCAACATCTTCTCTTCTATCATACGCGGATAGAGAATGCTGCGGTAAAAATGTATAAGCTGCTCGTTCGAGAGATATTTCCTGTCGAAGGTCATTGTTATAATCTGTTTGCGGTTTACCGTTTGTAATTGGCGGTTATTTCCCTTATAACAGCGTTATTGCGGCTGAATCGTTAACCTGTACCAAAACTATTGATAATTTCCTGACGAAACATGACCAATCATCAACGATAAACCGGTTATTCCCGAAACTTCTTGCCGATTTGGTGTTAATTTTATTTTACTTTGGGCATGTTACTTATACCACTCCGCGTTGCCAGAACATATTATTACCTGATCACAGTCCTGTCAGTTTTATCCGGCGCCCTGAGCGCTTATGCTCAACCATCCCGAAACGATATCCCACATGACAGCACTTACTATAAAACGTATCCTGACCTGATCACCGCGGGGATTTATCTTTCCAAGAAATACACCAGCTTCGTAATGGAAGGGCCGGAAGGCATAAAAGCCCTGCGCTACAAGCCAAATACCCCTATGACAATGGGCCTGAGCGCCTCTTACGGGGTCCTGACCTTAAATGTCGGATTTACCGCACCATTTTTTCAACCCAATATTGCAGAAACAGGCAAAAGCAAGGTCCTCGACCTTCAAACGCATATTTATGCACGCGATTGGGTGATCGACCTGTATGGTCAGTTCTATAAAGGTTATCATGCCACACCAAAAGGGTATGGTTCCACCAATCCTTCTGCTTATTATATACGGCCTGATATGCGGGTAAACCTGCTGGGTGCATCTGTTTACCGTTTGCTTAACGGGGAACAGTTTTCTTACCGTGCCTCTATTCTTCAAAATGAATGGCAAAAAAAATCAGCCGGTTCACTTTTATTGGGTTTTGAAGCATATACAGGAAGAGCAAAAGGAGACAGCGCTCTCGTGCCCGGTTCGCTTAGTTCCACTTTCCGGCAAAAGGATATAACCAAAATGCGGTTTACCGAATTCGGTCCGGGAATCGGTTATGCCTATACTTATGTATATGAAGAAAATTATTTTATCACGGGTAGCCTTACAGCTATGGGCGATGTCAGCTTTGTAAAAGAAACCAGCGGATACGGCAGTGCAAGGCGGACTACCGTAAGCCCCAATGTAATGGTAAGAATTGTGGCGGGTTACAATAGCGACGACTGGATGCTGAACCTTGCCTGGCTCAACAGCAGCACCAACCTGGCAGGAAAATCATCCAATGACCAATACCTTATTAAGATCGGCAGCTTCCGGATCGCACTGGCCAAGCGTATCACTCCGGGAAAAAAATTGAAAAAGCAGTTGAAAAAGATTGATGATTTTCAAATGCCGCAGTTATAAGATTTAAACCACAATCAATTCATAAAACTCTTCAGGGTTCAAATATTTCTGCGCAAGCGCCTGCAATTCCTCCGCCGTCACCGTTTTAATGGCATTGATTGAATTATAGAAGTAGTTTTCATCCAGCTCATTCAGAATAATGTTCTTCCAACGGGCCATTATCTGGAAAGGGCCATCCAGGTCACCAAGAATACTTCCCATCATATAGTTACGGACCAGCAGCAGCTCTTCATCATCTACCAATTCCTCCCGGAGATCTTTCATTTCCTTATACACTTCTTTAATCGCTGCTTCGCTTACTTCACGCCCCGCCTCTGTGCTCACCATCCAGGCTGATTGACTGATATGATTCTGCAGGTAACTGTGGATACCATAAGTATATCCTTTATCCTCCCTGATATTGACCATTAACCGGGAACCAAAGAATCCGCCAAACAATGCATTTAATACCTGGGCTTTCAGAAAATCCGGGTGATGGCGGTTTGGAAAAGGCCTTGCCAGGCGGATTGAGCCCTGTACTCCCTGTTCATCATTAATAATGCGGTATTTCTTTTCTGCGGCGGGTTGGGCAGGAACATCTAATTGAGGCACCTGGCCATTGGGCAGATCCCCAAAATACCGGTTCAGCAGTTCTTCCAGGTTGGCCGGCAGCCTTCCTGAAGCAAAGATGACCAGCTTACCCTGCTGGTAATATTTTTTATAAAAAGATTTTATCTGCTCCTGCTGTAAAGCATCAAAATCTTCAGCTGTGGAATATTTGCCATATGGGTGTTTGTCGCCATAGAGATAAACATCAATAAGTCGGCCTGCCACAAAATCACTTTTTTTGAGATTCACTTTCAGCCGTTGTTTCATATTCTGGCGGTAAATGTCCAGCTCTTCCTGCGGCATGGTGGCGTCAGTCAGCAACTCCCGCACTACAGGCAATAACTCATTGATATGCCGGGTCAGTGTATGCAGGGAAAGTGTTGCGGTTTCATTATAACAGGCCCTGTTGAGATAAGAGCCATAATAATCGAAATGCTCATTGATCTGAAAAGCCGTTTTGGAAGAGGTACCATTTTTCAAAAGAAAATTGGTTGAAGCCGCTATAAGATTTTGTTCTTCGTAAGTATTTCCGGCGCGGAACACCCATTCAATTGCCATCACTTCTTCAGCACCGGCATGCACCGTATATACTTCCACCCCGTTTTTAAGGGTAAGTTTTTGATAAGGCTTGAGTTGAAGGTTGAAATCTACGGCGTCAACAATGGGGGGAGCTATATTTCTATTCAGCATTTTTAATCAAATAAACCTTTTAAGGAGAGTTGTTTTGAGCAGTCTTTTCAGAAATCAGTTTTCGGATAAATAATAGATCGTATTACTGTTTTCTGCTTTAAAAATAGCCTTGCTTTCTGCTTTTATATCTGCTGTGGTAACGGCTGCATAAAGACCAAGTTCTGTATTCATCATATTGGCATCACCCAACAGTTCATAGTAGGCCAGGCTGTTTGCACGGTTCATCACGCTCATATCTTCAAAAGCCATCATGCTTTCTGTTTTGTTTTTCACTTTTTCCAGTTCTATTTCCATCACCGGCTCTTGCTGCAGCTGATGAAGAATATCATCCACGGCTTTTTCAGCATCTTCAATTTTCACACCCTTTACCAGTTTGCCTTCAATAGTAAGCAAGCCGGCATCGGTGCTGCCGAAATGATGGCAGTCGATATTGCTGAACAGCTTTTTTTCTTTTACCAGTATCTGGTGAAGGCGGGAAGAAGCGCCACCGCCCAGTATATCGCTCAGCAGGTCAATGGCATGATAGCGTTTATCCAGGCGGGCAGGTATATGCCAGCATTTATAAAAAGCATCTACCGGCACTTTGGCTTTTATTTCCAGCCTGCGGGGAGCAGTTTGCACAGGTTCTGCAGGGAGATTACGTTCATATTTATCACCGGCAGGAATATCACCAAACCATTTCTGGGCCAGTTCCTTTACTTTTTCAGTGGTCACATTGCCGGCAACAACCAGGATGGCATTTACAGGGCGGTAATATTTAAAGAAAAATGCTTTTACATCTTCCAGATTTGCATTTTCGATATGCGAAAGCTCTTTGCCGATCGTCATCCAGCGATAAGGATGCGTGGTATAAGCCAGTTCACGCATTTTATGCCATACATCACCATAAGGCTTGGTGAGATAATGTTCTTTAAATTCTTCCGACACCACTTTGCGTTGCACGTCCAGGCTTTTTTCGCCAAAAGCCAGGGAAAGCATGCGATCACTTTCCAGCCAGAAAGCTGTTTCCAGGTTTTCGGCCGGCAACTGGATATAATAATTGGTAAGATCATTGGTGGTGTAGGCATTATTCTCGCCACCGGCCATCTGTAAGGGCTCATCGTAACTGGGAACATTGATGGAACCGCCAAACATAAGGTGCTCAAACAGGTGGGCAAAGCCGGTTTTGCCGGGATCTTCATCCCGCGCGCCTACATCATACATTATATTCATCACGGCCAGGGGAGTGGATTGATCCTGGTGCACAATGACCCTTAGACCGTTAGACAGGGTAAATTTTTCGAAGTGAATCATGATAGAGTATTAGAACAGCAAAAGTAGAGGAATGTTTGTTTCGATGGTCGAGGTATGTTGGCGGCAATTGAATGGCCATTGACCATCGTGCGCTTAAAGAATACTTCTAATTTTCATCTCCAACTGGATCAATTCATTATCTCTTTTTATCAGCATTTTCACCTTTTCTCCAGCTGCCTGTAACGCTATCTTGTACTGGGCAAAGTTTTGAGTGAGATTATTGTTGATGCCTACAACCTGGTCACCTTCTTTCAGGCCCGCCAGCTCACCGGGTGAGCCAACGGCTACATCACCTATTAGAATTTTTCCATCTGTGAGATAAAGCTCTATGCCCGAATAAGAATAATCAAAAGGTTCGCGGAAATGCGAATTGGGTACCAGGTGTATATCCCTTTTAGGATAATTAAAAATCACATTGAAACGCCGGAAAATATCGTTGCCGATAAGACCTCCCAAATAAGGATAGGACGTAACATTATATGTGTCTTCAAAAATATAAGTAGGAATATTCCGGAACCGGTAAGGACCAAACTTCAATTCTTTTACCACCGTCATGTGCATACTCACTTTTCCGCCTATGCCCTCCCCTTCTTTGGGGTAAAGCTTTCTCTTTTTACGGAGCAACACACTATCATCTATAAAATCCTGCGAAAGCATCAGGCAAACACCTGCGCCGATATCGTGCAAAAACCGGGCATTGTAAGTGTACTCATCTCTTACCCGTGCTGTTTGCACCGGCAATGAATTCAGAATAGGTTTGATCAGGAAACCTCCTTTGGGGTAACGGATAGATCCCCTAGTGCAGATTTCCATCTTCAGGCTGTCATAATCCAGCTTAATGATATACCGGCTAAGCAATGAATACCCGATAATGCCATCGACCCGCTCTCCATACACACTGCTGAGCACGGAATAATCATTTACATGGAAATTAAGACTGTCGACCACCAGCCCCGGAAACCGCAGCTTGCGGTTATACAAAAACCCTACTTTCTTAATACCTGCAATACCACGGATGGTTTTATCAGAAGGTTCAGGCTTCAGGTTGAAATAAGCGACTGTTGCTGAATCAAGGGAGATACCGCTGCTGCCGCTGTCAAGAATAAATTGCAATGTATCGGGGAAATTATCGAGCTGGGCTTTGAGAATCACCACACCGCCAGTTACCTGCATAAAAGGGAACTTGCTCAATAGCCTGGAAGGAGGTTCCACAAATTCTTCCTGGGCCTGGGAGCGATAGGTGGTCAGCAACAACAATAAAGTTGCCACCATGGTTAGTTGGGTCACTTTTTTCATATGACTAGGTTAGTCGTCCTCAGCAGTTTTGGTTTACCTAAGCTCGATGCAGCAGTCCTTTGTTTTACATAACCACAGTTAAATTACTTCTTTCATTGCCATAAAAAAAACCGTTCAGCCTTTTTCTTGTTATTGATTGTATTTTTGCAGCGTCCGTGCGCCTATGCCAGGGCTTACGCTTGCGCCGAAGCTTCAGCGTAGGTGCACGGCCGCCGCAGAAAAAACCTAATCATGGAATTAACTGATTTGTTAGCAAGAGCGCTCAATTTTGAGTTTCTGACTGTAGAAGAAGGCGTTCATCTTTATCATCATGCCCCCCTCACCGACCTGATGTTCGTAGCCGATGAGCTGCGCAAAAAACAGGTGCCCCATGGAAAAGTGACCTGGCAGATAGACCGCAATGTGAATACCACCAATGTTTGCATCGCCAATTGTAAATTCTGCAATTTCTTCCGTATTCCCGGCCACCCCGAAGCCTATATCACGGATATGCCGGTATACCGCAAAAAAATTGAAGAGACCCTGAAATATGGTGGCGACCAGCTTTTACTACAGGGGGGCCACCACCCCGAATTAGGATTGCAGTTTTATGTAGACACCTTCCGCCAGATCAAACAGGAATTCCCTACCATTAAGTTACATGCGCTCGGGCCACCCGAGGTCGCCCATATTACCAAACTGGAAAAGAGTACCCACCGGGAAGTGTTGCAGGCATTAAAAGATGCCGGCATGGATTCATTGCCTGGTGCCGGCGCTGAAATACTGATCGACCGGGTTCGCCGCCTCATCTCCAAAGGAAAATGCGGAGCCCAGGAATGGCTGGATATCATGCATGAAGCACATAAGCTGAATATCACTACATCGGCCACCATGATGTTTGGCCATGTTGAAACCATTGAAGAACGCTTTGAACACCTGGTAAGCATCCGTGAAGTGCAAAGCCGCAAGCCTGCTGAAGCAAAGGGATTCCTGGCATTCATTCCCTGGACTTTCCAGGATGTGGATACCCTGCTCACCCGTATCCGCGGTGTACACAACCTTACCACTCCGGAAGAATATATCCGGATGATCGCACTGAGCAGGATCATGCTGCCCAATGTAAAAAACATACAGGCTTCCTGGCTTACCGTGGGTAAACAAACAGCTTCTATTTGCCTGCATGCCGGCGCCAATGATTTTGGCTCCATCATGATCGAAGAAAATGTAGTGAGCGCAGCTGGCGCTCCTCACCGGTTCACTTACCGCACTATACAGGAAGCGATCCGCGAAGCCGGCTTTGAACCACAGTTGAGAAATCAACAGTATGAATGGAGAGAAATACCGGCGGCAATTGAAGAGCAGGTGATCAATTACTAGACGAAAAGAAAAAACAAGAACTTTCACATGAAAGCCAAAAATACATTTAACTGGTTCCGTAAGATCGCTCTGGCAGAAGGGGTTTCATTCCTGGTCCTGTTGTTTATCGCCATGCCATTAAAATATATGGCAGATATGCCAACGGCTGTCCGTATCGTTGGCAGTTTGCATGGATTGTTGTTTATCGGGTTTTTGGTGATGGCGTTTGAAGTAAAAAGAGAAACCGGTAAAGACTGGGCATGGATAGGTAAAGCATTCCTGGCATCCATTCTTCCATTCGGAACTTTTGTGATGGACAGGCAATGGAAAAAGGAAGAGGCCGCACTTGTTGGATAATGTAGTATCTCCATATGCGCAAAGTTTATGCAAAGAGCGCAATGATGATGTTGCTTTATAATATAAAAGGGCCGGCTTTCGCCGACCCCCAACAATGAGGCACTATTGCGCTACCTGCTCCGTAGCCAGTGCCCATCTCAGCCTTCAATATTAGTTGGAGACTGGGCTCACAATCTGTTTTTCTCATCACTGTTATTCTGGTCAATCCTTTTTTTCGTAAATGCTTTTCCTGCCCGGAAAGTGTATGCAAGTGATAAGCCAAAAGTGCGCGTTGGCCGTTTCTGGTAAAAATCGATTCTTGTATTATTGAACTGTGTCAATTCTTTTTCACGGAATGTGTTGAAAATATCGCTGACATAAAAGCGCAGCCGACCCCGGTCTTTCCAAAGCTTACGTGTAACGCCGATATCTATATAAAAGATCTCATACTGCCGGTTGTTGGCACGGATATAAGGAGAAGTATACTCCAAAAACACATCAAAGTCCGCCACTTTCTTCCAGGTAATCATCTGAATGGTCTGAAAAGAAAAAGATTTCTGAGATACACGAACCGTATCCAGGTCGTTCGAAAAACAATAAGCCATGAAACTATTGCGGCTGTTCCAGTTTTTAGTAATGCCGACTGAAGCTTCCAGTGCAATCCCGTATTCTGTGCTGTTAGGATAGTTTTTTGATTTGTATTCAATGATATTGTTATCAATCGTACTGGCTGTTTGCGCGATATAGTTGCTGGTGGATTGAAAATATACCGATGCTGTATAGTTCTGCCGGTAAGTATATCCTCCACGAACACTATGTGTGTATTGCGGCATCAGGTTGGGATTGCCGGTAAGCACAGTAAAATCATGTACCTGCAGCCGGTAAGGATTCAGATCATTGTACCCCGGCCTTCTCACCCTTCTTGAGTAATTGAGGCTAAGGCTATTCCCTTTTTCCTCATTAAAACTATGCGTAATAAATAAAGAAGGGAACCAGCCAAAATATTCCCGGTTGATCGTCTGGTCCAGCGTAATCGAATATCCTTCGGCCCAGGTTTTCTCTCCGCGCAAACCTGCCTTGATACTGGTTTTATTAAACACTTTTTCAAAAGAGCCATAAAACATCAGCAGGGCTTCAGTATACTGGAACTCATTGCTGGCGGCCGGGTCTTTCGTCCAATCATTATCTCTAAACCGTTCGGTCAACACCGTATTGCCCCGGTCAGTATACACATATTTAATTCCTGATTTAATAGCAGATTGGTTTCTCAATGCCTTTGTATAGTCTGCCTGTATGCTCGACAGCCCGGTGTTGCTGGGTGTATTCGTCCGGTAATACTGATCGCGGAGCGGATCGCTATACGTTGAATTCAGTTCATTGACCTCTTTCTTGGTACTTGTAGTATAATCTGCAATAATGCGCAGCTGCGACCCCATTGTATCCATCTTCCATCCATAGTTCAATGTATAGCTCGCCTGCCAGGGTTTTCTTCTCCAATCGGAGATGGCATTGCCTGTGACTTTTTCAGCAGGCATTGTGTATTCCAATCCTGAATGAAAGCTTTGAATCAGTTTATTTGCCACACCTATCATTTGAAAATTGATGGAATGATTTGCCGAAAAATCATACACCAGGCCTGCACGGAACTGGTGGCGGGTGTTGTTGTTATAACGCCGGGTATCGTTATAGATATTGCTTTTATCGGGATAAAGTACATTAGTCCACCCCTTATAAGCATTTTGATCATTATTGAAATTATATCCGCCAAACAAATACAATTGCTTTAGTTTATAATCAAGCGAGGCACCGAGAGCCGAATAAGGATCGCTGTTTTGTTGCTTGTATTGAGCTGATAGAGTACCCGTCAATCCATCCCGCCTTGATTTTTTAAGAATGATATGTACAATCCCTCCCGACGATGCAGCTTCAAATTCAGCCGGCGGGTTGGGGATCACCTCTATTTTACTGATATCTTCTGAACGGAGTGAGCGGAGAAAATCAGCCAGCTCGGCAGAACCCATTCTTTGCACCACATCATTGATCATAACGGTAACAGTTTGCCCGCCAGTGATACGAATACTTCCGTCAGGGCTTACCCATAAACCTGGAGAACGTTGGAGCACATCCAAACCGGAATTACCATTAGCGAGATAACTGTTCTCCACATTCACAATATACCGGTCGGAGCGGCGTGTTACCAATGGTTTTTTGGATGATACCACTACTTCGCCCAAGGTATTCTCTCTATCTAAAAGTATCAGTTTCGTTAAAGACGTTGCATCAGGCCAGGTAAATTTTTTACTGAATGGTTGATAGCCGATCAGGGATAACTGGATCGTATAAGTAGTACCTTCTGAAAAATCGGCTTTCAATTGGAAATCGCCTGATTCGTTGGTAACAGCACCGGCAATAAAGCTGCTGTCTTTCAACAGTGCTACGGAAACAAGACTCAATGGCTTTTCGTTTGCCGTTGCCACATGGCCGGATATGACCTGGCTGCAAGTATAGTGCGCAGACGTAATAAAAAAGATAAGGAGCAGGGTGGCTGTTTTCATATACAGCATAAAAATATCCCTGCCATATTTATTGGTGGGCGGGAACGAGCAGTTTGCGGGAATGGATGAGCCGGTTGCGGCCCACAAAGACGGCAAAGAGCATAAAGACGTTTATTGGTAAAATTATTTGCCGGATTGCAGCCTTTTTAAGAGCATTTCTTTTTTGGAGCGGGATACGTCTACTTCCACCCCATCGCTCATCAGTAAAGTGCCGCCTTCACCACGGGTGTATTTTTTTATCTCATTGAGGTTTACAAGACATGAGTGGTGGATCCGGAGAAAAGGGTATTCCTCCAGCATCTCTTCAATTTCTTTAAGGGTCCGGGAAACGATCAGCTTTTGCTTGTCTTTCAAAACAAGCGTGGTGTAATTGCTGCTTGCCATGCAATAGAGGATGGAATCAACAGCTATCACCTGCAGGCCTTCCATAGTTGGTAAAGCAATGCGATTGGTAAGTGCTGCAGGCTGCCGCAATTTTTCGAGTAATATATCCAGCTGGCCTGGCAGTGATGATGAGGACAATAACTCTGATGCTTTTTTCACCGCCGCTTTCAGCTCCTGCGGATCAATAGGCTTCAACAGGTAATCGAGTGCGCTGAAACGTATCGCTTTAATAGCATATTGATCATAGCTTGTTGTGAAAATGACCTGGAATGGCACAGGTGCCAGGCTTTCCAGCAGTTCGAACCCGTTCTTATATGGCATTTCAACATCGAGGAAAACAAGCTGCGGCTTAATGGAACCGATCATCTCTTCAGACTCTTTTGCAGAATGACAGGTCGCTTCTACATTCACTTCAGGACAATGCTTTTTCAGCAAGGTCAGTAAGGCCTTGCAGGCATAGGGTTCATCATCCACTACAATCGTTCTGATCATTTGCTGTTAGAGATTTATTTTCAAAACTACTTCTGTTCCCGCTGTTATCCCGTTCTTATCTTTTATATCATGGATAGTAAAATATGAACTGGAAAATTTTCCTTTATTGAATAATGCTAACCGTGAAGCAGACAGTTTCTGCCCCATGGATTCCACCGTCTTTGTTTTAAGCTTTGCGGCTTTTTCCATTCCAATTCCATTATCCTTTATAGAAATGACCAATTGGGTTTCTTTCCTGGTCAATTGAAGCTCAAGCCTGCCTTTTCCTTCTTTATGCAGTAGCCCATGCCATATCGCATTTTCACAAAATGGTTGCAGAATAAAACAGGGAACATTGACCATGGAAGGCTGAAGGCCCGGGCTGATATTGATCGTGTACTCAAAAGCATCTTTGAATCGCAATTGTTCCATATCCAGGTAAAGGCGGATCATATCCAGTTCCTCTTCCAGTGTAATGGATTCTTTACCGGCATTCACCAGCACCATACGCATCAGCCGGGAAAAGCGGGTAAGGTAGTCTGATGCCTTGTCTGTTTCATTGTCCAATATGAAATGATTGATAGCACTCAGGCAGTTGAAAATGAAATGAGGGTTCATCTGTGCCCGCAGTGCCTGCATTTCCAGTTCAGACGCCCTTTGTTTCAACCTCAGCTTTTCATTATTATGACGGAACACCAATAATACAATGATGAATACGGCGATCAGCCCTACGATCGCCATCGTGCGCTGTGCCAGTTTCTTATCTGCTTCCAAAGATTGCAGGGCTGCTGCTTGCTCCGCGAGTTGTGTTTTTTGCCGGAAAGCAAAAAGCTGGCCTTTATACACATCCGATGAAGCAGCATCATTTAAGGCCGCATTCATTTTATGATAATACAATGCTTTGCTGATATCACCGGTTGATTCATACAGCGATGCTAAAAGCCCTGACGCACTTTGGCGATATTTGAACACTCCTTTTTCCTCTGCAACTTTAAAAGCCCTCATTGCCCAATCCAATGCAGTTTTTATATTGCCTTTTGCCTCTGCCACCTTTCCCAACCCGATCATTGCACCAACATTTATATTGAAATCACCCGATCTTTCCGATTCTCGTTGAAGCGAATCCAGGTAAAAGAAAGCGCTGTCTGGCTGATGCTTCAGCAGGAAAGCTTCACCGATCCGCAAACGGACGATCCTGCTCGTTGGATTTCCAATAAATGACTGACGGTAAAAATAATCGGCAGAATCGAGTTGCCCTTTGGCGACATATAATTCGCCAATGCAGTGATTCAGCTCCCTGAACGGATAATTGCCGACAAACGGTTTTTCGCCCTCGGCTTTGGCATAATAAAATTGTGCTGTTTCGTAATCCCCGATATTCTTATATAGCTTGCCGATCTGCACATACGACAGGATCCTGTTTTGTTGATCATTATTCTTATTCCTGGTCAGGGATTCCTGTATGGCTTTAAAGGCATTTTCATAATCCCCGATATCGTCATAGATATTACTAAGTATTCTTAATGCGCCAATAATATTATCATCATTATCCTTAATAAACTGTTGGACAGCGAGCTTTACTGTGTCAGCCGCCTGGTGAAAATTGCCGGCATACCAGGTAGCCTGACCAGCGCCGTACAGACCGCGGGCAACAAGCTGTTCATTTTCCATTTGCCTGGCCATATCAATTGCTTCCAGAAATTCCTTCTGAGCTTCAGCAGGCCGGAACCGGTAGAGTTGGTCATAACCACGGTTAATAAGTTCATTGCATTTCCGGGTAGTAGGCTGTTGGGCATATAATTCTCCCAGGCATATAAAAACAAATATGAGCAGCAATGCTTTTCTGTGCATGAACAACAATTAATGCCTAAAAATAAGGTAAGTGACTCATTTGCGTTACCGCCCCATAATGCGTTTTCTGTGTTGCGTGCCCCAGGTATGCAGCGCTTTGATCACAGGCTGCAGGGACTCACCATAATCTGTTAAAGAATATTCAACAATAACCGGCATGGTATCATAAACCGTCCGCTTTACGAGCTGATTTGCTTCAAGATCGCGGAGTTCTTTGGAAAGCATGCGATCTGTTATTTCCTGGATCTCTTTGGCCATTTGGCCAAAACGTTTATCACCAAGAGTGAGCGCAATAATGATCGGCAACTTCCATTTTCCGTTTATTACTTCCAGCGCATCACGGACCGGCCTTATCATTCCATTACATTTTTCCGCGTCCAGGTCTTTTCGCTTTATCATAAGTCATTATTAAAGCAGAGTACTATACTGTTGTATAGTCCTATACAATAGTATAGTACTTACAAAAGTATAGTAAAGGTAGATAATTTTGCTTTTACAAAACAGAATTTATCACATATCGCTTTGTTAAAGACTATAATCAATCATGAAAACTATTTTAAAAGTAACCTCCAGTGCAAGAGGTGCTTATTCCAACAGCAATCAACTGGCAAATGAAATTGTTGCCAGGCTTCAGCAAAACAACCCCGGAGCAACAGTCATAGAGCGGAATCTTGTATCACAAAAATATCCTCATCTCGAGGAATCTCACCTGGCAGCATTTTTTGCACCCCCCGAAAATGATACGCCACAAACCAGGACGGCTGCCAGCCATTCAGATGAAGCTATCACGGAACTGGAAAAGGCAGACGGTATCGTTATTGGTGTCCCGATCTATAATTTTAATATTCCTTCTGCACTGAAAGCATGGATTGATCATATTGTGCGTGCAAGGAAAACATTTTCTTATGCGAGCGGCTCGCCGGAAGGTTTATTGAAAGGGAAAAAGGTATATCTCGCAATTGCTTCAGGAGGGGTTTATTCTGATGGCCCTATGAAGTCGCTTGATTTTGCAGAGCCATATCTGAAAGCCGTATTGGGTTTTATCGGGCTTTCTGATATCACAGTATTCAGGGTAGAAGGAGTGAATATACCCGGAGTTCAGGAAACAGCATTGGAAAAAGGATTGGCAAGCGTGGCAGTTTGATCGTTCACTCCGGCCTACCCGGATAAAACAAGAACGCAACGTATACGCCAGGCTCGCAACGTTGCGTTCTCTTTGCATAAAGGTCACTCTATTGTTTCGCCCTGCTCATCGTCTTCCCTGTCCTTTTCATAAATCAGCACCCTCACTTTCCATTCCAGCATTTCATACTGTAAGGAAATTTCCAGTTTCATTCTCTGGATAATGCGGTCTGCTTTTTCAAAGGTCAGCACAACGCTTGTAAATTTCTTTTCCTCCACCGGGTTTTCATATTTACCGGTGAGATAAAAGGTGTCGCCATAATCCATTTTCACAGAAAGATTATTCAGGGCATTATAAATAGCCTTGAATTTTTTCTTTGCAATTTCAAAATCCTCAGTAGTCAGCATCAGCGCCTGCCAGCTGAACACGTTATTGTCTTTGGAAGAATAACGCGTGATGCTGGATGATTCAGCGCCGCTTACTTCAAACTTGCATGCATAATTAATGCTCTGCGGATTTTCTTCAACCACTACGCCCTGCAGACCGGCAAAGTGATGCGGATAATCGCGGATCACCTTCTTCATGTCTGAGCTTAATGGATTAGCTCCTGGAAAACGAACTTGGGAACTGGCGGGAAAGACAAGGGCAATAGAAAGCCCTGTAAAAAATAGGGATTTTACGATTCTTTTCACAAGTAATGGATTATTAAGGTTAATAAGTGCGCAAATATTATAAAATATCAGTTTGATTATATACTTTCAGCAAAGTTTTTTCGTTAACCGAGTTATAAAACAAGTCCTATATGAAAAACAAGAGCATCATCCACTCTCATGAAGAGGCAAAAATTTATAAACGATACTATAAGCCTTCCTTCAATGTTCTTCTTCTCCTCAAATCTGTTTTAGCTGTCTTTATTTCCGGAGCATCTCCTGCAGCAAGCAGTATCAGAAGAAGATAAATCCCGTTACTTACTAACCCCCTTAAATAGTCAAGTCCTTCCGGTTTCGGAAGGACTTTTTCCTTTGCGCAAATTATGATCGATGGGTTAATTGCTGATGATGAGATCAATTCATCCGGATCTTTTCCATGCTTCTGTTCATCATCCGGTTGTTCATGCCTGGCATAGGCATGGCTTGTGTACTCTGCCCACCCATCCTGTTAAGGTTGAATAAAAAGCTGACCATGAAATAGCGGCGCAACACCATACTGCGGGTATCTTCCACATAGTTGTCGGCTGCATTGCGGAGAACGCTCTGGTTCTGATTAAGGATATCATTCACAGAAAACCGGAGCTCGCCGTTCTTCTTTTTGAATATTTGTTTGCGCAGGCTGGCATTCCATAAAGGGATACTTTGATTATAACCATCTGCACGGCCGGTGTTGATCATGTAAGAGAAATCGCTGGCGAGAATAAAGCTGAACGGAAGATTGTAAGATGCATCCAGTGAGTAGTTCTGTGTCAGATAGCCTTCATTCAGTGTTTTATCCACGGTATATTTTACATCGTTGTAGGTAAGATTAGCCCTTAAGCCAAGATCATATTTTTCTTTGTTAAGGTTAACCCCTACGCCCTGCGTGATCATGAAAGTGCGGGTATAATTCTTTAGCTTTCTTAGCATGCTCACGTCCTGCGTATAAGACATATTGTTGGTGAAGTTGAGGCTTGACCCTTTCCATTTCGGATTTTTAAACGGCAATCCTAACGTAATGAATGAACTTCCCCGGTAATAACCATTCAGATTAAGATATTCCGTGATCTGCTGCGGACCGTTTACCGTAATGCTGTTCACGATCTTGTTCTGCGTGGTGGAAAAACTCAGGTTGGCTGCCAGCAATTTAAAGGTCAGGATATTGAAACTGTTATAACCAATGGTAAAATTATGATTGAACTCCTGCTTCAGGAAAGGGTTACCGATCTTGATATTCAATGTGTCTGTGGCATCCGGCACATTCTGCAATTGGGAAAGCGAAGGCTGATTGGTGCGGCCACTATAATTGAACCGGAGGTTTTTGCTCCTTGTTGGCGTAAAATTGAAACTAGCCATTGGGAACAGATTGGTATAGTTCGCTTTGTTCATTGAATCCTTACCTGTCACTGCCTGGTAGCTTTTGCTTTCCAGCGATGAGCGTTCTACGCCCAGACCTAACTGATAATTGTATTTTTTATTCTGTACACGGAAGTTGAGCCCTACCCGATGTGCCAAGAAAGTATTCTTAAAATTATTGGTGAGCAAGAGGTTGGGTACTTCATATTTACCAGATACAGGATCATAGTTATATCCCTGGCGGTCTGATGTGTTGACGTTATGGGAATACCGGTAATTTACTTCCAGCAGCTTATTCAGCCCAAATGGCTCTGTGTAAGAGGTACTGAATATATTATTATTGGTATTCGTTTTCTGCATCGTCCGCTGGTTTTGATTAACGGACTTGTAAGCAACGCCATTTTCCAAAAAGAAATCATTATTGGAAATGGTATATCCATTGCTTTCGCTATTGCCGAATGTATTGTTCCAGCCCAGGGTGACCGTTCTTCCTGTTTTACCGAATTTATGGCGGTATAAAAGATTATTGTTCCAGTTCAAGCCATCCCGCTTATTGCTGTTATCAGTTTTCCCGGCAACGGCTAGATATTCCTGTCCTCCCTCCTGCGTAATGGAAGAGGTGGTATCAAAAGAATAGCTTTCCGAGTGTTGTTGGGTGATCGATGGCGTATACAGGATAGAGTTCATGGAATCTATCTGGTATTCAAACCGGAGATTGAAGCGGTGGTTTCTGTTTTTGCTTAATGAGCTGGATTCCTTATCGCGGATAGCGATGGAATCTTCATAGGTTGTTCTGCGCAGGCTGCTTTGTTGTTGATTGTTGTCGGAATTGGAATAGAAATAACTACCGGTCACTTTGATCTTGCTGCCCCACTGATCGGAATAGTTCAGGCCGGCGGAAAGGGACTTGATAATACCCGTGCTGCCGCCACCGCCGCCACCAAAACCTCCACCGCGGATCTGCATGCCGCCCATGCCGCCACCCATCATCATTCCTCCCCCACCGCCGCCACCAAATCCACCAAAACCTCCCATGGAGCTGATGATATCAGAAAAAGAAAAGCCCTGTTTATTGATATTATTGGTATTGAATAAAAGGGAAAGGCGCTGATTGCCATTGAATTTATTGATACTGAGATTGCCCTCATACCGGTCATTGCTGCCATAGGCAGCAGTAGCGCGGCCGAAATAACCTTTGTTACGGTCTTTTTTGAGTTTGATGTTTAAGGTCTTTGTACGGCTTCCATCATCGATCTTGGTAAACTTTGCCTGATCGCTCATATCATCAAACACCTGCACGCTTTCGATCATATCAGCCGTAATATTTTTCGTAGCCAGTTTAGGGTCATTGCCAAAAAACTCTTTACCGTCCACATACACTTTCTGCACTTGTTCCCCTTGCGATTTCACGTTTCCTTCTTTATCCACTTCCATACCCGGCAGTTTTTTGATCAGGTCTTCTGCCGTGGCATTAGGTTGTGTTTTGAAGCCACTGGCATTGAACTGAACAGTATCATTTTTTACTACAATAGGTGCTTCATTGGTGACCACTACCCCTTCCAGGGTTTTAAAATCCTTGGCTGGATTGATCTCTCCTACATTCACCTGCTTTTTGTCGTCTGTAATGGAAACGTTCTTCTTTATTTCCATATACACCTGGTGGGTGATAATTAGCCGGTAATTACCGATGGCCAGGCCTTTTATTTCAAAAAGCCCCTGCTTGTTTGTTAGTGTAAAAGTGACCAGGGAAGAGTCTTTTGCCTGTACCAGCGAAACGGTGGCGTCGCTGATGGGTTGCTTACTGGCCGTATCTACCAATTTGCCGGTAATACTACCATCTGCTTTTTGAGCATAACTACTGTAAAACACAAAGGATAAGGCTAAAAGCGCTAAAATTTTTCTCATAAATTGATTAAACGGTGGTGTACGAAGTTAGACGTAAGGGCCGGGATTTCCCTGCGCGGTAAATAGAGGAAGGGGGGCAAAACCGGATGAATGGCGGGAATGTATCGGCGGATGATCGCTGGCCGATGACTGGAGGTTGGAAATCATCGGCCAGCGATCACTCCTATATTATTAACTGAACAAGTACTCTACATCTTCCTTGCTCAGGCTCTTCACAAATGAGGCGTCATCTGCGATCAGGTCTTTTGCCAGTGCGCGTTTCTTATCCTGCAGTTGCAAAATCTTATCTTCAATTGTATCGCGGCAGATCATGCGGTAAGCAAAGATGTTTTTCGTTTGCCCGATCCGGTGGGTCCGGTCAATTGCTTGTTGCTCCACGGCAGGGTTCCACCAGGGGTCTACGATGTATACATAATCCGCGGCGGTCAGGTTCAAACCCACACCACCCGCTTTCAGGGAGATTAGGAACACCCTCACGCTTTCATCGTTCTGGAAGCTTTGGATAGCTTTTTCCCTGTCTGGTGCAGAAGTGCTTCCGTCGAAATATTCATACTTCACGCCCAATTCATCCAGCTTGGCTTTGATCAGCGCCAGCATACCCAGGAACTGGGAAAATACCAGTGCTTTGTGGTTACTGATGTTTTCCGTGATCTCGCGGCCCAGCTCTTCGAGTTTGATAGAGTGGTTATCAAACTTCTCTTCTTCATTTAAGATAGCAGGTGAGTCACAAATCTGACGAAGCTTCATCAGGCCTTGCAGGATGGTTAGTTGTGAACGCTGTATGCCCTGCTCCTGTATAGTACCCAGGATGCGATCGCGGAAATCGTTGCGGTAGGCATCATAGATCTTGCGTTGTTCATCTTCCATTTCGCACCAGAGGATCATTTCCTGTTTCTCAGGAAGGTCTTTGGCCACCTGTTCCTTTGTTCTTCTCAATATAAAAGGATACAGGATCTTCTTCAGGTGCTCTTTGCGGTCCTGTTCGCCAAACTTATCAATCGGTATGGCAAATTCCTGGCGGAAAAACTCCATTGTGCCCAGCATGCCGGGATTCAGGAAATGCATTTGAGCAAAAATATCGAAGGTATTATTCTGCAAAGGCGTACCGCTCATGCAAAGGCGGTGCTTTGCATTCAGCAGGCAAGCCGCTTTGGTCACTTTACTGGACGGGTTTTTGATGGCCTGGCTTTCATCCAGTATCACATAGTCAAATGCCACGCTCATCAGCAGTTTGATATCACTGCGCAGCGTGCCATAGGTAGTAATGGTCACATCGTGATCGAGGATCTCTTCACGCGTGCGCGTGCGTGTAGCGCCATGGTGAATACGGTAAGTAAGCTTGGGTGTGAATTTCCTGATCTCACTTTCCCAGTTATAGATCAGTGTGGTGGGGCAAACCACCAGCGCTTTGATCTTTCCCTGTTCACTGCGGCAATGTTCCAGAAAGGAAAGGGCTTGTACAGTTTTACCCAAACCCATATCATCTGCCAGAATGCCTCCCCATTTAATTTCACGCAGGTAATTCAACCACTGAAAACCTGCTACCTGGTAAGGACGCAGGATCATTTTCAAATGAAATGGAGGCGCCACTTCCTGGATCTGGTTAAACTGGCGGAGGTTTTCATATTTCTCTTCCAGTTGCACCACCAGTTCCTCTTCATCGCGTGTTTCATATAATTCATCTACCACACTGAGGTGATAGCGGGAAAGTTTCAGGTTGTTGGAACTTCCTTCGCCAACACGGAAGAGCAGTGAATATTTTTTCAACCATTCTTCAGGTAGGATACCAAGCGTGCCGTCATTAAGCTGAACAAATTGCTGTTTATTCGCCAACGCCCGTTTCACTTCTGCTACGGTCACTTTCTGATCGCCAAACACGATGTCCACTTTCGCATCAAACCAATCCGTGTTGCTGCTGATAAAGATCTTGGTCTGGGGCTTGGCTGTGTTGAACCGGAAATTCTTTAAAGCTTCAAAGCCGAATACCGGCGTTTTCATTTCCTTCATCGCATCCACGAACAGGAAAAACCAGTTATTCTTTAACACGTCTGTGCCTTTCAATGCAAGTGAACCGTTTTCTTCATTCACGATGAAATTGGAATGCAGGTTTTGCAGTTTGGCTATGAAAGCGCCTTCTGCTTCGCGGTTGCGGTGAACGATCAGTAATTTATCGCCTTGTGGCACCACGATCTCATCGCGGTCCTTTGCTTTTGTTTCATATCCTTTATAGGCAAAAGAAGGTTGGAATACGAGGTATTCGCCTTTTTCGACCAGAAAGAGCTTTACTTCCGGATCTCCATCTTTTACTTCTTTCACCAGCGCTTTATCAAAATCAACTTTATGCTCTTTTGCCAATGGCAATAAGAACTGCTGAAGGGTTTTGCTCCATTCATCTTCAGAAACACTCATTTTGCCGGAAGGCAAAAATTTCTCAGCCAGGTGCACCACTTCATTGTTTTTCCAGAGGAATAACTGGTGGTTGTATAAAAAGAACAAAGGGCTGTTGCTTTCATTTTCACCCAGGTCGTATTCCATGCTGCCGGCCTGTACACGGCATTGAATGGAATAATGCGAATTTTTCTTTACGATGAAACGGGGCTTTGCATCTTCTGTTGAAACCTGCAGGGGTTCAAGGTTAGCCGTTTTGAACGGCTTTCCATCTGCAAGCAGGAAGAACAGGGTGTTCTCTCCCTGTTCAGAGCAAAGTTTTTTCAAACGGGGAAAAAGATATTCTGCCATCAATTCTTTGGTTTCACCTGGCAGGTCATCATCTTCCTGGTGAATAATATTTTCCCAGATACCTGAGAAAGGTGAATTGCGGCTGATATATTTATTGATCTCGGCCTCTTGTAGCTTACGAAGTAAGGTCAATACCTGTTTATCATCATCCGATAATTTATCCGTATCAATATAGCGGCTGATATCCGGTTTTTCTACTTTCCCTGCAAAGCCGTCACCGGCTTCATTCGATTCACCGATCACTGCATCAATAGTGAAGTAGGGATAGGTTTTTTTGTTGAAGTTGAAAACAACACCAAGACGTTGTGTGGGCCTGGGTGCTTCTTCTTCCTCTATTACTTCCGGCTGTAGTATTTCTTTTTCCTTTTGTGGCAGCAATACCGGCCTGGCAGGAATAGCCACAGGAGCGACTCTTTTAATGCTGGTATCAAGGACGCGGAGAAAAGGCTTTCCATCTTTATATACGAATTCGAATTTGCCTTTCAGATCGTCTGCCAAAGAGTAGCCATATACTTCCAGCAATTTGTTTTTTTCTTTATCCCAGTTGCGGATGCTATCGAAATAGTTGGCACCATAAGCATTCAGCAATTGCAGGAATACGATCACTTTAGGTAAACAGAGGGGATGCTCTGTGTCCTGGTAATCGCAACTGGTATCAAAATTTCTTTCTTCGTTTTTTCGGATCAGCACTTTGTATACCTGTCCATCAAGAGGTACTGAAGCTTTTACGGTTTCATTTTCGGCTTGTTCGATGGAAGCTTTTTGTGTGCGCAGGTATTTTTCTGCGTCGGCAAAAGTGGTGGGGGATGATAATAAACGGATGGTCTTAAGATCGATCGTTTTCATCTTGGCCACTGTATGGCGTTGATCATATTCCACTTCTTCGGTTTGCAGATGTCCTTTATCAATCATCTCCTGCAATTGGAAGAGAGCGGCCGTTTCATGCCGGCAGATATCCCCGATATTGTAAGGGCAGCTGCAACGAAGTGAAAGACCTTTAGGGTCTTTGAATTTTTGAATGTATACTTTATAGAAAGTAGAATAGCTATCATCTTTCACACGAAACACCGCCGAGCCAAACAGATCATCATATTCTATCAGTTCTACAAATCCGATTGCATGTATTTTCTTTCCGCGACGGATCACTTCATCTGTTCCATGGGTGTAAACGTATTTCAGCAAATGTGGTAACGCCATAGTTCAATTTCCGGTTAACAATAAGCAAGACATCGTTCAAAGTGACGACTGTATTGCTATTGCCCAGTTTTTCAGGTGAGGGCAATCGGCAAATCTAAAGGAATGTGAAGCGGATTTCCTTGTAAAATGGTATAAATAATAAATAAATTTTTAGCCCGGAAAGTGAGGGAAAAATTCAGTACCTTACACGGTTTTGCTCTTCACATTAAGAAAATTATGCACTAACCAATCTCCCTTCCCTGTAAACCGGTAATACGTTGGCCACATCTTCTGTAAGGCAGAATTTAATATCCTCAATCAATCCAAATCTTTCCACCAGGCGATGGTAATGGGTGAGTTTTGGAGCAAAGCCCAGGAGGTTATTTTTGTGCTTGGTATACATTGTTTCAGCCATGAGTGAGCTGTCACAATTAATTTCAAAATGCTTTTTGATCCGGCTGATCACGGCACCTGCGAACAAGGTATCTTCCAGGTTGAAGCGGTCTTTCCAACCAGCGCAGCCCAGTACTACATTTTTATTTTCTCTCAGAAGAAATTCGCATACGGAAGAGAGATTAGGGAAAGAACCTGAAATGATAGTATCTGCCCCTCTTTCCAGGGCCATTTGCAGCAAGCGGGTACCATTGGTTGTGGTAAGCACCAGGGTTTTACCGCCAATAAAGTCGCGGCCATATTCCAGGGGGGAATTGCCATGCGAAAGGCCTTCAGCGATCTGTCCATCTCTTTCACCAGCAGCAATACCATCAATATTCCGGCTGATCTCAATGGCTTTAGGCACTGAATCAACAGGGATTACACATTTGGCACCGTTATGAAGGGCTGAGGCAATGGTGGAAGTGGCGCGGAAAACATCGATTATCACCACAACGCTATTACTCAGATCGTATAAATGTAACAGGGCGGGTGAAATGGAGGTGTTTAAAGTAGGCTTGCTGCTCATAATTCAGGCGGCGAAGGTACGGGAAATCGGTGAGAGAGTTGGTAAGGGTTCGTTGGACCTTGACCGACTGCTCCTACTTATTTATTAAGCACGCTTTTCCATTTACCCCCTTCGGCAAACTCCTTGATCACTCTATTGCGGTGTTCGATCAGCCGGCGGAGATATTTGGTGAGGTATAGCTTATTAAAGGTCTTACCTATCGTGCCATAAGGTGCTTCAAAATCGATGATATCGATCATGATAGTACCATTATCGCAAGGTTTGAAGTGGTGCTCGTGTTTAAGGAGTTTGAAATCGCCTTCAGCCTGTTCGTCGGTGAACATTTCCGGCTTTTTCATGGCTGTGATACGGGTTTTGAGGATTCTGTTTTTGAATAAATGGCGGGCTTTCCAGGTTACGGTTTCGTCTTTTTCAATCAGTCCAAAGCGAACACCGGCTACAGCTTCTTCCTTGTGTTTGGTCATGGATTGCTTGTGCAGGTCAATACTGCGAGCAAGGTCGAACACCCGGTCTGCGGGAGCAGCGATAAAAGTGGTGAGATGAATGGTGGGCATAATCGTTTTACAGGATGTGAATTTAGTTCAAGATTGGTTTCATTGAACTCTAATTGGTCACCTAGCTAAAGCTTTTTGATAGTCCCCAGACTAAAATTTCTTGATAGCCTTTAAAGTTTCTTGACAGTCTAAACTAAGATGGCCTGGTATCCTTGCGCCTACGCTGAAGCTTCGGCGCAAGGATACCAGAGCAAAAATCCCACCAGATTAACGCTGATTATACAAAAGGTATTTTGGAGACTTTTGCCAGCAGCAGTTTATCCCGCACTTTAATGTAAATCTCCGTGTCGATAGCCGCAGAAGCCGTACGGACATATCCCATACCGATGGCTTTGCCGAGGCTGGGCGATTGCGTGCCGGATGTTACCACGCCGATGCTATCACCCCGGAAGTCTTTGATCTCATATCCATGGCGGGGTATGCCTTTATCGATCATTTCAAACCCAACGAGTTTTCTCTCTACGCCTTCAGCTTTTTGCTGTGCGAATACTTCCTTAGAGGTAAAATCCTTGGTGAATTTAGTAATCCAGCTCAATCCTGCCTCGAGGGGGGAAGTAGTATCGTCTATATCATTTCCATATAAGCAATAGCCCATTTCCAGTCGCAGGGTATCGCGGGCTCCAAGGCCAACGGGTTTGATGCCGCTTGCAGCGCCTGCTTCAAAAATGGCATTCCAGATCTTATTGGCATTATCGTCTTTGTCTTCAAAATAAATTTCCACGCCGCCGGCACCGGTGTAGCCAGTTGCGCTGATCAGTACATTATCTACCCCTGCAAATTTCCCCTTGGCAAATGTGTAATATTTCATGTTCATCAGGTCAATCTCTGTAAGCGGCTGCAGGATAGTAGTGGCATTAGGTCCCTGAATGGCCAGCAAACCGGTTTTATCTGAGATGTTGTGCATTTCCACGTTCCGGTTATTGTGACGGCTGATCCAGTTCCAATCTTTCTGGATATTGGAGGCGTTTACTACCAGCATATAGACCTTGTTTTCTTCAAGACAATATACGAGCAGGTCATCTACCAGTCCGCCATTATCGTTGGGCAGGGAGCTGTACTGGGCTTGTCCAACTTTAAGTTTAGATGCATCGTTAGTGGTCACGCGTTGAATCAGATCAAGTGCGTGCTCCCCTTTCAGAATAAATTCTCCCATGTGACTTACATCGAACACACCAGCATTTTTACGGACGGCAGCATGTTCATCATTGATACCGGAATAAGAGATAGGCATATTGTAGCCGGCAAATTCCGCCATTTTGGCTCCGAGTGCGATGTGTTTCTCGGTAAAGGGGGTTTTTTTCATTATGGTAATTTGAAGCGCAAAGGTAGGGTTTCCCGGAATTGTTTAGGAGGCTTTGTGCTTGATTAAAAAACAATAGCTCGCCGTGAAAAAACATTTACCGGATGTTTTTTTCCCTTTCCCCGGTTATTAACTGCTTTTACATTTGATGATTGCTATTGGAAGGGGAGTATGATTTCAAAACCATCTTTAAAGTCTTTAATTATCCGGCGGCTGGGAGATGCGAGGGTTTTACTAAAGAACCGGCGATATCCGGCAGCAATTTATTTGGCGGGGTATGGAGTTGAGTTGGCGTTGAAGTATCGTATTTGTAAAATAATGGAATTTACAAAGGGTTTTCCCGAAAGTAAGTCGGAGTTTAATAAATACTATCAGGATACACGAAAAACCATACTTCGGCAAACAATGCGGTCCTTATGGGACATCCGGCATCATAATTTGCCCATTTTATTGCGCTATTCAGGAAAGCAGGTAAACGTTAAAACACGCCTTAATGCAGAATGGGGAATAGTAAAAGGGTGGAATCCAGAAATGAGATATATCAATAGTACGATCAGAAGACATACGGCAAATGATTTCTTGAATAGTGCAAGCGCTATAATCACTGGGATACTATAATTATTTTTGAATAGAAAATATGGCAAACAACAACCAACATGTAGTTCCTCTCGGAGGAGGCTGGGCAGTAAAAGCCGAAGGTACCAAACGAATCACTGTTATAACGACCAAACAGTCAGAAGCAATCTCCTATGCAAAGAGTATTGCCAAAAGCAAAAAAAGCGCACTTATCGTTCATGGAAGGAACGGCAGAATCAGAGAGCGCAGCAGTTATGGTAATGATCCGGTGCAATCTAAAGGGTAATCATTTCAGTCATCAATTTCCTCACCCGGCGATCCTGTTAAAAAAGATGCCGGCAAATTTTTCTTCGCTTTTACCCCCAACTCTTTCATTTTTTCAGCCTGCCATATAAGATTGCCCTGCCCCTCCTTCAATTGCCCCAGAGCAGTATCATAACTTTTCTGGGCCCTGCCCAGGTTAACGCCTATATCAGTAAGGTTTTCTACAAAACCAACAAACTTGTCGTACAATATTGAGCCCCGTTTGGCTATCTCCTGTGCATTTCTGTTCTGGTATTCGCGCTTCCAAAGATCTACCAGCAATTTCAACGCAGCGATCAGGTTGGTCGGGCTTATCAGCAATATCCTTTTGTTATATGCAAAATGCCATATCTCCGGGTCGTGCTGCAACGCAAGCAGGTAGGCCGGTTCATTCGGCACAAACATCATTACAAAATCAAGAGTGGGTGCAAAATCCTGGTAGTTTTTCCGGCTCAGGTCATCAATATGTTTACGGATGGATCTCAGATGCTCTTCGATGGATCTCTTCTGCTCATCTGCCTGATCTGTTGATGCATACCGGGTATACGCTGTTAACGATACTTTTGAGTCTACGATCACTTTCCGGTTGTCGGGATAAGCAATGATCACGTCCGGTTGCATACGGCTTCCATCCTCGTTCTTCCAGTAATGACCGTCTTCATCTTTCAGGAACTCCTGAACAAAATATTCACGGTCTTTTACCAGGCCTGATTTTTCCAGGATATTCTCCAGGATCATTTGGCCCCAGTCGCCCTGCACTTTCGAGCTTCCTTTCAATGCATTCGTAAGGTTATTTGCCTCTTCACTTATCTTTTGATTCAGCAAAACGAGTTTCTCAACTTCTTTTCCAAGTGAAAAGCGCTCTTTGGATTCCCTTTCATACACTTCTTCTACTTTCTTTTTAAAATTGTCGAGATTCTCGCTTAATGGTTTCAAGATCGTGGTCAGCGATTCCTCATTCACTTTTGTAAACTTCGCCGTTTTTTCATCCAGGATCTTATTGGCAATATTCTCAAATTCTGTATTGAACTGCTTTTTCAACTCTTCAATTTCTGCTTTCTGCGTTTGTAGTTTTTCCTGAAGCGCTTCATTCTTTGCTTTTAGATCCGCTACCTGACCAATAGCAAGATTTACTTCACCAGTTTTTATTTTCAGGTCAGCCTGTAACTGCTTTTTATCTTCTTCCTGCATTTTTCCGGAATGATTAATTGCTTCCAGGTTGGCATTGGCTTTTGCCAGCAAACCGGTAAGCTCCGTATTTTTTGCAGCCACTGATTTTAAATCCTGCTCCTTACCGGAAAGATTGATTGATAAGCCGCGGGACCTTTCTTTTTCAATTCCGAGTTCTGTTGCCAGTTGGTTAAGCTTTGTTACCTGCGCTTCAAATTCGGCTCTAGGAACACTTTTATTTTTGCCGCTGAGTTTAGCTATAAACCAGGCAATAACGCTGCCTATAGCAAAGCCGGCAAGAAGAAATTGTATCATGAAATAACGGTTATAGATCTGAAACGGTGATTTTGACCTGGTATTTTATAAGGATTGCCTTTTTTGAAAATGGGGTTCAATCGTTCTGATGCTAATCTATATTAATTTATAACTCAAAAAAACAAGCAAATACAGGAAAATCCCTGTCGAAGTAGTCAGAAAAATATGTACGTAACATTCAGTGGGATGACAAAAGTGAAAAGCATGACCTGGCCGGCATGGTTTTATTAGAAGGCCGGAAGGTACCCTCGTGAAGGAAGATGCAGGTGATAACAAAACGTTCTACGTTGTGGATTCGCACAGAAAGAAGACCAAGAAAATCACGAAGCAGTGACCTTACCTGATAATACACAAATGGAGCTGAGTTTTTGATCAGCTCCATTTGTTTAGTAATTTACAGGCGAGCGCTATCTTTCAGCCACTTCCTTCAATTTGTTCAATGCTTTTGGCCAGGTTTTTTCAAAATAATCTTTAAAATCTTCTTTGCAATCAACCGATACTTTAAAGGTGGTCATGCCATTCTTTTCTTCCAGGAAATATTCCTCCATCGCGTTGGCCCAACCATCCACAAGCGGCCCATCGGTAATTTCTTTATCGTCAGCAACAAGCCCAAGATGCTTAATAGAAATTTGTTTATTAGGGATATTCTCTACAATACTCGCTACCATGCCTTCGCGTTTGCCTTCTTTGCTGATCCCTACAAACCGTATTTTCGCTCCTTTATCCCAACTGCCTTCAAAAGAAGAAGTCGGATTAAACTCAGCGGTCCATTCACGATACAGTTTATCATCTGTAACGGTATGAAATACTTTGGCTGCCGGCGCTTTGATGTTGACGTTAAAATGTAATTTTTCCATGTTGCTAATGTTTTTAAGATGAGTGCATAATGGTTGTATGATCAAAAAGAGTATCCTAAATCAAAATTAACAGGCACTTACTTGTAATCAGATGTGCGAATACGCCAAAAACAGGGGTAGTTGCGACCAGTTACTAATACGCACCGAAAAGGATTCATTCTACTAAATTCTTCTACTACCGCTTTTTATCCTTTTCTGCGTGTACCTGTAAACAATTTTATGACTACACCTTCTACCCCCGATAAGCGTTACTTCCTGAACAGCCTTGCCCTCCAACATAGTTGCGATCCGCTTTCGCTTGATCCTCATTGGGCATTGCAACAATTGTATCACAGCACCCCCACTGAAGAAATGCAGGAAATGTTTACAGAATTCTGCGAAGCTGCCATAGCCCCAACGTACAACTGGCAATTGGACACCCCCGGCACACTGCTGCAATTTGTAGACCAATTAGAACAACTGATCGAAGCCTGCTTTCTTTTATTATCCTGGATGAGCCCTGAAAATCCGGGTGCCAAAAAGAATGAGGTCCAGGCAGTCCGTCAATTTTTCAAAACCCGTAATCTTCCCGGCTGGAAGCAATGGTTGCACCGCTGGACTATAAGCGCTTTATCAGCCCGAAGCGTTGCAGAACTGGTAGAGCCGGAAGACTTATTGCCTTTTGTACAGGGAATGGAAAAACTTTTGACAGCAGGAGCACCGTTATCAAAAGAAAATAAAAAAAGATGATAACACTAAAGACATACACTCCACCTGCAAATCCCTTAACTTTAGTTACCTTAAAATTATCGCTATGCTTGAAAATCTTCTTAACCTAGTAAAACAGCAAGCCGGCTCTTCCATTATCAACAATCCGGCAATCCCCAATGAAAAAAATGACGAAGCGGTAGCGCTGGCAGGTCAATCCATTACCGGTAGCCTGCAACAACTGCTTTCACAGGGTGGCATTAAAGATGTATTGTCCATGTTCAGTGGCAACCAGGAAGTCAATTCATCCAATCCCGCTGTGCAGCAAGTTTCCGGCAATCTGGCTCAAAACCTGATGGACAAACTGGGGCTCGATCAGCAGCAGGCCGGCTCAGTAGCCGGTGGGCTTGTTCCAGATGTGCTGAAAAATCTGGTTAACAAAACAAATGACCCTAATGACAGCAGTTTCGATATCCAGGGCATTTTTAACTCCCTTAGCGGCGGCGGCACTTCTGGCATGAACGTGCAGGGCCTGCTGAATAAATTCAAAGGCGGCCTCGATCAGGACGGAGATGGAGATGTAGACTTCCAGGACCTTACCGCAGCTTTTTCCGGCAAAGGTGGTGGCGGTGGAATAATGGATAAGCTGAAAGGGCTTTTTAATTAAGAATAGTATATAAAGAACGGAACAGGCTTTCACAAACCGGTTTGCGAAAGCCTGTTTTTATTTTTCCCAAAAAGAAGATTACACCCTCAGCTTTTTTACCTCATCGTTGATCGACACCTTTTGCCAGCTCATAGATATTAGGTTAATATAAAGATAACGCGCCCGTTCAGCATGCTGCCTTTCCCTATTTTTAGTCCTCTAAATATTTTCGCATGAAACCGGCTTCAATCATATTAGCTATTGCCTGTATTGGATTTTCATTTCTTTCAATACAAGCTTTCGCGTCACCCATTACCTCCGACACATCCATCATTCATCATGTACAGGATGGCAAGCTGTTGGAATGGCCCACTGAAAAATTTACTGCGGATAATGAAACAAAAATCAAATACGCAATTGATAATGATAACCGCAATCTGTATATAGCCATGCTTATCCCCGACTTTGCCACACAAATGAAAATGATGCGCACCGGCATGACGCTTTATATAGATTTAAAGGCTAAGAAAAAAGAAGGCCGCGGCATCGAGTTTCCTGTAAAACCGGACAAAGGACAGGGTTTCTCCTCTACTGAAGCACCCAGGCCTGTCAGAAATGATGGTGAAGAGCAAAGCTCTTCCCGGCGGGAAGCCAATCTTCTGATGATGCGCAACTCAATGGCCATAAAACAATTGAACACCATAAAAATTTTCGGATTTGGAGAAAATGAGCCTGTTCAGCAGGTACTTGATGTACCTGGCAACATACAGGTCGCTTATAAATGCGATACAACGGAAGCCATGGAAATCGAATACTGTATTCCTCTTTCTTTATTAGGTGATGCAGCCGGCCTTCACGAAAAACTTATCAGCATCGGCTGTAAGATTCATGCAATGGAAATGCGTTCCGGTGATTTTCAGGGTGGCAGTGGAATGGGTGATCGCGGTATGCGTGGTAGTGGCCGCGGCATGGGAGGGCGTGGAGGAATGAGATCAGGTATGGGTAACAGAATGGATAGGGAGAGTATGATGAAGGAGCAATCGTTTTGGACAAAGTATACTGTGATTGACGTGGGGAATTAATGCTCTTTGAGAATTGTTGATTAAGCCTTTTTCAATTTATCTTAGCGCAAGTCACCAACAATTCTTAGACTGTGTCATTAGATGAGTTTGAAGAGATAATAAAACGCAAAACCAATTCAGACAAAGGGTTTAACTACTTCATCTGCTTTTCTTTCATAGCATTTTCTCTTTATATGATGGTTGAAGGTGTGACAGATAGCAGGAATACAACACGAGCCTTGCGTTTTATTCTGGTGAGCCTATTTCCATTATTATTGTCGGTGTATGGAATTTGGATTCTTAAAAACAAACATAAAGTACAGACATGGAATAACAACTTAACGAAAGAACAGAACATTGAATTACTAAACTGGTTGTTATCTGAGTTTAAGAAAAAGAATCTCATATCAATGTCTGTAAAAGACCATACTAAGTTCTTTTATAAAAAACACTGGTGGGGCTTATCCTATAGTATTGATTTATTTGCCGACAAAAACCTCATTGCCCTGCATATAGATTCTACGAGTAATAGCTCAAGGGGAATGGTTGATTTTGGCGCATCCCGCCGCTTGCAGAATAAAGTCCTTGCTATGCTTAAAAAGCGAAGCGCTATTTATTCGGCATAGCGTCCCAACAATAAAGCTTTTATAGTTGTTTGCGGTATTTTTCAATCGCCAGCACAATAATAATACCTACTGTATACGCTACCAGATCTATCCACTCAAACAAATTACCAAAAACAACATTCGCAATCCGGGAATTTTGCAGCCCCAAAAGCTTTACAAGTTTTAAGTATTGCAGCACCTCAATGAGATAGGAAAACAAAAGCACGCCTATCGCTATCTTAACCGGACTTATATTTACAAACGCCCTGACAAAACAGTACAGCAAAATCACCACAAGCAAGTCACCGATATATGGCCGGATGATCCTGTCGTGCATATACAACGCTATCAAAACTTCAATAACAAAAAGGAGAACAGCAAGAAGGAAATAGGTTTTGCTGAACCGGAAAACAGGGTGGCGCATTTATTTCTTTATTTTGTAACCAGGCTCCCAATAATACAAAATGCTGAAGCCGGCTGCAATGATTTGAACAGGGTTTTTTCTACTTTCAGTCCATTTTTCTTCAATACCTCTGCCGCCTCTTTGGCGATTTGCCGGGTAACTTCCACAGGCGGTTGGTAAAATAAATAAAATTGGCCGGCCGGTTGCAGGTGTCTCCGGATAACCGGCAATGAGAACCTGGGATTTTTCCAGAATGCACTTACATTAAATGCAACTATTTTATCAAACCGTTCTGGTAAAATAGTTACTTCCAGGTCTTTTTTTATAAATGTTGTTATGCGGTTTTCTATATGTATTTTATTCCTTTCGACCGCTTTGCTGATCATTGCTTCCGATTTGTCAACCATCACCAGTTTTCCATCTTTCAATAAGCCAGCTACCTGTTCAGCAAGCAGCCCCACCCCTCCGCCTATTTCCAGCAGATGATCCGAAGGCTGTATGTCCATTGTTTTAACAGCCCAGGCAAACCGTTCAGGCAATTCATTTTTTTTCATACCATGATGAACAGGTTTAGGTTAACCCAACACCTTTTGCACTTCCAGGTCTTTATTCAGCACAGTCATTTTTGCATCATACCCTTTCTGTATCTTCCCAAGCTGGTTTCCCATCTTCATCACTTTTGCCGGATAAAGCGAACACATACGCAATGCTTCGCCCAGCTCCACACCAGCAAAGGAGGTTAACCGCTGCACCGCCTTACTCATTGTCAGTGCAGAACCGCTCAGTATGCCACTAGCTTCATATTTATCACCGGCAAATTGATGAGGATAAGCTCCTTTATCCGTTTCCGTTACAGCATCGGTAATTACAAACAGGCGGTCTTTCATTACCTGCTTGGCTATCCGTACGGCTGCATAGTCCACATGATGGCCATCGGGAATGATACTTGCCATTACGGTATCATCATCCATTGCAGCGCCAACTAATCCCGGTGCGCGATGCTGCAACGGGCTCATGGCATTGTATAAGTGTGTAACAGTGGTGGCTCCATTGGAAAATCCCTGTTTCGCTTCCGTATAAGTAGCATTGCTATGCCCTGCGGAAATGATAATTCCCTGGTTGGCGATGTAGCTCATCAGCGATGGTCCACATACTTCCGGGGCAAGTGTGATGATCCTGATCACACCTTTTCCATATTCCAGCAACGCCTTCACTTCTTCTGCTGATGGTGTATGGATCAACGATTCTATATGCGCCCCCCTTCTTACCGGGTTGATCCAGGGACCCTCAAGATGGAGGCCCAAAACGCCCTGACCTCCCATTTTCCAGTACTCCCTCACCGCATCTATGCATTGGTGAAATACTTCGTATGTATTGGTTGCTACAGTCGGCATGCACCAGACAGCGCCGCCGCTGCGGCAATATTCATTCAGTTTAGACAGTGAATCCGCTTCAGGATAAACAGACAGCAGCTTTCCATAAGCTCCATAGATCTGCAGGTCAATAAAAGCAGGGACCAGTACTGCATTTTCAAACCGTTCCACCGGCAATGAACCTGGGATCTCATTTGCTTTAACCAGTTCTATGATCTTTCCATCCACGGTTATCACGCCGCATCCTTTCAGCCATTCTTCGCCGGTAAAAATTTCATCAGCGATATATACTTTCTGTTGAATCATTCTTCTGTTTGTAGATTGATTGAATTGAGGCCATTCTTATAATTTCCAGAACCGTCCAAAAAGGCCCAGGTATTTTTCCTTTATGACTGGCACGGCCATTTTATTATTACCGGTTGTGGTAACGGCGGTAAAAGAAGTAACTGAAAATATAGAATAGGCTACGCCATTGGTATACTCTATCACAGGAGGGTTTTCCCTTGTGTGCTCCTTTGTATAAAATTCTTTAAAGGCGTCTGGCCCTGGTTTAGTGAGCGCACCGATCAATACAATAGCTATAATAAAGAGAAAGACAAGAGTGCGGAACTTCATACCGGTTTTTAGGTTAAAGATAATCAGAATCGATGAGCGTTGACTGATTGACCGCTTTCATTCAAAGCCTCCCCTATCCCGTTACAAACCTGTACCCGATCCCTTTTATCGTCAATATTTCCAATGAAGGGTCTTCCTTCAAATACCCGCGCAGTTTGGTAATATACACATCCAGGTTGCGGCTGTTGAAAAAAGAATCATTTCCCCAAAGCAGGTTCAGTATATCCCGGCGGTCGATGATCTTGTCTCGGTTCTGATACAGTAGTTTCAGCAATTCCGCTTCGCGGTAAGAAAGTTTTTTCTCCTCGCTGCCGTTTTGCAGCAACTGACGGTTCAACTGGAAACTGTATTTGCCCAATGTGATCGTATCCCCGGTGATCTTTTCGGGCTCAGCATTTTTATTGCGTAGTGCATTCTGTATCCGCACAATCAGCTCTTCCATACTGAATGGCTTGCGGATATAATCATTCCCGCCCAGGGAAAAACCCTTTACCACATCTTCGGTTTGGGTTTTGGCGGTTAAAAAGATAATGGGTATATCTTCATTGATCTCCCTTATTTCATCTGCGATGGTAAATCCGTCTTTATTGGGGAGCATCACGTCGAGCACACAGATATCCGGGTTGGCTTTCTGAAAAGCTGCGGTGGCTTTTGCCCCATCGCTTTCCATGATCACTTCAAAACCGCGGCTCTCGAGACTTTCTTTTACTATTTTTCCAAGGAATACTTCGTCTTCTACGTAAAAAACTTTTGTTGCACTCATGTACTTTGTTTTGGCAGTATAATGGTAAAGGTACTGCCCAAACCCTCACGACTCTCTACTTTAATTGTGCCATTGTGCCGGCGCACTACCTGGGCCACATAACTCAGCCCCAGGCCATGGCCTTTTGCATTGTGGGTATCGCCTGCCGGCACCCGGAAGAATTTTTCAAACACCTTGTCCTTGTATTGTGTAGGTATGCCGATACCATTGTCGGCCACCTGTAACTCCACCTGCTCCCCCAACTGTTTCAGGCTCACCTGGATAACAGGATTATCTTTACTGTATTTCAATGCATTATCCAATAAGTTGAACACCACACTCAGCAGGTGCAGGCGGTCACCTTTAATCGTGGTATCCCCCTCGAGACTGATGGATATCTGGGCATGATACTTCTCCAGTTGCAGGCGCAGGGAAGCCACCACTTCATCCACCACATCCTTTAAATTGAACAGCTCATATTTGATCTCCATTTCCTTTTTCTCAAACATGGACAGTTTCAGCACCTTATCGACCAGCAAGCCCAGCCGCTGTAATTCATTTTGTGAAATATCAAGGTATTCTCTTGTACGCTCGGGATTTTGAATTGCATTGAAATTCTTTAAGGCCTCAATGGCTACGCCAACTGTTGCAATAGGCGTTTTCAGTTCATGAGTGATATTGCTGATCAGATCATTCTTCATCTGAGCCAGACGGTGCTGCCGGAGCAGGTTACGGTAAAGCGCTACGAAGGAAGCAATAGTAATACCAACCAGCAATAATGAAAACAGGATCGGCATTTTCAGCTTACCCAAAATAAATCCTACTTCATTACCCAGTGAAAGCCGGTAAGTCATGGGGTTGGAAAAACCGACCGTTACCTCATTCACTGCTGCAGAGTCTTGTGCTGCTTTATCTACTTTGCTTACAGCAAAACCAAGGTTGATCTTTTCATTCTTCAACCTGGTAGTATAAGCATCCGTAACTTCTTTTACCGTTACTGAATCTTTCAATGATAAAGAATCTACATTATACAAAAACCGGATTACCGCATCGCGGGTTGTATCCCTTGGGGTAACACGAAAGAATGGAGCTGACCTGACCGTAACATGATCCAACCTGTCATCTGCACCAACGCTCTCTGCGCGGACAAGTGAATCGGTCTTTTTTTGTCCATAACGTATGGTCACCTTGGGAATTTTTGAAATTGCAGCCCTTTCGATTTCCATTTCCCTGATCTCTTCAGGGTCAAGAGAATCTACTTCGTTAAGCGCCATCCTTACCATTCCTTTTACAGGGATCCTTTTAAACATCGCCTGCAATGAATCGGCTACTTTATAAAGAGAGTCCTTCAGTCCCGCTAACACAACTTTTCCATACGCATGATTGATACTATCTGGCAAATCGATTCCCTTGATCCTTTCCTGCAGCAGGTTTACCATGGTGATCACCGGTTCTTTGCGGGCAGCAATAGCCCCCTGTGCCTGCACAGGTTTGTCGCTCCTGTCATTTCTATCCTTTCTTTTAAAATGCATACTCATAGGAGGAGGCATGAGCATGGTAGAATCGAACCGTACGTTTGTCGCTTCCAGTTTCAGTTTGGACGCCTGCAGGCGCAGGATCGTTTGTCTGAAAGCAGCATTGGTCTTGATCTCCAGGTTCTGTTTTTCCCGGTTATAATTATCCCGCAGCCAGTATGCCTGGAAACCTGCAATCCCTACAATGGTCAATAGCATAAAAAAGAGCAAAAGCTTTAGTTGCCCTGAGCTCTTTGGTTTTGCCTGACTGACAGATGAGTGTTTCATTTTTTTTCGATTCGATACCAAATGTAACCAATACTTCCAGCCCGAACAGGCTGTATTAACCTTTATTAACCTTATTGCAAGGTGGGTTAACCTCCTCCCGGAAGGCCTCGCAGTAGATTTGAAACCTATTAAAAAACTACCATAATGAAGAGAATTGTACTTCCCTGCCTGAGCCTTTTATTAACAGGCGGTCTTTTCGCCCAGCAAAAAGAAGGCAAAGTAACTTATGAACGTTCCGTTCAGATGCAGATCACCATGGCTGCCCGCGGTGGCGAGCCACAAACCATTTCGCAAACACGGACCAACAAGTTTGAACTGAATTTTGCCAACAACCAGATGAGCTGGAAACAACTGGAAGATGAAATCCAGGCAGATGAAGCCCAAACAGGAGGAGTGATGATCCGCAATTTGGGAAGCGGCCAGGACGATATCACTTTCTGTGATTTCTCCCAATCAAAAAAAGTAGAGCAACGTGACTTTATGGATAAACGTTTCCTGATCTCCGACAGCATTCAAAAAGGCAACTGGAAACTTGCCGATGAAACCAAAACCATCCTCAACCACCTTTGCCGTAAAGCCACCACTCAACGTATTGGGAAAAGAATGAGCATGGGTATGCAAAATGGAAAAATGGAGCGCAAGGAAGTAGACGATACCACCACTACGATTGCATGGTTCACTACAGATATCCCCGTACCTGCAGGCCCCGAAGTTCAGGGACAGCTGCCAGGTCTTATCCTGGAACTCGAAACCAATGGCGGAAGAACTATTTATAAAGCATTGGACATACAAGCCAAACCAGATATGGCTGCCATTAAAGAACCAACAAAAGGAAAAAAAGTAACCCGCGCCGAATTTACCGATGAAACAAAAAAGCTGATGGATCAAATGCAGCAGAATGGGGGAATGCGGTTTAGGATGAACTAAAAATAATGATGGCCGATGGCCGGGAAGTCACACAGATGGTGACTTCCCGGCCATCGGCCATTTAACTGATATTTATTTCTATAGCTTTGCAGGATATTTTTATTCTGATGAACAATGTCCTGATCATCGACGATGAAGAAAAGCTCCGCAGCTTACTCTCCCGGATCATCCGCCTCGAAGGTTTTGAGATACTGGAAGCCGATTCCGGCAAAGCCGCTTTAAAAAAACTACAGCAAAAGGATATTGATGTGATCCTTTGCGATGTAAAACTTCCTGACAGCAATGGTATAGATCTGGTAAAAACGATCAAAGAGAATTATCCACTGGTTGAGATCATTTTGCTGACAGCCTATGGAGATATTGCCGACGGTGTGCAGGCAATGAAAAATGGCGCGTTTGACTATATCGTAAAAGGTGATGATAACGGCCGCATTATTCCACTGCTGCACCGGGCAGTAGAAAAAGTCGCTCTCGTAAAACGGGTACAACAACTCGAAAACCGGACCGGCAAAAAATATTCGTTCGAAAGCATCACCGGCCGTTCTAAACCAATTCAGGCGGCTGTTGAACTGGCGCAAAAAGTAGCGGTTACCCAAACACCCGTCTTATTGCTGGGTGAAACAGGCACTGGCAAAGAAGTTTTTGCCCAGGCCATTCACCAGGCAAGCAGCCGTCATAAGCAATCCTTTGTAGCCATCAACTGCTCTGCTTTCAGCAAAGAATTACTGGAAAGCGAATTGTTTGGCCATGTTGCAGGTGCTTTCACCGGTGCTATCAAGGATAAGAAAGGCTTATTTGAAGAAGCTCATAAAGGCACGATCTTCCTCGATGAAATTGGCGAAATGGCAATCGATCTTCAGGCAAAACTATTGCGTGTGCTGGAATCCGGCGAGTTCATTAAAGTAGGCGAAAGCAAGCCTAGCATAGTGGATGTGCGTATTATTGCAGCAACCAACCGTGAACTTACCACAGAAATAAAAAACGGTCATTTCAGGGAGGACCTGTATTACCGGCTCTCCGTTTTCCAGATAAAGCTTCCCTCCCTGAAGGAACGGAGTGGCGATATAGAAGCATTGGCAAAATACTTTGCCTCGCTGTATGCCGTTAAAGCGATTAATAAGAAAAGTATCGCCCTGTCGCCTGATTTTGTGTCGGCATTGCAGCACTATAACTGGCCCGGCAATATCCGCGAATTAAAGAATGTGATAGAAAGAGCAGTTATTCTTAGTAATGGTAATGAACTTACTATAGCCGAGCTTCCGCTTGAGCTACGGGCTTTTTCTTCAGAGCCGCCTTCAGCGCTTTCAGCTTTTTCACTGGCCAGCGCAGAGAAATTGCATATACAGAAAGTATTGAATTATACGAATGGCAATAAAACAGAAACAGCCCGGTTGCTGAATATTGGGTTAACAACGCTGTATAGAAAGATTGAAGAATATAAGATTGGATAGCGGGAAACTAAAAGCTGACGGCAACAGACCCCGTTATAAGCGTATTCGTTTTCACCTGCTCATTTCCCTTTATAAAAACAGCGTCTTTGCTGTTAAGAGTCCTTCCTTCAATTCTCACCAATACATTCTTAGCTGGTGAATAATCCACATTCAACGAATAACCCATAGTTTGAAACCCTTTTGGCGTGCCCGTTGCAACGATCACACCATTTTTATCTTTATAATATTCCACCCTGCCTGCCAGCGCCCACTGATCATTGAAAGCATACCGCAGAATACCAACCGGGGAGTACCAGGTGTTAGTGCCATTGCCGGTTGCACTCTTTTCTTCTGTACCAATATCAAATCCTGCGGTAATCCCCAATTTGCTTGTAACATTGAATATGCCATAGATATTATGGAAAATGCGCATCAGCCGGGCACTATCTGGCTTATCAGTACCGATAAATGTGCTGTAGTTCAATGTTACGTTTGATGATGGTTTAAACTGTATCTGCGAGCCCCAACTCATCAATGAATTGCCATCCACTCTTTTTATCCTTTGCCAGCCATTTAACGCCAGCAAACTGAAAAACCATTTTTCATTATTGCTTGTATAACTAAGCTTGGCCCCGCTTTCATAATACGGGGAATTGTCTGCCAGCATGCTTCTCGTAAGTGCCCAGCAATCTTTACTGACAGCACTTTCAAAGCCAATATGTGAACCGAATATACCAGCGTCGAGCCATAGATTTTTGGTCTTGCTTAATTTAACACCGGCATTTGCTTCATAAATATTCTTCAGTACACCCGGCTCTGCAGCATAGTTCGCATTCATATACGTGCCTGCCGCCAGTGCCAGATTGGCTCTTACCCGGTCTGCATTATACGTTCCTTTTATAAATCCGAGGTTCAGGTTAAATTCATTATGACGGTTGTGGCTGTATATAAATCCTGGCCGGTTATTATCCAGCGGCTTATTGAAATCATAACTGTAATAGGCTTCTACATAACCAGAAACAGTAAAAGCAGGGTTATCCTGTGAATTAACAGGGCCTATAATAAAAATTTGGGCACTGATCAGCATGGCGGTTGCCATTAAAATGTTTCTCATAATAGATGATATATTTAATAGTAAGTGATTGTTATTTAAGTGTGTCCAGCGCTATGTTCAATTTGAGCACATTCACTTTTGAAGGACCAAACAGGCCAAGCATTGGGCCGTCTGTATGTGTTTCTACAAGTGTGAGCAGTTTCCTTTGATCTATATTCCTGACTGAAGCAATACGCGCGATCTGAATTTTAGCTGCTGCAGGTGAAATATCCGGATCAAGACCGCTGCCCGATGCTGTCACCAGTTCAGATGGAATTTCTTTCTTCTTCACTGCCGGGTTATGCACCAGGAAGCTGTCGATTCTTTCCTGTACCAATTTGAGGTAATCAGGGTTGGAAGGGCCTTTGTTGGAACCTGCAGATCCTGCAGCATTATAATCCACAGCAGAAGGGCGGCCCCAGAAATATTTGTCTTCTGTAAACCGCTGGCCGATTTTTTCATACCCTACCACCTTCCCATTTACGGCTATAATTTCCCCTTTGCCGCCACCTGGGGCCAGCTTGCCTATACCTGCTATCAGTAGAGGAAATACAACAGCACACAGTACGATCATAACCAGCGTAAGCCTGAGTGAAGGACTTATATATTTTTTCATTTTACTTTTTATTAATTATGATAGAACAAATCTTTGCTTATAAAAAAATTCCCACAATAAGATCAATCAGTTTTATGCCTATAAAAGGAACGATAATTCCACCCAGCCCATAGATCAGCAGATTTCTTCTTAGTAAAGCCGATGCGCCTATTGGCTTATATGCAACACCTTTCAGCGCCAATGGAATTAAAATGGGTATAATGATGGCATTGAAAATAACCGCTGAAAGGATCGCACTTTCAGGACTGGCCAGATGCATCAGATTTAGCCCCTGCAATGCGGGAATAGAGGTGATGAACAATGCTGGTACGATCGCGAAATATTTAGCCACATCATTGGCAATAGAGAAAGTCGTAAGCGTACCGCGTGTCATCAGCAATTGCTTACCGATCTCTACGATCTCGATCAGTTTGGTGGGATCATTATCCAGGTCAACCATATTACCGGCTTCTTTGGCAGCTTGCGTTCCGCTGTTCATCGCTACACCAACGTCTGCCTGTGCGAGTGCCGGAGCATCATTGGTGCCATCACCCATCATGGCAACCAGCTTACCGCCCTGTTGCTCTTTTTTGATATAATTCATTTTATCCTCTGGCTTGGCTTCAGCGATAAAATCATCCACGCCGGCTTTAGTCGCGATATATTTTGCGGTAAGCGGATTATCACCTGTCACCATTACAGTCTTAACACCCATTTTACGCAGGCGGTCAAACCGTTCCTGTATGCCCGGTTTAATAATATCCTGCAGTTCTATCACGCCAACCACTTTCGCATTCTTACTCACCACCAGTGGTGTGCCTCCGTTGGAAGCGATCTCTTTTACCTTGGTGGCAGCACCTGATGGAATATGATTTCCTGCCTTGTCCACTATTTTTTTAATTGCATCAAATGCTCCTTTGCGAATGGATATTCCATCCGGGAGGTCAATACCGCTGCTACGTGTTTCAGCAGTAAAATCAACAAGTCGGCTATTGGTGGGGAGTAGCTGTTGCCCGATCTTATTAATTGAAGCAAGTTCTATAATAGATTTTCCTTCGGGGGTTTGATCAGCAATAGAAGCCAGCACGCAGCTGGTTATGAATTCCGTTCTATCCTGTCCGTCTACCGGCCAGAATTGTGTGGCTTTCCTGTTACCGATCGTAATAGTGCCGGTCTTATCCAGCAAAAGCGTATCCAGGTCGCCGGCAGTTTCCACAGCTTTACCGCTCTTGGTTATCACATTTGCGCGAAGGGCGCGGTCCATGCCTGCAATACCGATAGCACTGAGCAATCCACCAATGGTGGTAGGAATAAGACAAACAAACAGCGATACAAAAGCTGCAATAGTGATCGGCGTTTGTGCATAATCCGCAAAAGGCTTTAGTGTAACGCAAACGATAACGAATATCAGCGTGAATGCTGCCAGCAAAATGGTCAGGGCTATTTCGTTAGGCGTTTTCTGGCGGCTCGCACCTTCTACCAGGGCGATCATTTTATCGAGGAAGCTTTCGCCGGGTTCTGTTGTCACTTTCACTTTGATATGATCACTCAACACTTTGGTACCGCCTGTTACAGATGATTTGTCGCCACCCGCCTCGCGGATCACAGGGGCTGACTCACCCGTAATTGCCGACTCATCAATAGTAGCCAACCCCTCCACGATCTCTCCATCCATCGGAATGATATCGCCTGCTTCACAAATGAACAGATCTCCTTTACGCAATTGGGAGGAAGGAACAATCTTGATCTCGTTCACATACATTTCCCCTACTATCAGCACTTTTTTAGCTGGTGTGTCTTCTCTCGTCTTGCGAAGGCTTTCTGCCTGTGCTTTGCCTCTTGCTTCAGCAATGGCTTCGGCAAAATTGGCAAACAGTACGGTCAGCAGCAGCACGGCAAAAACGATTGAATTATAAACAAGCGAGCCCTGTGATGTTTCTCCCGCGGCGATCCAGATACAAACTGCCAGCATGATAATTGTGCCCAGGTAAACTGTAAACATTACCGGGTTGCGGAACATGGAACGTGGGCTCAACTTGATAAAAGACTGCTTCAACGCTTGCTTTACCAGCGCCCCTTCAAACAATTTGTTTTTTCTTTTATGCTTTGACATAATTCTTTCTTTTAAATCTTTTAATAAAGGCTCAGGTATTCCGCAATAGGGCCCAGGGCCAGTGCAGGGAAATAAGAAAGCGCATTAATGATAATGATCACGGCCAGTGTCATCGCACCAAACGTGTAGGAGTCGGTACGCAAAGTGCCGGATGATTCAGGGATATATTTCTTTTTTGCCAGTAACCCGATTATCGCAATAGGGCCGATTATCGGCAGGTAGCGCCCAAGTATGAGCACAAAACCTGTGGTCACATTCCAGAAAATATTGTTATCGCTCAATCCTTCAAACCCGCTACCATTATTGGCATTGGAAGAAGTGAACTCATATAGCATTTCTGAAAATCCGTGGTAGCTGGGGTTGTTCAGCCACGCAGACGGCTTCACCGACCAGGCAACTTCCGGGTGATGCGCTACCATATACGCAGCAAAAGCCGTAAATCCTTTGATCAGGAACGCAGAAAGCAGGGTTACCAGTGCAGCGATCTTTACTTCGCGCGCTTCCACTTTATGACCCATGAATTCCGGTGTTCTCCCCACCATTAAGCCCGAAATGAACACGGCAATAATGATAAAGATGAAATAGTTGAGCAAACCCACTCCAACGCCTCCATACAGGGCATTGATCATCATATCCAGGATCACCACACCTCCAGACAAAGGCGTAAGACTGTCGTGCATGCCATTTACAGAACCATTGGAAGTGGAAGTTGTAATTACACTCCATAATGCTGTAGCGGCAGAGCCGGTCCTGATCTCCTTTCCTTCCATGCTGCCGATTGATTGGGTGATACCCATTTTATCAATGGCGGGGTTTCCCTTTGTTTCATAATAAATATTGATGCAGCAAAACAGGACAAACAGCACACTCATTACTGCGAATATGACCGTTGAAAGTTTTCTCCGATTGATATAAAAGCCCAGTGAAAACACCAATGCCATCGGGATCACCAGTATGGAGATTGTTTCAACGATATTGCTGAAATAAGTAGGGTTCTCCAATGGATGCGAAGAATTAGTTCCAAACCAACCACCGCCATTAGTACCTAATTGTTTTATAGCGATCATGCCCGCAGCAGGGCCTCTTGACACCTGCACACTATCCCCCTGAAGGGTAGTAATGCTATCCTTGCCATCAAAGCTGGCTGGTGTGCCGCTGAAAACGAGCAACACTGCTACTACAATACATAAAGGCAACAAAACACGCGTAATGGACTTAACAAAATAGTTCCAGAAATTACCCAGGTTCTGGGTCGTTTTTTCTTTCAGTCCGTTAAATAAGGCGATAAGAGCGGCAAGGCCGGTAGCAGCACTCACAAACTGTAAAAAGGTGATCACAAAAAGCTGCGAGAAATAAGTTACCCCGGTTTCACCGGAATAATGTTGCAGGTTGCAGTTGACCAAAAAGCTGATTGCAGTATTGAAAGCAAGGTCCGGGGTTTGACCAGGATTGCCATCAGGATTAAGCGGCAGCTTGTCCTGGAACATCAATACAAAGAATGCATACACAAACCAAAGCAGGTTAATGGTCAGCATTGCTTTCAGGAATTGCTTCCAGTTCATTCCCTCATCCGGATTCACGCCACCTATTTTAAAGATCAGCTTTTCCACCGGCTTCATAAAATCAAGCCAGTTTTTCTGACCGGCAAAAACCTTTGCCATATACCTGCCAAGAGGATATGCCAGCAGCAGTGTGAGTAAGACGATCAGTATTGTGCCTGTAATTTCTGTGTTCATGGTAAGAATGATTTATCGTTTTAAAATTTTTCCGGCTTGATCAATACATAGATGAGGTAGATAAATACCAGGACTGAAATACCGAATAGCAGGTTCATCATATTGTTATTATTAAATGGTTTATTGATCAGATCTTTTCAAAGAACCCGATCGACTTAAAGAATAAATAGAAGCAGAGCGCTGCGGCCAGTAAAAGGAGGATTGTTAGCATACATCTTATTTTATGGTGAATGATCGATTTGCTACGGCGGTTGTGCCAAAACGGGTGCCACCTCTATTTACTTAAATTGCCCAATCCTTCAAACCCTTTGCTGCTAAAGGATTTGCGCGTATTTACAGTTGCAGGTCAGTCAATACAGGCCTCCCTATACCCTTTCATTTTGGAAAGGAGTCTTTTCAAAATGAAAGGGTACTGCGTGTAAGGAATATGCGTTTCTTTTTTATAGCCTCATGAAAGCATTGCTGGTAAAGGGTTTCAGAGAGAAAGATCAAAAAAGGGTTAATCCGGAACAGGTTTTGGCATGGAGGTATCGCAAAGGGCGCAGCGTTTACGCAAAGAACGCAACGCGGCATACTCCGCGTAAACGTTGTGCTTTTTCCGATACTTAATGACCTCTGTTAAACAACTTAAAATACCTGTCATGATAACTCAATATGAAGTTGCCGGTCTTTTAAACGAAGAAATACCGCACCCCCCTGTCACCCTTCCTACTAAAGCATCTCTACATGCATATGCAGCCATTCATGCTCTTTGCGACCATACACGGAAAGCCATGGAAGAACATGATACAGCACTTGCCAGAAAATGCTTTAAGTTGGCGGAAAAACTCTACCGCCAGGGAGATAATATAGTGCGCCTGCTGGTTGAAAACTGTTTTGTTTATTCTTTCAGCTCCTTTATGCCGATAGACAACTTTGAAAAGTTGGCCGTCAGGTCTTTTATACCCGATTGTCTCTATTCGGTTTATATAAAACAGGTCACAAGAAGTGGCAATTGATCACGCTAAACAAAAACAAATGGACTCGGAACATATAAAAATAAGGATCGCCGGTGCTGCCGATGAGCAGTATGCGGCGGCTATCTCAATTGAAACAGCTCTTTCAGCAAAAGCCCGTGGTTCGGGCATATCTCAACGCTCACCTGAAATGATCATCACCAAAATGCGGGAAGGAAAAGCCGTGATCGCCGTCTGTGATGACGGCAACTGGGTAGGCTTTTCATATATAGAAGTTTGGGCCAACGGTGAGTTTGTCTCCAATTCCGGCCTGATCGTTTCACCCCGTTTCAGGCAAAAAGGTGTAGCAGCAGCTATCAAGAAAAAAATATTCCGTTTAGGCCGCAGGAAATACCCGGCAGCCAAAATTTTCAGCATTACCACAGGTCTGGCCATTATGAAAATGAATGCCCGCCTCGGTTTTCAGCCGGTTACCTATAGTGAGCTGCCTGCTGAAAAAAAATTCTGGCAGGGATGCCTAAGCTGTGTAAATTATAACATATTACGCGGCAAAAACTGCAGCAACTGCCTGTGCACCGCCATGCTGTTCAACCCCGCAGATCACAAGACCCCGAAAACCATGGAGGCCATTGCATGAGCGAGGAAAAAGAAAATAGTGTTCAACACTTTCTCGATCTCATAAAAAAATCGAGAACAGGGAAATTCAAGATCTATATCGGCATGAGTGCCGGTGTGGGAAAAACCTACCGTATGCTGCAGGAAGCACACGCTTTGCTTCGTAATGGCGTCGATGTTAAGATCGGTTATATCGAAACACATAACCGGAAGGAGACACATGATCAACTGGAAGGTTTACCTGTCATTCCCCGGCGTAGACTGTTTTACCGGGGAAAAGAGCTGGAAGAGCTGGATGTGCAGGCGGTAATTGCCTTAAGACCGGAAGTAGTGATCATCGATGAACTGGCACACACAAATATCGAAGGCAGCAAAAATGAAAAACGCTGGCAGGATGTAGTAGAAATACTGGAAACGGGCATCAATGTGATCAGCGCTGTCAACATTCAGCATATCGAAAGCCTGAATGAAGAAATAAGAGATATTACCGGAGTAGAAGTAAGCGAACGTGTTCCGGACAGTGTATTGCAAATGGCAGATGAGGTCGTAAATATTGACCTCACTGCTGATGAACTGATCACCCGGTTGAAAGAAGGAAAAATCTATGCAAGGGAAAAAGTGCCGATTGCATTGAATAATTTTTTTCAGAGTGAAAAGATCCTGCAGTTGCGCGAACTTGCACTGAAAGAAGTGGCCAGCCAGGTGGAAAGAAAAGTGGAAACCGAATTGCCGGCCAGGTCGGCACCCAGGCATGAACGCTTCCTGGCTTGCATAAGCAGCAATGATGTAACAGCTAAAACGGTGATCCGGAAAACAGCAAGGCTGGCAAATTACTACCACAGCAAATGGTATTTGCTGTATGTGCAAACCCCGCGCGAAAGCGGGGATAAGATCGGGTTGGCCGCACAAAGGCATCTTATCAATAATTTCAAGCTGGCAACGCAGCTGGGTGCTGAAATTATCCGCGTCACAGACAGCCGTGTAGCCAAAGCCATCGTGGAAGAAGCAGAGAAACGGCAGATCACCACCATTTGTATCGGCAAGCCGCATGTAAGCCTGCTGAGGATAATCGCTGCCACGAATGTGTTTAACCAATTATTAAAAAAACTATCCGTAGCTGATATTGACCTGGTAATTCTTTCATAATGCGTATCAAAACAAAATTATCGCTGGGCGTCGGCCTGCTTTTTTTACTGGTGATCGTGCTTGCAGTGATCGGCGCTACTCATATCAATAAGCTATCACGTGATACCAAGAATATCCTGATTGCCAACTACAATACGTTGGATTATTCCCGGCAAATGCTAATCGCATTGGATGAAAACATCAGCAACCCTGCCAACATTCAGAATTTTTCCATCAACCTTAGAAAGCAGCAACAAAATGTAACGGAACCTGGTGAAAAAGAACTGACTGATAAACTGGTTGCTGATTTTGAAAAGCTAAAAAACAATCCGGACGATAGCATGGCCGAACTTGGTTTGCGCAGGGACCTTTCAGGCATTATGCTGCTGAATATGCAGGCTATTCAACGCAAAAGCGGCGTGGCAGAAAATACAGCCGACCAGGCCACATTCTGGATAGCCGTTGCCGGCACGCTTTGTTTTCTGATCGCCCTCACTTTACTGGTTAATCTCCCCGGAAGCATCGCCCGCCCTATCAATGAGCTTACTGTTAAGATCAGGGAAATAGAAGAAAAAAAATATAATAAACGTATTTACCTGCAGGGAAGCAGTGAATTTGTAGAACTGGGTGAAGCATTCAATTCCATGGCTTCCAAACTGGAAGAATATGAAGGCAGCAATTTATCTGAATTATTGTTTGAGAAAAGGCGGATCGAAACGATCATTAATAACATGCACGACCCCGTGATCGGGCTTGATCAAAACAGTAAGATCATTTTTGCCAATGAAGAGGCGGTTAAAATCACCGGTTTGAAAACCGGTGACCTGGTAGGAAAAGCTGCGGCAGAAGTAGCTATGAAGAATGATCTGATCAGGTATCTTATCAAGGACATTGACAAACCTGCACAAACGCTTACTGCAAAAAGCCAGCCGCTCAAGATCTTTGCTGATAATAAAGAAAGCTATTTTGAGAAGGAAGTGCACCCGATAGAGATCACACCAACCGGCGAAAAAGAAAAAGAATATATAGGCCATGTTATCCTCCTGAAAAATATCACTCCCTTTAAAGAACTGGATTTTGCCAAAACCAATTTTATTGCTACCGTTTCACACGAATTGAAAACACCGATCTCTTCGATCAAAATGAGTGTACAATTACTGGAAAACGAGCACACCGGCCTCATTAATACCGATCAGAAAAACCTGTTGGAAAGCATTGAAGAGGATGCTAACCGTTTGCTGAAGATCACCAGCGAGCTGCTGAACATGACGCAAGTGGAAACCGGCAATATCCAACTTAATATCAAACCAACTTCTCCAAAAGAGATATTGGATTATGCCGTAGCCATTAATAAAACACAGGCTGATCAGAAAAAAATAAAAGTGGAAACACATTTTCCCGATCCGCTCCCTCTTGTGTTGGCAGACAATGAAAAAACGTCCTGGGTACTAGCTAATCTTATATCGAATGCCATTCGTTATTCACCCGACAGTTCCACTATTTCTTTAACGATAGAAGAAAATAATAGTGGCCTGGCTTTTATTGTAAAGGATCAGGGCCAGGGTATTGATCCGCAATACAAGGATAAAATATTTGACCGCTATTTCCGGGTGCCTGGTTCACAGAAAGGTGGAACAGGCCTGGGATTGGCAATCAGCAAAGAGTTTATTGAAGCCCAAGGCGGGCAAATATCCGTGATGAGCAGCCTTGGAGCCGGAAGCGTGTTCAGGGTATTATTGAATAAAGTAAATACATAAACCTCTTTTATCTCCCCATTATTCTTACTCCACCGCCAGGGGCTGCATTATTCAGACCTACTTTACTCAAGCTATAAGTAAAGCTCAACAAGGCAAACCGCCGTAAAGTGTTCACCCTTGAATCTTCGATATAATTCTGGTTACTTGTTCTGCTAACACCTACGTTCCGGTTCAGGATATCATTTACACTCAACTTCAATTCGCCTCTGTTGAATCGCAAAAATTGTTTGCTCAATGATGCACCCCATAAAGGTACTTTTGCATTGAAACCACTGTTCAGCTGGTTGTTGATCGTGTAACTGAAGTCTGTACTGAAATTAATTCCCTTCGGCAATTGCCAGTTGAATTCTGCTTCATACAGATGAGAAAGATAGTTGGTGTTGAACGCTTTTTGCAATGAGAATGTTGATTTATTGTAGGTCAAAGAACCGCTGACCGACACATTTATCTGATCGGTCCAATCCATATCCAGGCTAATACGGGGGCCGGCAATAAAGGTCTTGATATCATTTCGCAAACCCTGCGTAAATTGTGCGCCACTATTATAGGATAAAGTGGAACCAGCACGTAAAGAACCTTTCAGAAAGCGAACGGGGAAGCCGACACTGATATTTCCTGTCAGGTTATACACCCCGTCTACATTAACCGGGCGGGTTGATTTAACACCATTACTAAACAAAGAATCGCTGTTCACAATTTTATTCTCCGTACGGCTGAGGTTAAAGAAAGCAAACAGAGTTTTGTTTCTAAAAGGGTTCAAACCATTATAATTGATCTGAAGGTTATGGGTGAATTCCTGTTTCAGATCAGGATTACCATTTTTGATATTCAACCGGTCGGTGATATCAGGCACTGGCTGTAATTGAGAAACAGTGGGCTGATTGGTATACGAACGGTAATTAAGTGTAAGGCTTTTGAACCGGGTGAAGTTGTATTGGAAACGGGCTGTTGGCAATACGTTGGTAAAACTTTTGTTGATCACAGAATCTTTGATGCCGCTGATGATCTTTCCTTCCAGCTCCGATCTTTGTAATGACGCACCTATGGCATAATTGTATTTCTTTTTTTGTGTGCGCAGGCGGATGCCGCCATTGACATAGCCATATGTATTCCTGAAATTATTGGTCAATGAGTCATTCAATTCATCATACTTGCCGCTATTTTTGTTGTAGTCATACGTCACTTTATCAGAGCTGCTCTTGGTATTGCTTTTACCAATGCTGAACTCCAGCAGCGAGCGGCGGAAAAGGGGCTCTGTATACACAGCCCTGGCGGTGTAACCATTCAGGTCACTATTAGTCTGAATGTGTTGATTAACGGAATCCCTCCGGTACAAAAACCCGGTTTCATTGTAAAAGTTATTGATCGATTCCAGGCTGCCATCACCGTCACTATTGTTAAGGGTATTCTGCAGGCTGAAAGAGAAAGTACGGCCGGCGCGGCGGAATTTCTTCCGGAACAGCAGGTCGTTTCTTAGATTATACGCTGAACTATTGGTGCCTGATAGCGAGTTTCCCTCATTGCTCGTCCGTCCATCGCTGCCATATTGCCGGTATACTTTTGAAGCCCAATTGTTTGCTTTCTGGTAACCGATCGAAGGAGAAATTTTGAGCGAATGAAAGGAGTCGATCACATAATCCAAACTCAGGTTAAGGCGATGGCTATTGTTAATGTTATCTGTAAGGCTGTTCTGATTATAGAAATAAGATGAGTCGCGTAAAATATATTGCCTTTGTATATCGGAAATGGTTTTAGGATTATAATGATTGTAGAAATAATTGCTGGTCAATTCCGCTTTGGTGCCAATGATATTATTATAATTCAATCCTCCCCCCCAGATAGTGCGGATGCCACTGTTATTGCCACCAAGCATGGATGCAGCAGGGTCATCGGCGCCGATTGATATCGTTCCTCCCCCATTCCGCATCATCCGGCTAAGCTCGCCTGAAAAATTCATCATGTCCATAAAAGAAAAGCCTTCGGCATTGGTATTATTAGCCATGCCAATGACCGACATCTGGCGTGCTCCTTTAAAGGAGTTGACATTGAACCGGCCTTCAAACCTGTCGTCAGTGCCACCGGCACCCATGATCTTTCCAAATGCTCCTTTCTTTTTATCCTTTTTCAGTTTAAGATTGATTGTTTTCTCACTATTTCCGTCATCAAAACCGGTAAGCTGCGCCTGGTCGCTTTGGCGGTCATATACCTGCACTTTGTCAATGGCATCAGCAGGAAGGTTTTTGGTAGCCATTTTTGGGTCATTGCCAAAAAACTCTTTGCCATCTACGAGCACGCGATTCACTTTTTGCCCTTGTGCAGTAACAGTACCGCTTTTATCAACCGTTACCCCGGGTAGTTTTTTCAGCAATTGCTCCACGCTGGCATTGGGTTGGGTCTTAAAAGATCCGGCATTGTATTGCACCGTGTCTCCGATCAGGGTTACTGGCGGAGCTTCGCTGGTTACTATCACTTCATCGAGCACCTTGGTTTTATCATTCATGATGATCTGGCCAAGGTCAGGACTTTTGTCGGTTTCGGAAATAGTAAAGGACCTATTGGTATTATGATAGGCTACATGGGTGATCAGCAACCGGTATTCGCCGGGAGCCAGGTCTGAAAAGGAGAAACGTCCGGCATTGTCAGACATGCCGAAAGAAACAAGAGAAGAATCTTTCTTCTGTAATACGGTTATGGTAGCATCAGGAACAGGACGTTTTCCCAATGTATCATACGCAATGCCTTTTACAGTGCCATTTTTTTGAGCCAGAAGGGTAAGGTGGGGTAAACTAAGAAGCAGGATGAAGCAAAGCTTTCGCATAGCCGGTGGTTTTGATTTCGGCTACGAAAATATTCTTAGGAAAAGGCAAAGGGAGTTAAACAGCCTTGGATTAATGTTAATGAAGGTTAATAGAATATACGCCGGCAGATCATTTTTCTATTTCTTCGATAATCGCCCTGGCTTCTGCTATCGCTTTATCATAGCCATCCAGGTTCACTCCAAAATTATGGACGCCCAGATTCAGAAGCGACTTTAGTTTTAAGGATGAAATAAAATTGACCAGGGGCTGTTTTTCATCTTTTTCTACCAGCAGGTCCAGCATTTTTTGTTGAATTGAATTCACATAATTTTCTCCATAAGCAATATTGGGAAGGGTTTGCTGATAGAATACCAGTATTTTTTCTTTTAGAACACTATTTTCAATAGTCTCTATTTTTCCGCTTGATTTAAATCCCTCATACCGCCCGATATTCGGTTGGGTTACACGCAGGTCGAAATAGAGATGTTCACCTATTTCTTTATCCTTAGCAGGATCTGTTCGGGAGGAAGAAGAGCCTTCTGGTATGGATTGCAGGAACCTGAAATTTGAATCAAGCCTCACGATCACATTTCTGTTAGCTTCCATGAGTTGGATATCCTTGCTCAGGTCCTCTTTCAATCCCTTCAGAAATGCTTTTGCTTCTTTTTGTTCATGCCGGTGTTCAGACCAGCCATGCAGCCAAATAGAAAGCGTAACAGCAAAAACAATGATCGCGATCTCCAGCAGAATTTCCCTGATCTTTTCGCCTAAAGAATGTTTGCTTTTGGCGGCTTTAAAGATCTTTTTGGTGTGTTTGGTAACTTCTTCTTGCATGAATAATTCTTTATAAAGAAAAATACTATTTTTTCTTTATCCGCCTTCAAAGACTTAGTGTATCGGTTCCGGCCGGTACACTGTATCAAAAGCGAACGACTGGGAGGCAAAACTACTTGCAATTAATTGATAAACACACACTTATATTGTGGCATGCTTTTGCCAGACCATAGATCGATCACCATACCACTCTGTTATGCTTAAACACTTCTTTCGTATCAGTTTCCGCAATCTCGCAAAGAACCGCGTGTACAGTGTCATCAATATTGCTGGGCTTACAGCGGGGCTGGCCGGGTTTGTTCTCGTTCTTCTCTATCTCAATAATGAACTCAGTTATGATAAATGGAGCCCGGAATTAAAAAAAGTATACCGGGTAAGCCAGCGCACTGATGATGAGATAATGGAGCAGACCGCTTCTCCTCTGGCAGGGTTTTTAGCGGCAAAATCTTCTGAAGTGATCGCAGCCACGCGTATACAACCTTATGATAATTTTGAAACTTCTCTTAGCGCCGGTGATACAAAGATCTACTCCAAAGGCGGCGTGGAAGCAGACTCCCTTTTCCTGGATGTATTTCCTTATAAAATAATAGCAGGCGACAGGCTGAATCCACTGGATAAGCCCAACGCCATCATTATTACATCATCATTGAGCCAGCGTCTTTTTGGAAAAGCTGATCCCATTGGCAAAACCATCCGCTTATTCAATGCTGTGGACAATGAAGTAACAGCAGTGATAGAAGAACCTTCTACTCCTACTCATTTCAGTTTTCAATTTGCATGGCGCAGTTCGTATGAGAGGAAAAATAATTTCTGGGGAAACCGGTCGTATCAAACATATGTGAAAACAGCCAATGTGCTGCCTGTAGCCAAACTTGATGAACTGATCAATCCGCTTTTTTATGACGAGCAGATCAAAAAGAATGATCAATCATACGCTGCTTTCCGTGCAGCCGGACACCAGGCGGGATTGTTTACGGATGCTGTAGGCCAGATACATAATTTTCCACGTCATGGGGCCAGCAATTTTACTACAGTAGCCACACTGGTGGTGTTGGCATTCTTGCTGTTGATCGCAGGCGCGATCAATTTCAGCAACCTGTCTATCGCTGCTTCCATCCGCCGGTCAAAAGAAGTAGGCATACGGAAAACCTTAGGCTCAAGCCGCTGGCAATTGATCAGGCAGTTTTTAGGAGAAACAGCCTTGCAGTGTTTGATCAGTTTTGCGTTGGCCTTACTGCTGGTGCAGTTGACCCTGCCTTATTTTGCCCGTAGTTTCGGTATACAGCTCTCGTTTTGGGGCGCCAGCAATATTGGCTATATCTTTCTCCAATTATTGATCTGCCTGATAGTGGTAGTGCTTTTATCCGGCCTTTATCCGGCCGTGGTACTTTCACTCATTAATACCAATAAAGTGTTGAAGGGAGCATATTCCGGCGGTACTAAAGGAAGGGGGTTCCGTAATACATTGATCGTTGCACAGTTTGTAGTGGCTGCCTTTTTTGTATTTGGCACTTTGGTGATCACCCGCCAGATCCATTTTATGGAAACACGTGATAAAGGTTTCTCCGGCGAGCAGGTGATGCGTATAGAAGCTACGCAGAATACCAGGGAAAAAAAATTCAATACAACAAGAGAACTGTTGTTGAAAGCGCCGGGAGTGCTGCAGGTAGCTAAAACAACAACTGTTCCTGGAGACGAATATATTGATACTTCTACCTACACATTCAAATATGCAAGCGCCGAACATCGTATGGCTTCTGTGAAAGTGAGTACGGAGTATTTTACTACAATGGGTATTAAATTGGTAAAAGGCCGGCTGTTTGATGAGCGTCTGGCTGACCAGAACACCCGCAGCGCGATCCTGAATGAAACAGCCGCCCGAAAAATGGGAACTGATATTATTGGTAAGACCATTTATTTCGACGGTTGTGATACTGTTCCAGTGCAGGTGATCGGGGTGGTACGTGATTTCAATGTGCAGGGCTTTGAAAGCGCTGTGCAGCCAGTGGCTTATACTATCGAAAATAAAGCCTGTATGTATCAGTCTGGCGGAGCTTTACTTGTAAAGATCAACAGTAATAAAACTGCCGGTACGGTAGCAGCGATCACGGAAGCCTGGAAAAAAGTAGAGTCCGATCTGCCGATCCGTTATACATTCCTGGACGATAATTTCCAGCGGCTATTTGCCGCACATATCCGCCTGCAGCAGATCATCAGTGTATTCGCGATCACAGCTATTATCATATCCGTGATGGGATTGTTTGCTATGACGGCATATCTCACAGGTCAGCGGAGAAAAGAGATCGGCGTTCGTAAAGTACTTGGAGCCAGTGTAGCAGATATTGCTTCTTTATTGAGCAGGGATTTTGTGAAACTGGTGTTGGTTGCTGTAGTGATCGCCGTGCCATTAGGTTATTGGGCCACCCAGCAATGGTTGCAGACTTTTGCATACAGGATCTCGTTGGGCTGGCAGTTGTTTGCGTTATCGGCTTTACTGGTGCTGGTAATTGCAGTGATTACAGTGAGTTTGCAAACGGTAAAAGCCGCAAGGGCTAATCCGGTGAACAGCTTACGAAATGAATAAGGCAATTTCTCATGTGAATAGTTCAAACAAAGGGCCCCTTTTGGGGCCTTTTCCATTGGGAATGGTTAATCACCATTTCATCCGGGAAAGAATGTAATTAGCTCTTTCCAATTTTTCGGGAAATAGAACTTTTCCGGAATACTTGTTCAGAGATTTGTCTACTATGTATCTTATAGTAAATTCAGGAACACCTTTCCATTTTACCTTTACTTTTTTTATTTTTTTCATAATTATAAAAATTAAAGATTCGTTTTCTGTTTGATAAGGAACCCATCATAATTTTTTCCTTTGACAAATAATTCATGGGAAAATAATCCGCCTATCAGCGTAAGGCCATAGATCACAAAGTTATTTTCAAGCTCTTTTAAATTGATTCCTAAAGCCATTTGATAAAGCCGATTTCGACTTGCAGTACTTCCCGAAAAAAGGATAACTGAATGAGGATATCGATTAGTAAACTAATTCACAACGTCTGCAATAGTAGCCAGAATTTTATCCCTGTCCTTATTATCAGTTTTTGAAAAATCGTCCACTTTGCCATTAGGCAACATATTTCCAAAAGACAGGTTATATAATCCTGGGCTACCCGTTTCAATAAACTGAATAATCTTTTCAATTTCACCTTTTGGCCCTTTGCTAATAAACAGGGTTTCCATCAGATCTTCTGAGATTTTCAAATCAGTATATCGTTCGTATTTCATAGGCGAGTATATTCAAAATGATAAACAGGATTGCTTCAATGAATTATTCCACAGCAAAACTGCATTAATCATTTAAACCCGCCTGGTGTTTTTCCTCTTTTTTATTATGGATTTTAGCGGCTTCGGTTTGTTATTTAAACAGAATATCTGCTTTTTTCACCCGAATGAATTGCTTTTGATCATTTCCCCAACTGCTCCAACATCCTCGCCGTCTCTTTCTCCAAATCCAATATCACCACTTTCAAATTAGAGCCCACTCTTGTTGTTTGTTTTTTCACCGGCAAATCACCAATTGTGGTCAGCGCATCCGTATACCATTTACTCCAGGTTTCCAGGATATGCTTTTCCTTCGCCAGCTCCTTTCCCTCTTTCACCGCTTGCTGGCTAAGTGCAAACTCTGCCTGCATTCTCTTATCCGCTTCCGCTTTCACGGTTTTTACGATTGCCAACGCCGTATTCTCATCAGCATTCACCAACGTCATCCCGGCTGTAAGCGCACTCACACCCACATTCTTCATGGTTTGAGCAGATACTTTATCCAGCCTGTCATTATCCGTATGATAAAATACATCCGTAAAATGCCACATCAACAATCCTGGTATCTTATTGCGGAGAAAAGGTGTGTGATCACTACCACCCTCAAAAGGATTGGCATTTACTATCCAATTAGCAAATTTTCCCTGTTGCCGGCAAATACTTAGAATAAAATCATTGTAATAATGCGGGAAAAGATCCTTTTCCTTTACATCTCCAGCTCCCCATTCCGTGTGCTTGTCTTCACCGCGCGTCCAGATAGCAGAAGGATCCGGCATTTTTTCGATCAGGAAGCTGCCACCGGTTTTTTTAGTGTCTTCACCCACCATATCCAAACTCATTCCCCATAAAATACCCTTCGCTCTGATACTATCGTCCGCAATATAGCGCTGCGTGGCACTGATCTCTGTGCCCCACAAAAAAGTAACGGTCCGCTGCGGAACGAATTTTTTTGATTTAACCAGACCCGCAAACAACCTCGCCATTTCTGCCAGTGTCCCTACTCCGCTTGCATTATCATTTGCTCCCGGCTCCTGCACATGCGCGCTGTATACAAATCGTTCATCCGGCTTTACGGTTCCTTTTACATTCGCTACAACAGTGAGCTCTTCGGAAGGATAAGATTTGGTTTCAATATTCACTTTCACCATCGTTTTTCCTTTAAGACAGGCAGCTTTCAATTTTTCTTTAGCCGCATAGGATAAAAGAAGAGCCCAGGCATCGCCTGCAGGCCGCATCTGGCCAAACTGGATAGATGTTTGATATTTCTCCGGCTGCGTATACTTTGGCATGGAATAACCCATCACGCCAATTGCACCGGCTTTCACCGCCTGGCTCAGCATACTATTAACAGGCGCTTCGCTGAAAAGGATTTTCCCTTTCAGGTCCATCGCTGCAATTTCAGCCGGCACCATCTTGCTCACATACACCAGTTCTGCTGTAACGCCTCCCGCTGGTGTGGAAGGGCAATTGATAGGGATCATATTCCGGTTTGTTTTGAACTCGATCACCGGAGCATTTTCGCCCTCAATAAACACCGAAGCATTCACCGGCTCCCAGGCATTTTGCTTCAATGGCCTCTTTTCCAGCCGGTAAGTCATCGGCGCTTCCTGCTCATTTTCTTTCTGCAAAACGAATCCCGCACCTTGCAATATCTTTTCAACATAATAAATGCTTTCGTCAAAACCTTTATTTCCCGGCAATCGCCAGCGCTGCTCCACATAACCGGTCGTGTTCAATGCATTTTTTTCATTGAAACCCGCGCGGGTCAATTTGAAATAATTCTCCGTTGTGTTTTGGGCAAAGCTGTTAATGACTGTCAGGCCAATCAAAGAAAGAGTGAGTGAAAACTTCATGGTTGATTTTTTATATGACTTGATCTTGCGGTAAAGTAAATTATTTTAATCAAAATCCATCCCGGTAATGGATTAGCGGCATATCTCAGTCATGGACGCAGACAGGAGCAATATTGAAAATTAAGTTCCCTGGAACCGGGTCCGTCACCCTGCAAAAACTCACTATTTACGAAGCTATTCGCTCATTAAACAGAATGGCGTTTTTTTGTGTGTATATTTAGGAACATTCTTTGATCATTTACAGAAAAATCCTTCTATGCAATACAATCTTAAACACCTTGCCGCATGCTCCATTTTCCTTTTACTACTTAGTGCCTGCGCCAACAATGATTCCACAAAACCAGCTCCCGTCAATGACGCCGGACTGACCCTGCCTGATGGCTTCGGCGCCCAGGTCGTTGCCGATAGTGTGGGCACTGCCAGGCACCTTGTCGTGAACGATCATGGTGATATATTCGTAAAACTGAATGATGTAAAAGACGGTAAAGGCATTCTTATGTTATCTCCTGATAAAAACGGCGATGGCAAAGCTCAAATCGCCTCCGGTTTTGGTGATTATGGAGGTACCGGCATTACTATCAAGAATGGCTACCTTTATGCTTCTTCCAATACCTCTGTTTTCCGGTATAAGCTGAACCAGGACCAGCAGGTAATAGATCCTCAGCATCCCGATACACTTATCTACGGATTAATTGACCGCAACCAGCACAATTCCAAATCCATCGCCTTCGATGATGCCGGCCATATCTATGTTAATATCGGTGCCTATTCCAATATATGCCAGGTAAAAGACCGCATTAAAGGCTCTCCCGGCATGATGCCCTGCCCTGTACTGGATTCCGCAGGTGGCATCTGGCGGTTCAGCGCCGATTCTCTCCATCAGACTTACGGCAATGGTATCCGCTATGCCACCGGGCTGCGCAATGTAGTGGGGCTCGACTGGAATAAAGAAGGTAATGCTCTTTTTGTAATGCAGCATGGCCGTGATAACCTCCATGATTTTTTTCCGGACCTGTATGATCAGAAAACAGGCGTGGAATTACCTGCAGAAGCCATGTATAAACTGCATGAAGGGGCAGACTGTGGCTGGCCTTATATTTATTATGACCAGATCCAAAAGAAGAAAATCGTTTCACCAGAATATGGTGGTGATGGTAAAAAAGAAGGTGGAGAAAAAGCAGAAACACCCGTAGTTGCATTTCCCGGACACCTGGCGCCAAACGCATTATTGTTTTATACCGGCAACCAATTCCCGGAAAAATATAAGAATGGGGCATTTGTTGCATTCCATGGATCATGGAACAGAGCGCCACACCAGGCTGGCTTCTATGTAGCATTTGTTCCCTTTAAAAATGGAATGCCCAGTGGCGATTGGGAAATATTTGCCAATGGATTTGCAGGAACAGACGACCCGAAATCACCAGGCAACGCAAAACACCGGCCTTGCGGATTGGCTCAGGGACCAGATGGATCTTTATATGTTTCAGATGATGCACATGGAACTATTTTCCGCATCACTTATGCTAAAAAATAAACGAAGAGGCCTCCATCAGGATGATTTGTCCGGAAAATGAATATTCTTTTCAGCAAACTGACACATTTCATCAAGCAGTTCACTCAGACTGTGGCCTGTAGATGTGAGGGTATACTCCACGCGTGATGGTACTTCAGGCGTGTGTCCATTACGGTTGATAAGCTTATGTTGTTCCAGCAGCTTAAGCCGGTCAGCCAGTATATTATCACTGATATATCGGAGGTCTTCTTTCAAACTGGAAAAACGGTTGTTGCCTTCTTCAATACTGAATAGCACTTCAGTGATCCATCGTTTGCTGAGCAGGTAAATGAGTTCATTCAGCGCGCATTTCTCTTCCAGGTATGCCTGGTTTAGAAAATTGGTCGAACTTGTTTTCCTCATGGCCTTAATATTTTATACGGGTAAAGAAATTTTGAGAAACTATGGCAAATTTGTTCCGGCAATTAGGTAGCAGCTTGCCGTCGGATGAAGGCTATCTGGTAGAACGCTAAGTTAATATTTACATTTTAAATAAATCAGAATATGGAATACAGGAAACTGGGAAACACATCGCTTACACCTTCTGTGATCACTTTCGGTGCCTGGGCTGCCGGCGGATGGATGTGGGGCGGAGCAGAAAGGAAAGATGCTATCGACGCTATCAGGGCCTCTTACGATCTTGGCGTGAATGCTATTGACACAGCACCAATTTACGGACAGGGCACCAGTGAAGAAATCGTTGGTGAAGCGGTCAAGGCACTGCCAAGAGACAAAGTATATATTCTTACCAAATTCGGTATGCGCTGGGATCTCAACAAAGGAGAATTTGGCTTTCACAGCAATGATAACAATGGAAACCCTATTGACATTTATAAGTACGCCGGGAAAGAAAGTATTATTCTTGAATGTGAGAACAGCCTGCGCCGTTTGCAAACTGACTACATCGATCTCTACCAGATCCATTGGCCAGATAGTACGACCCCTATTCAGGAAACAATGGAGGCTGTAGCGCAATTGATCAAACAAGGGAAAGTGAGATATGCCGGCGTTTGCAATTACAAAGCAGAACAATTGGCAGAAGCTGGCAAGTACATTTCACTTGCTTCCGACCAGGTGCCCTACAGTATGGTAAAACGCGATATTGAAAAAACTGTTGTTCCTTACTGCATCGAACATAATTTATCCATCCTCGCTTACAGTCCGATGGAGCGTGGCCTCCTCACAGGTAAACTAAAACCCGGTCATGCTTTCAGCGAAGGAGATCACCGTGCCGGCTTATATTATTTCAAAGATGAAAACCTTCAGCGCACTAATGCCTTTCTCGGTCGCATCAAACCGATCGCTGATTCAAAAGGGCTTACAATCGGCCAGCTTGTGCTGTTGTGGACATTGGCACAGCCGGGTATTACTATCGCTTTGGCAGGTGCCAGGAATAAAGAGCAGGCAGAACAGAATGCAAAAGCCACTCAGGCTGCTTTATCTGCAAATGAAGTGGCTGTTATTACAGAAGAGCTGAGTAAACTGCAATTAGTTAAATAAATACGCCGGAAGAAAATAAAAAGACGCTGCTAAGCATTGAACTTTCGCTCTCAGGCGAATAAAGTGCTTAGCAGCGTCTTTTTATCTTTCAAAACTGAACAATCCTGTATCAAAACCGCACACTTTTCCCGGGATTTCTTTCTTTAATAAATTGACACCCAAAATATTCCCACTCTGGCACTTTCTTCGTTAGCTTTCTTCACACTTGAAGCTTATCATCATGCTTAGAAATTATTTCAAGATTGCCTGGCGAAACCTCTGGAAGAATAAAACCTTTTCCCTGATCAATATCCTCGGTCTTTCACTGAGTATTGCCTGTGCGCTGCTGATCATTTTCCATGTGAAGGAGGAGCTGGGCTATGATAAAGGGTTTTCAAAAGCCGATCGTATCTACCGTGTAACAGAAGAGGGCCTCGGCAATGATCCCCGTCATTGGGCGGCAGCTGGTTTTCCCTTGGGCACCGCTTTGCAACAAAGCTTACCTGAAGTGGAAAGCATTGCCCGCTTCCATCGTCGTTACCCCTATCAATTACTCAGTTATACCACACCAGACGGCAATGCTAAAAGATTCCAGGAAAAAGGCGGCCTGTTTGCCGATTCCAGTGCGATCCGGATGTTTGATTTTCAATTTGCTAAAGGCGATCCTGCAACAGCCCTTTCGCAAACAGACGCGATTGTGCTGACAGAGAAAATGGCCCATAAGTATTTTGGCGACGAAAATCCTCTCGGCAAAACCATCCAAGATGAAAGAACTAAACTGCCGCTGAAAGTAACCGGTGTTATCAAAGCATTTTCCTTTAATACACATTTACAGTTTGACTACCTGCTTTCCATGAGCACTGTTTATAAATACAACGACATGGGGCAAATGGAAAATCGTACCTGGAGCGGGTTTTATACTTATGTATTACTGCGCGATCCTCAGTCGCATAAACGGGTTGAATCTAAGTTGCCTGCTTTTACGGCTAAGTTCTATGAGCAACCGGGGCAAACAGACCAGCAAACACTCGCATCCCTGCGATTAAACCTTCAACCTATCACAGCTATCCATCTTCATTCCAAATTGGAAAAAGAATTATATCCCAATAGTGATATAACCTACGTTTATATTTTCTCGATCGCAGCTTTACTGATATTGCTGCTGGCAGCAGTTAACTTCATCAATGTGTCAACCGCTCAGGCATTTAACCGGATGAAGGAAATAGGTCTCCGGAAAGTGATAGGAGCAACCAAACCACAATTGCTGAAGCAATTCCTGGGGGAATCATTTCTGACCACTTTATTGGCTACCCTGTTAGCCCTCCTCCTGTTCCGGGAAGCTATTCCGTTTTACAACGAACTAACTGATAAAAATTTCCATTTCGGGCAATTATTTACACGCAGTAGTCTTTGGTTACTGGGAGGTTTGGTGGTAGTTATTGGGTTCCTGGCAGGTATTTACCCTGCCTGGTTTGTATCCAGTTTCAACCCGGTCACTTCATTGAAGGGAAAAAAGGATTCACAATCGTCTGTTCACCTGGTAAGGAAAGGGTTGATCATTTTTCAATTTGCCGTTTCTGTGTTCATGATCTTCTCTACAATTGTTGTATATCGTCAAACCCGCCTTTTTCATAATAAGGACCTTGGTTTTGATAAAGAGCAACTGGTTGCAATTACAATGTATGATGAGATGTGGGAGAAGTTTAGTGGGCTTATCGGTGAAATGGAGAAAAACCCGGCCATCTTAAGTTATGCTATCACGTCCACATTGCCGGGCGAACGTTTCGGTATGCAGCCGTTTTCACCCTTAGCTGCTTCGGGCAAGAGTGAAGATCAGCCAAGTGCCAGGGTTTTATGGTCAGATGATCAGTTGCTCACTACATTAAATGTGCCTTTGAAACAGGGGCGGAATTTTACCAGCCAGTTTCCTGTAATAAAGAAGAAGGAATTCATTTTGAATGAAGCCGCTGTTAGCCTGTATAAGCTAAACAATCCCATCGGGCAGCGCTTTGTGCTGGACAGAGATACAGGAGAAGTAGTAGGCGTTGCCAGGAATTTTAATTTTGCCTCTCTTCACTCTTCTGTAGAGCCATTGGTAATACAATACAATCCTTTCCGGGCAAATTATCTTTTGCTGAGAATAAAACCCGGGCAGATCAGGCAAACCATTACCTATATGGAATCCGGCATGAAGAATCTGTACCCGGCCAGTGTGTTCACTTATACATTTATTGATGACAAACTGGATCAGCTTTATGCTTCCGAAAACCGGATGAGCAATATCATCCAGCTTTTTGCATTGTTTGCCTTGTTTATATCAGCGCTGGGTCTGTTCGGTTTATCCGCCTATAGTATTCGTCTTCGCACAAAGGAAATCGGCATCCGCAAAACACTGGGAGCTTCTGTATCAAATGTTGCATTATTGCTTTCTCTTGATTTTATAAAGCTGGTAGTAATCGCAATGGTGATTGCCTGGCCCGTTGCCTGGTGGGCATCCAATAAATGGTTGAATGGCTTTGCTTACCGTATATCGATCGATTGGCTGATATTCCTGGCCTCAGGCATATTCGCATTGTTGGTAGGAGCAGCAACAGTAAGCTTCGAAGCAGTAAAAGCAGCTTTGCTGAAACCAGTAAAAAGCCTGAAAACAGAATGATGCTGAGCTATCAACCGATTCCTCACAGATAAGATTGGGTTTTCCACTAAGCCAATTTTTATTCTTTGGGGGCCGTCGGAATATGCGTAACTTTCTGAAGTGAAAACATCAGTTATCCTTTTTGAGGAAATACAGCGTCCGCAGCGTGTGAAAAATAATTGGTTCTATGGTGCTTCGGCGGTGTTGTTTGGTTTGATGTTACTGTGGAATTTTTTCTCCAGAAAAGAAACCGTTGTATTCACTGGCCTGTTATGGGCAGGTTTTCTCATATTTATCATACTTCAACTTTTTACTTCGCTCGGGTCACAATTAGTAACACAGATCAGGGAAGACGGTATTTATGTCCGCTTTCCTCCTTATCAGTTTTCATTCACCAGGTATAGCTGGGACAGCATCCGGGAAATTCATATCTGCAAGTTTGATCCTTTGAAGGAATACGGATATGGAGTCCGTATTGGCTCTAAAGGAAGAGCCTATACGGTTCCTGGAGATACAGGTATTCAACTTGTTTTTAAAGACAATACACGGCTGATCATTTCTACCAAACGCCCGGAAGAAGTGATGGAGGTATTGCGAAGGTTAGGACTGTTTCGATAGAATAGCAAACCATTCACATTGCCAGCACAGGCCTCTTACATCACTTTTATTGTGATCGTAAATGGAAAGAAGCCCGGGTACCACATCTAACCAGCAGCACCCGGCTTCTTTGGGTAATCCATGAACGTCTTACACGCCCATCTCCAAATAAGCATGGATAATTGCTAAGAAGAATCAAATACAGGTGATCTCATAGATTATAATTTTTTATTTAAAACTAATGGAGGACCGAAGCTGGACAAGGGGAAAAACAACGAATAAAAACGTTTTTTTCTGGATCGATTTCCTTGCGATAATAGTATACTGAATGCTGTTTAACGCTCTCTTAGATGCTTTCTGCAATAGTCCGGAACGTTAAGTTCACCCGGGCACTTTTCACCTTTACTGTGGGAGGAAGCCTGTGCAACCAATGCGTTTGAGTAGTCCCTTTCATGATCAGCAAACTGCCATGTTGTAATATCAGGGAAACAGTCTGCTGTGTTTGCTTATGCTTGAATGCGAATTTTCTTTCAGCACCAAAGCTCATCGAAGCTATAGCACCATTTCTTCGAAGCATTTTTTCTGCATCACTATGCCAGGCCATTCCTTCTTCGCCGGAATGATAAAGATTAGCCAGGCATGAATTGAATATTTCACCAGAACGCTTTTCAGCAATTTGCTTTAATGACAGTAATTCTTTTGTCCAGGGTAATGCTTTTTTAGTAGTGCCAGAATAGGTGTAAGCAAACGGCTTGTCGCCATACCACGCCACTTTCCGAGAAGTTGTGATCAGTTTGCCAAACACCACTGCCGTATCAGGTTTCCATTCCAGCGTATTCAGCAATCGTTCAAGATAAACGTCAGCTTCCCCCTGCTTCATTACAGGCCCATAGTATTGACTAATACCATCAAAAGGAAGCAGGTTTGTAAGCGGATCACCATTAAAAAGGTCCATCATCATGTAAGTATAAAGTTACCTGGCTCTTTGCGTTTTACACCAGCAATGTTTACAACAACGGTACCTGCTTTCTATTGCTTCTTTTTCTGAAACAAAGAATACCCTGTTTTCTTTTTTCATCCGCTTACCTGAAAAGCAATCAAATGTGCCGTAGATACGCAGTTTTCTATTTCCTGCTAATTGAATTGAGCCTTGATCAATCAGTTGCTTTAACCGGCGACTGGCGGCAAAGCCCTTTCCCAATGCTGCATGATATATCATCTTAACTCAATGCATCATGAAAAATAATACCAAGACTATGCCTGCGACCGCTGCGCAGCTCGCTTACACCATGTTTCATATTCACCCGGTAATACCCTTTACTGCCTTTAGCCGGGCGGAATTGTGTTGTAAAGATCAACAGATCTCCTTTTTGCGGGTTTAGTACAATGGCTTTGGATTGAGCCCTTGGTATCTGTTCTGTCAACACAAACTCACCTCCGGTATAATCCCTACCCGGTTCATCCAGTATCATTACTACCTGCATCGGAAAAAAGATCTCTCCATACAGGTCCTGGTGTAAAGTATTAAAACCTCCGGGGCCATACCGTAATATTAGTGCCGTAGGATACACCTGCTTGTGCTGCCGGCAAAAGGCTTGAAGTTTATCAAAAGAAGCCGGAAAGGTTTTATCTATATTCAACATCTTCATCCATCCATTGGCAACAGGTGCCAGATACGGATAAACTGATTGACGGATGGTTTGAATAATCTCCGGAAGTGGATATTTAAAATATTTATATTCTCCTTTGCCAAAGCGGTAACGTTCCATGGAAATGGTTTTGCGGTAAATCTCCGGCTGGCTGTATTGCTGAATCAGATTTGCACAGTCTTCATTGCTTAGAATACCAGGCATCACCGCAAAACCTTTTTCATTCAAATGATCAGCTATCTCAGGCCAGCTGGCGCTGTTGATCCTGTGTTGTAAACTTTTCATCGGATGGATTTTATGGTTGAGCTTCTACTTTTGCTGCTTCCCATCCTATCATCGCAGTTTTGCGGGTGCTGCCCCAATGATACTGGCCGAAAGAACCGGATGACTGGATCACACGATGGCAGGGGATAAGAAAAGCAACGGGATTATCTCCAACGGCAGTGCCCACTGCGCGGGAAGCCTTGGGCGTCTGGATCTTTGCCGCTATTTCACCATAGGTAGATAATTGACCCATCGGAATTTTCAACAACGTCTCCCATACTTTAAGCTGAAATTCAGTACCCTTCAGGTGCAGCTTTATATGCGAAAGCTGTTTCCAGTCGTGAGTAAAAATATACAGGGCATTCTGCTGCACCATATCCACCATTTGCTGGTAGCGTGCATTGGGAAATTGTTGTTTCAATTGTTGAAAAGCATCGGCTTCATTATCAGCAAACGCCATATAGCAAATTCCTTTGGCGGTGGAAGCCACCAGGATATTTCCAAAAGGGCTTTCGGCATAACTGTAATTGATGGAAAGGTTCTCTCCTCCATTCTTGAATTCACCCGGTGTCATCCCCTCGATTTTTACAAACAGATCATGCAGCCGGCCCGTACCTGACAGGCCTGTTTCAAACGCAGCATCAAAAAGTGTCGCCTGTTTGTCTAACAGAATTTGTTTGGCATGCTGCACGCTGATGAATTGCAGGAATTTTTTCGGGCTTACACCGGCCCATTCCGTAAAAAGGCGTTGGAAATGAAAAGGGCTGAGATGTATCTGCTCTGCTATCTCTTCCAGCGAAGGCTGTGTTTTAAAATGCTCGCGGATATATTCGATGGCCTCAGCTATTCTGTTGTAGTGAATATTTTCTTGTGTTGTCATGATCTTTCGATTTAGAACACAAATTTAGCAGGGCCGATGGGGGTGGAAAACCCGGAACTTGCTTTGTATTACGCTAGTCATTTAATTAGATGGGTGTATTGGCTATTAATCTTTTTTTCATGCATATGCTGGTTTCCATCGCCTCATAAGGGGGATAATTAGGTATGACCTCATATCCTTGCTTTTTATATAATGCAATAGCTTCATCTTGTTGATTGCCGGTTTCCAACACTGCTTCAGAATAACCTGATTCAAGCGCCCAGGTTTCCAGTTCATTTAGTACAGCAGAGGAAATTCCCTGGCGACGGTACTCCGGCTTTACATACATTCTTTTTATTTCCACAGTTGGGTCATTGAACTCTTTGAAACAACCACAGCCCACAGCCTGCCCGCCTTCATAGGCGATAACAACAGTATCAACATTCGCAACAATATTATGCTGATCATATACGTCCTGCAAGGCCTGATAGCGGCTGCGGAGGTCTTTGTCAAGCAAAGGAATGAGGCAGAGAAAATCGGGATCCTGGTTGTTAGTACGTTTTAATTCGAACATAGAAGGAAGATTAGATCTGGTCCAAAGAAACAAAATACAAAGAAGGGGAAGGCCGCATTTTACGCACAGTACAAGGCTAAAGCCTTATTCGTTCCGCCCATCCCAAAGGAGCCGGTAGCTCGCGATTACAAAACTCGAAATGTATCACTCTCCGGCGGCCTTGATTAGTCGTACGGCTGGATGCATGCAACAGCAATGGTCTCATAATCATGATTCCCCCTGCCGGAACGGAGCAGGTAACTTCAGTTTCCTTTTCCCAATTAATCGCTCCGGGCCTGTAAATTCCTTTCCTGTGTGACCCCGGAACAACCCGCAAGGCTCCATTGTTCCCATCAGTATCATCAAGATGAACCCGCATAGTAAAAATGTCTTCCAGTATTTCCAGTGGCGGTTGAACTCCAAACAGGTCCTGTTTGAGAGTCCATGGGCCAAACCCTTCGGCTTCAATTTTTCTGTCCACAGAAATAGTCAGGTCCTGATGATAAGAGACAAACCAATTGGAAGCGCCTGGTTTGTCGAAGTAAATGGATTTAACCAGGAAGTAGTCTGTCCCAAAAATCTGTTCAATAATTGAAACTAATTTCTTAACCAGCAGAACATCTTTTACTGATGGCACTTCTTTTAAAAATTGTCTGATGGCAAACAGATCATCTGTTTTTCTAAACGAAGACCGGGATGAATCGGCCTGATCAATAAGTTGAGGGATTGTATTTAGCTCTTCTCTCTCAAAAACTCCAGGAATGACGGAGAATCCTTTCTCTATAATATCCGTTTTATTATCGTCCAGTATGATTTTGCTCATATACTTTGATCAGGGATAAAGCTCAAAATTAATCGGGAAAATAATTAAGAATAAAAACTAAAAGTCCCGGCAGAAATATTTCTGCCGGGACTGATAAACATTCGAATCAAACTTGAGGAAGCAACGCCCGCGGTCTTTACAAATCCCTATTCCGGGATCTGGTATTCCTTACAAATCTCTTCATAGCTTAACGGTCTGCTTCTGCCTCCTGGCCTACCCCCTGGTATTATAATGTACCGGAATCTGTGTGTGGTCGCAATGGCAGCATAGTCATTCTTATCATTCACAAATTTTATCCGGAGATTGCCGACAGTAGCATAAGCAGACCAGGTATCTGTCATAATGGACCCCTGATAGTAAGTAAGAAGAATAGGCAGCTGTGACACCTGTGTAGTTGGCCATACAGATGGAGTATACCCCAGGAGCTTGCCAAACGTCAATACACTGCCGCTGTCAAGCACTTGCTGTGTAATTCCTGGCGCCGGTTTTGAATAATTAAATCCCCAGACCCCAAAAACAGTATCCTTTTTCCAGGGCGAAGCCGTAAACCATTCGGAATAGATCACATTGGGAACACCAGGTACGCCTTGCTCACCCTGGGGGCCTTGTGGGCCTTGCGGACCTACATCGCCTTTTTTGCAGGAAACAAATACGCCAGCAGTAATAAAAGCAATGACGAAGACAGAAGCATGCAGTTTCATAACATATATTTTAATAAGTGAAATTAAAACAGCCTGTAAGCCTTGTAAATCCCTCTTATAGATGAATTTCTTGTGCTATCTGCAAGCATCAAACAAGAGAATACTACTTTGAGGTAATACGCGAATGAGTGAGATATCTGGGTGAATGGCAATAGAAGTATGGGATTTGATTTTGGAGGCATTAAATAGAAAAGCCCCGGGATCGGGGCCTTTGTATGTCGCCTGTGCGACGTTCAACTTCAACCAAGTTCTAATCTATTCTGACGCAATTCCGTGGTTTCGGTTACAGTTTAGGGTAATTTATTTTACATCCATTTCACCAGCGAAAATACTCCGGAAGGGGAGCCGATACCGGCATCATCATCCCCATCCAGCTTTTCTGCTGCGGAGGAAACAGTTGATTGTTGGTTTTTTTGCTTCCGCTCCAGCTCTTTAATGATGCTGTCGCTCTCTTCGCGTTTGCGTTTTTCCTCGCGAAGGCGTTTTTGTAGCTCGATGGAATCTTCTGTCTGTTGATCATAACGGTAATCGCGGCTTTGCTTGTTGCGGTTATTGTTACCATCCCGGCTATCGTAGCGATTATTATCCGGGTCATTGATATTCCTTCCGGACGCATCTTTCAGCCCATCTTCGGTCATGGTATAATCCACATTAGTCACATAATTAAACCCGTAATCATCATCGATCTCAAAACCCCTGAACCTTGAGCGGCGGTAAGTCTTTTTTACGGTAAAGCGGGCCGGGTTAAGCTTTTCTCTTATAGTTCCATCAAACCGGATCTTTTTACCAAGGGGCACCTGTATTTCGATCTCCACCTGCTGACCCCTGAATTTGCTGTTTTTATCAATCGCATAACCACTGGCGAGGTCCAACAAGCTGTCGCGCGAAGTGATCCGGTACTGAATGTTACGGGCCCTGCCGAGCGCATCCTGCCTGTCACGGCCATAGCTGTATTTCTTCTCATATACATGGAAGGAACTGTCGGGGCTTTTGATCACATTGAAACGGACAGTGGAAAGCTTTACAGTATCTTCAGACAGGTCCCATCCATCGCCATCATCATTTATCCAACCAAAACTGCCGGTATATTCCAGCTCCGGCTCTGTAACGGCCACGATCATTTTACCTTTTGCAGGTTGTGTGCTCATTGGCACTACTGCGTCTACATGCTCATAGTCACGAAAATCGCGGGTAACGCCGGATGCCAGCAGAATAACACAAACCCAACCAAGTGTCCAGAGAAAACCAAATGTCCAACCCAGGTAGCTATTCCTGGAGCGCACACCGATGACGCGGCGGATCACCCAGGTAATGATCCCTACTAATGGCACCAGTAAAAAGAAGATCAGGGTGCCCCAGGCATACATTTGCTGCGCTTTGCTGGTCCACAGGAAGTTATTCACCGGCCACCAGGCAATTCCACCAAATAAAAGTGCCAGCAATCCAACGAAGAGACCAAATGCAATGGAACCAGCGATGAACAGGAAGAATGCCTTGAACAATACACCGATCATATGACCTATGCCACGGCCGCTATGGCGGGCTGTTTCATTTACTTCAGTGCTGAAAGTTCTTCCTTTTGTATTAGCGAATTCTTTCGCTTTGGTACCAAAATTCTGAGCAGATTCTTTTACTTCCTCAGTCCAGGTTTTCACACGCTCCTTCACTCCATCCATTTCCTGCCGCACGTTTTCACGTATCCTGTTCACGTCCACTTTTTCACCACGCATTTCCATTTTCTCATAATTACTTCTTGCCTCAGGCAATACCATCCACAACACGATATAGATCAATGACAGTGTTCCGCTCAGTGAACCAAAAACGATATTGGGAAACAGGTCGAAATCATGATTCCATGACAACCCGTTCAATAAGCCTATCAAAACATTCAGGGCGATAGGAGCAACAAAGATCAAACGGATCAGCCAGGTCTCTTTATTGAAATAAGCAGCCAGGCCGCCTGCCACACCACCGATCACTTTGTCGTCAGGATTGCGATATAACCTTTTTCCGGAATATCCTTCCAGGTCCCGAGGAGGAAGCACTGCCCAGAGAATAATGTAGAGTAAAAAGCCCATACCAAAGCCGCCGAAAGTAACGATGGCGAAAAGAATTCTCACGATTGCCGGGTCAACGTTCATGTATGCAGCAAGGCCGCTACAAACACCACCGATCATCTTGTCGCTTGTATCGCGGTAAAGACGTGTTCTGGTTTTTCTTTCACTACCTGAATAAGAATATTGTTGTTGTGATTTACCAGCCTGGTTTGCATCAGCGGCTTCTGCTGTTTCAGCATCAAAATCCTCAGGCCTTCCCATAGAAGCGATGATCTCTTCTATATCGGCATCGGTAACACAATTGGCACCTTTGCGGATCTTGTCGTTCATTAGCTCAGCAATACGGCTTTCGATATCATTGATGATCTCGTCGCGGCCTTCTTCATGAGCAAAATAGCGACGCAGGCTTTCAATATAACCCTGCAGCTTTTCGTAAGCAGAATCTTCGATAGGTATTACCCTTCCGCTAAGGTTTATGTTAATGATCTTTTTCATGTCAATATTTTTGGGTTGAAGCGATGTGTTTATTGGTTAAGGGGTTGATCATTTTTTTTGGCGAGGGCATTGACACCATTCGACAATTCGTTCCAGGTTTGTTCAAGCTCCTTGTAAAAATTCTCGCCCTTTTCCGTAAGCGAAAAATATTTGCGGGGCGGTCCTGAATTGCTTTCTACCCAGCGGTAAGTAAGCATATCAGCATTTTTGAGGCGGGTGAGCAGTGGATAGAGCGTTCCTTCCAGGATCTGAAGATTTGCCGCCCGCATTTCTTCCACTATATCGCTGGGGTAGGCCTCGCCCCGGCGGATAATGGAGAGAATACAAAACTCCAAAATCCCTTTCCTCATCTGGCTCTGTGTGTTCTCTATATTCATAAACTCGATTTTATGGAGGGGGCAGGATAAGGTTTAAAGCCCCATTTTCTCCGTTTATAGATCAAAGATAGGGTGATATTTGGTACTATGCAACACAAAGTACCAACTATTTTAAGGTAATGTTTTATAAACAGGGGCTAAAAATGCTCTGAAATGCAGGCTGGATAAGGAAAAGGGCGAAATGGAGCGTTCGGCTTAGGGAAAAAGGATTGTGGACAAATGGAAACTTTCCGGGATATGTGGTAGAAGGTTAGAAAGATATTTTCTGTTGTTACCCCGGCCCTGGTTTAGTAAACGCGCTGGTAAAGTACTCAAAGAGCCGGGGTCTCCCCCATCTGCAATATTTTCTGAGCAATAAGGCTACTGATTTGAAGCAACTGCAGCGCTGAGAGACCCGGCTCTTATATTCTTTAAGCCAGTAAGCCGATTTAACCTGGGCCGGGGTAACACCCTCTCAGAGGAAAAGGGGCACCAAGACGGGCAATTCGCTGGAATCAAAAACTGATCTTGCCTCAAGAAACGCCACTTCCTCTTCGTTCGGCTTTAGAATAATATATTTCTTTACTCCATTGATCTGAACTTCATCCATCGCATCAATCAACTGACCATAATGAACATTCTCACCTGCTTTAATAATAAACATCAATCCATTCTTTCCTTCGCTGATCTTCGCCTGATCAAGCCAGGCTTGCCGCTCACGGATGATACTTCCAATTCCATTCTTTACAGAAAAACTGGTTTCTTTTATTTGTCCTGCTGCTTTCGCTTTTTCCCAATCGCCCAGGTAATAGTATAAATGATCTGCGCTGATCAGTAAGGTAACGGCACTCGATTCTCCCAAAGTAGGCGGAGTGCCTCCCTCCTTCGGCATATTCAATTTTGCAACATAAGGTCGGCTCATTTCTGTTGTCATTACAAAAAATGCAATAAGAAGAAAGCCTAGGTCTACCATTGGTGTCATATCCGTTTTGACAGAGTGTCTCTTTACACGGGCTGCACTTCGGGATCTGGAAGAGAGGAGTTGAGGTGCTGATATCGTTGCCATAAGTGTGGGTTTTCAGATAAGATACCCTGTTCAGAATAATCCACAAGAAGAAGCGCCTCCCCGGGAAAACTGCCCGGTTTTCAGTCAGAATGTCAATACAGTCCCCGGCACTCTTCTTGCTACCTAATAATAAACAGCTTACACATAATGAAAACAATCATCGTCCCCACCGATTTTTCTCCCGTGGCCGTTAATGCCCTCAATTATGCAGCCGATATGGCGCTGGCTGTTAATGCAAGCCTGATGCTGCTGCATATTTACCAGATCCCGGTTACCGTCACCGATACGCCGCTGATGCTGATCTCCGTCGAAGATCTCAAAGCCGATGCAGAAAGAAAATTGAACAAAGCCCGGCAGGAAATTGAACATGTTACCTCCGGAAAAATTAAAATATATGCAGAAGCCCACCTCGGAAATGTAACGGACGAATTGGAAGAGATCTGTAAAAAAATTCAACCTTTTGCCATTGTAATGGGCACCACTGGTCACTCTGCAGTAGAGAGAGTAATTTTTGGCAGCAATACGCTCAGTGTCATCAAGCATATTGCCTGGCCTGTTATCTGTGTTCCGGTTGGAAAAGAGTATGGCACTGGTATAAAAAAGATCGGCCTCGCCTGCGATTTTCGTGAAGTCGCAGAAACTGTTCCGTCCGATGCTATCAAATCTTTCGCGGCTCAGTTCAAAGCAGAATTCCATGTGCTCAATGTTCATTACCAGGAACCTTCTGCCGGACTTTCTGAGCAATCAGCCATTTTGCAAACTGCTTTAGCTGGTCTCAACCCTCATTATCATTTTATCCAACACAAAGATATCGAAGACGGCATCCATGAATTTGCAGAAAAAAATAATCTCGACCTTATCATTACTGTTCCTAAAAAACATAAACTGCTGGATGGCATTTTCAAAAAAAGCTCTACCAAGCAACTGATCTATCACTCACATATACCGGTGATGAGCCTTCACAATTAAAACTTATTCGTTTCTGGTTAAGGCATAATCAAAAAAAGAGAGTGGTTATTAGAACCACTCTCTTTGCTTTATCTTTCTCAATCTTATTAGAACTCCGCAGAGCCGGGCGTTCTGGGAAATGCAATCACATCCCTGATATTTCCCATGCCTGTCACAAACTGCACCATTCTTTCAAAACCCAAACCAAAACCGGAATGCGGCACTGTACCGAAGCGGCGGGTATCCAGGTACCACCACAGCTCTTCTACCGGCACATGCATTTCTTTCATTCTCTCTTCCAGCCTGTCTAGGCGCTCTTCCCTCTGTGATCCGCCAACGATTTCCCCAATGCCTGGTGCAAGAATATCCATCGCCGCAACAGTGGGACCATGGCCCAGTTCCGGATTTGCATCATCATTCATACGCATGTAAAATGCTTTGATGGCTGCAGGATAATTAGTAACGATCACTGGTTTCTTAAAATGTTTTTCCACCAGGTATCTTTCATGCTCACTTTGCATATCAATACCCCATTTCACATCATAGGCAAACTTCTTTTTCTTATATGCAGGTGATTGCAATAAGATATCAATTGCTTCTGTATAAGTGATCCGTTCGAAATCATTATTCAATACAAATTCCAGCTTCTCGATCAGGCCCATTTCACTGCGTTTGTCTTGCGGCAACTGCTTTTCTTCTTCTGCAAGGCGTTGCGCAAGAAAATCAAGATCTTCCCTGTTATGCTCCATTGCATACCTGATCAGGTATTTAATGAATTCTTCGGCGAGATCTGCATTATCTTCCAGGTCATTGAATGCAACTTCGGGTTCTATCATCCAGAATTCAGCCAGGTGGCGGGCTGTATTGGAATTTTCTGCACGGAAAGTAGGGCCGAATGTATAGATCTCACCAAAAGCCGTTGCACCCAGTTCTCCTTCCAGTTGTCCACTCACAGTAAGGTTAGTACTGCGGCCAAAGAAATCCTCCTTGAAATTAATGCTGCCGTCTTCATTCCTTGGTGGATTATCGAACGGCAGGGTGGAGACCCTGAACATTTCACCAGCACCTTCTGCATCACTGGCTGTGATGATAGGAGTATGCATGTACACAAACCCTTTATCATTAAAGAATTTGTGGATCGCAAAAGCCAGTGCATGACGTACGCGGAATACGGCGCCGAATGTATTGGTGCGGAAACGCAGGTGGGCGATTTCCCTCAAAAATTCAAGACTGTGCTTCTTGGGTTGGAGCGGGTATTTCTCTGCATCACTATCACCTAATATCTCCAGTGTTTCAGCGGTCAGGTCCATTTTCTGCCCTTTGCCCAATGAAGGCACCACTTTTCCTTTCACTTTTACAGAAGCGGAAGTGGTAATACGTTTCAGCGTTTCGTCGTCAAACTTTCCCAGTTCAAGCACAACCTGCAGATTATTATTAGTAGAGCCGTCATTGATAGCCATAAACTGGTTATTGCGGAAGGTTCTTACCCATCCCATAACGGTTACTTCCTGCCCTGCCGGCTCCTGGGCCAGCAGCTCCTTGATCTTTGTGCGTTTGTTGAACATATAGAAATTTTCGGACGGCAAAGATAAGGTGTTAACCCGCAGAGCATATGGGGCTTGTACACAATCCGGCAGGATAAGGGCCGTTTTACCCCTATCCCAACCATTTTTTGGTTTTTTACGAAAAAGGACGTATACTTGCAGCGGAAAGACGACTGGTTAGTTCATTACTCCCTATAGTTAGCTCATCAGGTTTTTACCGATTCCATTCAACAAAAATTCATACTTTTTTTACTTTTCAGATTTGTGACCAAGGTATACTGTGTTAACCTTCAACATTTTGTATGTACGACATCCTGCAATTGAACGATATGCTCGTTCCTGAACTGCTTGATATTGCTGAGCAGTTGCGTATCCCCAACGCAAAAAAATTAGATAAACAAGAGCTGGTTTACAAGATTCTCGACAGCCAGGCCATTGCCAACTCCAAAGGCGGAACACCTGCCGAAGACAAGGGCAAGCGCAAACGCATCATCAAAGCTTCTACAGGCATTACCACCGAAGAAGCCGTAGTGGAAAACAGCGGCGAAGAGAAAAAACCGGCCAATAAAAAACCGGCACCTATGCCTAAAAAAGAAGATAAAGCTCCTGCAAAAAGGGGGCGCAAAAAACCCGAAGAAAAAGAAACATCCGAACAACCAGAACTAATATCCGAAGAATCCGAACCCGTTGCTGAAGAAGCAGTAACCCAGCCTACCACCGAAGAAACTCCCGCCGCAGAACCAGCCGCCCCCAATAAAGTATATCCTCAAAGACGCGAACAGCATTTTAATATAGAATTCGATGGCGTTATTCTTTCTGAAGGCGTGCTCGAAATGATGCCCGACGGTTATGGCTTTCTCCGCTCTTCTGATTACAATTACCTCTCATCACCCGATGATGTATACGTTTCCCCTTCTCAAATAAAACTGTTTGGACTTAAAACCGGCGATACCGTTTACGGTTCTGTTCGCCCACCCAAAGAAGGTGAAAAATATTTCGCATTACTGAAAGTTGATACTATCAATAATAAGAGCCCCGAAGAAGTAAGGGACCGTGTTCCATTCGATTATCTTACTCCTTTATTCCCTTACGAAAAGCTCAATCTCTTTACTACTCCCGGAGATTATTCCACCCGCATCATGGACCTGTTTACCCCGATCGGTAAAGGTCAGCGTGGATTGATCGTGGCGCAACCCAAAACCGGTAAGACCATGTTGCTGAAAGCTGTGGCCAATGCCATCGCTGCCAACCACCCGGAATGCTACCTTATGGTAGTGCTGGTTGATGAACGCCCCGAGGAAGTTACCGATATGGAAAGAAGCGTACGCGCAGAAGTGATCGCTTCTACCTTTGACGAACCAGCAGAAAAGCACGTAAAGGTTTCTACTATCGCTTTGCAAAAAGCTAAGAGACTGGTAGAATGCGGACACGATGTAGTGATATTGTTAGATTCTATTACACGTCTCGCCCGTGCTCACAATACAGTAGCCCCCGCTTCCGGTAAAGTTCTCTCCGGTGGTGTGGAAGCAAATGCCATGCAGAAACCAAAACAATTCTTTGGTGCTGCACGTAAAATTGAAAACGGAGGTTCGCTCACGATCATTGCTACTGCCCTGGTTGATACCGGTAGTAAAATGGATGAAGTGATCTTTGAAGAATTTAAAGGTACCGGCAACATGGAGCTTCAGCTCGATCGCCGCCTTGCCAATAAGCGTATCTACCCAGCTATTGACCTCACCGCATCTTCTACCCGCCGCGACGACCTGTTGCTGGAAAGAGATGTGCTGCAACGCATGAACCTGCTGCGTGTATTCCTCACAGACATGAATACAGAAGAAGCAATGCGTGAATTGCAAAACAGGATGAAAGGCACGAAGAATAATGAAGAGTTCCTGGCAAGCATGAACAGATAATTTTCATTCATAAAATAAGTCAAGCCTCCCCCGGGAGGCTTTTTTATTGACCGTAAAAGCACGGAAGATGAAGCGCATTAATCCCCATCATCCTCCACACGAAAAAGCTTATTCATTCGTTCTATGTTGGTAAAGACCAACACTAGTTGACCTATATGAGAACCCTTCACCTATTCTTTCTGCTTTTTATCATTCCGGCCATATCCCAGGCGCAACATAGCCTCACCGGCCTTTGGGCCGGCACTCTTACCAACGACAGCACCACCATACGCAGGGAACAAACCTTTGAACTGGCACTTACAGAATACAAGGGCAAAGTATACGGCTATTCAAGAAGCAGTTTTATTGTACATGATACGCTGTTCTACACCATGAAGCGGATCAAAGGAAAAATTGATGGAGATGTATGTGAAATAAAAGATGATGAGATCATTTCTTCCAATTTTCCCGGCCGCACAGATAAAGGAGTGAAAATGACCATCACTTTCCGTCAGCGCCAGGAAGATACCACCTGGCATATCGATGGCAACTGGAAAACAAATCAAACAAAAAAGTACTACTCCATTTCAGGAGGCATTGCCTTGCGTTCAGAAAAAAACCTGAACAACTCCAAGATATTTCCACACCTGGAAGAATTGGGCCAGGCTGATGATGTAGCGTTCTACAAAGAATATAAAACATCGCCTCCTGTCGTAGTTACAAAACCGAAGACAGAAGAAAAAGTTCCGGCTACAAAACCCGTTCAGCAACCTGTGGCAGTTGTTAAAAAAGACCCCCCTGCTCCTGTTGCAACAGCACCTGAAGAAGAAAAGAAAACAACCGCTGTTGTTACAACACCAACCACTCCTGCAAAGCCTGTTACTGTGCCAGCAATTGTTTCCACTGCTCCTGCAGCACTGGTTGCCGAACGGATCAACAGCGCTCCGCAGATCGTCGAGTTTAAATCAGATAGCCTTGTACTGGCACTTTATGATAATGGTGAAATTGATGGCGACACAGTAAGCCTTTTACTGAATGGTGAGATCATTCTCGCTAAGCAAATGCTCAAAGCGACCGCCTTAAAGAAGACCATTTATATTCCTGCCGGCTCAGAAGAAACAACACTGGTGCTATACGCAGAGAACCTGGGCAAATACCCGCCCAATACAGGCTTGCTGGTGATACATGATGGGGAGGAAACTTACCAGCTCCGGTTTAGTGCAGACCTGAAACAAAACGCAGCAGTCATATTCCGACGGAAAAAGAATTAATCAATAAAGCGCTTCAGTTGAAAAGCTTGTCGATCTTACCGGCAAGCTTTTTATCTTTTTCGGTCACTATATCACCGGCGTCATGAGTAGATAGCCACAGTTCTACAGTATTGTATACATTTTTCCACTCGGGATGGTGGTCCATTTTTTCAGCAGCAAGCGCCACTCTTGTCATAAAAGCAAATGCTTCACTGAAATCTTTGAACTGGAATTTGCGGTAAAGTTTGTTGTTTTCTTCTTTCCACATAGCACTACTATTTGGTAATAAAGACTACAATTATTGGGCTAGCTTTGATTAAAATACCAGGTGCTCTTTATTTTTGATCCGCTCATTGGTGAGTTCTGCCACCAGTTGCACACCAGCGATCGCACGAACCGGCTGAATGATCTGTTGAAGGTCACCATCATTTACCCAATCATCTTTCATTAACCAAAGAAAATCCAGGTGCTTGAATTCTGGTAAAAGATACTCTCCGTCAAATTGGTTATTGTACAGGTAATGAGCAAGCGAGCCCGTTGGTTCACGATATTCAAAAACAGAAAAAAAATAATCGCGTTTCTTTTTATTCAGCCTTATCTCTATTTCATGGTTGATACGGAAATCCATTCCCAGCATATTATTCAACTGCCAGCAAAACTGATAATCCTTCACTGGCGCCATGATACCAAGAAGACGGGTGTCTTCAAAGAATGCTTCTGCCAGGTCATGATTATTGATGGATAATTTGAGGCTTCGTTCAGACACTACATCCGTTTTACTAAAGTTAACAATTATATTCTATGAGATACGGTACTTACAAGGCATTAACGCTATAAAAACAAATAAACGACCCCTTCCCGTTCTTCCCGCCTTACCGGTAAAGTTTTACCGGTAAGGCGGGAAGAACGGGAAGGTTATAATTTGTTATTCTTCTACCCCTGTTTTATTGTAATAACTAAAACTGCACTTCTGCTTCCACAACCTGGTTACCCCGCTTGAATTTAATTTTTGTTTTGTCCCCTTTGTTGAACTGGTTCAGTGCTTGCATGTAACTCTCCACAGAACTTACTTTGTGTGGCCCCAGTTGAATGATCACATCGCCAGCTTTCAATCCTGCTTTAGACGCCGGCCGTCCTTCCGTTACGCCATCAGCCCGAACACCCTCTCCCGGGTAAGTATAATCCGGCATAATGCCCATGGTTACTTTAAAAGAAGAAGTGGACACCTGTATTTCTCTTGTTTTCAGGAAAGCCAGTTTCTGATTTTGCTTATTCAGTTTGTCAATAATGGATTCGATATAATTGATCACCTGCAATTCTCCTACATAATTGATGCGGTCTGCATCATCACTTGGCCGGTGATAATCTTTATGCTGCCCGGTAAAGAAAAAAAGCACGGGAATATCTTTCCGGTAAAAGGATGTATGATCACTTGGGCCTGATCCGCTTGAATCAATCTTTATTCCAAATGGCAGTTTCTTATCCTGCGTATTGATCACCGTAGCCCATTGTGGAGAAGTGCCATATCCTCCAATGGTCAATATATGTGTGCTGTCGTTCAAACGGCCAACCATATCCATATTGATCATATAGTTTACAGTAGACAGGTCTACTGTCGGGTGCTCTGTAAAATATTTTGAACCAAACAGGCCAAGCTCTTCCCCTGAAAACGCCAGGAAAAGATAATTGCTGCTCTTGTCTTTGCGGCCTTTTAGTCTTTTTGCCAGTTCAAGCAAGGCGGCAGTGCCACTGGCATTATCGTCGGCTCCATTGTGTATCAGCTTTTCACCGGTGCGAAGCATAGAGTTGCCGTCTTCTCCATAGCCCAAATGATCAAAGTGGGCACCGAGCACAACAGTTGTTGCAGCCCCATTATCAAGATAAGCTGCCACATTATGTCCGGTTCTGCTTTTTTCACCTATATCCACTTTCAACTTCAGATTGAGCGTGGCTGTGGCATCACTGAAATATTTTTTTGCTGCATCTTTCTTCACATAAATAACAGGAACGGGTAATAGGGCAGATTTATCTTTCCCATTAAACTCGAGCTTATCATCTATTGCAGAGCTGTTATAAATAATGATAGCAGTAGCGCCTTTATCGTACGCTTTTTTGGAATTGCTGCGGATATATTCGATCAGATCAAAATGGGGATTCTGCTGGTTTTCGGACAGTATTTCTTTCAAATCAACAAACCAGGGCATATCCGCCTCCTGTAGTGCCACTGCCGGTGACGCATCAACACTTTTCAATGCGCTGAACGGAAAAGGGAAAAAATCCTTCATTTTTTCCAGTTTTACCTCATTTATGTTGAAAAAAGTCCCTTCTTTTATCTCTTTTCCTTCCTGTATCTCGAATGGCTGGTAAAAACCATCTGTTCCTTTTGGTTGCAGACCCAGGGATTTAAACTGACCGGCGATATATTCCATCGCCAATTTTTCTCCGGCCCCGCCCGCCCGCCGGCCTTCCAGTTTATCATCTGCCAGGTAGCCAATATGCGCCTGAAGATTGGCAATTGTGGCTTTATCTGCTTTTTTTAATTTCTGGGCAGTAACAACAGAACTAAGAAAAACCAAAGACAAGGCTAGCTTTACACGGAAGGGCACCATATTATTACAATTATTTTGGCAAAGGTATTAAGCTCCGATCTTTTTCGCCGGGCTGGTGTTGATTTTAATTCGGATTTCTGTTTTTTAACACCCCACACCGTCATAAAATCGTAATTCGTAAATCGTATTAACCTTTACGCTCTATTTTTGCAACCCTTGAAGAAGCGTTTACATATTGCATTGGTGGGCAACCCCAACAGCGGAAAAAGTTCCCTTTTCAATTGCCTGACCGGTTTGAACCAAAAAGTGGGCAATTTTCCTGGGGTCACCGTTGATAAGAAGACCGGTACTACCAATTTGCCTTCCAGTGACGCCGAAATTATTGACCTGCCTGGTACTTACAGCCTTTATCCGCGCCGTCTCGACGAATGGGTAAGTTATCGCGTGCTGCTTGGCCAGGATGCCGGGGTAAAGCCTGACGTAGTGGTGGCTGTGGCAGATGCCAGCAACCTGAAACGGAACCTGCTTTTTTGTACTCAGCTGATCGATCTGAAAATTCCTGTGGTAGTTGCGCTTACCATGATGGACCTGGCCAATAAAAAAGGGATCAAAATTGATCTCCCGGCACTTGAGCGTGAATTGGGCGTGCCTGTAGTGGCGATCAATCCCCGCAGGCAAAAGGGCATTCCCCAACTGAAAAAAGCCATGGAACAAACAGGGCAAGGCCTGTATAAACCTCCTGTCAAAGATTTTATCGATAATAAAGCCCTGGCGCCCGCTTCGATTGAAGAATTAAGAAAAATCCGTTCTGAAATAAGCGATTATTCCGCCATTCATTACCTGATCAATCATGAATCTTTTGATCTGGACCACAGCACGCAAAGCCAGATAGAAAATATTGAAAAGCGCAATCAGTTCAACCCCACCAAAACACAGGCGGAAGAAATATTGCAGCGTTACACCCGGATCAAGCATATTATGCAGGTTTCCGTGTCTGAGCCGGACCCTTTGCAGAAATCGCTGTTCACGGAAAAATTAGATAATGTATTGCTGCATCGCCGCTGGGGTCACCTGATCCTGCTGGGAGTGTTGTTCCTGTTATTCCAAAGTGTATTCTGGCTGGCCAGCTATCCGATGGACTGGATCGATGCCGGCACAGCTTCTTTTAGCAGCTGGCTTTCATCTGTGTTACCGGAAAATAACTGGACAGATCTTCTTATCAATGGAATTATTGCAGGGCTTGGCGGCATCGTCATTTTTGTGCCGCAGATCGCCATTCTTTTTGCCCTGATCACAATACTGGAAGATACCGGCTATATGGCCAGGATCAGTTTTCTTACTGACCGGCTCATGCGCAGTGTGGGACTCAACGGGAAAAGCGTGATGCCCATGATCAGCGGATTTGCCTGTGCAATTCCTGCTGTGATGAGTGCTCGCAGTATTGAAAACCGGAAAGAACGCCTGCTTACGATACTGATCACCCCACTGATGAGCTGTTCTGCCCGTTTGCCGGTGTATACCATTTTGATCGGATTGGTCATTCCCAATAAATACCTGCTTGGTTTTATTGGTGTGCAGGGCCTGGTAATGCTCGGACTTTATCTCCTTGGGTTCGTTATGGCTTTGATCGTTTCTTATGTGGCCAAATGGTTTATCCATATCAGTGAAAAAAGCTTTTTTATCCTGGAGTTGCCAACTTACCGCTCTCCACGGTGGAAAAACGTTTTTCAGACCATGTGGAGCAAAGCAAAAATATTCGTGGTGGATGCAGGTAAAGTGATCATGATCATCAGCCTGATATTATGGGGTTTTAGCTCTTTCGGTCCAAAGGAGAGAATGCATAAGGCAACGATTGCTTATGAAGAAGCTCTTGCAAAACCCGGAGCAGACAGCACACAGATAGAAATTGATTATGCACATGCCAAACTGGAAAATTCTTATGTTGGCATTGCAGGCAAAGCCATTGAGCCGGTTGTGAAGCCATTGGGTTATGACTGGAAAATCGGGATTGCCCTGATCACTTCTTTTGCGGCCCGCGAAGTTTTTGTCGGCACCATGGCCACTTTGTACAGTGTAGGTGATGAAGAGAGCGAAGGCCCGTTAAAGGAAAAAATGCGGGTAGCCACAAGACCTGACGGAACACCCGTTTATACGCTCGCTACCGGCGTATCGCTCATGTTGTTTTATGTATTTGCTATGCAATGTATGAGCACACTGGCTATAGTGAAAAGAGAAACCCGTAGCTGGAAATGGCCTTTGATACAGTTGGTCTATATGACTGGGTTGGCTTATATCGCCAGTTTCATAGCCTACCAGTTATTGTCCTAAGGCTTTACCCATTTATCTTTCGGTTCAAAATAATCCCATAACAAAGAAGAAATTTTCCGGGTCAGCGTCCACGCCTCATTTGCATGGGTCCAACTGGTGTCTTTATTATTTTTAGTGAAGATGCAAAAGATATAGGGTCTGTTGGGAGCATTTACAAGCAGGGCTTCATTACGCGAAGCATCTACACAACCATTTTTGCTGAACACTTCAATATAAGGTGGGATCATAGAGATGGCTTCATCTTCATCCCAGAAATTACGGCCGAGACAACGCATTATTCTTTCACAGGCTGCGGGAGTAAATAATTTGTTTTGATAGATCTGTTCAAACAGCCGGCCCATTTCAGCTGGAGAGGTTTGCCCCCAGCCATAAATTTTCCGGATCTCTTCACGGCCTGGTGTGCGGGAGTTGACCCTCGTATTTATATAGCCAAGACTATCCATCAACGCGTTGATGCGGGTGCCGGTGCCTGCCAGTTTTTGCAGCCAAAGGCTGGCCGTGTTATCACTGGTGGTAAGCATCAGCATGATGATCTTTTTCAGGGCTATTTTTTCCCCATCTTTAAAAGATCCCAGGATATCTTCCCCTTCATACAGCAGGGAGTCTTTATAAATATGTGTTGAATCATAATGCAGTTCGCCTTTCTGCATTTTATCCATAACACCCATCATAATGGGAACTTTTACAATGCTGGCTGTTGGAAAAACAGTGTCCGCGTTGATGGCGACGGTTTCTCCTGTTTTTATATTTTTTACATAAATGCCAATCGCGCCATTGAAACCGGTGATTGCTTTTCTTAATTCTGCTTCAAGCTTTTTGTCGGTTTTCTGTGCAAAAGATGCCAGAAAGCAAGAACAAAGCAATAAAAGCAAGGATGTTTTTTTCATATCAATTATTTCACGCCCATATAATCGGTTACCAGCTGGCAAAATGCCTGTATACCGGTTTTCATTGCACTGTCTGTTACAAAGAAATCGGCTGTATGATGCGGTGGTGCTGTTTTAGGATCATTCCCTTTGGGCATTCCTCCGAGATAAAGGAAAAATGCCGGGGCTTTGGTACCATAATAAGAAAAGTCTTCAGCACCTGTTACCCATTCCCGTTCTTTTACATTTTTTGCGCCGATGGCTGTTTCGAGAGAAGGAAGCATTTTCTTCACCAATGCCGGTTCATTATAAGTAACCAGGGTTTTAGTGTCAATGATTACTTCGGTACTTACACCTGAAGCATCGCCAATTGTCTTAATGGTGTGTCGGAATTGCTCGTGCACTTTTTTCTGCATATCGCTGTCGAGCGTGCGGATGGTTCCCAGCATGATCGCCTCTTCAGGAATAATATTATTTCTGACCCCGCTTTGGATCTTGCCCACGGTAATCACTACCGGTGCCTTGGTAAGTTCCGATTGCCGGCTTACAATATTCTGCAATCCCTGGATGATTTGTGCGGAGGCAGCAATGGGATCGATGCCGAGCCAGGGTTGTGAACCATGACTTGGTTTGCCCTTTACCTTAATAGTAAAAAAATCCGCAGCGGCCATGAATGAACCAGACTTATATTCAATTGTACCTTCTTCAATTGCTGATTCAATATGCATCCCAAACACAGCATCCACTTTAGGGTTTTCCATCACGCCTTCTTTCACCATCAGCGCGGCTCCGCCTTCTTCCCCTTCAGGCGCTCCTTCCTCTGCGGGCTGGAAGATGAATTTTACTGTTCCTTTCAATTCATTTTTAATACCGGCCAGCACTTCTGCTGTGCTCATCAGCATGGCCACATGTGTATCATGTCCGCAAGCATGCATCACTCCCACTTCCTGGCCGTTATACATTGTCTTCTCTTTAGACGCATAGGGAATATTCACTCTTTCTGTGACCGGCAATGCGTCCATATCTGCACGCAATGCCACGCAAGGGCCCGGCTTGCCACCACGTAAAATTCCTACCACTCCTGTTTTGGCTACGCCTTCCTTTACTTCAATCCCGAGTTTTCTCAAATGATCTGCCACAAGTTTTGCGGTGTTCACTTCACGATTGCCCAATTCCGGGTGTTTATGTATTTCCTGTCTCCAGGCAATACATTGCGGTTCTATACGGTTGATGGCCGTTTCGATCTTTTGTTTGAGCTGGGCATTCAGGATGGCCGAGAAGGAAAGCAGGGTCGTCGTCAGCAGAGTATATTTCATCCGAAAATTTTTATGAATATAACATAAAAAGCATTTTATCGCTATCTTCAACCGCAGGTATTAAGGCAACTCCCCATCTTTCAATTTTATTTTTAAACGATGCCGCTTCGCCATTTATCTTTTCTAAAGGCAGTGTTGTTGCAGAGTGTTACTGCATTTGGCGGACCGCAGGCACATATTGCCATGATGTTGAAAACATTTGTCAGGCAAACAAAGTATGTTACCGAAGAGGAGTTGATAGAGTATAATGCCTTTTGCAATCTGCTGCCGGGTGCATCTTCCACACAAACAGTTACACTAATCGGGTACAAGGTTGGAGGCATTCCGCTGGCTGTCGTTTCCCTGCTGGTTTGGATCTTTCCCGCATGCCTCTTTATGGGGGCATTATCTTTTCTTCTTCCTTATATAGACAGCAAAGCGCTGCATACTGATATTTTCAAATTCATTCCGCCCATGGCCGCAGGCTTCCTGGTGTTTGCCTGTATAAAAGCTTTTCCGCATGCCATTAAGAATACGATCACCTGGGTGATCATGTTTGTAGGAACAGCAGCCACTTATTTTTTCTTCAAGCTTCCGGTCATATTTCCTGTACTGATCGTTGCAGGAGGTGTTGCTACCAATCTAAGCAAAAAACGGATCCCGCAGGTGGAGCGGGTGCCGCGCAAGATCAAGTGGTGGAACTTCTGGTTGTTTGGTATCATTTTCATTGCAGCAGGCTTTCTTAGTGAAAAAGCGAGGAAAGAAGATTGGCCTCACCGGAAGCCTATCAATCTTTTTGAGAATACTTATCGTATGGGAAGTATTGTTTTCGGAGGAGGGCAGGTATTGATGCCGATGATGTATGAACAATTCAGCGTAAGGCCGGAAGCGATCAAACAAAAAAATCCAAATGTGGTGCAAATTGATAAAGGAGAAATGTATACCGGAATGGGGATCGTGCGGGCCGTACCAGGACCGGTTTTTTCCATTGCTTCGTTTACAGGGGGTATGGCGCTAAAAGATATGGGTACGGAAATGCAGGTATTGGGTTGCCTGATCGGATCGATTGCCATTTTTTTACCCAGTGCTTTGCTGGTGCTATTCTTTTTTCCCATCTGGCATAACCTGAAAAAGTATGCTGTTATTCACCGCTCCCTCGAAGGGATCAATGCGTCCGTGATAGGGATTATGATCGGTTCTACATTTTTTATCATGAAGGATATTTCACTGATAGAAGCAAAAACTGTAAGTGTAATAAATGTAGGGGTGATAGTGGGGACAACGCTTTTGCTTTGTTATACCCGGCTTCCTGCACCGGTGATAGTGGCAGCTTGTTTGTTGCTGGGGTATTTCTTTTAATTCCTGTTATTTCCTCACAGCTTTTCTTTGTGTCTTCGTGCGATATAAAATCTCACGAAGACACAAAGACCACAAAGGATTTATTTTTTTAGGCTCCTTATATTTTCCTGGATTTATAATACCCTCCCTTTTCAATTTCAGCAATCACATTTTCCGGGACCATATAGCGGATGGATTTTCCATCGCGAATCATTTCCCTGATGTTGGTAGCAGATATCTGGAGTAATGGTGCATCCAGCTCTACCAGTTTTGCTCCGATGGTATTCTCCACCGGAAACTCCGGGCGTTTGTAAACATAAATGGAATAGTTGTCAATGATCGCTTCATAATTTTTCCATTTATGCAGGTTCTGAAAACTATCGCTTCCCATGATGATCGAAAACTCGTGTTCGGGGTACCGTTCGCTCAGATGGGCAAGAGTGACACTGGTATAAGATGGTTTGGGTAGAGAGAATTCGATATCGGAAACTTTGATACGGGGGTCATCGGCTGTTGCTGTTTGCAGGAGATGAAGCCGGTCATATTCGTTCAAGAGGGAATGGTTTATTTTAAACGGGTTCTGCGGGGAAAGGATAAACCAGACTTTTTCAAGGGGAGTTTCATTGAGAAGGTGGTTGGCAATGATAAGGTGGCCGATATGAATGGGATTAAAGGAGCCAAAGTATAGACCTATCCTCATAATATATTGATTTTCAATTAATTATGTCTACAAGGATATGTTCGGCTTCATCCAGGCGGAGGCTGAGGGTATAACCAGCCACTTGTACAGACACCGGATCACCCATTGGGGCAACTTGCTCAAGCGATATTTCTTCTCCGGGAAGGCAGCCCATTTCCATTAGCTTAAGATGTATTTCCTGGGATCCAAACTCGCGGATGATGGCTTTTTGGCCGGGCTTCAGTTCTGATAATTTTTTATTCATGTTCGTACCTCAATCCGGCAAAACTAACATTGTATTGTCTGCTTTGTTTACGAATTTTGAAAATATGCAGTCATCTACTAAGCCCATGGTCAATTTTTTTTACGAAACACCTGTAAGCCTCCGGCAAAGGGAGCAATTGAAATCTTTTATCCTAACCATTTTTAAGAAGGAGAAAAAAAAGGTATCGGGTATCAATTATATTTTCTGTACGGATAAGCGGGTGCTGGAAATTAACCGCCAGTTTCTTCAGCATGACTACTACACAGATATCATCACCTTCGAATTATCAGTGCCCGGCGCCCCGGTTGAAGCGGAAGTATATATCAGTGTGGATCGGGTAAAGGATAATGCCCGGCAGGTAGGCGCCCCCTATTATAAAGAGCTTCACCGGGTAATTTTCCATGGAGTGCTTCATCTTTGCGGGTATAAGGATAAAACAGCAGCCCAGGAACAGGAAATGAGAAGAAGAGAAGACTATTACCTCAACCTGTATTTTAATTAAACCGCCTTCACCTATTTTCTGCCCGGTACTGAAATCCGAACATATTGGAATGTTTCCCGTGGAACATTATTGGGATGCTTCAGCCCTTATTCTGATCAAAAGAGTATCATTCAGTGTCCTCCCCCAACTGATTGCTTCTGCTTTGTCCTGGACTTCTTGTACTATCACCAGGCTAACCTCTATTTTAAAGAGGTTGCTCTCGGACTTACATCAAATCGTCCACCGTGTTTGCAGGCAGCTTCTTATAAAACATAAGCTCCTGGCCTTATTTATTGAACAAACTCCTGCTTCCTGAGCCATGATCTAGCCTTCTGGCAAAAGGCCTCTGGGTTTCCTTTGAATACGCTCTCAAGTAGATTCCAGGTCTATTCAGGCTTTCTCTTATGAAGCGAGGGCTCAACCTTAATACCAGTTCTCAAGATGGTTATCAGATTCTGTTTCGTTTAGATCTCTTACACAGGGGAGAGCCCTTTATTCCAGGTCTTTCCTGGGAAAAATGGCCCCGCTTCACTTCAGTTTAAGCGCTATTGCTCGCAAATAGGCTTACAGGTAATATTTCATCATCGGAATTTGAAATGTTCCCCGTGGAACATAAGAATTGAGAAACACTTCTGAAGGCCGGTCCTTGCTATCCTCAAGTTTACAGTAACTTTGCGCCGATGTTTCCAGATTATGATATAATAGTAGTAGGAGCTGGCCATGCGGGATGCGAGGCTGCTGCCTCAGCAGCCAACCTGGGTTCTAAAGTGCTGCTGGTAACAATGAACATGCAGACCATTGCTCAAATGAGCTGCAATCCAGCAATGGGAGGAATTGCCAAGGGGCAGATCGTGCGGGAAGTGGACGCCCTTGGCGGGTACTCAGGAATAGTTACTGATTTATCCATGATCCAGTTCCGGATGCTTAACCGCTCTAAAGGACCCGCTATGTGGAGCCCCAGGGCACAAAGCGATCGTATGCTATTTGCTGCCACCTGGAGGGAAATGCTGGAGAAAACGCCGAACGTGGATTTTTACCAGGATATGGTGAAGGGATTGATAGTAAAAGATGGAAGGGCCTGCGGCGTAACAACAGGGCTCGGTCATGAGATAAAAGCAAAGGCCGTGGTGCTGACCAATGGCACTTTTCTCAATGGGATCATACATATTGGAGAAAAGAACTTTGGGGGAGGACGGGCTGCCGAAAAAGCTGCAACCGGGATCACAGAACAACTGGTCGGCCTGGGCTTTGAAAGCGATCGTTTAAAAACCGGTACGCCCCCGCGAGTAGACGGGAGAAGCCTGGATTATTCAAAAATGGAAGAGCAACCAGGTGATGAAGAAATAGGTGGGTTCTCTTATACCAATGTTCCAAAACCAATCCAACAAAGAAGTTGCTGGATCACTTATACCAATCAGGCGGTTCATGATATTCTGAAAACCGGGTTCGATCGCAGTCCAATGTTTGCGGGAAGGATCGATGGTGTAGGTCCCCGTTATTGCCCAAGTATTGAAGACAAAATCAATCGCTTTGCAGAACGTGAACGTCATCAGCTTTTCATTGAGCCAGAAGGATGGAATACAGTTGAGATCTATGTAAATGGCTTTTCTACTTCTTTACCTGAAGACGTACAATACGAAGCACTTCGTATAATTCCCGGTTTTGAGAATGTCCGCATTTTCCGCCCTGGCTATGCGATTGAATATGATTATTTCCCACCCACTCAACTCAAGCACACATTAGAAACAAAGATTATATCAAATCTTTTCTTTGCCGGCCAGATCAATGGGACCACCGGGTATGAAGAAGCTGCCTGTCAGGGATTGATGGCAGGAATGAACGCCCATCAGAAAGTGCGGGATCTTGAACCCGTGATCCTGAAAAGAAGTGAAGCATATATTGGTGTGTTGATCGATGACCTGATCAGTAAAGGAACTGAAGAACCTTACCGGATGTTTACTTCCAGGGCGGAGTTCCGTACTTTGCTTCGCCAGGACAATGCAGATCTCCGTCTCACAGAATTAAGCTATCGTCTCGGTCTCGCTTCTCAAGAAAGAATGGACACGGTGATCGCAAAAAAAGATGCAGTAGTTACCATCAAACAAATTCTGAAAGACACCAGCGTAGAACCCGGAGAGATAAACGGGTTTCTTCAAGAGCTCAGTTCTTCCCCCATTATAGAAAAACAAAAAGCGGAAAAAATTCTCCTCCGCCCTGATGTTGAACTTGATCAGTTGATAAATGCATTACCCAAACTGACTGAATCATTAAAAGGCTTTACCAAAGAACAATTGGAACAAGCTTCCATCCAGGTAAAATATGCTGTATACATCAATAAAGAAAAAGAACTGGTAAGTCGAATGAGCCAATTGGAAGACCTGGAAATTCCTGAAACATTTGACTACAAAAAGATCCAGGCTTTGGGAAATGAGGCCCGCGAAAAATTAAATCGGGTGAAACCAAGAACACTTGGCCAGGCAAGCCGCATCTCCGGCATCAACCCCAGCGATGTACAAATACTGATGGTGTATATGGGCCGGTAGATTGAAGGATGCCTTCAATGCTTCATTCCATACAGTTTTGAACTATATTTTTTCAAACATCAAAACCGTGTGGAATTCTTAATTGGCCGCTATCTCATGGTTAACTAAAACCTCTACCATGGATAGCAAAAACATTTTAACCGCCGACCTGCTCGATCTTGTTTTTGATAATCGGAACAAAGATTATGGAGCTTATGAATTACGCAGATTCTATAATCAGCGTATAAGAAAAGCATTGCTGATAACCGGGGCATTAGCTGGTATAACATTTACCAGCATTGCATTGGGCAACAAACTCCACCCGGGAAAAGAAAGAATTCCTGAAAAAATCACTGCTGTAGTTATCAACCCGCTCGATGAAGATAAAAAACCAGAGCCGATCATTCCCCCTGAGCAAAAACCACAACCTGCACCACAACCAGTACGTTCAGAAATTTTTACCCAGATGGTAATTGCGGATGACAAGGATGTTCAATCGCCTCCGCCAGACCAGGAAACACTAAGTAACGCAAAGATATCCACTACGCAATCAGATGGCGTGGATGATACCGGGATACCAACCGAAACACAGCCGGTAGGCGCGGGAACGGGCATCATCCAACAACAAGAAACCAAAGAACCGGAAGGGCCATTTGAGCGGGTAGAAGTAGAAGCAAAATTTCTTGGCAACTGGGAAAAATTTCTACTTAGATATTTGAACGGGGATGTTCCCGTAGAAAATGGTGCATCTCCGGGAAGATACACAGTAATGATCCAATTTGTAGTAGACGTCGATGGCTCTGTAAGCGATATCCGTCCATTAACTTCCCTTGGCTATGGAATGGAAAATGAGGCAATCCGTGTTTTGAGAAAAGCCACCAAGTGGGAACCTGCTTTTCAGAATGGGCGACAAGTAAAAGCCTATCGCAGACAACCGGTTACGTTCCTGGTAAATGAAGAGTAAATAAACTCCACCTACGAACATCACTTTCGCAACAGCCATAAACACTTTACTGGCTGTTGCGAAAGTCGTTTGCTTAAACAATCACAGCAAAACCTCCGATTCCACCGCTCCTACCCTTTTGAAAATTTTGCTGAATGACCGCAGCACCCTTTCCGGGATTACTTAATTATTAGCAGCGGTTATTCAGCCTTTTACAACAACCGCGTTTGACTGTACCATCTGCTCACGGGTATTTACGGAGTTATTATATACACCTGTGATCAAACCCCGGCATTTTGGAGAACCGCAGCGGCATTCGAATGGCTCCATATTCTGATCAAGAAATTGAGAATAGTCAAGCGTCAATTCTTCATTCCGGGAAATATTTCTCAGAGCAATTACATTCAAGCCATCCAGGCCGGTATTCGCATCACAGCTATGATTCTGTGGGGCCCATTCCGAAGGATCTTCATCCCAAAGCACAAAAACTTCGTCGCTTACAGCATATGCGTAACGACGGAAATTTAATTTCTGCTCTTCATTCCAATGCTTATCCACAAACCTTTTGGTTACGACCCTTTGAGCTTTCTCCTCACCGCAAAAAACCACATCTCCCTTATGGATGGGTCGGGTTGCATAAATTCCAAAACCGGCAATGGAATTTCCTTTCATTGCATAGGGCTTTTTCTTTCTTGCATGGCGGGCAATGCCTTCTTCAATGATCTGTTCCAAAAATCCCTTTTGCCCGGCTTCATCAAATTTCAGGATAAAGTCCGCCGAGCCCTCATAACCATCCGTATAAAAAACAGAACAGGTAAAATTAATCTCCAGGAAAAAAATCTCATTCTTATCGTTCACCCTGAAATCAAGGCGTGCATAGCCCATACCATTGAAACCTTTAAAAATTCTCTCGGTAGCAGCACGAAGAGCTTTGTCCAACACCGGGTCTGTACAAGGGAAATTGCAATCGGGATGGAGCTCAGAGGTTTTTAAAGAATAGGTCTTAAACGTTTTGCCTTCCGGGAAAACATACTCAACAGGTTTAAACACTTTACAGGTTTTTCCGTCGGCGTTGGCAGCAACCAGAACAGTAAACTCCCGTCCGTCTATATATTCTTCTACCAGCAAGGGGCCGTATTCGTTGTAAATCTCAACCACCTTTTTAAGCAGGTCCTGTTTATTGTACAAAACCGAATTCTCATCAATTCCAAGGCTGTCACCAGCTTTTGAAGGTTTGATGAACATTGGATAACTAAGATACTTTTCTACCTTATCAATATCTTCCGGTTTATCGATCATAAAATACCCGGGAGTTTTTACTCCTTCACAGTGGGCCACGTATTTCATCAGCTCCTTGGTGGGGTCATAAAGCTTAGCCGTAGGGCCGGTATGTGGAAGATCAAGCAGATCGAAACTATGGATCACATCAATGGAGGGAACTTCCCATTCCAGGTAACCTTCACAAAGGTTGACGAATATATCATAGCCCTTTTTCTTTAATTCCTTCAGCTGACGATAAGTGGTCAGTTTGTTCAGGAACACATGATCCACCTCGTCATTGGGAAGAAAAGCATTCAGGTATCGGGGAGGATCATAGTTTTTATAATCCACTCCCGTAGTTGAGTAGTCTGGTTGAAGCACACAAACTTTCATGTGAATAGAATTTTGCAGTAAAGTCGTTACCTATAATGAAAAGGGTCCTACAATGATAAATGCCTTCTTTCGAAGGCGTCTTTAATAATACTCAGGATACTGTCAGAAAATGTTCTGTTGGCATAGCGAAGTATCGCTCCTATGGAAGTATAATCCTCGTCCTCGCTCAAGCCGCACTGTGCATTTACTTCCAGCATGTATAATTTGCCAGTATTCTTATCCATACGGATATCCAGTCTTCCATATCCCATGCCTCCCACGGCCAGGTAGGCTTGAAGGCTGATTTCTTCCAATGCCTTTACCTGGTGGGCTGCAGGCTGGTGATAATTATAAAAGTTCTCATTCCCGGGCATCGGGCGCTCATCCTCATAAATCTCCCAAAGACGGTCAAAAGAGAGAAATTTCTCCTCATCCGGCAACGACTCATGAAAGATCCTTTCCACAGGAGGGAAAACCTCACAACGCTCAGGAGCGGTAGAAGAGCCAATAATAAAGGACGTAAACTCGGGTCCGGTAATAAACTGCTCCACGATCAATCCGTCTGCCAGCAGGTTCCACCCACGATATCCGTTCTTTAATTCTGCTACCCGTTCCTTCAACTCCTTATCTGTATACACTACATTTTTAACAGATACACCCATACTTCCACCCGAAACAGCAGGTTTAATAATCAGGGGAGCACCCAATCGCTGACACATGCCATCAAGCAGCCTTTCTGTTCCATCGATCACCGCCCATTTAGCTGTAGAAACGCCGGCTTTATCAAAAGCCTCTTTCATGGGGATCTTAGAAGTGGTGATATTGTAGTAGTGTGTATCAGAACCAGTATAAATGAGACGATTCTTTTCGAGTTCCGCAATGACAGAAACACCTGGGGTACCATTCACTTCATCACCATCACAGAGGTTCAGGACAAGAGGAATTTTTCTGCCAGACCTTTTCTTGATGCCCTCAATGATCTCCCGGTAATTTTGCATGGTAACCGGCTGCCAGATCCAATCAGCATTCAGCTCAGTAAATACCTTTGTATATTCCTGCAAGCTCTGAGTGAAATCGTAATAATATTGGAGGTTGGGGTCCTCTGTTTGGAGATAGGGGTAGAGTACCCAGATCTTTAGTTTTCGAAGAGGATTGTCTGCTACTTTTCTTGCGACCTTTTTCTTAAGCTCTTTTTTCCTTGTTTGAGCGATCATGCAGTTGCTGTTGTATAAATCGGGTAAGGGTGTAAGTACTAAGGATCTCGGGGTTAATATGTGCAGCACCCCTGATCTCTCCCAGGCAATTACTGCATCCGCAAAAGCAGGTAAATGGTTGCGCCATATCCCACTCGGTAGAAGGATAAAAGAAAGTCATCTCATCCCCTTCTGCGATCTCCTTCAGGACAACTATCTGCATAGCAAACGTGTCAAAGAACACATTCGGGTCGCAGCTATGGTTGATATACTGAAGGTGTTCCGGTTGCAACATAATATGCTTATCAATGCCTACCTGTACGGTTAAATAAGTTGGTTCATTAAGGATAGCTCCTGCTGAAAAGTAGGCAACAACCTCTCCCGGTTTATACGTTCGTTGGGCGAAAAAAGCTTTTTGGTTACTTACTAGGTTTTGCCTGACAGCGGCAAATACATGATCGCTTATAAGGCGATAACCGGAGTGGGTAGCTGTTACCATAAATGAATTGATATGAAAAGATAGAGATAAACCATTATGCAAAATTCACATAGTCGTAAATGTGAATAATTAAGCCTATAAACTTAATAACGTTGAACAGCTATCTTCCCTTTAACATCCTATTCAAGAGTGGCAAACACTCCACCCCTTACTTAAACCCGGTGGGTTGCCATACTACTTCGGAACCCCTGAAATGCCTATCTGGTAAGACTTTCATTGGTTTGCCCCTTTTCCTTGTTATAAACGTTCCAGGCCATTACCAATCTTATTTCTCCAAAGCTGGCAGCCTCCTTCACGCTACTTTTGATTGCGCCAATAGAAGCTATCTCAAGTTGGGCAATAGCCTCATTAACGATCGTAACAACTGAAGGATCGACAAGTTCCTCAATAGCGATCTCCCCCAACCGTATATAATGAGCCAAATGTCCCTCTATCGTTTGCTGGGTAAAACCACGAAGGCTGGCAATCTCTCCAACGCTTTTACCATCTCTGAATAATTTGTATGACTCTGCTTTTGTATCCGGACGCTGCACGGCCGGCTCCTTTGTTACTGGTTCTCTTTCCTTTTTTTTCTTTTTACCAGCAGCTTTTTTTTCTGGCATTTGTGAAGACAAACCATTTTCCAGCGAATACGCCCGGATCAGCTCAAGGAAATCATTTCCATAACTTTTGATCTTAACCGGTCCAAAGCCGGAGATCTGCTCCAACTCATCTTCTGTTTGGGGAAGAAAGCTGACCAGCTCCTCCAGTGTTTTACTGCTCGCGATCAGATACAGGGGCTGTTCTTTCCTGGCACTGATGCTATCCCGCAATTGTTTCAACTGCCAGTATAAAGCCGGGTGGGCAAGCCCTTTTCTTGCCTCTACAGACCCTCCGTATACATTAATACTGAAGGACGGTTGCTGAAAAGATCTTTTCCGCTGTTGCCACAGGTCCAGATCCGTATTCACCGTAAAACCCTGAAGCATGAATTGATGAAGCGAGACCGAACCGAACAATTCCCGCAGGTCTTCATTTACCTGCCGGGCGAGGTTCCTGTTATCGGTACTAATCGTACAGGTTTGCAGCTGGGTAAGGACCTGCTGCAGCTCGGTAGAGAAATGGACAGATGCCCGTTTAACCCTTTCAACTAGCTGCGTATTCTCATCTATCGTAAGTGGTAACAGCAATTGCTGCCTGATCCATTCATGAAAACGGGAACCCGTTTCTTTGATCGATTGTATTTTTTGTCCCAGCACCTCCATCCATTCCACGGATTCCTTTTGAAAGGATGTTCCTTGTTTCCGGATATAGTCTCCTAACTCTACGACCAGCTCAGATTCTTTTGTGAAATCAAAAGCCTGAAATAAAAGTTCAATCCGTGTTTGCTGCGTAGCTTCCAATAATTCCTGCCGGAGCATTTCCGCCGAGACACTGTTGCGCGCAAATTCAACAATCCGGGGATCAGTTCTCAGGCTTGAAGCATTGATCCTGCTTTTTAATACCAGCCCATCCAGGTTGGTGCAGCGGCTTAAAGCCACATATACCTGGCCTGGAGCAAATGCTTTGCCGGCATCAATGATCGCCTTTTCAAAAGTCAACCCCTGGCTTTTATGAATAGTGATCGCCCAGGCAAGTCTTAAAGGAAACTGAGAAAAAGAACCAAGAGTTTCTTCTTCCATTGAGCGGTTTGCCGGATTAAGGGTATATCGAATATTCTCCCATTGCTCACGCTTTACCTCTATTTCTGTTTCGTCATCACATATCACCCATATTTTTTCTTCTTCTACACGGTTTACAATCCCGATTTTTCCATTGTAAAACCGTTTTCCCCTGTCTGTATCATTCTTAATGAACATGACCTGGGCGCCTGGGCATAATACCAGGGTTTCATCGGCCGGAAAACTATTGGCCGGGAAATCTCCATTTATTTCTGCGGCAAAGGAAGAATGCACTGCCGGAAGCTTTTGCAGTTCTGCTGTATTGATTTGCTTTACAATTTCATTGTGTGTCGTCAATAAAATATAACCATCCTGCGGGGCCCTCGCAAAGTCCGGTAAATAACGGCCTTCCAGCAAGCTGGCGCCGGTTTCATCCACTTCGTTATTCCTGACCTGGTTAAGCAGGTTGATAAAGTCTTCTTCGCTTTGCCTGTAAACCTTGTTAAATTCAACATACACAGGCTGTTCATCCTGTAACACACGGCTATCAAAAAAATAAGGGCTTCTATAGTAAGCAGAAAGCCACTGCCAGATCTCATCCCTGGTTACAGGGGGAAGCTGAAACATATCTCCGATAAAAAGGACCTGGACCCCACCAAAGCGTTGAAGTGGCCGTTTTCTCACAAAGCGAAGAACCGTGTCAATAGCGTCAAGTGTATCGCACCGCACCATACTGATCTCATCGATCACCAGCAATTCCAACTCTTCCAGTACTCTTAACTTTTCCTTATTCATTCTCAGCCGGTTGATCAGCCCGGCCGTATGTGTTACCTCCTCGCTATCCGAAGCAAATGCCTCATTGTCTTCCGGGATAAAGGGTGAAAATGGAAGTTGAAAAAAGGAGTGGATGGTAACACCTCCTGCATTAATGGCTGCCACTCCGGTTGGTGCAACAACAGCCATTTGCTTGCGACTGTGCTCTCTTATATAACGTAGGAATGTTGTTTTCCCGGTACCAGCTTTCCCTGTAAGGAAAATGTTCCGCGTGCTCTGGTTCACCAATCCCAGTGCTAATTGGAACATGGTATTCGATTGATCGATATGTGTTGTCTCTGTCACTGCTCTTTCTAATAATTTAAGCAAAATAAAGTAAATGATCGCTGCGTTCAGCCAGTCATTTTTATTTCCGCCACTCCCTTATTAATTATAATACTCATTTCATCTTGCATTGGCATATCCAGGATCAGCAGTTCACTTACCAGGACCTCGGTGATCGTTTTGCAGGAACCATTACTGTCCTTAAAGTTCCGGTTAATGAGGCGGCCGGCGATAGCAACCGTCATTCCCTTCTCCAGATATTTTTCTGCAAGTGTGGCTATTCTTCCCTGTACAACCAAAGCATGGGACTGAGCTTCCTTAATATGAAGTCCTTTAGCATTACAATATGAGTCCTCAATAAGAATAGAGAACCTTGCTATTTTTCTTCCATCCCCAGCATCCTTAATGACAGGGTTACCCATCAGGCTTCCTATAAGTTGAACATTATTCTTAATTGCATACATCTGTCTTAGTATTACTCATAGCAAGGTATAACAAGCGTCCAAAACTCCATGGGGTTAAACACGTCAGAAATCCGTTTTAATCACAGCTGTAAATGGTCATAAAACAGGCAACGTGTCCCCCCGTGTTTTTGACTTATGCCCGGGCATAATCACCCGATTTTTAAGTATTCTTACGGTCAGTTAAAAATTAAATCCCTGCCTGTTAAATGATTAACATTTACCCCATTTAAGCACTCTGGCGGAAATAAGCCCCTTTCAGTAGGTTTAATAATTCTTGCAATATCCTATTACGAAAAACAACCTTTATGAAAAACTCAAACCTGCTGCCTTTGGCCGGCTTTGGTTTTTTTTGCGCTGTTTTCTTATCTCTTACACCGATGCAACAGGAAAGCGACCCGCTATCAGAAAAAGTTGCAGAGATCCCTTCCATTGTACTCTCAAGGCCTGGTTTTCTTTCTACAACTTATAATGAAGGTCCTTCACGGGACACGATCAGTTCATCATCACCCTTTTATAAGCCCACAAACCGTACGCTCTCATCAACAACTGACAATCATGCAGTAACGCCACAGGTAAAGGAAATTAAACCCGTTCTTACAGATCCACAGGAAATCATCTCAGCGCCTGTAGCGACTGCTAACGCAAAGCCCAATGGAGAGGACCCGGAGGTTTCTCCAACAACGGCAACACTGCAAAGTCCTAATCCGGAAGATCCCCAGGAGTACATTTCTTCCGGCAATTCTCATGTTCCATCACCATATTTACCAGAAGAGCCAGAGATTGAAGAAGAGAAAATATTCCCACCTACAGACTATGTGGATGAGATAGCTGCTCCGCAAAAACAAGAAGTGGTAAAAGTGTTGAATTCAGCGCCTGTTCCTATTATTACAGTAGAGTCTGAATCAGGGCTTGACAGTTATCCAGATTATCTGATGCAGGCCCGTATAGAGGATTTGTATGATTATGCGAATGAAAACAACTATTCCACAGAATATGCTTTTATAATCAACCTTGGACTAAAATCAGGTAAAAAGCGTTTTTTCCTGGTCGACCTTCTCCATGGGAAAGTTCTCAAAAGTGGTTTGGTGGCACATGGCCGTGGCAAAGAAAAGTTCACTCTGCAAAAAAAGTATTCGAACCTGCCTGGCAGCGCCTGCAGTTCTCTCGGATTATATAAGATCGGTTCGGTTTACAGTGGGGGATTCGGGAAATCATTCCGGCTGATTGGTTTGGAGAAATCGAATAATAATGCGCTTAGCCGGGCTATTGTATTGCATGCGATGAGTTGCATTCCCAATGAAGAAATAGACTATCCTATTTGCCAAAGCGAGGGATGTCCTTCCCTTTCTCCGGAATTTTTGGAGGATATCAGCCCGGTAATACTGAAGAGTAAAAAGCCTATATTGTTATGGATCTTTGATCACACAACCAATAATTCCCGGATTAGTTACTAAGTTATTTTTTGCTTACCGTCCATATACTAACTGCCTGGTCTCAGGCAGTTTTTATTTTGCCTTTCGGAAAGCCACAATTTATTATTTCACCGCCACAGCCTAATATATAGCCGCCAAAGATGTGCTATCAGGGCATAAAAAAACGATTACAACTTTCGTTATAATCGTTTCATTTTTGTGGTGTGGGGCGGGATCGAACCGCCGACACAAGGATTTTCAGTCCTTTGCTCTACCGACTGAGCTACCGCACCTTTTTACCCAGAAATTTACCATTTCCTGGTAAGGGCTGCAAAAATAGAGGTTTTTGCACAATTGATAAACTTTTGTGTGAATTATTTCTGGGTCAAAATAGCTTTACATACCATATTCACTCAGAAACTTGATCCGCATGATCTTTAACTGTTCCCAATTGAAATTGTGTTCGGAAAGTTCTTCCTGGGCTACCTGCAAGGACGATGTGTCACAGCTTTTAAAATAGTCTATGATTTCATCCTGTTCGGTTTCGTCCAGCATTTCATCGATCGCATAGTCCAGGTTGAGTTTGGTGCCGCTGGCTGCAATGGTTTCCATTTCTTCCAGCATTTCATCAATCCTCCAACCCTTGTTTTTAGCGATGGTCTCCAATGACACTTTCTTATCGGTATTCTGGATAATATATACTTTATTGCCGCTCTTGTTCACTACGCTTTTCATCACAAAATCATCGGGCTTTACGATATTGTTCTCTTCTACATATTTAGCAACCATTTCCACAAAGGGCTTACCATACCTGAGCGCTTTTCCCTTACTCACGCCCTGGCATTTTTCCAGGTCGGCAATTGTAGTCGGGTATAAAGTAGCCATGTCTTGCAAAGAAGTTTCGAGGAAAATAACAAAAGGCGGCAGGTTCTTTTTCTTGGCTTCTTTCTGACGCAGTTCCTTCAGCATTTCGAATAGTTGCTCATCAGTTGCAGCACCGGTAGATGTTTCTGTTGCCTCTTCATCATCTGCATTTGCTTCTTCATAGAGATTATTCAGAACGATCTTGAAAGATTTCGGCTTTTTGAGAAAGCCTTCTCCTTTTTTGGTGAACTTAAGAACGCCGTATTCTTCTATATCTTTTGACAGAAGCCCTTCCAGCAGCATCTGCCTGATCAATGAATTCCAGAAATGTGATTCCTTATCATTTCCACTTGCAAAAGCCGGTATACCATCATGCCGGAACATTTTGATCTGGGGTGTCAACTTGCCACTGATGATCTGCACTACATAATCTGTAGCAAACCGTTCGTCCAGCGCTTTGATCGCTTTCAGCACAATAATCGCTTCTTCTTTTGCTTCCACTTTTTCTTTAGGATGCTTACAGTTATCACATTGCCCGCAATTCTCCGTTGCATATTCTTCACCAAAATAGCTCATCAGCACTTTGCGGCGGCAAACTCCACTTTCCGCATAAGCAACCGTTTCATTGATCAATTGAGCTCCGACTTCCCGTTCGCTTAGCGGTTTGTCGCGCATCAGATGTTCCAGCTTGCTTACATCTTTATGCGAGTAGTAGAGAATACATTTACCTTCCATGCCATCGCGGCCGGCACGACCAGTTTCCTGGTAATAGTTCTCAATAGACTTTGGAATATTGTAGTGGATAACGAAACGGATATCTGGTTTATCAATACCCATACCGAAAGCAATAGTAGCACAGATCACCTGCACATCTTCATTCAGGAATTGGTCCTGCCGTTCAGCCCGCAGCTTGCTATCGAGACCAGCATGATAGGCGACTGCTTTAATACCATTAGCAACCAGCAATGCGGCCATTTCTTCCGTCGTCTTCCTGTTCAACGTATAAATTATACCACTCTTCAACTTCATTCCTTTGATGAAGCGAACGATACTTTCATCTGTTTGTGATTTCTTGATCTTGGGTTGGATCTCATAATAGAGATTGGACCGGTTGAATGAGGAAATAAAAATGTTGGGGTTCCTCAAGTCAAGATTCTTAATGATATCGCTTTGTACTTTCGGTGTGGCCGTAGCTGTTAGGGCAATCACGGGTATATCGGGATTGATCTGCGTCATCATCTCACGCAAGCGACGATATTCAGGACGGAAATCGTGCCCCCATTCAGAGATACAGTGTGCTTCGTCTACCGCAAAAAAAGACAATTTAAGATCAGAGAAAAATTCAAGGTTTTCCTGTTTGGTGAGTGTTTCCGGCGCAACGTATAGCATTTTCGTTTTGCCTGTCAACAGATCATCGTGAACTTCTTTTATTTCTTTTTTGCTAAGTGTTGAATTAAGAAAGTGGGCTACTTCGTCATTGCTGCTATACCCTCTAACCAGGTCAACCTGGTTTTTCATCAGGGCAATAAGTGGTGAAACGATAATAGCAACGCCTTCGCTGACCATTGCAGGCAGTTGATAGCAAAGGCTTTTACCACCACCCGTAGGCATGATCACGAAAGTATCATGGCCGGCCAGTAAAGATTCAATAACTTTTTCCTGTGTGCCTTTGAATTTATTAAATCCAAAATGTTCCTGCAACGCCTTGTGAAGATCAAACCGTTGTTTTGGTTGATTGGTTTCCTTAGCTTGTTTTTTTGCAGCGCCTTTTTTTGCAGTTGTTGTTCCCATTTGCTCTCAATTATTAATCCCGGACAAAGCCCGGGCCATCACTCATTATATAAGATACTTATTTTAACCCAAACCCATAACACACCGGGCTTGTTTTATACAAACAATCGGCTACTCTAAATGATAAGGTTTCTCTTGGAAAAAGCCGGGAGATGATCGGCGGTTGGAATAAAACTAATCCGGCAATTGGGGCCGAGGAGAAATTTCAGCACAGATCCTTAACCCTGCTCAAGAGGACTGCGAATTTACAACTCAACAGCGGTTTCTCATAGCCCAAATCGTTAAAATTCCGGGAAATGAATGGCTGGCAGGGTTTTGAAGTTAAAAGCTCTAATTTTGCGCAGCATTCGCCATTGGCGAACAATTTCTTATGACTGTTTCCGTTAAAGAGATCGCCTTGCAAACCATTGCACTGGAAGCCCAGGCAATTGCAGGCCTTCGATCTTATATCAATGATGATTTTGAAAATGCTGTATCAGCCATCGCCGGTTGTAATGGCCGCATTGTGATCAGCGGGATTGGTAAGAGCGCAGTAATTGCACAAAAAATTGTAGCCACATTCAATTCTACAGGCACCCCTTCCATATTTATGCATGCTGCTGATGCCATCCATGGTGATCTTGGCATAATACAACAGGATGATATCGTGATCATTATAAGTAAAAGCGGAGAAAGCCCGGAAATTAAAATGCTGGTTCCACTGATAAAGAACTTTGGAAATACGATCATTGCAATGGTAGGTAACCTACAATCATTCCTGGCTAAACACTCACAGATCATTCTCAACACAACGGTAGACCAGGAGGCATGCCCGAATAATCTCGCGCCCACATCCAGTACCACCGCCCAGCTTGTGATCGGTGATGCACTGGCTGTTTGCCTCATGGAATTGAAAGGCTTCAGAGGGGAGGATTTTGCAAAGTTCCACCCAGGTGGCACATTAGGTAAAAAGCTTTACCTGAGAGTGTCCGATCTATATCCTTCCAACGAAAAACCACAGGTTGGCCCTTCACAAACACTGACTGAAGTGATCATGGAAATGACACAGAAACGGTTGGGGGTAACAGCAGTTGTTGATGAAAAAGGCCTTTTGCTTGGTATCATCACCGATGGTGACCTAAGAAGAATGCTCCGGAATAATATTAAATTAGATGATGAGCTTAAAGCCTCAGACATCATGACCAAAAACCCGAAAACCATTGCTCCCGATGAGTTGGCCGTGCAGGCGCTGGACGTTCTCCGCAAAAACGAGATCACCCAGTTAGCTGTTACAGAAAAAGGGGTTTATCTTGGCATTATTCATTTACACGATTTAATTAAGGAAGGTTTAATCTAATCAACAAACGAAACTGTTTATATTCACTTATTACTATGAACAAACATCACTACGTTGCGATCATGGCCGGTGGGATTGGCAGCAGGTTTTGGCCAATGAGCCGCGCCAATTATCCGAAACAATTCCTGGATATTCTTGGCACAGGCAAAACACTGATACAGGAAAGTTTCGACCGTTATAGCCAGTTGGTGCCTGTAGAAAACCTTTTTATTGTTACTTCCCAGGAATATGTTCACCTAGTAAAACAACAGTTGCCCGAACTTCCAATTGAAAATATTCTCGCAGAGCCCTCCCGGAAAAATACAGCTCCCTGCATTGCCTATATCGCTTTCAAGCTTTATCAAAAAGACCCTGAAGCGCTGATGATGGCAGCTCCTGCAGATAACCTGATCCTTGATACTTCGGCTTTTGTCAAAACTGCACAAAAAGCCCTCGATTTTGTAAGTCATATCAACGCATTGGTGACCATTGGCATTAAACCCACCCATCCCAATACTGGGTATGGTTATATCCAACACGATGGGCCTGAAGCAGCTCCGGGAGTACATAAAGTAAAAACATTCACAGAGAAACCTAATCTCGAATTGGCAAGAACTTTCCTGGCCAGTGGTGATTTTCTATGGAATGCCGGCATCTTTACCTGGAAAGTGAGAACGATCGTGAATGCATTTGAAAAACACCTGCCGGAAATGTTCGAGGTCTTTCACACTGAAAGAAACAACCTGAATACTCCGGAAGAAAAGAATGCGATAGAAAGAATATATCCGCAGTGTACCAATATTTCCATCGACTTTGGCATTATGGAAAAGGCAGAGAATGTGTATGTGATCCCTGCTTCATTTGCCTGGAGTGATCTTGGCACCTGGAACAGTGCCTGGGAAAATATGGAAAAAGACTATTTTCATAATGCTGTGGCCGGCAATTATGTAATGGTGGTAGACGCCAAAAACACTATGGTGCATGTGCCAGACAATAAGCTGGTGCTGCTGCAAGGCCTGGAAGATTATATCGTGGTAGACACGAAGGACGTACTCCTTATCTGCAAAAAAGAAAAAGAACAGGAGATAAAAGAATATGTTGCTGAGATCAAGCGGAATAAAGGGGAGAGATTTCTCTAAGGCCTGAGAAAATATCCGGAACATAAAACATCGATATTCTGTTTTTATACAACCTTGTGAATACAAGGTTTTTTTATTTTTACCTATAAAATACAAATATGTCTCCCTATCCTCTTCATAATATACTATTCCTGGACATTGAAACGGTGCCCCAGCATGCCGATTATGAACTTGTTTCTACCGAATGGAAAGAGCTTTGGGCAAAAAAAGCAGAGGTATTGCTCCGCAACCGGGAAGATGAAACGGTTGAGTCAATTTATAACCGGGCCGGTATTTATGCTGAGTTTGGAAAAATCGTATGCATCAGCTGTGGCGTGATTCAATCATCCGGGGAAGATAAAAAGCTATTACTGAAATCATTCGCCGGTGATAATGAAAAGCTGTTGTTATACGAATTCTCTGAAATGCTCCGCAAGTGGTCCGGCAATGAACCAAAATTCCTTTGTGCGCACAATGGAAAAGAGTTTGATTTTCCGTTTCTCTGCAGGCGGATGATCATCAATGGGCTAAGCATTCCTGCTGTCCTCAACTCAAGCGGCAAGAAACCCTGGGAAGTAAACCACCTTGATACCATGGAGCTCTGGAAGTTCGGCGATTTCAAAAGCTATACTTCCCTTAATCTCCTGGCAAATGCCCTTTCTGTTCCTACACCCAAAGATGATATAGATGGCAGCATGGTTTGGGAAGTATATTGGAAAGAAAGAAACCTGCAGAGAATCATTACTTACTGTCAAAAAGATGTGGTCACTGTTGCCCAGGTTTTTCTACGGATAATGGGTGAACCATTAATTAAAACAGAAAACCTGGAAATCAAAGCCTGATAATATGCTGTAGATCCTTCCGTATCTGCTTTTGAAATCTCGAAGAGGCGGCTCAGCCTGGATTTTTTACCTTCGTTATCTCAATCAAATCCCCTCTTATCATGCAAAGAACAAATTATTCTTCAGGAGTTAAATGGGAAGATATCGTTGGCTACAGCCGGGCAGTAAAAGTGGGTAATACAATAGAAGTAACTGGCACTGTTGCAGTAAATGAAAATAATGAGTTGGTTGGCGGCAACAGCGCCTATAAACAAACCCGTTTTATTCTTCAGAAGATAGAAAAAGTATTGGCGCAGGCAGGTGCTTCCCTGAAAGATGTGGTACGCACGCGCATGTTTGTAACAGATATAAGTCTTTGGGAAGAATATGGAAAAGCTCATGGTGAATTTTTTGAGAATATCAAACCCTGTACATCCATGATAGAAGTGAAAGGATTGATTGCACCGGAATATCTTATAGAAATTGAAGCAACAGCTATATTAACTAATTGATATGAACATTGAAACACTACAGGAATACTGTCTCTCCAAACCTGGTGCGGAAGAGACTTTGCCCTTTGGTCCGGATACACTGGTATACAAAGTGAACGGGAAGATCTTTTTTTTAGTAGGTCTCGAAAGCGATCCGCTTCAATTTAATGTGAAATGCGACCCTGATAAGGTGCAGGAGCTGAGAGAAGAATTTCCCTGTGTTTTACCAGGCTATCACATGAATAAGAAACACTGGAATACAATTGTGATAGACGGTTCTGTTTCCAATGCTCAACTCAGGGAATGGATCGATTGGTCATACGAGCTGGTAAAAGGCAAACCCGAGAGCAAGAAAAAATAAGTCCATCATTTCTTAAATCGAACACATTGACGATCGTATCCAAATTACCCGACATCAGTACTAATATTTTCACTGTAATGAGTGCTCTCGCAACAGAGCATAAAGCTGTAAACCTGGGACAAGGGTTTCCCGATTTTCCAATGAATCAGGATTTAATTGGATTAGTAGAAAAATCCATGCGTTCGGGATATAACCAATACTCACCAATGCAGGGTTATCTCCCATTGAGAGAGGTTCTTTCCAAAAAAATACATTCCCTGTATGGTACTTCTATAAGTCCTGATTCACAGATCACTGTTACACCTGGCGGCACATATGGAATTTATACAGCGCTCACTGCTTTATTACGCCCCGGAGATGAAGTGATCATTTTTGAACCTGCATATGACAGCTATATTCCCAATGTAGTAGTAAATGGCGCTACACCTGTTTTGATCAATCTCCAATTCCCGGAATATAAAATTGACTGGGAGGAAGTTAAGCGTAAAATAACCTCACGTACAAAACTGATCATGCTCAACAGTCCGCATAATCCTACCGGTTCCATCCTTAAAGAAGAAGATATTGATCAACTTCGTGCTCTTGTTGCCGGAACAGGTATCTATATCTTAAGTGATGAAGTGTATGAACATCTCATTTATGATAATGCTCCTCATTGCAGCATGCTTCGTTATCCTGATCTTCTCGAAAGGAGCTTTGTATGTTTTTCGTTCGGTAAAGTTTACCACTGCACAGGATGGAAACTCGGCTATGTTGTTTCTTCTCCATCGTTGATGAAAGAATTCAGAAAACTCCATCAATTCAACTGTTTTGCCTGCCATACTCCTTCGCAGGTCGCTCTTTCCAGCTTCCTTGAAAATAAAGAAGCTTATCTTGGATTAGGAAGCTTTATGCAGCAAAAAAGGGATTATTTTATTTCCCTGATGAAGGATACAAAATTTGATTTGCTGGATAGTAAAGGAAGTTACTTTATCTGTGCTACTTACAATAGGATAAGTGATGAAAAGGACAGTGATTTTGCCATCCGCATCACTAAAGAGTTTGGAGTGGCAACCATTCCTGTATCTGCATTTTACCAGGCTGGAACAGATAATAAAGTGATCCGTTTTTGCTTTGCCAAAAATGAAGACACTTTGGAAAAAGCTGTAGAGAAACTTCGCAAAATCGGGTAGTAATACTTTTACTTACAGCCCTGCTTTTGCACTGATCTCCAGCATGCGGTCGATTGGTTTCCTGGCAGCTAATCTCAACTCTTCATCCATGGTTATTTCAGGTGTCCCATATTCCATGCAGAGATAAAGCTTTTCAAGGGAGTTAAGCTTCATATGCGGGCAATCGTTGCATGCACAGCTATTATTTGGCGGGGCGGGAATAAAGGTTTTATCAGGCGAAGACTTCAGCATCTGGTGAAGGATGCCAGTTTCTGTAGCCACGATAAACTCTTTGGAGGGATCAGTTTGAGTAAACTTCAGTAACCCAGTGGTGGATCCAATATAATCTGCCAGGCGTAAAACCGGTTCTTCGCATTCAGGGTGAGCAATGAATTTTGCATTAGGATGACGCATTTTCAACTTGGTTATTTTTTCCAGGCTGAAGATCTCATGCACCATACAGGCTCCATTCCAAAGCAACATATTCCTTCCGGTTACTTTGTTGATATAGGCCCCAAGATTTTTATCTGGTGCAAAAATGATGGGCTGATCTTTTGGAAAGCTATCCACGATCACCCTGGCATTGCTGCTGGTAACGATCACATCGCTTAAGGCCTTGATGCCGGCACTGCAGTTGATATAGCTCACCACCACATGATCAGGATGCTGTTCCTTGAAGCGCTTGAACAAAGGCGGGGGGCAGCTATCGCTCAGTGAGCAACCTGCTTTCAGATCAGGGATGACCACTTTTTTTGTTGGGTTGAGGATCTTGGCAGTTTCGGCCATGAAATGCACGCCTGCAAACACGATCATGTCGGCCTTAGTTTTCTCAGCCTGCTGTGCGAGACCGAGGCTGTCGCCGATATAATCCGCAACATCCTGGATATCGGGTTCCTGGTAGTAATGCGCCAGCACCACAGCATTCTTCTCCTTCTTCAAACGCTCTATTTCGGCAAACAGATCAAGCGTTGGGTCGAGATCTATGTCGAGAAAACCTCTTTGCTCAACTTTTTCTTTCGCGGCGGTAAGTGTTGCAGTGTCCATAACCCATTTTTTGTTTGACTGATTGATCGGGGGAGCAATATTCCAACAGCTTCACCGATTTTTCAAATCAATTTTTCTTTTGTCTTTCTTTAGTTCTAATATTAATAATATAATATTTTATAAAAAAGAGTTTATTATTATTACGGCTGTGAATTAGTGGATAACCATTTTTACAAAATTAGTACTTCAAGGTAATCCACATTTAAAACAGAGTAATCCACATATTGTTTCAGCAATTCTATTGCGTTTGAGCTATCCTATCCACAGCAATGTTAAAAACAGGTCTGGAAAAATAGTACTTCCTCAACCGGGTCATTTTATGTGAATTGAAGTAGAACAAACCATGAATTACATACGGACCAGTGACCAACCAGGGGCTACTCCACAAATTGTGTCCTAACAATTCCATTTCATATCAACGTTTCACACGGGATTATTCACAGTCAAATGATGATATTCACAACCCGATGTGGGGAAAAACCCGGAAAACGGATAAGGATATTTACTAATAACATAATGATTTGAAGCTTTTTGCACAGGAACTTCGGGGCTAATATGGATGATCCCTTCCCGTTCTTCCCGCCTTACCGGTAAATTTTTACCGGTAAGGCGGGAAGAACGGGAAGGATGCTAAAATGAATGAAACTCATTTTCTTGAGGGAATAGATTGGAAAGTATTAAAATTTACTTCCTGTAATCCCCGTAAACCCTTGAAAAGCCTGTATTTTGGCGGTTTTCCACAATTTGTTCATATCTATAATTCCCCTATTTTTGCCATCCGTTTTTTAAACCCTTACATATTATTATGTCAGTTATCCAGAACATACAGGAGAAGTATGCAAAACTAATGGCGGTTATTATTGCCGTCGCGCTTATCATTTTCGTTGTGATGCTAGCCTTTGAGAATGGAGGAAGTTTATTCCGTGGAGGCAATGGTACTACTGTTGGTAAGATCAATGGTGTGACCATTGACTATAATACACTCGAGCCCCGCATCAAACAACAAGAAGACGAATACAAACGCCAGGGGTATGGAAGTGGCGCAGCAGTGCGTCAGCAGGCTGTTGAGCAGGTTTGGAGTCAGGAAGTAGCCAAAGTTGTACTGGAAACTGAAATAAATAAGCTGGGCATGCTGATCGGCAAGAAAGAAATGGGTGATATATTATATGGTGCAAATCCACCCGCTGATCTGAAAAGAATGTTTACTGATCCTGCTACAGGTCTTTATAATGCACAACAGGCCAAACAGCAGATTGACCAGATGCTGAAGAATAAACAAACGCCTCCTGAGCAAAAAGCTCAGTTCAACGCATTCCTGAATTTCCTGGAACTGGGAAGGATGAACGATAAATACAATGCGCTGTTGGTTAACACTACCAATTTCCCAAAATGGTTTATTGAAAAGCAAAATGCAGACAATAGCCAAATGGCAAATATTTCACTGGTACGAGAATTTTACAGCAGTATTGCCGATAGCAGCGTGAAAGTGACAGATAAGGAAATTGAAGAGTATATCAACAAACATAAAGACCAGTTCAAACAAGATGAAAACCGTGGGATTTCATATGTATCATTCAGTGCGTTACCTACTGCAGCAGACAGCGCAGCTACCCGCGAAAGGCTGATGGAACTGAAGCCAGGTCTCGACAGTACAAAAGATGTGCAGCAATACCTCGAGAGTCAGGGAGTATCTACTTATTACAATAGCTATATCAATGGCGAAAGAATACAGATTGCTTCAAAAGATTCTATTTTCCGCATTCCTGTAGGTTCTACTTATGGACCTTACCTGGACGGGACAAACTATTCATTAGCTAAACTGGTAGGAGTAAGAACTCAACCGGATTCAGTAACAGTACGCCATATCCTGGTTGCCACTTCTCAGCGCGACCCTCAAACTGGTGGTATGATGATGGTAAGGGATACAGTCTCTGCCAGAAACCTGATCGATAGTATTCAAAGAGCTATTGCCAGCGGTTCTAATTTCGACACTGTTTGCGCAAAACTTTCAGACGATCCCGGAAGCAAAGACAAAGGTGGTGTGTATGAAAAAGTAACATCCGGATCAATGGTTGCTGAATTCAACGATTATATATTCGGCAAACCGGTTGGATCAAAAGGAGTGGTAAAAACTGAATTCGGGTATCACTATATAGAGATCCTTTCTCAAAAAGGATCATCCACTGCTTATAAAATTGCTTACCTGACTGTACCCATCGAAGCCAGCAATGAAACAGATGCCAATGCCAGCAATGAAGCAACACATTTTGCAGGTAATAGCCGCGACAGAAAATCATTTGATGCCAATGCAGAAAAGCTGAAATCGAAAGGGATCAATAAATCATTTGCGCAGGATATTACTCCAACAGCAGCGCAGGTGATGGGCGTAGGAGCTTCGAGAGAATTTGTAAAAGCGATCTATGCTGCAGATCTCGGAGATGTAACAGAGCCGATAAAGGTTGAAGACAACTATGTAGTGGCTGTTGTAACTGAAATAAATCCAAAGGGTACACAAAGCGTTGCAAAAGCCCGTATGATGGTTGAGCCTTTGCTCCGCAATCATAAAAAAGCAGAACAGATCAGCAAAAAGATCGGTACTATCACCACTTTGGAAGCAGTTGCTTCTGTGCTTGGTGGCAAACAGATCGAAACGGCAGATAGTGTACATTTCTCCGGTATGCCTCCTTCCCCGCTGGTAGGTTCTGAACCTAAAGTGGTGGGTGCAGCTTTCAACCCGGCTAACAGAGGAAAAGTGGTAACCCAGGCAATTGAAGGAAACAGCGGAGTATATGTGCTGAGGGTAAACAATGTATCTGCTACAGCAGTGGCAGACGCTAATGTGGCAGAACAGCGCAAACAACGTTATGAGCAAATGAAAATGAGGGGTGTAGGATTTGCACAGGCCCTGATAGAAGCAGCGGATATTAAAGATAACCGCAGCAAGTTCTATTGATAGAAAGTCAATTATAAATTATAGCAAAGGCCACGCAATCCGTGGCCTTTTGTTTTTAAACAATCACTGGCCGGGGATGTTATCTTTGCATAAGAAATAAGCTCATGGAAAATCCTATCATTAATAAAGTAGCTGAAAGCGGTTTGATAACCCTTGATCCGGCCAATTTTTTGCCACAGGGAGAAACAGCGGTGTTTGACCTGAAGGATTATTTATTCATGGGATTGATCCTGAAAGAAAAGGATTTCAGGGAAGCACTGAAAAACCTGGATTGGGAACAATACAGGAATAAGAACATTGCGCTTACCTGCTCTGCAGATGCGATCATCCCGGCATGGGCTTATATGCTGGTAGCTGCTTACCTGCAGCCAGTAGCAAAGGAGATCGTGATGGGTGATGAAAAAGAGCTACAAAAACAGCTTTTTCTCAAAAATATAAGTGCTATCAAACCAGAAGAGTTTACTGATAAAAGAGTGGTGATAAAAGGTTGTGGAGATATACCAATCGGAGAATATGCATATATGGAGATCACCAAACTTCTTCGGCCGGTAGTGAAAAGTATTATGTATGGGGAGCCCTGCAGTACGGTACCGGTATACAAGAAAAGCCCGGCCCGTTAGAACCAACCTCTTTTCTTGAACATCCATATCATCCAAACGGGTATCAACAACATCAGGCAAACAGCGATCCAGAATCCGTGCGGGTTAAGTATTTCGGGAAGATTGAAGTTCATTCCAAAGATTCCACCAATCACCGTAGCAGGCGCCAGCAGGCAGGTAACGATCGCCATTACTTTCATTACTTCATTCAGGCGGAGATTGACATTGTTCACATACAGGTCCTGCATGCTCATTATAATATCCCGGTAGTTTTCCGCCAGGTCGATCGCCTGCACAATATGATCGTAAACATCCTTATAATATTTTGTGTTCCGGTCGTCAAGCAAATCGCTTTCACTGCGGATAATACCTCCGACGAGATCACGTACAGGCACTGTATTTCTTTTCAGAACGATCAGTTCTTTTCTTAATTGGTTGATCTTTACCAAAGACCTCTTATCGCTTCTGCGTATCACTTCTTCTTCCAGTGATTCTATACTGTCACCCAGTTTTTCCATTACGAGATAATAATTATCCACGATCAGATCAAGCATAGTGTAACATAAATAATCAGCACTGCGTTGCCTTGCCTTGCTGGTAGGAAGTTTCAACCGCTCGCGAAGGGGGTTGAACACATCGCGGCTGGCATCTTCCTGGAAACTGATCACAAAATTTTTACCTAAAACGATACTGATCTGCTCCTGCTCTACGGTTTTCTTTTCATCATTATAATACAGCATATTCAGCAGGCAAAACAAAACACCTTCCACCTCATCCATCTTTGGCCTTTGATTGATGCTAAGGATATCTTCGATCAAAAGGGGGTGAATACCGAATTGATTCGACATGGCTTCTATATCAGCTTTGCGTAAGCCATCAATATTGATCCAGGTAATGCCCGGGCGATCTTTATAAGCAAAAGAATCCTCTACACAGGAAAGCTGTTTTTCTTCCAGGTTTTGGGCATCATAATTATAAATGAATACCCGAACCTCCTGGGCTTCTTCACGGTGAGGGAGCACCGTTGGGTTCACAGAGAGGATCTCTTTTGTCCGCTGGGTCCCAAATAAAGCCGGCAGGTAGAGATAACGAAGATATTTTTCCGGGTTCAGCTTAACATTCATAAAAGAAAGTTAGCAAAAGATGTGCAAATAGGGCGGCAGGCAGCAAATCAAAAAATTTTCTTAAAGGGTGAGATCCGCTAAACCAGGAAGTGAATCGGTAGTCAAACCTGTAAATGCGTAATATGAAAAAGATATTCATTTTATTGCTGCTGGCTACCGGGATAAGCTTTTATGCGGGAGCTCAAAGAGTGCAGGTGAGGCTTGATTTCCCTGTAGGCATTGCTGTTCGTCCCGCAGGCCCTGCTCCGTTCAGGGGAGCTGTCTGGATAGGCCCGGAGTGGCGCTGGCAGTCTGGCCGGTATGTAACAGCTCCTGGTTACTGGAGCCGCCCCCATCGCCACAGAGCTGTTTGGGTTGATGGTTACTGGCGGCATTCCCACAGGGGTTATGTGTGGGTGCCTGGTCACTGGAGATAAGTCATTTTCATTGTGTTTGTATATAAATAGGGCCTGCTATTCCTGGCGGGCCTTTTTGTTTATACAGAACAGCTATTCGCCTTCTTCATACAAATCAACCTGCGAAGCCAGGATCTCCCTGTATTTATTGAACAGTTTTGTTTTTGAAATAAACCCAACAAATTTTTTTTCTTTGTCCAACACAGGCAAATACCAGCTTTGAGTAATATCAAACTTTTCCATTACCACATGCATATCCTGTTCTTCATTCAAAACTGCGGGTGGTTTTTTAACCAGTTTCCGGACAAGCGTTTTATCAAACATCTCGGGTTGAAATAAAAGCTGCTTGATATCATTCAATTCAATGATGCCGGCAAAACGACCCTTGCTATCATGCACCGCAAAAATATTCCGTTCGCTTTTTTTAATGATCTCTACCAGGTCGCGAAGCGTTTTATCAATGCTGATACTGTCATACTTATCCTGCAACATTTCAGGAAGATGGATGGACGTAAGGATGTTCTTTTCTTTTTTATGCGTAAAGATCTGCCCTTCTTTTGCCAGTTTTCTTATATCCATTGAATAGGGCTCATAGCTTTTTACAATAAAAAATGAAATGGATGAAACCAGCATCAAAGGGATGAACAGTTCATAACCATTCGTGATCTCTGCAATAAGAAAGATGGCAGAAAGCGGGCAGTACATCACACCGCTTAATACACCGGCCATGCCTACCAGGCTGAAATTTCCTTCCGGAATTTTTACCCAACCAATGTTATTGAAAAGCTTGGAAAAAAAGAAACCCAGATAAGAGCCAGTAAAAAGAGAGGGAGCAAAATTGCCTCCATTACCCCCACTGCCAATAGTGATAGCAGCCGCCAAAGGCTTCAGGAAAACGATCAGGCCTGTAAATATGACCAGCGACCAGTCTTCAGACAACAGTGAAAACAGTGCAGTATTGTCTTTGATCTCTGCTGGCGTTCCATTGGCCAGTAAGGCAACACTTTCATAACCTTCACCAAACAATGGAGGCAGCAGAAAATAAAGTGCCATCAATAAAAAACCGCCGAATACAGCTTTGCCGTACACATTAGCTTTCCAGTGATGGAGTTTGGTTTCAGTACTTTTAAATACACGTGCATAATAAAGAGAAACAAAACCCGCCAGTATGCCTAATAAAACATAATAGGGAACATTTCTGTAATCAAAAGTCTCCTGTAATGCAAAATGAAACAGAGATGCTTCCTGTAAAATGATCCGGGAGCATAAAGCACCAACTACGGAAGAAATGATCAGCGGAATAAAATAACTGACCACAACAGCTTCAGTAAGCAATACTTCAATAGCGAAAATCACTCCTGCTATCGGCGCATTGAATACTGCGGCAATCCCAGCAGCTGCGCCACAACCGATCAGCAAAGTCCGTTCCCTGTAATTAAGATCGCTGATGCGGGCCGTGTTGGAGCCAATAGCAGAACCAGTCGCAACGATCGGTGCTTCCAAACCCGCTGACCCACCCAGGCCCACAGTTAGTGAACTGGTGACCATGTGCAGGTAAGTATGCTTTAAGGGAATAAATGATGATTTCCGCGCAATGGCCTTCAACACCATTGCAATTCCTTTTTCTATATGCGAATTAAAAAATAAACGGATAGAAAGCACTGTAAGTACCAAGCCAATAATGGGAAACAGGAGAAAAGCAAACCTGCTGATATCGATTTCAGTGATCCAGTGCTGCAAGTAATGCACGATCGTTTTCAGGAATACGGCAGCTAAACCAGAAAACAACCCAGTCAGTGTTGCCACCAGCATGATGTACTGAACACGGCTTAACCTTGTTCGAAGAGAATAAATGATATATTGATACACTTGCTTTACGGGTCGCATGCAAAGAACTGTTTAAGTAAAAAAATTAAAGCAATCTTTTTGCGATCTCCAGGTCATCCGGAGTATCAATCGCTACACTTTCAAATTCAACCTCAGCCATACGAATGCTTATGCCATTTTCCAGGTATCTCAATTGTTCCAGTTTTTCTACCCGCTCCAGTATGCCTGCTGGCCAATTAGTGAAATCAAGGAGGGCCTTTTTTCTGAACCCGTATACACCAATATGAAGGAAATAAGGAGCATCGATGCTTGTATTGGCAGTAAAGGGAATCGGACTTCTGCTGAAGTACAGGGCGTCCATTTTTTTATTCACCACCACTTTTACTTCACTGATATTTTGTGCGTCATTTATTTCGGTCATTTTGCGCATTAAAGAACCGACCTGTACTGATGGGTCGTCAAACAAACGGACGAGTTTTTCCAGGGGTTCTTTGCGGACAAAGGGTTCATCGCCCTGTACGTTTACCACCACATCCACATCCATATCCGCAATGGCTTCTGCAATGCGGTCGCTGCCGCTTTCGTGTGGGCGCTTACTCATCACAGCTTTTCCGCCATGACCGGTTATTTCGTTGAAAATAATATCACTGTCTGTAACCACCACCACGTCATCAAATAAACCAGTGGCCACAGTAGCATCGTAGGTGTAGCGGATAACGGTTTTATCCCCCAGCTGCTGCATTAGCTTGGCAGGAAAACGCGTGGCGGCATATCTTGCCGGGATCATTGCAACGATCTTCATAGCTGCAAAAGTAATTAACCAGGGGAATCAGGGCTCCAGTTTTTGAAAAGGCTTTTTCAGCAGCCCGATAAAATCTTCATCCTTTTCATTGGGATAATACCGGTCGAGCCCATACCGGATCTGTGAAATATCCAGCTTGCGGAAAGTGCCCAGCAGCCTGTCCCAGATAGAAAATACCGCTCCGTAATTACTGTCGGTATAAGGCTGCTTCCAGTGATGATGCACTTTATGCATATTCGGGGAAATAAGAATATAACTTAATGCATGGTCCAGCTTTTTTGGGAGACTGATATTGGCATGTGTAAAAGCAGTGGCCAGCACCACCAGGGTCTGGTAGATCATTACGCTGTACATCGGCGCTCCTGATACAAAGATCAACAGGAGGAAAAAAATCCCTCGTAGCAAACTGTCGCCGGGATGATGGCGTAAGCCAGTTGTCACGTCCACATTATTATCGCTATGATGAATCAGGTGGAAACGCCAGAGCACTTTGTTTTTATGCATCACAAAATGAACGAGCCAACTGCTGAAATCCAGTGCCAGCACACCGATGAGAATGGTGAAGAGAATATTCGCACTGAACCAGTAAACCAGTCCAAAACCGGCATCATGGCACCAATCGGAAAGTTTTATGATCAGGATAGCCAGAAGAGTGTGGATGATGAGGTGAATAACGGTGAACCCGAAATTGACCGAGGCGTGCCGCACTTTATTTTTTTTATACTGCATCGGCAGCAGCGGGATTGCACCTTCAATGATCCAGAAGATCAGCAGGCCTCCAACCAGGATGGCCATTCTTTCAAGCGGACGTTGATCAAGGGTTGAGAAATACTGGATAATGCTGTCTCCCATGGCAGGCAAAAATTGTATGAGTAAGTTACGAACTTAATCCGGAATGTTTTGGTGCTGCAGCACCCCCCGAAACCGGTTCTGTAAACTCATTCTGGCAGTTTAAACAGCGATATATTTTATCAAATCCTAATGCGGTATCACCAAGAAAAAAGACCAGGACAGACTCAAGCCAGTAAGAAGGTTTGCGGGGTGTTTCATCGGCCAGCAGATTATTGGAGCCGCATTTGGGACAGGTTAAGGAACCGATATAAGCTGCTTTTTCGCGGATCAGTATATCCCAGGCCTGTTGGGCATTTGATTCTGCTACCATCAGTTTGATGCCGCCAACGGAATTGGCGAGAGCAGGGTTAATGGTTACGGAGTGTTCATCTTTCAACCAGCTTTCAATGCCTTCCTGCTTCAGAAGGTTCATATCCAGGTGGGCAGGCACATAATTATCATATGACCAAACAGGGACGAACTTCATAGAAGAAAGTTACGTAAAAAAAGACGGGGCTGGTCAATGTCTTCCTGTATGGGAAAACATCAACCAGCCCCGGCAAGTAAGTTGTTTACTGGTTCAGCATCAGCGGCATCACCAGCATCAGCAGTTCTTCATCTTCTCCCTGCTCGGTTGGTTTGATCAAACCAGCCTTGGTAGGAGTAGATAATTCCACGTTCACTTCATCTCCTTCTGCTGCGGAAAGCATTTCTATCAGGAATTTTGCATTGAAGGCGATCATCAGGTCTTCACCATTGTACTGGCATTTCATTCTTTCATTACCCTCGAAGCTGAAATCCACATCCTGTGCGGCGAGTTGCAGTTCACTGCCACTGATGCTCAGTGCCACCTGGTTTGTGCTTTTATTACTGAAAATGCTGACACGGCGCAGGGCGCTTTGGAAATCGGCTTTATTAACGGTGAGACGGTAAGGGTTGTCAGCAGGGATCACGACTTTATAATCCGGGAAGCGGGCGTCGATAAGACGGCAGCTCATTTGCGTAGTGCCATGTTTTACAAATAAATGATTGCTGTTGTAGCTGATGGTCAGTTCATCCTCATTGACCGGGATAGCAGATTTTAACAGGTTCAGCGGTTTGCGCGGAACGATGAAATTATCTGCTTTGGGGCAGCTTACATCTTTTCTTTTATAGCGTACCAGGCGATGGGCATCTGTAGCCACGCATTGCATGCCTTTTTTATCCAGTTCAAAGAAAACGCCTGTCATAGCTGGGCGGAGATCATCGTTACTGGTAGCGAATAATGTTTTGTTGATCGCTGTGATCAGCGCAGATGCTGTTACAGTAAAGGATGTGGTATCATCTGCGGCCGGTTCTTTGGGGAAATTATCAGGATTTTCGCCCATTACCTTGTATTTACCATTGTCGCTGGTGATCTCTATCGCAAAACTTTTATCAATATTGAAGGTCAGCGGCTGATCAGGAATATTTTTCAGTGAATCGAGCAGGATCTTGGCCGGGATACAAACTTTTCCGCTGTCTTTGGCCTCTATATCCAATTGTATCCGCATTACAGTTTCCAGGTCGGTAGCCACTACCGTGAGCTTATTTTTTTCTACTTCGAATAAGAAATCTTCCAGGATCGGCAAAACGGTATTGGCGTTGATTACACCGGAAATATGCTGCAATTGTTTCAAAAGAGAGGAGGAGGATACAATAAACTTCATCGTACAAATCGTTTGGGCGAAACTACTGATTTTTAATATATCGCAATATAAGCTGAGCTGGCTGGGCGTATTTAAAAAGTTGTCCACCCTTTATTCGTTGACCGATGGCACCCGGTTTTGGCCAGTGGTACCTTCTTCCGAACAACAGCCAACACCCTTCGTTCAACCAACCACCACCATCCTTGAAAAATTTCCAAAATTCAGATATAAATCCTTCCCTTTCCGCATGTTTTGTATCTTTCAGGCACCCAAATCTTTCGCTGAATATGTTTGAGAAACTCTTTGGTTGGGGAAAAAAGAAACCGGCCTCTGCGCCGGAATCCGTGATCCCTTTCGGCCGTTATTCGGATAATAATAAGCCAGTGGCAAAAGTGAACCGCTGGACGGACGCCGACAATCTGTTTAAGGAAAAAAAATATCCTGAAGGCCTGGACGCTTTTTTTGATTACCTGCGTGACGATATTTCCAAAAACGTAGTGTATGAAAGGAATGGAGCTGAAGGCCGGTTTGAATTTTACCAGGGCTCCAAAATTATCCGTGGCGCATTTGACGGTCATCAGTTGAGGGCCGAAGTAACTCTTGCCAGGATGCCGCAACCTTCCGTGCCTGTTATGCGCCGCTTGCTGGAAATGAATTTCAGTCTTTACTACAGCCGCTTTGCACTCGACAACGACAGGCTTTGTATGCGCTTCGACAGCCATATAGAATCTGCCAATCCCAGCAAACTCTATTATGGTTTAAAAGAATTGTCGACCAAAGCAGATAAACAGGACGACCTGCTGGTACAGGATTTTGCCACACTGCAAATGGCAGATAGCGAACACGTAATAGAAATCCCGCTTGCCGAAAAAGAGATCAAATATGAATACCTGCAAAAATGGGTGAAGCAAACGCTTGACACCATTGCAGGCCTGGATGCGGATAAATTTTCCGGTGGTATTGCTTATATGCTGCTCTCACTGGTTTATCGTATTGATTACCTCGTTACACCCGAAGGGAAACTGCTGAACGACCTGGAAAGGATCGCTGGTATTTATTTTAAAAAAGATGAACGGCCTGCGGTAGAAAAAAACCGTGATATGGTGGAAGAGTTCAAAAAGCTGCAGGCGAGAACGAAGGAAGATATTTTTGCTTACCTGTTCCGATCGAAATACACGTTTGCTATTGTGGCGCCGCAAAGCTATAAAGCAGTATCGGATTCAATACATGGCGCCAATCAAAGCATGGTATGGTATCGCGATAATAATTATCCCTTTATTGGCACGCAGGTAACAGAATATGGAATCTCCTACTGCCAGTATTCTTACAGCCTGCCAAGAGTGATTACCGAGCTGTTCAACTTATACATGCACATTAATTACAGTGATTATTTTGCTGCGCTTGGCAATAAACAGGTTTATTATAAGGCAGCCGTCAATCAATTCGACAGCGAAGCGATCATTGACCGGATCAAGGACATCCAGGAAAAATGGAAGGACAAATACCCGAACATGGACTTTAAAACGCAGAACCTCCGCTTTGATAACCTGGTCAATTTTGATCAGACATTCACCACAGAGATGGAGTTTTTGAATATGGAAAGCAAATAAGAAAGAAGGCAAACCTATGGACGCACAACAAATCATAGAACAATACCAGAATGCCGTTATCCAGATAGCAACTGCTACCGGCACCGGTACGGGTTTTTATATAAAAGAATACGACCTGATCGTAACCAACGACCATGTTGTAGCAGAGAATGCAGAAGTGACTGTAGCCGGCAAAGCTTTTGAAAAGACCATGTCGCGTGTATGGTATACCGACCGCAAGCATGACCTCGCCTTCCTGGAAGCGCCACGGCAGGTTGATCTGCCTGAAGTGAGACTGGGGCAATATGAAAAAATGAAGGACGGCGACCAAGTAGTGGCAATTGGCCATCCTTACGGATTGAACTACACCGCCACGCAAGGCGTGATCTCCAAAGTGGACCGTATCCGCGATGGATTGAAGTTTATACAAATTGACGCAGCTATAAACCCCGGCAATAGCGGTGGGCCCCTGGTGAATTATGACGGAGAAGTGATCGGCGTGAATTCGTTTATCATCCGCGGCGGGGATAACCTGGGCTTTGCATTGCCGGTAAGCTATTTGCGCGAAGCATTACAGTTATATATACCCAACCGTGGGCAGGCGTCTACACGTTGTTACAGCTGCGGCTACCTGGTTACATCCGCCAATATTGACTCTGCCAAATACTGCCCCAGCTGCGGCACGGAAGTAAAATTGCCGGAAATACCGGAAAAAGAAATTGAACCCGTTGGCGCGGCGAAAACAATTGAAGAAATATTAAAGGACCTTGGCAAGAATGTGCGGCTGGCAAGAGAAGGAGCGAATAACTGGAGTGTGAAAGAAGGATCTGCCAAAATAAAGATCACCTATAATCCCGAGAACTTTTTTGTAGCCGGCGATGCTTACCTCTGCCAGATGCCGGCTGATCCTGTCAAAATAAAACCGCTGTACCAGTTCCTGTTGCAGGAAAACTACCAGATCAATGGAATGGTGCTTAGCTGCATGAAACAGAACATTGTACTTAGCTGCATCATGTACGATATGGACATGACCAAAGAAAATGGAGCAGAATCATTCCGCAATCTTTTCCGCCAGGCCGATTACTATGATGATTTTCTGAAGAAGGAATATGGATGCCTCGACAGGCTGGAGGAATAAGCATGTACAAAAAGCAACTCACGAAAGAGCAGGCTCTTCAAAAGCTTCGCCATTATTGCGCTTACCAGGAACGCAGTCATGGTGAAGTAAGGGAGAAGCTGTATCAATTGGGAGTCTGGAAAAAGGATCATGATGAAATAATAGCGTCACTTATCGAAGATAACTACCTGAATGAAGAACGGTTTGCTATTGCTTTTGCCGGTGGTAAATTCAGAATGAAGGAATGGGGAAGGGTAAAGATCAAATATGAATTAAAACAAAAGCAGGTCAGCGACTACAGCATCCGCAAGGCGCTGAAAGAAATAAAGGAAGAAGATTACCAGAATGTTTTGCGCAAGCTCGCACAAGAAAAATATGCAACTCTCAACAGCGAACAATACCTGGTTCGAAAGAAAAAAACGATGGATTATTTAATGCAAAAAGGCTTTGAACCGGAACTGATAACTTCAGTTTTAAATGAAGTAATAGGGAAGGGGTAATGGTTAACTCTTATGTGGCAATAAATAATAGTAGTATTCAATGCACATAAGAAAATAAAATTAACTTGTTTCAATCGTCTAAACAAACCACCAAACAATGATAAGCAAGAGACACTTTTCAGCGTTAAGCTTATTCTTAGCGCTTAGCTGTGCAGCTACCGCACAATCCTGGAATGTTACTGGCAATAGTGGCACAACCACTTCTAATTTTGTCGGAAACACAGACAGTGTAGCCCTGATATTCCGGACGAACAATCTGGAACGAGCAAGAATTACTGCAAACGGTGGAAATTTATTGCTGGGAACTACGACTAATTCGGGATATAGGCTCGACATCATCGGTAGTTTGAGAACCTCACTCGATGCCAGGATTAATAATATTAGTATAGGTAAGGGTTCTGGCACTGGTGCAAACAATATTATTGTTGGAGATAATGCCCTGGTAAATAATAATACGGGATATCGAAATGTGGCCATTGGTACAAATGCCCTGGCATATAATACAATTGGCCATTCCAACACGGTTATTGGAGCAGAAGCATTGGCAAATGCTTTAGATACGAACGTAAGAGGTGCGGTTGCAATAGGAGCTTTATCAAGGGCTTCAGGTGACCAGGGCATTTCTATAGGATCAACTTCCACAGCCGCAATATATGCCATTTCAATAGGCGCACAGGCAATGGCAAACGCGCAAGGAACGATTACAATTGGCCGGACCAGTGAGGCAAACGTTCTTGGAAACATCAGCATAGGTTACGATGCAAGGACCAACAATGTCGGCGGCATTTCTATTGGATACGGTTTACAGACAACAGGAAGTTATCAATTGCTATTTGGTAATAGAAATGCGGGTTATGGAACGCGGGATGTTTATTTCGGGGGTGGGGTTACCCAAACAAATGCTTCTAGCTATGGACCGCTTACTATTCAACCAACTGGTCAGTCGGGTACTAATCAAACCGGCCAAACCATCCGCATAGCAACCGGTAAAGGTACCGGTACCGGCACTTCCGGCGATATTCACTTTATGACCAGTGTGCCCAGAAGCAGCGGAGATACCCTGCAAAGTATTGCAACAGCAATGATCCTGAAAGGATCAACAGGTAATGTTGGAATAGGTACC